>BNJT01001549.1_pt1:0-1575000 | contig 2810033 bp, 3664 predicted proteins | sample 8540491 | NCBI WGS metagenome assembly BNJT01 (sample SAMD00202455, study PRJDB9452) | human saliva metagenome | host: Homo sapiens | reverse complement strand
GGCTAGAGCACCTGCCTTGCACGCAGGGGGTCAAGGGTTCGAATCCTTATTCTCCACAACACGCACCCACAAGTTCCCTCTCCTTGGGAGAGGGTTAGGGAATGAGGAAACAGTACATTGACATATTGGGATAAAAAAAGCATAAGAGATCAATAATAGATTATTGATAATCTAACGAAAAAAATATTAAAAAGAATCAAAGAGAACGAGGTATTCTATTGAGGAATCAATAGGAACTACAAGCGCGAAAAGTTATGTAAGGGCGTATGGGGGATGCCTAGGCTCTCAGAGGCGAAGAAGGACGTGATAAGCTGCGAAAAGTTGCGGGGATTGGCACATACGAATGAATCCGCAAATATCCGAATGGGGCAACCCAGTACATTGAAGATGTACTACACCGATTGGTGGGCAAACCTGCTGAACTGAAACATCTTAGTAGGCAGAGGAGAAGAAAACAAAGTGATTCCCAGAGTAGTGGCGAGCGAAATGGGAGCAGCCCAAACCCATATTGTTACGGCAATATGGGGGTAGTAGGACCCAGATATAGGTTGTAAAGCTGGATTAGAAGTGTTTGGAAAGACACACCATAGAGAGTGAAAGTCTCGTATAGGGTACAGTTTTATAAATCTTATGGGTATCCTGAGTAGGTCAGGGGCACGTGGAACCTTGACTGAATCTGCCGGGACCATCCGGTGAGGCTAAATACTCCTGAGAGACCGATAGTGAACCAGTACCGTGAGGGAAAGGTGAAAAGAACCGTGAATAACGGAGTGAAATAGACCCTGAAACCATACGCTTACAAGCGGTCGGAGCAGCATTAGCTGTGACGGCGTGCCTTTGCATAATGAGCCTACGAGTTACTGTTACCAGCGAGGATAAGTATTTTCAGATACGAATCCGTAGCGAAAGCGAGTCTGAATAGGGCGGCAATAGTTGGTAGTAGTAGACGCGAAACCTGGTGATCTACCCGGGCAGGGTTGAAGCGCTGGTAACACAGCGTGGAGGACCGAACTGGTTGTCGTTGAAAAAGACTTCGGATGACCTGAGGGTAGGGGTGAAAGGCCAATCAAACTGGGGAAATAGCTCGTACTCCCCGAAATGCATTTAGGTGCAGCGTTGATGCGAGTTTAATAGAGGTAGAGCTACTGATTGGATGCGGGGGTTTCATCGCCTACCAATTCCTGACAAACTCGAATGCTATTAAATGCTCATCAGCAGTGAGGGTATGGGTGCTAAGGTCCATATCCTAAAGGGAAAGAACCCGGACCATCAGCTAAGGTCCCCAAATATATGCTAAGTTGACCAAACGCGGTCTGACTGCACTGACAGCTAGGATGTTGGCTTGGAAGCAGCCATACATTTTAAAGAGTGCGTAACAGCTCACTAGTCGAGCGGTTGGGCATGGATAATAAACGGGCATAAGCATATTACCGAAGCTATGGGGTTATACATTTGTATATACCGGTAGGGGAGCATTCTATTGGCGTTGAAGCTAAAGGCGTGAGCCATAGTGGAGCCTGATAGAAAAGAAAAAATGTAGGCATAAGTAACGATAAGGCGGGCGAGAAACCTGCCCGCCGAAAGATCAAGGTTTCTCAGCTATGCTAATCAGCTGAGGGTTAGTCGAGGGACTAACGCGAACCCGAGTAGGGGTAGTGGATGTACAATAGGTTAATATTCCTATACCATTAGTCTGTTAAAAGTGACGGAATGAGATAACTACCGCGTACTGACGGAATAGTACGTTTAAGGAGTTGTTATGACTTCGAAAGTACGCTGAGGCTTCGGCCGAGGTGAGTGTGGTGACAACGTTTCCAAGAAAAAGCGAAGACTAATGCCCGTACCGTAAACCGACACAGGTGATTGGGATGAGAATTCTAAAGGCGCTCGAGAGATTCATGGCTAAGGAACTAGAGCAAAAATAGACCTGTAACTTAGGGAGAAAGGTCGCCTATCTATAGATAGGCCGCAGTGAAAAGGTCCAAGCGACTGTTTATCAAAAACACAGGACTCTGCAAAATCGAAAGATGAAGTATAGGGTCTGACACCTGCCCGGTGCTGGAAGGTTAAGAGGAGAGCTTAGCAGCAATGCGAAGGTTTGAATTGAAGCCCCAGTAAACGGCGGCCGTAACTATAACGGTCCTAAGGTAGCGAAATTCCTTGTCGGGTAAGTTCCGACCTGCACGAATGGTGTAACGATTTGGACACTGTCTCGGCCATGAGCTCGGTGAAATTGTAGTATCGGTGAAGATGCCGATTACCCGCAGTGGGACGAAAAGACCCTGTGCACCTTTACTATATCTTCGTATTGGTCTTGGATAAGTGATGCGTAGGATAGGTGGGGAGACTTCGAAGCGGCTATTCCGGTAGTTGTGGAGTCATTGTTGAAATACTCACCCTTTGCTTATCTGAGGTCTAACCCTGCTTGAAAGTGAGGGGACAATTCGTGGAGGGTAGTTTGACTGGGGTGGTCGCCTCCAAAAAAGTGTAACGGAGGCTTCTAAAGGTTCCCTCAGCACGCTTGGTAACCGTGCGTAGAGTGCAATGGCATAAGGGAGCTTGACTGAGAGACTTACAAGTCGATCAGGTACGAAAGTAGAGCATAGTGATCCGGTGGTTCCGTATGGAAGGGCCTATCGCTCAAAGGATAAAAAGGGTACGCCGGGGATAACAGGCTGATCTCCCCAAGAGCTCACATCGACGGGGGTTTGGCACCTCGATGTCGGCTCGTCACATCCTGGGGCTGGAGAAGGTCCCAAGGTTGGGCTGTTCGCCCATTAAAGTGGCACGCGAGCTGGGTTCAGAACGTCGTGAGACAGTTCGGTCTCTATCTACTGTGGGCGTTAGAAATTTGCGTGGATCTGACTCTAGTACGAGAGGACCGAGTTGGACGCACCTCTGGTGTATCTGTTGTCTTGCCAAGGGCATAGCAGAGTAGCTAAGTGCGGATGGGATAAGTGCTGAAAGCATATAAGTACGAAACCCGCCACAAGATGAGATTTCTTTTTAAGGGTCGTGGGAGATGACCACGTTGATAGGTTACAGGTGTAACGGTGGTAACATCATAGCCGAGTAATACTAATAACCCGTAGACTTTTTCGCGCAGCATTCTTTTTAAGAGTATAGTTGTTAGTTAAAAAAATTTGCTTTTTATCCTCATATGTTAAAATATATGGGCTGTATATTTAATATGATATAGTCTAAATGATTTAAAGGTGGTTATAGTCAAAGGTCTCACCTCTTACCATTCCGAACAGAGCAGTTAAACCTTTTTAGCGCAGATGGTACTACGCAAGTGGGAGAGTATGTCGCCGCCTTCTTATAGAAAGAGCAATCTAAATAATTTAGATTGTTCTTTTTGTTTTTTTAAAAACTAGCTGTACACCACACTAAACAAAATATCAAAGAACGTGTTTTTTTAGGCTGCAAAATTGCAGCTATTTTTATTCTTAAGCAAATAGTTGTCGTATGATGGAACAAGGTTGTAAAACTAATTCTGAATTCTGAATTGAATAGATAAAAAAGCTACCCCTAACATGTGGGTAGCTTTTTGAGATATTTTATTTGGTTGTAATAGAGTTTAAAAAGATTTATCTCAGCAATAGCTTGGCTACTATTATTTATTGTAATACATTCTATAGAGACTACTTTAGCATGAACAAAAAGTACAATACTACTGCGTTGAGTAATTTCACCCGTTATAGGATTAATTGCAGAATAACTTATTTTTTTCTACCATAATGAGTTCCTTTTTGATAGAGCTTACCTGAGCAGTATTTCCTGAGGAAGCCATTACTCCTTGAGTATAGTTGTTGAGAAAACTATCTGCTACTTCTTTTTTTCTCAGCCTCTGAGAAATTTCTTTCAGCTACTAAGTACTGAGAACGTTGTGGTAGGTCTATACTCTGCACCATACACACTACATTATCTGTTTGAGTAATATATTGTCGTGTCCCCTGTGCCACACTATACTGTGGATTTTTAGGGAAGGTTATCCAAATACCATTTTCTACTTCTTTTCTTACTTGTGAAAAAGAGAAATTGAGCTAAAAAGGGTAATAATAAATAACTTAATCTTCATAGATAACTATTTACAATATTTATTTATAGCTTCTTGTGCTTCTTTTTTTACCTAATTTCTTAGATTTCTCTAAATCTATACAACCTTTTTCTTTGTTACCCTAATAGTATATATGACATTCCTCTATAATAAAAATGAATCAATGTGGAAAGATTTATCTTGATCAGTACATTCTAAGGCTTTTGTAATAGATGTTATAGCTTCTTGATAATTTCCTAGATAAAAAAATCTAAAAGTACCTTTAGTGTCCCATATATAACCTATTTTCTCGTCTAATAGCAAAGCTTTCTCTATAAGAGCTTCTGCATCTTCATACTCTTTTAATAGAATTAAATTGTAAGCTTTTATTGTTATATAATGTTGCTAAGGAATTGCTTTTTATAATTAATCTTTTTCGTAATTATTAATTAAAAAAATTATAATCACTATTAAAGTATTATAGCTTCCGATCTTGTTTTTTCTGCAATAGCTCTTATGAAAAAGCATTTCTCCGAAATCGTGGTCTTTTCTTTTCTAATTTTATCAACGCTTGAGAAGAATCAGCTATTACTTCTTCCCATCTTTCCCAATGGAAGCCAATGTAAGCTCTTATAATATAACAGGAAAGAGCAACTGTATCAGAGGACATATCTATTGCTTTTGGTAGCATATGAATATGCTGAAATTCGATTATTAAGATAAAAAAATAGCACATTGCCATATTAGTATAAATGCTTTGGATGTACTTTTCATTATCTATGATATTCTTATCAATATACGTTTCAAACTTAGATAAGATTTTTAGTGATTTTTGATAGTCTTTTTGTAAGCAAGAGTTTAAAAATACTATCCTCTTTTTGATTTTTAGTAATAATTTTTAGCTTTTAGATTAATTTTTCTTTATGGCGTCTAAATATCCTCTTGAATATTCAGCAGGTACTTTCTTGAGAATTTTCTTTGAAGTAATATAATCTTCTATATGAAAATAGGCTATCCCTTTGTAAAATTCCATAAGATAGCTTGGTTTATTAATTAGAGAACAATAATTAATTACTTCATAATACTTTCTTTTATTTATTAATTCAGAGAGATAATTTAATACGGCTTTTTCTCTTTCATTAAGAAAAATCTATAGTATCGTCTCTTTTAGTTATTGAAGTAGCTGTATAGGCATAATTATAAGCATTAGCCCAATCACCTTGTGCATAGTAAACATTACTTTGGAGAACATATATAACGAAATGATTAGGATACATATTGGCTATTAATTTTATCCATTTATATGCTTCTTCAAAATCTTTATAATCAATAGCTATATTACAAAAGCTCTACAACTTTTGTAAGTTCTTGATATCTACGTTGTTGTAATTCAGCAAGTACTCTATAGTTTTGATTTTGTATAGCTCTATAATTAGCTTTTTGAGACTCAGATATGATATTTATAAATTCAGGTTCTGAGGTTTGATATCGTTGTCTTGTAGATTGTCCTTTTACTTTACTATCTTCTTTTCCCATAGTAAAAACCTCTGTTGTAAACTATCTTCATAACTATTCATATCTTCTCCTATTTTAGGGATTGGAGCAATAGGAGGAATAGGAGGTATACAACTGATACCTTTATCATAACACCAACCAACTTTATAACCGGCATTAAAGCCTGTAGAAAAAAACGTGTTTGATTCCATACTATATTGCAATTGAGCAATAAAAAAAGGATGAATATTTTTTTCATAACATATAGAAGATAAAAGTAGTTACATTTATGATATTATCTAATGCTTCTCTAGTTTTTATAATTGCTTTTTGTTTCCGTAGGAGTAAGCCAATTATTTAGTCCTTCAGCATCTTTTTAGTGTATATTTGTCAGTAAGAGAGATAATGTTTATTTGCTCTTCACTATATTCTAAAAATGATATGTTTAAGGTCTTTATAATTTTTCAACTCTTTTATAAGGTTCTATAGTATCAATTAAGCACAAGAAGAAAAAAGAAAGGGTATTCTTCCTTACTAATTTTATAACTTTTCTTTCTTATAGGGTTATCTTCAAATATGAGTTCATTCAGTTTGTAATACTCATATCTTTCTAAAGTGTTTTTTTATCAGATCTATTACAAAACCAAATGTTGTGTGCTAAAATATTCCAAGCACAAAAGTTATAGACTTTATCCAAACTTTTTTTCCCAGGAAAGTTTGGTTTCATTCTCATTCTCTTTTTACCTTTCTTATTTTACACAAACTGTTATACAACAAGTAGCTGCTGTAATGCCGTGATCATTTACATTTTGATACTTTATTCTATATCTATAGTAGTCCTCATACACTTCTCCGTAGAAATTAGGGATACCATCTATCTTATCTAAATCTCCTGTTTCATCTTTTTAAATCTTTTTAAGGAGGGGTATTTTACTTTTTCATATTTTTTTCAATAGCGTACCCTAAATCGTGAAAATAGACAAGTTAAGAACCAAACAAAAGAAAATGTAACATTTGAAGTTATCCTCCATTCCTGTACTTTTTTTCTTGAGATATGCATCTATTTGCTTTTTAAAATTTGTTTTCTGATAGATATAATGTCCTATAAAGAATGTAGAGACAATATGAGTAGCTCTATTTCCTATATTTTCAACTTGTTTTTTTGCAGAAAGTTTGTTTCTTGTAGTGAATTTTCTTTTTTCAGATAATTCAATAAATTCTTTTTATGAATTTTTTTACTATTAGCTTCATTTTTTTATAGGGTTATCATACTCAAAGACCTTTTTCAGAATAATATTTCCATTCTTTTATTTTTTTCAAGAAAGTGTCTTCAATGATGTTATAAAACGAAATTCTTTTTCATATTGTACTAATTTTTAAAATTCACTTAAAAGCTCTTTGTCTATTCATTTCCTTGTCAAAAAAACTTGAATGTAACCGCTGTTGTGGTCATAGTCTGAAGGATTGTTGTAGTCCTTGGAGAAATTTTACTCTAAATAGCTCTAAACGGACTTTAATACCATCCCAAATAGCTCCGTTCATTATTACACCACTGCTGTTAGAAGGTTCGTACCATTGTTTTCCGTAAGCTTTTTTTCTAAAAATAGATAAAAATATTTTGATACTGAGTAATTGTAAACTCATTGTCTTCTCCTACATCTCCAAAAAGCACTTGAATGCTACACAGCTTATTTTTTTGAAAAATGTTAAAATTACTTCTGTAACAGGCACATTAAAAAAATAGTTTTTATTGCATTACCAACATAAATGTATTTGGAAATATTAGGGTTTTCATTGGCTTTATCTACTTTTGTGATATTTTTATTCTGAGCAGGAGTAGTTCCTAATTTAAAATGCCTAAAACCATTCTTTGCATCTAAATCTCTTACTGATTGAGCTATTGCTATATTTGAAAAATAAGGCAAAAATAAGATAAATACTTTTTTTCATACTTTTTAATTAATTTCTTGTTGTTTTATAACCATATCGCTCCATTGTAGTTATCAATTGATTGTATTCAATGGTATTTGAGATTTTATATACATCACTATAGGGTTCTGTATAGTTTTTCTATAAGGAAATACATAAATTTTTCTATATTCAGGGAAATAAAAACGAGCGACAGAATAAACATTGTTATTTGATAGATAAACCCAATCTGTAATCTCAAAAAGTATTTTTTTATCTCTGCTCTTTTAAGATTAGGAAAAATACCTCCATATTGCTAATATTTCCCTCATATACTTTTTAAACCTTGCACTACTGTTTGAGAGAAAACTGTTTTAGAGGAAGCTAATGCGATAGCTAAGAATACATACAATACTACTTTTTTTCATTGTTAATTAAAAAAATTAAAAAATCATACCTACTCTGTTACAGGCTTTTCAGTTTCCGCCTTGTTGTTTATATAGGGACATAAAAAACGCGGTGCATTCCTTTTTACTTATTACAGAAGCCCGACCAAGGCTGCACACCAAAGTAAAAAGGAATGCCCACGCTTATAACGTAGGCATTTCCACTTCACTTTCCCGGTGTTGAAAAAAATTGGTCGTATTTCTGTAATAGGAAAATGTAAAGCGAAACGCTAATATTTTTTTATGTCTTTATATCACTATATTAATTACATTTAAATAGTGTTTAAATGTTCTTGGTTGCTTAATTTTGGTGCATAGTTACGATGAATATTTCTAATTGACAAATATTTTTAACATTTATTTTTACAGGAGTGTGTAAGTTGTTTATTATCAGTGAAAAAATAGATGGGAGGTTTGAGAGGGCTGGGAAGGCTGGGAGGTTTGAGACAAGTGGGAGTGCGAGCCGCACCGGCGATTGTGAGACAAATGGGACAGGTGGAGGGCGAGCAGAAAGGGCGTTTTGTTGGATGTTTGTTCTTTGTTAATTGTTTGCTAATAGTTCGCTTATCCTTCGCTCATCGTTCGCTTAACGTTCGGTGAGAGGCTATGTAATCTGGAAGTATAAAAATTTAGTATTTATCATTTGTTATTTATAATTATTTTTGTACTTTTTGTGCGCTGATACTTTTTAAGTTTTTTTGAATATGCAAAAACCTTTGATTTTAGTAACTAATGATGACGGTATTACAGCTCCTGGTATCCGTTATTTGATAGAGATAATGAATGAATTAGGCGAGGTGGTGGTAGTGGCTCCTGACTCGCCACAAAGTGGTAAAAGGTCACGCGGTAACCTTAGATACGACTATGTATTGCGACCCAATGCCTTCTAAAAAAACGGTGCAACCCGTGAGTACGCTTGTAGCGGTACACCTGCTGACTGCGTAAAGATTGCTAAACACGAGGTACTAAACGGACGTATGCCTGACCTCTGCGTGAGTGGTATCAATCACGGGAGTAACGCTTCTATAAATGTGATATATTCGGGTACAATGAGTGCTGCTATTGAAGCTGGAACTGAAGGAATACCCGCTATAGGCTTCTCGCTATTAGACCCAAGTTGGAATGCTGATTTTTCGCAAGCACGTAGCTATATAAAAACATATTGCTGAGAAGGTGCTCGCTAATGGCTTCGCCTAAAGGTACGGTGCTGAATGTGAATATCCCTAATCTTCGCAAAGAAGAAATAAAAAGGGGTGAAGATATGTCGTCAAGCGCGTTCGAGATGGATTGAGAGTTTTGATAAACGCGTAAATCCACAAGGAAGAGTATACTACTGGATGACTGGTACTTTTGTAAACCAAGATGAAGGTACTGATACTGACCAATGGGCTCTTGAAAATGGATATATATCGGTAGTGCCTGTGCAGTTTGACCTTACTGCTCATCAACATCTTCAAACACTACAGCAATGGGATTTATAAAAAAATAAATGAGGATAGGAGAGACCTTATCATTGGTTTTTTTAGCAGGATTATTGGCTAATGCGTTGGCTATTTTGGCTTATGTGCTTATTTTTTCGAAGTTCAGCGTTCGCATTACTTTGTTAGATGCTTTTTATAAAGGTTATCTGGGGAAACTTATAGCCTTAGGAGGTGCCTTAGACCTTTTTGGTGTTTTTCATTTTCTTGAATAGAAATAAGAATGAGAGCGCACGAGGGGTACTTATCGCTTCAACTGTATTGGCTTTTTGTTATATTATTATTACAATTTACTTAAAAATCAACTATAATATTATGAGGGTTAGAGAATATTTAGTATTTCTGTACCGTATTTTTCTTGGTATATTTCTTTTATGCTATAGCACGTGGCTTGTTTATCTATTTTAATCACGATGTGATGGGTGATTATAGCGCTATTGACCTTTTCTACTATGGTCTGGCGTTTGATAACTGTGCTATAATGTATATCAATTTACTGTTTATACTGCTTAGTTTGTTACCTTTGTGGGTAAATACGCATCCGAAATTTCAGAAAGTGATCTTTTTGGGCGTATTTTTATTCCTAATACAATAACTTACACCACTAATTTTATCGATATGGTGTATTATCCATTCAGTAAATCGCGTCTTACTTCGGCTTCTTTTTGCGGTTATTGAGCACGAACAGAACAAAGCGACCTTATTTTTTTACTTTCTTGGTAGATTATTGGTATATGTTTGTCGGTTTTATTTTTTTCTTATTGCTTTATGGGTATTTCTGTATAAGTTAGTGAAAATAAAGCCTGTGAAGGTTGAGAGAAAAGTACCTTACTATGTGTGGTCTGCGATTTGCTTTTTAGGATTGGGTACGCTGATAATGATGGCGATTCGCGGGGGTGGTTTTACTTCGGATACACGTCCTATTAATATGTTGGACGCGAGTAGGCACGTGAATATTACGGCACAAGCAGATGCGATACTCAACACGCCTTTCTGCCTTATACGTAGTATGGGAAAGAATAAAGGATTTAAAGAGTACCATTTAGTAGATGAGGCGTATATACAGGAAAATATTAAACCTATTAAGCAATATCAGCGTGAAGTTGCTCAAAAACCTAATGTAGTATTATTTATTTTAGAGAGCTTTGGTAAGGAGTATTGGGGGCTGTATGAATACCAAGACAAATATTCCTAATTTTGAGGGTTATACTCCTTTCTTAGATTCGCTTGCACAGCATTCATTTGTGCTTGATAATGCTTACTGTACCGGGCGTCAATCTATACATGGTGTTTCTTCTATGTTAGCAGGTATTCCTTCATTTTCAGGTTGCCTATACCTCTTCGCCTTATGTGAAACAACCTACCCAGTCATTAGTCTCAATAGCTAAAGAGATGGGCTATGATACTTCATTTTTCACTCAGCGCCTAATGGTTCAATGGGATTTTTAGGTTTTTTTCTAATATCTTAGGTTTTGACCATTATTACGGCAAAACAGAATATAATAACGATGCTGATGATGATGGACATTGGGGGATATGGGACGAGCCTTTCTTTCAGTATATGTGTAGGACTTATTCTGAGAAGAAGCAGCCTTTCTTTGGTACTATTTTCACGCTTTCGTCACATCATCCTTTTCAGATTCCGAAGAAATATGAAGGAAAATTCCCTATGGGGCATTTGGAAATTCATAAATGTATAGGTTATACGGATTACGCATTGAAACAGTTTTTTTGAATGTGCTAAGAAACAACCTTGGTTTGAGAATACGATTTTTGCTTTCGTAAAATGACCACCCTAACCAGATATATTACGATTTGTATAAAGAACCAATTACGGGTATGGGAGCCGCTATAATGTTCTACAGTGCTAATCCTAACTTGGTGCCTACTAAAGTATCTTCGGAAATAGCCCAACAGATAGATATTTACCCCTCATTAGTAGATTTGATGGGTTATCATAAGCCTTTCCGTTCGTGGGGGCGGAGTCTTTTTAGTAATGTAGCAGATGAAACACCTCGTGCTTTTATCTCGAATGCGGTGATGTACCAAATGATGCAGGGTAATTATATCTATATTGTAGATGAAAATGCTAAAGTGAATGGTATTTATAAGAAAGAAGATGGGGCTTTGAAGGATAATCTATTGGGTAAGGTGGATAATGCTGAAATTCAGAAAGGCATTAAAGACCTTAAGGCTTTTATGCAGGATTATATGGATAGAATTATTAATCATAAATTAGCAAATTAGGTGCCAGCGGCACAAGCAAATAAATTAGCAAATGAAAAAGCGCGATGTTTCAAATGATAAACATCGCGCTTTTTATGGTGAATTGCCTTTTGCCCTTATGAGGTTATTCGAGGGTCATTAGGTATTTTTTTCGGCATCGAGGGCAGCCATACAGCCTGAACCTGCGGCTGTAATAGCTTGGCGGTAACGGGTATCGGCAGCATCGCCCGCTACGAATACGCCCGCTACATTGGTAAGAGAAGTGCCCGCTACGTTTTTGATATAGCCTACTTCATCAGTATCAATATAAGGTTTGAAAACATCGGTATTAGGGTTTTGTGACCAATAGCTACAAAGAAACCTGTGATAGCTATTTCGCTTATTTCTCCCGTTTTGTTATTGCGGACTTTCATACCTGTAACGACTTGTCCGTCACCGAGAATTTCTTCAGTTTCGGTATTGAAAAAGCACTTCTATTTTAGGTGAATTGAGTACACGTTCTTTCATAATTTGAGAGGCACGGAACTCATCGCGGCGTACGAGCATCGTAACTTTGGCACAGATATTAGCTAAATATAGTGCTTCTTCGCAAGCAGAATCGCCTGCTCCTACGATAGCTACCTCTTGATTGCGGTGGAAAAAAGCCATCGCATACAGCACAAGCTGACACTCCCCTCCTATTTGTAGATAGTGTTGCTCAGAAGGTAATCCTAAATATTTAGCAGAAGCCCTGTAGCAATGATTACTGCATCGACGTGGAGTTCTTTGTCGTCAACCCATACTTTGTGTGGGTGTACAGAAAAAGTCGACCTTAGTAATCCACCCATTGCGAATGTCTGTGCCGAAACGTTTAGCTTGTTGTTCTAATTGCATCATCATTTCTGTACCTATTACCCCTCAGGATAGCCAGGGAAGTTTTCTACCTCAAAGGTAGTAGTGAGTTGTCCGCCAGGTTGTTCGCCTTGATAAAGCACAGGGTTAAGATTGGCGCGAGAGGCGTAAATAGCGGCAGTATAGCCCGCAGGACCTGAGCCTATGATCAGGCATTTTATTTTTCAATGTTTGCCATATTAGTTTATCCTTTTTTTAATTAATGGCGCAAAGATAGTGTATAATTGGCAAATTAACAAATTAGAAGATTCGCAAATTAGAAAATAGGTAAATTTGGCATAATCATTGCTTGTGAAAAGAGTATGATTAGAAGTAGGGGGCGATAGAGGTAAAAAGTGCTTTTTGTATACTATTGAAAATCAGTGTTATATGGGTTTGGTGATGGAAAAAAATGAGTTTTTAGGGTTAAAAAAAGCTAAAAATGAATGTTATTTTCATTTAAAAACTCCTATATTTGCGCCTTGCATAGAATAGCGTATGTATAGAATATTATATATCACCGGAATACTATTGATGGTGCAATTGGCATCAGCACAGCGGTATGAAGTAGGGGGTATTTTTAGGCGGAAGCAACCCCATATCAGACGTTGGGAGTACTTATTATGTATATCCCTAACCAAGCAGCTTTTGGCGGTCTTTTTAAATGGAATTTTCATCAGAGGATAGCTCTTAGGGTGCAGGTTAATAAATCATCATTGAAAGGTGATGATGCACAGTCGGATATACCAGGCAAGATTAACCGTCAGTTCTCGTTTAAGAGCGACTTGACTGAACTTTCTGTAGGAGCGGAGTTTAATTTCTTCCGTTTTAGAATCAAAAAAACTTGTTAGATAAGCCAATGACCCCCTATCTCTACATAGGAGCGGCTGCTTTTTGGCACGACGATTTGTATTTTGAGAAGGCTGTTACTCCGCCAGTAGAGGCTACTGATACTACTAAGCGCACGCTCAGTTATACTTTCCTGTGATTTTTGGGGGTAAAGAAAAAAAGATAACCATGCGGCTTATTTTTAGCAGGTGAAGTAGGTTTTAGATACACACTTACTAATAATTTAGATGGTAGCTTACCGAAAGAACGACCTTTTTCATTTTGGTAATAAAGCTAGCAATGATTGGTATACATTTACAGGTTTAACTCTTACTTATACGTTTGGAGAAGAGCCTTGCTATTGTAGAAAAATAGAGTTTAATATATGGAAATAACAAAATACCCTGAACATTTAGCCATTATAATGGATGGCAATGGACGTTGGGCTAAGAAACAAGGGTTGCTCAGAGCATTAGGGACACGAAAAAGGGGCGCAAAGTGTGCGCCAAGTGTTAGAATATTGTGTAGAGCACCATATTCCTTATTTGACACTCTATGCTTTTTCAACAGAAAAATTGGAATAGACCCGCATTGGAAGTGAAGGCTCTTATGGAACTATTAGTAAAATTCTTGAGAAAAGAAGCTGATGAGTTAGATAAGAACAATGTGCGGCTGAATATGATAGGTAACTTAGAAAGGTTTCCTGAGAAAGTAAAGAATACACTTGTAGGAGTGATAGACCGTCTGAAGCACAACACGGGTACTACTCTAACCTTGGCTTTGAGTTATGGAGCGCGTGAGGAGTTGCTGACTACAATAAAACGCATAGCTCAGCAAGTGGAGCAACAACAGCTAAAAGTTGATGCTATAAACGAAGATATTATACAACAACATCTATATACGTATGATTTGCCTAATGTAGACTTACTTATCCGCACCAGCGGAGAGTACAGAATTAGCAACTTTCTACTGTGGCAGATAGCATATGCTGAACTTTATTTTACTGATGTACTATGGCCTGATTTTACCAAAAACATTTGGAAGAAGCCCTCATTAGTTATGAAAATAGAGAGAGACGATTTGGAAAAAAATTAGCGAACAACTTAAGTAAAACTATGCTGAAAAAGATTTTATTACTAGCATTCATAGCTGTTTGTAGTTTAGTGAATGCTCAAGAGGAAGAAAGAATATCATTAGGACAAGGAAGAAAATATACTATTGGAGGCATTGAAGTAACGGGTGCCAAACGTTATAATGAGCAAACTATTCTTACCACATCGGGATTGAGAGTGGGCGATGAGATAGAGATACCAAGTGAAAAAGTTCAGTGCCATCATTCACAAATTGTGGAGCTATAAGTTGTTTAGCGATATTAATATTTACATACAACGAGTAGAGGGAATAAGGTATTTTTAGAGTTGGCTATCAAAGAGACTCCTTCGCTTATAGATGTGAAAGTGTCGGGGTTAATCAGAAGAAAGCTGAGACATTGCTTAAAGATGCTGATCTAAAAAGGAGTGAAGGTAAATGAGAGCCTTATAGCTAATACTAAGAACTATATTACAAATAAGTATAAAAAAAGATAGCTACTTCAACACTAAAGTAACTATTGATACAAAAAAATAGATACTACTGATGCCAATGGGGTAGATATGCTTATACATATAGATAAAGGTAGTAAGATAAAGATAGATCGTATCACTTTTGAGGGAATAAAGAATTTGATGCAGCTAAACTACACAAAAAGCTTAAAAAAACTAAGCAAATACGCTTTTGGACGTTTTTTTGGAAGCGCTCGAAATATGTGAAGAAGGATTACGATGAGGATTTAGTAGGACTTATTGATTTTTACAAAGAGAAAGGATATAGAGATGCGCGTATAGTGAGTGATACGCTTATCAGAAATAAAAAAACGGAAATATTGACTTGAAGATAGCGTTAGAGGAGGGAAAAACGTTACTATTTTGGTGATATACGCTTCTTAGGGTAACTCAGTATATAACGACCGAGTACTCAATCAAGTATTAGGGATAAAGAAAGGAGATGTCTATAATGGTGTATTGTTAAAGAAACGTATACAAGATTCTACTAATCCAGATTCTGAAGATATTTCTAACTTGTATCAAGAACAGTGGTTATCTTTTTTCGCAAGTACATCCTGTAGAAACGTCCGTGGTGAATGATACAATTAATTTTGAAGTGCGTATACAAGAAGGTAAACCTGCTTACTTCAATAAGATTTCGGTAGTAGGAAATGAGAAGACTAATGACTATGTGATATATCGAGAGCTTCGTACACGTCCTGGATACCTATATAGTAGAGAGTCAATAATACGTACATTGCGGGAGTTAGGACAAATGCAACTGTTTGATGCACAGAATATGAATCCTGAGCTGAAGAATGCAGACCCTAATGCAGGTACTGTAGATGTTGAATATAATCTAACAGAGACAGGATCAAGTCAGGTACAACTACAGGGAGGTTATGGCGGAGGTTCATTTATTGGAACAGTAGCACTCTCTTTCAATAACTTTTCGATAAAGAATCTTTTCAATCCTAAGGCATATACTCCGGTGCCTATGGGTGATGGACAAGCTCTGTCGCTTAGTGTGCAAGTAAGTAGATACTACCGCACTTATGGGTTTTCATTCTCTGAGCCTTGGATGGGAGGAGAACGCCCTGTACAGTTTTCGGTATCGTTTAGTAGAACAGAGCAGTTTGGTTATAACTACCGTAGCTATGATGTAGATAAGAGTAAGCGTGTATATATAACAGGTGTCAGTGTAGGTTTAGCAAAAACGCTTACGTGTGCCTGATGATTATTTTCAAATTGCACATAACCTAAGTTATCAGCATTACGACTTACAAGATTACAGCAACTTTGGTGTCTTTACATTTTAAAGATGGTCGTTCTAACTCATTTGCTTACACGATTTCTCTATCAAGAAATTCGAGTGGTCCTAACCCCATTTATCCGATGTCGGGTAGTAGCTTTACTATCAGTGCTAAGTTGACACCTCCTTATTCTCTCTTTAATGGAGTAGATTATGGAAAATTATTAGAAGAACGCGCAGAAGCAATAGCAGATAACGATTCGGATAAGCTATCATTAGTAGATCAAAAAGCGATTCCGCTGGTTAGAATTTTACAAACTGAAGTTTTCATCAGCTTGGTATACCAATTTATATAGTAAATTTGTATTAAAATTTGGAGCAGACTTTGGTTACTTAGGAGCGTATAACAACAAACGTGGTGTAGTACCTTTTGAACGATTCTTTATGGGTGGTGATGGATTAGGCTATTACAATATGGATAGCCGTGAGAATATACTAAATGCGAGGTTATGAAAAACTATGCCCTTTCGTCAGATGACGGAGAGACCGTATATAACAAATACTCTTTAGAGTTGCGTTATCCTATCACTCTTAAGCCTATGGCATCAATTTACGGTTTGCTATTTGCAGAAGGAGGTAATGTATACAATGGCTTAGGCAACTTTAATCCTTTCCAGATAAAACGTTCAGCAGGTTTAGGACTCAGACTCTTTATGCCACAGTTTGGTATGTTGGGTATTGATTTTGGTTATGGTTTTGACAATCCAGCAAATGCTAATACACGCAGCGGTTGGCAAACACACTTTATTTTTGGTCAGCAATTCTAATTTTTGGCACGATATTTTCTATGAAAAAGTTACGAACACTAATTTTGCTACTACTTGCAACAGGGAGTTTAGCATATTCATAAAAGCCTTCACGAATAGGCTATGTGGATATGGATTACATACTTTCGCACTTAGAAGATTACAAAGTAGCGAGTGAGCAATTTGCTCTTCAGGTAGCACAGTGGGAGGCAGAAATAGAAAAAACGTCAGGCCAAAAATAGACGCAGAGGAAAAAGCAATTGGAAGCTGAGCGAGCACTGCTAACGCCAGAGCTTATTAAAGATAAGGAAGAAGAGATAGCCTTGCTAAAAGCATAACCCTAAACGCTTATAAAGAACAAAAAGTTTAATGCTGAAAAAGGTGAATACATATCGCAGAAGTTTATGCTGGCGAAGCCTATACAAGACCAAGTTTTTAACATAGTGCAAGAGATAGGCAAAAATGCGCAAGTATGACTTTATATTTGAGAAAAACTGATGCTACAATGCTTTTTCGAACGAGCAGCATAACTTGAGCAAGGTAGTACTACGTGCTCTGAAGAAAAAAAGATAATGCAGATGATCGGAATAAAGATATGGCTGAACTGCTAAAAGAAAGTTACGATTTTGAGTTCGTAGAGGAACGAGTTAAAAAAACGTAAGGAGGCAGAGAAAGCCCGTGAGGAACGCCGTGTGCAGTATGAACAAGAGCGCCTGCGCAAGACAGAAGAGATGAAACAGCAGCGCGAGAACCTAAAAAGCGCAGCGTGAAAAAGAGCAAGCAGAGCGCCAACAAAAATTGCAACAAGAGCGTGAAGCACAGAAAGCGCAACGCGAAAAGGAACTGGCAGAACGCCAACAAAAAGTTACAACAAGAACGCGAAGCTCTGAAAGCACAACGCGAAAAAGGAATTAGCAGAGCGCCAACAAAAAGCTACAACAAGAGCGTGAAGCACAGAAAGCACAACGTGAAAAGGAGCAAGCTGAAAGAGTGAAAAACAAATGGAGGCAAAGACACAAACGCCTACAACAAAAATAGTAAAAACTTAATAACTAATATATTAAAACGATGATGAGAAACATTAGAACGCTGATGGTAGCAATAGCCTTATTTTTTTGGGGCTACAACTATGCTAACTGCCCAAGTAAAAAAATAGCTCATATTGATGTGCAAAAACTCTTGGAAGAAATGCCTGAAAGAAAAATCAATAGAGGCTCAGTTGAAGAAATTAGAGCAAGGCTATACAGCCGATATTCAGGCAGCTATAAAAGAACTACAGGCCAGAGCTGATAAATATCAGAAAGAAGCAGCAGCACTTACAGAGGCACAATTGAAAGCACGTGAGACAGAATTTCTATCAGAAGAAATTCAGACAATGGAAAAACAACATTCGTCAGTCTCAGCAAACAGCTGCCCAAAACTTGCAAAAGAAGCAACAAGAGTTAGTAGAACCTTTGCTTAAAAAAAGTAAAAAGCTCTATTGAAAAAGTGGCTAAAGCAAAAGGAGTACAATATGTGTTAGACTCAAGTGCAGGTTCAAGTGTGATAGTAGCTTCAGGAGAAGACCTATACAGTAGTGTGAAGAAAGATTTAGGATTTTAAGAATAGGAATAAATAGAAAAAGTGTTCATTCATTGAACACTTTTTATTTTTTGCAGTTCCAAAACTACTTTTCAACAATGAAAAATGCTGAGCTTTTGACGGCACCTATAGGTTTATTTGATTCGGGCGTAGGTGGTACTACTATCTGGAAAAGAAATTAATGCTTTGATGCCTAATGAAAATACACTTTTTAGCAGATAATAAAAAATGCTCCTTATGGAGAGAAAAACTAAAGAGGAAATAATAGCTCTATGTGATGCTAATACTCAATTTTTGCTCAATCATAACGCAAAAATAATAGTAGTAACTTGCAATACGGGTACTACTAATGCGATAGCTTATCTTAGAGATAAATATAAACAAGTACCTTTTTATCGGTATCGAACCAGCTATTAGGGCCTGCAGGTTTGCAGAGTATTACTAAAAAAATAGGAGTATTGGCTACTCGCCGTACCCTCACAAGCGACCTTTTTGCTAAAAACAAGTGAGCACTTAAAACAAGAAGAGAAAAATAGAAATTATAGAACAGGTAGGTGAGGGGTTAGTAGACCTTATAGAAGCAGGACAGATGGAAAGTGCTAAAATGACAGCCCCTGCTACGGAAATACCTACAACCAATGGTAGCAGAAGGAATAGACTACCTTGTGTTAGGATGTACCCACTATCCTTATTCGCTGCCGCAGATACAGCGACTTATTCCTGCTTCTATCAAAGTGATTGACTCAGGTTATGCTGTAGCACGACAGACACGCAATATACTTGCTCAATATCATTTGCTAAATGAAAAACAGGATTATGTAGCGACTCATAAGTGGGTAACCAATGGCAATCTGGAGATATTGAAACAGTTTGCAGAATATAAAGACGAAAAAACACTCTATTGAAGTTTTAAAACTTTGATAGAGTGTAAGATAAAAAGATTATATTGCTTTATTTTTTTAGGGATTTTGATGTAATAGGTTTTACCTTCTTTGTTGTCAAGCTTTCTGTCGCGTAACCAAGGGTTATATATCTTCAAATCCTTGTAAGTTATATTATATGTTTTTGCAAAATCAGTTAGATTTTCAATAGTAGAGTCTATCATAACATTATAAGTAGGTAGTTCATTGTATAGGTGCTTCTTCTCAAAGATAAAAACCATACTTTTTAGGGTGTTTCATAATTTCTTTTACTGCTAAAAATACGAAATACATAGCGAGAAGTTTCAGTATTTAGCCATAAGTCATAGTAATTATTAGTCTGCTGAAAAGAGGTTTGTTTGTTCATACCAGCTATACCAGCGTTATAAGCTGCAGCTGCCATTGTCCAACTTCCTGTGCTACGTTTTGCTTTTTTAAAATAGTCGCAAGCAGCTTGGGTTGCTTTTTCTATATGGTAACGTTCATCTACTTGGTCGGTTACTTCTAAGCCGTACTCTTGAGCAGCTCCTTTCATAAATTGCCAAAAGCCACTAGCTCCAGAGGGTGAAACAGCATTGGTTAGTCCACTCTCAATAAGAGCTAAATACTTAAAATCATCGGGAATATTATTGCGTTTGAGGATAGGTTCGATGATAGGAAAATACTTATTAGCTCGCTTTAGAAGTAGCAATCCATTAGACTGCCAATAAGTATTGACGAGGAACTCTCTATCTAATCGTTCGTAAACATCAGGGTCTTCAATGGGAACTCTTTCACCAGCAAAATCTAAATTCTCGGGTAAATCAATGGCATAGACTTTGTAACTGCTAAATGTCTCTTCACTCATAGGAGACACCTCACTATCGGGGAAGTAGTAGCTACCTCGGCTTCCGCTTGTTCATAAATGTTACGTTCTTCTTTTTTTACAGACATAGCATTGACAAGAAAGCCAGAAGTAAGTATAACTCCACCGCCTATTAATAGATGTTGTATTGAAAGTTTCATTTTTATTATTGTTTATTGCTGCAAAGATAATATTGAGTAGCAAATTTTTCTTTTTTTGTTCTTACTTTTTTTACTACTTTTGCACTTTCAAAATTTATATTTTTAACTCTTACTTATGAAAAAGAATTATTTTATCTGTTATCGCCTTTTTACTTGTGGGCTATGCATTTTCGCAAACAGATACTTCGGGCAGAACCCTTTATCGCGCTACTGCTGAAAAAGAAAACAGCATTGAAGCATACTAAACTAAAGGTGAGTTTTAATTTTGACAATCAGACACTTAATGGGGAAGAATGGCTGACTGCCGCTCCTTATTTTTTTATCCGACAGATAGTTTGATTCTCAATGCTAAATCGATGTTGATACACACTGTAGCGATAGATAATAAAGGCAAACAGCAACCTCTTACTTATCAGTATAAAAGAAGATTTGCTGAAAATAAAATTAGATAAAACTTATCAGAAAGATGAGGATTATACTATCTACATTAAATACACAGCACAACCTGAAAAAGTACTTGATAAGGGTTCTCTTGCGATAACAGATACTAAAGGATTGTATTTTATTAATCCAAAAGGAGAAGCTGATAAGCCAATGCGTCAGATATGGACACAAGGAGAAGTGAAGCTTCTTCTTGTTGGTTCCCTACTATAGACCGCCCTAACCAGAAGACTACACAAGAAATAGAGATGATAGTGCCAGACAGTTTTGTGACCCTTTCTAATGGAGTACTTAAAAATTCGGTAAAGAAGGATGGTATGCGTACAGATCATTGGGTGATGGACAAACCACATGCACCTTATCTATTTTTTTATGGGAGCAGGAGAATTTGCTGTAGTGAAAGACACTCCTTGGCGTGGAAATGTACCCATAGAGTACTATGTAGAAAAACCATATGAATCAGTAGCTAAGAAAAATATTTGGTAACACTTCAGAGATGATAACCTTTTTCTCAGAGATTTGGATATGATTTCCCGTGGCAGAAGTATGCACAAATGGTGGTACGCGAATTTGTCAGTGGTGCAATGGAAAATACAACAGCCGTAAGCCACGCAGAGACAGCTTATCAGACAGCAGAAGATTTAGAAGACCAAAATCATTGGGAGCCTATCATAGCACACGAGTTAGCGCATCATTGGTTTGGAGACTTGGTGACTACAGAAAGCTGGGCAAACCTTACAGTGAATGAGTCATTTGCTAACTATTCAGAATATCTTTTGGCTTGATTATAAATATGGAAGAGATGTAGCAGATGAGCATTTGTTAAATAATATGCGTCAATATCAGCATCGTCCTACTGATTTTAGCAAAGATTTAGTACGATTTGGATATGATCGCCAAGATGATATGTTTGATTTGGTATCTTATAATAAAGGAGGAGCTATCCTTAATATGCTACGTGATTATTTAGGAGATGAGGCGTTTTTGCAGGAGTAGCAGATTATTTGAAAAACTAATGCTTATGGTACAGGAGAAGCTCACCAATTGCGACTTTCATTAGAAAAAAATAAGTGGGAAAGACTTAAATTGGTTCTTTAATCAGTGGTATTTTTGGCAGTGGAAATCCTGTGATAGATGTAGTAAAGAAATACAATGCTGCAACTAAGAAGTTGACAGTGAAAATAGTACAAACACAAGATGAAAAAAATACTATTTCAGTTCCCATTAGAGATAGATGTTTATGAAAATGGTAAGCGAGTACGTTATAAAGTGTGGGTAGATGCCCGCAAAGAAAATAGTTTTACTTTTTCGGTAGCTACTACGCCAGAATTAGTGGATATAAATCCACGAGGAGTGATAATTGCAACTGAGAACAATAATAAATCATGGAAAGAATATTTATATCAATTGCAACACGCTACTGATTATAAGAGTAGAATAGAGGCGGTAGAAGCTACTACTGCTACAGAAGGAAAGAGATTCTATTAACGGCACTGAAAGATCCTTTTCTTCAAAGTAAGAGAAAAAAGCTTTGCAGAAGCTCATTAGCTATAAACTTACTCCTAAAGAATTGCAAATAGTAGAGAAAGTAGCAGAAACAGATAGTGCCAATCTTGTGAAAGCAGCTGCTATATGGGTATTAGCTGCAACTAAGGATAAGAAGTATTCAGCTATATTTGAGAAAGCCTTATCTATACCTTCGGGAGCTATAAAAAAATGCAGCACTTAATGGGATAGCACGTACAGAACCAGCAAGAGCAAAGAACTTTTAGAGCAAGCTAAACCTGAAGATTATACTGTAGACGAGTTAGCAGGCTTAGCAGGTGTAATAATTGATAACAAAATGGAAGTATCTGCCTACTATGCTGCCTTATTTCGTCTATTATCCATTTTTAGAAAGAGATACTCCGGAGACTTCAGCTAACTTTAAAAAAAGGCTATCAGTGGGCAATGAGTTTAGACAATACTCAATTGGTAGAAAGCATTTATAATCCGTTGAAAGATATAGCTAAGGAAATGGAAAGTCCTGTAGGAAAGAAAAATGCTTTTAAGTGTTTTTAGATGAAGGGATTGCTATTAAGAAAGGGCTTACGCAAACAGAATCTTTAAAGAAACAGATAAAACTATTAGAAGAGATAAAATCACTATTTAAATAATAATCTATAATGAATAAAAATAGTTCTTATGGCTGTAGTTTTCGGACTTCTGTTTGCTTGCCAGCAGCCAAAAATAAAAAAATAACAGAAAAAGGTGTAGAAACAGAAGAAAAGCATAAACTACAGTTAGTATATAGCAATTTGGTGGATACAGAATCTCAACAAGAGTTACAACAAGCTCTTGCTGCAGCCGGAGTGTCTACTAAAAAAATATAGGAGATTTTTTTGGAGAGTGTAGCTTTATTCAATAATACAGTTGGGACAAAAAAATAGGTTTAGTACCGCAAGGTTATGCTACTATTGACTCTTTATTACCACAGTATGATGAAGCTGCAATTCAGAGCCAGTGGACGCGTAAATATCCTATTTTTCAGGGCTATAACTGTAGGATAACTTCGTTTACTCTATTACGTGATTTTTGTAGCAGTAGCAACTCCTACGACAAGTGTATCTACTGATGATGAAATACTTTTTATAGATAAAGAAGTATTGCATACAATGCCTAAAAAAATATTTTTACAGCAGAGGATGAAGCCCGTTTTTTTGGGCTTTATTTTCCCTCTATGCCTACAAAAATACTAAAGAAGTAGCTTCTCATTTAGCTACAGTACAGCACGTTTGGAAAGAAAAGAGGTATTAGTTTTCCTAAAAAGATGACCCTATGAAGGCCTCATTTATTTCAGTCCTTTTTCATTCACAACTCAGTACAGATGAGAATACCCTTTTTGTGGGACACGTAGGCGTATTAGTACCTCTTAAGCAAGGAGGAATATTATTTGTAGAAAAACTTGCTTTTCAGGAACCTTATCAAGTTATAAAGTTCCAGAACCGAACAGAATTAAGCGATTATCTAATGAATAGGTATGACGTAGAATGGAATCAGCCTACTGCTATTCCCTTTATAATGGAAAACGATACTTTATTAGAAGGATATCAGTGCCAATCCGTATAAAAAGAAGTGATTTCTCACTTCTTTTTTATTATCTAAAGTAGTACTCTAATACTTTTTAGCTTTAATATATACTGATACTTCGCTTTTACTGATTCATTTTTGAGCATTTTTCATACTGGTATTTTGCCTGATTAAAGTCAAAAGTATTCATCAAACCTACATCGTGGCGTTCTTTTTGCGTAGTTAAAAGATTGTTTTTGCTAAAAACAGTCTTTTTCATTAGCTTCATATAGCTTTTTTAGCATTAGTAGCATTGGTATGCGCCTGATAACTGTTCTTTTTCTAAAGTCAGTTCTGCCTGCTCTTTTTGCATATTGAGCCTTTAACAAGTTTAGTTTCTGACGTTTTATATTTGTTAAGGTAGAAAATCCATTAAAAATAGGCACTGATAGCGAAAACCCAGCATACATCCCCTTATTTAGGGTCTATCTGATCCCAAAAAGTTTAAATATTTATTCTTCGTCCAACGAGAGCTGTATCCCCATTGTGCTGAAAGTCGAGGAGAGTAAGCAGCTTGTGCATTTTTGTAGTGCATTTTTTTAGCCAATAAAATATTACTATCAGCTATTTTTACATCACTCATTACTTCTTTAGCATGCAGATAGATTTCTTGAGGGGTTTTTTACAAGTATTTCTTCTGAAGGATGTTCAAAAAGTAGGGTCTGCAATATCAAAAATCTTGATAGTTTTTCAGCAAAAAGTAACTGAGCTAATCCCATTTTAGCAATAAAAAGAGCATTTTTCAGTAGCAATAATCTGCTGTTCTTGGGTTAGCAATTGTGCTTCAGCTTCGTAAATATCGCCTTTGGGTAGAGAACCTGCTTCTATTAGATTTTTGGTGCGCTCTACGCTCTCTTCCGATACCTCACGTTGTGCTTTTTAAGTTTTTTTATTTGTTCTTTATAGCTCAATACTTCGGCATAAGCATTAATAATCATCAGTACAATATCTTCTTTTTACTTTCTCAAGCTGATATTCCGACGCCATTTGGTTTAGGCTAGCACGTTGTAGTTTACGCCAGTTTTGTAGTCCTGCAAAAAGTGTCATCTCAGCCCCAATACCTCCTGAAGCTGATTGAAAAACCGTATTTTCGTACTGGTTTGTCACAGGGTTGATATTCTTCCCACTGTTGAAATTGTAAGACAAATTACCGTTTATTGAGGGCAAAAAGCCCCTTAGCCTGCAGACGGTCTATGTCTGTAGATTTCAAATCAATTTCAGATTGTTTAATAGAAAGGTTGTGCTCTTTGGCATAACTGATACAGTCGTCTAATGTCCAAAGAGTTTGAGAATAGCCCATAAAAGGGCAAGCATAGGGCGAAAAAAATAGTGTTCTCATTATTTTATGTATTCTATGGGTTTGGTTTTCTTTAAGATAATCACAGCTATATGCTCAGTGCCATCTTCATCTTTTCCGGTAAAAAGTAAGCGTAAGAAGGTCATTTTTCTATAGCAAAAGTATTGTTTAAGTCGCTTTCTTCTTTTCGTATGATATGATATTGTGTACATATCTTTGTTAGAATTGAGTATTACGCACCTACCATCGTATATTTTATAGTAATTTTCAATAATTTCGTTAGCAGTAAAAATGAAAATGACTCTGTTTCTCACAATCAGTTAGAGTAATTTCCAAATTATCCAATCGTTGTGATATAATTGTCCACATACCAATAAGTTCTTCAGCACGAGGTGTGGGTATAATTCCTTTTCTTGCGAAAAAGAACATAAAGTGCTAAAAATGAGTAATATAAATAGGAGTAGGTATTTCATAAATTCTAATGCTTCTATGAATTGTGATTACAAAGGTACAAAAAATTGTCAATTAACAATGAACAATAGATATTTTTTTGTAATTTTTGCCTTTAACTGAAAATAATTGCTAAGAAAATGAATTATATAGAATACAATTTTACAATAACCCCAATGGGGATAGCTTCAGAAATTTTAGTAGCTGAGCTGGCTGAAGTAGGTTTTGAGAGTTTTGTAGATACTGATAACGGACTGTTAGCATATATACAAGAACCTCTTTGGCATACAGCTATTCTCAACGATATACAGATACTACAGAGTGATGAATTTCAAATTACTTACACTTTTAAGACTATTGAACAGGTCAATTGGAATGAAGAGTGGGAAAAAGCATTTTTGAGCCTATTACCATAGAGGGGCTTTGCACGGTTAGGGCTACTTTTCATCCAGCAGCCTCTACTCCTTATGAGATAGTATTGATCCTAAGATGAGCTTCGGCACAGGGGCATCACGAAACTACTTATATGATGCTACAATTCCTACTAAATGAAGAACTTACCAATAAAAAGTACTCGATATGGGTTGTGGTACTAGTGTGTTAGCTATTATGGCAGCTAAGCGAGGGGCTACCGATGTTACAGCAATAGATGTAGATGAGTGGTGTGTAGAAAACTCAGTAGAAAAACGTTCAACGCAATGGTTGTGAATATATACAAGTACAACTTGGTGATGCTTCTTCATTGGCTAATAAAAAGAATTTTGACTTGATTATAGCCAATATTAACCGAAATATTCTCCTTGCTGATATTCCTCAGTACGCTCAATCGCTCAAAGCGGGCGGAACTCTTTTGCTTAGTGGTTTTTATGAAGAAGATATACCTCTTATTCGTGAAAAAGCCGAAGCGCATAGTCTGCAATACGTAGAGAATTTAGAACGCAATAAATGGGTAGCTGTAAAAATTCAAAAACAAGCCTAATGAATACTTTTTGCTGAAAGAGTTATTAATTTCAACACGCATTTAGTGTATGAGCAATCGCTGCCCAATGGTTTTGCAGTGCTCAATCCTTATGTTGATAATCCTGAAACAATGGAGGTGATGCGTGCTTTTTTTATGAGAAGTTTTATAAAGATAATCAACAGCGAAAGTTTATCATAGGTATCAATCCTAGTAGAAATGGTGCTGGAGTTACAGGTGTACCTTTTACTGATACTAAGCGCTTAGAGAGCGAGTGCGGCATACCTATGCACTCTGCTCATACCCACGAGGTATCCTCTGTCTTTGTGTATGATATGATTAAGCAGTACGGTGGGGTAGAACGTTTTTTTACAAGCAGTTTTATATTAATTCTCCTTCCCTTTAGCTATTGTACAGAAAGCCAAAGATGGCAAATGGCTCAATGCTAATTATTATGATGATACAGCTCTTTTTGGCAGTAAAAGATTATATGATTGAAACGCTCAAAAAGCATATAGCTATGGGGGTAGATACTCAAAAAGTCTTTGTTTTAGGTAAGAAAAAATGCTACTTTTCTTCATAAACTTAATAAAAGAAGCCTCTTTGTTTGGCAAAATGGTAGTTTTGGAGCATCCTCGTTATATAGAGCAGTACAAATCAAAAAGAAAAAAACAACTATATATTGACAAGTTTATAACCGAATTTTCAGAATAATAAAATAAAAACAATATGAAACCACATTATGCAATACTTATGATTTTGAGTAGCTTCATAGCCTGCAAAAAACATCAACATCTGTTAGTAGCCCTACCGAAGTAGAGGTTCGAAGTAACCATCAGTATGCCTTCCCTAAGGATACTTATCACTTTCATCTGTCACAAACTTCAGAGAAAGTACTCTATATCTCTAATCACGACCAATCTAACCCTAAAAAGGTCGCTTTGTACTTAGAAAATCTAAAAAGATGTAGTGATTGACGGCAATAATAGCGATTTTATCTTTCACGGCACTATACTCCCCATAGTACTCAAGAATTGTACTAATGTCACGCTCAAGAATTTTTTTCCATTGATTTTGCGATCCCTCATTTTCGACAACTACATATTACTGAGGTAGATAAGGCGCATAATACAGTTGTAGGCAAACTTTATCCTGAGGGTAATTACAAAGTAGAAGCTGGTAAGCTCCTATTTTGTGGTGAAGATTACGAAGAGCAGCCTATGGGCGGTATGCTTTTTACTCCAGATAAGCGACTCACTTACCAGAGGGCAGATGTGTCTTTCAATCCTACTAAAGTTACAGAGTTAGCTCCCTAACGTATTTAAAAATAGAGGGAATGGGGGCAGACCCTCGCATAGAGAAAGACGAACGTTTTGCACTGCGCAATTATGGGCGACCTACGCCAGCTATTTTTATTACTGAGAGTAAAAATATAAAGTTAGAAAACGTTATAGTGCATAATGCCTATGGAATGGGGCTTTTGGCACAACTTACTGAAAATATTACTCTCAAAGGCTTCAAGGTAGCTATAAAAGAAGGTTCAGAGCGTTTTTATACTACCCAAGCTGATGCTACTCACTTTTCAAGCTGTAGTGGTGTCATTCGTTCTGAAGGGGGACTTTATGAGGGAATGGCAGATGATGCTATCAATGTCCACGGTACATACCTCAAAGTCATAGCTCGTCCCTCTCGTAATACTGTCACAGCCAAGTATATGCATCCTCAATCGTGGGGTTTTACTTGGGGAAGAACGGGAGATGAGGTACAGTTTGTTGCCGCTAAAAACGATGGAAACCATAGGTGATAAAAGGTATCGTATTCAGTCTATTAAACCTGTTGATAGCCCTACAGATGAAGGAGCTAAAAATATTCGAAATAAGTTTTTACTGAGCCTCTCCCCGATGAAGTATCAGCAGAGCACGCTTGCGGGGTAGAAAACCTTACTCTTACCCCTCAGGTTATATTTACGCATAATGTAGTGCGCAATAATAGGGCACGAGGAGCACTCTTTAGCACCCCTAAAAAAAGGTGGTATGTGCGCATAATGTATTCGACCACACACATGGGGCTGCTATTTTGCTTTGTGGCGACTGTAATGGTTGGTACGAAACGGGGGCTTGCCGCGATGTAACTATCAAACACAACCGCTTTTATCAATGCGCTTACGGCAAATTATCAATTTACTAATGCAATTATCTCCATTTATCCTGAAATACCTAACTTGTCAGATCAAAAATACTTTCATTCTAATATTCGTATTGAAAAAATAACGTATTTGAAACTTTTGATGAACCTATATTATACGCTAAATCAGTAGAAAATCTTATTTATAGAAATAATACAGTAATTAAGAACAAAGATTTTTAAACCTTTCCACTGGAATAAAGAGCGTTTTAAGCTAGAAAGAACTAAAAACGTAGAAATAATCGAAAAAAATAATATATGGCAGAAGAGAATAAAGATGAAACTTATGATGTGATAGTAATAGGTAGTGGTCTTTCGGGACTTTTCTCTGCTTTACTATTAGCAAGGGGCGGAAAAAAGGTGTGTGTGTAGAGAAAAAACCAACAATACGGAGGTAATTTGCAGACCTTTAAGCGCAATCATATTCTCTTCGATACAGGTGTACATTACGTAGGGAGTCTATCTGAAGGGCAGGTACTCTATGAGTATTTTTAAAGAAGTAGGGATAATGCAAGACCTTTCATTAGAGCGTCTCGATTTAAATGGCTACGACCGTATTTGCTTTGGCGACACTCCTGATGTAATGTACCCTCACGCCCAAGGGTATGAAAAACTTCGTAAAGCAGCTGCTTATTTACTTCCCTGAAGAGAGAAAGGCTTTTAGAACAATATATTTATACAATACGTACTATTTGCGATAAATTTCCACTTTACCGTTATAATGCTACAGAAGTACATTATGATGTTGCTACCCTTTCTATAAAACTCTCCGATTTTTTAGATAATCTTACTACTAACGAACGACTTAAAGCAGTGCTTTTGGGAGCAAGTTTCCTTTATGCAGGGGTTGCGCCTCAAACGCCTCTCTATGTACACGCGCTTTCGGTTAATTCATACATACAGAGTGCTTACCGACTTACCAAAGGAGGTAGTCAGATAACCGACTTGCTTATTAGAGAGTTACAGCGCTATGGGGCGCATCTTTATCGTCAAACTGAAGTTGTTGCATTTAGCTATGGCAGTGAGCAACAGATTACAGCGGTGCATACTAAGCAAGGGCAGACTTTCAGGGCTACTAATATAATCTCAGCTATTGATGTAAAGCAGTTACTACAAATAGCCGGCAAGCAAGCATTCAAACCTTTTTTTCTATAAACGCGTACAAGGGCTGCAACCTACAGCTTCAGCTTTTTCATTACACTTGGTGCTTAAGCCTAATATTTTTCCTTATTTACCTTATAATATCTACTGGTTTAAAAGATAATGATAGTGTGTATAAAACAGCACAATATGCCACTAATGATTTTCCACTATCATATATGCTCTCTATGAATCCGCCAAAGAAAGGAGGAGCTTATACCGATAATATCACTCTTCTTACTTATATGGCTTCTGATGAATTACACCGCTGGCACGAGAGTTTTAGCACTTGTACTCAAGGAGAGGGGTAGGGAGAGCAATATGAACTTTTTAAACGCCAACGCGCTTTAGATTTATTAGATGTTGTAGCCCAAAAAGTTCCCTACTATCAAACAATCTATTGCTTATTATTACACATCTACCCCTCTTACTTACCGCGACTATATAGGCAGTGCTATGGGGGCTATTTACGGCTACAAAAACGCTGACCATATAATGGAAAGCGTTTTTATGCCACAAACTCACATTGAGAATTTATATCTCGTAGGGCAAAAGTGTTGCAATGCACGGATTGGTAGGGGGTTACCATCAGTGCAGTGCTAACTTACCAAATCTTAATGCGGTCTTCAGGTTTTTTTATAGAGTTTATCTCCTTCTTTTTACATCAAAGGCTTTATACCAAGCATCAACATTCACAAGAGGACCAAATGAACGGAAGTAACCAGGACTATGAGGGTCTGTCTTCACTTGATTGGTGAGGTATTGTTCTTTAGAAAGTGTACGCCATACAGTACCCCAAGAGATAAAGAAACGTTGTTCTTGTGTAAAGTTGCTTATTTTACCCACTTGTCCTTTGTCTTTCAAATACATTTGTAGGGCATCAAAAGCGATGTTCACTCCACCAAGGTCAGCTATGTTTTCGCCACTGGTGAAAGTACCGTTTACAAATACGCCTTTCACAGGTTCGTACTTGTCAAATTGTGCCGCAAGAGCTTTAGTAGCATCTTCAAAGTTCTTTTTGTCTTCAGGTGTCCACCAGTTTTGTAGGTTGCCATCGCCGTCAAACTCTGCACCACTATCATCAAAACCGTGGGTCATTTCGTGTCCTATTACAGCTCCTATACCACCGAAGTTCACTGCTGGGTCAGCTTCAAAGTTAAAGAAAGGAGGTTGTAAGATAGCAGCAGGGAATACGATTTCGTTATATAGCGGGTTGTAATACGCATTTACGGTTTGTGGCGACATACCCCATTTAGTTTTATCAACAGGTTTGCCTACTTTCTCCAAACTCTTCTGATAAGCCCATTCACTCACACGTTGCAAGTTAGCAAAAATAAACAGTCTTAGCAGCGGGTTCAATAGTAAGTTTAGAGTAGTCTTCCCATTTGTCAGGATACCCCACTTTTACAGTGAATTTGTTCAGTTTAGCCAATGCTTTTTTTCTTTTGTAGCATCAGACATCCAAGTCACTTCTTTGATGTGTTGAGCAAAAACTCTTTTTGAGGTAGTCTACTAAAGTTACCATCTCTTCTTTAGCTTTAGCAGGGAAGTACTTTTTCTACATACAGCTTACCAAAGGCTTCTCCCAAAATATTGTTGATAACGCTTAAAGCGCGTTTGTTCATTGGGCGTTGCTCTTGTTGTCCTTGCAATTCTTTATTGTAGAAGTTAAAAAGAAAGTTCATCAAGTTCTTTAGTAAGGTTGCTTGCGTTATCAGCCACCAATTGGTATTTTAGGTAATCTTTTTAGCAGAGGTAAGTTCTTTTCGTTGATAAACTTGTCATATTGTTTGTACAAACGAATTTTCAGAAACCACCACCTTATCAATATTTACACCTACATTTTTTTGAGGTACTGAGGCAAGTTGAGGTTTTTAACCAATTTGCTAAGCTCCTCCATAGTTTGGGGGTTATAGCTGAGGTTAGGGTTGCGGTCTTCCTCATTGGTTAGCGATTAGTTTAGCTACAGAGCGCTCAAAATCTACTATTTTTAGCTTTTTCAGCAGCTTTGTCATCTTTTAGCACTTTGAAGATAGCAGTTACATAATCTTGGTATTTTTGTAGCGCTTCAGTATTCTCTTTATTATCCTTTTTGGTAATAATCGCGTCCCATACCGATGCTAAAGTTACCAAGATAAACGGTATTGGTGTTAGAATCCTTCATATCGGCATACACGCCCCAAGCACAGATAGGGGTTTTCACCTTCTTTAGTAGCCTCTTCTAAGTACTTCTGAAGGTCAGCAAGCGTTTTAATAGCATCAATTTTGTTTAGATAGCCTTCTATAGGTTTAAGCCCCTCAGTATCGCGCTTGTTCCAATCGATGAAAGACTCATATAGGTCTTTTTATTTTCTGTCCTTCAGTGCCTTGCTCAAACTTTTCTTTTTAGCAAATTGTCTAAAAATAAGCAGACAGTTCTCATCGGTTTTCTCCCGTAGAATGTGAAAAAGAACCCCACGTAGGTTTGTCAGCAGGTATTTGGGCAGTTTTAGCCCAAGTACCATTTACATAATTGTAGAAATCATCTTGCGGACGCACGGTAGTGTCCATTTCAGCAAGGGCAATTCCCTTGTCTACATTTGTGTTTTCACTCATTGTGTTTTCTGTTTTTTTGTTATTTCCGCAGGCTATCATTAGCCCCATTGATGAAAAGTAACAGTACGGTTTTAGTTGTTTTTCTCATCATAATATTAGGTTTTTGAATTGATACCACAAAGGTAATAATAAATTCTTAATTAGCAAGTTTACTTAACCTCTAACGTTCTTTCTTCTTCAAAATCGTTGGGCAGCGTAAATACAAGGGTATAACGCCCTTTCGGCAGATATACATTACCATCAGTAGCGGTAGGTAGGAATATCTTCTGTACACTTTTTTTCGTAGGTTACTTTGCCTTCTGCCGAAATAGTAAGGTCGTAAGGTATGTAGTTAAACCCTTTATTGGTTTTATAAGCAAACTCATTGAGGGTAATTTTGCCTTTCTTCACTTTTATGTTTATCGATAATCCTTCTTCCGAAGCAAAAGCGTAGCTATATATAGTCGGTTTTTAGGGGTTCTTCCCACTCATTAGCAGCATTACCCCACTTGGCCGAATAGTTTATGCTGATAGGGGCTTCAAAGGGGTAAAACTCTTGCGAGGTAATAGCTACTCGCAGTTCTTGCATCATCTTTATAGAAGTGCGATAAAGCCCACGCCCTAAGGTAGCTACCGTCATTTCACCGGTATTTTCGTCTATTATAAGGTCGGCGATACCTGTCTCAGGTAGCCCTTTGCTAAAAGGTTGCCAACTTTCTCCTAAGTTAAACGAAATGTACAAGCCATTGTCAGTGCCAGCATAGAGTATTTGTTCGTTTATAGGGTCTTCTTTTAGTACATTTACCTTGCTGTCAGGCAGGTCTGAACGAATGTCAGTCCAGCTTTTCCCATTGTCATTACTGATGAAAAATAAAAGGGTCAGTAGCCGTTTCATCAGTGCTTATAAGGGTAGTGAGCACGCGGTTGCGCTGATGTTTTGAAGCAATAAGGTTATTCACGCGTAGCGCACGAGGGAAAGCATTGTATATCTGCTTCCACGATACTCCTCCGTTGTCAGAAGTGTATATCATACCATCATCACTACCTGTGTATAGCAAACCAAACATAAAAGGCGATTCTGCTATTGCCAAGATAGTGCCGTATGCCTTGTTACCTTGTTTATTACCATTGGTTACATCGTCAGAGATAGTCCGCCAATTGCGCCCTTTATCTAAAGAGATGTGCAATTTATTACTCCCCTATATAGATAATGTCTTTATTTTTGAGGTGAAACCAATAGAGGAGCGTACTTGCCAAAAACGCAAAGGAGCTTTTACTTTCGCCGTAATACATAGTGCCCAAGGGTGTTTGTTGGTTTTTATTAGGATAAAAAAAGTAAAAGAAACGACCGTAAGAGGCAGCTGCATAGCTCTCATTTCCAAAAGGTTAAACGGTTAATAGGGAGCTTAAAAGATATTCCATTGTGCATTATTTTTTTGGCTAGTACGCCTTGTTTGCTAATAAAAGTAAGGTATTTTTGTTAGTGTTGTCGTATGCCAATTGCTCAAAAACTCATCGCTTGAGGAACGTTTTTTTAGTCGCAAAAAGTACGTCCACTGTCGTAAGAGCATTAGTCCATACGGACTAGTGCAGAAGAGGGTACCTTGCTGCTGATACAATTGCTCATAACCACTTCCAAGGCTCACAGGCTGTTTGCTGCGCCACGTTTTTCCTCCATCTATCGACTCCAGTAAAGGATAACCACCGATAAGTACGTGTTCTTTGTCGGCTGGGTCAGCACTGATAGAAGCAAAGCGTTCGCCATTTTGGTAATACACGTCATTTAGGGGTTGGGTGTTTGTTTTTGCCACGAAGTACCCCCATCGGTAGTGAGGTATACTTCAGCCCCTATCGCTTCTTTTTTTCGCTGATGCCTAAGAAGTTGAGTAATTTGCTAGGCGAGGTTACTTCAGCGCTGATAATATCTTTCAGGTGTTGTGCGGTGTACCTTTTTGTTTTTCTCCTATGTTGTATAAGAAGCGATTTAACCGACTGTTGTCTAAGGCGAGAAAAATCACTCTTGCTCATACCATCAAAATCTTGAGCAGTAAGCTGTAGGTGAGTCTGCTTTTTGTAGGCTGTTATTGCTCTCTTTTTCTTATAGTTGCGGTTGTCTACTACAGCGTAATAAGTTTGTGCATCTACGCAGCTAATTCCTATTCTGCCTATAGCATTGCCTTTTTAGAAAACCGTTGTTAGTTGTTATTTTCGTCCAAGTGTTACCCTTGTCAGTACTTTTATAGATGGCACTATTACTGCCGTAAGGCACACTATTCCACGGACTGTCGTTTATCTCCCAAGCGGTAGCCAGTAGGGTGCTACCATCAGGGGTAGCTACTATGTCGCTGATACCCGTGCGAGTACCCTACAAATAGCTTTTGTTGCCACGTTTTGCCTCCATCACTACTTTTGAAGATACCGCGCTTTTCATCTGTTTTATACTTATTGCCTAATACGCCTACTACTATCTCTTGAGGATTAGAGGGGCGATAGATAAATGGCTGTGATGTGTTTAGAGCCTGCAAGACCTTTGAAATCAACAGTTTTGCCATTGTCAGTAGAAACGAATAATCCATAGGGAGTAGCCACTGCCAACGTTCCTGACTGCCAATTCATTGCCAGAGCAGTAATCGTTTGCGAGGGCAGGGTAGTGCATAATTCGCGGTAAGTCTCCCCTCCGTTTTGGGTAAGCCATACCCCCCTTGATGAGGAGCTACTACGAAATGGCTAGCATTAGCAGGGTTCACAGCCAAAGCACTGATACGGTTTCCCATATCTTTTACTTTCACGGGTTCAAAAAGGAGTTTCGCGTACCCACGATTGTTTTTAGTTCTTCTTTTTGGCGCAAAGATAGCGGAAGTAACTCCTGTGCCATAAGGCTTGTGGTAGCAATTGAGAATAAAAAGTACAAAAATATTTGTCTTATTTTTTTCATTGGGTTTGTTATTTTTCATTAGTTTGTAATAACGCATCTATCTCACGTAATGTGGTGCAAAAGTACAACATTTTATTTAAATTACAGCAACTGAATGCCGTTTTCTTCACAAAGCTGCAGCATATCATCTGTCCAGATAGAGGCCTGTACCTCCCCATATGAGCTTTCTGCATAAGCAACATACAGATACGCGACTGACCGATGCCGCCACCAATAGTCAGAGGGAGTTCCCCTCTTAAGAGCATTTGGTGGTAGTCTAAGCTTTTGCGGTGTTCAACATTAGCCACTTGCAATTGGTCTGCTAATGATTTTTTTCATCTACGCGTATCCCCATAGACGATAATTCTAAGGCACTGTCCAACACCGGATTCCATAAAAATAAGGTCGCCATTTAGTTCCCAGTCGTCATAGTCAGGGGCGCGGTTATCGTGTTTTTACCTGAGCGTAGTGTTTTTCCCTATTTGGGTGATAAAAATAGCCCCCTTTTTCTTTAGCAAATACCTCTTCGCGTTTTTTTGAGGCGATAGGGTAGGGATAACGGTCTTCAAGTTCTTGCGAACTGATAAAAGTCACCTCTTTAGGCAGGAAAGCCTTGCATTTGGGGTAATGAGCTACAAGGGCAGCTTCTGTTTCCAAAAAGGCATTATAAAGCTGATTTACTGTTTGTTGCAAGTATGCCAAAGTGCGGTCAGTAGGGGCTATAACCTTTTTCCCAGTCCCATTGGTCTACGTATATAGAATGAGTGTTGTCTAAGGTTTCATCGCGGCGGATAGCGTTCATATCGGTATAAATACCCTCGTGTAGGCTGATGCTATAACGTTTTTAGTGCCAAACGCTTCCATTTAGCGAGCGAGTGAATAATTTCAATAGTCTGTCCTTCAGCGTCTTTCATTTCAAAAACTCACAGGGCGTTCCACTCCGTTGAGGTCGTCATTAAGTCCGGTAGCGCGTTTTACAAATAACGGAGCAGAGATACGAGTGAGGTGTAGTGCACGAGCCAAAGTAGTTTCAAAAGTATCTTTAATAAGTTTGATAGCGCGTTCGGTATCCATAATGCCATAAGGCGATATGTAGTTTTTAGGGATGATAATCATAATGAGTCAATTTGCTAATTTGCCAATGAAGAAAGAATGCAAAAATTTGTACCATATTTATTTGTCTCATTTGCTAACCATTTTTTTAGGACGTGACAATCTTCCCAGCCCTCTCACTTGTCCCACTTGTTTCACTTGTCCTACCTGTCCCACCTGTCCCACCTGTTCCACTTGTCTCACTTGTCTCACTTGTCTCACTTGTTCCACCTGTCTCACAATCGCCAGTGCGGCTCGCACTCCCACCCATCCCACCTGTCTCACTTGTCTCACTTGTCCCACAATCGCCAGTGCGGCTCGCACTCCCACCTGTCCCACCTTTCCCAGCCCTCTAAATCCTCCCAGCCTTCTCAGTTCTTTTCAGAAAAATTTTTCTTCTATAGCTTCCCTTTACTTTAGATATAGGAAGAATACAAGATCACCGAAGGATTACCGAAAGATGAGCGAAGTACAAACGTCTAATCACCGCCTAAAAAACCAGAAAAATATCCTACCCTGCAGCCCTCTCAGCCTTCTGAGCCCTCCCACTAACCCAATAATTTCGTTTGTTTTACCTAATTTGTCAAATCGACAAATTGTCAAATTGACAAATTATCACTATCTTTTGCACCAAAAACATTCATTTCTTTAAATGACACAAGTGCCAAATCTTTTACATACTTCTGTAGAATACCTGCGTGGGGTAGGCAAACAGCGGGCAGAACTGCTTAAGTCCGAATTAGGCATAGAGCAGTACCAAGACTTGCTAAACCTATTTCCTAACCGGTATATAGACCGTACTAAGTTTTTATAAAAATCAATGAGTTACAAAATAATAATGCCGAAGTGCAGCTTATTGGTAAGATTGTAAACTTGCGTACGGTAGCCCTCAGCACAGCAGAAGCAAGCGCGTTTAGTAGCTACTTTTGTAGATGAAACGGGGCAAATGGAGTTAGTATGGTTCAAAGGACACAAGTGGATAAGCGATAGCCTAAAGCTAAACGAATCTTATGTCATATTTGGCAAAGTCAATCACTTCGGAGGTGTTTTTCTCTATGCCTCACCCCGAAATGGACTTGCTTTGTCGATTTCAACAAGGCAGGGGCATAGCAGCATACAGCCTGTATATCCCTCTACTGAGAAGCTAACTAAGCGCGGAGTCAGCAACCGTGTGATGCGGCAACTTATACATACGGTGTTTGAAGAGGTAGGCTATCAGTTTATGGAGAACCTGCCCGCTTCAATACGCAAAGCGCTGAGCCTAATTAGCAAGCAGGAAGCGATGCGCAACATTCACTTCCTGCTGACCAGTCAATGCTGACCAAAGCTACTGTGCGCCTGAAGTTTGAAGAGCTTTTTACATACAGCTACAGTTAGTACGCAAAAAAATCTACTGCAAAAACAGAAGTTTCAAGGAATGCCTTTCAGAAAGGTAGGCGATGCATTTATGAACTTCTATAATCACCATTTACCCTTCCCACTGACGAACGCTCAGAAACTAGTGCTTAAAGAAATACGTGCTGATTTAGGCTCAAATGCCCAAATGAATAGGCTCTTGCAAGGAGATGTAGGGTTCTGGCAAGACCATAGTAGCCCTGATGACGATGCTATTAGCGGTAGATAACGGCTTTCAAGCCTGCTTAATGGCTCCTACCGAAATTCTTGCTACCCAGCACTACCAGAGTATTAGTACCCTGTTGCAAAATACAGGCATAAGTGTAGCCTTACTAACAGGTTCTTCTAAAACCAAAGAGCGCCGTATTTTAGATGAGCAGTTGCAAAGGGAGTCTTTCTATACTCATTGGCACTCACGCCTTGTTAGAAGATAAGGTACAGTTTGCTAACTTGGGCTTGGCTATTATCGATGAACAGCACCGTTTTTGGGGTAGAACAGCGTGCTAAACTCTGGCGCAAAAATACCTTACCACCTCATATATTAGTAATGACTGCCACTCCTATACCGCGCACTTTTAGCGATGAGTGTATACGGCGACTTAGATGTGTCTGTAATAGATGAGTTACCCCTGGTAGAAAGCCTATCAAAACCATACATCATTTTGAAAATCGGCGGGCAGAAACGTATGAGTTTGTTAAAAAAAGAAATAGACAAAGGGCGGCAAGCCTATGTAGTATATCCGCTGATAGAAGAGTCAGAAGCCTTAGATTTCAAAAAATTTAACCGAGGGTTACGAGTATATAAGTGCTTCTTTTCCTCTGCCTAAATACAGAGTCTCGATAGTGCACGGCAAGCTCAAGCCTGCGGAGAAAGATGCCGAGATGGAACGTTTTGTGCGAAACGAAACCCAGATAATGGTGGCGACAACTGTTATAGAGGTAGGGGGTCAATGTGCCTAATGCCTCAGTGATGGTTATAGAGAGCGCTGAGCGCTTTGGTTTTGTCGCAGTTGCATCAGTTACGCGGACGTGTAGGGACGTGGTAGTGAGCAGAGCTATTGTATACTGCTGACAGGCAACAAGATGAGTAATGATACCCGCACGCGTATGGAGACGATGGTGCGCACTAATGATGGTTTTGAGATGGCGGAAGTAGACCTCAAACTGCGCGGGCCTGGCGACCTAATGGGCACTCAACAGAGTGGGGTGCTTGCCCTAAAAATAGCAGACATTGTAAAAGACCAAGAGATACTAAAAGCAGCCCGTGCCTATGCTATCGACCTCCTCAAAGCTGACCCCGATTTAGTCCAGCCAGAGCATCAATGCGTAGCCTACACCCCTCGACCAACTCCAACGTCACAAAAAACCTATGGAAATACATTAGCTAATTAGCAGATTAGTTAAGACTTTTTAATAAAAGTATACGCCTGTATTTTGTGTTGATAATCAGTTGGTAATGTTGCGAATAGTATATTTTTACTAAAAAACTACAAAATATTTGGAGGTTATAAAAAGGTTGTACTTTTTGCACCCGATTTAAAAACGTAAGGGTTCTTAGCTCAGCTGGTTCAGAGCATCTGCCTTACAAAGCAGAGGGTCACTGGTTCGAATCCAGTAGGGACCCACTTAGGTTTAAGATTTAAAATTTTTATCATTGTTATTTTTGGGGTTCTTAGCTCAGCTGGTTCAGAGCATCTGCCTTACAAGCAGAGGGTCACTGGTTCGAATCCAGTAGGGCCCACAAAATTTCGGATTTTATTGTTGTTTTCATAATTTAACGGATTCTTAGCTCAGCTGGTTCAGAGCATCTGCCTTACAAGCAGAGGGTCACTGGTTCGAATCAGTAGAGTCCACAAAACAAAAAGGCTACTCATTTTTGAGAGCCTTTTTGTGTTTAATAAGTAACAATTAACCTCTGAAAATCAAATACTTCTATAAAAACAGCTTCTTTTTCAATTGTTTTTCATTTATTAATTGCTATTTGATAATTATTTTACTACTTTTGCGAGATTTTTAAAAGCTAAAAAAACAAGAAGTTATGTTAGGATTACAAACGGCTATGGGGATAGCTACACAAACTAATAATGCTGCCCCTGAAGTACAAGAAAAAAACACTTTCTATAATGGATATGATTATGAATGGTGGCACGGGTAATATTATCATTATTGGGGTTCTCTTCCTGATGTTGGGGGTAGCACTCTACATCTATTTCGAACGCACATTTGCTATCAAAGCAGCTTCGCAAGTAGATAAAACTTTTATGTACAAAATACGCGATTGTATAGCAGCAGGTCGATTAGATGCTGCCAAAATGCTATGTGTGCAATCAAACACACCTGTAGCACGCCTTATAGAAAAAGGAGTATCACGCATTGGGAAACCGCTTGAAGATATCAACAAAGCTATCGAAAATGCAGGTACTTTAGAGGTGTATAAGTTAGAGAAAAATACAGCTATCTTAGCCACTATCGCAGGAGCAGGCCCAATGATGAGGCTTCTTGGGTACGGTAGTAGGTATGATTATGTCATTTCACGAAATGGCTACCGCTGGTGGGCAAGCAGAGATGGGGGCTTTAGCAGGAGGTATCTATACGGCTATGGCCACTACAGTAGCGGGACTTATAGTAGGTATCATAGCCTATGTGGGGTACAACCACTTAGTGGTAAAAACCGATAAAAATAGTTCACCAAATGGAAGCTAATGCAGTAGAGTTCTTAGATTTGCTCAACGAACCTCTTTAGTCTGCCAGTTGCTTAATTAAAAAGAAAAAGTTATGAAATTAAAAGGTAGAAATAAAATCAGCCCAGAGTTCAGTATGTCGTCTATGACCGATATAGTGTTCTTGCTTTTTGGTGTTTTTATGATTACAGCTAATAGCCCTAATGCATTAGACTTATTATTACCAAAAAGCAAAGGGTAAAATCAACTAATACACAGAACGTTTCGGTAAGTATTGATAAAAAAATTTGAATTATTTTTATTGATAAAAGACCTATTTCTGTTACCAATTTAGATAGCGAACTTAGGGTCAGCTCTAAATGGTGTGAAAACCCTACTATTATCTTGCGAGTAGAGGAAAGTGTACCAATAGAAAATGCCGTAAACGTAATGGATATAGCCAACCAAAATCAGTATAAAGTAATTTTTGGCAGTACGCCCAAAAATAGATGAAAAATTATGAGTTTATTAGATACCACACATAAGCGCAAATCGCTGGCACTCACTACCGCTGTGATGAGCATGAGTGGTGCTATTGCTCTTCTTTGCGGGAATGACCTATTTGAATCCTCCGCCAGAGAGTGGAGTAGAGGTGATATATGGGGTAGATGTTACGGGTATGGGGAACGTACAACGCCTCCTAGTGCTGCCCAACAAATAGAGACCCAAACTCCTCCTGAATCGGTGCCAGAAGAAACAACTTCTACAGAGGTGAAAGAGAATCTTTTAGCCCAAGATAATGACGAAACAGTAGCAATAGCCGAGGCGCCTAAAAACAAGAAAAAGAAAAGAAACTCCTAAAACGGAAACTCCTAAGCCTGACCCCTAAACCTTCGCGCGAAACCTCTGAAGCACTCTCAAGTATATTGGGGGCTGCCAATGCAGGTGGTAGCGGTACAGCAGGACAGGGTGACGGACAGCGACCTGGTTACCAAGGACAAATGAGATGGTAGTCAGTATGCCGACTCCTACTATGGTGCAGGAGGTGGTGGCTCCTCTGGTAAAGGTTGGGGACTGAAAGGGCGCAGTATTGCTACCCAAGGGAAGGTAGTGCAAGATTGCAATGAGGAAGGACGTGTAGTAGTACAGATAGAAGTAGATCGTAGCGGTAAAGTAGTAAAAGCTACGGCTGGGGTAAAGGGTACCACTAATTCCGCTCAGTGTTTATTAGATGCTGCTCGTAAAACTGCCTATAAACACAGTTGGAATCCTGATGACAATGCTCCTGCTCGTCAAGTAGGCTTCATAGTGATCAACTTCAAATTAGGAGAGTAAGAATGAACTATCAAGAAACATTATCGTGGATGTTCAATCAGTTACCAATGTTTCAAACACAAGGAAAAACTGCTCTGAACAATAAATTAGACAGAACAATTGCTTTTGCCTCAGTATTAGGAAATCCCGAAAAGAAATTCAAAACCTTACATATAGCAGGTACTAATGGCAAGGGCTCATCGAGTAGTATGCTCGCTTCTATACTGCAAGAGGCTGGTTATAAAGTAGGGCTTTACACTTCTCCCTCATCTCAAAAGATTTCAGAGAGCGCATCAAAAATAAATGGTGTAGAAATTCCAGAGGAATGTGTAGTGAGTTTTTATTGCTGCCCATAAAGATTTCTTAGCCACTCATCACCTCTCTTTCTTTGAAATGACAGTAGGGTTTGGCTTTTGATTATTTTGCTGAAGAAAAAAAGTTGATATAGGTGTAATAGAAGTGGGCTTAGGAGGGCGTTTTGATTCTACTAATATCATCACTCCGGAAGTGTCGCTTATCACCAATATTTCTAAAGATCATACCGATATATTAGGTAATACCCTACCTGAAAATCGCTTTTGAAAAAGGCAGGTATTATCAAGAAAAAAATACCCCTGTAGTGATTAGTGAATATCAAGAAGAAACAGCTCCTCTATTTATTAAGCGAGCAAAAGAAGAGAAGGCTCCTATAGTTTTCGCTAATGAACTGACCACTAACCTCACTACCGATTTGCAAGGTATTTATCAAGAGAAAAACATCAAAGGTGTAATAGCTAGTAGTTGATTTTTAAAACATCAGGGTTGGGATATCAGCGATGAAAACCTCAAAAACGGCTTGCTAAATGTAGTGAAGAATACCCATCTCAAAGGGCGTTGGCAAACTCTTAGTACTCACCCAACTGTCGTGTGCGACACAGGACATAATATTGGCGGACTCACTTATGTAATGGAGCAGCTGAAAAAGCAAACTTATACACAGCTACATATAGTAATAGGTTTTGTAAAAGAAAAAGATGTAAAGGGTGTTTTTAGACCTTTTTCCTAAAAAGAAGCACATTATTACTTCTGTGGTCCGAATATCAAGCGTGGATTGGCTGTAGAGATATTGAAAGAAATTGCCACTGCTAAAGGATTGAAAGGGGAGGCTTACTCTTCAGTGCAAGAAGCAGTATCTGCAGCCAAAAGCAAAGGCACAACCTACTGATTTTTATTTTTATAGGGGAGTACCTTTGTAGTTAGTGAATTAGCTGATTTGTAAATTTGCTAATTCTTTTTATTAAATAGCTAATTTTTAAACCTATGAATACAATTGTTATAAACCCTTATTACACCCTTATTATTGCTACTCTTGTGCTGTTGGTAGGACGCTTATTGGTAGGAAAAATAAAAGATACTTCAAAACTTCAATATTCCTGAGCCAGTGGCTGGCGGGCTATTAGCTGCTGTTGTTATCTTTTTGCTGTATCTTAAGTACGAAATTTCATTAGAGTTTAGCACTAATTTGCAAGAGGCTTTTTATGTTGTTTTTCTTTTTCTTCAATAGGGGCTCAGTGCTGATTTTTCTCGACTGAAGGCAGGAGGTAAAGGGCTGATTTTCTTTTTGGGGGTAGTAGCTCTTTTTATAGTAGTACAAAACTCAGTAGGAGTGGGGTTGGCAAGTGCATTGGGGCAAAATCCTATTATGGGCTTGATAACAGGTTCTATCACCCTGACCGGTGGACACGGTACGGCAGGTGCGTGGGGCAAGATATTAGAGACGGACTATGGTATTAAAGGGGCAACGAGGTCTCGGTATGGCTTCAGCTACCTTTGGTTTGGTACTTGGTGGACTCATAGGAGGGCCTGTGGCGCGAAAAATTAGTCAATAATATGGGAGAAAAACCTATAACTGATAAAACTACTGATAATGTAGTAGATACTGTAGTTGAAGTGTTTGAAAAATGCAGGTAAGCAGCGTCTTATCACTTCAAAATCAGCTATAGAGACAATGGCTCTTTTGCTGCTTGTCTATCGTTTTTCAGCTATAATGGTTTCTCCTACAGTAACAGCTTACTTACCTGAAAAAAATTTACTATTCCACAGTTTGTATGGGCTTTTATTCTTCGGGGTACTTTTGCGCAATGTACTTACCAATGCTTTCAAAGTAAATATGTTTGACCGAGCTATAGATGTATTTGGCAATGCCTCACTAAGTCTCTTTTTAGGGATTGCTCTTTTTAAACCTAAAAACTTTGGACGTTGTTAGATATGAGCTGTGCCGATGCTTATTATCTTAGCGGTACAAACCTTTGTAATGTGTACTTATGCTTATTTTGTAACTTTCCGCTTAATGGGGGCTGATTATGATGCAGCAGTACTCTGTGCAGGGCATTGTGGTTTCGGCTTAGGGGCTACCCCTACAGCAGTGGCTAATATGCAGTCAGTTACTGAGCGTTTCGGCCCTTCCCATAAAGCCTTTCTAATCGTACCGATGGTGAGGGGCTTTTCTTTATAGACTTTATCAACGCCTTTATTTTAACTACTTTTATAGGTTTTTAGGATAGAAAACATCATATTTTTATTTTTCTTATTAATATAATCTTTTTGTACTTTTACCGCCTGAATAATTAATTACTAATATTTGTATGGATAAAAATGATGTTATATCTACCGTTAGCCCTTGCTATTCTGGGGCTTATCTTTATGATTACAAAGGCTTTGTGGGTAAACAAGCAAACCACAGGCAACGAACGAGATGCAAAGCATCTCTAAAAGTATCAAAGAAGGTGCAATGGCGTTTCTTAATGCTGAATACCGTATTTTAGGTATTTTTGTGGTAATAGCCGCTATAGCCTTATTTATTGTTTCGCGTATGGTGGAGACTTCTCACTGGCTTATCGTAGTAGCTTTTTGTGTGTGGAGCATTTTTCTCTGCCTTAGCAGGAAACATAGGGTATGCGTATTGCTACCATTCTAATGTGCGTACTACTGAAGCTGCACGCACTAGTTTGCCAAAAGCTTTAAAAGTATCATTTGAGGTGGTACTGTAATGGGATTAGAGTAGCAGGTTTAGCTGTATTAGGTTTGAGCTTGTTCTTCATCCTCTTTGTAAACACCTTTATAGAAGGGGTAAACCTTTTTATGATGAAAATGACTCTTGTTCTTGAAGCTTTGGCTGGTTTCTCATTAGGAGCTGAGTCTATTGCCCTTTTGCTCGTGTGGGAGGTGGTATCTATACCAAAGCTGCTGACGTTGGAGCTGACCTTGTAGGAAAAAGTAGAAGCAGGTATCCCAGAAGACGACCCTCGTAACCCTGCCACTATCGCTGATAACGTAGGTGATAACGTAGGTGACGTAGCAGGTATGGGGGCTGACCTATTTGGTTCATATGTGGCTACAGTACTTGCCTCAATGGTATTGGGTAACTACGTAATCAAAGATATGGCGATGAGCAGTGGAGGAGCCTTTACAGACAACTTTGGCAATATGGGGCCTATACTTTTACCTTTAGTAATCGCTGGGGTAGGTATTGTAGCTTCTATCATCGGTACTTTCTTTGTGGGCATCAAAAAAATAATGAAGCTAAAGAAAAAAACAAGTACAAAGTTCGCTAAACACTGGTAACTATGTAGCTTTAGGGCTTACTTTGGTAGCTTGTTTCTTCCTAATCAAATATATGCTTCCTGAAACAATTCAAATGAGTTTCTTTTGGAGAAGGAGTGAAGAGTATTCCAAGTATTAATGTATTCTATGCTACTATCGTAGGTTTAGCCGTAGGGTTACTTATCTCTACTATTACTGAATACTTTACTGCTTTTGGGTAAAAACCAGTGTTGAATATAGTGCGCAACTCTTCTACTGGGGCAGCTACTAATATTATAGCAGGTTTAGCTACCGGTATGAAATCTACCTTTGGTTCTGTATTGCTTTTTGCAGTAGCTATTTGGGGTTCTTATGCCTTAGCAGGTTTCTACGGGGTTGCGATTGCTGCTTCAGCAATGATGGCTACTACTGCTATGCAATTGGCTATTGATGCTTTCGGACCTATTGCTGATAATGCAGGAGGGTAGCTGAAATGAGCGAACTACCAAAAAGAAGTACGCCAACGTACCGATATTTTAGACTCAGTAGGTAATACTACTGCTGCTGTAGGTAAAGGTTTTGCAATTGCTTCTGCAGCTCTTACTGCCTTAGCATTGTTTGCTGCTTATGTTACCTTTACAGGTATTGATGGTATCAATATCTTCAAAGCTGATGTATTAGCAGCCTTGTTTATTGGAGGTATGATTCCAGTAATTTTTCTCAGCTTTAGCTATGCAATCAGTAGGAAAAGCGGCTATGGATATGGTGAACGAAGTGCGTCGTCAGTTCCGTGAAATTCCTGGTATTATGGAAGGAAAAGGTACTCCAGAGTACGGTAGATGTGTGGATATTTCTACTAAAGCTGCTTTGCGCGAAATGATGTTGCCTGGTGCAATTACTATTATCACCCCTATCATTATTGGTTTTGTAATGGGAGCTGAAGCTTTAGGAGCTTATATGGCTGGTGTAGCTGTATCAGGCGTGGTATGGGCAATCTTCCAAAAAATAACGCTGGTGGTGCTTGGGATAACGCTAAGAAATCATTTGAAGCAGGGGTAGAAATCAACGGACAAATGACTTATAAAGGTTCTGACGCTCATAAAGCAGCTGTAACTGGTGATACTGTAGGTGATCCATTCAAAGATACTTCAGGACCTTCAATGAATATCCTTATCAAACTTACTTGCTTAGTAGGCTTGGTTATCGCTCCCTATCTTGGGCGGACATACTGCTGATGCTAATGGAATGCCTGTAGAAGCTCAAATACTTCAAGGAGAGACTGAAACCGATATGATACCACTAGAACCAGCTATAGAAGTAGTAGAGGGAGTATTAAACGCTGATGGTAACTTTGAATATAATGTAGGTAATTTATTTCAATTGAATCTTCTTGACAATACAATGTTAGAAGTAGGTGAAAAATTCATCTGAGGCTCACCTTGTAAAATTGTTAGAAGATAAAAACCTTACTACTCCAGAACAATTCAAAGATAATTGGATTACTTTGGATAGAACTTACTTCAAAACAGGTAGTGATGAGCTTACTGAAGGTTCAGAACAACAATTAAAAAAATATTGTAGCTATATTAAAAAGCTTATCCTAAGGCTGCTATCCGTTTAGGAGGTTATACTGATAATACCGGTAGTGCCGAAGGTAACTTAAAAACTTTCTCTGAAAGACGTGCTAATTCAGTACTAAACAAATTAGTAGCATTGGGTGCTAATAAAGCACAGTTGAGCGCTCAAGGTTATGGAGCAGAGCATCCAATATGTCCTGCTAACGATACCGATGAATGCAAAGCTAAAAAACAGACGTATAGATGTGCGTTTAACAGCTAAGTAATAACATTTAGTTAAATATATAAAGGGGCGGATTGGTAAAATTCGCCCTTCTTTTTAAAAACCAACAGACTATGAAAAACAACTTTTTCAGTGCTACTATTCACTGCTTTAGTAGGCTGTAACTCTTCTGAAAACCAAAAGAAAATGACAGAGAATATAGATAATAATCCACTACTTGTAGAAAGCACCTTGCCATACGGAGCTCCAGACTTCTCAAAGATAAAAAGACGAGCATTATCGTCCAGCCCTTCTTAAAGGGATGGCTTTGCAAAATGAACGTATAGCGGCTATCACAAGTAATAATGAAGCCCCTACTTTTGAAAAATACCATCGTTGCTTTAGAAAAAGTGGAGTGGAATTAGAACGTGCCTCAGCTGTATTCAACGCTCTAACAGAAGCACATACTAATGACACACTGAAAGTATTGCAGAAAGAGCTCTCTCCCTAAGTTTGCAGAACACGCAGACGACATTCACTTAAATGAAAAAGCTTTTTGCACGTATTAAAGCCTTATATGATAAACGTGAGAGCTTGCAATTAGATGCTGAATCGCTTAAATTGTTAGAAAAATTACTATGAAGATTTTGTAGTAGCAGGGGCTAACCTATCCACTACTGATAAAGAAACCCTTAAAAAGTACAACAGCGAGTTAGCTTCTTTAGAAACTGATTTTCAACCAAACGCTTTTAGAAGGCTCATTAGCAGCAGCACAAACTATCAATGGTAAGAAAGTAGCGATTGTAAATACTACTCAGCAACCGCTTCTTAGCGAATTAGCAGACCGCAATCAGCGCAAACAACTATTTGAAGCAGCTTGGAATCGCACCGATGGAGGAACCCATAATACTAACGATATTTTAAAGCGTATTGCTTTACTTCGCGCTAAAAAGCAGAGCTTTTAGGATTTAAAAAAACTATGCCGAATGGAGTTTGCAGCGCACTATGGCTAAAACACCTGCTGCTATTGCACAGTTTTTAAAGATTTAGTACCTGCTTCAGTAGGGTAAAAGCCAAAACAGAAGCTAAAGAGATACAAGCACAAATTGCTAAGACAGGAGGCAATTTCAGCTTAGAACCCTTATGATTGGAACTTCTATGCTGAGCAAGTGCGTAAAGCTAAATACGATCTTGATGAGAACGAAATAAAACCATACTTTGAGTTGAAGAATGCTCTTGAGAATGGAGTGTTTTTATGCGGCTACTAAGCTTTATGGTATCACTTTTAAAGAACGTAAAAGATATACCCGTATATCACCCTGATGTATTAGTATATGAGCTTTTTGAAGAAGATAGCAGTCCATTAGGGCTTTTCTATGGTGATTTTTGCTCGCGAAAGCAAACGTGGTGGGGCTTGGATGAGCAATTTTGTAAATCAATCGAGTTATTAGGTACTAAACCTGTTATTTATAATGTATGCAACTATGTGAAGCCTACTGATGGCAAACCTGCTTTGCTTACTTATGATGAGCTTACTACTCTTTTCCATGAATTCGGACATGCTTTGCATGGTTTCTTTTGCTAATCAACAGTATGCAAGTCTTTCAGGAACAGCAGTAGCACGCGATTTTGTAGAATTTCCATCACAATTCAATGAACATTGGGCTTTATACCCTGATATTCTTAAGAATTATGCAGTACACTATCAAACTAAACAACCTATTCCGCAAGCGCTTATTGATAAAATAAAGAAAGCGAGTACTTTCAATGAGGGGTATGCTTTTTACTGAAGTATTAGCAGCTGCTAATTTAGACCTACAATGGCATACTATTCCTGCAGATACTATTATTAATAATGTAAATGATTTTGAGAAGACTGCTCTTGAGAAGACTGGTTTATGGGTGAAAGAAGTACCACCAAGATACCGCTCTTCTTACTTTGCTCATATCTTTGGAGGTGGTTATGGTGCAGGCTATTACTCTTACCAATGGACAGAAATGCTCTGCCACGATGCCTACCAATGGTTTGAAGAAAAACGGAGGACTTACTCGTGCTAATGGGCAACGCTTCAGAGAGTTAATTCTATCTAAAGGCAATACAATGGATTATGAAAAATGTATCTCAATTTCAGAGGAAAAAGCCCCTGCTATTGAGTCCTTACTCAAAAGCACGTGGACTAAAGTAATTCTTATATCAAAAAGACTGTCCTAAGAAGTTTAAGCAAAAATTCTTAGGACAGTCTTTTTATGTTTATTCTTGCCATTTCCTCGCATTGATGCGGTCTAATAGTACTCGAAAAACTATCAGCAAGGTCAAACTGAGTGCCTATAGCATCAAAAAATAGCATCTTGGGTCAGAACCCATTGTGGCACCTCATCTGGTATTTTTACCGTCATTACTGTCAAAATAATCTTCTCGCCATTGTGAACTGTCATAATATGCCTCTAAAGCCTCATATTCTGGCTGTATAGCGTTCCACTCTTCTAAAAGAGCTTCAGCATTAGTAAGAATACCTTCTAATCGCAAGAGGATATCATTCATTTTACTGATATTTTCATATCGTTTATTCATTTTTTTGCTTTTTTTGGTTATATATCACTTCTAACTTATTATTTCTTAAAAAATTAAATTTCAGGAAAAATAATCTCTTTAGGAATGAGAGTATAGTCTTCTTTATTGATAACTTGAACTTCTTTTTAAAGTAATTTTCTTTAGGAAACTTAAAACAATAAGGTTTGTCTCTCAAAAATCCCATTGAACAATAGCTTCTGAATGTGTTACCTTAATTGTTCCCCATCCTCCATCGTCTGCAACACCACAAGCACAAGTAAACAATAAATATTCACCAGTTTGTAAGCTACTTTTGTATAATTCAGTGGGGACTATCAGTATATCTTCAAAATCAGGATAAGTAGCTATATCCTCATAGTCAATGAAAAGCTGTAGATAACTACAATTTTCAAAACGAATACTATCGCGAATAAGGTATTCATCTTCTTTTAGTGTAACTACATTGATTTTGAGTCTATTCATTTCTATTTTTTTCAGCAAATGTACGTTTTTATAAAGTTTTTCTAATCTCGTCTCTTACTTCCATTAGCGCAAAGCCCAACAAATTCTTGCCACGCCACGAGGCGATGTTATGTGCTTTCTCGTTGTCTTTCCCTAAGCCTATCCCCCAAATGGTATCCATCGGACTCGCTTCTACCAGTATTTTATCGCCTGTAGAAAGCAAAAAGTCCATCATTTCCTTATTCTGAGTGAATTTGTAATAATTCCCATTGAGCACAATACTATATTTGGCTTTATCCCACACCTCATCATTAAAATTTCGCACTTTTCCTACCCAAGGTCCTCATCAGTTTAGGGTCGGACGTGTTCATTATTTCCTCCCTCACTTGTTCATCGTCAAACAAACGCGCTTTTTCAGCCATCATATACTGCTCAGCACAGTAATACTCATCACCATCTACAGAAAAAGGTGAGGGTTGCCATTGTGAAAAACAAGATTCATCAACTACCTCTGCATTGGGCTTCCAAAAGAAAACAAACTTGAGCTTCTTTGCCGAATGGATAAAGGTTGCTATAGAGTACTTATAAGCGCCTTTAGGTTGCCAAACTGGAATTCCTTCGTAGTAATAATCCTCTTCGTCATCTATATCTTGGTCATCTTCTTCCCATCTGTTGTAATGCCAAAAAAACAAGGATACGGAAAAAGAGCTTGGTACTCTTGTTGTTGTGCAGGAGTAAGGGTCTCATACCAGTCCCAAAACTTGCATTTATAATCTTCGCCAGCGCCCATACGCCAGCCTATCGTAAATTCAGTATAAGCAGGGTACGCAATCCACTGCGGTGCCATAGGTGTAAAAGAAAGTTTTCCATAAATGTTTTTATAAATGATAATCTGCCATTGCTTCATAAAAAAATCAGCTTCATCAATAGCCATATTTTTGGCATACCCATTTAGTAGCTTCTATATTGCTTACAGATGTTGCGCTAAGTTCTCCTAAAGGAAGCTCTCCTTCTGAGGTAATCAGATAAGTCTCACCGTTGTGCGTCTCGAAAGCAGGGGTACGGTACTCCATCTTCCTAATAGGGTTTTCATTAGCTTCTACTATATTGCTCAGGGCACTATCCTCCCTCGTTGTAAATCAATATTCCGCCTTTAGTAATAGCACTGATAAAAGTATCATACGTAGCAGGATTGTCGGTAGGGGCTATGTCGGTAATAAGAGCTACAATAGGGCGCAAGGCAGCACTTTGGGCATCGGCTTCTATAAGCACAAACTCTGTGTCTGCCAAATGCACTTGTCGCCCTGCTATAGGTTGTTGCAAATAGTAGCTTAAAGGTTTATTGTAGAAAGCCATAGTATGTAGTACACGTGCTAATACCTCTTGCCTACCTTTGTCCGCCTGCTATCACTACACGAGTTTTATCTTTGAAAATATTCATACAAAAATTCAGTAGGCGATAGGAGTTTCAGTCCCAACTGTTGTGCCTGTAATAGGTCTGGGTGATGCTCTGAAAGGTGTGGGTCTACCACTACACAATCAGTGTTGTCTGACATTTCTTCGGGAAGGATAGTGATATGATGCTCATTACTGAGCTCTTTTCATCAGTGGACGCAAATGTGTACTAGGAGCTACTATAAAATGTATATTCATAATTTGCTAATTTGTCTATGAGTTAATTTTAAATACTAAGGATTCTAAAGGGGCTATGTCTACACGCATATGCCCTTTGCCGTTTTCAATATATAAGGTAGTTTCTTTTTTTCACCGTATAGTGCCTCAGTTAGAGGGTATTTTGCCATCATTCAAAAACCAACTACCTAACAGATAAGTAGGTAGCTGCAAATCAAAACCATAACTTTCGTGCTCATTAAAATTGGTGACTATCACCCATTGTTCGTCCTCATTACCCCTTGCAAAGCTATATACCTTATCATTGTAATAGATAGTATTTTGGCGATTATATTGGTGCAAATCGATATAAGAACCTGTAATTTTTAAAGGTGAGTAAGCGTTGATAAAAAAATCGCGCAAAGCTCGCTCGGCATCCGAAAGCTGACCGTCATCAAAACGCTTGTCATTTACCCAACGTTGATGAGCAGGGTACGCCTATATAATCAAAGATAGAGGTACGCGACGGACTGCCAAAAGCCTGCCCATTCAGCGGCTCTTTCTCCCTACTTCTTGACCAAAAATATAGCATCACTGGTGACTCGCTGATAAGAGTTGAAACTGTCATCGCAGGTTTGGCTTTTTTTCAGCATAGTCAGCAAATTCAGGAGAAGCAATGCGTTGCTCATCGTGATTCTCTAAGAAGTGCAACATACGGTCTGAAATGTCAGCAAGCTCACGCTGTATAGAGGCAATAGCATCGGTGGTATGTCCATAGCTGACGATAGCCCGCAGTGTATCGTATAGTTGTACTTTGTCGTATAGATAATCCATTTTGCCCAAAATGCAAGTAAGGGCGGTATTCATTAGGGTTGTACACCTCAGCCAACAGGAAAGCCTCTGGATTCTGATGTTTAATAGTCGAATTGAGGTAACTCCAAAACTCTACAGGTACCATCTCAGCCATATCATAGCGGAATCCATCTACTCCTTTAGCAAGCCAATACAAAGCGATTTCTTTTAAACTTTTGCCAAGTGTTAGGCACTATTTGGTCTTGCCAAAAAGCGGTAATGTGCCTCACTATCTTCATTCTCAAAACCAATAGGCAGCGTGGCAAAATCCTTAGTACCATCAGGGGCGTACCCCATAGTTGAGTTTTTACAGTTTCGTACCAATCGTTGCGGTCTGGTTTAGAAGCCCGCGCTCCATTGCTCTGTCCATTTAGCAGGGAACTCGTGATACTCGCCATAAATACCTTCAGGTAACTGAAAAAGCCTCATTGGGGTTATAGTAAAAATTGTTATTTACAGCATATTGTATACTTGTGTCATCATCTTCACCAAAACCATGTATTCCTTTTAGGCTTAGCAATGCTTTCATAGCGCCGTGCTACGTGGTTAGGTACTATATCCATTATTACTTTTTAGTCCGCATTGGTGAGTACGTGCTATAAGAGCTTCCCATTCCTCTAAGCGGTGTGTAGGGTCATCAGCAAGGTCAGGATTTACCGAGTAATAATCCTTTATAGCGTAAGGTGAACCGGCGCGTCCTTTTACCACTGCGGGAAAAATCGTTGCTGATGCCATAAGCTGTATAGTCAGTAGTAAGGGCGTGGTGCAATACTCCTGTAAACCAGATATGTGTTGCTCCTAACTTTTTTTATCTCCAATAGGGCTTTTTCAGTAAAAGTCTGAGAATTTTCCCACGCCATTTTTCTTCCTTAGTGCCCCACGGTTTATTGGTAGTGTTAGTATTGCCAAAGAGTCTTGTAAGCACCTGATAAACTACTATTTTTCTTGTTCATTTTTATTTCTTTTCTAAGACTTTGCAAAGGTATGAAAACAATTGTTAATTAACAAAAAAACTTTTGCTTCGGTACTTTTTAAGATTCTATAACAAAATGCACTGCTTCAGCTATTTAAGCCGGAGCAGTGCATTTGTTAGTAAAGAACTACAATATTATTTTAAAAAACTCTTTTATAGCAATTTTTGAAAAATACAAATCGCCGTCTCCCTCGTAAATAATACCAAGAGTTTTATTGTCTACTACTGTTAAGCACGAATACCCCTATATTATCTTTTCTCATATAGCAATATTTGTGGGTGTTTGTCCCAAGTATTACCTTCATCATCACTCACCTTCACCGTTAGGTTAATGCGCTTTTTAGCATCAGCCGGATTAGAGAAGAATAAGTATTGCTTACCTTTCTTATTTTTTTATATGATATGATACTTGCCATACAGTTAGGGCTCTCACCAAAAGCTGTACGCGAAGTAGAGTGTTCTATCCACGTTTTCCCCATATCAGTAGTAACAGCTACTGATCTCACCATTATAAGCATCAGAAAGTTCGTAGTTAGAACGGTTGCGGTCATCACGCATATTCAGCATTAGTGAGCCATCGCTTAGCTGTACTACTTGCGCTTCTGTAGTATGCGATTTTTGCTCCCTGTGCCTACCTGCCAAGTAGCACCGTGGTCTTTGCTGTAGATAATAGTAGAGTGTGGCACTTGGTCTTTATCTTTAAATTGCCCTGCAAATACTAAAAGTACCGTCTGCCATACTGATACCTCTACCAGGCCCTTCAAAAAAACAAATGCCATTCTGGTTTTTTTCATCTGTGAGGTTACATTTAGCGGCTGACTCCATGTTTTGCCGTCGTCATTACTTTTTACCACTACTATTTGTCCTGTTTCATCAGGAGTCAATCCAGGTTTAGAACCCCACCAAGTCATTGCTTTTAGGGTCTAATCCGTGTTGCCATAAGCCCATTACCCAAATGGTATTGGTTTGTTCATCTACTAATACAGCCGCATCGCCTACCCCATTTAAGCGGTTAGGCTTTCCGCCCCATTCGCCCATATCTATTACTTCTTTCATTGGCTCCCAAGTCTGTCCGCCATCATGTACTTCTACTCATTCCTACGTTGATGTCTTCTTGTAGGTCTTTGCAATTGTTATAACGATTGTCATAGATAGCAATCAGCGTTCCCTTATTAGTAGTAGTAAGTCCTGGTATGCGGTAGCACTCTATGCCGTCCTGCTTGCGATGACGTAAGGTAATAGCAAAGCGTTGTCCTTCTTTGCTTTTTGTTGCGTAGCACGTATTTCTTATCAGAGGTTTTTACCTTTACACCTGCCAACAAAAAGTTTGTTTAGCAAGTCTGGTGAAGCCGTAGTACGAGCAGTCACCCAAAAGTATACGGTGTCTTTTGCTGCTTTGTAGTTGCCTGAAAGTTTAACTTTTTGCGTATCTTAGTAGTTTGTGCAAAATAGGGTAGCTGCTTCGCGTTTGTTTCGTGTACTCGCATAAACCGATAGATGAGCAAGATCTACCATTCGGTGTTTAGTTTTGAAGGCAAGTACTACATCTTCTATCTGTACGCCCTTCTCAATAGGAAGGGCAAAAGTGGTAAGAGTGTTTTCTTTCTCAGTAACAAGCGGCATATGCGGTTGTGCAAAAGGAAGTATTTTCTGCGCAAAGCCCATACTCATACACAGCAAAGCTGCCATTGTAAATAATCGTTTCATATATATTTCATTTGTTAATATTTATCTTATCAATTGGCTAAATAGCAATTCATCATTAGCTCATTCGCTTTACATACTGTGTGAGGATTACAATTTGTTGTCCTTCTACTTTTACCCTCTATATATTGGGCGTTTTCAGGGTCAAGAGCAATTTTGCGTACTACAGTACCTTGCTTAGCAGTCATACTTGTGCCTTTTTACTTTTAGGTCTTTGATGAGTACTACGTTATCGCCGTTGCTTAATACAGCCCCATTGCTATCTTTGTGTATTACCTTTTCGCTTTCGTCAAGGTGGTCGTCAGAGTCTTTTGCAAAAAGCGAGCTCCTCATCGTCTAAATACATCATATTCAGTAGGTCGAGCGACCAGCCTTCACCCTTTAAGCGGTTTAGTAGTCGCCACGCCATTACCTTTACGGGGCGGTGTTCGCTCCACATACTATCGTTTAGGCAACGCCAGTGATTTGCTATCCATAGTGCTTGGTTCTTCTATTTGGCTTAGGCGGGTATCGCATACCAGCAGGCTATTGTCTGTGCTTTCGTTTCTAGCAGGAGGTACGGTGTATACGCCTAAGTTTTCAGTAGCTCCACAGAGCTCACAACAGTTGCCACTACGGGCTTTTTAAGATTTCTATCATTTCAAATTGTCGATTTTGTAATTAATTCGGGTGTGCAAATATACACTATTTCCCTAAACTACACAAAAAAACTTTGTCAAAGCCTTAAAACTCTGACAAAATTTATATTATAGCTAATCGCCAAATTGTCAAATTAGCAAATTTCCCAGTTTCTCTTTACAAACTCTGATAGTTCTTTACCTTTTTAAGAGTCCTTGTGAGAGGCGTGCCAAATCAAAAGGCTTGCTTAATGAGCTTTTCTTTAGCAGCTTCATCAGCAGCAAGTATGGCATCGGCTAACGGAGCGTTGGCGTTTACCACCACGTGGTACATATCAGGGAAAGCCCCAAACATACCACCGCCACCAGTAGCGCTCATCTCTTTCATACGGCGCATAAACTCTGGCTGATTGATAACAAATGGTGTGTCATCACTATCTAAATCTTCTATTTGCACCATATATCCTTCTTTAGGAAGTACCTTTTCTATATCTGCTTTTAGCGTGTTTTTCTCCTCTTCGCTGTGTTTAGCAAGTATAGGTTCGTCTTTTTGTATTAGTTTAGAAAGCGGAGCGGCATCTACACGAGCAAAGGTCAGTTTTTCGTTCTTTTTCTTCTAACTTCTGAATCAGATGCGATACTATCGGACTGTCTAATAGCAGCACTTGGTAACCTTTTAGCTTTAGCTTCCTCTATAGCAGTGTATTGTTGTTCTTTATTTTTGAGCGTATAGCACTACCAAAGTATCATTTTTATCAGTTTGATTTGCTTTGATAGCTTCTTTTAGCTCGCTAAGCGTGTAGTATTGTCCTTCAGTAGTCGGATAAAGTACGAAATCATTGGCTTTCTCATAGAATTTCTCATCGGTTAGCATACCGTACTCTAATACTATCTTGATGTCATTCCACTTGTTTTGGAAGTCCTCGCGATTGTTGGTAAAGAGCGATTTAAAGCTTGTCAGCTACTTTACGAGTGATGTATGACGAAATTTTCTTTTACATTGCCATCAGCTTGTAGGTAAGAACGCGATACGTTTAGCGGAATATCTGGCGAGTCTATTACCCCTTTAAGCATAGTGAGGAACTCAGGCACAATACCCTCTACATTATCCGTTACAAACACCTGATTTTTGGTATAGCTGTATGCGGTCTTTCTGCAATTGCATATCGTTAGATAGCTTAGGAAATAGAGTATACCCGTTAAGTTAAACGGATAATCCACATTTAGATGAATGTGGAATAGCGGTTCTTCAAACTGGGTAGGGTACAATTCGTGATAGAATTGCTTGTAATCCTCATCGCTGAGGTCTGCGGGCTGTTTTGTCCACGCAGGGGTAGGGTTGTTGATGATGTTATCTTCAGTGCGATATTCTGTTTTATAGTCCTCAGGAGCGTTTTCTGGGCGGGGTAGGGGTACTTGTTTAGTGCCGAACTTAATAGGTATAGGCATAAACTTGTTGTACTTGCGCAATAGTTGTTCTATGCGATACTCTTCTAAAAACTCAAGCGACTCATCGTTAAGGTGTAGTATAATCTCCGTACCGCGTTCGCTGCGTAGGTCTGTTTCCTCTAAGGTGAACTCCGGACTGCCATCGCATACCCAGCGTACAGCAGGGAGCATCAGTGTATGATTTAGTGATGATTTCCACCTCATTAGCTACCATAAAAGCCGAATAGAAACCGAGGCCCAAAATGACCTATCACGCCGCTGTCTTTAGCGGTGTCTTTATATTTAGCCAAGAACTCTTCAGCCCCCGAAAAGGCTATCTGGTTGATGTATTTCTCTACCTCTTCAGCCGTCATACCGATACCTTGGTCGCTGATGTGTAGGGTTTTTATTGTCTTTATCAACTTTTACTTCTATGATAGGGTTGCCGTATTCAACCCTTAGCCTCGCCTATGCTGGTGAGGGTGTTTTAGTTTAAAGGGTAGCATCGGTAGCATTAGAGATGAGCTCTCTCAAAAAAGATTTCGTGGTCGCTATACAAGAATTTCTTGATAAGCGGAAAGATGTTTTCTACAGAAACGTTAATATTTCCTTTCATATATTCAATCAATTTTAGTTTTTGGTATTCCTATAGCTAAAAGAGTACCAAACTAAAAAAACAACTGACAAAATGGCAGTTTTTCTCTTATGCTCAACTTTCCACAATATCCTATATCTCCCCTTTTTTTCCAGCCCTCCTAATCCTCCCAATCTTCCCAGCCCTCCCAATCCTCTCAGAAAAATCTTTTATCCCTTCCCTTTACGAAGGATATACCTACCCTTTACGAAGAACGAAGGAAAGTCGGCGAGCTGGCGCAGCCGAGTATGTGACGAAGATTTATCAAAGTATAACCGTCTAATTATTATCTTAAAACCAGAAAAATATACTACTTCAGGCTGATTTTCCCTTCCTTCGGGAAAAAGTATGCGATAGCAAAGAACCAGAGGAATTTTTAGCTGGTGTGTAATTCGAAATAAATTAAAGGATGAGAGAAAAATATATTGAAAAACTTAAAAAATTTTTAATATCTCAAAAACTAACGTACTTTTTGTAGCGTTATTATTACCGATTAAAATTATTAATTAAATACAAACAAAAATGAGTTACAGAATTGAAAAAGACACTTTTAGGCGAAGTGAAAGTCCCTGCAGATAAATACTGGGAGGCACAAACAGAGCGTTCTCGCAACAATTTCAAAATTGGTGCTCCTGCCCTCATGCCAAAAAGAAATCATTCGTGGTTTCGCTTACCTCAAAAAGCAGCTGCTTATGCCAATTTTGATTTAGGGCGTGCTTTCTGCTGAAAAACGCGATGCTATCGCTCAAGTATGCGACGAAATCCTTGCAGGCAAACTCGATGAGCAGTTTTCCTTTGGTTATCTGGCAAACAGGTTCTGGTACGCAGTCTAATATGAACGTAAACGAGGGTGATTGCTAACCGTGCTCAAGTGCTTGCTGGCAAACAGATAGGCGAGGGCGACCCTGTACTAAAAGCTAATGATGATGTAAATAAATCACAATCATCTAATGATACTTTCCCTACAGGTATGCATATTGCTTGCTACAAAATGGTAGTAGAGAAAACACTTCCAGGGGTTCAAAAAACTACGCGATACCCTTGCTGCTAAAGCTGAAGCTTTCAAAGATGTAGTTAAGATAGGTCGTACGCACCTTATGGACGCTACCCTCTTACACTTGGTCAAGAAATCTCTGGTTATGTAGCCCAACTTGACCACGCCATCAAAGCGATTAAGAATACACTTGCACACCTTTCAGAACTTGCTTTGGGTGGTACTGCTGTAGGTACAGGGCTTAACACTCCTAAGGGGTATGATGTAAAGGTTGCTGAGTATATTGCTAAATTCACAGGACTACCTTTTGTTACCGCTCCTAATAAATTCGAAGCTTTAGCTTCTCACGATGCGATAGTAGAAAGCCACGGAGCTTTTAAAAACAGTTAGCAGTAGCGCTTAATAAGATAGCTAATGATATTCGTATGATGGCTTCAGGCCCTCGTTCAGGTATAGGCGAAATTCTTATTCCTGAAAACGAACCAGGTAGTTCTATTATGCCAGGTAAAAGTAAACCCTACCCAATGCGAGGCTATGACTATGGTAGCAGCTCAAGTAATGGGTAATGATGTTGCTATCACTATAGGTGGTACCCAAGGACATTACGAACTCAATGTGTTCAAACCGTTAATGGCTTCTAACTTCCTAAAAATCAGCAGAGCTTTTAGGGTGATGTATGCGTGTCATTCGAAGAACACTGTGCAAGTGGAATTGAGCCTAACTATAAGCGTATCAAAGAGTTGGTAGATAATTCACCAATGTTAGTTACAGCGCTCAATACTAAGATAGGTTACTACAAAGCTGCCGAGATAGCTCAAACAGCACACCGCAACGGCACTACTCTTAAAGAAGAAGCGGTACGTTTAGGTTATAGTTACCCCAGAAGACTTCGACCAATGGGTGCGCCCAGAAGATATGGTAGGTAGTCTTAAATAATTATCAAGTAAAATATAAATTGCTAAATGTTAAAAATAAAAAATATTTTAGCAAAAATTTGTATGGTATTATGTAAAAAAACGTACATTTGTACCCTAATTAGAGCTGTTAAACTATCAACAGGGAGAAACTGAAAATCCATAAGAGTAGGAAACATAACAAATAAAAATGTATTTTTTTATGAAAAATTATTCGTTGCAGCAGCTTTTAGCTACTGCCCCTAACAAGCTGTTTCTCTTACATTACCAGTAGCAGCTACTAGCAATCCAGTTGGTAAAAAAAGTAGGAACTGCTACCGCTACTGGTTATCTTGGTGTATTGTTCTTTGGAGCTGATGCAAGTATCCAAAAAAGCAGCTAAAAAAATGCTGGTATCACTAAAAATTTCAACAGTTGATATCAAACACACAAGCATTCTTGGTATCGTGGTTTCTTATGAAACTATCGTAACTGGTGAGTAGTTTTTTTAATTTAAAAGAAGAAAAAGAACTATCTTGAGATATTTTTAGATAGTTCTTTTTCTTCTTTTTAATGTTATCTTATGAAAAACGTTTTTATTACTTAGTTTACTACTAATCTCTTTATCTATTAGTCTTAATAGTTGTTTAGGAGTAAAACCTGCAACTTCAGGAGGAGGTAAAAAAAGTACTTTGAGAGCTATTATGTAGGCGATGAGGGTAATCAATATTTTTGTAAAACCTTTAGCCTTAGTAAGTGAATACGAAGAAGCTAAAGCTACATTAGATATTAGCTTCAGAAGCAAAGAAAGTTTGCAAGGTACAGCACAGATGAATTTTAGCGTGTATATGCCAGAAGCCATACATAGCTTAACAAGAGCTTATTTGTATGTTAATAATACAGAGTTTGAACTTTCTGATATCAAATTGTTGTTTGTAGAAAGAGAAAAAAATAGCTTTCAGTCGCGTTTTTCTACTACAATTCCTGCAGAAAAATTGAAGTCTATATTTAATACTTCTGATTGGCAATTAGTTATAATAAAAAGAAAAAGGTAAGACCTATAAATTTGATACAGCCTCTTCATCTAAAAAAAGAGAATAGAAAGCAATAAATACTAATTTGTTTACTATTTTTTTAAATAACTAAACCATTAAGAAATGAAACCAACTTTTTTTGATACTATTAGCATTGCTGTTTACTAACAGCTGGGGACAAAGCTATTACCTCTCAACGCCCTAATATAGTAGTCTTTATAGTAGATGATATGGGCTGGGAAGACACTTCTTTGCCTTTCTACGAAAAGCGTGTACCCTAATAATGATACTTACCACACTCCTAATATGGAGCGTTTAGCAGCTAAGGGCATACAGCTTACGCAAGGCTATGCCGCCTCTATATGTTCGCCTAGTAGGGTTAGCCTAATGACGGGTAGCAATGCGGCTCGCTATCGTGTAACCAATTGGACGCTTCACTACAATACCCCTACCGATGTAGAAGACCCTATTATTACTCCTCCTGAGTGGAATGTCAATGGCATTTCGCCTGTACCTAATATTCCTCGCACTTATTACGCTCGTACTCTTCCGCAGTTGCTCAAAGATGTGGGCTATTACACTATCTGTATAGGTAAAGCACATTTTGGGGCTACCCAAACGTTAGGGGCTGATCCGCTGCAATTAGGTTTTGAGAAAAACATAGCAGGGCACGCTGGCGGAGGCCCCTGCCAGTTATTCTGGGCTTACTAATTTTGGCAATCGCACAGATGGCAAACCTTCATCTGCTTTTGCTATCCCCGACCTGCAAAAGTATTGGGGTAAAGACATTTCAGCTACCGAAGCTCTTACCCTCGAGGCGCTTGCTACCTTAGATAGTCGCCCTAAAGACCGTCCGTTTTTCTTTTATCTTTCGCATTATGCGGTACATATTCCTATAGAAGAAGACAAACGTTTTATTGATGCCTACAAGCATTTAGACCCTATAGAAGCGAGCTATGCCTCTATGGTAGCAGCTATGGATAAAAGCCTTGGCGATGTCTTAGATTACCTCGATGCTCATCAGTTGGCTGATAATACTTTTATCTTATTTCTCTCTGATAATGGCGGGCTTAGTGCTGTAGCACGAGGCGGAAAGCCTAATACACACAACTATCCTTTACAGGCGGGTAAAGGTTCTGCTTATGAGGGGGGCGTGCGTATCCCTATGATAGCTGCTTGGCAAGGTCATATTGCTGCTGGTACGCGTACTTCGCAACCAGTTGTTATCGAAGATGTTTTTCCGACTTTGTTGAGCGTCGCTCAGCTAAAGCATTACCGTTATCAAGTACCGCAGGTGGTGAGATGGTAAAAAAACTTTTTGCCTTTGCTCGAAGGGAAAAAGAGTAGGAGGGAAGTCCCGACCGCTTTATTGGCATTGCCCTAACAATTGGTATACGGTAGAAGGTTACGGCTACGGAGCTTCAAGTGCTATACGCTTAGGCGATTGGAAATTAGTGTATATGTACAAAACAGGCCAAAAAGAACTCTTTAATCTTAGAGATGATATGGGAGAGCAGCACAATTTGGCTGCCCAGTATCCGCGTAAAGCACAAGAGCTTACAAAAAAACTGCGCCATTACCTTAAGCGAGTAAAAGCGCAGTTACCTATTAATACGGGGAAACCTATTGAGTTAAATTAAGGATTTTTCAATGAGGGTAGGTTGGTCAGTTAGCTTAGCTCCTTCCAAAAATAAAAATCGGTGAGGCGCTGTAGATAAATACTTATTTGAGGGTCTGTAACGTTGAAGAGCATCACGATAACTACTTGTTCATTAGGGGTATACTGATAGCCAACCAAAACCACCTACCCCCATACCGGTATGTCCAAAGTAGTCGCGTCCATTCCAGTCGCGTTGGTTTTGCCAACCTATACCATAGTTTATCTCTACATCATCAGTAGTACATTGTTTTTTGAGCATCTCATTTTCTACAGCTTGCGATAAGAAGCTGTGTCGCTCTATGGCAGTACCCATTTTAGCAATATCGTGAGAGGTAGAGAGGAAGCCTCCACCTGCCAATTTGAAGTAGTTGTTCACCTCAGTAGCCTTGTCTAATCCCTTTTTAGTACGGGTGTACGGAATAGCTTCATCAGTGATAATTTTACCTCTGTCGGGAAAGGTGCGCCACATATTCAGGGGTTTAAATACCTCATCTTTAGCTATATCTTCAAATTTTTGTTTAGGCACTTTTCAATAGCTAATGAAAAATAAGATTAATACCATAACTGCTGTATAAAAAAACTTAGTGCCTGGTGCCGATTGTAGTATGTCATCTTTAAATAGGTCTATTCCCTCTTCTATAGTGTACTTCTTGTTGAGGGTATATTCATTTGCTTTGTAAGAGCGAATACCTGCCAAATGTCCAGCAAGCTGTTTTAATAGTGAAGTCAAACGGTTTGGGCGGAAAGTTAGGTACGTATTCATACAGCGAAAAGATTCCAGTCAAATTTCTTTTGCTCTTGTAAGCGTGCCAATAATACTCCAGTGATAGCTTTGCTCATACTAGCTACGCGAAAGATAGTTTTTGCGGGTCTACAGGCGTTTTTGCTAATATCGGCATAGCCATACCCTCCTTGCCAGATAATTTTCCCTTGTTTAGTAACCGTGACTGATGCCCCTGGTATAATTTCCTCTTGAATAAGGTAGTACAATATCTTTTTCAGCTTCAGTCTTAGCCTCTTCAAACGAGGTAACTTCAGAAGGATTCTTTTTAAAAAAACTTCTGTGTCAGAAAGTTTTCTTTGCCCGAAAAGAGTATTAAAGAAAGAGATAATAGTAGAAAAACACGATAATGGTTGTTAGTTTTTCATTTGTAATGAGTTATTTTTTTCAGGGCGCAAAGATAGTAATTATGAGCGGAAAAAAGATGAAGATAATGTAATAAAAATATAAAAAAAGCTGTTAGAAAAATACTCTAACAGCTTTTTATATAAAAAAACAAAAAAATAAAGTCTATTTGCTCATTATCTCTTTTACTTTTTCACCTATTTTAGCAGGCGAATCCACTACGTGTACACCACACTCTCTAAGAATGCGTTTTTAGCTTCAGCAGTGTCTTCAGCACCTCCTACTATAGCTCCAGCGTGCCCCATAGTACGCCCTTTAGGAGCAGTTTCACCAGCAATAAAAGCTCACTACAGGTTTCTTGTTACCATTAGCTTTTTATCCAACGAGCAGCTTCAGGTTCTAACTGACCACCTATTTCGCCTATCATCACTATACAGTGGGTTTCAGGGTCATTCATTAGCAGTTCAACGGCTTCTTTAGTAGTGGTACCAATGATAGGGTCGCCACCGATACCTATAGCGGTGGTGATACCCAAAGCCCTGACGTACTATTTGGTCAGCAGCTTCATAAGTAAGAGTTCCTGATTTAGAAACGATGCCCACGTGTCCTTTTTGAAGATAAAACCAGGCATAATACCTACCTTAGCTTCTTCCGGAGTGATAACTCCAGGGCAGTTAGGCCCTATAAGCCTACAGTCGCGATTTTTGATATAAGCAGCCACTTTTACCATATCGGCAACAGGAATACCTTCAGTGATGGTAATAATCACTTTAATGCCAGCTTCTGCTGCTTCCATAATGGCATCTGCAGCAAATGCAGGCGGTACGAAGATGATAGAAACATCAGCTCCTGTGGCTTTTACAGCGTCGGCTACGGTGTTAAATACGGGTTTTCCTAAGTGTGTTTGTCCACCTTTGTTAGGGGTAATACCGCCTACTACATTCGTGCCGTAAGCAATCATTTGCTCAGCGTGAAAAGTACCTTCACTTCCGGTGAAGCCTTGTACAATCACCTTTGAATTTTTATTCACTAATACACTCATTGCGATAAACTTTTAGTTTTTTTAGTTGAAGCAAAGATAAGTATTTTTATTTGAGTTGTGCAATTTTTATTCGATAAAATAAATAACTTTTCGTAATTGCTATTTCTTATGTGGTTATTTATCAGCGAGTTATTAAAAAAACGAAAAGAAACTTTTTTTCTGCGATAAGTAGAAGAAAAATTGCTAATTACCCTAATTATTTGTACTTTTGCCGCGTTTTTAAATACAAGCAAAAAAATGCAAATAGAAGTATTAAAATCTAAAAATACATCGAGTAAAAAGTAACAGGTGCTGATTTAGATTACATCGGTAGCATCACTATAGACGAGGCGCTTTTAGAAGCTGCCGGAATGATAGCAGGCGAAAAGGTCTCGATAGTAAATGTCAATAACGGTGAGCGCTTAGATACTTCACATCATCAAAGGAAACGCCATTCAGGGGGCTATAGTGCTCAATGGCCCTGCGGCTCGCAAAAGTACAACGAGGCGATATAATAATTATCATTTCGTATGCCTTAATGGATTTTGAAGAGGCTAAAACCTTCAAACCTTCTGTTATTTTCCTAATGAACAAACGAATCTCTTGGAATGAAAAATGCTTTAAACTTACCCTCCCATTACTCGTGGGAGGTTTTTGTGTTGGTATGCCTACCAACAGTTTACTGAAAAGCAATTTGCTGAGATAAAGAAAAACCTTTCTTTCAGCAGATTATTTTTTTATATTATCTTGTCAGTCTTTTTAGGCTTTTTTTAGCCGATATGTCGCGGGCTGTGCGTTGGGAGTTTTTATTGCACCCTATGGGATACTGTACCTCCCTATTACACCGCGCTATGGCAGTGTTTATGGGCTATTTGGTAAATGTTACTATCCCGCGTTCCGGAGAGGTGTCACGAGCTTTGCTCGTCAGTAATTATGACGGAGTGCCTTTCGAGAAGTCCTTTGGCACCATTATCTCAGAGCGGGTTATCGACCTGCTACTGCTCACAGCATTTACCGGAGTTGCATTTTGTACTACAATTCGATGTAATTAGCAGCTTTATATTGTCTAAAAATTCCTTTTTCAGAAACTATTGTGGATAGCACTTATTGGCGGAGTATCGTTTGTAGTATTTTTTTATATTTGGTTTATACTTCTGAAAGAAAAACTGTTTGTAAAGGTAAAAGGCTTTTTAAGTGGTATAAAAAGAAGGCGTACTTTCAGTGATGAAAAATACGCCATAAAAACATTGTTTTTATTGCACACCCTCTTTATTTGGGCTATGTATTTCCTGATGTTTTATATTCCTTTCTTTGCTTTTGCCCGAAACAGCTACCATCAGTCTGGCTAATGTGCTTACAGCTTTTTGTAGTGGGTAGCTTTGCAATGACATTCACCAATGCAGGCTTTGGGTCATATCCTTTCTTTATTGCCGAGGTGCTTTTCCTCTTTGGGGTAGCAACCCCTATAGGCACAGCTTTTGGTTGGATAGTATGGACATCTCAATTTGCTATGACGCTTCTTCTGGGAGGTCTGTCGTTTGCTTTTGCTCCCTTTGATAAAAAGAAAATAAAAAGCAAGTGATAAACCATGTTATCCAAAAAAGAGGTAGAAACCTATGTGAAAACTAAACTTCATCATTTTGTGAGAAGTAGTAGTGAAATCAATATAAGTCAAATAGGTGCCTATAGTTCCTATCACTACTAATAAGAGAGCTAATAGGCGTGCAAATCCGGTGCCTACTTTAGCCCTAAACGTTTTGTAAGAAAAAGCAATAACACAAACTGTACAATGAATAAAAATAAGAGCAGTTTTTCCACCAAGTTTTAAATACGGCATACTGACTGTAGAAGGTGCTAACCCCTATCTTTCCAATAAAAGACATTTTAGAGATGAGTATGCCCGATACAAGGCTTAATAAGGCTTGTGTTAATGTGAGGATACTAAGATTTTTTTCATAGCTTATTTTTATAATCTTCCAACCTGTTTTTCGTTGTATTTTTAGTTTAAATTTCTGAGTAATAAATGAGGCATTGGGGTAAGGGTCTTTGCCAAAAATAGTAGAAAGGCGTTTTCTCTTTATCTAAAAATAACGGTGCAAACAGATACGTTTTCTGTACTTTTCTCCAAGGTTACTTTCTTATCGTTAAATTTGTAGATAATTGTTTTCACTTCGGCACTGTTTTTTTATTTTGCTTTACCAAATAAGGTAATGCCTCTTTCGTAAGTGCGGGGGTAATAATATGTACACTGTCTTTAGAAAACCACTTTTTGCGCACTTTTTCATCATTAATTTCTATAAATCCTTCATCTGTTAGCTGCTGAATAGCCTCAATGAGCTCTTGGTCTGAACTGTTGCTTAGTTTTTGCTTGTTGGTGTTGAATTTACCTGTTTCGTATAGCGGATTTTTCTTCTAAGTAATCGGTGATAAGGTCGGTTACATCGCTGTTGTCCAACTTATTACTTTGGTTACAGCTGGCGAGTATTAATAAACCAAAAAGTCGCTAATAAAAAATATTTCTTCATTGTTTTATAGTGTTATTTGTTAGTTATTATTGTTAGCTAAACCATCCATCGCGGTCTAAGCTTCGGTACTGAATGGCTTCACCAATATGGTGAGGTTGCACTTCTTCTGTTTTCTCTAAGTCGGCTATGGTGCGCGCTACCTTCAGAATGCGGTCGTAAGCACGAGCAGAAAGGTTGAGGCGTGTCATAGCATTTTTTTCAGGAGTTTCAGAGATTCCTCGCTTACCTTACAGAATTTTTTTGAATCTGTTTGGTATTCATTTGGGCGTTATAGTGTATGTGCTCATACTCTTTGAAACGCTCAGTCTGTATATTGCGTGCTTCTATCACACGTTTGCGTATTTCGCTGCTACTTTCCGCTTTTCTCTCATCAGAAAGTTTCTCAAAAGGCACCGGATTTACCTCTATATGTATGTCGATACGGTCTAACAACGGCCCTGATATTTTGCTCATATATCGTTGCATTTCAGCAGGCGAGGAGCTCATTGGGGCATCGGGGTCATTAAAAATAACCACTAGGGGCTCGGATTCATACTGGCCACTAACATAAACGACGCAGGATAAGTGATAGAAAATTTAGCCCTTGATATCGTCACCTCCTATCTTCTAAAGGTTGGCGCATCACTTCTAATACAGCTCTTTTAAACTCTGGCAGTTCGTCAAGGAAAAGCACTCCATTATGCGCTAATGATATTTCACCAGGCTGCGGATAAGTACCGCCTCCCACTAAGGCAACATCTGAAAATGGTGTGATGAGGGACTTCTAAAAGGGCGATGACTCATCAGCCCACTGTCTTTAATCCGCCCCACTACGCTGTGTATTTTGGTAGTTTCGAGGGTTTCGTGCAGCGTCATAGGGAGGGAGAATGCTGGGCAGCCGTTTGGCAAGCATCGTTTTCCCCGACCCAGGAGGCCCTATAAGAATGATATTGTGTCCTCCAGCCGCCGCTATCTCCATACAGCGTTTTACAGTTTCTTGTCCTTTAACATCAGCAAAAATCAAATTCAGGAAACTCTAAGTTCTTATAAAAATTCTTTGCGTGTATCTACTATGGTGCGCTCTAACTGTCTTTCGCCATTGAAAAACTCTATTACGTCTTTTGATGTTTTCCACTCCATACACCTCCAATTGGTCTACGATAGCGGCTTCTTTAGCGTTTTGAGCAGGCAAAAATAAAGCCTTTAAAACCTTCCTTACGCGCCTGAATGGCAATGGGCAGAGCTCCTTTTATAGGTTGAAGTCCTCCGTCTAAAGAGAGTTCACCCATAATGATGTATTTATCTAAATCATCGGCTTGTATTTGCTCGTTAGCAGCCAGAATACCAATAGCAAAAACTAAGGTCATAGGCAGAGCCTTCTTTTTCGCATATCGGCAGGGAGCCATATTGATGAGTGATTTTCCTTCCGGGTATCTTATAGCCGTTGTTTTGCAGACCGCAGCGATGCAGTAGTTACTTTCTTTGATAGCCACATCGGGCAACCCTACAAGGTAATAGCCCACCCTTTATCAATATGAGACTTCAATAGTAATGGTCGTTGCTTCTACCCCAAACACGGCACTTCCGTAAATTTTTTTACTAACATATTTTTCGGTTGATTTTTTTGATATGGCAAAGATAATAAAATAATAACAAATGACAAATCATAAAAGCAGAAAAAAATTTTTCTGTAGCTACCTACCCTATACAAATAATATAGGAATGATACAGGAAGAGCGAACAATTAGCGAACATTTAGCGAAAAATAAACGACTAATAATTGTTGTCAAAATAGAAAAATATTCTTGCCACTGCTCAGTCAGCCACTAATCACTCTTCTAAGTCGAACCAATTTGTATGTTTAACCTATTAGAAAGTTGAGAGATATAAGGGTCAAAAAGAAAAGTATGTATAATGTTGATAATCATTTATTTGTAAGTAATTTGTAAGAATTAATGAATAAAAAGTGTTATAAAAATTTGGTAGAATAAAAAAAGTAGTACATTTGCACCCGCAAAGCACAAAGAATAGGTTTTTGAATATAATTGGCGAGGTAGCTCAGGTGGTTAGAGCGTTGGATTCATAACCCAAAGGTCACGAGGTTCAAATCCCGTCTTCGCTACTATGTAAGCCGTAATTAACTCCTTTATATGAGTTAATTACGGCTAAATCATTAGAATAAAAAAAGCTAAATTAGGGGTGAGTGTAAAACTCTTTTCTAATAGTTTTTCGTATCTTTTAACTTCTTTTTATTATGTTGATTCCTAATACATTCAACGTTGAGGCAGAAGCCGATATTTTTAGTCGATATTCATTCCGAACAGGCTCTTATCGAGGCGCTGCGTATGTATCCTAATCCGTTTGTTTTAGGCGGGGGGCAGTAATATGCTTATTACCCAAAAATCTCTCAGCCTGTCTTGCATATCCTACTCAAAGGGATAGAAGTGCAAGAGAAACAGATGATTATGTGTGGATTAAGGCGGCTGCAGGCGAAAATTGGCATCAGTTTGTGCAATACACCCTAAGCAAAGGCTATGGCGGACTTGAAAACCTCTCCCTTATCTATGGCAATGTGGGTACTACTCCCGTGCAGAATATAGGGGCATATGGGGTCGAGATTAAAGATGTGATGACCAGCTGCGAAGCTATAGATGTGCGCACCCTACAAAAAAACGCGTCTTTAGCAATGCTGATTGTTGTTTTGGCTATCGCGAGTCCATTTTTCAAAGGTGAGGAGAAAGGTCGTTATATCATCACGGCGGTTACTTTCAAACTTACTAAGCGCAACCATTTGCTACACACACAATACGGAGCTATGGAGGAAGTGCTACACGAGCGACACATAACCACTCCTACCCCTCAGCAACTTTCAGAAGTAGTGATAGCTATCAGGCAGCGTAAATTACCTAATCCGGCAGAAGTGGGTAACTGTGGAAGTTTCTTCAAAAATCCTATACTGCCGAAGGAGAAATATATAGAGCTACAGCAGCTGTATCCGCAAAATACCATCGTATAAAGTAGATGACCTCAATGTAAAAAGTGCCAGCAGGGTTGGCTTATTGATACTTGCGGACTGAAAGGTTACCGAGTAGGCGATGCGGGGGTGCATACCCAGCAAGCATTAGTATTAGTCAATTACGGAAAGGCGACAGGCAAAGAAATATTAGCCGTAGCACATTATGTGAAAGACCAAGTATTTGAAAAAAATTCGGTGTTGCGTTAGAATTTGAGGTAAATATCTTCTGAAGATAATAAAAAAATTACTATCTTTGCCCTTTATTAACAGCTAAACGGAATATCGCCCTATGCAAATATCAATAGTAATACCACTTCTCAATGAAGAAGAGTCATTAGCAGAGCTTTATCAATGGCTTACTAAGGTGCTGACGCTCAATAGATTTTCGTATGAAATTATCTTTGTCGATGATGGTAGTACCAGATGGTTCTTGGCAAGTGATTATGCAGTTGGCTGAAAAAGATGCACAGGTACGAGGTATTCGCTTTTTGCGCAATTATGGCAAATCACAAGCCCTACACGCAGGTTTTAAGGCAGCAGAAGGCGAGGTGGTCATTACAATGGACGCTGACCTACAAGATAGTCCCGATGAAAATTCCTGCCTTGTACGAAATGATAACTAAGGATAATTATGACTTGGTGTCAGGTTGGAAGAAGAAGCGCTATGATTCGGTGCTAGCCAAGAATCTTCCTTCAAAGTTATTTAATTGGGCAGCACGAAAAAAACTTCTGGACTTACCCTGCACGACTTTAATTGCGGACTGAAAGCCTACAAGAAAGAAGTGATAAAAAAATGTAGAGGTATCGGGCGAGATGCACCGCTATATACCTGTATTAGCCAAGAATGCAGGCTTCAATCGTATTACAGAGAAAGTGGTGCAACATCAAGCGCGCAAATACGGAGTTACAAAGTTTGGTATGAGCCGATTTATCAATGGTTTTTAGATCTTATTACCATTAGCTTTTTGTCGCATTTTGGCAAGCGACCTATGCACTTTTTGGGGCATTAGGGGTGCTGATGTTTTTTTATAGGGTTTCTATTTTCAGCTTATTTGGGTATCGATAAACTGTTTTATCAACCCTAATGGCAGGCTCATAGCCGACCGCCCTCAGTTTTATTTGGCTCTAACTACAATGCTTATCGGCACTCAGTTTTTATTGCAGGTTTTTGGGCGAGATTATTCTCAAGACCAAGAATAATGAAGAGCGCTATAAGATTAGCGAATTAGTAAATGGAAAAAAATAGCAAAATAATATAATAGCGATGAAACATCAATTAAAAAAATATTTAATTCCTTAACAGGAGAAAAAAGAGGTCTTTTGTACCTTTGCACGAAAAATAATGTGGGTATGTACGTGTGCGGCCCTACCGTGTATAGTAATGTACACTTGGGTAATGTGCGTACCTTTATGTCGTTTGACTTTATTTACCGTGCGCTTAAGTTTTTTTAGGTTACAAGGTGCGTTATGTGCGCAACATTACCGATGCAGGTCACCCTAACTGATGATGGCGATGTAAATAACGATCGCTTCGTGAAGCAATCGCGCTTAGAAGCTCGAACCTATGGAGATAGTACAGAAGTATACGGTTGATTTTCATAAAGTATTAGAAATTTTCAACCTCTTGCCACCTACTATCGAGCCTACTGCTACAGGGCATATTTTAGAGCAAATACAGCTTACCGAAAAGCTGCTGAAAGACAGTTTTGCCTACGAAAGCAATGGGTCGGTTTACTTTGATGTGTTAGAATACAACAAGCGTGGCTTAAATTACGGTGAGCTTTCACGCAGAAATATAGAAGAACTTTTTGCTAATACCCGCGATTTAGACGGTCAGGAGAGAAGCGCAATCCACAAGATTTTGCACTATGGAAAAAAAGCCTCTCCCGCCCATATAATGCGTTGGGCTTCTCCTTGGGGCGATGGCTTCCCTGGTTGGCACCTCGAATGTACGGTGATGAGCACTAAATATCTCGGCAATCAGTTCGATATACACGGAGGCGGAATGGACTTGAAGTTTCCACACCACGAATGCGAGATAGCTCAAGGTAAGGCAGGGGCACGGCGAAAGTCCTGTACGTTATTGGATGCACGCTAATATGCTGACAATGAATGGGCAACGATGTGAGTAAATCGACAGGTAACTATATACTTCCGATGCAGCTCATTACGGGCAATAACACTTTCTTCGAGAAACCTTTTGCTCCAGCAGTGATACGTTTTTGCTTTATGCAGGGCACATTATCGCAGTGTGCTTGATATCTCTAACGAGGCGATGCTCGCTGCCGAAAAAGGCTTTAACAGACTTATGGAAGCGATGAAAATACTAAATGAGCTCACTACTGAAGTTACACACCCTACAGCTCTACCTATAACAGAGTGGAAACAAAAATGCTATGAGGCTCTTTTAGATGACTTTTAATTCGCCTATTCTCATTGCACATCTCTTTGAAGCTGTCAAATGGGTATTCCAATTGAAAAACGGAGAAGAAAAATATCTGTAGACGAACTTAATGAGCTGAAAAACACTGATGAATGCTTTTTTTGTTTTTGATGTTTTTAGGTTTGCAGGCAGAACAATTGGCAGCAGATAATAACGACAAATTAGATAGGGGTACTACAGTTGCTTATTGATATGCGAATGGAAGCCCGTGCTAATAAAGATTGGGCACTATCTGACAAAAATACGCGATGCGCTTTTACCTCTCGGCATACAGCTGAAAAGATAAGCAAAAGACGGTACAAGTTATATTATCAATTAAAATGATTTTTGTAGTAATAGATTGCTAATTGCTGATTATTTACTACTTTTTGCAATATCAAATTTAGATTTTAAAAAGAAATGAGTAAAGGACCTATTTCTCAGTTTATTGAGAAAAACTTTTACACTTCAATGCAGCAGCTCTTGTTGATGCTGCTAAGGGGTATGAAACTCACCTAACAGAGGGAGGAAAAATGCTTGTAGCCCTTGCGGGTGCTATGAGTACAGCCGAATTAGGCATTTCGCTTGCCGAGATGATTCGCGCAGGGAAAGTAGATATTATTTCTTGTACAGGGGGCTAACCTCGAGGAAGATGTGATGAACCTTGTAGCGCATTCGCACTACAAACGTGTGCCTCACTACCGCGACCTTACGCCTCAACAAGAATGGGGAGTTATTAGAAGGACATTACAATCGTGTAACCGACACTTGTATACCTGAAGAAGAGGCTTTCAGACGTTTGCAAAAACACTTAGAAGATGTTTGGCATGCTGCCGAAAGCAAGGGCGAACGCTACTTTCACACGAATACCTATATCAAGTAGTGAAATCAGGGGTGTTAGAGCAATATTGTGAAAATAGACCCTAAAAACTCTTGGATATTGGCAGCTGCCGAAAGAAATCTGCCTATCGTATGTCCAGGTTGGGAAGACTCTACTACTGGTAATATCTTTGCTGCCAACGTAATAAAAAGGCAATTTTAAAAGCTTCAACAGTAAAGACGGGTATTAATATATGATTTACCTAACAGAGTGGTATAGAGCTAATTCAGGCGGTAAAGGCGTAGGTTTTCTTCCAAATAGGGGCGGTATAGCCGGCGATTTCCCCTATTTGTGTAGTACCTATGATGTATCAAGATTTGGAATGGGAAGATGTTCCTTTCTGGTCGTATTTCTGCCAGATTTCAGACTCAACTACTAGTTATGGTTCTTATTCAGGGGCAGTGCCTAATGAGAAGATAACTTGGGGTAAATTGGCGGTAGATACACCTAAGTATATAGTAGAATCAGATGCTACTATAGTAGCACCACTTATTTTTGCCTATCTATTAGGAAAATAGTTCTTGCATAAAAGTAGAAAAAGCTGCTAAAACAATGATTTTTAGCAGCTGTATTTTAGAGCCTTATATAAAGCCCTCTTTACCCTGTTCTTTTCGCTACTGAACACATAGCCCTGCACATATACATCTACATAAGCTGTTACCCTCTCATCTGCTATAAGTTGTTGCCATAAAAGGCTCTTTTTCTTTCTGATGAATGCTATTGATTACTAAAAATGCTATCGTTGTGCAATAGAGGTAAATAATCTCTCAAATTGGCATTCGCAGGAGGGTGATTGACAAAAAAATAAGGTCAAAAAGTATCGCGATTGTTTTGAAGTACTAATACAGCAGCAAGTGTCGATATTAGAAAGTTTTTATAGAAGTATCGTCTGTAAGTATATGGTAGGCACTAAAGTAACGAATGATTTTTAATAACAAACGCATTTGCAGATTAGACAAAGGTAGTAAAAGAGTGTTTTAATTCTTTTTTTAGGTATTAGTTGTTTGTTATACAAGCATTTAGTAACAAAAGTTGTACACAAAAGGAGAGTGTACACCGTGCTGATTAGTAGATTTAAGCAAGAATTGAAGGTAAGAAAATAATGCCAACATATATCTATTTTTTTAGGAGACAAAGGTACATTTATAATATGAGAAACGCAAAATATTAAAAAAATAATTTGCACGGTAAAAATATAAATTGTATATTTGCCTGCTATGAAAGAGATACTTGCAAAATATTTGCCTGAAAATGCAGTAACTCCTTGTTTTGAACTGATTAAAAGCAAATAAAAATATATTTGAAAAATAGTAAATGAGCGAAAAACAAGGCATGGGGATTATAGGCAACTTCCAGACGGGCAACATCTCATAACAATGAATGCTACTGCTAATAAATATCGTTTTTGATTACTTTTATACACGAAGTAGCCCACTTGTTGGCGTTTGAAAAAAATATGGTAAGTTAATAAAACCTCACGGAATAGAATGAAATATACTTTTCAACAGCTGATGAAGCCTTTTTATTATACCTGAAATATTTCCTCAGCAGTTACTCAGTGTGCTGCTCCGACATTTTCTTAACCCTATGTCGAGCAGTGATATAGACCCTGTTTTAGCTATTGCACTCAAGCAGTATGATAGTGGCGAAACAGTAAATTTTTATCTATCAGTTGCCTATAGGAAGCACTTTTAGAATAAAGATGGACGTGTGTTCAAAAAGGGCAACGCCGTGTGAAATGTTATGATTGTATAGAATTAAGTACGGGGAAGAAATATTTTTTTCAACCTCATGCTGAAGTAGAACTAATAAAAATTAATTAACAAACAATACTATGGCAAAACATTCCCAATGTGGTAAATAATTATTATGCAGTGATAATGGCAGGGGGTTGGCTCACGCTTTTGGCCTGTGAGTACTACCGAATATCCTAAACAATTTCACGATATGTTGGGTACAGGGCAGACACTTTTGCAACGTACTTATGCGCGTTTTCAGAAGTTTATTCCTCAAGAGAATATACTGATACTCACTAATGAAAGATACAAAAGTATAGTAGAGGAACAAATACCTAATATATTGCCTCGAAACCTTGTGTTAGAGCCTTGTATGCGCAATACGGCTCCTTGTATATTATATGCAGCGATGAAAATAAACAAACGCAATCCGCAGGGTGTAATGATTGTAGCTCCTAGTGATGCGTGGATAGAAGATGAAAAAGCCTTTATGCACGATGTGATTTCTTGTTTTAATGCTGCACAACGTGCTGATAATATACTTACCTTGGGTATAGTGCCTACTTTCCCTAATACCGGCTATGGTTATATACAATATGAAAAAACGAAGAGGTAGCTATCAAAAAGTGAGTCAGTTTCGTGAGAAGCCTGATTATGCTACTGCTAAAGAGTTTCTTAAGCAAGGCAATTTCTTGTGGAATGCTGGTATTTTTATATGGACAGCCGATACAGTGCTAACTGCCTATAAAAAATATCAACCAGAGATGTATGAGCTATTTACAAGAGGCGAAAATGTATATAATACAGAAGATGAGGTAGATTTTATTGCTAGAGCATACGGGTTGGCTGAAAAATATATCGGTAGACTATGCTATTCTAGAACCTTCTACTAATATCTACGTGCTTCCAGCTCATTTTGATTGGAATGATTTTGAGGCACTTGGGGCTCTTTGTATGAAAAAAACTTTAAAAGATGAACAAAAAAATGCAGTTATCAATGCGCAAACTCTACTCAGAGATGCTGAAAAATAATATTGTTCGTACTGAAAGTTCAAAAATATGTAATAATTGACGGACTAAAAAGATTACATCATTGTAGATAGAGAGGATGTTTTGCTTATTTATCCTAAGGCTAAAGAGCAAAAATATCAAAGAAATAGTGACAAGTAAAAAAATAAATGGGGCATACATTAAAAGAAGTTTCTCATTAAGAAAAAAAGGCTATGTGTCAGTGTCTTTAGAGAGTATTGACACTTTACATTTTATTTTATATGCAGAGTGAACAGCAAAAACGGTCGATTTATTTTAGATACAGGAGCTTCTAATACATGTATAGGTGAGAATTGGGCTGATTATTTTGAGTTGATAGCTGAAAGGTCTGAAATAAGAGCGACAGGTGCAGGGACTGACACACTCAAAACGCAAACTTCAGTTGGCAACTTGCTGCAGATAGGCGATGTAATTATTAAGAAACAACCTTTATTGATTTTTGATTTATCACACATCAATAGGGCTCTTGCTGAGTTTGGGGCAGAACCTGTACAAGGAATTATAGGAGCTGATATACTATTAAAGAAAAAAGCTGTGATTGATTATGCTCAATCACAGCTTTACTAACGTCGCTAATTGGTCAGAAAAATAGGGTTATAACTTATTTCTCAGCTCGTTAACTGTTAGTACAGTATGGCAGGCCACTATGGCAGCTGTTTCAGTACGCAGACGAGTCTCACCTAATGAAATAGGACGGAAACCTTGTGCGATAGCCGTATTAATTTCTTCATCAGAGAAGTCTCCTTCAGGGCCTATGAGTATCGTAATCCGCTCACTCAATGGGGTGAGAGCCTGTGAAAGCAACATTTTTCATTCTCTTGACAGTGTGCTATATATTTATCCGATGTATCTGTCATCATTTGTTTAAAAAAGGCAGCTGATATTATAGGAGCATTAAGCGTAGGTAGGTAGCACTGCAAGGACTGTTTCATAGCAGAAAGAATGATTTTTTCAAAACGTTCTAACTTCAATGAAGTACGTTCAGAATGTTGGCAGATGATAGGGGTAATTTCATCGATACCTATCTCAGTGGCTTTTTCTAAGAACCATTCGTAGCGCTCGTTCATTTTAGTAGGAGCTACAACTAAATGCAGGTGATAAGGGCGATGTATCTGCTGTTGGCATTTCAGTATACTAACCTCGCATTGTTTTGGCGAAGCAAAGCTAAGCTGTCCCTCAAAAAGGAATCCTCTACCATTAGTGATATGAAGAGTATCGCCTTGTTTTTTTGCGCAAGACTTTTTGCTATATGCTGGCTTTCTTCTTTGTCGAAAAAAAGCAATTAGAGGTATTTTTTTATCAATGTTTGGGTGATAGAATAACTGCATATCTTTTATGATTAATATAGTGAATATAAGACTTTTGTCAGGGGCAAAGATAATACAAAAATAAAAGTACGTTTTTTTATTTTGTAATTATAAAAATGCCTTACATTAGCCGCCGAAAAAGATAATATTAATTATGAAGCGAATTATAGTTGATTACAATAAACTTACCAATGAAAATCTTATCAATGTTGGTAGAGAAGTATCCTGAAGGATATACTGATGCAGATGTTATTCGTTTTAAAAACGCTAAAAACGAAACAGTTGACGCCTTAGAAGTACGCACTGAAGATACTATTTATTTAGTGAAGGTGAGTACACGTTTGGCGAGATACTATGGAAAAATTTTGATGAAGATGATGACTTTATGAATAATGAAGAAGACGAGAATAGGAGTTACTTCTTTAGATATTCCTGATGACTCATCTTTAGATGATGATTAACCCTTAGATAGAAAAAGTATGATTACGGCACATATTCCTTACCAAGAAATACGATTCTTCTCAAAACTCATCACCGATTATCTAGGTGAAGAGGAAAAGGTATATTCTTTTTATAACAATTTCCCTGAATTATTTTCAGTTTAAAAAAACAGATAGATGAAAAAAAGAGTTTTATTTTTCAGCTGATACTCGATGCCGTATTAGTAAAAAGTCTAAAAAGCGCAATATGCTGAGGTGAAAACATCGCCTAAAGTATTAAGAAATATAGAGCTTTTTAGCTAAAAAGAATACTTTTACTATCACTACAGGGCATCAGTTGAGTTTATTTACAGGCCATCTGTACTTCATTTTCAAAATTATTTCGGTTATCAAAACAGCTAAGAGACTTTCAGAGTTTTATACCGATTTTTCACTTTGTGCCCATCTATTGGATAGCGACCGAAGACCACGATTTTGAGGAAATAAACCATTTTCATTTTAAATAATAGAACAATCTGTTGGAATAGTGAGCAGACAGGAGCTACTGGTAACTTTGCTACTGATACTCTTGATGCTGTTTTTCAAACTTTTGACAAAGCAATAGGCTTGGGTAAAAATGCTGAAGAATTAAAGGCTCTGTTCCGCGATAGTTATTTGAAACATCATAATTTGGCTGAAGCTACCCGCTATTTTAGTAAATGCACTTTTTGAAGAATACGGGGTAGTAGTGATTGATGGTAATGATAAAGATCTGAAACAATTGTTTTGTTCCTTATATTAAGGAAGATTTGTTCAATCACACGGCACAAAAAGAAGTAGAAAAAATGATAACAGATCTGCAAGCGTTAGATGCAGCTTATCCTATACAAGTTAATCCGCGCGAGATAAATATGTTTTTATTTAACTGAAGGAGGTAGAAATAGGATAGTACGTACCTCTGAAGGCTTTGAAGTGCTAAATACTGATATAAAATTTACTGAAGTCTCTATTTTAGAAGAGTTGAATAGTTATCCTGAACGTTTTTCTCCTAATGTGATATTGCGCCCTTTGTATCAGGGAGGTAATACTACCTAATTTGGCTTATATCGGAGGAGGCGGAGAAATAGCGTATTGGTTAGAGCTAAAACGATTTTTCAATAAGCAAAAAGTGCCTTTTCCTATGTTGATGCTGCGTAACTCAGCTATGTTGGTTTCAAAAAGGCAGTATGAGAGAATAGAAAAAAACTAAAACTTGATCCTGTTGATTTGTTTTTAAAACCAGAGGATTTAAAGAATCTAAAGGTACAGCAGCTAAGTGAGTTTCCTATAGATTTTTCTGCTCAAAAAGCCGTTTTACTTCAACAATTCATAGATTTGCATCTGTTGGCAAAAACAGATATTACCTTTGAAAATGCAGTAAAAAGCACAAAAGTACGAGCAACTAAAAAGGTTTAGATAAGCTTGAAAAAGACTTTTTAAAAGGCTCAAAAACGCAAGTTCTCAGAGGAATTAGAGCGTGTTATTCATTTACAAAAGCGAACTTTTTCCGAATGGAATATTACAAGAACGCTTTTCTAACTTTAGTGATTTTTATCTTCTTAAAGGTAAAACACTTATTTCTGAGTTAGTATCAGACTTCAACCCTTTTTGATTATCGTTTTGTAATAGTAGTGATAGATTAATTTATATCTTAGATAAAGACAATGGCAGCGCATAATGATTTTGGAAAAAGAAGGAGAGAGAGAAGCTGTAGATTTTCTAATAAAAAGAAGGACATACTATCTTGGAGTGTAACTTTAGGGTATGGCCACGCAGAGATTGATATTATCTCACAAAAAGGTAATATTTTTGCATATTGTAGAGGTAAAGACCCGTAGTTCAACCGCATACGGTGAGCCTGAATCGTTTGTGAATCAACGTAAAAATAGACCTATTAATCAAATCAGCTAACTATTATGTACGACGAAAAGATTTAGATATAGAGGTACAGTTTGATATTATTTCGATAGTAAAAAAATAATGTAGAATACAATATTAATTATATAGAGGATGCTTTTTATCCTTTTTGAAAAGTGTTAAAAATAGATACAAAAATTCTTCCTTGTTTGCTAAATAGATGATACCTTTGTAACAATTTTATAAATCAGACTATTATGAAAACCGTGGCAGCTTCAGTAGAGCATTATATTAAAAACCAAACCATTCTTGCAGACAGCCCTTTCGCAGGGGTATTATTAACCTTACTTCGTTGGCACGAATTATTCGGAAGGAGATTCAAGAAGAAAAATAGTAATCGCGAGGTACGAAATGGTGCTATAGTGATGGCACTCAAGCGATTATCAGTAGATATGGAGTTTAGGTCTACCCATCGTATTGTGAAGGTACTCAAGAATATAGGGTGATATAACTGTGCGTTCTAATCTAACAGACTACACTTATTTAGCTTCGCAAACCCTAATGAACTGCCAAGCAGAGTTAATGAGCAGAATGCAAGATAGAGAAATATTTTATGCTACTACACGTGGTATAAACGAAACCAGCCTTATTATCAGTAATATGATGGAAAAGTTGGTAGAAGATATTTTTAGAAAAGAACGCTGCTTGTACAAATTTCCTGAATTGGGGTCAATAAGTGTGAAGTTGCCTGAAGAAAAATGTGTCTGTGCCAGGTATTTATTACTTCATTTTTCAGCGTTTAGCGTGGGAGGGTGTTACTTTAAATGAGGTAATTTCTACAACTAACGAGTTTACAATAGTGATGCCAGAAGAACACGTAAATGTAGCTTTTTAGAGTGATTAAAGATTTAAAATTATTATAGAAAAATGGTTAGAGTAAGGTTTTGCCCCAAGTCCTACAGGGGCATTGCATATTGGAGGCGTACGTACGGCGCTGTTTAATTGTTGTTGCTAAAAAAACACGGCGGTGATTTCTTGCTTCGAATAGAAGACACCGACCAAAATAGGTATGTAGAAGGGGCTGAACAATATATTATTAATTCGCTGAACTGGTTAGAGGCACTTATGATGAAGGAGTAGGAAAAGAAGGAAAAACACGCTCCTTACCGCCAAAGTGAGCGCAAACCTCTATATAGACAATACGCTGATACCCTAATAAATAATGGTTGGGCGTACTATGCTTTTTGATACAGCTGAAGCCCTTGAGAAAGCACGTCAAGAGTGTGAAGAAAAAAGGAGATACTTTTATATATAATTGGGCTACTCGTAATACTTTAGAAAAACTCGTTGTCACTAACTTCTGAAGAGGTACAACAACGATTAAAAACGAGGCGATGCTTATGTAGTTCGTTTTTAAGATGCCTGAAAAGAGATACTTAAAATGAGTGATATGATACGTGGCGAAGTGACGATAGATACTAGCACTTTAGATGATAGAGTGCTCTTCAAAAGTGATGGTATGCCTACTTACCACTTAGCTAATATAGTAGATGATCACCTAATGGAAATTACCCATGTCATAAGAGGAGAAGAATGGTTACCCTCTATGCCATTACACATATTGTTATATCGTGCCTTTGGTTGGCAAGCTCCTGCTTTTTGCTCATTTACCTCTTATTCTTAAGCCTGTAGGTAATGGTAAGTTGAGTAAGCGTGATGGTATTAAACTTGGTTTCCCTGTTTTTCCAATGGATTGGACAGAAAATGGCGAAACACTAAAAAGGTTTTAGTGGAGAGGCTATTTTTCTGAAAGCACTCATTAATTTCTTAGCACTTTTAGGATGGAATCCAGGGAATGACGAAGAGATTTTTAGTATGGATGAACTCATACAGCTGTTTGACTTGGAGAAAGTACACAAGGCAGGAGCTCGCTTCGATCCTGAGAAAATAAAATGGTTCAATCATCAATATCTACAAAAGAAATCTGATGCTGAATTAGCAGCAGCTTTTCAGAAGGAATTAATAGCTAAAGGTATAGAAGTAGCTTCTACTAAAAGTAGAAAAGATAGTTTCTCTCATTAAAAGAGCGCGCTACTTTTTGTGGCAGATTTCTGGGAACTTAGTAAATTTTTCTTTGAAGCTCCATATGATGAAAAAGCTGTGAAGAAACAATGGAAAGAAAATACCCCAACCATAGTGGGAGAAGTTATAGAAGTGTTGCAAAAACACCCCAGTCTTTAGTTCTGTAGCTTTAGAGGAAGCTGTTAAAAACTATATGGAAACCAAACAGTTAGGTTTTGGACAAGTGATGCCTCCTCTGCGATTAGCATTGGTAGGTGAACTAAAAAGGCCCTCACGTGTTTGATATTATAGAACTTATTGGCAAAGAAGAAACTCTACATCGTTTAGAGACTATTCTTTCTTTTATAAAATAAAAATAAATATTTTTACTTTTTATTTGTATATTAGAAAATTATTCTTATCTTTGCCCCGTTAAATAGAATAAAGAACAAAAATGAAATTAGCTGTTTATATGATGATGACGATGTGTTGCACCCTACAAAAAGGCAGTGCCTTGTTGGTCATTTCTTAGAATAGTGATATTTTTATAAGAATTATTAACATACCCCGCTGCTTTAAAAGTTAGTGGGGTTTATTTTTAGATATGACAAAAGTGAATTGTGCTGATAGTTTTATAGAAGCTCTCTATAAAGAAAGCCAAACGCTCCAACATCACGTGAGCAAACAGAATATTACTACTTTTTGTAGAAGAACTATTTCAATTCTTGTTTTTGATAGATGAACGAACTTGTTTTATCTAAGGCCAATATAGAGGCACGCTATCACAATTTGAAATACGATTTTATTACTATAGTAGATGATTTCATAGTAGAAGAATATCAAAAGCAGCAAGTGGGTGATTATTATGACTGTATTTTTGCCTGATATATATAATAAACTTAAAGAAGATGCTCAGTATTTTATAGAGAGCGACCCTGCAGCAGCTTCGCTACGCGAGGTGCAAATTACCTATCCTGGTTTTCTTTGCTATAATGGTCTACCGCATTGCCCACGAACTATGGGAACGACATATACCACTTTTTGCCACGTATACTTACTGAATACGCTCATAGCAAAAACAGGTATTGATATTCACCCAGGAGCACAGATAGGAGTACCTTTTATGATAGACCACGGTACAGGTACCGTAATAGGGAGAAAACAACTGTAATAGGCGACTATGTAAAGATATATCAAAGTGTAACCTTAGGGGCGCTCTCAGTATCAGTAGAGAAAGCACACTAAGCGTCACCCTACTATAGGCAACAATGTGGTGATTTACTCAGGGGCTACTATCTTGGGTGGCGAAACTGTTATAGGGCACGATAGTATTATAGGAGGTAATGTATGGCTAACCAGCAGTATAGAGCCTTTTACTAAGGTTTTTCATAAAAAGCCAAATAATAGTGAAAGACAATGAAGTGTATGAAGAACCAATTAATTTTGTGATTTAATAATTTTAATATTTTATATAATGGCGTACAAAAATGTTTTAGAACTTATCAGGCATACACCCGAAGTGAAAAATTAACAGATTGTTTGGCGAAAAAAAGCTAACGTATTTATTAAATTGGAGCGTTTGAACCCCGGTGGGAGTATCAAAGACCGTATTGCGCTCGCAATGATAGAAGATGCTGAAGCTAAAGGTATCCTTAAAAAGATACCGTAATAGTTGAGACCTACCTCAGGCAATACAGGGGTGGGATTGGCACTCGTAGCTGCTGTAAAAGGCTATAGGCTGATAGTAGTAATGCCAGAATCGATGAGTATAGAACGCCGTAGATTGGTGGCTGCTTACGGAGCTGAAGTGGTGCTTACTCCTAAAGAAAAAGGTACTGGTGGCGCAGTAGCTAAAGCACTTGAGCTTGCGGCTGAACACCCTAATTATTGGGTACCTCAACAGTTCCAAAACCCCGCGAATCCTGCAATACACGAAGCTACAACAGCACAAGAAATCTTACAATCATTCCCTGAAGGGGTGGACTATTTCGTAACAGGAGTAGGTACTGGTGGGCATATCTCTGGAATATCAAAAGTACTTAAGCAACACTTCCCTAATCTCAAAACGATAGCTGTAGAACCTGACCAATCAACAGTGCTAAGTGGGGGTAAACCAGGCCCTCACGCTTTGCAAGGAATAGGAGCAGGCTTTATACCCGACAACTACGATCCTGCAGTAGTAGATGAGGTTATCGCTATCTCAAAAAGAAGAAGCATACGACTATGCACGCCGTTTGGCAAAAACAAGAAGGTATCTTGGCAGGTATCTCAACAGGGGCGTCGTTAGCAGCTGTAGCTAAAGTACTTGAAAAACAACCTAACGCTCGTATTCTAACCGTAAACTATGATACCGGCGAACGTTACTGGTCTGTAGAAGGATTGTATTAATAATAAATTTATAATGAAAAAACACCTTACCAGTTTTATATGGTAAAGGTGTTTTATCTATTATTTATCTTTTACTTCTTCGGATTGGTCATTTGCCTCTGGTAATTTGTTATTTGCATTGCCGTCTTTGGCAAGGTAAATAGGGAGGTTTAAACCAGCCATATTGAAGAGGTCATTGAGTGGTGGTACGGTTTTCATCATTCCTGATACGAAATTAGCGGTAGAGTTGTTGCCATCTTCGCCTTTGCCAGAATCCCAAACGGTAATTTTGTCAATCTTAATGTTCTTAACAGCTTCCACTTGTGTTTTTAACCAATTCAGGCAGTTTTTCGATAAGGAGGAGTTGGAATGCCTTGGTAGGATCGCCACCAGCAGCCCCCACCACATCTTTGTACCCTTCGGCTTGCTTGGTGAGAATTTGGAACAAACCTTTCGCCTCAGCTTCCATTTTGGCATAGATAGCATCTGCTTCCCCTTTAGCTTTCTCGCGGAGGCGTTCAGCTTCGGCTTGCGCCTCGATAATAGCACGTTGCTTATCAATTTCAGCAGGTACGATGATGTTAGCCACTTGGGTAGCACGTTCGCGTTCAGAACGAGCTGATTCGGCTTTTTGTTCAGCAGAATACGCTTCTTCGAGGGCTTTTTGCTTGTTGTACTTTTTCTGCTGAAATAGCTATGCGCAATGATTCAGCTTCTTTTTTTCGCGGCGTAGGGCTTCAGAGTTAGCAATGGCTATTTTTCGCCTCGTTTTTCCCCTTTGATAGCCACCGCATTGGCTTCTGAAATCTTAATACGGCTATCGCGATCGGCTTCAGCTTTACCAATAGACTCAAATTTCTTAGCTTCAGCAATACCCACCGTTTCGTCTTTCTTAGCTTCGGCTATGCTAATCTCTTTATCTTTTTGGGTAATAGCTATTTTCACATCTCTATCACGGTGTGTTTCAGCTATTTGGGTATCTTTCTCTCTGTCGGCAAGTGCTTTACCAGTTTCCCCCTATTTTTTTCTTGTTCAGCCACGCTTATTTTTGGCTTCGTTTATCGCTTTGGCTGCTGCTTCTTTACCAAGTGCTTCTATATAGCCTGACTCATCTTTAATATCGGTTACGTTTACGTTGATGAGTTTCAAACCAATTTTTAAGCTCGCTATCGACGTTTTTAGAGATATTTTCGAGGAACTTATCGCGGTCTGAGTTGATTTCCTCAATGGTCATCGTAGCGATTACCAAACGCAACTGACCGAATAGAATATCCTTAGCCAGCTCTTGTATCTGCTCAGGTGAGATACCCAAAAGGCGCTCGGCAGCCGCATTCATATTCTCGGCTTCGGTAGAAATAGCTATGGTAAAGCGACAAGGCACGTCTACGCGTATGTTCTGACGGCTAGGGCATTAGTAAGGTTTGCCTCGATAGATAACGGACGCAGGTCTAAGTAGGCAAAAATCTTGAATAACAGGCCATACGAAGGCACCTCCACCGTGAATACATTTAGCAGAAGTACCCCTGTTTTACCATAAATAACGAGGATTTTTGTCAGAAGGGCAGCGTTTGTAGCGCGCCACCAATGACGAGATAGTAACGAAAAGGACGATAGCTAAAATAACAATCAGTCCTACAGGGAAGTAAGTGTTTCCATTGAATATAATTGTTTTAAAATTGTTAGCACTTAATTATAGGGACAAAGATAGTAAATAATTTATGATTTACCAAATTTTTCGGAATGCTTGAATAGTTTGGTAATAACCATAGCCTATAAAAATTCGCCCAATAAAGAGAATAATATTGTTTGTGTCATTATTATCAACTAACTTTACTAAACTATTCTCGTTTTCTTCAAAAAGGTTTCATATCTACTATATTTATAATTCTTATTAGGAATCCTATTGATTGTATCCAAGCATTAATATCATAAATATTAATATGCCAAAGATTATAATTTCTGCATAAAAGAAAAGAATGAAAACAAGGCTTCCTGTCATCATAGTAAAAAAACAACTCCTCTGACCCAGTCTGTACCAAAAATAATTTGAAATTCTATTGAATAATAATAGAATAATATCTTTAATATAAAATAGACAAAAAGTAAAAATAGGAGTTAATAAAAAAAGTAAAGACAAAAGTATCTGCTTTTGTTTCATAACTATTTTAAGCATGAAAATTAAATATATTATAGATATAAATATTATAATTACTTGTTTGATGGTAAAAATCTTTAGAAGAATTTCGCATTTTAGGATAAAAATCGCTTATCCTTTTTTTCTGTAATTAGTTTTTCAAACGTTCTAATTTATTATATCCTAACTTTTTAAATTGTTCTCTTTGATAAACACTCATCTCCTTTATATAAAAATTCAGAACCTTCTATCTTGTTATTTTGTCTATAAAAAATTATCTTTTTATAATACGATAAGTCTCACGGAGTTGTTTTATAAATGTTTGGAGTTTTATCTTGAACTTCAAAAATCATTTGCATATTTTTACATTTTTCAAGATTGTTAAAAATATATTGTTCTCCAGATTCTTCTATTTCAATATTCCAAAAATTTACTTTGTCATTAAAAATTACTACGTGAAATATCCAATCCTTTTTCTTGAAAATAACACTTTCAAACCTTATGTATGAGTTACTATCGACTCTGCAATGTAGAAATTGTACCTCTTCGTCAAATTCTGTATTTGAAAATATAGCTCTATCTAGAAAAATCTGTGAAATGAAAATTGTTGTGAATTATAAAAATGAGCACTATAGAAATCTGCAAGATTTTTCAAACTTAGTGTTTTCAAAACGGACTGTATTATAAAAACTTAGAATAATAAAAATTTACTTTTTTTCTTAAATTGAGCTTTTTCAAAATTAATAGTATATTTGGAATAAGTCTTTTTCATTTACACAAAAATTTAGCATTCGAAAAATATATAGGACAATAGAAAATAGCTTTTGTAGAAGTCTGCCCCTTTTTGAAATTTTGTGTTTTTGAAAAAGAATTTCTATATTATAATTATCTCCTTCTGATCTGTTTTTCCTTAATACCAAATTTTGAATCTCTAAAAATACTTTTTCATAAAAAGAGCATATTCAAAATTAACTTGTATTATCTCTTTTTCTAAATTTTGATTATCATTATAGAAGTTCGTTTTTAGTATCTCCTTTAAATTTAGTCTTTTCAAAAGGATATATTACCTAAGAAAAATTACTTCTTGAAAAATTTGCTTGATCATAGCCTCATTAAATTTAGTATTTTTGAATTTCAGTTATTCTTCCGTTTTTATTTTACTTTTTATTAAATAGTATTTTTCCCTTAAATTTAGCCTTTTTAAAGAATGTATTAAAAAGTTTTGCACCTTCAAAACTAATAAGAGTCTTTTTATTCTTTCCAAATATTGTTTTTGAAAAGTTAACATTATAGAAATCAGAATTAGAGAAGTCTATATTTCTACCTTCGAAAATTACATTTTTCAAAAGAACAATTAAAAAGGGTTATCTATAAAAAGTACATTTTTTTAAAAACAAATATCATTCTTGAAGGTACTATTAGTAAAACAAACACTATTGTTGAAAATACAGTTCTCGAAACTTATTTCATTTTCAAAAAACAATCTAAAAATAATACTTCTTTATCGATATTTTTCGTTTGTAATATTAATATATTGTGTGATAACAAATGTTTCATCCTTATATTTCTCATGGAGTTTGTTTATAATGTCAAATAGAAAGCTAGTATTTGGTAAGTTATGAAGCCATATTTCCTGTCTTTCTGTTTCAGGGACAAAAAAGTTCTTTTCTTTATATATTGTTGTAAATCTATAGTTGTAATATCTTCCATTTTTGTAAAAGCTTTTATCTCAAAAAGTATTCTATCAATTTCAGCAGGCTGTTTTAGGATACAGAAAAAAATGAAGTATTAATTACCTTTTTTTCTTTATATCCTTTTCAGTGTAATAATACAGCGTTACTTTTTCCGTTGAAATACTCTTCGCGTAGGTAGTATTTGGTGTTGGTTTTAAGGTCTTTTACTAAATAATAAGTAGTGAAGTTATCAGAAAAAAACCTTTGAGAATAGTGTAGTTTGTTAGGGTGAAAGTACTTGCGCGCAAATTTGCCAATACGTTCCTCTTTTGGCACGTCACTTTTTAGACTAAAAAGAAGGATTAGGGGAATGACTTCCAATCTTAAAATGCTTGTAGAAGTGGGCTAAGGCTTTAGCGTCTTTTGCTCGCTGTTTGTCCGTAGAACGCTTGCCTGTGCTTCTTATAAAATGTATCTCGTTTTTTTAGATATTTTGTGTAAGTAGTAAGTACCTGAATCTGTATCGAGGTTTAGGGGATACTGTCGCGCCCTACTCGGTATCTTTTTCATTTTCAGAGTCCGTTAAGAAATACGCATCGGTAACCTCAGGGTGTAGTGCTAAAAAGTTGTCTATCTTCCAATCTTTTCCGATGAGTTCTTGCCCCAAAAGGGTATTTATGCAGAGTAAGGCGAGTGTTATAAGAAAATGTTTTCATTTGTTGTATTTATTTTTGGGGATAATTAATTGTCCGCTTCATTCTGCCAAATCTGCCACGCTTTTTCGGCTTGTAGCTCTAACATACGCTGCCCATTGCAGGTGGTGGCGCCTTGCTTTTTACCTTTGGCTAAGAAAGTGGTTTCAGCAGGATTGTAAATAAGGTCGTACAGCAAATGCGAAGCGTTGAGGTGCTGGTAGGGTAGGGGGGGACAGTCGCTAATGTTAGGGAAGGTGCCTAAAGGGTGCAGTTGATAATGAGTAGGTATTTTTGCAATAGCGAGCGGGTAAGGTCGGTGTAGGCAAACTGACCTATGGCAGGGGTGCGCGACACAAAACGGTAGCTTATCCCCAACTGACTGAGGGCGTAAGCTACAGCACCTGAAGCCCCCCCAGTGCCTAAGATAAGCGCGTGGGTGTGCTCAGGGCGCAAAAGAGGGCATAATGACTCTGCAAACCCATAATAATCAGTGTTGTAGCCTATGAGTCCGATGGGGGTAACCTTGATAGTATTTACAGCCCCTATCTGGTGGGCGGTAGTATCAATGGCCGAGAGTAACTGCCTAATGTCGCGTTTGTACGGAATGGTAACATTCATACCCTTTACGTTAGGGGTCGAAGCTAAGAGAGCAGGCAGCTCATCAAGCGATTGTATGTCGAAATTGATATACTGACAATCAGCAATGCCCTCGCGTTTGAACTTTTCAGTAAAATACTGTCGAGAGAAAGAATAGTCGATGTTTTTGCCAATAAGAGCGTATGTGTTCATTTTAAAAAGTATGAATGGTGAATGATTATTGCCCTGCTCTGATAGCCTCTACCGGATTGAGGTTGGCGGCAGACGAGGGCAGGAATGATGCCTGAAAGCAAGCCTACCACAAAATGAGATGCCTAAGCCTATAACGACATTCTTTAGCGATAACACGAAGTTAAAAATCGTCAGTAGCGACATTGACGGCAAAAGGTGGTGAGCCATACAAAAACAAGTCCGAATAGACCACCGATAATAGCTAAAAGTACTGCTTCAAACAAAAATTGGAAAAGAATGAACTGGTTTTTAGCTCCCTAATGATTTTTGTACCCTATCAAGCTGGTGCGTTCTTTCACGCTGACGAACATTATATTAGCGATGCCAAAACCCCCTACCAAAATAGAAAAAGCCCCCGACAATCCAGCCCACAGGGTTCATCATACCGATAGTTTCATCAATCATCTCTGTAAATGAAGACATTTTATTGATGAAAAAGTTATCGATATCATCAGGTTTTAGTCCGCGATAAGTGCGAAACTTTTGGCGCAATACGGCTTCAAATTCAGCTATATCCACCCCTTTTTTAGGCTTTAGCACTACCCCAGTGGGCAATCCCTGAGGACCCGTATTCATAAATCCTCTTATAAAGTTAGCAGGGGCAAAGGCATTGTCGTCAGGCCCGCCGCCCAGTCCCTCACCGTATTTTTGAGTACTCCGATAACAGTTAGCCGTCTGCCAAAAATGCGCACCTCTTTATCAATAGGGTCTTCTTCGCCAAAGAGCTGTTCAGCAAGATTATGCCCCAATATCACTACAGCGGCTCCTGCATTGGCTTCAGCTTCAGTGTAAAGTCTGCCTTTTTCTATCCGTATATCACTAATTTGTTCCACGCCTGCTGAGGTAGCCTGTATGGTGGTAGAAGGCATCGTTTTTTTCCGTTGTATTTTATAGGCGAATTCACCCCGTATAGTTCAAAAACCACCGCTTCGGTATTCGGTATTTCGCGTTTCATAAACTCGAAATCTTGGTAAGAAATCTGTGGAAAAATTGAGGCGTTGCCAGCGAGGTACGTCGGTAGGGGCAAAAAGAAAATTTAGAGATGTTAATCATATTCTTATCCAAGCCAGCAAGGTTTTCTTGGATACTGCGGTTTAGCGAATCGACCGCTGCTAAAACTGAGATAATAGAGAGATACCCACCGTAACGCCTAAGAGTGATAGGAATGTACGGAGTTTGTTGTCTCGCAGCGATTTGATAGCAAAATTGAAACTCTCTTTTAATAATTGTAAATAGATAAGCATAGTTAGTTTTCTGGTTTTTGCAAATATACAACTAATTTGCTAAATAGCTAATCAGTGAATAATAAAATTTGGGAATTAATATGAGCTTACTATAGAGGTAGCAAATTTCTCTACTTTGATGACGATTATTAGTCGTTTATTTTTCGCTAATTGTTCGCCTATCCTTCGCTCTTCCTATATCATTCCTATATCGTTTGTATAGGGTAGGTGGCTACAGAAAAATTTTTTTCTGCTTTTTATGATTTGCCATTTGTTATTAAATTACTACCTTTTGTAGCCAAAAATACAAACATCAAATGAGCACTGCAAAGCAAGCAAAATCTGCATTGATTTCTGTTTTTCGATAAAACAGGATTAGAACCTATCATTCACAGAATGAAAAACTTTAGGCATTACTATCTACTCAACAGGGGGTACTGAAACCTTTATTAAAAAAAGCTAGGTGTAGAGGTGATTCCGGTAGAAACTATTACCGATTATCCGTCTATTTTTGGCGGAAGGGTGAAGACTTTTGCACCCTAAAATTTTTCGGTGGGATTCTTAACCGTCAAGACAATGCGCAGGACATTGCCGAAATGAAACAATACTCTATCCCTCAGATTGATATTGTAATTGTTGATTTGTATCCTTTTGAAAAACAGTAGCCAGTGGGGCATCTGATGAAGATATTATTGAAAAATAGATATAGGAGGCATCTCGCTTATCCGCGCTGCTGCTAAAAACTTTAAAGATGTGCTATGTGTGGCTTCGGTAGACCAATACGCTAACCTATTGACACATTTTGGACGAGCAACACGGTAGCACTACTTTAGAGCAACGCAAACACTTTGCAGCTCAAGCCTTTTAGAGTGTCTTCGCACTACGATACGGCTATCTTTAGCTACTTCAATCAAACAGAAGAAATACCTACTTTAGCGATAAACGAACTTAAAGGGGAGGTATTGCGCTATGGTGAAAACCCTCACCAAAAAGGTCGTTTTTATGGTGATTTTGAGGCTCTTTTTGATAAACTACACGGCAAAGAGCTTTCGTACAATAATCTTTTAGATGTGGATGCAGCCGTAAACTTAATGGCTGAATTTGCTAATGACGACCCTACTTTTGCTATTCTTAAACACAATAATGCTTGTGGGGTAGCTACTCGCAAAAACTATTTGTGAAGCCTATAAAGATGCTTTGGCAGGAGACCCTGTATCGGCTTTTGGAGGTATATTAATCGCTAATACTAAGATTGATTCGGCTACCGCTGAAGCTATCCACAGTCTTTTCTTCGAGGTGATTATCGCTCCTTCATACAGCGATGAGGCTCTTAAAACTCTTGAACAAAAGAAAAATAGAATTATCTTGGTACAAAAAGAAAGTCAGTTGCCTACTACCAGCGTACGTTCTTGCCTAAATGGTTATTTGGCTCAGGATAAAGACCTTAAAACTGACAGCCTTGCTGATGTGCAGTATGTAACAGCGGTTAAACCTTCGGCTGAGGGTGTTAGAAGATCTTTTTCTTTGCTTCTAAGATATGCAAAAATACTAAGTCTAATACTATTGTGTTGGCTAAAAACAAACAGTTGATAGCCAGTGGTACGGGACAAAACCAGTAGGGTAGATGCACTTAAACAGGCTATTGAAAAAAAGCTAAAGGAATTTAAGTTTGACCTGAATGATGCTGTAATGGCAAGTGATGCTTTCTTCCCTTTCCCTGACTGTGTGGAAATCGCTCATAATGAAGGTATTCGCTCGGTAATACAACCTGGGGGTTCTATCAAAGACCAAGCGAGCATAGACTACTGCGATGCTCACCAAATGGGAATGGTCTTTACCGGAATAAGACATTTTAAACACTAATTAAACGCTATTTAAAAACACGTATGAAACACATAGCTGCTATAGGAGGTTATTTTATAATGCTCTACGATATCTTTTCGCAAACGTACGCGTTGGTCTATCACCAAAGACTTAATTTTGCGCGAGATTGATGACTTGATATTTGGTTCTATCGGTATTGTGGCTTTTATTTCTTTCTTTGTGGGGAGTAGTAGCAGTACAGACGGCTCTGAATATTGACAGTCCTTTTTATTCCTAAATACCTGATAGGTTTTGCTACCCGTCAGTCTATTGTGCTTGAGTTCGCTCCTACTTTTACGGCTATTATTTTGGCAGGCAAGGTAGGTTCGTTTATCACCCTCTAGCATAGGTACGATGCGGGTAACGGAGCAGATAGATGCGCTTGATATTATGGGGGTTAACTCGGTAAACTACTTGGTATTCCCTAAAATAGTTGCTCTGATGCTAATGCCTTTTCTTATAGCGATGGGTATGTATTTGGGGGTATTAGGGGGCTGGGCTTCGGCAGTGATGAGCGGTTATACTACCTCGAGTGAGTTTATACAAGGGGTACAATACGATTTTAAGCCCTATAGTATGGTATATGCTTTTACTAAGACGGTAGTTTTTGCGTTTTTCTTAGCAACGATACCTTCTTATCACGGTTATTATATGAAAGGAGGCGCTCTCGACGTCGGAAAAAGCTAGTACGGTGTCATTTGTTTGGACAAGTATTGTAATTATCCTTACTAACTCGGTGATTACGCAACTGTTTTACGCTTAAAGGAATAGATGATAAACAAAAAGCCGTCTGAGATTACAAATCTCAGACGGCTTTTTGTTTTATAAGGAACTATAAGGTTTAGAATCTAAATGTACCTCCCTATACCTAATACGGTTTCAAAGAAGAAGAAATCGTGTTTAGCCTTGTCGGCTATGTCGTAAGTAGTACGTACATCATACATATTGATATAGCCACTTTGGGATTTACTCCTACCCCTGCGATGTGAAACTCGTCAGTGTGAGCAAAAAGTACTAATTAATTTTTAAATTAGCAAATTAGTGAAATGATAAACTGAAGTAGGGGTAACGGTTAGATCTCAAAGGAAAATCACTCAGATGACATAGATTGCTGAAATCTGAAGCTGGAGAGAAGTAAGAGAGTCCTATTTTGAGTGTATTAGCAGGGCATTCAGCTAAAAAGCGGTCGTAATAACCGCCTCCGTAGCCTATTCTGTTACCATAAAGGTCGTAAGCAAGGAGGGTACGAATACTACTTCTATTTTATCAGGAGGTATAATAGTACCATTTTCAGGCTCTGCTATTCCCCAATGGTTAATACACAAAAGGGTATCATCAGTGAGAGCAATGCTTGTGAGGGTTTTCGTTTTGGGGTTCATTTTAGGTACTACTACCTGTTTATCTTTGCCATAAAGTATATCTAGAATGTATTCGGTATTAATTTCGCATAGTTTTTTTCTATTGATAAAAATAGGTGGTAGGTATGGTGCTGCCATATGGGCAATTGCAGTAACTGATTAGCTATCTGCATACTCATAGTGTCACGCTCTGCTGCAGTTAGTTCGCTGCGCTTTTTGTTTGTAGAGGGTGCGAATTTCTTTTTTGATCATAGTTAGTCTATTAAGAGTTCTTTTAGGTCATTTTCATCACCATTAAATACATTGAAATCTATCTTTACCTTAGCGCCCGCAGTAATACCATTTTCGGTGAATTGCCACATCTTCCAGTCGAAAAGAGAGGTAGGTACCGCTACATTGTTGTAGTTGGCTACCCATAACGGATATTCTTTGAAATGGTAATATAGATAGTCCTCGTAAAAACTAATATAGGGTATATAAGATAGGGTTTTCGCTTGTATTTTTTTCTCTACTATGTCCATCCAAGTCTGTATATCAGCTATGAATTGCTCTAAAGACTTTTGTTTAGGCAGTTTTTCTACATCAAGGATAGGAAGAAAGTCACCTTTTGTAGATTAGTATTTCTTAAATATGAGGCAGCTTGTAGCTTGGGGTCTTCATCGGGACGGTAGTAATGATAAGCCCCTCTGATAAGATTTTGCCTTTTAGCCTCTTGCCAGAAATGGTTAAAATTCTTGTCAGTAGCCTCATTGCCATAGTAGCTCTGAAGATAGTGAATTTTATAGGGAATTTCAGTTGCTTGTTTTGTATGTATAGGCTGTCCCATTCTATCTCTTCCCGCTCTTGGTAGTGAGATAGGGTCACAGCCAAATACTTTGCCTTTATAGAGGGTGAGAATTCGCTCTATACGTTGGCTTTCGTAAGCACTGTTTATCTTTCTTGATGATATTCGATTGAGTATTTTCTGGTAGATACCAGGGTAGTAATTTCTAAGATAAAAACTCCCCCTACACCTGCCAAAATAGTAAAAAAATACAGATGAATGCTAAAAAGCGTCCAACGGTAAATTTCTTTTTAGAGGTATGGGGAGTTTTTTTGTTGTTTTTCTCATTCTTTGATATGAATACAGCTAAAATAAGAGATTATTTTATAGGGGTGGTAGGTAGAGTTACCTCTCCTGGGTCTTTCCATAGACCGTCTTTGATAGCACGTTTTTAGCTGCTTCAGCACGTTTTTCGCTATCAGGGTGTGAGCTCATCATTTTTGGAATTTACTTTGATTATCCCCTCCTGATAATAGTGCCATTTTCTTAAAAAAGCAGTGTAAACGGCTACCACATTATACCCGTGTTTCTTCATAAAGTTATAGGCATACTCGTCAGCTTGAGACTCTTGTTTTTTTGCTGTGTTTAGCATCAAGCATAGCGTTTGCCATTTCTCCGAGTTCGCTATCGCTTAAGGCTCTTACCACTCCAGAGGCAGCTCCTGCGGCATCTTGTGCTGCAGCACGTAGGTAGGCTGACTTAATAGCGTCTTTTAGTATCTTCATTCTTTACGTGCCCAATTTCGTGTCCGATAATAGCCAAAAAGCTCATCGTCTGTCATCAAGTCCATTAATGAAGAAAATACGCGTACGCTACCATCAGCACAAGCAAAAGCGTTGATGTCTACTACGTGGTACACTTTATAGTTTAGGTCGAGACCGTCTTCGCTCTTGTGTTTGCCAAATAAGCGATTTTAAACGTTTAGTATAAGCATTCTTACTGTCGGTTACAGGGTTATGCTTGTCCATCCATTCTACCGATTCTTTCGATAGTTTTTTTAGCGTCTTCATTGCTGAAAGCTAAAGGCTTGCGCTCCTTTGCTAGCAGCACTTACCGCTTTCCCTAAATTGATTTTTGAGCCTCAACGGCTGAAAAAAGTAGCTACAAAGAGAGCTACTGTAAGCATCATTTTTCATCTTTTTGTTCTTTTTTTAAGATTGATGCGACAAATGTAGCGATTTTATGCAGAATATCAAAATGTTTGCTGATTTTTATTTTTTTGGTGTGCTGCTGTTTTTCTTACATTTGCCGAAAATTTTATGAAAATGCTAATTATAGGAATTACAGGAGGTACAGGTTGTGGTAAGACAACCGTTGTAAATCAGATTATTAAAGAACTTTCAGGCGAAGAAGTAACCGTTATTTCGCAAGATTCTTACTATAAAGATTTAAGTCATCTTTCTTTTTGAAGAGCGCACTAAAAATAATTTTTGACCATCCGAATTCTATTGATTTTTGAACTACTAAAGCAGCACTTACTAAAAACTAAAAGCAGGCGAAACAATTCAGAGTCCTACTTACTCTTTTGTAGAGCATAATCGTACTAAAGAAACGGTGTTAGTAAAAACCTACTAAAGTGGTAATTGTAGAAGGTATCCTCATCTTTTCGCATCCTGATATCCGCTCTCTTTTCGATATTAAAAAATATTTGTACACGCTGATTCTGATGAACGACTTATTCGCCGTATCAAGCGCGATACTACTGAGCGAGGTCGCGATGTAAACGAAGTACTTAATCGCTATCAAACTACCCTCAAACCAATGCATTTAGAGTTTATAGAACCTGCTAAAGAGTTTGCAGATATTATTATTCCTAACAACAAACGTAATACTGTAGCCATTGATATTATCAAAACTATAGTACATAATCGTATTTTTCAATAGTAATGAAAAAGTATTCGAATATCTCTCGCTATTAAAAGGCCGCCGTCTTTATCTAGCCATATCAGCTGTTTTTGCGATATGGATGCTGTTTTTGATAGTGCTTCAATGCTTACCCATAGAGAATTGAGCAAAAGAAATGGAAAAAACTCAACAAACAAAAAGCAATTTTTTTATCTCGCGAAATAGAGAAAGATAAAAAGGAATTGCAAGAACTCTATACCGAAGAGGGTAAGGAAAAAATTAGGTAGAGAGGTATATTACCTCAAACACGATGATGAAGAAGTGTTTATCATCGAATATGATACTATTAATTAGCAAATCAATAAAGCAATTCTACTTCTTTTTAGTTGGAATTGCTTTATTTCTTCTGTTTCTGTCGCTACTATTAAAGCTCCATCTGGGGCTACTCCTCTGATAATCCCCATAAAATCTTTCCCCGTTTTTGGTCGAAAGGCTGATACTTTTCCTTTTTGAAATAAATACTCTTGGTACTCTTCATATACCTGCTCAAAGGACGTAGCTGATACCTCTTCCAACATCTCTTCCAATGCGTTCATCACTTCTTTTTAGTAGCTTTTTTTACCTTAAATACTTTTCCTGTTATATTGGCTAATGATGAGGGCTTTTGGTAGTCCGCTAAAAATCACGTTGATTTACATTTAGCCCTATTCCTATCACACTCTTTACTATTTGTTGTCCTTGTACTATATTTTCTATAAGAATTCCACCTACTTTTTGCGCTCAATAATAATATCATTAGGCCATTTAATTTTTGATTTCTGCTGCTATATCTTGTGCTTTTAGAACCTTCACCACTGCCAATGGTACTAACATATTCAGTATAAAGGCTCTTTCTATAGTTAGGTTTTTAGGTATAAAAAGAGTGCTAAATGTCAGGTTTGTATTGGGTTCGCTTTGCCACTTAGCACCATATTGCCCTACACCTGCTGTTTGCACGGGGGTAAATACAGTTAGGTAATTAGGCAGTACTGCCTCGCTATGTACCAAATCTTTCAAATAGCGATTGGTAGAGTCGGTAGTAGGCAGGGTGATGAGCTTCATAGCAGATAGTTAGAATTGGAAATAGATAAAAGGTTGAGCGCCACTCGATGCAGTAGCGTATACCACCCAAAAAGTAAGAGCTATAATAACAGCTTTAAAAAGTATAGGCATACTACCGAAGAAATTCTTCAGTTGTTCGTTCATATTCTGAGGGAAGAAATGCCATACATAGCCTATTGCCATTAGTAGGAATACATTTTTATACCCCATAATAATAGTGTGCCATTGCTGCCAATTAAATGAGAGTTCGCCTATATTGTGAATGATAGTCAAGGCAATATCAAAATCACGCGAACGGAAGAATATCCAACAAAAAGCTACAAAGTGAAAGGTAATCAGTAGAAAGAGCGGACTTGTTATCCGGCTTATAGCACTTCGCTTTCCGTTAGTGGCAGTAGGGAAGTACTCAGCAAAAGTTTTGTGTATAGCCAATGCTAAGCCGTGTAGTGCTCCCCAGATGATAAAGCGTAAGTTTGCCCCGTGCCAAAGTCCTCCCAATAACATAGTGGTCATCTGGTTGAAGTGGCTTCTTACTGATTTCTTCCGGTCTTTTGATACTAAAATAGCAAAAACAAATAATCCTATTGCCCCACAAGTGATGTATAAAGGCAGCATTGTATGCGTGCGTATGTTTATAGCCCACGCAAGGGTCGCTCCAAAAGAATAGAGTAGGGAAGAAGTATCCCCAGAAAGTACCCTTGCGGTTTGCCTCCTACCGAAAAAAATACAAATAATCTTTTAACCAAGTAGAGAGCGAGATATGCCAACGTCTCCAAAAACTCAGTAATATTCTTTGATTGATAAGGTGTTCGGAAGTTCACAGGTAGAGTGAAGCCCATCAAAAGGGCTAAGCCTATTGCCATATCCGAATAGCCCGAGAAATCGCAGTATATCTGCAATGTATAGCCATACACAGCCATTAGGTTTTCAATAGCGGTGTAGCTATTAGGGTGCATCAAATACCCTATCTACAAAGTTCAGCGATATATAGTCAGAAATAACAGCTTTTCTTCAGCAGCCCTCCAATGATGAGAAAGAGAGCTAATGAGGTTTCTTCTTTGGTGAGCTGTATCTTTTGGTAAATCTGCGGAATAAAGTCTTTAGCACGCACTATAGGCCCTGCTACTAACTGAGGGAAAAAAAGCATACGAAGAAAGCAAAAATCCAAAAAAAGACTTAGCAGGTTCAATCTCGCGGCGATATACGTCTATAGTATAACTCATCGTCTGAAAAGTATAGAACGAAATACCTACCGGCAAAAAAGATATCTTGCAGAGCAAAAATTGCTATGTAGTACAGCATTAAAACTATCTATTAAAAAAAGTTAGTGTATTTGAAATAGCCTAATATTCCAAGGTTGGTCACCATACTTATTGCCAAGAATAACTTGCGGGTAGCAGGATGCTGACTTCGATGTATGCGCCCTGCGAAATAGTAGTCCATCAACGAGGATAGGATAAGCAATACAAAATAGTTGCCTCCTGCCTTGTAGTAGAAAAACAGCGAAAACAAGGTAACATATACGGTGCGAAAAATGGGCGTATTTCTTGGTGATGATATACACGCAGTAGAATACTAAGAAAAGCCCCAAAAAAACAAGCTGCTATTAAAAAGCATCGGGTGTTGGGCATCAAAAAGTAAACCACTGTTTTATTTGTTCTGTTGTGAATGAAAAAGTTGTTAATAAACCACTGAGCTAAGGCTGATGTGTTCAATTCAAATTAGTTTTTTTAATGAAAGTTTAGACTGTTTTTATAGTTTAAATAATTACTCATAAAGGCGTCGTATAATAAGTCTCCCTGCTCTATATAGCCATCTCGGGTATAGTGCACACGGTCGCCTGCTATTAGGGTTTTTCGTCTATAAAGCGTTGCATAGCCTCACAACCACCTACAGCACGATAAAGGTCAAATACACTATAGTTGTCTTTTATCGAGTTGTCTATCAAAAGTATTAGCATACTCCATACACAAAGGGTTAGGATTTTTTTCCTCTTGTAGAGAGAAGGCGGAGGGGTAGTGAGTAATATAGGGCATTGTCCGTATTGGCTACGGATAGCACTGATAAACTTGCTTACCTCATCTTCATACCGCTCTGGCGACATACGCCCAAAGGTTTCGTTAGTGCCCAATGAAATGATGATAAGGTCAGGAGCTAAGGCTTTTATCTGTTCAAAAAAGCGTGGTGACTTGTTATAGTCTGAAAAATGCGCTCCATTCACCCCTATAGAGTGGTAAATAATACCGTTTTGGTCGTTTTCTAATACGATACCGTTTAGCGTGAAAGAACTACTTTCGGTGTTAGGAGTCAGGTATATTTTGTCTGATACGTTCAGATTATCATAGGCGTAATAGCTGTAAAGGGTATTGCCATTTAGTATAGTGGCATTGCTCATATCTACTTGGGTAGCAGCAGGAGCAGCGGCTGCTTTACTGCCTACATTTAGTACTTGTCCTACGCGTATATTGTTGTTTTTTTATTCTATTAGCTTTTTGTAGCTGGGCTACAGTAGTATGATATTTTCTCGAGATAGAGTAAAGAGTCTCGCCTCTAACTACCTTTGTGGGTAATAGATTTTTGGGGCTGAAAGTTTCATCGAGGTCAGTTTACCTACATTAGTAGCCAACTCAAAAAACGTTGGTTGTTAGGAGTGATGATTTTCAGTGTGTTGAAAGCGTAGTCTTTATTCTTCAGATTGAGCTCTATCACAAAGTCCTTCTTATTAGTCGAAAGGGCATAACCGCTGATGCCTGATAGGGTCTGAATTCTTTTTCACCATTCCATACAATGTTCGACGAAAAACGACACATTGCGTCCACCGTTAGTCTTCAGCAGCGAATAAGGGAATACCAATCCCAACCCGCCATTGCCAAAAACTTCCTGTAGTTTTCCTCTCACTATGTTGGTCATTACATCAGCTTGTATGTGCGAGTCTCCTATATGCACTATGTTGAGCTTGCGGTCGTGAAAAAGTGTCTAAAGCGACTAATTTCTCAAAGAAAGGGTATAAGGCGGTAACATTGTACATATTGCTACCCGCCTCCTCAATAGGTACTTTTTTTCTTAGTAGCTTTTTTTAGCAGCTGTGGTAGGCTTATCGCCCAATGGTCTTTTTATAGATGATAGGTTCACTGCCGTAGTGTAATTCACGCTCAGATACAGAAGTACCGTGACGATAAATAACACTGTGGTGATGAGTTTCTTGATAAATTTGATGTGTTTGTTCATTGCTATTGTTGTTTATAGTGAAAAAAGATGTGTGTTTATGGGTGTAAAGTGTTTTCTGCCGCAGGCTTAGGGGTATTCTTAGGCTTTTTGTATTGCGCATACTCATCCATTAGCTTGTTATAGATAAGGTGAGCTACCTTTTTAGCCCCGCGAGCATTGAAGTGGGTGTAATCTTTGCTTGCCAACGAAGGGGTAGCCTCTACCCATTGCTTCATTGTGCCTTCACCACCCATTAGCTCATATAGATTGATAAAGCCTGAATGAGTGTCGTGAGCGTATTGCTGTTGAGCTTTAGCCAAAGGCACTACAGCCTTATCGGTCTTCATCTCCATATTTACCTTAGTCGATTTGTCAGCAGTCGAGATGATAAGAATAGAAGTGTCAGGAAGCAAGCCCTAAGCTGATTTACTACCTTAGTCATACCGCGCTCGTACCACGAATAGTCTAAAGTGCCGTAGTTTAGCACATTAGCCCCAAAGTGCAATACGATGAGGTCGTAGTGCAAATGCTCGTCAAACTGGTTCATTAGCTCAGTGTTAAAGAGCGATAAAGGCAAACCCGAATTACCTCGGCTCGAAAAAGTTATCTACATACACACCTTGCGTGTTAGTAGAACTGATGCCGTAAAACGGGATAGAGTCTGTTTTATAAAAAGCTAATCCGCACAGCTTTTAGTGTTTTGTCCATCAGTTAGCGGCAGTACGTTTAGCAGTTTATCAGTATTCAGAGGCTTCACTACTTTTTACAGTATCGTTGTAGGTAATCTCTACCTTAGCCTCCTTGTTGCCTGAACGTCCGTAATAGAGTGCAGGAGCATATAAACTGCTGATATGTTGTTGGTTAGACGATTTGTATTGTACCCAAGTACCATTACCTTGAGTGAAAAACACCTGCCCACATACCCCAAACGGACGTGTAGGGGCGTTTCACATTAACATACGATTGCGTACGCCAAGTGTTAGAATAGGTATGCCATACACTTGCGCGCGATTTAGCAGACTCTGAGGTGATAGGTGAAAACCGATTCCCATACCCCCCAAAAGCATCTTGAAAGAGCAAGCGTAAATCTTGTACTATTAGGGTCGCCATCAGTCATCGAGTCGCCATAATAGCCTATTCGTATTTTTTTCCTTCTTTGGTGGTTTCTAAATGTTGTAGTTTTTGAAGAAAGCCAACAAATACTGGTCAGATTTCTTCAATTGTTTCTTTTTAGCCAATGAATCATTAGCCTGATTAAGCACTTTTTCTATTTCTTTACCTGAGATAGCCTCAAGCATAAGGCTATCAACCACAGCATTTTTCTACCTTACTTTCAGGAAAGATACGTGCAGGTAGCCACTCTTTGAAAAGCCATAAAAAAATGGCAGTTGCTAATATAAGGGTGAAAAAAAGATTGTTTAAAAATAAGATGTTTTCACAAACTGAGTTGCTATTATGTTTAGTTCTTTTCAGGGGGCAAAGATAAAAAAATAATTTTTGAATTACGAATTATGAATTGCAAAAAAACCGCTAAGTAAAACACTTAGCGGTTTTTTTATATCTATAATTTCTAAATCGACAAATTGTCAAATCACCAAATCGTCTTATGCTTTTGAAGTAAGCGACTTAAAGAATACAAATCCAAAGCCTAAAGTAAGCATACAGTGGAAAGGAAACATACCAAAGTCATTTAGCTTTACAGCGCTATATAACCCAAAAAGCAAAGTACAGCATTAGCAAAAAACTCTACTATCATATTAGGGTGATAGTTTGGTGTTGATATACTTATTATTTTTCCAGCTATCACTTAGCGAACTGATGTTAAACTTAGGTGTACGCACAAATTCACTTCGTTTGCCACTATGTCCTTCAAGTACGGCAATAGTATTGTGGAAAGAGAACCCTAAAGCTACCGAGAAGAAAGTAAAGAACAACTTCACATAGTTCAAAAAGTCATCAAAAAGTCTTCCCTTGTAAGTTCTTATAGGTAAACCAGTAACAGATAAACAAGATAATAGTACTAGTGATAAAAAAAGCTTGTAAAGTGGAATATCCATCCCAAAATGTCCGTACTGATTTTTAAGGTATAGCATCGGTATACTAAAGATAGCGGTAATAAATACCCATAAGAACATCGAGCTGTTCAAAAGGTGCATTACCCCGTGGAATTTAGTCTTCCAACCAATATTTTTTTAGCAGCGAGCAAGCGACCTACTGTCTTGCGGAAGTTCTCAGCCCCTCCCTTGTTCCAACGGAATTGTTGAGAGCGTGCTGCCGAGATAACTACAGGAAGCTCAGCAGGAGTTTCTACATCTTCCAAATATTTAAACTTCCAATTCTTTAATTGCGCGCGATAGCTAAGGTCAAGGTCTTCAGTTAGAGTATCACCTTCCCAGTTTCCTGCATCGTAAATGCACGTTTTACGCCAAATACCAGCAGTACCATTGAAGTTGATAAAGTAACCTTTAGAGTTACGCCCAACTTGTTCAAGAGTGAAGTGTACGTCTAAAGCAAGCGCCTGTATTTTAGTAAGGATAGAATAATTGCGGTTGATATGTCCCCAACGAGTTTGCACCACCCTATTTCAGGGTCTTTAAAGTAAATAACAGTGCGTTTAAGCCAGTCAGGTTGAGGCAAAAAGTCAGCGTCAAAAAAATAGCTATAAAATCACCTTTAGCCACAGCTAATCCTTCTTTCAGCGCACCAGCCTTAAATCCTTGGCGGTTCTCGCGGCGTATGTGTTGAATGTCTAAGCCTGTAGCCTGTAGTTTTTTTGATGATTTCAGCTGTTTCTGCTACCGATTCGTCAGTAGAGTCATCAAGCACCTGAATTTCAAGCTTAGTGCGTGGATATTCAAGTTTGGCAATGTTTTCAAGCAGACGAGGTACTACGTATTTTTTTCGTTGTAAAGTGGTAGCTGAATAGTCACGTAGGGTATCTCCCTCGGGTCTAGTAGATTGAACTTAGGAGACTCGTCATTTTGTTTGCGATGCTTCAGATAATTCAGCAGCAAACTAAGCATTGAAAGGCTATACAAAAAGATGCCTATCAAAAGCAGTGCAATAAATAATAATAATTGCGTAATTAATAAATGTTGCCATAAATTATTGTTTTATGTTCTTTCATTTTTGCAAAAAGTACGTGTTTTATTACTGCCAAGAAAAAGAAACATTTTTTTGAATAAAAAAACTGTAATGTATTATTAATTAGTTAATTATGTTTTTACCAATTATGCATAGCGGCAAGAGGCAATTTACCTATAGGATGAGCGAAGGATCACCGAAGGATGAGCGAAGGATAAGCGAACAATAAACGAAAGATAAGCGAGCCTTATACAGCCTTATCTCATACAATCTTCGTATAGATTACTTTATTACTAACTTCTGATAACCAATAAGTTAAACGTTCTTGTTTAAAAAAATTATTGCTTTTTTTCTTTTGGCTATTCTAATAAAAACATTGTATCTTAGCGCGCTAAATTGTAATAAAAACCCTTACTTTCAAAGAGTAAAATAATTATGACAGAAGGAGAAAAAAACTAATTCCTGTAGATATCAGCGATGAGATGAAATCTGCGTATATCGACTATTCGATGTCCGTAATCGTTTCGCGTGCCCTACCCGATGTGCGTGATGGTCTCAAACCCGTACACCGCCGCGTATTGTACGGTATGTACGATATGGGCGTACTCAGTAGTAGAGCCTATAAGAAATCAGCCGCTATCGTGGGTGAGGTGCTCGGTAAATACCACCCACACGGCGATATCGCTGTCTATGACACTATGGTGCGTATGGCACAATATTGGAGCCTACGCTATATGCTCGTAGACGGGCAAGGTAACTTTGGCTCTATGGGGGGCGACTCTCCCGCGGCTATGCGTTATACCGAAGCACGTATGCGCAAGTTCTCTGAAGATATGCTTATTGATATCGACAAAGAAACAGTGGATCACCAGCTTACTTACGATGACTCTCGCGAAGAGCCTACCGTACTCCCCACTCGTATCCCCAACCTATTAGTAAATGGTTCAGCAGGTATTGCCGTGGGTATGGCTACCAATATGGCGCCTCATAACCTTTCTGAGGGTCATCGATGGTACGATAGCTTATATTGATAATAACGATATAGAAATTGACGAACTTATCAAATATATTAAAGCACCTGATTTCCCTACAGGGGGCATTATCTACGGCTACGAGGGCGTAAAAGAGGCCTTCAAAACCGGTCGCGGCCGTGTGATTGTTCGTGCTAAAACCGAGTTCCAAGAAGTAAAAGGCAAGGAATGTATAGTGGTTACAGAGGTGCCTTATCAAGTAGATACATCTGTATTGCTTAAGAAAAACTTCAGACTTGGTCAAAGAAGGCAAGCTTGAGGGTATTACCGATGTACGCGATGAGTCAGCACGTGGCAAAATACGCATTGTCTATTTCCTAAAACGCGATGCAGTGCCTAATGTGGTGCTGAACAATCTTTTTAAACACACCGAACTGCAAACTTCTTTCAGTGTCAATAATATTGCTTTTAGTAAAAGGTCGCCCCGAGTTGTTAAACCTCAAAGACCTTATTTATCACTTTGTAGAGCACCGTCACGATGTCGTGTATCGCCGTACTGATTTCGAATTGCGCAAAGCCAAAGAGCGTATCCATATTTTGGAAGGGTTTATGAAGGTGATGGCTACCGAAGATACAATGGGTAAAAGCTATTGAGATTATTCGTTTTCACGATAAGCCAAAAGAAGATTTGATAGCTGAGTTCGACCTTACTGATGTACAAGCCGAAGCTATTCTGGCTTTAGCGTTGCGTCGTATCAACAAAGCCCTCATTTTGCAAACCAAAGAGGAATACGAACAGAAGTTAGCCGAAATACGCGACCTCGAAGATATTTTTAGCGCGCAAAAGAACGCCGTGTCGAGATTATCAAACAAGAGTTATTAGAGTTAAAGAAAAAAATATGGTGATGAGCGCCGCTCTGTTATTGAGTATGCTGGTGGTGAGTTTAGCGTAGAAGATATGATACCTGATGACAAAAATGGTGATTACCATTTCGCACGCAGGCTACATCAAACGCACCCCACTAAGTGAGTATAAAAACACAAAGTAGGGGAGGGTAGGGACAAAAAGCCTCTACCACCCGCGACCAAGATTTCTTAGAGCACCTATTTGTAAGTTCTAATCACCAATATCTATTATTCTTTACCCAAAAAGGTAAATGCTTCTGGATGCGCGTGTACGAAATACCAGAAGGTAGCAAGACTGCCAAAGGGCGTGCAGTACAGAACCTTATCAATATAGAGCAAGACGACAAGATTAAGGCTTTCGTGAGTGTGCAAAATCTCAAAGATGAAGACTATATCAGCAGCAACTACCTAATTATGGCTACTAAACAAGGTATTGTGAAGAAAACGTTACTCAAAGAGTACTCACGTCCACGTCAGAATGGTATTAACGCTATTACTATTAAGGAAGGAGACGAACTGATAGAAGCAAAACTAACCTCAGGCAGCAGTCAGCTGATGTTAGCCGTGAAGTCAGGTCGTGCAATTCGTTTTGGTGAAGACAAAGTACGTGCGGTAGGGCGTAACTCACAAGGAGTACGTGGTATCGACCTCGACACCGAAACCGATGAAGTAGTAGGTATGATAGCTATCGAAAACCCACGCGAAGAAACGGTATTGGTAGTATCAGAAAACGGATATGGTAAGCGTTCATACATAGACGATCCAGAGACTCACGAGGCAGTTTATCGTATTACTAACCGTGGAGGTAAAGGGGTAAAAACCATTTCTATTACTGATAAGACAGGGGCAGTTAGTAGCTATTAAGAGCGTAGCCGAAGGCGAAGACTTAATGATTATCAATAAGTCAGGTATTGCCATACGTCTTTCAATTGATACCTTGCGCATTTTCAGGGCGTGCTACCCAAGGCGTAAAACTCATCAACATCAAAGGCAAAGACTCTATAGCCGCTGTTACCAAAGTAATGAAAGAAGATGACGATGATAATAACGCTACTGAAGAAGTAGAACTTTCTACTGAAGAATAAAAAAATCTGTGTTTATTATAAAGAAAGGTCAAACGGAAGTTACTTCATTTCTCTTTAGGTAAGAATTACTTCCGTGATTACCTTTTCTTTTTATTTTTATACTATGGAAAAAAACAACCGCTTTACTAAAAATTGCGCTTAGGCAAAAATGCGCTTTATATACCTGATAGTATGGTCGCACAAAGAGCTATACAACCAGGAACACTGGAATTGGTAGCTGCCTTGCGCCGACACGGCTTTTGGTGTTACCGAAGACCTCTTGCACGCTATCAACGGTACTAATAACGAGTATCGCCAATTGGTAGTGCGCACTATTAAGCAAATACTTAATGTAAAAAACTCAACTGGGCACCGCTTATCAAGAATTGGCAAGTGCCTACAGGAGAGAGTGCGGTAGACCATATCATTACTGCTTTCTACAACCAATTTCCTGATTTGGTAAAGAATGATGATTATATTTGTTATTGGTATGATTACGATGATTATTATGAGGGCAAACGATATTAAATACTATAATAGAGAATATTTCACACCTAAGCACGAGCGCTTTTTAGCCTGCGGGCACTATATTCCTTATGGTACCTTTCCGCTGTGGCGTTATAATGGTTGTCCTTTTTGTGGTACGCCTTTTCAGTTAGGTAAGATAGAGAGTACCGAGCAGGGTAGCAAACTCAAAAATCCTCGATCTTTGGCGCGAACATGATGCAAACGCCTATTACCAAAAACCTATTGGCTTCTAAAACAGCTTTAGATGCTACTCAAGTAGATTCACTCAAACGTTTGTTGCCTTACTTTTCTGTAGATAAAAAAACTACTATCGAGATGAAAGAAACCCTTATCTTAGTAGTGGATAGTTATCTTCTTTCAGAAGGCAATGAAGTAGCAGCAGGAGCTTGTTTTCGCACTCCTACCGATATTCTGCGTTATTTGTGGTATAAGAAGACGGGGTTCTTGCAGCTATTACCTCCTAAAAACAATTGTTGCTAAAAATGCTAAAAACTACAGTCATATTGTTTATCCTTTAAACAAGAGTGAAGAAGCAAAGATAGAAGCAAAAGAAGAACTTCGCTTGAAATACTCGCGTAAGGAATGTGCAAGAGTGGCGCGTTGGCTCAATACCTTGCCTCTCTCTGCAGAAAAGGCTTGCGAACTGATGCACCCCAAGCGCGAGATGTGGGTGCGCTTTATTCGCGCCTTGCGCTTGGCTGAGTATAGCAAGAAAAAAAGGCTTTGAAAAGCTCGCTATGCTGTTAGATGTTTTTTTATCATCAGAAATATGAGGTATGGCAAAGCAAGGTACAACAGGCTTACCTAAATGTAGATACGAATACTGTTTTGGGGGTATCTAAAAAGAACGTCCTTCTCAGTTTGCGCGCTCGCTATTCGCTACAATGTTATGGGTAGGTACTGAAGCTACTATTGCAGCTTTCAAAGAGGTAATAGACCAAGTACCTATGCGCTTGCTTTTTACCCTCAATAATTACGCCGACCTTTATTTTACACCACACGGTACGCGTTCTGTGAAAATCATTACGGGTGATTATGTAGAGGTGCCTAAAAACCAATGGGTGAATTTAGGCTATAACGAGGAACAATTAGCCCAGATGAAAAACAGCGATAGAAGAGCTTTGCTTGTGGGTAATACGTCGAAAGTTCGCAGCATATCCCAATCCGCATAAAACGATATTTATAGACGAACAACTGTATCACCTTCCTTTGCCTATAGGCGATAGAAGTACTACTATACACGACTTTAACGCGACCTTAATGGGTACTAAATTCCCTTTAGAAGGCAATGAGGTACGCCTCTTTATGCAATGGGGTAAAGACCTACCTGCGCAGCATCTCGATATGGACTTGTCGTGCCATATCATCTTTGAAGAAGGGTGCAAAAATGAAAAAAAGATATATGCTTTTTTTGATAGACTTACCGCTACGGGTTGCCAACATAGTGGTGATATTCGCAGTATTCCTAATAAAGTAGGTACTGCCGAGTATATCAATATCGATATAAATATCTTGCGCCGAAAGAAAGCTAAGTACGTAACTTTTGTGTGCAATGCTTATTCTAATGGGGCACTATCACCCTAATTTAGTAGTAGGCTGGATGGATAGTAAACATAAGATGAAAGTATCTGAGCGCACGGGGGTAGCTTACGACCCTTCTACGGTTATCCATCAGGTGCGTATTACTCAGCCGTTGCAAAAAAAGGATTGCTGTTTGGAGTTTTAGATGTAGAGAAGAAAGAAATAATATGGTTAGAAGTGCCTTTTCAAGGGCAAGTGGCCAATGACTTATCTTTAAGCACAGTAAAAGCCTTGTTAAGCAAGTTGAGTGCTAAAACCACTATCGGCAACCTGCTAACCCTTAAAGCCGAAGCTCAAGGGTTGCAGGTAGTTAGTGATAAAGCTCTTGCCGATGAGGTATATGATAGGCAATGGGTAGCTCAGGGTAATGTGAGTACTTTTTTCTTTTAAAACCGATAAGTTACACTTGCATTTATGTTGCGTGGAGCGCCAGGGAAGTTGCGTAAGTTGTCATAACCGCTTATCCAATAAGTACGATTTAGCACATTATTTACGTTTAACTGTAGCTGTACATCTTTCACCTTATAATAAAGTACCGCATTGAGTAGTGTATAGTCGGGGTAAGAAGCAGCAGTAGCACGGCGCCCTACCTGTCCGAGGCGTTCGCTGGCGTAGCTAACCCCTATACCTGCTCCAAGTCCTTTTAGACTACCATTTTCAAAGATATACTTCGTCCAGAGGTTAGCCGCGTGGTGGGGAGTACTAGGGCGTTGCACGTTTAGGTCTTTAATAGCTCCTTCTTCTTTTAGTTTCACAATACGAGCATCAGTATAAGCATAGTTCGCTACCACACCAAAGTTAGGCAATATCTGTCCTGCTACGTCTAATTCAAACCCGTTAGATTCTTCATCTACTGGCACGCGCCAATCAGCTTTACCTGCTTTCGGACTTTGCTCTAAAGAGTTCTCTTGTGTAATCTTAAATATGGCTAATGTAGCACTTAGGCGTTTGTTAAACCATTCGGTCTTCAATCCAACCTCGTATAATTCACTCTTCATATAATCAAAAGGACCTCCGTAGCGGTCAGGGTCAGATTGTATATTAGCCCCTTGTGGCTGGAAATCCTTTTTACCCAAGTCGAATAAAGATTGATGTTCTCCGATGCCTCTACTACCAATCCCACACGAGGTATAAAAAGCACTTGTTTGCCGACTTATCTCTTTAGTAGTCTCTTTGTTTAGTGTTTCGGTGAACCACTCTTGGCGTAAGCCAATAAGCAACTTCACAATACTGATGTCTATCTGCTCTTGCACATATACCCCGTGAGAGTATTCCTCATAAGGGTTTAGCGTGTTTTGTTTCCAGATGTATTTGCTAATATCTTTATACGCATTGCCTGCTATAGGGTCGTATAGGTCAAATACAGGTACGTTAGTAGTAGGAGTCTGTACTGAGCCTGCCAATACATTGGTAGTAGTAGTATAGGTGTTTACGACTTTAGTTTTATCCTTGCTCAAAATAACCTTGTGCCGAAATAGACGATGAACCTGCTTTTTGTTCTGAAATAAAATAGTCATAACCTCACTAATAGCTTGTGCTTCAATATACCAGTGTTGAAGTTGAAGTTGAAGTAAGTGTTGAAGCAATTGTTAGCAAAAATACCGTTTGCGTTGGTTAGCAGTCATCATTACTTTGTTAGGGTCAGCATAGCGAAAAGCGTTAGCCCCATTGCCCATTTGCTTGTAGTATAGGTTAGCTTGGGTGTGCTCTAACATATCTTCGCTGTAAGAAGAGTTAAGGTAAATAGCGTTTAGCGAAATATGGTCAGAGAATTTATGAGTGAGGGGCTATGGTAGTATTGAGAGTGTTTTCCTTTAGGAAATCATTAGCAACACTTAGCGAACGGCTGATAGGGGTAGAGTACACATTGCCATCAGCAGGCACAGACTGTCCGCGGTCTATCTTGCCGTTAAAGTTCTGATACACAAAAATCAACGTTGATATGCGTTTTTCTCGTTAGGGATATAAGAGAACGAAGGGGCAGCAATAATGCTTTCAGAGCCTTGCAAATCGCGGAAAGAGTCAGTTTTCTCATAGCCCTAAGTTTAGGCGGTAAAAGTAACGTTTTCTTAGGGTTTAGAGGGCCAGTGAAGTCGCCGTAAGTTTTGAGGGTATTCCAGCTACCTACCCCCACGGTGATGCTATTTTTTGTTTTCAAACAACGGTTTCTTAGTTACGCGGTTGATAACTCCTCCTGGGGCAGCATTGCCAAAGAGAGCAGAGGCAGGGCCTTTGATAACCTCTACACGCTCAATATTAGCAAGCGAAGACTGTTTCCACAAGCTCGTTTGGGCACGCATACCGTTTAGCAGGTTGCCCGAATTGCGGTTGCCTGCAGCGCGAAAACCACGAATAGAAAAAGTCGTTGTACGAAGAGTTTTGGTTTTACCCCGCTAATGTTTTTCACCACCTCATTTACGGTTGTAGCTCCTTGGTCTAAGATGAGCTCTTTGGTAACATAGCCTCACCGATTGGGGTACTTCTTTCAGCGCAGAGGCTGTTTTGGTACCGATAAAAAGAGTTAGTGTTTTTTTATAACTACCTCTTTGCGCCCGATAACCTCTACTTCTTTGCAGTGCAGTCAATTCTTCAGAGAGTTGTACATCTAGTGCGTGTGGGTACCGCTGGGGTTAGGAGCTACATCGGTGCGTATTTTTAAAGTTTGAAAACCGAGGTAGCTAAACACTATAGTCTGTTTGCCTACAGGTACATTATGAAGCTCGTAAAAACCTTTGTCGTTGGTGCTAACACCTAGAAGTGCCTTCTAGTACGACATCTACCCCTATAAGAGGTTGTTTATTTTCATCGGTTACCCGACCGCGCACTTCAGTAGTTTGCTGGGCAAAAACAGTAGTAAGGCTGAAGCAATAAAAACATCAGCACAGAAAAAGAGTTTTTTCATATAGATTACTTTATTTAAAATGTTTCTTGTTTATTTTTGGGGTGCAAAGATAATAAAATCATTATAAATAGCAATTTTTTTAGTAGTTAATCATTAGCTGAAGCTATACCTATTTACCTTATAAAAATAGTATAAAACAAAGCTCATTCAGAGCGAACGATGAGCGAAGGATAGCTGAAGATTTAACTTTTTCACTTTTTCTTTTCTTTTCTATCTTTTTGTACCTTTGCAAAAAAATATTGAGATTAATGAGTAGAAAAATACTTTTTATTAGGGCTGCTGATAGGGTTTTGCTTAGTAGCTTGCAATGATGGTGATTTAGAAGTTGAAACTATTTCGTTTTGATAATTCTGATGTGCTTTCTTGCTCTAGCAATGATACAGCAGTATCTTTTTGTTTAAATACAGTCAAAAGCAGGCACTTATACTTAAGTTGCCCGCTAATGTACTCGAAAATAAAGAAAAGACCGTAAGTGGTACAATACCTGATAGTTATAAATTGTATTACCGTACGTTCTGACCAAGCCCCCTACTACCTCTTATTTCTGTGCAGATTTTTCCGCCTGCTTCTCCTATAGTAACTACTCAGATAGAAGCAACAGGAGGCACAGTATCTATCACCACAAGGGCTATTTATGATGAAAAATACTCATACCTTGCTGCGTTATGACCACCTTATCCGTATCAATGATTTGGTGTTAATAAATAGGCAAGGCAACAAAAGTAGTAGATTCAAACTTTATTTTTTTGGTACTTACCAAACGAGAAAAAATAAATCGTATTTTTCACCTTAGTACAACTTTATACTAATGAGTCAATTTGTAGTTTCGGCACGGAAATATCGCCCACAATCATTTAGAGATGTCGTGGGGCAGCAGGCTATTACCAATACACTGCTCAACGCTATCGAAAACAACCACTTAGCACAAGCACTCCTATTTACAGGGCCACGTGGGGTGGGTAAGACTACTTGTGCGCGTATCCTTGCCAAAAAAATAAACGAACAAAAGGGGGTAACAGATGATAACGACTTTGCTTTCAACGTGTTTGAGCTCGATGCTGCTTCTAATAATAGTGTAGATGACATACGAAAGCTCATAGAGCAAGTGCGCATCCCCCCCCAAGTAGGCAACTACAAAGTGTATATCATCGATGAGGTGCATATGCTCTCTACAGCGGCTTTCAATGCTTTCCTGAAAACGTTAGAAGAGCCACCCAAGCACGCTATTTTTATCTTAGCGACTACTGAAAAGCACAAGATTATCCCTACTATCTTGTCTCGTTGCCAGATATTTGATTTTAAGCGTATTACAATAAGTGATATACGCGAATATTTGAAATATATAGCAGAACAACAAGGTATTGAGGCTGAAGATGAGGCGCTGCAAATCATTGCCCAAAAGGCTGACGGAGCTATGCGCGATGCCCTCTCTATTTTCGACCGTGTAGTGAGTTTTTCAGGGTGATAAGATTACTCGTCAAGCCACTTCTGAAATACTGAATGTGTTAGACTATGAGGTTTATTTTAAGGTAACAGACCTTATTTTAGATAATAAGTTACCAGATTTACTGCTTGAGCTCAATACGGTTATAGCGCAAGGTTTTTGATGGTAATCACTTTTATAGCAGGCTTGGCAAGCTCACTTTAGAGATTTGATGGTGTGCAAAAATCAGGCGACTATTAGCTTAATGGAGGTAGGCGAAGAGACTCGAAAAAATATATAGAGCAGAGTGAGCGTGCTACAGTGCCATTCTTAATGGAGGCTATACGCATCGCCAATGATTGCGATTTGAGCTATCGAAACAGCAAAAATCAGCGTTTATTGGTAGAAATCGCCTTGATGCAATTAGCATCACTGACCCTATGAGGGGGATATGATGGACGCTTCATAATACCGGCTTATTTTATTTAATGTTGAAGTTGCTCCTGTTGCTACACAGTCTCAGCCCCCTAGCTCCAGCACCTCCAGCACCTCCACCAGTAGTTACTGTGCCTACTATTACTAAGGCACAGCGCTCGGGAGTGGTGTCGGGCTTTTCAATAAAAAGTGTACACTTGAAGACTGAGCACCAAAGGCAGGCAAAAGAAGATACAATAGACCCCAATTCGCTACCTCGTGAACCTTTTACCTCAGAGGCTTTTTCAGCAGTATTGGCAAGCCTATATACAACACTTATTGAGCAGAGGCGAACGCTTGCAGGCATCTATTTTGCAGATAGCCAATAAGCAATTAGAGGGTACCTGTACTACACTTAGAGTTAGGTACTCAAACGGCTAAAACAGACGTAATAGAGATGGAGCCAAAGCTATTAGCTTATTTGCATAAACAATTGCGCAATTATGACCTGAAGATAGAAATACAAGTAAATGAAGAGATTAGTAAGCGTATATTGGTAACTCCTGAAGAGAAATACATAGGTTGCTACAGCTCAACCCACTACTACAAGATTTTTAGAAATGCATTTAGTTTAGCGATAAGCTAATAATGATTGAAGAAAAGATATTTTTGAAAAATAATAAAATTAGATAAGATATGAGAGTACTAAATGAACGTCAGGCTAAGATTTTAGAGAGTTTAGAGACTAAAAAGATATATTAGCGTAAGTGAGCTAAGCGATAAGCTAAAGGTTCTCGGTAGTAACTATCCGAAAAAGACTTAACTCTCTTAGAACAAGAAGGCTATTTACACCGCACACACGGGGGAGCAAGTAAGCAAAATGCGCTATGTATTTGATCAAACAGTGAGTGAGAAAGAAACGCTAAATGTGAAGAGAAAAACGCGCATCATTGATAAAGCTTTTTAGATTATATCAAGGAAAAATGAGTTTATCATTCTTTCATCAGGGTCTACTGCTCATCTATTGGCACAGAAGCTTTATGGGTTGCGCAACCTAACAGTATTAACTCCTTCGTTACGAGTTGCTTTAGAGGTATGCAAGAATCCTAATGTAAATACACTCACTTAGGGGGTGAGGTGCGCAAGAACTCTACCTCTACAGTTGGGGTATTAGCAGAAGAAACCTTAAGCAATTTCTCTTGTACCACTTTATTCTTGGGTATTGAGGGTATCGATTTAGATTACGGATTAAGCTCTACTAACGTAGGTGAAGCCCATTTTAAAATAAGAAAATGATGGAGCGTGTAGATAAAAACTATTGTCCTTGCCGATTCATCAAAAAATACACAAACGCGGATTTGGGTTTATTTGCTATGTAGAAAAAGATTGATATGCTTTATCACTGATAGCAATGCCGACCCAGAGTTTGTAGAAGAACTTGAAAAACGCGGTGTAGAGGTAGTTATTTGCTAATTGACTAGACTATTATAGTAACATTAAAAATATGATACAAATATATCACAATCCCTAAATGCTCCAAATCGCGATGTGCTTTGGAGCATTTAAAAGAATACAGACAAAGAGTACGAGATAATAGATTATCTCAAAAAGGAGTAACCACAGACGAACTAAAGTCGCTACTTAATAAGCTGCAAATGCAACCTATAGACTTGGTGCGCACTAAAGAAGCTATCTGGAAAAGAGCTTTATCAAGGTAAGACTCTGACAGATGAAGAAGCATAGCCGCTATGGTGGCACACCCTCAGCTCATACAACGACCTATAGTTGTGGAGGGAGATAAAGCGCGCATTGAGCGATAGCTGATATGTTAAATTGTAAATAAGTAATAAATATAAGAATGAAAGTTATTGAGTGTAGCTGCGGTAGTATTGGGTATCGCAGCAATGCACGGACAGGCATACGTATCGCTAAGTGGTGGGTATGGATTTTCAGTCAAACCAGAAAGTGGTAGGTAGAGATGCTACCGATTCAGCAGTCATCACTGACTTAAAAAGGAAGTTATGGTGAGGGGTATCAAGCACAATTGCGTGCAGGGGTATTTCTTTACTAAACGTTGGGGAGCTGAATTGGCATTAGGCTATCTGCACGGTGAAGATATAGCTACTAACAAAAACCAAATCCTTGATATGACTGCTCACGGACGTGCCTTTTGGAGCATCGCTTTCAGCAGTGTTTAACATTACAGATAATCTGTACGTACGTGCAGGAGCTGTAACCAAAATAGGAGGGAAGACTGAGAGTACTACTAAGCTAAACGCTAACTTGCCATTACGTGTGTTTAATCCGTTAGCTCCTGATACAAAAAGTGAATATGAAAGCTGATTTTCAGACGAACTTTCACGGTAAGATACCTTTTGGCTTTATTGGCGGAATAGGATATCGCTTCAACGTAACGGATAAGATAAGTTTGTTTTGTAGAAGGTGAATACCTCAATATCAATGTGCCTCTGCAAGACTTCAAAAATTAGAAAGTTTTTCAGCAACACTAGGCGGAGCAAACTCTTCCTTAGTTTACAAGAGTTTAAAAAGGTATATGGTTAGATTGCAAAGTTCAGCTACTGCGTCTGCTGCTTATAAACAATTAGCGAATCAGATTTCGCCCTTTTAGAAGATGAATATAGCTGGGAGGGCAAAGGAGCTCCTGATGCACCTTATTCGTCTATAGGGTTCCACTTTGGAGTGACTTACAAATTATAATTTGTAATAAAATACGAAAAATAGGCTGCTGGAAAATGTAATCAGCAGCCTATTTTTGAGTATTCATTTTGTAGATTATAGTAGTTTATGAGCGATGAGGGTACTCGGCTATCTGTATAGTATTAGTAGCGGCCTTTGCGAAGGTTATCAGCTACTACCCATAGGTTAAGCGTATTGGCTTGCGACTCATCACGGCGGATACGCCCTACAAAAAACCCTCATCTTTGCCGTGTGCGTAGATAGGCATAGGATAGGTGTTAGTGTCGGTATTGTCTTGTACCTTTATACCTGCTGATTTAGCGAGAAGAGCACGTACCTCATCAATAGAGAAGTCAGTTTTTAGCTCTACATTTATTGACTCACTATGTCCGCCTACTACTGGTATGCGTACCGCAGTAGCTGTAATGGCTATAGTATCGTCGCGTAATATTTTTTTGGTCTCGCGTACTAACTTCATTTTCTTCTTTAGTATACCCATTGTCTTCAAATACATCGCAGTGAGGGATAGCATTGCGGTGAATAGGGTAATGATAAGCCATCTCGCCTTTTTCGCCCTTGTATTCGTTTTCTAATTGGCGTACCGCTTTTACCCCTGTACCTGTAATCGATTGGTAGGTAGAAACTACTATACGTTTGATACCATACTTGGCTTGCAATGGCGCTAAAGCTACCAACATCTGTATAGTAGAACAGTTAGGGTTAGCGATAATCTTGTCGTCTTTGGTAAGTACATCAGCATTGATTTCAGGAATTACGAGCTTTTTTGGTCCTCGTCCATACGCCAAGCCGAAGAGTTATCGACTACAGTAGTGCCTACTTGAGCAAAGGCGGTGCCCATTCTTTAGAAACAGAAGCTCCTGCTGAAAATAGGGCTATATCGGGTTTGAGAGATACGGCTTGCTCTAAGCCCTATCACAGAATATTCTTTTCCTTTGAAATTAATTTTTCTTTCCCATAGACTTTTCAGAAGCTACTGGTATAAGCTCAGTTACAGGAAAAATTGTGTCTTTTAGTACTTCTAACATTACGTTACCTACCATTCCGGTAACGCCTACTACTGCTACTCCTCATATTTAGTTATTAGTTCTTATTATTGTTTAATTCTTAAATTATTGTTCTAAGGCTTGTTTGAAATCGGCTATAAGGTCGTCGGCGTCTTCTATACCTACTGCCACTCTGATAAGTGTACGAGTTACCCCACGAGCTACTTTTTCCTCTTCGGGGAACTCGGTATGAGTAAGCGAACTAGGGTGAGTAACTAAGGTTTCTGACTCCAAGGCTCACCGCAAAAAGTGCTACTTTTAGACTCTCTAAGAAAGATTTGGCTTTGGCTTCACTCTTCACTGTAAAGAGAATACTGAACCACCGCCTGAGGCTTGTGCTTCTTGAATGGCTTTGCCTTTGTTATGGGCTTCAGTAGGGTAATATACTTTTTCTACCTCGGGGTGTGTTTTGAGGAAAGCGAGAAGTTTTAGCGTATTTTTCTTGTGCTTTTTCTACTCTTAGTTTAAGGGTTTTCATACTGCGCAACAATAGCCAGCTATCAAAAAGGAGAGACTAAAGCGCCCAAAGCTATTTGAGCAAAGACTATCTTTTCTGCTAACTCATCGCTATTGGACTACGGCTGCCCCTGCAATAAGGTCGTTGTGGCCACCTAAGAACTTAGTAGCGCTATGCAGTACTATATCGGCACCCAACTCTAATGGGCGTTGGAGCACTGGCGATAAGAAAGTATTATCGACAATAGTGAGGAGGTTATGCGCTTTGGCAATGGCTACAACTCCGCGTATGTCGGTTTACATCTAACAGCGGGTTAGAGGGTGATTCAACAAAAAATAGCTTTGGTGTTGGGACGCACAGCAGCTTCTATCTGGCTAAGGTCGGTGGTATCAACGAAAGTAGATTCGAAGCCAAAACTTATTGAAGATGTCGTGCATAATGCGGTAGGTACCCCCATAGATGTCAAGTCCAAAGATAAAGTGGTCGCCTGCTTTGAACATAGTGAAGACAGATGAGGTAGCCGCCATACCAGAAGAAAATCCGAAGCCGTGTTTTGCCATTTTTCTAATTTGGCAATGAGGGTTTCAAAAATCTTTTTACGAGTGGGACTTGATACGCGTCCGTATTCAAAACTCTTGTTCCGCTCCATATTCTTTGATAGGGAAAGTAGAAGCTCATATTAATAGTGCTTCCCCAGTTTTCTCCCTTATTATTGTTTCTTACGCCGTGTATGGCTTTTTGTTTCAAAACTTCATATTAGTGATAATAATAATTCTTAGAGCGACAAAAAGTAGTACATTTTTCTGTTACCTACCAAATTTATTTTACTAAAATTAGGGGTAGTAGTATATTTTTCTGTTCTGGGGTCGATTGTTGGTTGTTTATTTTACGCTAAGCCTTTGTTTATCCTTCGCTCTTCCTGTATTCATCGTATATCCTTTGTATAGGGAAGCCTATAAAAAGAAAAAAATTTTTGTTTTGTTTATGTATAGGGCTAATGATACTTTTTGATATGCTAAAGTGTTGCAGTGTATTATTTATTTTGTAACTTTGCACCCTGAAAACATTAGAAGTTTTACCACTTTAATATTTATAATCAAAATGTTTAGTGAACCTGCTCAAAAATCATCTAAGATTTTTCGCTTGCTCAAAAAGTATAGAGTTAGCTGAAAAATTGCAGAAAAATACGGCACTACGCTTGGCGAAGTGAAGTTATCTTACTATAGTGACGGTGAGTTTCAGCCTTCATTTGAAGAGTCGATACGCGGGACGAGAGTGATATGCTCTTACATTTCCGAATGCTGACAACTTGATGGAACTACTCCCTAATGATTGATGCAGCCAAGCGTGCTTCGGCTCGTCACATCACGGCAGTAATGCTCTACTTTTGGTTGGGCACGCCAAGATAGGAAAGATAAACCCTCGTGTACCTATAGGAGCTAAATTGGTAGCTAACCTACTACAAGCAGCAGGAGCTACTCGTATAATGACGATGGATCTGCACGCTGATCAGATACAAGGTTTCTTTGAACGACCTGTAGACCACCTTTTGCATCGAGTATTTTCTTGCCTTATCTTGAAAGTCTAAACTTAGACAACTTGTGTATTGCCTCGCCTGATATGGGGGTCTAAAAAGGGCTTACGCTTACTCTAAATTTTTGAAGAGCGAAGTGGTAATATGCTACAAACAGCGCAAATCAAGCTAATGTCATCGAAACGATGGAGCTATAGGCGAAGTAGAAGGTAAAAATGTAGTATTAGTAGACGATATGGTAGATACAGCAGGCACACTAGTAAAAAGCAGCACAACTGATGAAAGAAAGAGGAGCTGTGAGTGTAAGAGCGGTAGCTCACACCCTATTCTTAGCGGGAATGCTTATGAACGGATAGAAAAATTCGGCTTTAGAGGAACTGATAGTAACAGAGATTCTATCCCTCTGAAACAGCCATCGAAAAAGATAAGGGTACTCTCTGTGCGGAACTTTTTGCTGATGTAATGTATAGTGCATCACAATGAGGCGATTAGTTCTGAAATTTATTATGTAACTTAATATTTATGAACAAATGCAATCAATTACAATCAAAAGGATCTCAAAGAAAGCGTGGGCAAAGCAGCAAGCAAAGCCTTACGTAATGCTGGACAGGTACCTTTGCGTATTATACGGAGGAGACGATGTTCTGCATTTTTCAGCACCAGAATTAGCATTCGCTGGCATCGTGTACACTCCTAACGTGTATACAGCTACGATTGAAGTAAATGGTAAGAGTTATACTGCCATTCTGCAAGACATTCAGTTTGACCCTGTAACTGACAAAAATCATTCACATTGATTTCTATCAACTTAACAAAAACAAAGAAATCACTATAGAAGTGCCAATCCAAATACAAGGTACTTCGCCTGGTGTTATGGCAGGGGGTACTCTACGTGTGGTAAATCGTAAGCTAAAAATTAAAAGCTTTCACCAGACAATCTTCCTGACTTTATTCCAGTAGATATTTCAGCTCTTGAAATGGGTCAACCGTTTGTACATCACTGTTGCCTCGAAAAACTACAAGATTATGCACCCAGATAACACTGTAGTTTGCCAGATAAGAGTATCTCGTGCTGCTATGAAAGCCGCTCAAGATGCTGCTAAAGCTGAAAAAGGTAAGAAAAATAATCTTATTTTTAGGGTAAATAAAAGAAAAACCATAACAAATTATTGTTATGGTTTTTTATTGTGAATTTTGATATACAGATTAATGAGGGAAGACAATGTCGTGGGCTGCTCTCTCTAAGGCTTCGCGGTGGTCGGGGTGGGCAATAGCGATAAGGGCTTTGGCTCGCTCTTGTAGGCTCTTGCTGAACAGCTCGGCTACCCCATAGTTCCGTTACGATATATTGTACGTGGGCACGGGTGGTTACCACTCCAGCTCCTTGCTTTAAGAAAGGTACAATTTTGCTTTTCCCTTTATTGGTAACTGATGGAAATGCAATGATAGATTTACCGCCCTCGCTGAGCATTGCTCCTCGTACGAAATCTATTTGACCACCAAAGCCAGAAAAAGATAGTTGTACCTATAGAGTCGGCACATACTTGTCCGGTAATATCCACTTCGATAGCAGAGTTAATAGAAATCATTTTTAGGGTTTTTGCCTAATCACTGAAAACTTCATTAGAATACGAGGCTTCTGTCATTCTCAACAGAAGGATTATGGTCGATAAAGTCATACAACTCTTGTGTACCCATAGCAAAAGAGGCTATTATTTTTCCTTTGTCTATCTTCTTTTGTAGCCGTTGATAACCCCCTTTTTTCACCAAATCGAGTACCCCTTCGGTTAGCAGTTCGGTGTGAATACCTAAGTTTTTGAGGTGCCCCATTTCCGCCAATGTGGCATTGGGGATATTGCCAATACCCAGCTGTAGGGTACTACCGTCTTCGATAAGCGGCACTATATGGCGAGCTATTTGCGTTTCGATAGCGTTGGGTTCGGGTGAGTGTGAGCGAGAAAATGGGCGCATCGTGCTCTACGAGAAAGTCTATTTCGTCTACGTGCAAGAGGGCATCACCATAGGTGCGCGGCATCTGCCTATTGACTTTGGCAATTACGTATTTGGCGTTTCGGATAGCAGATTTTTGAAGCCTCGACACTTACGCCCATAGAGCAAAAACCGAATTTATCAGGGGAGAAACTTGTATGAGAACAACATCTACTTTTTATGTGTTTTCTATCAGAAGCAAAGGCATATCACTCATAGGGGTATACGAACCGTTGCCCGCCTTGATGATATGCCGTACATTGCGCGAAAGGAAGAAGGAATTGACGTAGAAACTATCTTTGTATTTGGGGTCGGCGAAAGGGCATCACCCTCGATATGGATATGCCCTATGGTAACATTGCGGAGCTCAGGAGCCCGTTTAACAAGGGCATCTACTAATATTTCGGGAACTGCAGCTCCCCTTGTATATAGACAAAATCGCCACTTTTGACTACTTTTTAAAGCCTCTTCAGCCGTTGTAATTTTTGTCATTATATTATCAATTTCAGTTAGCGGCTCAAAGATACTACATAAAAACCAATTGACAAAATGTTTCGTAATATAATACTACCTTTGCCGCAAATTAAAAAGCGAAATATTATGTATCCACTCAGAATTGGTAAAAACCTATGATAGAAGAACTGACTTCGGTTGGTTTTTGAAGAATTAAAAACGGTAGAGGCTGTAAAGCAAGCTATTGAGCAAGAAGGTACTACTTTAGTAGTAGTGAACTCGGTATGCGGTTGTGCTGCGCGCAATGCCCGTCCGGCGGTAATCTACAGTTTGCAAAAATGCAAAAGAAACCAGACCATCCGACTACTGTATTTGCAGGGTAGATAGAGAGCTACTGAAGAAGCGCGCCAATATATGTTGCCTTTTTCCGCCATCATCGTCCTAGTATTGCCCTTTTTCAAAGACGGCGAATTGGTGCATATGTTAGAGCGCCATCACATAGAAGGACGTATGGCTGAAGTGATAGCAGAAAAATCTTCAGCAGGCTTATAACGAATATTGTTAATAACTTTTTCTACATTACACTTTGCTAAGGTATGGCTACTTTGGCAAAGTTTTTTTATTTCAATACTTTTATGATGAAAATACTATCTTACCCTCTTAGTGTACTTCATTACTTGCTTTACGGCTTTTTATTGCTTATTTTTCACCCTATACAATGGGTGTGTATTCACTTCATAGGGCGTAAAAGCCCACAAAGCAGTCGTCGATTTTCTGACACTTATGCTTACTAAAATACTGTTAGTAAGTGGTAATTGGGTGCGTTTTTTTCGATAGAAGCCCCTTTGCCAGAGAATGTCCCTATCATATTTGTGCCAAATCATCAAAGTTTGTACGATATTCCGCCGCTAATATGGTATTTGCGCCATTATAGTGTGCGTTTTGTAGGCAAAAAGGAGTTAGGAGGAGGCATACCGAGCATTACTATCAACCTGCGCAATAATGGTTCGGTACTGATAGACCGCAGTCGTCCGCAAGATGCTGTACCACAGTTGGAGGCTTTTGGTAAGGATTTAGCAGCTAAAAAGAAGCGGGACTTATCTTCCCAGAAGGCACTCGCAGTCGGAATGGGTGCCGCGCCCCTTTAAACTAAAGGCTTGCATACTATTATGGAGCAGATGCCAGAGGGGTATGTAGTGCCTATTACTATTAATAACTCGTGGAAAAATATTGCGTTACGGGCATTTTCCTTTGGGTATCTTCAATACGGTAAGTTTTTCTGTACACAAAGCTATCAAAATAGACCCTAACAAGATAGAGGAACAGATAGCAGAGGTAGAAGCTATTGTAAAGGCAGGAATTAAGGAATAACAAGGGAGTGTGTTAAATATTTGTTAAAGTATTTGGCGGTTATGATATTTCTTCTTTACTTTGCATCACAAAGTGCTTCGGTATGCAAGATAACAAATATTTAGACGACCTACACGAGATACGCCAGATGATGCGTAAGTCTACGTTATTTCTTTCGCTCAGCGGTCTTTCGGGGCAGTGTTAGCAGGGGTGTATGCCCCTAATAGGGGCGGCAGTGGTATATAAGTTACTGCAACATCATTACCTCTATTATCCTTATGTGATTATAGAAAGTAAGACTTTTAAAGCTATTATAGCTGTTGCGCTATTAGTACTCGTAGCCTCTGTGCTGACTGCTTATCTGTTTTCGATGCGCAAAGCTAAACGCAATGGTGAAAAATTAATAACCCCTACTGCTAAAAGAGCATTTTATAACTTCGCCTTTGCTGCTGCTTACTGGTGGAGCACTGTGTATACTGCTTTATCAATAATGGGCACTATGGTTTGCTTGCCCCAATGACGCTTATTTTTTATGGATTGGCGTGTGTGAATGTGAGCAAATACACTTTTGGCGATGTGCATTACCTCGGTATTACAGAGATAATATTAGGGCTGTTGGCAGTGCAGTTTTCGGGTTATGGTTTGTTATTCTGGGTTTTAGGATTTGGCGTTTGCCATATTCTTTACGGTGGCGTAATGCAATCTTTAAATACGAACGAAAATAATAAAATGATGACTGAAATCTCAACGCTATATCGATGCTTCTAATGCTTTTTCGCAAAGCAGGAGGTTCTCACGAGGGAGCTATCGCATTGTACGATTTGTTGCACGATTTGCAAGCCAAAACCCAGCGCACTAAAGAGGAAGAGCGTATTCTCGCTGATACTTACACCTTATTAGAATACCACCTCTCAGCTTATGAGACTTTTCTTACGCATTGCCGACACTACTAATTATAAGGAGAAAAGCAAACTATTAGTTTTGGAAGATAAAGCCAAAAACGCATAAAAAATACTTTTTGTATCAAGGATGTTCGCAAATTGAAAGCGAAGAAAAAGCCGAAAACTCTTAAAGTTGCTGATTTTGAGAAAGTAAAAGATTTTGAATCGGAATGCGAATATATACTCTCAACGAAAAAGTAGTGATTTTTCAACAAAGAGGTAGAAGGAGAGGATTTTTCATTCTTTATAAATAAAGAAACATCCTTAGAAAGCTGCTTGCATAGTATAAATAAATATTTAGAATGGCTTTCGGATGCTAAAGCGATACTCATTAACTACTACAATGAGCATTGTGCTGAATATACACCCTCAAGCTGATGACAATTGGTACAACACTTTGGAGGTATATAGCGGTAGTATATGGGTAGGTGGTAAAGAGATTTCGGTACATATCTCGGCAGGAGATATTTTTACCTCTGACCATTTGTTAGAAATAGATTTTAACGATAAAGAAATCACTGATATAGGTTGGGAAGGATAGAAATGAAGACTTTTTAGCACATATCATATAAGCTTTTGACCACCGCATTCGCTTAGCAATAATGTCGGTGTTGATGGTGAATGATAGTGCCGACTTTAATACCCTAAAAGGAACTCTTAGGGGTAACTGACGGCAATCTGGCAAGCCCTACCCGTGCCTTAGAAGCTGAAGAGTATATCGTTATAGAAAAATCGTTTGTAGGGACGGAAAACAAATACTTCGTATAAGGCTACTAAAAAGGACGAGAAGCGTTTCAAGAGCATTTAAATGCATTGGAGAAATTAGCAAACTTGTCGATTAGCCGATGAGTAGATTTGTTAATTAGCAAATAAGAAGGGAGTTCCCTTTTCTTTTTAGTTATATACTTTGAAATACAAAGTGCTTTTTATTAGTTATTAATTGTAAATTATTATATTATGTATTCACAAAAATCATCAACATCTAATCTATTTCAGTCAAACACATTTCGTTTGATGCTTATTGGAGCACTTACTTTAATATTGCTCATTCCGTTGCTATTGGTACAGAACCTCATTGAGGAACGCAAAGATAGGCAGCAGTCGGTTATAGACGAAATCGACAGTAAATGGGGACGAGAAGTCTTCTTTTATGGTCCTATTCTCAAAATTCCTTATAAGGTTTATACTAATAAAGACGCATACGAGACTCAGTATGCTTATTTCTTCCCAGAGGAGCTTAAGAATACTTCGAATGTAAAAACAGAAGTGAAAAAGCGTAATATTATGAATCGGTGGTGTTTAATGCTACAATGGACTTTAATGGTAGCTATATAACTCCTGATTTCTCGCAAAAAGGGATTGCTAATGACGATATAGAGTGGGGAGAGCTACTATTCTTATTCGCACTACTAATCTTGCGAGTATTAAGAATAGTGTAGCTATTAAGATAGGCGGTAAAAACTATAATTTTGAGCCTATCTATGAGCAATCTGCTGATAATGCTAACTATTATGACGGCAATAGCAGTACTCTCTACAGAGGTGAGCATCGCTTGAAACAGGTTTTATCAATTATCAGGAGTTTCTAGCAGACCCTTCTTTTCAACTGTCAGTACAGTATGACGGTAGTAGGAAAATAGCGATAGTACCCTATCGGTAAGACTACAGAAAGTACGCTCACTTAACTGGGCTAATCCTAGTTTTTATGGGGAACTTCTTACCCTATGAAAAACAAATTAATGCTAATGGTTTTACATGCATCGTGGCGGGTGCTACACATTAATCGTCCGTTTTCTCAACAGTCGTTTGGGGCATTGCTCTAATATCCTCGCAATACACTTATGATGTAGATTTTTATTATCCCTGTAGATGAATATCAGCAGAATGAGCGTGCCGCTAAGTATGGGTTTTTGGTTATAGGTCTTACTTTCTTGATATTCTTCCTTATCCAAAGTATTAGCAAAATAAAAATACATATATTCCAATATACAATGATAGGTTTAGCTCTTGTATTGTTTTTACACCTTGCTTATTTCTATCACACAGAGCATAGTAGTTTTTTTCATTTGCTTATTTTTATAGCTTCGCTGATGACCGTAGGGCTTATCAGTCTATATTCTATTTCACTGAAAAACAAGAAAGTTCCCAGCCTTTATCTGTGCTTCTTTGACTGCTCTATATGGTTTTATATATGTGATTATTCAGCTTGAGAATTATGCCCTTTTTAGTAGGAAGCATTGGGCTGTTTGCTATATTGGCAGTAGTGATGTACGTTTCGCGCAAGGTAGAATGGTCGGCTACTGAAGTGGAAAGGGTAGAAGAGCCTAAAGATGAAAATTGATAGTGAAAAAGTTTTTACTTTTTAGAAATTTTTATTACTTTTGCTTTTCTAAACACTAATTAAGAAAAATGTCAGAGAACTATCTTTTTGATGTATTGATAGAAATTCCTAAAGGGAGTCGTAACAAGTATGAGTATGATTTTTATTTTTGCGTAAGGTGCGTTACGATCAGTATGATTTTCTCTTCGATGATGTATCCTGCTGATTATGGATTTGTACCAGAATCATTAGCGTTAGATTCAGACCCTTTAGATGTGTTGGTATTAGTTACTGAACCTACTTTTTCCAGGTTGCGTAATGGAAGTAAAACCTATAGGGGTTTTCCATATGGTCTGATGAAAAAGGGCCTGACGAAAAAGTGATTTGCGTACCTGTATCAGACCCTATTTGGAATAAAATGAATGACCCTAAGCGACCTAAACCCACACCTTATCAAAGAAATTGAGCACTTCTTTAGCGTATATAAGGACTTAGAGAGAAAAAGGTAGCTATTAATGGTTGGGGAAATGTAGAGGAAGCGGTGAGAATATACCACGAATGCAAAGAACGTTATATATAGGTAGCCGTAAGAATTTTTCAATCAATTAATGAATCAAAATTTGCCAATGAGTCAATTAGTTATAGTTTAATTGATTCATTGGCATTTTTCATTAACTTACTAATGATACTTGACCAATGGCTTTATTTAAAAAGACCCTTTCGGACATACCCTTTTTATCAAACGTTGGCTTATCCGCGTATTTGGACTTTATCACGCACAGTCGTTATGACGGGTTTAATCAGTTGAAGATTGAGGGTTCGGATATTATACGCCCTTGCCACCTCAGAATGTGTTGTTTATCTCTAACCACCAAACGTATTTTGCTGATGTTACGGCTATGTATCACGTGTTTAATGCTAGCCTAAAAGGTCGTAAAGACACTTAGATAATGTGGGTTATCTTTGAACCCTAAACTGAATATTTACTACGTAGCTGCTTCAGAGACGATGAAATCAGGTATATTACCTAAAAATATTAGGTTATGCAGGGGCTATACCTGTGAATAGAACGTGGCGCGAAAAAGGGTAAGGAAATACACCGAGAGGTGCGCCAAAGTGATGTAGAAAAATATAGGTGTTGCGCTTGCTGATGGTTGGGTAATTACCTTCCCGCAGGGCACTACCTCACCTTGGAAAGCCTATTCGAAAAGGGACGGCTCATCTTATCAAGCAATATAAACCCATAGTGGTGCCTATAGTGATAGACGGTTTTAGGCGCTCGTTTGATAAGAAGGGTATCAATATTAAAAAGAAAGGGGTTCAACAATCGATGATTATTAAACCCCCTTTGCAGATAGATTATGAGAATGATACTGTAGAACAAATTGTTGCCCAAATAGAAATGGCTATTGAGCAGCACGAATCGTTCTTAAAAGTAAGAAATTTAGAATCTGATAATGCGCTTCAGGTAGAAAGTAAGCAGTAATCCCATAAAAGCTAATCCTGCTCCCATTAGTGAAGGATAGTTAGATACTGAGTCCATAGAGCAAAGGTAAGCCACCCTACATAGGCTCCGATAGAATTAGCAGTATTAAAGCCCGCCTGCATAAAAGCAGCTCCCATCATCTCCGACTGTGGTGCACAACGGAAAATAAGCATATTAAGCGGTGAACCTACATGACATTGACATAGCTCCACATACAAACGTTAGTATCCACGCTATAGGTTGAATGTACGAGAAAAAGAAGACCAATAGCAATACACTGATGAGTGATAGCGAGATACAAATAGTAGCTTTAATGGGTGAGTAAGCGGTCGTTTAAGCCATCCTCTAAGAGGTTGCTCTACTACCATTCAGCTCCTGCTACTATCATTACTGCTGATTTCATATCGGGGGTTTATATGAGCTGTTTCTAACATCAAAGGCTGTATATAGCTAAACCACGCAAAAAGTCCGCCGCAACCTAAAGCGGTGATAGCCAACACTAATAAAGATCTCGGATTGAAGAATAAATGCACTTCGCGCTTCACACCGAGGTCTCTTTTTATTTTCTACGTTCGGCAAGAAAAAGAATATGGACAGCATTGTTAGTAACCCTAATGCCGACACGCAGCCCATTGCAGCCGCCAACCTACTAAAGCACCTACGTAGGTGAGAAGAGGTATCATTACCAAATTAGCAACGGTAAGCCTGCAAACATAATTGATATAGCAAAAGGCTTCTTTGCCTTTAGGAGCTAACTGTTTAGCTACAATGGCACTTACTCCAAAAGAAAGCACCGTGAGGCAATCCTGAAAAGAAACGAGCTAATAATAGGGTCGTGTAATCTGGCGAAAAAGCAGAAAGTCCATTGAAGAGATGAAAGAGTACCATAAAAAATAAAAAGTATCTTCTTTGGGTTGTACTCGGCAGCTAATGCAATGAGAGTAGGGAGCTCCTACTACTACACCTATAGCATAAGCTGAAATAAACCTACCAGTGATGGCATCGGTTAATCCCATATCTTCACCTATAACACTGCAATAGCCCCATTATTAGAAACTCTGTAGCCCCTAACGCCGCCTCCTATAGCCAGAGACCAAAGTTTTTATCATAGTTTTTATTTTAAGCGTGCAAAAGGTGCGAAAAATTATTGATGATGATAAGGTTCATTCCTCAAAATTGTAAAAGCACGATAAAGTTGCTCTACAAAAAGAGCCTTATCATCTGGTGAGAAAAGGTGAGTTTAGATGAGTGATAGCTTGCTGTTAGCACGCTGATATATCGCTTGCGAAAAACCATAAGGACCACCAATAACAAAGGTCAGCTGCTTAATACCAGTGTTCATTTTCTTTTTGAGTTCATCAGCAAAGCAATAGAAGTATATTCTTTACCTCGTTCATCTAAAAGGACAAAGGGTGATGAGAGGGCTCTACATAGCTGAGTATAAGTTCGCCTTCTTTTACCTTTTTGCTGTTCTTCAGATAGCGATTTGCTATTCTTAATGTCAGGTAGTAATTGCAGCTCAAAGTTGATATAATATGAAAGCCTTTTTCATAAGTACTAATAAGTTGTTGTAGAGCTAGAGTTATCAGTCTTTCCTACAGCGATAAGTTTTATATTCACAGGAAGAGTTTTATGAATTTTTGAATTATGAAGTAATGAAAAACTTTGTCAGAGTCCTAGAACTCTGACAAAGTCTATAAAAGTATTAAAAGAAAGTCTTTCTTTTTCTCCTTTATCATTCAGTATTTCTAATGAATTACGGTCGCGTGCCGAAAGCCCTGCCATTATGCTTTTCAGTTCATCTACATCTTTAACAGCTTTACCATTGATAGATAGTAATACTTTGCCAACGATATTGATATTATTATATTCGTAGAACTGACCAGCCCCAGTTACTTTTACACCTGCTTTGGTTTTAAATCGTTTGTGGTCAGCCTCTGATAGATTTTTACCTCCTAAGCCTAACGACTGTATGATGTAAGTATTGTTTTTCTTCAAGGGTGATATCGGCAGTTTTCTCTTTACCATCGCGTATGTAGGTCAGCTTTTAGCACATCACCAGGACGTTTAGAAGCTATATAACCGCTGAGGGTCAGAATATGTGTGTATCTTTACATTGTCAAGCTGTTTAATGATGTCGCCTTTCTTAAGTCCAGCAGCACCAGCTCCAGAATCTTCTTCTACACTAGCCACGTAGAAGCCTTCCGTTCTCTTTCACATTAAGAGTTTTAGCCACTTCAGAGTCTAATCCTTGTCCACGTACGCCCATTACTCCGCGTTGTACATTGCCGTATTCAATTAGGGTCTTCTACTACTTTTTAGCGATATTGCTTGGTACAGCAAAAGAATAGCCCATATACACGCCTGTAGTAGATGAAATAGCTGTATTGATACCTATAAGGTCGCCGTTTAAGTTTACTAAAAGCACCTCCATTATTACCCATATTTACGGCAGCATCTGTTTGGATAAACGATTCTATCTTGTCGCTACCTCGCTCGCTAATATTGCGTGCCTTAGCGCTTATGATACCTGCTGTAACAGTCGAGTTGAGGTTGAAAGGATTGCCTACAGCTAGTACCCACTCTCCTAATTGAGTGTTGTCAGAGTTAGCAAAGGTAAGAAAAGGCAACTTTTCTTCAGCTTCTATTTTTAGCAGAGCAATATCGGTAGAGGTGTCGGCACCTATCAGCTTAGCAGTATAGGTTTTGTTATTGTTTAGGGTTACTTCAGGCGTAGTAGCATTAGCAATTACGTGGTTATTAGTCACTATATAGCCATCGGGGGTGATAATCACTCCTGAGCCAGTACCTACTTGAGTCTGCTCTCCTCCAGCATTGCCATAGAAAAGGTCGAAAATAGAGGTAACTCCTTGTGATTTCACAGTGTTTTTACGTGTACCACGCTATTTACTGTTTTATTAGCTGCTTCTATAAAGCTATCTTCTTTTTAGCTCAAACTTCCCATTAGCAGCGTTGTAATTAGTTTGCACCACAGCTGGGCGCGAGTAGCAGTTCGAGGGCTTCTTGCTTTAGCATCGTGTTTGTCTATAAATAATTTGTAACCTCCTAAAAGTTATAGCACCACCCAAAAATAGCAGTAGCTACCATACTTGCATAATTCTTTATCATATTCTTTTGTTTTTAGTATTTTTGTTATTTCATACTACCATTAGGGCAACAATTGTGCCAAATTCATAATTAACTATTCAGAATTGATAATCAAAAAAGCTGTTTGGTGAAAAACCAAACAGCTTTTTCTACAAATATGTCCTTTAAAAGCAAATTACAATTTAGGAGCACCAGTAAGAACGTCAGCACTTGCACCTTCAGCATTTCTTATCGTTGAAGTTTTGTACGAATGACTCAGCTAATTCTTTTTAGTTTTAGCGCTAAATTGAGCTTTGTCTTCCCAAGTGTTTTCTGAGTTCAAGATGCTTTGGTCAGAAACACCTTCGCAAGATTGAGGGATACTTTGGAAACCGAAGATAGGAAGATCTTTGTACTCAACGTTGTTAAGTTTTGCTAGTAAGAGCCGCTGTAATAAGAGCGCGGGTATCTTTTAGGCTACATCTCTTCATTTTTCCGTTGTATCCAGTGTTTACTAACCATACGTTTACGCCAGTTTCTTTAATTTTTTCAGCCAAACGTTTTCCATATTCAGCTGGGTGAAGAGGCATAAAGGCAGCACCAAAGCAAGCAGAGAATGTTTTTGTGGAGTAGTAATTCCTACTTCAGTACCTGCTACTTTTTGAAGTATAACCAGATACGAATTGGTAAGCCGCTTGCTCAGGAGTTAATTTAGAGATTGGAGGCAATACACCGTAAGCATCAAAAGTAAGGAAGAAAATGTTTTTAGGATTGTGTCCTATAGATCCTGGTTGGATATTAGCAATGTGGTAAATAGGATAAGAAACACGAGTGTTTTCAGTGATATGCAGTACGAGCGAAGTCTACTACACCTTTATCATCCATAATTACGTTTTTCAAGGATAGCTCCTTTTTAATAGCTGCAAAGATTTCTGGTTCTTTTTCAGCAGTAAGGTCTACTACTTTAGCATAGCAACCTCCTTCAAAGTTGAATACAGTGTTTTCTGGAGTCCAACCATGTTCGTCATCACCGATTAGGGTGGCGGTTAGGAGTCAGCAGAAAGAGTAGTTTTTACCAGTACCAGAAAGACCAAAGAAGATAGCGGTATCGCCGTCTTTACCTACGTTAGCAGAACAGTGCATTGGCATAGTGTTGCGGAACACTGGCAATTCGAAGTTCATAGCAGAGAAAATACCTTTTTAATTTCTCCGGTATAACCTGTACCACCTATTAGGGCGATAGTAAAGTTAAGGATAGCGAAGTTTGCTTGGCGTGTACCATCTACTGCAGGGTCAGCTTCAAAACCAGGAGCGTTAACTACTAACCAATCTTCTTTAAAAGAATCAAGTTCGCTATCTTCTATACGTAAGAACATATTTAAAGCGAAAAGGTTGCTCCAAGGAAGTTCAGTGATAGTACGAATATTAGTACGATATTTAGGGTCAGCACATACATACCCATCATGTACATAGATTTCTTTGCTGAAAGATAAGCTACTACTTTTTCGTATAGTTTATCAAACTTTTCAGGTTCAAAAGGAATATTAATATTTCCCCACCATACGCGATCTTTAGTAATGTCATCTTTTACGATGAAACGGTCTTTAGGAGAACGACCAGTAAATTTACCAGTGTTGATAGCAATAGCTCCTGAAGAAGCCTCTACTCCTAATTTTTGTCTAAAGTTTCTTGGTGTAGTTCGTCTGCTGAAAGTTGGTAACGAACGGTAGCGTTTTTGATGCCGTATTTATCTAGCAGCAAGTTTTTGAATTACTCATAATGTCTTATATTTAGAAATTTGTAATTTACAAAACTTATAATTTTCAGTCTTCCCTTAAAAGGGTCTTCCCTCTGAAAAGCGGTGCAAATGTACGCATTATTTTTCTAACATATTTTTAACATAGGGGTATATATGTAAAACCATAGGTCAGGGTCTTTTTACACTTGTTACCCCAGTATAATTCGCGTTATATATGGTTACTTTTATAAGGACCTGCCTTTTAGCTAAATTTAAAAATAATCGCTCTGCTTCATGGTAATAATAAAGACTATTTTTGTAAACAGGGTCTCCTTCATTAGGCATATCTTTTATCAGTATTTCTACCTGCTGTTCATTGTTGTTATTAGCTAGTCCCACAAAATCCATTTCGTAGTACACACTACTCGTATTATTGAGGTTGTTCTTTTCTGCCACATAACCTTGTATACCAGCTGTTTGCGCTTGGTCATTACCCATTATATTTGCTAACCTAATATGGTTTAGCAGGGTATAACTTCTATCTCTCGAGCGTTCTACAGCTCTTCTAGCTCTATTAAACATACTTATTGCTTTGTCAGAAGCATTATCGCTGTCAAAAGTTATGTATGAGGCGTTACTGCTTAAGGTGATGGCAGAACTTACAAAATTACTACTAATACTGCCATCAGCAGTTACTAACGCTGTTTTTTATCATCATTGAAATAGAAATTCATCAAAAGTTACCCCATTTATCTTCACAGGTTCATAAAAATTTAATTCCTTTTTCAGTGATTATAAAAAGGCGATTGTACGTACTTTTTGGTTATTATCGTATATAAAAGTAAGCTGTCGATAGCTAGGGGAAAAGTTTAAAGGGTAACCTCAGTACCTCCTACATTTATGGGTGAAAGTCCTTTGTACTGTAGAGCGTTACTATTCTCGCGTATTTTGTTCAAAAAGGTTTCTCTATCTCCAGTGAATTTCTTCAAGGTCATAATATTATTAGAGGTACGACCACGCAAGGTGAAAGTATCGTTTTCGTACTTCAGAATGATGAAGTCAGTTTCGCCTCCTCTCGCGTTAGGAAAAGTGGGCGATACAAACCTAAAATGATGTAATACACTGTTAAAAAGTATCAAAACTAAGGGTTGGTCCTTCAGTGATATCATAGGTGAAGAAAGAGGTCTCTTCAGCATTGGTATAACTCACCTCTGATGACGCGGTTACCTCACCATTTTTCAGTTTTGATCAAAAAGTTATAACCTCCTATGCTCCTATGATATTTAGGAAAGTCCTTGTCGGTGGCAAAAACCTCTGGCTGATAGGGGTATACCCAATACCCTACACAGTATTGCTCCGGATAGTCAGTTAGCAACCAATATCCGTCGTTCTCTAAAGTATTTTTATAACTATTGAGCGAATTTACAGTGCGTTCTGAGGGCTTTTTGTGCAAAAGTCTCTTCCTCTTTATAATTACAACTTATAAAGGCGAGAAATGATAATGATAAGAATATATATTTTTCATTGTTGTATTAACGGGTTAATCGGGTGAAATCTTTTCGTTGTACAGGTACGCCATCGAAAGGTTTTACCTGCTACGTATGGATATCGACTGCGTATTTTCAGCACGCAGCTCATCGAGGTTGATATTCCATTCTTCCTGTAGGTATTTCTTCATTATGGCTATTTTTGTTCTATCTTTTGTTTACCGGTATAGGTTTCAGTAGGTCTTATTTTTCTGTCAGCCTCTTTTAGTACCTCTTCCCATACGCTAGCCGATTCATAGGGAGTATAGTATTCTGTCAGAGTATTGCCATAGTTGCTAAATTTAGCTTTTCCAAGCGGTGTATAGTGCATCATCAAAAACCATCACCATCTGGCGTCTCAAAGTACGGTTAGTAGTAGCGCAACCGCAGTCTAAAGAAGCGTTGTAATACACTATATACCTAGCCAATAACTCTACGAAATCCTCATCGTGGTCAAAACTTGAGTAAGCAGTTATAAAACCTGCTCTTAAATAGTTTTTAGTGTTTAAATTCCACTCGTTTACCCAGCGGTCGTTCTTGTAGTCACTTGCTGATATTTTTTCATAATCAGTAGTGTATAACTTTGCCTGATGCCAAGTGTGAGCATTTTTCGTGGTAAAGAGTAGCCAAGATGTTATCATTCAGCCAATAGATGTTGTTAGCCTCTAAGTGGTTTATATCAGTTAGGTGTATTTTTATACCTGCCGCAGCTAATCCCACCAATTTGGTGCCAGTGGGGTTGAAAGCAGGCCTCGCCTATCAGTATAAGGGTGTTAAACGAGTGCTCTTTCATAAAGGGTTTAGAGGTCAGTTTTACGTATGGTTCTATAAATAGGTAGTTAAATACGTTAGCAAACTCTATTGCCTTGTTGTATTTAGTAGGGGTATAGGTATAAATCCTACTGATTTCTCGCCCAAAAAGCGGTATAATATCTGTATGTTGTACGGTTTGGCAAAAGTCTCATCTAAATACTTGTCCAAATCGTTTTGGGGGTTCAAGCTCTGGCTTTCTTCTCCATTGCGAATGATAACACTCTCATCAGCGAGCTTATCGTCATTATCACAGCCTAAAAATGATAAGGCTAAAAAGTGTGTATAGTATTTTTCATAGTTTATATTTTATTTTATCTTGGCTTTTCTTGCATACCTTTTACCTATTACGGCATCAGGTAGCTGAATAGCTCTTCGCAAATCATTAGCAGGCAATACAGCTTTTACACTAACATCATTTCGGTTTGAGTTGTCGTTTTGGTATCGAGCTACTTCTATATTGTAGCGGCGTACGTCTTGCCAGCGTAACCCTTCGCCTAAGGTGAGTATTCGTCTGCACTGTAGTACGTAGTGCAATAGGGGTTCTTGCACTCCATCGCTACTGATAGTAAATGAGGGATTAAGACGTTTCTTTTGTGTAGCTCCATTTACTGTGCTTTCTGAATAAGCAATACCATTGTAGAAATCTATATCTCATCTTTTGTTACAGTGTTACTACTAGTATAACCATTGATAGTGGTTTGCTGAATAAATTTAGAGGTAAACATATTAAGGTCAGTTACAGCACTATCGTATTGTCCTAAAAGTACTTTAGCCTCAGCTCTACCAATAAAGTTTCGTCTGTAGTAAAAGGTATCATTATAGTACGAGTACTACCGTCTTTGAAAGTTGAAATTTACCATAAATTACGGCGTCGCGTCTATTATCAAATACATCAAAGGGAGTAAACCAGTAAAACTCATAACCATAGTTAGCTTTACCTGAATTGCCTTGTTTATCCCAAGGGTTAGTAGTAGCTACTCGTTTCAGCTGCTATACGGTGATTATGAATAAATCGTCTAGTGTTAGAGGTTGAAAAATATGATGTTGAAATCGTTGAGACAACAGGATGTAGCATTAGGTTAAGGCAGTCTCATCTTCGCGGGTATAGTAGATGAGCAAACTTTTCTATATCAGTACCTCCCGTTTTGGTAGCATCTCTAAAGTCTTGCCAATTGCGCAGCATATTCTTAGTGTTGGTATTATTAGTAGTTAACACCATATTGGCAGCGTCTAATGCTTTTGCCACTGTTGGTAGTACAGATAGAAGCGTGCTGCAAAAAGCATAGGCAGCTTTCTTTGTTGAAGTGATATTTAGGGCATCTCATAGTTGCTGTCATTAATTAACGGTAAGCCCTGCTGTTAGGTCAGCATCTATTTGTGCGTATACTTGAGCCACTGTACCTCTACTGTATCTGCTAGTCCAACTTACTTTCAGGAGCTAACATATAAGGTATCCCAAATCACTACCACTAGTAGTAGGGTTATAAGGTTTGCTGAAAAGATTCACTAACGAAAAGTGCGCATAGGCTCTTGCTACTAAAGCTTTCTCCTGCTAGCATTGGTAGCCTCTGTGTTACCCATTTTTCAATAGCTTCCAAAGCTGTATTAGCGTGGTTGATAGCCTTGTAGTGGCTTGTCCGTATGTTTTGTAGTCCGTCGAATCAGAATATTCTTGTATTCGTTGCCAGTAAGAGGCTTCTTCACTTAGGTAGTTAGCGCAAACGTAATAATAGTTCCTATGTCGCCTATGTTATCTGACGATAGTTCGCTTACTACCGCTGTACTAGCAGTGGGGTAAGCATTAGTAACTACTCTTCTTACTTTTTCAGGGGTATCAATACGCACTTGGTTATCTGGCAGCTCATCGAGCAAAGAGTTACAAGCGGTAAGACTTAGGCGCTGATACCTATTAATATATATATCTTTTTCATTTCTTTTGTATTTAAAAATTTAGAGACCCACACGTAAAGTGAAAATAAGCCGTTTGGCAGCAATAGGCGAATAGCCGCTAGCTAAATAATCGGGGTCATCACCATTTAATTTTTTTATCGGCATAAAGCAGCGCAAGGTTAGTACCTTTGAGCTCATACTAAGTTGGCGCAATTTGTTTCTTTTTAGAAAATCTCTACCAAAAGTATAGCCTATAGAGATTTCTTTTAATCGTATATTATCGCCTTTTAGCTACACGTACATTAGAGTAATCGTGGGTATTATAAGCCTGTATGATATTGTTATATCCGCCATAAAGGTCGTACATATAGGTGTAGAGCACAGGTATATTGGTGCGGTACTCATCGCCTGGGTATTGCCAGCGGTTATTGAGTTCGCGAGGAGCTACCCAAAAAGTCGTTATAAGAATTAGTGAGTTTGCGCAAACGTACCACATTGCCATAAGAATAGGTAAATACTATCCCTAAAGATAGCCCTTTGTAACTAAATGAGTTGCTGAAACTACCTTTGTCAGTAGGGATAAGAGTACCAGAGTACTCTAAGAAATCTACATTGCGGTTATCAAAACGGATACCACTCACAGTGCTGTTGCCATCACTATCTAAGAAAGTAGGTAGTCCTTTGTCATTCAAGCCATTAAAAGGTACTGAAAAGATAGAGCGCAGAGGGTAACCTTCTTTAGCAAAGCCTCCTACTGATTTAGAGCTGCTAGAATAACCTATCATATTACGTACGGTAGGGTTAGTAAGCAGTTTAGTAATTTCGTTTTTAGAGCGCGAGTAAATGAAAGAGGTTTTCCAACTAAAGTCTTTACTCTTGATATTCACAGTCTCTAATCCTAATTCTACCCCGTGAATACGTAACTCTGCCATATTTCCTTTTTAGTGATAGTACCTCCCACCCCTTGGGTTACAAGATTGCCTATTAGGTCATAACTTCTACGGTTGAACCATTCAGCCGATACATTGATGCGGTTATTAAGTAAACCAAACTGAGTACCGAGGTTTAGCTCTTTGGTTTTTTCGTAGGTAAGGTCGTGTTAGCATTATCTACTATATTTAGCCCAATCTCACGCTTAGAAGAGTTGCGCCAAGGCGTATTGGTATAAATTTGCGAAAGCGAATTGCTAACTGATGGAGAAATAGCAGTGATACCAAAAGAGGCTTTAAAATGAAAGATGCGAAAAGAGGTTTTAGGTGAGAGAAGAACTTTTCGTTGCTCACATTCCAATTTCTACCCTACGTTCCAAGTGGGCATCCAGCGTATATAGCGAGATTCGGCGAACTTATTAGAAGCGTCATAGCGCAATGTACCATTTATAGTATAACGATTTCCAAAAGTATAACTACCATTAGTAAAAATGCTTGGTTATTGTTTACTGTGTTATAAAATGCTGTAGTAGGAGCGTTTTCTTCTTGTAGTTTTTGAAAAATAGATAGGTGTAATAACTATAGTTGCCTGATCCGAATAACACACCATAATTTTTGGTTTTTTTATCATCAGTGCTTTTTATAGTTATCCATTTCTACCCTGCAAATAGCGATACATTGTGAAGACCTCCTTTGAAACTATCGTTATAGCGCACAGGTAGCACGGAAGTTATTGCCTATAGTAGTACGGTCTCTTCGCTCGCGTATCCTCCCCTTCAGGCAATACTATACTTGGCAAGTCGTAAGGGTCATTAGGGTCGTCATATAATCTAGGATTATAGGTGCGTACTAATGAGTTAGGCATTGCTCTGTACGATAGTGCATAGTTTGAGTTTTCTATACTCAGTGTTTTTGCTGGTTGATATAGTATCTGATAGCGCCCATCACGGTAGCTTCTAGTTTTTAGTAATTTTATAAGTCAACTCTGCTTGTAGTCTAAGGTTAGCAATGTTGATATTTTTTTATAGGCATTATCTATTTCGTTGAAGATATTATAAGCGGCAAAAATCGTTCATATAGAACCTCTTTTAGGGTCCATACTGCGCGAGTGTGTTACAGCATAGTCATATATATCTTGTTTAGGAGTAGTTTGTTTTCTGTATGAAAGGTCGGAAATTACGTTCAACTTAAAACTTAGAAGATAAGTTATAATTAGCGTTTAAGTTGCCTGAATACTGACTTAGTTGGTCTCCTTTCGTCCATCCTGGTCGAAAAAGCGCACTTAGCGATGCGTAGTAAGAAGATTTTTCAGTACCTGATGAAAAAGAAAGCGTATGGTTCTGCATTATGCTGGTTTGGAATAATCTCGTTGAACCAGTTGGTATTGCGTCGTTCAGCGGTTTGCAAATAAGCAGTGCGTCCTGCTTCAGTATTTGGGACTACTGAATTACCATTGCGGTCTAATACATAAAAACAAATCGTACATCTCGCCCTATAATCCCTTTGTTTTTGGGGTGATAGATTGGTTTTCTGATTTGAAATGTCCACCTCTGATAAGTTCCTGTATTACCGACATACTGGTCTGTGAGTTCATAATATTATACTCTCCGTATGTGGGTATAAACCTAAAAGTGGATTCGTTTGTATAGGTGATACTGCTACCGCCCGTACTACCGCGTTTAGTAGTGATAGCGACGACTCCCCTATAACGCGTTGCCCATAAATAGCTGTAGCCGAGGCATCTTTTAGTACTTTAAAACTCTCAATACTTTCAGCGGTGAGCCCTGGTAGTAGCTGCAGCGATAAGCATTTTGGCATCGTCAGAGACTAAATCTTCAGGTTTGAGGTCTACAGTACCTTCTAATACGACCCCATTTAGCACCCATAGTGGCTTAGTAGAACCTGATATAGAGGTAGCTCCCCGCGTATTAGTATTCATAGGAGTCTGAGCCGTAGTAGTAGTCTGCGTGGTGGTTTTGGTAACCGTCTGTGTACCATTAGCTACTGATTTCAGAGTTTTAGGCTGTTGAGCAAAGGCTTGCCCCTACAATAGCTAACCACCCTGAAAAAGCAATTTGCTTAGTTTTTAGTGTATTCATTATTTCAGTTTTAATCTTTTATATTATTCCCTTTTGGTAATTAGGTCGCAAATATATGCCATAAAAACGTAAACTGCAAATGAATAAAAATAATCCGCCCATTCCACCATCAAGTGCAATTTTTTCAGATTACTTTCTGATAGAATAAATCTTTAGGTTTTTGAAAATCTAATACTTTTCTTGGTCTATTATTAATTTTATATTGATATTCTCTAATTTCTTTTTATCTGTAATATCCTTAAAATCAGTATTTTTGGTATGTATTGCCTGCACAAGATCCATTAGTGTGTTCACTAAGACCTCGCTCCCCAAGAACTATAAGGATGAGCAAAGAAAAATTGTAGGTTCAATTTCTTTTCAATTCGCTTAAAGTCAGAAAAATTCATTACTATTGTCAGCCGTAATTGTCTTTTATATAGTGTTTTTGTAAAGGCAAGGTCATATCTATAAGTTCATCTCGCTAATGATTTAGCCTTCTTCCCTTCTTTTTAATTTTTCTCATAAACAACATTTTTAGTAGATCATTTCAACCAATGTGAGTATCGCTCCCTTTATTACCAGCTCCTACAATTAAACTCTATTTCCTAGTGTCCAAACTCTGTTTTTCTGACTTACAACCCTCAGGGCGTTCTTCAATAGACTTTTTATCTTCTACTTTCTTTTGCTAAGTGTACAATGCTCTACTTCTATGCTTAAGCTGATGACGAGGGTAGAGTTCAGTTTTTCTTGCTTATCCTTCGCTCATCGTTCGGTGTATGTATATCTGAAGTAAAGGAAAAATAAATTGTCGAAGGATATTTATTATTTGTTATTAATTTGTATCTTTGCCGCGATTAATTCTAAATAACGATTTTTATGAGAAAACTTTTATAGGATGCCTTGTGTTTATGGGGGCTTACTATGAGGGCACAGACGAATGTCTTGCTGACAGAAGCGTATTGAAGCAGAAGCCTTCGGTAGCACAAGTGCACAAGCGATAGCTGAAGGCAATAGCCCCACAGCTTTTAACGCTCGTGCTTTTGATGCTACATGGCAGTACTTAATGCTGCTCACTAGCGAAACCATTACTTATCTTATTGATTTAGAGGAATGGTGTAAATAAAATCACTCACGATAAGCGTACGTATCTGCATTGGGCTGCTTTTCAGAATAATCAGCCTGTAATGAAACTCACCCTATCAGTAAAAGGCTGCTGATATAAACCGTCGCGACTCGTCAGTATACTCCTATACTTTTTGCTGCCGTAGGGGACAGACCAGATAAGGGCTTTTATGAATTACTACTGAAAAGTGGAGCTAACCTAAAAGAAACCAATTCTGATGGTGCAAACCTCTTGTTGATGCTATTCTCACCTGAAAAGACCTCAAACAAGCTGATTATTTCATTAAAAAGGGCTAAAACTCACTACCACAGACACAAATGGCAATAATGCTATCTATTATGCTGCTACAATGGGCAATAAAAGTATAATAGAAGCTCTGATAAAGAAGAAAAATAAACTCTAAAAATGTGAATAAGAAGGGTGAAAAATGCGTTTTTGCAGCTGCTAGAGGTTTTAGACGTACTGCTAATAAACGTGATTTCTTTGAATATTTAGAGCAATTGGGGTAAAAACCTAATCAGGTGAACAGTGATGGTATAACACCTCTTTATATAGTGGCAGGTAAAAATCGCGATACAGAGGTACTCTCTTATCTTTTTGGAGAAAGCTAATGCCCCTACCTGGCTTAATAATGAGGGTAGAACGCTCTTATGAATGCAGCAGCCTCTTTAATACCCCTGAAAGTAGCAGCGCCTCTTTGCTTTGATGCTGCGAATAATATTAACGTTCAGAAGCAAAGAAGGGTATACGGCTCTGCAATTGGTTTTTGAAAATAATAGTTTGCCTATGGTAGACCTGACTGATAAGCAAAGGGCTGATATACAGATGGTTTGATAACGAGGGTAATACGCTTTTATCACACAGCTGTAAAAAGAGGTAAATTAGAATTTTTAGAAAATTGAGGCTTATCCACTCGATATAAATAAGAAGAATAATGAGGGCTTTTCCGTTGCAAGCTGCTATGATAGCTAAGAATGTGAAGTGATAAACTTTTACTTAGCAAAGGGGCAGACAAAAACGTTCTTCACTGATTTAGGTGAGACAGTATATGAATTAGCTAAAAGAAAACGAAGCCCTTAAAGTGAATAAATGTTGAATTTTTAAAATAGTAATTTAGATGAAAAAGAAATACTTAATAACTGCTTTAGTAGCTGTAGTGGCTTTGCTTACAGCCTCATTTAGTACAACAGACAACGTCTATATAAATGCTTTTTAATACAACTTACTAATTATAAAGGAGATGGGAGCTTATATTGTAGCCTCGCCGATAAACCCTCAAGGGAAAGATATGAACAGACCTTACAGGTACTTGGGCGATGACCCTGAGTGGTATAGACGAACTAATCTGAGTGGTGAAGTTTTATTGCAAGCGGCAATACTGATGGTATCACAGGAGCTACAATTAGTGGGGAGAGCGTGCAGTAAGAGTGATTACCATAGAAGATAGTAAGCTGAATAAAGGGATTATAAAATACGCTTTGATAACAGCAGTAGAGATAATAAATATTATACTCAAGATGCTGAAGTAGAGAGCTTAAAAACAGAAAATCTTAACACAAAGATAAATGGTGGAAGGCTACATACGTATATAGTAAGAATAATGGCGAATGATTAATCATTCGCCATTATTAATTTTCATATTTTCTAGCTTTTTCCATCATAAAAGGCCTTAGCAGCTTGGTATTCATTAGGTATTTTGCCTTCTAATATGGCTTCTTTGATAGCTTCTTTTAGAACGCCTCACTGGTTGTGAAGGGGGTAATCCGAAAGTTTGCATTATTTCTTCTCCAGAGATAGGAGGCTGGAAGTTGCGAATATGATCTTTTTCTCACTTCTACTAACTTTGACGCACTATCTGAAAATTATCGTGATATTTTTAAACTTTTTAGGGTTTTTAGTAGTGATGTCGGCTTCGCAGAGTGTCATTAGGTCTTCAAATTCTTCTCACTGCATCAAATACTAAACGCCTTACAGCTGAGTCAGTAACGATGTCTTCAGCAATAACAATAGGGGCGTGAACTCATCTTTACTATTTTCTGCACGTACTTCATTTTGTCATTCAGTGGCATACGTAGTCTTTTTGAAAAAGGTGGTATACCATCCTACTGCCTACGAATTCGTGTCCGTGAAATGTCCAGCCAATTTTCTTGTCAGCGTTTGGTAGGAGACTTTGCCTATGTCGTGTAGTGTAGCAGCCCAGCGCAACCATAAGTTATCGGTATGTTCTGCTATATTGTCTACCACTTCCAAGTATGCCAAAAGTTATCCTATGCCTTTGTCCGTCTTGCTCTTGTACTCCTTGTAGGCAATAAGTTCAGGCAGTATATAGTGCAATAATCCGGTTTCGTATAAGAGTTTTAGTCCGATAGGGGGTTTAGCAGCTAATAATATCTTATGCAGTTCATCTACTATGCGCTCGTTAGAGATGATTTGTAGTCGCTCTTTGTTTTTGCTAATAGCATTAAGTGAAGTTTCTTCTATCTGAAAGTTTAGTTGTGTAGCAAATCTGATAGCACGCATCATACGAAGAGGTCGTCTGGTGGGTAATATCAGGGTCTAAAGGGTACAGAATAATTTTTCTTTCTAAGTCGCCTAATCCCATCAAACGGATTCATCAACTCGCCAAAAGTATCTTTATTGAGCGAGAGCCATTGCGTTAATGGTAAAGTCACGCCTGTTTTGGTCGTCTTGTAGTGTGCCACTCTCTACGCATAAGGTTTGCGCGAATTAGATTCATAGCTTTCGCGTCTTGCCCTACAAACTCAATGTCTAAACCATCTCGCTTTTATCATGAGCGGTACCAAAGTTCTTAAACACCGATACTTTAGGGGCTACTGGGCAATTGCTCAGCTACTTTCTCAGCTAATGAAAATACCACCGCCGATAGAGACGATGTGTCAATATCTTTAGGCAATTTCTTTTGCGTAAGAAATCGCGGACAAAGCCACCAATTACATAGCTTTCAATGCCATTTCGGAAGATAGTACTCTATTAGAGAGAGAAAATAGGGTTAGAGGCGCGTTAGAATAATTCATTAGAATTCGTTGATAGTTTTGCGAATGGCAACCAATCGCGTGTAAAAGTCCTTCAAGTAGGTCGAGGTGGCATATTAGCCCCATCGCTTAGAGCATTAGCAGGGTCGAAATGAGTTTCATAAATAGTCCATCAGCATTGTTTACGATAGCAGCTCGAGCTATAGTTTCAATCATATCAGGTCTGCCTCCTGTTACCCCTGTCTGCTGGTTAGGCTGTTGTAAAGAGTGAGTTCATCCATTATTACAGGGGCAAACTGCCGCATCGTAGGGATACCCCTTAAAATCAACAATTAGGGTCTTGGTAACCAAACATTGTACCTCTATCAGTAATGAGGGCTTTTTGTTGCCACTATCGAAAAACCTTTTTGTACCTCGCAAACTGCATACTTTCGGGACTCATAAACTGTCCTTTTTAGGTTTACTACCTTGCCTGTTTCGGCAGCCGCTACTGCTAAGTCAGTTTGGCGTACTAAGAAAGCCGGTATCTGTAGTACATCTACATATTCGGCCGCAAGGGCAGCATCACTACTTTGGTGAATGTCGAGTGCAGTAGGCACACCAAAGGTTTGTCCTACTTTTTGCAATATTTTCAGTGCTTTCTCATCTCCTCATGCCAGTAAATGAATCAATCCTACTACGGTTAGCTTTTTAAAACTTCCTTTGAAAGTGTCAAGAATATTCAGTTTATGAGTGATAGTAACAATGCGTTCAGCTATTTTCATAGCCATTTCCTCTCCTTCTATGGCACAAGGACCTGCTAAGAGGAAAAATTATCTTCTTTATTTAGCATTTTGTTTTAGATATTAGGTTATAAAAAGTACTCGTTATGAGTTTGTTTGTTGTCATTAGGGTCAGCGTTGGGTGTTGTTGTTTTTGCTCGTTATGTACGGGTGTTTCGGTAGATAAATAACATCGTTTTGATATTGGTGAGTAAACAGGATTGACAGCTATAGCTAATAGTATCACTCCAGAAGTTGTGAACGACAGTAGTCCTGTTTGCCCAAATACTTCTCTATTCGTTCTGATGATTCAAGAACCAAATAGACAATGATAATGTTGATAATAATAGCCATAATGATATTTTCAACTTGTCATTTAGCTCTGAGGTGACAATACTGTAGTAAGAGAGCCAGCCCCGCTACTATAGGGAAAGCAAAGGAATAATCTAGGCTAGTTTCGGGGGTAGTACCTTTGTATAAGGTGATACCCAAAAATCATTCTAAGGCTAAGAAAAACAGAATGAAAGATCCTGCAACGGCAAAAGGCTTCAACCGTTACACCGAATAGATTCAGCAATTGCTTGCCTATAAATAAGAAAAGTACTAATAAGACGCCTGCCACAATAGCGGTTTTTCGGACTGTATGCGTCCTGCTTTCTTACGTAGATTGATGATAATAGGTACACTCCGATAATATCAATTACCGCAAAATAGTACCATAGTAGCAGAGACTATCTCCACGATGTCAAAATGTAGATTCATAAAAAAATTAAAATTTGCCGCAAAGGTAAAACAATTGGCAATTTAGTCAAATTAGCTTTGCTCTCCAAGCCGAAATACCTCCTAACAGACATACCCTCCTACAGCATAATATACAAAGTCAGGGGTGATAATCTGTTCGCCCGAAGCATAACCATGCATGCCGCTGAGATAAAAATTCACTCCAAAATAGGGTCATCAGTATACTGAAGTAAGCTATTACACTGCGTAAAGTTAAATACCCAACGGTGTTGCATTTTTGGTATTAACCGTAGGTGAATCACTAAACCATATATCATTATGCTGATAAGTGCCCATGTTTCTTTAGGATCCCACCCCAGTAGCGACCCCAGCCTCATCTGCCCACATCGATCCTAAAAAGTTGCCAATGGTTAGCATTACCAATCCTACCGTTAGCGATAGTTCATTTACTATGGTTAGCTCTTCTTGTATAGCATTGAGTTTGGCGGCATTCTTTCGGTTAGTTATTATCATCAGACCTAAATTGATGATACCCAATATCATACCCAGTGTAAAGGACCATAGCTACCCACTATTATTACTACGTGTAGCATCAGCCAATAACTATTTAGTACAGGCTGTAGAGTGCCGATGGAAGGATCCAGTCCAATTCCAATGGGCAATCATCAGAATTCATAGCTGTTACGAAAGCAGTAGCGGCTACTGTGAGTGACCTTCGTGAATACTAAACCAGCCCCCATAGCCGACCACCCTACATCATCATACTCTCATAAGCATCGCTGAAAGGAGCGTGCCCCGATATATACCAACGAGCTATCAGTCCCAGAGTGTGTGCAATAAAGAAAATCCACAAGATGAAAATACCTATTTTAGTAAATAGATTGAAAAATGCGATGCTGAATAAAAATCTGTAGTAATAACACTATAAAGAGCAGTGTACCTACATATAAATAGCCTTGAAAAAGCTGCTCAAAGATGTTTATCTTATTATACCATAGTTCTACTGCCACTTTTGTAGGCGAAGGCAATACCTTTGCTGAATAAAACTCTTGCTGCAAATGTATGTTGTCTAATACTTTTTCAGCACGGCTGTAGTCGCCAGTATTTATACCTTCGCGTACTAAGATAAGATAAGCGGGCAGTGCATTTTTGACAAATTGTTTGTACTGTGTATCACTTATCAAAAGAGTGTCGCGTACATAGTCTAAGTGCGAAATCCAAACGGTGGTTATCAGAGTGGGGTAGAGGGAATATTTTAAAGATATCACCATATATGCTCTGTTTAGTAAGCTGATACGTTGGTCTACTCTTTAAAATCTTTCTGAAAACTGGTTAGGGGTTATTGGTGCTATATATGTCGTTTAGTAGGGGGGCGAGTTTATGATTGCCTTTAGCGTCAAATAGGTCGTTCGGACGAATCCATTTGTGCCCTTCTGCTACATTCAGAAAGCGATGCAGACTATCATTAGCTTTTTACATATATAATCTCTTCTTGCATCCACTCCTGCGGGCTTAGCAACATAGAAAGCAGTGCTTGGTCGGCATTCATTCCTTTGTAAGTGTCATGTTTGCTCAATTTTCTGAGCAGTTCAGACGAAAAAGTGTTGATAGGCTTAAACCTACCATCATCTTGGATAAGCAAAGCCCCAAATTTGGCTGCGTGTGCCTTATCGGTACCGGTAACTCATTTTTGTGCAGAAGCTACTACACTATATAATAATAGCAGCAATACTGCGAGACTACGTTTGTGCTGAAGAGAGTGCAACTGTTGGTTGAGTCTTTTTAAACCTTGATTTTCCTACCCACATAAAAGCTAATAATCCTCCAAAAAGTAGTATATAGCCAGTATAAGTAACAAGCGTACCCCAGAAATCGTGGTTTTACAGATAAGACAGTACCTTTTTCATCTGGGTGAAATGACGATTGAAAATAGGCGATAACCCTTGTAATTGAGTATGTGGTTCATATAAATATCTTCGTCAAAGGTCTCATCTTTGCTACTTACAGTTACTTTGCTTTTGAAAGACGAATAACTATTTTTCAGTACCTGGGTATTTTTCGGCTATAAAGTCGTTTAGCTTGATACTGAAAGGCATCGCCACTACAGATACTCCCATAGCTTAGATGAAAGTCCAATTGGTTGATTTTTACCGTTACGGGTGGATGTACCATTCCTTTGCGCCCCATAACAGTTACTTGTTGCCGCTCACCTCCTGATGATATTTCCAATGTTAGGGCATTCATTCCTTTGGTTGGAGCAGAAAAACTAATGTATTTTTATCTCAAAAGGTTTTCCTTTGAAATCAAAGCCCAGCGGTAATGATTTTGCGTATATACTGAAAAAGCACTTCCTTTTTGTTGCTTTTTCGCAGCGGTTGCCCCTCAAATATACCATCTACCATTGCTGTGATATAAGTGCGGTCTGACAGATAAGAGTCAGTAGTTTCACCTTCGCGTAGTGATAGAGTACCTTCATCGCTAATATAACGAGTAATTCCAGCCCCTATGATGATAAAAATCCACGCTAAATGGAGTACAAGCTCTGCCCAATTTTGCCTTTTTAACAACTGAAAACTCTTGATATTTCCTATAAAATTGACGATAAAAAGCAGCGTAATAACTTCAAAACCACCAAGTGTTGTACACCCAAATACGTGCTGCCTCTATATCGTAGCTATTTTTCTATGAAAGTGCCTACTGCCATAGCGATAGCATAACCTATAAAAAGCACTGCCATCAACTTAGTAGAATAAATAAAAGAAAATATTTTTCGTATCATAACAAAGGGCAAAGGTACAAAACTATTAATAATTAGCAATTAAAAATAACTAATAAATAGCTAAATAATCGGCAAAATGCTAATTTTTCAGCAAAAAAGTTTGTATTTCAAAAATAGTTGTACATTTGTGCGATTATTATTACTAAAAAGAAAATGGAAAAATTTGGAGATATCATCAATGTGAATACCCCTGTACTTATTTGTTTTTACTCTGAAGGGATAGAAAATTCATTGCGTATGGATAGCGAAGTGCGCAAGTATCAGCTGCACTCAAAGACCGTGTAAAGGTAGGTAAAAGTAGAGATAAATAGAAATAAGGAACTTAGTAAAGCATTATAAAAATAAGCACTTTGCCTACAGTTATTATCTTCAATAACTTTAGTCTTATTTGGTGATGCGAAGGCTTCAGAGATAGTAAAGAACTACTAATGGAGCTTAACAAATTCTTGTAGTTTGTTATTTATCATTAATGATAAGCCCCACTACTAAATCGTAGCTATCAATGCCGGCACTTTGTTTGTTGGCTTTCAGAAAAACATCATAGCTGGACTTGAATACAGGCTCAGCTTATTTTTGTATTGTTGCCAGAAAAAGGCGTACTTCTTTGTAATTTTCCAAAATACCTTTGCGCACTTGTGCGAAATAATTGTCGTATTTTTCAGGAGAAACTTTTTGCAACTTCTGATAGTAGATAACGCAAAGCAAAAAGAGCAGCACTATATCTGAAAATAAGATTTTTCTATCTTCTTAGCTGCAAATATCCTAAATAATTAGCTTCTTCTTCAGCAGCATAACCCATTTGGTGGGCTACCTCGTGGCAAGCTGTCACAGGATAGCATAACCTACCATTTTGCGGTTTACTTGTGCCTCGTTAGTAAAAGGATTTTAGGTAGCCACTATAACCCATATAAGTAAGTAGCTTGCTGTATAATGATGATTTTACACTCTTGATAGCGGTGAAAATCGGTGACACCATCTAGAGGATAAGCTTCGTGAGCGATACGGTAGATTTTCATCGTGGGTGAAAGGTGAGGTTACCTTGGTACTATCATTATAGGGCTAATTGTTGGTGCAATGCATTGGCATGAACATATAGCTTCCTCTGTAGCCTTATACAGCTGAGCTTCAGTGTAAGTAGTACTGATACCAAGTCGTTCTGATAAGGGCATTCTAAAGTAGTTGAATCCCCATAAGATAGAAGGCCAATGCAATACGAATGACCTTGCTCGCTACTTTATCAAGAGCCCAAAGCGGCTTTTTCCATAGTTTGCTAAAATGCTTTATACTACCAATAATGATACTCACAGCGTATAAAGCACATCACCCATAGAAAAGGGTACCCTATCCAAAGGCTAAATGTAGTAGTTTAGCAATAAAAGGATAAATACCTTCACTATAAAAACCACTCAGTAAAAGGTAGGAAAGTATCTAGAAAATAAAACCAAAATGCTATAAGAATAGCAAAAATACTGTATTTGCGAACTACTTTCTTCTTTCCATAACCTAAAAACTTTATTATTTAGTGTCTTTACCCTCTAAATCGCGCTCGTATTGCTTTACTTCTTTCAGTTGTTCTACTATTTTTCAATAGTTTCTTTTTCTTGTCTATCTCCAATGGGTATTTCTACTTTAGTGTATTCCCAGCGGATAACCAAGTTGAGCTTCTCATTAGAGAGGGTCTCAAACGAAAACTCAAGTGATTCTTGTAAATCTTTAGTTTGTGTAACCGGAACAGTAAATTCATAGCATTTTCATTAGGGTCATAGCTGTAAGCGCCCCACGCATTAGCATCGTAGTTGAGCATAATTGTCCATTGGTGAGCTTCAGGCGTTGCAAAAATAGCATAATCACCTTTTTACTGGCTTTCCTCCAAATTTTACGGGCTGTAAGAAAGAAATACTAGTAGCCTGATTAGCACCCAATCGCCATACTTTGCCAAAGGGTACTAACTCCCCAAATATTTTACGACCTCGCACACTTGGGCGACCATAGTCTACTGTAATCTGGCTAACAGAAAACTGCTGTGTAATCACTTGGCGCGGACTCGCCATAGGGTAACTAAAATTTTGTCCGTATGAGGCTAAGCTTAAGCAAAAACCTACTGCTATAAGTATCTTTTTCATATTATTCAAAGTTAAGACAGAATAAGAAACCTCTTGTTTTTAGGCCGTTGAGGGTTGCCCGTCCAGCGGCTGTTTGGGTCATAGTCAGGTACTAACTCATTATTGACAGAAAACAAAGCTCTTACCGAAGGTGATACCCTAAAATAATGAGTATAGAAGTCGAACCCGAAGCCGAATTCATAGAAAAATACGTTTTTAGTAGAGCGGAAAGTTCTATCGCTGTTGTCTATTGTTAGATTAGCATTACTGCTGAGGTTGAAAACCATAGAGGCACCTGCAGTTACATAGGGTTTTACATTATACCAACGATCGGCACTAAACTTCAACAACAGAGGTATGTAGATATAAGTAGAAGGCACTTCGCGTACGGCATCTCTGCTCTCGGTAAAGTTGAGGGAAAAGTAAGCACGCGCTTGTTGTACACCAACCCCGGTTCAATACGTAGGTCAATATATTTGATAAGCCTTGCTTGCCCTGTAAGCCCTACATTAAAACCCTATTTTTTTCGTTCGTTTTGTATCTCTTGTAGCTGTGGGTTGTTATAATTTAGTTCTTTGTAATCGATTTTAAAATCAAAAAGTATTGGCACCAAAATAATAACCCCACTGAAAAGCGTTTTTTTCGTCAAAAATGCTCTAAGTTTATCATAGGTTGTTTAAACTGAGCATAGAGGTGAAAATCCCACCCATACACACAAGCAACAGCAAGAGAGTTTTTCAGACTTTTTATTATTCATTATTATTTTTATTTTCTATTTATTTGCAATATAAATGGTAGCAACCCCACCCAAAGTTTTAGGGTAATACTTAGTTTGCTGATAGCCTACCTTGTTTAATATCTCTTGAAATTTCTTTCCGTAAGGGAAGTGTATTGCCGAATTAGATAAGTATCGGTATGCTCGATCGGTCTTTAGAAAACAACTTGCCTACCAAAGGCATCACATAGTTAGTATACAGATGATATCCCTGTCTAAAAAGGGGAACTTCTCAGGCACTGAGGGTTTCTAAGACTACTAACCGACCATTAGGTTTTAACACACGTCTAATTTCAGAAAGTCCTTTTTCTAAATCTTCAAAGTTACGCACCCCAAATCCTACTGTTACAGCATCAAATGTCTCATCAGCAAAAGGGCAGTTGCTCACTATCGCCTTGTACTAAGGTAATACGGTCATCAAGATTGCGCTTTGCTACCTTTTCGCGCCCTACCGATGAGCATTCCCTCTGAGATGTCTAACCCAGTGATTTTTACCCCTTTTATTTCAGTGAGAGCAATGGCCAAATCACCTGTACCCGTAGCGACATCTAATACAGCTGTAGGGTGTATTTCAGCTACTTTCTGTACCACAAACTTACGCCATTTTATATCCGAACCCCAAGAAATAACACGGTTTAGCCCGTCATACGTACCCGATATGGTGTTAAACATTTGGGTAACCTGTTGTTTTTGCCTTGTGCCGAATTTCTCATAAGGAGTAACTGTGTTTTGCTGACATACGATGCGTAATTTTTGCAAAGATACAAAATAATTACAAATGACAAATTACAAATGACTAAATTTTTACAAATACTGTTCATATGCTTTTTAGATGTTCTCTTTACCTCTTCAGCCAATGTAGCAGGAGCAAGCACTTTCACATACTGACTGCGGGCGCATATCTCCATCACAAAATTATAGGTAGGAACGAGCAGCAAGCTGATGCGCACCTCTTCCTCATTGTCTTCTAATAGCTTTTTGCGAGGGGTGTAGTGGTAGTGTTTTGACGTACTGCCCCTGCTCGTAGTCAAACGATAAGATAATCTCTTGCGGAGGTGTTTCCTATATCAATCATTACCCCATAAGTATTTTTAAAGAGGGCTTCTATATTCACCTTTTTGCGTTGTACTTTTAGTGGTTGTAACCTCCAATTGTGTGATACGGTCTAAGCCAAAAGCTTTGAACTGCATAGGCTCTTTGTGTTCAGCGGCAATAAGATACCAACGCCTGTTATGCTCCTTTAGAGCGTAGGGTACCATCTCACGCTGGCGAGCTACCCCTTCCCAAAATTTGGTGTAGAAAAACCGCACAGTACGATGTTTTTCTATGGCCTCAATAATGTCTTCAATATGGTTTAAGCCCAGCGTTTTCTCTTGTCGTTCAAATAGTAGCACCTCTTGCATCTCTTTTGGTACGGCGGTAAGCATCTACCAATAAAGATATTGTCAAAAATAGCATACCGATTCGTCAGTTCGCTTTCTTCAATCACCCATCGCCCCTTACCATTAGGCGCAATATAAATCATAAAAATATCTTCTAACAGATGCCTATCCCGCTGAAAAGTTTTCTCTGAGAAGCTAAACTTCTCGCAATCTTTATCCTCGTGCTTTTGTTTTAGGTAGTCATATAGTTCCTGATAGCTAAGTCCTTCTTCAGGAGCCTTTTCAAAGAGCTTTTTACGATATGCACTAATCGCAATAATTGTTCTTTTTAGCCATAGTTTTATTTATTAAAAATTCTATATTCTTTTTAAAAATTTGCTAATAGTTGTTCTATATTCGCCTTTACCTACAGGGTTTTGACTGTGCACTACAAACTCAGGCAAAGGCAACTGACAGTCTAAACAATAATCCACCAAATATTTGGCACAATCATAGCCCGAAAACTCCTCGCCCAAATCGTGGTCAAACGAGATAAAAATCAGGCAACCCATAATGCTGAAGATAAGCTACAAATTCCTCGTAACTATACACCCGCTCAAACCCCTCAGGAGTAGTACGGAGGTCGTCTCAAGTAAAAGATTCATTGTATTACTTAAAAAATTACACTGCAAAGATATAAAAAGTGGACAAACTATGACTGACTATATTTAGTAAAAACTCCCTCACTTTTTAGGAGTGGGAGAGGTAAAATATTTATTCTTTAGTATCTGTATTAATGAAAAAGCTCAATTATTTCTTGTTTGTTAGTGTGTATTTCTGAAGTATTTCTAGTAAGTTTCTCAACTACTTCATATTTTGAAAAGCTAGTTTCCTACAAACTTATCTCCTGGAGCAGAAAAGCTTTACCTTTTAATCTCATAATATAATCAGTATTATCATCCAACCACTCAAAAATCTTCTGAGAAAAATTCAAGGAAAATGGACTTATATTGTTCCTTTTTACTGCTAAAGTCTTTCCAAAGACAAAATCCTTTTTCATTATAAGGATAATACAAGAATATTAAATCTTTATCTAAATCACTACCTTTTTAGCCCCCAACGAAAATCAATCCACTGAGTGTACTTTTTCACCTTTAAAAATTCTCTCCTACTAAACATGCTTTTCAAGTTGTTGTTCAAACTTCCAATCGTTTATCTCTTTTAAATAGAGTTTGAACTTCCTTATTGTTGGTATAGGATTTAAGTTTTTCAGCAAGGAAATCCTGTATTTCCTTCCCTTTGTTATGGTATTCCCAAAAGAAATATATCATCATTATCTTCTGATTGGCATAAGATAATATCTTTTTCGTGCGCTTAAGTGCATTAAGTAGTTTGTATTATTATCTTGGCTGATAACAAAATCAGATAATTTCATAAGTCTTTCCTTGTACCATTCTCTTTGCTCCTCCTGCTCCTGCTTTCCAAATAGAAAGCCCTTTATGTGGTTCATAGATAAAAGCTAAACTCGCCCCAGCTACCCTCATAAGTCCAACGAAAAATCATTGAAATGGTTTTGCTTCCTCACAACCTTTGTTGTACACACAAAATTAGGGTGGCATTTTATAGAGGGCTAATAGGGTGCTGAAATCTTCTGCCCATTTGGTTCTTAGATTATTCATTGTGTTGACAGCTTCCCATAGTTAGCCAATCCTCTCGGTTTTTTTAATTCTTTTTCTAATTCGTTCATATAGTATTTGTTTTTAGAATTTGAAGTACTCAATATTCAATATAATTTCTTACAAGTTGTTTTAACAATGTGGTTTTTCTTCCCATAGCATCTATACATTTGTTGAGCCATTCCACAATATGAGTGTAATATGTCCAACAACCAATGATGCCCCCTTGCTCTTCAAAGGTCAATTTTTCGGGATAAGGTTCTTTGTACCCTTCTATTCTTTTACGCGTTTGTTCAGAAGGTAATCCCCATTGAGGAAGATATACAATACGAGAATATTTTGGATTTAAGGCTTTCTTTATCCCTATTATGAAAATTGTAAATAGCACTATCCCAATAACGATAGAGTTGGTGTGATTGATCCTTAGCGCCATTTGACTTATTTTCTATGGCTATACTTATTCCTAGTTGACGCGATTGGATGAGAATATCAATTTGGTCTCTGCCATTAGAGCGTTGTTCTACGTCCACAGTCCAATCTTTGGGATTGAAATTGTTAGTTTCAAAACCTAATTTTTCAAGGAATAGCTTCAAAAACAAGCCTCCCTGTCCGTGATTTTCACGAGGATTAAGAAAGAACCCTAAGATTTGACTCATGTTTTGGTTTCTCCTATCCCCCAAATACGACTAATGAAAATCAATGAGGTTAAAAACCTTCGCCTTTTTACCTCTTTTCATTCCATTCAGCAATCGTTTGCTTAAACTTTTTCTATTAATTCTTCTATTTTTCATAAAAATTACAAGTTTTATAATTTTCTAAATTTCCTATATAAGTATGGTTAAAAATCACTAAATATTCGTGTAATTTTTAATTTGCGACAAATATACAATCTTTTCCAGATATATATCCCTTTTTGCTAAAAAGTTTTATTTTTCCTTTTTCAGCCGCAAAGATATAGCACAAAGTGGACAGGCTACGTCCGATAACAATATTTTTCACACCTCCACCCAGCGTTCCCAGTCAAACCCTTCTGTGTTCTATCTCGCATTACGTAGCCTAATTGGTTGGGTGAGTAGCTGGGTGTTACCTACCTTAAAGTCAGGTTGATTAAAATGGTGATGCCCATAAATCCAATAATCTATAGGGTTTGAGATGATAAAATCGGTCAAGTCTTGCGCAAAAGCTTCATTTAGCGGACTGTCTAAGTATATTTCAGGGTAATGCTCTTTGGTGGGTGCGTAATGGGTGGCGACCAATATACGCTCTATCTCGCCAGCTTGCTTTGGCTTTTAGCTGCTACTTCTTTCTTCAAGAAACGCACCGCTTTTTGTTAAAATAGTTAAAAATCAGCTATTTCCAAAGAATCTATTTCACTCCTTTAGCAGGGTTTAGCACAGTAATATAGCGGAAATCATTCATTCCATGCTTTATAGCTTTCTGTTCTTTTTGCTGATATGGCTCCACATCGTGCTAAGTATCAGCTGAGTGTTGCCTATACGCTCGCTATAGTTGTCTACCAAGTATAGGGTTAGGGCACTTCTTTCAGAGGCTGCTCACAGCGACTGCTGGCGTAGTGGTGCGTATAGAGGTAATACTCGTGGTTAGCCAGGCAACCAAAATACCTTTTCAAAACCCTTGCAAAGGTCAGCTATTTCACTTTTTATAGAGGGCTTTAGAGGATTTACAAAAGGCACGAGGTCGCCAGCGATGATAAGAATATCGCCTATTCGCTTTATAGGGGCAGTTGCTTAGAAGTTTAAATTATCTTCAAATTCGAGGTGTAAGTCTGAACAGTATTGTATTTTCATTTTTAGTTAAATAAGGGACAAAGTTAGAAATAAAAATTATTTAAACGGTGTTTAAACAATTTCTTTTACAGTAACTTTTAAATGCTCTTCATATTCATCATCTTTAACGTAAAAATGGTGAGTAGTAAAAGTGCTCAACATCGGTTTCAATACCCTCATCAGCACGCCATTCTTTTAATTCTTCACGGGTGAGGTTACCTTCAGAGTCATAGTAGTAAAGAGTGCGTTCTAAGAATATTTTCGTCTTTTGTTTCAAATTTGAGATTAGGGCGTTCGCCTATAATCTCCCAACTATTTTTATATTCCCGTTTTTATTGAGCTCTACTTTTTGTCCTTGTTCATTATAGAGAATGATTTCTGTACTATAATAGCCTATCATAACTAAAAACTTCTAACATACCGACTTACTTCTTTTTACAAGTACTCCTGCTTCATTATAAGTGTATTCTTCCATCCATTCATATTGTCCCTCTTTTTTTGAGGGTATACTTTCCTTTTCTGATTTTTCTCCCAAATTTTATAATAGGTACGTTTTACTTTTTCACTAACCTTTTTTTATGGTCGAGTAGAGGTCGTCTCTTCGATCCTACGTCCATCTGATTGATGCTCAATTGTTTCTGTATAATTATCCTTTCTTATAGTACGAATATAGCCTTTTGCAATAAAAAGTTCGAGGGTCTGGGAATGTTAATAAAGTAACATTCTCTCGGTTGTATTGATAGTGTACTCCATTTTCTTCCAATAGTCTATTTTTATCATCATAAATAGAAGTTTTTAGAGTTGGCCAATCATCTGTAACCCAAGAATTTCTCTCCATAATTGTATTGCCATTGTGGTCGAAAGTATAGCGTCTAAATCTTTTTCGCCCCAAGCACTATTGTACTCTTCTATGAAAAGTTTTTTCCCCTTTTCGTCATAAGTAAAAGCTTTCTAAATCAGTTCTATTTCCTTTTGGTAAAGAACCCTTCACAATGTCCAAACTTCTTGTGAGGTAAGACTCTTTTTGTCGTCGCACTTTTGGTGGAATACAATTTTTCTCAATTTTGCTCAGGGGGAAAGCCTAATTGCAATACCCTTTCTTTAATGGGAGTGAACATAGTACGCTTTTCTTCATCGGTGTAGAAGGGAAGAATAAAATTGAGAATTTCTTCGCTAAGTTCATAGAAAAGAACAGTTTATATACGAGTGTTCAGTAGTCGTATACTTCACGCAATTTTATATATTTGTTGTTAGGATATACAAAGCGGCGTTCACTAAGGCGACCCTCACTATCGAAAATATTTTTCTTCTTCAGTAGTATATTGACGGTCACGAGTGAGGGTTGCCACAAGTCATTGTCTCAAAAAGCATCAGCAAAGATGAGTTTTTGGGTATCGTGTAAAGTTGTCTAAGGTTATCATTTTTACAGTAACTTTTAAATGTTCTTTGTATTCATCATCTTCAACGTAAAAATGGTGAGTAGTAAGCTGTTCAATATCAGTTTCAATACCCTCATCAGCACGCCATTTTTCAGTTCCTCACGAGTGAGATTCCCCTCAGAGTCGTAGTAGTAAAGAGTTTGCTCTAAAAATATTTTTGTATTTAGGTCCAAAACCATTTTTATACTCAGTTTTTTTCATTGCGCTCTACTATTTGTCCTTGCTCATTATAGTTAAAAAGTTTCAACACTATAACTATCTATTTGAGATTCATCATCATAAAAAGTGTATATTCTCGTTTTTACTAATAAGCCTGCAATGTTATAGGTGTTCTGTTCTATAGTTTCGTTGATAATATCTTTCTTGCGAGGTCTGTATCTCTTTTGTTTTCCGTAATTTGCAATAGGTAGTATCTACTTTTCTAACTAACTGATGGTTTTTGGTTAAAAGTAGAAACTATTTTTCAGTTTTTCCCAAATTCAGTAATACATTTAGTGGTTTCAGTAAAAGTGCCTTTCTTTTTGAGTATGTAAGTAACCTATTTCACTGTATTTTCTCGGTTTTTAGGATACATTCTGATACAATTAGCTTTTGTTCTTGTGGTAGTATTCGTAGCACAAATCTCCTTCTTGTACTAACCTGTCTTTCTCATCATAACTAAAAACTTTACTGAAGGGTCACATATATCATAAAAATATTTTTCCATTATTTTTCCAGTATATTCAAATACATAACGCCCTTTGCTTTTTCAGGGTAATAAGAATTGTATTTCTCTCGCCAAAATAGCCCATCCTTCCTTGTTATAAGTAGTGTTTTCAATATCAAAAAGATTCTCCATAAATTGAAGATTTATCTATCAAAACTTTTTGTTCGGTTAGGGTTTTTAGGGTCGTTACACTGTTGAGAAAGTGACAGTCTTTCAATATTCTCTAATGAAAAACCTAATTGCTGTACCCTTTCTTTGAGAGAGGTAAACATAGTGCGCTGCTCATCATCGGTATAGAGAGGCACCGTAAGGCGAAGGAGTTCTTCATTATTTTCAAAGAAAAACTTGGTAACGCGTGATCGCTTGCAGTCGTAAGCTTCGCGTACTTTCAGTTTGCCATCAGGATATACAAAACGCCGTTCGCTGAGGCGACTTTTCACTATCAAAGTCTTTTTCTTCTTGATAGTAATTATCACAAATGATTGCCATAAAAGCATCTACAAAAAAATAAGTTTTTGAATAGGAGTAAAGTTATCTAATGTCATATTCTTTTGGGTTTATTTTTATTTTTTGGCAAAGGTATTATGAATAGTGGACAAACTACGTCCTGCAAAAATAAAAATATCAATTTAAATAAAAAGGCACGATTTTAGAATCGCGCCTTGTAAAGTTGGTAAGTGATAGGTTATTGCTGTGCTTTTAATAGCATTAAGAAGAGAGAGAGGTCATCAGCAATTTCTTGCTCAATAGCTTGGTCTTGTGGGTAGTTGTTTAAGAATTTTTCTACAAACCAAGCGTTTACTTCAATGCTAAATGGTTCTTTAAAGGTATTTTTGTACACCTCTGTGTTTTCTAACTTTTTAGGGTGTTCTAAAGAACGGAAAGAAAGATATTTTTCATTCTGATTTAGGTCGATTCTGAAGTCTAAAAACATCATTGCCAACTCCCTTACATTGAGCTGCATAAATGTTTTCCTTATTTTTCCATAGAGTAAACTCTAATTTTTCCAGCCAAAATTTTGTTTATCTTTTCAATATTAACATCAGAAGCTTTTACATTAGGTTTGAAAGTAAAAGGTTTGAGGGGCTTACCTTCATAAAAACTCTTTTATGTTTGTGTCAATAGCTTCGTATTCTGCTGCTGACACGGCATAAGAGGGGTGAGAAATGGCAAGTACTTGTTTCCCAAACAAATCTCCTCCTTGCACAAGCAGTCGTTTAGTTTTACCTTTTTAGTAGTGTTTTTCAATTTTAGAAATACTTTCCATACCTTCTAAGCCCAAAACAATAATATGTTTTAGGATTGATAATCTCAATAAACTTCTTAGTAAGTTCTTTACATATTTGTATTGCTTCAGGATGTTTCTTGATTTTTCAAAAAACAGAAGTGCCAAAAGTACACATAATTCATAAAAACAGTAGTTATTACTATCTACTGCTTGCTTGATAAACGGAATTCTGTTTAAACCTCTAAAGATTTTCCATTCTTCTTTTTCCTCAATAAAAAGGATTGCCCTTTAACAAGCGTTCAATGGTCATCTTACCATCTTTGAATTTCCATTTATCATTTGTCTTTTTGTTCATTATACTTTCCTTCTGATCCTGGGTTTAACCAATAATCAAGAGTTCAGGGGTTCATTTTTAGCTTCTGTTTGTAGAGGGTAGTAAGCTAAATCAATTTTGTTCGGCAATAGGGGTGGTTTTCTCTATCACTTCAGCTGCCCATTGTTCTAATTCGGGATGAATTTACTCATATTGGTTTGTTTTTGTTTTACACTGCAAATATAATAATTAATTTTTGATTTAAACGGAGTTTAAATATTTTCTTTTACAATAACTTTTAAATGTTCTTCACATTCATCTTCTTTAAAGTAAAAATGATGAGTAGTAAGAAGTTCAACATCGGTTTCAATACCTTCATCAGCACGCCATTTTTCAGTTCTTCACGGGTGAGGTTACCTTCAGAGTCGTAGTAGTAAAGAGTGCGTTCTAAGAATATTTTATCTTTTGTTTGAGTTTGAGATTAGGGCGTTTGCCTATAATCTCCCAACTATTTTTATATTCCCGTTTTTCATTGCGCTCTACTTTTTGTCCTTGCTCATTATAGAGAATGATTTCTGTACTATAAGAGCCGTCAGACCAGCGAAAATCTTCATTATCTTTTATCAACATACCGCGTCACTTCTTTTTACAAGTACTCCTGCTTCGTTATAAGTGTATTCTTGAACTGTTTTATCTGTTATTTCATCACTTCGCACATCTTTCTCTCCTATCCATTTTTCGTATTTTACTAAATAATTAGTCTCTATTTTTATAATTTTACCAGTAAGGTCAAAGGTAGTAACTTCTTTTTACCTCTATGGTCATCTTCTGTACAAATAGTTTCGTCAGTTTTGTCTCCTATTTTTCTATGAGTTTGCGACTCTTCGGCAATTTCTTTAGGATTATGAAGATACATTTTTGTGCGAATCACTTCATCTCCTTTATAAGTGTAATATGTGAGCCCTCTAGAATCTCCGTAGCGATTGGTATCTATGCGTTGCATTACTCGGTTTTTGCTCATCATATACTGATACTTCTATAAAAGCTTAAAGTATCTTCTTGCCAAGAATGTGCTTGAAAAATTCGGTTGTTTTGAGCGTCAAAAGTGCGATATTCTATGCGTTGTTCTCCCCAAGATGATACATATTCTTCTATCGCACATATATTATCTCTCTCATCACAAGCAATATTATCTATATTTGTTCTGTGAGCTTTTTCAAAATACCCTTCACAACCATGCCAAGTTTCCTGTTGTATGCCTCCAATTTTGTCAGTACTTTTTATCTTAAGGCTAATTTCTGCTACCTGCTCAGGCGCAAAACCCTAAGTTTTGTACCCGCTCTTTAATAGGGATATGTTTTAGCTCTCAATTCCTGCTCACTGTATAAAGGCAAACTAAATTGAAGAATCTCACGGCCAAATTCATAGAATGACTTATGTACTATTCCTTTGTTGTAGTCATAGCGTTCTACTAATCTGGGTCTCCCGTGATGTGCAAAGCGTCTTTCTAATAGGCGTCCGTTTTCGTCAAAATCTTTTTCTTCCAAAGCAGGCTCTTTGTAGTCTATACTGCTGGGTATATTGCAAGTCATCGCCCTCAAAAGCATCGGCAAAGGCTATTTTTATGTTTTTTTCTGAAAAAAATAAGCTAAGGTCATAATTGAGTGTTTTATAAGTTTGTTTTTACCGTAATTTCCAAATGTTCATCATAATCATCTGCTAAGGTGTAAAAAAATGATGAGTAAGGTGTGTAGGAGTGCTTTTCTAATAAAAGTTTCCCTCTGTATCGTAAGTATAAACAGTCTTTTCTGAAGTATAAACTTCTCTGTTTGAGTTTTTACGCCTATAGATACGTTCTATTTTTTTGCCCTTGTGTGTTGTAAAGCAAAATTTCAAGTTCAGTAAAACTATCAGTGCTGAGGTGTATTTCCTTTCTAAGTACGCCTTGCTCGTTGTAAATATATCTACTGATTTTCTCACTACTTTTTTTGTACCTATCGGTGTAAGTAGTATTTATTCTATGTATTACTTTGTCATACTCGTTAAAAGTAGTAAGCTGTTTAACAGTTTCAAAGTTATCATTATAATGTTCAGCTATTTGGGTGAGAGTACCTTTTTAAAAAGTATGTGTATACCCTTCTTTTTACTTTTTAGTAGGGTTTTTAGGGTCTATTTTTTTATTACCTTTGTTTTGTTTTTTCGCGGTTCAGGAGTATAATTCAGAATATTGCAAACTCCTCTCGGTTAGTGATAATTTTTCTGCCCTAAGTTTCTTATTATCATCGTAATGATACACCTCTACTGTACTAAAAGTATTCTCATCCCAAGAGCTTAATTCAATAAGGGTCTGACCATTCAAATCAACGGTGCGCAGTATGTTTCGCTTTTCGTTCCAATAAGCATTAAAACCCTCACTAGAATAGAGATTATTTCTTTCATCATAGCGGATATTATCTATTCCCATACTGCCTTTTTGGGCAAAAAAATCCCTTACACCAATTGTAAGTCTCTTGTAGTTTTTGTCCTTTTTCGTTGTAGTTTTTAGTCGTACAGTTATTTTTGGTGATTTCTTCAGGCTGAAACCCTAAATTCAGTATACGTTCTTTGATAGGCAGATAAAGGGCTCTTTGCCTTTCTTCTGTATAAATAGGGTAGATAAGGTGTACTATCTCCTCGCTATAAGGATATAGTTTTTTTATGCACATAATTGTGCTGATAGTCATATATTTCTCTAAAGAGGAGTTTCTTTTCATCGTTGTACAAACGGCGTTCGGTAAGACGATTTTGTTCATCGAAGTCTTTTTTTCACGAGTATCTTGGCAGAGCATAGCTTCCAGTATATCAGCATAAGCTATTTTTAGCTTGTCACTAAAGTTGTCTAAAATCATCATAACAAGGTGTTTTTTATTATTTCTGCGGCAAAAATACAGCAGATACCAGACAAACCACGACCACCAAATAATAATTTGCATGACAAACCTCACTCTCGCAAGATTTGCCATTTACTAATTTGCTAATTTCCAAATTTGCTAATTATTTAAACGCTTTCGTCTTATTCTTAATAATCAATTCTTTTTGTTCAGCAGGGATAGAGTATTTATTGCCATAGGCAGCGCCTTCCCAATCGCCGTAAGAGTAGTTAGGTAGGATAATAAAGCGCTTGCCAAACTCGTTTCGGTTGTTATGCACGGCCTCAGAGCGCCCTTCAGGGGTACGATTATCGAAGTCTTTAGCAAAGTCAGAAAGGTTATCCCCCATTAGCAACACGATGTCGTAATCTTTAGCTATCTGTAGGCGACGGTTCTCTTTGCTTTTTCTCAGCGGTGCGGAGTATCAGTCTACTATCAGAAGGAAAGGGAAGTTATACTTGCGTAGGTTCTTAGCAGTGCCTTCGCGCTCTTTCTCCAGACGATTGGTTACGTAGAAGATAGTCACCCCTTTGCTGTCGGCGTATGTAAAGAAATCCAACGCCCCTGCCAGCGGTTTAGCATCGCCTAATACTGTCCATTCTTCCCACGCTTCTTGCGAGTAGCTGAGTCCTTGTTTAGCACAGTAAGCTTCAAAGGCGAGTTGTCTAAGAAAGTCTCGTCAATATCAGTAACGATAGCCAGCGGTTTATCGCCTTTTTAGCCAGGGCTTCGTCTAAACGCAGCTGAGCTATATTAAAGGCTTGCAGACAAAGAGCTTCATATTCAGCAGCATTTTGCTGAAAGTAAGAAGACCATAGCTTACCGTTAGTGATGAGTGCACTTTCGCCTTTGGGGGCTTGCGCTGCGGTAGAGGTTTTGGTAGCACAACAGCCTCCCTAATAACAGAGCCGCTACCCCAATCAATAAATAATTCTTTTTCATATGATATATCAAATCTCAATTTTCCTATATAGAGTCGCTTTCTAACGACTAATTACTAATGACTAACGACTAAAAATTAATTATCTTATCTACAATCGTCTGAGCCAGTTTTTTCCTTGCTTTCAAGTGTCCAGCCTGCTATATGGGGTTAGAATCACATTGTCAGCCTCCAAAAAGGTATTTAAACGCTTCGGGCATCTGTTTCTCGCTAAAGAAATCTTCAAATGAAGCTTTCTCATACTCAAGCACATCCAATCCAGCCCCTAATACTTTTGCCGCTTTGTAAGGCGCGCACCAAATCATCGGTAATGACACCTCTTGCCGCGCGCTGTGTTCAAAAACCAAAAACTCTTGGCAAAACTGTTTATGAACGCTTCATTAATCATTCCTGTCGTTTGGGGGCGTTTGTGGGGTGTGCAGACTTACCACATCTGCCTCGGCGGAAAAATCTACTAAGGTTACTTGCCGAGCGTTTTTCATCGCCTTTGTTGGGCAGTATATCATAGCAGATTACTTGGCAGTCAAAGCCTCGTAGCTTTTTAGCAAAGCTCTTGCCCATATTGCCGTAGCCTATAATGCCTACGGTTTTTGCCGTCTAACTCCCAACCGCGATTTTCCTCGCGCAACCATTTGCCGTTCTTGATTTCGTTATTCGCTTTTTTTAAACTTGTTTAGTAGCGATAACAGCATTCCTAAAGCGTGCTCACCTACCGCATTGCGGTTGCCTTCAGGGGCAGCTATGAGGCAGATACCCTTGCTTTCAGCATAAGCTACATCTATATTCTCAAGACCAGCACCCACTCTACCTATAAATTTTAGGCGAGTAGCTTTGTCTAAAAAATGTCTTGTCAATAGGAAACCTACTGCGGATAATAATTCCGTCATAATCAGCTATTTTTAGCCTCTATTTCAGCCTTAGTGCTGGTATAGTCCTCGTGGTTTTCAAACCCTTGAGCCGCAAGCTGTGCCAGCATCAAAGGGTGGTTTTTGTCTATGTGAAGTATTTTCATTCTCTCTTGTTTTTCACTGCAAAGGTACAAAAACTATTAGCAATTAGCAATTAATAATTGATAAAATTACTATCTTTGCGCATTATTACCTAATATATAACCAATGTCATTATCGTATTTACAACCTGTCGAAGCATCTTTTACCTTAGATGATTACAAGCCTCAGCAAGTGGGCTTCCAGATACAAAAACACCTGTATTCCATAGGGTTACCCGACCTTAGCGATGTCAAAATTGCCTTCTTTTGTATTGAGAAAAACCGTCAATCTTTTTAGCAATTTTCGCCGCCATCTTTACTCTCTTTTCGTAGGGAATTGGTACTTCAGTATTGCCGATTTAGGCAATCTTCCTGCAGGCGAAACGGACGAAGATACGCATTTTTGCTATCCGCGAAATTGTAGCCGAATTAGTCAAAAAGGCGTCCTTCCTTTAGTAATAGGGGAGCAGCAGTTTACCTATTCGCTTTATCGTGCTTTTTGATAGCCTCGAGCAAATGGTAAATCTTGTAAGTGTTGATGCTAAGTTCGATTTTGGAAATGAGGAAGAGCTTTTATTGAAAGTTCTTATATGAGCCGCCCTAATTTCTGAGCCGCCTGTCAACCTTCTCGACTTTACTAATTTAGGGTATCAGTCTTATTATGTAGCCCAAGAAGAGCTCGATTTGCTTGAGAAGATGTGCTTCGAAGCCTATCGTTTTGGGCAATGTAGTCAATGACCTGAAGTGTATAGAGCCTGCTATGCGCGATGCCGATATTGTAAGTATTGATATGACTAGTGTGCAAGCTAAAGATATGAATGCACCGGGCAATGTAAATGGTTTTTTTCTAACCGCGAAATCTGTGCCATTACCCGCTATGCCGGTATCAGTAGCAATGTGCAAGTAACAGGTATTTTCAATGTGCCTAATACTGATTTGGCTAACCAGCTGATGGCTGAAAATGGTTTGGTATTTTTATGAAGGCTTCAACTTCCGTATCAAAGAATTACCGGTGATTAATGACGAAAATTATACTAAATATATTGTGCCTATTGAAGATGTACAGATAGAGTTCTTCAAAAGCACACAGACCGAACGTTGGTGGATGAAACCTGGTAGCGATAAGTATTCAGGGCCTCAAAACCACGTCCCATCAGGACTTATCCCTTGCTTACCTCAAGACTACGAAGAGGCTATCCGAGGTACTATCCCCGAACGTTGGTGGCGTTCCTACCGAAAAATCTATCTAATTTGCCAATTTGTCAATGAGCCAATTATCATCGTCAAATTGACAAATCGCCCTAATTGTCCAATCGTTCAGTTAGCTCAAACCATCGTTCAGTCTTTTTCCTCTAAGGCTACAAGGGTCTCCTGTAGAGCAACTGATTGACTTTTGTATCTCATCATTACTAAGATTTCCCTCAGCAAAGGCAGCTTCTATAGCTGTCTTTTTCTTCCAATAGGGCTATTTCCTTCTCTAACCGGTTGTATTCCTTTTGTTCGTTGAATGAAAGACCTTTGTTAGCATCTTTGCGCCAAGTATTTTTGGTAGCCTCTTTTTAGGAGCGTCATCTACTGGCGGAGTGCTTTTCTTCATACACGCGATAATCGGTATAGTTACCAGGGAAATCCTCTACTTCGCCTTGTCCTCTGAATACAAAAAGGTGGTCTACTATCTTATCCATAAAATAGCGGTCGTGCGATACTACCACCAAGCACCCTGGGTAGTCTAATAAGAAATCTTCCAACACGTTTAGCGTTACAATATCAAGGTCATTAGTAGGCTCATCTAATATCAGAAAAGTTCGGATTTTGTATCAGTACAGTACAGAGGTACAGGCGTTTAAGCTCCCCACCACTGAGTTTTTTTCTACATAGTCGTATTGTTTTTGCGGTCGAAGAGAAAACGCTCTAACAGTTGTCCTGCCGATAGGGTACGCCCTTTCAGTAGCGGTATGTAATCGCCGTATTTTTGTATTACCTCTATTACTTTTTTTGCCCTTGCAATACCTCTATACCTTCCTGTGTATAATAGCCGAATTTGATAGTGTCACCTACTATTATTTTGCCACTATCAGGGGCTAATGTCCCTGTCAGTAGGTTCAAAAAAAGTAGACTTACCGGTTCCGTTCTTACCGATGATACCCACCCGTTCCCCTCTTAGGAAGTTGTAACTGAATTTATCGAGTATTGTTAGCTTATCAAAAAGCCTTACATACGTTGTGAAACTCTACCGTCTTGCTACCCAATCGCTCCATATTGATTTCCAGCTGCACAGTGTGTTCCTTCCGTCGTTTATGGGCTTGTTCTTTTATCTTGTAGAAATCGTCAATCCGCGATTTCGATTTGGTTGTTCTTGCTTTAGGTTGGCGGCGCATCCAGTCTAATTCTTTCACGTATAGGTTTTTAGCCTTTTCTACCGAAGCCTGTTCTTGTGCTAATCGCTGTTCCTTCTTTTCTAAGAAGTAAGAATAATTACCCTTATAGCTGAACAACTCACCTCCGTCAAGTTCTAATATTTCGTTGCACACGCGCTCCAAGAAATAGCGGTCGTGAGTAACAATAAAGAGCGTCAAATTTTCTTTGGCAAAAATACTGTTCTAGCCACTCTATCATCTCAAGGTCTAAGTGGTTGGTAGGCTCGTCTAAAATAAAGCAAGTCAGGCTTGCTGATAAGCACATTAGCCAAAGCGAGGCGTTTTTTCTGCCCGCCTGATAGGTTCTTCACTTTCAGACTAAGATTGTCTAATTTCAGCCTAAAAAGAATTTGTTTATATTGAGTCTCAAAGTCCCAAGCGTTGTGTAGCTCCATTTGCTCAAAAGCCTTTTTGGTATGCTACTTCGTTTTCAGGGTGCTCCAAAGCGTGTTCGTATGCTTGAATAAGACGCAAAATAGGATTATCAGCAGCAAAAATAGTCTCTTCTACGGTTAGTTCTTCATCAAAAATACGGATTTTTGCGACAAAAATCCGATATGTATTCCTTTTCTAAACACCACCTGACCGCTATCGGGCAAGTCTTTACCTGCCATAATATTCAGAAGAGTTGTCTTTCCAGTGCCATTTTTTTAGCAATAAAGGCAATCTTTTTGGTCTTTATTGATGCCAAAAGAAATATTTTCGAGTATAACTCTTTCCCCAAAAAGCCTTAGATATATTTTCTACTGATAATAAATTCATTATATTATTTTTATCTTAAATTATGTTGAAAACAACAGACTGTCTACAATGTTTTTTTGTGTATGCTTGTTCTGTCACATTTCCCCTTTTTGAAGGGGGCTAGGGGATGTTAATAATCAATAGCAGCCCGCAAAAAAATAAGCAAAAACGCTAAGAACAATTTTTTATTATCTTTGCCCACATACAAAAGACAAGAAACCTATGAAAATCTATATCAACGGAGCCTCCTGCATAAGTACCCAACCTACTTTTCCTACCCCTTTATTTGAGGGCTTTCTGCCAGCCCAGCCCGATGAGGTGCTTTATGCGCAAGAACCTTCTTATAAGGACTATATAGCCCCCAATGCTAGCAGACGAATGGCTAAAGGGGTGAAAATGAGCATTGCTACCGCTACTGAAGCTCTCCATGAAGCCAATATTACTACGCCCGAAGCTATAATAGTAGGTACAGGTATGGGCTGCGTTCAAGACTCCGAAAAAGTTCCTCAAAGCGATGCTCGATAACCACGAGCAACATCTTACCCCTACGGCTTTTATACAATCCACCCACAATACAGTAGCCGGACAACTCGCTTTGCATTGGCAGTGCCACAGCTATAATACGACTTATGTTAACGGAGCTATCTCGTTTTGAGTCTGCTCTCTTAGATGCTACAATGCAGTTAGAACAACAGCTGATAGCCAATGCTTTAGTAGGAGGGGTAGACGAACACACTCCTTTTTCTACAGACGCAACAATTGGTAAAAAGCAACCTGATGGGCGAGGGGGCAGCTTTCTTTGCTCTTTCCGCTATTCCTACGGAGCATACTTATGCCGAGCTCGTAGATATTAGTCTTCGCAATGAGGTTACACCTGACGAACTCCCCGTCTTGGATAACTGACTTTTCTCCAGCATAATGCTCTTAGCATAAGCGATATAGATATTATTTTCACTGGCGACTCTACTCCGCTACCTTGGCAATGTCCTATATTGTCTTATAAAAAAATCTTTGTGGCGAATATTTTACAGCCTCAGCTTTTGGTTTATGGTATGCCTGCCACTACCTGAAGGAGGACAAAGCACGCCGCATACTACTCATTAATTCTTATAACAATAAAAGATTTTAGTTTGGTATTAGTAGAAAAATTTTTCTGTATAGACTTACCCTATACGTTGGATATAGGAACGATATAGGAAGAGCGAAGGAAAGTCGGCGAGCTGGCGCAGCCGAGTATGTGACGAATAATTAGCGAAAAATAAGTATCCAATAATGGTTAAAGAAATAGAAAAATATACTTTTTACTCATTTCCTGCTAATCAATGTAAGAAAAATTGATTATTAGAGTGTAACTTTGCACCGTTTTTTTATAGTATGTATAATTATAGTAACTAACTAAGAATCAATTGTAAAGAATACAAAAACTACAGTTCTCATTATGACTAAAAAGCCTTATTTTCACTACTTACAACCTTATTTTTGTACAGTAGTTTTAGCACAACAAGAGTCGCAGTACACACAGTATATGTATAACACTATGCTGTTTAATCCTGGTTACACTGGCTCACGCGAGGTAGGAAGTTTCTTTGGTATGTTTCGTACCCAATGGGTAGGTATCAAAGGGGCTCCTACTAATGGAAGCATTAGCTATCATCAACTGATGGAAAAACCTACGCAATGTAGGTTTAGGAGGAAGTATTTTTCCATGAGAGTATTGGTCCTCAAAACCAAACACAATTAGCAATAGATGCATCGTATACATTGAACTTTGAAAACTCTAAATTAGCTTTTGGTATAAAAGGTTCAGGTAGTTTATTCCAAATAAATTACGATGAATTGCGCAAACAAGATAATACCGATGTTACCTTAGCGGGTACCGAAAGTGTATTTTCACCTAATATAGGGGCGGGAGTGTATTGGTATACTAATAAGTTTTACCTTGGTTTCTCAGTGCCTAATATGTTAGAAACTACTCATTATAAAGACCAATCGGTATCAGTGCTAAGAATGCACAACACTTCTATTTTATTGGGGGCTATGTATTTAACCTATCAGATAATGTGAAGTTTAAGCCAGCAGTACTTACTAAAAGCTTCTTTTGGAGCACCATTACAAGTAGATGAAAACTCAGCTAACTTTATGTTCAATGAAAAGTTTGTCATAGGGGCAGCTTACCGTTGGGATGCCGCAGTTAGTATAATGGCGGGCTTCCAAGCCAATGATCGTTGGTTTATAGGCTATGGTTATGACTACGAAACAACTGAATTATCAAAAATACAACTCAGGTTCACACGAGATATTCTTGCGTTACGAACTTGTTAAAAACCTATAAGAAAATCGTATCACCTCGATTCTTCTAAAATAATATTTTTAACCATTAACCACTTTTATCAATAAATTATTAATTTGTAATTGTTAATTGTTAAAAATGAGATTATTAACTTTTAGTGTAGCTTTATTAAGTTCTACTTCATTACTTTTTGCACAACCAGAAAAAAAGAGTTGGAAAAAAAGCAAATGAAATGTATAAGAACTTTTTCGTATGTTGATGCGATTAAAATTTATGAAAGAATAGCCCAGAAAGGCTTTGTGAATCAGGAGATGCTCGAGAGTTTGGGCAACGCCTATTATTACAATGCAGAATACAAAAAGGCACTTCCTTGGTACGAACAACTTTTTCAAGAAGGTAAATACAAGGTAAAACCTGAGTATTATTATCGTTATGCACAAACACTTAAGTCTGTCGGCGACTATGCCCAAGCCGATAAAATGATGGCTAAGTTTGTTGAACTTACTAATGCTAATGATACTCGTGCGGCCCTTTTCGAAGAAAAATAAAGATTATCAAACGGTTATTAAGAACAACTCAGGCAGGTTTCAGCTTAATAATGCCTCTATTAATACCGAAAATTCTGAATATGGTACCGCTCTTTTATGGCGATAAGATAGTTTTGCAGGGGCTACCGATGCCAAAAAAGCTAAACATGGCGTATCTCAATGGACAGGCGAGAGTTTCTACGACCTTTACGAGGCAGAGCATTTTGATCAGAAATTAGGTAATAGAAAACCTTTTTCTTCTTCTGTTAATACACAGTTCAATGAGTCTACCCCGTTTTCACCAAAGACGGCAACACAATGTATTTTACACGTAATAATTACGTGAATAAAAAAACTTGGTAGCGATATCGAAAAATACTATTTTGCTTAAAAATATTACGTGCCACTAAAAGATAAAAAACGGCAATTGGGGGCGACATCGTTGAGGTTCCTTTCAATAGCGACCAGTACAATGTAGCACACCCTGCCCTTAGTCCAGATGAAAAGTATTTGTACTTTGCTTCTGATATGCCAGGCTCATTTGGTAATTCTGATATCTTCCGAGTAGAAATATTGGGTGATAATCAATATGGTACCCCGAAAAACTTAGGCAATATCATTAACACAGCAGGACGCGAGTCATTCCCTTATATTTCTAAAGATAATGTACTTTACTATTCATCTGATGGAATACCTGGTCTTGGGGGTTAGATATTTTTCGCTGCGAAGTTTAATGCCAATGGCTCTACTTCTAAAACCGGTAAATATTGGTATGCCTGGTAACAGTGCAGATGATGACTTCTGTTTTGTGTTCAATAGCGATAGCAAAATAGGTTTCTTAACCTCAAACCGTCCTGGAGGGAAAGGTAAAGATGATATTTATAGTTTCCACGAAGATAAACCTCTATTGTTCTCTTGCCAGAAAAAAATATCAAAGGGATAGTAAAGATGCTAAAAACTAAGGCTATTATAGCCAATGCAAAAAGTGATCTTATCTGATAAAGTGATGAAAGAAGTAGGTAAAGACCAGTCGAAAAGCTGATGGTACTTTCACCTTTGAAAAAAGTAAATTGCAACGATTCTCACTACTACTTACGTGGTGAAAAAAAGAAAAAAATACGAAACAGCCGAGGTGAATGTTACTGTAGGGAAAGATGAGGTAGTATATGAGATATTCCTCAACCCAAGACAAGTAGCTATCAAAAAAAGGTATGGACTTAGCTAAAGTATTTGAAATCAAAGAAATTAAGTTCGACTATAATAAAGCTAATATCCGCCCAGATGCTGCGGTTGAGCTTACTAAAAATCGTAGAGGTAATGCGCGAGTATCCAAAAATGAAGATAGATATTCGTTCTCATACTGATAGCCGTGGTGCTGACTCATATAACCTTAAACTTTCTGACCGCCGTGCTAAAGCTACCCTCGAAATGGATAGTTAAACAAGGTATCGATAAAAAAACGCTTAAAAAGCTAAAGGTTATGGCGAAACACGTCTCGTAAACGGATGCTCTAACGGAGTGCCTTGTACTGAAGAAGAACATCAAGAAAAACCGTCGCAGCGAATTTATCGTTGTTGCGATGTAATAATCTCTCATAATAGCTTTGTCAAAGAGGTAATATTTATAGTTACCTCTTTGGCAAAAATCTTTAAATATAGTATTCATTTCCTAAATTCTTAATTTTTTTCTTATTTATATCTTATGAAAAAAACTTTTTATAACTTTCTTATTAATATTACAATTCTCTTTTGCTCAAAATGAAAAAAAGAAGCTTTGCAAAAAGCAGCTAAATATTATAAGAACTTAGATTATGTCGAGGCCATCAATGCTTATGAAAGTATAGCCCGCAAAGGGTTGAACCCCAAGAACTTTTTAGAGAACCTTGGTAATGCTTACTATTATAATGCCGATTATCAGCAAGCTAATAAATGGTATGATAAACTTTTTAAAGCTAAGGATCCTAAAACTAATAAGCCTTTAAATATCAAGCCAGAATATTATTACCGCTATGCTCAAACTCTAAAAAAAGCAAAGGTGATTACGATGCTTCCGACAAAGTAATGGATCAGTTTGTAGCACTTACAGGTAAAAATGATGCGTGCTCTACTATTTCTCAAAAAAACAGAGATTATCAGGCTGAAGTAAAACGCAATTCAGGTAGAATGGAGCTCAATTTGCTCAAACTCAATACTAAAAAAATCAGAGTATGGTACAGCTTTCTATGGTGATAATATTGTATATGCTACTAGCAAGACCGGTTTTTCTAAAAACGCCGTTCAGAATGGACAGGCGACAATTTTTATACGCTCTACGAAGCTAATACCGATAGCCTTCAAGCCTCAAGAAAAAGCAAAATTAAACGGTATTAATACTAAGTTTAATGAATCAACAGCTGCCTTTACCAAAGATAGCAATACGATGTACTTTACTCGTAATAACTTTATTAATAACGAGGTAAAAACTAACGGCGACCAAACTGTACTGCTTAAGATTTTTAAGGCTACTAAAGATAAAAAGCGGCAAATGGGGGAATGTGCAAGAAATGCCTTTCAATAGCAATATCCACAGCGTAGCGCACCCAGCCCTATAGTCCTGATGGCAAATATATCTATTACACTTCTGATATGAAAAGGTACTATTGGTGCTTCTGACATCTACCGCTCTAAAAATATTAAAAAGACGGTTATGGTAAACCAGAGAACTTAGGCGAGCGTATCAATACACCTGGTCGCGAGTCTTTCCCTTTTATATCTGATGATAATATACTCTATTTCTCTTCTGATGGTTTTCCTGGCTTAGGAGGCTTAGACATTTTTGCAGTCAAATTAGATGCAGAGGGCAATCCTATTACCAAGCCTATCAATATAGGTCGTCCGGGTAACAGTGCAGATGATGATTTTTGTTATGTTATCAATAGTCATACACACATAGGCTATCTTACCTCTAATCGTCCAGAGGGTAGAGGGAGCGATGATATCTATAGCTTCTATGAGCATACCCCTCTTCGTTTTTACTTGTCAATACAACCTTAAGGGGTAGTTAAAGATGCTGCTACATCAGCTATTATTCCTAATGCAAAGGTAGCTCTTTGGAGTACCAACAATACTCTTTTAGAGGAAACTACAGCCGATGCTGAGGGGGCATTTACATTCAATTACACAGCTGATTGTGGCGACTTGCAACTATTGATTAAATCAGAGAAAGAAAAAAATACAATAGCAATCAGCAGCTTTTAGCGCTTAATAGCGATAAAGATGTAACAGCAGAAGTATTATTAACGCCTATTCCTGTAGTAGAGAGAAGAAACCTAAAGAAATAGCGGTAGGCAACGATTTAGCCAAAAATATTGAATATTGAAAAACATCTACTTCGATTATAATAAGGCTAACATTCGCAAAAGATGCAGCTGAGCAGTTAGCTAAAAATCGTAAAAGTGATGCAAGAGCACCCTACAATGACGGTAGATGTACGCTTGCATACTGATAGTAGAGGGTCTGATAAGTACAACCTAGCCCTTTCACAACGCCGTGCTAAGTCTACTATCAAGTGGATTACCTCTCACGGAATTAAGAAAAACCGTATTACAGGTAAAGGTTATGGCGAAACGCAGTTAGTAAACGAATGTAGCAATGGGGTACCTTGTACTGAAGAGCAACACCAAGCCAACCGTCGTAGTGAGTTCATTATTATTAGTTATTAGTTATATTTTTAAAATTGATTTATACAAAAACAGTCTGAGTATTATCACTCAGACTGTTTTTGTATATTAATTCTTCTTTATATCTTACTCATAGCCTCTTTTATGTGGGCTACTTCAGCTCCTATATCGCCTGCACCTACAGCTAATAGTAAAGACGGCTGCATAGTCTCTAATAGGGGAATTAGCTCTTTTTGCTTACTAATGTCTTTTTGTGGGGCAGTAATTTTGTTTAGCAAAACTTCAGAGGTAATACCTTCAATAGGCAATTCTCTGGCAGGATAAATATCCAGTAGGATAACCTCATCAAACTGCGATAAGCTTTTTGGCAAAATCATCCATAAAGTCACAGGTACGACTGAAGAGGTGAGGCTGAAAAAAATAATAGTTTTAGGGGGTATCAGGATACATTTCGCTCACAGCCTGATAAAGTGCGTTAATTTCTGAAGGGTGATGAGCGTAATCATCTATAAACACCCTATCTTTTATGATATACGAAAAACGCCTTTTTACCCTTTGAAAGTTGCCAGATGAGGAAGTAAGGCTTCTGGGGCAAATCCTGCCTTTACGGCTATCGAAACAGCTGCTAAAGCATTTAATAAATTGTGTCTTCCGGGTTTTTAAGAAAGTGTAATCTTTGTAGATACCTCCTTTGTATTTAAAATCGAAGTGGTAAACGCCATCTCACTATGCGAATATGCTGAAAAGAATAGTCAGAATCATCTTCTAATCCAAAAAGTTTCGCCTGCTATAGCCAACCCATTACGCACTATTAGGGCTACCTCCTTCTTTTATTTTGCCTGCAAATTGGTGAAATCCTTCTATCAGGTGTTGCTCATCACCATAAATATCTAGGGTGGTCAGCGTCCATAGAAGTGATACACGCCATATTAGGCGACAGGCGCAGAGAAAAAGAACGGTCAAACTCATCAGCTTCAGCTACGGTATATTCATTACCGTGTAGTACTAAGTTGCTATTGAAGTTTTCTGCTATACCTCCTAAGAAAGCACTTACCGAGGGCGCCGCTTTCTACTAATATATGGGCGAGAATGCTTGAGGTAGTCGTCTTGCCGTGCGTGTCCGCTACCGCTAAACAGAAACTGTTTTGCGTGATAAAGCCTAACACTTCCGAGCGTTTTTACCACCTTACAACCATTTTTGCTGAAAAATACAGCAGTTCTGAAATGGTCTTTAGGTATAGCAGGGGTATAAACCACCAAAGTAGTAGCTTTGTCTTTAAATGAGACTGGAATAGCGGCAACATCATCAGTGAAGTGTACCGCTATTCCCTCTTTTTCAAGCATTTCTGTAATTTCAGTAGCGCACGGTCGTAACCGCATACAGCTTTGCCATTAGCGTTGAAATAACGTGCAAGGGCTGACATACCCTATGCCGCCTATACCTATGAAATAAACGTTTTGTATGGGTGTTAAATTCATAACTTCTTGGTTTCTACTAATTTTCCGTCTTTGTAATATGATACTGTTGTTTCTTTTATACTGCGGTCTTCGCAGGTCTTTTTGGGTGATAACGCCTTTGTCATATAGCTCACGGCAGTTACCTTTTTCTGTTATATACCACTTCTCATTAGCTTGCCTTCAGGGTCGTACTTAGTGGTGGCTTTACTATCGATAATCTCTATTTTTAGCTTACCGTTTTGGTAATACTCCTTAGTGATGTTTTTGATGCTATTTACCTCCTTACTTGGGTTGCCATTTTTGTGATAAGTAGTCACTATTTGGTCTGCGCCCTCTTTTAGATTGGTGTATATCTCTATCTTTTGTGCGATATTCCCTGCGTGGTCATACACCAAGCCCTCTATCATATTTCCTTTAAAAATATTTTTCTTGCGCAATCGCCCTTCCGAGTTGAATAGGTGTATTTCTGATAACTTTCCGCTGTCAAAAAATATAAGTAGAGGCTATGTTACGCTTTTTGTTGAGAAACTTCCCTTCCCCTATCAATATTCCTCCATTACCTATCTCAAACTCAAATCGTTGTTCGTTATTATCAATGATGTAGCTCCCTTTTTGCCAAACTCACCTTGCGTGTAATGGTAGGCTTGGCGTATCATATCGCTGTTGATAGCGCCAGCATTACCCTTTTTCATCAGTCTTTGTAGTTGTTCATACACTTCATAATTAGCGTATTCTTTAATCTCTACAATACCTTTTTGAAAGCATCACTTTTTGTGTCGATAAAAACCGAAGGCTTCAGCGTAGTTTGTCCTATTGCTGCAACTGCCCACCATATTATGCTTATAAAAATTAATTTCTTAGTCATTCTATTCAGATTTTAATCGTTGAGTATGAGGTTTTACTATATCTTTAGTAGCGTTGAGCTGTGCCAAAGGCTTTTATATGTACCGATAAGGCTTCTTGCTGTGCTTCATCGGCTATTAGCGTGCTAAAAGTGTCAGCAAACAGCTCATTTAGTTCACTTTCACGCAATAGTATAGCTGCTTGTTTATCGGCTATCGCACGTAGCGTTCTTGGTCTGGTGGTCTTCGGCTACATTAGGCGAGGGATAAAAATCACAGGCTTGCCCACTACGCATAGCTCACTTACTGAACTAGCTCCTGCGCGCGAGATAATCACATCAGCCGCTGCGTACGCCAATTCCATTCGGTCAATAAATGCCAATACACGTACTTGTTCACTATTGTATTTTTGTATTCTTCGTAGTATAACTTTCCACACTGCCATAACACCTGTACCCCTAATTGCTCAAAAGAGGCAATTGCTGCTCTATAAGCTGATTGATACGGCGAGCACCTAAGCTACCTCCAAGCACTAATAAAAGTTTTTGCTGACTGTCTAAATGAAAATAAGAGAGTCCTTCAGAGCGATAATCTCCCTATATTTAGTAAGTTTCATCGCGTATAGGGTTTCCTGTTTTTACTATTTTTCTCCTTCGGGAAAAATTGCTCCATAGCATCGTAAGCTACACATATCTTGTGAGCGTTTTTGGCGAGCATCTTATTAGTGATGCCAGCATACGAATTTTGCTCTTGTATAAAAGTAGGAATACCCATCTGTCCTGCTACTTTCACTGACAGCACCACTAGCAAAACCCCCAGTGCCTATTACCACATCGGGCTTAAAACGTTTGATGATGCTCCTTGATTTTAGCAAGCTGCTGATAAATTTTAAAAGGGAAAAAGCAGGTTCTGCCAGCTTAGTTTACGCTGCAAACCCGAAATCCACAAGCCTTCAATGGGGTAACCTGCTTGAGGCACTTTCTGCATTTCCATACGGTCTTTTGCCCCTACGAAAAAGGATTTCAGCATCGGGTAGCCGTCTTTTAGCTCGTCAGCAATGGCTATGGCAGGGAATATATGCCCTCCTGTTCCTCCCTCCTGATATGATAAATCTTTTTCATTATTTCTTAGCTATTTTTGTTGTTTATCAACTTCTAACGCCTGATTTCCACATTTTCAGCTCTATCACCGTAATCTCAGGCCATATCCCTAATCTACCAGGGAAAGCGTGGTATCCAAAAACCTCTATTTACATTCAAATATCGTGCCCCTTTCTTTTGTACATACCTCCCCAATATTTATAGATATATTGCGAAGGACTCCAGCGCCACTGGGGTATCTCTATGCCGCACTGCATTCCGTGTGTATGCCCGCTTAAAGTTAGGTCTATAGACTTCTGTTCAGGTAGAACTATTTCTTTGCCAATGGGTAGGGTCGTGACTCATAAGTATCTTGAAATCGGTCTCGCTTACTCCCTTCCATCGCTTTGTTTAAGTCACCATACTTAGAAAAACGCCCGTGTCCCCAATTCTCTACCCCTATAAGGGCAATCTTGTCTCCATTGCGCTCCAAATAACGATTATTGTTTAGCACAAATCCCAGCCCATTTCCTTCTGTAGCAGGTGTAGTTCTGCTATGTTTTGCTGTTTAGCTTCTGCACTTTCCCAAGACGAATAATCGCCGTAATCGTGGTTACCCATAATCGAGAATACCCTATCAGGGGCGTGTAGGGTAGCAAATAGTTGCTTCCAATCGCGTACCTCTTCAGCTAAGTTATTCACTAAATCGCCAGTAAATAGTATTACATCGCTTTTCTGAGCATTGATAAGTTCCACTCCGTAACGTATTTTATCGTAATTGTCAAAAACTACCACAGTGAATATCAGATATTTGAGTGATGCGATAGCCGTCAAACGCTTTAGGTAGATTAGGGAAATAAAGCGTATACTTCCATACTTTGTAGTTGTATTTTCCTTTGAAAAATGCTGTAGAGTATCGAAGCGAAAGGTATAGCCGCCAATCCCCATCCTAAGGTACTGACGAACTTGCGTCGAGAGAGAATACGTGGGGCATTTGCTCTTCTTTTGATAAAAAGCGCAGCGCACTAAGCGACTAAGGTCTTCTATCAACAGCGGCAAACCGACAAAAAGGCAGATAATAAGCCACGTAAGAGTCCTGCTACGCGTACTGTTGCCGAGCGCTCCACACCGTTTTGCCTCTTCCAAACCATTGGTAAAGCAGGTATAGTACTATCGTTATAGCCACTCCCCAAAACAGCCAATGTACCCATCATCGTGCAGCTTTTAAGTGTCTTCAAACTCCTACTTGCGTAGAAACTCAGTAAAAATAAAAAGTAAGGATACTGAAAAGTATAGCAAAAATCATATAATCAATTGAAAATTAGCAAAAATTGATGAATTGGTTAATTAGCCAATTATCCCCCTTATAACCTCAATGTTAGAAATAGGTCTTTTGCTTTCGTCTAAAAAGCTCTCAGTTTTAAATGAGAAAGGTAGGCTAGTACCCAGTTCCTCAAAAACCGTACCCGAAAAATGTACGTCAGTAAAACCAGCTGCTTTTATCTGTTCTATGCTTTTCGCATTGATACCGCCACCAGGCATAATAGTAGGTTGTCCGCCTCCTATACGGTTTAATTCTTTTTAGTAGGTCGAGCCCTTCTATAGCTGATTTTTACCACCGGAAGTTAAAAATACGATGTACCCCTAAGCGTTTGAGGGTATGAATAGCTGCTATGGGGTCTGGAGCACAGTCGAAAGCGCGGTGGTAAATAAATTCCATAGTACCCGCTGCTTCCATTAGCTGAGCGGTACGCACCTCGTCGATGGTATTATCGCGGTGCAATACACCCTGTTACTACTCCTGGCAACCTAATTTCCCTGCAGAGAACAATATCGCGCAACATTACGTCAAATTCCTCTTCAGTATAGGGTAAAATCACCACTGCGCGGACGTATCGGTACACAGTTGCCCATACTCAATTCGTCCATTACTTTTTATGAGCTCACAACTGGGGTAATACCCCTACGCCCAATTCGCTACATAACTCTATACGGGTAGCTCCCGCATATCTGTGCATTTCTTGCCGACTCAAATGAGCTGGCAGCTATTTTCATAAATCATCTTTTGTTCTAATTTTTGGCAAAATTACAAAATAATCAGCAACTAACAAAGAAAAAGAATACCTATAGCCAATTGCCCATTCCACCATCAAGTGCAATTTTTCAGATTACTTTCTGATAGTGCTATGTCCTGAAATAGGGTTTACACCAAAAATAGAAGTAATAATAGTAAAAACAAGGAGCAGGCTATAACTTGCTCCTTGTTTTGTATTTTTGTAAATTAATATTATAAATTAGAGTTGTACTTCCTTATAAATTCTAATGCTTTTTCTACACGGTCAATAAGATCAATACCTTCATAGGTTTGAGGTATTTTTCAGTATGAACTATTTCTTGATTATTCCTGAATATCAAAGCCTCATTTGTATTTTCGAGGGTCATACCATTCTTTAAAGTGAATGGACTTCCCCAATCATCTCGAGTTAATTCACCATTCTCCGTTTCTTCGTAAATAGCTATCAAGATAGCATCCCAATGAAAATCCTCTGAAAGAATTTTTCCGCAACACTTCAATATTGTAGCGTTGTTGCCACTCCTCTTCTTGATAGTACATTCCATTTTTCAGCATAACTCAAGATAGAGCTATATTTAATGAAATAATACCGCCAATCTTTTAGAGTATTAACATCCTTTAGATAGTTTTGTATTTGTTTTTCAAGGTTAGGAGCAGTAAGGTTATTAAGACTACCTAACAACAAAGTGATAATATCTTTCGTTTTTCAAACTCTTTTCGCTGTTGTGAAGGGTGAAGTATTTCCTGCCAAGTTCTGTAATTATGACTTGCCATAAAACGATAGCGTTTATCTGTATATGTTTTGGCTGTAATCCCCATAAGTAAGTAGCGCCTTACTTACCAACAATAAATCATTGTCAAAAAGGTTCTAAAAAGAATCGAAATTTTGAGAATTCTCTAATCCTACAACAGCTATACAACCAAATAAAGTCCAATGATCTTCCAGTTCAAAGAGTTTCTCTATAAGTTTAGGATTTTGGTCACACCAAGCTATTTTCTCTATTTCTTCTTGTTTTTGTCGGATATTGAAACCGTTTTGATTCTTCTGTTAAAGAAGCTTTTTATTACAATTTCTTCTACTTCCTTTAAAAGGTTTTTCATACGTTCTAAACGAATTTCGTCAGTAGAGTTCCAAACTAAATTGCGTATTATGCGTATGCGTCGAGCAAAATCTGAGTTAGTAATATTTGTAGCTTTGGTTTTCCAAACTATAAAGGCATACAACATCAACATTTTTATTGAAACCGAAAAGAACCACGTGTTCCTACACCTGTATAGTTTTTTTGCAGCAATCTTTGAAAAAGGTTGGTTTGCCAATCATACACTATCACTTTTACCTGATTCATAGTTTTTCCTGAGAGATAGGTATAAAAACTCATCAATATTTATTTTCTCCCAGCAATCAAAAAGCTTTTTCTAAGAAAGTAATGTTATCAGGATTATTTTTATAAAGAGGAATCATCTCAAAGTAGTCCTTTTTATTACTCATATCGTCATCACTCTTTTATACGAATGATGTCAGTAAGGAAATGGAAGTAATTCAAAAACCGCTCATCAATGATATTATTACTATCTTTGTAAGGCCAAAAGCATATTTGTCAAGCAACATCTATTTTATGACTAATGCTATCATTATCAATAGTTTCTCCTAATAGCCTCTGTAAATTCAGCTTTGAAGTGTTCAAAAATCGGTAAGAGGTTTGCCACGAGAGTTCATTTTGATATAAATATCATCAGTAATATCCATATCTTTTAATTTCTTAAAATGAAAGTAATTTTTCTATCTTCAGTAAGTGCTTCCAAAGACGTGTAATTCCTGCAAAAGTGTGATGTATGGCGTCAAGCATTCGCAGCATTCCGTCTACAGTAGGATCGTCATTCCAAGCCATAGGAAACCATGCTTCATTACAAATTTGTTCAGATAAGCATTTTTCAGTACTAAAATCAGGAACAAAGGTTAAAAAGCTGTTCACAGAAGCGACGTGCACTGGGGCGAGTGGCGTAACTGAATTTTTCAAAACTTCCCATTGCTCAGCAGGTATATTTTTCACGTTTAGCAGCATACCAATGTAGCAAAAAAACAGGGTAGTAAGACGTTGTTGTCCATCTAAAGGGTACAAGTTTATTATCTATTACACTACCATAGATAAAATCTAACGTGATACCTTTGTCAGAATTTACTGCTTTTAAGAGTGCTTCAAGGAAACGATTGCGCTTTCTCTCTTCTTTTTCGCGACCTTGTGCGTAATCACGCTGTATGATAGGAATTTCGATGCCGTCAAAATCTTGCTGACAAACATCTATAAAAAGTATATTTTTCTCGTTCCATTATGCTTGAGTATTTTCAGGTTCTGGGTTTAATTCAGTTTTTAAATAAGGTTTTAATGTTTCTCCAATAGCTTTTTATATAAGCCTCACGGTCATCAGCACCCCAAGAATGTAAGTTAGAGGGGTTGGAGTATAATATTTAAAAATACCATTCTTGTACAATAAGGAATATAGGCTCCTGCTTTATCCATTTCGATAATTTTTACGACGTTTTACTTCAAAAACGGAATTATTCAAAAGCTGCATTATTCCCTACATTTAAAAGTGCCATATTGGCAAGACTATCTAAATAATCACCTCCAGTTTCGTTTGATAGCTGTGAAAAAATTTGTTTCTGTAGCTCATCAAACATGTGCTTTTTACAATGGAATTTTTGTTGTTCCATTTTTCTATAGCATTTTAGTGAGATCTCGCAGTTTTTAATTTGTGCTTCTATAGTAGATTTTTGCTGCCCTTTTTCTTTTATGGCATTTTCAAGATTTTCCCTTTTCTACCATACTTTGTAGTACTTCTTTGTGAATTGAGAGCCATTCTTTTTGTTTTTTTCAGTAGTGTTAAGAATTTCAGCATTTTGAGCGTGAATATGTTCTAAACTCAAGCGTTGTTTTTGTATTTATCAAAAGGGAAACGCAAACTTTCATCTTTAACATTCATTACTGAAAGTACATTAAATAGTAACAGAACTTGATGTGTATTTTTACTTTGGTAGGTTAGTTCTCCTAAAATTACCTCTTTCATCTCTTTTTATTTCAGAATCAAGATAAACTGATACTTCATCTTTTTCTTTCCCGCAGTACTATTTAGCAGATTGATAAGTGCTTTATCCTTATTGCCTACTGACACTAAAAAAAGCCTACTTTATGGAAAACTTCTCGGTTTCCATACCATTCTTTAAGTCGGGCAAAGTAAGCTGCAATATCTTTCCAAAGATCTTGTTTTTTTCTCTTTTCTTTTATTTTATTGTTAAAATAGAAGAAGGTAGCATATTATCTCTACTTTTACCGCCTGCCATTGAGATCGAAGAGCAAGTCGATACGATTAGGGTAGTCTTCAGGTTGATAATTGGTAAGAAAAAGCCCAAAAAGAGGGTTGATGTAGTTCTTTTTCAATGCTATCCCATTCAGCCGCAATTTCTAATTGTTCAGCTGGAGTAAGGTCACTATTGCGACTGAGAAAGAGGGCTCGTACTAATTCGGAGTTTGTAAGAGAATACGACCTATATTCAAGCGAGTAAATAGCTCTACTCCGCTAACGTTATCTTCTGGCTCGTACCAGATTATTTTTACATACTCTGTTAAATAAAAATAAAACTTATTAATAGTGCTTCTATCATCTTTAAACCATTCTTTAATAGTTCGATAAGCATTGTATATGAAGAAGAAATCTATATTATCTCCTTTTTATTAGGATCTAAATCTGTGAGATAAGAGTGTGTTTCTTTACGAGTCTCATAGGTAATCTCATATTTTCTGCTTGTTTTACTTTCTCCTGAAAATGATTTTTCAAGATAATTTAAAAGTAAATAAAGAGTTGTAAGGCGTTGCTGTCCATCTATCAACTCAAAAGTCTTCTCCTTTTATAGGCTGTACCACAATAGGCTGTAAATAATAAGATTTCAGCCCATTTTCATAAATATCCCCAAGAAGCTGCTTAACTTCATTTTCTCCCCAACGATACCCTCGTTGGTAATCGAACACAAAGAAATTGCCTTTTAATTTCTAAAAACCCCTTTAGTTTCAAATTTCATAATGTTATGGAATTAAGTTATTGATAATTTATTTTTGAAGCTTTTTTTAAACTTATTTCTATAATAAAGTAAAAGTTCCCGAAAAATTAGTAATTTTGTGTTTGAAAAGAACACCAAAATTCAGGAACTTTGGGCAAAAGATACAATAAATAATTGGATTATTCCCTTTTTAAGTGTAGGAAAAGGAGGATTTAAAAGTAATTTTTGATTTGGCTACAATTGGATGGTAGTCATACACGTTGTCGGCAAAAAGGAGAATCTACAGGCTATCAAGCAAGAAAAATCCGTAACCACAAATAGCTGGAAATCACAATGACTTATATGAAATAGAAGAAGTACTAAAAAGAAATCTTAGCTTTATTAGAAGAAGCAGGAATAGAATACAAAGGTTTGTTTCTCAATGCTGATGCAAGATTTGACAACAAATCTCTGAGAGATTTTTTTAGAAAGCAAAAGAAATTATAGCAAACATTAAACCTAATCCTCGAAATGGAGAGCAACCAGATGTTTATTTTGATGAAGAATTGTACAAAAAAATAGGTTTAAAAATTGAACAAGCAAATGGTTGGCTTGACGGATATAAAGGTTTGATAATGAGATACGAGTATCTTGATGTAACTTGGATTGGAATGCTTTTTATTAGGGTTTTATCTCCAAGTTCCTAAAAAGTTTAAAACACGTTTTTTTGCTAAAAACTATGAGCAATAGTTATTACCACACTAGAATACTAGAAAAACTTCTAACTTAATACTGCTCACATTCAAGGTGCGATATTACAATATTTTTTTGTTTGAGCAAGTTTTTTTACTACTTTTTCACAATTATCAATAAAAACATAATTATTAATGATGCAAAACTCTTTTAATAACTTTTTATCTCACTCGTCCTACTTGTCCCACCAGTCCCACTTGTCCCACCAGTCCGAACAACCACCGAAGGATGAGCGAAGGATCACCGAAGAATTAGCACTCCTCTCTCGTCTCTACAATAGGCTTCCGTCAAATAAAAAAAGGTAGCAAATCCTTGATAGACTCAGTGCGAATGATATGTCCTTTAGCTCCCATAAAATAAAACAGGAATAGGCTGTTGCTGTTTAGTCTCATACTCTGAAAGCGACTGACGACAAGCACCGCAAGGCGAAACAGGTTGCCCTGTAGGGTCTTCAGCAGTGCCCGAAATAGCAATCATCTTTATAATCTCATCAGGGCATTGGGTCGATGCCTGATAAATAGCCACTCTTTCAGCGCACAAACCAGAGGGGAAGGCCGCATTTTTCTTGGTTTGAACCAATAAATATCTTACCATTGCCTACTAATACAGCAGCTCCCACTTTGAATTTCGAATAAGGAGCGTAGGCATTATGACGCGCTGCTACTGCTTCAGCCATAAGAGTTTGTACCTCAGTAGGTAGGTCAGCGAGGCTTTCAAATATAGAGTATCTGATTTGTAATTGTTTTTTTCTGTTTTTCATAAAATGACTTTTTAGACGGCAAAGATAATCAAATAATTAACAAATGACAATTAATAATTAACAATTATAGAGGTATTTGTCATTTATCATTTGTCATTTGCCATTAATTTACTATCTTTGCACCCTAAATAACAGAAAATAAACTATATGCTAGATAAATTAAACATCGTTAAACAGCGATTTGATGAGATTTCAGACCTGATTATTCAGCCTGATATCATCGCCGACCAAAAAAACGCTATATCCAGCTTAACAAAGAGTATAAAGACCTTAAAGAGCTGATGGATAAGCGTGAAGAATACATTACCGTAACGGGAAATTTGAGCGAAGCGGAAGAAATTATAATCGATGGTTCTGACCCCGAAATGGTAGAAATGGCTAAGCTGCAACTCGAAGAAAGCAAAGAACGCCTACCACAGCTCGAAGAGGAAATCAAATATATGCTTATCCCTAAAGACCCTGAAGATGCTAAAAAAATGCCGTGATGGAAATACGGGCGGGTACAGGTGGCGATGAGGCTTCTATCTTTGCTGGTGACCTTTATCGTATGTATACCAAATACTGCCAAAGCAAGGGCTGGAGTACCTCAGTAATGGATTTTAATGAGGGTACGGCAGGAGGCTATAAAGAGATTATTTTTGAGGTTACTGGCGATAATGTATATGGTACTTTGAAGTTTGAAGCAGGGGTGCACCGTGTGCAACGCGTGCCACAGACCGAAACACAAGGGCGTGTACACACTTCAGCGGCTACTGTTATTGTGCTTCCCGAGGCAGAAGAGTTTGATGTAGAGCTTGATATGGCCGATGTAAAGATTATCCGTACTACTTCTACCGGACCTGGTGGGCAGTCAGTTAATACTACTTATTCAGCTATACAGTTGCAACACATTCCTACAGGTATAGAGGTGCGTTGTCAAGACGAAAAGTCACAGCATAAAAACCTCGATAAAGCCTTAAAAGTATTACGCTCTCGCCTTTATGAAATGGAGTTGGCTAAGAAAATGGAGGCAGACTCAGCACGCCGTAAATCTATGGTATCAAGTGGTGACCGTTCGGCTAAGATACGTACTTACAACTATCCACAGGGGCGTGTTACCGACCACCGTATTGGGCTTACCCTCTCACGATTTACAAAAAACGTTATTAACGGTGATGTACAACGCCTTATTGATGAACTCCAACTTGCTGAAAATGCTGAGAAACTAAAAGAAGGAGACGTATTTTTAGTGATGAAAAACAAATAACAAATAAAAAGCTGTATAATCCGCAAAACGAAATGTACCAAAAATTAAAACAGAAATGTACATTTTTGGCGGTGGTTGAACAGGGCAAAGGTAATAAAAAAACACGGATAGGCTGGGTGCTTATCCGTGTTTTTTTATATACTGCCTTTATAACCTATCGGGTAACATTAGTAAATCGGGCTTGTAAATATCCTTTACTTCAGTGCTTGGTTCAAAAGGTGTCTACATCTTGGCGTTGGGGTATTTTTGGTGTATATGCCATTGGCTACTTCGGTGAGGAGCTTTGTCCATTAGGCGTATGCCCATTGGTAGTAGTTCTTTCTGCCATAGTTCCTTTGCAGCTTCTTTGGGTGATTTGGCGTATAGCTTGGGTGGTATCCAACACCAGTCTTGGCATAGTATATCGCCTCTATCTATACCCGCATTGAGCCAATAAACGCTCCCTCCAGCTACTATATCACGCATACGGATTGCCCACTCAATAGCTGAGCGTCCTCGATGTCGAGGTAAAGGCTGGGGTGATAACCTATCCACCTAAGCGAGTTTTGTAGCGGGTTCGCTTGCCTATATAGTCGAATGAATGAACGGTTATGCCTAAATCTACCCCCAGAGGGCATAGTATCGTAGGTGAGCATTCCTGCAGGTAATATGGGTATGTTGTGTAGCTAGCCAAACGCCCGATATACTTATCGTCTAAGGGGCAACATACGCCTACTACTTCATAGCCTTTGGTAAGACGATAAGGATAGTATTTCCTGCCCGAAATACTTTTTGTCCGCTGATAAATACTTTAAACTTTTGCTTCATTTTTTTATTATCTTCTGTTGTTGTTTCTGTGATTTCCCCTAAGTATTTAAAGCCTTGTACGGCTCTAAAATGCCCTCCATAGCCTGCTACCATTACCTTTTTCACCTTGAATAGGTTTGCAGGTTTTTATCATTAGAGGCTTGGCTTCGGACTTTGTTATCTCCGTGCAATTTAGCAGAGGTTTGTTCCCATTTATTAGAATGGCGAAGGTAGTTGCACAGTTGAGGGTGTGAGGTATGAAAAAGTGTGTAGTTTGCGATTACAACGCCCGTTGCCCTCAAATGGTACTGCATTACAAAGTTGAGAAATTGGGTACCTACGCCCGCTCCTTGCCATTCGGGCATTACTACTAAGCGGGTAGCACGATAGGCATTGGCTGTAAAATAGTGGGGGCAACGGCAACGTGGCAAACAAGTTCACCATTGACTGTACCTACAAAGTATTCAGCACAAGGAGGATGTGGCAAAATCTAAATAGTAATGTTCTTTAAAAATAACGCCAGTAACTTCCGTTTGCCTTCCAAACTTTGGAGTTCAATAGGAGGTCGTTTTTGGACTTTTTACTTCTGATACTCTCGTATCATATACCCAATCGGGTTGCAGCCATTCGATTATATCATAATGACAGGATAACAGAATGATTTGTCGATTAGGCACGCGTCTCACGCTTTTGGCAAACGCCGAAGCCCCTATTTTGGCGATTTGGCGGTCGATTACAGAGGTGAATTCGTCTACTATTACCTTGTTGGGGGCATCACAAATGAGGCGCGCTAAACCCGCACGAAACTGCTCGCCATTACTGAGGACTTTGAAGGAGCGCAACCAAGCTGGCACATCTCCGAGCCCTACAGCTGAAAGGGCGGAGGTTACTTCGTTCATTGACTTGTCGGGGCAATATCCTCAATAATGGGTAGGTTCAGATTCCAGCCCTCGGTGAGGTTGGTAATACCGCTATCCCATATTTGTTTGCCAATGGAAGTTTTGCCACTTCCTGAGGGGCCAACGATGAGGCCTATTTGCCAACCTTCGTCTTCTATGGGTAGGTTGGCGGTGTGTTCCCATGTGCCCATTTTTCGGCATTGAAAAAGGGACTTTTACTTTTTCGGCGCGAAAGGTTTTGAAGTTTTTCGCTGGTGTGTTTTACTTTGATTTCCATTATACGCTTACTACTTTAAGGTTAGTGAACCCCCATTTTTGGAGTTTCTCGAATAGTTCTTTTTGTTCTTGTTCGCTATTTACTTTGATGATGATAGCGTGCTGTTCTTTGTACTTGAATTTTGCCATTTGTTATTTTGTTTTTGTAATTCAGAAAAATAGTTGTACTTTTTGCAGTCCCAACCTATAGGAAACAAAAAGCACGCTGACGCAGAAGACATATTGTCCTCCGCAGTCAGCGTGCTGATATTTCTATGAATAAGTTGGGGAACTTTTAATAGAAAAAGCGGAGGACATTTTTACTGCTTGTCCTCCTATTTTAGCAGTGTTTTAAACTTCATTTAAAAGCTGTTTAAATTCTTACTTCCACCGAAACAGCTTATATTTCCAAAGGATAAAATACTAATACAGCGAGTAGCAAGAGCCAAATGATGTGCCTTACGGGGCTGCTTTTGGCTTGTTTGCTTACTGTTTGTGTTGGGTATATTCGATGCTTTTGCGCTTCGGTTTTAATGCGAGTGTATGAATTATTATAAAAGGGCACTATCAGCCTGCTGTAGGCTCTTAGAATGGGTGCTTGTAGTACGTAGCTTAACCTTTCCGTTTGTTACCCTTATGGTCTCGGTATCGCCGTCACGAATGCGGGTGTAGATAAGTTCACGAGGTTGCCTACACTATCGGTGAGGGTTTCGAGTTCGAGTTCAAAGGACTGTTCGGACTGTTCGGATAAGGCAGACACTTTTGGACTGGTAGGCGAATGGTTGTGAGCTATCTTTATAGGTGATAAAGTGCTCTTTCTGTACTTGCTTTTGCTCGTGGCTTTCTACCTTGCGGGTACGACAACCTACCAAGGCAAGAAATGCCAATAATAATAGGGCTAATTTTTCTCATTTTCCAATGTTTTTGTATTCGTCTTTTTGCATTAAAACACGGACAAGCTTTGGCTACTCCGGGAAGTCTCGGTGTCCTAAAATCTCGGCTTCGGGGTATAAGGCTTTTAGCTCGGTAGGAGCTTTATTAAGGCTTCTTTCTGTGCCACTGTGCGGGTGTCTTTGGGTTGGAGGGTGTTTTTATCTATCCCTCCAATATAACAGATGCCGATGCTGTCCTTATTGTGTCCTTCTACGTGAGCAGGTATCTTATTTACATCTCTGCCCTCTTCAATTGTGCCGTCAAGGCGTATGATGTGAGTTGTAACCTATCTCATTAAAAGCCTCTTTGTTTTGTGCCAAAGGTTAATATCTTTGGCGCTGTACTCTCTGCCCTCTGGTGTAGCGGAGCAGTGAACCACTAAATAATGGATGTTGCGGGTGCTCATTGCTTATAGTATTAGGGTGAATAGTATAATAAGGGTTATTGCTATAGCCAATGGGTTTACCCATAGTACCCAACAGGCGTTGTATTGTGTGTGGTGTATTGCTATTATCCCTAAGAGTTGCTGGTACTGCCAGCATTGGGTGCTATCCATTAAGGGTATATCAGCTTTGGTAAGAGGTGAAAAAGTGAAAATACCCAAAGCCAAAGAAACACGCTACAGCCAACAATGGCAATAATATGTACAGCCAGCTATAAAGCTCGGCACAAACAATAAAGCCTCCGATGAGTATTAGGGGGTAAGATGATGTTGGCAGGCGGGTGAAACTTCTTGTTTTTACCAGCAAAAGGCACTATATAACTGAGTGCAAATAATTTGATAATGTGTTTTCTGATTTCCATAGTGGTTTGTGTTTAGAGTTAATAGGGGCGAATGATAACTCGCCCTCTACAGGTGTTGTTATACTTTGTTATGTACAGTAATGTAGATTTTACCATTCATACAAATAGCTTCAGCACGAGAACCTACTTTTACCAGTGATTTCTGTATCTCCTTCTATGGTTCCGTTGATACCACTAAAAGTAATTTTACCATCATCATCATAACCTGATTTTTACAACTGAAAACATCATACCTTCTTGATAAAATACCGAAACTTCTCTATCCCTGCCATAGGAAGGCACAAGATTACAACGCCCCTGCATTTATACCTCTACCTTCGCCAATTTCTTTGGCATAAGTGTTATAAAACCCTTTTTCTGCCTCCCATTCAGGAAGCGTTAAGATACGTTTTAGCTGCAAGTTTCAATAGAATTACTACAACTTGCAACTCAACTTTTATTTTATTAGTATAATAGTTACTGCCTTTTAGATAACCCGTATCATCAGTTTTCTAACAAATAATACTGAGTTCCTGTTTCGTTGTCAGTATGTAATAACTCGCCTTTTATTTTCCTCTTCACTATTTATGTTGGGTGTTAGGAGTTTCATTGTAACTCCTTCACCTAATTTTTCCTACATAGCTTAGTAGACATTTTCCTTTTATAAAAAGGGCCAATCAGCCTTAACTCGTGGGTGATACCAGATTGGTATACATCACTTTTTAGATATTCAGTATTTCCTTTTATTAGGTTACTGCTAAAGTATTTGCCTACTAAAAGGTGAAATACCTTCTAACTTCTGTTTTTAGCTCATTGGTGAAGTCATTAGATGATAACCCTTTGCCCTCTTCTTTATTTACCTTTTTGTCGATGAGCTCTTGTAGCTTGGTGTTAGCTTTTAACTCGGTAACGATTTCTTGTAGGGTGTCGAGGTTTACATCATCTACCTGTAAGATGGTTTTGAATAGCTTGTATTTGCCTATTCAACTCATCGAAGAGGGGCACGGTGGGCATTGGTGTCCTCTAAATGGTTGAGCAGCTGCTTTGCCGAGACAGTGTTCTCAATGGCTCTGCTAAGTCCATCGATGCTGCTCATTGAATTTGCTCGCTTTTTGTGCCAAAAGCTGTCAATCAAGCAGAAAAGTGCTCTTGCGCTGGTTTCATAAAGTTTGAGAACCACTTTTTAATGTCTTTTTGTGTTATCATATTGTTTAGTTTTAAAAGTTACTTATTAGGGGCTACTTGGAAGCCTACATACTCAATAAATTGTACCACGTGGTAAGGTGGCATATTATTGTGTGGTTGGTCGCCACCTGTATGGGTAGTGTTGCGTTTATGGGCATCTCCTATTGAAAACTCGTTGCTATCACCTCCTGTGCCCACATCATCTCGTGTTTCTCTATAAGGCAGTTGGTGGTTATGTGAAGGCATTTCCTCAATAGTAAGCTTGTGTGAGCGTTCTCCGCCTTGATTCAGTAGACTATTAAGCTGATAGTCTTGTGCATCATCTTCTGTTTTTGCGATAACGGGGGTCTAAACCAACGGGCATTCTACCACGTAGGTCGGTGTACTCTCGCCAGCCTTCGGGTATCTGGTTAGCAGGTTTTGCCCCAGATAGCAATGAGCCCAATGGGTATAGCTTGTTTCTGTTTCTTGAGTATTTCTACTTCGTCTTTTAACTCTTTCAACGCTTTATTTTTCAGCTTTATTTTTTTCCCTAAATCTTGTAGGTTAGTAACGCGTTGAAAGTCTTCCCAGTTAAAGGTTTTTATCGGGGGCAGACCTGCCAAAAAAACAACGGTACGCACGGTTTCTAATGTGCGAGAGAAGCCGTCCTGAAAGGTTACTTGTGTGGTGTCTTCCCGTATCCATACTGTATCGTCTTTGGCTCCACCCTCAAACGGTAATAACTCCCCATTTATATAGACAGTACCTGGGGTGATGGTGTTGCCTACCTCCTCACACCCTGAAATAATTACCTTATTGCCAGCGAGGTGTCCAAAATGGTTAAATAGGTTGTAGGCGTTTTGCATAAAGGCAAGAAATGCCACATCAAAGGGGTAGCCTGCATTGTGTTCGGTATGTAACTTATTCATATTATTTAGTTTCTATTGTCCAACGTTTTCCTGCTAACTTGTAAAAGTTCACAAGGGCTTCTAACTTGTATCTATCGTACTCAACCCTTGAGAAGTACTACTATAAAAATCTACTCCGCCGTCTATATAGTCGCCTCGTTGGTAGAGGAAGACTTTGCCTAAAAACAAAGGCTTATTGGCTCTGCGGGGGTAGATATAGAGCCGCTCGTTCTGCTTTCCGTCCTCGATACGGATACGCCGTTGCTCGCTGTCGAACTCATCATTGAGAGCCTTCCGAAGGTAGCATACTTGGCTGTTGTGTGCCAAGTTGTACAAGTCGGCTTTGGCGTGCTTGCTGAAAGGTGTACAGCAACTCTGTGCGGGGTGCTGTCAACATACGCAACCACGCTATGAGCTTCGGTTTGCGCAGAAAGGTAGGGGTAAGCAGCACGAGCAGTTTGTCGATGTTTAGGGTTATACATTGCTGACATAAGTGATGTCGTTAAAGTTGTTCTATCGTAAAAGTAGCCTGCGGTGGGTATCTTGCTTATCTCTATCGTTTCAAAAGCCCCATAGCCTCCACCGCTGGTGATGTTTTTTGCTTTGGGCGAGAACTAAATGAGGTATCTTCACTCCTTCGGCTTGTTGGAGGGCGTCAATAAGGTGCGCTAAGACTAATTCGCCGTTAAATGGCAGGCGTTTTTAAGTAGCTTTTTATAGTCTCTTCTACTGGGTGTGTAGCGTGAATGATACTTTGTCCATTACTATCTAATACAAGCGGGTCATATACTATCTTCATTTGCAAGTGCAGCACATCGGGCTGATAATTTACTACTGATAGGCGTACGCCAGCATCTTTTATCTGTTGCAAGTAGCCTTCAAAAGGCTTGCTTTTTGGGCATCGGTGATAGGTTGCAATTGCTCACCCTGTTCGCCCGCTATCTTTACTATCAAACGCCCTTCGTTTTTGCTTTCTATCACTGCCGAGTACTTCACTATCTTGCTGGCTTCTATAGCTTCCTCTGTGTGTCCTTGGTTGTTAAACTTGTCGCTGTCGGGCAGAAGGTCAAAACCATACTGAAAGGCAAGGGCTTTGCTTCTGTACCAACGTGCTGTATGGGGTTTGAGTTCTGCCAAACGCTTGTCAATATCTGCCCTATGCTGGTCGAACAGCTTCTCTAAGCTCCATATTGCTACAGCTATGATGTACACCCACAAGCGCCATATAGCTACTTTGAGGTGCTATTGAGCTCATTAAGGGCAGGCTCTTGCGCCTTGGCTTGTAGGATAAGGGTTTGTATTTCTTGAATGCTTCGTGCCATAATATTTAGTCGTTAGTCTTTAGTTATTAGTCGTTAGATTGTGTCGCTTGCTAATGGCTAACGACTAACTACTAACTGACGAAATCAAGGTTAATAGCCCATATACTGATGCCCTCAAGTCTTTCAAACACTTGCTCGTCTTCCTTAGAAAAAGTCCGTTTGCGGGCTGTGGGTTTTTAGCCGTATAGTAGGCTAATATATCTTTGTTAGTGAACACTTCTGCAGGTAGTGCCAATGTTTTGCCCGCCACTACATCATCGGTGATGTTGAGGCTGTTCGCTTCAGCAAACTCAAAGACGCTTTCAATGGTACCCATATGCTGTAGGGCGAGGTCTAATAGGCTTTGATTATGTGGGGCTGTTATTGTCATCTAATTCAAAAGTTTTATAGAACTTCTTATTAATTATCTTGAGCAGTACTTTAGCAAAGCGAAAGCCTAAACAATCTAAGTTCTCCAAGAGACTCACCACGAGTTGCCATATAATCCCTATAAGTACTATCCAGTAAAAGCCAATGGAAGGGGTCGAACTCAAAGCCTCCAAGACTTGGAAACTCTACATTAGCGGAGAAGGTATGCAGTATATAGATAGGCACAAGATAGGTGGCTATTTTTTTAATAACATACGCCCAAACTTGCGACTCTCGTGCTTCTCGCCCCTCTTTCGGGAGGCTTGTACCCCGTGATCCACTCAAAAATAAGTAGCACTACATAAGCGGTTAGGAACAAATGGTTGAAACCAAATAAGAAGTGCACGGTAGCAAATAGTACTGATAGTATAACGTCCATTTTTATAAAAAAGCATTGAAAAGGTGTGACCAAAGGATGAGCGTAGGAAGTCGTGAGAGTCCCTAAAGCCAAAAGCCTTGTAAGATGTAGTTGAGTTTTTGTCATATTGTAAATTTGTTTTTTTAGCTTATAGTGCCTTTTTCCTTCACCTGTAGTAGCACCCGTATAAGCCCCTGCTTGTAGGGTGATTCCTGCTTGCACTGTTACCTCGCCACTCTTAAAAATCGTAAATAAGGGAGGCTAAACGTTCGGCGTACTCTTCTGGATTTGCCTCTGTCTTGGTAAGCATATCCTGCTGCAGGGCGATAATGCCTTGTTTTAGGGCTTGTTTGTTTAGCATAATGTTAATTGTTGTTATAGGTTCCGTCAATTAGTAATTTGCCGCCCTCTTGTAGGGCTACATCGTTAATCTGCATACCGTCATACTCCAACTGTTTCTTTATTTCAATGAGGGTTTTTCGGTATAGAGGTCATCGGCGAGCATTTGGGCTATTCCTACCCCTACTTCGGGGTGCTCTTTCCACTCTCCCTTCTCGGTAGTAAGGATAGCCTTTTGCTGTTGGTTATCAGAGTACCCCACCTCAAAATCACCTGCTAATAGGCGCAAATCGTTTCCCTCATCTATTAGTATATCTTTCATTAGGCTGTCTGCATTTGGTTTATACTATTGATAGCCCTAAGGAGCTCCTCCTTGACCATTGCTCCAAAGTTCTCTACTCCCTCGCGTACGGACGATACATACACCTTAGTATCGGTACCTACATTGCCTATCTGTATATTGATATGTGTTTGTCTGGTACCTCCTGATACGATGTTGTCTTTGGTTTTAGTGCCTTCTCCTGTGGTGGTAGTAGTTTCTCCCATAATAGGACTCATCCCTGGCGTAGGGACTGCTTTCGGTTTTCATACCCAGCTTACCCATTAGCCCGTCTTTTACCTCCTTAAAGCTCTTAAACTCTAAAGAGTCCCACGCTTTACCAAAGGCTTCTTTGGCTTTTTCTCTCGCCTCATTTGCTTTCTTATACCCCTCCGTTACCGATTTGGCACGCTCTTGCAAGTCATTTTTGTATCTTGTTAATCATTGCTTGGTTCTCGGTACTATCACCCTAAAGCCAACCGCTTCTTTGAACTTATACCAAGCGAGCTTACAAGCATCTATACCTGCCATAAAAGTATTTTTTGCAACAGTCCAAAGCAATTGAAAATTTTCTACAAAAGCCTCCCAACTGTATTTCATACCTTGCACAGTATATTCCCACGCTTTGCCCCAACCGCTTACCCCTACAATACAATAGGCTATGATAGCAATAAGGGCTATAATACCAGCTATTATCAACGTTATAGGGTTTGCCAAAAAGGCAAGGTTTGTTTTAATAACTGCCCAGGTAAGCCTATTTTTGCCAAGCAGTAGCAATAGCCGTATAGGTATTGTGTAGTATCAATGCAGTGGTGAATATACCTATAGCTCCTGCAATACCCCATATAATGGGATTCCCTTCTTGAAACTTCTGAATAAGCCACCCCTATACCTTGGCCTATGCTTGAAAATATAACTGCTGCCAGGTCTACTAAGGGACTAAGCACAGGGCTGATGGCTTCATATACTTTTTAGAGCAAGTTCGGTGATAGAGTCCATCATCTTGTTGAACTTACCGCTGAGGGTTTGCCCTGCTTTTTCTGCACCTTGGTAGAAAAGCCCTTGTTTATTGGTTGCCCATTCAAAGGCTTGTGCCAACTCTTGCGCCGAAATACTGCCTTTGCTCATTCGCTCTTTGAGCTGTGCCATACTCTCGCCAGTGCGTTCGCTAATCACCTGCAAGGGGTTGAAGCCCGCGTTAATCATCTGCATTAAGTCTTGCCCTTGCAGCTTGCCTGCCGAAGTAGCCTGCGCAAAAGCAAGTGATAGACTTTGCATTTTTCTGCACATCGCCCATAGCAATATCGCCGATGTTCTTGAGCTTGCCAAAAAGCAAACTCAGAGGAAAGCCCGAAGGACATCATCGTCTTCTGTGCTTCAATAAGCCCTGCCTTGTCGTAGGGTGTTTTTACCCCCATAATCGGAGAGCTGAGCATATAAGGCTTTGGCTTTTTCTACATCTCCCCTAAGCAAAGTAGTAATGTTAGCTTGTTGTAGGGTCGGCTTCCATACCCTTTCGGATACTCATACCTATACCCGCTCCCGCCAATATAAGAGGGTTGGTAGCCAAACCAGGCAGACTGTTCAAAGCCTCCGAAAACCACGTTTTTAGCTTACTCCCATTGAGGGTTTTGCAATTTAGAAACACTGTGCTCTAACTTATTAATCTCGCTGTTGTACTTACGAATAGCCGAAAGGCTACCTATAGGCAATAAATCTCGTTCGGCTTTTAGCAAGGCTATTTTTTTGTTGCAAAGTATGTACAGACGTACCCATTTGGGCAAAAGCCACGAGAGACTTTTTCTGTACTTTTTCTAATTCGGCAAATTTTTCTAACATTGTATCGTTATTTATGCCGATTTTTGTAACTTTGCACTTACAAAGTCTTTAAGCGTTAATGTATATTCTAAAATATTTGCCACAATGAGAGTATTATTATTTTTCTTTAACCTACTTGCCTCTATAGGCTTATTATTAATTATTGGTGCGGGATTTTTCTATGGAGCTGCCCTTTTCTGTGTGCCCTTCTATGCTACTTATAGGGCTTTTTACTGAGAAAGAGCCCTCTACTAAGAGGAGATACACCACCACGGCTATTGCCAGTGCGGTTTTCTTTTTCCCTTGTAGCAATACTTGCCCTTATGCTCTCCAAAGGAGCCGAACAAGCAAGAGAGCGTGAAAGACTACAACAAACTACCTATACTACTTGTATTGTTCCTTCTCTTTTTGTCTAAGCCATTCTAATTCTTTTTACTCGCATAGCCCACTGGGTATCGGTGAGGTCGTCAGGGATTGGCAATGTGCATATAGTAACGCAGTGAAGCGTTAGTGATACGAAGCCAATCCCGCCCCTCGTCTATCTCCGCATCACTTAGAGCTTTTTCCAAGGTTGCCTCTTTAATCTGTATAAGGTCTGGCAGCTTGCTACTGGCGGCGAGAAACAGCGCATCGTCTGTTTTTAATCTCCTCATCACCACCCAACCAACAGTTGTTGAGTACTACCTCATTAAACTTTAGCGGATCTTTGGTTGCCAAAGGTCGAGGCATAACTAAGGGTTTGTCGGTCAGGGCGTACGCAAGTATGCCTTTTTGTCTTCTACACTAATTACAAAGATGTCTTTGTACTGTTGTTTCCATTCTTGTATTTGTTCTTTATTTATCATTTTAAACTGCTTTTTAAAAAGGTTTTTAAAAGTGCAAGCTGCACAGGCATTTTCTTATTGTTTAATTTGTTGAGGCTTGTCTTTTTATATCAGTGAAGATAATAGGAAGCTCCATAATCATATTCTTATCGCCCTTGCTTCATTCCTTTTTTTCACTTCGGTAAATTCCACGTGCTTGAGAATATCGGTAACTATCTGTCCGCCGTCCAAAGGCACGTAGGAAAGCCACAAGGTCAAAGCTAAGGCTAAGTATATCATTGTTAGGGGCATCGCGGGTCATTGCTTCTGCCTCACTTTGCCAAAGGCTTATTTTACCCTCATAACTGCGGTTGCCTGCTACTATTCCGTGAGGCTTGCACCCACGTCCATAAAGAAAGTCTTTCTCGCGTTTCTCGGTGTATTCCAACTCTGTAACTCCTATGATAATGCGCCCGCCAAAGACGATAGAGAGGTTACACCACGCATATTGTTTGCTGTCGAATGTTGCCATAATTTTGCTAATTTTTCTAATCTACTAATTGACTGTTGTAGTAAAACCGATGTTTACCTCTATAAAAGTCAGCATAACCTACAGGGTAACAGTTTGATACCTATCACCACTTTACCTGTTTGTAGTACACGTTGCTTTGGATCTATATCAATCTTTACAGCTGATAGCTCGCCTTGCGATACCATTTTGGCTTTTGCAGGGTACTCTCAAGTTTGGTTTGCCAACCCCTTGATAATCGCGGGGTGAATACTTCCATCTTCGGATAGTAACACCTCGTCGCTGAGTTCCTCTACCAATACCCCATAACTTAGGAGCATTGCTTTTGTCCATTACAAGCCCGTTGCATAGGCTTTTAAAGTCGTCGGTGGGCTTGGTAAGGGTATTATCGCCCGAAAAAGTAGTATCCCGAACGCCCTACAAAAGTGCGAAAGAAGATATACCCTTTGTCGTCAAGCGCGTCCCATTGGTCGGCTTTGCTGTCGATAGTGGTGCCGTCAGTGAAGTATGCTACCAAAGGGTAATACGCTGCCGTCTTTCACACGGTGAATTTTTGCGCTGTACGGGTATTTTTGGTTATTTTTTTCCCTAAAAATAAACCAACTGATGCTTCTTTTCTCCTTATCGTCATTCCCAATAAAACAAGCTACTTTGTTAAGTTCGTTTTCGGAGAAATTAGTAAGGTCGGCTACTTTGCCGTTCCAACTGTTGCCCGATACGACTATCCTAAAAAGGCATATACTTCTTTTCAAAGTGCTCGGCAAGGGCTTGCCCTTTCACTACGGCTGTCTGCACATCGGCGTCTAAGCCTGCGGTGATAGTCTCGCTACCAGTTGCTTTTTTCACTACCCCAAGCACGCGGATAGCCCCTTTGGCATCAGCTATGAGAGTTGGGGCAAAAGCACCATCTTTGTCGAGCATTGCCGTCATAGTAGTGGCATCTGATACGAGCATTAGCCACAAAGGCGTGCCTGTTGGGGCTTGGTCATAAAACGCTTTTACGTGCTTATAAGCAAAGACGTTTTCAGTTTCTGAAATTCCCAAAGCTATGGCTTCTTTTAGTGAGAATACTTGGTACGACTTGCCCAACTCTACTTTTGCTACTCACCGTAACTCCCGTTGTGATGAGCCCAGTAGTTTTTGTATAGCCGTAGTTCTGCCTAAGCCGTCTTTGGCAATATTGAATAATACTTTAGGTAATGCCATTATTTTTTTAGGTTTAAAAAAAGTTGAATTTTGAAGTATCTGTTACAGTCTCACCTTCTGACTCGTCAGAGTTTTCAGATTGTTCAGTTTTGTCTGGTGTTTCTGTTACTACTTTATCTTCTACCTCATTAGTATAGCTCTCCACTGTGCTATCCTCTAAGGTTTGTGCGTGGTTTTTGTGCATCTTTTTTTAGTAAGAAGAGGAAACCATCGGAGGTAGCAAAAGAGCTCTTTTGTTGCTTTGTTTTTCCTCAAAAATATTGTTTTGCTTTTTCTGCTGTTGTCATTGTATTCTGTTTTAAAGTTAATATAGGAGTAGGGTGAGGTATGGATACCATTGAACTCGTCCGCTCACCCTACTATATATTCCTATAAGATAGCTCCTAAGAATTTAGGTGTTTTAGCGCGGATAACTCCTACTAAGGCACGTTGTGCAAAGGAAATAGCATCGGATTGTAGACCTGCATCGCGTAGGGTGGCATACATCTTTACATCGCCGAAGCAACGGAACACTTCACCTGTTACCCACATAAATGAAGCGCGTTTATCGCTACTTGCCTTGACAGCTCCAAAGGGTTTTTCTCCTTAGTAGTACCGTCATAGAGTGGGTTTTGACTGTATTGGAATACGTTTATTCCATACATTTGTTTTTCGTTCATAATATCCTTGTACAAGCGCTTGTCCTCCTTACGAATACGGGCAAAGTGCTCAGGAGTGAAACAGATGTTCACGCCCTCAACGATGTCTTTTTCCTCCATAAACTGCTTAAGGTCAATAATGGCGTCTATTATTGAGTCGCTACTGGTAAGGGCAAGTACCTTATTCCATTCGTTGTCCTTTTTGTGGTGCCCACGCCCAGGCGGCACGCTTGCCTAAATTCTTAGCAAGAGAAGCGCGGTGGCGTTGTATCACACTGGAGCGTTTGTCATAAGAAAGCTCAATTTCCTGCAATTCACGGTGTAGGGGTTTGTTCAGTAGAATAGGTTTTTAGTACCACTTCGTTAGCTATATCGTCAATAGTGGCTATCGGTAAAGCTGAACTGGAGGAGGCAAAAATAGTCTTCGTGGACTTGTGGCTCTACGCCCGCTTCGGCAAGGTGTAATTTGTTGTTTTCTACGTACTGTGATAAGTCGACACTTTTTATAAAAAAATGAGTCGTTAGGGATAGGGTTTTCTTTGATACCTGCTATCCATACCTCGGTTTTGAAGCCCTTCCATTGCAATACCCTTAAAGAGTTCTGGGGCTATGTACTGGGCTACGGTGGAAGTTGCCACGATAGTTGTAGCCACCAAAGGGTACTGAGGCACCCAAAGCTGGGGCGATAAAAGGGAGGCAAGGAATGCCAAAACCACATTAATACATAATGCTTTTTAGTGATAATTTCATACTGTTTTAAATTGTTTTTAAAGGGTTATTAAATTACTTTTTCGGTGTAGCGTACCCCCATTGGCGTACTCTTTAGCTAAGCGGGCATACTCTTCGGGTTCTTTGTCTCGGATAGCTCGGAGCCTTTCAGGGGTTTTTTTCTTTTTGCAAGTAGTCAAAGCTTTTCATTGGCAGTACCTGTTGGTTTTGCACCTGCCCCTAACACTACCTCACGTATGGTGTTAGCCTTTCCTTGCTGTGTATTCTCGGCTTCTTTGTCGGCTACAAGTTTAGAAAGTACAGCTTTTTGTCCGTCAAAATCTGCTTCAAACTGTTTTAGCTGACTTTCTTTGAGAGCTTGTGGGATAAGCCCTAATTGTACGGCTTTATCTACCAAGGTTGTAGCTTCAGCAGTGCGATTTTCTCTAATTGTTTTTTTCAGAGCCACTACTTCGGTTTCTGCTTTTTCTTTGGAGGTTTTTTTAGGTTATGTAAGGCGCTTAGTACTGCCTCTTCTTTTACATTCTCGCCCATACCAAGGGCAAGGGCTATCACTTTAATATCCATATTGTTTGATGTATTAGTTACTATTTTTTTGAGTTGAAAGGGCTTGCCGTCTTTGGATAGTTTCAAAGCGTTGTCGTTGCCTCCTATATCAACAATGGAGATTTCTACGAGCTTACAAGCGGTTACAGTCTCATAGACTTGTCCTTCTAAGATATGCTGTGGCTGGGTAGATACTTCTTGTATTTCGGCAAACATTGAAGCCATACGTATATAGCCACGTTCCACCTTTTCCTGCTATCTTCTTAGCAAACTCGTCTTGCTCGTCAAACTCCACTTCAGCTATAAGGGTAGTCCCTTCTTTGTAGAGCCTTGTACAACGCCCGATGACTTCACTACCCTTTATAAGCATTGACACCTTTCGTGCATAAAGAGTACAACGGGGTTGCGCATATATTGGGCATAGTCAATACCATCTGTAAGGATGCGGTAGCCGTAGCTATTTACATTTTCGGTATTGATGATAAATTGGTGTTTCATTAGCAAATGGGTGTTAGTTCGTACTTAATTCTGGTGCAAAATTCAGTAGGTTTTAGCAAGTATAAAAATCGGCAAACAAACCTTGTACTAAATTTGCCCAAACCTTGTACTGAATTTGCCCAAGCATTGGGAGCTAATTTCGCTACCTACTTTATATATATGACCTTTGCACTGATAAAAACAGAGTACATAATGGAATTTGACCTCAAAGAACTTACTGCACGAGCATTTTTAGACTATGTAGGCCCTGCTTTTCCCGCTTGGTGGGCTAATAACAAAACAAAAATATGTGTTACCAAGCCTATCGAATATAAGTGAGGCTCGCAGCAACGGAAGTCAGTATTTTATGACACTGAAAGTAGCCGATAAAGCAGGCGTGCAAACACTCTTTCCAAACGAACCTTTGGTGAGTTTCTCCCTACTAAAACCATAGTAGAGACGGCAACAGTAGGCAAACACCGCAGGGGCAAAGTAAAAGAGTATATTGCTACCGAAGACTGGCAGATTACCATTAAGGGGCTTTGCATAGACACTAATAACCCCTGACTTGTACCCTACAGCACAAGTACAAAGCCTTAACCGCTTGTTTGAAAAAGAACGAAAGTTTGGAGGTTGTAGGTAATAAACTCTTTACCCTCTTTGATATTCGTAACATCGTGCTAAAAGATATTAGTTTCGAGGCTATGGAGGGTAAGGAAGGTATACAGAAATATACCATCAAAGCTGTATCAGATATGGACTTCTATGCTGAATTAGACGAAAAAAACGAACCCAACTTAACAACTTATACTAATGTTTATATTACAAGCAATTATCAAAAATAGGGGACTATACTTTTAAGGCTGTACATAGTGTGAAAATCACCAAATCGGTAGACGAATTAGCCGACACCTGTACTATTGAACTTCCTACCCATTTTAAAGTAGCTAAAGGAGGTGATAGCCTCTATACGGAAAAAGGCAATCAAGGCAGGCGATAAGGTGAGCGTTACCCTTGCTTATGAGGGGTATATAGCGGGAGTAGAATTTGAAGGTTATGTAAAGAAGGTCAAGCCAAGCATTCCTGTAAGCATAGAGTGTGAAGACGCTATGTATTTGTTAGACGAAAAATATCAATAAATCGTGGCAAAAAGACAAGCCTTAAAGAAGTATTGCAGGAGGTAGTAAAAGACACTCCTATTGCCTTGGCTGATAATATACCTCAAATGCAGTTAGACCAATGGCTTATTCGCAATGCCAATGGTACGCAGGTGTTGGATAAACTCAAAGAGGAATTTAGGCTAAAGTATCTTTATTAATGATGAGGGCAAGCTATATGCAGGGCTTTCGGAGCTTACCAATATAGGGCAAACAGCACGCTATGACCTCAATTACAATATTGTGGCGAATGATTTGGAATATCGTACCAAGGACGAACGTCGGCTAAAAAAATACAATATACCTACATAGATAAGAACAACAAAAGAAAACTGTTGAAGAGGGTGATCCTGATGGTGAGCTAAGAACATTTCACACCTCTGTGGTGAGCGATGAGGCTAAGCTACGAGATATGGCACGAGCGGAAATGGAAAAAGCTAAAGTATGACGGCTTTGACGGCTCTATAACGAGCTTCTTAGTACCCTACGCCACGCAGGTATGCAGGCGCAACTCATAGACAAAGAACTGAAAGATATAGACGAGCGGTACTTCATTAAGAAGGTAGAAACTACCTTTGGGCGCAATGGAGCACGCCGACAAGTAACCATAGGAGCAAGATTATGAGTATAGATAGAGAATTAGCTGAGGGGCTTCGGAAGATAGGCAAACGCAAAACCCCTACCATAGCCGTAGAAGTGGTATCAGTAGACAAATCGCAAGGTACGTGCGTGGTGAAAGACGATGAGCTACAATATACCGTGCGCCTTGCTTCGGTGATTAACGATAATGCCGAGCGGTTTTTACCTCTTTTCCAAAGGTAGGGAAGTAGCGTACTGATTGCTTCGATTGGAGGACGAAAACCGCTATTATGTAGTGGTTCATAGCGAGATTGAGAGCCTGAGCCTACGGATAGAAGACACTCAGCTTACCATAGACAAAGCGGGGTACACCTGCAACGGGGTGAAGTAGATTTTAAAAAGCCTTTTTAAAATGAGCTTTTTAAATGAACTTAAAACGGCAGTGATACAAACACCCGCAGGAGTTGGGCAACTTTGCCCCTAACAACGTGGCAAAGTTTGAAGATATTAACAACAAGATAAATGAATTACTACAATAAGATATGGCACGATTGACAGCTGTAGAGGCAGATTATAAAAAGGTCGCAAGGCAAAGAACTTTTTACCAAAGGGCTTTAGCATTGCCAATATATCAGAAATGATAGGTATAGGTGTAAAGACTTTAGGCAAATGGCGAGAGGAGGGCAAAATGGGATGATGAGAAAGAGTTACAAACGCTTAAAACCCTCTACCATTCGCAAACTGACACTCAGAAGTGCACAAGCCATTGAACGTGGAGAGCCTTTACCTTATAAAAGTAGATGAAATCACTAAAGTTGTTGCCGCTTTTGACCGCATTACCGACCACGATAAGATTGCTGTCTATACTATGGAAAGCATTGATGGTTTTACTAACTTCATATTAGAGAGGGCAGGACAGAGTAGTGGCAAAAAAACGGGAGACATATATGGAACTTATCAAAACTATACGCCCTTACTTTGATATGTATATAACAGATTTATTACAGAATAAAGATGAGTAAAGCGATAACTAAAACCCAACTTAAGGAAGCTAAAGAACGCTATTTTTGCCAAGTCGAAAAATGATTAGAGAGCTTACTTACGAGGCTATCCAGAAGGAAACATCCGACGAGCAGGAAGCACGTATCAAGCGACTTTTAAAGCCAGAAAACTATGGTGAGTTTTTCGACTACTATTTTTGGTTTAGATAGTGGTTTGCCCTTGGGTGATGCCAAGACTCCTCAATTTCATATTGACGATTATATAAGGCTATACAAAGACCCTTATATCCGTCAGTTTAGAAAAGAAGTTTAGGGGTGCAGGTAAGTCTATACAGTCGAATGTAGGGCAATATATGCCACCTCAAGCAGAACAACCTTACCTTCTTTCCTATCCTCATAGGGGCTAACGAGGGGCTTGGCTAAAAATACTACTATCCGACTTACAAGCACACTTGGAGAACAATCAGAAGTTTATCAAGGACTTTGGGTTGCAACTCTCTTATGGGGATTGGTCGGATGGTGATTTTCAAACAACAGATGGCAAGCACTTCAAAGCCTTGGGACTTAACCAACCTTTCAGAGGGTTGCGTTTTGGTATGTATCGCCCAGACTTGGCTATTTTGGATGATATAGAGGACTTGAGACCGTGCCAAACGCCCCTGATATGATAGAGAAGTATGGCAAGAAGATAACGGGCGACTTGGTGAAGGCTTTTCACCGCAAACGAGGAAGGCTCATCATCAATAACAACTATATTGTCAAAGATGGCATATTAGACTATCTATACGACAAGTGGAAAGATAGCCCGCACCTGCACGACTCGGTTACGAACCTTGCCACGGTGAATATCACCCGCGAGAACTATATGGATGTAGAGTGGGAACCCTCGTGGAAAGAACGCGATACTAAGGAGGATATTATCCGCATTCTGCTCAACGATGACTACTATACCTCACAGCGGGAGGATTTCAACAACCCTATTGAGGAGGGCAAGCTCTTTAAGGCGAAAGACATTGCCTTGGTACGCATAGCCGACAACGAGGTGTGGGACGGCTTGCTTGACCATTGGGACTTATCCTACACCGCTACGGGCGACTATAAAGCGGGGGTACTCATTGGCATCAAAGGTATTAAGCTGTACGTGTTGGAGGTATTTTTGCCAAAGGTGTGAACTTAATGCAGCTATGGAAGTGCGTGCCCAATGGGTGAAAAAAAGTACCTAAAAAGGCTATAACACTATGGGCTTCTTTGATGCTACTATGGCGCAGAAAGCCGTCTATACCCCTATTATTATGCAGAGTGCCGAGGACAACGCTTGCCCTAATATTCCTATTGGTCTGCACCAAGAGGGCGACAAGCACAATCGCATTTCGGCGGGTATTACCAATGCTCTTTTCCGTAAGATATTGTACTGGGACGAGACTTTGCCCAAGCGTTCAGAACGTGACTACAATGCTTTTATCAAACAAATACTTTCCTTTGAAAAAAAGGAACGGCTTCAAACGATGACGCCCCCGATACTTTAGAACGTGCCATTACCCTTGCCCAACAGTATTTTTGGCTATTCCGAAAAACCCTTTACAAAGCGGGCGACCTTTTTATTGCTAAACACAAACGTAGAACTATATAGAGTACTCCGAGAAAAGAACTATTTATCAAGGTAAAACAAGCCCTTGCCACTATTGAAGGCATTGAGCTCATCGACCTGCAACGCGGTCAGTTTGACAACCCCGAAAAACGGCTATCCCGAAATATGGACGGCTGCACTCATTCAGGTAATGCCTATCACATACGAGACGATGACCCAACACGTGCAAGAGGGCGAGTGTGAGTTTCATATCGACTTTTATTGTAAAGACGGCTGGACAGACCAACACTTAGGAACTGCCGACCCTGAAGAGGGGCTTATTGAACTCGATATTTTGGACAAAATCACCGATACGATACAATTCCTGCAAGGCGAGCAGTTCAAACCCGTACAGCAGGTGCGAGAGGAGGAATTACGCCCTAAGTGATGATGGCATTATGAGCTATCGCATTACCTTCACCACTCGCATTTATAGGCAAACCCCCTACCCTTACGAACCTAAGAAACTCAAATTAAATATGATTTAAAATGTATTTAACCAAAGACGAACTCAAAACCGTAGCCACCAAAGAGGTAATAGACCTTATCACCCAAGGCGATGAGCAGATAGTAACCGAAATCATTGCCGAAAGCATAGATCTAATGGCTTCCTACCTCTATAAGTATTACAATACGGAGGCTATTTTTGCCAAAGAGGGCAACGAGCGTAGCAAAATACTGCTCAAGTACCTCAAGGATATTGTTATCCACGAAATCTATATAAGGCGAAGTAAAACCCTCAACCAAGTGGCGAAGCTCCGCTATGACGAGGCTATGCTATGGCTCGAAAAAGATAGCCAAAGGCGAAATAGAAGTTGCCCTACCCAAGCGCCTCAAAAGACACCGATGGCGACGGCACCCCCGATACGCCCACCCCTTTTATGAAGCTCGGAGGGCGCAAAACCTATAAAAACCACTGGTGATTATGCTTAACAACTTTACAGAACTCCGCCGAAAGCTCGAAGCTCTCGCACGCTTGGTAGCTAATGATGTCCCTATTGTCCTTAAAAAACAGAAGGACTCAAGTTTATTCAAAAGAACTTCCAAGATGAGGGGTTTAATGATGAGGGCTTACAGAAGTGGCAACCTCGCAAAAACTACCGATACACGAGGGCGAGACCTTACCCGTTATCGCTCGGATAGGGTAGGGCAAAAAGGGCACCCTTACTCCCTTTGGCAAGCGTAACCAGGGGCGAGCTATCCTTACAGGGCACAATTCAGGAGGCAACAAGCTGCGCAATTCATTTAGGGCGCGTATGGAGAAAAATGCAGGTTACCTTCTACACCCATAAGGAGTATGCTCGTAGACATAATGAGGGATTAGAGGGTATGCCTAAGCGACAATTTATAGGCGACTCCAAAACCTTATTCAACAATATCAAAAAGGAAATAGACCGTTTATTCAATCAACTACAATAATGGCAAAAGCAACCCCATAAAAAACGAATAGAAAAAGAGTGTTACCCTTAGTGGTAATGCACTTAATAAAAAGGTACATTTGGGGCAAAAAAATACAGCTCAAAACATTCAGCAGGTAACCAATTTAATGGTGGACATCATCAAAAAAGACAACGCAGGCTATGGCGTACCGAACTCAACCATTGGCACTCGGCACGTTATGCCCGCTATAGTGTGGACTACCCTCGTACTTACCCATTGGAGGAGGTATATCAAGATGTACTCCTCGACGGACACCTAACAGGGATCACCGAAAACCGTACTTTGCGAACTACCAATAAGGACTTCGTTATCGCTATCGATGAGATTAAGGACGATGCCCCTAACCGAGTATATCAAGGACAAACAATGGTTTGAGGACGTGCTCGAGTTCGCTCACCAAAGCATCTATCACGGGACATTCTCCTGTATGGATTAAAGAGGTAACTAAGGGCGAAATCAAAGCCGTAGAACTTATTGATAGGGGCTTGGTAATCCCCGAAAAGCACGTACTTTTAAAAGACTACGATGCTACTACTGGCATAGACCTACGAGATGTGGAAGAAGTAGTATTAGTAGCACAATTCTACAAACATTCGGGGTTGCTCGAAAAAGCAACTCCTTATGCAATCCTCAAGCGCCATTCGTGGGGTTCGTGGGACGAGTTCGAGGAGCTCTTGGCATTCCTATACGTATTGCCAAAATCGCTTCGCAAAGTGATAGTGTAAAAGAGGAAGTTGCCCAGTGGTTGGAGGAAATGGGTTCGGCTTCGTATGGCGTTTTTTTCCTATTGGTACAGAAGTAGATATCAAAGAGAATAGCAAAGCTGATGCTTTCCAAGTGTTTTACCGCAAGATTGAAGCCTTAGACAAAGAGCTCTCCAAGCTCGTACTTCACCAAACAATGACAACAGAAAACGGCAGCAGCAAGGCACAAGGAACGGTACACGAGAACACTTTTGGAGGAGGTTGTCTATGCCGACGAAAAGAAGATGTTAGCTTTCCTCAATAACCAACTTTTTGCCTGCTATGCGTGCCATTGGCTACCCTATCCCCGACAATGCCAAAATAGCAGTAGAGAAAACTACAGACCCAAATGAGCAAATCACTATAGACGGCGTACTCTTAGGGCGTGGCTATATCCTTACCCAAGACTATATAGAGCGTACTTATGGGGTGGAAATAGAAAGTATGCCTACCTCTACCTTTGGAGGAAGTAGTGAGGGCGAGTTAAAAAGCCTAAGCCTACTCAAGTTACACTATCACACCCATTGTTGCCCCAAGCACGAGCCTATAAAGCTCAGCAAGGAAGACAACGACTTGAGTAGGCTCATTGAGGGGTACATACGTGAGGCTTTTGAAAATCGTAGTATTAGTGAGTCGCAAAGCAAAGAACTATGGCAATACTACTACAAACACCTAAATAAAGCCTTAGCAGAGGGCTACAACCCTACTATTGAGGAAACCAATACCGAACTGGTAACCTCACTAAAGCACAACCTTGCGCGCTTCTCGGCTTTCAAAGAAACGAGCTTTAAACAGCAAATAGAAGCCTCTTTAACTAAAAATGGTAAGGTGCTTTCGTGGCAAGAGTTCAAGGCAGAGGCTAACAAACTGAATATAGAATACAATAGGCGTTGGTTACAAACCGAGTATAACCAAACAGTAGCCAATGCCTTATCGGCGCAAAAAGTACGAGGAGTATATAGCCAATAAACGCATATATCCTAACCTTACCTATCACGCGGTACACGATGAGCGAACCCGCGAAACACACCGCGCCTGGGACGGACTCACATTACCCGTAGAACATTCCTTTTGGAAAAACACACCTACCCCCTAATGATTGGGGTTGCCGTTGCTACGTAGAGCCTACTGCTGACCCCGTAACAGAAGGCGTACGTACAGAAGATATACCCATAAAAAGAAGCTTTTTGCTAATAACCCTGCGCTTTCGGGTGAGATATTCCCTATAATACCATACGCCAAAGGAATGAGCGAAAAAGCCGTTAAGGAGGTAGAAAAAGCAGGCGGAAAAAAACGACTTAAAAAGGAAAAAAGCTAAAGCTAAAAGAGCAGAGGAAACGTGGCAAACCATACCTACTGAAAAAGGGTACGGTGAGGGTAAGTTCATTACACGGTAAAGATGAGAAAGCCGAAAATGTAGATATAGCTTCTTACTTAGCTAATAAATATGGCTATGAAATAGACCTTATAGCAAAAAGTCAGATACACCAGGTGTAAAGAGTGCCGATACATTCAATAAAAACATTAGAGATAAAACAAGAGTACAAGCGCATTCATAAGCCTACTAAAAGTGCTGTTGATAATGCCTTGAGGGGTACAAAGGAACAAGCCAAACACATTGTATTGGATATTAAAAGCAGATTTTATAGATGGGAATTTAAGGAGTGCTATAAAAAGCCGTGTTTATAGATCTGAATGGATAGAAGAGATAATTGTAATTAGGAATGGTAAGGATATAACCTACTTAAGGGAAGATATACTTAAAAGAAAAACTGGACTCTGTAAAAATAAAAACAGGCAGGTAAATATGAGTTACTTACCTGCCTGAGTTGAGAATCGAGAGTTTTCTTATGTTTCCTCCCAACCAATTTGTACCGCAAAAAGTACAACTATTTTTTTAAACTACCAAAAATTTTTTTTTCAACTTTCTGCATATACACCCTCATAAGAAATGATAGCTTCTACAGTACGAGGGGATAAAAATACCCTACCAGCTACCTCCTCAATTACGGCATCTATACGCCACTGGGGGTACTTGTTTGTAAGCTCACCAAAGAGCTCACGTATCTTTTCATTACGCCTCTGTAGGCGTTGTTTGCGTTGTTTCTGACTTATAAGTTGCATAGAGAAAGAGAATAGAATATTATAGTGCAAAAGTATAAAAAAAGTCCGCTTATATGCAAGCGGACTTTTTATACTATTACTCCCATCGTTTTTTTGGTTTAAATAGGTCTCGGCGTAGGGCATTGCAGTACCGTCAAGTTTCTTTTTAGACTTTTCTTTCTCTATACCTATGAAGGCTTTGATAACCTCTTCGGGCTTGAGCTTGTCGAACTTCTTTTTAGCAACTGCTTTAGTGCCGATTTTGCCGTATGCCTCCCAGAAGTCTTCAAAAAGTTACTGAGGCGGGTACTTTTTTTCTATGGTGAAGTGCTTCCTAAGAGCCTCATCGTCGGCAAGTGCTTGTATTCGCTCTTCGGTGTAGGGGCAGGCGATTTGGGTGGAAAGAGCCAAAGCCATTGCTTAATGGTAAGGGGTTCGCCAGTGTTTTCAAACACTCTTAAATTGCCGTTTAAGTCGTATCTAAAAACGTGCTCGGAAGGAGTATTTTTTTGGCTTTTAAAAAGTAGGTGTTTTTCCATAGCTATGCTAATTGTTCGTTAATATCATAGGTGATTTGCAGAAGGGTTTGGCGTTCGTATTGTCCGTAATGTTCCATTGTAAGGATGTAGCCTAAGAACTTTTTCTAACATATCGGCTTCGTAGAGTTTGAGCCAAAACCTGCGTTGTTTCTGTGTGGTGAAGCCCATATAAAAGCGGGTAGCTTTGATGGTTACTTCTCGCATTATGCTATACAGTACACGTTGCTCACGGTTGTTGAATAGGGGTTGCCCTATAAAGGTGGCGCGGGCAAGTACTTCGGCTTGGTCTCGTGATAAGGTAAGGGCGATTTTCATTGGTTTGCTGCTTTATAAATAGCTATTAGTTTAAGTAAAAAGGGGTTTCGCGGACTTCGTCATAAGTTTCAGTATAATTACCGCTTGTAAAAAAATGGGGTTTCTGTATGCTTTATATTATATATATAGCTATTGCATAAGAAATCTATTGTAGAGAATAATTTTTTCCCTAAACCACTCAAAGACATCATCCCACACTGGTACGGAAATACGATTTTTTTGAATATGTTGTGATTGCCTATGTCAGTGATGAGTGCTTCATTACGTTTATAAATGTGTGTCTTTAGACTATCATAGGTATAAGGATTAGTACTTGCCATTAGTTGTTCATTGGTGTAATATACGCAAGGCTTGTCAAACCCTATTTTTGAGCTCTTTGGCAATGTCGAGGGGGACAAGCGAAGTGGGGTATTGTTCTATTTTTCATTTGTTTTTATATTTTAATTAAGTAAGCAGGTCTTAAAAATAAAGCTGTTAAACTCAAACCCGCATAGGTGATGTTTGTCTTTTTCTGAGTATTGTGCAAAGGAGATATTAAGAGGTTTGCATCGGGGAACTCTTCATTAAGTTCATTGGCTTTTTCGATGATGTATTCTTTTTATTTTATCCAGCTCCTTTGCTTGGTACAGTTCACCGTCCATTTCTCTGAGAAAAACAAGAGAATTGCTCTTGCAGCTTATTCTTTGTTTGTATGCCACCAACTAAATGGCAAAAAAATAATGTGTCGGTATTTCTTTCATTTTAAATAGTTTTTTTAAAGGGTTATTCTAAATATAGACCTGTGGTTACTTGTTGGTTGTATTTACCGCCTTCAACTCCGTATAGAATGGATAATCTCTTTATTTCCTCTTCGGTAAGAGATTTGGATGTTCTGGATGATAGATACCTGAACGAATTATATACAAGCTAAAAAAAGGTTTCTTGCATTGCCTCACGGCGTTTATTTTTAGTTTTAGTAGTTCGACAGCGGTTCACTACAGGTAAGCCGTGTTGGCGCCATTGTTGGTTTTAGATGTGGTTTGAAATAGCCATAAGCACTATCTAATGTTACCCAATCTAAGTAAGGCATCTGTATTGCTATCTCTTTTACACCACTATCTTTAATGCGATAGATTTTTATAATTTTTTTCTCTTTGAAAAAGTATTCGATTAGTTGTATAAGCAACCACTCGTCCAAGTTAGAAGCATACTTAAAGTAGTATTTTTCGTCTATACTATTAAGTTCGTCTTCTGAAATGTTGTACTTCTCAAGCAACTTGTTTAGCATTTTCTCGGCTGATTGCTGTTCTCCTGCTATGCCTCGTTTTTACAAGTTCGTAGACTTTTGTGATTTTTTTCTTTTTATTTTGTCGTTCATATTGTAATTGTTTTAGTAATTTACTTGTTTATACATTCCACTCTTCTTTGGTGAGTTGTGTGTCGCAGTCTTTGCAAAAATAAGGCTGTTACTTCTACTGTAACGTAGTGGGCAAGGGTGCGGAGCTCTTTATGCTTGTGGGGGCAGGTGTGAGCCGCATAGGCTATTAATTTGCTAATTTTTCTCATTGGCTAATTTTCTAACTTCTTTCATAGCGTTGTGTGATCATTTTTCAAAAATATTGTTTACTTTTACCTATCTCTTGAAGGGTGAGGTTTTGGAGGCTTTTTTTGAATGGGTTTTTGCTACTACAAAAACCATTTGCCAAGGCGTTTGATGTCGGCGTACTTGGGGTTTACCTTATCTCGCCAACCGAGTTCGTGGCATAGGGATAACAGCTTGGCGTGTTGCTTGTTTTTCGATATTAAAGTAGGCGTGCATCTCAAAATGGTAACCAAGGTGCTGGGCGAGGGCGAAAAACTCGTCTTCTGTTAGGGTTTTTGGTGCTGGGAAGTTCTCTGCCAATAAAGCTACATACAAAGTGTAGGCGGGCTTCTCTGTCCTTAAAGCGTTTGCCTAAAAGGGTTTGGAGGATACGTATTTGGTGGGGTTTTATTGTGGTTTCTTTTTTTCATTTTAAACGATGTTTAAAAAGTTATTTAAAAAGCTCCTCGCCTTAGTGGATCCTCATAAGAGCGTCCTCTTATTGCCAGCGACTTCCTAAGGGCGGAGGAGCATCTTTTAGCTACCGAGATAGCTAAAAGTGTAGGTTATGCGGTGGCTTGTTGCTCTTCGTACTTTTTGGTGTACAGGGAAGAGGTGTTTAATGTCAGTACCAGGGGAAAAGTCCACCGATGAGAGCGATAGGGGTATGTTGCACTTTTTGCCTTGCTCGTCGAGGGTATTGGCTTCTATGTAAAAGGCGGAACGCTGTGGGCGGTAGGATTCGGAAATAATTTTTTTACTGCATCTGTGAAGTCAGGATTATCAAATTCTTTGGCTACACGGGTGAGTTCTAACACTCTGGAGGCTTTTAGGTTGCCTTTGGCGTCTTTCTTGAGTAGGCGGTTGATGACGGTTACGAGTTTGGCACTATCATCATCTTTAGCGAGTGAGGCGATAAAATCGCGGACTTTTTCGATGCCCTGCATTTTACAGTGTCATCCCAGTTGTCTATGACGCGGAATCCGTAGGTGATGGTGTTGCCGTGGGTATCGGTGAAGGTGTGGCTTTGTTGGTCGCCTTTTACTTCGTAGACTTCGTTTTTGGTGTCTAACAAGATTTTTAGAGCTTCAAAGGTGTGTAGCTTTTACCTCTGCCATTTTGCTCAGAGTAGTTTTGTAGCTTACCAATAATTTGTGGAATTGCTTCATTGACGAGGGCTTTGTATGCTTCGCGGTTTTCATTTTTGTGCTTGCTCGCGGCGTTGTAGTTCGGCTTTGAGTTCGTTGGCTGTGAGTTTACTTAAATCTACTGTCATAATTGATAATTGTTATTTGTTAATATCCTGTTACTTTGGCTTTGTATAGGGGGTGTACGGTTAGTGGTTGCCATTGTTCATTGTCGTCTTGCCACTGTAGTTCTAAGGTATTGGGTTCGTAACGAAATGCTGGGGGTTGCCAGCGTTTTCGCTCTGTCCAGCCTTGTAGCTCTTGGACTAAGGCGGGTACTTTGTCGGTTTTACCTGCGCGGTATTGGCAGGTTTGTAATCTTTGCTCGAAGGTGAGTATTTGTACGAAAGTGTCGAGCGATAGGGCTTCGGTGTATGCTAATATTCTACTTATCATTGTTATTTGTTATTAGTTTGCCGTATTTTTTGAGGTCTGCCCACCAAGTTACGTTATCGCCACTAATGCCTTGGGGGAGGTATCGTGTGGGGCGTTTTTGTTTTTTAGCGGTTTTGAGGAGCTCTTGGGCATGCTCTCTCATTTTGCGATTGATATACTCGTAGTCGCTTATTTCGTTAGGTTCTATTCTCATTGTTTTTTTGGTTTTTGTTTTTGGTGGGAGCTGTGGGAGCTGTGAGAGCTTGGTGCACATACTCGGCTGTGCCAGCTCGCCGACTTTGGTTAGTGTTCGGTGTGAGTGGTACGGGCGGTTATTTTTCTTTAGCAGTACGCTTGGGTAGTAGTCTAAGATGTTGGCGGCATAGAAGCTAATAAGGTCAAGCATCTCTTCTGGGGTGTAGATGCTGATGTCTTGTCCGTAGTGTCGGTGTATGGTTTGCTCGACAAGGGCGTACCATTGGTCGTCGTACCAATTAAGTAGGCTATCGTGGGTGATGAGGGTTTTGAGTTGTAGCCCCCAGAATCCCCGAAGGGGGACAAGCTAAAAGGTGGGTACACCAATCTATATAGAACTCATAACGGAGGTTTTCGTACTGGAGGTAGGTGAGTCCTAATTGGTGGGCGAGGGCGTGACGATAGGGTGATTTGCTGGGGTATTGTGTTCATAGGTGTTAGGGTGTTTTTAAGAGTTTAAATTCGCGTTCTTGGGCTTTTTCGGCTGAGATGAGATAGGGTTCTAACTCATTAGCTCCAGTACGTGTTTTTCGATGTAGGCTCGGAAGTCTTTTACATAAATACGGTTTTGACTAAGCCAGTAGAATTTGTTGGCAACGGCTCCTTTGGGGTTCCCCTTACTGTCAGTTTGTGATATACCGATAAAGAGGGTGTTAGGGAAATGCTTCGATGAGCTTGTTGTATAGGCTTGCGGGCTTGCCGTCGAAACACTCTTGTATGCTGTCGATAAATACTATTTTAGGTTGTTGTGGACGGTCCAGGCGTAGCATCATTTTATCTACATATTCTTTTTGCACGGTGTAGCGTTTTCGGTATTGCTTGAGCCCGTAGCGGTCGAGGTTTTCAATGAGTGATAGGCTGCCGCACTCTTCTAAGGAGTTGTATAGTACCTTTTCTTTTTGGCATAGCTCTTTCATTAGTTGGAGGGCATAAGTGGTTTTGCCGTGTCCAGAGTCGCCATAGATAAGGAGGCTGCCGCTTCGTTCTACCTTGCCGAGATGGTCTGTCCATTGGGGTGATAGGTCGATTGTTTTATACTTTTTGCGCGCTAAATCTTCATAGGGTGTAGGCGCGAGGTATGATTGTTTTTTTCGTTATTTTCCATCATTGAGTTGTTGTAGGCGTTGCTTTTCAATTTCGGTGCGTACTTTTCTGAGGGCTTCCCGCGGTGTTAGCGTACATTTGTGCAGGGCTGATAGTTGAGCCATTGGCTTGGCTTACTTGGGCTGTTGGCTAAGTAGGAAGGCTTCGATGGCTTCTTTATCGGACGGAGGACTTACACGGCTGTACTTGGAGCCGTAACGGTCGAATATTTCGGCATAGCCTACTTTTTAATACCCTTATTACGGTCGATTTTAGCTTGCAAAACCGTCTGCTCCCTATCATATACCAACCGCATACGTATTCGGTAGCATTCCAAAAGGCTTTTGAGTTCCAAAAAGGCGTGGTATTCGAGGTCGCCAGCTTCGTCTAATATCACTAAAAGGGGTTTCAAGCTGTTTGAGGTAATACACCAAATCTTCATATACTTCGGCATATCGTCCTGTATAGGTAATGCCAAACTCTTGTGCGATTTTTGCGTATAAGTTTTTGTTTGGTTTTTACTTGTGAGCAATCTATATATACGGCGTTTTTGTTTTTGCTTACATACACTTTGGCGGTGTGTGTTTTGCCTATACCTGCACGGTCGCATAGGATAGCCGAAAGCGAGCGTGTTTGGCAGGCGGTAAGCTGGCTGTAGATGTACTGAAAAGTTTCGGTTTCGACAGTTACCCAAGGGGCTTCGTCACGAAGCTGCACTTGTAGTTTGCGGGCGATGCTTATCCATTTGGCATCGGATAGGGACGCCATCGCGTTCACCTTTCATTACACGGTTGTACTGGGCACCATTGATGCCAAGACTTTTTGGCGTGGTGAGTGTCATAGCGGTAGTTTTGTCGGTTTTCGGCAATTGCTTGTACGATTTTTCTTTTAGGGCTGTGGTTATCATAAGTCTAATAATGCTTTATTTATGGTTTCTACTTTTGTTTTGCTGTACTCTTGATAGTTGAGTGCAGGTGTCTCGGTGTAGTCTACTGGTGTGTAGTCTACTTCGGTAGCGGTGGGTATGGGCGTGGTGAGGGCTTCCTAAGCGGTTGAGCTTTTTGCAGTGATTGAGCACGTACCATTTTGTCGAACTGGGTAACATAGCTCATTGCTTCGGCATATTGTTGCTCATCGTGCTGAGTCCATTCGGCATTAGCACGGTTGAAGGTAGGCACAGGGCTACAAGTGCAAAGAAAGGCTCCGTTTTGGTATAAATATACTTCAGTAATACCGTCCTTATTAGGCAAGTAATAGGCTTCTACTTGGTAGTTGTTGGGGGCTAATAAGGTAAGTACTTGCGAGGTTGGGTAGTTGGTATTTTTGGTATTGTACGGTTACGTATTGGCTACGGCGTATGGTAGTAGTGGTGCATTTGCCTATGTATTGGGCTAAAAAGAGCTCGGTTGAGTTGTGGCAAATTAGGGTTTTACGTTCTCTAAAAATACCTCCAAACGTGTCTTACCAGGGAAGCGTTGTTGGTCGGGGTGGGGTTGGTTGTTGTATAGGGTTTGCTCTTGGAGTTCCATTGCCACAATATCATCATAAGAGGCTTTAGCTTCTTTGTAATTGTTGTTGAACTCGTCGAATATCTTCTGTTGCGTGGTGCGGTTGCTATCACGGCGGGCATAGTGGCGACCTACGTTTTGGTGTCTGTCTTTCTCAATGCCGTATTTTTTTACCTCGTATCATTGTCTCGGCATACTTCTCTTGTGAGTTGGTAGCGTTACAGAACCGCACAAACGGAAATAGGTTGTTGGCTTTCAGTAGCCCGTCGGCAAACTCTCCTGTTAGGGTGTCGTTCTACTTCTATCTGCATTGGAGTACCCAAGCCGTAGGAGGTAGTAAACTGAAACATTGAGCGGAAGCAGTCTAAGAAAAAGCTCGGTGTCTTTTTTTCTTGCTGTGAGCAATACCTATAAGGGCGGTGCTCATCACATCGTAAGCATAGTATGCCATTACTTTGCTGCCGTCGGGTAGCTTGGTGTGCATAATATCGCGGTCATCAAGGGTTATTTTACTCATTGAGTAGAGCGGTGCGTGGCGGTGAACGTGAGGGCGCAACTTGTGGCTAAAATCGTACTCGCCATTGCGGGCTTTGGCTATGATAAGCTGATTTTCGGCTTTGCTAAGCCATAGTTTTACAGTGCTTTCGGATACCTCTAAGAGGTTGCCATTCTCATCGCAAAAGTCGGTTTCTACATTAAAGAGTTCGCCCGTAGCGCGGTCGAAAAGTTCTATTTCGCCGTATAGAAACTGCTTGTAAATATCGTATACCGAACTGATGTAAGGTTTATTAGGCATACAGCAGATGGATATAAAGAGGCGTTCCATAGTAGGAGTTACTACCTTGGCGTTGTCGGAGCCCTCGCCCTTGTGAATAAAGGTAGCGTAACGCTCGGTAAGGAATTGGTTGTATTTGCGTTGTAGGCTTCGTGGGTTGTTAGGTAATGAGAAACTCCACTTTTCGGGGTTTAGGGGCGTTCACCGCTTCGCTGATGTTTTGCCATATTTGGGTTTTGCGCTTACCAAAGGCTTTGGCAGTGAGCGGACGGCTTTTTAAGTAGGGTTTCGATAGCACCCAGTATCATAGCGGAGGTGGCTTTCTCCCGTTGTTGTGAGAGGGGAGTGATTTGCCGTTAGGTTTGCGGTGCTCGGCAAAGAAGTTGATGGCTTCGGGGTCGGGTACAATATACTCTTCTAATACATTGGTAACGATGTGAGCCTCTTCGGGCTTGCCGAGCATACGCACGCAAAAATTCTTTTGTATTCACACCTTTCACTACGGGGAGGCTCTCGAAGGCTACCCACGCTTCATTACCTTGTCCTTTGCCTGGTTGGGTAACTTGGAGCTTACCACGAGTGCATAGCTTTTTGTAGTACTCATAAGTAACTACCTTCCAATCGCTATAGAGCAGGCGTGCGGGGATAGATAATATGTTATTTTGGAATGCGTACATAGTTTTGTTTTTTTGGCGTTTGCCTTGCTCCCCAGTGCAGTTGCGAGCTGCGCTTAATGCTGTTGGTCATACCAACCACTGGGGAAAAACAACAATAAAATCAAAAATATAAAAAAACGTGATGTGGTGTTATTCGTGGTACTTCACTGGTTTGTGATAGTCTATTTTTTTCGCGTTTCACTACCATACCTAAGAAGGTAGTGCGTATCTCTCTGCCGATGATGAGGAAGTCCTCATTAATTAGGGTAAATGGTTTTTACTTTCATTTTAAATAGGGTTTAAAAGGTTTTTAAATTATTCTTTTATGGGTTCCAAACATTCTACGTTGTAGATACCTACACTGTTATCGGCAAAGGTTACAATGCCTAACTCTAAATCTCCACGGGTACATACCCCCGTTAATACGCCTACTTGCCCTGTTTTACCGTAAGGGTCTGTGGTGATAAAAGGCGATACTCTTACTTTGTTTCCCTACTTTCATAGCTTACTCGTTTAAAAAAATTCTTTTTACTTTATTTTTCAGAAGGGGCGACCATACTCTGGTAGTCCTTTCTGATTTTGTCGGCTGAGAGGCTTGTACGCTCGCCGCTTACACACTGGCGAATGTATCGCCCAGAGAAACCGTGTTTCTCAATTAATGCATTTATTACGCTTGCATTGTACTTGTTATACTCTTACTTTTGTCCATTGTTACTTATTGTTCCAATTCTGGCGCAAATGTATGTCAAAAATTTTTATCGCTACAAAATATTATGGACAAAATTTTAGCACCTATTAAACAAAGAATACTTCAATTTGTTGATTATAAACAGATTGAGAGGAAAAATTTTTTTCGGCGAATTGAATGTTGCCACTTCAAATTTTTAGAGGAAATGCTCTTTATAGCGAAGTAGGAGGTGATGTTATCGCCAAAATTTTGTCAAACCATCCTAAATTAAATGCAGAATGGTTGCTCACTGGAAATGGCGAAATGCTTAAAAGTGAAGGGGCTACAGAAGTAATAAAGACACCTCGTGTAGAAATTATTGAGCCTATAAAGGTAGAGGGGCGTAGTTTAATGCCTAAAGTAGTCGTAGTAGATGATGACGATAATGACCGTATTCCATTAGTTTCAGTAAAAGCCCAAGCGGGCTATCTTGAGGGCTATGATGATAGCAATTACATTGAGGAACTACCTACATATAGTCTTCCTGAAATGCGAAATGGCACATATCGTATGTTTCAGGTCAGCGGTTTTTCTATGTATCCCACCTTACAGGACGGTAGTTATGTAATAGGTAAATTTGTTGAAGATTGGGGAGTGGTTGGGTGATAATAGGGTATGTGTAGTAGTTACAGAACGCGATGGGGTAATCGTAAAGAGGGTAACAAATAGAGCAAGAGAAAAAAGGGTTCCTTTATTGTAAGTCTGATAATAGAGATTACAAAACATATTAAGGTAATGTTAGAAGATATAAAAGAGATATGGGAGTGTCAAGCTCATATATCTTTTGAGTTCCTTGACCCAGTTACCAACTATCAGAAAATTGCAGAACTTGAAGTGAACTTATCGGAATTGCAGGACAAGGTGAAAAACTTGGAGACACAACTATTGCCCGCACATACATAATATATAGGGGAGAAAAAGGCACTTTTTAAGGGATAATAACGTAAATATACTGTAAATCAGTAATTTACACTATATAACCAAATGCAATATATAGCCAACTCGGTAACATTTCCTTTCAAAAAGCCAAAAATAGTGTAATTAGCCCCTTTAACTCGTGTGCTAAAATATACGCAATTGCAACGCCAACTGCAACGCCAACTGCACCTCCAACTTTTTTAGAGGGTGTTTTTGGGCTTTGCTGGGTGGAGTACCCTTTTAGGGGTGTTTTATGCCTCTGAAAAAGGTGGCTTTAGCGGTAGCTATAAGGCACAACGCCCAAAAAGGGCGTATTTATTAGGTTTTTGGCAATTATAGAGGTATATACCTGCCAATGGTAATTACTTCTATTTAAATGGTAGTTATCGGGCAATTACTCGGTAATTAAATGGTAATTAAAAGCGGTTTTTGTACATTTTCATTTTCCTGCCTTTTTAGGGGTTTTTATTGTAACTGCTTGTATTTTTAAAGGCTTTTTCGGGCTTTTTGATTATGATAGTATTGTATATTTCATATTACTGCCTATAGCTGGTTGAAATACTCAACCAGCTTTTTATTGTTTATCTTTATATTAAAGGGTTTTCTTTTAGCCATTTGAAGAAAGTGCGCTGCCATAATAGTCCGTTTTGTGGTTTGTAATACCCAGTGGTTTTCATCGGGGAAGTATAAAAACTCACTCTTGATACCTCGCAATTGCGCTGCTGTAAAGGCTTGAAAACCCTGCTCTTCAGGTACTCGGTAGTCCTTACCTCCGTGAATGATAAGAATAGGGGTATCCCATTCAGTTATCTTTTCTATTGGGTTAAACTCCTTATACGATTTTTTTGCGCTACGGCATTCTCTTTTTTTCCCAATAAGGGCCACCTATTTCGTGATTATTAAAGAAAAGTTCTTCGGTAGTGCCATACATACTTTGCAGGTTGAATACCCCACAATGGGCAATAAAGCTCTTAAATCGTTTTTGGTGAATACCGGCTAAATAGTATATAGAATAACCACCATAACTAGCCCCTACAGCCCCTAAACGGTCTTTATCTACGTAGGGTTCTTTAGCTATGTCATCAATGGCTGATAAGTAATCTCGCATAGGTTGTCCGCCCCAATCCCCACTGATTTGGGCATTCCATTCTACGCCAAACCCTGGTAAGCCACGTCTGTTAGGAGCGATTACGATATACCCTTGCGATGCCATTGGTTGGAAGTTCCATCTAAAACTATAAAACTGACTAACAATTGACTGCGGGCCTCCTTGACAGTAAAGCAATGTAGGGTATTTCTTATTAGGGTTGAAATCAGGAGGATAAATCACCCAAGCGTGCATATCCTTGCCGTCAGTAGTCTTAATAATACGCTCTTTTATAGGGACATTGGGCAATCTGTTTGTAGGCTTCATCATTGAAGTGCGAGAGCTGTGTGAGGGATAGAAACTCTTTTTTTCTTCTCTTTCAGATTGATAGTATACACTTCGCCTGTATGGTTCATATCATTGCGCATTACCACTAATAGGTTACCACTTTGTCCCTACTATACTACCCACATCATATATCCCTTTAGTAAGCTGCTTAGGGGTGGTATCTTTGCCATAAACATCTACTACAAACAGCTGTTCAGTGCCCTGAGTAGGAGCAATTAGGTAAATCTGCTTACCATCATTACTCCAGCGGTAGCTAAATACAGTGTTATCCCATTGAGCAGAGAGGTTAATGCGCTTACCGTCTTTTTAGTATATAGAGGTCGTTCTTGTCAGATTCATTCCCATCGTGTGCCATACTTAGCCACGCTAATACACCCTCTTTGCTATACTGAGGGTTGGTATCGTACCCCATCATTCCCTCCGTTAGGTTTCGGGTTTTCATTGTGTTGAGGTCATACTCGTATATATCGGTATTAGTGCTGAGCACATACTCGGTGCCCACTTTAGCTTTGGTTACATATAGCACTTTCTCCCCATCAGGGCTCCATATATAGTCTTCGTCCCCTCCAAAAGGCACTTGCGGACAATAGAATGGCTGTCCCTCCATTAAATCTCTTTGGTTGCCCTCAGCGTCTTCTATAAACACATGGTTGTATTTGCCTTCATTCCACGTATCCCAATGGCGGTGGTCTAAGCTACTATACAACCTCCCTGATGATTTTTCTAAGTCAGCATAAAAGTCTTTGCCCAATACAGGGGCTACTTTCACCTCTTTATGTATGAGCTTCACCAATTTCTCTTTTTCGTTAGGGATTGTACTTGGCAGTAGCACGCTCCACTTCCTCCTCGCTTATCGGTATGGGCACGCCTCCTTTTACGGCTAATTTGTAGTATTCTTTGCTAAAGGTGTTTTCTGCCATATTAGGCGTACTCACGCTTAGCAATACATATTGTGTATCCTGACTGAGCCCAACGGCACTCACGCGGTGTAGTTGCCATAGTTTTTCGGGAGTAAGTGGTTGTTGCGCTTGTAAGCTATTAAGTGTCATAATAGTAACTAAAGAGATAAGATGTTTTTCATATTATTTATTGTATTGACGGCTAAATACTAATTTCATAATAAACTGATAACTCTCTACCAAAAATGCTCTGATTTCTTTTTAATACAAAACCAATACCTGATTTAATAACAGGTTTTTACACGGTTATAGATAAAAGAAAACACACACATACCGCTATAAAAGCAGGAGCTCCTAATATCACTTGGTAAGGTTTTTAGACTACCACCAAAAATGCTGTAAAAGCCCGTGAGAGGTAATACTGCCATAGAGCACAAAAGCAGTGTATCACATAGATAGAAAGGGTATTTTGCCCAATAGTTTTTGATGAGTTTAGAGGTTATCACATTGCGCATAAGGGCAAAGAAACCAAAGACTAATAACACATTGCCTAAGCGTAGGTAAGCAAAGTCTTCCATAAGCCGTGCAAAAGAAAGTAGCGTGGTTGATGTAATACAATTGTTCTACTATATAATGCGAAGCCCACAACAAGAAAGCCCCTACTGTTAAGAATAGCAAGATAGCATTGCGGTACAAATGAGGGTGTGCTTTATAACGCTGAAATAGATAGCCCATAAAGCCTCCAAAAGCTACATAACCAAACCACGGAAAGATAGGGAAGAAGCTACCGTGTGCTCTGGTGAAATAGTTAGCAATAGGCAAAGGTAAAAAAATCAAAAAGTAAGGCTTTTTGTAGAAAGGCTCAAAAGTAAAAGCCAATAGGGTAGTGCTAAGCAGTATGGTAGGCATTACCCACGCCTTGCGGTTATATGATAGCAGATAAGTGGTGATGAGCAGCAAGAGCGAAAGCCCTATGCAGTGCAATACATCTACACTTTGGAAGCTCATACGCAAGAAGTACGCTATACCTATGAGCATCAAGCCGCGCCTAATACCTTTCTTCACACGCGGATTTTGCCAACCTATTTTTGGTAGCATCGCTCTCTTTTTACTAATAAGAAAGTGAAGATAAAGCCCGAAACGGTGAAGAATACAGGGGCAGTAATACCGGTGCAATAGTGCCAAAGCCAGTAGATAAAATTGTTATCATCGCGATAACGGTCGGCTAAAAGCCCCCTACGAAGTGCCCTTGTAGCATCATACAGATAGCAAAAAGCACGAATTACATCTATAAAGTCAAGTCTGAATTTTTACGTTTTCCATAAATCAATATGATCATTCACGCGGCAAAAGTACAAAAACTATTCATAATAGACCAATTATTACATAAAAAACTTTGCCAAAGTACTGATACTCTGGCAAAGTGATAAGTTTTTAAGTGCAAATATTTTAAAAAGAAGGTCTTTCTTTTTTTCTTAACAGCTCCTATAATAGCTCCTAATACAAGTCCGCCTATACCACCTGAAAATAAGAGGTGAAAGGAAGGTCTTTAAGAGTGAAGGTTTGTGTTTAGCCATTTCATCTGTGAATGTCTTTAATTGTTCTTCAGATAAGCCCATAGCACTCATTTTTGTTCAACAAGATCTATAGTTCTTTGGTAATAGTCAGGGTCTATTACGGTAGTGTAAAAGTACTTGATAGAAAGCTAAAATTACTCCAGCTATTAAGCCTACTACAGCCCCAACTTTAATAGCTTCGCCTACTGTTATGAAGCCTCCATTTTCGTTCTTATACTGCTGAATAGCAGCAGCTATAAACCATACTGAGATGGCAATACTTATTACCGTAGTAAGTACACTCATACCAGTGCTACCTGAATACAGTAGCCCTGTAGCATATAGTAGTACTTGATAGGCAATACCTACACCTCCCTAATAAAAAGTGCACTTTTAAGGACGATGTTTTTTAAAATCTGCTTTTTGTTTCCATAAGTGTGAATTATTTATTTGTTAATGGCGCAAAAAATACAAAAACGTTTTTAAATAACAAGTAAATGAGCATACCACGCCTCTTTTATAAGGCGTGGTTTAAGTTAAAATGATATTGAAATGTGTAGTGTAGCGGTTACACGTTATTTCTTACTTATTTTTTTAATAAATCTCTGATTTCAGCTAATAACTCTTCTTGAGTAGGGGCCTGCTGGAGCTGCTGGAGCTTCTTCTTGTTTCTTCTTTAGTTTGTTGATACCTTTTACAAGCATAAAAAAAGTACAAAAAGCTACAAATAAGAAGTTGATAACAGCGGCAAGGAATTTACCATAAGCTACCCCATTCCAAATAAGCGCATCTAATTTATCTACTTGTGCCGCTTTTTAGTGCAGGGGTCAATAATAGAGGGGTGATAACATCTGCTACTAATGATGATACGATAGCACCAAAAGCTGCACCGATAATCACACCTATTGCCAAATCAACTACGTTGCCCTTTACGGCAAACTCTTTAAATTCTTTTTAAAAATCCCATAATGATTTTTAATTTTTAGTTTACTTGTTTAAAAATTCAGGGGCAAAGATACTACTTTTTTTGAATAACAAAGAAAAGGGACGAATTTCACAACTGTCCCTTTTTCAATCACTAACTAAAAACTCAATCACTATACTTATTTTTCAGTATTTTAGGGGTTATACCGTCATACTGAATATTTTTGGTTTCTGGCATTTTTCGCTGTAGTCGTAGGTCAAATGCCATACAGATGTTTCTAATAAATTTCTTTCCCTCATCGGTTACGTCTATCTGCTTTTCGCTTATATGCAGTAGTCCGTCTTTTTCCATCTCGCTGAGCTGCTGTAGCACTTGGTCTATTTCAGCAAACTGTAGTTCGGGTTGTGCCCACGAAGTAGTGAATTGGCACATCAGGTTGAGTATATGGCGCCTGATGATTAAATCTTCAGGGTTTAAGATGTGCCCTTTGCACACCGGTATTTTCATTCTTTTCAAGTCGCTCGTAATAGGCTTCTAAGTCCTTTTCGTTTTGTGCAAAAACCATACCAACTATCGCTGATAGCCGACATACCTAAGCCTATCATCACTTGGGTTTTTAGAAGCAGTATAACCCATAAAGTTGCGGTGTAGCTGGTGCTGCTCAAAGGCGCGATACATACTATCTGTAGGCAGAGCAAAGTGATCCATTCCTATTTCGGCATAACCTACCTGTAGTAATCGCTCTTTTCCCTCTTCGTACAACTGACGCTTCACTTCTCCGGTCGGTACATCTTCATCTTTAAAAACCTCGTTGCCCATTGCCTTTTATCCACGGTACGTGGGCATAGCTGTAGAAAGCAATACGGTCAGGGCGTAGGCTGTTGCTCTTATCAATAGTGTAGAGCACATCGTCTAAGGTCTGAAAAGGCAACCCAAATACTAAATCGTGACTTACAGAGGTATACCCTATCTCGCGCGCCTGATCGGTTACGCGTTTCACATTCTCAAAGGGCTGTAGGCGGTGTATGGCTTTTTGTACTTTTTTTCAGAATAGTCTTGCACACCATAGCTTACTCGCCCTAAATCCTAAATCATACAATAATTGCAAATGCGCCTTAGAGGTATTGTTAGGGTGTCCTTCGAAGCTAAATTCGTGATGCTCTGCTATATCAGCTCTTTCAAAAATGCCTTCTATCAGTCGTTTTAGTTCTGAAGGCTTGAAGAACGTAGGAGTACCACCGCCTAAGTGTATTTCTTTTATCAGTGGGCGTGCAACTAATACATCAGTATACAGCTGCCACTCTTTTAGCACAGCGTCTATATAAGGAGCTTCTACCTCGTGTCGTTTGGTGATGCGCTTATGGCAACCGCAGAAAGTACATAAACTCTCGCAAAAAGGCAAATGTATATATAAGCTAATCCCCTCATTCGCATTACTTTCATTATATGAGGTTACTAAACTATCTAACCATTTTTCAGTAGAAAAACTATCATTTTTCCCAATAAGGTACGGTAGGATAACTTGTGTACCGAGGCCCTGCTACATTGTATTTCTGAATGAGTGATATTGCCATTTCTTTTATTAAAAATCGCTGCAAAGGTAATAAAAAAACTTAAATACGAAACTTTTGGTAGTTAGATTGCTTCTACATTTATATCAGGATTGTCTAACTTGTTTTTAGTATTGCTTCTATCCCTTTTTTTGAGCGTTTGCGTAGAAGACGGACAGCCGCTGCACGCACCCCTGCAGAAGCACTTCTACGTGATGGGTGTCGGGCTGGTATGATATAAACTGTATATTGCCACCATCTGAGGCTACAGCAGGTTTTACGTGTTCTTCTATGATAGCTACTATCTGTTGCGATATAGGGTCAGTCGTTACTTTTGATAACAAATGAGCCTGTGCTGCCGTTTGCCACTTCTTTACTTCGGAAATGTTAATCACAGTCTTCTCTGCTGCTAGATAGTCCTTGATGAAAGTTCTCAGTCGTGGGCTCTCCTCTTCCCAGTCAGCAGTGTCGGTTTTGGTAACCGATATATAGTCGTTGTCAAAAAGACTTCAGTTACAAAAGGAAATGCCTGAAAGAGAGCTTGTGCTAAAGGAGCTTCTGCTGCCTCTGCAGCCGATTTGTACTCTATAATGGTGGGTACTAAACGCTTGTTAGCTACAAACTTCATCACGGCAGGGTTAGGAGTAGTTTCGGTGTAAAGGCTGACCTCTATAGGGGTGCGCCCACTATCGTTATTTACTAAGGGGCGTCCTGACTGTAGATAGACTGCTATCTGCTGAGCAACCTCTTCTTGTACATCTTTCCACTCTATAATAGGAAAGCGCTTCAGGGCGATGAAGTTGCTCGATATATAAACCGTTTTTGATAAAAGGTAAATAAAAAGCTCTTTGGCTAACGGAGCATTTTTGGCTTCATCAACATTTTTTTATACTCATAACTGCCTTTTACTAAAGGTTTGTTAGCTTCAAGTTTTATGATGTCGGGGTTAGCGGTGGGCTGTACTGTTAGGGGTTATAGCTGTCATTCTTAAGTGTCTTTACGCCCAAAATCGGCAGGATTTTCGCCCCACGCTTGGGTTTCCCATTTTAGGATAGGGTTAGGGTAAGTGTTTTGGTGTAGCCACTTCTCGGCACGGGCTATCAACTCAAATATTTTTCATTATGGGGGTATGGGGTACTTTGGTTTTGCATACCTTTTGGCGCACCCAATTCATCGCTATTTTGCTGTCGGAATAGATAGGCAGACTGAGGTTGCGCTGCTTTTAGAAAAAGCCAAAGCGTGTACGATAGCCAAAAAAACTCGCCTATGTTATTGGTGCCGTCTTTCATAGGCTGCAACCTAAATATCTCGGCTTGGGTCTGGGTATCAACCCCTCGGTATTCCATTACCCCAGGGTTGCCACTGCAAGCTGCATCGACGGCTATTGAAGGCAGTATCGGGTTACCAATGCGTTGCCGCTCTAAGGGCGATAGAGTAGGAGGGGCAGCCGTGTTTTTACCTTTGTAAAGCTCAAAACTCTCGCCAAAGGCTTTTTCGGCCATTGCCTGACTCTCAAAAACTCTTGAACTTAGCATACGGATAGCCCTCAACGGCTTTTTTTGCACTTGTCCCACGAACTAAATATACCCGTTTTGTGTCCTTCCCACACTACATAATACTTCTTTTTCGACATTTTATAGGAATATAAAAACTAAAAAGTATTATAATTACTATTGCTATAATAACGCCAACAGAAGTATTTAGGGGTATTATCTAATAAAAGTACTTCCTTTTTATGAGGCTCAGCACTTGTTTGATAGCCTATAAGGGGTGATTCTTTTTTTGTGTCAATATCTGATTTTCATCTTTTTATAACTAATAACTAATGAAACGACTAACGACTATCTTACCAGTTTCTTATACTTAATTCTTGTAGGGGTTACTTCTTTTGCCAAGGCGTTTTTCTTGTTCTCTTCGTATTCCGAAAAGCTGCCTTCAAAGAAATACACTTGCGAGTCGCCCTCAAAAAGCTAAGATATGGGTACAAATACGGTCTAAGAACCAGCGGTCGTGCGAGATTACTACCGCACAGCCAGCGAAGTTTTTCCAACCCTTCTTCTAAGGCGCGGAGGGTATTCACATCCAAATCGTTGGTAGGCTCGTCCAGCAGCAATACGTTGCCTTCTTCTTTTAGGGTCATAGCAAGGTGCAAACGGTTGCGTTCGCCCCCCGAAAGGGTCGCTACTTTCTTGTTCTGCTCACTACCGCCAAAGTTAAAAACGACTTAGGTAAGCGCGTGAGTTCACCTGCCTGCCGCCCATCATTATAAGGTCTTGTCCGCCCGAGAAATTCTCCCAAATAGATTTTTTTCAGGGTCTATCTGCTTATGGGTCTGGTCTACGTAAGCTATCTTTACGGTTTCGCCTACTAAAAAAACTCGCCGCTATCGGGCTGCTCTTCTCCCATAATCATACGGAAAATGGTAGATTTACCTGCCCCATTAGGGCCTATCACGCCCACAATACCTGCCTGTGGCAATACAAAGTTAAGGTCGTCATACACAGCTTATCGCCAAAGGCTTTTTGCCACATGGCGTGCCTCTATCACATTAGTACCCAAAGCGAGGGCCCGTTGGGAATGTATATTTCAAGTTTTTTTCTTCTAATTGCTTTTTGGTCTTCATTCAGCAGGCGGTCGTAGTTTTGCAAACGTGCCTTTTGTTTGGCTTGTCGCCCTTTAGCCCCTTGGCGTACCCATTCCAGCTCGCGCTCTAACACCTTTTGGCGTTTGCTTTCGGTTTTCTGTTCTTGGGCAAGGCGTTTGGCTTTTTGGTCAAGCCAAGAAGAGTAGTTACCCTTCCAAGGGATACCCTCACCACGGTCAAGCTCTAATATCCAGCCCGCTACATTATCCAAGAAATAACGGTCGTGGGTTACAGCTATCACGGTGCCGGCGTACTGTTGTAGGTGCTGCTCTAACCACAATACCGATTCGGCATCGAGGTGGTTAGTAGGCTCGTCTAAAAAGGAGTACATCGGGCTGTTGTAAAAGCAGGCGACACAAGGCTACACGGCGGCGTTCCCTCCTGAAAGCACTTTGATAGGCGTATCGGGGTCGGGCGTGCGTAGGGCTTCCATAGCCACTTCCAGCTGGTTGTCTCAACTCCCAAGCGTTTTAGGGCATCAATCTTGTCCTGTAGCTCGGCTTGCTTATCCATCAGCTTTTTGCATCTTATCGGGGTCAGAATAGTTCTCTTCCAAGCCGAAAAAGGTCGTTAATATGGTTAAACCTCGTCAAGTAGTTTTTACGGTTTCAGCCACGCCTTCGCGCACTACCTCAATAACGGTTTTCTCCTCGTCCAAGTGCGGTTCTTGTTCCAAATAGCCTACGGTGTAGTTAGGAGCAAAAACCACTTCGCCTTGGTAGTTCTTGTCAATACCAGCTATAATTTTTAGCAAAGAGGACTTACCAGAGCCGTTAAGCTCCCAAAAATACCAATCTTAGCCCCGTAGAAGAAGCTCAGGTAAAATGTCTTTAAGCACTTGCTTTATTAGTAGATGAATAGGTTTTTGCTCACCTTATTCATCGAGAAAATAATCTTTTTATCGTCTGCCATAATGTTAATTTGTCAATGGGTAGATTTGTCAGTAGGGCGATTAATGAAAGGACAAAGGTACTACATTTTCGCTAATTACCAAAAATTAAAATGTATTTACCCTCGATAAAGAGGCTTTGTATTCGGCTACCATCCTCGTCAATCACCTCTTTAGCGGTCTGCACCTTGTCTATTAGTGCCGCTACCTGTCCTATCTCTAACTCTCCTTCAGCCATATCGCCCTCAAACATTCCTTGCTTCGTACGCCTATTGCCCACCAAGGCTTGTAGGTTAGCAACGGTAGCTTGCTGGGTATTATAGAGGTTTTTTTACTTGCTGATAAAAGCCATTCTTTAGCAAACGCACAGGGGCTAACTCTTTCAGGGTGAGTTCAGTATCGCCCTCGCCTGCAGCAACCACCTTTTTTCTTTGAAAACAGGGTGTACGGACGCCTCGGCAGTGGCTACAAACCGACTCCCTACTTGCACGCCCTCGGCCCCTAAAGCCATAGCGGCCAACATCGCACTGCCGGTAGCTATTCCGCCAGCAGCAATTAGCGGAATGTCTATCACTCGCCTTACGGCAGGGATAAGCACCATAGTGGTCGTTTCCTCACGACCATTATGTCCGCCTGCCTCAAAGCCTTCAGCAACTACGGCATCAACGCCAGCCGCTTGTGCTTTGAGGGCGAACTTACTACTGCTCACCACGTGCGCTACTTTTATACCCTCTTTTTGCAATAGCGAAGTATAGGTAGCCGGATTGCCTGCAGAGGTAAAAACAACCTTCACCCCCTCGTGCAAAATTACCTCTATTGCCTTGTCCATTTCGGGGGTACATAATAGGAATATTTACCCCAAAAGGTTTATCAGTAGCCGCTTTGCATTTGCGTATATGCTCTGTAAGGGTTTCAGGGTGCATAGAGCCAGCCCCAAGCAGACCCAATCCGCCGGCATTGCTGACAGCTGCCGCTAACCGCCAACCGCTTGCTCCATATCATACCCCCTTGAATAATGGGGTATTGAATATCAAAAAGTTCTGTAATACGTGTTTTCATTGTCTATAATTTAAGACTGCCATTTGCGTCAAACTCCCAAAAAGGATTGTAAGCAAGCCAACCTACCCCTCATAAAAGCTAAGAGCTTTCTGAAAGTTGCGAACGCCTAAAAGTAATTAAGGTTAATTTCTGTCTCATATAAAAATCGGCTTTAGTCTAGTTCAGCTCTCGAGAAAAGGTCGTTAATAAGAGCCTCATCTTCGCAAGCCTCTTTAAACGAAACGACAAATTCCTTTAGGGCGTCAGCATTCGATGAGTAAGCACAAAACATACTTCCCTCAGGGTCGAAGTTAATAAACTCTTTTAAAGCAGGCTTCATTTCTTCGAGGAATACTAACGCTAATGAACCCCAATCATAGCCATTCCTTCAAACCCTTCATCTCTTCGGCTTTCAAAAATCTCATCTTTCCAGCCCCCTACGTCTAAACATACCGAATAACTTTTGTTATCGTGGTCAACCCAACGAAAAAGGAGCGATTTGTTCTTTAAATGATGTACTCATATTAGTGAATTTATTGATTTGTTTATTATTAACATTAGCTATTTTACTGCAATTCATAAATAAAGTAAGAACCTTTTTATTGCAAAATAAAAACCAAAAGCTAAAACGTGGCAAATATACCAATAATTACTCAATAAAACAAAATCAGCAATGAACAGCAGGTGAGTTATAAAGATTGAAATTGCATTATTCGCAATGTTTTTTTCTTTTTATTGTCAATTTGACAACGATGATTTTTTTGTTTTGTCTATACTCTTCCTATACTCTTTCTATATTCAATCTATACTCAAGATATTATTGAGAAATACTTAATGAAAAGTGAAAAAGATTGACAAATTGACTAAAGTTTGTATCTTTGCGCCCAAAAATAAGAATTATGACAGAACACGACTTGCTCAAAGCCCGTTGGGACGAGATAGTCAAACGTCTATCTGATACTTTCTCAGAAGGTGAACCCCTTCAGGTAGATACTATTATTTACCTTATTGGCGTACAAGAGTTAGGGCAATTGGGTCGTACCTACCAAAAGGACGAAAAAAAGTAGACCTTATGCATATAGCTATCTGTAAACTCTTAGAGCCTTTTTGGCTACTACAGCTATGAGTTTACTGACCCTGATGGATGGCCTCATTACCGCTTAGTACAAGAGTTGCCTCCCCTAAAAACCTGGCGAACAGACAATACTGATGAAAAAGCCATTGTACAATACTTTTTAGATAGAGATTTTTTTTAGATGAAGAAAGTAGCATTCTACACTTTGGGTTGCAAACTCAACTTTGCCGAGACCTCTACCATAGCGCGTAGCTTTGAAGAGGACGGCTACATACGCGTTGATTTTGAAGACCCAGCCGATATATACGTTATAAATACTTGTTCGGTAACTGAAAAATGCCGATAAACAGTTTAAGCAGATAGTACGCAAAGCGCTGAAAACTAATCCCAAGGCGTTTTTGGCGGCAGTGGGTTGTTATGCCCAGCTCAAACCCGAAGAGCTCGCCTCGGTAGACGGGGTGGACTTAGTGTTAGGCGCAAAAGAAAAGTTTAACATCACCCAATATATAGACGACCTTACGAAGAATAACGAGGGGGTAGTGCATTCTTGCGAGATAGCCGAAACCGACTTCTACGTAGGAGTTACTCTATTGGCGACCGCACACGCGCTTTCCTGAAGGTGCAAGACGGCTGCGATTATAAGTGTACCTATTGTACTATACCGATGGCAAGGGGTATTTCGCGCAGTGATACCATTGAGAATATATTGAGCAATGCCAAAAAGATTTTCAGATAAAGGCATCAAAGAAATAGTACTCACAGGGGTAAATATAGGCGATTACGGCAAAGGAGAGTTTGGTAATAAGAAGCACGAACACACCTTTTTGGAGTTGGTACGAGCCCTTGATAAGGTAGAAGGGATAGAGCGCCTGCGCATCTCGTCTATAGAACCTAACCTCATCAAAGACGAAACAATCTGACTTTATAGCCCAATCGAATAGTTTTGTGCCTCACTTCCATATTCCGCTACAGAGTGGTAGTAATGAAATCCTTAAGAAAATGAAGCGCCGCTACTTACGCGAACTGTATGTGAGTAGGGTAGCCAAAATACGTGAGGTGATGCCCGATGCCTGTATAGGGGTAGATGTGATAGTCGGCTTCCCTGGTGAAACAGATGAGCTTTTCTTAGAGACGTATTACTTTTTGAATGATTTAGACATCTCATACCTACACGTATTCACTTATTCGAACGCGATAATACTGAGGCGGTGCTTATGGACGGAGTTGTACCTGATGAGGTAAGAGCTAAGCGTAGCAAGATGCTACGCGGACTTTCGGCAAAGAAACGCAATGCTTTCTACGAAAGTCAGTTAGGTAAAGAGAAAACCGTACTATTTGAAAGCGACAACAAGCAAGGTTATATACACGGTTTTACTGAGAACTACGTAAAGGTAAAAGCCCCTTGGGATCCTGCTTTAGTCAATACCCTCCACAAAGTAAAGCTTACCAAAAATCGATGTCGATGGAATGGTGCGGTTTGAGTTTGTATAAAAGTAAAAAGAATGAGAAAATAATAAAACAACAATGGCACACTATAAAAACAGAATTGATGTTAGAATTCCCTGGGTTTTGTACTCTTTGACCCTGTAGTACTACAAGAATTTGTGCTTGAAAAAAAGGAATAGAAGATAATGATTTACTGAAATACTTCATCAATAACCCAGCAATAGGTGATGAAAGTATCCAACGAGGAATATTACTACCTATCTATAATATAGAACCTGTGGATTATGAAAATACTCATAAATACAACTACTAAAAAGTGAAAATCCTACCGAATGGGTAGTTTTTAAAAATGAAGTCTCATTACCTCTACAAGTAAAAAGCGGAAGGTTAGCTGTAGAAGATATCTATATGATAATGAGTTGGGATTATGAAAGTAATTATTCTGATTTTGCTACAGAAAAGAGCCTAAATCCTCAACCCGCTGTAGAAGGTGTAGAATTAAATGGAGACACAGGAGATAGATTTGACATCCCAGTAGGTAATTACGGGGTAAAAAGTATTAGGCTTTTTTTAGATGTAAATGAGCCTGATATTTTTTTGAGAGTAAGTGTGGCTATGAATTGTTTTTGAAAAAGATGGATACTTTACCTATAATTCCTGAAAATATAGATGTAGATAAGTTGGATTATAAAGTAAAAAGTAATAGCTGAAAGATGAAAAATCCTTTTAACAATTACCTTATCTCTGCTGCTTTTTCTTGTGATAATCCTATTACAGCCTTCAAAAATCTTGTGATAGACAAGCAGCTAAGGAAAAAGTAGAAGCTCTTGTGGAAGTACAAGAGAAAAATAAAGCAAGTAGAGCGCCTTATGGGCAAAGACCGCCTTTATTGGGAGCAAGACAGTGTGCAGCAGGCTGATAAGACTTATTACCGCTTTAGACTCCTTACCAAAGCACCTTATGTAGAAAAGCAGTTGTACACTTTTCTGGGTAGATAAAAACGATTGTAAGGCTATCTTTTTAGAAGCAAAAGCTGATAGCCTTGTGCCTTATAAAGAAGTAGAAAAAAACAACGACTACAGCAAGCGAAACAGCCACGGCAGTTTGCCGCTTTCTTTTAAACAGTTTGCCGCTGATATAGCCTTTAGGGCAGCAACACGTGGGCGAGTATCTAATGAACTTTTCGGTAGAAAAAGATGGCAGTATAGTCACTACTGAAGAGGAGTTGCTCACCTTGCCTATAGATGAATTGCAGACCTACACATTTACCTATTACCCTGATAGTGTGTGCTGTGAGCATACCGATACCCACCAAATATTGGTATTTGTGCCGGTAGGCAACACTTGGCAGCTAACACAAGTGGTAACCAATAACAGATAATTCAAAAATTCACAATATGATATGGATAATTTTATAGACACTTTATCGCAGATAGATCAGATATATCTGTGGGATTTAATTGGTACAGCAGTCTTTGGCGTGTCGGGGGTATTAGTAGGCTTAGAACGCCGTATGGACGTGTTTGGTATGCTTATCTTAGCCTTTGTTACAGGGGTAGGAGGGGGTACTCTGCGCGATATTATGATGAGGCAGTATACCCGTATTTTTGGATGAACAACCTGACGTATATACTGATGATAGTTATCAGCGTAGTGCTAACAGTTATCTTCAGAAAACAGTTCTCTGAACACTGGAGCAAATCGCTAATGCTCTTTGATACCATTGGGTTAGGGGTATTCACTATTATAGGGATAGAAAAAGCCTTGCGATTTGGACTATCGCCTACTATAGCTATAATTCTGGGTACTATGACAGGTAGCTTCGGGGGAGTAATTCGCGATATATTGGCAAACAAACTGCCTGCCCTTTTCCACAAAGAGATTTACGCTACCGCTTGTATTGCAGGGGGTACTGTCTATTTCCTGATCAATGGATTGATGAATCATAACTTAGTGGTATTCATTACAATAATGGTAGTGATTAGCGTGCGCTTGCTGTCGCTAAAAATACCATTGGGAATTGCCTAAGTTTTAAAGGGTGAAATGTTAATTATTAATGAATTGTTGCATATTTCAGCTAAAAGTATTATCTTTGCAAGCTGAAATAATTAAGATAAAATATTTTTTTAAAAAAATGAACATAAGTAGAGAGCAAAAAGATGCTTTTAAACGCCGTGATTACGATAGATATCGTAAAGAGTGATTATGCAGAAAATGTAGAGAAAAACACTTAATCGCTATCGCAAAAACAGCCAACGTGCCTGGTTTTAGAAAAAGGACACGTGCCAATGGGTATGATTCAAAGACAGTTTGGCAAGGCTATCAAATTTGATGAAATAAACGAAATCACTAATCGTAGCCCTAAACGAGTATATATACAAAGAAAAAGATTGGTATGCTCGGCAATCCTCTTCCGATAGTAAAAGATATCGATATAGAAGCCGATGACTTCCAATTTCAGTTTGAGATAGGCTTAGCTCCTACTTTTGAAGTAAACTTAAAAACCAGCTGAAGGTATTTTTGCGCTACGAGATAGAGGTAGACGAGCCTCAAATCGATAAACAAATTGAGCGCATTCAGAAACAATTCGGCAAATTGGTGTCAAAAAGGCGAAGTACTAGACAGCGAAGATATAGAGCTAACAGGTACTTTCTTCAACGAAGAAAAGAATATTGAGAGCCAAGCTACTTTCAAACTTACTGACCTAAGTCCTGAAGTACGCAAAACCTTTATAGGCAAAAAGTAGGCGATCAGTTTCAACTACAAACCAAAGGACTTTTTGAAGATGCTCACAGCCCTAATGCACTACTTAAAAAGTATCGCACGATGAGGCGCATCATTTAGATATAGAAGTTACTTTTACTTTAGAAGAGATAAACGAGCGCGAAAAAGCAGCTTTAGATGCTGATTTGTTCTCTAAACTATTCCCCTGACGGTAGTGTAACTACTGAAGAGCAATTCGCGCTAAGATAAAAAGAAGGTGCTGAACTACAGTTTAACGAACAAGCAGACCAGCACTTCTTAAAACACAGTGACTGATTATTTGGTAGATAACACTCATTTTGACTTGCCAGCTACTTTCTTGAAAAATGGCTACGCACAGCAGGTGAAAAAAAGAACTTACTGAGCAAGAAGCTAATGAAGAATACGAACGTTCAGAAAGAGGATTGCGTTATCAGCTTATCGAATCTAAAAATAATGAACGACAACAATCTACATCCTACTAATGAAGAGATAAAAGAGTTTGGTAGAGAGTACATCAAAGCACAACTATTGCAATATGGTATGCCAGCAGATGATGACGCTCAAGTAGATAGTATTTTGGATAGAATATTGAAAAAACCACGAAGAAGTACAACGCATTCAGCAACAAGTAGTATTTAAGAAATTGATAGCTTTCTACAAAGAAAAATGCAGCTATTAATACTAAGAAAGTTACTTTTGATGAGTTTATCAAAATTAGCATTCCCAGAATAATACATAAAAACACAAACTATTACCAGTCCAAAATTGTCAGTAACCACCGAGTATTTTGTTGTATTGACAATTTTGGACTTTTAATAATTAAATTGATAATTAAAAGAACGTGAACTTAACAGACGAATTTAGAAAATATGCTATTAAAGCAGCACGGTGTAAATAGTCTTTACTACGATAAAATAGTAGGGTAGTATGACGCCTTATATTATGGAGGAACGCCAGCTAAATGTAGCACAAATGGACGTGTTTTCGCGTCTGATGATGGATAGAATCATCTTTCTTGGTACAGATATAAATGACCAAGTAGCCAATATAGTAACTGCTCAGCTTCTTTTCTTAGAGAGTGTAGATAGCGGCAAAGATATTCAGATATATATCAACTCGCCCGGTGGTAGTGTATACGCCGGCTTAGGTATCTATGATACTATGCAGTTTATCAAACCCGATGTAGCTACCATCTGTACAGGTATAGCGGCTTCGATGGCAGCGGTACTGCTATGTGCAGGAGCTGAAGGCAAACGCTCTGCTTTGCCACACTCGCGCGTGATGATACACCAACCTTCTGGAGGAGCGCAAGGGGTAGCGAGCGATATGGAAATCAACCTAAAAGAGATGTTGAAGCTCAAAAATGAACTTTACGAAATCATAGCCAAACACAGCAAACAGCCTTTTTGCTAAGGTATATAAAAAGACTCAGAGCGTGACTATTGGATGATAGCACGTGAGGCTAAAGAGTATGGTATGATAGATGAAGTATTAGAAAGAAAATAATGGCTAAAAAGAAAGAAGAAATAGAATTTTGCTCATTCTGTGGGCGTTCTGAACCCGAAACCGAGATACTTATCAGGGGTATGGGGGGTAATATATGCAACTTTTGTGTAGATCAGGCTAACATCATTATTGAGGAAGCTCTGAGACACGAAAAACAAAAGATAAAAAAAGCTACGAATGTAGAAATATCTCTGAAAAACGCCTCAAGAAATTAAGCGTTTTCTCGATCAATATGTTATAGGACAAGATTTTTACTAAGAAAATACTATCAGTAGCGGTGTATAACCACTACAAGCGTTTGCAACAGCCTAACGTAGATGACGAGGTAGAAATACAGAAGAGCAACGTGATAATGGTGGGAGAGACCGGTACAGGTAAAACCCTTGTAGCCCGTACTATTGCCAAAATGCTGAATGTGCCTATTGCTATAGTAGATGCTACTGTACCGACTGAGGCCGGTTATGTAGGCGAAGATGTAGAGAGCATTCTTAGCCGTCTGTTACAAGCTGCAGACTATGATGTAGCTAAAGCCGAAAGAGGTATCGTATTTATAGACGAAATAGATAAGATAGCGCGCAAGAGCGATAATCCGTCTATTACTCGTGATGTTTCGGGTGAGGGCGTACAGCAAGCTTTGCTTAAACTTTTAGAGGGTTCAGTAGTAAATGTACCCCCTAAAGGAGGTCGCAAGCACCCTGACCAGAAGTATATAGAGGTCAATACCGAGCATATTCTCTTTATAGCAGGTGGAGCTTTTGATGGTATAGAGCGCGTGATATCTAAGCGCCTCAATATGCAGGCAGTAGGCTATAACTCCTCTAAAAACACGCATATAGACCGTAAAAACTTAGTGCAGTATATCATTCCTAAAGACCTGAAAAGACTTTGGTTTGATACCTGAAATTATAGGTCGTTTGCCTGTGCTACCTATATGAATCCGTTAGATAGACACACGCTTAGAATGATACTTACTGAACCTAAGAATGCTATCATCAAACAGTACCAAAAAACTGTTTGAGATGGACGGTATAAGATTTGAGATAACAGAGGAAGCCCTTGACTTTATAGTAGAGAAAGCCTTAGAATACAAATTAGGGGCACGAGGTTTGCGTTCGTTATGCGAGAATATCCTAACCGATGCTATGTTTGAACTTCCTAATTCGGGTGTTAAAAAAATCTAACCGTCACAAAGGAATACGCAGAAGAGAAACTAAACAAATCGGCATTGCAAATTGCCCTCACAACAATAACAACTATGGAACTAACATCTATTATACGCGAGAGTATGCTAAAGGCTATCAGCTATGAAACCTATCGAAATTTGATAGATAAGTATGAGGCTGAAGGCAAAAGCAGTGGGGTAGAACAGACTGAAGAACTGGTACACTATACTGCTCTAAATCAGAAACGCTATAAACGACTTGATAAAACTATTGAGATAGCAGAAGATAAAGCGGCTTTTTAAGAATTATCCTAATAGCATTTGCTTATTGGTGATAACAGAGACTTGGTGTGGTGATGCGGCACAGATTTTTGCCAGTGGTGCATAAGATAGCTGAGCTGAACCCTAAAATCACGATGAAAATAGTATTTCGTGATGAAAATGAAGCGCTAATGAATGAGTTTCTGACCAATGGGGGTAAGGCTATCCCTATAGTGATATTCTTAGATTTGCAGGATAAGGTGTTAGCACGTTGGGGGCTCGTCCTTCAGTGGCTACCCAAATGGTAGCTGAAGAAAAAAGCCAAAAATGGCAAGCTGACTCCTGAATTTAAAGAAAAATCTTCAGAGATGGTACAACCAAGATAAAGGGGTACTATCGTAGATGATTTTATAGCTATAATGCAATCTATCTTAACCGAAAAATAATAAGTATATGAAGAAAATAATAATAGCTTTTAGGTGCTTTAGTAGCTATCACAGCCAATGCACAAGAAACTAATACAACTACTGTATCAGAACCCGTACAACAGTCCGTACGTACAACGCAATCAGTACAGACTAACCAAAATGCATATACTGCCCAGACTGCTGTTGCTCCGGTAGAAGAAGCTAAACCTACTACCTTAGAAGGGTATTTTCAGCAACTGATTGACAGATCGGGGGCTTGGCAGAACTTCAAGATGTTAGACAGAGGTAAATTGGCTGCCTTTCAGCGCAGTATGACTGATAGCATCAACGGAGTGCGTTCGCAATTAGTAGCTGAAAAGCAAAAAGTAAAAAGAAAATGAAGCTACCATAAAAAGAGCTCAACGATAAAAATAACAGAGATACAAGCGGCTCTCGACCAAACTAAAAGACCAAAAAGATAGTGTGAGTTTCTTTTGGTGCTTTAGTGTCTAAAGGACTATACAATACTATTATGTGGGGGATTGTATTAGCTTTTGGCATCGTTATTGGTGCTTTATATCTACAAATTTTCTAATGGTAATGTAGTAACAAAAATCTATAAATGACCTAAACGAATTGCAAGAGGAGTACGAGAACTACCGCAAAAGCAGCTATTGAACGCGAGCAGAAAGTACGCCGCCAATTGCAAGACGAAATTAACAAACACAGATAATTAATGCGCATTGATATTATTTCGGTAGTACCCGAATTGATAAAAGGTTTTTGACTATTCTATCATCAAGCGCGCTATAGATAAGCAGTTGGTAGAGGTGTATTTTCATAATTTGCACGATTATGCTAACAATGCTTATCGCCAAGTAGATGACTATCAGTTTGGTGGAGGCGCTGGTATGGTGATGATGATAGAGCCTATTGATAAATGTATCACGGCACTAAAAACAGAGCGCCATTATGATGAGGTAATATTTCTGACTCTGATGGCGAAAACACTGCAACAGAAAACAGCTAATAGCTATCGCTACTCAGAAAACCTAATTATTCTTTGTGGGCACTTTAAGGGGTAGACCAGCGTACGCGACCATTTTATTACCAAAGAAATCTCTATAGGCGATTATGTGCTTTCAGGAGGTGAACTTGGAGCAGCAGTATTGTGCGATGCTGTTATCAGACTTATACCAGGGGTGCTTTCTGATGAGACTTCAGCCTTACCGACTCTTTTCAAGATAATCTATTAGCACCACCTGTTTATACACGTCCGGCGAACTATAAAAGGATGGGAAGTGCCAGAGGTACTCACGAGTGGCAATACTTCAAAAATAGAACAATGGCGAGAAGAAATGGCTTACCAGCGCACTAAAGAAAAGAAGGCCAGACCTGCTGAAATAAAAGATAAAAACATTAAAAATGACACAACCAATGAAAAACTATCTTACACGAATGGAGCTTCTAATATACCGCTATTAGGAGAAACTATTGACGAAAAATCTTCGGAAAACAGTGGCTAAGTTTCCTAATAATGATGCACTTATATCAGCGTATCAGCATTATAGAGCCACTTATACAGAGTTTTATGAGCAGGTAACTGCAGTAGCTAAAGGATTAATAGCTTTTAGGAGTGAAAGACAGGAGACCGTGTAGGGTATCTGGTCGCCTAACTGCTATGAATGGACATTGCTACAGTATGCCACGGCCAAAATAGGTGCTATAATGGTAAATATCAATCCCGCATATCGCACCAGTGAGTTGATATATGTTATTAACCAATCTGACTTGTCGCACATATTTTTCTGCTATACAGTTTAAGACAAGCCATTATAAAAAGATGATAGACGATGCGCGAGAGTTTACTGATACTTTGCGCAAAGAAGTCTATTGGGGAGAGAGTTGGGAGTACTTTTTAGCTCAAGGTAAGAAAGTATCAGATGAAAAATTGCAGGCATACGAAGCTTTAAAAGTACAATTTGACGACCCTGTAAATATACAATATACTTCGGGTACTACGGGCAACCCTAAAAGGCGTAACGCTAACACACCACAATATACTTAACAATGCTTATTTTATAGGCGTTAGAATGAACTATACCGATAAAGATAGGGTGTGTATACCAGTACCTTTCTATCATTGTTTTGGTATGGTAATAGGTAACTTGTGCTGTACAGCACACGGTGCTGCGATGGTTATTCCTAATGATAGTTTTGACGCTACTAAAACTCTTGAGGCAGTAGAACGTGAGCGGTGTACCTCTCTGTACGGAGTGCCTACTATGTTTATCTCAGAATTATATACTTTAGATCGCCATCCTTATGACCTATCAAGTTTGCGTACTGGCGTGATGGCAGGAGCTTTATGTCCGCCAGAGATTATGAAGCGAGTGAAAGAGCAGATGAATATGCACGAGATAACAATATGTTATGGAATGACCGAAACTTCACCTGTTTCTACCCAAACAAGAATAGAGTGCCTTTTTGAGAAACAAATACATTCGGTAGGAACTATACAAGACCACTTAGAGATAAAAATTATCAATCCAGAGACTAAAGCTATCGTACCACGTGGCGAGCGGAGAGTTATGTACACGAGGTTACTCGGTGATGCTAAAAGTATTGGAACAGTCCGCAAGCTACCGCACAAGTAATAGATGAACAACGTTGGATGCACTCAGGTGACCTCGCAATGATGGATGAAGACGGCTATATACATTTTCAGGACGTATAAAAAGACCTTATTATCAGGGAGGAGAGATATATCGCCTAAAGAGATAGAAGACTTCTTATACACTTATGAAGGAGTGATGGATGCCCAAGTGATAGGCGTACCAAGTAAGAAGTTTGGCGAGGAAGTAATGGCGTGGATAAAAACCTAATGAAGGGGTTATCCTAACTGAAGAAGAGTTACGCAACTTCTGCAAAGACCGTATTGCACACTACAAAGTGCCGCGCTATTGGAAGTTTGTTAATGAGTTTCCGATGACTATCTCAGGTAAAAATACGCAAGGTAGAAATGCGCGAAATAGCCGCTGAAAGAGCTTGGACTACAGTTAGAAGATTAGACAAAATTTTGATTTGTCAATTAATATATCAACCATATAATTATCTAAAAATAAGAAGAAAAATGGTATACAAAATTTAGAGTAATACTAGATGTAAAAGAAGATGTCTTTAGAGACATTATGATTCAAGGAGAGGCTACCTTAGAAGACTTTCACAATGTGATAAACCAATCATTTGGTTTTGCAGGAGATGAGATATATCTTTTTACCTTACAGATGAGGATTGGAATCAAGGAGAAGAAATAACCCTTTTGACATTTCAGAGAGTGGAGAAATACGCTTAATGGAAGAGACTACTATTGATTCAGTAGTAAATGAAGACGAACCCTAAACTGCTATATGTCTATGATTTTATGCAAATGTGGACGTTCTTTGTAGAATTAGTAGAGGTAGATGAAGAAGAAGCAGGGTGTCATACCCTACAGTAGTGTATGCTCACGGTACTATTCCAGCTGAAGCTCCTGAAAAATCATTCGTAGCTGATGACTTCAATGAGTTTGATGATGAGTTTAATGACTTTGATATAGACGAAGAAGACTACGAAAGTTTTCTAGAAGAGGACTACTATCGATAATAAGCTAATAGGTAATAAGTAAAAACTATGCTAAATTTATATACCACTAATATTGAAACACTTTTCGGTGCATAGAGTAGGCAATCAGAGTAAGAGGGAACCTCTTTTCTTATCAGAAAGTCCTTATGCACTGAATGATGAAATTATAGGTTTGCTAAAAGAATATAAACCCTTTAGAGAGAAAGAGGAGAATTATTTTAGATTTGTACATGATGCTGATGTAGAGTTTAACGAACTTTTACTCAGTTGGTAACTCCTATTTTTGAAGATGAGAGTTGTATTCATCAGCAGTCGAAAAAGATAGCACAGCACCTCTATAACCAATCTAATCACCCGCATATAAAGAGTGGAGAGGTATATGTGGCTTTGCTGCACGATACTTACTTAGATAATGAAAAAGTGAAAGCAGTGGGTATTTTTAAATCGGAGGTGAAGAATAGCTTTTTCAGTTTGAAGAACAACCTAACCAATTAGAAATTATTATTCAGGAAGGGTAAATATTCAGAAATTAGATAAAGGTTGTATTATTTTTAACACCAATAAGGAAGAGGGATATAAAAATACTGTCAGTAGATAGTAATCGCTATGATACTAAGTATTGAGCTTGAAAACTTTCTGAATGTAGATGCCCTAATTGATGATAACTTTTATACTAAAAAAGTACTTAAAGTTTAGTCAGGATTTTTGCTAAAGATGTTATTCTGCCAGCAGAAGACAAGAAAGAGGGAAGTACTTTTTTTATGAATAGAGCTATTAATTACTTTGCTAAAAATGATGATTTTTGAAGAAACCCTCATTTGTAAAATGAAGTGTTTGATAATCCGGAGTTTATACCAGAGTTTAAGCACTATAAAGTAGAGAAAGGACCTAAGTATCAGATAGAAGATGTATCAAGTTTTCCAATAGCTAATAAAAGCCGTATCGGATGTGCGCAAGAAGATTAAAAATGTGATAGACTTGGATACGAATATACAGATACGTATGGACTTTATCAATCCTGAATCGGCAGATAAGTTTATAGAGAAGGGTTGGGACGAAGAGAAGCAAATGTACTATTACTTAGTGTACTTCAATAAAGAACAGAAAAACAAGGAGTAATAGTTAATAACAAATAAAAGACAAGCGATAAATCTTCAAGATTTATCAGCTTGTCTTATGCTTATTCTGAAAGTACTTTGTGTGCAGCTTTTATAATACCATTTTTGTCTAATCCGTATTTTTGCATCAGTTGAGCTGGGGTGCCGCTTTCACCGAAAGAATCGTTTACAGCAACAAACTCCTGACGAATAGGGTAATGCTGGGTGAGTACACGTGCTACGCTTTCGCCTAAACCTCCGTAGTAATATATGTTCCTCACAGGTAACACAGCTTTGGTTTTCTTCACTGATTTAAGAATAATATCTTCATCTAAAGGCTTGATAGTATGAATGTTGATTATTTCAGCAGAGATGCCTTTTGCTCTAATTCTTCACAAGCTAATAGAGCTTCCCATACTAAGTGTCCGGTAGCTATAATAGTAACATCAGTGCCTTCATTGAGCAATATACCTTTTCCTATTTCAGAACTTTTGGTCTTCAGGCGTAAAGTTGGCTACAGCAGAGTCTGCCAAAAACGCAGGTAAACAGGGCCTACATAATCGGCAATAGCAAGAGTAGCTGCTTTGGTTTTGGTTGTAATCGCAAGGATTGATAACTACCATATTAGGGAAGCATTTTCATCAGCCCGATGTCTTCTAATATTTGGTGAGTAGCTCCGTCTTCGCCCAAGGTAAGACCTGCGTGAGAGGCACATATTTTTCACATTTTTATTAGAATAGGCTATCGATTGGCGTATTTGGTCGTATACGCGTCCGGTAGAGAAGGCAGCAAAAAGTACCTGTGAAAGGGATTTTGCCTCCGATAGATAAGTCCAGCAGCAATGCCCATCATATTAGCTTCGGCAATGCCAATTTGGAAGAAGCGTGTAGGGTTCTCTTCAATAAATTTTTCCATTTTGAGAGAGCCAATAAGGTCGGCACAGAGGGCTACCACATTGGGGTTAGTACGACCGAGCCTCAGCTAAGCCAGCTCGAACCCACTTCAGGTATCTTTTTCCTGTATCAATATATTTTTCATTGTTATAATAATGATAATCAATTTAGGCGCAAAGGTAATATATAATTAGCAAATTAGCAAATTAGTAAATTGAGAAATATTGCTCAGCTCTGACTTTTTCTTCGCTTATCCTTCGCTTATCCTTCGCTCAACCTTCGCTTATCCTTCGGTGTAGGTATATCTAAAGTAAAGGTATAGTGGAAAAATATAGCCTTATTAGTTGCTATTTCATAATTAATTTGTATATTTGCGCCTGATTTTAATACCTCTTACCATTACTTTATACTTTCAAAATAAAAATGTCTACTAAAAAATCATTTACTTTAATAACAACTATTTTTACATAAAATGTTCAACTTTGTAGAGTTAAAAACAAAAAGCTTCCTGAACTACAGGCTATAGCTCAGCAGCTAAATGTACCTAAGTATCGCTATCTGAATAAGTTAGACCTTATAAATCAGATTATTGCCTTTCAGGAGAAAAGGAGGACAAACGCCTTTGCCTCAGGAAGAAAACCCCTAAGAAAATTGTAGTAGCCGCTGATAGTCAATCAGAAACTAAGTCAGAGACTAGGGTCAGCATCTAAATCAGAAGCCAAATCAGAATCTAAACCTACCCTAAATCAGAGGCTAAACCCCAACCAGAAGCTAAAAAGAAAAGGTGGAAAAAGAAAATAGAAGTTCCGCAAAAAAGTAGGAAGTTCTAATCAAGAGAATTTTGCCAAAAACAACTGTTAGTAAGTCAGTTAGACCAGAAGAAGAGAATAAAGGGGACTATAAGCCGTCTTTTCAGAAGAAAAATACTTCACAAAAACACTAACACCCCTCCTAAAGCAGCTGCTCCTGCTGCTAATTACAATCCTAACAATAATTATGTAGTTGATGCTGATAACTTCGACAAAGAAAAGAAAAATCGCTATAGAGCTCCTGATTTTGAGTTTGATAGCGTGGTAGATTGCGAAGGAGTACTTGATATTACAGCTGATGGGTATGGCTTTTTGCGTTCTTCGGACTATAATTATTTAGCATCGCCAGATGATATTTATGTCGCCTTCGCAAATACGCTTGTTTGGATTGCAAACCGGTGATACGGTACACGGAGAGGTACGTCCGCCTAAAAGAAGGAGAAAAAGTACTATCCGCTGTTAAAAGTGATTAAGATTAACGGTCTTGACCCACAAGTGGTGCGCGATAGGGTTCTTTTTGAGCATCTTACGCCTCTTTTTCCTAATGAAAAATTTGAGTTAGCTGGTAGAGGTTTCAACCATTTCAACACGTCTAATAGATTTATTTTGCCCCCATTGGAAAAAGGGCAGCGCGGTATGATAGTGGCACAACCTAAAACGGGTAAAACGATGTTGCTAAAAGATATTGCTAATGCTATCAGCAAGAATCACCCTGAAGTGTACCTGATGGTATTGCTTATAGACGAACGCCCTGAGGAGGTGACTGATATGCAGCGCAGTGTAAGGGGAGAAATTATCTCATCAACTTTTGATAAAGAGGCAAGTGAACACGTGAGAATAGCTAATATAGTATTAGAAAAGGCAAAACGATTGGTAGAATGCGGTCACGATGTGGTAATTCTGCTTGACTCAATAACTCGCTTGGCACGTGCTTATAATACGGTGCAACCGGCTTCGGGTAAGGTGCTTACAGGGGGGTAGATGCCAATGCGCTACACAAACCTAAACGCTTTTTGGTGCGGCGCGTAATATAGAAAAACGGAGGGTCGTTATCAATTATAGCTACAGCTCTTACGGATACGGGTTCGAAGATGGATGAAGTGATTTTTGAAGAATTTAAAAGGAACTGGCAATATGGAATTACAGTTAGATAGACGTATAGCTAACCGCCGTATTTTTCCCTGCTATAGACCTGATGGCTTCTTCTACACGTCGTGATGACCTGTTATTAGATGAAAATACGCTGAACCGTACGTGGGTATTGCGTAAGTATTTGGCGGAGATGAATCCGATAGAAGCGATGGAGTTTATGGAGAAACAGATGAAACAAACGCGGAATAATCAGGAGTTTTTTTGGCGACAATGAATAATTAAAAATTATTGATATACAGTAGTTTATAAAAATTTTATAAAAAAATATTTGAAAAAAATAATTGCTGAAAAAAATTTGCAGATAATAAAAATAGTTGTACCTTTTGCACCCGCATAAATGAAACAACAATATGTTTGTGCAATTGGAGAGATAGCAGAGCGGTTGAATGCGGCGGTCTTGAAAACCGTTGAGGGTAACACCTCCGGGGGTTCGAATCTCTCTCTCCGCAGAATAGCAAAAATGGACTAAAATGGGGATACCTGTTTTTAGTCTTTTTTATTTTTGCGGTGAGGCAGCAAGATTGAGAAGGCTGGGAAGATTGGGAAGGCTGGGAAGGCTGAGAAGATTGAGAGGGCTGAGAAGATTGGGAGAATGTGATAAATATTTATTATTATGGTAGCAGAACATATACAAAAACAAAGGGAACAGCGAGGCTAAGGTTATTGTTTTTCTGCATGGTTTTTAGAAGACCACAGTATATGGAAAGACTTAGCTGATAGACTATCAGATGATTATTGTGTGATAGCTATAGACCTATTAGGACACGGCAAAAACGCCCACTATCGCCCCAGTACATACTATGGAACGTATGGCGGAAGAGGTGTACACTATCTTGCAAAGGAAGCCGTAAGTACTTGTACGTTAGTAGGTCACTCGATGGGAGGTTATGTAGCGCTTGCATTTGCAGAACTTTTGCTGAGAAAGTGGCTGGTTTGATACTAATGAACTCTACTCCGCTACCCGATTCAGAAGAGAAAAAGCTAATAGAGACCGTGTGCTAAAGGTGATTGAAAAAGCAGAAGGAACTATTTGTACGCACTGCTGTAACTAATCTTTTTAGCGAGACCAATAGACTAACAATGCAAGCAGATTTAGAAAAAATTGGTGGCAATCGGTTTAGCAACCCCTAATGAGGGTATAGTAGCTGCCTCGCTTGGAATGAAGGAACGTCCTGACCGTACAGAAGTATTTGAGCAATTGCAGGCTAAAAAGCATATTATTATGGGGGAAAAAATGATGCGTTGATACCTTATGAGGCTATGATTGCAATAGCCGATAGGGTAGAGGGCAAGCTATAGTTTGCTGTCAGGAGGACATCTGTCATATATAGAAAAACAAACAAGAAACCTTAGAGGCCTTGCGCCACTTTATCAGTTAATTATGAAAGCGTTCTTATTACTAATCAGTGTGTTAATGATAGCTTGTGGTGAGCCTACCCAACAATTGACACAGACTGCAAAAAGTACTACAGCCGTTATACAAAGGATACTACTCAAGCAAAGTCTGCTGCTGAAGAGGCTGCTACTTTTACTAAAAACCCTCACCACAGATACGGCTATACCCTTTTTGTACGAATACGAAAAAACAACACAAAAGAGCGTTATGTGCGTATCATTACTGACTATGGCAATATTGATATTGAGTTATTTAATGAAACGCCTTATCACCGTGCGAATTTTATATTTCTAACTAAGCAAAAATACTTTGATGGGACTGTCTTTCACCGAGTGGTAAAGAATTTTTGTAATACAAGGAGGTAATTCGGAAAGTTGGGATATTAGCAGACGCCGATGCCGCTATTGGGGGCTTATCTTTTTGCCCCTGATACTAAAAAAAGGATTTAAGCACCACAGAGGTACTGTGTCGATGCCCAGCAGTGATATAGACAATCCGCATCAGTTTGCTTCGCCATACGAATTTTTATAGTGGTACAGAAGCCAGGAGCTTATCATTTAGATGGTAAATATACCGCTTTTGGAAGAGTAATTGCGGGTATGGAAGTGGCTGATAAAATCAATCAGGTAGAGACTGAAGGCAGAGATGACTGGCCTAAAAAGACATCAAAATGAAAGTAATTATACTTAACAAATAGCATATCTTATGAAGTATTATATTATAGCGGGAGAAGCATCGGGGAGACCTACACGGAGCAAACCTTATGAAAGCCCTACTTGACAAAGACCCAGAAGCTGATTTTCGTTTTTGGGGAGGTGACCGAATGGCTAAGGTAGGCGGTACATTGGTAAAACACTATCGAGAACTCGCTTTTATGGGGTTTTGGGAGGTGCTTACTAATCTACGTACCATACTTAAGAATATAGACTACTGCAAAAAGATATAGCTAACTTTAAGCCCGATATGCTCATCTTTATAGATTACCCAGGGTTTAATATGCGCATAGCTAAATGGGCTAAGCAACAGCATATCCCTACCCATTACTATATATCGCCCCAAATATGGGCTTGGAAAGAGAATAGGATAAAGGCCATTAAACGAGATGTGGATTTTATGTATGTGATATTGCCTTTTGAAAAAGCCTTTTACGAGCAAAAGCATCAATATCCTGTACATTTTGTAGGTCACCCTCTATTAGATGCTATAGCGCAGCGTGAAGAGGTAGATGCAGAAACATTTAAGAGTGAAAAACGGTTTAGATAGTCGTCCTATTATAGCTTTGCTACCCGGTAGTAGAAAGCAAGAGATAGCTAAGATGCTGAAGATAATGCTTTCGCTAGTAGATGATTATCATCAGTATCAGTTTGTGATAGCAGGAGCCCCCTCAATAGATTACGAATTTTATCAGCAATTTATAAAAGAAGAAAAATGTACACTTCGTAAGCGGTAAGACCTACGACCTGCTGTCGGTATCATACGCTGCCTTAGTAACCAGCGGTACTGCTACCTTAGAGACTGCCTTACTAAACGTGCCTGAAGTGGTTTTGCTACAAAGGTAGTTGGCTATCTTACCACATTGCTAAACGGATTATTAAGCTGAAATACATTTCGTTAGTAAACCTAATAATGGATAAGCCTGTAGTTACTGAGCTTATACAAGGAGACCTCACTAAGAAGAATTTAGAAAAAGAGCTTGACAAACTTTCTACCCTATACGCGCCGCTATGAGATATTTAAAGACTATGTACTACTGCGTGAAAAAAATTAGGGGGAGAGGGAGCCAGCGAAAAACCGCTGCCTTAATAGTAAAAGAAATGAGACTGAAAGGTTATTATATTAATACTGCAGATATTTTTGCTCCTACTAAATGTGGTGTTATTTGCTTTAGCGAAAGTCGTCACGCTTTCAGGGTTGATAGAAGAGTCAGAACTCAATAGTTGGGTATGCGTGCCTTATTCGCTGAATTTGTACTTAGAACGCCCTTGGACATTGTTTTCATACGCCTTTTATCACGTAAGCCTCTCTCATCTATTTTTGGAATATGCTTTTTCTGTTTTTACGGGACGCATATTCTTCAATCTATTCAATATAAAGCAATTTTTAGTTGTTTATATATGGGGGGTACTGGTAGGAGGAACCGCTTTTTAGTTTTAGGTCATTTTTGTCCGCTTCGGTTGGTAATACTATGTTACTAGGCGCCTCAGCAGGTATTATAAGTGTTTTTGCTTTTATAGCGACCGTAACTCCTTCATACGGAGTGTATATATTTACGCTAAGAGTAAAAAGTGTTGTATCTGTTAGTGGTCATTATACTATTTGACTTATTTGATTTTTCGGCTAATTCAGGAGGCAAAATAGCTCATCTGGGAGGAATTATAGCAGGAATAATGGTGGGAGTAATGGCAAAAATACCAGCTTTGGAGTCGTAAGCGTATGCGTGTAGAGATGCCAGAAATGAAACCTAACAAACCAGAAAGACAAAAAAAGTGAAGCAGCATCGCATCAACCAATTGTTAGATAAAAATAAATGCTAGTGGCTATGCCAGCCTAACTGATAAAGAGAAGAAATTCTTATTTGAAGCCAGTAAAGAAAATGATATGTAATGTTAATTTTTTTGCTAACAGAATATTTTTTTAACAAAATTTTTAACATATATGAATTGTTTTTCGTACCTTTGCATCGGTGAATGATAATTGAAATTAATGATGTTTAGAAAACTACCCTTAATATTAAGCTCGATGTTAGTGGTAACTCTTGTAAAGAAGAGAATACTGAATGTACTGTGCTCAGAGGATTTTTTTCCTAACTCTAAAGATCCCTCTGTCGTTTTGTATGCTAATGATACACCTATTGACACAGTTTATTTTAGATAAAGATAAGAATTTTATCTTTAATCTTAAAATAAAAGAGAGTCAGCTGTACAATTTTTGAAACGAAAGGAAAAATTTAAGTACGTATTCATAGAGCCGAATGATAGCTTGGTAGTATATGCCAATGCTTATAACTTTGATGAGAGTATCTCATTTTTCAGGAAGAGGGGCAGCGATTAATAACTTCATATTGGTTCAAGCAAACGAAGCACGAAGAGAAGCAGATCTTTTTAAAAAAATACCAATCATTGCCGCCGAACCTTTATAAAGAGAAAAATTGATTCGCTGTACCAACTAAAGAAAAATGAGTATGAGGCTTTTGTGAAAGTGAATCCGACACTTTCGGAGAAAGCGAAAGACTTAGCCTTAGTGAGTGCTACTTTCCCTCTTTACAAAGAAATGGAAATATATCCGTTTGTATATCAGAGTGAAGATAATGTACCGCTGAATTGTGTACTGCCAGAAGATTTTTTTACAATTACAGAAAGCGTATTAATTATAACGATACTTTCTTAGAGTACTTCAGACCCTACTATCGCTATATGGTAATGTATATCAATAACTTAGCTTTTACTAAATATACATACAATAAACATACTTTAGTAGATGTAAGCCAAGAGTTAGGTTTTCATTTAGAGAAGATAAAAATTATAGACAGTCTTTTTAGTAAAGGAAGTTTGAGAGATAACCTATACCGAAATGCAGCATACGCTTATATCTTTTAATATTCATATTCAGGAACATATAGCATATAAAGACTACTTTGATGAATTTGCGAAGTACAACAAAGACAACGAACACAAAGCAGAGCTAGATAAAGTATTTCGGAATGTTATCGCTCTACAAGCGGGTAATCAGCCGCCAGATTTTGACCTGATAAACACTAAAGGAGAACCTACTAAATTTTCGGAAATTCAGAACCCTAAGGTGACCACCATATACTATTTTTGGTCGGTTAACCAACAAGAGCTTTCTAATTTAATATTTAATAGAATTTCGCAGCTCAAACGACTTTTTCTAATGTGAAGTTTGTGGGGATAGATATAGGGCAAGATAAGACCCAGTGGAAGAAACAAGTACAGAATACTGATTGGACAGACCAATATCATTCGATAAACTTTATGGACTTGTCGCAGAAAAATTTTGATAAACAACATCAATAAATCACTAATAATAGACAAAGACGGACGTATTATCTCGGCATTTGAGGATATTTTTTTAGTCCTAACTTAGAAAAAAATATTATTGTCAAAAGAATCATAACTATGACAGACCAGATTATTACTCTTGTAATGTATTGTATTCCTGCCTTGGTGGTAGGAGCCGTAGCTTTTACTTTTTCAGGATACATATAGAGAATGAAAGATCGCAAACGGATGTTTTTTTGCTTCAGCAGGAAACTTATAAGTTTACTTTTTCCTATTAAGCTGCAAGCATATGAGCGAATGACGCTATTCTTAGAGCGCATTACTCCGCAACAATTGTTTTTGCGTATTCCGCCTGGTGATTTGACTAAAAAAGAATACGAAATACTGCTCACCAATACTATAGACCAAGAGTTTGAGCACAATTTGGCACAGCAGATATACTTAAGTCCGAATTTGTGGAACATTATACGCACAGCTAAAGCAGCCACCATACAACTGATAAGAAAGGCTGCTTATAATGAAAGTGTGAAAGATGCCCCTGAAATGGTGGAGGCAGTATTCAAGGAATTTATAGATAGAACTACCCTTCTGGCAAATGCGCTGAGCCATCTGAAAGAAGAAGTACGTCAATTTTTGAGATAAGATAAGGGCTTTCTGAGAAAAATCAGAGACCTTTTTAATAAATAATTTTTAATTGCAATTTTTGGGTTGTAATTCATAATTATTTTGTACATTTGCCTCAGATTTAAAAAGTGTAAAAAGTCATTATGAAAAATACTCCTAAAAGTCAGCGAAAATTATTGACAAAAGAAAAGTGAATTTCACAATACAGTGAAAGACATATTGATTTCAGATGGAACAATAACACATATTTCAGACCAGCTTGGAGAAGTGCAGGCAGATAAGGTAATAGCCGATGCATATGTGTCGCAAGGTTGGACAGACAGTAGTGTATGCTTTGGCGAACCAGGCTATGAAGAGAGAGAGACCTTGGCTAATGGTATGCTGACTGCTGAGAAGAGTGGCTTTACACATTTGCTTATTAATCCGCTTACACACCCTGTGACTGACAGTAAGGCAGCTGTAACTTATATAAAAGATAAAACACGCTATTGTGCAGCAACAGCTTACCCTATAGGAGCACTAACAGTAGAGAGCAAAGGAGAATATTTGGCAGAATTATATGACATGCAATGCGCTGGAGCAGTGGCTTTTTGGCGATTATAAGAAACCTATAAGCAATAGCAACCTGCTGAAAAATAGCTCTACAGTACACTCAGCCCTTTGATGGTATTGTAATTTCGTTTCCTAACGATACTAAGATAATGGGCAAAGGCGTAGTAAACGAACACATAGAGGGTACGCGCTTAGGGGCTAAAAGGTATTCCTGCTTTAGCAGAAGAACTATGTGTAGCAAGAGATTTATCGATATTAGAATACGCAGGAGGAAGATTACATATCCCACCATTTCCACTGCTAAGTCAGTAGCCCTTATAGCTGAGGCAAAGGCAAAAGACTTAGATGTAACTTGCAGTGTAGCAGTCCACCACTTACACTTCATAGATGAGGTGCTCGATAATTTTGATACTAATTATAAAGTATTACCCCCCTTAAGAGATACAGAGAATGTGCTTGCACTACGAGAAGCCTTAGATAACGGTGTGATAGATTTTGTGACTTCAGACCATAATCCGTTAGATATAGAGCTTAAGTTTAAAGAATTTGACTTAGCTGATTTTTGGTACTATAGGATTAGAAAAATGTATGGGGCATCTTGAGCCAATACACTACTGTAGAAAGAGCCGTAACACTGCTAACAGCCGCTCGTAAGCGTTTCGGTATAGCTACAACTCCTATAGCAGTAAATACAGTGGCTGACCTTACCTTATTTACCCCAGAGGGTACTTCGGTATTCACAAAAGAGGACATACTTTCGGCTTCTAAGAATAGTGCCTTTATAGGAGCTACTATGAAAGGGAAAGTATTAGGGGTAATAGCCAATAATCAATTGATATTGAATGAGTAATAAAAATAGTAGTTATGGACACTAATAAGAAACTTCCGTTAGAATACATCATTCGCGAACCCCAGATAAAGATAAAACGCTCTCCGGTGATATTTATGTTGCACGGTTATGGCAGTAATGAAGAGGATCTTTTTCGTTTGCTAATGCACTGCCGCCCGAATATACTATTATTTCGTTTAGAGCTCCGTATCACTTAGCAAGCTTTTGGGTATGCTTGGTATATGATAAATTTTGATGCAGACCAGAATAATTGGAGTGATACTCAGCAGGCAATAGAGTCAAGAGATTTGATAATGCAAGCAATAGAAGAGGCCTGCCGTGTGTATGACTTAGATGCACGCAATGTTACCCTATTAGGATTTAGTCAGGGGTAGTATATTGAGTATGGCGGTAGCCCTTTCGTATCCTAAAAATACGCAATGTAATAGCCTTAAGTGGGTACCTGAACAAAGATATTATAAAAAGAAGGTTATGAGAGAGAACACTCTATGACTCATTTCTATATATCGCACGGCTCAAGTGACCAAGTAATTCCGGTAGAATGGGCACGACAAACCCCTGTAATACTTGATAGCATAGGTGTGAAGTGCCGTTATGAAGAGTTCCCTGTGGGGCACGGTGTTTCGCCACAAAAATTTCTATTCTTTCCGTGAGTGGCTTACCCAACAGTAATTTATGGATAAAAAAAGAATTTAAGGAAAAAGTATGAGCTTTTTAAGCGTAAAGCGTATGTTATTATTTATGGTACTAACACACGCTTAGGTAGCTTTTTGACCTTATACTATTAGCACTTATCTTTATAAGTGTAGTGATGGTAATGCTCGAAACTGTAAAAAGGAATAGACCACCGACTGCATGGATTATTAGTATTTATGGAGTGGGTGATAACAATATTCTTTACAATGGAGTATATATTGCGTATTATTAGCAATAAAAAGCCTTATCGCTACATATTCAGTATGTATGGCATTATAGACTTGATAGCTATTTTGCCTATGTACTTATCTTTTATAACCCCAAGTACTAAAAGCTATTTCAGTAGTACGTGCCCTTAGATTACTACGTCTTTTTTAGGATATTAGATTTGGTGAGCTTTATGAATCAAGGGGAAAGAGTTAAAAATGGCACTTCGTGCTAGCAGGAAGAAGATTATTGTTTTTATCTATTTTGTGTCAGTGATATCTATATTGTTGGGTTCGCTGATGTATGTGGTGAGAGAATGAACACAGCGGATTTACTAGCATTCCACGCAGTATTTACTGGTGTATAGTAACTCTTACCACGGTAGGTTATGGAGATATAAGCCCTGCAACTACTTTGGGGCAAATGATAGCTTCGTTAGTAATGATATTGGGTTATGGCATTATAGCTGTGCCTACGGGTATAGTGACTGCAGAATATACTAGTGTATCAAGAGCTAATATACAAAAAGGAAGAGCAGCGCCGTCAGCAAAAAGAACTTTTAGTAGATAAGCATACTGAAAAAGTTATTTGCCACCAATGTAATAATTCGAGCCATTTAGAGAGAGCTAATTACTGTTCATCTTGTGGAGCTCCATTAAAAACAGATAGATAAATGTCCCGAAAAACGATTACTTCTGACAGTAGTAGGGCCCTACCGCCATAGGCAAAAACCCGTTTAGCTATAGCTTTGGCACAGCATTTCGGTACAGAAATTATTTCGTGCGATTCGCGTCAGTTTTTAGAGAAATGCGAATAGGTACAGCAGTGCCTACAGCTGAAGAGCAAGCCCTGATAAAGCACCATTTCATTCAACATAAGAGTATTTTTGAGTCTTATTCGGTAGGAGATTTTTGAGCGAGATACCCTTACCCTTCTCCATAACCTTTTTGAAACACACGAGGTGGTAGTGATGGTCGGGGGTAGCGGCTTGTATGTGAAGGCTGTAATAGATGGATTAGATGACTTTCCGACAGTAGATGAACATATAAGAGAAAACGCTTAACGCTGCGTATAAGTCACAAGGTATTGAGGTACTGCAAAAACCAGTTAAAAGAGTTAGACCCTCAGCATTACGCAAAAAGTAGATATTCAAAACCCTCACCGTATGATACGTGCTTTGGAGGTATGTATAGCTACCGGAAAGCCTTATTCATCTTTTTGCAACAGAAAAAAATGTGTGTCAGGGATTTTGAGACTCTTCAGATAGGGCTAACAGCTGACAAAGAAATAGTATATCAGCGGATAAACGATAGGGTAGAGCAGATGTTAGCAGAAGGACTGCTGATAGAGACGCAGCAGTTATTGCCCTACAAACACTTGAATGCCCTACAGACAGTAGGTTACCGAGAGCTATTTGATTTTTGGGAAGGAAAGCATTCTCTACTATTTGCTATAGAAGAGATAAAGAAAAAAATACACGCCGTTTTGCTAAGCGTCAGTACACGTGGTTTAATAGAGATGAGAGAATACAATGGTTTGACTACCAGACTCCTATAGAAGAAATTATCAAAAAGACAATATACAATGGAAAAATATTTAAGCATTGCCCTAACTGTACTTCTACAAATATAGAATTCCCGAATAATGTGCGATTTTTATGTCACGATTGTGGTTTTACCTACTTTCATAATATAGCTGCAGCTGTAGCGGTAGTATTTAGGTATGAGGATAAAGTACTTTTTACAGTACGAAATATGGATCCTGATAAAGGGAAATTAGACTTACCTGGTGGTTTTATAGACCCTAATGAAACTGCGCAAGAAGCTGCTTGTCAGGGAAGTGTTGGAAGAGATAGGGAATGCAGATAAGTCCGTCGCAATTGCGCTTTATTACTACTTTTCCTAATAATTATTTATATAAAGAAGTGCCTTACCGCACAATGGATATATTTTTTTTGAATGCCGATTGGCTGGAGAGCAAGTGCATATAGTGGCACCTGATGAGATTAAAGCTCTGCAATGGTTTCCACTAAATGAAAATACCTGAAGAACAGATAGGGTTTTGTGTCAGTGAGAACCGTTATTCAACAACTAAAAAGCAGGAGAACTTTAATAAGGACGAGAAATGAACAGTATCAATCATTATAGAGAAGAATTTTTTTAGCTCATCTGAAAACTTCAATAGCTGTAAAAGAACCGCGAAATCTATACGAACCTATAGATTATATATTGCAATTAGGCGGAAAAACGTTTGCGCCCTGTACTGACACTTATAGCAGCAGACCTCTTTGAGGCGATTACCGCAAAAGCACTTCCGGCAGCTGCTGCGGTAGAAGTGTTTCACAATTTTTCGCTTGTACACGATGATATAATGGACAATGCTTCTCTGAGGCGTGGAAAGGCAACTGTGCACCAAAAATGGAATAGCAATATAGCCATACTCTCTGGTGATGCGATGCTGATTTGTGCTTACCGTTTATTAGAAAGTTACCCTCCTGACACTTTTGCAGCTCTTGCTAAACTGTTTTCTAAAACAGCTTTAGAAGTGTGTGAAGGGCAACAATGGGATATGGACTTTGAAACCCAAGCCCAAGTGAGTATACCCCCAATACCTGCAAATGATACGTTATAAAACAGCTGTATTAGTAGGAGCTGCCTTGCAGATGGGAGCTATTATAGCAGGAGCTTCTATCGAAAAATCAGCGCCTTATATATGATTTTGGAGTGACTATAGGGCTTGCTTTTCAACTACAAGATGATTATTTAGATACTTTTTGGTGATGAGGCTTTTTGGTAAAAATAGGAGGAGATATACTTGAAAACAAAAAACAATACTCTATTTAAAAAGCTTTTAGACTTAGCTGATGAGGCACAACGCAACACATTGATAGCACAATATACCACCTCAGAAGAAAAATGATAAAAAAATAGCTATAGTGACCCAACTATTTAGACAAACAGGAGCTGCTGAGGCTGTGAGAGATGAGATAATACGCACTACTGATGAAGCTCTTAACTTGTTGGAGCACATAACTATAAGTGATGAAAAACGCACTTATCTAAAGCAGTTTGCTTTAGAATTGATGAATAGGAAGGTGTATGTGAGATATTCTCTTGTTAATTATTTATTATTTCGTACTTTTGCGCCCTAATATTTAAAGTGAAAATATAAATGTTTAAATGGGTAAAAAGCGAGCTTTTTGGAATGCAGTAGCTGGCTTAATATTGCGAAATAGAATCACATTTTTAATTATAATAGCCTTAATTACAGGTTTTTTTGGCATTGCAGTGGAAAAAACATTCGCTTTACATTTACTGAAGCGAATATGTTGCCTGATGACCACCCTGTGAATGTGGAGTACAAGCGATTCCTATCTAAATTTGGAGAGGAAGGCAATTTGATATTATTGGCTATTGATGATGATAAAATTTATACTCCAAAAGATATTAAATGAGTGGATACAACTCAGTAATGAACTTAAGAAATACAAGCAGATAGATGCGGTTATTTCGATTAACAATCTGCCCATATTAGTTAAAGATACTGCTCAACAACGCTTGGTAACTCATAAACTTATAGAAGGAGAGGTTAAAAACCAAGTACAAGCAGACAGCATAAGACAAGTACTTATAGAGAAACTGCCATTTTACGAAGGACTTATTTACAATGCTAAGAGCAAAACACTGCAGACAGCAGTGTATATGAATAAGAAAATTGTAAATACTAAAGCACGTAAGGACTTCATTCTTAATGACTTTATTCCGATAGTCGAAAAAAATTTTGAGCAACGTACAGGACTAAAGGTACACACCTCAGGGATGCCATATATACGCACCCTAAGTGCCCAAAATATAATGGACGAGATAGGGCTTTTTATAGCAGCTGCCCTGATTTCTACCTCTCTTATATTCTTCTTTTTCTTCCGCTCTTTTAGAGCGATGTTTATCTCTATGGGGAGTGGTGTCGGTAGCAGTGATGTGGGTATTTTGGTTTTCTGGGGCTTTTTGACTATGAAATCACTATATTAACCGGACTTATACCGCCCTTGGTGATAGTAATAGGAATACCCAACTGTGTATTCCTCATCAATAAATATCAACAAGAAATTAGCAAACACGGCAACCAAGCTAAATCACTTATTAGAGTGATTAGGAATGTAGGCAATGTTACATTATTGACAAATCTGACTACAGCTATCGGTTTTGCTACCTTTATTTTTACAGAAAGTACTTTGCTGAAACAGTTTGGTATTATAGCCTCTATTAATGTGCTTTCTATATTTCTGATTTCACTACTGCTGATACCTATTATCTACAGTTATATGAGCATTCCTAAAGAAAAAAACACTTGCGCCATTTGTCTCGCAACTGGATAGGAGGGCTTATAAAATTTATCGAAAAATACTGTAAAAACATCATCGTATAGCTGTTTTACCACTGCTTTGGTACTCTTGATACTCAGTATTATAGGTATTTATAAGATAAAAAAATATCGGGTAGCTTGATAGAGGATATGCCTAAATCGGCGGCATTCTTTGATGATATAAGTTATTTTTGAGAAGAATTTTGGGGGTATTATGCCTTTAGAAATAACCATAGATACTAAACAAAAAGAACGGAGTAACCAAACTTGCCACCTTAAAAACGCATAGATGAGCTTTGTGCGCATATAGAAGAGATACCAGAGATTTCGAAGCCCCTATCAGTAGTGAATTTGGTGAAGTATGCTAAACAGGCATACTACAATGGTAATCCGAAATACTACAGTCTGCCCACTACGCAAGAACAGAATTTTATTCTTTCGTACATTAAAAAAATTCAAAAGGCAATGCGAGTATGCTGTCAGCCTATGTAGATAGTACCGCCCAAACCGCGCGTATTACTACTTTTATGAAAGATATAGGTACTGAGAAAAATGCAACAGATAGAAGAGAATATCTATGCTAAAAGCCCAGAAACTTTTCCCCAGCGATAAATATGAGCTAAAAATAACAGGTAAAGCCTATCTGTTTACTAAAGGGACGAGCTATTTGGCAACCAACCTAATCTGGTCGCTTGCCTTGGCAATAGTGCTTATCGCACTTATAATGGCCTATATGTTCCGCTCAATGAAGATGATTATCATTTCGCTTATACCTAACCTTTTTGCCATTGCTTATCACAGCAGGGCTAATGGGGTATTTGGGCATACCACTTAAGCCATCGACTATATTAGTATTTAGCATAGCCTTTGGTATTTCGGTAGACGATACCATACACTTCTTAGCTAAATATCGCTTAGAACTCGTAGCCCGCAATTGGAAGATAAGCAAATCGGTGTATGCAGCCCTAAGAGAGACAGGGGTAAGTATGTTTTATACCTCTATCGTGTTGCTTTTGCGGTTTCTCAGTATTTCTGCTTTCAAGTTTTGGAGGCACTAAAGCCTTAGGAGGGCTTATCTCGGCTACGTTACTCTTTGCTATGATGACGAATCTATTGCTTTTGCCGAGTTTATTACTGTCATTAGAGCGACATATTTCAAATAAAGAAACTTTTAAAGAACCTCAAATAGAGATTTTTCCCCAAAGAAGAAAATTAGTCAATTTGTCAATCGGCAAATTAGTCATAAAAAGTAAAAATAATCATTATGGAAAAATAAAAAAACATATCGTAATAGTAGGGGTGGTTTTGCAGGGTTGGAGCTTGTGAAAGAGTTAAACCGATTAGGTAAATATCATATTACTTTTGGTGGATATGAACAACTATAACTTCTTTTCCACCTCTTTTTATACCAATTAGCAGCAGGCTTTATGGAGCCATCATCTATATCTTATCCTTTTCGCCGTTTGTTGCGCAAATATAAGAATGCACGCTTCAGAATGGCTTCTTTTGCAAGAGGTAATACCTGCAGAAAAACAAACTTATACTAAGCAATGGAGAACTTTCATACGATATTTTTAGTAATGGCTACAGGGAGCAGAATCAAACTTTTTGGTAATAAAGTAGAAGAGAAAGCAATGCCAATGAAAACAGTAGGCGATGCACTGATGCTCAGAAACTTAGTTTATACCCGATTAGAACGTGCTACCCGTACGCAAGATAAAGAACAACGCCGTAAATTGCTATCATTTGCTATAGCAGGGGCAGGGGCCTACAGGAGTGGAGCTATCAGGAATTTTTTTGCGGAAATGAAGCAAAATATTATGCGCAAAAGACTATCCAGAGCTTACCTATGATGATTTGGGCGATATTTATCTGATAGACGGACAAAAAAACAGTGCTTGCACCAATGTCGAAAAAGCACAAGAATATACTGAAAAAAGTTTATTGAAAAAAGGTGTAAAGCTAAAGTTAGGTGTTTTTGTATCAAACTTTATCAATGATGAAGTACACTTATCGGATGAGTACTACTTTAGAAGCTCAGCAACTTGATATGGGCAGCGGGTGTTTCGGCTAAAAACTTTAAAGGAATAGACGATAAAAGAGCATTTAGGCAGAGGTAAACGTATGAAAACTGATGCTTATAACAAAATGGAAGGATTTGATAATATCTACGCTATTGGAGACGCCTCGATTATGGCCGCAGATCCTAACTACCCAGAAGGACACCCTCAGTTAGCACAAGTAGCAATACAACAAGCCGCTAACTTAGGTAAAAAATTTTAATAATGATTTTAGAAATCCACAGCCTTTCAGCTATGTAGATAAAGGTTCTATGGCTATCATAGGACGTAATCAAGCTGTAGCAGACTTACCTAAGAATATATTTATAAAAGGATTCTTTGCATGGGCTATTTGGGCTTTTTATACATATAATGTCGCTTGTGAATTTCCGCAATAAAATGAGAGCCCTATACAATTGGATAGGCTACTACATAAGCAAAGATCAGTCGTACCGAATGGTACTACGCCCTAATGAAAAAAGCAAAAAGGATGATACCCACAGCAGCCAAAACGATGGAAACAACAAATACAGTATGAGTTGCAAGGGAGAAGACTATCAGAGCTTGATTTACACCACAGAGGAAGAAATAAGCATATTGCCTTTCTATACCACTGAGAATGTGAAAAGGAGTTTTTAACGTAACTACAGATACGCAAGCTGCAATATCATTATTTGTGTCAGATAAAAGAGCAGACCCTGAAGCGTATCGCTTTTTGGCAAGCTAAAAAAATATAGTTTTTCTTGCTTACTCTGCATAAACAATTGAAAAAGAAGAAGTTAGGAGCTGGTTGCCTACAACTTCGCTATTTGTATTTGCTGATGAAGTGATAGATACAACACTTTACCAAAAATGCAGGTGCAACGGTGGCACAACAGATAGCTTTAACAATAGCTGAGCTGAAAGAACTGCCAATAATATTGCCTTCTGTCTGTGTGTGAAAATGGCTATAAGTGAGGCTTTTTCTGCTAGAAATAGCCAAACTTAGAGCCCTTCGTTGGCTGCTGAATGAGACTTTCCCTACTCATACTTTTTCAACTAATAAGTGAAGTGTCAAACAGGGGATTATCACTACTGAAAAACGCTTCATAATGAGCAATATGTGCAGTTGGCATACGAGGCTGCTATATTAGGCGGGAAGTGACTATCTACTACCTAAAAATCCTCTTTTCTTTAAGAAGAGTAACTTAAACATTGAAAAAGACACAAATAGCGCTCATTAGTTCCCTTTGTTCTACACGCAAAAGCCTCTTTGCTAAATGACCTATATGCTGTTGAGGCACTTGGTTATGAGATGTACAAAAAGACACAGAGCTTTATTAGCTATATAGAAAAAGAAGGGGGCATACAAATGATGAAGCAGCAGCGTATATTACAAAAGTGGATAATAGCTAAGGCTCACGAAGCACAAAAGCGTTTTGATAAGCAATGTGAGGCTTTTTAGAGGCAAATAGGGGAAAGGTAGAATGGTATCAGAAAGAAGAATGGGAACTTTATCCATTTTAGTAAGAAAAAGTGCTGACAGAGGAACCCTTATGGCTAAGCGCTTGTGGGAACCATTTGAGATAAAACAAAGACAACAATGGCAGAAAAAGACGAATCAATAGCAGGATTTACTCCTTATGAGCGCGGTTATCATGCTATGGGGCATTTACGACATACGCCTTCCTTGCGCACCGTAGTATGGGCTGCAAATAAGGAAATAGAAACCTCTGCTAATGAAGTGCTTTTCACTGATATAAAGGCCTTTGAGTTAGCTTCACTGCCTTGTAAATCAATTGTTGTTAGTGATATGCATTTATTACCTACTATAGTGAAACTTACTGATATACAATATATTTATCTTGCAGGAGAAATATTATTAGAAAAGGAAGCTCAGCAGCTGTTGTACACCCATTTTACTTTTAGTGACCAATGGCGTATATTATTGCACTTTCAGCAAGATGTATTTAAGAGTATGGCACAGCTACGCAGCCTAAAGAGCTCTTTCGGCACATTTAGGAATGCTTCAACAGAAAGAAATAAAAATACCTATCACTTGCTGGGTTCATAATATTTCAGAACAACTTTACGCTCTTGCTGCACAAGCTGATGATTTAGTAGGTGACATCTATCAGCCAACCCCTACTAATGATTGGTTGATAGCCAATAGCTTAATAAGCAAGACGATACTTTAGTATTGAAAAAGTCATTATTTCTTTGTATTTACCATTACCTTTTGTATCTTTGTAGCAAATTTAAGCCTTCATAACTAAATGAAAATTATATCTTTTTGTCATATTTTGTATGGTTTGCAGCCTTCTATCAGCACAAGAACCTGCTGTAAAAGCAAGACCTAAAAAGTAGGCTTGGTACTCAGTGGGGGAGGGGCTAAAGGTTTAGCGCATATAGGAGTGCTAAAGGTATTAGAGGAAGCAGGCATACGCATAGACTACATAGGTGGTACTAGTATGGGGGGCAATGGTAGGAGCTATGTATGCCGCAGGCTATTCGGCTAATGAGTTAGACTCTATTTTTAGGAGTTTAGACTTTGATAAACTTTTGCAAGACAAGATATCACGCCGTTCGAAATCACTTCACGAGCGGTATCTTTACGACCGCTATGCAGTGGCATTGCCTTTTAATAACTTCAAAGTAGGTTTGCCTCGTGCAGTATCTAAAGGACAAAGTATTTATAATGAGTTTGTAAAGCTACTTTACCCTGTAAATGAAAATATATGATTTTTCGCATGATTACCTATTCCTTTTTGTGTAGCTACTGATATAGAGACAGGGAAGGGAGTAGTACTCGAAAATGGATTTTTGCCACAAGCTATTAAAGCCAGTGGTTCTTTTTCCTTCATTGTTTGATTTGGTAGAAATAGAATGGTAAGCTACTCACAGACGGGGGAATAGCTGATAATTACCCTGTAGATGAGATAAAGAAAAAGGAGTAGATATTATTATAGGGGTAGATGTGCAAAGTCCGTTAGCAAAACGTGAGGAAATAAATTCGGTGTTGAGTATTTTTCACAGATAACGACTTTTCCGATGACGGATAATATGCCCAGAAAAAAATAAAGGAGACGGATATTTATATAAAAGCCTAATATAGAGGGGTTTAATATTATTTCTTTTGATAAAGGAGAAGAAATTATCAATAATGGACGAATAGCAGCATCACTCTTCTTACCACGTTTAAAAGAGATAGCAACCCATCAAAAATACGAAGAGAAACGAGAACCTATACAAAAAATAGATTCTTTTTACCTGAAAGAAGTACACTTTCACGGCAATGACCACTTTTCGAGAAGTTACTTACGCGGTAAGATGCATCTGAAGTATTTAGACCGCAAGATTTCGTTTGATGAGTTAAATGATGGATTAGATAACCTAATGGCTACAAACAACTTTTCATTCTGTTAGTCACCAACTTAGGCATACTGATCAGGGAGAATACATAGATTTTTATAAAAGAAAGCCCTCAGCGCACCTATTTAAAATTTGGCGTACATTATGACAATTTGCTAAAAACGGGCTTTCTAATGAACTATACCCGTAATTACTTCTTACAAAGTAGTGATTTCTTATCTTTAGATCTTATAGTAGGCGATAATAGTCGTTATCAGTTTGATTATTTTTGTAGATAAAGGTTTTTTTATATTAGCTATGGGGTTCGCTCAAGGTTTTATGCAGTTTGAACGTAAACTAAACGCACATAAGCTCTCTAATTATCGTATAGAAGGCTCTGAATTAAACCGTATGGACGTAGAAGCATACGACCTTGTAAATCAGGTGTATTTGCAAACATTATTGGGGAATGGTTTTGTTTTTTGGCTTAGGGGGCTGAGCACCGTAAAAATACGATTTGATGCTGAGCAAGTATATGGGTTGAGTACTGTAGTTTCTTATGCTGAAAAATACCCATTTTGGCAGTCTTTACTCTTATATAAAATACGATAGCTTAGATAATACATTCTTCCCTACTCGTGGTGTATATTTTTAGTTCACAATTTAATCTGTATGCTTTTTAGCTTCAGATATGCCTAATTTTAACAAATTTACTACAGGCAAGACAGAGCTATCATTTGCCTTTCCGCTCTTTTATAAAAACAGCTGCTCGGGTGAATCTAGAAGGAGGAGTAACAATAGGAGGTACTAATGTGTATTCGCTTGATTTTTTTCTTAGGAGGGAATAATAAGAATGTCTTTGGTAACTATTCATCTTTTTATGGTTATGACTTTTTGAGTTTTGGGGCTAAGAATTACCTAAAATCAGAGTTTGTAGTAGATATAGAGCCTTTTTAAAAAAACAACACATATTGTTATTAGCTAATTTAGCTAAAGTAGATAATAACCTATTTGAGAGTTTCCAATGGCATAAGTATCCCTAATTATTCGGGCTATGGTATAGGCTACAGTATTGATAGTTTCTTAGGCCCTGTGGAACTAAAATGTACTTATTCGCTCGAAGTGAAGCAAGCCGTATGGTTGTTTAATATAGGTTATTGGTTTTAGTACGAGTTGTATGTATAGTGAATAAGGATAAGATTTTAAAAAAATAATTAATACCAAATGTAATGAAAATAACAGAGTTAGAACCAAAACAATTGTGGGCGAACTTTGCGAGTTTGAACGCAGTGCCACGCCCCTCGAAGAAAAGAAGAAAAAGTCATCAGCTTTTATGGTGGCTTTTGGTAAAAGTTTAGGTCTTGATACTTATCAGGACGAAACAGGTAATGTCATCATTAAAAAAACCTGCTTCAGCAGGTATGGAAAACTGCAAAACAGTAGTGCTACAATCGCACCTTGATATGGTACACCAAAAGAACAATGATACCATATTTGACTTTAGTACAGAGGGTATCAAAATGTTAGTAGATGGTGATTGGGTGCGTGCCGAAGGTACTACCCTAGGAGCAGATAATGGTATAGGGTGTAGCGAGCATTATGGCTATCTTGCAAAAGCAAAGATATTGCGCACCCTGCTATAGAAGCTCTTTTTACTATTGATGAGGAAACAGGTATGACAGGCGCTAAAGGTTTGAAAGGAGGCTTATTGTCAGGAGCTTACTTGCTGAACTTAGACACTGAAGAAGATGACGAGATAGATATAGGATGCGCTGGTGGGGTGGATGTATCAGCCTTCAGAGAGTATGATACTATACCTACTCCTACAGAAGCTGTAGCTTATACCTTATCAGTGAAAGGACTACACGGAGGGCATAGTGGTATGGACATTCACAAAGGCTATGCCAATGCTAATAAATTGATGAACAGACTGTTATTTACTTGTTCAGAGAAGTTTGACCTACATATAGCAGAGATAAATGGAGGTGGTCTTAGGAATGCTATTCCGCGTGAGAGTGTAGCGATTATCACTGTAGATAAAAATGAAAAAGAAGCCTTTGAGAAAGAAATAGCACAACTTACTCGCGATTTACAACACGAATACGCAGTTACTGAACCTACTCTTAATGTATTGCTTTCACCTACAGCTCTGCCTGAAAGAGTAATGGAAATAGAAGAACAAGGAGATATGCTAAGAGCTATTTATGCAGCCTTTAATGGGGTGTATAAGATGAGTCAAAGTATTGCAGATCTTGTGGAAACAAGCAATAACATAGCAAGAGTTGAGCTAAAGAATGGCGAGATAAATGTTTACTGTCTTACTCGCTCGGCTTCAGAGACTTCTAAGAATGACTTAGCAGATACCATTAGAGCCGCATTTGAGTTAGCAGGTTTTGAAGTAGAGTATACAGGTAGCTACCCTGGTTGGGAACCTAAAGTAGATGCTGAGATACTCAAAATAGTAAAAGAGCAATACGAAACCCTTTTTGGCGAAACCCCACAAGTAGTAGCTTGCCACGCAGGTTTAGAATGTGGTATACTTGGTACTAACTATCCTACTATGGAGATGGTAAGTTTTGGTCCTACTATTAAAGGAGCACACTCACCTGCTGAAAGAGTAAATATAGCATCAGTACAGAAATTCTGGAAAATTCTTATTATCAATACTGAAGAATATCCCTGATAAATAATTGGTTATAAGATTTTTTTATCGTAAAATAACTGCCTGAGAAGTAATATACTTATAGCTTCTCAGGCAGTTTTTATTTTGATATTAGGAAACTTTTTGTTTATTAAGTTTTTATGCTACCTTTGCACCCGATTTACAAAGAATAACAAATGGACTTAATTAAACTTTCTATCAAGCGCCCTAGCGTGCTGATTGTAATGCTTTCCTTATTATTATTAGGAGGCTTTTTATTCTTATAAACTATTGAACTACGAACTTATCCCTAAGTTTGAAGTGAATGTGGTAACTATCTCTACTATTTATCCTGGTGCTTCACCTTCTGAAATTAGAGTACAGTTACTAAAAAAGATTGAAGATGGGGTATCTGCCTTAGAGAATATCAAGAAGATACAGTCGTATTCGTATGAGAGTCTTTCAGTGGTGGTTGTACAGCTTACCAATGATGCTAATGTAGATAACACCCTCAATGAGGCACAGCGAAAGATTAACGCTATCCGAGCTAATTTGCCTACCGATGCTAAAGAACCTTCACTTAGCAAATTCTCTCTTTCTGATTTGCCTATCGTTTCTATCGGGGTAACTTCTAAACTCTCTTCTCAAGAGCTTTACGATTTAGTAGATAAGAAGATACAACCTGAGCTATCGCGTGTGCCAGGGGTTTGCACAAGTGAATATCATCGGGGGGCGTAAGCGTGAAATACGTGTGAATGTAGACGCTAAAAAAATTAGAAGGTTATGGACTTTCTATAGGGCAAGTACAACAGCTCATTGCGGCTTCTAATATGGAAATTCCTGCGGGTAAAAATTAAAACGCGTGAAAAATAGTACCTCTATACGTTTGTTAGGTAAAAATTCAAGATGTAGAGCAGCTGCGTAATCTTACCTTAGCTTCACAAAATGGAGTAGAGATACGACTTTCAGATGTTGCTGATGTGCAAGATACTGAAGAAGAAGCTGAAAAAAATAGCTCGTATAGACCAAGAAAAATACGCTCTTGTTGCAAGTGCTTAAACAAACTGATGCCAATGCGGTATCGGTAAGCGAGTTGGTACGCAAGAAAAATGGAACAAATAGAGCAGACTTATAAAAAAATGAAGGCGTAAAGATGTTATTGGCAGAAGATACTAGTGAGTTTACCCTACACGCTGCCAATTCAGTGATGTTCGACCTTGTCTTAGCTATTGTCTTGGTGGCTGTTGTGATGTTCTTCTTCTTGCACAGTTTGCGCAACGCTCTTATCGTAATGGTGTCTATTCCTACCTCACTTATTGCTGCCTTTATAGGTATGTATTTCTTCGGCTTTACTCTCAACCCTGATGAGCTTAGTAGCTCTTTTCGTTGGTGGTAGGTATCTTGGTCGATGATGCTATTGTGGTGCTTGAGAATATACACCGCCATATGGAAATGGGCAAGAACAAAGTCCGCGCAGCCTTCGATGGCTCAAAAGAAATCGTACTAACGGTTATGGCGATTACTTTGGTGATTGTGGTGGTATTCGTACCTATTTCTATCGGTAACTCTATAGTAGTGAATATTGTGCGCGAGTTCTGTATGACGGTGGCTATTGCTACAATGCTTTCGTTGCTAATGTCGTTTACAGTAGTGCCTTGGTTGTACTCACGCCTTGGTAAGTTAGAGCACGCTAATCCTAATTCGGTATTAGGAAAGATAGCTATAGGTTTTGAGAGTTATCTCAAACGCTTTACGCAGTTTTTCTCTGACTTATTGGTATGGGTATTTGCTAACAAATGGAAAAACGATTATTCTGGTATTCTTCCTCTTTATAGGCTCTTGTTCTCTTATTCCTACAGGCTTTATAGGGGCTGAATTTATGCCTAATATGGATAGAGGGAAGTTTTTAGTACAGTTTGAACTTAATAAAGATGCTTCCTTAGAGCAGACTAACTTTATAACACAAAAAGCTGAAAAATTATCTGCGCAATCTAAAAGTAAAGGGTACCAATAAACCTTTAGTAGAAAGTATGATTACTACTGTAGGGACAGTCTACCAGCGGTATGGGAAGCACACAAGCTACCGCTTATAAGTCAGAAATACAGCTTACCCTTATAGATAAGAAAGAACGTAGCGAATCTACTAACGTGATAGCCGCTAAGCTAAAAACGAGAACTCAGTCAGTATTTGGTAGATGCTAAAGTGAAGACAGTGCCTGTCGGAATGATGGGAGCTGAACAAGCGCCTATTGCTTTGGTAGTTACTTCTGATAATGTAGAAGCTGCCCAACAGTATGCTGAAAAAGGCTGCCGGATTGCTTAAAACTATTGACGGAGCTACAGAGATAAAACTTACTTCAGAAGCGGGTAACCCTGAAATAAACGTGGAGTTAGACCGCGACAAGATGACCCTATTAGGGCTAAATGTAGCTACGGTAGGTACTACTATGCGTACAGCGTTTAATGGTAATGATGATAGTAAATTCCGTACTGGCGATTCTGAATATGATATCAACATACTACTATTCCAAGAGGGCAATCGTCAATCAATAGACGATATAGAAAATATGACCTTTATCAACGCTATGGGTCAACAGATAAAACTCTCGCAATTTGCTACTATCAATTATGCATCAGGTCCTACTCAGTTAGAGCGTTATGATAAGTCGCCTTCAGTAACAGTACAAGCACAAACCGTAGGGTCGCCCTACAGGTACTGTAGTATCAGAATGGAAAAACGAAACTCGAAACCCTACAAAAGCCTGCTAATGTACACTTTGTATTTGCAGGCGACCAAGAAGATGCAAGACGAAGGATTTGGTACCATATTCGTATCATTATTTGCGGCTATCTTATTAGTATATATGGTGATGGTAGTGCTGTACGACAGTTTCTCACGTCCGTTTGTGGTGTTATTCTCTATTCCACTATCGTTTATTGGGGCACTGATAGCTTTTAGCGTTAGCCAATATGTCACTCAATATCTTTACGCTTTTGGGTATGATTATGCTTATCGGGTTGGTGGCTAAAAAAATGCAATTATGTTGGTGGACTTTGCTAACCACCGCAAGCAGGAAGGAGAAGATACAATAACCGCATTAATACAGGCAAACCACGCCCGTTTACGCCCCTATCTTGATGACGACTATTGCGATGGTAGCAGGTATGATTCCGCTTGCTATTGCTAATGGAGCAGGTGCTGAGGTGAACAAAGGTTTGGCAATTGTAATCATCGGTGGACTTCTATCCTCTCTATTCCTTACACTTATTGTAGTACCTTTAGTGTATTTGATTTTTCGACAATATAGGCAAACGCTTTGGTAAAGGTGTTAAAACCGACTACGAAAAGTTAATGATTGCCGATTACGAACACAAAAGATATCAAAGGCGAACACGAAATATAATAAGCCAATTAGCAGATAAGCAAATGAGCCAATTAGTAATTCTCACATTTACTAATTGGCTCATTTTTATTACTAATCGACAAATCGGCTAATTGGCTAATTTCTTAATCGTCTCTTCATTGTCTATAGGAGTATTGTTATATTCCAAAGTCCAACCAACAGCACGGGTAGCAAAAATAAGAGTAGAGAGTTCAGAGATAAGTCGGTCTTGGGCATTGCTTTTTAGGCTAGAAGCTGCTATTTTTCTTTTCGAGTACTTCATTTACTTTCTTTTCTATTTTGGGTACATCTTCCGCTTTAAAAGGGTTTATTTGGCTTTGTGTGATGTCGTAATACTTCATCTTAGGATAAATCTTCACCTCAGCTTCTGGCAATGATTTTATAATCACTTTTCGCTGTTCCTCATTTACTTCAAAAACTATCTTATGTAGGTCATAGCCTACCGTTACATCGGCATTTACGATGGTTAAGATGCGCTTGTCAAACGAAAACCAATCCATAAAAGTATTTTTGAGTATCTACGTATGAGAGGACTTCAGTGAAGTGTCCTTCCGTTACTACCAACTTACTTACATTGGCTATTTGCGTTTGTATAAGTGCTGAATCAGCTTCCAAACGCGCTTCTTCTTCTTTTTTTCTCTTTGAAAAAATAAACTACTAACAGCACCACAGCTGCCGTAGCCATTCCTAATAAAAAAATCTCTTCATTGTTTTTATGTTTATTAAATCAGCGATATTTTAATCAGCTATTACCTTATTAATTTGTGATAAAAGCAAATAACGGACATACCCAAACGGTACGTATTGCTTCTTCTTCAGTATCTGTATAGGTAAACACATCAAAAATTCTCTAATGAGGCTCTTATAGCGTTTTTTTAGCTTCTTTTCACGCATAAACTGCCATAAACTTTTTCATACCTCCTTGGGTACCTGCTTTCACTTCTATGGGTAATACTTCCGATTGATAGGTTGCCAGATAATCTACTTCAGCTTGTGCGTTTTTGCTTTGCGTACCCAATAAAATAATTCGTGTCGCATATTAGGGGTGCGGTAGCGCAGCAATTCAAGCCCTGCTATCATCTCAGTAAGCGCACCTTTATTTACTAAGTCAGTGGCAGAGTTGGTAAGTATTTGGGCTGTGAGCTCGAAGTATCACCCGACATATTAAGCCATCGAAGTAACAATCCACTGTCAAGCAATAGCATTTTCCTATAAGTAGGGTCTACTTCACTCCCTAACGGAAGTCCGTTAGCATTAGTATGTATTACAGGGGTGATTATCCCTGCTAAAGTAAGCATATCTAATGCTTTTTTTACCTCATTAGTACTATATCCTCCACCTACTTGCGAATAGACAAACTTATTGCCTATTTGTAGAGCTACACTTTGCAAAGTAAGCCTAAGCAAAGTAGGGTCTACTCTCTTTCGGTATTTAGGAAAAATCATCTTGATAGGTGAGCACAATATCATCTTGCACTTCTTGGCAAGCCAAATAATCTCGAGTTTCTACCCATTTAGCCACTACCTCAGGCATACCGCCTACCAACATATAAGAGCGAAATAACCCCACTAACCTCTCATACAAAGGAAGTGCCAAAGGTGTTTTGGCAGTAGCATTATTGCGCGCCTCTAATAGCAATTGTTCGCCACAAGCGGTCAGAAATTCATCAAAAGTCATTGGGTATACAAACATCGAATGGATACGTCCTACCCCAAAGGTAGGCAGCGTTTCAAGCGTAAACTCTAAAGAGACCCTGCTGCTATTACATGCAAATCAGGCATATCTTCTTTAAAAAACGCAGCGCCATAATTGCTTCGGCAGAAGCTTGTATCTCATCTATAAAAAGCAGTGTTTGCCCTGCTACTATAGGTTTCCCCACCATAGCCGAAAGTTGAGGTACTATACGCTTTACATCAAGGTCACCCTGAAAAAAATTGTATAAAGGAAGGTTGTTTTTCTAAGTTTATTTCTACGAAATTCTCAAACTGTTTGCCCAACTGTCTTACCGCTGTTGATTTGCCCACTTGTCGTGCTCCTCTTAGCAACAACGGCTTTGCGAACAGGGCGTAAAAGCCCATTCTTTTTAGATAGTTATCTATTAACCTTGGGTAATACATCTTGTAAAGAGTTATATATCAGGCTGCAAAGATACAAAAAAATAAAATTATCCAAAGAAATAAATTGCCACTTTTTGCAAAAATCCAAAAGAAATAATCTGCTTATTTTCGCAAAAAATCCAAAAGAAATAATCTGCTTTTTCTGAAAAAAGTTCCAAAGCACAAATTACCTACTAAAAAGTTTTTTTCTTCTACTAAAAACAGTTCTTTTTATTGTCACCGAAAATATCAATCTCATAATACTTATAAGATAAGCCTTATAAAAAAGTAAACCTATTTCAGGATATGACACCCATTGCTCCCATAGCTCTCACAATCGCTTGTGCGGCTCGCACCCATTGCTTCCACAATCGCTCGTACGCCCATCAATTCAAAAATTCAAAAATTTCCCCCAATTCAAAAATTCAATTTCTCTCTTTCAAAAATATGCAACGTATTATTACTATCTAAGATATACACCTTATTTTCTGAGACTTTTAAATCTCTAAGACGAGTAAAACTATCATCTCTTTCCACTACTGCAATAGGCTCTGAAAATATAGATAATTTCCTTGGTATTGATGTCTAAAACACCAAATCTTAGTTGTTCAGCAAGATAAAAAGTACAATAGATTATCTTGAACAACAAAAATCTTCAGCAGTATCATTTGCTTTTTTTGATGTTGTACTTTTCAAACTCCTCTTGTAAGCCATATTGAGTAACAAAAGGGGGGCTTGATTTAAATCTATTTCAATAAAAATATGCGCTAATCCAAAAATTTTTCCTCGTTCATTATCCAAGTAATAATCACTTCTGAAAAAGTTTGCTTTCTTTTTCCCCATATGGTATTCAGAAATACGATATTTCAGCTCTCCTGTTTTGATGTCTAAGCCTATAAAAGCCTCCTATCTCTATAAAAGCCCAAAGAATATTGTTATATATACCTATAAGTTTATATACCTCAAAAAAATCTTTCTTCATCCCACGAATTTTTCCACTTCCCAAGTGAAGCAAGAGAAAACTCCCATAAATGCTCTTTCTTTTTGAATGGAAAAAGGCTCTGATAGACATTACATCATCATATATTTTATTCTTTTTGTATATATATATATATATATATATATATATATATATATATATATACCCATTTGGAAAAAAACTTATAGAAAAAAATTGTCAATATTTCCTAATACTATGAGATTTTTCATTTTTATCTATAATGGCAGTAATATCCTCTAGATATTCATTTGAATATTGTGTTTCTAAATAATCGTTGGATAAATACAAAAACTTTATCTTCGCCCTCTTCTACCAACTCCAAATTTTCATCAAAAAAATTTTTGTAATTATTCTCCCACTCACTACAATAGAACTTATTATTAAAAGGTAACAAGCGGGCTTAGTGGCGTTTTATAAAGCATTTGTTTTTCACCACATTGAATTTCGTGTGATGTGTTGATGTAATAAGGTTTGCCTTTATAGATAACATAATCTCTTACATTATCTATTTTAGAATTTAGTTTAAACATTTTATTGTGATTTTTATAAAGTTATAGAGTTCTGAATTTGTATTGTCTATTAATTTTGTTGTATGCCCTCTTTTGCCCACATACCCAGCTCAAGCATTCGCTGGCTTTAGCTCGCACTCCCACAAGTCTTACAAGTCCCACCAGTCCCATCAATTCAAAATTCAAAAAATCATAATTCAAAAATTATTTTCCCCCTGCTGGCGCGAGCTTGTAGCTCGTGCCTACTATAATATAATAAGAGCGTGTCGCTCATTCCTTATCAATTACTTCCCCCTTACTTGCATAACGAATGTTTAAACACACTTGTTAATTTTTTTCTCTTTGAAGCTGTTTAAACTTTTTCCTTACAATAAAATAAAAGTTCCCAAAAATTAGTAATTTTAAAAAAATAACACCAAAATTTAGGAACTTTTACCCCCTATCTACCCCTCAAATCTGCTAATTCCCTAATCTGCTAATTCTCTAATTTCCAAATTGTCTCATTCCCAAATAGCACGCCGCTACCCCCAATCCTACACTCCCTACTATGTAAAGAGCTGCTTTTAGCCATTCGTTTTGTTGCAATAGTTGTACCGTTTCGAATGAAAAGTAGAGAAAGTAGTAAAAGCCTCCTAAAACGCCCGTCATCAATAGCAATGGCAATACAGGGTCTGTGGTGGCTTTGCTTTTGAAGTCATCATACAATACCCCTATCAAAAAGCAGCCTAGTATATTTATTACCATAATACCTATGGGGAAAGCCCATAAGCGTCCTAACACTAAGCCCTACCGAGAGTATATAGCGCAAGGCACCTCCTGCAAAAGCTACCAACTCCTACTATTAGTATTTCTCTTGTCATTTTTGAGTTATTTATTATTACAATCTTCCTACCTCTTCTACTTCGCTTGTGTGTACCTCTTTCGCTTTTCCAAATTGGTAAGTAAGGTTCAATTTCACCTGTCGGCTTTCGCTATTACCATAGGCGTATAGGTCTAAGTTAGGCAAATGACTCTCGCTATCCCAGCGTTGGGTGTGAAAAAAATATCAGTAAAAGCTAAAAGGTAGCCGTAAAGGCGGTCGTTTAAGAAAAAGCCGTTGCAAACCAATATCTATGCCTCCGGAAGACTTGGCTATCTCATTGATACCCGCCAACCTACGCGAGTTGTAAACGGCTGTAACCTCTCCTTTCAGTTGGTAAGGCAGGCGAAAAGTAATTTTGCATTGTCAGGGCTGTACTGCCACCTGTGTAGGTGCAAGGTGCTCCCCTCTATTACTGCCCTTTGTTCTCTATAGCTCAGGTTAGGAGTAAGAGTCGTCTGATAGCCATTGCCCCAATTTAGCTCTTGATAGAGCGAAAAGCAAATGGTGCTGCTTGCCTATATTCTTAGGGATAGAAATGATTTTTATTACCCTGAAAAGGCTCATTGATACTGCTAAAAAAGTCAGTAGAGTAACTATAAGCCATTGTAAAAGAAGTCTTTTTGTACGAAGCCGAAAAAGTAGCTTTTTTTGTATCTTTTCAGGCAATAAAAACGGATTACCTTTCCAATACGATAGTTCGTCTAAAAGGTATTCAAACGGATTGAGATTTTTGGTACTCAGGTCGGTTGATGCGAGTGCTATAGCCTGCAAATAGCTGTAGGTTATCGTTGTATTGATACTGCAAATTAAGAGTAGGGAAGAAATTAGTATAGTGTTTTTCGGTGTTCTTGGGGTGTCGAAGCACTCCCTTTTTCAGGCAATAATTGTCCTTTAGAAAAAGTAGTTTCGTTGCGTATGCCCACCTCAGCACTCAAGCGTTCGGTAATAGGGTAATGATACTGGGCATATACAGCAAAAAATACGCTCTTTGAAGTCAAAAAGCATTCGAGCGGTTTACATCTATGAGGTTATGGGTGAGGCAATTGTCTAAAGAACTGAAAACTATTGTCCGAAAAAGACTTGCGAATACTTAGCTCCTGCCGTAAAGGCTTCCGCCCCATAAGGGTAACTCTGAACGGAAAGAAGTAGCCAAAATGTGTATTTTTTTCTATCGTTTTCTGATAGGTGAGGTCTCGTGAGAAAGTATGGCACCCGCTGGTGAGACGATAGGTGTTGGGTTGCCTGTTGCCAGAGCCTCCATCAAAAAAAGCGTAATCTATGTCCAACTGATAGCGCTCGTTATCCGAAGGACTAAAAAGTATAATAAATATTAGCACTATAGCGATTGGCTTTCTGCATAAAGTAATCGTTATAGCCCGATAGCGTTTTTCTAATGTATTAGAAGCGTTGAAAAAGCGAGTAGTCGTGCTGGTCGTTCCTTTTCCAAATAGCGTGTTAGCAGCCAGTTGAGCGCCTAAAAGAGTGCCGTTGGTCAAGCCAATAGTCATAGCCTATATGCCCCGCTATGGTCTTGCGCTTGTCAGTATCATCTGTCGGACTTTCGTAGCGCAGTCCGTTTTGCATGCGCTCGCTGCCGTAATCCATTGCGTAATGTCCCAATTGGTGATTGTACCCCAAATGCAAAAATACCTTTCTTCACGCTGTGTTGTAATTGTAGTTCAGTGTTTTGTCGCAAGTTCCACCAATACGATACCCCATTGTTCAGCGATAAGAATGTCCCTTCTATTGTCTTTTTTTATTGAGTACAATATTCACCGCTCCAGCCCCTCCTTGTGCTTCGTATTCAGCTGGCGGATTGAGCAGCAATTCTGTCTTTTAATTTGTGCTATAGGGATAGATTTTAGGTAATTTGCCAAATCATCAGGCTGCATATAAGTAGGCTTGCCATTGATAAGAACCAATACATTGCTCTTTCCGCCGATGCTCAGGTGATTTTGATTGTCTACTACCACATTAGGAGTGCTTTTCAGTGCATCAAGAGCCGTACCCTGCTGATGAGTAAGACTATTTTTGGCGAAAACTACTATTTTTCCTTGCTCCATATATACGGTGGACTTCCTTTTTTTGTAGCTGTTACCACTACCTCTTTCAAAGTAAGGGAAGAAGCAAGAGGTATAGAAAGCAACTCAATGTTCTTATTCAGCAAGAAAGGCTCACCGGTATACGACAAAGTAATCGCCTGTACTTTCAATATAAATACGCAAATTGCGTTTAGCAGACGAAAAAGCTAAAAAGCCCATTGCTTTCAGTAATAGGTTCACTTACTATCACATTAGTATCAGCATCAATATTCTGATAGCCACATTAGCAATACCTTCAAGCGAAGCATTATGCAAAAACCTTTTTACGGTATATTGCGTTTTGTGCACAAAGGGTAGTGCCTCCTAAAAGAAGACAAATAAAAAGAAATAATGTTTTTCATTTTTAAAAAGTTTTATATAGAATTTGCATACTTATATAAAAAGTATTATCTTTGCGCCGCAAAACAGCAAAAGTTGTTTTGAATGGTGCGGGACGAGACTTCAGGGTCTCTATAAGCCTTCACCCCTCCGGGAGGCAAATTGATAATAATTCAGTTTGCCTCCTTGTTATTTAAATCGGTCTGTATTTACTTGCAACACTCTTTTATCAGGCATAATAAAAGTGATTGCTTTTATATTTTGCACGTTTTTGTTTAAATGTTGCTTTCAGCATATCAAAAGCTTCTCGGTTAGACTCTAATTCTTGAGTAAAATGAATAATAACTTCTGAAACCTCCTGCTTATTAGCTTCTTTCAAAAGCACTCTGAATTGCATTTTTACCATTAGTACTTTCTGCTACTTTTATATCTACATATTTTTAAAAGTCAGCAAATTAAAAAGCATCAGGGTTCTTCTTCCCATCTTGAATTACAGGTAATAAACGGTATTGTTTGCCATTATCAGCCAAAATTTTCAAAGCCTCAATATTCTTGTATTTTTCAGTCTTGCTTTTGCGAACCTTGGTTAAACTTCTCTACAATACCACCATTAACACTTTCATACATCACACAGAAAGTGATTTCCTATATCTCTTTCTAAGAACAATATGCTTTTTGTGGTAGGAATATGCTTCATAACTTGTTTATCTTTTAAAATTGGCTAACATTCTAACGACTAACGACTAAAATCGCCCGTGCGGCTCGCACCTAACGACTAAATACTAACTGTATATTCTTATACGAGCTTTTTGCTAATTCTTTGGCGGTAGCCTCATCTTTCCAGCATACTTTTTCTATACCTTCTTCCGTTTGGGGCACTAATTTCTTCTTGTAGGTAGTCGTCATATCATACCAATAAGTTTCTTTTAAGAAGTACTGCTTATCGCGTTTGAATATGTGGTAGGTAATCGTCCCTAAAACGCTGTATGAGCAGCTTTTTCACGCCCGTTTCTTCCTCTACTTCGCGTAGTGCACGAAGTGGCAATATTTTTCGCCCTTTTTCTTTCTTTCCTTTAGGCAAATCCCACTTGCCGTTTCGCTTGATAAGCAGCACCTTACCCTCCTGATTATACACTACTACCACCCCTGCTTTTTATGGTAGGGATAAGCTGTAAATTTCTTCATAAGTTTCTCAGCTTTAGGATGATAGAGGTATATTCTATCCACCCCTTATGGCTTAACGCTTCGATGATTTCATCGAGGCTTACATCTTTAACTGAAAATATTTTTCGTTCTCAATATTTTTCTTGTACATTTGTCAAAATAATCGACTTATCGTCTAAAAATATTTTCATTCATAACATTATGATATTAGATAACACTACGGCACAGAGTACTGCCGAATTTTTACTGCAAATTAACGCAATAAAATTGAATTCTGAAAATTATTTTACTTGGGCGAGTGGCTGGAAATCGCCTATTTATTGCGACAACCGCATAATCCTCTCATTTCAGAGGTTCGCAATTATGTAGCTAGTACTATGGCTACCCTATATAAAAAGTCATTATCCTACTGCCGAGGTAGTAGCAGGCGTAGCTACAGGGGCTATTGGTATGGGTATGTTAGTAGCCAATGCCTTGGGATTGCCTTTTCGTATATGTGCGCCCTGAGCCTAAAAACACGGTCGTCAGAACCAAATTGAGGGCTTGCTTGCTGAGGGACAGCAGTAATTGTTATCGAAGACCTTATCAGCACAGGTATGAGCAGCCTCAATGCAGTAAAAAGCCCTCCGCGACTTCGGAGCTGAGGTATTAGGTATGGTAGTCATCTTCTCCTATAATTTTGAGGGTCGCCAATGCCAATTTTGCAGCCAGCTCTCCCTCCACACCCTGAGCGATTACGACCATCTGCTCGTTAAAGCCTTAGAAATAGGCTATATTGGCGAACACGAACTCGATACCCTCAAAGAATGGCGCAAAAGTCCCGACACGTGGCTCAATTAACAAATCGACAAATTATTAGTCAAAAACATTGCGAATCTTTCAATAAATCTATAATTGGCAAAAATAGCAAATCGAAAAAATAATTACCATTGATAATCAGTGTTTTAACAATTAACTTACCTTTTTGGATATAGGAAGGATATGCAACACCGAAGGAAGAGCGAACACATACCGAACATAAGACGATACAATACTGAATTTCAAACCGTTTAACCACTTTTCCACACAATTGAAAGATTCGCAATAAAATACGAAAAACATTAACAAAAATAACTATGCAAAAATAGAAATCCCTGAAAACTGGGCTGTCTACATTGGTAGAGTAGAAGATAAGCCTGCTATGTTTCGCGTCAACTTAGGTCTTGGCGAAATTGACTTACCTCTCCCACAATTTACTTATTGTGTACAAGTAAGTGTCCCTCTTAAAAAATCCTGATCAAAATGGTTTTTCATTCGACAAAAGAGCGTAATGTTTTGTATAACATAGAAGATACCCTTTTGATACCTAAGTTGAAAGAAACGGACCTTTTAGCAGCTGTTTTTTTCTTTTGAAGGGAGTATTACTTGGTATTTCTATTCTCAAGATGCTGCTACCTTAGTCCCTTTGTTAGAAGAGGCTTTTAATACAACCGACTATACAGCTGAAGTAGAAGTAGTTACTGACCCTGAATGGAAGACTTACAGCGAGTTTTTGTACCCAAACATCTACGAATATCAAAGCATCAAAAAAATAGTGAGGTACAGCGCCATTGTGAAGAGTCAGGCGACCATACCGACCAACAGCGCCCTATAGAGCATTGGTTGTATTTTGATACTGAAAAGGATATGAATAACGCTCTTAGCAAAGTAATAGCTTTGGGGTATAAGGTAGAAGATAATGGCAAAATAGAACCTGAGGAGGGTGATACCCCTCAAGAACCTTACTATCATCTCATCCTTTCTAAAGTAAATACAGTCGATGATATTAATAGCGACACTTGGGATTTGATAGATGTAGCACTCGATACCAATGGCCAGTACGACGGCTGGGAAACCGTTTTAGTAAAATAATTAATCGCTCGTGCGGCTCGCACCAAATCGGCAAATTATCCAATGAATTTAGAAACCCCAAAAACAATTGTCCCCAAAAGTGCAAAAGACCTCTTTGCTCTTTTTAGAAAAAGGTAGAAACCTTTGAACGCCTGATGCCCGACAACATCAGCAAATTTCAAAAAAACTCAGCGATACATCTTTTGTGTTTGCCCTTAAGGGAATGCCTGAAATTTCGTTAGAAAAGAAAAGCACTACCCCCAATAGTCAGTTAGTATTAGGCGAAGCCAATGGCAAAAATTCCTTTTCAGCTTACTACCAATATTGCTGAAGTATCAGATAAGGAAAGCGAAGTACAACTACTCTTCAAAGGGGACTTCAATCCTGTAATGGCTATGATGGTCAAAAACGCCCATTAGTAAGTTTATAGAAGTATTAGTAACTAAAATGAAGGACTTATAAATGGCAGGCAATAGCTTTGGTACACTTTTTGAGGCTTACCACCTTTGGCGAGTCGCATCGGCGAGGCATTAGGAGGCATCATTGACGGCTGCCCTCCTAATATTCTTTTAGATTTTTGAAGCCATACAGCACGAACTCGACCGCCGTCGTCCAGGGCGAGTCGTCTATTGTTACCCAGCGCAAAGAGGGCGATAAAGTGCGTTTTCTTTCGGGTATTTTTAGACGGTAAAACTACCGGTACGCCCATTGGTTTTTATTATTGAAAACGAGAATCAGCATTCAGCCGATTATGCCCATATAGCCGAGGTATACCGCCCCAGTCACGCCGATTATGTATATCAACGAGAAATACGGTATTCGCGATGTTCGCGGGGTGGACGCTCATCAGCACGCGAAACGGTAAGCCGTGTGGTAGCAGGAGCGATTGCTAAACAGGTACTCAAAGGGGATACAAATCAACGCTTATGTGTCGAGTGTAGGCGAGCTTACCCTTACTAAACCCTACACCGACCTCAATTTAGCCATAGCCGAAACCAATGCCGTACGCTGTCCCGATCCTATTTTAGCAGAACAAATGGAAACCTATATCAAAGCCATACGCAAGGAGGGGCGATACGGTAGGCGGAGTGGTAAGCTGTGTAGTAAAAGCAGTGCCCGTAGGTTGGGGCGAACCTGTATTTGATAAGCTCCACGCACAACTTAGCAAGGCGATGCTTTCTATCAATGCCGTAAAAGGCTTTGAGTATGGCAGTGGCTTTGCGGGTACTACAATGCGAGGGCAGTCAGCACAACGACCTTTTTTCAACCCCTGATGGCACTACCCAAACCAACTATTCAGGGGGCATACAAGGGGGCATTAGCAATGGTATGGATATTTATTTTTCGGGTGGCTTTTAAGCCTGTAGCAACCCTTATGCAGTCACAACCCGCCCTTGATAGCAGGGGCAACATCGTAGAGATACAAGGCAAAGGCAGACACGACCCCTGCGTAGTACCCTCGTGCCGTCCCCATTGTCGAAGCAATGACCGCAATGGTACTATTAGATTTTTGCCTGATTAGTCGTCAATATACTAATGACTAAAAAAATATTAGGAATGAGAGAAAATATAAATCATATTGCTAAGCCCTTTTTAAAAATGGGCAGGGAGGCAAAAACACAATTGATTGAACAAATTAAAAACAACTTACCTGAGTTTGTTTTCAAAGAACCATTTACCTATATAGAGCCTTTTGTAGGGAGTGGAGCTGTGCTGTTTTGGTTGCTCAGTGAGTTTCCTAATATGCAAAAGGCAGTTATCAATGATATTAACAAAGAGTTGATAGATACTTATAGAACCATTGCCGAAAATCCTGAGCAGTTAATTGCTATTCTTAATAATCTACAAACAGAATATCACGCTTTAGAAAACCAACAAGAGACTAAAAAAAGCATATTATTACGAGAAAAAGAGCCCTATTCAATAGCCGAAGTGAGGAAAAAAGTAATGCAATCAGCCTTATTTATATTCTTAAATCGCACTTGTTTTAATGGTTTATATCGTGTCAATAGCAAAAATGAGTTCAATGTACCCATTGGTAGTTATAAGCGTCCTATGATTTTGTGATAAAGAGAATATTTTAGCAGTAAGTAAGGCTTTTGCAAAAGGTAGAAAATTATTTGTGGAGACTTTGAGCAAACTATTCATTACACCAAAGGCAATACTTTATTCTATTTCGACCCTCCTTACAAACCTTTAAGCGGAACCTCAAACTTCAATGCATATGCAAAGGATAGTTTTGACGATAACGAACAAATTCGCCTAAGAGATTTTTTTGTCATAAACTCAATAACTTGAATCACTATTGGATACTAAAGTAATTCAGATGTGCAGGGAAAAGACAAAAACAATCATTTCTTTGATGATTTATATGCTGACTTTGAAATAAAAACGCGTGTTAGCCAAAAAGAAGTATAAATGCCAATCCTGAAAAAGAGGAGTATTAAATGAATTATTAATAACCAATAACAACCAATTTGAAAAATATGAAAAGAGCAGTTTAAAACATTTCTATCACAACTTAGCGAAACCAATGCAACCCTTGATTATTTTGTAGATTTTGAGAAAGTAAAAAGGAAATGTAAGAAAAAAATAGCCTTAAAACTCAACCAACTAAATTACCTTATAGGGAAAGACAATTTAGAAGAAGCTATAAATGACCTTTATGACGAAAAATCCTAAAGTATTTGAAGTGTTGGATATTCTAATTGCTGTGCGCAATAAAAAATGCTAAAACATTGGATAATACTGGTAAGATAACTCTGTTAGAAAAGCTATTTTACTTCTCCTAAGGGTATTTTAGAATATATTTGTGAAACGGGATTAGCTGAAGTTTTCAAAAATAAAAGAAATCTCTAATTTAGTAGATTATGTTTTTTTGGAATTGAAGTAGGCTTAGACACTAATGCCCGTAAAAATAGGGGAGGAGACAATATGTCTAAGGCTGTATCATTGCTTTTTGACAGAGAAGAAATATATTATAAAAAAGGAAGTGAATAGCACTTTTATTTTCTTGATATAGAAGTCTTGGTGTTGATGTAAAAGCGTTTTGATTTCGTTATTAAGACAAAAGAAAAACGTATTTAATAGAAACGAACTTTTACAATACAGGAGGTTCAAAACTCAATGAAGTTGCAAGAGCTTATTCAGAAGTAGCTCCTAAAATCAATCAGTACGAGAATTACGAGTTTGTTTGGATAACAGATGGTCAAGGCTGGCTTTCAGCAAAAACAAATTAGAGAAGCCTACAATACTATTTCAAGTGTTTATAACCTTACTACCTTAAGTGAGTTTGTTGAGAAAGTAAAAAGAAGAAATAGAAGATAAATGGTAAAAAAATAAAGTTATACCACATATCTATCTAATGCTTACATGTTTAAGAATTTATTAGAAGCTTTAAAAGTTCATAAGGACATATATAAAATTGTTTCTATTGCTACACATAGTAGAAAAATAAAAATAATGCTTAACCCTATTTCAAATCCCAAGACAAATCCTTCTACCTCCTTCACGGAGATACGATGGAACTATTATCTCAGTTTCATCGTAAGTTTGATATGGTCTTTGCCGATCCCCTTACTTTTTTTATCAAACGGAGGGCTTACTATAAATAATGGTGAAATTGTAAGTGTTAATAAAGGAGATTGGGATAAATCAAAAGGAATAGTTTTTGTAAATGATTTTAATAGACAATGGCTTACTTTAGTACGCGAAGTGATGAAAAGAAGACGCTACTATTTGGGTCAGTGGTACGATGCATAATATTTTTTTCAGTAGGGCAAAATACTTACAGAATTAGGGTTTTTAAAATACTCAATATTATCACTTGGGAGAAAAGCCAATCCACCTCCTAACTTTTCCTGTAAGTACTTCACTCATTCTACTGAGCAAATTATTTGGGCGAGAAAAAAGAAAAAAACGCCTCATTATTTTAATTACGAACTAATGAAAGAACTTAATAGCAACAAGCAAATGAAAGATGTATGGCGTTTCTCAGCTATTGCCCCTTGGGAAAAAGTCGTGTGGCAAACACCCTACTCAAAAAACCTTTGTCAGTACTTACAAGACTTATTTTAGCTTCTACCCAACCTGACGCTTGGATATTAGACCCTTTTTACAGGTAGTTCAACTACAGGTATTGCTGCTAATTTGCAAGGACGAAAGTTTGTTGGCATTGATAAAGAACAAGAGTTTTTGGAACTGAGCAGACGTAGAAAAATTAGAAATAGAAAAACACAGACATTTTTAGAAAAATATAAAAACCGTTTATGAATTCAAAAAGAAATAGCAAATGGCATATTGCGTGCCGTAGCAATCATTGTTTTAGTAGTATTAGGGCTGTATACCCTTTATTTGCTACAATCTATTATCGTTTATCTTATCGTTTCATTAGTCCTGACGCTAATGGGCAAACCTCTTATTTATTTCTTCCGCAAAAACTGAAGATAAAGAGTGAAACTCTCTGTGTGGTACTTACTATGTTGCTTTTTGTACTGCTCAGTCTCGGAGGTATTCAGTATGTTTATTCCCTTACTCATATCACAAGGCAAGAACCTATCAAGCCTTAATATTGATTTGCTAAAAGATAATCTTGATGCTCTTATACATCAAACTCTTAGTAAGGTTGGGTTAGAAAGAGAGACTATTCTTTTGGTGTACAAGAGATGTTAAACTTTATTGATATTCTAACTTTCTCAACTCGTTTATTTCCTTTATTAGCAATTTTTGGAGCAGGTTTCTTTTCAGTACTCTTCATCACTTTTTCTTTATGAAAGACGGCGACAGAATACTTATTTCCCTACTTTCTATCTTTTTCTCCTAGGCGAAAACGTAAATTAAAGACTTCTATTTTTCAAGATAAACAATCTGTTATCGCGTTATTTTGTAGGACTTATACTCCAAATCACTATACTTTTTGTTGTTTATACTATTGTATTGCTTATTTTTGGGGTAGAAAATGCTTTTATCATAGCGTTGCTCTGTGCTATGCTTAATCTTATTCCTATATAGGTCCTATGATAAGCTTTGTGCTAATGGCATTGCTAACGATGAGCAGCAACCTGCAAAAAACGACTTTATGACTGTTAGCTTGCCTACTACTATTTATGTACTAATAGGTTTTTGGTAGGGCAATTTATTGATAATGTGTTTTTCACAGCCTGTTATCTTTTCTAATTCAGTAAAAATCAACTGCTTTAGAGATTTTTAATTACTCTTATTAGTGGTACACTTTTTGGCATCATAGGTATGGTAGTAGCTATTCCCGCTTATACGGTCTTAAAAGTAGTTCTAAAAGAGTTTTTGCCTAGCAATAAAATAGTAGCACTACTCACCAAAAAAATCTATAGTTATGAAAATATCTTATTCTTTTTGTTTCTTTGTTTTATGCAAAACCTTTCAGCCCAAAGCAGAAGACTTAAAAGTTACCGATGCTACTAAGGCAGATAGTCTAACTGTAAAAGAATTGGAATGTTCGTTACAAATATGTAGAAGGCTTTATTTTTAACAAAGATTATGTTATATTCAAACCAGAGATAGTCTTTTTGTGCAGTGCCCCGATATGCTTACTTTTAGAGTAAAAGACTATGATTATGGTATAGCTATTGATAAAAATGGAATCTATTACCAAAATAATTTTTCCATATAGATACTAATGGTTTTAAGATTATAGGTTCAGACCTAATAATCGATAAAAAAAGGAAATAGTGCCTATTTGGCGTACTCTCCAAAAAGGCTATATAGGCAACAAAGAGATTGCTATTAGCAGTCCTGCTACTTTTGAAAAATATCTATTATCATTATTTAAAAGACGAACATCACCTATACTACATTAATAATGGAAAAAGTAACGATAGTACCAGATGCCAAACCTTCCTTCTATTCGTAAAGACTTAGCTACCGAAAAACTATATTTCCGACAAAAATGGCACCTTTTACCAATCTCAACCACTTATGTATAAAGGCGAAAAGGGTACAACAGCTTACTAAAAATACTAAAAAAACCTCTCAATATGTATATACTATGATGAAGAACTTGTTGAATTGCCTAACTACTTTCATATTCCTACTCTCAAAGCTCTAAATGAGTCTTATCTCATCGACCAAAATTATGTTTATTATATTGATTACTACTCCTACAAAAACAGAGGGTAAAGACTTTTAGGCTACCTATCGCCACTAAAAAAACTTAAGCAAAGTAAGAGTCTTTAATAATTTTGTTACCGATGGTACTATGGTATACCGCGATAATACCCCCAAACCTCAATACGACGCTGCAACTTTTGCTGAGCTTCAGGATGCTTATTACTATCAATATGACAAAAATGGAGTCTATAATTGGGATAAAAAGTTACCTTTTTCTATACTGAAGCCCCAATTTATGGTAAAAACTTATTTAAAAGATAAGGCCAGTGGAATACTCTACAAAAATCAAATATATAATAGCTCAACTGAAGAGGTTTTTATGAACCTTACCTCTAAGGAAGTACAACTGCTAAAAGAGGGAAAGTTACTGCTTATGATTTCGTTTATCTAAAAGGGGAAACGCATTCTGAAGCAAAAATATTTTTAATAGTGAGTTATACAAAGCTAATAACCTAATTTATGTAGATAAAACACCTCAAAAAGGAGTAGATGCTACTACTTTTCAAAAAAATATGGTACAATATTTATAAAGATAAAAACAAAGGCTATTATTATGATGAAAGCAATGAGTATGAGCCTAAACTCATCCCTATTGAGGGGGTATGATATAACGACTCTTAGTCTTCTAACTGCTGATCTTTTAGCTGATAAGAATTATATTTATTACACAAAAATATAGGCTTATCAAAATGATAAGGTTGAAATACTCGCTATATACCCAGGCTATAGAATGGGTTGCAGCCAAGATACACACCCTCCATCAGATTTTTATCTTCTAAAAACGTTGCTGGTTATTGGCTAACCGAATTAGGAGGTGGAGCTAAAATTCGTTTCTTAGGTACTGAATTAGAAGATTTTTGAACTGTAAGCTATAAATTATAAATACCATAAAGAATTATTTTTCAGATAATTATAACTTTAATACGAAAGAAGAATAATTAAAAAAAGGAAAAATAATGATGCTTATTCAAAAATATTCGTAACTTTGTAGCCTAATATCAAACTTGATAAATTTTAAAAATGAGTAAATACGACATTATTGTATTAGGAAGTGGTCCTGGTGGGTATGTTACTGCTATTCGCGCTTCTCAATTAGGGTTTCAAAACCGCTATCGTTGAAAAAGAAAACCTTGGTGGTATCTGTCTTAACTGGGGTTGTATCCCTACTAAAAGCCTTGCTAAAATCAGCACAAGTGTTTGAATATCTTAAACACGCTGAAAGCTATGGTATCAAAGTAAAAGAAGGTTCTTTCGACAAGGATTTCCCAGCAGTTATTAAGCGTAGCCGCGATGTGGCTGCTACTATGAGCAAAAGGGGTTCAGTTCTTGATGAAAAAAGAACAAGATTGATGTGATAATGGGTTATGGTACTATCAAACCAGGTAAAAGGTTGATGTAAAAAGACAAAGATGGCAAAGTAACTGAATACAGCGCCGACCATATCATCATCGCTACAGGGGCTCGCTCACGCGAATTGCCTGCGCTTCCTCAAGACGGTAAGAAAATCATCGGCTATCGTCAAGCGCTTACTTTACCTGAGCAACCTAAGAAAATGATTGTAGTAGGTGAGTGGTGCTATAGGTATTGAGTTCGCTCACTTCTACAATACTATGGGTACTGAGGTTACTATCGTAGAGTTTATGCCTAATATCGTACCTGTAGAAGATGAAGACATCTCTAAACAATTAGAAAAAGAGCCTTAAGAAATCAGGTATCAACATTATGACTTCAGCTGAGGTTACTAAAGTAGATACTTCAGGTAAAGGCGTAAAAGCATTTGTAAAAACAGCTAAAGGCGAAGAAGTACTTGAGGCTGATATTCTTCTTTCAGCGGTAGGTATCAAAAACAAATATCGAAAACATAGGGTTTAGAAGCAGTAGGTATTAAAAACCGACCGCGATAAAATCCAAGTAAATGAGTACTACCAAACTAATGTACCTGGTTATTACGCTATTGGCGACGTAGTGCCTGGTCAAGCATTGGCACACGTAGCATCAGCTGAAGGTATCCTTTTGTGTTGAAAAAATAAAAAGGATTGCACGTAGAGCCTATTAACTACGGCAATATTCCAGGGTTGTACATATTGCACTCCAGAAATCGCTTCAGTAGGTCTTACCGAAAAAAACAAGCTAAAGAAAAAGGTTATGAGATAAAAGTTGGTAAATTCCCATTCACAGCATCTGGTAAAGCAAACGCAGCAGGTACTACTGAAGGATTTATCAAAGTTATCTTCGATGCTAAATATGGCGAATGGTTAGGGTTGCCATATGATTGGGGCTGGTGTAACCGATATGATTGCTGAAGCAGTAGTAGCTCGCAAACTCGAAACTACTGGTCACGAAATTATCAAAGCGGTACACCCTCACCCAACAATGAGCGAAGGTGTTAAAAGAAGCGGTAGCTGCTGCTTATGGCGAAGCTATTGATATTTAATTTATTGTTATCATAAAAAAACTCCAAGTAAAGAACGTTCTCTACTTGGAGTTTTTATTTCTATATACAACAGCTGTTATTGATTAGAAAACAGTTGTATAGCTTCTTCTAATACCTCATATACTCTATCTAACTGCTCATCAGTGATAATATAGGAGGTAATATATAAATAATATTACCAACAGGACGCAAAAATAATCCCCTTTAGAAATAAAGAATTTGTAAAGCCTATCGTGGAAAGAACCGTAATAATCAGTATTTTTGGGTAGTTTTAAGGTCGAATGCTAAGATAACACCTAAGGTACGCGCATTTTCTACAGAGGCATACTGGCTAATACGTGCTACAAATGCCTGATGACGTTTAGCGATGCGTTTTAGGTTCTGCTGCATCTCTTCACTTTCTAAAATGCGAATGGCTTCTAAAGGCAATAGCGCAACCAGTAGGGTTAGCCGTAAAGGTATGCCCGTGGAAAAGAGCTTTATTTACATCATTGCTGTAAAAACCGTCAAATATACGTTGGGTTGCAGTCGTTACCGCTAAAGGGATAGTACCACCTGTTAAGGCTTTGGAAAGACACATAATGTCGGGTTTGTGGTTAAGATAATCACAGGCAAAAGTACGCCCTGTGCGTCCAAATCCTGTCATCACCTCATCAGCTATAGTAATTACCCCATTGGCTTGTGCTATGCTTAGTAGTTCATCTAAATCTTCAGGCGAATAGATTTGCATACCCGAAGCTCCTTGCACTAAGGCTTCAAATATAAAAAGCAGCTGGCTGATGTTCAGCAATAGCTTTTCTAAGGGCTTCAGCAGAGGCCTTGCTACCTTTTGTGGTAGGGGTATACGCACTACTTTCAGTAGATGCTCTTGAAAAGCTTCGGTAAAGAAAAGAAATACCTGAAGCAGCCATTGCTCCAAAAGTATCACCGTGAAAAAGCTCCTTCAAAAGCAATAACTGTAAAGCGTTTTTTCACCTTTGTTGAAGAAGTATTGCAATGCCATTTTGATAGCAATTTCTACAGCAGTAGAATCCATTATCAGAAAAGAAGACTTTTTTTGCTGGTTCTTAGGCAGTATACTAATCAGTTTTTCAGCCAATTCTACGGCAGGTTTATGAGTAAAACCCCCAAAGAGTACGTGCTCTAACTGGGTAAGCTGTTTATAGGCAGCCTGAGCTAAACGTTCGTTGCTATGCCCGTAAGGGTTACCCACCAACTGGCTATGGCATCGATGTATTCTTTGCCATCTTCGCCCCATAGTAGGGCATCTTTACCTTTTACAATTCCGAGTGGCTTGGCAGCTGTTTGGTGCTGAGTGTAAGGGTGCCACAAGTGTAGTTCATCACGTTGTTGTAAATTCATTTCTTCGATTGTATAATTGTTTTGGTTATTATATCCTTCTCATATTCCACCCGCGTGCCGGACTGTATTCGCGTCCGTATAAGATAATTTGTACGTGTAGTTTGTTCCATTTCTCTTTAGGGAAGAGGCGTTTAGCATCTTTTTCAGTTTGCACTACCGAACTGCCGTCTGATAATCCCCAACGGTGCATTAGTCGGTGTATGTGCGTATCAACAGGAAAGGTGGGGAATGCCAAAAAGCCTGAGAGAGCACCACGCTGGCAGTCTTATGACCTACTGAGGGGAGTGCTTCTAAGGCTTCGAAAGTCTGTGGTACTTCGCCATTATACTTGTCGATAAGTATTTGCGAAAGTCCGTGTATCCCTTTAGATTTTCATAGGTGCGAGTCCCAAAGGTTTGATAATTTCTCTGATTTCGTCTACCGAAAGCAGTACCATATCGTATGGATTGTCAGCCTTTGCAAAAAGTATTAGGGGTGATTTGGTTTACCCGTGCATCAGTAGTCTGAGCCGAAAGCAATACCGCAATAAGAAGTGTGTAAGGGTCTTTGTGCTGTAGCGGTATAGTAATTTCTGGATAAAGATTTTTCAGTGTATCAATGATAAAGTTTACCTTTTCTTTCTTTTTCACTTTATTAATGTATTTGAGTGATGAAAAACTAGTTTAGCAAGAACCATAATCCTATGCCAATTACTAATAATACAATGAGGAGACTCCCTATTGAGAATTTTCATTTTGAATTTCAGTTCATATTCAGTGCTGAAAAAAATCTTTAATTTTCTGTATCATAATTTTGTCTATTTTTGTTAATTATGCCACAAAGGTACAGTCTTTTTTTATTTTAGCAAAGTATTAACGTAAAAAAGACGGTTCAGTAGCTGCTGAACCGTCTTTTTACAGTGTTTTTTGTGTTGAAATTATTCTACTATTTTTTTACGGGTGTACCATTGTCAATGTTTATCTGTCCGCTAATTATTACCTTTTTCGCCTGCAGTTAATCCACTGATAATCTCACTTTATCACCAAAATTTCTGCCGCTCTTCACGGTTATTTCTTGTGCTTGTAGTATATCCTCACCTTGGGCATTTTTTTGCCGTTAATAATCTTAAATATTTTATTTTGGCTCACACTACCTACGAAAGCTGAATGGGGTACTACCAAGGCAGTAGAAGATTGAGCGTCAGACCCTAATTGAGCTGTAGCATACATACCTGCTTTTTAGTTTTCTGTCTTTGTTGGCTACTAATATTTCTACAGGGAATTTTCATAGCACTGTCAGCTTTTTGGTGCTATAAAAAAATGATTTTACCTTCTATCTCATTAGTCATAGCACTAGGTTTGATTTTTGATAGTCTGTCCTAATGTTAGCTTGCTCACTTGATTTTCATCAACAGTGATTTTCAACTTTAGATTGTCAATATTCACAACGTTAAATAGGGAGTACCCGCTCCTACCATAGCTCCTTCTTCTACTTTTTTTGCTGCTTACTATACCGCTTATCTTGCTGCGTACAGAGGTATCGCCCGATACGATAGCAGCTGAATTGTAGTTAGCTTCTGCATTTTTAACTTGCAAACGTATTTGTTCCAACTGTTGAGCGGTCACACCACCAGTTTTGAAAGCACTTTCAAAGCGTTTTAAGTCACTTTTTAGCAGTTTCAAGAGCTGCTTTAGCATTTTCTAATTGTACATTGGTTCTGTCTGCTTTAGTTTGAGCTAAAAATTTGTCCAGCGGTTACAAAAATCACCTTCTTTTACAAAAGATTTTGATAATTTGTCCGCCTACTTCAGACGATACATCTAGGTCTTGTTCAGCTACAAAAAGTACCATTAGCAGAAAATAAATCTGATACATTCTCTTCAGCTACTTGTGCAGCACGTACAGCTACTTGTGCTTCTTTTTTTGGGCAACAATAGCTACTTCTTCAGCATTTTTCTGTTTGTTAGAATACAGTTTGAATGCCATAAAAGCCTATTAAGGCAAGAATAATAATTGTGGTAATTACTTTTTCATTTTGTCAGTAAAACTTAATTTGTACTATAAAAATCGGGTGCAAAGGTAATATAAAAAACTTAATAAACAAAAAAGTTTCCTAAACTTCACAAGAAATGTACAGATACCCTATCATAATAGTCCATTCCGAAGAGAGAAGAAGCTCCTCCTACAGAGCGTCTGTCGCTTTTTGTAGATACTGAATTGCAGGTAGTTGAGGTCATTGAAAAGTAGCATCCCTTCGCCATCAGGAGTAGCTCGCGATTCTGGAGGACAGTTGAAAATTGATGATGTCACTATATTGATTGTAAATTTTGCGGAAAGAGAACATCTTAAAAATCACTTCAAACTTGCGATTTTTGTTGTATGCGTTCAAAGAGTGAACGCGATATATTGCTTACAGCATTGCCGTAATGGTCTATATAAATAATTACCCCATAGATAAAAAGCCTCATCAGAACTAACTTCTGGATTAAAATGAGTAGCTCTTAGGTATTTATTAGTAGGAACACCTATTTGCTCAGGAGAAAGACCTTTGTAAACTTTTTCAACTACTGATGGGAATACATTTAGGGTAGGGAAGAGGGTAATAGGTATATCAGTAGCTACTTCAAATAGCTGTATAGGCTCATTTTCTTCAGCTAATAGGTTAAAAAATACCATTGTCAGCCCCAATGAAATAATGCCCGTTTAGCAGCATTAGTAAGTGTCTTTTTCAGGATTGCGCTCGGCATCAACTCCTATAACGTGTATGCTACCCTCAGGGAAGTGTTTATAAGCATTCTTGAGGATATAAGCAGTCTGAAAAAAATATCAAACGGAGAAACTAAGTGTGAAATATCTACAATACGAGCATCAGGGCATTTTGGTGTAAATAGCCCCTTTTACTGCCCCCTACTGAATAGTCACGCAGCCCGAAATCGGTAGTGAGAGTGATGATTTTCATACTTATTTGAATAACAATGCAAAAGTATAATTAAAAGTTGAATCTTACAACTTAAAAAGAGGTTTTTAGCAGATTGTTAAAAACTTTGTTGATAACTTATGTTTTGTTTATGTTTTTGTAATTCGGATTTAAAGCTGTTACTTTGCACCCCGAAAAAGGAAAAATTATGAACGAACAAAAAAAGATATGGTGGCTCAATGAAGAGTCAGAACAAATACTCAACAGAGGCTATTTTGTTAAAAGGAGAAAGCGTAGAGGGGGCGATGAGATCGTATTACTCACGCTGCGGCTCGCCGTTTGTACAAGCCTGAGCTACAGCCTGCTTTCAAAGAAATGATTACCAAAGGGTGGATTAGTTTTTCTTCACCTATTTGGGCTAATATGGGTACTGAACGCGGCCTACCTATTTCTTGCTTTAATGTACACGTACCTGATAGCATAGAAGGAATTACGCATAAATTGGGCGAGGTGATTATGCAAACCAAAATAGGTGGGGGTACTTCTGGTTATTTTGGTGAGTTGCGTAGCAGAGGTTCAGCGGTAACCGATAACGGGAAGTCGAGTGGTGCAGTAAGCTTTTATGAAGCTCTTCGACTCTGCTATGGACGTAGTGTCACAAGGAGGAGTAAGAAGAGGTGCTTTTGCTGCTTACTTAGACATTGACCACCCTGATGCAGAAGAGTTTCTACAGATAAAAAGATGTAGAATTTCCTATCCAAAAATCTCTTTTTGGTATTTGTGTACCAGATTATTGGATGCAAGAGATGATAGACGGCGATATGGAGAAACGTCGCCTTTTGGGCACGTGTGCTTGAGTCACGTCAACAGAAAGGTTTGCCTTTATATTATGTTTACCGATAATGCAAACCGCAATCGCCTACAAGTATATAAAGATAAAGATATGCTCATTCGCTCAAGCAACTTGTGCAGTGAGATTATGTTACCTTCTAGCGAAGAAGAATCGTTTATCTGCTGTTTGTCGTCTATGAACTTAGAACTTTTTGATGAGTGGAAAGATACCAAGGCAGTTAAATTAGCAGTCTTCTTTTTAGATGCTGTGTTATCAGAGTTTATTGAGAAGACTAAAGGCAATTATTATCTGCAAGCAGCCCGCAAGTTCGCGATGCGCCACAGAGCATTGGGCTTAGGGAGTATTAGGCTATCATTCGTACTTACAACGTAATATGATACCTTTTTGAAAGCTTTGAAGCTACTCAGTTTAATGCACGCACTTTTTAGGCACATTCGTGAAGAAGCTGATAAAGCTACTAAAGAATTAGCCCATATTTACGGAGAGCCTGAGTTGTTAAAAGGCTATGGAAGAAGAAATACTACTACTATGGCAATAGCTCCTACTACCTCAAGCTCGGCTATATTAGGGCAAGTATCACCAGGTATAGAGCCTTATTCAAGCAATTATTATAAGGTGGGCTTATCAAAAAGGAAACTTTATGCGTAAAAACAAATATCTAACACAATTGTTAGAAGAAAAAGGGCTTAATAATGAAGATGTATGGCGCTCTATACGCTTAAATAATGGTTCTGTACAGCATTTGCAAGAGCTTACTCAGCTAGAAAAAGAATGTATTTAAGACTTTTAAAGAGATTTCTCCCTATGGAGATTGTCTCACAAAGCAGCACAGCGACAAGCCTACATGAGATCAAGGTCAGAGCTTAAACCTCAATATTCCTTCTGTAATGCCTATTAAAGATGTAAATAAAGTGATGATTGAAGCGTGAAATTAGGAGTTAAGTCACTTTACTACCAACGTAGCCAGTCTGTAGCAAAAGAAATGATAATGAATTTTGTAAACTGTAGTAGTTGCGAGGCCTAACTAAAAGAAGAATAAAATAGGCTGCCTGAAAAAATTCTTCAGGCAGCCTATTTTTATGGTTATAATTATATTACTGAATCTGATAGCTTTCTCTTTTTAAGGTATCAAAAGCTAACTACTTTAGCTTTTTAGAGGCTTTTATGAGCATTGTATTATGGTGGTAAATACTTTTACCAGCAGGTAATAATAAAGTAGCATTTTCCGCCTACTAATGATATGATAGTAGCTTCTTGCAATTGGTGTTGTTGCCAAGAGAAAGATACTTCAAAATTATTGCGAGCTTTCATTCCTTTCATAACGCCATTTTCCCAATCGGGGTGGGAAGGGAGTGCTGGTAGAAAACGAATTACATTTTGCTTCCCGTGACTTTGTAAGAGCATTTCGGCTATACCTGCCGCTCCTCCGAAGTTACCATCTCATTTGAAAAGGAGGGTGTGCACAGAAGAGGTTAGCATAAGAGCCTCCTACTTGTCCGCGTAGTTATTTCTGAACTTACAGGTCGAAGTAATTGTCGCAATAAAACTAAAGCGTGATTTTCCATCTTGTAGTCGTGCCCAAAAGTTTATCTTCCAAGCTCTTGACCATCCAGTACCACCATCTCCACGCATTTGTAGTGTTTTCTCAGCAGCTTTAGCTAATTTAGGGGTATCCTAAGGGAGTTATTTTCATCATAAGGATATAGCCCATATAGATGTGATACATGTCGGTGATGAGGGTCAGCATCTTCCCAATCATCTAACCATTCATTTAGGTCTCCTTTTTCCAATACGATTAGGAGCTGTATGTTTGATAATATCTGTCCATTGGCTGAATTTATCACTATCTACCCCCAAGATAGTAGCGGCTTGCATAGTATTATTAAAAAAAGCTCTCGTACTATCTGCATATCCATAGTTGGTGCTATACAAGTATTTCCAACTTGTTTTTATTGTCTTTTTGAAGGTAGTAAATAAGCATTTTCGGGTGAGTTAGAAGGAGCTGTAATCCAATACCCTTTTTAGGCTCTTTGATAAGTAGACTTTCAAAAAGTCAGTAGCTTGTTTTAGCACAGGGTAATATTCTTTGAGAAAGTCTATATCGTGTGTAAATAGGTAGTGTTGCCAAATATGTTCGCATAGCCAAGCGCCTCCTGTAAGAGTAGACCCCCATACTGCTGATTCACCAGGTGAAGTATAAAACCAAGGGTTGCTAATCACGTGGGCTACCCACCCGTCAGCATTGTAATAAGCTTTTAGCTGTTTTTATGTCCGTTGGGGACTAAGTTTTTCGTAAAAACGATTTAGAGGCTCTGTTAGTTCCGATAGGTTAGTAGCTTCAGCTAACCAATAATTCATCTGAATATTAATATTCAAGTGATAATCTCCATTCCAAGGAGTTTGATATTCTTCAGCCCATAAACCTTGTAAGTTAGCAGGCAAAAAGACCTTCACGCGATGAAGAAATAAGCAAATACCTACCAAAAATTGTAGTATAATATAGGTAATAAAGCATCTTTGTCACCTCTGTAGAAGCCCTCTAAACGTTCGTAAGTACTTAGGGTGTGAGGTGTTACTATTTGCTTTTTCCATACCAGCGATTTTTTTATTGAATAAACCTTGGTAAATAGTTTTGCTTTCAGCAAGAGCAGTTTCAAAAAGAAGAGGTACAACGCTGTAGATAGCTCTCAGCCTTTTTCTTTAACAGATACATTACTAAGCCCTCCATTTTCATATTGGTAGTTTGTAGCCATACTTATCTTAAGTATGAGTTCTTTAGCAGCTTCTATCTCTATAGCTTTTTCTTTGCTTTCAGCTTTGCCATCAGTTTGTACATCTATAGCAGAGGCAAAGTGCATACCTTCCTTTTGTCATCAGGTAGTACCCCTGTAAAAGTAATATGGTTGTTTTGATAGCTTATAGTAGCATTTTCTTTTCTGAAGAGTGAAATATTCAAATCAAAGGGTTTAGTTCCTGTAATTTTTATCCATAAAAGATCATTCTTAAAAGTCAGCAAAGGCTACTTGCTCAATAGAGTTATCACCTCGTGTATAAGTAGTAATAGCTGTAGCTTCATCAAGGCGAAGTACTCGCTTGTAATCTTTTACAGGTGTTTGATTTTTCCAATCTAAGAGAAAAATCAGCAAATACCTGATAGCATCCATAACTGCAGTTAGCACCTTGACCGTGACACGAACCTTTACCTCGTGCGATAAAAATGTTTCTGTAGTAGGGCTTGTGCTTCTAAGTTTTTACCTTCTAAAAGTAATTGTTGAATTTCTTTCAGATAAGTATGAGCTTCAGGGTCATCAGCCTCCTGATATCCACCAGACCATAACGAAATCTCATTTAGTACAATGCGGTCGGTATCTGTTTTCCCGAAGAGCATAGCTCCTAATCTACCATTACCGATTGGTAAACCTCTGTGAAATGCTTAGCAGGTTTTTTTAAACACTACTGAAACGTCCTGTGGTTGTGCCCAAAGAAAAACTCCCCAGGACAATAGTACTGTTAATAATTTGGTTTTCATAAATATTGGTAATATATTATTTTTGTTATTTTAGCACTAAATCAGTACTTCCTACTTCATTTAATTTGTCGTCGTATACAGTTATTTTATAAGTACCTTTCTCAAATTCTTTTGAGGTTTTAGCTATAAAATCACATACATCTACACTCTTACTGTCGTAGATAAAATGGGTAGAAGTGCTGTAGTTCACTGTGTTATCACCTCCTGAAGCACTATCCTTAGCACCTAGAGTGATACCTGAGGGAGAACTTACTTTTATATAAAAAGTTTTTACCTCCTGTTTTTAGCTATTTTTGTTAGCCCCTACAGTAAAAACATACTCTTATTTTTCAGCTGCACGCCCTCTGTCTGTTATTTTGTTTTTACTACCTTTTACCGCTTCGGCTGTCAGTTTTCCTATCTGTAGCGCAGCCCCCTACTTCTACTACTTTTTAGCTTGTTAGCTTGTTGCGAGAGCGAGTCTACCTTAGCTGAAGTGCTGTTCAGTTTTACAGAAACACTGTCTAAATCTTTTTCTGATAGCTTTGTTAATACGAGTTAGCGAGTCATTTTTCTAAGCAGATAATCTCGTTCTTTAGCGAGGGCAAAGGCTTGGTTTTTAAAAGCGAGCTAAAGCCGAAATATTAACCTTCATATTTTGCAACGAGTCGATGTATTTGGTTATTTTCTCACGTGCTTTTAGTAGGTCTTCACTTATGTTTTTATTAGTAGCAACAGCCTTGTCATAGCTTTTTTTCAGCATATCAAGGTCACTCATTACCTGTTTTTCTGTATATTCAATTCTGTTTTCAGTAGCTAGTCTATCTTTGTTTAGCAGGTAAGTGTAATACCCTAAGCCTCCAGTAGCCAAAGCCAATATAGCTATGATAATTTTAGATAAGATACCTCCTCCTTTAGGGGGTTCTTCATTGTCGTAACTATTATAATTAGGCAGTGATTGTGCGTTTTTCTAAATCATTTATAGGTTCTGAAAAAGATAGATTTATTATATTCGTTACTCATAGTTTCTACTCTATTTAACCTCGCAAAAGTACAAAACAAAAATATATTAAATACAAATTTTTCACCGTTTTTATATTCTTTGAAAAAGATGTAGTAATTTTGCCTCGTTTTTTTATATCAATAAAGTTTATGTTAATACGTTATTTTGCAATTGTTTTTTTGGCTGTTTTGGGCTTGGAGCGAACTTATAGTAGCTTTTACTCATATCCCTTTCCCTTCCAGTATAATAGGGATGCTTTTTTTCTCACACTTTTTTTGCATTTAGGGTGGATTAAACTTCAATCTATTAAAGCCCTTTCCGATTTGCTTATTTTCCAATTTAGGACTGTTTTTTTGTGCCGCCCAGCATCGGTATTATGGCTTATTTTAAGCAGATAGGCGAAAACTTCTTAGCTATCTTTATATCTATTATTATCAGTACTATAGTAGTGATTATAGTTACAGGTCACGTTTATCAATTCCTACGTAAAAATTAAAATAATGAAGTCTTTAGCAGAAAAATCAAGTATTACTTTTTGTCCATAACTTTTATTCTTTATTATGGGGTATTGCTCTTACAGAAAAAAATATAATTCTGTATTCCTAAATCCTGTGCTTATCACAGTTTTAGTGCTTATTTCTTACCTTTATTATTTTTGATATTTCGCCTGAAAAAATACGAAGAAGCCGGTCAGTATATCGATTTTTGGTTGAAGCCATCTATAGTAGCTTTAGGTGTTCCGTTGTATTTGCAAATCTCAAAGATAAAGAAACAACTTATTCCACTGGTAGTTTCTCAGTTTGCAGGTAGTTTGGTAGGGGTAATCACGGTATGTTTAGTAGCTAAGTGGTTAGGTCTTTCTAATGATATCGCTATTTTCATTAGCTCCTAAGTCAGTTACTACGCCTATTGCCTTAGAGGTAACGCGTATGCTGGGAGGTATTTCGCCTATTACCGTAATGGCAGTAATGACTACAGGCTTCCTTGGGAATATTTTCGGTATTACTTTCCTCAATTGGTTTCGCATTAAAAGTCCTATGGCTAAGGGTATTTCTTTAGGAACAGCTTCTCACGCCTTAGGTATTATGGCAGCTTTCAATCTTAGCGAAAAATATGCGGTATATGCGAGTCTCGGAATGATTTTTAACGGTATTTTTTTACCGCTATATTAGCCCCTACTGCTGTACACTTACTTTTTCATAAAAATATTTAAATGAAAAAGGCTGCCAAAAATATTAGTTTGGCAGCCTTTTTTTATAATTCAAAAATTCTAAATTACTTTGGAGGATATTGTTCTAATATTTTATTAACAAAGTTGCTAATAGCCTCCTCTTTTTGTTCTGATTTGTATGGTATCGCTCCAGAGCCTTTGCCTTGCCATACCAAGTCGTGTTTACGGGCGTCTATAATTTCTATGTATAGAGTGCCTTCTGTATTTCTGCTAACGTTGTAAGTAGCTCCTCCCCAGAAAGGTCCCCAGCCCCAACCCCAGCCCCAATAATACGGACTGTTGTCATAAATATCTACATTCTCGCGCTCACGAGTAAAGATATTCACTAAAAAAAGTCAGGGTTGTCTGATACTACCATTCCTTTGCTGGTCAGATTTTTCTATAGCACGCAAAAATACGCTTTTTGTCTAAGTCTGAAATAGGTGCTTTATCTACTCCTTCTTTGAAAAAGCAAACGATTTATAGGCCGAAAAAAATCAGCTTGGCGGTCGTAATCTGTTGCTACATACACACTTGCACAAGAGCTTAGCACTAAAGCAACTCCCAGCATTATAAGATAAGTTATTCTTTTCATTTTTATATGATTTAGTGTTCTCTTATCTTACAGCAAAAATTCATACCGAAAAAACGCTAACGCCTATGGTAATCTTTCATACAAACAGCAGTGGTGTAGCTTATTGTACACTTCATCGTCAGCGCGTTCTTTTGCCAGCATCGTGTCCTACTTTAGCTATGGCTTTTTGTACATCTTCTTCTGAACATTTGCGCTCGTCAAAGATAAGTGTCATATTTCCGCTTTTGATGTCCCAATTTGCACTTTTCACACCTTTTTACTTTATAAGCGGCTTTTTCTATGCGCACCTTACATTGTTCGCAATTACCTCCTACGGCAAAGGTTACTTTTTGCTCTTATTAGGAGCCTGTTGTGCATTAACAGTAGCGAGTCCTAAAAAAACTCAAAACTACCCATAATAAAAATACGTGTCTTCATTTTTCTATTTGTTGAATTAAATAATTGTTTGTTTTTAGTCGTTAGTCTTTAGTTGTTAGTGTTTAGTCTTTAGTTAGTTAGTGTTTAGTCTTTAGTCGTTAGCAAGCGACAACATTCTAACGACTAAAGACTAACGACTAGCGACCAATTACTAAAGTTTAAATCTCATTCCTGCGTAGTACATTTGCCCAAAAGCAGGAGCGTACTGCATAGTACTATCAAAATATGCGCTAAAAGGAGCATCAGCAGCTAATATACCGTTAGCTTGTTTGTAGTTAGTGATGTTCTCGCCACCTACATACACCTCAAATGTTTTTAGAAAATACTCTGGTAATCTGTGCGTTAAGTGTAGCGAATGACGGTGCGTAATCACTCAATCGGTAGGCTAGAGGGTTGGTAGCCGTAGTAGGCAATCGTTGCTCACCCTAGCCAGTTGAAGGTTACGTCAAACTTCCATTGCGAATGGTTGTTTTCGTGGGTATCAGGAGTTTCATAAGCTATGTTAGCAAACCAGCGATGCTTAGGTGTTAGCGTTTTTCTAACTGCACTTTAGTGAATTGGGTTTGTACATCGTAGTACTTATAGGCAGCTTTAAAGTCTAAACCTTTTGCAGGACTGATACTAACTTCAGCTTGCAACGAGTTAGCAAAACTCTTACCATCGAGATTGTAAAACAAGGCTTGCTGAGGCGAGTGGTCTAAATCTACCACTACCTGATTGTCAAAATGGGTGCGGTAGAAATCTACTGATAGTTCAGCATTTTTGCCCCATATTTTTAAAGGCTTGCAAAAAGCTCGCTCCGTAGTTCCACGCTATCTCAGGGTTTTAAAACCGTAAAGTTTGCCACCATCACCTCCTATAATATGTAGCTGTCTCGAAGAAGCTAATAACTGCTGATTTTCAGCTATCACATTAGCAGCGCGTTTACCGCGCCCTGCTGAAAGTCTAAAGGTAGCTTGTTTCCAAGGATTGTAGCGCAAGTGAAAGCGTGGAGTGATAAAGTTACCTAAGTTGTTATGGCTATCAGCACGTATACCTGCTACAAAGCTGAAGTTGCTCGAATTATCGTAAGTGTACTCAAAGAAAGCACCTACTGAGCGGTCTATTCGCGAGAAATCGCCTGCCAGAGCAGAAGTGGTTAGCTGTTCGTTGTAATCGTCATAAGTACCGCTAAGACCTGTAGCAAATTTGTGTTGAGTATTGCCGATGATAGAGTTGTATATCAGATTGCCATACCAGCTTTTTTTGGTGTATATCATAGCTATTCAAACCCAAAAATAAGAATCTTGTCTATGCGATTGAAATGAGTTCTGTAGCCCTATACTTTTTATAAGGAGTATCTGGGAATACATATCCTGTTTTATTAGAAAGGGTAAAACGCTCAGAGTTCACTTCACTACCCCACGCATTAGTGGTTCCTTTGTCTGTTAGCGGATTGTAGTCTATTTGCCCTGCTTGGCGTTCGTCTTTCATATAGTTTAGGTTCAAAAAGCTCACCCACCCCTTTTCAGCATTGCTGTATTGCCAACGGTTTAGTAGGTTTATTTGGTTGCCTATAGGGTTGTCTATAAATCCATCGTGGTTATGGTCGCTTTTGCGCTGACGTACATTGCCGTGTGCTAAAAAGACTGGTAGCCCATTTGTCCGATAGTTTTACTTTGGTATGAGCATTCAGCTCGTATCGGCTATCTTCTGAAGTGTATAGGTTTAAGAAAAACGGACGCGCATTAATAGGCTTTTTCTATTTCGTAGTTTATTTGCCCCGAAATGCTCTCATAACCATTGATAACACTTCCTGCACCTTTGGTTATCTGTATGCTCTCAATCCACGTACCTGGCACAAATGATAGTCCATAGGGCTTGCGAAGCTCCTCGCATAGCAGGGATATTCTCTTCAGCCATAAGTATATACGGACTGGTAAGTCCTAACATTTTTATCTGTTTGTTACCAGTTACTGCATCAGAGAAATTTACGTCTATCGACGGATTGGTCGAAAAACTTTCTGAAAAGGTTGCAGCACGCAGCTTTTTAGTAGTTCGCCGCTACTCATAGTGTGTAGGTTGGCTACCTGCCACTGCGATTTTCATAGTATTAGCCCTTTTTTTGGGTTACAACTACTTCTTCCAAAGCAGATTGCGGCTCTAATTGTATGTGTAGAGCTTCCGAGTTAGTTACTTTTTATGGTTTTTGTCTTATAACCTATATAACTAATGACTAAAGTATTACTGTTTTTCAGTGCGTTTTAGGGTGAAGGTACCATTATCATCGGTCGAAAACACCTATTTGGGTGCCATTCCAATACACTTCCGCCCCCATAAGAGGCAAATTAGCTTCATCTACTACAGTTCCTTTGCTAAATTGTTGAGCAAAAGCAGTCAGGGGGAGTAGTAATCCCCATAATAAAATATATCTTAACATTGATTTTTCTTTATGCGTTAATAATCTATCAAAAATCGATTGTAAGGGAGAATTACTATTCACCCTTAAAATGAAAAAAATTATTAGGCATAAAACACACGCTGGCAGTAAAGCGCATACAGTGGGGGCGCGTTCAAACGAACTCGCTGAAGTAGGACTACTTTTTGTAGCAGTAGTCAAAAATTATCACTTCTTCTACAGATGAAGGAATACAAGAGGTAGGAAGCACAAAATGATTGTAGCTCCAATTCAAAAGGCTTTTTACTACCGAAGTACTATCAGAAGTCGAAGAGGCAACTGAAGTGTTATCACAACATTTTTTTATTATCATCACTATTGTCATCTTCATCACCACCGGAGCAATCGTCCATTGTAGCACAAGCACAAGCATCATCATCTTCTACTATCAGTGCATAAGCATAGTCTAATGAAACTGATGCTAATTGGTCTTGGCAGTAATGAAAAGTAACCGCCCATCCTGAATTGCTAAACAAGATGAGGATTGATAATAATATGTTGATAACTATTCTTTTCATTTCGAGGGCAAAGGTACAACTTTTTGACTATCTCACCAAAAATTAACAATAATTTAACACCCTTATAGCTAATGGCAAACTGCTAAATAAAAAATCCTAAGTAATAAAACTTAGGATTTTCTCAACGCACAACACTACTAAGATTATAGGTCTATCGCAATCGGTCTGCTGATTTTACGAGCTTCTCGTCCCGCCTAATAGCCTTATTGGCTAAAAACAAAAACGATAGAAAGCACGGGTACGAAAACCCCAACACCTTTCTCAGAAATAATACCTTCTCCAGATGAGTTTAGCATTCGATATACAAATATTCCTAGTAAAGTAAAATTTATAACGATATTCAGCCAATTAAGCAATTGCTGAAGGTTCCTTTTTGTATTTGAATATAGTGTAAAGAGCCACTACTGCCGAGATAGCAAACAGCAAAAGTGCGCAGCCAGTCTAAACCAAATAATAAAGGTAGTGCAGCTACTACGCCTGCTATAAGCATATACACAGTTTGTATTCTCTGTATCATAAGTTTCTTTTTTAAGCGCGCAAATATACTACTTTTATAAACCCTCATATTTTATTTCAGCTTATCAAAACCATTGCCATATACCCCCATTACGTTAGTTTTGGTCACAAAGGCAGAGGGGTCTATAGTGCGTACCAAACGGAAAAATAGAGTTTGCCTCAGTACGACGAGCTATTACTATCACTATTTTTGTGATGATTTAGAGTACCAGCCTATACCGTCAATAATAGTGCAACCCCGTTTCAGCTCACTGTTGATGTGGGTAGCTATCTCATCGTAATGCTTAGAGAAGATAAACAGCTGTACCGATTGGCGTGCACCGTTTATTACTATCTCTACCATTTGCCACATCATCGGTAGCAACACAAGTCCATAGATGGTTTTTTCAAGCGAATTATCTTTGTGCTCTAAGATGAAGTAAGATGATAACACTATACACACGTCTACCACTAATAAGATACGCGCAATGCTGATACTGTAGTATTTAGTGATAACAAAGCCTATAATATCAGTACCACCGGTACTACCATTAGCCGAATATACCAGACCTAAACCAGTACCGCATAGCAGTCCACCCATTATTACGTTCAAAAATCGTCTCTCAAAGGGGGGTGTTCTATAAAGTAAGGCATTAGGTACTCTTTTCCGGCCCATATCAAGGTTGATAAGATAGAAATAGAGATGAGGGTACGGTAGGTGAATTGCCTACTCATTGCCTTAAAACCTATTACCAACAAACAGAAGTTGATAATCCAATAAGTGATAGCCAAGTCAGCCCCTAATTTGTAGTTCAAAATAAGGCAGATACCTGCCAAACCTCCGGTTACTATCTCGCTAGGCATTATAAATCCGGTAATACCTACCGCATAAGAGATAAGCCCCAACACTATGATGAGGTAATCTTTTATGTAAAAAGATTTTAAGTATTTAATAGTTTTGCTCTCTGTTATTGCCATAACATTTATCTTTTGTTGATGAAAAATTCCTTTGTTTTAGCGGCGCAAAGGTACTACTTTTAATTGAATGTGCAAACAAAAATATAATTTACTTTTCTTATGCCAAACTTTTCTTTGATGCGCCTAATGGCTTCACGTAGTTCTTTTTCTGAGGCAGCGTATGAGATGCGTATACAGTTAGCATCGCCAAAAAGCCTCACCTGTTACGGTGGCTACCATTGCTTCTTCTAACAGATATAAAGAAAAATCGCTTGCATTGCCAATAGTGCGCCCTCTTAAGGTTTTGCCAAAGAAAGATGATACATCAGGGAAAAACATAAAAAGCTCCTTCAGGTACGTTTACTTTAAGACCTTTCTACCTCGCTCAAAAGTGCTAATACCAAAATCCCTACGCTTTTAAATTCTGTCTATCATATATTGTATTTCACTCTTAGGAGCTTTTAGAGCTGCGATAGCGGCACGTTGCGCTATAGCATTAGTGCCACTAGTTATCTGTCCTTGCACCTTATTGCAGGCTTTGGCTATCCATTCGGGGGCAGCTAAGTAACCTATACGCCAGCCAGTCATAGCAAAGGCTTTAGAGAGTCCGTTGATGGTGATAGTTCGCTCATACATACCCTCTATAGCGGCAAAACTGATGTGGGGAATAGAGGTAAAGTTGATGTACTCGTATATCTCGTCTGAGAGGATAAAAATGTTAGGGTGTTGGCGCAATACTTTTTGCGAGAGCTTCTAATTTCTTGTTGGTTGTACACCGAACCGGTGGGATTGCAAGGGAGTTAAACCACACCATTTTGGTCTTTTTCGGTGATAGCCCTTCTAATTGGGCGGGGGTTATTTTTGAAGTCGTTTTCTATAGTAGCCAATATCTCTACAGGGTAGCGCCTGCCAGTTTTGTTATCTCTTTGTAGCTCACCCAATACGGAGCGGGGAAAATCACCTCATCACCGGGGTTGAGCATTGCCAAGGCGGCATTTGCCAAGCATTGTTTAGCACCTGTAGAAACTACTATTTGGTTCGGGCGATAACTAAGTCCGTTGTCGCGTAGCAGTTTGGCAGCAATTGCCTCTCTAAGCTCTAAATACCCATCTACAGGGGTATATTTGCTGTAGTTTTGGTCAATAGCCTCTTTCGCTGCTTCTTTGATAAAGTCCGGAATGTTGAAGTCTGGCTCTCCTAAGCTAAGCCCAATAATATCTTTGCCTTCGGCTTTTAGTTCTCTTGTTTTGGCAGCCATCGCAAGGGTAGCAGAGGCTTCCATAGCATTGATGCGGTCTGATAAAAAAACTGTTTCATATTAGTTTATTGTTAGTTTATCGTTTGTCATTTGTCATTTGTCATTAAAATGGGGTATTTTACATCTTTCCCTAAAAACACTGTCAAAAAGTTCCAGTTAAAGAAAGAATCAACCTCTGTAGGAGTTAATACCTCTATTAAATATCGTTTAGCTAATTGTGCTGTAGGTATGATATAATCACCTTTATAAACGCGTACCGAATCTTTGTGTATACTCGCTTGTGTGTCGTAATGCAGGTAATGCCCTTCAAACGGAGTTGTTACAGTTTTAAAAATCGTCTATTTGATAGTAATCTACCTTCATTAGCGTATCTTTAACCACCTCTTTCATTTTGTACGTTGTGCACTTTCAGTCGGTCTATCACCTTTTGCCACGCTTTTGGGTACTATGTAATACTCAGGAGCTACTAAGGCAGCATTTTTCTTGGGCTTGTTTTATTTTCAGTTGTTTGATATACGCATTATCAGCATCAGCTATTTCTACTATCGTTTTCATCGTTTCGTAGTTAGCTACTACACGCTTGTTATAGCTTTTAAATATATGGGTATTAAGCTGAATACCAATGCAATTCCATAGCGAAGCATAGCCTACTGCGTGTCTTGCCTTGCTGAGTTCAGGGTCGGGTAGCAATCGTCTGAAAGGTTGTTGTACACTGTCTTTGGTTAGCGAAACATAATTCATTTTGGGTTAAAAGAGTCCGATAGGCGAGGTACCAATACATCATCAATGTATCCTCCCAAGAAAGTGCCTACTTTTTCTTTTCAGCAGGCGAGTAGCTCACAGTATAGCGGTATTCTTCTTTCCTACTCACCTGATTGTCAATCAATATATCAGGTTGAATTTCTTGCAGAACTTTCGATAGCGAGAGCGTATTTTCTACATCAGCTTTTATAAAATCGTTGTCTAAATCATAGTAGGTAGCACTTTCTTTTCTGTCTTCTTGCATTCCCCCTATATTATATACCGGTATAGTAACAACTATTACATTGCCCGAAAAGTTTTATTTTCGTTTTGGGCTAAGTTTCTAAATAACAGGGTAGTAGCATTTACTCCATCTGTTTCATTGCCGTGTATAGCATTGTTGATGAATATAATAGTGCGTTCCTCGCGGTATTTATTGAGGGTTGAATTCGCTATCGGCACTATATATCACCAAATGCAGTGGCATACCGTTGTCTGTTTGCCCAATAGTTTTTGAATGAAATAGAGGTGAATTCTTTAGAAAGTTCTTTGTAATAATCTATTATTTCCTCATAAGTAGAGTTTTTAGTCCGTCCTTCTGTTCAAAAGGCGTTTCGAACTTTTTAGGAGATGAAAAAGAATGGCGTTTCGCACCCCACTAACACACAGCCTAATAATAAGTATATAATGTGCTTTTATCATAATTAGTAATATCCTAATTTTCGTATTTGCTAATTTTTCTAATTTGCTAATTATTAATGTATTTTACACAGTTTTTCTAATATTTTTTTACTTCATACCCTAATGCCTTAGCATCGTTAGCGCTATACGCCACGCAAAAAATCACCTGCTAAACCACAAAAATACGAGTTCTTTAATGCCTTTATCTTGCAGATACCCGTGTAATCCCGTGTTGTTTAGCTTATTATTGTCAAAAAAGCACTATAACTATCAATTTCTGGGTTCATTCCTTTTGCGGAATATAGCCGATATGCGTCGTGTATCAAGGTCTTTGTGCAATTCAGCCCCTGAAAGTGCCTTTGCACACAGTGGTCAGGCCATAGAATTTTGGTCTATACCATTCAGTTGTACTGTATCAAAAGGCTTTTTACCCACGTGCTGACTTGCAAAACTCTTATGGTTGGCAGGGGTGCCAATCTTGGGTAGCTACTATTACGCTATAGTCTTTTTGCATCTCGGCATTGATATGCGAAATAATTTGGTCGCCCTGTGGTACAGGTAATGCGCCTGTAGGCATAAAGTCGTTTTGTAGGTCAACAATAATAAGTGCTTTCATAAAGAATCTTTTTAATTAATTACATTTTTACAAGCGAACCTTCAGCGAAGGATGAGCGAAGGATAAGCGAACGATAACCCTTAAAATTCGCTCCAAAGGTACAGTTTTTCAATATTATCTCTATCTTTGCCAAAAATATTTTACTGATGCATTTTTATCTGAAGAATTAGAAAATTACGCCGCTCAACATACTGAAGATGAGCCACTTTTTGCTACAAGAACTCAACAAGCGTACGCACCTTAACGTACTGCAACCACGAATGATTAGCGGGCATTTTCAAGGGCGTTTTCTCAGTTTGTTGTCTCAAGATAGTGCAACCTCGCACTATTTTTTAGAAATTGGCACTTATACGGGCTATGCTACCCTCTGTTTGGCTGAGGGGTTACATCCTGAGGGGGTACTCCACACCATCGATATTAAAGAAGAGCTGACAGACCTGCAACGCGAGTTCTTCGACCGTAGTGGTTATGGCAGCTAGATAGTGCAGCATCTGGGCAAAGCTGCTGATATTATCCCCTCACTCGATACTACTTTCGACCTTGTTTTTATTGATGCCGACAAGCAGAATTACGCCCACTATTTTGATTTAGTAATTGAAAAAAATGAACCGCGGTGGTATTATCCTTTCCGATAATGTACTGTGGAGTGGCAAGGTAGTAGAAGAGGTAAAACACAACGACAAACACACCCAAGCGCTAATGGCATACAACTAAAAATAAAAGACGACCCCCGTGTAGAGACCGTCTTATTACCCATTCGCGATGGCATCACCCTTTCAAGAGTTAAATAAAAAGCTTCTACTCTTTACATAGGGTTGTCCAAATTGATATTTTTTTCAAGAGCTCTTTATCATAAGAGAGCTCTTTAGGAGTTTCTATATCTAATGTGATATCATACAATCTTTGAGTTGAAGTATTAAAAAGTAACCAAGCGATACTCCTTTCTACTACCTCTGGCTGTTGTGCATTGTCAGAAATATCATTTTCTACATAGATTTCTATGTAAATATTTTTCATTATCCTTTCTGTCAATTCTTAAGAAACTCCTTTCTTTATCAGCTTTGTATAAAGGATTGTCTAAATTAGAGCTTTTAACTATTTTTCACTAATAGATTGGTACAATACATTTCTTCTTCAGATGAATATTTCTCCTCTTTTAAAGAAGAAAGAGGTACTATTTCCCCGAAGAAGCTTTTTAATATGCGAATATCTTCAATATTAGTTCTATTCACATACAAAAATATAGCGATTTTCAAATCTAATTGCTGAATTATACCCTACATAAAGCTCAAAGAAAGGAGTGTTTTCAATAGTAACTTCATTTGTTATGAAAGAAACACCCTTTTTCCCATTAGATATTTTCTCAATTTCATCACCTAACTTTTTTTATTAAAGGTAGGTCAATTACTTTTTGTTCTGCTTCTTCTATACTAACTGATGGTTTAGGAGCTTCTTGTGCTAAACTTTCTTCCTTTTCTTTATTAGTAGCAGATTGATTTTTAGGTAGTTCACAAGCCCAAATAACAAAGGCTAAAAATAAAACAATAAATCTCATATACTAATTTACTAATTTTTAAGGTTCGGCAAAAAGTACGCTATAAGTCCCATAAGGGGCAAAAACGAACATACTTTTATACACAAAATAAATATCTGTTAAATCTATTAGTTTGCCCAGAAGTGCTGATGCTAAACCGCCCATACCAAAGGCAAAACCGTAGAAAAAGCCCGAAATCATTCCTATTTTATGAGGTAATAACTCCTGCGAATACACTAATATAGAGGCAAAAGCTGAAGCGATGATAAAAGCCTATCAACACTATAAGCACTCCGGTAGTAGTAGCATCAGCGTAAGGTAGCCAGAGCGCAAACGGAGCGGTACCCAATATTGAAAAACCAAATGATGAACTTACGCCCCTACTTTTGTCACCAAAGAAGCCACCAATAAAGGGTGCCCGCCGCTACTGCCCCCAAGAAATAAAAATAGGTAAAGCTGTGCCTGCTCATTGCTAAAACCGAACTTCTGTATAGTATAAAACTGAAAGTAATTATTGATAGCAGCAGTATAGAAGTTTTTTTAGAAAATACCAAAAAGCATCAGTATAATCATCGAGTTGCGTACCTGAGCCCTTGTTAGATTAGGGCATTACTACAGGCTTTTTAGCCTTTTTCTTCAGCAGTTTTAGCAGTATATCTGCGCCATTTGCCTATCAATATAAGGATAAGCATTGCAAAAATAGAAAAATGAGCAAAACCATATCAATCGCTCTTGATGAGCTTCTTCTATTAGCTGTCCATCTCACTACTTTTTGCTGAATACTAATAAGATAACCAATAAAGGGGAGAAAGCTGTACCCTAAATTACCTCCTAACTGAAAGATAGCTTGGGCAAAAGAGCGTTTCCCTCCTGAGCTAAAAAGGCTACCCGCGACGATTCAGGGTGAAATACCGAAGAGCCTACTCCTATCAGCACTACTGAAAGCAAGATAGTTGTATAGCTACTTGCCATTGATAAAAAAATAGCTCCTAAGGTAGTGAATGCCATTCCCTAATACTTGCGAGTAAGGTTTGGGGTGTTTGTCGGTATAATTGCCTACTAAAGGCTGCAAAATAGAAGCTGATAGCTGGTAACAAAGCGTGATGACCCCTATTTGCGTCATTGTAAGGGCATATTTGGCTTGTAGAGTAGGGTAGATAGAAGGTATCATTCCCTGAATGAGGGTCGTTTAGTCCGTGTGCTAAAGCTATAAGTAGTAAGATACGGTATTGAGGTTTGTTTTTCTTCGTACATAACTCTTTTTTTAAATTTGTGGGGGCAAAAGTACAAAATAATAGACAAATAGCAATTGATAATTGACAATTGAGGAATTTGATGTATATTTTGCAGCAAAATTATTAAAAATCAATTACGATGGAAAGAACGTATGCTGGTATTCCAGAAGAAAAATGCTACACTCGAGAATGCTAAAGTAATGCTCGTAACCGTACCTTATGACGGTACTTCTACGTGGGGTAAAGGGGCTGATAAAGGACCTGAATTGTTCTTAGATGCTTCTGAAAATATGGAACTTTATGATATTGAAACTGATACAGAACCTTATTTGAACGGGGTGTATTTGGCAGGCGAAGTAAGCGAGAATAGCTCGCCAGAGGCAATGACCGAAGCAGTATATCAAAAGACGAAAGAACTTCTTAAAAAACGAAGACAAACTCTTTACTCTTTTTTTGGAGGAGAACATTCAGTTTCTATAGGGTCTATACGTGCGGTAGGCGAGAAGTATGAAAAGCTAACAGTGCTACAGCTCGATGCCCATACTGATTTGCGTCCTGAGTACCACGGTTCTACCTCTAATCACGCTTGTGCAGTGTTTGAGGCGAACCAAAAACATAAGTTAGTGCAAGTGGGTATCCGCTCAATGGATGCTGAAGAAAAGCAATATTTACCTAAAGGACGTGTGTTTTTCGCTCACGAGATTGCTAAAAATCCTAATTGGATAAAAAGATGTACTCGACAAAGTTTCGGGCAATGTATACATCACTATTGATTTAGATGCCTTCGACCCTGCTATTGCTCCTTCTACTGGTACACCTGAACCAGGAGGCTTGCAGTGGTATCCTACCCTTAAGCTATTGCGCAAAGTCTTCAAAAAGTGCAATGTAGTAGCTTTTGATATAGTAGAGCTGATGGATAGTCAGCAAGCTAAGCCTACAGCATTCTTAGCTGCTAAACTTTATTACAAAATGTTAGCTTACTATTTCAAATATCAGAATAAGAAGTAATAAAAAAATGCTGGTTGATACTTACATCAACCAGCATTTTTCATTTATAAAATGGGCAAAATTGGTTAATTGCCCTAATTTCTCCTCGTATTTTTCAAAGATAATCTTAAACCATTCGGTATACTTTTCAGGGTGAGCTGCTATATCTTTTCTGATGTCTTCAGGCAGAGCCCATCGCTAAGCCGCTACTTCGTCAGGATTGATAATAGGAGACTCTTCGTAATAACCTATTAAGATATGGTCGAGTTCGTGTTCAGTTAGTCCGTTATCAAATGGGGCTTTATAGATGAAGCTCATTACATCGGTAAGCTCTGTGCAAAAAACCCATTTCTTCTTGTAGCCGGCGTTTGCCTGCCTCAACAGTGGTTTCACCCTCGCGTGGGTGACTGCAACAAAGTATTCGTCCACAGCATAGGGCGAATGGTATTTGTCAGCAGCCCGCTGTTGCAGCATAATCTCTCCTTTTTTGGTTGAGTACAAACACCGAGAAAGCCCTATGTAGCACTGCCTTTTCGTGTGCTTCCATCTTAGGGCATTAACCCTATGGCGTTGTCTTGCTCATCTACTAATATTACGCGCTCTTCCATTGTATTTCTTGTTGCTAATTCTCTAATTTACTAATTTCTACACGGTCTCCTTTCTCTATACCCCATTTATCTGCTAGCCCCCCATTGATTTCTAATACATACATAGCAGGCGCTTCAGAAGGTAGTGAGGTTTCATCTTTAGGGCGTGCATTTTTGGCAATGCTTACTACCTTTTATCTTTGTTTAAGTAGATAATATCCAAAAGGGATTAGCGTGTTTTTCATATAAAAAAGAGCGAGGCGCTTCATTCTCGAAAACAAACCACATACCTTGCTGCTCTTCCATAGAAGAGCGGTACATAAGTCCTACAACGCGCTCATCTTCTGTTTGAGCCAACTGTACCTCTAAAACGCTGTAATAGACTATCTTTCTTATAGATAGACAGTTCTGCGTCTTTTCTGAATACCACATCATCAGGGGTAAGCTCAATAACGCGCTGTATTATTACTATTATCGCCTAAAAAAATAAGGCAAAAATAAAGGCACAGCCGCTAAGCTTCACCAAAAGCCAAGGCTACTGCTACAAAGTGTTTTCTAAAAAAGTTCATTTTTACTAATTTTGAATTAATATTTAGTTAGTGTGAGATTTAGGATAATATTCGTTACAAACTACAAGAAATATGCTAGTTATAATCAAATTAGCCAAAGGCTTTATTAAAGTTTTTGGTCTCTTTTTCTAAGCAATAAATAAAAACCTGCTATAATAAACGGTATGCTGAGCCATTGTCCTGTAGAGAGGAGCCCTAGGGTGCTTTCAAAACCTCCTTGACTCTCCTTTACGAACTCTACTACAAAGCGTATACTCCAGAGTAGTACTAAGAAAAGTCCGAAGATGAAATAAGGTTGCTCTTTCTTATCAGTTTTCCAATAGACATACCACAATACCCAAAAATAAACAAAAGTATCCAAATGCTTCGTATAATTGGGCTGGGTGTTGGTAGGGGATAGAGGCTAACACTTCAGCAAAACGCGAATCGTGGGTAATGAGCCTATATGCTTCTTGTGCATCTGTTTGCTCGGTAAGTGCCATAGCTCTCTGAGGTGAGAGCATACCGTTTTGCACGAATTTAACCCCCAAAGGATACTGGTCGCTTACTATCTTGCCATTGATTTCGGAGTTAAAAAGTTGCCAAAGCGCACAAACATTCCCCTATAGTGATAGGAATTACTACGCGGTCTAATATCCACGAGAGCTTAATGTCTTTGTACTTGCGCACGTATAGGAGCATTGCTATGATAATACCTACTGCTGCCCCATGACTCGCTAAGCCTGAAAAGCCCGTTAGCTGCCAACCTCCATCAGGTTTCTCTTTGATAGGTAAGAAGATTTCTAATAAATGGTCTTTGAAGTAATCCCAATTGTAGAAAAAGCAATCGCCTAAACGCGCGCCTACTAAAGTAGCTACAGCGGTATAAACAAATAAAAGTATCAAGTTGTTGTACGGTCTTGCCTTCGTTTAAGTATATTTTTTTGGTGAGATACCAGCCCAAACTAAACGCTATAATAAACATTAAGCTGTAATAACGAAGTTGGAAAATACCTACAATAGGTAAATCAAAAAGAAGCAAGAACCTCATTAGAGTTCCATATAAAATTTAAAGCAAACCATCAGTGTTTAATTTTTGATTGGCAAAAGTACAATTATTTATTGTAATGTGCAAACATTCGTGTTTTTACTATTTTTGTCGCCTATATATTATACCTATGCGAATTATATCAGGAAAGAACAAAGGAAAACAACTCATCGCCCCAGCTAAATTGCCGGTACGCCCTACTACCGACTTTTGCTAAGGAGGCACTGTTTAATATCCTTAATAACGATTATTATTTTGACGAGCTTTCGGTGCTTGACCTCTTTGCCGGTACGGGTAATATAAGCTATGAGTTTGCTAGTAGGGGTGCCCTGCAGTGATAGCGATTGATAGCCACAGCGGCTGTGTGCAGTTTATCAGCAAGACGGCACGCGAACTTGACTACCCTATCACGGCACTTAAAGCCGATGTATATGAATATCTAAAGCGTACCTCGCAACAGTTTGATGTGGTTTTTGCTGACCCACCATACGAGCTCCCCGCAGAAAAGTTTGCTGCCATAGTAGAACTTGTATTTGACAACGCTCTTCTTAGACCTAATGGTACGCTTATCATAGAGCACTCTACCCGCACAGACCTTTCAGAATTACCCCATTTTGTGGTAGCTAGCTGATATGGTGGCTGTGTGTTTAGCTTTTTGAACCTTAAGCGTTAGCAAATACTCTTTTATTTCTGGGGTGATACGTTTACTCTCTCGCGCCTTTTGTATACTCTTATTTTGTACAAAAGGCGCGAGTGTTTTTGCTTGTAAATAAGGCAACGTTGCCTCGTATTGCTTTGCCAGAGCAGTTGCTAAGTACCACGCTATCATCATATTTATATAGTATTCATCAGATTGAATAGCGGTAACCCATTGCAGATGTATAGGACTAAAGTGCGCGTCTAAATAGTTAGATAGTAATATCCCCTATACCATAGCGCACTGTGTAAGTGTCGGTGCTACTCAACCATTTTGTACATAGACGAGCGTTTCTTCGGGGTATTTGAGAAAGATTTTAGGCGCAAATGTATCGCAAGTAGCCCAATTGTCGATGTAAGGCAGAAAAACGTTCGGTATATTTTTATTACCTGCTCAAAATCTTTTAAGTTCTGCTATTATAAAAAGCGTGCAAATTGTTTTCTTCATAGTAATAATGGGGCAGCTCTTCTAAGAAAAGCTATTGCTTTTTCAGATCTCGTTTTTAGCAATTCTTTAGCCAACGAGCGCATAGCAGGGGTGCGTACCCTATAATACGTGCCTTATCGACCGTAGGGATAAGACCAGCGGTAAAATCGCGGTAAGGAGCATCGGCTAAGGCTATTAGTTTTTGTGTTATCATAAATCTTACTTAGTTTTTTTATACTCTCTGAAAGGGGAGAATACTCTGTTGCATCACGCTCACATAGGTTTTCTAAAAGTAATACTATAAAATTTATTATCCCAGAACAATTCTGTTTTCTTTTCAGTTACTGAAGTAGGGATACATTGTTCTATAGCGTTTAAATCGACTGTTTTGTCTTTAAAATAGGATTTGGAGAAGAGACTTTTTGTATTGGCTTTCGACAAAGTCAGCGGTTTCATCAGCGATAAGGAGTTTGCTTCCTATTTTGGCAACTCTGAGCATTTCGCTTATGGCAAGAGCTTTATCGTTGAAGAAATTGATGCCTCCGTTGTGAAAAAACAATATCAAAAAGTATTATCGACAAAAGGTAATTCTTCGGCAGGGCACTGTACAAGCGTAAGATTTGTTTGCTTTTGCCACTCTTTTTACATTTTTGAGCATTCCCATTGAGATGTCAGCCCCTATAAGTTCTATCGTTTTCAGGTCTATCTCTTGTGGTATATAACGCAAGTCAGCCCCCTGTGCCTATGGAAACATAAAGTACCGAAATGTTATTCTTCCACTCTAAACGACTCATTAATTCAGTACGCAAACGGTCAATAGCGTTGCCATATTTGAGTTTTCCTATCCATTTTTCTCCAAAAATCATAGAAAAAAAGACATCCAATCATACATTTTCATATATTTTTGGTTATCTCCACTGATGAAAAGGTCGTTCATACAGCATAAAATGCCATTTTCCTGTTTTAAATCTTCTGTTTTTTTATGTCAGATTTTAATATTTTTGATATATCTTTCATTAAAAGTAATATGTGTATATTTTGTTTTTCGGTGCAAAAGTAGTAATAATTTGTCAATTAACCTATATATTAATGCAAATAACCCAAGGGATAAGAGCTGCCGTAAAATCGCGGTAAGGGGCATCGGCTAAGGCTATTAGTTTTTGTGTTATCATTGTGATAATATTAGTTCTTCAATTATTTATCTACTCACTCTGTCAAAGAGTTTATAATATTAATAATCAAATATTTAATCCATATTTTTTTAGCATAACTTTTTAGGTTTTGTTCAGCTAAAGGATTAACTTTTTGTAATAGCTGGTGATATACAGCTTGGGCTTTCTCCCTCAGCTTATATTCACCATACAAAATAAGCAGATCAAAGGAAATACCTAAGAGGTAGAATCCTTTTCTAATGCCGAAAAGGATTTTTGTGCTGAATCAAGTTGGTCAAAGAAAGGCAAGATATAATTTTTGTATATCTTCCTGTATTTCTTTGATGAGTTTTTGTTCATCAGTTATGTCATTTACCCTCATACCACAAATCTTTTCTACCACGCAAATCATTAATAGTTTTTGCGGATAAGACAGACAGGTTCCGTAGGGTAATCAGGCTGTTGACCTATATGACTAACAGCCCAAAATCTGGGCTCAAAAACTCCTAAATTTACGCGAAATTTAATATGATTTCTATAGCTATAGATGCTTTTCTGTATGTTGATGATATGTCCCACCTCACCAAGCTGGCGATAATAGTTCAAGGCTTTCTTTTTAAAAGGAAAGCGGCTTTAATAGAGGCGTAAAAACCTTCTTTGATTATCGTATCAAATTTAATTTGTGTATCTGTTTTCATCCTTGTGAATGTTTTTCTTTTATTTGGTCTTCATTGATTGTCTTTCCTGTGTTCAAATCAGTATAAAAAAATAAGAATCATGAGGTGAAAAAGTAAGCCTCTGACTTTATATTATTTTCTTTTAAGACATTTTTCCATCTTTGCTGAAACCATTTTAAAGATAATATCCTCTTTCTTTTTGAGCATATTCATCTAAGTAATCATCTATCTCGTCTTCTTCTACCCCTTGGTCATACAATTCATCTTCCAAGTGAATATCTTTATCCATAAAAATATCTGAAGGGAAGTATTTTTCTTTTCTTTTGTGAAGGAATGTTAATACGCTGACTTATGTAGTCCCCTTCTTTATTCATTGCCCAGACAGAAATTTTCAAGCCATTCATAATCATATTCAAAGAGAAAGTAGGCTCCTTTTGTTCTGTAGGGGCTTTAAGATATCTTCCTCCACAAGAGAATTGTATTGATTCAAGTCAGAGCGCAATAATTCTAATAATTCTGTTATATTTTTTTCATCTTTTTATATATTGTTGTTTACTATTAGTCGTCCCTTTTTGTCAGTCAGTTGTCGAGGCTACAATCCCTATATATCTATCCCAATAGGGATTATAGACCGTCCAAAAGAAAGCGCCCCACCATTCTTTGCCTGCATCAAAGTAATTAGAACATTCTGTACTCCACATATAGACTTCTATTTGAGAAATATCAGTAAAAAGCAACCTACAAAAATCTAAAAAGAAGTTTCCTTTTTCAAAAATAGTTTTCCCACACATAAATGAATAAGGAGGCTCTAAAAAAGCGTACACAAAACCTATTTTTTTCTCTATCTTCCCAGCCAAAGCCACTGCTTTTTCAGGCACTTCTTTTGTCATCATAGTAAAAAAATACTGATTGCGCAGTTTCCTACCACTGAGAATTATCTTCCCGCTCACCTCTTCATATTGCCAGCCCATAAAGTCTTGGACAGAAATCTCCTTACCCGAGTCTTTAAGAATGTTAAAATCATAGTCCATCGTAAAAAGCTCCCTGCGATTCATTTTCAGTTTAGCTGCCATACGGTCTAGACGCGTATTTGCTTCTTCCGCTACCGAAATAAGAGTCTGCTGGGCTACAGCCAAATGCTTCTGATAAGGCGTGTTATCCTGCTCCGTATCCAACTGAAAGAAACGAAAGTCTATCACACCGCCTTCCCGCTCATAGGCTTTGCATTTTTCTATAATTTTGGGAGTTTCTATGATTGTCATTCCTTTTTCAAATTATTTTTCCCCAATTAACGGGAGCCCATTGGCTAAGATGCCAAGGGAAATCATTAAGGTCTATTCCGTTGTATTTCTTATAGATATCCCTCCTTTTTCCCAAGGATTAGGTTTTCCTTGTACCATCTCGTTTATAGGGTGTTCTGCGGTGAAGGTATGGCAAAAAGATTCTTATCGGCTGCATAACCTCCATATTTTTTTGTATCGCTTTGGCTACTATAAGGGTAAAAGGACGAAGGTTTAGCTTGTTAAGGTCAATTTTAGGATCTATACGAAACCATTGCCCTTCCAAGGGAGCATTAGGGTTAGTAGAAGTTCCATCACCTTGTTTTGCTGGATAAGAAAAGCCTTTTTCCTGCATTGGCAATGGTAAAAAGACAAGGCGTGCTTTATCTCACCTTTACGCGCTTCTTCTATTCCTATTTGAGAAAGAGGATTGAGCATACAGACTACTGCCGACCCTCCTGTGGTATGTTGCATTGCAAAATTATCTTTACCCAAATCTTTAAAAATTTGGTTTTTGCTTTAAAATATCCAGAAGCAGAAAAATGCCAAGTACCTTTCTCATCTTTAACGACGTGGAAATATTCTCGCATCATTCCTGTAGCTCTGTCATAAACGGCAAAAGATTTATCTCCTCCGCCTGCCGGTTGAGCATATTTAGGCAATGGGATACGCCCTGTAGTATATTTAATAAGGTCTTCTTTGTAGATAACTCTATTATCCTTAGACTCAAAATTAGCATATTCTTGAAAAGGATTATTAGAATCTACGACATAAATAGGAATATTATAAGATGTTGTACTCAGTGTAGTCAGCACCGTTTTCTTAAATCTTTCAGGCAGATATTCAGCGGGCATTTTAGGCATATAAGCAGCTATGGCAGCCGAGTTTGTTGCCAAAGGCATATTTTTAACTTCTCTTGTAAAAATAGACCCTGAGCGATGTAGGGATCGAAGAGACTTTGTGAATAATAATATTCTTTTTGTTGTTCTTCTCCTGATTGTTTGCTACAAGCAGATAAAATAAATAGAAAGAAAAAGTAAATAAGTTTTTTTTGTTACGTATCATTTATAAGATTAAAAAGTTTTTTTATACTTGCGGCAAAGATAGTAATAATTTGTTAATTGCAAATAGATTATCCCTCAATTACAGGTTAGCAAAGAGATTGTAAGGATTGCATTATTCGCAATGATTTGCTCATTTTTTTATCGATTTGATAACGATGATTCTTCGCTCTTCCTATACTCAATCTGTACTCAGTGTATATCCAATCTATACTGAAGATATTATTGAAAGATATTTAATAAAAAATGTTAATATTAGTGATGGGAGGGTTGTGAAGACTGGGAGGACTGGGAAGGCTGGAAAGACTGGGACGGGTGGGACAGATGGGACAGGGTGAGACAGGTGGGACAGGTGAGACAGGTGGGACAGGTGGGACAGGTGGGACGGGTGGGATAGGCTGGGAAGGTTCGGAAGGTTCGGAAGGCTGGGACAGGCGTAATGGGCGTGTCTTAATTAAAAATTTTTGCCGATTGAGAAAAATTACTACCTTTGCTGAAACTGAAAAATATATTGTACAGAGAAAACGAATACAGGGCAACAACTTCTATAAAAATGAAATATAAAAACAACTATATTTATTCTTTTAAGTATTATACTAGTAGGAGTTTTTATACTTGCGAGGTATGGTCTATTCATTGTGTATTGGTTAAGAACTCCTAATGCTTTAGAAGGAACAGATGTAGAGAAACAACTTATAGAGCATTTTTGAAACAAGGAGCAAATTAGATGCTATTGAGTTAAAACCAAGATTTAGCCTATGTGATTAACAGTAATAAAGCTAATATAAATGAAGTAAAAACAAGCTTTTAAAGAATTGTTTAAAAAAAGAAGCTGATAATCTTTTCAGATTTCCTGAAGAAGGAGGACTTGGACTTGAAAAATAAGAAAAACTGTTTGGTAGAGACATAAAAAAATACCTCTGATTTCTTAGATAAAGTTGAGGATATCAATAACCCAATATATAATTTTATAAAAAACAAACTAATGAAGTATCAACACGTAGAGAATGTTCCTAATATAAATAGTTGGGAAATAATAGATAATAATTGTTATTATGCTTCTGGCAATCTAGTAAAAAGTCATTGGCAAAGAGGTTAGTATTCCCATTCCTCTTCCGTATTGGGGAGTTGAATTTAACCCTTCTTTTTAATGTGTTTTACTAATAGGAGTGTCAATACTTTTTTTAATTATCAAGGAAAAGTTATAAACACTTTTTGAAGAAAAAAAGATTTTTATTACTATTTTTTTCTGATAGCTCCTTTATCTATTATGATAGAGTATCAAAAGAGATTAATGTATAATGATTTAGAGCTACTGAGAGGCAAAAATGCTATCATTTTATATTTTTTTGATGATCTCTTATTTTTTTGAAAAGGAGAATAAAAATTCAAACAATTAACTTCTTATCAGGTCAGTTCCTTTTGGGAGTTTTCTCTTTCTTCACTTGGGAAGTGGAAAAAAATTCGTGGGATGAAGAAAGAGATTTCGAGGTATATAAACTTATAGGTATATACAACAATATTTTTTTGGGCTTTTATAGAGATAGGGAGGCTTTATAGGCTTAGATATTGAAACAGGAGAATTAAAAATACCGTATTCCTGAATATGATGAAGCTCATAGGAAAAACTATTTGCAAAGGCAAAAGATTTTTAGAAGTGATTATTTCTTAAATAGTGAAAAAAGGAAAAAAATTCTTGGTATGGCTATGGATATTTTTATTGAAATAGATTTAACCCAAGAACCTCCTTTTTGTTACTCAATATGGCTTACAGGAAGAGTTTGAAAAAGTACAACATCAAAGGGAAAGACACTTCTACCAAATATGCTGTAAAAAGATAATTTATTGTACTTTTATCTTGCTGAACAACTAAAAATTTGGTATTTTAGACATCAATACCAAGGAAATTATCTATATTTTCAGAGCCTATTACAGTAGTGGAAAAGAGATGATTGTTTTACCCAGCTTAAAAGATTTAAAAGTCTCAGAAAATAAGGTGTATATCTTAGATAGTAATCATACATTACATATTTTTTTGAGAGAGAGAAATTGAATTTTGAATTGGGCAAAAAGCTGCAAGCTTGCGTCCAGCGGGGGAAGCAAAATCCTATTATAGAAATTAATAGACAACAAATTCCTTTTTTTATATTTGAAAACGATTGCCCTTTTCCTCTTTTCTCAATAAGAGATGGAGCGCTAGGTCTTTTTAAAAAAATGCCGAAGAAGGTGAAGCTAAAGGTATCCCTACTCACTTAGATGTTTCTTGGCTTTTTGTATGTAGAAGAATGTCAATATCTCTTAGAAGACCAGCCTTTAGATTCTCTGAAGATAGCACAATTCTTAGAGGAGAAGGTCTACAAATCAGATGTCAATGTTCGTCTAAAAGTAGGGGAACGAGAGGAATGGGCGAATTGTTTTAGTATATAGGAGTTAGGTATTAAAACCTAATTCAGAATTCGCAATTCAAAATTATTTAGTATCTTTGCGCTCTGAAAAACAATATCTAAATTTTCTTATAATGGAAGTGAGTAAACGCTATACAGCGCGGGGTTTCTGCTGCTAAAGATGAAGTGCATAAAGCTATTAAAAATATAGATAAAGGCCTGTTTCCTAAGGCCTTTTTGTAAGATTGTGCCTGACTATCTGACAGGCGATGACCAGTATTGCCTTGTGATGCACGCCGATGGAGCGGGGACTAAATCGTCATTGGCGTATATGTACTGGAAAAACTACTGGCGATGTAAGCGTATGGAAGGGTATCGCCCAAGATGCGCTTATTATGAATATTGACGACCTATTATGTGTAGGGGCTGTTGATAATATTATGCTTTCGTCTACCATAGGACGCAATAAAAATCTAATTCCAGCAGAAGTGATTTCGGCTATTATCAATGGTACGGAAGAGCTTATAACTGAATTGGCTGCCCACAGGGGTGCATATTCACTCAACAGGAGGCGAAACGGCTGATGTGGGCGACTTGGTGCGCACTATCATTGTAGACTCTACCGTTACAGCACGTGTGAAACGCAGCAAAGTGATAGATAATGCTAATATAAAAGCAGGTAATGTGATTGTAGGTTTGGCCTCATACGGTCAGGCTACTTACGAAGCGGCTTATAACGGTGGTATGGGTAGCAACGGACTTACTTCGGCACGTCACGATGTATTTGCCAAAGCGTTAGCCCTTAGTTTTCCTGAAAGTTTTGACCCTTCAGTGCCTGAAGAATTGGTATATGCGGGTACTAAACAGCTGACCGATAGGGTAGAGGGCAGTCCGTTAGACGCTGGTAAGTTAGTGCTTTCGCCTACACGTACTTATGCGCCTATCATCAAGAAGATTTTTAGAAAAATACGACAATACGCAAATAAACGGTATGGTACACTGCAGCGGCGGTGCTCAGACTAAAATACTGCATTTTGTTGATAATCTTCATATTATAAAAGATAACCTCTTTGCGGTACCGCCCCTTTTTCAAACTGATACAAGAAGAATCGAGAACTGATTGGAAAGAGATGTACCAAGTGTTTAACTGTGGTCATCGTATGGAGTTGTACGTACCTGAGGCTATAGCGGCTGATTTGATAGCTATCTCGGAGTCGTTTGGCGTACCTGCTAAGGTAATCGGTAGGGTAGAGGCTTCTGATAATAAACGTTTAACTATTAAGAGTGAATACGGTACTTTTGAATATTAAACCAGACATATCAAAGGACATACGTTGGGCTTTTTGCTTACTTCTTTATAGCGGTACTTTTGGGTATTTTTTTATGCGGTCGGTAGGCGTAGTTACTTACCCTTTTGAGTTCAATTACCGCTATATAGTGCATACCCATTCGCATTTAGCTCTTTTTGGGCTTTGTATACGGATTGTTATCGAGCCTTTTGCTACACTATTTTGTCAGGTTTAAAGAGGAAAAAGCCCCATACGGTGATTGATAGTGCGTATTTATCGGTAAAAAAATACCGCATAAACCTCTGTTTCGCTATCGTATTTTTGTTTGCTGTAACCCAAATTTCGGTATTAGGAATGCTTTTTAGCTTTCCTTTTCAGGGATATGGGCCTGTGTCTATCACTTTTTCGTCGGTTTTTGTTATCTGCACTTATTTCTATGCGCATTTTTTTCTGAAAAAAACAGTGTTAAGCTCATCGCCTTTTTGTGAAAATGGGGATTTTTCTACCTTATACTTTCGAGCATAGGGATATGGATGATGCCTGTGACGATTGTGAAGTTTGGCAAGTTTTCGGGGATGTATATGTGTGCTATTGCTTTTTTTCTTGCATTTTTCAGTACAACGGCTGGATGCTTAGCAGTCTTATCGGGTTGTTAGTGCATAAAATGGGTTGGCAAGCGCAGTATCCGACCCTTATTAAGCGTGTGTTTATCGTTTTTCAGGCAGGCGTATTGGGTTCGGTGTTTATTTCGTGGGTGGGCTATTTTAGTTACCCTATTTACTATATATTGGGCGGACTTTCGGTATTATTATGGTTGGGAGCCGTAGCAACCTTAAGCGTATCTGTACTTTAAGACGAAGCCTTTGCGCTTGTTGCCTACGGTATTTATGACTCTTTTTATACTAAAGCTGCTGATGATGTTTACAGGAGCTTTTTCCGCAGCTACTCCTTACCTTTTTCAAAACATTGATTTGCTAATAGCTTACTTGCATTTTAACTTTTTAGGAATCATCTTAATAGGGTTGTTATTCTTTTTAGAAGAAGTGTATAAGGTAAATCGGTGGTTGGTATATTTGTTTTTGTTCGCCTTTGTAATTACAGAACTTTTTGATAGCCTATAAAGGGTTTGCGGTATGGTGGCAGTACTATATATTCCCCTATTTCTATGAGATTTTGTGGGCAGCAACGGCTTTGTTTTTACTTTTCCTGCGGTAGGCTGGCTGATAGGAGAAAACAAAATAAAATAAGGCAGAAAGTTTCGTTTTTATGAAATAAATACTATTTTTGCCGGCTGTATAATGCAGTTAGGCATATATTTTGCGTAAGAAGATGAAGATTAAGTATAACACTAATGTTAATAACAAATGTATGAATAAAAACAAAAATTTTATCAGTTCTGGCACTTCTGTTGCTTACTACCCCTCTTTGGGCACAGTCTGAGCGCAAGAAAGTAGACGGCGTGGCAGCTGTAGTAGGTGATTATTTGATTTTAGAATCGGATATAGACAAGGCGTACATAGACCCTAAAACAGCAAGAAGTAGATACAAAAAATATCACTCGCTGCCAGATGCTTGGCAAGCTGATGGAGGACAAACTTTACGCTCACCAAGCTGTGCAAGACAGTGTGAAGCTAACCGATGCTGAAGTGCGCGAACAGGTAAACCAACGTATAGAGTACCTAACGGCACAATTGGGTGGTGATATAAAGAAACTATTAGAGTTTTATAAAAAGACGACGAGCAATCGATGCGCGAGGAGCTTTTTACGCTCTTTAAAGTGAATACCTTAGCCCAACGTATGCGTCAGCAGATAGTAAAAGATGTAGAGGTAACCCCTGAAGAAGTTCGCAACTTTTTTAACGCTATACCTGCCGATGAGCGTCCGCACTTTGGTACAGAGCTTGAAATAGCTCAGATAGTGGTGAACCCAGTAGCCCCCAAGTGCTGTGCAAAAGGTAATAGACCTACTAAACGACATTAAGAAAGATGTAGAGGAAAAATGGTATGAGCTTTGCCACTAAAGCGATACTTTATTCGCAAGACCGCGCTACAGGAGGTCAGCTACTGACTTTCAACCGTAATTCGGCTTTTGACAAGGCGTTTAAAGATGTGGCTTTCACCCTACGCGAGGGCGAAATATCTAAACCTTTTTGAATCGAGTTTTGGTTGGCACATCATACAAATGGACAAGATTAGAGGAAAAAGAGGTGAGTGTGCGCACATACTTATAATGCCTGATATCCCCCAAGAGGCACTTGATGAGGCTAAAGAGAAAATAGCTAAAATACGCGATAGAATAGTAAATAAAGAACTTACCTTGACGAGGCTGCTCGTAATTTTTTTCTGATGAAAAAAAGAGACCCGCAATGACGGTGGACAACTTATCAACCCTGAAGACTTATCGTCTCGTTTTGAACTTACCCGTATAGAGCCGAGTCTTTACGCTCGTATATCTGACTTGAAAGATGACGAAAGTATCAGTGCCTTTCCTTGATGAAGACCGCACTGGTAAGAAAAAGTTATCGCATCTATAAGATAACCAATCGTATAGAGGAGCACCAAGCTGATTTTACTAAAGATTATGTGAAGATACAGGATTTAGCATTGAAAGAAAAACAGCTAAAAGCCATTGCTAAATGGATGAAAGAGCACATAGAAAAAGACCTATATAGCGATTAACGGCGAGTATAGGAATTGCAAATTTGAGAATAATTGGTTGAAGAAATAAGACGATTAGCTAATTTGGCAATTTAATGATTTGTCGATTTGCCAATTTGTCGATGAGCTAATTTTATAAATGAAAAAAATTTGGTGGTTTAGCAAAAAGGTTGTACTTTTGCCTCCGAAAAAATAAAAAAATCGGGATGTGGCGCAGTTGGTAGCGTACACGTATGGGGTGCGTGTGGTCGCTGGTTCGAGTCCAGTCATCCCGACTTTTTATTAGAGAAAATAACTACAAGGAAGGGGATTACTTCGGATTTTAAAAAGATATTATGAAACTTTCAAACTTTAATTTTGATCTTCCAAAAGAGCTATTAGCTGAATACCCAAGCGAAAAACCGCGATGAAGCAAGGCTAATGGTTATACACCGAAAAAAACAGGCAAAAATAGAACACAAACTCTTTAAAGATGTCATCGACTATTTTTGACGATGGCGACGTATTTGTGCTTAACAATACTAAAGTGTTCCCAGCCCGACTTTATGGGAATAAAGAAAAAACTAAGGCTAAAATAGAGGTCTTCTTGCTACGCGAACTCAGTGCAGAACAGCGCCTTTGGGATGTGCTTGTAGACCCAGCCCGCAAAAATACGTATAGGCAATAAGTTGTACTTTGGCGAAAAACGGCGACTTAGTAGCCGAGGTGATTGACAACACTACCTCACGTGGGCGTACGCTTCGTTTTCTTTACGATGGCACTTATGAGGAGTTTAGACAACGCTTGGTAGAGCTTGGACAGACACCGCTACCTAAATATATTTCGCGCCCTGTAGAGCCTGAAGACGAAGAGCGTTATCAGACTATCTACGCCAAACACGAGGGTGCCGTAGCAGCGCCTACAGCAGGTTTGCACTTCTCTAAACACTTGATGAAACGCCTTGAGATAAAGGGAATTAGCTTTTGCTGAAGTAACCCTACACGTGGGCTTAGGTACTTTTTAACCCTGTGGAGGTAGAAGACCCTATCGAAGCACAAAATGGATAGCGAGGAGATACATATACCTATAGACCAAGCTAATATTATAAACGCTGCTAAAGAAAAGAAAAAAAGAGTATGTGCCGTAGGTACTACTGTAATGCGGGTACTTGAAAGTTCGGTATCGGCAGATGGATTAGTAAATCCTTTTGATGGTTGGACGAATAAGTTTATCTTCCCGCCCTACGACTTTAGTGTGGCTAATGCGATGATAACCAATTTCCATACCCCTAAATCTACCCTACTGATGATGGTATCGGCCTTTGCAGGTCACGACCTAATAATGCGCGCTTATAAAGAGGCGGTAGAACAAAAAATACAAATTCTACTCTTACGGAGATGCGATGCTGATACTGTAAATAAAGACGAAAGACAAAAATACGAAAGACGAACTTTGCTGAAGGTAAAAACTTTGGCAAAGTTTTTTTGCTTTTTACAAATATAGTTTGTATCTTTGGCGCGTTGTTTTAACAAAATTATTTAGACGATGACTCAGATACTAAACCATCTTGATATTGAACGTAAAATAAAGCGTATCGCTTATCAGATATACGAAAACCACCTAAATGAAGAAGAGATTGTACTGGCAGGGATTAACGGCAATGGCTTTATCTTCGCTGAGAAACTCAATGAGGTATTGGCTACTATTGCCCCTCTGAAGGTAACTCTCTGCAAGGTGATGATGGATAAGAAAAATCCGTTGGCTGGTATTACTACTTCAGTACCCCCTGAAGCATACACCCATAAGTCGGTGATAGTGGTAGATGATGTACTGAATTCTGGCCTTACCCTTATTTATGGGGTGAAACACTTCTTAGAAGTACCTCTTAAACAGCTTACTACTGCTGTTTTGGTGAATAGAAACCACAAGAAATATCCTATAAAAGCAGATTTTAAAGGTATTTCGCTTTCTACCTCGCTGCAAGAACATATATCAGTGGTTTTTGAGGAAGGGAACTACTCGGTAAATTTGTCAATGACAAATTAAGGAATTAGCAAATTAGCAAATCTGTAAAAATTATGTACGCTACCCTTATTATATTACTCGTTTCATCGCTGCTCTTTATGAGCGGCAAAAGTACGCTCTGACTTAGTAGCGATGTGCTCTTTGGTGTTATTGGTATTATTGGGTATTCTTTTCGCCTGAAGAGGCTTTGTCGGGCTTTTTCTGACAAGGTAGTAGTGATGATGATAGGACTCTTTGTGGTAGGGAGGGGCTATTTTTTTCAGACAGGGTTGGCTAAAAATGATAAGTAGCAAAAAATACTCCGTTTGGCAGGCGATAGCGAAGTGAAACTACTGATATTAGTAATGCTCGTAACGGCTTTTTATAGGGGCTTTCGTTAGCAATACAGGTACTGTAGCCCTTATGATGCCTATAGTGGTGAGTATGGCTATGAGCGGTAATATCAACAGTAGCCGACTGCTGATGCCTATGGCTTTTGCGAGCAGTATGGGCGGAATGATGACTCTTATCGGTACACCTCCTAACCTAGTAATAGAGGGGGAGCTGGTGAAAAACGGTTATGAAAAACTTACTTTCTTTTCATTTACCCTGTGGGTATCATCTGCCTTATAGTAGGTTTATTGGTACTTATACCTGCTAGTAAATTTTTCCTCTCAAAGAAAGGAAATTCAAAATCAGATACTAAAAAGGAGGTAAATCGCTTAATGATTTGGTGGGCGAATACCAGCTTTCTAAAAACTTATACAGAGTATTAGTGCCTGAAAACTCGCTTTTTAGAGGGAAAACCCTCAAAGAGATAAACCTATCGCAGCGGTATCATATTTCGGTATTAGAGATTAGGCGGAAATCGACTACTAACAATCCATTTTTTTAAGACGGGCACGCAAGAGGTGGTAAATGCTGATACGGTAATAAATGAAGGTGATATACTGTATTTGCGCGGTGAGTTTGAGGCAATAGAGCAGATGAATGCTGAAAAATCATTTGAGTTTTTTTAGATGCCCATCACCCTGAACAGCGTTTGCCTAACGAACTTCATTTTCACGATATAGGCATAGCAGAACTGCTAATTATGCCCGCTTCAAAACTTGTAAATTCGCCTATAAAAAGACAGTAAGTTACGTGAACACTTTGGGCTGAATATATTGGGCATTCAGCGTAAAGATAGCTATATACTTCAGAATTTGAAAGATGAGAAGATGCACGCAGGCGACATTTTATTAGTACAAGGTACTTGGGAACACATAGCTAAGCTCGATGCTGAACGCAGTCAGCTGGTAGTATTAGGGCAGCCATTAGCAGAAGCCTCTAAGGTAACCCTGACGCACAAAGCCCCTATAGCTGCTCTTATAATGGTAGCAATGGTGGTGGCGATGATGTTTGACTTTATACCAATAGCCCTGTAACGGCAGTGCTTATCGCCTCGCTACTAATGGTTATCTCTGGAGCCCTGCGCAATATAGAAGCTGCTTATAAAACTATTAACTGGGAGAGTATAGTATTGATTGCCGGTATGCTGCCTATGGCATTAGCCTTGGAAAAAGACAGGTGTTTCGGCATTAGTATCTAATACTTTAGTGAGCAGCTTGGGTGATAAGAGTCCGTATGTACTTTTGGCAGGGGTGTGTTCACTACCTCGCTAATGACGATGTTTATTAGCAATACGGCTACGGCAGTACTTTTGGCGCCTATCGCTATGAAAAACAGCTATATCATTGGGTTTACAGCCACAGCCTTTTTCTGTTTGCGGTGGCTGTAGGGGGCGAGTATGTGCTTTGCTTCGCCTTTTTCGACACCACCTAATGCCTTAGTGATGTCCGCAGGGCGATATACTTTTATAGACTACGTGAAAGTCGGGCTTCCGCTGCAAATTATAATGGGACTTGTGATGGTTTTTGTACTGCCTCTGTTATTTCCGTTTCACCACTAAAATTTTTTTATACCGATAAAAAGTTGTACCTTTGCGCCAAATTTTAAAAAGTAAAGAATGAAAAAGAATTTCAGATTATTTATTTGACGTATCAAAAATACGTATTGGCGGGGGTATTTATTGCACCTCTTTTTAATGCTAATGTTTGTGATGGAGGAGCTTTTTGGTTAGCTGCTGTTTTTGCAGTGATAGCTCTGTTAGTATCGTTGTTTTTCTAAACAGAAAAAGGGAGGTATGAATAAACATAACAACAATCGCCCTAACAACAAAAAAACAATCGTCCTAATAAGAATAATAACAATAAGAATAACGCACCTCAAACCAAAAGCGTAATAATTTCTTAGCCCGATGAACATTTATTTTGACAATGCTGCTACAACTCCTCTTTACCCAGAGGTGCTCGCCCAGATGACAGAAGTATTGCAACATACTTATGGCAATCCGTCATCGACCCATGCTTTTGGGCGCAGTGCAAAGGTACTGATAGAGGGGCGCGCAAACGTATAAAGCAAATGGATAAACGCACAACCTTTAGAGCTTATTTTTACCTCTGGAGGCACTGAGGGCTAACAACCTGATATTGAGAGGTTGTATTCGCGATTTAGGGGTGCAAGTAGTTATTACTACCGCTATAGAACACCATGCGGTGTTGCATACGCTTGAAGCATTGGCAAAAAGAATATCCTATAAAAATAGTCTATTTACCCCTTACTGATAAGGGAGAGATACAGTTGTCAGACTTAGAAGCTGCCTTAGCACAGCACGCTGCGCAGAAAGTATTGGTTAGCCTGATGCACCTCAATAATGAGATAGGTAATGTGTTGCCTATAGAGCGCGTAGCAATGCTTTTGTAAGGCATATAAGGCTTATTTTCACTCAGATACTGTTCAGTCGGTAGGGCATTATCCTATAGATTTGCAGCAAATACCGGTGGATTTTTATTACCGCTTCGGCTCATAAATTTCACGGGCCTAAAGGAGTAGGATTTGCTTTTTATACGCAAGGGCATCACTCTACACCCTCTGATATATGGAGGTGCACAAGAAAAAAAGGGCTAAGGGCAGGAACAGAGTCCTTGCACAATATAGTAGGAATGGCTGCAGCTCTCACTCAATCGTGTGAGAAGATGGAAGAGGCCACCCATAAGGTAAGGCAGTTGAAGCAGTATTTGATAGAAGAAATACAGCAACATTTTGCAGAGGCTGTTTTTAATGGATGTTCAGCAGAAGGGAAGAGAGGCCTCTTACCTTATTGTAAATGTAGGATTTCCGTCGCTAAAAAGAGAAGAATGATACCTTGCTGTTTGAGTTAGACCTTAAAGGAGTGGCTTGTTCTAAAGGGAGTGCTTGTCAGAGTGGTAGTGTGCAGACCTCGCACGTGCTATCTGCTTTTTCTTCCCTAAAAGAGCAATTGCAATATCCCTCATTACGACTCTCGCTTTCGTACTTCAACACGAAGGAAGAAATAGATATTTTTATAAAAAAATATTAAGAGAAATAGGAGGGTGCTAAAAAAATATTTGTATTGCTTATGGTTTGATTTTTTTAGAGAGTTATGCGATACTCACTGAAAAAAATAATAAAAAAATAAATGCAAAAAAATATTAGGAGTTTCAATATATTGTTGTAATTTAGTAGCGTTTTTAATAATCGTTAGTATAAAAATCTTAGCTATGTCAGAGGAAAAAAATACTTTGCCTGTAGAGGAAAAATGGTTTTAGAAGAAACTTCATTGGTGAACTATGAAGCTATGTCATTGAGTGAACTTACCAAAGAGTTGAAAAAGTTGCTCCATACCGATAAAATTCAGTCTATCAGACGCTCTGTGGAATCGATACGAGAAGAGTTTGATAGGAAATATGAGGCACTCGTAGAAGAAAAAGAGATGAGTACCTTAGCGAAGGGGGAGAACCCTACGAATTTGAGTATGAAAATCCTGTGTATAAAGAATTTTATACGGCTTTTTAACGAATATCGAGAAAAGCGCAATCAGTATCATAAAGGAATTAGAAAAAGTCGTACAAAAGAAAAACCTCGAAAAAAACGTAAGGAGATTATAGAAGAGCTTAAAAATCTCATTAATGTAGAGGAGCACATAGGTACTACCTTTAAGCAATTTCAGCAATTACAAGAGCGTTGGCGCAAAGCGGGCGCTGTATCGAATGCTGAGTATGAAGATTTGTGGAATACCTATCACCACCACGTGGAGAACTTTATGACTTTATCCACTTAAGTAAAGACCCTACGCGATATAGATTTTTAAGCGAAACTTAGAAGAGAAACAAAGATTATTCAGCGCGCTGAAGAGTTAGTAAAAGATGATGTAGATGCGCTTCTGGCTTCGCGTGAGCTACAAGTATTGCACCGTGTGTGGAAAGAGGAAATAGGGCCCTGTAGATAAAGAGCACCGCGAATCTATTTGAGCAACGTTTTAGCGAACTGACTAAACAGATACACGATAAACGTCAGTTCTACCTAAAGAACTTGGATAAGATATACGAGGAAAACGCGAAGAAGAAAAACGATATTATAGCTCGTATAAAGGCTATTAGCGAAAAAGAAGTTACCTCGCACAATACTTGGAAACAACTCACTAAACAGGTAGAAGAGTTACGCCAATCATTCCTCAATATTGGTAAAGTACCTTTAGCCCAAGCTGATGAGGTGTGGAAAAGCATTTAATGTAGCTCTGCGCTCTTTCAATAAGAAGAAGAATTTGTTCTACAAGACTCTAAAGAAAGAACAACAAGATAACCTGACAAAAATGGCTTTAGTAGAAATAGCTAAGGCTAACCAAGATAGTACTGATTGGGAAACCACTACCAGATCTGATGAAAAAAATATTCAGAAGGAGTGGAAAGAAATAGGTAGTGTGCCGCTTAAGAACACTGAAAAAGATATGGAAGGAGTTTAAAAAAGCGTGTGATACGTATTTCTCTCGTTATGCAGAGGCTGTACAAGCTACTAAGAATAAGGCAACAGATGCTTTGCAACGAAAGAAAGAGTTTTTAGACAAGCTAAAGAGAGTATCAATTAGGCACTGATAGAGAAAAAAAGAAATAGAGACCTTACAACAATTTGTAAATCAGTGGAATGAGATAGGTAATAGTAGCTATTCGAAGAAGTCGATAGAACCTTAAGTTCCACAAGATTATAGATGCTCTCTATAAAAAACTCAACTTTGATAAGCAAGAAATAGAGATTATTAAGTACAACAATAAGTTAGAAAGACTTATTAATGACGATAATGAAAACTCGCTTAACAATGAAGTGCTCTTTGTGAAACGCCGCATAGATGAGATTAAATCGGAGGTGCTACAGTTAGAGAATAATCTGGCTTTCTTTGGAAAAATAGATGAGAAAAACCCATTGGTACGAGATGTGGTTAAGAACATTCACAACCAAAAAGAAAAACCTCAAAACTTGGGAGAACAAGCTGCGCGAACTGAAGAACTTGCAGAAAACACAGCAAGCAGAAGACACAGCCTCGCAAGAAGAAAAGAATAGTTAATTGTTTTTCATAGATTGAAAAAGAGGTTATGGTTTTTATAACCTCTTTTTAGCATTTTTAGAAAGATGAAATTAGTATTTGCTACCCATAATATTCATAAGCTGAAAGAAATTCAAGCCTTATTGCCAAAAACAATAGAGTTGCTAAGCCTAAGTGATATAGGTTGTAATGAGGAGATAGCAGAAACAGCAGCTACCATAGAAGGGAATGCCTTATTGAAAGCCCAATATGTGAAAAAAACACTATCGTTATGATGTGTTTGCTGATGATACAGGTTTGGAAGTGACAGCTTTAGGGTGGCGCACCAGGGGTATTTTTCGGCACGCTATGCAGGTGCACAAAAGAGTGATATTGACAATATAGCACTACTGCTGAAAAAAATATGGAAGCCCAACAGGACAGAAGTGCCCATTTTAAAAACAGTTATCGCTTTATGTATGGGTGATGAAGTACGCACTTTTGAAGGGATAGCCAAAGGGCATATTACAAAAAGAACCTGTAGGAACTAATGGATTTGGCTATGACCCTATCTTTTGTGCCAGAAGGCTATTTGCAGACCTTTTGCAGAGCTTTCAGCAGCAGAGAAGAACTCTATCAGTCATCGTGCTAAAAGCTTTTGGAAAAACTAATTGAGGCATTGGGAGAGTTGTCTTCTTATTGATTATAACCAAAAAAACACCAATAAAAAAATGAGTCTATTAGAGATAAAAAGATATTAAACGCGACTTTAGATTAGGGTCAGAGGTGCTACACGTGCTAAAAGGTATTAATTTAACTATTGAAAAAGGCGAATATGTAGCACTGATGGGGCCTTCAGGGTCAGGAAAAATCAACTTTGATGAATATATTAGGGTTGCTTAGATACGCCTACTTCTGGAGAATATATACTCAATGGGAAAGATGTGAGCAAAATGAGCGATGCTGAATTGGCTGACATTCGCAATAAAGAAATAGGATTTGTATTTCAGACCTTTAACCTAATGCCGCGTACTACCGCTTTGGACAATGTAGCCTTGCTGATGGTATATGCAGGGGTGAATTGTGAAAAGCGACACGAGCGCGCTAAAGAAGTACTTAAAATGGTGGGTTTGAAAGACCGAATGCTACACAAACCCTAATGAACTATCAGGGGGGCAACGGCAGCGGGTAGCAGTGGCGCGAGCATTGGTAAATCACCCTTCTATTATTTTTGGCTGATGAGCCTACTGGAAATCTTGACTCAAAAACTTCTTATGAAATAATGAATCTTTTTGATGAGATTTATCAGAAAGGTAATACAGTTATATTGGTAACCCACGAAGAAGATATAGCCCAATATGCACATCGTATTATCCGGCTAAAAGATGGACTAATAGAAACTGATAACGCAAAAAGCTGATGAACTTTGGAATTATTATCCCTGCTTATAACGAAGAAAAAGAGTATTGTACTTACTTTTGCAATCGCTTATAAATCAATCGTTTGTTCCTTATCAAATTATAGTAGTAGACGATGGTTCAACCGATAATACAGCTCAGTTAGTAAGCGAAATGGCAGTTCAGCACCCTCAGATACAGTTAGTGCAGCGCAAAGAGAAAGGAGGAGCATCAGCCTGGGGCTAAAAATAGTGCAAACATTTAATTTTGGACTTCTTACCTCAAAAAGAGGTAGATATTATCTGTAAGTATGATGCGGATTTGGTTTTTCCTGCTAACTATTTTGAAGTAATGAATATTCATTACACTGAAAAATCAGCAGTTAGGGGATGTATGGTGGTTTTTGCTATATAAAGCAAGGTGATGCCTGGGTACTTGAGAACTTGACTAATAAAAGACCACTTGCGTGGTGCTGTAAAATCGTATAGAAAAGCGTGTTTTGAGGTTATTGGTGGACTTAAAACAGCTATGGGGTGGGATACTGCAGACGAACTTTTAGCACGTTACCACGGTTGGGAGGTACAGACTAATGAAAAATCTACAAGTAAAAACACTTACGCCCTACGGGAGCAGGGTTATAAAAGTAATGCTAAATATTTGCAAGGGAGTGTATTTTACCGACTTCGTTATGGTATAATCTTAACACTACTTGCTGCTGCTAAATTAGCTATTAGAAAGCGCAGTTTAGCCCTATTTTTTTGATTATCTGAGAGGTTATTTGAAAGCTAAAAGAGAACAACAACCCTATTTGCTTAGTGAAGAAGAGGGAGATGGGTGAGAAATTATCGCTGGAGAGGTGTTGTAAAGAAAGTATATAAGAGCTGAAAAATAAAATAAAAAAATGAATGTACTATTTGTCAATTCAAAAAGTAGTACCTTTTGTCCCCGATTTGGAGTAACCTCTGGCGAGAGTCGTGAATGTTGCCCAATGATAACAATAATTTATCTAATTTTTATGGAACCACTATTAAAGTACGTACAAGACAACTTTATTGAGAAAAAGATTTTCCTGATTTTTTTCAGCAGGTGATACTATCACTGTATACTATGAAATTAAGGAAGGAGACAAAAAAACGTACTCAGTTTTTTTAAAAGGCGTAGTAATTCAACGCAAAGGACACGGAGTAACAGCTACATTTACTATCCGCAAAATGTCAGGAACAGTAGGTGTGGAGCGTATATTTCCTGTGAATATGCCTGCCCTTCAAAAAATTGAAGTGAACAAGAAAGGTAAAAGTAAGACGTGCTCGTATTTACTACTTTTAGAGGACTTACAGGTAAGAAAGCTCGTATAAAAAGAAGTTCGCTAATTAGTTAAATTATCTTATAAAAAGCAAAGAGTAAGGACTGCCTTCTCTTTGCTTTTGTAAAAATACTATATTATTTGTATGCAATATTAGACATAGAAACTACAGGAGGAAAGTATGATGAGGAAGGTATCACTGAAAATAGCTATCTATCGATTTGATGGACACGAAGTTACTGACCAATTTATCTCGCTTATCAATCCAGAGCGCCCCATACAAGACTTTTGTGACAAAATTGACAGGTATTAATAATAAGATGCTTAGAAATGCTCCGAAGTTTTATGAGGTGGCTAAGCGTATTGTAGAAATCACACAAGATACTATTATTGTAGGGCATAATACAGCTTTTGATTATCGTATATTGCAAACAGAATTTCGCCGATTAGGGTATGACTATGTAAGGACAACTCTTTTGTACAGTGGAACTCTGCAACAACTTCTTCCTGAAAAAGAATCGTATAGTTTAGGAAAAATTAGTACGGTCATTAGGGTATACCAATGAGTGAGCGACACCGTGCTTCAGGAGATGCCTTAGCAACGCTCAATCTATTTAAAATATCTACTCGAAAAAGATACTAAAAAGACTATTATCACTGCTTCAGTAAAAAAATGATGTGCGTATAGAGATGAACTCACGTCATCTGAAAAATACTTGATGAGCTGCCAGAAAGGTTAGGCATATTTTATATGCATAATGAAGAGGAAAAGATTATTTACATAGGGAAACATAAAAAAACATTAAAAGGAGAGTAAACCAGTTGTTTACTAGTCTCTCAAAAAGAGATAGGTATTTGCAACGGCATACTTATAAAGTAACATATGAAGAGACGGGTAACGAGCTTATAGCTACTTTGAAAGAAATAGAGGTTATTCAGCTCAATAAGCCTAAATGCAATAGTAGGAATATACATAATCCTTCTGAGATAGTGTATATACTTAGCTCTCATTATAATCTACAAGGGTATCTATGCTTTTTCAATTGAATTACTGGCTACTCAGAAAGAAATTATAACAACCTTTGAAACCCAATCACAAGCAAAGAGTTTTCTTAAAAAAATAACATCAGAATTTGAATTGAATGAAGTAGATTTCAATGGAGAGCCTGTAGAGATTTACAATACACGTGCCAATAAAAGTACTAACTAAATACGGTTTTTTGGCATCAAAATATAGCCATAGTTGATAAGGGTAGGAGAGTAGGAGAGAAGAGCATTATTCTGCTTTGTAGAAGGGCAAATCAAAGGCTATGGTTTTTCAATTTAAACTATCAGCTTACTCAGTTAGGTTTTTAGAGAATATCATTACACCGCTGCCTAATACACTAATTAATAGACATCTATTAGATCAGTATCTGCGTACTCATCCTTACATAAAAAGTACTTAATTTGAAAGAACAAAAACCTTTTCATAATGAATAAACAATTTTTATTACCTTATTAGGAACAATGAGCCTTTTTAGTAGGCTGTAATAACAACTCTCAACCTCAGATGAGTGCAACGCAACTAAATGAAACAGCTCAGATAATAAGTAAACTAACAGATTCTATCAGAAAACTAACAGATGAACGTGATGAGGCTCTTAATTTTAGCCTTGAGACAAATGAACTATCGCAGCAGTATTTTGAAGACTTAAAGATTGTCAATCCGTCACAGATAGTGATAAACGCTTTAATGGAAACAAATATTAAGGAGAAGAATCCTTATATAAAAATCAGAGAGCAATGGCAGATTCTTGATTAACAAAATTAGAATACTAAATGAAAAAAATGGGTGATATGCGAGTTTAGTGATGGAGAGCTCTGGGGGCGATTTGTTACTAGAGTATCACATAGACGGTAATCAGAAACCTACTTTTAAAACCTTAGATGAGGTTATCCACCCTAAATAAATCAGAAGCTATACCATCTGAAAGAAACTTACCTTCTTTAGTTACTTTCAGATGGTTTTCTTTTATACATAGCAGTCCTTTACTAATATATTTCTTTGCTTGAGTTAGTAGATACTGCTGATATTCTTTTCCAAAAACATTATTTACTTCTTCTAAATCAATACCTACCACAGTACGAATACGTGTTATGATAAGCTCATTATACCTATTATTAGGAGTGAGTATTTCTACTTCTTGGGGGTAATATTCCTTGCTGAATTTGCTGTATATATTTAATATTATGAGCTATATTCCAACTGCGTTTAGTGCCACTGAAGCTATGTGCTGAGGCGCCTATACCCATATAAGGTTTGCCAAACCAATAAGCTGTATTATTCTGACTAAAATACCCTTTGTTTGCCAAAGTTGGAGAACTCATATTGTATAAAACCTTCTTTTTCTAAAAATATTTATTAGAGTGTGAAAATGAGTATAAGCTTGAGTGTCATCAATAGGAGGTATTTTCCCTGTAGCTATAAATCTATGTAAAGCTGTTTTTTCTTCTACTGTCAGAGCGTATGCCGAAATATGAGGAATTTCAAAAGAAAGTGCCTTATAAATATTTTCTTTCCAACGCTCATTGCTCATCATTGGGATACCATAAATTAAATCAATGGTAATATTATCAAAATACTGAGAAGCAATAGGCAATAAAGTAGTAACTTGTGTGGTAGTATGCACACGGTTCATCAAACGTAAATCTTCTTCAAAAAAATGATTGTACTCCTAAACTCAGTCGGTTAATTCCCAATGACGTCAACTGTTGCAATAACTGCTCAGGGGTATGTAGCCTAAAAATCATCAGGATTGCACTCTATAGTAATTTCAGCTGTCGGACTTACCTTATAATAGCTATAGATAGTATCAAAGAGTTGCTTTTAGTTCATCATATGTTAGTATACTGGGGGTACCTCCACCTAGGTAAATCGTTTGTAGTTCAGAGCCAACAGCTTCTTCTTTTCTCATTATCAACTCTTTACAAAGAGCAGCTACCATTTTCACTTTTTTTCGTTTTAAGGTAGTAGAAAAATGAAAGTCGCAGTAGTGACACGCTTGGCGGCAGAAAGGTATATGAAGGTATAGACTATACATTTAACTAATGCGGTCTTGGTTTTGTTTTATAAATGCCTCCCAACCGCTATAGCTTTGCTGTTTTTCTATCCTTCCAGTATTGAAGTAATGACATACTGCTACGGCTAAACCATCAGTAGCATCGAAGTGTTTAGGTAGTTCTTTTAGTCCTAATAACTGTTGCAGCATTTTGGCAACTTGTTCTTTAGAAGCAGCCCCATTGCCAGTAATCGCCATTTTCACCTTTTTAGGGTTCATATTCGGTAATAGGAATCTCACGCGAGAGCCCTGCGGCCATAGCTACACCTTGGGCACGCCCTAATTTCAGCATAGATTGTACGTTTTTGCCAAAAAAGGAGCTTCAATTGCCAATTCATCAGGGTGATAAGTGTCAATAAGCTCAAGAGTACGATTGAAGATAACTCCTAGCTTTATGTAGTGATTGTTGTATTTGCTCAACTGCAACTCATTAAGCTGTACTAGCTTCATTTGTTGGTTTTCTACCCTTATAATGCCAAAACCCATAATAGTAGTACCTGGGTCAATGCCTAAAATAATACGTTCCAAGAGTTATTTTTACGTTTTATTTCAACAGGAAGTTTTAAACTGAGTGCTTACATTTTGTCCGTTTTTTTAGTAGCGGGCTTGATAGCATCGTTGTCAGAAAGTACCGAAAGGTTAGCGCGCAATGAATCTTCAAAGCTCTCATTTTCAGTGCTTAATAGCTCTCTAGTACGATCGTCAGCCTGCATGTCGAGCAGCACTATTTTACCGGTATTATCAACTCTTATATTTAGGAGAATACGTTCTGTTACAGGTTCTGTTACCTCATAAGGGTCTTTTTTTCAGGCGTTCTTGAAACAAAGCCGCAAAGGTCTTCTCAAAACACTCTTTTGCCCTGCTTTAGTGGTAGCAGAGTCACAAACCCCTTTTAAAAAAATAGGATAAGTATCTACATCTTCTTTTACAATTTCAGTAAATTTTATATTAGCAATAGAATCTAATTGCTCTTGTAATTTGGCTTGTTGCTGTTCTGGAGTGAGTTGTTGTGAGTTCTTTTTACAAGAAATAAGCGCCATTGAAAGGGCTAAAAACCAAAAAGTAAAATTTCATAATCAAAAATATTAGTATTTTTACGGCTCAAAATTATTACAAAAAACGACTTATAAAAATAAATCACACTTTTTTATAAAAATAAAAATAAGCTGCCTAATGGCATTAATAGTAATTGTAGTTTATAAAGTATTGATAATCATATTATAACAGTCCTTCCTGTATAAGGTTATGCAGGTGTATGATACCTGCGTATTTTACCATCTTGGGTCACCAATAGTTGGGTGATTTTATTTTTCTCCATTAGGTTTAAGGCATCAATAGCCAAGCTGTCAAAATCGATAGTTTTAGGGCGTACGCTCATTATATCTTTGGCAGTTAGTCCCTTTATAGTGTCAGTTTTGCTGAGCATTCGGCGTATATCGCCATCAGTTACCACCCCTACTATATTGCCTTGGTCTATCACAGCAGCTACTCCTAGCATTTTGGCTGAAATTTCCACGATTACCTTTTTGATGTCTGTATCCGGACTTACTTCAGGCTTCTGGTTGTGCACTACTATATCCGAAACCTTTAAGTATAAGCGTTTTCCTAAAGGCACCTCCTGGGTGATATTTAGCAAAAATCACTACTTCCAAAATGCTTCATTTCTAATAAACAAACGGCTAACGCATCACCTAAAACTAACTGAGCGGTAGTGCTGGTAGTTGGGGCTAAGTTGTTGGGGCAGGCTTCTTTTTCTACGTGGGCATAGAGCACCCAATCAGCCTGTTGTGCCAAAACCGACCCTTTATTAGAGGTTATAGCTATCAATTTGTTATTACCGCGCTTTTAGCAAGGGTACTAATACCTTTATTTCGGGGGTATTACCGCTTTTCGAGATGCAAATCACCACATCTTCCTGCTGAATGATACCCAAATCGCCGTGTATAGCATCAGCAGCGTGCATAAAGATAGCGGGAGTACCGGTTGAGTTCATCGTAGCCACTATTTTATTGGCTATAATGGCGCTTTTACCTATACCAGTGATGACCACACGCCCTTTAGAGTGGAGTATATAATCAACTGCTTGTGTAAAATCATCGTCTATATAGTCCGTTAGTTTGGCTACAGCCGCCGCTTCTTCAGTAATAGTTTGTCGGGCAATGTTTATAATATCTTCTGTTTTCATTGGTTTTCTTTGTTGTAAATAGTTCTAACGATTCCATCAGCCAGCCCAATACGCGGTACGTGTACAATAGGGGCTTTAGACCATTTCATCGCGTTGATAAACACAGTTAAGGCGTAAAGTATAACATCGGCACGGTCAGGGGTTGAAACCCAATAATCTAATGCGCTCGTCATAAGTATAGCCCGATACATAGGGTGTAATAATCGGTTGGGTACTCGTAGGGTCAGCGGGTCGCCCTCACGGCTGTTAGAATTTTTGTGTATTTTGTTGATGTTACCTCCCGAACCTATCGCTTCTATAGGCTGACAGTCGGCTGTGTGCTTCTCAATCCACTCTTGTACCTCTTTCCAAGTCTTATCGCTCACTTTTGATTGTCCAACAAACGTACTGTTCCTATAGGGAAAGAGCGCGATTTCTTCATTTTTCCGTTAGAAAAGACAGTAAATTCGGTACTACCACCCCTACATCTATGTATAAAATAGTTTTTATCGCTCTTTATGAAGCTCGAAATGTCAGTCGAAGCTATAATTTCAGCTTCTTCAGACCCGTCAATGATGTCTATTTGTACCCCTGTACGTTTCAAAACCTCATCGGCTACCGCTTGTCCGTTAGTAGCTTCACGCATAGCCGAAGTAGCACAAGCGCGGTATGCTTTCACCTGATTTACCTTCATCAGCAGTCTAAACGCTTCCATAGCATCGGCAAGACGGTCGGTATTTTCAGGCGAAATAAGTCCGTCAATAAACACGTCTGCCCCTAAGCGTATAGGCACACGCACTAAGCTGGCTTTTAGTAAATTTAGGGTTCTCACCGGCTTCTTCTAACACGTTAGAGATGAGCAGTCGCACCCCGTTAGAGCCAATGTCTATTGCTGCTAATTTTTTTAATATCCATAAGTAGTGTTATTTATCTTTTTCTAATTCTAAAAGTACGGATTTTCAGTGGGTTCTTAGTTAGTTCAGCGTATTCTTCACGATTTCTGAATACATCTAAAGCAGTGTAAATAGCTTGTCTGAACGACTGAGGGTCAGCAATGTCTTTACCGGCTATTTCGTAGGCTGTACCGTGGTCAGGCGAGGTGCGCACTTGCTAAGCCCCTGCAGTATAGTTTACCCCATTGCCGAAAAGCAATCGTTTTGAAAGCGATGAGCCCTTGGTCGTGATAAGGTGCGAGCACTGCATCGTAGTTGCGATAGGTTTGTGACCCAAAGAAACTATCGGCAGCAAAAGGACCAAACACCAAAAATATTCTCATCAAAGTAGAGTTTTTTTAAGTGCCGGACGTATGATGTCATCGTCTTCAGAGCCTATTACGCCCTTATCGCCACAGTGTGGATTAATACCTAATACAGCTATTTTTAGGGCGTTGCAGACGGAAGTCTTTGATGAGCGACTCATTCATTAGGCGCGCTTTCTCCATTATTAGCTTTTCAGTGATTAAGGCTGACACGTTTTTAAGCGGCACGTGGTCGGTCAGTAACCCTATTTTTAGGTCTTCACTTACCATAAACATCAAGCTGGTGCCTTTTAGTTGTTCTGCCAAATAATCGGTATGACCAGGGAAGTGAAAATCATCTGACTGTATGTTATTTTTTTGTTGATAGGTGCAGTTACCAATACATCAATTTCGTTGTTTTTAAGGGCTTCAGTAGCGGCTTGCAGCGATAAAAAGCATATTTGCCACCTTCTTCAGTTTCTTGACCAAAAGTGACGGTTGGCGTCTCTTTCCAGCAGTTTAACACGTTCAATTTGCCTTCAAGGGCAGCCCCAATGCTGTCAATTCCCTGAAAAATTGGTGGTTATATTAAAAATGTTTCCTCTGAAAAAGAAACTAATTTGTTAGAAGCAAAGATAATAGGGGTACAAAGCTCCAAAAATCTGGTGATCTTCAAAGGTTTTTCAGTATAATTTCTAACCCAATACCGTTGATATCTCCAACGGAAATGCCTACTTTTTATTAATTTTTCTTTCATAGAATAGTATGCTGAACGATAAATAATTATTACTTTTGTTTTTCAAAAGGCAAAGATAATAAAAAAATATGGAACAAACACAAACTTATTTTTATCATAGTCACGGCAAACTGCTCATCACGGGCGAATATGCGGTACTCGATGGTGCTCTTAGCTTAGCGTTACCTACGGCAAAAGGGCAGTCGCTACAGGCTACTATTTCAGATAATGACTTAGTGTGGAAAGCCTTTGATGCTGACCAGCAATTGTGGTTTGATAGTACTGCTATACGCACCGAAGCCGACCAAAAAGTGTGGGATACACTTCAGAAAATACTCAGTACAGCAGCTGTTCTTAACCCTAATTTTGAGCAAAAAATATCGCCGTAGTAGTGTTACTACTCAGTTAGAGTTTTCGCGCTTTTTGGGGCTTAGGTTCTTCCTCTACGCTCATCAATAACATCGCCCAATGGGCGAAGTCAATCCATACGAATTGCTTTTTAAGAGTTTCGGTGGTAGTGGCTACGATATTGCTTGTGCCAAGGCATCTACACCTATTTTTATACCGATTGCAAGAGAGCAGACCTTATAGTTACCCTTTGCAACTTCTTTTTTTCACACACTAACCGCATTTATTTTTTGTATATCTCAACCAAAAAGCAAAATAGCAAAGAGGGCATCAAACGCTATCGTACCGTTACCAAAAAGCAAGCCTAAATTAGCTGAAATCATCACTAAAATCACCGAACAACTCATTTTAGCCCAAACTATTAGCGATTTTTTTGTACTCTTTTTGGACGAGCACGAAGCCACTATCAGTCAATATTTAGGTATTCCTACAGTGAAAGAGCGACTTTTTGCTGATTTTAAAGGTACAATTAAGAGTTTAGGAGCTTGGGGCGGTGATTTTGTCTTAGCTATCTCCGAAATAGAAGATGTGCCAGCTTATTTTTGCCTCTAAGGGGTATCCTATATGTATTTCTTACGCCGAAAATGATAATTTAAAAGAAAAATATTCTCCTTATACCTACCCTATACAAACGATATAGGAACGATATAGAAAGAGCGAACGATAAGCGAACAATCAGCGAAAAATAAACGACTAATAATTATTCTCAAAGTAGAAAAATATGCTATTTCCCTTCACGAGCCCCTCTAATCAAGTCCAATACTTTTTCAGGGCAACGTACAGGGCGAAAAGTTTTAGCATCTACAAATACTAAAATGGTGTTAGCCGTAGAGAGTAATTCTCCTTTTTCATTCAGAATTTCGTAATCAAACTCTATTTTAGTAGAAGGCAAAATCTTTGAGTTTGGTGCGTATAGTGATGAGTTCGTCATATAGTGCCGGCTTTTTATACTGAATTTGAAGCGAAACCACGGGCATCATTATACCTTCGGCTTCCATCTCTTTATAAGTAAGACCGATAGCCCGTAGCCACTCTACTCTTCCTAGTTCGAGGTATTGAGGATAATTGCCGTAATATACTACCCCCATTTGGTCAGTTTCAGCGTAGCGAGTACGCAAAGTGTAATCAAAAATGTAATTCTTTCATAATTAGACTGATATGCTATTTTATACTGATTAAAAATTTCTCCCATACGAAAAAGAAATAGCAAAAAAACAAGTGTTAAATATATATTCAAAAATTATTCACAATTTTGCTCACTGAAATAACAACATATTTATTTCAGTGCAAAATTAGTAAAAAATCTAATAATCAAAGTTTTTAGGGTGAAAGCAGCTGCCTAAAAATAGTTCAGAATTATGGAAGAAGCAACTAAAAAAAGTCTGGGCTAAGTGCCTCGAATTTATAAAGGACAATATTGATGAGCAACCATTTCTCACGTGGTTCGCTCCTATAGTACCTGTGACTTTAGAAGGAAAAACGCTTAAAATCAAAGTGCCAAGCCAATTCGTTTACGAGTGGTTAGAAGATAATTATATAGGATTGCTTAAGTCGGCTATGACCTACACTTTAGGTGAAGGGGCTCGATTAATATATATTATCGACTCTCCTATTGATAAAAAGCAGCTGCCAAGTACTAACCGACCAGAGTTAGCTAAACAATCTTTGACATTAGCTACTGAGGCAAAAGACCCTGAACTCAAAAACCCTTTTTGTAATTCCAGGGATTCGAGAGATAACAGTCGATCCACAACTAAATTTTGCACCAGAACTTTGATAATTTTGTAGAAGGCGAATCAAACAGATTAGCGCGCTCTGCGGGCATAGCTGTAGCCAATAAAACCAGGGGGAACGGCGTTCAATCCTTTGTTTATTTTCGGGGGAGTAGGATTAGGCAAGACGCACTTGGCGCACGCTATTGGGGTAGATATTAAAGAGAAATACCCTAAAAAAAGAAAGTACTATAGTGTCGGCCGAAAAAGTTTACCCAGCAGTTCATTAGTGCTTCTACAGCCAAAGATAAAGATAAAAACAACCTCAACGACTTTATTCACTTCTATCAGCTTATTGATGTGCTGATTGTAGATGATATACAATTTCTTTCAGGGAAAGTGAAGACACAAGATGCTTTCTCCATATTTTCAATCACCTACACCAAAAGCGGCAAACAGGTTATTTTAACCTCAGATAAAGCCCTGTCGATTTGTTCGACATAGAACAGCGACTGCTTTCGCGTTTCAAATGGGGGACTTTCAGCCGAGCTCACCACCCCTGATTATAATACCCGTTATAAGATATTACAAAACAAATTCTATACTGATGGGGCTGAAAATAAGTGAGGATATTATAGCTTATTTAGCCGAAAATATACGATACTAACATTCGTGAATTGGAGGGGTGAGCAATTCACTTATAGCACAGGCAGCTTTCAACCGCAAAGAATACTCTATTGAGTTGGCTCAGAGTATTATAGAAAAATCGGTAAAGAATAGCCAATGCGACCTAACGATAGACCATATACAGCAAATTATCGCTGATTATTTCAATTTAGATATTGAGTCATTACACTCTAAGACTCGTAAGCGTAATGTAGTACAAGCGCGCCAATTAGCGATGTTTTTCAGTAAGAAATACACCAAAAGTTCGTTATCAACCATTGGTAGTCAGATAGGCCAACGCGACCACGCTACAGTGCTACACGCTTGTAAAACAGTTGAAAAATCTGATAGAAACTGATAGAGAGTTCAAAAAGTATGTAAGCGATTTAGAAACTAAATTTTCAGACTAATGCAATCGTCATTAACACAACTTATACCGCAAGAAGAACGTTTAGCAGTAGTCACAGAGCAAAAAAATCGTTAAAGATAGGGCTACCCAAAGAACGTGTATTTCAGGAGAGGCGTATCTGTCTAACTCCTGATGATGTAGCGGTGCTTGTTGCTAACGGTCATCAATTACTTATTGAAGCAGGAGCGGGTGATGAGGCTAACTTTTCAGATAAAGATTACAGCGAGGCAGGCGCAGAGATTATATATGATACACGTGAAGTTTTTCTTGTCCTATAGTATTAAAGGTAGAGCCGCCTACCTATGAAGAAATAGACTACCTGAGCCACAAGGCTACTCTAATCTCTGGATTGCAGATAAATACACAAGACAAAGCGTATTTTGAAGCACTTGCTGAGAAGCAAATCACAGCATTAGCATTTGAACATATAAAAGATGAAGAAGACAACTACCCCATACGCGAGTCAATTAGCGAAATCACAGGAATAGCCTCTGTATTGATAGCTGCAGAGCTTATTTCTGAAAGAGGTAGATTGTTATTTGGCAATATTACGGGAGTCCCTCCTATAGAAGTAGTATTATTAGGGGCTAATGAAGTAACAGAAGCTGCAGCTAAAACAGCTTTTAGGATTAGGGGCTAATGTGAAGATATTTGCGAAATCGCTTACCAAGTTAAAAAGAAATTAAGCGACATCTACCAGCTTCGGTATATACATCAGCATTACAACTAAATTGTTAAAGAAAAGCTCTAATGCGCTGTAATGTACTTATAGGGGGCAATGCGAGGAGAGACACGCTCACCTGTAGTAGTAAGCGAAGATATGGTGCAGCTGATGAAAAGAGGAGCAATTATAGTAGATACAAGCATAGGTACAGGTGGTTGCATAGAGACTATTCAAGTTACTACTTTAGATAATCCTACTTATATAAAAGCACAACGTACTACATTATGGGGTGCCTAATCTTCCCTTCGCGTTATGCACGTACAGCTTCTTTTCTCATTGAGCAATATTGTAATGCCTTATTTACTAAAAATAGGGGAGGAGGGAGGTATAGAAAATACCTTACAGATAGATAAAGGCTTACGCAATGGACTTTATCTTTATCGCGGTATCCTTACTGATACTACTATTTCCAAATGGTTTGGAATACCTTGTAAACCTTTGCATTTGTTGTTTTATTAGATACAAAAAAGAGAATTAAGTCATTTTGCTTAATTCTCTTTTTATTCTGTATTATGTAAGTATTCTTAATTTGCTACTTCACTAATAAATTTAAGTCGGTAGATTCTTAGTTCATCGTCTTCATAATCACCACCAAACTCTTTTTGAAGCTATTGAAATCTTATCACTATCTGCTTCCATAAAAATATTCATGTAGTTCTTCCTGCTGTTCTTCATCAAAGATTTCATTTACCCAATAATCAATGTTTAGTTTAGTACCGCTATATACTATTTGTTCCATTTCCTTTAAGAACTCATCCATTTCTAAGCCTTTAGCCTTAGCAATATCAGGTAATGGCAATTTGCGATCTCATATTCTGAATAATAAACAACTTAAGTGATGAGTTAGAACCAGTAGTTTTTACGATGAGGTCTTCAGCTCTAACAATATCATTTTTCTTCTACATAACGCTCAATTAGTTTTACAAACTCAGCTCCAAATTTCTTTGCTTTTACCCTCTCCAATACCGTGTACATTGGTAAGTTCTTGAATGGTAATAGGGTATTTCAGTGCCATATCTTCTAATGAAGGGTCTTGGAACACTACAAATGGTGGCACCCTTTTTGTTTAGCTACTTTCTTACGCAAGTCTTTAAGCATTTCTAATAGCACAGGGTCTGCCACTGAAGTATTACCATTATTAGGATCTTCTGGCTCTTCTTCAAAAGTATGGTCTTCAGTCATCATAAAGGAGGTTACATTTTTTTAAGGTATTCTTTACCTTTTTCTGTGATGAACATCACTCCGTATGTTTCAATGTCTTTGCGGATAAGTCCATTTACCATTATTTGGCGTAGAAGTGCCATCCAGTAAGCATCTTCTTTATCTTTCCCGATTCCAAAGAAATCTTGTTCATCTATGCGGTGTGCTTTTATGAGGGCGCTTACTTTACCAATAAGTGTATTTACTATCTCTTTAGCTTTAAATTTCTGTTTAGTAGCTATAATTACATTCAGTAGCTTTACTACATCATCTTTAGCTTCTTTCTTTTCTTTAGGGAAACGTACATTGTCATCCATATTAGCGCCTTCACCATTCACTTCGTCAAACTCTTCTCCAAAGTAGTGCAATATAAACTTGCGACGTGAACTCGATGTCTCAGCGTATGCCACTATATCTTGTAGTAAGGCTTGCCCTATTTCTTGTTCAGCTATAGGCTTGCCTATCATAAATTTCTCTAACTTCTCAACATCCTTATATGAGTAGAAAGCCAAACAATGCCCTTTCACCACCATCACGTCCAGCACGTCCTGTTTCTTGATAATAACTCTCAATACTTTTAGGAATATCGTGGTGAATAACGAAGCGTACATCAGGTTTATCAATACCCATACCAAAAGCAATGGTAGCTACGACTACATCTACTTCTTCCATCAAGAACATATCTTGGTGTTTAGCACGTGTTTTAGCATCTAAGCCCGCGTGGTATGGCACTGCGGAAATACCATTTACTTGTAGCGTTTGAGCAAGGTCTTCCACTTTCTTTCTGCTAAGACAATATATAATACCAGATTTCTTAGGATTTTGCTTTACAAATCGAATAATATCAGCATCTACATTCTTAGTCTTAGGGCGTACTTCGTAGTATAAATTAGGGCGATTGAATGACGATTTGAATACATTAGCTTCTAACATACCTAAGTTTTTCAGTATGTCTTCTTGCACCTTAGTAGCTGTAGCCGTAAGGGCTACTATAGGGATATTACTGCCTAATCGTTCAATAATAGTTTTTATATTTCGGTATTCGGGGCGGAAATCGTGTCCCCATTCTGAGATACAGTGCGCTTCATCTACTGCTACAAATGATATAGGCACTGTTTTTTTAAAGAAGTTAGCATATTCTTCTTTGATAAGTGATTCAGGAGCTACATATAATAATTTGGTTTTACCATTGCTAATATCTTCCATCACTTCGCGAATTTCATTTTTGGTAAGTGATGAATTGAGTACGTGTGCAATACTATCAGTAGACGAAATGCCTCGCATCGCATCTACCTGGTTTTTCATCAGAGCAATCAGAGGCGAAATCACAATGGCAGTGCCTTCTAAAAACTAAAAGCAGGTAGTTGGTAGCACAATGATTTACCACCACCTGTGGGCATTATAACAAAGGTATTCTCCTTGTTAATCACACTGGTAATAATCTCTTCTTGATGCCCTTTAAACGCTTCAAAACCGAAGTAATGCTTCAGCGCATCGTGTAAATCATTCTTTGTCATTTTCATATTTAACTTTTTCTTGTTTCTTTAGTGCTGAGTTATTCTGTATCCAATTTTATTTTTACAAATATACAACTTTTTCTGATAACCCCAAAAATAAATACAAAAAAATTATCTTTTAAGTGCTCAGCAATTAGCTCTAATTCTTCATACCATTCCTCTCCAAATTTTCTAATAAGAGCATTTTTTTACAAATTTATATATAGGCACTTGTAGTTCTTTGCCTAAAAGCACAAGCGTCATCGCATATAGGTGACCAACGATGGTAATTAACCGCTGTAAATGAACTATATTCACGTAGTCGGATAGGGTAGAGGTGACACGAAATAGGCTTCTTCCAATCTATTTTTGTCATTATAAGCTTGCTCAATAGCACATAGTGCCCATCCGCTTTCATTTCTAACTACATAAGCACACTCTCCTCCGTTGATGAGAGGAGTTTCCCATTCGCCGTCTTCTCCTTTCACATATACCCCTTGAGCCTCAATAGCAGCCCCTACCTTCATCAGTTAGATAAGGTTCTACTTCCGGATAAATACGCTTCATTATTCTTAGCTCACTCTTCTACAGGAGCTCCTGCATCGCCTTCTATGCAGCAAGCACCCTTGCAGGAACTTAGGTTGCATACAAAGTCGTTATCTATAATATCTTCCGAAATAATAGTGTTAGCTACTTGTATCATTTTTGTGTTTTCTTTTTAAAACTGCTTTAATTGCCTTTTCAAAGGGTATTCGGTGCGCAATACTGCGTCCTAATGTTACCTCATCAGTATATTCTATTTTCAGCACCTACTGCTATGCCGCGTGCTATAGTGGAAATTGTGACGTTATAAGGTTCTACTTGCTTGTAAATGTAGAAGTTAGTAGTATCACCCTCCATAGTATTGCTTAGAGCTAAAATAAGCTCATTCACTTTGCCTTGCTTTACTTTTTCTACTAAAGAGGCTATGTGCAGATTAGAAGGGGCAATACCATCAATAGGCGATATTTTTGCCCCCTAATACGTGATACTGACCAAAAATTGTCCCTGTGTTCTCTATGGCCATCACATCGCGAAAGTCTTCTACTACACAGATAACCCCTGTGTCGCGCACGGGGTTAGCACATATTTCGCATATTTCTACATCCGAAATGTTATGACAGTTTTTGCAGTACACTATATGAGTGCGTAGAGCGACTAATGCTTGTGCCAGCTGTAGGGTTTGTTCTTCTGGTTGTTTGAGCAGATGCAAAGCCAACCGCAGAGCCGTCCGTTTGCCTATGCTTGGTAGCTGTCCAATCTCATATACTGCATTCTCTAAGAGTTTTGATGAAAAGTCCAATTTAGCTGTTAGTTGTTAGTTTGTGTGCTACTTTGTCGCAAGCAGCATCTATAAGTTGATATACTTTCTCAAAATCAGCTTCACTACCGTAATAAGGGTCTGGTATTTTCAGCTTTGGCTACCTTGCCAAGAGCATCACCAAGAAACGAGATTTTGTTTAAATCGTGTTCGTTTCTCGCTAAACGGATAAGATGCTGATAATTACTTCTATCCATTACAAAAATATAGTCAAAAGCCTCAAAATCAGTTATGGTGAATTGTCTTCCTCGAAGCATTGAGATGTCTACTCCGTGCTTTTTACCTGAGGCAATACTACGCGGGTCAGGAGCATCACCTATATGATAGTTAGCTGTTCCTGCTGAATCTACTTCAAAAGAATCAACAGGAAGTTTGCTGCGCATAACTCCTTCAGCTAATGGTGAGCGGCAAATATTACCCAAAGCAAACCATTAATATTTTTGTTTTCTTCATTTTCTTTTTTATTACTTTATTTCTTATTTCAAATACAATCCCATTTTGTCAATATACTGCCATACTTTCTCAGGTAGCATAGGACGCACATTGTGTCTCGCCTTTATTTCATCGCGAATAAAGGTGGCTGATAGTTCTATAATCGGAGCTGCAATACGAGTAATGTGCGGGTGATTGCTCAACACTTCAGCAACTACCCCCTCAGAGATACGCGGATAGATGTAAAGCTGATGGTTAGCCAATATATGCTCGTAATTCTTCCACTTGTGAAAAACTTTTTAGATTATCTTCTCCCATAATCAGAGCAAAGTCTACGTCAGGGTATTTTTCACCTAAGTGAGCCAATGTATTGACTGTATAATTAGGGTTGTGGCAGGTGAAACTCTATATTGCAAGTGCGAAGTTTAGGATAATCATCTACGGCTAACTCAGCCATTTCAAGGCGTAAGTGATTGTCTAATAATGATTGCTTTTTCCTTGAACGGATTCTGAGGTGTTACTACTAACCATACTTCGTGCATTGCACTATGCTCTGCTAAGTGGTTTGCCAAGATGAGATGCCCAATATGAATAGGGTTGAACGACCCAAAAATAAACCTATTTGTTTTCTCATTTGTTAATAAAATCAGTTACAAGGTCTTCAGCTTCCTGCAGTGCGCGCGGTAGGTCATCATTTTTTTGATAATAACATCGAAAAAGATGAGCTGTTGCCATCTCTTGTGCCGCTTTGTCTAAGCGCATCTGTATTTTCTCTTCAGTCTCTGTTTGTCGAGCTCGCAAACGCTCCTCTAATACAGCTATGCTAGGAGGTTCAACAAAGATAGCTAAGGTTTGGTCAGGGAATTGCTTTTTGATGCGCAACCCTCCTGCTACATCTATATCAAATACTACGCTTTTTGCCCATAGCCCATAGCCGCTCTACTTCCGATTTTAGTGTGCCGTAAAAGTAGTTTTGGTATACCTCTTCCCATTCTAAGAAATCGTTATCAGCAATGCGCTGTTTAAACTCTTCAACAGAAAGAAAAATAATATTCCTTACCGTGTACCTCCTCACCGCGAGGGGCACGCGAGGTTGCTCGAAATAGAAAAACGCTAAATTAAGCGGAGCCATTGAAAAGCAAATGCTTCACAATAGTAGTCTTACCACTCCCCGAAGGAGCTGAAAAAATAATAAGCTTATTCATTATAATACATTCAGTACCTGTTCTTTAATCTTTTCGAGTTCATCTTTCATTTGCACTACTATCTGCTGCATAGGGGCAAAGTTAGCTTTTTGAACCCAACGTATTTATTTCTCTACCTATTTCTTGGGCTATAAAGCTCAATTTTCGTCCGTTAGAATCTTCAGATTGAAGAGTTTCAATAAAAGTAGTCTAAGTGTTTCTTAAGTCGTATTTTTCTCTTCTGTAATATCCAATTTTTTTCTAAGTAGAAAATAAGTTCTTGTTCAAACCTATTGGCATCTACATTTTGTATGTCGGCTACTGCTTTCTCTAGTCTCTCGCGCACTAGTAGCAAACGTTCGCTGTCTAAGGCTTGTACTTGTTGTAGGTAATGGTCGATATTTTGTATCCTAAGTAGGAAGTCTTTCTCTAATACTTTTCCCTCTTGCAAACGGAAATTCTGAAGGTCGGCAATAGCGATAGCAATATGTTCAAAAATAGCAGCAAACTCCTCTTCGGTGATGCTTTCAGTAGAGGTCTGTAGCGCATCAGGCATACGCACTGCCATTTTTAGCAGTTCTGTACGATCGCCATCAACTATATTTCGCATTTGCTCTATATACGCTTTTTACGATGTTTTCATTAATCTTTGAGGGGGTTTGGTTGCCAATATTCTCTACCAGAATAGTAAAGTCTACTTTTTCCGCGTAGCAATTGCTCTGCTATGAGTTTTCTAAAGTCTAATTCTTTTTCTCTGTAAATCAGTGGTATGCGGGTATTAATATCAATACTCTTACTGTTTAATGATTTGATTTCAACACTTATATGCTTATCAGCAAGTGATATAACGCTTTTTCCAAAGCCTGTCATTGATTGTATCATAACATCGTTTTTTTATAAGTGCAAAGATAGTAAATAATTAAGAATTAGCAACTATAATTGAAAGATATTTTTGTAATGTAACATCCCTATCGTCCCAATTCTTTTCTCTTTTCTAACTGGTACAGGGCTAACTTCTTTATTTCGGTATCATTAGTCTCAGATGCCAATTTTTCTAAAGCTAAAAGACTCTCAGGCTGTGGTTGTGCCTCTATAGCATAAATGATTTTTTTCGTATATAAAAGATACTTGAAGTCTTCTGGCTCTAAATACTCAGGAATATTTTTTTAATGCTTTTAATAGGATAGGTATATTTTTGGCACTATTATTCCACATTGTTTGAAATAAATCAACAATATCTTCGTGGGAATTATGAAAATTCAATAAAAGCAATTTTCTTAAAGGTTCTTCGTTAGAGGGATTAAAACAATTTAACAACCAGCCCGTTAGGATAACATTCCGAACATCTTCCAAACTTTACCATCTTCCAATAATAAAATAGCTTCGTTAAAATCTTCGACACTTATACTGTTTTTTTAACATTGTTAATCTTTTCTTCTCTTGTAATGAATAATACAAATTGAATATATTTATAATCTTGTTTATATTTCTCATTTCATTGTTATTTTTTTATTTCTTTTACAAACCTAAACGTTCTTAAGACTTATCACTATAAATTTATTTTAGGGCAAGACATATAGTGAATAATTGAATTGCACCTCTATTTCTATCCAATTCTCATATTCAGATGAAAATAATAATAGTTTCTTTGGGGGTATAACTATATCATTTATGTTTTTTTGTAAACTAACTCAACCTCGCCGTTGTCAGCTTTTTTAGCTACGACAACCATAATATCTTCATTGAGAGTGTTGTTCTTTAGTTTTATTCTAATTGTTCTAAGCTAATAAACTCTTTCTTATCATCAATGATAATTTTAGCTTCTAAATAATTAGCCATTTCTAATAGAATTTTCAGCTATTGGGTTAGTGATTTTTTTCTCCAAATGAACTGAAATATTGTTTTCTATATTGTATGAGATTATACAATCCCAAGATTCCTAAATTCAAGTAATAAAAGTAACTTTTTAATAAGGGTTTGTTTTTAATTTTTGTCTGCTGCAGACAAAAATTAAAAAACAAAAAAAGCAAGGAAAAATCATATAGTTTTTTTCCTTGCCAAATGAAAAATCCTCATATTTGCGTTGTTGAAATTGAAAAAATGTAAAGTACAAATTATGAGTCATATTTCATTGGGGCAAAGATACAAAAATAGAAGGATATCTACAAATTAATTTAAAAAAAGAGCTCAGATTGCAAAAGAAATAGGGTTGCCTAAAAAGACTGTAAATCAAGAAATTAAAAAGAAACTCTAACCCTCAAACAGGTATATATAAAAGCTGAAGAAGCTCATCAATTATACCTTGATAGAATGCAGAAAAAGAGAAAGACTATACATTTTACAGAGGAAATTAAAGAGCAGGTAACTACCTTTTTTTAAAGGAAGATTATAGTCCTGAACAAATTGCAGGAACATTAAAAAAATATTTCTCATCAAACTATTTATAAGTTTGTTTGGAATGATAAGAAAAAGGGAGGTAGTCTATATAAACACCTTAGAAATCAGGGGAAAAAGGTATCAAAGAAAAGAAGTTTATAAATCAAATGATCCTATTAACGATAGAAAAAAAGTATAGACTTGAGACCAGCAATCGTTGAACAACGCTCACGCATAGGTGATTACGAAGTAGATTTAGTAATGGGAGCTAATCATAAAGGAGCTATTTTTAACATTTAATGATAGGGCTACAGGTTATACTTTATTAGGGCACTTGCCTTGTAAGGGAGCTATTCATACAAAAGAAATGATAGCTAAGTTAATTACTGAAAATCAACTAACTATACATACAATAACCTCTGATAATGGCAAAGAATTTTTCTAAACACAAAGAGCTATCAGAAGAGTTCAATTTAGACTATTATTTTGCTCATCCATATCATAGTTGGGAGAGAGGTTCTAATGAGAATTATAATCGTTTATTAAGACAGTACTTTCCAAAGGGAGCTGATTTAAGGTTTATAAGCCAAGAAGAGTTGGAAAGAGTACAAAAACAAACTTAACAATAGACCTCGAAAAAGATTTGGTTATATGAGTCCAAAACAGGTATATTTGCAAGCTATTAAAAAAATCAAGGAAACCTTAACTTATTGAGTAACAATCAGCAAAATAAAAAAGGTACCTTTATGAATTGAATCTGCCATTTTTAGAAAGTTTTTTTGTGCAATAAACATTTGTCTTGTTTAATTTATACAAAAATACCTTCTTTAAAAATCATTAGGTACTTTATCCATATTATTTTTTTCTATATATTCCATCTTCTGTATCTTCATACCAGATGAAATAATCCTTATGAGATTCTATAAAAATCAATCCATTTTTATAATCAATATCGCCATCCTTTGTTATATTAACAAAACTATATCTACCTATTTTTATCTTTTTCATATTATTCAATAAACTCTTCTAATGCTCTAATTTCAAATTTAATTTCTATTTCTCTTGTTTTTAGAGAGTTCTTTTTGCCAAAAATGTTAACAGATTCATTATATTTTCCCCAGACATACAAATAGCTTTTTATTGTTTTCCCTCTAATTCTTCAATAAATTGCTGGTCAATTACTGTTTTTCCATCTCATTAATAATAGCGCATCTAAATAGTTTGCCATTTCTAATAGAATTTCAGCTATTGGTTTAGTGATTTTTTCTAAAAGATACAGAGACTTCATTTATAGCATATTTAACTATGCAATCCCCAAAGTTTTTAGAAAGTTTTTGTACAATAAGCATTTGTTTTTGGATAGAGAATAAGATACTCTTGATTTAAAGTCCTCAGGAATTTCATCTATATTTTTAACACCTCTTTCCCTTCTTCTGTATCTTCATACCAGATAAAAATAATCCTTATGAGATTCTATAAAATCAATCCATTTTTTTATAATCAATATCGCTATCCTTTGTTATATTAACAAAAACTATATCTACCTATTTTTATCTTTTTCATATTATTCAATAAACTCTTCTAATGCTAATGCTCTAATTTCAAATTTAATTTCTGTTTCTCTTGTTTTTAGAGAGTTCTTTTTGCCAAAATGTTAACAGATTCATTATATTTTCCCCAGACATACAAATAGCTTTTTATTGTTTTCCTCTAATTCTTCAATAAATTGCTGGTCAATTACTGTTTTTTTCCATCTCATTAATAATAGCGCATCTAAATAGTTTGCCATATTTAAAAGCATTTTAAGATGTTTTAAAGTTATTCTTTTCTGTGAAGTTATTGATATAACATTTAATTCTTCGATAAAAACAGATGCGAATTTCATAGTATTTTTTCACTATTGAACTCGGCATAAGACTCTGTTTTATTTAAACTTCTTAAGATTCCCTCCTTTGCCCAATCAGGAATTTTATCTATATTGTCTTTTCTAAAAAAATACCATCTTCTGTGTCCTCATTCCAAATAAAAATAATCCTTATGTGTGTCAATGAATTTTTTTCCATTTTTTTCATAGTCTATCACTTTATTTATATTACTAAATTTTTTTCTTTAGCAATATAAAGGTCTTTTATCTTTTTCATTTCTAATATTCTTTAGTTAATAAAATCATCAAGAGAATTTATTTCAAATTTTATTTGAGGATAATCCTTATTTAATTTTTCTAACCACTCTGATTTTAATTGAGGTGTTATATCTGATTTTTCATATAAATATATAATTCTGCTTTTATAACTAAAAAGCAATAGTCTAGGCATTTTCTTCTCTTTCAAAAATATATAAAGTTCCTTGAGAGCTCAAAGCTCCTAATAGGTTTTCATTACCTTGAAGCTCCATAATTCTCGGTTCTCCACCTTCTTCTTTTTGAAAGTCATACTCTCAAGTGAGTTTTTGGTAACTCTATTCAACGCTCCTATTTTACTATTAAAATGACTTGCAAAATAGATTTTGCTATCTGTTAGCACAAAAATTAGCTATATCACTGCGTATCTTTTTGACTGAAAGCTCATTGGTTAAATCATAGAATTGGATAACTCCATTAGTAGGATTTATTTCCCAATAGAATTCCCACATAAAACCGATAAGTTTATGAGTCGTTTTATCTATTTGAGTTGCTTCGGGTAGAGGAATAGCCGAGGGCAACCAACTACAATGGAAATTAGCTATTGTATGTATTTGATGTACTAATACGCCTGTTACAATGTTTAATGCAACGATTGTATGATGATTGAGAGCTATCCAAAGTTTTCCTTCTAACACGCCTATCAACTTTTTCACTTCCCAATCCGCCTCTTTGTTGTAATTGTCGTTATGAGGATTATTAGGATTGAATGTAAAGGGAATTGCCAAGATAGACAATTGTCTAATGTCATCTTAATCATATCAGGAGATGAGCTATCCATATAAAAAGTAATCATCATATTTCATTAAGTCCAACAGACTACCCTCACAAAAATAGAATTTCATTATTTATCTTTGTTTGGTTACTATTCTCATCATAAATGATATAATTATTTTGGTTTTCATAATACTATACTTAGGAAAGATTATTAACACAAAAAAATATCGACAAATGAAAAAGAAATTAAAGAGGGAGCATTTATATATTGCTCTAAGGATAATGCACCATATAACCTTATGGGGGTTATTACTGAAGATGGTTTGAACTTATTTCTAAAATTAATAAGAGATTGCTTCTTATTTGAAGGAGTAAGTGCTGACATTAGAGAAGTTTATGATGTAACTACATCACTTATTATGTATAAAGAAACAGAGTTTTAAGAACTTGAAGTTTAAATTAGAATTCAAGTCAACAGCAACCAATTCAGAAAAGCAAAAAGTTATTGGGGAACCAATATGAAAAACCCTGAATTGTTAAACTATAAAGAAGATTAGAAAAAGTTTTTTTGTACGAGCTGCACAGGCAATTTTCAGAAAAACTTGCAAAAAAACTTGCATAGAAGTAAAAATATTTTACCTTTGCAGTGTTAAAAAATAATAAAGTTTATATGAAGACAAACGAATTGCTAAAAATCTTGCGAGAGGCGGGGTGCGAACCCAAACGGCAAGCCAAAGGGAGCCACCAAATATGGTGGAATCCTGAAACAGGAAAAGCAATGTACAGTACCTATACACCCCAGCAAAGAAGTAGGTACAGGCTTAGTATAATAAAAGAACTATTAGGGAATAACCCCTAATAGTTCATAAAATAATAAATATGAAATACACTTTTTATTGTAGAAAAACCAATACAGGTTATTCGGCTTATGCTGAAAATGCCAATGTAGCCACTGTAGGCGATACTTATACCGAGCTAAAAAGAAAATATGCTCGAAGCCCTTAATATGCTCTTGGAAGAGGAACAAAAACCCTTAGCTAAAAGAAAACGATATAGAAATAAAGTTTGACTTAGCGCAATTCTTAGAGTATTATAACGGTATTAATATCTTATCGTTAAGCCAAAAAGATAGGGGTGAGCAACAGCCTTATCTCTCAGTACAAAACCCGCAAAAAAATACCCCTCAGAAAAAAACAAGCACAAAAATATTTCAAGGCATAAAGTCTTACGGTATGGAGTTAGCCTCCATTGATTTAGTATAGACTTTATTATTTTTAACACCCCTGCAAGAGCGCTCCTACTAATAAAGAGCGCTCTTGCTTTTTTTGTACTGAGCTGCACAGGCATTTTTCAAAAATCTCGCTAAAAAACTTGCACATTTAAAAAAACTGTTGTACCTTTGCAGTGTCCAAAAAGTGATACAGCACTTAAATCTGTAAAAATAGTAGTTTTATAAACACTCACGGCGTGAGAGGTGTCGCTATATAGTAATGTATGGCAAGACTTCAGTATATCTGTATGACTTTTGGACAACACCTATCTCACGCCGTATTTATTTTTTTAAAAATTATGATGTCCAAAAAGTCAAATCACCACAGAAGAGCGCGAACGCCAAAAAAAGCAGCGCTGTCGCTTCCGCGAAATCGTTAAACAACGTTGGGAAGAAGAAACGCTTAAAAACCTCTCCAAAAAGCTATTAAGAAAAATTAGTAAGAGGGATAACCTCCCTTGCCCCCTCCAAAGGGGGAAAGGCTGAACCCGACCTTATGGTATTAGCCAAAGACGCGGGCGGCTCTTTGCGCGTGCGCTTTAGCAAAGGCGTATGGTACTTGCACTTCACTTTCTACGGCAAAAAGGTAGAGAGCGCAGCTCCCACCCTTACCGAAGCTATCAACGGCTTAATTATCAACAAACACCCTAAACAAATAAACCTATGAAAGCAAGCAACAAAACCCTCGCGCCTTGAGCCAAGAGCTCGGCATCAAACTATCAGAATGGACACAAGAAGTAGCCGACTATTTTGATGTATCTAACAACAAGCAGGAAGAAATCTTCAGCTTAATACGCATTTCCGAAGATCCTTATGAAAAATTTTAGCAAGGAGGAACGCGACACTATCCGCAAAAGTGCTTTCCTATATGCTCTCTCTTTCGTTTATCGTATTGCGCGAAAAAGAGCAGATAGAAGAATTTTACGAGGATTACAACGGGTTTTTGAATTTGAAATAGCAATTAGCCAATCTGTACGGATTGGCTAATTGTTTTTAAATAGATATTTCATTACGAATACGAATATACTTACAATGGAGGCGAGAGGGTGGATATTAATGTGATGAGGACGGTATCGGAGAGGTGGAATTCAGGTATACTAAAACAATATAAACCAATAATATTACCCAAAAAAATATTTTTTTCCTTTTATGCCTGATAGGAAAAAGTATTGAAAGCATAATGTAGGTATATTTTTCAAGAAGTCAAAAGTAGATTTTGCATATCGTTTTCGTTCTTCACGATCTTGTATACGTCCCTTTAGTTTTTTTCAGCTTTTATATCTTTTTAATGATTTGTGTTTGAGTTTCTAAATTTCGTATAGGTTGCTGGTTTGAGATTTCAAACAATGTATCTAGATCATTCATTTTCTTTTTCATTAGCTGGGTAAGTGTTTTGTAATAATCTTTTTATGAGTTTTATAGGTATTACTTTTATTAGCTCTAGGGACGAAAGTATATGACCAAGGAGTTCCTTCTTTGTGTGTTATATCTACGAGCTCATTGGCTGAATATTTTCCGTACATATTCCAAACAATCTGAATTATTTTTTTCTCATCTTTATTTTCTAAAAATAGGAGTTTCGGATTTTTAATTGATAGTGATCATTTAGGTATGTAAACCGTGATTTTTCAGTAATTTTTGAATCAAAATGTTTGAACTCGTGGTATAAGGCAGGAACTACGGGACCGTATTGCCAAGCTTCAATAGGATCATCGAAGATGGTACGGTCTAAAATTGCTAATGAAAAACCTTGTGCGAAATAGCACAATTTTAGTAGTTTTAGCAATGATATGTCATTATCAGGGATAGACAGAAATTCATTGGCTACGGCGTTGATTCTTTTGCTTTCCATAGTAATTCTTCATTTGTTTGAGTGCAAAGATAGTGATTATTTTTAGGAGACAAATATTTAAGCAGTAAATTTACTATTTATTTTTAATATGGTATTTTAAAAAAGATACAAAAACTTCTAAACTTGTCCCTTACTAAAATACAAAAGGTAAAAGGCTAATACACAGCCTTTTACCTTTTTTTATTACCCCACAACTACCCCACAACTACCCCACAGCCTCCCTTAGCTTCACTACAGCCACCATACAGGCAACATACAGCCAACACCCCTACAAACACCCCGCAAACCCTTACTACACAACGCCTAACGCCCCTCTTACCTCTTATCTCTTACCTCCCTACCGTCCTTTCTTAGTACTCCAAAACGCCCTACTTTTGCATCAAATTGATAAATAGCCCGTGCGGCTCGCACCTAACAACTAATGCTCAACCTCTGTAACCTCCCCGAATCCTTTACGCGCGAAATATCTCACGTGCTCTTGTTTGAAGCGGCTTCTTTTAGCTTCAATCAGAATATGCGCGCTCTTACCCCCAATGAAAATAGCTATCTGTTGCGTATCGATCTGCATAACCCCGCGCCTTATAACCGCAAGGTGAGCATCAAACAGCAAAACCACAACGATTACTTTGATATACAAGTCTCCTTGCCTATCTACGATTTGTCTAAGGATACCCGCAAGAAGCTCATAGGCTTTCACAAGCAACGCCGTTATGTAGTCGCCCTGGTATCCGAGCAGGAAATGTTGGTAGTAGGCAACGCCCGCGAGCCTTTCAGCTTCACTATCGACGATAACATAGCCGACAATGGCAAGGGGCACTGATAGCTATATAGTAACCCTTACAGGGCAAACGATTATCTTTCCTAATATCAGCAAGATAACCGAAAAAAATTCCGTGTCCTTTTCTTTGCGCCGCCTTTTGCAATAATTTTGCACTCATTAATGATTTGCCGATTAGCAAATTGGCAAATTAGCAAATTGACAAATTATTATGCTATTCTCTATCAATTATAATTACCTGGCTGAAAAACTCCCCGAACTCCTCTTAGCTTATCGCAAGGGAGTTTCGAGAGTGCGCATTGGTATGAAGAGGTTTACAACTATAATTTTGAGCAGCGCAACGCCCCTTTGCAACAAGGGCGCGACGCTTTCCCGTAGTGGTTGACCTCAAACAGCCCATCGTAAAAATACACCTCTTACGGATATATAGGCACCCAATATATACTTCGCTGTTAGAAGCTCTGGAATCGCACCATGCCGTTACCGCTATCGTGCTCGACATCGATAGCGGGGGCGGAAATGGTTGCTGGCACCGAAGAGCTTGCCAGCGTTATTCGCAGTTTGCAAAAACCTACCGTCGCCTATACCGGCGGCTGTAGTGCAGCGCCGCCTATTGGATAGCCAGTGCTTGCGATAAGGTAGTCGCCGCCCCTTTGCCGATGCCATTGGCAGTATAGGCACAATGTGGAGTTTTCAAGATTTTGCGCCCCTTTTAGAAAAGTACGGTGTAAAAGTATACGAACTCTACGCCCCCGAAAGCAGCGAAAAGAATAAGGTTTGGCGGGACCTTAAAGAAGGCAACGACAAAACCATATTGCAAAGCCTTTCAGAATACAACGCCCGCTTTGTTAATAGCGTAAAAGCCTACCGCCTCGATGCCAAAGAAGAAGTATTCAAAGGCAACACCTACAGTGCTAAAAAAAGCCAAATCATTAGGGACTTATCGACGAGGTAATGACTCTCAATGAGGTTATTAGTCAATTAGCTAATTAGCCATCGACAAATTGACAAATCGACAAATTGACAAATTAATAAAAAGTATGAAACACGCAAGAATTGCCGCTATATTGGCTCTCGCCAGTATCGACCTAAAAAGCCCCTTATTTGGGAATGAAAAGTTTGTAGAGCTCAAAGAATCGCAGCTCGACAAGATTGAAGCCGCCTTGGTAGCTGCCGAAGCTGCTGCCAACAACACCGCCCTCGAGCAGCTTATGGCAGAGCTGAAAGCCAACAACGAAAAAGCTATCGGCTGAAAAAGCTGCCCTTACTGCTGAAAAAAAGAAGCCCTCGCCGCGCAAGTAAACACCCTTACTGCCGAAACCGAGCGCCTCAAAACCGAACTTAACAATCGCCCTGCACACTCATTGCCCGCTAACGACGGCAAAGAGTCAGCTGACAACAACGGACTTATTGACGGGTATTTAGACCCCAACGATGCTCACAACAAATTTTTTTAAACGAAATTTAACACTATGGCAAAAGAAAAAAACAATGAACGTAGATCAGATCAAGAATGAAATACTTCGCCACATCAGCACCAAGCTCAAACTATTGCAAGCTGCAATATTGTCTCAACGCTATCTTGCTCAATGCGCACTCTCGTACCCTTACCAAGGTAAGAGGCGAATACGTGTCGCTACATTCGCTCATAGGGCACGTAGTACAAGGCTTCAACTCCAAAAAGTGGACGCCTTATGGCGAATTGCAATTCCGCAAAAATAATGAAAAACTTCCATCAAAAGGTGGATTTTGAACTCGATCCTGCCGAAATTATCGGTACTGTACTCGAAGAGATGTACGACGAAGGAAAGAGTTTGAAAGACAAATCAATATCTAAACACGCTATTGATTTGCTTTTTGAAAAATCATCTCCGATGTGAACATCTTATCAGTTACTGGTAAGTACGATGCCTCTAAGATAGGACTTGCTACCCCGAGTTTGGCACTTCTATGGACGGACTTAACGAAATCATCGCCAAAGGATTGAAGAATACCGAAAACCCTTACTTCCTCATTCCTGCCGATGCCATTACCAGCACTAACATCATCGATGTAGTAACCGCTTACGAGCGTGGTCTTTGCCTGCGGTAGCCAAAAACCAAGTTACAAAAATCTTTATGAGCGTGAATGATGCCGAGAACTACCAAATTGCCTACGAAGACAAGTTCGGGCAAAAACAAGTTCCAAGACAACGCGCTCAAAACACGCTTGGGCAAACGCCAAATCGTAGCTATCCCTAACCTCAAAGACGGTACCATTGTATCAACCGTCGAAAATGGTTTTGTAAAAATGGTAGACATCATCGACAATCCTGCAACTATCACCGATGTACAAGTAGATAAACGTATCTTGAACATTTTGGGTGAATTTTACTTTAGGGTATGATTTTTGCTATCAATGAGCTTACTTTATGTACACTTCCGACGGCACCAAAAAAACGCGGATTGAACAACAAAGACCTCAATGAACTCTACTACCCTGAAGAAGTAGGTTTAGAAGCATAATTCACCAATTAGCAATTAGCTAATGTGCTAATTTGCTAATTTACAAATCGACAAATTAACATTATGGCAAAAAGAAGAAAAAAATACACCCGTGTCAGAAGCCTCTACCGAAAAGCAATGATACACAAGTACAAGCCCTCAACGAGCGCGAGGGCTGCTCTCAATGAGAGAGAAGAAGCCCTCAACCGCCGTGAACACGCACTGAATGAGGTTGAAAAACATCTCAACGCACGCGAACAACAACTCGACCAATATGAGGAGCAACTTAAAGGAACACCCGAAAAAAACCAACAGAAGAAGCTCCCCGCAAAGGTCACGAGTTTACATTCCGCAATGTGAGATACAAATTTACCGACGACGCGCCTAAAGTGTTGCTCATCGGCGGTGAATCCCTCTCACAAGAAGAAATCGCTAATGACGAGGAGCTACTCCTCCAACTTATCGGCGGTCACTCACCCCTTATTAACAAATTAACAAATTAAGATTATGGCAAAAAAATTGTTTTGATAACGTACCCCACGAAAGCCTCGATGCTTGTCCTAACGACGAAGTAAGCGGAGGCATCAGCACACGCATTTTGTACGCCCCTAAGGCGTTTGTTGATAAAATGCGTATTGCCCGCCAATACAGGCGAACTTGGCAAAGCCAACACCATCGAAGACGGCAACCTTACCCTTATTGCTACCAAGAATTTCAAAGGTATCGATGCTCAGATAGACGAGGGAGAGCTTAAAACCTCACTCGTTGGCAATGCAGGCAACAAAAAAAGCTAAAAACCGAGTTAGAGCTAAAAATCCCTCGCTTCAGCGATGTAACCCTCGATTTCATTAGCCGTTATAAGAACGTGCCGATGATATTTGTAGTCCCCGATGCCCAAGGCACTCTATGGGTAATAGGGCACCAAGATTAACCCTGCTTATATGGATACTGCCGAAGCCACTACCGGCAAAAAAAGCCGAAGATGATAGCGGTATTACCCTAAAAATCATCACAAACTCAAAACTGTACAAATATGCAGGAACCATCGCCGAATCATAAGTACTTTTAAGAGCCTGTTTCCCTGAAGGAACTGCTTTATTACACCAAGCCTAAAGAGCTTGGGGGCGGTTTGGAAGCAGTCGATTTAAGCCGTATCCCTTACAATATCAAGAGCCTATACATTACAGGATTCCCCTTACTATGCCTTGCAAGAAGAAGCTGCCGAGCTACTACAAGCCCTCAGCTCCGACACCTTGTTAAAACTCATAGAGAAAAAAAGAAAACGCAATACCCCCGATGTGCCTATCTTAGAGCGTGCCTTGGCATTGAAAGAAGCGGCAAAAACAATTCACAAAAACCCGTGAAAAGTGACTAATTACCGAGAACAATACAAACGTTTACTCATAGAGTATGAACGCCTTGAGGCAATCTTCAAGGCGTTCCTCGCTTTTATTCCTTAGAGAACGAGGCAAAGCTACGGAGGAAATGAGCAAATTAGAAAATGAGCCAATTAGCCCGTGCGGCTCGCACCAAATTGACAAATCGGCAAACAGCCCGTACGGCTCGCACCAAATCGACAAATTAATCTCTGATTATCCCCAAACCCTACACCCTGTGTATCTCGCCAAGAAAAACCACTGGTTACAAGCCTGCTCGCTCAAGCTAAGCCTGAATGCCCTCCCAGCCGACCAAGAAAGCCAAGCCCGCACCCTACAGCAGCAGCTATGGCAACTATTCGAGGAAATGGACGCCTGCGATACCGTGCTCGACCATTGAGTAAGTACAAACGCATATTATCCTCCGCCGCCCCTCCCAAGAAGAAGCGTTAGATAAGCTAAGCCCTACACAACTGGTACAACACCTGCACACCCTGCGCAGTAATATCGTATCGAGGGAAAAAGAGCCTTATAAAATGGAGACTACAAGCTGACGAAAGTGAGGGAGAAAAACTTTACTTTGGCTGAAAAAAATATTCCGAAAAACCGAAGAATTAAAGCAACTAAAGCTGCTGGTAAAAACCATTGAAAAAAGATTGAAAAAGTTGCTAAAAATATTTGCATATTGATATTAATATTCGTATCTTTTGCACCGTTAATTTAAGCAAGATAAAAATGAAGTATTCAGAATTGCACAAAAAGCTAAAAAGAAGCGGGTTGCTATATCATACGGCAAGGAGGTAATCACCCTATCTGGTATAGCCCGCTAACAGAAAAAAGAATTTACCACAAGCAGGCACGAAAGCCAAGAGGTTAGAGTAGGCACACTGAACAACATCTTAAAAACGGCAGGGGCTTAAAAAAATAAGCCCTTGCCGCTATCAAACTAAAAAAATATCCTATTATGAGAGAGCAGAACAAAAATAACAAAGGTAAAAAGCTATTATCGAGCGTGGTGATGATGGTTCGTATGGTGTTTATTTAGAGAACGATAAATTAAGCTTTGGGTTAATGGGCGAAGGTAGTACTGTAGCCGAAGCTATAGACGATTTTTCTAACAGCACGCAACGAGATGAAAGCCTATTACGAAGAAGTAGGCAAAGAGTTTCCTGAATTAGAGTTCGTATACAAATATGATACAGCTTCATTTTTGGAGTATTACAGCAAAATTATTTCATTGGCGGGTTTAGAACGCCTTACAGGAGTAAATCAAGGGCAATTAAGTCATTATCTTACTGGTAGGCGTAAACCAAGCTCAAAAAAACTACCGAAAAGATACAACTTCACTTACACGAATTTGGTAAAGAATTACAACATTTAGAATTTGCTTAAATTAACATCTAAATTCTGAATATTTAAGCGCAATCGTAATGATTGCGCTCTAATTAGACGAATTTGGTAAAGAATTAGAACATTTAGAATTTTCTTAAATCTATTTTTAAATTCTAAATACTTAGGCTCAGTCGTAATGATTGCGCTTTTTAGAAGAAAAACTTCTAAACCTGTCCCTTAAGATTTGGGTAAGACATTACAGCTATAACCTAATACCCTAATTAATAATTATTCATTACAGAGGGTAGTGTCCTTTAAACAGCACTAAATCACTACTATCTTTGCGCCATTATTAACCATAAAACTAAATAAAATGGCAAAATCTAAAGAAAATCTTTACCTCTATGGGCTATCAGGTTCCGTAGGCAAACAAATGGTATTCCGCAACACCGCACGCGGTACTATCCTCGCCAAAAGTCCCCGACACACGGGCAAGCGCACCGAACATCAAAAAGAGCAAGGCAAAAATTCCTCAAGGCAGTAGCCTATGCCAAGCAAGCCCTTGCCGACAGTTCGCTATCACCTCACTACAAGCAGCTGGCAGCCGCCTCGCCTAACAAGCTATCGGCTTACAATATTGCCGTTGCCGACTATCTGCGTCCGCCCGTTATCGAGCATATCGACACTACCGACTACGATGGCAGTGCTAACGGACAAAAGATAAGTGTAAAGGCTACCGACAATGTAAAAGTAACCGCCGTAAAGGTACGCATTGCAGCTGCCAACCAGTCGCTTATCGAAGAGGGTAGTGCTACCCTACACGAGGGCGTATGGCAGTACACCACTACCACTGTCAATGCCTCGCCAACAGGTTGTAAACCAATCGCTACTGCTACCGACCGCCCTGGCAATAGCACCACCAAAGAAGTAGTGTTGTAATATTTAACAATTAATTTTACCCCCGTAAATTTGCGGAGGTAAAATATTTTTTTGTAATTTTGCGCCCAATATTACTAACGATATATTTTATAAGTTAAGTTATAATATTTCATAGAAAATGAAAAACATAAGCATCTATGCCCAAGAGCTTCTAAATGTAGTATTAGGCATCATTCCTTTTTTTCACTGCTGTTTTTAATGAACCTATAGCAGATGATAATGATCTTGACAAAAAAATTAGTTACCCCTAATGATAGAAGGAAATTTCAAGCAGCTGTAGATGACTTGCGAAAAAAGTGAGAACAAAGGGCAAACACGTACCATTACCCTAAGTAATAATGAACAAATTACCATTGCAGTGGGATAAATTATGGAATTCAATCTTGCATTAAACACAATTATATATATAATAATATTCATAGTTCCGGGATTCTTGTTCCGGAGCTTTTTTTATAGGGACGAATTTTATAAAGAGTTCTATTTTTGGCAATTTGTTTGAACGTTTTATCTGGACACTCTTCTTCAGTGTGCTAATGCTTATCCCTTGTTACATTACTATTAAGTTTTTCTTTGGTGTGGAATAGATTTATTACCCCAAATAAATTATGAAACTATCAAAAATACACGATAGTATGCGCCAACAATCGGATATAACTCTTCCTGATAAAGCTACTTTCTTTACTAAGAGTGGTAGCTTCTTTACTTTTATATCCATATTATGGGGCAATCTATGTTATTAGGATATATATTGCATAATATAGCTGTGATTTTTAATTACAATTTCTATAACTATTGGTATGCCCTTTTTAAGAGGAAAGAAAAACCCTATCCCTAAGAATTTTTAAATACAGCTATACACAAGTAGATATTCTCACCCATAACAATGCCCTTTATCAAGGAATGTACAAAAACATTATCTATCAAAGAGCGATAACGATTTAGAAACTATTTTCCTTGAAAAAGTAAGAAAAAAGGAAAAAAAGGTGGTTCATTCAAAGCAATACCAGGACATAATTTTTGTGTTCATAAAGGGGATATCAATAATATAAATCTAAGCTATATATACATAAAAAGATGAAAAACAAAGAAAAATTAGTCCGCTATTTTATAGGTATAATTATCTACTTAATTATATTTTTTTAGCTTTCTTTCTTGTAATTTACACCAATCAAATAACTGCATTAAAAAAACTTTTTATCAAAAAAATTATTTTTCTTTTTTTCAATTTTTCAGTATCCTATCTATATTAGCCAATACACTTCTTTTCTTTTAAGAAACCTACTAAAGAAAGTGTTTTTTTATCTTTTTATCTTTTATTTGGACAGCTATTGCTTCTTATTTTGATTTGGATCTTAAATTGCTTTTTGTTAGGGGTGATTATATTTTATACCATAAATTTATTTAGAATAGAAAAACACCTATTAAACCTATTGAAAAAGTAACCTCTAAATCAAAAATCTAAAAACCTCGAAAAACCTTATCAAAGACGCTCTTATAAAAAAAGAAAAGACGAGAAAGATACACCCTGAAAAAATAAACCGCTAATCTATCCCCTCAAAAATATTCAAAAATAACCTGCAAAAAAACTTGCAGGTTATGCGTACCTTTGCAGCGTCAACATAAGAATTGGAGTAAAATCCAGCAAATCATCATTTTTTTAACAATATAATCCGTGAGGGGTGCACGTTCAGTAATGGCGTGCAAACAATCTGCATTCCAATGCTTGTGTTGACAGCCCCCTACTCACGGATTTTTAATTTTTGTATTATGTCAACACAAGAGATTTTAACCACAGAAGAGCGCGAACGCCAAAAAAAGCAGCGCGCTGTCGCTTCCGCGAAATCGTTAAACAACGCTGGCAAGAGGAAAACGCTTAAAAACTCTCCAAAAAAAGCGTTTCAAAAATTAGTAAAAATGGCAACCTCCCTTTCAGATACTCCCCTATCGGGGACTACCTCCAAAGGGGAAACCCCGAACCCGACCTTATGCTATTAGCCAAAGAGGTAGGAGGCTCTTTGCGCGTGCGCTTTAGCCAAGGCGTATGGTACTTGCACTTCACTTTCTTTGGTAAAAAGGTAGAGAGCGCAGCTCCCACCCTTACCGAAGCTATCAATGGTCTTATCATCAACAAACATCTTCAAAAATTCACAATTCAAAAATTCAAAAATATGAAAGCAAGCAATAAAACCCCTCGCGCCTTGAGCCAAGAACTCGGCATAAAAACTCTCAGATTGGACACACTCTGTTACCTGTTATTTCGATGATTGGAAGGATAAGCAAGAAGAGATTTTTGCCATTATCCGCACCACCGAAGCCCCTGATATTATCAACACCACAGAGGAAAAAGGCAACCATACGAGATGTGCTTTCCTATATGCTTTCCCTCTCGTTCATCGTATTGCGCGAAAAGCAGCAAATAGACGAATTTTTTTCGAAGATTACAACGGATTTTTATAATTATGAACGACTACAAAGAAATTCTCAAAACATTACTTTTGCGCTATTATTCTCCCCATCCCTATAGGTATGGTCGAAAAGCAATACAAAAACTACCTCGCAGGTGCTCTATATGGCACAGGGCATTATCCCTACCGAACCCATAGACCAGCACGATGTTTATGATGTACTTCAAGAATTAGGGTTCACTATCGAACTGGTAGAAATGCCCGATAATACGCTTGTCTATTGTTGGTGTTTATACCGAAAAGCCTCGCATTAGCGGGGCTTTTTGTCCTTTCACTTTTTTCACATACACCCTACCTTTGCAAAGTAATTTTCATTGGCTCATTCGCTAATCGACAAATCGACAAATTAACTATGGAACCTAAATACAAAGTCAATCCCCTAACGGGCGAGTTACAAGAGTACGTTTTCGAGTACAACGGCATATTAGCCTTGCGAAATTTCACGGCAAGGGTAGAAGACGAGCGTCTTATCCTCCACGCTGCCGATGATGTAAATTTCTCTATCCTCGAAGCCTTAGTAAGCGAGGTAGAAATCAACGGCGTGGTGTACGATAATCCCACCGCTGCTCAAGAAGCCCTTACCCGCCTTACCTTCAATCAAAACCGCCCAGTGCTCCTGGACAAAACGTTAAAGGATCTCATCCTTGGTGCGGTGCAGAAGATACCAGGGAAAAACTCTCCACCGAGGACTTCACCACAGAGTTACGTCAGAAATTAGAAGGCTTACAGCAGGTAGACACATCGATTACTGCCTAAAGGCGGTTATACGGGTACGGCACAAGACCTCAAGAACCTTATCGACGCTATCAATCGCATATTGCAGAGCGACGACACCGATCTCGACCAGCTACAAGAAATCGTCGAATATATCAAACAAAAACAAGCATATTCTTAGTACTCTTGGTATTAGTAATATTGCGGGCTTAGTAGACGCTTTAGCGGCTAAAGCTGAGAAAAACCACCATCACGATGAGCGGTACGCACCTATAACCCACCATCATAACGAGTACGCCCTCCGCACATATAGGCACAACTGGGATGATATAGACGGAAAGCCTAATAACCTCGCTACTACTGAGAGTGTTAAAAACCTTTGCCGAGCAAAAGGTGAATGAGTTAAACATTGGTAGTCGTAATTTATTGCGCAATAGTGGCAGGAAAAATAACAAATAATAGTTATCTCATTACTGCTTATAATATTACTACAGAATTAAAAGAGGGGGAAACTGTAACCGTAACGCTCAAAGGTCAATTAGAGCAGGTAAACAATTTTTTTGGTTTATACAATAGCGGTGGTGAAGTATCACTTTCTGAATTAGAAAAATAAAGGGAATGGTATTTATCAAAAAACATTCAATTGGAGAGTGAAATTAGGTGTTCATACGGCAAGTAACAAGACATTATTTATTTTCACTGTATTCAGTAAGGTTATCATAGATAGCACCATAGAATGGGTTAAACTCGAACGCGGCAACAAACCCACCGACTGGTCTCCTGCTCCTGAAGATTTAGCTACCACTGAAGAGTTGATGAGAAAGATTACCCGCACAGGGTATGAGGTAAGTACTGATACGGTTATACCACAAGCTCAACAGAATGATACTATTTTCGTTAAGGCAAGTTGTACACTCGGTTTACAGAATATAGAGCATTTTGGGTAGTGTATCATTCATTAAAACATTCGATACTGGTGCAGTAACCTTTACTTGTGCAGGAAAAAACATAATATATCCTTTTGATAATACTTTTAATGGTAGCAAAGGCTCTACAGCAGTGGTTAGCATTCACGATAATGACTGTTATATTCGTATTAGTAACGTTTAATTCAATTCAATATGAAAAACATTTTAAAAATTACAAGGACAAGACAAATTAAAGCATAGCAAATGGGGTAATCGTATTTTCCTACTTTGCATTCTGTAGCCTCACCAATATTTCTCAATGTATGGCAGGCGTTGTTATGTGCTTTTTTTGTGTTATTATTTGCGGCTGTAAGTAAGGAACTTTATGACAAATACATAAAGAAAAACCTTTATCGACTGGTACGATATAGTAGCCGCGTTTATCCCTTATCCACTCATTAAACATATACAGAAGCTATGAATGCAACACTATTCTTTGATTGGGGACTTGAGAATAAAAAATATAAAGAAGCAAAATTGAAAAAGAATCGGATAAAATACTCAATGAACTACGCACTTCCCCTGTAGATAGAAGTTGGTACTACCGAAAAGGTGCGTATTGGTATAAGTATACATACCCTAAAGTATTACATCATCAATCTTTTTCTTGGAAAGATGTAAATGAATCAGAATGCGACGAATTAGTACCATATTTTAATAGTGGAACTATTCTTTTTAAAAAGATTGTAAAGCAAAAATTGTTTTTAAATCATATTTTAGGGAAAAATAGGACAGGTAGATTTTTATACCTTTTGCAAAAACAAATAGAAAAAAATAACAATTCCCAATTCGTTTGAAATATATAACGACGAGGGCAACTGAACAAATACTTTTTAAGAGAAAAATAATACAATGAATAATACCCTTTTATTAATTGTTATGCATTAGAAAAAGAAAAATAATAGATAAAAATAGTAATAGAATAAACAATGATAAACTACATTTTACAAGGTTTCGGTTTCACCGGTTGGCGAGACTTTATTAACTCAAGTTTTGGACACGTATTTTCAGTAAACTTCATAGCTGTTGATGTGGTAGTATCCGCTTTTATCGGCTTGGTACACTTCCTGTTTGGCTTCAATCACTTATTCCTTGCCGCTTATGTGGTGCTGATATTCTTTGAATGGATTACAGGAGTGTTAGCGTCATTTAAGCGTGGCGAACGACACGAGAGCCGAAAAATTTGGGCGTATGCTGCTTAAAAATTCTCACTTACTTGGTGCTGATATATGTACTGCATACCTTCTCGGCTAATATTAGCTTCCCAGCGTTAGGCGATTTTGAATTCGACCCTTTTCACTGGCTGTATTGGGTAGTACTTATTGCTATTATATGGCAGCTACTCATAAGTCTTTTGGAGAACTTAAACTGCTTAGGATTTTCGGTTTGCCAGCGTGCTGCTGAAGATTATAAACAAGAAATTCTTTTTAAGATGTTTGACCTAACAGAAGAAACAGAAAAATACTAATACCTAATATATTATGACAAAGAAAGAATTTATACAAACTTATAAGCCGTTTGCTTTGGAAAGTGAACGCAAAACGGGCATTTCGCACCTCTTTACCCTGGCACAAGCAGCGTTAGAAAGCAGCTGGGGAGAGCGTGGTGTTGGTAATAACTTTTTCGGTATAAAAGTACCTAAAAATTTGTCAGCAGCACACCCAATCAGAAAAAAGCAATTGTTATTTACTACCGAAGTGCTAAACTCGCCCACCCTAACCCTCAGCAGTTCCCAAAAATTATCAGCATCAGCAAACGCACTGATGGTAAATGGCTGTATCGTGTACAAGATTGGTTTAGGAAGCACGACACGCCCGAAGAGTGTTTTACCGACCACGCGCAATTTTTTTCTTTATCAACAAACGGTATGCGAAGGCGTTGTTAGTAAAATCAGACCCTTATAAGTTTGCTGAGGAAGTGGCCAAAGCGGGCTATGCCACCGCACCCTAATTACGCCACCATTTTGAAAGAGGTTATCAAAACTATAGAAAATAATAGCTAATGAAACGCATTGCCTACATATTGCTTTTTATGTTCTTTATCTCGTGCCACACTAAAAAGCTGTTGCTGAGAAAGTAAGTACCCAAACCTCTGAGCTCGCTACGGTGGGCTCAGGGCTTTCTGCTTGGCAACACTCGCTGCTTAGCTATCAGCTTAGCACTATCAATCCTGATACGCCCTTAGAATACACACACGAGGTAGAGGGTAGGGTAGTGGAGCGCATCACCCTTAAAGGGGGTACGCTTAGCGTTACCGTGCAAAAACAGTGCTGCTACTTACCCTAACAAAAAAACAGCGACTATACAAAAATCCGTTGCAACTACTACCTCCAAGCATAAGCACGTACAGCGCAGCCCTATCAGTCCTTGGTGGCTACTGCTATTGCTATTGGCGGTGACAATCATATTATGGAGAAAACTAACTTCTAAAACCTAATAGCTATGCAAGACTCTTTCGTTACCTCTCAATTCGTGTTAGACCTCTCGCGTATAGCTATCTCTTATCAAGAGGAGAACCCGCGATTTAAAGACACCTTTTTCACTCAGTATTCACTGCCATTCGAGTTTCAGATGAATGCTGATTTGCGTTTGCGTATGGGCAACTACACAGCACTGAACGCTACCAAGCTAAAAAAGAAGTACGAGGGCTATCATATAATGGACGGAAGGGTACGCAAAGGTACGATCGAAATTCTATCAGTTGAAGGCAATATAGTCTCTGCTCAGATAGATTCGGGGTTTGAGCAGTTGCCTAACTTCGATAAAAAGCTATGTGACCTACCGCTATTACGCCATCGTGTAGCTGACATATACCAGCACGCTAAAGAGGTATGTCAAAAAAAATACCCCGAAGTAGATTACAATTTCCCTCGCGTGGTCTATCCCAAAGACACCAGCCAAAGAGGGTGGGAGCATTATATGGGCTTTATCAATCACTATTTGGGCGATGCGTTTGCGCACTACGAATATAACATTATGCACCCTATGCCTTATCTGCTGTACGTGCTCAAAACAGGCTTCGCCAATGCAGGCTATGAGCTGGCAGGCGATATTCTTACCGATGAAGATTTGAGTCAGCAGGTGTTGTACAGCAATATTCCTTACTACCTCACTACCGCCCAGCAAGAGCACCTCCTTACAGCGGTTGCTCCCCACCTACGAGTTTGCTACAGCAGGTACGTGGCGGTTAGTTTGCGACAACCAACTTATAAGAGGTGAGGTTACCTTACGGCTAAAAACTTAACAATGTTATCATTCGTGAGTTTAGTTTTGAAAAAGAGTGATACGCTTAGCTTCACACAGCTACTCTCTATCGATAGCACGCCGCAAACCCTTAGCTTAGAGATAGAAGGTACGCCACATCAACATCTCTCAATGAACCTCAATATTGTAGCCCAACACTCCGAAGACGGCAATGTTATTGAGCAAATCATCAACCCTAATATAGTAGACCTCAAACGTGCTGTGCCTGATGTTACTTTTTGGCGAATTGGTCAAGACGATTAAGAATTGGAAGAATTACGATATAACTATCGAGGGTAATAAGCTGTATATGAATCGCATTAGGGTAGAAGAGCGAAACAATGTAAAGGATTTTAGCCCTTGGGAAGTGCGCGAACCTAAAAAAACATTCCTTACTAAGCAGTCGTACCTTATCAAGTTCCCCGAAATGGACGATAAAGCCTATCAGCTACCCGTGATACAAGTAACCGACAACAGCTACCAAGTGCTGAAGGCGGACGAGGCAAACACACTTAGCAATGTTACCGAAGTACAGATAGGCGGCTACTGTTTGCCCCGAGTGATGTACCAAGGGCACTATACAGCGGTAGCGCGCAGAGGGGCGAACAAACCATTGGGCTGATATGGTATGACGGTTTGCACAACAATCAGAACAATGCGGGCTTTTTGTAAGGCCCTTACCCTCCGTTAGTAGCCGAGTATTGGAAGGACTGGTATAAGATGCGTATCGCTGCTGCCGAATATACGTGGAGCTTTATATGCAATAAAAACCAATTCCGCCACATTGCTTTGCGCGATACTATTCTTGCCTATAAGCAGCGAATGCTCATTAAAAGCCTTAATAAAAACCGTGCTCGATAAAGAGCATTACCAAGTAGAAATCACCACAATTGCTATCTGATGTACAACGCTTTCACCTCTATGAATGTCTTCAACGACAATCGCCTCAACGCCTATCTCGACACTATCTACAGTGCCATAGTCGCCGCTTTTTGGCAAGGAGCAGCTGCCAATAGTGTGTGGCTCGGTAGCTAAGGTAATGCAAGGTGTACTCCGACAATTACCTGGCCAAAGACATCGACTTAGTGATAGAAAGCTGGCAAGTACACCGCTATTTAGAGCAGCAATTGCCGTTGCTTTTTCCTTCCGATAGGGTAGAGGTACGCCCCCGAGCGGGTGATACTCTTTACCCTCGTTTATTGCCATTGAGTTTTGGCGACCTACCCTTATCAGTCCCATTGCTTATTATAAAGAAATCATAAAATACTATGTCTATTAGAACCTATACCGATACCATTTGCGAAGAACGTCCCCGCACTACCTCTCGTGGGGGTACAGAATACGAGCAATATTGTTACCCCAAAGAAAAGCCTATCCTCGACTGGGGAGTGTCGCTCACTGCCATTCTCAAAGAATGGAACCCCTCGCAGCCTATACCGTCTACCGAACTGCTAACAGTGCAATTCCCACAATTGCACTTGCTCACCGTTTATAAGAAATATAAGGGCTTCCGCAACTACGCGCGTATTACTACCAATGATTTTGTAGAGCTTATCGCTCCTGACGGACAAGAGTTAGACCGCCTGCCGCTGAATGCGCAGCTCAAATTGCGTTACAACCATTTTAGCCAATTGCCCAATAACAGCGATACACAGCTAAAAGATAACCTTGGGTGTTATCGCTACCGAAGAGAAAGGCAGCAGTGTAACCGAAATAGACCTGCCCACCGAGCGTAAAGAGGTAGTTATCACCTTGCACCGTACACAAGAGGGCGGGACAACTCCCACCCTCAAACCATCTGAAAGAAAGGTGTTGCGAATGACGCTCAACCACGCTACCCGCGAGCTCACCGGCGATAGAGAGTTTTCTGCTAAACCCAATCTAACTTCCTTCTGGGGCTTAATACAGAATAGCAAACGCTATATTCACCTTGCTGCTTTTCCTAATACAACTCTATCGTTTAGAGATACACCGCGCACAGGTGATATAGGGCTGTTTAAGGTAGATGCTTATCCGTCTCCCTCATTGATAGGTTGGTGTTTAGCCTCTCGATACCTATCGCAATACAGGGCGCGTAGACGAGGGGGGCTTCGATTTTAGCAAGACGCAAATACTCAGCTGGAAAGACAATAAGATAGCCTACCCAGGCGGTATCCTTTCAAGATTTTTTGACATAGAGCTTACCGTTATCAACGATGCCACCGCCTTTCATATCGATAAGAAAGATTTTAAATACCTGCTGAAAACCGATAAGAAAAGAGCGCGCCGAGGGTACATTTACCATTAAGAACCCTAACCACCTCACCTTTTACCATTAACAATGCCGATTTCTTGGAGGTTACCGAAATCAAAGGCAATGGCGAAGAGGAAGTAGTGGTAAAAATTCCGCTCGCAATCTTCCGAACTGATGACCGTGAGGCGAGCACAAAGGCTGGCTTAAGGTAGCTTCTTCAGCAGGTAGCGAGCAAGTGGTAAATGTAGAGATTAGCGTACAAACCGATGTAGCTTTTTGTTACTAAAAACGTGTACTTCTGCCTTGATAAAGAGCTCACCCGCGTACGCCAAACAGCCGCTGAAAGCGAGTTTATCACGGTAGCCCTTACAATGGAGTTCAACGGCTATGGGCGTAACTTTACCACTCACCCAAAGCTACGATTATGTTTTCTTTGAGGGCGTGGCAACTATGGATATAGGGCAGGAAGTACAAGATTTTTCAGAGACATCACCCTTCTTTAGAGATAAATACTAAAAACTGCTTAGCCCTAAAGAGATTTTCAAAGCGACCAAGGTATCAGCGGTAATTAAGGAAACCAATTTCAAAGGCGCGGTATTTAAAACACATACACTTACTGATTTGCACTACCTCCCTGGGAAGAAACCCTAAAAGCCTATCCGTACCTCACTCAAAGCCGTTTGCGCTCTACTTACAAGCAGAGTCTTATATCGGTATCAGCACTTACCCAAGAGGTACGCGCTCGCTCTTTGGGACAAATAGGGCTCTCAACCTTATCGACCTTTCGGCTATTAAGGACCCGCTGGCAGTAGCTAATTTTTAGCTTTTTGCGTGCTACCGCCGATGTTACCTACGGGGCAAACACTATCATCAGCAAAGAAACTCTTAGTCTCGAACCCAAACCTGAACCCAATGGCGCTCCTATCAGTGCGCTATTTCAAAACCAAAACTTCTGCCCCTGATTGGTTTTCGTTTGCAGGCGAGTATGAAGCCTTGGTAAGTTATGAACATACCCTCGCCGACAATGTGCTACTGAGTGAGGACTACAAGGCACAAGTAAAAAACCAAGCGCACTTACAAGCTCAATACAGGTTGGCTCTTTCCTGAAGAGATAGAAGTATTGTGGGAGCTCATCAAATCGCCCGTGTGCTTCTTGCGTATTGCAGGCGAATGGTTGAAGGTAATACCAATCACCCAGAAACCGCTGTCCTTGATAGCACCCGCAACCTGCATAGCTTTGTCGTCGAATTTCAACTATCGTCTAACGACTAATCCCTAAACCTATGTTCACCAATATCCAAGAACTCAAGCAATATACTAACGTTTCTAACTGTTTAGATTTCGACCTCCTCAAAACCTATATCGAGGAGGCGCTCCGTGTAAAAAGTATATCCATATATACCCAAGTCTACTGCTGAAACTTTAAGCGGCGACGAGCTCAAACTACTCAAAAAAAGCAGTGGCCAACTATGCAGTAGCTTATGCTATTCCCTTCCTAAAGGTGAATTTATCCAATACCGGTGGTAACTACTACTCCGATGATAAGATGGAAAAGTCGCCTTGGTGGGACTTGCGCGATTTGGGGCTTTCGTCTATTGCTATGGGCGACCGTGCTCTAAACGATTGCATAACCCAGCTTATCGAGCAAGGAAAATTACCGCGCACAAGTGGTATCATTGGCAGCGTCAATGAGTTCGAAAAGTTTTACAGCCTCAATAATTCGTGGGAGGTTTTCACTAAGTTACAGTCCCTAATACAATGGATGTGGGAGAGTGTCGTCGCTCCACAAGTGACCACCTGCACTCCTGATGATTTGCGCGCTTATCCTGTTATATGGGAAAAGCTACAGCGTACCGTCGTTTTCTTTACCGTTGCCGAAGCCGCTCTAATGAATAGCTTCTCATTCACGGCTACCGCTATTGTACAGCAGTGGGAGGAACTACCTTGGCAAAAGAGCAAAATACTCAACGCTGCCGAGCTCTACACCCTTGCCAAACGCTTGCAACAACTCGCCCGCCACGAACTCGCTCAACTCAAACAGCTGCTCGAAAAAGAAGCCGTAGCCTGCTATAGGCCCTCACCAGCTGCCCAACAAGTAGAAAAAAATGAAAAGCGGACTCTATTTCTAACCCCTAACCCTAAAATGGAACTTACTAAATTTAGCAAAGACAGCCTTTATCAGCGCATATCCGCCTCGTATATAGACGAGAATTTTCAACTGCTACCTGCCGAAGAGGCGGTTAAAACGCGTTTGCGCCATATACACGGCTTGCGACTGTCCAACAAGTACTCTAAGCACCAAGCCGTACAGATACACATTCGCGAGATGGGTGTAAGCCAGCCACCGCCCTACCGCGACTACTCGTGGGCAATGCAAAATCTTTGGCGATATAGAAAAAAATCAGACCTACAAGCCGAACGCCTTATCCTTGCCGAACGCTATTGGGAGCTCTACCAGCGCGCCCTCAAAAAAAGACGAACTCGAGCAAGCACGCCGCGCCCTCGACTCGTATAAGTCGCTCTTCAATTTTGATAAAGAAGAAAAAGAAATCAATTTTGAAAAGATTACTGCCAATGAATACCATATCAAGATGAGCCGTAAGAGTGCTAAGATGTTGCGCGCTGCCCTCACTTCAGGAGTAGTAGACTTCAACAACTTGCCCGCTACCGATACCGACTACGAAGACATAACCGATGACCCCGACGATGAAACCACTGATTAAAACCAGTTAAACAAATCCTCCTCAACCCTATGCAAATGGCTGCCGTATCTGCCAACCGCTATGCAGGTGTAAAACATATCTGCATAGAGGCAGGGCGTGGTACGGGTAAAGAGTACCATACTCGGCTGGTTTGTAAAGGAAGCGGCAAAGCAAATGCCACGCGCTACGGGCGTACTGGTAGGGGCTATTTTCGTACAGATAAAAAGCCGCACCTTCCCTCTACCAAAGAGGGCTTGGAGATGTTCGGCTTTTACGAAGAGGTAGATTATGTAGTAGGGCGAAGCGGCAAGGCTATGGGTTTTCGAGATGCCTTTTCAAGCTCCCAACTCGTGGAGCAACGTGGTGCACTTCTCTAATGGCTTTATATTAGTACTCGTATCCCTCGATGACCCTAACAGCGGGCGCGGACTCAACTCTTACATCGTTATTGGCGACGAAGCAGCCCTCCTCGAACACGACCGACTTTTCAACAACGTACTGACCACCAACCGCGCCAAGAAGATAGCCTTTGATAAGGCAAGCCTGCTGAATGCTACTATCTTCACCTCGTCGGTAGCCCTCACCAAAACGGGAGAATGGTTCACCGCACGCGAAAAACTCGCCAAACAGAAACCTACTGAGCACCTCTTTATCAAAGCCAACGCCCTCGTAAACCAAGAAAAACCTCAAACCTGGTTGGATACAAGAAATGTACGAGCAGCGCGTATCCGACCTGCTTTTCAATGCCGAAATAATGAACATCCGCCCTGGTAAGGTGGCTGACGGCTTTATGCCAAATTGTCAGCCGATAAGCATTACTAAAGTACCAGTACAACACCACTGCCCTGCAAGACTTCTCGCAGAGTTTCACCCCTCCTGCACCTACGACAACGATTTGCTAAGCGGTGTGCCCCTCGAACTCTCTCTCGACTTTGGTGGGCGTATTAATTGCGGTATTGTAGCCCAAGAAAGCAAGGTAGCCAACACTATAACAATACTCAAAGACTTCTTTGTCAAAAACCCCTTTAAATTGTCAGATTTGATAAAGAAAATCATCGACTACTACGAGCCCCACCGCGCTACCTGCAATAAAATATACCTGTACCACGACCGTTCGGGCTTCAAAAGCGAGGCAAATAGCAAAACCACCTTGGCGCAAGATGTAGAGGATATGCTGCGCACAGCAGGCTGGCAAGTGTTCAATCGCACCCCCAACACCAATAACCCAAGCCATATCCTCAAATTCCGACTTATCAACGAGATATTAGAGGAAAACAACCGCTCCCTACCCTTTGTCCGTCTCAATGAAGACAATTGCCCCAACCTCATCGTCTCTATGGAAAACGCTGCCGTCAAACAGAAAGAAGACGCCTTTGAGAAAGACAAGAGCAGCGAACGCTCTAAAACCATACCCAGGAGCACGCCACCCACCTCTCTGACTGCTTCGACTACCTCCTGTGGTGGAAGTATGCCTACCTGCTCGATAACGCCTACCACGATAGCTTTATCATTACCACCGTATAAGTACAACCCGCATAGGTACAAAAGTAGCCCAAAAAAGTTGTCCTTACATGTCCTGCTGTACCTTTGCACCGTCAAACACAAAGTACTTTTCGTTGTTGATATCAGTTAGTTTTAGGACACTTTGCCAAACCTTATAAGTTTGGCAAAGTTTTTTAAACTACTCATTTCAATAACCAAAGGCTTCCTTTAAAACTTACCACTGATGAAACCACAAAATTTTCTGTCTTTCAACGAAAAAGACTATCTACTTCAAAGAAGTAGGCAATGAGTATTGGATAGCTATCAAACCCTATCTGCGAAGCACTTGATATTAATTACAACCGTGCTTACCAAAACATCTTGGACGACGAAAACCTATCTCAACTATTTGCTAAACAGCAAATGGTTGATACCTTAGGAAGAGCTAAAGAGATGATTTGCCTCCCCGAAAAATACATCTACGGTTGGCTCTTTTTCGCTTAGGGTCTAAATCAGAAGCTTTAAAAGCAGTACCAAATGAAATGTTATGAGGTGTTGTTTAACTATTTCAATGGGGCTATAATAGGTAGAAAAGAAGCTGTGTAGAAAAACAAGCCGATACCCAAAAGAAAAATAGAGCGAGTAGAACAAGAACTCAAAAACAATCCGCAATACATAGAGCTTATCACCCTAAGACAAGAAAGCGAACAAATAAAAACAATACCTAAAGAAAATTGACAAAACAAATTATTGAAGAAACACCTTCCTCTTTTAAATAAAAAAATAACCTGCAATGATTTGCAGGCTATTTTTTATAAAGCTATATCGTATAAAAAGGCAGAGACGTGTTGTCTGTTTAGACAATACGTCTCCCTTTTTGGGGCTTTTGCTAGTAATAGGGGATGTATTGTCTGTTTAGACAATACATCTTCCCTTTTAATAATTAAAATTAACTATTAAATTTGCAGGGGTAAAATATTATTTATAATTTTTGCGCCCTAAAATAACATTTCGCTTAAATGAAATGAATGAATTAGGCTACACAAAGTATACAGAAGAACAATTAGATAAAATAGGAAACACAGCTATTTATCTAGTAAGCACATCAAAAATTTATCTAAAACTAAATTTTTGAAGCTCATTTATATATTAGATGAAGAGTCTATCAAAGCATCTGAATCCCTTTTTAATATTCAATACAAGGTATGGAAATATGGACCTGTGGCTGATGCTATTTTTATAGATTTATCTTCCGAAATAAAAATTGTTAGATCCTTTTTATCGAAAAAGGACTCAGAAGGGCATATATCTCCCTAAAAAATCGTTTAATGATGATGAATTTTTCTGATAACGATATCGATTTATTAAACAAAAGTAATTGCCGAGTTTGGCAAGAGAAATGCTAAAAGTTTGGTATCCTATACTCATCGCCCTGATTCTTTATGGACAAAAAGCCAAAGAGAAAAATGTGTATGATGATTTGATGAATGAGGATATTAACAGTACTCGATTTTGTGATTGATTTAGCTGATTTGGTAGCTGATGACCAGCGAAAAAGGTATTTACGAATCGTATATAGAGCAGTTTTGACAATGTTTACAGAAGGAACTATTATCTACTTCACTCCCTTCTATTTTTAAGAATGGGAATCAAGCCAAGAACAAATACTTTGTAGTACTGAAAAATACAGGTACTAACTGCCTTATAGCTTCTCTCCCCTCCAGCCAAGACTACGTGCCAAGTTATGCACAAAACCTCACGGTTGCATAGAGTGTGAAGAAGCTGATTTTTAACTGCTTTTGTGATTGCTCCTACTTTCATAGTAACCCAATGTGGTAAGAGCTTTCCATTAACTACCTATTTATACGGTCATCAGTTAGACGAATATACTATACAATTCCTTGAAGAGTTATACCCTAATCCTATTGCCGACTATGAAAATATGGGGGCAAATGGAAACCTCTCTTTTCAAGAACTGATAACTTGCTTTAAAAATCAAAATCAGTAAAAATAAATATAAAAAGATTTTTATAAATTAATATTTTACAAAAATAACCTGCAAAATACTTGCAGGTTATGCGTACCTTTTGCAGCGACTTATAAGTGTTGGTGTAAAATCCAGCAAACATACATTAATAACAATATAATCCGTGAAGGGGTTGTATAGCCGTAATGCTATACAGCAATCTGCTTTCCAGCACTTGTAAGTCAGCCCCCACTCACGGATTTTTATTTTTTTATATATTATGACTTACAAGGAAAATTTAACTTCAGAAGAAATCGCGCAACGAAAAGCAGCGCGCAAACGCTTCCACGAAATCGTTAAACAACGCTGGCAAGAGGAAACGCTAAAAACCTCTCAAAAAAGCGCTTAAGAAAAATCAGTAAAAATGGCAACCTCCCCTTGCACATACTCCCCTATCGGGGACTACCTCAAAGGGGGAAACCCTGAACCCGACCTTATACTATTAGCCAAAGAGGTAGGAGGCTCTTTTGCGCGTACGCTTTAGCCAAGGCGTATGGTACTTGCACTTCACTTTCTTTGGCAAAAAGGTAGAAAGCGCTGCCGCTAACCTTACTCGAAGCTATTAACGGCTTAATCATCAACAAAACATCTTCAAAATTCACAATTCACAATTAACAAGTAACGATATGGAAACAAATCATAAAATGCCCTGCCCACTAAATGAGAATCTTGGAATGAAGCTATCGGCTTTGGCTTTTCGGAGGTAGAAGAATATTTTTAAAGAGAATGAGTACGCACAATCAGCTTTTTGAGTTGTTGCAGTGCAAAGAACACTTTGGTTTTGCAGCTGAAGAATGGGAGTTTATCACCAAAAGCACTTTCATCAATGCTTTCACTTTCGTTTATCACCCAAAAGAACAGCCAAGCTATTGAGGATTTTTTTACGAGGATTACAACGGCTTTTAATAACTCCTACATCTTTTTGCTTTTGGCAATGAAGAAGCCCTACTTGCGGGTGCTTTTTGTCCTTTCTCAATCCTACCCCCTCGCTACCTTTGCCAAAATTATAAATAAAAATAGTACTATGGCAAAGAAAACATCCTCTTCTATTGTTATCAAAAATCAACGGAAAAGAAGTAACCGATACTTTTCAGGACTCAGAAACGAGGTAAAAAACTCTCCTCAGAACTTAAAGATCTCACCCCTGGTACCGAATTGTTCGAGAAAAAGTTCAAGAACTCAAAAACGTTCAAAAACGATTCGAAGAAGTAAAAGGCGAAATACAATCCGTAAAAAGCCGTTGAAGAAAGCGTCAAACCAGTCGAAGAACTTACCAAAAACCTCTTCGTTAGGGCTCTATTTTTAGCAGCGTCTTCAAGGCTAATATAGCCACCTCCCTTTTTGAAGGGCTGCTCGGCAAATTTCGCTCTTCTACTGACGAACTCCTCAAAATATCCGACCTGATGACGGGCGTAGAGAAAACCACGGGCCTTGCCTCCGAGCAGGTACGCCAGCTGTGGAACGAGTTCGACAATCTCAATACCCGCACCTCCAAACAAGAACTACTCAATATCGCCCAAATAGGCGGTCGCTTGGGCATTACCGATAAAGAGCAAATCAAAGAGTTCACCGAGCAAATCGATAAAATATACGTAGCCTTAGGCGACTCGTTCCAAGGCGGATTAGAAGAAGTTACTACCAAGGTGGGCAAACTCAAAAACCTTTTCGAGGAAACCCGCAATCAAAACTACGGCGAAGCCCTCAACGCCATTGGCTCTGCCTCAACGAACTCGGGGGCGAATGGTAGCAGTAGCGAGCAGAACATCACCGATTTTGCCACCCGCATAGGGGCATTGCCTGCGGTACTAAAGCCCCTCTATCGAAAAAAACATTAGGGCTTGGGGCTGCCTTCGAGGAAAGCGGTATTGATGCCGAAGTGGCTTCCAGCGGTTACTCGCGCTTTATGAGCGTAGCGGGTAACAATATCGCTGCCTTTGCCAAACAGATGAAGCTCACCACCAAAGAAGCCTCCGAACTGTTCAACACCCACCCTGAAGAGTTCTTTTTGCGCTTTGCTGAGAGTATGAAAGGCTTAGGAGGCGAACAAACTGCTGCCATATACAAAAACTTAAAAGCTCAGCACCCTCGAGGTGCAAAAAGCCCTCGGTACGGCAGGCGACAATGCCGACCGCTTCCGCTCTCTGATGAACCTATCAGGACAAGCAATGCAAGACGGCACCTCTATACAAAACGAGTTCAACAAGGTAAAACGAAAAATACCGCTGCCATTTGGGAGAAAAATAAAAAGTATTTGTCGAGACCTTCACCTCTGACATTATGACGCAATGGTTCGGCGGACTTATAAAGCTACTGGGTTGGCTCACAGGGGTAACCTCCAAGGCAGGCGATGGCGTAAAATCCTTCCGCGAGCGTCTCGCCTTTTTGGTTAAAACCATCGTGGTTTGTACTACCGCCGTAGTAAGCTACCGCGCTGCCGTGTTTATAACTGCTAATATCACCAAATTAGGGTACAGCACAAACCCTTTTTGTATAATGCAGCAACTAAAATTTCAACAGCCCTCAACGGAATAGCTACCAAAAAAACTTATTTATTGGCAGCCGCCAAAGCAGTGCTAACAGGTAATTTCAAAAGTGCAGCCGCTGCAATGCGCGCTTTCAATGCTGTAGCCGCCGCTAACCCATTAGGCGCTTTATTGGCAGTCATAGGGGCAGTAGTAACCGCTATAACCCTTTTCAACAAAAAGTAGATGAAAATGTGAAATTGCAAAAACGATTGCAAGAAGCCCAACGCGAAGTGAAAGAAGCTGTTGAGAGCGAGAAAAAATAAAATACAAACCCTCGTTGCCATTATCAAAGATGAAACCAAAAGTCGTAAACTGAACGCCTTACGGCTATGAAACAATTGCAAGACATTGCCCCCGATTACTTCAAAACCCTCGACATCGATAAACTGAAAACCGAAGAGGGTACCAAGGCAATTGATGCATACATCAATGCTTTAAGGCGCAAAAAGGAAGCTGAGAAAAAGCAAATAGATAGCGAACTGGGTGATGAGATAGAAGAGATTAAGAAGAACGGACCTTTAGCTTATAACAGTAAATGGAATATTGCTAATCTTTACCGCGACGAAAAACTATGAGCCTACTTATAAAGAATATATTGACAAGAAGAGAAAGGAAACAAACAATATGATTAAGGCGGGTATGTTCAAAACAAAAAGCACAAGTAGACGAATATTGGAAAAAAAGTGGTAGAAGAAGCGGGTTGGGGTATACGAAAACCAAAAACAAACTGCTTAAAGAAAAGAAGAAGCAAGAGCAAAGAACTTAGAAGAGTGGAAAAAGTTAGAAGCTGCTGATATAGCCGAGAGGGCACGCCTCAACGCTCAAAACGGCGGTGGCGGTGGTGATGATGATCCGCCTAAACCTACTAAAGAGCCCAAAAGACTACACCGATGACTACCGCAATGCCAATAAAGCCCGCTTAGCTGCCGAGCAAGAACTCCAAAAGGAAATCACACAGGGTTTAGAGGAAAGCCTCGATAAGCAGCTGGCTCTTACCGAGCAAAAAGTATAACGACAAGCGCTTCAGCTACAACAAGAAAAATGCCGACTTAGAGCAGGACATTCTAAAACTGAAAACAGAAGCCAAAACCAATAACGATCCAAAACCTGCTAAAAACAATTCAAGAAAAACGCAAAATGCAAGAACTCAACAAGCAAATAGCTGTTGAATACGAAAAAGCAAGAACAAGCCGAACTCACTCAAGTACGCGAAAAAGCACAGTGCCAAAGAGGTAGAGCGCACCCTCAAAGAGATGAACGACTGCCTTGCCATTAAGAAACGCGAAAAGGCAGAGGAACTCCTCCTTTATTCAGGATTTGGACACCGCCAAAGAAGCCCTACGCAATCAGATTTCTGACAAAGAACTATCGCAAATCAAAACCTGAGGAGGCTAAAAAGCCCTCCGCCGCAAAAGCCGATGAGGAGATTTTGAAAGAAAGCCTTGCCAGCTTCGAGGCGCAAAAGAAAACTCCTAATAGGCTACCTACAAACCGTTACCGGTGAAGCCAAAGACAAGCTCATAGAAGACATTCAGAAGGTGGAAGAGCAAATGACCAAAAGTAAAAAGAGCAGTTGGACGGCTTAAAACACCAAAGAGGTAGATAAAGAAGCAGGCGGTGAGTTAGAAAAAGGTAGATGTATTAGGTTATACTGCTGCCGAATGGGAAAATGTATTTAAAAACCTCGATAACGTGCACGCGCGCTTCCGAGCAGTCGAAATGGGCATAGGGGCAATGACTAACGCTTTTTAGTATGTTTAGCCAGTTGCAGGAAAAACCTAAACGCTAAAGAGCTGAACAAATACACCGCCAACCAGCAGAAGAAAAACAAGCCTTACTCGACCAACTCAACCAGGGATATATTTTCCAAGCCCAATACCAAAAAAAGAGCTGCAACGCCTCGATGAGGAAGCCGAAGCCAAAAAGAAAGAACTCGCCCTCAAACAATTCAAAGCCCAAAAAGCCGCCAATATGCTCAATATTATAGCCAATACAGCTTTTGGCGGTAACACGTGCTTATGTTGATGGAGGGGCAATAGGAGGTATAGCACTTGCTGCCATTGTAGGAGCGATAGGAGCTGCTCAGTTAGGCATTGTAGCCGCCCAACAGCCACCAAGCTATGCCAAAGGCGGGTATACTAAGGGCTTAGGCTTTACTGACGAAACAGGTCACGAGGTAGCAGGGGTAGTACACGGCAAAGAGTACGTAATACCCGCAATGCTTCTGGCCGACCCTCAAGTCGCCCGCGTTACCGAGTGGATAGAAGCCAAACGCACTGGCAAGGCGCAAAACACCTACGCCACTGGCGGTAATGTATCGGCAGTATCTGAAACGTCCTACACGTCTGACAAGTCAGATAAAGGAGGAGACCAATTGGCTTCTATGAGCGAACTCAAACACACCCTTGCCCAGCTCACCGCCACCCCTCGACCGCCTCGAGAAAAACGGTGTAGACGCCTACGTGATTGCCGATGCCAAAAACGGACGTGAAATGCAACGCGCTATTAAAGAATACGAAAAACATCCGAGATAAAAATAAACATTAGTCGTTAGCCGCTAGCAAGCGACAACATTCTAACGACTAACGACTAAACACTAACGACTAAAAAAATGAATATAACAATACCACAAACATACTGAAGAACTCAATGAGCAGCAACGAGGCGCCCTGTGCAAGATACTCTTAACCACTTCCCCTTCGGAGGGGTGGGGGAGGTTACCTGTGCGCATTATCCAAATCCTCCTTTCGCACCTGCCCAAGCGCACCCAGCAGCAGCTACTCCTGCAAGTGCCATTCACTGCGCTATGGCAATACGCCGAGCCTTTCCTCACTACCGAAAAAGCTATACCATTTTTCCACCCTCACTTCCCCTTTGAGGGGGCAAGGGGAGGTTATCCCTCCCTGCTGATAGGCTTGCCAACCTTACTATCAAGCAGTTTTTCCGTAGCCGATAGCCTCTATTATCGTTTGCGCTTATCGCAGTACCAGGACGAGTTGCTATTGCGCCAGCTTATGGCATCGCTCTACAATCTTCCTGACACGCCTTTTGATGTGCTAAACCTCCCACAAGTAGCCGAACATACCGATAAGACACCTATAAACACTGCCTACGAGGTAGCCTTTGCTTACACCTGCTGTAGGGAGTATATCATTGGTAAGTACCCCAAAGTGTTTGCCTCTCCCAGCTCCACCCAAAAGAGGCGAAAACCCCGTATTTAGGAAAGAAGCAGCTTATACCCTTTTTTCAAAGATTATCAGCGTAATGGCAATGGATAAGCATCAGCCCTTAGGCAATTGGCACCAGTGCAATGCCACCTGAGTGTACGACTTCTTCGAAGTCCTCTCCGAATCAATATTACAAGCAGAACAGAGGGCAAAAATCATAATAATTCTACAAAAACTTCTAAACCTGTCCCACGCTGAAAAACAAAAGGTAAAAGGCTAACAAACAGTCTTTTTACCTTTTTATTTCCCAATAGCCACTCCACAGCCCTCCCTTAGCTTCACTACTGCCAACATACAGCCACCATACAGGCAACCTACAGCCAATACCCCTAAAACACCCTGCAAACTCTTATTGCACAACGCTTCGCACCCTTTTTCACCTCTTAGCCACCAGTAGAAAAACAGTCCTTTCACAAAACCAAACAAACCTCCCTACCTTTGCCTCGTCATTCGTTTCATATCATAGTTAGTTAGTGAAAGAAGGATAATTTTTTTCTCATAATGGTATATTTTTTTAGGCGTACCCTCATAACGGGTGCGCTTTTGTCTCTCTCATCCCTGGCACCTCGTCTTCATATATCACCCCATTTTTTTCTAAATTCAAATTGTAAAAATCACTAAGGCGGCAGGGGGTTTTTTTCTTCGTTCAATGAATACAAGCTGATAACCCCACCACCCATACCCGCTGACAATCAGCCGCTTAATTTTTTTCTATAATGATAAAAAAAGCCTGTCCTTTCCCAATAAAAAGCCTACCTATTACCTTTGCCCAATAAATCACAAACACCTATGGAGAAAGTTTTTAAAGGACGTACTGGCTGAAATGAGAAAAACTCGACCAGCGCAAAAAGCCCATACCTTTCACCATAACCGTACGCACCTACAACAAGCAAAAATAGCTTTGGCGGCAAACTCTGTACTTATACGGGCGCAACCCTTATGCAGCAACCCCGCTACAAACAAGAATTTGAAAAAGAACCCCAACCACTGGCAAAACAAAACCCGCAATCTCAAACTCAGCGACGGCACCATAAAGAAAAATTTGTATCCTCTTTATCGTCGCTTTCAACGGAAAAGAAGTAATTTATTAATAATTTAAAAATGAATAACACTACACGATTAGCTGATTGCGCTCAAATACTCATCGGCAAAAAAACATAGACAAGGCAAAAACCAACGAAAAAGAAGAAGGTTATCCAATTATAGTGGGAGCATCAGATATTCAGCAAGGGCGTATTTGTTGCAAACGCTATGTAGTGCCCGAAAATGTAAAAATCCTGTTTTTTTGCCCAAAAAGGCGACATTATCATCAGTACAGTAGGTACATTAGGCAAAAATAGGAGTGATGGATATTGAACAAGCTATCGTTTCTAAACACGTGGTAGCTATCAGACCTCATAAAACGGTTTGTATTCCTTATTTTGTCGCCCTATTATCAAGACTTCTCTTAGATATGCCTGCACAAGAAGAAGAGGTTATCGGATTTTTCTAAAAATGGATATAAATTTTTTTAGAAAAACCTTACTATTTTATTGCCTTCTTATGAAGAACAAGAACGAATTATTACAGAGGTTTCTAAGATGTTTATGAGTTACTTCTTAATGGAATTTGAAACTGCTAATTTTTTTAACTACTGCTGATTTTTAAACACCCTCAAAGAACGTTATGCTACGTGGAAAAAGAAGAACGGCCTAAAAGCTATAGCCCTCATTGAAAAAAATTATCTTCCTTACTTAGAGAGATAGAAGTCACTGAAGCTACTATTGAAGAACACGATAGAAAGTATAATAAAATAAAAAAATCGTTATTTAAATTTATAATATGAAAATAGATAAAAAAACATCATCGCCCTATTAACAGAATGCCAAACTGAAGGTAATACCCTACGTATCACCCAACAACTCGACCGTAAAAACCTATGCACAGCTCAACAAAGTACTTACCACTATAGGGGGGTAAGTGGAGCTCAGCAAAAAAAGTGCATATTTTCCCTGAAGAGGTAGAAGATATTATAGAGCAGATTATCAACACAGGTGAATACACCTCTGAAAAAACAAGCTTTTCAATTTTTCCCTACCCCTACAGCTTTAGCTGAAAAAAATAGTAGCTTTAGCAAACATACAGCCCTCAGACTCCTGCCTCGAGCCCAGTGCAGGTACAGGCAACATCGCCCGCCTAATGCCTCATTGCGATTGTATAGAGCTAAATGAAAAAAATCGCCAAACCCTACAAGCTCAAGGCTTACACCTTATCCACAACGACTTTTTAACATTCGAGCCTCAAAAAGATTACGATGTAATAGTAATGAACCCTCCTTTTAATAAGGGACAAGACATTGCTCACATCACCAAAGCCATACAAATTGCTAAACGTTGTGTAATAGCGATTGCTTCAGCATCAATTCTTTTCAAAAAAACGACAACAAAACCAAGTCTTTCCGAGAGTTGGTAGCTCAGTACAACGGCTCTATTGAAGAACTTCCCGCTGATAGCTTCAAAGAAAGCGGTACCAAGGTAAATACAGTACTTATCAAAATTAATAAGTAGTTTGCTATGAAACAATTAGACAAAGATTTATATATGCTTTCAGCCTCCAAAACGGCTGTACTCTTTGGCTCTGATAAGCAAAGCTCTCCACCCCCAAAACCCAAAAAAGACTCAAGCGATACCGATAAGTTTGCCGCTTGGGGCGACAGCAACCTATACCCGCAAGAGTTCACCAAAAACTCAACAAAACGGGCGCGGCTATTGGGGGCTTGGAGGTGCTCATCTCCGCTCATTACGGCTTGGGCTTCCGCCTCTACCAAGATGTAGAAACCGAAGAGGGCGTAACCACTCGCGAACGCCTCCGCTCGGCTTTCCCCGATATTGATAGCTTCTTCAAAACCTGTCGTTGGGACGTAACAATGGCAGAGATTATCGAAGATTTTGAAACCTACGGCATTGCCTTTGTCGAGTACCTGCTCGCTCCCAACTTCGACAAAATTGTATCCGTAAAACGCCAGCAAGCCCCGCATTGTCGCTTGGGCGTACCCAACAAAAAAAGGCTTTTGTCGATAAAGTCTATATCAATACCACTTGGGGTGATACCTCAACGACGAACTAACCATAGAAGAGCCCTTTTTCTCCGATATTCACAATGTCGAAACCCTCAAAACCTTTTGCAAAGAAAAGAAAAATCGACAAGTTCATCGTGCCCGTAATGCGCACGCTTACTACAGAGAAGAATTACCCCAAAGTAAAAATGGCATAGTTCCTTCTACAACGGTTGGGTAGATGTAGTGCTTTCCGTGCCTGCGTTCAAAAAAAGTATATGTTCGAAAACCAGTTGAACCTAAAATACGTGATATACATCGCCGATGACTTCTTCCTTCATAAGTTCGGAAGAGAGGAATGGCAAGAAATGCCACAAGAAAAACGCGAAGCCGCCCGTCAAGAAACCATTAAGGCCATTGACGATCATATGAGCGGCAACAAAGCAGCAGGGCGTTCGTTTGTATCGCCTTTCTTCCGTGATAGCAACAACAACCTTATAAAGGGCATTGAGGTAATCCCTATAGATGACAAGATTAAGGACGGCAACTTCTTGCCCGATGCCAGTGCGGGCAATTCCGAAATACTCTTCCCTATGGGGGTAGACCCTTGTCTGCTCGGGGCAGGCATACCAGGGGGCAAAAACCTATCAGGCTCCGGCTCTGATAAGCGCGAGGCGTACACCATTCTCTCCACCCGTATGCCTGTAAAGCGATTGCGCACCCTCGAAGTGTTCGAGCGTATCCGCGATTGGAACAACTGGGACAGCACCCTATACGGCAACTTCCCCAATATCAACCTCACCACTCTCGACAAAAAACCCCAACGGACAACAAACCATAGTAAATTAATTATGTATCTCCAATTAAAGAAAATATTTTAGTGATTTAGCATACCAAAATATCCATATCAAGGATAAGTGGGCTATTTCTCTCGCGAGATTGCCGAAAAAGAACGCTCTTTTAATGGCATAGCCTCACCATTTTTGGCAATTTACGATTATGAATTAGGCTTAGACGGAGGCGAACTAAACACTATGGGCAGGCGCAAAATCACCTTCTCAATTATCTATGCCAACGCCCCTCACGACAATTTCTGAGGCACAACAAAAGCTTATCAGTAAGGCAGAAGCCATTGCGTTACAGTGTTTAGCGCGCATTCGTTGGGATAATCATCAAAAAGGGCATTTCCTCTTCAATTCCTTTTGAAAAAGATTTAACCAAAATCTACCCAGTGGAGGACCCTCAAGCACACTTTTTGGTGTAGATGTAGAAGTACATTTTAAAACCCCCACACCATTAGAAGTTAAACAAGAAGATTGGACAGTACCCGTAGGGCTGTAAATAATTATGAATGAAGAAGAAATAGGCTATAAGGCAGCAGCAATGCTACAAAGTGCCCTCAGAAATGAGACCAGCAGATTTAGTAGGCATATTCGCAACAAAGAAGAAAGCCTACAAAACACACAAGCAGTTCCTCGTTTTCGTACCTCTGAACGCATAGAGGGCTACAAGCAGCAGTACCTAAAAAGGCATAGCTATCAAAAATGCATCGACAAGGCTTTGTGCTGCATTATGGTATCGAGAGCGGTAGGCTGCGCAAATCGCACGAGCGTACGCGCCATAAGCCGAGAGAAACGAAGTACCGCGTAGAGGCACACCTATATCGCAAGGGACAAAAAAGAACAGCCTTTTTATCGATAAAGTGGTTAATGATAGCCTAGTATTAGAATACCTTGCCACCGCTATTAGCCAGGCACGCAGCGAGGAAATAGTAACCTACTTAGCGCGAGGCTTGGAGAATAAGAGCTGAGTAATCAGCAGGCAGCTCAGCATCAATATCGCGCAAATACTTATCGAGGGCAGTAAAGGTAGTATGCCCAGTGATAAGCATTAGCTGGCTCTTAGTTTCGTGAGGGGTAAGCGTTTTTGCGCAACTCACGATATAGCTTGGTAATAAAGGTATGTCGAAAAGAGTAAATGCCGTATTCGCTACCCATACCAAATACTTCTTTCACTTTCTTAAATCGTTTACTCCAATAATCACGCTTGTTTACCTCTGAAGTTTCCCAGCTTCCCTACGCCTTGGGGTGCAAATAGATAATAATCAGGATTTGCCCTTTAAGGTGAGCTATTTCTTAAAGAGGAGTTCAGGAATGATTTTAGTTTTTGTAGTTGGTTTTTAGCATCTACTACCAGCTGGCGCTCCTCAAAATTAATATCTTTTACACGCAAACGGCATACCTCGATAGGCCGTAGGGAAGTTATAACTTACAAATTTAATCATCAGCAGCAGCTGCTTGTCGTGAGTTTCAAGGTATTTAAATAACCTCTTCTTGCGCTTGGGTATAGGTTTTATTGCGTTCGGGCTTAGCTTTTAGCACAGGTATTTTGCTCACAAAATTATCAGTGATGTATTCGTTTTCTTCCAAGAAGGTGAATAATATAGAAAGGCTTTGCCCGAAAGTTATTGCGGTTTTTGGGGCTGGTACGTTGCAATACACTATTGAGGAAGTTAAGGACTGTCCGTTTAGTAATCACAGAGAAGACGCGTCCTTTAAAGCCATTTTCATACAGCCATTTTTGGAAGTTCAGCAGTCGGTACTTATGGTCTTTAAAAGAAGTTTCTTTCATTGTAGCCTGAGCGTTTTCCAAAACCCTAATTCAAGGGCTTTTTCTATGTTTATTACCTTTTCTTCGGTATACCCCTCTTCATACGGGCTGTACCCATTTTTTAGCACATCTTCTACCATATCGCGCAATTGCTTAGCTGCTGCACGGCGTACTGAAGCATCTTGATGTCGGTTCATACCATAGTAGAGCGGTGTCTGCCTCTCCATCTTGTTAGTTTTAGGATTTAGATAAGAGAAGTACACGTACCAACGTTTAGAAGTATCGCCTCCAGCATCATAGATTTGGGGTTTTGTATAGAGACCTTTGTTTTTCATATCGTATGCGTTTCCGTATGCGTTTCGCATGCGTTTTTCAATTTCTCACTAAATTCAGATATAAAAAAGAGTGATTTATGCATATAAACCACTCTTTTTCAGCTATCTAAATTTTGTAGCGGGAACTGGAGGGTATTCCCGAAATCAAAAAAACTGTAATAATCTAATTATCAAGGCCTTTTTCATTAATAAAAGGTATATAAATATTACATATAAGTCCCAAAAATAGTCCCAGACCACAAGGGTACTATATATAATAATTATTATTTTATTTTTACGTATATTAATAGTAATAATATTTATATGATTTATATGCAGGGGTTAGTTGTTGATTTACAAGGTGATTTTTGCACACAAACTGCACATAATTCATTTCTGCACATAAATTATTTATGTGCAAGCTGCAAATTAGTCTTCAATAGGCTTGAAAAATCTCATCAAAAATACTCTTTGGTATCGCCTAAGGTCTGTTCTAAGCTGTAAGTTTTACTTTGCCTATTATCAATAATATCATCACTAAAAGGAAAAAGTAAATCTAAACTTATCATCAACTCCGAGCTCTTTATACTTCAGTAGTCCGAGTTTATCCAATTTTGCGTTTACCCCTACGAGCAATTCATATATTTGCTCCATAAGTTCCCTATCGGTTAGCTGCCGATGGTTTCTAATGCTATTATTAGCTGCTAATTCTTCTTTCATTGCTTTATTTCTTTATTCTCTCCACCATCATCTGCATAATTTGTTTTTCAGTTCAAAGTTTTTCTTTCTCCAGCCGTTGGTTTTCGTCTTTTAGTTTATTATAATCGTTCATATACGTACGTCTAATTTTTATAATATCAGTAATTACGTATGCAGACAGTATACAAGTAGAGATAGTGTAAAGTGTGTTAAAAAATCATAGTTTTGTAATTTTATATTTGCTACAAAAATACAAAAAACTACGAATTATTCACTATTTTTTTGGTACTACAAATCACCTAAAATTGTTTTTTTAATATATTAAAGCCCTTTTATGTTATTTTGAGAAATTCTCATTATTCTCAAAAAGCATTTCTTTTTCATCTTCTGAAAGTCTTTCAATTTCATTCTTTTTCTGTCGCAAAGATTTATCAGCTCATTAGAATAAGTTTCTAATATATTTTTTTCATTTTCAGGTAAAAATTCCTGTATATTATGAATGTGACTTCCGTAAAATAAAAATACATACCAAATCTCTTAATTGTAAAATTAATTCGTCTGATAGCTTTGAGTAGTTGTATATAACTGTATAAAACTCGAAGCCCACAATAAGTATTTTTATCATTTTGTTTCTTTTTAGAAACTTTTTCTTGTACTTTATTAACTTCTACTTCTATTAATTCATCAATCCTAATAGCTGTATAAATTTGCCAACCTATTAATATTGTAACTAAAACTGATAAAACAGAAACAAGAAAAACTACTTGTGTCTATCTGTGGAAGAATAAAATTAGTTTTTGTAATACAAAATGTAAGGAAGGCAAAGATGAATGCTGCCCCTGAAAGTATTATTGATATATTCCGTTTCATACTTATTAAATATTTCCAAGTTATTATTTCCAAAAATTAGCTTCCATTACCTACCGATTTTTCTCCTCCATCAGCATTATGATCTTATCCTTCAGCTGCGAGTTCTCTTGCGCCAGCCGTTTATTCTCTTCTTTCAGCTCTTGGTACTCCTCTGGCGCGTGTATCGTTTGGTGTTGGGTTATCGTGCTACTTTATATTATTGTGCGCTTGCTGTGTAATAGGCGTTTCTTCCCCTATTAATTCAGATACAGCACAATCCAATATTCTTGCGATATTTTGCAGTTTATTAAGAGAAATATCGGCAATTCCATTCTCATAATCACTTATCATACGTTCAGATATGCCAGATTTCTCTGATAAATCTTTTTGAGATAGTTTTTGCTTTCTTAACTCTTTAATTTTTCAACTTCATAAAAATAGAAATAAAAATATTATGCGAAATATTGCTTAAAAATTTGGTTATATGCGAAATATCGCATATTTTTGCTCCTCGTAAATGAGTACCAAAAAGAGCTGACTAAAATAGATGTCTCTTTAGGCGACAAAAATAGAAAATAAAAAGCAAATATCAAAGCTTTTTTTGAAAAAAACAAAAAAACCGAAAAATATTATGAGAGACCAAAAAAAGATCATACATTATATACTGTCAGCATCAGTGCCAGCCTTCTCTCGGCCTGTTATCTGGCCAAAAATATATCCAATAAAACAGCTATCACTAACAATCCAGAGAATACAGCTCTTACGAACAAGCCAGAGAATACACCGTTACCACACGTTGAAAAAAATCATCTATATTGAGAAAGAGGAATATAATAAAAGTTCTGACAATATTCTCAAGGGAATTGGGCAATGTTGCCCTGCTCTTCTCCATTGTACTGCTATTCTTGTTGCTATTATATCTCGCTTTGTATTTTTTTCAAAAAAATAATAGAACAAAAAACCGAAAATATGATGACAGACCAAAAAACCATCGAAACGCCCCTAACCATCGACATTCGTGCCCACAGCTACAACCCAAATGTGCGGAGCGGCAAAGCCCCCATTACCGCATTCGATGTACTACAGTGGCTAAGAGCCCAAACCTCGCCCTATATCGAGCCTAATATAACTGCTGACGGCTCTATATACCTAATAATAGGAAGTAAGAACAGGTACGTACCCAAAAAAATAGCCAAGTGGGACATACGTTACCCTTACTTAGACCAGCAACCTATATCGCTGATTAAGGCACTTGCACCCTATTACCAGTTCACTAATTTCCTTGAAAAATGCAACTTATTAGCATCGCTTTTAATAAATAAAAACCTAAAAAAAAGAACGTTATGAACACAGAAAACACCCCAGAGAGAAACAACGAAAACCTAAAAATGATTACAACATTTTCAATTACCTTGTACGAAATTGACGAAGACCACGAAAGATTAACCATAGTGTTAGATAAGAGTTTTAAAGGAATGAGCCAGATTGCACAGGCCCTAATAAATAATGCTGACAATGATTTTTGTACGCTCTACAATAGCAACAATGGCAACAATAGTCGAAGCGTTTAAACAATACACCAAATAATAAAAATGATACAAGCCCACACCATACAAGTAAACCTAAAAACCAGAGATAATAGCACAGATAGACGACACCGCTATCGCACACCTGCATATTAAAACCTCCGAAAACACCAGCACCCTAAAGAAGTGGATGCGTTACGGAAGCGAAAAACTAACCCATTATTCGTTCCTCATAGCCCTTTCAGAAGTATTTAGCCTGCCTGTAGAAGACCTTGTCGAGGTACACCGAAGCTAAAGCGAACACGTACCGAACACGAAGCGAACACGAAGCGAACACGTAAAACCCAAAAACAATGAACCAAATAGAACAAGTAGAAACGCACCTCAATGCCGTGCTAAACATCGATGATATTAGAACCAATATGATAACCATTGAGGATAATATGCTTATCATCGACCTAAATTATTACAGCGAAAAACGCCCTTGTTAATCTTTACAACCGAGCTGCTGGGGGCTACCTCTCAATTCGTCCAGAGATAAGTGCGGGGCAACTCTCCTATGCTCTTGTACCAGAAAACACCGCAAAACCAGTAGAAGCCTTTGCCTACCCAGAATAGCAAAAATAGTAAAATAACGTTAGTTAGTTGTTAGATAAGCCGTGCATAAGTGCACCAGGTGCACGGCTTTTTTTATCTATCACCCTAACTGCTAACATCTAACAGACTTATGAACGATTATAAATACACCGCCGAAAAACTCTATGAGCATACCGACAGAGGGCTTGATATACTTCACCGCTACCTACCCGACAGCGTAGGCTGCGAGCGCACACGCAAACCCTTTCGTTACCGCGACGAAAAAAACTCCTTCAGCCTATCTATATCTACCCCCACAAGGCAAATGCTGGGTAGTAAAAAGACTTTGGCGGCGATACCCATTCCCCTATACAAGTATATCAGCACCTTACCGGCGATACCGATTTCCTAAACTCCCTAAAAACACTCTTTGCACAGTTCAATATCAGCGAAAACACCCTCAATCTCACCCCAAACAAAACATTTGCACCTCGTGGCGACCACCCCGACGGCTATTTTCGCATATACCCTAAAGAAAAAATAGAAAATGCCAAGCTTATAAATCGTTTTATCACCCCCGAAATATGCGCACGCTATAACGTTCACGAACCCAAAAAGTAGAACGCATCACCTCTACTACAGGCAAACTAATGACCATCGAAGCCACCCCACAATATCCAATGTTTGCCTATTCTGATGACCCTAAACGTATGGGCAAAAACCTACTACCCTGCCGAGAAAAAACGCAAAATAACCGATAGCGAGGGGCACACCAAAACCGAAAACTTCAAACACGGCTATTTAGGCAAAAAACCAGCCGTATATGTACACGGACTGCAATATATAAAAAGCATCATCACCCCGACCGCTACCAAAGAATAATAGACCTAAGAGAGCAAATAACCCCTAACCGATTTTACCGAAATGAAAAAGGAACTACAAGAGCAACTCGATGAACTCTTGTTGCCCTATGTTATCATTTGCTCCGGAGGCTCCGACGGGCTAACCTCGCATCGCTTTCCCCCGATTTCTACCCCGTATGGGGCAATTCCGAAGGCGATATAATCAATCATACCGATTACCAATACCTAAAAACCATAAGTCAGCACCTTATCAACCTGCCCGATGTAGATACTTCGGGCATAGAGTTCGCCTATAAATACTCCCGCCGCTATTGGCAGCTGCCCACCGTATTCCTACCAAAGTACTATTTAGGTGAAAAAGGCAAAGATTTTCGTGATTACGTAGACTTTTTTTGGCGAAACTGAAAGACAAAAATATAGCCAACGAATTTAAAAAAACTACTAAACGTACCCGTTTGCTGCGATTTCGTAACCGTAGAAGACAAAAAAATACACCATAAAACCACGAAAAATCTGTATTACTTCGCAAGTAAATCACTTTTTTTCGTATTCCAGTCTGATATAGCCGTCAATATCGACAACGAAAATAAAGGTACATTGGTAAAAAGTAGACGATTATAAGCTATCCGTACCGCAAACCGCTACTGTACGCGATTTTTTTGCGTCGATTACTACATACGCAAAGGCACCTCTCAAAAAGTATTGCGCCTATTACGCACCTGCAAAGCCCTAAGTGCTCCCGAACTCAAAAACGCCACTTACAAAAAAATTCGACCTTACCAAGCACGACAAAGAATACCAGCTGTTTTTCTTTCAGAATACCGCTATAAAGGTAACTCCAGACCGCATTTTTACCCAAAACCGCGATGATATAAATAACTATATCTTCGAGAACGCCGTATTGCCCACCAATATCACCCTAATCAAAGAAACCTTTTTTGAACCCTATATTGATGAGCAAGGGCGCAACCGCGTAAATATCAAAACTGAAAAATGCGAATACCTAAATTTTCTTATCAACGGCAGCCGCGTATACTGGGCAAAAGAATACTCCCACGAAAAAGACCGTTGGGGTACCTTTTTCACCCTCAACAGTCAACACCTTACAGAAGAAGAACAAATCACCCAAGAGCAGCATTTTCTATCCAAGTGCTACGCCATAGGCTACCTATTGCACCGCTACAAAATGCCCAATTTCGAGCGATTTGTATATATCGTCGATGATGAAATGAAAGGAATGCTAAGCCAGAGCAACGGCGGAACCGGTAAAGGCATATTTTCAAAAAGCTATCAAACTCACCACCAGCGTATTTAACTGCGCCGGCAAAGACAGCAAACTGTTTGAAAAACACCCATATTTTCGACGAACTAAACGAAAAACCACGATGTAATATGCTTCGACGATATGGCAGAACAACGTTTTGAAAAGCTGTATAACTACATTACCGACGGTATACGAGTAAACCCAAAATTCCGCCCCAGCTTTTTCATTCCGCCCGACAAAAAGCCCAAAACTCTTTGGCACTTTCAATCACGGACTAAAAAAACGGTGCCGATAGCGACTATCGTAGGCTATTTTTCATCACCTTTTCGTCTTATTACCACTATTCGCACCCCGAAATGGGCAAACAGTGGCAACCCTCTGACGACTTTGGGCACAACCTCTATGACGACTGGGACGCTCGCCAATGGGACTTATTTTACAACTTTTATGCATGTTGCACCCTAATTCTATATGCAAAAATCGTATGACACCCTATTTTGCCCCTATGGAAAGGATAAATTACAACAATCTCAAAGCCTCAATCGGCGACAACTTTTTAGACTGGGCAGACGAGTATTTCACCCCAGACCGCCTCAATAAAGAAGTTGCTCGCCGCGAAATGCAAGATGACTACAAAGCCTCTTGTGGTAATTTCAAACTAACGGCACAAGGCTTCCGCAACAAGTTAGGGCAATACTGCCAGCTAAAAGGCTACACGCTATCAGATGTAATCAAAAAACCGAATACACTTTAGATAACCGCCGTACCTCTGTTGATTATTTTCATCATAAAGACAGAAACCGACACCCAAAAACCAGAAGAAACCACCCCAGCTGCCCCCAAGACAAAACAACCTTGCCGGCATCGAGGACGATATACCATTTTTAATTATGCTGAAAAAAACCCGAATGAATTTGCCAAGGCGATGACCTATTTAAATGCGCACGGCATCAGTGTATATGCTACGGCGGTCAGCAACTTCGACCAGCTACGCATCTACATAGATAATAACGGACAAATAAAGCCGAGCCAGCAGCTATACACCCATAAGAGCGTCACCGCCGCACTCGAAGAACTGGTACTACTGCTGTACCATAAAGTTAGCAAACAATTATCAGAAAACAGTACTAACACCTAAATAACAAATGAAGATAATAGACCTATTCAGCGGTATAGGAGGCTTTTCGCTCGGCTTTCAGCGAGCAGGCTACAATTTTACCGAACACTATTTTTAGTGAAATAGACAAACACGCAATAGCTAATTATAAATACAATTTTCCAAATGCAAAACACATCGGAAACATTAAAACTATTCAGCCCGCAGACCTTGCAGGGGCAGATATTATCACTTTCGGTTCGCCTTGCCAAGATTTCAGCCTTGCTGGAAAACGTGCCGGTCTCAAAGGCTCAAAAAGTAGCCTTATCGAGTACGCAATTGCCCTCATTGCTTGCGTCCGACCAAGTGTATTTATCTGGGAGAACGTTAAAGGAGCATTCTCCTCAAATGCTCGCGCAGATTTTTGGGCAATTATCAAAGCGCTTACCAACATTGGGGGTTATACAATCGAATGGCAATTGCTTAATACAAGCTGGGTACTCCCCAAAATAGAGAGCGCTTGTACCTTATCGGACATCTTGCAGGACAAAGTGAGCAAGGAGTATTTCTATCACAGAAGATGATTGCCTTCCTACAACAAAAACGCAAAGTCAATCACAAAACCACGATTAGTACCACACTCAAAGCCAATGGCAATATGAATGCCGATGATACTTATATTATACCCTAAAAAGCATCTACACTAACCGCAGGAGGAAAGTCAGGAGGCTTGCACTCTGATATGACAGTGATACAACTTAATCCTTCCACTGAGTCTAATGGTAGGCAACCTTACCAACAAAAATAGGGTATATGATGAAAGAGGAATATCACCTGCCCTAACAAGAAATAATTCTGATTTTATTATTAAACAACGTCCACGAGGCAAAAAAACAAAGGTGCTGAACTTACTACTTGCCCTACTATATCGAGCAACGCCTTCAAGAGAATAACCTACTGGGCTGGCGTACGCCGCCTCACTGAAATAGAATGCGAAAGGCTACAAGGTTTTCCAGATAACTGGACACAATACGGCAACTACAAAGGCAAAATAAAGCGCATATCAAAGACTAATCGCTACAAACTCATAGGCAATGCCGTAACTGTGGATATAGTAGAATTAATAGCAAAACGATTAAATTTTTCTGCTCACCTCACCGATAAGGTGACCAAATAATAACTAATTAAATATCAAACAAATGAACACACAAAATTACCCCACTTGGCTTGTACCTTTTGGATATAGCTATAGAATTAAAAAGAAATAGGATACAAAGAAGATTGCTATTTTTGAATTTAGTAAAGATAATGGGCTTACACTTGAAACGCTCGAAAGAGAAAGCTCTATTATAGGAATAGATGATTTATTATTTGGTAAAAATGAATGTTGGCAAAAATATTAGTGTACCCACTTGGACAGAAGTATTTGCTTGGTTTAGAGAGAAAGGATATGAAAGTTACATTAAACTTGAAAGTCAATCATATATTGATGAAGGATGTTACTATTACTTTGAAATTACGAATCCAAATCTATATCAATTAGATTGCCAAGGTAATTTTGATAGCTATGAAGACGCTCGTGAAGCCCTCGTAAAAGCCCTTATACAAACCTATAAAAATGAGCTCAAAAAACAATCTTAAAATAAACGACAGAGTTTTTCGATATACTTTTTGGTTGGGGTACGGTAAAACATATTAACAATATGATAGATGATTTTTGTGTCCAAGTAACCTTTGATAGCAAGTTAAGAATATGGTACACTGCCAATGGTGCCCTAAAACGAACTGTATACACCAACCCTTTCATTTACCGAATACACCATTAAGGGGTTAAGCCAAACACGCCCCAAAGCACCCTTAAAAATACAAATACATAATTAAAAAAATAACAAATACAATGAAGATACTCCCAACCCTGCGCACCAAAAACAACTCTATGAGTTTTACTGCCCTGAAATCAACAGACGTAATTTGCGATATTGGCTTAACGAAATCATAGCCGAGCAACGCCCTCACGCCTCTAAACACACACATAATTTAACATTTAAAGAATTTCTAATGTTCGTAGCCCGATATGGCACCTCACAGGGCTACGAATTGTCTACATATATCAAAGACGAAATAAAAACGAAATATTAATTAGCAAATTAATAAAAACCACACCAATTCCGACCAATTCCGGACCAATTCCGACCAAGCCCCCTGCCTGCTTGCTTATATTTGCCCCAAAAATGCTAATTAGCAATGGATAATTTGACAAATCAGCAAATTAATCAAGGGCTGTACCGCCGCTTGCAGGAAGGCTCTTTATACGCTCTTATATGCCCGCGTCCGACTGTAGTTCTAAGCTACTCGGTCGCGGCGATACTCATTTGCCATAACCAATATGGCAGCTACTGCCCGCAAGTATCAGCATCACACCAAGTTACTTACATTACGTTTCTTTTCTTCATACAAATCTCTATTCTCTGTAGTGCCTTGCATCAGTTTCTTTTCTGGCACTTCCAGTACGCTATAGACGGCGATGCCCAGATGCTACGCTCCCCCGCCTGCAGCTGGGCATCTCGCCATAGCGGTATAGACTGCAAGAGTTATACCATATTTGGCAGCACCGTGCTGCTCAATCTGGGCATAAAGCACTATATGAGGCGTATTGTACAACCGTCCCACCCCCGACGGCTACACCCACGTATATTTGGTGATACCAAAAACCAAAAAGACACCAATCTCAAAAAGCGGTTATTACGTAATTGACGGCACTATCAATACGGAAAAAGAACTACCGTATTTAAAGCACGATGATATACTAATGAGCACATCGGCAAATCAGCTTACAGGCACCTCGCTTGCTGCCCCTGCAACTCCAGACCTTACCGATGATGTTAGTGCTGAATTATCTGGCTTGTTAAATCAGAGTTACCAAGTAAGTAAAGATATATCGCAAACCTCCGAAGCCTACCTTAAGCAAGAAAAAATAAACAAAGTAAATGCTATAGGTGGGGCTGCTTCAGCACTTGCTACGGCTGTGTTAGCTGTGGGCGTTAAAACGGCGGTTATCTCTAACGCCGTGCCTGGCATTGGTACCATTATAGGGCTTTGTATCGCGGCTGTTACTGCGGTGGTCGCACTGGCTATTATGCTATGGGGCAACCCTTGCAAAGGCGCATTCTACACTCCGATTTCATCAACGAAAATCTAAAAAGGATTTTACGAATCGTTCAAAAACGCTATGGAGAGCGTGCGCAACAAGCTCGCACAAGGCTTAGAGACTGTAGCTATATCCGACCTAAATTCTATTATCCGAGAAATAGATTTAGGCATCGCCCACTACCGACACGAATGCCAAGTGCACAACCAGAAATGCAGTATTGATACCTTGCAAAGCTACAGCGATTTTGTCGATGAAATAAAAGCAGCCGTCGATAATATGGTGAAAATGCTTGTCGCCAAGCTGTCAGAAAACTTCGAGGTACAAATCATCAACAAGCCAGCCCCTACCTCGCAACGCAGTTGGTATTTCATTGTGCCAGCGGCTAAAGATGTCACCACTGCCACCTATCGCTATATACAAGTTAGCAGCAAACAGAGCCTACAAGGCGTATACCCTTACGATGCCCCAGTATCATTTACCCAGTGGCTTAACAGCACTGCACAAACCATACAAGTAAAATACGGACTTCCTGCAGCTAATGCTTATCGCTCCGAAATGCAAACCTTTGATAGTCGTATCACTGCCATTAGGCAAAATGTGTGGCTACCAGTAGATGTACGCGTATTGCAAGAAGAGCCCTTGCGCAAGTTGCAGCATCAGCTATATCAGAAGTATGACCAAGAGTACCGCCAGCAGCTTGTTGAGAGAGAAAAGCCCAATTAGAAGCCTACCGACAAGCCAATACCGATTTTTGAAAGGACTAAAGGAACTAAGAGCCCAACGCCTTAATGACGAACGAAATTCGCACGAAAACCTACGCAAAATAGCCACTCAAGAAGCTAATAAGCGTTTAGGGCTCGAAGACAAAAAACTATTGAACCTCGCCTTGCTCGGTGCGCTCGGTATAGGCATAATATACTCAATGAAAAAATTAACAATTAACAATTTATCAGATATGACAAACCATTTCGACAATTACCAAGCCCGCAGAGGGGGCTTATCGTCTCCTTGTCAAGGCTTAGGGGGTTGTGACCCTCACCGTGCGCGGGCAGAACAGCAAGAAGCCGTTGAACGTTCTATGCCCGCCAAGATAGAAACCGTAAAACAAGAAATTCAGCAAATCAAAAACGGTGTACAGCAAAAAGAATTTGATTTGCTCAAGCAAAAACGAACCGCACTTGCTGAAAAATCGTATCGCTCGATGCCCAGATAACCCGTGCTAAATTATTAGTCGATGCGTGGGAAAAATCGCCTAAACAGCAGGCAGGTATAGAGGGCTTAGGCTGGGGCTGGTGGAATAGAAATATAAAAAGGTACGTGGAATGCCGCTTTTTCTTGCCAGCACTATGAAGAACGCCTTAATGAAAGCATAGCGCGTACTCGTCCGCTCGAAAAATCAGCTAACAGAACAAAATACAACGCTCACCAATCTAAGAGCACAGCTATCGCCCGAAAAATCTCGCTATACAGCGCAATGCCGTAGCAACCCAAGAAAAAAACAATAAAAAGAAAAACAAGAGCTCTAAGTAGCTATGAAAAGCGTATCACTGATGCCCGCAATAGTTACCAAGCAAGTAAAGACGCAGAGCGTTTAGCACTCGAACGCTGAAGCACAAGAGGCTTCAGCTAAAGCAGCTGCCGAAAAAGCCGCTAAAGACAAAGCTAAACAGACCAAAACCCTTATAATAGTAGGGGCTGCTATTATCGGTGGTTATCTGGTACTAAAAATAAAAACCCACAAAACAATGAATGTATTAGATGTAGTAGGCACAGGCTTAGATATGGCACAGCAAGCTGCCAATGTATACGACACCTTTCGTGGCGATAGGGGCACTTCTGACAGTAGTGGTACTGTGGTAAACCAAAACCATTACCACATAACCAAAAAGCTCCGAAGAAATAGCCCTCGAAAAAGAACGTATCGAGTTACAGCGGCAGCGCGATAGCTTCAACCGTGCTACACAGCTAAGCCAACAAGCCGAAGCCCTGCGAACCCAAAGAAAAATGGTAGATAGTCTCACCGATAGAGGAGAAGATAATACAGCTATCTACCTACTCGGTGGCATAGTGCTACTGGGTATAGTATTCACCGTTTTAAAATCAAAAACAATGGAAAAATAAACTTGCTATTTATCAATTAGCTGCCCCTGCTATGGGCTGCCCTACTTGCTCACAAGGGTTAAATGGGCTATTCAATAGCAATCCAGAACGCCAAGCGGCTCGCCAAGCAGCCCGCGCTGATAGGCAAACCATACGCGCCCAAAAAACGCGCTGCACGAGCCGCCAACCGTGCTGCTAATGGCAGTTGGTTCGAGCGTAACAATGTCAATGCCGATAGCGTTGTAAACCGTGTAGAAGATATGCTTAACCTCGCCGGAGGGGTTGCCAACGTTATCAATATGTTTAAGGGTGGTCGCCCTATCAATGTGGGCGGACAACAACTTAGCAAGCCCAAGCCCGACAGCTGTACGATAGTGCTGTTGCCAAAGAAGAGGGTAGGTTGGACGACTATGTGGAAGACAATTTACTCTATACCGATAACAACGCCAATAACTTTATGCAGCAATATTTGCAACAAAAGATGATGGCAGAAATGATGGGAGGTAACAAGCCTAAAGATAATACAGCCCTATCATCGGTTTGAGGCGTTGGAGGCGTAGTTATAATAGCTATGATGATGATGATGATGCAAAAATAGCCTTTTTCTCCAATTCCGACCAATTCCGACCAATTCGACCAAGACAATTATACCGCATTGTATATTTGTCCCCGAAAAATAACAGTCGTATTAGTTCGACACTTAAGATTAACAATTTATAAACAAAAATGAAAATGAACCAAAAGCAAATCATCGAAAGCGCGGCTTTTTCAGCTGGCGCAACCGTTGGCGCAATGGGCTCTCGTGGTAGCCGATAAGCTCACCAATACGCTTAAGAGTGGTGCTGTTAGTGCACGGCTTATTAGGTATAGCTGGTATAGCTCTCGTTGCTTTTATCACCCCAAAAGACAACGCCACCAAGTTCGCACTAAGGTGCCGGCGTAGGCATTGCTGCCACCCAGCCAACCGCTGCTATCAAAGCCGTAATGACCGAAGACGGTAAGAAACCCTATGCAAGAGGGAGTTATGAAAACTGCTCTCGGCAGTCCAGAAACTGAAGTAGTGTATGTAGATAGTACCCCAGCTATCGACAATTACGATTACTACCCTTATGAAAATGTAGAAGGCACTACGACAAGCACACAGCCTACGGCATTCCTAAGTGCGCCAAGCCAATTCGCAGAAGTATAACAATTAATAATTATTAAATATGTTTGACAATATCTTATTAAACGAAGAAAAAAATTTTTTAAGAGTGGCTACATTCCTTAGCCGCCAAGCTCAACGTTTTAACCTAACGCCAGAGCAAATGAACAGGATGAAACCTACACCAAGTGAGTTATATGTAAATAGCTTGTTTGCTGCGGGAGGAAATGTGTCGCTAATTGACGGTAATAGCACGCAACAAAAAGGAGTTACTAACTTAGATGGTAACAGACTTGAAAACGGACGCTTCTTTGTAATTGATGGTATTACCATACTATACGGCGAAGATGCCGCAGGCAAAAAAGTATGGGAAGTAGACTACAAAAAAGACTTACCAGCTGTGTTGCTATCTTCTGATTTTGTATTGCGCCAAAATGGTGAGGTAATTGTAAAATTACCAGTGTCAGCTATTGATAACGCTAAGAAAACAGATGATTACTACCGCTTGTTAGGTGCATTGGCTGTTATTGAGCCAACGCAAACAATCGAAAATGAGCATTGAAACACCTGTAGGTAGTACAATTACTCCTGCTACCAGTGGACACAATTCATTTGTTCGCGTGCTATTACGTGGTTTTGAGACCTACGTGAAGAGATAATAATAATTGGGCGTTAGCCGTTAGTGCTTAGTCGCTTGCAAACGACAATATTCTAACGGCTAACGACTAAACTACACACCTAAACTATGACAAGTAGTATCATAACTAATAGAATTAAAGTAAACATCGCATCAGGTGGCAAAGCCCAGACTGATTATGTTACGCTTGAAAAGGGGCGTTGTATAGGCGTTTATTTTCTCCCATTTGGCTCTTATGAACCAGAAAAATGCTGTTGAGATTGCGCTTCGTGACCCCCAAGGTAACGTGATTATCAATCCTGTAGACTATCGTGATTATAAGCACAAGGGCGGTGGTTATGTGCAAGGTATGAAACAGGTAAATTTTGAGTGTAACAATAACAAATTCCAAGTTTCAGTACTTAGCGATACTGCCCTAACCAGCGATTTAAAGGGTGAGTTAGTACTACTCATTCAGCGTGATTGTCTATGCGATAACAACCCTCAATAATTATGAAAGGACTTTTGCACAGTATCCTTATTACCGATGATATAGTCTTTAATTTTTTTGAAGACACCAAAGGCAATGGTGCCGTAGGTCTATCGCTACGCAACACTGGTGAAGTCCCTCTTATCATCGAAGACGGAGCTAACGAAGAGATAGCACCCGGTCAATATTTTTTTGTAGAAAGCGAAACAGCAATAGTTAATACTGCTTTTCGTGTTACGTTCAAAAAAGAAGCGGGCAAACGCCCAGAGGCTATAATGCGCTATATAGTGCCACAACACCTTTAGAGATATGTATCAGAAAAATCCTGCAGTTTTTAAATGAACACCCTAATAACATCGTCACAGTTACGCAAGGAAAAAAACGGCTCGCTAAAGATACAATGCCTAAATATGGCTTCACCCTTGCCGATATAACCAAGCTGTACGGTACGGTTGAAGCCTTTATTTTATCATTGCCAGCACAAGGTTTTGGCAATGGTACCCGTATAGACCTACGTAGGCTATATGGTGGTGGGAGCAAGCCAATCAAGTTATAAACACGACACGTTTACGCTCAATTTTAAAGAAAAAGAAAACGATATGACACCCGAACTCATCGCACCTACAGCCCCCGCATCTGTTGGGGAGAATGGCAATTTACCTGCTCCTGCACAACCCTCTGTGCCCCAGCAAGCCCCTGCTGCAGTACCGCCCGCTATGGGATACCCGCAGCAAGCTATGGGTATGCCAATGGGCTTAGGATACACCCCAGTAGCTACTACTGATTGGATAAGCAGCAAGGTGATAGAGGAGCGATACCGAGACCTACAGCGCGACAACGACAACCTACGCGAGGATAATAAAGACTTACGAAGCCAAGTGCGCACTTTATCCGAAGAAAAAGCCGCCTTGCGGTTACAGTTAGACACTGCCGATAAAGCACACGAACTTAAGTTAAAGGAAGAGCTACTAAATAAAAAGAGTTTCTGGGAAAGTAAAGGTTTTGAGCGCGTAACCGAAGCACTGGGGGCTATTGCACCTATGGTTGTAGAGCGAATGGCTGGAGCATCTGCCTCAGCTGCAGCACCTGCCCTTGCTGCCCCGCAGTTATCGGCAGTAAAACAAGAGTTTATTAAGATTATCAGTGACCCTAATATCACCGATGAACAAATAGGAGCACTATACGAACAATTAATGCAGACAAATGATGAACAACAAACAGCAAGCCCTCAAGAAATTGGAGCTGTTAGATGATAAGGTATTAGAACGCTTAGCTTCTTTAGCTGACAATAAAAAAGCCTTAAGCTACTTCACTAATCCTATATTGTGGAACACTCTTAAGGCATTCCTTAAGCTATAATTAATGATGAAAACGACTGAACAAAATAAACTATCTGGCGCAGCGAGTGCTATCATAGCCCAGTCAGCGGTAGAGAATAACAAGAAGGCTATAACTACTACCATTAATGTAGGGCTTTATATTATTAGGGCTTACGGTTGTTAGTATTAGTGGCGCAGCTTTTTTTATTTTTGTATTGGAAAAACCGATTTAAACCGATGAGAATACAACCCGCACGCTGCGAACTCTAATGTACCTCCATCAGCAGCCCAAGCTAAAGCTAACGCCTTATATCAAGCGATGAAAGGTGCTGGCACAGATGAAAAAGCAATAAAAAAATGCCTTACGTAATGTAAATTACAATGGTTATATAGCTATCTACAACGCTTTTGGCAAGCGTGAACCCGGCGGGCTATCATTCTCATTAGGCAATGGTAATTACGAAGACCTAACAAGTTTCTTGCGCGGAGATTTAAGCGACAAAGAGCTGCAAGACTTGCGCAGAATTATGGCTCCCGATGCTGGAAGTCTTTTTAAAAAATAAAAATATGATGAATGTAACAAAAATCAAGCATTTCTTATCGCAGGTATAGCTGTTATCGGTTTTAGGTGTTGGGGCTTATTTTTCTCTTTTTCAGAAGAGAAAAAAGGAGCCTATAACCCAGATGATGCTAATAGTACTGGTAATCCAACGGCTAATGCTGATTATCGCAAGCAGTTACAAGCCTTTGCCAAGAGCCAGAAGATAAAAGACACTACCCGTTCGCTTCTATCTACTATGAACCAACGCGGACGCATTAATAAAGAGCAGGTTAAAAATCTACTCTACAACAATATACCAGATGAGTGAGCATATGAAAATCCTAAAAAGCTATTTTCGTTGCCACCTATATCAAGGTAATCTACTCTCTGTAATGACAAACGTATGGACTTGGTAGGCTGGCTGCAAGAGAGCCTTAGCACAGAAGATTTTGAAGACCTATTGGGCAAGTACCCATCACTTAATTATAGAATAAACTGTTAATGCTCAGTGCCCTATGAAAAACAATATTTGCAAAATCCACAAACCAATGCCACTGTACAAGTGGGAATGATTAACGAATTTAGACCCTAATTGCTATATGAATACAACCAAACCAGCCCCCAAAACCGGCTATAGTACCTCCTAAACCTATATAAGCCTCGACCAGAAGAGGGCGTAAGCACACAAGATAGCTATAATGAGCAGGTCAAAAAGTAAAGATTGGATATGGCTTGCCGTTGCTGCTCTTATAGGAGGAGGTATAACCTATTACGCAACAAAAAGAGAAAAAGAACCTAAAAAAAGTAAACGTATGATAGGAAATATATTAGCTCTTACAAATTCTACTTCTAATGAAAAATATTGAAGTGAATGGTTTTCTAAAAAGGATTATACAATGGCTCCGCATCAGACTTAAAGGAAGATATTGACAAAAAAGTATCACAAGAGGCTGGAAAAAGGTTTGTCTTCTAATGATTATACCTATGAAGAAAAGCAAAAGAATGAGGAGAATGCAAATAAGCGAATAGTTGGCTTTACTGTTACTGGTGATGTAAATAAGATAATTACTTTAACATTTGCTGACAGCACTGTAATGCAAGCCCCTTTTAAAGATAACAACGATATACCTCTTGCTGATGTTAATATGAACTCGTTGAACTTCAATGAAAACACTGGAGTTCTTACAGGGGTAAGAGCGATAGCAATGAGATTAGTGTATCGTTAGATGGTCGTTATTCATTGATAGGACACAATCACGACGAACGATATTCACCAAAGACACATACCCATAGCGAGTATGCTCCCAGCAGCCACCTCCATAACTGGGGAGATATTGATGGAGTACAGATTGGTGGAAGGAATTATCTAACAAATTCAGCTTATTATAAGACTAATGTGTTTTTATTGTGAAACAATATATCAGTCTCAAATGATGATGTTGAAAAAGCTAGTTTTATTTACTGTAAATTTACCAAATGAAAATTGGGTAAGATGTTACTTTAATCCAAGTAATATTGATTATTTGAGCAATAAAAATAGTTACAGTAAGTTTTGATTTTAAAGTTAAAGAAGGTTTACTATTAATTCCAGAATTTTATGGGGGTAGTTTTATGGGTTATAAAGAGATGAAACCTATAAATGGTAATATTGAATTAAATAGAGTGGGTAAGAGTTTACACTACATTTGTTGCAGCTGAAAGTGGTTGGGCTATACATTTAGGTTTTAGCCTATTAAAAGGTAAATACCTAATAAAAATTTTTAAAATAGAAGTTGGAAATACTCTCTACAGATTGGACACCTGCTCCAGAAGATTTATCAATATCTGATTATCAATCAATCACTAACGCACATACTTTTTAATAAAGATGGTAGCTTTCATATAGGTTCAGGTGCTAATATAACTAATGCTCCATCGACACATTATTATAGAAATGGTTGGTTTTTACTCACAGTGACAAGAATTGGGGTTTCATAATAGCCAAGAATATAGATGAAGATGATAAAAGTTTATATGTTAAACAGATTATAAATGGCTCTTATAAAGATTGGTTTTAAAATAAAAGAAAATGACCCTGTTGGAAATATAATTAATGGTACTCGTCAAATACTACCTAACGAGGGCTGATAAGGTTATATTTATTACAAACTCTGTAGACAATTGCGCATTAAATGTATTTCCAGACAGATGTTCAGTTTCATTTAGAAAAGTATTTGATGGCGGTCACGTTAATTTTTACTTGTTTAGGTAGAAATATTATTTACACTGGTGATAATCAATTTAATGGTAAAAAGGCTCTACTGCAGTTGTTTCCATTTATGGAAGTGATTGTTACATTGATATAAGAAAACGTTTAATTCAATTCAATATGAAAGATATTTTAAAAATTCCAAGGACAAGACAAACTAAAACACAGTTTTGTAGGAAACCTAATATTTTTAGGAACTTTCTTAATTTCACTGAGTTTGTAACACATATAAATTTCATTATCTTTACTTATTGCGTTTATTCTGTTACTTTCAGCAGCTATGAGTAAAGAACTTTTACGATAAATACGTAAAGAAAACATTTATAGATTGGTACGATATAGTGGCTGCTTTTTGTGCCTTATCCCATTATAAAAAGTGCAAAACCTATAATTAAATACATTATGATAGGAAAATTTTCAATAAATAGAAATGGTTCAAGTTCTGGAAGTGCTTCAGGTAGTGCTAGGGTACTTCAGGTAGCAGCGCAAACATACCTCTTCCTATATTAGAAGAAGATGTCCATTTGCAACAAACCTATGAAACAATGGGGTTGCTGTTTACTCCAAGAGAACGTGGTACTGTAGTAAGTCCAGATGTTTATAGGCAAAAAGATTTCAACGAAAAATTATTAGAAGACCTCTACCTCGAAGAAATATTTTTGGGGAGTTATAGAAATTGATACAGATTATAATTTTAATCCTACTGACAAAAAGATAAATTTTTCGGAAGGACAATAATAGTAAATAGAGAGGGTACTTACTATTCCTACTAATAGGGCATTCAGAATATTGAAGAGGTCTGATGATAGTCGAAACTAACGATAAGGACAATTTATGGGCAAGAAAAAGAATATATTGGCTCTCCTGCTGGTACTATATTCTTAGTATCTCCTGTATTTAGTTCCGGCGCACCCTGTATATCAGAGATACGACCTCACCAGTTTTCACGATTTTTGGCATCAATTAATCATTAATCTATACTAAAATAAATATGCTTGATTTTTAACAAATATGGCTCATTTATGCTCACTAGGAGCTATTGGAGTATCTATAAAAAAACTACGTCGTAGAATGACTTGGAGCCGTTTTTCGCTCTTGCTTAATCGCATATTTTCACCAGCTTATGTGCGGAGGTGCTCTTCCTGCATTTCTTGCAGCTACCCATACCCGTAGTTAATGCCTTGTGGTGGTGTAACAGGCGTATTTGCCGAAAGTATCTTAGATGAAATTGAAGATATTATAAGCCACCCTGTCAGACTACATTGACAAAAACTTAATTAGTTATGATGTATCGTACTCTTATTGTATGCTTATTGCTCTGTGCCCTGCCGCACACCACAGCAGACTGTTATAAATTCTGAAAACATAATAAAGTCTACTGACACTCTATATATAGAGCGTATTGCACCCGTGCACGACACCCTCTATATACCCCCTGCCAGCCGTACACACCGGCGGTGCCCCCTGCGACAGCCTATGCCAACAACAGCTCACCGATGCCCTCTCGCGTCTGGCTACCGCCAAACACTCCAGCGGCAACAGCCACGGCATCTATTACGACAAGTACCGCCAGCAGCTCATACTATACCAGCAGCTACAAAGAGCAACTTAACAGCCGACAACGCTCAACCGTCAGCACCCAGCAAACAGTCAGTACAAACCCAGAAAATACCAGTACCCTACACCCCCTATACACCAAAATCCTCGCTTGGATAGGAGTAGCAGCCGTAGGATACCTAATTTTCAGAATTAGCAAATTGATAAAATGAAAATGAAACCTAAACATCTAATCATCGGTGGGGTAGCTGTATTAGCTATCAGGCTAATGAGTTTTACACGTGCCAGAATATCACAAGGTAAGGAACTTTTTAAGCGTATCTTATTCAAAGTATCATTGCCTCAAGAGGTTCGACATCAGCACCCAGCGAATGCGTTTTTATGTAGACCTTTATACTGCAAAACCCTACAGCGCAAGACTTCTCCGCAAGTTCTGCAGGCTCTATAGCCGCCAAAGCTACCGTGTGTATGTAGGCAACAAGCTATTGGCGTTCGGTAGTTTAGGGCTCTATCAGTGGCGTAACCCTACCGGCAGGCGGTAGTTATACATTCCCCGATATATATGTAGAAATCCCCACTATCGAACTCCTTAAGCACGCCTACAGCCTCACCGGAGAGCTGATAACTGGAAAAACTCTTTTGCAGCCCAACAGCCCAACGGCACCACCTCGCTGAACGACTTTACTAATGTAGTAAAAGCCAATGCCGTAACCTTTATGCGCGATTTGTGCTATGAGCTTGATGTAGAAATATTCGGCATTACCTATATGTTTAAACAAAACGTATTCTAACGACTAAAGACTAATACAATGGACTTCAGAAACACCCCCTACACACGCGGCATACGCAACAATAACCCGGCAATCTTGAAAAGCGCGACACTCCCTGGCAAAGGCAAAAGTACCGCACTCACAAAACACCGATAGCCGCTTCGAGCAGTTCGACACTATCGAAAACGGATTGCGTGCCCTAATGATAAACGTACATACAAGGTAACCCGCGACAAGCTCGACACCCTTGCCAAAATCATCAGCGTATGGGCACCTCCCAGCGAGAACAACACCAGCGGCTACATCGCCCGCGTAAAGCAAAGCCTTAGGCATAAGCCCCACCGCGCCCCTCACAGCCGACAGCTTCACAAAGGGACTTTTACATCACCATTGCGCGTGCTATAGCCCAGATAGAGTGCCACCCGACCACACCCGCATACCAGATAGCAGCTACCAAGCCGCTTACGATATGATACCTTTAAATAAGAGAGCGTTAGTAATCATCAGTGGTAGCGGTCTCGCTACTCATAGTCGGCAGGGCTACCTCCCATATCGCCATTTTAAACTAAAAATAAGCTATGACAAACTTCACTCAGCACTTCAAAAATAAAAAGAATTTAACTGCAAAGACGGCACATCAGTACCGCCACAGTACCTTTCCAATGCAAAAAGGTAGCCGACCAGTTAGAAGTATTGCGCGCTGCGTTGGGTGGCAGACCTATTATTATCACCAGCGGTTACCGTACGCCAGAGCATAATAAAAAAGTAGGCGGCGTAGGAGGTTCAGCCCACCTAACCGCCAGTGCAGCCGACATCGTTGTACGCGGTATACCACCCGCACAAGTAGCCGCTACTATCGAAAAACTCATCGACGCCGGCAAAATGCAAGAGGGCGGTATCGGCATATACAAAAACCTTTGTTCATTACGATATTCGTGGCACCCGCGCGCTGGGACAGTACACGGCGGTAGCACCACAGGGGTATCACCTACATTACCCAATAACAGCGAGGGCAACGAAGACCAAGCCGGCGAACAGCTAACACCCACCACTCCCGATAGCCCACCCGCCAGCGACGAAAACAGAAGAATTACACCCCCTACCTCATAGCAGCCGGCGTACTCGTCTTAGGAGGTATAGGGTACTATATTTATAAGAAAAAGTAACCTATGGCAAAGAAAAACAGCCCCCTAAAAGCCCGCCAAAGAACAAGGACGCCCACTATTGGCAAATATCAATAGCCCTTTCAGCTCTTAACGTGCTTATTATGCTTTACCAGTTGAACAGAAAATGAAAGGTATAATCACAGGATATACTAACGCTCTACTACGCACCCGCGCTGAAGTAGAAGCCGAAGCCGCTCGCAGGCTCGCAATATGCCGAAAATGCCCCTTATATCGCAACACTTTTGGCTTAGTAGAACGCTGTGGGCATTGTGGCTGCCCATTATCCGCCCTTACGCGTCAAAACGAAAAAACTTGCCCCAAATGGAAGAATTTGTAAACCTACATAACCGCACCGTATTGCGCTCTGAAGTAGAGCGTGTAATTTCTATTGCTAAAGAACAAAAATAATACAGAGGTCATTTACCGCCTTTCGCGTATCCTTAATGCTTATCCAACTGAAAAGCGTTTTGTCATCAATATAAAGGACTACCCAACCCCTCCTACAGCCCTTGCTGGCGCACACCACACAGGCGACTACCGCGAAGCCCTCGACGATTGTGGACGCCTACGCAAAAGGCTATAAGTTTGTAAAAGGCAAAATCATTCCGCCCCAACCGTCCCACTTGTCGCAACCGTCCCACCCTCTGAAGATGACGAGCTAACATTTCTTGCTGCAGCCGGTATTGATCTACTCGAGGAAGCCCCCGATGATGAAGCACAGGGGCTTGGAAAACCCATACCCGCTGCCGATATATACAATATGATAACCGACAAAGTTATCAGTATGTTCAAAAACGCCAAAGCAAGCGACTACCACCGCCCGTGGAAAGACGATGCATTCTTTATACCTATTAATTTTGAAAGCAAAAACCATATCGAGGGCGTAAAACCGTATGCTCTTGCAAGAACGCATCGGACTTACAGAAGCCTTTGCCAACCCTTATTTCCTTTACCTTTAAGCAAATCAAAAAACACAAAGGCACCCTAAAAAAAGGTGCGAAAGGCTATGAGGTAGTATATTATTCTATCCGCTACGTTGTCCCTGCCGACAAAAATACCGGACGCAAAGCCTATTCTAGTACCAATAACCAAAAAGTCCTCGACTACCTTGCAAAAACAAACTCACTGAAGACATTGTTACCCGTATCCCAATGATACGCTATTACAACGTATACAACGGCGAAGATATTACAGGTATAGATTTTAAACTGCCCGAAGTAAAGATAGGGCGTGTTATACCCGATACAGCCACCGAAAACCAAGCGGCAGAGCTTATAGTAAAAAATTACCCTAACCCTCCTGCTATAAAACACGGAGGAAACGAAGCGTATTATGAGATAAATCAAGATTTGGTAAGAATACCAAAAGTTGAGCAATTTGATAGCATAAACGACTACTACCGCACCTCTATTCCACGAGCTAACACTACTCTACACGGCACGAAAACCGCCTAAATCGTGAAAAAAATTCATTTAGATTTGGTGATACTGGTTATGCCAAAGAAGAGTTAGTAGCCGAATTTGGTGCCGTATTCCTAAGTGCGTGGGCGGGCATTATGTGGTACAATAACAAAAACCACGCGGCTTACCTCAAAGGCTGGAACAGCGCAATCAAAGAAGCCGAAAACGACAACAAATTCCTAATGAAAGCCGCATCACTTGCGCAAGCTGCCACCGACTACATTCTAAATTTAGACGCTAACGGGCAGCCCGCTTTTTCTATCTAAATACGAAAAACCAATAAGAAAGCTAAAAAACCAAGACAGAAGCCCAAAAAAGCCACTGAAAAAAGCAGACAATACAGATAAAAAAATATAAGTTTATTGCGTTTTTACAACAGTTACGGAAGAATAAATGGCATATATTCATACCAAAATCTTACCATAAAATGAATTTTTATCTAAAAAATACTTTTTGATGATGGCATAAAGGTATATGCCCCATTAAGGTCTCTTGAAAAATAGAAGAAGCAAAGCGTATTATTGAAGAACAATACATTGAGGGGAAAGATTTCATTTGCTTAAAATTTGAAAGTAAAAAAAGAGAAGAATATTATTCTTTGCTAATACATAGCAACGAAAAACCCAAACCAGAAGCCCCTAAAGCTAAAAAAAATACTAAAGTAGCACAATACACCGGCGTTAAAACCATACCCTTAAGCGACCTATACACCGATGAAAAACGCTTTCAAAATCGCAAGAAACTCAATGAGGAAATTGTCGAAAACATCGTCAATAACTTCAAACCTACTGACCTCGACCCATTAGTCGTATGGTACGACAAAAAGCAAGGCAAAACCTTTGTTTTAGCAGGGCATCACCGCTTTGAGGCACTCAAACGCCTCAAACATAAAAACGTGCCCGTAAAGTTCGCTAATGATGATTACCCTACCGAAGCCGATGCCATACGCTATGCCAAAGAGATAAGCAACGCTAACCGTACCCTTTGAGGAACCTTACGAGCGCGCTGCTATCTATCGCAAATATCGTGAGGAGGGATACAGCGAAAAAGAAATCAAACGACAAAGCAGCCCTTGAGGGCAAAAACCGCTCTTATATACTCAACTTATCATGCCTAAAACCCCAAAGGAGCCACGATGAGCACCCTTGTACAATTCAGTCAGACGCAAAGCAAAGCCGATAAAAACGAAGCCGAACGCGTAGCCGATTGGATAGGACAAGCACGCCGCAACGCCCCAGAACTGACAGACGCGCACGAAAAAGAAATGTTCGACTTCCTAATGAATAAAGAAGCCAGCAAACGCACCACAACTAAAGTCAAATTCCTTGAGTATGTACGCGCTTGTTGGAACCCTTTCGAGCTCTACGGCACCCCTCAATCTGGCACGTATGAAATACCAATCAGAGGGCGAAAAACAATATGATGAAGAGGTAGAACGCTATAAAACCCTTTATAAGCGACCTACAAAAATAACATCGGAAATTTAAAAGACCGCTTTATAAACCCCTCGCTAATAAAGACTTCTGAAAACCCCGAAGCCCCGACTATATGGCGGTTAAGAAAATAGCCGACAACAAAAATCGCTGAGTACAACACCCAAATACAGTATTATCAAAAAAGAACTGCTTAAAATTATACAGCAACAAACAGTCCTACCTAAAAACCTACCGGACAAATAGCCCTTTTCGGTACCCTACCAGAGTTCAACACACTCAAAGAGCTAAGAGACTATGCCTACAATTGGGCAAAAGAAAACCTAACAGGCAAAAGCTATCAGCACTTTTCGAAATAGGTAAAGCAGTACACTTTACCAATGCAGGTACATATCATTGTTTACGAAGAAATCTGAATAAAACTAAATATTACCTCATTTTTCAAGCAATGGAAATGCTCAAAAATCACATCTTATAGAGTTTAAACCAGACTATAAAGGAGAAAAGAAATTGCAGGAGCATACAAAAATGCGTACCTCTACAACATTAGAAGGTGAAGAATTTGAAGTAACACTTACCTTGCGACAAGGAGAAAACGGTATCGTTTATTACGACCACGAAGGCACAAAAAATAAGCAAGACCTCTCATACTACCGAAAGCGAAAAAAATCCCAGTCAGCTTTTGTAAAAAGAAGTCTTACTACAAATAACACAGCAAAAACCGTGCCCAACAAATTAGCAAATCCAATAATGCCGCCTACCGTATACGTAGAGCATCTGCCAGAAGAAACAAATCAGCAAATCAGCACAGCGGCAAATCAAAACACCCTCGATGCCAAAAATGGCAGCCTTGCAAACGCGCAACTGGGAAACCTTTGTTATCGCTAACCCACAACTGCAACGCTTTTTAGGAGATGTAGCGCAAAACTGCCGAAAAGCACCGTTATCACCATAGCCGGCGGGGCTGGCAGCGGCAAAACACGCTTCGCTTTTCAGTTTATCAATGCCCTGGCACAAAACTACAAAGTAGGACACGCCAGCCTCGAAGAGCACCCCGACAGCAAAACTATATTACGATAAAGTACAACAATACATTGACGAGACCGCCCTACATAATATCGAGGCTCCAGAGATTAAGGACTTAGACCAGCTTGAAGCCCTCATACAGCGCAACGAAGTAATAGTAATCGACAGCTTTGCTAGCTACAAGAACTCAACCCGCGCTTCCTCCTCGACCGCGACCTACGCAAGAAGTACGACGGCAAGCTATTTTTGCTCATCTACCAGCTTACTGGCGAGGGCAAAATGCGTGGCGGCAGCAAATCAGAGTATGACGGCGATATAATTCTACTCACCCACGTAGCCCCCGACTACCGAGAGAACTATATATACCCCAGCAAGAACAGGTACAATGCCCTACCGGCTACCCGAGTTGCGCTATAGCACCTATTTTCAGCAGATGTTGGATATACCCCAAGAGTTAGGCACAGGCAGCCGCCCACCCGAAGCAATTAGCTTGCCCCTCAGCCCCCACAAACCAATGTATACGAAGTAATTTATTAAAAATATGAGCACCACAGTAGTAACCAATATAGCCAGCTACCAGATAGGCGTAGATATATTAGGCTTCCCAGTGTATCACGAACACTATTTTGCCGAAGAGCACATAAGCGAATGCAGCACCAAAAAGCAAGGCAAAAATATGAGTAAGAACAAAATAACATACAAGGTAATACCCTATATATTCAGCTACCTTGTAAAAACAATTTTTAATAACCAATAAATATATTCCAATGGCAACAAAGAAGAAAAACAGCCCCTCACGCACTACCCGCAAGGTAACCGTACCAGTAACTATTACTGTAAGAGTAACCCCCAAGTCAAAGGCTCGCACGAAAAGCAGCCGCCGCAGTAGTGCTACGCTCCAGCCCCTGTAAGGCTGGAGTTTTTATTTGCTAATTTGCTAATTATTTACTACCTTTGCATAAAAAAATACAGAATATTATGCCATACACAATAACAATAGACAGCAATAGCAACATAGCCAAAAAAATTTAGTGCAATACCTAAAAACCTTTGATTTTTGTAACTGTTACAAAACACAAAACAAGTCAGCAAGAAAAATAGCTCTTGCTCAGCCAGTTTTTGAGGAAGAAACGCCAGAACAATACGAGGCTATTATGGCACTATCAAAGATCGCAAACAGAAACATAGCCTGTAGATTAGCCAAAGCTAAAAACTTAAACTTACCTTTTAAAAACAAATAGTATGATAGTAATCGCTGATAGCAATATCTTTTTGGATCACTAATAGCACTCCAGTGGAGAGTTAGCCTCTATCCTAAAAGATAAAAAAATATGCAGTTTATGGCTCCTGATTACATTATAGAAGAGGTAAAAAGATCATTTGGATACCATAAAGAAAAAAACGAAAAAGGATAAAAACAAACCGACAAATTTTAGCTGATTTGGCTTTACTGTTGAAAAAAATATCACTGTTGTACCTTTAGAAGATCTATCAGATAAGAATATCCAAAAGGCATTTTCTATTGTAAAAAGACATAGATGAAGACGATTATCCTTTTATTGCTATGCACCTGCAATATAAGCATAAAATATGGTCTCGTGATGAAGATCTTATAGAGGATTAACCCAAAAAGGCTACGGTCACTTTTTCATCTCTACCGATGAAGTAAAGAAAAACACCCTATACAAAAAGAAAAATAACCCCACACATCGCCAAATTTTCTAATTCACTAATTTGCTAATTATCAGACTTTCTTACAAAAACTTTCGCTCCACAGCGAAAGTTTTTGCTTTTTGCTTGCAAGTTTCAAAAAGCCGTACCTTTTGCACCGTTCAATCTAACGCAGGAGTTATATCCGGCAAACACATAACCTAATAATATATATCCGTGACAGTGTCCGTATGCCCGTAATGGCATACACTATTGCGTAACAGCGTTAGATTGAACAGCACCCACTCACGGATATTTTTATTTATACGAAAATGAAAAACAGAAAAAACGCAACACCCACAACCCCTACCACCCAGTACTGCTTTTCCTGCCGAAGCTGTTAATGATTACTTCATAAACCCCTGCCTGCGTAGAAGACTTTTGCAAAGACAATGCAGCTGTACAACCAGATAGTAGCCGAGTATTTTTAGAAGAGGGCAACATACCATACGGCATTGCACGTGGCGTAAACAGCCTAAATGCCTTTATCGAGGTACTAAGCCCTTATTTTCACAACCTCTAAAAACAACTAAGCTATGGAAACCCTAACCATACATCATTTAGAAAGCGGACGCACTGAAAAACGCTATTACCTATTCGGCTGGTGCTCCTTTATCATCGATAAAATAACCCTCATGCCTCAAATATAGGCTTTCTCCCTCGCCACCAAGCTGGGGAGTTTTTGTTTTTCCCTGTTGCCGCACCCCGCGCCCAAAAATAAAAATTTATGTGCAAAATGGTAAGTTTATGTGCAAAAATAAAATTTGTGTGCAGTTTGTGTGCAGTATACTTCGCTGAAAATCAAATCATTAATACCTAAAAACGCCCTCTGCACACAAATCACACACACACGTTCTAACCGTCATCAAACATTAAAAAGAAAACGTGGCAGCTTTCACCATTTCATCGGCAAATTTATTGCGGGCGGTGTAGCTTTCAGTAATCTTCAAATCGTAGTGCCGTGCTTGGTCACGTACCTTAATAGCAGGAATACCACTGTTGAGCAGGTCAGTGATACCTGTGTCTTTAAGTGAATAGAATTGAAATTTACTATCAAACTTTTCTCGAAACTTAGCCCACTCGTCCGAAATCTTTTAGGAGTAATAGGAGTAGGGACCAGCTTTTAAACTTATTCGCGCTAAAAAGGTAGTCGCTATTTTTTTAGCCTTGCTTAGGTGTAGGGCGAGGTCTGGCAAAAACACATCGGGTATTGTTACGCTTTCTGTTTTCGGTTTTTAGAGTTTTTCACCGTCAATTACTATATAGCCGCCGTGCAGGTACACATCGCCTACCTTTAGCTTTTGTCAGTTCCGTACGCCGTATAAAGCAATAATAGGTAAGCATACACAGCACATAGTAGTGGAAATTCGTATCGTGCAGCGTTCTTACCTTAGCCTTTAACCTCGTCAGCCAGTACCTCACGCTTCTTTTTGTAGTTTAGCTTTTTGGTTTTATGCTTTCAGCAGGGTTAGCATTAATAAAAGTCTTCGCTTTACACCATAGAAAGAATGTATTAAGAAACTTCAAATGATTATTATACGTTCTGGCGCTGTTTCTCTTTTCAAAAACAAAAAAATCCAAATAATTCTGAATGATATAAGTATCAATTTCAATCACAAATTTAAGCATTAGTTTTTTTGTCTTTTAGGTATTTTAAAAATAAATCAAGAAAAAGACTTATAAGAGCGCAATGTATCCGTACGTTTTACACCTTCTTCTACTTCTCGCTGTTGCATTTTTAGGAATAGTTCAGCGCAATACTCTACTGATTTGTATTTTTACATTGGTATCTTCGTAAAAAGGCGACCAGCCGTTATCTAATTTCTGGTTAATAGCGGCAATCATCTTTTTAGCGTATTTCTACGTTCGCGAGTAGGGGAGAGGGAGGCACGCGCTTGCGGAAACGTTTAAACTCATTTTGGGCGGGCACTTTGGCAAAGAAAAACAATGCGCCATTGGTCATTTTGCCCTTTTTGTAGAACTGCGGGCTTATAATCTACGTAAATAATACGTGAAGAAGTGTTTTTCGTTTTTAGGCATTTTTTATTTAGGGCTACCTCTCACTGCCGTAAAACGGCGCAAAGAAAAAGCCCCAAATCAGACCTCAGTTATTTTAAAACTTGGGTAACTAACTATAGATAAGTTAGTTACACCACTTTTTGTAGCGGGAACTGGACTCGAACCAGTGACCTTCGGGTTATGAGCCCGACGAGCTACCTACTGCTCTATCCTCATGATTTTCTGGGTGCAAAAGTACAAACTATATATAGCAAACTTTTTAGCAACTTTTTAATATTTTTATCCTTCATATATAAACGCTTGATTCTGTGCGCCATAGAGGTCATTAATTCATATGATATTGTCCCTGCCGATTCTGCTAAAAATCTCTGCTGTATGATCTTTGTCAAACACTATTACTTCATCTCCTTCTTCACAATCGATGTGGGTGATGTCTACCATTATCATATCCATACACACATTTCCCAGAATAGGGGCTTTCTTCCCGTGTATAAATACAAACCCTTTCCTTTGCCGTAAATTGGTTGATACCATCGGCGTGACCTACAGGTATAGTGGCAGTCTTAGTGATATGATTCGCTATGTAACCCCTATTATAGCCCAAAACTATCACCTATTTCAAGGTAGTGAATTTGCGAAATTACACTTTTTTTAACGACATTATAGGGGTCAAATAAGGCTGAAGAGCAGCGTCATTAGCAAAACCATACATCCCTATGCCACTGCGCACCATATCAAACTGTGCCTCAGGATAATTGAGTATCCCTGAAGTATTGCACTGGTGGTAAATCACTTTATGTGCAAAAAGTCTGATTTATCTTTTCCTGAAAAGCGATAAAAACGCTGTATCTGGTTTTCGGTAAATACTTTCTCATTCATATCTTCTGAGGCAGCCAGATGCGAATAAGCTGTTTTTACCCTTACAGTAGCGTTGTTTTTAACAAACTACACTTCGTCTATTTGATTGAAATCAAAGCCTAAGCGGTTAAGCCCTGTGTTGCATTTAAGGTGCACAGGATAGTCAGATAATTGGTGCTTTTCAGCATATTCTAAAAACAAATGTGCTGTTCTGAGTGAATAAAGAGTGGGTTCTAATTGATATTTTATAATATCATCAAAATTAATACTTTGCGGGTGCAGTACTATGATAGGCAAGCTGATACCGCATTTGCGTAGAGCGATACCTTCAGAAGTATAGGCTACCGCAAAATAGTTAGCTAACTTCTTTTCTCTATATAAGCAGCTATTTGGGTAGCTTCATTGCCGTATGATGAGGCTTTTTACTACTGCCAAAAACCACGTAGTAGGTTTCAGCCTACTTTTTAAAATATTGTATGTTTCTCTCAAAGCGGTAAGGTCAATTTCTAATACTGTTTCTTCCGTTTTCATTTATTTTTCAATTTTTTTCTAACATTAATCTTGTTTTGTTCTGAAAGCACTAATCTGCCAGAAATAGCCGCATTATCTATAAGTTCTCGTTCCCAGTGTTCCGTATGTTGCCAGGTTACGCGTTTCATCTCTGATAATGCTTGTGGATTAGATTTTAGTAGGGTAACTAAAAAAATGGTCAATAGCTTCGTCCATCTCTTTAGTTGTTTCATACACAGCGCTATAAGTCCTTTCTGCTGTGCCCAATAGGCATTTTTCCACTGGTCTGGTGCCATAAAAAGCTCATTTAGGGCAGCTTGTCCTGCTTTGCGCAAGATAACTGGAGCAATCACAAACGGACCCTATACCAAGCGAAAGTTCAGAGAGTTTTTATACTCACTGCTTCAGTGGCAAATACATAGTCTAAAGCAGCCAATAACCCCTACACCGCCACCTACAGCCTTACCTTGTACTCTTCCGATAATCAGCTTTTTGCAACGGCGCATAGCTAAGAAAAGATGTGCAAACCCTTCAAAAACTTACAGCCTTCAGCCTCATTAGTAATAGCCAAAAAGTTCGTCAAATGAAGCTCCTGCACAAAATGCTCTATCGCCTTCACTTTTTTTAAAAAGGATAATACTCACAGCATTATTTTCTGACAAAGCATCAATTTCTTGCGTTAGTCTTTCCAAGAGCACCAATGGAAAAGCATTAGCATTTGGGTGACCAAAAAGTAATGATTGCCAGTTGGTTATCTATCTTTGTATATAAAGAACCTTGTTGTCTATCAGTTGTCATAGTTACAAATTTTTGTGGCAAAAAGTATAATTTTTTTGCAAATAGGTTGTTTAATCAAAAATATTTATCTTTGCCCTCACAATTGGGGATGTAGCTCAGTTGGTTAGAGCGTTTGGCTGGCAGCCAAAAAGGTCGTGGGTTCGAGCCCCATCTTCTCCACAAATAATATTGATTATAAGTTGTTTACAGTTGATAAGGGACTAAATCAGGGACTAAAATTATATTTTAGTCCCTGATTCATTAAAGACTAAAAATAGGTAGCCAAAATATTGCAAGGTCACTTTTGAAGGTAGCCAAAATATTACAAGGTCATTTTTTTGAAGGTAGCCAAAAATATTGCAAGGTCATTCTTGAGGGTAGCCAAAATATTACAAGGTCATTCTTGAAGGTAGCCAAAAATATTGCAAGGTCACTTTTTGAAGGTAGCCAAAAATATTGCAAGGTCACTTTTGAAGGTAGCCAAAATATTGCAAGGTCACTTTTTGAAGGTAGCCAAAATATTGCAAGGTCATTCTTGAAGGTAGTCAAAATATTACAAGGTCATTTTTTTGAAGGTAGCTAGAATATTGCAAGGTTATTATTTATCAACAATCTGATACATAATAACTTATGTTAAAAAGGTATGTTTTTAGGCTCTTTCTCCCTATATTATATATATATATATTTATATAAATAAAAATATAAGACAGACATACGCATAAAAACTTTCTTTTTCTGCATTTTTATCCAAGTCTGAGTGTATGATTTCTGTGAACACTCATAATATTTACCCTATTTTTAGTAATCATTTGTAAATCAGATTTTTGCGAAGCTCTTAAATAATCTTGTTTTTAGGAGCAAGATGTGTCTTTGTATATACACAGTTTTTAGCAAAATGGTATACAAAGCGTATCTTGCTTTTTAGTCCTCTTTCTCAAAAACTTGCCTATGGCTACATTTTCGTGAAAGAGGACTAAAAAGGGAAAAACTTCGGAACTCGTTTTTTCTAATAGAGAGCTCTATTGATACAAGGCTATGGCTCGTAGATTATTATTTTCTACCTTATAGCTGTTTATTAGTTTTCTATTGCGCAAAATTTTTAGTAATGTCTCATTTTCTTCAGTATGTTGAAAGCAAGGTTTCTTTTTTTAGGAAGAAATATTTTCTCATATTCTTGTCCAATACTTTTTATTAATTCCTTTATTTTTCATTGTCAATATCATCATTATAGAGAATGATAAGTTTTATTTTATCTTCTTCTTTTTGCTGTATTTTTGCACAAAGACTCTATAACATCATAAGAAAAATCAAATTTATGTGATTTACTGATGATTAATTTTGCTATTTTTACTGATAGTATCATCTCTTAAAAATAAATTCTTCTTCTATTGTAGGTATGTAGATGAGTTTCTGTTCTATACTTATTCCTCTGAATTTAGAATTAATGACACATCTTTTTCATCTAACTCAAAATTGTCTATATCCTCAAGAAAAGAGTCAAAAATAGTTTCTCACTAATACGATATGTTTATTAGGAAAACTCTTTCTTAATGTATCATAGTTGTTTTCAGACATTGAAAAATTTATGGGCTTTTAATAAGTAATCTACTTTATTTTCACTTAAATCTTTAAAGTCTAAGCTTTCATATACTCTTTCAAAACTTTTTAATAATTTTATGATATGCTTCATCAGAAATATCATTACAAACTAATATATCACTTTCTAAGTCTCTATAAGACGTGTTGATTTTCTTATCTGATAAAGCTGAATAAACATCGTTATTATTCAAAAAAGTTTATTAACTCCTCTTTTAATGAATTTTGACAAGATTTTATAGTAATCTTCAATATTTTCCCAAGTAGGAAGTACTTTTTATTTTCTAAGAGTGATTTTTTTAATAGGTAAACTTTTTAAATCTTTTAACTCCGATATAGATGTTTCTACTTTTTTTCTATAATTTGAACTTTTATTTCTTCGTCAAGATTCTCATTCTTTAAAAAGTTCCTTAAACTTATATTCATCCTCTTGTTGCATATCTGGTAATTTGAGATATACTTCTGTAATATATTCCTGAATATTTGAATTCACATACTCTATTAAAGGTTTATGAGTTGATTTTGAGACTGTGGTATAGTTGGCTACTTTAAAAAGTCGTTTCTACTTCTATCCTATCAAATTTTTAGTATAAGAGAAATGTTTGCTTCTGTTATTTTGTAGTAATTTTAAAACAAATTATTCTATACAAATATTCGTATTTATCTTTTGGGTTTTTCTATTTTTTGATTTTAACCTCTAATAAATTTTTAATAAATCTTCAGCTTGTGATTCGAATGGGTTATTATTTTCAGGCTTATATAGATACATAACATCATTCTCTATCATTTTTATCAGATCTTCTCCTTGTATTTTGTAAAAATTCTTTTATATCTTCTACATAAAAAGGATTTGCTCAAAAAGTTCATACTTTTCATTCATAGAATAATTACTTTTTCAAAAATGTACTCACAAAAATCCTGACCATTCTTTAAGAAGTGCAGTTAAGAAATTCTTTTTATCTTCTCTTTGAGCAATATATTCATTAATGAATTTGAGAGATATTTCACTTTCGTCACAAAGTAATTTTTATAAAGAGTTTATATCTACTCTTATATATTGATTGATTTTTTCTAAAATTGAAACTACTTTTATAATCTATTCAAAATAAAGAAGATACAGGAATTACAATAAGAGTAGGTAACGATTTAGTAATGGTTCTTATTTCATTTGATTATACCTATTTTCTCAGTAACTTCTGGGTGCAAAGATACAACATCTTGACAATATAAACAAAAATTTTACTTTGCACTCAGAACGTAAGTTGCTGCATAGGCTTCTACAGAAGCCTATGCAGCAGCGCACGTTTGCGTGGAGCTAATTGTAAATCTCCTGCAAACCAGTTGTTTAAAAATGAAGATAGTTTGCGTATATCATTGTTTTTGTAATATAGCGCAATAAATTTAATATTTAATTTATGTTTCAACAAATCTTGAATCAGTTGGCTGTAAGAGAACGCCAAACCGCGCTGGAAGGATCCGCCGTGGTTAAAGAATCTTTACAAATGGTACTAGTTCCTAAAAAGACCTTTTTAAGGAAGGTCAAGGAAGAGGTACTGCAACGAGGTTTTACCGACCAAGCAGAAGAGATACATTTCTTCCGCGAGGTACAACCTCAAATCGTTAGCAGACTCATTTTCTACAATGAGATCTACCAGATAGAAAGTAAAGCAACTTTACTCTCTACTGAGGCAGCTAAAAAGTTTCTAAAAAGACAAAAGAAGCTCAATGGTTTAAAAGAGTCAGAGACTTTAGAAGCAACTGATTTCTTCAGTTACATTGCGTTAGGAAGAACCAATCGTGATGTAGAGTATTTTACTGCAATTACGACTACCTTCCTCAAAGCAATGAGGGGTATTTGTTTTCTTTTGATGGAGCCTTTTCTACTTCTCGTAGCTTTGAAGTTGCTAAGATAGGGGCTGTCAAGGAACTCTCCGATTATCTCGTACTGAAGTTAAAAGAAGAAAAACTACTTTTTAGAAGCACTAAATCTTCAGTGGACAGGCAAAAAGCCAACTAGTAGAACTCATCTATGGATTACATTCTGTTGGATGTATCTCTTATGGAAAACTCCTATTAGTCAGATTACCAAAGTCTTTTGAGAAGCTCTTTAGGTAGAATTAGCAGAGCAGTACCATGTTTTTCCATCGTATGAAAGGACGTTCAAAAAGTCTCACCCCTTTCCTTGATGAAGTAAAAACCTCTTTACTGGTTTATATAAACAACTCTGAGCAAAAAGTAGTTTTTGCTAACTTCAAATAAAAACGTTTAAACATTGTTTAATCAGTTTTTTTAGGGAAATAGACAGTTTCCTTTTTAGGGAGAAGGATTTATTCAAATATTATATTTATTATTTTCAATTTAACTCTTCTATAGAAACTCCCTAAACACACTTTTACCTCCATTTCTGAAAAGCCCATTATAGCCCATTGGCATTTTTAGACATTTCTTCCTATAAAAGTAGTTTATACTCCAAAAATACGTTACAATTATCTTGTAATACACTCATAACCAATAAAAATAAATAAAAATCACTTCAACTGCGTTAAAATGCACATTTTCAATGGGTAGTACTTGGCAGTTTATGTTTGGTATTTGTCAGAACTTTGCTGCCGAGAATTTAACCCTATACGCAATGAATTTAATCACTATTGAAGAATCTGCTTGAAAGCCCTTATGGAGCAACTCCAAAGCATTGAAAACCGACTCAAACAAGAGCCTATTGAGTGGGATAGTTTGTGGCTCAACCAAAAAGAAATCTGTCAATATCTCCATCTAAGTGAAAAACTCTATGGCGAATGCGCAAACGCAATGAAATCACCTACTCCAAAAATCTATGGACAGTATTTCTATACCTTGGGAAGTATTCGCAAACTCCTTATCAGTCAATCGGTAGAAAACACTGAAAGCTACCTGCAATCCCTCACCAAAAAGCCAAAGGTTATGTTGAAAAAGCAAGATATTTTAAGTAGAACCGAAGGAGGACTACAGGTCTTCCAGCACTATCTACAAAGGCAACTGGCGGGTAGGTAAAAACTTTAAAAACCCTTTTTATGACGATAAAAAATGCTTCCTGCAATATCTATAAGGACAAACAAGGCATTTATAAGATGAAAGACTTTGGCAACGATACTTTCAAGGGTGACTGTTTTTTCTTGGTAGGTTATCTCTATCAACTAGACTGCCAAAATGCCTCTGATTTTATCGAAATTCTAAAGATTATCAATCGAGATTTACATCTGGGTTTAGAGGAATCCACCCTCTATAATTACACAAAAAACATCAAATACCTCCCACCATCACCATAGAAAGCACTCAAGTAGAAACCAAAAAATCTATCTCTTATCAATTCACCCAAAAACCTTTTACCCAAGAAGAATTAGCCTATTGGCTGCAATACGGCATCACTCAAGACATCCTAAACAGGTACAATGTAACTCTCTGCAAAGCTATTCAAGCACCAATAAAGACGGCAAACCTTACACTATTGCCTCCACCTATAATGAGTGGATGTTTGCTTATCTTTTTAAAAAAGCATTTAAAGGTCTATCGTCCCTTTTCTAAAACTGCGTTTTCTCTATGGAGGTAATCCCTGAAAACTATTGCTTTGGTGAGTCTCAGCTACCTCATAAGGCGACATCCTCTTTATCACCGCAGGCGAAAAAGATGTAATGAGCTTAGCCAGTAGAGGCTTTTTCGGTCATCTGTTTCAATAGCGAAACAGCTCACATTCCTTTACAAAAACTCCAAAAGCTAAAAATGCGATTCCGACATTTAGTCCTTTTGTTCGATAGCGACGAAACAGGTAAAAGAGCCTCTTTTAGAGCAACAAGCTCAATTAGCACCTTTTAGAAGTATTTCGTTTAGTTTTTACCTCTTTCAGGTACTAAAAGGATAAAGATATATCCGATTATTTTGCACAAGGTCAAAATGGGTAGAGACCTATTGCAACTCTTTTTATCAGACCCTTAGCAAAACACTATGAAGAAAAGCCTATCACTGCTTAAAAACTGCGAAACTAATGGGATAAACCTCCCAAAAAGCAAGAAACAATCATCTCTATTGGCAAAAACTCCTGTAGGAGTACAGAGTAGTTTATTGGGTATTACAGGAGGCGAAGGTACAGGCAAAAGTCATTATGTAAGTGCCCTCATTGCAGGTTGTCTTAACAGTAAGAATCTTCCTATTGACACATTGGGCACAACGCTACTGCCTTGTCCCAAAGATAAAAGTGGTGCTATTTTTCGATACAGAACAGTCTCAAGACCAGCTCTATCAAAATATTAGCAAACTGCTTAAAGAGCTAAACTAACCTCTCTTCCTGATTTGCTACACGCCTTTTGCCTCACCCAACTCCCTCGCAGAGAACGATTAAAGGTCATTCGTGAGGGCTTGAGAGTTTTTACTACCAATGTGCAGGAGTGCATTTGGTGGTCATCGATAGCATAGCTGACCTTATTGGAGCTGTGAATAACGAGCAAGAAAGTGTGGAACCTCATAGAAGAGCTTTTACCTTTTGGCAGGTAACTACAAAACCTGTATCGTATGTGTGTTACACCTCACCCTCAGCGGACTTAAACTCCGAGGTCATTTAGGCTCTGAACTACAACGCAAAGCAACAGCAGTGCTTTCTATCGAGAGGGAGAAGAACAGTCCTATCTCAGCGGTCAAAACCGATGAAAAATCCGCAATGGTAGCCTTAGCGATACCCCACAAATACTTTTTAGATGGAACAATGAACTGGGAATGCATAGTTATGTAGGCAATCAGAAAAACGAAGACCAAAAACCCAATAAAAGCCAGTACTAGCCTCGTTAGTTTCTCCTCTTTTTAAAGAGCGAACTTTGTGGACAGTTCAAGAGCTGAACATAGAAATTCAAAAAGGACTGATGTAAGGAACGCACCGCAAAGGTTATATCCGCACCTTAAAAAGAAATGGGCATTTTAGTTCCTCAAGAGGGTAATGACCAACTCTTAGGAATGGGCAGTGTGCTAAAAGAACTTTGGAGGATAACAAGAACTCACAAGGATAAGCAGAACTTTTAGATGTTCTAAGATTAAGACCTAACAATCGAAGTATTAAACAAATATAAATATAAAAATGGAAATCGACAGAATAGAATTTATAGCGTGGATGGAACGCATTATGGATCGTTTTGATTTGCTTAAAGAGCAAATAGACAAAGCTGAAAAACGCAAAAACAGCTTGGATGGTGAGGAACTCTTGGATAATCAAGACTTGATGCTCACCTTTAAAATCTCTGCACGTTCCCTGCAGAGGTATCGCTCCAATGGCAAAACTGCCTTATTATACCATATCAGGCAAAATATACTACAAGCTCTCAGATGTACATCAATTTATCCGAGAACATTTCAGTGTGCCAGTAACAGCCTTAAAAAGCCAAAAACGGAAATACTATGCCTAAAAAGGACAGCCTCTCTTAGACGTCTTACAAAGGGAGTAATTTTACCCCCAAATTAAAAAGATGTTTAAATAATGGCAGAAAAATCAACACGCCGATACGGCAATTACGACAATCAAATCTCAGTGGATGAACAACTATCTGATATCCTACTAGTATTTGACAAAGAAGAAAAAAACAGCTTAAGGCTGTAAAAGGAATTGATGAGAAAGGAGAGTTAAAAATGGCTCCTGCTGACAGCAAATCCTTAGATGACTTTTATGAAAGTAGACAAGCAGGTAATATGCTGTCTAATTTCTTTAGCAATTTTATGCGCCAAGCCCAGAACCCTTCTCGTTTTTCTTTCTTTAAAATACCGATAGAAAAATCGGTAAATACGATAGAAAAACTCCAAAACCATCTCGGCAAAGCTCACTGAAAAAGGGTAAGGAATACCTCAAGAAGTACGAAGTATCTCCTGAGCAGTATATCAAACAAGAGCAAAAAAAGTAGCTACTCTAAAACAAGAAGGAGAGACTGCTGTTGCTCAGACCCCTCCTGAAGCTCCTGCTCAAGCACAAGTACAAGAAGCTCCTGCTCAAGCACAAGTACAAGAAGCTCCTGCTCAAGCGCAAGCACAAGAAGCTCCTGCTCAGGCACAAGCACAAGAAGCTCCTGCTCAGGCACAATCTCAAAAATACTCCTGCCCAAGAGGAACTCAAGTACAACCCTGATGCTATTGATTGGGAAACGCTACAAAACTTAGGAGTGAGTCGAGAGTCTTTAGAGAAGAGGAACCTATTAGAGCCCCTCTTAAAAAGGTTATAAAAACCAATGAACTGGTATCTATCAGCTTTCAATTTAGGGCTCTACAGTAACCCGCTTTGATGCTCGTCTGTCCCTAAGAGAAGTTGATGGAAAAAGTAGCAGTAGCCATTCACGGGATGCGCAAGGAACCACAATTGGATTATCCTTTCTTTGGTCACGAGTTTTCAGAAGAGGATAAAAAGAACCTGCTTACCACAGGAAATATGGGACGTAGCAGTTGAGCTTACCAATAGTAAAACTCAAGAGAAAATTCCTTCTATTATCAGTATTGATAGGCTCACCAATGAAATCATTGCCTTGCGCAGTGAACACATCAAAGTCCCCTGATGAAATCAAAGGAGTCAAACTCTCTGAGGAGCAAAAACAAACGCTCAAAGAAGGTAAGCCTCTGTTTGTCGAGGGAATGACCTCTCAAAAAGGAGAGCCTTTTAACGCAACCGTGCAGTTCTAATGCCGACAAGCGTTATGGGAATTTCTCTTTGAAGACAAAGCACCTAAACTCGCTAATCAAGAGAAACTCACTGAGGCTCCTACAATCATACGAGGAGTAACTCTTACCGAAGAGCAACACAAGGAACTGAGCAAGGGTAATCCTATTTATTTAGAAGGTTTACAGAGCAAAAGCCGGTAAAACTTATAGCGGTTATTTTACTTTTGACAAGGACAAAGGCAAGGTAGAGATGAGCTTTTAACAATCCTCAAAAGGACATTACTGATAAAGTTTCTTCTACCAAGCAAAAAGCTGAAACTTCTAAAGCTAAAGAAGAAAAAACGCCCTCAAAAAGCAATCAGAAAAACAGCTCAAAAAAGAAACTGCTAAGAAGTCCAAGGGACGCAAAGTATAACTCTAATTTTTAACCTCAATACACGTAGAAAAATGAAAGTTATATTAGCAGAAAAGCCCAGTGTGGCAAGAGAGATTGCCGCTATAGTAGGGGCAAGTGAAAAACAAGATGGGTATTTGCAAGGTAATGATTATGCCGTTACTTGGGCATTGGGACATTTGGTGCAATTAGCCCTTCCAGAGGCGTATGGTTGTGTAGGATTCCACAGAGAACACCTACCTATTCTACCTCGCCCCTTTATCTTGGTACCCAAAACAAATTCCTGAGGATAAGAAAGGTTACAGGTCAGACCCTATGGCTTTTAAAACAGCTTAAAATCATTGATAGCCTTTTTAAGAAGTGTGAGTTCCATTATTGTAGCCACCGATGCAGGTCGTGAAGGAGAACTGATCTTTCGCTATATCTATGAATATTTGCAATGTCAAAAACCTTTTCAAAGGCTTTGGATTAGCTCCTTAACTGAAAAAGGTATCAAAAACAGGACTTGCCAATCTGCAAGAAGGAAGTGCTTTTTGATTTGCTGCATGGCGCTCTGCTCAAAAAGCGTAGTGAGGCTGATTGGCTGGTGGGAATCAATGCTACCCAAGCCCTGAGTATAGCCGTAGGGTGAAGGAATTTATTCCTTAGGAAGGGTTGCAAACACCTACCTTAGCAATGGTTTGTAAAAGATTTTTAGAGCACACACATTTTCAAAAGAAACCTTTTTATCAGTGCGACTCAAGCACCAAAAAGCTATACTGATTTTTCAGTATCTCAGCTAAAATTGAGGATAAAAAGGAAGCTGAAGCCTTACAAAAACAATTAGAAAAGTCTCCCTATGGCCGAGGTGATTTCCACTGAAAAAGAAGTGGTAAAAGAACAACCTCCTTTGCTCTATGATCAACAGGGTCTTGCAAAAGAAGCTAATAAAAATGGAACTTTTCAGCCGATGAGACCCTGCAAATCGCTCAAAGTCTCTACGAGCAAAAATACATTACTTACCCACGTACTGGTAGTAAGTACATCTCAGAGGATGTATGGAAGAAATCCCACAGCTGATACAGTTTGTTACAAGAAAGTGAGGCATACGCCAACGAAGCTAAACTTATGAAAAATTGGGACGCTGAATAAGAAGATGGTTAATGATTTGAAAGTAACAGACCATCACGGACTTCTTATTACAGAGCGCTTTCCTACCAACCTTACAGCAAAAGAAAACACTATTTACAAGATGATTGCCACCCGACTTTTGGAAGCGGTATCTGAACCCTGTGTAAAAGAAGTGCAAAAGACTCTACTGGAGGCTCTGCACACTGACTTCTTGGTAAAGAGGTGTTCAAGTGTTACAAGCGGGTTGGCGCGCTATCGGTGGTTTTTACTCTGATGAAACTGCGAAAGACAGTGAAAAAGACAATGAAGGTGATCAGCAACTGGCGCTGCCTGAACTTGTACAAGGAGAAAGTATAAAGATTAAAGCCGTTGAAATCCTTTTCTAAAACCACCCAACCTCCTGCTTTTATATACCGAATCAGGACTGTTGGGGGCTATGGAAACAGCAGGAAAGACTTAGAAGATAAAGCGCAACGTGAGTTATTACAAGGAGCAGGTATAGGTACTCCAGCCACACGTGCCGCTATTATTGAGACGCTTTTTAAAGCGCAATTATATTGAACGCAAACAAAAGTCTCTTATTCCTACCGATAAAGGAATGCAGGTATATAGATGGGTAAAATCACTTACTATAGCCGATGTTGCCCTTACAGGCGAATGGGAAAAGTCAATTGCAAAAGATAGAACAAGGAGAGCTCTCTCCGATAGTTTTTTTCTTCGGATATGGAAGCCTATACCCATAGTCTTACTGATACATTTTTTGGCTATGGATATACTCCCAAAGAGAAAAACTCAAAATCACCTGTCCTAAATGCAGAAATGCTTCCTTTATTACTGTTTTGAAAAGGTAGCCAAATGTCCTGATGAGGGACTGTGGTTATGTGCTTTTTAGGAATGTGTGGCAAACCTCTTACTGATGAGCTGCTCAAAACGCTCTTTTTGAAAAAGGAAAACACCTCTGATAAAAAGGAATGAAAAGCAAATCAGGCAGCACTTTTCGATGCCTATATACGTCTGAAAGAAAATGGTGAAACTGCCTTTGAGTTTCCTGAGAAAACTTTCAAAAAGCGAAAATACTAACAAAGGTTAGGTAAACTTTCAGTAAAGAAAGTCTGTGAGCTAACACAACGGATTATGTACCATATCCTAAGTGAAGTTTAGTCCTCCTGTTGATAACTTTTTGTTTCCAATATATTTGCTCTTTAGAAATAATATAGTACTTTTTGCAAATGTTTTGCAACGATATATATTTTTAATATGAAGGGACTAACCATACGAAAGTGGATACAATCATTGGAGGAAAAAGGGTATTTACAGCTTTTCTATGCAGGAGCTAAAAGAGGTATTTGCTCACCTTAAAAGAAAAACTATCCTCAATACTTTAGGGGACTTAAAAAGCAAGGAAAAGCTCCTGCCTCTTTGAATGGCATCTATAGCATCGTCCGTTTTGTGGACATTGGTAATGCTACTGGATAACAAAGCTATCAGAGAAGAGGGAAAACCTTATTTCTACATTGAAAACACTGATGCAACACCCTAAAAAGGGAATACTATGTAGCCCTGCTCAGTGCAGTAGAAGTACATCTATCTCCCAAAGAGGCTTCTACAGGCAAAATGAAATTACAGTAATAACCTCCTTACTCCACTGAGGATTCCTTTAGGGGACAAAGTAAGATTCGTTACCTTGTCAAAAGGATATCAAAAACTTAAGAGAATAGGAGTAAAAAGAGAAAAACCTTACCTTTTTCTATAGAGGAAGAACTTTGCGGGTAGCCTCTTTGGAGCTCACTGCGGCTGATTTGCTCTCTCATGAAAAAGAGATAGAGGCATTCAAAAAAAGCAGTAGAGGTAATTCAAAGGATTAAAAACACCTGAGTTGGCAAGAGCTTCCTACAGAGGTAATCCTCTCACACCTGTCTCTATTTTCCAGCGCTTGGGCTATGTTCTTTCTTTTATCAAGCAGGAAGAACTAGCTCGAGAGGCTCAAAGAGAGAGTTCTTAGCACAGGGAATTTAGAAGAACCCTTTTAAAAACAGATGTTCCTGAAAAGGGAGGAGAGCCTTTTGCCCTCATTTGGAAAAATCGTGGTAAATATATCTTTGCAGAACGACACTTTGTAAAAATTAAAATTTGTTGAACCCATTAAAAAGTAATTTTTAACAATGAAAGAAACACAAACCAAAACCCCAGAACACTGAGAGTACCTTTAGGGTCATTGTCTTATTACGAGTTAAGACTCAAAGAGCTGTTACAAACGAGCTTCCCTAATCTTTTTAGCTGACACTGTCTTTATCAAGGACAGAAGTGAGTATGCTGCGCAGGCTTACCAAGAGGCTTTTTGAGGCGGGTATCAGTATTCCTGAATGTGATAAAATAGCCCCAGGAGTACTCTTCGATGGGCTCTTCTCTCTCCCTTTGATATGATTTTTGAGGTCGTTTCTCAGGAGTTCGATACTCACTAGCCGATGAGGATTTGCGCCCTTTGCTCTAAAAATCTTCCCAGAACTGGTTCCCTTACTTTAAAAAGTACGAGAATGAAAATCGATGAGGATTTTTCAGCACTCCGCTGCCTATCAATTCCTCTACACAGAACTTACGGGTGCCATCGAACTATGGATAGAAGAAAATGGCATATCTTAAATCGACTGAGCTTTAATCGCAATGCTCGTGCACTGGCATTGGCTTTCGATTTAGAGAAGCAAAAAGCGCACGCTTCAAGCCAAGAAGAGCGAGAACTCTGCAACACTATTCAGGCTTCGGGGATTGAAGTTTATCCCTCAATCCCCTACCAGTCTGAAGCTGACTTTTAAAGTACTGGACAAAAAGCAGACCAAGTCTTTTGGCAAGATGTAAGGAGTCTGTATGCCCTTATTAGAGAACATTCCACTGATGAAAGACAATTCCAAAACTATGTACAAAGTCTTAGAAATTCTGTACTAACGGCTTTTTATACCCCAATGCGTCTTACCTCGGCTATCGCTTCAGCAATAAAGGAAACAAACGTACCTCTGCAAACAATGTTAGAACCTTCGGCAGGAGGAGGCAATTTTATCCGTAGCTTTTTAAAGAAGAGCACCCTCTCTTGCTGTCACTGCCTTTGAAAAAGGACTTACTCACAGGTAAGGTGCTCTCTCATCTTTACCCCGAGGAGCAGGTACATATCGATGGCTTCGAACAAATCAGTCCACTGAAAAGGAACCAGTTTGATTTAGTAACCAGCAACATCCCTTTTTCCGATACCGCTGTCTTTGATTTGAGTTACTCTCGCAGCAATGACCCTGCTAAGGTACAAGCCTCCCGTAGGGTGCATAACTACTTTTTCTTAAAGGGCTTGGATATGGTAAAAGGAAGGGGGACTCCCGCCTATATCACCTCCAAGGGGTAGCCGATAGCCCTCAAAATGAGATTATTCGCTGAGCGATGCTTCCAGTGCGCGTCTTGTCTCTGCCGTGCGCCTGCCTAACAACCTCTTTACCGATTACGCAGGTACCGAAGCAGGAAGCGATCTTATTATCCTTCAAAAAGACAGTCAAAGAGGCGCTTTAAACCCTATAGAAGAGCAGTTTTGCACACAGCAAGGCTACCACAGGGATGCTACAAAACGAGTATCTTTCACAAAAGAAAACGTTATTTGTACGAATGCTCTTGCAGGCACCAACCTATACGGACAGCCTGCAATGGTCTATACCCATAGTGAAGGAGTAGAAGGTATTGCCAAGGAGGTAAAAGAAAGAACTCAAGCGATTTTAAAGCACATTATCTATCGCCTGAAAACAGCACAACAAAGCCAAAACAACACAAATTAGCTACAAGAGGTTCATTCACATGAGGTAAAGGAAAATTGAGGTAGGTTGAATGGCAAGAATTTATTGAAATTGAAAGCAAAATCAACGAGCCTTCCTTTGCTATTTTCCAATACTAATCTCATCTCTAAAGAGTCAAAGAAATTAAGAATCAAAAAGTTGAACCCAAAGTCGTTCAGCTAAGTCTCTTTGATTTTCTCTCTGAGCAGGAAGCCACCGCTACTTTTGAAGCGAGCCCTCCCAACATTTCAGCAAAAACAGTCCCTACTATACCCACAGGAGCTAAAATAGAAAACAAAGAAGAAAAACAACTACCTCAATTAGGGAATGCTCAAAAAGTTAGACTTGTTTTCTACTTATCCTGTCAATCAAGGGAATGAAATAGAGGTGCTTTCAAAAGCTTCTCCTGCTTTTGTAATACACGCCTCCCGCGATATCATTACTAAAAGAACCTGTACCTTTTGAGGGAGAATATTTACCTCATTTCAGAGAAGATACTTTGGTAGTACAAGCCGACACGGTGGGGCTTTTTGCAAGATCTCAATAAGAATCAAAACAGCTGCTACCTTGTGCCTCTTTGCGCTTTTCTTTCTTGGAAAGGCAAAAAGCCATTGCCTATATCGCCTGCGTGATGCTTATTCTCGACTCTGTACCACAAAGAGGCTACCACCTATACCCCTTTTATCCTACTGGAAAGAGAAAATCTTAACGCCCTTTTACGATACTTTTGTCAAGAACTATGGTCGGCTGAAATAGTGCTGATATCGAGCTAATAAAAACCGATGCCTCAGGCGCTGAAATTCCTCACTTTAGAGCGTATCAAAAACGGTGTTTATCAAAAGGCAGATATCTTTCACAAGCCTGTGGTATTCTCTCTGAGGAAGAATGAAAACATTTCACTGAAGAGGCACTACTCACTCCCTCAAGTGAATTGGGTCGGGTGATATTCCTCACATAGCTGAGCTTTCTAACACCAATGAGGAAGAAGTCAAAGCACAGTTACAGGGCAAACCTTTTTACAATCCTATAGAAGACGAATACCAAATTGCCCAAAAGTGGCAAGCGGGGGATGTCTTTACTCAAAATCAAAAGCCGTAGAAGGCATATCAAAAATACTCACCCTGAACATCCTACAAGTAACAGAAATTGAGCACGCTTTAGAGGGACTCAGGCAGGTAATTCCCTACCCTATTCCTTTTGAAGAGTTGATTTAACTTGGGAGAGCGTTGATCTCCCACAAATCTATATGTGATTTTGGGCCTCGCTTTCGCTTTTCGATACCAAGGTAGGTGTGCAATACAGCGCTCAAAACCGATGAGTTTTCAGTGGAATGCCGACACTTTACATATCTGGGAGAAATACGCTGTAAAAGTGAGAGCAGAACCTACGATGGTACGGTGCCCTTCAAAAACGCCTTGGTAAATACCACCCTGATATTACCAAGAAAATAAAGATAGACGACAAGGAAGTCAAGGTGCGCGATATGGAGGCAATCCAACTGGCAAACAGCAAGATTGATGAAATACGCAACGCTTTTCCCTCTGTGGCTCTTAGAGCAGAGTCAGGAGTTTAAAGACCGCTTAGCTCAGCAGTACAATCAGTCTTTTAACTGTTTTGTACGTCCGCACATGATGGTTCTTTTCAGTCCTTCCCTGACTCTGATAGAGAGAGTTTAGGCATAGAGGATTTGTAAGGATAGTCAGAAAGATGCTATTTTGGATGATAAAGCTCAACAATGGGGCGATTTGCGACGAGGTAGGAGCTGGTAAAACCCTTATTATGTGCTGTGCCGCCCAAGATGATGAAGCGTTTAGGATTGGCGCACTGCCGATGATTATAGGGCTTAAAAGCCAATGTACACGAACAGCTGAGACCTATCGCCGTGCTTCTATCCTTTTTGCTAAAAATCCTTACCCTGGCAAGGAGGATTTTACCTCAAAAGCGTTTGCGTATCTTTGGAGACATCAAAACAATGATTGGGATTGCGTGCAATTTCACCCACGACCAGTTTAAGATGATACCGCAATCCCCTCGAGGTGCAACAGAGCATTTTTGCAAGAAGAACCCAAGATGTTGAAGAGAGTCTTTGGCAGTTGGAAAACAAGGCAGTGAAGTCTCTCAAAGTGCGATGATTAGATGGAATGTACAAGCGTAAAGAAAACCTAGAAGTAAAGCTCAAAAACCTTAGAACACGACATATCAATGAGCGCACTGATGATATAGTAGATTTTAAGATGATAAGCATTGATCACCCTTGGTAGATGAAAGTCACAAGTTCAAAACTTAATGTTCAACACAAGGCACGATAGAGTGGCGGGATTTGGGGAAACTCATAAGGCAGCTCAAAAGCCCTCAACCTGCTGCCTATGCGAACTATTCAAGAGCGGTACGGGTAAGGATATGGGGGCTACTTTTTCTATCGGGGACTCACTATTTCCAATTCACTTACTGAGCTTTATTTGCTCTTTTAGTACCTGCGTCCTCAAGCCTAGAAAAGCAACAACTCACTGTTTCGATGCGTGGGCAGCAATCTATGCCCGCAAGACCACCGATTACGAATTTTCAGTGGCTAACAACATTGTGCAGAAAGAACGCTTCCGCTACTTTATCAAAGTACCTGAATTAGCGCAGTTTTACGCTGAAATAACTGATTATAGAACCGCAAAGGATGTTGATAGACAGACCCGAAAAAGAACGAAATTTTACACAATATACCTCCCTACACGATCAAGAGGTATTCTATTCAAAAACCAATGGAGTTTGCCAAAACGGGTACGCAACCTCTTGAAGCGTGCGCCACTCATCCGAGTCCGAGGAAAAAGCCAAAATGCTTTATTGCAACTGATTATGCCTGTAAAATGTCCTTAGATATGCGAATGATCCTCCGATAAGTACGAAGATCATCCCGATAACTAAAGCTTCTCATTGTCGCGATGAAAATCAATGAATATTATCAAAAATACAGACAGCAGAAAGGCACTCAGTTTGTCTCTTTTCTGATTGGGGTACTTATAGCCCAACGAATGGAATCCTCTACACTGAAATCAAAACGCAAATTGGTAGAAGACTACGGCATTCTGCTCACGAAACTGCTCTTTATCCAAGAGGCTAAAAACGATAAAACGCAAACAACTCATCAGCAAAGGACACCAACGAAGGAAAGATACGGGTACTCTTTTGGATCACCGACATGCTTTGGCACAGGGGTTAATGCACAGAAAAAGCCGTTGTTGTACATCACTTAGATACCCCTTGGCGACCCAGTGACCTACAACAAAGGGATGGACGCCATTCGCAAGGGCAATGAAGTGGCTAAATACTTTGCCGATAACAAGGTGGATGTGATTATCTAGCTGTTGAAAAAGTCTTTGGACTTCACGTTCAACTCACATTTTCAACAAACAGCTTTTATCGACCAGCTTAAAAACAATAAGTTGGGCAAAAGAACCATTGATGAGGAGTTGATGGACGAAAAAGTCGGGAATGAACTATTCTGAATATGTGGCTATTCTCTCAGGAAATACTGATTTACCTCGAAAAAGCGAAGTTGAAAAGAAGATTGAGCTAGAGAGTGAAAAACAAAATCGTCTCTTACGCTCTAAATATACCTCTAAAACCGTTTAGATAACCTCTGTAGCGATTTGAAAGCCCTACAAGACCGCTTACATCGTTTTCAGACGGATTGGCAAAACTTTTCAGATAAAGCGGTGCGCCGGAGAAGATGGCTCGGTAGTCAATGCTTGCGTTTGAGGCTTAGACGAAAAAGAGCAGTGTAAAGCAGTTAGCGCAAAAGTTACAAGATTATGCCCAAAACGCCCTGTACCAAAGGCGAATATCAAGAAATAGGAAGTATCTATGGTTTTAGATATTGGTAAGATTGAAGTCTCCAAAAAGAGACGAACTTGACCTGAAAGAAAACCGCCGCTTTTTGTACAAGGAGAAGAGGTATCAAGTACACCCACAACAACCGGACGATTGGCAAGGACCCTAATCTTGGCTGTGATGAATTTTGTCAATGCCATTGAGAAAATCCCTGCAATGATGGAAAAGGGAAGAAAAAGATTGCTCTGTTCAAAAGGATACTCCTCTAAAGGAAATCATCGAAAAGTATAGGGGTGAAGAAACACAGCTCTCCGAGCTTAAAACTGAGCTCTCAGCCCTCGATAGGAAAAATACAACTTTGCTCTCCTCCGATACTCCACAAGAGGCTCAAGAAAACAAGAGGAACAAGAGAAAGAACTCAATAAAGAGCTATCACAAGAGAGTCAAAAAGGAACTCAAGAAGTTCCAATCTCCACATGAAGGAGTTTGTAGAGAGACTCTTAACAGAAAACTCACGAGGGTTTAAAATGTAGCATTTATTCCTTAAAGAACCTGTATATTCCATTTTGGAAAAATCAGCAGAACTGATGTTTTGGTTGGTTTTCTATATTTTAAACGTGTTTAAACTTTTTGAGGAACTTGAGATAAACCCCAATAAGAGCATTCCAATCCAAGTTACATCAAGATACTCATCTCATTATCAAACCTTTATATCCGTCAAGCCAACCATTTGCTTGTTCAATCTTAAACCTATTTTTGTACAATTCTTCATCAAAATAGACATCTGGTTGCTTTCCATTTCGAGATTAGGTTTTAATATTTGCTATAATTTCTTTTGCTTTTCTAAAAACTCTAAGAGATTTGCTATCAAATCCTGCACTCAGCATTGAGAAACAGTCCTTGTGTTCTATTCCTACTTCTTCTAGCTAAGATTTCTTTTAGTACTTCTTCTATTTCATATAAGTCATTGTGATTTCGCTTTAGGACTCCCATTGCTATCATTTGCCCTTTATTATCACACACAGCTATTTGTGGTTACAGATGCTTAATAGATTTAACCATATTCGCTGGAAAAGCTACCGTCTTTACTCCATTTATAGAAGTAGTAATAGACATTTTGCCAAGCAGATTTCTCCTTTTCAAAATAGCTCTCAATTGGAAGTTCTCTCCCATTGTACCCCTGTTTTTAACCTCTTTGAGAATCAAATAAAAATATTGAAGCCAAATCAAAATTACTTTTAAATCATCTTTTCCTACCCATAAAAAGAGAATAATCCAATTATTTATTGTATCTTTGCTCAAAGTTCTTAAATTTTGTGTTCTCAAACACAAATTACTAATTTTCGAAACTTTTACTTTCCAAAAGCTTTAAACAGCTTCATTATTTGAAAGTGCTTGCAAATATTAAAGATAAAACCAATTATGATTGATCCAAAATAATACCCTTTTATGTGAGCAATTTGTAGAAAAAGTTGCTTTTACAAGTTTAATAATAGTGATGATTACGCTTTGTGATAAACACGAATCTTTCATGTTTTAGTAAAATGACAATATTGCTGCAAATAGTATGGCATACGATACTTGGGATATCAATCACCCTGAGTAGGTCCTCTATTAAATGAACAGTCTGATGGCACATTTATTATTATTCTCGTTATGAGAGCAATGACTCGGGGAAACCAAATCGTTATGTATTTGGAGAATGAAGGCAGATGGAGCAGCAGCTTTTCTGCAGGAGAGTTTGTATGTACTTTAAGTTGCATAAGGAGGGGAAAGGTAAAATGAGTATGTATATTATCAGGTGGATGAGTGTGGAGATGATGTGGAGGTCGCTAGAGTTACGGGAATAAATTTGAGTTAAGCTTGAAATACGTGAAAGAATATATTGCTGTTAAGAAAACTTAACTTTAGTATTTACCGATGAGGTTTATGCAAATGACACAAGGAGTATAGATGAATTGGGGAGGCAATAAAATTCCATGGACAACAATTAAAGATAGCGATTTTATATTCAGCTATGCTTTACAGGAATCTGCTGATGCGGCTTGGGATATAACTCTGTGCTGTATTCCGAGGTAAATGTTGATGAGATACAATGATAAGGATATACAACATCTTTGGAAACTGCGAGATTCAGGATAATGAAAGTTTTATAGGTCAGATGAAGATGGAAACGAAAAGTCTTTTATTTCTTGTGATGAAAATCGATGCCAAATCTGTTTACAAGGCAAGGTGATGATTCTATTCACTTCTCCCGTTTTCTTTTAAAAGAGATGTTTTATCAAAATATCAAGCCGAGACAAATACTGGTTCAAGATGGTTACCCTCAGCACCACTCGCGGGTAATACAAATTGATAACGTGATCGCCGACGATTATAGGTGGTAGCGGCTCTCGTTGATTTAGGCAGAATGCCGTCATAGAGAAATAACCTCGCTGGCAATTTCAATGTTTTGGCCCCAAGGAAATGGGCTCTTTATAGCGATAACCACTTTCAGTCGATGGCTCGATGCAATCCCAACCACTGGCTCTGTGGCCTCCGACCTGCCCTTTAAGAAACTTTATATACAAGTAAATGATAAATGGAGAATGAAATATGGTAGAGTCATTGTTCAAAGAATTAGCAGCTGATGACCAACACCATTTTCGAAAACCTTTGCATCCTGATGGGACAAAGAAATGACCAAAAAGAGATCTGATGGTCTAACTAACCAATTACAAAACTGATTATAGACTCGTTGAATGAAAAAGCAATTAGTAAAAGCTATTGATCTACTAAGCCTGATGGTTCTAAGATTCTTGCAGAGAGAAAGATAAAAGAGTCCAAACCCCAAACAGATTTCAAGGGGAATAACAAAAATTTGAATGCTTTGATTCTGTGAAGGGTTGCTAGATAGTAACGTTGTTAAACTCCTACGCAATATTCAAGATTTACGATCTTCTACTGTAGCTCATAGAAAGAGTACTAAACTAGACACAAAGACAAAAGAGTTGCTATTTGACTTCGGGCTACTCAATTCTGATAAGTAGTATTATTCAATCTCATCTATCTCGCCTCCAATGAAATGCTAAAAGTGGCTAATCTTAATAGTAGAATAACTATATACCTTTTGTGTAGAAAATTTAGAATTGCTAGTCCCTTTGTTATTGATGTTAGTATGCCAGCGTAAACTTAAATCAAGATGATGAAATTAGGTAAAATCGTCATTCTTTAGGGGACTTATTCTTAGCGACTCTTTGCTTCTTTTCTTTGGTCGCCTGCTTGTTCAAAGAAAAGAAAAGAAGCCACGCAATCTTTGATGTTGTGTGGCTCATTGTGTTAGGGCTTTTCATAGTAGTTTCAATTATCCGCCTTTGGGGTGCATTCATAAAAGCCCAATTGATTTGTTCATCGGGCAGGGTGCTGTCACGTCCTAAAAAGGTTTACAGTTATTTTTCGTCAGTTTGAGTTAATATTTTTACTACAAACGTGTTTAAACTTTTTGAGGGAACTTGGAGATAGACTAATAAAAAGCATTCCAATCCAAGTTACATCAAGATACCTGTATCTCATTATCAAACCTTTATATCCGCTGGTCGCACCATTTGCTTTGTTCAATCTTAAACCTATTTTGTACAATTCTTCATCAAAATAAACATCTGGTTTGCTTTCCATTTGGGGATTAGGTTTAATGTCAGTATCCTAAATAGGGTTTACACTAAAAACAGGAAATATATATGACAATAATGAGGAAAAACAACAGTTCGGTACAGTGAGTGCTTTTAAGAGAAGCTCCCACTACCTCATTGATAAAGAACAACAAGATCACTGACCTCAGAAACACCTACCTGTACTTCAAGAGATCCTTTTCCTGGTACTTGGGAACAAAGAGCAGAACTTACCCAGCTTTAAAACCGATCTTGCCACAATTGACCGCGAGAATCCTTCTGTCTATTACTCCTGAGAGTGGTGGTACTGAGGAAGGAAAGGTAGAGCAGGTAACACCAATGGCACACGAGCAGCATGATACTCCTGAGAAGCAGGAGATAGAAATCAGGGGTGAAATTTAAAATATAACTCATTATGTATGATTATTTTACCTTTTAAAATTTCTTATTATCAAACTTTTACAATTCTGTCAGGCTTTTAAAAAGTATGTGTTTAAAAAGAAACAGTACATTTGCGCAATTATAGCCATTATGAATGTATGGAGTACCTAAAACCTCTATTGATTTCTCCAGTTGCTCAAGTAGGCAACTGGCGCGTTGTAGCACACACGGGAGTCTCATCGCTCCAGCATATAATGATGATAGTCACTTCTCATTATGGGGAGGTGGTCTCACTGAGGATTATAGTTCTGCTATATGGGAGTTAGAATTTCATCAATTAGTGAGCAGATGTATGGCGAGGATGAGGTCAGTGCCTCTTTTGCTGGCAACTGTACAGCAAATACGGAACTACGTTTGAAGCAGATAGAGGTAAAGGTTACCCTCCTCTGAAATTGAGGATTATTCGCACCATAGCAAAAAGTACATAAGGCGCAAGGTTGATATAACTCTAAAAGGACAGCTTGTTACCAATCAATTGCCGTTTTACTTTACAACTGCCATTTATATTAGTCCCCTTTCTCAACAACAAGCATAGCAATACTTTTTATGAGAGAGACGATCTATACGCTGAAAATAGGATACTGCACAAGTGATGGATCATGGGCGTAAAAGACCTCCACAAAATGCAGATCCTGTATTAGACCTACTAACCGACATCTTGGCTATGAACTCCAAACTCTACCAAGAGGTAGAGGTCTCTAACGCCCAATTGCTACATAGGCTGTCCTCTATCTTAGTAGATAACAAATGGACACTGCCGTTACCTCACATGGACTTTTTCGCATCTTTCCTAACGAAGAAGTAGAAACAGTACAGCCCAACAATCATTTTTATACCACTAAGCGAGGCTTGGGATTAAGTCTCTACGCCTATCTATTACTTTCACCCCTACTAGTTACGCAAACTCTTTATAACGCTTCTGTAAAATACACTCTATCTGGGAATCGTATTAGTTACTATAGAATTTCTCATTCGGCAGGAGCAAGTAATATCTTCCCTATCACCTATTAGCAACGAAAGCGTGTTGGATAGGTATTGAAGCCACTCCCTGCTGTTTATGCCGCTATGGATGAGCTATTGCTTACCATCTCATAAAGCATTCATCTCTTTACAGCCATGCACATCTGATTCGTTTTACGATATTGAAGCTGATGAGATAAATGTGCGCAGAGATGTTTTTAAAAAGCAACTAAACACAGAAGAACATTATTACTCCGATATTATCAGCTACTACCAAGACCATTTTTACAGTCTTAGCACTGATTTTAGTAGCCACTCCTATCCCTTAGAGAGCTTTTCACCTGAAATAAACCTTGAATTAGAAGGTAGTAGTTACGACACAAAGCTATTGTGGATAAAGATAATCTTCCCAATTTCTCTACTACTGTTGAGCTGCAAAACATCCGTTTTACCTCAATACCATTCCTGTGGTCAATCGCCAGCAGGTTTACAAGCAGCACACATGTAGAGCAACGGACGCATAGCCTCTTTGCCGTGTAAGGTAAGAATTACCTTTAAATCTCAATTCTATATGGGATAACAACGACATATATACCAAAATATTTTGAACAACTACAAGGAGCACCGAGGTACTTTACTCATTGTATTTTGGTGATTTAGAGAAATTCGATGTGCGCAACGCCAAGACCATTCTTCAAAAGACGATGTACTTAGTAAGAGAGGAAGGCAGCGCCTGCACGCGATGAACCCTGAGAAGCTCAACACCGATTTCGAAGAACTAATGCGCCGCTTGATACATGAGAGCCGTAAGATGATCTCCGAATGGGGTAATATCGATGAGTTTAACGACTAAGACATTTCCTTTTTGACAACTCCATATCCCAAAGCGACAACCTATGAACTTAGCTATTGGACTACCAATGCAGAAGAGGGCAATGGTTTTGATGAGCACTCTGTTTTCCATCAACACACTACCAATGAGTTTGATATGCAGCGCAGCAGGCTTATTACCCCTACCATAGGAGGTGCTACCCGTCACACGGAGCGCGCTCAAAATCAACAACCTGCGTTACGGCTTACTCTCTAAAGAGCGTATCGTCTCAGAGCAGATATCCGAAGTTACCTACAACAGCGATTTGGAGAGAACTCATAGAGATTAAGATTTGTTCAGGAACAGAGATTGCAAAGAGAAACGGAGGGTATTATTGTACCACAGAGGTACATCTGAGCTTTTCCCATCGCCCCACAGAAGAAAAATGCAGGGCGTTTGGCTTTGTGCAGCAGCAACTTACCGAAAAATCAATTAGCAATATTCCCTATAGGGTATTTATCAAATAACGCATAATACTATGGAAGATACGTTTAGCACATTGGGATTAAAACGCCGCGTTGAAGTTGGCTAAAAATATGGCAGTAGCCGAACACCACAAGAGTTTTGGGGTGGCGCATCTGGCATTGGCGATGCTTTATGAACCCACAGGACTCCTTGTGAGGTCTTGGAAGGCTTGGGTAAAGATATCGCCTATATGATAGAGTGGTTTGAGGTGCGCAAGGGAGTCCTATCAGTCAGAAGAAATACCTTTTGACGATTCCGTGGAGGATAGAGAGGTCAAAAAGCTGTGAAGAGGCTGTCCGTTCCAAAATCAAAATTAGGAGCGGATACGATGATGCCGTGATGTGTGTTTATGGCAATTGTAAGAGAAGGCGTGAGTCTATTCTGCTGCGCAAATAGAGCCATCGCTGTGTAGAAGAAAAAGAGTTTTTAAATCAGTTTTAGTACCTCTCCTCCTTTGAGCTAAAGCGCATCCGATAGCCAGGCGATAGAGGAAATGACCTCTGGATTTGCTTTTTGCTTGTAAAACCTTAAAACTGATAAGATTATCACAGAGAGCGGTCTCTGTGATAGGTCGTGAAGAAGAATACGAAATATCTTAGAGAACTTAGAGCGTACCCAGAACAAAAGCCACTTTTATTGGTGGGTGATTCAGGTATAGGTAAAAGCAGCCATTGTAAAAGCCTTTGTAAAAGAACTGAGTGAAAACAGAGATCACCAACTCGCAAAACACCTTGGTTTTTGGGCTAAATGTGTCCAAATTCATATCAGGCAGCACCTCTGGAGGAATGAACTCTAAGAAAACACGGTTGAACTCTTTGAAAAACTAAACAACACCAAAATACATCTATCTTAGTTATGATCTGCAAGTGCTATTAGAGATGCTCAGGTAAATCCAATTTGATGATCAATGTGCTTAACTCCCAGCTTAGTGAAGGAGCTACCTAACCTGATAATGTGGTATTTCTTCAGATGCTTACCACAAGTATTTAGAAAAACACCTATCCATACTAAGTTAGAGGTACTACAATTAGAGAATTAGACTACTTTTCACCTGCTCAAATGCTCAGAGCGACACCAAGAACACTTTCAGAGCCTATCAGATTGAGATTTCTCAGGCTACACTTGCTGAGGCGATCCACCCATCACACGGCGTTATTTTAAAGAGAGTAAACTCCTTATGGGGCTGTATTGACCTTATTGATCGTACCTTGGCAGCAGTGAAGATGAGCAATGCCAATACTCTACAACGATAACAGTTTTTAAAAAGGAATTAGAAAAACTTAAAACCAGTGAAGAAAAGACTTTTTCAAAATTGCAACCTGGCAAAATACCCTTAAGCGAAAGTTAGTACTATTATCAGCAGCAGGCTTATCGCAGCTATGCACTTACTGAGGAAACTCCTCATGGGGAGGGTATTGCTAAGATGGATGCCCTCTTGTAGAACTTGAGCACTGTCAGCTCATGAGATCACCTGTATAGAGCCCTACTGAGATAGAAGCTATCATTGCGGTGATTACAGGTATTCCTATCGGTAAGATGCAAGCCGATGAAAAGGATCGTTTTGCTCAACATATTGAAAAACCGCTTTGCAAGAGAACGGGTAAAAGGTCAGAATAGGGCTATACAACCGTTTGCCGATGCCATTATAGAATCGCGTAGTGGGACTGAGCTAAATCCCAAGCAACCCTGTTAGCCTGTTTTTCTTCTTAGGTCCTACAGGGACAGGAAAGACAGAGCTTACCAAATCGCTGGCAGAGCTGCTCTTTTGACGATGAAAATGCGATGATACGCTTTTGATATGTCTGAGTTCAAGGAAGAACATTCAGCAGCTTTGTCTATGGAGCGCCACCAGGTTACGTAGGTTATGAAGAGGGCGGTATGTTTTGGTAACTAAAATACGACAGAAACCTTATTCAGTAGTGTTTTGATGAGATAGAAAAAGCCCACAGCTCTGTGTATGACGTCTTTTGCAGATAATGGATGAGGTACTATTCACGCGATAAGTTAGGGCGCAGTGGTGATTTCTCTAATGCAATTATTATCTTTACCCTCAAACATTGCCAGCAGTTGGATAGCAGAAGAAATTAGCAAGGGCATACGCCTACCTCTAATGAGGCTTATTGAGGTGATTGAGTGAGTATCAGACCTGAGTAGGACGCCTTGCTAGAGGTAGTGCCTTTTTCACCTATTACAGAAGCAGTAGCTCAGGATATTTTCTTTCATTGCACCTCTCAAAATTACAACAGCACTATTACAGCAAAAGAATATATCTTATCCCTTACAGAAGAAGCATTGCACTACCTTTCTAACAAAGGGCTATTCACAAAAATATGGCGCATGCCCCATTGCAGGGATTATCAGACTCATCTCTCAGCGATCACCAAGTTTATCGTGGCGCAACAGGTAAAAGAAGGGGAAAACTGAAGGTACATTACAAAGATAACCAGCTTATATGGAGTATTGAATAAGGGCTTTTTAAAGAATGTTAGAAGACAAGTACAACATATCAGAACTAAAAGCAAAGTGAAGCTGCTGATTTTTATCGCAGAGGTATTCTATGATGAGCTTAAATTCATCTTTAGGAGAGGAGCTTGACATCCTACTCAAACCATTAAGCTAACGGTATGAACGCTCGCGTACACTCGAAGGATGTGCTTAATATCTCTACAGATTACGAGCCACCCGATTGTGGGTATGGGGAGTTTTTGGTCTTACACCTCAGGCTGTAGGACATGTTGTAGCACCAACTGCCAGGAAGCACTCTTTCATCCTTTACGGTGAGTCCAGTCGCGCCCTTCAATGAGCAATAGAGAGATTGTAGAGGCGAGTACGCAAGAATCGCAAACGGGAGGAAAACAATCCTGTATTTCTTTTCTGCTTTTGATACATGACTGCTTTAAAGCGCGCGCACATATTTTCAGCAGACATTTAAACCATGACTTACTGATGGGAAAGCCAAAAGAAATAACATTGCTAAACAGTTGTTAAATGCTTAGGGGCTTACCATTCCTAAAAGAAGTTAGAGATACTATTTTTGGAGCTATGCCATAGTGAGACAACTCAAAGAAAATCTCCCTGCTATTGGGCGTCTGTTAGAGCTCGTGTGCTGGAGCCACCTCTAAAAACTCTGTTGCATACGCTCAGTTGACTACGCACCTTTACCAATAGGTGAGGCGCGTATGGGCGTGAATTTCGGTTTCGAGATGGTGGTATGGAGAGTGAAATAGAAGATGTAAAAGTAGCTTATTTTTGGCAGTAAAGCAATAGATTGGTGAACTATATACTCAAACACTGACAGACAATATCAGAAAAATACTCAGTGCTAGCATAAGGTAAGAGATTAGTTATTTTCTCTTATGAGAAACAGTGCAAAGATAGATTTAGTAATATTAGGAAAGGACACTTTGGGGTTGGATACTTTTCTGTGATTTTTGTGAAATCAGAGATAGAGAAATTAAGAAGATATGGAAGCGGTAATTTACCTTTTGTAAAATACTCACTTGTATTACGCTCTCTCTTGGCAGTGGTAATGCTTTTTGATGGTTGTCAGTGAGCAGGTATAGAAATGCACAGGTTAGTCATCATCTTTGTGCTTATTGTGGCGCTTATCGACGGGCTACCTCTTCACTTTTGCGCTGCTCAAGAAATGAGTTTGTGTGGGGTGGTTTTGGTACTTAGTATCATCTCCTATCTCATCTTAGGAATAGGCTAGGTATACTATGTAAAGAGCAGTTATTACGCCAGTGCCACCTCGGGTTTCAGTGAGCCGATTTTGCAAGATAAGGCAATTTTTCTTTTTAGTGCTGTGTAATGTACAGTGTGGTCTCAGCTTGGGCTTATGACACTCTTCTTTAACTTGCCTAAGTACTTTCCTTTATGCAAGTCACTGCAATGTTTATTGTCCTGTGGTTTGCAATACCTTTATTATATATGTGTAACGGCAAGGAGTTTTATCTGGATATGAGAGCCTGCCTTTTATGATGCTTGGGTAGTACAGTCTGATCCTCAAAGGTATAAATACTGGGAAAATGTAGGCACACATCAATCTTATACAGGTAACTGTACGAGTGAAAGAAGTCTCCTGATGCTGAGAATTTACCTCTTCTTATGGAGGTTAAATTGGCCTATGGGAATTTCCCATGGGAAAAATGGTTCTGATCGTTTTACTCAGGAGGACCAGATATGTGCGCTTTCCTCAGAAAGGGTCCTATACTCACCGAAAGATGATAGAGGTGAGGATATCGGTTGCGCGTTTTTATACTCCCAAGTGGTTTACTATACCATTGTTTCCTAAGAGTATTAAACCCTCTAATGAAACGGGTAGTGTAACGAGAAACACCAGCAAAGTGATCTATGCTGGAAAGAGGTAAGAATAAAAGACAAAACGAATAAAATAACGCATAAAACTATGAATAAAGATACAATATGTTACCAGTAAATTGGGAAGAGAGTGTGAGAAATCACTCAAAAGATTTTTGTGCAGTGATTACTTCCATACTATTGAACATAAAAAGATTACAACGCTACCAATCAAAGTAACTTTTGATTGCACGAAAGCAGCTTATTAGAGCCCAGCGACAGCAAACATACCTCCACTGGACTTTTAGAACTCTCCTATATGACTCTAATACGCTAATAGTTACTTTGAAAAGCCTTGCTCGTATCTGTCACTAAAAAGGGATATAAGAGATTTTGTTCAAGGATGGAGCTTTATGGTGTGGAATTACGCCTCAGCAGCAACGATTAATCTTGGAAACATGGCACCAGATACAGAGGGATGACTATCGTGTCAAGCCAATCCCTACCGTGGAGATACCTGTTGGATTGCCTGTGAAAGCCCTGGAAGAGAGATTCCCTGTCCCCCATCCCTATGTCCTGCCTGATTATTAAAGTTACATGTAGACATAGTTCCCATATCAACAGATGCTAACACAATTTCTGAACATCGTATGGTCGCGAGAGATACAAGTAAAAGAGAAGAGTTTTGAACTCAATTCAAAATATATTCCAGCGATAAAAAGTAGCAAATCATCCAGAAACAGAAAATTTGTAGAGGAATACATATCTGAGAGCTTTTATCTAACATTGAAAATGCCAGTGCGATCATTAAGAAAATATTAGGAATAATGAGCGAAGCAGAGATTTAGGAATAAACACCTGCTTTATTGGTGTGAAAGTAGTTTACGGTTTACACACAAAATAGTCTTCAGTCACATAGCCACAGAATCAATCCCTTACTGTGCTTGTAGAGTGAGGCTCACTCATTGTAAGTGGCACATCAACTCTCTCTATTTCTATAAACTTTATGGAAGATGCAGGAGCGCAAGAAGAACTATTTTGCAGTATTACTACGAGTAGGATGGATAGCACCCTCTGAATTTACAGCCATCATAGAAAGTGTAATCATCAATGTGCGTTACAGTCACATGAGATATGAGCTCCTGCGTTGCAGCTGACATACTCAGAGAGTTTATCTCTACAGTAGATAAGCTATTTAGAGAAATGAGCAATTTAGGTACGTCAATGCAGCGTAAAGAGATAATAATAGCAGCCAGTCAAGAATTATCCACTCAGAAAGAAAAAGAGTAGGAGGGTTCTGTGTGTGGTCTTTGTTTGATCTAGTTTCTTTGATATGATTTTGGCCTGAAAATCAAAATTACGAGGTAGGAAAATAATAATATAGTGGAGATAGTTTAATTCTCAAATAAAATTTGTACCTTTGCGCCACATTTTATTCTAATGAAACGAGTAATTTACGATGAGAAAGAGTAGAAAGGATTTATAGCATTTTACGCTGTATTTGCCATTGCTGCTGCTGGTATTTTTATCAGTAGCTATATTACCATATCCACCTAGCAGAAAGGGGATTAACTTGTTAGGGAAAAGAGGAACAAGTACGAAATTAAGTTTTCAAACACCAAGCGGAGCTTTAATTTTTATGTTAGATGACCCTAAACAAAACTCTTTGCTTTGCATGCAGTAAAAACGCAATGCTGGTGAGCTACAGCAGCTACAAGATCATCTCAGAGTGCACGAGGAGAGGACTAGAAGAAAGATATTGAGCACCACTAGATTGGGCTATGAACACTATACCTATCTGCCATAGCCAGCTGCTCTCTCAAGTGAGGAGAAGTACAAGCAGCTGCAATGGATCTCTATGAAATAGGGGACGACAAAAGGTCTTACTATAGTAGATACAGTTAGAGAAATGCAAAGCAGATTTATCAAGACCCTGAGCCGTCAGAAGTAGTAATAGCAACAATAGCAACAGGAAAATACACTATGGATGAAACATTTTGGAAGAAAATACGCTTTGCAATGATATTTCGTACTCTTGGCTCTCCTCCTACTTTAATGATTAGTACGAAACTCCTATACGACTCTATCATCCTTTTAGTGAGGGCAGTGAGGTAATGAAGGATATTCAAACCTCAGAGAAAGCCTCAAAGAACAAAGAGTACATCATAGGGTGCGCAGACTTGTGTAGTACCATCGCAGGAATTGACTTTCAAGTCAATCAACAAGCAACAGCGTTTGAGAGAGATAGAGAGATACAATCCTCGAAGATGTTTACAAGGAAAACAAGATGCAAAAGTACATTTCTTGGTCTGCAATCGGCAAGGGTACTGAGAATTTATTTTGAAGCGCGAGAATCATCTTTACAATAAAATCTCAGACAAAACAACAAAAACTCCCTAAAAGCAACTTAGATGAGAATTGTAGCCAATATTTAACATATAAATACGATGAATCAAAGAAAAGACCATTATCGTTGGAGGTTTCCCTATTGAGGCAGTTTTACCTCATTTTAGGGTATCTTTCTTCACTCCTTTTCCCAAAATCAACAGTTTAGAATTTGCTATCACATCTTTGGCTCACACAACAAATCACTATGAAGTAGGAGACATTCTGAGAGCTACCATAAGTGACAGCACTATGGTAAAGAAAGCTCACTCAGATTGTCCTCGAGGTTCGTGGCGACGGTGATATGGCAAAGGGTAAAAATAGATGTAGCAAAACAGCCGACTATAAATCTGCTGGCAACACCTCATCACTTTAGAGTTGGCTGCAAAACAATAAAAGTCTCTGGCAGTATATCAAGGTTATCCCTCACTGAACAAAAACAGGCTTTTGGATCTCTATTCCTCGCCTTTTAAAGGTCCTGATATTGGTTATGTAGGAAAGAAACCTCGTTTTCTACGCTGAGGGTCCAGGAGCTAAGATTTGGTATTGGGAGTTTGGAGAGATCAGGCGCGGTGAGACGCCTGGGCGAACAGCAAAACCGTAGTATGCTTACTCTGGAGCCAGAGACCTATAGTAAAACTCTCCACACCCTTTCACTGCCTTTTCCTATCTTTCACTGAAATAGAAATTTTGCCCCAATTTGAAAAAGTAAATGACCCTTATCACTGTTGTTGACTCATTGGCTTTAGCAGAAGATGATATAAAAGAAAACACCTATAAAGTATTGCCAACATGCCAGAGGTGGGCGACAGAAAATAAACTGCCGTATAACAACCCAATTATATCAAAGCAACGCTATATATGCCGAAGCCTCAGTGGAAGAAGTTGTAGTTATCAATCAGACAAGACAACTGACCTGTATAGTTAGTTAGCGTTGTATGATTTGTACTGCTAGAAGCCAAGAAAACAGAAAGTAAATATCACCACAAAAGTGCCATAGACACTTTCAACAACTGATGTACAAGCGGATTTAATGAATGCACAAACGGAGTAGAATAATGCGTTACAATAAACTACCACATACCTTCTAGATTTTTAATAGAGTGCTTTGTACTGTCCACATCAGAGGCTTTTTCTCAAATTAGCGTCACACCAAAGATAGAAGATTTCGAGCTTATGAGACTTTCAATTACGTGGCGAGAGACGCTGGAGGAACAAGGATGTGTAGTCTACTCTGGTAGGAATGATAATAAGGCGTATACCAGTGCTTATTTCTCGTAAAGAAGCTCAGCAGTCAAAACTCACTCACTCCTTACTTTGTAATAGGTCGTAAGAATGGCTGCTTTGAACTTGTCAAGGCAAGATTCTGCAAAGGTAGGTAAGCCCAAAGGGTTCTTTTCGCCTCTTATGCGCCGACGCCATTTTAAGGATGCTAAATCTGTGGAATATATCAGCTGGATACCAGTGCACGCAACTCTTTTATTACACTTACCCTGCTGCTGTCTAGATTTTAGCAATATAGGCTCTAGTAAATACGAAAGTTGGTGCCAGTAGCCCAGAGGGATTACTTGAAAAGCAACTCTATTTTGCGATGATTCGCTGTGGGCTCTTTAAAGACCCTACCCTAAAGGGTGCAAAGAGTCAGCAAAAATCAAAATAAATGAAACTGTATATGCTTTTAAATACCAGTCAAAACAAGGAGGCGGTACTTATCTCCACAACCCTATAGTAAGAGATACGATCTCTCAACTGATAGGCTGGGTCTCTGCACAAAGGCTATTGTGGCCCTGCTTAGGACAAGGCAAAGTATACAAACTTGTCAATGACTATCAGCATACCATCTCATCGGATGGAGTCGTGATTCTTTCTCTTTGGGAGAAAGCAAACAGTGCGGTCAAATTACGTATATAGCTACTTCCAACAGCCTTATAGGGCATCAGAAAACCGAATCCTCTAAGTGTGCCTTTCCACATGCATGGATCACACCCAAGGGTAAACTCATCAATGTAAAGGGAGATTATCTTCCCTATTACTGAAATTGCACGAATGGATAAAGAAAGATAAACTTTCTATCTTTCGATGCAGAAGAGGCCAGCGCGTAAAACCACTGCCCAACGCCCTACAAACACCTTGGCACTATCTCCTCTGCGGGAAACCCATGAAGGATATAACCCCATACCTTCTGCAGTGCACGGTTTGCGTGAGGAGATCACCTCTTATGAGGAATCTGGCAAAACCACTACTCTTTGTAAGAGTGGCTTTGACTTTATTGAAAACCCTCCACAAAACTGCTGAGTGGCACGACTACACAGTCAAAAACAGACCCTTGCAGCAGCTATATTAAAGACCTCACCTAACTATCTGGTCCCAATAGTTTGAGAGTAACTTTTATATTATTGTGGGCGCAATGAGCTACATAAGAGCAAACCGAACAAAATCCTCTTACTCCTAAGATGGCGGCAAACGCAGCCATGTTGCTTTTATTTGCTCAGATAGAAAACAACCACGATGGTGCTTCTCAGAGCTTTTTGATTTATATGCCAAAGGAAATCTCTCTAAGATTGGCAGATATCGCACAGTAACGCATTTTAGAGAACTATATAGTAAGATAGCCAGCTGATAACAGAGGATAATAGCCCTCAAAAACATTGCAGATGAACAGATGAACATCCATGTGTGCAGTGCCCTCTAAAAATAGACTTGTTTAATCGGTGGACTTGACTCTTCCTCAACTCTGCAGCGACACACCTGGCGGCACCTCAATGCAGCTATGGATTCTATTTTGGTGCGCCATAGCAGCTCACCCAAGAGAAACTTATCACTTCATTGAGAATTACCAAAATAACTTTGGGGAATAGATTTACTCTGAACCTCTCAGTAGCTGCTAAATGCTTTTTAAAGGGAAGCTAGACTACACTCAGATTAAGAAAGACAATATCAATGAGGATATTCTTTTGATCGCTTTCAGACAGATAAAACCTTTATTTTAGACGCAGGTTTAGAACTTACCAAAGAGGGAAATCACCGACCTTATTGACACTACAGATAGTTTGCCACCTGAGTTTTAACGAAGCAATAATAGCCCTAGAGCAAAAGCTACTCAAACGACTTTTATATGCAGCAGATACGCAATGTATCAATCGTACTTACAATCGTCAAGGTGATCTCAGAGTGCTCCTTTGATCAGAACTCTTCCTCATGAAAGGGCAAGTATCTTTGTGACCATGACACAAAGGAATTTTAATGGCTACTATTACTAGCAACGGAAGCGAATACTAAAAAGCACAAGGAAAGCAAGTTGTTTGATCACTTTCTACTCACAAACTCATTGATAAAGTGAATCAACTTGAGAGCTATATTCTTAGAAAATACAAGATAGAAAAGACCAGAGAATAACACCTAGCTCCCTACCTGCACAAGTTTGCTGTTATAGAAAGCACAGAGGTCTAATTTATAAGAATAAGCAGATAATGGATATGCAAGTATCATACAGGAAATATTATGAGCTAGAAGGCTATTGGCGTAGTATCGCTGATAAAGATTTCTGGAAATTAGCTATTTGGGTAGCTCAATATCCAGATATAGAGGTCCACAAGTCAATATGCATGAATATTGAGTCTACTGTGCTTGAGAGACAAAAGCATCTTCCTGGCACCTTTAACGCCGCATGTTTGAAGTAGGTGAGATCTTATGAACGAGGATCACTGGAAATGAATTTATAAGTTGGTTTTATCCTGCCACGAAGATATGATATGGCAGTTAGGCGTCAGTAAGATTGCCATCTATCTAACAGAGCCTTTTGTCTCTCCCCAGCATACGCCACTATCTCAACCATTGAAAACTGTTAGCGAATTAGAGCGTTTTAGAGAAAACCACTCGAACTGTCTCTATATCCTTTGAAATTGAAATCTGGATTTAATGCCAAATCATCAAAAGCCCTAACCCATGGCTAAACAAGCCTCGTTACATATAGATACATCCTAAGGAGATGCGTTTTGTTGCATTGATATGCTTGCAGAAAAACGTATCTGTGAGGATTTTTGGACAATGATGCTAAAGATAAAGGTGGTTTTGAGTTATATCCTAAGCTCAATACGTGAAATGCCATAAAGATGATGATATGGCATGGCGGCAGGCAGTGCTCCACACAATTTGAGATGCCAAGTATCCGTCTGACTGTAATGGAACTATGTGGAGCCTCACCTGGATAAAAGAAGGTTGGAGATTATGCAACCTTCTCTTTTGCACCTTAAGCAAAGTTATTTAGCGAAAACAGCTTGCTGGTCTCTCACCTCATCTTATCATATCCAGTGCCTATTACTCTCTGGGTATGACTACAGCTGAAGGATGTGCAGGTGGAGAGGCGTTAGAAACTATACGAAAACTTTAAAGTGATGAGCAGCAAAAATATCCTCTGATAGCGTGCACGCACTCCTATAAAGCAGCTCCTCTCATAGCGAGATAGAAAAGGAAGACGTTTCTGTTTTCAAGTCCTATAAATCTATAGCGACAAAGCACTGCCCAAAAGATTATTTTTATAGTAATGGAAGGATATCGCCTTTGTGCAAGTATTGGTGACGCATCAAAAGACTATCCCATGGGCATTCGGAATACGCCTCTATAGCACTATGAGACGTATGTTAGATTTTAGAAACAAGACGCAATTCTACTTCTATCTGCATGTAGCCAATATAGCCAACACAACACTTTGAAAATACGTTCCTAAGCCTGATGCTTAAAACGTCCTATTTTATATGAGTTTTCATCCGATACTTTAGGGCAGGATTGCAGATATTAATCAGCAGGTGGGGAGAACCTGCATCGCCATCACTATGCACCACTTCCTGAAGAGGAAGAACTCACTGATATTTCTTTTGGGAAAGTCACAGAAGGGTTAGTGATGATATGTCAGACATTTCATGATTTAAGAATAATAACTGTTTTGTGAAGTCAGAGTTACCCTAAAAGAAAGAAAGTGGAGTTTACTTACAAAATTTTAGAACTGAGGAGATAACACCCGTTAGAATATATGTCTACAGGTATATTAGGTTGGATTTATTTGCAAAGATCCCACAAGGCGTTCAATAAAGGAGTGGAGAAGGCGCTAATCACCATTCTCACAAGAGTTTTGGGCAGTCACTGAGGAAGCTACTGAGGAGTTGATGGTAATTCCAGCAAGTGATTTCAGCTTTCTTTTGGCACTACCCTTTTAGTGATGTCTTTACCTGCTAGCCAAATAATACCTTGACTTAGGTAGTGCAGACCTCACAGCGGGCAGTTGCACCACACCTCTCTCTAGTGACGCCTGTACCCAATACGATTATGGCCCTGACATCACTAGCTATTACCTGATGGGATAGCGATGTTAGTGCCTGATCGCCACCACCTCCTCGGCTGAAGGTGGAAAGAACCTCCACCTCTCTCTAATACTCCCTGCCAGTGTAGGACGAGACTATCGATAGATATATGATGCGCCCACGGTAGGAGGCTAATGGCAGGTGGATCACAATGCAGGAACTCTATCTCAGCTTACCAGCTGTTTTCTTTTCACTGAGCTCCTCCTGCTTAACTGGCAATGGCTGAGGTGGAGAGGTCCTATATGGGTAGTAGTACAGTGGCTGCCGATGGGAGCACCATTCACCTATCAGCTTTTTACCTTGTCTCTCTCGTGTAACTGCAACAGACATACCCTCTCCTTTTAGACCCAGGAGGACGAAAAACTCCTAAACTCCCTGAGCCCCTGCAGTAATGCCCACCTCACAGTGATTCCCAGTGGCAACCCTGAAAATGGTAGGAGGTTCTCCCACGTGAGCCTCACTTTGCTCTGCCCCAGTCAACTTAGGGCTTTTGAAGAAGTCTTGCCCAGGAAAACTATGGAAACACACGGGGTGCTGACTGGATAAGCTTCTTAGCGCAAAAATAAATAAAAATACGAAAATCCATAGATGGAACAACACCTTAAAGGTGTAAATTATTTGGTGAACTCCATGACGGCCATTAGCTACAGAAGGGTGGACCTCAGAGAACGAAGAGTTTAGCCTGACAGGAGCTATCCCAGTACGCTTTTGCGAGACAATACTGCAGCGATAGAGAGGTGAGGTAGGAGCTTTGGGCAGAGGTTGGTTTCACAACTATGAAATGTACCATCTACCAGCAGACGATGAAGGGTATATCTTGGTACACCTCTGGATGGGAGATGGACAGGAATGCTGCCCTCGCTAGGAGGGTGAGACTTATTGAATACCAAAGACAAACTCCTTTGGCAGAACAAGGACAATACATCTTAGAAAACCCTGCTGAGGGGTTGTATTATCACTTTGATACGCACGCCAGCGGTTAAAGGAGGATGTTAAAAGAACCTATAAAGAATCAGCGACATAAACTAACCACTAGTCGAAAACGGTTTTAGGAGATAAGATAGTTCTTACTTACGACCTAAAAGAGCGTCTACCATAACCTTACAGATACTCGCAGGGCGTATACTACACTTTGAATATGAAAAATAGTGAATTTCCATACTTGCTTACTTCAATAAAATGTGAAGCAGCAGCACTTAGCTGGCAACACATTTTATCATGCAGTACAATGAGCAAGGGGCAACTCTCAAGAGTGATAGATGCCGTAGGAGCTGCAAAAACTCTTGAATATAACAATATAGGGCTTTTATGCCATCTTAAAAACCAATTAGGAGGGAAATTTCTATTGGGCTTATGAGGGGTAAAGAACAGCAACGCTAAATGCGTTCATACGTGGGATGATGAGGGTATTTTAGAATACCACACTGTATACAGAAGAAGGGAAAACCACGTGACCAACTCATTAGCATACCACTGTATACGAATACGACCATAGGAAGCTCATTACCCAAAATCACTTCACCCAGGAGGATTACCATTTTCCGCTATGATGACAATGAAGATCAGGTTTTTGGTGCTTGACCCTATGGGATACGCCAATAGGTATGAGTACGACACCAATAGCAATCTGATAGCTCATACCAATGCTTACAAACTAAACACAATATCCTATGACGGCAAAAGAACCAACTCATCAGCCATAGAAAACTTTGAAGCTATGGTAAAACTCAGGTGGAGTTATAACCCATCAGGGCAGCTCACTGAGGTTATCTATCCCGATGATAAAAGTTACAATTAAGCTTATGAGGGTAGCCACCTAATAGAGATTGTTGATAGAGAAGGTAATAGTACTAAACTCAGCTGGGATAAGGCACATAACACATAACCCCTTATCTTGCCCAATGGCAACCAAACCCAGATGCAGTACGATGCATTGGGACGACTCATTCGCAATAGAGCTGACAATGGGGCTATCAGTACCCTATGCTTATGATATAGTGGGCAATCTTTGGAACTTCAGAGCCCACAGGAAATATACATCGCTTTACTTACGACCGCGCAGGAATGTACTCTCCATAAGATGAAGCCGAGAAGTACACTTTAAGTACTGGGGGCTTAGGCAAACCTCAAAGAGCGTATAGAACAAGGCAGAAAACTCACTTTTTACTACAATACCGAAGAACAACTCAAGAGTATTCGCAATGAAGCAGGCGAGCGTTATCGCCCTGAAAGAGATGCCAATGGCAATGTAATCGGCAGAATGGGGCTTTGATTGATGGGCTTAATAGAACCTATGAGCGCAACCCTAATGGACAAGTAATGAGTTACCTCTCCACCGATAAAAGCCACTTACAGCTGCACTCCTCTGGGGCAACTCAGCAGTGTAAATTACGATGATGGTAGCGCATGAGTGGTTTTACATACGACAAATTAGGACGCATAACCCAAGCTGAAAACCCCATCAGTCAGACCTTTGGGAATACGATGCTGGGGCGTAGTAGCAGAAACTCAAAATGGGCATCGCATCTCCCATCAGTACAATGCTTGCGGCAATCGCACAGCGATGGAAAGTAGTTCGATGCAAAGCTGCAACACACCTACAATGAGTAGAGAGTGCCTGCGACAGAGAGTAAACCAACAGCAGGCGCAAACGCAAGCACAAGCTTTCACCACTCCCATAGCCTTGTGGCGACGAGTTATGGTTATAATCGTATGGGCTGGGAGTAGCACGATTTTTGCAGGGGTGATGTAGTACGGCATACTGATTACGATCTTGCTGGGCGAGTGAGTTGCCCAACGCACCCGGATAAGGCACATAGTAGCGGTGGTTACGAGCTTAGCAGACGGCACATGTATGGAACCCCGCTAACCAGCTTAAGGCTATCATCTACAATGGCAAACACACAAGTTTTGATTATGATGCAGTGGGAAAAGTCTTGCCTCGCACCTATAACCAAACAGAGACGATTTATAAAGTTCCTGATGCCGTCGGAACTTATAGTAGAACCCCTGACCGCAAAGGGGTATACTCTATAGCGAGGGCGGCCGACTTTTAGAGTGTCCTGATTGAAGTACGTTTACGACCTTGAAGGGCAACTAATAGAGAAAAATATCCAAGAAGCAACAGCTCAAGCGTTTTAGTCTGATAGTCGAAGAAGACGAAAGCCTGCAACCTTGCGGTGGTTTTACTCGTGGAATGCCACTGAAGTTTAAAGAGTGTCGCCAACAACGACGAGGGGTACATTTTGCCTTTGAGTATGATGCCCTCGGTAGGCGCACGGCAAAAGGATAACCTCAGTAGCAAACGCATCGAGCGTTTTTCTGTGACGGAAATGTACCCACTGAATGAGTATGACCTAAGCGAACGACCTAATCTCAGTAGAGATAAAGACAACTTGTTAGTTTATGACAAGGAAGAGCCTGTAACTGATAATCTTATCACTTCGTATTTGATGGAGAACTCCGCAGCCTGCAGCTAAACTTGTAGGTAATAAATCATATCTCTATCTCACCGACCACTTAGAAACGCTGTATGAGGCGTATGATGAAATATGAGAAAAGGTGTGGCATGAGAATTAGACCTTTATGGAATGCTATTGCTGCCAGAGCAGTTCGTTTTTATTCCTTTCATACCAAGGACAGTATTATGATGAGGAGATTGGTTAGTTTATAAACGTTTCCCGCTACTCTCACCTGAAAGCGGTACTTTATATTAGATAGCTAAGACCCGATTGGATTAGTAGGAATAATCTTAAATTTCTATGGGTATACTTTTGATTGTAATACAGAGGTGGATGTTTGGGGGTTGATATCCATCATGGATAATTCCTAATGAAATTTATAAAGAGTTTCGTTCTGATTTCATATAGAAAAGATGGGTATACAAAACAGATCTACAAAAGCAACAGATAAAAACAAACTCAATAGATTTAGACAGACCTTTTCATGGAAATCATCCTCAATATAATGATTATGTGAGAAAGCGTCTACTTAGAAAAGGAAATTTTAATGTTACAGAAATCAAAATTACAAGATGAATTAGCATATAGCTTGATGCCCCTAAATTCAGATATGAATTTAAATGATTATTTTAAAGAAGGGAAACATAAGAAAAAGATAAACATTAATAGTAAGTATACATTATGAAGTTTTTATAATATAGATATTAACTTAGATCCTAAAATAACAGGAAGAAGAAATGGAGTTTTGCAGTTGAAATAAAAGAAAACCCATTTGAAAAAAGATGAACATAAAGAATATTTCCAACAGCTTTTGATAGCAACAGTAACGATATAAAAAGGGTTCGTATCGAAACATTCCAACAATTTGATCTCATTGTCCAAATGTCATCTATTTCCCTATGACTAAAAAGTATTAAGAAATTTTTGTATGCATTACGCCTTGTGACATTGGAATTGACTTCTAATAAGCGAAAAGGTTGTAGATATTATATCTGCATATAAATTACCTATTCACAATAAAAATTCTGCAAAATTGATACTTTTGATGGTAACTATTTCCTAATAGGTTTCTGTATGGAGTTCCAAAGTTCTTGATTTTCAAAAAGTACATTTTATTATCAAGATAGAGATGCTTCTCAAATTATGAAGATTATGAGAATTTTGACTCTGAATATGGAGATACAATAAAAATAGATTTTGTATCTAAGAACAAAATAGAATATGATATAATTTCTATAGATGAAGCTATAGTGAAAAGATTGTTGAAGAATTAAAAGAGAATAATGCAACTGGGTATGAATCGTTGATGGAATGAAATATATGATACTTACCTAACATAGAATTAGCGGAATGATTTTCATCCGATACTTTAGGGCGGGATTAGGGAAGATATTATCAGCAGTGGGGAGAACCTGCATCGCCATACATGCACCGCTTCCTGATGAGGAAGAACTCACTGATATTCCTTTGAAAGCTATCAGAGAGGTTAGTGATTTTTGAAAAGATATATCAAAAATATTTTGCAGATTTAAGAATCATCAACTATTTTTGTAGCGAGTTACCTCAAAAGAAAATGGAGTTACTTACAAAATTTGAATTTAGGAGATAACACCCGTTAGAATATGTCTAAGCAGGTATATTAGGTTGGTTATTTGGTAAGATCCTAATAAGGCGTTCAATAAAGGAGTGTGAGGGTAGCTAAATCACCATTCTCACAAGAGTTTTGGGTGCTTTTTGAGGAAGCTACTGAGGAGTTAGGTAATTTGCAGGGCGGGGATTAGCCAAGGCAATTACCCTTTTAGTGCGCTTTCACGCTGCCACTATAATTTTCACTCTAGGTATTGGTGTGACCCTTCAGCATAGCTGCATCTTGACCTTCCCTATGATGCCTGTACCCTATTACGATTATGGTCTTGACATCATAGCTATTTTGTGGTGGATAGATGTTAGTGCCTGACCCGCCACCACCTCCCCTCCAGCTGAAGGTGAAGAACCTGCACCTTCTCCTATTACCCACTGCAGTGTAGGACGAACTATCGTAGATATGATGCGCCCAACGGTAAAGGCGTCAATGGCAGGTGGATTGCCAATGCGGGGAACTTATCCAGCACCTACTAGCTATTTTCTCACTTAGCTCTGCAGCCCCAATGGCTGAGGGAGAGGTCTATATGGTAGTAGTACAGTGTTGCTGATGGAGCACCATTCACCTATCAGTTTTTACCTTGTCTTTCGTGTAACTTAACGTAGGCATACCTCTCCTTTTTAGACCCAGGAGGATGAAAAACCCTAAACTCGCTTTTAAAAAGCCCCTGCAGTAATGCTCACCTCAGATTCCCAGTGGCAACTCCTCTGTAATGGTAGGAGGTTTCTCCCACTATTGACCTCTTTGCTCTGCTGATCAACTTAGGGCTTAAAGGTCTTGGAAAACTATGGAAACACACAGGGGTGCTTTTTGGATAAGCTATGGCAAAAATAAATATACCCAAAATTTGTTAAGTGGAGACAGCACCTTAAAGTGTAAATTATTTATGAACCTGTAGACGTAGCTACAGGAAGGGTAGTTCCTAGAGAACGAAGAGTTTAGCCTTACAGGAGCTATCCCAGTACGCTTTTTGATGACAATACCACAGGATAGAGATGAGGTAGGAGCTTTTGGGCAGAGGTTGGTTTCACAACTATGAAATGTACCATCTACCAGCAGACGACGATGAAGGGTATATCTTGGCACACCCTCTGGGATGGGAGATGGACAGAGAATGCCTGCCCTTGCTGAGGTGAGACTTATTGGAATACCAAAGACAAACCCTAAGTGAAAAAGAACTAAGGACAATACATCTAGAAAACCCTGCTGAGGGGTTGTGCATTATCACTGATACGCACGCTAAAAAGCGGTTAAAAGAGGATGTTAAAGAACCCATAAAGAATCAGCGACATAAACTACAACCACTATTGATCGGTTTAGGAGATAAGATAGTTCTTACTTACGACCTGAAAAAGAGCGTCTACATATACCTTTTACAGATACCGCAGGGCGTATACTATACTTAATATGAAAAGCTAGTGAATTTTCCCATACTTGCTTTACTTCAATAAATGTGAAGCAGCAGCACTTAGCTGGCAACACACTTATCAGTACAATGAGCAAGGGGCAACTCTCAAGAGTGATAGGGATGCTGCAGGAGCTGCAACTCTTGAATATAACAATATAGGGCTTTTGATGCCATCTTAAAAACCAATTAGGAGGGAATTTCTATTGGAGCTATGAGGGTAAAGACAGCAACGCTGAAAATGCGTTCATACAGTGGGTGATGAGGGTATTTTAGAATGCCACGCTGTATACGCCCGAAGAGGAAAACCATTGTTACCAACTCATTAGGGCATACCACTGTATACGAATACGACCATAGGGAAGCCCAATTTACCCAAATCACTTCACCTTTGGGAGATTACCATTTTCCGCTATGATGACCAATGAAGATCAGGGTTTTTCGTGTTGACCCTATGGGCAATGCCAATAGGTATGAGTACGACACCAATAGCAACCTGATAGCTCATACCAATGCTTACAACCAAACACAATATTTTTCCTATGACGCAAAAGAACCAACTCATCAGCCATAGAAAACTTGAAGGCGGTAAAACTCAGTGGAGTTATAACCCATCAGGGCAGCTCACTGAGGTTATCTATCCCGATGATAAAAAGTTACAATTAAGCTATGAGGGTAGCACCAATAGAGATTGTTGATAGAGAAGGTAATAGTACTAAACTCCAGCTGATAAGGGCTACATAACCTTACAACCCTTATCTTGCTCCAATGGCAACCAAACCCAGATGCAGTACGATGCATTGACGACTCATTCGACAATAGAGCTGACAATGGGGCTATCAGTACTCATGCTTATGATATAGTGGGCAATCTTGGAACTTACAGAGCCCACAGGAAATATACATCGCTTTACTTACGACCTACCCAGGGAATGTACTTCCACAAAGATGAAGCCCGAGAAGTACACTGAGCTTAGGCAAACTCAAAAGAGCGTATAGGAAACAAGGCAGAAAACTCACTTTTTACTACAATACCGAAGAACAACTCAAGAGTATTCGCAATGAAGCAGGCAGCCGTTATCGCCTTGAAAAGAGATGCCAATGGCAATGTAATCGGCGAATGGGGCTTTGATTGATGGGCCGAATAGAACTTCATGAGCGCAACCCTACTGGACAAGTAATAGTTACCTCCACCGCATAAAGCCACTACAGCTACACTCCTCTGGGGCAACTCAGCAGCGTGTAAATTACGATGATGGCAATTACGAGTGGTTTACATACGACAAATTAGGACGCTACACTCAAGCTGAAACCCCATCAGTCAGACCCCTTTGGGGAATGCTGATGTGCTGGGGCGTATTGTAGCAGAAACTCGAAAATGGGCATCGCATCTCCCATCAGTCACAATGCTTGTGGCAATCGCACAGCGATGGAAAAGTAGTTTGGGGTGCAAAGCTGCAACACACCTACAATGAGTAGGGGAGAGTGCCTGCGCGACAGAGGTAAACCAACAGGCACAGGCGCAAACGCAAGCACAAGCTACCACCCTCATAGCCTTTATGGCAAGCGAGACATGGTTATAATCGCTAGGGCTGGAGGTAGCAATGATTTTGCAGGGGTGATGTAGTATGCATACACTGATTACGATCTTGCTAAGGCGAGTAGAGCTCAACGCATTTCGGATAAGGGCACATAGTAGTGGTGGTTACGAGCTTAGCAGACGGCAATCATGCATGGAACCCCGCTAACCAGCTTAAGCTATCATCCACAATGGCAAAACACACAAGTTTTGATTATGATGCGGTGGAAATCTTGCCTCTGCCACCTATAACCAAATGAGATGATATATAAAGTTCCTGATCAGTTGGAAACTTATATAGAACCCCGACCGCAAGGGTATACCTATAGCGAGGGCGGCCGACTTTTAGAGTGTCCTGATTGGAAGTACATTTACGACCTTGAAGGGCAAATCTAATAGAGAAATAGTCCAAGAAGCAGCAGCTCAAGCGTTTTTAGTCTGATAGTCGAAGAAGACGAGAAGCCTGCAACCTGGTGGTGTGGTCCTACCGTGGAATGCCAATGGAAGTTTAAAGAGTGTCGCCAACAACGACAGGGTACATTTTGCCTTTGAGTATGATGCCCTCGGTAGGCTGCACGGCAAAGATAAATCTCAGTAGCAAACGCATCAAGCGTTTTCTGTGGGACGGAAATGTACCTCCAACGAATGGGAGTACTGACCTGTTGAACGACCTAATCTCAGTAGAGATAAAGACAACTTGTTAGTTTATAGACAAGGAAGAGCCTGCAACTGATAATCTTATCACTTGGCATTTGATGAGAACTCCTTTGTGCCTGCGGCTAAACTTGTAGGTAATAAATCACATTCTATCCTCACCGACCACTTAGGAACGCTGCATGAGGCGTATGATGAAAATGGAGAAAAGGTGTGAGCATTGAGAATTAGACCCTTATGGGAATGCTATTGCTGGGGACAGTTCGTTTATTCCTTTCTTATACCATGGGACAGTATTATGATGAGGAGATTGGTTAGCTTATAACCGTTTCCGTTATTACTCACCTGAAAGCGGTACTTATATTAGCCAAAGACCCGATAGGGCTAGCTGGGAATAATCCTAATTTCTATGGGGCATACTTTTTGATAGTAATACTGAGGTGGATGTTTTTGGACTTGCAGGTACAGGAGGGGCGTATATGATAAAACTTAGTGACGGTAAGATTTATGTTGGAAAAGGTGAAATTGGTCGTATGAATGAATCTATTGAGGAGAGAGAACAACAAAGAAGTTGAAATAGATGGAAAAGAAAGCAAAAAGAACTGTAGAGGGCAAGGCACATATATAAGTACAAATGGAGATAATGAGTTAGAAAAGCTGTTGAGTATAAAAGGCATTGAAAATGAAGGAGCTTTATGCTAAAAGTGGAAAAATAAAGCTTTATATACCAAAGGATAGATTAGAAAATTCTATTGTCACAGGTAGCACCGCATACAAGAATTTAACAAAAGATAAAAAGATTAGAAAGCTGATAGATTAGCTAAAGAATTAAGAGAAGCGTTAGATAAAGAGATATAAAGAAGAAACATCATTAAATTTTATGAATTTTTGAATTAGATTTTACAAAATAGTCTTAATGTCCCTTTATAACTTATTGTTAGAGGAGTTGCTTATGCAAAAATAAGAGAATAAAATCTATTACTCTTAGGCAAGAAGGATTTGAAATTCCTGATATTGATTTATCAGCTTTGTCTCTATATCCTGATATTGAAAACCCCTTAACTTCTCTGTACGCATAGGAAAAACTCTAATATTGATGGAATTTTATGTTCTTAAGCATTTTAAAGCGTCTTTTCGTGATGCGGGGTATGATAGCATACCTTTAGATCATACTCAATTAACATCTATAACATATCTATACACTCTGATTTTTCAAAAATCATTTGAGAGTAATGCAAGGTTTCAAAATCTCAAACGATCTTGAAACCTTGCATTTATGGCATTTAAAAACCATACCGATTGTGTATCAGGAAATAAATACATTAAAAATTTAGAACTGACACACGGTTCACTTCCAACTATAGAGGGATTGTAAATATTTACCTAATTTGGAGCATCTCAAACTTGACTATCTGCCAAAGTTGAAAGACATCAATGCTATTAATCAATGTGATAAAATTAGCTCTTTAACAATTCTTAGGTAGGAACATTTACCTGGAGTCTTTAAAAAGAAAGTAATATTAAAAATTTATTTATTGATAAGGTTGATAATTTAGAATTTATAAAAGATTTTAATAGTTTAGAAAACCTTTATATTTATGATGATATAAAACGGAGACTTAAACCCTATTTTTATAATAATTTCACAAAAAGATTGAAATATATAGCTATAAAAAGAAATATAATCGTACTGAAGAGCAGATAAAAGAATTTCTAAATAAAAATAGTTGATGAGTAGTCCTTCAATATATAAATACTTATCAAGCGTGATCCTAATGTAGAGCGAATCGATTTTCATCCGATACTTTAGGGCGGGATTGGGAAGATATTATCAGCAGTGGGGGAGAACCTGCATCGCCACTCATGCACCACTTCCTGAAGAGGAAGAACTCACTGATATTTCTTTTGAAAGCACAGGAAGGTTAGTGATTTTTGAAAAATATATCAAAAATATTTCGCAGATTTAAGAATAATAACTATTTTTTGTAGCGAGTTACCCCAAAAGAAAATGGAGTTACTTACAAAAATTTGAATTTAAAAAGGAGATAACACCCGTTAGAATATGTCTACAGGTATATTAGGTTGGTTATTTGGTAAAAGATCCTAATAAGGCGTTCAATAAAGGAGTGAGAAGGTAGCTAATCACCATTCTCACAAGAGTTTTGGGGCAGCTTTTTGAGGAAGCTACTGAGGAGTTAGGTAATTTGCAGGCAGGATTAGCCAAGGCAATTACCCTTTAGTGTGTCTTTTACCTGCCGCTAAATACCTTGACTTCAGGTATTGGTGTAGACCTCATAGCACAGTTGCATCACCTTCTCCTATGATGCCTGTACCTAATACGATTATGGTCTTTGACATCATAGGGGCTATTTTTGGTGGATAGCGATGTTAGTGCCTCGACCCGCCACCACCTCCCTCCAGCTGAAGGTGAAGAACCTGCACCTTCTCCTATTACCCTTTGCCAGTGTAGGACGAACTCATCGTAGATATGATGCGCCCAACGGTAAAGGTCAATGGCAGGTGGATTGCCAATGCAGGAACTTCTATTCAGCACTTACCAGCTATTTTCTTTTTCACTTAGCTCCCTCGTAGCCCCAATGGCTGAGGGAGAGGTCTATAGTAGTAGTACAGTGGTTGCCGATGGAGCACCATTCACCTATCAGTTTTTACCTTGTCTTTCGTGTAACTTAATAGGCATACCCTCTCCTTTAGACCCAGGAGGATGAAAAACTCCCTAAACTCGCTTTAAAAGCCCCTACAGTAATGCTCACCTCAGTGATTCCTAGTGGCAACCCTGTAATGGTAGGAGGTTCTCCCACTATTGACCCTTTGCTCTGCTGATCAACTTTAGGGCTTAAAGGTCTTGGAAAACTATGGAAACACACAGGGGTGCTTTATTTGATAAGCTATGGCAAAAATAAAATAAAAATACCCAAAAATTTGCTATGGAGACAACACCTTTAAGTGTAAATTAGTTTGGTGAACCTGTAGACGTAGCTACAGGAAGGGTAGTTTCAGAGAACGAAGAGTTTAGCCTTTACAGGAGCTATCCCAGTACGCTTTTTATGACAATACTACAGCGATAGAGATGAGGTAGGAGCTTTGGGGCAGAGGTTGGTTTCACATAACCATGAAAATGTACTCATCCACCAGCAGACGATGAAGGGTATATCTTGGTACACCTCTGATGGGAGATGGACAGGAATGCCTGCCTTGCTGAGGGTGAGACTTTATTGGAATACCAAAGACAAACTCCTTTTGGCGAAAAAGAACAAGGACAATACTATCTTAGAAAAACCCTGCTGAGGGGTTGTGATTATCACTTTGATACGCACGCTAAAAAGCGGTTAAAGAGGATGTTAAAGAACCTATAAAGAATCAGCGACATAAACTAACCACTATTGAAAACGGTTTAGAGATAAGATAGTTCTTACTTACGACCTAAAAGAGCGTCTACATAACCTTACAGATGCACGCAGGGCGTATACTACACTTTCTGAATATGAAATAGTGAATTTTCCATACTTGCTTACTCAATAAAATGTGAAGCAGCAGCACTTAGCTGGCAACACACTTATCAGCACAATGAGCAAGGGCAACTCTCAAGAGTGATAGATGCCGCAGGAGCTGTAAAACTCTTTTGAATATAACAACATAGGGCTTTTTGCCATCTTAAAACCAATTAGGGAGGGAATTTCTATTGGGGCTTATGAGGGTAAAGACAGCAACGCTAAATGCGTTCATACGTGGGGTGATGAGGGTATTTTAGAATACCACGCTGCTTATACGAAGAAGGGAAAACCATTGTTACCAACTCATTAGGGCATACCACTGTATACGAATACGACCATAGGAAGCTCATTACCCAAATCTACTTCACCTAAGGGGGAGATTACCATTTTCCGCTATGATGACAATGAAGATCAGGTTTTGGTGCTTGACCCCATGGGCACTGCCAATAGGTATGAGTACGACACCAATAGCAAATCTGATAGCTCATACCAATGCTTACAACCAAACACAATATTTTTCCTATGACGCAAAGAACCAACTCATCAGCCATACGAAACTTTGAAGGCGGTAAACCTCAGTGGAGTTATAACCCATCAGGGCAGCTCACTGAGGTTATCTATCCCGATGATAAAAAGTTACAATTAAGCTATGAGGGTAGCCACCTAATAGAGATTGTTGAAGTAGAAGGTAATAGTACTAAACTCAGCTGGGATAAGGCACATAACCTTACAACCCCTTATCTTGCCCAATGGCAACCAAACCCAGATGCAGTACGATGCATTGGGACGACTCATTCGCAATAGAGCTGACAATGGGGCTATCAGTACCTATGCTTGATGATATAGTGGGCAATCTTTTTGAACTTACAGAGCCCACAGGAAATATACATCGCTTTACTTTACGACCGCGCAGGGAATGTACTTCCGCCAAAGATGAAGCCTGAGAGCAGCACTTTTAAGTACTGGGGCTGAGGCAAACTCAAAGAGCGTATAGAACAAGGCAGAAAACTCACTTTTTACTACAATACCGAAGAACAACTCAAGAGTATTCGCAATGAAGCAGGCGAGCGTTATCGCCTTTGAAAGAGATGCCAATGGCAATGTAATCGGCGAATGGGGCTTTGATGGGCTTAATAGAACTTATGAGCGCAACCCTAATGGACAAGTAATAGAAGTTACCTCCACTGCATAAAGCCACTTACAGCTACACCTCTGGGGCAACCTCGCAGTGTAAATTACGATGATGGCAATTACGAGTGGTTTACATACGACAAATTAGGACGCATAACCTAAGCTGAAAACCCCATCAGTCAGACCCTTTGGGGAATACGATGTGCTGGGCGTATTGTAGCAGAAACTCAAAATGGGCATCGCATCTCCCATCAGTACAATGTTATGGCAATCGCACAGCGATGGAAAGTAGTTTGGGTGCAAAGCTGCAACACACTGCTACAATGAGTGGGGAGAGTGCCTGCGCACAGGAGGTAAACCAACAGGCACAAGCACAAACGCAAGCATAAGCTACCACTCCCATAGCCTTATGGCAAGCGAGTTATGGTTATAATCGTATGGGCTGGGAGGTAGCACGATTTTTGCAGGGGTGATGTAGTACAGCATACTGATTACGATCTTGCTGGGCGAGTAGTTGCCCAACGCACGGATAAGGCATCACAGTAGTGGTGGTTGATGAGCTTAGCAGGCGGCGAATACGTATGGAACCCCGCTAACCAGCTTAAGGCTATTACTACAATGGCAAACACACAAGTTTTGATTATGATGCAGTGGGAAATCTTTGCCTCTGCCACCTATAACCAAACAGAGACGATATATAAAGTTCCTGATGCCGTCGGGAACTTATATAGAACCCTGACCGCAAAGGGTATACCTATAGCGAGGGCGGCCGACTTTTTAGAGTGTCCTGATTGAAAGTACATTTACGACCTTGAAGGGCGATTGATAGAGAAAATATCAAAAGAAGCAACAGCTCAAGCGTTTTAGTCTGATAGTCGAAGAAGATGAGAAGCCTGCAACCTTGCGGTGGTTTTACTCGTGGAATGCCAATGGAAGTTTAAAGAGTGTCGCCAATAACGACAGGGTACATTTTGTCTTTGAGTATGATGCCTCGGTAGGCGCACGGCAAAGGTAACCTCAGTAGCAAACGCATCAAGCGTTTTCTGTGGGACGGAAATGTACCTCCACGAGTGGAGTATGACCTAAGTGAGCGACCCTAATCTCAGTAGAGATAAGGACAATTTGTTAGTTTATGACAAGGAAGAGCCTGTAACTGATAACCTTATCACTTGGGTGTTTGATGAACTCCCTTTGTGCCTGCGGCTAAACTTGTAGGGGATAAATCGGCATAGTATCCTCACCCTGACCATTTAGGAACGCTGCATGAGGCGTATGATGAGAATGGGCAGAAAGTTTGGAGTGCAGAATACGATATTTACGGGAAATATACATACTCTTGAAGGTGAGAAAGGTTTTATACCATTCCGCTACCAAGGGCAATATGAGGATGTTGGAAACAGGGCTGTATTATAATCGTTTCGTTATTACTCACCTGAGAGCGGTACGTATATTAGCCAAGACCCGATAAGGTTAGCGACTGGCGTTTTTATGGGTATGTATTCGATTGTAATGGGTGGATTGATCCGTGGGGGCTAGAAAATGTGTATGTTGTGTATCAAGCTCCTGTTTTAGATGCAAATGGTGATTCAACAGAAAAATATATACGGGAAGAACAAAAGGTATAGGGAGTAAAGATTCTACAGAAGATATTTCAAAAGCATTAAAAACGTAAATCAAACCATCACAGAAAAGATATAGGAAGCTTAACTCCTGTTTTTGTAACTGACAACTATAATGCTATGAGAGGTGGCGAACACTATTATATAGAAGTAGAGAAAAAGCTGGAACAGCAGCAGATCAAATTAATGGAATAGCAGATAGAAATTTTGGTATAGATAAAAATGGGAATGCAAAAAGGAAATAGATATATGGATGCCTTTTATGCAGAAAATCCAGATTTAGAAAAAACTTCACTAATAAGTACAAAAGATAATATTATGTCAAAGAGAGAGATATGGCAACATATAGAAATAAAAATGCCCAATAATAAGTATGCATACCTTTGTTTAATAAGAGAATGTGGTTTTGGTATTTTTGATTATTCTCAGAAATACAAACTAATAATATACAAGAACTTTTTGATAAAAAGGATTAAAAATTTATAAATTTGGCAAAGAAACAGCAACTCAAATATATATGGACATTGGTAGGGTATGTTGATTTACAAAAAGAAAATATAAAATGGCCAGATTTAGCTATTTTTATGCCACATAATAAGTTACGTTTTATAAAAAGAGTCAAAAATTATGAGTGTAAATGAGGGAATAGTTAAAGTAAAAAACTGATGAATATTTGTCTTTTGGTCAAAAAGGTTATATTAATGCTGATGATTATAGGTATTTTGAGCTTTGGCTAAGTAATAATATAAGAAAACTATCCAGAAGGAGAGAAAATATTTTTCCTTTACCTGAAGGATATAATTAGGTAGCTGTAGTCCTATTCTTGGAATGCCAATGGAAGTTTAAAGAGTGTCGCGAACAACGACAGGGTAGCATTTTGCCTTTGAGTATGATGCCCTGGGCAGACGCACGGCAAAGATAAACCTCAGTAGCAAGCGCATCAAGCGTTTCTCTATGGGATGGGAATGTACCACTCCACGAGTGGAGTATGACCTATAAGCGACCTAATCTCAGTAGAGATAAGGGACAATTTGTTAGTTTATGACAAGGAAGAGCCTGTAACTGATAATCTTATCACTTGGGTATTTGATGAGAACTCCCTTTGTGCCTGCGGCTAAACTTGTAGGTGATAAATCATATTCTCATCCTCACCGACCACTTAGGAACACCGTATGGAGGCGTAGTGATGAAAAAATGGGCAGAAGGTGTGGGCACGAGAATTAGACCTTTATGGGAATGCTATTACTGGGGATAGCTCGTTTATTCCTTTCTTATACCAAGGACAGTATTATGATGAGGAGATTGGGTTAGCTTATAATAGGTTTAGGTATTACTCACCTGAAAAGCGGTACTTATATTAGCTAAGACCCGATTGGATTAGCAGGAATAATCCTAATTTCTATGGGTATACTTTTGATAGTAATACTGAGGTGGATGTTTTTGGGGTTAAATATTCTTGATGATATTTTTAGCTAATCCTGCTTCAGTGTGGGGAAAAAGTGCAAAAAGAGTTAGAGGATGAAATAAATAAGACAGAAGGAATTAATGCTTCTACCAACAAAACGACTAAAGGTTCAGCAGATAAAGTTTCGATTAAAGGGAGTCCCAAATTTCAAAATTCAGGTACATCCAGGAGGTGGTAGATATACTGAGGGACCATATTATAAAATATCAACTAGTTCAAAAAGGAACAATAAAAGTTATAGATCCAACAGATTATAAATATCAAGGAGACAATTGTCTCTTCTATGATTATAATGGTAATAGAGGACATTTTATAGAAAATGGAATAGATGAAAAAGGTAAAACTACATATATTTGGCAGGAGTTAGAACACAATCATTAAGAGTTATGTCAAGAGATGTCAAGAAATAAATCCAAATTATATAGGAAATATATGTTTGGAACAACCATTAGAAAGCCTTCAAGATGTATGGAAATATGGCTATAAGAATGGTATTTTAGATATAGAGTTATCTAATCAATAATTTTTCTTAAGGTTTTTCATTTGATGAAAAATCTTATTGTAAATATCAATTTATTTAAAAATAAAATTGCACAAATATCTGTTTTAAATAATTATTTAGGTAAATTTAAAGGTATAGGAATACGAAGTACACTTGGAGAATTATTGATACCCTAATATTATATATGATAATGATGAAAATTTTTATTATTCCTGAATATAAGAGTGTCTGTTTTTCTTTTGAAAAATCCATATGAAAAGAACAATTAGATAATAAAAGTAGAGGAAATAACTTTGAACTCTTACGAACTTATAAAAATATCCTTTTTAACTTTTACTAAAACGAAAATCAATTGACAAAGATTGAGACTAGGCAGTTTGGTTTAGATAATGAGGAAAAAGCGACTCTGTTTGATTTATTTGAATATAATGATGATGGTAGCTTAAAGACAATTACTAAGACGACATTAAGGAATAAAAAATTATAGAGAGATTATTTACCCCAAAAAGGTAATCAGGTAAATGGTCTCAGATGATTTGTACCCTTTATATCAATTGTTTCGTACGATGACATCAGAAAATATTTTATTTGTAATATTCTCAAAAATCGATTGTAACATTTTTACTGAAGAAAATTTCATTAAAAACATTTGTTACAATTGAAAAAGTTTTTGTAACTTTGCACCCAAGTATAATTTAAAAAGGAAATATCTATGGCATTATACAACTACGGTATCGGTGGTAATGAGGTAGAAGTCGATGCAAATGAATCCATTGCAGACATTCCCTCAAACAGAACCCCTTATGGTTCGAAACTCACAGATGAAGCTCCTGAACCCTGAGACAGTAGAAGGTTTGCAGACAGTGAAGAAGTGTTTGAGCACTTCAAACCCTCAGTAGAATTAGAACTCAAGATGAAGCAGGCAATGAGATAAAAAGAAAAGTTGAGTTTAAGAACCTTGCTGACTTTTGAGCTAAATCACTTCAAGAAGGCAGGAACTTATGAACCGCCTAAATACAGAAAAAGAGCAGAACATTAAAAATTGCTAAACAAGCAGCCTCTAATAAAATTGTTAGCTAAAAATATTAGCTAACCCAGAGAGTAAAGAAGCTCTTATGAAGGTATTAGAAGGATCGTTAGAAGAATTAGAAAAAGTCTGAAGGCAATAATAAAATAGGATAATTATGGCAGATAATAAGTTACAAGCACAGAGAAGTACTGCTACCACAACCGTAGTAAAACAAGAAACCGCCACCTCAGCATCTGCTTTAGATGCACTCAAAGAGTTTGGAGGTTTTGCTAGAGAACCTCATTGATGGTTACTCAAACCTTAATCCCGCCAGAAAGGGCACGCCGTAATATATTCCTTACTGATGAACAATGGTCATTAGAGAAAAACCTTATCAACAGATTAGTGTTTGGTCAGGACCTGCTTAAGAACAGTAATAATGTAGAGCAAATGCGAGATACAGCCAATAACAAAGGCTGAACAGATGGAACAGTTGCTAAACTTTAACCTTTAAAAAGTCACTTGAAAGAGTAAAAGAATTAGAACGGTCTTACTGTTCAGTAGCACTGTTCTACAAGAATACAGAAAGTCCTAAAAGTAAAGAATATATCTATTGTAAATGCCGATATAAGCCAGCTTAAGGATTTGGATAACACCCTATTTATTGACCATATCAGCAGTGAGTTAGATAGAAATTACGATCGTTTGGACTTGCGTAATAACTATTCTATCTTTGAAAGTAGCCAGGCTATTTGGGTTCTAACGCAGTTTTGGACAAATGGTCAAAGATAGCCTATAAGAATCAAAAGCGATGTTGGTTACTGACTTTGCAGACTTAGAAAGTGCCGATGATGTGATTGATATATTCTTCAATGCGAACCACTCAGGAGGAGATGTATACAAGTCAACACACCAATGACCTGCAATTGGCTTTTAGGAAGAGATATAAGAATGTAAAAGTAGGGAGAAGAAGAAAGCCTATATGTGCCAGGCTCACTCAGCTTTGGCAGGGAAGATTTACAACACCCTAATGGGACAGGTGGTAGCCGGTAAAAATTTGGTAGTATCAATGAGGTAGAGAGCGCACGTTTTGATTTAGAAGAGTGAAATCTCAGAATTAGAAAGAGTTGGATTGGATACCGATGGTCAATGAGTACAGCAAGGTAATGGCATTCTTAGGAAAGACGTTATCTCAATGGTGATAATTTAGGCACAGACCTATTCAGTGGTGAGGGTATTTGACTATATCACCAAAGTACTGATAGACTTTAAACCGTAGAGCATTTGAGAACTTTTCTTCAAAAGACAGAGGATGATTTGTGTAGACAGATTGTAAAGTTCCTTGATAGCATACAGGGACCAACAAGGCTGATAGAGAAGTTCAAGGTGATTCGTATCCAGCAGGATAAAAACAGAAAGACAGAGTATGGTTGGATATTTCATATTACTCCTTACTCCCGTCAAAGAGTTTTTGTGATACAATTAGAAGGTCGCAAGGGAGAGGGAGAAGAAGAGGCAGTTTGGGAAAGTCAGTACCAACAGCAAGAATAACCTTAGAGAGTGTAGATATAACTATAAGATATAGAAAGGCTATCCAAAAATCAAGCGGATAGCCTTTTAGCATTTGTTTAACATTTTGTAATTATTTAAAAATAAGTTACTTGTAAAAATAATTTGTATGCAAAGAAATATTTGAGTTGATTATATCTTACCTTTGTGCCATAGACAATGTTTTAGAATCTTTCTTCTCTTTCCAAAATAAAAATTATTGTCTACAAGGAAGAAGGATTTAGATATTGTCGAGAGATTGGTTAAGCGAATCTCTTTTTAGGTAATATTTTAATAACAATTTTTAATTTTAATCGCGTATGGGATCATTTAGGAGCTTCATTCGAGTTTGGTGGAAATGAATACGATGTATTGTATTCCAACTTTGAGTTCAGTAGAAATACAGACTCAAAAGGTAAACCTTCTTCTAACGCATGCTAGGAGGTAGAGTTCATTTAGTAACAGAGTCGACAGAGGACACTACTGTTATTGAGTCTATGCTCAACGGTCAATTCAAGCCTGTTGAAGGTAAAATTGTCTCTCAAAAAGACAGACGAAGATGCTCAAGATGAAGGAGGTTACATTTAAAAATGCATCACGTTGTGAACTACAAAGAGATTTCTTGGATGTTACCAACGATATGCCAATGAGAATTGATGTTACTTTTCTCAGCAGAAGAAATTAGTGGGGAGATGCAATATTAGATAATCGTTGGCTCTAAAAGCATAGTAAAGCTGTTTTTAGCTATTAACTATGTAAAAACAAATCAAGCTTCCTCGGGTGGTGTATCTAATCATTCGAGAGCTTTTTAAATAACAGACTAATACCTTAAATATAAAAAGAGCAAAACTTATGAATATGATGGATATATTTAGTAGCAAACAAATCAGTATTGATGGTAAGTCTCATAGAGAGTTATAGAAGTTAAAACTTGAACAAGCAATTAATGATCATCATAAATTCACACTTTATTTAGATAATGGAGTTTCTGATACTATTAATACAAGTATTGTTGATCAAGTAAAGCAGTGGTTAGGTAAGACAATTGTAATAAGTTCCACAGGTAAAGATTTTTGTAGGATTGTTACTGATATTTCCTTTGAAGATTCTTACGATGAAGATAAATACATAGTTGTAAAAAGGCTATTCTTCAACTATCCTATTAGAAGATGGTAATAAATCACAATCGTGGTTAGGCAAAACACTGTCGGATATTTTTAAGGTTGTTGCAAATAATAGTAGATTAACAGTAAAGATAACTCCTGAACATACAGACCCTATTGTATATGAATCCCAATATGCAGAGAACAATTTTCATTTTATCAAACGTCTTTGTAAGCTATACTATGAATGGATGTTTTATGATGGGGAAAAACTCATATTAGGTAAAACCTGAAAAACCAGAGGCAAAACAACTACTGATAGGCATAGATATTAGCTAAGATAAAGACACACATCACTACAGAGGCAAGAAAGTCAAAAATCAACTTCATTCAGTGCCTCTAATAATGATACCTATTCAGCTCAAAGTCCAGATAATGTATCTGGTTTAAATGACTTAGGGATTTTGCTTTTTAAAACCCCTTTTAGATATTTATCCAGAGGGACACAGTGAATTTCGTTGGCTCGTATCCCTAATCAAGCTACCTTAGAGAAATTAATGAAGCGTAGGGCAGCAAAGTATTGCCTCTCAGACACATTATATAGAGGTAACATCTACTTGTAAGGGGCTAACAGTGGAAGTATTATTGAGATAGCAACTGCCGACCTTCTAAAAAGACAAAGTACAGAGTAAAGGGAAATATATCATAACAGAAATCACTCACAACATAGATTTTGCAGAATACTATCAAAAATACTTTTTAAAAGCACTACCAGCGGATACGGCTGTATTACCAGAGCCAGAGGTAGAAATGCCGATAGCTCCAAGTACAAAATGGCTACAGTAGTGAGCAATGATGATCCTAAAAAGAAAGGTCGTACAGGTGAAGATGAATTGGCAGAGTGGGGATATGAAAACCTCGTGGATACGCGTAATGACCCCCTGATGCTGGAAGTAGCGATTCAGTAAGCTCTAACAGGGTATGGTATTTATTCCCTGAAAAAGGCGACCAAGTATTAGTAGGTTTTAGGCATAACAACCCCAATCGTCCGTTTGTATTTGGAAGTCTCTTCAATGGTAAGAGCGGTGGTGGTGGAGGTAGTCAGAATAAAACTAAGAGTATTACAACTCGCAGTGGAAATACTGTTTCACTTGATGATGAAAAAGGAAATGTTACCATTGCAAATTCAAAAACAAGACAAGATTTTTCATAGAAGGATGGGAACAAGATAACAATAACATCAGGTGAGATCATCAAAATTCAGACAGGAAAAAGCTCTATAAAAATGACAAAAAGATGGCACTATAACTCTAAAAGGGAAAAATTAATTTTAGATAGTCAAGAAGGAAGTACAAATATAAAGGGAGCTGATATTATAATTGATGGAACTAAAACAGCTACACTAAAAAGAGGTGTTTCCTCTGTTTCAGCCAAAGAAAAAGATTTAGAAATTACTGTTACAGGAAACATCAAATCAAAATCTGAAGGAGAAACAACAATTGAGGGTAAAAAGTTAGTATAAACTAAGAATAAAAATACCAAAGGCTATCCAAAATCAAGCGGATAGCCTTTTGGTATTTATTCCCTTCCTTCTCTACCAAATGCCTTAGCTCAGGGTCGTTGGAGATACGTTCTTTTCGCGTTCAATGATTTCAACAACATCTAACTTTATTTGACGGTAATTGGCTTCTACCTGTTCTTTTGGTGGTATCGTTGCCGCTGGCATCGGTGAAGGAGAGGACTTCGGGGATTTTCTGGTAGGTTTTGGGTCTCAGCGGCTACTTTCTCATTATCCACTATTATCTGAGCGTGGAATATCTTCTGCTCGATACGCTCGTCAAAAATTATCAGAAACGGCTCCTACAAACATTCCTTGAGTAAGATTAGATATTTTTGCTAGCTGGAATCAAACTATCCAATTGTGTAGATATAGAGAAGTATCATTGCGAGTTAATTGTGGTAGATTGCCTTTCTGCACACCTTTCCAAAACGTTCAGAAAGGGTTTTAGCAGTTTCCTACTACTTGCTCCGCTAAAGATATTCCCTACAGTATTTTTGTATTACCTGCTTTCTTTATCCCCGTAATCACGGGTAAGCTGTGAGAAGTCCTGAAAAACCTAAACACACCGCCACCTTATTACTTCGGGCAGTGGCTATCAGGTTGTCTAAGCCTCTGAAATAAATGGTAGGCAACTCGTCAATAATCACAGAGGATTTGAGCTGCCCTTTTTGTTGATGAGCTTTTACAATACGAGAGTTGTAGAGTCCCAGAGCTGCCGAGTAAATGTTCTGCCTATCAGGGGTTATTGCCTACACAAAGGATTTTTAGGTTCTTTGGGGTTAGTTGATATCCAACGAAAAATCATCACCTGTCATTACCCAATAGAGTTGAGGCGAAATCATTCGGGAGAGTGGTATTTTAGCACTGGCGATTTGCCCTTTGTAGCTGGTCTTGTGCGCCACCCTTGCCAAGCATCCATAAAAGGCGATAGGTAATTCTCAAGTTCGGGATAGGGAGGTGAGAATGGTAAAGACATCAGCATAAGGCTTTGCTTCAATAGCTCAATGGCGTGTGGAAAAAGTACAGTACTTACCATCCTTGTAAATCTTCAAAACCAAATAATAGCTGCTAAGAGAATGATAGGCGACTCCACAAAGAAATCACCTTGCTTTTGAATCCACGAGCGGTTGAGATTGAGCATAATCGTATAAGCACTCCTCATAAGCATCTGAAATATCGGTCATAAAGTTAGGGTTGATAGGATTGCAGCGATGACTGCGCTTGAAATTGTCAAAGTTAATCACATAAAACTTGGGCTTGACCTTGTACTTATCTAAATGCTTTAAGAGGTGATTATAGGCAATGGTAGAGAGGTCATCAAACTTGAAGTCGTAGATGTACATTGCAAAACCCTTTTCAATCTGCTGTTTGATGTAGTTGTTCACTATGGCATAAGACTTACCAGAACCAGGAGTCCCCAGCACTATGGTTGCCCGAAAGGGATTTACCACATTGATCCAACCTTTGTTCCACTTCTACGGTAGTAGAATAAAGTAGGTAGATTCACAGAATACTCGTTTTTATCAGGCGTGTTTCTGCATAAACGACTCGTTTTCATTGTTGAAAACATCAGTCTAAAAAGGTTGTCTTTTAACAAGCGACTCATCCACGAACCTGCCATAAGAAGAGCTATGTAGCCCAAAGATAGGGTAAGGATATAAAAAGGCAACCACTGAAGCAGGAAGGCGCAAGTACAAAAATCCAAAAGTTGCCAAAGTAGAGGGCTACTCCTACCCCCAGAGCGATATAAATCTTTCGCCAAGTAATTTTGTCGTTTTTACGCCTGTTGTTCCCAAACAGCTCAGGGCTAAGAGCAGGAGGGCAAAACATTTGGTGTATAGCGGGTGAGAGAACAGTCCTGCTGTTCGTTGGAAGTTGGTCAGGATTCTATCTACTATGGCTAATATCCACTTTTCCCTTGGAAAAAGCCATAACAATACCAATAGAGGTGCATTAGTACTATGAGAATACTTACTGCACGCATAAAAAGCTCATAATCTTGGCTAATGCTCTTAAATCATCATCGTTTTTGCATATTTGTTTCTGTTTTTAGTGTTTGTCAATATTTTATAATTAGCTGAGCCAGTGAGCTAGCTACACTTAAGATTTGTTTTTCATTTTTCGCCGTTTGGCAGTAGCACGTTTCATTCTTCTGGTAAAATCTCTTCTTCGTAGTCTACCCCTTGATCATCCAAAGAGAAAAAGAGTAAAGAAAGCATTTAAGGCTGAGTCCTTTCCAAAAATCCTCTTGGTAATGTGTCCAAGAAGTGTCACAGAAAGTATCCTCTTCAACAGTGTTAGTATTGTTGTGATTTTTACTTGCATAAGGAGCTACAGCCGGCATATTAACCTCAGAGGTTAAAGCAGGAACAGGCTCTTCTAACGATTTTTAGCCACTGATGAAAAACATTGGCAGAAAAACTCTTTCCCCAGCTGAGAACCATTATACACATATCGGCTGTTGTGGTCGATAAAGGTTACCCCGTAGGTTCTCCCTTCTTTGTTTTCACGAAAGACAACCTCAATACCTTTAGCTTTTAGTTCTTGAACAAATTCACTTTTTGCTATGAGCTGTTTCTTTGGCAAAGGTGATATGTGCCTTTTAAGGAAGTGGTATCTTGTCCTTTTAGGTATTCGTGTCCCTTTTTGCAAGTGTTTTTCGATATAAGCTCAACTCAGTGTTTTGCCAATCTTGGAGGCTTTTAAAAGGATGGCTTGCCTTATTACCATTCTCATCCAATACCACATACACCAAGCCCTTTTAGGAACGCCTTGCAGTTCGCCTTCTACCTTTTCTACCGCTATGTTAAACTGATTGAGCAAGGCGTTGAACGTTCCTAACGAGGTAAAATGATAGTGTTTTTTAGCAATTGTTTTTACAGTATGAATCAGTTGCTTTTTAAGGTCGTTTTGTCGGTAATCTAAGGGGACTAATTTAGACAAAGGCAAGAGCTCATCATCTGTTAGCTGTGAATCATTGGTGATAGCAGGGATAAGTTGGTATTTTGTTTCCAACTCTCGGCATACTTTCATTGAGCGTATTTTTTCAAAAAGTATCAGGGATTTTTCTTGCCTTCTTCGTCTCATCCCCAGCGATACAATGTGAATGTGTTTGCGCTCGATATCCGAATGTTTGTAAACCACAAAAGGTTGGTTGCCAAAGCCCATTTGTTGCATATAATCGGTTGCCAACTTTACAAAAGGTCTCATCGCTCACCTTATCGTTAGGATCGGGATTGAGAGATGTGTAGGATAGGTTTTTCTGTCCTTATGTTGGCATAGAGATAAGGGGCAAAGGAACGAGATACTTCCTGAAATGCCCACATTTCCTTTGCAGAGGTTGTATCACTTTTTGAGCGTATAATACCTCTCCTTGTCCTTTAGCTACCTTGTTGTGATTGTACAAAAGTACTCCCTAACAGCTGTCCTCCTCGATGTATTTTTGCTATCATAACTCGCTGTTTTCGTCTTAAAAAGCTACTCTTTAGTTTTTGCTCCATTTGCTGAGAAAGCTCTAATATTTGTTTGCAGATAGCAATCAATTGGGTAGTTTCTTTCTCCAATTTATAGAGGTAAGCAGCCGCTTTCTTTTTCCGAAAAAAATTACGGTAGAGTATCTTTACAATCTGATTGTAATTCACCCCTACCGAACGAAATTGCGCATAGAGTTCAGTGAGTTTGGTGTAATAATCTAAAGCAGATTTATCAATTTTCACGACTTTTATCTCTCGGTTAAAAGCAAAGAGGTGATAAAATGTGCTTTGACTTTCATTCCTGATTGCTCAAAAAAGCGAGAGAAACTGATTGTTTTCTTCTTCATTTAATCTAAAGACATATCTAAAAAGAAGCAGGATTTATCTTTTTATTCCTACCTGTGGAGTGTTTGTGAGTTGTTTTCTGTAAGGTCATATAAATTCAGTGTTAGTAAAAACCACGACTTTGGAGTGCGTTTTAAACTCCTGCAAGGGCAAGTGGTTTTTGAGGGTGCCTACACGCCCTAATGCGTGCCTCAAAACACAACTTGCTCTGTTCTGGTGAACAGAAAAATTCTCCCTAATGGTTGAATTTTTAATTAGCCATAAAAAGAGAAATTAACACTACGAGCGGGTAAAAGTGATTTTCAGGGTGCAAAAACAAGTGATTTCTTAGCAAAGGATTTGTATGTAACATAAAAGCCAATCACTTCCTTACAAAGCCATTTACAACCCTACATAAGGCTATATGTATATTTGTATGTTCCTTTGCACCCGCATACCAAAGCAAGTATGTACGAATGTAAAAATGCAATTAGGTAGCTATGTAGCTACAAAGCTATAAAAGCTACAGACGTATGTACATACGCAAGTAATTAGTCAATTAGATAATTAGCCAATTACTTATGTGAGTAAATACTTACTTATGGAGGTAGTTAGATAATTGGCTAATTACAGATAGTTGTATTTGAATAGCTATGCACTTATATACTTACTGAATTACAAACATATTTAAACACATATATATGACATCAACGACAAAAATTCATTAGTTTTTCTACTCAGAAAGGAGGGGTAGGAAAAAGCACCTTTTACCACCTTAGTAGCCAGCTTGCTACATTATCGAATGGGCTACAATGTAGCGGTGATGGATTGTGATTATCCACAATACAGCCTACACCGAATGCGAGAACAAGACCTCAAAACAGTGATGAACAACGAGCATTTTAAGAAAGCTGCTCATAGACAGTTTAGTGAGCTAAACAAAAAGGCATACCCCATAATACAATGTAAGCCCAATGAAGCCCTTGAAAAGGCACAACAGCTCATTGCAGAGACACCTTTCCCTATAGAGGTTATCCTTTTGATATGCCAGGGACAGTAAATACCGCAGGAATATTGACCCTGTTGGCTCAAATGCATCACATTTTCTCACCTATCACTGCCGATAGAGTGGTGATTGAAAGTACTTTGAGTTTTACTGAGGTACTTTCCAATATCATTGCTAAGAATACCGAAAGTGCTATTAAAAGCGTGCATTTGTTTTTGGAATCAGGTAGATGGAAGAGAAAAATCGCCTTTGTATAAGATATACGAGCAGGTGATCGCTGATTTAGGGTTTTGAACCTAATGCAAGCCTACATATCTGATAGCAAGCGTTTCCGAAAAGATGGCACAGAAAACCAACGATTGGTATTCCGTTCTACCTTAATGCCTGCTGATGAGAAGTTGATGAGCGGTTGCCATTTGGACGACTTTATTGATGAGTTGGCACAGATTATTCAATAAACCCTAAAGATATGAAGACAGTAAAACCTATAGACGAAAAACGAACTAATGGAGCTAATGGCAGGCAAGCAACCCACGCCTGCCCCCTGCCATTGCTACGGCTCCGATAGAGACAGAGAAAACACCCCAGAAACCAGCTCCTACCAAGAAGAAAAAAGGCAGAACTCTATGAGTATGAAAGTTATTTTTGAGCAAGGAGAGACTTCAGCAAGAGAGGGAAAATCGGTGTATATACGCCCTGAGTTTCACCAGCGGATAGCCCGTATTGTACAGGTAATAGGAGAAGACAAGATCAGTCTGTACAACTATTTAGATAATGTGCTCAAAGCGCATTTCGAGCAGTACCAAGAGGAAATTACACAGAGTTTCGAACAGAAATACAAACCTATATTTTAACAATGGAAAAGATTATCATTTTACTACTTATTGTGGTGATTTTTGCTGTTGCTATCAGACAAAAATGCCTATAACACTTTCTAAAAAGAGAACTCCCAAACCTAAAAGCTACCCCTATACCCAAAAAACAGCTCCTTCAACTTCGGTAATGGGAGAAAGTAGGTTTGTGCCTCCTGCAAAGGTAATCTCTACAGCTATCCCCTTAACAGAAAAAGAGCAACAGGATATTCTGACAGAATGGGAAGAGGAAACCAGCGTAAACCTTGAAGATGAAGAAGAGGATTTGCGCAGTTATCGCACAGAGGCAGAGGACAATGATTTTGCCACAGGGCTTTCGTTTGAGGACTTGGAAAAGGTAGCTACTTTCCTCTCTGAGGACAAAGAAGAGGTAACTGCTGACAACATAGAGCTACTGCAAAAGGTAGAGGGCACCAGCCTATTAGAAGCCATAGAAAAAGCCTTACCCCAAGCGACTCTTAAAGTAAGCGCACTCTTGGAGAAGGCGTTGCCTAAAACTGTAGAGAGTAAAACGGAGTTTGATATTAGCGAGTTTGTGTGAGGGGAGAATGACTAAACTCTCTAATTAAAGCATCTGGTGTTTTTAGATAATATTTCCTCGTCTTTACAGAAAAAATAGTTGATAAATAAAAACCAATTATTAAATGTTGTAGGAAAAAAATAATTTAGCCTCTATATATTTATATATAATTTCATTTCTATCTATTTTAAATATTTCCTTACCTATATTTGGATTTTTCATTTAGATAATCTACAAATTGACTATCTAAACTATTTAACAAAAAAATCGCAGACGCAATTTATTTCGCAACATTGCCTCCCAATTTTTTTCGTTTATAATGATGATAAGCAACATTATCAAAAAGAGATTTTAAAGCTTGATCACTTGTTTCTAATGTTGCATAAATACCATTTAACATTCTATTTTCATTTTGCAATTGTTCCCATTCAGTTTTACATTTATATCTCATTAAGTGTTCTACTTCATGCCACCCTTCTGAAAGAGTTGTTCTAAACTGAATCTCAAAAGTACTATCGATAAACTTATAAAGTTCTTCATCTAAATGTTTTTACCTCATCATAGGTCTTTAATAAATTAGCTGGAAGTCTGCAAATCATATTTTTACGAAGAGGTCTAAATTCTTCTGCTTTAGGGTTCATCATAAACTAACTCTTCCTTTTGAAAAAGATTTTCACATAGCCCTACAACAATTTCTAAGTCATCATTAAAAATATGTTGCAACCCTAAAAACCAAAAAAAGTCTTGCATTAATTTATTACTATTGTAATATTGTTTTTCTTTTTAATTTATCTTTTATAGAATTAGGATCTTTTATTCTTGAGAATAACCTACATAATATACCTATTCTTTTTTTAGTTCATTAGATAGTAATTTTTTTCTAACTCTTTCTGTATGTTCTCAATTCCATAATCATTCATAATCTAAATAGTTTTATAGTGTTTATTATAGTAGTTAATCCCTTTTTCTTGTTAAGAAACTTAAATCCCCATTAATTTGAATATATTCATTTTTTTGAAGATTATGTAATGTTCCTTCTATATCTATATCTTTATCTTTAAGTTCTAATGACATTATTTTCTTTATTTTTCGAAAGTTGCCTATGTTGAGGTTTTGGAGAACCTTTCTTAAAAATATAGAGACAATATTTCTTTTTCAAGATTTGTACTTTGATCCTTGTTACCTTCTTCTTGAAGTTTTCCTATCTGCTCATTACATTGATATAGCTCAAAAATTAGAACGAGAATAAGTACCTTCTTCAATATTACAATTAAAAAAACCGACAATTTATAAAAGAACAATAAACAAACGCTTTTTGCCGAAAAATATACACCCTCTAAAAAGTGCAGTTTGTAAAAACAACACTCTCAAATTGCCCTTCTTTTTTTAAATAGAAATTATTTAAATGAAAAATCGTTAATAGTTGTGGATTTATAATTCCTTATTATTTCATTCTTAAATTCAACATCTAATCTAAAAAAAGAACTGGGGATCATAATTAAACTTAACTTCATTAAATACTTCCCAAAGTTTTTTTCTTTTTCTTTTTGTTTCAACCTGAAAAAGACTGTACTGCTATAAGAGCAAAAATATTGGGGGTATTTTTTTCATTATATTTAGGAAAAAGAATCTTTATACTCTCCTAAAAATTAATCCATGACCAATTAAACTTCCAAAAACAAATTCATTGATTATACCAATTTTTTTCTATCGTTCTTTCTATCTAAAAAGGCATGATTAGATAATATATCAGCTAGTTGATCTATTCTTGGACGAGATTCGGGAGTATACTTTTTCTCGTTTCTTCTAATATAGGTTTGTCATATTCTAAAAAAATATTTCTTTTTATAAAATCTTTATTTTCTGATTTGATATCCCATTCTGTAAATAATCTAACTAAATTTCTAAAGATCTCTAATTGTATATCAGGTTCAATCAATAACCTTTGTCTTTCCTGCTCCCTTTTTAATAGGAAATCAAAAATATTTATCAACAATAGATTGATTTTCCACTATCATATCTTTCAAATCTTCTATTTTAACATATCTTAAATATGTTAATAAAACAGGGTTTGCTATTTGTTGTACAGGAAATTTATTTGAAGTTATTATTCCTAAGCGTTCTTCAGAAAGCCAATCACTAATTTTAGGTTCTGAAATAGTTATTTTTTTGTAATGTATAATCAATGTTTTTCAAGCATCCAATTATGGAATTCTTCACTATCAAAAAAATAGCTGTTTTACGTGAAGTTATTAATATTTTTGCTTTGTCAGTTAATAAATCAACTATAGTAGAAAGCATATTTTCTACTTGATCAAAATCATTAGAGGAAAATGTAAAATCTTTTGAAATTAATTCGTCAAAACCATCTATTATAAGAGGGATTCTTCCTCTCTTTATTTCTTCTATAACAACTTTTGAATCTACTCTATTAGAAAAATTGTTCTTCTATCTCAAAGGCTAAAAATGTGCTTAAAAAATCGAAGCCTTTCTATCCCTTGAAAGTTCTGTAAAAAAAGGTAACTTATTAGTTGATAAAGAAATAAAAACTATTTAAAAATTTCGTAAGCTGTACAAGTTTTCCCATATCCTGCTGCTGCCTCTATTATAACTAACAAAGGTGAATCGTAGGAGTTAATTTTATCTACTACTTTTTAATCAAATTGTTATTAGAGGAGGTTAATTCTTTTTTTATATCATTTTTTTGAATTGTACTCAACATTGTCATATGTTGTATTAATATACTTGTAATTAGAATTTTCAGGTAAATTAACCATCATCCTTTGGACAAACTTTTCATATCTCCTTTTTAGATTTTGAATAACTCCTTCTGCTTTAAAAAAATCCTTAAATAGGGTTTCCTCAGCATCTTCTATAGATTCAAATTTTTCTAACTTTTACTGCATAACCAATTTTAAAATATTCATTTCTTAATTTTTTTCTATATCCTCTTCATTGCCATCTATATTAATGATATCTGCACCATTATATATACTTTTTTTGTGAATAAGTATACTCGGTTGTTTCGCCCCTCTTCATTACGAGGTTCATATCCATATTGAACGTATAAATCATCCAATTGTTTTTACAAAATCATTCATTTTAACCTATTAGTATTAAATTTTTTTCAAAAACCTCTCTTATATAATCAAACCCTTGATGTAAATACTTTGTTGGTATTTTTATATTGTGAATAACGGGACTTTTTGAAATTTCTCTTTTCAATCTCTTCATTTCGTTTATCGAAAATAAAAATGTATGTATCTTCTTCTATTTGATTTTTATTCTCTTGACTTCTTTCATAAATAGCAATTAAAATAGGTGTTTTTGTAAAAGATTGCATATTTAAGTGTTTAGTCAAATCATCACACTCAAAAATAAAAAGAAAATTTCTTCTGGAGTCTTTTCAGGTTTATAAAAAGTCTTGCATTTTACATCAATTTCTATATTTCCGAAATTTCTAACTAAATAATCTCCTCTTTTTATAGATTTATCAACATTATTGGTGTATATTTTAAAACTTTTCTTGATTTTTGATTTAAATCTTCAAGTATAAAAACCTTCTTTATCAGCTTGTTTTTTTGAAAAGATGTTGGGCTCTTATACCTATTCTAAAATCTTCATTTGCAAGACCTTTATATATCTCACTTTCAGAAATTTTAAAAGGTCTCCATTTTTTTCCTCTCCCTGATAAATAATAGTATCTCCTGTTATTGCATCCTCGTAAACCAACTCTTCATAAGTTTCTTTTAAAAGCAATGTTCTAATTTCCCGTCTATTATATTTATAAGATGATATCCCATATAATTTAATTCTATTCTCTTGCAAAACTACGAAAAAACTTAAACAACAAACAAATTGTAATTTCTTTACCAAAAATGTTTTAAGTATCATAAACAGCAAGCCATCCCCGCCATTTTTCAGCCACCTGCTACCACACTTGTATACAGCTCTTTATCTTCCTTTACTTTTTGCACCAAATTTTAAAAATAACAGATTATCAATGAAGCGAAAATCAATTCTAAAAACGACTCCTTCTGCTGACGATGATAGGAGTTGCACAATTTTCCATTGCTCAGGGCAATGGCGTAGGAGGTATCAACGAAGCTACCCGTATGGTTACCTCGTATTTTTGACCCAGCTACCAAGCTCATCTATGCCATAGGGGCTGTGGTGGGACTCATCAGTGGGGGTGAAGGTGTACAACAAGTTTAGTAGTGGCGACCCCGATACCAGCAAAAACGGCTGCCAGTTGGTTTGGGGCTTGTATCTTCCTAATTGTAGCTGCTACCATCTTGCGTTCGTTCTTCTTATAGATTATGGAGACAAAAAAACAGCTATTCTATCAACAAAGGCATCGGCAGAAGTGTAGAGTTCAAAGGACTCAAAGCTCAGTACCTCTTCATCTTTGCAGGGGGACTGCTCTCGGTGCTCATCTTGGTGATGATCCTCTACACGGTAGGGTCAATTCTTTTTGTATGCTTGGGGTAGGCGTTAGTATGGTTAGCCTTGTGGTTTGGCAGACTTTTTCACTGAATCAAAAAATACGGTGAACACGGCCTGATGAAACAAGCAGCTCGCAAACGCCACCCCAAATACCTACGCCACCAAAGATCGCCACGCCAATTTATTCGTTACCCTAAACCTAAAAACAACCCTCAATGAGAAATAGTTCTAAAATCAACACCTTAGAGAGTAAGTTCCTATTCTTGCCATAGAACAAGACTGCTTGCTCACCAAAGAAGCCGACATCAGTATAGGCTTTGAGGTACAGCTTCAGAGCTCTTTACCATTTCAGGTGAGGACTATGAGATACTCCACTCACTTTGGCATAAGGCTATCAAAGTATTGCCACAGTATACCGTTATCCACAAACAGGACTGGTTTATCAAGGAACAATACGAACCTGAACTGCAAGGCGAGAATTTGAGTTTTCTCTCTCATTCGTACGAAAAAGCATTTTTAACGAACGCCCGTTCTTAAATCACAGATGCTACCTATTTATCACCCAAACCACTAAAAACCGAATGAGAGCCCAAAGCAACTTTTCCTCCCTTTGCAAAGGGAACTTCTTGCCCTAAGGAGCTCACTAACCGAGAACACGCCACTCAATTCTTGGAAGCGGTAGCGCAGTTAGAGCGTATTTTAAATGACTCTAACCTGATAAAAGCTCCGTCAGCTCAAAAACAGAGGACTATAGGCACTCCCCACAAAAAGGGACTCTTTGAGCAGTATCTGAGCCTTTCCACTGATGAGAAAGAGAGCCTGCAAGATATATGCCTCTCTGCCGAGCAAATGCGCATTGGTAACCAAAGACTCTGTGTGCATACCTTATCAGATGCAGAAGACTTGCCTTCTAAGGTACAAGCCGATAGCCGTTACGAGCGACTCTCTACCGATAAGAGCGATTGCCGTTTGTCGTTTGCAGCCCCTGGGCTTGCTACTGAGTTGTAACCATATCTATAACCAATACCTATTCTTGGACAATTCCGATGAGAATCTCAGACAGTTTGAGAAGTCAGCACGCAATATGCACTCGCTTTCAAGATACAGCCGTAGCAACCAAATCAACAAAGAGTGGATCGAGCAATACCTCAATGAGGCACACTCTTACGGACTTTCCTCTATCAGAGCGCACTTTAATGTGATGGCGTGGTCGGACAACCCACAAGAGCTTAGGAGCATTAAAAATGATGTGGGTAGTGCTTTTGGCGTCAATGGAGTGTAAGCCTCGCCATAACACCATTGATACGGCAACTCTCTATTGGGCAGGTATAGCTGGCAATGCAGCCGACTTCCCCAGTGAAGAGACTTTCTATACTTTTATAGAGCCTGCTCTGTGCTTTTTCACTCAGGAGACCAACTATCAAAGTTCTTCCAGTCCTTTTGGGATTAAGATGGCCGACAGGCTCACAGGAAAAGCTATCCATTTGGATATCTCTGATGAGCCTATGAAGAAAGGGATTATCACCAACCGTAATAAGTTCGTCTTAGGGACCTTCGGGGGAGTGGCAAATCCTTCTTCACGAACCACTTAGTAAGGCAGTATTACGAACAAGGAACGCATATCGTTTTAGTAGATACAGGGAACTCCTATCAAGGAGTCTGCGAGCTTATTCACCACAAGACTAAAGGAAAGGATGGGATTTTACTTTTTACCTATACTGAAGACAATCCCATTGCCTTTTAACCCTTTCTACACCGATGATGGGGTGTTTGACATTGAAAAAGCGAGAGAGTATCAAAACACTGATACTCACCCTTTGGAAGCGAGACAATGAGCCTCCTACACGTGCTGAAGAGGTAGCCCTTTCCAATGCAGTGAACCTTTACCTGCAATTGGTAAAAGACAATCCCTCGCACACACCCTCTTTCAATGGCTTTTATGAGTATATCAAGAATGACTACCGAGCCATACTACAAGAGAAGCAGGTAAGAGAAAAGGACTTTTGACTTGGCTAACTTCCTCAACGTGTTAGAGCCTTATTACAAAGGAGGGGAATACGACTATCTGCTCAATTCCGATAAGGAATTAGACCTGCTTTCAAACGCTTTATCGTCTTTGAAATCGATGCGATTAAAGACCACCCCATACTCTTTCCTGTGGTTACTATCATCATTATGGAGGTGTTTATCAACAAGATGAGGCGCCTGAAGGGTATCCGCAAGATGATTCTCATCGAAGAAGCGTGGAAAGCGATTGCCAAAGAAGGAATGGCGGAGTACATCAAGTACCTATTCAAAACCGTGCGTAAGTTCTTTGGTGAGGCAGTGATTGTAACTCAAGAGGTAGATGATATTATCCATTCACCTATCGTGAAAGAATCTATCATCAACAACTCCGATTGCAAGATATTGCTCGACCAGCGTAAGTATATGAACAAGTTCGATGCTATCCAATCGATGTTAGGACTTACCGAGAAAGAGAAGTCGCAAATCCTATCTATCAATCTCTCCAACGACTCTCGTCGCAAATACAAAGAAGTGTGGATAGGCTTTAGGAGGTACACATCTGCGGTGTATGCTACAGAGGTGAGCCGAGAAGAATACTTTGCCTACACCACTGAAGAGAGCGAGAAACACCAAGTGATGGAACTCTCCGAGAGGTTAGACGGCAATTTAGAAAAAGCCATTGTACAAAATGGCTAATGGACTGTAATAAACTAATAATCATACGTAAATCATAATAATTAAAGTCAATGAAGAAAATGTTATTAACGGGGCTTTTTACTATAGCTATGCTGGCAAGCCCCAAACTAAGTGCACAATGGGTAGTAACTGACCTGACTAATTTTTGCTCAGAGCATTATCAACACTACCCAGCAGATAGTGCAGACCTCCTCAACAGCTAAGAATATGCTCAACAACTTCCGAGAGGTGGAGAAGCTCTACAACCAAGGTAAGGAGTATTATGATGCTCTGAAAAAGGTAAATAACTTGGTAAAAGATGCCCGCAAAGTACAGGAAACGGTGCTACTTGTCGGCGACATCTCCAAGATGTATGTAACCAACTTCAAGAAGATGAGCCAAGACCCTAACTCTCCTCTCAAGAGTTGTCTGCTATTGCCAATGGCTACTCCAAGCTCTTGGGGAAAGTTCTAGCTGCTCAAAGACCTGCAACAAATTGTCAATAGTTCTTCGCTATCGATGAACGACAAAGAACGTATGGACATTATCGACAAGGTGCATAAGGAAGTGAAAGAGTACTATAACTTAGTACGCTACTACACCCAGAAAAACATCTCGGTAAGCTACCTACGTGCTAAGAAGCAAAATGATGCGCAAAAGGTACTTTTCACTCTATGGAACAGAACTCAAATACTGGTAAAAAAACTGATAAATGGAAAATCTACACCAAAATACCCGTACTTTATACGATGAGATGATGCCCCTAACAGCTCAGATGTCTGCCATAGCCAAAAGGCTTGGCAGGCTTAGGGCACTGTTCTATGTGCAATGCGTATGTCGTAAGCCTTAGCCCGTGCCGAACCTGTGGATGTATATCCCTTGCTCCGTCCCTTTGCCATAGGGCTGTGTGTGATATTTTTCCCTACTCTGGTGTTAGGAACAATGAATACAGTGCTAAGCCCTGTGGTAACAGGTACCCACAGTATCTTAGAAGGACAAACGCTCGATTTGCACAAACTACAAGAGCAAAAAGACCGATTAGAGCGAGAAGCACAATTGCGCAACCCCTGAAACTGCCTACCTTGTCTCAGATGAAGAGTTTGACAAAAAGATTGATGAACTAGGTTGGATGCCCGAAGATATGGCTGTAATGGCAGGAATGTACATTGAAAGAGGGATGTATGACCTCAAGCAAAGCATCCGATCGTGGTTTCGTGAACTACTCGAAATGCTCTTTCAAGCAGCCGCTTTAGTGATTGACACCATACGCACTTTCTTTCTTGTGGTGATGTCTATTTTAGGACCTATAGCCTTTGCCATTTCGGTATGGGATGGATTTCAATCTACCTTACTACAATGGGTTACCCGCTATGTAAGTGTCTATCTATGGCTTCCTATATCCGATTTGTTCAGTGCTATTTTTAGCACGTATCCAATCCCTTATCTTACAACGAGACATCGAACAACTCTCCGACCCGAGTTTCATTCCTGATACTACCAACACAGCCTACATTATCTTTTATGGTCATTGGTATCATAGGCTATTTTACCATTCCTACTGTGGCAGGTTGGATTATACAAGCAGGAGGTATGGGCAATTATGGTAGAAATGTAAAACCAAGCTACCTCTAATGCGGGTAATATAGCAGGTGCAGGGAGCTGGCTCTCTTTCAGGTAATATTACAGGTAGGTTAATGAAGTAAAAACAAGTCTAATTGAATACTAAAATTAATGGAATTTAAAAATCTTTAGAAACATCGAAAACGGATTCAAACAAATCCGTATGTATGCTATAGCCTTTGCCGTGCTCTGCTCAGGCGTGAGTATCTTCGCTGTAGGCTATGCCTATTACTTTTGCCGAAAAACAGCGCGAGAAAAATCTATGTGTTGAGACAACGGTAAATCACTAATGCTGGCACTCTCTCAAGATGAGAAAAATCAATCGCCCTGTCGAAGCTAAAGAACACGTGCGCAGGTTTCACGAACTCTTTTTCAACTTAGCCCCCTGATAAAAAAAGCAATTGAAGACAATACAAACGTGCCTTTTTATGGCTGATAAATCTGCCTTTAACTACTATAAAGATTTGGCTGAAAAAGGCTATTACAACCGCATCATCTCTGGCAATATCCTCCAAAGGGTAGTCATCGATAGCGTGCGCTGTAACTTTTTAATAGCTATCCTTATCAGGTAGAAACCTTTTGCCAAGCAGTTCATCACCCGTGCCAGCAACATCACCGAAAGGAGTCTTGCTACCTCCTGCAGGTTGATTAACCTCCGTGCGTTCTGATAATAACCCTCAAGGATTTATCATCGAACAGTTCAATGTAATAGAAAACAAAGACCTTAGAACCGTAGAGATGATCGCCAAAATCCAAAGAGAGATACATTCTCTAAAAAGCAAACCCAAAGTTATTGTCAGGGACTTTTCACCCTCACAAAGAAAAATGCTTGGTACTCTTAGCCTTTTACAGTCTACTCACTACTTACTCTTTTTTATACTATGGCACGCTTACCAAGAGTACCACCAAGGCGAAGCCCTGCACATACAGCATATTGACAACAAGGCTGTTGTACCTACAGAGGGAAATACCCCAAAAAGGATTCGTTAATTTTTAAAACAACTTAATAATGGAAAAGAACACACCCCTTCCAGAGCAAAAACGGTAATACCCCTGCCTCAGATAAGGCTAACGCTCCTTCTTCTACACCAAGTTTCTTGGTCAGTGAAGAAGAGGAAAAAGCCCTCCAAGAGCGCAATGAGGAAAAAGCCCTTTGCTAAAAACAACAACTCAAGAAAATCATCATCTATGCCCTAATAGGGGATAATCTTCCTCGCTTGTATGTATCTGCTTTTTGGTGGCGGAAGTGAGCAAGAGCAAACACAAGTAGGTATCAATGAGGCAATACCACAAGCTACCGAGACACTCTTGCCTTCTGATAAGGAAAAAGCCTACGAAGAAGCCCTCTTAGAAGAAAAAGAAGCTGATAAAAAGCCTCTCTCAATGCGCTGTCAGACTATTGGCAGGAAGACGAAGGGGAGGAATATCCCGAAGCTATCGAGGAGGAAGAAGAACCTACTCCGCGTTATCGCAAGGCTACCCCTAATGCCTTTGAGCGTTCCGCTCAGTCTTATCGCGATATTCACCAAACTTTAGGCAGTTTCTACCAAGACAATAGTGCTTACGAGGAACAACAACGACTCAAAGAAGAGATAGCCTCTCTTAAGTCTCAACTCTCCAATAAGCAAGATCCTACCTCTATAGATGCCCAAATGGCATTGATGGAAAAAGTCTTATGAAATGGCTTCAAGATATTTGCCCTAAAGGACAACAAAAACCCTTCAATGATGGGGGCGCAGGCTCACAAGAGGGCGAGGGAAACAGAGTAGCGAAGCTGATAATGCAGAACAGAGTAAAAATATCGCTCCCTGTCTATACCCCCTGAGGAAAAGGTAGTCAGTCGTTTGCCCCGCAAGCAGTCCGAGAAGGAGGCTCTGCAAGAATGGGTGAAGGAGCAACAGACCTCTTTTTCAATGGCGAGAGCTTTTAAGCCACAAGGTAGTATCCTAAAGAATAGCATTCTGTGCTTGTACACATATCGAACAGATATTAGAGAAAACTCGAGGGTGCAGCTAAGACTTTTAGAGCCTATACGAGTAGCAGGCATACTCATTCCCAAAGGAGAACTGCTTACAGCCTCTGCTAAAGTGAGTGGTGATAGATTGTTACTCACCGTAAAATCCTTAGAATACAAGGGCAAGGTAATTCCTGTCTCTATAGCTGCCTCACGACATCGATGGGCAACAAGGGTTATACCTGCCCGCTTCTTCCGATGCCAATGCCTTTAGAGATAGCAGCAGGAATGAGCAAAAGTTCAGGAAGTAGCTTTACCTTTAGCTCTTCCGCCAAAGACCAAATTGTCTCGGAGCTGAGCAAAGGGGTCGTACAAGGAGGTACGTCCCTATCTTTCTAAAAAATTGCACAGCCTTCCATAAGGGTTAAAAGCAGGTTATCAGCTCCTGCTTATCTCCTAAGAAATAGCCTTTCAGACAAACCCATAAACACACAACAAAAGCACAAAACAACACAATTATTTATTTTTTTCAACCTATTAAACACACTTAATATCATTTTATTTATGCGTAAATTACACTTATTATTATCGGTAACAATGCTTACTGTTACCGTGCAAGCCCAGAATGAGGCAAAGGAAAAACACAGCCCTCAGTACTGAGAAAAAGGAACTTTTAGCTCAATCAGGAAAGGTAGATGCCATATCCTTTGCAGGTGGCTTATGACCAAACAACCCATCTTATCTTTTCCTGCTTCTATCCGCTATGTGGATTTTAGGGGCAGTGAAAACTTAGTAGCTGACAAGGTGAAAAGATGCCGAGAATGTACTAAGGGTGAAGGCAGCTAAAACAGGCTTTTTTACCGATAGCACCAACCTATCGGTCATCACTCAAGACGGAGGCTTTTATAGCTTTTGAGGTAAGTTATCACTCCACGCCACAACCTCTTACCATTGATTTTGGTAGAGGAATGCCCCAAAGGCAACAATGTGAAATCGGATATTCTCTTCTCTGATACAGGCTGGGAATCACCTGCGGTAGCACAGATTATTATGTCGTCTATCTACCATCAGAAAAAGAATTATATCAAGCATATAGGTTCAGAGAATGCAGGTATACAATGGCTACTAAAAAGGCATCTATGTACACAATAGCAAACTCTATGTAGATGTGCAATTGTCCAATCGCTCTAATCTGCCTTTTTGAAGTAGATTTTATCACCTTTAAAAATCATTGATAAGAAAACTACTAAAAAAAGAGTATTGTGCAGGAAGTGCCCTGTTGAGCCCTTTGCGCGTATACCAACCCTATATCCCTGCTAAAGGCTCATAAAGAAGCTCGCTCAGTGTATATATTAGACCAACCTCACCCTCTCTGATGACAAGGTTTTTGCGGGTAGAAATCTTTTGAAAAGAACGGCTCTCGCTACCAATCGTTCCTCATCACTAACGAGGAGATTATAGCCGCTCGCCCTATCGAACAGTTTAACCTTAAATTTTAATGCCAATGGTAAGAATTATCACTTGTATTTGTCTGTGCTTTTTAGGAGGCTCCATTGCCCAGGCACAGCGATTGTTACCAAGCAAAAGAGTATCTCGCTCTCTAGGGTTGCACCTGCAGAGGCTTTTACTTCCTCCTTTTCTGATGATTTTGGGGTGCAGTTAGGCTATAGTATCAATGCTAAGAGGGTAACTACAAGCATTTTGCCCTTGAATATCAAAGGCGATTATACCCTTACAAGAGTCTGAATATACCCGTTGAGAGGTATATAGGTGCAGGAGGCTATAGTTTTTGCCTTGATCAGTGACAGCAGTAAAATGGTGGCTTTGAACTTAGGAGCAGAAGCTCTTTTGGGCTATGAGGGTAGTCAATCACAGCAAAAAGCCTCCTTCCTGATGGGGCACTATTAAAGAACGAAAAATAATTTTTCTCTATGGCGCACAAATTGGCTTGCAGGTAGAGACTTACCCTAAGTGATCACTTTTTAGTGCTTTTGCTCTGGCAAGGTAGCAGCTCTGTGGGGAAGTTCCTTTGAGCTACTGCGTCCCTGTGCTACTGTAGGGACTGCGCTATATGTTTTAACCTTTAAAAAGACAATACAATGAAGAAAAATAAATCAGAAAAATTGTAATAGGACTCATCGCAATGCTATGTGTGAGCCTATTCACCTCTTGTAAAAAAGAGTTGGACGTACAACAAAATTTTCCTTTTGAGGTAAAGGTACTACCCGTGCCTAAAAATATAGGTAAAACCGATACAGTAGAAATACGCTGTGAGTTGAGCTCTTCCTACCAGTACGATGAGAACCGCTATTTTATTCGTTACTTTCAGTATGAGGGAAAAGAGTAGTTTTACGTACCTCTCCACAAGGAGAAGTCTTACTTATTAATGATGTTTATCCACTTGCCTCCAAAGGAGCGTTTAGGCTTTACTACACTTCTGCCTCAGAAGCTAATCAGTCTCTCCGTTTGGATAAGCGACTCCTTCGGCAATGAACAAAAACTTGATTTTGAGTTTAATGTAAAGAAAGAATAAAAAGAAAAATCCCGTTAATTCGGAATTTTTTTTGTAGTTTTGCAGTCTTAAATAAAACAAAATAAGATGCAACCCTCAGTAAATAACATTGTAGAAATTTGTGTTCCTTTAATAATCATATTGTTAGGAACAGCATATCCTATAATTCTAAACAACATATCTAATATAGGAGAAAAGTATCATTCAAAAATACATTATAGCTTTATTTAAACAAGAGATTTTATAACCAAAAGTTCTTTTTCAATGGATATTGTACCTTTTCTTTATTTCTTCTAATCCCCTTATATTTAAATTTGAACCTTTATTTGGTTGGGATAATTGGTTTTATTAATAATTCTGCAAACATATTAGTTTCTTTAGTAACTGCTTTATTACTATTTATCTTTTTCAAATGGATAAAAAAGATTTCTATATATAATAGCAATATAGATAGCTTACTTGATTATATCATTAAAAGATAGAAAATTCCAACGGAAAAAAACTAAAGAATATGCTTTTTATGTCTATTAATGATATAGCTATATATGCTGTTAATACAAAAGACATTGATTTACAAACTAAATTATTAAAAGTTTTATTTTTAACTATGTTATTAAGTATAGAAAGGAATATAACAATACTGATAAAGAATTAAACTATGAGATATTGACTAAAAGTAAAATATTAAATTTTTATGGATTGATTAAAAGTAAAAATATTAAATTTTTATGGATTGATTAAAAGTAAAATATTAAATTTTTATGGATTGATTAAAAAGTAAAATATTAAATTTTTATTCTAAGCATAGAGAGAAATATAACAATACAGATAAAAGAATTAAACTATGATAAAGAGTTTTTATGGATTGATTAGTCAGTATAATTGATGAGTGTGTCGAAAAATAATTATAAGGACTCACCTCTTAGGTATAGTGCTATTAACGGGGAATTATTAATTCCTAATGATTTTCAAAAATATCAAAATATCAGAAGATACTTTATAATAGTCTATGGTATAATATGATATTAATGAGAAATAAAAAGCGATTTCACAAGTAAGTTTTGGGCACATTCTAATCAATATTTTTGGACGGAGTTAAAAGAAATTGCACTGAATTTTTGACAGGTCTAATGAGAAGGAATTCAGAGAAAGAGAGGAAGAACGTAAAAGGTTTTTAGAATTTCATTACGCTGTAGGAGGTTTATTGCTCTATTCTAAGAACTATGAAGCATTGAAATATATTTTTCTTATTCTGAAACTACCCCTCCTAAATATGAACTTTTACCCTATGATATGAGAGATATTTTTGAGCAGATAGAATATTTCAGGAATGAATATAAGCAAATTCCAAAAATTCTTTTATAGGTTATGATAGATATCAATTCCCAAATTTGGATAGCGTAGGGACAAGAGAACAAGTTGTTTTTGGATTTGTCGTTATTTATGTGTGTTGTTTATTAGGCAATATAAATTGCTAAAAACTCTATACTATTCTAATACTACAAATCAACCATATTTATATGATTTATCTTTAATGGAATTGTATAATTGGAAAGAATCAATTACTTATTTTAAGTTCTGTTTGAATAAGGTTTTAGAAGATAGGGAAGCCTTAGAACAACTTGAGTTGTGGAATACTTACGAACTAAAAATATTCTGAAATAGATAAATTTATAATTGAACTTGAACAATCTATTGACGAACATATATCAGATAAAAAGGAAAGAGCCGAATTATCTCAAGAGAAAATAGTAACTTTTACGAGCGTTCAAAAAGAGATTTTAGAAGAGAGTATGGAACAATATTTACCAATTGAAAACTCTGAAATTTTTGAAAATGATAGTAATGCCCTAACTTGTACTTTTCTTAGGACAAAGAATATTATCTAATAAATCTTGTTTTTGTTGATGGTGAAATTCCTTGTATAGATTATGATACTAGTTTAGCTAACTTTATTTCAAGTTATTTCTATTCCAAGAGATATTTCTAATAGTTTTTTTAATTGCAAAAACTAATCGCTATCTATTAAACAATAATAATCTATTAGAAGGAATGGATAGAATTATTCAAGACAAAGAAGATATTGTAATAATAGTATTTAGTGGAGGATAGTGAAACTACTCAGGAAATAGGAAATAGTAAATATAAAGAGAATATTATTTATTTACCTGCAATAGATTTCAGAAATACTATTTTTCATTTTTAGAAAAATCTAATTTTACCTAAAAATAGAAAAATCTGATATTTCAGAGGAAGTCAAACAAGAACTACAAGTGAAAAAGATTAGTAACAAATGGAATATATATGGTACAGTAATAGATATCAATCTTCCAGAAAAATGAAGCTATAAAAAGAAAAAAATGGATTGATGATATAAACTATTATCAGAAAGAAAATGAATTACAAGTTTTATTGGGATTACTTTTTGTGGGACATATAAAATTTTAAATCGGATAGAAAAAAATTATTCAAATAAATATTAATAATGAATTTGAAGAATTAGGGAACTGAAAAATAAATTATCTGATTTAGAACCCTTGTAAAAGCCAAAAATCCTCCTTTTTCTTCCAAAAACAAGCCTACTTCTAAAAGTGGAGCTTTGTTTTTGTTTTACCTTTTGCGCAAAATAATGCAAATGGGAAGTAGTAGTTATAGAAAAATCTGTTTTTGAACAGATACAAAAAGACGTACAGCAACTCAACAATTCTCTGCAAGTGGTAATGGATACTTATAAAGGATTTGGCAAAAAGAAAAGTGGTTGGACTCTCAGGAGGTTTGTCTGCTTTTAGGCATTAGTAAGCGTGCTCTGCAGTATTACAAAGACCAAAAACTGTTGCCTTTCTCGTGCATCCACCGCAAGAACTATTTTTAAGCGTAGTGATGTAGAACAGCTTTTTAACCTCTAACCTTTCAAACCCGATGAACTTGCTCACAGAAACACACCAGGAACTAAGCACTTACCTAAGTCAGCTTGAAAACCTTAAACAGCAAATGGACTTTTATCCTTAAAAAACTTCCGTCCTGTATTTGACGGCGAGGTATTTCTATCTGGAAAGGAGGTCTGTGAGCTGCTACATATCACCAAAAAGAACCCTACAGCAATACCGTGATGATAGGCTATTTCCTTATATCCAAATTGGTGGTAAAAATTCTCTTTAAACAAAGTGATATTCTAAAGATTTTGGAGGCTAACTATAAGAAATAGCCCCTCCTTTTTATCTTCAATGGCTTTCTTATAAGGCTTTTTCTTTATCCTAAACTAACAAAAAATCTATCTGTAAGGTCTTTCTTTTGCTTCTTTTCTTTCTCAAAGAAAAGAAGGCTGGTAGCACCAGCAGGCAGTTAGTAGCACTGACAAGCATTTTTTATAACTGCTTGTCAGTGTTGTTGTTATACAGCTAAGGGTTGTGTACGAAAGTCTTTGAGGTTGAGGAAAAAGCCTCTGTAAGGAGTGAGTCCTTCTCTGAATAAGTTCCAAAGTAGGGTGCTTCCCATCTGTAGAAAGGGGTGGCATTAATGAACAAATCTTGCTTGGTTAAGGCTTCGGCAAGGGAGCAACTTGGGGTATTGTCATTCTGCTCGGATTGTGTTAATAGTTCTCCAAAGGCTTGGGTAATAGTAGGCAGGGTGTCTATGGGAGTAAAAAGTATCGCTATAAGGCTGCTCAATGGCTTGTAAAAGTACCCTAAAAATCACTTGTCCTGAATGGGTGCTGTTGCCAAAAATCTAACCAATACTTAGGGTTGTTGTGGTAGTGGTGAGCTCGTTCTAAATAAGTGAGTACTTCCCCAATGTCAAAGCGTGCCTTTGCACTATCTACACACGAAAGGTAAATGCTTCCTCTCATTGTTTCTTCTTCAGAGGAAAAGGTCTCAGTGCTGAATAGCTGTGTTTGCGCTCTCCAATCTGTACCAAAAAAGCGATTGATACGGCTTATTAGGGCGGTGGATTTGTACATTCCTAACTCACAAGCTGAAAAAGTTGTCTGCCGAGATTGGCAGGGGGTTACAAGGTCGTTATCCCAAAGGGTTACCGATAACCCTGCGTGTCCTAAAGCAACCAAAGCGTGGTTGATACAGTGCTAAAGCAGAGGCTACTTGAGAGCCTGTGCCTCCTGCTCCTATCAGATGTACTTTAATAGGATTGGTAGCGTTGAGCAAAGCAGTATCAGTAAAAATGTACCCGCTCTTTGTGTGTTTGGACAGAGGTATTGAAAGGGTTGAGGGTGTTTGAGGTGTTTAGGGGCTGTTTCATTGTTATAGGATTTGTTGTAAGGTGAGGTGATTAGGATTGAGCAGTTCGCAAAGAAAAGGCTTATTACTATGAGTGAGTTCCTGCCAAAGGGTTATTAAGGGTATTTTGGTTATAGGATATGAGCCTAATTGATGAGAAAAATAGCTATTGAAAAAAATAATCTTCCCATTGGGTGATAAAGTCTTCTAAGCAAGAGGCTTTACGCTCATTTACCTGCACTGACCCCATACACACATTGCCATTTTCATAGACGTTAAAAAGGCGCATAGCACAGAGGTGTATTAAGGTGTGGCTTTTTGGTTTTTTTGGCTAAGGCATATATCCAAAGACTCTTGGGGGTAGCTTTCCACAACAGAGGAGGTAGATTTACTTCTTTTGCTTTCTATAGCAGGGAGGAAGCAAAAAAATAACTGCTTTTTGTGCTTTAGAGTACCAAACAGCCTGCCCCTCGCCTTTATGGGATGAGATGGAGCACCCTGCGAGGAATAATACCTTTGGGGACTAAAAAGGCTTGTGCTTGCTCTTTTTGGCAGGTGAGCGTTTTGGCAAGTGCTTGCGCTTGGTCGAGGTAAGCGGTTGTGCGCTTGTAGGGTTACCATTGTTATCAAGGTGTAAGTACTCTACATAACTTTGTGGGTTGTAGCGGTTACTGTCTTCGTAAAAAACAAGTGCCGATGTAGGGCGATATACTTCCCCTACTTCTGGGGTGAGGTCTGTGTATTTCATTTTAAATGCGGTTTAAAAGGGTTATAAGTTCAGTTAAGAGATGAAAGAAACGCTGTTCAAAATCAAAGTTAGCAAGGGGTGTTGTGCTGTTGAAATGCTTGTGAATGGTAGGGAGTTCTATCTTACTACATTGGGAGTATTCTCCATTGAGCCAATCTAAAAGATAGGTATGGAATAGGTCGCTTTGGTCTTCATAGACAAAAGATAGGTATTTCTCTACCTCAAAAAGTTCTTCTTCACCTTGCTCATAGTCCTCTGCTCTGTGCAAATGGGTATAGATAGAGTGGTTAGGAAAATCCTGCCACAAGGTATAAAAATTCTTGAGAGAGGGCAAGGCATTCGGCTTCTAAATCATTCTTAGGAATAAATCAGTCTATACGCCTTTGAAAAAGTCTAAATGGCAAGGGTTGCGTATCTTTTTGGAAAGAATAGCACCTATTTGTTGTGCCTGCTTTTAAAAGGTGCAGGAGGTGGTCTCTTTCTGCTATTTCTTCATAGTCTTGGCTAATACAATCTTGCAACATTTCATAGGCATAAGCCACAAAACAATCTTCTTGTACATAGTTTGCTATAAAAAGCACGTTGGTTTAGGTAGGCATATACCGATAAAAATAGTTCATAAAGTGGTTTGTTTTTATGTACTTTCAGAAGTCTATAAAGCGGTTGCAGAGGGACAAAAAAACACTTCGTTAGGCAAATAAAAAAACGTTCTTCGCAAGAGAAAAAAGCATCGCTATTAGGGGGCTTTCAATACTTTTAGTTCACAGAAAGTACCTTTGGTATCTCTCTTTTTGATTTGCTCTTGGCTGTAAGAAAGGGGCTAAAGGCAATCCCACAAGAAAGGTCGTACTGCTCTATGGGAAAGGGAGTAAAGCCGTAATGGTCTGCCATTTGAGCAAGGGAACACTTGAGAGTGGTTTTTAGCTGTGCTTGCTCCTCTCCACTAAAAATGATGTGCTTGCTTGAATGATACACTTTTAGGAGGGAAGGTCGTTTTTAGAAAACCATTGGCAAAAGAGTTTTTCAGGGGCTACTTGTTGCTGTTCTTGACGTATCTGTGAGCAGTCTTTGGAGCGTTGGACTGCTTTTGAAAAACTCTCTTAACCTGCGGTAGAGTTCTCTCTGTGCTTCGCTTTGTATAGGTGCGAGGGTTTGTTGGGGTTGCTGTGGCATACATTTTTAGGTTGTTTTTTTAGTTTTTGATAATGTTTGTAATTTTAGCTATAAGCCTTGTTTTTAAGCTGTTTTACAAGGCTCATAGCTTTAGAATTAATAGAGATTTAGCCTTTTGTACCCATTGTGATTTGTAAAGGATAGACAACGCTGTCTCCCTCTACATAAGGTGCGCCTGCTTTGGCATTGGTGAGTAGGGGGGTAATGGGTGCTGTAAAAAATTCTTGACTTGCTCTACTGACCACGATGGATTAGGGTCGGCAAGGTGGATAGTTTGTCGGTTTTCTTCAAAGACAAACATTCTTTTTCAGTTGGGTAGCTATGAGCATAACAATACTTTTTAGGGGTTAATACTTATTCTTCAAACAAGGTAGGGGCAAAGTGTGTGGATAGTTCTGACCTTTTTGCGGATTTTATCGGCATAGTTAGGGAACTCATCGGGAGGAGGTAGTTTTGACCACGCTTCTCGGTACTTGCCCTGCGCTTCTAAATCAGCTACTTTTTCATAGCCTCATCGTATTTCTTTTTGTTGTTTCTCGGCTTTTTTTCTTTCTCCATAGCTGATTGCCTTTGGGCTTGCTTTTGCGCCTCGATGTACTGCTCCATATTTACAAGCAGAGACGAGGTTTCTTCTAAGGGTTGGGTGATGCTTTTTGAAAAAAAGCCTGCATCTAATTCTTCGGCTGTACCTCTGAGTACTAAGGGAGGCAAAAGGTGCTTGGCAGGGGTCTGAGCATTGTTCATTCTCAAGCAATACCGATACAACAAGCTGGCTATTTGCTTCTTGGGTTATGACTAAGTGTAGTTTGCCTTGTATGGCTAACTGAGCAATTTGATTGAAAAATGGGTTTTCCATTGGATACTTCGTTTTTAAATTAATACTTCTATTTTTATATCCTTATCTTTTTAAAGGGGCTTTTTTTAATAGTGTTTTCAGTGCGATAACTCACTGTGTAGCCGTTTGCCTTTACGATAGCTTCTAAGGCTTGTCGGGCTTTAAGGGTTGCCTCTCGGTCTTGGTCGCTAAGGTTCATAAAGTGCAGTGGTTCAAAAGTTCGGATGATTATCCCTATATGGACAGGGCTTGGGTGTCGGTTACTAAGGGTTGTTTGAGTGTTTTCATTGAGATACTCTTTTTAGGTTAAACTACTTCTTGGGGGTTCTATCTCAAACTCAATGCTTCTTTTGCTACATTGGGTTTGGTCGTACCATTGCAAGTTGGTTAGGTCGTCTTGGGTAAAGGGTAGCTTGTACCGCTTGCAATAGGCTTTTATCACTTCGATTGCTTTGTACTTGTTTGTGCATACTTGCATGAGGACACGGCTACTCATATAGTGCCAGCTGTCGGTTTTATAGACTAAAGTAAACGCTTTCCATAGGCTGTTAGGTTTTTATTAAGGATTGAGTTTTGGGCTTCTTTGAGTTGCTTTTAGTTTAATATATAAGTCCCTGCCAATAGGGCTTTTAGCCTCTTATCTAATGCCTTGTGGGTGTTGTCAGTATGCTTATAGCCTCTAAAGCTATCGGCTTGCGCTAAGGCTTTATCAAGGTCAGTTACCTCTATAGGTGCACCATTGAGGTCTGTTATTATCATTTTTTTCAAAGGTTTTAAAAAGTTCATCAAAACGGATGTCATCTGTCCAATACTCATCGGAGGAGTATTTTCCATAGGCTTTTATATAGAAATCATCGTATCGAGTAAATACGCTTCGGTAAATATCCAAACGGCTTTCAGGCGTATTGAAAGAGGCTAATTCCTCCTCAGTGAGTTCCACAAAAGCCCAAGTACGTTCTTCCAAAAAGGATAAATCGGGCTGTTCCTCGTCGCTGAGGGTATAAAAGTCGGTTCTTGCCTCATAGAAACTAAGGTTCACAAAATCAGGGGTCGCTCTTTTAGGGTAGATACTTGTTGGGCTGCTTTTTCACTTTCTCAAACCATTGCTCGGTAAAGGGTGATAAGGGCAAAGTCACAACTATCCCAATCGCTATTGGTATAGGCACGCACCAAAAGGTGTGTTGTAGGTGTTTTGCTGATATTCATTTTCTGTTCAATTTTTAAAAGGGTTATACATTTAGAAAGGCAAATCGTCCTCGTCTTCCTCTGCTACTTGCCCTGTTGTGACTTGGGGCTTTGGCAAAGGTATTATAGCATTTGCGTTATTTGCCTCACTTGCAGAGGTATTAGGTGTTACTTCTGCTTTCTTGCTAAAGTGGAATTTGATTTTTGGAGGTGTGAAAGTTCAAGCCTGCTTGAGGTTCTCCCTCACGATTGAGCCACGCTCGTGCCGATACTCGTCCTTCCAATTCAACCAATGTGCCTTTGGTAAGGTATGGAGCAACCCCCGTACTGAGCCAATAAGCACAGTCAAAAAAGGAGGTTTGCTGTACGTTTTCACCTGCTTTGTTTCGGTAGTTGTCGTTCACTGCTACAGAGAAATTAACGACTTGTTTGCCATTTGATAGGGTTTGCACTTGTGCATTTTCGGTAAGTCTTCCTACGATATTCATAAGCGTTCTATTTGTTATTAGGTTACTAAATTTCTACTATTTGGTCTATGCGCCCATAAAGATAGGCACGGAGGCTAGTGCGGTCGATAGCATAGTATTCATACCAAGTATTATACTGCTTTACAATGAACTTTTTCAGTATATCGGAAAAGTCAAATCGGTAGCCCAATAAGGGGATAGCATTTTTGAAAAAGCAGTTACTATTGACCGCTTAGGGTAATCCAATTTTTCTCTGTTCAGGGTGAGTTTCTCACCGCTATTGAGTTTTACACGAGCTGATAGACTTGGCATTCTTTCAGATGCTCTAAGGGACTTATTTCGTGAGAAACGAATTTAGTTGCGATACAGGGTTCTTTTTCATCTTGTTGCATTTTAGGAGTTTTATACGGCTTTACGGCTTGTTTGGATACGATACGCACGATTTTTCGGCTTTTTGGGTTGTCTTTTTGAAATTTTTATTCGACAATGGGAGGAAAAAGCGGTATTCGTTTCAAAAAACAATCTGTAAGAAGCGGCATTTTCTCATATTTGACATTTTTATTCGCTTAAAAGGTCGGAATGAGCTGGTTTCGTTTTCGAGTGCCATAAAAGGTCTGTGTTTAGCTTCTGCAAAGGTTTTTCAAAAAAATACTACCCGCAGGACAACGGACAAGGGGCTGGAGATTTTTCGAAAACCCATCAGGCTTGACCTTGCAAGAAGCGTTAAGAACACAGAAATACCTTTTTGCACTCGAACAACGAACCGCCATTACGTGCCTTAGAAAGTGTTTAAAAACAGGGAAAATAGGTAAGTCTTAATGACGTATTTCTATTTGTGACAAACGAGTACCCTTTTCCTTATTTGTTGAAGTCTTTTTTTCTCTTCTAATGAGCTTTCTGTAAGGCAACAAAAAATCCATTGACACATCTCTTTTTGAGAATGTTATCAATGGATTTTTAATTCTAAGAAGAAATTAGTTGTTATCCTATCTTTAAATTCTTTAATCGTTCGGCAGCAATTTCCATATCCTTGCTGATTTTCTCATTGGTGATTTTAGCATAAATCTGGGTGGTTTTGATATTCTTATGTCCCATCATCTTGCTAACACTTTCCAAGGGAACTCCTTCTGTTAAGAACAGAGTACCAAAGGTATGGCGTGCCCAGTGAAAGGAGATAGGTTTTTTTCACGAATGATGTTGCAATCTTTCATCATCTTTTTAATCAGGAGGTTGCAATTAGCATTGGAGGGTGTAGGAAATAGTGCCTCTGTACGAGTCGTACCCTCATATTTTTCAATAATTTTCTCGGCTATATCTAACAGACGTACATTACAGGGCACATCGGATTTCTGACGGCGTTTGATAAGCCATTTGTTGCCGTCAAAGAACGATTGTAAGTGACTTTTTGAGCTGCTTGATGTCAATATACGAAAAACCTGTAAAGCAACTAAACACAAATAGGTCTCGTACTAATTCAACAGAAGCACTCTTAGGGTGATATTGTAAAAGAGTTTCTACTTCCTCTCTAAGCAAATAGCCTCTGTCTTTCTCCTCCATAGAACTTATATAATTCTTAAAAGGATTGCGATAGATGATGCCTTTGTCTATGGCTATTTCTACCATTTTACAAAGGGGCATCATATAAACCCATATTGTGTTGTGAGTAAGACTTTTATTAACTCTAAGATAGAAGTCAAAAATCGTTGATAAAGTCTTCTGTAAGCTCTTTGAAAGAAATATCACTTCTGCGGTATTTGTACTGGATAAACTCACTCAAATGAGTGTATACATTTTTCGTATTTGTTGAGCGTACTATAACTTCTAACACCTTTTTCTACCATCAGGGCAAAGTCCTCTTTAAACTTCTCATAGACTTTTTAGCAAGGAATCTTCCATTACTCCTATACCCAAGAAAGTAGCTTTTAGCTTCTGAGCAGTAACCACTCCCTCGTACTTCATCAACTCCTCATAATGAGTAACCATACGTGAACGAATCTCTTCTAGCTTGCGATTGAGCTGGGTAGCTTCCTCTGTTTTACCTGTTACCCTGCCATATTTCAAATCCCATTTCTGTGGAAGGATTTCAAGTTTAGTACTAAACTGAGCTACTTGATTGTCAATGGTAATACGCCCCATAATAGCAACCTTACCGTTCTTCTTTGGGGCATTCTTTTTAAGGTAGAACAATACCTTAAAGGTTGAGCGTTTTACTTTTTTTCATACTCTAATTTTTTTAATTTGCGAAAGTACTTTTTATCAAGTTACTGTACAATATGAAAAAAAGGTGTAAAACACTGAAATATAACCTATTAATAAAAAAATTATTTTTTTCAAGGTATTAGGTAACGATTTAGAAACCTAATTTTTGAAAAAAGCCTGTCCAAATCATCTAAGACTCTGTCTTCTCTTATCTTCCTATCAAAAATAATCCTCTTTGTATGAGCTAATTATATTATTTTTTTGTAGTTTTTGCATTTTAAATTCTATTTTTATCAAAAAGTCAAGTAAATCAAAGTTAAAGATTCCTTTTTGTTCAAAAATACTTCTCTCCAATTTTTCTTAACCACTCCTTCTACTTTTTTTCTAATTTATAATTAAAATCAGGCTCTTCTATGCTTTTTACCCTTACTTCAAATTCTTTTGTCCTTTTTCGTTATTGTTCCTTCGTGAAACAATGAGATATAATCAATATAGTTTTCATTGATATACCCTTGCGTAATTAAATTTCTCAATAGTCTATTAACAATACTACCTTCTTGTTCTGTTCTTAACGGAATATAATCATTAATATTTACTATTCCTTCTTTAAAAAAATTTCTTTTTAAACTCCAGTTTTTTTAATTGCTTTTTTTCTGTTGTTGTAGTTTTTCTATTTCGTCTTTTATTCTTTCTACTTCATCATTTTGCTTGTTTTTGTATTAGTTCTTTTCTTTCCTCATATGATAGATTGGAATTGACTTGCTTTTCTATTTCTGAAAAATTAAAAAGAATAATCACTTTCTCTCCCTACTACTATTATAGTAGCTATCATCTATATAATTATACTTAACAATTCCATCTCTAATAATACTATCAAAATTTTTAAGAGCTATTTGGATATCACTACCTTCAAAAGATCTTATTTCTTTAAAAAAATATAAAAATAGATATACTTTTTTTAAATCCTCTATATTTTCAAAAATATTCATTGTTAATTCTTTCAATATTTTTCTTTTTTTCACTAATTTTTTTCATCAATTTTTCTCTATAAATTCCTTTGTATACTTATCTTTGTCATTGAGTAAAGAAAATAAAAATCCTTGTTTACTTCCTAATTTATTAAAATCTTCAGGAGCTATATTTTTGTAAGTGATAATAGCAAATAATTGTTCATTAGTAGGATTGATTTTTTTCCCACAATATCCTTATAAACCAAAAAATTCTTTGAAAAAAATATTGACTAATAAACGCATATCAATATCATCTATAAAAAGTGTGATATCAGATATAAAAATCATCAGAAAAATATTTTTCTCTAATCCAGATTCTTCTATTAGCTTTTTTTAGTTGTTCTTCTGCATTGTAATAATTTACAAAAGGAATGATAGGAATAATGTATTCAAAGAACTTTACTCTTTCTCTTTTATCTGTGAAAAAAATCATCACTAATAGCATATATAAAAACTTACTTTCTTTTTTTATTAGGTTAGAATTATTTAATAAGATGTTTATTTCTCGAAGTTTTGTAAAGATATTTGTATTTTCAAACCTATCCAAGTCTTCAATGATTAGGATGTTATGTTCTGTCTTTTTGAAAAAAAGTATATTATTTCATCTAAATATTGGTTAAAGATGGACTTATCTTCAATTTCTTTGTTGTTAAGTTCTATTTCTCCTTGTATACTAACTCTGCTTATTTTAGAGTTTCTAAAAAGATCTATAATTTTATAAGACAAAAAGAAAAATCCTATAAAAGTTATGATTGAAATAATTATCCCTATCCACTCAAGATTTTTTTATAAATAGACCAATTATTAGGATTGACAATTTCTATATAGTTATTTTTTTCCAAAAAGAGTAATAAACAAAGAACCCAAAGTGTTATAAGAAAAAGCTATTATTCTTTTTCTCCATAAAGGAATATTTAGTATTCTCTTAAAGTGTGAATTAGGAATTTTGTCAGGATTTACACTATAAATAATTTGTTGTAATATACTAATTTCCAATAACCTTTCTAATTTTTCAGAATCTTCATTACTCTCATCATTTATTTTATTAAATGAAGCTAAGGGAAACATTTAAGAAACGGAAACAACTTTTATACTCTTTTTGAAAGGTTTTTAAAATGGTACTTTTCCTGAACCATAACTCCCCGTAATAGCAATATTATTAATATCTTTAGTATTTACAGCTTTTATAAGAGCATCTAAATAAGGTTTTATTTTCTCTTTTTCGCTTTTCTTCTGTTATGACTTTAGGAGCAAGAGAAATAGAGAGTTTTTTTCCTTATTCTCTTTATGCTTAAATAAGTTTAAAAAGACTTTTCATTGTAATATAGTTTTGTAAATTAGTAGATTCTACGGCAAAGATAGTACTTTTCTAAAAACACACACTTATGAAAACATTTTTTTGGAGATGAGTAATTATATCTTATTGAATAAGGAATGATTTTTTTATTTTATTGATATACAATGTATTGAGATTTTTTTAATTAAAAATATATTTCAATTTTATTTGAGAATATATTTTGCAATTTAAAAAAATAAATATATAATTTTTGTAGCTCTCAAGATATTATTATAATACTTGAAATGCTATAAGTATGAAAAAGCCTTATTTCTTATCTTTTTATGGGTAGTAAGTTGGTCTTTTTGCTCAATTGCCTGATACTACTCCTTCAGTAATGCTCAAGTCCTATGTTCAAAAAGATAAAATACTGCTCCGTTGGGCAGTAAGTACTCCTATTGAATGGCAGAAAGCAAATCAAAAAGGTTTTTGTTCTTCACAAAAATACTCCTCAAAAAGATGGTAATCTTCTCGAAAATTCTGAAAAACAAACCATAGCCACTCTAAAACCTAATAAACAAGAAGATTGGATAGACTTCATTCAAAAAGATAATTATGGAGCTATCATTGCTCAAGCATTATATGGTGAATCCTTTTCTGTAGAACAAGATAGTAAAAAAATAGTATTTCTAAGATTGTAAATATGGCAGAAGAGTTAAATCAGCGTCATACTTTTGCCCTTTTTGCAGCAGATATGTCGTTTGTAGCAGCTCAAAAAGCAGGTTGAGGGATTTATAGATACCGATGTAAAAAGCAGGAGAAACCTATATTTATCAGGTAGAAGTTCTCGGAATGCCTGAAGTAGAACCTTCAGCTGTAATGGTAGGGCTTTCTGATGTTGAAACACTTCCTAAGATTCACGATTTCACTGCAATTCCTGATGATAAAAAGGTACTTTTTCTTGGGGAATTACCTATTTAAAAAGATATATATACTTCTTATATCATAGAACGTTCTGAAAAATGGCACTGACTTTCATTCTATTTCTTCTACGCCTATTGTAGATATGAATGGAACAAGTAAAAAAACAAATGTTTTATGCAGCTACTTTAGAAACAAATGATACACCTTACTTCTTTCGCATTTATGGTATCAATGCCTTTGGCGAAAAGGGTACTCCTTCAGCACCTATAAAAGTACAAGGTTTTTTTCTGCTACTACAGCTGTTCCTCGTATATCCGATTATAATTTCATTAACGAAGGGGTAGAACTTATTTGGGAATACCCTAAAGAAGCTGAAAAGGCTACTGAAAAAAATTTGAACTTTGGCATAATACTAAAGAAGATGAGAACTATCAAAAAAATATTAGACAACATCAAAAAGAGGATAGGACACTCGTATATAAGAAACTTTCAGCGTCTAACTACTTCAAAAATAGCCTCAGTTGATAAGCAACAAAAGCGACATTTTTCGCATAGCACTTTAGTGCAACTATCCGATTCTATTCCTCCTGCCCAACCTATTGGTTTACAAGGGAAAATAGATAGTTTAGGTGTGATTACTCTTTCGTGGAAAGCTAATACAGAAGCTGATTTAGCTGGCTATAGAGTGTTCAGAGCTAATACTGATAAAGAAGAATTTGTAGATATTTTTAATCATATCATCACTGAAAAATACAACCCGTGATACGGTGAGTTTCTCTCTTTCTAATAAAAAAAGTGTATTACAAAAATTTTTAGCAGAAGATTTTGCGTTACAATCGTTCTCCTTTTTCTGAAGTAATAGTAGTTGAGAAACCTGACAAAAACCCCGCCTACAGCTCCTATTTTTAATAATTTCACTACGGAAAACGGAAATATAACACTCTATTGGATAAGCAGTTCAAGTGATGACGTAGAAAAACTATACACTAAGTAGAAGAGAAAAAGGAGCTGAAAAAATGGCAATCACTACAAGTATTTAACAAGGAAACCAATACATTTATTGATGAAACTACCGAAGGTGGCAAAAACATATGAGTATCTCATTCAAGCAAAGGACAAAGCAGGATTATGGTCAAGTGCAGACAATGCAACCATAACCATAAAAGCACCTATAAGAGCTGACAAAGTGATAAAAAAAGTATAGATTTTGTAACCGATAGGAATGTGCGTTCTATCTCTTTGTTCTGGAAGTATCAAAAATGCCAAAAATAACCGAGCTACAGATTTACAAAAAATATAAAAAGGCACACCACCCTCTCTCTGGAAAGTGCTCACCCCAAAACAACAACATATTACCGATAAAGAAATACATATCAATACGATATATGAATATTACTTTTTTTACCTTCATTAGCTAATGGCAAACCCGCACAAGGTGAAAAAAAGTAGAAGTTAATTATTAATTTTTAATACTTAGTATATTAAATAATGAGAAAAATATTTACTATATTATCTTTTTATTTTACATTCTCTATATAGTCAGCTATATATAACAGGAAAGGCTCAATACACTATGAAAGTTACTGGAAATGTACAATTAGAAGGTAGCCCTTGTGGAGATGAGTATAACAGGAGGATTGCAGTATTTTTGTAGGAAAAATATGAAAAGAATACTCCTCCCCATATTTTTCAGAAAAATACTAGTGCATCTTACCCTAATCTAGGAAATGGATTTTTAGGAGAATTCAATAGGGAAGTCACTTTTAAAGAAGATAATAAAATTAATGAAAATAGAAATTTTTAACTACTCTAAGACATAGAGGATTTTTTTGGGTGTAAATCCTCTGAAGAAACAAAAATTCTCCTCCTATTAATATCACAAATTATTGTACTAATCAATATTATGTTTTTTTAGTAATTTTGGTTTGAATCAATCTGGGTGGTTTAGTTTGAATATTTATCCAGAAGTAAAACTTTCTTTTTCGGGATTCTCTTTCAAATATACTTGGCGATGATGATTATCTTATTATTAATGAAATTGATGGAATAAATAAAGACTTCTATCAATGGCAGTATGACACTGGTGAAGGATGGAAGAATTTTTGATATTAAATATCAAAAGAAAAAAATTCTTTAAAAAAATAAAAAGGGAAAGATTTTTATATCAAGTAATAAGATAAATCAGAATATAAGAATAAGAGTTAATATGGGGTGTAAATCTTCAGATGAGATTGAATTTACATATCGAAAATCTCTTCCTCATATTATTAATCAGTCTATTAGTAAAAACATCTTGCTATGATAGTGATGATGGTAAAAATTACACTCTTTTTGATCGTGATTTAGAAGAATATGAAGTTATATCTTTTAGTATTACCGATATAAATAATCAGGCACTTCCTAATACTCATACTAATATTACTCAGCTACAAGATAATAAATCATATACTATAGAAAACTTACCTGCAGGTAATTATAAATTAAAACTAATAGGAGAATATAAGGGAAATCCATCATATTCTCCTAATAGTAATCAATTTTATTACTTTTACAATTCAAAAAGAATAGTCCTGTTAATTTTACTTTTTCAAAAACAGATGTATACTGTAAAGGAGGAGAAGATGGTTGTATAGTTTTTATCTGCTTCTGGAGGAACAGAAAAATAGTTTTTGAATATGAGCTTAATAATAACGACCAGTGGATTGCATTTCCTAGTAATACTCGTTCTGTAACTATAAAGAATCTAAAGAAAAGGTACTTATATTGTAAAATGTTCGTGATGGGAATAAATGTGTTGCTAAAATACAACGCAATGAAGGAGGAAAAAATTGTTTTAGGTGATATTAAAAAATATACATATCAATATTTCTGAACCTGAAAAACCTCTTACAATAACTTATACTGAAAAAATAAATCCTAAGTTTAGTGGGGCAAGTAATGGTAAAATTGTAGCAAAAAGTAGAAGGAGGTACTCTTTCTAATAGTTCTTATAGTTTTGAAATACTGAAAAATGGCACTCAAACAATAACAAATTTAGCTACAACTGAGTTTGTAAATAATGTTTTTTTATATTATTTTAAATAATATATCCAAAGGTACTTACAACTTTACAGTTTATGATAAGAATTATCCATTAGCTACTAATAAGGAAGGTTGCTCAGTAAAAAAACTCATTTATAGAACTTACAGAGCCTCAGCCTCTTAAAGCTCCTATAGAACTTTTAAAAATTTATCTCCTGCAACTCTCAAAATGAATTTGGTAACGAAGAGGATAAAAACCCTTATGATGGTCAGCGGGATGAGAGTCAGAATGGGATATTAAAAATTAAAGCTTCAGGAGGAGTACCTTTTACGGGGACTCAAAATGGAGGCAAACCTTACATATACACTTGGAAAAAAACAAGATAAAAAAATGGCAATTGGGTTACTTTAGATAACGACACTGATACAGCTAAAAACCTATCTGAAGGTAAATACGCTATTAATATACAAGATGCCAATGGTATTGTATTGGGTGAATACAACACCCATACAGTAACCAAAGTGATAGATGTGGTTTATGAACTCAAAGAACCTGCTAAGCTAACTCTTACTCTCCAAAAAACAGACGCCACTTGTAGGGGTAATGATGGTAAAATTACTGCTATTCCTGCTGGAGGTACCCTCCTTATACTTATCTTTTGGTCTAATGGGGCTACTACTGCCTCCATTGAAGACTTGCTACCTATGCCTTATACGGTTGAAATCAAAGATGAGGCAGGCTGTATTGTGCAAGGAAGTACAGTTGTTATGCAACCCAATAGCCTTACGGTTACGGGGACTATTACCCCGCTTCGTTGCCATAATGCCTCTAATGCCGCTATAGCGCTTGCTGTACAAGGAGGCACTGCACCTACCAATATCTATGGAATACAGGGGCTACGACTTCAAATATAAGTAATCTTCCTTCAGGAGAATACAAAGGTAAAAATAACTGATGCTCAAGGCTGTGCTTACTTCAAAACTTTTTATTATTGAAAAACCCTCCTAAATTTGAGATTGACTTAGGAGAGAATCGCACGCTTTGCAACGGACAAACACTTACCTTAAATATAGCTATTAATGATCCACAAGCTACTTACCTGTGGACTGGTGACAATGGTTTTTCTTCTAATACTCCTCAGGTAACTTTATCTGAGAAAGGTACTTATACTGCTACAGTAACTACTAAAGATGGTTGTATAGCAACAGATGCTATTACTATTGAAAGTGCAAATACTCAAATAGCTTCTGAATTCTTACTCACTACCCAAGCCTATGAGAATGAAGAGGTAATATTAGTAAACACTAGCAGCCCTAAAGGAGAAACTACCCAGTGGTTAATGCCTGAAGATGATAATATTGAAATCACTAAACAAAATGATGATTACATTTCTCTTGTCTTCAAAGCAAAAGGTGAATACTGCATAGGTATCAAGCAAACACAAGGTAATTGCTTTTGAGTTATTCTACAAGAATATTATTGTAGAACCCGCTACAGATTTACCTAAAACTGAAAAACTAATGAGGCTTATGTAAGAGAATTTGAAGTAGCACCTAACCCTAATAATGGTAAGTTCAAAAGCCAAAGTAGTTTTAGAAAAAGCAGGAGCTATCAAATTCCGCTTATATAGTATCACAGGACAATTAGTAAATGAGAAAAACTCAGCTTCAGCTACTGAACACTGGGTTGATTTTTCAAGACCCGCTACCTGCAGCTACCTATATATTGGTTTTTAGAAACACCTTACCAACGATTAAGTAAAAAAATCATTATCATTCCTTAAGTACAATGCGTTTATTCTCTTACATATTCCTTTTTCTGCTCACAACGTGGCAACTTATAGCACAAACCTATCCTGTGCAGGTAGTACCTATGCTCACACCTCCGTATAGCAGTAAGATTGCTGACTATGCCAACCCAATGGCTAATAGGGTGCAACTGCAACTCATCACTACTGACTTGAGTGTGCAGAACCGCTCCGTGCAATTATATGTAGAGATTAAAGGCAATGGACTTACAGCAGCCTCAGCCCCCGTACTTTCAGGCGTTTCACCTTTGCGTATCAATGGAGGCGAAAATCCTCCGCCTGACCAATGCCGAGCTGGCAAGCTACTTTCAGTTGCGCAACCTGCAAGGTATCACCTCTCAGCAATACGGCAGTGCTTTTGCCCGATGGGATGTACTCGTTCTGTTTTTAGGGTAAAGGATGTGCTCAGTGGTCGCTGGCTCTCGCAAAAGCCATTGTGCGATTGCCTCACCTAATGCTCAACGACCCTCCAATACTGAATATTCCTACTGATAATGAGCAAGTAGCTGTAACCGACTTTCAAAAACATTATTTTCAGTTGGACACCGCGTCAAATTAATGCAACTAATATAACCTATTCCTTTGAACTACGTGAGATTTTTAGACCCTTCCCTCGACCCTCGTTTTGCTTTTTGAAGTAAGCAGACGCATACTCAAAGAAGACGATTTGCGAATGACCACTTTCGTCTATGATGTGAGTAAACCTAACCTCATCCCTGGCAGACGTTATGCGTGGCGAGTAAGAGCTATCTCCACAGGAGGATTGGCGGAAAAATAGTATCTTTAAAAACAATGGTTATAGCGAGGTACATTCGTTTGTCTATGCAGTGAATTGTAGCAAAACCGCTCTTCTTACTCAGCCAACAACAGGGTAAAAAACCGTACAAAACTGTTATGGCAAGGTCATACACTGCAACAAAAATACCATATTCAATACCGCAAAAAAAGGAGTAGCTAATGCTCAATGGTTTGAAGCCTCTACCCGCAATACCCAAACTCTTATTACCGACTTAGAGGCGGGAGAGTATGAGTTTCGTGTAGGAGCAACTTGTGAAACAGAACGCTATGGCATAAACCCCAGCTATGTATATTCTGATATACAGACTTTTAAAAATAGAAAAAAACACAAAAACACTACGGAGTCAGCCTACAACTGTGGTATTGTACCTAAAATAGCGATTACCAATCAAAAGCCTTTGGGCAGTTTGGTAACCAATGAAGTGTTTGTAGCAGGTGATTTTTTTCGGTTACCATTTTGGAAGTGAGCGGTAGTAATGGTATTTTTTTCAGGTAAAGGATTTATAAAAGTTCCTTACCTGAACGATACAAAGTTAGCGGTAGAGTTTGAAAAATGTAAAAATCAATGCCGACTATCAACTTACCGATGGTATCGTAAAAACTACCTACGATAGCGATTGGAAAGGTGTACAGTTTGCAGAAAACCCTGATAGGTCAAGGTGAAAAAATCAAAAGATATTGATGTACCTTTCGAGATTGAAAAGGTAGAAACTCGCAATGGTGAAATAGTAGTTATAGGTAAAGACGGTCGCAAAGAAGTATTTCCATTTGCAGGTAATGATTCTTCTGTTAAAGGAAAAGTTACCACTACTACCAATGGCGTAACTACTACCGAAGAAAAAGATATATCATATAGATAAAGACGGTAAAGTATCTACTCCCCAAGCTGTAGCACAAGGAGGTAAACCTACCAAAGAAAATACCAATGGTGTTACCAAAGAAGGCGAAGTAACAGCCCTTACCGCCAAAGGTATTGAGGTGACTTTTGAAAATACCCCTGATTCTAAATTCGCTTATGAAGTTCCTACCAAAGCCTATAGTAAGGACTACCAAAAGATGGGTGGTAAGTACCTTCCATTTAAAGCAGTAGTAAAAGACGAAACAGAACCTTTTTTTAGCCAAAGTACATATAACCGATAAGAATATTAGTGCCGATAGTCTTATCTTCAAAACCGATAAAGGCGCACTTATAGAATCTAAACGTGTAGAAGGTTCTAACGACTTTTTGCTTACCCTTAAAGGTTTCCATAGCTTTTGCAGTAGAACAAGTACAAGCTACTATCAAGCAAGGTAAAAAGTACCAAATCGCAGGGGTGTTTAACTTGGTACATCTTTCACCTAAAACTGCTAAAGTAGTCCTTGTACCTACAGCAGAAAAACCTTTCTATCGATACAGATAGGGTAAAGGCTATTTATAGCAAAATAGGAGTAACTTTAGACATCACTTGGGCAGCACCTTTTGACATTACTCCTTATTTGAGTGATGGTGTATTGGAAAACCAAAGATGTATTTGGCGACCTTACCGACTACAGTTTGTCGCAACAAAAGATTATCAATGCCTATAAAGCCACAGGTGAGGTAGCCAATGATACCTACTACATATTTATCACCAATGCCAAGAGCAGCACAGGGCAAGGAGGCTATATGGCACTCGGTGGACAGTTTGGTTTTGTATTTGACCAAACCGAAAGAACCCTTGCCCACGAATTGGGTCACGGAATATTTAAACTAGCACACCCATTCAAGAAAAAAACAACAAGGCAATGTTCCTTCGCTAATGGACTATACCTCTGATGAGGATTTACTTTTTGCTGATTGGAAGCAAATCAATGATCCTGCATTTAAAGTGGGAATATTTCAAGGACAAAGCGAAGGTGAACAGATAAGCGATATTCTTTTTATTGTCTCGTTTTATAGAAAATATAAAAAGCACACTCATTTAAGATTGATTATGATTATCCAAAAAGAATTATTAACTGAAGAGATTTACTTTTTGCCAGAAGTTAATGCTCGTCTTTCAAATTTAGAAGATTCAGGTTTCTATTCTTCAGGTAAGATAAAAACAACAGATGGTGATGAACTTACTCTTAGCTTATGGGTTGGTAATCATTCCAATAAATACTTCAAATTTGATATTTCCAATGAGGGAGGCTTAGGGAAAAATTATTTCTCCTGATCAGAAAAGTATAAGGTATTATCGCTATTTTAATAATCCCTACCTCACAAGATAAGGAGGTGCTTACTTCTCGAGTATTAGAAACAAATGCTCAATATTTCAATGGAATAATTATTCAAGTTCCAAATAAGTATGTAACAATCTTTGAAAAATAGCGTTTTAAACTTTTGCTAATGATAAAGAAAGAAAAGAAAGATGAGCTTAACGCTCTTAATAAAAAAATATAGAAACAGAGAATTATGAAGAATTGCAAAAATACCCAACTCTCCCTTTTTCTTTAGTAGGAGTAAAAGCAAAAACTCTCTTTACTTGAAAAACTTTCAAAACAAAAAAACTTACTACCACTAATTCCATTATAAATAAATTTTTGGTAGTGATTTAGACAAAGAAATACTCTATGTAACACTATTAAATTCAATTATTGATAATCAAAAACACAGAGCAAAAATAATGAACTGTTCAATCGTTTTGTATCATCCTATTTTCAAAAAAATATATAACGAAATTAATGATGAAACTACTCAATTAAAGTTTTATAAAGCTGTAGGTAGATTAGCAGCCGTATCCAATCAAGAAAACGTAAAGAGCAAATTTATTGATATCTTTAATAGTAATAGTTTCGACAAGCATCACGGAGCATTATTAGCTTCTATTTTGATGGGACTTGATGAAAATAACATTATTGAGACTCAAACAAATTTACTTACATTATTAAATGATAATTCTCGTAATATAGGAGAATTAAAGCGTTTATACAACAAATTAGAAAGTAAAGATCAAGAATATTTCAATTACTATTTCTCTAAATGGGCTAAAAATACTATTATGATCAATATCAAGAGCTAGAAGTTATTTTTAAAAGAGTATTAATAAAAATGAAAAATATAAATCAAGGGATTGATTGCGACAGTAAATCTATTCAGTACTTTGCTGTAAATCATATAGCTCTTGATTATATAAATGTTTTTGATAGATGTGGCTCATATCCATTAAATTGTCATTATTTTACAAACAATTATTCCAAATGTAGATACTAAAAACCAATATTTCTTTAGTTATGGAGAAAATAAAAAGAAAAAGAATGCAGTGATAATAACAATAAAAAGTGTAATATATTACAAAAGCAGGAAAAACCTTTTTTTCTGATTTTTGTGATACTCTTTTTCAATGAATCCTATGAATATGCCAACATCAAAAAGGGTGATGTACGAATAGTTCCTCTGTTTTGGGCTGAAAAATTTTGCCGCAAAACATCATAAAAAAACTAAGCGGACAACAACTAACAATAGCTTTAGAAACCGCTGGCATTTTATTAGTCGCTACTACTGGAGGACAAAGTATCACAGCTGTTAAAGCTATTACTATCGCTTTAGGAGCTTCAGCTATTGGTGTAGAAATATATGAAAATGACCTCTTAGGACTTGAAGGAGGAAAAGATTTTGTCGAAAGTGTACGACTGATCAATGCTTTGGTTGGAGGTGCGATTTTTAGTAAAAAGCTGTAGGTAGCTCAATTGCTGTTGTAGATTTACAAAAATAAAAAAACTTTTTCATAAATGTGCCAGAGAAAGCTGTAGAATTAAAGAAAGGTTTAAATTCTTTTTAGCTACTGCAAAAATCAGGATTTAAATTCACTAATGAAACATTAACAGAAATAAAAAGCCTTACTATATGAAGTAGACCTACAATCTTCGTTTAAACAAATTGTTCAGGAGCAACTGCAAAAAGTTAAAAATGATTTAAAAAGCCTATATAGTAGCAGCTAATATGGAGTATGAAATAAGCTTCTTTGCGCTATTTAGATGCTCTTAACAGCCAAAAATTACTCCTTACACCAAGTGTTGTAATAGTTGATAACACATTAGGTTTACAAAAAAATAGGCACTTTAGAAAAACGTTTATATCACAGTTAACAACGATGTTAAAAAAAGCCAATATAGGAGTTTATTCCAAAGGTGAGAAGGTAGTACTATCTTTAGAAAAAAGAAGTAAAAATTAGTAGAGTTGAAGAGATTCTTACAGAGGTATTCCCTAAAAAAATTCTAAGTTTATAGATGATACAAAAAAACAATAGAAAAAAATCACTCATTATTTAGCCCCTGAAAATGCCGAAAAAAATTAAAAAGCTATCGGAGGTGAATCAGGATTAAAGAATTTCTTAGCTAAATATAAAGATGCTCCTTGTGGTAATTGTAAAAGATGCAGGAAGGAAAATTTTTGGAGGTCGCACCATAGATGAGATGCTCGAAAAACTATGTAGAGACTGCTCATACTTTTTAGAAACCGTCCTGATTTATGGAAAAAAATAGAAGAAGGCGCTTTAAGTAGCAATGCCGCTATGCGTGAAGGCACACAGCATATGCTTTCCACCTTTAAGAAAAAACCCTAAAAAAATATACGCCTGAAAAACATTGAGCATTTAGATATGAAGTTTGAAAAAGCTTTTAGATGATATCTGTGCTAACTGCCGTTATGACGTGAAGTTTAACAATAAACAAAAATCCTAACCTACCTTTTATTTGAGGAATTTAAAAGCTATAACAATGAAACTTGGAGCAAAATAGCTAATGATAAAGGTTTTATCAAGCAATTTGAAAGCTATTTACAAAAAAAGTTAACAAAATAGAAGATTTAGCTTATGTGATTAACAGTAATAAAGCTAATATAAATGAAGTAAAACAAGCTTTTTAAAGAATTGTTTAATCGTAGCAGTGATGAAATTTTAAAGTTTATGAATCCTAAACTAAAGGAAAGTTTAGGTATTATAAATCCTAATGATAAAAGTAAGATTAGAAAAAGTTGATAAACGATACAAATTCAGCACTCTATAACTTTATAAAATCACAATAAAATGTTTAAATTAATTTCTAAAAATAGGTAATGTAAGAGATTATGTTATCTATAAAAGGCAAACCTTATTACATCAATACATCAGATGAAATTCAATGTGGCGAAAAACAAATGCTTTACAAAAACGCCACTAAGTCCGCTTGCTACTTTTTAATGGTAAATTCTATTGTAGTGAGTGGGAGAATAATTATAAAATCTTCGACGAAAATTTAGAGTTAATAGAAGAAGGAAAAAGACAAAAGCTTTTTTTGTATTTATCTAAAGAGTTTTTAGAAACTTATTTTTTTAGATGAACAACAAAAAAATATTCATTACAGCTCTTTTGGATAGAGAAGGGAATCTTATGGTATTGGGAAATATTGATAAATTTTCTATAAGTTTTTTTCCAAATGGGTATATATATATATATATACAAAAAGGATAAAATATACGATGATGTAATGTCTATCAGAGCCTTTTTCTATTCAAAAGAAAGAGCATTTATGGGAGTTTTCTCTTGCTTCACTTGGGAAGTGGAAAAAAATTCGTGGGATGAAGAAAGATTTTTGAGGTATATAAACTTATAGGTATATATAACAATATTCTTTGGGCTTTTTATAGAGATAGGAGGCTTTATAGGCTTAGACATCAAAACAGGAGAGCTGAAATATCGTATTTCTGAATACCACATGGGAAAAGAAAGCAAACTTTTTCAGAAGTGATTATTACTTGGATAATGAACGAGGAAAAAAATTTTTGGATTAGCGCATATTTTTTTATTGAAATAGATTTAAATCAAGCCCCCTTTTTGTTACTCAATATGGCTTACAAGAGGAGTTTGAAAAGTACAACATCAAAAAAAGCAAATGATACTGCCGAAGATTTTTGTTGTTCAAGATAATCTATTGTACTTTTTATCTTGCTGAACAACTAAGATTTGGTGTTTTAGACATCAATACCAAGGAAATTATCTATGTTTCAGAACCTATTGCAGTAGTGGGAAAGAGATGATAGTTTTACCCAGCTTAAAAGATTTAAAAAGTCTCAGAAAATAAGGTCTATATATTAGATAGTAATCATACGTTGCATATTTTTTTGAACGTGAAGAATAGTTCTTGTTTTATCATACTAATTTCATTTCTATTACTTTTTACTTTCATTTAGTAAGCATAGAAAAAAACCCTAAGAAATATACGCCTGAAAACATTGAGCATATAGATATGAAGTTTGAAAAAAAGCTTTTAGATGATATCTGTGCCAACTGCCGTTATGACGTAAAATTTAGGGAAGGACAAAAAACCTTTATATGAGGAATTTAAAAGCTATAACAGCGAAACGTGGAGTAAAAATAGCTAATGATAAAGGATTTATTCAACAGTTTAAAAGCTACTTGAACACAGAAGGTATCGAAAAAAATAGAAGATTTAGCTTATGTGATCAACAGTAATAAAAGCTAATATAAATGAGGTAAAAACAAGCTTTTTAAAGAAGTGTTTTAAGCGTAATAGTGATGAAATTTTAGAGATTATGAGCCCTGAATTGAAGAAAAGTTTAGGACTTATAAATAAAAAAATAGAGAAGAAGTATTTAAACTACTAATAAAAGACACCAATTCTCCACTTTTATAACTTTATAAAATCACAATAAAATGTTTAAACTAAATTCTAAAAATAGATAATGTAAGAGATTATGTTATTTATAAAAGGCAAACCTTATTACATCAATACATCACGTGAAATTCAATGTGGTGAAAAGAAACAGATGCTTTATAGAACACCACTAAGCCCGCTTGTTATGTTTAATAATAAGTTCTATTGTTCTGAATGGAATAATAATTACAAAAATTTTTGACGAAAAATTTGGAGTTGGTAGAAGAAGGCGAAGATAAAGTTTTTATATTTATCTAACGATTATTTAGAAACACAATATTCAAATGAATATCTAGAGGATATTACTGCTATTATAGATAGAAAAGAAAAACCTCATAGTATTAGGTGAAATTGACAAATTTTCTATAAGTTTTTCCAAATGGATATATATATATATATATACAAAAAGAATAAAATATATGATGATGTAATGTCTGTCAGAGCTTTTTTTCTATTCAAGAGAAAGAGCATCTATGGGAGTTTTCTCTTGCTTCACTTGGAAAGTGGAAAAAAATTCGTGGGATGAAGAAAGAGACTTCGAAATAAGACACTTTTATAGGCATATACAATCGAATTATTTGGGCTTTCATAGAGATAGGAGGCTTTATAGGCTTAGATATTGAAACAGGAGAATTGAAATACCGTATTCCTGAATATGATGAAGCCATAGGAAAAAAACTATTTGCAAAAGGCAAAGATTTTTTTAGAAGTGATTATTTCTTAAATAGTGAAAAAAGGAAAAAAATTCTTGGTATGGCTATGGATGTCTTTATTGAAATAGATTTATCCCAAGAGCCTCCTTTTGTTACTCAATATGGCTTACAGGAAGAGTTTGAAAAAGTACAACATTAAAGGGAAAGACACTTCTACCAAATATGCTGTAAAAAGATAATTTATTGTACTTTTTATCTTTTTGATCAACTAAGATTTGGTATTTTAGACATCAATACCAAGGAAATTATCTATATTTCAGAGCCTATTGCAGTAGTGGAAAGAGATGATTGTTTTACCCAGCTTAAAGATTTAAAAAGTCTCAGAAAAATAAAAGGTATATATCTTAGATAGTAATCATACGTTACATATTTTTTTGAACGTGAAGAATAGTTCTTGTTTTATCATACTAATTTTCATTTCTATTACTTTTTACTTTCATTTAGTAAACATAGAAAAACCCTAAAAAAATATACGCCTGATTAGTTATAATAGCGAAACGTGGAGTAAAATAGCTAATGATAAAGGATTTATCAAGCAATTTGAAAGCTATTTACAAGAAGTTGACGAAATAAAAGATTTAGCTTATGTAATCAATAGTAATAAAAGCTAATATAAAATGAAGTAAAACAAGCTTTTTAAAGAATTGTTTAAAAAAACAAAAAGATGAGCTCTTTGAGATTATTAGAAAAAAACAGAAATCTTAGTGAAAGCTTGGATATAGATAATATATCAGACTTAACGAGTGAAAAGATTAGTGATATTGTTGAACTTATTATAAAGACACCATAATATGAAAGAAGTACAATATATTAGTAATGTAGATAACTTTCTTGTTGTAGATGATAAACTATATTTTAGCAATGGGAAAGAAGTTATAGATGAAAAAGGGCATTCTATTCTGAATTCTCCTTTATCTTTTACAATTCTTAAATTATAAAGAACCTTATTTTTACATTCCTGATATCTATGGAAATACCTATTTGATAATGGAAAAAGAGACAAGATTTCTAAAGGATATCTTTATTAAAAAAAGTTATTTCTGATTCTTTCCTATTAGTTAGTAAAGATAAAAAAACAGCTATTCTTAATATAATAAACAATGAATTTCACTACATACTAAATTCTAGAATATTTAAATTTTTTTGGAATGGAAAGAGAAACTATTTTTAAGAACAAAAAATACAATACAAGGGATAGAAATATATACAGGTCAGTTCCTTTGGGAGTTTCCTCTTTCTTCTCTTGGTAAAGGTAAAGATTATAGTACAGATGAAGAATTTGACTATGAAGTAGAACAATTTGTAGGAATATATAACAATATTCTTTGGGTTTATATAGAAAGAGGTGGATTTATTGGTTTAGATATTCAAACTGGGGAATTGAAACATCGTATTCTAGGGATACCCAGGGGAATTTATTAGAGCAAAAGTCGATAGTTATGTAGATAGTGAAGAGTTTTTACATTTTTATCGTGCAAAATTTATTTTTGGATGATAAAAAAAGGAATAATTATCGGTTTAATAGCTGACAGATTTTTTTGAAATAGACCTCAATAAAGAAAAAAATAACTCCTATGCTATATGGTATGTGGGATAAAATGGAGAAAATGAACCTAAAAAAATATGGAGTTAGTGGGAATACAAGTCTACAAGAAGATTTATTGTATTTTTATAATGACAAAGAATTACAATTCGGTGTTTTAGACATCAATACCAAGGAAATTATCTATGTTTCAGAGCCTATTGCAGTAGTGGAAAGAGATGATAGTTTTACCCAGCTTAAAGATTTAAAAAGTCTCAGAAAATAAGGTGTATATCTTAGATAGTAATCATACCTTACATATTTTTTTGAGAGAGAAGAGTAACTTAAAAATAAAAATCAAAAAAACAATAACTATGAGTTTATACCGATATTTTACCATTTGTTTAATAGCTTTTTGTAGTAGTTTCTTGTTATCAAGAGACAGAAATTCCTGTAAAAGGCTTCTTTTCAAATGAGTTTTAAAAAAATGGTGATGAATCAGTACCCGTTTATGTAAAGATGAACAACACCTCTTCAGGGGAGAGCATTACCAGTGGGAGTTCGAAAGTGGTACGCCTAATACTTCTACTGAAAAAAATCTCCTGAAGTGCTCTATACACAACACGGCTCATACAAAGTAAAGCTAACAGTTACTAACGAGTATAAAGAATCAGATACTCAAGAGCAAACTATCACAATAAAAGATGCTATCAAAAAAAGCAAGCTTTTACCAAAGAGATTGTAATGAATAGCTACCCTCCTGTAACGGTGAAGTTTACTAATACTACTCAGGGAGAGAACCTCACTTATAAAATGGCTTTTTAAAGGAGGCTCTCCTGAAACTTTTGAAGGAAAAACACCTCCTGCAGTAGTTTTTCTCTACAGAAGGCAAACACGAAATAACTTTAGAAGTTTCTAATGGGTATGATCGTCAAACTTTTTCAGATTTTGTAGAGGTAAAAACCTGCTATTAAACCTGCTTTTTCTTGGCAGACACCTATTGAGGATGAGGACTTACAAGTGCCTGTAAATATCACCTTGCAAAAACAAAACTGAAAAATGCTATTTCATATCAATGGACATTTTCAAGGTGGCACTCCTAATACTTCTACTGAAGTAAATCCTAAAAGTAACCTATACTAATGCTGGTACTTATACTATAATACTCGTAGCCTCTAATGGTAAAACAACTCAAACTTTACAGAAACAAATTACAGTATATCCTGATACTGGTATTTATGTATTAGAAAATGTAAAATTAGGAATTAATTATGCTCACAATAGCGAAAAAAAGTAGCAGCTTTCTATTCTACAAAACTGAAGAAATCTTTTTCTCTAAAGATATTACCGCTGAAAATGCCCCTTTGATAGATATAGTTTTTTTCAAGGAGGTAGCCCTACTTTTGCAAGCAATAAATTTGTATCTCCAACTGAGGTACAAAAATATGCTTTCTTTCCTATTATAGGAGCTAAAGCAACAGTTTTTGTAAACTCACAAGAAATATGTAATTGCGAGCTCAATTTTTACTGAAGAAAATTTCAATGCAATGACAAATGATACCCCTTTACGTGCACTTTCCATTACACATTCGGCAGCGGGAGCACAAGCATTTACCAATACGCTGCCTCGAATAGTGTTATTTCAAACCCACGATGGTAGAAAAGGAGCTATCAAAAATAAAGCAATTTGTAAGCAAAGGTGCAGAAAAATTCATATATTTTGTGTGATATAAAAGTTCAAAAAAATAAATAGATAATGAAACTATTATTAAAGTATATGCTTTTGGGAGGACTTTTTTGTGTATATCTTTTTGGTAGCAATGCACAAGATTTAGACATAGAGGCAATGACTAAAGATACAAAGTTTAAAAGTAAGTGGAGGCATCAATGCTGATGCTATGTTTTTCAGTTCTTCCGCTGAAAAAAAGTACCTTTACTTATATGCTTACAGGAAGTTTGAATTTTAGCTTTCTTACCTTTTCAATGCCAGTGAGTTACTCTATTACCAATCAAGGAAATGCTCTGAACTATAAAGTCCCTTTTGACTTTAATAGATTTAGTATTGCTCCTAAGTACAAATGGATAAAATTGTACTTAGGTGACCACACCCTTACTTACTCTCCTTATACGCTCAACGGACATCCTTTTTCGTGGAGTAGGAGTAGAATTAACACCCTAAAGGAGCGTTGAAATTTAGTACAATGGGAGGACGCTTACTCAAAAGCAGTAGAAGAAGATAAAAAAATATAGGGCAAGCAGCAGTTTTTGAGAGATATGGTTCAGCTATAAAGGTCAATTTTGACAAAGAAAAAAATATAAGGTAGAATACAGTAGCTTATACGCTTGGGATGCTAAAAAAATTCATTAGAACATCCTACTGATATTTCTCCTAAGTCTAATTATGCTAATGCGTTAAAGTTTGCTACAACTTTTTGTGAAAAACTTGAGCTTAGAAGTACAATATGCGCTTTCTATCATTCAGGAAAAGACTCCTCTTAGAGCTGAGGATAATTCATTAGACTATTTGCTTTCCACCTCCAAAAGTAGGGCTTTTGATGCGCGTTTAAACTATCTGATAGGAAAAAGCAAATGTAGGAATTGTATATGAGAATATTGATCCTACTTATCGTACTTTTTGGAGCTATGTATTTCAATAATGATTTAGAGAATATTTCTCTTACCTTTGCCCGTCCGTTTTTCAAAGACAGAGTGAGTATTACCACACAATTAGGATACCAACGCGACAATTTAAAAGAACAGAAAAAAATCAAACAGCTGTGAGATTAGTAGGAAGTGCTAATGTAAACGCAAAGATTTTCAGAAAAAACTAAACGTATCAGGTTCATACTCTAATTTTACATCCACTACTAACCGTCGTTTAAACGAGTTCGATTATATCAACAACCCGAATATGAATCCTGCCGATACACTTACTTATCGTCAGCTTTCTCAAAACGGAAATGTGAATATGAATTATGTTTTTGGAAAAGATAAAAAATCAGAATGTTAATTTCAACTATTCTATTGCAGGACAAGCCAATGAACAAGGAGGTATTATAGGTAGAGGGCAAGCTAGTTTAGTGCAAAATTATAATGCAGCTCATACCATTAGCTTTTTCTTCTCTGCAAATGAATGTGAATACCTCTGCTAACTACACTCAAAAATAAAGTGGGTAGAGATAGTACCAATTTTTATGGAGGAAGTGTTACAGTAGCCAAAAAGTTTTTCGAAAATAAACTTAATACAAGTTTAGGAACTCTTTATAATCGAACGAATGATTCCTTCGGGAATAGTGTTTTAGGAATCAAGTGTAATGTGTCATATGTACTACTTGAAAAGCACAATTTTTTTCATTTTATGGGATGCAGATGTTTAGAAGTTCTCAGCAAAAATCAGCTGAAGATATAACACTAAATGTAAATTATAGTTATAGTTTTTAAAAATGGTTTCACCTTAAAAAAATAGAATACAATGCGAAATATATTTTCATCTATACCTTTTTGTTTTTTTAGCCTCTGGTGTTCTTTTACTCTTGGGGCAGAATACTAATAACAATGACCTTACCCCTGAGAATGCTGCTCAACAAATGCAGAAAAATAGAAAGGAAAGGATTGTGGGTAGATAATTTATCTTCTCAAAATATTACCTCTCTACCTATTGGTATAAAAAAACTCGTAAGGGAGGTGATAATGCTACCTACTCAATAGGGATTATAAAGGCAGAATTGCATTCTGACTATACTGAATTACAGGTATTTGCTAAAGTAGATATTCCTCAAAAAGGAGAGGATGGTCGTCCTATTTCTTTATTTTTTGGAGCAAACAATGTCAAACTCTCTCACAGTGGAGGTATCATAGGAGATGCCAAATTAGCTTTGCTCGGAGACATAGCTATTCCTATTCATAAAGATGCTTGGCAACTTACTCTTTACGGAGGTTTTAATAAAGAAACAGGACAAAGTGAAGATTTAACTTATGCAATAATAGACTGTGATGGGTTTAAAGAGTTTCACCTATCAGGAGCCGTTGAGTTCTCAAGAGAACTTATTCTTCCTATAGAAAATGGAACGGTAAATGAAGCTAAACAAACCGTAGCAGTAACTTTATCTAATGGACGTGTCATAGAAGCACCTAACAGAGTAAGAGGTGATTTTAGTATTACAGCATCAGCTTGGAATGACTTGATAATGAATGTATCTCTCTCTCCTTTTGTATTGGCTAAAAAAACAGAATGGAACAGACTACAATGGCAATTTTTCAGTTTTTGGTCTCAAAGGCTGTGCTTGATGTAAGTGATATAAAAATGACCCTTCTGTTGTTTTTCCTAATGTGTACAACACCAAAGGTTTATTATTCCCTGCACAAGAGAGTTGGAAAGGAGTGTATATTGATAATTTTTTTCAATAGGACTTCCTTCTGAATTTAAAAACAAAAATCAACTGCTGAAAGTGGAAAGCGTATTGAATTTTCAGCTAAAGGTCTTATCATTGATAAGTTTGGTGTTTCAGGGGTCTTTTTCTGGAGATAATATATTCCCCTTGAAAGAAGGTATTACTGATAAAAATAATGCTTGGGCATATTCATTAGACCATATTGAGATACAAATAGAAACAGGTGAGTTTGTAAAAAGCTAATTTTAATGGAAAAAAATACTGCTCCCTATTACCAACGCTTCTGAAAACAAAAAAATATAGAGCAATTGGGCTTGCAATACAATGGGTTGATTTCAGAGGAAAAAATATAGTTTAAATGTAATAACAACTAATGAAATACAATTTGACCTTTGGCAAGCTAAAGCCTCTCTTTATAAAAAATAGTTCCATAGAGTTCAAAGTAGAAAATAATCATTTTATTCCTAAAAGCTGTTTTACACGGTAATATGAACTTTGCTGCCAACAAAACAGTACAGAAAGAAACACAAGAAAATCAGCAGGCGAATAATATTGTAGATTTTAAAGGAATTACTTTTTGAAAACTTGAGATTGCAAACAGTTTCTCCTATGATTTCAGTAGGGAAGTATAGGGAGTATAAAAAATGATGCTTCTTTTAGTAATTTTTCCTGTAAGTATCAAAGGTATAGAAGTGAGAACTTTAGATAATAGAGCGGATGTGTATTTTGATGTAGCACTAAACCTAATGGATAAAAGTGAACTTTCTGCTCGAGCTAATATTGGTATTTTTAGGAGAGCTAACTTTCAGAAAAATCATACCTACAACTATAAATTCAAAAGGCTTAGACCTTTTCAGCTATAGCTATAAAAGGTTCTTTTTGTGGATTTTTCTATGGATGGTCAGCTTGATTTACTCGAAAAATCACCCTATATATGGTAACGGATTTAATGCCGATTTAAAAGTAGAAATCAAAGGGGCTTGTGAGGTAAAAAGCTAAAGCTATTTTTTTGGAAAAAGAATTTAGATATTGGTATTTTTGATGCTAGTGCTAAGATTTCAACAGGCTATTTTATCAATGGCTTTGGAGGCGGTGCTTATTACAATATGAAACGAAAATGCACTCGCTGCCCCTACTGAATTTTCTCCCTCAGGACTTACGTATGAACCTTATCAAGAAGGAGGATTAGGACTAAAAGCATTAGTAAGTTTTTGCAATAGGTTCAGACAAGGCTTTCAATGGAGAAGCTGCTTTTGAAATGTTATTCAACAAAAAAATGGAGGATTAGATTTTTCTGCTATTTATGGAAAAAGGAAATATTTTTGGCTAATATTCCTGGAATGGAAAAACATACAGAATTTAGTTTCAAAAGTATCAAAGAGTTTAGAAAAATAAAGCAGCCTTCTTAGGTCTAGAAACTAATAATGAAAAAACGCAGTAGTTTTGAAAAACGCTTCTTACCCCTTGCTGAAAAAGCAATACCTACTACTGCTGATAATAAGGCTACTATTCAATTCAAGACAGCTATTCAGTTTGATATAGCCAATCAAACTACGCACGGTACTCTTGATGTGTATATCAATGCTGGGTTCATATCAGGTGTAGGTGAAGGAGGTAGAGCAGGATGGGCTGTTTTTTTCATAAAAGACCCTAATGATTGGTATTTACACATTGGTACACCTGATGATAGAATAGGTATAAAAATGGGGGTAGCAGGTGTTTCGCTTAGAACGACTTCTTATCTTATGACAGGTACAAAATTACCTGCTTCTCCACCGCCTCCTGCCAATGTAGCGAGTATTTTTAGGAGTAGAAGCACAGGAACTCAATTATATGCAGGGATGAAAATGCTTTAGCTAATGCAGGAGGTTTTGCCTTTGGTTCAGATTTAAGTATAGATACTGGTGATTTATCATTCCTAATTTTCTATGCTAATTTCAAAGCAGGTGTTGGATTTGATATAATGCTTAAGAATTATGGAGAAGCAGCGTGTAGAAATACAGGGGAACAGGTAGGTATAGATGGTTGGTATGCTAACGGACAATCTTACGCCTATTTGCAAGGTGAATTAGGCGTGCGTGTAAAATTACTTTTTGTTAATATGAGAGTCCCTATCATTTCAGCTGGAGCAGCTGTATTAATGCAAGCTAAATTGCCTAATCCTGTATGGTTGCGAGGTTATGTAGGGAGGTGAAATGAGATGTATTAGGAGGACTTATCAAAGGAAAATTCAATTTCAAAGTAACTATAGGGTGAACAATGTGACTTTGGAGGAGCAGCTGGTGCCTTTGAAGGAATGAAACTCATCGCCGATGTATCTCCTAAAAAAATAACAGTAATGATGTAGATGTATTTGCTGTACCTCAGGCTACATTTTTCAATGAAAGTGAATGAACCTTTTGAAAATTCAGAAGATAATGGAAAAAAAGTACTTATAGAGTAGTCCTTGAAAAAAATTTAATGTCCTTGATGATAAAAAAATCAACAAGTTAAAGGTAGATTAGAGTGGTCTCACTTAAAAGATAGAGCTAATTTTTATTCCTGAAGATATTTTACCTCCTCAAAAGAAATTTAAAGTGCAAGTAGAAGTTAGCTTCCAAAAACAAGAAGGAGGTATATTCAGACCTATCCCCAAAAACGGACAAGTAGCTAAAGAACTTGAAGAACGCACATTTACAACAGGTACAGCTCCTAATTATATTCCATTACAAAATATAGAATATGCTTACCCCGTAGTATCACAAAAATTTTTTTCTTAAAAGATGAGTTTGAACAAGGGTATGTAAAACTTAAACAAGGACAAGACTATCTATTTGAAGGTAATCAATGGGAAAATGGAGTGAAAAATTATAGATAATCAAACTCATAAAAGCACAAGAGGTGCCATTTGTTTATAACAATGATGCTAATGAGATTACTTTCGCTATGCCTAAAAATACAAACAAAGTCAACTTATAAAGTTAGCTTTTTTTCAGTAAACTTGTAAAAAAACTAATGCAAAAGATGAGAAGAGAGAAGTTACTGATAATGTAAAGAGAACTCAGGAAGAGGGTAATGATTATGAGGTTTTACAAAAACAAGCTCAATCATTAAGTAAAGACAGCGAAATAGAACGATTGGCGTATGATTTTTAGTACTAGTAAGTATAAAACGTTTAATGAAAAAAATAAAAAGCTATCAAAGTTTCTTATTACAACTTTATTATACATTACTCTGATGTAATTTCTCTTGCTAATAACCTTCAAAAAAATCAGAACCTTTTTGAAGTAGTAGACCTTTGTAGGTAATGAGTACTCTAAGAAAAAAACCTCTAATTGCAGTAGAAGCTACTTTACAGGATGCTTATTTTTAAACAATACATAAATCCTACTTTTGTATAGCCAATTACCAATTGCTGGAAAAATATCAATTAAGAAGAGATACAAAAGAGTGGGGACAAATACCCTCAAAGGCAATTTCTATTGATAATCATTACCTAACTAGTGTACAAAATGAAATTTTCTCGCAAGGAGTAGATAATTACTTTCCATATCAATATGATTTAGCATTGGCTTATAAGATGGATTTTTGTAGATATTATCAATCAAATTTCTAATGATGTAAGCAAAGGAATGGTATCTTTCTCAAGCCCTGCCCATCAATTTCTAAAAAAATACTTTTACACCTATGAGAAAAGGTGATTATTATATCAAGCTTACATATACCTTACCAGGTGATAAAAAAATCATCAGAAGCATTACAGATGTTTAAAAAAATCCTATTGATGATTAGTATAACTCCTTTATTTTTTACAAAAAACTCCTGTTATTTTGCAGGAGTTTTTGTTATATTATCAAAAGAGAAATGTAATTAAAAAAATGTACTGTAATGAAAATTCTAAGAGAGTTACTCAAGGGATTAACCGTTGAAGCAGTAGAAAAAAAGATAAGAAAAAAATCAAGTTGCCAATGTTGCATATTAAAGCCTGTGCCAATAGTAAAAATATTTTTTTATCCCCTTTGTTTTTTTATGCTGATAGAAATAGCCTGTACGCAAACACCAGTGTTGTAAATAGCTATATTCAAACCCCTAAAGCCCAAGAAATTTCTCGCATCTCTTCCGAAAAAAACCATTGGGAGCATCTGTAAACGAAGTAAAAAAATACCCTCTAAAAAAATCAGTCTTTTTATATTTTTTTGTGTATCAGAAGGAACTAATAATTTATTGAGTTCTAAAAGTAAAGAAATATCATTCTCATTATCTATAGATAGAGTATAACTTCCACTGATTTTTAAAGTTTGTAGGTAGAAAAACGATTGTCCTAAATCCTCATATTTTATTTTACTTCCTATATTTGAGTTTGAAATCCAAATAAGTAATTTCCCAAATAATTACCTATAAGATGTTTTTTTCAGAAGTATAGTAACCTGAAAATATCAAAAGCTATCCCTTGTGCAGTAGATTTTTCTTCTGTAGGTAATCGCAAATTAGAATGCAGATAACGAGCCGTAATTCCCATCGAATAATATTCGCTTAATTTCAGATTATATGACAAGTCTAACAGCCATTCTGACGGTAAAAAAACTGCCTAATCGGTATATCTCACTCCCGAAAAGTTGAGTCTGTTGGATTGCTCCTATGCTAAAAATAACGAAAAACTACCTCCCCAAGCACTTCTGTTCCCCTTTCTATAATAACTCAAATTAGCTAGAAAAAAATATCACGTGATAACTTATTTAAGTAAGGTGTATAACTCATTCCTATCCCTGATTTTGGCAGAGAAAACATATTTTGATGAATTCCAATATTGTGAAAAAAATATCAGGAGAAGAAGCACCCCTATATCTCCTCTACCTGAGGCTATAGCATCAGGGCTTATAAATAAAAAAGGAAATGCTGTAATAATAGGATGTTCTTTCTCTTGTGAAAAAAACTATTAAACCAGTTTAGTAAGATTATAAGCACATAGAACTTTAAATGTTTTTTTATACTTCATCGTTGATAAAAAAATATTTACCTTGCAAAAATTACACTTTTTTTGATATACCCTCTAATAGTTTTTCACTAAAATTGATAAAAGATATACTATTTGCTTAGTGATTTTGAATAATGAAAAAAACATTTTCTTACAGGAAAAAAAGAAAAGAAAAAAATAATTTATAGCTTAGTTCTATTTTTTTATTTCTATATTTTGCAATTCAAATAGAAATGTATTTGTATTTTAGATTTAAAAAGTATTTCAATTTAATTTCTAAAAAATATTATCTTGATACTTAAATTTATTTAGGTAAATCAACAATAGATAGAGTATATAACCGAGTATTACAGCAATCTATGATTTCTATTTTATAAAAAAACTGTAATATTAACAATTGGAATATTGTAGTGCAATATTTTTAGAAATAAAGTTTTTGTATAAATAAGCAAAAATAGAGGTGTAAGTTAGAAAATAACAATAAATATGAAATCAAAATACCATTGTCAATTTCTGTTAGATAAAGAAAAACAAACCTGATGCCCGTATACGTTATCGCATAAAGTGGCAAGGGAATATTATCGCTTTTTAATATAGGGTATCGTGTAGATATAGATAAATGGAGCGAAGATACTCAACGATGTAAAGCTAATACAACACACGGAAAAAAAGAAAAGTTCCTGCTAATATAATTAATAGGAAGTTGCAACAATTTGAACAAGCCTGTGAAGATGCTATAAAAATATTTTGAGGTACAAAATGTAATACCAACTAAAGAGGAGTTCCAATCTGTTTTTTTAATTCTAATGTTGGAAGGGAGAAAAAGTAGTATTAGAAAAAAATCATTTTTCAATATTATGATGATTTTTATGGCTGAGGAAGGGACTTTTTAATCAGTGGACAGCTGGCACCAAAAAGAAACTTCGCGTTATAAAAAAACACTTATTTAATTTTTGACCCTAAACTTACGTTTGAAAAAAATTTACCGAAGAAAAAATTAGTTGAATATCTTAGTTATTTACAAGGAGAACTAAAGTTTAAGAATGCTACTGTTACAAAAATATATCCTTTGTGAAATGGTTTTTACGATGGAGTTATAAGAAAGGATATAATACTAACACTTTCTTTGAGAACTTTAAACCTAAGTTAAAAAACACTCAAAAAAGATTATCTTCTTAACTCCTACAGAGTTTAAACATTTTAGAGAATATCAAATCCCTCAGCAAAAGAAATACCTTGAAAGGGTACGTGATGTATTCTTGTTTCAATGTTTTTACAGGACTACGTTATTCAGATGTTGAAAACCTAAAGAAAAAAATGATATAAAAGATGATTTTATAGAAGTGACTACACTGAAAAACAAGTGATAGTTTAAAAAAATAGAATTAAATCAATATAGTAGGGATATTTTAGATAAATATAAAGACTATAAGGACTGCAAAGGAAGAGCTTTACCGGTCATTACTAATCAAAGAATGAATGAGTACCTAAAAAGAACTAGCTGAACTGGCAGGTATTAATGAATTAATTCGAGAGACCTATTATATAGGGAAACGAACGCTTTGATGAAGTAACTCCTAAATATGCATTGATAGGTACGCACGCAGGAAGACGTACATTTTATCTGTAATGCACTTTCATTAGGTATACCACCTCAAGTAGTAATGAAAATGGACAGGACATAGTGATTATAAAGCTATGAAACCCTATATTGATATAGCCTATGAAACTAAAAGCTAATGCAATGTCAAAAATTTAATTTATTATAGTATTTATTTTAGTCCCATATTAAAAAAAGTAGGGACTAAAAACACTTGTGTTTATCGTTGTTTATTAATCTTTATTGATATTTTTATTTTTTTGTAACTCACTGAAAATTAGATATTTTGTATTTTATTAAACCTTATTGATATTGAGAGCAAGTCCCTATCTTCTCCACAAATAAGGGACTAAATATTGCATTTAGTCCCTTATTTTTTTATGCTATAAATCTTGCTATTTGTCATTTATCAGCCTTGCTAATTGCTCTGTTAAGGCTTTTCGGCTGTATCGTTCTATGCCTTGGGGAGTTGTGCTAAGGGTGCCTGCCTTAAACTGTTGGTAATAAGCCTCTAATTGTTGTTTCAGCAGGGTTTTATCGTCATAACCTACAAAGGTGCCGGTCTGTGTTTCTGTAAGTATAGGCGTTACATCCCAATCCTTAGGTCCTATGGCTATAATGGGTCTCCCCGAAACTATATATTCAAATAACTTGCCGGCTATAATCCCTTGAGTGTCTTCCGAATCTATCTCTATAAGTAGCAATACCTGCGAAGATTTTTGCAGCTGTACAGCCTGCTGATGACTTATATATCCCTTATAAGTATAATAGGGGGTAAGCCCCTGATTATGAATTTCCTCTTCTATCTCTTCACTTACCTTACCCGCAAAACAGAGACTAAAAATCATCAGCAAAATGGGGGTACTTCACGTACCATTTTCAGCCAATACTTCCCATAGTATTTTTGGGGTTTCTGTCAGATAATAACGAACCTATATGGGCGATAAGAAACTTTTCCGATAGGGGAGGGGTTACTGTTGTTTTCAAAGTCATAACCATTAGTAATCACCGTTATAGGGGTATCAGTCAGCTTCTGAAAATCTCTTTTAGTCTTAAAACTAGTGGTTATTATTTTTGTCTGAGAGTTGTAGCACTTCCTTTTCCCAATAATGCTGACGAGCGTCAGCCCTATCAGGGTTAGCCGTAGGTCTTTGTAATAACCAATAGTAGTCCAAGGGTCACGAAAGTCGCTAATCCACTGCAAATAAGGTAATTGTTTTTTTAGTTGGTAACCTATTAAGTGCACGCTATGGGGGCGAAGTGGTGATAATCGTTTCTATATGTTGTTCGCATATATAAGTAGAAAGATATTTCACTGAGGGTTTTACCCAAAACTTGCGCGCATCGGGTATAAACAGATTGCCACGTATCCACAGCATCAGCTTTTCTAATACCGATACTTTTTGCGAGGTATAATCCCTGCACTAATTTTTTTGGGTTTTCTTCTTAGAAAAAAAGCGATGCCAAGCCATAAGGCTCCCATATAGGCTGCTTGATAATTTGTAGGTCTTCCGGCAAATCATCAGCTATAGCCTCATCAATAAGCGGATAAGTAGGATTTTTCAGGAGTGTATATTATAGGGCTCAATGCCAAAGTCGCGCAAATATTTGGCAAACTTCAACCATCGTTGCACTCCAGGGCCACCTGCAGGTTTCCAGTAGTAAGTTATGATTAATACTTTTTTTCATATATGCTATTAAGGCAAAGCCCTCTTTTCCACTTCACTATTTTACATAATATACATTATAGATTAATCGTAGATAGCCCGAAATCAGGCTGAACAGCTTGCTGCCCTCAAATTAATCATTAATTAATAACCCCGCTGCCTATAAGTTCATCATCAGTATACCACGCAGCAAATTGTCCTTCAGTGATGGCGCTTTGCGGTTCTTCAAAGTGTATGTACAATCCATTAGGAGCGCGGTATAACACAGCCCGTTGCAGCGGTTGTCTGTAGCGTATTCTTACCATAAAAACAGCTGTTTTTCCTTCTTTAAGGGCTAAATCTTCGCGTATCCAATGAATGTCAGATTCAGCAATAAACAAGGCATTCCGAAACAACCCGCGATGTGCGTGCCCTTGTCCCGTATAGATAATATTTTTCATTTATATCTGTCTCAATAACAAATAGCGGTTCTTTGGTGCCACCAACATTCAATCCTTTGCGTTGTCCTTTGGTAAAAATAATGGGCTCCTGAGTGGGTGCCTACTTTTTGCCGTCTTCTCGCTTATACACAAAGCGTTGCGATTGGTATTCAATTCGCCCTCGTAGGTATCAAAAAGCTCGTGGATGGTCAAAAAGCAGCATAACCTTCCCAGTCGTTAGGTATTTCTATAATGTCGCCTTCTTTAGGGCTGTAGTTTTTGCTGTAGAAATTCTGGCAAACGTACTTTTCCTACAAAGCATAGCCCTTGCGAATCTTTCTTATCCGCAGTTACTAAGTCTTGTGCTTTAGCGATAGCTCTCACTTCTGATTTTTGTAGTTCTCCTATCGGGAAAAAGCGCTTTACTAAGTTGTTCCTGAGAGAGTTGGCATAAAAAATACGATTGGTCTTTTGTTAGCGTCTTTACCCGCTAATAGTCGGTATATGGGCTGTCCATTTACACTGATTTCTTCTTTTCGGCAATAATGACCTGTAGCCACATAGTCAGCCCCTAAGCTAAGGGCGAGTTTCATAAATACGTCGAATTTTATTTCGCGGTTGCACAGCTCATCAGGGTTAGGAGTCCTGCCGTGCTCGTACTCGTTAAACATATAGTCCACAATGCGTGCTTTATAGGGCTCACTCATATCCACTGTTTGAAAAGGGATACCCAATTTCTCAGCTACCAACAGGGGCATCGTTACTATCTTCTAACCAAGGACATTCATCTGAAATGGTTACCGAATCATCGTGCCAGTTCTTCATAAAAAAAGCCCAATCACTTCATACCCTTGCTCTTTTAAGCAGATACGCCGCCACACTACTATCTACCCTCCACTAAGTCCTACTACTACTCTTTTCATTTAATTATTTTGAGTTTCTAATTTATTTAATACTTCTTTAAGAAAAAGAGAAATCTGTATAGGCTTCTTGGAAAGTAGTATCTTTCCAGCCATACCACCAATCATTAGATTCAAATTCTCTATCTTTTAAAAATCATTGAAGAAGAATTTTATCTCTTCATTTAAAGTTTGAGAAGAAAAAAATGTCTTCCCAGTCCAAAGTAAATTTCATTACTTAAGCGGTAATATTCAATTGCAGCAGCGAATTGTTTTCCTTTATACTTGAGTGTAACATAAACATTAGGATATTTATCATCGACATTCACTACAAAAATTATAATTTTTAAATTCTTCTTCTAAATGTAACCGGTTTTTCCATTCAAAAAGACATTTTTTTCTCTTGTTACTTCAACTAATGCTTTCAAATGCTTTTTGAAGTTCATCAATCTCACTAACTTTTGTAGTAATAATATCTATATTTTTTTAACATTATTGTCAGTCAACTGTAACTTTTCAACTAAGAAATTTTGTAATTTGTTGTCCATCTCTTTAAATATTTCTCTGTTATTAAAAAAATGTGCTTCAAATAATCTATATATTGTATTACTGCACTTTTTACAATAGTTTCTCTTTCAGATATTGCTTGTAAATATTCCTCAAAGCCAAACAATTATATCTTCTTTATAAGCTGTTTCTACATAACGCCCTGCAAAATCACTTTCTTTGTAATTTCCCCACGTTTGTATTGTAGGTTTATTTTCAGCATAACGTGTTAGGTATAGAATGTAAATCTGGTTTAATTTATACCCTAATTGTTTACATACATCAATGTAACGACCAATTTGCTCGTTCTGTTCAACAGCATTATGAATCTTGTTTTCTATGATAAAAACATATTTTTCCTTCTTCTTGTATAAGTCCATCAATGCGCCATTTCTCAGCTGTAAGAATAGGCTTAACAATTAATGATATATTAAAAATTTAATTTCTTTTTCTTTAAGGAATTCCAAAAAAATGACATAATGCAGGTTTATATTTTAACAATGAAATCAACAGACGGCTATGTGCATTTTCATTTACATTAAAACTATCTAAAAAGATTAGTCCTAAAAAGGTAGTTTTGAAAAACTCTTCTTCGCAAATCTTTGAGAAATCAGTCAATAAAGAAGAGTTTTTCACTTATTCTTGCTAACTTTTTTTGTCAAAAATAAACTTTTTGAAAAATTCTCATTAAGAGTTAAAATATCAATATAGTTTTTGCATTATACTTTCTTTATATTTTTTTCTTCTGTAAAAAATACCACGACAGTAGCATCACTATCACTAATACTAAAAAGCGGATACAAGAAAACCTTTATTTGCCAAGCACGAGCACTTTCAGCTACTTTTTCCCTTGTCTAAAAATGCCAATTGTACTTTCTTGTTACGCAGTGTCAAAAACTCGGTATCGTCTAACAGATAGTTCGTTGCATTTTTGCAGAAAAAGCCTTATTGTCGTAATATTTACTTGTCCAACGGTCAAAGCCGAGTTCTAAAGGCATTTTGTGCTGACTGTCAAAGTCGTTCTTAATAATATCGCCGTCCGATACCACTATCATTTTAGTAGGGCGACTTAGGGTCGCGTTTTCTTTCAGTTCTAATGGGCGTACCCTGTCTTTATATATCGATTTGAACTCCCTTCTAATAGCACAGCCAAAGGAATATTGCCCTTTTTGTAAAGCTCTTTGTTCATCGCTTTTTGGGTCTATACGCAAGTTGATTTCGCGCGGTGTACCATCAGCTTTGAGAAAGGGGAACTGCTGAGCAGTACCGTCTTTTTTTACCCCGTTTTTTTAAGTGTGTCTATACCGTTGGCAAACTGTAGCCTTACAGCATCTAAATTACTGTTTATTAAGTGGTTATTGCTCGATAGCACCATAGGGATTATACACCCAAGGGATATTCATATACCGCGATTGCGAGCCGTCTCCTGTAGCCACTACTATTTCAGAAAAATAAAGGTCGTTTACTAAGGTGTAATTAAGGCGAAAACCGTACTGAAAAAACATATCAGTAAGGTTTAGGTCAATAGGCATTGCCATAGTCACCCCCTGTTTTGTACATATCTTCTAACGATACGTTCACTTGGTCTATTAGCCAGAGCACTCGCCCTCCGTTCATTATATATTGGTCTATTACCTGCTTTTGTTCGTCCGAAAAAGGACTTGTAGGCTTAGCTACCAATAGCAAATCAAACTTTTCTAAATCTTTTTAGGGTCTTTTTCGGCATTAGTAGCTACCGAATCGAGTGTAAAAGGAGCTATAAAGTAGTATTCGCGTGCTGTTTTTTTAAGAAATCGTATAGATAAACGTCCTCCAAAGTGCCATTACTTCTTAGTATAGCTATCTTTTTGCTTTTTTTACAGTGAATTTGTGTAGAGCATCAGTCAAGTTGTACTCTAATCGCTGTACCGAGTTCTGCACTCGCTCTTGGTCAGTAGTGCCGAGTTTGTCTATAAATAGGCGTACTTTTTCTACTCGCTTGCCATCGCTTATCACGGCCCAAGGGAATATATATTCTACTGACGATTTACCGGCTTCTGTATGCGCTATCTGCAGCGGTTGCAGTCCGTTATTTATAAGGTTTTTGTATAGCAGCATCAGCGTTGGGTTCATCTTCAAGCGGATTCACGAAATTCACGATTAAGTGGTCATTAGCAGCCGTATATTCCTCTAATAGCTGTATCGCTTCAGTCTGTAGCTTTTTAAATTCAGTAGGAATATTGCCCTTCAGCAGCACATCTATTACCAAAGGTTGCTGTATTTGGCTTAGGGTCTTGCGCGTAGTTTCCGATAGGGTATAACGCTTGTCCTGAGTTAGGTCGATACGGCTGTGCCATTGTTGGACTATATAGTTGATAACCAGTAGCAAAAGTAGTGCCCTCCCTACCCCTACTGAACGTATTATTAAAGTATCTTTTCATCGTTTATAGGCTTTGAGTGATAAGGTAGTGAGATATAAAAAAATAGTATAATAGACAAAAATAGATAATATTACGAGTGTCAAGCACCCCGCGCGAAATAGCGTCAAAATGCACTTGCAGCCCATAACCTGTAGCATCAGGCAGCAGCAAACTCAGCAATTGGTCAAAGCCAAAGAAGAAAAAAAGAAGCACAAAAAGGCAGCCAGTACAAACGATACCATCTGGCTGTTACCAATAGCCGAAGCCCATAGCCCTATAGCGGCAAAAAGTAGCGATAAGCAAGAACAGAGCGATATACGAGCCCACTGTCTCAGCAATCCCCAAATTGCCCACAGGATTACCCAATACCCACAGCATATAGACGAAAAATTACAGAAGGTAATAAGGTGATAAAGAGCAAAAGAGAACGCCCAAATACTTACCGAGTACTATTTGTAGGGTGCTAACAGGTTTAGTGAAGAGCAGAGATAGCATACCGCTGCGTTTTTCTTCAGAAATACTGCGCATCGTCAGGGCAGGCACTAAGAAAACGAACAGCCACGATGAGAGGCGAAAAAAAGGGTAGTAAGTCAGCAAAACCCAGCGTTAAAAAGGTTATAATCAGTTTTGAAAACACATAAGAACAGCCCGTTAAGCACTACGAATAGCCCTATAATAGTGAGCCCTATAGCCGAAGTAAAAAAATAACGGACTTCTTTTTTTGAATAATGCATACATAGTTATCAATATTCTATTGCGCTGCAAAAGTAGTAATTAATTGGCAAATGAGCAAATTTACTCATTTTCCAATTGGCTAATTTGCTAATTATTCTATTCCTCTCAAGCCTCCCATTCTTCTCAGGCTTCTCAATCTTCCCAGCCCACTCAGCCCTCCCAGCCTTCCCAATCTCTTTCTCAGAAAAATTTTTCTCTTTACACCTACCCTTTACTTTAGATATAGGAAAGATACAAGAAGAGCGAACAATTAGCGAAAAGATGAGCCTAAATTCAAGTAATAAAAGTAACTTTTTAATAAGGGTTTGTTTTTAATTTTTTTGTCTGCAGCAGACAAAAAAATTAAAAACAAAAAAAGCAAGGAAAAAAATCATATAGTTTTTTTCCTTGCCAAATGAAAAAATCCTCATATTTGCGTTGTTGAAATTGAAAAATGTAAAGTACAAATTATGAGTCATATTTCATTGGGGCAAAGATACAAAAATAGAAGGATATCTACAAATTAATTTAAAAAGAGCTCAGATTGCAAAAAGAAATAGGGTTGCCTAAAAAGACTGTAAATCAAGAAATTAAAAAGAAACTCTAACCCTCAAACAGGTATATATAAAAGCTGAAGAAGCTCATCAATTATACCTTGATAGAATGCAGAAAAAGAGAAAGACTATACATTTTACAGAGGAAATTAAAGAGCAGGTAACTACCTTTTTAAAGGAAGATTATAGTCCTGAACAAATTGCAGGAACATTAAAAAAATATTTCTCATCAAACTATTTATAAGTTTGTTTTGGAATGATAAGAAAAAGGGAGGTAGTCTATATAAACACCTTAGAAATCAGGGGAAAAAGGTATCAAAGAAAAGAAGTTTATAAATCAAATGATCCTATTAACGATAGAAAAAGTATAGACTTGAGACCAGCAATCGTTGAACAACGCTCACGCATAGGTGATTACGAAGTAGATTTAGTAATGGGAGCTAATCATAAAGGAGCTATTTTTAACATTTAATGATAGGGCTACAGGTTATACTTTATTAGGGCACTTGCCTTGTAAGGGAGCTATTCATACAAAAAGAAATGATAGCTAAGTTAATTACTGAAAAATCAACTAACTATACATACAATAACCTCTGATAATGGCAAAAGAATTTTTCTAAACACAAAGAGCTATCAGAAGAGTTCAATTTAGACTATTATTTTGCTCATCCATATCATAGTTGGGAGAGAGGTTCTAATGAGAATTATAATCGTTTATTAAGACAGTACTTTCCAAAGGGAGCTGATTTAAGGTTTATAAGCCAAGAAGAGTTGGAAAGAGTACAAAACAAACTTAACAATAGACCTCGAAAAAGATTTGGTTATATGAGTCCAAAACAGGTATATTTGCAAGCTATTAAAAATCAAGGAAACCTTAACTTATTGAGTAACAATCAGCAAAAATAAAAAAAGGTACCTTTTATGAATTGAATCTACTGAGCAAAGTATAAACGTCTAATTATCATTCCAAAACCAGAAAAAAATATGCTACCTCCACCCTATTTACCTTATCCTCTCAAACTTCTCAATTCTCTTAGCCCTCCCATTAACCTAATCTATAAATTGCCAAATCAGCAAATTTCCTAATTAAAAATTTGGTACTTTCAAAAATGTAATACATTTGCCACTCGAAATACGTATAAAACAAGGTTAAAATTACAAAACAATATGAAAAAAACCATTATTAATTGCTGCTTCTCTACTTATTTTCAGTAGCAGCTTTCGCACAGAAAAAAAGAACTCAAAGAGATTGAAAAAAACAAATCTGTAAAGGCGATTTAACCACCGCTCAAGCAGGCTTAAAAATCCCTAAAAAAACTGCAGTAGAGGGTACCGAGTTTGCTCCTCAGTACTACTTCTTAGAAGCGCAAGCCAATGTTGAAATGGCTAAGAAAAATACCAATGTAATAGGCTCTTTACAAGCAGCAGGGCAAGCATTTACTAAAGTAAGACAACTCGAAGGTGGTAAAGGTAAATACACCTCTCAGCTAAAAAGAATTGTCTAATGATGTTATCAATATCGCTGCCAAACAAGCTGACCTAAACTACAAAAAAACAAAAACTATAAGAATGTTGCTATCGCTTTCGAGCAAGTATACCGTTTAAGCCCTCAAGATACTGTTTTCTTATACAATGCAGCTGTAGTATGTGTAGAAGGTAAAGATTATGACAAGGCTGTAAAACTTTATACAGAGCTTAAAGATTTAGGATACGATGGTAGCGAAACTCTTTATATTGCTACTAATAAGCAAACTAAAAAAGAAGAAACTTTCGGTGATAAAAACCAACGCGACCTAATGGTGAAAAGCCAATACACACGAAAAAAACCACGTACCGAAAAAAACTCCTTCTAAACGTGCTGATATAGTTAAGAATATTGCGTTTATCTACGTAGAGCAACACAAAAACTGACGACGCTATCAAAGCTTTCGAAGATGCTAAAAAAGCATATCCAAAAGATGCTAATATTATCCTTGCTGAAGCTAATGTATACCTACAGTTAGATAATAAAGACAAGTTCAAAGAACTAATGCAAGAAGCTGCACAGCTCGACCCTAATAACGCTGACTTACACTATAATATAGGTGTTATCAATATGCAACAAGGCAACGTACTCGAAGCTCGCAAGGCTTTTGAGCAAGCTCTAAAAAAATTAAACCAAGCTATGCCGATGCAGCCCTCAATATTTCAACTACTTATATCAACGAAGGTAACGGACTTATTGAGAAAAATGAATGCTTTAGGTAATTCTACTGCTGATATTAAGAAGTTTAATGAGTTACGCGACCAAAAAAAGATGATTTGTTCAAGAAAGGTGCTGAAATATTAGAGAATTTTCACTAAATCTAACGGAAATGTAGAAAAATATCTTAGAGCAACTTAAGAATATCTATGGTGCTTTAGGCGATAGCGCTAACTTCCAACGTGTTAAAAAAATTATTAGGACAATAGTAAATCAAAGGAATTACTATTTTAGTAATGTTTTAAAATAAAAAAAGTAGGAATAAACTCAATTCCTACTTTTTTTATTAGAATTAAAAAGAAATGCGTTACTTTATTGAATTCTCATATAACGGCAAAAACTATCACGGCTGGCAGCTACAGCCCAAGGCTATTACTGTGCAAGGGGTACTGCAAAAACGCTCTGACTACTATTCTCAGAGAAGAAATCAGTGTGATAGGTGCAGGTCGTACCGATAGTGGTGTACACGCCTTGCAGATGTTCGCACATTTTGATACTGAACGCGAACTTTCTGATGATTTGGTACGGAAACTCAATGCTTTCTTGCCGTATGATATAGCAATACATAGCATTTGTGCCGTAAAACCCGATGCACACGCCCGTTTTGATGCTCTAAAGCGCACTTATCAGTACCATATAAGTATTGAAAAAGTCACCTTTTAGGTATGATTACAGTATGCCTCTTACACTTCCTCTCAATGTAGATGTGATGAATGAGGCAGCCCAAATACTTTTTGATTATACTGACTTTCAGTGTTTTTTTCTAAAACCCATACTGATGTAAAGACGTTTAATTGTAAAATTTATGAAGCACATTGGGCAATTGTAGGCAGCGAACTCGTTTTTTTACCATTACAGCCGATCGTTTTCTGCGCAATATGGTGCGTGCTATCGTGGGTACACTTATCAATGTCGGATTACAAAAGCTCTCTCTCACTGGTTTTGAGGATATTATCATCAGCAAAAGCCGTAGCAAGGCGGGTGCTTCAGTACCTGCTTGTGGGCTGTTTCTCACTCAAGTAACCTACCCTGAAGAGATCTTCTTACAAAAAAAGTAACTAAATATTAGCATTATTCAACTAAAATGAGTACTTTTGCAGACTTTTTAAGAAAAAATTATATAGAAATGAAATATCTACAGAACAAATATCTGAAATTAGTAGTAGCTGCCCTTTATCGTAGTTTGGGCTGTATATCAGTTTGTACAAGGCAATATTGGTAATGGTATCGCACTGATATTGTTATCGCTTTTCCCTGTATTGCTCTATTTCCGCAACGAGTTTATTCTTCTTACTTTCTTACGCTTGCGCAAACAAGATTTTGAAGGAATGGAGAAGTGGCTCAGCAAAAATAGCCGATCCTGAAACTGCCTTATTGCGCAAACAGCAGGGGTATTACAACTATATGTACGGAGTTATCTACACTCGCAAGAACCTTACCCAAGCAGAAAAAGTACTTCCGCAAGGCGCTCCAATTAGGTCTCACTATGGATTACGATAAAGCAATGGTTAAGATGAGCTTAGCCGGCATAATGATTCAGAAGCGCAAAAAGCGTGAAGCCCAAGAACTACTAACCGAAGCTAAAAAAAGCTTGACAAACAAAAATATGATGACTGAGCAAATCAAAAATGCTACAACAACAGCTCAAAAGATTTAAATAAAAAAAGTGGTTAGCACCTATATCGGTACTAACCACTTTTTTTATTTTCTCATTAGTTAAATGAGCAAATTGACCAATCGCGTCATTGACAAATCAAATATACCACTTTCTTTTGTCTCAAAAAAAGGCTTCCTCAAAATACTCACTAATAGCAGTTACTTCTGCTTTTTGGGAAAGGAGCCAACTCATTAGTAAGGTCACCTCCTTTCAGGTAAAGGATACCATTAACTAACTCATTCTTCTGATTGTTTCTTAAACTTCCCTTTTCACCCAAGGCACAAAGTCCTGCATTTGAGTTACGGCTCTACTCACTACGAAATCATAACTACCTTTTTAGCTCCTCAGCTCTTATCTGCATAGCAGTTACATTTTTAGTTCCAAGGCATTCACTACTTCTTTGCACTACTTTTAATCTTCTTTCCTATCGAATCAACCAAAGTGAAATGGCATTCAGGAAAGAGTACTGCTAAAGGTATCCCTGGGAAGCCTCCACCAGTCCCTACATCTAATATATCTGTACCTTTGCAGAAATTAATTCGTTTAGCTATAGCTAAGCTGTGTAGCACGTGCCGCTCATAAAAAGTCACTCATATCTTTTCTCGAGATGACGTTTATTTTAGCATTCCATTCCTCGTAAAGAGGTTTTAAGTCGTGCAATTGTCGTTGTTGTTCCTCACTCAATTGAGGAAAGTATTTATTGATTATTTCCATATTTGCTAATATATTATTTTTTTGTTCCTTTCCTAAAAGCATCTCCATCCCCGAAACAGAACGAGTAAAAATCAAATAATCAGTACCTCCTTCTTGTAGGTGGTACTTTTTCTTTAGCTCAGCTACTGAATGAGGGTAGTTCTTAGCTATAATATTATAATGGCTTTTTGCCTTTATCTGTTTATGATGAATGGGGTTACCTCCAAAAATACGCCCTGGGAAAGGCTTCTTCAACTCTGCAGAGGTGTACAGGTGAGTATTTATATCTAGTTTTTCTAATCCAAAATACATTGCTATATAGTTAAACGCCCTGATTTTAGCAAAGCGTTATTAGGAACATACAAATAACTCTTTGGACTACTATAACTCACTTCAGATGCTGATAATTCTCTATTTGTAAATGACAGAATAGGGTCTTCACTCTCCAAATTTACACATCTTATCTCTACTTCATCAATAGTGCTATGTGGCTCTTGTATAACTAACACTTCTTTTTACCTCATTGCGCAGAGCTATTACTTCTATACGCGCTACCTTGTTAAGGGTATTAAGTAAATAATGTATATCAATCAGTGGGGAAAGCTTAGTAATCACCTTGTCAGCTTTTTTTCTAATAATAAAGGTTGCAACTCCAAAAATATTAGGTGATAGGTCTTCTAACAGAAACTTCTTTTTGTTGTTGTGCATCGCGTCTGGCAGGGTCTATATAAAGAACATCATAGTGTTGAGATATATCTGCTAAGAACGCTTCAGCTTTTTTTATTTACAAAAAGTAGCCTTACGCCCTAATACTTCCCAATTATGCTGCACAATACTGAGCAACTCTGGTTGTTCTTCTACTAAAGTTACTTTCTCAAACTGCTCTGATAAAAAAATAAGCATCAATACCAAAACCACAAGTGAGGTCTGCAAAAATGTTTTTCCGCGTAACTCTTGTGCTTTTATAACGAGCGGTAGCTTCAGAAGAGGCTTGTTCTAAACTCAAATTTTTAGGATAAATAATTCCTTCTCGTAGTAAAAAGGCAATTTCCTAACAGCCACTCGTCTACCTTGTATTTGTTGTGCTAACTCTTTGTTAGTTACTTCTGTAAACACATTATTCTTTAATAGTAAATCAGTAGTAACTCCTTGATATTCTTTTATAAATAGCTGTATTTCACTTTTTTTAATAAATCAGTAAATGTACTCATTTGTCAGTTTTATTTGCCATTTGTAATCTTATTATAACCATTTCTTCCGCCTAAAAATAGACTATCATTGCTACTGAAATAGCGAGCATTACTACCCATACAGCAGGGTATGCCCACCACCATCGCAGTTCTGGCATAAAGTCAAAATTCATACCATATACGCCCACAATAAAGGTAAGCGGAATAAAAATAGTAGAAATAAGGGTTAGCAAACGCATAATATTATTCATCTTATTGCTCATTGCCCCCATATAGGTATCTGTAAGCCCCCAAAGTATATCTCGATAAGTGCTAAGAGTATCTACTATTTGCACTGTATGGTCGTGGAGGTCTCTAAAATAATGCTTAGTATCGGCCTCAATAAGATGATGAGGCGTTTTCTCTATGCGATTTACTACCTCTCTTGCCGGAATGATAGTCCGTTGCAAAAAAATACAATAGATTTCTTCTTCAATTCTTGTATTTCTGATATCATCTCTTCACGCGGGTGGGTGATAATCTCATCTTCTAACGCTTCTATCTTATCACTTACACTGTCCGACACTACTAAATAGTTATCTACTATACTATCTAACAAGCTGAATAACAGATAGTCTACTTTCTTTTTTTCGCAGACTACTATCAGCAAACTGCAATCGTTTTTCGCACAGGTTCAAACACATCATCACCTTCACTTTCCTGAAAAGAAATTAAGTAGTTTTTACCGAGTAATAAAGCTAAATGCTCTGATACCAATTCCTCTCTGCTATAGTATAACATCTTGATAATCACTAATAAACTATCTTCCAAAAAGCTCTACTTTGGGGCGATGCTCTGTGTCTAATATATCTTCTAATAGCAAGTCGTTTAGTTGGGTATAAGCTCCAATCTTTTTTAATTTCAGCTATATTGTTCAGTCCGTTGATATTTATCCACGCAAAGTGCTGCCCATCAATACAAGCAATAGCCTCTTCTGCAGTACTCACTTTTTTTAGTCTGACAGAAAGCCTCGTTATAAGTGATAACATCTATATGAATTTCTTTTTCTTTATTGCCAAAATACACCAAACTTCCAGCAGGTAACCCTACCTTCTTAGCACGATTAGTTCTGCGTTTTTTTCTTAGTAACAGCAGTAATGTTTTTTTACCCATATATTATTATTTATTAAAATACTGGTTATTAAATATTTATATAAATATTTTAAAGTGATAATATAAGTAATAAAACCTATATGAAATAGTTACTAATCTTTATTTTACAGTCCTTTCGTTTCCTCAAAATACTATATAAACAACTGATTATCAATATAATTTAACTGTATTTACTACAGAATAAAGGTTATAAACAAATATACCATTAAACAAACACTTTATATTTATATCGTAAAACACTTTATTTCAGTGTAATATATTTATAAAACATTAGATACTACCTATAAAAAGTATTTTACCGAAATCCTCAGAATATTTTGTAGGAATAAACTCAATAATCTGATAGGTTGCTATTTGGTGTTGATAAAAAGGATCTTGGGCAATGATAGTCTCTACCTCTCCTTTATTGCCAGCCTTACACAAAATTACACCTCCTACACGAGGTACTTGTGCGCCTGATGCAATAAAAATATCCTGAAGCGTAATGCTTGTCTAAATAAGTGCGATGCGCTTCTAAGTGTTTTTCAACTTCGAAAGCTCTTTCTGATAAGTTAAAATAATGATGTACATATTTTATTAGTTTTTAGTTATTTCACGGTGTCGTATTGGCGACTTGTAGCACCTTTCCATTAAATACTTTACTACCATTGAGGGCAAAATCAGCAATATAATGCGCCATTTCTTGGGGACTAATATTAGCCTTATAGTCAGGAAAAAGCCTCAGCAAGCATTTCCGTCTGCACAGCTCCTAAAAGCTAAAGTATTAAAGATAATATTTCGTTCTTTATATTCTTCTGCCAAAAGCTCCGATAAGGTAATAAGGGCGCCTTTTAGACGAGCTATAAGCTGCCAAACCGCCAAATTTCAAACTTCCTTGTATGCCGCCCATACTGCTAATGCTTACCACGTGCGTGCCCTTCTCCATAAAAGGTAATAGTTGTCGAGTAAGTTGAGCCACCCCAAATACATTCACCTTATACACTTCCCAAAAATCCTCTTCAGTAAGCTCTTCAAAAGGTTTATTGATGAGTCTCCCTGCATTGTGAATAAGAATATCTACCTTTTGCCATTGTCGTTTCACAAAATGCCCTACTGCTTCCCTATCAGAAGCTAACGTAATATCAAAAGGAATACAATGCACATTAGGCAGATTAAGTGCCTCTATAGTAGCTTTTTTATGCCGCGAAAGGGCTAGAATATTATGCCCTCCTGCAGCTAACTGTTGTACTAGTTCATAGCCTATGCCTCGGCTGGTACCTGTAATAATAATATTTTTCATTCTATTAATTTGCTAATTCAAAAACGCATTTCTCCTACTAAAAAAACAAAACAAGATATCCTATTATCATACTTATTATTCCTACAATAAGCCCCATTTTAAGCATATCGTTTTTGTTTTTACTAATCCCGTAGAATAAGCTATAGCATTAGGCGGCGTCGATATAGGCAAACACATCGCTGATGAGGCTGCCAAAGCTATCCCAATAAGCACTGTAGAAGTACCTCCTATTTCACCTAATCTATCCCCCATTCCTTGACAAATAGTTACCAAAATAGGAATTAATAAGGCCGCTGCTGCCGTGTTAGAAATAAAGTTACTAAGAAGATAACAAATAAATCCAGAGGCAATCAATACTATAATAGGCGACCACGACCCAAATGGTATAGTATCAATAGCCAATTTAGCCAAGCCAGAGTCATTAATACCTAATCCTAAGGCAAAACCTCCCGCTACCATCCAGATAACACTCCAGTTGATAGATTGAAGGTCTTTGGCTGTAATCACACCTGTTGCAGCAAAAACACCCATAGGTACTAAGGCAACAGTATTAGCATCAATTCCCGTTAATTCACTGGGGAGCAACCATAAAAGAATAGTAATGACAAAAGTACTACTTACTACCCACATACGCCAACCGTGATGTACTTTTTCCCAGAATGTGCAAGTTAATTGTTTTTTTGAGTGAAAGGAAAGAATTTTAATATAAGTCGCCACGAAATGAAGAGCAACAAAAGTACCAAAGGGAACATAAATGCCATCCACTCTCCAAAATCAATACCCATATTCAGTCCCTTAGGGTCGTTAAGGGCTTGCAGAGCAATAGCATTAGGTGGTGTACCAATAGGGGTAGCCATACCGCCTAAATTAGCCGCAATTGGTATACTCATCGTTAGCGCCACGCGCCCCTTGCCGTTGGCAGGCAGTGCGGCAAAGACAGGAGTAAGAAAAGTAAGCATCATCGCTGCTGTAGCCGTATTGCTCACAAACATCGAGAAAACCCCAGTAATAAGCAAAAAAAGCCCAATAACACATTCTCACTCTTACGCCCAAACGGACGTATTAGATTTTTGCAAGCAGGACATCTAATCCCGATTTAGTAGCAGCAATAGCCAAGAAAAAACCACCCAAAAAAAGTATAATCACAGGATTGGCAAAGGTTGCCATAATCTCCTTACTACTGAGCAGTTTTCCAAACACCTCATTTTTCTTCTCCTTTAAAGAAGAATAAGCTATGGTTAGAAACTGTCAAACACATCAAGGTGATAATACCTAATGATGTAGCCCACGAAGGAATAGCCTCGCTAATCCACATTAAAGTGGCAAATACAAAAAAATAGCAATAATACGCTGGTGAACCACTGTCAATCCATTAATATGAAAAAAACCTCGGCAGGAAGATTCCATACTACAGCAGTTACAATCACTATACACACCAAGGCGATAAGGTGTTTTTCAAAGTGATTGGTCATTACATTTTCTAATTCTTTAGACATAATATTTTGGTAAGTTTAATATTTAATTACTCTTCAAATAGCACCGACAAAGATAAATAAAAAAGAATAACCTACCAAAGAAAACAAACAAAAGAATTTCTGATGGTTATTCAGCATCAAAAAAATCTATGTTTTTCATACAGCTTAGTTACAATTTGGAGTGAAAAGTAACGTATTTAAAGTGAAGTAATAAAAAGTTAAGAATCCTAAAACAACCCCTACCAAATTAGGAATAATGAGAATATAATCGGGCTTAGGTTCTTTTTGTCCATCCATACACTACCCAGATAAGACAAGATCCTGCTGCAAACAATGGTTGCCAAGGTTGTGCTTTTGTGTCCTTCTAAGTTAGCCATAATTTGAGGAATATAAGCTACAAACACTGCTACCCCTATAAAGGCTCCAATCGAACCTATAAATAAATTAATTTTTTTGTTTGGTATTTCTTTTTCTTTCATAAAAAAATATTTTTTTGCAAAGATAATAATTTCACAAAAGAAGTATCAAAAATAATTAGAAAAATTTTTGGTTTTACACTCCCCATAATGAAGCCTGTAATCTTTTGATATAAGAATCCTCAATAACATCAATAATAGCCAAAGTATCTCTTGGAATAGAAATACATTTTTTTCCAAAAAGGCTTTTTCAGTAAGTTTTCCAATGCCAAAGTATATTCTTGATAAGTAATAAGCTCTTTTGTCTGTTCTATAAATGATAAAACTAGTGAATTGGTTGAGAAATCACTAGTAAGTTGCTTTATAAACAAGTTAATTGTGTAAGAAAGTATACTGATAGGGTCGCAAATTCTAATTCCTAATTTCTCTTGAATAAGAGCCTCTACTTCTTCTTTGGTTTTTCCCATTCTTCTCCTTCTCCCATAAACTGTAACTCATTGATAACCTCCCACAGCTCATTTGTGGTATTATAGTCTCTGACGTCTCTACATATAAAATTGAAAGTATAATCTCCTACTTTTTTTCTGCATTATAACCTTCTTTCCAAAGGACTTGTAAGCCTTGAATATAATACACAATGGCTTTTATTTCTTCTGAAGTCATTTTGTTATAGTTAGTTTCATTACACAAAACTACAAAAATAATAAATAATTACCAAAAAGGAAAAAAACAATAATTTTTTTAACCCCACCCATTCCTTATCACCACCAAACAATGAGTATAGGATGAGTGTAAGATCAGTGTAGGATCAGTGTAGGACCAGTGTAGGATTAGTGCAAGATAAACGATCGTCTGATTAACTTAGCAAGCTCTTCTGAAAGATTAAATTTAAGAAGAAAAAAAATACTTAGCCCCCCTACTAGTAATGATTTTAAGCTGATATTTACAATAGGGTGAAACGGGAAATCCCAAAAGAAGAAACCTCCTATAGTTATAATACCAAAGAGGCTAGTTTGCAGCGTTTCCTTGTAAAAAGGCTGTAAGCTATATTTGTGATACACAAAAACGACTTGAGTAAATTGTACGAAGTAAAAGCTATTAGAGTCGCTATTCCCGCCCCATTGATGCCGTAAAGAGGAATAAGCCACATATTCATCAAAACAGTGCCTATGACCAAAAAAACGCCCAGAAATAGCACAGTGCGATAGTAAGGCGAATTGAGTAATACCGCATTGTTAAATCCCACTAAAGCGTCAGAGAGTTTTACTACAGATATGATAATGAGCACCCCAAGCCCTGTGCTGTAATCTTTATCAGGCAATAAAGCATAACACTGTGGGGCATTCACAATGATAAGCACACAAATGACCATACTCACAAAATAAGTATTTATTGTACTGCGTTTGTATAAGTCTGACAACTCCTCTGCCTTACCTTGATTCATAAATTGAGCCGTTAACGGACTTACAATCTGGTACATACTTCGGTAGGGAATGGCAATTACTGTAGCCGTAAAAATAGCCACATTATATACGGCTATCTCACCAATAGGCAAATATTGATTCAGCATAAACTTATCAATATCCATCAACAAAGAAGCTACTGACCCTGATAGGATAATGAATAAACTGTATAAGAAGACTTCCTTTCTACCTTGTGGCAATCCCCACGCAAAGGTAGGTCGCCTTACATAGAACGCGGTGACCATCATCAGAAGCATACGCAAAGCATACACTCCGAATACTCCCCACATAAACTGATGAAAATCAATAATACCAAAGTAAATAGCTACTAATAAAAGCATCACCCCTACCCTATGGAATACTTCCTTTAGAAAATTACCAAAGACTGTTTTGAGTTGCACTCGCATCCACGCGTAGGCAATCTCGAAGTAAAGCCATTGCTACCGCTGTAAGAAAAAAATAAGCCATACATACGGACGCACTTCACTATTTTTTTAGCTGAAAGCCACTGAGCGATTTGCTCGTAAAGCTCATACTGCCCAAAAAGCGTAGCAGGTAGAATCACGAGTAAAGGTAAGAAACAAAGCATCAAGTTTAGCTTAGCTTGCTCTTGCCTATCGGTATAAGCGGAATAATAGCGTACCCAAGTGTTATGTACGCCAAAGGAAATAAACGGAGAGAGAATAGTAGCTGTTGAAGTAACATAGCTTACCAAGCCGTATTGAGCTTTAGAGAGGAAGTAAGTAAAACAAGAAAAAGGGTATTGAGTGCCCCTATGGCAAACCCAAAATAGGTAGCCACTACATTCTTAAACGATTGACGAAGCACTATTCCCATAATGACTACATCTTAAAAATTAAATTTACTTTCAAAAAAGATTGCCATTGAGGTGCTTTTTGCTACCCCTAACTGATAGTATTTTTTTCAGCATTAGCCTCATCACCTAAAACCATAGTAAGTTAAAAGCAATACGGTAATAGTTATCCAATTCAGTAGGATAAATAAAAAAACCACATCAGAGATGATAGGTAGCGCATCTTGATATTTTTTTCTGTTAGTAGCATTAGGTCTATCCACTCTATGAGGGTAGCATACGAGTAGTCTCCATTTTGTACAGCTCTGCGATAACCATATTCAGCTTCATCTATATTCCCGAGCTCAAAATAATTAAGCTCAGCATATCTGCGCCAATAATAAGGTTCGTTAGGTTCAAAAGAGAGCAATTTTTGAATGTATTTAAGAGCTTTGTCGTGTTTGCGGCGTAAATAATAAAAAAATCTGCCAAAAGTAATCCATGCTTTGCCAAGCTGGGGGTCTTCGTGAGTAGCTCTAAAATAGTATTCTTCTGCCTTTTGGTCGTTGCGCATTTTCTCGTAGCAACGCCCTATATGTAGATAAACTAAGGCAGAGGGGTCGTCTAAAGTAAGAGTGATTTTATAATTTTCTATAGCTTTTTCATACTGCTCCATAGCCTCTAAGACACGAGCTTTCTCAAAATAAGCACCTGTAAAGGTATCATCGCTGATAATAGCAAAATCAAAAACAGCGGAGAGCATTTTTAAGGTCATCATCAGTGATATAGAGTTTGCCTAAGCAATACCACGCTATCTCGCAATAAGGATTTTTGGTCTAAGTAGTCGTTTAAGAAAGTTTCAGCCTCAGCAGTCTGTCCTAAAAACCTCATAGCAGTAGAGCAACTGCTGCAGGGGCAGTATAGTCTTGAGGATCGCACTCTAAACATTTGGTAAAGTAGTATTTAGCCTGTGGATAATCTTCTATGTAGGTGTATTCCATAGCGATGAGCGCATATACATCTGATAGCTCATCGGTGAGTGAAGCAGCGTGTACAAGCAGTTCAATAGCTTTCTGATGTTGATTGAGTTTAGAGTATAGATTAGCTTTCTGTACAAATACCTCTGCATTCATAGGCTCAATACCTTCGAGTTCGCTACAACTGGGTAGCCTCATCTAAACGGTCTTCAAACACCAATTCTTCAGCATATAAAAAGTTTAAGAGAAGAGGCGTAAGGGTGCTGAGAAAGTCCTATATCTAAAAGCGCGCTTAGCTTTGCTAATACGCCCGTATTGTAAGTAATATTCTATTATTTCCTCAAATTCATCTACGTCAAAAAGAGAATGTTATTCTCTTTCAACATCGATTCGAATTTGGCAACCGCGTAGCTTTCTTCGTTGTTTTCTAAATACATCGTACAGGTATAATTTTAAATATATTGGGGTGCAAAAATTATAAAGAAAAGTGCATAATTCAGCCATTGAGAGGTTATTATTTTTTTGCGAAAGGTATTCCATACATTACAAAAATCTAAATAATATAGCACACGTTCTCTTTCTTGTTCTTTAGTGGGTACAGGAGGCATTTCCACCTGCGAGAGAGCTGCTATCTTCTTGATTTTTGCTAAAGTTGTGATAAAAAAAGATAAGGTACATAACAGTCGTTATCCTCCTCTCTATCCAAGCCAAAAAAAGACCTATAGAAGTAGGAATCATTCGTTCGAGGAGAAAAATCGTATTCTTCAGCCAAAAAGATGTCGAATACAAAGTCTGAAGCTACCAAATAGCCCTTTAATCCACTATCAATAAGGTAAAGAAAAAGATCTTTTATAGGCACATCATAAGGGATAAGCGAATATTCAAACACATTTTTGATAGTATGTTCAAAAAAATAGGAAATTCAGCCGCCCCTTCCTTTACAAAAAGTATGAAGAATATCATTCAGACTTCCCTCCTCAAAAAGTTCTATCACACTTTGTGCCTCTTCAGTTTCTTTTGTAGGTATTCCAATCCTTCATTAAATCCATAGTTTCTAATTTGTTTTCACTTCCCAAAAAGCCATTTCGCTTACCATTTTTTTACGTTCGATAAGTCCTTTTCCTACCAGATTTGCTGTAATAGTCTTTACATTCCTATGTGCTTAGCAATAATCTTTTGAGTAGCGGTAGGGTGTTGTTGTAAGTATTGTAGCACTCCCATTTCTTCCAAAGTGCAATTCAAAGTGCAAATATTGCCCTTTGGAATTTCCTCTTTGCACTTTGAATTTCTTCACCTACTAATAAATACCTATTTTTAAGCTCATTTTTCTTCCCCTAAAAATTAGGTTTCTAAAGAAGCGTTCTAGATATTCAGTAGTTGCTATTATCCCTTTAGCAAGGTTGTTGTAATTGGCACGCACTAATGCGTTGCGAAAATACCAAGAATGATAGGCAAAGGCTTCATTGCTCATCGCAAAGCCAAAAGTACGCAAATATTGAATCGTGAAAACTGCCGTTGTACGCGTATTTCCCTCACCAAAAAGGGTGTATTTGCCAGAGTCCTGAGACAAATTTGGCTATATGTTTAATCGCTTCCTCCACAGGCAAGCCTTGATAAGAAAAAAATGCTTTTCTTGCTCAAAAATCATAGTCCAAAGTCTCGCGCAAATTGTGTGTACTGGCGTAGAGAACTGTATCTCCACCGAGTACCCACTCCTTTTTGGTGATATTGTAGTCGCGCAATTTGCCTGCAAACTTGTAAATACCGGTGAATAACTTGCGATGAATGCCTATATATGCCACTGGGGAAAAGCTAAAAGCCGACTCAGTGAGCAGTTCAGTGATACGAGCAGAGACTTTGTCAGCTTCTTCAGTGCGTTCTTCTGTATCATCAAGGCGTAAAGTTTTGGATTGGTAGTAACTATCAATGAGAAGCTTAGCTTCCTCAATGGTAATGTCCCCCTCAATATGTTGCTTAGCCGTTTGTACGAGATAAGCTGAGGGTTTCAGTCCATCTACCGCCTGCAAGCCAATAGCTGTCTGCCACGCCTCACCTTTTTTTCACGACGATGGGGTTCAGTTTCCCTTATATATTGCTCGAAGTCATTCATTGTACTATTTTTTTCCAATTTTTTTATCAATCCTTTACGCCTATAAAAATATCTACTTCGGAGGTATCCCTTGCTGAGACTTCTCAGTATAAAGTTCATAGTCATATATATAAGTGCGATTGAGTGTGGTGTCGTTGTCCCAGATATGTTGCCACATCACCCCTACTGCCTGAGGCATTTTCGCCCTTGGCTACAAACTTTTGAAAGGTCTGCTCAGGAAATTCCTACCTTCTAAACCGTCGGGAATTGTGCTGAGTGTGGTAACTTCCACTCCTATGATACAAGTGTAAGGCTCGGTATAGTCCTTTTTGGTAATCAGTGTAAATGCTGTAAATGGCATCGCTTACCTTATTAGGTATTTTTTTACCAAAAGTTGCTCGCTAAAAAAAGCGTTCCCAAAGGTTTCCGATGTCTTGCATCGCTTGTCCGTTCTGATTGGTAGTGCGTACACTAATTCCTATGATTTTTCATTTTTATATGATTAATTGTTATATAGAACATCACTCTTGGAAATATTCTCAAAAATGAAGGAATAATTTTTTTGAATTTTTTTCAAATAAAAATAAATCTTGTAGCCATTTTCTTGTCTTTTTTTAATGGTTAAACAAATAATTTTTAGTAAATTTCTAGTTTATATTGCGTCCTACGGACTTTATATTGTATCCTACGGACTTGATTTTTGGTTTCTACCGAGTTAATATTGCGTTCTATCGAGTTAATATTGTATTGTTTGGAGTTGATGTTAGATTATTTTTGAGAATCTTATTTTTGAGTTTACCAAAAAAATAGATTTAGTTTTTGATCTTTCTCTTTTATCAAAGCATAAAAGACTTTTTATAAAATGTAATGTATCTATGACAAACCATACTAACAAACCAAAAAAATATACTTATTACTATTTTTCCAAAAGATTAACTATACAATCAGATAAAGGTAATTGTTCTATGTAATACTTAAAAATTAAAAAAATCCAAGTATATATGAGTATATTGATATTATAAATGAAAGTAGGACAATTCTTTTTATTGTAATCAACAAATCTATTAAATGTTTCTTTTCTACTTCTCATCCAATTGATTGTTGGACTATTACCTTGTAAAAATAATACCAAGCAATGTAAGTAAAAAACCAAATATAGTTATACACAAAGCAGGTATTCCTTTCATAAAATCTATCCAATCTGATAATTTAGGAGAAAGGAAAAAAATATTAAAATAGAGAAAAATAAAACCTATGATAATTCCTCCTATGCTTTTCTTTCCAATAACTGTATGTTTTACCTAATATTTTCATAGCTAAAAAACCTATTAATAGCCTAATTTCTGGTAATAATTTATCGTATAGGCTTTCATACCTTCTTTACGTTCTCGTTGCTGTACGTCATTATGTATTCGTATTTCTGTGATTTCAAAAGATTCATTAAAAAGAGTCTGCAATAATATCTATGGTTCTACATTTCCTACCCTCCTCATTATCATAAGTATAACCTTCAATTTCTAAAGTTTGAACATTTTTTTCCTAAAAACCATCTATCTCTACAGATCATTCTCACAACATCTGTTAAACCTCTAATCATTGAACGACTTAATCCTGCTGGATTTAATTTCTTTTGTAATGCAATTTGTTCTATAATAACAGTATTAGCATTAGTTTGTACTCCTGCTTCAACTTGGTGTCTAACAATGTTATTGTAAATAGAGTCTGAGTTTTCAGTAATATTTCTTTTGCAATTCAATAGGATTGAATAGTTCTATTCTTATTCTTTTATACCAATCCATTTGAAGCATTCGTTGATATTCATTGGCTCTAACAATTACAGGAAAAATTTAAGTCAAAAAGAATATTGTTTTCATCTTCTTTCCAACAAGAAATGATAAATTTTTTTCAATTGATTTGGAAAAACAGCCATTCTTATTTATTTCATAAAGAAATACATTCCTTTCATAATCATAAAGGAAAAATATTTGCATAAGCAAATCCCTCTCGTCTTGTATCTATTTGTACAGAAGAATACACTCCCGTTTGTTTATTACGTTTTGGTGGAATATCAGAATCTTGTGTAGTTACTATTAAGCCTAAAATGCAATTTACTTTATTTGTATTAAGCAAGGATAGATCAAATATCTTTTCTCCTAAACGAAATTTTTTTACCATTCACATAATTTAAAAACATCTTTAAATGGTACATTTTGTTCTCCTTCTCTAAATGTCATTTTCACTGACAAAAACATCAATATTTCTTTTTCTTTGTTCTTGCCATAATGATATATAATTATTTAGTAATTGCTGATTTAATTAATATTAATAAGTTATTTTCCTTTTATATAAAAACACTCTGGCAAAGTTCATTTTTAATCACCTTTTTGTACCATAAACTTTTGCCAAAGTGCTGTGATTAACCATTAATCATTGTTTATACATCTTTTCCCTCAATTCTTGAATATTCTTGTCGTCCATATACTCATCAAAGGTCATATAGCGATCTCATGATACCATTAGGGGGTGAGCTCAATGATACGATTGGCGACGGTTTGCGAAAATTCGTGGTCGTGAGTGGTGAAAAGCACGGTACCTTTGAAGTTTTTTTAGTGAGTTGTTGAAGGCAGTAATGCTCTCCAAATCCAAGTGGTTGGTAGGTTCGTTCAGCATTAGCACATTGGCGCGCAACATCATCATACGGCTAAGCATACAGCGCACTTTCTCGCCTCCTGAAAGTACTTTTACAGTTTTTGAGGGCTTCCTCGCCACTGAAAAAGCATCTTGCCCAAGAACCCGCGCACGTATACTTCCTCACGCTCTTCCTCTGTTTTTCGCCCATTGGCGCAACCAATCCACCAAGGAAAGGTCTTGGGTGAAGAAATCGAGTTATCCACGGGCAGATAGGGACTGCGAGGTGGTAATTCCCCACGCAAAAAGTACCCGTATCGGGCTTGAGGTTGCCGTTGAGAATCTCATAAAAGGCAGTGGTGGCGCGTGAATCCTTAGAAATCACCGCTACTTTGTCGTCTTTGGCAAGGTTGATGTCCACATTTTGAACAATACCCTGTCCGTCGATAGACGTAGCGAGGTTTTTCCACGTGTAGGATTTGGTCGCCCTGCCTCACGGTCGCGCTCGAAAATGATAGCAGGGGTATCGGCGAGAAGATGGTTTGATTTCCTCGATATTGAGTTTCTCCAACATCTTCTTACGAGAGGTCGCCTGCTTTGATTTTGCCACGTTGGCACTAAAGCGGGCAATAAATTCTTGCAACTCTTTGGCTTTCTCTTCCGCCTTTTTGTTCTGTTGCGCACGCTGACGGGCTGCCAACTGACTACTTTCATACCAGAAAGTATAGTTACCCGAAAAATGGTTGATTTTTCCGAAATCAATATCCGAGATATGGGTACAAACGGCATCGAGGAAGTGACGGTCGTGAGAAACGACAATCACCGTATTGTCGTAATTAGCCAAAAAGTTCTCCAGCCAGCCAATAGTCTCGAAATCGAGGTCGTTAGTAGGCTCGTCCATTATGAGTACATCAGGATTTCGAAGAGCGCTTGCGCCAAAAAGTACTGCACTTTGAGTTTGCCGTCCATTTCGGACATCATAGTGTAGTGCATATCCTCTGTAATACCCAAGTTAGAGAGCAAAAGCAGCAGCATCACTCTCGGCATTCCAGCCGTTCATCTCGTCAAACTGCATCTGTAGCTCACCCTATACGCTCAGCGTGCTCATCAGAGTAGTCAGCATAGAGGTCGTCCATCTCTTTTTTTGACTTTAGAAAGGACTTTGTTGCCCATAATGACAGTGTCGAGTACGGTGTAATCGTCATAAGCGTAGTGGTCTTGCTCAAGCACCGACATACGTTTACCAGGTTCGAGGATAACGCGCCCCGAAGTAGGTTCTTGCTTGCCTGAAAGGATTTTAGGGAAAGTAGATTTGCCTGCTCCATTGGCACCGATGATGCCGTAGCAGTTGCCTTTGAGTAAAGGTTACGTTTACCTCATCGAAGAGGACACGTTTACCGAATTGTACTGATAAATTGGATACTGATAACATTTTTCTAGTTGTTATTAATTATTTTAAAAGTGCAAATATACACAATATTTGTAAGATACGAAAAATCTTAGTTCAAAAACTCATTTTTCAGCACTGACAATCAACGCCATTGATTTTTTTCAGCCTCAAAAGGATCTTTTCTTAAAATTGCCATACAGTTTAAGGTTTTTAAACCCTATTTTGATAAGCCAATCGGTGAGTTCGTTAGCAAAAAAATAGGCTGTAGTAACTCTTCATTTTCTTTAGTATCGTCTAAAAATAGTTTTAAAGATGATTTTTATCACTTTCATTTAGATAGTAAAATCGTTCAAATTTTTACCTTATCATTGGCTATCAGAGGTAAATTACCTAAATAATTACCTTTCTTTTGGGCAAAAATACTTCTGAAAAATTGACTATTTGCAAGATAAGTTTACCCTTTTGAGCAAGTTGTCCATAGGCTTTTTGCAAAAAGAGCTGTACAGATGTTTTACTATCGAGGTGCGGTAGCGTATTACCAATACAAACGATATTGTCGAAGATAGCCAGCTGGTCAATATGAAGCATATTAAGTGGTTGTACCACAATGCCTTTCTTGGCAGCTTCGGCAATGAGTCGCTCGCTAAGGTCAATAGCGGTAACCTCGTAATCTTGCGATAATAAGTGAGCGGTGAGGTTGCCCGTGGCTGCACCCTACATCAAGAACGGTTTTTGCCACATAGTTCACTAGCAAAAAAAGGTTTGGTGAGTTGGTGATAGCGGAAAGATATAATCGTATTTTTTTCCCGCAATTTCGTTGTAGAATTTTGACATAATAATGAATGATTAAAGATTAGTTATTAATGGTATAGAAACACTTAATTTATAGATATTTCTATATTCAGAAATTTCTTTTTTTGTTTTCTATATTCAAATCTTTGTTTTCTTCCAATGAAGGATAAATGATAAGACAGTCTATAAGTTCGTTGCTATCTTTTTAAGCCAAGTTTTTTTCATATACTTTTTGTTAGGCGAGCATAGCCACTTACTTGGCGGATGTCGTCTATCACTCTACTATCTTCATAAATAGGTTTATACTTGGCATCAATGACCATTTTGTATTCTGAAGTGTTGAGCAAGAAATCTAATTCGGTATAATCAGCTGTAAGATGATAGGTCACCGCTCTCTACCAAACTGTTCTTGTAGCTTTTTATAGACATATAACTCAAAAAGTTTTAGGGCATATCTATCCAAAAAAAGGCGGAATAGCGACTTTTTGTTGGGTTGTTTCGGTGATATTATACGAAAAAAACGCTTTAAGATATGCTTTCCGATGCGAATGGCTTCCTCATATTCTTTGAAAAAAAGTATTGGTAGTAAGTTTTTTTGAGGTTTTCTATATTAATTTCTTCTGAAATCAACTCAAAAATATGGGCTGCAATAGGTAATCAATTCGCAAATAGATTTGTCATTACCTGCAAAAATAATTAGGATGCGTATTCTTAAAACTGATGATAAATTGTAAAACTTTCTTTAAAAAAAGCGATTTTTCGAGGTTATCCATTCCAAACTCTTGATACCTACATACGTGGGCTGTGAGTTTGTTCTTAAAAACATTTTTGTTTTAGGTGTTTAGCTAACTGTATCTTACCTTTGATACGGCTATTAAGATTCTCTTCTAGAGTGTAGTACGATTTTTTTGAGTCCTTTACGCACAATACGCTTGAGCAGCAAAAAGGAATTGTACCATTAGAAAAAGGCGTGAGCGTGTCTTTTTGCTGTTCGATAGTAATTGGAGGTTCGTCCCAATAGATTTTGATGAGTTCTTGTGTGTCTTTAGGATCAAGCCCCGTAATGCTGAGAAGCATTTTTAGATAGTCGATTTCTGCCCATTCTTCCTCTTTGAACAGGAGAGCTTTCAGCTATCTGTTTTTTTATTCATTTTAGGCTCTATATATACGAATTTATGATGTTTTACCAACCACAATGCTCCTACATAATAGCCTGCCTGCAAACATACTTTCACCCTCATTTGTACGCTTAATTTCAAAAAGGATAGACAGGATTTCCTTTGTCTATCTTTTTAAAAATATACGGACAAACCTCAGGTATTGCTTCAAAGATTTTTTTAGCGCTTCCTTCCTTTTTGATGCTATAAGGCTTATGTTCAAGAAGCGTTATTTTCATTGTTGATAAGGTTATTTATAGTAGTTTCTATCCCTTCCCCTACGAGAATACCATCTTTCACATATTCGAGCAAAAATAGGCTTAATTTCGTATTTCCAACGGATGTCAATAGGAGTATTTTTAGTAATGAAATACGAATGCCCTAATTGTACCTCTTCTTTTTTTGAATTCAGGAGATAAATTAGTATTGAACAAGTTAGTTACTTTAGCAAAATAGTGTCCCCTCAAACTGATCGCCTAATTCATTTGTTAAATCTTTAGGCAAGATATTTACAAAGGCAAAGCGGCGGCGGATAGCATAATCTATATGCCCAACAGAGCGGTCGGCGGTATTCATCGTACCGATAATATAGAGATTAGGGGCAAAATAAGGTTGTTTTTCTCCCTTAATAGCGTACATACTTTGTACTGCTTCGCCACGGTATTCTAAGGCATAAATAAGTTCGCCGAGTACGGCTGATAGGTTTTGCACTGGTTGATTTCGTCGATTACAAGAAAATAAGATTTCTTCCTTTTGAAATCATTAGCCCATTTTATGAAAATAGTCAGTTATAAATTTCCAGCCCCATTTGTGATAGTTTTTTTATAAAAAAACTATCGAATTTATCATCTAAATTTCTTTGACAAAAATTCTTCAATAGGAATACCTGCTAAATTATGATTACCTCTACTTAAATATCGCAATTCGTTATTTTGTATAAAATTATATTTAAGTTCTTTCCCTTCATCAAAAATAAACTTCTCGCCCTCTTTTCTTTTTCTTTTTTTCAAGAAAATCTCTAAAATTTTCCCATTTAATAGGTTCTTGGAATGCTTTTTAAGGCTTTCTCTGCAAACTCAGCTAACACTTTATTTTCAGCTGTATAGATAATCCCGTCTCCCTCTTCGTTAGGTTTAGCGACTATTCCTCTTACAAAATCTTCGTAAGAGTAGCTGGGGTGAAACTGTATGAGTTTGAATTGCTCATTGTCCTCTAGCTATCATTTTCACCTAAACCTAATAACGCTTTAGCAATACATTTAGCCTCACGAGTTTTACCAGTACCAGGGGGACCTTGTAGGATAATTTAAGGCTTATATTTTAGAAGTTCTATCATATCTTTTTTTCTCTTGTTTATTTGTGTTTTCGTTCATAATATTTAGTAAGTATCGAGCTTTTTTTCTGATTTTATATCTGTAAGTGTTTTTGGAGGTAAATTATCATCAACATCCCATACTCCTTTTTTTACCCATTTAACTTTACGACAATGCTTGTATGCAGCTTTTTGTCATCAAAATAATAATCAGAGGTTATTTTGCCATAACCTAATAAAGTTTTTGTCCCTTTTTAGCAATGACAATATCGCCTACATTAATTTTATTTTTCTCCGTTGCAAAAATCATCAATAGTAGAAACCCAATTAGGTTGCTTTTTCTCCTCCTCCATAATTGTCTATTAGGGCATCGAGAATAGATTTTCTATCCGTGTAATTTTTTTCAAATCTCCCAATTTGTCCCAGCCAATAGCCATAATACCTTCATTATAAAACTCCCCCACTTAACAGCTTGTTCACCAGGACTATACAACCAATAACGTTTAGTATCTTTTATTTTCGTTATTCATATTTTGATAGACTGTCATAGTATTCACTTTTTAAAAGGAACAAAGGTAGCGATTTATTTTAGAATATACAAGAAAAAGACACTTACCCTTCGTTTATTGTTCGTCACATACTCAGCTGCGCCAGCTCGCCGACTTTCCTTAGCTTATCCTACGCTCTTCCTGTATCTATCCTATATCCATCTTATATCGAATGTAAAGAGTAAGTAAGCAGGAGAAAAATGTTCAGTAAAAAACACTTTGCCAAAAGTCATAAATTACGACCTTTGGCAAAGTGTTTAAATATGATTTAAAAACTTACAATTCGCGGAATGCTTTTATGTAGCAAACGGCGTTTGTCGTTGATAGGCTTCTTCCATAGAAATCATTGTTTCTGAACGGGCTACGCCTTGTATATCATCAATCATATAAATCACCTCTTTGGCGTGTTTGGTGTCTTTTGCTCTAATCTTGCAGAAAATATTGTACTTACCCGAAGTAATATGTGCTACCGTTACAAAAGGTATTTCTTCTAATCGCTCTAATACGAACTGCGCCTGATGGTTACGCTCTAAGAATATGCCTACATAAGCGATAAAAAGTATACCCCAATCGGTCATAATCGACTGTGAGAGTAGAACCCGTAATGATGCCTATTTCTTCCATTTTACGCACACGCACGTGCACTGTACCAGCCGAAATATTTAATTGCTTAGCAATATCAGTAAAAAGGAGTGCGGGTGTGTCTATCATCAAATCTAATATTTGATGATCTCACCTCGTCTAATTTGTATCTTGCCATAGTTATTAAAGATTGATGATTTTTATAATGCGCAAAGTAACAGTTATTTTTTTAATATTCCAAATAAAATAAGACAATTTTTAAAAAAATCACATTATTCTGCTACTTTGAAGTAAGGATTATGCAAATCTAACTGCTTTTCAATGCTATTTTTTTATCAAAAAGGAGGTTTTATGAAATTCATTAAGAAATCTTCTTTATGTCCGTATTTATGCGATAAATCTCCTATTTCAGCTATATAAGGCTCAAAGTAAATACAGTTGTCTTTTTAGCACTTCTTTATACATAATAGCTACCTCTGCCGTATGTATATTATCACGCAATAAAAATATCTACAAAGCACTTATCATTTTCTGGTATACAAAAGTAATCTTTATAATTTACATTTGTAAATTCATTATTAGCAATGCCTTTTTAGCCCTACGAAGATAGCTTGAGCAATATATTTTCTAGTCTGTTCACGGTTGTAATCATTAGGGAAGTGCCCAGCTTCAAATAGTATAGTAGGAGTGCCGAGGGCTGTATATCTATCGCCTGTGCAATTGATATTAAAAGCATCGTCAAAACGGGCTATTTGGTTAGGTATATCAAGGGATTGATACATCAATACAATTAGCTTCATAGCCGTCTCGCGCACTGGATTTATACTGCGTTCTTCGTTGTAAGCAGGAGCTAAAAAAGAGACAGTAGCTGGATTGGAGGTTTTTGCTACACTAAAGATAGTGCGCTGGTCGTGAAGATTGAAGCAAAAATCAGGTTGTACTAAATCATAAGCTTTACGCAAGCATTTACTTTCAGGTTGGGTAAGCTCGTAAGCATCTCGATTTAGGTCGATTTGATTGTAATTTACACGTGTAAACACTTCAGCACCGTCAGGATTGAGCATTGGGATAACGTAAATACTCAGATTCTTGGTAAAATCAGCTGTTTTTAGTAGCTCGAAGACATCAAAAAGAGCTTTAGTAGTGGTAGATTCATTGCCGTGCATTTGCGACCATATAAGCACTTTTTTAGTCCCTTTTCCTATTCTATAAAGATTGATAGGTGTGCCTTTTTACTGATTTACCAAGGGGTATAACCTCCTGAAAAAGGGTATGCTGCAAAGCAGAGGAGCTATCATTTGATAGTTAATATAGCGTCCGTGAAGTTCTGTTACCATAGTTATTGAAATTTTATAAGCTATTAAATGAGGCAAATATACTGATTATTTTTTTGTATTAATACACAAGTTACAAAAAGTAAAACACTGTAATTCATAATATTTTACAGTTGTGATTTAGAATTATTTATCCCGCTGGAGATTTTTAAATCCTGATGATATTATTAACTACAGATTAGCGACGTAACTACTGAATTTTATTAGGTTGTAATACAATAGATTATTTTTTTATAATAAAAAAATGTATTTTTTTAGCTATATCATTTAGTTACAGATATTTTGTAAATTAATACTTTATACCTTAAAAATAGTTGTGTTTATAGTTGTGTATCTCATTTTTGATTTACATTTTGTACATTCTTAACTTTTTCAAACGATAATTACAATGTTAAACACAACAGATTTTTGCACAAAGGTTACAACAAGTAATGGATTATTACGGACTTAATGCAGCTGCTTTTTGCTGATAGCTTAGAAATTCAGCGTTCAGGTATTTCGCATTTACTATCAGAGCGCAATAAGCCCAGCTTAGATTTTATTCTGAAGCTCATCGAGAAATTCCCTGAGGTAGATATGTATTGGATTACACAGGGCAAAGGAAGTTTTCCACGCAAGGAAGAGACACATAGCATTTCTCCTCGAAAGCAACCAGACCTATTTAGTGATATACCCGAAATAGAGATGACTCCTATCCCCTCGCCTACTGTAGCTGCTCCAGCGCATGAGAAAGCTGTACAAGAGTCTGTTACAGCTCCTATAGTAGAAGAAAAAAACTTTCTGTGCTAACAGATACGCACAAGAAGATTAAACGGATTATTTTTCTTTTTACGAGGACAATCACTTTGAGGTTTTTGATAATTAAACATTGCGAATTGGGAATTGTTTTGCTATCTTTGCAGCCTTTTAGAACACACTACTTATGGACTTATTTTCAAAGGAATTAGAACGACTGAACGCTCCTCAGCGTGCGGCAGTGCTTCAAAAAAGAAGGACCTATCATTGTAATAGCAGGTGCAGGCTCGGGCAAAACGCGTGTGCTGACCTATCGCATAGCTAACCTTATGCGGCAAGGGGTAGACGCTTTCAACATACTTGCTCTTACTTTTACCAATAAGGCTGCCAACGAAATGAAGAAGCGAATCGCCGATATAGTGGGCAATAACGAGGCTAAGAACCCTATGGATGGGTACTTTTCACTCTGTTTTCGCCCGAATATTGCGATTTGAGGCTGATAAGTTGGGTTTTCCGCAGAATTTCACCATTTATGATACGCAAGATTCGCAACGTCTTATCAATGGTATTATAAAAGAGAAGGAATTAGACAAAGATGTGTACAAATATAAGCAAATACAGCAGCGAATATCGTCTTTAAAGAATAATCTTATCACTGTGCGGGCTTATTTTAATAGTCCGGAACTAATTGAGGCAGATGCTGCTAGGGCGACAACCGCGCTTTGGGGATATTTATCAGGAGTATGTAGATAGGGTGCTTCAAAGCAGGGGCAATGGATTTTGATGATTTACTGCTCAGAACCAATGAGTTACTAAATGTTTTCCCTGAAGTATTAGCTAAATACCAAAAATAGATTTCAGTACATATTGGTAGATGAGTATCAAGATACTAACCACTCTCAATATCTGATTGTCAAGGCTTTAGCTGACCGTTTTTCACAATATATGCGTAGTAGGCGACGACGCACAGAGTATTTATGCTTTCCGCGGGGCGAATATCAACAATATTCTGAACTTCAAAAAGCGACTATCCTGAAGCCAAGGAGTACAAATTGGAGCAGAATTACCGCTCGACCAAGAATATTGTAGAGGCTGCCAACAGTGTAATAGAGCATAATAAAATACGCTTAGATAAGGTGGTATTTACTGAAAATGAGTTGGGTGAACCTATAAAGGTGCATCGCAGTGCTACTGATGCTGATGAGGGACGATTTGTGGCAGGGTCTATCTTTGAAAAATAAGATGCAGCATCAGTTACCTAATGGTAGTTTTGCAGTGCTTTACCGTACCAACTCGCAATCGCGTGCTATAGAAGATGCGCTGAGAAAGCGGGATATTCCGTATCGTATTTATGGGGGACTTTCGTTTTATCAGCGAAAAAGAGATAAAAAGATGTGTTGGCTTACCTACGGCTTATCATTAACCCCAATGACGAAGAGGCTCTGGTACGTATTATTAACTTCCCAGCACGTGGTATAGGTGAAACTACAATGGAAAAGCTCACTTTAGCGGCTAATCATTATAAAAAGTCGCTATTTGAGGTGATGTACAACATTAATAAACTACCTGACTTGCACATTAATAGCACTACTCGACAGAAGCTAACTGACTTTGTGGTGATGATACTTAACTTTCAGGCGCTTAACAAAGAGGCTAATGCTTTTGAGGTAGCAGAACAAGTAGCTAAGAAAACAGGATTGCTACAAGAATTTAAGAAAGATGGCACTCCTGAGGGGATTGCTAAGATGGAGAACATCGAGGAAATGCTAAACGGTATTAAGGATTTCGTGGCAGGGCAAGAGGATATAGCCGATAGCACAGGCAGCCTAACTGAGTATTTAGAAGATGTGTCATTAGCTACTGATTCTGATAAAGAGATAGGCGATGAAGACCGTGTAGCTCTGATGACCATACACTTGGCTAAAGGATTGGAGTTTCCTTATGTATATGTGGTGGGAATGGAGGAAGACCTTTTCCCCTTAGCTAAGAGTATACAATCGCGTGAGGAGTTAGAGGAAGAGCGTCGCTTATTTTTACGTTGCACTTACACGTGCCGAGAAGCAGGCCTACCTCACTTATGCAGAGAATCGTTATCGCTGGGGGCAGCTGCCGTCTGAACCTAGTAGATTTATAGAAGAAATAGAAGAGAAATACTTAAGTTACCTCACTCCTACCCTATCTAATCCTAACTATCGTTATAAGCCTTTGGTGAATAGAGATATATTTGGAGAAGCAGATAAGAGTAAGTTACGCCTACAAAAAGCCTATTAGTGGTACGCCTCCTGCTAAAAATGCTCCTACAGGTGAAGAACAGCAGAAGCTACGCAAGTTAAAAGCCTATCAATGCTATGCAGAGTCTAGCTAGCAAAGATGTTTATAATGGCTTAGATATAGGCACCAATGTATATCACGAGCGTTTTGGAAAAGGTAAAGTAGTAGGCTTAGAAGGCAGTGGTAATGATAAAAAAAGCACAAATAAACTTTTGAGGTAGGAGGTTTAAAAAAATATTCTACTGCGGTTTGCAAAACTAACTATAGTCAATTAGCTAATTTGTAAATTAGTCAATGAGTTAATAAAAAGAGTCTATTAGATTTTTAAACTAATAGACTCTTTTTATTTGCTAATCTGCTAATTGACAAATCGTCAAATTATCAAATTTTCTATCCTTTTCTTAATAGTTCTATAGCGTGATTGCGAGCTGAAGCACCGCTATTTTTTTACCTTCAAGCATTTCTGAAAGTTCTGTAATACGCTCTTCTTCTGTAAGAAGTTTTTAAATGAGTTGTAGTCTTTCCTTTGCTATCTTCTTTAAAGACCTTAAAATGGTAAGCTCCTTTTAGCTGCTATTTGCGGCAAATGTGTGATAGCAAAAAAACTTGTCGGTTTTGGCTCATTTGCTTCATAATATCACCCATCTTCTGAGAGATTTCGCCAGAAACTCCTGTATCAATCTCATCAAACATAATAGTAGGGAGAGCGGTATGTTCTGCCATAATAGCTTTGACTGCTAGCATTATACGAGAGAGCTCTCCTCCAGAAGCTACTTTCTTTAGCTGTCCAAATTCGCCACCCTTATTGGCAGAAAAATAAGAATGAAAGTTCATCATTGCCGTTAGCAAAGAAAGTATCAGTAGAGGTAAGAGTAATAGCAAAAACGCCCATTAGGCATACCGAGCTCGTGCATAAAGCTAGTGAGCTTTTTTTGTCGAGGGCAGGGATTACCTTCTCGCGCACTTTGTGTAGCTGGTTTGCCTTCTTGAGGGCTGCTGTATGTTGCTCCTCTACTATCTTCTTTTGTTTATTGAGGTCAATATCTACACTTTCTGTTTTTGATACTGCTTCTTCTAATTCTTGCTGAATAGTTATAAGCTCTTCTACTGTTGCTACACTGTGTTTCTTTTGCAAGGAGTAAATCTTATTTAGCTGTTTAGAGATTTTGCTCTAAGTTATCAGGGTCAGCCTCTATGCTCTCATCTATATCACTGATTTCTGAAGCCAAATCTTCTAATTCTAAGAAAGCAGACTCTATACGCTCATATAAATCACGGTAAAGCTGTTTATACTCAGTAAGCGATGAGAAAGAGCGCTTAAGTTCGCGCAAATTATTAAGAATACCTATATTTTCATCATTGAGTAGGTAAAGACTCTCCGATACATTCTCTTTTATATCCTCTATATTAGAGGCTTCCTCATAGCTTTCTTCTAATTCTTCTAAAATACCTTCTTCTAAAGTAACCGATTTGAGCTCTTTTAAGCTGATGCAGATTATAATCGTACTCCTTTTTGGCATTTTTTTCTGAAATTCAATGAGCTCTTCTAACTTTTTTTCTGTTCTTTTTTTGAGTAACTGGTGTAGTTGTACGTACTCTGTTAGCAATGACTTATCATTTGCCATTGCATCGATAATAGCAAACTGAAAGGAGGTATCACTAAGAGCAAGCGTTTGATGCTGAGAATGAATATCTACCAATACTTGTCCCAAACGAGAGAGCACCTCTAAGGTAGCTGGCACATCATTTACAAAAGCACGCGACTTACCTGAAGGCAATATCTCGCGCCTTATAATTGTCTGTGGGTCGTAATCAATGTCTAACTCCTGAAAATAAAGGCTGAAATTCATAGTTTTGCAATGAAAAACTCGGCTTCTATAATACATTTTTTTCTTCTTTATTGCGCAAAGCTGACATATCAGCGCGTTTGCCTAATATCAGTGAAAGAGCGTCAAGCATAATGGATTTACCCGAACCCTGTTTCACCTGTGATAATGATAAACCCCTCAGGGAAATCAACTTTTAGGTCGTCAATAAGCGCGTAGTTTTTTTATAGATAGTGCTGTGAGCATAGTCTTTATTTTATTTCATTCCACTTGGTCATTTGCGCTGGCGATAGCTTCACCAAGGCTTCTTTCAGCTGTTTAGTATCAAAAAAATAGCTCCTCCTGAAAAATAGCTGCTATCTCATCAGCTTTAGCATTAAAAAGGCTATCATAGCATAAGAATTGAGTCTTAAGCTCTGTATTTTCTCTAAAAAGTAATATAGCATTTTTGTATAGCCTCTTTGCCTTCTTTTTTTCTTGTGAGCTCATCACATCTAAAACCTAAGCGGTGATATTGATAATAAGCCTTATGGTATAAGTCGTAGTTCTCTGATATAAGTTCATTTATCAACAAATAACGATTATTCTTACCATTATCAGCCCAGCCTGCATAAGCACTATTCTGTGCGGCAGTGGCTATTTGCTTAGCTTTTAGAAAATATGGATGACCTATTTTGTCCGAAAAAGTATCTGCATCAAACCCTAATATCAGGTAGACATAATAAGCTACTACTGAAGTAAGATTCGATTCAAAAAGTATTTTCGTTGAAAGTCAGAGGTGCAAACTCTTGATAATCAAAAGCTACCTCTTTGTCTTGTAGGTTGAATACCGGTGTGTAATAAGCAGTGTTATACACAGGGCGTGACGACTGCACTAACAGACTTGCCTCATAATGTGAATTTTCTAACTTATTGATTACTAAGGTAAAACTACAGCGTATACGTTCATTTTCACGTACTTTTATATCTGTCCAGCGAGTTTGGTTGATAAACTCCTGCAATGATTTTTCTAAAGTCTTAAATACTGAACGGTTGCTTTGGTTTACCTGTTGTGTATTGACTGTCACTAAGGCATTAAGTTCTTGTGCCCAAGTGAGCATACCATATAGCAAAGCCCCTACAAAAAGTATTTTCTTCATATATTAATAAGGTATTTCCTCTGTGATTTCTAATCCGTAGCCCGACATACCTACGTAGCTGGCAGTACTCTTAGAGTTAGTGAGCAAACGCAATTTTCTGATAGATAAATCGTTGAGTATCTGAGCCCCCATACCTATATCTTTAGTATCTTTGTTTAGTTGCGGCAGAGAGTGTCCGTTTTGGTGTTCTTTCATCTCAGTAATGCGCTGCAATAGATTCTGAGAATATCCCTCTTTATTGATTACAATTACAGCTCCTTTACCCTCTTCGTTGATTTTCTTAAAGATACGCTCTAACGGATTGTATTTATCACCCGCTAATACCTCTAAAAATATCATTGCTGATAAATGACGAATGCACACGGGTAAGCACAGGCTCATCTGCTCTTCCAAGAGCCTTTAGTAAAGGCCAAATGTATCTGTTTATTGGTAGTTTGCTCATAAGCACGCAAGCGAAACTCTCCATACGGAGTTTGTAGCGCAAAATCCTCTTTCTTAATCACCAAAGTATCTTTGCGCATACGATAGGCAATAAGATCTTCTATAGAGATGATTTTAAGGTCAAACTTCTAGCCACTTCTACCAACTGAGGTAGGCGCGCCATAGTACCATCTTCATTTAGGATTTCCACCAAAATACCAGCGGGATAAAGTCCTGCAATGCGAGTAAGGTCTATAGCAGCTTCTGTGTGTCCTGTACGACGCAATACTCCTCCTTCTTTAGCGCGAAGCGGGAATATATGCCCTGGTCTACCCAAATCAAAAGGCTTAGTATCAGGGTTTACTAAGGCTTGTATAGTCTTAGCACGGTCAAAAAGCTGAAATACCTGTAGTACAACCATTACCTTTGAGGTCTACCGATACAGTAAACTGCGTTTCGTGCAGTACAGTATTGTTTTGCACCATCATTGGCAAATCAAGTTCTGCACAGCGCTTTTCAGTAAGCGGAGCACATACTAACCCCCTACCATTAGTAATCATAAAGTTGATCATCTCAGGGGTTACCTTTTCAGCAGCGGCTATAAAGTCACCTTCGTTTTCGCGGTTTTCATCATCTACTACGATGACTACTTTACCTTTTTTATATCCTCTACAGCTTCTTCAATGCTGTTAAGTTTAATATGGTTCATTTTATTATTATATTTTCCTAAAAAATTAACACTGATACGCGTGATTTTAGCGGTATCGTCTATATCATCAGCAGTCACAGTATCAGAAAGCCCTAAATTATTAGTTTTTAAAGTGGTTTTATCAAATGTAAAATAGAAATTTTGCCCCTTAGGAGTTACTATTACACTGCTAATAGAAGGTTCTATATCCAACTCAGGGTACTTCTCTTTTACCTCTTTAAAAAGTACTTTTTAAGCGATATTCCTTTATCTGTTGTGTATAATTCCGACAGTACGAAGACGCTTTCCACTACTTTTTCGTCCTTATCATTGGTTTTTAGGAGTTATTTCTAATAGTTCTTTCCCTTCTTTATTAAAAAAATAGTGATGCGTTCGGTACTTGCATAGCGCAATTCTCCTCTAAGTTAGAGTTTACAATAGAATCTTTAGCAAAAATAGAGTCTAATTTCTGTATAGGAGTATCTTTCTGAAGTCCCCCTACTCTATCATTGCTAATTAAAAACTCATTTTTGTTATCACTACAGCCTATGAGGCTTATTATAACCATAGTTGCGATAAAGTACTTTCTCATTATTTCTTAATAATTTTGTTTAATATTCCTAATACCCCTCTTACAAAGGTAGCGCTAGTAACCATTTTTTTATCAACGGATTTTGTGCTGAAGAACGCCTTCCCTTAGTCTGAGTAGTCTTGGGGGCAGACTGCTTTTTCAGTCGCTTCTTTTTGTTTTGCCTCTTCAGTGTGAATCTCATCTATCTTCTTGTTTAGCAACTCATAAGCACTCTCGCGGTCTATCACCTCATTATACTTGCGTGCTAATTCAGAGCGTGCTATCAGTGCATCAATCTCGGCGGGAGTAAGCACATCCATACGACTCATAGGGGCGCGCATCATCGTAGCCACCAATGGCGTAGGGATACCTTTCTCGTTAAGGGCTGTTACCAAAGCCTCACCCGTACCAAGCGAAGTAAGCGTTTCTGCAGTATCGTAGAAATCAGAGCTGGGGTAATTCTCAGCCGTTAGTTTAATAGCCTTGCGGTCTTTAGCGGTGAAAGCCCTAATAGCGTGTTGTATCTTCATACCCAACTGCGAAAAGAACTGCATCAGGTATGTCAGTAGGGTTTTGGGTACAGAAAATAAGCCCCACCCTTTTTGAACGTATGAGTTTTACGATATTTTCTAACTGGTTGAGTAGTGTGCGCGAAGCTTCGTTGAAGATAAGATGCGCTTCATCTATAAATATCACCAATTTAGGCTTAGGCTGGTCGCCTACTTCTGGGAAAGTGGTGTAAATCTCTGCCAATAAAGCTTAGCATAAAGGTAGAGAACATTTTAGGGCGGTCTTGTATATCCGTTAGGCGTATGATATTCACATACCCTCTCCTTTGCTATTAGTACGCAATAAGTCAGCAGGATCAAAACTCACCTCGCCAAAGAAACGTTCAGCTCCTTGGTGTTCAAGCTCTACTATCTTGCGCAAAATAGCACTAGTAGACGATTTTGATACTGCTCCGTACTCTTTTTCAAAGCTCGACTTGCCTTCTTCTGTGGCATACTGCAATACTTTCTTAAGGTCTTTAAGGTCTAAAAAGCGGCAAAGCGTGGTCATCGCAATATTTAAAAACCACAGCCAACACCCCTCTTGCACCTCACTAAGGTCTAAGATACGCGATAAGAGAGTAGCCCCAAACTCCGATACAGTAGCGCGCATACGCACCCCATTTTGTTCAGAGATAGTGAGCAGTTCAGTAGGAAATGCTTGCGGCTGAAAGTCCAAGCCTATTTTGCCAAGTCGCTCTAATATAAAAAGGCTTCACCTCACCCTGACTCACCTATACCACTAAGGTCGCCTTTTAAGGTCCATCAGCAGCACAGGCACTCCTTTTTTTAGAAAGGTGTTCAGCCATCACCTGTAGGCTTTTAGTTTTACCAGTACCAGTAGCTCCCGCTATCAGACCGTGACGGTTAAGGGTTTTCAGAGGAATATTTACGTATACCTTTTTCAAGTGGCTGCCCTTCATACACAGCCCTCCCACGGTAATATACTCCCTTTTGCAGGTATACCCTGCTATCATAGTTTCTTTAAAAAGCGTCTATTTTAGTCATCAGATGTTAGTGATTTTGTGATTAAGAATGGGTAAGGAATAGTTAATGCACAATTCAAGGCACAAAGGTACAAAAATAATTATCAATTAACAATTAACTATCCGCATTTTTTTCACGAAACTACTCACTGTAAGCCTATGCACCCCAAGAATACGCCCAATAGCCGAATACGATACTTTTTTTCTCTAAAAGCTCCTTAATCTGTTTTTTTCCTGTCCGGTGAGTTTTGTTTTAGCGGACTTACTACCTTTAGGGCGACCAAGAACTACTCCCTCTGCTTTCTTGCGTGCCAATGCCTCTTTGGTACGCTGACTAATAAGGTTACGTTCAATCTCAGCAGATAGCCCAAAGGCAAACGCCAACACTTTGCTATTAATATCGCTCCCCAAGCGATAATTATCTTTAATTGTCCACACCTGAATATCGCGGTTCATACACTCATTAAGCACCCCCATAATCATCAAGAGGTTACGCCCCAACCGCGACAGCTCCGAACAAATAAGCACATCGCCTTTTTTTCATTCTTTTTAAGGAGTTTACCGAGTTTTCTATTCTCTACTCTTGTCATACCCGAAATAATTTCTTCTACCCAAACATTAATAGTTAGGCTGTTTTTTTCTCACAGAAATTACTAATTTCAAAACGTTGGTTTTCTACGGTTTGTTTATCGGAGCTCACCCTGAATATATCCATAAATCATTGTATAAGTAAATTTAATATTAGTCTTTTAATATACAAATTTTGTAGAGAATAATCGCATAAATTAAATAATATAGTCAATTTTAGTAGATAAAAAGTTAGGTATTTAGGGCAAAATAATTTAGACAACTCTGGCTTTGATATTGTTATTGGTAACCCTCCGTATGGAGCTGACATTGATAAGTTAGTCCCTATATTTAAAAATTATATCCTCAAACTACTAAGAGTTTTAATGAGATATATAAACTCTTTTTTTAACAGAGGTATTAATATTTTAAAGGAGAAAGGAATTTTAACTTATATCACTCCTAATACATATTTATTACAACCGAGGTATAAAGATTTACGTAAATTTTTTTATTACGATATGATTTGAATATAATCATCAATTTAGGTGAAAATGTGTTTAATAATGCAGTAGTTTCTACTGCTATTATACTTCTTCAAAAAGAAAAAAAGAAAGCAGTAAAAATAAAAAAATAGCAGACCTTTCTACAAACTCAAAAATTTTTTTAGGTTCATTTGATAAAAATAGTTTTCTCAGAGATAGTACAAACAACTTTTTAACGATACTGAGAGCAATATATTTGGTATGAACATTAGGAGAAAAAGCAGAAAATGAGTATTCTTTAGGCGAGATAATGGAGCTAAAAAGATGCAGGGAATTAACTATCAAAGAGTAAATGTGGGATTATCTGATAAAGGGAAATCAGATTTATCAAAAACGTCTTTTATATAAAGGAGAAAAAAAGAAACTGAAAGTGATAAGGAATTTTGGAAAGGAGAAGATATTAATGCTTATTATATCATAGAAAATACAAACCGTTTTGTAAGAAATGATATTAAACTCAATGAAAATGAAAGAGTCATTTTAAACAGAAAATATTTTAAAATAATTCCTAAACTTATTTGGAGACAGACAGCTCAATATCCTATTTGTACAATAGATTATATAGGCATTTGGTTTGGACGAAGTATTCAAGCAGGAATTATAAAAAGATTCTTTTTATTAATAGAGTGTCATATGAATATCTTTGTGGTTTATTAAATTCTAAATACTTAAGGTATCTATATGAAAATAATGTAAGAGAAACAGGAAAAAGTATTCCCTCAAGTAAAATTAGAAAAAAACTAAGACCTTTATCTATTATTATTTCTGAGAATCAATCTCCTATTGTTAATTTAGTAAATGAGGCTATTAAGGCAAAAAGAGAGAATCCTAAAGCTGATATTACAAATATAGAAAGCCAAATAGACATTTTTAGTCTATAAACTTTATAACCTAACGTATGAAGAGGTAAAAAGTAATAGACCCTAATATTGAAAGTATTATATCAAAAGAAGAATATGAAACAAAAAAAGTGAGTTAAAAAAACTCACTTTTTTTGTTAATCATTATCAGATAATCTAAATTCAATTTCATAGTTTTTTTATAAAAATCTGTTTCTTCTTGAGTAAGACCATACAAAGGACAAATAAGATCGTCTATTTGATCAATAATATGTTTTGATTTTTTTGAATTTTATACTCTTTAAATTCATTGATATGATAGCTTGAAGCCTCTGTTACAGTCTTATTCCTAGCATTATTTTTCTATATCAGCTAAGTATTTTTTTGATAAAGTTTTTTTCTAATGCTACAATATCTTTATCACTAAGATAGGGTATTGTAAAATTCTCTATTTCATAACTTTTCCAATTAAGATTGTCAGAATAAATTTGATAAAACCAAAAAGAAAGATTACTACTTAGTATTCCTCCAATAGAATTAGATAATTTAGAAGAAAAATAACAGCATTTTTTTCCGCAGAAGAACCTGTTGAATAATTTGTGACAACTTTAAAATATCTTCCTCCTGCAGCTCTATAATATATAGGACTTCCTTTCTCTGAAAAACATTGATATATAGTTTTTTTGATTTAATATTTTTGTTAAAATATTTCTTTCTATATTATAACTGATCTTTGGAATGCGTCCTAATAACATTAGATCTTTTTGTTTCAACAAATTCTAAGTTATTAATAAGCTGTTCAAGATTAAAGTTTTTCCTCTTCTATACATTTTAGTAGATAAAATGCTCTCACAAGGTGTATTTGTTTTTACAAATTGAATAATAGAAGTATTTACCATAGCATTTTTCAAAAAAACAGGTTTTAGGACGAACCGCATAAGAGGATAGTTTTATTGCACTACAATTGTTGCTTAATAGTTTATGAATTCCTGTTACAGCTTCGCTTGATGTAATGGATATGGGCACTATAAAACCCTAAATTTCCTCCTTTCTTTAATAAATTATAGCCTAATTCAATGAAAAGTGTATATGTGTCTAATGAACCTTTTTGTACCCCTTTAATAGTTTGAGCTGATATATTTTTTTCTTTAAAATCTCTTTATCTTCTTGTGAAAGCTTAGCTCCATACGGAGGGTTACCAATAACAATATCAAAAGCCAGAGTTGTCTAAATTATTTGCCCCTTTAAATACATCAGTAAAAATAAGTATGCCAAAGAAAGAAATAAGGATTAGCACAAATATCTATATTTGTCATATCTATTTTAGGATATGATTGGTTTATTTGTTGTCTGATATTTTTTTATCTATTTCTTTACGAATAGTTATTTTTTTCTTTTGGAATTAGTACAGCTAAAGTATCTTTTGATATAATTTGATAAATCATTTCGATGAACATCAAGCATTTTCATCAAAAAAATTGTAATTTGTGCTCCTGCTTCTTTTTTTCTGATTTAACTTTTTGTAAGTTCACTCAAATCTACTCCCTGATAGCTTTCTAACAAGCTATTCCCTTGCATAATCTTAAAGTCTAAGTTTGGAAGTGGCTGTGGAAGTTGTTCATCTACTACTAAACTTAACCAAAAAGCGCAAACGAGCTATGTCTACTGCACCTGCATCAATATCTACTCCATAGATATTTTTCTCAATGATATGTTTTTTTAATCTGAGCATCAGTTTGTTCTAGAGTTATTCTTAATTGTTGCAAAGTGATTTTGATATAGTATATTTCTTGCAAAAAGTCCCATAGGGAAGGCCCCAGACCCAATAGCAGGATCACATATTTTTACATTTTCTAAAGAGGTAGTAATAACATCCCCTTTTTTTCTATCACATAGATTTTTTTCGTCTTCATTAAGTGGTTGGTGCTCTATTATTTTTGTAATAACATCTTTGGTTTTTCTGATTGATTATTATCTGGAACTATTTTAGAAAGTAAAAAGGTTTTTAGACTTTCTTTGCACATATAATGTACAATTTCTTTAGGGGTGTAGAAAGCTCCTTTATCCTTATTGTCTTCCAAAAAGGTTTTCAAAGATATGCCCTAGCATCTCAGGGTCTACAGCTACAGTATGTTCATTAGGAGCATCTTCATAGACGGTAAAGTTGTAGGAGTTAAAGGTATCAAAAAGTTCAGTAAAAATAGAGTAAGGCAAATTTACCTTATCAAAGGGTTGGTCTTGTGTTTTATCAAATAACCCACCATTAAGATAAGGAAAACGCAAGTCATTTGTTTCACTCTCTGACTTTTTTTATCTGTAAAACATTCAAAAAAATAATGGTACCAAACGTTTTTCATAAAAAAATAAGGTTGGTCTTCTTTAGGTGTTTCTTTTGTACAATTGATATAGATAATCATAATTACCTTCTCCCCAATTTTTCCCTTAGGCACGGCTAACCAGCCTTTCTTTTTGTATAAAGTACAAAAAGACAATACGCCCCATCATCCGTTTTACAAAAATCACGGACTGCTTTTTTTCATTTCCTCTAAAAAGATTTTGAAATTCTCTATTTTTTTAAATAGCTTGGTTTCACTATCAGGATGTGGCATAGGATAATCTTTATAGCCCTTATAACCATCAAAAATTAGGGTGTGGTTGATGTTTTTTTATTCTCGATATACTTATTTCCCTTTTTCTCGTAGCGAACTCCTGTAATATGTTGTACAAAATCTTCATAGATATCCTTATATCTATCAAAGAAATCATTATTAAGTGCCTCTACTGCGAAGGCATTTTTAAAAATCTTCTAACGAAAGTTCTTTTCCTACTAAAAAGTTGAAGTCTATCTGTGGCTGTTTTTGTCTTTTTCTCCTTCTCCTAACAAGTAGGTGAAACGTTTTTTTCATTCGTAATTTCCTTTAATAATCTTACCTTTCTCATCTACTTCTTTTATAATTTCGGAAAATATATGACAATCGCCATTTCTTTTTCCTGTACAAAAACTACCAACACACCATCTACGTTATATTTGTAGATATTTTTTTCATCAATTGGCGAAGCTCCTACTTTGTTGCGATATAGCAACATATCTTCACTAATATTTACTTGGTAAATACCAATAAGCCTCCCTTCGTTAGTTTCATAACTTCCTAATTCATAAGCTTCTCTCACTTTTTCACTTTTTAGGAAGCTCTATTCTTTGAGGTTTTTTGCAATATAACTCCTGTACCTGAATTATGAGCAAAAAGTTCTTTCAAGAAGCTAATCCAATCTTCCTGACGATAAGGAGATGAGAGTATTTGTCTTAAATCTTTCATACTATTTAATAAATGTTTCAGTGATTACTATTTTCAGGTAATATATCCAATGCGTTTTCCTTATTATTTTTTTATACTATCAAAAGATGATACTGCGTATTTATTAGCTAAATTCAGAATAAGTTGCTGTACATTTCCAAATGTTATTTTTTTGTTTATCTAACTGCTGTTTTATCTTCTTTATATCAGTAGGTATATTTGTAAAAGTACCTTTGTCAATAAGTTTGATAAGCTGATCGCAAGCTATTTTTTTAGTTCTTCGTTATTTAAAGTTCCTTTTATATCACGTAAGAATTTTTTTAGCTTGCATTGTATTTCCATCTGCTTTATCAGTCGGAGTTACAGTTTCAATATTAGCTTGTATGGTATCATCTTCAAACTTATTTTTGTGCCAAATTTACATCTTTATAATGAGATGCTGGCACCTCAAAAACCTTTTCTCCGAAACAGTTGCTTCAAAGCGTTCAGCTGCTTCCAAAAAGTCAATACTTTCTATTTTTCTTTTCCATTTACTCTATAAAAATTCACTTTTTATAAGGTGATTTCATAAAAATGATAGAACCATTTTTACATCATCAAATGGAGTGTTTTTCGTTTTTTACGAGCTGTACGGGCTTTGAAAGGAATGTTAGAAATACGTTTAAATTCCTTAGGGTTATTATCTTTAAATTCACGGATAAAGCGTAGATAATGCAAACGTTTGTCTTCTTCTCCTTCACCTCCTTCTTTAAAAAAAGCTCAAATTGTTCTACTAATTCTTCTTTAGAGAATACTTGTGCATCTTCTCCAAAAAGCAGAATGGAAACCTTGCAGTTTGATATAGGCTTTTTGTATATTTTATTTCTTCATCACCTTGTGCTGAAGGGTAAAAAAATAAAGTTATACACAATCCCTGCTTCACTTCCTATTCGGTTGATACGTCCAAGTCGTTGCATTAGCTTAGTAGCATTCCAAGGGGTATCATAATTTAACAATACATTGGCACGATGCAAGTTGATACCCTCAGCAAGCACATCGGTAGTAATGAGTATTTGCAAATCATTTTTTTCGCTCTTTTTGTATAGTTAGCATCAAAATTAGCTTGAATATCATCAAATATTTTACTTCTATTTTCTGAAGAAACTTTCAATATTTTGTTAGAGATATTTTATTTGAAAGTTTTTCTGTTAAATAATCAGCTGTATCATTACTTTCAGTAAAAAAATAATTAACTGTTGTGAAGGATTCTTTTCTTTATCAAGTAAAGTACTATTTAAAAATGCTAAATAACTTATCTATTTTAGGGTCATTCTTTATCTTTTTGCCATTTTTTTCAAAAAAAGCGTTTTCAGTGAATTTGCATCCTTTTTAATCCTTCTAAGAGTGCAGGATCAAAAATCATCTGCCGAAAATATATTATTTCTTGCATTTTTGTATTTTTTTCTGAAGGATTATTTCTTCTATTTCCTCTTCCGAAAAACCTTTTTCATATAGAGTGTTGATATTTAAGTCAGGCGCAATATAAACTCTATCATTTTCAAACATTTCAATCATCCGTTGGGTTGATTTCAATAAGTTCTCTAATGTTTTCTTAAATGCTACGAAACTACTTTTCCAAACGCTTCACCATTAAAGTTTTCATAATACCCGCTAACGATTGAGATACTAATTCAGCTTTTTTTCATAGTATTTTTCTTGAATCTCTTTGTTCAAAAAATCGAATAGCCTGATAACGATAATAACCTATTTTATCATCATCTGTTAAGTTAAATATTGTATCATAAAACAATCTACCAAGAGGAATATCAAATTGATATTCGACAGTTTGTAAAGGTGCAATTTCAGGGAAAATAATACCTTGATCTTTTAAATCATCTAAATATTTAGGATATTTCTTAAGGTCTTTTTCGTGTTCTGCGCACTGTAATCTCAGCTATTACTTTTTCACGAATTTGCTTATAGATACTCCTTACTTTTTCCCATATCAGGAGTGGTAGTATTCATAATATCTTTGTATTCACGAATCAATGGAGCAAAAGAAGTTTTTGCAAATTATTTATTTTTCTAAAGTACTTGTACGAATATCTTGGAATAGTTGTACTTGATAATAAAGATCTTCCGGACGGTTATTAAGAGGGGTCGCTGAAATAAGTATTACTTTTTTTCTTATCTCCCTCTATAAGTCCTTCCGCTTTTCGTGGAGTTTTACAAATTCGTTGTAAGTAATCAAAACCTTGCGATCTATGATTGCGATATTTATGCGCTTCATCTACTAAAAATTAAATCATATTCGTCTATTTCCCAATAGTTATCTAAATCTTTTTCATCTACTATTTTTATTGAGACTACCATTAGTGATAAACTTAGTATTTTTATCTAACCTAAAAAGTTTAAAAGTTTGCTTCCAGTTCTTTTCTACTGCTGGAGGAGTAACTACTAATATTTTAGTTTGTGCAAAAACCATTAGCTATACAAAAAAACGTTTAGCTATCATCGAGGCTATAACTGTTTTTCCTAATCCAACCACATCAGCTAAGAAAAAACCATTGTGTTTTTGTAGCATTTCAAATCCTTGGTTTACAGCATCTATTTGATAACTTAACTTTTTGTAGGTTGAAGGCAAATCACCCACTGTATTAGGATCGTAATCAATATTTTTCCAAAAATACTCTATAAGTAGTTTTATAAATATTTCAAAAAGGAGTAAACGCTTGTCCAATATAAGTTTTTCTTAATTAGTCCTTCTACATCAGCAGGAAGTAATATATCAGAGTCTTCCCATAATTTATCAAATTCTTTTTGCAAATTCTACATCATCAAAAATCTTTTAAAGCTATATTCAATTCATAGTTAGGAGCTTTTTTTACTCACCAATACCTGCATCAGTAAGGTTAGAAGAGCCCATAACTACCCAACCATCAGTATATTCACTATGTTCTTTTTGGTAAAATAATATAGAATTTAGCGTGAATAGATTGACTATTGTGCACCCTTACTTCAATGCGCTTATCTACAATATCTTGAATAAACTGCAAGATACTTTCTTCTACTTCTTTAGAATATTGAGCTTCTTTTACATCCTCAATAAACCACTTTTCAAACTCTTCTTTAGTTTTATCCGAATTTTTAAAGTAGAGAATTCCTCTTTTTGAGCATCAGCTATAAGAGTATCTACATTGATACCCACTAAGATTTTAACTTCTTCTACTTCTTTTTAGTATCTCACGCATTTTGAAGTAGCCTGAAGAACGAAAAATAAGCTGAAACAGCTTTAAAAAGCTACTGGTTTCATTGCTTTAATAATTCCTTCAAACTTCTTGAATAAGGTATTCCCTTCGATATTGGTAAAAAACTTTTGAACTCATAGTATTCTTTTTCGTTTTTATTTTCTTTTCTATCTGAATTTTAAATCTTTATATGCTTTTTATCAATTCCTAATAAACCTCTATCTCTATTTTGCAAACTATTCCCCGTGTAGATAGCAAACCATCACCACCATCACACTTATTGGTTCTCTAATAGTCCTACCTGTATAAGAAGTCGAGTCTACAGACTCAACGATAAGAGGATTCATATAATCCGATATCGCCATATTATAAGTTGAAAAAACGCTCCTTCTTTTTAGCTTCTTCGCTGTATCGTTCGTACTGCAGAAGGTCAGCAAGAACCGTTTTAGCATAAAGCGGTAGCCTCCTTAAACCTATTTGTATGAGTTACCTATTATATTTTTACTTGAGCCATTGATGATTAATTGTTGTTATTAGTTAAGAAAGCCACAAAGATAAAGGGGTTATTTTTTTAACCCACAAATAAAAAAATCTCTTTTTGCACCCCCACTCGTCTCACAATCGCCCGTGCGGCTCGCACCCCAATCCTCCCAGCTTTCTCAGCCCTCCCAGCCTTCCCAATTCTCCCAGATTAACACTTTTATTAAATATCTTTCAATAATACCTTAAGTATAGATTAAGTATACACTAAGTATAGATTAAGTATAGAAAGAGCGAAAAACCAGCATTATTAAATCGATAACAAAACGACCAAAACATTAAGAATAATGCAATTTTTATAATATCTGTATAATCATTAATAACCGACCACTTGCTGCAGCACCTCTAATGACTTGATTTCTTTAAAATTAGGGATAATGCCACTGATAGTATTTCAGCAGTTGCACCAAAAGGGCATTCCGGTCTTCGTGGTGACTCTTAAGGGTATTGAGTTCGCCAAAGGGCGTATGTAGCAAGGTCGCCAGCAAGCTAAGAGTATGCCCTGCTATGTGATGGGGGTGTATTTTCAGTAGCGGTAAATACCCCCTCTTCAATGTTGAAATAAGGCAAATGGTCGTGAGTAGTGTCGGGATAAAAACCTAACAGACGCGTAAGCGACAGTAAGAACTTCAGATGAAAAATGAGGATTATAATCGGTAGTGTCTAAGCGGGTATAGTTGCTCGCTAAGGAAGTCAAACAGAGGAATATCAGGGGTATCAGGCTGACATATCTGGGCGCATACTTCTGATAAGAAGATAGTTACCACGCTCTTATAGGGGTGAGTATGTAGGGTGCTGTAAGGGTGTATTACTTTAGCTTCTTTGATATAACTCAGCGCCCCTCTTTGTAGGTCGCCACAAGGGGCTAACTGTGCCAATGGCTGAAACAACCCTACCTTTTAGCGCACTTTTAGAGGGCTTAAGAATACCTTTTTAGCAGATAGCTACAACCGCCATACTCACGCGTAAAACACCTGACAATAAGACTGTTGTCAGCATATTTCATTGCAGAGAGCACAAGAGCAGAAGTTTTCTGATACATAGTGTAATTAACAAATTAGAAAAATTAGCAGATTAGAAAAATTTGTGAGCGCAAAGATATAAATTATCTGCTAATTTTCTAATTATCACATTTGCTAATTCTCAAATTTTCTCATTAGCAAATTGGCAAATTGGCAAATTAGTTCGTATCTTTTGCCCCCAAATGAGTAAGAAAAAGAATATTATCATGAAAACGTGTCGGTTATCGATGCGGGTGCCAAGGGGAAAAGCGTAGCTAAAGCCCCTGATGGGCGCGTTATTTTCGTAACTAATGCCGTACCTGGCGATGTGGTCGATGTGCAGACTACTAAAAAGAAATCTGCTTATTATGAGGGGTTTGCGGTGAAATTCACCAGCTGTCAGCTGAACGCACTACCCCGTATGTTCGCATTTTGGCTATTGTGGAGGCTGCAAATGGCAAGATTTGGCTTATCGAACGTCAGTTGTATTACAAACAAAAAGAAGTAGAGAACAACCTTGTGCGTTTGGGGCGCATCGCTATTCCTCAACTGATGCCTATCATTGGCTCAGATGATATTTATTTCTACCGAAATAAGATGGAATTTTCGTTCTCTGATATGCGCTGGCTTACTCCTGAAGAGATTAAAAAAGCTGACGAAATAACCGATAGAAACGGACTAGGATTTCATATTGCAGGAGCTTGGGACAAGGTATTAGATATAGAAAAAAATGTTACTTACAAGCCGACCCATCTAATGCTATCCGATTAGAAATCAAACGTTTTGCTTTTAGAAAAACGAAATGAGCTTCTACAGTCCTCGTATGCAACAGGGACTATTGCGCTCAATGATGATAAGGCTGAGTTCTACAGGCGAATTAATGGTTGTAATACAGTTTTTAGTGAAGATGAGAAAATTGAATTACTATTGGCACACTTAGCAAGCTGTTTCCCTGAAATTACTTCGTTGCAGTATTGCATCAATAGCAAAAGGCAACGATGCGCTATACGACCAAGATATAATATGCTATAAAGGGCAGGACTGTATTTACGAAGAAATGGAAGGCTTGTGCTTCAAGATAAATGCAAAGTCGTTTTATCAGACGAACTCTAAGCAGGCACAACGATTGTATGAGGTAGCGCGCGACTTTGCCGACCTTAAGGGCGATGAGCTGGTATACGACCTTTATACAGGCATCGGGTACTATTGCGCAGTTCGTAGCCAAACGCGCCAAACGAGTAGTAGGGGTTGAGGCTGTACCTGAGGGCGATTGCCGATGCAAAAAGCCAATGCTGCAGCAAATGGTATTGACAATGTTAGTTTCTATGTAGGCGATATGAAGAATGTGTTCAACGAGGCGTTTATAGCGGATAATGGTATACCTGATATTATCATCACCGACCCGCCGCGAGACGGTATGCACAAAGATGTAGTGGCGCAAATACTGCGTATTGCTCCGTCTAAAGTAGTGTACGTCAGCTGCAATAGCGCTACCCAAGCCCGCGACCTTGCGCTGATGGATGAGCAATATAAAGTGACGAAAGTACAGCCCGTAGATATGTTTCCACAGACTTACCATGTAGAGAATGTAGTGCTCTTAGAAAAGCGATAAATAGATTTATCTGAGAATAATAAGCTCTCCGTTTTTATCAAATTTGATAAGACGCGAGGGCTTTTTGGTGCTGTATCATCCTGACGATAAGGCACTACATAATCGCAATGCTCAATGAGTGAAGCGGGAATATCAGCAAAGCACAGAGGAGTAGGCTGCCCACTGATATTAGCAGAAGTAGAGACGATAGGTTTCCCGAAATGGGCAATCATTTGCTGACAAAAAGGGTCTTGCACAAGCCTTATAGCTACTGTATTATCAGCGGCAATAACGTTTGGGGCTAATAATTGAGGATTTTCGTAGATAATAGTAGTAGGTTCATTTATTTTTTTGCAGATAATTGAGTATGTTTTGAGGTAAATCAGCTATATATTCTCGTAGCATCGCTATACTACTGACTAAAAATGATGAGACTTTTGCTCTCACTTCGCTGTTTTATGGTGAAAAATACGTGCTACTGCAGTCGGATTAGTGGCATCACAACCTATTCCCCATACAGTATCAGTAGGGTATAGTATCACCCTCCTGCTTTTAATATTTCAGTTATTTGCTGGTAATTTGGCATTAGTTTTTGTATTTTTTTGCCGGCAAATATACAGATAAAATGCTTACTTCTATCATATCATTCTTTAAAAAGTTTTTCATTTTTCAAAGGAATACTCAAAACAATAGCAGTGCTCATACCGCTGGGCTTAGGCTATGCTTTTGATGTATTAGAAATAGGACTACCTATTGCTCTGAGCGTGGTAGCTATTTCTCCTAGTGATATCCCTGGTAATCAACAACACCTATACGGAGGTTTGTTGGTGGCTACTTTGTTGGCAGCTGCCAGCTCGGCACTGGTCAATCTCACCGCTCCTTATTGGTATCTACTGCTGCCCACTATGTTTGTGCTCACTTTTGGCAATGCTTACATTTCCTTATATGGGCATCGGGCTACGATGGTATCGTTCGCAGGATTGTTCGAGATAGCCTCTACTTTAGCTCACCTCCAAACAGGCTGGAATATTGTGCTCTATAGTGGCTGTATACTATTCGGTGGACTGTGGTACAGCGGCTTAGTATATATCTTCTTAAAAAGTACGTCCGCGTTTATATAGTGAACAGTTATTAGGTAAATGCTTTGCGCTGACCGCCAATTTCTTTTTCTATCAGAGCTGATTTATTAATATCTGAAGATAGAACTGATGGGTTCAAACAACTCATAAACCTACAGACAAGCCTAAATGAAAAACTACGAAAAACTACGCGAAGCCGTATTAGACTCAGAAGTAAAATCAGGTAAGACAGACTACCTACAACGGCAATTCCTGATGTTTATAGAGTTGGTAGATATTTTTGAATTAGCATTAGCAAACCCTGTTCAATATGAAAAAGTAGATACACTTTTTGCGCAACACAAAGCTGATTTTGAGAAGTATGTAGCATTTCTTAAGGAACTGGCAGAAGAATTGAAGCGAATGTCAGAATATATAGGGTCGCGCAAGCAGATAAAAGCTTAGCAATAGGCTAAAGGAACTGCTTCTAGAGGCTAAAGAAACGAATGAAGTACTACGGAAGCGCGCAGAAAAACTCTGAAGAAGATAGAGAGCGTTCACTTATGTTGCGCAATTTCTATATTTACATAGAAAAATCAGTATCATTCAGTTGAAAAATATTCGCTTGATATTTGAGAATTATTATAGTAGTGATGCGGGAGTACGCGATGAGAACACTTACCGAAAGTTTGTGAGTTATCAGAACTACTCGTGGCGGAGGCTTAAAGACCATATATCGCTACAATCCACCTTTTTTTAGGCACGCTATGCGCCTCTCAATAGTAGTGATATTAGGGTATCTGATAGGCGAAATCTTTACTATTAATAATGCATACTGGATAATCCTCACTATATTTATCATTATGCGTCCTGGTTTTTGGTATTACGCAAGAGCGGTCGCTTAATAGGGTGTATGGCACTATTATAGGCGGAATAATGTCTTTTGCGGCTATTTACCTCCTTCCCTACCCAAGTTTATACCTATATATAGCTATTATTTGTATGCCAATAGCCTTTGGTCTTATACAAGAGAACTATATGTACGCCTCTATTTTCATTACTATTACGGCTATTTTTATCTTTGCGCTTATCACCCCCAATGTCTATGATCTCATTTACGACCGACTATTAGACACGGTTATAGGGGTAGCACTATCATTTATGGCTAATTATCTTATTCTACCTACGTGGGAGCACAATACTTATCGACAAGCGGTAACAAAATCAATAAAGGCGAATATAGGGTATTTAGAGCAGGTAAAAGTAATTTTTAATACTGAAGAAGGTATTACTACTGCTTATAAAGTATCGCGAAAAGAAGCGGTATTAGCACTTTCTAACCTCAATACTACCTTTCAGCGAATGCTACAAGAGCCTAAGTTTATGCAGAATCGCAATCCTTCAATATATGGTATTATAGTGATACAGCAGTCGTTTTTTTGGCTTCGGTAGCCTCTTTTTGGCATACGGCTGAACAGTAAGAAAGTTACCTTCCCCAAACCAGTGTTCAACAAGGCTATAGACAGTCTCATACAGTCACTACAGCATACCTTAGCTCTACTCACTCAGCAAGCTCCCTCCCTCCTTCTATCGATTATAAAGCCCCCATCGACCAACTACAGACAGCTGTCAAAGAACTGAGTGAGCAACCTACTGATACTGAAAAATCTCCCTATTTCAATGAGAGAGACTCAGTTTTACTTAGAGCAATTTAACTATCTATTTGGCTTAGCTAAGAACTTAGAGCAAGGAGTTATTTCAGTTAGTAAATAAAAAAACAGGCTACCAAGTAGCCTGTTTTTATTAAAACTTATAAATATCATATACGCTCTACAAATAGTACAGAGTCTTCTATAGAAAGTATTTTTACCATTACATTCGAGGGGATACGTGCTCCAGTGGTCATAGCTTCAAGCTCGTGCATTGTACCTCTTACACTAATGGTTATCTTGCCTCTCCCGATTTGTTTTTCAGGTATAGGCACATATACTTCAGCCGTTTTTCCTATAGTTTCAGAGAGCTTAAAAGTATTATCTTCTGAAAGCCTCATCAAAGCTCTTATAATCAGAAAGAAAAATAAACAAATAATCCTCCTACAGCTACAGCTAATAGTATAAGTACCGTTTGGTTAGGTATAATTTTATAGAATGAAATACCTGTCCAACTAAAAACCTAACAAGAAATTCATTAGGTTGCGGAAAGAGAAAAGCTGAAAAGGAGCATCTCCTCCATCAAAAATCGCCATCAAAGTCGGCAGAAGTACCATCAGAGGCATCAGTACCTATAAAAAGTAAGCACCATCTGAATAAGGAAAAATGATAGTAACTGGTATGGCTACCAACCAAAAATCCTCTAAGAAGTAAGTCAAGATTGTTAAAAGCTTCCATATATAATTGTTTGATTACTAGTATTTAACGTATATTTTTAGAATCTACTCCTACATCTATAATCGCCTGACGTATATCAGCAAAGGTTTGTAAATTAGACTTCCTTTTACTAAATCATAATTATTACCTTTCTTAAGGAAATAAATTAAGTTAGCTTGTCCGCCAAAAGAAGAGGGGTTGATTTGCTCTATTGAAGTCCCTTTCTTTAGAGCTGTAAAAACTACTATATTGCGTCACACGGTCTTCTATTTCTTTACGCTCCTGATTAAATTCATACATTATCAAACTCCAATCTTTAGCATCTAAACGTTTAAGTTTTAGCTTTACTCTATTCACTATTTCCTCTGAGCAAGATTGAGAATTAAAACGTTTGAGATCAGCTATAAAGTCATTTGTTAATTTAGCATTAGTAACTTTAGGTTTGGGTGTATTCCTATTATTTCTGATAATAGTTTTAGAAGGACGTATATCGCTAGTCTCTTCTGTCTTGTCTGTTGGAAGCAGGAAGCAGCGTAGAAGCCTCTGATGTCTGAGCAGAAGTAGCTGTTTTTCCTGCTTTTAGTCTTTGGCACAATTGAAGGCCTTTTTTTCTTTAGTTTTTGAGAGTTTATAGCAGTAATTTTAGGCACTTCTTCTACTTCCTCTTCCTCCTCACGGGCTTTAGTTTGTAAAATTATACCTTGCAGATCTTTCTGATAAGAGATAAGCTCACTTTCTCCTCCTTTCATATAAGGACTTAAAATGCTATCTACCTGTTCGCTGTTATAAGCTGAATAATCAAAGTCTTTTAAGAAATTATCCCATACTGCTTTTTCAAACTCAGGGCGGAGTGTCTCTGTAAGGTAGTGTTGCCTTTTTAGCTTCAGCTAAGAACAGAGTCCCTTTAGGGTCAGCGTGGGTATCTTTCCAATGAATCACATTAGCAAGGAAAGAACGTGCAGGCGAAAGTACCTGTACCTTAAGAGTATCTTTTGTTCCTTTTTCTACCATTTGTGCCAATGAACTTAGCTGTGTCTTTACTAAGCGAAAGCGTATCTTTTCCCTCCTCAGCAAAATCAATAATTACTTTGGTTTCTGTAAGTGGGAAACTCTTCTTCAGCTGTATACAAGTATTATCTATTTCTATAGGTACGTTCATCTATATTAGTCAGAAAATGAATGTCGCTTATCTTACTTTCTGACGAAAATGCTACATACGCCTTTACAGGATCTTTGAGCATAGGAATATAAACCAATAGCCTATCCCCACTAATGATAGTATAAAAGACTACTATTGAAGCTATTTTTAAGCCAGAAAAAGCGCGAGCGGTGCGGTACTACCCTTCATCATCTTCTTCTATTGAGCCATTCTCATCTACTACAGCTAACTGCTTAGAAGTAGACATTTTAGGGCTCTCAGAGGCTATCATATGCAGATTATAGCTATCACTAAGTTCAAAGTTTATCTCTCACTCTTTGATATACTAATTGTCTTCTGATTCTCCTGATTTTCAAACTCAAAGTGATAAAGATGCTCTGGCAATACTATCTCTATAGGCGAGTCACTGCGTAGTGTTTTACTAAAGAGTACTCCATTTATTTTCAGTGCAATAGCTACTATTTTATTTGACACTATAGTAAAATGGTACTTTCTCAAAAAGGTACGATTAGTGGTACCCTATCATCTACCATATAGTTACTCTTAAATACAATACCATTATAGCTTAGGTTAAATATATTACGGGCCTCCTCTCCTTTAAGCGAGAAGTAACGTCCTTTATTATCTGAAGAAAGTTTTGCTTTTGAAATTGTTACTCTCCAATGAAAGAAAAACTAATATACTTCTCGTATTCACGTTGAGGAGTTTCTACATACACTTTAAACTCCTTATCTACAAAAAGAAATAGTATCTAAAGCGTAATTATCTTCCACTCGTTTTATGTATCCTTTCTTGATTCCTTTTTGATAGTATCATGAAAAGAAAAACATCTGTTGGTAGCGTGATTTTTCAAGTAATAGTTCTATAGTATCATCATCTGCAAAAGATTCATTCGCGTAAGTAGCACTTATATCTTTCCCATTCTTCATAAAGGCTAATATCTTCAAATTAGCCTCAGAGAGTAGAAAGTGAGCACTCTTTCCTGCTGCAGTTGCTTTGGCTGTACCATAAGTCTTCTGAGTAGCATACTCTGGAAACAAAAAAATCAATGCTATAAGCACGTGGATCTTCTACAAACTCCTTGCGTAAAAACACCGCATCCTGAATATTCTCAAATTCAGGACAATAAGGCATATTGAAATACTTATCTACCCTCATAGACATCAGTATATGAAAAATACTTTTTGGCAAATAAGGTAAATCTAATAAACAAGATTTTGAATTGTTCTCTTCTGCCAATTGCTTTTCATAACCACGCAATAAGTTGAAAATAAGGAAATATATCCTCTTTCTCATTGGGTATAGGCGTGTTATCATTATAATTTATATGTTCTGCAAAGTACATATCCATCAGAAGATTTAGTACTTGCCTAACTCCTTTCCACTGTAAATAATGTGGTATGTAAAGAGAAATAGCTATATACACCCTGCTCTGTCCATTTATATCGCAAGATGATCTATACTGGGTATATATCTTATAATTTTGAGTAAACTGCAACGTATAGAAATCCACACGAGGAGTGTGAATACGTATAAAAGCACTAATATCTTTCAACCTGTCTTTTACTTCTTGTAGTTGAAAGTTCACACCCTGTGAGGCTAAAAACCTTACAGCCCTGTTTATATCCCCAAATAGTGAGACCTATGGTGTTGATTTTGGATTCCATTAAACTGAAAAATTGCTAAAAAACTGGCACAAAAGGTATGCACTTTTTAAAGACGCAAATAATATGTGTAAAAAAATACCCATAAAAACAAAAAAACACTTTATATTACTCAGTTTTTTGTCTTATCATAATAAAAAAATACCTACAAAGGTCCCCTTCATAGGTATTCAAAAATTATAATTGATATGAACTATTTTTCTTAAAAAGATAAGATATTAATTCTCTGCAGCAGCTTCTTCAACTACAGCTTCTGCTTTTAGGAGCCTCTGCCTTCTCAGCAGGTTTAGTTTCTACTTTAGCTACTTCAGCTACTACTTCAAAAGGAAAAATCAACGATTACTTCGCGATGTAGGCGTATTGCAGCGTTGTATTTACCTGTACGTTTGATAGTGTTACCAGCAATAGAGATAAATTTCTTATCAATATCGTGACCTGCCTTAGCTAATTCTTGAGCTACATCACCATTGTTGATAGAACCGAACAATTTATCACCAGTACCTACTTTAGCTACTATCTTCACCGCTAATGCCAATAGAGCTTTTAGCTGTTTTTCTTAGCTTCATCAATGATATGTTGCTCTTTGAATGCTTTTTGCTTCAAGTTTTCAGCTAACACCTTTTTGCTGATGGAGTAGCCAAAATTGCAAACCCTTGTGGGATTAGGGTAATTACGACCATAACCGTTTTTAACAGTTACTACATCGTCTTTAAACCCTAAATTATGTACGTCTTGTTTTAATATAATTTCCATATTTCTACTCCTTGTATTATTTTTAATAAATCGGCTACGTAAGGCATTAATGCTAAATGGCGTGCTCTTTTTACAGCAGTAGCCACTTTACGTTGAAATTTCAATGAAGTACCTGTAAGTCGGCGAGGTAGTAATTTACCTTGTTCGTTTACGAACTTCAATAAGAAATCAGCATCTTTGTAATCGATGTATTTGATGCCCAATTTTTGAATCGACAATATTTCTTTTGTTTAGATGTGTCGATGTTTAGTGGAGTAAGATATTTGATGTCTCCTTTTTGTTCTACTGCCATTTTCTTACGCTTTTTAGTGTTTAACTTTGCTCTTCTCTTTTTCAGCCCACGCGATAGCGTGTTTGTCAAGTTTTTACAGTGAGGTAACGCATTACACGTTCATCACGTCTGAACTCTAATTCAAAGGCATCAATTACTTCACCAGCTACTTTAAATTCAAAAAGGTGGTAAAATCCGCTTTTTGTTTTGAATAGGGTAAGCTCAATTTTTTTCAAGCCCCAATTCTCTTTTTGATACAAATTCTGCACCCTTGAAGTAAGAAAATTTTTCAAACTTTTTCTACTGCTTCCTTTTATCTGTGTTTCAGATAAAACAGGGATTCAAAATGAAAACAGTTTCGTATTGATTCATAAATAAATTGATATTAATTCGGCGCAAAAAGTACTACCTTTTTATTAACTGCCAAATTTTCTCGATATTTTTCTATTTTCCTCGCTATTACAGCTGATTAGCATAACTATCAAATAAATACACCGGTAGTTTTTCGCCTTCAAAAAGTAGCTGATTCTAAATCTTTTAACACTTCATCTTTCTTGCCCACTACTATAATTCTCATTTGGTTGAGTTGAAAAATACTTTTTCGGCTACTCGTTGTACATCTTCCTTAGTTACAGCATTGATATTGGCGATATAATTCTTATAAAAAAATAAGGCGATAGCTGACGTGCTTTGATATTAATGGCATAATTGGCTATAGTTTGTGGGCGTTCGGTAGCCAGCACAAACTGTCCTAAATATTGCGCTTTTAGCTTGTGCCAACTTCTCCTCGCTAACTGCCTCGCACCCTAATGTGCTTTACTTCTTTTAGAGTTTCTATTACGGCAGGGGCCGTAACTGCATTGCCTACACTGGTTTTGATATTGAAAACACCTTTAGTCCATTTATCAGTTTTAAAAATAAGAAGAAGCCCCATAAGTATAGCCGTTTGCCTCTCGCAAATTCATATTGATATAGCTACCAAAATCGCCTCCTAATATACTGTTGGCTATAAGCATTGCAAAATAGTCAGGGTCATTCATTTGCAAGTCTATTAGGTTAGTGATGCGTATTTCGGACTGTACTGCATTAGGAAGGTCGATAAGGTTTATTTGCGTTTCAGGTACGTTTTCAGGCACATAGAGTGTTTCTTGAGGGGTACTGACAGCCTGCCATTCGCCAAAATAGCGACTCACTAAACGGTATACTTCAGCAGGATCTACATCGCCAGTAATAACCAAATAGGCATTATTAGGTACAAAATGGGTATGATAATATTGGTGTACATCTTTCAGGCTAAGCGCTTTAACGTTTTTCTCTGTTATATACTCCATATGATGGGCTGTAGTAAAACGCAAAGTCTGCTGTACCCTGCTTGCTGATTGCCTCTGCATTATTTTCGTTAGCTCTAAGACTTTGTATGATACGCGCTTTTTCTCTTTCCATTTCCTCTTCTTCAAAATTGGGGTGCAGTGCTGCATCGGCTATAAGTTCGAGCACCCTAGGGAAGTATTTTGAGAGCATTTGTGCCGATACTCCATTAGGCAGTATTGAAATATCAGCTGCCAAATAGTCTATCTCTTCGTTGAAATCGTCTTTTGGGTATAGAGGTTGACCCACTACCTGCTAAAAGCGAAATAAGGTCGTAGACCCCTTTTTATCGCGTTCGAGAGTAGGAGGGTTCATCTAATGAAAGTCGCAAACTGACTTGTGGAAGTTTGTGATTTTCAACAATAAGCAAAGGTAAGTCCGTTAGGCAATATATGAGTGATAGGTGTACCCAAGTTGATAATAGGAGCTTGGGCAGGCATAGGTTGTTTTGAGCGATTCATCAGTGTATTAGTTAGTGGGTAAATAATCGAGTTCGAGACGTTTGTTTTATCTAAATATTTGCGGGCGGCATCGCGTATCTGTTCGCGCGTGATACTGCGGTATTGGTCTATCGCCTTATTGATAAAGTGAGTATCATTATAAAAAGTATAATGGTCTGCCAATGAAAAGGGCTATCCCTTCCATATTATTATGCTGACTCACAAATTGGGCTTCTATCTGGTTTTGTAGTTTTTCGTACTCACGCTCGCTAATAAGTTCAGTTTGTAGTTTTTCTATTTCCTCATCTATCTCTTTGCCCAAAGTATCTAAACTCACTCCATCCATCGGTAGCGCCCCCATTATATAGGTACCATAATCCTCTTGGGCATCAGAGAAAGCTAACACTTGCAAAGCTGTTTGGTGCTCATCTATCATTTTCTTGTAAAGACGGGCACTCTTGCCATCGGTCAGCAGATATGAAAGCATATCTAAGGCAAATGAATCTCTATCCTTCATAGCAGGAGTGCGATAGGCATAGAGTTTTAGCGGTATTTGTATATTAGGATCGTAATCAGTAGCCTTAATAGTCTCGGTTATAGGCGCTTCTTCTATCTTACAGCGGTGTATCTTCTCGCCTGTATTGGGGATAGTACCAAAATACTGCGCTATCCACTGTTTAGCCTGCGTTTTTATCAAAATCGCCTGCCAATACTAATACTGCATTATTAGGATTGTAGAATTTCTTTTTAAAAGCAATAAACTCTTCGAGTGTTGCCGCATCTAAGTGTTCTATTTTACCAATTACGGTGCCGGCATAAGGGTGTTTTTAAACAGATGCGGATTGATAGCCGAACGATACATTATTTTACCATAGGGAGCATTGTCTATACGCTGGTTTTTCTCCTCTTTCACTACCGCATTTTTGAGTGCTAACCCTATTTCATTGATAATGGGGTGCAACATTCGTTCAGCTTCCATCCATAAACCTAATTCTAAGTTGTTAGAGGGAAATACCTCGTAATAATAAGTTTTATCTTGGGTGGTGAAAGCGTTATTATGCCCTCCGTTAGACGATACTATATCAAACCATTTGCCGCGCCCGATATGCTGTGTTCCTTCAAAGAGAAGATGCTCAAAGAAGTGCGCAAAAGCCCGTACGTGTAGGGTCTTCATCTTTTGCCCCTACGTGATACATTACCCCAATAGTCACTACGGGTGCTGAATTATCCTGATGTAGGATAACGTGTAAGTCATTGTCGAGTTTGTATTCTTCAAATATAAATTCTTTTGCCATTATAATATTTGATATTTGAAAAACTTTTGCTTGAGCTAAGAAAACTCAAGCAAAGTTAAAACAAAAATATTTTATTCTTTATAAATGCTTACAGATTAGCATTGATAAGTTCTTTGATTTTAGCCTCAGAAGGACGTGGAGCAGAGATGCTGATAATCTTACCCTCTTTGCTTATTAAGAAAAAGCGCGGAATACCTGTGAGGTCGTAATTCTCAATAAAGTCGCGGTGAGCACCGAGGTCGATGTGAAGTTGAACACCTTGCATTTTTTTCTTCAGTTACCATAGCTTTCCAAGCCTCTTTATCTTTTATCAACTGATAGGCTTACGAAAGTAATGTCTTTACCTTTGTACTCTTCTTGTAACGCTTTCATAGCAGGAAGCTCTTGCAAGCAAGGTTTGCACCAAGTAGCCCATACATCTACATATACTAATTTACCTTTTAGGCTTTCGTAGTTTACGGCTTTGCCATTGATATCTTCAGCTTCAAAAACCAGCAAAATTACTACCTGTTTTAGTTTTCTCAATAGATTTCAAACGTTTATCAAGTTCTTTTTATAGCTGCAGTATCTTTTTACATATTCTTTGATAAAACTTACCATTTGTTGGTTAATTTCGTCGGCATTACCAGCAGATACTCCTGTAATAAAGTAACGTGCTAAGTCTTTTTGATACTAGCAGATTTAAGTCCTTTTACGTGGTTCATCAGTTTACCCCCAAGGGTTAGCTGCGTTATCGTCGTACTTATCAAACAAATTGTTGAGTACCAACTCTTTGTAAGTATGAAAAGTATTGTAATCTTCGGCGTTATCATAGTCTAACTTAGCTACTTCGTCAGCAAACTCTTTTGGTAGTTTTACTTCTTCGCCAGAATAGCGTTTATGAGCTCTTTCGTAAACACTTTTAGCATAAAGCATTTCGTAGTTGATAGCTTTTCTTCTTTTTTTACAAAATCCTTAGGTAGGTCTTTTGCTTTTTCAAGAAGTCAGTGTATTTGGCAGCGTATTGTTCAAGACCTTTTTAAACTCTTCAGGTTTTTAGCAAAAAGTTGTTGTACATCTTCTGAATTTTGCAATTCCATTACAAAATCAGCTTTCTTTTGCAAGTAAGCACTGGCTATAGTATCTTTACCAGTGAACTTAACAGTGAGTGGCATTTTAGATAAATCAATATTAACACCCAATTCATCACCTTGCTGTAAGTAAAGCGGAATTTGAATACCCTGAGGGTCTATAAGGGTATAATAGTTGGTAGGCACGCGAAGGGTATCGCGGAAAGTGCCATCAGGCATTAATCTTTATGGGACTTTCTACCCTCGCCTCCTACTAATTTAAGGTCAAGAGGCATTCCGTTTAGACCGTCTACTTTACCGGTCAGTACAATGTAGTCAGCTTTGCTTGAGCAAGCCGCCAAGCCTAGTGTGGCTAATGATAAAATAAATAGTTTTTCATTATGATTAAATATTTCAGATTACAAAGGTACAGCTTTTAATCTACCAAAAATTAACAATTAGCATTATTAATAAGTGCTTTATTTATGCGTTTTAGTAAGCCTGCCCCCTCGTATATAAAGCCGGTGTAGAGCTGTATGAGTGAGGCTCCTGCAGCGAGTTTTTCTAAAGCGTCTTCCTCACTAAAGATACCTCCTACCCCAATGATAGGAAATGTGCCCTGACTCTTCTCGTGCAAGAAACGTATCACTTCCGTAGAGCGTTGTTTTAGAGGTTTTCCACTAAGTCCGCCTGTTTCTTGTCGGTTAGCCGATATGAGGTGCTCGCGTGCAATGGTAGTATTGGTAGCAATTACTCCTGCTATATGCGTTTGTTGTATTATCTCTATAATGTCTAACAGCTGGTCATCAGTTAAATCAGGAGCTATTTTTAGCAAGATAGGTTTCTGTTTAGCTTTCTGATTGTTAGCTGTTTGCAGGGTGGTGAGCAATGCCTTTAGCGGTTCTTTCTCTTGCAAGGTACGCAAATTGGGGAGTGTTAGGGCGAACTCACATTGACCACAAAAATAATCAACATAGTTAAACAGCGCTTCAAAACACGCCATATAGTCGTCTACAGCCTGCTCATTAGGAGTGACTTTATTCTTTGCCTATATTGCCGCCTATCAGCACATTAGTATTCTTTTTAGTCTTTCTACGCTGCTGCTACTCCCTCGTTATTAAAGCCCATACGGTTGATAATCGCTTGGTCTTCTATAAGACGAAAAAGCGTTTGGGTGGGTTGCCCGATTGTGGTTTGGGGAGTGATAGTACCAATCTCTATAAAACCAAACCCCATATTAGATAGTTCTTTGTATAGTTTGGCATCTTTATCTAAGCCCGCTGCTAAGCCCACCGGATTTTTAAAGTGTAAGCCAAAGACTTCTCGATGTAGTGCAGGGTGTTCTACCTGATAGATAGCGCGAATAAGAGCTGGCACACCAGGTAAGCGATGTATCCACTTTAGATAATTGAATGTAAAATGGTGAGCCCTTTCGGGGTCGAGCTTGAAAAGCAACGGACGGATAAGAGATTTGTACATAACACTAAAAAGAAGGTCAAAAGATAAGCCAAAGCCCTCCTTAACCTCCTAAATAATTTTAAATTTTAAAACACTTAAATACTATAGCGAGTGGGGAGAACAGGATTCGAACCTGTGAAGGTAAAACCAGCAGATTTACAGTCTGCCCTCGTTGGCCGCTTGAGTATCTCCCCTTTGTTCGGAAACGGGTGCAAAGGTATAGCTTTTTATATTGCAAATTTTTAGTAAACTTTTTCAAAAATTATATTTTATAAATATTTATTTTTCGATAAGGGGTTCGGTAATCCTTCGGTGATCCTATAGTGTGTGTATATCTAAAGTAAAGGGAAAGTACAGAAGATCTTTTTACCTTTACCGTTATGATATTATTATCAAAACTATTATCTTTGCACCCAAAAACAGTATTATGAACTTTAACATTACCCCAATTGGCTATCTTGAAACACCTTTTGAGACAGTAAACAATATGCCTATACAGCCTTCGGTAATTGCTTCTTCGCAAGGGAAAGCTGTATTATACGATGAATTTGCTACGGGTCTTAAAGATTTGGACGGCTTTTTCGCATATTATTCTCTTATTCTTATTGCACAAAATAGAGGGCTATCAGCTAGAGGTAGTGCCTTTTATGGACGATGTGCCTCACGGGGTATTTGCTACTCGTTCGCCTAAACGCCCCAACCGCATAGGTATGTCGATTGTAACGTTGGAGCGTATTGAGGGTAATGTTATTCACTTTTAAAGGAGTGGATATGCTCAATGGAAGTCCGCTATTAGATATTAAGCCTTATTATTCTTATTTTGATAATCGCCATAACGTTCATAATGGTTGGTTGGAAGGCAAGGTACTAACCGCTAAAAGACTAAAAATCGGACAATAGATTTGAAAATTAATGACAAGTAGCAAGCAATATGAAAAATAAATAAACGCAATATGTGGCTAATAGGGCTATTGATAGGGCTAATCGTACTATGCTTGTTGTCATTAAGCGTAGGTAGATATCCTCTGCCTATGAGCGATATTCTCGCTTTTGTTTTCGGACAAAAAGGTTGTTGATGAGCATACAGCCTTGCTGCTTACGGATGTGCGCTTGCCTCGTATTGCTGCGGCTCTTTTTGGTAGGAGGAGCGTTATCGGTATCGGGGGTAGCTTATCAAGGAATGTTTAAAAACCCGCTTATCAGTCCGGATATATTGGGTGTAAGTTCGGGGGCAGGCTTTGGAGCGGCTTTGGCGATACTGCTTTCGTGGAGTATGTTAGGAATACAACTATCGGCTTTTGCCTTTGGATTGGCCGCTGTACTCATAGCTTTGGCATTGAGCAAACGCATCAGCGGAGTACATAGTCAGGCATTGGTACTGTTGCTTTCGGGCATCATCACTGGAGCTATGTTTGGAGCATTTATATCGCTTACTAAGTACATAGCCGATGCTGAATATAAATTGCCCGACATTACCTTTTTGGCTGATGGGCAGTCTAACAAATGTAACCGCCACCCAAGTGCTCACCATTGCTCCTATCGTGCTATTAGCAGTACTACCGCTTTACTTTTTCGTCTTGGCGACTGAATGTGCTTTCGTTTGGCGAAGATGAAGCCCACACTATGGGCGTACAGGTACAGCGGTTGCGCTTGGTGGTCATACTCTCAGCTACACTGCTCACCGCTACAGTGGTCTCTATCACAGGATTAATAGGCTGGATAGGGTTAGTAGTGCCCCATATAGCACGTTTTATCATAGGGTCGGACAATCGGTATTTACTACCCGCTGCCTTTATGTTGGGTAGTAGTTTTCTTTATCGTTATAGACCTGCTATCGCGTACCTTATCGGCACTCGAAATTCCTTTGGGTATCATTGCCTCTATCATAGGAGCCCCTATCTTTTTCTTTGTTCTCAAATCAGTTAAAAAGCAAGCAAAGTGTATGGGAATAACAGTGCGTAATTTATCAGTAGGCTACCAAAAGCCTTTTGCTTACGGGCGTGCATTTCACCTTACAAAAGGGAGAAATACTATGTGTTTTGGGCAGAAATGGGTCGGGTAAAACCACTTTATTCAAAAACCCTTTTGGGGCTGCTACCCAAGCACGCAGGTGAGATACTTATTGACGATGTGCCTCTCAATTCTCAAAAACCCCTAAACACCTCGCACAAAAAATAGCTTATATACCCCAAGCGAGGAAGATAGATTTCGCGTTTACCGCTTTTTGAGGTAGTGCTTTTTGGGCGTACCCCTCACCTGCCCTACTTTGGATTTCCTACAGAAAAAGACCAAGCCATAGCTGCTGAAAATGATGCAACAGATAGGGTATATGGCACCTAAAAGATAAGGCTTTTCTCGCAGATGAGCGGAGGCGAACAACAACTTACTATCATAGCAAGAGCCCTCACCCAACAGCCTACCTATATAGTTATGGACGAGCCCACCTCGGCACTTGATTTTGGCAACCAACTGAAAGTGCTGCAACAGGTGAAAGCCCTACAAAGTCAGGATATAGGTATTATTCTTTCGACCCATAATCCTGACCACGTTTTCCTTTGTGACTCGAAAGTAGCGGTAGTAAAAAGACCATACTATAGCTGCGCTTGGCAGTCCTGATGAAGTGATGACCGAGGCATTGCTAAAAGACCTCTATGAGGTAGAAATAAAGATTATTAATCAAAAACAGAAAAATATGTTTCCCATTGTAATAATTGGTATGGGTCCTGGCAACCCCGAGCTGCTTACCTTAGCTGCTAAAAATGCCCTTGAGGAAGCCGATGTTATCCTCTTTGATTGTATGCCTGATGATACATTGCTGAAGGCGTTTCAGTTTAAAGGCAAAAATCATAGCCATTGACAAGAAAAATCGACCCTACCGCTATGGTAGACACTATGGAAAAACACTACCGTGCAGGCAAAAAAAGTATGTAGGCTAAAAACCTGGTGATGCGCTGATGTTTAACGGAGGTGGTAAAGAAGTGCGTGCGCTAAAAAACTAAAGGTATAGACTTTCGTATGATACCCGGTATTACAGCTTCGTGTGCTGCGGCTAATATTTTTGCAGTACCCATTACCGAAATGGACGAGAGCGATGTGTCGGTAAACTTCGTATATCACGATAACGAGACGAACCATAATCTGCTAAAGGATTTAGCTGGCATACTGAAATACGGTAGTACGATACACATTTACTTTGCTAATACCGACTGTATAGGACAAATTGTTGAAATTATTACCTCAGTAGGAGTAACACCTGATATGCCCGTAGTGGTGGCCTCACGTATTTCGGCAAAGGACGAGACCTCTGTAAAGACTACTTTGGGCAAGGTAGAAGCTACTCTGCGCACTTTAGATATGAAGCGACCCTATGCTGTTTATAGTAGGTAAATATGTAGAGGTACTCTCAAAAAGCAGATTATTCCTTTTTAATGACAAGTGAGCATTAACATTTTTTTATTACATTATGTTTGTATATTCATAACGGTTTTGTATCTTTTGCACTGTGAAAGGAGCTTGTATAAGCTCTCTTTTTTAGATAACGTTATGTAATATATCGCATAACACATTAATAGTTAATCATTGACCTTTTATTATTAAAAATGAAACAATTAGCATTCACATTTGCTTTGCTTTCAGCAACTTTACAAGCACAGGAAAAAGTAAAAGATTCAGTAGCTGAAAAAGCATTATGCCCTACAAGAGGTTACTATTTTAGGACAACCTACCCAAAAGAGTTTATCAATACCTACCCAAAAATTACGTATTGCCGACCTACAGCACTACAACAAAAACCAATGTGGTAGAAGCTCTCAACTTATTATCAGGTGTAAGTATCGCCCAGTCGGGTGGACGCAACGAAACGAACATACGCCTCAGAGGGATGGACAGCAGACGTACTCCTGTGTATTACGACGGGGTGCCTATCTATGTACCTTATGATGGCAACTTTGATTTAGGGCGTTTCCTACCTATGACATCGGCAGTATTTCGATAGAAAAAAGGCTTATTATCAGTAAAATATGGTGCTAATGCTATGGGGGTGCTGTAAATATAGTATCGCGTAGCCCTGAAAAAGAATTGGATATTAACGGTACTTCGGGTGTTGGTTTTGCTGATGGTGCAGGCGTAAACTCTTACTTCACAGGGCTAAACGTAGGCACTCGTAAAGATAAGTATTACGCTATGGTATCGGGGTCGTTTAACAAACGCGAAAAACTTTGTACTTTCTAAAGACTTTGAGCCTACTCGTACCCAACCCGAATACATACGCCGACATGCTGAAACTTTCGATAAGAAAAATAAGAGCCAAAAATAGGCTATACCCCTAACGAAACCGACGAATATACCTTAGGTATGGTAACTCAACAGGCACATAAAGATATATCGCCCTAATGTAAATGGGGGTATCTTTAGAGACTACCCTATCTACAACAAAAAAACAGTCTATATCTGAAGAGCAAAAACCCTTATTGCTCCTAAGATCTTTGCTAACTTCACTGGTTATTACGACACCTATTACAACCAGATGAACGCTTATGATAACGATAAGTACCAAACTATAAACAACGGCTTCTCGTCTATTTACGATGATTACTCATTAGGAGGTATCCTCACTTTTAGCACTGAGTATTTCAAATATAACGCACTTAGCCTTAGCATAAACGAAAAGTACAATCACCATAAAGAGCACGACCGCGAGATAGCTGCTAATCCTTCGATAAGGCAACGCTTTAAAGCGGGTACTCCTGTGCAAAAATATGAAAGACAATGTGCTATATATAGGGGCTTGAAGATGTGATAACCTTTAACAAATACTTTAGTGCTGTAGTCGGAGCCGCTTATAACCAACAGCAGAACATCATAGCCGAGAAATACGGAGCACGCACAAGAGGGGGTACCCCAGAGCTATACGCTTTCGACAAAGGTAGCGATTACGCTTTCGACTACAAAGCAGGTATAGTGATTTCAGCAGTTGATAATCATAATATTACTATTTCTATAGCTAAGCGCTCTCGTTTTGCTTCACAAAAAGAACGCTATTCTGAACGTTTAGGAGCTGCAATCCCTAATCCTGACCTGAAATCGGAATATGCAAGAGTGTACGACCTTACTTATACAGGCAGAATACTCAATAATAAATTGCAATATGAGGTATCTGGCTTTTATCAATGAGGTAAAAGACGCTATTTATGCCAAACCTGTAGAGATTAGAGCGGGCGTACTAAGAAGTCAGAATATCAACATTGCTAACGCTACCTACAGAGGGTAGAAGCCGCTCTAAGTTATAGTCCTAATCAATACTTAACCGTAGGCGGACATTACAGTTTTATAGAGATGAAAGACCAAAGTGATGATAATGACGAGAAGTTTACTGATATACCTGCTTTCAAATTAGTAGGCTTTGCAACCTTTAGTATTCCACAGCTAAAAAAACAGCCTTACACCTGAATACTGAAACGAGTGCTAAACGCGATTTGGGTACAGATAGAAGGGTAACCCTATAGGCTACGCCCCTGAATATACAGTCCTAAATGCTAAACTAAGTGTAATGCTATACAAAGGACTCGAAGCAAACTTTGGTGTAAATAACCTATTCGACCGCAATTATTACCTAACTATAGGGTACCCTCAAGAGGGGCGTAACTTCATCACAGGCTTATCTTATAACTTTTTAAAAATTTTTGTTTTTATCTTGATAAGAATGCTTTGGTAGCAATCTATCAAAGCATTTTTTTATTATATTTGCAGCGTTTTTCAATTTTTATATTTTCATTATGAGAAATTACATATATCTTTTTATTGCTATCTTACTAATGGTAGGGTGCAATAATACCCCCTAAAAAAACAAACAGAAAACACCTCTGCTGAAAAAAAGCAACTCTTACTGATATGGCAGGACGCAAAGTACTAGTACCTAAAAAGCATCAGCAAGGCTTTTATAGACCGCTCCTCAGTACATTTAATATATGCGCTCGATACGCTACTACCTGTAAATAGGGGTGTTTAACTACAACGATTCTGAAAAGAAGTACCTAAAAAGGTTTTTACGAAGGAAAAACCCTACGTAACAGGTACGCCTATTGAAGAGATTATCAAGCTACAGCCTGAGGTAATACTGCTAACGGTATCGCTACAAACAGAAGCCGAACGAGCTAAAGAAATAGAGCGAGCTGACATACTTCAGCAGAAAACAAAGATACCCGTAGTGCTATTTAGCGGCGATTTTGAGCAGTACACCCAAGCGCTCACCCTCTTAGGGGCGCTCTTACACAAGGAGGAAGAAGCTCAAGAACTCAATGCTTTCAGAAAAAAATACTGCTATAGCATTCCTAAAGTAGTAGCTACTATACCCGAAGCCAAACGCAAGACTATCTACTATGCCGAAGGAATGAACGGACTGCAAACCGAACCGCCTACCTCATTGCACAGCTATCTTATCAACTATACGGGGGTAAGAACATTGCCGAAGTAGAGTTACTCCCCGGCAAAAGGCAAGACGAATGTATCTATCGAGCAAATTTACCGCTGGGACCCTGATATGATATTAGTATGGTCGGGTAATTTTGACGATTTGTACAGCTATAAAGCTATCCGCCAAGAGAAGATATGGCAACAACTGCGCGCCGTGAAGGAAAAACCAAGTATACCAAGTGCCTTGGCGTCCTTTTTGGCTGGATAGACCGTCCACCGGGGTTAGGGACGTGTTATGGGTAGTATATGGTTAGCAAGCCTAACTTACCCTCGAGTATTTCAAAAGATGATATCGTACCCTATTACCCAAGAGTTTTTTTAAGAAGTTTTTACCACTACAAGATGGATTATATAGAAACAAGAGACATCATAGGGGCACAACCTGATATAACAAACAAATAACAATGATAACAATTAAAGTATTCGGAAAACTGACAGAAGTATTAGGTACTGATACCTATACTACTGCTTTCACTAAAAAAACAGTAGCTGAGCTCAAAGCCCAGCTACATACAGCGTTTCCTGCACTTAGCAGTATGACCTATTTTGTAATTATTAACAACCAAAAAGCAAGCGATGAGGCAATCATACCCCCTAATGCCGAATTGGCTTTTACTTCCTCCCTATTCCGGAGGATAATGATAACTAACTATCAAAAATTGACAAATCTATACTATAGGTTTGTCATTTTTTTTTGCCGCATACTTAGCACAAAAGCTATGGTATAGAGTATACCTGCTATACCCCACCCTATTTTAGCTAATGTACTATTGGCGGTTATAATTAGGTATCCTACCCATACAAACATTAGCACTAATAATACTATTAAGATAACTTTCCTATTTCTCATAAGCCTCTCGTATTTCGTCACTAGTATTTCATCTTTTTATTCGTGTCTTGCGCCTTTTAAAACTTTAAAAATGTGCAGTACCGCAGGAATATAGCCTCCATCGACTCGGTAGCTCCTTTGGTCGAACCTGGCAAGGCAAGCACTAAGCTATTACCTATGGTACCGACTACACTGCGCGAAAGCATAGCATAAAGGGGTGCGGTCTTGTCCGTAGCTGCGAATGGTCTCGGCTATTCCCTCTATTTCTTTATCTAATAACGGACGTACAGCTTCAGGAGTAACATCACGAGGAGATAAGCCAGTACCTCCTGTGATAAGTACTAAAGAGGTACCTGCACTTACAGCCTCTTTCACACGGCTCTGTATATCAGCCACTTCATCGGGTATAATAGTATAAGTAGCCGGAATAGCATATCGTTCCAAAATGTGCTATAATTGCCTTACCTGCTTTATCTTCTTTCTTGCCCGCAAAAAATACTATCAGAACATACTATTACCGATGCCGTAAGCCCTTCGGCTGCTTCTTTGTAGTCTGTTTTACCTCCTTTCTTCTCTACCAAACGGATATTGCGTATTTCTATGCCTTTGTCAATAGGTTTTAGCATATCGTAAAGAGTAAGGGCTACTACCGAAGCCGCGTGCATTGCCTCTACCTCTACCCCTGTTTTTGTAGATAGTGTGCACCTCTACAAAAAAATATGTATCTCTAATTCTTTTACCTCAAAGCTAATATGTGTATATTCAATAGGTAGCGGGTGGCAGTCAGGTATCATATCGCTGGTGCGTTTAGCAGCAAACAGTCCTGCTGTCTTGCTCATCTCGAATACATTCCCTTTGGGTACTTGATTGTTTTTTTAATAGCTGCAATAGTGCTTTTCGGCGCTTACGGCTACTACTGCGGTAGCGATAGCTTGGCGCAGGGTATTGCTTTTATGCGTAATATTAACCACTTTATTTTTATTAATTGTTAGTTTTCCATTGATGAGTCCCATCTCCAAAGAGTTCTTTGCCAAAGATAGGTACTTCTTTTTGATACGGTCTACCATTTCATCACAAGCTTGTATGGCTGCCTTCCGATGAGGGGCTGAGGTGAAGACGAAAAAAACAGAGTTCGCCTGCCTTTATCTCGCCCAACGAATGGTAGATATGCGCACACGATAGTTGGTATTTTGTGATGATATATTCGCGTATTTCAGCTACTTTTTCGTTTGCCATATCCTCATAAGCGGTAAAGAGGATAGTACTTACCGTTTTGCCCTCAATCTGGTCAGCACGTACCTGTCCTAAGAAGATACTATGTCCGCCTATTTGTGTTTTTACCTGATGTTTAGCTATGCTTTCAGCCACCAATGTAGTGGGTATAGCCCCTTGTTTAAAGATGTTTTTTTCATATTATATAGGGTTTTATGGTTACACATTAACTAAAGGCGAAAAAGCCTTGTTTAAAACTCTTTAGGTCTTTGTCAGCCAATACTTCTTTAGCAAAATTAAGGGCTTTCATACTGCGCACACCTGCTACACATACAAAGCAGATATGGTCATACGCCTTTAGCTGTTCCCATTGGGTAGGCAGTACCGAGAGCGGTAATGATAAAGCCGTGTATCGGTCTATTTTTGGCTGTTCGTCCTCTTCGCGCACATCTACCAAAACGGCTTTTTCTTGGGCTAAGAAAGCATCAAGAGCTTCAACTGTGGTGAGTTCGTCTCCCTACAGGTTGGTGACAGAAGGCAGGATAGTTAAATTGTTGTACTTCTTCAGCAGTAGAGGGAGCTTTTTTTGTCTGTCATATTGTATTTTATTTTTAGTAAGTTGATAATTCTGAGTGTTAAACAGCAATAAAGTATGAATAAGTGCGTTATCGAGGTCGCCTATAAGGAGTTTCACCACTTCATTTGCCTGAAAATGGGCTATCATCGACGAAATAGTGGGCAGAATACCCGCCTCATTACAGGTAGGCACTTCATTAGGCTGTGGCGCTACGGGGAAAAAGGTCGCGGTAAGAGGTCGTATAGCCGTCTTTTTCAACGTTGAAAAACGCTCACCTGCCCCTCATAGTGATACAACGCTCCATACACCAAGGGCTTTGCGAGCGATAGCGCAAGCATCAGAGAGCAGGTAGCGCACACTAAAGTTGTCTGTGCCATCAACCACCACATCATAATCGGCTATAGTGCTAAACACATTGTCGGCAGTCAGGGCGTAAGGGTAAGTGTGCAGTACCGTCTGAGGGTTGCGCGCTCGCAAACGCGCTACAGCGGCATCGGTTTTTAAGCATCCCTACGCAAGCCTCGTCAAAAAGAAATTGGCGGTGCAGGTTATGGGCTTCTACTTTATCAAAAATCAACTAAGCCAAGTGTGCCCACGCCTACTGACGAGAGCAACTGTAGTAGCGGACAGCCCTAAACCGCCCACTCCTACTACTAACACCTTGCTTTCCAGCAACTTCTGTTGGTTATCAGCTCCAAAAAGCTGTATCTGTCGGGTATAACGCATAGTTCGTTACAAAATTGATAGCACAAAAAGTAAATATTTTCAAATAAACAAATTTCATCTCGACTAAACTATATAAGTAGCTATTTTCATAATTTATATTAAAAATTCCGTAATTATACCTCGAGTATAGAAAGGATATACAATGAATATACGAAGAATATAGGAATGTCAAAAATTCTACAATTGTCTATTAACAAAAATTCACTACTTTTTGCACCCTGTTATGGCTAAGGCTTACCTGTAGCCCTTAATATCATCATTACCTTGAATACAAAAACACTCGAAGACTTAGAGTTCCCACGGTACTCAACCAAATAGCAGCCCTTTTGCCTTACCGAACTCGGTAAGAAATACGCGCTGCGCATCAAACCTTTTACCGAAAAAGAAAAATCTGCTGATGGCACTTCAGCAGGGTGAATGAGTATCTCTTCATTAGAGAATAACAACGCTATCCCCTCACACTATTGCGAACCCTATATCAGCTGAAATTAAGTTGTTAAAAAGTAGAAAAATGCAGTACTCGAAACCAGCGGTATCAGTCGCATATACCGAATAAGCGAGGTAGTTAATACGCAAATAGCCTTCTTTTAGGGCACTTTGCAATGCTCTACCCCACTCTATTTGCTACGGCTGATAGTGTAGAATACACCACTGAAATCACTACAGCTATTGAGAAAGTACTCGATAAGTACGGCGAGATAAAGAGTGAGGCTTCGCCTGCACTAGCAAATATTCGGCGCGAACTGAGTATGCTAAAGGGCAAGATAAACGAGAGCTTTGGTCGTGCACTTGCCGAGTACAACACAGCTGACTATTTAGACGACATACGCGAAACGGTGGTCGATAATCGCCGTGTATTGGCAGTAAAAGCTATGTACCGCCGCAAGGTGCAAGGCACAGTGTTGGGCAGCTCTAAAACGGGCAGTATAGTGTATATAGAGCCTCGCCAGACGGAGCTCTACTCGCGCGAGCTTTCTAACCTGCTCTATGATGAGCGCGAAGAGATACAGCGTATATTGCGCGAACTCACCGCTTTCTTAAGTGAGTTTAGAGAGCTGCTAAAGGACTATCAGCGCTATATCACAGCCATCGACCTTATTTATGCCAAAGCTAAGTACGCCCACCAAATGCACGCGCTTTTGCCCCATATAACCGAAGAGCGCACGCTCTCCCTGCGCGAGGCATATCACCCTCTTCTCTACCTTAGCAATGTGCGCAAGGGCGCTACTACTTATCCACAGACTATCGAGCTGACAGATGACAACCGCATTATTGTAATATCCGGACCTAATGCGGGGGGTAAAGAGTATCACCCTAAAAACCATCGGACTGCTACAGCTGATGCTGCAAAGCGGTATGTTAGTGCCTGTACACCATCGGTCACAAATGTGCCTATTCGAGCATATTCTTACTGATATAGGTGATAATCAGTCAATCGAAAACCATCTGAGTACCTATAGCTATCGCCTAAAAAAATATGAATTATTTCCTAAGGAAATGCAATGACCGCACCCTCTTTCTGATAGACGAGTTTGGTACTGGTAGCGACCCTGAGCTGGGAGGGGCTTTGGCAGAGACTTTCTTAGAGGAGTTCTATCACCGCAAAGCCTTTGGGGTTATCACCACTCACTATACTAATCTGAAGATACTTGCCGACGAATTGCCTCACGCCTCTAATGCCAATATGCTTTTTCAACGACAAGACGTTAGAACCTATCTATAAGCTGATTATTGGCGAAGCGGGTAGCTCCTTCACTTTTGAGGTAGCACAGAAAAATGGCATTCCTTTCAGCCTTATCAACCGAGCTAAGAAAAAAAGATTGAAAAAGGAAAAGTGCGCTTTGATGCCACCATAGCCAAAACTGCAAAAAAAGAGCGCAGCAAAATGGAAAAAGACGGCCGAAACGCTAAAAAGACGAGGAGATAAAAAGCACGCGAAGAGGCAAAACGATTAGAAGAGCTAAACGACAAGATAAAGAGCAAACTCATCAACTACCAAGAGCTGTACGACCAAAAGCCAGCGTATGATAACCTTAGGCTCACGGGTAGATCAATTGGCAGAGCGTTACTTTTTACGATGGCAAACGCCGTCCGCTCATAGCCGAGATACTGCGTTTGATAGAGACAGAAAAATGCTAAGCGAAAAACAGCTGAGCAAGGAAGAGCGCAGCCAGAAAAAAAGAAGAAAAGAAAGCTACTACCGAAGAGGTACATCAGCAAATGGAGGCTATCCGCCAACAGCGCAAGGAAGAGAAGAAAGAGCGTATGGCACAAGAACGAGCTGCTAAAGAGAAGTTGCAGCGCGCTCTGGCTCTCGGTGACCGTGTGCGTATAAAAAGACGGGCGCAGTGTGGGTACTATCGACAAAATAGAAAAAGGAAAAAGCTGTCATCAATTACGGTGCCTTTACCACCACTGTAGCTTTAGATGAACTCGAATTAGTACAAAAAAATGAAGTAAGTTCCTATTTTTCACCCGTTACTACCCAATAGTCGCGGGTGATTTCTTTACCGTTTTTGGTAGTTAATACTTCCCTGAAAAGGCTTTTGACTGATAGCTGTAAAACCTGCTTTAGCGAGTATATCGGCTATCTGTTCGGGGTATAGAACTGAAATCCTCTTTAGCAAAAGGGGCTTTCTCCTACTGCCTTGTCAATAAACGTCAGGGCAACGAATCCTTTTTGAGCAAGCGCCTGATAGATAGTGGCACAATAGCGTGCTAAGTCATCGATAAAATAGATAGTATTAACAGAAAAACACAACTGAAAGGGTTGTTCAGTTATAGGCAATGCTTCAGCAGTTACTTGGCAAAAAAAGTAGCGCGCCCCTCCTGCACCCATTGGTGGTTATAAGCCGTAGCTTCGGCTACCATAGCCGCCGAGAGTTCACCCCCTACATACTGTAGTTGTGGTACTTTTTCTAGCAAATAAGGCAGGTGTTTGCCATTGCCGAAGCCTATTTCAAGCACTCGCATACCGGCTTTCAAAGGCAGACAATCAATAGTGGTATAAATCATTTGGCTATTAGAAGAGAAAAGATAGTCGCCTACCGCTTGTGCTTTTTTTCTCCTTCTGGGCAGCGCAATAATTGCCCTAAAACGCGCATATCATCTACAGGTGGGTTCATTGCTTTCATTTAGATTTTCAATTAGTTAGCGTGCAAATGTACGATTTTTATCAAATAGTTTGCACAGTTGCGCAAAAACAGCGTACTTTTTACCCTTTCAAAAGTAAACATTATTATCAAATTAGTATTATGAAGATATTAGTATGCATCAGTAGTGTTCCAGATACTACTTCCAAAAATAAATTTCACCCCCGATAATTGCAAATTCGACCCTACGGGCGTACAGTTCATCATCAATCCGAATGATGAATTTTTGCTTGACTAAGGCTATATTGCTCAAAGAAAAATTAGGGGCAACCATCACCCTCATCAATGTAGGAACAGCCGAGACTGAACCTATACTGCGCAAGGCTTATGCCATAGGAGCTGATGACATTATCCGCATAGATGCCACTCCTACCGATGCCCTTATGGTAGCTACTGAAATAGCCAAAGTAGCCAAAGAGGGTGCATACGACCTTATCATCTGTGGCAAAGAGTCCTTAGACTACAACGGCGGAATGGTAGGCGGCTACTTAGCTGCCCTCCTCGACCTCCCTTTCATCAATAAATGTATAGGATTAGAAATAGAAGGCAATAGCGTAACAGCAGCCCGCGAGGTTGAAGGCGGCAAAGAGCTACTTTCGGCATCGCTGCCACTGGTAATTGCTGGGCAAAAAGGGACTTACCCAGGAGAAAGACCTTCGCATACCCAATATGCGCAACCTAATGGCAGCGCGTACCAAAGCTCATCGAAGTACGAGCTGCTGAAGGAACAGGCAAAGGAACGACTATTCTTGGCTTTGAAAAAGATGCCTGCTAAACAACCAGTAAAGATGATAGCTGCTGATGATTTAGACACGCTCATCAATCTGCTTGAAAAACGAAGCTAAAGTAATCTAACTTATTAACCCCTAAAAAAAGTAAAAAAATGTCCATTCTAATATATATTGATGCTGAAAAACGGAAAAAGTAAAGAAATCAGCCTACGAAGTAGCCACCTATGCACGTAGTCTTACTACCGCTGAAAATGTACCTTTAGTAGCCCTTGCTGTAAATGTAGAAAACCCTGAAAAACTGGGTACTTATGGGGTAGATAAGGTCTTGACGCTAAACGATGAAAAAGTTGCAACACTTTTTCTGCTAAAGCGGTAGCCCACGCACTACAGCAGGCAGCAGCACAAGAAGACGCTACGGTAGTAGTGCTCAGTGCCTCATCACAGGCTAAAACATATAGCCCCTCTATTGGCTATCTATCTAAAAGCTGACTACGCTGCCAACGTGATTTCGTTGCCCGAAAACGGCAGTACTTTTTAGTGTAAAGAGCCACGTATTTTCTAATAAAGCTATCGCTATCCAGCAACTTTCTACTCCTGTAAAACTATTGAGCATTGCCCCTAATGCTTTCGGGGTAAAAAGAAAAATCCTACCGATGCAGTTGTAACGCCTTTTGTGCCTACTCTTGCTGATACTGATTTCGATGTACAAGTAACGGCTGTCGAAAAAGGCACTGATAAAGTATCGTTAGACGAGGCTGCTATAGTAGTATCGGGCGGACGCGGATTAAAGGGGGCTGAGAATTGGGGTATCATCGAGGAACTTGCCGAAGTACTCGGGGCTGCAACAGCTTGCTCTAAGCCGGTAGCTGATATGGGTTGGCGCCCTCACGCTGAGCACGTAGGCCAAACCGGAAAACCTGTAGCCCCTAACCTCTATATAGCTATTGGCATTTCAGGAGCTATACAGCACTTAGCAGGCGTAAACGGTTCTAAAGTGAAATTGGTAATCAATAACGACCCTGAAGCTCCTTTCTTTAAGGCTGCCGACTACGGAGTTGTAGGCGATGCTTTCAGTGTAGTACCCGAACTTATCAAAAAAAGCTAAAAAGCGCGACAATAATATGAATACACACGATATTGAAACAACTCGTAAATGGCTACAACAGCAGCCTGTAATAAGCATTATACCCCACAAAAAAATCCTGATGGCGATGCTATCGGAAGTTGTTTGGGGTTATGCCTCTACCTAAGGCAGCTTAAGCTAAATGCTACAGTGGTGTCGCCTAATGATTTCCCTGAGTTTTTAAAATGGCTACCTGCGGTTGATGATATTATTATATACGACAATGACCAAGAGAGGGCAAAAGCTCAAATAGAGGCTTCTACGCTTATTTTCACGCTTGATTTCAATTCGCTAAAGCGCGCTGATAGTCTCAGCGGACTATTAGAAAAGCAAACAGCAACTACCTTTGTGATGATAGACCACCACCAAGCCCCCAGAAGATTACGCTCAAGTAACTTTCTCTGACCCGAGTGCGAGTTCTACCTGCGAAATGGTGTACAGATTTATAGAAGCAATGGGCGACAAAGCTCTTATAAATAGTGATATAGCTACCTGCCTATACACAGGGCTAATGACCGATACTGGCAATTTTAAATACCCTACTACTACCAGCGATACGCTCAGAATTGGGGCTTTCTTAATAGATCAAGGGGCTAACAATAGCCAGATAAACAGTCTGGTATTCGACACCAATTCGTACAATAAGTTACAGTTGCTAAGCGTAGCCTTAAGAAACTTGGTGTATCTAGAAGAATGGAACACTTCCTATATCACCCTGACTTCTGAAGAGTTACAACAGCACAACCACCAAAAAGGGCGATACCGAAGGCTTTGTAAACTACGGACTGACGATAAAAAAACACCCGTCTGGCAGTGATTTTTTTATTCAAGAGGGTGATTACGTAAAAAAATGTCATTGCGTTCTAAAGGCACTACCGATGTAAATCGTTTTGCACGCGAGCATTTCAACGGTGGTGGACACATCAATGCGGCAGGCGGCAGATATGACGGCACTATAGATGAAGCAGTAACCTACTTCAGAAGTGTACTCCCTGATTTCATACAAAAGAACAGTTAATAAAAACGATGAATATACTAAAAAATAGGCCTCCTAAGTGCCCTTGGCATAGTTTTTGGTAGGTTGTGCTGACCGACAAGCACGCCACCCTGTGAGTAAGAAAACTAGCACTTTCTTGAAAGAATCGGCTGTAAAGAACAAAGCCCTCTTAGCAAAAGAGCAAGCGCTGATAGACGATATCATCAAAAAAAGGACACGCTGCATACTTTCTTAGACTCGCAACACGGCTTTAAGTTTTACTACCTACACCAAAAACCCTGAAGCTGATTACACAGCGCAGTTTGGCGATATAGTAACCTATGACTATAGCCTGTCAGACCTAAATGGCAATGAGCTGTACCAAGAAAAACCCGATGGCGAATACCGCTATCACGTAGATAAAGAAGAGGTTTTCCAAGGATTGCGTTCAGCTCTCAAACTATTAAAAAGAGAAAGAAAGGGGTATTCTTTTTCCCCATCAAGTGTAGCATACGGCTATCGAGGCGATAAAGATAAAAATAAGCTATAACCAGCCTATTATAGCCAAAAATAGAGGTTTTTAAAATAGAGAAGAACCCAGAGAAGGTATTACCTCGCCCTGAATAAGTAATTTTTATTTAAATAAGTATATATGAGACAAATGAATTTAATCGCATTGCTATCGGCAATGTTTGTATTCTTTAGTTGCAATTCGCAAAAGAAAGCCTATAAAGATTTAGGTGATGGTCTTTTTGCTGACATCGAAACTACTAAAGGACATATTGTGGTAAAACTCAACTACAAAGAAGTGCCTACTACGGTAGCTAACTTTGTAACCTTAGCTGAAGGTAAAAACAATTTCGTAAAAGTAGAATACAAAGGAAAACCTTTCTACAATGGTACTATTTTTCCACCGTGTGATGAGATGGTTTTATGATACAAGGTGGTGACCCTACCGGCACTGGTATGGGCGATCCTGGTTACCGCTTCGAAGATGAATTTGTACCCTCACTTAGGCACAACAAAAAGGGATTTTATCAATGGCAAACTCTGGCCCTAACACCAATGGCAGCCAGTTCTTCATCACTCAAGTACCTACCCCACACTTAGACGGCAGACACACAGTATTTGGCGAAACAGTAAAAAGGTGAAGAGGTGATAGATGCTATTGCTAAAGCTCCAAGAAATGGTCAAGACCGCCCTAATGAAGACATCAAAAATAAAGAATATCACTATTGTTGCCAACGGAAAAAGACGCTGAAAAAGTTTGATGCTGTAAAGGTATTCGACAGCTACTTCAAAAGTGTAGCTGAAAGAGAAAAAGAAAAAGAAGAGCGTGTAAAACGTGCTTCTGCTAAGTTTTTAGAAGAAATAAAAAGTGCAAGAACCTCAAGCTAAAGTACTGCCTTCTGGAGTAAAAATCTTTACTATAAACAATGGCGAAGGTAAACAACCTAAGCAAACCGAATTTGCAATGGTAAACTATGCAGGTTATTTGCGCAACGGAGCTCTTTTTGACTCTAACATCAAAGAAGTAGAAGAAAGTTATGGCAAATACCAAGCTATGCGCGAGCAACAAAACGGTTATCAACCTATTCCTTTCCCTTATACTCCTTCAGCTCAATTGATACCTGGGTTCAAAGAAGCTCTTCTCACTATGAAAGTAGGCGATAAGATACGCGTATTTATCCCAGCAACTTTAGGATATGGCGAAGCAGGAGCAGGTGATGTTATCCCACCCTAATAGCGATTTGATTTTTGATATAGAAATCACTGGCACTATGGCAGCACCTAAAAATGAATTAAAAAAATTTTTAGATAATTAGTAAATAAAGAGACGATGCTCAAAAAGCATCGTCTCTTTATTTTTAGAGGGTATACAGGGCTTAAATCAGTGGTTTTCATAAGGAGGCTGGTCTTTTAAGAAAACACGTGCAGTAAGATTGCCTTTTAGTTCTATTTGGTTATCAGTAATTCGCAGCCAACTGCCTTCTCGCAAACCTATTACGGGTATATCGTTAAACTTATGAAACTCTCTAATGCGGGTTTCACGGGTTTCGCCCTTGTGCTTGCTATGAGGGTCAGGGTCTAAATAATGTGGATTAAGATTAAAAGGTACCACCCCTAGCGTCTGAAAAAGAAGGGGGGTAGATAATGGGCATATCGTTAGTGGTCTGCATCGTCTGTCCGGCTATATTACTACCTGCGCTAGTACCCATATAAGGTGTCCCTCCAGCTACCACCTCGCGCAAAATAGACATCAAACCGAGTTCGTACAAGCGTGTAACGAGCAAAAAAAGTATTGCCTCCACCTGTAAAGATAGCTTTTTGCTTGCACTAATGCTGCTTCAGGGTCGGCAAAGGTATGTAGCCCCACTACCCTCTTCTGTATCTTTTCAAAGCCTTGCTGTGCAATAGCGGTATATTCATCGTGAGTGATACCACTGGGGCGTGCATAAGGTATAAAGAGAATTTTCATCAATTCCTGCAAAAAAAGTCAGTAAGCTCTTCTTGTAAATAAGACAGATAGGTACCTCCATAAACAGTAGAGGTACTGGCTAATAAAAAGTCTTTTCATTAGTATAATACGTTTTTAGGTTATCAGTGGCAAAAGATAAAAAAATAATTGCCAATTGATAATTATTTTTTTATCTTTGCCTAAAAATTAAGTAAGTAATGAAAAAGACATACAATACAGATTTATTGCAAACTGTCGTTTTGCGCAATGCTAACGGTATGGAAGTGAGTGTGATGAACTTTGGGGGCATCATTAACTCTATAAAAAGTACCTGTAAAAAGGTAAAAAAAGTAGAATGTGTATTAGGGTTTGATACCTTTGAAGAATACATAAGCGATCGTTATAGGGCTGAATACCCCTATCTGGGTGCCGTAATAGGGCGTAATGCAGGGCGCATCAAGTATGGGAAAGCCTATATAGACGGCAAAGAGGTACAAGTAAACTGCAATCTGGGCGAAAACCAAATACACGGAGGCGTTACAGGATTTGATAGTGTATTTTTGGGAAGTAATAGCGCAAGAAAAAAAGGCGAGAATCCTTCTGTAACTCTGCAATATATTAGTAAAGACGGCGAAGAGGGCTACCCAGGTGAAGTAGTAGTACGTGTAACCTACACTCTCACCGAAGACAATAAACTGCGTATAGACTACCAAGGCACTACCGATGCCCCTACAATCTTAAATCTTACCCAGCATACATACTTCAACCTAAATGAAAATAACACTGATATTCTGGGCAATACGCTGCAAATAACCGCTGATAGATATGTACCTTTAGAAGAAGGCTTTTTCACCCCTACAGGCGAACGACCTTCTGTAGCAGGCTCACCTTTAGACTACCGTAAGGGTCAAAAAGTATATGCACATACCGACAACTCTTTTGTGCGCGAAATAGATACTGAAAAAAATAATGGCTACCCTAACCAACAGCGAGGGCAGCTTAACGATGACGGTACGCACTAATCACCCAGTGCTACACATATACGCAGGTTATTACCTGCCCCCATTAGAGGTAGCTCATCGCAAGACTATAGGACAAAGCAGAGGTATCTGTTTTGAAGCACAAGGCTATGCCGATGCTACTAAACACCCTCATTTTGATAGTGTAATACTCAGACCTGAAGAAAAGTACGAATACTTTTACTGAATTTTCAGTTTTCTAAGTAATGATTAGAAAAAGAATACCAATAACAAGTAACACAAAAAGTGAATGAAAAAGATTTATTTTATATTGTTTTTTTAGGGCTACTCTTATCGTGTACCCAAACTCATAAAAAAACGCACCGTTACAACCTGTAAAAAGTAACAGTACCTGCTGAACTACAAGCCTATTACCAAGGAGTTGATTTTAACAAAACAGGAAAAGCCTTATATGATGAGTTGGCTACCCTTACTATCGCTAAGCACACAAACTTCTTAAGTTATAAAGACCGCCATAAATACCTATACAAGGCAGATGCTAGCAAAAAATCCTGAAAATGTAGTATTGGTCTACACAGGGAAGAGCGATTTTGGCAAGAATATGAAGGAAATAAACGTTATTCACCAACTACGTTCAACACCGAGCATATTTACCCAAAAATCAAAAATTGTTACTCAGGCGGTTACTGACCTACATCACTTAAGAGTGTGCGACAAAAAGCGTAAATTCAAGACGAGGCAATCACCCTTTTACTGAAGGGAAAGGAGAGGCTAAACTGATAGGAAGTGCTTGGTACCCAGGTGATGAATGGAAAGGCGATGTAGCACGAATGGTTTTATATCTAAACCTACGCTATAATGAAGAACTGAATAGTGATATTAGCACCGGTGGACTTGAAATGTTATTAAAATGGAATGATGAAGACCCTGTTTCTGACCTTGAACAACAGCGCAATAATGTGATACAAGCAGCACAAGGCAATAGAAATCCTTTTATTGACTTTCCTCAGTTAGTCCGCCCTGCTTACCAACACTGATATGGCTATGGAAAGCTCTGAACTAATACTAAAAAATATTGGGGGTTTGACAGTTTTCGTCCACCACAAAAAAACAGTTATTGAATCAGTTTTTAAAAAGGGAATGACACATTGGCACTAATGCCTACAGGAGGAGGAAAATCAATAACTTTTCAGGTACCTGCTATGCTTAAAGAAGGTATTTGCATAGTAGTATCGCCCCCTAATAGCCCTAATGACTGACCAAGTAAATGCGCTGAAAAAAATAAGGGTATTAATGCTATTTCATTAGGCGGTAGTCTGCCTTATCGCGAGTTGGAACGCTTGCTAAACAATGCCTTGTACTCGGGGTGCAAATTCTTATACCTATCACCCGAACGGCTACAGCAAGAAATAGTACAAAAATTTCCTAAAGGTGATGAACATAAACCTTTTTGGTTATTGATGAAGCACACTGTGTATCGCATTGGGGCAAAGATTTTCGTCCGGCTTATTTCAAATGCCAATGGTTAAAAGAGCAGTTTCCTACAGTGCCCCTATTAGCCCTTACAGCTTCGGCTACTCCTAAGGTGCAGCAAGATATTTTAAAGTTGCTATCCATTGAAAAAGGCAACAATAGTAAGCACTTCACTGGCGCGCCCCAATATTAGCTATAAAGTATTCAAAGAGGACGACAAACACCATCTTTTGCTTCAGATACTGAAGAAAAAAACGAAGGCAGTGTTATCATATACACCCGAAGTAGAAATGGCGCAGACTTTTTGGCTTCCTTTACTCGTCTCACAAGGATTTACTGCTACCTTCTTTCACGGAGGACTGACTTCTGAAGAGAAAAAAACAAACGACTAAAAAACTGTGGTTAGAGAATGAAATACGTATAATGGTGGCTACTAATGCCTTTTGGTATGGGAATTGATAAGCCCAATGTGCGAATGGTTATTCACTGGAATATCCCCCTAACCCTAGAAGATTACTTTCAGGAAGCAGGACGAGCAGGACGCGATGGCAAAAGCGGCATCGGCTATAATGATTTACAACGAAACAGACATTGAGACTGCTGAAAAAAGCTAATGGGTGATTATCTGATAGATATTCCTTTCTTGAAATTAGTTTATGCTAAGCTCAACAGTTATTTCAAAAATAGCGATAGGCGAAGGTACTAATGAAACTTATGGTTTTTATGTTTCCTGACTTTTTGTATGCAGTATGAACTCCCTACCCTAAAACCTACAACGCTTTGCAGGCATTAGATAGGTTTTCAGTAATTTCGCTTAGTCAGCAATTCAATAACAAAGTAAGTTTTCAGCTTACGGCCCCTATTTCAACCCTGATAGAGTATGACCACACCCACAGGCACTTAAGTGCGACTCTTTTTATTTGGCACGTACTTATCCACTGATTTACAGTCAGCCAGTAGTTTTAGATACTGCTAAAATAACCGAATACACTGACTTGAATTACTATCAGCTCATTGATTATCTTGAGCAAATAGACCGAGATGGTATGGGGGTACTAAAGAACGAACAATCAGATGTACAAATAACCTTCAATCTGCCCAGAGATGACGACCGCACTATCAATAGTATCGGTAAAAACATCAAAGAATACAACCATACTAAATTAGCCCTACAGCAAGAAGTATATAGGTATTTAAACAACGAAAAAAATGTCGAAGCCAGCAATTGCTTGAGTATTTCGGAGAGAAAACCACTCACCCCTGCGGTATTTGCTCTAACTGTATTGCTCACCATAAGCCTAAAAAAATAGACAAAAAAACAAGTGAGAGAAGAACTATGGGAGCTACTGAAAAAAAGCTCCTATTCGTCTTTCAGATATACTTATAAAAAAATGCCTTATACTGAAGAGGTTATCAATCCTATTTTAGAGGAATGGCTAATAACAGAAAAAAATAGAGTTTACGGTGCGCAATGAACTTTTTGTAAAATAAAAATATTTTCAGAAAAAAATCTTTTGTTATATCATTTTTTTACTACCTTTGCGCAGATGTATAGATGAGGCAAAAAATTGGAATAATTTTTGCAATCAATAAAAAGATTTATTTTAATACAAGAGGAGATTTATAAATTATGAACGACAACTTTTCACCAAGAGTCAAAAAGGATATTCACATACAGCAAAGAGGAAGCTGTGCGGCTGGGGCAATCTAGCGTAGGCACTGAGCACTTTGTGTTGGCAATGATACAAGAAGGTGAAGGTAAGGCGATAGAAATACTGCAAAGTCTGCATACTGATATGGACAGACTACGGCAACATATCCACACCCTCACTTCGGCAAGAGGGTTAAATCCTCCTAATTTTAATGCCATTCACTTCACAGTGCAGGCAGAAAGAGCTATGCAAGCTACCTACTTAGAAGCAAAGCGTTCTCAAACGGAAACTATAAATACAGGGCATTTATTATTAAGCATTTTTGCGCAATGAGAATGACCCTACTACAAGGGTATTTAATAAGTTAGGAGTAACTTACGACAGTGTAAAAGCTAAGTTTCAACCTATACGTGAGGACAATTTTCAAATAAATGTTCCCACCCCTACAGCTACCACTACTTTTACTCCGCCTACAAACGAAGTAGAAGAATACGAACGCGACTATAGGCTTCCACACGAAGGACGCCCTTTCAGAAGCCCACAGAACCCCAATGCCCCCTTAGGGCAACGCAAACTAACAGTACTCGACAATTTCGGAAAAGACCTAACCTTATTAGCTGAACAGGGTTTATTAGACCCTGTAGTAGGGAGAGAAAAAGAAATAGAACGGGTATCACAAATATTAGGAAGACGCAAAAACAATCCTTTGCTAATAGGAGAGCCAGGAGTAGGAAAGAGTGCTATAGCCGAAGGATTGGCATTGCGTATTGTGCAGCGAAAAGTGGCACGAGTATTGTATAACAAAAGAGTGGTTACCCTCGATCTCAGCGTCATTAGTAGCGGGCACTAAATACAGAGGGCAGTTCGAAGAACGGCTAAAAAGCCATAATGAACGAGCTAGAAAAACCGTGATATTATCTTATTTATTGATGAGATACATACCTTAGTGGGTGCTGGTAGCGGCACTGGTAGCTTAGATGCCTCAAATATGTTTAAACCTGCCCTTGCACGTGGCGAAATTCAATGTATTGGCGCTACTACTCTTGATGAGTACCGTCAATCTATAGAGAAAGATAGGGGCATTAGAGCGTCGTTTTCAGAAGATATTGGTAGAACCTACTAATATAGACGAGACTATACAAATACTTAAAAAAATATAAAAAGGAAAAATATGAAGAACATCACAATGTAATCTATAGTGATGAGGCTTTAGAGGCTTGTGTAAAGCTCACCAACCGTTATCTAACTGATAGATATTTACCCGACAAAGCGATTGATGCTCTTGACGAGGCAGGATCGAGAATACACATTACACAGCTCAAAAATTCCAAAAATACATATTGGAAGTAGAAGAACAGTTAGAAAAAGCTACCAGAGCTAAAAAAATGATGCTGTGTCTCGCCAACAATTTGAAGAAGCTGCCCACTTACGCGATAACGAAAAACGAATAGAACATTCGTTACTTGAGTTAAACCGAAAATGGGATCAAGACTCTAAGCTACACCGTGATGTAATAACTGAAGAGCACATTGCTGATGTTGTTTCGATGATGAGCGGTATACCTGTGAGCCGTATCGCACAAACCGAGATGAACAAACTTGCTGAGCTTTCAGCCAATATGAAATCGAAAAATCATCGGACAAGACGAAGCTGTAGAAAAAGGTAGTAAAAGCTATTAAGCGCAATCGTACAGGGCTGAAAGACCCTAATAAAACCAATTGGGTCATTTATATTCTTAGGGCAAACAGGGGTAGGTAAAAACCCAATTGGCTAAAGTATTGGCTAAAGAGTTATTTGACTCTGAAGATACAATGGTTCGCATAGATATGAGCGAGTATATGGAAAAATTCTCAACTACGCGCCTCATCGGAGCCCCTCCTGGTTATGTAGGCTATGAAGAGGGTGGACAGCTTACAGAAAAAGTGCGACACAAGCCTTATTCAGTAGTACTCTTAGATGAGATTGAAAAGGCACATCCTGATGTATTCAATATGCTACTGCAAGTATTAGATGATGGTTTCTTAACCGACAGCTTAGGTAGAAAAAAATTGATTTCAGAAATACTATCATCATAATGACTTCTAACATTGGTGCGCGCCAAGTAAAAGAGTTCGGACAGGGAGTAGGCTTTGGCACTTCAGCTAGAATGGCTCAATCAGAAGCTAATGAGAAGTCAATAGTAGAGAATGCTCTCAAAAAGGTATTTTGCACCTGAGTTCTTAAACCGTATTGATGATGTGATTACTTTTTAATCCGCTTAGCAAAGAAAAATATCTTTAAGATTATTGATATTGAGCTATCTAAGCTCTACTCACGCATCAAAGATTTAGGATATGAGGTACAATTAAGCGAAAAAAAGCTAAGAACTTTATAGCTGAAAAAGGGTATGATAAGCAGTACGGAGCACGACCTCTAAAAACGCGCTATTCAAAAAGTATGTAGAAGACATTTTAGCAGAAGAAATCGTCTCTAATCACATACAGCAAGGAGATAGTATCCACTTTGATTTAGATACAAAGGGAGAAACTCTTATGATAAAAACAAAAAGAAAAAATATTCATTTAAACCTATGTAATTATGCACATTTTAAGACTTTTTAAGCCTATTTATACTATTATTCAGTTTATCGTCTTTCACCGAAAGTACGAATATAAAAAGAAAACATAGCAACTAAAGCAACTGTTACAGTAGCAACAACGTTAACAAACAAAGAAATCCTAAGAAAAAGACTTACTCTCCTCCTAAAAAAGAAGAACAGTAAGACTGTTGCTAGTAAAAATAATAAAAATAGCTCAAAAAAGCGCAAAGTAGTTGTACGGCATAATGCTAAAAGAAAAAACTGTAGCTTCTGCTAAAAGAAGGAAAAGCCACCAAAAAAGACTATTGCCCCTACTCAATATGCTGAGAACACAACTAAAGCAGAAGATATACAAGATGATTTAGAAGATGAAGAACTTTTAGAAGAGGAAGAAGAGAACGAAAGTATAGATATTGCACTCACAGCCTTATCAGAAAGCAAAGCCGATACTCAACAACAAAAGATACTTTTTAGATACTGCTTTTTTTCTTACTTAGGTACTCCCTATCGACACGGAGGTATTACACGCAAAGGAATGGACTGCTCAGGCTTTGTAAGTACAGCTTTTAAATCTATAGAGATACCTCTTTCTCGTTCATCACAAGAGATGGCTACACAAGGAAAGAAAAATAAAGTTATCAAACGTACAAGTCGGCGATTTGCTTTTTCTTTAAAAACCTTAAGAAAAAAATAGAATATCACACGTAGGTTTAGTTGTTGATGTTGATGGTGGAGAAGTCAAATTTATCCACGCTTCTTCTAAAAAGAGGAGTTGTAATTTCTTCACTTAGTGAAGCTTATTATAAGAAAGCTTTCCGTATTGCAAAACGAGTGATGTGAGATTTGTAAATCTTTTCATATTAACAATATTATTAGGAATAATAGGGGGTATCACTATTACTAACATAGTGTTACCCTCTTTTTTTATAGCTCTAAACATCTGCTGTTCTACAATTGTAACTTTAGCTGTTCATCAGTTTCTATTTACTAAAAAAATACTACTTCCGACACGGACTTATGTTGCATACCTTTCTTGCCTCGATAAGTATCGGTATATTTATAGTGGCTCTACATTCTCCTATTGCCAATAAACAACACTATACTCATATACTGTCTGCTAATCAATACTATTTATTACAAGGTCGTGTGATAGAGCAAACTGCTAAAACAGACTTTGATACTACTTTTTAAAAATTAAAGTAATATCTGCAGACCATCAGAAAGTAAATGGTGAGATGCTTTGTTTTTTCCTTCCAAAAATTAGCTCTGATATTATAAAAGCTATAGAGCCTAATAATGAATTAGTTTTTCATAGCAAAGTGCGAACCTATAGCACCTCCTAAAAAAATCCTTATCAATTCGATTATAAGACATATATGGAGCGGAAAGGTATCTATTGGCGTGCTTACATACAATCTATAGGGCATATTAATCAAAAATAGTAAGAGTAAAGAAATAAAAAGTCATATAGAATACTTACGCAACTATTTAGCTAATACTATAAATAAACATTTTAATAATGAAAGTGCCTCTGTGCTAAAAAAACGCTTCTATTAGGAAAAACGTAATGATTTAGACGAAGAACTCTATCAAAAACTATGTAAATGCTGGTGCAGTACATATCTTAGCGATTTCAGGCTTACACGTAGGCATTATAACTTCTATATTACTCTTCTTCTTACAAAAAAATACCCAATACGCTCTTATCTTACCGACTTATCCGCTACTTAACTTTATCAATAGGTTTATGGGCTTTTTGCTCCTAATAGCAGGCAGCTCTCCCTCTGTATTACGAGCTACCTTGATGTTCAATCTTATTGGTTTATCTCTTCTTATTCGAGATAAAGGAGGGCGATTTGATTCGCTTATGCTCTCTATGCTTTTCTTATTGCTTATTAATCCTTCCTATCTATATGATGTAAGTTTTCAGCTTAGTTATGCTGCTGTATTCTCTATACTAACCTTCTACCCTATTGCTCTACGCTGGTGGTTCCCAGAAAATAAATATGTAAGATACCTATGGTCATTAGTAGCGGTAGGTTTTACAGCTCAAATAGTAGTTATACCTATCAGTTTATACTATTTTCATCAATTTTCTATCTTATTCTTTATTTCTAATCTAGTGGTAGTACCATTACTGCAACCTATTCTCATCCTTGGTATTCTATGTTTACTATTAGCCTCTACGGTAGGACTACCTAATATCATAATATTTATTACTGAAAAGCTAATATGGCTTATGAATACAGTGATACGACTTATAGCCGAACAAGAGTTCTTTATCATTCGCAACATACAGTTCAATACGCTTACATTGATTGCCTCTTTTGTTAATTGTTATAAGCATTATCTGGTGGCGATACTACCTACACCAAAAAAGCTGTAAAAGCTATCTTAATAAGTATCTTTATTTTGCAAGTAGTGCTATTTTATAATAAATATCAGCTATCTACTACCGAAGAAATGCTCATCTTTAGCAAATATAAAAGAAAAAGTTATTGCTATTAGGCAGGGACAGCGACTAAAAAGTCTTTCAAAACGATACGCTCTCACTAAGTCCTATATTGAAAAAACTACATCAAACAGAAAGGCATTACTGATATTTCTTTACTAAAAATGCCTTATCTACTACACTTCAAAGAAAAAACTACTTGCTTATGGATAGTTTGGGCATATACCCTACCTCTAAGCAAGTAGTTATTGATAGTGTTATCTTTGTGCAACAAACTCCTAAGATTAACCTAGATAGAATGAAGCAAGATTTATCGCTTCGTTATTAAAGAAAGTAAAATATATAGCAAAAATAATAATAGGTACTGCTATCACCTTTAGTATAGCTATCAACAATACACTAATAGCTAAAAAAATATACTTCACTGCATTATTCTTAAATGAATAGTCCTTAAATTTCAAGGCAAATAAAAGGCAAATTAGCATTTAGCAGATAACTACTTATTATAGTTATTACTAATAGCACCCAAGTACTGTGCAATAGCATTATTGTACCTGTACTTTTGTATTACTACTAATGAAATTATAAATAAAGCATTCGCAGGTGTTGGAAGCCCTATAAAGCCTGTTGTCTGCCGTGTATCTATATTGAAGTTTGCTAACCGATAAGCCGAAGCTAATGTAATAAAAAAAGCCTATATAAGGTAAATATACTACCCAAGCATTAGTACTTTTCATTATATCACTCATCTGTAACATTTGATACATAGTTATACCAGGTACTACTCCCGAGGTCACCATATCTGCCAATGAGTCTAACTGCAGTCCTATTTCTGATTTAACTTTTTAGTAAGCGAGCAAAAAGCCATCAAAGAAATCAAAAAGATACCTAAGAGTACCCACCCTCCTGCTACATATACATTCCCTCCTGCAGCATATACTACGGCTATACAGCCGCACAGCAAATTGCACAAAGTAATAATATTAGGAATATGTCTCTTCATATGTTATTTACAATCAGCATCTAAATAATCGGGCAAATAAGTTCTATCTTTTTAGCATCGCAATCTGGATAGAGTTACGATACCATAAGGATCGCGTACTATTTTCGTCTATTGATTTTTACCATCGTGGTCGTGGTCTGCTCGGCGAGTAGCGATAAGGCGGACTGTAAAGATAAGAGGCGAATAAGCAGGGTATATTCGATTGTGTATTACTAAAAATACCCTAATCCAGAAGGAATAAAGAATATCCCTATTCCTCCGTCTGTAGGAGCATTTAGCGTTCCTTCAGCATTTATTGATAGCCCATTAGCTGCTGATGCTTTCAGGAGGGCTACCCCTTCTCTAAAACCTTTAATAGTACCTGCAGGTCGTTGTGTGACAATATTACCAATCAAGTCCATCCAATAAGAAAGTGACTGAGTTTCAGTCTTATCAAATACGCTCAAGTCAAGCAGTTGTCCTTTGTAATTTACATATACCGAATCGGCTATAGTAGTAGTCATACCTGCTCCTTCTTGTAGTATCATATAATAAAGCTTATGGCGTACTCTTTGGTTATTAGCATCATATACATCTAACTCCAAATGTTTTAGATTTGTATTATTAAAAAAATAGCAGCCGCCGTATTGCTGGTAGTTGTAAAGACTACTGTTTCCGAAATGGTCGCAGTAGGCGAAAAAGGTATAGCTATGGGTTTTGAGAAACTTCTCTATTGCTGCATTATTTTCATTTCTTACTTCGGTTACATCGCGCGGAGGTGTAACTGTATTGCTATCATTTTTTTCTTACAAGATACTGCAAAGAGTAGCCCTATCATACTGATACTGAATATAAATTTCTTTATCATATAAAAAAATATTGTCTTAATTTGAGGGCGCAAGATACAAAAATTATTTCTTACTTTTTGCGCCTATTATGATTTTTAAATTTTCTGTAAAATATGCGAATTGATAAATATCTATGGTGCGTTCGTTATTACAAAACGCGTAATATCGCCACCGAAGCCTGCAAAAAAAGGACATATCCGAATCAATGGTGAAACGGTAAAACCTTCAAGAGAAGTTTATAAAAAACGACTCTATCACAGTGCGTAAAAACCAAATCAACTACCAATTAGAGGTACTCGATATACCCGAAAGCCGCGTAGGAGCTAAGTTAGTAAATCTCACCGACAAGATAATACGCCTCCTGAAGCTTTTGAGCAAGCTGAACTACAGCAACTGGCTCAAGATTACTATCGCGAGAAAGGAGAAGGCCGCCCTACCAAAAAGATAGGGCGTGCTATTGACAACCTACTAAACGACTTTCAAGAAGATACCGATGACGAATTGCTATAAGCCACAGGGGCTTATAGCAATTTTGGATATTTATGCGGATTCGCTTCGTGCATTATACTGTATATCTTCTCAATAATACTATCAGCATTAGGCTTAGAAAAGTAATCACCATCAGTAGCATACGCCGGACGGTGATTGCCAGCTGCTAATGTTTGCGGTGCACTATCTAAGTACTGATAAGCGTTTTGTTCTTCTACTATCTTCTGCAAAATGTATGCCGAAGTAGCCCCTGGCATATCTTCATCTACTACCAATAATCTGTTGGTCTTCTGTATACTCTTCACTATGTCGTGTCGCAAGTCAAAATGGTGCTAACGACTGTACATCTATAATTTCTATCTCTATACCAAGTGCCGATAACTCATCTGCTACCTCTGTAACGATACGCAGGGGTCGAACCATACGACACTACTGTCAGGTCTTTACCCTCACGTAGTGTTTCCACTACCCCTATAGGTGTTGTAAACTCAGTGAGGTTAGTCAGCATAGCCTCCTTCAGACGATAACCATTCAAGCACTCTACTACTACCGCAGGCTGATTGCTTTGCAATAAAGCGTTATAGAATCCTGCAGCTTTAGTCATATTTCTTGGGGTGAGAATACAAATCCCACGCAAAGCGTGCAATAACACTCCCATTGGTGAACCTGCGTGCCAAATACCCTCTAAACGGTGTCCTCGTGTTCTGATAATCAGCGGAGAAGACTGACGTCCAAAGGTGCGGTAATGCAATGATGCTAAGTCATCACTTAAGGTTTGTAATCCGTAGAGTATATAGTCTAAGTACTGTATTTCAGCTATAGGGCGCAAGCCACGCATCGCCATACCTATCCCCTGCCCTACTATAGTCGCTTCACGTATCCCTGTATCCGATACTTTGGTCACTCCGTGTTTCTTCTGCAATCCTTCTAATCCTTGGTTTACATCACCTATATTACCAACATCTTCCCCAAATATCAATAAGTTAGGATACTTAGTCAGAAGGGCGTCAAAGTTATCTCTTACTACTATACGAGCATCTACCAGCTCAGCATCAGGGTTATACACAGGGCTACCTCACTAACATTTAGCGCACTATGGACACTCTCTGTATAAAAGGTATTTACTGTATTTAGGTTCGTTTATTGCTAAATAATCATTTATCCAAGCGCGAAGAGCTTCTACCTCACGCTGTTCTTTCACCCATTGTCTGAGGGCTTTGCGCGCGGTGTTGAGTATTACTTTTTCGCAAGAGTGTAGGGGGCTGCAGCCAGAGACGTTGCGTATTCATTGTTAGGCTCTATTTGGTTGAGTAAAGCTATCAATTGCTGTCTTTCAGCTTCCATTGGTTTAATATAGGCTTCCCACGCTTTCTTCCTACCGTCTTTTACTCGTTTCTTAGCCTGTTGTTCTATAGTTGCTAACTCTTCTTCAGTAGCATACCCCGATGCCAAAATCCACTCACGCATCTTACTGATACAGTCGAACTCTTTTTCCCATTCTAAGCGTTCAGCACTCTTATAGCGTTCGTGAGAACCTGAGGTTGAGTGTCCTTGGGGCTGAGTTAGTTCGCGCACGTGCACCAATACCGGTACGTGTTGCTCACGTGCTACGGCAGCTGCTTTCTGATATGCCCTCATATAAAGCCGGATAATCCCAACCATTCACCACCATTAGCTCTATACCTGTGTGCTTATCATCGCGTACAAAGCCTTTCATCACTTCAGAAATGCTTTCTTTGGTTGTGTGATATTCCTTAGGTACCGAAATACCGTATTCATCATCCCATACCGACATTACCATCGGCACTTGCATCACCCCTGCGGCATTAAGGGTCTCAAAGAAATGCCCTTCACTGGTGCTAGCGTTGCCTATGGTACCCCAAGCTACCTCATTGCCGTGGTCTGAAAATCCTTCAGCTGCAGCATTAGGTAGCGCGCGATATACTTTTCGAAGCCTGAGCCAAGCCCAATAAGCGTGGCATCTGCCCTGCTGTACACGAAATATCACTACTGCTGTTCTTTTTGTTTCAATAGGTTTTTCCATTCGCCATTTTCATCAAGACTATGGGTGGTAAAGTGCCCCCATCTGCCTACCTGCACTAGTGGGGGTCAGCCTCTATATCAGCGTGTGCATAAAGTCCCGCAAAAATGTTCAACGGTATGCACCCCTATAGCCATCATAAAAAGTCTGGTCGCGATAGTAACCACTGCGAAAATCACCTTCTCTGAAAGCACGTGCCATAGCCACTTGTGGTACTTCTTTACCGTCGCCAAAAATACCAAATTTAGCCTTACCTGTAAGTACTTCTTTTCTACCCATTAAGCTGCATTCACGACTGATAAGGGCAATACTATAGTCTTCTAAAATATCCTCTTTTTCATTAGTTCTTCTCTTTAATAGTTTGAAAAATAATAAAGTGGTTTGCTTTTACTCTTAAAAAAAGCAATGGGCAAATGTATTACTTTTTATGAATAAACAAGATAATTAGCATTTTTTTATTTTTATCTTTGTGCGCTGATAACAAAAAACAGAAGTAGAACTATGAAAAATCATTTGTGTAGGAAAAAAACTATACCGACCATATCAAAGAGTTTGACGGAGTGATACCCAAAGAAATGGTACTCTTTATGAAGCCCGACACGGCACTTCACAACCTCGAAATACCGTATTATATACCAGATTTTACGCATAACCTGCACCACGAAATAGAGGTTGTGCTCAAAAATCAATCAGAATGGCAAATGTATTGCCGAAAAATACGCCCATAAGTATTATGACGAAATTGCCTTTAGGTATAGACTTCACAGCACGCGACCTACAGCAAACCCTCAGAGAGGAAAGTCTTTCGTGGGAAAAAGGCAAAAGGCTTTCGATGGCTCAGCTATTGTGGGTACTTTTGTACCTAAAACCGAATTGCCTGAGCTTAATCATCTGAGCTTCCGCTTAGAAAAATAATGGCAAAACCGTACAAGCAGGCAATACTGAAAATATGCTTTGGCATTTTAGCCAGATTATAGCCGAAGCCTCTCGCTATTTCACCCTACGCAAAGGCGACCTTATCTTCACCGGCACCCTCAAAAGGCGTAGCTCAAGTACAAGCAGGCGACACCTTAGAAGCCTTTTTTAGAAGAGAAATCTAACTTCAAAAATAAAAATCCGCTAATAAATACAAAAGACGAAAAACAGTGAACGCTATTTTTTTCGTCTTTCGTATTTTTGTATTTCGTCTTTAAATTCTCGTCTTTAAAAAAATTAGTCTCTTCTCGACATTAATATTCTGAGTATATACCAGAAAAAGAAGCATTATCGAAGAGAATAGCTGTAAAGCTGCTGCCACATATTGGTCAGTGCTATAAGCGTTTTTAATATTATAGGTCTCGTAGAGTATACCTCCTGCAGCCAAAGCTACCATAGCCACTGAAAACCAAAGTCCTAAGTCAAAAACCAAAGATAGCTCCTGCTACTATAAGTCCTAAAAGCCACAAAAACCTCCTACTACCAATATAGTGCGTAGAAAAGAGAAATCAACGCGAGTAAGGAACACCACTGCGGTAAGTCCTCCAAAAAGAGCTAACGTGATAATCCCAGCTTGCGATAGAATAGCTGTACCGGTATAAAGCAGCGCAATCTTAATAATAGGCAAAAAGATAATAGCTTCTAAAAGCACATAAATACCCAAGCCCATATATTGAGTGCTTTTATCTTGTGCTTGTGTCCATTTATTCGCCAAGATAGAGCCCAACCAAAAGCCTCCTAAGATAAATAGCCATACAAACTTACCTCTGATCATCGAAAAGATAAGTTCTTCAGGTATAAGGTTTTTGCAAGGCAGCTTCTACCCCTATAAAAGCCAAAAGAGCTAAAGCTACGTGGGTATAAGTCTTGCGGTAGAACTCAGCTTGTGCATCAGTAGCTGCATAGTTCACTATCTGCGGATTTTTGGTAATTGGTGTTGTAATTGTTGTTATAACTCATAATATAATTATTTTAAAAAGTATTTTTCATTCTATTATATCAAAAAAACTTTGCCAAAGGCTTAATGAAGGGGAATAACACGGGGAAGTGTTAGGGAAATACCTTTGGCAAAGTCAAAAAAATATAGTGTTTCAGTTATGAAAAACAAACTACTAAAGTGTATTTACGTTGTTAAGGTCTTCGAAAGCTTTTTCAAACGAGCCACGAATGTTTTTCACCTTCGCGTAGCCATACACGTGGGTCGTAATACTTCTTGTTAGGAGCTTCAGGACCTTCTGGGTTTACCTATTTGTCCTTGTAGGTAAGCCGCTTTAGCCTTCATATAGTCGCGAATACCCTCAGTGAAAGCGTATTGTAGGTCAGTATCTATATTCATTTTCACCACACCGTATGATATAGCTTCACGTATTTCTTCAAGGGTTGAACCAGAACCTCCGTGGAATACAAGGTCAAGAGAGTTATGAGGCAAGTTGTATTTCTTAGAAACGTAGTCTTGAGAGTCTCTTAAAATTTTTTTGGAGTTAATTTTACGTTTCCTGGTTTGTACACCCCGTGAACGTTACCAAAAGCAGCTGCAATAGTAAATTGCGGACTTACTTTGCTAAGTTCTTCATAAGCATAAGCTACGTCTTCAGGTTGTGTAAAGAGTTTGTGCGATTCTACGCCAGAGTTGTCTACTCCATCTTCTTCACCACCAGTCATACCGAGTTCTATTTTCAAGAGTCATATCCATTTTGCTCATACGGTCTAAGTAGCGTTTGCAAATTTCGATATTTTCTTTAATAGGCTCTTCTGATAGGTCAATCATATGCGAACTGAAGAGAGGTTTGCCAGTTTCTTTTGAAGTGTTTTTTTCTGAAGCGTCAAGCATACCGTCAAGCCAAGGAAGCAATTTCTTAGCGCAGTGGTCAGTATGCAAAATGATAGAAGCACCATAAGCTTCAGCCAATAAATGCACGTGTTTAGCTCCTGATACAGCTCCTAATATAGAGGCGCGTTGTCCGTCATTAGAGATGCTTTTACCAGCCATAAACTGAGCACCACCGTTAGAAAACTGAATAATCATAGGGGCATTAACAGCTGCTGCTGTTTCTAAAGCCGCGTTGATAGAGTTAGAGCTAATCACATTGGCTGCAGGAAGTGCAAAAACCTTTTTCTTTGGCGTATTTAAATACTTCTTGTACTTCTTTACCAAGAATAACGCCTTTTTAATGTTATGTGCCATTTCTTTATATAAATAATTAAAATTTCAATCACAAATAAAAATCTTCTTCATATTTTTGAGCGCAAAGGTAAAAACAAAAACAAATAAACAAATTATTTCTTATTTTATTTTGATTTGTATAGTTCAAGCATCTTTCGGCTTTATTCTCTTTACTCTCTCTTCAGAAGCTTCTAATTTATCTAACTCATCTTACCTTCCAAGAGCTATACAAACGATATAGGAACGATACAGAAACAAGCCTCCTGAGCGAAGGTTGAGCGAAGGATAAGCGAAAGATAAGCGAACGATAAACATCTATTAATCATTTCCGAAAAAAACTATCTATTTCTTGTTATTTAATAATTGTTTCGTACCTTTGCCTCCAATACTGTAAAACACTAAAAATAGTTAATTTTATATAAAAAGATGAACAAGTCAGTTTATATTATTGCTGCCAATGCCCACAGTGGTAAATCAGTAGTAACGCTGGGAGTATTGCAGATGATTATGCGCAATACTGCCAAGGTAGGGTACTTCCGCCCTATCATCGAAAGTAAATCTAAAAAGATACTTTCATCGAAACCGTTTTAGAGCACTTTAAGCTTGATATGAGTTATGATGAAGCGTATGCCTATACCCGTCAAGAGGTTATTGCTCTTAAAAACGAAGGCAATATAGGCGAAGTGTACGACACCATCATCAAAAAATACAAAGCCTTAGAAAGTAAATTCGACTTTGTTTTTAGTAGATAGCTCAAGCGCTGTAGATGATAGCTACTTCGATGTAAACTTCAACGCCTCTGTAGCACAAAGCCCTAAACATCCCTGCATTAGTTGTACTTAAAGACAACTTCACTTCAGAAGACGAACTTGCCAACCAAGTACAAGCCGCTCTAAACAATTTTATAGAAAAAGATGTACGCGTGCTCAGCGTGTTTGTAAACAAAGCTACTAACGCTACTGCGGCTACTATCATCCGTTTAGAACAACGTTTCAAAGACACTACCTTTACTATCATTCCGCGCAAAGAAGAGCTTTCTCGCCCTACTATCCGCGAGATAGCCAATGCTCTAAAAGCTGAATTCCTTTACAAAGGCGATAATATTGATGTTACTACCAAACACACTATGGTAGGCGCTATGCAGCTGTCTAACTATTTAGCTAAACTACACGAAGATACTCTTGCTATACTTCCTATCGACCGTATCGACCTTATTGCAGGCTCTTTTAGTGGCTAATTATTCTAACTTCTCTAACATCAAAGGAGTAGTACTCTATGGCGACCCTAACGCTTAACCCTTCAATGAATAAAAATTTTTGATGGTATCCAGAAGAATATCCCTATAATGATAGGCTAAAACTGATACCTTCGAAACAGCTAACATCATCGGTAATACTCAAGCCATATTTACCCCGAAAACACTGAAAAGGTAAAAAAATGCTCCTTCAGCTATTCGACGAAAATGTAGATGCTGATAAGCCAAATAGTAATATTGCTTCTTTCAAATCAGAAACTATTACTCCTCGTATGTTTCCAGTACAATATGGTGCAAAAAGCACGTGCCGGACAAAAAACGCATCAGTGCTTCCTGAAGGTACTGACGACCGTATTCTTACAGCAGCTTCTCAATTGATTGAAGACGAATTGGTATACCTCATTATCTTGGGCGAACCCGAAGCTATCAAAACCCGCGCTAAGAACATCTTTGAGGCTTGAAATGGAACGAAGAGCGCATAAGCATCATCAATCCTGCTGAAAGTGATAAATACGAGGGCTTATGCTGAAAAAAATTATATGAGTTGCGCAAAAGCAAAGGACTGGAACTTTCTCAAGCTAAAGACCCAATGCTCGATGCTTCTTACTTCGGTACAATGATGGTATTTTTGAGGCGATGCCGATGGTATGGTATCAGGAGCTGTAAAATACTACAGCCCATACTATCCGTCCATCATTACAATTCGTAAAAAAACCAAACCAGGGGTAAGCACAGTGTCATCAGTATTCTTTATGCTCTTACACGACCGTGTATTAGTGTACGGCGACTGTGCTGCAGTGCCCTAACCCTACTGCTGAACAGTTGGCTGACATTGCTATCAGTTCTGCCGATTCAGCTATCGCTTTTGGCATAGAACCTAAAGTAGCTCTTCTTTCTTATTCTTCTGGCAACTCTGGTAGTGGTGCCGATGTAGATAAGGTACGCGAGGCTACTGCTCTTGTTAAAGAACGCCGCCCTGACCTACTCGTAGAAGGACCTATACAGTATGATGCTGCCGTCGATCCTAAAGTAGGTAAGCAAAAAATGCCTAACTCATTGGTGGCAGGACAAGCTAATGTGCTTATCTTCCCAGACCTCAATACTGGTAACAACACCTATAAAGCAGTACAGCGCGAAACTGGCGGTTTAGCAATAGGCCCTATGCTACAAGGATTGAAGAAACCTGTAAATGACCTAAGCCGTGGGGCTCTTATCCCTGATATTTACAACACTGTACTTATCACTGCAATACAATCAGAATTTTTAATTAGATGTTAGTCATTAGTTGCCAAAGCAGTTAGAAACGCCGAAACTAATGACTAACCATTGAATACTAACACCTAAAATACACTAAAATGGAAATTTTAATTATCAATTCAGGAGTTCATCCCTTAAATATCAGTTGGTAGATTCTACTACAGGTGAGGCAAAAGCTAAAGGCGTAGCCGATCGTATCGGTATTGACGGCAGCTTTGTAAAAATACGTAGCTGTAAAGAATGGTAAGGAAGTAGAAGTAAAAGAACAGTCTATCCCTAACCACGAGGTAGCTATGGATATAGTAACTACTTTACTTACTGACCCTGAAGTAGGAGTTATCAAAAACCCAGAAGATATTAAAGCTATTGGGCATCGCACCGTACACGGAGGAGAGAAGTTCGTACAGCCTACTATTATTACTAATGAAGTAATAGCAGAGATAGAGCGCCTTATTCCTATATCACCTTTGCACAACCCAGCTGCACTCGAAGGGATACGTGCTGCTCAAAAACTTTTTACCAAAGCAACTCATGTAAGTGTGTTCGACACTGCTTTCCACCAAACAATGCCTGCACGTGCTTACCGCTATGCAATTCCTAATGAATATTACGAAAAATATGGTTTTGCGCTCATACGGTTTTCACGGTACCAGTCATAAATTTGTCGATGCTGAAGCACGTAAATTCCTAAATAACCCATACCTTAAAAACATTACTATTCACTTAGGTAATGGGGCTAGTATGGCAGCTGTAAACCAAGAGGGCAAATGTATAGATACCTCAATGGGGCTTACTCCTCTTGATGGACTTATTATGGGGACACGCTCTGGGCAATTAGATCCTTCTGTTGTTTTCTTTTTAGTAGAACAGTTAGGACTTACCTTAGACCAAGTAAAGACCCTCTTAAACAAAAAAAGTGGTATGATTGGTCTTACAGGCTACTCAGATGCACGTGATGTAGCTGCTCTTTACCGCTCTGGAGATGCTAATGCAGCCCTTTGCTATGAAAATGTATGGTTACCGCGTTAGGAAGTTCATAGGGGGCTTATACAGCTGCTCTTAATGGGGTAGATAGTATTGTATTTACAGCTGGATTAGGTGAACATGATGCTCTTACTCGTTCATTTGCTTGTAAAGAAATGGAGTTTTTCGGCATCAAACTTGATGAGAAAAAAAATGAAGAACTAAACCATACTACAAAACCAGTTGAAATACAAGCTGCTGATAGTAGAGTGAAAATTCTGATAATCCCTACTAATGAAGAATGGCAAATAGCTAAAGAAGTAGTAGGATTAGTAAAATAAGTGTTATAAAACTATTTTTCAAAAAACTTTGCAAAAGGTAATTATACCCTTTGCAAAGTTTTTATACGATATATATTGTAATTCAAAAATAATATTTAATTTTGCACGCGAATAGTAACACACTATCGCTGAACTATAAAATAATTTAATTGCTAAAACCTTAGTTGTCTAAAATGAACATCTTATTTTTAAGTTATTTTCACTCTGCACGCACTTATTCCTTTGCAAAGTAAGTTCAAGGCCAAAAAGCCTTTCACCTCTCCGTATTTGAACCTGATTGATTGTTTATTCCTATCATAATTTAATTATTAACAATTAACAAGTATACTGAGTTCAAATGAAAAATAAATATATTGACCTAATTGACCAAACCTATTACTTCCCACAAGATGAATTTACCTTTAGATGGCGATGAACTTCGCTTTCACAATATTGACCTAATGGAGTTAGTACGCCAATATGGTGCCCTCTGAAATTTATGTACTTACCAAAGATTTCAGAAAACATACAACGTGCTAAAAAATGGTTCGAGAAAGCTATCAAAAACATAAATATAAAGGTGAGTATAACTATTGCTACTGCACCAAAAAGTTCTCATTTTCAAACACGTAATGGTAGAGGCACTAAAGAATGACATTCATATGGAAACCTCTTCAGCTTTCGATATTAATATCATTAATAACCTTATCAACGAAGGACTTATCACCAAAGAAAGTCATATACTCTGCAATGGTTTCAAACGCGATGCCTACATAGATGGTATTGCCGGATCTTATCAATAGAGGCTTCCATAATTGTATCCCAATTATTGATAATTACGAAGAAATCAATCTATTCGAAAAAGAAAGTTAATGACAAATACAGCATTGGTATTCGCATTGCTTCTGAAGAAGATCCACGCTCTGAGTTTTACACCAGTCGTTTGGGTATTGGCTATAAGAATATAGTACCTTTCTATAATCGTGAGATTAAAGACAGTTCTAAGGTACACCTAAAGATGCTTCATTTCTTTATTAATACAGGTATTAAAGACAATGCCTATTATTGGAATGAGTTATTAAAGTGTTTACGTGTATATATACAGCTTAAAAAGTTGCCCCAGAACTTGATAGCCTCAATATTGGTGGTGGATTCCCCTATCAAGAGTTCATTAGCTTTTGAGTACGATTACGCCTATATGGTAGATGAAATTATTCGCCAAATAAAAAATCACTTGCGACCAAGAGAAAGTACCAGTACCTAATATCTTTACTGAATTCGGAAGTTTCACAGTAGGTGAGGCAGGAGGAGCTATCTATGAGATTATGTACCAAAAAGCCAACAGAATGACCGCGAAAAATGGGATATGATTAACTCGTCATTCATCACTACCCTACCCGACTCTTGGGCTATAAACAAGCGCTTCGTGTTGCTGCCTATCAACCGTTGGAATGATGAGTACGAACGCGTATTATTAGGAGGTCTTACCTGTGATGGCGATGACTATTACAACAGCGAACAGAATATGAACGCCATCTCACCTACCTAAGTATAACAAAAACAAACCATTATACATTGGTTTCTTCAATACCGGAGCTTATCAAGATAGTATAGGGGTGTAGGCGGACTACAGCACTGCCTAATACCACAGCCTAAAAATAGTACTTATCGATAAAGATAAAGACGGAAAAATTACCTCTCGACTTTTTATGGAGCAACAAAAAGCTGAGGATATGCTGAAGATATTAGGCTACTAATGAAGTATATAATAGTATTATTCCTTTTATCGATAGGGTGCTACAAGCACAAGATACCAATACAGAGAAGAGCCGCCATTACCAAATGTGGCTAAAGCCTTCTCTGAGTATCAATTACCTTTCAGTAGATGTAGAAGATAGTCCTCGTAATGAGATTTTGGGCAACAAATCGGTGTTGCCCAATTATCCCTTAACAGCTGGCATAGGTTTGGGTATTCACTAACACTTATATAAGTATTGACTATGCTAAAAGTATAATGCCTCTACGCAATGAGTATGCTTATGGCAAAAACCTTGTATTTTTGACTTTCAGCTTCACTCCTTCTTCAGCGAAAAGTATCTGTTAGATCTCTACTACCAAAGTTATAAAGGTTTTTATTATCGGCATAAGGGGAAAGTACAGCTATTAGAGGATACTCGCATACAACAAGTTGGGGCTGAAATACTATATTTTACAAGTTGGAAAAGAAAAATCATTGAAGAATATTTTTGCTTCTGATGGCAGTTTGCTTACTCCATCTTTTTAGTTGGTATTTTGGGGAGGAGCTTACTATCATAAGGTGATAATGCCTCTCATTATCCCTGAGAGAAGCGATACTTTCGAGACATATACAAGCTGGTATGAGTGGAGGGGCAGTAAGTACAATCGAATTGTTTCCTAACCTTACTCTTCGAATGCTAATGGGCTTAGGCTTTTATCTTGGTGGTGATGCTGATCATTTAAGTCAAATGAAAGTAAATAATTATTTCAACTATCGTGTAGATGGAGGTATCAGCTATAGCACAGCGCGCTGGACAATAGATTTTTTTCTGTACTGCACAATAACAAACGCCTCTTCTTTAAAGATAACGAATTATTGGGGTATCAATACAAGTACTTTCAAAATAAGTTATATAAGGCAATTCGGCATCAAATCAGGATATAACAATAAAGTAACAAGACTTTTGGGTATGTAACCCATTATTACAATTTTCTAATAGCATCTTTTATGGCTTGGTCATAAAGGATGTTTTTCTTTGATAGGTGTCTCTATAGTTTTTCAGCTCTTGCAATACTTGTTCTTTCTGCTCTTTGGTAGTTGTTTTTCGGTGTAGTTTTACCTTTTCTAAACTCCGCTATCGCTTTGTGATAAGCTAATTCATAATCAGGCACGTAGCCATCGGTAGCATACTCATCTACTAAAGCTATTACTTTGTCAAATTTGAGCTTAGAAAGAGCTATTTTTAATATCTTGCAACTGACTTTTTACCTACTAACTGACTGCGTATCTCATTAAAGGTAGCTTCTGTTGCTGGATAATTTAGCAGTTCCTTTTTGCTGTTGTTGTACTGTTTTATTCCTTTAGGATTTTGGGCTACCTTCAGATAATCATCTATCATAGTGCGGAGCTCTAGTAGTCGGTTAAAGCTAAAGTGTGCTATATCGGTTTGATAGTCTGTGGTTACTAAAGCGTAATGTGCCTGAAGCATCAAGTAAAAAGCCATCTAAATTTTTGTTTGTAATTCTCGTTTTGCAATAGGTCTATTACCTTTTGATAGTTTCCTTTTTTATGCTCTGCTGCTGCAGCTAAGTACTTATCATCTATATGCTGAGCATTAGCAAACAGCGAGAGTAGTAGAGTGCTAAAGAATAAGAGCTTTTTCATTTTTTCAATCGTTATAAATATCGTACATTCTTTTCTTTATAAAAGGCGATAATGATCATATGCCTCTTTCAGCTTTTTGCAAGTTATTTTTGCTTGGGTTTTGTTTTACAGTAGTTGATACTTCAAACTCTGTATATTTAAGCTCTGATACTTCTTCTTGTAGCTTTTTCGTACTCTTCTGTATTAAATTCTGACGAAGGTTTTTCTATAAAAAGTATCCACCTTAGCTGGCAATGTCTGAGTAAAAATAATGGTACCATTGTATCTTGCGTTTCACTTCTGCTATTTTATTCTTATCCGCCTTTAGAGTAGTAAGATGAGCGAGTATTTTCTGTATATCCTCTTCAGGCAAAAGGGTCTTGTAGCAAGAGGTCTTGTACTTTAGCAAATGAAAGCTCTGTATAAGTATCATTCAGCTGATTAAGATAGGTATTCTTAAGGTCTTCAGTGATGTCTTGTTGCTGATAATAGCCTATTATCTCGGTACGTAAGTTATTGTACTGTTGTGGAGTAATACTATGTACTTCTAAGGCTTTTATCTGGTTTTTGATAGTTTGAGCTACCTCCTCACCAGCCGTTACAGTTGTTTGCTCAGGAGTACTGCTAAAGTCAGTACCCGAAAAGCCATGTATAGAGTGCTATCACAGCAGCTATGCCTAAGGCACTAAGCATAAAGTATAGAGTGCGTTTTATTATCTGTCATAGCTGTATCATTTTTCTTTTTAGTAAGGACTTGGGTAGGCGTAGCTACCGCAGCAGTAATGGCAGAGGTAGTAACTGTAGTAGTTGCTGCAACTTGTGCCGCTTGCTGCTCTGCGGCTCTGTATTGCAAGTGTACATTCTTTAATCGACTATTAACTTCTGCTATCTGTTTCTTTTTCTGACTAAGAAGGTCTTTTGCCTCGTTATCTACGTAATAATAACCAGCTACAAAATCCGATAAGCAAGCCTAAGAAAGTGGCTATAAGTAGGTATATTTTCTTCTTGTTCATTGTCTTATTATTTAGTAGAGCAAGCTAAAAGAGCTTTTTGGTTTTCTTTTTCTAAAAGGGCATTAGTATCGTCTAACTGTTGTTGCTTTTTGCTGTAGTTCTTCTTTATAAGTATAATTTCGGAAAGCATATCCTCCTACTCCACCTATAATAAGAGCTAATACTGCAAAAAAGCAAGAGGTCTTCCCAATTTTGTTTTATCAGAAGCAGTAGAACTATTACCTTGCTGTGGCAACTGAATTAGTAAAGGTATCTTCGTATGAGGGTTACAGCCTTGCGCTCTGCAGCTTTTCCGCGTATCGAATAAGATAGGGTATCTGTCTGTAATGCACATACCTCAGCTTTTTTACCTATAGGTATTTCTACCTCATTCACCCAAAATTTAGCTAAATAATCATCAGGATTTTTCACTACCAATTTTCTAGTGGCAACTCGCTAGAGCATCAGCTACTTCTATACGCTCTACTCTACCCTTTAGCTTTACAATAAATGTATCTTCTTGAAAAACCGTAAATATAAAAATCTGTTTTTGGGTTTTACAGGCTGATTGCGTACCTCTACACTCTATACATCTCTCGTTATCAACTATATGCAATGCTTTAGTACTGAGGTGCGTTACCTCATTGGGTAGCAGCTGTCGCTCATTGTTAGGAAATTGATAATACACCTTAGCATCATTAGGTAGTAATAACAACTTAGTAGTAGCAGGCACTGCTACCTCATTCACCAAAGCGACTTCAGATAATGGCGAGTATCCTCTATCTGCAATCGGCGTGTATTGATATTTTCTATTGGTTGTAAATGAAACTGACCTAAATGCGGACTGTTGATAGCTTCTGTAAAGAGATATAACTTCTCTATAAAGGCATTTCTATCATCTTCAAAAAGACTTTCTAAACTATCAGGAGTCGCTACTGTATAGTAGTCTCCTTTCTTAATACTGGTTTCATCTATCGTATAGGGGCACGCTCTTTTTATAGCACGTGCCTCTATTTATGTGAGCAGGTCAGTATACTCTTGTTGGGCTACCCCTGCTTGTATAGTTGCCTCATAGCGTTTAGCTATTGTAATGAGGCATTCTCGCACTATAGTAAGCTGATAACGAGGTGATAAAAAGGCGTATTGCGTAAAAACCAGCACGTTTCTCGCGGTCTAAAACTTTTTAATAAACGAATAGGCTACCCATTGCTCATTCTTAGCTAATGAAAAGAAAGGAGCGTCAGTAAGCTGCATAGCCATATTGCGCTCATCGGTTAAGAAAAAGCTTAGTATCAAGTTTAGCTATAGCGGGCGAAGTGGTGTATTCGGTATTAAGTCCGCTACAAAAGTGCGCTGTATCAAAAGATGTACTTTCATAGTGTTTTTAAGGGTTTAGTAATTATCCGAACAGCCCACCAAAAATACCTTTCCCTCCTCCTACGATGAAGCTATCCGAAAGGACTTGTTCTACTATATTTCTAGAATATTCTTGGTTGTATTCTTTTAAGATTTTATCATAACACACTTCTCCTATAGAAAAAGGAAATACTTTTTATTTTTGAACTTATTACCGCTGTTTTTCTTTAGCGTCAATACAGTTGTTGAGCAAGTTTCTAAACTCTTCTCTTTACAAACTCGTCAGCTAAGTCCAAATCAGTTTTCGAGTTCTGACCATAAGATTTCTTTATCACATCAAACTTATTGACAACTATGTAGATAGCATCTGTTTTATCCAATATCTTATAGGTTTTAAACATATTGAGGATACTTACATAGATGTCGCTTTGGCTATACATATTAGCGTAATCTGCCTCAATCGTTGTTGGTGCTCTAAGGCGTCTAATACGAATATAAGAATTTTGCGATTACTGTTCTTCACATAGTTCACAAATCCTCTTACTTCTTCGTTTTCTAATCCTCCATCAAATATCTTAGCATAGTTCTCACCTGGTACTTCTACTATATTCAGTGGGTGAGCTTTTTCTTATCATCTTTTAATGATATAGCTATATAGTTATAAGTACTTACCTGAACCAGTAGGCTTGGGTAGCACCCCTTTCTCTAAATAAGAAGTGATTTGGGCAGAATATTTCTCTCCTTCTATATTATAAGAATCAGGTATGCTAATCACCCATTTTTCTTAGTGTAATAAAGGAGTCCTGAGAGCATCACCGATTTGCCCGAAGCGGGAATACCTACAAAGAATACATCAGTACGCCCTTTATCCATTGGGGGCAAGTCTTCTACGTTATAAAAATTTAGTAATATTCTGATTTTGATAGTGCTTAAAAGAAGTGACTATCCGTTTGGGCACACCTGCTGCTTCTAAATCGTCATAGGTATAAAAGCCGCTGATTGATTCTATCTATAATATCTTGTATCCCTACTTGTTGGGCAAGCACCTTCTGTATTTCAACAGATTTATCTTCAGTAGTTCTCTGATAAGTAGGAGCTACCGGAGCAGCTGCTAGGGGCAGAAGGCGGAAGAGTAATAGGAGTACCAAAAATAGAGGCATTAGGGTCTGTATCCCAAATAGAGCCTTTAGATTCTGTATCCCAAATAGATTTTTGGGGCTCAGCATCAAAAATAGAACTCTGTGTTTGTGGGGTAGGCTCTTCAGCAGGGAGCGTAATCCCTTCGCGCTGGGCTTTGCGCCTCTTAAGCTCTTCTACTTTTGATATTTCAAGATGATAATTAGCAAACTCTTCAATGGTAATATCGCCTTGCTGCACAAACTGGTCTAGTTTATCTATAGTGAAAGCAGACGGATTTACAACATTCCTGAAGTATCTGCATCTTTTTATTCTGTTCATAGTATTTACGTGTTTTAATATTCTATTACTTTACCTGAGGTAGTATCAGTATCGTCTCTGTATACCCTTACTTTGTATAAGAAAAACGGAATAAGGATAAATAAGTGAATTACCACTACTGCAAGGGCAGGTAGTAGCCAGTTAGGAGGGTATTGCTTGTTGAGCTCTGTAAAGCTATCAAGCGGCAACTGCATTTTTATTTATAGATACTGGCTCTGGAGTTTTTGTTTACAGGCAATTCTGATAGCTTTTTATTGAGTAACTCATAGCTATCAATTACAAACGTATTCAGGTTCTTATACTCAGTAGCTACTCTTAGCCTATTCCACTGCTGAAAGCGGCGTTGATAGTCATTAGCCTCATTCACTCGTTTGTCTATCTCTTGTTGATTGTCTTGTATTTTACTTCTGACGGCTATCAAGCGCGAAGCTACCAAATCATCTACATCTATATTCTGAGGGGTAGCCAACACCTGAGCATCTATGCTATAAGGGGCTGCCATCAGTTGGTTTTTCAGTGTAGGACTCTTGCTCTTTACATAGGCGCGCAATTTATTAGTAAGCTGACTCTCAAAGTTCTGCATATCAGTCTTAGCGCGGTTGGCATATATATCAGAAAAAGTGTTAATTTTGTTTATCTTTTCGTTTACCTCTACCTGTACCTTGTCTTTAGCGTTGGTTTCTATGTTAATTAGGTGGGTTAGCGGCACAAAGCTAAAGATAGCTAATACTACAAATAACACCAATAGTATAGTAGCGGGCGACTTATATCGCTGGGTCACCATCTTCTGTTTGCTCTTCTTCAGTAGTTGAATAATGGCATAATACAGCACTACTACTAATGCACTAATAGCTATACTTATCGGAAAATTACCTGAGGTAAAAATATAACAACCCAAAGAAATTACCGATAAAAAGAATCACCAGAAAGATGAGAGATACTACATCTACAAAAGGTAAAGTTGTCTTGTTTAAACTCTGTCATAATATTAAAAGGTTTTTGTTGTACAATACAGCCAATTGCTGTTGGTAAATAGTGTTTTTCTTCAGTTCTGCTATTATCTGACTACTGCTGAACTGAGGGTATTTGCTCTTTAGGGCTACCACAAAAAGCCGTTACTATAGGGGCAGCAAAACTCGTGCCTTGTGTTATTTCTGTTTGATTGCCTGTGCTGGCTACCTTTATATTTTCCCCTTGTGCATAAGGGTAGTCAAAAGTGCCGTAGTTAGAGAACTTTGATTTGCGATTATGCTCATCTACGGCCCCCACTTTTATAGTATTTTTCAGCACGCTGCAGAGGGTCAAAGCCTGTCAGCATATTGTCATTGCCAGCAGCAAGTACTATTATAGTTTTGTTTTTCTCTGAATAGGCAAAGAGTTCCTTCCAGAAAGTCTCTTCGTCTTTAGCCCCATTCTTAATAAATTCCTGCTGATAAGGCTCTGGTAGATAGTCTAATCCTTGCAAGTTAGCTCCTAACGATATGTTCACTACATCTGCTTGATTCTTTATAGCATAGAGTACCGCTTTTATTATGTAGGTAGAACTCATCATACCGTTAGCATCAGCTACTTTTATAGGGATAAGCTGTGCCGAGGGCACTATCCCTTGTATATCAGCGTATTTGATTGCCTACTATTATAGAAGCTACCGCTGTGCCGTGATTGATTAGCAAAGGACTCACATCGGTACTATTGTCAGTGGCATTATAAGGCTTTGAGGTATCTACCTGCTAACGAAGGGTGTTGCAGGTCAAAAACCATTGTCTATAACGGCTACTTTTATATGCGAAGTGCTAAGCTGTCGCAAAGGGTATAAGTTCTCTGCTTGCAGATAACGATTGCTATCTGTTGCTTGTTTGTCAAAAAGAGCTTCGTCCCATACCAATAGGGTCGTAAGCTGGCATCTCTGTTTTTACTTTTTGTTTAAAAGCGGCTCTATCGGTATCAGCTACTTTTAGCTGCATATAGTTGATAGTGCTATCTACATAATTAATGCGATATTGGGTAGTATCAAACTTCTGGGTAAATTCCTGTACAAAGCGTTTTTGCTTGATAAACAGTATCTTTAATAGCGAGATTTAGCAGGTCTGATACTATCTTTCGCCTGCTGATAGTATCAATTATTATCTTATCGCGGTCTATAGGTTTAACCCTATAATAGTTGCTGGGCAATGCTGGTGGCTGACTTACGCTCCCTATAGGAGGTGTAAAAATAAGGTCGCCCGCCTCTCTCCCACTGATAACGCAAGAGTACTAAGAACCAAAAAAAGAATACTCAGCAATAAAGCTAGGAACAGTATTAAATAATATTTAAAAAGGATATTTATTCATCGGACTATTATATTTTTTTCAGTTATTCAGGACAACTAAGTTGATATTCCCATTCTGTACGAGTATCAGGTCCATATACTTCTACTTTGCACTCTTGCGGCTTGCCTTTTTTTCGGCTTTGTAGTAAAAAGCTCAACCTACCTTCACCACTTACCGTATCAGCAGTACTCGCTACTACGTTACCATCGTAGTAAATGGTCAGCCTATCGGGCACGGTATACATTTCATAAGTTACGTATACTGTACCGGGCTTACTGCCAAGCAGGTGGGTAGTGGTAGTCAGTCCATAACCACCCGACTCTACTGCCGCATCACAATTGACCACAGCTGGCGGAGCGGTACTACCATCAGTAGGAGTAGTAGGATTCTCAGGAGTGTTAGGCTGTTGATAGTATGATGGAGGATAATTAACCTCACATTTAGGGATGCCATAAAAGGGCATAAATAAGTACGCCTAAGAGCAAGAAAAAAAGCAGGTAGTATAACCACCAATGACGGTAAAAACTTATCTTTCATAATCTGTTAATACATTAGTGATTTGATAAAAAAAGTAAGAGCTATCAGCACTAATAACAAAACGAGTAGCCAACCCGATGTGCTGCAAACTCTTTTAGAAAACTCTAAAAACGACCTTTTTAGGTTGTTCCAGCACAGGCTCTGGCTCAAAATCAATTACTTTTCTCTTCTTCTACTGGCTGAGGGACTTCTTCTGGAGCTATAGGGAGCTCTTCAGGTGCTGGCGCTTCTTCTATTACGAAAGGTTCTTCTACGGGCTGCTCCTCAGGTATTTCTTCCTTCTCTTCAGCTATAATAGCGCGTTGTATTTGGTCATTGTTAAATGCCCACCCCCATACAATACAGATTTGTTGCCCATTGCTGAATATTTTATTGTCTTTCTCACTAAACACTTTTTTTCCAATAAGCCTGCCCAATTCTTATTATTAGGGTCAGGACTCTGAGCAAGACTCTGTATGTGCTTTTGCAATTCGTCTTTAAAAAGCAAAATACTGGCGTTGTGCCTGTAGGGTCAGTAGTTTCACGCAGCTGGTCAAAAAGGCGAATACCAATCTACCTCATAATTATGCAGGATAGGCTTAGCCAATATATTTCTATACGCAGTGGCAATGCGTGTGCGTATAAAGTTATTAACCAATTCATAAGTATTGAATAGGTGCTTATTATCGTGCGAAATAGGCACGAATGAATCTGTAGAAAGAGTATAAAACTTGTGCATTATAGCGTCATATTAGGGTTGATAGGCAATATATTGCGAGAGCAACAACTTCAGCGCGTTGTTCTCTGCTTCGTCATAATCTACAAAACCGCTATTAATAAGCAAAGAGATGCGCAATAACTCTATCCAGCGGTTGTATTTCTCCAAAGCTATCGTATTTACATCCATTTTAGTATTGTCAAAAAGAGCTGCAATAGTAGCATTATCGGTGCTATTAGTGCGCATAAAAGTAAGAGTGCGGATTATTCTTTATCATAGCGAGTTCTCTTATCTCTCTTACTTCGTTATCAGTGATAAACTGTATATCAAAATTATAGACAATATCGTTAATCAGCAGGGCAAAGGTTTCAGCCATAAACACTTCTTCTCCTTGTATACCTTTTATTTCCGACACTATATTGTCAAAAATCTTCACTAACTTTTCTGCTATACCGCGCTTTTTGATAATGGTTTTATAGTGCTCTGTTATTGCGTCTATATTACTCTTAGTGATGTGGTACTGCACAAAATCAGTATAAGGGTTTTCACTGATTTTTGCCTGCCAAGTATCAAGCATCAACTGGGTGTAATACACTGCCTTCGACTGACTTCTAATTGGCTTAAAAAGGTCGCTTAGCTGAATGTCAAAAGCTGCCAATTGCTGTGCTACCTCTTCCTTGCTGGTCAGCCACATTTGTCGTTTCAGTATCTCCACTACTCCTCTTCTGTAGTTGCTTGTTCCAATTCTGGGTACTGAGTATAGAGTATAGAGGCATTACTAAGGGCGTTATGTATTTGCTCTTCCACATCTATAATAAGGTGTTCATTCAGTAGGTTATACACCTCTATAGGGGTTACACTCAGTTGCTCTATAAACTTATTAAACAGCGAAAAAAATCTTGCCTTATCGAGGCGTTAAACTGAAACTGTAGTTGCGTAACCAACTGCATATTCTTAGTACGCATAGCCTGTATATCATCTGTGTGCAAGTAGGCCGAAAGCTCTGTTTGCAAATCTCTAAGTGTCTGGTTGAGCAGTGTGATATAATGATTTATCTTTATAAGGTTATTCGATACCTTTTGCAGATTATTAATAATGCGTTCCGAACCGTCTTGGTTCACTTTAGCTGCAGCATCCCAAGCGGCTTGTGGGTCTTCAAAGTGTCGCTGTACAAAGTCAAATTCAGTAAACGAGGCGTTTCAGCGCATTCATAAAATCTACCCCTATCTGCTCGTAGCGCTGTCTCTTCTTTATAAGTCTCAAATCCTTCAAAAGTATGTTTCGAGTAGTTGAAATCACGCAAGAGATACATATTGCTAAAAGTAAGGCGAACCTACTGACCAATGGGTATGCCAATCTCTTGATTTGGTAACGATTTCTCCCTCAAAAATAGCATTAAAACGAGCTATCCATTTGTGGTTAAGTGCTGTATAATCAGTCAGGTAGTTATTATCTGCCCCTGTCTTTTATAATATAGCTGTTCGTTAAAAAGGTATAGATAACAAACAGTGGCGGAATAGCAGCATTAGCTAAGGTAAGAGTGCGCTTCTCTTGGGTATCTCCTATATTCTTGGCTATCCAGTTGAACAAAAAGGTATGACAACTCATTGATTTCTAACTGCTTGTCATTATTACAAAACAGTAAATTATTAATACTGTAGTCATCAGAATAACGGTTGAACAGATAAGACACCTTACCGCGTATAAGCATCTGCTTTTTGGTTATCTTCATTGGCTATCCCTGCTTCTTCTATCGCCAAACGAGTGCGCGCACCTGGGAAGTCCAACAGGTCTGAGTTTTCTAAAAAAAGGCTTAGCGTGTACTAACTCTGGTGGTATAGAGAAGATAAGCTCCATTATCAGCACCGAAAGGTAATTGATATCTATGGTTACCTCCCTACCTGTAGCTATTTTAATAACCGTATCGCGTTGCACTTTTTCCTAACTGTTTGATGCGTTCTACATCCAGTATCGCACCTTCTTCGCGCAACACGGTGTCAAAAACGCAAGTATGCTTCAGTTGCATAGTCAAGACTGTGCAGCTTCTGCATCAGCTGGTTAAATATAGCGGTCAGATACTGATTCTTATTCCACAGTACCTCAAAGATAGCACTCCACTGAGTATAGTCAAACTGCGAAATGATTTTAGCTATGCGCTGAAAAAAAGCGTGTTTCTACCAGCCCTTCAAATAGTATAGTGTGTTTAGAGGGTGGTTGTCAAAATAATCCTTTATTTCTAATATGTCAAACTCGCTAAGATACTCTTGCTTAGGCGTTTCTGTCTGTAGTTCATAACGTTTGATATGCGCCTCAAGGTCGCGTTTAGAGATAAACGAACTTATCTTTTCAGGTCTAAAAAGAAGGCATCAAGTATCAGTATTAGTATGTCTTTAGCGTTGAGTAAGCGTACTTTTAGCGGAAAGTCAGGATATTTAGTCTCCTGCTGAATAGTAAAGCGTGTTACTAATCCGGTACTTTCTTTACCTCCTGCTGGGTTGATACGCTGCAAAAAATCATATGCCTCTGCCCCATTTCTAATCTCAAAAGGTGTTTTAGCGGTGCTGAGTAGGTTTTTTTATAAGGTACGACTTACCCACTTGGCTGGCTCCAAAGAGTGCCATTACAGGTTTAGCGTCTATGTTTTGCAATATCTTATTAAAGGTGTTAGCTGCCGATTTTAGGTGCAGTAGTACCTCATTGCGTTGCTCGTATTTCAAATTCTTTTCTGCCCACGCTACTGTTTGGGTTACTAATGCTTTCTTATCAGTGATAAAACGCTTTTAGGGTATCTATATCTTGCTGACTATAATTTGTTTTCATAGTTATTTTGCATTAAGTATAAATTCGCACTTATCTAAACCAATAGCCTTTTTCGTCTTTCAGGGTTTGGTAGTGCATTACAAAGTATTTATGGGGCTTCTCATTGCCTTGTGCGTCTTCTACCGACTCTATTCTAATCGTCTCTTTTGCTCTCATCATAATCGCGTACTAACGACATTCGTAGGGGCAGATGCTGCCGTATAGCGTTCTTTTCTACCTCTATCTGGCGGAGTATATAGTCTTCAGTCTGCGCAGGATACTTACGGCGCACATAAGCTTCCACTTCTGCCTCATTAATACGTATGCTGTACAAATCGGCATAAGGGTAGTTTTTCGCAAGAAATTTAGAATAGCCAAAGTGGAAAGGCAAACTGCTAACCATCAGTTCGTTTTTTCGTTCTTCTTAGGCGATAGTATCATCTCTTTCTCATTATTCTTAAGGCATACTATATAGTCCGCAGTCGATATAAGCTGCTGGGTGATATGAGTAGTATCTATCTTTAAGTCTTTTTATTTTTGAAGAGCTTACCCGCCATTAGGGGCTACAATAGCCCCACACTTACTACGGTTTTAGGGTCATTTATAAAGCCACTGCCATCAGCAAACGGATACCATCTGCCCACCCAATAATTATTGAGGGTTTATGAGGTTGCGTGCCGAAAGGGTAAGATATTTCTTAAAGAGGGCTTCAAAAACTGAGCAATGAAGCTGGTTTACCTGACAATACCACAAAATCACACTGATATTGATTGAATACCACACATATTTGCCGTATAAGGCTGTCAAATACTGAAGCTACTATTGTATTTACCTTATCAGCACTTATTTTCCAACGTAAGTCAAGCAGGCTAAAGTCGAAATGCTTCTCAAAATAGTTCAAAAGTTCTGTATTCTGAAACTTTCGCCCTATAATCTCCTCAAAAGTTTTATACTGAGGGTTTTTCATCTACCCGATTAGCGTTTTTTAAGATACTCCAAAGCAATAGGGATAGCTACTTGTTGTACAAAGGCTTGCATGTATCACTCTCCTTTATAGCTGATGTTATTAGCATCTTCGCCAAAGAAGTTGTTCAACCGCTCCGACATATTACCGATGCCTTTGTTCCTGCCGTAGTTTTCTATCACGCCTGTACAATCTTCATCTGCTGTACTGTTCACTTCACCCTCTATGATAATTTTCTGTATTAGGTCTTTCAGCAGGTCGTCTCCTGCAAATTTAAAAACTATCCCAAAAACAGAGGCGTAGGGGTCAGCAGGTCTGCATCTCTGCCATTTTCGCTGAGTTGATATTGGTTGATAAGTATATCTGTAGTACCTGCTCCTATATCTACCGAAGCTACTTTTAGCGTATTTTTCCCTTTGAACAAATAATTCTCTATCACATAATTATTACCTTTGAGCTTCTTCACTATAAGGCTATAGAGAAAAACAGAGCTGACAACAGGTAGCCTCGTCATAACTCCAAATCAGTACGAGTGTCTAACTGCGATAGTTTTTTTACTTATATCATTGGTTGAGGGGATAATTTCAGGCTTCTGAAACCAAAAATCCTCATAGTTCTCATCAAAGTAATAGGTAGCGTAGTTCTTCAGTAGCTCACAAGCCTCTTCTGCTGCTTGTCGTAGGGGCTACCTGTTCAGCTTGTATCATAGCTGTCGGACACGAGATAGTGATACGCTTTAGCGTGCGGGGTACCATCATCTGTCCGTGCTCCTCTCTAAATTCATAAGAGTTTATCTGGGCGTATGCGTGTACCAATATCTCTAAAAACACAAACTTCATCAGCGATTTGCGCGAGAAGAGCGAGCTTCGACATAAACATCTCATTGCCACGCACTAATTCACCATCAGTTTTTAAGCTGATTAGTAATACCGTTTTAAATATACTTTCTTAATATTGCGGTAGTCTTTAGGGTTGAACTCCCATTCGCGTTCAGCAGGAGCATCATCCCAAAGATAGCGCTTAGGACTCGAATTATAGGGTTTTCAGCTCATAACCCAAACTAAGGTCAGTTACCGAAGCATTTATAAGGTGGTCAGCCTCCCAACCTATGCGCACCAAGCTGGGCACCGTAAATTTCTTATTGTCCGAAGTATCATTAATATTGCCAAAACTTCGATTCCGAAAAAGATAACATTCATCGGAAAAGGTTCAGCATATTGCTTATCAGGTTGGGTATAATCTTGTATAATAAGTTTCTTTACACTCTCAAAAATCAAACGAATTATCGTCTTTATTCTCAAAAAAAGAAGCGCACAAGTAGCCGAATTACCTACATCTATCACCAAATCCACTTCTTTTTCTTCATTCTATCGGTGAAAAGCTGTATTTTCAGGCATCTGCATCAAGTTATTCAACCATTTTATAAACAGCAAATACGAAGCTATATACTGTTTATAAGGTTTTTTTCTGCCCTCAAATCATCATTTTTGCCATAGAATACCTCGTTCAGATAATCATTTATCCAAGGCGAAGCAAAATGAGGGTCAGCCAGCACATTGGCTATATTGAGTACAGAGGGCTCTAACCTAAAGACGTTTTTCATCTATGTTCAAACTCAGTTTGCGGACTGGTCTTATCTGCCTCATTTTGTGCTAATAAGGTATCTACTGCTATAATAATTTTAGCAGTAGTAAAATCCTCATCACAATCTATAAAGATACGCACCCAGTCAGTAGGGTATAAAATATCTTTATTGATAGCATTGTCTTTAAAATAAGGTAGTGAGAATCCATTTGCGCTGAAAAACTCTTAAGAGCTCTGCGCAAATTACCATCTTCATTAGCGTCTAACAGAGGCGAAAGTACCGACAGGTCAGTATTGTCTTTGATGCGTCCATTAGCCAAGAAACCTCCTTCATACAACTGTTGATAGCGGTAATAAAAACACTTCGCCCCTGTCGTATATTTGTACAGAGGGTCGAGCACGAACTCATCAGTATGATTGTTAAAAAGGTTCGTGATAATATATTTTGTCTTCAGGTTTCTTACCAAATTCTTTTATCAATCGCTGTCGAGAATTTGATGTACTGTATCCCTGAGTTAGCTATGAGTGAAATTCTTTTCATTTTTGCCAATTTTGCTAAATTGCTGATTAAAAATATTTTCCGCTTGTATTTCTGCCAGCTGGGCGCTTCTCTATAGGCTTCACTACAACCTATAGGTACGTATATCACCTCTATACGCTCATCGTTATAGCCAAAGTCGCCTTCTAATATGGGGGTGTTTTTACCTTTTAAATATAAGTACTTTTAGGACAGTTTTTACCAAAAATATATTCCCCTACAAAAAGTCAATTTACTGGGGAAAATAATAGAATGCAAAAGCACACAATTATCAAAAGCATATCTATTAATAGTAAGAAGATCTAAGGGTAAGATTACTTCTCCTAACTGTTCACAGCTGTCAAAGGCATCTCTACCTATTGTTTTTACTTGGCTGAGCTTCCCATCTACAGCCATATTCAAGAACGTAATCTGCTTATTAAGCCACTGTTGTAGTACCGTACCGTCTGCATTCAGCACATAATCAGTAAGAGGAATATAGCTTTCTGCTGTATAAGTAGCACTCGATTGCGTAGAGAAAGGTTGTGGCTCAGTAGGCGGCACGTCTGGCAAAGGAAAGTTAGACGGAGTAGGTTGATGTGCAGTAGTACTAAATACCTCAGAGAGGGCGAACGCCCTTTAGGGTCTTCACCATATTGGTTTTTGCCCCTTGTACCATCTACAAATAGTAGAAGAATAGGATTATAAACAGGCAGTATAGCTAACCATCCTGTCTGATCCATATCGTGTAGACGCTTCACACTTTGGGAGAAAAAAATATCAAAAACTAAAAACATCAGTAATGGTACTTAACAAATTACCCAATACTATGAATTCATCAAATATAATAAATAAGAAAGACCTGACGAAGTAACAAACAATAAGAGTAATAGCAAACTTAGCTCGTCTAATGCGTCCTTCAAAATGAAATGAGGTTTGCAAACATGATACTATGTAACTAAATAGTTACTTGTTAATAGTTAATTATCAAATGTTTATGGTTTTTATTTTCTCTAAGTATTCACACGCCTTAGTATTATAGTTTTTTTACGACTTTTCTACCCAATAAACAGCCCTATTCACTGACCTAGCTACGCCTTTACCGGTAAAATAGCAAAGCCCTAATAACATCTGCGCTTCTTTATCGCCTTGTTCAGAGGCCTTTTCATACCAATAAACAGCTTTTTCGTATGATTGGTCTACGCCTTTGCCTTGAAAAATAGCAAGTACCAAGGTCGCGTTGCGAGTCTATATCGCCCTGCATAGCAGCCCTTTCAAACCATAGCACAGCCACTTCATCAGACTGCTCTACTCCTTTACCTCTGAAGTAAGCATAGCCTAATAAACCTTGTGCCTCAGCGTAATCCTGTTCTGCTGCTTTCTGCCACCACTCCACTGCTTTTAGCATCCGACTGGGCTACCTTGCCCTTTGTAAAAGCAAATACCATACTTGGTTTGCCCTTCAGCAAGCCCCTGATTAGCAGCTCTTTTGCAAACCATTCAGCTGCCTTTTGCATACGATTGAGTAGTACCTAAACCTTTGTAGGTGAGAAGCCCTAATTTAGTCTGTGCTTTTAGCGTTCCCTTTTTAGCGGCACTTTCATACCAAAGTACTGCTTTAGGGTAAGATTGGGGTACATTATTTCCTTTTTCACTAGCAAAATGCTAAATAAGCTTGTGCATCTATATCGCCCTTGCTTGCCTTGGCTAACAGTGTTTTAATATCATCACGCTGCCCAAATGCACCTGAACAGCACAGCAAGCATAGCAGTAATGCTATCTTTTTCATAATATTTGTTTTTAATTAAACCTCTCTCTTTCAAATTCTTAAAAATGTATTCTCAATCATTATTTACTCTTTCAGGGGCAAAAATACGATATTTTAATGATTTGACCAATAAAAAATAAACTTTTTTTATGAAAGTGTTATTTTTTTCTTATTTGTAACCTCTTGCAACAAACATTATTTTTTATATGAAAGCACTAAAATCAGTTTAAAAACAATTTTTCTGTTTTTGGCAAATTCAATTCATAAAGGTAACTTTTTATTTTTCTAAATACATCTACCCTATACAACGGATATAGGAAAGATACAGAAAGAGCGAAGGATAAGCTGAAAGATTAGCGAAGAACAAATATCTAATGAATATATCAAAGGTAAAAAGATACTACCGCTTATGCTAACTTAATCCTATAAATACATCTAACAAGAATTTTTCTTCAAATATTCCACTACATTTTTCACATAAAAAAGCCTTTAAAATTAATCTTCTCTCTGCTTAAAAATTTAATAAGACATTAATATTTGGTCAGTTAATAAAAAGGTAGTAATTTTTACCCCTTAATAAACCATTATATCAATTTTTATGAAGAGATTAAGTATGACTCTTATGGCTTTCTTTGCTACTTGTCCCTATAGCAAGAGCCGATGAAGGTATGTGGTTCTTGATGTTTATCGAACGTCTGAACCAAAAGGGATATGCAGAAATTGGGCTTACAACTTACTGCCCAAGAAATCTACAGCATCAATAACAATAGCTTAAAAGATGCTATCGTGCAGTTCAATGGGGGTTGTACGGCGAGTATCATCTCCAAAGACGGATTGGTACTAACCAATCACCACTGTGGTTATGGCAATATTGCTCAGCTCTCTACTCCAGAGCACAACCACCTACGCGATGGTTTTTGGGCGCGTTCTAAAGACGAAGAACTATCGCCTAACCAGTCCTTTTGTGCGCTTTTTGTACGTATGGATAATGTTACTGAACGTATGTTATCAGTAGTAAATCCTTCAATGAACGAAAAAGAACGCGAAGCAGCACTAAATAAAGAAATTGCTAAGATAGAAAAAAGAGAACAGCGAAGGTGGTAAATATGTAGTATCTGTACGTCCTTTCTTCCAAGGGAATGAATACTACTATTTTGTATATCAAGATTTTAAAGATGTGCGCTTAGTAGGTACGCCTCCTGAAAGCATTGGTAAGTTTGGTGGTGATACCGACAACTGGGAATGGCCTCGTCAAACAGGCGACTTCTCGCTCTTCCGCGTATATACCGACAAAGACGGCAACGCTGCGCCTTATTCTCCTAATAACATTCCGCTAAAAAGCAAAACGCTACCTAAAAGTAAGTCTTAAAGGGGTACAAGATAAAGATTTTTGCTATGATTATGGCTACCCTGGGCGCACTAACCGTTGGGAAAAGTTCATATTGGGTAGACCAAAACGTGAAGTATGCTTATCCAGCGTGGTGGAAGCCTCTAAAACTGCTATGGACGCTATGAAGCGTTTTATGGATAAAGATGATGCGGTACGCTTACTATACGCTTCTCAATATTCAAGCATTGCTAACTATTGGAAAAACCGCCAAGGAATGATTGACGCTCTTAGTGCTCATAAAACAGCTGATAAAAAACGTAAAGCTGAAGCTAAGTTTGCTAAATGGGCAAAGAAAGCTGAAAAATAAAGCTGAATATGGCGATGTGCTTAACACTTTAGCTACTTATTTCGAGAAAAACTAACACACTATCAGCCGATCAGAACTATTTAGGGTATGCTATGGCGTGCTTCTTTCTTTATAAAAAATGCCTACACGCTACATTAGTTTAGTAAGCGGGAGCTCAAAGAGGAGGTATGCCTGCTGATGAATTAGATAAAAAGGTAGATAACCTGCTATCTGAGTACGATAAAATAAACTTAGACGTAGAAAAAAAGCTATCCTTGCCGATATGCTAAAGCTATACGCTAACAAAGGTACCGATGTGCCTACAGAGCTCAAAGCTATCAAAGCTCAATACAATGGCAATTTCAATAAATATGTAGAAGACCTTTTTAGTTAAAAGTATCTACCGAAGCAAAGAAACTGCTAAAGAAGGGGCAAAACAAGAAGCTGCGGGCTTAGCCTCTGACCCTATCTTACAGCTTTCTGAAGTTTTTGTTTGAAAGCTACCGCAATCCTTCACCTGAATTGTTCAACTTAGAAGATGCTTATAGCAAGGCTTACAGAAAATTTGTACAAGGTATGCGCAATTCAAAAGCAAGCAACATACTCTATCCTGATGCTAACTCTACTTTACGCTTAACCTATGGTACAGTTAAACCGCTAAAAAGCCGACAAGCGCAACCCTCGATGCTAAGAAGAATTTCTATACTACCTTCAATACCTTAATGGCAAAATACAAAGCAGGCGACCCTGAGTTTGATATGCCGCAACGTATGCTCGACCTCTATAAGAAAAAAGAGTTCGGTAGATATATAGACAAAGACGGCTCTATGCACGTAAACTTCTTAAGCAATAACGACATTACAGGGGTAACTCTGGTTCACCTGTTATGAATGGCAAAAGGCGAACTCATCGGGCTTGCTTTTCGATGGTAATATTGAAGCCATGGCAGGCGATGTAATATTCGACAAACAATTACAACGCACTATCAACGTAGATATACGCTATGTGCTTTGGGTAATTGACATTTACGCCGGTGCTAAAAAAATATTATTGATGAAATAGAGATTAATTAGTAAAAGTCAGGTATTAGGGTGTTAGATATCAGAAATCTAACACCTAAATACCCTACGACCCTAATACCTAAAAATGTCTTTATCAAGTTACACAAAAAGAATTTAAATACAACTTCAAAATAGCTTACCCCTGTAATATTAGGAATGCTCAGGGCATACCCTTGTCGGCTTTTGTCGACAATGTAATGGTGGGCAAGGTAGGAATTACCGAGTTGGGGGCAGCGGCCTTGGGCAATACAGCTATCTTTATAGCAATGTCGTTTGCTATAGGCTTTTTCTGTGGCTACTACCTCATTAGTAGCTATGAATGATGAGGCAGGCGATAAGCAAGCTGTACAGTCTATTTTAAATCACAGTATGCTGCTAAATATCATACTGAGTGCAGTGCTCTTCTTATTGATGTTTTTTTGTAGAACCTATAATGCGCATCACAGGGCAAAGCGAGAAAGTAATCGCTTTGGCAGTTCCCTATACTCACTTAGTAGCCTTCTCGCTTATTCCCTTTAGGGTGTATTCAACACCTTCAAACAATTTGCCGATGGTCTCTCAATGACCAAATACGCTATGTATGTTACCCTATTGGCAAATCTTATCAATATATTCGGTAATTATCTCTTTATCTATGGCAATTGGGGTTGCCCAAAATTAGGCGTGTTAGGGGCAGGTGTAGGTACACTCATCTCCCGTATCGCAATGCCTATAATGCTATATTATATGCTGAAGTACTTGCTGAAAAACCAAAGAATATGTTACCCATATCAGCTTTTAAGCATATAGGCAAAGCTATGTTCAGAAAAATAAGCAACATCGGGCTACCTACAGGCTTACAGATGATTTTTCGAAACAGGTGTTTTCTCAGCTGCTATATGGATAAGCGGTATGCTGGGCGAAAACCAACTATCAGCTAACCAGATAGCTCTCAATTTATCCACTATAACCTTTATGGTAGCAAACGGCTTAGGCATCACGGCTATGATACGTGTAGGCAATCAGTTAGGAGCTAAAAACTACGCCAACCTGCGCAGAGTAGCTCATCTCTGTATTCTTATTAGTCCTTTGTACCCAAGTATTTTTTTGCTACTCTCTTAGCTGTCCTACGCGATTGGTTACCTTCGCTATACTTAGAGATGGACAATGCTGAAAAAGCCGCTAATAATAGTTTGGTGATAGCCGAAGCAGCTAACTTACTACTAATAGCCGCTATCTTCCAAATCTCTGATGGTTTGCAGGTAACAGCTTTAGGGGCTTTACGCGGATTACAAGACGCCAAAGTTCCGATGTACATCACCTTTATAGCTTATTGGCTTATTGCCTTCCCTATTCTTTTATGTATTAGGGGTACATACCTCATTAGGCAATATAGGCATCTGGATAGGCTTATTAGTAGGACTTACCGCTGCTGCTGTATGCTTGCTCTATCGCTTCAATCGCATCAGCTTACGACTTATAAAAAAACAGACATAAAAATTCAAAAATTAATTCATAATATGAAAGCAGGGAATTGTAGGACTGCCTAATGTAGGCAAAATCCACTTTATTTAATTGTTTATCTAATGCAAAAAGCACAAAGTGCTAACTTCCCTTTTGTACTATAGAACCTAACTTAGGAGTAGTAAACGTACCCGATCCACGCTTAGAGAAACTCGAAGCCCTTGTAAAACCCTGAACGCGTACTACCCGCTACTGTTGAAATAGTAGATATAGCCGGCTTAGTAAGAGGAGCTAGTGAAGGAGAAGGCTTAGGTAACCAATTTTTGGGTAATATACGCGAGTGCCACGCTATCATACACGTATTGCGTTGCTTCGACAATGATAATATAGTGCACGTAGATGGCAGTGTAGACCCCATACGCGACAAAGAAACTATAGATATCGAACTACAACTAAAAGACCTTGAAACTGTAGAAAAACGCTTAGAAAAAGTAACTCGTGCGGCTAAAGCAGGCGACAAGAAAGCAGCTAAAGAAATGGAGTTACTCAATCGTATCAAAGAAACTCTACAAACAGGTCTATCGGCTCGTGCCTTACAAGTAAAATGAGGAAGAGAAAGAGCTATTAGACAGCTTTCAGTTGCTAACAGCTAAGCCTGTGCTATATGTGTGCAATGTAGATGAAAAGTCTGCTAAAAATGGTAATGCTTACGTCGAAAAAAAGTAAAAGAAGTTGTAAAAAGACGAGGACGCTGAAGTAATAGTATTAGCCGTAGCTACTGAGGCTGATATTACCGAATTAGAAAGTTATGAAGAGCGTCAAATGTTTTTAGAAGATATAGGCTTAGAAGAACCCGGAGCTTCTAAACTGATACGTGCAGCTTATCACTTACTAAACCTACAAACATACTTCACTGCGGGAGTAAAAGAGGTTCGTGCTTGGACGATACATAAGGGCGACACTGCTCCTCAAGCGGCAGGTGTCATCCACACCGACTTCGAAAAAGGCTTTATACGCGCTGAGGTAATCGCTTACGACGACTTTATAACCTATGGTAGCGAAGCCAAAGTAAAAAGAAGCTGGCAAAAATGCGTGTAGAGGGCAAAGAATATATAGTGAAAGATGAGTGATATTATGCACTTCCGCTTCAATGTATAGCAAAATCGGTAAGCGATTCACATCGCTTACTGACAAAAATAATTCTAAATTAAATAATCTTTATGGTTCAACTCTGTCATTCAAAAAGCTATTGCTATTAAATCACGGGGGCAAAAGGTAGTACGTATAACGATTAGAAACAATTTAAATTAAGAAATACTATCAAATACGTATTTAGATTGAGTAGTAATTAACGTAAATTTATTATGAAAGAACGCAATCCTCTCATTGATGTACTCAAAGGTTTTACCATCATTTTTGGTAGTGATAGGGCACGCCTGTCAGTGGTTTTTCTGGCGATGACCGCAGTCAGCCGCTCTATACCACTATCTATGCTTTTCATATGCCGCTATTTATGTTTCTATCTGGCTATGTAAGTTTTAATAAACGTGGTGAAATGAACTTGCTCAAGCGGTTTCAAGTATTAGTAATTCCGTTTTTGTATGGTTTCTCATTTCAGCTGCCTACCATAAGTATCTTTTTGATATTGAAAAAAGTAGGGCATTACCTCAAAACACTCATACACGATCCCACCCAAGGAATGTGGTTTTTATGGCTTTTTTGTTTTGGGAATGTGTATTGCTCTATATCGCATTAAAAGTAAGCAAAGGAAGAGAAGTATGGGCAATGATAGGTTTCTGGAGTATAATTATCTTCATACACCGTATCACAGGGGCACAAGCTCCCCTATTACGGACTGCCTGAATTGTGTTGGTACTTTTGTATTTTTGGGTTAGAGCTATCTCACCCATAAATACGAACCCCAATCAATGAGAATCATAAAACCTATAGGTTGGGCAAGTGTAGGGCTTTTTTTCCCCTACTCCTACTATTACCTATTTCGGCATCGTCATTCTTGCTCTATTCAGTTAGGGCTCTCACACCTTAGCAATGGCAGGTATTGCGGCTACCTATGTAGTATGGCAACAGATTATAAGCCTGCGCAACCCACTCATCGGCTCGCATAACCCAATGTCTGCAATACTTAGGCAGTATTTCGTTAGAGATATATGTCACCCATTACTATTTTCATTTTTAGTCCCTTATATCAAAAATGTATATAGGTGATATGTTCTATCTGAATATTGCTATTTTTGTCATAATAGCAATACTCTGTTGCGACGGAGTGCAACGCTTGGTTAGGTATGTAGGGTGGTTACGGCGTATATTATATGGAAGATTTTAATAGTGAAAAAGAGCGGTCTCATTGTTTTTGAGACCGCTCTTTTTATTTATTCATTCTTAGCATCTGGTGTTTTTGTGTCTTCTGCTTCTTTTGCAGCTCTTTCTCTTTCTGCTTTTCGGGCTACTTCTATATAAGTTTTAAACTCTTTTCCATAGGTAGAAGAAGCTACATCTTTAGAAAGCTTACCATAAATAGAATCTAAGTATTTCACTCGGGTATTAGGCGCATCAACTAACACTACATAAGGAGTGATATATGATTCTGGGTGAGTAAGCGCATAGTTAAAGGCATAAAAAGGTGGCGACGAAAGTTATTCTTCTCTGAAACTGCATTCAGCGAGTCTGTAAGAGCGGTATTACCTTCTTTGAAAGCATTAACTTGCTTTTCCAACAGTTCAGCATTGCGCATACTAAACTGACGCATCACGTGGGCATACTCATTATACTCTTTCTGCGAAGTAGAACCGTTAATCTTAGCCTTTATTTCAAACATATCATAAGAGCTATTAATCTGAATAGTAGTAGGTTCACCAAAGAACATCAGGCGGTCACCGAGGTCAGTTCCCGCTTGCTTCTTCAAATCTAAATAGATGTAAAATACCTCAGGACTCTTTAAAGGGTATTTAAAAAGTAAATTTACCACTTCCTTCTGCTTTTACCGAATCGATATTGGTAAGTTTATCATTCACATACTTTTTGCAGGTAAATAGTTCCGATTTTCAAACCGTCAATGTTTCCTTCTACAATCATCGTGTCTTTTTTTCTTCTGTCTTATCACAAGCTATCATCAGCAGTGCAGACATTGCTATTAGTACTTTTTCATTTATATAAATTTTTAGTCTTTAATTTTTTTAGTTGTTAATCATTAGCTAATCGACAAATTGGCAAATCATCTTCATTGTCTGCGCTTTATTCTGGGTCTCTTCATATTCCTTCTGAGGGATAGAGTCCTTAGTAATACCACCTCCTACATACAGATAAGTATGCTGGCTATCTATCTGCATACAGCGCAAATTAACGTATAGGGCAGCCATCTTCGTACCCTCTATAAGGCCGCAATAGCCAGTATAATACTCGCGATCATAAGGCTCGTGGTCTATGATAAAAAGTGCGTGCCTTATCTGTAGGATAACCACAGACAGCAGGGGTCGGATGCAACCTTTGTATCACTTCATTTACCTTTATCTGTGGGTAGTGTACCGCTTATTTCGGTACAGAGGTGCTGCACACTGCCTGCACACACGGTATGAGGGTCAGTTACTTTTAGGGTCGTAGTATAGGGCTGCAATTGCGATATAATCGTATCAGTAACTATCTGCTGTTCTTCGCGCTCTTTAGGCTGCCACTGCTTATCCCCTACCTTAGTACCTGCCAACGCCATTGTGCGAAATTCACCTTGGCGATGATACAGCAGCGTTTCAGGGGTAGCCGCCAACCACATACCTACTTGGGGGTGATAAAACAGATAGCAAAAAGCCGAAGGATAACGCAGCAGCATATTAGTAAAACTCTTAAACGGACAAGCAGGCTTAGAAAGAGTAATTTTGTGCGAAAAGCACTACTTTCTCAAAAGCTCCTGCTTGTATAGCAATTACGGCTTCGGCTACCAAGTTAAGATGTGCTTGTTTATCAGCTTCAGTCTCTATAGGTGTACGGGTTGTTGTGTTTTTCTGCCTCTCTGAGGTGAATCACTTATTAAGGTTGTACGCTCATCAAAAAGGAATAAATACCGAAGGGTGATTAGAGCAAAAAAGGTGCGAACACTAAAGCCCTCAATCGCCTGTTTTATATCAAAAACATTAAGGATAGGCTGCTCTTGCCATCTCATCACTACTGAGGGTTGCTGCGGCAAGCGGTAGCACACAAAAGGCAACTTTTTATTGTACTTTTGCTCAGCGCACAGCAACAGTTGCTGATAGGTAGTTTTGTTTTCTTCTATCATATCGTTTGGGTATCATAAAAGGCTTTGAATGCCCCATTTCGTGCTAATAGTTCTTCCTTATTGCCTTGTTCTACTAATCTCCCTTTATCAAGCATCAGTATTTTTATCTGCATACTTAGTAATTGATACACGATGACTTACAATAATCACAGTTTTACCTTTTAGGGTATCGCGTAGGTTGGTAAGTATTTTTCTCTTCGGTATCGGTATCTCACTGCCGACAAACAATCGTCAAGCAAATAGATTTCAGCCGGTTTAAGCAGTGCTCTAGCTATAGCTACCCGCTGGCGTTGCCCTCCACTAAGCGACACGCCTCGTTCACCCAATATCGAATCGTACTGATGGGTAAATTCCACAATATTATGATGCACTACCGCCTTTTTCACAGGCTGCTACTATATCTTCATCTGTAGCATTATTGCCATAACGCAAATTATTTCGGATAGTATCAGAGAAAAAGGAAATTCTCTTGTGGCACTACCGAGATAGCTTCGCGCAAACTATGCAAATTAAGTTGCTGCACAGGCTGCCCATCAATACACACTTCGCCCTCAGTAGCCCTCATACATACGGGCGATAAGGTCTAATAAGGTCGTCTTACCGCTACCTGTCTTGCCAATAATCGCTACAGTTTGTCCTTTTTCTATCTGAAACGACACCTCCTTAAGAGCCTCTATCCCTGTATCTTCATAGCGGAAAGAAACATTTTTTGAAGGCTATATCGCCCTTTATAGGGGTAGGTGTAGCAGTGAAATTGCGTATTTGGGGTACTTCTGAAAGAAATTCATTGATGCGCTTCTGAGAGGCTTCCGCTTGTTGCACAATAGAACTCACCCAACCCACTGTAGCTACAGGCCAAGTGAGCATCATCACGTAAATACTAAACTCTACAATCACCCCAATCGACTGTATTTCTCCCAAATAATACAAACGCCCTCCTATAAAAATCACAAAGATAAGGCTAAGTCCCTATCATCAGTATCATAGTAGGAATAAAAGGCTTGTATCTTAGCGAGTTTAATACTCTTCTGCCTCCCATCTTCAGCCAGCACCGCCAACTGGGCATTAGTAGCAGCTTCATTAGTATAAGCTTTGATAACCCCTATACCTGAAAACGTTTCTTGAGCAAAAGTAGAAAGGTCTGAAAGATAAGCTTGTACTTTCATCGTTTCTATATTTATCTTCTTGCTCATTTTTATAAATTAGCAAAGAGAGAATAGGCAGCGGAATGAGAGTATAAAGGGTAAGCTTAGGCGAAATGATAAACATCAGCGGAATAACACAAGCAAAGAGGGTAATAGTTTGCACACTATACATAATGGCAGGGCCTGCATACATACGCACTTTCGACACGTCTTCACTAATGCGGTTCATCAGGTCACCTACCCTATTACGTTTGTAAAAACTAAGTGAAAGCTGCTCATACTTCAAAAAAATCTCGTTTTTCATATCGTATTCTATGTAACGAGATACATTAATGATAAGCTGACGCATAAAAAACATCAGAACAGCTGAAATAATAGTTGCTCCGATGATAATAAGTGCATATTCTATGAGCAAAGAAGTCATTTGAGCAGCATCTTTATTTGTAGAACGAGCAAATTCCTCAATAGCTGCTATAGAATTTTTCACGTAGCGGGGCATAAATAGTGAAAATATGCGCGACACTACGGTAATTAAGATACCGAGCAGTAGATGGTATTTGTATTTGAAAAACATATTTGCGGGATATGTTTTAAATGCGCCATTTAGCCAGTCGTCAGATTTTAGGTATTAGGTGTTAGTAGGTAGTACCACTAACACCTAATAAACTAATACCTATTTATAATTCTTAATCAAGTTCTTCACCAATAATATCACGTTAGGCATTGCTATATTAGCCGCATTAAGTACCTCTTCGTGCGATACATCAGGCGATATTTCAGGCCCTCCCTAAATCAGTAATTACCGAGAGAGCGCAAACCTCCATCAGTTGGTGGCGTGCTACTATCACCTCCAGGCACAGTACTCATACCTACGGCATCACCTCCCTAAAAATACGCACCATACCATATTCAGCAGGCGTTTCAAAAGAAGGCCCTTGCAATCCTACATATACCCCTTTTTTGCACTTTGATATTGTTTTCCTGAGCTATTTTTCTAACTCTGCTATCATTGCGTGGCTATAAGGCTTGCTCATATCCGGAAAACGAACTCCGTATAAATCCAAAATTTTTACCGCGCAAAAGGGTGTTCAGGGAAAAGGTTGATATGGTCGTGAATAATCATCACATCACCTATAGAAAAGTTAGGATTTACCCCACCTGAAGCGTTTGAGAGTATAAGTCGTTTTAATGCCTAACTGAGCAAATACGCGAATAGGGAAAGTAACCTCTTGCATAGAATAGCCTTCGTAATAGTGTACGTGTCCTCGCCATCATCAGCACATAGCGGTTCTGAATTTTACCATAAATCAGTTTACCTTTATGCCCTGACACAGTTGATTTCGGGAAGTTAGGTATATTTTGGTACTTAATTTTCGAAATTACTTCTACTTCATCTTCTAATTTACTAAGTCCTGACCCCAAGATAATAGCAAATTCTGGGGTATGTTCTGTAATGTACGACTGTATAATACGAGCCGTCTCATTGATTTTTGTCGTAATACTGTTGCATAATTTTTTTATTAATTCGTCGATTTTTATCAATTGGCTAATTATTTAAAGCTTGTCACACCAAATTTAGCAGCTTCAGCTCTTGCTTTTAGCACTAATTGGGTTAGGTTTTTAATACGCGACTCGTCTGAGGGGTGCGTACTGAGGAGACTAGAGGTACTAGCTCCATTTTTCTTAGCGCTCATTCGTTTCATAGTTCAGGAGCTTCTGAGGGGTCATAACCTGCGATAGCCATAATCTGAATACCAATAGCATCAGCTTCTGTTTCGTTAGAGCGACTGAAAGGCAACATCACTCCTAAGTTTGAACCTAAGCCGTAAGCCAACATAAACTGGTCAGTATATTCGGCATATTTGCTGGTTTGTAGGGCAAGCGAACCTGCTATAGCTCCTATTTGTTGTAGGGTGCTAGCACTCATACGTTGTGCTCCGTGGTCAGCTAATGCGTGGGCTACCTCGTGTCCCATCACTACTGCCAACCCTGCTTCGTTCTTAGTAATGGGCAAAAATACCCGTATACACCACTATTTTTGCCCCCTGGCATACACCAAGCATTCACTTCAGGACTATCTACCAAGTTATATTCTATCTGTAATCGTCTAAATATCCCTTATAGCCATTAGTGTCGAGCCATAACTTAGCCGCTTTAGCGATACGTTCGCCCACTCTTTTCACCATTTGAGCGTCATTAGTATTGGTTATCACCTTATTCGACTGCAAAAAGTAGAATATTGACTAAAAGCCATTTGAAAAACCTTGTATATTAGGCATAAAGTTCAGAGTACTCTTCCCAGTAAAAGGATTAGTTTTGCAGGAAAAACAATTAGCAACAAAGCAATAATACTTATTTTCTTCATATAATTCTGTTTTTATTTTGCAAAGGTATAACATAATTAGCAAATTAGCAAATTTGTCAATTAGCAATTTAGGTAAAACACAAAAATTGTCTCACCTGTCCCACTTATCCCACAACCCTCTCAGCCTTCCCTTTACTTTAGATATAGGAAGAATACAGGATCACCGAAGAAACTTTTTAAAGAACTCTACCCCAATCCTCCCTGCCCTGCCAACAAAATTTTTCTATTTGCATTTATTTTCATTACTTTTTGCACCCTCAATCTCAAATTTGATAATTCACAAATTTGCTAATTTCCTGATTAATATGTCTTTAGAACAAGAAATACAAAAAGCGCCGTACTTTTGGCATTATCTCTCACCCCTGATGCGGGTAAAACTACGCTCACCGAAAAATTGCTACTCTTCGGGGGCTATTCAAGAGGCTGGTGCAGTAAAAAGCAACAAGATAAAAAGGAGCTACCTCTGACTTTATGGAGATAGAACGCCAGAGGTATCTCTGTAGCTACTTCTGTATTGGCCTTCAACTCACAAACAGCACAAAAATCAATATCTTAGACACCCCTGGTCACAAGGATTTTGCTGAAGATACCTTTCGTACCTCTTACAGCGGTAGACAGCGTAATAGTAGTGGTAGACGTAGCTAAAGGGGTTGAAGAGCAAACAGAGAAGTTGGTAGAGGTATGCCGTATGCGCAATATACCTATGATTGTGTTTATCAACAAGTTAGACCGAGAAGGTAAAGATGCTTTCGACCTGTTAGACGAAGTAGAACAAAAACTCGGACTAAAGGTAACACCTTTAAGCTTCCCTATAGGTATTGGCTACGATTTCAAAGGTATTTACAATATCTGGGAAAAGAACATCAACCTTTTTCGGGCGATAGCCGCAAGAATATAGAAGAAACTATCTCTTTTTGACGACATTAACAGTCCTGAGTTAGAGAAAATCATCTCTGAACAGTCAGCAGCCAACCTGCGCAGCGATTTAGAGTTGGTATATGAGGTATACCCTGCTTTCGATAGAGAGGCTTTACCTAAGAGGAGAGCAACAGCCGGTATTTTTGGGTCAGCGCTAAACAATTTTTGGGGTACGAGAGTTGTTAGATTGCTTTGTAGAGATTGCTCCCTCACCTCGTCCTAAAAGCCAGCGAGGAGAGAGAGGTACGCCCCGAAGAGCCTACTCTTTTACGGGCTTTGTATTCAAAAATCCACGCTAATATGGATCCTAACCACCGCGACCGTTTGGCGTTTGTTAAGATAGTTTCGGGCACTTTCGAGCGCAACAAGCCCTACCTACACACGCGTTTGGGCAAAAAGCTGAAGTTCTCAAGTCCAAATGCTTTTTGCTGAGAAGAAAGAGGTGGTAGACATCTCGTATGCAGGCGATATAGTAGGATTACACGATACAGGTAACTTCAAAATAGGCGATACATTAACTGAGGGAGAAAGTATTGCACTCAAAGGAATACCTAGCTTCTCACCTGAGCATTTCAGGTATATATAACAATGCTGACCCACTAAAAATCAAAACAGTTAGAAAAAGGTATCGACCAGCTAATGGACGAAGGGTAGCACAGCTCTTCCGCTTAGATTTCAATGGCAGAAAGGTAATTGGTACAGTAGGGAGCCTTACAATACGAGGTAATTCAGTACCGCTTAGAGCACGAATATGGAGCAAAGTGTAGTTATGAGAATTTTTCCTATTTATAAGGCTTGTTGGGTAGAAGCACCAGATAACCCTAAAGACCCTGAATATTTAGATTTCTTAAGGGTAAAAGCAGAAGTATTTAGCAAAGAGACAAACAGCAGCAGTTGGTATTTTTAGCCGATTCGGCTTTCTCTATAGAAATGGTAAAGCAAAAATACCCTAGCTTAAAAGCTGCATTTTACATCAGAATTCTAATATAAAACGAAATATAAAAAGACAAAAAGACGAGGCGTGATGCTCTCGTCTTTTTGTCTTTATATTTCGTCTCTTCTATTTCGTAAGACTGATAAAAAGCTCTTCTAAGTCGTTGTGCTTGTGGTTAATTTGAAGTATTTTAAGTCCGTTTTCTTTCGCAAAGTCAAATACAGTGGGACGATATCTTCTGAAGTACTAAACTGCAATTTGATATAGAAAATCATAAACATTAGTAGTGGTAACTATATGAGGGAGATTGCGCAACAATCGTTCTTCTACTCTAAAAATCAAAAGCTACCTCTATTATCTGTTCTTTGCCTTGTAGGGCTCATTGGCTTATCTAGCACTATATTACCCTTATGAAGTACTATCACCCTATCGGCTACCGCTTGTACTTCTTGCATAATATGCGAAGATAGCAAGATGGTTTTGGTTTTGCCGAGGCTCTTTTGATGATATGGCGTATTTCTACTAACTGATTAGGGTCAAGTCCTGTAGTAGGTTCGTCTAAAATCAATATTTCAGGGTCGTGAATAAGAGCTGAAGCCAAACCTACCCGCTGGCGATAACCTTTAGAGAGGGCTTCTATCTTCTTATTACTCTCTGGCGTAAGCCCCGTAAGAGCGATAACCTCTTCTACCCTACTCTTAGGCACCTTAGGGTACAAATCTGCTGTAAAAACTCAAATATTCGCGCACGTACATCTCAGAGTACACAGAGGGTTGTGCTCAGGCAGGTAGCCCTATCATCTTTTTGTGCCTCAATAGGGTTGCTTTAGCATATCTATGCCATTGATACTGATGCTGCCATCTGTAGGGGGGTTAGCGCCCCTGTAATCATCTTCATTGTGGTAGATTTACCAGCGCCATTCGGACCTAAAAAGCCTGTAGTTTCACCTTCTGTAGCTGAAAGTTTATCTTATTAACAGCTATCTGTTGTGCGTATATTTCGTTAAATTAGTTACTTCTACTGACATTATTTTCTATAATTTGCGGCCAAAAGATAATAAATAATTCAGAATTTTGAATTTTGGATTATGAAAAATTGTCAATTACTACTTTGTTAATTGATAATTATTTATTACTTTTTGCCCTGTAAAAAGAAAAAATATGAAGATAGTATATTTAAATGGGGCGGAATTACGCTGGTAGTGCTTCTAGGAGCAATGGTGGCTATTCCTTATTTCTTCAAAGATACTATCAAAGAAAAAGTCATCGAAATGGTGAACAAAAACTTAAAAGCCAATCTATCATTGGCTGATGTGGATATCAGCTCTCTTTAAGAGTTTCCCAAAAGCACAGATAACCCTTAGCGATTTTGCTTTAGTAAACAAAAGAACCTTTTGTTGGCGATACGCTTTTTGCTGCCAGCATATTGATGTTACCCTAAGTGTAAAAGACTTAATGGCAGGCAACTACAGAACCTATTAGGGCGCTAATGTAAAAAGACGCTTCAGCCTATATTCATTTTTCAATAAAGAGGGGCTGGCAACTTCGATATTGCTATCCCATCAGATACTCCTGAAGAGGAATCGGCTCCTATCAAGTTGGACATACAAAGTTATAATGTTGAAAAATCTGAAAATTCACCTCTAAGATGGACGATGGCAATATATTTATGCAAAATAGCCGACATCTACCACAGTGGGAAAGGGAATTTTCGCAGAAGAGGTACTTGACTTAGACACCCAAACTAAGGCAAACCTTACTTTTGCAATGGATAAAAGTACTTTTTATGAATCGTGTGCCTATCACACTACAAGCCTTATTAGGCATCGACCTAAAGAACCAAAAATACACTTTCAAAGAGAATAAAGCTACTGTAAACCGTTTAGACTTAGTTTTTAATGGTTTCATTCAGCTTTTAGAAGAAGGACAACGCTACGACCTCACTTTCAGCACTCCTACTAATACTTTTTTCAAAACTTTTTAGCCCTTATACCAGAGGAATATAGTAAAAGTATTGAAAACGTAAAAACTACGGGCAATCTCACCCTAAAAGGATTTGCCAAAGGCGATATGGTAGGCGACAAAATTCCTACTTTTGGACTCGAAATGTTTGCTGATAATGCTACTGTCAAATACCCCTGACTTACCAAAAACTATTAAAGACATTAGCATAGATTTGAAAAGTAAACAATGCTACGGGTATTACTAATGATACCAAAGTGAATCTCAATAAATTTGCGATGCGCATAGACCAAGATGTATTCTGGGCAAAAGCAAATGTTAGCAATATGTTAGTGAATCCTTTTGTTGATTTAGCTGCCAAAGGAACTATCAACTTAGCCAACCTATCACAGGCTTACCCTATTTCATTAGACAAGAAGTTAGCGGGTATCCTAAAAGCTGATATAGCAACACAGCTTGATATGAAGTCTGTAGAGACCAAAAACTACCAAAAATATCAAGGCTCAAGGTAACCTATCATTAGCACAATTTGTATATGAGGGTGAAGAGTTTGTTAAACCTTTTCATATAGATCAGCTTAGTATGGCTTTTAATCCTTCGCACATAGGGCTTTCTGCTTTTGATGCTCGCACTGGCAACACCGACCTGCATTTAAATGGTACTATAGATAATCTATACGGATTTGTTTTCAAGAAAGAAATACTAAAAGGAAACTTCAATCTATCATCTAACAAATTAGTAGTCAATGATTTTATGCAGCCTGCTACAGCTTCAAGTAGTCCAGCTACAACAACTGCTACAACAGCCAAAGCTACACAAAGCAGCACTACCACATCAGCTATCAGTACCTGCTTTCTTAGACTGCACCCTTAGTGCCAAAGCTGGTACCGTGTTGTACTGACAATCTAACACTGAGCAACGTATCAGGCAAGCTCATCATCAAAGATGAGAAAGTAGCTTTAGAAAACCTAAAAACGGATATCTTTGGTGGTAATATAGCTCTTGCTGGAGATGTTTCAACCAAAGAAGCAACACCTACTTTTTGACGTAAATCTAAATCTTAGCAAATTAAATATAGCCGATGCTTTCACTCAAATAACAATGCTCGAAAAAGATAGCGCCTATTGCTAAGGTAGTACAAGGAAAAAGTAAATACAGTAATAAAAGGTAAAAGGAAAGTTGAAATCGGACTTAACCCTGAAAATCAACACTATTTCAGGCGATCTCATTTGCCTCTCTTATCGACTCAAAGGTAGTAAAGCGAAGCCTCTCCCTACTCTCTGCTTTTAGACTCTCAGTTTACAGGACTTAACCTCTCAAATCTAAACTTAAAAAGACCTAAAAGCAGCCGTTGATTTTGAAGATGGAAAAAGTAAAATTAAACCTTTCACTCTAAAATACAAAGATGTAGCCATAGAAGTGGCAGGTAGTCACGGTTTCGACCAACAAATGAACTACAAACTCCTCTTCAATGTACCTCCTCAAATGTTGGGCAAAGAAGCAGAAAAACCTACTCACCAAGCTAACCCCTGAAAACCAAAAGAAGATAACTAACTTACCTGTAGTAGCTACCGTAGGGGGTACCTTTAAAAAGCCAGAGGTGAGCACTGACATCAAAACAGTGAAGTGAAAAACTTAGCTACCCAAATAGCTAAAAACCAAATCAATAATCTTGCTAACAAGGGTACTGATGTCCTCCGCGATGCAATAGCTACTAAAACAGGTACTGGCACCGCTGCCGAAGTAACCAACGCTATAGGCGGACTGATGAAGAACAAAAGACAGTACCCTTACCAAGGTGAAAAATGATGTAAAAGAACGCGCCAAAGAAGAGGCTAAGAAAGAAGCTAAAAAGCAATTAGGGTAATTTCTTAAAAGGATTAGGAGGCAATAAAGAAGAATAATAAAATAAATTTTTAGAGATATATGTATAAAGTAGTACTTTTTACGCCACGGACAAAAGTGAATGGAACAAGCTCAACCTATTCACAGGGGTGGCAAGATGTAGATTAACAGAGCAAGGAGTACAAGAAGCACGCGAAGCAGGTCGTGTAATGAAAAGAAGAAGGCTTCAAATTTGATGTAGCTTACACTCTGTACTAAAACCGCTATCAAAACTCTTAACAACGCTTTAGAAGCTATGGGCGACCTATGGGTTCCCTACCTATAAAAAGCTGGCGTCTCAACGAAAAGAGCTACGGAGCACTACAAGGCTTAAACAAAGCTGAAACTGCTGCTAAATATGGCGAAGACCAAGTGCTATTGTGGAGACGCTCTTATGATGTACGTCCACCTTTCATCGAAGAAAGCGACGAGCGTCACCCATCACATGACCGCCGTTATGCTGCCCTAAGCAAAGAACAAAAACTCCAGGTGAAAGCTTAAAAGACTGCTATGACCGTATGCTACCTATCTGGTTTTGAATCTATTGCTCCAGATATCAAAAGCTGGCAAAAGCGTAATCATAGCTGCACACGGTAACAGCTTTGCGTTCGTTAGTACAATACTGAGATGGTCTTTCAGAAGAAGAAATACTAAAATTGAACATTCCTACCGGAGTGCCTTTGGTATACGAGCTTGATGCTAACTTAAAGCCTATCAAACACTATTATTTAGGGCGACCAAGAAGCTATAGCTGCTGCTATCAACAGTGTAGCTAACCAAGGAAAATCAAAAATAATAGAATAGAATGATTTATTTTTAGGTCAGGCAATATGCTTGACCTAATTTTTTAATTTAAGAGATATGAACATAGCAATAGTATGCTACCCTACTTTTTGGGGGAGTGGCGTGGTTGCCACTGAGTTGGGGGTAGCCTTAGCCCGCAAAGGGCATCAAGTCCATTTTATAACCTATAGTTACCCTGTACGATTGGTTTCTTAGAGATGAATATCCATTTTCACGAAGTGCATGTAGAAGAGTACCCCTTTATTTCACTACCAACCATACGAGGTTAGCCCTCTCAAGTAAAAATGGCATATGTAGTAAAAACCTATAACATTGATATACTACACGTACACTACGCTATTCCACACGCATATGCAGGCTATGGCTAAGCAAATGCTCAAACGCGAAGGAATAGAAGTACCTATGGTAACTACCTTACATGGTACTGATATGTACTTTAGTGAGGCAATCACCCTACCTATAAAGAAGCGGTAACTTTTTAGCATCAATGAGTCAGACGTAGTAACCTCAGTATCAGAAAGCCTAAAGCAAGACACACTCAGACTTTTTAACATACATAAAGACATAAAGGTAATTCCTAACTTTATAGATTTAAAAGAAACCTAACGAAATAATTCCGTGCAAACGGTCGGTAATAGCTAAACCTAATGAGTTGATAGTAACTCATATAAGTAACTTTAGAAAAAGTAAAACGTGTAGATGATGTAGTAAGAGTTTTCTACGGCATACAGCGGCAGCTACCTGCTAAGTTAATAATGGTGGGCGATGGTTCTGAAAGAGAGACTGCCGACCAACTGTGTAAAGATTTGGGTATCAAAAGTAAAGTCCTTTTCTTAGGAAATACCTCAGATATAGACCGCATACTTTGTATGTCCAATTTATTCTTATTACCCTCAGCCTCAGAAAGTTTTGGACTTTCAGCCTTAGAGGCAATGGCAGCGGGTGTCCCCGTAGTATCAAGCAATGCCGGAGGCTTGTCTGAAGTAAATGAAGAAGGAGTATCAGGCTATTTATGCCCTATAGGAGATGTAGCTACAATGGCAGCAAGAGCTATCTATATATTAGAAGATACCACGCTTAGCTCAATTTAAAAAAGGCGCGCGCAAGGTAGCCGAGCGTTTTGACGAGAATAAAAATAATACCTATGTATGAGGCTTTGTACAAAGAATTAACATAAAAATCATTATCTTTTTATCTTTTTATTTTTCTTTTTCAAGAAAAGTTCTATTTTGCACCCAGATTAATACTTAAATAGTTTTTAATATAATGAATTCTACAACATCTTTACGTACGTCTCACTTTTGTGCTGACGTTAAACACCTTAGCATTCACTATTTGTTTTTGCGTGTTGGACACTCAATGGGGGTGTTAGTAACCCTATTTGGTAGACAACAGTGTTTTTCAATTGGAGTGTGGTAGAGACCGGTTGGCTATTGGGCTTACCGATACTCTCTGGCTCTATTTTCAGACCCTTAATGGGGATGTTAACCGATAAATACTGAGGTAAACCTGTATTTAGTTCACTACTCATTTTCTGTGCGATTCCTTTCTTTTTGATGCACTTTGTCAATTCGTATTGGATGTACTTCATCTTGAGTATTCTTTTTCGGTATGGTAGGTACAGGTTTTTGCCGTAGGAGTAGCCTTTACTTCGGTATGGTATCCTAAGAACTGGCGAGGGCGTGTCTCGGTATTTTGGTATGGGAAATGCAGGTGCTGCTATTACTACCTTTTAGCCCCTACATTGCTCAAAAATGCTTACAGCTAACGACCCCGAAGGATGGCGTTGGCTACCTGTAATCTGTGGGGTTGTAATTTTAATAATGGGATTAGCTAGTTTTTGCTATTTTACTAAAAAACAAAAAGCAGCTCAAGCCCCTAAGTCAATGCACGAAATGCTCACTCCTCTTAAATCAACAAAGGGGTATGGCGCTTTGGCTTGTACTACTTCTTAGTGTTTGGTCTGTTTGTAGCTTTCTCACAATGGTTATTACCTTACTACATCAACGTATATAGCACCACTTTGATATTAGGAGGTATGCTGGCTTCTGCTTTTAGTTTGCCTGAGTGGAGTAATCAGAGCCTTAGGAGGCTATCTGTCGAATAAGTTTGGCGCTCGCGCCGTAATATGCATTGGGTTCCTCCTTTCTTCACTTTATCATAGGGCGGATTGCTAATGCTTCCTAAGATGGAAATCTTACTCCAGGAAAAGGAGTTGCAGCTAAAAAGAATACTACTGTAGAAAAAGTAGAAGGAAATGCTATTACACTCGCCACAGGTGAAGTAATACAACTAACAGAAAACCTAAAATAAAAGACTGGTAACTCACATCTTCTCAAAAAGCTATTCATGGCAAGAAGCCCTCGTAAAAGAAAATCAACAAGTGAAGAAAAAAGAAGTAATAGCCCAAGGACAAACAGCTTATCAAATTTGAGGGCACATTTATGGGTACATACTATTTTTGGTAATCCTCATTGGTATTATGTGGGGTATCGAAAAGCTGCTGTATACAAATACATACCAGAATACTTCCCTAATGAGGTTGGTATCGTAGGAGGTATGGTAGGACTTATCGGAGGGCTTGGAGGCTTTATAGGCCCCTATCCTTTTTCGGTTACCTACTCGATTTTACCGGCTTATGGACAAGCTCGTGGATATTCGTATTCCTTACTTTGGCTGTGTGCTTGTATTGGATGCATCGTACTATCAACAAACTAAACAAAAAGCAGCTCCAGATCTCACAAAATAAAAATTGAATAATTTTTGAAAATTCACAATTTAGAATTAATTACATATGAGTAAATGGTTAGAAAAATGGGAGCCAGAAAATGAAGCTTTCTGGCAATCTACAGGTAAGAAAAATAGCGAATAGAACGCTTACAATTACCACTATTGCGCTTACAATGTCGTTTGCGTGTTGGTTTCTGTATAGTGCTGTAGTAGTACAGTTACCAAAAATAGGTTTTCAGTTCAGCGATGACCAACTATTTTGGTTAGCTGCTATGCCAGGATTGGCAGGAGGTCTTTGCGTATATTGAACACTTTTTAATTCCTATTTTCGGAACACAAAAAGTAGTGTCTATCAGTGCATTGCTAAAGATTATCCCCTTACTAATGCTTGGTTTTTGCAGTAATGGATCCTAGTTCGTCTTACGGCTACTTTTATGTTGATAGGCTTCTACTAGGTATTGGTGGGGGTGATTTCTCCTCTATATGCCTTCTACCTCTTTGTTCTTCCTAAACGCCTATCAGGTACCGCTTTAGGCATACAGGCTGGGGTAGGAAACTTTGGGGTGAGTCTTGTGCAGCTACTTTCGCCCTATCGTTATCAGCCCTAAGTATCTTCTCTTTCTTAGGAGGAGGAGAAACTGTATTGGCTACAGTAAAACTATTTTCTTAGAAAAACGTGGCGTTCATCTATGTATTGCCGCTTTTTCTTAGTAGGTATTTGGGCTTGGTTCTCACTAAAGAGTATTCCTGTAAAAGCATCATTTAAAGAACAGTTAGACATCTTTGGCGACAAAGCACACTTGGTACTGCACTGTTACATATATTATGACTTTTTGGTATTTTTTGCAGGCTTTTCTGCTGCATTCCCATTAATGATTAAGAATATGTACGTACCATTAGACAATACACTTGAGCCACTGCACTACGCCTTCTACGGCCCTCTTATCAGCTCAGCTATGCAGAGTGCTTTTTGGTAAAGTAGCCGACAAGTTTGGTGGTGCTATTCTTACACACATATCACTGGTATTGCTATGGGCATTCTCTTTGCTATCCTCATTTTAGGAGGTTATCTAACCCCCTACTTCAGCAGATCAATTCCCAATGTTCTTTATTATCATTATGGCTATCTTCTTCTTTACAGGTGTAGGTAATGCTGCTACCTTTAAGCAATACCTCACTATCTTGCAGCTCTCCACGTAAGTCTGCAGGGGTAATAGGTTGGACAGCTGCTGTAGCCGCTTTTGGCCCTTTCATTTTTCACTATAATGATACCACAATCACGTGCTTGGTTTGGTAACTCTAAACCTTTCTTCGGTGTGTGTTTGCCCTATGTGTAGTAGCTAGCAGTGGATAAACTGGCACTCTATACCCGCAAAAGGATGTGAGAGACCAAGTTAGACTGATTTTAAAAAGAGATAATTACCTTATATCACAACGAATTAAACAAAACAAGTGAATTACGAACGGTTCTAAATTACAAAAAACTGTTTGTAATTCACTTTCTTATTTGTATCTTTTGCCCCCAAAGAGTAAAAACAAAAATTATATGTTCAGTATTTTTCACCAAAATAAACAAGAAAAGCATTCCGCAATGCTGTTATTGCTACATTGATAGTAATAGCTATTACGGTAATAGGTTCTGTAAACCTACAGAACTACGATGCTGCCCTTGATGATATACTGGTACTATCAGTATGACTTTTGGGATAGCTTATAAGCATGAAGCGCTTTGGCTACAACGCCCTCCTACCCAAAAAGTATTGGAAACGCACTTAGCAGCTGTTGCGCAGCAAAGATTATTGAGCACAACTGAAAGACTATGGTAGGCTAACTTTTAAAAACCTACTATTGCAAAAATTTTTAATGCCACGTAGTAAAATGCGCTGGTTAGGGCACTTTTTGTTATCTGTAGGCTGTTTAACTCATTCTGCTGTAACCTTTGGGGCTTACCTTCGGATGGATGCACTTCACCTTAGTTCCCGGCACTACTGATATGTATGAAAACCCATTTTTATGGGCTTCTCAGTAATGACTTTTAAATTGGGTACTATTGTAGCCTTTATTCCTTTTCCACATTTTAGTATGGACTGCCATAATGGTCATTATTGGTTCTGCCATAATGATGCACCGTCGCTTTGTAGACGAAGGGCAGATGGCAAGCCAATGGTTTGAGCGCGACTGGTTGCCCTCATATTGCTGATAGTTGTATCAGTAACTGGATTGGTATTTGGTTTTGATTACTCATTCTAGAAGGTAAAATGAGTCAGTTTATGGCTATTACCCACGCCATTGCAGTAGCGATGTTCCCTAATGTGGATACCTTTTGGTAAATTCTTCCATATATTTCAGCGCCCTGCCCAGATAGGGGCAATGTATACCGCCTCAAAAAGGCGCTAAAGAAGGGATGCAAGTATGTCCACACACTAAAGAAGAGTACGCTTGCAAAATGCAGATAAAACGACCTAAAAGAGGTGACAAAAAGAGCTCGGATTTAAATTTAGAAAACAAAGAAGGAATGAGCTACTTAGAGTATAGTCCTGAAGGCAAACGCTGTATGCTAGCTAAAGCACACCTCAAAGCCCGTGAAGAAGCGGGTAGTTTCTTTGGTTAATTTCCTAATTCATTATTTTAAAAAGAGAAAATTATGGCAACGTTACCCGTACCCGTAGACGAAATTATAGCAAAGTGGGGGCCCCATAAGCACTATATGACAAAAGAGAGTGCTAAGGCACGCGCCTCGCAAACCCCTGACGAACTTGTAAAAACACACTGTTGTTTTTGCGGGTTGCAGTGCGGTATCAAACTCAAGATAAAAACAAAAAGTAGTAGGTTTTGAACCTTGAGAGAGTTCCCTTTAACGAAGGACGTCTTTGCCCTAAAGGAGTGCAACGTTATATGCAAGATAACCACCCTGACCGCCTACTACAACCTATCAAACGCGTAGAAGGTGTAGGCTTCGTACCTATAGAATGGGAAGAGGCTTACAGCACTGTAGTAAGTGAAATAAAACGCATACAAGAGCAATATGGCAGAAATGCTTTTGCAATGCTTTTCAGGCGTATCACTTTCTACTGAAAAAGTTATTTAGTAGGAAAATTTGCTCGTGTAGCCCTCAAAACAGCTAACTTAGACTATAACGGAAGGCTTTTGTATGGTGAGTGCCGGAGCTGGTAATAAGAAGGCTTTTTGGTATGGATAGGTCATCTAACTCGTGGGCTGATCTCGCTCACGCTGAAGTGATTATCATAACAGGAGCTAATATCTCTGAATGTTTCCCTGTACTTACTTATCGTATGGGAAGCCCGCGATAATGGAGCAAAAATTATAGTAATTGACCCTCGTGTAATTCCTTTAGCACGTACTGCCGATGTTCACCTACCTTTGCGCTCAGGTACCGACACTGCCCTTTATGAGTACTATGCTAAAAGTACTTATTGACAACGATTGGTTAGACCACGACTTTATAGACAACTACACTTCAGGTTGGGAGGAAACTGCTAAAAACAGTAGAACATTGTACCCTTTGAATGGGGCGAAAAATAACCGGTGTTCCTAAAGAATTGATATACAAAGCTGCTGAGATGTGGGGTAAAGCAAAAACCTCATTCTTAGTACACGCGCGCGGTATTGAACAACACCGTAAAGGGTACTCAACGTACTGAGTTGCATCAACTTAGTATTAGCAACTGGACGTATTGGTAAACCTTATTGTGGTTATGGTACCATCACCGGACAAGGAAATGGGCAAGGAGGACGTGAGCATGGGCACAAATGCGACCAGCTACCTGGTAACCGCGATATTGAGAACCCAGAACACCGCAAAATAGTAGCAGACTTCTAGGGGAATACCAGAATGTGAACTACCTAAAAAAGGGCTCAGTGCCTATGAGATTATAGATGCTATCAATAAAGGAGATAAAAAGGCTTGCTTTCATCTGCTTCAACCCTATCATCTCTTTACCTAATAACAAATACGTAAAGAGTGCCTTAGAAAAAGCCTCGAATTTTACACAGGTATTGATTTCTTCCTTTCAGAAAACATTGCGTCACGCTAACATCGTATTAGCAGGCTCTTTACAAGAAGAAGAAGAAGGTACTACCACTACTTCCGAAGGACGTGTAGTACGTATTTTCGGGAGCTGTAACCCCTCCTGGAAAAAGCCAAACGAGATATTGAAATCTTGAAAGAATTAGCTAAACGCCTCGGACAAGAAGATAAATTTACTTTACTCTTGTAGTGAAGATATTTTTAATGAACTAAGAGAAATATCTAAAAAGGGTCTTATGCTGATTACTACGGTATTACTTACGAAAAAGTAGAAAAGAATATGGGCGTTTTCTGGCCATGCCCAAGTCTTGACCACCCAGGTACACCACGTCTTTGGGAGGACCGTAAATTTAAGACTAACGATGGTAAGGCTCACTTTAACCCTACCCCTTATCAACCACCAGTAGAAGAACCTGATGCTGACTATCCAGTAGTACTAACTACAGGACGTGTGGTAAGCCAGTATTTAAGTGGTACCCAAACGCGCCGTATTGGTAAATTGGTAGATATTTACCCAGAACCATTAATGGAAATACACCCTGAGTTGGCAGCCAAATATGGTATAGAAGAAGGCGACTTAGTGCGTATTACTACTCGCCGCAACTCAGCTGTATTCCCTGCTAATGTAGTGGTAACTATCCGAAAAAGATTCAGTATTTGTACCTTTTCACTGGGGAGGTGTGAACGCTGTAAAACCAGCTCACTGTAGGATTAGAAGGTCTTGACCCTATCTCTAAGATGCCTGAGTTTAAAGTATGTGCCTGCAAAAATAGAGAAAAACAGGAGAGAAGAAAGCCAAAGACTCTGCTGAATATGCCTACAGAAGTAGAGATGTGCTATTTGCAGAGGGAGACACCCCTATCCCTAACTAAGAGTAAAAAGAGTATACAAAAGAGTAAAAACAAAATTCAATGGCAGAACAATTTAAAAATTCAATGATATGGAGTTCTTCTTGGATATGCAGCGTTGCATAGGCTGTCACTCTGCAGAGATGGCTTGTGCAGAATGCGAAACCAACGGAGAGACTCTCAATGATTCATATTCACTATGTAGACAGACGCGAGACTGTACAAACCACTGTGCAAGTATGTATGCACTGTGATGACCCTATCTGTGCCAATGTATGTCCAGCAGATGCTATAGTGAAAGATGAATATGGTATTGTACACTCAGCTGATGTATCAAAAATGTATCGGTTGTGCTAACTGCGTGCTTAGCTGTCCATTCGGTGTACCCTAAGATACCTGACCAAAAATGCACTGCTAATGATGAAGTGCAATATGTGTTACGACCGTACTAGTGTAGGATTAAAGCCTATGTGTGCTACGGTATGTCCAAGTGGAGCACTTACTTTCGACACCAAAGAAAAATGTGGCTAAAAACGCCCCTAATAGTACCCCTATTAAGAAGTTTATCTTTGGTGAAGAGGTAGTAACTACTAAGGTAAACCTAATGATGCCTAAGGGCAGTGAAGAGATTAAGGTATTTTAATTACAAAAACACTAAAAAATGGCAGACAGATATAAAAATATACCCGACTGGAAAGCAGACTTTCCAATTAAGAAGACAGAGGCAGGTTATGTAGCAAGACGCGACTTCTTAAAAAGTCATTACGCTCTTCTCTGAATTATGGCAGCTGTAAATGTACTCATACCTGTATTCAACTTTTTCCATAAGCGAAAAGTGATTAAAGATTACTTTGTATGCAATGCATCAGAGCTAAAAAGTAGGAACGCAAAAGACCTTCTATGTAGATGGCGACCACCGCAATCCGTATATGCTAATACGCTTAGCTGAAGACGATTGGCGTGTATACGAACAAAAATGTACCCACCTTTCTTGTTCGGTAATTTACGATCACGAACACGGAATGATAGAATGTCCTTGTCATCACGGTTTTTGATGCCAAAGATGGTGAAGTACTGCAAGGGTCCTCCGCCACGCCCTCTACCACGCCCAAACGTAGTGGTAAAAAGACGGCAAAAAATATTTGTGGAAGATTATACATACGAACAACAAATCAACCACAAAGCACACTCTTAATTAACAATTAACAATTGATGTTATGGCAATTAGAAAAACCTATACAAAAAGCTACTACCGTGTAAATGATATGTTAGCTTTTTATCATTGGCATTTACATACTGCTCACTGGTATGCAAATGTGGTTGCTATTTGGTACTATCAATAAAGCTCTATATCTGTATAATACAGAGATCAATGTACAAGAATTTGCTACGTGGTCAGCTATAGGCTCTGTAGTAATATTCTTATGCTTATTGTTCTTCTTACGTTATATACCAATGATTAAGACGGGAAAAATACTAAAAGGAGACGAAAAAGAAGAAGAGTATGAGTACTAATCTCACTGATGCTTTTTGAAGAAGAAAAACACATATTTGCTGGCTATCCATTACGGATAGCTGCACTCGTTGTTTATACTGTATGCCAAACGAACCTTCTCACTAGCAGTCCTTCTTCTAAACTAATGAATAGTGATGAAATCTTTGGTATTTCAAAAATATTTGTAGAGCAATTTGGCATTAATAAAAATACGTATCACTGGAGGAGAACCTCTCGTACGACAAGACTTTGATGAAATTATACAAAAAGTTAGCTACCCTAAATATTCATTAGGAGTTACTACTAATGGAGTACTACTCGATAGGGTATTTTAACCTACTGAAAGTTCACAATGTACAACATCTAAAACATCAGTATTGACTCATTAGATGAAGAGCGTTTTAAACAAATAACCAAACGAGACTCATACCTCAAGTATGGGAAAATATAATGCACAGTATAGATTTAGGGTTCAAGGTAAAGCTAAACGCTGTGATAATGAGGGGTAAATGACGATGAGTTACTACCATTAGTAGCCCTTTCGCATAGATACCCTATAGAGATGCGCTTTATAGAGTTTATGCCTTTTTACGGTAATACTTGGGAACGAGGAAAAATGCATTTCAGTAAACGAAATGCTTAATATGATTGCCAAAGAATACAGCTATATAAAGTTAGTAGATGAAAAGCACGACACCTCTCGAAAAATACCGTCTTGCAGAAGATAGCAAAGGAATTTTTGGGGTTTATATCGACTATGAGCAACGCTTTCGTGGTGGCTGTAACCGTATAAGACTGACTTCTGATGGAAAGATGAAGAATTGTCTATTCGGCGCAGAAGAGTTTGACTTGCTTAATCTCTATCGACAAGGGCAAGGACATAAGCAGCCTCATAAAGGAAGGGGTATGGCGCAAAACACAAAGAAAAAGGAGGACAGTTCACTGAAATCAATACAGTGGATAGCCAAAAAATGGTAAACCGCAGTATGATAAAGATAGGTGGTTAATTTTTAAATATGGAAAAACTTCGTACATTTGCCAGCGAAAAAGAAGATAACAAAGCTATCCAAGGTATAAATAAAACCTTATATATACGCATCGTATTGTTATGCAAATCATAACGATTAAGTTTTTCAGATAAAAACTAATTTTAAAATATATCACTTTTACAACTAAAAATTTCTTATACTAATGAGTACTTTAGGAGGTGTTTATTCCATTTCTACACAAGTTTCGTTTACTAGTGTAGGGATAAGTATATTGCAAGCACGTGCTATGTTTAACTTTTTAATATTATTAAACAATGGAAAGAATATCAAAAATTATTTTTAACCTCGTTTTAGCATTACTCACCAATGCTTATAGCTTCGCAGCTGATAAGATAACTGTAGCAGCAGCTGCTAACCTCCGCTACGTATTAGAAGAACTCAAACAACAATACGTAAAATCACACAAAGATACCCAGATAGACATTGTATTTGGTGCTTCAGGAACACTAACTCAACAAATAGTGAATGGTGCTAACTTCGATTTGTTTTTAGCCACTACACTAAATTCCCTGAAGAAGTGATTAGCAAAGGCTTTCAGGGCACGGAAAATCAGTAGTGTATTGCTATGGTAAAGCAGCCCTTTGGAGTATGAATATCAATGTAAAAAAAGGTATTAAAAGCTACTTTTAGAAAAACCCTAAAGTAAGTCGCATAGCCATTGCTAACCCTAAATTAGCCCCTTATGGTAAAAATGCCGTAGAAACTCTACAAAAAAATTAGGACTATATAACGGTATAGAATCTAAAAATAGTATGGGGTGAAAACATCAACCAAAACAGCACAATTCGTTTCTACTGGCAATGCCCAAGTAGGGTTTTGTAGCCCTTTCTACTATTTTAGCACCAGAGATGAAGGGTAAACAAGGCAAGTACTATATACTCACTAATGAAGAATGTACTCCTATAGCACAAGCTGGTGTGGTGATAAAAGATAAGAATACCGCACTTGCACAAGCTTTTTAGACTATTTACTAAGTGAAAAAGCTAAACCTATCTGGAAAAACACGGTTACGAACTAAAATAATGGAAGAATTTATAAAAACCTTATTATTACGGGTAAAATGGCAGTTATTACTACTGCCATTTTATTCATTTTTCAGCCTACCAATATCATATTGGTTAGCATATAGCAAATTTAAAGGTGAAAGTACTATTCGAAGCCTTACTATGTATGCCTATGGTACTCCCCCTACCGTATTAGGCTATTATTTCTTATTACTTATTAGCCCTACACGCGGATTAGGAAAAATACTTAAGTGAGACATTTGACATACAACTCGCTTTTTACTTTTGAAGGAGTGGTGATAGCTAGTATAGTAGCTAATTTGCCTTTTATGATTCAGCCCCTACAAAACGGTTTTACAGCACTACCTAAACAACTGAAAGAAGCAGCTTATACCTTAGGAAAAAGCAAATGGACAACCTTTTTGGCGTGTACTTTTACCTAATATAAAACCTTCTATTATAACAGGTTTGGCACTTACTTTTTGCTCATTGTATAGGCGAATTTGGTATCGTACTGATGATTGGTGGTAGCATTCCTAACGAGACAAAAGTAGCATCAATAGAATCAGTAGTGACCAGTGCAAGCACTTAACTATGAGCTTGCTGACCAATATGCTCTGATATTATTTGCTATTTTCATTTTATACTGCTATTGGTTATTTTCAGTATTAACAAAAAGACAAAAATACAAATTACCTATGATTACTATAGACATTTCAGATACTATTTACACTTCAGAAGGAGCTAAAGACCTATTGGTAAACAAAAACTGTAAGAGAAGGAGCTTTAGTACAGCTATCAGGACTTTCAGGCATAGGCAAAACGACCCTATTCCGCATTTTGGTGGGACTTATAAAAACCAGATCGAGGCTTCTTTCGTGTAGGGTGATAAAAATATTGTTAAACACTGAAAAAGAATATTAACCTGCCACCTCAACAACGCAATATAGCCCTGATGTTTCAAGAGTATGCTCTTTTCCGAATATGACAGTCTGGGGAGAATATCGCCTTTGCTCAAAAAGCAAAAAGACCCTGCTTATATAAGTCAGTTGCTCAAAAACTTCAAAATGGAGCAGCTAAAAACCGAAAAAGTAACTCAACTATCAGGGGGACAACAGCAACGAGTAGCTTTGGCGCGTACTTTAGCACAAAAAAAGCCTCTATTACACTACTTGATGAGCCCTTTTTCATCAGTTGACGCTACTATGAGAGCTATTATGAAGCAAGAAGTACTCTCGTTTCTGACTACTACCAAAAGTACTATATTTATTATAAGTCATCAGACTGAAGATTTTGAAAAAGAAGCTGATGACAAAATAATAATCTAAAAACACAAAAGACGAAGAACTAAGACACTAATTTTCATTACAAGATGACCTTATCTTAAAAAGTGTTATATTTTGCAGCCAATTAACGGTTCAACTTTTTCAATGAAAAAAATTTATATCTTCACTTATATGTATACCGCTACTATGGAGTTGTGGCGATGAAAAATAGTACTTATACTAATACTGCTGAAATCCCTGTAGAAGGAGAAATGGTAGCACAACTCACTTCACCTCCTTTCGTACCTGCCCCTGTAGGAAATCGCAAGGCTACTAAACTAAGTGTTACCCTCGAAATCATAGAAAAAGAGGGCGAGATTGGCAGATGGCACTAAATACCTTTTTGGACGTTTGGCGGTACAGTACCTGGAAATTTTATCCGTACCCGAGTAGGCGATGAAGTATCGTTTACTCTCAAAAATCTCCCTGATAACAAATTAGCACAATATCGACCTCCACGCTGTAACAGGGTACAGGAGGCGGTGCTGATGCATCGTTAGTAGCCCCGGGTCAGCAACGCACTTTCACTTTTAAGTGTCTCAACCCAGGCTTTATTTGTTTATCATTGTGCTCAAGCGCCAGTGCCTTTGCATATCGCCAATGGGATGTATGGACTTATATTGGTAGAGCCCGAAGGCGGTTTGCCCCCAGTGAGATATCGAATACTATGTAATGCAAGGCGATTTCTATACAGAAGGAGACTACGGAGCTCAAGGATTACAAGCCTTTAGTCAGGAGAAAGCCCTTGCGGAAAAAGCCTGATTATGTGCTTTTCAATGGTAAAAGTGGAGGTGCTCTACAGGCGATAAAGCCCTTACAGTGAACGCTGGTGAAACAGTGCGCCTTTTTGTAGGGAATGGAGGACCCTAACCTTATCTCTTCTTTTCACGTAATAGGCGAAATCTTTGACCGAGTACAGGTAGAAGGAGGTAAGCTCGTAAATGAAAACGTACAGACAACTGTTATTCCGGCAGGTGGGGCAGCCATAGTAGAGTTTAAGGTAGAAGTACCAGGCTCTTATACTTTGGTAGACCACGCTATTTTCCGCGCTTTCAATAAAGGTGCACTAGGACAGCTCATTGCTCAGGGACGTGAAAATCCAGTTATTTATGGCAAGCAAGAGCCCGTACCTTATCAAGCTAAAGTAACAAATAGTCAAGTGACCACTAACGAAGCTACCTCTATTAAAGAAACAAGTAATAAAACGCTAGCACAACAGATAGAAGAAGGTAAAAAGTGTACCAACGCACTTGTATTGCTTTGTCATCAGGTCCAAGGACAGAGGCTTGGAAGGGGCTTTTTCCCCCTTTAGCAAAAGCCGACTACCTCAATGCCGATGTAGATAGAGCTATAGAGACCGTACTGAAAGGGCATACAGGGGAATTACTGTGAATGGAAAACAGTATAACAGCGTAATGCCTCCACAACCCCTCACTTCTGAACAAATTGCAGATGTACTCACCTATATATATCACAACTGGGAAAACAACAAAAACCGTAGTAAGCCCTGAAAGAGTAAAGAAAGTAAGAGACAAACGTTAATAGGGGTAAATGATGAGAAAAATACTTTACCAATATAATATTTCTATGCTTTTTGTGGGTTACTCTTAGGGCAAACTCCTACCCCAATGGTAACGATTAAAGGAGGAAGCTATGTACCTTTTGTAGTGGAGTAAAGGGGGAGAATAAAGCGACAAAGCCCATAAATGTAAAGAGCTTTCAGCTAGATATATACCCCGTAACCAATGCAAAATACAAAGCTTTTCTGGAGAAGCACCCCGAATGGCAACGCTCTCAAGTGAAAGGAATCTTTGCACAGAAAAGTTATCTTTCGCATTGGCAGAGCGACTTAGACTTTAGTCCGCTAGAGGCACAAGCTCCTGTTACCCACATCTCGTGGTTTGCTGCCAAGAAATATTGTGAGTGTGAAGGGAAGCGGCTACCGACAACCGACGAGTGGGGAGTATGTAGCCCAATCCGATGCCCAAAGTATAGATGCTCGCAAGAAGAAACGTTACCAAGAATATATAGTGCGAAGTATGCAAACGCCCAAGACCTACCTACAGAAAGTGGGAAGCACACCCAAGAACTATTGGGGAGTGTATGATATGCACGGCTTAGTATGGGAATGGGTGGCGGACTTCAACAGTGTGCTACTCTCGGGCGACTCGCGCAAAGATAAGCAAGGAGATGATGCTCTTTTTGTGGCGGGAGTGCGCTCAATGCTTCCGACCTTACTAACTATGGAGCTTTTTATGCGGTATGCGCTACGGGGGCCTTAAAGCGAACTATACAATGCTGAATATGGGCTCAGATGTGCAAAAATAATTAAAAAATGAAGGTAATTACTATATTTATTTGTATTTTTGCCGTTGTAATGCTCTTGTTGTGCTTGGGTGTAGTGATTTATAGCACCTTTATAAACTATACTTTGTGGTATATTCCCGTAATATTTAGCATTCCGTTGGTAGTAGCGTTGCTATTTGTATTAAATCACTATTTTGATTTTTTTCAGGAGATACGACAGATGCAGATAAAAAGCCGTATTACTTATGATGATAAAGGGTTTTACAATAGATATTCCGTTATTTGATGAAACACTTTATCGCTTGGGATAGTATAAAGAAGATAATCTATAGTGATGGTTCACTAGAGGATGAGCGTATGTTTGTTGTTTACTTGAATAGCCCCTTGGTAGCAACTCTTAAAGAACGCCCTCATTGGATAAATAAATATACCTTCAAATGGAGTAATAGCAAGCCTATTATGGAAGTGAGGATTAAAAGCCTCGACAATAGGGTTTTCGAGACTTTGCAAAGGAAATAAGTGAGTATTTGGATAATGTGCAAATACCTAATATGGACAGAAGAAGAAATGGTGTTTTGGTAAATAGAACCGAAAAAACTAAGACTCATACAAGAGAGGTAACAGAATTATGGAAAGTGAAAGAATGGGATGGGACGCAGAATGTATATCACGATGAAAGATATTGTAACAAAATATAGAGATGTTATAGAAGATTGCGAGTTGTTATTAGGCGATAATAACAACTTAAAGAATATGTCATATAACGATATAGACTGAAATCTGTAATTATGTGATAGTAGAGGTGTATAAACAATCGGCAGAGTTAACAATTATAGCATTGGTGAATATCTATATCAAAGCTATGATTGTAGAAAGCTAATGCGGATTATGATATATTGAAAGAATATGTACAAGAATTTCTATACTATGATGGGACAACAAGCTCGTATAGATATATAAGAGCTAAATTGAAAGAAATAAAAGGGATTATAGAACAAGGAATTGACGATAAATACCTTTATCGTAATTATGAAGAAAGTAGCAGATGTTTTGGAGGGATTTTTAGAAGATTTAGAAGCAAAAATATGATAAAATGAAGATAAACCTTAGAAAAGAATTACTATTGATGAAAAACATTATATTTTATTTTACTGAGTTTGTTATTACTCAATTGTAATAACCACAATAGCAACACAGCTACAACAGATACAAAAGCAGAGGGCAGATAGCACTGCTGCAAAGACGACTGATAGTTTTTCGGACTTATCAGTATATCACTTGCCAGCGGTATGGACAACCCAAAATGGGGATAACATAGAGCTCAAAAGACCTCAAAGGAATGTATTGGTGGTGGTGATGATCTACACCTCTTGCAAGACGGCTTGTCCTATCCTTATTAAAGATATGCGCGAAATACGCAAGCGCGTAGATGAACAAGCAGGAGACAAACGTAAACAAGTGAAATACCTTTTGGTGAGTATAGACCCCGAGACAGATACGCCAGAACACTTAAAAGCCTTTGCCAAAGAAAGACAAATGGACGATGAGCAGTGGCTATTCCTTCGTTCTAATGAAGAACAAACACGAGAGTTTGCTGCAGTACTTGCTGTGAACTACAAGCAAATATCACCAGTGGATTTCTCACATTCTAACATTATCAGTGTGTTTAACAAGAAAGGAGAATTGGTATCGCAACAAGAAGGTTTAGGCATTGACTATGACAAGACTGTGAAGGAAACACTTAAACAATTAGCAAATTAATATGGTAAATACAAATCAAGCGAAAGACCTCATTGAGGCACATATTCAGACTACAGAGGTAGTAGAAGTACCCTCTTATAGAAGCCCTCAGAGGGTATTTGGCAACTCATATATTCGCTCCTATCGCAATGCCTTCTTTTTCTAATTCGGCTATGGACGGCTATGGCTTCCGCTATATGGATAGCCTCAGTACTGATACCTTTACAGTAGTAGGCGAAGTACCTGCAGGTAAAACTGTAGACATTGCTTTGGGGAAAGGCGAGGCTGTTCGTATCTTCACAGGAGCGCGTATGCCCAGCAGTGTTGATACAGTGGTCATTCAAGAAAAAGTAACTCGTGAAGGCAATACAATCCATTTCGACACTACCAAAGTCAAAAAGAGAGAGAATATTCGTTTCAAAGGCGAACAGTCAAAGAAGGCGACCTTGTATTACACGAAAATACCTTTGTAAAATGCAGCTGTAGTAGGATTTCTTGCCAGCTTAGGTATTGATAAAGTAAAGATATTTGCCAAACCTACTATCGGTTTTACTTTACACAGGTGATGAGTTAGTAGAGATAGGCAACCCTCTCCCTGAAGGCAAAATTTTACAATGCTAATTCTTATACTCTACAAGCTGCGTTGGCTGAGATAGGACAATCACTTTTCATTAGTACAACACATCGCCGACACCCAACAAGCTACTGAAGAAGCTATACGCGAAGCTCTCGAAAAAGTAGATATACTCTTACTTTCGGGAGGTATATCGGTAGGCGACTACGACTTTGTGCGCACTTCTCTTCAAAAATATAGGTGTAGAAGAAGTCTTTTATAAAGTAGCTCAAAAACCTGGAAAAGCCTCTTTATTTCGGTAAGTATGGACATAAGAGAATATTTGCTCTACCTGGTAATCCTGCTTCGGTATTCACTTGTTATCATATGTATGTAAAACCTTTTATTTTAGGATGTTATGGCAGAAATAACTCCGCAAAAGAGATAGACTACGCAACCCTTACACATCCTTACGACCGCAAGAAAGGAGAAGTTACACAATATTTAAAAAGCCTACGTTGATAAAGCTAAAGTGATGGTGCTACATTCGCAAAGAGTCGCATAAGCTCGATACCTTGCCTATCACCAATTGCTTATTAGAATTTCCTGCAGACAAAACAATACTTGAAAAAGACGAAAAAGTAAAGATATGGAGACTGTAACTATCAAAGGACATATTTGGTTTCAAACTGAAAACAGGACTTCGCATAGGTGAAGGAAGAGCCAAACTATTAGAGCAAATAGACCTTTCAGGGTCTATATCTGAAGCTGCCTGTCAGTTAAAAAAATACCCTACCGTCGTGCTTGGGGAATGGTACGTGAAAATGAACAATAACGCCAAAGAGCCTCTTGTTATCAAAGAAGTAGGAGGTAAAGATGGCGGACGCAGCATCTTAACTCAGGAAGGTAAGAAAAATCGTAGCACTATTCAAGAAAGTAGAATCAGTGTTTTAAAAACTTTTCAGAAGATGAAAGCTATCGTCTTAGCAGGGGGCAAGAGTAGCCGAATAGGGAGAAAACAAAGCTCTTCTTACTTTTGAAGGAGAACCTCTGCTTGCACGTATAGGAAACTGTTTTAGAAGATTTAGGACACGAAGTGTATATAGCTGGAGAAAAAGGCTGAATATGATGTTTTCTCCTACCCTCAGATAGCTGATATATACCCTAACAAAGGTCCTTTAGGAGGAATTTACAGTGCCTTAGTGCATCTAAAAAGATATATTAGTATGCCCTTGTGATATGCCTCTTTAGATAGAAATATATTTTATTTTTGCAATCAACTGCCAATTATAGTAAAATAAATGTACTCACTTATAATGAAAAAGGTATTTCCTACTTTAGGCATTTATCCTTATGCTTATGTTGCTCAACTGCAAAACTATATAACACAAAACAAACTAAAAATGCTGACTATTCTTGAAGAATTAGGAGCAAAAACACTCTTATCCTATATGTAATTCCCAACAATATTTTTGCCAATATCAATACTCCAGAAGATTGGACGACGCTATTAAAAAAACAAAATGATATATAACAATGGCACAGCTATTGCATATATTACCCTGATTGATACACTAAGTAAATACTATTATACTATCAATCAGGGAGATAGCTTTTTATAGCCCTCACTAAACTATTAAACTATTCGTCAGTCAGACAAAGATCTTACTGACAAAAATGTCACATATCAATAATATGGAAATGAAAATAGGAAATTTTGACAGTTTTGCTACTGAGCATATAGATGAAAATGCAGAATTTATACCCCTACTAACTACCGAAGATGAGGAAGAAATAGAGCGCGAACGTGTACCCCACGTATTGCCTATCCTTCCGTTGCGCAATACAGTACTTTTCCCTGGTGTAGTAGTCCCTATTTCAGCAGGACGCGATGCCTCTATACGCCTTATCAATGAGGCTAATGAAACTACAAAAACAATAGGAGTAGTAGCACAAACTGATGAAAACACTGAAATACCCGAAGGGAAGGATGTATATCGATTAGGTACTGTAGCACGCATATTAAGGGTGCTAAAAATGCCAGACGGCAATGTAACCATCATCATACAAGGAAAAAACGCTTTCAGATAGAGGGGTATAGAGGAAAAACCTTATATAAAAGCCGCTATCACAGAAGTATCAGATATAAAACCTGATACCAATGATAAAGAATTTGAAGCTACTATAGATGCCATACGCGACTTAGCTATCAAAAAATCATTCAGGAGAACCCTAATATACCTTCAGAAGCAGCTTTTGCTATAAGAAATATAGAAAGTACCTCTTTCTTGATAAACTTCATTGCTTCTAATATGAGATGCTACAGTACTTGAAAAAGCAAGCTGTTTTAGAAATAGATGAGTTAAAAGAACGTGCGACTGCTATTTTTAAAATATCTAAATATTGACTTACAAAGACTTACCTTGCGCAATGAGGTACAGTCAAAAACGAGATTTGATATTGATAAACAGCAGCGCGAGTACTTCTACATCAGCAGATGCGCACCATACAAGAAGAATTAGGTGGTGTATCATACGAACAAGAGATAGAAGAACTCAAAAAGAAAGCAAAAAGATAAGAAGTGGGACGATAAAATAAAAGAACTTTTTGAAAAAGAGCTTAGCAAGCTACAACGTACTAACTCCCAACAGCCCTGACTATGGCATTCAGCGCAATTATTTAGAAGTATTGTTAGAACTACCTTGGAATGAATATTCTAAAGATAACTTCGACCTAAAACGTGCTCAGAAGATACTAGACAAAAGAACATTACGGATTGGATGAAGTAAAACGCCGTATCATAGAATATCTGGCTGTACTGAAGCTACGTAATGATATGAAGTCGCCAATATTGTGTTTCTATGGCCCTCCTGGTGTAGGGAAAACCTCTTTAGGACGTTCTATAGCTAAAGCTCTAAACAGAGAGTATGCGCGAATGTCGCTTGGAGGTTTTGCACGATGAGGCTGAAATACGTGGACACCGCAAGACTTATATAGGGGCAATGCCAGGGCGTATATTACAACAACTTAAAAAGCCAAGACCTCTAATCCTGTATTTGTTTTTAGATGAGATAGATAAATTAGGTAATAGTAGCTATCAAGGTGACCCTTCAGCAGCTATGTTAGAAGTACTCGACCCAGAACAAAACAAAGAGTTTTTATGACAACTTTTCTAGAGATAGGGTATGACTTATCAAAAGTGATGTTTATTGCTACTGCCAATGATCTTTTCGACAATTCAGCCGGCTCTGCTCGACCGAATGGAAATCATAAATGTATCAGGTTATACTATAGAAGAGAAAACAGAAATAGCCAAACGCCACTTATTGCCTAAACAGCTAAAAGAGCATGGTATGAAAGCCACAGATATACAGCTAGGTAAGAAAAGAAATAGAACGTATTGTAGAAGGCTATACTCGTGAATCAGGCGTGAGAGCTTTAGAAAAAGAGCTTGCTAAAGTAGTGCGCTACGGAGCTAAAAAAACTTAGCTATGGAAGAAGCTTACGACCCTAAAATCAACTTTGAAACTATAGAAGATATTAGGCCCCTGCCCGTTTAGAACGCGATAAATACGAAGATAACGAAGTAGCAGGAGTAGTAACTGGACTCGCATGGACAAGTGTAGGGAGGTGATATATTATTTATAGAATCAGCCCTTTCAAAAGGAAAAAGGAGTACTAAACATTACTGGTAATCTAGGACAAGTAATGAAAGAATCAGCTACTATAGCACTAGAATACCTCAAATCAAACGCTGACCGCTATAATTTAGACCCTAAGCTGTTTGAGAGTTATGATGTACACATACACGTACCCGAAGGTGCCACTCCTAAAGATGGTCCTAGTGCAGGAGTAGCTATGCTCACCTCACTAATGTCGCTATTCACCCAAAAAACGAGTAAAAAGAATTTGGCAATGACAGGCGAAATTACCCTACGCGGCAAAAGTGTTAGCTGTAGGTGGACTGAAAGAAAAATTTTTAGCAGGAAAACGTGCTGGTATCAAAGAGTACATACTCTGTAAAGATAACGAAAAAGATATTTTTAGAGATAAAAGAAGAATACCGCAAAGGACTTATCTTCCACTATGTCACAGATATGGAAGAAGTAATACGCCTAGCTATAACTAATGAAGATGTAAAACATAAAAGTTTTTAACCTTATAAAAACACTAAAAATGAACAAAAATACAAGAAGAAGATATTATAGGCGACAACCACGTAGCTACTTCTGCAGTTACTCCTCTTAGAGCTGATGCCTTTGAAAATGAGCGAAGCCGAAAAATAGCAGATATAGAAACACATATGCGTGCTATACTACACACCCTAGGAATGGACTTGACAGATGATAGTCTGAAAGGTACTCCTAAACGAGTAGCTAAAATGTTTGTTAAGGAAATTTTCGGAGGTTTATTGCCAGAACGCAAACCTTCAATGTCTACTTTCGACAATTCGTATCATTATGGAGAGATGCTTGTAGAAAAACATTGTTGTTTATTCTACTTGCGAACACCATCTCATTGCCTATAGTAGGACGTGCGCATGTAGGATATATCTCAAACGGAAAAAGTATTAGGGCCTCTCAAAAATGAATAGAATAGTAGAGTATTACGCTAAACGTCCTCAGGTACAAGAACGTTTAACCCTACAAATAGTACAAGAGATGCAACGTGCCTTAGGTACTGAAGATGTAGCGTGCATTATAGATGCTAAGCACTTATGTGTGAACTCGCGAGGAATAGAAGATATAGACAGCAGTACCGTAACAGCAGAGTTTGGTGGCAAGTTTAAAGACCCTGAAGTCAGAAAAGAATTTCTAGAATATATAAAGTTAGAGATCAGATTTCACTAGACATCTGAGGGGAGGGAGGAAAAATATTTTTCCTTTATTGTTATGTATTTCAAAAACATCGTATATTTGCCTCACTAATTTAAAATTTTAAAAGATGAGGATAAAATTTACTTCAGCAATTTTATTAGTAGCGTTGATGTTTTCTTGTAAGTCCGCTACTACCCATCAGGAGGCAGGTACAACCGCTACAGCCAATTATGAGGTTATTCCTGCCCCTCAGATGATATCTAAACCTTCAATGAATGCTAATAAGCCCTTTGTGCTTACTGCAAATACCAAAATCACCTATCCTAAAGGAGATGTTGATTTAGAGCGATATGCAGGCTTCTTGAAGGAATATATTCAAAAAGCAATCAGGTATTGCTCTCAACATTACTCCCGATGAGGGAAAAACCTTCTAATAACATTGTTCTCCTCCAAAACTACAATAATGAAAAACAAAGAAGGTTACCAAGTCAGTATTGATGCTGATCATATCACCATCAATGGAGCTTCTAAAAGCAGGTACTTTCTATGGTGTACAGTTCCTCAGAAAAATCTATTCCTGTCCTAAAAACTAAAAAAATTATCTTCCCTGCTCAGCAAATCACTGATCAGCCTTACTTCGCCTATCGTGGAGGACATTTAGACAGTGCACGCCACTTCTACTGCTGACTCTATTCGTATCTTTATTGATATGCTTGCCCTTCATAATATGAACCGTTTCCACTGGCACCTTTACTGATGACCAAGGTTGGCGATTTGAATCTAAGAAATACCCTGAACTTACTGTTATAGGTAGCACTCGTAGCCAAACAATGGTAGGAAAAACAATGGACAACCTTTGATGGCAAACCTCACGGTGGATTCTACACACAACAAGAAATGAAGGATATTGTAAAAATATGCCGCTGACCGCAATATTACTATTATCCCTGAAATCGACTTTACCAGGACATATGGTAGCTGTCTTAGCTACTTATCCACAGTTAGGCTGTACAGGAGGACCTTATAAGGTACGTGAAACTTGGGGAATAGCTGATGATGTACTTTGTGCTGGCAACCAAGAAAACATACACATTTCATAAAGAATATATTAGAAGAAGTTACTGAGATTTTCCTTCACAATACATTCATATCGGAGGTGATGAATGCCCAAAAAGTTAGTTGGAAAAATGTCCTAAATGCCAAGCTAAAATTAAAGAATTAGGTATAAAAGGTGATGACAAGCACTCTGCCGAAGAGTATCTACAAAGCCACATAATTACATATGCTGAACAAGTATTAGCTAGCAAAAAAACCGTCGTATTATTGGTTGGGATGAAATCTTAGAAGGAGGATTAGCTCCTAATGCTACTGTAATGTCTTGGCGCGGCATCAGTGGTGCTATAGAGGCTGCTAAGTCTAACCATGATGCTATTATGACCCCTATGTCTTTCTGCTACTTTGACTTTTATCAAACTGACAAAGTTGATACTGAACCGCTTGCTATCGGAGGTTATGTGCCTGTAGAACGTGTATATTCTTTCAATCCTTACCCTGATGCTCTTACTCCTGACCAACAAAAACATATCTTAGGGGTACAGGCCAATATCTGGACAGAATATATGAAAACCTTTAAACACGTAGAGTATATGGCTTTACCTCGCTATGCTGCTTTGGCTGAAGTACAATGGCATAATCCTAAAGACGCTAAAAACTATAGTGCTTTCTTACAACGACTTTTGCGTCTTATCAATATCTATCAGCTTGAGGGATATAACTACGCTAAACATATTTTCAATGTACGTGCTGAAGTAAAACCCGAAGTAGGTGATATAAAAAGTCACTTTCTCTTGCCTTGAAAACACTCCTATTTATTACACTACTGATGGTACTGAACCTACTAAAAATGCTACAGTATACACTCAACCACTAAAAATAACAAAACTACAGACCTTAAAGCAAAAGGCTTTTGGTAGTGAAGGTGAGAGCAGTTGGGGACAAAAGTTTATCTTCAATAAGGCTACTGTTCGCCCTATAACATTTTCTTAGCAAGCCCACTCACAACTACACTTTCAACGGAGCTATTACTTTAGTGGATGGTCAGAGAGGAAATAAGAATTCGCGCTCAGGACAATGGTTGGGATTTAGTGAGGGCTCCTTGTGAAGTAGTTATTACTTTTGCCAGAGAATACCCCTATCAAGGAAGTATCTTTCAAATCTTTTTATAGATACTGGTGATTGGATTTACCCTCCTACCCATTTTTGAAGTACAGGGTTCTACTGATGGTAAAAAAACTACGAAAACACTTGCTAAAGAAGATTACCAACTACCTACAAAAACATTTTAGAGAAATAAAAGATTATAAACTTTCTTTTAAGGAAAAGAAAGTAACTTATCTGAAAGTTAAAAATCAATGAGGTGAATAAAATACCTGCTTTTCATAACGGAGCCGCAGGAAAACCAGGTTTTTTTATTTATTGACGAAATAGAAGTTAATTAATGGTTAAATTTTAATGGTTAATGAAAAATAGGCTGTCTGAATTTCAGACAGCCTATTTTTATTATTTAATACTTTAACTACTTTTTGCTCGGTAGAGGTAAGTACCTTCTACTAAGATACTGCTATTCTACATCTTGTAGGTTCCTATGACCTGAGAAAGCCATAGTAGTATCCATTTTCATCATAAAGGATTTGTAGTGCACGAGTTACTCCTTCTTCACCATAAGCACCTAATCCGTATACAGGAGCACGTCCAAGCATAATACCACGAGCACCCATAGCCCACGCTTTTTAACATATTCTGACCTGTATAGAAACCAGAGTCAATCCATACTTCGGTTTGACTGCCTACCGCACTTACAATATCTGGAAGAGCTTTTGATAGATGAAATAGTATCATCCATTTGGCGACCTCCGTGATTTGATACGATAATGGCATCAGCACCATACTTCACAGCATCCATAGCATCTTCAGGGTGTCATAATACCTTTTAAGATGATAGGGACCTCCCATACTCTTTTATTTCAGCAATATCTTTCCAACTCAAGACTTGGGTCGAATTGTTCTTTCGTCCAAGAAGAGAGTAAGAAAGGTCTGATACGTTCTTAGCGTGTCCTGCTATATTGCGGAATGTCCAACGGCGGTTTCCTAAGATATAACGCATTCCCAAGGAATTTTAGTAGAAAGGTTGATAATATTAGGAATTGTAAATTTAGGAGGGTAGAAAGTCCATTTTAATATCGCGGTGACGATTACCAAGTACTTGTAAATCTACAGTTACCATTAAAGCTGAACATTTAGCTTCTTTAGCACGTCTGATAAGATCTTTCATAAACTCACGGTCGCGCATTACATATAACTGGAACCAGAAAGGCTCTACTCCTGCTTCTGCTAAGTCTTCAATAGAACAAATAGACATAGTAGATAGCGTAAATGGAATACCAAACTTTTGAGCTGCTTTTAGCCATATGAATCTCGCCATCAGCCCACATCATACCCATAAAAGCCTACTGGAGCAGTCATTGCAGGGAATTTTTACCTTTTTGCCTAAAAGAGTGCTTTCGAGGGTACGATTATCCATATCAACCAATATTCTTTGCTTAAATTTGATAGGGTTGAAATCGGATACGTTATCGCGATAAGTCGCTTGTGTCCACGAACCAGTATCTACGTATTCGTAGAACATTTTAGGAACATTGCGTTTGCAAACTACACGCAAGTCCTCAATGTTTGTCATTTTAGTTAAATCTTCTCATTTAATGAAGTTTTTATAATTTGTTTTATTACTCCATAGTATTTCCTTTTTGTTTTAGAAAATCTATAAAGATTTCTTTTTCTTATTTCAGTGGCAAATATATACAATTATTTTTACCTGCAAAAAGAGAAAATTTATAGTAATTAGGGTTATTGTTCGTTTATCCTTCGCTTATCGTTCGCTTATCGTTCGGTCATCCTTCGAGTGAATTAGAGGGCTGACTAGTAGCTAAAGTGAGATAAATAGAGGGTGGTAATGGCTGTTGTTTTTAGCTTTTTGTGTACCTTTGCTCGCCTCATAATTTCAAAAATATGACCAATATTTTATTTATAAAAATCAAACACAACTGACAGAACGGGCTATTGAGCATACTCTAGAACTGCTTTCCGAAGGCTGTACTATCCCTTTTTATAGCTCGCTATCGCAAAGATAAAACTGGTAATCTGGACGAGGGTGGTAATTGAACGTATCGCTAAAGCTCAGAATGAATATGACAATATTTGTAAGCTAAAAAGAAACCATCTTATCATCGATAGAAGAGCAAGGAAAAACTTACCGATGAACTCCGCCAACGTATAGAGACTTCTTTTGAACTAAAATGAGTTAGAAGACCTTTATTTACCTTATAAAAAAGACGCAAAACTAAAGGTGATGTGGCTAAAGAAAACGGCTTGGAGCCTCTTGCCAGACAGATTATGGCACAACGCTTTCCAGCTGACTTGTCTTCGCTTGCCTCTCGTTACCTATCTGATAAGGTAACTACTGAAGCTGAAGCTCTACAAGGGGCTTCGGATATTATAGCATGAATGGATTAATGAGAATATGTTTATCAGGCGTACTCTTAGGAAAGGTTTTTCAACGCAAAGCCCTCATTGTTACTGAGGTAGCCAAGGGAAAAGCTGATGAAGAGGAAGCTCAAAAATACTCACAATATTTTTGATTGGAACGAGTCATTAGCTAAAGCCCCTTCGCATAGAGTGCTGGCTATGCTCAGAGCTGAAAAAGAGGGATTTATAAAGATGAAAGTACAAGTTGATACAGAGGAAACTTTTGCCTTTCATAGAAAAATATCATCAAGAGTAGCGGAGAAATAGCTGACTTTTGCAGAAAAACTATAAAAGATAGTTACAAACGCCTTTTAGAGCCTTCAATTGCCAATGAAACGCTTCAGGAAGCTAAAGATAAGGCTGATAGCAAAGCGATTGCCGTGTTTAGTGAGAATTTATCGCAACTATTATTGGCTGCCCCTCTGGGTGAAAAGCGGATTTTGGCTATTGACCCTGGTTATCGAACCGGCTGCAAGGTGGTATGCTTAGATGAGAAAGGCGACCTACTACACCACGATGTTATTTATCCTCACGCGCCTCAGCAAGATACAGCTACTGCTACTAAAAAAGCTGCGCACAATGGTTGCTCAGTATAAAATAGAGGCTATTAGTATAGGTAATGGTACTGCTTCGCGCGAGACAGAAGCCTTTGTAAAATCGGTAGCATTCTCTCAGCCAATAGAAATATTTGTAGTGAGTGAAGCAGGAGCATCGGTATATTCAGCCTCTAAGATAGCACGAGAGGAGTTCCCTAACGAAGACGTTACTGTACGAGGTGCGGTATCTATCGGTAGGCGTCTATCAGACCCTTTGGCAGAATTAGTAAAATAGACCCTAAGAGTATAGGTGTGGGGCAATATCAGCACGATGTGAACCAAACGCTATTGAAAGAAGAGCTTGACACTACTGTGATGCGCTGTGTAAATAAAGTAGGTGTTAATCTGAATACCGCCAGCAAGTCGCTATTGAGCTATGTGTCGGGTATAGGTGACAAAAATGGCGAGAGAATATAGTAGCGTACCGATCGGCTAACGGAGCCTTCAACAAACGAGAAGCCTTGAAAAAGTACTGCGCCTGGGAGATAAAGTATACCAGCAAGCTGTAGCTTTTTCTTGCGCATCAAAGAAGGAGATAATCCGTTAGACAATTCGGCTGTACACCCTGAAGCCTACCCATGAGTACACAAAATGGCAAATGATTTGGGATTGCCTACGGAGAAACTTATAGGCAACAAACAAGCTATTGCAACCATTGATATTCAGAAATATATCACTGATGAAGTGGGGGTATTATATCTGAAAGATGTATTAAAAGAACTTGAGAAACCTGGTCTTGACCCTAGACAGGCTGCTAAAGCTTTTGCTTTTGACCCTAATGTAAAGACCTTTGATGATGTAAGATAGGAATGGTATTGCCAGGATTGTGAATAACATCACCGCTTTTTGGTTGTTTTGTGGATATAGGACTGAAAGAGAGTGGTTTAGTACATATTTCGCAACTGAAAGACTGATTATGTATCTGATGTAAATGAAGTAGTAAACTCCACCAACAAGTAGAGGTAAAGGTGACGGAAGTAGATGAGGCAAGGCATCGGATATCGCTTTCAATGATACTTTAAAAATGAAAACTATATTTTTCATGGTTAGTGATATTTGCATCTTTTGCAAATATTTTTAAAGACTTCCACCAGAGAGATGATGAGAAGGCTTTTATTATCAACAGATTAGCTAAAAATAGTAATAGACTTTTTATATATACATAAAAACAAATGAAAAATTTGATAAAGAAGTGTACCTAAAATGGTACGAGGACATGCTCTTTTTGGAGGAAGTTTGAAGATAAACTGGCAGCGGTTTACATTCAGCAAAAAGTAAGAGGATTCTTGCACCTATACAACGGTCAGGAAGCGGTAGCAGCAGGATGTTTGCACGCTATAGACCCTACTAAGGACAAGATGATCACTTCGTACAGATGCCACGTACACCCTATTGGTTTGGGTGTAGACCCACGTAGGATAATGGCTGAACTATACGGTAAAGGTACTGGTACTTCACTCGGTTTGGGAGGATCAATGCACATTTTCTCAAAAGAGCATCATTTTTATGGTGGTCACGGTATTGTGGGCGGACAAAATAGCTTTTAGGAGCTGGTTTGGCTTTTTGCTGATAAATTCTTAAACCGCGACGGAGTAACCCTTTACTTTTATGGGTGATGGAGCTGTGCGCCAAGGAGCTTTTCACGAAACGCTTAACTTAGCTATGCTTTGAAACTGCCAGTAGTTTTCATCGTAGAAAACAACCACTACGCAATGGGTACTTCAGTAGAAAAGAACTGCTAACCACGTAGATATCTGAGAAATTAGGGTTTGGGTTATGAAATGCCTTGCCAAGCGGTAGACGGTATGTACCCTGAAACAGTAGCTGAAGCAGTATACGAAGCTGTAGAACGCGCTAGAAGAGGTGACGGACCTACCTTATTGGATATTAGAACTTACCGCTACAGAGGACACTCTATGTCTGACGCTCAACACTATCGTACTAAAGAAGAGGTGGAAGAGTACAAGAAACAAGACCCTATCACCAACGTACTAAGCGTAATAAAAAGATAAAAATACGCTACAGACGCTGAATTGGAAGCTATAGACGAACGCGTGAAGAACTTGGTAGCAGAATGCGAGAAATTTGCAGAAGAGTCGCCATACCCAGAACACCATATAATGTATGATGTAGTATACGACCAAGAAAAACTACCCATTCTTTGCGCAGTAGACTGTAATTAAAAATAAAAACACTAATATAAATAACAACATAAATGGCAGAAATTATCAATATGCCACGACTCAGCGACACCATGGAAGAAGGTGTTGTAGCAAAGTGGCTAAAAAGTAGGCGATAAAGTAAACGAAGGCGACATTTTTGGCTGAGATAGAAACAGACAAAGCTACAATGGAGTTTGAATCGTTTCATTCAGGCACCCTATTGTACATAGGTTTACAAGAAGGTGAAAGTGCAAAAAGTAGATACCCCTATTAGCTATCATCGGTAAAGAGGGAGAAGACATTTCGGCTCTTATTGGTGGTGGAGCTCCTGCTCCTGCAAAAGCTCAAAGCGGCTACTCCTGCTGCAGCTCCTGCCCCTGCTGCTACTGGTGCTGCTGTACCTGCAGGTGAAATAGTAACTATGCCTCGCTTGAGCTGATACTATGACAGAAGGTACTGTAGCTTCTGGTTGAAAAGTAGGTGATACTGTAAAAAGAAGGCGATATTTTGGCTGAGATTGAAACTGATAAAGCCACAATGGAGTTTGAATCATTCTATGCAGGTACCCCTATTATACATAGGTTTGAAAGAAGGTGAAAGTGCTTCAGTAGATTCACTTTTAGCTATTATAGGTCCTGCTGGTACTGATGTAAATGCTGTATTAGCGGCTGTACAAGGCGGTGGTGCTACTCTGCTGCTCCTGCTGCTAAAGCTGAAAGTAAAGAAAGCGGCTCCTGCTGCTCCTGCTGCTGCCCCAGCAGCTACTAATGCTAATGACCGTGTATTTGCTTTCGCCTTTAGCTATAGCTCAAGATAAAGTATCAACCTAACAGAAGTAAAAGGTAGTGGTGAAAATGGACGTATTATAAGAAAAAGACGTAGAAAACTTTACTCCAAGTGCTAAAGCAGCGGCTCCTGCCCCTGCAGCTGCATCAGCTGCTATACCAACAGTAATACCTGTAGGGTGTAGAAGTAACTGAAGAAGTGAAGAACTCACAAATGCGTAAGACAATTGCTAAACGTCTATCAGAATCTAAATTCACAGCGCCTCACTACTATTTGGCAATAGAAATAGATATGGACAATGCGATGGCATCGCGTGCTCAAATTAACAGTTTGCCAGATACAAAATATCATTCAACGATATGGTAGTAAAGGCGTGCTATGGCTCTTAAGAAACACCCACAAGTAAACACTTCTTGGAAAGGAGATGTAACCGTGTATAACAAACACGTAAATGTAGGTGTTGCAGTAGCTATAGAAGACGGATTGGTAGTACCTGTAATCAAATTTACTGACACCCTAACGCTTACCCAAATAGGTGCTTTAGTAAAAGACTTAGCTGGTAAGGCACGCAACAAGAAATTAACTCCTGCCGAAATGGAAGGAAGTACTTTCACAGTGTCTAACTTAGGTATGTTTGGTGTAGATGTATTTACCTCTCATCATCAATCAGCCCTAACTCAGCAATCCTTTCAGTAGGTGCTATCATCGAAAAGCCAGTAGTGAAAAACGGACAAATAGTAGTGGGACACACTATGCAAGTAACCCTTGCGTGCGACCACCGTACTATAGACGGTGCTACCGGTGCTCAGTTCTTACAAACACTGAAATCATATATTGAAAACCCTGTAACTATGCTTGCATAGTATAACAGAGAAAGGAAGAAAAATCGCTGCAGCTTATGGCTTGCAGCGATTTTTCTATGGCACTAATTTTTGTTATTTTTAGAAAAAGAATACCTTTGCGTGCTAATTACACAATTGCTCGCTATGAACAAGAGAAACGCAAAAACGATTTGGTTACTACTTACTGCCTTTTACTACTGCAAAGCTGTAAGAAAAATCCTGCTTCGCACCCTGATTCATCCTTAAGAGACACGGGAGAAGAGATTTATAAAGAAGCGCTAACCATTGGCGTAGATACTTCTGCTGCTACCTTTGAAAAACTATTTATAGCTGATGCTGACCAAAAAGGTGTACAATCAGATACTTATAACTATTACACACAAAATGGAAAATAAAACACGTTGGCTGTACCAAGATATGCCTTCGCGGCTGTTTGCTGAATATCTCAGCGTATTAGATAGCGTTACCAACGATGGATTAAAACCCTGAAACTTATAGGCGCAATGCCCTTAGCAAAAGCAGTAGACAGTGCTTATACCCACCAATTATCAGATGAATATAAGGCTAATTTAGACAAGGAAATCTCTGCTTCATTCTTTTTACTAACACAACACCTCAGCAAAGGGCGACTTAGCAGAAAAACTATGGCAATCACTCGTGGATTCCTCCTAAAAGTAAAAGAAAAATGTAGATTTACTTTTGAACATAGATGATAAGCAGCCTCTAAGCGCTGTAATTAACGGTTTTATTACCCCAAAGTAAGCAATATCAGCAGATGAGAGAGAAATACGTTCTGCTGAAAACAAACCCCTTGATTCTGCTGAAACTATTGATTTTGCGAACTTTAAAGATTTCGTATACGGCTATACTGCCCTGTGATAGAAAAAGTTGCGCAAAGGACTTAAACAAAAAGGTTTTGAAGCTATAGTAGAAGCCGACCCACAGACAGTAGATAGCACTTTAATACGCACAGTACAGCGTTTCCAAGAGAGCAAAGGACTTACCCCTGACGGGGTTTTGGGCAAACAAACGCTCTCACTTTATCAATATGAACGATACAAGAACACGCGACCTACTAAAGCTGAATATGGAGCGTATGCGGGTGTTTAACAACTACTTAGGCGATCATTATGCTATAGTAAATATTCCTGATTTTAAGCTCTTGTTATTTGAGAAGGACTCTGTACTATTTGAAACGAGAGTAGTAGTTGGAAAATCGGCTACCTCTACCCCTATTTTTACGGACACTATACAGTATGTGGAGTTCAGACCTACGTGGTCAGTACCGCAAAGTATTATCAAAAAGAAATGATACCCCAAATAGTATCGCAAGCTAACCCTGAAAAAAATACAAAAAACGCGGTTATACAATGTACGAAAATGGTAAAAAAGTAGACCCTACCCAAGTGAATTGGAATGACCCAGCAGTACATAAGAGAGGATTCTACTTTGTAGAAGCCCCTTCAGCCAACAACTCGTTAGGCTTAGTGAAGTTTATCTTGACTAACGGTATGAGTATCTACCTACACGATACCCTTCTAAGCACTTTTTGATCGCGATTACCGCGCCTTGAGTCACGGGTGTATACGGGTGCAAAAATCCTTCAGAACTTGCTTATCATTTACTAAAATGAAGAGAGCGAAACTCCTTGGACAATAGAAAAAGTAACTGAAGCGATGCAGAATACTAAAAGAAGTCAGTATCGCATTGCACTGAAGACTAAATATAAAGTAAACATTATCTACTACACAGCTTGGGTAGATAACAACGGAGAGGTAGTTATTAAGAACGATATTTACGAGCTTGACACCCTTCAGTTAAACGAAATAAAAGCGGTTTGAAAGTTAACTTTCAAACCGCTTTATCAATTATGAATTTTGAATTATGAATTAGGCTTCAATCCTTTTTATTTCTTCTTTTAACGCCTCAGAGGCCTCTACTAATGGCAAGCGCACATAAGGCTGACATAAGCCTTTAGCTGCTAAAATAGCTTTGATACCTGTAGGATTACCTTCTCTGAAAGCTGCTGCTATCTTAGGGCATCAGTGCATAGTGCAATTTATTAGCTTCAACTGTCTTACCCTGTAAACCTAAGCGTACCATTTCTGAGAACTCTTTTGGATAAGCAATACCAATCACAGAAATAGCTCCACCACCCATATATACTGAAGGTAGTGTAGTAGCATCATCACCAGAGAGGAAGGTAAAGTCAGCAGGCATATCTTTGAAGATACTCATATCAGTTGCAAATTACCAGAAGCTTCTTTTACAGCTACTATATTCTCAAAATCATTAGCTAATCGCACTATTGTTTCTGCTGTAAGTGATACTCCTGTGCGCCCTGGTACATTATAAAGAATTATAGGTAACGGACTTTCGTAGCTACTGCCGCAAAGTGTGCATACAAGCCATTTTGCGAAGGTTTGTTATAATAAGGCGTAACCGAGAGTATCGCTACAAAAATCAGTTAAATCGGTAGTTTTAATTTCATCAATTACATTCTGCGTGTTATTACCACCGATACCTAAAAACCAAAGGCAAACGCCCTTTATTTGCCTCAATAATAGTGCTGCGCACTATCTTTTTCTTCCTTAGTAAGCGTAGGAGCTTCGCTAGTAGTACCTAAAACTACTATGAACTCTACCCCACCGTCAATCACATAGTTCACTATATTGGCTAATGCCTTAGTGTCTACCTGCCCATCGGCAGTAAAAAGGTGTAATTAGGGCAACACCTGTCCCTTTTTAGTTGGCTTGTCATAATTTTTCTATTTATGAATAATTGTACTTAAAACTTTTTCACTTCGTTTACGAATACGGTTTCCTGATTAGGGGTGCAACTGATGACTATATCATTATATTGTAAATCAATACCTTGAAACCAATGCGTAATTTTAGCTCTGATAGACGAAGAAAGCAGTAACAATGGCAGCTTAGGGCTCATTAAAAATAATTGATAAGCAAATCGTACTCCTGCTCAGCTAAACGGTCGGCATGGTAATTGCGTATTTTACCCTCGCCAATTGATTTCTTTATCAATGAGAATAGGTGTACCGTTAGCGTGTGTTTCTTCTGATACACGTTTATACCCCTAAAATGATATAGTTTTCGGGGCGTATAGCATAATGCTTAATAAGCCCCAAAAAGCGGATTAACATCTTTTACAACGTCCATATCCACTATACAGCCCACTTTTGGTTAATTCATTGTTAAACAATTTATTATAATTATCCAAAGCTTTAAAATTCTTACGAATTTTATTTTTTATATAATAACTTTTTACTATTTCCAAAAATATTTGTAATTTTGCGTGTGATTGCAAAAGGTAACAATAAATTTTTAAATTTAAAAGATTATTTATGAGAAAGTTTAAACAATTAAATCATTACTTCATCGTGTCATTGATTGCGATAGGGGCTTTTTAGTGCTTGCGCTGCCCATATCAACAAACCAGAATTGACAAAAGTAACAGCAAAAACATAGTAATTACCGATACTATACCCTCTAAATCAGGTAGATAAGTTTATTACACCCTACAGAAAAACACGTAGAGGAAGAGATGAGCAGTGTTGAGCCAAAAATGCAAATGACTTAGTGAAAGACCGTAAACACCCACGGCTAAAATACTGCTATCTCTAACCTATTTGGTGATGCTACTTTACGAAATTGTATCGCCTATTTATAAAAACGTACAGGTAACGATATTGATTTTGTGCTGATGAACTGGGGTGGTATTCGCGCTGACCTTACAAAAGGCCCGGTAACAGTGGGAGATGCCTACGCCCTTATGCCATTTGAAAACAAGGTAGTAATCGTAACAATGAAAGGTGAAAAAGTGCAAGAATTAGTTGATTACCTTATCAAGCACCGCCTCCCCACCCTCTCTAAACAGGTAGTTCTGCAACAACCCAAGATGGAAAAATTGTACAATCCACCATTAATGGTAAGCCTTTTGACCCCAACGCCACCTACAGAGTAGCTACTTCAGACTACCTCATTCAACGGTGGTGATGCTATGTACTTTTTGGCAACCCTATACAAAAAGAGGATACAGGCTATCAAAAATACGCAACGTATTGATTGATTACTTTAAACAAGCAGACGTGATAGACGCTAAAGAAGACCACCGTTTTGAATACAAACCTTAGAATTATTATGGAAAGAAGAACATTTATTAAGAATATAGAGCTTCCTCTACTTGTAGGCTTAGGAGGACTTGGCTCGCTATCTATGAAGCCTAATAATGCAAAAGCATATCACTATTTTGCATACTAATGACACTCATAGCCATATAGACCCTCTCCCCCTAAATGACCCCATTAACCCCAATAAGGGAGGGGCTGCCCGTAGAGCACAACTGATAGAACGCATTAGAAAAAGAAAACCCTAATACGCTGCTATTTGATGCTGGTGATATCTTTCAAGGAACACCCTATTTCAACTTCTACGGAGGAGAATTGAGTTTAAAGTAATGTCGATGTTGCGATATGATGCTGCCACATTAGGCAATCACGATTTTGACAACGGCTTAGAAGGACTTTATGCCCAACTGCCTCACGCTAAATTTGATTTTATTATCTCGAACTACGATGTAAGCAACACAATACTCAACGGGCATACAAAGCCTTATAAAATATACTTAGTGGATGGTATAAAAATAGGAGTTTTTGGTATTGGTGTTGAATTGGAAGGATTGGTAACTAAACAGAATTATGGGAAACTGTATATCTTGGACCCTATAGAAATAGCACAAGATATGGAGCGAAAATTACGCAATGAAGAAAAGTGTGACCTTATTATCTGTCTTCTGCACATAGGCTATGACTATAAAGATAACCCTAAAAAGGTAAAATGACCTAAAAGTGGCTGCCCAAACTTCGCATATAGACCTTATTATCGGAGGACATACACACACTTTCTTAGAACGTCCTACCTTGGTAACTAACAGAAGCGGCATACTCACTTTAGTAAACCAAGTAGGGTGCTATGGCATCAATTTAGGGGCGTATAGACTTCATTTTTGAAGAGAATACATTAGTGAAAAACCAATCAGTAAGTATTGAAGTATAAGTAGTTAGAGAAAATAATATGCAAAAATTGCTCTTTTTGCATATTAAAAAGTTATGTACCTTTGCAACCGATTTAAAGAGTAGGCCTGAGTGGCGGAATTGGCAGACGCGCACGACTCAAACTCGTGTTCTTCGGAGTGAGGGTTCGATTCCCTCCTCAGGTAGCAAAAAGCTATCCTAATTAGGATAGCTTTTTATTGTCTTTATTTAGTACTTATTTTATAGTATCTAACTCCCTTGCGATTTGAGCAACTCTATTTTTGCTAACTTATAATCTAAAAGTGCATTTGTATAGTTATTCTTCGCATCAGATAAAGAACGTTCTGCATCTAACAAATCGGTGAGAGAAGCTAAGCCCTGCTGGTAATTATTCTGCGTATTGAGCAATACCTCTTCAGCTAACTTTACATTTTCCTTTTGTGAATCTATTGTAAGTAGATTGTTATTTAGTTGGCTATGTGCATTTTCATAAGCCAAATCCATAGCGAGGTGAGTGTCTTTGAGGGTAGCTTCTAAAAGCTTGGCTTTCTATCTGAGCTATGGCGTATTTTTAGCTGTAGTACCAAAACCTGAAAAATAGGCACACTAACCCCTAATGTAATAGACGAATAGTCAGCCCCATATACTTTATCCTTTTTACCATAAATAATTGCATTTTAGGCCCTCATACTCAAATAGCCATAAGTAGCCTGTAACATCAAAGAAGGATAGAGAGCTGCACGTTTTACCTTAACATTGATATCCAAAAAGTTGTTTCTGTTTTTCGAGGACTTGTAACTCTATGCGATTGTTAGTGCCTCCCTTGGCAAAAAGCAAGATCGTAATTAGCTTCAAAAACCTTCTTTAGGAAGTATGATTTGCTCATTCATAGGCATTCCTATCATATATTTAAGAGCATTTTCAGAGAGTTGTAGTCCGTTATAGGGCTTGCTGTCTTGCAGACTTAGATTATTCAGCGCCACTGTGGTGCGATCTCAGTTCTATTTTTAGCTAAACCAGCTTCGTTAAGGCCTTTACTACCCCTGCTGTCTTCTGGGTAAGGGCTAGGTTTGCTTCTATATTTTGCAACATCTGACGGGTTTGATATACCTGATAATAAGCCTTAGCTACCTTTTCGATAATCTCATTCTCAGTAAGTTGTTGATTAAGTAAATAAAATTCGCGAGTAGTCCGCGCCGCTTTTAAGTCCCTATAAATACAGCTTGACTGAAAAGCATTTGAGTAAGTTTAGCTTCAGCATTAGCTGACCATTTTTGTCCCATTTCCATTTTTAACGGCTCATTGCTTATAGGCATACCAGGAAATGCAAAAAGTACTAGCATCAATATAAGTGGCTTGTAACTTAGGGTTGTATACCATACCACCCTGAAGCTGTAAGGTTAGGCAGTGCATTGGCACGTACTTCTTGTATCTGGTATTCACTCTTCTTCACATCTAAGGCGCTTTTTCAGCATCGGCTTTGTGTTCTAAAGCGTAACGTATTGCGTCTTTTAGCGTAAGTTCTTTTTGTTGTGCAAAGAAATTGCTGTAGCACACAGCAAAAATAGTTGTAATGATTCTTTTCATTGATATTTGTTTTTATATGTTAGATAGGCTTTAAACAAGCTTTTTTTATATTAATTTTTCATTTTTTAAGCTGTAATACACGCTCTAATTCTTTTCATACCTTTTTCGTTTACTAATATCCTGAAAAATACTCCATAAGAGTATAAATAGTATCCCAAAAGGGAATTCTCTTTCAGGAAAAAGTATTGGCAACAGAACGCAAACGTTGTACACTAGAGTAAAAGGTTTTATAAAATTTACATTGATATCCTCTCAAAAAGCCCTTCTTGCCAACCTTTTTCTAAGAGTTTATCTATAAAAACGCGCATCAGACTTAGCAAATTCTATCTCCATACGTTCGTAAGTTTTGGAGTAGTATTTTTGGAGTTCCCAAATAGGACGGTCGCTATTGATATTGAATATCTCTTTTTACTTTTTCCTGATTGCGGTATACATTTTCATTACTGAGTCATCACCTTGTACAAAAGCGTCTACATTTTTGCAACTCATATCTAAGGCGTAATCTAATACGGCCTCTACTAAGTCGTTTTTTAGAAGGGAAGTGCTCATAAAGCGTGATATTCCCATTTTGCTTGCTAAATCGTCCATTGTAAAGGTTTTAAAACCCATACTGCATAAAAATCATTCAGTGCGCCTTTACTATTTCTTCTTTCATATTATGTTAATTTTGCCGATTTGTCAATTTGTTAATTTGCCGATTTGCTAATTGCAATTTACCAATTACTAATCATCTTGAATTGGGGCAAAAGGTAGTATAAAAAAACTTAATAAACAGTTTCCTACTTTTGTAAGAAACTTTATATGAAACCATTATAAACTCAAGAAGGTAAATCCTACACCCACTACTGTTTGCTTGTAATTATAGTCTATCAGTGAGTCGCCATAACCAGTGCGAGGCTTGCAAAAACAATGCGTAAATCTCGACTGAGAGGATACAATCTAACTGCATTCTATATGCGCTCGATTACGCTTAAAATTCAGATTATTGCGGAACTTTAGAGAAAAAGGCATTCTTTCTGAAAGGAAAAATCAGGAAAGCTCGCATCTACCCATGTAATTTTTCTATATCAGGTTATTTATCTTCGCGGGTTTTTCAGTAAAACGTTTCCATAAACGCGTGTTTATTATTACCATTCCACTGAAAAATACCCAGCAGTATAAAAGTGATTCCAGCTGCGCGAATGGGCAGCTTCTTTGCCATTAGACTGGTGATTGACGGAAAGTCCCTACTCATTTTCATCTTGAAGGCTCCTGCTGAAAGATTAAACGGATAAGTAAAAATAAGTTCTGGTTCATAGTTTATCTCTGAAAGGACGAGATAATTTTTCCATTATACATCTGCCAATAAGCCTGCTGTGTGAAAGCAACCCATACATCACCTTTTCCCAAAAAGCATCTTGCATAATCTTAGCTTAAGACTCAACTGAAATTTAGTCTCTATATGCTGATAATCGCGCCACTGAGGTACAGGGCGGTCAGGATTGAGGCTCTGGGGTTGTTCTGCAGGTACATCAGTAAAAGCGAAACGGCATCACATACATAGGCATATAGTCTACAAACTTAAAAGTACCCCGTTGATCTCGCGGTCAAGTTCCCAGTTTTGAAATCATACGCTCTAATTGAAGTGTCTTGCTTATCACAGCTTCTTTCCTCTGGAAGCTCTTGTAGTGTATCAATAGTAGTTGTTCTTTGTGCTACTGCGCTACTACCATTATCAGTAGGCTTATCAGTAAAGTATTTTTCATTTCTTTATTTTTAGCGGGGCAAAAGTAGCATTACTTAATAATATAGAGTTTATTACTATTTGTTAGAAGTTTGTAGTACAAATGTACATTCTGATACAATCTCATAGTCACCCTAATGATTCTGTACTTGCCTCTTTATCTTTCCAGTAGATGGTTTCATTTTGCATAAATACTTCTCATTACCATTATCATAATAATAGGTGTATTTTTCAGTCTAAAAGTTACATTGTCTATTACTAAGTCATAATACTGATTTTCACCGTCATAAATCTAATATATTGCGGACGTATCATTCCTCTTTTATGACTCTCTGTCTTTTTGTCCTGTATCCATTATATCATTGAACAAATTATCATTCCAACCTTTTTCTAAGCCTTTCTCTCGTAATGAATAGACAGAGATCTCCAAAACTATCAGTAGACAGATAGAAAAACCGCCATTTTTGGTCTTGCCTATACACTCACCTTAGCACCTAATTTATCTTTGTTGAGGGCTGCACTTACATCGTCGTCACATATTATTATTTCTTTTAACATATAACATTCAGCTTTTTCTTTTTACTATATTGAGGTGCTCTAAACGCTGCTTGGCACTCCACTTATCAGAACCTTCTACAAAAAGTAATGGGTTTCATCAGTGTATCACCATCAATAGCCCACGAGGTATAAAAAATTGCGCATAGTATTGACAAAGTAATGGTTTAAAAATCCTTCACGTGTGTGATTTTCTAGCTTTTCAGATACAAATTTATCTCATCATTTTTCCGCCTATATCATATTTGTACATAGCTCCTAAATAATGATCAAAGAATACTAATTCGTTCTTAGCGTTTAGAAAATAATGGTTATATACATCATCTTCCATCAGGAACTGTATTTCTTTACCTTGTTCGCGATAAGAAGTTTCGTATTCTAATATTTTATAGCGTGCATACTTATCGGGGATTGACCAATCAGAATACGCTTTTTATATCATCAAGATAGATTACTACAAGTATCCAAAGCAGAAAGGCGCCTATACCCCCCCATACAACTATCGTGCCCAGCGGTAGTAAAAAGCTGTAGTAAACGAAAAACCAAGTACCAGAATCGCACTAATGACCAACCCGACTAAGAATAGGTAGAGTGCTTCGTAAGAGGCATTTAACACCAAAAATGAAAACAATGGTACTAAAAATAAGTAGCATAGCTACCACCATTGTACGTATTCCTTTTTTTACAGAAGGTTTATTCATATTATAACAAATTTAAATTACAAACTATTTGCCGATACAGAATGTGAAGTTTAATATATAATTTTTGTTTATCAATGAATTAAGATACTTTTTGAGGTGAAAAAATGTAAAAACGCAACCAAAATAAAGAAATTAGGGTGAAATAAGAGAAAAAAATGCTTTGTTTTTGACCCCTTAGAAATATTATATTGTTTTTCGAAAAATCAATACGTTTTTGAATATAGCATTATAAGTTGAGGTAATATTCTACTTTTCATTAAATCCTTTCAAATATTTACAATCTTTTTAGAGTCAAAAATAATCTATAAATTCATCAGGAGTTGATTTTCTTTTTAGCCCTAATTTAAAAAGTGTTCCCATTATTATAAAATATATCAATATGATTCTCAGGATGTGTATGTTCTCTGCCTTCATTTTTAGCCCTTTTTGTATTCTTCAGGGTCATTATCAAAGCGCATATATCCATCTTCGAACATTAACAAACCTTTTAGTAATTCCCATATATTATCATCTATTTTTAGACTCTATATCACGTATAGGCTTAAAAAAATCAGAAGCACTTGAACTATTAAACTCTTCATTTTTAAAATTTCCATTACACCTGATATTATACCTGATTCTATGGGGATAATATTTCTATAACCTTGATAAGTAATTTCTAACAAACTATCATCTTGTATTGAACAATTAAAAGGGAAATGAATCGTATAATATTTCTTTTTCACTAAAAAGAAAACCCTACTAATCTTATCAATTCTAAGTTCCACATAATAAATTCCAACAAGATGTAGGTTTTTTTGTCTGAATAAGTAAAAACTGCCTTATAAACTCCAATAAAATTTGAATTATTTGTACTTTATTTTTTTAATTAGCTTTTTAGGAAAAAGTGCTAATATCTGTCTGATTTAAATTATAGTGAAAACATTTCATTTTAGTAAAAATCTTTATTTGCTTTAACAAATGATATTGTTTTTCCCTGTCGAATCTTTCTATTTTTGAATCTTTTTAAAAATATTTTTTTATGAGTTTTTCTACTTTTCTTCTGGTATATTCAAATCATTAAAAAAATACCATTTAAAAAAAGTCTTCATACGATAGACTTGGTTTATTTTTAAATTGAATCAAATTACTTTGTATTTTTCTTTTTCTTCTTCTGTAGGTTCAACAGTTCTTATATTTTTTTATCATTTATAATAGACAACCCTTTTTCTATTTCTTCCAAATTTTCAGTAGGATTTAATAAAAGATACGATTGTATAAAAGAACGAGTTAACATCGTATATAATATATTTCTATATTTATATGTGTTCTGTATTCCTCCTGTAACGCAAATTACATACGGAAACTCTAATCCTTTTATATTATTAGGATTGGATATATACAGTGTATTTTTCTATTTTCTGTTTGGTTTCATATCCTCTATTGACTGTCCAATTAAAAGTTGTATTTATATTATTGGAAAGAGTGTCTATATATTGATATATCTTTTTATTATCATCTAACAAAAATAATAGAAATATCATCAGGTTTGGTATTCTTATCTTTATCAATAATTTTTTTATTATACTAATAATCTCATTTGCGTGAGTAGATTTTACAATTTCTACACTTTCAAAAATTATCAGTATTTACATCTTCAAACCGTCTTATAGGTTCTCTTGTTAGATGTAATTCATTATTATCTCTTTCTAAGATATAACCAAAAGCTCTCATCCTTCATCATCAAACCAATTAAATTTGTCCTTTTCAAACAATCCTAAACCAACAGAATGAGCAAACATTAATGTACGAGGGTCTGTTCTATAGCATTTGTTTAGTATTATATCTACCTCTAATTGCTTTTTATCTAAATTCTCAAAAATATCTTGAAATACATCTCCTGCTATAAAAACTTTTTCCTTAGTTACTTTTCTCACACACTTTTAAAAAATACTCTGGAAAAATCTTGTCTTTCGTCTACTAATATGTAGTCAAAAGCATATTCAAAAATCCTCAGAAGGGATATTATTTAAAAAATCTAATGCTTCTGAGAATATTTTATTGTAGTCGACATTATACCCAAATCCTAAAAAAAGGAATATTATAGAAATTACAAATATAACTATATAGCCCTGAATTTATATCTTTTTGAGACCCCCAAGCTCTACTAACCCACAGTCTTTTTCCCACTCTATCTGTTCATCAACCTTCATAAAAGTTAAAAAGATGGAACTCTTTCTTTTAAGGTATTAGCTAAAAGCAACACTATGACAAGTAAAAATCTTACTATTCTTCTCTTTCAAGTAAATATCTTTTTAGCTTATGAAGAAGTAATTCTGTTTTACCTGTTCCTGATAGTCCTTGAATAGTCACTATTTTTATTAGAGAATTCCCTATATATGAACCTTGTTTGGTCTCCATCAAACAAAAACAATATTCTTTTTACTTTTCTCCAATAAGGTCTCAGGAACTTCTATTCCTTTTTGTTGAATATCATTGATACTACCTATAAGCAAAGATATCAAATACTCTCCTATTCTCTGTTCTTTTTGAGTCTTTTAATTCAAAAAGAAGTTAAAAAATTCTTTTAAAGAGCCTTTATTGAAGTCTTCTAAATTAGCTTTTGCTGTATTATTCTCTTTCCAGTCACGAGGTCTTCCTATGTATCCTTTATATTCATATTTATCAGAAATAGAAGCCAAATCTTCTATAAAAATCTTCATAGTAATTTTTCAAAGTCAGGACTCCTTTCGTCTGAAAGATTTAGAAAAATTATTTTTATGTTTAGGAATTAGAAGTACTAAGGCATTTTCTTCATAGTCATAAGTATATTTACCTCCTAAAGGAGCTGTAATTATATATATTTGAGTAGCTTTATCTTCTTCTGATAAATAGGTTTTAAACTTATTAATGACACTCTTATTGTTTAAAGTTTCATTGCAAGATATGTATAATCTATTATTTAGTTGTTCCATTATGAAAAATAAATGTTTTTAGAATGAAATTTGAGGGCAAAAGGTATAAAATATTTCTTAATAAATTCATTTTTAGATATTTTTATTTATCAATAAAAAAAGCAAGCCTTTCAGCTTGCCTTTTTATTTAGGTATCTAACTCCTGTAACCGTTGTGCTACATCCTCATACTCTATGCTGTGTGTATAGACTTTTTGATAGAGTTGCTTTTGCCTGCTCCTTCTCTCCTTTTTTTCTTCATAGAGATTGCCTAATAGAAACATAATGTCTATCAAATCATCATCAGGATTAGAAGTGCGCAAAGGTGCTTTTTTTGAGGGTTTCTATAGCTAAATCTATTTGATTCTTACCTATGAAACTATTGGCTATTCCTTGCAATGCTTTTAGGAATAAATCACTGTTTTTAGGTATCTTCTGAAAGTACGAAATTGCCTTATCATAGTTCTCACAAAGGTAGTAACAATTCCCTGTCAATAGTACTTGTCTTTCATCATATTTGCGAGAAAGCAAATCTTCGTATAGCTCAATAATTTTAGGACAATCAGTCTTATCATCCTTCAGAATAAGCGTTTCTACATAAAGGAGCTTTTAGCCTTTCAGAACTTGGATTTAAGCTCAAAGCCTTACCAAAGCAATCGCTTGATTCTGCATACCGTCCTAAATAATACAAACAAACTCCTTTCAAATCTACTATATCAGATTCATAGGAACTTAAAGGTACTTTATAGAGAGCGGTATCTAATGTAGCAACAGCTTTTTCAAAAATCTCCTTATAAAAAAATTAGAAATAGCTGTTTCAAGATGAGCTTTCACAACCTTCTTAGGAGAACGAGACCTTCTGACTAAAAAGAAAAATCATTATCACTCCTATTACAAAAAGGAATTAAACAGATAGCTATAAACCAAAAGGAGAAAAGGTCAAAACAAACTATCGCTATTACCATATTTGTTTTCATCAATAGAAAAAGCCTAATAGGTTTTATTCCTTGTTGATAGGAGTTTGACGGTTGCAGTGTCTTTCTGCTTCTTAATAGGTTAGAGTGATAAGTAAGCCCTGTATTAGGAATATTGACAGTGTTATATAGCTGTCCATTGCTACTTAGTCCCAATCTGAAGCCACCAGCACCAACACTCATTCCAACTCCTGATGTACTAAAATTAAGTCTGAAAGCTCCAAATGATTGACTTTTACGAAAACGAAAACCCATAGCTCAATTAATTTGCTAATATGTTCTTTTTCCTCAACAGATACTTGTAAGGTAGTAGAACGACCTGAGTGAGAAAGTAAAAATGTAATACCTCCTATGGTTCTTTTCTGAACTTTCATTCCCTATATTTGCTTCTACCCAATTTCTTACTACCTCTACATCATCTTCCCTACAAGTAGAAATGGCTATATATCGTATAAAGTCCATAACCCCATTCTGCCCTATTCCATAGTCAATAGCAGCAGCTGTTACACCTATAATTTCAGAAGGAGAACAACCTATAATATTTACCTTATAATCGAATTTTTCTTGGCTTTTTCTTTGGTACAGAAGTAATCTACACCATTTTTTTAAAATTCTTACTGACTGTAAAACCAAAAATCACTTTTGCAATACAGTGTAGAGATTAGCACTCGTTGAGGTCAGGAATGATATAAGACTTCTGACCAACAAAATCACAAGTTTCAAAAAGTTGCTAACAGCTTCTTCTTTTTTTGTCCTGTTCCTCTGCTTGTTGTTTGTTCAATCTTTCTTCTTCCTTAGCACGTTCTTTTTCTTGTGCTAGTATCTTTTTATAAGTCTCCATAGCCTGATAGTCTATAAGAGTACTTATTGTAGGGATTTCGTTGTTAGGGTAGGTAACTTCTCCTTTCTTTGAATAGGTGATAATAGTTCTTTTTGAAGTGATAGTATTGTTAGAATCAAACTCAAACTCTACCACTAAGTTTTTAATAGCTCCATTTTCATTATCTTCTTTTAAGTAGTTGATAGCCTTACTAAAATCAAACTTAGGGTCAAATACTATTGTATTCTTTCCCTTTTTATTGAGAAATTCTTTAGGGTTTGCCATTGCAGAACTACTTCCTAAATCATTACCTACAGATTCCAATTTCTTTAGCTCATTAAGAGCCTTGTCATTGGTTTCTTTTTGTATGTAGTTGATGATTGTTGTATCTCTTGCAGGAGGTAAATTGGTTGCTCCTATCATTAATAGAATCAAAAGAGATACATATCTTACTATTTTATTGTTCCAAAAGCTGAATTTCTCTTTTTAACTTATCAGAGATAGGAGGCAAAATTAATGCTCCAATAATCAACAACATAATGCCAAATAAAATTCTTTTTATCTATAAAGGCATATACGCTTAAAAAGTAATGTAATTACTGCTAAAATATATTTTGCTACTTTCATAAAATGAATTGTTTTTAAGATTAATAATTTGCTATTATAAGGTTCTCATAGTTTTTAGTAGGAGTTCTTGTTATTTGCTTGGTTTTTCAAGTTGAGTTTGAATAGACTTTTTTTCTGTGCCTGATTGTATCCCAATAATCTCATTGGTGCTCTTAGAGAACTGAATATGGTCTAAATACCCCTTTCCTGTTTCTACGATAGTCTCTAACTCTTTACCTGTTTGAAGGTCTAATTTTACGATTTTATTGTAGGCTACATAAGCATATAATTCATCATTAGCGACTATAAGCCTTTCATATCCTTTAAAAGGCACTTTTACAATCTGTTTTCTAGTTAAATTAAGTTTGAACAAACTATTCTTTCTCTCCGATGTTTCTGCATTATATTTTTGATTGTTGTCCTATAATCTCATTGGTACTTTTTAAAGAAGCGAATATGACTTAAATAATCATTTCCTACCTCAGCAATAGTTTCTATCTCTTTACCTGTTTGAAGGTCTAATTTTTACAATTTTATGATTACCCCTATCATAAGCATACGGCTCATTATTAGCTATTATGAGCTTCTCATAATGGTTACAAGGTAGTTTTATAATCTCTTTTTGTAGTTACATTAAGTTTGAATAAATAATGTCCTGAATTTCCTGATTGTATGCCTACAATTTCATTAGTACTCTTTTAAGTAGTAAATACCCTTCCTAAGTATTCCTTACCTATTTCAGCAATGGTTTCTAATTCTTTACCTGTTTGAAGGTCTAATTTTACAATTTTACTATAGGCTACATAAGCATACAAAAACACTTGGTTTGGGAAGAATAGTTAAGCTGACCCATACTCTTAGAAGTTTCATTGGAAGATAGAATAACTTCTCCTGATGTAGCCTCTTCAGGAATTTCTACTTTTAGATGGTTTGGAGGTTACTTCTTTGATAGTCCCTTTTGCTCCATTAAAAAGTAATTGTGTAGGTCTGTGAAGGGACAAAAATTCTCTCCTTCAATAGTAATAATATCTCCTACAGTAACCTCTTGAGCAGAGAAGTTTTTAATTGTAGGAAAAATTAGTTTGTTGAGGTGTAGGTTGTTCTTTTTGCTGGAGCTGGTTCATCTTTAGAACAACTCACAATGACTCCCATACAGAACAAAGTCAAGAAGATTTTTAATGCTTTCATAAGCTAAAAAAAGATAGTTTTTGAATGCTTTTCAGCCCCTAAAAGCGGTTAGTAATATAAAATAAAAAAAGCGTGGGACTGTATAACTTTATTCATTTATCGGGTATCGCCAAACACCACACTCCAAATAAGTACAGCCCACGCCGAAGCGTGAGCGTTTTTACTTATTATTCAGGGAGTGTACAAAATTGGCGATTTTGATAAATCTGAATAATAGCTAAACGCTAATATGTCTTTATGTTAAAAAAATAATTTTTTTCTGTTCTATATTCTTTTCTTTTAAAATGATGGGACAAAAAGTAGTATTATTTTTGTGATATTACAAAAATTTTTTTAATAGTTGTAATTTTTATCCTTCGCTTATCCTTCGCTGAAGGTTCGCTCATCTAATAAATAAAGAAAAACTAAAGACCCCCACTAATAGCCATATACCATTTTATTCCTCCTCTATAAGTCTTTACCCAATTTGCATATACTAAACTATCTGCATAGTCAGGGCTTCTGCCTAAAAGTTTTTAATAGCTTCTTTGCTAATAACCTTCACTTTCTTATCTGAATAGATTTCATACTGAATAGACTGCAATTCTAACTTTAGAGTTTCATCAGTGAGGTTGCCTATTTGTCCGTTCATCATATTTCTTCGTAATTCATAGTACATTTGTGAACGCAAATTAAAAAGGTAAAAAGGCTTCTTCATATTGGCTTTCTTCAGGCTTTGAACCGCCCTGTAATTCAATCACATCATAGCCTGCTGACTTTAAATTATCAACTACACCAGCACCCACTCCCACGCTATCTATTCCTACATAATTAGGGTCTATATTGTAGTCGTGAATAAGCTGTATGGTTCGTGTTACTATCTCTGTTATAGAAGTCTGTTCATAGCTTTCTATTAGCTCAATATTGCCGTTTTTAAGGATTGTGAAGACAGTTTTATCATCTCCATACCTTGCCACATCAATCCCCATAGAAGTAACTTCTAAACCATTTTCTATTCGTTCAGCACTACTTATGATTACTTCACTTGAAATAAGCTGATTAATCATATCTAAAGCACTCCAATCAGCATAAAAGATACTTCCTCAAAAAGTTAGGATTATCCTTAAAAGGCTTCCTTTAGAGTGATAACATACTCACTGTTTTCATCATAGTTATCTGTAGTTAAACTTTGGATATATACCCTCATCAGGATTGGTAGACTGAATGAAAGTAGAAATAAGCCAACAAGGTTCAGGATTGCTGGTCAATCGCCCTTCATAGCGAGGTTTTTGCTTGTTGGGCAGCACCCAACGCAAAACGAGTTTTTGAGCATATTATATACCTCAACTGATACTTCATTAGCTTCATCAATACCAAACCAACCTATCTCTAAACCTTTTATCTTTTGAAGCATTGGGTCTTTGGCTATATTAGCATCAAGAAACAGCAGTTTTGAATCATTGATGAAGGTTACTTCTAAGCTCGTTTGATTAAAAGCTCCTAATAATTTCCTTTGGGCAGATAGAAAAGAAGGTAACCAATGTAGTCCCACGGAGAACAGAGAGTTCCTTTCTGACAAGTACTAATCGGTTACCTTTGAATTTCATTGCATTTTTGATAGCCTCTGCACAAAGAAAATAGCTTTTTCCACCACCTAAAGCCCCTCCAAAGAGCATATACTTTGCTCTGCATTTATGAGCAATTAGTTGCTTAGGTTTAGGCTGATAATAAAGTGAAAAGTCTATTCTCATAACTATTACTTTTTAATCAGGTATATTACAGATAAACTCTATATTACCTGAATGTTCTACTTCTATTTTAAACAACCCTTGTAGGGTAGTTAATTCTTTATTCACTGACAAGGCGGTTTTTGTAGTCCTTTTTCTCTATGCTCAATCTGTATAGCTCTTCATACCTTCTAACAGCCTTTTGCATAATCATAAGCTACTTGCTTCTTTTACAGATTGCTCTATAAGAGTTCTTGCCTTGCTGATATACTTATCTGCTTGCCTTTCTCCTATATTCCAATTTTCAGAACAATATAGAACTATAAATTCTCTATTATTACCATTAATGAGCATTGAGGATATGGACTTTATCCGCCTTTCTATTGTGTTCTTATCTGATTTTGCATACCCATATTTCTTCTATTTTTATAATCTTCCTACTATATTACAAGTTTGATAATTTATGAGCAATAAAGCTCTATATACTTGTTTTTCCAGCAAATTAATAAAATTCTTTTTAAACTCTTTTACTAAGACATCTTTCTTTTAGTTGTCTTATTTTTTTGACTTTATTATTTTTGCATTGCTTTTTATTTAACTTTTCTTCAACTTTTATGAAAATCAGGGGTGTAAAGAAGCATAAAAAAAGTATTCTATCTTCATCAGACATTGAACTAAAATCTACTTCTTCACTAAAGGTAACCTTTGAGAAGCTATCTTTCAAATCCTTATACAAATCCCTGATTTTGTTATTATCAGCTAAATCAGAGAGAGTTCTTATTGTTTTAGGCAACTTTCTTTTCTGATTATAACAAAATTCAACTCTAAGTGTATTTTCTGGGATTAAGACATTATTCATTATCTTAACCTGTTGGAATTTATCATAAACTTTTTAAAAGCATACTCACTTATCACACATTTCCTTCCATAGAAAAATATGCTTTATGTTTCATTTTTCAAATTCTCGATTGTGATATTCAGCAAATAAGTTGAGGTATTCTTTTGCTGGTTTGTGGGTAGTTATATTGAAGCTATATTCTAATTTTCTAATTACAAATTGACTTGCTTCTGTCTCAAAAATATTTAGTTATTATATTGATACTGTCAGTAAGTTCAGAAAAGGTGAAATCAGAATGGTTATTCCCCTTGTAGAATTTATGCAAAAGAATTTGTAATCCGTATTTTATCCTCATACAGAATAGTTTTCAATCCTTTAAACTCACTTTTCAAAAACCGTTTAAAAAGCCTTTCTTGAATTTAGGTGTAAAACACAATTCTTTCCAATAGAAAGGCTCATACGATTCTGAGGGTATTTTCATAAGAGAAAGGAGCTTCAATATCTACAAAATCAACCATTTTAAAAATCGTTTTTTGCTGTAAAACTGATTTTGTAGCTACTTCGCTTTCTATCTCTTTTATTAGTCATTTTTCCTATTAGTAAGTAACCATTCATCTATTTCAGTTCTCTTGAAATATAGTTGCTTTCCATTAGGGCTTATAACAAGGTATTTCTCTTCTACTTGTAAGTTTGTAGATATAACTTTTAGAGTAATTTGTATATTTAGCTACTTCTCTAAAGTTAAAATAGTTTTTAGCTCCTTGATTAATTCTTTTCAAGATTCGTTAATCTTTCTTCTATGCTTTTGCATTGATTCTAAATTTGTCATAACTAATTCCTTTAATTATGGCGCAAAAATTAGAAAGGAAGGGAAAGAATCATTGAATACCTTTTTGAAAGGTAAACATTAAGGTAAACAATTACTTTGTAAGTTTATTTACTATATCTTCTGTAATCAACTTGAAATCAGCACTTATCTTTATCTCAATATCTGTTTTGAGAGACTTAGCTTTTTCGGTGAAAATTTCATCATTATTCTTCACAAAAACAAGAGTAAAGTTGCTTATAATCAAAAATTAGTTTTAGTTGAATCTATAACTTTATTCTCCTTTAGTTGCTTTATAAAGTAAATAAGTTGAGTTACATTCTCATTTTTTTCCAAATGATAGCTTTTTAATTTGAGTAATTGGAGTTTCAGAAAATATAGCTTTGAAACTCTGAAAAATCTATGCTATCTATTAGTTCATAGTCTATCAAAAAGTTTTTTTAATTCATATATTTTGTCTTCTTTAAGCAACCATTTATAGGTAAGTTTAGAGTTTATCTTTCGTTTGGCAGGTTGAGGTTTATTGCCACCTTCCTGAATTAACTCTTCTATAGTTTGCTTGACACTAAAAAAATATGGTCTAATAAGCTACTATTGCTTATCCCATATATTTTTCAAATTTAAGAACTCCAGATTCTATATCATTTAGTTCTTCAATTAAAGAATTATAAAATTCTATTTTAGTAACAAGTTTTCCTTGTTTCCGTTGAGACTTATAGAAATTTCGAAATTCCGACTCAAATGTTCCGTATAGCATTTTTTTCTTCTCCTGCTTCAATAAGTCTACGAGGATAAATGCTCTGTTCAATTTCAAGAACTCTTTTTATTTAAAGGTTCTAATGCAGTTCTAAATAGTTGATAATTTTCCATAGCTTATTACTTCTTAAATTCAGCATCAAAAAAATACTTGCAGCTTCTCGTCTTTTTGTCAATAATTTTAGCATAAATTAGTGTTGTTCTTAACTCTTTATGCCCCAACATATCTTGAATAACTCTTATATTTACATTTTTTTCTAATAAAATAGTAGCATAAGTATGTCTTGCACAGTGAAAAGTAATTAGTTTAGTAATACCTGCTTCTAAAACCCAACGAGCTAAAGCAGTATTCATATAAGCACTATATTTAAGCCCTACAAAAACTCTCTCATCAGGTTCACCCTTTTCTCCTATATACTCAAGAGCGATGTCAGGAATGTCTAAATACTCTACTCCTTTTGTTTTTCTTTTTGAGAGAAGTGTACTCTATAACCCTCTTCAGACTTACGTACATATCTCCAAGTTAATTGATTAATATCAGACCAACGCATACCTGTAAAGCAACTAAATAAGAAAGCTCTTTTTAGAACTTCATACCTACAATCTGTTTCCATAAGAGCTTTTACTTCTTCTTTTTGTTAGATACTCTCTATTTGACTCATCTGGTTTAATGTTCTTGATTCTCTTTGCAGGATTTTTCATTAATAATTTTATCATCAAATGCTTGGTTTAAAGCTGCTTTCAGTTTGTTAAGATATGAGATAACTGAATTTTTTTAGCCAAATTTTTCCCTGTCTTAGTTTTATTAGTCAATAAAAACTCCTTAAAGCCTTCACAAAATTCAGTAGTAACATCTTTGAATGGAACTATCTTTCCTGCATATTTTATAAGTTGCTTTAGAGCACTATCCCAATTACCATAATTTCCGTTACTTTCTTTTCGTTCGTCTGTAAGTTTTTGGAAATACTCTATGAAGTTAGCATTTAGTAAATGAAGATTATTGAAACCATAAGTTCCATTTTTGAATTTCTAAAACTCTTTTGTGCTTTTACAGCTTCTGCAAATTTTTAATTGTTCAGCATTATGTTGTTTTTTTCTGCTTGATTTTTGGCTTCTCATACAAGAAAAAATCTAAATATTCATAGTCTCTTATATGTTTAATCTTTTCCTTCTTCTCTAATATATCCTTTATATATTTCTAAATACAAGGATATTTTTTTCCTGTTTTTTTAGATGCTCTTTGTCTTAGATGTATATTCATAATATTTACTATCTTTACATTTTTGGTTGCAAAGGTAGTAAAAAATGTAAAAACAAAATCAAACAAGAGAAAAACAAAATGACTAAAATACAATATAACTAACTGATTTATTTTACTTTAGTTTGATTTTTGTTTTCTCTTGTTTAACTACTTTACTTTCCGATACAAAAACTTCGAAAAATATGTTTCCTAGTACCTCATCATTGCTTACTGCCCCTGTGATACTACCTAAATAGTAAAGTGTTTCTCGTATGTCTATAGCTAACAAATCGGCTGAAAGTCCTGATGCTAACCCCTCTTCTACCCTTTCGACTGCCGTGAGTGCTTGCTGTAATGCCTCGTAATGCCGTAGATTCGTTACTACTGTATTGCCCGCTGCTGCCTTATTGATTTGCTGCGCATAATTAGTAAGCGATTGTTTCAACTCTTCTAAATACACACGCTCTTTTAGCTGAGAGGGTTAGCAATATTATATTATAGCCTACCAAAGCGCAACGCACCTGCTCATCAAAAGTATCTACCCCTTCAGTATATAGGTCTATTTTATTGTGTACCAGCATAAAAAACACTCCTTCGCGGTAATGCTCTTTTACAAATGCTACTACATCGGCTACTGTGTCATCGTGCTGATTATAGAGGAAAATGACTATTTGTGCCTTGGCTATCTTTTCTTTAGCTCGCTGTACTCCTATAGCCTCGATAGCATCGTGCGTCTCTCGGATACCTGCTGTATCTATAAAGCGAAAAGCAATGCCGCCTATATGCAGTACCTCTTCTATAGTATCACGCGTTGTGCCTGCTATATCTGACACTATGGCACGCTCTTCATTCAACAAAGCATTTAGCAAAGTAGATTTACCTGCATTTGGCTTACCCACAATAGCTACCGGCATACCGTTTTTTTGAGTACATTGCCTACTGAAAAAGAAGCTACTAACTGCGTAATCGTCTGCTTGATATGGCTGAGAAGTGCCTTGAAACTATCTCTGTCAGCAAAAAGCAACATCTTCTTCTGCAAAATCTAATTCGAGTTCTATAAGCGAAGCAAAGTTGAGCAACTCACCCCGAAGAGTTTCTATTTCAGAAGCAAAAACCTCCACGCATCTGCTGTAGTGCGACTCTATGCGAAGCCTCAGAGTCAGAGGCAATAAGGTCTGCCACTGCTTCAGCTTGGCTAAGCGCCATTTTGCCATTGAGGAAAAGCCCTTTTAGTAAACTCGCCCGCCTCAGCCAAACGCGCTCCTTTTGCCAAGCAGCTCTTCATCACTTGGGCGATGATATAGCTACTGCCATGACAAGAAAAACTCTACCACTGGCTCGCCTGTATAAGAACGCTGCCCTTTAAAAGACGGTAGCCAAACACTCATCTATCTGCTGACCCTCTGCTTCTATCACTCCCAAATGCACTGTATGAGTTGCGACCTCTGCTAATGGTTTAGCGTGGTGTGCCTTAAAAATACTGCCGGCTATAGCAATCGCTTCATTGCCCGAAAGGCGTATCACCCCTATAGCACCTGCTCCCTGTAGCGGTAGCGAGTGCCACTATTGTATCGCTTGTATAAAGTCCGTTCATCTGTTCTTAATCATCTTTTAGGGCACAAAAATAGCACAAAAACGAATAATAAGGCATTATTTCTTATCTTTGCGCCAATTTATAGCTAAAAAAATAATGGCAAGTATATATTTAATCCCCAATTTATTAGGGTGAAAGTGCACTGACTGTGCTTTCTCCACAGGTAGCCCAAGCTGTGCAAGAACTTACTTACTTTGTAGTTGAAAATGAAAAAGTCAGCACGTAAGTTTATCAAGCTTATAGCTCCTGAGAAACCACAAAGTGAACTACAGATAAGCGTTATTGACAAGCACCAATCTACCCCTGATTACGCGGCTTATCTCGCTCCTTGTCTGCAAGGACACTCTATTGGCATCATCTCTGAGGCAGGCTGCCCTGGTGTAGCTGACCCTGGTGCTGAAATAGTGCGTGTTGCCCATCAGAAGGCTCTTAGAGTTATACCATTAGTAGGTCCTTCGTCTTTGTTATTAGCAATGATGTCGAGCGGCCTTAACGGACAAAAATTTTGCTTTTTAATGGTTACCTGCCTATAGACAAACAAGTACGCCGCAAAACCTTGAAAGTATTGGAGCGAAAAGCACAAGAAGGGCAATCGCAGCTTTTTATAGAAACGCCTTACCGCAATCAGCAGTTGCTCTCCGACCTTATTGAGACGCTGCAACCTGACACCCTTTTTGTGTATAGCTACCGACCTAACGCTACCTACTGAAAGCATCAGAACACTGCCTATTCGCCAATGGAAACACACTTCTGTAGACCTACAAAAACGACCTACTTTATTTATTATCGGGCGTTAGGGTAGGGGGATAAAAAGGCAAGTTCTCTATAGAAAAATTTTTCTCTAGGTATTTTCCATATACAATGGATATAGAAACAATATAGGAAGAGCGAAGGATAGGCAAACAATTAGCGAAAAATAAAACGACTAATAATCGTTATCAACCTAAATTCAAGTAATAAAAGTAACTTTTAATAAGGGTTTGTTTTTAATTTTTGTCTGCTGCAGACAAAAATTAAAAACAAAAAGCAAGGAAAAATCATATAGTTTTTCCTTGCCAAATGAAAAATCCTCATATTTGCGTTGTTGAAATTGAAAAATGTAAAGTACAAATTATGAGTCATATTTCATTGGGGCAAAAGATACAAAAATAGAAGGATATCTACAAATTAATTTAAAAAGAGCTCAGATTGCAAAAAGAAATAGGGTTGCCTAAAAAGACTGTAAATCAAGAAATTAAAAGAAACTCTAACCCTCAAACAGGTATATATAAAGCTGAAGAAGCTCATCAATTATACCTTGATAGAATGCAGAAAAAGAGAAAGACTATACATTTTACAGAGGAAATTAAAGAGCAGGTAACTACCTTTTTAAAGGAAGATTATAGTCCTGAACAAATTGCAGGAACATTAAAAAAATATTTCTCATCAAACTATTTATAAGTTTGTTTGGAATGATAAGAAAAAGGGAGGTAGTCTATATAAACACCTTAGAAATCAGGGGAAAAGGTACCAAAGAAAAAGAAGTTTATAAATCAAATGATCCTATTAACGATAGAAAAAGTATAGACTTGAGACCAGCAATCGTTGAACAACGCTCACGCATAGGTGATTACGAAGTAGATTTAGTAATGGGAGCTAATCATAAAGGAGCTATTTTAACATTTAATGATAGGGCTACATATTAGGGCACTTGCCTTGTAAGGGAGCTATTCATACAAAAAGAAATGATAGCTAAGTTAATTACTGAAAATCAACTAACTATACATACAATAACCTCTGATAATGGCAAAGAATTTTCTAAACACAAAGAGCTATCAGAAGAGTTCAATTTAGACTATTATTTTGCTCATCCATATCATAGTTGGGAGAGAGGTTCTAATGAGAATTATAATCGTTTTATTAAGACAGTACTTTCCAAAGGGAGCTGATTTAAGGTTTATAAGCCAAGAAGAGTTGGAGAGAGTACAAAACAAACTTAACAATATGTAAGTTCCAGTAGTAAGTGCAATTTTTCAGTAGATTTTTAGAGTAAATTTTGTTGTTCAGTAAATTGCCTCTGCAGAGGCAATTTACTGAACAACAAAGAGAAAAAACCATAAAAAGTCTTTTTCTCTTTCAAAAATAAATGCTTTTCTTTGTAAATGACAATGAAAGAATATAAGCATTTAAATTTGGCGCAAAGGTCGGTAATTTCTGCTTTAAAAGCAAGCGGAATGAAACAAAAAATTGCTGTTTATGCAGAGTGTAGTCCCTCTACCGTTAGTCGAGAGCTGGCAAGAAACAAAAACAAAGACAGGAAAAATACAGTCCAAAAAGTAGCTCAAGAAATCTCAGAAGAGCGTAAAGAACGTTTTAGAAAAGAACGTAAATTTACTAAAGAAATGAAAGTTCTTGTTATTAAGTATATCTCTGAAGAACAGTGGTCTGTTGAGCAAATTGTAGGGTATTGTAGAAAAAAATGGAATACCAATAGTAGGAAAAACAACTATCTATAAATTCATTCACCAAGACAAAGAAAAATGGAGGCGACCTATACAAACACACTCGTCATCAGCTTAAGCATAGAAGTAGAGCATTGTACACTTGTAAAAAGAAAGTAGAAGATAAAAAAAGTCTATTGAAGAACGCCCTGAGGTTGTAAGTCAGAAAACAGAGTTTTGGACACTGGGAAATAGATTTAATTGTAGGAGCAGGTAATAAAGGAGCGATACTTACATTGGTTGAAAATGACTACTAAAAATGTTGTTTATGAGAAAATTAAAAAGAAGGGAAGAAGGCTAAATCATTAGCAGATGAACTTATAGATATGACCTTGCCTTTACAAAAAAACTATATAAAGACAATTACGGCTGACAATGGTAATGAATTTTCTGACTTTTAAGCGAATTGAAAAAGAAATTGAACCTACAATTTTTTTCTTTGCTCATCCTTATAGTTCTTGGGAGCGAGGTCTTAGTGAACACACTAATGGTCTTGTGCGGCAATACATACCAAAAAAATACTGATTTTAAGGATATTACAGATAAAGAAATTAGAGAATATCAATATAAAAATTAATAATAGACCAAGAAAAGTATTAGATTTTTGAAAAACCTAAAGATTTATTCTATCAGAAAGTAATCTGAAAAAAATTGCACTTGATGGTGGAATGGGCGATTTAATAAAAAAACTATAACTTTTTGCTTGTTACGTATAAAATTACTACTTTTTGCAGCCTCAATATTATTTTTACCGTTAATCGAAAAATATATGACTTCACAAGAAATAAGACAGCAATTCCTAAAATTCTTTGAGAGCAAAGGGCATACCATCGTTCCTTCTGCTCCTATGGTTATTAAAAACGACCCTACCCTGATGTTCACTAACGCAGGTATGAACCAGTTTAAAGAGTTTTTCCTCGGCAATGCTAAACCTAAACAAACACGTGTGGTAGATACTCAAAAAATGTTTGCGCGTATCGGGCAAGCATAACGACCTCGAAGAGGTAGGGCGCGACACCTATCACCATACAATGTTTGAGATGCTCGGCAACTGGTCTTTTGGCGACTACTTCAAAAAGAAGCCATTAGCTGGGCGTGGGAACTGCTCACTGAAGTATAAAAAATACCAAAAAGAACACCTATACGTAACGGTATTTGAAGGTAGCGAGGAAGAGGGGTGCCTTTCGACCAAGAAGCCTACGATATATGGAAAGAACGTATCGCTGAAGACCACATTTTACTCGGAAATAAGAAAGATAACTTCTGGGAAATGGGCGATCAAGGTCCTTGTGGCCCTTTGTACCGAGATACACGTAGATATTCGTTCTGACGAAGAAAAAAGCTAAAAATAGCAGGGCGCGACTTGGTCAATAACGACCACCCTCAAGTGATTGAGATTTGGAACAATGTATTTATGGAGTTCAACCGCAAAGCCGATGGCAGCCTCGAAAAACTCCCTTCTAAAAACGTGGATACAGGTATGGGCTTTGAACGCCTCTGTATGGTTTTGCAGAAAAAGCAATCAAACTATGACACCGATGTATTTACTCCGCTAATTCAGAAAGTAGAAGAGATAACCAAAAGCAAATACTATAGCGGCAGCAATGTAAGTGCCGAACAAGAGCAGATAAACATTGCTATTCGCGTCATTTCAGACCATATCAGGGCGGTGGCTTTTGCCATAGCCGACGGTCAGTTGCCTTCTAATAACGGAGCTGGTTATGTAATACGCCGTATTTTTGCGCCGTGCTATCCGCTATGGTTTCACTTTCTTAAACCAAAAAGAACCTTTTTATCTATAAGTTGGTAGAAACGCTCACCAAACAGATGGGCAGCACTTTCCCGAACTAGAAAAAGCAGGCATTTATCATTATGAATGTGATAAAAGAAGAGGAAAAACTCTTTCTTGCGCACACTCGAACAGGGATTGCTAATGCTCGATGTGATGATACAAAACACTACCAACAAGCAATTGTCAGGTAGCAAGGCCTTTGAGTTATACGACACTTATGGTTTCCCTAAAGATTTAACCGCTCTTATACTCTCTGAAAAAGGATTGACTTTAGACGAGGCTGGCTTTGAAAGAGAACCTACAAAAAGCAAAAAGAGCGTTCGCGTGCGGCTGCCCAAGTAAAAGCAGGCGACTGGGTTGTCCTTCGCGATGACGAAGAAGAAGAGTTTATCGGCTACGATACCTTAGAGGCTGTGGTTCGCCCTTGTGAAATACCGCAAAGTGGAGAGCCAAAAAGACGGTACTCACTACCAATTGGTGTTCAATACCACGCCTTTCTATGCTGAAGGAGGCGGACAAGTAGGCGACAAAGGTACGCTACAGTCAGCTAATGGCGAGTTGGTATACATATTAGACACTAAAAAGGAAAAACAACCTTATCATACACATAGCAGAGCATCTGCCCGAAAAACCTAACCGACCCATTTAAGGCTGAAGTACACTCTATAGCTCGCCAAATGGCGGAGGCTAACCACAGTGCTACTCACCTATTGCACCAAGCTTTTGCGCGAGGTGTTAGGTACGCACGTAGAGCAGAAAGGGTCGCGTGTATCGCCAGAAACCCTTCGTTTTCGACTTCTCTCACTTTGCTAAAATGACTGATGAGGAATTAAGCGAAGTAGAACGCATAGTAAACAGACGCATTTGGGAAAAGATACCATTACAAGAGCACCGCAATATACCCTATACAACAAGCGATAGAAGCGGGGGCTATGGCGCTATTTGGCGAAAAATATGGCGACTACGTACGAATGATACAATTCGGCGACAGTAGAGAGCTTTGTGGAGGTACTCACGTAAAGAATACTGGTGATATATGGTTCTTCAAAAATCCTTTCAGAAGGAGCTGTTGCAGCTGGTATCCGTAGGATAGAAGCTATCACTTCTGGAGGGCTGTGAAGTACTTCTGCAGAGCAAGAAAAAGTTAGTTGATAACATCAAATCTACCCTCAAAAAACGCACAAGACCCTATCAAAGCCATCGTACACCTACAAGAAGAGAATGCTCAACTCCAAAAAGAGTTAGAGTTACTGAAGAAAAGAGCAAGCTAAGAACCTAAAAAGTATCTCTAAAAACGAATTTGCTCCCTATCAATGGGGTGCAATGCCTTATCAAACAGCTCGATTTAGATACAGCTACCCTCAAAGACCTTGCTTTTTCAGTTAGGCAATGAGGTAGAAAAATCCGTTTATCTTATTCGGTTCAGCATACGAAGGCAAAAGCCTTATTATTGTGTTATATCGGCAAAGAGCTTGCCCAAGCCAAAGGGTTAGATGCCGGCAAAATAGTAAGAGAATTAGGCAAATACATACACGGCGGCGGCGGCGGACAGCCTTTCTTTGCTACAGCGGGCGGTAAAAACCCCGAAGGCATAGCCGAAGCCCTCGAAAAAGCACAGACGCTCGTTAGGGGGTAATCGTTAGAACAAATTCGCTAATGGGTAAATTTGCTAATTAATAATTATTTTGTACCTTTGCACAAAAATCATTTAATAATGAAAGAGACAGACATCATCATCATAGGGGCAGGCCCCACAGGACTTTTTGCAGTTTTCGAGGCAGGATTGTTGCGCTTGAAGTGTCACCTTATTGACACCCTACCCCAAGTAGGCGGACAGCTAACAGAGCTGTACCCCAAGAAGCCTATTTTCGACATCCCTGGTTACCCCAGCGTGGGGGCTCTCGAGTTGGTAGACAACCCTAATGGAGCAAATTAAGCAGTATCAACCCGAATTTACCTTAGGGCGAAACTGCTATGACCCTCACTAAAAATGATGATGGTACTTTCATTGTTACCACCGATGCCGGTACGCAAGTTAAAGGCAAGGCTGTAGCTATTGCTGGCGGATTAGGTACTTTCGAGCCTCGCAAGCCTGAGCTTGAAAAATATAGCGCAATACGAGGGCAAAGGAGTAGCTTATTTTGTAAAGAACCCTGAAAGCTATGCAGGCAAACACGTAGTAATAGCAGGGGGTGGCGACTCTGCTCTCGATTGGAGTATCTATTTAGCCGAAAAAAAGTAAATACAGCCTCAGTTACCTTAGTGCATAGGCGCAATGAGTTTAGAGGAGCTTTAGATTCGGTTGAAAAGGTAAAAAGCTCTAAAAGCTGCGGGCAAAATCAATCTCAAAAACGCCTTACGAAGTGGTAGGGCTTGTAGGAGAAAACCAATTAGAAAAGGTAGTATTAGAGCAAGAGGGGGCAATAAAGAGGAACTTGTTGCCGATGCTTTTATACCTCTTTTCGGGCTTACTCCTAAATTAGGCCCTATAGCTACTTGGGGGTTGAGATAGAAAAAGAATGCAGTAAAAGTGAATAATGCCTTAGATTATCAAACTTGCATAGAGGGGGTATACGCTATAGGCGACGTAAATACTACCCCGGCAAGCTAAAAACTTATACTTTGTGGCTTTCACGAAGCTACCCTAATGTGCCAAAGTGTGTATAACCGCATCTATCCAAAACAAAAAGTATGTACTCAAATACACTACAGTAGTGGGTATTGATGAGCTTCGACGGCACTCGCAAAGAGGCTGAAAAAGCAGTAATAAAAATCAATTGATTAATTAAAGAGACTACTAATTTTAATAACTAAATAAAAAAATGAAGAGCATAAATGTACTATTAGCAAGTGTCTTTTTAGCCTTTTCGGCATCGCTACAAGCACAAATAGACACCCTTAGCAGCAAAACACTGCTAATGAAAGGGAAAATAAAAAGTAGAAGACTTCTCTTTTTATTAGAACCCGACCCTAAAGGCGAAAAAGAAATTCGACGGTAAGAACTATAACGTTTTTTTCCTTATGCCGAAGAGTGGGGGCTTGAAAAAGACGCAACAAAAATCTTCTAAAACTAATATAGCCTATATCTTCGATAATTCGGGCAAGAATTTAGAGATAATAACTTACAATGCTGAAGACCAGCCTTTTTGGTGGAATGCGCTTTTTCTATGACAAAAAAACGGACGCATTAACAGAAGTCAATCAGTTTTACAACTGGTGATGGCGAGTTTACGGTAGACCGCAAATATTTTTTTACAATGAAAAAATCAGTTGGTAAAAATAGACGAGTATGACGGCGATACTTGGCTCATCACTATCACCTATAAGTATGACGATTGGGGCAACTGTATAGAGAAAAACAAAGTGGCGAGCGTATCTGCTTTAGAGAAAGATATTCAGCGCTACGAAGAGAAAAACCTCATTTTAGAGAAGAAAATACGCCCCGAATACACACGCGAAAAATCGTATACCTATAACAATATAAAACAAAGTAGCAGCTACTGAAGATAAAGTATTAGAGAAAAACGTATTCCTAAAAAAACACAAAACGAATACGATAAAGAGGGACGACTCTCTAAAAGCTACTTTCTTAAACGAAGCTAAACAAGAAACCGTTTGTACCTATAAATACAACAAAGCAGGGCGACTTATACAGAGCATTTGCACGGCTAATGACGACCCTAACTTCTATGTAGAAACAAATTATATGTTTAACAAGTCGGGCGAAATGCAAGTGATAAAGACTCGTACCTCTGTCGCTTCAACCAAAGTATTCGACGAGCACAACCTGCTAACGGCCTATACTACTCCCTGAATTCGATTATAAATACCATTATTCATTCGACAAAATGGGCAATTGGACGCAAGTGCTAATGTACGAAAAACGGCAAACCTATCTGTGCACGTATCCGCAAAATAGAATATTTCAAATAATGAGTGATATACATCTAAAAAAATAACCGACAGAGAGGGGCTTCTATTTCATAGAAGCCCCTACTGATATGAATATGACCTTAATGGAGGTAATGCGCGCCTACGAGATTGCCCAAGATGGCGAGATAGGCGTATGTGGGGGTATGGCTATGTGTGCCTCTTGTCAGTGCTATGTGCAGAATGAAGAGGCAGTTACGCTCCCCGAAATGGGGAAGAAGAACAAGCTATGCTTTCTGAAGCTTTTTCACGTAAAACCCAACAGCCGATTGGGTTGCCAAATACCTATAACCCCAGAACTCGATGGGCTCGAAGTGATATTAGCGCCTTTCAGTTAAAAATATGTACTTTCATTTTGCATTTCACAATTTAATTCTATACTTTTTGCGTCTGTTTAATGTTAATTCACCAAATGATGTTAAAAAGAAATCTATTCTTATGGCTATTTGCATTAGCCGTATCGTTCGGTGCTCAGGCTCAAAATTATGAGTGGAAAGAAGCACAAAGTGGTGGTTACAAATACAAATATGTAACCCACGACCCTACTAATTCAAGGTTCTACACCTTGAAAAACGGACTGACCGTCATTCTCAGTCCTACGAATAAAGAACCGCGCATACAGTGCTACGTAGCTGTAAAAGCAGGTAGCAAAACTCGACCCTTCTACTAATACAGGGTTAGCGCACTACTTAGAGCACTTACTCTTTAAGGGTACTGACAAGTACGGTTCATTAGACTGGGAAAAAGAGAAAAGTACAGTTAGATAAGATTGATGCGTTGTACGAAGAGTACAATCACACCAAAAGATGCTGAAAAAGCGCAAAGCTATCTACAAAAAAATCGACTCTGTATCAGGGTGAAGCTAGCAAATACGCTATCGCTAATGAGTACGACAAGATGATGACTGCTATGGGTGCACAAGGTACTAATGCTTTTACCTCGTTTGAAAAAAACAGTGTATACTGACGATGTGCCTGCCAATGCCTTTAAAACAAATACATCACCGTGCAAGCAGAGCGTTTCCGCAATCCTGTATTGCGTATTTTCCACACTGAGCTCGAAGCTGTGTACGAAGAGAAAAACCGTTCGTTAGACAGCGATAACAGCGAGGTATTCGAAACTCTTTTTGCCTCATTGTTTAAAAACACAACTACGGTTTACAAACTACTATTGGTACAGTAGAGCACCTCAAAAACCCTTCGCTTAAGGAAATTCGCAAATACTTCCACACCTATTACGTGCCTAACAATATGGCAGTAGTACTTTCAGGAGATTTCAATCCAGACGAAGCGATTGCTGAAATTGATAAGGCTTTCAGTTATATGACACCAAAAGCTGTACCTCAGTACACTTTCGAGAAAGAAGAGCCTATCTCTGCTCCTATTATCAAAAAGTAGTAGGCCCAGATGCTGAAAGCGTTTCTATAGCTTTCCGCCTACCAGGCAACCAAGATAAAGAAGCGCTATTAGCTGATTTAGTAGGTGAAAATCCTTACCAATGGCAAAGCGGGTCTTATAGACTTAAATCTTGTAAAGAAACAAAAAAACTACTTGGGGCAAGCGCTTTTGCTTATACCCTTATAGACTATGGTGTACTATACCTATCAGGACGCCCTTTACAAGGTCAGTCATTAGAACAAGTGAAAGATCTCAATGCTCGGACAGATAGAAGACCTTAAGAAAGGCAATTTTGATGATGACCTTATCCCTTCTATCATCAACAATATGAAAAAGTACGTTATACAAAGTACCGAATCTTATGCTAGTCGTGCAAATATGCTAATGGATGCTTTCACCGACAATCTCGATTGGAAAGACCGTGTAGCTTATGTAAACGACCTTTCTAAGATAACTCATAGGCCGACATCGTAGCTTTTGCTAACAAATACTTAGGCAATAACTACGTAGCTGTCTATAAAGAAAAAGGGCAACGCACCAATGTTGAGAAGATAGAAAAAACCTGCTATTACACCTGTTGAAACCAATGCTGACAAACAATCAGCTTTTGTGAAAATGGTGAACGAAATGCCAAGTACCCCAGTAAAAACCTGTTTTCTTAGACTACAGCAAAGACCTACAAAAAGGTAAATTAGGCAAAGCAGAAGTACTATATGTACAAAACAAAGACAATGAGTTATACCGCTTAAGTTTCCGTTATAAAATAGGTACCCTAAACGATTTGAAATTAGCCATAGCTTCTAATTATAGTCAATTCTTAGGTACTGATAAAATGTCAGCAGAGCAGCCTCAGCAAAGAGTTATACAAGATAGCTTCTAGTTTTAATATCTCAACTAATGGCGAGTACACTACTGTTTTATATTGAAGGGCTACAAGAGAACTTTGAGGCAGCAGTAAAACTTTACGAAGACTTTATCGCTAATATAAAAAGTAGATGAAGAAGCGTTGAAAGCATTAAAAGCACGTGTAGCTAAAAACACGTATAGACTCTAAAAGCCAACAGAGGGGCTATTATGCAAGCCCCTAACAAACTATGCTTTATACGGAGCTAAGAACCCTTATAACTACACTTTCTCTGATGCCGAAATCGAAGCTATTACAGGAAAAGAGTTGGTTGAGAAACTTAAAAAGCTAAACAATGTAGAGCAAACTGTTATCTATTATGGTCCTTTAAGTTTAAATCAGCTTACTGCTAAGCTAAAACCACTTCATAAGGTGCCTGCTAAGTTTGCTCAAGTAGCTCCTAAAAAGAGTTTAAACAAGTAGAGCAAACTAAGAATCAAGTATTCTTTGCTGATTATGAAAATGGTACAAGCTGAAACCCGTTGGATTCGCAATACTGTACCTTATAACCCTGTTGAAAGCACTGTTATTAAAGCCTTTAATAACTATTTCGGGGCGGAATGGGCTCTTTAGTATTCCAAACTATACGCATGAAAAGTAAAAGCCTTAGCTTACAGCACTTATGGCTATTACGCAACCCCTAGTAAGAAAAACTGATAAGTACTATACACTTGCTTATGTAGGGTTCTCAAGCCGACAAGTTTAAAGAAGCTGTTGAAGCTATGAATGAACTGCTCAATACTATGCCTGAGTTACCTGCTAACTTAGAATTAGCTAAACAGCAAATCAAGCAAGAAATAGAAACAGAGCGTATCACACAAGACGGTATCATCTATTACTATTTACACGACCAACGTATGGGCTTAAAAAGACGACATACGCAAACAGATATACCAAAATATAGATAATATCACAATGAAAGACATTAAGGCTTTTCCACGATAAATATCTATCAAACAAACCATATACGTATGTAATATTAGCTTCAGAAAAGAAACTTTCTGAAGATGAGCTTAAGAAAATTGGTGATTTCAAAAACTTAGCTTAAAAAGAGCTATTTGGATACTAAATCATAAGCAATAATACTTAAGAGAGGTCGCCCTCAGATTGTTCTGAGGCGATCTCTCTAGTTTTAATACCATTGATGATATAGTTGGTAATTAGTATTTTTTTACTATCTTTGCGGCGGTTTTTATCAATTATCAATAATAATCGATAGTTAAAAAAATATAAATTGTAATGAAAAATCTCTTTTAGATTATACAATTATCAGCCTGAAAGGAATAGCTATGGGGGCAGCAGATGTAGTGCCAGGGGTATCAGGGGTACTATCGCCTTTATATCGGGCATCTATGAAGAGTTAGTAGACTCTATCAGTCGTATCAATTTAAAAGCCTTTAAAAATGCTATTTAGCGAAGGTATAGTAGCTTTCTGGCGACATATCAATGGCAACTTTTTCGTATCCTTATTATTGGGGATAGGTATCAGTATCTTATCGTTGGCTAAGCTCATCAAATGGCTGTTAGAGCAGTACCCCATAATGGTATGGGCATTCTTCTTCGGACTGATGATTGCCAGTGTATTCTTCTTAGTCAAAGAAATAAGACGCTGGAATCTGGCTGCTATACTAACGATGCTCCTTTCAGGGGTAGCAGCCTATATCATCACTGTTATTCCTCCCTTAGTAAGCAGTAGCGACCAGAGTTTGCTATTTTTGTTTTTGTGTGGGGCTATTGCTATCTGCGCAATGATACTCCCCGGCATTTCCGGAGCTTTTATATTAGTACTTTTAGGCGCCTATCATACTATATTAGAGGCGCTGAGCAGTTGGAAAACTAAAAATAATTTTTCACCTTTGCCTTAGGAGCAATCACTGGTATTCTTAGTTTTTCAAGAGCCCTAAAATGGCTTTTTGCTACCTACAGAAACCTTACCTTTGCAGGGCTTACCGGTTTTATCATCGGGTCATTAAACAAAGTGTGGCCTTGGAAACAACCCCTACTAAAAGACACGGTAAACAACAGCGTGATATGGGAAAAAAGTATCAGCCCGTGTCAGTTTGCAGAAATTACCCACACCAATCCGCAGATACTAGCGGCAATAGGGTTAGCTATAGCTGGATTTTTGGTTATCTACTTGATTGAGAAGTGGGCAAATCGTATAAAACACTAATAAAATGTCGGCATTAGCAAGAGGCAACAAAAACTACTCAATGCGTGGGCGTTTTACGACTGGGCAAACTCGGTGTATTCGCTAACCATTGTTTCAACTATATTCCCTATTTTTTTACGGTTTGTTGTTTAAAACAGCGCAACTAACCCATATTTCGCTATTTGGCATCTTATTCAAAAAGCACCTCTGTAATTGCTTTTGTTACCGCCTTAGCCTTTTTGTTAGTAGTACTCCTCTCCCCTATTCTAAGTGGTATAGCCGATTTTTTAGGCAATAAAAAGAGTTTTATGCGCTTCTTTTGCTACTTAGGAGCAATTTCGTGTATTGGGCTCTATTGGTTTTCGTTAGAGCATATCTACTTTGGGCTGATTTGCTACTTTTTGCGGGGTAGTAGGCTTCTGGGGAAGTATCGTGTTCTACAACTCTTATTTACCTGATATTGCCCTACCAGAGCAGTGATGATGCAGTAAGTGCCAAAGGTTATAGTTTAGGCTATGCTGGCAGCGTATTACTACTGATTCTGAACCTTATAATGGTGATGAAACCCGAATGGATAGGCTTTTGAGAACGCTGATACTACTACTGCACTCAACCACTATGCGCATTTCGTTTATCACTGTAGGAATTTGGTGGATAGGGCTTCAGTAGCATTCCTTTCAGATACCTGCTCTAATTATCATAGTGGTAGAGAAAGCTGACAAAAATATCCTTTTCAACGGGTTTAAAGAACTCCGAAAAAGTATGGCAAAGCCTAAAGGCAACCCCTTCGCTAAAATGGTATCTTATTGCTTTTTGTATACAGTATGGGGGTACAAACTGTGATGCTTATTGCCACCTATTTCGAGAGCAAGAAATACAATGGGGTAGTAGAAATGAGAGTACTATAGGGCTGATAGTCAGTGTGCTTATCATTCAATTAGTAGCTATCATAGGGCGCGATTAACAGTAATAGCTGCACGAAAATTTGGCAACATTAGGGTACTGATTGGGCTAAATGCTATTTGCAAGCATCTGCCTATTGTCTTACTTTGTGTTTAAACCTGTACAGTTTTATGCCTTAGCTACGTTAGTAGGGCTGGTGATGGGTGGTATACAGAGTCTTTCGCGCTCTACTTATTCAGCTTATCTACCTGACACTAAAGACACTACCTCTTTTTCAGCTTCTATGATGTAACCGAAAAATTAGGTATCGTAATTGGTATGGGTATTTATGGTATTATAGACCAGCTAACAAATAATATGCGAAAACGCTACTATTTCGTTAGTTATTTTTCTTTGCATTAGGAATGCTTCTCCTTTTCAAAGTAAAAAGTAAAAAAATAAATCAGAGGAAAATATATATAATTTGATATTGAAAATGTTAAAATTCAGGTTTTTCTTGAGAAATACGGATTTGCCGTATCCTCCCGGTTAGCAGAGAAATTAGGGATGCGTGCAAAAGATGTACGAATAGCCTTTATCTACGGTACTTTCGCTACCTTGGGGGCGTGGTTTGGTGTTTATTTATTATTAGCTTCTTTGCTGAAAAATCAAAGACTTATTATACACTAAAAGAACTTCAGTTTTTGATTTATAAAATTAATAGGGGTATAGCATTGTTATACCCATTATTTTTGTATCTTTGCCTCTTAAAAATAACATCTATTATGATAGATCCTAATAAACTGTCGGTTGGCATATTGCTCCCTATAGAATCATACGAAGGAGCTATTCCTAAAAATGGAAAAATCAAACACAGCTCATACAGCGTGCAGAAGCCTTAGGGTTTTGATACGGTATGGGTGCGCGATATTCCGCTAAACAATCCAGATTTTAAAGAAGTAGGGCAAATATTTGACCCTTGGATATACTTATCGCATATAGCATCGCTTACCAAAAAGCATCAAGTTTGGTATTGCAAGTGTTATTTTGCCACTGCGCCACCCTTTGCACGTAGCTAAAGCCTCAGCAAGCCTCGATGTACTTTTCCCTAACCGTTTTGTGATGGGGGTAGCCTCTGGAGACCGCCCAGTAGAATACCCTGCATTCAACAAACCTTTTGAGTTAAGAAGTGCACATGTGTCAGAGCATATGCGTATGCTTAGAGAGTTGTGGAGCAAAGATTTTCCTACTTATAACAACGATTATGGTACCCTAATGGCTAATGTAGGCGATGTAGTACCTAAGCCTGTACACAAAAATATACCTATGTATGTCACAGGGCACGTTGGAGGGTAAACCTCGATTGGATTGCCAAAAACTCTGACGGATGGATTTACTATCCTCGCGACTTCGCTTTTACAAAAAAAATAGTACAAGATTGGGAAGAGGCGCTACAAAAAGAGGGGCAACCTAAAAAACCTTATATTCAACCTGTGTATATAGACCCTAATGGAAGATCCTAATTTCGAACCCCAAAAGATAGATTTAGGCTTCCGCTTAGGGCGTACTTACCTAATAGATATGTTCCAAGAACTCGAAAAAAATAGGGGTGAACCACACTATGCTAGTGTTCAAGTATTGTTCACGTCCAGCAGGAGAAGTACTCGAAGAGATAGGAAAAAGACATTTTGCCACAACTTAAATAACAGCTTATTATGACCATTACTCAATTTCAATATGTTTTGGCAGTTGCCAAATACAAGAACTTTACTACTGCTGCCGAAAAACAGTTATGTAACACAACCAACCTTAAGTATGCAAATACAGAAGTTGGAAGAAGAATTAGGGGTCACCATTTTTGATAGAAGCAAAAACCACTACAGATAACAGAAATAGGAGAGCAAATCATTAAGCAGGCGCAAACAATAGTAAACGAGTCTGAACGAATGAATGATATTGTTGCCCAACAGAAAGGATATATAGGGGGCGAATTTAGAGTGGGGATAATTCCTACTGTATCGCCTACCCTATTACCGATGTTTTTAAACAACTTTATAAATAAATATCCTAAGGTATGTTTAAAAATTGAAGAGCAAACTACTGAAAAATATCTTGAAAAATAGGTGATGGCACTTATGATGCAGGCATACTCGCTACTCCTTTAGCCAATCCTTCTATCATAGAGCGCCCGCTGTACTACGAGCCTTTTGTAGCTTATATACCTGTAAATCACAGGCTTCAGAACTCTAAAAACCATCTATACTGGCGATTTAGATATCAATGATATTTTGATGTTAGAAGACGGGCATTGCTTCAAAGATAGTGTGTTAAACATCTGTAACCAAGATGTGATTGAATCGCGAAAAACATTTTCAGCTAAAAAGTGGCAGTTTTGAGACTTTAGTACGCTTAGCCAACGAAGGGTTAGGTATGACACTACTCCCCTATCTGCATTCATTAGAACTCAAAGAAAAAGAAAAAAGAATGTATTCATTATTTTTGAAGAACCTTATCCAGCGAGAGAGATAAGTTTGGTATATCATAAAAATGAACTTAAGATGCAAATAATCAAATCATTGCATAGTACTATTTTCAGGAGTTATCAGAGGAGCTATTGCTTTCCAAAAATGTAAAAATTATCAGTCCTACGCGAGAAAGGCACAAGATTTGATAGTGTAGAGAAATCAAAAAAAGAAAAATTTTAATTATTGTTTTTAAAAATAAGTATTATAATGAAAAAAATATCAGTAGCCTTATTTTTTTACTATTTATTTTCATTTGCTTCTTGCAGTTTTACAAGCAAGAAGTTCGATAATCCTGACAAGGATAAAGATAGAGTACTGCTTGAAATAGTAGAGCACGTAATGATTAATGCGCATTTTTAGTCCTGTTGATATGGATGATGCTTTCTCTAAGAAAGTATTTGAGAGCTATATAAAAAGTTTAGATAGGCAAAAGCGCTATTTTTTTGCAGTCAGACATCAATGAATTCAAAAAAATATGAAACTCTTTTAGATGATAATCTTAAAAAGGGAGACATTAGTTTTTCAACCTATCATACGAGCGACTCAAACAGCGTATGAAAGAAGCTGAAGAGATAAATAAAACTATCTTTGCAAAAGCCTATCGACTTTAACTCAAATGATAAAATCAACACGGATTATGAGCATTTGCCTTTTTGTAAAAATAAAGCCGAGCTACAGCAACGTTGGAAACAAATTATCATTTTTTTCAACTCTTTCTACTTACTTAACTAAACAAAAAGAAGAGGCTTCTAAAAAGGAAAAAAGACGCTAAATATCAATCTAAAGGAGATGATGTCCTCAAAAAGAATCAGTAGAAGCTACACAAAAACTCTTTCGGATATGTTTGGTATCTATAATGAGCTAACACGCGAAGAATGGTTTAGTCTTTTTTTGTAAACGCTATCACTGAAAACTTTCGACCCTCACTCTAACTATATGGCTCCTGATGTAAAAGAAGGATTTGACCGAGATATGTCAGGGTAAATTTGAAGGAATAGGAGCTCAATTACAAAAGAAGACGGATGGTATCAGCATCACTGATGTAATTTTTAGGTGGCCCTGTATGGAAAGGGAAACTTTTTAGAAGTAGGCGATATGATACTAAAAAGTAGGGACAAGGAACTCAAGAGCCTGTAGATGTAGTAGGTATGCGCTTAGATGACGCTGTAAAAGCTCATAAAAAGGCCCTAAAAGGCACTGAAGTACGCCTAACTGTAAAACGTAGACGGTACTATAGAAGTAGTGCCTATCATCAGAGATGTGGTAGAGATTGAAGAAACTTATGCTAAATCGGTAGTAATACTCTCTAGCGGAAAAACGTTACGGACTTATCTACCTACCTAAATTTTACATTAACTTTGAAGATACTAACCAGCGCAATGCTGCTACCGATGTAGCTCTTGAGATTGAAAAACTAAAGAAAGAAAAACATTGATGGTCTTATCGTCGATCTTAGAAGTAACGGTGGGGGCTCACTAAAAACAGTTGTAGATATAGGAGGACTTTTCATTCCAAAAAGGGCCTATAGTACAAAGTAAAAATCGTCAAGAGGTAGCAGAGATGTCCTTTCTGACAACGACCCTAAAACTCAGTGGGATAGGCTCTCTTGTTATCCTTACTAATGAACTATCAGCTTCAGCCTCAGAGATATTAGCAGCTGCTATGCAAGATTACAAGCGTGCTATCATCATAGGAGGTAAGCAAACTTTTGGTAAAGGTACTGTACAAAGTTTCGTGAGATCTAAACGGATTCTTGCGCCAAAATGACTACGGCGACCTTGGTGCTCTCAAAATAACTATTCAGAAGTTCTACCGTATCAACGGAGGGTCTACACAACTAAAAAGGGAGTAGAAAGCGATATCGTAGTACCCGACAAATACAAATATATAGATATAGGCGAGCGAGATATGCCTAACGCTATGTCTTGGGATAAGATTGAGCCTGCTAAATATACTCCTTGGAGTAATAATGCTAATTTTGATAAGGCAATTGCTAACAGTCAGAAACGTATTAGTGAAAATCAATATTTAAAAATTGATTGACGAAAAATGCCCAATGGATTAAGCAACAGCAAAAAGACAATATATTCCTCTCAACTATGAAGCTTATAAAAGTTTGATAGATAAGAATGAAGAACAAGCTAAGAAGTTTAAAAGCTATAGCTGATTATAAATCAGAGCTTAAGTTTGCTTCTACAGCTTCTGATGAAGCTAAAGTGAAAGGTAATGAAGACCTTAAACTACGCCGCGATCGTTGGCATGAAAACTTACAAAAAGACGTTTATATAGACGAAGCTGTGAAAGTACTTGAAGACTTAAACAAATAGTCAGCATAAATCAGAAAGAGAAAAACTTTGCTAAGGAAAAAAATATCTTTAGCAAAGTTTTTTTCTTTTGTATGTACTAAAAAAAGTTGTACCTTTGCCACATCAATCTTTATAATTATTGATATTTCACTTGAAAAGAATACTCTTCATATTATCTATATTTTTGCTGTTTAAGCTGTCTATTTGCTCAAAGTGACAGCCTCTCTCAACAGGATATAAAACGAGAATTAGAAGCTATTAAACTTATTCGATTAAAAGATTCTATAAAGATAGCCATCTTAATGAATGAAATTAAGGAGTTGGTGCATACTACTACTCAATCACCTACCCCTACAAATACATCTGATTCTTTGACTACTATTAAAAAGAAGCAAGAAATAGAAAAGCCTACGCGAGAAGATACGAGGGAAGCCTATTGTTTTTCAGAAAGATACATTATTTTATCTATATACTTCACTCGGCCCTTATGATATTGATATGCGAGTGAAATATATAGAAGATAAAATACAAAAACTTGTATGACGATCCTTTTTCACCCCCGACTCAATTCAATTGAAGCCTTTAGGGGAGTACTTAAATATAATGTATAAGAAAAATAGTATTGCAGGCATTACAATGGTAGATGCTATGTGGGAGAATACTACTAAAGAAGATTTAGCCTCACGATATGCTAATGCTATTAAAAGTACTATTGTAAAATATAAAGAGCAAAACAGCCTCAAAAGTGTAATGATTCGTTTAGGAGAATTATTGCTTGTATTGCTCATTGCTTTTTGTATTAGTATGGGGTATCAACCGACTATTTGAGTTCTTAAGAAAAGTAGCTATCAACTCCGAACACCGCTTCTTAACAGGTATCCGTATCAAGAATTACGAGCTTATTAAGAAAAGAAAGATGGTAAAGGCACTACTTAAACTCCTTGCTGTACTGCGAGTGGTTATTTTGCTTTTTTTATTCATCACTATTATACCTCTGATTTTTGACATTTTTCCCTTCTACCCAATATTTATCAAAAATTATTATCAAGTGGATTAGTGAGCCTATAAGAGATATAGGTGTAGCTATTATCAATTATTTGCCGTACTTATTCAATATTATAATTATCATTATTATCACCCGTTATTTACTCAAAGGGCTTCGTTTTTGCCTTAGAAATTGAGCGTGGTATTCTAAAAATTAAAGGGTTTCACCCCGAATGGGCTCGCACGACTTATAGTCTTATACGCATAATGTTATGGGTTTTAGCTTTAGTAATTATATTTCCACACTTACCAGGCTCTGATAGCGATGCTTTTAAAGGAATATCAGTATTCTTTGGGGTGCTTATTTCGTTAGGTTCTTCCTCTTCTATTTCTAATGCCATAGCAGGTGTTGTCATTAGCTATATGCGTCCTTTTTCAGGTAGGCGATTGGATAAAAATCAGGAGAGATTATAGGAGTCGTAATCGAAAAACGCTTTAGTAACACGCCTTAAGACTATCAATAATGAAGATGTAACCATACCTAATTCAGCTATACTTAGTGGGGCTACTATGAACTTTTCTTCTATAGGCAAACAATATGGTTTAGCTTTTAAATGTTAGAGTAAAAAGTGCGCTATGATTATTCTGATAATCTAGTAGAAGAACTACTCATCGAGTCAGCTCTGATGACTAATGGTATCTCTCCTACCCCTCACCCATACATATTTTCAGCTATCACTTGATGAACTCAATGCTTCTTATGAACTTAACGCTTACACTTTTATCCCAGAGAATATGTATTTCATCAAATCTGATTTAGTAAAAAAACATTCAAAAATACTTTCAAACAAGCAAATATAGAGATATTTTCTACTCAGTATATTGATATTCGAGAATTTAAAAAAGAAGAAAAAGCAAATAGTAAAAGAGAATAAAAAGATAGAATAGAATGAAACAGCGATTAATTTTTATTGATGTAATAAGAGCATATGCTATCTGTATGATGCTTCAAGGGCATTTTATTACAGCTCTTTTTAGGGTGAACCTTATTGGGATGAATCAAATATTTACTTTCATACTTGGCACTATTTCACAGGTATTACAGCACCTGTATTCCTAACCATATCAGGCTTTATCTTCACCTACCTACTTATACGAGAAGGCGAGCGCAGTGGTGTAGGGGCTAAAAACCCTCGTGTGAAAAAAAGGAGCTAAACGAGGACTAATGCTTATAGGAGTAGCCTGTCTATTGCGCAAAGATATTTACTTTGTAGATATACTCCATTGTATTGGACTAGCGCTCATTATTATGGTAGGTATATATCTGTTAGCACGAAAGCACGTCAGACATCTGCTACCTATAATGCTTATTACTACTACTCTTATCTTATTCACTTTCAATGAAACCTATAACAAATATGAGTATTCTTGGCTTCCTCAGATTGTAGCTAACTATTTCACGCCTAAATACGGTACTTTCTTTACTATATTTCCGTGGTTAGGTTTCGTGACCTTAGGAGGTTTTATGGGGTCTTTATTTTTATTATTACCGCAATGCTAAACATCTATACCCCATATTTATAAGTTTACTTATTGTTTTTGGGGGAATCTTCCATTTTCAATATCATACCTTTTCATTTTTCTTTATTCAGTTACTAGCTGGCAGCATTTTGAGAATCTAGCGCGCAATGGTTTCCTCTTTTCTACGTATGGGCGATACTCTCTGGACATTTTGCTGTTTTTTTGTTATTCTACGTAATGTACTCACTGCTCAGTTTCTTCAACGCATAGGGGCAAAATACGCTTTCTATTTATATCATTCATAGTATAGCTCTATACCATTTTATTCCAAGACTCAGCTTAGATTATTACTTCCATAAGAGCCTCAACCCTACTGAAGCTATAATCGGAGCCATTCTCTTTGTAATAGGTATTACTACTGCTTCATACTATTACCACAAAATATATAAATACGCAAAAGAAAAAGTATTTTATAAAGGATAAATAAAGCCAATTCTTATAGAGGAATATTTCGAAGAAGAATAAAAATAAAGCCTACTAATTACTTAGTAGGCTTTTATTTTTGAGCGGGAGACGAGGTTCGAACTCGCGACATTCAGCTTGGAAGGCTGACGCTCTACCAACTGAGCTACTCCCGCAATAAATATAGATGACAATAAGATTATTCCTTTTCAGCGGTGCAAAGATACAGCTATTTTTACATAACTTCAAATTTATCATCTATTTTTTTACTAACTAATATCAATTTAACACAAAAGCAACTGATAATCAATTGTTTTTAAATCTTATTTATTATTAGCTAAATCTTTAAGTAACTTTGTCATTTCCCAAATTACTATTCCAGCACTTACTGAAACGTTTAAAGAATGTTTTGTACCATACTGAGGTATCTCTATCACTCCATCACTAAGGCTTACTACCTCTTGTGCTACTCCTTTCACTTCATTACCAAATATAACAGCATATTGCGTATGTGCTTTAGGTTGAAAATCATTAAGCATTACAGCCTTTTCAGCTTGCTCTATACTTATCACACACACACCTTCTGCTTTCAATTGTTCAACTACCTGTAGTGTATCTTCAGCGTACTCCCAAGCCACGCTATCTGTAGCCCCTAAAGCTGTCTTATGTATCTCTTTATTAGGTGGTGTAGCTGTGATGCCACATAGATATATTTTCTCTACCAAAAATGCATCACAAGTGCGAAATACCGAGCCTACATTATTAAGACTTCTTACGTTATCTAATATTACTATCAAAGGGGTTTTCTCAGCCTTTTTAAACTGCTCTATATCCAAACGATGAAGTTCACTATTTGCTAATTTTCGCATATCTATAATCGGGTTACTTTTATCTACCCCTTTCACATTTTTATATCTAACATTAGTTTTCTTAAGAGTGGCATTATTATTTATCGATATTGATACCTTGCCATTAAATACATTTCCTTCTGTATCTATGTTTATATTGGTAAGTTTTTACGAATTTGCTATCCAATATTACTTTTTGAAATATCACTAATAAGCCCATCGCGGTCTATACCACTAATTCGCAAGCTCACTTTAAAGTCTCGTTCATCTGATTTTTACCCATTTAGCTGGAATAACCCTATAAGCATAGTTCGATTGCATTGATATAGCATTGGGGCACGTTTTCTTATGCACTTTTACTCCTTCATTGATAGTTACAAAGCCAAATATAGGGTCACCAGGTATTGGGTTACAACATTTTGAGAAAGTATAGTCTAATGATTCTTCTTCTTTACCAAATACAATACTATCATAATGTACCCCTGCAGTATAAGTAGGTTCTTCTACTGCCTTCTTTACCACTTTGCTCTTAAACAAACCGAAGAATGAGGTACGATGCGAAGCAAAATCCTTAAGCATCTGGTTGGTGATCTCTCCTGTACCCGCCTGATAGTATATATCCAAACTAGTCTTAGTTTTTGAAGTAATTAACCATATCGTTCATCACTTCTTCTGTAAGATTAATCTTCAGCTGTTTAAGTTTACGTAAGAGTATTTCTTTCCCTTCTGCTGCTACTGTTTTTTTGTCTCTTCCTTTAACGCATTTTTTTATCTTGCTCCGCGCCTTCGAAGTAGTAGCATAGTTCAACCAGTTTTTAGTAGGTTTAGCGTTCTCTGCTGTGATAATTTCTACCGTATCACCGCTTTTTAGCACTTTGGTTTAAAGGTACTAATTTATTATTTACCTTAGCTCCACGTGTTTTAAGTCCCTACCCCTGTGTGAATTGAGAAAGCAAAATCTATAGGAGTTGCTCCTTTAGGTAACGATTTTATCTCGCCATTGGGAGTAAAAACAAATATTTCTTTTAGAATAAAGGTTAAGTTTAAAAATCTTCTACAAAAATCTCACCGCATTAGCTTCACTATTTTCAAATACCTCTTGTAAACGGTTAAGCCATACCTCTATCCCTTCCTCTTTTTGGTCGCCGTGTTTGTATTTGAAGTGCGCTGCATAGCCTTTTTCAGCTATTTCGTGCATTCGTTCACTGCGTATCTGCACTTCTACCCATTTTCCCTTAGGTCCCATTACAGTAATATGAAGCGCCTCATAACCTGTTGATTTAGGAGAAGATATCCAATCTCGCAAACGGGTTGGATTAGGACGAAAGTGGTCTGTTACGATAGAATATATTTTCCAAGCGAGAATTTCTCTTCTGAAGGTTCACTTTTGTAGATAATGCGGATAGCAAATTTATCATACACCTCCCTCAAAGGTTACCCCTTGCGACTCCATTTTCCTATTAATAGAATAAATCGATTTGGGTCTTCCTTTTATGTAGTAATCTATTTTTGCTCATTAAGAGAGGTCTCTACTATTTTAGTAAAAGCATCAATATACGACTGTTGCTCCTCTTTTGATTCTTCCATCTTACCGAGAATCATAAAAATAGCGTTCAGGGTCTGTATATTTTTAAGGCAAGATCTTCTAACTCTGTTTTATGTTGTAGAGCCCCATGCGGTGAGCTATAGGGGCGTAGATATAGAGGGTTTCTGAAGCTATCTTTGTCTGCTTGTACTCAGCCATCGAGTCCATTGTCTGCATATTGTGCAGTCTATCAGCTATTTTGATGAGTATCACGCGTACATCATCGTTCATCGTAAGCAGTAACTTCCTGAAATTTTCTGCTTGTAATGAAATATCGTTCTCCCTACTCAAATGCGATATTTTGGTAAGCCCTGCCACTATATGGGCTATAGTTTTTACCAAAAAGTTGCTCTATATCCCTCATTGGTATATTCGGTATCTTCTACCACATCGTGTAGTAAAGCCGCTGCTATAGACACAGCGTCTAATCCCTATGCGCTGCGCCACGATTTTAGCTACGGCTATAGGGGTGAAATATATAAGGCTCTCCACTCTTGCGGCGTTGGTTCTTATGAGCATTTACAGCGGTATCAAAAAGCTAAACGAATGACTTTTTATCTTCATCAGTTAGGGTTTTGGTAGCTGATGCGCAAAAGCTCTTTGTACTCGCGAGCTATTGCCTTACTCTCTTCTTCAGTGTAATTAGCTGTTGTTTCCATTGTATTTGGGGTTTATGATGTTTTCTATTTTTATGGTAGAGGATAGTTTGCGCAACTTGATAGCCGTCAGTACTTTTTGGTATATAAAGGAAAAATCAGCGTTCAATAGCCAACCAAAAATACTCCTGGTTCATTCACAAAAATATCCTCCACTTTTGCTACCTTTGTGTTTTCCAAAAGTAAATATTTCCTCTCCTTCGCTGTTATAGCCTATAAATCCAGCAAAATCAGCTATTTGTTTTTCGGTAGGTAAACTCGCTTAGCTTTTTGATATTATTCTCTAAGTTGTCGTACTTATCAAGCTGAGCTTTCAGTATTTCATAGGTAGCATTAGTATCAGCAGCTGCAGTATGTGCCTCAAGTAGGTCTTTGCCACAATAAAATTTATAAGCTGCTGATAAGGTGCGCTGTTCCATTTTGTGAAAATATCGTTTGTACATCTACCGTCACACGATTGCCAAGGTCAAAAATCTACTCCTGCACGTAGCATCTCTTCTGCCAATAACGGAATATCAAACCGGTCTGAATTATAACCTGCAAGTCTGAATCCTTTATCATATTGTGTATTTGCTTTAGCTAATTCTTTAAAAAGTAGGCTCATTAGCTACTTTCTCATCAGTGATGCCGTGTAATGCCGAAGCCATTGCAGGAATAGGAATCGTAGGATTTACCAACCACGTTTTGCTTTCTTTATTACCATTAGGATATACTTTCAATATCGAAATTTCTACAATACGGTCTTTAGTAATGTCAATACCTGTTGTTTCCAGATCGAAAAACAGATAGGTTTTGATAATTTTTAGTTCCACAGTATTTTGTTCAGTGTTTAAGGTTGTTTTTATTCTTCTATTTCAGCAGAAAGACCAGCATCTAAAAAGAGCCACGCAAAGAGGGCTTCAGATAGTCATAACTACCAGTTTTTCACATCGCATTTCCCTTTTGAAATGAACGATAATAGCACATTGCTCGGCCTGTTCAAAAGTATGACCGCACACCTGCACAAGAGTATCAATTACGTAATCAAACGTATTGTAATCATCATTGTATAAGATGATACGGCACTCCTCATCTTGTAGTTCAAGCTACATCGGTTTCGGTTAATGTTTCTTCTAAATGACTGATAAACGGCATAATACTAATCTTTTTAGGTTTTTATCACCCTATCTATCACATTCTCTCTCGAGAGAATTATCAGCAAGTCATCTTTGTTAAGCTTTTAATGTTGGGGTCAGGGGTGACGTTCATTTTCCCATCAGAATGCTTTTTTACTGCCAATATATTTATCTCATACTTATGCCGTAGGTTCAGCTCCATTAGTGATTTTCCAACATACGTTTTCGGCACTTTCACCTCGTAAATAAAATAATCTTCTGCAAATTTGAAATACTCAATAATAGTAGGTCTCAAAACCGAGTAAGCTACCTTCTCCCCCATTGATTCCTCTGGGAAAACCACTTGGGTAGCTCCTATCTTATAGAGCACCTTTTTCTTGGGTGTGATTTACTGCTTTACAAATGATATTTTTTTCACTCCCAATTCTTTGAGTTGCAGGGTGATAAGGATACTTGCTTGTATATTATCACCTACACTCACAAAGGCAGTATCAAAGTCATCGCGTACTACCTTTTTTTAAAAGCGATTTCATCAGTAGCGTCTAATATTATCGCCTCTTCTATAATTCCTTCGTTAAGGGCTTGCTTTATCAGGTTTTCTCTTGCATCTATCACCAGTACAGTAGCCTTGTTGCGATACAGCGTCTTAGCCACCGATTTTACCAAACTCTCCCAAACCTATCACTAAAAAAATTCTTCATATTTGTTAATCCTTAGCGCATTGATAATCGACAAATCAGCAAATTGACAAATCGCCTCATTATCCTATTAATATATTCTCTTTCGGGTATTTATAGTTTGCCTTCAGCACGCGGACGCGAAAGAGCTAAAGCAATAGTAAGCGGGCCTACCCTACCCAAAAAAACATCGTAAACATCAGTATAGCCTGCGAAGCTTTGTTTTAAATAAGGCGTAATACCAGTAGAAAGTCCACAAGTACTAAAAAGCTGAAATAAGCTCAAATGCCACTTTTAGTAAATTCAAAAATGAGGTTCTATACTTTGCCAGTACTACTATCATTATCAGCACATACATCATCGCAATAAATACTAAAGCAGAGGCTTTTGTTAAAAAGTTTCACGAAAATACGCCGTTTAGAGAACTCTATGTAGTTCTTGTTAAGCAGTGCCGTCTTAATTCCCAAAACAATATACCTATAGTGGTCGTCTTTACCCCCGAACCGGTAGAGTTTGGCGAGGCTCCTATAAACATAAAAAGTTATACAGAAAAGAATAGTAGCACTACCCAAGTGCTCTAACGGTATAGTGTCAAAACCTGCTGTACGCAAACTTACTGAGTGAAAAAAGCTGATGAGCAACTGGTTAAACAATCCTTTGCCGTAAAGAGTATGATAGTTTTTGTACTCCAAAAGTGAAAAAAACAGCAAAGTTCCTGCTAATAGTAGCACTACCGTCATCAGTATTGAAAACTGTGAATTAATATCAAGCCGTCTGCGCTTATGCTGCAAATACTCGCCTCGCCTGAATGATAGTGGTAAAGCCTACCCCTCCAAAAATAATCAGAAAAAGCGATAATTACATTCACATATACATTGTAAGTATAGCCCTCAAAACTATGAGGAAAAAAAGTGCTATACCGGCATTGCAAAAAGCGGATACTGAATGAAAATACCGACATAAAACAGCGCCTGAAAAACGAATAGTCTTGTATAAACGAACCAAATAATAGCACCGCTCCTATTGCTTCAAATAGCAGGGTAATAAAAACCACTCGCTTTGTTACTGTATAAATGTCGTACATCTTGTTATGGTTCAGCCCTTCTGCCACCAAACGTTTCGTGTAAAAACCTATGCGTTTAGCGATAAGCAAAACGAATGCTGACGAGATAGTCAGCACACCTAACCCTCCAAACTGTATGAGTATCAACAGTATAAACTTCCCAAAAACTGTATAGACAGCTCCTATATCTACTATTGATAAGCCTGTAACTGTTACCGCCGAAGTAGCCGTAAAAAGAGCCTCAAAAAGAAACTTCTTTATCAGGATAATGCGAAAAAGGCAGTTTCAATAGGAGTGCCCCTGATGATAATCAACCCTACAAACGAAAGCATTATCAGGGCTATAAGGCGATATTTTCTTTAACATCGATTATTCTTTTATCTTGAGTAATTAGGCGCTTCTTTAGTAATAGTGATATTATGAGGGTGACTCTCTGCAATACCACTGGCTGTAATACGCACAAATCTACTCACTGCTTGTAGTGTTTCTATATCTTTAGCTCCACAATAGCCCATACCTGCGCGCAAGCCTCCAATAAATTGGTGCATACTTTCTTGCAACTCTCCTTTATAGGCCACACGTCCTACTATACCTTCTGGCACTAATTTCTTAATATCGTCTTCCACATCCTGAAAAATAGCGGTCTTTACTACCTTGGTTCATAGCCTCTACAGAGCCCATTCCCCTATACGATTTGTATTTTCTACCTTCAAAAATGATGGTTTCTCCTGGTGATTCTTTCGTACCCTGCCAATAGCGAACCGAGCATTACACTATGAGCGCCTGCAGCGATAGCTTTTCACTATATCGCCTGTATATCTAATACCTCCATCAGCTATCACGGGTATTCCTTTTGCCTTTTTAGGGCTTTAGCAACGTTCATCACTGCCGATAGTTGCGGATAACCTACCCCCTGCCACTACCCTAGTAGTACATATAGAACCTGGGCCTATTCCCACTTTCACAGCATCAGCACCGCTTTCAGCCAAATAGAGAGCTGCTTCAGCAGTAGCTATATTCCTACTACTACATCTAAGTCTGCAAACTTACTCTTTACTGCTTTCAATGCATTAACTACTCCTTTAGTATGTCCGTGGGCAGTATCGATTATTACAGCATCTACACCGGCTTGTACTAAGGCTTCAGCACGTTCTAGTACATCAGCAGTTACCCCCAAGGCAGCTGCCACACGTAGCCTACCGATACTATCTTTGTTAGACATCGATTTCTCTTTGCAAGTTAGCAATGTCGCGGAAAGTGATAAGCCCAACCAATTTATAGTTCTTATCTACTACAGGTAGTTTTTCTATTTTGCTGCGTTGTAATATCTTTTTCAGCCTCTTTCATAGAGGTACCTTCATTAGCTATCACTAAGTTTTTAGCTGTCATCACCTCTACTATAGGGCGAGTATTGTCCTGCTCAAAACGCAAATCGCGATTAGTTACAATACCTTTTAGAATACCATTATCATCTACTATAGGTATCCCCCCTATGTTATTCTCCTTCATACAGCGCTTAGCATCAGCTACTTTAGCATCTAAATGTAGGGTTACAGGGTCAATTATCATACCACTTTCAGCACGCTTTACCTTTCTTATTTGCTTAGCTTGCTCTTCTATGGTCATATTTTTGTGCAGTACCCTATACCACCTTCGCGAGCCATAGCAATAGCCATTGCCGCTTCGGTAACAGTATCCATAGCTGCCGAAATAATAGGCACATTTAGCGTAATATTGCGCGTAAACTGAGAAGTGATGGCAACCTCACGTGGTAGCACTTCTGAATAATTAGGAATGAGAAGCACATCATCATATGTCAGCCCCTCACTGATTATTTTGTCTTGAAAATCCATTTTTTAGTAAAAAGAAAATTAGTTGCGTGCAAATATACATCTTTTTTTATACGCACCAAATTTTAAATATTGTTTAATTTCTTAAAATCAAAAAGGCTACCTAAAAAATAGTAGCCTCTTTTTATATGTTATTCATTTTCATTTTGCTAATTAACAAATTACTCCTCCGCTTCCTTCATAGTGTGATAGACATTCTGAACATCCTCGTCTTCTTCTATCTTTTCTAACAGCTTTTCAACATCAGCTTGTTCTTCAGGAGTAAGTTCTTTGGTAACCTGTGGAATGCGTTCAAAACCTGATGAAAGAATTTCTATATTCCTACTTTCAAGCTCTTTTTGTATAGCTCCAAAACTCTCGAAAGGAGCATAAATAAGAATACCATCTTCGTCAGCAAATACCTCTTCAGCTCCAAAATCTATCATCTCAAGTTCTAATTCCTCAGGGTCTATACCTTCAGCATTGATACGGAAGTTACACGTATGGTCAAACATAAATTCTACTGAACCTGAAGTCCCCAATGTACCATTGCATTTATTGAAGTAGCTGCGTATATTCGCCACGGTACGGTTGTTATTATCAGTAGCGGTTTCTATCAGCACAGCTATACCGTGTGGTGCGTAGCCTTCAAAAAGTACTTCTTTATAGTTAGCGGTATCTTTTTTTCACTTGCTTTTTTTATAGCGCGTTCTATATTTTCTTTCGGCATATTAGCTGCCTTAGCATTCTGTATTACGGCACGTAGTCGCGAGTTACTTTCAGGGTGTGGCCCTCCCTCTTTCACTGCCATTACGATGTCTTTCCCTATACGGGTAAATGTTTTTGCCATTGCAGCCCAACGTTTAAACTTACGGGCTTTTCTAAATTCAAATGCTCTTCCCATCTTTTTAATGATTAATTGTTTAATTATTAATGATAATAATTTCTATACTAATTTACTAGTTGACAAATCGACAAATTGCCTAATTGACTAATTGTCTTATTTTTTTCCTTCTTCAAATTGCAATTGTGCTTCAGGAAAAATCAAGCCCTGTAAGCCTTTTTTTATTTCCTGAAATACCCTACCTTCAGCATCTAACTCTAACCCAATTCCTTTAGTTTGCTTTGTAGAGATAACATCTGCATATATAAAATTGCCGTTCTTATCTATTTTTATCTGATAGAGGGGGCTATTCCATTAACACCTTTGTAGGTTAAACTGCCCATAAGTATTAAAGTTGCCCATACTATAGGTGATAAATTTTCCTTTGTACACCTCCACAGCACGTGTAACGTGGGGGCCGTGTCCCAATACTATATCTGCTCCTGCATCTATTACTGAGTGAGCGAACTTATGCACATCTCCCCTATTTTCACCGTAGAAGAACTCATTAGTTCGGGGTACGCGGGTATGTTTAGAGCCCTCAGCACCTCCGTGAAACGAAACAATAACTATATCTGCCTGCGCTCTGAGTTCCTTTACTAAGTCAGTTGCTTGAGCTATATTGTTTACTGACAGCATATTGCTATTGGGCGAAAAAGCACAGAAACCGTACTTCACTCCGTCTTTTTTTCAAATACTACTGACTTATTTTTCTACAGGCCCTGCGTGGTAAATCCCTACATTGTCCAATACTTTAGCTGTATTGCGTCGCCCTTTCTCACCAAAGTCATTTGCGTGATTATTAGCGGTACTCATAAGGTTAAAACCAGCCTCTTTCAGTATATCACCATAGCGGTCTGGCATCCTAAAAGCGTAACAAGTACCTGCTTCTGAGTTTTTACATTTCTCTGAATTGCCTTCATCTAAAAATAGCTCCTTCCAAATTGCCAAACACTATATCGCCTTTCAGATAAGGTTTCACGTGCTTAAAAGCTGTTTTTAGCATCATCTGGCGGCAGATTACCTGCCGGAAAAAGCTGAGCCTATCATCACATCGCCTACTGCCACAATAGTAAGAGTATCTTTTTGTTACTACTGAGGTCGTATCTGTTTGATTATCAGTTTGTGCGTAAACAGTCCCTGCAAATATAGCTGCTAGTAATAGGAGTATTTTTCATCGTCTTTTCTTATTTTTCGGCAATCACTTGTACGCCTCCTTTCACTTTATCACCTAACTGAACTTTTTACTTTAGTTCCTAAAGGTAAGTACACATCTACACGCGAACCAAATTTTATAAAGCCTGCATCTTCACCTTGCACTGCTGTATCACCTACTTTAGCGTAATTGACAATACGTTTTGCCAAAGCTCCTGCTATTTGTCGGTATAGCACCTCACCAAACACAGGGTTATCTACCACTACAGTAGTGCGTTCATTCTCTTCAGAAGCCTTAGGGTGCCACGCTACTAAATACTTACCAGGGTGATATTTACTATAGGTTACCTTACCTCCTAAAGCATAGCGTGTTACGTGTACGTTTAAAGGCGACATAAATATCGACACCTGCAAACGTTTATCTTTAAAGTATTCTTTTTCAAACACTTCTTCTATTACCACCACCTTACCATCTACAGGAGCGATAATATGTGTGTCATTTTTTTAGGCGTGAGGCGTTTAGGGTTTCTAAAAAACTGTAGTATAGCTATCAAAAAGACAAAAAGCTACCAATTGCACCAATAGCTTAAGCCATTCTATATCAATACAATAATGAGCTATCAAGGCTATTATTACTGTAATAGCAAAGCTAACCAAGATAATCTTAAATCCTTCTTTGTGAAAACATAATATTCTAATATTTGCGGCAAAGATAAAACACTTTTTATTTATACCCAAAAATATGGTTAATATTTTTATCAGCGTATCTGCATTTTTCAACATAAAAAAAGCAGTGCAACGAGGCACTGCTTTTTTTCCTTTTTTAATATTTTGTTTTATTAATAACTTCTGATAACCACTCGTAGCTCTACACGACGTGCTTGTGCAGGAGTAGCTTGTGGGTCTACTCCTTTAAAAGCGGTCAATATACGCTCGTTGCTTATCCCTTTAGCGTTTAGTATCTGGGCAACAGCTACAGCACGCTCCATAGAGAGCACATTGTTATAGGCAGCACTCCCTACGGCACTCGCATACCCTTCTAAGAGTATGGATAGTTCGGGGTGCGCTTGTAGCATCGTTACCATCCGTCTATTATTGTAGGGTCATAAGCTAAAGGTATCGTTTTATTATTAGCGAAATAGAGCAACGCTTTCTTATGTCCATAGGCAGCCAATAGCTGTTCTAATTCACTGCGTTTTTCTGCCGAAATCTGTATAGGTACCCCTGTGGCTGTTACGCTTTGCACTACTATAGGGGCATAGCCTGCTGTTGCCGTAGTAGCTGTTGTAGTAGCTACAATGGCTTGGGTGCCTACAGCGGTAGCCTGAGCATTGGCAGCGGTAGGGGCAATATTACTTTTAGCCGCTACCATTCCTGTATTGGCTGCCAAAGCAGCTAAGAGCAATTGCTGCTGTTTGCGCAGCTGTTCTACCGTACCCGATAGTTGGGCTAACTGCTGAGCTATCGCAGCAGTAGTCTGTGTTTGAACCACAGCTGCAGGCACTACAGAACGCTGAGTTATAGCAGTATTAGTAGCAGTACGAACTACTGCAGGGTTTGCTGTACGAGCAATAGTAGTATTACTTGCTGTACGAGCGATAGCAGTATTACTTGCCGTACGGCTGATAATAGTACTACTAGTGGTTCCCACTACCGTAGGACTTACTGCTGCCGCCTTTACTAACCGATACTCATTTATAACTACCGAAGTAGATGACATTTGTTCTGTCTTATAATTCACAGCCGATAGCATACTGTCTAACTGCTTATCTCTAAGGGTAGTCAGCTCTGCCTTCCCTATTTGTTCTAAAAGATATCGCAATTCATCTACCGTCATTACTATCTCTGTCTTTTTTGGGGTAGGTGCTATCTGTGCATTTATGGTTTGCACACATAACAATAGCCCCCTATAATCTGATAGATATACTTCATAATTATTTCGCTGCTGGCGCACCAACTTTTGCCTTTTTGTATTTCGTCTGTCGTTTTTTTGCAATTCATCTTTTTGCTTTTTGCACTTCGTCAGTCGTTTTTGCAATTCGTCTTTTGCCTTTTTGCACTTCTTCTCTCGCTGCTTGGGTTTCTAAAAGCAATTTTTTTCTAAACGGTCTATGCGCTGTTCTGGTGTTTTACCTTCGCCTTCTCTAATGTTTTTCACTACACTATCAATAAGCTGTTGTAGCTCTTCAGGCGTCATACGCACTAAGCGCACTTGTTCTGCTACTGGGTAAGGCAAATGTTCTGCTACGTATGTATTTCTTAAGTCTTCCCATTGTTGTTTTTTTCTTTTAGCAGACGGTTAGCATTAGCGGTATCACCGTTTTGGTAAAGCCAACTGTATTTGTTTTTCTACAGCAGTTATTTGGCTATTGTAGTAAGCTAAGTTTCGTTTTTCAGGCGAAACAGTAGAAGCCGCATTTGTTGTGGTAGCAGAGGTGGTAGTTACCGAAACCGGAACAGTAGCAGCTTCAGCAGCCCCAACTGTTGCTCGTATAACTCTCTCTACTGACTTAGCCAATTTAATGCGTAGCCCTGCATTGTAAAAATACATTGCTTTTTAGTTTGTTCACTGAGTTCAATGCGGTAGTTACATCTTCATTATGAGTAGTGTAAAAGCAAGTTTGCAACGCCAAAAAGCTCTACACGTTTGCCTAAAGGTATAGCCAAACCTACCCCTCCTTTAGCAAAAATACCCGACTTATTAGCTACACTTGCTACTTTGCCTACATAATTATCGCCTATCTTCATATAGCCAGCACCTATTTGTACATAAGGCACTACACCACTAGCTACATTTAGGCGCGCTAAGAAATCACCTCCATATATTGATAGGTTATCAAAATTAGCAGAGAGCTTTTCATCAGTCATAGCACGATGGTAATACCCTCTAATACCTATGTATTCAGTAAAGTCTACCCCTAATGCCAAACCTCCAAAAGTAAGCATCGCGTAGAGTTACTATCGTTATTGAAGTTTAAGTAACCCAAAGTAGGCTCTATTACCACCTTAAAAGCTCTTCAAGTTAGTATACGCTTGGTCTAAGGCTGTCAGCTGATTAGGGTTGCGACCTCCTAAGTAAAGCTGTAGCCCTGCACCTACACTCCACGCTAAGTGATTTTCCTCTTCTACGTTATTATCTATCCAAGTGTTATAAGCAGAAGTATTAGCTTCTGTAGGTTTATAAAGCACGTTGCTAGGGTCAAAGCTAAAACGAGTTGCTTTTAGCTTGTACGTTCAGCGTAAGGCGACGGGCAAGGTTAAACTTAGCCCCTAATCCTAATCCAAAAATACACTTGGTCTTGGCTTAAGTCATTAGCTTTGATAGTCTGCACTCCTGACCCTAAAGTAACATAAGGCTGAAAAAGAGTACGCTAAGGGTATATTCCCTTTCAGTTCGCCTCCCCATCTGTGTACTGCCACATCTTTTAGCTTCAAAAGCATTGCTAATAGCAGTAGGAGCGTCATAACCCGCAAGGGTCGATTTCATTCCCATTGCTTGTCTATACGAACCCAATAATTCTATATTTCTACCAAAGCCAAAGCCTACATAACCACCTGCCATAAAAACCATTAGTGATAGCGGTTTTCTTTTGCCACCATACATAATCACCTGTAGGGGCTACTGCAAAGCTAATGTCCTTCACTTGCGCTCCCACCGATGTTGATAAAAGAGCAAGAATACCTAAATTAAAAAAAGTTTTTTTCTCATCGTTTTTAAATTATTTTTTTATTATAGTAAGTTTTTAGTTATTACTGATTTTAAGTTAATCAATTCGCAAAAGTACAAATATTTTTCACTTCTACAACTATAGCCACTAAAATTTTTATTTTTATAAACAAAAAGACAGCACATCACTGCACTGCCTTTTTTTATCTCATCTATAATTGTCAAATTGACAAATCGTCAAATCGGCAAATTAGAAAAAAAGTATCGTTTAAATGCTTCTATAGCTTCATAATCAGCCAAACCCTAAATTGCGATAGCGTTGCGCCGTTTGGCTATTACGCGCTTCTGCACGTTGCCAGAACTCACGCAAGTCATCTCCTTGGAACATCGCAACCATCTTTTTGCGATTGGTGGAAGAAGATAGCCTGACGTTTCTTAAGCACTTGCGCCGGACTCATAGGCACTGCCATTTCTATTTCGTGTATATCCCATTCGTGCCAAGCGCCACGGTATAACCATACCCAGCAGTCTTTCATATAATCCTTGTGTTTCAAGTTCTAGCGCTGCAAAAATAGCGTCTAAGCACACTTTATGAGTACCGTGTGGGTCAGCAAGGTCACCAGCTGCATATATTTGGTGTGGTTTCACCTCTTCTATAAGGTTCATTATAATGTTAATATCTGCTTCGCCTATAGGATTTTTCTTTACGCCTCCTGTTTCGTAGAAAGGCAAGTTAAGGAAGTGTACGTGTTTATCAGGTACACCTTCGTAGCGAGTAGCTGCCAATGATTCGTGGCGACGTATATTACCTTTTAGTTGGCGTACTAATAGCGTATCTATTTTCATTAGATTTCTTATTAGTAATATTGCTGATAATCTCATCAAGTACAGCTACTTCACCTTTGTTTTCTTTTTACTATATCTTTAAACACTTCAGCAAATTTCAATGCTTCGTGGTCTGATACGGCAAAGTTACCTGAAGTTTGGTAAGCGATGTGTACTTCGTGTCCTTGCGATACCAAGCGGTCAAAAGTACCTCCCATTGAAATAACGTCATCATCAGGGTGCGGACTGAAGATAATAACACGTTTTTTTGTGGGTGTTCGCGTTCTGGGCGGTTAGTATCATCAGCATTAGGTTTACCTCCTGGCCAACCGGTGATAGTGTGTTGTAGGCGGTTAAACATCGCGATATTCAAATCGTAAGCTGGGCCTGATTCGGCAAGAAGTTTAGACATACCGTTTTCGTTGTAGTCAGAGTCGGTAAGTTTAAGTATTGTTTTGCCCAAGTGCTCGCATAGCCATACGATAGCTTTAGCTTTAAGGTCTTCATTCCATTGTACATCGGTCACGAGCCAAGGAGTATTGATACGAGTAAGAGCTGAAGCCGCTTCTGCATCAAGCACAAAAGTAGTATTATCGTGCAATTGTAGGTAAGATGAAGGCACTTCCGAAGTAATATCACCTTCAACAGCTTTCGCTACGATAGAAGCTTTGCTACTACCCCACGCCAATAGTACAATACGGCGCGCTTTCATCACTGTGCGAATACCCATAGTGATAGCCTGACGTGGTACGTTGTCTCATACCGTGAAAAGTTTCAGCAGCATCAGAGCGAGTGATATGGTCAAGGGTGATGATACGAGTTCCTGAATTGCGGTTAGAGCCTGGCTCATTAAAACCAATGTGACCTGTACGACCTATACCCAAAAGCTGGAAGTCAATACCGCCACATTCTTCTATTTTTATCATAACCTGCACAATAAGCTTGCAATTCTTCGTAGCGAAACAGTTCCATCAGGTATATTGATATTTTCTTTAGGAATATCAATATGGTTGAACAGATGTTCGTGCATAAAGTACCAATAACTTTGGATATCTTGTTTTTTTCCATAGGATAATACTCATCCAAGTTAAAGGTAATAACATTTTTTTAAAGCTAAGCCCTTCTTCTTTGTGCATACGTACCAATTCGTCATACACTTTCACCGGCGAAGAACCTGTGGCTAAACCTAATACGCAAAGGTTTTTCCTCTTGTTGTTTTTCTAATGAGGTCGGCTATTTCTTGAGCCACACTCACAGAAGCAGTTACAGAATTAGAGAAGATTACATTGTCTATCTTCTCAAAACGAGTTTCCTCAACAGACCCTGCTGGGTGATGAGCAATCGATGACACTTCTTTTTAATATGTGTTCTCATTTTGTTGATAATGATTTTTTTATTACAAGTTTTGACACGGCAAAAGTACAATACTTTTTATGAATTAAGCAAATAATTTTAAGAATTATTTATCACATTTTAAATACGAAATACAAAAGACGAAATACGAGCAATTCTTTTTCGTATTTCGTCTTTAGTTTTTCGCATTCGTCTTTCGTCTTTCGCCTCTGCCTATTATTTTCTTTTGTTGCGCTTTTCTCTGAGCTTCTGCCTGCTCCATCATCTCGCGCATCTTAGCCTGAAATTTGCTTTTCTTTCTTAGGGCTTCATCTTGTTTTCTTGTATCTGTGCGTGTATCTTCTTTTCATCAAGAATCCAATGCTTAATAGCCAACATAATAAGGATAGTCAGCAAGTTAGACACAAAAGTAGTACAAGCTGAGTCCGCTGGCATAGTTGTTAAAGAAGAACAACATCATCACAGGCGATAAGTAAATCAAGAACTTCATATTAGGCATACCAGGTTGTTGTGGTTGTACCGTCTGTGCCATTGTCATTAGCGAGTAGATAAAAATAGCTACTGAAGCCAATAGCGGGAACAGACTCACGTGGCTGCCGTAAAAAGGAATTGAGAAAGGCAATTCAAATATCGCATCGTATGACGAAAGGTCTTCTGCCCATAAGAAACTCTTTTGGCGAAGGCCAAATTCAGTAGGGAAAAAGTTGAAGAGGGCTAAGAACACCGGCAACTGCAAGAGGGCAGGAATACAGCCACTCATAGGGGTTTTACACCCGCCTTGCTGTAGAGTGCCATTGTTTCTTGTTGGCGTTTCATCGGCTCTTCGTATTTCTTGTTAATCTCTTCTATCTCAGGGCGTAGCACCTTCATTTTAGCTTGCGATACATACGATTTGTACACTATAGGCGATAGTAATAAGCGCACTATAATAGTCATTAGTATAATTACCAAACCTACTGAAAAATAGTCAGCAAGGAAGTTGTACAGCGGTATAAAGAGCCACTTGTTCAACCAACCAAAGATACCCCTATCCTAAAGGAATGAGTTCTGTAAGCTCATATTTGTCATTGTATTGTTTTAGCACATTGTAGTCGCTAGGACCAAAATAGAAGTGCAACGATTCGCTTAGCTCACCACCTTTAGTTTTGAGCGGAAAAAGTACTTTTAAGGTTTTTAGTGTATTTTCACATCTTTGCTCTCTTCATTAGCGATGTTATACGACAAAAAGTCGCCATTAGCAAAAAGCGCTGTCCGAAATGAGCACCGAAGTAAATAGGTGTTGTTTATAGGCTACCCAGCTTACTTGCTCTTCTTTAGTACCGCTATTACCTCCTTGGCTCATACGGTTTTATTTTGTCGTCAGCATACCCTAATAGCCGATTGGGTATAGCGGTTTTCATAGGTTACGCTCTTTTTCCATACGGCGTGCTTTCAGTCCCCATACTAACTCTATAGGGTTTTTGACTGTTTAGCACTCCCGAAAAGCCCCTGACTGCGCACCGCTACATCTACCATATAGCCTTCTGCTGGCAGCGTATACACATATTCTAAATAGCTGTTTTTCGCCTGTTTTGACCTTCATCGAAAGAAGCTGCTTTCCGTCTTTTTGAGTTAGTGAAGGCTCAAAATACAACTGTTGGGTATTGAGTTCTTGCCCTTGTGTGGTTTTAAAATTGAGAGCAAAAATAGCATTTTTATCCTTTATAAGGTACACCGGCATCGACTCATACGTCTTAAACTGTTTGAGTAATACCTCTTTTAGGTCTCCACCTTTATTGTTAATAGTCAGCTTTACATCTTTATTCTCAATTACGGTTACCCCTATCTTTAGCAGTTGCTTGAGCGTTGCCATAAGCAAAAGCCCCTAAGTCAGCCGTAGCAGCAGTTGCTGTATTGTTTTGTGGGTTCTTAGCAGCAGCAGCGGCTTGTTCTTGTTCAGTTTTGCGTTTTGCCAACTCTTCTTGGGTTGGACGATTGTTATTCATTACCCATAGCAGCAAGATAAATATAAGCACAAAGCCTATGATGCTTTTCAGGTCAAACTTTTTCTTCCATATAAATATAATAATTATCGTTTTTAGTTCTTTTTCAATTTATTGTCTAAGGCAGCTTTACAAAAGCAATAAAGAGCGGATGCGGATTAGCTACCGTACTCTTGTACTCTGGGTGGTACTGTACCCCTACAAACCAAGGGTGAGTAGGCAGTTCTACCACTTCCACTAAAGCCTGTATCAGGGTTTTACCCCTGTGCATTGTAGTCCCGCTTTTTCTAAGGTCTCGCGGTAGTCGCTGTTAAACTCATAGCGGTGGCGGTGGCGTTCCGAAATCTGTTCTTTTGCCATATGCTTCGTATATCTTGCTACCTTTGGTTAGCTCACAAGCCCAAGCACCTAAACGCATTGTACCTCCTTTGTGGGTAATCTGCTTCTGACTTTCCATTAGGCTAATCACAGGGTAAGGCGTATGCTCGTCCATTTCAGTAGAGTTAGCTCCTTTAAGTCCTGCTACGTGGCGGGCAAATTCTATTACCGCCATTTGCATACCTAAGCAGATGCCTAAGAAAGGAATATTGTGTTCGCGTACGTACTCTATAGCTTTTTATTTTGCCTTCTATACCGCGTCCTCCAAAAACCTGGCGCTACTAATACGGCGTCTAAATGCCCTAATTTAGCTTCTATATTTTCCTCGTTGATATGTTCAGAGTGAATGCTTTCCACATCTACACGCACCTCATTAGCGGCTCCCGAATGTATAAATGCCTCTAAGATTGATTTATACGAATCTTGCAACTCCACATATTTACCCACCAAACCTATTTTCACGCGGTGTTTAGGGTTTTTATATCGCTGCAAGAAAGCGTTCCATTGGGTCAAATCTGGGTCATTTTTGTAAGGGAGGTCTAACTTCTTAAGGGCTACTTTATCAAGCCCTTCTAAAAGCATTCGGTTAGGCACATCATAAATGGTCGAAACGTCTATTGATTGTATTACCGCCTCGCGTTTTTACGTTGCAGAAGAGGGCTAACTTATAGCGAAGCTCATCAGAAAGTTCGTGTTCAGTACGGCAGACCAATATATCGGCTTGTATACCGCTTTCCATCAGCATTTTTCACACTGTGTTGAGTGGGTTTTGTTTTAAGCTCACCAGCCGCAGCGAGGTAAGGCACTAAAGTAAGGTGAATAACAATGCCGTTATGCTCACCCAAATCCCATAATAGTTGGCGCACCGACTCTATATAAGGTAGTGATTCTATATCGCCTACAGTCCCACCAATCTCAGTGATAACAATATCGTATTCACCTGTCTTGCCAAGTATTTGTATACGTTCTTTTATTTCGTTGGTGATGTGGGGTACTACCTGCACAGTTTTACCAAGAAACTCGCCTCGTCTTTCTTTTTCTATAACACTTTGGTAGATACGTCCTGTAGTTACGTTGTTAGCCTGCGAAGTATGCACATTTAAGAAACGTTCATAGTGTCCTAAGTCAAGGTCGGTTTTCGGCGCCGTCTTCAGTCACGAAGCATTCGCCGTGTTCGTAAGGGTTCAGAGTCCCCTGGGTCTACATTTATATAAGGGTCAAACTTCTGAATAGTAACCCTATAGCCACGAGCCTGCAATAGTTTAGCCAGTGAGGCTGCGATAATACCTTTGCCTAAAGAAGACGTAACGCCTCCTGTTACAAATATATATTTTAGTTGCCATTTCATTTATTTTTGCGGCAAAGGTACAAATAATTTACCAATTAGCAAAATTTGTCAATTAGCAATTTTGATAGAAAAAATCTACTATAGCCACCTTCCCTTTACTTTGGATATACCTACCCTTTACGATGACCGAAGGATTACCGAACAATCACCAAAAGAATAAACAACTACAAATCTTCCCAAAACCAGAAAAAAATAGGCTATTCTCAGCCCTCACATTCCTCCCAGCCCTCTCAGCCCTTCCTAAAGCTAACAAAAATAATTTGTTTTTATGTATTACTTTTGCAGCAAATTATTTATAATAGAAATGAAAGTAGCTGTTGTAATGGGGAGCAAAAGCGACTTGCCCGTGATGCAAGAGGCAGTCGATATACTCCGTTCTTTCGGCATAGAAACCGTGGTTGATATAGTATCAGCACACCGCACTCCTGAAAAAAACTAATGGATTTTGGGCACCAATGCGCATCGCAGAGGCTTCAATGTTATTGTAGCAGGGGCTGGGGGGCTGCTCACTTACCTGGTATGCTTGCCGCTATGTCGCCTCTACCGGTCATAGGCGTGCCTGTAAAAAAAGTAGTAATTCTATAGATGGTTGGGACTCTGTTCTCTCTATATTGCAGATGCCCAGCAGGGGTGCCTGTAGCTACCGTTGCCCTCAATGGAGCTAAAAATGCAGGTATCTTAGCAGCACAAATATTAGCCAGTCAGCAGCCTGCTATACTCGATAAAATTATCAATTACAAAGAAAGTTTAAAACAAGCCGTACTAACTGCTGCGGCAACTCTAACGATGAATAATAACACCTTTCAGGGCGCACGCCTACTCATATTAGACTTCGGCTCTCAATATACCCAGCTAATAGCCAGACGAGTAAGAGAGCTTAATGTGTATTGCGAAATACACCCTTTCAACCACGTGCCCTGAGGACATTGATAGCTTTGCCGCTGTCATTCTTTCGGGCTCTCCTTATTCAGTGCGCAGTGCCGAAGCCTTGCACCCCGACTTATCAGCTATCAAGGGCAAAAACCGCTTTTAGCCGTTTGCTACGGGCACAATACTTAGCGCACTTCGGCGGTGGCGAGGTAGCTCCTTCTAATATCAGAGAGTATGGGCGCGCTCACCTATCGTATATCAACCCAACTAACGACCCTCTATTCGAAGGGATTAGTCAGGGTAGCCAAGTGTGGATGAGCCACAGCGATACTATCAAACAACTACCCGAAAGGGGCATATGCTTAGCCAGCACTGCCGATGTAGCCAATGCTGCCTACCGCATAGAGGGCGAAGACACTTATGCTATACAGTTCCACCCCGAAGTATCGCATTCTATAGATGGCACTAAACTATTGAGCAACTTCCTATTTAAAATAGCACATATCACCCCTAATTGGACACCCGATAACTTTGTAGAAATGACTGTTGCTAACCTCAAAGAGCAGGTAGGGAGCGAGAAAGTAGTATTAGGGCTTTCAGGGGGTAGACTCCACTGTAGCTGCTGTATTGTTGCACAAAGCTATCAGTGAGTCAGCTACACTGCATATTCGTCAATAATGGGTTGTTGCGCAAAACGAGGTTTGCTAACGTACTCAAGCAATACGAGGGTATGGGCTTAAATGTAAAAGGAGTTGATGCTTCCGAGCGTTTTCTTTCTGCTTTAGCAGGCAAAACCGACCCTGAAGAAAAACGCAAAACTATAGGACGCGTATTTATAGAGGTGTTTGACGATGAAGCTCATAAGATAACTGATGCTAAATGGTTAGGGACAAGGTACTATCTACCCCGATGTGATAGAATCGCTATCTGTAAAAGGCCCTTCAGCTACTATCAAATCGCATCACAATGTAGGGTGGGCTGCCCGACTATATGAAGCTAAAGATAGTAGAGCCCCTGCGAATGCTCTTTAAAGACGAAGTGCGCCGCGTAGGACGCACCTTAGGCATCGACCCCGAACTATTAGGCAGACATCCTTTCCCAGGTCCTGGGTTAGCTATACGTATATTGGGCGACATCACCCCCGAAAAAGTAGCTGTACTACAAGAGGTTGATGCTATCTTTATTGACGCCCTCAAAGAGGAAAAATTATATGATAAGGTATGGCAAGCAGGCGCTATATTACTTCCCTATCAATAGCGTAGGGGTAATGGGCGATGAGCGTACCTACGAAAAAGTAGTAGCTCTCCGTGCTGTAGAAAGCGTAGATGGTATGACTGCCGACTGGGTAGACCTACCTTACAAGTTCCTGCAAAAAGTGTCTAATACTATTATTAATAAGGTGAAAGGCGTAAACCGCGTGGTGTACGACATCAGTTCTAAACCGCCTGCCACTATAGAATGGGAATAGCATTTTATAATTTATAATTCAGAATTTAGAATTCATAATTACCTAATTATCACTATGAAACGTTTTTTTAACACTAACCACCCTACTGTGCTATGCCTTTGGTTATGCTCAAACCAAGCATACGGCGAGCAATTATGAGAGCATCGAAAATGTAGCTAAAACCTACCGTTTTTCGCCTGCTGACATTTTAAAACTCAACCCTGGCGTAAAAAGATGGTATACAGAAAGGTACTACCATCAACATTCCAGTTAGCAAAGTGAAACACTACAGCACCCAGCGTCCTGTAGGGTTTACCTCTCACGTGGTACAACCTAGAAACTTTCTTTGGTTTATCACAAAAATACAACATTACGATTGACGACCTAAAGCGCTATAACTTAGAGCTTTACTCTCGTGAGCTAATGGAGAATGAGCGCATAACTATTCCGCTATTTAGCAAGACCCCCGAAATGGTACAAAAAGGTGTTCAGGGGCAAAAACGCTATGTAGTAAAGCCACAAGAAACACTGTGGAAAAATAGCTAAAAACCATAATGTAAGTGTAGAAGAGTTAGAGCGTATCAACAAGAAGAGAAAGGCTTCAACCCTAACAGCCTAAAAAGAAGGGCAAGAGATATGGGTACCTGCTTTAGCCGTAGATAGTTCAGAGCCTACCTCAAGTACTACCGAAAGCAGCAATAAAGATTTAGTGCTTTTACTTCGTAGAAAAAGGAGAAGGCTTCTACAGCTTAGAGCGCAAATTCGGGCTTTCAGAGCTGAGCTTATCAAGTTAAACCCTACACTAAAAGACGGACTAAAAACGGATGCTCAAATATGGGTACCAAAAGAAAATTACGACCGCTATAAGAGTAGTGCTTTCACGATGACGAACTACAGCTTTGAGAACTCTAATAACACATTGCGTTCTGCCTCATCACCCGCTAATGTCAAAGAGATTTCGTACATTTTGCCTTTCAAAGTATCAGATATCAGTGGTAGCGATAAGAGTCAAGCGCTAAAAGCACGCCTTAGTGATAACAAAATCACCCCTGTAGCAACTGATTTCTATTCAGGAGCGCTAATAGCTTTAGACTCTCTACAGAAAAATGGGCTACAAATTCAAAGTAAATGTATTCGATAGCGAGGGCGACCTAAAAGAAGATTGCTAGCAACGCTGGTGTGCAGGCTTCACAATTGGTGATAGGCCCTTTCGCTACCAAATCGTTTAATGCCTTGGCTGGCTTGCTAAACAATAGCAATACTGCGCTATTAGCTCCTTTGGCTAACAAAAATATCACCCTAAACCCCAATGTATACCAAACGCTCCCTAGCGATGACGCACTACAAGGGCAGATGATAAACTATCTAAACAAAAACATATTCTGATGAGAATATGATTATCTTGGCAGACAGTAAAAACGCTACCTTGCGTGAGAAGTTAGAGCGTACTTTTCCTAATGCTAAGGTAGTAACCGAAATGTCAGCTAATGGTTTTTGCCAATGCACTCAACTACAGCAAAAGAGAATGTAGTAATATTACAGTCTAATGATATAGGCTATGTATCTTTAGCAGTACGACTACTGCACAATGCTCTAAGGTAAAAAGAACAATGTGGCTCCTAAAAATAACACTTACTACTTTAGAGCGCGGCTCTGTTTTTGATTCTACTAGCCTGTCTAACAATCAGCTATCTGATTTACATTTCACCTACCCTACGGTGAATAAGTATGCTAATGGCAGCGACACTTTCTCATCTCGCTACCTAAAAACCTATGGTATACTACCTAGCAAATACGCTATCAGAGGCTTCGACCTAACTATGGACGCTGTACTGCGTTTAGGTGTTTCAGGCAGCTTCAGCAGTGCAAGTACACGTATAGGCGAAACTTCATTCTTAGAAAACAAGTTCGCTTTACTTTAAGAATGCCTACAAAGGCGGTGGTTTTCGAAAAACCAAGGCGTGTATATAGTACAGTATGACAATATGGAAATAAAACAGGTATTATGAAGGTAAGTATTCATCAGAGTTGGAAAGAGGTATTGCAAGAAGAGTTTAGCAAACCTTATTTTGAGCAGTTAGTACTGTTCGTAAAACGTGAATACTCAGAAAATATTTGTTACCCTAAGGGGCAACAAATATTTTCTGCTTTTAACCATTGTCCGCTACCAGAGGTAAAAGTAGTCATTATTGGTCAAGACCCTTACCACGGAGAAGGACAAGCCAATGGGTTGTGCTTCTCTGTGCACGATGGTATTCCGCACCCTCCTCATTGGTCAATATTTTCAGAGAGCTCAACACCGATTTGGGTGTCCCCTACCCTCTTAGCGGCAACTTAGAGCGTTGGGCTTCACAAGGGGTATTACTGCTCAATGCTACCCTTACTGTAAGGGCTAATAGTGCTGGCAGTCACCAAAAAACAAGGGTGGGAGACCTTTACCGATGCAGTGATAAAAAGCGGTATCAGCACATTGCAACCACGTAGTATTTATGCTTTGGGGTGGCTATGCTAAAAGAAAAAGCTAAACTTATAGACCCTGCTAAGCATTGTATATTAACGGCAGGACACCCTTCGCCCCTAGGTGCTAATCGCGGTTACTGGTTTGGCAATAAACATTTTTAGCCAAGCCAATGCCTACCTAAAGGCTAACGGCAAAAACGAAATTATCTGGTAATTTACTAATTCGCTAATTAACTAATTTTGCTAATTATGATGCTCCCTTTCCTTGGATTTTTACTTTTTGTATTATTACTACTGATGGGCTTTTGGCTACTAGCTTTCTTATTAGTAGTGTTGCCTTATTGGTGTATTGGCAATTTATTAGAGAAAAGAAATAACTTTTTTTAAATATCATTTAAAAACTATATGAAAATGAGCTTTTTATCCCTGCCTATCATTAGGCATCTGATTCAGTTTTTAAAGAGCATTCCGCTGTCTAAGAATGCCTTTTTCGCTGTATGACCTATTAGAACTGTACATTTCCGGACTTATCAAAGGGACGCTTACCCATAGGGCAAGTGCCATTGCCTATAGCTTTTTCTTAGCCATCTTTCCTTTTCTGCTGTTTATCCTCAACCTTATCCCCTATATCCCTATCGACCACTTTCAGGGTAGATTTCTGGATTTTTATAGACGGACTCCTCCCACCAGGTACTCATCAGTTTTTCTCAGACATCTTTTTTTCGATATAGCCGAAAAAGGCGCGGTAGCTTACTATCTTCTGTTTTCTTTCTCTCTATCTTCCTGATGACCAATGGTATTATGGCTCATCTTTGGCGGGTTTGAGTTCTCTTATCACATACAGCTAACCCGTACTTATGTCAAACAGTACCTATACGCCCTAATGGTAGCTATCATCTTATCTCTATTAGTACTTTTTGTAGTAATTACCTTTATGAGGGTACGAAATCTATTTAGTGCCTTACTTAGAAGAAATAAACTTCCTGACTGACAACGAAACCTTACTAAAAATATCAAAAATTAGGGCTTTGTAGCGGTGATGACCTACATTGCTACCTCTATTTTATTCTATTTTGGAACTATAGAAGGCCGAGAAAGCAAGTTTTTCTCAGTAGGTTCTACTTTTTACTACAATTCTTTTTGGGGTTACTACCTATCTTTTTGGTATTTATATCGAAAACTTCTCTCAATACAACCAATTATACGGCTCAATAGGGGCATTACTTATCTTTTTACTTTTATATTTGGATAAACTCCAACATTCTTTTGCTCGGTTTTTGAGCTGAATGCTACCCTACTGAAACTAAAGAAAAACTAAAGTACCCTGAATTGATGTATTTCGTAGATGTCATATTGCCCCTTTCACTCAGCAAGCTCTATACATACCGTATCAATGAGCAAGAAGCGCTTTTCCTCAAAAGGGAATGCGCATAGCGGTACTTTTGGCAAAACGAAAGTCTATACCGCTATCGCATACGAAATACATACTAACGAACCTATATACGAAACTAAAGATATAGCTTATATATTAGACGAGACCCCTATAGTAACCGAACGACAACTCGCCCTCTGGCAGTGGATAGCCCAATACTATATGTGCACCTTGGGCGAGGTGATGAAAGCCGCCCTACCTACTGCTTTTATATTAGAAAGTGAAACCATCATAGAAATAGACGAAAAAGAGATGGACAGCCAGCTCTTTAGCGATGACGAATGGCAGGTATACGAAGCGCTACATTATAAAAACAGCCCTAACAGGCAGCGAGGTAAGCCGTATCATTCCTAAGAAAAAGACGCTAAAAGTACTAAAGAGTTTAGTAGAAAAAGGAGCGGCAAGAGTTTCCGAAAAGATTTTTGAGAAGTACGTACCCAAGCTCATCAAGTACGTGCGATTAGCTCCTGCTTATCAAACAGAAGCGGGACTAAAAGAAGCCTTAGCAATATTAGGACGTGCTCAGAAGCAAAAACAGTTAATTATGGCGTATTTTACCCATATCAACAAAGAAAAACACCTCTAAAAGCTGAAAGCAACTATAGAAATAGCCAAAGTATCTGCTCCGATACTCAAAGCGGTTGTCGAAAAAGGTATTTTGAAGAATATTACCTACAAAAAGACCGTGTGAGCTTTTGCTGATGATGAAACTTCAACAGAAAGAAAACTTACAACCGCACAACAGGCGACTCTCGCTTCTTTAAAACAACAATTCACTGAAAAAGAAAAACTGTTTTTGCTACAAGGCGTGCCTGCTTCTGGCAAGACAGAACTCTACATAAGCCTGATAAACGAATGCTTAGAGAGGGCAACAAGCACTGTACCTACTGCCCGAAATAGGACTAACAGTCCACTAATCAATCGATTAAAAAGCACTTTGGGCAACACCTATCGGTATACCATTCTAAATACAGCACTAATGAGCGAGTCGAGTGTGGAACAACGTATTGCACAACCACCCTAAAGCACAGGTAGTGGTTGGGGTACGCTCATCGGTATACCTGCCTTTTCAAAAATTTAGGTTTAGTAGTGATAGATGAAGAGCACGACAGTTCTTATGGGCAGTTCGACCCAGCACCACGCCTACAAGCCCGCGACACCGCTATTATGCTATCGAACTCTTTTGAGGCTCATACACTGCTGGGGAGTGCAACTCCTTCGGTAGAAAGTATGTATAACGTAAAGCAACAAAAATATGGCTTCGCTTATTTGGGCGAACGGTATGCTAACTATATGCCGCCTCTTATCGAAATCATCGACCTAAAGGATAAGCAACACCGCAAGCAAATGACGGGGCATTTCTCCGATGCACTGATAAAAGCTATACAGCAAACGCTGAGCGAAGGGCGACAAGTGTTGCTCTATCAGAACAGACGAGGCTATGCACCTATAGTGCAGTGTACTCATTGCGGCACCGTACCACAATGTCCTCACTGCGATGTAAGTTTAACCTTTCACCAAGGCAGTCAGCAGTTGCGCTGCCACTACTGTGGTTATAGCATACCGATGTACAAAACCCGTGTAGCCTGCGGAAGTATCGACTTGAAAACCAAAGGCGTAGGCACAGAGCAAATCAGCAAAGAGTTATCAGAACTATTCCCCAACGCTCGCATCGATCGTATGGATCAAGATACCACCAATGGCAAAATATGGCTGTGAGAAAAATACTATCAGATTTTTGAACAGCAAGAAACCCAAATTCTGGTAGGTACTCAAAATGATTACCAAAGGTTTGGACTTTACCAATGTTGGCTTAGTAGGGGTTATGAATGCCGATGCCGCTATCCACTCCCCCGACTATAGGGCTTATGAGCGGAGTTTTCAACTGCTGATGCAAGTATCAGGGCGTGCAGGACGCAGTGCACAACAAGGGCGTGTGCTTATCCAGACCTATAACCCACAGCATCCGGTACTACTACAGGTATTGCGTAGTGACTTCAGAGGGCTCTACCAACACCAAATAGAGGAACGAACTGCCTTTTGGCTATCCGCCGCTAATACAAATGATAAAAAAATCACACTTAGGCATACTGACTTCAACCGCGTAAGCGAAGAGCCGATTGGTTTTGCCAAAGCCTTAAGAGAGAAGATCGTACAAGAAGGTGTAAGCGTATTAGGCCCCGAGTTCCCTGCTATACCGCGCATTCGCAATGAATATATAAAAAGAAATATTAGTAAAAATTGATGCTCAAAAAAAGCCTCCATACGGCAGCTAAAAAGCGCTAATTTTGCGCACAGAAGTATCGCTACAGTCTATAGGTAGTTTTAGAGCGATAAGAACGAATTACTTAGTGTAAGAAGTGAATATTTTTACTAATGATTAATTGCTAATTGTCAATATTTTATTACTTTTGCAAACGTGATGAATATGAAGATTTTAGATACACCCTACGGAATATGCCATTTAAGCGTAGTGCCCGTGCGCTTAGCTCCTGATGAAGGGGCTGAAATGGTAACGCAATTGCTCTTTTGGCGAGTTGCTACAAGTGCTAGAAAAAACACAACAGCTGGAGTTATATACGGCTACTCTTTGACAACACTGAAGGATGGGTAGACAACAACCAAATTACCGAAAATATCGGATAAAGACTACCGCAAGTCGCTAAAAAGAAAGACAAATACGCTCATAAATGAGCTTACAAATCTCCGCCTAAAAGACCGGAGATGACCTTTTTCTGCACATTCCCAAAGGGGCTACCTTCTCACATAACCATCTGTTGCACACTCTCAGTCTACTCAGCGACCATCAAATAAGGGCGTAGTAGCTACTGCTTTAGAGTATCTAAATGTTCCTACCTATCAGGTGGCAAAACACCTTTTGGCATAGACGCTTCTGGATTAGTGCAAATGGTGTTCAAGTTAAACGGCATACATCTACCTCGCACTGCCGACCGACAGGCGCTTTGCGGAAGTGCTATCAGCTTTATAGAAGAGAGTCAAGCTGGCGACTTAGCTTTTTTTGATGATGAAGAAGGCAATATTATACACGTAGGCATATTGTTGGGCGACAATAAAAATCATTCATTCATATGGCAAAGTACGGATAGACCGCTTAGACCACATCGGTATTTTCAACAGCGAACTGCGCAACTATACTCACCAACTCAGAACAATGCGCACAATGACATCTGAAAAACTGACGACTAAAAACTAACAACTAATAATCAAACAAATGAAAATAGCACTTCTTGGTTATGGCAAAATGGGCAAAACTATTGAGCAGATAGCCCTTAAAAGAGGACACGAAATTGTACTCAAAATAGATAACGACCACACTGATTACGACATCACTCAAGCTGATGTTGCCACAGAGTTTAGCACTCCTAACAGCGCTTTTGCTAATATCAGTAACTCTCTGCGCCACCGCGTACCCGTGGTAGCGGGCACTACTGGTTGGTTAGCTCATTATGATGAGGCGGTAGCCCTATGCAAAAACTCACGATACGGCTTTTCTTATACGCTTCTAACTTCAGTGTGGGGGTAAATATTTTCTTTGCTCTTAATCAAACTTTAGCTAAAACTGATGGCCTCCTTAAATGATTACCACATTGGCATAGAGGAAATTCACCATACACAAAAATTAGATGCTCCCAGCGGAACCGCTATCACCCTTGCTGAAGGTATTATAGCCGAGACTGATAAGAGCGCTTGGCAATTGGGCTCTACTGCTGATGAAAAACATTATACCAATAGAAGCCAAACGCATCGGCAATACCCTGGCACTCATATAGTAACTTATAGCAGCGATATAGACACTATAGAGATAAAGCATACTGCCCACAACCGCAATGGTTTTGCCTTAGGTGCTGTAATAGCTGCCGAATGGCTACTCAACAAAAAGGCACTTATTCTATGAAAGATGTTCTAAATCTAAAAATAAATTTAAGCCTAACTGCTTTTCTCAAAAGAAAAAAAGGCATTATCTTTGCAGTGCAAAATAACAACTTACAATTTTTATGTATAAAATCATTTTTTTCGGATATAGATGGTACTCTGCTAAATGGAGACCGCACCTCTCTGAAGCTACCATCAGGCAAGTAAAAAGACTGAAAAAAATACTATTCCTTTCATACTAGTATCCTCTCGGATGCCTGACCAAATGTACCACCTGCAGAAGGATTTAGGTATAGAAGGGTTACTGATTATCGCTTATAACGGAGGGTTGGTGCTCAACGGCGAAAAAGGTACTACATAGCGCAGTCATACCCTCACCCTGTCCTAAAGGAAATTGTTACTATTAATGAAGAAAAAGTTTGGCAGAGAGATACACATCAGCTTTTTATCGCAATAATAAATGGTATGCCCCTCAATACGACCAATGGGCAAAGCGCGAAGAGAACAACACCTTAGTAAGTCCTACGATACGCCCTAACCGAGAGGTATTATCAAGGTGGGAAGCCGAGCAAAAAGGAGCCCATAAATTGATGTTAATGGGTGAAAAAGTCTGATAGAGTCAATGTTTCAGCTATTAAACGAGAAATATGCCTCTGTTATGCAGATATACAGAGCTAAAACACACCTATATAGAGGTTGCTGACATTAGTATTTCTAAACTTACAGGGGTAAAAATTGTATTAGACGAGGTATACCACCTATCATTAAGCGAGACTATAGCTTTCAGCGATAACTATAATGATTTAGAGATGCTCAAAGGGGTAGGTTGTGGGGTAGCTGCAGACAATGCCCGCGATGAGGTAAAAGCTGTAGCCAAATATCTAACAGACCACCATTCTAAAGACAGGGTTGCCTCTTTCTTAGAGAAATTATAGCATAATTCACATTGATAATTCATAATTAATATGATATACATTTACATTTTTAATTGCAGTACAACTGCTAAAACGGACTTTTCTTCTGGAAAGGATATGAAAAAGCAGGCTACAAAGGGTGGCAAGCCTTTGTGCCTTTTTATAATACGGTGATATTTTTTTAAGAATCATCGAACGCCCTTGGTGGTGGGTATTCTTACTCTACCTACCCGTGATAGGCAACATTATGGCAATAGTGATGAACTACGAGTGGCTACACGTATTTGGCTACCGTCAAAAACGCTATACCCTCTTATCAGTTGTTACCCTTGGGCTTTTTACTGCCTACTTGATGTACCAACCAAAAGTAGTATATGTAGGAAAAGACTATGAGGTGATTAAGAAAAATGTCTCACTTGGGTGAGTGCCACCTCTTTGCTGTAGTGGCAGCTTCGGCTATACACACCTACTTCATTCAGCCGTATATGATACCTACCTCATCATTAGAGAAAACTCTATTAGTAGGCGATTTCCTTTTTGTGAGCAAGTTTCACTACGGAGTGCGCATCCCTATGACCCTCTATCCCTACCAATGGTACACGATTCTATACCAATAATAGGCACTAAATCATACCTAAAAGTACCTCAGCTACCTTACCTACGCCTACCTGCTTTTCAAAAAGTAGAGCGCAATGACATCACGGTGTTCAACTGGCCTACCGACACAGTACGATACTTCCGCGACAACTCTAAAAATACACATCGATAAACCTATCGATAAAAATCTAACTACGTAAAACGCACCGTAGCCGTAGCGGGTGATAAACTGCAAATCATAGACGGCGATGTTTGGATAAATGGTAAAAAGAAATCTATCCTGAGGCTAAATTGCAAAGCTCTTATATAGTAGTAACTCAGCCCAATATAGACCTTTTCGCCACAGCTGATGTACCAACAATTTGGTGTAACTGATCCCTTCGGGAATGATAGCTGCTAACACCTATATTTTCACCTCACTCACTGACGAGGTAGCGCAAGCCTTAGCCAAAAGTGCAGGCATAGTATCGGTAACCCGCAATATTAACGACAAAGGCTATAACCCTGCTATATTTCCTCATTCACCTACTTTCCTTGGAATGAAGACAATTATGGCCCTATTACCATACCTGCCAAAGGAGCAAGTGTAGCACTATCAGTAGACAACCTACCACTGTATAAAACGTATTATCAAAGAGTACGAACACAATACTTTGGAAGTAAGAGGAACAGAGATTTATATTAACGGACAAAAAGCGAGTTCATATACCTTTAAGCAGAATTATTACTGGATGATGGGGGACAACCGACACAATTCAGAAGATAGTAGGTTCTGGGGCTTTTGTGCCAGAAGACCACATCGTAGGCAAGCCTGTACTCATCTGGATGAGCCTCGATAAAAACAAAAGTGGATTTAACAAAATTCGTTGGAAACGCCTCTTTACCACTGTGAATGGAGAAGGAGAGCCCGTATCATACAGTTGGGTAGTTTTATTACTCTTAGGCGGATGGGCAGGGCTACAGCTCTTACGAAAGAAAAAGTAAAAGAATAATGACAGAGCAAGTATTATTACACCCTACTTATTTCCTTCAATAGGACAATTTCACCTAATACTCAGCTATCCCTGCGTGTTAGAAGTATCTGACAATTATCAGAAGCAAACGCTTAGAAATAGGGCTTATATCTATGGAGCCAACGGCAAACAAGCCTTAAATCTACCTATTAAACACGTAGGAGGAGAAAATGGTAGGCAGCTATTCAAAGATGTGAAGGTAGAAAAACCATTTCCCTTGGCAACGCCTACATTGGAAGAGTTTAGAAACCGCCTATCGCACTTCGCCTTATTTTGAGTATTACGAAGACGATTTAGTGCGTATCTTTGAGAAACCTTACACCTACTTATTAGATGTAAATATAGACACCATAGAAACCATTTTGGCCTGCTTATTAGTGAATATCAACTTTGATAAAACGAGTACTTACGAAGCACAGCCCGAAGCAGTAAAAAGATTATCGCTACTTAAGTAGTGCTAAGAAAGAGGTTGATGTAACTATGGAGCCCTATCACCAGATATTTTCAGATAAACACGGTTTTATCAAGAATCTATCAGTGTTAGATTTGTATATTTTCACGAAGGCCCTAACACTCTTGATTACTTAAACAATGTAAGTATAGGTACGATAAACTTATAAACAAAGTTGTGTAATTACACGAAATGAAGCGTATAATTACACAACTTTCACATTTTTACAACACAAGATTGCTAACTCAAAAAACACCTATACAAATATGATATTTAAGCACTTACAAAATAAAACAACATTAAAAAATAGTTTGGCACAGTATTTTCAGTACAATAAGTGAAATAGGATGTTGAAAAAGTATTATAAAACAAAAACTTATGAAAAAAACTATATTACTTTTTATTGTAATACTTTTTCAAAAGACTAAAGTTATTATTTCTTTTTGGAGTTAGTAGTAGTATTTATATGCATTGTGAAAAGAGCTCTCTAAGCAATTAGAGAGCTTTTTATTTGTCAATTGGTAATTATTTCGTACTTTTTGCATTGATTCAAAATTATAACGTATGATAGATTACTATAAAACTTTAGAGGTTAGTAAAACAGCTACTCAAGATGAAATCAAAAAGCATATCGGAAGTTAGCACGCAAATATCACCCTGATATGAACCCTAACGATAAGAATGCCGAACAAAAAGTTTAAAAGAAATTAACGAGGCAAACGAAGTACTTTCTAATCCGAAAACCGTGGTAAATATGATAAATATGGTGAACACTGGCAACACGGCGAAGAATACGAAAGAGCCCAACAACAAGCACAAGGTGGGTTTGGAGGCTTTGCACAAGGCGATTTTCAAGAAGGCGACTATTCGGATTTCTTCCGCAATATGTTTGGTGGTCGTGCGGAAGGCTTCGGTCGTGGGTATGGTAGAGCAGCAGGCAAGTTTAAAGGACAAGACATCTATGCCGATATGCAACTTTCTTTGCAAGAAGCCGCAGTTACTCAACAACGTACTTTTTCAGTAAACGGTCAGAATATACGTATTACTGTACCAGCAGGAGTATATGAGGGGCTACAAATAAAAGCTAAAAGGACACGGGCATCAGGGTTATAACGGTGGGCCTAATGGCGATCTATACATTACTTTCCACATAACACCTGATAATCAGTTTGAACGTGATGGAAACGACCTAAAAACTACTGTTAATATCGACCTTTATACAGCTGTGCTCGGTGGCGAAAGTGCTAATTGAAACCCTTAACGGCAAAGTGAAAATGAAAGTAGCTGCCGAAACCCAAAACGGTACTACTGCACGCCTAAAAAGGTAAAGGTATGCCTATCTACAAACAAGAAGGAGCTTTCGGTGACCTATTCGTTAGTTACCACGTCACTCTGCCTCAGAATCTCACCGATAAACAAAAAGGCATTATTCGAACAACTTAAAAATTCATAGTTATGGAAGAAAAGAATATCTAAAGAAGAAATAATCCGTTTGTACAATATAGAAATCTCATTTTTAACGACCTCGTATCAAGCGGACTTATACAAACAGAGGTAATTGATAACACTACCTATCTGCACTACGACCAGCTTTCGCTTTCGAACGCTTTTACTAACTGGCATTACGACTTAGAGGTAAATATGGCTGGCCTCGAAATTATTCATCATCTACTCCAACAGATAGAAGCACTTAAATATTAAATAATAAGGGGTGAATTGTTATTCACCCCTTATTATTTTATTATTACAATTTAAAAAGAGTTTCTGCATTTTCGCGAGTTTTATCGGCTACTGCTTTAAGGGGACTCCTTTGTAGTGTGCTATAGTTTGTGCTACATATGGTAAAAAAAGCGGGCTCATTACGCCTTTGTTGATGATACGACAACTGACGCGTTGGTACATTCTTAGGCATCATAAAAGGTGCATCCGTCTCTATAAGCATACGATCTAAAGGTACACTAACGTACTACTTCTTCTAAAGCTGCAAATCTGCGCATATCGGTTATAGCACCGGTAAAACCTATGTAATACCCCATTTCTAAATAAGTTTTTGCTCTCTTTAATTGTCCCGTAAAGCAATGCACTACCCCTTCAGGCAATGAAGAATGTTCTTTAAGTATAGCTATGAAACGATCGAAAGCAGCTCGTTCGTGAAGAAAGAGCGGTTTTTGCACCTCTTCAGCTAATGACAATTGTGCGTGAAAACAGCTTTCTTGCACTAGACGAGGCGAAAAATCGCGGTCGAAGTCTAAACCACACTCGCCTACCGCTACTACCTTTTTCTCTTTGAGCAATGCTGCTAATATCTTAATACTCTCAGCGTTCATCGTCTTAGCATCGTGAGGATGAATACCCGCAGTAGCAAATAACGTTTCAGGGTATTCTTCAGCTAAAGCCAAAGCCTCCTTACTGCTTCGCACACTTGTTCCTGTGAGTAGTATCTGCTCTACCCCTGCACTTATTGCCCTATCTATTACTTCATCATACTCACCTGCAAACTGCTTATTAGTGAGATTGATACCTATATCTATATACATTTCTTTTTAATTAATTACGAGTTGTTAATTGCAAAATGAGGGCAGCCTATGGCATAGCTTAGGATATCACCCCACGAAAAGTGATTGCCTAATATAATATACCCTAAACTTCCTTTAGTAAATCCTAAATAAGTGGCTACTCCAAAAATATTGTAATACTTCTACTAATACCGCAAAAGAAAAATACTCCCTATCAGCTTGCTCTTGTTTCTGACTTTTACTACTGAAAGCACTAAGCAATACAATAATATCACCACTAATACATCGCCTATATAGCCCCTTATAAAACCTATGCGACTGAATACCGTAGCGATAAGAAATTCTATGCCCTAATAAGGCTAATGCCCATAGTATATTTCTGTTAAATTTTACTCTCATTTTAAATGTTAGTCGTTGTTAGGAAACGCATACCCCATTCCTCTGTAATTATCAAAGGTTGCCCCTGCAGGTATGGGCATATTTAAACCTCCGTAAGCTGACCAGTCCCAGAGGAAGGTCTCATCATCGGTTACTTGCTTGCATAAGCTTCTTTCTTCTTTCCATTCAAAGGTAGATAAAATAACAAGTCACTATGTGCTGGCTGTAGGTGCCATAGCTTATCGACTACCTCGCGTGGAGTAAGAGCTCGCTGCCAAAATCGCACTTCTCTGATAAGTTGCTTGCTACCGGCTATCGTCAGTTGGTTGAGAGACAAAGTCTCGCCCTTTATCTGCTCTTGAGCAAGTAGTTCACCATGACATATACCCTAAGCGTATGGCTGTCATAGCTCACTGAAAGAGCATACCATTTGTTAGCCGCTGCCTGCAAACGCTCTTTAGAAACAGTCAGTGTTCTTTCTGCCCACTTTACTTGTAATTGTTGTGCCATAAAGCCTACTGATAATGTGTTGTTAATAGTTATCAGAGGTGTATTATCGGCTATAGTAGGCAGATTTACCGTAAATTCTAACGTCCAGCGGGGGAGCTTTTCTCTAAGTAACCCTGATTTAGTAGCAGCTGTAGTGCCCATACGCAGTACTTTAGCCCTTACCTCTTGACGGACAATAAGCAAGAGCCGATCTTGTCCGTTTAACACTGGTAGGTTCTTACTGCCTAACAGCTGTAGAGGTAGCGCATATACCTCATTCTCATCGGCAAAAAGTAAGTCCTTCAAGCGTTAGATTGATAGCTGATTCGCGGTCGTTGTGGTCGAATATCACATTATCATCTATTTTGTAGGTCGTTTTTAGGCAACAACTTATAGGCAGTGCCGTATTGTGCATTATAGTCGGTGAGAGCCTGAGCATCGCCAACTACTATGGTAGCTGCTGTTATCTCTTCTGAAAGCTGCAACAACTTAGCTTTTAGCACCTTTATTTCATTTTCTTGGGAAGGTATCACATAGACCTCGCGAGTGCTACTACCGTCTAAGTACAATGCTTGACGTGTAGGAGGTGCCGGAGTGGCATCATCTCCTTCATTTTGGCAAGCCCCTAAAGTAGCTGCCAAAGCGATATATATAAATACTTTTTTTCATAACACTTAGAATTGAAAAATTAACCTTTAGTCCGTAACTCCTTACACTAGGCAACATAAATAGGTCGTAGCCAGCCTCATATGTGCCCGTACCTGATACTAACTCAGGGTCGAAAGGAGCTTTTGTTATGAGAGCATCAGTACATTGTCAGCTATGAGTGACAGGCTAAAGTCACTAAAGCCTTTTATCATAGAAATCTTATTAAAATGGTACGTAAGTGCTAAGCGTTGCAGGCGTAAGTTAGTAGCCTCATACACATACTTTTCAGTAGGTTTGTGTTGAAAATAATAAGGTGCAGGAATACCTAAAAAGATCGTTTTTCGGTATCGCGTGCTGCAGCCGAAGCTTGTGAAACCCCATAACGGTCTAAATAGCGCTCGGTATCTGATAACACTTCACCCCCTAAACGCGCTTTTATCCAGAAATCAAAATCCCAATTTTTGTAAGTCATAGCTCCTTTTAACCCAAAAAGCCAATCGGGATTGGTACTTCCTAAAGCGTTTGCCATTGGTATCGTACAAATCGCCTATCTGGTCGCCCTCACGCAGTCTGAAATAGTCATTCAGTATTTGTTCTGTACCTAATTGCGTTATCTTGTTGCGGTTGGCAGTTGCATTGAGAGCCAATCTATATCTGAAAAAGGCTAGAGTTATTTCTATAGATAGCTGATAACTCTACACCTTGGTTTTCTACTTCGCCTGCCTGCGCCCATTGGTAGGTATATACTGAACCATACGGCATAGCTGTTGGCACTAACTGATTGCTGGTGAGAGTGCGGTACACAGCAGCATTTAGCCCTACCTGATCATTCAACCAACTCGTACTAATACTCTGCTTCGTAAGAGCGGGTGCGCTCGGCCTGTAGTTTTCGGGAGAAAGATGCGTTCATTCCAACCTTTATAGCGCAGAGGTGCTGCTACTTCAGTGTAAAATGCCCATACTTTAGCATTTAGCAAATACTTAATATCTAAGTCGAACATTTTGAGCAAGCTGGTAGACAAGCCTACTGATGGACTTATAATGGCTTTGCTACTAGCATAAGGGTGAGATAATGAGAAATCAGCTCGCCCTGAAGCGGTTAGCTGTATATATTTCCACCAGACTTCAGCCAAAAGAAAAGGCGGCCCCATTCTTCTGCTGATAATCGAGGTGGTTAGGGAGTGCCCTCAGCTGTGAAGGAGTTATATTTGCTAGATTAAACTTATTAGGAGAAAGCAAATTGCCTCCATACCCCTCTCTGTTTTGTGCCGTAGCCTGATAGATAGCCCCTGCATAGGTAGTGAACTGTAAATGTCCGTATATCGTGCTTACGTATTTGAGTATGGCATCGGCATATTGCTGTTGGGTACTCTCTCTCTCTAAGGCATAATAACCATTTTCGCCTGCATAAGCTGGTAAGAGTAGAAGCATAACGCCTGTCCTCGCGCTTATAGTAGCTATTATCTAAGCTGAAGCGTGTAGTGAGACTGAATCTGTTACTGATATTAAAAACAGTTTTGCTCGACAAAAAATAGCGATCTTTGCTCTCAGGACGCACATTACGATAGGCTACCCAATAGGGGTTTTGTATATTCTCGCCCATATCGGCAGGGCGTATCAGCTGTGCCTGACCCTGCATACCAATACTGTTTAGCATAGCCTAAATCGGGGTCATAACGCTCGAAATAACGCTCTTGGGCAAAGTTTTCGCCTCTAGGGTAAAGATAGAGCCCTGCAATAGGATTGGAAGCGATGCCGTGCCCCACTTGGTTGCGCTGAAACTGGTGGGTATACCCCCCTGTGAGGTCTAACACTATATCTTCATTAAGCAACTCGTTAACGTTGCGCACCCATATATTATAGCGGTTGTATGCCGTATTGGGTACTACCCTTAGTCTGCAATGACCCCACCGAAGCATAAGTACGGTTAGTGCTACTACCACCTGATAAATTGACTGCCGTCATAGCCTGATAGCCTGTTCGGAAGAAATCTTTAGCATTGAAAGACGAAGGGGTACTGAGCTTGCGCCCCCATGAGGTGTATTGCCCTGCCTCATTGCCATAAGTGTTTTGCATTTGAGGGCAAATCATACGCATTTTCAAACTGAAGAGAAGATGATAAACGCACTCTAATATCTCGGTTTTGAGGTTTTTGGGTTTGTATAAGCACCACTCCGTTAGCAGCCGATGCACCATAGAGTGCTGAAGCTGAAGCACCCATAAGTACCCGCACCTCTTTTTATGTCTTCTGGATTGAGATCTCGAAGGCTGGTCGTATGGCACTCCGTCTATCACGTAGAGCACATTATTATCTGAAAACAACGAACGCATGCCGCGCATCGTCACTCTACGTTCGCCCACTCCTAAGGCAGTGCGCTGTACATTGAGTCCAGCGACCATTCCGTCTAAAGAGCTTAGGGCATTATCGCTTTGCCCTTGACTGATGTACTCTGAGTGAAAGCCTCTATTTTATAAGGTATATTACTAGTTTTTCTATACCTAATGCTATCATTTTTTCCTCAGGAGGTGCTGGATAAAAACATATTTCCTCTTCTGGTAGCACTACATTCATCGTAATTTCAGCAGCATTGATTTTAGGCACTAGTTTACTCACACTTCGGAAGCCTATCGTACTGAAAATCTAAGGTACTACCTGCAAGCACTTTTAGCTGGTACTCACCATCTACATCAGTAATTACTCCTTTTGCAGAGGCAGTGCCTCTTACTACTACCGATACCCCCATTAAAGGCGTACCGTCAGGCTCTTTAACTACTCCGCTAACAGTTTTAAGTTGCGCGTGCGCCACCCCTGAAAGCCATAGCAAACAAAATATTAACCATCGTACTTTATTTTTCATAATCTTAGCATTTTTAAGTACACGCTACAAATGTACAAAAATTTTTTCCGAATAAACAAGAAAAAGAAAAATATGATCATAAATATTTAGTTCAAACACACAATTCGAGCCTTGAGCGAGAGGATAAGCGAAGGATGAGCAAAAGGATGAGCAAAGGATGAGCAAAAGAATAAAAAGTAAATTTTAGGCTCTTGTATTTCGTATTTCGTATTTATTTATTATCTTTTCCCCACTTTTAAAAATAGAATAAAATGTTTGATAATTTTAAGCGATAAATTAGAGAAAGCCCTACATAACCTCAAAAGGGCACGGTAAAAATTACCGAAATTAACGTAGCCGAAACCCTTAAAGAGGTTCGTCGCGCATTGTTAGACGCCGACGTAAACTATAAAATAGCTAAAAGATTTTACCAATACCGTAAAAAGAAAAAGCTATCGGACAGCAGGTGCTCACTACCCTACAACCTGGTCAGTTGATGGTGAAAAATCGTAAAAGATGAACTTACCCAACTGATGGGAGGTGATGCCGCTGGGGTAAATCTGTCGGGTAATCCTACCGTGATATTAATGTCGGGGTTGCAAGGTTCGGGTAAGACTACTTTCTCTGGAAAATTGGCTAACTATCTGAAAAGCAAAAGAACAAAAAGCCCCTCTTAGTGGCTTGCGACGTGTACCGCCCTGCGGCGATAGACCAACTACACATAGTGGGCGAGCAGGTAGAGCGTACCGGTATTTTTCGAGACAAAAGGCAATAACAATCCTGTAGATATCGCTCTGAAAGGTTTGGCTTACGCTAAAGAAAAATCATCTGAACGTGGTGATTGTCGATACGGCAGGTCGTTTGGCCGTTGATGAGCAGATGATGAACGAAATATCAAACATTCACCAAGCTATCAAACCTCACGAAACACTCTTCGTAGTAGATGCGATGACAGGGCAAGACGCGGTAAACACGGCCAAAGCCTTTAACGATGTACTTAACTTGACGGGTTATCCTTACGAGAAATTGAGATGGTGATACTCGTGGAGGGCTGCTATCACCATCAAATCAGTAGTAAATAAACCCTATCAAGTTCGTTGGTACGGGCGAGAAAATGGATGCTATAGATGTGTTCTACCCTGACCGTATGGCTGACCGTATCCTCGGTATGGGCGACGTGGTTTCGCTCGTAGAACGCGCTCAAGAGCAATTTGACGAAGAACAAGCTCGCAAACTACAGAAAAATTGCTAAAAACCAATTTGGCTTTGACGACTTCCTTGAACAAATACAGCAAATAAAGCGTATGGGTAGTATGAAAGACCTACTCGGTATGCTACCAGGGGTGGGCAAAGCGGTAAAAGACCTCGATATAAAAGACGATGCCTTTAAGCATATAGAGGCTATTATTCACTCAATGACTCCTAAAGAGCGTAGCAACCCTGCTATTATAGATATGAGCAGGAAAAACGCATCGCTAAAGGTAGTGGTCGTGAGCTTCAGGAGGTGAACCAACTGATGAAGCAGTTTGAGCAAATGAGCAAGATGATGAAGATGATGCAAGGCGGCGGCGGTAGAAAAATGATGCAAATGATGCAGGGAATGAGATAAAACCTAATGATAAAAATTACTATTTATGAAAAAGTTTATAGAAACCGTAGTAAAGAACAAGGAGGTGTTCTACTTAGAGGTAGACGAATCGTTCGCTATGTGTAGCTCAGTATCTTTTTATATAGAAGAGACTAACGAAGCTATTCCGGTAGCCCTCTTTTTTTGAGGACAAAGACGCTGCTTTGGCTTGCAAAAACTGAAGATTGGAAAAGACGGCATACTGCAATCAGCTACCTTAGAAGAATTTATCGAAATTTGCTTTGGTATGCAGGTAGAGACAATGGCTGTGGGAATAGGCTTTAAAGCTGACCTATCAGGGCGGTGAAGAATATATCCCTACAGAAATTGTGAAAGCTCTTATAGATGAAATAGAAAGAACAAAAACCTCTACTACTTTTTAGCGATTCTTTTGAGTCTTTAGCACAAGTAAAAAGAGGCTTTGCAAATGATAGGGGAACAATAACATTAACGACTAAATACTATAATAAAAATGACTATTTTAGACGGAAAAAGACCTCAGAAGCACTTAAACAAGAAATTGCTGAAGAAGTAAAACAGCTGAAAGCAGCTGGCAAGAAAGTACCTCACTTAGCCGCTGTGATTAGTAGGCGACAACGGCGCGAGTATTACTACGTAAACAGCAAGGTAAAAGCCTGCGAACAGGTTGGCTTTGCTTCTACCCTTGTTAAACTGCCTGCTGACATAACAGAGGAAGGCGCTCTTAAAAGAAATAGACAAACTCAACGCTAATGCTGATATTGATGGTTATATAGTGCAATTGCCACTGCCTAAGCATATCGATGAGCAGAAAATACTTTTAGCTGTAGACCCTAAGAAAGATGTAGATGGGTTTCACCCTGCTAACTTTGGTAGAATAGCCCTTGATATGGAGGCATTTATACCTGCAACTCCGTTTGGAATTATGGAACTCCTGAAGCCTATGAAGTGCCTACCAAAGGCAAGCACGTAGGGTAGTAGGAGCGTTCGCATATAGTGGGTAGACCTATCAGTATTTTGCTCAGCCAGAAAGGCGCCCAAGGCAATGCTACTGTTACTCTAACTCACAGTCACACTCCTAATCTTGCTGACTTTACTCGCCAAGCTGACATAATAGTAATGGCGTTAGGAATACCAGAGTTCCTCAAAAGGCGATATATGGTAAAAGAAGGGGTAACCGTGATGATGTAGGTATTACACGTCTGCAAGACGATAATGCCCCTGAAGGATACCGTATTGTAGGCGATGTGGCTTTTGATGAAGTGAAAAATAAAGCTAACTGCACTCACCCCTGTACCTGGTGGGGTAGGCCCTATGACGATAGCTATGCTACTGAAAAACACACTGTTGGCTTGTAAGTGGAGAGAGTCGTTAGTAAATTGCTAATCATCAATTGCTAATTGATAATTATTTTGTATCTTTGCGCCACAAGACAACACTTTACCACCTGAAAATAAAAATTCATTATATATATGAGATTGTAGCAGGAAACTGGAAAATGAATAATGATGTAAACAAATCATTAGCCCTTATTTCAGACCTATTGAAAAAGTACCTCAAACTGATGCAGAGGTGATGATTGCCCCTACTTTTTGTAAACCTTATCCCTTCAGTAGAAGCTGCTAAAAGGTGAAAGTGCATAGAAGTTATCGCTCAGAATATGCACTTCGCTGAAAACGGAGCTTATACAGGCGAAATATCTGCTGAAATGCTAAATGCTATCGGGAGTGAAAACTACTATTTTAGGTCACTCTGAACGCCGTGCCTATTTTCAACGAAACAGACGAAAGTCTTGCTAAAAAGTAGATACCGCCCTAAAACACAATATGCGTGTAGTATTCTGTATAGGGTGAAGAGCTTGCAGAACGCAAAGCAAATAAACATTTTTGATGTAGTAGGTGGCAAATAAAGAATGGTTTATTCCACCTACCAGCTGAGGCTTGGCAGCATATCGTATTGGCCTACGAACCTGTTTGGGCTATCGGTACATGGCGAAACTGCAAGTCCTGAGCAAGCACAAGAAATCCACCATTTTATCCGCAAAACCATTGCTGATAAATACGGCAAAAACGTAGCTGATAGCGTGTCTATCTTATATGGTGGCAGCGTAAAACCTGATAACGCTAAAGAAATCTTTGCTAAAGAAGATGTAGACGGCGGACTTATCGGAGGGGCAGCTCTTAAAGCTGATGATTTCATCAGTATCATCAAAAGTATTTAAGTTATTATTATGCAGAAGAGACTGCCCAAAAACCTTTCGGGCAGCCTCTTCTTTTTACACTCCAACAAAAATGTTACAAAAACGATATATTTCTACGCGTACTAAATGGCGAAAGCACTGAACGCCCTCCTGTGTGGATGATGCGTCAGGCAGGGTAGATATTTGCCTGAATTTAGAGCTTTACGCGATAAATACGACTTCTTTACACGCTGCAAAACTCCTGAATTAGCAGCCGAAATAACAGTACAACCAGTTGATATTGTAGGCGTAGATGCTGCTATATTATTCTCAGACATCTTAGTCGTACCTCAAGCGATGAATATTGAGGTAGAAAATGAAAAAAAGGCGTAGGCCCTTGGTTACCTAATCCTGTACGCACTGCCAAAGATGTGGCTCAAGTGATTGTACCTAACATTGAAGAAACATTGGGCTATGTGCTTGAGGCAGTAAAGCTTACCAAACAGCGACTTAACAATCGTGTGCCTCTGATTGGTTTTGCAGGGTCTCCTTTCACTATCTTCTGTTATGCTGTACAAGGCTCTGGCTCTCGCGATTTTGCTACGGCTAAAGAGCTTTGCTTTACCGATGCTGCAACCGCACGTCAGTTGCTACAGAAAATAACTGATACTACTATATTATATCTAAAAGAAAAGGTGAAAGCAGGGGTAGATGCTGTGCAGATATTCGATAGTTGAGGGGCGTACTTCGCCTGAAGATTATCGTACCTTCTCTTGGCAATATATTAATCAGATAGTTGAAGCCCTAGCGCCGCTAACTAAAGTAATGTGTATTTGGCAAAGGCTGCTGGTTTGCATTGCCTGAAAGATAGCTGCCTCTAAAGCTTCTGCTTTGAGGTATTGACTGGACGTGCAGCCCTGAAAAAGCAAGAGAACTAACTGGAGGAAAGATAGCGCTACAAGGTAACTCTTGACCCTTCTCGCCTACTCTCTTCGCCTGCCTGATATTAAGAAAAAAGTAAAAAGAAATGATTGATGCTTTCGGAAAAGATAAGTACATAGCTAATTTAGACACGGTATTCTACCTAATGTACCGGTAGAAAAATGCTATTGCCTTTGTGGAAGCTGTAAAAAGAATATCGTTAAGAAAAAGATTATGAAGTTAAAACACGCTACTCTTATTATCTTATTAGTGCTCCTCATTGACCAATGGAGCAAAATATACATTAAAACACACTTCATTCTTGATGAAGCGGTAACGTTTTAGTTGGTTTAAAATCTGCTTTGTTGAGAATGACGGGCTGCTTGGGGTACTGAATACCAGGTAAATACGGCAAACTTATACTGACGCTCTTTCGTATTGTTGCTGTTATAGGTATTGGCTATTGGTTGGTTTCTGCCATAAAGAAAAACAACCTAAGATGCTTCATTATCTCTATCTCTAATCTTAGCAGGAGCGTTGGGTAACATCATTGATTCGGTATTTTATGGAGTTATTTTTCGACCATAGCTATGGCAATATAGCTACACTTTTCTCACCCAATCCTTATGGTACTTTACTGCACGGAAAGGTAGTAGATATGTTCTATTTTCCGATTATTGACACTATACTTCCATGATTGGCTGCCTATTTGGGGCGGTAAGCGTTTTTAGATTCTTTGAGCCTATATTTAACGTAGCTGATTCTGCTATTTGTATAGCTGTAGATGATGATTGTTTTCCATAAGAAGATATTCAAAAACTAAAAAGATACCAATCCTTAAAAGTAAAAAGAGCTGCCCTTGTGGAGCAGCTCTTTTATTTTTATCGAGTTATAAGGTGTTTCTTTATATCTTTCCAATGGTATTTCTTAGCATAAATATAAAGCATTAAAGGAAAACAGATTAATAATGGCACCCATACAGTAAAAACCTAACGTAGGTTCTGATACATCGCGTAATAAAGAAGGCACTGGAATACTGTCCAATCTGAGGTAACTAAAAGTGCTGTAAAAGATTGTTAGCTGTATGAAAGCCAAGCGCTAACTCTATGCCATCATCCATTAGGTGGTAATTCCTAAGAAGAACCCCTGCACCTATATAGTAAATAAGAAGCATATAACCTAATTTCTCTACCTCTGGATTAGCAAGGTGCATCAGTCCGAAAGTAACTGAAGTAAATACTAATGGTAGCCACGCATTGCGCACTGTAAGTCCCACTGCCTGCATTAAGTAAGCCCTGAAAAAGACCTCTTCAAAGCCTGTTTGCAGAGGCATCATAAGAACTACTATCACCAATAACTTCAGAAAAGGTATCCACTGAAAATTCCACACATACATTTCGGGGTGTATGGCGTAATCTATCAACGTTACTCCTACTGTTACCACTCCCCATAAAGTAAAAAGCAAACCAAAAACGCTTCCAATCTATCTTAGGACGAGCTGTAATTAGAGCAGTTAATGGCTGTCTATGTACGTACTTAACCCATAAGAGCAACACTGCTAAGAATACTGCAAAAATTAACAAATTCTCAGCAAGGTACACTAGTTCGCCTTTAGAGGCAATTTCTGCTTTGATAAGAGGTGAGGTATCAAACTAGTAGCGACACTCAAAAAGTTCAACCCTGCAAATGCAAAAGAACAGGGTTGGAACTATAATATAAAGCCATTTAGGGCTTAATAATAATTTTTGCGTTATTGAGATACATTTTTACTGCGTTATAACACCAATTTCTCCGTAAGATACAATGCTCGAATTATCTACAGTTTTTAGTAGCTATTAACCTAATATAGCGTGCTTTTTCTTTAGAAGAAAAATACAATACGCTGCTCTATAGGGTTATTCTTTATATTGCCAAACTCACCTTCTGATACTTTCTTCCAATGCACGTTATCAGTACTCACTTCAAACACATAATGATCTGATAGTACCCTCAGCCCATTCTATCTTGTGATGGCAGGTAAGTAAAAGCCACTCAACGACAAGGTTTCACCCAAATCTATAGTAATAGCAGGAGTAGCGTTTTCTTTCTTCTGATAACCCCAAGTAGTGGTGCTTTCGTCTATTATTCTGTCAGTATTTTTACCTCTTTAGCACTGGTAGCTATTACTTTCCATAGACCTTTAGCTACCTCTATAGAGTGAGAAAGCTACCTCACTGTATTGGTTTCTACCGCGGTCGAAGGCAACTACTTTAAGGGGTTGTAGGCTTAGCAAGCGCGAAAGGAGAGCCATAACGCATTGATTTTTCGGTAGGAGTTGAACCATCAAGAGTATAGTAAATCTCAGTAGCTTTATCTGCTGCCTTCATATTAATATAGCTCATCCTTAGTACGCGTTTACCATAGGTGTAACTAACAACTGAGGAGCATTATAAATCCCTTATATTACTAATAAGAGGAGCTGCTTTAGCGTCTAATATAGTAAAGCGAAATTTAGTAGCAGTCACTGGCTCAAAACGCAAGATGCGTTTATAACCAATAGTAGTTTGTGCATCTATAGGCTGCCACTGTCCGTCTTTTTCGTATTCTATCTTAAAATTCTTAACACGTTGTCCCTAAAGCTATATATTCTTGTGCTAAAAATCTATTGAAAGTAGTAGGCTTGCTAAAAAGTGAATTCTAGTGAAGCATTGGTTACCCATCTTCCCTAGCCCAATAAGTATTTTTATTACTGTCACAGCGTTTGCTGCACTAAAAAGACTTGCGTTCATTACTAGCTTTTACAGTAGCTTGACCTACTAAGTTATTAGCAAAGTCTGCTTCTATCACTTTTTGAGCTCCATCAATCTCTTGATATCATTCTCGTGTACCAAACCGCGTCTATCTACTGGTAAGTTAAGCAAAAAGTTGTATCCTCTTCCTACTGAAGCGTAGTAAATATCTACCATTTTCTCAAGCGGACGTACTTGGTGGTCTTCGCGTGCGTGATAGTACCAACCTGGTCTGATAGATACATCTGCCTCAGCAGGTATCCAATTCACACCATTCTCATCACCTTCGCCTGAAGTGTTGAAAGCGAGGGCCTCCTTCTAAAGTAGGATTAGAGGTAAATGGATTCCAATTAGTAGTAGTACCATAACCTTTTTCATTACCTATCCAACGTGTATCTGGACCTTCATCGCCAAAAGATAGTAGCTTGAGGGCTGTAACTGCGCACTATGGCATAGGTTTTTATCCCATTGGTAATAAGTCTTAGCATCTATTTTTCTGTTTTCATTAGCACCTCCGTAGTAAACAGCACCTCCATTAGCGCCATCAAACCACACTTCATATATTTCGCCATAATTAGTAAAGCAACTCTCTCAGTTGATTATGAAAGTAGCTAACGTATACCGGACGAGCATACTCTGCGTGATTTCTATCCCAAGGAGATAAATAAACCCCAAATTTTAGCCCTGCCTTGTGACACGCTTCTGATAAATCTTTCACAAGGTCGCCTTTCCCATTTTTCCAAGGAGAGTTTTTACTGAATGTTCTGTGTATTTTGAAGGCTACAAACAGAACCTATCGTGGTGCTGCAGTTAGTGATAACACCTTTTCATTCCGGCTTCTTTTATCACTTTCACCCATTGATTTACATCTAATTCAGTAGGGTTAAACAGGGCTGGGTCTTCCCTCCTGTACCCCACTCCATATCAGTAAAAAGTATTCATATTGAAGTGAATAAAAGCGTAGTATTCCAAATCTTGCCACGCTAATTGGCGCGAGCTGTAGGAATAGGATTTACTGCCTGAGGGTAGAAACTTTTTGTGTAGTTTTGCAGGCAAACAAACTTAGCGCAGAGGCTAATAGTATAATTTTCTTCCCATATTTATGGTTATTAAACTTCTTAATTAAGAGATAGTTGTATAAGAGCGACAAAGGTAGTATTTTATTTTTAATCTTACAAATAATTTTTATTTCTCTTCTACCAATATATTTCCCTCTGAATAGTTTTCGAGAATTATTAATAAAAATATTCATACTATCCTTAGCACTCTCGGTAAGGTCTTTAAAATTATTTTGTTCATATTCTTTACATAGGGTGAGTATCTCAGATACTTACCATTAGTTTTTCGTCCCTATTTACCCATACTAAATGATAACCTTTTATCTACTATTCTGGTAGTATGAGCATCTTTTAATAAAGTGAGCGATACCATTGCCTCCATCTGAAGGACTTTTTGCGCTGATTCGACACAAAATTGCCTAACGAATAGACAACAAATTGCTCTTTATGAAGTCCCTGTTTGGGCAGAGTAGTACATTGGCTGCAGCACGTGGGGTGTCCGCCTATAATAATATCTACCCCATTGTCAAACAAAAATTTTGCATACAGCCTCTCTTGTTGTGTATTTTGGTGTTGCGTATTCTATCCCCAATGAATTACGACAATCAACTTATCCAAAGACCCTCTTTTTAGCTTGTCTCATCTTCTTTCATTTGGGGTAGGTTGATACGATTCACTATGGTAGAGCTCTGCACAGGCAAGCCGTTAGTACCGTAAGTGTAGTTTAGTATTCCTACTGTGATACCATATATTTTTAGAGAGCACCAACAGGCTATGCTTATCAAACGCTGCTTTTATCTCTAAAAGTGCCGGTATGAGCTATTTTTAGCGAGTCGAGTACATCTAAGGTCTCTGATAATTTCCTTTTACCTCTATCGCAGGTGTGATCGTTAGCCGTCACCAGCACATCTATTCCGCTATTTTGGCAAGCTACCGCCAAGGCATCAGGCGATGAAAACTGCGGATACCCTTTGTAGGGGCTTGCTCCCAAAAGTAACCTCCTAAAATTAGCTATCGCAAAGTTCTGCTTCAGCAAATTTGTGCTTTATTTTCGCAAATACTGGGTTCATAATCGTATTGCTTAGTCTTAGCATCATAAGCCCCCTCTACCTGAGGTCCGTAGCCCCATCACATCTGCCCATAAAGAGCAAAAGAAAGTTATCACTGGCTTCTTGTGCTGTCAAAAAGCAGGAAAAATAAGTATTATAAGTAGTAATCGTATCATTTGAAGCCTATTTTTAGATTGTTTGTTATCTGCTTTTAGTTCTTTAGAGTCTATATTGGTCAATTCAGCTAACGAATAAGGCCTTTCTACTACTAAATCTCTATCGGTTGATTGCAAATACTTATTGCATTTCTCACGGTCAGTCCTTTAAAATTTATATTCAGCTATAAGCCTACCCTTTCTGAGCAAGGCAGCATCTATTTTTCGAAATATCTGAGTTAAAAGTACAGATTAGCTGACATTCAAGCACATCCGAAAGCTATTCCATCAGCTATATTGAGTATAGACGATACCACATCTGTATTGCTATTAAAGGAGGTACGCTCAGCTATGTAGTTCTCACAATCTTCAAGTACTAATACTGAATTTTTGTTCTCAATAAGCAAGCCTATAAAAGCAGGGTCAGTAAGAGAGGCTATCATCGAGGTAGGCACAAAAATAAATTTCTTATTGGGTATCTGACTCGTAAGCCATTTGATGTAATTGGTTTTACCCGAACCTGCAATACCGTGAAAGAGCACCACCCCTTATCTTCATTAGTAAGAGCATTCTTTACGTGGTGATGTACCTCTGCGAAATCATCGTTGTACATTGTCTCAAAATCAATGCGATAAGGCTTAATAGTATGTGTTTTAATGTCTATACCGCGCGCCGTTTTCAACAGTATAGATACTTTTGATTCTTTTGAAACGTATTTTTCTATATAATCCTCAAATAGTTTATTGAGATTTTCTTTCGTCTTAGGATTGGTATTTTCGCAATACACCGAACTGACTTCTATAAAAGCCCATCTTCAAAAATCTGACTGTCGTACTCATTCGATAAATTCTTGTCTATCAACAAAAAAACCTCTAAAGTAGGGTGAAAATAACACTCTTCCGATTCGTAAAGCTCATTTTGCTTAGAGGCGTATTCAAAAGTGTAATAATCAGTACATTTAATAAAGTGTTTTAGCTTATCTCTGTGTATCACAAGGTCATCACCCAAAAATAAATACGTGCCATCAGGTCGTCTAATAGTCCGCGATAAGGATTCGTAAAAGTGAGCAGTTTGTACTTTGTCATACAGCTCTATATGGTCATCGCTATTTACCTGTAGCACATTCACAGGGTGATAATATTTTGATTCTTTTTATCTTCATAGTAAATTAAAAATAGGGTTAATTGTCTTCTTTGTATCATTTTATAAAGTTCCTCTTCGTTGGCAAATCTCACAAAAATTGCCATTCTTAAAGTACGATATATGTCCTGTTTCTTCTGATACTACCAAGGCAGTAGCATCTGTTTTTCGGTGATAGATACTGCAGCACGGTGGCGCAAACCGTAGTGTTTGGGCAACGTATCTCGGCTGCTACAGGCAGAATAACCCGCGTAGCCACAATAGTATGCCCCTTATAACGATAGCCCCTGTCGTGCAGCGGACTGTTTTTATAAAATATACTCTCAATAATAGGCCCCGATAGCTCTAAGTTCATCTTGTCGCCTGTAGCTATCACAAAGTCTAAAGGCACACTGCGCTCTATCACTATCAATGCTCCTGTATGGGTTGTGCCGAGTTTATGGCATACGCTTACCAAAACCTTCTACATTTAGCAGACTTTCTTTCTGTTTGAAAAAGTGAAAATATGCGGTGCAGCTTATTGCAGCGCCGTGATATTAGTAGACCCTATAGTCAGCAAAAGCGGCGGATTTCCTGCTGAAATACCACTATCAGCGCAAATACCCCCACTCCCTATAAACTGCCCTAATATACTGCTAAGCAATTGCATCTGTAAGGCCTCCAGTGATTTTCCACAATAGGTAAATCATCACAATACCCATAAAAATATTGATAGCTACCGTACCTCTAATAAGTCGGTATACATAGTACAGAAAAAGCTGCAAATAGCAGTATATCTATCGCATCGGCAATAGTAAAGTCTAAAAATATCAAATAGTTTCATCGTATCTTACTGATAATTTTCTACGCACTCTTTGGCTTCCTTCACATCGTGTACGCGTATGATGTGCGCCCCTTTTAGTAGGGCTATCGTATTAGCTATAGTGGTAGCGTTTTAAGGCTCCCTGCAGGGTCTGTATCAAGTAGTTTGTACAACATCGATTTGCGCGAAAAGTCCTACTAATAAGGGAGCTTTCAGTATCTGAAAACGCTCTAAATGCTTCAGTATTTCATAATTCTGGTCTAAGGTTTTTCGAGAAACCAAACCCCACATCTATTATCACATCGTTAATGCCCATTTCCATCATAGCAGTCTTGCGCTCCGAAAAATAATAAAAGCATATCGGTAACGATATAATTGTAATCCGTGTGCTGTTGCATTGTCTGGGGCGTACCTCTCATATGCATCGCCATATAGGGCACTTGCGCTTCAGCCACTACTTTCAGCATCTGAGGGTCTAATCCACCTGCCGATATATCGTTGATAATAGCCGCGCCTTCAGCAACGGCTTGACGAGCTACCTCGCTTCGGAAAGTGTCTACCGAAATCAGCATATCAGGGAAAGCTTTTTATTAGCTGACGCACTACAGGTATCACACGTGCTAACCTTCTTCTTCCGATACCTCAGCCGCATTAGGGGCGTGTACTATACCCTCCTACATCTATAAAGTCAGCCCCTGAATAAGCATCTCCTCTGCCCTATTTAGCAACGTCTTTTCAGTTACCCCTACTCCCCTCAAAAACGAATCAGGGCGTGTGATTGAGAATACCCATCACACGTGGATAATCAAGCGACACTAATTCACCTTTGCAATTAATCGTCATATTCTATTAGTTAAAGTTAATGTTTTCGTCTCTCGCCTAGCAATCCGCAATATTTACCGCTACAGCCAAGCCTCCTTCTGAAGTTTCTTTGTATTTAGAATTCATATCCTTAGCCGTCTGCCACATCGTGTTAATCACCTTGTCTAAAGGCACTTTAGCGTTTTTAGGGTCAGTTGTCATCGCCAATTCAGCAGCGTTGATAGCCTTTATAGCCCCCATAGCATTGCGCTCTATGCAGGGTATCTGTACTAAGCCGCCTATAGGGTCGCAGGTAAGTCCCAAATGGTGCTCCATCGCTATCTCGGCAGCTATCAATACCTGTTCTGGGGGTACCACCTAATAGCTCGCATAGTGCCCCAGCCGCCATAGCCGATGACACCCCCTATCTCTGCCTGACAGCCACCCATCGCTGCTGAAATGGTAGCCCCTTTTTGAAAAAGACTCCCTATCTCGCCCGCTACTACAAAAATTGCTTGATAGCAGCTTCTGTAGCCTGCTGATTTTTCTATAGTGATGTAATACAATAGCACCGCAGGTATTACCCCCGCACTACCATTGGTCGGAGCTGTTACCACCCGCCCTAACGATGCATTTACCTCATTTACTGCCAATGAAAAACAGCTCACCCACTTCAGTATTTCTCTAAACTTAATATCCGTATGGAGTTTATCCAACTCTTCGGACTGTCATAAGTCACCACCCCTATCAGGTTTTTATGAATGTCGTAAGCGCGGCGACGCACGTGCAATCCCCCTGGCAATACCCCCTCAGTATGGCAACCTATGTAGGTACACTCTAACATCGTATTCCAGATGCGCAACAATTCGTGGTTTATTTCCTCTTCAGTGCGGAGTGCTTTTTCATTTTCGTATACTATTTCCGATATTTTCTTACCCTCTGAACCGCAATACTGCAACAATTCCTCTGCTTTTATCTATAGGGAAAGGGAAAGGAACATTCTTTTTATTGGTTTGCTCCTCTTCACAAGCATTTTCTTTTAACAATAAAGCCTCCTCCTACTGAATAAAAAGTCGATTGATAGCTAAAAATCATCACCCGAAGCTGTAAAAAGTAAGCCCATTAGCGTGAAAAAGGTAGAAAATTTCTATTGAATACTATATCCTCTTTAGGATTAAATTTTACAATAAGCTCATTGCCTAAATACAGTTCTTGGTTATTAGTAATAGCTGTGATGATAACATCTAAACTTTCTATAGGCACATACTCAGGGTCAGCCCTGCTAAGTCCTAACATCACAGCAAGGTCAGTAGCGTGTCCTTTGCCTGTAAGCGACAGCGACCCATAGAGGTCTACTGATAACTTTTTAGTATTGAGCAAGTAGTTCTTTTCTCTTAGTTCTTTTACGAGTAGTTTCAGCCGCTCGCCACGGACCCTAAGGTATGCGAGCTCGAGGGGCCTACGCCTATTTTTAGCATATCAAAAACGCTTATCTGTTCCATTTTCTATGGTCAAAAATCAATCGTGCAAAAGGTACAAAACAATTATGAATTAGCAAATTTGTTATCCGTTTATTATAGAGAAATCGCAATACTTAATAAAAATAAGTATTGCGATTGTCTTGTTTTTATTTCTAAAATAGAAAATACTTCTAAGCTTCTTTAATACCTTTCAAAGCTTTTTCTTCTATTTCACTAAAACGTTCAAATGACTGGTATTTTTTTCTTCATTTTGATACAAAACTCTTAAAACTTCTTTTGTGTTTACCTTGCTCTAAAAGAAATACTAAATCATCAAAGAAAGAATTAACACTACTTGTTTTTCTCTTTGAGAAACTTTCTTCTTGTAGTTTCTGAAACCTACTATACATTCCATAGACAGCTTTATTCTCATTTAAACTTTTTATAACAGACTCATAATCGCCCTTCTTTAAAAGTTCCTCTAAAGAATCAAAAGTAGTTTTTTGCTTTTTATAAGAGTCATTTTATACTCTGCTTTTTGTGATAAAAGTACTGAACTCCTCATATTTTTGAATAATTTGTAGTATTAGCATTTAATAGATTTATAGCTTCTTCACAGTTCCCATTATCTAATAGATTTTCTATTTTTATCAAAGAAAGCTTTTAGCTTTTACTCGTTGAATATTTGCTATTATTTGCTCTTTTAGCTAATTTAAACTCAGGTAAAAACCAAACTCGGACTCTTTTCTGCTCTAAAAAGCATAAGAGCATCTTGAAGTTGGTTTTTATTTTTAGTTTTTGAACTTCTTCAAAAGAAATATTGAATATTTTTTCATTTGCTTCTCTGAATGATTTTCAATTCAAAAAGAAGAATCTGACTCTTTTTGGAGCATTATCTACTCTTTTCAGAGAAATCGTTCTTTTTAAAAGCTTCTTCTTGCAGTTTTAAACGCATATAGGCTACTTGTATCACACAAGGAATAGTAACCCTATAGGCAGGGTGAAGCTATATCTAAAAGTGTCCATAAACCAGTAACTATCCAACCTATAGGACCCTAAAGCTACTCCTAACGTTCTTGTCAAAGTAGCATTTCCTGCAAAAGTTAATCCTCTACCTAATAGACTTCTTGCAACAGCATTAGCCACTATTACAGCCATTTTTATAGGGTTGCAAAACCTCCTAATCTATGCTGCAAGAGCACCAGCTGTCATAGCTTTGTTTAGTACCTACCGTTTTACCAGCATCTATTTTCTGTAAGGAATTTTTAATTCTTCTTCCGACATTTCTTCAATAGCTTTTTCCATAATAGACTGCAAAATATATTGCTCTATTTGCTCTACGCTATTGTTAGAGTTAAAATTTACTTTTTGCTTTTTTGCAACATCGGTTAGTATTTCTATAGGGAACTCCAGTACCACTGAAGTCCATTAGCAAAAAGTATTTCCTCCATAATGCTGCAGTTCTTCTGCTATTTGCTTCCACATCATAGGTAAACTATGTGGATAATACTCTTATAAGCTTCTCTAGATGTTAGTTCCTCAGAAACCTCGCATCCACCATCTTTGTCTTTTTTGTTAAGTAATCTACTAATACCTGTAAGTCTTCAGTACTGCAATATTGTAGAAATTCTAAATTTTTGTCTTCTAAGTATGCCATTTTATAAAAAAATTTTGTTTTGGTAATTCCTACTATTTAGAGGCATTTCGGAAAGTGCCTATTTGCCTCTTCGGATAGAGCCTTTGTCGTTAGTATAAGAATACAAAAAGCGTGGGTACATTCCTTATTACTTCCTTTATAGAAGCCCGACCAAAAGGCTATTGTCATAAGTAAAAGGAATGCCCACGCTATAACGCAGGCATCTCGCACTTACACTTTCCTATGACAATAAAAAAATTGGTCGTTTTCTATAAGGAGGAAAAATCGTAAAGCGAAACGCTAATTTATGTCTTTATGTTATTGTTTTTCTGTTTCTTTTAAATAGGATTTAAATGTTTTTAATTTTGTATTTATTTTCTATAACTCTATGCTAATTTTTCTAGCATCGTCTAAAAGATATTCCTGTTTCTGGAGATAATTCCCATTCTCTTAAGCGATTGTGCAACTCTTTTTCTATAAGCATCAGAAATGGTATACTCCTGATCATCTATTATTTTCAAAATTAAGTCGTTCGAGAGCTATTTTTGCATCACTTAGGCTAACTCCTTTAGGGTGGTTTTAATAGTAAGTGTTTCCATAATAATAACTTCTAAAAATTTTGCGACAACATACAAACTATTTTTTTAACTTAGCAGACTGTTCTCTATAAATTTATCAAAATCTGATTCAAAAAGCCTATCTTGCACAATGCGATACTTCTCAAACTCGCTAAGAGAGTGTGCGCGAGCTATTTCTGCGGTTATTTTGCCTGCGTCTTGCAATACTTGCCGGTCAGCAAATACTAAAAAGCGATTCAAACGTTGCTCCCTAATCGCTCATTGTCATCGGTATATGTCGCTGTGCCATATCTTCTGCCATATCCAAATAAGCCGATACTAACCGCTGTAGCTGCGCCATTTCGTCTTCGGTCAGGTAGTTTTTAGCCACTACTACATCAAAAGGATATATCTTGCCTTTAGGCGCGTCTTTCCAAGTGTTAAGCCCCATATTAGCTTTGTCGAGCATCAGCACGCTCATAAATCACCTCTGAAATTGTACTGCTCTTTTCTGAATTTACCTTTATACCCTACCGCTATAATTGCCGATAGGTTATAGTGTTTAGTATTATACGTCTTACTATCATCGGCAGTTATTAGAAAATTTCAATAACTGAATTTTCATCTAACTCATTGTCTTCGAATATCTTTTTAGATGATAGTTAATAGTAGGAATTTCAACATCATAAAGCAATCCCATCATTTTCTGAGAAAGTTTCATACGTTTTCATCGGCATAGAGACTTTGTATATTACTCTCACCTGTAGCTGTCACAAAGGTTAGATACTCTGCCACTGAAGCCCGCACCATATCTTTTAGTTATCTGTTCATCAATTACTATAATCAGGAGTCGCAAAGTTAGTGATTTTATACAGAAATAAGCAAAATTATTCACAGCATTTGCATTTAACTCTATGGCACTATGCTAGATTTAAACGTACCTAAAGTTAAATACGAATACTGTGTACCTCACGTATAGGATGAGCGAAGGATGAGCGAAGGATAAGCGAACGATGAGCGAAGGATAAGCGAAGAATGACCGAAAAATTAATCGACCTCTGGTAATTAAAATTTTTGTCAATTGACAAAAAGTACTACTTTTTGTAATAAAATTATAGATTTTCAAGAATACAATGAATGTAGAGAACTGTTGCTCAGAGCACGTAGCCACTGAAGCATTTCCTCAAGCTAAAACCCAAATGGATTCGGGTCAAAGCTGCCCACCGGGCAAAAATATACTGAACTGCGCAATGTAGTTGATAAATATAACCTACACACCATCTGTACTTCTGGCAGTTGCCCTAATATGGGCGAGTGCTGGGGCGAAGGTACCGCTACTTTTTATGATTCTCGGCAATATATGTACCCGCTCTTGTGGTTTCTGCGGAGTGAAAACGGGTAGACCTGAAACCCTCGACTGGGAAGAACCTGAAAAGGTGGCTCGCTCTATCAAGCTGATGAATATCTCGCACGCAGTACTCTACCTCTGTAGACCGCGATGACCTACAAAAGATATGGGGAGTATCATTTGGGCTGAAACCGTAAGGGCTGTACGCCGTATGAACCCTAATACTACTGTGAAACGCTTATCCCTGATTTTCAAGGGTAGAACGCAATCTTAACCGTATATTAGAGGCTGCCCCTGAGATTATCTCTGCACAATATGGAAACCGTGCGCCGCCTCACTCGCGAAGTGCGTATTCAAGCTAAATACGATCGTAGTCTGGGAGTATTAAAAATATCTGAAAAGAGAGTGATGCTAACTGTACCAAATCGGGTATTATGTTGGGATTAGGTGAAAAAGAAGAAGAGGTAATTGAAACTTTACACGACCTAAAAAGAGGCTAAAGTAGACATCGTAACTATTGGGCAGTATCTACAACCCTCTAAACGACACTTGCCTGTTAGAGCCTTTTATTACCCCTGAGCAATTTGCTAAGTATAAAGAAATAGGTATGAGCTTAGGATTCCGTCACGTAGAAAGTGGTGCTTTGGTACGCTCTTCCTACCGCGCCCAAAAGCACTTGTTATAACCATTTGTTAATAAAAAAAGAGACTGTCAGTCAATTTCTGACAGTCTCTTTTTAAAATATCATTTCTAAGTAAAGTGTGTTTCAAAACAAACTCTAATAGTAGTAAGAATCCTGCTACAAGCACCCACCATCTAAAATTTCTCATCTACTTCGGTATATTTAAATTCTTCTATCTTAGTAGTTTCCATTTGGTTAATCTCGTCATAAATCTGTTGCAACTTCTGGTTGTTAGTAGCGCGGAAATAACGCCCTTTAGTCACTTGGGCTATCTTCTTCATCAGAGGCTCGTCTATATCTACCTGCTGCATACGGTATATGATGCTGCCATCGGCATTCAGGGGCGTAAGGCGATAGTGCCATTCCGTTAGTACCTATCCCTACCGTATACACTTTGATACCGTATTCTGCTGCCAATTCGGCTGCCGTTTGTGGGTCGATAAAACCAGTATTGTTCACCCCATCAGTTAATAGAATAATTACCCTACTCTTAGCCTTGCTTTCTTTAAGTCGGTTTACAGCCGTAGCCAAGCCCATACCTATAGCGGTACCTATCTTCTATCTGCCCATAAGTGATTTCAGAAAGGGCATTTAGTATTATGGATTTATCGGTAGTAACAGGGGTTTTTAGTATAGCTTTCGCCTGCGTAAATTACCAAACCTATACGGTCATTAGGACGGTCTTTCACAAACTGCGAGGCTACCTTCTTCAGTGCCTCGAAGCGGTTAGGCTTCAGGTCTTGCGACAACATACTAGCCGATACGTCAATCGCCATTACTATATCAATACCGTCTGTTATTTTGGTCTTAGCATTCTCTGAGTGCGTCTGCGGGCGAGCAAGGGCTACTACTATCAGCGCAATGGCTATCATACGCAGCACAAAAAGCAAGTGGTAAAGAGCATCGCTCCAACTCTTCGTCTTCTTGAAAGCTATGGTAGTCGAAAAAGTAACATTAGCTTGTGATTTCTTATTCCAATACCAATACCACAACAGCATTAGTGGCAAAAAGCAATAGCAGCCAGAAAAACTCAGGATTGGCAAATACAATATTTTTAAAACATCTGATTAACGATTTTAGGTGGTTATTCTGTTTTAAATGCAATTGAGTTTACTACCCTCTTAGCAATAGCCTTTGCATTAAAATCATTTATATAGGTAATGAGCAACTGCTGTAAGGCACCATTTTCGGTAAAGCTATAAAGCTCGTAATTTGCTTTGAAAAAGGTTGCCGTTTTTATCAGGTAGTGTCATTTTCACCAAATACTTTCATTCCTTTTTACACCCGCAGGGGTTGTGTATTCCTCTTGCAAGGTGGTGATATTCTTAGCGCCCGCCTTGTCGAGCTGTGCGAGTACTATCTCATTGACCAACTGCGGGTCTAAAGAGATATTGCCATTACCTTGCTCACTACCATTACCTCCGGTTTCCTTTACAAAGGTGATAATATTAGTCATTATATACAGCTCAGAGTTGAGGCTACCAAAATAGAAAGTACTCTGACTGTGAATAATAGGTTTGAAGCCAGTAATATCTACTATCTGCTTGCGCATTAGCACTTTTGGAGTAGTAAGCTCGGTAATAGGATAACCATAATCACTAGTTACCCATTTGCCTTCGTTTAGCTCTGCCACATACGGATTAAACAACCAATTTTATAGGGTACTGATAGCCAAAAATACAATCCTACTCCCCCTGAGCAAGAAGAAAAAGAAGTATCCCCACCCCTACTCTTATAAGGAGTTTCTTTCGTTTTTTTGCCTTTTTGAGAGCTAATGCTTTCTGCCGTGCTTCATTGATAGCCTGTTCGTCAGTAGGTTCAAGCGGAATAGCTTCTGGGTTTTAATCACTACATTTTCGATGGTCTCGCGGTCGTATTCAGCATTGTCATCAGAGGGTTTATTCTCAGCAAATTTCACCAAATCGGCAGTCTGCAATACCCTTTTGAGGTTAGTAATCGTCTCTTGGTTAAGGTTTAGTTTGCCTTTTTCTTGTAGTAGATTTATTTTCGTCAATAACTCATCAGTAGTACCTCTTTTGCAAGTATATGTACCTCCTCTTCTAAGTAGGCTTTCACTATATCAGTCAGACGAGTATAGTATTCTTTGTGTTGCGATTGTATGAGGTATTTAGAGTTTTGTAGCTCTTTCAAATCTTGAATAGCACGGTCGAAAGGAGGTAGTTTTTTTCTGTATTTGCAAGAAAGGAAATTTCTTTTGCGGATAAACACAAAATAAACAAAAAGCTACTATCAACAGCAATAACACTGCAGCAATAATTGTAAGTATCCACCCATACGAGGTAAAAGGTTTCTTAACCTCTTGTATAGGTTTGATGTCGTAGAGGGGCTGTTTGAGGGTATCAATAGCCACGGTGTGCACCTCTACCAATAGCGAATCGGTAAAATAATCCTTATTATTGATGCGTATTTTCTGAGACGGAATGGTGTACTTTCCCTCGTCAAACTGGGTAAGGTAGTACCCTTTACCAATCGGTACTTCCCGCCATCGCGCAACGTATCAGCTGCACGAGTTTTCACCATTTCCAAAGGAGCAAATGTCTGTCCCTCAGGAAAAGACACCGGTGTATCGGCAGGTGTTTCTACCGACACTTTATACTGTATTTGTCCCCCTATTTTTGATGTTTTTTTCGTATTAGTTTCCACCTTCACCTCTTGGGCGTAAAGCATTGGGAAAGCTAATAAAAACGTATAGTACAATAATCGCTTCATCTTCTTTACTAATTTGCTAATTATCTCATCGCCTTTTGAAGTAGCCTAATAGTTTTTTTGCGTATAACTCTCGTCATTACGACACTCACTACCCCAGCTCCTGATTTCTGCCAAAGCCCCTCGAAGTAACTCACCGTCTCGCGGTACTGCTGCGCATACTCTTTGCGCACTGCCGAAGAAGCTGTATTTACCCGCATAAGACCTCCTGTTTCGGCATCTTTCACCATTATATAGCCCAAGTTAGGCAACTCTGTTTCCTTTTTGGTCATAGATGCGAATGCCGGTAATATCGTGCTTTTTTTAGCCGCTATTTGTATAGGTTTCTCATAGCCCTTATCGATAAAGTCAGAAAGCATAAATACAATAGCTTTTTTTCTTCATTACCCTGCTGAGGAACTGCAAAGCCTCGCCTATATTGGTTTTAAAACTCTTAGGTTCGAACTCTATAAGCTCTCTGATGATGCGCAGCACGTAGATTTGCCTTTTTTTGGGCGGAATAAACAACTCTATCTGGTCTGAAAAGAGTATCAAACCTGTTTTATCATTGTTTTGCAATGCCGAAAACGCTAAAGTAGCTGCTATTTCGGTGATAATTTCGCTCTTAAACTGCTGTTGTGTACCAAAAAGTTCGCTACCACTCACATCTACCATTAGCATAAGGGTCAGTTCGCGTTCCTCTTCAAATACTTTCACGAAAGGCTCATTATAGCGTGCCGTAACGTTCCAGTCTATCATACGAATATCATCGCCAAACTGGTACGGACGTACCTCGCTAAAGGTCATACCGCGCCCTTTGAAAGTAGAGTGGGTACCCTCCGAAAAATATTATCGGAGAGTTTTTCGCGTTTTAATCTCTATCTTGCGTACTTTTTTTAATAATTCTTTTGTATCCAAAAATCTATACTGTCAATCAAAAAAAGTGATGATTACCATTTTAATGGCAAATTGGCTAATTACTAAGGTACTTCAATTGTATTTATGATTTTATGTACCTATCTCTACAGAGGTAATATTCTCAGCCTCAGCTTCGTAAGTAATACCCTATACGATGGCGAAGCACATCGAATACTACGGCACGTACGTCTTCAGGAATGACATAACCACGACGCTTGATAAAAAGCATAACATTTGGCTGCCATAGCAAGGTTGATACTACCACGTGGCGAAGCTCCAAAGCTGATAAGCGGCTTAAGGTCTGCTAAACCATATTTTTTTCAGGATAACGGGTAGCAAAAGATGATGTCCAAAAATATTTTTTTCTATCTTCTCGTCCATATATACCTCTCTAACAGCTGCCTGTGCGTTAGTAATCTGCTCCAAACTCACTGTTTGGTTCACCACCGCATAGCTATTGCTTAAATTGTCGCGCATAATCTGCTGTTCTTCGTCTATTTTAGGATAGTCAATTACTGTTTTTAGCATAAAACGGTCTCACTTGCGCCTCAGGTAGCGGATAAGTACCCTCTTGCTCTACTGGGTTTTGGGTAGCCATAACCATAAAAGGAGTATCGAGCTTAAAAAGTAGAGTCGCCTATGGTTACTTGGCGCTCTTGCATAGCCTCTAACAGCGCTGATTGTACCTTAGCAGGAGCACGGTTTATCTCGTCAGCCAATACAAAGTTAGCAAAGATAGGTCCCTTTTTGATAGAAAACTCATTTTGCTTGATGTTGTAGGTCATTGTACCAATGACATCAGCAGGTAGCAAGTCGGGGGTGAACTGTATACGACTGAAAGAGCCGTGTACTGACTTAGCCAGCGTATTGATAGAGAGGGTTTTAGCCAACCCAGGTACCCTCTAACAGGATATGCCCTTTGCCTAACAAAACCGATAAGCAAGGCATTGACCATATGTTTTTGCCCAATGATAACCTTATTCATTTCGGCAGTAAGTATATCGATAAAAGGCACTTTCCCTCTCGATTTTTTTCGTTTATTTTTACTGATATCAACAGCAGTTCTTTGTTCCATATATTAATTAATTTTTTTCAGTATTTTGCTTTTATACAAATATTGTGCCGCGCAGGGCAAAAGAGATAGGAAATAATTTTGAATTATTTGCTGTCTAACACTTTATCTTCTTGCAAAAGTATCAAAAAGTATATATTTACCTGTATAAACCTTTTAATGTATCAGGAGTTGAGGATAAAAATCATAGTTATTTTTCAAACTTTTTTTCTTTAATTCCTAACCATTGAGCATATCCATCAAGAAAAATGAAAAAGCTGATTTATTTACCTTTATTTTCTTATGTATTGTATCATCGCTATTTATCTGTACAAAAAGGCACCCTATAAGCATTTTTAAAAAGCTCCTCCGTGTGCTAATGTAACATTAGGCGTTCCTCTATCTTTAGTCTCTAATCCATGATCAGAAAAAAATAAATAAGTGAAAAAGACTTCCGTTGAGCTTGTAATAGCTCATATATTTCTTTCAAAATATTATCTGTTTGTTCAATCGTCTGTATATAGGCTGAAATATTTTCATTACAATAATTATAATGAATAGGTTGCTCTAAAACGTTTCTGAAACAGCGGATGTGAGCCTATTAAATGGAGTATAAACAAACGCGGACGTGTGGCTGGAGTTGACAAACACTCTTTAAATACTGGTAGCAAAGCACTATCATACACTAATTTAGAGTCATACCCTCCTTTCTTCATAAATTTTTTATTATTAGCTAAACTTCCTAATTTAAATAAAGGTGTATCATACTCACTAATACTTCCTTGATTTGACAACCAATAAATATCATAACCCGCTTTTTGGCTAAGCTAATTGTTGTTTTCATACATAAAATCCTCTCCTTTTCATCTGTATAAACATTCGTAACAAAGAGGCTGTCGTATTAGGTGCTGTAGAGGTAAACCCTTCTAAAAACAGTACCTTTACTTCTTTTAAAAAGCTACAATTTTCTAATGGGAACCCGTATAGCGACATATAATCACTACGCATACTCTCACCTACCACTAAGACATAATTTTGATACTTAGGTACAACTGAAGTTACCTGCCAAGTCGGAGGAATTTCAAGGTTCATATTTAATCTTTTATGAAATTTATAATACTCCATTATATCACTATAAATAGATGGATAAAATGATACTATCAGCGTATGAGAATATTGCAAAGCAAACTTTTCAACCTCTTTTCATCTTTCTTATAGGACGCTCAATAGTTAATATTAAACTCACTATACCTATTCCCTATAAATATTAAATTGTTCTTTCTGCTATGTACTATCTTTTCCCTAAATAAAGAATATACCCTCCAAAGAACAAGGTAGCAAGTGAAAGTAAATAAAGATAAATAGGAAAGGATTGTATGAACTCCCTTAGCTTCTAAAATATCAGTTTCTATAAAAAGCCCCAATCATTATAAATGTTGGCTCTCCAAACCATATACTTACAGGTAATAGTAGAGTACAAGTTAGTAATATAAGTAAAAAGAAAGCAAAAAAATAACCAATACTGAGATACCATAGCACCCAAAAAAATAAAAAAAGAAGCAAGTATTCCTCCTACTGTTTCTGTATGTGCCAAGTGCAAATGGGATACCTATAGAAAAATAACAAAAAGTAGTAATTCAAAAATAAAAAGTCTTTAATCTTACTCATAAATAAAAAAATATTTTAGGTTTTAAGAAGCTATAAAGTTTATATTTAATCAAAAATAACGCAGAGCTTTGCCCTGCGTTATTTCGAACATAAATTTTAATACAAAAATGAAACAAATTCTCGTGATCACGACAGGATTCTGAACCTGTGACCGTCTGCTTAGAAGGCAGATGCTCTATCCAGCTGAGCTACGTGACCATTCTCCCATATTCCAATAATGCAAACTCACAAGGGAACATTAATGAAATATTTTATTTTTGTCGGGGCGGCAGGATTCGAACCTGCGACCTCCTGGTCCCAAACCAGGCGCGATGACCGGACTACGCTACGCCCCGAAATTATCAGTCTTTACTAAAAAGATGCGGAGAGACTGGGACTCGAACCCAGGCGACGGTTACCCGCCGACAGATTAGCAATCTGCTCCGTTACCACCCGGCACCTCTCCTTTATTTTTATGAACTCCTTTTTGTCTCTTTTGCGGTTGCAAAGGTACTACGATTTTTATATTCTGCAAAATTTTTTTAGCAACTCACATTTTTTTGAAGAAAAATTATAATTAACTCATTATCAGTATATAATGAAATAACTTTTTATCGTTAGTTATTAGGTTTTAGGCTTTAGTCGTTAGTTTTTTTCAGCAATAAGAAGGTATTTTTGGTTAATGGGAGGAATAGGAAGGCTAAGAAGGCTGGGAGTAATAAGAAATTTGAAACAGATTATGAATAGGACTGGAGTAGGATATTTTTTTCTGGTTTTTAAGCGGTGATTAGACGTTTGTGCTTCGCTCTTCTTTCGGTAATCCTTCGGTGATCCTGTATCCTTCCTATATCTAAAGTAAAGGGAAGGTATAGAAAAAATTTTTTCTGAAAGAGCTGAAAAAGGCTGGGAGGGTTAGGAAGATTAGGACGGGTGGGAGTGCGAGCCGCACTGGCGATTGTGAGACAGGCGGGACAAGTGGGAGGGCTGAGAAGGCTGGGAAGATTGGGTGGGCTGGGAGGATTGGGTGGAAAAATAGGCTTTTTGTAAGTTGCTGTACTTTTTGGTACTCTCATTAAAAATTACTTACTTTTGTAAAATCTTATATCTGAAACAGAACCAATAAGCTATATTGAAAATGAAATATAAACGTATTTTGCTCAAACTCAGCGGGGAAGCCCTATGGGAAGTCGCCAATACGGCATAGACCCCTGCACGCCTAAAAAGAGTATGCTACCGAAATAAAAAGAAGTGGTAGCTATGGGAGTAGAAGTGGCTATCGTTATCGGCGGTGGCAATATTTTTTTCGCGGCGTAGCTGGCGCTAGCAATGGTATGGATAGAGTACAAGGCGACTATATGGGTATGCTCGCTACTGTTATCAACTCGCTCGCCCTACAAAGTGCCTTAGAAGATGAAGGTATCTATACTCGTCTGCAAACGGCTATTAAAATGGAAGCTATAGCCGAACCTTTTATCAAACGCCGCGCTGTACGTCACTTAGAAAAAGGACGCGTGGTTATCTTTGGGGCAGGAACTGGTAACCCTTACTTTACGACCGATTCGGCTGCTGTACTACGCGCTATTGAAATCAATGCAGATGTAATCCTGAAAGGTACTCGTGTAGATGGTATCTATAGTGCTGACCCTGAGAAAGACCCTAAGGCTGTGAAGTTTGACCATATTTCTTTCAACGATTGTATCGATAAGAACCTGAAAGTGATGGATATGACTGCTTTCACCCTTAGCCAAGAGAACAAATTGCCTATTATCGTATTTGATATGAACAAAAAGGCAACCTTGCTAAAGTAGTAGCAGGCGAAAGTGTAGGAACAACCGTAAATAATTAATAATTAATAAAATGAACGAAGAGATTAATATCATCTTAGACAGTACCTCAGAAGCGATGCAAGAGGCATTGCAACACTTAGACAAGGCTTTGGGCAACATTCGTGCTGGTAAAGCAAGTCCGCAAATGTTAGGCAGCGTAATGGTAGATTACTACGGTGCTCAAACGCCTCTGAGCCAAGTAGCTAACGTAGCTGCTCCGGACTCGCGCACCATCACTATACAGCCTTGGGAAAGAAAAATGATTCAACCTATTGAGAAAGCTATTCAGATAGCTAACTTAGGCTTCAACCCTATGAATAATGGTGAAATGGTGATTATTAGCGTTCCCCCATTGACTGAAGAGCGCCGTAAAGAGTTGGTAAAGCAAGCTAAAGGCGAAGGTGAAGATGCTAAAAATAAGTGTACGCAACGCCCGCCAAGAAGCTAATAAAGAGATTAAAAAGGTAGAAACTTCTGATGACATCAAGAAAGATGCTGAAGAACGCGTACAAAAACTCACTGATAAATACATCAAAAAAAGTAGAAGAAGTATTAGCTGCCAAAGAAGCTGAGATATTAAAAAGTATGACAAATACCGAACAAGTAAAAAGACTTAATGAATCGCCTGGGTGCGTTAAGGAGGTATCTTTGACGTAGATGCCAAGCGTATAGAAATAAGCAACGAAGAAGAAAAAAACCTTTGCTCCGGACTTCTGGGATAACGCTAAAGAAGCCGAGAAGATAATGCGCGAACTGCGCGTAAAGAAAAAAATGGGTGGAAGATTATGAAGAAGCCGAAAGCCTAACCTCTGACGTAGAGGTAATGTTGGACTTCTTGAAAGATGGGGAAGCCTCGCCGAAGAGGTTGACCAACAATACACCCAAGCTCTACACGCTATTGAGGCGTTAGAGTTCCGCAATATGCTCTCTGACGAAGGTGATGCGATGAGTGCTGTACTACAAATTACAGCAGGAGCAGGTGGTACTGAAAGCTGCGATTGGGCATCAATGTTACTGCGTATGTACACTATGTGGTGCAACAACCAAAAAAATATAAGGTAAAAACACTCAACTTTCAAGAAGGCGATGTCGCTGGAGTAAAAACAGTAACCATAGAGATTGAAGGTGAATATGCTTTTGGTTACCTGAAAGGGGAAAATGGTGTGCACCGCTTAGTGCGTATCTCTCCTTTTGACAGCAATGCTAAACGGCATACCTCTTTTGCTTCGGTGTATGTATATCCGTTAGCCGATGATACTATTGAAATAGAAATCAATCCTACTGATATTACTTTTGAGACAATGCGCTCTGAGTGGTGCAGGTGGTCAGAACGTAAACAAGGTAGAAACTGCCGTACGACTACGCCACCACCCTACAGGTATTATCATTGAGAACTCAGAAACACGTAGTCAGTTAGACAACAAAAACAAAAGCTCTGCAATTGCTTAAATCGCAATTATATGAGATAGAGCTCAAAAACGTCAGGCTAAGCGCGATGAGATAGAAGCTGGAAAGATGAAAATAGAATGGGGGTTCGCAGATACGCAACTATGTAATGCACCCTTATAAGCTGGTGAAAGACGTGCGCACAGGTTACGAATCGACTGATGTAGATAGTGTAATGAACGGTGAATTAGATGACTTTCTAAAAAGCTTATCTTATGCTGATGGGACAAAGTAATACTAATGAGCAATAAAAAGATGCGAGAAGCTATAATGCCTCTCGCATCTTTTTATTTATTCACTATTATAGACTAAAAAAACCCTAATATTAACTTCGCTATAAAGAAGTAAATTAGAATACCCAATACATCATTGCTGGTAGTGATAAAGGGTCCTGTTGCTACCGCTGGGTCTATACCGCGTTTGTGTAATAATATAGGTATGAAAGTACCTATTACTGCCGCATTTACTATCACTGTTACAAGGGCAATCGCTACGGTGATACTCACTAAATACCCGCTTTAAAAGCAAAATGGCTTACTAATATCACAATACCCGCTATAGTACCTCCGTTGATAAGCCCTAAGAGAAATTCTTTCAGTAGCCGCTTGATAATCTCGCCATCAATTGAGTTGTTTTGCTAAGCCTTGCACTACTATCGCTGATGATTGTACCCCTACATTCCCAGCGGTAGCCTGAATAAGCGGAATGAATATCAGCAATATAGGGTATATATTCATCGTATCTTGAAAATCCATTGATGATACTCGCCGCTCCAAGTCCGCCAAACATACCAATAAGCAGCCAAGGTAAGCGCGCTTTAGTAAGTTTCCACACACTGTCGTCTGCTTCTACATCGTGGGTGATACCGGCCGCTAATTGATAGTCTTTTTCAGCCTCTTCTTTTATCACGTCTACCACGTCATCAATGGTAATGCGCCCTACAGGGCGTTTCATCTCATCTACTACCGGTATTGCCTCGAGGTCGTACTTTACTCATTATATGAGCAACCTCTTCAGCGGTATCAGTAACATATACATAATCTACTTTGGGGATATAAATATCTTTCACCTCAGAGCGGGTAGAAGTAGTAAGCAGGTCTTTGAGTGAAAGTCGCCCTTTTAGCACATCATTATCATCTACTACATATATTGAATGTACCCGTGTAACATTGGCTGCCTGCTCTCGCATCTCCTTCACACACTTGAGCACATTCCAATTCTCATTCACCTTTACTAACTCTTTTTCGCCATTAACCCCCTGCCGTATGCTCGTCATAGCGTAGCAAATCAACGATGTCTTTTGCGTGCTCTACGTCTTCTATATACGAGATAACCTCTGTTTTTCGCTCTTCTGGTAGTTCAGAGATAATATCCACCGCGTCATCGGTATCAAGCTCTAATATCTCATCAGCAATCTCTTTAGCCGAAAGGTGCTCTAATATCTTATCGCGATAATCATCGTCTAACTCTGTCAGTACATCTGAAGTTTTCTGAGCATCAATAAGACGAATGATATATACACCCTCCTCAATATCCAATTCATGAATAACTTCAGCTATATCGGCATAGTGCAAGTCGCTTAAGAGCGTTGTTAGCTCTTTATTTTTCTTTTCTTCAATGAGCTGTTGTATTTGCTCAATGAGTGCGTCTGTTATCTTAAAAAGTTGCCATAGTTCGTTTTACCATCAGTAGTTATTGTTCTTTCCGACTGATTTCTTTTTAGTGATAAACACAAAGTCCTGCCAAGGCAATTGCTCTGGGCGTTTGTCGAAAAATACTATTTTTTTCTTTAGGGTTTCATTAGTTAGTAGAGGTTTTAAACTATTTCTGAGGGTTTTGCGTCGCTGATTAAAAAGCCGTTTTCACAATAGTGAAGAAGAGGCCTCATCACAATCTAAATGATAATCAGGCTTGCGCACTAAGCGTAGCACTCGCTCTTTACTTTAGGGTGGGGGATTAAACACCCCTTCGAAACAGTAAATAGATAAGTTGCCTCATAGAAGGCTTGTACCAAAAACTGATAGTATGCCATAGGTCTTGCTCCCTTCGCGTTCACAAATACGTTCAGCAACTTCTTTCTGAAACATACCGCTAAATTCTGGTACATAATCTCTAAGCTCAAGCAACTTAAATACTATTTGAGTAGATATATTATAAGGGAAGTTGCCTATAATAGCAAAAAGGTTCTCGCAAATAGCCTGCTATATCGTACTTTAAAAAGTCATCTGCTATTATTTTTCCCTCTCAACTCAGGATAATGAGCTTCTAAATAAGCCACTGACTCCTTATCTATCTCTACTACATATACTTCTGTATCTTTTTGAGTAAGAATTGCGTAAGAACGCCCATACCTGCCCCTATTTCTACTACTTTATTGTAGTTTGTTAATGATAGGGTATCAGCTATTTTTCTGTGCTATATTCAAATCCTTTAGGAAGTGCTGCCCTAAATATTTTTGCTTTTACTAATTCCATAAAACTAACTTCTTACTTTTCTGAGTAATAAAATGGCGAGTGTTAGAAAAAATAAGATTAGGTATCAATACTGCCATTAGAGGTGAAAGCCCTCCCGAAGTCTGTGCTAAAAGTACCAAATACTCGGTCGAAGAATACAAAAAGTAAAGCCTACGACTACTCCTACCATTAGGTTAATACCCATACCTCCTCGTTTTTTTACTGACGATACTGCTACCCCTATCAGTGTAAGGATAAAAAGCAGTACTTATTGCACCCCAACGCCTATATTTTACCAACAAATACATATTAAGGTTAGGAGAACCTTTCATTCGCTCCCTGCTCTATAAACTTATCTAACTCAAATAGGTTCTTGTTCTCTGCTGTATACTCCATCGGCATTAGGTCATCTATTTTAAACTTGAATATAGTATCAAGTTGCTCTTTACGCTCTATTATATCATCGGATGTGCCTATCTTGCGTTTTGAGTAGTTGGTCAATCGGTAAGTTTGAGTACTATCAATCCACTGTATGGTCTCTGCGTTTATCTTTTTCAGTCATTCTAATACCATCAAAAATGCTCTACTGAAAAGTTATACCCACGCTTGTCTTCGTAGTTAAATGAACTAACATACAGATAATCATTATCTGTAAACTGATTGTATAGGTCGCTTACACTCTCTACCTTTGATGAGCGTATATACTTATTCCAAAAAATCATTATAGACGGTACTAGCAGCTGGTACTATAAACATCCCCATAAAAACACTATTATCGAAATAATTGTAGCTCCTATTATATAAGGACGTAAAAAGCGCATATATGATACTCCCTGAACTCTGTATGGCTATAATTTCGGTATTATTTGCCAATTTAGAGGTAAACCAGATGATAGAGAGAAAAAGCAAGATAGGAAATAATATATTGGCAAAATAGCCAATAAAACTAACATAATACAGCAGTATTTCGTTCATTGGCGCTTTTTTTCTGTATCATTTTATCTACTTTTTCTGATAAATCTACTATTATCCCTATCGGAATAAAAAGCACTATCATCATAAAGAAGGTAAGCAAATATCGCTTGAGTATGTACCAGTCAAGTATTTTCATATTTTTGTTAGATTTTAAAAGACGATTCGACATATCATTCACCATTTTTGTCTTCCATTGGCTGAAGGTACCTGCTATTATTTGTCGGCGTGCCTCTCTCACTAACCACAAATAAAAACCCTAAGTTGTGTATAGAGGCTAGTTTGTTTGCCTAAAAACTCATTAGCAGCAAACAGATGTCGTAAGTAAGCTTTGGTGTAGTATGTATCTACATAAGTATGCCCGTCAGGGTCAAGAGGCGAAAAAGTCGTCTTCCCACTTTTTATTTTTTTGATATTGATAATCCCTTTTGAAGTGAAGAGCATACCATTACGGGCATTGCGTGTAGGCATCACACAGTCCATCATATCTACCCCCAAGGCGATATTTTCTAATATATTAATAGGAGTACCTACCCCCATAAGGTAGCGGGGTTTATCTTTAGGCAGTATATCGCATACAAGTTCAGTCATTTCGTACATTTGCTCTACGGGTTCTCCTACTGATAGCCCACCTATCGCATTACCATCTGCCCCTTTGCTAGCTATATATTCTGCCGATTGCATACATGTAGGTCTTTATAAACAGACCCTTGTACAATAGGGAATAAGCTTTTGCTCATAGCCATACTTAGGAGGTACTTTTTCCAAATGAGCTATACAGCGGTCAAGCCAGCGATGAGTAAGATGCATTGAGCGTTTAGCATAGCCATATTCGCAAGGGTAAGGAGTACATTCATCAAAAGCCATCATTATATCAGCTCCTATACTACGCTCTATTTTCCATCACATTTTCAGGCGAAAAAGAAGTGATACGAACCATTCATATGGCTCTTAAACTTCACCCCTTCTTCTTTTTATCTTGCGGTTAGCTGCCAACGAATATACCTGATAACCACCACTATCGGTAAGTATATTCCTATCCCAGTTAATAAACTTGTGCAAGCCCCCTGCTTTCTCAAGTATAGGCATTTGCGGACGCAAATAAAGGTGATACGTATTACCTAAGATAATATCGGCATTGATATCTTCTTTCAGCTCACGTTGGTGTACTCCTTTTACGCTTCCTACGGTGCCTACAGGCATAAAGATAGGAGTTTCAATCACTCCGTGCGCTGTAGTAATTTTACCAGCACGGGCTTTTGTAAGTTCATCTGTTTTTTTAGTATGTCAAAAATTCATAGAAGTCTATTATGAGGGCGCAAAGGTACGAAACAATTATCAATTTACAATTAACAAGTTGCATTTTGCCTTACAGAAGTTGAGTAAGGGCATATATAAGCAGACCTACTAAGCCCCTACCAAAGTACCATTGATTCTGATAAACTGCAAGTCTTTACCGACTTCCAATTCTAATTTTTCGCTTAGCTCCTTGCCTTCCCAGTTTTCTACTGTACTGCTTATAAGTCTACCCACTTCTTCTTTGTGTTTTTAGTACAAACTGATAGGGCAGTCTTTTGTACCCAAGCATCTATCTCGCGCTGTAGTTGAACATTAGAGCGCAATTCGTCTGTGAGGGCTGCTACAGAGGTTTGTAGTATTTTAGCTATTTGGGGCTGCCATTCGGGGGTATTGAGTCGGTCAGCAAACTCATATAATTGTGCCGTAAGGTTGGCACGCATAGGGGTGAGTAGTATCTGCTGCTATTTTTGCAGTAGATTATAGAGCCCCTCACTCACCTTTCGGCTTATCCCTTCTCTGATGAAAGGAGGTATCAAAGCAGGAAACTGCCCGTCCATTTCTCTCTGTATAACCTCCTGATTTTCGTTTATATAGGCAGCTATCTTCTCAAATGATTTAGAAAGCAATCCTTGGTGTTTATCTTCATCTAAAAGTTTGGTGACTAGCTCGCTTGCCTTAGCTGTAAGCGACTTTCTTTTACTAAAGAAGTTACTTTATGAGAGGTTGTTTTCTTTTTGAAAGCCATTCTATAATAAAAGTTGATATTTTTTTATATCTGTTATATACGGACGTATTTGCTTAGGTTTCAAAAAGTTCTCTACCACAAAAATCACCCAGATTCTCTCCTATATCATTCTTTCTTGTTTCTATTAAGTTGGTATGCGGAATATTCAGCCCCATAGGTTTGTGAAAAAGCGCTGTTACAGCAAACCAGTCGGCAAGAGCCCCTACCATAGCTGCTTCAGCAAAAAGCTTTTATATAGCCTATCCATACAAATTCAGGTGACTTTTTCTGCCAATACACCATTGTTATATAGACAATTAGCATCAGCAAGAAAAAGCCCCGTAGCAATATTTTTTTATGTCGTTGTAATTTCTGTTGTTTATTCATCTGATAAAAAATATAGGGTTTTAGGAAAAAGTACCTAAAACCCTAATAAGTTCTTACTTGTTGTACACTGATTCTTTTTTTGAAGTGTTTAGCCAACAAATAGTAAAACCACAGCTCTGTGTTTGTTTCTATTCGATTTTCCGTACTTCTCGATTACTGCTTCTATAGCCTTATCTAATTCAGGACCATCTGTTAAACCCTAATTTCTTAATCAAGAAATTTTTGTTTCACCTCGGTCTAACTCTGTTTGGTCTGAACCTGATACTTTTTGAAGCATCATCGTTGTAGATTGAAGGGCCTAAACCTACAGTTACTTTTTGTTAGGAACTCTACATCAGGGTTCGCTTCACCACATTTTTCTTTTCAAATCTTGGGTGTACACCGCAATTAGTTCATCACGTTTACTCATAATTTCTTATGTTTTTATAATTATTTTTGTAAAGGTACTCATTTTTCAGATACTCAAAAATATTTTTAACAAAACTTTATCATTTATTTTTTTCTCGGTGTATGTATTTCCAATAGCTTTGGAGCGTAGTTATCAGTGAAAAATAACACGCAATCCCTTCTGCAAATCGCTGTAATTATTAGCCTGATAATAGGTTATACCATACATCTTACACAAGTGTTCTGCCGTGAGTTTATGCGGCGTTTCAAAAACACTCAAAGTTAGGGTCTGAAGTATCACCTGGCAATATTCTAAAGATACCTCCCCTCATTATTCAGTAGTATAATGCGAAAAATTCTTAGGTATATTTTGTTCCACAAAGCATTACTGTCATAGAAAAAGCTTAAATCACCTGTAACAAACACTGTCGGTGCTCCTGAGGCTACTGCTGCTCCTATGGCAGTAGAGGTACTACCATCTCATCCCACTCGTACCCCTATTGCAGTATACTTTCCAAGTAGGATCTGACTTCATCAGCTGTGCATAACGTATAGCAGAACTATTGCTTATTTGCACCATATAGTGCTTGGGAATAGTATTAAATAGTTCAGCATATACTTTGAAATCCGAAAAAGGAGTATCGTTCTGATACTCTAGGTGTTTTTGCTGTATCTCGTTCTTTATTTCTAACCATTTTTTCTGATAATCTGAAGGCACACTTAACAGATAATGTCCTATTTTCTTCAGAAATGTATTAATATCGCTCTTAAAGTGAGCTGTTAAGCAAAAATAAGAGTCATATCCTTTGTACAAATCAACATTGTAGTGATAAGAGGGCTGAAAAGTTCGCAAAAACTGTTTTATTTTCTTTGAGACTACCAAACCACCAAAAAGTCAGCAGCAAGTCAGGTCGCAAAGCTTCTTTCAGTGCAGGGTCTTTCTCAGTATAAGTCAGTAGTTTATCTATGCAGGGTATAAAATGAGGATCGTGCAGGTTAGAGGTGGTTTCAGTCAGTACTAATACCGAAGGGTCTTGCGAAAAGCCTTTTCACATAATCGGTTTTCTACACTATTAGGAGGTAACACCCTACCAATATCATCTTCTTAACGGCTGTATTCCAACGTTTTACAAAAGGTGATTGCAGCGGCATCATCTAAAGCAATGTCTGTAGAAGGCAGCGCTGATTCTCAAAAGTATATCGTTCTTCTGTAGTGAGATATAGAGGCTCTTCAAAAGGCACATTGATGTGTACAGGGGCTTGCTGTGCTATGGCGGTATTGAAAGCGGTATTTAGTTCATAAAAATTGCTCTTATCACTATGGGGAGTATCCGATAGGTTAGCGTTATAAGCACTATGATTTGCCAATACGTTTGCCTGACGAATGGTCTGCCCATCGCCTATATCTACCTTATTAGAAGGGCGGTCTGCCGAAATCACTACTAGCGGAATATCGCTATAGAAAGCCTCTGCAAAAAGCCGGATAATAGTTCAGTAGTGCCGACCCCTGAAGTGCAAACTACTGCCACAGGTTGCCGCAGCTGCTGTGCCATACCTAAGGCAAAGAAAGCCGCACATCGCTCATCTACTATACTATAACAAGAAAAAATAGGGGTCGTTACTAAAGCCTATTGTCAGAGGGGCATTACGCGAACCAGGCGATATAACAATATGTTTAATTTGCTTGGCTTTGCAGGCCTCTATCACTTGTTGTGCCAATTTTATCTGCGGTCTCTTCATTCTATTCTGTTAGCTTGTTTTTCTGTTGGTAATACTCATAAAGAGCTACTTGCGAGCGCTGTGCCGGTAGCGTATGAGGGCGGTAATGATTGTCTTGTGCTTGGTCTATTACTCTGGCTTTCACATTGTCAGCCCAACTGATTTTCAAAGGTATCTATCAGCTCTTGCTTTATAGCCTCGTCATAAATAGGGCAACCTACTTCTACTCTGAAAGAGATATTGCGTGTCATCCAGTCAGCTGACGAGATGTATATTTTAGGATTGCCATTATTGCCAAATATAAACAAGCGAGGATGCTCTAAGAATTTATCTACTATACTGATTACCTCTATATTCTCACTCATTCCCTCTATACCAGGTACTAAGCAACAGATGCCACGTACAATCATTTGTATCTTCACCCCTGCTCTACTGGCTTCATACAGCTTATCTATCATCTTATAGCTGGTTATATTATTCATTTTCAGCTTTATATAGGCTTCCTTACCAGCTTTAGCGTTCTTTATCTCTTCGTCTATAAGCTGCTTAAGTATCTTTTTAGTATAGTGGGGCGACACTATTAAGTGTTTGTATTTCTGTATGTTGTAATTAGTTTCAAAGAAGTTAAACACTTTATTTACTTCCTTTAGTATATCCTGATTAGCAGTAAAAAGGGTGTAATCGGTATAGACTTTAGCGGTACTTTCGTTAAAGTTTCCGGTACTGATAAACCCATATCGTTTGATGCCTTTACCCTCTTCGCGTTCTATCACACATATCTTGCTATGCACTTTTAGTCCGCGTACTCCAAAGATGAGCTTCACCCCCTCTGCTTTCAGCTGTTCTGCGTATCTTATGTTCGATTCTTCATCAAATCGGGCTTGCAACTCTATTTGCACTGTTACTTTCTTGCCATTTTTCACCGCATTGATAAGCGAATTGACCACTTGCGAGTTTTTTTAGCCAAGCGATAAATCGTTATCTTCACTGACTTTACTTTAGGGTCGAGAGCTGCCTCCCTCAAAAACCATATTATATTCGAAAAAAGTATGATAAGGGGTAAACTGTAGGTAATCTTTCTCAGCTATTTTCTTCAGCAAACTTTCTTCCGAAGTGAGTCCCTTCACCGGTAGCGGGTGTATAGGTGCGTAGGTTAGGTCGGTACGCCCTAAGCTGGGGAAGCTCATATAGTCGCGGCGGTTGTGATAGCGCCCCCTGGTATCACACTGTCGGTATTTACAATACCCATCTTCTCAATGAGGAAATGCAGCGTATCCTTATCTATCGTCTTGTCGTATACGAAGCGCACTGGGGCTCCTTTTCGCCTATCTTCTACACTGCTTGAGATTTTCTCCACAAAACTCTTGCTCAAATCATCATCTATGTCTAACTCGGCATCACGAGTGATTTTTTTATCATATTAGCCGAAAGCGATTCGTAGTTGAAAATGCTGAATATCAGATGTAAGCAAAAAACGTATCACATCATCTAACATTATGATGTAGTGCTTATCACCCTATCTGTGGGAGCTCTATAAAGCGATTGAGCGTAGTGGGCAACTCTATCAGGGCATACTGTATTTTTCTTTATAAGCCTTTGATGAAAAAGAATTTTTGTACTCCTGAGGCTTTCTCATCTTCTTTTTAGGGTCATTTTTCACTGCCAAATACGCCACATCGTCCTTCAGCTGCGGAAACTTCTCTAAATCATTGAGTATAATAGTAAAAAGTGCCGGACGTGCCTTATCATAAAAATACGTATTTACAAAGGCTTCGTGCTCTGGTAGCAAAGTTTTTTTCATTTACGATGAATATCTGCTCTTTCTCTAATTCCTCAGTAATAGTGTTGATAATGCTTAGGGCTTTCGTCTTGCAGCTGTATCACTTCCTTAGTGATTTCTTCTAATAGCTCTTTAGCGTGTACGCCAAGCTCTTTTGTCTGAAGACTCGTTCATAGCCACACGCTTCACCGTAGCATAGCGTACCTTGAAAAATTCGTCTAAGTTATTAGAGAAAATACTAGCAAACCTGAGCCGCTCTAAGAGGGGCACTTTTTTCATCGGCTGCCTCTTGTAGCACTCTGGCATTAAATTTTAGCCAACTAAGCTCTCTATTTACATACGTATTTTTGTTTTCATTTTAGTTCATTTTTTTAGCCACTTCCACACTTCTTTATAAGTAGGCTTTTTGCCATACATAAGTATACCGATGCGGTATATTTTTCGAAGCTATTTTTATTACCAAAAGAAAGTGATATAAAGTAGCAGTAAAGAAATTAATACTTCCCACCACGCTACGCCAAAGGGGATGCGCATCAGCATTACTACAGGCGAGGTAAGTGGTATGTACGAAAAATACTACTGAAATAGTACCGTGCGGTTCTTCTATCACCGAAAACATTCCTACATAGAAGGCTAACATCAGCGGAATGAGTATTGGCATCAAAAACTGCTGTATCAGTCTCATTATCTACCATCGCTCCTACCATAGCATACAGCGAACTGTACAACAGATACCCTCCTACAAAAAAATAATAGAAATACCCCCGAAGTTTCCAAAAATGGAAAATGATAGAGAGCTGCTATAATATTACTTATTTCAGAGTGAGACTCTGTAGCTGCTATCGCTTGGGTAGCTGTAGGAGTATCTACCTGAAAGAGTGAAGGCGCTATGGCAAAATAGTACCCCACCTATTACCAACCATATAGCAAATTGTGTGAGTCCTGCCAATGAAGTGCCTATAATCTTACCTAACATCAGCTGAAAAAGGTTTTACTGATGATATGATAATTTCTACAATGCGGTTCGTCTTTTTCTTCTATCACACTACGCATTATCATATTGCCATAAATGATGATAAACATAAATATCAGATAGCCCGCTACACCACCTATTGCAATTTTCATCACATTGTCAAACTCTGAGGTCTTTTCACCTGTAAAGTTTTCCATTTGTAGGGTTATTTTCGTGCGAGCACTGTCTATTTCTGCCTTATCAATCCCTTTTTGGGTAAGGTTGTACTGAAAAAGAGTCTTTTCAAGTGCGCCTGTAAGCTCATTTACTAATGATAGCGAAGGCGATTCTTCACTATAGAAAGCCTTTTGAGCAGTCTCTTCCTTAGGTATATACAGCAATCCGTATTTGCTTGTTTCTAATACCTCTGCACGAGCCTCTTGTAGGGTTTTATCTTTCAAATACTCATAGTGTATTGTCTCAGTATCAGTAAAAAGTAGTACCAAAAGTCCGCTCGTCCAGAATAAGAATATCTTTAGCATTGCTCTTGCTATTTACATCGGTTAGAAAACCAATTATCAAGGCAAAAGCTACTACTATTAGCGGACTTACAAAAAGTCATTATTATAAACGACTTATTGCGTATCTTATTCAGGTATTCTCTCTATTATAATTCTCAAATGTTTCATAATCTACCAATTTACTAATTTGCTAATTTACCACACGCACGCATAAATATCTCGTTAGCCGTAGGGATAGCCTCCACAAAATGCGTTACCTCGCCTTGCGTGCTAAGGTATTGCAATAAGTCGTTAGCGCTCTGTCCCTCTTTTTTTCTGTATATTTAGTTTCAGTTCGTCATACAAGGTTCTAAAGGAAGCTTCTTGTACGGTATATTTATCTTGCAACTCACTCAGTACAACTGCTTTCTGCTCGTCAGCTACTTTCAGTCCCACCTCATAAGTATTGTTTTTTTAAAATGCCCTTTTTATATCGTTTAAATTACCGTCTAATATCTTATGCGATTGATTGATAAGCGCTATATGGTCGCAAAGCTCCTCTACCGACTCCATTCGGTGGGTAGAAAAGATAATGGTAGCTCCTTGTTCTGCGCAAGTAGAGTATTTCATCTTTGATGATATTAGCACTAATAGGGTCGAAACCACTAAAAGGCTCATCAAAAAAATAAGCAATTTAGGTTTGTGTAGCACCGTTACTAAAAACTGAATTTTCTGAGCCATACCCTTAGAGAGCTCTTGCACTTTCTTGTGCCACCAATCGCCTATTTGCAGGCGGTCGAACCAAAATCTAAGCTGTTTTTAGCCTCCTCTTTTGCTCAGCCCTTTTAGTTGAGCCAAGTACAACGCCTGCTCGCCTACTTTCATCGATTTGTACAAACCGCGTTCTTCAGGCAAATAGCCTATTTGCGCAGTGTGTTTAGGGTTGCAGCAGTTCACCGTCAAACCACACCTCTCCAGCATCGGGCAGTACAATTTGGTTAATAATGCGTATAAGCGAAGTTTTTTTCCTGCCCCATTAGGTCCCTAGCAAGCCAAAGATACTCCCTTTAGGCACCTCCATCGACACCGCATCTAATGCCGTGTGTTCACCGTATTTTTACAGATATTTTTCTATTCTAAGCATCTTAAAACAATGGTTAATGTTTAATTATCAAAGGTTTTATTTTTCCAACCGCAAATATACAACTTTTCTCTTATTAAACCTCAAAATTAGGTAAAGAGTTTTTTTCATACCGCCAGTTCAATCAACAATTCCTAACAAACCGATAAAAACTGTCTTCCTAATTGATGAATACCTTGCACTATTTTCTCGCGCTGTTGGGGTCGTGGGGTGCGTATACCTTGCGCATAATGTCCCTAACTGACGTTCATTAATACCTGTTACTTTTAGAAAGAGCTGCCCTTGTTAATACCCCATCAAAAAATATGTAGCAAAGCAGAAGTTTGCAACTCATACTCTAATGTATAATCTCCGTTTAAGAGAGCTGGCGAAATAGGGGTCACCATCTTTAGCACTTTCGTTTATATGAAAGGCAAAAGGCTTCTGTAAACTCTTTTTAGCATTTCAAAATCTTTATGAGTAGCTACTACCACTCCATTACATTCAGCTACGGCTGAATAATTCTTATCTTCCCAACCCACTAATACTTTTATTATTTCCATATTTTTTTATCATTTTTAAGTTTTATTTCCAACCTGCTTGTTTAAAAATACTATTCAAAAATCTCTTGACTTAGCGTATCGCTATTCTTACCATTTACGGTTACTTTTCCTAACTTTTTCAGAATGTTTAAATTGCCTATGACTACCTTTTTTGGGCATAAAGAAACCAACCATCATCAAGTAAAAAGTCTGATAACCTCCGAAACCTTTAACCTCTTCATTTATATATTTCATTTATTATATATTTCATTTATTAGCTACACTCTGCAAAGATAGTATAATTACTACTATTAAGCAAATTTTTTTCTTTTTAAATTATCGAAATAAAAAGTCGTTACTTCCCAGCAACGACTTTTTCCTCATTAAAAACAAAAATTATGAAAAAACTAAATTACTTCTCTTTTTCCATCTTGTCTTTCAACTCTTGAAGCGCTTCAAGGTCTCCAAGGGTTGATTTTTTTCGACAGGAGCTGATACTGTATTATTAGCCGCTTCTTTAGCTATTTCTCTTCTTCTTCTTTGAAGATAGCTGTGTGCGAAGCTACTACACGTTTAAATTCTTTTGTTAAATTCAATGATTTTAAATTCAGCAGTTTCGCCTTTTTCCTAACTTTTTACCATCTTCTTTTTCTAAGTGGCGAGTAGGTACGAATGCTAAAAATATCATCATTGAAAGGTACTGTGGCCCCTTTGTCTACCAATTTAGAAACGGTACCTGTGTGAATAGTACCTACTGCAAATTCTGCTTCGTACTTATCCCAAGGGTTAGGGGTTGTTTGTTTGTGTCCTAAAGATAGTTTGTGTCCTTCAGCATCAAGCTCAAGTACCATTACTTCTATCTTGTCACCAGTGTTTACAAACTCTGATGGGTGTTTAATTTTCTTAGTCCAAGAAAGGTCGGTGATGTGGATAAGACCATCAATACCTTCTTCTAGTTCTACGAATACACCAAAGTTAGTAAAAGTTGCGTACAGTACCTGTATGTTTAGAACCTACTGGGTATTTTTCAGTGATGTTAATCCAAGGGTCTGGAGTAAGTTGTTTGATACCCAATGACATTTTGCGCTCGTTGCGGTCTAAGGTTAGTACCACTGCTTCTACTTCATCTCCTAATTTTTACGAAATCTTGAGCTGAACGCAAGTGAGTACTCCAAGACATTTCTGATACGTGTATAAGTCCTTCTACACCATCAGCTATTTCTACGAAAAGCACCGTAGTCGGCGATAACTACTACTTTACCTTTTACTTTATCACCTACTTTTAGGGTCTTCAGCAAGCGCATCCCAAGGGTGTTTGCTTAGCTGTTTTAGACCCTAATTGAATGCGTGATTTGTTATCATCAAAGTCAAGGATAACTACATTCAATTTTTGGTCTACTGATACCACTTCGCTTGGGTGGTTGATACGTGCCCAAGAAAGGTCAGTAATGTGTATCAATCCGTCTACGCCGCCAAGGTCAACGAATACACCGTATGAGGTAATATTTTTAACCACCCCTTCAGTACTTGTCCTTTTTCAAGCTGACTGATAATTTCTTTCTTCTGTTCTTCGATATCTGCTTCAATAAGAGCTTTTGTGCGAAACCACCACGTTTTTAAATTCGTGATTTACTTTCACTATCTTGAACTCCATTGTTTTATTTACGAATTGTTCGTAGTCGCGGATAGGTTTCACATCTATTTGTGAACCTGGTAAGAAGGCTTCGATACCAAATACATCTACTATCATACCGCCTTTAGTACGACTTTTTCACAAATCCGTTTACGATTTCGCCATTTTCGTGAGCTAAGTTAATTCTATCCCAAGCTTTCAGAGTACGTGCTTTTACGGTGTGAAAGTACTAACTGTCCATTTTTGTCTTCACGAATGTCGATAAGTACTTCTACTTTGTCACCTACTTTTTAGGTTAGGGTTGTAACGGAATTCATTAGAGAGATAACACCTTCTGATTTAGCGTTGATGTCGATAATAGCCTCTCTGTCAGTAATTCTGGTTACTACACCTTCTACTACTTCGTTGTCTTGAGTGTCAACGAAATTGTTTTTAACCAATTCTTCAAAAATTTTTCAATTGGTCTTCTTTGTACGCTGTCAATACCTTCTTGGTATTTGTTCCAATCAAAAGTTTTCTAAAAACTCCGCTTGTGTTTGTGTGTTTTTCAGCCATTTGCTGATAAGTAAAAATTTGTATTTCCGTTAGAAAAAAGGGCGTCAATTAAAAGTGCATTTCTAGTCGGAAAGTAGTGAAACAATAAGTTATAAACACCCTACACCTTTATAAAATTGGTGCAATGTTACGAATATTTTTCCCACATAGCCAAATATTTTTTTACTATTTTATTTGTAAAAAAATTTTTTTACATAAAAACATAAAAACACTGACTATCAACAATATCATCAATTCACAAATTAGCAAATTGGCAAATCGACAAATCATCTCATCGGCAAATCATCATTCTATCATTGCCAGATAAGTCTTGCCGTAACACCACCTTTTCAAACCCCTTCGCTTTTAGTAAGGCTTTCATCTCCTCTCCTAAATACTGATTGATTTCAAAAAGACTTCCTTGAGGCGAAAGTGCCCGACGAGCAAGTGTTGCTATTCGGTTGTAAAAACAACAGCGGGTCAGTATCACTAACAAATAGCGCCAAGTGAGGCTCGTATTCCAACACATTGGCTTGCATTTCGGCTTTCTCTAAAGAACGCACATAGGGCGGATTAGAGATAATAATATCGTATGTATTAGGCAAAGCGGTGGTTTTGCAGTATATCTTGCTGTAGAAAGTTAATGGTTACCTCATTTTAGTTCAGCATTACGGCGAGCTACTTGCAGAGCTTTTGCCGAAACATCTACAGCAGTTACTTCGGCATTGGGCAACGATTTAGCCAGCGAAATAGCTATGCAACCCGACCCTGTACCTATATCTATTATTTTCAAGGGTTTAGAAGTGTCTGCAACCGTTACTAGCACCCAATCCACCAGCTCCTCTGTTTCCGGACGAGGTATGAGTACATTTTCATCTACTAAAAACGATAAGAGAAAAATACCGTTTCACCTAATATATATTGTATTGGTTTATAGGGTTTGTAGTTCTCTTATCGCTTCTTTTTATAGAGGCAACAACATTTTCAGCAAGAGGCTCTTTTAGCACAAGCCAATGCGGTTGCTTTATTACACTTAGCATAATGTTCCAGCAGCATAAAGTAAAAAGTCTGAACCTCTGTTAGGGGGTAAAGGTCCTTTGCAGCTGCTGGTAAATATAGTGTTTCAGAGCTTCAAAAGTCATTAATTCACGCGTATTTTGCTGTCCTACTCTTAGGTTACTGCTGGCCAAATCGTCAAAAGTTATTAAGTTTCATCAGCTGTTGTACAGGTACTTGCTGTTCGCGAGCTATTTTTATATAGTGTATCTCCCGTTTGTACTTGGTAGTACACCTCTGCTATAGCTTCTTTTTCACCTGTGATGACACCTGCGGTTTGGCAGGAATTGCAGGGTTTAGCAGTTTCTACTTTTTTAGAAGTTTCTGTTTTTAGATGAATCTGCAATTACTGGCGCTGACTTAACAACTACTTTTTCCTTAGTAACTTCTTTTCTTAGTTACTACAGGTTTTTGCAGGCGCTATAGGTTCATTTTGTACTACTTGCGCAACTTCTCGTTTAGGTAGTGGGGTCGATACTATATCTGTACCCATCGAAAAGTTTACTGGCTCGCCTTTCATTGCCACTACTTGTTCGTCATATAGGTGCAAATTAAACTTTTTATCAGAGCAATGAGCTTTTTAGCATAAGCAGGGTCTGTAGCATAGCCCGCTTTCTTAAGCCCGTGTGCCCAGCTTTCATAGTCTGTAGGATTAAGCTCAAATAGCGAACTATACCTTCCTCTTTTTCATCAGAAACTGAGAGTGGTCTTCAAACGATTCGTAAGCGTATTTATAACGTCTAAAACATTCGCTCTTCTCATCGTCATCGTGAGTAATGGTCTTACCATTCCAAGTTGCGTGGCATTTAATACCAAAGTGGTTATTGCCATAGCGCGCTAATCGCCCTTGTCCCGAACCACTTTCTAATATTCCTTGTGCCAAAGTAATACTTGCTGGTATGTTATAGCGTTGCATTTCTACCATCGCTATATCTTTGTAGTCTTCTATATATTTCTGAGTGACGGCGGTAGTTACCTGCATAGCAGGCGGTACTTCGTGAAAAATCATCTTCAGTAAAAATCTTTCCGATTCATATTCGCTTCCATCAGAGCCTTTGTTCTTTGGTTAAGCTCCTGTATGAGTAGGCCTTTTGGTCTCTACAATGGTACGCTGTCCGCGATAATTGACTGTATGCGGGTTCTTAGCGCTTTTATAGTACTTATCTGAGCACGACGAGAGAATAAAGAGATATAGTAATAGCCAACTAAATCTTTTTCATCATAATTCAATATATTTTTGTCTTTTTATTCGTTCTTTATTAAAACCTTCGATACCTTGCAAACCTCCCGTGTGAATAGCTAATATTTTAGTGTTAGGTGCAAAATATCCCTTCTTTACGAGGGCAAAGATAGCAAAAAATCATCTTACCTACATATATGGGGTCTAATGGTATTTGGGTAGTTTTGTTAAAATCATTTAAAAATTAATCAGTTCATCATTCACTTTAGCATAGCCTCCAAAATTATAATCGTGTACTAAAATGCCAATTAGTTCGGGCGGTATATTGCTTGATTACTTCTGTTAAAAACTCGCCTTTTTAGAGCAGGAAAACCTATCACTTGCTGATGCGAGCACTAGCATTGATAAGCCCTGAGATAGTACCTCCCGTACCTACCGCCGTGCAAATCACATCAAACGCTTTGTCTTCTTCGGTAAGTATTTCTTCGCAGCCTTTTACTGCCAAAGCGTTTGTACCTCCTTCTGGAGCTATATAAATATCTGAACCATAGCGATTTCTAAGACTTTCTAAAAACTCAGGGGTGTGTTTTCTCTATACATCTGGCGTGTAACGAACAAAAATTGCATCCCGCATTTTTAGCAAACTTTAACGTTGGATTAACACTAATTTTAGATTCCAACTCATCTCCTCTTATCACTCCGATTGTGCGTAACCCCATTATTTGTCCTGCCGCAGCGGTAGCTGCTATATGGTTAGAGTAGGCTCCTCCAAAAAGTAAGCAGGGTACTTTTACCCTGTTTTATTGCCTCTGCTATATTGTATTTTAGTTTCCTAAGTTTATTCCCCGACACAAATGGGTGATTCTTTATCCTCTCGCTTTATTGTAAGCGTAATACCATCAGGCATAGGTATATCCACCACCTGATTTTCTATTTTCAAATTCTCAAACATACTATTAATTTGTCAATTTGTCGATTTGTCGATTTGTCGATTTGTCGATTTGCCGATTTGCCGATTTGCCGATTTGTCGATTTGCCGATTTGTCGATTTGCCGATTTGCTAATTTGCTAATTTGCTAATTCACTAATTTGCTAATTGGCAAATTGACAAATCGGCAAATTAATCACTCGTATCGCAATGCTTCTACTGGGTCTAACTCGAAGCTTTTACTGCAGGATAAAGCCCAGAGAGCACCGAAACTACGGCTGCTATCAGTATAGCAACCAAAATGACGCCCCAAGGTATGGTGAACTCAAACTTCACCGCTTTCGAAATCAGAAAACCTAAACTTATACCCAAAACAATGCCCGTCAAGGCTCCTAACTGCGCTATAATGAGCGTTTCGGTAAAAGAATTGTAGGGTTATAGAACGCCTTTTAGCCCCTAAAGCCTTGCGAATACCTATCTCTTTAGTGCGTTCAGTCACCGATACCAACATAATATTGAGCAAAGCGATAGATGAGCCCAGTATCGTAATCATTCCAATTATAAAACCAGCAGCCGTCAGCACTCCTGTGATGCTACCGATACGCTGCAATAGGTCATCACTGCGCTCTACCCCAAAGTTATTTTCTTGTATAGGCGTAAGTCCTCTGATATTGCGCATCAGCACCACCGCATCATCTACAGCAGCATCTAACTTATCTTTGTTATCTACCCCTACATTTTATAGTGAAGTTAGGCATCGTTGTTGAAAAGGCAGAACGAGCTATTCCCAAAGGTATTAACACCTGAAAATCTTCTATAATTACCAAAAAGACGAACTTTTGCGACTTTAGTATACCTATAACTTTGAACTTATACCCTCTTACCGAAATAGTTTTGCCAATCGGATTGACATCTTTCAACAGTGTTTTCTTTTAAAATCAGAACCTATCACACACAAATTCAGGTTGTTTTGTATATCAAAGTCAGAAAACCTCTCCCTCCTCTATGGTAAGTCCCGAATTATTAATATAGTGCTCATCAACCCCTACCACACGTGCCAAAGGGTCTGTCTTTTTATTTTCGTATTTCACCTCTGCTGACGAAGCCGCATTGGTAGAGATACTTACCTTAGCAAAAGGATTGGCAAGCTGTTGCTTAAAGGTCTCTGCCTCTTTATAGGTGATTTCTGGGTTAATCTTTTTCTTAGTACCACTTCCCTCTACCCTTTCGGCATAATCATAACGCGAAATAGAAAAGGTATTCGCCCCCATACTCGAAAAATTACCTTCGAGGGTATTGCGCAAAGCCGTGATAACGCTCAGTATCCCCACCAAGGCAGTAATACCAATAGCGATAATAAGCACAGTAAGCACCGTACGCAGTAGCTGGCTTTTAATCGAATCAAAAGCTATTTTGATATTTTCACGAATAAGAATCCACACGTTTGTTTGGTTTTTAAATGATGATGCAAAGGTAGGAATAATTTGTGAATTAGCAAATTTGTTAATTAGTAAATTTTGAAGAAAAATCTACTACAAACATCTTTCCCTTTACTTTAGATATAATTACAATATACGAACACCGAAGGATAAGCGTAGAAGCAGCGAAAAACAACTATCTAATAAGCCGTCAAAAAAAGCAGAAAAAAATATACTAATTGTATCATTTAATTAGTAAATCGGTAAATTTGCTAATTCACAAATTTGCTAATTTATAAATTATTCGTATCTTTTGCGCCCGAATTAATAACGAGGTCGTGTACCTCACTAATTAAATTTTTATGCCAGTAAAAATCAGATTACAACGTCACGGTAAAAAGGCAAACCATTTTATTGGATTGTAGCCGCTAATTCTCGCGCTAAACGCGATGGTAAATTCCTTTGAAAAATTAGGAACTTACAACCCTATCAGCAACCCTGCGCAAATTGAAGTAAACGTAGATGCTGCTGTAAATGGTTTGCAAAAATGGGGCTCAACCTAGTGACACCGCACGCCGTATCCTATCTTACAAAGGGGTATTGCTAAAACACCACCTATTAGGGAGGGGTAGCCAAAGGAGCTCTTACCGCAGAACAAGCTGAAGCTAAATTCAACGCTTGGGTAGAAGCTAAAAACAACAAAAGTATCTTCTAAAGAAGAAAAATTAGCTAAAGAAAAAGCGGCTGCTAAAGCTAAAAGCTTTAGACGCTGAAAAAGAAAGCTAATGAAAAACGCAAAAACGAAGCTGCTGCTAAAGCCGCTGAAGCTGCCGCTGCTGCAACTGCCGCACAAGCTGAAGGCGAAGCTGCTGCTGAACAACCCCAAGAAACTGAAGCATAAAAATGACACTGAAAGATTGTTTTATATAGGAACAATTGTGTCGAAGTTTAGCTTTAAGGGGCGAAGTCATATCAAACTTGATTCGGATGACCCCGAAATGTATGAAGAAATGGAATCAGTGTTTATTGCCCTTGGCAATAATCTGGTTCCTTTTTTTATTGAGAGAAGCTCTTTGCACAAATCAGACCTATTGCGCGTAAAATTTGAGGAGGTAGATACTGAAGCTGATGCCGACGCACTGCTGAAACACAAAATATACTTACCTCTCTGCCTCCCCCGCTGACGGGCAACCAATTCTATTACCACGAAGTTATAGGATTTACTGTAGAAGATACTCAATATGGTTATGTAGGAAAAATTACGGCTGTAAACGATAATACTTTTTCAAGCCCTATTTGAGATTGAAGATGAGTCAGGACACCAAATTCTTATCCCTATCAACTTTTTGGAGAAGATAGACCGACAAAACCAAAAAAACTTATAGTCTCTACCCCTGAAGGACTTATAGCATTATACCAAGAATAAAGACGAAATAAAAAAAGACGAAATACGATGGTTCGTATTTCGTCTTTTTATCTTTTAGTCTTTACCGGCTATTTTTTCTATCTGCTTGGCTATTTCTTCAAAGATGTTATACTTTGTCTTTTCGTGTAGCTCGTGGAACTTTTGGGCGTATTCTTTAGGGAAGGGTTTCCAAAAGTCATCATCTTCTACTATTGTGCGGTAATAATATAATAGGTCGTTCTTAGGCATTTTTGCCAACGACTCATATAGCACTTCAAACTTATTAGGCATCTTGCGCTTTATTATCAGGCGGTAAAGACGCTCTATGGTATAAGCTGAACTTTTAGTTAATGCCTTAGTGATAAGATAGTTTACACGCTCGCTGTCTTCCTCTATACGGTCTAACACCATAAGGGCATCGGTGTTAAAACTGTTATCTACTCGCGAGCCTGCTAAATAATTGCAAAGCAAATCTGCCCAACGCGGGTCTAACTCTTCTTTAGTAAGCGGTTTTTTTATCGTAATATCCACCATAGTAACCATAATAACCATAAGTAGTGCCTGCTAAGGCTTCTATCATATATTGGGCATTAATCGCCTTATTAAACTGTGGTGCAAACACTTCGTATAGTCTCTCTCTATTGAAACGCTCTTTGCTCTCTAAAGCACGATAGAGATAGTTTATAGCTAATGGTGATGTCCAAGTGTTACTGAAAAACATTAGTAGCATATTGCTCGTAGAAAGACAATACTTTATCTTTATCAAAAGTATAGAGTATTTCATTCAGACAACGGGCTATGTTGTAATTGCTTGCCGAGCGCTTTTTAGCCATTGCATCAAATCGTTTATCGCTTAAAAATATCGCCCAATAGCACATACGTTTCAGGGTAGTCTTTGTGTTTGAGAATCTCCCACTCTGTAGGCAATCGCTCGAAGGCTGCCGTTAGGGCTTTTCGTCTGCTTCGTCCATTGAAAGCAGCGCTTCAAAGCGTTCGCGTACTTTCTGAAGGAATGGCTGATAGTGCGTGGCTAACGGAACTGAGGCTATTGCTTCTGCCAACAGTTCCCCGTTTTCCTTTCTGCTTGTTGTTGCTGTACAACTCGTATAGCTTATCGACACTGCGCTGCGTACCGATTTTTAGCCAATGCTTTATAGGCTGCTCCACGCACTGTTTTTGTTTTTATCGCCTGTGAGAGTGATGATAAAATCTTCGGTCTTCTCATCTTTTTTATCTGAAAGTATCGCTATAGCTTCGGCTTGTAGGTTAGGCAAACTTTCTGCAAATATTTTTATCAATAAACCCGTCTACCTCAGCATAACCAAAGCATAGAGCAAGCGCAAGCGGCGTACGTTTTTCTACCTGTCTTCTAACTTAAAGTCGGCTACTAAGAAAGGTAACATCGCCTTGCCGCTAGCAGGAATTACTACCTCCATTATATAGTCAGCTAACTCTGAATACTTGTCTGCTAAGGCAAAGCTCAAGTAACCAAAGGTACGTGAGTCTTTAAAAATACCGCGCGTATAAGCGTCTTTTACCGTCTCTAAACGCCCTGAGTTGCTTTGGGTAAGGGCTTGCAATACAGGCTTTAGCTGCAAGTATGAGTACTGAGTATTGACATCGGCAAGAGCCACATTGGGCACTTGGTCGGCTACAGCAGCTCCCTCTTCAGTAGTAGTGCCTTGCGTATAAAGCACAGAATAAAGCAAAGTAGAAAGCGATAACAACTTTTCAGCCGACTGTTGGGCATCAAGCTGCAATAATTCTTCTACATCTTGGGCTAATTTATTGAAAAACAGGGGCTTTCTCGCCTAATTTCTTTAGTATAGGTATATGCTTCTGCAAGCGAGGGTCGTTCTTAGCAAACTTACTTCCCGCTATAAATAACCTATTCAATTCTTGTTGTAATTCGTATAAAAGGTTTCATATTGATTTGTCAATTTGTTAATTTGTCAATTTGCTAATCTACTAATCGGCAAATTAATATTGTAATCTAACTATTTTTCTCGGGGGTGATGAGCGAAAGCGGTTGTGCCGATAGCAGTCCGTCTTTTACATCATTATGCATCATCACTGTTAGGCAGAGTCCTTCGGCATTAGCAGGCAAAAAGGCTCTTAGGTTAGCAGTAGACGATACGGCTCCCTCTTCAATATCTTTGAGGGTAAGAGCAAACCCATTAGCATCTTCTACTACCAAGTTATCACCTTTTAGGTAGGCTTTTGTGCAGTGCCAATAGCACTCACAGGCTGTTTGTCCATCAGTGGGTTTTTAATCGTATTTTTTTACTGATTTGATAGTTTCGGCAAACTGCGTTGAAGCCCAACTTTTGAGGGTAGCCAAATCTTCTTTTTGCAACGGACGCTCTACGCTTCCCTCAGCCTCCCAACGAATACGTGGATTTTGGTCACCTGGGTAGATGTACAAATCTTTTAGTTGCAACACGCCAAATACACTTTATCTTCTTTGATATACTTAGCCGCTTTATAAGGACGATAGTTGAGCGTTTTGTATATCTTACCTGTTTTGAGGTTCAGCCATACCCCTCATCTACGTACTCTTTGCGCGCCTCATTGTCATAACTGTTAAAAAGATAGCTGTACGAGCTTGCATTCTCTTCATACTGACCGTATTGCATTAGTTCTACTAACTTCCACACATAGCCTATTTGCTCTTCAATAGCTGATGATAGTTCAGGCGTACCCTCTGGATCTTCTTTGCGCGCTTTGAGGTAGTCGGTTGCTTTTTGAGCAAAGCTGAAAGGAAGTTCAGATTATTTACGACCTCAGTATATTCTTCGTTTTCTACTTCTTCTATTGATAGCAGTAGGTTATTGAAGGCGGTTTGTATTCCCCCGATATAATAGTTGCCCAGCTCTTTTATCTGTGTTTTCAGAGTGGAGCGCATTTTAGCATCTACTGATGAAAGTCCTGTGTTTACTATATCGCGAAGCAACTTTTGGGCAGTCTCTATACCGGTGAGCTGTGCATCTATTTTCTTAGTGAAAGCTGCCTTATTTACCTTTTTAGGTTTTTCGGCTTTCTCCTTAATACTCTCCTTCTCTTGGGCTTTTCTCTTGCTTTTCTCTATCTTATCACGCTTAGAGAGGATATCCTCTGGTACATCGGCTTGGGCAAATTGCGAAGCATCAGCCTCATAGCAATAAAGCAACCCAATGGCGTGTTTGCACGGAAATTGCCTACTAGGGCAGTTGCAGCGAAACACAGGATTATGAGCGTCTACATAGTCGGCAGAGCAGTAATAAGGGTTCTTACCACTACCGGCACACTCGCCCCATATTAGGTTCTTTTCAGCACTAATTTTCAGGTTAGCGAACTTCCCTTTTTTGTGCAATTCTCGCCCTTTCTTAGCTGCTTCAGCATTCGGGGCAAGTTCTTCAATTTTTGCTGGGTAATTTCTATCATGTGTCGTATTTTTGTATTTCTTATTTCGTCTTTTTTTCAGGTATTCTGCTGTAAAGCTCTTCTTGTTTTTTGCTACTTCTTCAGGGGTACCAAAAGCTACTACTTCGCCACCTGCTTTACCGCCATCGTAGCCTATATCTATAATGTAATCTACCTTGCGTATCACATCTATATTATGCTCTATCACCAGCACAGTATTGCCTTTATCAACTAAGCGATCGAGGACTTCTAAGAGTACTTTTACATCTTCAAAATGAAGCCCTGTGGTGGGTTCGTCTAATATATAGAAAGTGTTGCCGTATCTATTTTTAGAAAGCTCTGTAGCCAACTTCACCGTTGGGCTTCCTCCTGAAAGGGTAGATTGTTGCCCCAAAGTGATGTAGCCCAATCCTACCTCTTCAATAGTTTTGAGTTTGCGGTATATTTTAGGAATAGGCTCGAAGAACTGCACCGCCTCGCTAATAGTCATATCAAGCACATCGGCTATCGACTTGCCTTTTATAGCGCACCTCAAAGGGTCTCGCGTGATTAAAACGCTTGCCTTTGCGGGTCTCGCAAGGTACATATACATCGGGCAGAAAGTTCATTTCTATCACCTTTAAGCCTGACCCCTCACAGGTTTCGCACCTACCACCTTTTACATTGAAGCTGAAGCGCCCAGGTTTATAGCCGCGTATTTGCGCCTCGGGCACTTGGGTGAAGAGGTTGCGTATCTCGCTAAATACCCCTGTATAAGTTGCTGGGTTAGAACGCGGTGTGCGCCCTATAGGCGATTGGTCTATATCGATAACTTTATCGATATGCTCCAAACCCTCAATGCTTTGTAAGGCATCGGCTTTTCTACCCGTTGAAAAATGAGCGTTGAGGATAGGGTACAGCGTCTCGTTAATAAGGGTTGATTTGCCACTACCCGACACGCCTGTTACCCCAATCATTAGTCCCAAGGGAAATTTAACTGTTATATTCTTCAGATTATTACCCGTGCAGCCTTTTAGCACAATCTCTTTACCGTTGCCTTTGCGCTTTCAGCTGGCACTTCTATCTTCTTGCGCTTGCTCATCATAATCAGCGGTAATGGTAGAGGGCTTTTTAAGAGCTCTTGGGGCGTACCTTTGAAGATGATTTCACCCCATTTACTCCTGCCTTTAGGGTCCTATATCCACCACATAGTCAGCCTCTTGTATCATCTCTTCATCGTGTTCTACCACTATTACCGAGTTGCCTATATCGCGCAGTGATTTAAGCGAATTGATAAGTCGCTGGTTATCGCGCTGGTGCAAGCCTATGCTGGGCTCATCTAAAATGTAGAGTACCCCAGTAAGCTGCGAACCTATCTGGGTAGCCAAACGTATGCGTTGTGCCTCGCCTCCCGAAAGTGACTTTGAACTGCGGTTCAACGATAGGTAGGTAAGTCCACATCTATGAGGAATTGCAATCGGGTACTGATTTCTTTGATGATTTCTGAGGCTATCTTCTGCTGTTTCTCTGAGATATGCTGAGGCAACTCTTTAAACCACGCTAATAGGTCGGTAATGTCTAAAGCAGAGAGTTCAGCTATATTTTTATCGGCTATTTTGAAGTACAATGCCTCTTTGCGCAAGCGCGTACCGTGACAATGCTCGCAAGGCACGGTATCCATAAACTCTTCTGCCCAACGCTTGATAGCTGCCATATCGGTATTATCGTGCTGACTCTTAATAAAGTTGATTATCCCTCGAAGTCTATTTCAAAAATCGCGGGTAATACCCAACACGTCCGACTTGATAGCGTACTTTTCTTTACCGCCATAGCGATAATATCCATCGCCTCTTTGGGCAACTTATCAATAGGGTCAGAGAGTTTATAGCCAAACTTTTGAACGATAAGCTCTAACTGCTTAAAAATCCAAGTGCTTTTCTGCTCGCCCACCGCAACAATACCTCCGTTTTTGATAGATAGCGATGGGTCTGGGATTATCTTAGCAAGGTTGATTTCTTGCACTTCGCCCAAACCATTGCAGTGCGGACACATTCCTTTAGGGCGAATTGAAAGAGAAAGTATTAGGCTCTGGCATAGGATAAGAAATACCAGAAGAAGGACACATTAGGTGGCGACTGAAGTACTGCGCTTTTGTCTTGTCTTGCTCTAACACCATAAGCACATCATCGCCGTAGTTCATCGCTATTTTAATGGTTTCTTGCAGCCGTTTTTGGGTATCTTCAGTATCATCTACCTGCATACGGTCTACAACGATTTCTATATCGTGGGTTTTTGTAGCGGTCGAGTTTCATACCCTTTTCTATATCGCGTATTTCGCCATCAGTGCGTACCTTTACGAAGCCTTGTTTGGCTATCTGCTCAAAAAGTTCGCGGTAATGCCCTTTGCGCGATTGCACTACAGGGGCTAATATATTGATGCGTTTGCCATTGTAGTCTTTAGTGATGAGCTCTTGTATTTGGGCATCGCTATAGCTCACCATCTTTTTCGCCCGTGGTATAACTCAAAAGCATCAGAAGCCCGCGCAAAGAGCAGGCGCAAGAAGTCGTATATCTCGGTAATCGTACCCACCGTGAGAGCGTGGCGATTTAGAGGTTGTTTTCTGCTCAATAGCAATCACTGGCGAGAGTCCGTCTATTTTATCTACATCAGGGCGTTCGAGCCCTCCGAGAAACTGACGGGCATGGGCAGCAGAAAGTTTCTATATAGCGGCGTTGCCCTTCGGCATAAATAGTATCGAATGCTAATGACGACTTGCCATCTACCCGAAAGCCCTGTGAAAACTACTAACTTTTCGCGAGGGTATGCTAAGGTCTATGTTTTTGAGGTTATGCACCCGTGCCCTTGCACTTCAAGGTTTTCTACAGGGGTTATATTAGTAGTGTTTTCATTTTACTAGTTTAATCTTTTTATATTCATTCAGTTGCTGCACCAATTGATATACTAAGGTTATAGGCTTCTGCTTATGATAAGGTAAATGCTTTTTAGCCATATACAGCTTTTTCAGCTCTTTTTATAGCCTCTTGCTCTGATGCATTACTATCTTTTTTTGCAATAAGTTATAAAGATTTTTACAAAAATCTATCTTTTTACCTCTTTTTATATAGTTTATCTGAAATATTTTACTGAGTTCTGCGTAATAATAATCTCTGTTATACTTATTTTCTATATTTTTATAATGTAATAAGAGCCAAAGCTCAAAACAATCATTAGAGTAAGCCACTTTATAGTGCAGTTTTTAGCTTTTTCTATTGAATTATCAAAGTTTGCAAAGTCTTTATCTATATCGCGTACATCCATATCATATACACCATACTTCATCAAAAGTGTAATCATCTTCTTTGATAATTTCTTCAGTGGCTCGCACCAAATTTAGCTTAGACTGCCCTTGCAGGTTGACGCATTTTACCGATAGGCTCACCACAGGGAACTTCCTAAAGTACCATTCTTCTGTCTGCCCCTCGCACACTATCAGTATAGTTTTATTTGCTAACTTTAGTGGCTGATATTGGTAAGTATTTTTGTTTTTCCCAAGGTTTCCCTGTCGGTTACTTTTACAGCTTTGGTCTTCTTTCCCATAGGGTTTCTGGTTAATTGGTTACTAATTCGGCAAAATCTTTCTACTAAAAGGCACAGCACCGTACTTGCCGTGTATATAATCCTTCTCAAAAAGAAGCTTCTGCTTGTACTCCTTCTATTTCAGCCAAGGCGTACAGATGACTTACCCCTTGCTTATCCTTTTTCTACAAACTCTATTTGGTCGCGCTCAACAGAGCATTGCTCAGCAATGAAGTGTCGTGGGTAACAAAAATAAATTGAGTATGTTGGTTTTCTTCCGAATTAAAAACTGTACAATACGCTTAGTGAGCAACGGGTGGAAACGTGCATCAAATTCGTCTATCACTAAGGGGCGCCCCTCTTTTATTGCTTCATACAGATAAGGACTCAGTTCAAAGAGCTTGTGAGTACCTTCCGACTCATAATGCTCAAAAGAATAAATCATATCTCTATCAGCCTCTTCTTCACCTATGCTTTTAGCTACTACCAAATAATCTTTCTGAGAATTTTCAGCATTTTCAAAGTCGGTAATATCTAATAATTGTAAATTCTCGATAGAAGTATCTCCTTTTTGAGCAAATTGAGTATAAACCGTCTCTTATCTTTTATTTTTGAGTGCTTCTTTAGCATAACTCATCATTGTAGGTTCGCTCAATCCGCTAATAATATTGATTTGGCTAAGGTTACTAATGAGATATTTGGATATTTTGCCAAAAGCCAAACGATGCCAACACCGTAAGAAATAAACTGGTATCGGTAAGCAACTCTTGGGTATCTTCGCCTTGTTGGGTAAGGTTGATATAAATGGCTCCTTCAGCAAAGTGGGTGGTATCTAACGCTACAATCTGTTGTTCTTCTCTTTATAAAAATAACAAAGTTCGCTTTTAGCTTTGTCTGCATAGAGCCATTCAGCTGTTATTTTGCCTTCTACTACCCTCAAAGCCATAGCGATATTTCACCTCGTCTACCCAAAAATCATCTGAAAAAGAAGGCGCACTTTTTGTTAATAAAAAGCTATCTACTTCCGAAAGTACTTTTTGCATTCTTTACCGAATCAAGTAGTATTTTCAAGAAAGTATTGAGCGCTTTTACTACATTACTTTTTACTGCTGGCATTAGCTCCGTAAATAGCTTTTGTTTTTTAGAATGAGTGTGACTGATATTCAAAAAGTATGAGTAGGTTCTAATAGCCTATCTTTAGCTGAAGCCAAATGAGCTTTAGACAAACTCAAGGTTTGAATATCTTTAAACGAACGAAAATTGCCAAAACTAAAATCTTGTAGCACTACCATATCTCTAACGCAGTTTTTATTCGGCAAAGATAATAATTAATTGACAATTGACAATTAAGAATTGATAATTTTTAATAGATTACCCTCCTACTAAAGAAGGCTGTTTATATATCCAATTATGAGCATTAGCAAATGTTATAAATTTATCATTTTTCTTTTTGCATTTTTAAATGTTATATAAGCTACTTTTAAATTAGGAAGTTCCTCTAATCTATAAAAAGTCTTCAGCTTTTAAGTTTCTCTAAATCTGTAATCATCAGATATTTTAGTTGCTTCAATTCAAAAAAAGAGCTTCTATATTTTCAAGATTCTTCAGATGTACACATTCGAGATGAAATATATTTTCTTTATTTTTAAAAAGAAGTAAGCCTTGTTATATGAGGCATATACCTCAATCGCACATCAGAAACCATAGGTAATGAAAACAATATTTTTATACTAACATCTTTACAGTTCTGTAAAGAAATATATTCTATATCAGGAAATTTCAGCAATCAAATCACTATGGATAAACCTATCAACAATAAGTTCTTTAATAGGTAAATTATTGAGTTTAGAAAAATCTATCTCGAGCGCTCAAATGCTCTAACTTTTTCAAATGTATTGAGTACAGCGTATTGTTTTTATAGTCAATCCAGTATATAAAACTTAAAAAGATAAGTTTTTTAAACTTAGCCAAAGGAACTAAGGATATACCTTTTTACATTATCATATATCGTAAATTCTTCTAAATCATCAATATGTGATAACTCTGATAAATCCTCTATAAAAGCCATTGAATACAATTATTTTTAGTTTCTTTTACATTGGTTAAATAGCGTAGTTGTTTTAAATTCTCCTGATTTATCTCTGTACTTTTATTTAAAGATAACCAGAGTTTTTTTATTGTACTTCTTTAAATAGGAATTAATAGATGACAAAAAGTTCTTCATCACCCTAATAGGTTACTAATATACAGATGTTCAGCATTTTTATAGCTTCCTCTAAATTAGCAGTATTATTTAGTTCATTGATATTCAATCTTTTATTGTAACTGGTTGTATTTTGCATATTTTAGTTTGTTTTTACTTTATTATAAGAAACACACTAGCAAGAGATTTTTAGTACATTACCCTACCAGTTAAAAATTATTTTCCCAACTAATTTACTTCCCTCATAGACTGGAAGTTCATCTACCTCCTCTAATATATCAAAAGGAGCCCAATCCATAAGGAAAGTTACTTTGCATAAACCTATATATTGTTCTTTCTGTAAAGACTCATCAAAGAAAATAACTATACTCAAGGCTTATTATCTACAATAGTTGTTGGGTAATATATCAAATCAGTAGGAGGACTTTTTCTTCCTCCTTCTTCCTGTGTAAGAAAAACATATAATACCTTCTTTTATTCTTTGCATTTTGTTCTAATAATATTGTCACAGAGGAAATTCGTTATTGCCCTCCTTACGCTTCTATTTGCTGTAGCACTTTTAGGGGCTTGATATACGGTATTAATACCGTCAAAGAGTATTAGTAAGCGCAGCCCATTGCGGGTTTCTTTCTCTTGCATACGGCATTGGTTAGGGTATCGCTGTACGAAAAAGAAGCAATTTTTTTGGAAGCGCGCACTCTGATAAAACGGACTATTTTTGGTCGGCTATAAAATAACCTGTCATCTTTCCGTTTTTCATCACGAGCTTCTCTATCCCCATACGGGTCGCCAGCCACTTCACGCGTACGCTATTGAGCAGGTCGATAGCCTGAGGGGGTAACTTGCCAAAACGGTCAATAAGGTTACGCTGATACACCTGTAAGGCTTCCTCATTAGTCAGATTGCTCAATTCGTTATAAAGGTTAAGTCGTTCGGCTACTCTATTGACATAGGTATCGGGGAAGAGTAGTTCGAAATCGGTGTCTATTTGAGTATCAGTGAGGTAAGTTTTGTCTTCTTCGGCAGTGCGATATAGTTCTGAAAAACTCGTTTTCTTTAAGCTCCGTTATAGCTTCTTGCAATATTTTTGGTAGGTATCAAACCCTATCTCGTTAATAAAAACCACTTTGTTCACCGCCAAGTAGGTCGCCTGCCCCTGATTTCTAAGTCTTTCATTGCGATATTAAGTCCGCTACCCAAGTCGGAGAACTGAGCTATCGCCTCTATACGCTTGCGGGCATCATCGCTCATCGCTATCAGTGGAGGAGTGATGAAGTAGCAAAACGCTTTTTATTGCTACGCCCTACCCTACCACGCATTTGGTGCAGGTCTGACAAGCCAAAATTATGAGCGTTATTGATAAAAATAGTGTTTTGCATTCGGCACATCTAATCCACTCTCACTAATAGTGGTAGCCACCAGCACATCGTATGCCCCTCCATAAAGGCGAGCATTGTCTCTTCCAGCTTTTTTTGCCGTCCATCCGTCCGTGCCCTATGGCTATGCGGGCATCGGGTAGCAAACGCTGTATCATACCGGCAACTTCCTGAATGTTCTCTACGCGGTTGTGCATAAAAAACACCTGTCCGCCGCGTTGTATTTCGTAGCGAATGCCATCGCGTATTACCTCTTCATTAAAAGGTATCACTTGCGAATCAATAGGATAGCGGTTAGGCGGAGGTGTATTGATAACGGAAAGGTCGCGAGCCGCCATAAGGCTAAACTGCAAGGTTCGCGGTATAGGGGTCGCCGTAAGGGTCAGCACATCAAGGTTTTCTTTTAGGGTTTTAAGCTTGTCTTTCACCCCTACCCCAAACTTCTGTTCCTCATCTACTATCAGCAGCCCCAAATCTTTATATTGTACCTTTTCGCCCACTATTTGGTGCGTACCGATAACAATATCGAGTTGTCCTTTAGCGAGTTCTTCCAAAATGATTTTCTTCTCTTTAGCCGTGCGAAAACGGTTCAGATAATCAATGCGCACCGGAAAATCTTTCATACGCTGACTAAAAAGTCTGATAGTGCTGAAAAGCCAATACGGTAGTAGGCACTAATACCGCTACCTGCTTGCCGTTATCAACTGCCTTAAAGGCTGCCCTGATAGCTACTTCGGTCTTACCAAAGCCCACATCGCCGCAGACTAACCTATCCATAGGGTTTGGCACCTCCATATCGGCTTTTACTCGGCAGTAGCCTTGCTTTGGTCGGGGGTATCTTCGTAGAGGAATGAGGCTTCGAGCTCATTCTGCATATAGCTGTCGTGTGCAAAAGCATAGCCTTGCGCCTCTTTGCGTTTGGCGTATAGCTGAATAAGGTTGAAAGCAATCTCTTTTACCCTTGCTTTAGTCTTCTGTTTGAGGGCTTTCCACGCTCCTGACCCCAACTTGTATATTTTAGGCGGTTTGCCGTCTTTGCCGTTGTATTTGGTTATCTTGTGCAAGGCGTGAATGCTGACAAATAGCACATCGCGGTCGCCATAAATCAGCTTGATGGCCTCTTGCTGTTTGCCCTCTACTTCTATCTTTTGCAAGCCAGCGAACTTGCCTATACCGTGGTCGATATGGGTAACATAGTCACCTACCTCCAGCTGCATCAGCTCTTTGAGGGTTATCGCTTGCTTTTTTAGCATAACCGTTTTTAGCTGAAATTTATAATACCGCTCGAATATTTGGTGGTCAGTAAAAACGTTTATTTTCAGTTCGTTATCTACAAAACCAGCGTGCAGTGATAGCTGTACCGTTTGGTAGGCTACCTTCTGCTCCATCTCTTCGAATATATCGTGAAAACGCTTTGCCTGCTGCTCCGTACCGCACAATATATAGTTCTGATAGCCCTCGGCGTGCTTCTCATTAAGGTAAGCGATAAGCAGCTCGAACTGCCTATTAAACGAGGGGTTGCGGCGTGGTGAGAAAAGTGAGTTCAGGCTGTGAAAACTCCTATGTGAATGGACTGCAATCGGTCAGCTTGCGCCAAAAGGTCTTCTTTCTGGCAATAGAGTTCCTCTGGGGCAGTACGCTTCACCTCATTGGCTAATTTCTGATAAATATCGGTAGCTTTTTGCGAAGAGTTTATCTATTTTTGTCCTAATGAAGCAATATCTTTAGCAACAAAGAGCGTTTGCGGACTAATATATTCTAAAAACGACTGTCGCACCTCATCACTTTCCTTATTTTCTACGTTAGGAATGATGATTATCTGCGAAAGTTGTGCAGTGAGATAGCTGACTTTCTACATCAAACGTACGAATACTCTCTACTTCATTGCCAAAAAAACTCTATACGATAGGGTTCATTATTAGAAAATGAAAAATATCGACTATCCCCCGCGTACCGAAAAACTCACCGGGTTCGGTAACGAAGTCAGTGCGGTTGAACTGATAGCTAAAAAGTACCTCGTTGAGAAACTCGAGGGTAAGCGAATCGCCTTTGGTAATCTTGAGCGTATTCTGTTCTAACTGTTTGCGGGTGATAACTTTCTCGAAAAGGGCTTCAGGATACGATACTACTATCAGCGGTTTAGTGCTGTGGCTTAGTTGGTGCAACACCTCAGCGCGCAGTAGCACGTTGGCATTGTCGGTATCTTCTATCTGATAAGGGCGGCGATAGCTATCGGGAAAGAAAAGCACCCGCTGCTCGCCTACTAAAGTTTCTAAATCGTTGAGCACATAGGCACTTTCCTCTTTGTCGGGCAACAATACTAACAGCGGGCGATGCATATGGGTGTATAGGTTTGCCACCACTGCCGACAGCGAGGCACCTGCCAAGCCTCCTACAGTAGTGCTATTCTGCGCCTGCACTTTGGCAAGCAAGGATTTATAATGGCTACTCTGAGCCAGACTTTGTAATAACTCTTTCACGATGATAATTAAAACTACAAAGTGCAAAGGTACGAAAATAATTGTTAATGATTAATGTTTCGAGATTTATACTTTGTTTATTCTTCGTCACATACTCGGCTGCGCCAGCTCGCCGACTTTCCTTCGCTTATCCTTCGCTCATCCTTCAGTGTAGGTATATCTGAAGTAAAGGGAAGATATGGGAGAAAAAATTCTGTTAGTATTTTTGTTTTGAACTAATAATATACTATCTTTGCAAGATAACTTATGGACACAATCAGAATAAAGTTTAATAATGCAGCAGACTTTTTACATATTTGAACCACTCTTTAAACGGTTTAATGTAACGGTTTATAACGATATAAAAAGACATTAAGAGCAAGTTGAACCTCTAAAAAGGGTATGGTGAAGTTCTTTCTGCATATGGACACTATGAGTAATTTTTGGCTACAGAATATTAATATAATGAGACAAGTGGGAGGTAAGTGGAAAAACAGCTTAGAATTTATGCCTAATATAACACATACAGAAACAAAAACTGAATTTTAATATTTTTACTATGACAATTGTGGAACTTATAAAACTTATTAAACCCATTCCTGAATTATTTATTGGAATTCACAATATATTTTGTTTAGAAGCTTTTTATTAATGGTTGGCATTATCGTGATACCAAGGAAGATGTAAAAAGCTAGTATCTTATACAGAGAATTTTATGAATGGCTAAGAAAAAGGTATAATATGAGAGACTCTAGAGGTTGGGCTAATATACTTTATTATAAATTTGAAACAGAAGAAAAGGCTCTGGATATGTTCTTTGTCTTATTTAATACTTTTTTTATAAAGAAGCATATAAAAACAAGTTTATGGTAATTGGAGATATTGATAGTATTAGTAATCTTTCAAATATGTTATTAAGAGCATAATATGCTAACCATTAACACAAGTGCAAGCGGCACGAGTGAGACGAGTGGGAGGACTAGGAGGGCTGGGAGTGGTGAGACTGGTGAGACTAGTGGGAGGAATGAGACTGGTGTGAGGAATGAGAAGGCTGTGAGGGGCTGGGAGTGGTGAGACAAGTGAGACTGGTGAGACAAGTGAGACTGGTGAGACAAGTGAGACTGGTGAGACTGGTGAGACAAGTGAGACTGGTGAGACAAGTGAGACTGGTGAGACAAGTGAGACAGAGTGGGACTGGTGGGAGAAATGAGAGGCTGAGAAGGCTGGGAGTGGTGAGACTGGTGGGACTGGTGGGAGGAATGAGAAGGCTGTGAGGGCTGGGAGTGGTGAGTGGATAGGTTGGGGTTAGCTAAATCAAGTACTAGTGGTAATAGTTCATTTGCTGCTATTGGTCAAGAAACTCATAGACAAATTGATTAGAAAATAGGATATACTACTGAAGTTCCTTTTACAATTAAGTTCTGGAGAAACAGTAAGAAAAGATGGGTTCAAAGAAATAACACCAAAAATCTACAATTGTTGTAATAATTAAACCTAACACGAGAACAGGTAGAAGACAAGCTAAAAAGAGAAGCTTTAATGAAATTGAATAATTATAAAACCTTTATCTGGTATTATGACCCTAAAGATCCTAAATATCAGCCAGGCTCAAGTACGTATAATTGGTGTTAAAAATAAAAACTTGTTCGAAAAATGAGTAAAAACTATTTTAACTCAACAACTTTCAGAAATAGGGTTTTCGATCTTAGAAAAACATCAATAAATGGGAGAAATGTTTTTACAAAGAGTTAACAGATGGTACCATTTTAACTTTTTGGTATAATAAATTCTAATCTTTATAATAACTGTGCTACTGGTGCTTTTTACAGAGCTATATCCTATACTTGGGCATTTTACAATCCTTTATTTTTACCCAGTGAGAATTATCAAAGAATTGAAAAATTAATAAATAGTAAACTAATTCCTACTGGTGGGATATTAGCACTATTGAAGGCATCTCACGAACTCATAAATGCAATAAAAACTTTCAGAGATTAAATTTATAAGAGAGACAGAAAGAACTATATCAAAAATTAGTGAGAATTATTTAGATTATAGAATATATATACAAGTCTTGCGTGATATATTGCATCAGATTAAAGGACAAGAAGAAAAAGGAATTTAATTTTAAAGATGATATTGATTTCATAGTAAAGATAGTATCCAATATTGTGAAAGAAAAAGACATACGAAATAATAAGCACGGTATAAAACTTCTTAGTTTTGATGCTTATAATTGTTGTCATTTTTTTCGAGCATAAATAATTTTAAATTAATTGACAAAATAGGTAATATAGATAATGGGTAAAGTAATCTTTCAAATGTGTTGTTAAGAGCATAATATGCTAACCATTAACACAATATAACTGCAAGCTACATAGGTAGTGAATTGGTGGACTGGTGGGACTGGTGGGAGGAATGAGAGGGCTGAGAAGGCTGGGAGTGGAGCGACAGGAGGGAGTGGTAAAAGGGAATAGGTTTTTGTGAATGAGGTTATGACCTTTTTCTTATTTTTCAAGAAAAAATAATACCCTTTGTATGAGCTGATTACATTATTTTTGTAGTTTTGCTTTTTAAATTCTATTTTCTGCAAAAAAACTTACTATGAACAAAGATGATTTTACAGCTAAAATGGGACGCGCTACCTGCCAATAATCTGATGCGGCAGTGGCAAATGCAAATAGCCGAGATAACCGAGCAGTCGGTTACCCTCTCTATGCCCGTAACCGACCAAGTAACGCAAGTAGATGGTGTGCTACACGGCGGGGCTACTCTTGCACTGGCTGAAACGGCTGGCAGTATAGCTGCCTTTTTGCTATGCCGAAAAGGAGAGGAACAAATACGCGGTATAGAACTGAGTGCCAACCACCTACGCCCTGGTAAAGTAGGCGATACTCTCACGCCAAAGCCGTATGCCCTAAACGCCGGACGTACCCTACAACTCTGGGATATAAAGGTGACAAACCAAGAAGAAAAACTGATTTCGTACTGCAAATTTACAACAATTAGTCGTTAGTGGTTAGTCGCTAGTCGTTAGAAAGCGACCCTAAAGACTAAGGAGTAACGAACTAACCACTAAAGACTAACAGCTAACGACTAAAAAAACTAAGGACTAAAAACTAAAATATGGCTCAATTTATTAAACTCTACAACGAAAAATCCTAACGAAAAGGAGATTGCTAAGATAGTGGAAGTACTGCGCAATGGTGGTCTTATCATCTATCCTACAGATACTGTATATGGCTTAGGGTGTGATATTACCAACACCAAAGCCCTCGAAAAGATAGCACGCATAAAAGGAGTGAAGCTCGAAAAAGCGAACTTCTCATTCGTTTGTTCAGACCTGAAAAACCTATCAGACTACGTAAAACAGATAGACAGTAGCACTTTCAAACTGCTAAAAACGCGCTTTACCAGGGGCTTATACTTTTTATAATGCAGGGCAATAACAACCTGCCTAAAGACTTTAAGAAGAAAAAAACGGTAGGTATACGCGTGCCCGACAACCTTATAGCACGCACCATAGTAGAGCGCTTGGGCAACCCTATAGTATCGACATCTATCTACGACGAAGACGATGTGATAGAATACACTACCGACCCCGAACTGATTTTTGAAAAATGGCAAAACCTTGTAGATATAGTAATTGACGGTGGATATGGAGATAATACCGCCTCTACTGTCATCGACCTATCGGGTGATGAACCAGTGGTTATACGCGAGGGAAAGGAGACGTTAATATTATTAGTCGTTAGTCATTAGTCGTTAGTCGTTAGAAGGCGACTCTATTCTAACGACTAGCGACTAACCCTCTAGCGACTAGCGACTAATTCACTAACGACTAAAGATTAATATAGCTTTTTAACGCTTCGATATATTCTTCAAAAGCTGAAAGTCCCTTAGGGTAAGCTGGGCTTCAGTATTAGGGTAATTTTCTTTGAACGTTTTTGATACTGATATAGCCCGCTGCTTCTAACTTCTGAATTTGTACCGAAATATTGCCCGAAGTGGCTTTTGGTAACTTCTTTAATACGAGCAAAGTCGGCTTTTTCTTCTGAAACCAATAGCGAAATGATAGCCAAAACGCAACTGCGAATGCAAAATAGGGTTTAAATCAGCAAACATTATTTCTCTTTTTATATTCGTTATGAAATTGAATACCAGGTACTAAGAACAATAGGGCTGCTAATACTACACATACCAAAGGCAAATAGATTTCATAACTAAATGGTACAAATATAGCTGCATAAATTAACAACAAAGCTACTAAGGATGTGGCTATCCAGAGTTTCATTTTTCATTTGCAATGCCATTGCTAAAGCTACAAAAAGCAAATGGCAAATAAATGACCAAAATCGCTATTTGAAATTTGCCAAAAGGACTGAAAGGTACTAGAAAAGCAAAAATTGCATTAATGCCTGCTACTGCCCATATCCAATCTAACCAATCGGCGTAATTTTTGTGTAGCAACTTTCTTTTCTTTGTACTTGATAATGAGGTTGACCACAAAACCAAGAGGCATCACTATTCCCCATACCCAACCTGATTGTTTGGGATAATAGTCGGTAATAAGCATCACAAACTGAATAATGCCTGCAAGCATAATGAGCACACTCCAAAAGATAAGGAAGAAACCGTTTTCTTCGTACTTTTTGTTTTTCGTTGATTGATGACAGATTGAATGATTTTCAAGCTGTCGGCTACTTGTAATTCCATAGTTTTAAAAATATTTAATGTTATAAATTCGCTGCAAAAGATAAGGTAGTTTATATTATAAACCAAATTTTTTTAGCAAACTTTTTGTAACCTCCTTCTTACTTCCTCCAAAATGGGAATAGGAAGTCATATTATTATACCTAAAAATCAGCAACTTACAAAATTATTGTTACATCTATCACAAAAAGATAGTCCGTTATTTTGTTTTTCGATTTTAAAAACCCTACTTTTTGTCGCCGTTGAATATAAATCATAAATCGTATGTCAGAACAAGTAATAAATAAACCCACCCCCATCAATGAGGAAGTAGTGTGGGATAAAACCAAAACTATCATCAGTACTACTGATAGATTTGGTAATATCACTGACGTAAACCAAACGTTTATAGATGTTTGTGGTTATTCAGCAAGTGAATTGTTAGGAAAACCCCACAATATTATCCGTCACCCTGATATGCCTAAAATAGTATTTAAGGTAACATGGGACAATATTTTGGCAGGGCGCAACTTTCACGCTATTATAAAGAACTTAGCCAAATCGGGGCGGTATTACTGGGTAATTACTGACTTTGAGGTAGGGACGCAATATTATGGGTGAGGTGGTAACTATTATGGCACGCCGCCGTGCTGTGCCCGAGCACGTAATCACTGACCATATAGAGCCACTATACCAAACGCTCCTAAAATTGGAGAAAATTGGTGGTATGGAGCTTAGCAACCGCTATTTCAAAGGTTTTTTTAGAAAAAAACAGGGTAAATCGTACATTGAGTATGTTATGGATATGCTTGATGACTCTAAACGCGAAATACGCTTCGAGCCAGTAAATACACACACTGATACCGAAAGTACTTTGAGGCGATTACGAAATATCTGATGATATCTTTTAGTGAAGATCACAAAGAAGAAAAATATGCTACAACGCAAAAGTTTCTTTTGCTAAATTGTTTTCAACAAATTAATTTTTAAAGAAGATATAAACTAAAAAGGGCTATCCTAATTGTAGGATAGCCCTTTTTAGTTCTGATTTCTAGCTTTTATGCTTTTTGTAATCTTTGTTCTCAGCAGCTTTTTAGCTTAGCCGATAATTCCATAGAGATAGCAGAACGCTCAAACATTATTTTTGCCTGAAAGCGTTTCGATTACACAAGTATCGTCAGTAAGTTCTACTATACGTCCGTGTACACCACCTTTGGTTATTACCTTATCGCCTTTCTTCATATTTTGTATGAAGTTCTTTTTCTTGCTTTTTGTCGCTTCATCTGAGGGCGAATCATCAAAAAGTACAGCACCACGAACATCAGTATAAAGGGTGCTAATTGATTTAATGTTTGCATTATTTATATATTTAGTTATTAAATTTAGCTGTTGTAAGGCAAAAATACGCTCCCTTACTAAAGGAGACCGCGCCCTATTTTCTTTATAAGCTCTTTTTCTTCAAGCTCTTTTGTGTATCACATTCAGTATTCCATTAATAAATAGGCTACTCTTAGGGGTAGAATATTCTTTAGAAACTCTAAATACTCGTTTATTGTTACTTTTATCGGAATACTTGGGAAATAAAAGCAACTCGCATACCGCCATCTTCAGCAGTATATTATCGAGTACCGCTACACGCTCTTTATCCCAGTTAGTAAGTTTATCATCTATAAAACCCTTTTAGCTTATTGTCATTAAGCACTGTCTTCTTAAATAGGTCTGACAGAAATAGCTTTTCGTCGTCAGTATTATACAGAGAAGGCGTAAAGTATTTTTATAGGAGAGTTAGGACGCAAATTCTTAAACAATTTGACAATAAAAAGTATTGACGATAGGGTAATCATCTACCCAAGTGAGGTTATGGTCTTCGATAAACTCATAAAAATCATCATCAGGAGCTATAATTTCCTCGAAAAATAGTTACCACAAAGTCTCTATCAGTAGCAAAGAAGATTCTTTGCAAGCGTATTCTTTATAATAATCACTTTCTAATATCGCCTTATAGAAGTTATTGACGTATTCGTAATGAAGATCAAAGAGATTCATTTGGGCAGTTTCTATTGCTTTTTGCAGTGATTCGTTTTTGGCTAATGAGGGTAAGAAACTTATTATTAGCGATTAGCTGATGCTGCTTAGTATCGGCAGGAGTCGCTAAATATTTTTTTCTGAGCTACCTCGCTTTGTTTGATAGCATAGGCGTGTAGCTCGGTGAAAGAGCGATAGATGAAGAAGATATAGGTCGTACATCTCATTAGCACTATTTTCTAAGTACTTTACTTCTTTGTCTAAGTCTTGACTTTGGCTTTGCTGCATTGCATAAACCGACTGCATCACTTTAGCCCTAATATGTCGTCTTGTAAGCATAATTTTATAAGAACCTCTTTTACTTGTTTTTTTGAGGGTGCAAAAGTAGTAAAAAGCTGCAATAAGCCAAGAAAAAAGGGGTAAAAAAACACTATTAAATGTTAATTTTTTTGCCAAATTTGTTTTTAGGGCTAAAGATTTGCTATGAATAAATATATTAGTACCTTTGTGCCAATTAACTTTATTTAAAGAGTTATCTTATGAACAAAACAGAATTAATTGATGCAATCGCTGCTGAGGCAGGATTATCAAAAGTAGATGCCAAAAAGGCTGTAGAAGCGTTTTTTCTCAAGCGTTGAAAAAGCCCTAACCAAAGGTGACAAAGTTTCTATCGTAGGGTTTTGGAGCTTGGTCAGTAGCTGAGAAAGAAGCAAGAGATGCAAGAAACCCACGTACAGGAGAAGTTATTAAAGTACCTGCTAAGAAAGTTGTGAAATTTAAAGCAGGAACTGAATTGGCAGACGCTGTGAACAAGTAATTGCTCGAAAAAGCCTCTTTGTGATGATAAAGAGGCTCTTTTTTTCAGAGATGAAACGAGAGAAGAAAAACCAAAAAAGACTGACCATATGAAAAAGATAGTAGTACTTACTGGCGCAGGAATTAGTGCTGAGAGTGGGGTGAAGACTTTCCGCGATGCTGATGGACTATGGGAAGGGCACGATGTAGAGCAGGTGGCTACTCCCTACGGTTTTTCAGAAGAGACCCTGAGTTGGTACTCAACTTCTACAACGGTTTGCGCAAACAGCTGAAAAGCGTACAGCCCAATGCTGCCCACTTGCTATTAGCTGAACTGCAAAAAGACTATGAAGTAGTGGTTATCACCCAAAATGTAGACGACCCTACACGAGCGCGCCGGTAGCAAAAATATCATTCACCTACACGGCGAACTTCTGAAAAATGCGCAGTGCTGACGACCCTAACGAAATATACGATTGTACTGGCGACATAAAGGTAGGCGATTTGACCCCCTCAGGTGCCCAATTACGCCCTCACATTGTGTGGTTTGGCGAAGATGTACCCCTGATAGTGAAAGCCGCTGAAGAGGTAGAAAGTGCTGATATAGTGTTAGTTATAGGCACTTCGCTACAAGTATATCCGGCAGCTGGACTAATGAATTGTGCTGAAGACAACGTACCTATTTATTATATAGACCCACGCCCCTCTATCAGCAGCAAAGGTAGGCTAACCGTTATAGCCGAAAAGGCATCAACTGGTGTAGCTAAAGCTATAGCATTAATCAAAGAAAAAGAGAACAATGAGTAACTTTCCTAAATTTATATTGGGCGATAATACTGATATGCCCGATGCGATGTTTGTGGTACATCTTGAGTACCCACGTTTCGTACTAAACTTAGATACCGATGAGGTAGAATGGTTAGAAGAGTTTGAAGAAGAAGATACTAAAGAATTAGAAGCTGAAAGCGAAAAATCTAATAGCAGAAGCCTTTAATTTCTATGAGCGCGAGGTTGCCCGCATAGAAGAAGAAAATTATTAAACTATGAAAACAACTCATCGAACAGATAAAAGCCAAACAATCGCTGCTATGCGTGGGGTTGGACACTGATATTACCAAAAATACCGCGCCATTTGTTAGCCGAAGAAGACCCTCTTTTTGCCTTCAACAAGGCTATTATAGAGGCTACACACCCTTTTGCAGTAGCTTATAAGCCCAATGTGGCTTTTTATGAGGCACACGGCGAAAAAGGGTGGCGTTCGCTAAAGAAAACCATTGACTATCTGAACACTTTTCACCTGAAATTTTCACCATAGCCGATGCCAAACGCGGCGATATAGAGCAATACTGCTACAATGTATGCCAAAGCGTTCTTTGAAGATATGCAGTTTGACAGCGTGACTGTCGCTCCTTATATGGGGCGCGATTCGGTTGAACCCTTTTTGGCTTTTTGAAAATAAAAAGCACCATACTGCTCGCCCTGACCTCTAATGAAGGGGCTTTCGACTTTCAGACCCAAGAGATAGAGGGTGAAGCGCTTTATAAGAAAGTGTTGCGCACCTCGCTTAACTGGAAAAAACAGTCAGCAACTGATGTATGTAGTAGGGGGCTACCAAAGCCGAATATTTGAAAGAAATACGGCAGATAGTGCCTAACCACTTTTTATTAGTACCAGGGGTAGGCGCACAAGGAGGCAGCCCTAGAAGAAGTATGTCACTACGGACTAAATGACCAACACGGACTGCTGATTAACTCATCACGCGGCATTATCTACGCCTCTAAAGGAGAGGATTTTGCCACCGTAGCTGCTGAGAAAGCTAAAGAACTACAAGAAGAAATGAAAAACTAATATGGAATTAGTTCACAAGAATCTGGTATTGCCCAACAATGGCAAAAAAACTGTTGTTGCACACTTGTTGTGCGCCTTGCTCAGGCTCCATTATACTATCAATTCAGGGTTCAGGGATAGACTTTACTATTTTCTTTTATAACCCTAACATTCACCCTAAAAAGGAATACGAAATACGCAAAGACGAGAATATCCGCTTTGCCGAAAAGTGCAGTGTACCTATTGTAGATGCTGAATACGATACCGATAATTGGTATGCTCGTGCCAAAGGTATGGAGTTTGAGCCTGAACGCGGCAGCCGCTGTGCAATGTGCTTCGATATGCGTATGGAGCGCACTGCCCTATATGCACACGAAAATGGTTTTGATACCATTGCTACCTCTTTAGGTATCTCGCGTTGGAAAGACCTCAACCAAGTAAACGAGGGCGGGCAAAAATGCAGCCAGCAAGTACGAAGGACTTACCTATTGGGACTACAATTGGCGCAAAAAAATGGAGGTTCTGCTTGCAATATGGAAATCTGCAAAAGCGAGAAGTTCTACCAACAAAGAGTACTGTGGTTGTGCTTTTTCGCTACGCGATGCTAACAAATGGCGCGTAGAAAACGGAAGAGAGAAAATACGCATAGGTGAAAAAAATACTACGGAAATTAGCTAATTTGCCAATATGATTACAGCACAAGAATTTTTCAGAAGGTAAGATATTGCTCATAGATAAACCCCTGCAATGGTCATCATTTCAGGCAGTAAATAAAAATAAAATGGGCAATACTCAAGCACTATAAACTAAAGAAAAATAAAAATAGGGCACGCAGGTACTTTAGACCCGCTTGCCTCTGGCTTATTGGTAATATGTACTGGCAAATATACTAAGAAAAATAACCTGAAATACAAGACGCTCCTAAAACCTATACTGGCACTATCACTCTGGGGGCTTCTACCCCTTCATTTGATATGGAAACCAAAGTAGACGCTCACTACCCTACTGACCATATCACTCCTGCTCTCATAGAACAAGTAAGACAACAGTTTTTAGGCGAACAAGTACAAGTACCCCCCGTGTTTTCAGCTATTAAAAAGATGGCAAGCGTTTATACGAGTTCGCTCGCGAGGGCGAAGCCATAGAAGTACCCTCACGCCAAGTATTCATCTACAAGTTCGACATAGACACTACTGATTTTTCCTCAATTACATTTTTGAAGTACAATGCAGCAAGGGTACCTATATACGCTCTTTAGCTAATGATTTTGGCAAAGCGCTGCAATCAGCGGGCTATCTGTCAGCCCTCAGACGTACCCAAATAGGCAACTATACTGTAGCAGAGGCTCTTACCCCCGATGATTTTGTAGCAGCCCATATACCTGACCTTAGAAAACCGATTATCCTAACTACTATCATTGAGCAGTTTCCTCTGCAAAAATCGGTGAATGATGTATACGGAGAGCATCGCAAACAGCACACCAAGCCTACCAAAAAGCTATAGATGTAAGAGCTATTTTGGGCAAAAAAATGAAAAGAAAAAGGAGTGCTATCAGTAGAGAGTTTAGGGGCTTTTTGCTCGAATGTTTACCCCTACCGATAAGGCTATCTCACTAACCCTACTAGTACTCTTTGTTACAGTCATTACCCTATTAGCTCTACAACTCAACGGGCAGCCTAAAGAGATAATGATAGAGGTAACAACCGCTCCTGAAGAGGTTATCGCTCCTCTCCTACCCGATACTCCTCTTCCTACGGATACTGACGAAGCCGCTACAGCTAAGAGTACTCTCACTACCAACGCCTACAACCAAGCCGACCCACAACTAAAAGCATAGTGCTGACATCAAAACATTAGATGAGATAATGGTAGAGCGCACTGCTCAAGAGATGGCAAGCCTCAAAGAAACTTTAGTAACAGGCAACACCCCTACTGACTTGGCAGTAGTACCACAGCTATCGCAACAGCCTAATACTTCTCTAGCTGTAACCAATAAAAGCTAACAAACATACCTTAGTGAAATACGCCCTTGCAGGTAGAAACGGCACTATACCTAATCCTGTATTTACCTGCGAGCAAGACGGACAAGTGGTGGTCATCATCACGGTAAACGAGGCTGGACGAGTAACTAAGACTACTATTGATAAACAAGCCTCTACTACCACCGATGATTGCTTGATAGAAAACTCATTGCGTTATGCTCTTCAAGCTAAGTTTGACGCTGCCCCAATAAGAAAGAACAAATAGGAAGTATTACTTACATATTTCAAAAAGAGATGAATATGATGACACCTACACGCCAACTTTTTACTGCTTGCCGCCCTTCTATTAGGACTTTCCTCTTGCAAGCACAACGCTACTACTACCCCACAAGACGCTTTCAGTATAGATATTTCGCCTAAAAAGAAAGAATACCACTTAGGCGACACCCTACAGATAAGCATTCGTCACCCGCGTTTTGAGGGCAGTGTGCAGCAGACTTCGTACCAGATACACCAACAGCCAATAACTACTTTAGGTGATAAGATAGTATTAGAAAACCTTCTCTTAGGGCAAAACAGTTTCTAAGTGTAAGCGTACAGACCAATGACGGCAAGCAATACACCGTAAAAAACCTCTTTTAATACTCGCCCAGCACGCCCCTAAGCTCCTTAGTTATAGAATACTAAATGAATACCCACACGACAAAGAAGCCTATACTCAAGGATTAGAATTTATAGGCGACACTTTGATAGAAAGCACAGGACAATACAAACAGTCCTCTATACGGAAATGGAATCCTTTTACAGGGGAGATATACCAAAATGTACCCCTACAGCCTATTTATTTCGGCGAGGGGGCTACAGTTTTCAGAGGAAAAAAATATTGCAACTAACATGGCGCGAGAATATCGGGTTTGTATATGACCAACAGCTAAAAAGTAGTGAAGACCTTTGCCTACGGAAAGAGCAAAGAGGGCTGGGGGCTTTGCCATAACAGGGAGTGATAAACTCTACAAGAGTGACGGTACCGAGAAGATATGGTTACTGCACCCAGAGACCTTTGCTGAAATAGATAGTTTGCAACTCTGTACAGATAAGTCGCTGTATACATATGCTAATGAATTGGAGTTCGCTAATGGAAAGATTTATGCCAATACTTTCCTAAAAGACGGCATTATGATTATAAACCCTGAAAACGGAGCCATAGAAGGCGTAGTAGATGTTCGCGGACTTAAAGACAAAGTAGAGAAAAACCCTGATGTAGACGTACTAAACGGCATCGCTTATCACCCTATACGACATACATTCTTCATTACAGGTAAGAACTGGGTAAAATATTCGAAGTAGTATTCCTACCTAACGACTAAAGACTAACTCCTAACGACTATATTACTTCGTCCGTTGCCCTCCTTCTCAACCACTACCTTCACGGCTATGCGCTCTACCATCTCTTGTACGTGCGAGATAACCCCTACTTTCTTCCCTTGATTCTGAAGACTTTCTAAGGCATCTAAAGCTACCGACAACGTATCGGCATCTAAAGAGCCAAAACCTTCATCTATAAACAAAGTCTCAACATTCATCTTGGTAGACGACAAAGACAAGCGCCAAGGCTAAAGCCAACGACACCAAAAAAACGATTCCCCCTGAAAGCGAATACACCGAGCGTACCTCAGCTGCCATATCATTATCGAGCACCTGCAAACTCAACGAGTTGGGTATGCGCGATAAGGTATAACGCCTATTGAGGTACTTCATCTGCACATTGGCGTACTGCAGCAGTACATCGAGGGTGTACTCTTGTGCATATCGCCTAAAGAGTCCCCTGAATGACTGCCTATCAGGCTGTTGAGCTTATCCCATTGGGTGACTACTTCGCGTTTCTCCTTCTCTTTTTGCTGCAAATCAGCGGCTATATGGTGCTGCTGCTCATCGGTGAGCAAGCGCGATTTTTTGTGCTATCACCTGCTGCTGTAGCGGTTCTTCTGTCGCCATCTTTTTCCTCACGTATCTTTATAGTTTCCTCTTCAGAAAGAAAGCGGGCGTTTATCCTTAAGTGCCTCTAATTGCTGTTGTTTTTCTTTAGAAAGCGTGTCGTATTTGGCTATCCGCTCTTCAAGCGACTGCTGGGCTGCTCGCTCAGACTGCAACCACTCGTGACTTCGATTAGCCCATTCTATCTTATGCGCGTGGAGGTACGCCTGCTGCTCAGGGTAATAGGTCGCTATCCAACTCTCTACCTTTTCGGTAGCTTCAGCGATGCGCTCTCTACTATGCTGTTGCCGTTCTGCAAGCGACTCTACTGTCTTATCATTGGCCGTTACTTTTTAGCAAAAGGGCATTATAGAGGTCTTGTGCTGCCTCATAACGCGCTTTAGCCGCAGCAAGTGTCCCTTGCAAGGTCGCTTCTACCTTAGCTGCCTCTTCGCCCTCTAATAAAGATTGGCGTTCAGCCTTAAGTGCTTCATATTGTGTTGTATCCGTCTGTAGGGTAGTCTGTAGCTGAGCAAGTTGGCTTTCTAAAGCCGTTACTTCAGTAGCGAGAGACGATTGTTCTTGATAAAGCAACTGCAGCCGTTCAACCGCCTTTTGTAAGTGCGCTTCTTGCTGAGTGTACTCCGTTTTAGCCTTTGTTACTTCTGCTGAAAAAGCTGCGGTATCGCCTTTCCACAGCTGTAATATAGCTTCTGAAGGCTGCAAAGTACCGAGCTGCTTCAGTTGTCCTTCTTCTTGTTTGCGGTACTCCTCTTTTTTTAGCTGCAAGGCTTTCTTTTTGTGTAGTAAAATCCTTTGGGAGATTAAGTTGCTCAAAAAAAGCATTTCACTTTCCGCCAAACGCTCTTGCGTGTCAGCACAACACTGCTCGAGATATGCTTGCAACCCTTCCGCAGGATAAGCAGTATAAAAAGTCGACTGCTGCAATTGATTTTGTGCTTCAGTTATAAGCTGATGATAGCGCGCCTGCTGCCCTTGTGCCTCGGCTGTGCGGTCAAGGGTAGCTTGCTGCGTACCTCTTTCTGGGCTATCGACTTAGAAGGGTAGCCAAACGCTGCTGCACTGCCTCCCATTCTTGTTTCACCGTATCGACCAGCTGCTCAGAAATAGCCTTATGTGCATTGGGGTGATGCAGCGACCCACAGAGCGGACACGCCTCACCCTCTACCAACCTCTCGCGCAATAAACCTATATTTTGCGAGTTCTCCTCACGAGTACGCTCATATATACGCTCCGCCGTTTTACACTCAATTTGCGTCTCGAAAGCTGTTTTGCAAATCAGTAAGGGCAGCCACTGATACTGCTACCTGCTGCTCTCCTTCAGCAATAAGCGCTTCTGAAGCCTCTTTCTGAGCAGTATGGGTCTGAATATGCTGTGCCAAAAGCCTATCCGCCTGATAGACTTGCAGCTGGTTTCGGTAGTCTTTTTTTGCTGTTGCAATACCTCTTCAAGGGTAAAAAGTCGCTTCTTTGAGCGGAAGTGCCTCATATTGAACCTCTAAACGAGCCATTTTTATCAGCATTTTCAGCCATAAGCCTCGAGTTGCTCCTTTTCTACAGCCAATGCCTGCAACCATTGATAGTTGTCTCTGAGCAACTTATAAGCCACATTTTCATTTAGCCACGCTTGTCGTTCTTGCTTGTATTGCTCCCCTTTTGTTATACTTTCCCCCTTAGCCAAAAAGCTCTTTTTGTTTATCCTGCAACTGTTGCATCTGGACTTGCTGTTGCGCTTGTCTCTCGCTTAGCAGTCGTTGTGCTTCAATCAAACGCACCTCAATGCCTTTTGCCTTGTCGATAGCTGGCTTAGCAATCTCATACACCGACAGGGCAGCCGCGAGTTCTTCCGCTGCTGTAGATTTCTCAACCTCTGCCGCTGCTTTTGTCTGTGGCCAAGCGTTGCTGCTCGCTCTGAGCGGCTTAGCAATTGCTGCACGGCAAGCTGTGGTTGTGCTTCCTCCCGCTGTTGCAGCAGAATATCCGCTTTTACTGCCTGCAACTGCTCAATAATAGATAGTTGAGAGAAACGGTCAGCCTGTGCGCTCCTCTCCCCTATGGCCTTTTCTCTCTCAGCCATAGCCTGCTGATACCCATCTGAAAGCGAATGATAATCAGCGTACCACTGCTGTTGTGCTTTTTAGTGTTTCGAGTTCCTCCTGAAGCGCCTTAAGTTGTTGGCTATCAGCAGCCAATTGCTTTTCTATCGCTTCTCGGTCGGCAGACGATAAAAACTAAGCTGTGCCAGCTGTCGCTCAAAAGCTCAAGCTCTGTGCGGTGCTGCTTGCTAATTCGTATACCTTCATCGAAAATCTGACTGTATATCTCGGTACCGGTCAGCTTTTCTAATATATCCGAACGCTTATCGTCATTAGCTTTCAGAAAGGAAGTAAAATCGCCTTGTGCTAAAATAACCGACTTGGTAAACTCATCGAACGAAAGTCCTATCAGCTCCTTTATCTTCTCTAAAACAAAGGGTTTTCCTATTCTCAGCAAATACCTCATTATCAGTCAGATTAGTAAGCTGTATCGTTTCCTGCTGAAGATTTCCCTGCTGCTTACCCTTGCCCTACGCACCTGCCACTCGGCCTCATAATGCTTAGCATCAGCCGCCTGAAAAAAACCACCTTGGCATAACCATTAGTCGCCCCTTTGCGGAGGAGATTTCTAACGTTATTAACCTGCACTTCACCAGTACCATCGTTAATGCTGAGGGTGCTTTTGGTAGCAGCAAGACGGGGCGTTTCGTTATATAACGCAAGACAAATAGCATCTAAGATAGTCGATTTGCCTGCCCCTGTAGCCCCTGTGATAGCAAATAAGCCCACAGACTTCAGCGGTTCGGCTTCCAAATCAAGCGTGAAAGGTCCTTCGATAGAAGCTATATTATAAAGGGAAACAGATAGTATCTTCATCGCATCTTTTTTTGTGGCAAATGTACGGATATTTCTTAAATTAACAATTGTGAAGATACGGATAAACTTCGCTTATCCTTCGCTCATCGTTCGCTCATCGTTCGCTCTTGCTGTATCTTTTCTGTGTCCTTTTTAAATGTAATTGGTAGTATCATCGTCTGAAATGAAAAAGAAGGAAATGAAACCGTTACAAGTTGTAACGCTTTGAAATCAGAAGCTACTGATGGTAAAAATGCGACTTACTGATGTTGCTGATACAAAAAGCAAAAGATTATTTTGAAATCGAGAAATGGACAGATTAACAATTTATTACTATCTTTTGCCCCCGAAAAAGAAAAAAACTTAAGAATCACTATGAAACACCTACTTCTTTTATGGGGCGCATTGCTCTTTTCGGTAGCAGCTTATTCGCAGATGCTCTTCTCGGAAAAACCTTACAATGACAATAGACAGCACTGAAGACCCTGCAAAGGGTAACCTAATGCCTATCTTAGATTTTTAAAACCGAAAAAGCTGATGTCTTCACCCTGAAAAAATACCGCCAACCTCAACCTGCTGCTCAATCGCAATAGGGGTTATCAACCTCATCAATAAGTTTTGAATTCTCTACTTATGGCAAAATGCTTATCGTAAGCGGAGGATATTTGCATTTAGAATACCGCTATTTGTTAGACCACGCCTTTGAGGTGTACCCTTATGCCGAATCGCAATGGGCAGAAGTAGAGGTATGAACCACAAGATTTCTGCGGGCTTGCAGTCGCGCTATCGGCTGATTAACACCAAGTCTTCGCTGATGTTTGCCGCTGTGGGCTTGTTCTTCGAATACGAAAAATGGCAACACCCTGCCCCGATGCCAATACACCGAGCACGCCTATGGCAGGGAGTATCAAAACTCATTTATCGCTCAGCTATAAACTCCAACTGACTGAAAAATGGACGCTTACCACTACCGGTATATATCAAACCCGTCCCGATAGCACTTTCAACAAACCTCGCTATGGAGGTGCGGCAGACCTTGCCCACAACATCACTCCTACCGTAGGCATCGTGGGCACCTATCGCCTTATCTACGACACCGACCCTATTGTGCCCGTACGAAAAGGACTACAACACTATGGAAGTGGCGCTTACTATTTCATTTTAATTTGACGATTTGTCGATTTGTCGATTTGCCAATTTGTCGATTTGCTTGTGCGGCTTATACTCAATTAGTAAATTATTATTATCTTTGCAGTTCAGATAAAACATTACTTAAAGTACTAACATCTAAACACTTATTTAACACTATGAGTTTCTTAAAAAAACCTACTTAACCTACACCAAGGCGAAGAGAAAAAAAGGAAAAAGTAATTGAGGATATCCTCAGCAATATCTCTTTCAGGGGTGCTAACCTATGGGTTTTAGCTTGTGCTATCCTTATTGCTTCTATCGGACTAAACGTCAATTCTACCGCTGTTATTATCGGAGCGATGCTTATCTCTCCGCTTATGGGGCCTATCGTAGGGGCGGGATTTGCGTTGGCTACCTATGACTTTGAACTACTGAAAAAAAGACAGGGGCGCAGTCTGTTTATCGCTACGGTAGTGAGCCTTATAGTATCGTTTATCTACTTCTATATCAGTCCGTTTAAAGATGTGCAGTCAGAGCTTTTGGCTCGCACCTCGCCTACTATTTACGATGTGCTTATTGCCTTCGTGGGTGGGTTGGTAGGGGCTATCTCGCTAACGCGCGAGGATAAAGGTAACCCTATACCAGGGGTAGCTATTGCTACTGCCTTGATGCCTCCGCTCTGTACAGCTGGTTTTGGCTTGGCCACCGGCAATATTAGTTACTTTTTAGGGTGCTTTTTACCTATACAGCATTAACTGCTTCTTCATAGGGATTGCTACTTTCCTCATTATCAAATACTTGAAATACACCCCTAAGAATACTGGTAATGAGGCACTTAACAAGCGTTTGCGCGTTGTTATCACTACACTAGTAATCCTCATCGTCACTCCCAGCCTCTATTTAGCTTATAGTCTTTTAGAAGAGAAGAAATTCCACGAGAATGTGGCACACTATATCACTGCAGAGTTTGAAAACAGTGGTTATACTATCATTTATAAGAAAATACGCTACAATACGAACCCTAAAAGCATTGAATTAGCGTTTTTGGATAAGAAATTTAGCGATGAAGAGTTAAAAACGCTGCAAAGCAACCTTAAAAGCTTCAATCTACTCAATACTGAGCTTATTGTACGACAAAAAGAATCGGAAATTGATAAAGAAATACTATCAGAAATCAACAAAAACAAGTCGTCGCTCTCTAGTAAAGATGTGATGATAAAGAACCTAACTGACGAACTGGAAAAATACAAAGCCTACTGATGCTACTTTTGCTAAAAGAAATGCAGGTATTATTCCCAAGCATAGACGATTTTTATTTTTGGCAAGCTGAACCACTTGTCTAATAAAGATTCTCTACAAACGGCTACCGTGCTACTCTACACCCTGAAAAAGATACTATAAAGGGCAAAGAAGTGACTAAAAGAAATAGATGCCGCGCGATTGCAACAATGGCTCGCTGAGAAATTTGGCGATAAGAAAGTAATATGCCGATTTGTCAATTAGGCAATTTAGCCGATTTAGTAGATGAGAAAAATGAACTTACCTTTAATTTCACTAAAAACATTTATAATAAACTATATGAAACACTTAATTATCTTCTTATTATTCCGCTTTTAGCAGCTGCACGACCTATTATTAGCTGTACAGATATGATAAAACCTTATGCTGACTTCGAAAGTCCATTGGCTTTTTGAAGAAACTGTAGTAGCCCTTCAAAAAGAGCTAAATAGTAGGGGCATTACCATTTTTGCTACTATCGACCATAAGAAGGCTGCCGAGGCTGTGAGGCGAAAAGTATGCAGCCCGCCACCGTGCTTATAGTAGGCAACCCCAAAGTAGGGACTGCCCTAATGCAGGGAAAACCCTCGCTTTGCTATTGAACTCCCTTTGAAAATCCTCATCTATGAGGAAGATAAAACAGTAAAGATACGCTACGAGAAAATTGCTGCTATGGGCGAAAAATACCATATAAAGCAAAAACTTCACTACGGCAGAAAAGATAGATAGCGCCATGCAACAGCTGATTAAATTAGCAATTGGGGAAATTAGGAAATTAGGTAATAAAAATCACCAAGTACAAGCTGTTTGTGTGGCTTGTTCCAGCTACTTCAGTAGTTAATAGCAACAATAAAAATGAAAGCCTATTTTATCAACAAATATCAGAAAGCGCCCGCTACTCTTGGCGAGCAACCTACCCCTACTATTAATGAACACCAACTGCTTATTGAGGTGAAAGCCGCTGGACTGAACCATTTAGACCTCCGCATTAAAAACGGTGAGTTTAAATTATTAGTGCGCAATACTTTTCCTCTTATCTTGGGGCACGACCTATCGGGGTAGTGCGCGCAGTAGGTAACAAGATTACCCAATACCAAGTAGGCGATGAAGTAATGGCACGCCCTCGTGATGGGCATATAGGTGCTTTTGCCCAGCAAATAGCCGTTTATGAGGCTGATGTAGCCCCTAAACCTAAAAAAATATTACAATGGAAGAAGCAGCAGGGGTTCCTTTAGTAGCTCTTACCGCTTGGCAAGCTTTTAGTAGAGAAAGCCAACGTACAGAAAGGACAAAAAGTGTTTTATACACGCAGGTTCGGGAGGTGTAGGGTACTATCGCTATTCAGTTGGCTAAACATTTGGGGAGCCTATGTGGCTACCACTACTAGTGCCGATAATATTGCTTTTTATAAAGGATTTAGGGGCTGATGAGGGTTATCGATTATCGCAAGGAAGATTTTTCTGAAAAAAACTAACCGATTATGATGTGGTACTCAATAGTTTTAGACGAAGCTACTTTGCTCAAATCAACAAAGATACTAAAAAGCAGGCGGTCATCTTATCTCTATTTCAGGACCTCCTACCAAAGCGTACGCTAAAGAAGCAAAATTAGATTGGTTGCTACAACAAGTAATGTACTTCATCAGTAGGAAAGTGCGAAAAGTATGCGCCCAAAAAGCAATTGCAATACGACTTTCTATTTATGCGAGCCAATGGCGCACAGCTTACCAAATAAGTCACTTAATAGAAAACGGAAGTCTTCGTCCTGTAACTGATAAAGTTTTCCCTTTTTACCAAAATAGCTGAAGCCTTTGACTATATGAGCAAAGGAAGAGCCAAAGGAAAAAGTAGTGGTTAGTTTTTAGTTGTAACCCGACAAATTATAAAAAATCCCTGTGAGGCATACCTCACAGGGATTTTTATTAACTAATTTTCGAAAATAAGCAAGATAGGAAAAAGTCTTTTTGTGCAAAACTGCCTTACCTTTGCCCTCGTAAATCAGTAACTCAATATGAAAAACATTACTTCACAACGATTACGTTCAGCGCATCAATAAGGTGGTTGCTTACATCAACAATCATTTAGATGAGACTTTAGACCTAAAAAACACTCGCTAATGAGGCGGCTTTATCTGACTTTCATTTTCACCGTATCTTCAAAGCCCTCAAAGGTGAAGCTATTGGAGGGTATATCACTCGTCTTAGGTTAGAAGCTACTGCCCGCTTGCTGCGGTACACCGCTCTGACAATAGAAGAAATAGCCTTTAATATAGGCTATGAAACCCTGCTTCGCTCTCTAAAAGCCTTTAAAAACAATACGGCATCAGCCCTACTGAGTATAGAACAAACAAAGATACCTACATTATGAAAAAGAAATCATCAACTGATTTGGCTCTAAAAGCCCTAAAAATAGTAACATTAGAGCCTAAAAACCTTATTTATGTAGCCCTTACAGGTGCTTATGGAAGTTTAGACTACGGAAAGGCCTACGAGCAACTATGGGCTGTTATTAAGGCTCAAAAACTTTTCACTAAAGGAATAGAGTCTATATGTATATCGTATGACGACCCGAAAATCACTGAAGGCTCTTTGCAACGCTCTGATGTATGTTTGGCTATCCACAAGCCTGCCACCCCACAAGAAGAAGTTAGTTGCAAGACCTTAGCAGGGGTAAATACGCTGTTTTTCTTCTATCAAGGCAGTTACGAAAAACCTTTCTCAGGTGTATGATACAGCTGTACGATGGGTTATAGACCACCAGTACACGCTACGCGAAGAACCTTTCTTTGAAAAAAATACCTCAACGATGCGCGCCATACCCCTAAAGAAAAAACTAAAAACAGAGATTTATATTCCTATTAATTAACCCTTTTGTCAATCATTTTATAACTTTTAATACTATGCAACTTACAAAAAAACAGAAAAAAACTATTGGTATCGTCTTAGCAATTGCCTTATTATTGCTCACTCTTTCAGGAAGTAGCTACTTCTTCTTTAACCTGAAAACAAACATAGTACAATGGATTGCTTACAATGCTTGTTCGCCCAGTAACGAGTATATTTAGTTGGCTTTATAGTCTTTTTGTACAACAAAAAAACGCTATCGGGTTAGCACTTGCTTTCTTGCCGATGTACTATTTTGGTACTATGGGACTCTTCACTTTTACGTGGAGTGGCGCTAATATCTTTTGCCCAAATGTCGCATATTACTATGACGCTTAATCTTCTTTGGGCAAAGGTATATACTCTATCGTCTCGGCGATTACAAAGTCTTTGCGCAAGGCTTGTTGTGGAGTATCATACTTTTTGTGCCTTTATTGCTTTTTGTGATGTATTACTGTCGCACTCACGCTGACGAAATCAGTAGTTTATTGCAAATGACGGCTTAGGATATTTGTATTTAATAGCTAAAAATCCCTATGGTGCGAACTGCATTACGGGGATTTTTATTCTCTAACGAATAAGCTTTACTTGATGTGCCACCAAAGTTTTCATTTGGGTAATAGCAGTTTTATTGAGCTCAAGCAAACGATCAGCTTGTGAAAGACCTTGCCTAATAAGCAAAAGCGTTGATACTCTCTAAATTGCTCAGTACTACTAACTGCTCTAAAGTTGCCTCATCGCGGATATTTCCTTCTTTATTAGGGGTGTGCATCTCGCCATTCTTTAGCTGTGATACCGAATAAAGCGATATTTAGCAAATCAGCTTCATCAGCATAGATATATTGCATCTGTTTTTAGTAACTTCTTTGGGAATAAGGTTCTCTTTTATCGCATCAGTATGGATGTGATAATTACTTTACACTGATTTTGTAACTATTAAGTCCCTCTTGACTTTTAATTATGGCAAATTCGCCATAATAACAATTATTTGACAAAAATTGTTTATCTTTGCAGGGTATAAAACTAAAAATAAGAATTACAAATGAAAAAAACATCCAATTAAACAACGGGGTACAAATGCCCCTATTGGGTTATAGTGTATACCAAGTAGACCCAAAAGAATGTGAGCGTTGCGTAAGCGATGCTATTTCGGTAGGCTACCGAATGATTGACACTGCCCAAATCTACAAAAATGAAGAGGGTGTAGGCAACGCTATTAAGAAAAGTGGTATCGACCGCAAAGAGTTCTTTATCGTTACCAAAGTGTGGGTAAGCAATGCGGGCTATGAAAAAGCTAAAGCCTCTATCGAAACCTCTTTGCGCAAACTACAAACGGATTATATCGATTTGCTACTCGTTCACCAACCTTTTGGCGATTATTACGGCTCTTATCGCGCTATGGAAGAAGCCTACAAAGAAGGCAAAGTGCGCGCTATTGGGGTGAGCAACTTCTATGCCGATAGATACCTCGATTTGGCATACCACTGCGAGATAAAACCTACTGTAAACCAAATGGAAACACCGTATTCTACCAACAGCAAGACCTCCAAGAGCTAATGAAGAAATACGATACCAAGCTAATGTCGTGGGGACCTTTTGCTGAAGGTAGAAACGATTTCTTTTTGCCAATCCTACTCTTAATGCTATTGGTGAAAAATATCAGAAAAAGTGCTGCCCAAGTAGCCTTGCGCTACCTATTACAACGCGATATTATCTGCATTCCTAAGTCGGTGCGCAAAAGAGCGTATGGAACAAAAACCTTAATGTTTTTGACTTCCAACTCTCAGCAGAGGATATGAGCCAAATAGCCACTCTCGACACCAAGCAAACGCTGTTCTTCTCTCACAGAGATCCTGCTTTTGTAGAGATGATACTACAATATGGTAATTAGCAAATTAGCAAATGTGCTAATTAGTAAAATTCCCGTGTGGTACTTGTACCACAGGGAATTCTAATAAAACATCTAACTTGTATCTATTTGCTAAATTCTACTTCAGCATTTAGTTTAGTTATCTTTTCTTGCAATTTAGTGATGTCTTTTTGCAATTTCTCAATACGGCGATTACTTTTGGCTAATTGCTTATTAGCTTTACTAGCTTTGCGCAAAAGCCTTTTCAGCTTTGTTCGCTTTTTAGCACTTGCTGAAGCCGAACTCGCATCACTAAAAAGCATCCGTGCGATCAGTAGCTTCTTCATTAGCTGCGTAGCCTCAGTTTGCAACGACTGATTATTGGTTTGCTCTTGAGTGAGTTTCATTTGCAATTCGTTGAGCTCAGTATTGAGTTTCAAGGCTTCTTGTTGTTTTTCAAGCGTTTCATCTCTGGTGATTTAGCTGTACCACAACCCGCTAACATAAAGGAAGCTAACACTCCCATTAAAAAGTACTTTTTTTCATCTTTTTATATTTAAATTAATTCCGCAAAAGTAATAGTAGTGCCTAATATACAAATTCGCTAATTTACTAATTTGCTAATTATCGAATTATCACTACCTTTTGCATTTAGAATAACTTAGAAACAATACAATATTATGAGAAAAAAACTTTTATTATTTTATGCATTTGGAGCATCATTGTAGGCTGTTCTCAAGAACAAAATGAAGATGATTCTCTTCCAAAAGAAAAGAGGAATGGAAATTAGTCTGGCACGAATCGTAGCACGATAAGCAATAATAAAGCTCCCTTGTGAAGAACACCCCTAAGTGAGGAATAGCTCGAAACACTTAGGGACATTTAGTAAACAAATTATTAATCATAAATAAAAAGACAGATGACAGCAATGTACACAGCAGTTGCCACCGCGACAGGTGGCCGTAACAGAAAAAGTAACTTCTGACAATGGCGTATTAAGCCTTGAAATACGTTCTCCTAAAGCCTTAGGTGGAACTAATGATGATTATACCAATCCTGAGCAGATTTTTGCGGCGGGCTATGCGGCTTGTTTTGACACTGCCCTTAATTTGGTTATTAAGCAAACTAAAAATAACCACTGGTGAGACCTCTGTAACGGCACACGTATCTATTGGGAAGCTAAACAATGGCGGTTTTATTTTTCGCCGTAACCTTACAAAGTAAATATACCTAATGTATCGCTTGAAGAAGCTAAGGGCTTGTAGCAAAAGCCGACCTAGTATGTCCGTATTCTAACTCTACTCGTGGAAATATAGAAGTAACCTTTGAAATTAGTAACAATTAAGTCGTAGTACGACAAACAATAAAACTCCCCGTGTAGTACATAACCACACGGGGAGTTTTATTACTCATTAACAAATCTGCTAGTTTTCTTTAGCCCAACTTCTTAATTTGTACTACTAAGCGTGCAGCGTGGTCTTTTGGCTTTTTGCTGTACTACTGAAAGTACCTCTTCCAGATACCTTATTGGCATTGGACGTCTTCATAGTAGGGATGTCCGTTGATAATTAAACCCTTCATATATAATTAGATTTATTTTTAGTTTGACAAAAAGTAATGCTTAATTTTTCAATTACACAATTTGCAAAAATAAGCAAGAGCAGTTTATCGTACTTAGCAGGGTTTGTATCTTTTTCAAGGAAAAAGGCAGCTTCTTTTAGTTATTTCTGATAAAACCTTACCCAATCTACGTACATTCTTATAGGCTTAGTAAAAGGTTTTTACCTCACCTACCCATTGCCTCCTAATTGCATATCGATACGCAACATATAGGGGCGATTAAAGAAACTGCCCTTCACTATCTTTCTCGGGTATGCGCGCATAGCTGAAAGTTTGTGTGCCATTTACATAAAAACGCACCTCATCGGTATCGAGTTCTACGGCATAGATATTGTAATCATCGGGATTGATAGTGGCTTTAGTATGGCTCTTAGGGTTATCTTTTTAGAAGGGTCTTTTTGCCTGCTTGGGTGTAAGGCGAGTGTAAGGTATGGTATACAAAAGGATCATAGTTAAGTCGCTCTACAATATCTATTTCGCCACCTGTAGGCCAAGGGGCATCGGGCACCATCCAGATAGCAGGCCAAGCACCTTGATGGGCTTCGAGCTTTGCAACAGTTTCTAAACGCCCGTTTTGGAAATACTTTTTGTTTTTGGTAGAAACACCCCTGTGATATATTTTTGATTTATCTTTAACGGGGTCGCTACTAGGTTTCCCTAAGAGAATAAGATTACCATTTTTATCTCGAACAAACTAGGGTCTTGGCTCATTGTTTTGCACCAATCAGCATCGGAAGTAGGGCAACCCCATATTTTTGACCATATCCCTGTGGAGAAGATATCATCGCGGTTGAATTCATCTTCCCATACTAATTTCAATCTTCTAAAGGTTCTTTTTACATCCTATGGTGATACTCAAAACGCATAAGATAATAAGTAATTTTCTCATAATATAATATTGTTTTTAAGTTCTTGTGATAAAGATAGAAATAAATATTTAATGATTTTTGGAGATATAAAGCAAATGCGTTAATTTAGTAATTCAAAACTACCTTCAGAGTAGCTCAGAAATGCGTTTGCCATTATTATCATAAGTAAGAAATGCTGTAACAGTACTCTTTTTCAGTGTCAATTACTTGGCTTACGGTAGTACCATCGTTTTCTACCCAACTAAGAAAATATTGAGTAGGGATTGATAGCTTTTTAGGGTAAGGGCATTGGTTTGCTCTGCTACTTGTCCTTGAGGATTGGTAGTTTTCAATGGAGCTGGTTATCAGTGAGATATTGCACTTCAGCTTTAAGAGAAGGATAAGTAAGGAGGGCTTTTTGCCTATTAGTACCACTGGTTCTTTAGCGGGTATTACTTCTGTAGTAGAGGTAGCCGTATTGACAGGGCAACTTTGGTTGCAGTTTTTGTTATTAGGGGCAGTTACAGCCTATAAGAGCGGCTGCTAATGCCAAAAATGTTAATCTTCTTTTTCATTGTGTTTTATTATTAAATTTAATACAGCAAAAGTAGTGTAAATGTGCAAGATTGAAATTTAGCAAATAAATGATTTTAGCTGCTTGCTGATACTTCGATCCTACACTAATCTTACACTGATTCTACACTGACTTTACATCATATACTAAGCTGCGCCAGTTCGCTGATTTTCCTACACAAAAGGTTTGGTAGTTTAGGGATTATTTTTGTATCTTTTGTGCTTTTGATAAAACGATGGATTATGGCGCGGACAAATGATAATATTATACTAAAAAAGTCTCTGGAAATATAGGAAAACAGGTGGTGCTGAAGCGGGTGCACGGAAAGACGGTCTTATCGAAAATGCCAAAAACCTGCTGCCCGCAGTGCCAAGCAGCAGATGTGCGCTCAAGGATTTAAATTAGCGACTGCTTATGCTAAAAGCGTTATGCAAAATCCTGAACTAAAGGCTCTCTACACTGCTGAAGCTAAACGACGCGGGGTTATCAATGCCTATAATATGGCGCTGTCGGATTGTTTGAGACTGCCTGAAATTAAGGCAATAGATGTTGCGAACTATACAGGTAGCACACTGGGTGAGGTGATAACAATTGAGGTAGCTGATACTTTTAAAGTAGTGGGGGTAACGGTTAGCATTATAAATGATGTGACGATAATAGAAGAGGGAAGCGCTATATTTGTAGATAGTGTGTGGCAGTATGTTACTACGGCACTAAACGCTGCTGCCACTGATAGTAAAGTGGTAGTAACAGCTGTGGATAGAGTAGGTAATAAAAAATCAATAAATCATTTTAAGATATGAAAAAACTGTATTTTCTTTCGTTTATAGCAGCACTTTTACTAAGTGCGTGCGCTGAGACTCTGATGATGGAATGAGCGACTATTATTCTATGCATTCTAAAAGAAAGCAAAGATGGTCAGGGAGGTATTCAACCTCAAGGTGGCTTGGTGACTGCCGGCGAATGGAACGACTTGAGACAACTGGGCTTTTCTATCAAAAAAACTCTTATGAAAGAGCCTTTCAAAGGTTTTTCCTGACGATTGGCAAATGTATACCAATCACCGTATAGCAGTAGCTCTAACCGCTAAAAATAAGCCGGCTGCTAATGCTACCGTTACACTCTTTCGAAACGATACCCCGATTTGGACGGCTAAAAACCGATAACCTCGGAAGGGCTGAACTGTGGGTAGGGAGCTTTTCAGAAAGAAAAAGAACTCAACCCCACCCTACTTCGGCTAAAAGTGAATGAACAGTGGGTATCTACAGCTGCTATCAGCGAAACTCAGGTGAACCGTATTGCCCTTGATGAGACTCTCCCTCGCCTACTAACCTTGATGCAAAATAGCCTTTATGGTAGATGCTACAGGCTCTATGGGCGATGAACTTGAGTTCCTGAAAATGGACTTGAAAAAAGTGATTGCTGAGGGTGCAGAAGACTAATACTCAACTGAAAATCAGTACGGCTACGGTTTTCTATCGCGATGAGGGTGATGAGTATGTGGTAAAACACAGTCCTTTTACTGAAGATATTAACCAGACTACAGAGTTTATCAGCCAACAGCACGCTGATGGTGGGGGTGATTTCCCTGAAGCAGTAGACAAAGCCCTCGTACAGCTAAACCAACTGCAATGGCAACCTGAGGCACGCACACGTATCGCTTTCTTAGTACTCGATGCTCCGCCTCATAATAAGCCTGCGGTAATCAGCAGTATACAATACTCAGTGAAAACGGCTGCTGCTAGTGGCATTAAACTCATACCTGTAGTAGCCAGTGGAATAGATAAAACTACTGAGTTTCTGATGCGATTTATAGCGATGTACACCAATGGTACCTATGTGTTTATCACCGACCATAGCGGCATAGGAAACAAGCATTTTAGAGCCCAGCGTTGGCGAGTATCAGGTAGAGAAACTAAGCGACCTAATGGTGCGCCTCATCAAAAAATACTCGGAGTAATTTGGCTATTTATGTTATACTTTTGCGCCCTGAAAAATTACGTAATAAAAAGAATTAACATTGCAATGAAAAAGAAATTCACCCAGAATCTTATCGTTTTGGTGGCTTTCAAAAGATATGTCGAACGACGATATCTTTATCACCAAATCGACAGTAGAGACCAAAGAAACCATTGAAGTAGAAGGGGTAGAGTATCCTTTAGTAAAGTTGGAAAATTTCACGCACTTCACACCCTTACTACACAGGGTAAATCTAAACTTATTGATACTGCCGGACGTATCGATAAATTTAAAAACAAATACGCTAAGTTTAAAAATAAGCATAGCAATCCTAAAAAGGCTGCCCCAGTAATGTGGTAGCCTTTTTACAATTAATAAACCTCTATGAACTCACAGTTTCTCATATACCAAAAATCAAGAAGGTGATATTAAAATAGATGTACGCTTTGAAGATGAAACAATATGGCTTTCATTAGACCAAATGGCAACTCTTTTTAGCCGTGATAAATCTACTATATCACGACATATTAAAAAAATATTTTTGAAGAAGGAGAACTATACAGAAATTCAGTTGTTGCAAATTTTGCAACAACTGCTACTGATAACAAAAACTATCAAGTAGAATATTACAATCTCGATGTGATTATCTCAGTAGGGTTATCGGGTAAAAATCACAACAAGGAACGCGGTTTCGTATTTGGGCAACTCAGCAACTTAAAGAGTATTTAATAAAAGGTTTTGTACTGAATGATGAGCGTTTTTAAGCAAGGTACTGCAATGAATTACTTTGACCAGCTTCAGGAACGCCTTCGCGAAATACGAATTTCTGAACGGTTCTTCTACCAAAAATTAAAGATATATACAAAACCAGTATAGACTACAACCCTGAAGATGAGCAAACGATAATGTTCTTTAAGGTAGTACAAAAACAAACTTTTATGGGGAGTTAGTAAGCAAACAGCAGCTGAAATAGTCTATAATCGGAGCAATGCCTCTTTGCCTCTTTTTGGGAATGCAATCGTATGACAAAACAGCTACCACCACTATCAAAAAAAGTGAAGTAAGCATCGCTAAGAACTATCTGAACGAAGAGGAAATAAAGCTTTTAGGCTTGCTTGTAGAACAATATTTGGCTTTTGCCGAAACTATGGCTCAACAGCAAACGCCTATGTATATGAAAGACTGGATTTCGCGCTTAGATATTATCCTGCAACTGAATGGTAGAGAGCTCTTACAACACGCTGGTAAGATTTCACACCAAATGGCTATGGAGAAATCGGCTCAAGAATACGAAAAATACCAAGCCCTGCAACGCCAAATAGAACGTGAGAACAGTCTTAAAAGAATTAGAAGATGATCTGAAACAATTAGTAAATTGATAAATTGGCGATTTTTTTAATTTTACAGTGGGTTTGGCGCAGTATTTGAGGAAGGCAAAAAGGCATAGATAATGGCTATTCTTTTTATAACTTATTATGATACATATAGACGAAAAATATATCTCTGGTTTATAGCGGTATTGGTGCCGCTGTTGTTTATTTTTGTGGTTTCGCTATGGCGAAAAAAAGAAGGCTCAAAAGAGCGTTTGCCGATAGTGCGTTGCTCGAGACGCTTATCGCCTGACCGTTCTAATTTTAAACTATGGCTGAAGTGGATATTGCTTTCTGCCGTAGTAGTGCTGCTCTGCATCGCTTTGGCTAACCCGAAAATAGGCACTAAAATAGAAACCGTGAAACGCGAAGGGGTGAATATCGTCTTTGCTATTGACGTTTTCAAAAAGTATGTTGGCTGAAGACGTAGCCCCTAACCGCTTAGAGAAAGCTAAACGCATCGCCTTTGAGACTATCAATAAGCTAAAAAGGTGACCGTGTGGGTATCGTAGCCTACGCGGCAAGTGCTTATCCGCAACTCGCCCTAACTACTGACCATTCGGCTGCCAAAAATGTTTTTGCAGAGTATGAATACTAATATGCTATCGTCGCAAGGTACAGCCATTCAGGAGGCTATACGTATGGCAACCAACTATTTTGACGATAAAAGTACTACCTCGCGTTTGCTCTTTATCATCTCTGACGGGGAAGACCACGAAATGGGCGCCACCGAAATAGCTGCTGAAGCACAAGAAAAAAGGCATACACATCTACACCATAGGGAGTAGGTACTGAAAAAGGAAGTCCGATACCGATGCGCGAACTGGGCGAACAGAGTTACAAACGCGACCGCAATGGCGAGGTGGTTATCACACGACTGAACAAAGAACTACTACAACAGATAGCTATAAATGCTGGCGGACAATACCTAAATGGCGATAATACCCAAGAGGCGGTCAGCCAAATAGAAAAAGATATTAGAAGGCACCGAGAAAAAGTCAGTTTGACACTCAAGTTTGTAGATTTTTAAAGACCAGTTTCAGTGGTTTTTAGCAGGGAGCGTTATTGCTGTTGGTGCTTGACCTTTTTATCTTTGAAAGAAAAAAACACAATGGGTAAAGCGTCTTAATTTGTTTAATGAACGAAAAAAGTAAGTATCTGTATGAAAAAAATATTCTTTTTATAGTCTTAACCTTTATCAGTATAGGCAGTTTTGCGCAAAGCAAAAGAGGAAAAAAAGAGGCGCTAAAAGCGGCTATGAACTCTAAAAAGCTGACCTATCAAGGCAATGAATCATTGAAAGGTGATAAACCTACCCAAGCTGAGGTAGATTATCGGAATGCTATAGCTGAAGATAATACGAACCTGACTGCCCAATACAACTTGGGCACATTGTTGTACAAAGCAAAAACTACGGAGAAGCCTTTGCTCAGCTGATGAAAGCGGCGAATGCTAAACAGATGTCGGAAGCTGAAAGACACCAAATCTTTCATAACTTAGGAAATGCTTTTATGAAAGAAAAGACCTATGACAAGGCTGTATTGGCGTATGAGAAGCCCTCAGATACAACCCTACTGACGAGGAAACGCGCTATAACTTGGCAGTAGCTAACGAAATGCTTAAGAAAAAAATCCGCCTAAAAACAACAACAAGGATAATAAGGACAACAAAGATAACAAGGATAATAAAGACAATAAAGACAGCAAGGATAAAAAAATCAAGATAACAAGGACAACAAAGATAAAAATCAGGATAAGAAAGACGATAAGGATAAAAACAAGGATAATAAGGACAACAAAGACAACAAAGACAACAAAGACAAGAATAAGGATAATAAAGACAAAGACAATAAGGACAATAAAGATAAGGATAAAGACAACAAAAACGGTAAAGATAAGGACAACAAAGACCAGAATAAGGACAATAAAGACGACCAACAAGGGTCTAAAGAACAAGGCGGACAGCCACGACCTTCATCTTTATCGCCTGAACAAATGGAGCGTATCCTTGAAGCTATGAACAATGAGGAGCGCAAAACTCAAGATAAAGTAAACGGACAAAAAAAGTAAGAGGACAGCGCGCCAAATCTGAAAAAGATTGGTAAGAGCAAATAGCATTTTGTCTTTCAACATAAAATAATTTAAGCAATGAAATATAGATTTATACTCTTTTATAACCTTTTTAGTACAAAGCCTCTATGCCCAAAATATAGAGTTTAGAGCCGATGTGAGCAAAAACACCTTAGGCGCTAATGAGCGGGTGCGCATAGAGTTTACGATGAACAAAAACGGCGATAACTTTTACTCCACCCTCTTTTCACGATTTTTGTGGTAATAATGGGGCCTTCGCAATCGGTTTCTGAATCGTGGATTAATGGCGTACGTTCTTTTTCAAAGACTTACATCTATATACTACAACCTAAAGCTAAAAGGTAAATTCACCATAGGGCAAGCCTCGATAGATATTGACGGGAGAACCTACAAGACAGCCCCTATCGCTATCACCGTAACTGAAGCCGTAGCTGCCCCTTCTATAGATAAGACCAGCAATGATGTAGCCAGAGAAAGCTTGTTTTTATTGGCTGAAGTCTCTAAGCCTAATCCTTATCTGAATGAGGCAGTAAGCGTAACCTACCGTCTGTATGTAGGCAGCAATGTAGCCCTAAACGACCTACAATGGCTGACTGTACCTAAATTTCCTAACTTCTGGAGTCAAGAGATAAAAAAATGCAGGAGTATGAGATAGGCGACTGTAGCTATCAGGGACGCAACTATCGCTGCATAGTAGTGAAAAAAGTAGTACTCTACCCACAAAAAACAGGTACTATCACCCTCGAACCACTGACTATGGACGCTGTACTGAGTGTGCCTACAAATCAGCGTGATTTCTTTGGCAGAATGATGTATGAACAGGTATCGCGCAGGGGTAACCTCTGGCAATAAGACTATTAACGTAAAAAGACCTACCTGAGGAAGGTAAACCAGACAACTTTAGCGGAGCGGTAGGCGACTTCTCTTTTGCCGTAACCCCTAACAAACAAACCCTAAAAAGGCAACGAAAGTATGCAGCTAAAAGTAGAAGTATCGGGCAGTGGTAACCTAAAAACTGTTCGACCTACCTAAGCCTACTTTCCCTTCGTCATTAGAAGTATATGCTCCTGAGCAAAATGACGACATTAGCACTACCCTTGCTGGTATGAAAGGGCGTATAGAGCAAACTTACACCATTGTACCTCAGTACAAAGGCAAATACCCTATCAGTGGCGTGGCTTTCTCTTACTTCAATCCGAACACTCATAAATACGAAACTATAAAAACAGACGAGCTGTGGATAGATGTAACCGAAGGAGCTGCTAATGAAGACACTCCTACTGATGTGGCTAACAATAACAACCTGCCGAGCAGTCACTTCCGCGCACAACAGCCTAACACAGGCTTAGTGGCGATGCATCAACCTGCCTTCTTTGGTTCGGTGCGCTACTATCTATACCTACTCTTGCCACTACTGCTGATACCTATCGCCCTAATAGCTTGGCGCATTAGAGAGCGTCGCGCAGGAGATATAGAAGGAGCAAAAGTGCGTACTGCCAACCGCTTGGCTAAGAAATACCTAAGTGAAGCCAAACGCAAACTCGCTGACAAAGACCATTTCTATGAGGCTTTAGAACGTGCGCTACACAACTATCTGAAAGCTAAACTGAAGATAGAAACTACTGAAAATGAGCAAGGAGAAAATAAACGAATTGCTATTGGCACGCCACGCGGCACCAGAGACCGTAGAACGCTTTTATTCAGCTATTAGCTAACTGCGAAATGGCGCGCTACTCGCAGCACCACACCGATGCTTCAGTAGAAAGTGATTTTTGGCAATGCCGTGCAAGTGATAACAGAATTAGACAAACAAGTAAAAATAAGCTAGCGATGAAGTACCTTATAACTCTAATATGCCTTGCTATAGCCACTATAGGCTGGGGGCAAGACCAAGATAATTTTGACAAAAGCTACTACGCTCTACCAAAAGGGAGACTATAGCCAAGCGGCTGCGGTGTACTCATCGATATTGAAGTCAGGCAAAGAGTCATCGGCTTTGTACTACAACTTAGGCAACACTTATTACAAGCTGAACAATGTGCCTGAAAGTATCTATTATTACGAAAAGGCACTGCAGCTTGACCCTGAAAATGCCGATGCAAAAACAATCTGATATTTTGCTAACCAAATGAAAGTAGATGCCATCACCCCTCTACCCAAAAACGTGGGTACACCAACTAAGCGATGGTATCGTAGGGCTTTTTAGCGCTCATACGTGGGCGGTACTTTCGATTATAGGAGTTTTTGCTTTTTGTGTTGAGTTTTTGCTCTACTATTTCGTAGAGCGCACTGCACTAAAAGCGCACTTTTTTTCAGTCTGATGTTAGTATTTTTGTTTTTTTGCGATAGGTAGTTACACCTTAGCGCACTTCTGCCATAAGCAAGTTAGCTAAACACAATACGCTATTCTTTTTGACAAAAACCGTACGCGTATTTTCAGATGCTAATGCCTACAGCAGCGAGGTAATGCAGCTGCACGAAGGTACAAAAAGTAGAGATTATAGAAGATGCTAAAGACTGGGTAAAAGATACGGTTGGTTAATGGCAAAAACAGGCTGGACAAAAAGTAAGCAGTCTTAGAAAACTGTAAGTAGCTTTTGAAGACTTTGGTCAGCGGTAAGACCGTCCATAGCAATGATATGGGTAGCCTGAGCGTAATACGGATTGCGATCGAAGAGGTGCTTGCGTATGAACTCTTCTAAATCAATCTCCTTGATTTCGGCGAGCAAAGGTCGGTGGTTTTTCTCCTGCAAAAGACGCTGGGTAAGCGTTTGAGGTTGGTATTTTAGATAAATACTCGTTGCCCCAGAGGCTTTGATAAGGGGGCATATTATTGCCAAAAGCAAGGCGTACCTCCGCCTAATGAAAGCACCATATCCTCTTCTTTTTTTGGAGGACTTCTTGCAAGTAAAGCGCTTCTTTCTTGCGGAAATAAATCTCTCCTTTATTTTTTTAAAAATATCGGGTACAGAGCATTTTTTTCACGCTCAGCGATATAGACATCGAGGTCGACAAAAGAAATGTTTTTTTAGCAGTGGCGAGGGCTCTTCCGAGGGTAGATTTACCACTTCCCATATAGCCAATAAGAATTATTTTCATTTTATAAACTGTTGTATAGTAAGGGTTTGAAAAAAATTATTTAAAAATAAAGTGCAAAATAATACTTTTTTTCTTGGTACATAAAAATGTTGTATCTTTTGCACCCGCAAACAAGGAAATACTTTTGAGTAAAAACCGACTCGGTAGCTCAGCTGGTAGAGCACGACACTCTTAATGTTGGGGTCCTGGGTTCGATCCCTCAGCCGGGTCACTAAGGATTTTAAAAAGTTTGTTTTTCATTTTATTGATGACTTGGTAGCTCAGTTGGTAGAGCACAACACTTTTTAATGTTGGGGTCCTGGGTTCGAGCCCCAGCCAGGTCACATAGTTATACAGTTTGTTTATTTATTTGATGACTTGGTAGCTCAGTTGGTAGAGCACAACACTTTTTAATGTTGGGGTCCTGGGTTCGAGCCCCAGCCAGGTCACATTTTTTTAATGTTAGTAGCCTACGTGGAGAAATTGGTAGACTTGCCATCTTGAGGGGTGGTGCTCGTTAGGGGCGTGCTGGTTCGAATCCAGTCGTAGGCACATTGCTACTCCATAATATGGCTTATTTATAAAATAAAGACTTTGAGAAAGTTAAAACTTTTTTTAAGGTCTTTTTCTTTTTAATATTTCGACTTTTTGTCTTCCATACTTCTTATTTTACACTCTTTTTTTATTTTTTTAACATTTATCAGCTTTTTGTTAAAAAAACAAGTTTTCTTGTTTGTTTAATTTTCTTTTTATAACTTTGCGAAAAGAATTTAAAACTAACAGACTATGGAAAACACAGCCAAATTAATCTTTGAAGGAAAAGAATTTGAATTTCCTATTGAAGTAGGAACTGAAAATGAAAAAGCTATCAACATTGAGAAGCTACGCGCCCTCACAGGGCTTATTACTTTAGATTCGGGGTATAAAAAAATACTGGATCTTGTAAGAGTGCCATCACTTTCTTGAGATGGCGAGCGCGGCATATTGCGCTATCGCGGCTATAATATTGAAGATTTGGCAGCTAATGCCGAGTTTTTAGAGGTAGCCTATCTACTTATCTTTGGCGAACTCCCTACCGCTGAAGAGTACGACCACTTCAAAAAAACCATTCACAAGTACACTATAGTGCACGAGGATATGCGCCACATTATTGATGGCTTTCCTGAGATCGGCACACCCCTATGGGGGTACTCTCTTCGGCTACTAGTGCGCTTACCGCTTTCAATCCTGTGCCTGTGAATGTAAAATGCAATAAAGATGTATATCAAGCTGTCTGCAAGGCTATCGCTAAATTTACCATTATCGCTACGTGGGTGTACCGCAAACGTGAAGGATTACCTTTTGAATTATTACAAAAAAATTCTAAGGGGTATATAGAAAAATATCTTGCGTTTGTTCTTCGAAATCCCTTCTGAGAGTACTCTATCAATCCTACTATAGTGAGCGCGCTAAACAAACTGCTTATACTGCACGGCGACCATGAACAAAACTGTTCGACTTCTACTGTGCGCTTAGTAGGTTCGTCAGAAGCAGGACTTTTTGCAAGTATTTCATCGGGGGTTTTTCTGCCCTATGGGGACGTCTGCACGGAGGAGCTAACCAAGCGGTGATAGAGATGCTTGAAGAGATAAAAGCTGATGGTGGTGATGTAGATAAATTCATCAACAAAGCCAAAGACAAAAGACGACCCATTTAGATTAATGGGCTTCGGACACCGCGTGTACAAAAAAACTTCGACCCACGTGCTAAAATCATCAAAAAAAGCAGCCGACGATGTACTGCACGCTTTAGGTATAGATGACCCTGTTTTTGACATAGCTAAACATTTGGAAAAAAAGTAGCCTTAGAAGATGAATACTTCAAAAGTCGTAACCTCTACCCTAATGTAGATTTCTACTCTGGTATTATCTACAAAGCATTGGGTATGCACTTAGAGATGTTTACGGTACTCTTTGCTATCGGAAGACTGCCTGGTTGGATTGCACAATGGAAAGAAAATGAGGCAAGGAGGCGAACCTATAGGCAGACCTCGCCAAATATATACTGGTGCTAAAGAAAGAGCCTTTGTAGCTTTAGACAAACGATAACCCAAAGTCCCTAAAATTATGAAGCAAATCATCTATACCAAAACAGACGAAGCTCCTTTTTAGCTACTCATTCGCTATTGCCTATTATTCAGCGTTTCTGTCAATCGTCAGGTGTACATTTTGAACTAAAAAGACATCTCGCTGGCAGGACGTATTTTGGCAGCTTTCCTGATTTTTTTAAAGGAAGAACAGAGAGTGGAAGATGCGCTACAACAGCTGGGTGAATTGGCTAAAAAGCCCGAAGCTAATATTATCAAACTACCCAATATTAGTGCCTCTGTACCACAGCTAAAAAGCAGCTATAGCCGAGCTACAAGCACAGGGTTATGCGCTGCCTGACTATCCTGAAGAAGCAGTTTCGGAAGTAGAGAAAAGCATAAAAGAACGATATGACAAAGTGAAAGGAAGTGCTGTAAATCCTGTGCTAAGAGAGGGTAACTCTGACAGGCGAGCCCCTAAGGCAGTAAAGCAATACGCCAAAACACACCCACACAGTATGGGAAGGTGGGAAAAGCCACTCAAAAAAACAGCTGTTGCTACTATGCAGGAAGGCGATTTCTACCATAATGAACAGTCCGTAACCTTTAACAAAGCTGATAAAGTACGCATTGAACTACACACCTCCCAAGGGAAGGTAATCAGTATGAAAACTGATATAGCGGTACAAGCCAAAGAGATTATCGATGCTACCCTAATGAGCAAAAAAAGCGTTGCTTTCTTTCTATAAAGAACAATTTGCTCATGCTAAAAAAGAAGGTCTTTTTGCTATCATTGCACTGAAAGCTACGATGATGAAAGTGTCAGACCCTATCCTTTTTGGTTATGCAGTGGAAACGCTCTTTGCCCCCGTACTAAGTAAGTATGCCGACACCTTTAAAAGCTATAGGGGTAAATGTACGCAATGGACTTTCAGACTTACTAACCAAAGTAAGCTCTCTACCTGCTGATACTCAGAAAGCTATACAGCACGACCTTGATGAAGTATGGGCTAACGCTCCTGCTATTGCAATGGTAAATTCGGAAAAAAAGGCATCAGTAACCTACACTACCCTAACGATGTGATAGTAGATGCCTCAATGCCTGCGATGATACGCAATTCAGGCAAAATGTGGAACGCTGAAAGGCAAAAACACAAGATACCTTAGCTGTATTGCCTGACAGCAGCTATGCTGGTATTTACCAAGTAGTGATAGACTTTTTGTAAGGCGCACGGTGCTTTTGACCCACGCACAATGGGCTCCGTAGCCAACGTAGGACTAATGGCACAGAAAGCTGAAGAATACGGTTCGCACGACAAGACTTTTGAAGTACCTGAAGAGGGAGAAATGCAAGTAATTGGTGAGACTGGCACTGTATATCTATCGCAACACGTAGCAGCAGGCGACATCTGGCGTATGTGTATGGTGAAAGATGCTCCGGTAGAAGATTGGGTAAAGCTCGCAGTAAAAACGCGCTAAAGCTACTAATACCCCTGCTATCTTCTGGCTTGATGCGAAACGAGCTCACGATGCTGAACTTATCAAAAAAAGTGAAGCAGTACCTTAGCAAGTGTGATACCGAGGGGTTAGATATACAAATACTCGCTCCTGAAGATGCCATACTCTTTACCTTAGAGCGCACTAAAAAGGCGAGGATACTATATCAGTAACAGGCAATGTTTTGCGCGATTACCTCACCGATTTATTCCCTATCTTAGAATTAGGTACCAGTGCTAAAGTGCTTTCGATAGTACCGCTAATGAACGGAGGGGATTGTTTGAAACAGGTGCTGGAGGTTCTGCCCCTAAATTGGCAGAACAGCTCTTTGCTGAAAATCACCTGCGCTGGGATTCGTTAGGCGAGTTCTTAGCTTTAGGTGCCTCATTAGAGCATTTTGCTACTACCTATCAGAATACAAAAAAACGTTGGTGTTAGCTCAAACCCTTGATGAGGCAACTGGTAAAGTGTTGGAGAACAACCGCTCGCCAGAGTCGGCAGTAGGTACTTTAGACAATAGAGGAAGTCATTTTTACTTAGCTCTCTATTGGGCTGAAGCCTTAGCTGCTCAGAAACAGGACAACGTATTAGCAGAAGAGTTTGCCCCGATAGCTAAAGCCCTTGCTACAAACGAAAAAGGCTATCATAGCTGAACTAACAGCAGTACAAGGGGCAAAAAAATAGACTTACACGGCTATTATCACCCTAGTACAAGGCGCACTTCGGCAGTAATGCTTCCTAGCAGTACTTTTAGAAGTATTTTAGGACTATAAAAAAACAACTATAAAAAAACACTAATAACAACTTAAAAACTAACTATTATGGCATTTGACATTGAAATGATCAAAAAGGTATATGCCCATATACCCGAAAGAGTAGATAAAGCACGAGAAATAGTAGGGTAGACCACTAACATTAGCTGAAAAAAATACTATATGCACACCTATGGGAGGCTACCCCTCAAAAAGCCTTTTGAACGCGGCAAAGATTATGTAGATTTTGCCCCAGACCGCATAGCCTGTCAGGACGCTACTGCCCAAATGGCACTACTGCAATTTATGCATGCTGGTAGTGCAAAGGTAGCCGTACCCACTACAGTACACTGCGACCACCTTATTCAGGCAAAAAGTAGGTGCCAACACTGACCTAAAAGTAGCTACTGAACAATCTAAAGAAGTATTTGACTTCCTTTCGTCAGTATCGAATAAGTACGGCATAGGTTTTTGGAAACCTGGAGCAGGTATTATTCACCAAATAGTATTAGAGAACTACGCTTTCCCAGGCGGAATGATGATTGGTACCGACTCGCACACTGTAAATGCAGGTGGTTTAGGTATGCTGGCAATAGGCGTAGGAGGTGCTGATGCGGTAGATGTAATGGCAGGAATGGCGTGGGAACTTAAATTCCCTAAACTGATAGGAGTAAAACTCACCGGAAAACTCAGTGGATGGACAGCCCCTAAAGATGTTATCCTAAAAGTAGCTGACCTGCTAACCGTGAAAGGAGGCACTGGAGCTATAGTAGAATACTTTTGGTGAAGGTGCACAATCGTTGTCGTGCACTGGTAAAGGTACCATTTGCAATATGGGTGCTGAAATAGGAGCTACAACCTCTACTTTTTGGCTATGATGATGCTATGCGTCGCTATCTGCGTGCCACTAGTAGAACAGAAGTAGTAGAAGCAGCTGACAAGATTGCCCCTTACCTAACTGCCGACCCTGAAGTATATGCCAACCCAGAAAAGTACTTCGACCAACTGATAGAAATCGACCTAAACACACTCGAACCTTATATCAATGGGCCTTTCACGCCTGATAAAGGTACCCCTGTATCTAAAAATGAAAGAAGTGGCTAAAGAAAACGGTTGGCCTCTAAAAAGTAGAATGGGGATTAATAGGCTCTTGTACCAACTCGTCATACGAAGATTTGACCCGTGCTGTATCGGTAGTTAAGCAAGCGGCTGCCTTAGGTATTACACCTCAAGCCTCTTTTGGTATCAACCCTGGTTCTGAGCAAATACGTTATACAGTGCAGCGCGATGGCATCATAGAAGCTTTTTGAACAATTAGGCACTAAAGTTTTTTTACTAATGCTTGTGGCCCTTGTATAGGGCAGTGGAGTCGTGAGGGAGCTGAAAAAAACAAGAGAAAAACACTATAGTACACTCTTTTAACCGCAACTTCTCTAAACGTGCTGACGGCAACCCTAATACTCACGCCTTTGTAGCCTCTCCTGAAAATGGTAGCTGCTCTTGCTATAGCTGGTAGGTTAGACTTCAACCCTATAACTGATAGTCTACTAAACAACAAAGGAGAAGCTGTTAGGTTTGCCCCACCAGAAGGAGAAGAACTACCCGCTAAAGGGTTTTCGGTAGACGACCCTGGTTATCAGGCTCCAGCTGCTGATGGTAGCCAAGTGCAGGTGATAGTATCGCCTACTTCTTCGCGCTTGCAATTGCTCTCGCCTTTCCCTGCTTGGGACGGCAAGAACATCACTGGGGCAAAGCTACTTATCAAAGCGCAGGGTAAGTGTACTACTGACCACATATCGATGGCAGGGACCTTGGCTGAAATTTAGAGGTCATTTAGACAATATCTCTAACAATATGCTTATAGGAGCTGTAAATGCCTTTAATGGTAAGACTAACTGCGTGAAGAACCAATTGACGGGCGAGTATGATGAAGTACCTAAAGTGCAACGAGCCTACAAGGCGGCAGGTATCCCCAGCATAGTAGTAGGTGACCAAAACTATGGTGAGGGCTCCTCTAGAGAACACGCCGCTATGGAACCACGCCACTTAGGGGTAAAAAGCTGTATTAGTAAAATCGTTTGCAAGGATTCACGAAACTAACCTGAAGAAACAAGGTATGTTAGCCCTTACCTTTGCTAATGAAGCTGATTATGACAAAAATACAAGAAGACGATGTAATCAACTTTTTAGATCTTACTGATTTTGCACCTAATAAGCCTTTTTGCACTTAGAATTCGTACATAGTGATGGTAGCAAAGATATAATAAAATGCCTCCATACCTATAATGACTCGCAAATAGCATGGTTTAGAGCTGGTAGTGCTCTAAACTTAATTGCAGCAAAAAGTAAATAATTCATAGCACATCAACGAAAAAGAGCCTTGCAAATGTTTTTGCAAGGCTCTTTTTATTCAAAATTATCAATTTCTACTTTCAAGTTGTTGATGATAAAATCTTGTCGGTCAGGGGTGTTTTTGCCCATATAAAAAAATCTAAAAAGCTGTTCGATATGGATGGTTTTATCGAGCATTACAGGGTCTAAACGGATATCTTCGCCTATAAAATCTTTAAACTCATCTGGAGATATTTCGCCCAACCCCTTGAAGCGGGTGATTTCTGGTTTCCTTTGAGCTTCTCTATAGCTGCTTGCTTCTCTTCTTCACTATAACAATATATTTTCTCATTCTTATTGCGGACACGGAAAAAGTGGCGTTTGCAGTATATACAAATGTCCTTCTTTGATAATCTCTGGGAAGAACTGCAAAAAGAAAGTAGTAAGGAGCAAGCGGATGTGCATTCCGTCGACATCGGCATCGGTGGCAATGACAATGTTATTATAACGAAGGTCGTCCATAGAGTCTTCTATATTTAGAGCTGCTTGCAAGAGGTTAAATTCCTCGTTTTCATAGACTATCTTCTTGGTCATTCCGTAAGTATTGAGCGGCTTACCTCGCAACGAAAAAACCGCTTGGGTATTGACATCGCGGGACTTAGTGATAGAGCCCGAAGCCGAATTTCCCTCCGTAATAAACAGCGTACTCTGTAAATTGCGTTTGTCTTTTTGTATCCGTAAGATGTATGCGGCAATCATATAGCTTTACGATTATGTAGGTTCGCTTTTTGGCTCTGTCTTTAGCCAATTTGCGAATACCTGCCAACTCTTCACGCTCGCGCTGCGCTTGCATAATTTTGCGCAAAATAGCATCGGCTACTTCGTTGTTCTTATGTAGATAATCGTCTAAATGACGGCTTACAAAAATCGTTGATATAGGTGCGCACTGAGGGCATCCCCTCACCCATTTCGGTAGAACCAAGCTTTGTTTTGGTTTGGCTCTCAAACACAGGTTCCATCACTTTGATAGAAAGCCCTGCAATGATAGACTTGCGCACATCGGAAGGGTCGAAATTCTTTTTATAAAAAAATCGCGGATGAGTCTTTACGTAGGCCTCTTTGAAAGCATTGAGGTGCGTACCCCCTTGTGTAGTGTTTTTGTCCGTTTACAAAAGAATAATACTCCTCGCTATACTGGGTTTTGCTGTGCGAAATAGCTACCTCGATATCCTCGCCTTTGAGGGTGAATGATTGGATAAAGGAAATCCTCTTCGTTATTGTTTTTCGGTGAGGAGGTCTTTAAGTCCGTTTTTCTGAATAGTATTTTTCGCCATTATAGTTAATCGTAAGTCCAGGGTTGAGGTATACGTAGTTTTTGAGCATACGCACTACGTATTCGTTGCAGGAACTTGAAGTTTTTTTGAAAAATAGTATCATCAGGAATGAAAGCGACACTTGTACCACGTCTTTTCTGAGTTTCTTCTATTGGCGATTCTTCTTTTTATAATTCCCCTTTCAAAAGAAGCTGACTTAGTTTGATTATCGCGTACTGATTCCACTTTAAAATAAGACGAAAGGGCGTTTACAGCTTTAGTACCCACCCATTAAGTCCGATAGACTTTTTGAAAGCGCGCGAATCGTACTTACCCACCTGTATTCATTTTAGAGACTACATCGACTACCTTGCCCAAAGGAATACCGCGCCCATAGTCGCGTACTTCTGCTAATTATCACTGATTTTTACATCGATAGTCTTTCCGGCACCCATAATAAACTCGTCTATACTGTTATCGAGTACCTCTTTGAGGAGTACGTAGATACCATCATCAGCAGAAGAGCCATCGCCGAGCTTTCCGATATACATACCGGGGCGCAAACGCACGTGCTCTAAGGGGTCGAGCGTTTGGATACTGTCTTCGTCATATCTTATTTCTTCCATAATGATTTTTATATGTTCGGGGGCAAAGATACGAACTAATTTGCCAATTTGCCAATTTGCTAATGAGATTTTTCCTAAATAAGGCGTTTATTAGACAATTATTCTTCGCTAATTGTTCGCTAATTGTTCGCTCTTCCTATATCCTTCCTATATCGATTGTATAGGGAAGATGGCTGGAGAATTTTTCTAATTTTTGCATTTACCAAAAGAAAGTTGTATCTTTGTGGCATCAAATTATAAAACGATAAAAAAACGATGAATACCCAACAACTTACTGACCTTACTACCCAAGTGCGTAGGGATATATTGCGAATGGTACACAAAAGGTAAATTCGGGGGCACCCTGAGTGGCTCTTTAGGCTGCGCAGAGTTCTTAGTATGCCTGTACAACGAGGTGATGGACTTTAAACTTCCTTTTAGTATGGACGGCAAAGATGAAGACCTTTTCTTCCTTTCTAACGGACATATTTCACCTGTGTTCTACAGTGTGCTGGCTCGTAGAGGGTTCTTCCCCTATAAAAGAACTCAACACTTTCCGCTTGCTTAATTCGCGTTTGCAGGGCACCCTACTCCGCACGAAGGTTTGGAGGGAGTACGTGTGGCTTCAGGGCTCTTTAGGACAAGGGGCTTTCGGTAGCTATAGGGGCGGCTTTGGCTAAGAAACTAAAACGGCGATAAGCATTTGGTTTATACCCCTACACGGCGATGGCGAGCTACAGGAAGGACAGATATGGGAGGCGGCAATGTACGCTGGTGGCAAAGGGGTGGATAACCTCATCGCTACGGTTGATTACAACCAAAAACAGATTGATGGCCCTACTGATAAGGTACTGCCTTTGGGTGACCTTCGCGCTAAATGGGAAGCCTTTGGTTGGCAGGTAATCGATATTGAAAAGGGCAACGATATTAGTGCTATCTTGAAAAGGGTTGGCTGAAGCTAAAGCGCTGACTGGCAAGGGGAAACCTGTTTGTATTTTTGCTCCACAGCGAAAATGGGTAATGGTGTAGATTTTTATGATGGGTACTCACGCTTGGCACGGCAAGGCTCCTAATGACGAGCAATTAGCGAAAGCTTTGGCTCAGAATGCTGAAACGTTGGGGAGATTACTAATTTGTCGGTTTGTCGATTAGTAGATTAGAGAATTAGAAAAATTAGAAAAATTGATATTTATGACTGAGTACTGAAAGATTGGCTGATAGTGAAGAAAAGGGAAGAGCTATCAGCTTTGAAAAGAAAAAGCTATTGACTTACTAAAAAGAGAACAATTTTCGCTTGTGATGAAAGCAATCCTAAAGAAGTAGCTACTTCTTTGAGGCATTTTATTGATGCTTATAAAGAGCAAAAAGTTACTGCCGATACTTTGGCATACGACAAGGTAGATTTAGCTTATGGTTTAGGAGAATTATTTGCTAATGCAGTAATAAATTTTTTTATCAATGGGAGTATTTTCTATCTTGATAAAGGCAATGATCACGGAGGTTTTGCAGTAGTAAATCCCTAATAAAAAAATGGTATATTTTTGTCCATCATTATCTTTACGACTTACTTTTGATGAAGAAAAAAGAAAATAACCTATTGTTAAATTTCAATATGCTTGAAGCAAGTGTATTAGCTTCTTATGAAAAACCTAATCAAAAAGTATATAGGGTTAAGTTAAGAATTATAAAAAAGAGCAAATCAGCTTATCGCTACTAAGGTAGAGGAAAGTCTGGACACCACAGAGCATCATAGCGGGTAACGCCCGATCCGCCGCGAGGCGAGGACAAGTGCAACAGAAAGAATGTATGGGTAATGCCATGGTGAAAATCAGGTAAACTCTATGAGGTGCAACGCCGCGTAAACCAGCGCTTGAGGGCTGCTCGCCCAATTGTTGGAGGGTAGGCGGTTAGAGCTAATGAGCAATTATTAGTCGAGATAAATGATAGCACTTATCAGCAATGATAAGAACAGAATCCGGCTTATGATTTGCTCTTTTTATTGAAATACAAAAGGGCTGTCATCGTAATGATGACAGCCCTTTTGCTTTTATTTTATCTATTATACCTAATTCTCAAATTTTTATCTTTATCTTATCGGTAGTAGCATACGCTTGGCAGCTTAGTATATAGCCGTCGAGCAACCTCTTTTTCGCTTAGGGTTTCATTCTTCGCCATTTTGGCTTCCCCCTCCTCTACTCTGGCTACACAGCTGCTGCACACACCGTTTAAGCAAGAATAAGGAGCATCATAACCTCGCATCAGTGCCGAACTGAGCAGCGTCTGGTTTTTAGCACTCTCAAAAGTATACGTTTGTCCGCCCAATCGCAGTGTGATTTCTACATTACCTTGTAGCTGACTCGTAGTCGGCTTCAGCAGGCGATGCCTCGAAGAGCTCAGTAAAAATACGGTCTTTATCTATACCTCTTAGCAAAAAGCATCTCTCGCAGGTCTTTCACTAATTGGGTAGGGGCCACAAGCGTAATAGCGCCCCCCAGTTGAAGTCTTTATATTTATCAAATAGTTCATTTACTATCTTATCATTGATACGCCCCTTATAGTGGTCGCCCCAAGGCTCTTGACTAAAGGCGTAATGCACCTTGAAACGCTCAGGGTATTGCGCCTTTTAGGGCTTCAATCTCATCAAAAACAATGTTTCTTCTTTCGACTTATTGCCGTAGACGAACACTACTTTTATTTGTGTCATCGCCAAAGCCGTCTTAGCTATGCTCATCATAGGGGTTACCCCACTACCAGCCGAAAAGAGCATAATATCCCTATTACCAAAATATCGTAGAAGAACACAAATGAACCCATCGGAGCATCACCTCTATAGTATCACCTTCTTTGAGTTCTTGGGTAGCGTAGGTAGAAAACACCCCATTGGGTACGCGCTTCACCGCTACACTCAGCTCGCCTTCATTAACGCCTGAGCAGATAGAGTAAGCGCGACGCACTTTCTCTCCATTGATAGTTTGCTGTAGGGTGAGGTACTCGCCTGCCTCAAAACTAAAAACTTTGCGCAAGAGGTCAGGCACTTCAAAGGTAATCATCACCGATGAAGTAGTAAGGTGTGTTATTTTAGCAACTTTTAAGTTCGTAAAGTTTATTCATTTCGTTTTTGTCTTTTGTCTTTACTTATACATTTCGTTATACCCGAAATAGGCGTCTTTAGAGGGTTGTCAAAACCTCATAAGAGAAAGGAGTAGCACTGGGTCTGCGGCTCTGGGCTGCGCTACGGCTACCGGTTATTTGGGCTATAGCTTCGGCTAAAAAGGTTCGGTAGGGTCGCCGAGAGTACCAATGTTAGCTAAATCTTCTTCCATCGGTATGTCGGGCACTAACCCCTTAGTATAATCGCTAAAGCCTTTAGAGTTCTCTATACTGAGCACTATAGGCTGCATAGCCCATTTGTGCTTAGGGTTCTTTACCTTTCCAGCTTTGTCTATATAATCATAAATAGTGATAGAGCCTTGGTTCTTGCCCACTCGTAGTCTGTCCTATTTGTGTTATAGGCATATAAGGCTTCAAGCCGTTAATTACCAATTCGCTGGCGGAAGCGGTGCGCTCGGTAGTCAGCACGTATAGCTTAGAAAGCTGCAAGCTGTGTATGGGAGTGCCGTCTTTCATCTTATCGGTTAAATACTGCACGGTAGCCCCTGCAAGTTGGCTGCGGCTTGCATTTTAGTATTCCATTTCTCTTTAACAAAAAGCTGTCCTTGGTGTTGCCCTGCTATCATCGATGCCAAATATACTGCTGTATCTATACTCCCCCGCCATTGTAGCGCAAGTCGAGTACTAAGTCAGTAACCCCTGCTGCCTTAAATTCTGCAAAAGCCTCATTCAGCTCCTGATTATAATTAGCAATAAAAAGCATTGTACATCAGGTAGGCAATCTTATGCTGCCCAATTGTGATAACCTTTTTATCAGCACAGGGTTCTCTGGCGTTTCGGTGTGTAGTGTAACGGTATGCCCTGTAGGCTGCAATATGCCTTGCTGGTCGATACGATAAATATCAATAGTGTAGGGTTTTGTTCTTCAGCAGTTCATTTATATTAGTTTTCGTGATGCGCTGCCCATTGATAGTGAGGAAGATATCACCTCTTTTCAGACCTTGTTTATCGGCATCGGAATTAGGGTATCACATAATTCACAAAGCCCGCAGCATTAACCCCATTCCTCATCAATACATACTGAGAGTCCATACCTGTACTTGCCGAAATACCTTTGAACTGGTTTCTAACTTCACATAATCATCAGTGATATAGCTAAAACGGTCTATTTGTTTGTATCTATTGAGCAAACCTCGTAGAAAAGAACTTCAGGGCTGCTGAAACTCTTAAGGAATTTGGTGTAGTCCGAGTTCTTTTCTGCTTTGGTAGCCGACAAACTTCCGAAACGATTGTCCTGCAGATTGCTAACCTCTTCTTGCCACAAATAGTATTGATTAAGCCCTTTCCATATAAAGTCGCGTATGCGCAAATCAGTGTCAGACCCTGTGTAATCAGAGCCCGTAACTATTTGTTCTTCAACTTCTTTAACACAAGAGTTCAAACTAATAGCGACGAATATACAGATAAATAAATGCTTCATTTTTCAAAATATTTTTTTCTGCGAAAGTAAGACTTTTTATATTTGCACAAATTTTTATAAGAATTAGCTGATTAGATGTACTAAGATTAGAGGCTCATCCTTCGGTGATCCTTCGGTGATCCTATAGTGTAAGTATATCCAAAGTAAAGGTAAGATATAAAGGATTTTTCTGCTTTTCTAATTTGCTAATTTTCTAATTTGCTAATCAAAAAATATGTCAGATATAATAAAATTACTCCCCTGACCACGTAGCAAAACCAGATAGCAGCTGGCGAGGTGATACAGCGTCCGGCATCGGCAGTAAAAAGAGCTGATGGAAAACGCTATTGACGCTAAGGCTACCGTCATCAAACTGCTTATAAAAAGAAGCGGGCAAAACCCTCGTGCAGGTCATTGATAATGGTATAGGTATGAGCACTACCGATGCACGTTTGTCGTTCGAAAGGCACGCTACCTCCAAAAATACAGCGCGCCGAAGACCTTTTCAGCTACAAACTAAGGGGTTCAGAGGCGAAGCCCTTGCCTCAATAGCAGCTATTGCCCATATTGAGATGCAAAACCAAGCGCCAAGAGGACGAATTAGGTACCGAAATACATATAGAAGGCAGCAAAATAACCCGACAAGAGCCTTGTGTGTGCAGCAACGGCACAAGTATAGCGATGAAAAACCTATTTTTCAACATACCTGCTCGCCGAAACTTCCTAAAAAAAGCGATAGTGTAGAAATGCGCCATATACTCGATGAGTTTCACCGAGTAGCTTTGGCTCACCCCTCTATTCATTTTTATCTGTACAACAACGGCAACGAGCTGTATAACCTGCCTCCTGCTAACTTTCGTCAGCGCATCGTGCATCTCTTTGGCGGACGTACTAACGAAAAAATTAGTACCTATCATCAGTGAGGATACTCCTGTGGTAAAAATCAGCGGTTTTATAGTAAAACCTGAGTTCCTGCCTAAGAGCAAGCAACTGCAGTTTTTGATGGTTAATCACCGTTTCGTGAAGAACCAATACCTCAACCACGCTATCACCGCTGCCTACGAGGGGTTGATACGCCCTGACCAAAAAGCCTGAGTTTTTCATTTGTTTAGAGGTAGACCCTGCTACTATCGACATCAACATACACCCTACCAAAACTGAAATAAAAGTTTGAAGAAGAGCACAGCATCTATGCCCTGCTAAAGTCGGCAATAAAAGCACAGTTTGGGGCAGTTTAGCATTGCTCCTACCCTCGATTTTACTAAAGACCCCACTTTCGATATCCCTTATCAGTACAAGGATAAAGAACCGTCTTTCCCAAAAAAATAGAGGTAGACCCCGACTTCAATCCTTTTAAGATGGAAACGCCTGCGGTAAAGAGTAGCGGCGGTGGGGGCGGCAGTAGCTTCAGTTTTCAGAAGAAAACCGCCCAATGGGAAAGCCTATATACTGGTATCGAGTCGGCTATCAATACGACTGCTGAGGCGGTTGAAAGCACACTGTTCGAGGCTGAACCCTGCTAGGCCTCAGGGCAAGAAAAATCATCAGTTTGGCTAAAAATACCTCATCACTACTTTAGGGGGCGAGCTGATTATCATCAACAGCAACAGGGGCTCACCAGCGCGTGCTGTACGAGGATTTATGAAGAGTTTGGAGGGGCGCACACTGCCAGTCAGCAACTGATGTTCCTTTACGAACTTTCCTTTTCGGCACACGAATTGCAGGTGATAACACAACTGCAACCCTCTTTGAGAGCATAGGTTTTATGTTTGCTATCGAAGATGACAAAAATAGTGCTTAGCGGCATTCCTTTGCACCTGACAGACAGTCAGATACCTAATATTTTCAACGAACTTATTCAGCAGCACATCGAGCTATTACCTACTACCGAAAACACTCAAAAAGAAGCCTTTGCAAAGACCCTCAGCAAGAGTTTAGCTCATCAAAACGGGACAGGTACTCAGTGAAGAGGAACAAGAAAGTTTGATAAATAATTTGTTTAGTTGTCAAGAAGTATTAATTTCGCCTTTTGGAAAACGTATTTATTACAATTTGTCCGTAAATGAAATAGACCGTCTGGTCAATTAGGGTTGTCTATTTATTATTTAAAATACATTTATTATGTCGAGGATTATTTTGTACTCATTTCTATCAGTTGTGGGGCTTGTTTTATTTAATAAAAGATTTTACCGATGGCATTTTCTCCATCAAAAACCTTATCGTTTTTAGCTCTTATCATTGTAGGAAATTGTTTCCTTTATATTTGATTACAGAGAAAAAAACTAAAAACGCTAAAAATGGAACGAATATCAAAAAAACAGTTTTACACCTCATTATCATCAATACTTTGGTTTTTAGTCCTTATGGTATTGAATGAAAAGGATTATTTTTTTGCCGCAGACGAATCTGACGTACTTGTTTTCGCTGCATTATTACGAAAATGCCTTCCTTCCATTGGTGGCAGTACCTCAGCTATATGTTTATGCACGGGGTATCTTCCATTTGCTTTTTTTAATATGTATGCGCTGTGGGCATTCGGCACACCACTCGAAAAATATATGGGGGCGTAATAAGTTTCTGTTTTTTTCTACTTTTCTTGTGGTATAGGGGCGGCATTGCTACAAACAGGAGTTAATTATTACTACGTACACCAAGCGGTAAATGCTTTAGCCGAAGTAGGCATTCCAGCTGAAGAGACAATTAGTCTCATACGCGAAGGCAAGTACTCACCCGAATGGGGGTAATATCATCAACTACAGCACCTACAAAAGTATGTACGACACTCTTGTGTCATATACTGTGGGGCTTCAGGGGCTATCTATGGTATTTTAGTAGCTTTTGCAATGTTTTTCCCTGATGCTAAGCTAATGCTTTTCTTTGTGCCCCACCCTATTGCAGCGCGCTATTTTCATACCAATCATTGTGGCTTTAGACCTCTTTTCAGGGTTACCGGCACCCCTATTTTCGGAGGTAATATCGCTCACTTTGCCCACGTAGGGGGTGCCCTTGTAGGCTTCCTGATAATGCTCTTTTGGCGAAAAAGAAGCTTTAATTAATTGAAAAATCATAATTACTATGCGTTTTTTTGTATTTCTTAATCATAGCAAGTTGCTGGGGGCTAACGGCTCAGGGGCAGGCGACTATACGCGGTAGGGTTATGCACGACACCATTCCGCTGGTAGGGGCGCACGTGCTCAATATGCACAACAATGCGATAACCACCACCGATGCTAATGGCTATTTTAGCTTAAGTGCTCGCGAAAAACAGCACACTAAAGATTAGCTACGTAGGGATGCAAACTACTTTCCACAAGGTAGTAAAAAGCCGATTTTGGTTTTTCGGGGATACTCATCGCTATGAAAGAGGATATCAATCAGTTAGAGGGGGTAGAAGTATCAAAAATACCGCAAGATTACGGTGCAAGATTTGGGGTATATTGCAGCACAAACCCATAGAACGCACCTTTGCCGAGAAACGCCTTTACAGCGCTACCCACAGCGGAGGCGGAGTATTGAGTATTGATTTGGTTGTGAATGCTATCACAGGAAAAAAACTAAAAATACTCAAAAAAAGTAGTTGCTAACGAAAAGAATTTGATAGTAGCCGAGTATATAGTAGCGCACCTAAGCGACTTTATGAAAAAGACCTCAAACTGAATGAAGAAGAGATAAATGTTTTGGCCTATTTTGTAATGGAGCGCCCTGATTTTCACGATTTAGTACGAAAAAGACAATAAGCCAATGGAGTTTCTACTTATTGAGGCGTGGAGCGAGTACAAGAAATTAGCCGACACGTCAATTAAGGAGTTAGAAAATTAAAAATTTGCTAATTCAAATATTATTTATATCTTTGCTGAAGAAAAATAGAAGAGAAAATTATGTGTGTATTAGTATATCCAAAAAATGAAGCTCAAAAATCAGCTTTAACCTCTTTTTAGAGGAAAAAGGACATTGATTTTGATTATGAAGAGCCTAGGGCAACACCCTAATGAGTATCTAAAGTTGCTTGAAAATAGAATTGATGAAATTAAGTGTAATCCTGAGAGTGCAGGAAGTAGTTTTAATGACTTCGACATGAGAGCTAAATATGGATTTTGAATTAATGATTCATCGTCAAGCTGAAATAGATTTAGAAGAAATACTTATTTTTTTACAATAATATCAAAGATAACTTAGGCTTTGAAGTATATGAGGAAGTTTATGACTATATTCAAGAGATAAAAAGTCGCCCTTTTTCTTTCCGAAAAGAAACAGAACAAATACGAGTTTGTTTTTACAAAAAGATTTCATTTTTGCTATTTATTTCGTAGTTGTTGAAGACCTTTTAAAATTTGGATTATAGGAGTTATAAATCAGAAAGACAATCCTAATAAGTTAGAAAGAAGAATTTTCAGTCCTTAATTTGAATTAAAGCCACTTATTATTTTTGGAAACAACGCTAGTAGTAGCAACTATTAGCTTATAAATAAATTTGATTTTATGAAAAAGTATTGAAACAGCTAAAACGTGGCTTTCTGACACTTTTGATGCAGAAACCAGAGCTACGGTACAAGCCCTCATCGATGGTAATCCTGATGAACTAAAATGAGGCTTTCCACAAAAACTTAGAATTTGGTACCGGAGGAATGCGCGGTATTATGGGCATCGGTACGAATCGTATCAATAAATATACGCTCGGCAAAAAAATACTCAAGGTTTGAGCAACTACCTCCACCAGTCGTTCCCTAATAAAGAAATAAAAGTAGCTATCGCTCACGACTGTCGCAACAACTCTAAGAAATTTGCCAAAAATAGTAGCCGATGTATTTGCGGCTAACGGCATCAAAAGTATTCTCTTCTCTGACCTACGCCCTACTCCAGAGCTTTCATTCTCTGTGCGTTACTTAGGTTGCCAAGCAGGTATAGTACTTACTGCTTCGCACAACCCACCAGAATACAACGGCTATAAAGTATATTGGGAAGACGGCGGACAAACAGTACCTCCACAAGACGGCGAGATAATGAAAGCTATCGATGCTATCGACTTCAAAGACATTAAGTTCAATGCTGATGAGAGCCTTATACACTACATCGATAAAGAGCTTGACAATGCTTTTGCCGAAGCCTCTATTAAGCACGCTGACTTCAAAGTAGCCCATAAAGAAAAACCTTAAGATTGTATTTACTTCATTGCACGGTACTTCTATCACTATGGTACCTGAAGTGCTCAAACGCGCAGGCTATACCAATGTGCATATTGTAGAAGAACAAGCAGTGCCAGACGGCAATTTCCCTACAGTGAAATCGCCTAACCCTGAAGAACCTGAAGCACTAACTATAGCCCTTAAAAAGCTGATGAGCTCAATGCCGACATTGTTATCGGTACTGACCCCGACTGCGACCGTATAGGCATAGCAGTACGCGACCTCAATGGTAAAATGGTACTATTAAACGGAAACCAAACAATGGTTATGATGACCGACTTCCTTTTGGCTCATCAAAGCAAAAAAAGGCTTCAAAGGCAATGAATTTGTTGCTTCTACTATTGTTTCTACTCCTATGGTAAAAGCAATTGCCGATGCTTATAAAGTAGAATATAAAGAAGGTCTGACAGGCTTTAAATGGATTGCCAAAATGATAAAGGACTTCCCTGAGCTTACTTTTTATAGGCGGTGGTGAAGAAAGTTTTTGGCTATATGGTCGGTGATTTTTGTACGCGATAAAGACGCTGTAACCGCTACCCTATTAGCTTGCGAGATAGCTGCCGATGCCAAAGCTAAAGGTAGTACTTTCTACAAAGAATTGCTACACGCTTATACTAAGTATGGTTTTTATAAAGGAATACCTCATTTCGCTAGTGAAGAAAAGGTATTTCAGGCTCTCAAGAGATAGCCCAAATGATGATAGACTTGCGCGAAAAATCCGCTTAAGGAAATCAATGGTGAAAAGGTAACCCTTATCTGCGATTATCAGTCATCTAAGGCATTCCACCCTCTTACTGGCAAAGTAGAAGAAATTGAGGTACCAAAATCGAATGTACTGATATACCACACCGACAAAGGTACACGTATAGCAGCACGTCCTAGCGGTACCGAACCTAAAAATCAAATTCTACTTCAGCGTAAACACTACCCTCAGCGGTTTAGCAGCTTTTGAAGAAACCCAAAAGGTATTAGACGGTAAGATTAAGAAGATAGTAGAAGAATTGAAACTACAATAGCATATTATCGCAAATAAATAACACCTCTGCGCTTTAGCGCAGAGGTGTTATTTTTCATAAAACAGAAAAAACAGAGCCCTTAGTCCTAAGGGAGCTCTGTTTTCATTTCAATAAAGCTAAAATCTTTATCTTTGTATAAGATTAATTATAACCTTCTGTTTGAACAAGTGTTTTATCATCAGCTATCATAGATGGCGAAATAGGCAAATAAATATTCTTTCTAGTACCTCCTGAAGTCATTGAAGCTACTTCGTCATACACAAAGTTATCTCCTGCACGTAGTAAATCCCACCAGCGTTTGCCTTCTCCTATAAACTCCTTGTAACGTTCATCAAGAATGGCTTTTAGCATTAATAGCTTTAGTGCTATTGGTATAACCATAAGTAGCAGCATTGTAGTTACTACCATAGGCTCTTGCACGCACTTGGTTTATCTCTGCAGAAGGGTCTTCACCTAAGTTATTTTTAGCCTCTGCTAATAGCAATAATACATCAGCATAACGATAGATAGGTACATTATTTTTCGTTTACTATATCACCTGAGTTATTCTTACCTACAAATTTTGATAGTATAGAGCCCAAATAATTAGTAGTATTGAAAGGTATATGTCCCTGCATTATCAGAGTAAACACGTACGAATGTAGCACGGCGTTGGTCTTTTATATCATCTAACAGACGTAATGTTTTTCTGAAGGAGAATGATAGTTACCACCTTCTACATACAAGAATGATGAAATTTTTCACCACTATCGTCATACATATCTTTAACGTCAGTATTACGTGCTGTTGTTACTTTATAGAAGTGCTCAGCTTCATCTTTCTTATAGTCTAAAGCAAAGATAAATTCAGCATTCTTTTCATTATCAATACCCCATAACTTATCATAAGCTACTAATGAACCTGACACTTGACTAAGAGCATTTTTAGCTTCTGTAAAATCAGCAGTACCACCACCTAAGACTTTTCCTGACCACAAGAACACATCTCCTTTGAGAATAAAGGGTAGCGCGTTTAGACCAATATACATTATCTCGATAGAAATTCTCATTGCCGTTAAATAAATCTAAAGATCTTTTGAATATCTTGCTTGATAAAAGCTAATACTTCTGCTTTAGGAGCACGAGCTTTTCTTAGCGCGGCTAAGTTATCAACGTTTTTGCAAAGGTTCTGTAACGATAGGTACATCACCCCAACTCTTTAGCATAGTATAATAGATATAGGGCTCTGAGTCCGTACATCTGTGCTAGCATATTCTTCTTTTCATTTTCATTGCTGAAAGAAGTTTGAGGCGCATTTTTAATAAAAGTCATTAATATAATGCAACATAGTATACCAACCTCCCCAGCTATTAAATGCCACTTTGGTAATGTTGATATCATTAGTAAATAGGTCTTGGTTATGCGCATTTTCAATACCTTTACCTCCCCATATATCAGAGCGAAGCTCTCCCATTAACCACATCGTATAGCCATAAGCTCTAAAACGTGAATATACGCCTGAGTGTACTGACTTAGCAGCCTCTTCTTTATTCCAAAAACCTGTATAAGTAAGATCACTTTCTGGAGGTGTTTCTAATTCACAGGCTCCCCAATAAAAAGCAATGAGAGTCCTAATAATATATTTCTTTTCATCTTTATTCAATATTTAAAAGTTATTTAAAAAGTAGCGTTGATACCAAAGGTAAAGCTACGTGGTAGAGGGAAACGTCCATTGTCCCAACCTCCTTTTTCAGGAGAATAACCGGTATACTTAGTAAAAGTAAGCCAAGTTAGTACCTGAAACAAAAAGACGAATATCTTTAAAAGCATTATTCACCGCAGCTCCTGGTAGGTTATAGCTAAGAGTAATTTCGCGCAAAGCTAAATAATCTCCTTTCTCCCAATAACGAGAGCTTGCTGAATATTGTCCTTCACCTCCAGCCTTATGGTTACCACGAGGGTCGGTAAAGTCATAACGAGGAATATTTGCATTAGGATTCTCAGGTGTCCAAGTGTCTCTTATCTCAGATGTCCAGTTCATATTACCTTGTACTTGCGAAATACCTCTAGTGCGCACAGCATTATTTATTAAGTGTCCCACTGCATAATCTGTTTTACAAAGAGATTAATGTTTTTATAAGTAAAATCAGTAGTAAAACCTCCTATAAAATCAGGGTAGTTCTACCTAACACTACTCTATCACGACTGTCGATAATACCATCGCCATTTACATCTTTCCAACGAGTGTCTCCTACTATAGGGTTTTCTATTAGCAGCAGGGATAGTACCCGCATAAAACTGAATTTTTCTATCTTTATCAGCTTCTAACTCTGCTTGATTATGATATACTCCTTCATCCTGATAACCTACTACTAAGTCATCACCCTACGCTTCACCTTCTTGGCGACCACCTACATACATAGTTTTGGTAGGATTTGAAGGATCCCATATTTCTTGTCCTCCTATACGATTCTTATCATTACCGTTGTTAGGAAGTTTTTCACAAAGCTACGAATACGAGTAAAGTTAGCCCCTATATTCCATTTTATATTATCAGTATTGATAACTTTGAAGTTAGCCTCTATTTCAATACCTCTATTTTGTAGTGTACCATTATTGATTTTTACTGAAGAGAACCCTGTAGAGATAGGAATTCTTTTGGTCTGCCAATTTATCATAGATATCACGAATAAAATAGTCTACTAAGAAATTCACACGATTGTTAAGAAGCCCCTAGGTCTAAACCAAAGTTTAGCGTAGTAGCTTTTTCCCATTTCAAATAGTACAAAGGTACAGAGGTATTCACATAACCTTTTTACCATTATAAGGAGATTGTACACTATATTTACCCAATAACCAATAGTAGTCATTATCTATGGTCAAAGCATCAATATTTCCGTTTACCCCATAGCTTACACGTGGTTTTAGTCTGGTCACCACTTGACTAACTTTTCCTTCTTTGAAGAACTCTTCATTATGAGCATTCCAACCTATAGAAGCTCCTGGAAAGAAACCAAACTTATTATCACGTAGTTTTGAAGTACCGTCATAGCGGAAAGTAAGTCCTAAAAGGTAACGGTCATCATAATCGTAATTAAGCTGTCCAAAAGTAGACACTATACTGTAATCGCGTTTATAAGAAGAAGGAATACCACTAGCTTTTGAACCTGCATTAAGGGTACGGATAAGGTCGGTAGGAGAGCCTTCAGTTGCAGCACTCGAAGAAAACTGTTGTTGTTTGAAATACTCACCTCCTAATAGCGCACTTAGGTTATGCTTTTTCAGCAAAAAGTATTTTTGTAGTTCAAAGTAAGAGTTCCTTGATTATTCATAGTGCGACCATAAGCTGTACTAGCATAGCGAGAAGAGACCAAAGCACCACTATTCAAATAAGATTTATAAAATTTTTCTGATGTATCGTGTATTGCAAAGTGGCTAGCACGAGCCATCAAAGAAAGATTTTTAAGCAATTTCCAATCAAATTGTATTGAAGCCGTAATGCGGTGTTCTATATTGTCCATTAAGAATTTATCTTTGTAGTAAGCAGGGTTACCAAATCCTGAGTTACTACCAGGGTTATAATTTTTAGACGAACTACCATCAGGATTAGTGTTGTAAATACGCGAAGTTGGCGCTTGTCCTGCAAAAACGTTGGAAAAATAAAAATAGTCATCTTCATTGGCATAGCCACTCAAAGCATCTCTAAAAAAGAACCTACTCTATTAGATTGAGCGTAAAGAATATTAGAAGATACTTTAAAAATCATCTGTAATCTTATAAGAGCCATTAAAAAGTACCTGAATAATCGTTTGAAATTAGACCCTAATACTAAACCAGTATCATCTAAATACCCTAAACCCTAAATAGTAAGAGCCTTTATCATTACCTCCTTCAAATGATACACTATAATCTTTAGCATCACTGTATTGGTAGATGAGTTCTCCTACATTATTATTTTTGGAAAATAAGTGTTTTTATTAGGGGTCTAAAGGGTCAGTCATTGTTTGCCATTCAGGATTGTTTAGCAAATAACGATTGGCATTTGTAAGTTCCATTGTGGTGTATGGCGAATCAGTAGTATTATTACCTGTTGCCATAGCGTGCGTGCCAGTAAGGAATTGGTCGAAGTTATGCACCCCATAGTCTTGCACGTTCTTAATAGCACGTCTGTTCCAATAGATAAAGTCGCGCGCATTTAAGTAATCAGGTAGAGAACGCTTCTGATTCATTGTATACTTAGTACGTAAGGTAATATTAGAACGACCTGTTTTACCTTTTTAGTGGTTACTAAGATTACCCCATTAGCGGCACGAGCTCCATAGATAGCGGTAGAAGCCGCGTCTTTTAGCACTTCCATAGACTCTATATCATCAGAGTTTAGGGCGTAAAAAGAACCTGGTACCCCATCAATTAACACCAAAGGAGAACCACTACCATCAAACCCTGTACCTCCACGCAATTGTATTTCGGGGGTAGTTCCTGGTTTTACCAGTTACTTGCGTTACTCTAAGCCCTGCTATACTACCTTGCAAAGCAGTAGCCGCATTAGAGCGTGGTGCACTTTCTAACACTTTAGTATCTAACTTTGAAACTGAAGTAGCCAAAGTCTTACGAGTCTGTACACCATAACCGGTTACTACCACCTCATCAAGCGTATTGGTCTCTTCTTTTAGCTTGATATCAATTGTTAGGTTTTTACCTCCCCCAGTGACTTTTTTTCTCCTGAGTGGTATAGCCTACAAAGCTAAACACAAGAATATCACCCTCTTTTACAGTTAGGGTATAATTCCCATCAAAGTCGGTCTGAGTACCGTGAGTGGTACCCTTCACAACCACAGCAGCGCCTGGCAACGGCAACTCGTCTGACGATACCGTCCCTTTTCACTATTTTTCTTGTGCCCAACCTATAGCGGTAAAGAGCATCAAGAAGAACGAACAAAATAAAATCTTTTGTTTCATAATTAAGTATATTTAATTTCCAATTAGTTACAATTTAAGTAGAACTATTTATTGCATTTATTAAAAAAGTCTATGCTTTCTAACTCTTTCTTTATCACAGCTTCCTCTTCATCGGTGATGTTTTTGGAAAGGTGTGCGGTTGATACCTAAGTCTAAGCCAAGCAATTTTCATTATGCGTTTGCCACATACTATATTACCGCGGTATTTAGCAATTACGTTTATCACATCTTGGGCGTAGTTTTGCAGTTCGGCAGCTTTAGCTATATTGCCTTTGTGATATTCGTCTATAATACCTACTAACACCTTGCCTATATAGCTACCTGTACCACTGATACCTCCGCGAGCTCCTCCCATCACTAAGGCGTTAAGGATAGTCTCATCTAAGCCATAAAGCATATCATACTTGCCATTGTTGTAAAGCATACATTGGTTGTACTCATATAGCGGCTCATAGGTGTATTTGATACCTGCTAAGTTAGGAATACGACCGTCAGCAGCTTTTAAGAAAGGTAACATTGGCAAATACACTCCGTTAAGCACCGGTATATGGTAGAAGTAGAAAGGCAAATTAGGTGCCCCGCAAGCTATTTCTTCGCAGTATTTCACTAATTCTTCTACCCTACCCGCTTTAGGGAAAAGGCGATGCCATAGCTCCGATACCAAAAAGCCCCTATTTGTTGGGCGTGTTGTGCCATTTTATAGCTATCTTTTATACAAGTTGCCCCGCAGTGTACTATCACTTTAAAGCCTTTAGGGGCTACTGACACCCATTTCTCTGCTATCTTCATACGTTCTTCAACCGTCATCATATAGCCTTCGCCTGATGAACCGTTGATAAACACTCCTATTAGTCCATTTCTTTGCAAAAGTTTTGCATACTCATCTATAGGGTCTAAATTTTACCTCTCCTTTCTTGTCGAAAAGGGGTAAAGGGCGCTACTATCAGCCCATTAATTTTTTTCAAATGTCATATTATTTAGTTATTAATTTTTAGTTGTTAGCTTATTGGCAAATCGACAAATTAATTGCCACATATTTCTCTCTTTGGTTTTAAGAATACCAGCATCAGCACGATAGCTATCAAGATGATTACAGATAATTTGCTAAAAGTCAGCACCTAAGTTGCCCGCATCGGTAGAGCTACCGAGCATTCGGGTAACGGCATAACCCTGCAAATACACCGCCCATATTCATAATGCCATACGCAGTAGCGCGCTGTTGTTGCGGTATGATTTGGCACAAGATAGGCATATTGTTAGTGTCGAACATACCGTAACCGATACCGAAGAGCAAAGTCGCCCCTATCATTGCTATGTACGAGTGCCCAAAGCCTATCAATATTAGGGCAGGGTATGGTGAGCCCCAACCCTATGGTACTGGTATAAATACGCGCTTTGATATTGGTCTGTACCCAACGGTCAGACAAGGTACCTCCTATAAGCACTCCTAAGAATGAGGATATAGCGATAGAAATAGTTGCCATAGGTCCTGCGGTAGCCATATCTACTCCCAAATTGGTAGCAAAAAGGGTAGGCAACCAGTTCTTAGTACCCCAACCTGGGAAGCTTGATGCCATAAAGTAGAAGAGCAATATCCAGAAAGAGAAAGTGCCAAATACCAGCGTAAGCGACTGCCATAGTCCGCTCTTTTCTGTCGGAACAGCTGTTTGTACTACGCGTGGTTTGCGCTCTATATCGAAAAAGGGTAAAGACTAAGAACACAGCATACACAATACCTGCTATACCAAACCAGTGAAACACGGTGTGCCAAGTGTAGTTAGAGGCTATAGTAGCCCCAAAACCTCCCAAAAGCCTGCCCCGCATAGAGCCCCGACATATGGATACCTACTGCCAACGAACGCGATTTAGAAGTGTGATAGTCCGCTATCATTGATAAGGCTGTAGCTAAGTAAAGCGCTTCACTCACTCCCATTAAGGCGCGTAGCCAATACACTTGGTCAAAGGTAGTAGCATAGCCCATTCCGTAAGTTACTGCCGACCATACAAAGAGACTCGCCTACTATCATCCACTTGCGGTTAAGACGGTCTGCCAAAAATACCCGCTACGGGACTCATCAATCCGTAAATAAGAAGGAAGATACCCATTAAGCGACCAAAAGTTCTCGCCTACTGCAAGCTCTGTAATATCCATTTTTCATCGACTCTTGCATCGTTGAGAGCATTTGTCGGTCTAAATAGTTCAGTAGTGCCACCACCCATAGCAGGGCAACTACTATCCAAGGGTATATTTTACTGTTTTTCATATGAATCATTAGTTTTTAGTCGTTAGTGGTTCGCGGTTAGTTAATTTTCAATCGATAGGGTTTTAGGGCTGCGAACACCGGGTTTGAGTTCCCCTTGCACAGGTAAAACTCAGCTGGGGTGCCTACTAAAGTAGCGCCTGCCCGTGCAAAGTCAGCTTGCGTATCAAGTACTGACCACTGCTGCGAGTGCGTGTCAAACAGATAACATTCCTTATTGAATTGGTAATATTCAATAGGTTGTGTCATATAATGCGACATATAGTCGTAATTCTTCTGCTTGCGTTGCTCATCAGTAAGGGTAGTATCTTTACCCAAATGGTAAAGGTCTGTAATAGTATTGATAAACAGACGGTGGTTCACCCTCCAAAAACAAGCTATATAACGATTGTCAATAGCCAAGGCAGTAGCCCCCGTAAGCGAAAAAGATTTCTTTATTAGGGCTTTCTTGTACCCCTACTTCCTGCCACTGTTGTTGCTTCAAACTAAAAGCCAATACCTTTTTCGCCCATAGTAGGCGCTTTTAGTGGCATCACCTCCAAAAAAAGCCTCCCTAACACATACAGAAGGGTATCGTTTTCTTTTTCGATTGCTGCCAATACAGGCTGTACTCTTGCCTCACCAGAGAAATCAGCTAACTGCTTCCACTGTTTATCTGTAGCCGTATCTATATAAAAATACTTTGTTAGAGGCTTTTGCCCGAAGCGTTGCCGCCTGCTACAAACACCTTGCTGCCTACGCTCGCCCCTGCAAAGTTATCAAGAGGCTCGGGCAAGGCAGGAAAGTCAGTAAGGGTAAGCCCTTTTTTCTTTTTGAATATTGTACTTTTATGGCAGCTAGCTAACGAGTTAGTAGCTGTTTGCCCGCCTATCCACAGATAGCCATCAGGAATAGCTACCGATACGCCATAAGCAGCGGCTTCAGGTAGTTTGCCTATCGTCTGCCATTGGTTTTGATTTTATCAAAGTGAAGTATTGCGTCATAAAAACACTTTTTGCCTCCTTCAAAACCGAGTTTGTCAGGGAAATTGCAACCCCCGCCACCAATAGGTCTTCGCCTATAAGTGCGGCGTAGGCAGCCGAAACGCCTTTCTGAAGGTCGCCCTCAAGCCTTGGGTTGCAAGTGTTGTAATATTAATTTTTCATAGATTGTTCTTTTTGGGTTTCTGTACAAGATATTAAGGCAAGGAGGAAAAATTAATGATAACCTCCCCTTACCTCCCCAAGGGGGAATGCAGTGATGCAAAAGCGACTGAGTAGACTTTGTCGTGAAAGACCGTAGCACGGCAGGCATTAAAAACCTTGACAAAGTTTTTGTATATTATATGTTCTTTATCATTATTCATTAACCATTGATCATTTTCAATTGTTTTTCCAAACTTGGTACAAGCCTCTTGGCACGTGGAAACAGCCTTTCCACTTACCGCCTTTCAGATCGAGAAGTACCTCCCTTGGCGGTTGAGATACCCCCACCACTCAGGGTATTCAGGGTCTCTAAAGTGCTGCCAAGTATAATTATGCACTTTCTCAAACCATTGTAGGCAGTCTTTATTGCCTGTTGGTTGGTAACCTTTTATCAGCGAAATAAGCGTTTTCGATATGCACCCACCACAATTTCTGATCCCATTCTAATTGCTGAGGGCGGACAGCCTTTTCTGTCCATAAAGTAGTAGATACCTCCGTACTGCTTATCCCAACCATACTCAAGCATTGTTAGGGTAGTTTGCACTGCTTTTTCTATCAGAGCAGGGCGGTTAAGGCGCTTACCTAAGTCCATTATAAACCACATCGCCTCGATAGCGTGACCGGGGTTGAGGTGTCTACCTTCAAAAAGTATCGGACAAGCTACCGTCAGTATTCACATTTTCTACTACTATACCCCCCAGCTCCGGACGCAAAAAAATACTTCCATCACCTCGTGAATGCAGGCTTCCATAGCCTCTTCTATAAATGAAGGCTCTAAAAAGCGGCTCTATTTCAAGGGCTAAGTTGCACAATATCATCGGTAGGGGCAAAGTTTTTGAGCGAACGCGTACCAGGATGTGCTTTTGCTCCATTTGCCTTTAGGATTGTCTTGTTTAGAGGATTATATCGAAAGTTTTTAGCAATATCAGCGTATTCTTTATTGCCTGTAGCGATGCTTTAGCTGACCGAAAGCCATAGTGGCAAAAAGTATAAGAGAAGATGTTATAAGGTTCTACTAACGGATTGCCTTGTTGGTCTCAACGAAAAATACCAATTTAGCTGCCCATCGTGTCCGTGTTTTTTGAGGAACTCAGCCCCTTGTATAGCGCAGTCTAACCATTCTTGGCGTTTTTTTCTACGCGGTTGTATAGCATACTAAAGAGCCATACCTCACGGGCTTGTAGCCATATAAACTTATCAGTATCAAATACGTTACCTTTTCGGTCGAGGCAAGTAAAATAGCCTCCAAACTGTTTATCTTGCGATTTTTCTAACCAAAAAGGAACCACCTTTTTGTAGAAGCTCATCGCGATATTGTTTTTCTAATTGTTTAAAAATCCATTGTTTTATTTATTTTTTTACCTCGAAGCTAAGAGCAACCTCATTAACCTCATTATATTTTTTTAAAATAGCACGGCAAATGTACGTCAATAATTTAAAACTGACAAATATTTTTAAAGTTTTTAATTACAAACGGACTAACACCTTACTTTAACAATCAAAAACACTCACTATCAATTGTTTAGATAGTAAAATTTTCTTTCATTTTTCTTATTCTTTCTATTAGCTCTCACTTTTCCGTACAAAACCTATCTTTACTCTATTATAAAAAGTAAAAACGAAAGTTTTAAAAAGACAAAACACTAAAATAAAGAAAAATTAGTATTTTAAAATATTTTAGTTTAGTCGTTAGAAAGCGACACTATGCTAACAACTAACGACTAGCGACTAATTATTGGGTAAATCAATGCCGCTGGGGTTCAGTCCTTTACCACCGCCAGCGGTATAGCCTCTACTCTCTCCTGTTTCCCAAGGCGATACCCAGAAAGCGTATAAATCGCCATTAGTAAGGTAGAACCTAAAACGCAAAGGTTTATCTCTGAGTGCCGCAAGGGTAGCATTGCCTTTCCACTGTACGCGAGCTTTGGTGCTGTCAGTTTTCTGTAGCCCTATACAGTCTTTTTAGTAAAACCACTGATAGGAGTACCGTTTTCGTCTAATACTTCTACTAATAACTTACCTTTGGCTACAGCGGCATTTACAAACAGATATTCACCGTCAAAGCTCACTTTCTCGGTAGTGGCAAACGCTTCTTTCTTATCAGCTTTTAACGATACAAACCCATCGCGGCGCAAGGTAGCTAAGCCGGTGCTCATACCTGCATCCCACCAAATACCATTTTTAGAGCGACCACTGCTGTAAAAATAAAGCGAATCGCCTACTATAATAGGCACCCCATTTACTGACTGCATATTGCCGTAATTCCAAGCCCCTTCAGTAGGATTTACTCCCATAAACGACTGGTGTGTAGGGCGCGAAAAGTGAAACCCATCACGGCTGTAGCCTAACTGCACCTCATTGCGCTTGGGCATCATCGCTTTTTGGCAATACCATTTTCAGGCCCCTGCCACTGACTGTAAAAACCTAAAATAATACTCTCGTAGGCAATAGCATCAAAATTGTAAATACCAGGGGCTACTTCAGGATAATCAGGGTGGCGTTTCTCTTTGTCGTCAGGCGTAAAACCAAAAAAACATTATACTTATCGTTAATTTGTCGACTCTTCATATGGGCAAGGCTTACGGCATCTTCAGCGTTAGGGTGCTCTAAATAAGCCCGCGAACGGTTAGAGACCGCTGGCACTGAATAGCGCATACTAATAACCCAGCGATGCGTAAAAGGATTGTAAAACACTGAAGCTCTATCGGTTATACTACCTGAGTGCGCTACGCCTTTATCCGTCCAGTGAATACCATCAGATGAGTATTTTAGCACAAACTGATATTGCGCTTTATCGCTTTTTATACTCATTATTATTCATCACTTTATACTCTACATTGAAGAATTTCCAGCGCTTAGCAGGGTCTTTTTTCATTGCGGTCAAGCTTGCATACCGTAGCGGCATCGCGGTTGTTTATATCTACGTAGTTAGTGCCAGGCACCATATCTAACGAGGGTTTCGTCCAATGTTTACCGTCTACCGATTCGGCATAGCAGGTAGCCAAACCGTGTTTGGCCTCGTGTGCCTGCGAAGCTCCTGCCAAATACCACATCTTAAACTTCTGGTCAGCTTCGTCATACCACACCCCATCGCTAAACGGAGCGGCATACGGATAGCCCTCTTTAGTGTTTTCCCAAGGCTTATCGGCTTTTAGCACAGGATTTTTGCGCATAGAAATTGGGGGTATGATAAACTTTCTGCAAATGATTCTCGCTGAGCAAAAAGTCATCTACAAATAGCTGCCTACCGGTATTGATAGGTATCACTGCTGGCTTGTGTTGTAGGTAGGGCACTGGCATTTCTTTTCTCTCAGTAGGCTCTTCATAACGGGGTGGCCACTGTGCGGGTAGCGTTATACCGTTATGAAGTACCTGACTGAAAGCGGTATTTGCCAATACCATATTGAAAAATTAAATATACTTTCTTCATTTGATTTGGTTTTTAGGTGTTAGTCGTTAAAAAAGCGACACTGTGTTAACGACTAAAAGTCTAAAGACTAACGACTATTATTGGGTAAGTCAATCCCCGAAGGGTTCAGTCCTTTACCACCGCCAGCGGTATAGCCTCGGCTTTTCGCCTGTTTCCCAAGGCGATACCCAGAAAGCGTATAAGTCGCCATTAGTAAGGTAGAACCTAAAGCGCACCGGTTTGCCTTTTAAGGGTGGCAAGAGTAGCGTTGCCTTTCCATTGTACGCGTGCTTTAGTACTATCAGTTTTTTTGTAGCCCTATACAGTCTTTTTGCTAAAACCACTAATAGGGGTACCGTTTTCATCTAATACTTCCACTAAAAGTTTCCCTTTAGGAAGAGCCGCATTTACAAATAAATAGTCGCCATCAAAGCTTACTTTTTCAGTAGTGGCAAAAAGCCTCTTTTTGTCTGCTTTCAGCGATACAAACCCATCGCGGCGCAAAGTAGCCAAGCCTGTTGAAGTATGACTATCCCAAAACACCTCGCTAAGCCTACGCCCGCTGGCATAGAAGTAAAGCGAATCGCCCTACGATGATAGGGCACTCCATTCACTGACTGCATATTTCCCCAGTTCCACGCGCCTTTGGTCTCATTTACATTCATAAAAGGTTGGTGGGTAGGGCGTGCAAAGTGAAAACCATCGCGACTATAGCCGAGCGAAATCACATTGCGCTTCTGTATCTTATCTTGCTCACACACCTTGTTTTCAGGCCCTGCCCACGCACTGTAGAAACCGAGTATGATACTCTCGTACGCAATAGCATCAAAGTTATAGATACCGGGTTCTACTTCAGGGTATTTTTCGTGGCGTGGCTCTTTGTCATCAGGAGCAAACCAGTAGTGCACGTGCTTATCGCGGTCGTCTTTGCGTATGCGGTGGGTTACCGATACCAGCTCCTCAGGGTCAGAGTGCTCTACATAAGCACGCGAGCGGCTAGATACAGGGGTACCATAACGCATACTAATCACCCATTTTTTTAGTAAACGGATTGTAGAAAGCTGATGAGCGGTCGTATATATCACCCGACTGTGCTACCCCTTTGCTCCAATGAATACCATCAGCAGAGTATTTTAAGCACTATCTGCCAACGGCGATCTGAAGGACGGCGTTCTACATTAAAAAGTTTCCAACGCTTAGCAGGGTCTTTCTCATTGCGGTCAAGCCATACAGTAGCGGCATCGCGGTTAGAGGGTTTCTACTATGTTAGTATTGCTATACACGCCTGCGGCAGGTTTCACCCAATGCTTACCGTCAGCCGATTCGGCATAACCGGTGTAGAATGTTTGGGGGTCTCCTTTGTGTAGGGTGCCTGCCCCTGTTAGGTACCACATTTTGTACTTGCCATCGCGCTCGTCATACCATATCCCATCGCTAAAAAGGAGATGCGTAAACGGCCCCTTGGGTAGTTTTCTCCCATTCTTTATCTGGCTCTAACACAGGGTTACCAGCATAGTAAGTAGGGGTGTGATATACCTTTTTGTAGGTTATTTTCGCTAAAGCAAAAAGTCATCTACAAATAGCTGTCTACCGGTGTTGATAGGTATTACTGCTGGTTTTTGCTGCAAGTACGGTACCGGCATTTCTTTCCTCTCGGTAGGCTCTTCATAACGTGGTGGCCATTCTGCTGGCAACACTATACCGTTATGAAGTTCCTGACCAAAAAGACTTTATACATAAAGTAATTGAAAGTAAAATGATTATTCTTTTCATTATATTAATTTAATAATTACCAACCTGGGTTGTTACGAGTGATGTGTGGGTTGCCCTCAACTTCGTCTACCGGTAGGGGTAACCACTCGTTTTTGTTTTCTTGGAACCCGAGATAAGCAGAGTTGCTATACTTTTTAAAAATTAGGGTCTGTGCGCTCTAATTCGTGGAAACGTTGTGCTACCTTGCCCCCAACGCAATAGGTCGAAAAAGCGATGCCCTTCTTGGGTAAGCTCTAAGATGCGTTCGTGCTCTATCACATCCATATCTACAGTGCTTACCGCTGGCATACCTACGCGGGCACGCACTTGGTTTACAGCGTCTAACGCCGTTAGTGAGCCTTGTGTACCGCCTTTTACCACAGCTTCAGCATACATTAGCAACACATCAGCATAACGGATTTCTGTTTGGTTAAGACCATTGGCTCTACCATTCCACATATAGAAGTTATCACCAGGGTTGCGAGTAGCAAGCGTCCAGTCAATACCTTTACGGCAAGCTGCTTTGTATTTCTTAGCTTGTGCTTTAGCTACTCCAAAACCTTTAGCTCCGTAATATTCTCTAAAAAGTCTTGTTATCAAAAAAATACGGACTTCATCACCTGTACGAGCGTTAATTTCTGATTTGGTATCATCAAAAATCAAAGTGCCAAACATACGTGGGTCGGTGTGCCCCGAAGCGTCTTTAGAATTTACAAAGGTGTTATACACCCAATCGTGTATCACACTGCTATTTGCATTTTTATTGGTAGGTGGCAAATAACCACGTGGGTCGCGCCATACCCCGCTATTAGATAGCCCTGGGTTAAAAACCGGTATTGGTTACATCGCCCAAGAATTGCAACTCAAATATAGACTCATCGTTGTTTTCAGTAGCCACCTTAAAGTTGTCGTTATAATCGGCTACTAAGCGATATTTACCACTGAGTATTAGCTCGTTAAACTCGGCTGCGGCTTCGTTATAATAAGTAGTGTTGCTATGGCCGTAGTAGTGCTCAATGCCTGAGCGGTACAAATAGGGCTTTACCAAGCAGGGCAATAGCCGAACCTTTGGTCGCACGCCCTACTGATTCGCCTGTCCAAAAGCCTTTTTTTCTGGCAAGAGTTCTTTAGCGCGTTTAAGGTCTGATATAATAAAGTCCCAAGCCTCTTCAGGGGTAGCCTGTGGTTTGTAGTCTTTGGCTGACGAAGGTAACTCTTTCATCAGTGGTATATTGCGGAAGTTCAAAAACAAAAAACCAATGCGTATAGGCTCTTAAGAAATAAGCCTCACCCAAATAGGCATTCTTCAGTTGTTGGTTGCTAAAAATTCACTTTTAGGTATCTCCTCTATCATTTGGCAGGCTTGCGAAGCTGCTGTATAGAAAAAGCGAATAAGGCTGTACTATGGTATACCAAGAGCTAGAAAGGTTCGCAGAATACTGTCCTGGCACTCCATAGTCCGAAGCATCGCTACTCTCATCGCCTCGGTTAATTTGCAAGCGTCCTGCTGTACCCTATCGCTCTTGGGGTAGTGATGTAGGCATAAATACCTATCACCCCTTTGTTAATGTTTTGCGGCGTGTTGTAAAACCCATTTTACGTCTTGTTGGTTGAGGTTGCTCGCCAATTCGTCAAGAAAAGTCTTTTCGCAAGCGGTTAGCCCTATAAGTGAGGCTATACATATGGCTTTATATATTATCTTTTTCATTTCGTTTTTCAGTTTAGAATGTTAATTTCAATCCCATATTATACACGCGGGCGTTGATAGCAGGCGAAGTACCTAAAACCGTCAATTCCTTTGTTGAACAAGGCATTGCTACCCACTTCAGGGTCGTATAGCGAATACTTAGTAAGCGTAAAGAGGTTTTGAGCGCTACCGTAGATGCGTAGCGAGCGCAAGCCTCCTATCTTTTTCAGAATAGTTGGCGGGAAGGTATAACCCTATTTTGTACGTTTTTAAGGCGCAAATACGAACCGTCTTCTATATAAAAAGTACTTGGCAATGCGTTGCCGCCGCTGTAGTTGTCAGTCTTAGCGATAGGCAACTTAGTATTCCGATTGGTAGGTGTCCAAGAGTTCAAAAGCATCTACAGGAGCGTTAGTGTCGTAATTGAAGTACAAATCATGCCTAGCTGCTGAGAAAAATCTCATTGCCTGCTACCCCTTGGAAGAAAGCGGTAAAATCCCAATTGCGGTAGTTTTAAGTTAAGGTTATACCCAAAAAGTAAAAATCTGGGGTAGGATTACCTATTACTTGTTTGTCTTCTTCTTTTAGCTGTTTAGCCACTTTTAGCAGTACCGTCTTTTTCCTTCAAAAAGGAAATCGCCTTGGTCATTAGTGCCTACTACTTTTGTAGCCCTAAGAAAGAGCCTATTGGCAAACCTTCTTTAGTGATAGTAGGACGGTCGTTAAACTTACCACTCATCAGCTCTCCGCGAATAGGTTGTACCCCTTCGCCCAATGACAATACCTTGTTTTTGCATATAGGTTAGGTTGGTTTTGGAAGTTAAGAGTGAAAATCATCCCATTTCTTTCTAAATTCTAACGAAAACTCTAACCCTTTGTTTTCTACAGAAGCGGTGTTGTAGTTAGGCACAGCTCCTTTTGTTGATAGTGATAGTTTGTCCTGAAGAAGGAAGTGATTCGAGCGGTGCTAACAGATTGTTATTGCGCTTGATAAAATATTCGGCAGTAAGGGTAAGCATATTGTTGAGTACTCCCTACCTCAATAGCCGCGTTAGATGAAATGGAAGTTTCCCAAGTGAGGTCTTGTTGCGCAAAAACGAGTAACATAACCATATTGGCGCGAGTTGCCAAAAGCAGCTGGTACAGGACCATATGCCAAATTTAAGAACGTATAAGGGTCGATAAAGTTAGCCCTCAACTCGCCATAGCTGGCGCGTAGTTTCAGCTTTGCTAAGCAGTTCAGGGTTAAACCAAGACTCTGAGTGCAAATTCCAACCTACTGATACTGAAGGGAAGTAACCCACGCGATGCCCTTTAGCAAATTTAGACGACTCATCGCGGCGCAAGCTAAGCGATAGCAAGTATTTATTGCTATAATCGTAATTAGCTTCACCAAAGAAAGAAAGCAGTGCTGAATTTTCTTGATTAGAACCTACTACCCTTCGCCGTTATACGTTTTTACCGTAGGGGCTCCTAAATCGTGTACGCCTGAGCTAATTGAGTTTTTGCGGTAAAACTCGCGCATCCAGCTCGTACCCAATAGGGCGTCAATATGGTGTTTCTTTTTGGAAAGTACGGTTGAGTGTAAGCAGGGTTATCAATAGTATAATTGAAGTTTTCAGCTCTTCCTTCAGATAGCGAAGTGCGTGCGGTTTGGTTAAGTTTGTTATCAGCAGTACCATCAGCGTTAAAGAAGGTATCATAAGCTGGTACGTGCTTATAGGTATTAGTATTTACATAAGTTCCTGCTACGTTTAGCTTGTACTGCAAACCTTTCATCAGTTTAAAAGTACCTGCCAAACTACCTGTAGCACTAGTATTGCGAGTAAAAGCATCTTGCTTATAGATAGCTGCCAAAGGGTTAGAGATATTAGTATTAGTGATAGAATAACCTTTTGATGCAGCGGTTGATGTTATAACGCCCGTGTTCGTCTGTTACCGGTATAGTAGGCATCTCAAGAGTGCGACCCCCGGAGGCGATACTTTTTAGTATTAGTGATAGACAGCTTTTCACTCAAAGAAAATCTACCTTTTTGAAAGTAGCATTAATACGCGCCATATACTTATCGTATTCTGATTTGATGATGATACCCTCTTGTTTTACATAGCCCAAACTGGTATTAAAAGTAGAGTTTTCACTTCCTCCTGATACGCTAGCGTTAAAGCTACTCATTGGCGCATTGCGGTGGTACAAATCTTGCCAATCAGTACTGCGGTTAGGGTCAGTGGGGTTTACGTTCTGAGGAGCGCGGTCGTAAGCCGGACTGTTGTCTGCCACTTGGTTGTAAAAGTACGCCATTGCTCTGCGTTCATCATATCGAGCATTTTTGAAGGGTTTGATAAGAGTACGAAGCATCTACTTGCACTATAGTCTTACCACTCTTTACCGTCTTTTAGTAGTAACGAGCACTACCCCATTAGCAGCACGCGAACCGTAGATAGCGGCTGCCGAACCGTCTTTAAAGTATCTCTATCGACTCAATATCCGAAGGGTTAAGCGCATCGAGCCCATCGGCTATAGCCCCATCGATGATGTATAACGGTGCGGTAGCGCAAACGAACCTGCACCACGTACTACTATGTTTACCTCAGCCCCTGCGATACCGCCACGTTGCAAGATTTCTACCCTGGGTACGCCCTTGTAGGGGCTGAAGCCACATTGGCAGTAACTTGCTTTTGCACCTCTTTAGCCGATACCGAAGATACTGCTGCCGTCATACTCGACTTTTTCTCGAACTCCGTAGCCTACTACCACGACTTCTTCTAACTGTTGGTTTTCGTCTTTCATTTGCACATTGATAGTGCCACGACCATTTATTGCAATATTTTGCGTTACCATACCGATATACGAAAACTCTAGTAGCCTTTGGCTACATTATCGAGTGTGTAATTACCATTCATATCGGTACTGACTCCTTTAGTAGTGCCTTTCACCACTACACTTACCCCCATAAGAGGCTCTTTTGTTAGCATCGGTTACCTTTCCTTTACGTTAAGCGACTGTGCCCACGCCGAAAAAGTACACAGACATAGCAACAGTAATGCTGCCCAATGTCTTTTTCATCATTGCTGTCTCGCATAGTTCCTTTTAGTTGTTAATTTTCTAATTATTTTTATTGACGGTGCGTAAAAAGTATGCAAGCATTTTATTAAATATTTTTATTTAAATAGCCATTTTTTTAGTCAGTATAAAATATAAAATACAGATTATCAGTTAAATATATAAAATAGCTATTTATAAAAATATTTCGTACTTTTTCGTATTTCTGATAAAAAAACGCATTTATTTTTACCCTAAAAAGGGGATATTACACTAAAAACGAAAAATAAAACCCCCAAGTTTTCCAAAGAAAAAGGAGGTAAATAATAAAAATTTTAATTATTATCAATATTTCAACTAACTAATTAACTAATTGGCTAATTGGAAAACTAAGTTCTCCCTATATCGAGCATAGCATTGATAAAAGCCTATTTGTTCAAAGTGATGAATATCGGTGTAGTGTATAGGCGCTTCCCTTTATTTTTGCCTTCTTTTAAGCAATCGCTGACGACAGGTGCCATTAAGAAGAAAGGTAGAGGGCGTAAGTCATTGGCGTCCGTCAAAAAGATAATATTAGCATAGCTACTATCGGTTACCTTGCCGTTTTTTTAACAAAGATAACCTCATCAGTACCCGCACTTTCCTTTAGCGTATTGAGGAAAGTGCGGTCTAAACAAAACCTATAGCTATAGTCCAAAAAGTCGGCTTCTACGCATTTAATAGTAGCAATAGGGCGTATTTGATAAGGTAGTACTCTCTACAGAGGGGCGCTCACCGCCGTATACTATACGAATTTTGTGCTTCCCTTTGGGTAGGCAAAAGTGACTTTTTCGATAATATCGGACAGCAAAAAGTACCTTTTCATTAGGAAAAAACGCAAAAAGTATTGCGCACGCGTTCTTGGTGATATTCCAAATGAAAAACACGTCCGTCAGAGAGCTTTATCGTTTCAATAAATTGGTGAAGCATCAGATAGGTATATATATTTTTCTCAATAATCTCGTTATACTCGTTTAGCGGCTGGCTTTGGGCAGTAATCCCTGCGCCACTTTTTGTAGAAATAGCGGTCGCCCTATGCGCTCTATAAAGCGAATTAGCACAAAACTATCTAAAGCGTCTTGCCATCGAAAACGCCTGCAATACCGGTATAAAAACCGCGCTCATAGGGTCTCTCGCCTCATCAATCACCGCTACCGATTTCTCTTTAGGCGCCCCTGCTATAGAACCCGCCGGAAGCATAGCCGCTAACAAGTCGCCCAAATGTTCTTGCCAATTGGCAGGCAACTCCCCTACTATTTCAGAGCTGGTCTGAAGGAGGTCGCCTGTAGATTTTTAATAATATCTACGTATCTAAAAGCGAGTGGTATGCACATTGGTAGCTACTTTTTGCAAATCGTCGGACAAGAGCCGCACCACCTTATGATGCTCGTCAATTTCCTTTTCATTATGCAATAAAAGTAGCCTCGGCATCGGGGATAGTGGCACTGATAGTCCCTTCATCGGATAGGTTTTTATCAAATTATCTTCTATTTTTCACAAAAATCTCGAGCGAAAAAGCACACCCAATCATTTTTATATAAGATTTTTGTATTTAGCAGAAGCATTCTCATACACTTCAGGCAGTGAAACAGCCGATATTTCAGTAGCAAAAGTGAGAGTTTACAAGCTCAGTATCGCCATTTTTCAGATGAGAATGCACCTTATTAAAGGCTTTTTCAAATTCTGAATAAGCAACAGGGTATTTTTCTATAGCGATAGGGTAGCATCTGCCTTTTTCTCTTCTGAAAAAGAAAATTGTATATCGCTCGGAAGCTCAGAGAGCGGAAATACGCGTCCGTTTTTCTCCTTTGTAATCAATAATAAACAGACAGGGCGTGCCTTGCTGTCCGAAGTCGTTAAGACTTTTTCCAATTGTTAGTGTTCATTAGTTTTTCTTAATTTTTAGGAGGCAAAAAGTAATAAAAATAATTCATTCAAAAGTATATTGATCTTATATTGATCTTACACTCATCTTACACTGATCCTACACTGATCCTACACTCATATCTCGTTCGGTGATTAAAGTTTGCTAATCTGCTTATTTGCTAATTTTTGCTAATTTGCTAATTATTCGTATATTTGCCCCTTTAATTATAATAGTTAATAGCGAAATCGTAATACCCGATGAAAAACATCCGTAATTTTTGCATTATTGCACATATTGACCACGGCAAGAGTACCCTTGCTGACCGCCTTCTCGACTTTACCCAAAACCGTAACCGAACGCGAAAACAAGACCAGTTACTCGATAATATGGACTTGGAGCGCGAGCGCGGCATCACTATCAAAAAGCCACGCTATACAAATGGAGTACGTGTATAAAGGCGAAACTTATATCCTTAACCTTATCGATACCCCCGGTCACGTGGATTTCTCTTACGAAGTATCGCGCTCTATAGCGGCTTGCGAGGGGCGCTACTGATAGTAGATGCAGCCCAAAGCATTCAGGCTCAGACGATTTCTAACCTGTACTTGGCTCTTGAAAACGACCTTGAAATCATACCTATACTCAACAAAATAGACCTACCCAGCGCTAACCCCGAAGAGGTGAAAGACGATATAGTAGACCTACTGGGCTGCTCGCCTGAGGATATTATCCCTGCCAGTGGTAAGACCGGCTTGGGTGTAGAGGCTATTTTAGAGGCGATTATCGAGCGTATCCCTGCCCCTAAGGGCGACCCAAAGCACCGCTGCAAGCGCTTATCTTCGACTCGGTGTACAACTCTTTCCGCGGGGTCGAAACTTACTTCCGCGTGATGAATGGCGAGATACGCAAAGGGCAGAAAATCAAATTTATGTCCAACGGCAAGATATACGATGCCGACGAGGTAGGTACCCTTAAGCTCAACCAAGTGCCTAAGCAAGTGATTAGCGCGGGCGATGTGGGCTACCTTATCACCGGTATTAAAAGATGCGCGCGAGGTGAAAGTAGGCGATACCATTACCTCGGCAGTAGACGGTTTGCACAGAAGCTATTGACGGTTTTGAGAACGTAAAACCAATGGTATTTGCGGGTATCTATCCGGTAGATACCGAAGATTACGAAGAGCTACGCGCCTCAATGGAAAAAGCTACAGCTAAACGATGCTTCACTGGTGTTTACTCCAGAGAGTTCGGCGGCTTTGGGCTTTGGTTTCCGTTGTGGTTTCTTGGGTATGCTACACTTAGAGATTGTGCAAGAGCGTTTAGAGCGCGAGTTCGGTATGACCGTTATTACCACTGTGCCTAACGTTGAGTTTACCACGCCTTTACCAAGAAAGAACCTGAAAAAGCGATTATCGTAAATAACCCTTCTGACCTGCCCGACCCTTCGAAATTAGACCGTGTAGAAGAGCCTTATATCAAAGCGAGCATCATCACCAAATCGGACTTCGTAGGGGCAAGTAATGTCGCTCTGTATAGAAAAACGCGGACAGATAACCAATCAGCACTACCTCACCCCTGAGCGTGTAGAGCTTAACTTTGATATGCCACTTGCTGAAATCGTATTCGACTTCACGACCGCCTCAAAACGGTGAGCAAAGGGCTATGCTTCCTTCGACTACTCCCCTATCGGGATGCGTGCTTCTAACCTTGTGAAGGTGGATATTCTTATCAACTCGCAGTCGGTAGATGCGCTTTCGGCTCTTATCCACGCTGATAATGCTTACAACATAGGTAAGAAGATGTGCGAGAAGCTACGCGAGCTGATACCGCGCCAGCAGTTCGACATACCTATACAGGCGGCTATTGGGGCTAAAATCATCTCGCGCGAGACTATTAAAGCCTTGCGTAAGGACGTTACCGCCAAGTGTTACGGAGGGGATATCTCGCGTAAGCGTAAGCTCTTAGAGAAACAGAAAGCTGGTAAGAAACGTATGCGCCAAGTCGGCAACGTCGAAATCCACAAAAGTGCATTTATGGCGGTGCTGAAGTTGAATGATTAGACCGTAGCACGGTCGGGCAGTTATTTTGGTAATGTTGAATTATTTTAAAACTCAAAACAACTAAACAAATGGCAAGATTTACAGAACAACAATTAAAAAAAGTTTTACAGAACCAGCAAGTAATACAGAAGAACAAAAATTAGATAAGGCAAAAAATGCAATTAAAACAGCAATTAATAATGACTCAAAACTTTCTCAAAAAAATAGAAATTTTTGGTCAAAGGTTCTTATGCTAATGATACAAATGTTAAAAACAATAGTGATATTGATATAAATGTAATGTATAAAGAGGGATTTTATTATAAAAATTCCTCCCAACACAAAGAAAAGAAGATTTTGGTATAGTAAATACTTCTTCATATTCATTTAAAAGAATTTAAAAATGATGTAGAACAAGCTCTTATTAACTATTTTTGGGAAAAAATAAAAGTTAATAGGAAAAATAAATGCATTTTCAGTTGATACGTACAATGTAGATGTAGATGTTGTTCCTACTTGTATACATAGAATTTTTCCCTTTAATGGAAATTTTGTAGATGGTGTAACTCTTTTTACCGATAATACAAATCAATAAATAATAAATTATCCTAAACAGCATATTGAAAAATGGTAAAAATAAAAAAATTCTTATACACATAAAAAGATTTAAATGGCTGACAAGAATATACAAAAGAATACGTTATAAGATGATTGATGATGGGTTTTCTATTAATAATAATATAACCTCCTTCTTACTTGAATGTTTAGTATGGAATGTACCTAATTACATTTTTAATAATTGTAATACTTGGACAGAAAGACTTCAAGAATCTATGAAATATCTATATAATGAAATAGAAAACGACAGATGTAAGGATTGGCGAGAAGTATCAGAATTACCATATTTATTTCATAGTAGTCGCAAATGGAGCAAAAAGATGTTCTTGATTATTTAAAACAAATGTCGGACTATTTAGAATATTGAAACTATGGCTATGAATTTTTAAGTATTATAAAACATCACCATTTGTAATTACTATTTTTAGTGCTATCTATTCCCGCTACATATTTTTTTCTACTTTTATTGAAAATGTAATAATGAGAGTTGAAATGATAAAAAATATGTATAGATATGTAGGAATCTTTTCCGCTGTAAGTTTAATAATGTTTTTATTTATTTATTAAATGAGTTCTTGTGGAAATATATATAAATGAGTTAATCGATGTTTCCCCAATCTAAATGGCAGATATGAAGGAACTCTTGAATCTTCTTATTTAGACGCTGGAACAAATACATTTACAAGAAAGAAATGTGTAATAGAAATAGTTCAAAATGCTTCAAAAAAATAACAATTAATTCATATTATGCAAATGAAGATGGAACAGAAACTTCAAACTCAGAAAACTTCTCTGAAGAGATAATAAAAAGGATAATAGTTCTTATAATTTATATTATTTCTTTAAAAATGATGCAAACACATTGAGTAAGTTAAGTAATCATTCAGGAGCTTGTAAGTTAACTTTTTTATCCCAAAAAGGAACTTAAAGGTGTATACTTCAACGATAGACCTTATAAAGGAAATATATTTGTAAAATTTAAAAAGTAAACATATAGAAGGAAAAACTTTAACTAATTCATTAATCTTTTAAACCTATACTAGCACTAAAAGTCAATGTCGAAAATCTCTTTAAAGGCACTTGCTAAAGAAATTGCTCAAAAATAGCACTACTGTATCGGATACGGATGTATTGGTTGTGCTTAACGACCTTACTAAAGTACTTGTTAGGCACCTATCAGAGGGCGAAATCGTGAAGTTGGGCGACTTTGGTAACTTCCAAATTACCCTCACCAGCGAGGGCACTCCTTCTGCCGAGAAATTCACCGCTTCACACATCAAGGGTAACAAAAATTCAGTTCCGCCCTAGGTGCAGACCTTCGCGATATGCTCAAAACTGTTAAGTAGGGAAAAATACAAGAAATAACCTCTCTTATCACACCTAAATATGCGTAAGTTTGCAGGTATATACTGGTAACGCGACAGATTATATATACTCTTAAGAAAAAAGTAAATAGATATCTCTAATACTATGTGTATGGGACGAATTAAAAAGAAATTGTTATAAAAATATATAGAAAAATATATTGTAGGAAACTTAAACATTGGTTAAATAAAAGAATATAAAAATGAACAACAGGTTGATTGGAAAACTGTAAGTATTATTTCTACCATATTACTATATTTCATAGGTATCTTATATATATCATCTTTACTTGGACAATTTGGAATTTCCTATGAATTAGATTTTAATATACAAGATATTATTACCGTTCTTTATGAAAAAGGCTCTTGTGCATTTTTTTCACTATAAATATGTATATTTATTACTTTTCAATTGTGATAATTCCATTTATACTTCTTTATGACAAAAAGAAAATAAAAAAATCTTTAGAGATATAAAAAAAGAAGAAATGGATTAGCTTATTAGAAATTGTATTTTTTTAACTTGTTTCTTGTCTTTAATATTATATCTCTTTTATGAAAGAAAGGAATTATCTTTTGGAAGTTAAGTTCAATATTAGTTTTTATTTTTATATCATATATATGGAAATTTCGTGAAAGAAGATATATAACTTTTGATTTTTAATATTAAGCGGACTAACTTACACATCTTATCAATTAGGAGAAATAGACGCTAGAATAATAAAAAGATAAGTTGACTTTTAATATTATATTAAAAGATGGAACACAAATTTTAAAAAGAAGGTGATTCTTGTAAGTATTTTATTTATAAGACTGATAAAAACATATATATTTACAATGAATATATAGAAGAAGTAGAAAAATATTCTACATCTGAAGAACTAAAAAAGCTCTTTTACATTTCCTAATACAAAAAATAAATCTCTTAATAACAATACCCTATAAACTTTCGTTAAAAATCATTACCTGATACTATTTCTGATGCCCTTTTTAAGGAGGGAAAGAGTTTATACGTAAATCATAATTTTTAAGTGTGTTTCTAACGAGATAAAAATCAAGCTCTTACAACTTACAACTAACTATGATACGTTTTGAAAAATATTATAAACGAATTTTTAAAAAGCTATAAATCCTATGTCTATCTTCATTGGCAATAACCTATTTATCGAAGAGCTCCCAATAGATTACAATCTGTATAACAGCTGTTAGCACATATTATAAAAACGATTGAGAAAAACAAGGCTCTTTTTAGGAGAGTAATTACAATTTTTAAACAAAAAAATAGCAATTCGTTTGGTACTTCCCAAATGAATTGCTATTTTTGTAGCCCGAAAATTTGAAGCATTTTTAGCTATGAAAAAGTTTTATAGTACTCTCTTCTTATCATTGATAGGCTTTATCTCTTTTAGCACAAGTAGCGGTGGGTATAAAAGTCAATAATCCGTTGCTTTATGGCAGCAATGCAGGGGCTTTTGAGTCGAACAGCGGACTAGAAATTATTCGCTCAGGGCAATTGGGGCATTATCAATGCAGGGGCTTTGTGCGTATCCCCTAAAAAGCATTTAGCCCTACATACCGAACTGCTCTATAAAAACGAAGGGGCTGGTTACCACTACAGCTCTCTGCAAAAGCTCTTATTATTCCGGTCGTTTTTACTTATACTTATATCGATATGCCTGTTTTGCTGCAGTTAGAGGGCAAACGTTTGTTCAGAGGGTTCTTTCAGATAGGGCTCTCGCCTAAATTTCTGCTTACAGCCACTCATAGTGCTGACAACCTATTTTTTCTGACCGCACCACTGATGTATATTCAAAATTTAACAAGGTAGTACTCGCTGCCCATATTGGCGGAGGCGTGATGTGGAACCTCGACCGAGTAGTGCTGATGGGCGATGTGCGCATCTCGCCTAACCTTACCCCTATCGCTGGGCGTGTATACGATGTTAATTTTTAGCAAAGCACGCAGTCTTTCTGTGACAATGCTGTCTTTCTCTATCGCTTATAAACTGACTAAAAACTAAAATAATTAATGAAAAACTCAAGTTTCCAACCCCTTATACTGTGCTGATGCTGGTAATTATTTTAGCAGCAGGACTTACTCTTTCACTGCCTTCAGGGGCTTATAGCTCTTTGTTGTACGATAAGTCGCATAGATGTTTTCGTCATACAGACAGCCGACAGTTCTTATACAGTACCCGCTACCCAAGAGGCTTTTTAGACAGTAGGGGCATCAGTATTCAGCTGAGCAAATTCAAAGAAAACAAAAATTAAAAAAGCTATTTCTATCCCCAACACCTACGTACCACAGCACGGACATCCGCAAAGGGTGCAAGCGGTGCTCTTTGCCCCTATCAAAGGGATTTACGACAGTATAGAGGTAATTCTCTTCGTATTAGTATTGGGGGGCTTTATAGGGGTATTCAACAGTTCGGGAGCTCTGAATATGGGGTGGGCTATCTGCGCACTTGCTAAAAGGCCGTGAAGGGATTCTTATCATCTTGCTCACCACTCTCTTAGCGCTGGGGGCACTTCGTTTGGTTTGGCTGAAGAAACTTTGGCTTTCTACCCTATGCTGGTACCTATCTTCAGCCGCTGGTTATGACCTTATAGTGCCCTTAGCGGTCATTTACATAGGCTCGAATGTAGGCTCTATGGCATCGACTACCAATCCGTTTGCGGTGATTATCGCCTCGGATGCCGCAGGGTAGACTGGACTTCAGGACTTTATATGCGCCCTAACAGCCTTAGTGCTGTGCGTGCTTATCAGCATTATTTACATCATCAGGTATGCTGAAAAGGTAAAGAAACACCCTGAGAAGTCTATCGTTTATGGGGTTGCCTTACCCGAAATATATGCCCTCTAATACAGCTGAAAAAACTACCGAACTAAAGCTATCTACCAAGATAGAGCTTTGGTCTTTGCCCTTTCGTTTATAGTGATGATTGTGGGGGTATCGCAATGGGAATGGTGGTTTGGCGAAATGACGGCTCTCTTTTTAGTAGCTGCCATTGCCATAGCTGTGCTACAGCGCTGTGGCGAAGAGGCTTTTGTACAGCATTTTATAGCAGGGGCACGCGACCTACTGGGGGTAGCTTTTATCATCGGGATTGCCAGAGGGGTATCGTTTATCTTAAATGACGGACAAATATCGGGCACTATACTGCATTATGCTACCGACTTAGTGCAAGGAATGTCGCCTATACTATTTTTGCCCTATGCTGATGCTTATTTTTGGATTGAGCTTATTTATTGCCTCTTCTTCAGGAATGGCAGTACTTACTATGCCTATTATTGGTCTCGTTAGCTTCAGTTGTAGGTGTGGAAGGGCACAGCGTAGTAAGTGCTTATCTGTTTGGTATGGGTGTAATGGCGCTCATCACCCCCACCGGACTTATCTTGCCGTCTTTAGCGATGGTAAATGTAAATTACCGACAGTGGTTGCGCTTCTGTATGCCGTTAGTGCTTATCTTTACAGTAGTGCTAATGGTCTTGCTTTTAATAACTAATAGATAACCAAGCTATTGGTAATTTATTATTAATCATTTTTTAAACTATTGGTAATCTATGGAATACATTGTATTATTAGGGCTTTTTATACATTTTAGGCATATTGTTCCTAAATCTTAAAAAGAACTATTAAAAACAAAGAGATGTTTATTCATATTCTTATTGCCTTTTTGGTTGTTCTTTTGTATACAGTACTCTTTATTTATAATAAGAGAAGTTGTTTTAAACTGTGAGGTATTTATTTCAATCAATCGACTAAAAAAATAAAGAAAATGATAGGGCTCTTCTATTATTTACATACTCTTTTTAATAGCAATAATCCTTACTTATTGCGTAGTAAAGCGTTTTTCGCTCTCAATCAGGTATTTTTTTATTTACCTCATCACTTTTGCTACAGTACCCACCATTACTTTAGCTGGAGGCTTGCTCCCTATAGCTGTTTTTAGTTATATTGAAAACCTATACCAAAGCGAAACTTACAACGCTAAAAATAGTAGATTTTGCATATGAAAAGAGAGAAAAACCGATGAATATGGTTATACTAGAGAAGTTACCGTAAAAGTACCTGTATTTCAGCTAATAAGCACTCAAGGTGATACCATTACAAAGCAAGCTTCACACTACTATAGTTCACACACTTATAATTCAAAGTCAATAATTTACAAGGTAAACTACAACCCGCATACAGGAAATATTTTTCATAGCAGATAGAGGCTTCTATACCATACTATCTGTAATGGTTTTCTTTGCCCTGCTTTTTGATTTTCTCCTCGTAGGAATCGTGCTTTTCATATTGAATAAAGATATGATACCTTATAAACAAATATTGGGTATTGCCTTTTTGCATTGTCATTCCGATGATAATACTTGGTTTTGCTATAGTCCTTTTGCTCGCTGCTTTATGAGGAGGACGACTTACCTTTGCCTGCTAAAAATAGCTTGTATTGTTTTTGGAGTACTCCTTTTATTGGTTTTTATGGGCTATGTAAAAATTTTTATATCTAAAAGTAAAAAGAGCCATAGAGGCAACCGCCGCTCGCCCTCCTTTCTTAGTTTTTCAGAAGATAATCCCTATCACACGTTAATTGTTAATTGATATGTCTTATTTAAAAAGAAGTTATTACTGATGTTTTTAGAAAACTATCCTAATAAGATAGACCGCCTCGTATTTGTAACTACAGGTAAACGCCCTGCCCTCTTTCTAAAACACTTTGCCGAACAGGTAAAAACACGCTACTATTGCACCCGAATTTATAGGGATAGCTGACCTATTTACACGCATTTCGGGGGTACAACCCTATCAGTACCTTACCCCTGCTCTTTGAGTTTTATGATTGTTATACAAAAGTACACCAAGAGCAGCATAAAAGACACGCCTGACACCTTTGAGGAGTTCCTTTCTTGGGGACAAACCGCTCTGAAAGATTTTTAGCGAGATAGACCAATACTTAGTAAACCCCGATAAAATATTCCCCTACATTCACGCCCTGAAAGTAGTAGAACACTGGTCGGGTATGGACGAGCGTACCGAAATGCAAGAGAAGTATTTGGCTTTCTGGCGCAGATTAGGGCGACTATTATTTTGCTCTAAATACCCGCCTTGAAGAGCTCGGCAAGGGCTACGGGGGCTATATAGCCAAAAAGCAGTAGAAAAAACTACCTCAGTACCTGCAAACTCTACGGATACCATACATATTTTTGTAGGGTTTAACGCCCTATCGGAGGCAGAACAGAAAGTTATACAATCTATTTTGATAGATATAGGAGGCGAAATCTATTGGGACGGTGACACGTATTTCTTTAAAAATCAGACACACGAGGCGGGTTACTTCTTGCGCAAATACCTTAAAAATTGGCGGTATTACAACACCCTCAACTATACTCCTAAATTTATAGGCAGTCATTACGAAGAGGAAAAAGAGTTTCACCTGACAGGCGTACCCAAAAACGTAAATCAGGCGCATAGTGTGGCAGCTCTGCTAAAAGAGCTACCCTCGGCCGAGTTAGAGAAGACAGCTCTTATTATAGCCGATGAAAAATTTTGCTAATACCGATGCTACAATCGGTACAAACCGGCACTGCTGTTAATATCACTATGGGTTACCCCCTACAGCAAACGCCCCTAAACGACCTTTTTACGACGTATTTCCGCTTGCACCTCTCCAAAAGTTTCTATTACAAAGATGTACTCAACCCACTGAGCCAACCATTTTTTTGCACAGCCTACTTTCAGCAGAGGCAGTAACGACCATTGCCACCTACATCAAAGAGAATAACCTAACCTACCTATCGCGCGAAAAACTACTTGAAAACACGCCAAAAGACCAACAAGAGATACTAAACTTATTATTCCCTCAAAGGAAAGACAAAGCTTTTATCACTACCCTAATAGACAATGCTATAAAGCTCATTTACCAGCTTAAAAGCACTCTCGACCCCGAAAACGCTCAGCACGTACTCATACAAGAGTACGCCTATCGCTTCTACGAACTTTTCAATCAGCTAAGCCTGCTACAGAAACGCTATGGGGCATATTGATTCGGTGAAAACGCTGTACCATTTTTACTTAGATGTACTGCAAAAAGCACCCCTTAACTTTCGCGGTGAACCTTTAGAAGGATTGCAAGTAATGGGGGTACTCGAAAGCAGAAGTTTAGATTTTGAAAAATGTGATTATCACCTCGGTAAATGAGGGCGTTTTGCCTTTTAGGAAAAAGCGATAATTCGCTAATACCCTACGATGTGAAGTGCGAGTTAAACCTACCTACTTACAGAGAGCGCGATGCTGTGTACAGCCATAACTTCTACCACATCTTGCAACGTGCTAAAAAGGCGTATCTGTTTTTACGATACGGAGATGAACAGCCTAAAAAGCAGGAGAAAAAGCAGATTTATACTGCAACTGCTAACAGAAAAAGTCCCCACCCATAAGGTCACCCACCAAATCAAAGCCCCTGAGGTATATGCGCTACACAGTCACCTTTAAGCATCGAGAAAACTCCTGAAGTGATGGCGCGCTTAAAAAGAAATGGCAGAAAAAGGACTTTCGCCTTCAGCCCTAACTACCTACATACGCAATCCGCTGACTTTCTACGAGCAATGCGTGCTGCAAATACGCGAAGAAAGAGAGGTGGAAGAAACTGTAGAAGCACGCACTTTTGGCGAGATAGTGCACGGCACCTTAGAAGATTTGTACGAAATACCGAGAAGTAAAAAATAAAATACTGACAGAAGACGACATTAAAGAGATGCAAAATAAGCTAAAACGCGCTATAGAAGTCCGTTTTGAGAAAAGAATACAAGAACACAGACTCTCAAAAGCGGTAAAAACTGACTAATTTTTAATGTTATAGAGAAGTATATACGCAGCTTTTTGTCGTTTGAGCTATCAGAAATAAAGAATAACCACCAAATAAAAGTACTTCTTTTTAGAAGAAAAAGATAGCAAAAAGTACCTTTCTGTAGCGATAAAACTACCTTTCCCGTCTATTCTCAAAGGAATTATTGACCGTGTAGACCTGCGCGATGATGAGTATTACGTTATAGACTACAAAACAGGCGTGGTAGAGCGCACCGATGTACGGCTAAAAAGAGTGGGAAAAACCTGACCCAAGACATCAAGTATGGGAAAGCCTTTCAGCTGCTTACCTATGCTTATATGTTGGCGCAAAAAGACCCTAAATATCAGGAAAAAAACAATGACTGTAGCTAACTTTTCATTCAAACGAATGCAATTAGGCTTACAGCCTTTTCATACCTATATAGACAAACAAGAGAATAGAAGTATAGACTCAGATACACTTACCCTTTACAAAGACTATACTGAAAAGCTACTTTTAGAAATATTTGACGAGCATACCCTTTTTAAAGAAAAAGACTAATTGATAGACTTGCTAATTAATAATTAATTCGTAACTTTGCATTTTCATTAAGAAGAACTAATAAAAATGTCAAAACGATATACCATTACGGCAGCTTTGCCGTATACTAACGGACCTATTCACATAGGGCATTTTGGCGGGCGTATATGTGCCTGCTGATATTTTTGCACGTTATCAACGATTGAAAAACAATGAAGTAGCCTTTATTTGCGGAAGTGATGAGCACGGGGTTTGCCATCTCTATCAAAGCTAAGAAAGAGCACACTACCCCTCAGGCTATCATTGATAAATATCACGCTATTATCAAGCAATCATTTGCTGATTTTGGTATCTCATTCGATAATTATTCGCGCACTTCACTGCCTATTCACCATCAAACTGCCTCTGATTTCTTCAGAAAGTTATATGAGCAAGGTGATTTTATAGAAGAAATATCAGAGCAATTATATGATGAAGAGGCGCATCAGTTTTTAGCAGACCGTTTCGTAATAGGCACTGCCCCAAATGTGGCAACCCTGAAGCCTATGGCGACCAATGCGAGCGCTGTGGTAGTTCATTAAACGCTACCGACCCTAATAGACCCAAAATCATCTATCACCGGCAGCAAACCTACCCTCAAAGCTACCAAACACTGGTTTTTGCCGCTAAACAGATACCAAGAGTTTTTAGAAAAATGGATATTAGAAGGTCATAAAAACGACTGGAAGCCCAATGTATACGGACAAGTAAAAAGTTGGTTAGACGATGAGCTTAAACCACGTGCTGTTACCCGCGACCTCGATTGGGGAAATACCCGTACCAGTAGAGGGGCTGAAGGCAAAGGTACTATACGTTTGGTTTGATGCCCCTATCGGCATATATCATCTACCAAAGAATGGGCAGAACGCGAGGGCAAAGATTGGCGACCTTTTTGGCAAGATAAAGATACTGAATTAGTGCATTTTATCGGGAAGGACAACATAGTATTCCACTGCATCATTTTCCCTGCTATGCTAAAGGCTGAAGGCAGCTATATACTGCCTACCAACGTGCCTGCTAATGAGTTTTTAAACTTAGAGGGCAACAAGCTATCAACCTCTAAAAACTGGGCTGTATGGCTACACGAATACCTGCAAGACTTCCCTAACCAACAAGATGTTTTTGCGTTATGCCCTAACGGCCAATGCCCCAGAAACTAAAGATAACGACTTCACTTGGAAGGATTTCCAAGCACGCAATAATCAATGAATTGGTGGCTATCTTTGGCAACTTTATCAACAGGGTAGCTGTCTAACTACAAAAATACTACGAAGGCGAAGTTCCTGCCGCAGGAGCGCTGAATGCAACAGATAGTGAAACGCTACAACAGCTTAGCGAACTTACCAAAAAAATAGAGCAATCATTAGAGCATTATCGCTTTAGAGAGGCACAACAAGAGCTAATGAACATCGCACGACTTGGCAATAAATACCTTGCCGATGAAGAGCCTTGAAACTCATTAAGACCGATGCCGAACGCGTAAAAACCGTTATGTACGTAGCCCTACAAGTAGCGACTGCTTTGGCTATCACTAGCGAACCTTTCTTGCCGTTTACCTCAGAAAAAGCTAAAAAAACATATTACAGCTTGGCACTACTGCTTGGGAGCAAGTAAAAACAAAATCCCTACGGCATTGCTACCTACAGGACATAAGATAGGTGTGGCAACCCTATTATTTGAAAAATAGAAGACGCTGCAATTGCTAAACAGTTAGAAAGATTAGAAAAGACCAAGCAAGCTAACCAACAAGAAGCCCAAGCAGCTGCCGAAGTAACAGTGGCTCCACAAAAAGAACTTATCAGTTACGATGATTTTGCTAAAATGGATATCTCGTATTGGCACTATTTTTATCAGCTGAAAAAGATGCCTAAGGCAGATAAGCTACTCATTCTAAAAAGTAGATACAGGCATAGACCAACGTACCATGGTATCAGGGATAGCCCAAAAGCTTTAATCCTGAGGAGATTATAGGCAAGCGGGTAACCGTATTAGCTAACCTTGCACCACGTAAGTTGCGCGGTGTTGAAAGCCAAGGAATGATACTAATGGTAGAAAATGCTGAAGGCAACATCGCTTTATAGCTCTGATGGCGAAGAAATAGCTAACGGAGCGGAAAGTAAAATAAAAGGCATAACTCTCTGATTCACTTATAGTAAGGAGAGGTATTAACAAAAATGGATAAAAATTTTTAACTTTTTATTAACAGTTTAATTCATTTATTTTTCTTTTATTTTGCTATGAGAAAAAAGTGAGAGCTTTTAAAACTCTATAAACCCATTTTTAATCAACTAAATTTAAAGACCATGTCAATCAATGCCTTTATCATTTATTTGTCGATAGAGATGAAAATATTCTATCCACACGGTCGAAGCGTACAAACACGATCTTAGAGCTTTTGAAAGATTCATCAAAAAGTGAATGTGAGAAAGAGGAGGAAGATTGCCCCTTTGGAAAAGAGCAGACCAAGAAGACATCAAGAAATGGATTATTAGTCTATCTAACCAATCAATGTCTTTCAGAAGCATAAACAGGAAATTATCAGCACTAAAAACCTATTATACTTTTTAAAGACAAAACAGATAGAAACGAGTCCATTTGAGAGAGGAATATTCTTACTAAAAACAGAAAAAGAACAAATTGCCTTTCTCGGAAGCAGAAATAGAAAAAGTATTATCTTATTTCTCAAGTAAGAATTCATTCGATGAAGTGCGTGATAGAGCTATAATAGAAACTCTATACGCTACCGGAATGCGCCGCTCAGAACTTACCGGACTTAAACTGCAAGACTTAGATTTAGAGCAAAAAGCAAATAAAAATATCCGGCAAAGGTGATAAAGAACGCTATATACCAGTAATACCAGAATTAGAAGTAACCCTTTAAGGAATATCTGAGATTAAGAGAAGAAATAGCTAACAAAAAGAGTGAAGACTTTTTATTCTTAGTAAAAACGGTAAGAAAAATCTATCCTACATTGGTATATAGAATTATAAATTCATACTTTAGTGCGGTAACCAGCAAAAAAAGACGTAAGTCCGCACATATTAAGACACCTCATTTGCAAGTCACTTATTAGACAATGGTGCAGATCTCAAATACAGTGAAAGAGCTTTTAGGACATTCTAGCTTAGCCTCTACACAAGTATATACGAATACCAGCCTAGTAGAGCTAAAACGGCAGTATAAGAAAGCCCACCCACGCGCTAATAATAGTGAGAATGAGGAAGAAACAGAGAAATAATTAGATTGTTAAACCTTAAATTATTAAACATTATGAAAGTACATGTACATCCTGTTGACTTTACAGTTGACCAAAAAAATTAGTAGATTTTATTCAAAAGAAGCTTGATAAGCTTGATAATTTTTACGACCGAATTATAGAGGCAGATGTTCATCTAAAATTAGATAATACAACTGCAAAAAGAGAACAAAATAGTAGAAGTAAAAAGTGCACATACCAGGGAGAAAGTTTGGTAGTGAAAAACAATTTAAAAACCTTTGAAGAAGGTATAGATAGTGCAATTACACCACTAGAAAGAATGCTTTTTAAAAGTATAAAGAAAAAAACGTTAAACTTTTGTTAAAAACTATTTTTGGTACAAAAAAATAATCTTATCTTTGCCCCTGTTTTATTGTATAATTTATTTAATTAAAAAGGAATGAAAAAGTATTTTTAGTATTGGCTTCATTGGCTTTTCATTGGAGTTCAAGCACAAGAAACAGCCGGCTATAACAAATGGTCTGTAGATTTAAATGGAGGGGTAAATAAGCCCATAACTCCACTAACAAGTGGCTACACTACAAGCACACCTAGCTTATGGGGTGCAAACTTGGGTGTACGTTATATGTTTAACAACAAATTTGGTATTCGTTTAGGTGGTGGTTACGATAGCTTTTAGCGAAAAGAAAGACACCCCTAAATTTGATTCTAAAATTTGGAACGTTAACTTACAAGGTTATGCAAACCTTGCTCGTGTATTAGGGTTTTGAAGATTGGACAAGCGACTTGGGTATATTAGTACACGCAGGGGTGGTTACTCTCAACTAAGAAGTGATAGCTTTACTGGAAAAAGACCAAATGCTTTTCCTTACTGGTGGTGTAACTCCTCAAATAAGACTTTCTAACAGAATCGCTCTTCTATTAGACGCTTCATTATACCTTAATGCAAGACAAAATCTTACTTATGATACTTATTCTAGAGCAACTCGCCGTGGTTTCCAAGGAGCTCACTTCACTACCTCTATAGGTTTGAATATTGCTCTTGGTAAAGAAGACAAACACGCTGATTGGGCTGCTAACTCAGCTAAAGACAATGAGGATGTTGCTAAACGCGTAGCTGCTCTTGAAGATAACGTATCTGATTTGAAAGGCAAGGTGGCTAACAAACAAGATAAGATGAACGATGCTAATGGAAATGGTATTCCAGATGAAATCGAAAATTATTTGAACAACAACTATCAAGCTAAAGGTGGTTCTGCTGCAAACAACAATAATTCTGATTTCAGCGGTGACGTAGTATCAGACCTTATTAAGAAAGGTTACATTAGTGCTTACTTTGACTTTAACTCTTCAACTCCACAAGTTTCTTCTACTTGGGCTATTGACATAGTTGTTAAGTATTTGAAAGAAAATTCAGGTGCTAATGTTCTTATTTCAGGTTATGCTGATGAGTTAGGTGGTACAAACTACAACAGCAGTTTATCACAAAAACGTGCTAATGCAGTAAAAGACATCCTAGTGAAAGCTGGTGTTAGTGCTTCACGTATCAGCACAGAAGGTAAAAGGAGAAGATACTTCAGTTGATAAAAAGTTCTTCTAGAGCTCGTCAGATAGCACGTAGAGCTACTTTCAGCTTAAAATAATCATTGATTATAAAAATAAAAAAAGGCTGTCCTTATAAAGGGCAGCTTTTTTTGTTGTTTCATATTTATTTTGTATCTTTGCAAAAAAATCACACAGCAATGATAGCAGAAGCATCTTTTACGGTTTTCATACAAACCCTATTAATTATAATACTGATAATCTTAGGGGCTTAGAATACTCTTCAGAATAGTAGCCCCTTACTTTATGCATTTCTTCCTAAATAAAGTAGGAGAACGTATGCAAAAAGAATTTCAGAAAGCTCAGCAGCAATACCAACAAAAATCCATATCAAGGGACTGGTAATAAGCAAAAACGTTAGAGAGACTGTTATAAATAATAACGGTACATCAAAAAAATCCACAAGCTACTAAGCAGGTAGGAGATTATATAGAGTATGAAGAGTTATAAGTTCTATTTTTGAAATGAAAAAGATAATACCTCATTTTATAGTAATAGGGTTATTTGCCCTAATATCCTTAGCATTTTTACCCTGTGTTGCAAGGAAAAGCAATTTTTGCAAAAGCGATATAGTACAATACTCAGGAATGGCTAAGGAACGCAATGACTACAGAGAAAACGAAAAATAAAGAATCGTATTGGACGAATAGTGCCTTTGGAGGTATGCCTACCTATCAGTTAGGGGCTCACTACCCATATGATTTGGTAAAGAAATTAGACCAAACCTTACGTTTTCTACCACGCCCAGCAGATTATTTATTCCTGTATTTTATAGGATTTTACATTCTACTATTAGTATTAAAAGTAGATATGGAACCGCCGTATTGGGGGCTATTGCTTTTTGGTCTCTACCTACCTTTATTATTATATTGGGGTAGGGCACAATGCAAAAAGCTCATGCTATTGCTTATTTTGCCCCTGTACTAGCGGGTATACTACTGGTTTTTCAGCGAAAAATACCTTTGGGGAGGATTGCTCACCGCTATAGCTCTTTCATTAGAAATAGCAGCCAACCACTTCAGATGACTTATTATCTACTTATTTTAGTTTTACTGCTTGGAATTACATATCTTTATAAAGCTATCAAAGATAAGGAGGTAAAGGATTTCAGCAAATCAGTAGGAGTACTTTTTTCTGCTTTGTTTATCAGTATACTCTGTAATGCTACTTTGCTACCACTACCAAAGAGTACGCAGACTGGAGTACGCGTAGCAAATCAACCTTGACAATAGATACTGAAGGAAATGTAAAAAAAGCTGCTGAGGGATTATCAAAAAATTACATCACTGAATATAGCTATGGAATAGCAGAATCAATGAACTTGATAGTGCCACGCCTTTTCGGTGGGTCGAACCACGAAGCATTAGGCGAAAACTCAAAAACTTATGAGTATTTGGTACAAAAAGGAGTTCCACAGCAACAAGCACTTGGTTTTTCTAATAGTCTGCCTACTTATTGGGGAGACCAACCCATAGTAGCTGCTCCTGCTTATATAGGAATAGTAATCTTTTTTTCTTCTTTGTATTAGCTCTTTTCACCGTAAAAGGACGTTTAAAAAGTTTGGTTATTGGCCGGAACTATCATAGCTTTGGTACTTTCGTGGGGTAAAAACTTTTCATTCTTTTACTGATTTTATGATTGATTACGTGCCGATGTATAACAAATTTAGAGCTGTATCCTCTATACAAGTATTATTAGAGCTATGTGTCCCCCGCTTTAGCAATGCTTGGACTCTATCATTATACTCAAAGCACTGAGGAAGTTCGCAAAAAAATCTGTACTTCGCACTTTATATATCACCTTAGGGATACTTGTTTTTACTGCTATTAGGCAAAGGTTTCTTTAGCTTTGCTGGTGCCTCAGACAGTCTTTATGCACAATATTACGGAGATGATGTGGTACAGATGATTATAGAAGATAGAAAAATCAATGTATAGTGCAGATGTGTTAAGAAGTATTATCTTAGTACTGCTTACTGCATTGGCTTTGGTACTATATCAATACAAAAAAACACCTCAATGGGGTATGCAGGTAGCTATATTAGCGTTTATTTTCTTCGATTTAGGAGGTGTAGCACGTCGTTATGTGAATAAAGACAGCTTTGCTGACCGCTATATGGTTAATAATCCTTTTGATATCACTCCTGCTGACCAGCAAATACTAAAAAGATAATAGTTATTATAGGGGTATATGAACCTGAAGTAGGTATCAATGGAGCTCGTACTTCTTATTTTCATCATTCAATAGGAGGATATCACGCAGCTAAGCCTCGGCGTATGCAGGAGCTTTTTGATTACCAAATAGCTAAAGGAAATATGAATGTGCTAAATATGCTAAACGTAAAAATACCTTATACTACGAAATCAGCAGGGAGGACAACAAGCTATGCACAATGATAAAGCATTAGGCAATGCGTGGTTCGTAAAGTAAACTTAGCATTGAAAAATAGCGACAATGAAGTGATGCAGCGCTTAGAAGACTTTAATCCACAGCAAGAAGCATTGGCTACCCTTAAAGACCTTAAAACTCCCCTTCCACAGCAATATACAGTAGATAGTACCGCCACTATAAGTCTTAAGAGTTATAAGCCTGATGCTTTGGAGTACGAAAGCAAAAACTCTAATGCAGGATTGGCTGTTTTCTCAGAAATGTACTACCCACACGGTTGGAAAGCTACTATTGATGGTAAAGAAGTGCCCTATCTATCAAGTGGATTATGCTTTGAGAGCCTTATCAGTACCTGCTGGTAGTCACCATATACGCTTTGCTTTTTGAGCCTGAAGTAGTAAGTGTAGGCAGTAAAGTAGCTCTTGTAGGATATGTGCTATTAGCTATTTGGGGCGCAGTGATTATAGGGGAGCTACAATCATTACAAGAGGATTGAAAAAGAAAAAGTTAATCAGTAATTAGAAATTTTTTTATCTATTCCTTTTTATTTTCGACAGTACGTTTGGTTTGTATTGCTACATTGTGTTTAATAGCAAGGTGCATTAGCCTGTCGAAATCAATGAGGACAATTTTATGAGAGGGGTTTTGTACCGCTTCTGCTTTGGCTTCAGGAGAGAAAGTAGAAGTGGTAATAAAGACCCTTTATTTGTGCCCTTTAAACTCAACGCTCCTATAAAATTGCGTATATCTTTAGAAGTAACTTGCATATCCCACTTCTTAGCTTGCATATATATCTTTTCAATGCCTAATTCATCTTGATACATCACCCCCTCTATTCCTTCTTTTTTTCTTGCTTCCCTATAACTTCAAAATTAGAAGAATCTACCCCTTTTATAATCTATTTTTCTTGAGTAACTCTACTATAAAAATACTCGAAAAAGAAATAGGACGACTCTTTATAAGACTTAACAATTCAAACTTCAACGATTGATAAAGCACCACAGAGGCTTTGCCTATGATGACCTCAGGAGTCTCGTTTTGCATTTCAATTTCTACAGTACGGGTATTTTCAGGGAGAGCCATACACTCTTCAAACATAGTTTCCCACGCTTGAAATTGGTCGAACTTGCGGAGATAGGCAGTGTCTATAGATTTGACACTGACCTGAGTAAGCACCTGTTCTCCTGCCTCGGTAATCTGGTAGTAGCCCTTGAGGAAACTGACTATCAATCCTGCCTGATGTAGGTGGTTAGAAGCCCAATCGATGCGGTTGCGAAATAGAGATTGGCTACCATTAGGCACTTTTTACCTTCATATCATCCATAGTAAGACCAAAATGCACACGAAGCATCTCGACGATTTGCTCGGTAGAGTAGATGCGTCTGTCTTTAATTACATCGAGAAAGGGATGCATTAGTTTTTTTGAAAATCAGGGATATTCATAACCTATGGATATTATACAAAGGCAAAGATACAAATAATTTGCTAATTAGCAAATTAGGTGGAACCCGCTGGGGCAATAAAATGGGAGGGCTGAGAAGATTGGGGAAGGCTGAGAGGGCTGGGAAGGCTGGGAGGACTGAGATAGCTGGGAAGGCTGAGAAAGCTAGGAGGACTATGAGGGACTGGGAAGGCTGCGAGGACTGGGAGGGCTGGGAGGGATAGCTGTGAGTAGAATATTTTTTTCTGGATTTCCTAAATTCCCTAAATTCAAGTAATAAAAGTAACTTTTTTTAATAGGGTTTGTTTTTAATTTTTGTCTGCAGCAGACAAAAATTAAAAACAAAAAGCAAGGAAAAATCATATAGTTTTTTTCCTTGCCAAATGAAAAATCCTCATATTTGCGTTGTTGAAATTGAAAAATGTAAAAGTACAAATTATGAGTCATATTTCATTGGGGCAAAGATACAAAAATAGAAGGATATCTACAAATTAATTTAAAAAGAGCTCAGATTGCAAAAAGAAATAGGGTTGCCTAAAAAGACTGTAAATCAAGAAATTAAAAGAAACTCTAACCCTCAAACAGGTATATATAAAAGCTGAAGAAGCTCATCAATTATACCTTGATAGAATGCAGAAAAAAGAGAAAGACTATACATTTTACAGAGGAAATTAAAGAGCAGGTAACTACCTTTTTAAAGGAAGATTATAGTCCTGAACAAATTGCAGGAACATTAAAAAAATATTTCTCATCAAACTATTTATAAGTTTGTTTGGAATGATAAGAAAAAAAGGGAGGTAGTCTATATAAACACCTTAGAAATCAGGGAAAAAGGTATCAAAAGAAAAGAAAGTTTATAAATCAAATGATCCTATTAACGATAGAAAAAAAGTATAGACTTGAGACCAGCAATCGTTGAACAACGCTCACGCATAGGTGATTACGAAGTAGATTTAGTAATGGGAGCTAATCATAAAGGAGCTATTTTAACATTTAATGATAGGGCTACAGGTTATACTTTTATTAGGGCACTTGCCTTGTAAGGGAGCTATTCATACAAAAAGAAATGATAGCTAAGTTAATTACTGAAAATCAACTAACTATACATACAATAACCTCTGATAATGGCAAAAGAATTTTCTAAACACAAAGAGCTATCAGAAGAGTTCAATTTAGACTATTATTTTGCTCATCCATATCATAGTTGGGAGAGAGGTTCTAATGAGAATTATAATCGTTTATTAAGACAGTACTTTCCAAAAGGGAGCTGATTTAAGGTTTATAAGCCAAGAAGAGTTGGAAAAGAGTACAAAAACAAACTTAACAATAGACCTCGAAAAAGATTTGGTTATATGAGTCCAAAACAGGTATATTTGCAAGCTATTAAAAATCAAGGAAACCTTAACTTATTGAGTAACAATCAGCAAAAATAAAAAAAGTTACCTTTATGAATTGAATCTACCTTTGGGAGGGTAATTAGATGTTTATACTTCGGTGATTGTTCGGTCATTCTTCGCTCTTCCTAAAGGGTGTGTATATCGTTTGTAAAGGGAAGGTATAAAAGATTTTTCTGATTTACTGATTTACTAATTTTGCTAATTGGTAAATTATTCGTATCTTTGCGACTTCAAAGTTAGAATGGGTTCTTACTAAATTTAGTATCACCTTAAAACAAAAAAAGTAATGAAAATTGATAACTCATTAGGGGGTGTATGACAGTTTACTCGATTTGATTGGAAACACTCCGCTACTGGAACTAAAAAGATTACTAAAGGACTGAAAGGGCGTTTCTTCGGTAAGTTGGAAGCCTTTAATGCAGGGCACTCGGCTAAGGATAGAGTGGCTAAATACGTAATAGAAGACGCTGAACGCAAAGGTTTGCTGAAAACCAGGTAGCACTATAGTAGAAACCAGCTCTGGCAATACTGGCTATAGCTTAGCGATGATTAGTGCCCTACGCGGCTATAAATGCATTATAGCGATTAGTGATAAGTCATCGCACGATAAAGGTGGAAATGCTGCAGGCCTTGAGGTGCTGAAGTACATCTATGTCCGGCGAATGTAGCCCCTGATGACCCTCGCTCTTACTACGAAGTGGCTAAGCGCATACACCAAGAAACTCCTAATTCAATTTATATCAATCAGTATTTTTAATCCGTTGAACCCTGAAGCTCACTACCAATCTACTGGGCGTGAGATATGGGAGCAAACACAAGGCGAAATTACCCACGTGGTGGTATGTAGCGGTACTGGCGGTACTATTTCGGGTATCGCTCGTTATCTGAAAAGAACAAAAACCCTAAAGTACAAGTACTGGGGGTTGATGCCTACGGGTCTGCTATAAAAAATATCACGACACTCGCGAGTTTGACCCTGCGGAGATTTATCCGTACAAAATAGAGGGTATGGGCAAAAATCTTATCCCTACGGCTACTGACTTTGATGTAATAGACGAGTTTGTAAAGGTAACCGACAAAGATGCTGCGCTGACTGCCAGAGAATTAGCTCGTACTGAAGGACTGTTTATGGGATACACCAGCGGGGCTGCGATGCAAGCTGTAAGGCAATATGCCGAAATGGGGCGATTCGACGAAAAACAGTATAGTAGTAGTACTTTTTGCCGACCACGGTTCGCGCTATATGAACAAGATATACAGCGATGAGTGGATGAAGAAAAACGTTTAATATTTAACATATAAATAAAGAAGAATGAAAGACTTATTTGAGCATATTTATGCAAATAAAGGCAGTATAGGACGCTGGTCAGAGCATGCAGAGGGGTATTACGTATTTCCTAAATTGGAAGGAGAATTAGGCCCTCATATGAAATTTCAAGGAAAAGAGATACTCAACTGGAGTATCAACGACTATTTAGGGCTTGCTAACCACCCTGAAGTGCGCAAAGTAGATGCTGAAGCGGCTGCTGAATACGGTGCTGCTTACCCTATGGGGGCACGTATGATGAGCGGACACACCACTATGCACGAAGAACTTGAAAAACGCTTGGCTAAGTTCGTACACAAAAGAAGCGGCTTATTTGCTAAACTTCGGTTACCAAGGAATGGTGTCTATCATTGATGCTTTAGTGACTAAAAAAACGATGTGATAGTGTATGACGTAGATGCACACGCTTGTATTATTGACGGGGTACGCCTACACTTCGGGAAACGCTACACCTATCAGCACAACGATATGGAGAGCTTTGAGAAGAACCTTGAGCGTGCGGCTAAATTGGCAGAGACTACTGGCGGCGGTATTCTGGTTATTTCGGAAGGTGTTTTCGGTATGCGAGGCGAGCAAGGTAAGCTAAAAGAGATAGTAGCGCTTAAGAAAAAAATATCAGTTCCGCTTATTGGTAGATGACGCACACGGTTTTGGTACTTTAGGGTCCAAGAGGTGAAGGTACGGGTGTACACCAAGGCGTACAAGACGAAATAGATGTGTATTTCTCTACTTTTGCTAAATCGATGGCAGGAATAGGTGCTTTCGTAGCAGGAAATGCTAAAGTGGTAGATTATCTAAAATACAACCTACGCTCGCAAATGTTTGCTAAGTCGCTACCGATGATTTACGTAAAAGGTGCCCTAAAAACGCTTGGAGATGATGGAAACTATGCCTGAACTACAGCAAAAAAACTATGGGACAACGTGAATATGCTACAAAACGGACTAAAAGAACGCGGCTTCAACATCGGTAATACTAACACTTGTGTAACACCTGTATTCTTACACGGTAGCATACCAGAAGCGATGGCTATGGTAAATGACCTACGTGAGCATTATGGTATTTTCTTATCGATAGTAGTGTACCCAGTGATACCAAAAGGAATGATACTGCTTCGCATTATCCCTACGGCTTCGCACAGCAAAGAAGATATAGAGCGCACTTTAGATGCTTTCTCGGCTATACGTGAGAAACTTGAAACGGGTGTATATCGCGCTATGAATGCTGAACTAAGCAAAGAAATGGGTGATATGTAATTAAGAATTTTGAATGATGAGTTATGAATTCTGAATTCTGAAAAACTTTGCCAAAAGTCATAGCACAATACGCTATTTAAACTTTTGGCAAAGTTTTTTTGTGTATGCGAGTGGTAAAAACTTTTAAGTTGAATTTTGTTAATAATAATTCCTACATATAATGAAATAGAGAATATAGAAGCCATCATTAGAGCGGTATTTAGTCGCGATGAGAGGTTTCATACCCTCATTGTAGATGACAACTCGCCTGACGGGACGGCAGCTAAGGTGAAAGCCCCTACAAACGGAGTTTCCTACACGACTGTTTTTGGAGGTTCGCACCGAGAAAAAAAGGCTTAGGAACCGCTTATATACACGGCTTTCAATGGGCATTAGCTCATCACTATGACTATATTTTTTTGAAATGGATGCTGACTTCTCGCACAATCCTGATGACCTACTGCGCCTATACGAGGCTTGCTGCAACGGCAGTGATGTAGCTATCGGGTCGCGGTATGTGAAAGGCGTAAATGTAGTGAATTGGCCTCTGCCACGCATACTGCTCTCTTACGGGGCGTCTATCTATGTACGAATTATTACTGGAATGAAGATAAAAGACCCTACCGCGGGTTTCGTATGCTATAAACGACAAGTATTAGAGGCCATTAACCTTAGCAGCGTACGATTTGTAGGGTATGCGTTTCAGATAGAGATGAAATATCGTGCCTATCTGAAGAAATTTAAGATAACTGAAGTACCTATTATATTCACAGACCGAATTAGAGGAAAAATCTAAAATGAATAAAAAGCATTATCCGTGAGGCCATATTTGGCGTTATTGGAATGCGACTAAAGCAATAAAAAAAGATGGAATTTATAAAAAAACCGACTCAAAAAGCCTACAATATGTATTTCAAGGCGTATACTACTTAGTGAAAAAAACGAACCTCCTGTAATAGTACACATACTAACCTCTTTGGCTTGGGTGATTTTAGGGTTTTATTTTCAAATCACTACTAACGAATGGATCATTCAGCTACTATGCATAGGAATAGTGCTCTCGGTAGAGGGTTTGAACACTGCGATAGAGAAAAATATGCGACTTTGTACACCCTGAACACCATAAAACCATAGGAATCATCAAAGATATAGCAGCAGGAAGCGTGGCTTTTGCCGTAATACCTGCTACCATAGTGCTAAGCATCATCTACTACCCCTACGTGCTAACTCTTTTCTTTTAAAAAAATATGAGAGATACAGTAAAAGGTTATTTGGCAGCGCTTATATCGGCTGTGACCTACGGAATGATTCCGCTCTTTTATGATACCTATCAAGCAGGAGGGATTTTCAGTAGATGCCGCTCTCTTTTACCGGTTTTATCATCACGGCTATTTTTTTATAGTAGGCTACTTGCTGTACAAGCGTGAGCCTTTGCACATTGCACCGCGGGAAATAGCTATCTTTGCTGTATTAGGACTGTTGTACGCACTCTCGGCTGAGTTTTTGTTCTTAGCCTACGATCTTCTTTCGCCTGCTATTGCTTCGACCATCTTTTTATGTATCCGCTTATAGTAGCATTGGCATTGGCTTTCTTCTATAAAGAAAAGCTGACTCTGCCTACTATTGTAGCGCTTCTGATAGTGTTAGTAGGTATTTTCTTGCTAAGTGTAAAAAGATGTTAATAACCTTACTATCAACTATATGGGGGCGTTTGTTTCGCTTTTTAGGAGCCCTATCGTACGCCCTGTATATGATTATTGTAAACAAATCGAAAATATCGGCTTCGGGGATAAAGGTATCGCTCTACTCTACCCTATTTTCGGCTCTTTACTTCTTGATAAAAAAATACCGATTACTGGCAATACCTTGCCCCTACCTGAGGTGAAAATGGGTGCCTTATTGGTAGGTTTTTGGGATAGTAACGACCCTGCTATCGCTCATCACGCTCATCTACGCTATACAGATGATAGGTTCGACCCCTACTGCCATAGTAGGAGTGGTAGAGCCTATAGTGGCAGTGGCTATCAGTATTTGGGTATTTAGGCAGGAATCGCTAACGGTAAATCTATTGGTGGGAGTGGTGCTCATCATTATAGCGGTGCTAATAGAGGTACTGAAAAACGATAATTGTTATTTTTGGTTGTTTAAAAATATTTATATTTTTGCGACTCTTTAAAAATATAAAAGGCAGTGCCCAAAAAGCCTGTAATAGAGTAGGGAGTAATTAATATTTATTTAGTTTTTATGGAAAAATACAGAAAACGTACAAGAACCTGTACAGCAACCTGCACAAAAAGAAGTACAACCTACCTTTGTTATTCAGCAAGCTCCTGCTGCTTCTAACGCTATGGGTACCGCAGGGTTTATCATAGCCTTAGTTACCATTTTTCTTATTTTGGATACCTGTATTAGGATGGATACTCTGGTTACTAGGACTTATCTTCTCGGGAATAGGGGTAACGAGAAAACCCAAAGGTTTGGCTATTGCAGGACTTGTAATTTCGCTTATAGGATTAATACTGCTAATAGTAGTAATAGGTTTGCTTGCAACAGCTGTTGCATTAGACCAATAAGAGAAAGGGCTGCTTTTTTTAGCAGCCTTTTTATAAACAATTAGTATAGTAAATTCTGCTTTTGGTATAGAAAAACAACTCTTTTTCTTCTGATAATTCGTTTTTCTGTACTTTTGCCACTGTAATACTTAAATCTTTATTATAGTGAAAGAAATATTTACTTTTATAATCTTGCTTTTTGGGAGTGAATTCTTTTGCGCAAATTAGCGTAAAGACGGAATACATTGGCAACTCTGAATTCTACGATGCAGTAGCTGATACTAATACGGGCAATGGTTCAGCTATGATTTACTCGGCAGGTGCGATGGTGCCTCTATCGATGCAAGCGTCCGCTGAAGATGACCCCTATAAGCGTGCTACCATTTTGGGGCGTGGCTCTTAGCGGTACTTTTTGTAAAGATGGACAATCAGAATTTTCCTATAGGGAAAGAACTGCCTTCGCAAGTGATGAACTTGGGAGCAACCGTACTTCACTTACGTCCGTTGAAAGAGCGTTGGTCTATGCTGATGGCTCTGGGTATAGGAAGCTATACCCCTGAAAAATAGACTGTCGGCTATCCGTATAGACGAAAAATGTTTTTGGCTAATGGGGCTTTGGTGTTTATATGGCATTGGAGACCTAACCTTGAAATAGGTGGTGGCGTGGCTCTTAATAACAGTTTTTGGTTATCCTATGGTGTTTCCTGCCCTTTATTTGAAAATACAAAGGAGGTTTTTTTCTGATAAATTCACTATAGATATCAATCTACTTGACGGTACAAAAAGTAGCTTTTTGGTTATGATTATAGCGAAAACCTCAGCTTGAAATTAGTAGCTAATATAGGAGGTTATTCGGCATACCTAAGACGCAACGGACAAAAAAAGAAATGTTCTCTTCGCAAACTTTTTTTGTGGGATTAGAACCTGAGTTTAAACTGGGTAAGCATATAAGCATTCCGGTGACTTTTTGGCGGTAGTTTTATCCGTTCGGGACGTTATAGAGAACGTACCCTCAGTGCGATGTTTGCCTCTGAAGCTAAAAAAATGAAGACGGTAGTGCGCGCTCGAGTGTATTTTTTTGCCTGCGTTGTACTTTGCAGCAGGAATCACGATTAAGTAATTGACAATGAGTACTGAGAATCCTAACATATTTTTTTGAAGAACAACTTCTTTTTGCAGTTTCTTATAGCTGATAGATACCGCATTTATCGGCATATAACTGCTTGCGGCTTGTTGCTTCTGTTCTTCCTGACGACCAAAGAATGGGGCGCCTATAAGGGTATTTTTTTGACCATCTGGACTGGATAGAAAGATGGTTAGTTATCACCATCGCTTTTTACCTAAACCTGTATGTACTCATTCCGCAGTTTTTTTATTTAGAGGCAAGTTCATTAACTATGCTATCAGTCTTGTGGGCGTACTCTTTTGTTTTTTTCAGGTGCTTACCTACTACCTAAACAGCGTAATATGGAGAGAGTACATCATTAGTGAAGACCTTAAAAAGGCGATGGCTTTGCCTATCCCTACCCTGTTTATCTTTTTCACTGTTGAGCTTGTTGCCCTTTATAATGACCTCTACTTTCTTAAAAAATATTTCAATCGTGGATAAAAAAACAACGAAAAAGATGCAGGAATTAGAGCGACAAGCCAACGAGAGTGAACTACAAGCCCTGAGAAGCCAAATACAACCGCACTTTTTGTTCAATATGCTCAACAGCATCAATGTATTGGTACATATAGACCCTGAAAAAGCCTCGTATACCCTTGTGAAACTATCTGATTTCCTACGGCATTTGCTCTATCAGTCGCACGAGGAGCGGGTTTTTCTTTCGTCGGAACTGCGATTCCTAACTGACTACCTTTCATTAGAAGCTATGCGTCGTGATGATTTTACTTACGAGCTTACATACGATGAAAAGAACCTACAAGGCATACAAATCCCTCCTAACATACTGCTCATCTTAGCTGAAAAATGCTGTAAAAACACAGTACAGACAGCTTTGCCCCTACCTATATCTATATGAAATGCGAAAAATAAAGAGGGTTGGTTACACTTTTCGGTGCGCAATTCGGTACCTTTACAGCCTAATTCGCAACAAAAAAATTTAGTGGCATAGGGCTACCTAACCTCAGAAGGCGGTTGGAACTGCTCTATGGAGACCATTTTGAGCTTTCGCAAGAAGCTTTAGCCCAAGAATATATAGTAACTTTAGCTTTGCAACTATGAATTGTTTGATAGTAGATGATGAACCTTTGGCACGTATCGGTATGAAGCGCCTCATTAGGCAGTATAGCCAGTTAAAGCTCTTGGGTTCGTTTAAAAATACAGCGGGCATAGCGGACTTTCTGAAGAAAAAAATGAAGTAGATTTGCTCTTTTTGGATATAGAGATGCCAGGGGTAAACGGCTTGGAGTTCGCTAGAACCTTGCCCGAACAAACTTTGGTGATATTTACTACCGCCTACAGCCAGTATGCCTTAGATAGCTATGAGGTAGATGCACTGGACTATTTGGTAAAGCCTATCACCCCTGAACGTTTTTAAGAAAGCTGTTGCCAAAGCTGAGAGTTACCACCAATTGCTCACTCAGCAGAAAAACAGATTTTTGAGTCTACTGACACACAATATATTAACATTCGTGCTAACAGGCGGAATTACCGCATCGCTCATAGTGATATCCTCTATATAGAGGCTCTGAAAGACTACGTGATTATCCACACTTTTACCGATAAATACATTACGTGGATTAACCTTAAGAATATACATAGCCAGCTGCCCTCTGCGTTATTTGTACGCGTTAATAAGAGTTGCGTGGTGAATGTACAGCACATCAGTTCGTACACCCACCAATTTGTTTGCATTGGTGAGACGGAAATTCCTATTGGTAGGGCGTATGAGGTAATTAGCAAATTTGGGAATTAGCAAAAAAATTATCATTGATTGATTGCTATATGTCATTATTTTGCTATCTTTGCTCCCTAATATGAGATTTTTCACCTTCATACTTAGCTTATATCTGTTGGCACTCACTGGGCTGCCTTGTACGGATATGCTTGAAGGTGAGGAGTCTTCAGCTTCTTATGAATTTGTAACAGCCCCAACTGGGGAACACTCTCATTTTCATTTGGATAGCTGTTCACCTTTTCTGCATTTGCACTTGCTGCCAAATGGTAATCTGCACGCCCACTACTTATGAGGCCTTAACCATTGCTCAAGCCACCGCAACCATTCCCTCCTATAGCTATCCCCTGACCGTATGGTCTTCGAACTACTATGGGAATATCTGGACCCTCCCAAGATATAGTCTTTTCTTTCTTCATCTCAAGTGATTGTTCATTAGTCATCTCACCCATCATTAGTCATTAACTAATCATTAATTCTTATTAGAAATGTTAGACAAAAATCATACTATTTAGCATCAAAAAAATAAGCTATTTGTAGGATTCATGACCCTTATGCTTATTTTTGGGGCGTATGGAGTGCTACAAGGCTCCCCATTGATGCCGTTCCAGATATTACTAACAACCAAGTACAAATCATCACCTCTACCCCTACTTTGGCCTCACAAGAGGTAGAGCAACTGGTTACTTTTTCCTATTGAGCAAAGCTTTATCGCCAATATTCCTGGGCTGGAGGAAACACGCAGTATTTCCCGCTTTGGCCTCTCGGTCATCACAGCCGTCTTTAGCGAGGATATGGACATCTACTTTGCCCGCCAGCTAGTCAATGAAAAGCTCAAGGAGGCACAGGAGCAAATCCCTCAAGGCATAGGCTCGCCCTGAACTCTCACCCGTGAGTACCGGACTGGGGGAGGTATATCAGTATATCATTCGCCCTACGGAACAGAGCAAAAACAAATATTCCGCCAAAGACCTCCGCACCATGCAGGACTGGATCGTGGCTCGCCAACTCTATGGTACCAAAGGAATAGCCGAAATCAACAGCTTTGGAGGCGAACTCAAGCAGTATGAGGTGGTTATAGACCCCGATCGCCTCCGTGCCATGGGGGTGAGTGTCAGTGATATTTTCACTGCTTTGGAGCAGAACAACCAAAAAATACAGGAGGTGCCTATATCGACAAGCGCCCCAATGCCTACTTTATCCGAGGAATAGGCATGGCTCGCTCCCTTGAAGACATAGGGCAATATAGCCGCAGGCAAGCACACCCTCCCTCTTTATCAAGCATGTAGCCGAGGTACGCTTGGGCAGTGCCATCCGCTATGGTGCCCTTTACCTATAATGGCGAAGTAGATGCCGTAGGTGGGGTAGTGATGATGCTCAAGGGCGAAAAACAGCCACGAGGTAGTCAGTCGTATCAAAGAAAAACTGCCCACCATACAGCAATCCCTACCTGAAGATGTAGTGATAGAGCCATTCTTAGACCGCACGGACTTGGTACAACGCGCCATCCATACAGTAGAGAAAAACCTCTTAGAGGGGGCGCTGATTGTCATCTTCGTCTTAGTGCTTTTCTTAGGGAATCTGCGTGCCGGACTGATTGTTGCCACGGCCATTCCGCTCTCCTTGCTCTTTGCCTTAGGAATGATGAACCTCTTTGGAGTAAGTGCCAACCTGATGAGCTTGGGAGCGATAGATTTCGGAATTATCGTAGATGGATCGGTTATCGTGGTAGAAGCAGTGATGCACCACTTGGCGATCCGAAAGAACCACCAACGACTTACCCAAGCACAAATGGATGAGGAGGTATTCCATTCCGCTTCCAAAAATACGCAGTAGTGCCGCCTTCGGAGAGATTATCATCCTGATGGTGTATATTCCCATTCTTACCTTGGTGGGAGTAGAGGGCAAGATGTTCCGCCCTATGGCACAAAACCGTCGTCTTTGCTATTTTTGGGTGCCCTGATCCTTTCCTGACTTATATCCCTGCCATGAGCGCTTTGCTCCTACCTAAAAACAGTAAGTGACAAGCGCAGTTTTTGCCGAGCGAATGATAAGCTGGCTCTACCGTCACTACCAACCGCTCTTTGTCCGTTCTATCCGCCTTAGGGGATGGATAATAGGCGGTATCGTGGTACTGTTCGTTCTTGCGGTAGGCATTTTCAGCCGTATGGGGAGGTGAGTTTATTCCACAACCACAAGAAGGCGATTTTGTTTTTGAATGTATTCTGCCACCGGGCACTTCCCTGAAGCAGAGCTTGGAGACTTCCATGCAGGCCTCTCGCCTGATTCGTGAGTTCGACGAGGTGAAAAATGGTGATAGGCAAAACAGGTTCTGCCGAAATACCTACCGACCCTATGCCGCTGGAAGCCTCCGATATTGTGATCGTACTCAAGAGCCAAGACCAATGGAAAAGTGGTCGCTCCTATGAGGAATTAGGAGATGCCATCATTGAGCGGCTCAAGGATATTCCTGGGGTCTTCTTTGAGAAAAAGCCAGCCTATACAAATGCATTTTCAACGAATTGATGACAGGTGTCAGACAGGATGTAACGATAAAAAAATCTTTGGAGAAAACATGGATACCCTCGCCCACTACGCCCAAAGAGTAAGCCAACTTATCCAGAAAACAGAAGGTGCTACCGCCCCACAGGTCGAAAAAGTAAGCGGACTTCCGCAAATCAATGTTACTTACGACCGTGTGCGTTTGGCCAACTACGGACTTTCGGTGCAAGAGGTCAATGAGGGTACTCAGTACCGCCTTTGCTGGTAAGAAGGCTGGGGTTGTCTTCGAGAACGAACGAAGGTTCGACCTTGTGGTACGCCTCGATAGCCTCCATCGTACCGGAATTGACGATGTACAGCATATGATGGTAGCTACCGAAAAATGGGCAGGTGCCGATGAGCCAATTGGCCACTATCAAATATGAATTAGGCCCCGCACAAGTAAGCCGTGAAGCAGGCAAGCGCCGTATCGTCATTGGCTTCAACGTGCAAGGGCGCGATGTGCAGAGTGTGGTGAGTGATATAGAACAAAAAAATTAAAGGGCGTAAAAGCTCCCTACGGGCTATTACTTTTACCTATGGCGGTCAGTTTGAGAACCTACAACAAGCCACCGACCGACTGCTCATAGCCGTGCCTGTAGCCCTACTTTTTTAATATTTTTTTCTTGTTATACCTTGCTTTCCACTCTATAAAAACAATCATTGCTCATCTTTAGCGCTATCCCGATGAGTGCCATTGGGGGCGTATTTGCCTTTGCTTCTTCGGGGAATGCCTTTTAGTATTAGTGCGGGTATTGGTTTTTATCGCGCTCTTTGGGGTAGCAGTGCTCAACGGTATAGTGCTTATTGGCACTTTCAACCAGCTGAAAAAAAGAAGGAATGACCAACCTTTTGCATCGCGTGATTACGGGTACCGAAATGCGTTTACGCCCTGTGCTAATGACGGCTATGGTGGCGAGCTTAGGGTTTCCTACCCATGGCACTCAGTCAAGGAGCAGGAGCAGAAGTACAACGCCCCTTAGCTACAGTGGTTATTGGGGGTTAGTATCGGCTACCTTCCTCACCCTCTTCGTGCTTCCGTTGCTTTTACATCGCTTTCAATAGTACCTTTTCTTGGCGCCGTCCTTCAGCTAAAGTACTCACGATAGCCCTATTGCTTATCAGTCCTATAGCGCTACACGCTCAGCAGTCTTACTCGCTACAAGAAATAGAGCAAATAGCCCTCGAAAAACAATGGGCTTATCAAGGCGGAACGACTCAAACTACAAGAGGCTACCGCCAAAGAGCGCACCGCCTGGGAGCTTCCCAAAACCGAACTTACAGGGCAGTTTGGCTAGTATAGCAGCCCCGAGAAAGATCTCTCGGTAGGTATATCCCAGTCTATTCCTTTGCCTACAGTATTTGCTGCTCGCAAAAAGCTCTATCAAGCAGAGACACAATTACAACAAGGGCAATTAGCCCTTCAGCAGAATGAACTGAAGCGGCAAGTGCGCAACGCATATCAGCAATTGCAATATTTGACTTTTAAAGAGGAACAGCTCTTGCAGCTTGATAGTCTCTACAATAATTTTATTCGCATTGCTGAAGTACGTTATAAAGCAGGGGATACCAAGAAGATAGATATTAACACTGCCCAAGTGAAGAAAGGAGAAATAAGTTTGTTACTTCAACAGAACAAAACTATACAACAAGCTACCTATCGCAACTTGCGTACGTTAATGCAAACAGAAGAAGCATTTACCATTACCAAGTCGCCCGTGTATGAGCCTTTGTTACTCAGTGAGCCTTCGGATGTACAACCTCTCAGCACCCTTTGGTACAACTCAGCTATCAAGAAGCAAACATAGCTGAGCACAACAAACGTCTAGAGCGTGCCCAAGCCCTGCCTCGACCTTACATTGGGCTATACCAATCAGTCTCTTATAGGAATGCAAACCATTGGAGGGGTAGAGACCTATACTGATAGAAGTAAACGTTTTTCACTTTGCCACCATAGGGCTTTCAGTTCCTATTTTTTTACCGCTACCCGTGCCAAGGTGAAAGCTTATAAATATCAGAAAGAAGCAGCTATAGAAGCAGCTCAACAAACAGAAAAACAGCTTAAAACTCAATGGATAAATCTGCAAGAGGAATACCAACTGAATTTGCAAAAATATCAGTTTTACAAACAAGAAGCGCTACCTGAAGCCGAGCGCATTATCCGAGCCAATCAGTTAGGGTATAGCGCAGGTGAAATAAGCTATGTGGAGTACCTTTACACCCTACAGACAGCCGTAGATACCCGCTTGGCATACCTTGAGAGTATCGAGGCGCTTAATCAAAAAAAGTAATAGAAATACAATCCCTTTTAAACCAGTAAAACAAATGAAAAAAATATGGTATAAAAAAATCGCTTTTATCCTTATAGGAATTAGTCTATCAGCCTGCAATGGCACTCCTACAACTACCAATAATCAAAAAGCTCGAAGAGCGCGAAGAACACCACGAAGAAGGAGGCAACCTCACCACCCTTTACCCAAGCTCAAATCCAAACTGTAGATATTCGTTTGGGACATATAGAAGAAAAAGCTCTTGCCGCTACCCTCAAAGCCAATGGAATACTGAGCGTGCCTGCCGACCATCAGGCGAAGGTATCGACTGTATATGCGGGGATTATCAAGAGCGTAAAGGTAGAGATAGGCAGTTATGTGCAAAAAAAGGGCAAGTAATCGCTACTGTTTCTAACCCAGAATTCTTGCAACAACAACAGCGCTTGCTCACCGTTAATGGTCAGATAGAACTTGCTAAACAAGAACTTGACCGTCAGCAAACCCTCTATGAAGGGAATGCTGGTACTGGTAAGAACCTACAAGCCGCTACTACTCAGCTACGCACTCTCCGTACCGAAAAAGCTTCGCTTGAAGAACAAATACGCCTAATGGGCTTAAACCCTCAAACACTCACCGATAAGGGAATGCAATCTACTTTTGGCGATAGTGGCTCCTATTAGTGGGAATATCAGTGCGGTATATACTAACAAAGGGGCTTATATAGATGCCTCCACCCCTATTGTGGAAATCATCGACAACAGTTCGCTACACCTGCACTTGCAAGTGTATGAGCGTGACTTGCCTTACATTAAGGTAGGACAACAAGTGCACTTCAACCCTACCAATAACACCTCTCGCGAATATGATGCCCAAGTGTATAACATTGCGGCTTCGTTTGAAAAACGAAAGCAAAAGCATCATTGTACATTGCCACGTAGAGGGTGACAAACAAGGGCTCATCAATGGAATGAATGTAACAGGGGTTATCAGTCTTGACAAACAAACGACCCCTGCTGTACCTAACGAGGCTATCGTAGAGGATGCTGGTAAATCCTACATTTTTCTGGTAACCCAAACTTCGGATAAAGAAACCTCTTTTGAGAAAGTGGAGGTAGTAAAAGGAGCTTCCGAAAGTGGGTATACCGCTATCGCCCCAGTAAAAACCGATCGCCCCCGAGCAAACAATCGCTACCAAAGGCGCCTTTTTATCAATGCTACCTTGGTCAATAGCGGCGAACACGAAGACTAAACTAATGAACATCTTGAGAGATCTTATTTCTCTCTGCGGAAGGATGCCCTTTCTTCCTTCATCTCACCGCCGAGCATCTGCTCATCTCGCTCTCCGCCATAGCCATAGCTACCCTTGTAGGGGTGCTATTGGGAATCTTTATCAGCGAGTACCGCAAGTATGCCGTTTGGCTCTTGGGTGCTGTGAATGTGCTCTATACTATCCCCTCTATCGCTTTATTGGGTTTCTTTATCACTATTACGGGGGTAGGGAACCTCACGGCTCTTATTGCTCTAATACTCTATGCTTTACTGCCTATTATCCGCAGTACTTATACGGGTATTACCCAAATCAATCCGCTAATTGTAGAAGCTGCAGAGGCAATGGGTAGCACCCGCAGGCAACTGCTTTGGAAAATCAAACTTCCTTTAGCCCTGCCTATACTAATGTCGGGCATTCGCAATATGGTAACGATGACCATTGCGCTGGCAGGGATTGCCTCGTTTGTAGGTGCTGGGGGCTTGGGGGTAGCTATCTACAGAGGTATCACTACCAATAATAGCGCAATGACCCTCATAGGCAGTGTGCTGATTGCGCTCTTGGCTTTAGGTTTTGATTTTCTTTTTGGCAAAAGTAGAGCAACGATTGGTGCACCGTGAAGTTCCCTATAAACGCAATCCGCTAAAGCTGGTAGGGATAGGAATTTTGGCACTGCTCATCACTCTCTTCTTTGTGCTTTCGCCTAAGAAAAACCAAGGATATACATATCGCTACCAAACCGATGACTGAGAGCTATTTGCTGGGGCAGATGCTTTCTGCTTATTGAACAAGACACGGGGCTTTCGGTGCGACTGACCAATGGTGTAGGGGTGGCACCTCTAACATTCACCCTGCTATAGCGCGTGGAGAGTTTGATATGTATCCCGAGTACACCGGTACTGCGTGGGAAGCAGTACTCAAACGCAAAGACCCTTACAACGAGAACAAGTTCGCCGACTTAGAAGCTGCCTATAAAAAAGCAATACGGATTGGAATGGGCTAACCTATATGGCTTCAACAATACTTATAGCTTGGCAGTGAGCAAGGAAAATGGCTCAAAAATACCAGCTTAAAACTTTTACTGACTTGGCTCAGGTGAGCGAGCAACTTATCTTTGGGGCTGAATACGACTTCTTTGAGCGAGAAGATGGTTACAAAGCACTACAAGAGGTATATGGGATACACTTTAGAAAGGTACTCGATATGGACATCGGACTGAAAATACCAAGCGATGCGTGATAAAAAGATTGACGCTATGGTGGTTTTCACTACCGATGGACAGCTATCAGTAAGTGAGGTGGTGGTACTGCAAGACGACCGGAATATGTACCCCTCCCTACAGGCAGGCACGGTGGTACGCACCGAGCTACTGACCACCCTACCCCACCCTGCGCACTACTTTGACAAAGCTGAACCAGCTAATAGACGATAGCACGATGGCACACCTCAACTCTTTAGTAGAAACTGAAAGGAAACGACCTGAAGAAGTTGCTAAGAACTTTCTGCTACAAAAAGGACTTTTAGACCCACAACGATGATTACTTTTTCTGATATACACAAAAATTATAATGGTAAGGAAATTATTGCTGACTTGAATCTGACCATTGAAAGCGGTACTTTTCTCACCATCATAGGCACTTTCGGGCTCTGGCAAAAACCACCGTGCTGAAGATGATTAACGGGCTGGTATTGCCCTGACAAAGGGAGATACGTATTGACGGCAAGAATATTGCCGATGAAAACCCTCATTGCCTTGCGCCGCAACATAGGTTATGTAATCCAAGGTAATATTCTCTTTTCGCACCTGAGCGTGGCAGAGAACATAGCCTATGTACTTGTTCTAAAGAATTATCCTAAAAGCGACATCAGCCGTATTGTTGCTGAAAAAAACTACAATTAGTAAAACCTCGCTCCTGAACTGGCTAAGCGTTTTTCCGCACGAGCTATCAGGGGACAACAACAACGGGTGGGGATTGCAAGAGCCTTAGCAGCTAATCCCTAACATCATACTAATGGACGAGCCATTTGGAGCGTTAGAACAGTATCACCCGCAAGCAGCTACAGCGCGAGCTAAAAAGCATTGCATCAGCTCTCAGGGGCTACTATCGTATTTGTTACTCACGACATAGCCGAAGCTCTTAACACTGGGTACCAAAGTATTGGTGTTGGACAAGGGAGTTATTCAGCAATACGACACCCCTGAAAATGATTAAAAGCAATCCTGCTAATGATTTTGTAAGACAATTGGTTCATTAATGATTTATAAAAATGAAAGCTATCGTTATCCATCAAGCGGGCGATGCCCAGCAGTTACAAATAGAAGAACGTCCCATCCCAGCACTCAAAGAGGGTTGGACGTTAGTAAAAGTAAAAGGCTTCGGCATCAATCGTTCGGAGATATTCACGCGGCAAGGACACTCACCTTCGGTTATTTTTCCGCGTATTTTAGGCATTGAGTGTGTAGGGGTAGTCGAGGCTACTACCAGTCCTACTTTGCAAAAAGGGCAGACTGTTGTTTCGCTAATGGGTGAAATGGGTAGAGCTTTTGACGGCAGTTATGCCGAATATACCCTCTTGCCCAATGCACAGGGTATATCCTATAACCACCACACTGAGTTGGGCGGAACTTGCTGCGGTACCCGAAACCTACTATACTGCCTTTGGTTCTATGCAAAACTTGCAACTCAAACCTACTGATACCGTATTGAGTGCGTGCTGCTGCCAGTGGGGTAGGCATTGCTTTTTGCGATTGGTAAAAGCTCAATACCCCACGCTGAGGGTAGTAGGTTCTATCAGAGGTAATAACACTGAGAAAGCAGCTGTACTCTTGGGGTTGGGTTACGATGCTATTATCGCCGATAATGATAACGTTCTGGCTACCGATGAGTGTTTTGATAAAAATATTAGAGTTGGTGGGGCCTGCGAGTATTAAGGATTCATTTGCCCATATAAAAAGAATATGGCATCATCTGTGCTACAGGACTTTTAGGCGGTAAGTGGTATTTAGAGGACTTTGACCCTACTCGCGACCTCCAGCACAATGCCTATCTTACCACTTTCTATTCAGGTACTGTAAATGCCGAAAAAGATTACCCAGTTATTTGCTTATATTGACGAACACGATGTACCCGTTGCACCCGAAAAAGTATTTGCCTTAGAAGAAATAGTTGCTGCTCATCAGTATGTTGAAAGCAGTGCAGGTTATGGTAAGGTGGTGGTGCGCATTAGCTAAGAGGAAAACGTTTACAGAGGAATATTACAAAATGATGTATGGTTTAATTAGCAGCCTATGAAACTTCTTCAATTTATAAAAACTGGACGCTCCCTATCTCTATGGGTATAGGAGCGTTAGCTTATTTGGTGTTTTATTACGTACCCGCCTTAGAGGAGGCTTCGCAGTGGTTTGCCCCATATTCAACAGTATATTGCCGTTGTTTATGTTCCTCATTCTCTACGTAACTTTTTGCAAGGTCGATTTTAGAAAAATAGCCATCGTACCTTGGCACTGGTGGATGGTAGTGGTGCAATGCCTGTTAGTAGGCATAGGGCGTGGGGGCTATTCTCCTCTTTGGTATCGCAGGTAAGGAGCTGATTCTTTTGGAAAGTATATTGGCTTGCATTATAAGTCCGTGTGCCGCTGCAGCTGCCGTAGTAACCCTAAAAACTCGGTGGTAATTTAGAGCAAATGACTACTTATACCTTTGTTTCTAATCTGCTCTGTGCCTTGCTTATTCCGCTATGTTTTTCCGCTGATAGAACCCGCTTCGCAAATGACTTTCTGGGGTGCTTTTGTGCTAATAGTGCAAGTATGCTTAGTGTTGGTTGTACCTATGCTGCTAGCGCTCCTCACTAAGAGCCTACCCTATTCCACCGCTTTCATCAATGGCTCATACATATACCTGATCTTTCTTTTATCTATGGGGTTGCTCGCTAATGATAGTTACCGGTACTACCCTGAAAAAAATATCTTTCACGCTGCTGCAGGTATAGGTTTTCTGCTCCTTATTGCTATCTCTGGCTTGGTATTATGCGTGTCGCAATACGCTATAGGGCGGCATATAGGGTCGCTTTTTGGCACTTCAATAGAAACAGGGCAAGCCTTTAGGGCAAAAGAATACCGCTTTTTGCTATCTGGATAGCGGCAACCTACTTGCACCCTCTTTCTACGGTAGGGCCTGGTTGCTATATCCTATGGCAGAACATTATCAATTCTATAGAAATCTGGAAAAAGGGAAGTATAAGGCGTGAAACAATTGGTTCAAGCTATCTGAAAAAGAAAAACTAAATTTGCTAATTTGCTAATTATTTTATACTTTTGCAGCCAAACCATATTTAACTTATTGATTATAAAAAAATCCCTCTACTCCTCTTCAAAAGAGAGATGGGATGGTCATCATACAATTAAGACTAAACACAATGAAAATCAGAACAAGAACTTGCTGAATTTTTACGACCGACTTAAAAAGAATTAGTAGAGACCTCTTTTTCCTACTAAATACTTATACAAATTCATAATCCCTTCTGATGAGGGCTAAATTAGAGCAACTAAAAGACGTTTTTAAAAGAAACAAGTGCTGAAATTAGTACGCGTCCGTCATCAGAATGGCAAATATACAGGTGTTTCGGTAAGCCTAACCGTTAAAAATCCTGATGAAGTAATTAAATACTACAAAGAAGCTGGCAAAGTAGAAGGTATTTTATCATTATGACGACATTAGAATACAACACAGAGCGCCCCGCGCTACTCATACCAGAATACGGTAGGGCACATACAGAAAATGATAGAGAAAGCGGTGCTATTAGAAGACCGCAACGTGCGCAACCGCACTGCCCGTAGTATCGTAGCGGTGATGGGGAACTTGTTTCCGCACCTACGCGATGTGCCTGACTTTCAGCACAAACTGTGGGATCAGTTGTTTATAATGTCTGATTTTAAGTTAGATGTAGATTCACCATACGAAAAGCCTACCCGCTTGACCTTGTACAAGCGTCCTGACCGATTGCAATATCCGCAGGCTCACCCTAAATACCGCTTTTATGGCAATGTGATTATCCGTATGATTGAGACATGCTGCAAGTGGGAAAAAGGAGGGTTGCGAGAGGCGCTGGAGTACTCGATAGCTAACCATATGAAAAAGAGTTTCTTAACATGGAATAAAGAATCGGTAGATGATAGTGTGGTATTTGAACATTTGTACGAACTCAGCAGAGGCGAGATAGATTTGCGTCGCCGCAAAGAAGACCCTAACCGATAGCCAGTCGCTTATCCGTACAAAGATGAATCTGACTAAGCGTGCCGCTACTACTACGCCTCACTATGGACAAGGGCAACAAAAAGAAAGGATTTACTAATTATAAAAAAAGAATAACAATGGGCGTTTTCAAAATTGAAGGAGGGCATACTCTTAAGGGTGAAATTACTCCACAAGGAGCTAAAAAATGAGGCTTTGCAGGTACTTTGTGCTGTACTGCTGACTGACCAGAAGGTTACCATTCACAATATTCCTGATATTTTAGATGTAAACAAGCTCATTTCGCTACTCGAGAACTTAGGAGTGAAAATTCAAAAGCTTGGCAAGGGCTCTTATTCGTTTCAGGCAGACGAGATAAACCTTGACTATCTTAAATCGGAAGCTTTTTATCACGAAGGACAAGCCTTTAAGAGGGTCGATACTAATAGTAGGGGCCTCTACTTACGCGCTTTGGGGTAGGCTATAGCCCTAAACCAGGAGGCGATAAGATAGGCAGACGTCGCCTTGACACTCATTTCGATGGCTTTATAAAACTCGGAGCTCACTTTGAGTATGACGAAAGTAACTTCACTTATAGCGTAGTAGCTGAACGGCTAAAAGGTACTTATATGCTATTGGAAGAGGCTTCGGTAACCGGTACCTCTAACGTTATTATGGCAGCTGTTTTGGCTGAAGGCAAGACGACTATCTACAATGCTGCCTGCGAACCCTACGTGCAACAGCTATGCCGTATGCTGAATGCTATGGGGGCTGATATTCAAGGTATTGGCTCTAACCTAATCACCATAAATGGCGTAACCCAATTGGGGGGCTGTAGCCATACTATCTTACCGGATATGATAGAAATAGGTAGCTGGATAGGCTTAGCGGCAATGACTCGCAGCGAAATTACTATCAAAAAAATGTAGGTTGGGGAGCATCTGGGCATTATACCCACAATATTTCGCAAATTGGGTATTTCTTTGAAAAAGTAAATGATGATATACACATGCCTGCACACACGAATGGTTATGAGATACAGAACTATATTGATGGTTCGATACTCACTGTAGCTGATGCTCCTTGGCCTGGCTTTACCCCCGACTTACTTAGTATTATATTAGTGGTGGCTACCCAAGCGAGAGGTCAGGTGCTTATACATCAGAAAATGTTTGAAAGCCGCTTGTTTTTCATCGATAAACTGATAGATATGGGAGCTAAAATTATACTCTGTGACCCCCACCGCGCTACTGTGATAGGGTAACGATTTCAGGTCGCCTCTACGTGCTACACTGATGACCTCACCCGATATCAGAGCCGGTATTGCGCTACTAATAGCTGCCCTTTCGGCTAAAGGTACTTCTACCATTTACAATATCGAACAAATAGACCGAGGGCTACGAAAATATAGACGAAAGACTAAGAGCTCTTGGGGCTAATATTGTAAGGTGAATTAACTATTGACAATTAATAACTATGTATAATTTTGACGAACTTATTTGTAGGAAAGACACCGATGCTCTAAAGTTAGAGGCATTGGCACCAAGATAGGGGCAGAACCGACCTCCTACCTATGTGGGTAGCCGATATGGATTTCAAAACCCCAGACTTTATAGTAGAGGCAATGCGCAAACGTATGGAGTGCGAAATTTTCGGTTATACCTCAAAACCTAATAGCTGGTATGAGGCTATTATCAATTGCAGCTACATCGCCACCAATGGACAATTAGCAAAGAAATGATTTCGTTTGTACCAGGAGTAGTACCGGCCTTGGCAATGGCAGTGCAAGCCTTCACAGAGCGCGGCGAAAAGGTAATGATTCAGCAGCCTGTGTATAACCCTTTTTGCTCAGGTAATACGCAACAATCATCGCGAGTTAGTAAACTGTCCTTTAGTACTCAGAGATGGGCAATATCATATTGATTTTGATGTCTTTTGAAGAAAAAAATAAAAAGGCTGTAAGTTGTTCTTATTCTGCCACCCTCATAATCCTGGTGGACGGGTTTTGGACACGCGAAGAGCTAGAAAAAAAGTAGCTGCTATCTGCGCCGCTCATAAGGTAATAGTAGTAGCTGATGAAATCACACGCAGACCTTACCTTGGCACCATATGAGCATATTCCTTTTTGCTAGTATCAGCGAGCAAGCTCGGAATATTTCGGTAGTATTTGCCTCTCCCAGCAAAGCGTTTAATATAGCAGGCTTAGCCACCTCGTATGCTGTGATTGCTAATCCCACATTGCGCAGATGTTTTTGAGAGTTATGTGGAAGGAAATGAGTTAGCAGCAGGTAATGTGTTTGCTTTCAATACGGTAGTAGCAGCCTATACGAAAGGAGAAGAATGGTTACAGGAGATGCTCAGCTATGTACATGGCAATATTGATTATTTAGTAGATTATCTGCAACAACACTTACCACAACTAAAAGTAATAGTACCACAAGCCTCTTACTTAGTATTCATTGATTTTTAAGGCTTTAGGATTAGCCAAAAAGAGTTGGTAGCCCTCTGTACTAACCAAGCTCACTTAGCCCTTAATGACGGAGCTATTTACGGTAAAGAAGGCACAGGCTATATGCGTATCAACTTAGCTTGTCCGCGTAGTATAGTAGAGCAAGCATTAGCCCAACTAAAAAGAAGCTATAAGGTAAAAAGAATATCTTACAAAATAAAAAGCAGCCCAAAAAGTTTAGTTTAATCTTTTTGGGCTGCCTTTTTATTAATATCAGTACTAAAATATACTCCTTACTCTATCTCTATTACTCCCTTAAAAGTTCAGCCGATAAGGTTCGTCTTTATAAATCGGGAAGCTCTCATCCTGAGTATTAGTTAGTCCCACACCAGCATATAGTGTGCGAGCATTATGTTTTTTTCAGCGTGCTTGCGCACTATTTCCCATAAACACCACATCGTATTGCTGCGGGTCTTCTCCATAGGGCACGGCTCGTACTATCACAAAATACTTCTGATTGTTTTTATCCACACACACAAACTGAGGGTCGCGTTTCAACTCACTATTTACCAACAGAAATTCCCATTGTAGTTCATCACGCAAAGCACTACCTACAATGTTCATTGCTAAATTATGGAGTTCTTGTCCTGTTAAGGGTGCTTTTTTCATTTCTTCGCCAATTGTTCCAAACCATACACTATCAGATTTTCTACTACTTTTTTAGTGTCTTTAGTAAAAGTACCTGCTGCGCGATTAGCAATAATAGCATTAAGCGAAACAGCTTGATGTCCTAAAAGTTTAGAAAGTCCATAAATGGCTGAAGTCTCCATTTCAAGATTTGTCATTCGGTACCCTTTATAGTTAAAACTATGCAATTTATCATTCAGGGTAGGGTCTTGCACGGGCAAGCGCAACATACGCCCTTGAGGGACCATAAAACCCCGGTGCTGTACCCGTAATACCTTCAAATACTTTATCTGTTAAGAGTCGTTGCTTCAAAATCTCTCCACAACCAACTATATAAGGTCTTCCTTTGTCAGTATTCCACTGGGTGTGAGCCATAAAAGCCTCTTCCATAGCTATTTCTCGTACGTTAGGAGCGTCTTTATAAGCGTGCAGCATATTATCCATTCCCAAACCGTGAGACGATAGTACAAAGCTATCTACCGGTATATCAGCTTGTAGCGACCCCGAAGTACCAAAACGCACAATATTGAGCGAGGTAAGCTGCTCTTTAGGCTTACGAGTATGCAAATCAATATTAAAGAGAGCATCAAGCTCATTGATAACAATATCTATATTATCAGGCCCTATCCCTGTAGAAAGTGCAGTTAAGCGCTTACCTTTGTAAGTACCTGTATGGGTACAAAACTCGCGCTTCTGAGTGCTAAATTCTATCGTATCAAAATAAGCACTCACACGGGGTACACGGTTAGGGTCTCCTACCAATATAATAGTATCGGCTACTTGTTCGGGTCGTAAATTCAGGTGGTAAAATACTACCATCCGGATTCAAAATAAGTTCTGATTCTTTTATCATAATTCAATCTTCGTTATAAGTTCCCTCCTGAAAAGGAACTCAAATAATTCTCAATAATAGGTCTACAATCTTCTTTAAAGAAGTGGGTCAAATCCTTTATTTTCTCTTCTAAGTTTTCAGGCACTTCTTTATCTACTTTGTTTAGTACTATCAGTATTTCCGATTCTCGCTGAGCGTTTATCTGTGCAAAACATACTAGTCATCTTATGAGCTATCGACTTGATTGTTGCGTAGTCTTGCATCTTAGCTGAGGCTTCGAGTTTCTGCAGATTTTTCCTCTGTTTCACTCAAAAAATGCTTATAAATACCAACAATACCCTCTATATCATCGCCCATAAAACTCTCTAATGCCTCAGGAGTATACCCATTTGTATTATTATAAGGCATTACCATTATAGGTTTATGTTCTACTTCTGTGTTAAGGTTAGGAAAGAAAACTTTAAGTTTTTCATAAAATTTCTCTGGAGTAAAAAGGCTTTTGGCAAAAATACCCGAGAAGCCACTTTTAGTATAAAAAACTTTCAGGCACATCACGCCTACCGGTTATTGCCAATACAGGCAGCTGTGCTACAGCATACTTTTCGTTGAAAAAGGGTCACAAAGTGAAACCCATTCATCTCTGGCAGCTGTATGTCGGTAATAACCAAATCAAACTGTAGCTTTTCTAATGCCGAAAGCGCTTCCTTACCATTGGTAAAAGTTATAGCGCCTATCTTCTTTTTGTTTCAGCAGCTCTGTTATCAGCGACAAGATACTCTGATCATCATCGATTACCACTATATTAATGTCTTCTGCCCTTTTATCCGAAGTAATAATAGGGGTAGTTCGCGTGCGCTCTACTACTTTTTTTCTGCCAAAAAGCGCAGGGTAAAAGTACTCCCCTTGCCCTCTTCACTTTCTAAGTATATCTTACCATTCAGCAGTCGTGCTAATTTTTGCGAAATATGCAATCCCTAAACCAAAACCTCCATAGAATTTTTGAAATTTCGTCATTAGCTTGCGTAAACTCATTAAAAATGTGCTCCTGTTGCTCTTCCTTAATACCTATACCTGTATCGGTCACCGCCACACCTATCTCATATATATCATCTTTATAAAGGCGAGCGTCAGCTTCTATACGTACAGTACCTTGTTCTGTAAATTTAAAATGCATTGGAAATCAGGTTATAAAGTATCTGCTTCACCCTATAAGCATCGGTCGAAAAGTTTAAGTTATTCACTATATCCGAGAAAGCAAATGAAAGGGCTACTTCCTTGTTTTTATAAGCCGATTTCACATTACTTGCTACCTCATCTATCACCTCCGGAAGGTTAAAAGGTATCTTCTCAATCACTACTTTTCCAGATTCTATACGAGTGTAATCCAATAGTTCATCTACTAATTTAGAAATATATTCTGAAGAGAATTTTATATGCGAAAGATAGTTTTTACCTTTTTCAGTGATGTCTAACTTACCCAATAATTCCGAGTAGCCTACTATCGAACTCAATGGCGTACGCAGGTCGTGACTCACCATAGAAATAAGCTGTTCTCTGTTTTTCAGTAGATTGTTCGATTTGCGATTAGCAGCCTCTAACCTACGTCTGTAGCGTTGCGAGGTCACAAAAATCATTGATAATAATAATACTCGAAATAGCAATAATGCCTAAAAGCAATGAGAAACGATAATATTAATAGATTTTTGCTATTCTCAAAGATAGTTTTTCGCTCCTGACTGAGTTTTTGCGAGTTTATCAACATCTCTTCTTCAAAATTATGCAGCAAATCATCTAATTTTTTCGATACTTGCACATCATTTTTGCCAGAGTTTATGCATTTTTCTCATTTATAAGGCTCTTCGATTGCTGTGCTTCTTCATTTACTTTATTCAGAAGCGACAGCGTTTCCATCACAACCTTATCTATCTTATTGCTTTTCTTTTATTTTCTCAAAGGTAGCAGGCACCTTTACACCTTTGTATTTTTTAAAATAGAAGCAATATCCGATGTAGAGGAGGCATCGGATACTGCATTCTTTTTCTTATCAAAAAAACTCATAGCCCAAATAAGGCTCTAAAGACGATAGTTTCCTAATAGCACTCCTAATAATGATAGAGGTACTATCACTCTCCTGAAACGCTTTTTAGCTCTTGCAGGTTGTTGCTTTTCAGATTCAATAACGAACTGATAGTATCTAAGGTCAATAATTGTTTTTCAGAAGTAATATCTCTCCTAAATTTTTAGCACCTCGTTTTTGTAGGTAAACATTTTTCTCTAAAAATGTCTGCAGTGCTTCCTTTTTCATCACTTCTAATAGCTATACGTCCAGCATTTTCAGTCTCATTTACCATTGATAGAATTTTGCTTATTTGCACTATTTTATTCCTATCTTCTTGGTTTATCTTCTCTTGGTTCGATAGCTTGTTTATTTCCTTAAATACTATATATCCTGCCACTACCGATACACAGATGAGCAGTACATAGCTTACTATTACTTTTATCGTTATCTTACTGAGCCTCATTCTATTCTAAGCAGTTCGTTCAAACTCTTTTAGCACTTCTACTAATACCTGCACACTCTCTATTGGCATCGCATTATAGATAGAAGCACGATACCCACCCACACCCGATGTCCTTTCACACCACTGATGTTAGCCTCTTTGCAAAAGGCTATCAAGACGCACCTGAGTACTCTCATCTGTTAGGGTTGAATACCACATTCATCAGAGAGCGGTCTTCCTTCTCAGCATAGCCCTTTAGCAACGGATTGCGGTCTATCTCAGCGTATAGTAGGTCAGCTTTAGCTCGGTTGCGAACTTCCATAGCCTTTAGCCCTCCTTGAGCTTGTAGCCATTCCAATACCAATAGATTTACATATACAGCAAAAGTAGAAGGCGTATTATACATACTATCGTTTTTGATATGCAACTGATAGTCCATCATCGAAGGGAGTTTTCGGCTCACTTTGCCTAATATATCTTTTTATTAGTACTAAAGTCGAGACCCGAAGCGCCTAAATTCTTCTGCGAACCCGCATATATAAGGTCAAACTTGCTATAGTCCATCGGGCGCGAAAAAATATCCGAACTCATATCAGCTACCAAAGGCACTTTCGTATCCGGAATAGAATGATACTCCGTACCATAGATAGTGTTATTAGTGGTGATATGTAGATAATCTACCTCTGTAGGGTACATTTATTTCTTTCGGAATATATTTATATCCCTCTGCCTTCGAGCTTGCCACTACGATAGCCTCGCCAAAAAGAGTCGCCTCTTTGTGCGCCTTTATTTGCCCAAGTACCCGTATCTACATAGGCTGCCTTGCGTTCCAATAGGGTTATAAGGCACCATCAGAAACTGCATACTCGCTCCTCCTTGTAAGAAAAGTGCTGTATATGTATCGTCTAAAACCGGCTATTTCCAAAGCCAAAGAGCGAGCGCGCTCTATTACACGTACAAATTCTGCACTGCGATGCGATATTTTCAGCTACCGATAAGCCAGTCCCTTCGAAGTCTAACAATGCTCTCGAAGCTTTCTCAAATACTTCAGGAGCTAATATTGAAGGCCCCGCGCTAAAGTTGTGTTTTTTTCATTATTCTTTGTGTTCTGCTTTGTATTTTTACTATAAATTCTTCTACCTGTTGTTTGAGTATGCGCCATAGCTTATCCTGTGCGTGTTCACTTGCCCAAGCGATGTGAGGGGTATAAATCACACGAGGGTGATTAGCTATTTTTAGCAGAGGGTCATCAGCTGCTGGAGGTTCTTTCTCAAATACATCAGCCGCAAAGCCCATTATTCTATTGCTTTCTATAGCTTCATAAACCGCTTGCGGGTCTACTACTGCCCCACGCGATATGTTTATTAATAACGGTTTCTTTCGCAATTTAGAGATAAACTCTTCATTCACTAAGTGCTTTGTTTCTGGGGTTAGAGGGCAGGTTATCGCTATTATATCACTCTGCGACAACACTTTTGCCAAAGTCTGTATATTCTTCATTACGAGGGCAACCCTTGTCTCTCCGCCCATAACACACGCATACCAAAGGCTCTTGCTACTTTTTGTTATCGATTTGCCTATGTTGCCTACTCCTATGATACCCAAGGTTTTTGCCGTGCAATTCCAATACAGCAGGCTCTGTCAAACAGAAACGCCCATCTTTTTGCCAAGTACCATCAGCTACACTCTCGTGGTAAGTTTTCAAGGCACGCATAGCCGATAACAGCAACATAAAGAAGTGTTCTGTCACACTCTCTGTCGAGTAGCCCGCTACGTTTCTTCACCTCAATTCCTAAGGCTTTCGCAGCCTCTCTATCGATATTATCCATACCTGTCGCAGTTAGGTGGATAAGTTTCAAATTAGGCAATTGTCTAAGGATAGCCTCATCTATTTTCACCTTGTTTACAATAGCGATGTCCGCCGGCTTCAGGGCGTTGTACTATTTCATCAGGGGCAGTCTTCTGAAAAAGCCACCCATTGGTTTTACTCCCTTAGGAATATCAACATCTATACGCTCTGAAAGCGTGTTACGGTCTAAAAATACTGCTTTCATATAAATTTATTTTATATATTATCAAATTCTGATACCAGCTGATAGCACCTCTTTGTACTCTTTATTGCGTTTAAAAAGCAATAGCTGCCGGACATACCGGTACCACTCTTATACTTTTTCTGCAATACAAGAGCCAGAACCCCTTTGAAAAATTCATCTACAAAAGGCTTCATCAGCCGATTCGGGAAGTAAGGTCTTTGTAAAAAAATATTTTTACGTTCTTGAATTGAGTACTCTACAAAGGCGAGTTCCCATTTTTGCTTAGCCTGATATTGGCGCGAAAATTCACTATCTGTTACTTCCATAGCAATATGTTTTTAGTTTTTAATTAGTAATATGTATTATTCAAAAAAATATCGTAACTTTGCCAAGCATTAGTTTTCACCGAACGATGAGCGAAGGATGAGCGAAGGATGAGCGAACAATCATCGAAGGATACTAATACTTAATCCGGTGCAAAGTTACTAATTTTTCGTAAAAAGCAATAAGAAATGAATATAAAAAGATAAGCCTACAATTTATTTAATGCCGGGAATGGCGGCAAGCCCTAAGATTTTCGAACGGCTGCACTTCCCTAATACCTATGACATTCACCTCCTCGACTGGATTATGCCTGAAAAAGATGAATCCTTAGCGCATTATGCCAGTCGTTTAGCAAGTACAATTACGGCTCCTAATCCTATTCTTTTTAGGCGTATCTTTTGGTGGAATTATAATGCAAGAAGTAGCCAAGCAAATAAATTATAAAAAAAGTAGTGATTATATCGAGTGTTAAAACGCAATACGAACTCCCTAAGAAGATGCTATTAGCTCGTTATACGTACTTACATAAGTTATTACCTGTGAGAGCTATTAGCCATTTAGAGTTCTGGAAGCGTTTTTCTTTTCTGAAGCAATGAACAAACGCTTAACTTTATACGAAAAATATATCGGTTTTACGTTCTCCCTCCTACCTCGATTGGTCTATCGACCGCATTGTCAATTGGCAACAAAAGAGCCTTTTACCCCGTACAATTCATATTCACGGCGATAAAGACCCTGTTTTTCCTATTCAGTATATAAAAATGCCACCGTTATCCACGGTGGCACACTATTATGATTATCAATCGTTATAAATGGTTCAACGAACACCTTATCAATATGATTAACGATTAATTACCTAATCTTCAGAGTAACTATTGATATTACTGCCAAGAAAATCCCTACTATCAGAAAGCGCATTACTATTTTGCTTTCGTGATAGCCCTCGTTTCTGATAGTGGTGGTGTAAAGGCGACATTAAGAATATTCTTCTTCCTTCCCCATATTTCTTTTTAGTGTATTTGAAATAAGCGACTTGCAGTATTACTGATAAGTTCTCGACCAAGAAAATACCACAAAGTACTGGTATTAACAGCTCTTTGCGCACTGCAATAGCGATTACCGCTATGATACCACCTATAGTCAAACTACCCGTATCGCCCATAAATACTTGAGCAGGATAGGGTATTATACCACAGAAAACCGACTAAAGCACCTGCAAATGCTGCTATAAATACAGTCATCTCACCCACTCTGGGGATATACATTATATTCAGATATTCCGAGAAAATAATATTCCCCTGATACCCAAGCAAAAATCCCTAAGGTCAGCACTATAATAGCCGAGCTACCTGCTGCCAATCCATCGATACCATCAGTTAAGTTTGCTCCATTTGAGACTGCTGTTACTATCAGAATAACTAACGGAATAAACACTAACCACACGTAGTGATGATAATTTTTGCCTGTCCAAGCTATTAGGTCTGCATAGTCAAACTCATTATTTTTCACAAAAAGGAATAGTTGTCTTAGTTGATTTTATTTCTGGCACTACTACCTCATTAGTAGTATCTGCTGTCTCATTGTTAGCGGTTGTTACCACTTCGGTACGTGCACGTCCTATTCCTGTTTTTCACTTTTTTTATAGTTACGGCATCGCTAAAATAGAGAGTTGCCCCCACTATTATACCAAGCCCCACTTGTCCTAATACTTTGAAACGCCCTTTGAGACCCTCTTTATTTTTTTCCTAAATGTCTTGATATAATCATCTATAAAAACCAATAGTCCCCATCCATACTGTAGTGATAAGTAACAAAATAGTATAGACATTGTTTAGTTTAGCCAACAAAAGCACTGGTATAAGTGTAGCAAGAATAATAATAATCCCCCATAGTAGGCGTACCAGCTTTTTTTCATTTTGTCCACTAAGCCCTAAGTCACGGACAGTTTCACCTATCTGCTTACGTTGCAAAAAGCTAATAATACGCTTACCGTAAATAGTAGAAATCAAGAGCGAAATCAGCAGAGCCATTCCCTGCCCTAAACGAAAGGTATTTATACAATCCCTGACCCTGGGAAATCATAATTTTCTAAGTTTTCTAATAGATGATATAGCATTATTTATGTCTTTTTATTTTTTTATTTTTAAATGGCTGCAAAGATACAAAACTATTATTAATTTAATAGGTAGTTTTACTTTATTTATTAATTTTGCTGCTTAATTAGTACTTAATTACCTAATATGCGAAAAGATTCTTATACACCTACAGCCCTTACTGCCTCTGTCATTATTAGGGTACGTTTTTAGCGAAACAGACTCCTTAGGTATTATCTGGCACGGCAATTATATCAAATATTTTGAAGAAGGAAGAGAGGCTTTCGGTCGAAAATACGGACTTTCATACCTTGATGTACAACGTGAAGGCTACGCTACCCCTATCGTAAAAATCTCTGCAAACACAAGAAAATGGTGCAATACGGAGAGCAACTACGTGTAGAAACACACTATATGCTTACTTCTGTAGCCAAATTGGTCTTCCGATACTTCCTTTATAACGAAGCTGACGAATTAGTATGTACAGGCGAAACTGTACAAGTATTTACCCTCGCTAGCTGATAATTCTCTCGCTCTTTACCCACCTCCTTTCTACGAGAAGTGGAAAAAAACAAAATGAAAGATTTTTTTAAACTAACCTTTTCGTTTATCTACAAATTTCATTGGTTTTTCTACTGCCCAATGGGTACAACTCTCGCTCTAACTCAGCAATATCGCAATACTCTATCTTAGGAACGACTCTTATTTTAGCTCTAAAATGATTGCTAATACGCTCTTTTAGAGCTTCTGTTGGGAGTGCGTGTACCTATCCTGATAAGTATTTCATCAGTGAGTATGCTATTGGTACTTATTTCTATGATGTAATTCTCTATTTCTTCAAAAATTAGTGAGCAAATCCATTAATACTGGTGGGTATAAAGTCGTTCCCTTATACTTTATCATCTGTTGTTTGCGCCCTAGTACTGGACTTACCCGAGCTGTATTGCGTCCACAAGCACAAGTCCCTGTATGCATCGTCACTATATCGCCAGTTCTAAAACGTACCAAAGGCATTGCTTCTACCCCCAATGTGGTGATAGTCAACTCTCCACTTTCGTTCTCTCCTACTCTATTGCCTGCATCATCTAATACTTCAGTGATGATAAGCTCAGGATGATGATGCCCCCTTGCTGATATTCGCATTCGGTAAAAAGTAGTGCTCATTTCTGTAGAAGCATAAGTAGAATAAAGTTTTATCCCTTTCCATTTCTCGGCTATTTTTCAGCGAGAAGAGTATTACTAAAATCCTGATTTCTAAGAGACTCTCCTATACATACTACTCCCTTTTTACTGATGAGGCTTCATAGTCTATCCCATTTTTCGGCATAAGCTATCATTTTCAGCAAGAAAGATGGCACTGCTATCAAATAGGTAGGTTCGTATAGCCTAATACTATCCCACTGTAACTCTGGTATCCCTGCCCCTACCCTTACGATACTTGCGCCTAATTGACGCACTCCTAAAAAGTAAGCTAACCCTGCCATAAAACGCCTATCAATAGTAGTCATTAGCTGCACTACATCTCCTTTTTTTATACCTGCACAAGCCAATGAAATAGCCTCATTATAAGCAAGACGATTCAAATCATTATCCGTCAGACCAAAAAGTAACAGGCGTACCAAGTGTACCTGAAGTAGAAGCGTAATCTACAATAGCCGATTTAGGTACACATCTGAAAGCATCGTTATCACGTTGCAAATCATCTTTGCAGGTAGTGGGGGAGCTTAGTCAGGTCAGAAAGTGTTTTAATAGCTGACACATTGATATTATGCTCCTTGAAAAAGTCGCTTATAGAATGCCGAATGCTCATTTTACATACGCTAACACCTCTTGCAACTTTTTCTCCTGCAAAGCTACTATATCAGCCTGCGATTGCTTTTTCTATTTCTGGTACCCAATCTTTCATTTAAACTTTATTTAAAAAGTCTTTTTAAGCGAATTTAAAAAATCCTTTCTCTACTACATCTATCCCTATACCAAAATTGCTATCAGCCATTGTATGGTAGTCTTCGCGTACAGGCTCTAATTTGTCTAACGGAATCTCTATATTCATCAGCGGATTGTACTCTACTATCACTTTGCCCGAGTTTTTAGTAATAAACTTTTTGGGTTTTTATGAGTAAAATACTTGTTCTGTATGTCGCACTCTTGTATAGTGTATTTCTCTTTAGTATCAATATTTTCATCGGTTTGTAGGTAGATTTCATAGCGTTCGCTATCGAAATTATGCCAGAAGCTCACATCGCTGTGTTGGTGCTCTCTTATACTATTTTTTTCAGCATACTACCGTCAAAAATACATAAGGAAAACGTTTCCCTTGCGAGTCTACGAAATAAGGATTTTCTATAGTAGCCTCATATTTCACTGTCAATTCGTTTTCTACCTTATCGTCTTTTCACTATTTGTAGGGTAGCATCTTTGAATATATCGCGAAAAATCTTTGCCTTTACGGTCATTTGCGTAATTAAGAGCATAAAATAATGAGTTGTTCCAACTATCTAAACGCTCGTTTTTATTACTTGATTTGAAATAGCCTCGCATTGTATTAGCGCGGTTGTAGCGGTAGGTAGTCAGTAGCTCTATTTTACCTTTATTTTCTTTCACCACCAAGCTAATCTTCTCGTCTATGCAATAATCAGCAAAACGAATAGGCTTGCGTACTTGCAATTCTTGGTCAGGCAAAATTTCCATATAGAAACAGAAAGAGATAACAGCGCGTTTCTCTAATCGACCAAACTCATTACGAGCGGTAGCATCTATAAAAATACTCTTGCCCTTGATGGTTGATTTTCACCACTACGTGATTAAACGACAGCAATGAAGGTAAGTAGTATTTTTAGATAGAAATCTACATTGTAATTCACCAATACCACTGATGAATCTACCCTAAGTAATTGAGTACACACTTCAGCAATACACATTTTTGCCTTGCAGTCTCCTTGCTTATTTTGGTAAGTAACAGCAGGCTCTTGTGGCTTATGTCCGTTCATCTCATCGGCATTGTACACATAGTAGATGTTATTTTGCACAAATTCTATAGCGTACTGCAGTTTTTTTCATCAAGGGTAGGCATAGTGTCTAATTTAGCTACCAAATCTGGAGCAAAATCAGTAAGTTGAGCATTGAATACCCCTTCATACAAAGGATAAATATAGTTGAGAGGTCTTTCCAATTGCTATCGGTAGCAAAAATCTATAAAAGGGAATATCTCGCGATTAGGGTCTACAGGATTGATATAATCATTTTCAATGATTTCAAAAGTTTCTCCTTGTGCTAAGTACTTCACCTCACTAGGTAGCACATTTCTTTCTTCATCGCGGAAAAAAATACATTTTTATAAGCTACTCGTTTATCTCTGTTATTGATAAGTTTAAAGTGGTATCTACCATAAGCCCAATAAGTATCAGGGGTTACATAGATATACTTCATAAAGTCGCGACGCAAAAACTCTTTTTCAGTAAACACTTTTTCTTTAGTGTCTTCCAAAATGAGAATATCATCTAAATGAAGGTCTTTGATAGAAAAAAATTGAGCTTTTTAGAACTACTAATAACACCTCTATTGCTTTGGTTTTCGTTGTCGAGTACTTTTATGGTAGTATCAGGAGTTTTATCTATAAGCTCACCATTGCGGTACACACTAATACGGTGGATATTAAAAACTCATTCTCTTCTAATATCATATCATACATCGAGGCACGCTCTAAGTTTTCTGGTTGCGTAAGTGTATAAGCCATAAAGGTATAATCGGAGGTACTATCAATGTCTATTTTACTGTATTTATGCAAGAAATAGCAGTAGTCGCGCCCCTCATCGGTTTGCTCTCGCGAGAAGTCGGTATCTACTAATAAAGCTATTATTTCAGTATCTGATAGGGTATTTGCCCAATCGGGAGCTTGTATAAAGCGGTAAAGTTCTTTTTTTCTTCTGTTTGCACGTTCTTATTATATTTTTTTATAAAAATAGCCACTTATAGTTACAAACTACAAGTGGCTGCAAAGATAATACTTTTTATTTTTATTTCGGCAACATTTTTTTACACTTTTAACTAATCTGACAAACTCTTTTCGGTAGCCCTCTGGGTCTTTTGCCTATCGCCCCTTCTGCCAATTCTATTACTTGGTCGTAAGTGGCGTTAGCTTTGTTGCTATTGTCTCTTAGCAAAAATACCAAATTCGGCTACACTGGCGGCAAATCTATAGTCAGTACTAGTCTCTTTCAAGGCTTTTTTTGTTGAATACCAAAGGTTCAGTTATTTCTACACTCTTAGCATCTTTCACCTTAGGGTCTTTGTAGCGTATTTTTGAGGAATCCTAACTCATTGCCTTTGCCTTTTTTTCGTTTAGTTCTTGCGACTGATAACGAAGACTTTTGTGCTACTTTCCCGTCTGAAGGCACTAACTCATAAAAGTGCAGTAACCGTATGCCCTGCCCCTATCTCACCAGCATCTTTTTATCGTTAGTAAAATCTTCATTGGCTAGCATTCTGTTCTCATAACCTATTAGCTTGTATTCTTTTTACGTATTTAGGGGTTGAATTCTAATTGTAGTTTTACATCTTTTAGCTACGGCGAAAAGAGTGCCGCTCAACTCATTTACCAACACTTTTTAGCTTCGGTGATATTGTCTATATAGGCGTAGTTACCATTGCCTTTATCGGCTATCGTTTCTGCCATATCATCGCGGTAATTACCCATTCCAAAGCCCAAAAACCGACATATAAATACCACTTTCTCGTTGTTTTTCGATGAACTTTTCTAAATCTGTCGTATTGTTTATTCCTATATTGAAGTCACCATCAGTAGCTAAAAATAATACGGTTATTACCGTTCTTTATAAATGATTTCTGAGCCTGCTCATAGGCTAACTGTATGCCTCTACCACCTGAAGTACCTCCACTAGCGTAAAGATTATCAAGCACTTTTATTATTTTTTTCTTTGTCTTTTACACGGGTAGACGGAAGGGCTACTTTAGTTCCATTAGCATAGGTTACTATCGCTACTTTGTCATCTGGTCTGAGTTGCCCCAATAGCATTTTGAAAGAAGATTGTAATAAGGGCAATTTATTTTCTTCGTCCATAGAGCCTGATACGTCTATAAGGAATACAATATTAGAAGGGGAGCTTGAGCGAGGTCTATCTTCTTAGCTTGCAAGCCAATACGCAGTAGTAAGTGATTAGGATTCCAAGGAGCAGGTGCCAATTCGGGTGATACGCGTAGCGAGACTTACACTTCCTTCTTCGGGGAGCTGGATAGTCATAATCAAAATAGTTTACCATCTCCTCTATGCGTACCGCATCTTTTGGGGAGTATCTGTCCGTAGCCTATTATGCGGCGTACATTGGCGTAAGCAGCTCTGTCTACATCTGCCGAAAAAGGTAGTTACAGGTTGTTGAGCTACTGCTACAAATGAATTTTTCTTTTTATCTCTTTGTAGGTTTCAGCATTGCGCTGTTGCGGTGGAGACGAGAGAATCATCTTAGATGTTGCATTTGCAGAAGGCTCCATTAGGGCAGCTTCATTCGACGTTATCTCTACATCTTCTTCTATTACCTCATCTGGTGTAGAATTGATTACACTTACCTTTTCACCACTGTTATGCCGGTGAGAGGGTCGCCACAAGCCACTACCATTAGAGCAGCTGCTATACATAAGGATACATTTGTTTTCATAAGGATATTTTTATTAGAGTTTTTCACCCTTATAAAAACAAATGATGTGCCAAACTAATCAATAAATTAAACTTTATTCCTCATTATGAATAAAACGCTTTTTAGCGTAAAGTTCCTCTTCCGTTTCTTGGTGATTACCATCAGGTACGCAGCAATCTACCGGACATACTGCTGCACATTGAGGCGTATCGTGAAAGCCTATGCACTCAGTGCATTTATCAACTACTATAAAATAATAGTCATCACTAACAGCCTGTATCATCTCATCGGCATCTACCTCAGCCCCGCTTGGCAACACAACTTTTCCTTTTAGTGTTGTCCCTTCGGCATAGCTCCATTCTTGTCCCCCTCATAAATAGCATTATTGGGGCACTCTGGTTCTAAGCCCCACAATTAATACAATTATCCGTTATTATTATAGCCATTTTTTTGTCGTCAATTATTTTTGTTAAGTAAATCTGGGTGTTACTTCAAACCACAGATCTATAAAAAGTTTAAATCGTGCCAGATATTCGCGCATACGTGTTTTCAGTCCGTAGTAAGCCGTTACATCTTGGGCATTAAAACCTACTGCTTCTATATGATGATGTTGGGCTAAATACAGTGCCGTTGATTGATGAAAATCGCTGCGATATAATAAAGAAAACGCTCTTTACCAAACACCTTTTTAGCACGTACTACCGAATCTAATGTTCTAAAAACCTGCATAGTCTAATATGATGTTTTGCTTCGGGTACCCCTCTCTGCATCAAGGCTTTTTCATTTCTTCAGGTTCGTTATAATCGTTTCGGTGATTGTCGCCACTCACCAATATGTATTGTATTTTCTTTGCCTCGTACAGCTGCACAGCCGCCTCTATTCTATAAAGAAAAATACTTATTAGGCTGCCCGTTTTTCAGATAAGGATTAGTACCCACTAGCAAGCCTACCTCGCAAGTAGGCACGGCATTTACATCGCTGTATAAGGCATTGGCCGTTTTTTTCTATCTACCTGCACATTGCAAGCGATAATCACCAAGAGCAACCACAGCGATAGCAAAATCGTCCCCTCCAGAAATATTTATTCCTTAAAGGTTTAAAAAGATTTCATTTTTATTATTTGTTTTTTTCAAAGTATTGCCTCATCAGCAAATTTATTTTTCCTGCAAAGGCCTTTTACATCGTCTTCAGAAATTTCTTTTACCTCCTAAGATAAAAAGACGCTCTACCACATTGCGAAGTTCTCTGATATTCCCTGTCCAATCTTGCTTTTTGCAATAGTTCTATAGCTTTTTGCTAAATTTCTTCGGACTTATGCCTTGTTCTTCAGCTATTTTATCAGAAAAATGAGAGATAAGTAACGGAATATCATCGCGGCGCTCGTTTAATGAAGGTACTCTGATGAGTATTACTGCTAAGCGGTGGTACAAATCCTCGCGAAAACGCCCTTCAGCTATCTCTTTTTTTCAAATCTTTATTAGTAGCCGCTATCACACGCACATCTACACTGATGTCCTTATCACTCCCCACACGAGTAATCTTATTTTTCTTGTAAGGCACGCAGTACTTTTTGCTTGGGCTGACAAACTCATATCACCCTATCTCATCTAAGAAAATAGTACCATTATTAGCTGCCTCGAACTTACCTGCACGGTCTTTTACAGCCGAAGTAAAAGCCCCTTTTATATGTCCGAACAACTCACTTTCTATCAATTCTGGAAGGAATAGCGGCACAGTTCACTTCTATCATCGGAGCTTCAGCTCGCTCACTCTGGCAGTGAATAGCGTGAGCCACCAACTCCTTGCCTGTACCATTAGAACCTGTAATAAGCACACGAGCCTCAGTAGGAGCTACTTTTTCAATCATCTGTCGTATCTGTTGTAGCGGGGCACTCTCGCCTATCATCTCATAGCGCTTGCTCACTTTTTTTCTTCAGATGCTTGTTCTCTACCACCAACTTTTGTTTGTCGAGGGCATTACGCACTGTGTTGAGCAGACGATTTGAGATCGGGCGGCTTAGAAATATAATCATAAGCCCCAAGACGCATAGCATTTACGGCCGTTTCTAAGTCGCCGTGACCCGAAAATCATCACAAAAAGGAACTTCTGGTTTTATCTTTTTAGCCTCGGTGAGCACCTCCAATCCGTCCATTTTAGGCATTTTGATATCGCACAACACCAAGTCGTAATCGTCTTTTTCAGTTTTTTTCTAAACCTTCTATACCATCTGAAGCCTCAAAGACCTCGTATTCTTTACTTTCCTCTTGCAATATCTTAGAAAGTACCCGCCGTATAGCCGATTCATCTTCTATAATAAGTATTTTTGTCATATTGTTAATGTGTCAGTTTGTTGATTTGTCAATTTGCCAATTGGCTAATCAGTTTGCAAAAATAATAAAAATAAAAACTCCTGACATTGTGTCAAGAGTTTTTCTTTTAATTATGAAAAAGTGATTTTAAAATGGACACTATTAGTTAGCTTTTAAAAAGTACTTTTAAAGTTGTTTTTGATAGTTTTGAAACTCTTGCTGGGTAGTGATTTTCTTATAGTCATTAGTAGCAAAATAGTTTCAAATACACTTCTAACTGCGAAGGTGTCATATAGCTAGCTATGCTGGTTATTAGGTCAGCATTTTTCATCTAAGAATAGCATAGTAGGGTAAGCCTGCACCTGTAGGTAGTTAGTAAAAGGGTGAATTGAGTTTCTACGGTCTGCCAAAGCTGGATCATAACCTTTGTTTTCAAAACGTTGCCCTTTGTAGTTTACCACTTCATTACCTTCACCGTTAAATTTAACAGCATAGTAATTGTCGTTTACATATTTTGCTAAATCTTTGTTAGCGAAAGTGTTGTTAGACAACATCTTGCAAGGGCCACACCAGCTGGTGTATACATCTATAAATATTTTCTTAGGTTTCTTCTTTTGTGCTGCAATTGCTTGGTCAAAAGTCATCCATTTAATTTCTTGAGCTTCAAGAGTAATAGTGGCTGCAAACAAAAAGCACCACCATAGCGATAAGTTTTTGTCATAAGGTACTTGTATTAATAACATTTTATTCTTGCATAAACGCACCAAAAACTGTGCCAAATTTTACTGCGTCTTCTTTAGTACAGAACTGCATCTCAATGGGCAGATAGTGTAAACCCTCCCAGCTTTGCTCAAACCGCACATAATCTTTCTCGGTAGTTAGTACACGCAAGCCTTGCAGTTGTTGCAGTTCTTTATCAGTAAAATGATGATGGTCAGGAAAGGCTATATGCTGAAAGTCAGCTCCTTTACTCTTTAGAAAATCTAATAACGGCTCCGGATTGGCTATGCCAGTTACTAAGGTAAAAAGGTTGTTGTATAAACGATTCTAACGGACTTTCAGCTGCTACCGAATACACTTGCTCACTATAGGCTATAGTAGCAAAAACAATAGGAGTTTGCGGGCGGGTCTTTTTCTGCAACTGTGCCACAATACGTTCGCGTTCAGCAGCAGATAGGTCGGGCGGACATTTAGTTACTACTACTATATCGGCTTGCTGCACACGGCTCACCACATCGCGAAGTCGCCCCACAGGTAGTAGCCAATCATCAGTAAATAGCTGCCCATAAGCCGTTAGCACTATATTTTTAGTCGCTTTTACAGGGCGATGCTGAAAAAGCATCATCTAAGATAACCACTGTAGGCGGGGTTGGCACTGCAACAGCTGCCGCATCCCCCCACTCTATCTCCACAAACAGCTAAAATAATATCTTTATGAAATTTTCGCCAGAACTGGAAAGGCTCATCACCTAAATCGGCTACTGTGGACTGTGCATCAGCTAACACAAAGCCTTTCGTCTTACGCTTATACCCCTACTAAGCACTGCCACACGACACTTAGGGTGCAACTGCCTAACCAAATATTCCACCATCGGACTCTTGCCGGTACCCCTACCGCTACATTACCTACACAGATAGTAGGCACTGCAAAAGTATGTTCTTTAAAAAAATCCCCGTATTATAGCACCAATGCCGCAGCGCACTATCGCCCCATAAAGAAGCGCAAAGGGAAAAGTAAAAAAACGATAAGTATCGCATTGTTATTCGTAATTAAAATCGATATACTTCTTTATCTTCTCGCCGTTATAAGTGGTTACTGTGCCCAGCGCATCGGCAGAGGCAAGAGTAAGGGTACGCTTCTTAAGGTGCAAAAAGCTCAATACCCCATCGAGGCGCGCTAAGAAGCGCAACATCTGATGCGACACACGCTTAGTAGGGGCTTTCACCCCTAATTGGTTAGCGATACGCTCTAAAACAGCTTTATAAGTTAGGGTTTTCAGCATTTTAGCACAAAGCGCTCGCCCGTTACTTCAGAAAATTGTAGCTGCACCATAGCGCGCACTACATCATCTACCCCTACAAAACCTGTAGCACCAGCCGGATAATAGCGTAGCCCATCGGCTACTTTCTTGTACAACAAGCCTGAGCCTCTATCAGCAAAATCGCCCCCCAACACTACTGAAGGGTTTTACTATTACTACCGGCAAGCCTTCTTGCGAACCGCGCCATACCTCATCTCTGCTCCGTGTTTACTGATAGCGTAATCGGTATTGTTATCTTCGTTGTTCCAATCGTTTTCCTCATCTATAGGAGTATGAGGCAGGGGTTGAAAGAGTCGCTACCGAACTTACATAGCACAGTTTTTTTCACCCCAAAGTCGATACTTAGATTTACTATATTGGCAGTGCCCTGTACGTTTCACCTCTATAAGTTTATCAAAAATCTTGGGGCTGAAATGAGATTAAACCAGCACAATGAAAAACGAAAAGTAACACCCTCAGAACGCTTTTTCAAGTGCGGGGATGTTATAAGTCTGCTTGTATCCATTCGATAGTGTCAAACTGAGCGGCGCCACTATCGCTGTGTTTTTACAAATAATTGTCTGATTTTTCTCAAGCGATTGGGTATTGCGGTAGATAGCCCTTACTTTATACGCCTTATTTTTCGTAAGATTCAAAAAGCAAGCGGCTGCCTATTTGCCCCGTTCCGCCAGTTACTAAAAATCATTATTCTTGTTCTAATGGTATACGTTCGTCGATAAGTTTGAGCGCGATAGGTGAGTCGTTATCATTATAAAACTCAAATAGGTCTAAGATAGAGTGTACTAAGCGTTCTTCTTCTAATTGCTCTTGTACAAACCATTGCAAGAAGTTTTCTGAAGCATAATCGTCTGACTGACGCGCTTTCTTGAAAATAGCAAAAATAGACTGAGTTACTTTTATTTCGTGCTCTAAAGTTTTTTCGTATACTTCTTTTAGTGAACCGAATTCTTGTTGTACTTCTCCTACTTTTAGGGAGCGAAAGCACGAGCACCGTTTTCGTTAAGGAAACGGAAGATTTTTCATCATATGGTCTCTCTCTCTACAGCGTGGTTATAGAAAAACTCGGCACTGCGTGAGTAACCATTGTATTCTGCCCAAGAAGCCATTGCTAAATAAAAGCGAACTTGCTTCTGCTTCTTTACTTACTTGTTCGTTAAGAAGGTCGATAATTTCAGGGGTGCAAACTAGTTTGCGTTCTGGTGTACTTTGTTTTTGACATACGTTATAATTATTATTAAGTTTTTTTAGTGCGGCAAAGGTACTAATTTTTGCCAATTAGCAACTAAAAAAGATATTTATATACCAAATTTTAATTAAATCTATTTTTTTATCATTCATCATTATTCCGCTCCTGCCTTCCACTGGTGCAGTACCCTCGAATAGAAATATATAAACACAAAAGTAGCCGCTAATATTACATAGTTATTAGGCAAAACACTTGGCAACAGTCGCCCTCTATAAGCAATAGGGTGCTGTAGGAAGCAGGCACAAATACAATAAGCGAAAAGTTGATAAGGATAGCCGAATGCAGCTTGCTGATATGCCCTAATAGGTATACTGAAGCGAATATCATCAGATAAGCGGTTAGTATATACAGCCACGCCACCGAATCGCCACCTATAGCAAAAACTGTTATTATTGAGAGAATAGCCAAGAGTAGTGCCAGCACGTGCGAAAAAGACAATACCAAAAAGAAATGAACGCACATTAGTGACCCGCACAAAAAATACTATCAGCGAAAAGAAGAGGGCTATCATCATAAAAAAATATCAAGATAGCCTAATATCTTTACTACCCCTATTTTTATTTTTCAGCATTTGTAATAACGTAATACGCCTCTTGTAGCTGTGGGTCATCGTAGTCCATTTTGTTTTCTATCGTAGGGTATTGTAGCTTAAGTGACGCTACATACGAAGACGAGTAATGACACCTAAAACGTACATCTTCGCCCATCACAAACGATATAAAAAAACGAAATAGAGGCAAAAACTATCAGAAAATACTGTACGAACTGCCTGAAGAGTTTGAGCGCATTACTGGGGTAAAAATGCTTAAAGGCGTTGTTTTTGCTCATCTGCACTAACCAGCCTACCAACAGCAAAGTAGAAATGACAAAATTGAGCAAAAAGGCTATCGGAAAGAATTTTTCTATTGTACCAAAAATATTTTTGTACTAAAGTCTTCTTCATTCACCGAAAAGAAGCCAAACAGGAAGAAAAAAACAAGTGAGCACAGAAAAGCTATGCCCAATAGCCACACTATTTTGGTATTCCACAGAGACGGATAACGCTCTAATAAATATTGTTCTATTTTCTTCATTTGCTTAATAATTTGTTATTCGGGCAGCGCCTTCCAACGGAGCACTGCCTTAGTGTATAGGGCGGTAAAAGCCATTACCACCAGTACAAATAGCCATTGTAATAGGTAATACCCCCAATGATAAGGCTCTGTAAAAATCTAACCCATCTGATAGCGTATTGAATGTATTGTAATCGTAGTAGTCTTCTGATATAGAGGCTAAATAGATAAAGTGATAAGCTAACTTTATTAATAGATACCCTAAAAAGAAAAACGCTAAGCCAAAAAATGTTATTGATACATTCAGCAGCACCCCACTGAAGAGCTTGCGTATCTTGCCCTGCAGCTTGAGTGAAAGCACTAACACAACTACGTAGGTAAGCAGAAAGAGCCCCATTGCGCATTCTTCATCGTAATAAGAGGTAAACTCGGTTAGCGGAATAAAAGAGTATTGCCAGCATCGTGACTAACAGACTCAGTACCCCCGAAAATACTACCGAAAACAGAAAAGTGCGGAGCCCCGTAGTACGTATGCAGAAAAGCACCATCGCCATAAAAAACGACAATATTACAAACACTTGTAATGGCTCATATACACAATATTTAAAATCTGTTTCTTTAAGCCGTTGGGCATTTTGGGCTATGTAATACTCTTCTACCTGCTCTTGCGGATAATAGTCGGTATAGTCGTACATCTGGTAATCCTCTGGATAGTACTGTAGCACTTCGTCTATATAGCTATCGGTATACCTCCAGTGTGCCTTTGCTTTCTGACCTGCAAAAAACGGTACCGCCAACGAAATTGATAGCAGTATCGTCAGAAAGAAACATACGAACTGCCCAAAGAGTTGTCGTGCTTTTAACGGATAAAAATGCTGCAAGGCATTATTGCGGAACAGATAGATAAGCCAGCCTACTAACAGCAGCACGCTCACGATAAGGTTTAGTATTAGGGGTATCCCTCGTAGCTGCTGTAGATACTGTAGTAGTTATCTTTGAGCATATCGTCATTTTATAAGACAAAAACCGCCTATAAAAAAACAACACCTGCGCCAAAAAGTGCTAAGGGCAGTACCCATACGATATGCGTATTCCAAATAGTAGGATAACGCTCTAACAAATACTTATTCATAACTCCCTCATATTTAACTTACAAAAAACCCTACGTGTAGAAGCCGATATATTGCGAATGTAAGTCAGGGTCTATTTTTGCCTTACCCAAAGCCTCTAAGACAGCTGAATACTCGGTATTAGGGGCGAAAAATACGCTACATATCCCCTCCGTTATAGTTAAGTTTCTCAAGCGCAAACGCTTTGAATACTGCCATCAATTCTTCGCGGGTGTTAGTAGTATCTATCTCGACTATCAGCGGCATAGCCTCTTCTGTAGCAGTTGCCTCAGCATTATCTGTATACTGACCATTGCGCAAGAATATTACCTTATCTGATATTTTCTCTACCTCAAAAAGTTGCTGCGAACTGAGGATAAGGGCAATAGGGTGATTTACCGAGTTGGCTATCATCTTTAGGGTCTTCTAGGATAACCTGTTGTGCCAATACATCTAAATTGCCCAAAGGCTCATCGAGTAGGGAGAATTTCGGGCTGGCGCAAAGGGTACGCGCTAACTCAAAGCGCATCTTATAACCTGATGAAAGCGCATTCCAATCTAAGTGTTGGTACTGCCAAAGCCCTAAGCGGGCAATCATAAGCAGGGTGCGCAGCTCGTTTTCTTCAGCCGGAATACCATAGCTTGAAAGGGTAAATTTCAGATTGTCTTTCAGGCTACCATACCACTTTTCGGTACGCTGGGGTATGTAGATAAGCTTAGTACGCAGGTCATAGTCGTTCTTAGGTCGCTCGGTAAAGTAGTATTTTCACTACTCCCGAATCGTATGACAGGTCGCGTGCTAAAAATGCGCAATAGGGTAGTTTTACCATTGCCGTTCTCGCCTACCAAACCATATACTTGTCCTTTTTGATAGAAAGCGAAATAGGGCCCTAACTGAAAGCGCCCTAAAGCATAGTGCTTGCGCACCTCTTCAGCTACTAATACAGCCGTTTCTGTAGGAGTTCCGTTACCTTGCAATCGGCTATCTCTCTGAGTAGCACTGTAGCTTTTTCGATAAGAGTTTCTACCTCAGCAGGGTGTTTTTTTCTTTCCAATCGAGTTAGTACGATGGCTTTCTCATAAATAGACATCTGCTGCGTATCAGCAGCACAATCTAACAATTTTCTGAAAGCCAAACCTATATCTTTCTGTGTAAAAAATATTGCAGTGTTTCTTGCACACGTAGCTGGTGTTTATTCATAACAAAACATTTATGGCGACAAAGATACTAAATAAAGACGAAATACGAAAGACTAAACACAAAAAGTTACCCGAAGAAGATACTCCTTCGGGCAACTCCGTCTATTTAGGTTCTTGTTTAGTCTGTTGTAGGTTGTCTTTTTACTCGTTTTGTACCATTTTGGCGTTCGATTCTATTTCAGCCTGTGGTATTTGGTATACCCAACGTTTATCGCCTGCAGGTACTACTACATTAAACGTATGATTGCTACCCGCCTCAGAGCGGTTTACCCCTAAATGCCAACGTTTGAAATCGAAGAAAGCAGTGCCTTCGCCCCAAAGCTCTATACGGCGTTGCGTGCGCACTTCTTCGCGCATAGCCGCTTGAGTAGTTGCGGTGAGTGTATAAGAGGGGTCACGATAGTTTTTGCATAAAGTCCTCGAGGGTAGTTTTTGGCAGTAGTCAAATCGTTTTTGCTCTACTAAAAGCCTCTACGTACAAAAAAGAAAGGATCTTCTATGCGTATGAAGCAGTAATCGCTTAAGAAACGCTGGTCGGTAGCGTACTTCACATTAGCATAATTGGGCAAATTATAGCGGTCAGCTATCGCAGGGAAAAAGCGTACTATTGATGTACAACTTCTTACGCACATCGGTATCGGCTATTTTAGCGTAGAGGTTGCTGTACATATTCTTATAAGCCCCTGCACCCCTGCATACCCCTGTGTTATAGTATTATCAATATGCGAGTAGAAAGAGCCCCAAGAGGTGGTAGTTTGCTGGGTGATGTCGTAGCCCCAGAGCCAAGAGGTGTTGCTAATATCCCACTTAGCCCCTTGCACTTCAGCCATAGAAGTATAGTTGAAAGCACCTGCATCAAGCACTATTTGGGCATATTGGGCTACCTTTGCCCACTCTTCTTTATGCGCATACACTTTAGCCAAATAAGCAGCTGCTACGGCTTTATCGACATCTTCTTTGCTTTCGGTGATGGTGAAGCGGGCATCATCTACTACTGATAAATCTTCTATCATTTGGGCATATACCTCTGCCACTGTAGCTCGTGCTAACTTGGCATCGGTAGGTTTTCAGCATTAGGGGCACCCCTAATTTTGTTTCGTTGCCCTTATAAGATTGCTGATACAAATTCACCAAATAGTAGTAATAAAGAGCCCTTAACGACTTCAGCTCAGCATATTTCTGATAAAGTACTTGCTCGGTAGGAACTTCAGCAAAATAATCGGCTAAAAATGGTGTTGATAGCACTAATTTGTCGGTAGAGAAAAATTCCACATAAAGCTGGTGCGGGAATAGTTAGCATTGCGCATATCAAAAATAATAGTCGAAACTATACCAGTGATACGAAGCCTGCACCATATCCCGCCCTGTAAGGTCTGACGATGAATGGATAGATTTGAGTCCGAATGAATCTTCATAACTATCTTGTTCGGCTACATTGTTATTGTAAATACCGTTGAGCTCTACTTGTAGCAAGCTGGCTTTTGGTATTTACATCGGCTTTGAGCTCCTCTTTGCGCTGGTCGGTGAGGTATTCATCTACCTTAGGGTCGAAATCACTCTTAGAACAAGCGGTAATAAGTAGTGATAAAAAAAGCGGTGGAAAGTATATATTTTTCATAGCTTTTGCAATTTTTAAAAAGTGAGTGTTAATCCCATTGATACGGTACGAATAGGGGCTGTATACAGCAGCCGTATTACTGCCCGACAAGCTGGTACGAGGGTCTAAGCCCTTGCGGTAGCTCCACAAATAGACATTATCAGCAGTAAGATAATAGCGCAACTTAGTAAGCCCTAATTTTTCTACCATTTGGCGTGTGAAAGTATAACCTACACTTATGTTGCGCAGTGATAGATAGTCTGACGATACCATAAAGCGGTCAGAAAGGCTGAGCAACTTCTGGTTAGCAAACTCAAGGCGAGGAATATCTGAGGTAGTATTATCGGGCGTCCAACGGTTTGCGAATGTCAGCGTGCCAAGTTCTGACCTAAGTCGCCTGAGTGCATCAGTCCGGCGTACTGATAGTCGTAGAATTTACCTCCTAACTGATAAGAAAACTGTACGGCAAGGTCGAAATTATAAGCGCTAAGGGTGGTGCCAAAACCTCCTTGTAGGTCGGGTATAGAGGAGCCTACATACTGCTTGCTGTCGCTTTTGTAGTTTTCACTGCCTTTTTAGCTCATACTCACCCGTAGTAGCATTTTTGATATAGAACTGCGCATCGCCATTGGTAGGATTTACCCCTCCCCATTTCACCATATAAAAGTCGTAAATACTACCGCCTTCCTTCAGTGTTTGATAGCCACGCGTCAATCCTTTTTCGCGCAATTCCTCAGGTAGGCGCGTTATTTCATTCTTATAGTGCAAGCCATTAACTGATACCGTCCACTGTACTTTATCGGTACGCACAGGGGGTTACCGCTAATGAAAATTCTACCCCTTTGTTTAGCATATCTGCTACGTTGCGCGGCTCGGAAGTAAAACCGGTAGAAGCAGGTAACGGCATATTAAACAACAGGTCGTTAGTTTTCTTCACGAAGTAATCAGCCTCTAAGGTAAGTCGGTTTCTGAAGAAAGCTAATTCTACCCCTGCATTGAGGTTACCACTCTCTTCCCAAGTGATATTGCGATTGCCTTTATAGCTGGCTACAAGCCCAGGGTATTGCCATTGGTGCTCACGCTGTAGAGCGTCATATAAGGCACGTATGAGCGCCCTCCGCCAGGTAAATAAAGTTCGTCATTACCCTGTACCCCATAGCTCAACTTCAGTTTTACCAAATCTACAAAAATCTACTTTCTCTAAAAACTTCTCTTCACTTAGCAAACCAAGAGGCTCCTACCGACCAGAAAGTACCCCAACGATTTTCGGGTGCAAATACTGATGAGCCATCACGGCGCAAACTGGCTGAAAGGTAATACTTTTTGCTGATAGTTGGCATTTAGCTGACCGAAGTAGCCTTCTACGAAATAACGATTAGTGTATGAGGTAAGTGCGCTAAGCACCGCAGCGTTATTGAACTCGCTATTGCGTGGGTCTACGAAGTTCTTCTTGCTACCCTCTATAGTACCAAAACGCTTCTGATAGCTTTCGTGACCAAAAAGGGCTTCTATACCATAATTATCCCAATTTTTGCTATAACGCAACAGCTGGTTGAAGGTCAGCACTATATTATCTGACTTATACTTAGTAGCTGCCCCACCGTAGTTCTTACCTGCCCCCTAATGGAGTAGTGAAGTAGTTCACATCATAGAAATTAGCATAAAAATTACCATTTACTGAAAAAAGTGAGATTTTTTTATGCAGTTGTGCTCTAACGAAAGCGCCTGATTGAAATAATAATCGCGACTGTAGTTTAGATTTTCGCGCTGTGTAGCCACAGGGTTGGTATTATCATAAAAACTTTCGGGTAGCCCCATAGTCGTAAGTATTTAAGCGGTTGCCATTGGCATCGTGCTCATAAATAGGATAAATAGGCGCTATGGTACGCGTCCACGCAAAAGGGTTGTCGTAGCCGCTGCTCTCTGTACTACCTTGTTTTTTTCGGTGTAGGTAATCATTGAAGAAGCATTGGCTTTTTAGCCAAGAAGTAATGTCGCCTTTGTAAGCAAAACGAGTAGAATAGCGGTTGAAAATAAGTATTCATATTATAGCCTTCATCGCCCAAATAGCCAAAGAGAAATAGAAGCTATTGTGCTCTGTGCCTTTGGTCATACTCAGGTTATGCTCTTTTGCGCACACGGGTATTGAAGAGAGCCTTTTTCCCATTGGTTGAAGGTAGCCGCATCAGAATATTTGATAGTAGCGGCAGGATTCAGTTTTTCCGGTAGGTAGCACCACCTCGTCATCAGCCACATTATAGATATTATAGCCTGCCCCCACATTATTGATAAGCGATTGGCTGGCATTGCTGCGCGCCAAGGCATCAGCTTGTCTCTGTCCGTACAAATTCTGGTTGTAAAGTGATGCCCAAAGGGGTTTCGTAGTATTCGCTGGGACTGCTGATGAGGTCGTACTCTGGAATACCGCGGTAGTTGAAGCCCAACTTGCTATCTACCGAGATAGATAGGCGCCCCTTAGAGCCGCTTTTTGGTAGTGATAAGCACTACCCCATTGGCACCACGTGCCCCATAGAGTGCCGAAGACGAAGCGTCTTTTAGCACATTCACACTCTCTATATCGCTGTTGTTGATAGCGTTGAGCGTCCCCTCGAAAGGCACGCCATCTAAGATGATGAGCGGGTCGCTTGAAGCATTGATAGAGCCTATCCCCCTGATGCGGATAGACGAGCTACTGCCTGGTTGCCCTGACGAGGTAGAGATTTGCACCCCTGCGACAGCCCCTTCTAAGGTTTTAGCCACATCGGTAGTCTGTTTTGGCCTGAATAGCGTCGGCCTTGATAGTAGCCATAGACCCTGTAAACGATTTTTTTGTCGGTAGTACCATAGGCTACTGCTACTACCTCAGTGCCTTCGAGCTGTTGCACATCAGCAGAGAGGACGATATGCAGCGTGCGCTCTTTGCCCACCTTTACCTCTTTAGGCGCATAGCCGATAGTCGAAAAGACTAAGATATCGCCCTGATGAGCTTTCATCTCGAAGTTACCATTCCAATCGGTAGCCATACCCTTAGCAGTACCTTTGATGACGATAGCCGCCCCTGGCAACTCGAGTCCGTCTTCATCTTTTACAGTACCTTTGATAGTTACTTCCTGAGCTATCAGCCAAAAAGGGAAAAGCCAACAGAAAATAAACAAAGCGATTTTGTGTGTGTTATCCATACATTTATACGTTTTAATGCGCCAAAAGTATCATTATCTTTCGTAACCACCAAGAAAAAAAGCTAAAATTTAACAAACTTTAACAATTTAGCATTGTTTTGTGATATTCACTATTTTGCAAGAAACGCAAAAGAGAAGCAACCAAAAAGGTCTTTTTATTGAAAGATTATCAGTTTTAGAGGCTTTCTGCTGCAAAAAATGCAAAATTTTAACAAAGAGGAAGAAGAGAAAAAGTTGGTGGTTGTTCGCTCATCCTTCGCTGATGGTTCGCTTAAGGTTTGTGTATGGGAGGGGTGAGAAGGCTGGGAGGAATGGGCGTGTGACGAACAATAATTGTCAAATTAATAATTATTTTGTATATTTGTCCCATAAACAAAAAAATGGATAAATTACTACGTATCATACACCTATTGCGATTTATACGCGATTGTAATAGAAAAGGAATCTACCTAACTACCAACAAATCCATAAAGAAATGGATAGTTATTTAGGTGAAAAAAAGGGTATAACCGACAATTGTTTGAGCGCGACAAAAAGACAATATGCGATGAATGGCACTATGATTTGAGATATGAGGATGAAACTTATGCGCTATACGAAGATGAAAAATCAGCTGATAGTAGATGACCTATTGGCAGCTTACATCTTATTTACCGTGCAAAACCAAGACGGTAAACTACCCGAATGCGTGATTACAGAAACTCGTCAGCATACGGGTACAAACCATATAGCCGACTGTATAGAGGGCTATAGAAGCCCATAAAGAACTGCACATCACCTATTACGACTACCGCGATGAGCAAACCAAAGCCTATACGCTACAACCTTACAAACTAAAACATAAAGACTATAAGTGGTATGTACTGGCAGTTGATAAACAAGACAGTAATGTGCCTTTCAAAGCCTTTGCCTTAGAGCGCGTGCGTTCGTTAGAAATTGGAGCTACTTTCCGACCCAATAAGGAATTAGACTTCTACAGTCCGTATTACAATGCTTTTGGGATGTTCACCGATACCAAAGCCGAAAAGGTAGTACTACAGTTTGACCACCGCGATGGCAACTACCTTAAAGCCTCGCCTATTCACCACTCGCAGCGGGTTATAGCTGAAACCGCAACGCATATTACCTTTGAACTCTATGTAAAGCCCACTCTCGACTTTATTATGGAATTGATGAGAACGCAGTTGGTCACTTACTATATTAGAACCCGCCTCTTTGCGTGAGAGGTTTTGTAGAGTATTGGCAAGAAGCTGTGAAGAGAAATTTGGAAGTGCGTTAATTTGCTGATTTATAAATCAAAAAGAGTGCCAGAAATTACTCTGGCACTCTTTTTGTATAGCAATACAAATCTTAGTATTTTTATTGTCTGTACATAGAACTTTTTTTAAAAATCAAAGTCTGAAAAATTTCTCTTTAAAAATTATCTGGAGCTTTATCTGTGAAAAATTTCTAATCTGTATGGGTTGTTCTTATCTTTTTCTTATTTGTAGTTTATCAAGAAAAAGTATCATCATTTATTCTAAATATATGAACTTCTTTTTATCTGCATTATTTAACAACATCCAACTTCCCAAAAAAACTTTTTCCCTATTAGGTTCAACCCACCAAACAGTTTTTGTTTTGTTTACATTAGCAAAAACAAGTGGCATTAGTAGAAAAAAATCTTTTTATCTTTTTGTCTGCTATGTTAATTATATCTTTTTGCCTTCGTTGTTACTGCTGCTAAAACAGCCTCTTCAAAAATCTATATCAGTAGCCTCCTCCTCTTCTGTATCATCTACACTTATCACATCTTTAAATTCTATTTTATTTTTCTTTTGTCGTATTTTATATGACATTCTCTACAAAAGAATTCTAACTGCTTTTTCTAATGGTGTATGTTCTTCTATAAATTTCTGTAAAAACAATTTTAAATCTACATCAACTATATCACATTTTATCAATTTGCGTTTTTATTCATCATTTCGCAAAATGATATTAGCAACTATAGTAGGACGCTCTTTTTCCTAAAAGATGTGCTGCTTGTAAAAGTAGTTCGCTTGTTGCAACCTGAATTAGAGCAGGTTGTATGCTTTTTGCTTTCCTACTCATATCCGCAACGAGATTTCTTGTGATAGGATTTATAAATTTATTAAAAATCCTCAAATGTTCCTGTAAAATGTGCCATTTTTATTTGATTATTAATTAACGCCCCAAAAAGTACTGACTATTTTTTTCTTGCTTCCAAATATAAAAATGTTAAAAATTTAGGGTGTTAGAGTAATTTTTTTATTGCGGTATATTTGCTACTTAACCTTATTGCGTTTGTCGCTATTATGCTTTTTGTGCATTAACTGCAACTGCATTCTATTTACAATATCTTCAAACTCTCTCTTAAGTTCACCTTTGTCAATACTATTAATAAAGTCACTGTTAGAAAGTTTAGTGCCTCTTGCTGCTAATTTTTTTATAAGTTCTGCTATGTAGTCCTTTATTTAAAGATGTAGTAATTTTTTTCTAACTCACAATAATCAGCTTTCTTTAGCTCGCTAAGAATAGTATCCATAGGCTTTATATGATCAATAGCTATATCAGAAAGTTTTGTAACTTCAAAAAGGTACATAAGTACTATTGTTTTTTTAAAAATCTTCTGAAAAAAACTACTTTATCATTGATGAGTAACTTGCCATCTTCAGAAATTTTAAGTTCTTTTTAAATGCTTAAACTCATCTGAGTTTTTGTCATAAAAGAAGCGAATACCATCAATTTGCTTATTGATAATATTATTAAAATATTCTTTATCGTTGGTTTTATAAAAAAATACTGTTGGATAAAACGAATAGGGAAGTAAAAAAATCACTCTTCTGGTTAAAAACGATTCTGACTAATCAATCTAAAAAAAGAAGTTTTTGCGAATATCTTCGTGAGTGTAACTGTCTTTTTATTTTCAGTAGTAACCTCATCAATTTCTTCATCAACAAGATCATTGACTATTTTATCAATAGTATCAGGAGCAGCTTCTGCAACATCAGCTATACTATCTTCTATAAAAATAGAGATACTTTTTAAAGCCAGACCTATAATCCTTCAAGTTTTTTTAATCCTTTAAAAAGTTTCGGCTAAATAATCATATCCTTGTTCTCTCAATCTATTAAGAGCCTCAAAGTTTTGAGATTCATAGATTTCCTTAATAATAGGAATAGTTTATATTCGAATAAACGGTCTACATTTTTTATGTAACTTAGATAATTACTAACACTTTTTTTCACTCCATTTTTTTAGGTAAGTAGGCTTTAAAAAGCTTCTTCCATAAAAATGTTACCAAATGTTTTCTTTCTCTTTAAACTCTTCAGCCAAAAAGCAAAAATAGAGTTTTATAGCAGATTTATAGGTATGAGTACCTGTGTAAGGATTGCCATTGATAGGTATGTTATGTAATGGTTTTAAACCATTATCCATATCCTTAGTAGTATAGGTAAAAAGCCTATAAATTTCTTGAGTATTCCCTTAGTAAAATACTCGTACAAGTCGTACTTTTCATTTACCTTTTTGCAATTGGTAATGCGGCTGTCTATCGTTCTATCATCATAACGATTTTTCTTTTAGCCACTGTTTGAACTCTTGTTCTTTTTCTAGATTTCTCATTTTTATATGATTTTTAATTAACGCCTCAAAAGTATAACTTTTTCAGCATTCATACATTTTTGTTAAATATTTATATAACTATGTTATTAAGAGTTTAAAAAAACTCTCTTCTAACTATTTAGTGCTGGCTGTTGGCGAATTTTGATAAACTTCTTATTAATTACTTCAAAAATCAATACCTAACAGTAGGATTTCTATTTCGGATAGCAATGCTATAGGTGTAAGCTGCCAAGTGAAAATTGAATTGTTAAAAAGCTTGTGTACTAATAGTGCTTTCTCTTCTAAATTAGAAGGTATTGGCTCAACTTCTCGTAACTTCTTTACAATAAGGCTCAACTGTGGATAAGTAGCATTAGGTAAAGTGTCTAACAATGGGCATACCACTTTCTCAGGAGTAACGGCTATTGGGTTGAGTATATCATAGTCATCTTCTACAATAAAAAGGCACTAAACTATCTCCTATAGAGTGAGTGTGTAAGGGTTCACCATCAATAAGTATCTGTTTGCTTTCTTTAAGTATTTTCAAAATGTGTTATACTACCTAACTTCTTAGGTGTTTCTCCTGCAAAAATAGGTAATATTATCCATAACTCTGCCAAGCATTTCATTAAATAGTTTCGTTTGTAATAATCGAGAAAAATACCCTCTAATTACATTTAGTGGAAGAACTATTGCACCATCTGTACTACACAGCAGGCTTCTCATTACCAAGGGGTATGCAAAGACTTTTTAAGGTCTTTTTAAAGTCTTTCGTTCTAAAAGAATATTATTCCTATTTTCTAATATCTGTGCTATTTGTTTTTGTAGAGTTTCAGCTCTCTCTGAAAGCAATTCTTCTGGTGGTACTTTTATTTTTCCTTCTCTAAATTGTATGATCTTGTCAAAAAACCTCTTCTTCAAAAAAAGGGGTAACGAAGTGAGGTACGCTCATAGCCTACAGCTCCTTCTTCGTGAACCCAAAGCAAATTACTAAATAACAAACGATAATCAAGCAGCTGTTTTACAGTTATGCTTTTTCCTCTCAAATACTTCTGAAATACCCACAAGATAAATACCCTGTGCTTGGCTATCTTTCAAAAGCATTTAAAAAGTAGAAAATGTTTATAGAAGAGTGTATCAGCCTCATTGATAAAGACTACTATATAAGGTGAAATAAGTGCATTCTCACTGCGTTTTTGGTTCTCATCTACTAAGGCTTGCAAAATTTCTTCAGTATCAGTAGCTGTGCTGAATGCATAAGGTGCTATTACTTGCAACATCGCAGGGGGACAATCGTCTTCTTTTCCTATCCACACTATTTTGAGCGTTTCAGTACTGTGTTTGTAGAGTAAGGATAGCAAAACCAGCTGTTGTAATTTGCGCCGATAGGTAGAATTATCAGCTTGAATAGACAGATGCGCTTCTGTTGTTAAATCAATAAGGAGGAGATCTTTTTCGCTCATTCCTAAAGCAATAGGCAAAAGGCATTGCTGACTGTTTGAACTGCTTAGAACTGAATATTTCACTCAGACATACAAAAATGTGTAGTTTGGTTAGGGAATAGCTATCTGTATGAAACGTGAAGTCACCTCTTCGCCTACAAAATTGTAATGAGGTAATACATAACCTCTCAGGGAACGCTTTTGTACTTTTTCAAAATCCTCATCACTGAAATAGGGCTTCATTTTTATCGAAAAGACAGTTTCCCTTCTGTCTATTTTTGGGGTGTAGAGAGCCTTTAAAAGGTATCTCAATAGCTTTGAGAGTCTCTTTGATATAACTCTCTTGTTGCGCTACTTCACGCTCTAAAAGCGCACGCATCGTTACTTTAGACTTACTAAGCAGCGCTACAGGTAACTGCAATGATAGTGTATCTTTATTCATTTGTTAGAAACTTTTTAGTTTGATGCGGCAAAGGTAAAGGGGAGGTGTATCATTTCGTGATACAGTACAAAAAACTTTGCTAAGAGTTTTAGGGCTCTTAGCAAAGTCTATTTTTCTAAATTATATTTTCTACGTTTCTATTTCTTGTATAATTCTAAATACTCGCGGACGATTTTCAAAATCGTCGAAATGATGTCTCACCCTTTGATTTCTTGGTAAGTTTCGTGTCCCTTACCGGCGATGAGGATAATGTCTCCTTTTTGGGCGTTCTTACAAACGGATTGTATCGCCTGACGACGGTCGGTGATAGTTTGTACTTTATGGAAGTGCTGCGCTTGTACCCCTTGCTCCATCTCTGATAAGATAGCCTCAGGCTCTTCATTACGAGGGTTATCGGATGTGAGGATTACATTATCGCTGAGGGTTGTGGCTATATCGGCCATTATAGGGGCGCTTGCCTTTATCGCGATTGCCTCCACAGCCCACTACAGTAGTGAGAGTCTCATTGTGCGTGCGTATATCATTAATAGTTTTGAGTACGTTCTCGAGTGCATCAGGGGGTATGGGCATAATCGACTATGGTAATGACGCCCGTAGCTGAAACGGCATACTGAAAACGCCCTGCTACAGGTTCTATCGCACTGATAAGGGGTAAGCGCCTCAAGCTCGTCTACCCCCTAAAAGGGTAGCTGCCCCAAAGACTGCCAAAAGATTATAAGCATTGAACTCGCCTATGAGCTTCGTCCAAACCTCGTGCTGATTGATACGCAATAGCAATCCGTCAAACCTACTCTCTATAATATGCGCTTTATAGTCGGCGTGTGTTTTGAGGGCGTATGTTTTCTTTTTGAGCCTTGGTATTCTGCAACATAAAAGCGCCATTCTTATCGTCGATATTCACCAAAGCAAAAAGCGGTAGAAGGTAGCGCATCAAAGAAGCGTTTTTTTACATCGCGGTAGGCTGCAAAAGTTTTGTGATAGTCGAGGTGGTCGCGGGTGAGGTTAGTGAAAATACCCCTGCAAAGTGTAATCCTTCAGTACGATGTTGGTCGATACCGTGCGAACTCACCTCCATAAAAGCAGTATTTTTACCCCTTTGTTGTACCATTAAATGCAAATAATGATGTAACTGAAGAGGGTCGGGAGTAGTGTGGGTAGCCTCAAAACGCTGATCGTCTACATACACCGCCACCGTAGAGAGCAAGCCTGCCTTTTGTCCTGCCTTTCTAAATAATTGGTATAGCAAGGTTGCTATGGTAGTCTTGCCATTAGTGCCTGTAACCCCTACTAGGGTAAGCTTTTTCAGAAGGATTGCCATAGAAATTAGCCGCAATAAGGGCTAAAAGCACTATGACTGTTGGGTACTACTATATAGCTAACATCGGGAAAGAGCAGTTGCGGTAATTGCTCGCATACTATTGCTGTAGCTCCACTGCGTGTAGCTTGGTCTATATATTCGTGTCCGTTGGATTGCGTACCTGCTATGGCAACAAACATACTTCCTTTTTTTCTACCTTGCGAGAGTCAAAACAAACGGAAGTAATAGGTTTATCTTCTACATAAAGAGAAGCTTTTATAGTGAGGTTGTTTAATAAAGATGTTAAATTAGTCATTCGTTATTAGTTGTTAGTCGTTAGTTCAATTAGCCAATTCTCCACACTGCAATACTACTACAGTATTTCGTGCTATACGCGTGCCTTTCAGTACTGATTGCTCTACTACTTTTGCCTTGCCCTAATACTCTGACGCGCAAGCCCATATTCTCTAATAAGGCTATAGCATCCATAGCATTTACTCCTTTGAGGTCGGGCATAACCGTCTTATACTTAGCGGCTTTGGCGTAATAATCTTCGTAGTTATGAGTGGTGGTTTCTGATACTCTATCCACATCTTCGACTGTGTCTATCAGCAAAGAGTTGGTGTATATCTTATGAGCGATACTCTTAAATACAGGTCCTGATACGTCTGCCCCATAGAAACCCTAAACTGCGGTCTGGTTCGTGAATAACTACTATACAAGAGTATTTAGGATTTTCTACCGGAAAAAAAGCCAGCAAAAGACGATATATAGCTCAGCTTGGTATCGGTTCGGGCGTAATCTTTACGAGCGGTACCGGTCTTGCCTGCCATTGAAAAAAATCGGGTGAATAGAGTCTGTGTGCACTACCATACGAACGCCTTACCACATCGGCTAACATTCCTTTAGCGCGGTCGGCTGTTTGCTTGCTGCACACCTTTGCATTAATAATCTCTACATTGAATTTCTCAATAGTTTTATTCCACTCTTTTACCTCTTTTTATCAATCGAGGTTTTACCATTACGCCCCCCATTAGCAATGGCGTTGTAGAAGGTTAAACTCTGTAAAGGAGTGATTTTCAAGGCATAGCCTATGGACATTGATTTCAGCGTTATCCCGCTCCATATCTTATCGCGTGGGGTAGGTATAAAAGGCTGTCCCTCGCCCGCTATAGGCAAATCTAACTTCTGATTGAGGTTCATATCCAACAATTTATTAGTAAAATCGGATTCGCTTTTGGTATAAAGATGGTCTACTAACTCGGTCATCCCTACGTTAGATGATACCGAAAAAGCCTTGTTGATACTAATACGCCCTGTGAACTTGTGTTGTGAGTCTTCAAAAGTCTTGTCGTAGTACTGCATCTTGCGGTCTTTTGATGTCTACTACATAAGTAGTATCGATATTGCGGGTTTCCATAGCAGCCACTACGGTCATCAGTTTGAAGATAGAACCAGGCTCGTGTGCCTCGCCTATGGCAAAGTTATACCGCTCAGCATAAGTATTGTTTTTAGGGTTAAGCTCAAGGTTTGAAATAGCTTTTATCTCGCCTGTATTCACCTCCATTACTATTACACACCCGTGCTGTGCCTTGTATTTCTTCAGCTGGGTTAGTAGGGCGTGGTGGGCTATATCCTGAATATTAATATTGATAGTAGAAACCACATCATAGCCATCTTTGGGCTCTATGATATTAAAACCACTCGCCAATCGCCATTGGTTATTGGCTATTTTTCTGCTCCATACGTCGCCCTTTAGTGCCAAGGAGGTGGCCCGAATAAGCCCCTTCGAGCCCGACACGGGTGGTAAAGCCCGTTTCATCGGTACGCGCATAACCTATACTTCGGTGAGCAATTCCGCCTAAAGGATACTCGCGTTTGACCTTTTTCTCTACTATGAAGCCCCCTGAATTAGCTCCTTTTGAAAAACATTGGGAACTTTCTAATACGCGTGTATTCGCTATAGCCTATATTGCTGACTACCAACATATAGCGATTATTATTAGCACGTTCTTTAGTGAATATATTCTGATAGTAGCTGCTTGAGCGCCCAAACATTTTGGAAAGCGAATCGCTCAACGGTTTTATATTTTCTTTGAAGAGCTTTTTGCTTGGAGCTTTTGAGTCCCACCTTATGTCATAGCGCGTTACCGAGGGTAGCCAAAAGGCTGCCATCGTCAGAGTACAAGTTGCCTTGTGTAGGGGTAATTTCTGCTTCGCGCAAGGTTTTTCTCGTCTACTTTAGCACGGTATGTATCCCCTTCTATTTGTATGGTGACTAACTTAACGGCAATAACAATCAGCATTAGTATCATAGCCAACGCTATGAAATAGGTGCGATACGTTATTTTTATCATTTTTCCATCTGATGAGGGGGAATATTTATTCTTCTATAATTACTTTTATTTTCTGAGGAGGTTTCTCAGGCTGTTTTTAGTCCTTTTGATTCTAACTGCTCTAATAATGAGGATTCTAACCGAACCCGCTGCAAACGTGAACGCACATCGACAAACTCACTTTTTAACTCGTTCACCTCTTCATTGAGTTTGGCTATCTGATGCACTTTCTTGTCTATTATGTGCGAACTGGCAATGACTATCAGAGCTAAGGCAAAAACAAAACAGATAAAAAGCCAATTGCGATTGGCTTCTTTGCCTTCTACCAAGAATTTACCTCTGAGAATATTCTTTATTTCATTAGTAGCTGTTCCCATTTTATCAAAATTAATCGTTTATACGTTCAGCTATGCGAAGTTTAGCACTTCTCGCCCTGTTATTAATGGCTATCTCAGCTTCGTCGGGGAGGATAAGTCCGCCTACTTTCTTGAAAAGGTACTGATACATTGCCATACCAATCTTTTTCTGGAGCACCCTCCATTTGTCCATCTCGGATAAAGCGTTTTTACACAACGGTCTTCTAACGAATGATAGCTAATGAGGGCTTATGCGCCCTCCTACTTTCACTACGGCAGGCAGCTGTAGCAAAAATGATTCAAAACTTCCATTTCGGCATTTACCTCTATGCGTATAGATTGGTAAATCTGAGCCAAGACCTTATTTTCTTTGAATTTTGGTAAAAAAGCGCGTACTGCCTCTTGTAGGGTACTACCTAAACGAATGGGCGTATGCTGCCTAAAGGCAATAATAGCACGAGCTATAGCACGAGCATTCTTCAGTTCGCCATAAAGAGAAAAAATGCGAGTAAGAGCTGCCTCGTCATACTCATTGACCACCTGCTGGGCGGTAGCTCTGACTGCTGATTCATACGCATATCTAATGCCCCTCGAAACGAGTTGAAAATCCGCGTTCGGCCACATCAAACTGGTGTGAAGAGACTCCGAAATCGCCTAATACACCATCTACCTCAGAAACGCCATAAAAGCGCAAGTACTGCTTTTAGGTACTTGAAATTTTGATGAATAAAGGGTAAAAACGGGGGTCGTCGATGGTATTATTTAGCGCATCAGCATCTTGGTCGAAAGCGTAGAGCCTACCGTTTTTCGCCTAACCTATTGAGTATTTCGCGGGAGTGACCGCCGCCACCAAAAGTGACATCGACATAGGTGCCGTCAGGCTTAATAGCCAGACCGTCAATGCTCTGCTTTAGCAATACGGGAATGTGATATGATATAGAATCGCTCATTAAAAAGAGGGTTAAAAAAATCGTGAGGGCAAAAAGTACAAAATAAATAATTAATACAAAAAATAACGCACTAACTTTCATTAGTGCGTTACCTTTTAGTGACCTCGACAGGATTCAAACCTGTAACCTTCTGAGCCGTAATCAGATGCGCTATTCAGTTGCGCCACGAGGCCAATGTTGTTTTGTTTTACGGGTGCAAAGGTACAACCTTTTTAACTACCAAATTTTTTTGGCAACTCAAAATATTTTTTTCTTACTTCACTTGAACTCTCCAGCCAAATGGGTCTTCTGACCTGTTATACTGTATGTTAAGTATCGTTTCTTTTATTTTATCAGTATATAATTCTGCTGGTCTGTTTATCTCATAATCCTTGCCTTTGTAGCCAAAAAGCTGATATAGGACTAATCACCGCAGCTGTACCACAACCAAACGCTTCTTTGAGAGTGCCATTCTCTGCCGCCTCTATTAACTCTGTTACTTTAACAGGACGTATCTCAGTTTTAATACCTAACTTTTCGGCAACCGCTATGATACTCTTGCGTGTTACCCCATCGAGGATACGCTCGCTAGTAGGACAGGTTACTAAGGTGTCGCCTAATCTAAACCATAGGTTCATAGTACCTGCTTCTTCTAAATATTGGTGAGTAGCATCATCTGTCCACATCACTTGTTGGTAACCCTCAGCAGCTGCTTGTTGGGTAGGATAGAACTGACCTGCATAGTTGCCCGCTGCCTTAGCAAAACCAAAACCACCATTAGCCGCACGGCTGTAATAGATCGGCTATTTTTACGCGTACATCGCCTGAGTAATACGATTGTACTGGAGCTGTAATAATAATAAATAAGTAATCTTTGGCTGGTGAGGCTTGTACCCCTGGAGTGGTAGCAATTACAAATGGACGCAAGTAAAGCGCATTGCCAAAAGCCTGGTTTTATCCACTCGCTGTCTATATCGACAAGGGTACGAAGGGCTTTGTCAAACCATTCTTCAGGAAAAGCAGGCATCGCTAAACGCTCGCAAGATTTGTTGATACGTTTGTAGTTTTCTTGCGGACGGAACAAAAAAATACGTGTCCGTTATCGTCTTTATAGGCTTTCATACCTTCAAAAACTGCTTGCCCATAGTGGAAGACGCTAGCTGAAGGCTCTAAAGAAAGGGCTCCGTAAGGTTTGATGGTAGGGTTTTGCCACTTACCGTCCTTATATTCGCAAATAAACATATGGTCGGCAAAGGTACGCCCAAAACTCAATTTAGAAAAGTCTACTTCTTTAATGCGACTTTCTTTTTACTTTTTCAATTTTTAAATCCATATTGTTTTTAGTTTTTATTTCTTTTTTTACAAATTACTTATCTTTATAATGCCCCAACAATTGAAGTACTATTATCGTTTTTATACTTTCATACACTTGATAAACTACTCTATCTTTCTTAGTAAGTTCTCTACTCCATACCTCTTCATTGGGATAGTTTCTCAATCTTTCAGGAGAAGCAAAACCACTGCTATTCATTGGTGTATAGGCTAATTCGGCAAAAAAATTCTTTCTAATCGTTCTTTAGCTGCTTTTTGTAGCTGATATTTTCTCTAATTGTTCTATTGCTCTTTTGGTAAGTTCTATTGTATAGGTAGGCTCTCCCATATATTAAAAGGATTTATTTTTGGTGGTTTTATGTTCTATAAACTCAGTACGCCCTTCTTCTACAAGGGCATCTAAATATTCATTTTTCTCGCCTTTTAGCATACTGCTTAGCTTGCCATTCATCAATTATTGCATCTACACTTTTTCTTTTGGTTTGCAACAACGCTTCAGAAAGCTCTCCTTCCTGTACATAGCCTGTGGCTGATAGCACCTCTGGCTCATATTTATTAGTAAGTGTTGTCTTCATTTCGTTTTTTTATTATACTTCAAAAATTTCGTCAAAGGTACAAATTATTTTTTTAACTTTGTGCCCTAAATCTCAAAAAACTTTATATTTATTTCACAATCTATTAACTATTAAACAATTACACCTAATACCTATGAAAACACGAACTTATACAAACTTCTGATGGCTCTACAAGTCTGTACATAGCAGACCTGCAAGAAACATACCATTCTAAACACGGAGCCCTACAAGAAACCCTGCACGTGTTTATACACAACGGATTGCAACTATTTCGGCAACAAGCGGTCAGCATACTGGAAATAGGGTTTGGCACAGGGACTCAACGCGCTTGTTACCTACCTAAAACACACTGATTTGAACCTCAGCATACACTACGAAACTGTGAAGCCTATCCCCTATCGTGGGAAGAGGCTTCGCTGATGAATTTCCCTTCTGTACTCAACACTCCTGCCCTATCGCCTATCTTTGAGCAGATGCACACTTGCGCGTGGGACGAACCTATTGCGCTCTCTCCTACTTTCAGCTTCAAAAAAACGTTTGCAACGCTTTGAAGAGATTGACGACCCTGCTTCTTTCGACCTTATTTACTTCGATGCTTTTTGGCGCACAAGTACAACCTGAACTCTGGGAGGCATCTATCTTCCAAAAAGATGTATAACGCCTTAAAACCCAATGGTTATTTAGTGACCTATGCTGCTAAGGGCAGTGTGCGGCGCGCTATGCAGGGCTTGTGGCTTCGGCGTAGAACGATTACCAGGCCCGCCTATGAAAAGGGAAATGCTACGGGCTCGGAAGGGTTAAACCTTAGCTGTCCGCCCTCTACAGACAAAGGAAAAAGGCAAATTGTTGGTATACAAAGCCCCTGTGCCTAAGCCTTGCGGCATAGTGCTGTGCAATGTGTACGTCCATTGGGCGATAGCATTTAGCCCTATGTTGCTCTCTAAAGCTGACGTTACCCACCAGCCTATTTGGTGCGCTTCGGCTAGAGCTATCCACTCTTCACTACCTCTGTATCCACCTATAAGAGAGGGTTTTAAGATAATATACTGCGGCTGTATCTGACTGATAAGTCGCTTTTTGTGCGGAATCAAAAACACCAATCAATTCCTCGTCTAAAGCAATGGGTAGCGGTGAAGTGCGGCAGAGTTGCGCCATCGCCTCCCACTGTCCCGCCTTGATAGGCTGCTCAATAGAATGCAATTTGCAGTTCGGCTAAACGCGCGAGCACCTCAGGCGCTTCAGCTGGCGTAAAAGCCCCATTAGCATCGACCCTTATCTCTACTTCTTCTGCTGAAAACTCTTTTGCGCAACGCCTTGAGAATACGATACTCCCTCTTCAAAAGCTATCGCCCCTATCTTCATCTTGATGCACCTAAAACCCTGTGCGAGTTTCTCTCTTATCTGCGTCTTCATATAATCAGGGGTACCCATCCAGATAAGTCCGTTGATGGCGATAGCGTCTTTGCCCGCCGTAAAATCGGAAGGAAAGAGCTCATACCACTGAGCGGCTGCCACTGACCTGAAGGCTTGTTCTACCCCAAACTGTATAGACGGAAAAGCCGTAAGCTGAGCGAGCAACGCCTCCTCGCCTAAGTGGATATGCGCCTGCACCCACTGCAAGGTAGCCTCGTAGTCAGGTACATCATCGGCACTTAAGCCCCGAAAGAGATTGCACTCGCCTATGCCTCTCTTGCCATCGCGTTCTATCACTAAGAAATATGTGTCTTTAGAGGTCAGCACTCCGCGTGAAGTACCGGCTGGACGTTTAAAATGAAGCGTATATTTGTACATAATTTGCTGATTTGTCAATTTGTCGATTTGTCAATTTGTCGATTTAGCAATTAGCTAATTATCAGTTTTCTGTGGTTTTTGTCGATTTGTATCAGCTCTATTACGCTGTACTGCTCTGGTAGGTATTTTTCAACTCGCTCAGCCCACTCTATAAAGCACCAATCACCTGAAAAACAAGTATTCTTCAAAACCTATATCAAAGGCTTCTTCAGGAGTTTTAAGTCGGTAGAAATCGAAGTGATAAATTCTGCTATCTGTACCTTCATAAGGATTTACTAAGCTAAAGGTAGGACTCGACACATTATCAGTACTGCCCAAGGCTTTTACTAATGCCTTGATAAGGGTGGTTTTGCCAAAACCCATACCCCCTTTAAAAAAATAACTACTTTGTGCTTGAGCAGCGGTAAGACCTTTTTCGGCTACCGCCTCAATATCGGCTAATGTATAAGTGATTTTGCGTCATAATCTTATTATTTTGGGCAAAGTTATAGAAAAATGCTCAGGGCAAGCCTGAGCATTGGATTATTGTTATTTTTAGAGTGCATAACCAATGCTGAGAGAGGTGAGGCACTATTTTTTTCTACCGCAAAAGTACAATATTTTTTTCTTAATCAGCAGAAATTACAGGTTAAAAAAATTTTTCATTTTATTTTTGTATAATACTATTAATCACCTGATTTTCATTATGTTTATGCAATGTACTCCGAATGCTATCTAACATCTCTTTCTCTCTTGATGGTGATATTTTTCTGAGTATATAAGCAATTACTTTTTATACAAGCCAATAAAGAATGGTTATCTCTTTCAAAAAGAAACTTCTGGAATAGATAAAAATGCCTTTTTGGAGTATTAAAATCAAACAAAAACAGCAGAATGAGCACAAGTATTTCTTACTAATACAATAGTTTCCATAAAACTAATAAACTTTTTAGGCTTCTTTATATCGTAAAAGATTAGAAATCTCTTCTTTTATATCATCTTGGATAAGATTTTTTTATAAATCTTTAATATCATTCCAAAAGAGAAAAACTCTAATGTCTTCCAAGCAGGAGCGTATATATCATTGGGATATTTAGCGTGATGCCTCTTTATAAAGAGCATTATTCCTTATAAAAATCTTGATTGTAGAACTTATTTATATTGTTTATGAAATTTTATGCGAAATTACGGCTGAATCTGCAAACCAAGCAGGAAAAAGACTTATACTTGTTTTGAAACATAATAGATGAGCTTTAGTCCTAAAATTTATCTCAATTCTATTAATATATCTCATCAGAATATTTCGCAAATCTACATCTAAATAATATAATGCTACGACATCTGAAAATTTTGTTTCTAACCTAAAATTACATTTTTGTATTTTATGCAAATCAAATATAAGCGACCCACATATTTGTCCTTCCTCCTTTCCTATCAAAAGCGGCTCCCACCTCTCCCCAGACAAACTCCCACTCTTCCCCTATGTGTGCTGTAAGCCATTTTTTTATATAGTTTTTCGGTTTGTAGTTCATATTCCTCTGTCCAGTTTTCCCAAGGTGTATATCTTTCTTTCATAGAAAAAAATATCGTTTCGAGTTTTTTTCTCCTTCAAAACAAATAGAAATATCAAACTCTTTTTCCCTCAAAAGGACATTTTTCAAAAATAAATCAATAAAACCCTGTCCCCACATCCCAGATATCATTATCAGGAAACAGCTCTCTGAGCGAGGAAAAAAAGTAGTTTTAGAAGAAATCACTACACCGTTTATAAGAAAAATCTCCATTTTTCAGTATCTAAAAATAATATAGATTTTGTGCTGTTCATTTTTTTATTCTATTAAAAATATTTTTTTAATTTTATGGCTGCTTGCTCAAATCTCACATTTCCTCTCCTATGTCTTTTTAAAAAATCATCCATCGCCTCAAAGGAACTTTCTGATGAAGATGCATACACCAGCTGCTCACCTCCATCTAAAAACCACTATGCTGTCAGTAGCTCCGCCATAGAACTCCGCCCCTTGTAACCAATGGCGTATAGCGAAAGGCTTTTTGGGAAAAATGGGCTTTTATAGCATCCAAATCTTCGGAAGTAATGAATTTAAATCCTTCATAAGTATAAAGGCAAAGCAAATACCGCCTGCAAGTGAGCCATAGCCAACAAAAATTCAGATAATGTATCGCATTCCACCTGCCATTCTTTTTGGTTATAGCTAACATATACCTTAGGGTTTTCTTCGCCTAAATCTCCCTTTGCGATTGCCCATAAACAACAATTTTTGATTTTTGTGCAAAAATTATGATTTTTTTATCAGTAAACGGACACCAATAAAAAAACCTAATCTATAATATCCTATATCTAAAAGATGTTCTTTTATCTTATCTTCTTTTTAAATCAAATTTCATTCCTCTTGATGCTAATTTTTTTCTATCTGTTGAGCAAAATCTGTAGCTATATTTCCCATAAAAAAATCTTTTAAATAAATGCAAAAAAATATGTTATTTTTTTCAGATTAACAAGTGTAATAACAAAAAGTTTATCTCTAGATAGCACTAACATTAGGTTAGTAATCTATGAGAATATTTGTTACTTTAAGTAATAATATATACATTCTTAATCGGCAAAACTAAATGTTGATAGGGTATGGCTTCCAATTTTTGACGGGAAAACTCCTTTCAAAAAGGATAGATTTAAACACTTTTTAAACACTCTTTAAAAAGTGTAAAAAAACACGGATGAACTCCGTGTTTTTTTGTGTCTACAGCTATATATTTATATAGAGTAGTTGGCGGTGAGGACTTCTATTCGCTTTCTGCCTTTGGTACTGCTACTACCTAAATGAAGGGGTAGCTCTTTTTGATGCCAGCCGTATTGCTTGGTGTATTTTTATTAGCTCATCATTTTGGGTAGGAGCTTAGTAGGAACTTGCCTTTGACGTTGGTAAGGGTAGCTAATAGCTCGTTAAAATGTTCTTGTTCGTAGCCTCCGTAATGCCCTTGCTTTGCACCTACGTAAGGTGGATCTACATAGTGGAAAGTGGAGGGGTGTCGTGGCGAGCGATTACTTCGGTGGCATCGTTGTTATCAATTTGTACACTTTGCAAGCGTGCGCTGTAGGTGTCGGTGAAGGTGGCAATGCGGTTGGTGAGGGCTGTCGCACTTTTTGGTATTCGTGGTTATGCGGCAATTGCTTATGGCGTGTGAAAAAGCCAAAAATTAGTAGCATACCAAAAATGCCCACGCTTGTTGTACTTCGGTAAAGGCAAAAGGGGCGTGATAGATTACAAGGGCGGCTTTATAGGCTTCTCGGCTAATTATTGAACGTTCTATAAGTGTTTTGAGCTCGTCAAAGCGGGTTTGCAGCACTTTGTAGAAGGTGTAGACATTGGCGTTGAAGTCGTTGATGATTTCGGTTTTTACCTTTGGTTTAGCCCAAAAGACTGCCCCACCTCCGAAAAAAAGGCTTCGGTGTAGATGGTATGTTCGGGGATAAGGGGCAGTATGTGGGGTAACATTGTTTGTTTGCCTCCGTAATAGCTTATGGGCGTGCGTTGCCAAGTGGTGGATACTGGTTTCATTGCTTCTGTGGTAACATTAGTAAATCGGGTTTGTAGATGTCTTTTACTTCGGTGCTGGGTTCAAAGGTGTCTACGTCTTTGCGTTGGGGTGTTTTGGTGAGTATGCCTACGGATACTTCGGTGAGGGCTTTGTCTATTAGGGCGTACGCCCATTGGTAGTAGTTCTTTCTGCCATAGTTCCTTTGTGGCTTCTTTTGGGTGATTTAGCGTATAACTTTGGCGGTATCCAGCACCAGTCTTGGCATAATATATCGCCTCTATCTATACCCGCATTGAGCCAGTAGACAGTTCCTCCCGTTACGATGTCGCGCATACGGATTGCCCACTCAATAGCTGAACGCCCTCGATGTCGGGGTAAAAGGCTGGGGTGATAGCCTATCCACCCTAAACGGGTTTTGTAGCGGGTTCGCTTTCCTATATAGTCAAAGGAGTGAACGGTTATACCTAAATCTACCCCAGAGGGCATAGTATCGTAGGTGAGCATTCCTGCAGGTAATATGGGTATGTTGTGTAGCTTTGCCAAACGCCCGATATACTTATCGTCTAAGGGGCAACATACACCTACTACTTCATAGCCTTTGGCAAGGCATAGGGATAGAATTTCCTGCCCAAAATACTTTTGTCCGCTGATAAATACTTTAAACTTTTGTTTCATTTTTGTTGCTATCTTCTGTTAGTGTATTAGTAGTTTCTCCTAAGTATTTAAAGCCTTGTACGGCTCTAAAATGCCCTCCGTAGCCTGCTTTCACACCTTTTTTACTTATTATAGACTTAGCAGATTTTGCTAATGAGGCTTGGCTTCGTGCTTTATTCTCCCCGTGGAGTTTGGCAGAGGTTTGTTCCCATTTCTTGGAATGGCGTAGGTAATTGCACAATTGGGGGTGCGAGGTATGGAAAAAGGTGTGGTACTTGCGGTTACAACGTCCGTGTCCCTCTAAATGGTATTGCATTACAAAATTGAGGAATTGTGTGCCTACGCCCGCGCCTTGCCATTCGGGCATTACTACTAATCGGGTAGCTCGGTAAGCATTGGCAGTAAATAATGGTGTGACGGCAACGTGGCAAACAAGTTCACCATTGACCGTACCAACAAAGTATTCAGCACAAGGAGGATGTGGCAAATCTAAATAGTAATGTTCTTTAAAAAATCGCCAGTAACTACCGTTTGTCTTCCAAACTTGGAGTTCAATAGGAGGTCGTTTTTGGACTTTTTTTTTACTTCTGATACTCTCGTATCATATACCCAATCGGGTTGCAGCCATTCGATTATATCGTAATGACAAGATAACAGAATGATTTGCTTTTTAGGAGTACGTCTCCACGCTTTTAGCAAATGCCGAAGCCCCTATTTTTGGCGATTTGGCGGTCGATTACAGAGGTAAATTCGTCTACTATTACCTTGTCGGGGGCATCACAGATGAGGCGCGCTAAACCCGCACGAAACTGCTCGCCATTACTGAGGACTTTGAATGGACGCAACCAAGCGGGTACATCGCCGAGCCCTACGGATGAAAGTGCGGAGGTTACTTCGTTCATTGACTTGTTGGGGCAATATCCTCAATAATGGGTAGGTTCGGGTTCCACCCTTCGGTGAGGTTGGTTATACCACTATCCCATATTTGTTTGCCTATAGAGGTTTTACCGCTTCCAGAAGGACCTACGATAAGCCCTATTTGCCAACCTTCGTCTTCTATGGGTAGATTGGCAGTGTGTTCCCACGTGTGCCCATTTTCAGCATTGAAAAGGGACTTTACTTTTTCGGCACGAAAGGTTTTGAAGTTTTCGCTGGTGTGTTTGATTTTGATTTCCATTATACGCTTACTGCTTTAAGTTTGGTGAACCCCATTTTTTTGGAGTTTCTCGAATAGTTCTTTTTTTGTTCTTGTTCGCTACTTACTTTGATGATGATAGCGTGCTGTTCTTTTGTACTTGAATTTTTGCCATTTGTTATTTTGTTTTTGTAATTCAGAAAAATAGTTGTACTTTTTGTGGTCTCTCACCCCTAAAATACAATACCGCAGGCAACAGAAGACTTAATGTCCTCCGTAGCCTGCGGGTGTATTTTTTAAATGGGGTGAGAGCCTTTAAAAAGCGGAGGACATTTTTTTATACTGCTTGTCCTCCTATTTTAGCAGTGCTTTAAAAAGCGTTTTAAAAAGCTGTTTAAATTCTTATTAAATCTTCCACCGAAACGGCTTGTATTTCCAACATATATAGACTAACAAGGCGAGTAGTAGCAAGAGCCAAAGGATGTGCCTTATGGTGCTGTTTTTTTACTTGTTTGTTCACTTGTTTGTGTTGGGTATATTTGTGCTTTTTGCGCTTCGGTTTTTGTCTGTATCTTCGTATTATATAAAAGGGTACTGTCAGCCTGCTGTAGGCTCTTAGAATGGGTATTTGTAGATTTAATCTTTACCTTTCCGTTGAGTACTCTTATAACTTCATTATCGCCGTCACCAATGCGGGTGTAGATAAGTTCACGTGGTTTGCCTACACTATCGGTGAGGGTTTCTAATTCGAGCTCGTAATTCTCTTGGGAGCTGTGGGAGAATTGGGGAGCTGTGGGAGTTGTAGGCAAAGAGTTGGGTACTATCCTTATACTTTATAATACGCTCTTTCTGTACTTGGCGTTGCTCGGTAGTGATAACCTTGCGGGTACGACAACCTACTAAGGCGAGGAACGCCAATAATAATAGGGTTAATTTTTCTCATTTGCTAATGTTTTTGTATTCGTCTTTTGCATTGAAGCAAGGGCAAGCTTTAGCGACACCAGGAAGTCTTTATGACCTAATATTTCGGCTTGTGGATATAGGGCTTTAAGCTCGGTGAGGAGCTTTTTAAAGCTTCTTTCTGTGCCACTGTGCGGGTATCTTTGGGCTGCAGCGTGTTTTTATCTATCCCCCAATATAACAGATACCAATGCTGTCCTTATTGTGTCCTTCTACGTGAGCAGGTACCTTATTTACATCTCTGCCGAGTTCTACAGTACCGTCAAGGCGTACAATGTAGTTGTAACCTATCTCATTAAAACCTCTTTGTTTGTGCCATAGGTCGATATCTTTGACGGTGTGGTCTCTGCCCTCTGGTGTAGCGGAGCAGTGTACTACGAGGTAGCGGATGTTGCGTGTACTTTTTTTCATTTGGTTATTAGAGTATTAAGGTGAATAATATAGTAAGGGTTATGGTTATTGCCAAAGGGTTTACCCATAATACCCATTGGGCATTGTAGCTTTTAGGCTCTGGAGTTACACGCCTTTGAAAGGCTTCATACTGCCAACGTTGGGTATCGTCAAGCAGGGGAAAGTCTTTGTCTGTAAGCGGGCAAAAGTAAAAGTACCCAAAGCCAAAGAAACAAGCTACTGCAAGCAAGGGCAAGAGTATGTATAGCCAGCTGTAAAGTTCTGCACAAACAATAAGTCCTCCAATGAGTATTAAGGGTAATATGATGTTGGCAGAGCGGGTAAAAACTTCTTATTTTACCTGCAAATGGCACTATATAACTGAGTGCAAATAGTTTGATGATGTGTTTTTCTGATTTCCATAGTTTTTTTAGTCATTAAGGTTGCTGAATTATATAGCCCGCATTCATCAATGTATTTTCAATTGCCTCAATCTTTCTATTAATCTCTTCTGCGTTGAAATCGCCTAAACTGTTTAACTTAGAGGACAAATCTTCACCATTGACTAATATCCTATTAGCCCTAATACTTACTTCTTCGGCATTAATACTCATCTTCTTCCCTGAGTGAGAATAAACTTCAGAACTTTGTTGTAAGTTTATAGCTCTAAGAGTGTAGTTTTTCAGAGTTGATATCTACAGTTTCCTCATTCACATTAAGTGCCTCCCCTCTCTGCCCAAGAGCCCTGTGATATTAACACTTCCTCTATTTCTAATGTTAACTAAACTCTCTGCCGATATCTCTACACTTTCACCATCAATTCGAACTCCCTCATTAGTTTTGTTGGGTAGCTTAAAAAGGAAATAGCTTTCTTGAGGCTTGACCAAAGGCTATCTTTATTATCTACTTTGCCTGTCAGCAAGGTTTCTAAGTTTTTGTTGTTCTTCACTTGGGTAGCGATTTCCTGCAAGGTATCAAAGGCAGTGTCGTCTACACTTAAGGTAGTTTCTACTTGTTGCATTTTGGTTTGCAAGCCATCAATAGCCTCTTTCAGTTCTTGCCCTGTGCCATCATAGCCGCCTTTTGGCAATAAGCCCAAAGTGTCAGTAGGCTGCAAGCCCTCTAACTTATCCTTGTGCTCGTTGGTGAAGTCATTAGATGATAAACCTTTGCCTTCCTCTTTGTTTACTTTTTTTGTCGATGAGCTCTTGTAGCTTAATATTAGATTTTAGAAGAGTAACGATTTCCTGCAAGGTGTCCAAGTTTACATCATCTACTTGTAAGATGGTATGAATGGCTTGTATTTGGTTTTTCAACTCATCGAAGAGGGCACGGTGGGCATTGGTGTCATTGATGTGATTGAGTAGCTGCCCTGCTGAGGCGGTGTTCTCAATTGCCCTGCTAAGTCCATCGATGTTGCTCATTGGAATTTGTTCGCTTTTATGCCAAAAACTGTCAATCCAAGCAGCGAAATGTTCTTGTGCGGGTTTCATTAAGTTAGAAAACCACTTTTTTTAATGTCTTTTTGGTGTCATATTACTAAAAAAATATTAAGTTATTACTTATTAGTTAAAGCCTATATACTCTATAAATTGCACCACACGATAAGGAGGCATATTGTTATGGTGCTGGTCGCCACCAGTGCTGGTAACATTTGCACTATGAGTTGAGCCCGTTGAGAACTCTCTTCCATCGCCTCCATTACCAGCATCATCTTGGGTTTCACGATAGTATAGTTGGTGATTGTGAGCAGGCATTTCTTCAATAGTGAGTTTGTGAGAACGTTCGCCTCCTTGTTTAGGGATCTGATTAAGACCATAGTCTTGAACATCTTCGGGTTTCTTAACGTAGTCAGGGTCAAGACCTATCGGCATTTTACCTCGTAAGTTCACGTATTCTCTCCAGCCTGCGGGTATTTTCATTCGCTGGTTTCCCCATAAAGCAATGAGCCCAATAGGCACGGCTTGCTTTTGTTTTTTAGTTTTTCGACTTCGTCTTTTAACTCTTTCAACGCTTTATTTTCAGCTTTATTTTTTTCCTAAATCTTGTAGGTTAGTAACGCGTTGAAAGTCTTCCCAATTGTAAGTCTTTTTCAGGGGGTAGAGCGACCAAAAAGCGGCTGTGCGAATGTTTTCTAAGGGACGGAGGAAGCCATCGTCAAAGGTTACTTCGTTAATATTCTCTTTGATGATAACGGTATCGCCTTTTGCACCTCCTTCAAAGGGGAAAAAGTTCTCCGTTGATAAAGACAGTACCTGGGGTGATGGTGTTGCCTATCTCCTCGCAACCTGAGATAATTGCCTTATTGCCAGCAAGGTGTCCAAAATGGTTAAATAGGTTGTAGGCGTTCTGCATAAAGGCGAGAAACCCGACATCAAAAGGATAGCCTGCGTTGTGTTCTGTATGTAGCTTATTCATATTATTTAGTTTCTATTGTCCATCTTTTTGCCTGCGAGCTTGTAGAAGTTCACGAGGACTTCAAGTTTATATTTGTCGTATGTTAAGTCCTTGGGAAGGACTACTATAAAATCTACTCCGCCGTCGATATAGTCGCCTCGTTGATAGAGGAAGATTTTGCCTAAATATAGGGGCTTATTCGCGCTGCGGGGATAGATATACAACCTTTGTTTTTGCTTTCCGTCCTCGATACGGATACGCCGTTGTTCGTCATCAAACTCATCATTGAGTGCCTTGCGCAAATAGCATACTTGGCTGTTGTGAGCGAGGTTATACAAGTCTTTTTGGCGTGCTCGCTGAAAGTCGTACAACAGTTTGTGCAGGGGTGTCGCCAACATACGCAACCACGCCACCAACTTTGGCTTTCGCAAAAAAGTGGGGGTAAGCAGTACAAGTAGTTTGTCGATATTAAGGTTATACATTGCTGATATAAGTGATGTCGTTGAAGTTATCAATGGTAAAGTAGCCTGCGGTGGGTATTTTGCTTATCTCTATCGTTTCAAACGCACCATACTCGCCACTACTGGTGATGTTTTTTTACTTTGTGCTAACACTAAGTGAGGTATTTTAACCCCCTCTGCTTGCTGTAGCGCGTCAATAAGGTGCGCTAATACGAGCTCGCCGTTAAAGGGAAGGCGTTTTTAAATAGTCTTTAATAGCCGTTTCTACTGGGTGTGTAGCGTGAATGATACTTTGTCCGTTACTATCAAGCACCAAAGGGTCATATACTATCTTCATTTGCAAGTGAAGTATATCGGGTTGGTAGTTCACCACTGATAGGCGTACGCCCGCGTCTTTTATCTCTTGCAAGTAGGCTTCAAATGATTGCTTTTGGGCATCGGTGATTGGTTGGAGTGTGTCGCCCTGTTCGCCTGCTATCTTCACTATCAAACGCCCCTCGTTTTTGCTTTCTATTACCGCCGAGTACTTCACTATCTTACTTGCCTCTATGGCTTCCTCCGTATGCCCTTGGTTATTGAACTTGTCGCTGTCGGGCAATAGGTCAAAGCCATATTGAAAGGCAAGGGCTTTACTGCGATACCAACGTGCGGTGTGGGGTTTGAGTTCGGCAAGGCGTTTGTCTATATCCGATCTATGCTGGTCGAATAGCTTCTCTAAACTCCAGATAGCTACGGCTATGATGTACACCCACAATCGCCATATAGCTACTTTGGAAGTGCTATTGAGGCTTTCCAATGCAGGCTCTTGTGCTTTGGCTTGCAGGATAAGGTTTTGTATCTCTTGAATGCTTCGTGCCATAGTTATTGTTGTGTTACTACAAAGTCTAAGTTAATCGCCCAAATACTAATACCCTCAAGGCGTTTAGTAACTTTCTCATCTTCTTTAGAAAAAGGCGGTTGCGGGCTGTAAGTTCTTTGCGGTGTAGTAGTTTAGTATATCTTTATTGCTAAATACCTCTGCAGGTAATACTAAGGTTTTGCCCGCTTGCACATCATCGGTGATGTTAAGGGCATTGGCTTCGGCAAACTCAAAAACACTCTCAATAGTACCCGTGTGTTGCAGGGCGAGGTCGAGGAGGCTTTTGATTATGTAGGGGCTGTTATTGTCATCTAATTCAAAAGTTTTATAGAACTTCTTATTAATTATCTTGAGCAGTACTTTAGCGAAGCGAAAGCCTAAACAATCTAAGTTCTCCAAGAGGCTCACCACCAGTTGCCATATAATCCCTATAAGTACTATCCAGTAAAAGCCAATGGAAGGGGTCGAACTCAAAACCTCCAAGACTTGGAAACTCTACATTAGCCGAGAAGGTATGCAATATATAAATAGGTACAAGATAGGTGGCTATTTTCAGGAGCATACGCCCAAACTTGCGACTCTCGTGCTTCTCGCCCCTCTTTCGGGAGGCTTGTACTCCAGTGATCCACTCAAAGATAAGTAACACTACATAAGCGGTTAGGAATAAATGGTTGAAACCAAATAAGAAGTGCACGGTGGCAAATAGTAATGATAGTATAACGTCCATTTTGATAAATAGCATTGAAAAAGGTGTGACCAAAGGATGAGCGTAAGAATTCGTGAGAGTCCCTAAAGCCAAAGCCTTGTAAGATGTAGTTGAGTTTTGTCATATTATTATTTTTGTTTTTTTAACTTATTGTACCCGTTCCAGTACTGTTAGTAGCCCCAGTTTGGGCGGTGGCTGTTCCTGCCGTGCTTACGGATATACCTGGTTGCACTGTTACCTCGCCACTCTTGACGAACGCTTCAATAAGAGAGGCTAAGCGTTCGGCGTACTCTTCCATACTGCTATCGGTTTTGCGTTGCATATCTTGTTGCAGGGCAATAATGCCTTGTTTGAGGGCTTGTTTGTTTAGTGCCATAGTGCGTTTATAGGTTTATTTTTTTAACTCTTCATAGCCTTTTGAGAGGTCTATGGTAGCATTCTTGTAATCGTCGTATTCTAATTGTATTTTTAGGTCTCGTTTAAAGGCTAAAGGGTTAGTGTTTGTTTTCAGGTAGTTCTCTACACCAAACCCCATAAAAGGAAACTCTTTAAATTCCCCTTTCTGTGCTTCCACTATATGCTTTTTATGTTGCATATCCGAGGACTCAATTACAAAAATCACCCTCCTCAATTACTAAATTGCCTCCAGTATCTAACAACAAGTCTTTTTCGTGCCATATCATTCTAATAACTGATTAATTTTACTTTCTAACTCACTGAACTTTGCCACGTTGTTAGGGTGAAAAATTACCAACACCTGCAGGGGTTTGTATCACTACCGTTTTTAAGCTCGGTAAGCCACTCACTCAATAACTGTTTGAGGTTAGCAAAATTGTTTTTATCTGTATCTTCCCTTTAGCTATCTTCACTACTGCACCATCAATCTTTACTTCTATACTATCAATCTCGGTATAACCAACTATACAGGTTTCGGAGGGTTCGCCCTCAACCTCCAAACACAGCACCTGCAGAACCTATCTTAGGCACTATGTTTAAACAGTTTTCAAATACCCTTGAACAGCGTTTAAACGCACATCTAACAGCAGAGGTAAATCTTCCCTCTCCACCTCACAGGTATTCCCCTCGATACGACTCACCACACCTACAGAGGTAACCTGCTTTTTGCGATGATTTAGGGTAGTAATTGCGGTTGTAAGGGCTTGTTCCATAGTTCTGTAGTGTCTGTGCTATTAGTGTTTGAGAGTTTCATTGACAGCTTGCTTTTGCGCTTAAAGCCGTCTTGTGCGTTGAGCAAGGTAGTTACACTTTCTAACAAATACAGTCCGTCGCGGTGTTTGTCGGGATAGTTAGGATCTGTAAGGGCTATAGTATCGCCCACTTGAGTACGTGGGTAGCCAAAACCCTCTAAAGTCCCCTCGTAACCGTCGAATACTGAACTGTTATAAGTCTTTTCGGTAAAGGCTTTTAGCTCTTCAATGTAAGGTTGGTAGGAGCGTGCAAAGTGCGTTCGCCTCCTCCCTCTTCCCCATATTGGTAGCTTACTTTTTTAGAAGTACCTTTTTGTGAGCTCTCAGCTTTCAATAGTACCTTGCGTTCATTCTTAGTTTTGTACTTTAAATCTTTACTTTGTCTAAAGTTCTTATCAAAGATAAAGTGATGTATCACCTTTGATTTAAAAATCTATTTTTAAGCCCTGCAATAAGCTTTTTCTCTAAAAGAACAATGAACACCATACTGTTTTTTTAGCTCTTCCAGCACTTTATAAGGCGAGGAACGCTCTATCATTAGTTTGCCGAGTTGCATATCTAACACCTCCGTTTCATAGTCGGGGGCAATGTCTTTAAGTAACTGCTTCAAACTTACCGAAGCGTACGTTTTTATTAATAAGGGGCTTGTTTTTCAGTTGGTACATCTCATCTTCACAAGTGAGTAACAGCGGTATATCTGCCCCTATTTGAGTGATATATCCCTCAAACTCGGTAAAAATAGTCACCGTTGTAACCAGCTTCAATATGAATGCTATCGCCTACCTTTATCAGCTCTAACAAGTTCTTGCGTTCAATGCTAAAACTCTGCCCGTCCTTGCGGGTGTTCTTAAACTCACGAGGTAACTCTACCTTTGCTGTAGTGGTAAGCAGTTCTATACTATTGGCAATCTCTATTTGCTTTACTGCGCTGAACTGTATCTTGCCAGCTACTGTTATACGAATATTGATATTTAAATAACTACTTCCCATCACCTTCCAATAAGTTAAACGTTACCTCTTTTACACTTTTAGCACTCAACGTATAGGCAACAGTATCACTATAACCTTCTTTAGGATTAATAGTGATAGAATCTATATAAATGCTATCAATACCCTTGTCATAAAACTGTGCTCCAACTACTTTAATAATATCATTGTGTTCAAAAAGAGTGACTATTTGCTGTATTTGACTATCAGGGGTAATTGTGGTTTTCTATATCCACCAAAAATACCTTGAATGGTAATCTCCCATTCGTTGGTATTCCAACGCTCTACAATAGTACTACCATTAGTCTCAGTTTCAATGAGTTTCTTTGAGCGTGAGAAGGAAAGGATAGGAGGCGGAGCAAAAACAGTAGATTGTTCGCCTCCTATAAAAGCTGTTAAACACAAGGCGAGTATTTTCGTACTCCATTGTAATCTCCTCGAAATTGGTAGCCTCGCCAAAGGTCTCCACTTGGTACTTGTTATCCTCTTTGGTAATCACTACTTGGTTCATACCCTCAGAAGATAACACTATTCCCAAAGCCCTCCCATAGCGAGAAGCCAAATCTAATACGATAGATTGTCCGTTTTCCATTTTGTTACAAGTCTTGTTTTTTTAACACCTAATATTCCTTGTTCTGCCAGCCATTGAATCTGTGCCCACTTCATAGCCCACGTTTCATCGTCCAAATCTTCGGGGAAGGGGATATGAAGGTAGTAACTATCAAGGCATCAACTTTAAAGTACAAATCGCCTGTTTCCTTGTAGTTTAGAGCTCTATTAAGTTCTAAACAGTTCCAAACTTTCCCTGTCTAATAGGTATCAATTCACCAATCAGACTTGCTGAGGGCATAGAATAGTCCATCATCGGCAAGTACTTCCTCTTTGTTGGTAACCAAACAAGCCTTTACCAATATTTCCTGTGCCTTCTTAGGGTCCTGATTTAAGTATTTTAGGTATTGCCCTACCACGTTGCGAGAGGGTACTACTGCTAATACTTCCAGCTCTTCTGTGCCGTTGTCATCTATTGGCAAGATAAGCGATTTTAGCTTGTCGCCATATTCTTTTGAGGCTTGTTTTTACCTCTTCACTTACTTTTTTTATCATAGTTTTTAGTTATTATAAGTTATGCTACCCTTAGCTTTTACTGATAGGGCAAACAAATCGTATTGTTTTTCGAGTCCCATATCTCCAGTAACCTCTCGCCCTTCGTTTTTAAACTTTGCTACAATCTTATCCACTACTATCTCGTTGAACTCATTCACAAACTCAACTGTGATAGTAAAAAGGCTTTATTTTCAATAGTCCACCCGAAACACGTTCCAAAGGGGCTATTTCGTGCATTGGAACAGTCATAGATGCTGAAGGTGTAATCTTGCCCATTGACCAGCTTGTAGGTTCCGCTCCCAAAGTATGGTTCAGCTGGTGTTCCTGCTCATTGCCATAACTAATACTCTTTACATTGATAGGAATACCATTAATTTGTACCCTCACATCAGCTGAGTCATAAGCTTTTTCCGTTTCTGTTTATATCTGCCATTATGCTTGTGTTTTTAAGGTTAATCGTTCCTTTAATCTCACCAATACTTCCTTTTTGGCACTACTACAAACGATATTTTAAGCACCTTTTCTACTACAAGGTCACTATCCTTATCTATGGTAGTTTTGCCATACGAAATCTCACCATTGGCAAACATACGTTCCAATACGCTGTCGCCAATATCTTCCAAAAGCTACAATTGTTGCAGGGCGCATTTTGCCTTTCTCGTCAAGTTCCCAATCAGTTTTTGATTTTTAGGCAGGGTAGGCTGTGCGCAAACCTCGTGAGGCTTTGTCCATAATACGTCCGTAGGCTATAGAGTGCTCGTTCATATTGTGATGGCTATCTACCACTACAGGCGTACAAGTGTGGTCATTGTTAATGCGTACTCCCGCAATACCTGCGTAGGTAATACCAAAAAAATGTAGCCCTTATCTTCAAGGGTTTGTAAATCGTCAAACGCATCTACAATAGTAGTATATGAACTGAGTGCGGGTTCTATCCATACTCCTTGTGTAGCATCGGTAAGATTAAATAGCTCGTTGTTGCCTATGTTCTGTTGTACAAGGGCTTTTGAGCATACTCAAGCACAGTGCCTACATCGGCATACTTTTTGTGCCTTACCCTCCTTACTTTTTGCGTAGCTATAATCTTGTCCTATTACTACTGATACTTTGGTAGCGTTAAGGTTAGGAAGCTCTCTGAGGTTAGCCGTACTGCTGGCTGTACCTCCATACCCGTAGCCCTCCAATAACACTTGGCAAGGCATAAAATTGTTATACGCCCATTCTGCTAAGCCTTGTGCTTTAGCAATCGCGTTATACACCTCTTGAGGCAAGCCGTTGAGCATAGTGTACTGCTCGTCACTATCGCTATTGATAGCAATCGCCAGCTGCCGTATCTCGCCTTTGGCATACACCAGCAGCTTCTTAGCCTTTGTTTCGCATACCTCTGGCATTTTGCTGTTTTGGGCTACCAACATTAGGTGTAGGGGAGTTCCCTCGCCAGCCATTCAGTAGAACTCTGTAATATGTCGCAATACGTTCACCTGCTTGTTATCTTCAGTTATTCCCAGCTTAGTAGCATCTTTCACGTTGTAAAGCGTGGTAGGGGTATCCCATTCTAAGCCTGTAGGGTTTAGGGGCAGAAATAATAAGCCCGCTAATATTATCACCTGTGCTAATAGTGTTAGCACCCAATGCTCCTTTACTGATAACAACTCCTTTTTAAATTACTCATCGCCTTCTGTATTTAAAGGTTCAACATTTTCCTTTGTTTCTTCTTTCAAAAACGCCCTTACGGGTAAGAGTTTCAATCTTCTTAGTATCCTCTACGCTATTCTGTGCGTAGTCTATCTTTGTGAAAAAAACTCACCTTTAGGGGTTTAGGTACAATCTTTGAAGCTGGGGTTCAGCTTCAAAGATTTGTTTCTGATTTCTAACTGACTTTTTATTTGCCATAATATTTCCTTCTTTTAAGGTTACTCATTAGCTGATACCAAAGCCCCAAAACCGTACTCTTGACGTTTGTCGCATAACCCCCAAGTATGCAGTCTAACTTCTGCTGTAGGGGCGTTTGCTTCTTGTATCCTGGCGCATTGGTTTTAGTGAGTACATTCACACCCTCAATATGGTACACCGTATTAGGAGCATAGAAGAAGATTGATGAGCTTTGGTCGCCCACTACCTTTTTAGCTCCCATCGATTTTTAGTTCACCATTTTGCCCATATAGTGGAGTTGTAGTGTTCTCAAAAATCTGCAATTCAAAGAAGCGTTTTAGCTCTCCCGTATTGCGGTCAATTTCTAAATCGCGATAGTGATTTGTATTAGCTCTATCGTGAATAAGATCAGCCTTGTGCTCGTTAGAAAGCACCCAAGTAATAGGCTGCTTTATTGTTCAAGTTCAATGCAGTGATATGTTTAAACAGGAACTCACTCAAGTCGTTATAGGTTAGTCGTTTTCTGCCGTTCACTACCTCTCCTGTAGTACGAAGTACAGGCATTGCACCATCCACGTGTTTTTTTAGGTGCAAGCTTGTGAATAGCATAATCACGCACTCCAATTCTGAACATATTGCTATGCTCTTTACGAATAGCCGACTCTTTGTCAAAAAGCCATAGCGCGCAATTCTTCATCAGTGTATTCCGTAGGGGTAGTGTCAAGCGCATCCCACGCTACAAATGTTTTCTTACCTTCAGTTTTTCTTAGGGGTAAAATCAACCGTAGCATTCACTACAAATTCTACATTCCCAATGAGCTTATTGAACTTGATACCGTCTTTATCAATAGCACTGGGGTTAGGGGCGTTGCAACACACTGATAAAAAGCATCGTTGTAGTTGCGAAAATCTTCCAATAATTGAGGCTCAACATATTGTTGTAGCCATAGTCCGTCTTCTAATGCTGGCATTACTTTTTTTGTATTTAGCGTTAAACAATTCTTTGAACCTTTCAGGGCTGGTCTACCGATAGCTTTTTCAAGTCCCTTAGGATCTTCTTTTTGCCATTGGTCAAAATCCCACGAAGCACGTGCCCCAGTGTTACTGCCACCACTTTGCAATAAAGAAGAGATGTTAGGAGCTTGTGTAGCTTGTTTGCCTCCTGCTACAGCTGTATTTTTCTAATACAGTGATGAGGGCTTCTACTCCCCGAAGTTTCTGCGATTTTTTTCATAGACAGCCTTTTGGGCTTCTGTGATTTTTCCACTTTTAACCGCACCCTCAACTACCGTAGTAATTTGTGCTTGTTTAAAAGTGTTAAAGAGCTTTTTCAGCTTTTTCACGAGCTTCTTTTTCATTGGTAATGCGCTCCTGAATAGCTTGTATCACAGCCGTTTCTGAACTTTCCTCAGTAATACCAGAAAGCGAAAGAGCTTGTACTAACGATTGAATTAATACTGATTTCATATTCTTATCTAAAATATTTACTGTTTTAAGCGTTGCAAAATAGCCCCGCATACATATTATAAACATCCTGTTCACGCATTGCATTGACATCTTCAATAGGTAGCAAAGTAGCTGTTTGTGCAGGAATAACATCAGTTACAAAACCCTAAGCGTTTAGCTTCTTTAGCATCGAACCAGTTGTCGCCTACTAACCATTTTTTTCAACCTCTTTAGCCGACTTACCTGTACGGGCAGAAAGTTTTTCTACAAAGTTCTTTTCAATAGAGCGAAGTAGTTTAGCCTGCTTTTCAAAAGAATCGGCATCGCCATTAGAATAGGGACGCGGGGGCGTGTAACATTATATATCCGTTTTCTACAATACTTACTTTCTTTTGCTGATAATATGATAATCGCCCCCATACTCGCCGCTATTCCATCAATTACAATATGTATAGAAGATGCTGATTTATTCAGTGCGTTATATATTAGGTTTCCGTCAAACACACTCCCCTGGTGTATGTAAATGGATAGTAATTTCCGAATAGTCTCGCTCCAATCGGGCAAACTCTTCTAAGAAGTATCTACCATCACCCTCCCATATAGTACCATAAGCGGTAAGTGTATTTTTTTGCGTTCTAATAATCATTTTTATTGTTATAGCGTTGTTGCGTTTATTATTTTGGTGCAAAAAATATAGGGGCTTTTTCAGCTATAAAAAGATAATTGCAATGGTTGCAACTTTATTCATTGAGGAAAGGAAAAGAGCCTACTTTTTGCCCTAAAAATCTGATATAAAATGGCACAAAAAGCGCACTAATAACAGTACTTTAATGGAATTGGCTCGCCGTATGTTTGTAGAAGAAGGTATGACGGCTAAAGCTATTGCGGGCACTATTGAAGTAACAGAACAGACTATTGGCAAATGGCGCAAAGGGGTAGGTACTAACGCTATATCGTGGGACGAACAGCGTTCACAATATTTGTCTGCTCCTCACAATATCAAAAAAAGAATTTAGCTAAGGAACTCACCCGCTTGGTTGAAGGAGGAGGCTACCTTAGATATGGGTGCTATCAATTCGGCTATTAAAGCTATACAATCAATGACTGATGAGACTTCTGTAGAAACAGTATATAGTGTGTTTAAAGAATTTGATAGCTGGATGAGTGAGCAAGATCCTGAAATGGCTGTAGCCTTTTTGGATTGGCACAAACTATACTTATTACACAAAGCACAAAAATCAATAAACTATGGCAGAAGGAAAATTGACAAAGGCAATGGAGAAGCTCCTGCAAGACTATGACCAGCATTGCAGAGGTGGAACAAAAAAACTACTTCGGACTTAGACTTTTATGAAGCTCCCTCTGAACGTAGAAAAACGTCTTGCCTTAGAAAAAGACTATACTACTTGGTTTGAGTATATGTTTCCACAATATGCTGAAGTTCCTTGTGCGTGGTTTCACAAGAAGATGGCTAAGCTACTGATTGAAAACGATGTGATAAGCCTGCTTGCTGAAATATATCGTTCGGGGCAAAATCGGTACATTTGGACTTAGGTATTCCAATGTTCTTATATGTAACGGGCAAGCTGAAGTTTATGCTATTAGTAGGACAAACAGAAGATAAAGCAAAAGAAGCTTATTTCGGATATACAGAGCCAGCTCACTCATAACCAACGTTTTTATTCACTACTACGGCAAAAAAATTTAAGTTTGGTGATTGGGCGAGATGGCGACTTTACCACTACCGATGGAGCTAAGTTTATGGCTATGGGCGCGGGACAGTCGCCTCGTGGTTTGCGTGAAGGCAACCAACGCCCTGACTATATAGTGATTGATGATGTGGATACTGCCCAGCGTTGCAAAAATGATGAACTATCCAAAAAAGCTATTCGACTGGGCTTGGGAAGACTTAAAAGGCACTTTTTAACGAGAGAGGCAAGTATAGGCGTTTTGTGGTTTGCTAATAACAATTTTCATAAGAACACACTTATCAATCAGCTAAAAGAAGAGTTTGCTATTATCAATAAAAAAAGCTAAGGAGTATGGTTTTGCCCAAACGCACCATATAGTAAGCGTGCCTGCGGTAAAAATCGTTAGAAACCTTTGAGCCTAATTGGGGTGAAAAAAACATCGGCTGAGTATTGGCGAGAAAAAAATACCACTCTACACCTTACCGCTCGTTTATGCGAGTACATGCACGTACATATAGTGGAAGGTAGTATCTTTAAGAATGAGCAAATTCAGTACAAAGAACGCTTGCGCTACTCACAATACGATGCTCTTTGTTTTTACGGCGACTTGTCGTACAAAGATGCAGGCGACTTCAAGGCTATGCTTTTTAGTAGGCAAGGTAGGGAGAGAATACCACGTATTGCTGGCGTATGTGCGCCAAACCTCCCGCAACAACGTTGCCCGCTGGCTGTATGAAACCGCGCTACACGAAAACCTACTCAAGTACAACATCGCCTACTATATTGAGGGGCTCTTTGCTCAAGACGAATTTATAAGTGATTTTTGACGAGGTAGGCGACACCTACGGCTTCTATATACCTGTGCAAGCCGACAAAGATAGCAAAGGCAATAAGTTTGACCGCATTGAAAGTATGGCAGGCTATTTTTGAACGCGGTAACATATTTTTTTTAACAAAGTCCTACAAAACTCACCCGACTTTGTAGAACTCATTAACCAGATATTGGCATTCCAAAAAGGTTCAGGGGCTCACGACGATGCCCTGATGCCCTACAAAGTGCCATTGCTAAGCTCAACGCCCTTGCAATACTCAATGCTACTCCTGCCAAAACCATAAGCCGAAAGGAAATTCTAAAAAGACAAACAAAAACAGATACTGATATGTTTCTAACCACAGAAGATTACACAGCCCTTATCCGTAATGAGATAAAAAGATATACTGCTTGAAAATTACAGCGAGGCAAAGCTACGTGTCGCCCAGCAAATGGCTATCGACCAAGTGAAAAACTACCTATCGGGGCGTTACGATGTAGCCGAGATATTTAGTAAGGAGGGCACAGAACGCAACGCCCATATCGTAATGCTCACGCTGGATTGTACCTTGTATCACCTCTATACCTCCACTGTGCCTAAACGTATGCCTGAAAATACGCTCGGTGCGCTACCAAGATGCTATTGACTGGCTCAAAGCCGTTGGTAGTGGTGAAATATCAACCAACCTGCCTCTTATCAAAAGCCAAGACGGACAACAGCTATTAGGTATAAAAATACAATCAAAATACGCCCCCTCATCCAATAAGTGGTAGCCCGTAGCTACAGGGTAGGCAGTTTTTCTTATTACTGTACTACTGTTTAAATACCGTTTAAACGCTAAAAATACACCCTTAAAATTACAATACAATGAAATTATTAGGTTATCAATTTTCATTAACAAAAAAATGCCCAAAAAAATAAAACCAACGAACACTCAGTACGTGGCAATGCCCTGCACCAACCCTGATGTGATACAATTCGTGCAGTCGTTCAAAGATGCTTCCCGCAAGGATATAGCCAAATGGCGTAGTGCCTTAAGTATGGCACTGCACCCAGAAACCCCTAAGAACACAGCACTTTATGACCTTATAGACGATTTGCTAACCAGATGGGCACTTGCAGTCGCAAATACAAATGCGCAAGATGAGTACCCTTAACACCGACTTTCATCTCATCAACCGCAAAACGGGTGAGATAGAAGAGGAGGCTACTTTTGTATTCCAACAACAATGGTTTTACGAATTTTTAAGCATTGCCTTAGACAGCATTCTATTTGGGGCTACCCTTGTTGAGTTTAGTTCCTTTGAAGGTGAAAAAAATTCGGTTCAATACTCTGTCCCGCAGGCACGTTATCCCAGTGTTAGGGACGTATCCTACCTGATGTAACCAAAGAAGACTACATCAACTACCGAGACGAGTACTACGCCCCTTGGTTGCTACAAATAGGAAAAGCTGATGATTTAGGACTTATTAATAACATTGTACCCAACTTAATATGGAAACGCAATGTAGCACAATCGTGGGCAGAGTTCTGCGAAAAGTTCGGTATGCCTCTTATTACTGCTACTTCTAATTCTACCAATAGTGATGTAGTGGACAAAGTTAACCAAATGTTGTTAGACTTAGGCGAAGCAGGTGTAGCCACCTTCCCACAAGGCACAAGTATCAACTTCCAAGAAGCTAATCGCACCGATGCCTACAACGTCTATATGCAGTTTATGCAAGCCAACACCAATGAGATAAGCAAACAGTTGGTAGGCTCAACAATGCTGTCCGACCAAGGTACGAACCGAAGCCAAACCGAAGTACACGAACGTTCGCTCGACTTTAAAATAGCCCAAGCAGACAAACGTTTTATTCAGTTTGTGGTAAATGACCAACTCATCCCCTTATTGCGCCTGCAAGGTTACAAGCTATCGGACGAGGTATTCTTTGAGTTCAAAACAGCCGAGCAGGAAATAAACCTATCTGAGATGTGGAATATCACTAATGGGCTCATTGCTAATGGCTACAAGTAGAAACCGAATGGATTTCCAAAACCTTTAACATACCTATTGAGAGCGAGGGAAAGCCCCAGCCCCTTAATGAAATTACCGCTTCATTAAGGGGGAGTAGGTGAGGGCGAACGCTACCCCTTTAGCTGTACCTGCGGGCAACATACCGCTTCACTTGGCAAAACCATACGCACCGTACTGGCAAAACTCACCGATAAGCTGATAAACAAAGTGTATCACAAAAAGACACCTTGCCCGAATACGCCCAAATGGTAGTTGCTGAAGGTGTTGCCCTTAGTGAGGCATTGCGCGACAACTTTCCTACCATTAGCCCCTATACGGGTCCAGACCAACTGTGCCTACAGCTAATGGAGTACAACCTCTTTGAGTTTGCAGCAGGCAAAAACCGAAAAGCCGCCTTGCTTCAATGAAAAAAAGCTATTAGTGAGACGAAAACAACCAAATACGCTCCTTTAGTGACTTTAAAGAGTTGTGCCAAAAGAGGTGAGAAGTTCAATAAAAAAATGGTTAGAAGCTGAGTACAATCTATCTATAGCCGTAGGGCAAAACTCCGCTCAGTACTTGCGCTTTATGGCAGAGAAAGACACCGTTACCTCTTTTGTAAAAATACCAAACCGCAGGCGATGACAAAGTGCGTGAAGCACACAAAGTGCTCAACGGCAAAATATTCAACCTATCCGATAAGGAAGCAATGGATTTGTATCCGCCTAACGGCTATGGCTGCCGTTGCGAAATGGTGCAAGTGTTAGGCGACCAAAAAGGCAAAGTAACCAAGGGTAGAGAAGCTAAAATAATGCTGGAGGGTACAGATAATAAATACAAAAATTCTCAGTTTGAAATCAATCGTGGCGACCTCAAGCAGGTGTTTTACCAAACAGCAGTTTTACAGTGATACTAAGGGACTACCCAAAAACTCAACGAAATGACTTTTGATAAATATGGACTACCCTCTTGGGAAGCGTTTAAACAGCATTTAAAAACCTCTTAAATTGGATAACACCATTACCGAGAAAAAAACCTCCACGAGCTATTTAAACCTTTTGAGAAAAAAATACCTATATGGGCTTTGAAGACTATTTAGGCAGAAAAACTCACCTTGCAGAAGAGTGTTTTTTTGATACCCATACACAAGGGAAATACCTTAATGAAAATGAGCTAAGACACCAGTTATTCCCTTTTTGTTAAGGAGATTTTAAAGAATCCCGATGAGGTATGGTATTTTTGATTATAAAGGTGATGCTAGAAGTTCCAACCACGTTACATCAAGTTCTATCAAGATAGAGTACTTATAGTAGATTGCGACTTGAATACAGAACAACAATCACTTACCATTAACACGTGGTACAGTATGAAAGTCCCCGAGAAATTTATTCGCAAAGGGCTAAAAAAATAAAATAAGAACTCAAAAAAACTTAGACCGTGTAAACCCTTTGCAGAGCCGTCTCTATTCCCGCATCCCGAAGGTAGCGTTATTAATGCAAGTCTCTGAGTTCCTAATATTGTACCGCAAAAGTATAAACAATTTTTGAAATAACAAAAATAACAATGGCAACAACATCAAAATTAACCCTACTTATTGATTTAAGCCAACGCTTGTTTAACAACGGACTTACCCAAATGTCGAACCGCTTTCGCCAGCACGTACAGCAAATGCGCGACAGCTACCGCGATTTTACTAACCAAATACCAATGCTCGGCAATCTTATGGATACCCTCTCCAACAAATGGGTGCTCTTGGGGGCAAGCATAGTAGCGGTAGGTACAGGGCTGGTGCGGGCTACCTCCTTAGCTAACGATTGGCACAAACAAATGGCAGAGATTAACGTAACTGCCGAGCTGAGTAAAGAGGAACTTGGCAAACTATCTAATAAATTGTTGGATATAGGTACTAAAAAAACGTCGCCCCTCTGGAGGAAGTTCCTAAAGCCTTCTCACGTATCATTTCGGCAGGGGCTTGATGTAAACCAATCAATGCAAGCCCTTGAACCTACCTTGCAAGCCGCTAAAGCAGGTTTCACCGATATAGAAACGGTAGCCAGTGCAGGGATTGCCACAATGATGTCGTCAGGAGAGGATATTAACAAAAGTGTACGATGTGCTGTTTGCAACCGTAAAAGAGGGGAATGCCGAGTTTAAAGATATAGCCAACTATATGCCTAAGCTCACGCCATTAGCCAAAGGGTTGGGCTATGAACTTACTGAAACGGCAGGGGCATTTGCCTCACTCACCACCAAGCTAAGTGCCGAACAGTCCACTACTGCCTTGCAGGGTATCATCCGATCGTTATCCGATGAGCGCATAGCCCTTGGGCAAGTAGGCAAAGACGGCATTTACAAAAAGCGGGTTTAAAGCTTTGGGGATAGAGGTACACGACACTACAGGGAAAAATAAAACCCTTGGTAGAAATTATAGGAATGCTCAACGACAAAATGGCTGGTCTTTCAGACAAGCAGCGTATGGAGCAATTTGGTAAGTTAGGGCTCGACCAAATGAGTACAATGGGCTTTCAAACCCTTATGCAGGGATATAGAGGGCTTACAGAAGGCTACCGATGCTGTAGTAGGCTCACAAGGCGCGTTAGGAAAAGCCTATACCGACTCTCTCACTCCTTTAGAACAATGGGGCATCGCACAAAACCAACTCAAAGGTACAATGATAAAAAAATAGGCGAGGCTATACTACCTATGCTATCCAAAGCTATTGAGTACATCACTCCCCTTTTTGAGTGGATATACAAGAACGTGGATTGGCTTATTCCTGTATTTGGTACATTTGCGGGCGTATTAGGCGTAGTTACTGTAGCCACGTGGGCGTGGAATGTAGCCCTCGCCGCAAACCCCATAGGGGCTACTGATAGCAGGCATAGCAGCACTTATTGCTCTCGTAGTGGTAGCAATAAAAGAAATTCGACCAATGGGGTGCAGGTATGTTAGCCCTCCTTGGTCCCATAGGTTGGCTCATCAATGGTATTAAAACCATTTACGACCATTGGCAAAGTATCAAAAAGCCTTTACCGATGGCGGTATTTTTGGAGGGACTCAAACGCATAGGGCTCGTGTTGTTAGACACTATACTAAAAGCCTATCCAACAATTGTTAGAATTGCTTTCTAATATCCCTGGTCTCGAAAGTTTAGCGGGTAAAGGTGCTGACTATATCAAAGAGCTTAGGGAGTCAATGAATACAGTTACCGATGGAGAAAAACAAAAGAGGAAGAGCCTGAAAAAGAAACTAAACCCGAAAAACCCATTCAGCTTTACCAATACCGCAGGAGCCACAGCAGGGGCAACACCAACAACAATGAACGCCAATACCCAATTAGGGCTCGCGGGTAAGCAAGGTAACAGGGCGATGCTACCCAAACCAAAAACATAACCATTACTTTTTGAAGCACTAAGCAAAGGTGATATAAAGGTGAGCAATGCCGAAGGACTGACTTGGCAACAAGTAGAAGAACGTTTTACTGATATGCTCCTCAGAGTAGTGCGAAACGCTGAACTATCATAATATGGACTTACAAGTAAACACCGACTTATTCAACCGACTGCAACGCCTTACACAACGAACCTTCCCTACAGCGAATGGTGAATGAAGCAGGCGTAATAGCTGTGAACTTCTCAAAGGACAGATTTCGGTTTAAGAATTGGATAGACAAGACTGCCGAAAAATGGCAAGCACGCAAACGCCCCGATAGGGGTTCATTACTGTTGCGCACAGGTCGCCTGAAAAGGTCTATACGCAAAAATAACTTCAGGCGACTACTACGTGGTAGTAGGGAACTGATGTACCCTACGCCCAACTGCACAACGAGGGAGGTACTGTGAATAAAGTAGCACAGGTGAAAGCTCACACTCGCAAAGTAGTGATACGGCAAAGAAGTGTAAATCGCAGGGGAAACGCTACTACACGGGCTATAGGTAGTAAAAATAGTGAACGTGCGAGCCCATAATCGCAAAATGAACCTTACAATGCCCAAACGCCAGTTTTTAGGCGAAAAGCGAACTACTAATGAGGCGTATTGAAATGCACGTAAACCGAGAACTTAACAAAGAATTGCAATGAAAGATTTTTATAACAAACTACACCAAGTATTTGAGCAGAAGCTACTAAAGATTTATACCGAAGCAAGGGTATTGTACCCATTCAGTACATTGACTTCTACGTAGGGCAAGACTATAACGACAACCTTTTTGAGGCGCATATATTCCCTGCCTTATTGGTGCAATGGCAAAATAGCCTACACCGATAACTACGAAGCAGTAGCAACCCTCACTTTTAGGCTGTGTTATGAACAGCTAGAGACCTTTCCTCTTTAGGACAAAACAAAGTTGAGGGGCTCAAGTTCTTAGACTTTATTGATATTACCGATAGCATACTAAAAACTGTTGAAACACCCAGCACAGGGCAAGCTACACCTTATAAATGAAAGCCTTAGCATTGAAGATACGGTAGTAGATGTATTCACCCTTACTTACCAATGCAGTTATTGTGGAAAACAAAAATCCCCACAAACCAAAGGCTTGCGGGGTGATTTTTGAAAGAGTGGAGCTAACAGCGAAACTTAAGAGCCGTTTTTAGTTATTTTGGAAGTGGGTACATCTTTGATGTTACCCACTTTTTGATTTTCTATGTAGATATTGCCCCAATAGTCTCTTCTTACATTTAAACAATTATTTCACAAAACTCTTTTTGTACTTATCATCTATAAGAATGCTGCGCATAAACTTCTCTGTCATTTTCTTATAGGCATCGGGTATGGCATCGTCTTCATACACAAATCGGTTTGTTTCACGAGTTACTACTATAAGCCCTGAATCATCTTCCTTTTTGTTTTCTGAACCAGCATATACCTTAAAAACCTCACCTCTTTTTCTAAAAAGGCTCATTGTAGCTTTGAGCACTTCCAACTAAAGGCAGTGTTAATAGTGCTATGTAAAATAACTTTTTCATTTTTCTAATGATACTCTTAAAGTGTTTGTTTCGGAGTTGTAAACAGCTTCTGATTTTCCTTCTAATTTAATAGAATAAACCTTAGAGCTTCCTCTTTTGAACAGTACCCTCAAAACCTATTTCTTCATTGAACTTGTTAGGTGTAAGATAGATAGGTTCGAAAAGAGGTGTTGCTAATATTTTTCAAACTCTGTTTTGGAGATGTTAATACCATTTATTTCCCATTTTATAATTCTTAGGGTTCACCATATTTAGCTATGAGCTCTTCTTTAGAAGACTTACTAAACTCTTGTACAATCTCCTTAGTAGAGATTTTAGGAGTATTAGTGCAAGCCGAGAATAATACAGTTACTAATATTAAAGCTATATTTTTCATACATCATTTATTTTTTTCGGCAAAAGTTAAGATGTTTATTTGTAAAAATCAAAATAAACGTTGTGCTTTCTTTAAATGGCGTTTAAAATCTTCCATTGGGGTTTCATTAGCCTGCTCTTGATAGCGAAACTCAGAGTGTTCACGCTGTCGTTGTTCATCTATAAAGGTGAAACGTTCTTGGTCGTATTGGCGAAAGAAACTAAGCACTTTATCAATACCAAGACGTTCGTAAAATTCGCCGTATTCGCCCGATAATACGCGTTTGAATATAAAGGATATTTCAGTGAGCTTTAAGTAGCCGTAATCGTTCATTATTTGGCTACTGCAAAGCCTATTTATTCTTCACTCATAGGGCGGGAGAGGTTAAGCATTTCGTTGAGATAGACAAGCCATAGCATTACAAAGCTCTCGCAAGCGGTTGCCCCATAGTCTCGCCTTATGGCACTAATGGAAGGCGTTGGCAGGTCGATAGCTTCAGCTATGGTTTTGAGCTTGTAGCTATACTTCATACAGTTAGCTGGTGAATATACCTTCAAGAATTTCTCGTTTGAAATCAGTGCTGTAAGTTTGTTTTTGCACTACTGTTACCTCGTTTTGCATTTTGTAATATTTTGTTGAGTTGTGAATTGATGTATTTTAAATCGGTGTTTCGTTGGTGAAACTCATCCATCTTCTGCCAATTGCCCAATAGGTATTGCCACGTGGAAAGGGCTTCAGTGTCGTTGGCTGATACTTGTTGCAGGTAGCTAATGATTTGCTTGAGGGCTTTGCCGTCTGCTCCAGTGAACTTGGGAGGAAATCCGTACAAACGTTTGTAAAAGGCGAACCATTCGTCTAAGAACTTTCCGTATAGACTTACAGGGTCTGGCACATCCTCACGATAAGAAACGCTGCCTCTCCATTGTTCTTGGTAGCGTTCTATATCTTCCTCTTGTGGGGGGAGGATAGCTCCAAGCTGTTGGTATTGCTGACTGTTGAGCCCTCCTCTTTTGATTTCTATTTTTGCAAAGCTCACCTTTCTTATAGGTGAGCTTTAGGAGGGATATGGGTACAGTGTAGGGTTACGGTGTAGGGTCATTTTTATAGTTTAATTAAGTAAGCAGGTCTTAAAATAAAGCTGTTAAACTCAAACCCGCATAGGTGATGTTTATCTTTTTCTGAGTATTGTGCAAAGGAGATATTAAGAGGTTTGCATCAGGGGAACTCTTCATTGAGTTCTTTGGCTTTTTCAATGATGTATTCTTTTATTTTGCTTAACTCCTTTGCTTGGTACAGTTCACCATCCATTTCTCTGAGAAAACAAGAGAATTGCCCTTGCAACTTGTTCTTGGTTTGTATGCCACCGACTAAATGGCAATAATAGTGTGTAGGTGTTTCTTTTCATTTTTAAATGGTGTTTAAAGGGTCATTCTAAATATAGTCCTGTAGTTACTTGTTGGGTGTATTTGCCTCCTTCGACTCCATAAAGGATAGAGTATCTTGTTATTTCCTCTTCGGTAAGAGGGCGGGAGGTTTTTGTTCAGGATGATAGATGCCTGAACGAACTACATACAACGAAAAATGCTTCTTGCATTTGTTCGCGGCGTTTGTTTTTAGTTTTTGTAGTTCGACAAAGATTAACTACTGGTAAGCCGTGTTTGCGCCATTGTTGGTTTTAGGTGGGGGTTTGAAATAGCCGTAGGCACTATCTAACATTACCCAATCTAAGTAGGGCATTTTGATTGCTATTTCTTTTACATTACTTCCTGTAATGCGATAAAGCTTGGTACTTTTTTTATCCTTAAAAAGTAGTCAATTAGTTGTACAAACAACCATTTATCTAATTCGGAGGCGTACTTAAAGTAATACTCTTTTTTTCGTCCAAGTTATTAAGCTCGTCTTCTGTTATGTTGTACTTTTTGAGTAGTTTTTCTGAGCAACTTTTTCAGCTGATTGCTGCTCTCCTGCTACGCCTCGTTTTACGAGTTCGTAGACTTTTGCAATTTTTCTTTTACTTTGTCGTTCATATTGTAATTGTTTTTAGTAATTTGCTTGATTTTAGGGCTTCCCATTGCTCTTTTTGTTAATTGCTTGCCACAGTCCTTGCAGAATAAGGCAGTTACTTCTACTGTAACATAATGGGCAAGGGTGCGGAGCTCTTTATGCTTGTGGGGGCAACTTTTCAATTTGCTAATGAGCCAATTTGTTAATTTTCTAATTCTTTTCATTGCTTTGCAGTTGTTTTAGTTCTCGTTTTGCCGGTGTGCCTAAGTAGGTGTGAAAGGTACGGTAGCATATATGGTATTTTTGGGTGTATGTGCTGCCAAAAATATTTCCTATATAAGTGAGCCCTACTTTTGTGATACAAGTGCAGGAGTAAGCTGTTGTATCTCTATAATTTTTGTTAAAAGATTGATTTTATTGTATGCCATAACTGAAAAATTTATTACTTTTGCGGTTGGTATTGGCAAAAGTCCTGTCTACTTTCAGTAGGCGGGATTTTTTTCTTTTAGTTTATTGAAGGTTCGGGTATTCCGAAAAAGAAGTGCCATTGCTTGCTTCCTACTTTTAGAGCGGCTTTTTCAAACTTGGTGCGCATACTTTTTGAATTGGCGTACTAATTCAGGAAGTTCGTCTAAGGTGTAGTCGCGGAGGAACTTTTTAAGGGGCTTCGTTCTTTCATAAACTTATTGAAGAGAGCCCAGTTGTTTTGCTTTTAGTATGCCCATTGCTTGTGCATCGGCAAGGATGATGGAGCGCAGTCGTTTTACTTCGGTTTCGTTCAGCAAATCGGTAGCGATAGCTTGGTAGTTGGGTGTGAAGCAAAAAAACGCTGATATAGGGCGTTTAGTTCCTCATCGGTAGCTTCTAAGAGCTGACAGGTGCGGTGTGTTTCGAGCCATACGGCTTGTTCTAAGGCTTTAGGGCTTAGTTTTTGGCGTAGGGTTATTATCATATCATCTGTTTGCATATTGTAATTATTTTTAAGGTTTGTACCCTTTTTGAGCCCTACCTCGTGGGTAGGGACTCTTTGAGCTTTTGTCCCGCTTAGGGGCTCGAACCCTAATGCCTGCCTGTGCGGGTATCAGCACTTAGATAGCCGAAAATTGTAGCAGGATGTTTTTCCATTGCCCGCGCGAGTCAGCGTTCGTAGAAAGCGGATATAGTCCTTTGAATGGTTGTACTGATAGCTTTCGCGGAAGAGTTCGCAGGCGCGGGTAAAAATTCTCATCGGCGAAGGTGTGTTCGTACTGATAGAGCTTCTGAATATTGTCGTGGTCAAGCTCGCCTTTTTGCGTTCTAAGAGGGATAGGATGAACTCCTTAGTAGCTTTGTCGCCTTGGTAACGGCTTTCAATGAAATCAAAGATGTATTTTTCGGCTTCGGTGGAGCGTTCATCATACGAGCCTTTTCCTTGCTTGTTGTACTCCACTTTGAAGTTTTGAAATTCTATTTTGAAGTTGCCTTTACCTTCGGCAAAACGACCGCTGTACTCTTTAAAGCAGGTCGCCAAGGGTTTCCATAGTTTCAAAGGCGTGTGCTTTGAAGTCTTTGAGCTGGGTGCTGATGTCTTTAGCAATGGTGAGAAGGCTTACTACGGCATCGGCTTTCATTGCTTCGTAGGCTTCACGCTTTTGCTCGCGTTCTTTTTTTCTAATTCTTGTGCTTGTTTGATTAAGGTAGCACGTTCTTCAGGGGCTGAGTGTTGTTAAATCTACTGTCATTTTTATTTAGTATTTAGTTATTAGTCTTTAGTTGTTAGTTAGCTGGCTAAAAGCTCGCGTTTGATTACTCGTTTGATACGGCGGAAGCTCTCAACTACTTTGATAGAGTCGCCCCCGATGGTTGCTACTGTGGGTTCGCATTCTTTGAAGAGGCGTTCAAAGAGAGTTTTACTTTTGTCGGTACTGGTTGGGGGGAGGTTTCTGTCTTTGAGTCCATTGCTCTCGCAGATGCTTTTAAAGTCTTTAAAGGTAGCGCCTATAAGGTGTATAAACTTGCGCCCGAAGCGGTCGTCGAGTTCGTCAAAGCCGAGTTTGTTGTATTTTACGCCTGCTTTAATAGTTTTTCGAGGTTATCAGTACCACTAATCACTACGCCCATTTTGTCTTCCATTTCGTTGTACAAGGTGATGAACCAGCGGAGAGCAGAGGGTTTGAGCTTGTCGGCTTCATCAACTATAAGTAGGGGTGTTTGCCTGTGCGTTGGGCAAAAGAATTGTATTACTTTTTGTCCTAATACATCGACGGTAGTGTAGCCACTGTCCTGCTTGATACCTAACACTTTGCAGAGTTCTACAAGAAACTCTCGGCGTGCCCACTCGCGTGCTTGGATGTAGAATACGTTACTGCCTGCGTATGGGTTGGCAAATGTGGTGAGGGCTGTGGTTTTGCCGCTTCCTGCTTTATGACTTATGGGAATAAAGAGGGAGGCGTTTTTAGCATCGGATAGCACGCTGAATACCATTCGGTAGTTGGTAGTTTCAGTTGTTGCCACTGCTCTGTGGTGTTGATGTCAAGGGTTTGAGCTACTTTTTGCCATAGTTCGGCTTTGATGAGCTCCCAGTTGTGGTTGAGCATTTGGGAGATAGTTGCAGAGCTTACTTCACATTTAGTAGCTACTTTGTTTTGACTACCGAGACGACTTACTTCGTCTTTAATAGCTTGTAAGATTTGTTCTTTTTGTAAATCAGTCATCTTCTTTTTAGTTAAAGGGTAAGAGATAAGAGGTAAGACCTTTTACCACTTACAGGTTTATAAATCAGTTAAAATTGTAATCGTGTGAGGTTAGAAGCGTCTAATTCTTCGGTAAAATATTCACTTCCTACGGCTTTTTTTAAGAGGTTCAGCTCCCTTTGCTATATGGTTTGCCTTCTTGGCTTTTTAGAAAAAGCTTCCTCTGTTGCGTTGTAAGCTTGTTTTTCGCTATACGCACCCATTAGTAGGTTTTCATCAGCAAGAGCGGTAAGACGTTGTAGTTCCGCTTCTTTACGGCGTTGCAATTCATTTTCACGGGCGCGGGCTTCGGATAGCCTGCCGAGCTCGGCTGTAGGGACCGTGGCGTTGTATTTGCTCAAAGAGTTGCGCTTCGCAAAGGGGCACTAATAGGTTGCCGTGAGCTTCCCATAGATACACAGTATTGGAACTGAGTACATCAAAGGTCATTACTACTTTTTTTGCCTGTATAGTTAGCTATGATGTCAAAATCATCAACGGATAGCTGGTAATAGAACTCTACTTTATCTATTTCGGTGCGTATGAGTCCGTTGTTTTTTTAAGAGTTATTTCTTTTTGCGATGGAAAAGCATTGAGATACGTGCTGGATTTACATCAATCACGTTGTTTTTTTCATTGCTTTTCTCGTGTAGTTCTTTAGGTGTTTCGGTAATATTAGCGTATTTGCGCGAGTAGGTGCAATAAGGGGTATTGCGCCAGCCCTCAATAAGGTTTTTCAATTTCGTTATAGGCTTTTAGGTAGTCGAAACCTTCTGTTTTAGCTTCTTTTTACTTCGGCTAAGAACTCTGCGCTTCGGTGTGCTGAAAGTCTGCGAGATTGAACGCCTTCTCCATAGTAATATTTGTTACCCATAAGGGTTACACTTTGGAACGTACCAAACCAGCGTTCTACTTTTTGCTTTGCCGTTGGGTTCGTGGGTGATATTCAGTTGTACACCCTAAGGCTTCGAGGCGGGCGAAAAGTTCTTTATCTCTCGGTATTATGACCAGGAAAGCGGTCGGCAGTAAGACTATAGGGCAGGTAGCCTGTATATTCTACTGCCATACGGAGGGCACGCATATAGGCTTGTTTGTTCTCAGCATAAGCGATGTCATAGCCTAAGATGTCGCCACTGTGTACATCGCGTACTACTATAGCAAATAGGAAGCGTTCCGCTTTGTTACCTTTCTCATCAACTGTTTGATGCGCAATGAGGTTCACACGGCTGGCATCTATCTCCCAACAGTCGCCTGCACAAACAGCATTTTTTTAAAGGGTATGTAACCATTGTACATCTGTGCTTTGCGAGAGCCATAGCCGAAGCGTTTTTCAGCGGTGAGATACTTGGTTTTGGGCAGTTCAAAAATATTTTGTCCAAACCAACGGCGTGAGGGTTTTTCCTTACCAAATCGCTCGCATAACTCCCATACATAACGAATAATGAACTCGTTGCTATTGTTGAGCCCCATTGCGCGGAGTTGCATTACCCAGCTGAATACCTCTTGGTCGGTGTATTGTTCAGCATTTTTATTGCCCGTACGGGGTAGGGTCTATAAGATCTACAATACAATGGTCGGTAGTGCGGAGTATTTCCACTTTTTCTTTGAGGCGTTGGTAGTTATGCGGTATATATTGGAGTTCCATTTTGCTAAGAATGGGGCTCAAGTCCTTATATAGGGCGTTCTCGGTACCTCCGTAGGTGTCAAGGTTATCCAAACAAAAGTCTAACACGGCACAGGCTTTGGCTAGGGGCTACACGGCGGGTAACATCTACCTTTGTGTAATACTCTAAGTACTGTGGGTAGGCTTTGTTTTAAATAGTGTTTTAAACGCTGTTTCGAGGTTTGTTTCTTTGCGTTCGGCTATAGCCTGCTCGTACTGGGTGAGCAGGGTTTGGGCATCGCCAAAGCGGGCACGGTAGTTTTGCGGGGCACGGTTGGGAATGTTGCTCAAGCAGTAGTAAAACTGCCCTTGTGTTTTTTTGCCCAACGCCACGATTTGCCACTATCGGGCATAAACTCTTTGGCTTTTGGCAAGGTCGCAAGGGCGAATAGTTTTTGTAACGTTTCCGTGCAGTTGTCCTTAAAAAATAACTATCTACTTCACAAACCTCTATTACAAGGCGTTCAGAAAGCCATAGCGTTTGTTCGCTTGCTTCTGTTTTACGGATGATTATGTCGCCTTGTTTGAAATTCATTGTTTTTGTTATTAAAAAGCCGTTGCTAAAAGCTTTTGGTGCGCAAAACCTCACGGCTTTGTTTGCTATAACGGTTTCCAACCATTAATTGGTATTGTTCCAACGTTGTTCACCGAAGTAGGTGCGACCTACCACACGAATGTGCCTACTCATAGTGGGTTCGGGAATTTTTACTACTTTTGTAGCATTAAATAATTAAATAATAGAATTATGAGTAAATACGCGAAAACATTAATGTTATTAGTTTTCGTTTGATAACTACCCCTGAAGAGGATAGTTTTAGTTTCTGTTACCTCGTGGTCGAGGTGTCGGCTGATATGGTGTACTATTTTATTAGAGTACACCCATTTTTTTCAATCGTTTCATTGCTTTACTTTTTTTAAGGTTTTTAATGTTATAAATGCCATACTCTCCCTTTTTTTAAAGACTACTTTTGCTGATGTAAGACCTATAAATTGGGTTACTTTTTTTCAATCGTGCCAATTTTATTATTATTATAATCTTTGAGTAGCACAATTTTAACTTTATCTCCTACTTTCATAACTTTGTTATTTTACTAATTGTTCTAATTCTTTTTAATTTCTAAGCCTTTGCCACGTATAGGTTTACGCTCACCTCTTGCTATTTGCCCTACATATAAAGGAGTGGTTTTAAATTGTTTAGCCACTCGCTGGTATATGGTAGCATCAATTTTTACTTTTCGTGCTAATGTTTCCATTTTTTTATATTACTTTTTGCGTTATAAATATGGTGCAAAAAAATATAAACAAGTTTTTAATCCTGCAAAATATTTTTTTATAAAAAAATGTTTATAATTTTTAATGCTATGGAATTACCCTCTGAAAAATCAAAGAGTAAAAAAAGTAATTGATTTTTATTTCTCAAGGAAATGAATTACAATTTAGTAAGGAAATAGGAGTTAGTCAACCCCGTATTAATAGGCTATTTTCCTTAGATAAAAGAAGTGGCAAGTATCCTCTTGTTTCTTTTGAAAATAGCTCAGGCTATTATAAGCAAGTTTATAAATATTAGTCCTGAATGGTTACTTACAGGAAGAGGCGAGATGCTAAAAGCCTGCCCACGAAAAACCAAGAACCTAATATCACTATCCTTAAAGGAAATAGAAAAACTCATGATGCTATTATAGAACATCAGGAGATACCCTTATATGATTTAGAAGCAACAGCTGGGCTGTCTACTTTTTTTAAAGGAGATAAGTCAGCAAATCTTTTGGACACTATAAAGATACCCAATGCCCCTAATTGCGATGGGGCTATATTTGCTGTAGGGTGATAGTATGTATCCACTATTGAAGTCAGGAGATATCATCTTATACAAGGAAATACCTTTAAACATTGACTACATACAATGGGGAGAAATGTACCTATTGAGTTATGATGTAGGGAGAATGGGATGAAAAGTATTGTAATTAAATTTGTAAAGAAGAGCGAAAAGAGGAAAAAATTATATTCAATTAGTAAGTCAAAAACCCACACCACGCCCCTAAAGATATTCCTTTTAAATGGGTGAGGGCAATAGCATTAATAAAGGTAACTATTAGGATAAATACAATGCGATAGAAGAACCCCTTTACAAAAACCAAATGTTGAAAAAGTAGTCATGACTACATAAATGACCACATAAATGACCACAAACCAAATGTTGAAAAAAATGTGGTCGTTTTTGCTTTTTGCCCCTCAAAAAGTAAAATTTGAAAAAAACAGGCTATTTTTTTAAGGTTGAATAGTCGTGAAGTGCTTGGAATACTTTTTGCTTTACAATACTACCTAAATGAAGAAATAATGGAAGTATTTTTGTATAAATGAAAGTACTGGGGAGAAGAACTTTCATTTTCGCCCCAAAAATGAAAAGTCAAATGAAGGCAAAAATTAAAGAAAAATAAGGCGTGAGGGCTTGACATTTGGTTTTACCCTTTAAGCATTTGCGGAGTAATTAATAAAAATAAGCATATAGAAACTGATGAAGTATTTTTATTTGTACCCTATTGTGTGTTTTGCAGTTTGGGGTATCAGCACAAGAAGACAATGCTTTCCTATCTAAATGGGGAATAGAGTTTTGGCGCAAGCGTAGGGCGCGCTCAGCTTACAGGTAATGAGTTGGCACTAAACGGAATGACCTCTAATGGGAATTGGTTAGTGAGCTGATTACGCCACCGAAAGAGTGCGCTTTCAAACAGGTATAACTACATGTCGTTTTTAGCAACGGAAGCCTTACCGCTGATAACTACTACAATACCAATGCTACCTTTATAGGTATTCCTGTTAAAATAGTCTTTTCGAAAATCGAAAATTGCTCCTAAAAAGCGGCTATAGTACTCGGTATAGGGTGCAAAGCTAACAAGGCTATAAACTACTGGCTGGAAACAAAGGATTTTTAGCAAAAGTACAAGCAGCAGGAGTGTATTTTTAGGAGTACCTATGGATATAGAGTAGAAAGTAAGTTATCCGATAATTATACTGGCTTTTACCTCTCAACCCAAGTGGTAACAAAAGCTATAAAAACTACCGCCTACAAAATAATGGTTTGCTAAGAGTAGCAGTATCTTATCGTTTTAAATAGTATTTCTTTCTATTTTTAGACAACTATTAGATACTTACTCTTTTGCTCGTGTTCCTTATCCTTCGCTCTTCCTATATGGTTTGTATATCGTTTGTATAGGGTAGGTGGCTTTAGAAAAATTTTTCTGTTTGCATCATCTGCTGATTGTTTATTATTTTTGCAGCATTAAATTTGATTGAAGATATGTACCCAGATAGTATTCAAAAGCACAACACTACCAAGTGTATTTTAACGATGAGGGGCTTTGATTTCCTCAATCGTTTTGTGGCTGATTTTCTTGCCCTCTAAGATATTCCTTTTAGCCGATAAGCATACTAACGAATGTTTGTACCCCTATAGTGCTATCGGTTTTGGCTACTGATATTTCCTTGGAAATCATAGAAATAGAAGCAGGAGAACCCCATAAACACATCGATACTTGTACCCAAGTGTGGTACGCCCTCTCTGAACTGGGTGCTGACCGCAAGAGTCTACTTATCAATATAGGAGGCGGGGTGGTTACTGACTTAGGAGGTTTTGTAGCCTCTACTTATATGCGCGGTATCCCTTTCATCAATATACCTACGAGCTTGCTGGCGATGGTAGATGCTTCAGTAGGCGGTAAAACAGGGGTTGATTTGGGCGCTCTTAAGAACCTTGTGGGGGTGATTAACAATCCGAAGGGGGTGCTTATCTACCCTGATTTTCTGGCTACCCTGCCCACCGAAGAACTGCGTAGCGGTATGGCTGAAATGTTTAAACACGGCCTGATAAGCGATGAGGCTTATTGGCATAAGATGTGTAACCTAAGCGAACTGACAGAAGCGCACCTCGGTAGCCTTATCTACGAGTCGGTGATTGTCAAAAACGAAGTGGTAACAAGACCCTACCGAAAAAGGACTGCTGCAAGACCCTGAACTATGGGCATACGCTGGGGCACGCTATGAGAGTCGTATTGCCTACAAAACCCCGACCGCGAGCGACAGCTGCAGGCGAGGCTATCGCTATAGGTATGGTGCTAGCAACTTACCTTTCGGTGAAAGAATTAGGTTTTCGATGGACAAATGCGAGTCAAGAGCGGTTTTGGGTGAATATTTCAAAAACAAAGATTTTAGCTATGAAGAAATCACCGATATTTGTCAGTTGAGTGCGTTTTTGATAAGAAAATGTAAGTGAAATGTACATTTCAGCTTTTAGAGGCTATCAGGAAGCTGAAAATAGACTGTATAGCTGCCTTAGAAGAGATTTATGAGGCATTTAAATATTATTTGAATTAGAAGAAGGACGCCTAATGAAGTATATAAAAATATCAGTTTTGCTATGGTTGCTGTTATTAGCGAGCCTCTCGGCTGAGGGCAGCAGCATTATTGGCGCAAAGCAGAACTAGCAACAACGCAGTGACACCAATCTATCGGCTGTGGCACAGTACTTTTACACAGACAAAGACGCTTTTGGGAGGGTGCTGCGCGGGGCTACCACTGGCTCGTGGGGCTACAATAGTAGAGATACCCAACGCTGAAGGGCGGCTTATCAGTTACCGCATTACCCTCCCCAGCAGGTACTCTCGACGAATTAGCGTGAAAAATACCCTCTACACCACTTTTGAAGGGGTGGAATAGAGGATAATTCGCAGCGCATACGCTTCACTTTTCAGCGACTTTGGCTTAGATGCTATTATGCAGCTAAAACCTACATTACGCCTTTGTAGGCTGAAGAGCACAGGCAACCTCTACCGCGTTTACTACTACAGCGATGCTGATACCATTGAGTGCACAACACTTGCCGCAACTGCCACAACCTCGCTCACCCAACGCCCTACCTATCAGACAAAAGCTGTGCAACGCACCTTTTCGCATCGCGATAGCTTGTACCAATCACAGAGTATTTCTGGGGGAAAGATGACGCTGCTCAGTAGTCAATACTAAACCAGTGAATGCTGTGTATGGACAGCAGTTATCGGTGGTTTTTCAGATTAGTTTCAGACAAGAATATAATCTTTGATGATAAAACTAATGACCCTTTTCGAGTCTCAATTACAACGATTGGGAGTATAGCTCTGTGTGCTACAGCTAATTATTGAGACGAAAGTAGGGAATGCTAATTATGATATAGGACACCTATTCCACAACAGCAATAACGGAGGCAATGCGGGCTGTATGAGGCTGCGTATGTGGTCCATGACGCAAAGGACAGCCGCTTTTTCTTCTTATCCTGCCAGAATGGGGCGCTTCCGCAGTCTTTTGATATAGATGTTGTAGCCACGAAATCGGTCATCGGATGGGCGCAACCCATACGTTTTCTTACAGACGCGAGTATGGTTCTGATTCAAAATGGAGCCCGGTAGTGGTAGTACCATTATGAGCTATGCAGGGGTGAGTGGTAGCTACGACCTACAAGCGCATAACGACCCTTATTTTTCACCACCGCAGGTGTACGACATCAGTACCTTTGCAGAATTACCTCTTGTGCTACCGAGCAGCCACCCATAACACTCCGCCTGACGCACCAGACCTACGAGCTATACCATACCTAAAGGTACCGCCTATCTGTTAGAGGGTACGGCCACAGATGCTGATATGATGCGCTGCTCTACACGTGGGAACAGGCGATAATCCGGACTAATGGAGGTAGAAGAGCATTACTTTTCGCCGTTGCTCGTAACAATGGCGACTGGCACGCTCGCTGCTCTACTCTACCTATCGCTATATACGCTTGTCGTGCATGAGTGCAGTGGGACTCTCACCCAAGAAAAACCCTAAAAAGGAATGATGCGTGGGACGCATTGATCAGGGCGTACCCTTACATTGGTCGTTTGTGGTGATAGACCGCCCCACGCTGCGACCGGAGTGGGTAATTGGCCGCCTATAAAACCATAGAAGTAGTGTAAATGATGATGCTGGCCCTTTTGTTATGCACTTCGCCAAAGCCAGCCTACCTACGTGGATACACATAATGAGAAAGTAACTCATAAACTGGAAATGTTGCTGGCACCGACCAGCCTATAAGCAGCTATGAAAGCTGCTCTTATCTGCAGATGGTGGAGAAACCTTTTCGATTAACGCTCGCAGCGGGTTTGTGGCTCTAATACTGAGAAAAAGCTGTGATAGAAGTCCGACAGGAACCAAGACGACTAAAGGGCGACTGATGCTAAAAGCTGAAGATAATATATTTTTAGCCGTAAGTGCAGCACTACTATCACCATAAAAAGAAGATGCACAGATGACGATGGCGATAGCGATACTCGCCGCACGACAACCGTCACGCACACCCGGCAACCCAGACGCGATGCGATGGTGATGGCATAGGTGATGCTTGCGATGACGATGTAGACGGCGATGGCATTCCGAATGGGCAAGACAACGAAATTAGACCGGCGTTTAAACGCCTAATGCTTACCCCTAATGGCGATGCATTAACGACTTTTCTACTATTATCCGTGCTGAACGCTACCCCATAACACGCTATACATCTACAATACATTAGGAAATGAAGTGTATCGTGCCAAAGGTTATAAACCAATGGAATGGTTACTACACTAACGGCAAAACCGCTTGCCGCAGGCAGTGTATCAGTACCTTTTAGCACAGACGGCAGTAAAAAGAGAAGAAAAGCGGGGCTGGCTGTACATTAATTATTAAATAAAAAGATTAGTATATAATGAAGAAACTCTTATTGAGCCTTACGTTGCTCTTCTTAGCCTTGCTAAAGCCCAATCCATAGACCTGTCTTACATTTCTATCATCAGCATCGAACTTAGTAAATCCTGCGGCTGTAGGCTTAGAGGTAGGGCATACTGTTTCAGTAGATATTCGCAACCAGTTTCATGATATGATAGAAGCCCTCTTACAGACTTTTTACTACGCACCGCCTTTCCTGAGCGTGTAGGATGGGCTGATAGCTAATAATAAGGTTTTTATACAGAAGCAAGCGGCTCTGTACCTTGATTTGTCTTATAGTATCCTATTAGCTATAACTCTAATCTGATAGCGGGAGTGAAGTTTGGCGATAATCTGATGGAGGAGAAATACGCAACCATAACCACTATACAACAATTTTTATCCTAATGGTAGCCGTATGCACCTCACTTATTATTACGATTCTGTATCTAGCAGTATTTCTCGCAAGTTTCAGACGAACTTTGAACGGGCTTATACTATGACCACCCTGATTTTTATATAGGTTTTCAATGCCTAATATGCTGGCTTCTGATAGGGTACGCCTCGATAATGATGTAATGACCTCGATAGCTGAGAATATGTATTGCCACATATTGGCGGGCTATCATTGGCTCATAGATAGTGATGTGACTATCAAGCCCCGCCTGCAATGGCGTTTTGGCTAAAGGAATACCTCTGCTGACCTTACTGTGAGCGGGGGAACTTTGCTCCGTGCTGAGCTGGGCATTACCTCGCACTGAGAAAGCTGCAAGTGCCTATGTGCTTTTCGATATACCCAACTACTACGTAGCTATAGGTTATGGTTTTGAGAGTTACTTTCAAAGCCACCCTCAACCTGCAATCGCGCAACTCTCACGAGTTTTTGCGCAGTTTAAGTGGTGATTATCAATTTGCCAATTTGTCGATTTGTCGATTGGCTGATTTAGCTTAACTCGTGTGTGTGAGTGTGGTATACGATACGCGGAAAGCTCCGAGGGTTTCGTCTGCTACGTGGTATTGACAATATTGCCTAGGACGGGCTGAATAGCAAATGGACTTTGTCTTCCTGACTGTTGGATAATCGTCTGTAGGAAGTTTTTATATTTCAGGTTGAATGCGGTAGAGAAGAACATTCACTACATCGTCTTCTTGAGCTTTTCATCATTATCAACGTCATTGCGAAGAAAAAGGTTATTGGCTATAGAGGTTTATCATCTAAAACACCAGTAGGTAGTTTTCTGAACTATTATTCTGGCCAATTTAACCAAATAAGCATTAGCTACTCCATCATTAACTCCCTCGAAAATAAAAACGCAACTCTTTGCGGTCGCCTAAAAAGCCTCCAGTATTTTTTGTACAATTCTGTTAGAAGCTATTATGCGTCAAGCTATCTTATCCCAGCTGTGTAAGTTTGTCCGTTGAGCTTACTATCAGTTCAGCCCGTGTTTTGCCTCACTCAGGGGTGATACCCGCAGGGAACACATAAGTTACCACCCTCTCAACGGAGAGTTAGATTATCAGAGGTGTTATAGTAGAAGCGCCATCCCAAAGAGTAAGGTTAGGGCTTGGCTATCTCAGCTAATCTTCACCACAGCATATTTACTGCAGAGTGTGTTTCTGCAAAATAAGGTTCGGTGCTAATATCGACTATAGGGTAGGCTTTTGCTTCCCTTCTTCCAGTCGAGGAGAGCAGCATCAATCACCAATTTTGAGGGCTGTACTCCACTTAAGTCGGATGGACCTCTTCTGCAAGAAGTCAAAAACCAAAGCACTGAGGAGTATAATATAAAGATTTTTCATTTTGTTTGTAATTATTTATAGGATTAGAAACTGAAAGTTATACTGTTACACTAGGTATAATACCAAAATAGAAAAGTTTTACGAGCCTCACTGCGTTTGGTATCTTCGTTTTCGCGGAAAGAGACGCTGACAGCATTCTTGCGGGTTATACACGTTGTACACCCCAAATACCCATTCGCCTTTCCAAATCGCTTACTAGTGCGCTCTCGGGAGCAGAGGTAGTCACGAAAGGTTCAACGGTGATAAGTAGCAGGCGGTATTTCGTTGCAGCTTGCATATAAACGGAAGAGTTTCTGCCTAGTAGCCATAACGCCCTCACACAGGATAGCTGGCTGGCAAACTGGACTGTAGGTTGGAATACTGCCCCAAACGTCCATTTGGGAGAGGCTTCGTAAGTAGCCGTGATAGAAAGGTTCGTGAGCTTTATCGTAAGCTGCACCTATACCAATCGCCGTAGTTGATACACCTCTATTTCTTCAGTAGTGCGCCTCGGTCGGTATTTGATTTAGAGAGCGTAGGCTATCGAACCCGTGAGTTTGCCTGTATTTTAGTGCGTAATAGTACTTCTAAACCGTGTAAGCTCTATTTTCTCCTGGAAAGTAGTACACGCCTCAATACTTCCTCATATTAGCACCAAGGTTAGCCCCATCAATATAATCTAAGCTGGTTTTGTACTTTTATAATAAGTTTCACCTCTCACGCTATATTTATCTCTCAAAACATTAGAAGCATAAGCCTCGTCGCTACTTGGTCAGCAATTTGTGGTTTGATAAACTCAATCACTTGCGCCCAAAACATTTAAAGGGAAGGTGAGGCTGTGTTAGAAATCAGGCTGCACGAAAATGAGCAGTATTGCGCATAGCTCGCTTCTTTACCGACTTGGTATCGCTGAAAGCATAACTCATCGTAAAGCGAGGGTCAGCACCAGAATACAAGTCGATGATGCGATTGCTACCGATGAGCATTTAGTGTACCCATCGCAAGAGCCTTGATAGTACACTTGTCGGTTTAGCATTACACCCTACCGATTATCGTTAGCATATACATTTACGGTACGTTTCCCCAAACGTAAAAATTACTGAAGCGCAAAGCCGTACGATAGCGTAAGGGCTTCTCCCAATTTTGCTCGCTGGCATCGGCACAAAAGCCCATCGGCGGCATATTTATGCTCGAGCATGCGCCTTGTATAGTAGAAGCAGAAGTTCTTAGGCACTATTTTTACCTGGTTTAAACACATAGCGCTAAGCTTTCTGAAACCATAAGTGAGTTTGGAATTTTTCGGAAATATAGCTTTTGAAGTCGTATTTTAGGTTGAAATTCTCACTCCTGAAGTCCACCTTTGCTATCAATAAAGCTAAAAATCGAACTTATAATCGTAATTGCTGTAAAATGGCTGAAAGGGTTAGAGAAGAGTTTATCAGTAAAAAGATGATTCCAACGCAAATTTATCAAGGCATATTGCCGTAAGTATTGGTGCAGATTTTCGCTATATAAAACTATCGCGACCAAAATAGCCAGAAAGATATAAAGCGTTGCTAGGATTCAGCTGATAAGAGAGTTTTGTATTGAGGTCATAGAAATCAGTTTCGAGCTATTATCAGTCAACTTCAGATGCGTATGGCGAAGCTCGCCCCCAATAAGAAAAGTGTGTGCAGGCTTTGTCTTTCACCATAGGTCCTTCAGCTAGCAAGCAAACGAGACGAGAGCACCCATGCACTGTAGCAGCAAACTTATTCTTATTACCTTCTTTGATAAATATCTCAAAAGACAGACGTTTATACGCCCCCGTAACGCGCTGAAAGCTAGAGCTTCATATCGCGTACAGCATCAGCATTGAAAACGCTAGAAGCCAAAAAGGTGAGAAAGCATTGAAGATAGTAGCCTCATCATCGAGAAGCAGCTACTAAGTTTTGGTCTGGCAGCCCCTCCACGCATCGCGTGAAGCCTTTCCGGATGATGCTGCCAGCATTGCTAACACCAGGCATCTGCATTAGGGTTTTACAATATCTACTTCGGCCTACTAATCACTGGAAGCTTTTCACCTGTAGTAATGGGAATAGTCGCTACACCCATTTCGCGCTTTGCACCCCTGTGCACAGTATTATGAGCGGTAATCCTCACCCCTGTCAGCGCAATTTCTTCAGGCATAGTTTGTAGTCTCTATGAATATTTTTATTGAGTACTATTGTTTCTTCAAGCGAGTGCCACAGCCTATATATTCTATTGATAGGTGTATCTCTCCTCGAAGGCAAAAGAAGAAAAGCCACTCGTTAGTAGAAGTGCCGGTGTAAAATCTCTTTGATAACGAAGCTACCCCTCATTAGTTTTTCACCATTAGAAGCATCGGATATAGAACCACTCAGTGTGTATTTATGTCGCAAAATAGAGGTCGTTATTATTATAGTAATAAGTACTCATGGGCACTCGTTATCTTGTCTGAATGATGGGGACAAAGGTACAGTCAATAAAACCTCGACACAGCTTCGTACTCATCTCTATACAAAATAAAACATTTTATATGAAAAAGTCAGCTACATTAGTGTAGGCTAATAGCCGACTTTTATCTGATTTGACTACACTCTTCAAATTTGCTAACTATTTTCCTTTCCTCCTGATAGCAGGGTCTTTCATACCCTCTCTTCAATCATAGTGTAGAATTGGTCAAGCTTTAGGTAATACCACCGCGCGAGTAGCGGCGACGGTGGAGCACGACCTTCGGCAGTAGTGTTAGATGCTACAGGCACGTAGTAACTGCGCCCAGCAGCGGTCATACGCCCAGTGCAATACCAAAATCACTCAGAAGCACCTCGTACTATTTCGGTAGCACGCATTACGCTTAAAATCCCAGTTATCGCGGTATACAATCTTTTCTCAATTCTGACATCATCAGTATGTCTCTTCTACCATAAACTCAAGTCTCGCTTGTCACTTCGCTACCTTAGCTACCTCGAGTAGCATTTTTGGCATTTTTAGAAATAGTATAGCTACCACTGCCAAACAACATCTTGTCTGATATATCGATAAATACGATCTTTTTCTACTTTTATATATCTCACATCTTTGGTCGTCACGACTGTCTAACACCCCTTTTAGACTTTGTACCAGTTATGGTTTACAGAGAGTCGCGACGAGTAACAGCATCGCGTAGTGTTTTCGATAGTAAGGTCTCTTCGCGTAGGCTTTCTAATGATTTTCTGCAAGGTTTTCAGCTCCTTTTGGGTAGTAGGGGTGGTAAGATTGCCCATATTGTGTATGAGCTGTACTGATTGTTCTCTTTAGCAGCTCTACTTTGATGTAGACCTTTCATGCCTTGTAAGTCGACTTTATTCTTTTCTATCTCAAACACATATATTCAAACTTCATGGCTAGCTGCGCTGTTTAGCAAACTTTCTTCTGTTTGTTTGTTTCTCGCCTCTAACCTCAGCACATATCTTAGACACACATCCGGTGGTCAGAAAGAGCCAATCCCGCAAATGGCACAAATAATTTCTCTCATATTGTTCTGTGCATATTCTCGTTAATTTAAGTAGTAACAAAATGCCAGCTTTCCGTCTATTTCTCTCTTTTTAGGAGAGTTTTCGTACTGCAGTAGACTCAGTCCTCTCAGTACTTTTCGCCTGTAGTGTGCAGCATTTTCTACCTCATCTATCTCCTCTGCATGTCTCATTCCTTTATTTCTTTAGTTTTAGCTGCTTCTTCCTCTCTCACCAAAATAGCCTCTTTAGAAGCCAATACGTTCGTCTCCACGCCACATACAACTTTTGAACTATTACGATCATTGATATGCAACCTGTCTTCTGGATACAAATTGCCTGAAGGCTGTGTAATGTAATGAACGGTTTGCGTATCTGTTGGGTCTATCTAAACTACAACTCAATATGGCTGCAAACTCAGTTTGTTGATTCCGAGGAGCCTCTTTGGTGTCGCCATACACGTGCAATAGATAGACTCAGTATTCTGTAGAAATCAATCTCGGCGCAAGGCATTGGTGAACTCTTCCATATAAAACTTTCTGACCTTTCTACTTGCTATAACCATAGTACCTAGGGTATCTTTCTCTATTACCAAAGTATATCTGGAAGACTTTTTAGTCGAGTCTAACTGCTCTGTTTTCAGATCGCTGGCTATCAGGCGTATATTATCGCTGCCTGTCATCTGGCTTTCACCCGTCCATAAAGCGACCTGCTCACCTAACTAACTGAGACCGTTTGCCCTCGTTGGAGTGTATTGAGTCGCATTTGGCTTCGCATATCCGATTTGAATATACGCGCATCGGGATAAGCACGAATAATACGATGTTTGTTCTGCCTGCACGTAACTCAATATGCGCAGTGCCGTGCAATATACAAAGAATCTTTTCTACTAAACTGATTATCAAGGCTGTACAAACATCAGAGCCTCTGCGCTCTGTGTGTATCTCTCCTGTAATGCCCTTTAACAGCTGGTTTTATTTATGGTGTCTGAAATATCATATTATTAGAACCGAGGTAAACTGACGGCGTTTATCAAAAATACAAACTGTCGCCTACCACCAACGTTTTCTTGGTCGTATCATATTTTGGCATCATGCGGCATGCCTGCTCTACGCTGCGCAGTATCATAATAACCCTCCGCACAAACCCCGCGTCAGCGCGATAGTGGTTTTGCCAAGTCACATAGGCACTATGCCAGAATTGTAGCGTACAATCTGTCGTCTGTGAGTGCACGGTAAAATCTTTGTTTACTATCTTTACTGAATTAGTAAACCGACTTTTCTTGCAGTGGCATAGTACTTACCTGGTTTTACTGGTCAGCCCATTATCAGGCGCTATCGTCCAAAACAGTTACACAAGCCTCTGCGCATTAAGGTGGTCGAAGAAAGTTCTGGTGTCGAGCGGTCAGTATTGCCATTACGCACATTACTGCACATTTAGAAGCACAGCTGTCGAGATAGCACTTTTATAAGCTTCAAGACATACCTGACCATCCGGTCTGTAAGCATCGCCCCACAGAAAAGCACCACGATCGTCGCGCAGCTATCACCCACACAGCTCGTACACACTGCCAAGTCGCACCAAACCTCTAGACCCTTTGATGCGAGAACTGAGAACCTGTTGTCCATTCAGAAGTTTTATAAACGAGAAAGTGGCTCCAGGAGATGGCTGGCTGGCAATAGCAACGCAGAGACAATTTCTATCCGCTTAAGTTTTGTTCCGTTTAGTGCTATCGCCTCTTGTACCCAGAGAGTAAAACGATAATAATATGTACTATTATTTTCATTCAGAAGTATCTCCATTGAGAATGCAAAGATAGTACAAATAATGGACAATTGACAATTGACTATCGACAATTACTTTGCTAACCTCACTCGTACCTATAGGTTCTACCCTTGATGCCACAGATAGCTAAGCTGCCCTCTAAGCGGTCTACCAAATGCCTCTCCACAAGAACGTTGTGGTATCAGAGTCCAACCAACTTCTGAAAGAGCAAGTGCCTGTGGATAAGCTATCGACAAAAGCTCTGTACAAAAGGTCTGACAAGCCAGCCCCAGAGCTGTTTCTACCCCAAAATATAAGGTTTGTTTCTTGTTCTGGGCTGTAAGCAGCAGGATTGAACCCATACACACGTTGCATGTAATAAGAGAGCATCCAACCTGTCATTGAGACGTCTTTGCTTGTGGATAGTCGAAGTAGGCATACTCTAGGGAACATATCACTTGAAATTGTCTTTTAATGCCCGCTCTAACACTCCTTTAGGGGGTAGTACGCATCCGCCACAAAAACATTGTGTACCTGTTCTGACAAGTAGGGATCTTTAACCGTCCATATCAGCGGCTTGCTTGCTTTCGTTTTTCACTAAGGACTCATTTACCTTTTGAAAAGTAATCACCAGACAATTGCTGGTCGCTCAGTAGTCTCAGAAGCTCTTCTGTTGTTGCTATCAGTATTTTCAAGCCATTTATCTAAAGGAGTCGTCATTCACAATATGGAAATACTTGCAGGAAATACCTTCTGACAACCGCTGATAACATCATCTACAAATGTATAAACAGACTCTTTGCTTTACATTGACAGACAGCTTTTAGATACCCCCTGCTGTAGTGCGTGTTCCATATAATTGTATTGCAAACTCATGAAAGGATAAGCTGCTACTGCTGCATCATTGACCAGATAACAAAACTCAGGTGCCATGAAGCATAGCTCTAAAGCGTAGCGCACCAGCACTTTCATCTGTTCTTGGGTACAAAAGGTGCATTATTGCGCTTTACTACCCTCGAAGCTGCGGCGTTTTGACTCTATTTCTCAGTCGTTTAGGTATATCTCTATACGCCAGCCCTGGTCACTGAGATGTAGGTGGTGGTAGTTGAACTTTGTACCGAGACATCACGCATCTATATACTTTTAGGCTCGTCTCACCTTCCACAATGACGAGCAGTATCGACCATTACGCACGGTAGCGTGAGGCAAAGCATGACAGCATAATAAGAGCATAGGGCAAGGCAAACGACTGTTTGCGTTCTTTTTGCCTGAAATAACCACTGCTTAAGCGTTTGCTCAGCATAGTATTTACCTGCTGCAGCAGCGTATTTAGCCACTGTTATTTCTTTAGGTTGAATAAGGCGGCTGATAGCCTCTGGTGACGAGCCATTTGCGCATCTTTTAAATGTCACAATAGGCGTATCAACAGCACAAGTGCCTCTGTAGATAACGCACTTACTGGGCCATTGAGGCACTATACTTCATCTCGAGCCGAAAGCCCCAACTAAACAACAATAGTAAAAATAATATAGTTTCGCTAAGTGTTAATTTTATTAATTTGTTATGTATTACAACTCAATCATTTTATAAGCTTGCTGCAAAATAGCACACAAATGATATTTAAAATGAAAACTCGCTAAAGCATAACACTATTGAAAGGCAAAATTTTTAATTTTCAAATGTATACCATATAATAATTCTAATAATTAGGGTTTTGCACTAATACCCCTTTTATTTTTATCTATTTGCCTCGACCGAGGTAAGCGCTCACAAGTGATGTTTGAGTTCACGTGCCGTCTCACGACTCCATCTGTTGGTAGCATTTGGTATCACTTGTTTCTCGCTATTTTCCAGCGTTTAAGGTCAAAATAACGTTCTCCTTCGAGCTCACCCCACACGACGTTCGTGGCGGACATACGCGCTCTCCATCTCGTTCTTTAGAAAGTCCTCAACTGGTACGTGCAGGCATTCCTACCCTGCAGCGCACTTTGGTTCACACCCGCATACACTTTAGCGAGAGAGGTAGCTCCGAAAGTTCATTTTCAGCCCCAGCTCGCATAAGAAGTACATCAGCATAACGCATTATTACCCCAATCTTGCTGACTTTTGTCCCAGAATATCAGAAAGGAGCTTACAGGTTAGGCGACAAAAATTTGTTTACTCGAAAACCAGTAGGTGTATTATTGTTGCGTGTGTGGTAAGTACTGCGATTAAAGTACTTTTTGAAAATATTAGTGTGACAATCGTGGTCTCTTACTTCTGTCATTGAAGCGGGCCTGTAAAAAGTAGAATACATCTACTTTAACATTATTTGTTTGAGCCACTACAGAAGTTGCCAGCAATGATCCGCATTTTCAAACTCATTTACAAAGTTAGCCAAAGGGCCTCACAATACTATCCAATCGCCAGTACCACATATCTCACTTTGAGTATAGTTATTAGGCGCAAGAAATTTAACTGACATCATTGTTTTCAGGGCAAGCTTTCTTGTTCAGGTCTAAAAATTATCTGAAACTCAGCAGCCAAAGAGTACCCTGAAATAGAAGACACAGATTTTGTAATCTCTTGTAGCATTTTAGAAGTAGCAGCAGTAGCATTAATACTGCCACCATCGTAAGCTGTGCATAGGAGCATTCTGGTTTTATAGCTAGCGGCATCACGTAACCAAACGACCTTTTCATGTCAATAACAATCTCATCAGAAAGATTAGCAATAAAGGAAATCGATATCTCGTATCATAAAATTATACACTTGCTGCAGTTGATTTAGCTTTGAATTGCGTTTTAACAAAGGCTCTGCTATAATAGGGACTTCACCATAGCAAATTACGATAAAGATAACTATAAAAATAAGCTCTCCACATATCTGGCTTCAGCTCATATTTCTTTTGCAGGCATTACCAAAGCCGAAAAATCCTTGCGTAATTTATCTAGGTAAGACATCTACTCTGCACTACCTCTTTTAAGCCTCTCGTATATATACGTTATGTACAAACCTCCCATTGTAGCATCTATATTCCCTTGAGCCATATACTCCAGTGCAACATAAACCATTTCGCCATTATGTTGCCCATAAGTACATTATCCGTAAGATTATCCCAAGTAGGTAGCCCATATGAAAATGTGGATGCTGTGCATACCATAAGCAAGCAGTCAATGCTGGAGGCGCCATTTTCAGTCTTCCAAAAAGAAGCATGATGACTGACTATCAGCTAGGATTTAGCTTCCTTACTCCTTATCGCAGCTGTTTGTAAGTGCAGCGGTGTCATTACATTAGTAACTTTTCATTTTGTTGCAGTTGCACCCAACATTTAAATCTGTCTGAGATAATTTTGCCTTTTGGTGGGTATTGTACAAAAAGTCCATCACCAGCTCCTTTTCAGGATCTCAAGCCTTTAGAAGTTAGCGATTGATCCAAAGGCTACCGCCCGCAAAGCAAATTCTAAATTTGCCAAGTCCACTTCTTTTGAGATAATAGTATAGAATCAGGCAAAGAATAGCCATGCAGGATATTTTCTTCTTTCAACGCAACAGAAGCAGCTGATCTTGCAAAGTACCAAGCATTAGGCGTTACGAGTCCCGGTCATCACCGCAAATTAAAGCATACATGCGAGATAGCTGCCAGATGTACCTTCACCATGCTACAACGCATTGTTTACAAAAACTAGCGTAGGGCAGTCTCCTGTCGAACAATCGCTCCCATCAACCATTAGCAAAGATTTTACGTCCTTGTACCTTGAAAAAGTACTGAGAAATCACACTTTTATATTCTAAATGGGCATTGAAATGAATACTCATTTTGCGTTCATCCTATTCATTACACGATCTTTTCATTTACAACCCCATCTCCATCACACCACGATACGTTTGAAAAACTTCACCAGGAGTGCACATTATCATTAAACTGTTTAGGAGATATCTATTTCGGCTTGAATGGACACCCCATCATCTCAAGCACATAGAAAGACAGGCGATCGACCGTCTTCATGAAGGTAGACGTCTATTTCGCGGCTTCCAAAGAAGGTTAGTTTATTTCTTGAAATATCTACATAAAAGCCCTCCGTAGCGCCTCTCTAAACGCCCTTTATTGATAGTGTGATTATACTGTACTGAGTTCTGTCACAGTCAGATAGTTTTCCATACATCACCACTACTAATACCGTTGGAGCAAAGGTTCAATCCTAAAGCCCTGATACTTGCGCTGCCTCTTCTGTGATATCAAAAGTATGCTTTTTGTGCTACCAGGTATACTATAGTGATACGATTGAAAAGATTGATATCAACCTCATGTCGGCTACACGCAGTACTTTCCATTTAATATCACTGGCATAGCATGCGCGTAGCTGTCTCGGCAGAGTGGCTCACATCAAACTGAATAAGCCAGTGTAGTTGCAGTGATTGATAAGGACAGTATACGTTGCCACGTGTCACTGTTATTTTGCTACCCACGTTTGCTAAGAACCACTGCATTTTAAGGTTATTAAGCCAATGCCAGAGGTAGCATTCTTCAAGAAAGTCTGTTATCCGCCAACCTGGCTGAAAAGAAAGAACGCTCCCAACGATGCGCTTTTAGCAAATGCTGAAGTACTCATCATAACGCACATTAGCTTCTAGCAACAACGCCCTTTATAATCGTGATCATCCTACTGAAGAAAGAGAATGCAGGGCCTCATTCCATGGCGTATTGCTGGCATTAGTTTGTGAGTAGCAGTGCCAGCCCGCATTAAGTCGCAGATGCCCATTACAACACCTCGCGTCTAGTGCCCTGCAAGGTTTGATAATTATTGCACTCTAGATCGTAGCCTGCTCAGTGACCATCCACAGTATGGTTTTGTGCAAAAGCTAGTACTGTGCCACATAAGTAAAGAAGATAGTATAAAAATTCTTAGCATATTAGAGATAAGCCCTACCTCAGCATCTAAGTCTCCCATCCCTGTGTGAGTACTGTAGGTAGAGGCTACAGGCTCGCCAATCTGCATAAGAACTATCAGCACGCAAATCAGCTACTTTGAGTACCTGAACTAAGTCCTTTAAAGAGGGGTAATATCAGTCCCACAATCGTCCCTGAGAGGTTATAATCGGTAGTGCTCTAAGTGCGTTTCGCTTATCTATATAGCTGGTATATTTGTTTTGTTAGCTATTTCTGGAAATTAGAGTTTTTAGCTGCTACATTACCATATCCTATAAGCAAAGGTTTGTAGGTAGGGTGTGCTCAGAAAGGTAGAAAGAATGTACTCCATGTGTCCTCTGACGGCCTAGTTTTACCTCGACTACAGATAACTAATTTCCCACAGTAGCCCATGGTTTTGACTCTCTGATTTTCGCTATTGCACGGAAGTTTAAACGATGCACTTTGAAACCTCTGAGAAACACACTCTTCTGGTTGATCTCAGATATTCAAAAGCGATGCTATAAGTGCAGGTGCCTTTTCAGCTCCCCCACTAAGTGTAAGATTACGACTTTTGCACAAAAAGTGGTTGAGCCATAGTCGAGCCAATCATCAGTTAGGGGAATTTTCTGCATGGTCAGTAAGCGCTCGTAAGCACTAATCATCTCTTGCGTATAATGCTCATCAGTAATTCCTCAATTGGTTTTAGCCTGTCAGGCCGCACCCATATACTCAGCCGACTGGTTACCAGCCTCAACACATACGGGTGAAAGGTAAGCATAGCAAGTTGGTCTGATATGCTATTTTGAAGCGCTGCTGCCGAGTTTAGTAGTAACCAAGAATAACATTAGCTGCCTGCCCATAAATAGAGGCTCGATGCTGCATCTTTGAGCATCAGAGATACTCTGCATCGCTAGCGATATGAGAGAGCATCCCTGGTACCTACCCACAAGCACAAGAGGATCTGAGCCAAGCTGAACCATAAGTACCTGCCCACGTAACACGGATATAGCCAGCGAGACAGCTCCTGCTGTCCTGCACCCCAGCATGATGATGCAATCCCTGGCACTGCCCTGCAAACATGTAGACACAGTGACGTGGCACACGGGCGCCTAGAGGTTACTGCTGCCACGTCCCAAAGGGCTTTCCTTCTCTGAGACCAACACCCTACTACCACTACTGTCCAGTAAGCTGTGCGTCTTTCAACGCATTACATTGCTTTGCAACCCTTTTGCCCCATAGCTCGGCAGTGCTAGCCTCACTGAAACCAGATCACCAATATGACTGCCTTTGAAGGCATATGTGCATTTACCGTCCATATCGGTAGCACAATGCGTGTAGGCTGTCGCTTGGTACACTCACCCTGCAGGAGAGCCTGTTTCATCCGTTACTATACCTGGAAATTTGCTTGTTTATGCGCATAAGATATGTACAAACTCCACACCAACATTAGCGTGAAGAAGATTTACCGGTTCCATACTTCAAACTTCGAGTATTTTCGTTACAGATGCGAGTAAAAGAAAAATAAATCAAATATTTTAAAGTTTTTGTGATTTATTTTGTTAAAAATCAACAGTCCCTTATACTATAAGCAAGGAAAAACAAAACAAAATTATATATTCTCTCTGCAATCCAGTGCGAGAGAAGGTGCGGCTCAGCCTCCCATCTTTTTGGGCATAGTGGTAAGCTTTCGTACTACATTATGAGTCTACCCTAAATATCGCCCTTTGCTCTTAAAGCCTTGACAAACACATCGCCCATAAAGGTTTCTGATAGAAAATTGATACTGTACTCTTTGATAACAAAACTCACGATGATTGCGCTCTGTCATCATATCGAGTGCCCACCGAGTGTATTTTCACATTGCTTCAGCGTGCGAGTTCATATCTAAATGCCGACGCGCACAGGAACTCTTTATTAACCGCATTTCGCTGGTAAGGTGATGCGCTCTGTGCGAAAGGAAAGTCCGCCCTCCGTGCGAGGAAAGCGAAATATTTGCTTGGTTGGTCGGTTAGCTTCAATAGGGCGACGCGACTGTATGCGTCCATCGTTATCCGCGTGCTGGCACTCTCCTATTTTCTCGCCTTTGCGTAAAGTTCGAATTCGCGAAAAGCATACCCCTTTGTATGGCAACGACCACGACGTACTGTGGATTTGCTCATTCCACTCTGGCCAACGGGCTGCTGGAGTTTTTGTTGCACCAACGCCCAGAAAAGCCTTTCTGTATATGAGCTTTCGATCGATAGCCAAAACCGAGGTATGGCGTGTTCTCGGCAGCTATATCTGTAGCATACCGAGTACGCCATAAAGTCCCACTGATTATTGAGAGCTTTACCTGAAGCTACGCACTTTACAGGGTTTCTGTATTGTTTTATTATCCATTTGTAATAAATTATAAATTTTGAATTACTTTTTGAATGGTTCGCACTACGCCGGCTTTCCAATATTGTCGCACTCGCAACGTGGGCGGCGAGAGCTTTCAAGTTCGTCTTGAGCATTTTTCAATCGCATAGCTGTAAGTGAGGCACATTGTATCATCTCTACATCGTTTAGATGGTGGTCACCAAAACCATTGTTCTCATCTGAGTAATACCCAAATGTGCCTGCAAACGACTGATAGCATCGCCTTTATTCACATCTGACGGGTGACGTCTCCAACCATTATTTCGCCCGACATACCATGCACGCAAATCTTTGCTGTATCGCCGCAAATACGGATAAGAATTGAGGCGAGAGATACCCTCATCGCAGATAGTGATTTTTATCTCATCGTCTATATTAGCAAAAATCAGTTACTTGTGTATGAGCTGGGTACCGACGTGCTATCTCGTTAAAAATCCACTCACTATCAGTATATAAAGACTCTTCTGCCACAGAGCTACCCCATGCGGTTTATTTGGGCACAAGTGCGCAATATAGGCAAGTAAGAAGCGAAGTCCATTGTGCGCCTCGAAGAGTACGCCCCCTGATAAAACAAGGTTGCAGCTCCCATTATCGGGTGCAAAAGGATAAGGTGCTTAATAGGAGCAAACAGCTCACATACAACCTGAATTTGTCGCCCGCTGGCTGTACACAAAAGAGGATTCCTTTTGATGTACCGGTTCAAAACACTTCTCCAGGTGCGTATTTCTTTTGATTATTAACGAGGGTACCGTCAATGTCCGAGAGACTATTAGTTTTATCATACGAATAAGATTTTGCGGCAAAGATACAAAATAATTTTGCCAATTTCGCGATTTGGCGATGAGATAATTTGGGAGTGGCTGAAGGCTGGGAAGAATGGGAGACTCGCCGACTTTCCTTCGCTTATCGTTCGCTCATCGTTCGCGATCCTGCATCTCAGATAGATAGAAAAAGAAAAGCCTCAGTGATATTAAACTGAGCTGATATTGACTAATTTGCTAATTAGCTAATCGACAAATTCGGCAACTGACACTGGCTAGTCTTTCGCTCAAGTATAAACCAACCTACCATAGATTGCTGCTGATTGTTCTCATCGCACGTATTCGATGACACATTAGTAAGTGCCTTTGCGGCAACTCTGTCGGCCGCCCTCACCGTTGCCGTCCGTTAGAGATGCCTTTAAACACGTTATTGCGAACGTTATCATAGCTTTAGCGCTCCCATACTTTTTACTATCGGCTGTAAATACGCACCGCCGTATTATTAGGATACAGATTCGTATTCCCGCCAGTGCGTGGAAAATGGTTGTCTTCTCATTTACCATTTACCGATACACCATTGTACACCACTAGCTATATGAGTTACCTCGATGCTCATCGTTGCTGTTGCACAACCATATCGGCGTTGCAAAGCTCGTAAACAGTTGTATCAACCCCTTAAAGCCTGTGTGTGTGGTGTATACTCTATAGTACATCAGGATCTACCACTGCTGTACCATTTTGCGGTGCTGTTACGTCATTAGAGTGGTACACCGTTCGCAGTATCAATTCGATAGTACATCAATAGTCACCGGCGTATTGCGAGGTGCCGATGCCCCATCATTAACTTAAGCTAGCAGGCACAACTGTTGGTGTTGGCGTTGGCGTTGGTGGTGTTGCTCGGTATCACTACCACTACCGCGCTACCTCCACAAGCTACTGGAGTATCACAGTACATACCGGTAAGTAACGTGGTAGCTACCTGAGGGAGTATGAGGTGGTACAATTACATCACCACAGTTGATGGATCTCGCGCAAGGTCTGTAAGCACCTGCGGAGGTGGCATTAGCGCACGGTTACGCTACGCACCGAGGGTGTTGGCGTGCCATCTCAATTTCTCATTAGCAAGAACATTGCCCACCGTAGGATTACTCTGCATAGGTAAAAGTGTTGTCACCATTTACCCCTGAGGTAGGGTAACGGTAGGTGCTACGGTTGGCTACCAACTTAGTAGTACTTCGCATAGGGGTACCGTTTTCTAGCACAGATAGTATACGGTATTTCCGTATCTTCCCACATGCGGTATCGCAGCTACGTGGCTGCACATCGCATACTGAGGGTGGGGTACCGTGTAGGGGCACTGATGTCCCAAGTAAGCTGACACATTGCTGCCGGTTACACGCTGGGTCGCTATCGAGTATAGAAGTCGCTAGCCAATACACTCAGTGTGCGTAGTAGCAGTGCCTTCTATATAATACCCGCCGTCAAAGCCAGCTGTAACAAGCAGTCGGTGGTACTGGGGTAGCAGCAGTTGCCTCTCACTACTACTCGCAGCTGCTCGCCACACAGCAGGGATAGCGTAGCACAAAGACTCATAGCCACAGTGGTGAGCGCCCACCGCCGTACCTGGTACATGGTGACACGCTACCATCGGGCACTGTGGGCAAAGCCGGCTGGAGTAGCTGCCAGTTGATAGTTACCTCGCTGGCTGCTCAGTACGTCCGTTTCAGCTTGTCGTTAGTAAGCACACTACTACGGCGCTCTAACGTAGTCACCGAGTAAAGATGGTGACCTATCATTATGTGCCCTCGATGCTATTTTACTGTCACCACAGCTGTAGCTATGTACTACATATAGTAGAGGTAGTTACGCAGCCAGATAGTATACGGTATTTCGTATACTCGCTGTATGTGGAGGTACTATTACCTCACCCGTAGCCGGATGTAAAGATACGCGTGGGCTGCTAACCACGGCGTGTAAGCATAGTTACACTCAGGTACCGACGGATTTTCAGATTGCCATTGAGCTTATCATTAGTAAGACATGATCGCCACCGTGGCTTGCGGTAGCAATACCTACTTTGGCATGTACAAAAACATCACCAGTAGCCTCACTGCTGGTGCGTTACCGGTGCATGAGCGGTACGACAACATTATTGTAGCTGTGCCAGCAGCTGCCTGGGTTCAACTTCGCAGATCGGAATAACAGCTATGCGCACCCGTACCAGGTGCTATTAGGCAACGGTGATCGTACCATCTGTGTGGGTCCAATCGCTGGAGTGTTTGCCCCTGGGGTCTTAGGTGTTGCGCCCAGCTACCACCGCGCTTACTGTGCCAGTGGCAGTGGCTGCGGTACCGATGTGGTCGTTGTCAATCACTGAGCTGGTGCTCAGACCCGTGGTTAGTGTGGCAAAGGGTATCCGGCGTTGCGGTAAGATCGTTGGTGGCTACCGTTACCACCGCTGCTGAGGTAGCGCAGCTGCCTCGGGTTCAACTTCTCGCAAATTTGACACACTATACTATAAGTGGCACTGCTGGGGTGTTGTTAGGCACGCACAGCGCATCGCAGGGTTCAGACTTTGGCGTATTTGCCCCTTGGGTCTTAGGTGTTGCGCTCGTTGCTTCACCCCAGGCGCTACCGTGCTGGTGGTGGTCGTTGCAGTGCCTATATGGTCGTTGTCAATCACCGAGCTGGTGCTTGTACCTGTGGTTAGGTAAAGGTATCCGCGTTGCGGTGATCGCCGGTAGCTACTGTTACCACTGCTGTTGAGGTAGCGCAGTTGCCTGCATTCAACTTCTCGCAGATTTGATACACCATACTATGGGCACCGCTGCGCAAAGCGTATAGGCACGGTAATTGCAGCCCATTCTGGTAGGTTCAATGTTGGAGTGTTTGCTCGTCTTAGGTGAAAGCGCCCGTCACCACCCCATGCTACTGTGCCAGTGGTGGTCGTTGCAGAAACCGATGTGGTCGCCAAGTCAATCATCACTGAGCTGGTGCTTGTACCTCGTGGTTATGGTAGCGTATCTGCGGTGCGGGTGATCGTTGGCGTGGCTACTGTTACCACTGCTGTTGAGGCAGGTAGCGCAGTTGCCTGGGTTCAACTTCTCGCAGATCGGATACACTATACTATAAGTACCCGCTGTGTCATTAGGTACGGTAATTGCACCGATCGCAGGGTTCAAATGTTGGAGTGTTTGCTCTGTCTGTAGGTGTTGCGCCCGTTACCACCCCATGTGCTTACAGAGCTAGTGGTAGTGCTGAAGTGCCGATATGGTCGTTGTCAATCACTGAGCTAAAGCGCTTGCAGCCCGGTGGTTATGGTAAAGGTAGTTGCATCTGGCGTTGCGGTGATTGCTGGCGTGGCTACCGTTACCACTGCTGCTGAGGCAGCGCAGCTGCCTGGGCGGGTTCAACTTCTCGCAGATTTGATACACTATACTATGTGCGTACCCGCTGGGGTGTTATTAGGTACGGTGATTGCACCGACTTGCGTAGGGTTCAAGTTGGAGTGTTTGCTCCTGGGTCTTAGGGTGTTGCGCCCGTTACCACCCCATGCTTACCGTGCTAGTGCAGGTGGCTGCAGCGCCTATATGGTCGTTGTCAATCACCGAGCTTAGTGCTTGTACCTGGTGCTAATAGCATGCTGCGTATCTGCGTCAGCGCGGTGATCGTTGGGGTGGCTACTGTCACCACCGCGCCAGTTGAAGCAGCACAGCTGCCCTGGGTTCAACTTCTCTCGCAAACCTGATGACACTATACTATAAGTACCCGCTGTGTTATTAGGTGCTTGGTGATTGTACCATTCTGCAGGGGTTCAATGCTGGAGTGTTTGCCCCGTCTTAGGTGTTGCGCCCGTTACCACTCCCATGCTTTACTGTGCTAGTGGTAGCGGGTTGAAGCGCCGATATGGTCGTTGTCGTAATCACTGAGCTAGGCAAGCTGTACCAGAGCTACAGTAAAGCGTATCTGGTGTTGCGGTGATCGGTTGGGGTGGCTACTGTTACCACTACTGCCGTTGAAGTAGCACGGCTGCCTTGCGTTCAACTTCTCAAAATTTGATACTACTGGCACTATAAGTACCCGCTGTGTTATTAGGTGGCACGGTGATTGTACCATCGGTAGGTTCAATGTTGGGAGTGTTTGCTCTGTCTTAGGTGTTGCAGCCCGTTACCACTCCCATGCTTACTGTGCAAATAGTGGTGGTGGCTGAAGTGCCGATATGGTCGTTGTCAATCACCGAGCCAGTGCTTGTGCCCGTGGTTAGCGGTAGTGTATCTGGCGTTGCGGTGATTGCTGGCGGCTACTGTTACCACTGTTGTTGAGGTAGCGCAGCTGCCTCGGGTTCAACTTCGTCGCAGATTTGCGTACACTATACTGGCGGGCACCCGCTAGAGTTACTAGGTGCCGGTGATTGCGCCATTATCGCGGGTTCAATGCCGTAGTGTTTGCTCCGGGGTCTTAGGTGTAGCAGCCCGTTACCACCCTTGATGCTGTACCGCCAGTGTGGTAGTGGTTGGAAGTGCTGATGGTCGTTGTCAATCACTGAGCTAGTGCTTTGTACCTGTGCTAATAGTAAAGGGTATCTGCGTTATGCGGTGATCGTTGGGGTGGCAGTATACTGTTACCACTGCTGTTGAGGTAGCGCAGTTGCCTCGATTCAACTTCTCGCAGATTTGATACACTATACCATCAACGGTGGCACTCGTTGAGTTATTAGGGTGCGCAAGAGTACCATCTGGTAGGGTTCAAACTTGCGTGCGGTTTGCGGGGTCTCCAGGGTGTTGCGCCCGCTACCACGGCATGCTTACCGCGCTAGTGGTAGTGGCTGAAGTGCCTATATGGTCGTTGTCAACTCACCGAGCTTAGTGCTTGTACGCAAAAAGCAATAGTAAAGTGGGTATCTGCGTGTGCTGGTGGTGATCGTTGGGGTGGCTACCGTTACCACTGCTGTTGAAGTAGCACAGTTGCCTGTCTGCCAACTTTCTCGCAAATTTGATACACTATACTGCGGGTACCCGCTGGGGTGTTAGTTAGGTACGGTGATTGTACCATTATCGCAGGGTCTAATGCTGGCGTCGGTTTGGTTCGGTGTCTCAGGTGTTGCGCGCCCGTCACCACCCCACAGCTTACCGTGCCAGTGGTGGCGTTGCAGTACCGATGTGGTCTGTTGTCAATCACCGAGCTGCGCTTGTACCCGTGGTTATGGTAGCGTATCTGGCGTTGCGGTGATTGTTGTGGCTACTGCAAGCGCCACTGCTGTTGAGGTAGCGCAGTTGCCTGTCCAACTTCTCGCAGATTTGATACGACTATACCAGGCAGTACCCGCTGCGGGTGTTATGTCGGCACCGCAGTACCATCAGTCGTAAATTCAGACTTGGCGTATTTGCCCCTGGTGTCTTAGGTGTTGTCGCCCGTCACCACCCTATGCTTACCGTGCTAGTGCAGTGAAGTTAAGTGCCGAGGGTCAGTTGTCAATCACTGAGCTAGTGCTTGTACCGTGCTAATAGTAAAGGTATCTGCGTTGCAGTGATCGATTGGTGCTCCCACTACTATAGTAGCGCGCAGCAGTATCGCAAACGCAACCGCTGCTACTGTTTGGCATATCTTATAACCGATTTGATAAGTACCTGATTTTGTTCCGCTGGAACAGTGCAACTGTTCCATTTCCGGCATTGCGGGTAGGTGTTGCGCCACCGTTACGCCTGTCCATGCTGGAGTAACGACTCGTCATACTCACCGGAAGCTGCTGCTAGCAGTTTGAGTTCCTACCTTATCGTTAGCTAAGTACGCTGCTAGCTGTTGTAGAAGCTACTGCGCCGTGAGTAACGGTGAAGGTATTTGGCATCGCTTTACATTTATTAAGGTAAGGGTAATGCGTTTGCGTTGTTGTATTACCAAATCGATCTTTTGCTTAAGCAAAGCTACCGGTAAGAGTACCTGCTTGGCACACTGCAGAAAGCCTGCTGGTGCGCTATAGCTGGTAAGCGTCACCGTGCCACAGCCATGGTAGCGGTAGCGCCATTGAGCCAAGTATTGATATTAGCAGCTGCATTGCGGCAATCAACCACTAAAGGAGCTGGTGCACGAGCGTAGGCGGGTAGTATCAATAACCACCAAGGTGATAACCGCTCGGACCGCTTTCACAACCCGCTGCTGTTACCGGACTTACATATGCTGTTTGGCTTGTACCATTAGCCACTTGAGGCCATGATAGCAGGCGCTGCTGCCAATGGAGTGGTATCGGCAGCGCGGTAGCATACCAACGGGCAAGGTATTTCTGCAGCGACGCTGTTGGCATAACCAGCGCACGATTAAACACTGCCTGCTGCTGTTGTAGAGACAGTAAGGCTGGAGCTCGCACCGACCAAGCTGAAGCCAAACTGTAGGAATATGTACCGTTGTAAGAGCTACGAGGAGTCTCAAGCAAGTAATGTTTCTCGTGCGTTTTTAGCTATCTTGGCAACATAGTAATTACCTGCTTTGCAAAAAGGTCTGTCCCAGCCCTAAAGGTGCTCCTCCTGTGGCTGTAGTGTATATTCCAAGTAGTTCATCACTATCGAGGTCAATAGTATCCCACTAAGGCTGCTACTTTGGTACCAGCACAATAGGTGTAAGAGGAAGATACTGGCATAGTGGTTATCTTCACTCAAAATAGATTGTGTACTTTCACATTGTCCGGCTACTTGGGCTGAATAGTAATAAGTAGTATTATCGGTTAGCGCTAGCGCACAGTTCGGCTGCCGCTCGTAGCAGTAGCATATACTTTAGCAATCCGACACTAAACCGCCTAAGTACGTTTTTAGACTCTACTGTATGAAACGCGTTCGCTGCTAGGGTGATGGCGTAGCGGTATTAGGAGTTACTAATACGGTTACTGTTTGGGTGATTCACAACCATTGGTCAGTTTACCGTTAGGTATAGGTAACTGTAAGTGAGACGAGTTTCGTGCCACTATACTAAGAAACGTAGGTGCTGCCGCATTGGCTGCCGACAAGTAGCTTGCTCGGTGACCAAGCATAAGCATCATAAGCAGGTGCTGCCGCATTGTAGGCAAAAGTTACCGATGTGGTTTCGCAAGCAGTGAGGTTGCTCACTAAAACCACTAATGGCGCTGGCGTTGGCAAGGCAAGTTCTTTATTGCCACAGAGACATTTGTTATCCTCGTTGCGGATTGCTAAACGCAAACGGCATACTTGAGACTGATTTATTAAAAAGGTAAAGCTGCACTGCTGAAGTCGCATTAGCTGCTAAGCTGATGTACTTGTGTGAGTAGCTAAAACCTCGCCACTATCTACCGAAAACCATTGTTGTTTATATCGTTGTAAAGACTTATTACCAATCGTCCGGTTATAGGGCAGTTGTTCTCGCGGCATCACTAACTTTGTATTGAACAGTTAGATTTTCTTTATTGACTTCAGGTACGGCCGTTACCGAACATCGGCAAAGGATATTTCTGAACGGTTGTTTTTAATCACTGCTGTTCTTTCGGGTGAGGCACTACCACAAGAGCAGGACAAGTAGGTGGTGTGAGCTGCAGCACAAGGTATATTGGTTACCCTATCGGTTGTAGTACTTTGCAGACTTCTTTTCAACTGCACAATCTACCAAGGCATTGGCTTTTTGTTTGATTTTCGAGCATACATCAAAGTAGTGCGTATCTTCATTCCTTAGGTACTACCATCAATATCCGGTTTCATTTCCTACCACATTTTGTTGATCTGATAGTAGGATTGTACCCAATTAACTGTAGCTTGTGGGAAAGCACTCTCATTGATAGTAATATCAGTGTTTTGAATGTCATAGCTTTGTGGGAAACGTATGTGCAAACGGGCATTATCGCTCATCTCAAAACGAAGGATTTTGCAGGAGTAGCATTTACTGCTACACGCACCTTGTAGGTAGCACCAAGATCGCGCATTGGCATCAATACCACTACTAATCAATCGTTGATAATAGTACATTATAATTGTTCACACTCGCATTTTTGGTACTCCTGCGACAATAGCTACAATTTCATCTCTACTGCGGGTACTCCACAAAGGTTGTTACCTCTAGGTCTATAATCGAAAGAAGAACCTGAGACAAAACCACAATCTGGCTGTACCTTTGAAACGAACTTTGAATCGCTGGAGTTGTTCTCACATTGGTACTACCGAACCTGGCAAAGAGCCTCCTGGCAAGATATCTTCCATAAACTTTGCAGGTTGTCTTATTGGCAGAAGGTACGCCAATGATTTTCCTCCCAGCGGTAGTGGTATTGTAGAAAACTCCTGAGTTTAATGGGTACTCTACCTCTACATCGCTAACAACACCCTGGTTGTTTGGTAACTATTGTTAGCCCCTGAAGATATCACCTCATCGGTACTTTTTACGATGTACTAAATAGTGTTTGGGTACACATTGGCAAGCTAGCTGACTGCTGGCTACTTATCTCTTTCTTACTTTTGAGCTATATTTACAGTGTACTCTAAGAAATTATCGTCAAGCCTCACGAAGGCCTCCCGGTAGGGTTGCCCTCGTAATTCCAGCCTGCACTACACTTTTAAACTTCATCTGTGGATTACAGTTGCAAGTTTAAATTTCAAGCGATAGTATTTTTGATTTGTGGTACCTACTTGCAAAGTCTGGTTTAAGAAGCACATCTTCCGCCCGAAATGCCTGTTCCGGGGTAAGCGTACTAACTACTGAAGCACCCGCTGCATCATTCACCTCTAAGCCTCCAAAATCCATTCCTGTAACATCTGAATAGATATCCAAGCATTAGGAGCCGTATTGTAACGTGTCTCGATAGAGAAAAACTGTTTTGTTGCTCACTTACTCTGTCCTAATAGTAGAGCCTTGACCTTGTGCTCCTAATAATAATTGTAGTTTACCTGAATACTTAATTTCCGCTATTTTTTGTTGATTGCTAGGCAGTGAGGTAGATTTTGACGCATAGTGATAGTAGTAACCATCATAGTCTACACTAGTTGTTAGCACTGCCCGCCGACATTTGCACTTAGCCTCTCTTCCTGGAGTTATTTCTCTTGTAACTTTACTGCAAGAACCTCGTACTGAAGCACGCAAAAATCTGGAGTAGTCTGTCCATAGCATCCTGAGGTAAATAAAGTGTATCGCCTCGCTGAGGATTGGTATAGGTATACACGGAAACCACCTTCGGTAGTTTCTACCCATTTATTTAAAGGAATCACCTAGGACGAGCCGCTCCATTCTTTAATTTGAGAAGCCCGCAATATAGATATATTCGGTACTACAGGATTTTGTAAGCCAAAAGGCATTTTAATAACAATCTTCTCAGATCGAAACGCCCTGGACGATATTCTTCAGTATAAAAACTACTTCCTTGTTGACGACCTGAGGTAACAGACGATTGCATGTAGTTACGGGATAACAACCTGTCAAAACCATAAGAGTTACTGCCACATAGCTGTAGCTACGCTGCATAATTAAAAATAGGCACAAAGGTTATTCCACAACGCAACGCGTTAGTATGATAGCCTTGCGGGCTAACGGCGGGATCATTCTTATCGGCTAAGGTATAGAAATAAGAGGCAATACCCGATTGCTCCTCTACGCCATAAGTTTGTACTGTATTCTTTACCTGATAGGTAGCTACTACCGAGAAGGTTTGGTTTTTGCCTAAAGTTCCGGAAGGTAGTGCATCGGTAAGATTCCAACGGTAATAGTTGCCATTGGCATCAGTAACATTTGTTACCACACCTGGGTCGGTAGCAAGTAAAGTCACTTCGTGAGTACCTATTTTTACTTTGATAAACTTAGGATCTAAATCTGCTTGTTTTTACAGAAGTATAATAGAATAGGTTATCGGATGCAGCATTAGGCGATTGTTTTTCCTTCGGCGAAGAATTCTACATCGTCTAAAGGCAACACTTTACGGCGTTGCTCTGCAGATATATTAGCGCGTTGTACGCGTTGGGTCATAGTAGCATCCGTCCAACCATAAGAGTTATCGGCGCGCTCTACTTTAGCACTAAGTATCTCAGGACCATTTACTGTACAAAGGTACTGTACAGCCTAAAGCTATATTTGCATTTTTACAAATTAGAGGCATTTGGAAGAAAGTACCATCTGGGTCTATTCATTGGCGAAATGGTACATACGGAATAGCCGTAGCACTTTACCCATTCCGGTACAGTCGGTGAGTTCCATATCAAAGAGATATGCCCCCACAAGCGCACATTGTCACCCGTTATGCCTGTAGGAGGCGTTTCGGGGGTGGTAAAAATCTAGCAATCCACCAGCGGGCACATCAGGAATAGCGACAGTAGGCGCACTCGTATCGGTAAAATTGTCGGTATAATGGAATACTACATTTTTGAGAGCAATACCCGAAGGCAACTGCATATGATAGTTGTAGCGAAGATCATTATTTCTCGAATTGACATCGTTTTGGTAACGTTCGTAAGCTGTTACGGTAGTCATAGCGGGAGCTAAGTAGCCCTTTTCAGGAGCATTTTTAAGCAACTGCACTGGGAAAGCCGTTTTATTCGTAAATCCAAAAATTTCGCGCATAGGTATTTGCGTAATCTCTTGTTTCCCCTGTACTACCACAAGCGCTCTCGTACAGATAATAAAAACTAGGGTATACTATATAATTACCACAAGTAACAGGGGCACCTGTAGCTATCAGATCAAAACACAATCTTACCTCGGCACCAGGTTTAAGGTCATCGCGGTAGCTATCGCCATCTTCATCGGTAAGACCAATATCTTTGCCTGTAAAGAGCCGCATCGGCCAAAGCAGGCAAATCGTGAAAGTCAAACTTTGTAGTATTATTGTTAATAATAGTTTTTGGTACTGGAATCTTAGTACCATCGGTAGCAATGATATAGAAGTTATCCGGTTTGTAGTATTTAGGATCTTGGATTAACCTATCCATTCGGTTGTCATAGGCTATAGAGCCATCGGTACTTTTGGTTCTTGAAAGAAGTATAGAAAGTACCGAGTTTTTGTCCGGCAGCAGCTGTAAGACCTGCGCCGTACTCAAAAATATCTTTACTCCAATCGAAAGTTTGTTTCACAGAAGGAATTTTTGTATTCCTTTACATTTATATCTCTACCTACTTTAGTATTTTGGTCAAATAGTTCGGTAGCTGAGAAGCCCCAATAAGGCACGTAGCCAGCCTTTACCTGCTTAGCACATAGAGAACTAGCCACTTTTGTAGGTTTCGGTAATAGTTACCAGCTCGTTATTAGCAAAGCCACCCGGTTTGGTAAGGCTGTACAAAGTTTTTCCTGCATTGTGAAAACCAGCAGGTACGGTACCTACTTGCGCTAAAGTGACCCCAGTAGGAGAGTAAAGCGTACGCTAGTAATACCCGCAGGGTAATCAACAGAGAAGTGAGATGGTATGTGTATAGCCTACCCCTGTATTACGTGATGCCGAAGGTAGCTGTATTTTTCGCCTATTTCGACATTATCAACTCGAGTGACACCTTGTACCGTAACTACTGGAGGCGTTACCCTATACTGGTTAGATTTTTCTTTTTCTTCTGGTTCGCCTACCACTGTTACTTTCACCTCATCGATAAGGTATCTACCCTGCCAAAGCATCGGTAGCAGCCTTAGTAAGCTTTACGCTTAAGGGTAAAAAGCCACTTCGGTGTTAGGGCGTACCTACAAGGGTAAACACAGGTTTATTAAGAGGGCTACCTGCCACTTGGGATACCGAAGTAGCATTGGCTCCACCACTTTACAGAACCTGCTACATACTCAATACCCGTAGGCAAGGTAACGGTTACCTCGGCTGTACTTTTAGCAGGAGGCAACTTTATCTTAATGGTAAGGGTACCAATTTCAAAGTTGGTGTTGTTAGCAAAATGTACTTCGCTTTGGGCTACCACACTATTGACGGCTAGCTGAGCCTTTTGCGCCCACGACAAGCATAAGAAGGCTATTAGAAGGCCTTTGAATGTCAAGTTTTTAATAATTGCATAAAAGAATATTTTTGGGTCAATATAAGAAATATTTTTATGTTGGGCGGCAAAGGTACAATAAAAACGACACAGTGTAAAACTTTAACACTATTTTTTTAGATTTTTCGGTTTGGGGATTTGGAAGGAATGGGAGGGCTGGGAAGAATGGGAGGGCTGCGCCAGCTCGCCGACTTTGTTCGCTCATTGTTCGCTTATCCTTCGCTCATCGTTCGGTGAGAGAAGAGTTGCTAAACTTAATTTGTCAATTGACAAATTTGCTAATTGACAAATTATTCGTACATTTGCAACATATTAATAACAATCGTTAATTAAACTATGGCTTTAATAAAATCTATTTCAGGTATTCGCGGTACTATTGGAGGAGTGCCCGACGAAAAATCTAACCCCTATTGATGCCGTGAACTTTGCGGGCTGCCTATGGCTTCTGGCTTAAAAACCACGTACATAAAACTCGCATAAAAGTGGTAGTGGGGCGCGACGCTCGTCTATCAGGTGAAATGGTGCAAAAACCTCGTGCAATATACCCTCATCGGACTGCATAGATGTAGTTGATTTGGGACTTAGCACACACCTACCGTAAGAGGTCGCCGTAACAATGGAACAAGCTGACGGGGTATTATTCTGACGGCAAGTCACAATCCTAAAACAATGGAACGCTCTTAAACTCTTAATAACCAAGGTGAATTTCTTAACGCTCAAGAGGGTGAGGGAAATCTTACGCATAGCTGCTGATAACAACGCTGTTTTTGCTGAAGTAGATGCGCTGGGCACTCTCTCGCACAACGATACTTATATACAACGACATATAGACGCAGCACTATCACTATTGCCTTTTAGCTACTATAGAGGCAATACGCCAACGCCACTTTAGGGTGGTAGTAGATGCTGTCAATTCTACAGGGGTATTGCTATCCCTCAACTCTTAGAACGTTTGGGTGCAGAGGTGTTGCCGCTGTACTGCGAACCTAATGGGCACTTCCCTCACAACCCTGAACCGCTAAAAAGAACATTTGGGCGACATCTGCGCTGAAGTGGTAGACAAAAAGCTGACTTTGGTATAGTAGTAGACCCTGATGTAGACCGTTTGGCCTTTATCACTGAAAAAAGGTGAAATGTTTGGCGAAGAATATACTTTTAGTGGCTTGCGCTGACTATATTTTGAGTAAAAATAAAGGCAATGTGGTATCAAATCTATCCTCATCGCGTGCTTTGCGCGATATAGCTCAAAAACACGGCGTAGAGTACGCTGCCTCTGCCGTAGGTGAGGTGAATGTGGTAGCTAAAATGAAGGAAGTAAACGCTATCATAGGGGGCGAAGGCAATGGGGAATTATCTTCCCTGAATTGCACTACGGACGTGATGCGCTGGTAGGGGTGGCTCTCTTCTTATCGCTGCTAACTGATAAGAATATAACAGTGAGTGCGCTACGCAAGAGCTATCCGGCTTACTATATGAGTAAGAATAAAATAGAGCTATCAGCTGGTTTGAATCCTGATAAGGTGTTGGCTGCTGTAAAAAGAGCGTTATGCCCACGAACCTATCACTACCATAGATGGGGTAAAAGATTGACTTTGCTAACAGTTGGGTGCACTTGCGAAAAATCAAACACTGAGCCTATTATTCGTCATCTATACCGAGGCTAAAAAGCCAAGAAGAAGCTGATGCTCTTGCACAACGATTTTTAGAAGAAATGAAGGAATTAGCGAATTAATTGGACGATTTGGCGATTTGTCGATTTGTCAATTTGGTGATTGCCCTTGCTAACGACTAACAACTAATAACTAATGAAAGAATATACTAATAACGAGGTTGCTAATGAAGTAGCTGAACCTCAGGCAGTTTATAGTTGTACTCCAGAGGAGGTACTGCTTTACGACGGACTTAGTGCTGAAGAGCTTTAGACGGATAGAAAAATCTAAAGTTCAAAATAGCATTAGGTATGGTGATTGACGATGATGAAGTAGAGAGAAAGTTAAGGAAGAGGTTATTTATCCGAAGTAATAAAACAAAAAAACCTTTATATACAGAGAATTAGCTGTTAGAATATAATACTTAAAAACTAAAAACAATGAAACACCTTACTTTATGGGCGTTTTTTTGCTTTTGATAGTATCAGCAAATGCCCAAACGCTTAGGAGCGTATTAATGCTAAAAAAATGTAGTCCTAGTAGATGTTCGTACTGCTGAAGAATTTGGAAATGGATCGGCTGAAGGGGCTATCAATATGCCTCTTGAGCAATTAGAACAGCAGTGGAGTGCCCTGAAAAACAAGGAGAACATAGTACTATTCTGTCGCTCAGGAAGACGCTCTGGCAAAGCAGAAGCTATACTAAAAAAACACGGCATCACGGCTGTTAATGGCGGTGGAGCCGCACAAGTTATTGCCTTACAAAAGGTGAATTTAGCTGATAAATTGGAGTTTCGCAACGATAAACAGACTACCTATTTTGTAAAAAGACGGTAAAAGCGTACGCCAAGTAGCGGTTGCTTTGGGGCGAAAGTGCCGTATTGAAAAACATACTACTGATGTACCTGCTACCCTTATAATGGTAAAAGGAACAGTACGTTTTGTTATCTACGGACAAGAAGTTGTACTCAAAGACCTTGATACCTACCAGATACCTCGCTGATATTGAACACGAAGTTATAGGTGTGGAGAAAGAAAATGTGTTTATCATAACCAAACTATTGGCTGATTAGTTGATTTGCCAATTTGTCGATTTGCCAATTTGACGATTTTTAGTATAAAAGATTGCCAAAGTTTAGAACTTTGGCAATCTTTTTGTTAATTTAATTCATTGAGATATTATCAATCAGCCTAACTCCTTCGGCGTGCACTACTATAAAAGCACGGTAATCTTTATTGGCTTCTTTATCAGTGATGGGCTGAAGGGTATGCGCATCGGTAATAGTGAAATACTCTAACTGAAAAATCGGGTTCGTTAGCAAATACTTGCGTTACCCAATCGGTTACTTCTGCAGGGCTATGGGTAGCGAAACGCTCTTTAGCTTGCTGTAGGGTTCGATAGATGAAAGTGAGTCCCGCTGGCGCATAGCCTCAGAAAGTAGTGCATTGCGCGAACTTAGTGCCAAGCCCTCTGCATTGCGCACTATAGGACAAGGTACTACCGTAACTGGTAAGCCTGTTTGTGCTACCATTCGCTCGATAATAAGCAGCTGCTGGTAGTCCTTTTCGCCAAAATACGCTCTATCAGGGGTTACTATCTCAAATAGCTTCTTTACTATAGTCCCCACGCCGTCAAAATGCCCAGGACGTGAGGGGCCTTCCATCACTTTATCAAGTATTCCGAAATCAAAATGCTGTGCGGCTGCCTCATCACCATATACATCGGCTACTGAAGGGGCATAAATGAGTATCTCGGGACTGAAATCATATAGCAATTGCGCATCGGCCTCTAAAGTGCGTGGATATTTTTCTAAGTCAGTAGGGATTATTGAACTGAGTGGGGTTTACGAAGATACTTACCACCACTATATCGTTCTCTTCTTTTGCTTTTTTTCACTAGTGATAAATGCCCTTCGTGCAAGGCACCCATTGTGGGTACTAACCCTATGGTTTTCCCCTGATTCTTAAGACTTTGCAAGGCGTTATGAAGCGCCTTTGTTCGTTGTAAATCATCGTTATAAATCTTTTTGGGTGCAAACTTATATTTTTTTATGGATATGTCCATATTTTTGTACTTTTTGTGCTTTTCTAAGCATTATATCAATTTTTCAATATCCTTTTTATGAGAGATAAAAAAAGTACTGTACGTATCATCAGAGGTATTGCCTTATTCGCCCTCATAGTGAGTTAGCTAATATGTCGTTTGAAGCACCGAGGATGGTAAATGCTAATGGCGGACAGATACGGATTTTTTTATGCCTAAATTTGGCAATATCAATGAGAGACGACACCAATTGCACGAAGTGATTCGACTTTCGGGTATCAATATTGTTATCAATGATATAGATGTGCCCCTCATTATCAAAAGTAGCCTCTATTCCTAAAGAGCGTATTCAGGTGTATTTTATAGATAATGATGAGTATTTTCATCGCTCTGGCACGCTATTTGACGAAGAAAACAATATGTATACAGATAATGACGAACGCTGTATTTTTCTTTGCTAAAGGTATTGTAGAAACCGTAAAGAAACTCAATTGGCTACCCGACATTATCCACATACACGGCTGGGTATCTACCCTTTTACCGCTATACTTGCGAAGCTATTACAAAGATGAGCCTATTTTTCTCTGAAAGCAAAATTATCACCTCGGTAACGGACGCTGATTTTGAAGGAACTATAAACACTGATCTTATTAACAAAGTAGCTTTTGACGGAATAAGCAAAAAGACAGTAGACCCGCTTAAAAATCCTACTTATCACAACCTTATGCGCATAGCAGTAAAATACTCTGACGGGGTGATAGTGGTAAGTGAAGAAGATAAAATGCCTGAAGACTTTCGCACCTATCTGAAAAAACCTCAGAAAGCCGGTACTTATAATAGTGATAAAGAGACTTTTCAAGAATCTTATCACCAATTTTATGAAAAAAATATTAAAGAAATAAGCTATATAGAATGAAGAACCCTCTTAAAATAGTATTTTTGCCTCATTGCTCCCTCTTTTTACGGCTTTGTTCGGACAATTCGTTTAACGAAATAGACGGAGCTTTATTGAAAGACCCTAATTTTTCTACATCAGTGCTAACGCCTACCTTTACAGTATCGCAAACTACAGCAGAGGCAGTGCAAACTAATGGACTAGGAGGCTACCTTTTAGGTCAGTATACCCAAGCTCCTTTTTGGCACCCAATCGGCTACCATAGTAGCACAAGTAGGGCTTTCGTCTGTAAATCCTATATTTGGGGAGCTATCGCAAGCCAATGAAAACAAAGGTAACAAGCAAGAGAATGAAACAGTAACTGAGGCATACCTCTATATTCCTTTCTTTAATCCTCTTAGCAGTTTGCAAAATCCTACTTATACCCAGAATACGGAATATACTCTCGACTCTATCTATGGTGATAAAACGGCACAATTCAAAATAGATGTAAAAGAGCTTAACTATTACTTAAGCGACATAGGGACTAACCTTAACGCTAAAGAGTACTACAGCAACAACAGCGCTATAAATGCTCATATAGGAGCTTCTGTTGCTTCGGCTACTGGTGCTACCTATACCATCGATAATAAAGCTATAGTGCGTTATCAGTTTGACAATCTTCAAACTACGGAGGACGAATCGAAGAAAGTAGAAGATATATTAGCACCAGGGTTGCGTATTCCGCTTAGTACTAGTTTCTTTCAGAGCAAAATTATCAGTCAAGAAGGTGCTGCTGTGCTCTCTAATCTCAATGACTTTAGCAATACTTCAAAGGGTTAGTTATCAGCGCTTCAGACTTCAGCAAAGACCTGATGATGATGCTCAATACCTCAGCGGCTAAAAATAGAAATAGCCTACAGCTATACTAGTGATAGTAAGGTATTTAAGAAACGATTTGAGCTACCTATAAGTGGCATAACGATGAACCTTTTTCAGCCAAAATGGCAGTGCAACGACCGATAGTAGCAAAATTTACCTCAGCGGTGCTTTAGGGACACGGGGCTACCCTGAAAAATAGCTAATGCTGATATTAATACTATCAAAAACCAAAAGCTAATGATAACCGATGCGAGCATACTACTATACGTAGACCAATCGGTTACCTACCAAAAAGAACCTGAACGTTTGTACATATACAATGCCAATACAGGGGCACCATTAGCTGACTATGGCTACGACCCTACTGCTAACGCGCAAACAGCTGCTTACTCGCACTTAGTACACTTAGTACCTCTACACAAAGTGAACGGCAAAGGGGTATACTACCGCTTACGCATCACCAATCACTTATTAAATATAGTGAATGGTAATACTACTAATGTACCGCTGGGCATAGCTGTGATTTCAAACGTAAAAAAACAGTACTGTAAAGAATTACCTAACAGGTAGTCAGAAAGGAAAAACTACTGAAAGTGCTGTGGTAACCCCTCTGAGCACTGTAATAAAAGAGGTGAAAATAGAAGTAAACTATAGCAAGGTTCGCAATTAAGATTTTTTGAAATGGATTTAAGAAGTCAGCTAAAAATGCTCTTCCCTGACCATCAGGAAGAGGAAGTGCCTGAAGAAGTACGCCCTAACGTATGGATGCAAGATGAGCCGTTGCTATGTAGTACGAAAAGCGCAATGGCAAAACCCATAACGGTGATAGAAGGCTACACTGGTGCTGACAGCGATTTTTAAGATACTCGCCAAAGAGCTCAAAACCCAATTGGGCGTAGGAGGAGCGGTGAAAATGACACTATACTTATACAAGGGAGACTCACCGCGATAAGATAATGGCTTTGCTGAAAGAAAAAGGATTTAAAGTGAAGCGAGTAGGAGGATAAAAACGATTAAGAATTTAGAATTTATACTTATATGAAATTATTAGAAGGAAAAACAGCTATCATCACAGGTGCCAGCAGAGGTATCGGGCGTGGTATAGCTGAAGTATTTGCGGCACACGGAGCTAATATAGCTTTTTCATACAGTTCATCAGCTAAAGCTGCTAAGGAATTAGAAGAAAAACTAAGCGCACAAGGGGTAAAAAGTAAAAAGGTTATCAGAGTGATGCCTCTAACTTTGCTCAATCGCAAGAATTTGTTGATGCTGTAGTAGCCGAATTTGGTGGGGTAGATATATTGGTAAACAATGCTGGTATCACCAAAGATAACCTACTGATGCGCATCAGCGAAGAGGACTTCGACAAAGTGATAGAAGTAAACCTTAAATCGGTGTTTAATATGACCAAAGCTGTACAACGCTTTTTATGCTTAAACAACGCAAAGGCTCAATTATCAATATGAGTAGCGTAGTAGGTGTAAAAGGAAATGCAGGACAAAAGCAACTATGCTGCCTCTAAGGCTGGTATCATAGGCTTTACTAAGTCTATCGCCCTTGAATTAGGTCTCGCAACATCCGCTGCAATGCCATAGCACCAGGATTTATAGAAACTGAAATGACTGCTGTATTAGACGAGAAAAGTGGTGCAAGGCTGGCGCGATAGTATTCCTCTAAAAACGCGGTGGACAACCTGAAGATGTAGCTAACGCTTGTGTGTTTTTAGCCTCTGATATGTCGGCTTACATTACAGGTCAAGTGCTAAAATGTAGATGGAGGAATGCTCACATAATTTTGGTTATCTCAAAAACTATTTACTTTTTGCCGAATGTTAATAAGAAAATATATCATCATCGGGCTGTTGGGCTTTGGTCTTACCTCTTGTGGGGAATACCAAAAAGCCTTAAAAATCAACCGATTCGAGTGTGAAAATACGCAGAAGCTGAGAAGCAATACAAGGCTAAAAATACCGAAAAGCTGTAAAACTTTTGAGCAAATAGCCTCAGAATACTCTGGGAAACCCCAAGGAGAGCGTCTTTATTTTCTGCAGGGCGATGCCTACTATCAAAATGAAGCAATACAGCTTGGCTACTTACCCTTTTGAGCGATTGCAGAAGATATACCCTCGCAGCGCTAAGGCAGTAGAAGCAGCTTTCTTAGAGGCTAAATCGCTATATATGCAGGTGCCTACCTATAGCGTGAGATCAGACCCACACCTATCAGGCATTAGAAAAACTACAATACTTTTATGGATAGGTACAGCGATTCTGACTATGCTAAAGAGGCTAATGAGTTGATTTTTAAACCTATTGACTCAGCTACAGAAAAAGAATTTGAAATAGCTAAGCAGTATGACCTTATCCGTGATTATCAGGCAGCTATGAAGTCGTTAGACAACTCTTGGCTAATAACCCCGGTAGTGTGTTTTAGAGAGGATGCGCTCTCACACGGTTGCATTCAGCATACGAGTGGGCTATCAACAGTGTAGAAAGCAAGCAAAAGAACGTTTAGACACTGCTAAAGAAGCCTACGACACGCTTCTTCGCGCTTTCCCAGAAACGAAATACAAAAAGAAGCTGATAATATGCTGAAAAAATCAATACATCATTGAAAAGTTTTACATCTCAAAAAATAATTATTCATTATGGATTTTTAAAAAGAATAGACGCGCCAACAACCACTGTAACGTATAACAAAAGCAGCAATAGAAGCCCCTACTAACAATATTTATGAGGCTATTTCTATTATTGCTAAACGTGCTACCCAAATAAATGCCGAAATAAAGAAGGAATTGGTAGAGAAGTTGGAGGCTTTTTGCTACTAATAATGACAATCTTGAAGAAATCTTTGAAAACAAAGAACAAATAGAAGTATCTCGCTTCTACGAACGCCTGCCTAAACCACAAGCTATAGCAGTAAAAAGAATGGTTAGAAGGGAAAGTATATTTTCGTGAAACAGAATAATTCTAAAAATACTTTTTATATTACAGTTTGTTTAATATAGGGCTTTGGGGCTGTGAGCTTTTAGGGCTTGCTGTTCGAAGCCTTTTTACCTAAAACTTTTTAGCTGATGAACATACTCTTAGGTATCACGGGCGGTATCGCTGCTTATAAAGCTCCTCAACTAGTACGGCTACTGGTAAAAAGGACATACCGTGAGGGTCATACTTACCGAAAAAAGCAAAAGAGTTTGTCACCCCACTGACACTCAGTACCCTATCTAAAAACCCTGTACTTAGCACATTTGCAACTACTGAAGGCGATTGGAACAGCCACGTAGCTTTTGGCTGAATGGGCTGACCTTATGCTGATAGCTCCTGCATGGCTAATACTATTGCTAAAATGGCTTATGGGCAATGCGACAACTTGCTTTTTGGCTACGTACCTTTCAGCCAAAGTACCTGTATGGGTTGCTCCTGCTATGGGACTTAGATATGTATGCCCACCCTACAGTAACACATAACTTAGCCCAACTGCAATCCTTTGGTTGCCACATTGTGCAGCTGCTTATGGAGAACTGGCAAGTGGATTAGTAGGGCAAGGGGCGAATGGCAGAGCCTGAGGATATTGTTAGAGAGATAGAAGATAATTTCAGCACGACGCAACCTCTGAAAGGCAAAAAAAGTACTGATAACAGCTGGCCCTACTTTGATGAGGGCAATAGACCCTGTGCGCTTCGTAGGTAATTTTTCAACAGGCAAAATGGGTATTGCTTTAGCCAATGAAGCTGCACAAGCGAGCAGAAGTGCATTTAGTACTAGGCCCTTCAGCTGAAAAAGAATATCAACAGCCATATACATCTTTGTAGAGTGGTAAGTGCTAAACAGATGTATGAGGCTGCTGTAGAGAGATTTAGCAGTTGTGATATCGCTATACTTGCTGCTGCTGTAGCTGACTATACTCCAGAGGTAGTAGCCCTGAAAAAATAAAGAAAAAAGGCGATAACTTTAGTCTAAACTTAATCCCTACAGTTGATATATTAGCTTCATTAGGGAAGCTAAAAAAACTGAGGCAAAAGCTAATTGGCTTTGCTTTTAGAAACAGAAAATGAGATAGAAAACGCACGTACTAAGCTACAAAAGAAGCACTTAGATGGTATAGTGCTTAACTCTTTGCGTGATAAAGGGGCTGGTTTTGGTACAGACACAAACAAAAATAACTTTTATTACCCCTGAAAAAGCTACAAGAGTTTCCTTTAAAAAGCAAAGAAGCTGTAGCTAAAGATATTTTTAACAGAATGTATAAACTTATAAAAATAAAGCAATGAAAGCATATATATTTCCTGGTCAAGGAGCACAATTTGTAGGAATGGGGCTCGACCTATACGAAAAATCAGCAGAAGCAAAGCTCTTTTTGAAGCCGCTAACGGTATATTAGGATTTGCTATTACCGAAGAAATGTTTGCTGGTACTGATGAAGGACTAAAACAAACAAAAAAGTAACCCAACCTGCTATCTTCTTGCACTCAGTTATTCTAAGCAAGGTATTAGGCAAAGACTTTGCTCCACAGATGGTTGCTGGGCACTCATTAGGTGAGTTCTCGGCCTTAGTAGCTAATGGCACGCTAACCTTTGAAGATGGACTACAATTAGTAGCCAAACGCGCTGCTGCTATGCAAAAAGGCTTTGCGAACTACAGCCTGGCACTATGGCAGCTGTATTGGGGTTAGAAGATAGTAAAGTAGAAGAGCTATGCGCCTCAGTAGAAGGTATTGTAACCCCCGCTAACTATAACTGCCCAGGTCAGCTAGTAATTTCAGGCGAACTAAAGGCTGTAGAAGCTGCTTGCGATAAAATGAAAGAAGCAGGAGCTAAGCGCGCACTCATTCTACCTGTAGGTGGTGCTTTCCACTCTATACTGATGAAGCCTGCTGAAGAAGAATTAGCAGCCGCTATTGAGCAAACACACTTTAGCAAGCCTCTTGCCCTGTATATCAAAAACGTTACTACTACCGCAGTTACCTGCGAAGCCGACATCAAAAAGAACCTTATCAATCAGCTTACTGCGCCTGTAAAATGGACACAAAGTGTGCAGCAAATGATAGCAGATGGTGCTTCAGCATTCATAGAAGTAGGTCCAGGTAAAGTACTACAAGGGTTAGTAAAAGAAAATTAACAAAGAAGCAGTCGTTTCTTCAGCTGAAGTATGATACAAGTAGAAAATTTACGTAAATCTTTTAACGGTGCAGAGGTGCTCAAAGGTATTTCTACTATATTTGAGAAAGGCAAAACAAACCTTATCATCGGGCAGAGTGGTTCTGGTAAAACTGTATTTCTCAAATCACTATTAGGGCTTTTTACCCCTGATAGTGGTGACATCATATATGATGGCGTGAAGTATGCCGATATGAAGCGCAAAGAGCAAGTAGCCCTACGCCAAAAAATGGAGAATGGTATTCCAAGGCAGTGCCCTCTTCGACTCGATGACTGTACTCGAAAACGTGATGTCTCCCCTAAAAATGTTCTCTAAGCATACCCTGAAGAAATACGTGAGCGTGCCAATACAGTGCTTAGCCGTGTGAACTTAGTAAATGCAGAAAATAAGTTACCATCAGAAATCTCTGGTGGTATGCAAAAACGGGTAGCCATCGCACGCGCTATTGTCAATCAGCCTAACTACCTATTCTGCGATGAGCCTAACTCTGGTCTCGACCCCAAAACCTCTATCGTGATAGATAATCTGATACAAGAGATTACTGAAAGAGTTTAACATCACTACTGTCATCAACACCCACGATATGAACTCTAGTGATGGAAATAGGGGCTAAAATAGTATTCCTTAAAAATGGATACAAAAGAATGGGAAGGCTCTAAGGATAATATCTTCCAAACGGATAACGAAGCTGTAACAGACTTTGTATACTCATCTGAGCTCTTCAAAAAGGTACGAAAAGCCTACTTACAAGAGCATAACAAATAAGATATCAAAAATAAAAACAAAAAGAGAGACGCTACCATATAGCGTCTCTCTTTTATTTATTATTCACCTTTCACTGGTAAAAGAAAGCACGAGGTTGGGCTCTAAATGCACGCCACACACAGCCTGCTAAGTGCTTCAATTCTGAGAGAGGCACTTCACGCGAACGCAAGGCTATCCATAGCGAGAGCAGAAAGCTCACTATAAAATTGCCAAAGCCAATAATACCAATACCAATATACACCAAATAATATTCTCAAAACTAATAATAAAATCTACCCCATAAAGCCCATAAAGGCTAAGTTGCCACTCGAAAAAGGTAATATGCCGTATGTCAATCGGTAGCTTAAAAATCACCAACAACCCAAGCACTCCCCATAAATACCCCCAAACCATATATTAGAAACCACTGAAGGCCACTTCTGCTGCATCCAGTTAGCCACCCGTTGCATACGCTTCTTGCCAAAAAGCCTTTTTAAAAATGGGTGTTCTGAAAGCCGATAGTAAAAATTATTAAAGTTATTTACACTCGCTACATTACCCGCTATAATCCCTCGATAAAAACAGAAATACCCCTGCAATACAAGCATGCAAAAACACAGGTGTATGCCAAATATTCAAATCTTCCAATAAGTGATAACTCTTTTTAGCCGCAAAATTATAGCCCAACCACGAGCTTACCCCCAACTATCAGCAACATCGATACCGGAAACGCCCCAAATACATTTCCCCACAAAAGCAATAAACTGCAGAGCGAAACAAACGCGTAAAAAGTGCTGTAAATGCCGAATATTGCTTTATACTTTTCTTTGGTATCATTTACATTGAGGGTTTTCTAATGTCTTAGCAATAGTCGATGCCGTCATTGCAGGCTGTTTAGTAGCCAAAGTAGAGCCTGTAAGGTAAAATCATCACAAAACCTATAGCATAATTCAAACTCTAATTAAAGGCGCGCGCAGCGCTTTGGTCAGGAATCACAGAAAGGGAGAGCTTTATCAAACACATAAAAGTCACTATTACCCCACCCTATAAGGCGGTCTTAAGCATCTTAAAAATACTCCCCTTTAGTAGAAGTAATATAGTGTTCTCCTGTCTTACCCGTATAATTAGTGATTTTCATAAGTGATATTATACACACTATCGTCTCATAAGTTTGTGCACATTGTTCTTTTTAGAATTAGTTTTCACCATATCTAAAATAAAAATCAATAGCTTTTTCGCGCATATCACTATCTTTTTGTATAAAAAGATAATTATAAAGCCTTCTTATACGTTTCCAGCTGCTGCTGTATAAGCAAAAAGTGTCTGGTTTACACTAAAATTAACCCCATATTTCCCCTGCATTAGCATCTGCTTTTATTAACAAAAATCCTCACACTGACCTACTAATATATTCAGTTGCTTATAGTCTAACTCGTGATCCTGTATATACAAATAAGGTCTATCCTTCTTTTGCTAATGTTCGTGCTAAATTGTTCAACTCATCATCGAAAGAGCTATAAACGGACTATCTCAAATGCGCATATTCAGGCACCATACGCAGTACATCTGTTTGCAAAGCCAGCCCTCCCATACGTTGCGAGAGTATCATTATAGCTAGTATTTGTTGCGAGGTCGTTTTTCCTTCATTCTGATAAAAAAGTCTCTACACCTAATATATCCAATAGTTCCTTCCAATTTTCCATTGGTATACGCAAAAGCCACTTAGCATCAGAAGGCTTGTAAAAAGCTGATTTAGCACATATTGTATATTATCCTGTGAAGGCTGGTCAGGTATCAATTGGTGACCCATACTGCCGCCTCAACTCTTTTAAAAACGATATACATCTATTCAGCAAGCTCGCACTCAGTAAAAAGAATTACCTTCTTTTTATTAGCAATACTATATACAGTTTTTCTCTCAAAAACTAATACGTTCAGAGTTATGCGTTAAGCTCATCTATAAGTTCCTGTATATGAATAGATTTATTCCTACTCTTTCGTCTAAAAATAGTTGATAAGTTCAAAAATAAAGTCTATAGGCTCATATTTTTCATGAAGTATGTATATAGGCTTCAAAGATTTCGTATATAGAATGTCTTTTACAGTTAATAAGCATAAAAAGTATATTTTTAGAATTATGAGGTGCAAAGATACATAGCAAATAATTGATCAAATAAAAAGGCCACCTCCCCGGCAGCCTTTTTATGTTTCTATTGTTTTTATTTAATTAAAAAGTTATAACGTACACCAAAGCTAAAGGTACGACCATCACCAAAGTATACTCTATTGCTTACATCCATACCTCTATAAGTCACACTTGTATTAGTAGTGTGATATTATCATATGATTCGCTTATATAATAAGTATCTAATAAGTTATATACGTGAGCAAAAATGAAAAGACGTTGTTTTTCTGTAAGCTGCCATTTATAAGAAGCTCCCTAAGTCAAATAAATTATAAGATGGTAATCTCAACGCTCCTTTTTCTGCTGCTGCTTTTAGAAGTAAATGATGAAACATTTAAATTTGCATATAAGTTATCTACATATCTCCAATCTATATCTAACTTCAGATTATTAATAGGCGATACTATTAAGCTCAGAGCGTTGTTGTTTGCGCTGTGGTTCCTACTTTTTACATCTTCTAAGAAAAGTTTTTGTTTGCGCAGCACTTCCTGCAGGCACTTCATTACCTAGCAAATCTATCGGATTACTGTTTTTCATTGATAAGAGTTCCTATGGCATCCCCTTTGTAAAACCAATCTCCTAACGAAAGCTATCGCATTTACTCTCAGATATTTATTTATCTTAGTATTAGCTTCCAATTCCACTCCTTGATGTATCTCCTCAATACCTAAAATATTAGCATAAGCACGTATTTCGTTTCCTCCTACTGTCAAGTTATTAGGCTTGCGCAAAAAGCGGTCTTTCCAAGAAGTACGATATAGGTTCAAATTTGCATTCAAAAACTCTGATTTAAAAACCATATCCTAATTCCATTCCCAATATCTTTTCATTGGTAACCAACGGATTCAAGAAGTTTTTATAATTAGGATAAACTGAGTCAAAGAAAGGTTGTTTTGAATAATAACCTACATTCTGCAAATACATTATGCTGCTCATTAATATTATAGTTTACCCCTCCTTGATATTATAACCTCATAATATTTTTAAAACCTGTTTTAGTATCCATAGCTGTAGCCGGATTACCTCTTACTGCTAAAGTACCTGGCTTCATAAAGTTATCCACACGTTGGTATGATTGCAAAGATGTAGATCCTTGTAAAAATGCTGAAAAATGATCATCTGAATACTCAAACTGAGAGAATAGTCCAAACCATTTTACTTCCATCATTACTATAACTCATTCGTTCTTCTACCGGTGCTACTTTTGTAAACGGATTAAATGATATATCCGCAGGCTTTACTGCTGTTATAATATTTTGATTACGAGGGGCAGTTACATTTTTATTTGAAGTATCGTAGTACGAATTACCACCTAATAAATCTGTGATTACCTTATGGTGATATCCGTAATAATATCTTGCATCTAACCCCATATTAAATGTGAAGTTTTTGTCAATTTGGTGTTGAAGGTTAGTCAAAACTCCATACCAGTCGTGCGAGTTCACTGAACCTCCACGTGCAAAACCTTGTCTTCCTCTAAGCTTTTGTCCATTAGGCTGTTACTTCTCCCTCTATTTATTTCCTCCTGGGTACTGCATTGGGGCTAAACCTGCTACTGCCTCTCCTTTGTTATAGCGAACCACCTTATCAAAGTCTATAAGACCATCTTCAGTACGTACTGACGAAATGTTTACATTCCTCAAAGAATAAGTAGTGCCTTTAGAAGTAATAGTAGTACCTTGTCCCTCATTGCTTGAGCCCATACCTCTACCTACTGAAGCATAAAGTACTGTACTCAAAGAAGTACTTTCTGTGATATTCCAATCCCAATTCAGCATCGCTACAGGCTTGTGATACACATTTCTTCTGGTTGAAAACTCTTCACCATTTAAGTACCCCCAATCTGAGTTATAACGTCTGTTAGGTTTGTCAGCTGTACCTCCATAACGTTGATAATTTTGTATAGAAGTAGAATAACGTTGATGGTGCCATTGCGGAGCACCTGTAAACATCAACTGAAAAACTGTGTTTTTTAGAAGGCTCACATCCTAACGCAAAATAATAACTATAAGCATCAAAGTTAGTACCATCAGCATACTTACGTCCCCAGTTCTTGCTAAACAACACCGATGCCGACCAGCCTGTGGTACTCTTACCTGTGTTATACGATACCGAACCCTTATATTCACCACTGCTACCATAACTTGCGTAGGCAGTACCTCCTTCACTCATATCCGAAGCACGCGTAATAAAGTTAATCGTACCTCCTACTGAAGCAATTGCTATTTTCGAAGCCCCAAGTCCGCGCTGTATTTGCATAGCTGAAGTTACATCCGATAGCCCAGACCAGTTACTAAAATAAACAGTACCACCCTCCATATCATTCACAGGCATACCATTTACCATTACAGCTACGTTTTTACTATCAAAACCTCTCACATTAATATTCGAGTCTCCAAAGCCCTCCACTTCTGAAGCGTATACCGAAGGCGTACGGTTTAGTATCTCAGGCAATTCACGAGTGCCGAGTTTATCTACTATCTCAGCCGCCTGAATAGTCGATACCGCCACAGGTGTCTTGCGTTCCTTAGCAATATCTATAAGGGTACTCTTAGCAGTTACTACCACTTCCCCAAGCGATTGCTGATCGCCCTCAAGCACCACTCTATGCTGCCTCCCATTAGTCAGTTTATAAGGCACAGCCTTAGTTACATACCCTAAGTACGACACCTCTATAGTACCTGTATTGGCACTTACCGTTAGGCTGAACTTACCGTCCATATCTGTCGAAACCCCGTGCGCGGTACCTTTTACCAGCACGCCCGCTCCCATCAATGGCACTTTCTCATCACCATCAATAATTTTCGCCCGTTACTACACCGCTTTGTGCATATAACACAGTTGTCAGTAAGAAAAATCGCTACGTTTAAAAACCAGTTTTTCATTGTTTTAGTCAAATTAGTTATCCGTTATTTGTCAGCGCAAAGGTACTGCTATATAACCTACACTTTTCGTAAACTTTTTATAAAAACTTTTTCAACACCTCTCTGCTTTTGAACAGAAATGTTAAAACGATATAACATTTTATAACTTCTGAATATCAGATATATACAATAAAATGTTACAAATACAACAAAAATGAAACGTTAAAATTTAACTATTTTTAAAATATAACCTTACCTTTGCACGCTTAAAAATTATATCGTTCTTTACAAAAAGCATATTTTTCTCTTATCTCATCATTCTTTAACTGAAGGAAAATTGACAAAGTTTATGACGAAGGATGAACGAACAATGAGCGAAGGATGAGCGAAGGAAAGTCGGCGAGCTGGCGCAGCCGAGTATGTGACGAACAAAAAAGTCGGTAAGTTAGCGCCGAGTATGTAACGAACGATAACCAAAAAACATTAATACTTAATACTGTAATGAGTAAAAAGAAACTCTGTACTAAAGCCTTTATATTTGTAGCGATACTGTTTTTCCTCTTCGGCGGACTCAACAGTACTCGTCCAATTACTATTACCTCACCCTACGCGATGTATTCGGACTCAACTATACCCGTACGGGTCTGATAGTATTTTTCTTTTTTCTTGCCTTATCTATTATTTTCTATACCCGCAGGATATATCCTTACCAGAACGGGCTATCAACTGTGGTATTATCTTGGGCTTAGCCCTTATTGCTTTTAGGGGCGTTGCTTTTTCATCCTGCTGCCGACGAACGCTCTTTTTCTCTTTTTATGGTAGCTATTTTTCGTATTGCAGCGGAATTACTTTTTGCAAGTAGCAATCAATCCGTATGTAGCAGTATTGGGCAGCGAAAACCACTACCCCAGCCGACTTACTTTCTCTCAGGCTTTCAACGCTTTAGGAACAACTTTTGCTCCTATAGCGGCCGCAGTATATCTACTAAAGGATGAAGTAAAAACGCTGCTGAAATCAATCACCTCGATTATATAGATAGAAGTATTTATTTGCAAGCGGAAGCATTAGCTATACAAATTCTCCTTTATATTGCCTTAGGGGCCACTCATATTAGCCCTTATTTTCTCGGTTACCAAAACTGCCTTTATGTCAATTTAACTGCTGAAGAAGAGATAAACAAAGAAAGCTGTCTCTATTTATTAAAGAAGAGTTCTCTACTATTAGGAGCAATAGGAATTTTTGTATATGTAGGGGCTGAAGTAGTGATAGGCAGTTTTGCAGTCAATTATTTTTGTAGAAATTAATATAGCAAAAAGAAATTTTAGAGAGTCCTACTATGAGTACTTTTACTCATCGGCTTAGGCAAAGTATTAGGCTCTGACCTTACCTCAGCTGACCCTAAGGCTATTGTGGCTATATTCTTAACTTTCTATTGGGGAAATGCTATGATAGGGCGTTTTATAGGGGCATATCTTACTAAGGTATTTGCGCCTGCCAAAGTGCTAATGCTTTCCTCATCAATAGTCATTCTACTGATTCTCTTCTCTATTAATGCCGATGGACTGTTATCTATGTGGAGTTTATTATTCATCGGACTGTTCAATTCTATTATGTTTCCACTATTTTTGCATTGAGTAGTGAAGGGCTTGGAGAGATGAAAACACAAGCCTCTGCTATTCTCTGTACTATGATTGTTGGCGGCGGTTTCATACCACTTCTTTATGGCTTCTTCACCGATTATGTAGGGTTCCGCCTTGCCTTCCTCACCTTAGTAGTATGTTATAGTTACATCGCTTTCTTAGGATTCTACAAAACAACAGATAATTAACTGACTTGCCACTTCACTAATTTGCTAATCTTGTAAATCCCCAAAAGTGAAACAATTCTTATTCCCTCATATATTAATGGAGTTGCTAAATTTGTCAACTTCATTTTAGCTTCGTGTCTTGAAGCAAGCACATCGGTATCAATAAAAATACAAAAAGGAGAGGGGACTTGCCATACTATTAGTTCTATAATATAAAAACAGTAGAAACACACAAAATAACTGCCAAGGGTAATGTAACAACTTTTTCTCTGTAGCCAAATACAATAGCAAAGCACCGTTTAGCAAACTCAATACACCAAAAATACCATTGTTATTGAATTGCATCACAGCACTAATCCTACCAATAAGGCTGTTATCAAAAAGTAAATAACCTATATTTTTGCACAATATAAAACTGTATAAATAATCTCTAAACTTTATATTTAGAGCCAACAAATGATCGCGTTGTTGTTTTTTCTTCATCGTTTAAAAAGCTCATAAGCTGTTCCTGCTGAGGGCATCATTTCTTTCATTACCTCTTTGAGCAAACGTTCGTCTTTAATTTGTTCGAGGAGTTCAGCAGGGTATTTTTCCTTTGTGCTAAAATCATTTTAGCTCTCGTGATGAGTCTTTCCTTATAGGCTAACTTCTCAGTGATATTCATTACTATATTTTTAAAAGAAAAATGCCAAAGATTATAACACAACCTTTTGGCATCTATAATTATAATTTGCTAATTGACTAATTAGCTAATTCTACAAATAGCTCTTCTCCTTCTTTTTGCCACCTTTTGCTACTTTCTTGCTGGTAAGTCCTTTAATAGCCTTATCCCATTTCTTATTAGAAAGAGCTGCTTGTTCTTTAAGCGCATCAAGTAACAATTTCTCTGAGGTTTTTAGTAGTTCAAAGATTACCTTTTCATCTTCTGATAGCTCTACGCCTTTCTTTTCGGGGGCGCATTTGCGGGAAGAAAAAGCACTTTGTATACTCTCATTATTGGTTAGGAACATAATCAATCTATCCATACCAATTCCCAAACCAGAGGTAGGTGGCATACCATATTCAAGAGCGCGCAAAAATCTTGATCGATAAACATTGCCTCGTCATCACCTTTTTCTGAGAGTCGCAATTGCTCTTCAAAACGCTCACGCTGGTCAATAGGGTCATTAAGTTCTGAGTAAGCATTAGCAATCTCTTTACCACATACCATTAACTCAAAACGCTCGGTAAGATCAGGGTTGTCGCGGTGTTCTTTGGTCAAGTGGCGACATCTCTTTAGGATAATCAGTGATAAAAAGTAGGCTGAATAAAGTTGCCTTCGCACTTCTCTCCAAATATCTCATCTATCAGCTTACCTTTGCCCATTGTCTCGTCTACCGCTATACCGATAGAGTGTGCAAAAGTTCTCAATTCTTCTTCTGTTTTCCCTGTAATGTCAAAACCGGTAAACTGCTTAATTGCATCGGTCATCGTTACACGAGGGTAAGGTGCTTTAAAATCAACTGTGTGAGCTCCGAAAGTTGCTTTAGTGGTACCATTTACTGCTATAGCACAATGTTCAAGCAAACGCTCTGTGAAATCCATCATCCAGTGGTAATCTTTATAAGCCACATAGATTTTCATCGTAGTAAACTCTGGGTTATGAGTTCTATCCATTCCCTCGTTGCGGAAATTTTTAGAAAACTCATACACCCCATCGAAAACCGCCCACGATAAGACGTTTTAGATAGAGCTCATTGGCAATACGCATATATAGCGGAATGTCTAACGCATTGTGGTGAGTGATAAACGGACGCGCACTAGCTCCCCTGGTATAGCTTGCAATACAGGTGTTTCTACTTCTAAATAGCCTGACGCATTAAAAACTGACGCATAGCGTTGAACAACTTCGTACGCTTGATAAATACTTCTTTTCACTTGAGGGTTCACTACCAAATCGACATAACGCATACGATAGCGCTGCTCAGGGTCGGTAAAGGCATCGTGCACTTTGCTCATCAGCATCTACTTTAGGCATAGGCAATGGGCGCAATACTTTAGAAAGAAGAGTAAAGTTCTTAACCATTACTGTCTTTTCACTCTATCTTAGTGATAAACAAATACCCTCTACTCCTATAAAGTCACCTAAATCAAGAAGTTTTTTTGAATACCTCATTATAAAGCGTTTTATCCTCATCAGGACACATTTCATCGCGATTGAAGTAAAGCTGTACACTACCTTCACTATCTTGTAAGGTAGCAAATGATGCTTTTCCTTGTACGCGTAGCGACATTAATCGTCCGGCAACGATAACTCCTTGCCTTCCTCATAATGTGTTAGTATGTCCTCAGAGGTAGTATTTACAGGATATAGTGGAGCAGGATAAGGATTTATCCCTAATTCTTTTAATTTGCTAGTTTTTCTCTACGAATGATTTCTTGTTCTGATAACATTTTTAATAATTAATGTTTAATGATAAATACTACCCTTATAAACTCCCATATTGAGGTATTTATCCATACGCTTTTCTACTAAGCGGTCGGTAGGAAGTTTTTGAGTTCTTTATAGGCATCGAGAATCACCTTGCGCACCGTATCGAACATCATTTCGCGGTCGTGATGCGCCCCTCCCATAGGTTCTTTGATGATTTCATCAATCAGTTTTTAGCTTTTTCATATCGGGAGCAGTAAGTTTCAAAGCTTCAGCAGCTTCTTTTTATACTCCCAACTACGCCATAAAAATAGAGGAACAAGATTCTGGAGAAATCACTGAGTACCAAGTATTTTCGAGCTATATACCCTATCGCCGATACCTATACCCAAAGCGCCTCCTGAGGCACCTTCGCCCTATGATAAATACAATAGTAGGCACTTTTAGTCGCGACATTTCTAAAAGGTTGCGAGCAATAGCTTCTCCTTGTCCGCGTTCTTCAGCCTCTATACCAGGGAAAGCACCTGGAGTATCTACAAAACACACCACAGGAATATTGAATTTCTCAGCTTGCTTCATCAGACGGAGGGCTTTGCGATAGCCTTCAGGATTTGCTATACCAAAATTGCGATACTGACGCATCTTAGTATTTACCCCTTTTTGTTGCCCTATAAACAAAAAAGCTCTGGTCATCAATCTTACCAAAAACCACCTATCATCGCCTTATCGTCTTTTTACGGTACGGTCGCCGTGTAGCTCAAGGAAAGTATCACCTGCTAAGGCTTTGATATAGTCCAAGGTATAAGGACGGTCGAGGTGACGCGATATTTGCACGCGCTGCCACGCTGTCAGATTACCATAGATATCTTTCTTTACTTGGTTTAGTTTTTTTCTATTTTCTTGCAAGCATCGCTCATATCCACTTCACTTTCATCACCAATGAGCATACACTTTTTGCATTTGTTCTTCTAACTCTTTTTATAGGTTGTTCAAAAATCTAAATATTCCATAACAATTCGTTATTTGATTTTCAGAGGGCAAAGATACAAACTAATTAGCAAATTAGCAAATTTGTAAATTAGCTAATTTTCCAATTTCCCTATTTTCATATTTATAGCGATATATCACCGACACTATTTTTCCCTGTCTTTGCGCGCAGGTTGTAGCACTGGCAGTTGTGCAATAACTCGCTGTACTTCAGAGGTTATAAGCTCAGTAGGGAGCTGCATTTTTAGCGTCCTGACTACCCCATCAGTGCCTATACAAAAACGTTAGGTGAATAGCCCCTTTACACATATATCGCCTGAAATCTTAAGATGTTCCCTCATAAAATCGTCCATACTCTCATTGAAGCACTTCCATTGATATTTTGGCAGCTACCTGCGCACATTTGCCACTGAAAGCAGGAGCTTCGGTCACTAATAAGTAGGGTATGGCTTTTTGTACTTCAGGATCTTGTATACTATCTTGTAGCGAGGTTAGGGTCTGTAGTGTTTCTTTTTGGGGGCTGATAGGCAAACATTCTACTGCTATCGGTTAGCTCGGCAGTATAATACGTTTCTTTGTGAAAAATATTGAACAAAACTAATCGATACCGAGATAAACGACACCAGCAAGGCACAACCTGCCCCTATTTTATTAGATGATTCCATACAAATTTGCTAATCTACTAATTTTTATAACGACAATAAGCGCACTCTTTTTAGCGCGCTTATTGTATTATATTTTTAAAAGCAAATTAAGATTGTAGTTTAAAGTTGATAGGGTAAGCAAATGTTACTGGGGTAGGTTTACCACGTTGTTTACCTGGGATAAGCTTAGGCAATTTTTTTCAATAATACGTTTTTGCTTCAGCTTCCAATAGTTTATCGGTACCACGAACACCCAATACAGTGATAGTACTCATCAACATTGATACGGAAACTCACATTCACTTTTTCCTTGTATACCCATCTCTAAAGCAGCAGGTGGATAGACGAAGTTTTTGTTTACGTGTTTATCCAAGTTTTCTTTGAAGCACTGAAACTGTCTGTCTTTAGGCTCGTTTTTGCAAGCTTCAAACATCGGTTTATCTTCAATGATAGTAAAAGGTACATCAATAGGAATATCATCTACTGGTTCAGAAGGTTTGATATCCTTTACTCAGCTACTTTTTCTTCTTTAGAAGTTTCGTTGCTGGCAATTGCTTGCTCTTGGATATTAGCCTTGTTGTCTCACCACTCCATCGTCTTGTACTTCAGCAGGAGCTGGTGGTGGCGGTGGTGGCGGTGGGGGTATCAGGAGCTCTACCACGAAGTTTTCTTGATCCTCATCAAGTGCCTTATTTACCTCTGATTGTCGATCGTCTTTCTTAGCTTTGTCATACATTTTAGCTTCAAAGCCCCCATAATGAGAGACCTGAAACGATAGCAAAAACCAATAGCAAAGAACAATCCACTACTTTTTGCCAAGTCGGCTTTCGATTTTTTAGGTTGCATAATGATTTTTCTTTTTAAAAGGTTATTAAATTATATTTTAACAATTATCTAAAAAGCTCTTTATATCTTGTCATAAAAAGTAAAAGCAACAATTATGCCAAACGTGTTAAACACCATATCCATAGGGTCTGCCGACCGTGTGGTGGTTAACCACCCTTGTAGCAATTCTATGGTGCCTCCTAAGATAAAAGCACTTACAAAAGCCCACAAATTGAGTTTTTAGCGCTTTTGATAGTTTGTGTTTCTTTTACCAAAACTTACTATAAACAATACTGTGTATCCAAAGTAAAAACCAAAGTGCACTACCTTGTCTAAATAAGGAATTCGCGGAGCATCAGGCATTTCCTTGCCCGACATAAGGCACAAAATGAATATTATTAGCACCCATACCCCCACGCTATAGTGTATTTTGTACTTAAGCATCAATGAGTTGTCTGTATTCTTCTGCGGTTAGTAGGGTGTCCCACTCTTCAGGGGCACTCATTGCTATCTGTATCATCCAACCTTCGCCATAAGGGTCGGCATTCACCACCTCTGGCTTGCGAATCAGTGGCTCGTTAAAAGCTATCACCTCACCACTCACAGGCATAAAAAGGTCTGAAACCGTTTTTATAGCTTCTACTGTACCAAAAATAGTATCTTGAGGCAGAGTTTCGCCTCACCGTTTCTACTTCTACATATACGATGTCACTCAACTCTCGTTGCGCAAAGTCGGTAATACCTACAGTAGCGGTATTGCCCTCGCAGCGCACCCAAGCGTGGTCTTTAGTATATTTCAAATCAGACGGAAAGTTCATATCGCAAAAGTTTGTTTATTTATAAAAGCGTGCCAAAAGTAGTACATTATTTTGAAACTGCCAAATTTTTCTTAAAAAGTTTTTAATTTATCTGCTACACTACGATCATTTGCCAATCGCTGTATTTTTGTTCTGACCACCGAGTTTGCCAAGCGACTTCATATAGCTAGCAAACCCTCCAGCAGGTACTTCAGTAATTTTTAGCGGTTGTAGCACCTTACCCTGTATTAGGTCGTAATAATACATATTTTGTTTTTGCAATGCCTCGTCTATCACTTGCGCAAAGCGTTGCATATCAGCAGGTTTCTGTTCAAATTCTACAAACCACTCGTGGTAAGGCAATTGCCCTCTGTAGGATTGACTTGCGGAGCTACGGTAAACTCAGTAATCCCTGCCCCTGTAGCTTCGAGAGCTTGCTGCATAGCTTCTTCTACCTCTTTGGCTATCACGTGTTCGCCAAAAGCCGAAATAAAATGCTTAATACGCCCTGTTACTACTATACGATAGGGAGCCAATGAAGTAAATTGCACTGTATCGCCTATATTATACCCCCATAAACCTGCATTGGTAGAGATAATAAGAGCGTAATTCACCCCTAACTGTACCTCTTGTAGGGGTACCCGCTTAGGTTGCTCGCTAAAGAAAGTATCAGCTTCTACAAATTCGTAGAAAATACCCGCATTAAGCAATAAAAGCATTCCTTTCTCGGTCTGACTATCTTGGTAAGCAAAAAACCTTCGCTAGCGGGGTAGAGCTCTATACTATCTACTTTGCGCCCGATAAGGTGTTCGAACTTTTGTCGATAAGGCTCGTAGTTCACCCCTCCGTAGATAAAAAGATTGAAGTTGGGGAAGAGCTTTCTACTTTTCAGCCCTGAGCGCGTATAGAGTCGCTCGAAGTACATTAGCACCCACGAAGGGATACCACTGATAAGGGTCATATTTTTGCGAGAAAGTCTCGGTAACTATAGCTTCTACCTTTGTCTCCCAATCCTCAATACAATTTGTTTTATAAGAGGGCATACGGTTGCGTTGTAAGTAGGCAGGCACATAGTGGGCTACAATCCCTGAGAGCCTACCGGTTTTGATACCGTTTTTTTCACCCAATATCGGACTTCCTTGCAGGAATATCATTTTCCCTTCTACAAAAGCTGCTTTTTTTAGTTTCGTGTATATAGCAGAGTATGGCATCGCGGGCTGCCTGTATGTGGAAAGGCATAGAGGCTTTGGTAATAGGTATATACTTTGCCCCGCTGGTAGTACCTGAAGTTTTGGCAAAATAAAGCGGTTTCCCTTTCCATAGCACATTGGGTTCCCCCTCCACTACCCTCTCTATATAAGGGCGCAATGCCTCATAATCGCGTATGGGCACACGGGCTACAAAAATCATCATAGTTTTTAATCTCATCAAAATGATGGTCGCGCCCAAAAAGCCGTGTCTTTGGCTTGTGCTATCAGTTGCTCAAATACCTTTTGTTGTGTAGCGACAGGATTTTTTTGCCCATCAGTCTATCCTTTTTCTAACAATAGCGGCAAATATTTTTGAAAGATACGATTTTTATCATCTTTTTGAATTTTGAGTATGAATTATCAATTATGATTTGCAAATTGATAAAGCTTTTTAAGAGGGCGTCGGTTGCCACCGAGTTTAATAGGGTTTGCCATTCTGGCATTAGCGAGTACCTCAGGGGCGATATGGCAATCTACTGAAGGAAATTTAGCCAAATAATCGGTATGCCAATCTTCCGCAGGCTGAAATACCCTAAAAGGTTCGCACTCTACCACTCATGGGCTGTGTATAGCGGGCAGCGAGCTTGCGCAGGGCGTGCTCAGCGGTAATGCGCTGTTGCTCATTCACGTAATAAATGCCCGTGCGGTAATGAGTACCTCACATCAGTGCCTTGCTGGTTGAGCGAGGTAGGGTCAATAGTGGAAAAAAATAGCGCAAGCAGTTTCTTAAAACTCAGCTGCTGAGGGTTGTAAGTCAGCTTTTACAGCCCTCAGCATAGCCCGTCTCGCCCGTTACCACCTCTTCGTAAGTAGGTTTATTAGTATGTCCGTTTACGTAGCCCGATTGCACGCTTAGCACTCCGCGCACTTGCTTAAAAAGTGCTCGGTACCCCAAAAAGCATCCTCCCGCTAAGTAAAATTACTTCGGGCTGTGGTGCTGACTGTATATGCTGTGTTTTCTTCATCTGTTAGTTATTTTTCTAAAAAGGAACACCGGTATCATCGGTAGGCTCAGGAGTACCAAAAAGCCTGCGATGGTTGCCCTGTCGGTAGGGGCTCAAAGGCTACCTTTTCATTCATTTTTGACCCTAATTCTTGGGTAGCAAAAAGGCGTATATCCGTATTCATCTAAATTAGCAAACCTACCCAAATGCCCTTCAAATTTTAGGCGTATATTATCTAACCCCCCATTGCGGTGCTTAGCTACTATAAACTCAGCTTGCCCTGCTGTAGGGGTTTTGAGCTTCGTCATCCCATTCATTAATCTTGTAGTATTCAGGTCGATAGATAAACGAAACGATGTCGGCATCTTGCTCTATGGCTCCGGACTCGCGCAAGTCAGATAGCTGCGGACGCTTATGCCCTGGGCGTGCCTCTACATTACGCGAAAGCTGTGATAGGGCAATAACAGGGATGTCTAACTCTTTAGCTAATGCCTTCAGGTTGCGCGAGATAGTAGATATTTCTTGCTCTCGGTTGCCTACGCCTTTGCTACCGCCTGCCGTCATCAGCTGTAGATAGTCGATAACTATAAGTTTGATGCCAAATTGGGTAGAGAGGCGGCGTGCTTTGGCACGGAGGTCGAATATAGAAATCGAGGGAGTGTCGTCTATATACAAAGGGGCTTTTTCGAGGTCTTTACCTTAGTATTCAGCACAAACCACTCGTGCTCTTCGAGTTTTCCGGTACGCAACTTTTCTGACGAAAGTCCTGTTTCAGAAGAAATCAGACGGGTGATAAGCTGTACCGCCGACATCTCGAGCGAAAAGAAAGCTACTGGTATGTTCTGCCCTACGGCTATATTGCGCGCCATCGAAAGAGTAAGGGCTGTTTTACCCATACCAGGGCGTGCCGCAATGATAATAAGGTCGCTGGCTTTGCCAGCCTGAGGTCAGTTGGTCGAGCTTAGTAAAGCCAGAGGGCACCCCACTAAAAGCCATCGGTTTTATTAGAAAGCTCTTGTATTTTTTGAGTGCCTTCAGTACCAAATCGCCTGCTGCTTCGCTTGAGCGTTTTTAGGGTTGCCTTGGGTTACCCTCATAGAGCATCTGCTCGGCATTGTCTAATGAGTCGAACACATCGCGGGTATCATCATAAGCATCTTCTATTATTTTAGCTGATATTTCTATCAGCTTTCGCTTGATAAACTTCGTAAAAACAATGCGAGCGTGAAACTCTACATTGGCAGACGACGATACTCGCTGAGTGAGGTTGATAAGGTAAAACTCACCCCCAGCGGCTTCGAGGTTGCCCGTACGGCGCAACTGTTCGGCTACGGTTAGTAGGTCGATAGCTTCTGATTGGTTGAAAAGCTCAAAGATAGCCTGATAGATAAGCTGGTGTTGCTTTTTGTAGAAAAACCCTCAGGGTTTAGAATATCTATAACATCATCAACTCCTTTTTTTATCAATGAGCATAGCCCCCAAGATAACTTCTTCTAGATTGAGATCTTGAGGGGGTATTTTGCCGCGCTCAATAGTAGGCTGCGGACGTGAGTTCCGTTGCAAAGACGGTGTATTTTCGGGTATGGGGGTTATATCAGTATCATTCATACGGCAAAGGTAAGAATAATTTGCCAATTAGCAAATTAGGAAATTATTTATCCTTCGCTTATCCTTCGCTCATCGTTCGCTTATCCTGTATCTTGTATAGGTACAAAAAGCTCAGGATGTAATACCCTGAGCTTCTTTATTATCAAATTAGCTAATTAGCTAATTAATTTTACTTCTTCAAGTATAACCAACCTACCATAGATTGCTGTTGATTATTCTCATCTACGTATTCGATGACATAATAGTAAGTGCCTTGTGGCAACTTGTCGGCTGCCTCTATCGTTACTCGTCCGTTAGAGATGCCTTTAAATACGTTGCGAACGTTATCATAGCTTTGTGCCTCCCATACTTTTTACTCCCCAACGGTTGTAGATGCGTACTGTATTATCTGGGTAAGCCTCTATACCTGCTATATGGAAGTGATTGTTCTTATCGCCGCCTACTGATATACCATTGTACACTATTAGCTTATGAGTTACCTCGATGCTCACTGTAGCCGTTGCACAACCATCGGCGTTGCAAAAGCTCGTAAACAAAGGTATCAACCCCTTAAAAGCCTGTGTGTGTGTATACTCTATAGTACCATCAGGATTTACTACTGCTGTACCATTTTGCGGTACTGTTACCACATTAGGAGTAGTAGCTCCGTTAGGGGTATCATTCGATAGTACATCAATAGTTACCGGCGTATTGCGAGGTGTTGCTGCACTATCATTAACTGCTACTGGCACTACTGTTGGCGTTGGTGTTGGCGTCGGTGGCACTATCACTACTACTGAGGCTGTACTGCATATGCTAACTCCTTTTACACATACATTATAGTTGATAGTGTAAGTGCCTGAAGGCGTATATGGTGGTACCATTACTTCGCCTGTTGATGGATTAATAAATGGTACATTGCCCGTTGTAGGAGTTGAGGTACTGATAGTTACACTATTTACCGATGGGTTTGGTACTCCATTTAATTTGTCATTAGTAAGAATATTGCCTACTAACTGTGTACCCGTATAAGTAAAGGTGTCGCCATTTTGCCTCGATAGTAGGCGTTACTACATCGCTCACGACTCTCACTTCGACAAATGAAGTAGCACAAGCTCGATCGCTACCACGAGTAGCACAGATAGTATACGAAACTGTATAGAATCCTACTGCTGTGTTAGACGCTACCGATATAGTACCATCATTATTGAGGGTGAAGCCTGTAGGGGTAGCAGTCGTCCAAGTAAGAGATACTGTTCCTATAGTAACTGGCAATCCTTCGAGGGTATCGTTAGTTAGTACGCTTGTTACCATGCCTCCCTATTGTGGTGCGGATAGTTACTGTACCATCAGGATTAGCTACTATATTAATAGGTGCCGTTGGGGTGTTTACCCCTACTACGGTTACCGTTACTGTTGTAGGTGTGCTACAATTGCTGCTGTTAGCTCGCTCGCACAAGTAGTAAGTCATAGTATAAGTGCCGCTTGGTGTACCGCTTGGTATTACTACAAAACCAGTGTTCTTATCGATATAAGGACTATTAGTAGTAGGGGTTGCGGTTTGTATAGTTACACTTGCTACCGTTGCTGGGTTAGCACCTATGCGGTCGTTAGTCAGCACATTACTTGTTGTAGTGTAAGTTATACTGCTTACTGTATGAGTATAGGTATCGGCATTAGCGGTAATAGTCGGCGTAACTGTTGGGGTAGCTACACCCTTCACTACTATCGTAGCGGTAGCTATTGAGCAGTTGCTATTATTAAGCACTTCGCACAGTCTATAGGTTACCGCATAAGTACCTGAAGCAATGCCCGCTGGTACGGTCAGACTACCATTGGTATTAGTTTGTATACCTGTTGGTACATTAAGCCAAGTAAGCGTTACAGATGCATTACCTACTAAAACCGGTAGTACCGTTATAGCTATCGTTGTTAAGTACACTATCTGTAGTGGTAGTAGTGGTATTAGTTACTGTAAAGGTGTTATCTACAGCGGTTAGGCTAGCTTGTCCTACTACTACTGTTACCGTTGCTGATGAACAGTTGCTACCATTCACGCTGTTCGCAAATACGGTAACTTACAGTATAAGTACCTGCTGGTGTACCTGCTGGTACGGTTAGGCTACCGTTAGTATTGGTTTGTATACCTGTTGGTACATTCGTCCAAGTAAGGGTTACCGAGTTGATACTTGGGTTTGTTACCCCATTCAGGTTATCATTTGCTAATACACTGCTAGTAGTACCGCCATTAGCTCCATTAGTAATATGGAAAGTACTGTCATCATCATTGTATGCTCTTATTAGTGGTACCCCTACGGCTACCGTAACAGTAGCTGATGAGCAGTTGTTATTGCCAATCAAGTTTTCGCAAATAGTATAAGTAAGTATATAAGTACCTGAAGCAGTACCTGCTGGTACAGTAACAGTTCCGCTTGCATTAGCAACTATGCCTGTTGGCACGGTATTCCAAGTAAAGGTTATCGATGCATTACCTACTAAGCCTATTGTACCGTTATAAACGTCATCAGTAAGTACATTGCTGGTAGTACCTCCGTTAGCTCCATTAGAGATTACGAAATCATTATTTCTTGCTGTGATAGTGGCTTGGCCTACTACTATCGTAGCGGTTGCTGTTGAGCAGTTGTTATTACCATTCAAGTTTTCGCAAAGCTTGTAGGTTACGGTATAAGTACCTGATGCAGTGCCTGCAGCTACTATAAGGTCGCCATTAGTAGCGGTTTGTATACCTGCTGGTACCGCTAGCCAAGTAAGCGTTACTGAAGCATTACCTACTAAACCGGTTGTACCATTGTATTTATCATTAGTAAGTACGTTACCTGCTACTCCTCCATTAGCTCCGTTAGTTACCGTAAAGGTATCTGCTACGGCTGTTAGAGTGGCTTGGCCTACTACTATCGTAGCGGTTGCTGTTGAGCAGTTGTTATTGCCATTCAAGTTTTCGCAAAGCTTGTAGGTTACAGTATAAGTACCTGAAGCAGTGCCTGCAGCTACAGTAAGGTCGCCATTAGTAGCGGTTTGTATGCCTGCTGGTACCGTTAGCCAAGTAAGCGTTACAGATGTATTGCCTACTAATCCGGTTGTACCGTTGTACTTGTCATTAGTAAGTACGTTGCCTGCTGCACCTCCGTTAGCTCCGTTAGTTACCGTAAAGGTATCTCCTACGGCTGTTAGAGTGGCTTGTCCTACTACTATCGTAGCGGTTGCTGTTGAGCAGTTGCCGCCATTCAAGTTTTCGCAAAGCTTGTAAGTTACTTCATAAGTACCTGAAGCAGTGCCTGCAGCTACACTCAAGGTCGCCGTTAGTAGCGGTTTGTATACCTGCTGGTACCGTTAGCCAAGTAAGCGTTACTGACGCATTGCCTACTAATCCAGTTGTACCGTTATACTCATCATTAGTAAGTACGTTGCCTGCTGAACCTCCGTTAGCACCATTAGCTACCGTAAAGGTATCGCCCACTGCCGTTAGAGTGGCTTTGGCCTACTACTATCGTAGCGGTTGCTGTTGAGCAGTTGTTATTGCCATTCAAGTTTTCGCAAAGCTTGTAGGTTACAGTATAAGTACCTGAAGCAGTGCCTGCAGCTACTGTAAGGTCGCCATTAGTAGCAGTTTGTATGCCTGCTGGTACCGTTAGCCAAGTAAGCGTTACTGAAGCATTACCTACTAAAACCGGTTGTACCATTGTATTTATCATTAGTAAGTACGTTACCCTGCTACCCTCCATTAGCTCCGTTAGTTACTGTAAAGGTATCGCCCACAGCGGTTAGGCTGGCTTGGCCTACTACTATCGTAGCGGTTGCTGTTGAGCAGTTGTTATTATCATTCAAGTTTTCGCAAAAGCTTGTAAGTTACGGTATAAGTACCTGATGCAGTGCCTGCAGCTACTATAAGGTCGCCATTAGTAGCGGTTTGTATACCTGCTGGTACCGTTAGCCAAGTAAGCGTTACTGAAGCATTACCTACTAAAACCGGTTGTACCATTGTATTTATCATTAGTAAGTACGTTACCTGCTACTCCTCCATTAGCTCCGTTAGTTACCGTAAAGGTATCGCCCACTGCCGTTAAGCTGGCTTGGCCTACTACTATCGTAGCGGTTGCTGTTGAGCAGTTGTTATTGCCATTCAAGTTTTTCGCAAAAGCTTGTAAGTTACTCATAAGTACCTGAAGCAGTGCCTGCAGCTACACTAAGGTCGCCATTAGTAGCGGTTTGTATACCTGCTGGTACCGTTAGCCAAGTAAGCGTTACAGATGTATTGCCTACTAATCCAGTAGTACCATTGTACTTGTCATTAGTAAGTACATTACCTGCTGAACCTCCGTTAGCTCCGTTAGTTACTGTAAAGGTATCGCCCACAGCGGTTAGGGCTGGCTTGTCCTACTACCACAGTTACAGTTGCATTGTCGCAAACGGTAAGCGAAGCTACCGCTGCACAAATCTTATAACCGATAGTATAAGTACCCGATTTTGTACCCTGCTGGTACTGTAATAGTACCATTGCTATTTAGGGTAGGTATTCCACTACCTGCACCCCCCGTAGCAGGGGTAACCACAGTCATACTTACTGTAGCAGGTGTAGCAGTTTGAGTTCCTACTTTGTCGTTATCAAATATAGTAAGGGTAGTAGTACCGCCATTAGCGCCATTGGTGATAGTGAAGGTATCGGTATTAGCCTCTATATGCACCAAAGTAATAGTACTTGTTTGGGTAACAGTTTTTACCAAACAAATCAGTAGCAGTAAAGGTAACAGTTACTACTCCGCTATTGTTACATAGGTCGGCAGGGTTTTACTGCGTTGTAATTATTAGTTAGATTTACTGCGCCACAACTATCGGTAGCAGTAGCACTATTAAGCCAAGTGGTGATGCTTGCAGCAGCATTTTTACAATCGACTACTAAAGGAGCAGGAGTGGTAAGAGTAGGGGTTGTAGTATCATCTACAGTTATGGTTACTACTGCACGTGGGCTTTCACAACCATTAGCATTCACTTGTACCACATAGGCTTCTAGGGTAGTTTTAGTAGTTACCTGTGTATTGATAGTAGGAGCAGTAGTGGTATAGGCTGTAGCCGTAGCGGTAGGATACCAACGCAAGGTATGAGCAGGCAAAGCTGTAACATAGGCATCTAAGCTCACCACATTGCTTACTGCGGTAGGACAAAGTGTAACCGTAGGGCTTACCATAGGGGGCGTTAGCAGGCTTAGTATGCAAGCTCACGATAAGCGGTGTTTTAATACTAGGGCATTTACCTGGAGCTTGCAAGGTATAGAAATAAGCGCTAGAAGGGTTTACCTGTGCGTTATCAGCTTGCAACTGCCATTGAGCACCATTGCGTATAAATATCTTGACAGTACCGCCAATAGCGTCTTTAAGGTCAGACACGCGTGGAGTATTTCCTGCGGTCATACACACCTCGAAAGTTTTTTTGCGGTAGCGGTAGTAACATTAGGGATCTTTTAATAAGCGTTAAAGGCACTTTAGGGCTACGGCATTTACCAGTTGCTTCAGCAGTAAAGTAAAGAGCTGAGTTCCAATCTACTAAAGCGGTTCTTACCAAAGGAGCAGTAGACCTACCAGCTATTATTTCTACATTTGTATAGCCATAGGTAGCTTGCAATTGGTCTGCTAATTCACCAGCCATAATCTCCTCGCAAGTGGTAATAGACTGAGCTTGTACAGGAGTAATATCGTTTTGAGCAAGGCGCACCACATAAGGCAAGGACTCACACTTACCAGCTTCTTGTATTTTAAATCCTGAATAGCCAGTAATTGACACATCAGAATTAGGGGTTTGTTTGTACATACCAGTTTCCTGAAGAGCTACCTAAAACAGTTATCGTAGCATTTGGATAGAGCACTTGTAAGGCATCTTTAATATCTTTTACTTTAGTATGCAAACCTCCGTAATAGCCTATAAAAGTACATACCTCTATTCTCTCGTTTTTAGCAGCAGTGCGAGGAGTAAAATTGAAGTTCAGCGGTGCTGGTGAAGTCACACAACGATAAACATTTTTGGCATACGTATAACCCACATTATCTTCTATTATTGTTTCATCAGCCAAAAGCTACAGTACCCCCATTTTTATAGATAAGTACATTGGCTGTATCGGCAGGGTCTACCAAAGCTTTAAGGTCAGCAACTGTGGTAATCTGACAGGCTGTATTGGTGAGCGTTTTAGCTGTCACACTTGTTTCACCTACTATGGTAATTTTGTATATAGTTTCAGTACAATAATTATTTTTTGTAAAGCGCAAGTAATAATCTTGCGAACTACCATTAGGGGTATTGATGAGGTCGTAGCTGCTATTTCTGAAGTTTGAGCTTGCGCATCAGAGAGCGAACTATACCAATGGAATATAGGTTGCTTAGCTACCACCTCTGGAGAGCCTTCATTAATAAGTTGTTTTACTTCATTCAAAGTTACAGATGGATTACATACTTTGATAGTAGTCTTTACGGCAGGTTTGAAAGCACGTGCTACTGTTAGCTTAGCGGTAGCTTGGGTGATGAGTTCTCCACAAGGACTAAGTATTTTATAGAGGAAGGTATGAGTTCCCATCACCTCTGATAGATTGATATTAATTATACCGCTGGCAGGCACTGCTATTACTCCTGAAGCTTCTTCAATAGTAGTAGTAACACCACCTGTAATAGGAGTAGTCCCTGTAAAGAGTGTATTCAAATCGAAATACATAGCCCCATTACCTTCCATACATTTAGATGTATTTACCCCAGTAGGAGCGGTATATGAAGGATAAGTGGTAATTTGCTGGAACTGATAAGCACTAATAGCATTAGTGATACAAGTGGCTGCTGCTGGCTGTCCTGCTATCTTAATATCCACCTTGTACTGATGAGTAAAGTCATCGGGGGTAAGGGTAGGAATACTAAGAGTATGGCCCGTAGCCAAAACTCTCGTCATATTGTCGGAACGATACCACTCAATAGTGATATTAGGGCCTAAATCATCCATTTTGAGTACTGCTGATTGACCTACACAGTAGTATTCTTTTTGTGCCTTAATTTTAGGAAGGCGAATATTACTAAGTGTAAGTTCTCTATCTTTGTACTTGGGCAGGCATCGGTTACCGTAAACTTATAAGCGGTATTGAGGTTCGTACCATCCAAATCGAGGAAAAAGTTATCTCCGGCTTGCGTACGCGCTACAGAGGTATCGGGGGTGGTACTTCCTGCAGGGATTTTTATGTACAAGCCTATAGGTAAAAGGACCTGTACCCCTTTGGGAATTACCACTACATGGAATTTATTTCCAACACAACCTACCCCTATAACATCAGGTTCTTCAAGATCACCTCCGAAATCTTTTTCAGCAATCACTTGCATACATTCAAACGTATTATCTAAGTTTGATATGCGGCGCACCACTCGAAACTTTCCTTTTCTAGTTAAATACTCATCGGTAACCTTGCGGTTAATATTTTGATTAAAACCAAGTCCTGAATAAGCCCATTGGTTCCAAGTTTGAGTAGCTTCGTTGAATTGTTGTATTACAAAAGCTTGACTCAGTATAGCGCCAGTCGTCAGTAGGGGCTAAATCAATGCGCCCTTGCACAATAGGTTCACATCCAGGAGCAAAAGGAAAATGAATAGGTTTGCCCTGAAAGGTCCTTAGAAAATAACATTTACACCCCCACACACATTGGTTACTCTCACCTTATAATTACCGGGGGAAGATCACGCAAGTACCAGTTATCATTATTAGCACGATCAGAAGCTGTTAGAGTATAAGGCAAAGAAAGAGATGTACCAGGTATAGTGCCCGTGGTATTTCCATTGTATTCTATAACTTCTATTTTATCAAGATCAGCTCCTACATATCTTTGTATATGCATAGATGCATAAGGCGCATTGGTAGCCGTAGCATCCTTTCACAACTAGCTACATTTCTGACAGCTACATTTTGTAGGCTTTTGGTGCAGGAGGAGTAGTAATCGTAAAAGCATCCATTAGATTGCTGCGATTAGTATCGCACTCATCATCTACCAAACGGAATTGGAAAGTATCGCCTAAGTTTGTATAATCAGAGGCTACTACTGTTTGATAAGCTTGAGGATTGTATTTTATTTTCTTTACAAATTTACCTCTAAGTAAAAGGATTAGGATGGGTTGCCGGTATTTGGTAGAAGCCCGCTCCCGTATAGTTAAAGGTTGTAGGAGCTTGTTCAAGCACCAAATAAGTATTTAGTATAGGTGAATTGTCTCTTATGTACTTATGACCAAGGGTAAGTAGTACTTTTTTTAAAAACAAGTATCACTTGAGTTCTCATCGGGAACTGGCGCAACATAAGCGTTTTCTATAGGATTATAAAGAGTAGCCGTTACAGCAGGGATAGCGGTAGTGGTACCGCACATCTCTACTTCAGCTGCTATCTTCCACTCTCCATACTCTTTAGGAATACGGTGCTCTCTAAAGCCGTTCTCTACTCCTAGATCATCTCTTGTTCCAACAGGTAGATATAAAATAAAAAGTCACTTTTATTATTAATGGTATAAGTAGGCGTATACACTGCACCTGAAGGAGCTGTAATCACATACTTTACTGTAAGCGGATAAGGGAAAGTATCGGAAGTGTAAGCCTCTGTAAGACTGGTACCATAAAGGAGAACAGAGTCAAACTCAACATAATCACAATTAAACTCTTTAGGGACGTGGATACCCCCATAAATTTGTAAAGGTAAGATTGGATGAAGCTATAGTAATGCTTTTTAGGAGTAGGGCTTGCTCCACAAAAATTTTTCTACTTTCACTCTGTAAGTGCCAGGGGTGAGACCCGTAAAAAGTGTTGGCAGTTTGTTTTATTTTGCCTGGTATATCATTCCCCTGTAGCATCTTGTAAGGTATAGTAGACAGGATAGTTAGCAGAGTGGTTACCCCATTGATTCACTTTTTATATCTACTTTTATACCTATACCTGCTGAAGCACAAGTAGCAGGGATTTTTGATAAGGTATAATCAATATCTTTAAGATCTTTTTGATTTCGATATTCTTAACCTCTATATCGCCTGTACCCTGATTTAGGGTCGTGCTAAAAGGTCGTATTTACCTGCAGCTAAGGAAGTAACTCCAGTAAGAGATAATGAAGTAGTAGTGTCATAAGTAGGCACATTGCTTTTTCTTATAATAGAAATTATAATTGTTATTATTAGCGCCTGTACCTATAAGGGTAAAACGGATAGCCCCTCCATTACCACACCACTCGTGTTCTACGCTAGTAGCGAGTTTAAGAGTAGTAACAGGTGTAACCTTATAATCAAAACCAGATTGATAGGTACAAGCTCCATTTTTGGGCTTTGAGAGAGAATCTACGTTCGGCATTCACAGCCCCAGTATTGATGTAGATAAACTCTTCTGTACCTGAAGTATAGGTAATGGAATAAGTAGTTCTAAGTTATCCGAAAAAGGTATAGGTGGTGCCTACCAAAGGATAACGGATGGTAAAAATAGCATCATCCCTTGTGTAACTTCTGTATAGTAAGCTACGTGGGTTTGCTCTAAAGATTTTTTTGCGTATTGATATCGCAAGTTTGTGCATAAGCACTATTTGCTAATACACTCAGCAAGGCAATTAAAAGCCCTTTAAATACGTTTTTTTAGTAATTGCATAAAAATATTTTTCATCAAAACAAAGGATAAATTATATCCAAGGCGCAAAAAATACAATAAAAACGATACAGTGTAAAAACTTTAACACTATTTTTTAGATTTTTCGGTTTGGAAATTTGGCGATTTGGGAGGAATGAGAAGGCTGGGAAGAATGGGAGACTCGCCGACTTTCGTTCGCTCATTGTTCGCTTATCCTTCGCTCATTGTTCGCTCTGAATAGCTGTGTTAAGTAATAAAAAGCTCAGGATATTAAATCCTGAGCTTCTTTTATCATTGGCAAATTATCTTATTTTGCTCATTTCATCGGTTAGTCTTTCTTCAAGTATAACCAACCTACCATTGTTTGTTTTTGATTGTTCTCATCTACGTATTCGATGACATAATAGTAAGTGCCTTGTGGCAACTTGTCGGCTGCCTCTATCGTTACTCGTCCGTTAGAGATGCCTTTAAATACGTTGCGAACGTTATCATAGCTTTGTGCCTCCCATACTTTTACTCCCCAACGGTTGTAAATACGTACCGTATTATTAGGATAAGATTCTATTCCCGCTATGTGGAAATGGTTGTTCTTCTCTTTTACCATTTACCGATACACCATTGTACACTATTAGCTTATGAGTTACCTCGATGCTCACTGTTGCTGTTGCACAAACCATCTGGCGTTGCAAAGCTCGTAAACAAAGGTATCAACCCCCTTAAAGCCTGTGTGTGGTGTATACTCTATAGTACCATCAGGATTTACTACTGCTGTACCATTTTGCGGTGCTGTTACCACATTAGGAGTGGTTGCTCCGTTAGGGGTATCATTCGATAGTACATCAATAGTTACCGGCGTATTGCGAGGTGTCGATGCTCTATCATTAACTGCTACAGGCACAACTGTTGGTGTTGGCGTTGGCGTTGGTGGTGTTGCTGGTATCACTACCACTACTGAGGCTACTCCACAAGCTACTGAGTATCAATAGTACATACTCGGTAAGTAACTGTATAGCTACCTGATGGAGTATGAGGTGGTACAATTACATCACCAGTTGATGGATCTAAGTAAGGTTCGTAAGCACCTGGTGGAGGTGGCATTATGCTAATGGTTACGCTACGCACTGATGGTGTTGGCGTGCCATTCAATTTTTCATTAGTAAGAACATTGCCCACTGTAGGATTACCTGTATAGGTAAAGGTTTCACCATTTACCTCGATAGTAGGGGTAACGGTAGGTGCTAATACGGTTACTACTAACTTAGTAGTACTGCATAGGGTACCGTTTTTAGCACAGATAGTATACGGTATTTCGTATCTTCCTACAGCGGTATCGGTAGCTACGTGGGCTGTACCATCGGCATTGAGGGTAAAGCCTGCAGGGGCACTGATGTCCCAAGTAAGCGATACATTGCCGGTTGTAGCTGGGTCGCTATCGAGTAGGTCGTTAGCCAACACACTAGTAAGTGTAGTAGCAGTGCCTTTCTCTATATAATATACTCCGTCATAAACAGCTGTAATGCTAAGCGGTGGTACTGGGGTAGCAGCAGTTACCTCTACTACTACTTCAGCTGGTTCGCTACACAAAGTAGGGATAGCTGTAGCACAAAGACTATAGCTAATAGTATAAGTGCCTACTGCCGTACCCTGGTGCTACGGTAATGCTACCATCGGCATTGTAAGTAAAAGCCGGCTGAGTAGCTTGCCAGTTGATAGTTACCCTCGCTGGCTGCTGGGGTACGTCCGTTTAGCTTGTCGTTAGTAAGCACACTACTTACGGTGCCTCCTAATGTAGTACCGAGAAGATGGTGACCATCATTATGTGCCTCGATGCTATTTACTGTCACTACAGCTGTAGCTGTACTACATATAGTAGAGGTAGTTAGCGCACAGATAGTATACGGTATTTCGTATACTCCCTGCTGGGGTATGTGGAGGTACTATTACCTCACCCGTAGCTGGATGTAAATAAGGTACGCGTGGGCTGCTAACCAATGGCGTAGTTATAGTTACACTATGTACTGACGGATTTAGATTGCCATTGAGCTTATCATTAGTAAGTACATTACCTACTACTGTGGTTTGCGTAGCAATACCATTATGTACAAAAACTATCACTAGTAGCCTCTACTGTTGGTGTTACTGTTGGCTGAGCTGGTACTACAACTATTATTGTAGCTGTGCTACAGTTGCCTGGGTTCAACTTCTCGCAGATTTGATACACTATACTATAAGTACCCGCTGGGGTGTTATTAGGTACGGTGATTGTACCATCGGTAGGGTTCAATGTTGGAGTGTTTGCTCCTGGGGTCTTAGGTGTTGCGCCCGTTACCACTCCGATGCTTACTGTGCTAGTGGTAGTGGTTGCTGTGCCTATATGGTCGTTGTCAATCACTGAGCTGGTGCTAGTACCCGTGGTTATAGTAAAAGCGTATCTGGCGTTGCAGTGATCGTTGGCGTGGCTACTGTTACTACTACCGTTGAGGTAGCGCAGTTACCTGGGTTCAACTTCTCGCAGATTTGATACACTATACTATAAGTACCCGCTGGGGTGTTGTTTGGTACCGTAATAGTACCATCAGTCGTGTTCAGACTTGGCGTATTTGCCCCTGGGGTCTTAGGTGTTGCGCCCGTTACCACTCCTATGGTTACTGTACCTGTTGTGGTCGTTGCTGTACCGATGTGGTCGTTGTCAATCACTGAGCTAGTGCTTGTACCTGTGGTTATGGTAAAGGTATCTGGTGTTGCGGTGATCGTTGGGGTGGCTACTGTTACTACTGTTGAGGTAGCGCAGTTGCCTGGGTTCAACTTCTCGCAGATTTGATACACTATACTATAAGTACCCGCTGGGGTGTTGTTTGGCACCGTAATAGTACCATCAGTCGTGTTCAGACTTGGCGTATTTTGCCCCTGGGGTCTTAGGCGTTGCGCCCGTTACCACTCCGATGCTTACTGTGCTAGTGGTAGTGGTTGCTGTGCCTATATGGTCGTTGTCAATCACTGAGCTAGTGCTTGTGCCTGTGGTTATGGTAAAGGTATCTGGCGTTGCGGTGATCGTTGGCGTGGCTACTGTTACCACTGCTGTTGAGGTAGCGCAGTTGCCTGGGTTCAACTTCTCGCAGATTTGATACACTATACTATAAGTACCCGCTGGGGTGTTATTAGGTACGGTGATTGTACCATCGGTAGGGTTCAATGTTGGAGTGTTTGCTCCTGGTGTCTTAGGTGTTGCGCCCGTTACCACTCCTATGGTTACTGTACCTGTTGTGGTCGTTGCAGTACCGATATGGTCGTTGTCAATCACTGAGCTAGTGCTTGTGCCCGTGGTTATGGTAAAGGTATCTGGTGTTGCGGTGATTGCTGGCGTGGCTACTGTTACCACCACTGTTGAGGTAGCGCAGTTGCCTGGGTTCAACTTCTCGCAGATTTGATACACTATACTATAAGTACCTGCTGGGGTGTTGTTAGGTACCGTAATAGTACCATCGGTAGGGTTCAGACTTGGCGTATTTGCCCCTGGGGTCTTAGGTGTTGCGCCCGTTACCACTCCTATGCTTACAGTGCTAGTGGTGGTCGTTGCAGTACCGATGTGGTCGTTGTCAATCACTGAGCTAGTGCTTGTACCCGTGGTTAGGGTAAAGGTATCTGGCGTTGCGGTGATCGTTGGTGCTCCCACTACTATAGTAGCGGTAGCAGTATCGCAAACGGTAACTGCTGCTACTGTTTGGCATATCTTATAACCGATTTGATAAGTACCTGATTTTGTTCCGGCTGGAACAGTAACTGTTCCATCGGCATTGAGGGTAGGTGTTGCGCTACCCGTTACGCCTGTTGCTGGAGTAACGACCGTCATACTCACTGTAGCTGCCGTAGCAGTTTGAGTTCCTACCTTATCGTTAGTAAGTACGCTGCTAGCTGTTGTGGTAGCTACTGCGCCGTGAGTAATGGTAAAGGTATCATTTTCGGCTTTTATGTTTATTAAGGTAATGGTACGCGTTTGCGTAGTGGTATTACCAAATGGATCTTTTGCTACAAAGCTAATGGTAAGAGTACCGCTTGGCACATTGCAGAAGTCTGCTGGTGTGCTATAGGTATTGGTAAGGGTTACCGTGCCACAGCTATCGGTAGCGGTAGCGCTATTAAGCCAAGTATTGATATTAGCAGCTGCATTGCGGCAATCAACCACTAAAGGAGCTGGTGCATTGGGTGTAGGCGGGTAGTATCATTAACCACTAAGGTGATAACTGCTCGACCGCTTTCACAACCTGCTGCTGTTACCTGACTTACATATGCTGTTTGGCTTGTACTATTAGCCACTTGAGTGCTGATAGTAGGCGCTGCTGCCAATGGAGTGGTATCGGTAGCGGTAGCATACCAACGTAAGGTATTTCCTGCAGTGGCTGTTACATAACCAGCAAACGACACACTGCCTGCTGCTGTTGTAGGACATAAGGCTGGGGTTGCACTTACCGTTGGGGTAGCCACTGTAGGAATATGTACCGTTGTAAGAGCACGAGGAGTCTCACAAGTAATGTTTGCTCCGTTTTTTTAGCTATCTTGGCAACATAGTAATTACCTGCTTGCAAAAAGGTCTGTCCCTATCTAAAGGTGCTCCTCCTGTGGCTGTAGTGTATATTCTAAGTAGTCTATCACTATCGGTAGGGTCAATAGCATCCCGCACAAAGGTTGCTACCTTAGTGCCAGCGCAGTAGCTGTAAGATGAAGATACCGTTGGCATGGTTATGATCTTCACCAAAATAGATTGGCGTGCGCTCACACACCTCCAGCTACTTGTGCTGAATAGTAATAAGTAGTATTATCGGTTAGCGCAGTAGTGTTAGCCAGTTCGGCGGCTGCCGTAGCGGTAGCATATACTTTTAAAGTACCTGACACTAAACCGCCTAAGTACGTTTTTAGACTCTGTACTGTATTTCCTGAACACAAGTTCACAGCTGTAGGTGATGGCGTAGCGGTATTAGGGGTTACTAATACGGTTACTGTTTGGGTTGAACTACAGCCATTGGTGCGTTTTTACGGTTAGGGTATAGGTAACTGTAAGTGGAGACGTAAGTTTCGTGCCACTATACAAGAACGTAGGTGCTGCTATATTGGCTGCCGACAAGTAGCTTGATGGTGACCAAGTATAAGCATCATAAGCAGGCGCTGCCGCATTGTAGGCAAAAAGTTACTGACTCAGTTTCGCAAGTAGTGAGGTTGCTCACTAAACCACTAATATGCGCTGGCGTTGGCAAGGCAAGTTCTTTATTGCCACAGAGACATTTGTTATCCTCGTTGCGGATTGCTAAACGCAAACGGCATACTTGAGACTGATCGGCTAAAAAGGTAAAGCTTTGTACTGCTGAAGTAGCATTAGCTGCTAAGCTTTGCGTACTTGTGTGAGTAGCTAAAAACCTCGCCACTATCTACCAAACCATTGTTGTTTATATCGTTGTAAAGACTTATTACCAATCGTCCGTTATAAGCAGTTGCTCCTGCTGCATTGGCTAACTTGTATTGAACAGTTAGATTTTTCTTTATTGACTTGTGGTACGGCCGTTACCTGAACATCGGCAAAGGATATTTCTGAACGGTTGTTTTTAATCACTGCTGTCCTTTCGGGTGAGGTACTCACTACAAGAGCAGGACAAGTAGGTGGTGTGAGTGTAGCACAAGGTATATTGGTTACCTTATCGGTAGTAAGTACTTTCAGACTTCTTTCAACTGCACAATCTACCAGAGTATTGGCATTTTGTTTAATCTTCAAGAATACGTCAAAGTAGTGTGTATCTTTCATACCCTTAGGTACGACCATCACTATCTCGGTTTCATTTCCTACAACGTTTCTTGATTCGATTGTAGGATTTACCCAATTGAATGTAGCTTGTGGGAAAGCATTTCTATTGATAGTAATATCAGTGTTTTTGAATGTCATAGCTTTGTGGGAAACGTATGTGCAAACGAGCATTATCGCCTATCTCAAACGATGGGATTTGCAGGGGTAGCATTTTACCACTACACGCACCTTGTAGGTAGCACCAAGATCGCAAGCATTGGCATTACCACTTACATAATCAATCGTTGATAATAGTACATTATAATTGTTTACTGATGCCCCTTGTACGCCTGTTACAATAGCCACGATTTTTTTGGTCCTATAGCTGGTACTCCACAAAGGTTGTTACCTTCTAAGTCTATATCGAAAGATGAACCCGACACAAAGTTACAGTCTGGCTGTACCTTGAAACGTACTTTGAACTTCTGTTCGTTTTTCTATATTAGTGCTTACTGACCCCTGGTAAAAGAGCCTCCTGGTAATATATCTGATAGTTGATAGGTTGTCTTACCTCCAACCGTAGTTACTCCTATCTTTTTCCATCTACTAAGGTAGCTGTGTTATACACCTTACCTGAAGCTAATGGGTATTCTACCTCTACATCGCTGATGATAATACCTGGCTGCTGGGTAACTATTAAGTTAGCCCCGAAGATATCACCCTCATCGGTACTTTTTACGATGTACTCAAATGGTGTTTGGGTACACATTGGCAAGCTAGCTGGACTGCTGGCTACTTCTATCTCTTTCTTACTTTGAGCTATATTTACAGTGTACTCTAAGAAATTCTCATCGCAAGCCTCACGAAGGCCTCCGTAGGGTTGCCCTCGCAATTCCAGCCCGCATACACTTTTAAACTTCATCTGTGGATTACTACAGTTGGTAAGTTTAAATTTCAAGCGATAGTATTTTTGATTTGTGGTACCTACTTGCAAAGTCTGGTTTAGAAGTACATCTTCTCGCCCGAAATGCTCGTTTCGGGGGTAAGCGTACTAACTACTGAAGTACCCGCTGCATCATTCACCTCTTCTAAGCCCAAAACTTCCATTCCTGTAACATCAGGAATAGATATCCAAGCATTAGGAGCTGCATTATAACGTGTCTCGATAGAGAAAACTGTTTGTTAGCTCACTCCTGTTTGCCCTAATAGTAGAGCCTTGACCTCTTGCCAACAATAATAATTGAGGCTTAGAAGCCATATTCATAACACTAAAAGTTAGTTTTTCGACAACTAATGGGGTAGGACTATCGGCGTAATGATAGTAATAGTCTTCACAGTCTACCACGTAAGAACCAATTTCGCCTGCAGCAATAGCTGCAGCTCTTTTTAGCAACCTCAGTACCTGTAAATTCTTTTAGAGTTACAAGAGGCTTGCACCTTAACACGCAGCCATTGGCTATAGGTTGTTGCTACAATCCCTGCGGGTAAATGGTAAGGATCTGTTCTATTAACAGGATTTAGAATAGGTATATACGCGGTTATTCCTTCGGTAGATTCTACCCAATTAGCTAACGGGGTAATAACTGAAGACTGATCAGAGGAAGCTTTCTTAGTATCTGCAATATTAGCGGTATAGAAATATTCAGGATTATCTGTGATTTTTATAAGACAAAGGTATTTTAAGAACAATCTTTCTCATTAAGATTCCTGGGCGATATTCTTCAGTATAAAGGTTACTACCGCTATTTTGAGCACGACCGAAATGGATAAATCGCCCTCCAATATAACTCGGGGTACAAGCACTCACCCCAAAGCCATTCATACCATAAGCTATGCCTGTATTGGCAAAAGTGAAAAACTGGTATCAGGTCTAAACCACAGCGCAATGCGTTAGTATGATACCCTTGCGGGCTAACGGCGGGATCATTCTTATCGGCTAAGGTATAGAAATAAGAAGTCTTACCCGACTGTTCTTCTGAAGAACTACTGTTTGACTGGATTATTTACCTGATAGGTAGCTACTACCGAGAAGGTTTGGCCTGCGGCTAAAATGCCCGAAGGCAGTGCATCGGTAAGATTCCAACGGTAGTAATTACCATTAGCATTGGTAGCGCGTGTTACCACTCCAGGGTCAGTAGCTTGCAGAGTCACTTCGTGAGCACCTATTTTTACTTTTGATAAATTTAGGGTCTAAGTTCACGCGTTTTTCTACAGCTGTGTAATAGAAGAGGTTATCAGCCGCAGCATTAGGCGATTGTTTTCCTTCGGCGAAGAACTCTACATCGTCTAAATGCAATACTTTTACGGCGTTGTTCAGCAGATATATTAGCGCGTTGTACGCGTTGGGTCATAGTAGCATCCGTCCAACCATAAGAGTTGTCGGCGCGTTCTACTTTGGTACTGAGCATCTCAGGACCATTTACCCCACAAGGCACAGAACATCCTAATGCCACATTTACACTTTCGCAAAGTATAGGTATGGGGGTAAAAAGTAGTACCTCCTTGGTTTCTGTTCATTACAAACACTTTGTAATCAATAGAGGTAGCATGCTCAAGCCTGTACAATCGGTAAGTTCGATATCAAAGAGAGATATCCCCATAAACGCGCATCAACAGCCGATACGCCTGCAGGGAGGCGTTTCGGGGTAGTAAAATCTAACAACCCACCAGCTGGTATATTGCCAATAGCAACAGAGGGAACAGAAGTATCGCCAACTCTCTAGCGTAATAGAACACTACATTTTTGAGAGCAATACCCGAAGGCAACTGCATATAGTAGCGGTAACGGATATCATTAGTTCTAACACTTGCATCTCCTTGAAAGCGTTCAAAAACTCCTACCGAATTCATATTAGGAGCTATACGCCCTTTCTCAGGAGCATTTTTAAGCAACTGAGCGGGGAAAGCCGTTTTATTTACTCGTCCAAAAATAGCGTGTATAAACATTTGGATTATCTCTTAGTTCTATTGTTTCTCCACAAGCACTTTCATAATGATAATAAAAGGAAGGATTTATAGATAAGGTATAATTACAAGGGAATGGATTGCCGGTAGCAACCAAATCAAAAACATATTCTTACCTCGGCACCAGGTTTTTAGGGTCGTCGCGGAAACCATCAGCGTCTTCATCGGTAAAACCAATATCTTTTGCCTGTAAGAGCCGCATCGGCTAAAGCGGGCAGATTGCGAAAAATCAAAAACCTGTAGAGTTTACATTATTGATAAAAAGTTGAAGGTACCGGAATCTTAGTACCATCGGTAGCAATGATATAAAAGTTATCAGGTTTGAAGTTTGTTAAATTTTGAACCAGATTATTAAGTCGGTTGTTATAAGCGGTAGCATCAGTACTTTCGTTCTTGAAGGCAGTATAGAAAGTACCGAGTTTTTGTCCGGTAGCAGCCGTAAGACCTGCGCCTTCGACAAAATATCTTTTATTTCCGTCTTGGGTTTGTTTCACAGAAGGAGTATAAGTACGTACTTTTATATCTCTATCCACCTTAGTATTTTGGGCAAAATGGGTTTGGTAGCCGAAAAAGCCCCAATAAGGCACATAGCCTATTTTAGTTTTGGTTACCGCAAAGGCAGGGGCTATCTTATAGGTTTCGGTAATAGTTACCAGCTCATTATTAGCAAATCCACCTGTTTTGGTAAGGCTATACAAAGGCTTACCTGCATCGGGAAGCCAGCAGGGTACATTACCCACGTGAGTTAAGGTTACCCCTGTAGGAGGGGTAAAGCGTACGTTAGTAACATTTGCTGGGTAATCTACAGAGAAGTAAATGGTATGCGCATAGCCTACCCCTGTATTACGAATACCAAAGGTAGCTGTATTTTCGCCCTAATGAGGCGCCATCAACTCCTACAACGTCTTGCACGGTAACTACTGGAGGCGTAACTCTATACTGATTAGAATCTTTCTCGTCAGGGGTTTCGCCTGTTACTGTCGCTTTTACTCTATCGGTAAGGTATCTACCTGCCAAAGCATCGGTAGCAGCCTTAGTAAGCTTACGCTTAAGGGTAAAAAGCCACTTCGGTGTTAGGGCGTACCTACAAGAGTGAACACAGGTTTATTAAGAGGGCTAGTGGTTAGATAGGTTAGGGAAGTAGCATTTGCCCCACGAACCTCTGAGCCTACTATGTACTCAATACCGGTAGGCAAAGTAACGGTTACCTCAGCTGTATTTTTAGCAGGGAGGCAACTTTATCGTAATCGTAAGGGTACCAATTTCAAAATTGGTATTGTTAGCAAAATGCACTTCGCTTTGGGCTACTGCGCTATTGACAGCTACTTGTGCTTTTTGCTCCCCACGATAAGCATAAGAAGGCTATTAGAAGCCCTTTGAATGTTTGGGAATTTAGTAATTGCATAAAAGATTTATTTCATTAATAAATAAAAAGGATTATAGTAATCCAGAAGGCAAAAGTTACAATAAAAAAAGTAATACGGTGTAAAAAACTTTAACACTATTTTTAGATTTTTCGGGTTGGGGATTTGGGAGGAATGGGAGGCTGGGAAGAATGGGATATATTGTCTTATTGTTCACTCATCGTTCGCTCATCGTTCGCTTATCGTTCGCTCATCGTTCGCTTATCCTGTATCTTGTATAGGTAATAAAAAAAGCTCAGGATGTAATACCCTGAGCTTCTTTATTATCAAATTAGCTAATTAACTTTACTTCTTCAAGTATAACCAACCTACCATAGATTGCTGTTGATTGTTCTCATCTACGTATTCGATGACATAATAGTAAGTGCCTTGTGGCAACTTGTCGGCAGCCTCTATCGTTACTCGTCCGTTAGAGATGCCTTTAAATACGTTGCGAACGTTATCATAGCTTTGTGACTCCCATACTTTTACTCCCCAACGGTTGTAAATACGCACCGTATTGTTAGGGTAAGCCTCTATACCTGCTATATGGAAGTGATTGTTCTTATCGCCGCCTACTGATATACCATTGTACACTATTAGCTTATGAGTTACCTCGATGCTCACTGTAGCCGTTGCACAACCATCGGCGTTGCAAAGCGCGTAAACAAAGGTATCAACCCCTTAAAGCCTGTGTGTGGTGTATACTCTATAGTACCATCAGGATTTACTACTGCTGTACCATTTTGCGGTACTGTTACCACATTAGGAGTTGTAGCTCCGTTAGGGGTGTCATTCGATAGTACATCAATAGTTACCGGCGTATTGCGAGGTGTTGCTGCACTATCATTAACTGCTACTGGCACTACTGTCGGCGTTGGTGTTGGCGTTGGTGGCACTATCACTACTACTGAGGCTGTACTGCATATGCTAACTCCTTTTACACATACATTATAGTTGATAGTGTAAGTGCCTGAAGGCGTATATGGTGGTACCATTACTTCGCCTGTTGATGGATTAATAAATGGTACATTGCCCGTTGTAGGAGTTGAGGTACTGATAGTTACACTATTTACCGATGGGTTTAGTACTCCATTTAATTTGTCATTAGTAAGAATATTGCCTACTAACTGTGTACCCGTATAAGTAAAGGTGTCGCCATTTGCCTCGATAGTAGGCGTTACTACATCGCTCACGACTCTCACTTCGACAAATGAAGTAGCACAAGCTCGATCGCTACCACGAGTAGCACAGATAGTATACGAAACTCGTATAGAATCCCTACTGCTGTGTTAGACGCTACCGATATAGTACCATCATTATTGAGGGTGAAGCCTGTAGGGGTAGCTGTCGTCCAAGTAAACGATACCGTTCCTATAGTAACTGGCAATCCTTCGAGGGTATCGTTAGTTAGTACGCTTGTTACCATGCCTCCCTATTGTGGTGCGGATAGTTACTGTACCATCAGGATTAGCTACTATATTAATAGGTGCCGTTGGGGTGTTTACCCTACTACGGTTACTGTTACTGTTGTAGGGTGTGCTACAATTGCTGCTATTAGCTCGCTCGCACAAGTAGTAAGTCATAGTATAAGTACCTGTTGGTGTACCGCTTGGTATTACTACAAAACCAGTGTTCTTATCGATATAAGGACTATTAGTAGTAGGGGTTGCGGTTTGTATAGTTACACTTGCTACCGTTGGTGTTTGTCCGCCGATACCATCATTAGTAAGAATATTGCCTACTGTTGTTGGGGTGGTAATAGTACCCGTTACGGTATATTCTTCGCCTACTGTTGTTATCGTTGGCGTTACGGTTGGAGTGCTTACCCTACTACGGTTACTGTTACTGTTGTAGGTGTGCTACAATTGCTGCTATTAGCTCGCTCGCACAAGTAGTAAGTCATAGTATAAGTGCCGCTTGGCGTGCCTGTTGGAATAATGACATTACCAGTACTTGGGTCGATACGTGGCGTTGTAGCGCTTGTAGGTGTAGCTGTATGGATAGTTACACTCGCTACCGTTGGTGTTTGTCCGCCGATACCATCATTAGTAAGGATATTACCTACTGTTGTTGGGGTGGTAATAGTACCCCTTTACGGTATAGCTATCGCCACCTGCTGTGATAGTCGGTGTTACTGTTGGAGTGCTTACCCTACTACTGTTACCGTTACTGTCGTTGGTGTGCTACAGTTGCTGCTGTTAGCGCGCTCGCACAAGTAGTAACTCATTGTATAAGTACCACTTGGCGTACCTGTTGGAATAATGACATTACCTGTACTTGGGTCGATACGTGGCGTTGTAGCGCTTGTAGGTGTAGCTGTATGGATAGTTACACTCGCTACCGTTGGTGTTTGACCGCCAAGACTATCGTTAGTAAGGATATTACCTACCGTTGTTGGAGTGGTAATAGTACCTGTTACGGTATATTCTTCGCCTACTGTTGTTATCGTTGGCGTTACGGTTGGGGTGTTTATCCCTACTACGGTTACTGTTACTGTTGTAGGTGTGCTACAATTGCTACTATTAGCTCGCTCGCACAAGTAGTAAGTCATAGTATAAGTACCGCTTGGCGTGCCTGTTGGAATAATGACATTACCAGTACTTGGGTCGATACGTGGCGTTGTAGCGCTTGTAGGTGTAGCTGTATGGATAGTTACACTCGCTACCGTTGGCGTTTGTCCGCCGATACCATCATTAGTAAGGATATTGCCTACTGTTGTTGGGGGTGGTAATAGTACCCGTTACGGTATATTCTTCGCCTACTGTTGTTATCGTTGGCGTTACGGTTGGGGTGTTTACCCTACTACGGTTACTGTTACTGTTGTAGGTGTGCTACAATTGCTGCTATTAACTCGCTCGCACAAGTAGTAAGTCATAGTATAAGTACCGCTTGGCGTACCTGTTGGAATAATGACATTACCAGTACTTGGGTCGATACGTGGCGTTGTAGCGCTTGTAGGTGTAGCCGTATGGATAGTTACACTCGCTACCGTTGGCGTTTGACCGCTGATACCATCATTAGTAAGAATATTGCCTACTGTTGTTGGGGTGGTAATAGTACCCGTTACGGTATATTCTTCGCCTACTGTTGTTATCGTTGGCGTTACGGTTGGGGTGTTTATCCCTACTACGGTTACTGTTACTGTTGTAGGGTGTGCTACAATTGCTACTATTAGCTCGCTCGCACAAGTAGTAAGTCATAGTATAAGTACCGCTTGGCGTGCCTGTTGGAATAATGACATTACCAGTACTTGGGTCGATACGTGGCGTTGTAGCGCTTGTAGGTGTAGCCGTATGGATAGTTACACTCGCTACCGTTGGCGTTTGACCGCTGATACCATCATTAGTAAGAATATTGCCTACTGTTGTTGGGGTGGTAATAGTACCCGTTACGGTATATTCTTCGCCTACTGTTGTTATCGTTGGCGTTACGGTTGGAGTGCTTACCCCTACTACGGTTACTGTTACTGTTGTAGGGTGTGCTACAATTGCTGCTGTTAGCTCGCTCGCACAAGTAGTAAGTCATAGTATAAGTACCGCTTGGCGTACCTGTTGGAATAATGACATTACCAGTACTTGGGTCGATACGTGGCGTTGTAGCGCTTGTAGGGTGTAACCGTATGGATAGTTACACTCGCTACCGTTGGCGTTTGTCCGCCGATACCATCATTAGTAAGAATATTGCCTACTGTTGTTGGGGTGGTAATAGTACCCGTTACGGTATATTCTTCGCCTACTGTTGTTATCGTTGGCGTTACGGTTGGAGTGCTTACCCCTACTACGGTTACTGTTACTGTTGTAGGGTGTGCTACAATTGCTGCTGTTAGCTCGCTCGCACAAGTAGTAAGTCATAGTATAAGTACCGCTTGGCGTACCTGTTGGAATAATGACATTACCAGTACTTGGGTCGATACGTGGCGTTGTAGCGCTTGTAGGTGTAGCTGTATGGATAGTTACACTCGCTACCGTTGGTGTTTGTCCGCCGATACCATCATTAGTAAGGATATTACCTACTGTTGTTGGGGTGGTAATAGTACCCGTTACGGTATATTCTTCGCCTACTGTTGTTATCGGTACTGCGCCTACCACTACAGTAGCCGTAGCGGTATCGCAAACAGTAACTGCTGCTACTGTTTTGCATATCTTGTAACCGATTTGATAAGTGCCTGATGCGGTGCCTGCAGGGACGGTTACCGTACCATTGCTATTAAGTGTTGGGGTTGCCGAGCCTGCTACTCCGCTAGCAGGTATAGTTACCGACAAGCTCACAGTACCTACAGTAGCTGTTTGAGTTCCTACCTTATCGTTATCTAAAACAGTACCGGTAGTAGTAGTTGCTACTGCGCCGTGGGTAACGGTAAAGGTATCATTTTTCAGCTTTTATATTTACTAAGGTAATAGTAGTTGTTTTAGTAAGCGTATTACCATTTGGATCTTTTGCTACAAAAGTAACTGTTACGACCCCTCCGTTAGGAGCGTTGCAAGGGTCGGCAGGGTTTTACAGCGTTGTAGTCATTAGTAACACTCATTACATTGCCACAGCTATCGGTAGCGGTAGCGCTATTAAAGCCAAGTATTGATACCTGCAGTATTATTACAGCTCACCACTAAAGGAGTAGGAGGTGTAAAGTTCATAGTTTGAGGGGTTACTACTACTGTTACTGTTTGGGTAGCCTCACAACCATGGTTGCGTCTTACTTTAAAGGCATAGGTAAGTGTAAGGGTAGTAGTAAGTTTTGCTCCGTTATACAAGAATGTAGGTGTAGCTACATTGGCAGCAGACAAGTAATTAGTAGCATCTGCTGGGCTTACGGCTGTCCAATTATAGCCAGTATAGGTAGCTGCAGCAGCGGGATACGCAAGGGTAAGGCTACTAGTTTCACAAGTAGTAAAACTTTGGGTCAGGCCTTCTATAGGAGTAGGTGCTAAGAAAGTGCTATTAACATCATCGCAAAGGCATACGTTGTTTTCATTTTTAATCACCAATAATAACCTACATACTTGTGAGGCATCGGTTAGATGTGTAAAACTTTGTTCGGCAGAAGTAGCTCCTGCAGTTAAGTTTAGAGTAGCTGTAGTATGAGTAGCCACTAAGGTGTCGGCTGCATCGACTAAACCATTGTTATTCACATCGTAGTACAGATTAACAACGACAGGCTTATTGCTAAGAGTAGCTGAAGCAGTAGCCGCATTGGTAATCTTATATTTAATGCTCAGTTCTTCTTTTCCACTTAGGGCTTTAGAAGTTACCTTTACATCCGTAAATGATAGAGAAGGGCGTTCGTTATCAATAGTTATAGTACGTTCGGGCGAAGTACTTACGACAAAAAGAAGGGCAAGCTGTTGCGCCACACATTACCCCAGAGATGGAACCTGTTGCAAAGGCTTTTTAGTTCTTTAGGGGCATCACAACCCTAACAAGGCGTCAGCTTTTTGTCGGATACGGATGTCATAGTCAAACCAATCGGCATTTTCATTTTTTTGAGGTATATTGACTACGACTTCATATTCATTTCCTACCATTCTTTCTTCAGCCGTTTGGCGATTAGGGATTAGCCCAAACTACAGCAGGAGGGTTGTATTGTGCACTGCGTTTTTGTTATGTTAAGCCATAGTAACTCATATCCTTGAGGGATACGGAATCGCAAAACGCCCATTAGCACCGGTTTCGAAAAGAACTAGGGTTTGTAATAGCATTAATAGTAAGTCTTGTACGATAAGTAACTCCGGCACTGCAAGCAGAGCCATTACCACTTATTTTTGGAATGGTGTTAGAGCTATTTTATAGTCATTAATATTTACATTATTGATACCTGCAATAATAGCACTACTTCTATCACCAAGGGCTGGTTTTCCACAAAGGTTATTACCATCGACTTCTATATTGAAAGATGAACCAGCAGAGAAGTCGCAATCGGGAGTTACTTTGAAAGTAAGTTTTAGCTGACGTTCATTTCCGTTAGCAGCTGAAAGTGTACCTTTCAAAAGCACCATTAGGCAAGACAGCACTCAGGTCGTAAATATGTTTGTTACCATTTTGGCTATAAATAATTTTTATTAGCCCCAGTACCTACGGTATAGATAGTACCACTATTGAGGGGGTACTCTATTTGGACATCGGAGAAGGTAATACCAGCTCCTTGGGTAACTACTAATTTCACATCGTAAATATTCCCCTCATCGGCACTATTGATAACGTAGCTATAAGGAGTAGCGGTACACATTGGGATAGTGTTGCTATGCCCACCTTGTCCGGGGGTTAGTGCTCGCAGGGGTTATCTGTTTATAGGTTTTAGCAACTATTACCTCAAAGTTTTTCTTATCGTCGCTACAAGCCTCTCGGTAGCCCTTAGTAGGGTTGCCTGAACAGTTCCAACCGGCGTGTAACTCGAAAGGCAACTTATTAAAGCTGCAGTTTGTTACATCGTAGGTAAGGCGGAAGTATTTACCTGTATTGTTGATAGTTTGATTTAGGAAGAACATTTTTTCGTTAGCAAGAGATGCTTCAGGAGTGTAAGTATTGACCACAGAGCCACCTGCGCCACTTAGTTCTTCTAATTTGACAATGCTAATACCTGTAGCATCGGGTACTGATACCCACGCATTTGGAGCAGGTATAAGGCCTGATTTTTAGCTGGAATTCTAATTGCTGTTCGCGTTGTATAGCTTTAACAGAATAAGCACCTGATTGTATAGCTATTGTAGGTTTATTGGTATAGCGAATAGGGCGGTTATACAGATAATCGGTCACTTCTTGTTTTTTTCTGTTGTACCGCGGTAATGGTAATAGAAATCTTCGAATTCTATATGAGAATCTATTCTTTCGCCTGCAGCCGCTGCAGCCTGATCATTATTGTTGAAAGTTCTTCTCTCTCTGCCTTGCAAGAGGCTTGAATTTTTGGTCGTATCCACTCACTATACTCGTTCTTTACGGCAATCATTCCAGGAGGTAAGTGACCTGCTTGTCCTTCAGGTTTATTCACATAGGTATAGACTCTGAAGTTACCTTCTTCAGTAACTTGGAAATCGGCTAAAGGAATGTTAATAGTGTTTTTTTAACAACACTACTGCTTTGAGCCTTAATCAAATATTCGTAAACAACAGGCTGTGTAATACTATAAGCCAAAGGCATTTTGATAGTAATCTTCTTGATAAGGCGGCCTGGACGGAACTCGTTAGTAAAGTAAGTACCATCGGTATTGAAACGGCGAGAAGCGTATATAAGGTTATAGCCTCAACTCTGTTTCTTCACAGCCACTAATATCATAATTATTAGTAGCCAAGATAGTTCTGGTATCAGCGACATAGAAAGTAGGGCACTAACTTAGTGCCACAAGCTCTTGCATTGGTATGCAGTGCTTTTGCGGCATTGATAGCTGTATCATTTTTTATTAGCTAAGGTGTAGAAGAAGGATTCGTCACCCTGCTTGTCGGGTAGTACCATCTTCATTGCTTACATTACCGCTTTTCACTTGGTAGGTAGCCACTACAGAGAAGTTTTGGTTAGCAGCAAGGTTGCCACCAGGCAAAGCACTGGTAAGGTTCCAACGGAAATAGTTACCAGAAGCATCGTTTGCTCTGGTTAGAACACCTGAATCGTTAGCTGATAACACCGTAGTAGCACCTCCTATGGTTACTTTGATAAATTTAGGTTCTAATACAGTTTCAGAAGTTACGGCAGCGTAGTAATAGAGGTTATCAGAGGCAATATTGGCTTGCGTTCCTTCGGCAAACACTTCGATATCGTCTAAGTACAGAGCACGTTGGCGGTCTATAGCAGAGACAGCGGCACGTGCTACGCGGGCAGTCATATTATGGTCAGTCCACCCATAGGGAATTATCGGCGCGTTCTACATAAGTGCGGTTCATTACGGGACCATTAGCCGAGCAAGGGCTAGGGCAAACTGTAGGTATATTTTTTTAGTTTCGCACACTACTGGAATTTCGCAGAAGTTATTGGTAGTACCTATTCTGTCTAAATAATAAAGGCTATATGTGATATTACCGCCAGTTCCGTGACAGTTTTCTAACACCATTTCATAGCTAATGTAGCCTCTATCTCGAGAGTTAGTAGTATAATCTAGCACTCCACCAGCAGGTACATTGCTGAGGGGTGTGTTTGAGATCTCTGTACCATAGGTTCTGGTTTTATGATATTTCACATTTTTGAGAGCTACACCAGGAGGTAACTGTACGTGGTATCTGGAAACGATGTTCGTTTACAGTCATTGAACTTCCTTTCACGCGTTCTCTTATACTTGAGTCAGAGAAGTTGATAGCGGCGTAGAAATAGCCCTCAACAGGAACATTTTGTACTAACTGAACAGGTATTTTTTAGATCCATCGGAAACATTGTCGAAAGAGCGTCTGAAGGTATTATCACGTACGTTTTGAGCAGCAGAGGTAATGCGCGTACCTTTTGCGAGACATCATCGTATTGGAATTGGGTTTGAGGCTGAATACTAAAAGCTTCAGCGCCCTTGCCTTTTTGCAAGCATTTTATACCTTGGTTTTTGACCCAATCGAAGCAGATTTTTATTTTGGCACCTACTTTCATATCATCGGCATACCCATCGCCGTCTTCATCGGTAAGACCTATATTTTTGCCTGCTAAAGCGGTAACTTGCAAGGCAGCAGCATTGCTATAATCTATAGAATAAACAGAGCTATTAGGGCCTGTTAATGGGATAGGAATTTTTATTGTCATTGCTATCAATAATATTGACATTAGAGGGTTTTAAACTCGCGGTCGCTACTCCATCTTAATAGTTCATAGAGCAATGTTTTGAGGTTGTAGGCAGTTCCGTTAGGAGTACCTTTTATTTTTCGTAGGTAACATAGAAAGTACCTACGGTATTACCGCACAAACCATCGCGCCACTCAAAAATAAGTATTCTGATTGTTAGTGTCTAATACTATATTAGGTGTACCCATATTGATATTAATAGCCTTTGCGTTGTTAGCGCTGGCAAATAGATTGTCTTTATCGGCGCCCCAGTAGGCTATGTATTTTATTTGTCGGTTAGGGTCGCACTTAGCTACGGTGTAATTCTCGGAAATGGTAATAGTACCATTCTTAGGCAGACCAGCAGGTACGGTAGCTTTGTAGAGGTTTGCCTGCATTAGGCAAACCTGCAGGGACAGTACCTACCTGCGTGAGGGTAGCCCCATTGTAGACAACCCTATTACCTGTAACATTAGCGGGGTAATCAATAGAAAAATAAATTTCTTTTACCTTTCCTTCTCCCCCATTGAGGATAGTAAAGGTTTGAGTACTGGTACCCAAAGCATTATTGTGGCTTGAGGGTACTTGTACAGTAAATACAGGTATGGGCAACTTGTAGGTGTTGTCATTATCGATAGCGGTATTGCCCGCTATGGTAAGTTTTACTGCATCGGAGAAGTTATCGCCATTTCGCAATTTAGCCATTGCAGCTTTGGTAACCTTTCGTTTGATTTGCAAGGTTACAAGCGTACCCCCTGTAGAGGAGATTGTAAACACAGGTTTTGTGTTAGTTGAGCCAGCTTTGAGAGTAACAGAACCACCCGTAATAGTTTCTGAAGCTGCTACGTACTGAATTCCGTCAGCGAGCGTAACCTCTACTTCTGCAGAAGTTTTTCCTGCTGGCATATTGAACTGAATTGTTAGTATTCCCGCTGAAAAGTCGTCGGTATTAGCGAAGTGCACAGGGTTTTCGGCTGATGCACTAACAGCTATCTGCGCAGACATTGCAATAGGGAAAGATAATAAGATAAAAAGTCACCCACTTAAATAGGTGTTTCAACGTTTTTCTCGTTCATTTCTCTTGTTTTTTTCCAGTTAATAAAATAGTTTTTATATGTGAAATAACTTAGTTAAAGGTAAATTTTTGGCAAAAAATACAACTTTTTATTTAGCGAGTATTTTTAACATTTTTATATTATATACACATCAAAGGGAATTTGTATAAAAAAACTATTTTTTTATTGGAGAAATTAGTACATTTTTATTTTTGGGTAGTTTATTGGACATCTACTATTCGGTAAAAGTTCGTTTATCGTTCGCTCTTAGTATATCCTTCCTATATTGTTTGTATAGGGGTAAGTGGCTATAGAATAATTTTTCTGATGGAGGAAGATAACAAATTTGTTTATTCGCTAATTATTTGTACCTTTGCAACAAATTTACAAATTGACATCGACAAATTAGGTATAATGAATATATTAAGATTTATAACTGCAGGAAACGTAGATGACGGCAAAAAGCACCCTCATCGGTAGACTGTTATACGACAGCAAAAAGCATATTGGCTGACCAGTTAGAAAGCCCTTGAACAACAATCTAAAAATAAAAATGACGACGGTATAGACCTCGCTATCCCTAACCGATGGTCTGCGTGCTGAGCGCGAACAAGGTATTACTATAGATGTGGCATATCGCTACTTCGCTACTCCTAAGCGCAAGTTTATCATTGCCGATGCCCCTGGCCATACCCAGTACACCCGCAATATGATAACCGGCGCTTCTAACTCGCAGCTCATCATCATCTTAGTCGATGCCCGCAATGGGGTAACCGAACAAACACGCCGTCACTCTATCATCGCCTCCCTGCTCAACATACCTGAAGTGGTAGTCGCTGTAAATAAAATGGACTTGGTAGGCTATGCCGAAGATACTTTTGAAAGCATCAAACGCGAATACGAGACCGTTGCTAAACGTTTGGGACTAAAAAGCGTGCATTACTTCCCTATTTCGGCTTTTTGTAGGCGATAATATCGTGAATACCACTGAGGCAATGCCTTGGTATAAAAGGCACTTCGCTTTTTGGACTTTTTAGAGACTATAGAAATCAGTCAGAATAGCTACAAAGAGCCGCGTTTTCAGGTGCAATACGTTATACGCCCACAGACCGAAGCCCTACACGACTATCGAGGCTATGCAGGTGAAATCATTTCGGGCACTTACCGCAAAGGCGATGCAATAGTGGTACTACCCGAAGGTATCAGCACTAAGATAAGCAAAATAGAGCGCAATGGCGAGGAGGTAGCCGAAGCTAAAGCTGGCGAGCCTGTAGTGATGCACATTGAAGACGACATCGACATTTCGCGCGGTGATTACTTTGCTGGCGAAGAGGCTGAACCCGCTCAGAGTCAGGAGGTAGAAGCCATTGTCTGCTGGATGGACAAGCGCGCCTTTAAAAAGAGGGCAACAAGTACCTACTACAGCAGCGCAGCCGATTGGTGAAGGTAGTAGTAAAAGAGATTGCCTATAAGATAGATGTCAATACCCTCGACCAAGAAGAAGAGGTGAAAGCGTAAAACTCAATGAGATAGCCAAAATACGTATAAAAGCAGCAGCCCCTTTAGTATATGATGTTTTTTTGCTGATAATCCGCCAATGGGCAGCGCTATTCTGATAGATGAAACCAGCAACGCTACCGTAGGTGCCGTGATGATAGCATAACCCCTAAACCTAAAATCTAAAAACTAAATATTAAACAATATGACAAAGAATACATTAACCTCAGAACAAGCTATGGCTCTAGAAGACCAGTACGGAGCGCATAACTATCACCCCTGCCAGTAGTGCTTAGCAAAGGGCAAGGCGTATACGTGTGGGATGTGGAAGGGAAACGTTATTTCGACTTCCTTTCCTCTTATTCTGCTGTAAAACCAAGGGCACTGCCACCCACGTATCATCAAAAGCGCTAACAGAACAAGCACAAACGCTTACCCTTACCTCTCGCGCTTTTTATAACGACAAATTAGGCGTATATGAAAAAGTACGTTACTGAATATTTTGGCTTTGAGAAAGTCCTCCCTATGAATACAGGGGCTGAAGCAGTAGAAACAGCTATCAAAATATGCCGTAAATGGGCTTACGAACAAAAAGGCGTACCCGAAAGTGCTGCTATTATCATCGTATGCGAGCAGAACTTTCACGGGCGCACTACTACAGTAGTCTCTTTTTCGTCTGACAAGAATGCGCGTACTAACTTCGGACCTTATACACCGGGCTTTGTATCAGTACCATATAACGACTTAGCTGCCTTAGAAAAAGTATTGGCTGAAAATGCAGCTACCGTAGCAGGCTTTTTTAGTAGAGCCTATACAAGGCGAAGCGGGAGTATATGTGCCTTCTGAAGGTTACCTAAGTGGTGCTAAAGCCTTATGCGAACGTTATAACGCCCTCTTTATAGCCGATGAGGTACAAACAGGCGTAGCGCGTACTGGCAAGCGTTTGGCAGTAGACCACGAGAATGTTAAGCCCGATATTTTTAGTACTTGGCAAAGCTATCAGCGGAGGGGTTTATCCTGTAAGTGCAGTACTTGCCGATGACCGCATTATGCGTGTGATAAAAGCAGGGCAACACGGCAGTACCTTTGGGGGTAACCCTTTGGCAGCTGCTGTTGCTATAGAAGCACTACAAGTGGTAAAAAGACGAACAATTGGCTGAAAAATGCCGCTCGTTTAGGTGAGATTTTTCCGCAAAGAGCTCAGCGACTATATCAAAAACTCAAAGGTTGCTACTTTTAGTACGCGGCAAAGGACTGCTGAATGCAGTAGTTATCAACGACACTGAAGATAGCGATACCGCGTGGAACATCTGCCCTAAGAATGCGCGATAATGGACTATTAGCTAAACCTACCCACGGCAATATCATCAGGTTTGCGCCTCCATTAGTAATGAGCGAAGCTGAGCTAAGAGAGTGTATTAGCATCATTATCAACACCCTAAAGGAATTTGAAAAATTAGTCGTTAGTGATTAGAAGCTAACAACTAAAAACTAAAAACTAATATCTAAAAATGTACAATTTATTAAAAAGGAAAGAGAGGTATCATCTTTGGTGCCTTAGACGAAAAATTCAATTGCGTGGAAAAACTGCAGAGCGTGTACACGAAGAAGGTGGTAAGTTTGTGCTACCAATGCCCCTGTAGCTATGCGTATGGGACAAATAAAAACTTAGCCGAAAAAAACAGGCTCTGAAATTATCCCCTGCTGATGCTACTAATATGGACGACCTAGAAAAACTTGATTACCAAATCAGTAGAAATATTAGGGCGGTAAGTTAGACTTCGTATTGCACTCTATCGGTATGTCGGTAAATGTGCGCAAAATATACCTTACACCGAGTCTAACTATGCAAATACCGAAAAAGGTTGGGATGTATCAGCCCTATCTTTTCCAAGTTGTGCCAAGTACTCTATAAAAACGATGCGATGAATGAGTGGGGCAGTATTGTAGCCCTTACCTATATGGCAGCACAACGCACTTTCCCCGACTATAATGATATGGCTGACAACAAAGCCTACTTAGAGTCTATCGCTCGCAGCTTTGGTTACTTCTTTGGCAAAGACAAAAAAAGTACGCGTGAACACTATCTCGCAATCGCCTACCCCTACTACTGCCGGACAAGGCGTAAAAAGGCTTTGGTGGCTTTATCGCTTACGCTGATGCAATGTCGCCACTAGGGCAACGCTACGGCTCTAGATTGTGCTAACTATACCGTGAGTCTATTCTCTGACCTTACCCGCAAAGTAACAATGCAGAACCTCTACCACGATGGTGGTTTCTCAAGCACTGGCGTAAGCAATGAGGTAATAGAGCGTTTCAGTTAATGAAATATCTATTTATTTTTAGTACGATTTTTATCAAGTGGTGGTTTCTCCTCTGAAACCACCCACTTGTCGTTATACCCTACCTGTTCGCAATACGCTCTCGAGGCGCTAAAGAAATACGGTGCTTTTAAAGGAAGCTGGTTAGCCCTAAAACGCATAGCCAGATGCCATCCTTGGGGCGGATGTGGGTATGACCCCGTACCGTAATACTTTTTTTGTTTTTTTAGTTTGGTTATTCAACTTTATTTTCGTACATTTGTCTCGATAAAAGTCTTAAAAATTCGTAATAGTATGAAAAACAAAAGTATTCTTCAGCCTTCTAATAGGCTCGGTGGCGCTAAGTTTTTCGCAAATACGGATAACCCTGCCCTAATATACCAAACCATTGCCGAGAAAGGGTATCAAACACAAGAGGTAGTAACGCGTTTGGCTAACTATTATTATTCTACACAGATATACCCTCGTGCCTTTACTTGGTATGAAAAACTAACCACTACTACAGGCTACATGCCCTCTCTATTGATTTGTATCACTACAGTCAAACTCTACAAAATATGGGTGAAGACAAAGAAGTGAAACATTTATTAGCTCAGTTTCTTCCCTGCCTCGCAACGTATGTTTTGCAGAGCTATTGCCTAGCGCTCCTAAGATTGCCAATCCTAATAACTACTCTCACAAAGAATTTATAGGTATGGTAATTGACGCCTCTGACGGCAGTATTATCAGTGATGCTCAGATTATCCTCTGCGATGAGGGTATGCAAACGCTACTGACCGACACTACTGATGAAATTGGATTCTTCGTATTGAGCAATAAGAGCAGTGGTACTGCTTTTTGATATGAGCTACTTGCAAATAATAAAAGCCTAATTACGAAGTTTTTACATTGCCTTTAATATTTGCAACACCTGGTGAGATGCAACAGTTTATACAGTTAATTCCGTTAAGTAGCACAATAAAACCAAGGGGACAATTTAGCTTCTGTTTTTGAAATTGACAATATACATTTTGATTATGGTCGTACTAACATACGCTATGATGCTTCGGTACAATTAGCGAAAATAGTAACTTTCTTAGAAGAGCATCCTGAGGTAGCACTCGACATAAGGGTGCATACCGATAGTAGAGGCGATGACGATTACAATATGTCGCTTTCAAATACTCAAGCCCCTAGCTATTGAGCAATGGTTAATAGATAAAGGTATCTCTCGTAACCGCTTTACCGCTAAGGGATATGGAGAAACACAACCCGTAAATGGCTGTGAAAACGGAGTGCCTTGTACTGAAGAACAACACCAAGCAAACAAAAGAGTAGAGTTTATTGTGAAGTAGGTATTTTTTTACTACCTTTTGCCCTCTCAAAGCCATCAAACCGATGAAACTACATAATATCAAACTCTTTGCAAAACAGTCAGTAGTATTTAAGGGCTTAGCTTTTGCTGTAGCTTTAGTACTGATACTACAAGTTTTCCCCGAAAAGGCGAAGTTCAAATACGAGTTTCGCAAAGGAGAATTATGGCAGCACGAAAACCTTTATGCTCCTTTTGATTTCCCCTTAAAGAAAACCGCTGAACAGATAAAAAGCTGAAGAAGCGCAGATCACAGAGCACTCTACTGTATATTATCGCCAAGATACAACTGCTTTTTACATCGGCATTACAGAAGTTTCAACAGAAGAAAAAAACGACTATTTTGGTCATATACCCGCTGCTCGTAAGGAGGTTTTTGCTACAAAAAGGCCGAAACTTTCTTAAAAGAGAGTTATCACAAAGGGATTATACTAAAAATGCCAGACAATAGCCCTTCAGAGATAGCCGTTATTAGGCATAACAACCAAATAGAGGAACTGCCAACTGCCCAAATACTCTCATTGCAACACCTCAGCGCGAGTGTAAAGGCTTATTTCCACTCATCTCCTTATAACGAATACGCGAAAAACTACTGCGATTTATTTTTTGATGTACTCACCCCTAACCTAACGGTAGACCAGAATTTCACTCAGAAAACGTTAGACCAAAATCTGAAAGAAATCGTTTTTACCAGAGGCTGGGTGAATAAAGGAAACTCATTATAGCCAAAGGCGAATTAGTAGAGGGCGAAAAACTAAATACCCTACAATCGCTAAAAAGACGAGTACGAAACACAGACTTGGAACCAGAATAACTACAACTGGTCGCTTTTGGGCTATTACGTATTGGTAGCTATCGTATTGGCAGTGATGGCTCTCTATCTAAAACTCTACGAGAAGAAAATCTATAAGAGTAACCTAAAATTGGTAGTGGTACTACTAAATATGCTCTGTATGATACTATTTGTAGGTATCGTGGTAAAAACACCTGCCAGAATACATCTACATAGTGCCTGTAGCGATGATAGTGCTCATACTCAAGTCTTTTTTTGATTTGCGTACTGTCTTTTTTTGTCTTTATCTGTACCATTCTCATCACAGGTTTTATAGTGCCTAACAGCTTTCAGTTTGTTTTTATACAGATAATAGCTGCTATGACTATTATTCTAACGCCTAAGAATGTACATTACCGGTTGAGTAGTTTTATTTCAGCAGCCCTCATCACAGGTGCCTACCTAATTATCTACATAGCCTTTCACACCATTACCGAGGGCACCCTCAAAGGCTTAGACCTTTCGCTGCTCACCCTATTCATTCTCAATGGTATAGGTATTCTCTTTTCACAGCCTTTCACCTATATATACGAGCGCACTTTTTGGGTTAGTATCCGATGTTTCGCTATTAGAGTTGTCCGACACCAATTCGTCACTATTAAGACAACTTTCTGAAAAAGCCCCAGGTACTTTTCAGCACTCTATGCAGGTAGCCAATTTAGCCGAAGCTGCTGCTGCCGAAATAGGAGCTAATACACTATTAGTACGCGTAGGAGCTTTTATATCACGATATTGGAAAGATGCAAAACCCCTTGTACTTTATTGAAAACCAAAAGACAAGCCTAAACCCACACGACCAACTAACCCCTTTGCAGAGTGCTAAGGTAATCATCAAGCACGTAGCTGACGGGATAGAACTTGCTCGCAAACACAAATTGCCTGAGCGCCTTATCGACTTTATACGCACCCATCACGGGCGCAGCCTGACTTATTATTTTTACCGCAAAGAGTTAGACACTAACCCCAATGCAAAAGAGGAAGATTTTTAGATACCCAGGCCCTATTCCTTTCTCTAAAAGAAACGGCTATCCTTATGATGGCAGACTCGGTAGAAGCGGCTACCAAAAGTCTTAAAAACCCTACCTACGAAGCTTTAGGAGAGTTTGTAGACCGCATCATCAAAAAACAGTTAGACGATAATCAGTTTTGCTAATTCAGACATTTCATTCAAAGAAATAGAAGCCATTAAGAAGGTATTTAAGAGCAAACTAACCAATATTTACCACGTGAGAATCGCATATCCTGAATAATTAGTAAATAAATTGAGAAATATGAAGCGTTACATTTTATTATTTTCATTCGTATCCTATATGGGTATGGCACAGATGGCGGCACAAGAGGTTGTGCAGTCTGTAGTTCCTACTGTGAACGTAGTAGGCGAAGCAAGTATCGAGGCTACTCCTACCCTTGTAAATATATCAGTAAGTATAGAAGGTGAAGGAAAAGATGCAAAAGCTACTTCGCCAAGAAAAATGGAGAGAAGTTAGCCAAAAGTAATTCAGGCTATAAACAAAGAAGAAGTGCCAATGAAGAATTTTCAGACCGACTACGTATCGTTGTACAAGAATTACGATTACAACACCAAAACCTACCAATACCACATTTCGCAAACTGTTAAAAATAAAATTGGACAACTTGGCAAAATACGAAACCTTAATGGACGCTCTCTTCGAAGCAGGTGTTAACCAGATAAATAGCGTAACTTTTTGGGATAGAAGACAGCGCAAGAGCTAAACTACAACAAGAGGCACGCATCGCTGCTATCGATAATGCTCGCAAAAAAGCACTGCTTTACGCTACCAGCTTAGACCAAAATATTGGTAAAAGCCCTAACTATCAGAGAGACGAGCTTAAGAGACACTCCTGCTAGTGTTATGGTAGAGGGGCTGCCCCTAGCAATACTACTTTAGCTCTTGGCAGTATCTCTGTTAATAGTCAGATAATCGTTACTTTTGAACTTACTAAATAATACTTATGGAAATACAAGAAATCATAGCCTATGTATTAGTAGCTGCGGCAGTAATTTTCTTAGTAAAAAGTTTTTCACTAAAAAGAAAAAAACAGCTGTGGCGGGGGAGCAGAGCTGTAAATGCGGACACTAAACCATTACAAATGAGAAAATTTGTAAATTAGCAAATTTGGTCATTTGCTAATTATTATAATTTTGCACCCTCAATTTTTTTAAAAAACACTATTTGCACCTATGACCGCTATTAGAAATATAGCAATTATTGCTCACGTTGACCACGGAAAAACTACCCTTGTTGATAAAATCTTGCACCACTGTGCTTTGTTCCGTGACAATCAGGATGCGGGAGAACTTATCTTAGACAACAACGACTTGGAACGCGAACGCGGTATCACCATCTTATCTAAGAATGTTTCTGTAATTTATAAAGATATCAAAATCAATATTATTGATACCCCTGGCCACGCCGATTTTGGTGGCGAAGTAGAGCGAGTGCTGAATATGGCTGACGGAGTACTACTATTAGTAGACGCTTTCGAGGGGCCTATGCCGCAAACGCGCTTTGTACTACAAAAGGCTATAGAGATGAAACTCAAACCTATAGTAGTTATCAATAAAGTAGATAAAAGAAAAACTGTACCCCCGATGAGGTACACGAGGCTGTTTTCGACCTTATGTTCGAACTTGGGGCTGAAGATTGGCAATTGAGACTTCCCTACTGTATATGGTTCAGCTAAACAAAACTGGATGTCAGAAGATTGGCACAAAAACTGATAGCATCGAGCCTCTATTAGATATGGTTGTAAAAACATATCCCTGCTCCTAAAGTAGAAGAAGGTAGCCTACAGATGCTCATCACTTCATTAGACTATTCTACTTTTACTGGACGTATCGCTATCGGCCGACTACACCGCAGCACCCTCAAAGCCGGTATGAACATCTCATTAGTAAAAACGCGATGGTTCTATCGTAAAATCAAAAAAATAAAAAGAACTACACACTTTTGATGGCTTAGGTCGCAAAAAAAGTAGAAGAGGTACAAGCAGGCGATATTTGTGCTATTGCAGGGTTTAGAAGGTTTTGAAATAGGCGATACCATAGCCGACTACGAAAAACCCCGAAGCCCTACCTACTATTGCTATTGACGAGCCTACGATGAGTATGCTCTTCACTATCAACGACTCTCCTTTCTTTTGGCAAAGACGGCAAGTTTGTAACTTCACGCCACATCAAAGAACGTTTAGAACGCGAATTAGAGAAGAATTTAGCCCTACGCGTAGAGGCTACTGATAGTGCAGAACAAATTTGTAGTATACGGACGTGGGGTACTACACCTTTCAGTACTTATAGAAACAATGCGCCGCGAGGGTACGAACTACAAATCGGTCAGCCACAAGTTATTATCAAAGAGATAGACGGAGTAAAATGTGAGCCTGTAGAAGAACTAACTATAGACCTACCCGAAAATGTGAGTGGTAGAGCGGTGAGACTAGTAACGCTTCGCAAAGGCGAGATGCTAAGTATGGAGCCTAAAGGAGAACGAATGATTATCAAATTCTTGATTCCTTCGCGTGGTATCATCGGTTTGCGCAACCAACTGCTTACGGCTACTGCTGGCGAGGCTATCATTCACCACCGTTTCTTAGAGTTCCAACCTTTCAAAGGCGAAATAGCAGGACGCATCAATGGCTCGCTTATTTCTATGGAGCAAGGTACCGCTATCCCCTACTCTTTTAGACAAGCTACAAGACAGAGGTAAATTCTTTATTTTCCCAGGTGAAGATATCTACACAGGGCAAGTAATAGGCGAAAACTCACGCAGTGGCGACATTGTAGTAAAACGTAACTAAGACTAAAAAAACTGACTAACGTACGTGCGGCAGGGTCTGACGAAAAAGTAAAACTGGCACCTCCTATCAAATTCTCACTTGAAGAGGCGTTAGAATACATACAAAAAAAGACGAATACGTAGAGGTTACCCCTAAAAAAATATGCGCTTGCGCAAAATCTATGAGATGAAAAACGAACGCAAACGTCACGAACGAGAGTTTAGTTAGTAGTTAGTGCAATAGGCGGCAAAATAATATTTCATCTAAAAATTTGCATATCTAAAAAAGGTAATACTTTTTGCACCCACAAAATATTTGTACATAATAATCATTAAATTAATATTGGAATGTATTTAACTAAAGAAGTAAAAGCGGAAATTTTTCAAAAAGTACGCAGGTTCAGAAACCAACACAGGTTCAGCAGAAGGGCAAATCGCACTTTTCACCCTCAGAATCAATCACCTTACAGAGCACTTAAAAAGTGAATCGCAAGGACTTTAACACTGAGCGTTCGTTAGTAAAAGCTCGTAGGTAAGCGTAGAAGTTTGCTAGACTATTTGAAGAATACCGATATTGAAAGATATCGTGCAATTATCAAAAGAGCTTAACATTAGAAAAATAAAAGAGGAGGCTTAGTGCCTCCTTTTGCTTAATGTTTTTCATTGGTAGCCTTTTTAAACCACACAACACAACTATTCAATTAACAATTTTTCACTTATCAATTAACAAGTATTGAATGATACCAGAAGTAAAAAGAAATTATCGATTTAGGGTGATGGTCGTACCATTACTATCGAAACTGGCAAGTTAGCTAAAACAAGCTGACGGTGCTGTGGTGGTGCAAATGGGCAATGCTATGCTATTGGCAACAGTAGTATCAGCAAGAGATATAAACCCTGAAACCGATTTTCTACCCCTAACGGTAGACTATCGCGAGAAGTTTGCGGCAGCAGGTCGTTTTCCTGGGGGCTTTTTCAAACGTGAAGCTCGCCCTAGCGACCAAGAAATCTTAACAATGCGCTTGGTAGACCGCGTATTGCGTCCGCTTTTCCCTAAAGATTATCACGCTGAAACACAGGTGATGATACAACTTATCTCGCACGATGAAAACGTAATGCCCGATGCGTTAGCAGGTCTTGCTGCCTCAGCGTGTTTGGCAGTATCAGATATACCATTTGACGGACCTATCTCTGAAGTACGTGTAGGACGTGTGAATGGCAAATTCATAGTAAACCCTAGTCGCGAGCAGTTAGAAGCATCAGACATCGATATTATGGTGGGAGCTTCAAAAGACTTCGTAGCGATGGTAGAAGGTGAAATGGACGAAGTGAGCGAAAAAGATATGGCTGAAGCTATCAAGTTTGCTCACGAGGGCTATCAAACCACATATCGAAGCGCAATTGCGTTTGGCTGAAAAAAAGTAGGTAAGACTGAAAAAAACGCACCTATGAGCCTGAAGTAGAAAATGAAGAAGTAAAAGCAAAAGTATACCCATTGGCTTATGAAAAATGCTATGCTATTGCTAAAGAAAATACTACTAAACAAGAACGCGGAGAAAAAGTTCAATGCAGTAAAGAAGAGTGTTTGGCGCTCTTTACTGAAGAAGAATTAGAAGAACTCACTCCTATCATCACTCGTTATTTCGGAGATGCCGAAAAAGAAGCTGTTCGTAACCTTATCTTAGAGGAAAATATTCGTTTTAGACGGACGTAATACTACCCAAATACGCCCTATCTGGTGCGAAGTAGGTTATTTGCCTTCAGCCCACGGTTCATCTATCTTTACACGTGGCGAAACCCAGTCACTTACTACTGTTACCTTAGGGTACTTCACGCGAAGCAAATGTTATAGACCTACCTTCTGAACAAGGCGAAGAGCGTTTCTACCTACACTACAATTTCCCTCCATTCTCAACCGGTGAGGCTCGCCCTTTGCGTGGTACTTCACGCCGCGAGATAGGACACGGAAACTTAGCTCAACGCGCCCTTAAACGTATGATACCAGAAGATTGTCCGTATACAGTACGTGTAGTGTCTGAGATTTTTAGAATCTAATGGTTCATCATCAATGGCTACTGTGTGTGCAGGTACTTTGGCACTAATGGATGCAGGGGTACAAATGGTAAAAACCGGTATCGGGTATCGCTATGGGGCTTATCAGCGACGGCGATCGTTATGCTGTGCTTTCAGACATCTTGGGCGATGAAGACCACTTAGGCGATATGGACTTCAAAGTAACCGGTACTGCCGATGGTATCACCGCTTGCCAAATGGATATCAAGATAAAAGGTCTTTCATACGAAATCCTAGAAAAAGCCCTTAACCAAGCACGTGAGGGACGTATGCACATTTTGGGCAAAAATAACTAACACTATAGCACAACCTAATCCTACTGTGAAACCTCACGCTCCTAAGATTGTGAAGATGGATATGCCTAAAGAATATATCAGGGGCATTTATCGGAACAGGAGGTAAGAACATTCAAGACCTACAAGCTCGTACTAAAACTACCATTGTGGTGGAAGAAGTAGGCGAACTAGGTATCGTAGAAATCTTAGGTACTGACGAAGCTGGTATACAAGAAGCTATAGAAGCTGTAAATGCAGTTAAATTTGAACCTGTAGAAGGTGAAACTTACACTGTGAAAGTAGTACGCCTAGTAGAGTTTGGGGCTTTCGTAGAGTTTGTACCTGGTAAAGACTCTTTGCTCCACATCTCAGAAGTATCTTGGGACAGAGTAGATAAAATAGAAGATGTTCTTAAAGAAGGTGATATCATAGAAGTGAAATACCTCGGCATTGACCCTAAAACTAAGAAGACGAGAGTATCGCGTAAAAGCTTTATTGCCTCGTCCACCACGTGAAGAGCGCCCTGACCGCCCAGCGAGAGAAGACCGCCCTAAGTCTGACAAAGCCTTATAACGGAAAACCTCGCGGCGACCGCAATGACCGTCCTAAAGGACACAACAATAACCAAAAAAACCACGTCAGGAATAGGCGTATGTTATAAGAATTTTTGTATTCATAATATTTTATAAAACCGAAGATTTTATATTTTTTTATAGTATAAAGTTTTTCGGTTTTTGTTTTTTTAGTATCTTTGCGGTCAAATAAAGTCTTTCTAAAAAGAACTCCCATTAAAAGAATATGAAGACCAATAAATATATACACTTATGGCTACCCATAATAGGGCTACATGCATTGCACCAAGTGGAAGAAAGTATTTCATTCTGGCAATGGTATATTGACTTTGTAGATAAGATACCCCAATGGTTGCAACTCCCCAGAGTTGCTGAGAATGCTCATTTAGCTAATGAGCATCCCGAATATTTTGTATGGGCTTCTATAGGGCAAATTGCTTTGGCAGGAGTCATTGCTTTTTTTGTGTAGAAAGAGTGAAAAAGCTACAAGAATAGCGCTTAGTCTATATCTTGCTGGATTGAGTTTCTTTCTGGTATGGCATATTTTAATAAGCTATTTCACCCATTCTTACTCCCCCGTAATGGTAACCTGTCTAATAGGTATTTACTTAATACCCAAATGGAGCGCTAATATTTTTCGGGAACATCAATATAAAATAGGACATATAAACAGACAAATATATAGACAATGAAAAAAATGGATAATATTGGCAGTAATAGCCCTTATCAGTATAGCAGGATTTTTTTATTTATCGCGCTGTATTTGCGAGCAACACCGCTTTTAATGAAAAGGAAGTAGTAATATACATACCTACAGGGGCTGACTTCGGTGATGTATTGCACAAACTACGTCCGTTGCTAAAAAGTAGCCTCGCTTTTGAGCAAGTAGCTAAGCAACGCGGCTATACGACACACGTAAAAGCAGGAAAATACATCATCAAAAAAGGGGCAAGTAACCTTGAAATCGTACGTACTCTTCGCAATAGAAATACTCCTATAAAACTAAAAATTTAATAATCAGGAGCGATTGGAAGACCTTGCTACTCGTATAGCCGAGCAGATAGAGCCTGATAGCACTACCCTAATACGCGCTTTTTTAGACCCTACTTTTCTGAAAGAAAACGGGTTCACTGAGGCTACTGCCCTTGCTATGTACTTGCCTAATACTTATGAATTTTATTGGAATACTACTGCTGAGGAGTTTCGCGACCGTATGCTGAAAGAATACCATCGCTATTGGACAAAAGAACGCCAAGTACAAGCAGAAGCACAAGGTCTTAGCCCTATAGAGGTGAGTATTTTTGGCTTCGATAGTACAAAAAGAAAGTGCTAAGGTAGACGAACGCCCTCGTATAGCTGGTGTTTATCTAAATCGTCTGCATATCAATATGCTATTGCAGGCTGACCCTACCGCTATCTTTTGCGATGAAAAAAACCATACAGGCGACTATAATATGGTAATAAAGCGAGTAACTGAAGCGCACACTCGTCTGCAAAACCCTTATAATACTTATCAAAATTATGGTTTGCCAGTAGGGACTTATCGCAATGCCTGACCTATCATCAATAGAGGCTGTGCTAAAAACCTGAACAACACGATTATTACTTTTTTTGTGGCAGACCCTCAGAATTACGGTTATCACAAGTTTTTCGCGCACTTTTTTTACAACATACCGAAAGTGCTAAAAAAATACTGGAATTGGGCTAATGAGCAGGGGGTAAAATAGTGATAAATAATAACCTAAAAAGTCCGGAAAGTTTGAGACAAACTTTCCGGACTTTTATTATTTGAGCCGGTGGAGGAGTCGAACCCACGACCCCGAGATTACAAATCACGTGCTCTAGCCAACTGAGCTACACCGGCACTTTGCTTGTTGCGGGTGCAAAGATAACACCATTTTGTAAATATGCAAATGTTTTTTTGAACATTTTTAAGCTAATTGGTTCAGCTTTTTGTATAAATGCCCCAGCTCTTTCTTCAAATTCTCTTCTAACTTGCTTTTAAATGAGCCCCTCTGCTTTCAACAGTTCTATCAGCTACTTTATCGATTAGAGTATCGAAAGTATTGACAATTTCAGTTATAAGAGCCTTACCTTCTTCTGTTTGCATTTTGCCTGTAAAAATACACAGCATCAATAATATCACCTAAAAACATAGTTGATATCTTTCTTTAAATCGCGGATACTTGCCATAGTCTAAATTATTTATTTTGAGTGCAAAGCTAAGAAATATTTCTTATCTTTGCAAAAAAATAAAAGTAATATATGTATATCTATAATTTGACAGCCGTAATTGACGAAGGAGTTTTTGAGGCGTGGCAACAGTGGTTGGCACACTCTTACCTGCCTGCTGTAAACGCCTCTACATTAGTAGACAATGTACAAATAATGAGGGTATTAGATTCGACTGAAAGGCATTATGCTATCCATCACGAGATTAGCTCTGCTGCTAATTTGTCAGCTTTTTAGAAGAGAAAATGCCACAACTTTTTAGAAGAGGCTGCTGCTACTTTTGGCGAGAAAGCACTTTTCTTTGGGGACAAGATTGATGATTAGCGATGAAGGCAGCTTTTTAGGTTTTAACCTCTGCTTATCATTCGCTCATCCTTCGCTCATCGTTCGCTCAGTGTATAGTGAAGATAGCTTCATGGCATAAAAATTGTGATACAATTATAGTAAAAGTTTGGTTTGACTTATAAAAAAACTTATACAATATGAAAAGGAACTTACAAATCAACAAAAGATGGATGCACGCGTCACTACTACTCGTGGCATCGTTTGCGCTACTTTCTTGTGGTGGTTATTATTACGCTGATGGGGTATATTACGACCCCGTACCTGAAAGACCAAGCTATTTGGAAATAGTAGAAGAACTTGCTTATACGCCTGTAGAAAAATAGGGTATACACCTAACCGCTACAAGGATTATTTCAGCGAAAAAAAGCTCAGCAATACCGCCAAATGCCTGATACTTCGGTTACACATTTCACCGATGTAAACAGCTATCGTTCTAACGCGACTTCAGGGAGCTCCTGCCTACGGAGGCTGGGGGTAGCAACCCTTCGCAAGTGAATGTGAATGTGTACAACAACAATCCGTGGGGGTATAATAGCTGGGGCTATAATAATTGGTATCCTAATTATTACGGCTATGACTCATACTACAGGAATAGAGCTCGCTGGAGCTTGTCATTTTAGCTGGGGCTGGGGTAGTTATTACGACCCTTATTGGGGCTATAGTGGCTATTATGGCTATCGTCCGTACTACGGTGGGTACTATGATTACTACCCTTATTACGGATACAGTCCTTATTACAGGGTATAGCCCTTATTATGGGTATTATCCTTACGGAGGCTACTATCCTTATTACGGATATTATCCTTATGGCGGTGGTTACTATTACCCATATCACAGAGATAACTATTATTATGAGAGAGGTCGCCGTGATGATGGTTACCGCAGGTCGTATACTAATGAGCGCTATGGCAACCCTGGACGCACATATGATTATAATAGTAATCCTTCTTATCAAGGGCGTTCTAATAACAATTACAACAATAATTCATATAGCCGTCCGTACGATGAAGGCAGATACCGTCGTGAGAGTCAATCATCTCAAAGCAGTGGTCGCTACTCACAACCTCAGTACGACAATAGCAGGAGTTATGACAGCGGCAGATACCAAAGAGAATCTAGCAACTACGGCAACAGCAATAGTAACAGTAGTTCAAGTAGTTCATCAGGTAGAGTAAATACAACTCGTGATTACTAACTTTAAATTTATTTTATATGAAGAAAAATAGCTTTTATTATATCGATTTTAACTGTTTGTAGTGTTTCGGCTCAAAATTATACTGATGCCTTACGCTATTCGACAGAGGAGCTAAATGGGACAGCACGTTTTAAGGCTATGGGTGGAGCTTTTGGTGCCTTGGGGGTGATTTTTCATCTATCGGGGTAAATCCGGCTGGAAGTTCATTATTTGCAAGTAGCCTTATGGGTTTAACGGCAGGCGCTGTTACTGCTAAAAACCAAACAACCTATAGAGGAACGAATAGTTCTAATAACGATTCAGTTTCAACTTAGGTCAATTTGGGGTAGTTTTTTTCCTATTCCAATTAATGATGATAGTACTAATTGGAAAAAGTTTCTTTAGGTTTTAACTATCAAAAATACCCAAAAATTTTTGATGCGGGAGATGTATCTTTTTCAGGAAATTCGAACACTACTTTAGGGTGATTATTTTTAAGTTTTTTTGCCAATGGTATTGCTCAAAGAAATTTTTCTTTTAGAAGATTATGACCCTAATACAGAAACAAGTAATAGGCAGAAATACTTTTGCAAGATATTTATTTAGCGATGGAGCGTTCGCGTGCTCCTTTTCGTTATCGGAATGCCCTCTTAGGGCACTATGCAGGGTTAATCAATCCTTCTAGTGGACGTGATGAAATAAAACCTTCAGACAGCGATGACGAAGCTAATCGTGTTTTAGGAGATACAAATTATTTAAGCAACACAGGAACATCGGCTAAACAACGCTTTGATAGAATAACCTCTGGTGGCGTAAATCGTTTAAACTTTAACATTTCAACCCAATACGGAGATAACTTATTCTTAGGATTGAACCTAAACACTTATAATGTTAATCAGAAAAGAGCAATTGTCGCATTGGGAGACATACGATGGTAGTACTTCTATTAAAAATGCTTATTTTGAAAACAATCATAAGACTACAGGTAGTGGTTTTTCATTGCAGTTTGGAGCTATTGTAAAAAGCTACTAAGGAATTGCGATTAGGTGTTACTTACTCATCGCCTACGTGGTATACTTTAAAAAGATGAATACACTCAATACTTAAGCGCTAATGAACGCTCTACTTTTGCTAACCCTAAAGTGATTGTAGAAGCTCCTGAATACAAGTTCCGTACTCCTGGTAGCTGGACACTTAGCGGTGCTTATCTGTTTGGAAAAAAAGTGCGCTTATCAGTGTTGATTATATTTATAAAAAAATTATCAGAACTTGTATTTTAGGAGCAGTTTGATGAAGAGTCAGAACGAAGCTGTTGAAGAGAATTTGGCTGCTACCTCTGCTTTACGGATTGGAGGAGAGTATCGCATACCTTTCAAAACAGATGAGATAACAAACTATATAAGTTTGCGTGCGGGTTATCGCTATGAGCAAAGTCCGTATAAAAAATCGATTTATAATATTGACGCTCTTACAGGCTATTCGTTTGGGGCTGGTGTGACCTTGGGCGGTATTAGATTAGACGCTTCGTATGATGTGGCTAAACAAACAAACCTATACCAAATGTATGAGAATGTGCTGACAACTCCTGCACACATAAAATCTACTTATGGTAACTTCTTGTTTTACCTTCACGGCGCAGCTTTTTAGTGCGAGCCACACAGGCAAAATGCGAGCCGCATAGGGCAGATAATTAAGAGACGGTGATGAGAAAAGCACCGTCTCATTTTTTTAGTATAGAAGCAATATTCAAATTTAGTATAAAAAACAACATTCAAAAAAGTATTTTGAAATTACACAGAAATTTAGTGGATGCGGTGATTGAGGGACTCGGTTTTATTTTTACCGAAAATCAGTATGCCGATAAGGTAGTGGAAAAACTGCTAAAAAAGATAAGCGCTGGGGGGCTCGGGATAGGGGCTTTTGTGGCTGAAACGATTTACGATATAGTGCGCTGGAAACGCCTCTATGCAGAAATAGCTGAAGTATATGAGCCCTTCAGCATACATAACCTACGTCGCCTTTTTGCAGTATGGGCTACCCTGAAAGGTGTTGCGCTGCCCAACTGGGGAAACTACTTTGAAGATACCCCCTACCAGACGCATCAAAGGGAAATTTGACGAGCTATCTAAAAATACGCAAATACCGCGAATCGGTGCCTGACTGGTTAGACGCTTTGGGAGAACAAGAACTGGGAGAGGCTCTCTGGACAGAGGAACTGCACAGCTTGAACAGTTTAGCCCCCGTAGTATTACGCGTAAATACCCTGAAAATAAATCGTGATAGACTGCAACAACTTCTGCGTGAGGAAGGGGTGAAAGCTATCCGCTACAGCAGTATCCTGATGCTTTGCAATTGGTAGAGCGCAGCAACATCTTCAAAAGTCAATCTTTTAAAGACGGATTGTTTGAGGTACAAGATGCCTCTTCGCAGAAAGTAGCTCCGTTTATGCAAATAGACAATAGCGTAAAAACGCATTATTGACACTTGTGCTGGGGCTGGTGGTAAAACGCTTCATCTGGCAACCCTCTTGCAAAACAAAGGTCAGATTATAGCAATGGACATTTATGAACAAAAACTGCAAGAACTCAAACGAAGAGCACGCCGCAATGGAGCTTTCAACATAGAAACTAAGCTGATAGACCCTAAGCAACTGAAGCGTATGCAAGGCAGTGCTGACCGCGTACTGATAGATGCACCTTGTAGTGGCTTGGGCGTACTGCGCCGCAACCCCGATGCTAAATGGAAGCTGCAACCTGAGTTTTTAGACCAGATACGCACTACCCAACAAGAAATATTGCAGCAGTACAGCAAACTGCTGAAAAAAAGGCGGTAAGCTGGTATATGCGACTTGCTCGGTATTGCCGACTGAAAACCATCAGCAAATAGCGACTTTCTTAGCTTCAGAAGCTGGTAAGGATTTTTAAATTAGAGGCTGAAGAAGTGATTTTTGCGCATCAATCAGGATATGACGGTTTTTATATGGCGAGGCTCATTAATAATGGTTAATAGAAACCTCCCCCTGCCCCTCCGAAGGGGAGCTCATACACGAGCTTTTATAATGGAAAAAAATACACTTTACATCGAAGTAACTTTAAAAACAGGATATGACGGCTTCTATATGGCGAGGCTCATTAATAATGGTTAATAGAAACCTCCCCTGCCCCTCCGAAGGGGGAGCTCATACACGAGCTTTATAATGGAAAAATACACTTTACATCGAAGTAACTTTAAAAATTGTACAAATCATTATTTTGTTGTAATTTTGCACCCTTAAATATAACGAACGACCAATGAAAAACTCATTACATTACTATTTATTGCTTTTTGTTGCGATAGCAAAGGCTCAAATTTATACCCCTGTAAAGTGGTCTACCAGCGTTGAGAAAATCAATGATACTGAATATTACTTGGTGGCTAAGGCTACTATAGAGTCTGGTTGGAAGCTGTACGGACAGAATATCCCACCCAATGGACCTATTCCGACTACTTTTTGAATTTGAAAAATACTGACTTTGAGCTTGTAGGAAAGACCGAAGAATCGACCCCTATACTGAAGCACGACAAGGTGTTTAATATGGAGATTTCTTACTTCCACAACCAAGCGGTATTTAAACAACACATAAAACTGCTTAATAAGGCGGCGATAAGCATTAAAGGGAGTGTAGAATTTATGAGTTGTAATGACAACAACTGCTCGCCCCCAGATACAGTAGATTTGGTATTTGAACTAACCGATACTGCTGCTGCCCCCGCAGGTGTTACCCCACAATTCACCTTTAACAATCCGCCAGCAGACAATAACGCAGCGCCTGCTACTACCGTAAGCGAAACTAAAACAGAGGCAATAAACCCTACCCCTATTCACAATCAGGGTATTTGGACGATATTCTTTTTATCGTTTTTAGCTGGTTTTGCAGCTCTACTGACCTTGCGTATTCCCGATGATACCAATGACAGTGAGCTACTTTACTAAACAAAAGTAAAAACAAAGGCTAAAGGGATTAAGAATGCGATAACTTATGGTATTTCTATTATCGTGATTTACGTATTATTAGGCACAGTAGTAACTGCTATTTTTTTGGAGCTGATGTGCTAAACGCATTTTTCAAGTAGCTTTTTGTTTAACATTATATTCTTCTTTATTTTAGTAGTTTTTTTCTATCTCATTTTTAGGAGCTTTTGAAATCACCCTACCCAGCTCGTGGAGTACTAAGATTGATGCCCAAGCCGACCGCAGTGGTTTTTGTAGGTATCTTCTTTATGGCACTGGCCTTAGCCATTGTATCTTTCTCGTGCACAGGGCCTATAGTAGGTTCTTTATTAGTACAAGCAGCCCTCGCAAGGGGGTATCGCCCCTATTATGGGAATGTTTGGGTTTTCATTAGCCATAGCCTTGCCTTTTGCACTATTTGCGGCTTTCCCTGGGTGGTTGCAATCACTCCCCAAATCAGGTGGTTGGATGAACACTGTGAAAGTAGTATTGGGCTTTTTGGAATTGGCATTGGCATTTAAATTCTTATCGAATGCTGACTTAGTGGTACAATACCACTGGATAGAACGCGATAGTATTTATCGCTATTTGGATAGCTATATTTGGCGCCCTTTCGTTATACTTATTTGGAAAAATACGTTTGCCACACGATGATGCTTCTGACCGCATATCAGTAGGGGCGACTTATTTTAGGGCTACTCACTTTGAGTTTTACTATTTATATGATACCAGGGTTATGGGGTGCCCTCTGAACCTTATCAACGCTTTTCCACCCCACAACACTACAGCGAATCGCCATATGGAGTGGGCAAAGGAGCCGTTGGGGTAGAAGAAGGCGCGCTACCTGAAGGAGCCCACCTATTTAAGCCACATAATATCATAACCTTTGACGACTACGAAAAAGGATTGGCTTACGCTAAGCAACAAAAATAAGCCGGTACTATTAGATTTCACAGGCTGGTCGTGCGTAAACTGTAGGCGTATGGAGCAAAACGTATGGCCTAAGCCGCAAGTGTTAGATATACTCAAAAACGAAGTAGTACTTATCTCGCTATACGTAGATGACAAACGTCCGCTACCAGAGAGTGAAGTGAAACCTTCGCAAATAAGAGAGGGCAAACTCATTAAGACTATAGGTCAGAAATGGAGTGAGTTTCAGACTCTGAAATACAAAGCCAACACACAGCCTTTTTATGTGCTGATGAACCACGAGGGCGAAAATTTAGTAGCCCCTATAGGGTATACCCCGATACCGATGATGCTGATGAGTTTTACAAATGGCTCAGAAAAGGTATCACTGCCTTTGGCAAATAATAGCATTTAAATGAAAAACAAACTCTACATACTCCCTACTATTATCGGCATAACCTTGGCGATAGGGATTATCTTGGGACGGCAGTTAGCTAATTTTTACATTCCGAAACCGCCACCACCCCTCCCCTTCCCTATCAGCGATATAGACACCGTACCTGAAAAACCCTTATAAGGTAAAAACTCGGGCGGCTGATAGACTATATAGAGGAGGATTATGTAGATAATGTAAATACCGATAGTATAGTAGACCTGACCATCAATAGTATATTGCGAAAGTTAGACCCCCACTCTACCTACATCTCGAAAACAGATATACAAGAAGTAGCCGAGACAATGAGTGGCAAATTTGTAGGGGTGGGCATCAGTTTCTATATGTATAAAGATACGATTGCCGTTATCAGACCTATAGAAGGAAGTGATGCTATGAAGAAAGGCATCCGTTTTGGCGACCGCATACTGATGGCTAACAAAGATACCCTCTTTAAGAAACGGCTAAGCACCGATAAGATAAAGAATATACTGAAGGGGGAAATGGACTCGAAAGTAGACTTGACCATATACCGAAAGAGCAAAGACAGTATTTTCAGAATTCCTATTGAGCGGAAATTTATACCTATAAAAAGTATAGATTGCTTCTACAAAGTGAACGATACGCTGGGGTATATACGAATGAACCGATTTGCCGAGACTACCTACAACGAATTTTCGACCGCTCTTAAAGCTCTTGAAAAAGAAGGGGTAAACAGCCTTATACTTGACTTGCGCAACAATAGCGGAGGGTTCCTAAATGTAGGTATACAAATAGCCGATGAGTTTTTGCCTAAAAACAAAATGATAGTGTTTACCAAAAACAACCGCAAAGAGATAGAAGAGACCTACTCTACTGAAGGGGGACTATTTGAAGATAAGCCCGTGTTTATATTGGTAAATGAAAAACACTGCCTCAGCCAGCGAGATAGTAGCAGGAGCGCTACAAGACAACGACCGAGGCGTGATAGTAGGTAGACGCACCTTTGGTAAAGGATTAGTACAGAGCGAAATGCCCTTACCCGATGGGTCGGCAGTACGGCTAACCACTGCGCGCTATTACACCCCTACAGGGGCGGTCTATACAGAAGCCTTACGGTTTGGGACACCAGCGAGGGAGTTTTTCAGATGAGACAATGCTACCGTGCCTGACTCGCTGAAAGTACCACCCCTAAGGGAAAAAGTAGTATATGGCGGTGGTGGTATTTACCCCGATGTGTATGTGCCTGTAGATATGAAGCCTGAAAGCTATTTGGTAAATGAAGTGCTGCGCTCAGGACTGACCAATTTCTTTCTGTTTGAGTATTTAGATAGTCACCCATTGCTAAACAGTAAGCCTCATAAGGCATACTTTATAACCGACTATAAAGTGCCGAAAGAGATGCTAAGTAGCTTTTGCAAAATTTCTAAAAAAAGTGAGGCGCATCAACCTAAATTTTAGCAAGAACAGCAATGAGATAGCCAAACATCTGAAAGCTAGTTTGGCTGAGATATGGTTTAACAACAATGTAGCAGGGGCTTATTAGAAATCAGCACGATTTTTTTATAGAAGAATGCCTACACTACTACCACCACAAAAGCACCTCTGCTACTAAGAAAGCAGTGAAGAAGCAAGCTACAAAAACTAATAAAAAGAGTACAAAATAATATATGAGTAAGAATCTAACATCAAGAAGTGAAGACTATTCGAAATGGTATAACGAATTGGTAGTAAAAGCCGATTTGGCAGAGAGTTCTGGCGTGCGCGGCTGTATGGTAATTAAAGCCTTACGGCTATGCTATATGGGAAAAAAATGCAAGCCGAACTCGACAGAATGTTTAAAGAAACAGGGCATACAGATGCTTATTTCCCTATATTTATACCTAAAAAGCTATTTTGAGGCAGAAGAAAAGAACGCTGAAGGTTTTTGCTAAAGAATGTGCGGTAGTAACCCACTACCGACTAAAAACTGACCCCAATGAGAAAGGAAAGCTAATAGTAGACCCTGAAGCAAAAATTGGAAGAGGAGCTAATAGTGCGCCCTACCTCAGAATCTATCATCTGGAGTACGTACAAAAACTGGATACAGTCATACCGCGACCTACCTATCCTTATCAACCAATGGGCAAACGTAGTGCGCTGGGAAATGCGCACGCGCCTATTCCTGCGCACAGCAGAGTTTTTATGGCAAGAAGGGCACACTGCCCACGCTACTAAAGAAGAGGCTATAGAAGAATCGGAAAGAATGATGAATGTATATGCCAACTTTGTAGAAAAACTTTATGGCAGTGCCTGTAATCAGAGGGTTTAAAACAGAAACCGAGCGTTTTGCCGGTGCTGACGAAACCTATTGTATAGAAGCAATGATGCAAGACGGCAAAGCCCTACAAGCTGGCACTTCGCACTTCTTAGGACAAAACTTTGCTAAGGCTTTTGATGTGAAATACGCTACCAAAGACGGTAAGCAAGAGTACGTATGGGCAAGCTCTTGGGGGTATCGACCCGCCTGATGGGTGCCCTATTATGACCCATAGCGATGACAACGGTTTGGTATTGCCTCCTAACTTAGCCCCTATACAGGTAGTAATTGTACCTATCTACAAAGGGAGCCGCACAATTAGAAAGCGTAAGAGAGCGCATCAGTCCGCTAATGGAGGCTCTCAAGCAAAAGGTATTAGTGTGAAGTTTGACGACCGCGATACTCAATCACCAGGATTTAAGTTTCACGAATACGAACTAAAAGGCGTACCTGTACGCTTAGCTGTAGGGCAACGCGATTTAGAAAATAACACCTTTGAAGTAGCGAGACGCGACACCCTAACTAAAGAAACCGTAAGCGGAGATGACATCATAGCACACATTGCTCAATTATTGAAGGAAATACAAGAGAATTTGTACAAAAGAGCTTTAGCCTACCGCGACAGCCACATAACAGAAGTGAACTCGTACGAAGAGTTTAAAGAACTGTTAGAAACCAAAGGCGGCTTTTTTGCAGCTCACTGGGACGGCACTGCTGAAACAGAAGCTAAAAATAAAAGAAGAAACTAAGGCTACTATCAGATGTATTCCTTTAGATGCCAAAGAAGAAAGCGGTGTGTGTATGTACTCTGGAAGCCTTCAAACAAAAGAGTTTTTGTTTTGCGAAAGCCTATTAAAAAGAGATACTGAAAAAAATTTGGTGGTTATGCTAAAAAAGTATACCTTTGCCTTATAATAATTAAAAACATAATTACGATGAAAAATCATTTTATCATTAGTAGCAGTTTTTGCTTTTGGTGCTGTATCAGCACAAAATTTAGTATCTTCTAAAGGAGAACAATATCTTCCAAAACAAGGAGATTGGTCTATTGGATTCAATGCAGGTAATGCTTTGGACTTTATTGGCAATGCTTTTAATGCTAACACTCGTAACAGTTCTGCAGATCTTTTTGAAGGACAAAACGTTCTTAACTTTGGGCAAGGGAGTATTTTCTTCTACTGCTTCAGTAATTACTTTTGTAGGTAAAAAGTTTGATACTGACAACACCGCAACTCGCTACACAGCAAGCTTTAACTTCAACTTCGAAAAACAAAAAGATGTTGATGGTACTTCTCAATTTGGTTTAGTAGCTGGCTATGGTAAAGAGTGGAGAAAAGGTACTACCCGCCTACAAGGTTACTACGGTGTGAGATGGTTTAGTAGGTTTAGTTTCTCCTGCTAAAAACAATTCGGATTCGGAATTGGTGCACAAGGTTTTGCAGGGGTTGAATACTTTATCTTCCCTAAAAGTAGCTCTTGGTGCTCAATACACTTATGGTGTAGGTTTAGAATATGCTAGCAACGACAGCAACAATAGAATAAACTTTAACATTGGAAGTGCAAATGGTTTTTGGAGTTATTTCTGCAACTCTTAACGCATACTTCTAATAGATACTGTCTGTTAGACTTTTTAAAAATTAGGGCTGAGTCTTTATAGATTCAGCCTTTATCTTTATAAATAAAAATATGATTTGGGAAAAACTACTTTCGCTTAATAAATACGGCGACACTACTACAAGACTGCGTATTAATGAAGATGAAACGCGCTTGAGCTTTGATATGGACTACGACCGCGTGGTCTTTTCGAGTGCCTTTAGGAGTCTGCAAGACAAAAACACAGGTGATTCCGCTTTCTAAAACAGGCTTTTGTACACACGCGTCTGACCCATAGTATAGAGGTATCGGTAGTAGGGGCGCAGCTTAGGACGTGCCGTAGGAAAACATCTGCTAACGAAGTACCCCCATCTGCGTGATTTAGGCTACCAGACCAACGATTTTGGCGCTATTATTGCAGCTGCTTCGGTAGCACACGACATCGGCAATCCGCCCTTTGGGCATAGTGGTGAAAAAGGCTATAGGGTGAGTTCTTTCAATTCAAAAAAAGGTACTGCTATTAAACATCTACTGACAGAGGCAGAGTATGCTGACCTATGCAATTTTGAGGGGAATGCCAATGGTTTTAGAATCGTAAACGAATCGCGATTAGGGTTGAAGGAGGGTTACGCCTAACTTACGCTACACTGGGAGCTTTTACCAAATATCCTAAAGAATCGCTACCTATTCAACCTACTAAAAAATATAGCTGACAAAAAAATACGGCTTTTTCAGGGTGATAAGGCATTTTTTTAAGGAAGTAGCCGATACTTTAGGGCTTATCTCTAACAGCCAACAAGGCGAGTGCGATATGCACGTCACCCACTGGCTTTCTTAGTAGAGGCCGCCGATGATATATGCTATACCATTATCGATTTTGAAGATGGTATCAATCTAGGACTTATCAGCGAAGAAGTAGCCTTAGAATATATGGGGGGCATTATATCGGATAGAATACACCGCGACAAATATGCTAAACTACAGACCAAAAGAAGAGCGCATAGCTTATCTGAGAGCTGTGGCTATCGGTGCTTTAGTGCAAGATGCTACCGAGATTTTTATAGAAAATGAAGAAGCTATACTAAACGGCAACTTCCACCAATCGCTATTGAGGCTCAGCAAATACCGCCACCAAATAACCGATGTGATAGACTGTAGTGTGGAGCATATCTATCAATCGGACGAGGTAGTAGAAAAGAAGTGCAAGGATATGTGATTTTTGCAGCATCTTTTTAGACATCTTTTTTTACTGCTATTATCAACTTTGAAAACGGTAGAGAGACCTCTTTTGATAAATTATTGCTGAAAAAATTGCCCGAAAAGTATCAGAAAAAAAGGCAGTATTTACGACAAAGTGATGGGCATCACCTGCTATATAGCGAGTTTGACGGACAGTAAAGCGGTAGAATTGCACCTAAAAAAACGGCGAGTAGCGCTAAAAAAATATAATTTATAAAACACTGATAATCAGCAGTAATAAAATAAAATTAAAAAAAGTTGTAATTTTTTGCCGAAAAAATTTGCAGGTAATAAAAATTGTTGTACTTTTGCAACCAGCAATGAAGAAATGAATTGCACATCACTAAAGGTCTGGTAGTTCAGCTGGTTAGAATACATGCCTGTCACGCATGGGGTCGCGGGTTCGAGTCCCGTCCAGACCGCTTCATAAGATTTAGTTGTGTTGTTTTGTGTAAATATTTTTTTACACGGGTTTATAATAAACCAATGAAAGCTTTCCTTTGTAAGGAGAGCTTTTTATTTTTTTGTGCTAATTATAAATTGTGAATTAGCAAATTATCCGTACCTTTGTCGCCTGAATCATTACGATGACAATGAAGAGCAAAGAAATACTTATAAAAGAGCCAAAACTACATAACCTTAAAAGATATAACGGTAGGTATCCCTCGCAACCAATTGGTGGTAATAACAGGGCTATCGGGGTCTGGCAAATCGAGCTTAGCTTTTGATACCCTCTACGCTGAAGGGCAACGCCGCTATGTGGAAAAGCCTATCATCATACGCACGTCAGTTTTTAGGACGGCTTGACAAACCTAAAGTAGATAATATTATTGGGATTGCACCCGCTATCGCTATTGAGCAAAAAAAGTCAATACTTCTAACCCACGCTCTACAGTAGGTACTTCAACAGAAATATACGACTACCTAAAAATTACTCTTTGCCCGTATCGGTAAGACCTACTCCCCTATCTCGGGCAACGAAGTAAAAACACACTGTAACTGATGTGGTAGAGGCTGCCCTCGCCTACCCTGACAGCACTAAGCTGCTGCTATTAGCCCCTATTAGTATCCCTAAAGACCGCACTGTAGAACAAGTGCTAAAATTGCTACTACAGCAGGGCTATGCGCGTATATTGCACCAAGGAGAAGTGATACGATTGGAGGAAGACAATCTACCTAAGAAATTAGGCAAATTTCAGTTGGTAGTCGACCGAATAGTAGTGCAGCACAACGAGGATTTTCAGCACCGATTGGCAGATGCTGTAGAAACGGCTTTCTTTGAAGGAAAAGGCGAATGTATGCTACAAGAAGTGGAATCGAGGTACTAAAACACTTCAGCAACCGCTTTGAGATGGACGGCATCACTTTCTTAGAACCGAATGTGCATCTTTTTAGCTTCAACAATCCTTACGGGGCTTGTCCCGAATGCGATGGCTATGGTGATACGATAGGGCTCGACGAAGACCTTATCGTACCCAACACAGGGCTATCGGTATACGAAAATGCCATCTACCCTTGGCGCGGCGAAACAATGAGTTGGTTTCGCGACCAATTGAGTAAACAACGCCTATAAATTCGACTTTCCGATACACAAACCTTGGTATGAACTCAGTGCCGAACAACGACAATTAGTATGGGACGGCAATAAATACTTCACAGGGGCTAACAGACTTTTTAAAGAATTAGAAGAAAAAGAGCTACAAGATACAAAACCGAGTATTATTAGCGCGCTATCGCGGAAAAAAACACGTTGCCACAGTTGCCACGGCAGACGACTTCGGAAGGAGGCTAACTACGTGAAAAATACAAGGAAAAAAGCATCTCGGATTTGGTAGAAATTTCTATAGAAAAAGCTACAAGCGTTTTTTTAGAGAATTAACCCTTTCGCCCTACGAGCAAGAGGTAGCTAAACGGCTACTGATAGAAATCAACAGCAGGCTACAGTTCTTAAGCGATGTAGGCTTGGGGTACTAACGCTAAACCGCAAATCGAACACGCTATCGGGTGGTGAGAGTCAGCGTATTAACTAGCTACCTCATTGGGTAGTAGTTTGGTCGGTTCGATGTACATACTCGACGAGCCGAGTATAGGACTACACCCACGCGACACTCATAGGCTTATAAAAGTGCTGAAATCGCTACGCGACTTAGGCAATACGGTGATAGTAGTAGAACACGATGCCGACATAATGAAAAGCCGCTGACTACATTATAGACATAGGGGCCTGAAGCCGGTACCCACGGAGGGAAGTAGTAGCTGCTGGCACTTATGAACAACTGCTAAAAGCTGATACCCTAACAGGGAAATACCTCAGCGGACGCTTAAGCATTGAACCGCCTAAGAAAAAGGCGCACCTCGCCCCACTACATCAGTTTAATCGGTTGCCGCGAGAACAACTTGAAGAATATAGATGTGAGTTTTCCGCTGGATATGCTGACCGTAGTAACAGGGGTATCGGGTAGTGGCAAATCGACCTTGATAAAGAAGTTGCTCTATCCTGCTATGCAAAAAGAACTAAATGCCAGCAACGAAAAAGATAGGGGCAATTTACCCGCATAGAAGGCAAATACAAACAGCTGCAAAGCGTGGAGTTTGTAGACCAAAAACCCTATAGGCAAATCGAGTCGCTCTAACCCTATCACCTACCTAAAAAGTATATGACGACATTCGCAACCTTTACGCCAACCAAAAATTGGCTAAGATGCGTAACTTTTCGGCTAAGCATTTTTCTTTCAACGTAGATGGAGGACGCTGCGAGGTGTGCAAAGGCGAAGGAGAGGTGACCATAGAAATGCAGTTTATGGCAGATGTGCACCTAACCTGCGAAGCCTGTGGCGATAAGCGTTTCAAAAAAGAAGTGTTAGAAATAACTTATGAAGGAAAAAACATAGATGACCTACTGAACACTACTATTGACGATGCCGTGGCTTTCTTTGCCGCTCATAAGCAAACAAAAATAGCAGAGAAACTCAAACCTCTACAAGATGTGAGGCTTGGGGTACGTAACCTTAGGGCAATCATCTTCTACCCTATCGGGTGGAGAGGCACAGCGCATTAAATTAGCCTCGTTTTTATCAAAATCAGAGAGCAAAGAAAAGGTGCTTTTCATCTTTGACGAACCTACTACAGGCTTACATTTTTCACGATATACGCAAACTCTTAGACTCACTACAAGCACTGATAGAAAAAAAGGGCATTCGGTGATAGTAATTGAGCACAACTTAGAGATGATAAAATGTGCCGACTACGTAATAGATTTGGGCTTAGAAGGAGGCGAAAAAGGAGGTTCTATAATAGCAAAAGGCACCCCTGAAGAGATAGCCAAATGCAAAGAAAGCTATACAGGTAGCGCCTTAGCTAATGACAAATGACAAATGTTTGTTGCTAATTGACAATTATTTTGTACTTTTGCCGCGAGAATGAATATTATCTAAATTTTTAGAATGATGAATACCATAACAAAAAAACTAACTTTAAATTTCCCAAACAAAAAAATCAGTATACAGAGGGAAAAGTACGCGATGTGTATCAGCTGAAAGATGATACCCTCATAATGATTGCTACCGACCGTATTTCAGCTTTTGACGTTATCCTACCCAAAGGGATACCCTACAAAGGACAAATACTCAACCAAATGGCTGTACGCTTCTTAGAGCAAACTGAAGATATAGTACCCAACTGGCTAACTGCCTCGCCCGACCCTAACGTATCTATTGGGCAAGTATGCGAACCCCTAAAAAGTGGAAATGGTAATACGTGGCTACTTGGCCGGACACGCTGCTCGTCTGTACAAAAACGGTAAGCGTATGCTATCGGGGGTAGCACTACCTGAAGGATTGAGAGAGTTTGATATTTTCCCTCAGCATCCTATCATCACCCCTGCTACTAAGGCAGAACAAGGGCTACACGATGAAGATATATCGCGCGAGGAGATTATCAGAAGAGGTATCGTAAGTGAAGAAGACTATCGCCTAATGGAGAAATACACTTATGCTCTTTTTGCTCGTGGCAGCGAAATAGCCTCAAAACACGGACTTATATTAGTAGATACTAAATACGAATTTGGCAAGACACGCGATGGCGAAATAGTGCTTATAGACGAAATTCACACTCCGGATTCTTCTCGCTACTTCTACAAAGAAGGATATGACGAACGCCAAGAAAAAGGAGAACCCCAAATACAACTATCGAAAGAATTTGTACGCCAATGGCTTATCTCGCAAGGCTTCCAAGGTGAAAAGGACAAAAAAAGTGCCTGAAAATGAGTGATGCTTATGTGCAATCGGTTTCAGACCGCTATATAGAGCTCTACGAGAACATAATGGGCGAGAAGTTTATACCAGGTGATACTACTGATATAGAAGGGGCGTATCTATGAAAATGTAGAGAAATATTTGAAGAGTTAAAAAAATCACTAAAAAAATGAATACACTTACCATTGACATATTAGACCCTAGTGCAGAAACTGCTCTAAATGAATTGGCAAGTAGAAACTTAATAGCCGTAAGAGAGCAAAAAGGGTTTTCGGCTATTCTTGAAAAAAATTTCGGAAACAAGCTAATAATGCCCCTTCATTAGAGGAAATTACTGAGGAAGTAGAAGCGGTAAGAAGAAAAACGCTATGAAAAAAGCCGTATAAAAAAAGTTATTATAGATACTAATCTATGGATTCACTTTCTTATAAGCAAAAGATTTTTCAGCTTTTGATCACCTTTTAAATGAAGAAGTTGTTTTTAGTTTTTAGCAAAAGAACTTTTAGAAGAGTTTTTAGAGGTAGCACAACGCCCTAAGTTTCAAAAGATTTTTTTAGTTTGCAAAGTGTATATGACCTTTTAGAAATTATTCAAAGAAAAAGCTATTTTTGTAGAAGTAATTAGCGAGGTTGCAGTTTGTAGAGATTATAAAGATAATTTTTACTTTCTCTTGCCAAAAGATGCTAAAAGCGGATTTTATTCTCACAGGAGATAACGATTTATTAGTTTTAAACCCTTTTTGAAGAAACAAGTATCATTACTATAAATACTTTTTGAGTATTTATGGATAATCATTAGTATTAAGGGTATGCAAATTTATAGGGTACAATTTTTGAATCACGATATATACATATCATTGGGGAGCAATCTGGGGAACCGGAAAGCATACTTGCAGCAGGCTATTGAAGGGATTGCTATGCGGGTAGGGTACTATCGTTGATATTGCCCCTATTTACAGAAACACCTTCGTGGGGTTTTGCAGGTGAGGCATTCCTAAATACTTGTTTTGTTATGTAAGTCCTTTTTATCGCCAGAGGAAGTGTTATCACAATTACTACAGATAGAACACGAGTTAGGAAGAGAGCGCGTACCCAACCAAAAAGGGGTATCAATCGCGCACTATCGACCTTGATATACTGTTTTATGACGATAAAGTTATCAATAGTGAACTACTGACAATACCACACCCGCTGCTACACCGACGCAAGTTCGTACTGCGCCCCTTAGCAGCCCTCGATGAACAGAAAGTACACCCTATACTACAGAAAAACAATAGGTGAACTGCTACGCACTACTGATGACCCATCGCCTGTGCAGCGCCTATCTGACCAACTGACATTTCCTGCACAGAAATCACCTTTTCTGAACTATAAATATATAGCTATAGAAGGGAATATTGGCTCTGGGAAGACTACGTTGGCAACTAAGATAGCTGAAGACTTTAATGCAAAACTCATCTTAGAGCAGTTTTCTGACAATCCTTTCTTGCCTAAATTCTACGAAAAATCCTAAAACAATACGGTTTTTACCTTAGAAATGTCGTTCTTAACAGAGCGCTACCAACAAATGCGAGAGCAGCTTGCCCAAATGGATTTGTTTAAGGAGTTTGTAGTATCAGATTACGATATATTTAAATCGCTTATTTTTCTAAAGTTACCCTTAGCGAAGATGAGTTTGTACTATACCGAAAGCTCTTCTACCTACTCTACAACCAAATTATCAAGCCTGATTTGTACGTATTCTTATACCAGAATACTGACCGCCTGATTGAGAACATCAAAAAAAGCGCGGGAGAGCGTATGAACAGAATATATCGCCTGATTATCTGAAGAAAATACATTACGGATATTTAGATTTCATACAGAAGAATACCGCTATCAATTCACTCATTATCGATGTTACTGACCTCGATTTTGTAAAAGCATTATAACCATTATGAACTTATCATAGAGAAGATAAGAGAGTGTAATTAATTTTATAAAAAACATAAGAAAAATGTCAGCTGTTAGAAAAAGAATACAAACGCGTAACTACCAAATCGGTAGTAGAAATGAAAGCCAATGGCGAGAAGATATCAATGCTTACTGCCTACGATTATACTTTTTGCTAAATTATTAGACAGTGCAGGGGATTGATGTACTATTAGTAGGCGACTCTGCCAGCAACGTAATGGCAGGGACACGAAACTACCCTACCTATTACCTTAGACCAGATGATTTATCACGCTTCTTCTGTGATAAGAGGCGTTACACGTGCTTTGGTAGTAGTAGATTTGCCTTTTTGGTACTTATCAGTCTGACCCTAAGAAAGCATTGCGTTCAGCTACTCGCATAATGAAAGAAAGTGGAGCTCACGCTATCAAATTAGAAGGGGTAAAGAGGAAGCAGAGAGCATCAGACGAATAGTAAATGCTGGCATACCCGTAATGGGACACTTAGGACTCACTCCGCAATCTATACACCAATTTGGTGGTTTTGGTCTGCGCGCAAAAGAAGAAGCTGAAGCTCAAAAAACTAAAAAGAAGATGCTAAGTTATTAGAACAGTTAGGTTGTTTTGCAATAGTATTAGAAAAAATACCTGCTGCTTTGGCTGAAGAGGTAGCTAAGAGCGTACGCATACCTATCATAGGTATCGGGGCTGGCAATGGTGTTGACGGACAAGTATTAGTAATGCACGATATGCTGGGAATGAGCAATGAGTTTCATCCTAAGTTCTTGCGTAAATACGCTAATCTACAAGAAGTTATCAACGAAGCAGTAACCCACTATATAGCCGATATTAAAAGCGTTGACTTTCCTAATGAAAAACGAAAGTTATTAGAATGCAGAAAAAAATGTTTAGACATCAAGGGAAAAAGTCGGACTGCCAAACATAATTTACAAATAGCCGTAGTGCTCTCATTCGTTGCAGGAATGGTGAACGTTACCGGCTTTTTGTTTATGAGTAAACTCACCACCAATGTTACAGGACATTTTGCTTACTTCATCTACGATGTATCTGTAGCCGAGTTTTTGGAAAGGGCTTATCTACTTCCTTTATATCTTTGCTTTCTTAGCAGGTTCTTTCTGCTCTGGACTACTGATAGAGTACGCTAATTATCATCGAAAACACAATAAATACCTCGCCCCTACCCTATTAGAATGCTTTTTGTTATTATCGGTATGGGGGTTAAATACTTTCGCAATAGGTGGTATACCCCAAAATATAACTGCTTGTATGCTACTCTTCGCTATGGGGTTGCAAAATGCCTTCGTTACCAAAAATATCTAATTCGGTAGTGCGTACTACCCACCTAACAGGGACTCTTCACCGACCTTGGTATCGAACTATCGCAACTGCTTTACCTTCACAAAAAATCACTATGAAACATATTTGATAGAACTACGCAACCGCATACGGCTGCGGCTATTTATCATTACCTTTTTCTTCTTAGGAGGCTTCTGCGCAGGCTATTTCTACATAGCCCAACAATGGCAACTCTACACTTTACTACTCTCCGTTGCTATCTTATTATTAGGGCTCTTCTATGACGGAATGCGCTTCTTTTACTTTAGAAATAAACGACATTATGAAACTTATCACAAACGCCGAAAACGTAGACGTGCTATACGAAGACAATCACGTAATAGGCATAAACAAACGCGTGGGTGACATCGTACAGGGCGACAAAAACCGGCGACATCCCCCTTAGCGAACACCTAAAAGCCTATCTAAAAAAAGAAATATAACAAACCTGGTGAAGCATACCTCGGCGTAGTACATCGGTTGAGATCGTCCCTACCACTGGGGTAGTTCTTTTTGCTAAAACCTCCAAAGCCCTCAGTAGGCTAAATGCTATGTTTGCCGACAAAGCTCAAGTACAAAAACCTATTGGGCATTAGTAGATGCAATGCCCCCTACTACTGAAGGCACTCTTACCCACTGGTTAGTCCGCAATGAAAAAAACAAAAACAAATCAGTAGCGCATAATAAAGAAGTGCAGCACAGCAAAAAAGCCGTACTGCACTATAAATTATTGAAGTCTTTTGATCATTATCACCTATTAGAAATAGACCTTATCACAGGGTAGGCATCACCAGATAAGAGCGCAATTAGCCGCTATAGGATTGCACATAAAAGGCGACCTAAAATATGGTGCTAAACGCTCCTAACCCTCGATAGGGGCATCTGTTTGCACGCCTATAAGCTCACTTTCGAGCACCCCGTGAAGAAAAGAAGTCATCAGTATTGAAGCAGCCCCTAATTGGCAATTGGGCAAATAGCTGATTAGCGATACATCGCTTCTATCTCACGACTATAATTAGCATAAATCACCTTGCGGCGAAGCTTAAGCGTAGGAGTAATCTCATTGCGCTCAATAGAAAAAAAGCAGTAGGCAGCAGGGTGAATTTTTATCTGCTCATAATCAGGCAAATCACTTTGGAACTTCTGCAACTGCTTGCCTATATACTCTATTACCTGACTGTGCCTAATGAGCTCCGCTGTGTTTTTTTATATTTAATATTGAGGTCTTTGAATGCCTGAGTAAGCATCTCATAATTAGGCACTATCAAAGCTGATACAAACTTCTTACCATCGGCTATCACCGCTATTTGCTCAATAAGGTTATACTTGCCCACCTTACCTTCTATCAGCTGAGGGGCTATATATTTGCCGTTAGAAGTCTTCATTAACTCTTTAATGCGCTCGGTGATGAAAAGATTATTATTCTCGTCTATTTTACCGGCATCACCTGTGCGCAAAAAGCCATCAGGAGTAAAAGCCTTAGCCGTTTCCTCAGGGTTCTTATAATACCCTTTCATCACCATACCTCCTTTTTACTAATATCTCATTATCCTCGCCTATGCGCACTTGCACATTGGGCATTAGTGTACCTACTGACTGTAAATTAAAACGATTATCACCCCAACAAGATACAGTAGCCGTAGTTTCGGTCATTCCGTAGCCCAATTTCACATTAATGCCTATCGATTGGAAAAACGCCCTATACTCGGCTCAAGATTAGCACCCCGCAAGGCATAAACTTAATACGCCCGCCCAAGACCGCTTTGAGCTTGGAATACACCAATTTATCAAAGAAATTATACGCTTTTTCAACAAAAAGGAAGGCTTGCGGTTTTGCTCTTTGAGGGTTAATACCCTGCGGCCTGTTTTGACCGCCAATTTGAAGAGCATTCGCTTTCCAAAATGAAGCTGCATCGAGCCTTATCGTGGACGGTAGCGAATATTTTCTCATAGAAACGCGGCACGGCACACATCAGCGTAGGACGTACCTCAGCAAGAGCTTCGCGCACCAAATTAGTATCTTCTAAATAATAAACCACAACTGCTTTGTAAAGACAGAAGAACGTCCAAGCACGCTCATACACGTGCGTTAGCGGTAAGAACGACAGCGAAGAGTCGGTGTTATCTACGTCAAGCCTTTGCGTGTGGCCGACCATCTGATAAGCCAGATTTTCGTAAGTAAGCATTACCCCTTTAGGCTCGCCCGTAGTACCTGAAGTGTAGATAACCGTAAAGAGGTCAGATAAATCTCTACTATCTATGCGCTGTTGTAACTCCTCATCTAACGCATTATTATTGCCCTAAAGCCAAAAAGTCCGTCCAGTGGATAGAGTATTTTTGTTCTTTTTAGCGGTATATGGTCATCAAAAAGGATTATTTTTCTGTAGAGAAGGACATTGGTCGGCTACTTCTAAAGCCTTGAGATATTGTTTTTCATCTCCTACAAAGAGGAATTTTATCTCAGCGTGATTCATCACGTAGAGGGCTTGTTCAGCAGTGTTAGAAGTGTAGATAGGTACGGTTACGGCGCGTATTTGCAAACACGCAAGGTCGGTAAGTGTCCATTGGGGGGTATTCTGAGAGAGGATACCCACCGTTTGCTGTGGGGCAACGCCCTTGCTGTAGCAATGCCTTAGAAAGCTGAGTAGTGATGGTGCCCAATTTTTCCCAAGAAATCGGTTGCCAATGAGCGTCAATTTTTCCTCATAAGAGCCTCTTTCTTAGGATACTTCTGAATGTTCTCACGAAAGAGAGAAACATAATGGTAGGCTGTTAAATCCATTTATTAGTGAATTAATTAGTGGGGCAAAGGTAAGAATAATTTATCAATTAGCAAATTATTTACTTTAATAGGAAGGGCTAAAATTCGCTTATCCTTCGCTCGTCCTTCGCTCGTCCTAAAAAGGTACGTATATCCAAAGTAAAAAGAAGGTAGGTATAAAAGATTTTTCTTCTTCTTTTATTTGCTTTCTAAAAATTATTCATTACTTTTGTACTTTCAATTTAAGTGGTAATCTCACCCTAATAATCAAAAATATGCGCACAGATAAAGATTTAGATGCTTTAATCGACAAAGTAGATAACGTAGTAGATAGACAATACGAATTTATCAAAGAAGTAAAAGAGCATCAAGGAAAGTATAAGGAAAATCAAAACTGAAATGAGCTACAATGCCTACCGCTTCAGAAACGGTAGTTGAACCTATTGTTGAAGAGGCTGCTGCTGAACTACCTATAATTGAGGAAGTTACTACCGTTGAACCTATTGTTGAAGAGGTTACTCCTGAACAACCTATTGTTGAAGAGACCACAACTGAACCTATAGTTGAAGAAGAAGTTGCTACTGAACCTATTACTGAGGAAGTAGAAACAATAGCGGAGCCTATAGCTGAAGAGGCTCAGGCGCCTGTTGCTCCTGTAGCTGAAGCTGCTCTACCGCTTCTTTTTATAACAAAAAAAGGAAAAAAAGAGCCTGTGTTTGAAAAAAATCATTCGACGACCTATTAGGAAAGAATAAAAAACCGAGATTGGGAGCGCTTTATCGGAGAGAATTTATTTAGCAAAAATCGGTATTGGTATTATCCTAATCGGGGTATTTATCGGGGTGAAATATTCTATCGACCATAACCTTATCAGCCCCTGCTATGCGCTTAGTTTTGGGTTACCTCACAGGGGTATCTCTGTTTGTAGCCGGAGCCGTGCTCAAGAAGAAATACGAGAGTTTTAGTGCAGTGCTGGTGAGCGGTGCTATGGCTATTTTCTATTTCGTTACCTTTATAGCCTATTCAGTCTTTGGCTTTTTCCCGCAGTCGCTGACCTTTATACTGATGTTCCTCTTTACCGCCTTTACGGTATTGGCATCGCTTAGCTATAATCAGGTGGTGATAGCCCTTATTGGCTTAGTGGGCAGCTATGCTGTGCCTTTCTTGCTGAGCAATAACTCTGGGCGGGTAGATATCCTCTTTTGCCTACACGGCTATCATCAATATAGGGGTGCTGGTGCTATCATTCTACAAGCGGTGGAATTCCTTGCTCATCTCTGCGTTCTTATTCACGTGGGTATTACTGCTTTCGACTTGGGAACTAGCTGATAACGAAGTGTATTTCAGTGCCTTCCTAACCTTTAATTTTTGTTACTTTTGCTACTTTCTACCTCTCGTTTATAGCACAGAAGTTGCACCAAGAGCCCGAACTTAGCACAGTAGATGTAGCGCTATTCCTTATCAACAGCTTAGCGTTCTATGGCTTAGGGGCTTGGCTCATCAACAACCATTACCACGACAATACGTGGGTAGCTCTTTTCACCTTGTGCAATGCGTTGTTGCACTTTGGCGTAGCGGCTTATTTCCATCTGAAAAAAAGTACCTTCTACGCAACTGAAAATATTTGGTGTTAGTATCAGCGCTTTCGTTCGCCACCTTAGTAATCCCTATACAATTTAAAGGTTCGTGGATTACGCTATTCTGGAGTGCTGAAGCGGCTCTATTATTCTGGTTAGGGCGCACCAAAGCCTTGGCAGTGTATGAGCGCATCAGCTACGGGGTACTGGTGTTGGCTACCGGAAGCCTATTAATAGACTGGTATAAAGGTTCTTACAACATCTACCTACTCTCTGCTGCCGATTACGTTACTCCGTTTGCCAATTCATTATTTGTAAACGCCCTATTATATGCTGCTGTCACCTCTTTTATGGCTTATATACATCAGAAAGTGAAAGGCGGAGGGGAGTATGCCGATTCGATTACTTTCTTTTTTTGAATATATTCTCAGTAGGTTCGCTGTTTTTATACCTTCTTCCGCGAAATCATCGTGTTATGCGATATGCGCATTTTGCAATACCCTAATGCGTTAGACAATGCTATGCTAATGGAAGATTTATCGCTGTTCAAAAATATCTGGCTACTTATCTACAGCCTGCTATTTGCATCGGGCTACAGTATGCTGAACCTCAAATACAACAAACAAAAACGCTGGCTAAAAGTACAAATGGGCATCAATTTTATTCTGGGGGGCTTTATTTATGACCATAAGCTTGTACTACTTTAGCGAGTTGCGCGAACGCTATATAAGCGAGGCGGCTAGAGGTTATCAGCTTTCGTTGTGGTTCTTAAACATCAGATATTTGGGTATAATAGCATTTGCTGGTTTTGTGTTATACTATCTGGCAATTGCAAAAGTTCCTCAACTTATCAGCAAAATCTAAGCTAAAAATTAGAGTTATTGCTACACTTAGTAGCCTTGTGGGTAAGCAGCAGCGAGCTATTGCATTGGACGGAATTATATGAATCGAGCTCTAACTACAAATTAGGGTCTCACCATACTATGGGGAGCCTATGCGGTACTATTGTTAGTATTAGGGCTTTTCAAAAAGAAGAAAATACCTACGTGTTTCGGGCATTGTACTTATCAGTTTTAGTGTGTTGAAATTATTTTTTTCTACGACATTACCCACTTAGATACACTACGCAAAAACGATAGTATTCGTATCGTTAGGGGTATTGATGCTAATAGCTTCTTTCTTGTACAACAAGTACACCAAAGAAATTGATGAGGATAAAGAAGAAAAAACAGAGGAAAAACCAGAAGAAGAGCCTTCTGTAGAAGAGAAATCAAACAACTGATAATCAACTTTATAAAAGAAGAAAAAAGTCAGTATTAAAAACTTTTTATGAAAAGTTTATGATAAAAAAAGTATGGCTTTATTAATAAAAAGATTTATCTTTGTGCGATAATAACCAAAAATAAAATTTTTGCAATGATTAGAGATTATAGAGACATTGAGCTCACCGTAGAACGCCCTACCCCTATTGATAAAGAAGTGGTATGGGATAAATCAAAAGTAATTATCAGCGAAACCGATGTTTATGGGCGCATTACTAACGTAAATGACGTATTTTTGCACCGTTTGTGGTTATACAGCTGCTGAAATGATTGGGCAGCCTCACAGCATTATCCGTCACCCTGATATGCCTAAAAATCACTTTTTAAACTCCTTTGGGATAACCTTAAATTAGGGAATAACTTTGCTGGGGTAGTGAAAAACTTGGCTAAATCAGGAGAGTATTATTGGGTAATCACCGACTTTTGAAATGCGTCGCGACAGTGCAGGCAACATCACTCACTACATCGCTCGCCGTAAGTCAGTGCCTAAAGGGGTAATCGATAATTACGTAGCTCCTCTTTACCAAACCCTCGTAAAACTTGAAAAAAGTAGGAGGTATGGACTTAAGTGCTCGTTTCTTCAAAAACTATTTGGATAAACAAGGTAAAGACTACATCGACTTTATCATCGATGTGATGAACGAAAAACCGCGAAGATGTAGCCTTCCAAGATATACCTATGGCTCCAATGGATTCTAACAAAGTAATATCAGATGACATCGTAACGGTAAGCGATGCTATGAACGAAAAAAACGCAAGAGTTTCTTTGGCAGATTGTTTTCATAATCAGGGCGATGGAACTATAAAAATAATAATCATTAAAAAGTAAACAGTATGTCAGATTTTACAAATCCTATCCCTACTATTGAAAGACCTACCCTATTGACCGCGAAGTACAATGGGACAAGACCAAAACCCTTATTAGCGAAACAGACGTAAAAAGGTACTATTACCAATGTAAACGATGTATTCTGTGCCGTATCACACTACTCTGCAGGCGAGCTTATCGGGCAGCCTCATAACCTTATACGCCACCCCGATATGCCTAAACTTATCTTCAAACTCCTTTGGGATAACTTAAAAGTAGGCAATAACTTCGTAGGTGTGATTAAAAACTTAGCTAAAAACAGGCGAATACTATTGGGTAGTAACCGATTTTGAAATGCGCCGCGATGCTATGGGTAACATTACTCACTACATCGGTAGACGTAAATCTGTACCTGAAGCTGCTATCAATAACTATTTGGCTCCTTTTTACGAATCTCTTTTGAAAATGGAGAAAATAGGAGGCGTTGAGCTTAGTAGCCGCTTCTTCAAAAACTATTTGACAAAACAAGGTAAAGACTATATCGACTTTGTGATTAGCATTATGTCTGAGAACCAAAATGCTTTTACAGCAGAAACTGTTAATTCTATTGATAATAGCAATGTAAGCGTTTCTGACAATATCTACCAAGTAGATAACTCAATGAACGAAAAACGCAAAAACTTCTTTTGAGCGTCTATTCTCATAAAAAGTTAATATATCCTATTTTATAGTTTAAATCCCTGTATATCTGAATATGCAGGGATTTTTACTCAATAATACTTTGCCTATTATATGTTTCTTTTCATCGATTTCACTTTTCACCCTATTATAGAGCTTGTGCTGCCCAACGCTTATATTGCCGAACAGCGCAATGGCTACTGCGTATTTTATAAAAAGCTTCTGATGAAGTATTGCGCAGTTTTGCCCAATTGGGAGCTCTCCTCAGCTGAAAAGGAAGCGCTTTCAATTATTAACAGCCTACAACCTAACGAATTATACCAAAAATACCTAAAAAGGTGATACTTTCTCTAAAATATACAAAACGCACAAACTAAGAAGCATATTCAGGAGCAAATAGAGGATAAAAACAGATAAACTACTAACGCTTATCTGTAAGAATGAACTTTTTATCACTACCAATTACACGCATAAAGACGAATTAGTAAAGAAACAAGTCCTCACTACCACTCCAGGTACTCGAACCTATATTAGAATTGAAAAACGGAAGAGGGCATACGCTACCGACTGCTATTAGACGATGGCAAGCAAACCTTATTGCCGTGCCAAAGCCATATAGAGTTTCTGAACAACCTTCACGCTTGGGTTGTCTTAAACAAGAAAGTAGTGAGAATAGCCCATATCAAAACATCGCACCTAACCCCTTTCTTAAACAAAGAAACGACTATTATACCTGAGAGAAGTTTCCTGAGTATTTCGAGAAATTCCTTAAGAAAAATACTTCACAATGCAAAAAGTATTGCCTATAGGCTTTGACATTATCGAGAGGAATGAACTGACTGATACCGCTATAGAAATCTTTTTTTCGACTTTTTGCGAATCATTATAAAATACACCTGCTATTCCACTACAATGACTATGCTTTCAGCAGTCATCAGCACAAAAACTATACAGTCTGACTTGCAAATAGATGATAATAAACGTATTTTTTTATCTATAATTATCGAAGAAATACTACTGAAGAAGCTAAAAAAATACGTTATTTTAGAGCAAATGGGTTTTTACTAACGAAAGTGGTACTTTCTTTTTGGAGAGTACAGACCCTTTTGCTTCGTATTTTCATCTGTTGCACCACCGCGAAGCCCCTAACTGCGGAAGGTTTTAGCTTTCAGCCTTTCGTAATAGACGGCGGCAAAGAGGTAACTATAGTCCCGCCAGAACTGATTTTCAACCATACACATACCGAAAAATGACTGGTTTGACCTATCCATAAAAAGTAAAAACAAGGCGATTCTTTATTCGATTTCAAAGATTTAATCAAAAATATCAAAGAAAAATAACCCCATATACGCACTCCCTAACGGTAAAATATTCATTATACCCCAAGAATGGTTCAGCAAATTTCAATCTATCGCCAAATATGCTAAGGTACAAAAAGAAAAAACTACAGCTTGCTAAGAGTAATTACGCTTTATTAGAGGCTATACCCGAAATAAAACCACAGTCGTTAGTAGAAAAAGTGAGTTACACCCCTTCTGATAAGCTAAAAAGCGACTCTACGACCCTACCAAATAGAGGGAGTTGAGTGGCTACTACAGCACTATCACAACGAGGGTAGGCGCTTGCTTGGCTGATGATATGGGGGCTCGGGAAAACCCTACAGACGATAGCTCTGTTAGTAAATATACACGATAGCCTACCCGAAAAATCTATTGACAGCAGCGACCTGTTTTCGGGAGTAGAGGTGCAAAAGAAGCCCTAAAAGTACTCGTTATTCTGCCTTCATCGCTTATTTTCAACTGGTATGACGAAGCTAAGCGCTTTGCCCCTCACCTAAAATGCACCCAATATGTTGGCACGGGCATAGAGCGCAAGCGAAAAAGTAAGGCAGCTCACCAATTACGACCTCGTTTTTTTACCAGTTACCCCATCGTAGAGCGCGACATCAAAGAGCTACAGCAGCTCGATTTTCGCTATATTATCCTCGATGAAAGTCAGCGTATAAAGAACAAAAAAACTCTAAAAACTTTTAAGGCTATTAACAGTCTGAAAGCCTCCCATCGCATAGCACTGAGTGGGTACACCTATAGAAAATTCCCTCAGCGATTTATGGTCGCAGATGCAGTTTATCAACCCCAATATACTGAAGAGTTACCCTTCTTTTTCACAAAAAAACTACGAGATAGAAATCAGCAAGAAGAAAAAAACCTTCAGGCGTTAGAAGAGCTCAAAAACTATTATTAGTCCTTTCCTCCTCAGGCGCACCAAAGAGCAGGTACTCGATGACTTGCCCGAAATGGAAGCCCAAAATAATCTATTGCCCTCTTGCCGAAGAACAGGCTAAGTGGTATGAGAGCGAAAAATCAAAAGTGCGCAACCAATTACTACAGATTGCAGCCCCTATCACAGAGTTTAACGCGCTGAATATGCTTACCAAACTCCGACAAATCAGCAATCACCCCTATGTTGGCAGATAAAGACAGCCTTATTCCTTCAGGAAAATACGAAGAAGTCGTAAATTGTATGCAAGAGTTGGTACAGGCATCGCACAAAGCTCTTATTTTTAGCAGTTTTGTGTCTCACTTAAGCATTTATGAGCAATGGTGTAAAGAAAACGGAGTGAAATACGCCAAACTTACCGGTAGTACTCCCTACTGCTGAACGCAAAAATGAGGTAGAGGCTTTTCAGCAAAAACCCAGAGGTCACCTTCTTTTTATATCGCTTAAGGCAGGCGAGGTAGGGGCTCAATCTTACTCAGGCGTCATACGTGCTGCTGTTAGACCCTTGGTGGAATCCGTTTTCTGAAAAAAACAAGCCATTGCAAGGGCGCACCGCTTAGGACAGAAAAAAACAAAGTAAACGTAGTGCGCTTCGTCAGCAAAAGATACCGTTGAAGAAAAAATCATTCGGCTGCAAAAAAAGCCAAAACTGACCTTGCTGACGATATCATAGGGCGAACAGAATTTTATCAAAGAAGTTATTTCGAATATGAATACTCTTTTGGAATAAATTTTTGCAACTTGTTACTTGCTAATTATTATTTATTTATTATCTTTGCAGATTATGAAGCTAAAAGTTATTTCGATTACCTAAAAACAAACGTTTTAATTATACCCCTCGCTATTATGAGGGGAAAGAAGAAGGCAACGCTTTCGAGATGGGGTCGCGCATTCGCAAAGACCGCGAAACCGTTTCTAACCATTTTACTGAGCAATGGCGCAGTATCCGCAGCGAAAGTAGGAATAAGAAAAACGCACAATTCAATAAAACTTTCTGGATTGTACTGGTTATCTTAGTGCTATTATCACTCTATTTCCTTGATTTCGACCTTTCTATATTCCTGCGGAAATAAAAATAAAAAGATTGTCAAACCAAATAAACGCTCATTATGAAGATAAATAAGTTATTTATATTGCCCGCACTACTCGTAGCAATGAGCGTCTGTGGGCAACCCGCTTTTTGATAGATTAGAAGCTAATAATGACATCACGACAGTTGTGGTCTCGCAAAAAGATGTTTCAAATGCTTTCTAAAAATCGATAGTAAGGATGCTGATGCCAAAAGAGTTTATGGATATTGCTAATAAACTCAAGAGTATGAAGGTATTCTCTACCGATAATGCTAAAGCTGCTTCGGTGATGAAAAACTGAAGTGCAACAATATGTTAAAAGTGCAGCTCTCTGAACTGATGCGCGTAAAAGACAAAAAAACCAAAACGTGAAGTTCTATACCAAAGGCGGTAAAAGATGCTAACAAAGTATCTGAACTGCTAATGGTGGTAGAACCCTCTACAAACACTACGCAAATGGTTATCCTATCGCTTACTGGCGACATCGACCTTAGCAAATTAGGTGTTTTAACTAAGAATATGAACCTTCCACAAGAAATAAAAAGATATAAAAGTAGTACAGAAATGGCAAGATACGAATTGAAATTACCCTCTATGGGTGAAAGTGTGGCTGAAGCTGTGGTTACCAACTGGCTCAAAAAGGTAGGCGACCCTATCGAAGCCGAAGAAGCTATTGTAGAAGTCGCTACTGACAAAGTAGACTCAGAAGTGCCCAGCGAAGTAAGCGGCATAGTTTCTGAAAATCCTCTTCAAAGTAGATGAGGTAGTAAAAAAATAGGTCAGGTGATGGCTATCATCGAAACCCAAGAGTCAGCAGACGCCTCGGCTCCTCCTCAACAAACTGCTGAAATACTGATGCAAAACATAAGCGATATAAAAGAGACTACCCTTAGCCCTCAAATAGACTTTTAGTGGTGCTGAGCGTTTCTACTCTCCTTTGGTGAAGAATATCGCTAAGCAAGAAGGTATTAGCCTTGATGAATTAGCCCATATAGAAGGCACCGGACTAAACAATAGGGTAACTAAAGATGATATCCTAGCTTATATAGCCCACAGAACCCAGCTTAAGGCTACTACTGTAGCTCCTACTCCGGCAGCCCCTACAACAGCAAGCCCTATTGATCAGAGAAGCTATACTAAGCACGGCGAGGAACGTATAGAGATGAGCCGTATGGGCAAGATTATAGCTGAGCATATGACTCTTAGCAAGCAAACATCTGCACACGTACAAAGCTTTACCGAAGTAGATGTAACCCGTATATGGCAATGGCGCAATAAGGTAAAGAAAGCATTTGAGGCTAATGAAGGCGAGAAATTTTACCTTTACTCCTATCTTTTATGGAAGCTGTAGCTAAGGCTCTCATCGACTTCCCGATGATGAATATATCAGTAGAAGGAACCACTATTATTAAGAAGAAAAACATCAATATAGGAATGGCTACTGCCCTACCTGATGGCAACTTAATAGTACCTGTTATCAAAAAAATGCTGATGAGCTTAACTTAAGAGGTATGGCTAAGGTAGTAAATGACCTTGCTAAGCGCGCTCAGAGCTAATCAGTTAAAAACCTGATGAAGTAAAAAGACGGTACTTATACAGTTACCAATATAGGTTCTTTTTGGCAACGTATTTGGCACACCTATTATCAATCAGCCGCAAGTAGGTATCTTGGCAATAGGGGGCTATACAGAAAGTACCTGCTGTTATAGAAACTCCTGAAGGTGATGTAATTGGTATCCGCTATAAAATGATGCTCTCGCACAGCTATGACCACCGTGTGGTAAATGGTGCTTTAGGCGGTATGTTCGTACAACGCGTAGCTCAATATCTCGAAAAAAATGGGATATGAACCGTACCCTTTAAAATAAGAGAAAACAAAAAAAGGCTGTCTTTTTAAAAGACAGCCTTTTTGTTTTCTCTTATCAAAAAGATATAATTGTTAATCTACATTATCATGTAGGTACGAATTGTTTTTCGTATCTGAAGCTCTCCTGAAGAGTCTTTTTCCTACTGTAGTACGCGATTGAGCATTAACTGAACCAAATTTGTAGTTATAATCTTGCAAACGATTAGAACGTTTTGTTCATTACATCTGAAAATTCGCGCATCCATAGGGGTTAGCTTTTATTTCAGTTTCTTCATCTTCAAACATTCTCATTTGTACAGGAGCATTATTAGGCTTTACTGGTGCAGCTATCTTCTCTTCTGTATTATATAGCACAAACTCATTCTTATTCACCGTTTTTATCTTCTACAAACGAGGTTGGTTTTGGCATCGCGAAAGGTGCGCTCTAACTCAGTATATTCCTCTAAAGTATAACGTATTTCGCCAGCTTCATTCACTATAGGAGCTGAAGTATAACGGTTTTTAGGCTGCGATAGTTTGTGGCTCATAATCTTCCTCACGCAATTGGTGTACAATAGGTGCAGCCACTTCAGCAGCAGCATAAACTTTTTGCTGGCGAGACACTTCTTGCACTACCTCTTCTTTCTTAGGTTTTTCCCACTTAGGAGCTGTTTTATCTACTATTATAAAACTATCTTCTGTAGTTACCAATTCGCAGTCTGTCCAGATATTGAGTAGGTCAGTAAGTGCAGGTTCTTTTTACCTCAGGTACTGATGGCACAGGGTAAACCTCTGTAGCATTAATAGCAGTATTGACTACCACCCCTTTAGGGCTCTGTTAAATCGCGAGTAACAGTTTGATTGTCATCAAGGACGTGTATTACACGGCGTGGCTCAGCATTTACAATTTCTTTTTGCTGCTCTACATCAAAACCTGTAGCTACTACTACTACCGAAATAGCCTCACCTAAAGACTCGTCTTCACCAATACCATAGATAAGGTCAGCCATATTGTCGCCTGCTTGCTCCTGAATGTAGTTGTTAATTTCAGTCACTTCGCGCTGAGTAGCCTCTTTAGAACCGTAAGTAATCAATACCAAGACATTTTTAGCTCCTACTATTTTGTTATCGTTTAGCAGTGGAGAGTTTAATGCCCCTGTTACGGCATCGCTTGCTCTGTTTTCACCCTCACCTATTGCTGAACCCATAATAGCAGTACCTCCGTTTTCGAGTACTGTACGGGCATCGCGCAAGTCGATGTTTACCATATAGTGCTTACTGATTACCTCAGCCATTCCTTTGGCAGCTTTTTAGCAATATCTCATTGGCTTTTACCAAAAACTTTCGCTGATAGTCAGTTCGCCATACATTTCGTTTATCTTATTGTTATTGATAACGATAAGCGAATCTACAGAATCGCGGAGTTTCTTAATACCCGCTTGTGCCTGACGACTGCGTTTTAAGCCTTCGAAGTTGAACGGAGTGGTAACGATAGCTACCGTTAATATGCCCATCTCTTTAGCCTTTTTTAGCTATGATAGGCACTGCCCCTGTACCGGTACCGCCCCCCATACCCGCTGTGATAAATATCATTTTGGGTATTCCCTTCAAGGGCTTTCTGGATGTTGTTTTCACTCTCTATAGCTGCTTTCTCTCCTATTTCAGGATTATTCCCTGCTCCTAACCCCTCGGTAAGTGTCACCCCTAACTGTATTTTGTTAGGAATGTTGCTGCTCTCAAGTGCTTGTGCATCAGTGTTGCAAATTAGGTAATCTACCCCATTGATGCCATTATCGTACATAAAATTGACGGCGTTGCCCCCTCCTCCGCCTACTCCAATAACTTTTTATATAATTACTGTTATTCTTTGGAAAAATTAAATTGGACATCTTGTGTTTGTTCCATTATCTAAATCATAATTATTTGTTCTATACTTCTTCTTCAGTCTCGCCTATGAAATTTTTTTATTTTCTTGCTGACTTTTTCCCAAAACCCTTTGCTACTCTTAGGTTCTTCCTCTTCCTCATCATCTTCTTCTATTTTTCGGCTGACCGCAGCAGCTGAGTCGTCTATAATAGTAGTTATTACTTTTTCTGTTTTATTAATTGGCTGTTCTGCAGGGATTTCTGCTCTGTCATCAGCCTCTGTTACTTCTTGTGCTTTAAGCTCTTCTAAACGTTTTTTTGAACTGCTCTTCAGCCTGATTTTCTATAGCATTCATCACCAATCCTATAGCGGTAGCATATATAGGTGACGTTAGCTTAGGATCTGAATTGTCAGCTAAATGTTCATCGGGGTAACCTATACGGGTGTCCATACCGGTAATGTATTCTACCAACTGCACTATGTGCTTTAGTTGGCTGCCTCCTCCTGTAAGTACAATACCTGCAAAAAGTTTCTTCTTAGCTTCTTGGTAGCCGTAGTTTTCTATCACCTTAAGCACCAAATTAATAATCTCGCTCACACGAGAGTGGATAATCTTTGAAAGGTTTTTAAGGGTTATTTCTTTAGGTTCTTTTCCTTTTATCCCAGGTATAGAAACGATTTCATTATCGCGGTTTTCACCAGGCCAAGCCGACCCATATTGCACTTTTAGCATCTCGGCCTGACGTGCCAAAAATACCACAACCATTTTTAATATCGTCAGTGATGATATTTCCTCCTAAAAGGTACTACAGCTGTATGTCTGATAATGCCATCTTTGAAAAATAGCGACATCGGTAGTACCGCCCCCTATATCGACTAATACTACCCCTGCATCTTTCTCTTCTTCGCTTAACACTGCCTCAGCCGAAGCGATAGGTTCGAGTGTTAGCCCTACAGGTTTTAGATTAGCAGTCTGTATGCAACGGGTGATACCCTTAATAGCATTTACCTGACCGATTACCAAATGAAAAGTAGCGTCTAAACGCTTGCCCATCATACCTATAGGCTCTTTTATTTCGCCTACATTATCTACTTTATAATCTTGTGGAAGGGCGTGAATGATTTTTTCACCAGGAGCCAAAAGAAATAGAGAACACTTGCTCTTTCAAGCGTTCTAAGTCTTCAAAAATCTATTAGCTTTTCAGGGTCGGTTCTGGTAATATAGTCGCTGTGCGAACGGCTTTTTATGTTTTGCCCCGCAATACCTGCTACTACATTTTCTATGTCGAGACCGGTTTTCTCTTTAGCATCTTGAATAGCATTCATAATCGACTGGGTAGCCTGCGCTATGTTATTCACTACTCCCTTATTGATGCCTTCACTCTTAGCCTGACCGTATCCTAAAATTTTTTTATCTTCCCGTATTCGTTTTTCGTCCCTACCATAGTTACAATCTTGGTAGTACCGATATCTAACCCTACGAAGTATTCCTTATATTTCATTTTTACACGTTTCACTACTTCTTACAGATGTAGCCTCTTTTTTTATTTATTTTATAACAATATTCTTAAAGAATTAGGTAGTTTTATGTATAGTGTGTATTTTAGTGTTGTATTAGACGTAGCAAAAGATAATAAAAAAATAAAAATCTTTCAGTATTTTTATCAAGAGTTATCAACAATTTTATAAACTATTGATTGTCACACAAAAAGCAAAAAAATATTTTTTTATTTTTTTATATGTATCCCTCTTTTTAGCTCCCTTTTTTTCGAGAGTCGTATTCGTGCTTTTTTTCCAAATCATCAGGGGTATCAATCCCTATGGTGGGTATATTTGTTAACGCTAAGCGTATTTTTATATCCATTTTTCTAAGTAACGCAATTGCTCCAACTTTTCTGTTTCTTCTAAAAACAGAAGGGGGCAACTCGGTGAAGCGTTGTAGGGGCTGCTTTCCGGTAGGCATAGATACCGATGTGCTTGTAATAAGGAGCTCCTACATCGGCACGTTGATAAGGAATTACAGAGCGAGAAAAAGTAAAGCGCTTCATTTTGGCGATTTACCACTACCTTTACATTATTAGGATTGGCTATCTCTTCAGGCTCGGTGATTACCTCCATTAGGCTTGCCACATCTACAGTATTATCAATATCTTTAGCGAAAATATCAATTACCTTTTCTAAATTTTTCTTTATTGGTAAAGGCTCATCGCCCTGCACATTGACGATAATATCGACTGGCAGGGTCTTGTGAAGCTTCTGCTAAACGGTCGCTACCACTATTGTGTTCTTTTTACTTCTGATAACCCTACCTCCTACTTCGCTGATGGCTTTTTCGATACGATCATCGTCAGTTACTACATATACCTCATCAAACAGTTGCGTGTCCTTAACACGCTGGTAAAGTATGCACAATCACTGGCTTACCGCAGAGGTCTTGCATCAGTTTGGCTGGAAAAACGCGTCGCACCATAACGCGCTGGTATCATTGCTATTACTTTCATATTTTTTTGATTTAACAATTAACCAATAACAAGGGACTATTAAAAAAACAACGTTTTTTTGAATAGATCCTTTATATTAATACTTCATTATTCTCCCACTTGGGGTTTCATCTTAAAAATCTTCCATAAACTTAGTGGTGTAATTGCCCGCCAAATAATCGGGGTCATCCATCAACTGCAAATGGAATGGTATCGTGGTCTTTACACCCTCTACTACAAACTCATCTAACGCACGACGCATCTTGGCTATCGCCTCTTCGCGCGTTTGTGCTGTGGTGATAAGCTTCGCTATCATAGAGTCGTAGTTAGGGCGGAATCACATAACCGCTATACACGTGGGTATCGAGACGCACTCCGTGTCCGCCCGGTGCGTGTAGGGGTAGTGATTTTGCCTGGTGAGGGTCTGAAGTCGTTATAAGGGGTCTTCAGCATTGATACGACACTCTATAGCGTGTAGTTTAGGAGTGTAGTTCTTGCCAGAAATAGGCACTCCCGCCGCTACCAATATTTGTTCTCTAATAAGGTCGTAATCAATTACTTGCTCGGTAATAGAGTGTTCTACTTGTATACGGGTGTTCATCTCCATAAAGTAGAAATTGCGGTCTTTGTCTACCAAAAACTCTACCGTACCAGCTCCCTCGTACTTGATGTACTCGGCTGCTTTTACGGCTGCCTCGCCCATACGCTTGCGAAGGTCTTCGGTCATAAAAGGCGAAGGTGTTTCTTCGGTTAGCTTCTGGTGGCGGCGCTGGATAGAGCAGTCGCGCTCTGATAGGTGGCAAGCCTTACCGTATTGGTCGCCTACTATCTGAATTTCGATGTGGCGAGGGTCTACGATAAGTTTTTTCCATATACATAGCATCGTTGCCAAAGGCAGCTCCGGCTTCTTGCATTGCGCTATCGAGGGCTTTTTCGAGGTCTTCCTCTTTCCACACATCGCGCATACCACGCCCCCGCCTCCGGCAGTAGCTTTCAGCATCACAGGGGTAACCTATCTCGGCCGCTATTTTCTTAGCGTGCTCGAGCGATTAGTACTAATCCGTCAGAACCAGGCACTGTAGGTACCCCCGCCTCTTTCATAGTAGCTTTGGCTGAAGCCTTGTCGCCCATACGCTCTATCATTTCAGGTGATGCCCCGATGAATTTGATACCGTGTTCGGCACAAATCTTTGAAAACTTGGCATTTTCTGAAAGAAACCCATATCCTGGGTGGATAGCATCGGCATTAGTGATTTCGGCAGCTGCTATAATATTAGGTATTTTTAAGTATGAATCTTTGCTCGCTGGAGGACCTATACACACGGCTTCGTCAACCAAAACGAACGTGCAAACTATCAGCATCGGCAGTAGAATATACCGCTACCGACTTGATACCCATTTCCCTACAAGTACGTATTACTCGCAAGGCTATCTCTCCGCGGTTAGCTATTAATATTTTTTAAACATAGTATTCCTTTTTAAAAAAATAAAGGTTTTGGGTCTCATCTTATGATGGGTCTACCAAATATAATGGTTGATCGAACTCTACAGGAGAAGAGTCGTCTACCAATATTTTTACGATTTTACCAGATACTTCTGATTCAATCTCGTTGAAAAAGTTTCATCGCTTCGATGATACAGATAACGCTTCCTTTAGAAATAGTTGAACCTACTTCGACAAACAAAGGTTTATCTGGACCAGGGGCGGCGATAGAAAGTGCCTATCATCGGTGATTTGATAGTGATATATTTGCTATCTTCACTAGGTGCAGGTTTGTTTTCAGTAGCCTCTGGTGCCGCCACCGGAAGGGTCTGGGTAGGTAGGGGTTGCTGAATAGGCAACTGAGGGAGCTGCTGTGCTACAGGTAGTTGCTGCACATGAGACTTGCTCTCTGCCACTCTCATCAGGGATTGGTTTTGATGGTGATTTTTACATCCTCCATCTCCAATTTTACCTCACTTGCGCCCGACTTGGCAACAAATTTAATTAAGTTTTGAATGTCTCTTAAATCCATACGAATATATGTTTGCTCAATTGTTGTTTATTTTTTTACTTGGGCGCCGTCGTGTGCCCATTTTAGGTATATAGCCCCCAAGTGAAACCACCACCAAAGGCTGCTAATACTATGTTATCGCCTTTTTGAGCTGTTGCTCGTAGTCATTAAGGGCGAGAATGATAGTAGCTGAAGTGGTATTGCCGTATTTGTGAATGTTTAGCATCACTTTTTCGGCAGGTAGCTCCCATACGCTCGGCTGTGGCATCGATGATACGCTTGTTAGCCTGATGCGGGGTGAGCCATTGTACATCATTATTAGTTAGGTTGTTGCGTTTTAGCACCTCTTCAGCCACATCGGCCATACCGGTTACTGCGTATTTGAAAACGGTTTTACCATCTTGAAACACAAAGTGTTGCTTTTTCGGCTACTGTTTGAGCGGTGGTAGGGACAGAGAGAGCCTCCTGCCTTGATATACAAGTGGTTGCGCCCTATACCATCACTTTTTAGTATTTCGTCTTTCACCCCTAAACCTTCGTAGTTAGGCTCGAAAAGCGCTGCTCCTGCTCCATCGCCAAAGAGGATACAAGTAGCGCGGTCGGTATAATCAATAATAGACGACATTTTTGTCGGCACCTACTAACAATACTTTTTTTATAACGCCCTGACTCTATGTATTTGGCAGCGACTGACACGCCAAATAAGAAACTTGAGCAAGCTGCTTGTAGGTCGAAAGCAAAGGCATTAGTTGCCCCTATTTGCGAAGCTACATAAGGCCCTGTAAGGGCTACCGGCATATCGGGAGTAGCTGAAGCGAGGATAAGCAAGTCTATCTCTTTAGGGTCTAAACCTTTCTTATTGAGGAGGTCTTTAGCAGCCTCTATAGCCAAGAAAGAAGTTCCTTTTGAGGGGTCTTTCAGGATACGGCGTTCTCTGATACCTGTACGAGTGTAAATCCACTCATCATTTGTTTCTACCATTTTCTCGAGCATAGCATTGCTGAGTACATCATCTGGTACATAGCCACCGATAGCGGTAATGGCAGCAGATATTTTTCTCCATTAGTAAATGTCAAGTTATTGTTATTCAATTATTGTGTTTTAGTATAGCACACAAATTTGGGGCAAAAATACATAATTATTTTGTTTTATCGAAAAACTGATATTGGTTATAGTAAAATTATAATGAAATTTGCTCAGTTATAGCTCGCTAATTTTTCACTTATCCTTCGCTTATCCTTCGCTTATCCTATATTGTTCCTATATCGTTTTGTATAGGGTAAAAGCGTAAGAGAAATTTTTTTCTGCTAATTGGTAAATTTGCTAATTGGCAAAATTATGCACTACCTTTGTGCCCCTCATTAAGTTTAGTAAATGGATATCGAGATTTAACAGCAACGAAGATTTTTAATAAATTAGCCCTCAGCGAATTGCGCAAACGCCTGAAAAAGTAAAAAAAGAAGGAGGAGGGGCTAAAAAAACTTAGAAAAAAACTACACGCTCAAGGTAAACTCTCTGCCCGCGAGCGCATTGACTATTTGTTAGACAAAAACACTCCCTCTATAGAAATCGGTGCTTTTGCCGGCGATGGTATGTATGCCGAACACGGAGGTTGCCCTTCAGCAGGTGTGGTAGTAGTAATAGGCTATGTGTCTGGAAAACAGTGCATAATAGTAGCTAATGACGCTACCGTAAAAGCCGGTGCGTGGTTCCCCATTACTGCCAAAAAACCCTACGCGCCCAAGAAATAGCTATCGAAAAATAATTTACCTATCATCTATTTAGTTGATAGTGCAGGCGTTTTTCTTGCCCTTGCAAGATGAGATTTTCCCTGATAAAGAGCATTTTGGACGTATTTTTCAGAAATAATGCCCTGATGAGTAGCAAAGGCATCACCCAAATAGCCGTAGTGATGGGTAGCTGTGTGGCTGGAGGTGCTTACCTGCCTATTATGAGTGATGAAGCCCTAATCGTAGATAAAACTGGCTCTATCTTCTTGGCTGGCAGCTACTTAGTAAAAAGCTGCTATAGGTGAAAATATCGACAACGAAACATTAGGGAGGGCTACCACTCACTGTGAAATTAGTGGGGTAACCGATTACAAAGCTACTGACGACCGCGATGCCTTAGACCGCGTACGCCGCACTATGGCAAAAACTTGCTGACTACGAAAAGGCTGGCTTTAATCGCTCTGAACCTCACGCCCCGATAAAAGACCCGAACGAAATATACGGTATCCTGCCTAAACTGCGCAGTGAGCCGTATGATATGAGGGAGATTATCCTCCGCTTAGTTGATAATTCAGAATTTGACGAGTATAAAGAGGGCTATGGACAGACGCTCCTCACCGGCTATGCACGCATGAGATAGCTGGGCGGTAGGTATTGTAGCCAACCAACGCAAGGTGGTAAAAAGCAAAAAAGGGAGAAATGCAGTTTGGAGGCGTTATCTATTCTGATAGTGCTGACAAGGGCTACTCGCTTCATTGCTAATTGCAACCAAAAGAAAATTCCGCTTGTATTTCTGCAAGATGTTACCGGCTTTATGGTGGGCTCAAAAATCAGAACACGGAGGTATTATAAAAGACGGTGCTAAATTAGTAAATGCGGTTGCTAACTCAGTAGTACCAAAGTTTACCGTAGTAGTAGGAAACTCTTATGGGGCGAGCAATTACGCTATGTGCGGCAAAGCCTATGACCCTCGCCTTATCGTTTCTTGGCATAGTGGCAATATAGCTGTGATGGGGGAGCTCAGGCGGCTAAAGTACTGCTACAGATAGAAACTGCTACCCTAAAGAAGAAAGGAGAGGAGATAACCGCTGAAAAAGAAGCGGCGCTCTTTAAGCACATCAAAGATAAGTATGACGAACAGATTTCGCCTTACTATGCGGCTGCCCGTCTATGGACAGATGCTATTATCGACCCTCTACAAACCCGCCAATGGATTTCGATGGGTATAGAAGCGGCGAACCACGCGCCTATAGAAAAACCTTTTTAACTTAGGGTGTAATACAAGTATAACCCAATAATACAACACAAAAAAACTTTTGCCAAAGTACTGATTTAGTACTTTGGCAAAGTTTATAATCTAATATAATTTATTCGAAGTTCATCATCGATGGTTGATAGCTACGCCCTAAGTGTTTGTAGGCTAACTCCGTAACCTCGCGCCCACGAGGGGTACGCACTATAAAAGCCTTGTTGAATAAGGAAAGGCTCATACACCTCTTCTATAGTTTCAGCACTTTCAGACACAGCGGTAGCAAGGGTTTGTAATCCCAACAGGGCCTCCTTTAAACTTATCGATGAGGGTACTGAGTATTCTGTTGTCCATCTCATCTAATCCGTGTGCATCGACATTTAGGGCTTTGAGTCCGAATCTTGTAATTTCAATATCTATCTTGCCATTACCTTTTATCTGAGCAAAATCGCGGATACGGCGCAAAAGGGCATTGGCGATACGCGGAGTACCTCTGCTCCTACTCGCTAACTCAATAGCTGCTTCCATAGAGATGGGCATCTTTAGGATAGAAGCACTGCGCTGTATAATGTCAGCTAAAAGCTCAGTAGAATAATACTGTAGTCGGCTTTGTATACCGAAACGCGCCCGCATAGGGGCTGTGAGCAGACCAGAACGGGTAGTGGCTCCTATCAGTGTAAATGGGTTTAGATTGATTTGTACTGTACGAGCATTAGGGCCTGACTCTATCATTATATCAATCTTATAGTCTTCCATAGCTGAGTACAGATACTCTTCTACCACTGGACTCAAGCGGTGTATCTCGTCTATAAAAAAAGTACATCGCGCTCCTGAAGATTTGTGAGCAATCCTGCTAAATCACCAGGTTTATCGAGCACAGGGCCTGAGGTTATCTTAATACCTACCCCCAACTCATTAGCCAAGATGTGAGCTAATGTAGTTTTTACCCAAGCCTGGGGGGGGGCCGTGAAAAAGAGTATGGTCAAGAGCTTCATTGCGCATATTAGCGGCTTTTTACGAAGACTTTAAGATTTTCTAATACCGCCTCTTGTCCCGCAAAATCATCAAAGACAAAGGGCGCAGGGCTCGCTCAATATCAAGCTCCTGCGCCGAGTAGTTTTCTTTATTAGGGTTTAAGTTCTTATTCATTACAAATTTGCTAATGGCTAATTATCTCATATTTCTAAGATTAATAACCTCTTGCTGTGTGAGTCTGCGCCAATGTCCGCGAGGCAAGTCTTTTTAGTAAGCCCCGCAAATACTACACGGTCAAGTTTATCTACCTGATAGCCCAAATGCTCAAAATATACGGCGTACTATACGGTTTCTACCACTATGTATCTTTATTCCGATTTCGTTTTTAGGCTTTTTGATCCACATAGCTTATTTCATCCACCTGAATAAAAGCCGTCTTCTAACTCTAAGCCTTGTTCGATAGCTATAAAGTCTTTATACTCAAGCTTGCGGTCAAGGATTACGTGGTATATCTTGCGCACTCCGTGAGTAGGGGTGAGTTAGCTTCTTAGTCAGCTCACCGTCATTTGTTAAGAGTAACAAACCTGTAGTAGCTCTATCCAAGCGCCCTACTGGCAAGATGCGCGCATTAGTAGCGTTAGCAACTAAGTCCATTACGGTTTTGCGTCCTTTTTCATCATTGGTAGTAGTAATAAAACCTTTAGGTTTTGTTTAGCAAGATGTATTCTTTCTTTTCTGAAGAAAGCAACTTTCCATCAAAGCGCACCTCGTCTGTAGGCTTTTACTCTATAGCCCAAAGTAGTCATTACCTCGCCATTTACTGTTACATTGCCCGCTGAAATATACATATCAGCATTGCGGCGTGAACAGATACCTGCATCGGCTATGTACTTGTTTAGACGTATCTCTGTAGCAGGAGCAGGAGCAGGCGCGTATTCTACTGAAGGGGTATTGCTTTTAGTAGTTGCCATAAGGCTTTTTGTAAGGTTTTCTATAGCCTTCATTCCTGTTGTAGTTATCATTGCGTTTGTACCCATTATCCCTCTTAAATCCGTCATTCTTTCTAAATCCATCATTCTTTCTAAATCCATCATTCTTTTTAAAATTATCATTGCGCTTGTAGCCTTCATTTCGTTTTAAAAACCTTCCTCACTTCTAAAGTTGTCATTTCTTTTTAAAGTTAGGGGTATATGATTTTCTGTTTTTCTGAGGAAGAGTCGTTTTGGTCTCTATTGCTATTGTTATAGCGATTATTATTATAGCGATTAGGGGTATAAGTGCCTCTCTCGTTTTTTTCAGAATAATTGTTTTTCTTATAATTATTATTTTTTTTGTGAGAAGCCATTGTTGCTCTCTCTGTAGTTTCTTTTGTTTTCCATACAAATTAAATCTCTCTATTTTATCTCCTTTTTATAAATCGCCTCTCGGCTTTTTCTATTTTCTTTTACGACAGCGCTTCTGAACCTCCTACTATCTCTATAATCTCACCAGTAATAGTAGCTTGGCGGGCTTTGTTGTAGGTAAGTATCAATTCATTTTTAAGGTCTTGTGCATTGTCTGTAGCTTTGTGCATAGCCGTCATACGAGCACCGTGTTCAGCAGCTACTGAATCGCGTAGAGCCTTAAAAAAGCTGTGTTTTAAGCGAACGCGGTATAAGTTGTGTTACTATCTCTTGTTTTGATGGCTCATAAAGATGAGTCAGTAGTAGTCTTCTTGTCGGTTACTACAGGCTGTATAGGGCAAGAAAGTTTCTTCAGTAAGTATTTGGGTAGCAGCATTTTTAAAAGCTATTATACACCAACACTATCTGGTCAAACTCGCCATTAGTATAGCGTGTCATCAGTGCTTCTGCCAATGAAGCAGCATTAGCAAAAGTGAGCTTGTCAAAGATATGATTATTATTATCAAGCACCTTATCAGTCTTTTTAAGCACATCATTCCCTTTTTGCCAATAGTGTAGTACTGTACCTCCTTATCCTTGTAGGTAGTTTGTGTAAGTTCAATTACTTTTTTTACTACGTTAGCATTAAAGGCACCACAGAGACCTCTATTAGAGGTGATTGCCACCAATAGCACACGCTTTACGGCACCTTTGCGAGGGTTGTAAACATTCTCGCTGCCCTAATGCCGAACTCAAGTGTTCTAATAGCTGCTTGAGCTTGTATGCATAAGGTTTCATCGCTATAATAGCATCTTGCGCCTTTTTTTAGCTTAGCTGCCGACACCATTTTCATAGCCCCTGTGATTTGCATCGTTGAGCTTACTGATGAAATCCTGCTTCGTATTTCTTTTTAAATTTGCCATTTTATCAATTAACAATTAGCAATTTACCATTGCTGTTAAAAAGGGTATTTCTGATAAACATCTATATCTTCTATCTTCCTTAATGAAGGCGACTTGCTGTGGAATAACTGTGAGGTTAGAATTATAAGGTCTTCCAAATCAAAACCTTGAATAGTACGCCCTAAAAGGAAAGAGATAGTATATTCTTGCCAATTTTTGCCTTGTTCTTTTTGCAATAGCTGATACTTGATTTAAAACTTCCCACATTTCAGCTTCTGTGAGATACTTACACCAATAGCACCATTTAGCCAAAGAAGCCGCTCTACATAAATCCCAAGCGTAAGCCGACTTTACAGCCTCTACTTCTGCTACTTCTATCCCTAACCCTTTAGCTATTTGCTTCTGAATTTTTGCTAAGCTCAGGCGAGGGTTTCTGTTAGCAAATGCCTAAACTGCAACGAACGTTTCTGTGCCAATAGGGTCACCAATAGTTTCTTTTGCTGAAGCTGTATCGGTTATTTCCACTGCTGGCGCAAACCAAACTGATACCCTATCTAACACCTCTTTAGGCATAAGGCTTGTGAGGCTCTCACCGCGATAATAAGCCAATATCGCTCCATAAGTAAGCAATCGTTTTTGCTCCTCAGTCAAAGGAGTTTGATTGATATGTCCTATTTGTCCTTGCAAACGTTTCTTTGCATAGGCTCTAGTTACAAAAAAACTGGAGTATTACTAAAAGAACAGCCCCAATAATTACATATAAAAGTAGTTGACATAACAATTAAAAATATTTAAAAAGGATTTATATTTACTATGCTGCGTATTTCTCAGCCAATTCTTTAGCTACTTTTTCGAGTGTAGCGGTAATCTCATCAGTTAGTTTACCTGCTTTAAGTTCGTCTAACACATCGCGATGCGATACATTCAAGAACTCTAAGTATTCTCTCTCAAACTCTTTTACTCTATTAACAGGCACTTGGCGCAACAAGTTTTTAGAACCCTGCATAGATAATCGCAATTTGGTTTTCTACCGGATAAGGGTCACTTTGTGGCTGTTTCAAGATTTCCACATTGCGTTTACCTTTTTCTATAACTCCCCATAGTAGCTGCATCAAGGTCAGAACCAAACTTAGCAAAAAGCTTCAAGCTCGCGGTATTGTGCTTGGTCTAATTTTAGCGTACCTGCTACTTTCTTCATCGATTTAATCTGTGCCGAACCTCCCACACGCGATACCGAGATACCTACGTTAATAGCCGGACGTACCCCTGAGTTGAAAAGGTCTGACTCTAAGAATATCTGTCCGTCAGTAATCGAAATTACGTTAGTAGGGATATAAGCCGATACGTCTCCTGCTTGTGTTTTCGATAATTGGCGAGGCTGTTAGCGAACCGCCTCCTTTTACTAAAGGAGCTATACTTTCTGGCAAGTCGTTCATTTGGCGCGCTATCGCATCATCACCAATCACTTTAGCAGCACGCTCTAAAAGACGAGAGTGCAAGTAGAACACGTCACCAGGGTAAGCCTCACGTCCAGGGCGGGCGGCGTAATAACAATGATACCTCACGATAAGCTACTGCTTGTTTAGAAAGGTCATCATAGATAATAAGGGCTGGTCTACCTGTATCGCGGAAGTACTCACCCTATAGCGGCACCAGCAAAAGGAGCATATACCTGCATAGGCGCTGGGTCTGAAGCGTTAGCTGCTACGATAGTCGTATAGGCTAAAAGCACCTGCATCTTCCAAAGTCTTAGTAATCCCTGCTACTGTTGAAGCTTTCTGACCGATAGCCACATAAATACAGTATACTGGCTTGCCTGCATCATAAAACTCTTTTTGGTTTAGAATAGTATCTATACACACCGTAGTTTTACCTGTCTGACGGTCACCAATCACCAACTCACGTTGTCCGCGTCCTATTGGTATCATCGCATCAATCGCTTTAACACCTGTTTGTAGTGGCTCGTTCACCGGCTGGCGGAAGATAACCCCAGGAGCTTTACGCTCTAATGGCATTTCGTACAACTGCCCTGTAAGAGGCCCTTTACCATCAATAGGTTGTCCTAACGTATTAACCACACGCCCTACGATACCCTCACCCACATTAATAGAGGCAATAAGTCCGGTGCGTTTTACAGTATCACCTTCTTTTATATCAGTAGACGGACCTAAAAGGGTGATACCAACGTTATCTTCCTCAAGGTTGAGGACGATACCTTTCAGTCCGTTATCAAATTTTACTAATTCACCGTACTGCGCATTCGATAGCCCGAAGATACGCGCAATACCATCGCCCACCTGCAATACTGTTCCTACTTCTTCTAAGGATGCATTGGCATCAAAGTGTGCTAATTGTTCTTTTAAAAATTGCTGAAATTTCAGCGGCTTTAATTTCTGCCATCTTTTTCAGTTTTTAGTTATGAGTCGTTGTCTTTATTCCTTATTATTAACTATTTACACAAACAGTTTCTCTTGAAAATCTTGCTGTAGCTTGTTCAGTTTATAGGCTACACTATCGTTGTACTGAATATCGCCTACGCGCAATATAAACCCTCCTATGATATTGGCATCTACCTTATTCTCAAGGGTAATATTGCTATTATTAGTAAGGGCTAATCACCTTTTGTAGCACCTCGCGCTGGGTGCGTTCATCTAAAGGTATAGCGGTGGTAACTACAGCTATTTTGTGGTGCTTATACTCATTGTATTGCCATATAAACTTCTCTGCTATAACCCCAAGCATAGGCAAACGCCTATTAGCTATCAGCAGGTCGAATAGGCGATGCACTTCAGGAGTGATAGAAGTAAATACTCTATTGAGTACCTCCTTTTTAACGATAGTTTTAACGATAGGCGAAATAAGCATCCGCTCCAAATCCTTACTACCTTTCACGGTTTTATCAATCAGCAACATATCTTGATATACAGCCTCCAAAGCGTTCTGCTGTAGAGCGTATTCCAAGAGTGCTTTAGCATATCTATTAGCAGCTCTAAATCCGTACATACCTTTCCTTTAGTTTAAAGTGACACTTTTTAAATAGTCATTAATAAGGGCTGTTTGCCTTTTTCTCATCAGAAAGTTCATTCTTCATCACCTTCTGTGCCATTTGTATAGAAAAGTGAGGCTACTTGGTCTTTCAGCTGTGCTAAGGCTACTTTCTTTTCGCTCTCTATCACCTGTTTAGCTTGTTTAATGAGCTTTTTCGCCTTCGCGTCCAGCTTCTTCTTTAGCTTCAGCTACTATTTTATCTTTTATCTCACGTGCCTCTTTTAGCATAGCGTCTCTTTCTGCGCGTGCTTCAGCTAGTAGTCGTTCGTTATCTGCCTTTAGGTTTGCCATTTGGGCACGTGCTTCCTCAGCACTTTCTAAGGCTTTATTGATAGACTCTTCGCGCTGTTTTACTGCTCCCATAATAGGTTTCCAAGCATATTTACCTAACAGAAAGAGCAATATCAAAAAAATGAGGGTATTCCAAAATAATAAACTTTCAGGATGTGCTAAATTCATTTTATTTAGTTATTAGTCGTTAGTCATTAGTCATTAGTAAAACCGTTGTGCAACCAACCGTTACACAACGGTTTTAGGTGTTTTACTTCGCGATAAAAGCTACTACCACCGCAAAAAGGGCAACCCCTTCTATAAGAGCGGCAGCGATAATCATCGCGGTTTGGATTTTTGAAGCTACTTCTGGTTGGCGAGCGATTCCCTCAACGGCAGAACCACCAATTTTACCAATACCGATACCGGCTCCAATGGCTGCTAAACCAGCCCCAATTCCTGCTAAAAACCATATATAAAAAAATTTAAATAAGTTACTCTTTAATTCTAATTATTAGTGATGTTCTTCTTCTACTGCTTGCCCTATAAACAGTGCTGATAACAAGGTAAATACATAGGGCTTGCAGCGCTGCTACCAATAGCTCCAACGTACTCATAAACAGCGTAAAGAGTACCGATACAGGGCGATATAGCAATAGTACCAAAAATAAATATCAGTGATATCAAGCTAGAGTATGATGATGTGCCCTGCGGTAATATTAGCAAACAAACGTATCATCAGCGCAAAAGGCTTAGTGAATATACTTAGTACTTCTATAGGTATCATTATTGGCAATATCCACGTAAGTACCCCTGGTGCGCAAAAATATGTTTCCAATAGTTTCGTTTGCTGCTAAATAAAGTAATAAGCAGGGTAAAGACAGCCAATATACCTGTGAAAAGTATATTATTAGTCATTGTACCTGCAAAGGGAAGAAAAGGTATAAGCCCAAAAAGGTTACCTACCCATATCAAGAAAAAACACCGTAAGCAGATAAGGCATATACCGAGCGTAGTGCTTTTCACCTATATTAGGGATAGCTATATCATCGCGTACAAATAACACTAAGGGTTCTAAGAAGCCCGCAAGCCCTTTAGGTGCTTTGTCGTTCTTCTTATAAGAGCGTGCCATACCGATAAACAGACATAGCAACAACGCTGAGGCTAAAAGCATCGAAAACACATTCTTAGTGATTGAAAAGTTAAGCGGACGTGCATTAGTTACTTGTCCTTTTTCATCTAAAGAAACTGTATTTTCAGCATTTGCGTAATAAATATCTTCGTGATAACGCACGAACTTCTGTCCTCCGCGTTCTACCACTACTTTACCCTCATTGTCGTGCTCAAAAAGCGCTCGACATAAACATCACTAAACCGTTGTCTGTCCAAAGTATTACAGGCAGCGGAATAGCATACGCATGATGATTAAAATCCATCACGTGAAAGTCGTGAGAGTCATTAATATGCTCATCTATTAGCTTATTAATTTGAAAAGGTTCTTCTTCTGCCTCATTTTGCAGAAGCAAATCCTTGTAATGGGAATAGAGAAACTAAAAATAAAAGCGATATATGCGATATAACCTTTTAGTGCCATTGCTATTTATTTTTATTCGTGCAAATATAGAAGTTTTTATTTAAGTGACGAAATTTTTAAGAAACTTTTTACAATACTATTTTATAAAGCACTGACAATCAACAAAAACAAAAATCCTATTTTTCGTAATTTTTTTCTTTTAAGACAGCAGTTTTTCCGATTATTAGTTGCATTAAGCCTCTAAAGAATACTGTATACGGAGAGTCCCTTTAGTTTTTCGCGCCCGTTAAGGAAGTGCAACTCCATCAAAAAGTCGAGTTGTATTATATCGCCTCCAAGTCGTTCCACTAACTTTACCACTGCTTCAGCGGTACCTCCTGTAGCGAGTATATCATCGTGTATAAGCACCTTTTTCACCTTTAGCGATGGCATCTTCGTGAATTTCAAGTACATCTTGTCCATATTCCAAATCGTAGGTTTGCGAAAGCGTTTTGTAGGGCAATTTCCCTTTTTTGCGTACCGGTACAAAGCCAGCACCCAAGCGTTGCGCTAGTAGCATACCAAAGAAAAAACCCACGACTTTCCATTCCTACCACCTTATCAACTTTCTGACCCCCAAGGTTTTCCACCAATAGGGTCAATAACGTACTCCACCCCTTTCACATCCATCAGCAGAGGGGTAATATCTTTAAAAAAATAATTCCTTCTTTAGGAAAAATCTTTAATGTCGCGTATTTTGCTCTGAATATATTCTTTTTTTATCCATTTTTAGTTATTAATCGTTAGCTATAGGGTTAAATACTTCTGCCATCATACAGCGGGCACTACCGCCGCCACAAGTTTCTATGGTCTCTAAATTGGTGTGAATGATAGGACAATGCTTCTCAATAGCTTGTCGCTGTGCAGCTGTCAGACAGTTGTAGGCAGCATCGCTCATCACCAAATGCGACCTGTCAGTTCCTTGCACTTGCAGCATATTGCCCGCATATTGGTACATCTGTTCTGTAGTGATACTGATAATCTCTTTGTGGTCTTCTTTTAGGTGGTGCAACACATTTTTGCGCTCGCTTTTGTCGGTGATAGTATCCAAACACACCACCGCAAAATCCTCACCCAAAGCCATCATCACATTAGTGTGATAGATAGGCACTTGCTTATTATCAACCTGCTGATAAGCGCTAAATATCACAGGGGTATATTCAAAATCCTCACAAAACTCAATAAAAAGTTCTTCATCAGCACGAGGCGAGAGCGCACAATAAGCTTTCCGATTTACTCTATCGAGTATCATAGCCCCTGTACCTTCTAAAAACACATTTTCTTTTTCAGCTTCGGTATAGTCATACACATTTTCTATGGCGAACCCCTCAGCTTCCACCCTATCCAAAATATCCTCGCGACGTTCACGACGACGATTTTCAGCAAACATAGGGTATATAGCCACATCACCGTTTTGGTGAAAGGTAATCCAGTTGTTAGGAAACACCGAATCAGGAGTATTTTGTTCGTAGATATCATCTACCACTATCACTTTTACCCCTACTATGCGCAGTTTGTGCACCAACGCATCAAACTCTTGTTGAGCCTGACGGTTAATTTCCTCATTTTTTTCAAATCCATTCCCTCTTGAAATAGTTATTAACTACCGTTTCTTCATTCATACGGAAGCGCACAGGGGCGCACCATTAGTACGGTATTGGTAAGTTGTTTTTTTCATCATAAATGTTTAATGCGGTCAGCAATCAAAGGCACAAAAGGTACAAATAATTTATCAATTAGCAAATTTGCCTATTAGTAGATTTTTTCTCTTCCCACTCACCCTATACAAAAACGATATAGGAACGATACAGGAAGAGCGAACAATAAACGAACAATAAGCGAATAATTACCGAAGTATAAACATCTACTAACCAATTTAAAATTAGAAAAAAACATACTGCCTTCCCTCAATCGCCGGTGCGGCTCGCACTCCCACTCGTCCCACCTGTCCCACTCGTCTCACCTAGTTGGTATGAATTTTGTACTCTTATTAAGGAAAAAGTATTCTATGAAAAACCTCCTCCTACTTTTTCACCCTCTTTGCCAGTGGGCTATATGCTCAAGTCGATAGCCTTGTCGGGATTTATAAAAACGATAGAGAGAGAAAGTATCCGGCTCAATGCTGATAATACTTTCGATGTGATAAGATACTCGGGCAGCTACAGACGTGATGGCAACCTTGTGATACTAAACGCCAACCGCTCTTTTATGCTACACAAACGGCAGGGCAACTCCCAGCAGCTGCAACTCTCATTTATACGCTCCAAAGGAATGATTTGGGGTTCTTCTACCTTGTTTATCTATGTAGGCTACGAAAACGAACAAGGGGCGTCACTTATCTGCATCTGTATAATCAGGCGAAAGACCAGTCCGCTAATGATACCCTTCATATCGAAATTCCGCGTACCGAAAAAGCTCTATTTGGTAAACAGCTTTGCTGCCGAATACCGTGAAAATAACGGCGAGGTAACTATCAACACTTTTTTATAGGCAAAAATACCAATGCCTTAGAAGTTGTTTTCTTAGGCGAACACAGTGCTTTAAGCAATGAGTTTATAGGAGTATATGAGGCTTCAACAGGCGAACTATCACTTATGAAAACAAGCAATAAAAAGTCTTGATATATACCAGAAGCTCATCCCTACCCCGCTCTACCCCAACGAGATAACGCGTGTAAAGAACTGGGAACATCTGTCTTTTAAAGAACTTAAAAACGAATAGGAAACTGGGTTGTGTAGTTGATGATTATGACGATATACTCGAAGATTATAAAGAGGAAGCAAAGATAAACGCCACCTTAGTGGTGAGTGACAGCAAGAATATTGAAGAAGCTATACGCCGCGTAAAAACCCACTCAGCAGTTGCTCGCTATCCTTCACCAACCGCAGAACCCCAAAGCTGACAAAGAGTTTGAGTTGCTAAAACTATCTTACAAGATAGAGAAAGGCGATAAACTACCTTTTACTTATCAGTTTTATATCACTTCAAAGACGATGAGCAGTGGCTGAAAAACACGGTATTGCCACTGATAAAAACCAAGTGATTTTTTTGTAGATTACGAGGGACACGTGCTTTACTATCAAGAAAGTACCATAGCCGAAGCCCAGCGCGATGATTTCTTCGGAAAAATACGGCACCTACCCTTTTCAATAGCATCATAGTAGCGCGCCACATCGACCAGCTATTTGCTAACCCTCAGGCTCCTATAAAAGAAGTGAAGCGCTCTTTTACACCTACCTCAAAAAAACTATGATTTGAGCTTGTATTTGCTTACCGACCGCAAAAATTTGAGCAAGAGTATCACGCACTCGACTTCAAAAAAATAAAAAAACTTATTTACCAACTGAAAACCACCCCCGCCCAACTGACTTACCAATGGCGCAGAGTGGCGGCAAGTCATCAAAAACGATACAGTTTTAGACCCCTTTATTTGCCAGAATGACCGTCAGAAACCTTTATAGCTACCGAAATTATCTGATAGAGGATAAAAAAAGTTGCTGCCAAAAGACAAGCTGCAAACCATTGCCTACCTGATGAAGTTCAGCTAAGCCATTGAAGCCTACAACCAAGCTATTGATAAAGACGTGAATATCAGCTCTAAAAAAAGAAAATAGAGCTATACGATTCTACTGTACAAGAGGCTATAAACGACTTAAAAACAGAAAAAGTACTGCCTCTTGAAGAGATTAGATCTATTTACGAAGAGGCAGTGGCTAAAAAGATGGCTTCGGCATTGGGTTATATATACTATTTGTTAGACCAAGACAAGCAAGCGGCTATCGATTATTACATACCTTATATAGAGGGAGTTATCGCACAGGGGAAAGACAATTTTGTGCAAGGTATCAACAAGGTATTTCCTAAGAATGGGTATTATTCCGATTGGTATTCTTATGGCAATGTATGGGCAAATCAGGCTAACACTATTGCTTATTATATCTTCGAAACGTGTCGCAATGATGCTGCCCTACTTTCTAAAGCCACACGCTGGATGGAGGCTATCTGCGATTTCAGAAGAACGACCCTTATTACCTCGATACTTATGCCTGCTTATTATATGCCACCAACCAGAAAGACGAAGCCATAAAAATAGAAGAAAAAAAGCCGTGCAAGCGGCGCAAGAAAAAGGACAAGAAAAAAACTTTTAGACAGCCTACAAAACACTTTATTACAAATGAAAAACGGTACTTTATAGCACTTTGTAGTATGAATTTTGTATCTTTGCAGTATCAAATAAATTGTTTTTATGAAAAACCTTATTTTTATAGCCCTACTTTGCTGGGGCGGAATGACAGCTTGGGCGCAAAGTAGCGAAGAAACTAACAAAGAGCGCGCGGGCTATGAACAGCCTTATCACCCTGAAGAAGACGGCGATAAGCGCATCAGCGAATTGCTAAAAGCAAGCTAAAAAGGAACGCAAAAAGGTGCTCGTACAGATTGGGGGCAACTGGTGTATTTGGTGTTTGCGCTTCAACCATTTAGTAACCACTAACCCTGAGTTAAAGAGTATTTTTAGACAAGAAATACGTGTTTTATCACCTCAATTTTTCACCTGAAAACAAAAAAACGAAAAAGGCTTTTTGCCAAATACGGCAACCCTGGTGCGCAGTTTGGTTATCCTGCATTCCTGATTCTCAATGCCAAAGGAGAAGTGCTCTTCACCCAAAAAGTGAGGATTTAGAGTCAGGGAAAAAGGCTATGATACTAAAAAAAGTAAAGAAGTTTTTTTACAAGGAAGGTTATAATTTGTCAATTAGTCGATTTGCTAATTTGTCAATCATCTCATCGGCAAATCGACTAATCGGCTCATCGACTAATCGACAAATTGGCTTATCGACAAATTATTTTCATCGTTGCTATGGCTTGGGCAGCGGATACAGGGTTTTCTTTGTTGCCTATAAGGGGCTTGATAGAAATCTTCGTAAAATTGCCAGTAATTGCCGTGCTGGGTAGTAGTAGCACACGTCTTTCGAGGGTGTGAAGTATCCCGTTAGGCTGCTCAATTTTCGGCATCCAAGGGGTAGCGGTGGGTATGGCTCCTGCTACAAGGGCGGCTTCTTGTCCGTCGAAACGCTGCTGCAAGAAAGAGCCGCGAGTGCCGTGTAGGGTATATTCCCATTGGCGTTCTAGAGCATAAGTAGTCGATTTAAGGCGCACGCGCAATTGGTGGTCGTAAAAAAAGAAGCAGTTCAAAAATAATCGTCAGCTTGAGTATGAGGACGCAGATAACCCTTATCAGCATATAGCCTTAGGCTGTCCAAAAAGCTGTAGGGCTTGGTCTATGAGGTGCGCGCCGAGGTCGTAGAGAGCCCTTCCCCCACGCTCAGCTGTTTCTTTATGGGCTTTACTGCTAATCTCGGTGCGAAAACGGTCGAAGCGTATTTCTACTTCTTTCAGCTCGCCCAATACCCCACTTTCTATTACCTCTTTTACCTTCAGATAATCACCGTCATAACGCCTATTTTGGTAGACGGTCAGCAGTTTGCCTTTTTCTCTTGCCAATAGGGTCGAGGTCTTGTGCCTCTTCTGCCGTAAGGGTAAAAGGCTTTTCTACTAATACGTGTTTGCCTGCCAAAAGGGCATCTTTAGCGTACTGATAATGCGTCTGCACAGGGGTATTGACTACTACTACCTCTATTGTAGGGTCTTGTAGCATCTCTTCTACCGAGCGGTATAATACACTATCCGGATAAAGCGCACGCGAGTCCTCGCGATGACGCTCTACTACCGCATAAAGGTGCAAGTGTGGGTGCTGCGCTATAAAAAGGTGCGTGAAATACTCGCCCACTCATTCCAAAACTACTAAGGGCAATGTTCATTGTTAGTCGTTAGTTCTTAGTTACTAGTCATTAGTACGTTAGTATGTTAGTCGCTTTCTAGCGGCTAAAGACTAATCCCTAACGACTAATACTACTCCGTAAAGGTTATTAAAAATCTTCAACTTTAGCGTAATCGCTTTTGGCGGATAGCCAGATGCAGCTCACAACTTTCGGTAAGGTGTTGGGCAGTAATCGTCAGGTTTTGCTCTTTTACTACGCGCATCACTTTATTCATCAACGGATAGTCAAAGTTAATTACCAATTCTTCAGTGATGAGCTTTTTCCTCATTTCTGTTTCTTGCAGGGGTAAGTTGGGCAGTAGTTTTTATAGGCTTGCACCAATCCGCCTACTCTAACTTAATTCCTCCGAAATAGCGCACTACTATCACCAATACATTAGTAAGCTCAAACGATTGTATTTGCCCATAGATAGGTATGCCCGCCGTATTATTAGGCTCTCCATCGTCATTCGCACGATAACGCAGATGCCTACCATAGCCCAGTTGCCACGCATAGCACCAATGGCGTGCCGAGAAGTGTGTCTTCTTGACCGCCTCGAGGTGCGCTTTTATCTCCTCTTCAGAAGTGACGGGAAAAAAGCATAGCCTAAAAACTTACTGCTTTTCTCCTTAAATATCACCTCTTCTACAGGGGCTGCTATGGTTTTGTAGGTATCCAATTTATAAGGGTGTGAATTAGCTTATTAGGCTATTTATTGAAAGGTATACTTCACTGATACGCCCGTTCTGAAGGTCGTCATCGGGGAAGGAGGTAGAAATAGCCGATTTCGAAAAAAATTGTACTGCAAGTAGTAAGACGCTAACAAATTGCGACTTAGTGCGTATTCAGCGCTAAAAGTTACCTATCCACGAGGTCTGCCCTGCAGTTACTTGGTTATTAAATATCTCCATGTTGCGTATCACGGTGAACTCTCTTAGGTAAGACAACGTACCTTTGAGTACTAAATCACTTTTTACGGTAGTAGGTGTACCTGCCAATTGGGTAACAAATGCCAAGTCTTTAAAACGATAGCCCATACCGAATTTGTATTCGCGCTTGAGTATCTCAGTCAGATAATCATTATCGAGACTGATAGAGATAGTGCGATCGCGGTTGAACTCTGCCAATAGGCTCATAGAGTTCTTAAGCTCCATATCAGCGCGTAGCAATGGGTTGAACTGCTCAGCAAGGGTAACGCGTTGAGTACAATTTATCATTAAGAAAAATCACCTGCTACGTTGGTCTTATTAGGGTTAGCGGGCTCGTACTCTAAATTAGTACGGAACTCACTAAGCGAATAGCTCGCGCGATAGCCGTGTGCTAATGAGAAGCGTTTGAAAAATATTCTTGATGAAATCAACCCTCATAAGCCCCTGTATAACGCACATTCCACTCCGGAATAGGAATACTCTTGAAAGCATCAAGCGATACACCGCTAGCACTACTACCCGAATAAGCCGCTACAAAGGCAGGTATCATCACCGCTTGGCTCTTCTTGCTATAGCCCACCGGATAGCCCTCAGCATCTACATTGGCAGGGTTAAGCCCTCGTGCCTCTGCCAAACGGCGCGCTATGGTTGGGCGGTTGTTTTTAAACTTATCAAAGGCTGCTGAATTGTATTCGTCTATCTTATTAAAACTCAGCCAATAAGTTAGTAGAGATATTAAAAACTTCCTACCTGATTGCCTACCAATTTGTTATACACAAAGCTGCGCACCTCGAAAGTTTCGGTGTAGTTCTCAGTGTATTGCCTATTTGCTTTCAAGTTGATTTGCAAATCGGGTATAGGTTGCAAGTTAGCAGTAATGATAAGTTGCTTTTCTTTAGAACTGATATATTGGTCGTTGAAAATCAGCAAACCTCAGTTAGGTAGCCTTTCTTAGCCATCCCGTAGCGCAAGTCAGTTTGGTCACCAAACATAAAGCCTGCTGATGGTTTAAGCGTGCCGAGGAAGCCTATTTGTTGGGTATAACCAGGTATAGTGCGCGCATTGGTAACCGAATAGTTTACCCCAGCGGTTTTGAGCATTGTCATCAGTGATTTTCCTACACTAGTCTTCTCTCCTCGCGGAGTAGGTTTCACCCCTAAATAGCGATAAAGCTGCTCGAAAGTAAAGTTAGCTGTTAGGGTTGTGGGTATTGCCATTTTGCAGGGTGTTAATATCCTGATGTGCCAACTGTAAGAGCGTTTGCGAACCGCGCTGATAGTCGAAATCGCCTGAATAAGTATAGTTAGCCCTCATAAACTCAAAGAATGGGAACTTGCTAAATGGCAAGTCGTAATTCAATTGGAATTTAGAGAAGAAGTGGTCAGGGTACCCGATATCCCAGAAATCGCTCCACAATGATTTTTTTCTTTATTCACGCCCGAAATATCTCCAAAGGCATCATAAGTATAGTAATTGCGGATAACGCTATTATTAGTAGCATTAAAACTGAACTTCAGCGACTTAGTAAGGTTGTAATTGATAGCGTACTGATGGTTCATCAGGTAGTTGCGCTGTTGTAGCTCTGGCAATGCTTTCTGCAGACTGGTATTAACGCCCTCGAAATACACATCGCGGAATAGCTGTTTAGTAAACGAGCGGTTTACATCGGCCGTAAACATTACGCTGGTAGGCAATAAGTTCAGATTAACATCACTAAGCCATTGCCAATACTTTTTGCCTTTGAATTTGGTTACCTTCTTAAAAGGCTCGAAAGCAGTAGGCTTAAAGGCGTAGTTATACATAAAGCCAGCGCGTACCTGCTGCTCATCTTCATACTTAAGTTCATAGTCGCGGTGGTTCTTCTCGTTATAAGCGTAGTTAAACGTAAAAGTTTTCTATGTTGTACACACGTGGCTTTTTGTCCTTCCGATAGGTTCTTCTTCACCCCTATCAAGTTAATGCCTCGTCTTAGGGTAAAGTCTTCAGCCTGCTCTCTTATGACGTCACGCCCGAGCTGCTTTGGGCTACGTCTAAACGGTCTTTCAGCTTAATATCCTGATACACGGGGTCATACTCTGGAGTAGAGCGTTTTTGCGAGTGACTTAAGCCTACCGGTATTTGCATATTCCACTTAGGCGGCAACAGCTTACCCGCATTTACATTCATCATCACATCGTACTCTTGGGTGCTCTCTAACGCCCGTTGTTTTAGGGGTTTGGTCTACCGAACCAAAGCCTACAGTGTGCATACGCCCTGTAGCCGATATGTTCAGCAGTTCAGAGGCATTTGCATCGAGGGAGCCTATAGCTGCCCAACCACCGTGGTTTTCGAGTTCAGCTACACGCAATTCGTTAAACCAGAACTCACCACTCAATCCATTATTGCCCGATACGTTCTTAATACCTACCATCATAGCGCGTACGCTACCCAATGACGGATTTCCCTTTATCACATAGCGGTTTTCGCCAGCGTGGTAAGGGGCATTTTCGCTCACTACATTGTAATTGGCATCATAATAAGTTACCCTATCGAGGGTTTTGGTTTCTGATGCTTATAGCTTTGAGCTTGGTAAGCACTTCCATCGGTATAGAGAACTGGTTTTCTTTTTAGGCCATATAGTGTACTCTGACGAGCTACCCGGTTGGGTAACCTTCAGCGGTATTTTCTACCCTGATAGTAGTTATCGCTAAAGTCGGTACCGAGCCTTATAAAAGGCCACGGCCTGATTGTCGTGCAGAGGCTTATTCTTATAGGCTTCGGCGTGTACAAACATCTTGATATACTTATACTGCCGCAGGTCAAAAGCGCAACGCCTTATACACCGCTCTACTATCTTTATTTTCGAGATTATCTACTATGTATGATAAGGCTTGTTCGTTCTGCTCTACTAAAGTATTGTTAGTATTGATGCGCTCGCGGTTTACCCCTGGTGGCATACGATAAGGTATAGGGCTGACGGGTTTCGTTTTCAATTAGGTTTACCGAATTGATTTCTACCTTAGTACCATCGTCTGAAGGGTCATCTTGGTCGGTGCTAAGGGTATAGTTATAATAACGCCAGTCACCGCGCACCAAATCGAGGGTAGCAAAACGCAAGAGCATCTCTTGAGGGAAGCCCGTTGAGGGTACATACGCATATGGGTCATCGAGTTGATGATGTCCATCTTATCATTGCTATTTAGCGGGAAGGTATAACCTTCACGCCACATAGCTCCGCTTTCAATCGGTATTTTTGAACTGTATCCAGCGGGTAGCCACACGGTGTCCGTTAGGCGCTTCTACCGATACGGTGCGAATATCGTTTACATAAGGGTCGGCAGTGCTGATATTAGGTTTGATACGCACCCTATACTCCAAGTAGTTATTGGTGGTATTCATCGTGAAGTCGCCGTTGATATCTTCATTATCAGGCACGGTAGTAGAACCTCTGTCGTTGTCAGACACTGATACTGGCGAGTTGCCTTGTGTACCGTTGTAATTGTAATAGCGGTTTAAGATGCCCCCACTGCGCGCCAAGAAATACTCGTAGTTATCCATCGCAGGGGTCGTTAGGCGAAGTCGCTATGTTGTTGCTATATATTCGGGCTTCATCGGCATCATTCAGACCATCTAAACCTATATCTTGCAGCCTGCGGTTAGACGAACTTTCATCAAAAGCATATACTAACGATTGGGCTGCAGGCACTTTGCCCCAAGTAGAGGTATTGATGCTAGAGGTAGACGAAAGCCCTGGCAATCCGTTTTCGTATTGCTTACGTCCGTCTTTTAGCACGTCTTCTGAGATGTTTCCTAAGTTGAACACCAATTCACCGGTACCGCTGTATTCGCCTGAGTAATAAGGGTCCATCACCCAGAATTGCAAAAACTCGATATTGCTTTCTTGAAAATCAGAATAGCTCATACCGCGCATTATACCCCCATTTTTCGTCTTTGGTTTTAGTGGCGAAGTTAGGGTCGTTATTATAAGCCCCTTTGGCGTTAGGATAATAGGCTAAGTCGAGGGTAGCCTGCACTAACGATTGCCCTTGTGCCAACTGCTGCTGAGGGAATATCTCTTCTATAAAAAAATACGGCGGGTGCTGTTCTTTGATATTTCGTTACTGCTGATGGTCGATGGTTTCTGAGTAGAGTAGAACACAGGGTCTATGGTATACCATGCCATTTTAGCACGCCCATAGCCATTCTTTGGGTTATCGGCATCGTCAGGAGTATTGCCGTATAGGGGTTTGCGGCACCGAACTGTTATTCCTGCCCCTGCTGCGCCAAACTCTAAAGGCGTACTGGCTAACTTCCACGCCAAAGGCGAACGCATATCAATAGTGCTTTGTGCTGCCTCAAAATCGTCTAAGTACACGGTGGTTTCACCATCAAAAATCGTCTGCCTTAGAGTGCTTGCCAACAGGGTAAGCGAACTCACCTCGCAACGAAAGGTTAGAAGGCGCATCACTCTTGATAGTAGGAATGCGATTTACCCAGCGGGTAAGGAATGGCATTTCGGTAGAATAAGTACCGGCTAAGCCAAAAATAGTGTTATTTACATTCTCTTGTCCATAGCTGGTTTTCTGCGTAAAGGGTCGTTCGCGCAGATTTACGATAGCCCCGTTTAGTATGAACTTATCGCTGAACTTATGCTCTACATTTACCCCCATAAATCGGGTGGTTTGTCCGCCAAAAAAATGAGGTTATTCTCCATTGACACCTGTATAGGCATATTGCTAGCCTCTAAACTGGGGTTAATTATCTCTACCGTACCCGATTGGTAATCCACCAAATAGTCGAGTCCCTCTACTAATAGACGTCCACCGGCTGTTACCCTAACCGAACCTCGTGGTACGTTGAAAGCCCCCAACGAAATACCGCGCCTGCTTGAGGCTTTGTAGCGCCCTTTCATCACGAACTTGTTTTTCTCGCCGTCCATTTGGGCTTTGGTCTTGGTATTTTTATACAGCGAAGTATAGACGTACTTCTTCTGGTTATTGTTATAGGTAGCAGGGTCATTATAAGTACCCCTCCCTAAAGTGGTATGCAAGAAGTTACCAAAAGGTTCTACTTTGGTAAAAAATATTTTGCCGTACTGCTCATCAACGGTAATCCCTGGTAAAAAGTCGAAGAAGCCATCGCCCCCTGGTTGTGGGTCGTTGTACTTATTGAGGCGGTCGAAGTTGAAAAGATTCAGCAGTATGCGGTCTTCTAAGCCTGTTGGCCAGCCTACATTATCTACTTTATCTATATAATTGACAGGCGAAGGGTTAGAATAGAAGATATTCATACGGAAATCTTCAGCTGACAATTGTGCTGTACCCACCGAATAGACGTTTTTCATCATCAAATCCCAAATAGGGTCTTTCACATTCAGGCGGTTGCTCTTAAGCATCTTCAGCACCAATAGGTTATTAGTGATAGCGTTATTGCCTCCGTAAAAACTGTTATTAGTAGTAGCCGAAATACCATCGTTAGCAAACTCGCCCACTTGGTACACCTGGCTGCCGTAGGTATATTGGTAGCTACCGCCAGCACCTCATCGGCACTGAGGGCTGTGCTGAGCGAGATGAAGCCCAGCTTGGTATCTACCTTATAATCAACCCCTTCTTCTAGCTTGCGGGCATTCTCTATTACGGCATAGTCATACCCCTGACTGACATACGATTGGTTCGTACCAAAACCTTGTTGCACGGTTGCTACATCGCGGATAGCATTAGTAAGCACCGAATTGGCAGTACCTATCTGCGTAGGGTCGTACTTATAGCACGGTTGGCAGGCATATTGTTAGTAGTGCTGTTGTAGAATGCAGCCGTTGCCTTGTCGTAAAGGCGCGTCCTATCCATTCGGGGTTCACCTAAGTCTTGTACCGCCAAAATGTTGCGTATGTTGCCCATACGGCTATTGCGGTTGGTTACCCACACCTCTAAGCGGGTAATCTGTACTTTGCTGTTGATAAACGGATAATTTTTCTAAAAGCTCTATCGTACTGGTCGCGGAAGAAGTGCGCCAAGAAGTAGTTGCGATTTTCGTCGTAGTCTAAAGCCGAAAAACTCAAATTCGGTAATCGTACCACCCCTTGTGCCGTAAGGGGTTTTGCGCTCTGACTTCTGTTCAGAGAAAACCCCTGTGATGGTGGTACGCCCAAACTTGAGTTGTGTTTTCACCCCGAAAAAGACTTTGCGAACCAGTAATAAGCGAGTTAGAAATAGGCATAGAAATATTACCAAGCTCTACTTTCTGTAGTATATCGTCTTCATCAGGAGCATATTCGAGTTTAAAAACGTTCTGAAAGTCGAATGAGGCTTGGGTATCGTACTGGGCATTGAGGTTCAGACGAGTACCTATCTTGCCGGTAAGCCCTAAGCTGATGCGCTGCTCGAAGTCTAAACCAAACGAACTCCGGTAGCGCGGACTCACAGCTGGGTTATCATTGCGAGTATAGCGCAAACCAAAATCGACCCCACGCTTCCGGTAGGGGTAAACTCTATATTTCGCCCTCCAAAAATGCTTTCAAAGAAATCAGAATTGACATATAGGTCGGGCAGCAAGTCGCGTTGGGCTTTTTTTCTTTTGGGTAGTATCGCTTTGGGTATCGCCTAATACGTCTAACTTATCGCGATAGTAGGCACTCATACGCTCGCGCATCACTAAGTCTTCGTATTCCTTAACAGTGAGGAACATAGGGGTCGCGAGGTCGTATTTACCCAGCTTTTGGGTATAGACATAGCGATCTAAGGCAGGGTTATAAGTATACTGCTGCACGATGCTCTTAGGTTGCTGCAAGCCGATGCGTCCGATACCGTTTTTTTACAGTAGTCTCGGACTGAGTAGATGAAGTAGTTTGAGTAGTATTGGTTACTTGAGCTTGCGCAGATAATAAGCTGAAAAAGAGTAGTATAGTGATAGTTAGATGTTGCTTCATATTACTAAAGGGTATATGATACCGAATATAATTTTGCGGCAAAGATACAAATAATTAGCAAATTAGCAAGTTTGATGATTAGCAAATTTTGTAGGCTTCATTATTCCCACTTAAATAAAGTGGTTTTATTAAACATTGTCGTATCAATACTTTGAAAAATTAAAAGCATTTTTGATGCTGAATTTTTGATTTTATGGTATAAATATACTTGTTATATTCTCTAAAAATTTCATCTTTTTCACCCAAAAATCATTTTTCTTTGAAATCATTATTCCAACAGCAACTTGTACTTACCACCAATTCGACTTTTTTTGAAGTAAAACTATCCTTAAATAGAAATCTTTTTGAGATAATATTTTTATAAAAACCTTCTTTTTCTTCAATCTTAGTAATATAAAGGCTATCATTATTGGGAAAAAATTTCCAAATCTTTGTAAGCATCAAATCTTTTTGAATATCTTTAATCGTAGATTCTCCTAATACAAACGATTTTTTTCATTGATAAATCCGTTACATAAATCTTTATGATACGTTTTTATGCACGATAAAAATACAAATAGAATCAATATACATATAGATATAGTTATTTTTTTCTATTTGAAATTTTCCATTTTATGTCTTTTTATAAGGCAAAAGTACAAATATTTTTGCCAATTAGCAAATTTAGCAGCATAAAGTAGCTAGCATATTTTTTTCTGTTTTTTTAGGTCGGTTATTAGACGATTATTTTTCGGTTATCGTTCGCTCTTCCTATATCGTTCCTATATTGTTCCTGTATCGTTTTGTATAGGGTAGATGAAAAAGAAAAATTCTGTTGGTGCGGGTTGCTAATTGGTAAATTATTTGTATTTTTGCAAAAGATAAAAATGGTAATCTTGTTGATGTATCAGAAGTACCAACACAAATAATTAGAATGAAAATAAATAAAAATATGAAAAATATAGTATTATTAAATGTAAGGAGACTAGCAGAAGCATATATAAGACAAGTTGATAAGGACAATACACTTATTGCTTGTAGAAACTTGCTTCAACTTAGCTATAAAAAAAGGGCTCTTACATAAAAAAATCCTTTTTGATGAAGAAGGTAATTTTAAACATTGACACAGTCATCAAAGAAAGTGATTTAACAAACTTAGGTAAACGATTATTTGATGATTTAGCTGATAAGTGGTTTTGCTTACACTGATCGTACTCAAAAAAATATGACAACATTACAATATTAGAAAAAGTACTTTAATAATTTGAACAATATTGGCAATGTATAAGATGTGTTATTAAAAATCACAACAACTTGCTAATCAAAAATAATACAAAAAGAACTGCCCTACTATTTTTCTTTACCCACCATAGAGATAAGCATTTTTTTAAAGCCTATAAAAGTGCTCTAAATAGTGTAAAGAAGCCCCTGGATGTTTCAAATGTGTTGTTAAAGAAGAACAGTTCCGCGCACCGCTAGCGCAAGCTTCTAGCTTGTGCTAAAAAAATAAAAAAAGCTGGAAGCTCGCACCAGCATAAGGATTTTATAACATAGATAGAGTAAAAACAGAATTTGTAAATAATTATTCTTATTTTTTTGTCCTAATTAAAATTTTTTTAAGCTTATGATGATAATCAACTTTATTTTCAAGAATTGGAAAGGTTTATTGATGGCTATACTTGCCAGTTTAGCATGTAAAACTTGTGCTGGAGACTATATAGAAGGCTCAAATAAGGAAAAAGTTGCAGAATATGAGGCTTTGATAAAAAGAAAACACTAAAACTACTGCTGTTTATGATAGTGTCTATACAGAGCATACAGTGAAAATTGCCAAAGTACCCATAAAAACATACAGTATTAAATATAAATATGAAGTAAATGGTGTAGAATATGAAGGCGAACAATCAACTTCAAAATTGCCAGAAAGCCCTGTGGTGGAAGTATATTATCTAAAAAGACAATCCATCTGTCCATGATATAAATCCAGCATCATCATTGAAATACGAAAAAGAGAAGGAAACAAGTAATACTGACCTCTATTTCGCTATATTCTGGGGCGTGCTGGCGTTGTTTCTGCTGTCGGGCTATGGATTGAATTTAAAGATTTTAAAAAGAATATAAAAATATAATTAAAAAGTAGAGAAAAATAGCAAACAAACCAATTACCGAATTTATCGAAAAATATTATCTGCATTTCAATGCAGCATCTTTGGTGGACGCTTCTAAAGGCTATGTAGCGCACCTAAAAGATGGCGGAAAAATGTTAATTACCGCTAGCGCAAGCTTCTAGCTTGTGCTTAAGAATATAACAGAGCTGGAAGCTCTAAGAATACTAGGTACGAGCTACAAGCTCGCACCAGCAGGGGGAATATGAAGGCACTGAAACAACTTGTAAGTATATGAGGCAAAAAGTATCACAAAACTGAGGATATAGCTGTAAAGGAGATTTTAAGTTTGTTAATGGAAGTGTTAGAAGCTAAATATGCTAAAAATGAGAGTATTCTTAAAAAGATAGAGGGTAATGTATCAGATGTGTTGTTAAAAAAATATAAGGCTAACTATTAACACGATACAAGTGTGAGGCAGATGGGAGGTATGAGAAGTATGAGAAGGCTGAGAGGGCTGGGAGGGCGAGCCGCACCGGCGATTGTGGGACAGGGAGAGAATTTTGAATTCTGAATTTTGAATTGGGAGAACAGGGTGCGACAAGTGGGACAAGTGGGACAGGTAGGACGAGTGGGACAAGTAGGACGGGGAGAGAATTGTGAATTCTGAATTGGGCACAAGCTGCAAGCTTGCGCCAGCGGGGCTAATTACATTATTTTTGTAGTTTTTGCTTTTTATTTGTACCTTTGCACTATAATTACGAACCCTAAAAAAATAACATTATGAAAGTCACTTATCTCGGGCACGCTTGCGTAAATATTGATATTGACGGCACTTTTTTTCTTAGTAGACCCCTTTATCAGCCCTAACCCTCTGGCTAAACACATCGACATCAACTCTATTAAAGCTGATTATATACTTATCACTCACGCCCACGCTGACCATATAGCCGATGTAGAGGCTATTGCTAAACGCACTGGCGCTCAGCTGATTACTAACCCCGAAATACTCGCTCATTTCGAGGCGCTCGGGCTTAACGGACATAGTATGAACCTCGGTGGCTCTCACCGCTTTGTAGACGGCAAAGTGAAAATAAAAAAATGATTAAAGCCGAACACTCTTCTTCGTTCCCTGATGGTTCGTACGGTGGCAATCCGGCTGGCTTCCTCATCGATTATAACGATGAAACTATCTATATAGCAGGCGATACCGCTCTGCACTACGATATGAAGATTATCCCCCACCAATACAAGGTCAATCTGGGCATTTTCCCTATCGGCAACAATTATACGATGGGGGTACGCGATGCCCCTTACGGCTGCTCGTTTCGTACAAGTAGACAACGTATTAGGGGTGCATTACGACACTTTCCCTGTGATAAAAAAATTAATAAAGAATCGTCTAAACAAAAAAATTTAAAGATGACCACCGCCGCCTACACCTTTATTGAAATAAGGGGCGACCCTCGACCTTAAAGACCTTAATATCAGTACACTATAAAATTACTAATGAAAAAAACTCTTTTTACTTGCCTACATTAGCTGCCACTTACTTGCTACCACCTATAGTCGCGCACAGGATTTCCAGCCGATAGTACTCCCTAAACACTAAACCCCTATTGGCAGGGAACTTTGCTGAACTGCGCCCTAACCACTTCCACGGAGGTTTAGACCTGAAAACTGAGGGTAGAGAGGGACTACAGGTATTGGCTGCCCAAGACGGCTATGTATCGCGTATAATAGTAAGTCCGTATGGGTATGGCAAGATGCTGTACATCACCCACGCCAATGGCTACGTAACTACCTACGGACACCTACAGAAATACGCACCCGCTATAGAGGCATACGTAAAGAAAAAAACAATACGAAAAACAAACCTACGACATTGATATTACCCCTGCTGAAACCGAATTTGTAGTAAAAAAAGGCGAATGGGTAGGCGTGAGTGGCAATACCGGTGGTAGCCACGGGCCGCATCTGCACTTCGAGGTGCGCGATACGAGCAATAACGGCTGGAATCCGCTGCTTTTTGCTTTTCAAGAGATAGAAGACACTACGCCTCCTGAAATAACAGGGCTTTTTTTGCCTACGCTTTGGGGCACCGATGCGCAGGTAGCTCACACCCAGTTATCGCAGCAATTGCAAAAGAAGCGATTGCCTGACGGCTCTTTCGTTACCGATACGCTTAGGGCTATCGGCACTATTGGCTTTGGTTTTCAAGCCTTTGACCGCCAAGATGGCACCCCTGCACAAAAACGGTATCTACAAGGCTACCTTACTGCTCAATGGTGAGCCCCAGCTGCAATCCGCCTTCGACAAGGTTAATTTTGGCGATACTCGCTGTATCAATATTCTAACCGATTACGAGCGTTATTTGTCTGACAAAAGCTTTGTACAGCTGCTCTACAAGAAACCTGGTAACCGCTTAGAGATATACAAGATACTGAAGGAAAAATAATGGCTACCTGACCATAGAAGAAGGGCAAACCTATACGGCTACGGTAGTGATAGAAGATTTTTAAGGGCAATGCTACTTCGGTAAATATCCCTATAAAAGGCGAGCGATTGGAGCTGAAGACCGAAAGACCTGAAAAACAAGGGTAATAAGCAGCTAATAGCCAAGCGCGATAATTATTACGAACTCTCTAAAGGAAGTGTGTTTTTCCCTGAAAACACTTTCTACGAAGACCAGCTTATCAACATTAGCGAAGACAGTGATGGACTGCTTATCGGCAATCACCGTACGCCTGTAGATAAGTACTTCACCGTAACTATGAAAAACACTAATTTTGCAGAAGACGAAATTAGCAAGGTATTTATCTCGGCAGCAGGTGGTTTTGCTACTACTGTCTATAAAGACGGTGTATTTACTGCTCGTGCGCGCAATTTGGGCAGATATAGCCTACGGAAAGACAGTACCCCTCCTACCCTTAAAGCATTGAATTTCAAAGATAAAGGGGTAGTAAAGGGCAACACCCTAAAAGGTGACTGTAAGCGATAACCTTAGCGGTTTTGCCTCGTGTAGTGCTACCCTGAATGGGCAGTGGATACTCTTTGAGTACGAGCCTAAAAAAATCGTACCCTCACCTTTAACTTTGACGATGTAGATACTACCGATACTACTAAATACGAATTGAACATTAATGCTTATGACAAGGTGGGCAACGTAGGGTACGCTAAAAGCTACTTTCACCCGTCCGAACTCTTAAAAAAACGGAAATTAAAAACCAATTTTATATGAAACAAGTCATTTTTACAGACAAAGCACCTGCTCCTATAGGTCCTTACACCCAAGCTATTTTGGCAGGTAACACCCTCTACGTATCAGGACAGATACCCGTAAACCCTGCAACAGGCGAAGTAGTAACAGGCATTGAAGCTGCTACTGAGCAAGTGATGGAAAACCCTTAAAGCTATCCTCACTCAGGCAGGTACTACCTTTGAAAAAAGTAGTGAAAAACTACTATTTTCTTAGCCGATATGGGTCAATTTGCACAAGTAAACGGTGTATATGCTCGTTATTTCGATGAAAAAAACAGCGCCTGCCCGCGAAACCGTACAAGTAGCTAAACTACCTAAGGGGGTAGAGGTTGAAATTTCTTGTATAGCGGTGCTATAAAGCAATGAAAAATGGTTAATTATTAATGGCTTAATGATTAACCATTTTTCCTAATCAATTTAGGTATAAACTATAAGACACAACAAACTAAAGTTAATTATGAAAAAAATATACTCCTTTCAATCCTTTGCGGTGGAATGGTAGCTTGTGGGGCTCCTACTGAAGCGCCTAAAAAAAGAAGAAAAAGAAAGCAGCACCTACTCCGGTAGTACCTACCACCTCTTACACTCACTACGTAAACCCTCTAATGGGTACAGACTCTACCTTCGAACTTTCTAATGGCAATACTTACCCTGCTATTGCGGTGCCTTGGGGTATGCACTTCTGGACACCCCAAACAGGCAAGATGGGTGATGGTTGGGCTTATCAGTACCACGCTCAGAAGATAAGAGGCTTTAAACAAACCCACCAGCCAAGTCCGTGGATAAACGATTATGGGGCTTTTGCCCTAATGCCTGTAGTTGGCGACTTAAAAAAATAAAAAGAAGACGAGCGCGCCTCGTGGTTCTCGCACAAAAACCGAAACAGCACAACCTCACTATTATAAAGTCTATTTAGCTGACTACGATACTACTGTAGAGATTACCCCTACTAACCGCGCGGCTCAGTTCCGCTTTTACCTTTCCCGAAACAGACAAAGCCTATTTGTTATTAGATGCTTTCTTCAAAGGCTCTAAAGTGCAAGTACTGCCCCAAGAACGCAAGATTATAGGCTATGCCCGCAATAATAGCGGCGGTGTACCCGAAAAACTTCCATAACTACTTCGTGATTACCTTTGATAAAGATTTTGAGAGCGTGCAAACGTGGGGCAATGGCTATAAACTGAGCAACAAACCCGAAAGTGAGGGGCGAACACACCGGTGCTGTGATAGGCTTCCGCACCAAAAAAAGGCGAACAGATAACCGCCAAAGTAGCTTCTTCTTTTTATATCGCCTGCACAAGCATTATTGAACTTGCAAACGGAGCTCGGCAACGATACTTTCGAACAAACCCAACAAAAGGCGTTTGCTCTTTGGGAAGCTGAACTCGGAAAGATACAAGTAGAAGACGAAAATATAGACCATTTGCGCACTTTCTACTCTTGTTTTGTACCGGACGCTACTTTTCCCTCGTACTTTCTACGAGTACGACAAAGCGGGAGAAATAGTGCATTACAGTCCGTATAACGGCAAGGTTGAAAAGGGCTATATGTTTACCGACAATGGTTTTTGGGATACTTTCCGCTCTGTATTCCCGCTGTTTAACCTATTGTATCCTGAGATGAACCAACAGATGATGAAAGGCTTAGTAAATGCTTATAAAGAGTCAGGTTGGTTACCCGAATGGGCAAGCCCAGGCCACCGCGATTGTATGATAGGCTCTAACTCGGCTTCTATCATTGCTGATGCTTACCTAAAAGGAAATATAGAAGCTGCTGATGCCGAAACACTCTTAGAGGCGATGCTCAAAAACGCTACCCAAAACGAGGGAAGACCCGTGAAGTCAGTAGGACGCGAGGGGGTAGATTACTACAATACTTTAGGCTATGTACCTTATGATGTGAAGATTAACGAGAACGTAGCCCGCACCCTTGAGTATGCCTATGCCGATTATTGCATTGCGCGTATGGCAGAAAAGATGGGCAAGGCAGATATAGCCAAACAGTATTACGAGCAATCTAAGCGCTATAAAAAAACGTATTTGACCCCGAAACCAAATGGATGCGCGGTAAGAATAAGGACGGCAAGTTTCAATCGCCATTCAATCCGCTAAAATGGGGCGATGCGTTTACTGAAGGAAACAGTCTGCACTACACTTGGTCGGTATTTCAAGATTTTCACGGACTCGTACAGCTGATGGGCGGCAAAGAGGCTTTCGAGAAAAAAAGATAGACGAAGTGTTTGAGATGCCACCACTTTTTGACGATAGTTATTGTGGCTTTACCATACACGAAATACGCGAGATGCAGCTGGTAGGAATGGGCAATTACGCTCACGGCAACCAGCCTATACAGCACCTTATCTATCTCTACCATTACGCAGGCAAGCCCGAAAAAGTCCAAACCAAACTACGCGAGGTAATGGACAGGCTCTACTCCCCTACCCCCGATGGTTATTGCGGCGATGAGGATAACGGACAGACCTCTGCTTGGTATGTGTTCTCCGCTTTAGGCTTTTTACCCTGTAACCCCTGCCAGCGACAGTTACTTATTGGGCACCCTTTGTTTAAAACAGTAACTTTGCAATTGCCCGAAGGCAGAAAGTTTTTGATAAAGAATGTAAGTCGCAATCCTAACAGTCCTTTAGTAGAATATGTACAGCTAAACGGCAAGCCAATAGAAGGCTTCGAGATACCTTTCGCAGCATTTAGAAAAAATGGCACTTTGACGTTTTTAAGTGATAAATTGATTATTTCGGCACACTAATTGTTATGTAGTAGTTATAAAAATAGATAATTACTATGAAACATTTTTTTATCATCTGCTGCACTTTTTACTTCCTTTTTATCGCACTGTCGCAAAAAAACAGCGCTGCCCGAGGTGAAGGTAGTAAACCAACGCAATGCCAACCCTATGGAGCTACGAGAGCTCTCGGTAGACATTTTGGTAGTAGGGGCAAACCGCCGTTACTACTATGGAAATGACCTTTTACAACCCTAACACCCGCGTAATGGAAGGCGAATTTCAGTTCCCTCTTGCCGATGGTCAGCAAGTATCGCGTTTTGCTCTCGACATCAATGGCAAGATGCGCGAAGGGGTTGTAGTCGATAAGGCTTTAGGGGCGCAAAGCCTTTGAAGACATCGTACGGCGTGGCGTAGACCCTGGGCTACTCGAAAAGACTGAGGGCAACAACTTCAAAGCTCGCGTATACCCTATGCCTGCACAAGGCTCTCGGCGCGTACTTATCGCCTTCGAGCAAGAACTACGTCAGAAAAACGGACAAGATTTCTACTTCTTGCCTATCGCCTCCGCACTCCAGCTACAGAAGTTTAAACTGCGTACCGAAGTAGTATCGCGTCTTGTAAAAGCTGATATTAAGAACAGCCTTGAGCTCGACTTCAAACAGACGCGCAATAGCTATATTAGCGAGCTTAGCAAAGACAATTACTCCCTCAATAAGAATATAGCTCTTACCTTCCCTAAGGTAGAAAAAGCCTCAAGTGCTGTCGGCTACCAAAGGTAATAGTAGCTATCTGTACGGTACTATGGCATTAGGCAACACCCTCTGCAGGCTAAAAGTGCTCCTAAAAAGTTAGGGTATCTTATGGGACGTGTCGCACTCAGCTGCCCAAGCCGATAAAGAAAAAAAGCATTCGCTTTCTTAAACGACTATTTCTCTCATATTCAGAACACCGAAGTAACCCTTAACACCTTCAGCATACGCACTTCCGAAGCCGTTAATTTTGAGGGTAAAAATGGTAATTGGCAAAACCTAAAAGCCTATCTACAAACCTTAAAAATACGATGGGGCTACCGATGGCAATGCGATGAGCTTCAGCCCTAAGTGCGATGAGTATTTGCTCTTCACCGATGGTATTTTCAACTTTGGCGCTAAAGGAATTTTCAGTAACCGAAGCGGTAAAACAGATTAAAACTCCTATAACTGTTATCAATAGTACTGCTGTAGCCAACACTGCCAAAAATGCAGTATTTAGCAGGGGCTACTGGCGGTAACTTTATCGATTTGACCACCCTTAGCACAGCCGAAGCCGTAAAAGCAGCCTGCTATACCCCTTTTTCAGCTCTTAGGTTATGAGGGTGAAAAAAAGGCAAAAGTAAAAAGACCTTTATCCAGAAAAAGGCACTGCCCTCAGCGGCGAGACATTCACCTTTGCTGGCAAACTCCTCTCTGACGAAGCGACTATAGTAGTATCAGTAGGCTACCCTAATAAGGTAGTGGCACAGCAAGAAATCAGTTTTAGCAAGGATAATGCGACCAGCCAAAGCGAATACGCTCTCTTGCGCCGTGTATGGGCTGAAAAAGCAAATCGCTCACTTGCAACGCATTGGGGCTGACCAAAAGCAAATAGATGCTGTAGGGGCGCCAATACGGTATCGTAACCGAGGGCAACTCGCTAATAGTGTTAGAAACCGTAAGCGATTATCTGCGCTATCGTATCACCCCTCCTAAAGAGTTGCTACAAGAGTATCAAAAGTATCTGCAACAAGAAGAGGAAGATAAAAAGAGTCCGTTAAAGAATCCTTAGAAGAGGTCATTGAGCAATCAGCCGACCAGACTAAGTGGTGGCAAACTTCCTACCCTAAGAAAGTTAAAAAAATACTAAACCAGTTATAGAAGTCGAAGCTGAGGAAGATGAGGCTGTAAGCTTAGCTGAGGCTGTCCCTATAGCAGCACGTGTGGCACACCAAGAAGAAAGAATAGCAAATGTACAAGACCTCTCTGATAAGGACGCCGACCAACTTAAAAAGTAGTAGTGATGATGGACTATGCCCCACAAAGAAAGACCACTATGGTGGGTGCTATTTCTTCTAATGCAGCAATGAAGAGAAGCGAAAGCTACTCAGAAGACACTCCTGAAGCCCCTACCGGTAGCATTGCCCTCAATGCCTACAACCCCTGATACGCCTTACCTAAAAAGTAATGGAGTACGCCGATGAGGCCAAAGCCGTAGAAACTTACTACAAACTCAAAGAAGAGTATGGTAGCACCCTTCTTTCTATGCCGATGTAGCTGACTACTTCTTTAAGAAAGGCAATAAAGAACAAAGCTATTTTAGTAATCTCTAACTTAGCCGAGTTAGGCCTAGACGACCCTCAATTGTTGCGTATGCTGGGCTACAAACTCAGCAGCTACAAAGCTAAAAAGAAGCCGTACAAGTGTTCCGCAAGGTAGCCGAACTGCGCGAAGAAGAACCGCAATCTTTCCGCGATTTGAAAGCTTAGCCTTAGCCGATGACGCTCAGTACAACGAGGCTGTCAAAACCCTTTATAAAGTAGTAACAGGTGTGTGGAGCAATCGTTTTGGCGATGTACAACTCGTAACGATGAACGACATCAATAGCCTAATAGCGCGCCATAAAGGTATAAACACCAGCTATATCGATAAACGCTTGCTAAAGAAAGAACCGGTTGATGTACGCGTAGTGCTCAGTTGGGATACCGACAACTGCGATATGGACTTATGGGTAACCGACCCTAAAAAAACGAGAAGTGCTATTACAGCAATAAAGCTTACTTATTTAGGCGGTAAAAATCTCTGAAGATGTTACTCAAGGTTATGGCCCTGAAGAGTTTATGCTGAAGAAAGCCGTAAAAGGCAAGTACAAAGTACAAGTAGATTACTTTGGTACAAGTTCGCAAAAGCAACTAATGCCGGTTAGCTTGCGCATTATCTTCTACACCCACTACGGTACCCCTCAACAAAAACAACAAGAGACCACCGTACGGCTAAGCAATGCCAAAGAGGTCATAGAGGTAGGCACTTTCGAGTTTTAATAGTTTAAAAAGTATAATAAGCAAATAAAAAAAGCTGTTCAGCAGATGCTGAACAGCTTTTTTTATTTTAACTTTTAATTATTAATTATTAGGATATGCCATATGTCCAAAAACGAAGCCCTACGAAGAAGTTAAGCTCGTGAGCGCTTTTTGGTTATAACATTGCTGATAACAGAACTTGAACCTAAAGTAAGAGGCCCTAAACGCAACCCAAAACCGATATTAGTTTTAGCAACTTGGTTGTAAGAGATAGGCAAATACGCACCAAAAGAGCTGGTATCAAAGCGAGGCGTTAGCGAGAAAAGTATTAGCGTAATAAGCGTTATACACATCTGTTTTGCTCTTAGAAGTAAGATTCATAAGCCCTGAAGCATTAACGTACAAACCTCCAAATATGCGGTAGTCAGCACTTAGGTTAAGAGTAGTAGGCAATGATGATTTCACTGTCTTTTGTGCCATTTTCATTGAATTGCTGATACCGAAAGCTTGTTTTAGTTTTTTTCTTCATTGATTTCATCCATATTCAGCGTTACAGTACCCGAATTAGGCATTTGGTAGCGGTAAGACTCTGTATTAGTTTTTATAGCTTACTGTACCTATATCCATAATCGAAAAAAACCTATACGTAGGTCGTGAGGCTTGTTATGGCAGGTCTGACAAGCATCTACACGGTATTCGTAAGTAGCCCCCAAGGTCAAAAACCTATAGTAGAGGCTTCTTTACCCATTAACGAATTAGCCGTGAGTATTGAGAAAAATCTGTTCCTCCGTTTATTATATCAAATGTCCCGTTAGTAGAATTAATAGCCAAGGTTGTTTTTCGGCTAACAGGGTCGGTAGTAAGGCTTGCGGTACCGTTAAAGTCGCGGAAGCCTGCATATAGATTACCCGCACCCATTATGTACTTAACGCTTGCCCCTGCTTTGATGGCATTACGCCCATCAAAAATACAATTCACCTGCCCAAGAAAAAAACCTACTTCAGAAAAAAACCGTGTACTACCACTTCTTGGTCGTTTAAGTTTAGGCTGTAGTTGTTGCGCAACTCTAACTTGTCATAGTCAGAAATGTACGACTGAATCATTTTAGCATCAAAATTGTTGATATTACCCAAAGCGCGCACACGGGTAAATATACCTACAGCGTGCTTGTCGTTCAACTTCACAAATAGCGATGGGGCCAAGTACATCTACATTAAGGCGCAAGTTGATGTCGTTATTCTTTGCCAACGGATTAGAAGCATCTAAGCGTGCAAAGTCATTAATACTTTTGTTGATGTCGGTGTCAAGCTTAATAGCGTCATTGCCTACGCCTACGTTTAGCACAAAGAGGCTGGCATCCCAAGGGCGCTTGCTGCTAATCATATAAGCAGGGTTAGTAGTAGCTTGTAGCACCCCAGCATACGGACTCTCGCGAAAGCCTGAAAACGATTGCTGAGCTTCCATTGCCATCGTGCTCAACACTAATGCTGATAAAAACACTTTTTTCATTGTATAGAACATTAAAATTTAGGGGTACAAATGTACAAATAATTTGTCAATTAGCAAATTTGTCAATTCTGAAGAAAAAAATTCCTCCCCACTTTCCCCTTACTTCAGATATACTTACAGCGAAGGATAAGCGAACGATGAGCGAACGATGAGCGAAGGAAAGTCGGCGAGCTGGCGCAGCCGAGTATGTGGCGAACGAAAAATCACCCTCTCTTCGCCCCTCTAAAACTTTATGAAAAGATTAACAAGTATTAATTTTTAGCACAAGTTTTTTTGTACTAACTTTGCCCCCAAATAATGAGAGCATAAATTATTAAAAAAACCTTTTTGTCGATAAAATTAGCCTTTTTCGTCTAATTTATTTGTACAACCCACCCCACCAATTTACCTTTACCGAAAAATTCTTACCTCTGTACTATCCCTAAACTAATAAGTAACAATAAAATATTATGAATAAAAATCTTTTTAACAGCAGTGTCAGCTATCGCTATAGTAGCCTGCAATAACACGCAACAACAAGATGCGCAAGCTGGTGCGCAAATTCCCTCATATCCTGCGATAATAGTAGGCGAACAAAATACAACCTCTTTCCTTTCTTACCCTGTAAACATCGAAGGGGTAGTAAATAGCCCTGTACAAGCCAAAGTCTCTGGCTACATCACCAAAGTATTGGTCGATGAGGGACAAGCCGTTACCCAAGGGCAAGCACTTTTTCAGCTCGAAACACAAACCCTCAACCAATCGGCAGCTTCAGCCAAAGCACAGGTCGAGGTGGCACAGGTCGAAGTGAATAAACTCATTCCTTTGGTAGAGAAAAACATAGTGAGCAAAGTGCAGCTCGAAACGGCTAAAGCCAACCTACAGCGCGCCCAAGCTGCTTATAATGAGGTGGCGAGCAACATCGGCTTTGCGGTGGTAAAAGCCCCTGTAAACGGCATAGTAGGCGCTATCAACTATCGTGAAGGAGCGTTGGTAACAGCTAATAACACCGTTCTAACTACTGTATCCGACGTAAAAGAGGTATATGCCTACTTCTCTATGAACGAAAAAGAATACCTCGACTTCTTGAATAATACTGAGGGCAAAAACCTACCCGAAAAGCTCAAAAACCTACCCGAAGCCTCTTTAGTATTGGCTAACGGAAAAGAATACACCCAAAAAGGAAAGATTCAAGCCGTAACAGGACAAATAGATGTTACTACCGGCAGCATACAGTTCCGCGCTACTTTCCCTAATCCTGAGGGAGTTCTTACCAATGGCAACAGCGGTACTATCAGAGTGCCTCAACATTTTAGTAACTCCCTCGTAGTACCCGAAGTTGCTACTTTCGAGCAACAAGGCAAAAGTATTCGCTTACAAAAATAATAGAAAAAGGACTCAGTGGTACAAACCGTTATCACTCTTAAGAACCGCGCCGATAATTATGCAGTAGTAGAAAGCGGTCTCTCTAAAGGTGATATCATCCTCGTACAAGGGCTTAATGCTGTGCGCAGAGGTATGCACGTAAAAACCTGAGCCTATCGTACAAATGGATAGCATTGTAAAAAGAATACAGCCTATTTTTAACCATCACTAAAAATGAAAAAGAATCATATACAAATCTATAGTAGCAGCGAGTATCGCCCTTAGCCTTACCGCCTGTGTAGCACCCAAAAAGCAAGAATATATGCCCGAGGGGGTTAGCGAAAAGCTTTTTCCGCACCGATAATATCCCCTCCGATAGCCTCAGCAGTGCTACGGTATCGTGGCGTGATATTTTCACCGACCCGCTGCTGCAGCAACACATCAGCAAGGCACTGACTAATAACCTCGATGTGCGTATGGCGGTGCAAAGCGTGCAGTCAGCGCAAGCCTATCTAAAGCAGAGCAAAGCCGCCTATATCCCTACCCTTTCAGTAGGGGCTGATTATACCCGCAGCACCAACTCTATCAACGCTGCTGGGGGCATAGGCGACCGCACCTATGGTAATCTGTGGGACATTACCGCCAGTGCCAGCTGGGAAGCCGACATTTGGGGCAAAATCTCTGCCCAAAAACGCGCACAAACTGCCTCTTACTTAGCTACAGTCGAGGCTCAAAAAGCCGTACAATCAGAGGTGGTAGCTACTCTAGCAACTGCCTACTACCAATTGCTAATGCTCGACGAACAGAAAAAGGTACTCGAGCAGACTATCGACTTCCGCCAAAAAGTTTAGAAACCACTAAACTTCTAAAAGAGGCAGGGTCTACTACCGAAGTAGCTACCAAACAGATAGAAGCCCTCGTATACAATGCTCAAGCCCAGCTTATCAGCATCAATAACAGTATATGGGCGTTAGAAAATACTATTTGCGTGCTTATGGGCGAAGAGTTTCACAGCATAGAGCGCAGCAACCTATCAGCCCAACAATTTCCTACCGAGTTCAAACAAGGTTACCCAGTGAAGTTGTTAGAAAACCGCCCCGATGTACTCCGTGCAGTACTCAATTTGCGCAATGCTTTCGAACTTACTAACGCAGCCCGTGCTAACTTCTTCCCTACCCTTACCCTTTCAGCACGAGGAGGCTTGAGTAGCACCGAGTTAGATACTTGGTTTTTCAGCTAAATCTATGTTTGCTAACTTCGTAGCAGGGGCTGGCACAGCCTATACTCAATAAGCGACAAATACGCACCCAGTATGAGGTACAACGCGCTGCCCAGAAACGGCCTTGCTCAACCTCAAAAAGTCTATCCTTTCAGCAGGCAAAGAGGTAACCGACGCAATGCGCAACTTTACCACTCAAACCGAGCTAATCGAACTAAAAACCAAAGAGATGAAAAGCCTACCAAGAGGCTACCGACTTCTCTAAACAGCTGTTCGATAGCGGTATGGTGAATTACTTAGAGGTAATCACTGCTGAAGTAAACCGCCTCAATGCAGAGTTAAGTGTTGCCGAAGCCCAATTTACCCGTATGCAATACGGCATTACCCTCTATAAAGCCCTTGGAGGTGGCTGGAAATAATGAGCCTATTGACAAATCGACAAATTAAGAATTTATGATAAAGAACTTTATAAACAGACCGGTGCTATCAACGGTTATTTCTATCTTGATAGTCATCTTAGGGGTGCTAGGAATTTCGGCTCTCACCTATTTCACAATATCCTGATATTGCTCCTGTTACTGTATCGGTAAGTGCCAACTACGGAGGGCAAATGCCGAGACCGTGCTTAAATCAGTGGTGATTCCCCTCGAAGAGCAAATTAACGGGGTAGAAAAATATGGACTATATCGTATCTTCTGCCTCTAACAGTGGGGCTGCCAATATCACTGTATATTTTCAAAAACGGCACTAATGCCGACAATGCAGCGGTAATGGTACAAAAACCGCGTATCGTATGCTAACGCTATCCTTCCTGCCGAAGTAAAAGCAAGCAGGGGTAACAGTAGAAAAAAACGCCAGGCAGGCAAACCTTATGTTCCTCACTTTCTTCTCAGATAATCCTGAATTTGATGATGTTTTCTTGCAAAACTACTTAAACATCAATGTAGTTCCTGGTATTAAGCGTATTACAGGGGTAGGTGATGCTGATATATTTGGTGGTAAAAACTACTCTATGCGTATATGGCTCGACCCTCAAAAAAACTCCAAGCCTATAAGCTCAACCCTACTGAGGTAACCGCTGCCATCTCTTCTCAAAGTTTGGAAGCTGCTGCTGGTACTTTAGGGCAAAAACAGCGGTAGTTCTTACGAATATACTATCAAGTACAAAGGAAAATACAACAAAGTATCAGAATACGAAAATATCGTACTCAAAGCCCTCGAAGGGGACGTATACTCCGCCTAAAAAGATGTGGCTAAAGTAGAACTCGATGCGCTTGGCTATACCAGTTTTTCTGAAAGCAAAGGGCGTGCAGCTGTAGCAATGGGTATTTCGCAAACCCCTGGTTCTAACGCTCACGCGGTAGTACAAAACATTGATAAGTACCCTCAAATCTATTGAAAAAGACCTACCTGAAGGAATAACCTACTCTATCAACTTCAATGTAAATACGTTCTTAGATGCGGCTATTTCTAAAGTGGTTTCTACCCTTTTAGAGGCGTTCTTGTTGGTATTCTTAGTAGTGTATATCTTCTTGCAAGATTTCCGTTCTACCCTTATCCCTGCTATTGCCGTGCCGGTTTCTATCGTGGGTACTTTCTTCTTTCTAAACCTATTGGGCTACTCTATCAATATGCTTACCCTCTTTGCTTTGGTACTTGCCATAGGTATAGTGGTCGATGATGCGATAGTGGTGGTCGAGGCGGTGCACGCCAAGATGGAGCAGACACACGAAAAAGCTAAGCCTGCTACCATTTCGGCTATGAACGAAATCACAGGAGCAATTATCTCTATCACTCTGGTAATGGCAGCGGTGTTTGTGCCGGTTACCTTTATCGAGGGGACAACTGGGGTATTCTACAAACAGTTTGGGGTTACCCTCATCATCGCAATTGTCATTTCAGCAGTAAACGCCCTTACCCTCAGCCCTGTACTCTGCTCGCTTTTCTTAAAACCTCACGGCGATAAGGAGTATGAAGAGAAATCAGCCATAGGCAAATTCTTCCACAAATTCAATATTGCCTTCAATGCGGCAACATTGAAGTACGGACAGACTTTTACCTTCTTCTTGCGCCACAAATGGGTTACCTTAGTGTTTTTTTGCTATTGCAGGGGGTGGTATTTACTTTGCCAATAAAAATATACAAACAGGGGTTCGTACCTAACGAAGACCAAGGCTTCATCTTAATGGATCTTTCTATGATACCTGGTGCCTCTATGGAGCGTGCTGCCAATGAATTGCGCGAGGTGAGCAAAGACCTCAATAATATCCCTGGTGTTGAAAAACTTCACTTTTGTAACAGGGCGCGGTATGCTATCAGGTTCTGGTAGCAACAACGGTATAGGCTTCTTCACCCTAAAAACCTTTCGAAGAACGCTCTAAAGACCCTCGCCAAAAGTATTGATGCTATTATAGGGCAGGCTTTTTACAGCTGCTTCTAAGATAAAAGATGCACAAATATTGTTCTTCCAGCCGCCAGCTGTATCAGGCTTTGGTATGGGGGCAGGAGTATCATTTGCCTTACTGAATAAATCGGGTGCCGATGTTACAGAAATCAATGAAACAGCCCAACAGTTTATGGCGGCTCTCAATGCACGCCCCGAAGTGAAGTACGCCCAAACCTCTTTCAATACCAATTATCCTCAATACCAAATGGATATCAATGTTGAGCGCGCTATGCAGTCGGGTATATCTGTAAGCGAAATCCTTTCTGCTCTACAAAATTATATTGGGGGCTACTATGCCACCGACTTTACCCTCTATGGTAAGCAATTCCGTGTAATGGTACAAGCTTTTACCTGAAGATCGAAAAAGATGTAAATAGCCTCAATGGTATGTTCATACGTACAGGTAGTGGCGAGATAGCGCCGCTTTCAGAATATGTTACTATGCAAAGGGTATTTGGTCCTCAGGCGATAAGCCGTTATAACCTCTATACTTCAGTAGATATTTCGGCAGCTAATAATGAGGGGGTATAGTACCGGTGATGTAGTAAAAGCTGTTGAAGAAGTAGCGGCTCAAACCCTTAACACCAACTATGGCATTGATTATACAGGGCTTACCCGTGAAGAGCAAAAACGCAGGCTCACAGACTATCATCATCTTTATTCTCAGCTTGGTGTTTACCTACTTTATCCTTTCGGCGCAATACGAAAGCTACCTATTGCCGCTATCAGTGCTAATGTCGTTACCATTTGGTATTTTTGGGGCATATCTGGGGCAATGGCTCTTTGGTTTGGAAAACAACATTTACTTCCAAATCTCACTAATTATGCTAATGGGTCTTTTTAGCTAAAAATGCTATCCTGATAGTAGAGTTCGCGGTACAACGCCGACGTATGGGCGAGAGCCTCTCTAAGGCAGCAATCAATGCTGCTATGGCGCGTTTGCGTCCAATCCTGATGACTTCATTTGCCTTTATCGTAGGACTCTTGCCATTAGTATTTGCTACAGGTGTGGGAGCTGCTGGTAACCGTTCAGTAGCTACCGGAGCCGCTGTAGGACAACTTATTGGTACTTTCTTCGGATTGGTAGTAATCCCTGTGCTTTTTGTTATCTTCCAAGACTTACAAGAGCGCGTAAGTGGTCACCGCCACAAAAGCCGACGAAATATTCGCTACCCCTACAGGAGAATACTAAAATAAGGACAAAAATAAAAATACAAAAAGGTTATTACAGCAAATACTGTAATAACCTTTTTATTACCAAACCAACGACTAACGACTAAAAACTAACGACTAAAAATTGCTAATTGACAAATTATTCGTACCTTTGCCGTACCGCTAAAAGATATAATACGATGAGCGAATTAAGTGTCAATCACCTTTTAGGTATTAAGTATATCACCGAAAAAGATATACAACTGATTTTCGAAACGGCTGACCACTTCAAAGAGGTTATCAACCGCCCTATTAAGAAAGTGCCTTCATTACGCGATATTACCATCGCCAACCTTTTCTTTGAGAACAGCACTCGCACTCGCCTCTCTTTTGAGCTGGCTGAAAAGCGCCTTTCTGCCGATGTGATTAACTTCTCTGCTTCGCAATCATCGGTTACCAAAGGCGAAACATTAGTTGATACGGTCAATAATATCCTTTCAATGAAAGTAGATATGGTAGTGATGCGCCACCCCAACCCTGGGGCTGGAGTCTTCTTATCGCAGCACGTCAAAGCCTCTATTGTAAATGCCGGCGATGGAGCGCACGAGCACCCTACCCAAGCCCTTTTTAGACTCTTATTCTATTCGCGAACGATTAGGGCGATGTTGCAGGCAAGAAAGTAGTAATAGTAGGCGACATACTCCACTCTCGAGTAGCCCTTTCTAATATATTTGCCTTACATAAACAAGGTGCTGAAGTAATGGTTTGCGGGCCTAAAAACACTTATTCCTAAATACATACACGAGCTTGACGTAAAGGTAGAAACTAATTTGCGCAAAGCCTAAACTGGTGCGATGTAGCCAATATGCTGCGCATACAAAATGAGCGCTTAGACATCAGTTACTTCCCTTCTACACGCGAGTATGTACAGCAATACGGACTTACCAAAGAGCTCTTAGCCTCTCTCGATAAAGAAATAGTGATTATGCACCCAGGCCCTATCAACCGAGGGGTAGAAATTACCAGCGAAGTAGCCGATAGCCCTCAGTCTATTATATTACAACAAGTAGAAAACGGAGTAGCGATACGTATGGCAGTGATATACTTATTAGCATCTGTTAGCAAGTAGCCACCAAATAGCTAATCTCTTCTAATTCTAATAGTAATAAACGCAAAACGCCAAAGTAGTAAAGAAAGAAAAACATCGCATACACAAGAGCAGGTTTGGTCATTGGGGCATTGTGCATCAGAGTGCCTGCTACGAATATTGCCAAAACTGTGTTTTGCAAACCTACCTCTATACTAATAGTAGTAGACTGTATACCCGATAGTTTGAAGAGTTTAAGAGCTATAAAAATAGCTAAGTATCATCGAACTGAGGGTGCATCAGTAAGGTAGTAGGCAATAGGCGTATAATTTCATCTACTGATATACCACTCCCCCTGATTCTTCCCCTGCAAAAAAACTTGATAAGGAATACTACCCCCAATAAGAGGTATTAATTACTTTTAGCGAAACTTAATCCGATGAGCTATATTAGGAAAATAGCGATTGAAGAGCAATCCCAAAGTAGCTGGAATAATAACTATTTTAGTCACCTCCCACACAGTATTAAGAATAGGCAGCGATACTTCAGTATGCCCACCCATAAAAGGCAGCTACCGCCCAATTCGATAATACAGGTATAGAGACCAATATCAACAGACTATTGATGAAGTGAGAGCTACTGCCAGGGCTGTATCTGCTTTTATGAGATAGCTTATAAAGTTAGAAGTAGTACTCCCCAGGACAGATAGCCACGATAATAAGCCCTACTTTTTCAGCAGGCGAAAGGTTGGCTACCGCAGCGATAATAAAAGCACAAATAGGCAAAACACCATTTGCAAGAAAAAGCCCCCAAATAAAGGGGCTTTGATTTTTCTAAATATATTTTCGAAATCAGCAAAGCGCAACGAACTGCCTATCGCAAAGGTGATAAGCATCAGCACTGCTGAGAGTAGGTAATCAATAAAACTCATATTTTATATCTTTTTTCATTGTTTAAGTGGCAAAGATACAAAAACTATTAATAATTAACAATTAATTATTGACTACCTAACGTATAAAAAATCCTTTTTCTCTTCTAATGTATTATTTTTGTAGTATCGCAGTATATAGAAATAGGTACCTACCAATGCTTTTTGCCTATTACGTTTTTCACATTAGCATAACCTCTAAATACTTCAGGATTACCATAATCAGGGTTTTCATACACTTTTTAGTCCCATTTTCATCAAAAATAATCACATAGATAGGTCTGTTTTCATCTGTATTCTCTACTTTGAAATAGTTATGAGAATTATGAGTTGAAACCCATTATAAATAATTACCTCCGAAACCTCAGGGTTTGTTTCCGTTGGAGTAGTTACAGTTGGTGTACTCACTGTTGGAGTAGTTACAGTTGGACTACTTACCGTTGGTGTACTCACAGTTGGAGTACTTACTGTAGGCGTAGTTACAGTTGGCGTATTCACAGTTGGTGTGCTTACCGTTGGCGTAGTTACAGTTGGTGTACTCACAGTCGGTGTACTTACCGTTGGTGTACTTACTGTTGGAGTACTTACCGTTGGTGTGCTTACTGTTGGAGTAGTTACTGTTGGTGTGACTTACTGTTGGAGTACTTACCGTTGGTGTACTCACCGTTGGAGTACTTACTGTAGGCGTAGTTACGGTTGGTGTACTCACAGTCGGTGTGCTTACCGTTGGAGTACTCACAGTCGGTGTACTCACAGTCGGTGTACTTACCGTTGGAGTAGTTACCGTTGGTGTATTCACTGTTGGTGTATTCACTGTTGGTGTATTCACTGTTGGTGTACTCACTGTTGGAGTAGTTACCGTTGGACTACTCACAGTCGGTGTAACAACTGTAGGCGTAGTTATAGCAGGATTAATAGTAATCACCTGTACATAACGATTTTTCGTTATGAGCATTATCCTCTACAAACCATACATAGGTTACTCTTTCTTTTTACCTTTGTCATCATATTTACTACTTTCACTTGATACTATAGGTAATACCCCATCACAGTTATCAGTAGCTGTAAGGTTTTTCTTTGAAAGGCACTTGATCCTCACTCTTTACTATCATACTTTTAGGATAAGACGAAAGCTCTGGCTTCTGAGTATCTCTTAGCAAAATTTGCTGAGTGTGCCGAATAGGCAATGCATTATCTGCATATGCTATCCAAGAACGAGTAAGTTTATAAGCTTTTTATCCCCTTCAGTCATTTCTTCTTCATAATCTATACGGATATTATCAGCTCCCTTCTGCCTTTACAGTCGCTTTTTTCGGGTAGTTCTCCTTTACATTGTACGTGCATATCTTTGGGCAAGTCTCCTACAAAATGCAAACTATTAATAGGTGCTTCTTTTTCGTAATAGATAAATTGCTGAGCAGTAGCGGTATTCTTGCAATTATCAGTAGCTACCCATTTTCGCAGTAAATAGGTAGTATGATCTTCTTCCGTAAACGTTACTTGGGCTACCTTATTATGGCAGTAATTAGCAACCGCTGTAACATTCGGAGCCGCAGGTATAGCATTTTTCTTCACTGTTATTGTAGGCTCTGGCAAATTCTTAAAGGTAATATCAGGGCTGTGCATATCTAAAGTGCTTGGGGTATCAGTGTGCACTGCATAGGCAATATGGTCAATTACTTCTATTTTGAAAAGTCCTTCTACATAAAGATTACTTCCCTTCCAACCTTTAGCTGTGTAGGGAAAAATAACCGTAGCTTTACCATTGTTAGGAATTCCATCTGCTAACACATATTTATAACTCTTTCCATAATCGTCTGAAAAAGAGAATACGCACCTTGCTATCTTCGCCAAAGATATTTTTATCAACTCCCCAAGTGAGGGTAACGTCTTTTCCTCGTTTGTATTTTTCCTGCACTACTTTTGCTTACATTAATTATTCTAAAAGGCGTACCTCCTACTATATTCACTTTGGTTTCATATACATCGTAAAGAGGCACGTGGGGTTTGCCATTTTTGTAAGCCCCCACTTTTGCCATCGCATACTCCCAACCAAAAAGTAAACTCTCCAGTTTCTCCGGGCTTTGTAAATTTATATTTTTATAGGTTCCAATTCATTCCTTTTCATTCTTTTTTTATAAGGCTGATAGAACTCTATACGGTTGCTCTCAGTAGGTCTGTTAGAAGGAAAACGAGCTTTGCCAAATATCTTAAAGTCAGCTTGGTGTGCCATATAAAGTAGCGGGTCTCCATCAGGGTCGCTGGCTTCTATATCAAACTGAAAAATAAGTATTAGGTGGCAAGGTATAACTCTTTTTCAATTTGGCACGATGTATCACTGGGGCACGATTGTCCGATACTTCTCCATAAGGTATATTAGCTTGTGGCAGTCCTACCAATTGGGTACGTGCTTTATCGCTATAGTAAGCATCGTGTAGATTAGTACGATTGCGAATGGTATAGATGAGGGTAACGAAAAAGTAAGTCCCATAAGGGTCATTAATGTAACTCATTATCGAGTTTCCCCTATCAGGCTCTGTAAATGACGAAGCCGTTTGTCCTCCAATAGTAAAGGTATGTGCCGAACCCAATAGGTGTCCGAACTCGTGAAGAATGATATAAAACTCGTGGTTAGCAATACAACCTCCTTTTAGTTTCCCTGTGATTTCACCCAGATGTGCCAATCCACGATTATCTTTGTATACTGAAAATACTATACCTGCATCGTAATTTTTCTTCACCTATCAAGCTGTTAAAAATCGCCTGTAGCTCTCTCAACTACCGTTCTTACTGAGGGACGGTCATACACTTCTTTTTCTTTAGTAGTGATGATAAGGCGAGGGTCGTTTACCAATTCAAACTGACAACCTATCTCCCTGCCACACACTTCATTCAGTCCTGCTTGCACTTCTGTCATAAAGGTTTTTACCTTGTTCATATCACTGCGGCAATGTCCTTTGTAAAAACTGTAATCTATAAGCATTGCCAAGCGGTACGTTCTCATTACATTAGTGTTGTATAGCACTCGTTTGTCTTCCGATGGCAAAGCTACTTCAGCAAGGGCTACACCACGTGCCGTAGCACTTGCTTTTGGGGTAGTAGTGGTACCCATATCCGTATTACAATGCCCATCAGCACAAGTACCACAACTAAACTGACTCTTTTCGGTACTAATCTTTAGTATGCCTTTTTCGGTACTTAGAAAATAAGCCTTACCTTCGTGCCACACTTCACCCGATATAGTAGAAGGAGCTCAGAAATACTCCTGCAAAAAGCCCCTTGGTGGTAGGCTACAAAGGTGCGAAATCCTTCGTGGGCAAGAGAATTATGCCGCTCATACCACATAAGGGGTATGCTTTTCCCTTTTACGGGTAACTGCCATTCTACAGCGTTGTTTTGCTGAAATAAGCGTATTACAGCAGCTGCGTTTTTGTTGTGCGTTTATGGTTCCTATAAATAAAAACCATATTAATAGTCGTAATATTTTCATTTTGCTAAATATTAATTGTCAATTATTATCTGACATATAAGTATCCTTTTTGCTTTCTATCTGTCCGTTTTTTTATAATACGTAATGATATAGAAATACGTACCTGCAAGGCTTTTCGCCCGCCTATTATCGTGCCCACATTAGCCATACCTCTGAATACTTCTGTTTTTCCATAGTTATTATTTTCATAGACTTTTAGTCCCATTTCATCAAAAATAACTACTGAAAAGTGGTTGGTCAGTATCTGTGTTTTCTATTCTAAAGTAGTTAGCAGGGTCGGTTGTCGAAAACTCCGTTATAGATAATAATCTCTTGGGTTGGGGTGCTGACTGTCGGTGTCGTCACTGTTGGGGTACTGACCGTAGGAGTACTTACTGTCGGTGTTGCTATTTGTGGTTTAGGGTTTATCAAAAATAGTTTGAGTATGTACTGTACTATTACCACAGTTATCAGTTGCTTTCCACAAGTATACCACCTTATTATTTTCTTTACTTACCAAAGGCGTTACTTGCAAATTCCCAGCACAGTTATCTTCAGCGGTAAGTGTCTTAGCTTCAGGCAGAGTGGCTCCTTCTTCTATAATTACATCTTTAGGCAAAAACCCTACAAAAAGCAGGAGCTTTTATCATCTTTCACTGTGATGAATTGTTCAAAACTTACTGTTGTATTGCACTCATCTCTAAAAGAGTAAGTACGTTTTAGGGTATAGTTGTTATCACATTTCTTATTAGTTTCTTCTTGTGTTATAGCCTGAGTAACTCTACCGCAGCCGCCTTGCGTCTCTATCTTGGCAGCTAGATATTGCATTAGCACAAGCTACTGTAATGTATTGAGCAGGTAGAGCTACTTGCTACTAAGGCAAGCGGCGTAGGAGCGTTTTTTTATCCTTCTCAATCATAAAAGCCACCATCTTTATAAGGACTAGCACACGAAAGAGCAAAAAGCCAAACCATCTCATCACTTCTATTTTGATAATACCTTGTCCTCTTTGTTTTGCCAAAATGTCCGTGAGTAGTACTCTATATTGATGTTGGGGAGTATCACATCGCACGTTCCATTATTATCAGCGGTCTCTTTCAATATGTATTTATAAGTCTTTCCCGAATCGTCCGATAACAATATCCTAACTTTACTATCTTTGCCAAAAATATTTTCATCTACTTGCCAATGTAGGGTGAGCAACTGCCCTCCTTTGTAAGTGCGGTTTCGCTCCCAAGTACCATTGTCAAAATCTTGTATTTGAAAAGGTTTTCCCTCAGTTATTTTCACTTTTACTTCCTCTACATCATACTTCACCACGTGGTTGCGATCAGCTCTGTTATGGTCAGCAGCAGCCAACCAAAATGTAAAAACACCAGGGGTATAGTTTAAAGGCGAAGTAGCAGCTATTGGCACAAAAGTATTGCGTTCTTTCTCAAACCACGTAGCTTCAAAGCGTATATTACCATTGATTTTCCCTTTGTAAGTCATAAAGCGGGCGTTTGAATTAGTAGAGTGAAAACGCCTATCTGCTTGGTGCGCTATATAGGTAATGGTATCATTCTCAGCATCCCTTCCTGTTAGGTAAAACTGAAAGTAGGTATCTTTCGGAATTACATACTCTTTCTTTAAGTGCGAACGGTCAAGTACAGGAGGCTGGTTATTACTCTTCACTCCATACACAAGGTTAGAGCCTGTACCTTCCACACGTTTGCCAGCTACTTGAGTACGTGCCTCATCAGCATAATACGCCATCGAGTTACCTAAAAATCTGCGTATAATTTGCAAAACTTATCAATGAAAAAGAAATCACGAGGATACTCGTGTCCATAACTCATAATCGACTGACCTGAGCCTATTTCTGTTTTTGCTAGAATACTGCCCTCCGTTAGAAAAAGTATGGTCTGCCCCAAACATATGTCCGATCTCGTGAGCTATAGTCGAAGGTTTTATAGGGCGTGCCGCCGCATTTGCCTTATTATGTTGTTCATAAGCCGAATAAACAGCTGCCATACCATTATATTTCTCCTATAATCAGTCAGAATAACTGCCAAATCATACTTTTTAGGGTCATAATGTTTTGTTAAGGGTAATCGTACCATCATTTACCACATCATAGCCCGACTGCCTCTGCCAAATAGCTTTTTTCTCCAGTAGTAAAAATAAGTGCTTCATCATCTACCAAAAGTAAAATCTACCCCTACATCATTGCGGTATAATTCATTTTATAAAGGCAATGGTAGCATACTAAAATGCCTTAACCTTATTTACATCCCTATTAAAATATTTCGAATTGTAAATGCTGTAATCTACCGGAAGTGCCAATCGGTAGTGCCTAAATACCCCATCGGTGTGAATAAGAGCATCAGGGTAAAGCGAATTGTATATTTCTGGTTTCTCAATGGGTGGGTCATTCTTATCTTCATTACCTTCAAAGTATTGTCTGCTTGTAGGGCTTTGTTTTTTTCAGAAGAATTTTTGTACGCCACAGGCTTTTGAAGATTGGTCTTTCTTTATGCTAACTACTCCTTTTTCTGAAGTCTCTAACAGATACGAATTGCCTTGATAGAAGATTTCGCCAGTAGCATACTCCTTGCTAAGGGTTATTACTCCTACGAAATGGTCTTGATAATAGCCTACAAAAACTACGGAACTCTCGAGGTTGAGATGTAACTTTTCGCTCTTGCCATTTTAATAGGTAACGACGGTGCGTTAGGAAGAGAAACTGCCCAGCTAATAGGTTGAGGCTGTGAAAAATAATTGAAGAGCTCTTGTGTTTTTTTGTTGCGCATTGGCGGCTTGCAAACCTATAACCAATGCGCAACAATAATATAATATTGCTTTCATTACTGATATTAGTTTGACGATGCAAAGGTACGAACTAAAAATCAATTAGCAAGCTAATTATTATAATTTTTTTGTTAATGATATTATTTTATTTAATAATTCTCAGGTCTTTAGAGTAAAAACTACCTGACGTACAAAAAAATCCTTTTTGCGGACTCTTGTTTGCCATTTTTGTAGTATTTAACTATATAGAAATAAGTGCCTGCTAAGGCTTTTATTACTACCTATTACGCTTTTTTACATTCGGATAGCCTCTAAATACCTCACCTCTTTCCTGATAACGGTCGCTTTCATACACTTTTAAGTCCCATTTTCATCAAAAAAATAATCACCGAGATAAGACTATTAGGGTCTGTATTCGCTATGCGGAAGTAGTTATTAGCGTCATCAGTAGATACTCCATTATAAATAACCACTTCAGCAGTATCATTAGCGGCAGGAGGTACTACTTTTTAGGAGTAATCGAAATGGTCTGAATGTACTGCCTCATTACCGCATACATCACGTGCAACCCATTGGTAGATGATTTTAACGCGTTTACCTTCTTCGTTGAGTTCTTCTCTCATTGAACGTTTAACCGTTGGCGCACCAGCACAAGTATCTTCTGCCGAAATACTTTTTTGTAGAGGAATAGGCTCTACCTCTTCTATAGTTATATCCTGCGGCAGGTTCCTACAAAAAGTAGGCGGTATGTTGTCAGCTACTTTTATGGTTTGAGTATGCGTTAGCGTGGTGCAACCATCAGTTGCGGTAAAGATACGCAATAAGGTAAAACGATTATCGCACAGCACAGCAGTTTTCTTCTCTTCCATACGATAGCTTACACTCGCACAGCCCCCTGTTGTGATAGGGCATTACCGCTGTAGGCACTTCCTTAGCACAACTAAGATTAAGGTCTTGTGGCAAAGTAGTAGCTACAAATGCCAAAGGCTCAGAAGCAAGATTGTTGTCTTTTTCAATGGTGAAACCTCCCGTTTGCGGGTGATAATTAGTAAGCGCAAACGCTACCCCTCTATTACCTCTACTTTTAGCACTGCCTTTGAAGTATTGATGTTAGGCAAAAGTAACCTCTTCAGCACCATCATTAGCCGTTTCAGCTAAAAACAATATGCTTAAACGTTTTCCTAAATCATCTGACAACAGCACGCACCTTTGTGCCTGCAAAAATAGCGGCATCAACCTTCCATTGCGGCGATATTTTTCTCACCACCTTTATATTTGTTTTTTTAGGGGTAGTGGTAATTTCAAAAGGCGTTCCCTCTTTTTACAGTAACCTTTGTTTCTGCCAAATCATATTGCACTATATAATCGGCAGCCTGCTGAGGTTGTGCATCGCTTACTCCCCAACCAAAAGGTAAAAAGTACCCGTTGTCTGATGAGCTAAAACCGCTATTAGCCACTACATTTCCAGAATTTTCGTGATACTCTGTTTTAATAGTAACAGGATTGGTAGTAGTAGGTTTATAAATAGCGTACTGCGTTATGGGGTTTCGGCACCATTGCGTACATCGTGCTGATTTACAGCATATAGCAAGACGTTGCTATCAGGGTCAGTAGCGGGAATATAAAACTGAAAGAAAGTACCTTTCGGAATCGTATAATGACTTTTCAGCTTGCTGCGGTCTATACGCGGAGCTTGGGTAGCAAAAGTCTTATCTTGGGCTTTTGCATGGTACTTGTGTCAATCGCTGGCGTATGCGCTCTATGCTCGATAGCGAGAAAAAATCACGAGGACTCCCATAGCTCATCACCGAAGTACCGCTACCGAATTCTGTTTTTTTCGCTATCGTAGGCAGCCGAGCCCTTATGATCTGCCAAAGTGTGCCTACCGCCAAATAGGTGTCCTATTTCGTGAGCTATGACTTCTTTGGTAAGTACGGCTACGGCATCAGCTTTGGTATGGGCTGATAACCCCCTTCAAGATAGGCCAGTCCCCTAATACCTTTTTCTGAGAAGAAGTAAATACGAGAGAGATGCCCACATCATAGCTATTCTCTCCTATAAGTTTATTGATAACGATTGTAGAATTATCCTTTACGTAACTAGCATTGCGAGTTCTGGCAAAAAGTCTCTTGGTTTTCGTCTTTGATGATAAGGCGTTCGTCATTCACCACCTCAAAGCGCACCCCTAAATCGCGCATATACATTTCGTTAAGAAAAGCTTCAGTATTCGCCCAAAAGGTTTTTACTTTTCTACTTTCTCTTCTAAGTGTGAGGTAGTAAATGTGCTATAAGGAATGTGCATTGCCAATCAGTATACCCTTAGTACTTGTGTATTAGCAATCTTCGGTTGCGCTTCTTCAGCAGCTAAAACTGGTCTTGCAAAAGCGCTATGCCTATGAGCTTCTTTATCTTCATTGCCACAGATACCTTGTTCACTTTTATAAAAATACCAATTGTCCTTTACTATCGGAAATTTCGTATGAAGTCCCTTGATTATTAAAACTCCCAAAACAGATTTTCCTACTGAAAGAGAAGCCACAAAGTCCCCTTTTATAGTAACCTACAAAACTTTTAATACCTTCTTTTTGCCAACGAAGTAGGGCGTTCTTGCCACTCAATAGCAATCCCTGCTGTTCCGACACCGCCTTCAGCCATTTATCCGCCTCATTCTGTGCTTTCCCTAAGAAAAACACAACTTAACAGCAATAGTATTGTAATGATATTTTTCATAAGATTTTTATTCTTTTTAATTTTTATCTCTCACACCACTTTTTATTAACGGACTATAATAACATATTACATATATTTACTCTATATAGCACTCTTTTTATTCTGAATATATGTTATTTTTCTAATTCACTATTCATCATTTCATTGTTATACAATGTATCAAAAGCTTCTACTTTGCTCCCTAGTAGCAATAAGGGCATCATGATGATTGATACCAATAAGCCATTCATACTTTTTTTGAGATAAAGTAAAATTCATCATAATGATATAACTCCCCTATCAAAGGAAGTACAGGGGTTATTTTTCCCTTCATAAAACCAGAACTTACAATTTTCAGACTCTGCAAAAATGAAAAATATTTCTTCTTGGTTATCTATTAATTTGTCAAGATAGTATTCTGGATTATGATGAGGTATCCTATAGGTAACAACTTCTTCTGAAAAATCCTCCCAAAAGCCAATAACGTCTATATTTTTTTGATTTTTGCAGAAGGTTTTATAGATATGTGTCTCTACTGCTTTCCATTCTTCTAACCCTCAGCGGACGAAAAATCTTCTTTAGAAATTTGTAATTGCACCATCAATTGTGCTATTTCTTTTCTAAGACTTGTCCAAGTATTCTCCTTTTTAATCATTTACCATTCATCTCTATAATAAAACTAGTCTTCCTGCTATTTCCAAAAGTATCACCTAAAACAATCTCTTTCCCCGATATCACATCCGTACCCCTCAAAAATCCCGCCAAACTCTCAGTAAGCCTATTATTTTATAAAAAGCATCTGCGCTCTGTCACATCAATAGGCTTTCTAAGATAATCGCAGTGAATGGCAGATCATATAGATAGTTCTATACTGATAAAAAGGCTTCCTATTTTGGTGAAAAACTATTGTTGATTGTATTTTTGCATTGATAGGAGTTAATCTTATACTCTTTTCGCACTCATCTTCATACCTAAAATAGAGAATTCCATCTCGCACGGCTGTAAGGATTTTCTTTGTTCTTATTCCTCCTTGTGGGTACTTTTTACAAACGTTTTCAAGATTAAAAATCTATTTCCTATATAACTCCCTCTTTCATACTTTTTTAGGAGTATTTTTATACCTATTTTCATTATCTAAGAAAAGAAATTGAATTTTTCCTGTAAAGAAAAATTTACAAAAACCACTATTATAACCAGTATTTAAATGCTCAATTTTATAATATTGAGTGGTATCTATCAAAGAAAAAAATATTTTCCGTAATGATTATATCATTACAATTTTTATATCTACTCCTATTCATCATTTGGCAAGAAAAAAAGTATTTGCCAATACTGAGACGAAAAATAATATATAGAAAACTTTTTCTTACCATAATGTAAAAGAGTTATAAGTTTTGTATTACACTAAAAGTTTACCAATCAGGTTCCCAACCTTCTAAAAGTTCTTTTTGGAATAGTTTTTCTTCTTATATATTTCTTCAATAGAATTATCTAACATTAAGGTAATAGTATCATTTTTATTCTCCCTTTTTCTTTAAAAAAACATACAGATAACAATTGATTATCCCTGCTGTTTTTATTTTAATATCATTTCCTTTTAATGTAATAATAGCCCATTATAGCTTTCTCAGGATTAAACATTTCACGTTTAAGAAATAAAGTGTCTCGTTTGGAAATAAAAAACAGCTAATTTTCCATTAGAATAAAATTTTAAATACTGAGTATAAGGATAATAGTGTGCATCATCTTTTTCATAAAATGACACCCTCTTTTCAGTTAGGTTATAATGAGTGTACTCTTGAATAGCATCTAATTTATACAAAGCTGTTGTATCAATTAGTTCATAATTCTCAGTAATTTTAGAAAAAGATCTAATTTTTGTCTTATTGAACCGTAAGAGGTATAAGGACCTTTATAACAGCAAGCTATAAAAACAAATAGAAAGTAAGATCAATATGTATACTCTTCTTTTTACCATGATGTAAAAGGATTATAAGTTCTGTACTGATAGAAGCCTCCCCATTGCCAAGAGGTATTCATAAAAAAACACAATCTTTTATTAAACCGTGGATAACCACTTCCTAAATTAAATTCAAAACTATAAGCATGATATTCTAATAAATCCATAAAAATTTTTAGTCACAATTCCTGCAGATTGTCCTGCTAATGCAGTATACTGAGACAGATGAACTAACTCGTGCCCCATAGCATCAAAGTTTCGTCTTTCAGCTATTATACCTTTTTCAGCTCTATAGTCTTACTCTCTATTAATTGCTTTGTAGAGTCATCTATATATTTCAATATATCTTCATATATAGGTTCTACCCTCAATTTTTCTACTTTTTAGGAGGATTATAATATATAAGATAATACCAATCGTCAGGATAATTGAAATTTGCATATAAAAATCCTACTTCGTCTAACTTATATCTTTTATCTTTATCTAAAAGCTACTACTTCAGATAATTTTTCCACTGCCCAAAAAGATAGTAATTTTTCACCTCCTATTTGACGTCTTTCATAAAGATTGTCATCAATTTTTTTCCCAAATCAGGTCAGGATATATCTTTCTTGTTAAGTTTAAAAAGATTTTCATCTGAGAGTTCAGACGACATATACATTCCACTAAACATTTCCTCACTACATAGTATATACCCATATTCACAATAAGATAGTACTTCTTCAGGAGTAAGCCAATGTTTTTTAATCCCTACATATACAGCTCTCCAGTCGTTTAACATAAAAACCTTTGTCAAATAAAAACCATAGTAAATTCTTTATTAATTATTTCTATTTCCACCAAGCTACAGCACCTCCTATAACTCCTCCGGTAATTCCATAGGCTGCTAATCCTGCCGCAGCTAACCCTCCTGCATAGCCACTACGCCTCCCGAGACGCCTCCTACTACAGCTCCTCCCTACCATTCCCTATCCAAGTATCAACATTGTTAAAGTCCCATTTAAAAAGGGTTATAGGTACCATTGGCTTGTGCCCCCTATATAAGCTCTATTATAGCCCCTACTATGAGAGCTGTTATAATAAACTCCCCATTCTCATCCACATACACCAGTGGGTTATTCAAACAATAGCCATATCTATTAAAATTTTGAGTATTAAAAGGGTCTTGTAATAATATTCCTCATAATTCTTATTTCATTCTTTTTATTCATCACTATAATAAAAACTAGTCTTCCCTCCTATTTCCAAAGTATCACCTAAAACAATCTCTTTCCCCGATACCACATCTGTACCCCTCAAAAATCCCGCCAAACTCTCAGCAAAGCGGTTCAGCTGAAGCGTTTGCGGCTTTTCATTGTTGTTAAGCACAATCATTACCGACTCGGTATCGTTGTAGCGAAAATAGACATACACTTCGTTTTCAGGCAGATATTGCTTGGTTTTACCATAGTGAATCACAGCCTTATCCTTACGCCAGTTAAAAAGCTTAGCGGTAAAATCGTAATACTCATTTTGGATAGCCGTACGCCTCAGCAGTGAAAAGCGTTTTGCGCATCACCTTCCCAACCACCAGGGAAATCCTGCCGTATATGACCATCACCTTTGCTCTTGTCGCCCTGCCATACCTATCTCGCTGCCGTAGTACAATTGCGGAATACCGCGTGTCGTGCTAACATACTCAATGATAAGCTTGTAATCAGCTATCTTAGGATATACGTGATTAAGGCGTGCCGTATCGTGATTTTCAGCAAAGATAAGCAAGTTATTAATATCTTTATACAGAAAATCATTCGTCAAATTGTCATACAGCTGTATCATACCCTTATCCCACGACGGAGCAACGCGAAACGCCTCACCTATCGCATTAAAAAGTGGAAATCCATCACCGTAGGCAGATAAGTATTGTAGCTCTGTATGGCACTTTATCGGACTGTCCTTTTGCCAATACGACACCTGAGCGCTTTGGTTGAGCCACACTTCGCCCATAATATTAAAGTGCGGATACTCATCCATAATCGCTTTCGTCCATTTAGCGATGCCCTCTTTGTCGTTGTATGAATACGTATCTACGCGTAGCCCATCAAGGTCAGCGTACTCTATCCACCAGATAGCATTCTGCGTCAAGTAGTTAAGCACCAACGGATTCGCCTGATTAAGGTCAGGGCATCGAGGAGCAAACCACCCCTTCTCACAATACTTTTTATCCCATTCGAAGCATTGCTATCCATTTGGGTACTCATCCTAAAAGTACTCTGTCCGTACCCAGGGAACTGATGCAACCAATCATAGCAAAGGCAAGTCTTTCACTCATCAATGCTGACTCCCCAGTGGTTAGTCACATAGTCTTTGATGAGCTTCATACCCGCTTATGCAAAGCTTTAGATAGCTGTACATATTCCTCATTGGTACCATAGCGAGGGTCTATTTTATAGACATCAGTTTGGGCATAAGTATGATACGAATGTTGCAGTTCGTTATCCTCGCACAAGGGTACTCCATATAGCGGTAGCCCTACAGATTGTATATAGTCCAGATGATTGACAATCCTTGTATATCCCTCCGTGCCTACCGTCAGAAGCTTTTCTATTGAGCTTGTCAGTAAGAGCCGAATGCGAGATCGTTGTTGGGATTACCATTAGCAAAACGGTCAGGCATCAGCAAGTAAATCATATCCGAGCTATCAAAGCCTTTTTCTAAGAGCGGGAACCCTCGCGCCTATGCTTTAGTTCGTAAGCCACACTACCCACTTTTTGTTCTTTTGTGGGAGAGAAAGCGAGTAGTTACCCGCTTTTTACCTTTTAGTATCTATGGTAACGAATAGATAGTTAGGATTTTCTGTTTTCAGCACATTAGTGATAGGCAAGTCGCTTTCCACGCGATATTGCGCTATATTTTTTTTGCCGTAGAGCAACACCTGCACCTCAGCATAGTGCATACCTTCCCACCAAAACGGCGGTTCTACACGCTCTATTTGTGCGTGCGTATTAAAAAGCTAAATAGTCCCATAAGGATAACGATATATTTCATAATATTAATTTGTTGATGTATCAATTTGTCAATATGGTAATGGGTGAAAATCAATCACTTGATTTTTTTATCCTGATGTATTTGCGTTCTTCTTTGAAGTTCTCTAAGTGGTCATCATAAGTAGAGATAGCATCCATTGAGGCATACAGATTCCCCATCTTCACTAAAAAAATATAGGATTTTTGCTATCGTTTTCATAAAGCTACCCAATAGCGAATCCACGCGGTTGCTACTGACTCTATATGCAGGGGTCTTTACTTAACATCTTATACAATGTAATAGCTGTAGGGCCTTCGTTTTTCTAAAATACCAAGAGTGAGAATATACTCTCCATTGGGCGAAAGGTAGGGGCAGATTCTCTACTTCTGTTTTTCTTCCTGTTCTCTTATCTATTAAAAACTTGTACACAAGATCGTAGTAAAGTCCTACTACAAGGTACTGGTTTATAGACGGCAGTTCGCTCGAGATATTTATAACTTCCCATTCTTGGCTCAGAAGTCAGTTCTATATCTTTGAGCTCTACAAGAGTATCTCTACAAGGAAGTCTTAGTATCCCTTTACTTTTTGATAGGAGGATTGTTTTCTATTAAAGAAATGTATCTACTGCGAAGCGCTTGTTGATATTCTTCGTAAGAGATTAAGTCAACTGTAAAAGTATTCGGAAAGAGTAGCATTCGATTTTTTTCATTTAAAAAGTACGTTCCTCCCGTTTAGTACCTATGACGTGCACAGTTTCTAAAAGCTTCCTTTGTAAATTGGATATCCTCATAACTCCCCATATCCTCTTTACGAAGATACATATCTGATACGTTTTTTATTTTGTAGAAATGCTCTGACTCTGCTTCTATCTCAAAAAGGGCTCCAAAGGAGTTTAGATCCTTTTTAGCTTGATCCAGAATATTAGGGTTTTGTATATTCCATAGCTGTATGAGTAATCACATACAGTTCCTTCTCTACTGCACAAACACCTCCTCTTGTTTTTGCTTCAGTAGTCACACTCTCCCTGCTTGCTGTTGCTCCCTGGAAAAAGCTGACAGCCAGTACATAATAACGTTAAAAGAATAATAAAAAAGTATTTCATCACAATCGAGCCGCAGCTTGCTACACTGCAAAAAGAATAATAAGTTTTGTGGCAAAGATAGCCATTTCTTTTCAAATAGCCAAGACAGAAAATTTTTCTTTTACCACTTACCCCTTACATTAGATATAGGAACGATACAGAAACGATACAGGAACACTGAAAAAAACATAGAAGTATAAATAACTAATATGAGTCCGATATAAGGTATATTATACTATTGAAGGGGCAGGGAGATGTTACCTCAAAACAAAAATATTCCTCTTAATAATTGCTAATTGATATTTATTTTTGTATTTTTGCGCTCAGAAATAACGACGTAGCACAATGAAAATATCAACAAAAGAAAAAAAGCGGTGTTGCTATTGGCTGATGGTACTGCCTTCTATGGCAAAAAGCGTAGGCTATGAAGGCACTGCTTTTTGGCGAGGGTTTGCTTTAATACCGGTATGACTGGTTATCAGGAAATTTTTACTGACCCTTCTTACTTCGGACAGATAATGGTGACGGCTAATGCGCATATAGGCAACTACGGCATCACTGAAGACGACTATGAGTCTAACGGACTCCAAAATCGCTGGCTTAGTATGTAGAAATTTTAGTTACGACTATTCTCGCCCCAAAGCTGAGCAGGGGCTTCAGAGCTTTTAGACGACCACCATTTGGTAGCCATTTGCGAAGTCGATACGCGTGCTTTAGTAAGCTACATACGCGATAATGGCTCTATGAATGCTGTTATTTCAACAGAAACTGACGACTTAGAGGTGCTCAAAGCACGTTTGAACGAAATTCCTAATATGAAAAGGTTTAGAATTGGCATCAAAAGTGTCTACTGCTAAACCTTATTTTTTGACAATCCTGAAGCCAAATACAAAGTAGCAGCGTTAGACTTTGGCATCAAGCGCAACATTTTTGCGCCACTTAGCCAACCGCGATATATATGTAAAGGTATTCCCGTACAACACTCCTTTGGCAGAACTCAAGCGTGGAACCCCGATAGCTATTTCTCTCTAACGGTCCTGGCGACCCCGAGCCACTAACAGAAGTTATCGCTCAAGTAAAAACAAAATGATAGCAGAAGATTTACCTATCTTTGGCATCTGCTTAGGGCATCAAATCATCGCTTTGGCAAACGGTATTCCTACCTACAAAATGCACAACGGGCATCGTGGTATCAACCACCCTGTCAAAAAACCTATTAACAGGCAAAGACGAGATTACCTCACAAAACCACGGTTTCGCAGTCAGCAGGCAGAAGCCGAAGCAAACCCTAATATAGAAATCACACACACGCACCTAAACGACGATACAGTAATGGGCTTACGCATCAAAAGGCAAAAAAATGCTTCAGTGTGCAGTACCACCCCGAAGCAGGTCCAGGCCCTAATGATGCTACCTACCTATTCGACGAGTTCGTCAAACAATTTGCAAAAATAATATGAAAAGAATTACTTACCCCCGAAGCACTACTCACTAACTTAAAAAGATGTACGTGCCCTCACCCGCAACGTAATAGAAGCTTTTCCCGAGAAAGAGCTATTTGAGTTCAGTGTAGCCAACTTGCGCCCTTTTTCACAAATGGTAGAAGAGTTTTTGATGATTACTAACTATATTTTCACAGAAACACTCCACGAAAAACATACTCCTTTTTACACTGAAGGACAATTCCCTACTACCAAAGCAGAAGTATTAGCTTTGTGGGACAGAGCCACTGAAATTCTCGACCGCGAATGGACAAAAGTAGGCGATTATACCCAACCGCTTACCATCTATCAAATGACTTTTAGCTTTGCGCAATGGATATTATACGCTATTGAAAACGAAAGTCACCACCGCGGACAAGGCTATACATACCTCCGTGCTTTTAAACATCGAACCCCCATTCTTTTGGGCAAGAGAAAGTTTTTAATTAGCTAATCGACAAATTGACAAATCGACAAATTGCCAAATTGCCAAATCAAACCAGTAAATTAATTAAATAAAATAAAAATATGAGTAGAATTGTAAGCGTGCACGCACGCCAAATCTTGGATTCAAGAGGAAATCCGACTGTAGAAGTAGATGTATTGACCGAAAAACGGTTTTTCTTGGTAGAGCAGCTGTGCCTTCAGGAGCCTCAACAGGTGAATACGAAGCCGTTGAATTACGCGACGGTGGTAAAGATTATATGGGTAAAGGCGTTTTAAAAGCCGTTGCTAATGTTAATGAAAATCATTGCTGAAGAGATAGTAGGTATCGACGTATTCGAACAAAAACCTTATCGACCAAGCTATGATTGCCCTCGATGGCACTCCTAACAAATCTAAATTAGGGGCTAACGCTATCCTTGGCGTTTCATTGGCAGTTGCAAGAGCTGCTGCCGAAGAACTTAGCTTACCTCTATACCGCTACGTAGGAGGGGTTAGTGCTCACACTTTGCCTGTTCCTATGATGAACATCATCAACGCTGGTGCTCACTCTGACGCTCCTATCGCTTTCCAAGAATTTATGATTATGCCTGTGAATGCTAAAGACTTTTTCACAAGCTATCCAAATAGGGGGCTGAGTATTCCACAACCTTAAAAAGTATTACACGACAAAGGTTTAGGTACTGCAGTTGGCGATGAAGGTGGTTTTGCCCCTGCATTCAAAGACATCGAAGATGCCCTCGACTCTATCAAAGAAGCAGTAAACAAAGCTGGTTACAAATGGGGCGAAGACATTAAGATTGCCTTAGACTGTGCTTCTTCTGAGTTCTACAAAGATGGTAAATACGATTATACTATCTTCGAAGGCGCTAAAGGTAAAAGTACGTACTTCTGCTGAACAAGCTGAATACTTAGCTGAATTAGTAGCTAAATATCCTATCATCTCTATCGAAGACGGTATGGATCAAAAACGACTGGGACGGCTGGAAATTGCTTACCGAAAAATTGGAGGCCGCGTACAATTAGTAGGTGACGACTTATTCGTTACCAACGTATCTATTCTTGAAAGAGGTATCGCTAAAGGTATCGCTAACTCTATCCTTATCAAAGTAAACCAAATCGGTACACTTTCTGAAACAATTGCAGCTGTCGAAATGGCTAACCGTGCTGGTTATACCGCTGTGATGTCTCACCGTTCAGGAGAAACTGAAGACAATACTATCGCTGACCTTGCAGTAGCGCTTAACACCGGACAAATCAAAAACCGGTTCAGCTTCTCGCTCTGACCGTATGGCAAAATACAACCAATTGCTTCGTATCGAAGAACAATTAGGCTCTGTAGCATACTATCCAAAAGAAAAAGCTTTTCAACGTAAAGAACTAATCTATTAGGTTAGTAAATAGTCTTTTTAACTCAAAGAAGGATGTCCGAGCTGAAAAAGTTCGGACACCCTCTTTTTACCTTAAAAAAGAAATGTGATGATGAAGAAGTTATTATGGTTTTGCGTACTACTGTTCAGCAGCTACACTATCGCACAAGAAACTGAGCTGCACGGGCATATATACAGTGTACAGACCGAAAAACCGATGCCCAACGTACATATTCTAAACCTCAACAAAGTAAAAAGGTACCACCTCCGATCACAAAGGCGATTTCACCATAAGTGCAGCCGCCAATGATACCTTATACATTTCTTTTTAGGGCTATAAATCTACTAAGATAAGGGTAACTAATGATATGATTAAGTTTCAAGGACTAAAAAAATCGGAATGACCGAATTAGCTTATGCCCTCGAAGAAGTAGTCGTTACCCCCTATAAATTAACAGGTTATTTAGATATTGACGCCAAAAATGCACCCGTAAACAGCAATAGCAATACGCGTTATAGCATCTCAGGTTTAGAGATAGGCTACGAAAAGCAGAGCAAGCGCAAGTGCTGTAGGGCGAGTGCTAAAGCAGTGTTATGAACCCTGCTGACCTGCTGTATAGGGTCTTTTTAGCAAAAAGGCAAAAGAACTGCGGAAACTACGCGATATAAAGAAAGACAATAAGCTAAGCGATGCCCTTTCTACTCGTTACGACCGCGAAACGCTGTTAGAACTATTGCAAGTAGACCGCAGCGAATTAGAAGAAATCATACGTTCTTGCAATTATTCTAATGATTTTATAATGACAGCCAACGACTTACAAGTCTTAGAGGCTATCAGTCAATGCTACGAAGAATATAGAGTACTACACAAGAAAAAGACAAATGATAAATAACAAACGATATTTTTGAGAAAAATACAAAATACTTGTTATTCCATACGTACTTTTGCAACCGCTATTGATAAATAGAGAAAGATTAGTCATTTTTAATAAGATTTTTAAAAAGATTTACAGCAATGAAAAAGAACATTTCAACCCTCTAAGAGAAAAGAAGAAATAAGCACGGATTCAGAGAGCGTATGGCAACTGCCAACGGTAGAAAAAAGTATTAGCGCGCCGCCGTGCTAAAAGGACGTAAGAAACTAACTGTATCATCTGAACCACGTCATAAAAAAATAAACCTTTTTAAAAAAGGTAACAGCTAATAGGTAGCAGGTAACGAAATATTTTTCTTATCTGTTACCTATTACCTATTGTATTATATTACTATGAAAATAACTTTTCTCGGTACAGGCACCTCACAAGGTGTACCTGTAATAGGCAGCGACCACCCCGTAGGCAAAAAGTACAGACCCAAAAAGATAAACGTTTGCGCACTTCAGCCCTTATATCTTGGGGGCGATACCAATATCAATATCGACTGCTCGCCCGACTTCCGCCAGCAGATGCTACAGCACAACGTACAGCACTTAGAAGCTATCCTATTCACCCACGAGCACGCCGACCATACTGCCGGCTTAGACGATATACGTCCGTTTGTAAAAAATGCAAGGTGATATGCCCTATCTATGGGCTCCCTCGCATTATTGAGGAACTCCGCACGAGGTTCGCATACATTTTTGCTACCGAAAACCGCTATGAGGGGGCTCCTTCGGTATTAGCGCACCTTATAGACGAAGAGCCTTTCGAGCTATATGGCAAAGAGGTACAACCCATAAAGGTAATGCACGGACAGCTACCCATATTGGGCTATCGTATCGAAAAAAATTGGGCTACATTACCGATGCTAAATACATCACTTCAGAAGAGCTAAACCGACTACACGGCTTAGAGGTATTAGTGCTTAACTGCCTCCGCGACCTCGCTCACCCTACCCACCTCAATCTGACAGAAGCCTTAGAAATTATCAATATACTAAAGCCAAAACGCACCTATTTAACCCACATCAGTCAAACTTTTTGGTTTTCATAAAGAGGTGCAAGCACGGCTACCAGAGGGGTCTGGTTAGCTTATGATAACTTAGTTGTTGAATGTTAATGTTTAGTTAATTGTTATGGTGGTTCTGATAAAAAGGACTATTTTTTTGCCCCGAATTAAATTAGAATTACTATGAGAAAAATTGCACTTCTATTTGTAATGGCAATTAGTTTAGTAGCCTGCAAAAACCAGCAATTCAGGCACTATGACTTCAAAGCCAAAAGAAACTAACATTGCCAACAAGGCAATCAAAGGTGAATGGACACTACAATCAATCACCTACAGTCAGTCAGGTAAATTTAATGTTACCCTGCTAAACGATACTTCAAAAGAGTGTTTTGAAGGTAGTACTTGGAAGTTTGTGCCTAATAACAATCGTGGGCATTACACTATCAACGCGTCAGATTGCTCTACAGGGCAAAGAAACTTTATCTTTATCGTGCAAGAAATCGATAAATCAACTGGGTATTATGACTTCCTTTTTGAAAGCCTACTAATGAAAAATATGTATCAGAGAGCAACCAAAGGTATACGTTTGCACTTAGCTAACCTATCAGACGACTCAATGGTATGGGAGCAAACCCTAAGAGTAGACGGCAAACCTTTTCGTAATCTCAATGAATTTTTGTAAAAATAACCTTTTTGAATAATTAAGTAAATAATGAAGAAAATTGCAGTTTTAACATTGTCAGCAGCTATTTTATTAGTAAGCTGCGACGCTTATAACAACTCTAACAAAACACAACGCGGAGCTGTGATAGGGAGCTGCCGGTGGGGGCTCTATTAAGGGGCTATCTTGGGCAACAACGTAGGTAACGGTCAGAATAGCGAACTTGGGGCAGTACTTGGTACTGTAGTAGGGGGAGCTGCTGGTGCTGTAATCGGCAACCAAATGGATAAACAAGCTAAGAAGATGAAGAAGAAATCCCAGGAGCTGAAGTAAAAACGTGTTGATGATGGTATCGTAGTTACTTTTGACGAAAAACAGTGGTGTATACTTCGAAACAGCTAAGCATAACATCAACGAAAAAATCAAAAGAGACGCTTAATAAGCTAATTGCAGTACTTAAAGAATACCCTGAAACTAATGTAGTAGTAGCGGGTTATACTGATAGCGTTGGTAAAGATGAGTATAATATGGGTTTATCAAAAACGTCGTGCTCAATCAGTAACTAACTACTTCACTTCTAACGGATTGGCAGCAAGCAGATTTACTACAAAAATGGTTTGGTGAGCAAAACCCAGTAGCTGATAATGGTACTCCTGAAGGTCGTGCTAAAAACCGCCGTGTAAATGTAGTAATCGTTCCTAACGAAAAAGATGAAAGCAGATGCTGAAAAAAATCAGCAAAATCAAAAACTAATCAGTAGATTAGCAGATTTGTTAATTTGCCGATTAGTGATTAATATAAAAATAGGCTGTTTCCGAAGAAACAGCCTATTTTTCTATTAACTAATTTGCTAATTGGCAAATCGACTAATTAGCAAATTATTTACTCCAGTTTTTAATGATTTCAGCAGGTACACCTCCTTTGTGAAGCATAATAGCAGTAGTTTTAAACTCTACAAATGCTTTTGCTTACATATAGATAACCTTGATAGTCATTGCGTACGCCCCAAGAGTTTTTCACCATATAGTATTCACGTCCGTTTTGGTCTTTAGTAAGCCCTACGATGTGCATAGCGTGGTCATCAGTTGTTTGATAGTTATCAAAATCTCTTTGACGCATTTCAGGGGTGATACGTCTTTCAGCAGTAGGAGGAACATTGAAAAGGTCGCGTGCTTCTTCATAAGACATTTCAGTCACTTCTTTTTCAGGCACAAAAAGCTACTCCGTTTTTCCAGCTAAAAATAACGCTCACTTACATCGGCTGCCCAAGCTACAGTATAGCCTTTCTTTTAGGGGCATTATCGATAGTTTTAGTAAGGTCAGTCATCGCTACGTTGTAAGCGTGATCATAGCTCCAGTTATCAGGTACAGCCATAAAAGTATTCTTATAAAGCGGTTGGTCATTATACGATACCATCTCGATATAATCATCAGGATTGATACCTACGCGCTCTTTAGCAAAAACTCTGAGGGGTATACTTTTTCCCATCATACATAAAGCTTTCAGGCACAGCACCCAAATAAGAGTCAATAGTAGCTGTAAAAGCAGATGCAGTTAGGTGTTAGCGCTTTTTACCTTGATTACCTTTTACCATTCCTTCTAAGAATCCTTTGAGGATAGCGTGCAATTCACCGAAATCATTGCGTGTGCTACCATACTGCAAGCCTGTATATACGTACTGAGGGCACAGCACCATACTTAGCATACATATTGATAACATCGTGCAATTCACCTCCTTGTCCGTAATCGAGGTAGCCGTGCATACGCACATATTGTTTTGCCTTCTCGATATAGCAATTGCGCGCAGTGTAGATTTCAGCAAGGTCAATAGGCTTTTTGCCCATACGGCTCATTTCGCTTTCTAAGAAAGAAGCCCCTGCATAACTCCAGCAAGTACCGCTACTCCTTTGGTCTTTCACGTCAGTACGTTCGAGATTGATAACAGTTGTGAATTTAAAACCGGCATTGTTAGAATGGTTACCAGCCACCGATTTAATCAGGTCGTCTTGAGCTGTCGCAAAGAAGAATGACGACAAAGCTACAAATAATGTAATGTTTTTTTCATAAATAAAAATAATATATTATTAGGGCAAAAGATACAAAAATAATCTGTATACAACAACATTTTGGCACAATTATAGCTATAAAAATAATTAGCAAAGTTAGAAAAAGATGAAGACATTATTACTCTCTATATTTTTTTGTTAATAGGTGCTTGGGCAATGAAAGCGCAGCCTTTAGAGACACAGAAGCGGCAAGTGCCAGTGGTAGTGCCTTTAGAAAAAGCCCCCGAGTTGCCCGCGCCTACTAAGAGCAATACGCAACCTTTCTCTATAGGAGCTAGTTGCCGCCTTACCAGCCTTCTTTTTGCTAATCCGTCAGAAAAAGCATTGACTTTACAGGCAAAAAGCAACTTAGTACACCGCAAGATAGAACTCAACCCAAGAACTAATAACTTTGGCAACCAAAAAGAAGATTACAAAGCGGTAAAAGGCGACCAGTTTTTGGAGATTTTACTAATAATGGAGATTTTGTGAATGTATATTGTCGCGATTTTGCAGCTATCGATGGTGATAGGGTTAGTATTTTTGTAAATGGAGTAGAAAAGAAGTTCGCGACGTTTTTTTAGTAGGAGAGTTTACCGGCTTTCGGATTACACTAAAAACCCGGTTTTAACAGTATAGAGTTCTTAGCTTTTAAACCAAGGAGAATCAGGTCCTAATACAGCCGAGTTTCAAGTATTAGACGATAAAGGAAAGGTGATTGAAAGAAATCGTTGGGACTTAGCCACAGGTTCTAAAGCGCGCATAGTGATAGTGAAAGACCATTAGAAAGTTATTTTTTATTTGTTACTTTTTAGCTCATATTTTTATAAGATTATTCTTATAAAGATATGAGCTTTTTGATGCATCAACTTATCAATTTGCTAATTGACTAATGGGCAAGCGAGGTTGGGCAGTAACCCTTGCTGGGTAAAAGTCGCTTTGTAAAAACTTATAGTAGCCTACAATACCTATCATAGCAGCATTATCAGTACAATACTGAAACTTAGGCACGAAAGTTTTTCCAACCGTGCTTTTCGCCCATACTTTGTAGGGCAGTGCGAATGCCGCTATTAGCCGACACCCCCGCCAATGGCTACCTGCTGAATACCTGTCTGCTGTACTGCTTTTTTTAAGCTTCTTCATCAGTATTTCTACAATAGTATGTTGTACTGAAGCGCAAATATCAGCTAAATGCTCCGTTATAAAATTAGGATTATCAGCAGTGTGTTTCTGTATAAAAATAAAGAATACCCGTTTTAAGTCCGGAGAAGCTAAAATTGAGGGCTGCAATATTAGGTTGTGAAAACTGAAACGCTTTAGGATTACCTTCTTGGGCGTATTTATCAATAAGAGGCCCTCCTGGGTAAGGAAGACCTAATATTTTTAGCCGTTTTATCAAATGCTTCGCCTACCGCATCATCGAGCGTTTCTCCTAACACTTCCATATCAAAAAGCTGTTCACCTTTACAATCTGTGTATGTCCGCCACTGATGGTCATCGCTAAAAACGGAAATTGTGGTTTAGCTTGCCCTTCATCTATAAAATGTGCCAAAAATATGTGCCTGCATATGATTCACCTCTATAAGCGGAATGCGCAAGCCCATAGACAATGACTTGGCAAAAGAAGTACCCACAAGCAGCGACCCCCATCAAGCCAGGCCCACGAGTAAAAGCTATAGCAGAAAGCTCTTCTTTGCTTACCTCTGCTTTTTTGAGGGCTTGGGCTACTACAGGCACAATATTCTGTAAGTGGGCGCGCGAAGCTGGTTCGGGTACTACCCCACCATATTGCTTGTGCACTTCTTGATTAGCTACCTCATTAGAAAGTACTTTATCATTGCAAAGCACTGCTGCAGAGGTATCATCGCAAGAGGATTCTATGGCTAAAATATATGTTTTTTGCATCGTTTATTCGTTTAATAATTAGCAAATCCTTACCGCATTCTTTTTGAATCGGTTGTGAGTCCAGAGGTAGTACTCTGGTTTATCGTATATCTGTCGGGTTACGTGTTCGAAGAAAGCATCGGTAATCTGAAAATCTACATAATCATTAGGGTTTTCGGCTAATAATTCGAAGGTAGTTTGATAGTAACCGCGCTTTAGCTTTTCTATCTTAGCAAAAACAATCACTGTATTGAGAGCCTTGCCCAAACGTTCTGCCCCTGTAAATACGGGTACGTTGAGTCCTAAAAACGGACGGCGATAGTTCTTCTTGTTATTCGGTATTTGGTCGGCAGCAAAAACCATAGCAATACACTCCGTGTTCGTCTTTGTGCTTTTTCATTTCGCGGTGAGCTGTGTAGCGCGGCAATAGGTAGCTGTGGTGCTTCATACGTATCTTCTGAATAAGACGATCGAAATAAGGGTTACTAAGCGGTGTATATAGCGCATACGACTTGTGTTGCAGGTAGTACGCCAATGACAGTAACCACTCATAACTAGCATAATGACTGCACATTATGATAATATTGCGCTCCTCGCTCTCGTATTTCTTCAGCACTTCTATATTCTTAAATACCATACGTTTCTTCATCTCCTGCTCGCTCATACCATACGATTTGACCATCTCTAAAAAAGTATCGCAAAAATGATGATAAAAGCGCTGCTCGATAGTACTGAGTTCCTCCTCTGACTTAAAAAGGGAAGGCAGTATGCAAGTTTTTCCGCACTACTTTTACTCTGAATTTCAACAGCTTGTATATGATAAGATAAAAGAAATCTGACACAATGTAGAGCAGCCTAAAAGGCATACGCGACACTAACCAGATAATAGGATAAGCTATTATATAGATAAAAAGGTTCATCTGATTTTCAGTATTAGACGGCAAAGATACTAAATTATTCACCACCACACAAATACAAACGAAAAACTTATTATGTAAAAAAATAAACCTTTAAATTAGCAAAAACAGCTTATTTCTACAAAAATGTAAAAATAAACCTTTGCTATCAGGTTTATTTTTTTACTATCTTCTCGAAAAATCATTTACGATGAAAACATTCAGGACTTATTCCAACTGAAAAAAATAATAGCGCGTTTGCAATACGAGAACCCTTGGTGGATAAACAGCAAAAATACCTGATACTTACGAGAGTATGCCTCGTAGATTATATCTTGAGTTGTTTTTATCCTTTTGTTACGGAACAAAAATATTCGCAGAGCCGTAGTACTAATGGGACCTCGTCGTGTAGGCAAAACAGTGATGATGTATCACACAATAGCGCAGCTCATCAATGAAGGTGTAGATGCACAAAAAATATTCTTTATAGGAATAGATAACCCTATCTATATCAATTTAGGGTTACAAGACATTTTTGATATGTGCCAAGAAGCGGTAGGAAATACTCATCTAAAAGGTACTTATGTATTCTTTGATGAAATACAATATCTAAAAAGATTGGGAGCGCCACCTAAAAAGTATTAGTAGATAGTTATCCTGATACTAAGTTTGTGGTGTCAGGTTCAGCAGCTGCTGCCCTTAAATGGCATAGTACAGAAAGCGGCGCAGGTAGATTTACTGATTTTATGCTTCCACCCCTTACTTTCCAAGAGTTTATACATTTGAAAGGAAAAAGAAAATCTAATGCAAAAAGCAAAATATTATTTATAATGGTAAAGAAATCCCTATTGGATAAGCCCACATATAAACGAATTGAATAATGAATTTATACAATATCTAAACTTTGGCGGTTATCCTGAAGTGGTATTCTCTGAGAAAATACAACAAGATATGGGAAGATATATCAAAAATGATATTGTAGACAAGGTGCTTTTTGAGAGATTTACCCAGCTTATATGGCATTAAAGATGTACAAGAATTAAATCGTTTCTTTAGCTATATTGCTTATAATACAGGAAATGAGTTTTCTTATGAAAAAAATGGCTAAAGAAAGTGGTATTAATAAAGAAAATGCTCAAAAAGTACTTAGAATACTTGGAAGCAGCTTTCTTAATAAAAAGTACTCAATAAAGTAGATATCAATGCTAAAAAACTCAAAAGAATTACAAGTTTTAAAAGTATATCTTACCAATCCTTCTTTGCGTACGGCTCTTTTTTTCTCCTATCAAAGAAAGTGATGAAGAGATGGGCAATATGGTAGAAACTGCCATTTTTAGCCCAGTGGATGCACCGAGAAAAAAACTAAATCTTACGTATGCCCGTTGGAAAGAAGGACGAAAAGAAGGAGAAGTAGATTTGGTATTAATAGATGATAAACATTTCAAACCACAATGGGCAGTAGAAATTAAATGGAGCAATAGGTATTACCAAATGCCACAAGATTTACTAAGCTTAATGAACTTTTGTAGGGTTAATAAGCTTATGAGTACTATTATTACCACTAAAGATATAACAGGTACTAAAACTATTGATGAAATGAACTTTACCTTTATTTCTTCGTCCATCTATGCTTACAATGTAGGAGCTAACACATTAAATCTTAAACTTTTTGCAATAAATAGGAAGAGCAAAGCTTTCGTTCGCTTTGAAGTGCAATGGCTTCTAAAAATACTACGCCCATTCCATCCTCAAAAAGCAATGCACCGCTTGTGGGTACATTGCTTTTTGTAATATTATTGTGCGTTAGGCAGCAACTTACTATTTTGTCTCGCACAGATATTTTTTAGATGGAATTTGTAAAAGTTTAAAAAATTCCGTTTCCTACAATTTCCTAAAAAAATACTAACAGTTTTCTTTCCATCAAATTGTTTCAGTTCCTCATATCCTCTGCTATTAAAAATAGAAGTAACACTTAGTTTATTTCCGTTTATAGATATTGTGAAAGAAGCTGCCATATCATTTCTTTTTATTACTAATGTATTCCCTGAAACCACATAAGAACCTGAAACTCTTTCTTCTTCACACTGATTAGGTTTTTCGTATGAACGGTGATAGTCATAAATAACTGCTTCTTTATCTGTAAAAACAAACCTTTGTTTGGGACAAGAGCTGGTGAGTATCTTTTGACCTCCAACTATAATATCTTCTAGATTTTTCCATCAATTGTAGAACTTTCTAATACCCAAGTGCCAATTAAGTCTTTGTTGCTTACACTTTCCTTATCATCTTTTTACCACAAGCGATAAAGGGTTACTAAAATTACTGCCAAAATAGCGATTACCTGTGTAGCGGTGCGAAGTGTTGCCTTTACTACGTTGTTGTTTTTGTTGTTCATTACGTTGTTAAATAAAAATTAAATTTGTACCTACTCTGTTCAGGCTTTTTCGGTTGCCGCCTTTATCGGTATAGGTTTCACTATAGTAAGGCAATAAAAACGTGGAAACATTCCTTATTGCTCAATTTCTGAAGCCCGACCAAAGGCTATGTTACAAAGCAAAAGGGAATGCCCACGTAACTGCAGGCATTTCCACTTTCACTTTCCTTTGTAACATTGAAAAATTGGTCGTATTTCAGAAATTAGGAAACTGTAAAGCGAAACGCTATATCTTGTTATTTTTTTAATATTATTTAAATACTTTAATTTTAAAGATGTATAATCTCTTCTTCTAATAAAAAAACTATCTTCTGTAATATCCTTATATTCAGATGAATATCTTTCTTTAGATGAAATAATTTCTTCCTTTCTTCTATTCTGAATCCAAGAAGTAAGGCTGTGCTCTGTTTCTTGAGCGAGAACTTCATCTAATTCTTTTTCTAAAAGCTTTTTAAGTCTAACATAATCATATCCTTTCTTGCTTTAAAAAAGAAAATTTGCATATAATATCAGGATTATATACTGCTATTTGTATTCTTTTTCTAAAAAGCAATTGTTCTAATTTTACCATTATTATATTCTATTGGTTTCACAAAAGAATGCTTATCTCCTAAAAGGCAGATCTTGGAACTGAATAAAAATCAATTTCTTTCCAAATTCCTCTATCACGAATGTAATCATTTAATTCTTTTTAAAGTAGGTTTCTCTTTTGTCTTCTTAATAATTGTTTGAGCTATTTTTCTAATTGCCTAAGCCAAAAGTAATAATGCTGTTCATTAAAAAAACAGTATCTAAATAATTATTGTCAATACACAATCATAAATTTCAAAATAGCCAGTCCTCCTTTTAGAATTATATCCCCAATCTTCAGCATCTTCTATCTCTTTTCCAAAAATAATATGCTTCACCTAACCAAGCATCATCTCTAAAAACATTTTTGGGAAACTTCAACTCATATTCTCTACTCTCTTGGGTATGAAAAAAACTCTCATAATAGTTATTTGGTTTTGTGATGCAAATGTATAAAAAAATATCTTCCCTACAAAGAAAAAAAGAGGGATTTTTATAAAAAAAGCAATGTACCTTTCGGGGTACATTGCTTTATTAATTAATATCTTGTAATAAAACCTCCCCTGCCCCCTCCAAAGGGGGAATGGGTATCCCTCCAAAGGGGAATGGGTACTCCTCCAAAGGGGGAATGGGTACCTCCAAAGGGGGAATGGGTACTCCTCCAAAGGGGGAATAGGTACACCTCCAAAGGGGGGAATAGGTACCACTCCAAAGGGAATGGGTACACCCTCAAAAGAGGGAATGGGTAATTCGAACTCACATTAATTATTTGTATAGCTCACGGAGTTCTTTGGCGGTGTCTACCATTGCGTGTAGGGCTGCTTTTGGTCTCTGGCCAGTGGCGCGTTTTGAGTCCGCAGTCTGGGTTTACCCATAGTTGCTCTTTAGGGCACTACACTGATGGCTTTCTTCATCAAATCAGTCATTTCTTGTTGCGATGGTACGCGTGGCGAATGAATGTCGTACACCCCTGGCCCTATTTCATTAGGATATTTGAAATCACCAAATACATCAAGAAGCTCCATTTGCGAACGTGAACACTCTATGGTAATTACATCGGCATCCATATCGGCAATAGCTTCAATCATATCATTGAACTCTGAATAGCACATATGGGTGTGAATTTGTGTCTCGTCTTTCACCCCTGAAGCTGAAAATACGGAACGCTTTGATAGCCCAATCGAAGTAGGGCTTTCCACTCGCTCTTGCGCAATGGCAATCCCTCGCGAATAGCTGGCTCGTCTATCTGTATTACTTGTATACCTGCTTTTTCGAGGTCTACCACTTCGTCGCGGATTGCTAACGCTATTTGCAAACAAGTTTCTGAACGAGGTTGGTCATCGCGTACAAATGACCATTGTAGGATAGTTACAGGGCCTGTAAGCATACCTTTTACTGGCAATTTGGTAAGCGATTGTGCGTATTTGCTCCAACGTACGGTCATTGGCTCTGGGCGCGAAATATCACCAAAGATAATCGGTGGTTTTACGCAACGTGAACCGTAGCTTTGTACCCAACCGAATTTGGTAAAGGTATATCCTTTAAGCAATTCGCCAAAAGTATTCCACCATATCGTTACGCTCAAACTCTCCGTGTACGAGTACATCAATATTGGTTTCTTCTTGGAAACGGATAGACTCTTCAATTTCTTTTTCTAATAACTTATCGTACTGAGCTTGAGTAAGTTCGCCTTTTTTGAAGCGAGCACGCCAGCTGCGCACCTCGTCTGTTTGAGGGAATGACCCAATAGTAGTGGTTGGGAACGCTGGCAATTTTAACGCCTCGTGTTGTGCTACCTTTACGCTGACTGAATGGACTGTGACGCACATCGTCTTTATCGGTAATGTTGCGTACGCGCTCTTTTACCTTATTATCGTGGATAAGTGGAGAAGTCTTGCGAGTTTCAGCTGCTTTTTTGTTCTCTTCAAAAATAGCTTTTACCTCAGGAGTTAGCTGTCCGTTAGCAATCGCTTGCAGAGTGGTAACCTCTTTTACTTTTTGTTTAGCAAAGGCTAACCACTGTTTGATTTCAGGGGTAAGTACCTTTTCGTTGTTTTTCGAGCTCGAGGTTGCAAGGTGAGTGCAATAGCGAGCAAGAAGTAGCTATAAAGCAGACGCTCAGCCCCGATAGCTTCTTTTTAGCTTTTTCAATCAATGCTAATGAGTGCTCGAAGTTGTTTTTCCAGATATTACGCCCATCAACTACCCCAAGCGATAGTTTTTTATCGGCAGGAAGCGCTTTAAGCACTTTGTCGAGTTGAGCTGCTGCACGTACTAAATCGATGTGGAGAACATTGAAAGGCAATGATACTGCTAACTCGGTATTATTATCAAGCGCACCGAAGTAAGTAGTAAGAATAAACTCGGTAGTAGGAACTTGCTTCTTAGTTCGGCATAAACTTTTTGTACACCTCTGCCGCTCCCTCAGGAAGGTCGAGTACAAGGTAAGGCTCATCGATTTGGATAGTTTTAGCCCCTGCATTTACCAAACTTTTCTACCAACTGTAAGTATACAGGCAATAGGCGGTCAGCTAAATCTAAACGGTTAAAGCCTTGTTCTTTTTTTCTTTACCTAACAACAAGTAAGTAACTAAACCGATAAGAACAGGCTTGGTATCGAAACCGTGCTTTTTAGCCAAGTTATACTCTTGCAAAAGGTTTGTTTACTAATATGTGGAATTCTTGATTTTTAGTAAATTCAGGTACTATATAATGGTAGTTAGTATCGAACCACTTGGTCATTTCCATAGCGGTGATATCGATACCATCTTTCTGATAACCACGAGCTAAGGCGTAGTAGCGCTCCAAATCTCTCAACTTGTGAATAGGGGCGAAACGCTCAGGGATAGCGTTTACAGTAAAGGAAAAGTCAAGCATTTGGTCGTAGAAAGAAAAAGTCGTTAGAGGGGATAAGCTCTACTCCTGCTTCTCTTTTGCAATGTCCAGTTATGTACGCGGATATTTTCAGCCACCGCTAAGAGCTCTTCTTCTGATATTTTACCAGCCCAGAAAGACTCATTGGCTTTTTAAGTTCTCGTTTCTCACCGATACGAGGATAGCCTAATACGTTCGATTTCATATAGTATTTGTTATTTGACGGCAAAACTACAATATTTTTACCTACCAAAATAATATATAGAAAAAAATTTATGGCAGCGCAAGAATATAGTATTTTTTTCTGTTTTTGCCTCGATTATTAGTTGTTTATTACTTTTTAATATTTAGTATCCTACGGCTGTATCATCGCCACGAGGATCGGCACCACCCTCTAAAGTGCCATCGGGCTGTACTAAGATAGCATCTACCTTACCTATGATTACAAAGTTTTCTTCGCGCGGCTTATAGCCTTTGGCTTTGAGATGGGCTATCACCTCTGGAGCAAAGCCTTTGGGTTCGTACATCACATCATCGGGCAGCCATTGGTGGTGAAAGCGCGGTTTGCTAACCGATTGTTGCATCGTCATACCATACTCCGCCACATTGAGGAAACACTGCAATACCGATGTAATGATAGTTGAGCCCCTGGGGTGCCTATCACCATAAACAGCTTGCCGTCTTTCTCTATAATAGTAGGACTCATAGAGCTTAGCATACGTTTGTTAGGAGCGATGGCATTCTTTTCAGAGCCTACCAATCCGTAGGTATTAGGCTCGCCCGGTTTGATGCTGAAATCGTCCATTTGGTTATTGAGGAAAAAGCCTCCACCTTTTACATATACCTTACTACCATAGTTAGTATTGAGGGTAGTGGTTACAGCAACGGCATTGCCAAAACGATCGACTATAGAGTAATGGGTGGTCTCATCGCTTTCGTAGCCAACTCATTTTTGCCGTGGGCTATCTCAGTTGATTTGCTAGCTTTATCCCACGAAAAACTACTCATACGCTCTTTGAGGTAATTGGGTGATAGAAGCTGCTGGGTAGGCACTTTAACAAAGTCCGCATCGCCCATATAATAGGCTCTGTCGGCATAAGCACGGCGTTCGGCTTCTACCAATAATTGAATATACTGCTCGCCATTATGAGGGTACTGACCTATATTATAAGGTTCTACACTCTTGAGTATCTGCGCTAAACAGATGCCTCCGCTTGAGGGCAACGGCATAGAACTAATGATATAATCTTTATAGGTGAAGGTAATCGGCTTGCGCCATTGGGCTCGGTAGTTTCTCAGGTCGTCTAAAGAGAGGATACCGCCGAGTTCTTGCACGTAAGACACTATGCGTTTGGCTGTTTCGCCATTATAAAACTCATAGCTACCATTATCGCGTATGCGCTCTAAAGTCTGAGCAAGCTCTTCGTACTTGAAACGCTCGCCTGCTTTCCAGCCGTTTTCAAAAAGGGGTAACATAATTATTAGCTTGCTTTGATGAGTTCAACATTCTTATTCATATAAGAATTGGCTTGCAACTCGGTGATAAGCACCCCATTGCGCGCCAAATCGATAGCAGGCTGTATAAGTTCGCCAATAGGTAGCGACCCAAACTTTTCGTACACCTCGAAAATTCCGGCAATAGTACCCGGTACACCTACTGCCAGCGCGCCCAGCGTACTCTTATCGGCAATGACCTTGCCGTTTTTTTGTCTAAATACATATCGCGGTGGGCTTTGGCGGGTGCTTTTTCACGATAGTCTAAAGCGCCTCTCTCACCACTGCCTAAGCGGTATACCATAAAGCCTCCGCCGCCTATATTGCCGGCATTGGGGTAGGCTACTGCTAAAGCTAATTCGGTAGCTATCATAGCATCGAAGGCATTACCACCTTTTTGAGGATAGCAAGCCCTATCTGTGAGGGCTTTCTTCTTTAGCACTCACCACCATAGCGTGAGGTGCTCATACCCCTTTTTCGGGGTCAGGTTGTTTTTTTGGCAGGAGAATTTTTGGCAACTGACCAACAAAACTACTGCTGTTAATACTGAAAAAGATTTTTTTGATCATTTTAATTTAGTTACTTTTTTTATTTAATTTTTGAGTGTTTTTGTTTTATAGCTTATAAGTAAACAAATAGTGAGTCGTTAGTGATTAGTATGCTCTTTGATACTAACCACTAACGACTAAAATTTATTGTGTATTAATTATTGACTAACGACTGCCTTTACTTTATCGGCTGCTTCTTGGAATAAAAATAGCTGAATGAACGGCTAAGCCTGAATTATCTAATATCTCTTTGGCAAGCTCGGCATTAGTGCCTTGCAAACGCACGATAATAGGCACTTTGATAGCATCGCCCATATTTTGATAAGCATCGACTACCCCCTTTGTGCTACTCGGTCGCAGCGCACAATACCACCGAAAAATATTGATGAGAATTGCCTTTACATTAGGGTCTTTTTAGAATAATGCGGAAAGCTGCTTCTACATCGTTTGGCATCGGCGGTACCCCTACATCGAGGGAAGTTAGCGGGTGACCCCCTGCCTGCTTAATCAAATCCATAGTAGCCATTGCTAAGCCTCGCCCTGTTTACCATACAGCCTACGCTGCCATCGAGGGCTACATAATTGAGCCCTACGGCTTTGGCTTCTACCTCTACAGGATTTTTCTTCGCGTATATCGCGATAAGCCGCGTACTCAGGGTGACGGAAAAGCGCATTGTCATCGAGTACTACTTTGGCATCTACTGCTAATATCTTATTGTCTGAAGTTTTTAACACGGGGTTAATTTCAAACAAATTGGCATCAGATGATACATAGGCATTATAGAGCGCTGTAACAAACTTCACCATATCTTTTTGCGCCTCGCCACTAAGTCCTAAATTAAACGCTATTTGGCGCGCTTGAAGGGGCTGTAAGCCTACAGCAGGGTCTATCTCTTCAGTGAAAATAAGGTGAGGCGTTTGGGCAGCTACCGTTTCGATATCCATACCTCCTTCAGTAGAATACATTATCATATTCTTACCTTTGGCGCGGTTTAGCAATACCGACATATAGAACTCGGCCGGCTCGCTTTCGCCAGGGTAATACACGTCTTCGGCTATAAGAACCTGATGCACTTCTTTGCCCGTAGGAGGGGTTTGAGGGGTAATAAGGTGCATACCAATGATTTGTGAAGCAAGCGGTTCAACGTCTTGCAATCCTTTTAGCCAACTTTACACCGCCGCCTTTACCGCGTCCGCCGGCGTGTATTTGTGCTTTTACCACATACCATTTGGTACCGGTCGTCTCAGTTAATTCTTTAGCCGCTGCCACTGCTTCAGCGGGAGTTTGTGCTACGATACCACGCTGCACACGTACTCCGAAACTCGATAGGATTTCCTTTTCCTTGATATTCGTGTAAATTCATACGTTGATTAAATTGATAACTTTTCGATAAAGATAGAAACTTTTTGAATATAAAAAGTTTTTACAAGATTTTTTCTGACGAAAGGTTTATTGGTTATTTATACTTTGATATTTTTCGCTAATCCTTCGCTAATCCTTCGCTAATCCTTCGCTTATCGTTCGCTCTTCCTGTATTGTTCCTATATTGAATGTAAAGGGTAAGTGAAGAAAGAAAAATTTTTCTACTAATAGGCAAATTTGCTAATTGATAAATTATTCGTATCTTTGTGCTACCAATTCAAAAAGAATAAGGTTACAAATATAACTACGTTGGCAGTATAAGTGGGATGCCTTTGGAATGCTCAAAGAGGTAAAAACGCCCTGACAAGCAAAAAAAGTAAGATAAAATGGTAAGATTAATTGATTTTAAAGAAAATAATATTTGTAGAGGTATGGTATTACGTTGTAAAGGAAAAATATCCTTATGAAGCAATTGTTGATTTTTAGTTTGTGAAACGCCAGATTCGGGAGCTAAAACGTTTCAACTAATAGTTATTTCTGGTTTTAAAGCAGGAGCTAAATATTATCAATTTCCTGAAGAATCACTTCCTAAAGATAGGAGTCGATATGGATTAAGTACTCATTGGCTTAGAGATAATTGGTATAAATATGGATATATTGATTGCCCATTAGAAGATGTATACATTTATGAAAGTCAAGTGCCTACTAAATTTGAACTATAAAATTAATACCATACCTAACATCCTCGTATAGAATGTTATTAATTAGATAACAGCACCACTTAGGTACACCCATAGAAGCCTACAACCAAGAAGGTGAGCTGATATGGGAATGCGAACAAGACCGCTAAACCACCTTGCCCGTGCGGCTCGCACTCAAAAAGAGAATTTTAGGTGTCCTTTTAAATACCAAGGGCAGTACTATGATAGCGAGGTTGAGCTGTGTTATAATAGGTTTAGGTATTATCACCCTGAGACGGGAAAAGTATATCTCAGAAGACCCGATTAAACTCTTAGGTGGGTTTAATGTGTTTGCGTATATGCTTGGAGTGAAAGCACAGGCACAAGTTTTAAAAAAATAATGTTCATCTATACTATGAATAATACTTTATAAAAAAATATTACAATGAAAAATGGATATGTTGTACAACAGAAGAGTTAGGTGAGAGTTGGGAAGTGTTAGCAGATGAAAAAGAAAAATAATCCTAATTTTCTAATCAGCAAAAAAAGGAAATAGTGCTATTATGAAAATTTGTTTACGATACAACAGATTATGTTTTTGGTTACTATATTACCTGCTGCTAAAATCAAAGAATTAAAAAGAATTAAAAAGGATTGTACAGACAAAAGATCTTTTTCATATAAAACTATCCTTAATTAATGGAGACCAATGGTTTGCACTTTCTAAATATAAATTTAAAAAGGAAGAAGCTATAAAATTAGCAAGTCTTTTTATTGGATTAACAAAACATCAGGCAGAGCGAGTGTGGATTTCTAAAAAAATTAGGTGATTTGAATACAAATATCTTGTGTCATTCCTATTAGAAATTCAATGTATTAGTTGTTTTTCCAAGCTTAATTGATAAGAGGGTGAACTGATATGGGAACGCGAGCAAGACCTTTATGGCAACTCCCGACAGGGCTTTTGCTAAGGAGAATTTTAGGTGTCCTTTTTAAATACCAAGGGCAGTACTATGATAGTGAGGTTGAGTTGTGTTATAATAGGTTTAGGTATTATCAACCCTGAGACAGGGACGGTATATAAGTGAAGACCCTATTAAACTCTTGGGTGGGTTTAATGTGTTTGCTTATGTGGGGGATACTAATGCGTGGTTAGATGTGTTGGGGTTGGTAGCACCAAATAATAATGGAATTAGTGCTCAACATGGAAATTCCGCACATAATGCTTTTTATAGATGATATAGTAAAAGATCTCAAAGTCAGATCCAACGGTAGATCAAAGTTCTGTAAGAAAAAAATCAAGAACAAGTAGATTTTAATGGAAATAAAGTTGGTTCTAATAGGCCAGATTTACAATATAATGATATTTTTGGTAATCACTATAATATAGAAGTTGATACAACTGATAATGGGCGGCTTAATCATTCAAGTGTCATACCAGTAAATGATCCCAATGCAAGAAATACTTTTTGGCTTATTGATATGAATGGAAATGTAAGACAAGACTCTTCTGGCATGGAAGTTATTCAAAAATTTAAAAACTAATAATATGGAAATAAATAAATTAGATAGTTTTTATATAACAATTATTAACTCACCTTTAGAAGATATTTTAAATTTTATAAAAAAATGATGATTTTACAAAAAAATCGTGAATTTAAATATAAGACAATTAATATAGATAATTTTTTAAAAATAATATAAGTTTAAATCCTACATCTAAGCTCCTTATTTTTGAATCTATAACTTTTTTTAGGTAAAAGTATAGCTCTTGGTGGTTGGATTACATTAATAAATTATTTTTTTGTAAAAACAAAATAAAGATAATTATTTTATAGAATTTAATACAGATAAATCTCCTATACAAAGAAATTGTTTTTAAAATTTGAAAAAGATGATCATAGTAGAATTATACAAAAATATTATTAATGAAAAGGAAAAATGGGAATTTTTTTCTCTAAAGGAAAAACCTTTAAAATTTGAAAAAAACAGAATATTATAGGCGAAAAAGAAATTAAAAATCGTTTGAATAAAGATATTTTTAATAGAATATAGTAAAAAAATATTGGGTTCGATTTACTTTGATGAATTATCATTCGTAACAAATAAAAATCTATTTTTTTATAGAATATTAGATGGAGATTACATAAATGTCAGAAATAGCTTCAACTGAGGTAGTAATAAAGAAAAAAATAGACAGCTTAAACATTAAGGATAATTTGTTGTAACACTACCAACATCTTATCATTTAACAGACTAATCACAAAAATATCAACCATAACCCTCTAACAATCAGTAAATAACAAAAATACTCCGCAAAAATATTTTCAATTTTTTTACATAAATAATGATACAAATGTTATTTACTTAAGGACTAATAAAAATATATATGGATAAACACAGGAGATAAATTAGAATAAATATGATTGCTTATTATATCAACATAGAAATATTAGGAACAGAGTTATTAATAGATGAAATACTTAAAATATTAGGTAATAAGATTAAGATAGGGAAAATCATCCATCCAAATGATAAGAATAAAAAAACAGGTGAAAAATATAACTTTGGTTTGATTCGTTTATTGCATCCTAAAGTTTATATAAAATGACGATGAATTAAAAATATAGCTTTGGTTGTATTGGTTTATCGCATCCTAAAAGTTTATATAGATGACGATAAATTAGTAGGTTATCTTTCTTGGTTCTCTGATTTCATAAAAAGAGTATTTTGATATTTTCTATACTTTGGGGTGGAAAAAGGCTTGTTTTGTTACAAAACATATACTATACAGATAGTTTTCTCAGCTTAGAGTTATTTGATAGTGATTTTTTTAAACAAATAGCTTCTTATAAGATATCTATATCTATTCCTATGAACATATATGAAGTAACTGAACAGGAAATTATAGAGATGTTACGTGAAAGACCATATTGAGTTGTTGAAAATAAACGTGTTTTAATATATAAATCCAATGTCAAAAAGAAGAAAAAAATAATAGATATATCTATACTCATAATCCTATATTTATCATCATTAGAGAATATTAATACAAGTTATAGGTTTAGAAAGATTTTTCAATTCATTTAGGTATTTTTAATTGATGAATCCGTTATTATTGAGAATTTAATAGAAAAAGGAATGCTTAAAAAGCGATGGATTGATTGATAAATCACCTTTCTATAAATCCATATCGTGTACAGAAAAAGGAAAAAGTATTATAACGACAACATTCATAAAATAGATATTATTGAAAGTGATTTTCCTGATAAAAAGTTGGAGATGTTACAATTTTATTTAGGTTTAAAAACGTCCTTCATAGATTATGCCCCCACTCTACATACTCTTCCTCTGTCAATATTTGACAAAACATATTAGTAAAAACAGCACAAGTTACTACTGACGAATGGAAAGGATATAAACCTATAAAAGACTTTAATATAACTCAAATTTCTAGTAATGATGGGAAGAATTTTCCTACATTACATAAGGTAATACATCAAGTAAAGTCTTGGATAAGAGGTATATATTCTTGGGTTTCAGAGTTTAATATAGACCGCTATTTAGCTGAGTATAGTTTTAGAATCAATCGCTCACAAAGCAAAGAGACTATCTTTAACAATCTAATAAAAAGATTGATTGAAAGAAAACCCTATTTTCAATCTCAGTTGGTATGCCCTTAACTTGACACCTCAAATATAGAAATTTGACTCCCCTATATTAACTAAATAAATATGAAAGAAAAAAATTAATTGTTTTATGAGTAGATTCAGCTCAAAATTGAATAAGTATAAGGTAAATATACATACTTTTTGATAATAGCCTTAACGATCCTTTTGGTATTTTGACAAGAATAGATTTTGAATATAAAAAATATAGAAGGCTACGTAAGCTTTTTATAGTAGGGAGTTATAAATATAGAAATATTTGATTACAACACAGGTAGTATCATATTTAATACACTACTAATGCCAGAAGATGATTCTACAGAGGCTTTTAATCAGTTTTGACAAATTAATATAACTATGACAACAGAAGAAAAAGATTTAGAAAAGAAGATGTGGGACGAACATCAGATAAAAATTAAATTTAAAGATAGCGCAGAGCCTTATAATAACGAGGGATATTTAACTGAAAAAGCTATTGCTGCTAAAGCTCTATTTAACAGAATAGGACACCCTAAGAACTTTTTGCAAGGAACTGCGCATAATTAGTCAGTAATTACTAATCAAAGATTGAAAAACTGCAAGGATACTAAGTTACCTTGCAGTTTTTTTAGACTATTTATCATTTGTCTTTTGCCATTTGCCATTTTTTTATTATCTTTGCCCGCTAAATTATCTTTTTCTACTGAAATGAAATACCTATATATATACTTTTAGCCTTGGGATTTACGGGCTGTGGTATCTACATTTCACCGGAGGAAGTACCGGAAGTGCTAAGACTTTTCAGGTTAATTTCTTCCGAAATGACGCGCCATTAGTAGAACCTGGTCTTGACCGCGACTTTACCCTCGCCCTGCAAGACCTTATCAATAACCAAACAAACCTAAGCCTTACCGACCGGAATGGCGACTTAGTATATGAGGGTGAAATAGTGGAATTTAGCATCACCCCAATGACGGCTACTGCGGGACAAACCGCTGCCCAAAACCGCGTGACTATAGGCGTAAACGTGCGTTTTACCAATCATACCGAAGAGAAAAAAAGACTTTGAAAAGCGTTTTTTTCTTTCTACTATGATTATCCGGCCGCCGCTCAGTTTAACTCGGTAAAAGGACAGGCTATACCGCAGATATTCAGAGCGCATCACTCAAGATATTTTTAACGCATCATTAGCAGATTGGTAGATTTGCTGATTTGCCAATTTGTCGATTTGCCAATGAGAAAGATTGACAAATTAGCAAATTAGCAAATTAGCAAATTAGCAAATTGACAAATTGACAGTAAAGGAGTTCATAGAGATTATTAGGCGGCCCTACACTATCAGCAGTGCACAAGCGCGCGAATTAGACGAGATAGTGAAGGAGTTCCCTTATTTTCAGGCGGCAAAGGGTATTGCAACTCAAACTGTTGCACTCTGAGGGTAACTATCGCTATGCAAAGCTCTGAAACTGGCTGCCGTACACGTGACTGACCGCACGGTGCTGTTTAACTTTATCAATTCAAAAGATATTATTCCTGATTTCTCAACGATTAGGTCTGATTTTGAGCGTATTAGTAAAGCGCACGAGCGCAAAGAGGCGGTAGAAGACAATGCGCCACCAAAAAGTGAGTTATATAGATAATAGTCCGCGTAATTTTCGCCCTACCCTACCCGACCCTATCTTTGAGGAAAAGATTATCCCTGATGAGCTTATCAATCATCAGGAGCTGACAGACCTATTCATACCTAAGACGGAGCAGCCTACGCTTAAGCCTGAGATGCCCATTTGGTCGCCCCCACCACCGGCTGACGACCCTACGCCTGCGCATTATCAGAGTGACACTGTGGCAGAGAAATTTAAGCTCATAGATAAATTCTTAGAGAATAACCCTAAAAATAGAAGCGTCTAAAGATTACATCTCTAACGTGAATTTAGCAGATGAAGTGAAGGGTGATGAGAGACAATTGATGACTGAAACATTAGCGCAAGTGTATGTAAATCAGCGTAAATACAAAACAAGCCATACAAAGCTTATCAAATATTAATTTTGAAAAAAATCCAAAAAGTGCTTACTTTTGCAGCCCAAATAGAAAAATATCAAAAAATTACAGCAAAATAATTTATAACAAATGACAGCATTCAACATCTTTTTAGTTTTATGTGTAGTGGTATGCTTACTACTCGCTTTAGTTATTATGGTTCAAAACCCTAAAGGGGGCGGACTTTCTTCTACCTTTGGAGGTAATACCCAAGTAGTGGGTGGTGTAAGAAAACTGGTGACTTTCTTGAGCGCAGTACTTGGACATTTGCCGGCGCTTTGGCAGTGCTTATCTTAGTAGCTAACACTCTGTTGCTCAGCAATACCGGTGTCAACGCTGACTCTAAACTATTGACGGCAATACTCCTGTAGCTCCTCTACAACAAGCGCCTGCTAACAACGCTACTGAGGCACCTGTAACTCCTGCAACCTCTACTAACACCGGTAACTAAGAAAAACGGTCTCCTTGAGACATTTATACGATTTCTATTCTAAGAGGTTGTCCGAAAAGTTTTATTTCTTCTTGAAAAGGGTTTGTTAATATAAACTTAACATCCCTCTATGCACATACTCTGCTGCGCCAGCTCGCAGACTTCCTTCAAAGGGGAGATGAGGATGGTCAATATACACGAAAAACTTTTTGGACACCCTCCTATTTTTGTTAGTGCTAATTTTTAACAAAATGTTTATGATTGACTTTAATGTACACTGACAAAATGTCAGTTTTAGAGATTGGCACGGTTTTAGGGAATAGTAGATTAGCAAATTTGAAAATTAGCAAATTTGTAAGTAAATGAGTTAATAACTAAAAAAACTAAACAAATAATGGCAAAATTGAATATCAAACCTTTAGCTGATAGAGTGGTGATTGAACCAGCCGTAGCTGAAACAACCACTGCATCGGGTATCATTATCCCTGATACGGCAAAAAGAAAAAAACCTCAAAAAGGTACTGTAGTAGCAGTAGGTGCTGGTACTAAAGATAATCCTGTAACCCTAAAAGTAGGCGATACCGTACTATACGGCAAATACGCAGGTACAGAACTGAAATTAGAAGGTAAAGATTACCTTATTATGCGTGAAAATGACGTGTTGGCAGTAATCTAAATCATAATTCAACAACTTATTAATTAAAGAAAAAATGGCAAAAGATATTAAATTTGACATAGAAGCTCGCGAAGGCTTAAAAACGCGGTATTGACGCGTTGGCTAACGCTGTAAAAAGTAACTCTTGGTCCCTAAAGGACGCAACGTTATTATTAGCAAATCATTTGGTTCGCCTCAAGTAACTAAAGACAGGGGTGAGCGTGGCTAAAGAAATAGAACTAGAAGACGCTCTTGAGAATATGGGCGCTCAGATGGTGAAAGAAGTAGCTTCAAAAACTAATGACCTTGCTGGTGACGGTACTACTACCGCTACTGTATTGGCACAAGCTATCGTAAAAGAAGGTCTTAAAAACGTGGCATCAGGTGCTAACCCTATGGATTTGAAACGCGGTATAGATAAAGCCGTAGTAAAAATCGTAGAACACCTTGCTAAACAAGCTAAAGAAGTAGGTTCTTCATCAGAGAAAAATAAAACAAGTAGCTTCAATTTCAGCTAACAACGATGATACTATTGGTGAACTTATCGCTCAAGCCTTTGAAAAAGTAGGTAAAGAAGGTGTTATCACTGTAGAAGAAGCTAAAGGTACTGACACTTACGTAGATGTAGTAGAAGGTATGCAGTTTGACCGCGGTTACCTATCTCCTTACTTCGTAACTGACTCTGAGAAAATGGTAGCAGAACTTGATCGTCCTTACATCTTATTGTACGACAAGAAAATCTACTATGAAAGACTTATTGCCAGTGTTAGAACCCGTAGCTCAGTCTGGAAAACCTCTATTGATTATAGCTGAGGATATTGATGGTGAAGCTTTGGCTACCCTTGTAGTAAATAAACTACGCGGAACTCTACGTATCGCTGCTGTGAAAGCTCCTGGTTTTTGGTGACCGTCGCAAAGCAATGCTTGAAGATATCGCTATCCTTACCGGAGGTACTGTAATAGCTGAAGAAAGAGGCTTTTACCCTTGAAAAACGCTACTATTGATATGCTTGGTACTGCTGAAAGAGTATCTATCGACAAAGATAATACTACTATCATAAACGGTGCTGGTAAATCAGAAGATATTAAAGCACGTGCTGCACAAATAAAAGCACAAATAGAAAACACTACTTCAGACTACGACCGCGAAAAAGCTACAAGAACGTTTGGCTAAACTATCAGGCGGAGTTGCAGTACTCTATATCGGAGCTGCTTCAGAAGTAGAAATGAAAGAGAAAAAAGACCGCGTAGATGATGCTCTACACGCTACTCGTGCAGCGGTTGAAGAAGGTATCGTAGCTGGTGGTGGTATCGCTCTACTACGCGCTAAGAATGCTTTGGCTAAAATAAAACCTGTAAACGCTGATGAGGAAACTGGTATAAAAATCATACTTAAAGCCCTTGAAGCTCCTCTACGTACTATCGTAGAAAACGCAGGAGTAGAAGGTTCTGTAATCGTATCAAAAGTACTTGAGTCTTCACGCGAGGCCTTTTGGTTACAACGCTAGAGCGGACAGTATACCGATATGTTTAGAGCAGGTATCATAGACCCCTAAAAAGGTAACCCGTGTTGCCCTTGAAAAACGCTGCTTCAGTAGCTGGAATGATACTTACTACTGAATGTGCTTTTGGTAGACATTAAAGACGATAAAGCAGCTGCTATGCCACCAATGGGCGGCGGTATGCCAGGAATGATGTAATAAGTTTTTTTCACACCATTATTCATATTTATAAATAAAAAGACGCTGTTAGTCAATACTAACAGCGTCTTTTTATTTATTAATCTTAAATTACAAACTCTTTAGTGCTTGTTTGATAATATCTTCTACCGATAACGCCTCTGGGGCTGCTTGTACTATCTTATCGACTACCTTTTCAGCCTGCTTACGAACAAAACCCTAATACTTCGAGAGCGGCAAGAGCTTCTTCTTTATGGGTACTTACTGCACTAATAGGTGCATCGGCAAAGTCTTGCAGTTTTAGCATCTTATCTTTTAGGTCGAGCACTACCCGTTGGGCAGTTTTAGCTCCTATGCCTTTCACTGACTGAATAGTAGCTACTTCGCCATTGACGATAGCATTGCGCACTTGCGCTGCTGTAAGCGATGAGAGCATCGTCCTTGCCGTGCCCGCTCCTACCCCCGAAACTGAGATAAGCAGTACAAACACTTCGCGTTCTGCTTTTAGTAAGAAAGCCATAAAGCGTATGAGCATCTTCTTTAATTTGCAAATAAGTATATAGTTTGATAACCTCTCCTTCTGGCAAAGCGGCATAAGTATTGAGACTAATATTAACGAAATACCCTACTCCGTTGCAGTCTATCACTACATTAGTAGGGTTCTTCTCTACGAGTTTCCCTTGTAATTGTGTAATCATTTTTTTAATTATTAATTGTTAATAATAATATTACTTCATTGTCAAATTGGCAAATCGACTCATCAACTCATTGGCAAATCACCTTTATCGTCTTCTCATCGCCTTTTCATTGATAATTTTAAGCAAATGCTCTCCTTTGGCGGCAAAGATATTCATCTCGTGGAAAGTATCAGTAGTACCCAAATAAACATCATCTATATACCAAAAATAGCTTACCAGAGCGATTGGCTGCCTTAGCCACAAAAGGCTGTTGTTCCCCTCCAAAACTCTTAGTAGTATAGATAACACTTAAATGCTTAGGGATATACAAAAATCTAACGCTTTTGGGCTACCCTTCAGTACAATCAGAGCGAAAAGGCGGCAATGATTGATAGTGCACGTGTTGCTGCTTATAGTACCATTCCATCACAGGGGGCAACACAAACCACGCCTTGGTATATATCTGGTCTACAGGTTGGCAAGAAGCATTCACCTGATACTGCCCATCAGGAGTAAGATGCACTAACTTATGATAAGGGCACTGTCCCTATCTCTTTTAGGGGCAAGTGTGGTACGCAAGAGCTTCTGAGGGCATTCGGGTTTTGGCTAAGTAGCCCGACTGCTCGCATATCGTCACCTCGCGCATATCGTCTAAAGGCTGCTGAAACCACGTAGTGCGCGGTAGGGGCGTTAAAGATACTAAACATCACAGGAGCCGCATACGATACCCCTGTAAGGGTAGGTCTCCCTCCCCTGTAGCATTGCCCACCCATACCGCTACCACATATTCGGGGGTAGCCCCTATAGCCCACGCATCTTTATTACCAAAGCTGGTACCTGTCTTCCAAGCTATCTTCCTAGCGGACTCATAATACCGCCACGCTACATCATCAGTAGGGGCGGTTTACTTCTTTCATAGCCGAAAAACATACTATACAGAGCCCCCGCCCTAAGAGTCGGAAGCGCTGTAGTAGCCTTTACCAAAAATCAGGGGGACTTCCTGCCATATAGCTAAGCGACTGAAACTCTGCCGCGCGATACCGCTGAGTAGCAGCAAAAAAACATTTACTTCAGAAGCCAAATTAGTATACGCTTGCGCCAAATCCCATAGGTTACTCTCGGCTCCTCCCAAGATGATAGACAGACCATAATGGTCAGGGTGGCGCGATATATTCTTCAAAACGCAACTTCTGCAGCACCTCATAAAAAACGATAAGTAGTAAACTGCCGCAAAAGCCACACAAAAGGCACGTTCAGCGATTTGGCTAACGCCATATCAGCTGGTACTGCTCCTTCAAAAACTATTGCTAAAGTTCTGTGGCGAATAACCTGCTATCTGCGTTGGCATATCAGGGATTAAGGTAGTAGGCAGCAGTTCGCCCTCGTGCAGCATAGCCGCATATAAAAAGGGTTTCAGTACGCTACCGGTACTGCGCGGCGCGTGAATGATATCTACATCTTTCTGATGGTTCTCATCAGTGGGGGTATTACCCACATAAGCCAAAAACCTACGCGTTTTAACCTCTACCACCAGCGCTGCCATATTATAAATCTCCGATTGCGAATAATGACTGTAATAACCCGCTACTATCTGACTGACTTTCTGTTGCAAATCGATAGGCAAAGAGGTGGTAACACGCTGCCCTTCACGGGTCTTACTGGCATACGCCAACAGATGAGGAGCCAACTGCGGAATAGGGTGTGGCTCTGTTGGCAAAGGGCTCAGTAAGGGCTAAGTCATAGGTCTCTTTATCGATAATTTCAGCCGTATAAAAGCTTGTGAAGTAGGGCATTGCGCTTAGCTAACAGTCGCTGTTGGTTCTTACCAGGGAAGATAAGACTGGGCGCATTGGGCAATACCGCCAGCGTAGCACTTTGCGCCCACGAAAGCTGATGAGGCGCCACCCCAAAAATACCGCCAAGCTGCCATATCAAGCCCCACTACATTCCCTCCAAAAGGCGCGTGCGAGGCGTAAAGCCTAAGAATAGATTCTTTCGAATACCTAAACTCCAAACGGGTAGCCCAAATCATCTCTATCAGTTTTTCAGCATAAGTACGCTGCTGGTGATTGCGTGCTATACGCACTACCTGCTGGGTAAGCGTACTCCCTCCCCGCTCTACCCATCCGCTCTTCACATTGCGCACCAAGGCTTTAACTACAGATACCGGATTTACCCCCAGTGGTGATAAAAGTGAGCATCTTCAAACTGCAATACCGACATTTTAAAACCGATAAGGCACACTATCTACTTCCGGAAAGCGCCATTGGCCATCAGTAGCTATCTTAGCCGACAGCAGTTTCCCCTCTGCACTCTCAAGCACGGTAGCGTAAGGCTGCGGAAAGAGATGGCGCGGCAAACAAAAGGCGTAAGCGAGCAGCAATAGCAAAGCTACACCCGATTTAATAGGGTGCTGACGTACTTTCTTCCGTATATAACTGACGATATGTAGCAAACGCTTCTTCATTGGTGCAAAGGTACGCATAATTAGCAAAAAGTAACAAATTTGTCTGTTAGCAAATTAGGGTGTATCTTTTGCGCCTAAATTTCTACAAAAAAACAAAGAAAAATATGTTTCAAGGTGTATTACAAAAGATGCTAACCGAATGGGCTGACCCTATACGGTATTACCTGCCTATGCAGGGCGATTACGTGCTGATGAACAATCTATTAGGAAAGGCTATCACTATAGACTTAAAAGGGCTTTCAGTGTTTGAATTGTGGTCAGAACAAGCCTATTTTTAGGCAGGGGCTATTGCAAAGAGTGCTTTTTGAAGTCCCTCAAACTGCCGATTGGATAATGCACTCCCGAACTGAGCAAAGCGCATCTAAACATCGAAGAGCGCGATTTGACCTACGAACAACAAGTGCAGTTGCAGCCTCACTACGTATATCTGGCCAATTCAAGCGAGGTAAAGTGGGGGTAACTCGCAAAAACGCAAGCCCCTACGCGCTGGATAGACCAAGGGGCGCACGAGGCTCTCGTACTTGCTGAAGTGCCTAACCGCTATTTAGCTGGGGTAGCCGAAGTAGCTCTCAAAGAGCATTTAGCCGACAAAAACCAACTGGCGCAAGATGCTCACCAACCAAATCACTCCAGTAGATTTATTAGTAGTCAAAGCCCAAGTACGTCCTTGGGTCCCCGAAGAGTGCAACCCTACATCACCGAAGACATAGCGCCTTTACAAATACACTTCCCTGTGCAACAATATCCTACCAAAGTGCAGTCGCTGCAACTGCTACGCACCCCTACCTATACTGGCACTCTGGTTGGTATTAAAGGACAATACCTTATTTTTTTTGAAGACGATACCGTATTCAATGTCCGCGCCAACGAAGGATTCGTAATTGATTTGTCAATTTGCTAATTGCTAATTTGCCAATGAGTCAATTTGCCAATGAGCCAATTTATCAATCAATAAATCATTGGTATAATCCTCGTAATCATTGGTATGCTGCTCGTGTATGGGCTCCCCCTTTGAAGGAAGTCCGCGAGCTGGCATAGCGGAGTATGTGAAGGGGGATGTTTCTATAAAAAAATCGGCAAACTCGACAAATCGACAAATCGACAAATCATCTCACAAACACAAGCGTATTCCCTTCCGAAAAACTTCTCCGAAAACACATACCCATCAGCGTTGAAGCCTTTTAAGGTCTTCAGCCGAGCGAATATCGTTTTCAGCCAAATAGCGCACCATACGTCCGCGGGCTTTTTAGCGTAAAAACTCACTATTTTCAGCGTATCGCCCTTGTAATCTTTAAAAACAGGGGTTATTACGCTTGTTTTTAACTAACAGTATCAATCGCCTTAAAATATTCTTCACTGGCTAAGTTGATAAAAAGTTCCCCTCTTCCAGCTCATCATTAAGAGCCTGCGTGATGCGCTCCTTCCAAAAAGCATAAAGATTAGCCGCCTTGCCTACGGGCAGTTTAATGCCCATTTCTAAGCGATAAGGCGCAATAAGGTCTAAAGGTTTTAAGATTCCATAAAGCCCAGAGAGATCCGCAAACTCTCTTGTAGCTTGTCGATTTGAGCCTCAGCAAGCGAATAAGCATCAAGCCCCTCATATACATCGCCGTCATAGGCAAAGAGGGCTGGACGTGCGTTTTGCGGAGTTAAAGGCATCGTAAAGACTTGGTTGCGTTGCCAATTCAGTTCAGCCAGCTTAGGCGAAATGCTCATCAATGCAGAGAGTTTCTGGGGCGATAAGGGTTGAAGGGCAGCGTGTACCTCAGCGATTTCTTTGGTAAAGATAGCCGATGAATAACGCTCTGTGGGGAGCGGAGAGGTTTCATTGATAGTTTTAGCCGGTGATATAACGATTTTTCATAGTGATAATAATTAGGGGACAAAGATAGAAAAATTTTTCTGTAGCCATCTCACCCTATACAAACAATATAGGAAGAATACAGAAAGAGCGAAGGTTTAGCGAAAGATGAGCAAAGTATAAACGTCTAATCATCGACTAAAAACCAGAAAAAATATCCTACCACCCATTCCTCCCAGCCCTCTCAAACCTCCCAGCCTTCCCAAACCTCCCATTCCTCCAAAACCTCCCATCTTTTTATCAAAAATACACTTCTATCACTCTTATTATTAAATATTTTTAACTTTGCGGCATTAAAACTAAATTCTTGCAAACTAAAAGAGAATATGCAAATATTTAAATTCGGAGGCGCCTCAGTAAAAAGATGCTGCGGGCGTGCGCAATGTCGCTAAAAATATTAGAAAAAAAGTAGGCTATGCCCATTCTCTCATCGTTATTTCGGCTATGGGCAAAACCACCAATGCTTTGGAGGTCGTGGTTAATAACTACTTCAAAGCCCCTGCTCAGCTGCCCGAAAGCCTACAGACTATCAAAGATTTTCACTACCAGATTATACGGGAACTCTTCAGCGACGAAAACCACCCTGTTTATTGGAAAGTTGACGGACTTTTCGCCGAACTCAGTTCATTTTTAGAGCGCAATAAGTCACCTAAGCACAGTTTTGTGTACGATCAAGTGATAGAGCTTTTGGCGAACTGCTCTCTACCACTATCATCAGCCAGTATCTAAACGATAATGGTATCAAAAACAACTGGATAGATGTGCGCAACCTCATCAAGACCGATAGCAACTACCGCGATGCAGGTATCGATTGGGAGGAAACTCAAACCAATATCAGCAATAATATCAACAAATCGCTACTCAACATTACACAAGGTTTTTTAGGTAGCGATGCTAACTTCTTCACCACCACTCTTGGGCGCGAGGGCTCCGACTATACGGCGGCTATCTTTGCCTATTGCCTAAACGCTAAGAGCGTAACCATCTGGAAAAGACGTTCCTGGGGTACTCAATGCCGACCCTCGTTATTTCCAGCATACTCAGTTGTTGTGCAAAAATACCTTACCAAGAGGCGATAGAGTTAGCATTTTATGGCGCATCAGTCATTCACCCCAAAAACGCTACAACCTCTCCAGCAGAAAGAGATACCGCTATCGTGCGCTCATTTGTAAATCCTACCGAAGAAGGCAGTGCTGTTTTGCAATGTAGCGAGTTTAGAACCTAAAGTACCTTGTTTTATACTCAAAAAGACCAGATACTGCTCTCTCTTTTCCTCTCGCGACTTTTCGTTTTATTATGGAAGAGGGTATCAGCTACATTTTCAAGAGTTTGCATAAAGCCCAAATGAAAGTGAGTGTGATACAAAAATTCAGCTATCAGCTTTTTCGGTATGTGTTGAAAAACAAATTTGACACGCTGCCTGAGCTTTTAGAGAAGTTGGAAGAGCGTTTCAAAGTATCGGTAACCGAAGGGGTAACGCTCTACACCATTAGGCACGCTACCGAAGCAGCTATTGCCGAAGTAGCAGCAGGCAAAAATGTACTGCTAAAACAAGTATCATCAGACACCGTACAGATGATTATTAATTAGTCAATTTGCCAATTAGCTAATTTGTCAATGAATAGTAACGCAAATCGGCAAATTGGCAAATCAGCAAATCAGCAAATCAGCAAATCAAAAAAATATGGCTCTTAAATTTTTTTAGAAGAAGTAAGAATGGGCATCCGCAGTCCTCTCTTAAGAAAGACATTATCTGTTATTATATCAATAACGGTGATAACACCCTTGCCGACCTCGGTAAGGAACTCAATCTCAGCGTACCTACGGTTACCAAGCTGGTAGGCGAACTGATTGACGACGGTATCGTAATGGACTTCGGGAAGCTCGAAACCCCCGGAGGTCGCCGCCCTAATGTCTACGGACTTAATGAGAGTTCGGGCTATTTCATTGGGGTAGATATCACCCATTCTCACGTCAATATGGGGCTTATCAACTTCAAAGGCGAACTGATTGACGAAAAAATCCGTATCCCTTTTGCTGAAGAGTTGCCGCAAGAGCGCTTTGAGCTCTTGTGCCAAATCATCAACGACTTTATAGCGCAAACAGTGGTTCCTAAAGAGCATATTCTCAGCATCGGCATCAATATTTCAGGGCGCGTCAATACCCAATCCGGACATAGTTACAGCGGTTTTTATTTCGATGAACGCCCTCTAACCGAAATGTTTGAAGAGCGTTTAGGCATAGGCGTTACCATCGATAACGACTCCCGCGCAATGGCTTACGGCGAATATATTAAAGGCAGGGGTAAAAGGCGAAAAAGATATTCTATTCTTGAATGTAAGTTAGGGGCTTAGGGCTTAGGTATCATCATCGATGGACAGCTGTATTACGGCAAGTCAGGCTTTTCTGGCGAGTTTGGGCATATAGCGGTTTTCGATAACGAAATACTCTGCCACTGTGGCAAAAAAGGTTGTTTAGAGACTGAAGCCTCTGGCTCGTCATTGCACCGCAAATTTATAGACAAACTCCAACACGGACACTCGTCTCTACTCACCCAGCAAAAGAACTACGACCCCAAAGCACCCGTCTCTTTAGAAGACATCATAAAAGTAGCCCTACAAGAAGATATGCTCGCCATAGAGCTTATAGAAGAAGTGGGCAATGCTTTGGGCAAGCATACCGCTAGCCTTATCAACCTTTTCAACCCCGAATTGGTGATTATAGGGGGTACACTTGCCACTGCAGGCGACTACCTACTACCGCTGCGCAGTGCTATCAAAAAGTATTCACTAAACTTAGTAAATAAAGATTCGCAGATAAAAGTATCAAAAATTAGGGCGAAAAAAAGCAGGACTTTTAGGCGCTAGCCTTTTAGCCCGTAGCAAATTTATAGGACTGATATAATGGACAAACGACTCGAAGCCTTCCAAAAGGCTACTAAACATAATGGACGACCTGCGGGCACAATGTCCGTGGGACAAGAAACAAACGATGCAGAGCCTGCGTCACCTCACTATCGAAGAGACTTACGAATTAGGCGATGCCATACTCGATAACGACCTGCAAGAGGTAAAAAGAGCTTGGCGACCTATTGCTACACATTGTTTTCTATGCCAAAATAGGCAGCGAGACCGGCGATTTCGATATTGCTGATGTAGCCAATGGGGTGTGCGATAAGCTCATCATACGCCACCCTCACATCTATGGCGATGTCAAGGTCGATAACGAAGAAGATGTAAAGCGCAATTGGGAAAAAGATAAAGCTAAAAAGAAGGCAACAAGAGTGTATTAGGGGCGTGCCCAAAAGTCTGCCAGCCCTTGTAAAAAGCCAGTCGCATACAAGATAAAGCGGCAGGAGTAGGCTTCGATTGGGATAATATAGACGATGTGTTTGCCAAAGTAAAAGAAGAAATCGAGGAACTTCACGCCGAAGTAAAAGCACAAAAAGCACACCGCCATTGAAGCTGAATTTGGCGATGTGCTTTTCAGTTTGATAAACTATGCGCGTTTTCTAAAAGTGAATCGAAGATGCCTTAGAGCGTACTAATAAAGTTCATAGCTCGTTTTCAGTACTTAGAGCGCAAGGCTGCCGAGGCGGTAAGTCATTACGCGATATGACTTTAGCCGAAATGGAAGCCTATTGGCAAGAAGCTAAAGGGGTTTTTGAAGCATAAGAAATTGAGTATTTTAATTTTTTATTTTTGTAATTTTGCCCCTCAATTCAAGCTTAACACTATAAAGACAAAAAAATAATGGCTGTACAGAAACCCAGTATTCCTAAGGGCACCCGTGATTTTTCACCTGCCGAATTAGCAAAAAGATACTTTATCATCAATACCATCCGCGATACATTTAGCACTTTTTGGCTTTCAACCTATCGAAACGCCAAGTTTTGAGAATTATGATACCCTAATGGGCAAATATGGCGAAGAGGGCGACCGTCTTATCTTCAAAATCCTCAATTCAGGCGACTTTACACAAGGGTAAAAGCAAGAAGATTAGGGAGGCTAAAAACCCTCAAAAAGCTCACCCCTCAAATATCCGAAAAAGCCTTGCGTTATGACCTAACGGTACCTTTTGCGCGTTATGTAGTACAGCACCAAGCCGAACTTACTTTCCCTTTCAAGCGTTACCAAATACAGCCCGTTTGGCGTGCCGATCGTCCTCAGAAAGGGCGTTTCAGAGAGTTCTACCAATGCGATGCCGATGTGGTAGGCAGCAATAGTTTGTGGCAAGAAGTAGAGTTCGTACAGTTGTACGATGCGGTTTTCACAGCGCTTAATCTAAAAGGAGTTACTATAAAAATTAACAACCGCAAAATACTCAGCGGTTTTGCCGAAGTGATAGGCGAAAAGCGATAAACTCATCGACTTTACGGTGGCTTTTAGACAAAACTCGACAAAATAGGCGAAGAGGGTGTTATAAAAGAAATGAGCGAAAGAGGTATCAGCGCAGCGGCTATCGAAAAGATAAAACCTATCTTTGGGCTAAAGGGTCGTTTACCGAGAAGTTAGCTGCCTTATCCGCTATTTTTAGCTACCTCCGAAGTGGGGCGTAAAGGCATAGAAGAACTCACTTTCGTGGGAGAACAAATCGCTGCATTAGGGGCTACAAACCGCCTTATTGAGACCTCGATGTTACCTTAGCACGCGGACTGAATTACTACACAGGGGCTATTTTCGAGATTGCAGCACCTGCAGGGGTGCAAATAGGCTCAATAGGGGGCGGTGGTAGGTATGACGACCTAACCAGCATTTTTGGTCTCAAAGGAATGAGCGGTATTGGCATCTCCTTTGGCTTAGACCGTATCGGTTTAGTGATGGAAGAGCTCAACCTCTACCCCGAAACACTTAGCAGTACAGTCGAAATACTTTGCTTAAACTTTGGCAATGCCGAAGCGCTACAGAGTATGAAGCTATTACAACAACTCAGAAAAGAGGGGCAAAAAGCAGAGCTTTACCCCGAAGCGGCTAAGATTAAAAAGCAAATGGACTACGCTAACAAACGCGGCATACCCTATGTAGCTATATATAGGCGAAAGCGAGCTACAAAAAGGCACCTATACTGAAGAATATGCTAACGGGAGAGCAAGAAGAACGTGAGTTTAGTAAATAATGATAATATTGTAATATATAACAAATAAACTAATGAAGAACTTTATAGAAGAACTGCGCTGGCGCGGTATGATTCAGGACATTATGCCTGAAACAGAACAGCATCTTATGGAAGGTCTCCGCGCTGCCTACGTAGGGATTGACCCTACTGCCGACTCGCTACATATTGGTCACTTAGTAGGTGTGATGATGTTCGCCACTTTCAGAACTGCGGACATAAACCTTATGCCTTAGTAGGGGTGCTACCGGTATGATAGGCGACCCTTCAGGCAAATCAGCAGAGCGCAACCTATTAACAGAAGAAGTACTTGCCCACAATATAAAAGGGTATCCAAAAAGCAATTAGCTAAATTCCTCGATTTTTGAAAGCGAAGCCCCCTAACCGTGCCGAGTTAGTTAATAACTACGACTGGATGAAGGAATTTTCGTTCCTTTCATTCATTCGCGACATCGGTAAGCACATCACTGTCAATTATATGATGGCAAAAGACTCAGTAAAAAAACGCTTCGACCCCAACGAAAACACCGATGGTATGTCGTTTACTGAGTTTTCATACCAATTGCTACAGGGTATGATTTCTTGCACCTATACCGCCAAAAAGGACTAACGCTACAAATGGGGGCTCTGACCAGTGGGGCAATATCACTACTGGTACCGAGCTTATCCGCCGTATAGCAGGAGGCAAGGCATACGCCCTTACTTGTCCGCTTATCACTAAGGCCGATGGTACTAAGTTTGGCAAAAAGCGAAGGCGGCAACGTATGGCTCGATGCTGAAAAAAACCTCACCTTATAAGTTCTACCAATATTGGATAAACGTATCCGACGAAGATGCACAGCGATACATCAAAATCTTTTACGATGCTAAGCCGTGAAGAGATTGAGCAACTTACCAGCGAGCACCAAGCAGCCCCTCACCTACGTGTATTGCAAAACAAATTGGCTGAAGAGCTAACCACACTCGTACACGGACGTGAAGAACTACAAAAAAGCCCAAAGGCTTCGCAAATACTCTTTGGCAACTCAACTTCTGACGACCTCAGACAGTTAGATGCTAAAACATTCTTAGAAGTGTTCGACGGAGTGCCACAAGCTGAAGTAACTCGCACAGACATAGCGGCAGGCTTAGATATGATAGCGGCTTTATCGGCCAAAACAGGCTTTTATAGCCTCTAACTCCGAAGCAAGACGCGCACTAAAAAGAGAAATCGATAGCTGTAAATAAAGAAAAAGTAGAAGAAAGCTATATAATTGGTGAGAAAAGACATCATCGACGACAAGTTTGTCTTGCTACAACGCGGGAAGAAGAACTACTTTGTAATTGTGATAGTCTAAAAACAAGACAAAATACAAGATACAAAACAAAAAAATGCTTTGACAAAGTTCGAAACTTTGTCAAAAGCCTTTCTAGCAGTTATAACTCTCTAAAAAGAGCTGATAATTTCTTTCATTTGCTGCTCGTTTTGAGTCTTTTTGCTATCGAGTGTCCAAGTAAAGATTTGGTAATAAGTTTTTCTCAGTTTCTACCACTGCCACTATGTAGAACACCTTATTGCCGTTTACTTGTTCAGTAGTCTCAACCACCATAGCAGGCAGCCTATGAATAGTAGTGGTCGTGATTTTCGCCGCAGAAGGGCGCATCATCTTAGCCTCTACCCAACCCTGATAGCACACATCAAAGTAATCCTTTAGGCGGAAGCGCTCAGCAAAAGCTTTTTGGTTTGTACGCCCAGCTTGTCTTTCAGCAGCTCAAACAGAGCTTCTGTCAGTTCCTCTCGATTATCGTCAATCACAGCCACAAAAAGGCTTCTTTAGGATTGGCGTATTGCAGCGAGGCTTGGTCATAAAGATTGTTTTGGTAAGTAAGAGAAGTAGGTAGTTTCATTTTCATACTTATCCTCTACTTTTTACTACCTGCACCGAAGTCTCTGTGGCGCGGCAAGATACTAATAGTAAAAGGATAAAGATGAAAGGTAATTTTTGATTAAAACGTTTCATCTCTTGCTAATTTAGTTTATTTCTGCGTACAAAGATAGAAATTTTTGTTAATACCAATTTTTTTGTAAGATTTTTTTGTACTATAACTTTTTATAACCTATTTCATACTGAAAAAAATGTTCCCTTTGAAAGACACTTTTAAAAACACCGTGGTCTGCGCAATCAGTTAGCCGACCTGCTCAAAGAAAAAGGCATACGCGATACGCGTGTGCTCGAGGCAATACGGGCTATACCACGCCACCTGTTTATGGATAGCTCTTTTGAAGACCACGCCTACCAAGACAAGGCTTTCCCAATGAGGCGAAGACCAAACTATCTCGCAGCCTTATACGGTAGCCTTTCAGACAGAACTGCTACAGGTAGCTCCGCGCCAAAAGGTGTTAGAGATAGGCACTGGCAGTGGCTATCAGTCAAGTGTGCTGATGTACCTCGGGGTATATCTGTATACTATCGAGCGGCAACAAAAAGCTCTTCAAGCTCGCCCAACAACTGCTACCCAAACTGATAAATCGTCCTGTACAAATGTATTTTGGCGATGGTTATAAGGGTCTGCCTCAAGAAGCCCCTTTCGACCGCATATTAGTCACGGCGGGGGCTCCTTATGTGCCCAATCCGCTATTGGCACAGTAGCCATCGGCGGACGTATGGTGATACCCATAGGCGAAAAAACACAAGTAATGACCCTCTACGAACGCATCAGCGAAAAGGAGTTTCATAAAACTACCTACGGCGACTTCCAGTTCGTACCAATGCTGAAAGAGAGAAATTAAACCCACAGACAGGTTTTTAATATTTTTATAGATTAGAAAGAAATGTACTTAATATTCGATACCGAAACCACGGGGTTACCCCGTAATTATAATGCTCCTATTAGCGATAGCAACAACTGGCCGCGTGCGGTGCAAATAGCGTGGCAATTGCACGACCAGTGGGGCACGCTCATAGAACATCAGGATTTTTTTAATTGCTCCTGATGGTTTTGACATTCCTTATGATGCCGAGAAAGTACACGGCATATCTACCCTACTAGCTGAAAAAAACAAGGGTACCCATCGCTGAGGTATTCGCTGCCTTCAACGAGGCTCTTAGTGAGGCTCAGTACGTGGTGGGACAAAAATATAGGCTTCGATATCAATATTATGGGGGCTGAGTTTTACCGCTATGGAGTGGAAAGTCCGTTAGATAAACTACCGGTAATCGATACTTGTACCGAGGGCAACCGCTAACCTTTGCAAAAATAGAAGGTGGTCGCGGGGGTAAGTATAAATTCCCTCGCTTACTGAGTTGCACTCTTTCTTATTTGGCGTACCTTTTGCCGAGGCTCACAACGCTACTGCCGATGTAGAAGCTACTGCCCGCTGTTTCTTCGAGCTTATAAGGCGTGGCGAGGGGCTTCAAAGAAGGAACTTTCAGTAGAGAATATATCGAAAACTTTCAAGCGCATCATTCCTCTCCCATAGGGCTTATTGGGCTCAAACACGTAAACCTCAAAGAGGCTTCCGAGGCATTGCGCAGCAAAAGGCGAGTACTCCTGAAAATAACCGCTTCGGAAGAAGAAATAGCACTACTTGAAACGGCTGCCTTTGCCCATCTACACAATCACACTCAATACTCTATCCTACAATCGACTACAGCTATAAGCGACCTTGTGAAAAAGTACCGCTAAAGAGAAAATGCCTGCCGTAGCCTTAACCGATAGCGGCAATATGATGGCGGCTTTCCATTTTGTGCAAGAAGTACAAAAAAATACAACAAAGAGGTGGAAAGTAAGAACAAGGAGGCTGAAGAAAAAGGTGAAGCTCCTACCGAAACACTTATCAAACCTATTATAGGTTGTGAGTTCAACATTTGTGAAAATCACTTAGATAGAAGTCACCAAGATAATGGTTACCAAGTGGTTATCTTAGCTAAAAACAAAGAGGGGTATCAGAATCTTATCAAAATGGCTTCGATAGCTTCTACTAAAGGCTTTTATTACGTGCCTCGTATCGACAAAGAGATTGTTGCGCAGTATAAAAGCCGACCTTATAGTGCTTTCGGGGGCATCAATGGTGAAATTCCTTCTAAAATACTCAATATAGGTACCAAACAAGCTGAAGAGGCTTTGCTATGGTGGAAAGACCTTTTTGGCGATGACTTCTACTTAGAAGTGATGCGCCACGGGCAACAAGAAGAAGAGCACGTAAATAGTGTGCTAGTAGAGCTGTCTAAAAAGTACAGCGTGAAGCTCATTGCTACTAATAACACTTTCTACATCCATAAAAAGATGCTAGTGCCCACGATATTCTGCTATGCGTAAAAGATGGCGAGAAGCAGAAAAACACCTATTGGGCGCGGACGTGGCTATCGGTTTGGAATGCCTAATGACGAATACTACTTCAAAACAAGTGCCGAGATGAAGGCTCTCTTCAAAGATATACCTCAGGCAATACTCAACATTCAGGAAATTATTGATAAGGTAGAGCCCTATGGCTTAGCCCGTGATATACTCTTGCCTAAATTTGATATTCCTGAAGCCTTTCAGGTGGCAGAAGACCCCACAGGCAAGAAAGGTGAGAATAATTATTTGCGTCACCTTACCTACGAGGGAGCTAAGCGCAAATACCCAGAGATTACTGATGAGGTACGCGAACGATTAGACTTTGAGCTTTCTATTATCGAAAAAAACGGGTTACCCTGGTTACTTTCTGATAGTGCAAGATTTCATTGCAGCCGCGCGCAAGATAGGGGGTATCGGTAGGGCCTGGTCGTGGGTCGGCAGCAGGGTCGGCAGTGGCGTATTGCTTAGACATTACCAATATGGACCCAATAAAGTACGACCTGCTGTTTGAGCGTTTCCTAAACCCTGACCGTGTGTCGATGCCCGATATTGATATAGACTTTGAAGATTCCGGCAGACAAGACGTTATCAACTACGTGATTGATAAGTACGGCGAAAGTCAGGTAGCGCGTATCATCACTTATGGTAAAATGGCAGCTAAATCGGCTATAAAAGATACCGCCCGTGTACTAGATGTACCTCTGCAAGAGTCGAACCGATTGGCAGGCTTAGTACCCTCTAAACCCCCTGGACTTTCGCTAAAAAAACCTCTTCAATTGGGACGAAAAGCTCAAAGAAAAGGTGCGTAGTGAAGAGCTACCCAAAGTAGACGAACTCAAGCAGCTTTTTGGCAGGCGGAGGCGAAGAGGAGAGCAACCAAACTATTCAGCAGGCCAACATTATTGAGGGCTCGGTGCGCAACACTGGTATTCACGCCTGCGGGGTGATTATTACCCCTGACGACATTACCAACTTTGTACCTGTAGCCTTAGCCAAAGACTCTGACCTATTCGTTACCCAGTTTGACAACTCGGTAGTAGAAAGTGCCGGACTGCTGAAGATGGACTTCTTGGGGCTTAGTACTCTTACCCTTATCAAAGATACGATTGAGAATATAAAAACAAACGCACGGCATAGAGCTCGATGCGGAGGCTTTTCCGTTAGACGATAAAAAGACCTACGAACTCTTTCAACGAGGGGAAACGGTAGGGATATTCCAATACGAGTCCGCAGGTATGCAGAAGTATATGCGCGAACTCAAGCCTACTGTTTTTTTGCTGACCCTAATAGCGATGAATGCTCTTTACCGCCCTGGGCCTCTGGAATATATACCGAGCTTTATCAAGCGGAAACACGGTATTGAACCCATAGAATACGACTTGCCTGATATGAAAGAGTATCTGGAAGAAACCTATGGTATCACGGTATATCAGGAGCAGGTGATGCTACTCTCGCAAAAGCTAGCAGGTTTTACCAAAGGTGAGGCTGACGTACTGCGTAAAGCAATGGGTAAAAAAGCAAATAGCCGTGCTAGCTAAAATGAAACCTAAATTTGTTGCCCAAGCATCAGAAAAGGGACACGATGCCCAAAAACTCGAAAAGATATGGGCTGACTGGGAGAAGTTTGCGGCTTATGCGTTCAACAAGTCGCATTCTACCTGCTATGCGTGGGTGGGCTACCAAACTGCCTATTTGAAAGCTAACTACCCTGCCGAGTATATGGCTGCGGTACTGTCTAACAATATGAACGATATTAAGACGATTACTTTTCTTCCTTGAGGAATGTCATCGTATGGGTATTAGGGTATTACCTCCGGACGTGAACGAGTCGTTATACAAATTTACGGTAAACAAAAATGGAGATATCCGCTTTGGTATGGGGGCAGTAAAAAGGAGTCGGTAAGGCTGCCGTAGACACCATAGTAGAAAACCGCAAAGAGCGCCCTTATACTTCTATTTTCGACTTAGCAAAGCGAGTAGATTATAAGAGTATCAACAAAAAAAGCCTTTGAAAGTATTGCTTTAGCAGGTGGTTTTTGACTCTTTTGCAGGCACTCACCGCGCCCAATATTTTTTTATGCTGAAGCTGACGGTATTCCTTTCCTAGAAAGCTATTCGTTTTGGCAACAAATATCAGGAAAGCAAAAAAACTCAGCGCAGATGAGTCTGTTTGGGGGATAGACGAAGCCGAAATACCTGAACCGGTGATACCTAAATGTGAGTCGTGGGGCAACCTTGAGCAACTACGCCGCGAAAAAGAAGTGGTTGGTATCTACATATCGGGGCATCCGTTAGACGATTTTAAGCACGCTATTCAGCATTATTGCAATATCAATTTATCGCAGCTACAAAACCTCACACCGCTTATCAATCGCGAACTTACCGTAGCGGGTATGATAACCGATGAGCAACACCGCACCAGCAAGAATGGTAGTCCGTTTGGGTTCTTCACTTTAGAAGATTATGACGGCTCTTTCGAGTTCAGACTTTTTAATAAGGACTATGGAGAGTTTCGCCAATATATGGTAATGGGAGCCTTTCTATTTATCAAATTCAAAGTAGTGGAAGGCTTTTTGAACAATCAAACTCAGCAACGAGGCGAGCCAAGGATACAGGTACTACAGATAGAGTTTCTGCAAGATGTATTAGAAAAAACTCTCTAAAAAAAGTTACCTTTTCACCCAAATATAGAGGATATTAGTCAGCCGATGATTGATAAATACAAGTCTTTAGTGAGCAAACACAAAGGAAAACAGCCTGTTTACTTCGTGGTACATCATAAGGAGGATAATATCCACCTAAATATGGACAATGCACAGTTGAAAGTGAATATCAACAATGCGTTTTTAGACGAGTTAGAGGCTCAATCGGTAGTTTATAACCTCAACAACCAGCCTTTAGAGAAATTTATAGCTAAGAAAGTAGAGACTCAAGAAGAGGAAGAACCTGCTATAGAAGAACTAGGTCTATCAGACTAATTTGATGATTTGATGATCAAGACAATAAAAAAACTGCAAGAGGAACTAAGTACTCTTGCAGTTTTTAGTTTTTAGAAGAAAAAGATTGTATGTTACCATCCAGGATTTTGTACTAACACTCCTTTATTCTTTTGCAACTCATCAAAAGGAATTGGGTATAAGTACATTGCTCTTTTGAACAAACGTGTTTCGTAAGCAGTACGTTGGAAAAACTCTGCTTTATTATCAGTCTGCATATTCATTCCGTAGAAAGGTCCTCCTTGAGCACCTTGTCCAGGAGCGGCATTATCGGCTATCATCCAGCGGCGTACATCAAAAATAACGTTGCCCTTCAGTAGCAAGCTCTACACGGCGTTCACGGCGTATAGCTTCGCGTTGTTGTTCTTGGTTGCCTACAATACTAGGATAAGACACCTCGAGATTAGAATACCTGCACGCTTACGCACTTTATTTACATAAGTAAGAATATCAGGTGAAGAAGGGTCTACCTCATTGAGCATTTCTGCATATAACAAGTAGAAATCAGCTAAACGGAAAAATAATAGAAGGTCTGAACTTGCTACGAGGATGATTACCTGCATTGTAAAACCGTACGATTGATGCGTTTGTAGAGCAAATAGCCAGACCAAGGGTAGTCAGCTTTGGTTTTATCATTGCCTTCACCAGGGAAAAAGCTCACTTTATTATTGCTAACGTGCCATCTTCTACCGTGATAGAATACAGTTTGATAGAAACGAGGTTCGCGGTTTATCCACATTCTAAAGGTGCCCACCTCGGTGCGACCTGTCGTATCATCACCTGCTACTGACATACCCGTTTCGGAGTACAAAGGCGAATCTTGTATGGTTTTACCATCATTCATAAAGAAAGCATCGACAAGCTCTTGGGTAACAGCTATGCAGGCAAAACCTACTTTTTCAGTACGAGGCGTACAACGTCTGTCTACCCCTTCTCCTCCTATATTACCCCAATCATTGAAGTAAGTAGCCCAAACAATCTCTTTATTATAAGTTTGGAAAAGGTTGTAAAGCGACTTATCAGGGTCTACAGTACCATCGTTTTTCTTTTCTTCGTACAATTCGTATTTACCTTGGCTATAGTTGATAAAATCTCTTACTGCCTCTAAGGCTTTTTGTTTTTTAGTAGCATCGTAGTCAGGGAAAAGGCGTTTGCCATCAGGATTGGTAAGCGAAAGGGCTTCAGTATACCCACCATTAAATAGTGGGCTGGCGGCATATACCCATAACTTAGCACGTACTGCTAAAGCTACCCCTTTAGTAGGCAATAAAGCTTCGTTTTGCTCTGAATCTACTATGGTTTTTCCTGATAAGTTGAAGTCGGTAAGCCCGCTATTAGGATCATCAATTAGAGCTTTGAGCTCCCCATCTATCCAATTTACTACTTCGTCTACACTATTACGAGGAAATTCCCACGATTTAGCACTAGGGTCGGCTATGGTGCTCATAATAGGATAGGCCCATATTGCTCGAATAGCAAATAGTGATAGTATGCCCTCATAAATTTGGCTTGAGCCATCATCTGTTTATAGTCTTCAGCACTTACATAATCGGCAGTACCTTGTTCGGGTATTACTTTTGCTTTAGCCATAAATATATTGGCTTGGCGTATTTTTTGGTACATCAGCGCCCAACGGTGGTAGTAGGCATTACTAGCATTATAACCACTACTTGTGAGGTTTTTGAGTGCCCATTGCGATATTTTCAGCTCATCGCTAAAAAGCCAGCCCAAGGGTTAGCACGCCCCCGTATTAGCATCACCCCTCATAGCCGAATAGTCGGGTATGGCAGCAAATATGGCTCTGTGGAACTTCTTTTTCCATAGTAGCATTATTGAATATCTCTTCTTCTGAGAGCTCTGCTGCCAACTCGTCAGATACGTTTAGAAAAATCTTTATTGCATCCTACAATTAGTAATACTGCAGTAGCAATGGGTAGTATATATTTTTCATAATAATCTTTTTTTAAAGTGAAAAGTCTAAACCAAAGGTAAAGGTTCTCTGTAAGGGGTATTTCATACCTGCATTAGCATTACCCATTTCAGGATCCCACATTTTGATAGTGTCCCACACGTATAGGTTGTTACCCATTAAGTACATTCTACCACTAGTTAAGCGCAATTTTTAAGTAGGTCTTTAGGGTAGATTATAGCCTATTTCTAAGTTTTTGAACCTAATGAAAGAAGCATCGCGTAGCCACCAAGTGCTAGCTACTTGGTTATGCCCATTATTAGCCGTTCTTAGACGTGGGTACAATACATCTTGTGAAGGATTAGCTGCTGTCCAGCGGTTTAACGCTTCAGCACGTAAGCGATTCGTCTATACCCCAAGTGAAAGGAAAAAAATCCTTCAGGATTGTTACCCCCTAATACTGTAGAGACATTGCCTACCCCTTGGAAGAACACGTTGAGATATAGATTTTTATATCCGAAGTTGAAGCCTACCCCATATGAAATCTCTGGAGTAGTAGGATGCCAATCGCCATACATTTGGTCGTATTGGTCTATTTCGCCGTCATTATTAAGGTCGGCGTATTTTTATATCACCAGGGCGTAGCTCAGGGTTGCATAGATGAGCGTGCTATATGAGCCTTAGGGGTATAGGGTTTTTCTTGCCAGAACCATCAGTAGTAATATTGAAATCATCATCGGTTAAGAGGCGTTCGGCTACATATAGACGATTTTTCTGAGGGGTTGCCCTGTAGAATTCATCCATTCATAGCGGTTAGGTGTTTCGTCTCTTTCTACGATTTTATTTCGTGCATAAGTAAAAGTTACCACGCATACCTACACTAAAAATCTTTGATAAGCGTTTTTAGCAGAGAAGCTTGCATCAATCCCCTCATTGGTTACGATACCGAAATTTTGCCAAGGATTTTCATTAAATCCGTTTTGAGAAGGCACCATCTGGCGTTTGAGCAAAATGTCGTGACGACGGTTATTGAAATAATCGGCTTGGAGAGTAATACGGTTATTGAAGAACGCCAAATCTACCCCATAGTTTTGTTTATCTTCTATTTCCCAACCCAAATTAGGGAGAAGCAAAACGTCCTTCGGTGATACCGCCTAAATAGTTGATACCGCCATTGTTGTTGATACCATAACCATAGCCATAAGCTCCTTGGTTATATGAAGGACGGTACAAGAAGCGGTCGCCCCCTGTATTATCGTTACCGGTTCTACCATAAGAAACACGCACTTTTAGTCCGTTCATCACTTTGTGAAGTTTTTCACCGTAATAAGGCTCATTATCTACTATCCAGCTAAACCTACCGCAGGGAAGAAACCGAAACGATGCCCCTTAGCAAAGTTTTCACTACCGGTAAAACCAAAGTTAGCTTCTACTGAATAACGCTTATCGTATATATAGACAGCACGCCCTACATAGCCTTGTTTTCTGAAAGCTAATAGGTTGTCGTGGCTTTGACTATCGCTGTGGTTGTATAGTAATAGCCCTGTAACATTGTGCTTAGTATCGAATATACGTTTGTATTCTAAAGCACTTTCTATGTATATTCTTTTAGAAGAAGAGGTAGAAGCGTTGAGCGAAGTAAGAGGCGATTCGGTAACCATCTGTTTGAGGTTTAGGTTACCATTGATGTCGCGACCTCCGTTTTTGCTATAATCTACTATATACTGAGCTGGTGTTTTGCTACGTCTACCTATCATAGTGGCAGTAGCATCATAGCTTACCATAGCTCTGAACTTAAGTCCTTTGGTAAGGACATCTAAATCTTGCTTGAGGGTAACTGCTGACTGAATGTTAGAACGCCACTCTTTAGCATAGCCTGACTCCATTAGTAAGTTGTAAGGGTTTTGACGAGTACTACTAGCACGTGGGTGAGCAGCGTGCATTCCGTTAGAAAACTGCATTGGGAATAAGTTAGGTGGTGCTAAGGTAATGACGTGGAAAAGGGCATCAGTACCTACCCCAGGGTATACGTTTTGCAAATACTGACCACTGAGATTTACGCCTAAAGTAGTGCTATTGCTGACTTCTAAGTCTACATTACTACGCAAGTTATAGCGTTTTACACCTATATTATTTTCGTATTCTTTTTAGGATTGCTTTTTGAAGAGCCCAGACTCATCATAATAAGCACCTGAGATGAAGAATCGAGAGCGTTGCCCCCACCTCTGAAGCTAAGGGTGTAGCGGGAATTGACAGTAGATTTCTTTTTAGCAAAATCAAGCCAATTGACATCAGGATAGAGGTCGTTATCGGTATGGGCTGCATATTTATCAATAAGAGATTGTGGATATACGTGTGCTTTGCCTTCGTTTTCTAAAGGCCTCGTTATAGAGGTTCATAAAAATCTACAGAACCTAAGAATTTAGGGCAACCGTGTAGGGGCAGAAACAGTAGTTTCGGCTCTGAAAGAGATTTTGGTCTTTTCGCGCAAAGCCCCTTGTTTAGAGGTGATAAGCACTACCCCATTAGCCCCTTGAGCCCCATAGACAGCAGTAGCAGCAGCGTCTTTTAGTAGTGTAAAGCTCTCTATTTCATCAGGCTCTATATCTGACATTGAGCGTGGTACCCCATCGACTAACACTAATGGATGAGTACCGCCGGCAAACGAACTGATACCGCGAATGAAGAATTCGGAATCATCATAACCTGGTTCGCCAGAGCGCTGAATAGAGATAAGTCCGGCGACTTGACCCGCTAAGCCGTTGATAAAAGCTACGCGAAGGGATTTTTGAGGTCAGCGCCCTTAACGGTACTTACCGAACTTACGATACTCTCTTTCTTCTGTGTACCGTAGCCTACGACAACTACATCGGAAAGCTGTTGCGCATCTTCTTTCAGAATTACATTAAGGGTTAGGTTTTTACCTGTTCCTGTGACTTTTCTACTTTGTAGTTTATAACCTACATAGGAGAAGTCTAAGACATCTCCTTTTTACTTCAATGAAGTAATTACCGTCTAAGTCGGTAGTTACCCCTTTACTAGTGCCGTGTACTAAGATATTAGCTCCAGGCAATGGTAAATTTGTTTCATCTGTTACTTTACCAGCTACCTTTACTTGGGCAGCAAGAGGTAAAAGCAAAGAGAACCAATACGATGGATAATAAAAATCTATACATACAAATAAAAAGTTTTTTTGTTTTGACTCCGCAAAGTTGCGAAATATTTTTTTATAACTACCAAATTTTCTTCTTAAAAAAACCATAATTTTTAACATTTATGAATGAGCCTATTAAAAAAGTAGAATAAAATGGGCATTGCATTATTTGCAATGTTTCGATATTTTTGTTGCTGATTTGATAATAGATTTTGTCGGGGCTTCCTGTATTCTTCCTGTATCGATTATATATCCTTTCTGTACTGAAGATATAATTGCAGTATTCTTAATAAAGTAGCAAAATGTTTGCTTATTCTAAAATTAGAAATATCTATCGTTATGATGTTCTTTTCAGTCAAAAAATGGCGTACCTTTGCGGCGTAGAATTTTAAAAACAAATATCTTATGAAATTAAATACTTTTAGGGCTTAACAAAGCCGATGTTGAAAAAAAGAAATTGGGCTACTTAATGTGCTCTTAGCTAATTATCAAACTTATTACCAAAAACCTTCGCGGAGTGCATTGGAATATTAAAGGAAAACGCTTCTTTGAACTGCACGTGAAGTTCGAAGAACTATACACTACCGCCCAAGAACAAGTTGACGAAATAGCTGAACGTATCCTTACCCTCGGCGGCGTGCCTTTCCATACCCTTGAAAGCTACGTGAAACACGCCTCTGTGCCTGTAGGTGAAAATATCTTTGACGATGAAAAAAACCGTTCGCTTAGTAATCGATACGATTAGTGCTTTATTGCCTTTGGAAAGAGAAATCCTTGATTTTTCTGACAAAATTAACGACGAGGGTACTAACTCGCTAATGAGCGACTTCATCTCTGGTCAGGAAAAAGAACGTTTGGATGCTTAAAAGCTTACCTCAACGAAGTAATTTAAGGTTATCAATTCGTCTATATTTTTTTAACAATCGAGACTGCCCCCAAAAAGGGCAGTCTATTTTTGGCTGATTGGTATTTTTATTACTTTTTGCGTATCTGATTATTAACATCCCTCTAGTGCACATACTCCGCTGCGCCAGCTCGCGGACTTCGTTCAAATAAAACATCCCCCTACCCCCTTCAAAGGGGAAATGCGATGGTCAGCATACACGAAAAGCTTTTTAAATAGATGCTTTTTTTAAGTTTTACACGAATTTTCATTGAGCTGTGATTTAAGATGTAAATAGGATAAGGTTATGAGAATAAAAATGATATAAAAAAATGAAATCTTTAGTTACGTTTCTCTTTTTGTGTGCTTTTTATGCGATGGCTGGAGCGCAACCTAAAAAAATGATTGGCAGGAAGACCAATTGCGCGGCAAAGTGAAGAGTTTGCGCGCTATTCCTTATAAAGTGAAAGGCGGTGAAGGTACTGCTTTTAGCAAAGGCGAGATTGAAGACGATGACGACCTTGTGGTCTTCAAAATGTCGAATATCTACAATAAATATAAACGCTATAACCCTGAGGGTATGCTCGTAGAAACCCGCTTTTTGTTCAAAGACGAAACTATCTATTTGCGCAGTGAGTATTATTACAATCCGCAGGGTAAGCTGTTTATGGAAAGGCAAAATTCTGACAAGATAATGTTTGTGTACGACCAACGGGGCTTCTTGGTGAAAGAAGTAACCTATTCGCCTGGGGGCTTTCTTAAATCGCATATTGATTATGAGGTAGATGCGCAAGGGTCGCAGAGAAAAAGAGACTTACTATATGAGCAATGCGCCTACGGAAAGCACTACTTATCAGTACAACCGCAAAGGGCAGGTAATTGAGAGTATAAAGTATGACAAGGAAGGCAACTTTGTGGAGAAACGCCTTTTTAAATACAACGCCCAAGGCTTAGTGGTGCGCATACGCACTTACAACAAAGACAACCGACTGATAAAAACGAGTGATAAGACCTATAACCCCCAAGGCGATTGCATTCGCTGGGAAGTGCATAATAAAAACTACTAAAGTGAAAAATCGTTGAGACCTTTCAGTATACCTACGATGCTCATAACAACTGGGTGAGTGCCGTGTACTTCGTAAATGGCAGTCCCACCCAAATTATAGAACGAACCCTTGACTATTATGAATAAAAATTCACCTTTTTGGTGTACGACACCTTTCGCCTAATGCTGCTACGCATCTGCTGCAATTCTTAGACAAGCACAAACCTAAATGTATCCTCATAGAAGGGCCCGGCTGATGCTACTCCGTTAATGCCCCAAATGGCTCAGAAAGGAGTGAAGCCGCCTATCGCTATGTTGGGCTATACCACTGAACTGCCTATAGAGACGGTACTCTATCCGTTTGCTTCATATTCGCCTGAATATCAAGCTATCTGTTGGGGGTAAAGAAGAAAGCTACTCTTCGGTTTATAGATTTGCCTTCGGAAAATATGCTAAAAAACTACGCCAAGAGCAACCCTCGGAAGAAGAGGGTGAAAAGGCTAAGGCTTTCTACACCTATCACAATAGTCTGTACAAGCAATTAGCTGAGCAGATGGGCGAAACGGACTATGAAAATTACTGGGAAAGGCACTTTGAGCATCGGCAAGAAAAAGGATAGCTTTTGCCCCTACCCTTGCACTGCAATCGGAAGAAATGCGCAAGATGGTAGTAGATAAGGAATGCGAGGAAGCTCCGTTTGACTTTTCGTATAACCTTATTCGCGAGGCGTATATGAAGCGCGAAATAGCGCAGGCTTGCACCGAGTTTAAGCCTGAGGAGATAGTGGTAATCGTGGGGGCTTATCACCCTATCGGGTATAGAAAATGACTTGCCTGCGATGACTGATGAGGAGCTGAAGAAGTTGCCTAAAAGCCAACAGTCAGCTTACCCTAATGCCTTATTCGTATTTGCGCCCTAAGCAGCCGCACGGGGGTATGGAGCGGGGAATATGGCTCCTTATTACTTTGAACTGATGTGGCAAGCGATGCAGCAAAACACTATGGATAAATTGGCGGCTACTTATCTGACTAAAGTTGCCAAGATATTGCGCTCGCAAGGGCAAAACGCTTCGTCTGCCAGCGTGATAGAGGCGGTGCGCCTTGCCAATGTGCTATCGGCTATGAAAGGGGTGAATACCCTGTATTGGAAGACTTACACGATGCCGTCATCACTTGCTTTGGCGGTGGTGGATTGGCAGGGGTAGCCGAAGCTATAAACAAGGTAGACATAGGTACGGCTATAGGGGCACTACCTGAAGGGGTAAGCCAAACGCCTGTGCAAGAGGATATGAACCAAGAGCTGAAGCGGCTTAAACTGACAAACTACAAATCGGCCGTAGCTCAAGACCTCAGCCTCGACCTGCGCGAAAAATCTGAAAGTGAAAAGCAAAGAAGCTGCCTTTTATTGACCTGAATCGCTCGACTTTCTTGCACCGACTAACGGTGCTGGGCATTCACTTTGCTAGCCAGCAGGGTACGGCTCAGGACAAGGCTTCGTGGGCAGAGAAATGGGTGCTGCAATGGAGTCCGGAGGTAGAAATAGAGATAGTAGAAGCTAACCTAAAAGGGAAACTTTAGAGATCGCTACTGCCTTTGTACTAAAAGAACAGCTAAGTGAATGTACCGATATATCATTGGTAGCCAAGATTATACGCAAAGCCTGCGAGTGTAGGCTCACGGATATTTTCAGCAATGCGCTAAGTACCTTGCAACGGCTGTTAGTAGACACTAATAGCTTTGTAGAAACGGCTATGGCTGCGCAAGAGTTATCGGTGCTCATACAATACGGCGACCTGAGACAGTTCAACCTTGAACCACTGAAGCCTATACTGCAACAGCTTTTTGCGCGCTGCCCTCTTGCTAACTGATGCGGCTGCTTGCGATGACAAAGCTGCCAACACTATAGTGCCGGCTATCAACGCTATGGAGTACATAAGCGAGCAACAATACGAGCTGGTAGATGTAGAAACGTGGCACAAAGAGGTAGCGCACGTGGCGTGGCGAGATGACCTGAATAGCAAGCTATCGGGAGTGGCTTTTTGCCGTTCTGTTAGAGCACAATTTGGCGACCGAAGAGGAGTGCAGTCGGGAGGTATCGCGGCGGCTTTCTGCTGGCGTTCCTGCCGATTTAGGGAGCGGCGTGGTTTGAAGGTTTTTCGGGGCGCAACCGCTACGCGCTACTATCGCGCACCATTATATGGCAGGAGTTAGACAACTATGTACGTCAGTTAGACGAAGAACAGTTTTTGCGTTCGGTAGTTTTCTTGCGTCGCGCCTTTGCTGATTTCGAGCCTAACCAAAAAGAACAGTATAGCCGAACTATTGGGCGACCTTTGGGGGTACTGGTAAAGAGGCGACCGCTGAACGCCTACAAGAGGTGCTGAACGAAACCGAAACCAGCAAATTAGAAGAGCTAAAACGATTTTGACTTTGATTTTTAAGATATGAAAGAAGTATTTGCTTTGTACCGAAAAATTGCGTGAGCGCCAACTAAAAGTTGCTGAACAGCTTCACGCCTGAAGAGCTCGCCACTATACCAGCGGGTTTTAAGAACAACATATTGTGGAATATAGCCCACTGTGTGGTAACCCAGCAGTTGTATTGCTATGCTAATAGCGACCTGCCGACTTACCTTAGCGATGATTTTATAGCTAAGTACCGCAAAGGTACTGTACCTGATGGGCATATCCCTACCGCTGCCGAGATAGAGGAAGTGCGCAGCCCTGATGTTCAGCACCCTTGACCATCTGGAAGCTGACTACGCTAAGGGGATATTTAAGCACTATAACCACTACCTGACAGGCATAGAGTACCCTTTGACCAATATTGATGAGGGCTATTTACTTCAATATTTCGCACGAAGGAGTGCATTTGGGCAGTGTGTTAGCGTTGAAATGCGCTATTGCTAAAGAAAATAAAGACGAAAAATGAAAGACGAGGTGTATTGCTCTCGTCTTTTCATTTTCGTCTTTCTAGAAACTGTACTTCGTATAGGTTGCGGTAGTAGCCATTCTCTATTTGTAGCAACTCGTCGTGAGTGCCTATTTCTACGATATTACCTTTATCGAGTACGATTATCTTATCTGCCTTTTTGACCGTAGTAAGTCGGTGGGCTATGATGATAGAAGTGCGCCCTTCGGTTATCTTTTCGGTAGCCTCTTGTATCAGCTGTTCGGAGTGCGAATCGACTGATGAGGTAGCCTCGTCTAAGATGAGTATTTCTGGACTATGCACATAAGCACGGAGGAAAGCAATAAGCTGTCGTTGCCCTGCTGAGAGCATCGTACCGCGCTCCTTAACATTATAATCATAGCCTTCGGGCAGCTGCATCAGGAAGTCGTGTACGCCTATACGCTTAGCTGCCTCAACGACCCTGCTGGCGAGTAATATCGGGATTACGCAGCGTGATATTGTTGTAAATACTATCAGCAAACAAGAATACATCTTGCAACACGGTAGCTATGTGCTTGCGCAAAGAGGTAAGCGTGAAAGTGTTGATATTCACGCCATCTCATATAAATAGCCCCTGCGGTAAGGTCGTAGAAACGATTCAGCAGGTTGGTAATAGTAGTTTTACCAGCCCCCGTAGCCCCTACTATAGCCACTGTCTCGCCGTGTTTTACTTCAAAACTAATTCCGTGCAAAATCTCTTCACCAGCTATATATTCAAAAATGAACATTTTCAAAACGGATAGAGTCCTTAACCTGAGTAAGCTCTTTCGTACCTTGTTTTTCGGTATCGGCATCGGTATCGAGGATAGCAAACACACGTTCTGAAGCGATGACCCCTATCTGTAGGGCGTTAAACTTATCGGCTATATGCCCTAAGCGGGCGGAAGAGTTGTTGTGAGAGTTGAATGAATAAGAAGATATTCCCTAAGTCGTACACGCTATTATTTACCAACTCTCACCGCCGAACCACACTATGAGCGCAATGGTGATTGAGATACCCAAATCGCCAATAGGGAAGAAAATAGAGTTATACCAAATGGTTTTCAGCCACGCTTGTTTGTGTTTTTCGTTTATCTTTTTGAAACGTTCGAGTTCTTCTTTCTCTTGAGCAAACAACTGCAATACCTTGATGCCCGAAATACGCTCTTGCACAAAGGAATTGAGGTTAGCGACCTCGTGACGGACTTCTACAAAAGCGGCTTTCATAGAACGCTGAAACCAACGGGTGAAATAGAGTATCAGCGGCATAGTAGCATAGCTGATAAGGGGCTAATTTCCAGTCGATTACGAACATTACTACGGTAATGACCAACATTTTTGAGCAGGTCGCTTGCTATCTCGAAGAGTCCTGAGCTGAATATCTCGCCGATACGCTCCATATCGTTTACGGCGCGGGTAACAAGCACCCCTATAGACGACTTATCAAAATAGTGCATCTTAGCCCATAGCAGGTGGTCGAACAGGCGCTGACGGATGTCGCGTATTACTGTCTGTCCCAACCAGTTAGAGAAATATGAAAAGAGGAATTGCATTAGCACCTCAGCCAATAGCAAAAGCTACCAAAGCGTAGGTAATGAGTACTAGCCCATCATAGTTTTTTTGGGTGTGATGTAGCTATCGATAGCTACCTTGATAAGATAAGGCTGAGCTGTAGAGAAGATAGAGGAGAGCACCGCAAAGAATGCTACTGCTACAAAAAGTACTTCTATAAGGTTTAACAAAAATAAGAAAGTTGTCGAAAGGTATGTTTGGTACGAATATTGTGTTCTGCCATTGTTGTAGTGCGTTTGTACGGGGCAAAGATACGGATAATTAGCGAATTTTTGTGCCTTTTTATACTATCTTTGTCGCCTTACAACGTAACTCTTAAGAAAAAAATAATCTCTTTTTAGAATATGCAATTTAGAAAAATATACACTCGGAACATTTATGTGCTTTATGATGGGCGCTCTTGCCCCTCAAGCCCAAAAATACTACTCCTAAAGACACTATAAAAACAGTACTCCCTGCTAATAAGCACGAAGCCCTCAATAAGCTAAACGACAATCCTAAAAGCTAAAAAAATACGATGAGAAATGGTTGAAAGAACTCTCTAACTCTGACCTTTTCTTTCAGATGAGTGAAGATATAGCTGCCCAACCTACTAATGTAGATTATGGTGAACTACCTACTGAATTGCTCAAAGAACGCCTTGAGAAACTTAATGAAAAACCCCTTTCAATATAGAATACAACCCTGTATTAGAACAGGTTATCAAATCATTCCTCAAAAACCGCCGCTCGTCATTAGAACGCCTGATGAGCCTTAGCGATTACTACTTCCCGATGTTTGAACAGGAGATGAGCAACCAGAAAAATTCCTTTTAGAAATTAAATATTTGGCTATAATTGAATCGGCATTAAACCCCTAAAGCTCGTTCGCATGCAGGAGCTACCGGCTTATGGCAGTTTATGTACGCTACTGGCAAAAGCTACGGTTTTAGAGGTAAATAACTACGTAGATGAACGCAGCGATCCCATTAGAGCTACTAAGGCGGCTGCTAAATACCTCAACGAACTCTACAAAAATCTTTGGCGATTGGGATTTAGTGCTCGCCGCTTATAACTCTGGTCCCGGTAACGTAACTAAAGCCATACGCCGCTCAGGGAGGCAAGACTAACTATTGGAATTTGCGTCCTTACTTGCCTAAAGAGACTGCCGGCTACGTGCCTGCTTTCTTAGCCACACTCTATATATTTGAATATGCTAAAGAACACGGTTCTCAAACCTCAAAAGCGTGCTAACCATTTATTTGAGACTGACACTATACGCGTAAAACAAGCGGTACCATTTAAAGATATAGCCGAGATTACCGGTATGGATGTGCAAGATATTCAGTTTTTCAACCCTTCTTACCAGCTTGATATAGTACCTTACGTAGAAGGACGCAACTATGCTATACGCCCTGCCCATATCAGAGATAGGAAAAATTTGTAGCCAACGAAGAGGCTATCTACTCTACCTAAATGAAGAAAAAGCTAAACGCGAAAAACCACTGCCTGAAGTGATGAAAGGCGACCAGTATTCGGCTAAAGCTGGTAAGAAAGTAGTCTATACCGTCAAGAAAAGGTGATAATCTTGGTAAGATTGCTAGCCGCCACGGGGTGAGTATCTCTAACCTCAAAACGATGGAACCGCATCAAAGGTAAAAACGTAAGAGTAGGACAACGACTTATTATCTATAAATCAAAACTTTCATAAAGAGTCCGAATGATTTTCGGGCTCTTTTTGTATAATGAAAAACTACTTTATTAAAACTTCTAAAGCTTATTTTCGGCAGTGAGGGGCTATAACATTATGATGGTATGTTTAGCTCAGTATCTAGCAGCTATCTTTGTGCTATCGCAACGACCTTATAAAGAGGTACTTTTTGACGAATCACTATTTATGCTCGTGCCTCAGGAGCTTTTAGCCATAGCTGGTGGTTATATCATCAATGGGTTTTTACGACCAAGAGAAAGACCTTATCAATAAACCTATGAAAACGATGATTGACCTCTTAGTAAGTCAAAACACACGGCTCACCCTTTATTTCTTGCTTAATCTCTTATCGGTGATAGTAGCCAGCTACGTATCTTTCAGGGCTGTACTCTTCTTTTCGCTCTATATCTTTGCTCTTTGGCTCTACTCACATCGCATAAAAATAGCCTTCTGGGGCAACCTTAGTTCCGCCAGCTTGGCTATTATTCCTTTTTGCAGTATTTGTGTATTACCGCACTTTGACCACAGTATCTTTCTACATGCTATCCTGATTTACCTACTGGTGCTTATCAAAGATTTCGTAAAAGATTTAGAGAATATCAAAGGCGATTTAGTACATAATTACGCTACTATACCGGTAGTGTATGGCGAGCGTTTTGCTAAATGGCTAATCACCCTTAGCGTACTGCTGTGTAGCCTACCTGTATACCCTACTGCTTAACTACTTCAGTATTGGTTGGTTAGGATACTTCTACAATTTATGATGGGCTACTTATGCCTCTTTCTCCTTTTTCTTATGGCTAAGCTCATACCCAACCTCGCTATGCCCTACTTCATAATATAATAAAACTCATCTTAGTAATAGGCGTATGTAGCACTGCTACCATTAATAATTGACAAATCGGCAAATCAACTAATTATCTATCTTCTTCACCGTTGAGTATCTGCAGATAGCTCTTATAGCGCGACCAAGCGATGGTACCTTCCTCTAAAGCCTCTTTGATAGCGCATTGGGGTTCATCAGTATGCAGGCAGTTATGAAACTTGCAATGGTGCTTAAGAGCAAAAACTCCGGAAAAATAATCAGTCAGTTCTTCTTTCTCTATTTCTACCATACCAAAGCCTCTAATACCAGGGGTATCGATGATACGCGCCCATTGGGTAGGTCAAACATCTCAGCAAAGGTAGTAGTGTGCTGCCCTTGCAGGTGCTGCTCGCTTATAGCGGCTGTCTTGAGGTGCAGCTCAGGGTCTATCGCATTGATAAGAGTCGACTTACCTGACCCCGAATGCCCCGATACCACACAAGTTTTACCCTCCATTGCTGCCATTACCTTATCTATATTCTTACCTGTAGCAGCCGAAATACCGATACACTCATAGCCTGCTTGGCGGTATATGCTGAGCGAACTTCACTTCGTCAATCTCTTCAGCATTATAAGTATCTATCTTGTTAAAAAGCAATATCGTCTTGATACCATACGCCCTCAGCCGTCACTAAAAAACGGTCTATAAAAGGTAGTAGAGGTCAGCGGATTATTAAGTGTCACTACTAAAAAAGCAAGGTCTATATTCGAGGCAATAATATGCGTCTGCTTCGATAGGTTTACCGAGCGACGTATGATATAATTATCACGAGGCTTAATTTCGGTAATAATACCCTTAGTCCCCTCTTCTACCTCAAAAGTCACCCTATCGCCTCACCGCTATCGGATCTCGTGTTTTTAATACCTTTCAGCCTAAAACGCCCTTTGATGCGGCAATCGTATGCTACCCCCTGTAGCTATGTCTTTCACCACATACCAGCTACCTGTCGATTTATATACCAATCCTTCCATTTAATTATATACTACTGAAGTAGTTTCAGGCTTTTTCAAGTCGATGCGGAAAAATATGTTTAGGGTCTTTGGCGTCTATTTTTCCGTTATTATTACTATCTAAGTAAGCGTATACAAACAGCAGGTCATTCACATAATCGTAATCAGAACCCACTACCCCGTAATTCTTCTCTATAAGCGCACGCACTGGCTTACCGTCTAAACTGAAGAGGTAAAAGCGACGTAAATCATCGCGATTTATATAGCCGTCTTTGTTAGTATCCTCATCATAGCAAGACACCATATAATATTGGCGTTTTACGGGTTTGTTAGCCAACACATCCGTTAGCGGTGAGGGGTAGTAAAAGTTTTTTATCCTCACAGGTTGTTCAAACAGCATTTTGCGTTCGCCAGTAGTATTGTTGGTTATCAAGATATTCATCAGGTCATCACCATAGATAGCTTCAAAGCCGGCTACTATATTGTTGTGCATATTGTAGTAGTCAGCCTATTGCGTAGTTCTTCATAATCGTTCTCATTTCTGTACGACAACTCGTTATACTCTATATCGTTTGTATAGGGAGAGCCGTCATCATCATAGCGTACTTTTAGCATAGGCAGCAAAGCGTACTGAGGGTACCCTGTAAAAATCACTCTTAATGGTCGTAGAGTAAGCTCAGCGTTGTTAGCCTTTTAGGGTGCTGTCGTTCTCAGCAGAGTCTTGGTGATAGACATTGTCATAACGGTCTTTTTCGTACACATCAGCCGCTGTTTTTCTCTGCAGCTTACCCACAAAAAGACCTGATAATAATAAGAGAAATGTTCTTTTTCATTGTATTTGATTTTTATAGTTAATAAAAAGGATTCTGACAAATCCGGCAAATTGACAAATCGACAAATTGACAAATTGACAAATCGACAACCGACAAATTAAAACACATTAGCATCACACTACGGCACTGATACTCTTCACAGGTTCAGTACAATACCGATTCGCTAAGAGCTGAGGGCGATAACCATTTTTCTGTCTGAAAAGTGCGCTCTAAAATACAAAGAGCGACCCAACTATTACCGCTGCCTTTAGTACTCCAAAGAGAGCCCCTGCCAATCGATTCAAAATCCTAACTCAGCTGCCTTTAGCATTTTGGTAAGCACTTTAGCCAAAAACATCACTGCCAACATCAGCACTATCAGCGTGAGCCCAAAAAGCCACTCACCTCTATCGTTTGTTGGCTACTGGGCATCAGTTCACCCAACAGACGTGCCGTAAAAACGAAAAAGTGTATCGCCCCATAGATACCTACTACTATGGCTAATAAAGATGCCATCTCAATAATGAGACCGCGCATAAAGCCTCGTATCAGTCCGAAGCCTAAAATTACTAATAATAGAATGTCTATCTTGTTCAATTTTTGAATTTTTGAGTTATAAATTATAATTTATTTTTACAGTTTTTCTAAAGTACTCACACTCGTTTAGCACCTCTTTGTAGTACTTAGTATGTGGGTATTTCGCAGTTCTTTAAAGCCTTTCCAGTCTTTAAACATAACATCATCATAATTAGCTCCATCCCAATACGTTGGTTTGTAAAAATAGGTTTTGGTTGTAAAACTCATTGCGCTCTGTTTTTGCGCAAGCAGATAAGCTATTTTGGCTCTTTTGCTCGTCGTTAGTAGCGTGTTTTTGAGCCAAAAAGGGTAATACTGTTTCGCTTTATCCATACCGAGTAGCAACACTCGGTTTTCGTCTTTACTCCCAGCGAACCCGCTTCTCCCAGAATATTATTGTAGTAAAAAGCGCGCAAACTGCCGTAGTAAGAAGCGTTGTAAAACGCATTCCCTACCAAGAGGGCATTGTTATACACGTCGTCATTTTGCGCTATTTTCGCTTCCATCTCCTTCACTTTTTCTAAGAAAGAGAGTTTAGTATAGGGGTTTCGCTGTTTTTAGCGTGTTCACAATCGTGACAATCGGTTATAAAGCCATTAAACGGATTAGCAGGCAATAGCGCATCACTCTTTTTCAGTCTCTTAGTTACCATTCTGCCTGTCTCTTCATCATATACCCTTTTCATTTACATAAGGCGTTTGCTTCATTTGGGCGATAGCATCGTCTATAGCATCGCGATAGAAAGCATAAATAGCGCGACTCTCATAAATATCACCTAAGTTGAATGCGTAGTAGTTAGCCCAATGTTGTTCCCATCTCGCTCTTGTCGGTTTTTAGCAAAAACTGCTCCATCGCTACCGACTGCTGCTCATTTTTGTAGTAATTAGGGTTGAAAGTTGAGCAATTCGCTCATCTGTGTATTACCTTTCTCGCGGTATAGTGCCGCCAAGTATTGCCTTACCAAAGCAAAGGCATTACCACTGCGCAACTTTCCTTTTTCGCTGTCGTTAGTATCCTCAAAATAGTGCCACAACCATTGCACACGCTTCAACAGTCGTTTTTCTACTTCTTTATCAATAGTCTTACAGCTTGTTACCTCATTTAGTACATCTATAATTCTTATTTGGGCTTGTTGTTCTGGCGTTTTAGCCTCTTTTTCTGCCTTTTGTAGGAATGTCTTAGCTTGTGCATTCTCACCCTTATACATCAGCAGATAGCCCGCCGCCACATTCCATAAGTACTTGTTTTTCACCGCAGTATGCTCTGCTGTATTAATGAGCCAATCTATAGCAAAGCCACTCATCTCCTTCTTATTATGCTGGTGATAGGTAGCCGTTTGCTTCAGTGGATTGTCTTCATTCCATACATTTACCTTTGTATTCTACGCCATTCACATAGCGCGATAGCAAAAAGTCCACCTCTTCCGAAGCCGGATTTATAGCCAAAATACGCTGTATAGCCTCTGCCTCGTCTTTGTCATAATACCCTTGCATAGCCCACAGAGCGCATTGCTCCTGAGCGGATAGACTTGGCAAAATACTGTTCATTTGCGCATTGGTAAGCGGATGGTAATCGTAAGTGAGTATCTGGGCTTTGTCAGGCATACCTACCCACACCTTGGCAAGAGTAGCATTGGCATTAGCGTATTGCTTTTTGGGCTTTGTAGGCACCTGCCACATAGCTACAAAGCGCGGTAATACAAAACGGTTTTTAGGTTGTGCGTCTTGGGTTTTTAGCAAAATAGTCTATCACACTGCTTCTGTTAGCAGAATAGAAACGCAAACGCACCGACTGAAACCACATCCGATTAGCAAAGAAAGCATCTTTTGCCCTTCAAGGCTTGTGCGTATAGCTTGTCTGCTTTTGCTTATTTCAGTTTGAGCAATGCGCTCAGCTTGCTTGCTTTCGTCGTAATTCCAAGGGTCGAAGTGAGTCGCCGTAATAGGCTCATTATTGCGAGCTATCTGTAGAAAAGCTGAAAAATTCTGCACTCGCTCATTTTTATTAGCTTTAAGGGTTTGCAAGGACGGACTCTCACCATACATCAGCGCGTATATAGTATTAGTAGGGAGCTGAGTTCCCAAATAGGCATTCCAGTCAGCTACGTCATTTCGGCTGTAGTCGCGGCTACTTGCATCGATATACTGTCCGTTATAGAAAGTGTTTTCAGTATCGAAGAAAAGAGGTTGGTAATTAGTATTATTCACTGTCACTTCAGGCGAAAAACACCGAGCCGTACTCGCGCCATTCAGGGCTCGAATATACAAGCGTAAAGGTACATCCCTGCACTAAGTACGCAGGCTACACAAGCCGCAATAATAATTGTCTTAATAGTTTCATATCTTTTATTTATCTTCATAATGCCCGTAAGCTGATAATATTATTTGTAAAAGCATATTTATAAGTTCTTGTTTTGAAGCCTTTGTTTTTGACTAGCCCTTGCTTCGTCTATCATCGAAGCAGTTTAAAACTTTTTAGAGAAATAAAAGTTCCCAAAAATTAGTCAATTTGTGTGTTGTAAAAGAACACCAAAATTTAGGAACTTTGGGCAAAGATACAATAAATAATTGGATTATTACCTTTTTAAGTGTAAAAAGAAGATTTAGCTTTAATAATGGAGAGCAACCAGATGTTTATTTTTCTTGATATAACTTAGATTGGAATGCTCTTATTAGGGTTTATCTTCAAGCTCTTCAAAAAGTTTAAACAGGTTTTATAGTTATCTGCCTTTTAAATGTTCTATTGGTAGAATCTCATCAAATGGTATTTTATTTGTAATAGCATCATACTTTTTGAATAAAAATCTTTGTTAATTTTGTTTGTTTTCAATTCTTTTGGATTATAGATAACTGTCTATTAATTTCATCTTTGATAAAACATATTGTTATCTAAAATATATTCTATTTCGTCTGTTATTATTTTTATATTGTTTGATTTTAATTAGAATTATTTGTTGAATTATATCATAAAACATAATAAAAAGTAGTAAAAAGATTTATTCTTTCTATTAATTACACAATTATAAGTAGTATCTAAGCAGATAATCATATTTAGAGCAATAACATTATCTTGTTCAGTCAGAAATAAACTCTCTAAATTTTCTAATTTATTTTCTATTGATAAGTCTCTCACATTATTATATAGGAAGTTCCATAAATAGTTTTTCATTCTGAATAAAATGTTAATAGTTTCTAACCTAAAGAAGCTTTTTATTAAACAAAGAGAACATTCTCTCTGTGTTCCAAAGAGAATATAAAGTATATTCATTATAAGACATTTCATCAATTTTCTCTTTTTATATCTTCAAATACCATAGAGGATAATTTTAATGATTATGTTTCTCAACTTTTATATCGAAGCAGTTTAAACTTTTCAAATAAAAGTCCCCGAAAAATTAGTAATTTTTGTGTTTGAGAAAAAGAACACCAAAAATTCAGGAACTTTGGGGCAAAGATACAAAAATAATTGGCAAATTACAAATATCGCAACGCCTTACTCACTCAAATTTGCCCCTACAAACCATATAACCCTCCTAATAGGTTGAGAAGAGTGTTCTCTAAGGTCTGCTAACATTTCTTTGCGCTGAGCATCGCTCACTTCTTCTATTTTTTTATCAGGTCGCCAGCTTGCCAAACCCGCCCTTTGTAATAGGTTTGTTCAGCCACCTTATAAATATCTGAGGCATCTGTGCGTACTAAGGTACTGATAGCCTGCGCCTCGGCGTGCGTAAGCCCCCTACCAAATTAAGCACCTGACTATCAGCCGAATGCACGCCCCAAGCGAACATCGGCAGAGCAATATCCATAGGAAGAGGGTACTCTAAGTTTGCCAAGATAACGCAAGGCAGTCGAGCGGTCGTAGATAGAGTTAGCCCCTCGTAGCACTGATGCGCCCCATATTGTAGTACATCAGCACCCCATAATCCACCGGCGGCACGCCCGTTTCCTCTCTGTACTTCACTTGGTGTAAGCGTATAGTGGCAGAAAGCTGATAACGATACTCCTTCTTAAACGCCTCTAACATACTGAAATACGCTTGTTTAGTAGAAAGCGACCAATCACAATCAAACTGCACCTCACTAACCCTAAGGCGGTAATGCCTATTGATTTGCTCAATATAATCACCTAATTTATGCGCCAGCGTACTTATATAGGTGGAGTTTCCTTCGGTAAGTTCAGGGTTAAAAATCTCATTTTTAAGATAGACAACCGGTATAACCGTCTTGCCTTGTACGCTAAGGGTATCAATCATCCACAGGCGCGATGGGGACGGGCGCATTGTCGCGCAACCCCACATCGCAATAGCGAATATAAAGGCGCTCTATCCGGTTATTCTTCACAAAATCAGCTTCTTCAGCCGAAAAATTGCACCTGTGTTTTCCAGCAATACAGAGCCTGCTCAGGCGGAGTATCCTCATAACTACAAGCCCCTAACAATACTAATAATAGGTATAGATATTTTTTTCATAAGGGCAAAGATAGGTAAATTTTCCAATTTATAAAATTGCCAATTTATCAACTTTCTCATAATTTTCATTGCCAAATCAGCAAATAGATTAAGAATACAGAAAGAATATACAATGAATGGAGGAAGAATATAGAATACCTAAGGAATCTCTTTTTGTCAAATTAGCAACCAAAACAGCAAAACGCTGCAAATAATGCAAATTAGCAAATCAGAAAAATAACTAAAGTTTTTTTCGTGTATATTGACCGTCACATCTCCCCTTTGAAGGAAGTTCGCGAGCTGGCGCAGCGGTATATGAAAAGGGGGATGTTCTATCTTTTGCTATTTAAAATAATTGTTGTACCTTTGCCGAACTTTAATGAAAAATTATATATGGCAATTTACAAAAAGAACAACAACCGACCCTAATAGACACAAAGACACCGAGCTCTTAGAAGAAGCTCACGAAGCTCATTTACACCAAGAAAGTACTACCGCCGAAGTGTTCGATGCCCTCGATGCTGGCGCTAACCGCACCGAAGATTGGGTACGCAAAAACCAAAAACCTATTATCATCACTCTCGTAGCTATCGCTGTGGTAGGATTAGGCTATTTGCTATACCAACAGTTCGTAAAGGCTCCTAATGAAAAGAACGCCGCTAACGAACTCTTCTTCGCGCAACAAGTCTTCGATGAGGCTATGGAAGCTACCGATGCTAAAGCTAAAGATTCACTCTTTTAGAGTTTCTATCCAAGGTGGTGGTGGTAAGTACGGATTCGAGCAAATAGTTCAAAACTACAGCGGTACCAAAGCGGCTAATTTAGCTGAGTACAGTATGGGTATGGCTTATATGCGTTTAGGGCGATTACACCAATGCTATCAACCACCTAAAAGCAATTCGATGCTTCTGACGACATCTTTGGCGCTTTAGCTTATGGCAATATCGGCGATGCTTACCTACAACAGAAAAACCCTGCCGAGGCGCTTAATTACTACGTGAAAGCCTTCGAATACAGCAAAAAACGACTTTATCACGCCTATATACCTCAAAAAAAGCTGGTATCGTAGCTACCCTTCAAGGCAAAAAGACGATGCACTGAAGTATTATGAGCGTATCAAAGACGAATTTTCCTACTTCAGAAGAAGCACGCACCGTCGATATCCTTATCGGAAAAATAAGCTATTAATAATATACATCAGATAATAAGAAAGCAGGTAACAGGTAAGCAAGCATTACTTGTTACCTGTTATTCTCATAATTCAAAAATTCAAAATTCATAATTAAAAAGTGGCTACAGAAAAATAAAAAAACCTATCTCAGTACGACAAAAAGTACCCTTCCTAACGCTAAAGATTTCAAAATAGGAATTATCACCTCAGAGTGGAATGAACAAGTAACGCACGGAATGCGCGAAGGGGCTATCAACACCCTAAAGGACTGTGGTGTAGAGCCTGAAAACATCATTAATTGGTCTGTACCGGGCAGTTTCGAGCTCGTACACGCAGCCAAACGTATGCTCGACACTACCACAGCCGATGCTATCATCGTAATAGGCTGTGTCATACAAGGCGAAACAAAGCACTTCGACTTTGTATGTCAGGGGGTTACACAAGGCATCGCCCACCTCAATGCCGTACAGAGCGATGTCCCTGTTATCTTCTGTGTCCTAACCGACAACACCCTACAGCAATCACTCGACCGCAGTGGTGGCAAATTAGGGCAACAAAGGGGTTGAAGCCGCTGTCACAGCACTCAAAAATGGTAGCCGTAGGAAGAGATAAACTTAATTGCAATATGAAACACTTATTAGTTATTTGTTTTTTATTTATTGCCTGCCCCCTATTACCCGCACAAACACGCGACACATTATTTATATTCGACAAAAAGTTCTACGCAGGCGATACTATTCAGCTTACCGAGATTAACCTCTTTGGTAAAGAGCGCTCCTTTGCCGACCTCGAGGCTCAAAAGCGCTACCTTCTCTTGCGTAGTAGGGTGAAGCGTGTTTATCCGTACGCCAAAAAATGGCAGCCGATCGCCTCAGCGCTATGCAGCACACTATGGATACTATGCAGAACAATCGCCAAAAAGAGTGTACATCAAAGCGCACCCAGCATTATATAGAAGAACACTTTACTGACGAGCTGAAAAACTCTCACGCTCACAAGGGCGTATCCTCATCAAACTCATTCACCGTCAAACAGGTAGAACTGCCTATAACCTTGTAAAGGAATTGCGCAATGGTTGGAATGCCTATTGGTATAACAAAAAACCGCTTGGCTGTACGACCTATCGCTCAAAAGAATACGACCCTCATAACGTAGAAGAAGATTATTGGATAGGGGAAATCATACTACGCGCTATAAAACAGAGGCGAACTCGAACCGCAAGTACCTGCCCTCCGGTTTAACTTTACCGAGCTTACCGAAGAGCGCAAAAACGCCTATCCGACAATTAGCCAATTTTCAATTTTGCTAATTTGCTAATTCATTTGGCATACTAATTGATTAAATACCCCCTAAAAAACTAACACCTAACACTATGAAAAAACCTAATTACAGTATTTTTGTATATGCTTTGCTAGCTTACTGATAGGGCAAACAACCGATTTGCCCTTCAAAAAACGGAGAGTGGTTACGCTTCAAAGTGCGATATGGTATCTTCAATGCCAGTATGGCTACCCTATCGCTAAAAAGAAGAGATGTACAATGGCGAAAAAGTATACCACGCTATTGGCAAAGGCTCTACTACGGGCTTAGCTCGTGTATTTTTCAGAGTAGATGATGTATACGAAAGTTACTTTGGCATCAATGATGGCAAACCGCGCTTGTTTATCCGCAACATCTACGAAGGCGGTTATACCAAATACCTCAAAAATGTACTTCAATCACACCGAAAAACAAGGTAAAATTAACAATGTAGAGAACGGAAACAACACCGAAATCAGTTTTTCAACCCGGGTTGCAAGATGTTATCTCGGCTTTTTATGCTTTGCGTCATTACCCCAATATCGACCAGCTCAAAACAGGCGAGCAGGTCTCCTTAGATATGATTTTTGACGATGATGAAGTGTATAAATTTAAGCTGAAGCTATTGGGTAGAGAGCAAATAAAAACTAATTTCGGAACAGTTAATACACTGAAATTCTGCCCCTTAGTACAAGACGGACGCGTGTTTAAAGAAGAAGAAAGTATCACGATGTGGATAACTGACGACAAGAACAAAATACCCGTAAAAACTCAAGGCTGCCTTGCGTGTAGGCTCGTTAATAGCAGAGCTCGACGGCTTCAATTCTCTTAAGCACGAAACAAATTTAAAAATAATTTGCTTTTTCATAAATAGTTTAAAAATTTTACGTATATTTGTGGCCTAAACCGATAATAAAAAGTAAAGAAACGACACTATGAAAAACTTATTTTTAGCACTTTCTATCTTTTTAGTAGCCAATGCATACGGGCAAGATAGCAATATGAGAAAATTATGCGCCTTGCCGAGAAAGGCGACGCCCAAGCTCAAATGGAGCTGGCTGATGCTTATTTCAATGGCAAAGGCGGATTAAAACGTTCTTTCAAGATGCCGTAGTATGGTTAGAAAAAGCGGCTGAAGCAGGCGATGTCAATGCTCAATACCAAATAGCCCAGTGCTATATGGAAGGAAAAGGTGTAGCTAAATCTGAAGAAAAAGGAGTAGAATGGCTCACCAAAAGTAGCCGAAGGCGGCAATGCCGATGCGCAACGCCGGTTGGCATTATGCTACCGCGATGGGCGTGGTGTAGCACAATCTAACGAAAAATACTTCTTCTGGATTGAAAAAGTAGCCGATGGTGAAAAAACCTGAAACTCAATTAGACTTAGCCAAAAGCTTACTATGTAGGCGATGGAGTGAAAAAGACCTCAATAAAGCGCGCTTCTGGGCTGAAAAATCATCAGCTAAAGGCAATTTAGAAGCTGAATATCTATTGGCTAAATGGGCTTATGAAGCTAGTCCTAATAGCCCCGACGCCCTACAAAAAGCTAATGAAAGTCGCTGAAAAAGGCAATCCTGAGGCACAAAACGCTATTGGTCAGGCTTACCTCAATGGTAAAGGCGTAACCAAATCCGAAGAAAAAGCAATAGAATGGCTTGAAAAAGCAGCTGCCAAAGGTAGTGCTGAAGCCCTATACACTATGGGTAACTTCTATTTCTACGGCAATAGCCCTCTTGTTGGCAAATTCTACAAAAAGCGATTGAGTATTACAGCAAAGCAGCTGCTAAAGGCGATGCCAATGCGCAACGCCAATTATCTGTTTGCCTGTACAATGGTATAGGTACTGCTCCAGTCTTACCGCGACGCCTTCAACTGGGTGTCAAAAATCTGTAAACGCTGACCCTACCCCTATAACAGAAAATAATTTAGGGGTATGCTACACTACCGGAAACGGAACCAGAGCTTCTATACCTCAGGCTATGGAGCTTTTCCAAAAAGCAAGCGAAGCAGGCGATGCTATGGCACAGTATAACTTAGGTTCTCTCTTGTTAGAAGAAGGACAGTTAGATGTTAAGAAAGGCTTTGAATACCTCGAAAAATCAGCTGCTAAAAAACAATCTTTTTAGCACTAAAAATTAGAGCGACTTATACTACAATGGTAAGTACACTAACCTAACACGCGAACGTGGTTTTGAGTATTACACCAAAGCAGCTCAACAAGTGCCTGCCACTGCTACTGAAACTTTAGATTACTTCTTCCAACAGCAAGACGAAGTCTATTCAGAGGTGCTTTACCTCCTTTCACAATGTTATGCTGAAGGCAAAGGGGTAAAAAAATCAGGTAAAGAAGCCGAAATGTGGGCTATCAAAGCCGCTGATTTATCTAATAAAAGCTGCTTTCGACTACCTACTAAAAAGAGTAGAGGCTAACGACCCTAAAGACCCTGCTTCAGTAAATGCTATCTTAACTGTAGCTAGATGGTTATTTCTATGGAAAAAGTGCTAAAAAAAGATTATAACAAGGCTTTTTGAACTGTACGAAAAATTAGCTAAACAAGAGAATTTAGTAGCTCAAAAAAACGTTTTAGTAGAGTATTATTCTGATGCGAAAAAAACCCTAAAAAGATGCTGAAAAAAACACTCTCTTGGCAAGAGCGTATCGCTAAAAGAGGGGATGCAGAAACACAGTACCAACTCGGTAAGTACTACCTAACCTTGGTACCCGATACAGCCTCTAATACCACATCAACCCCTGCTCAAACAGTTAAACCAGCACAAGCAGCAGCTACTGCTACAGCAACTACTCAACAGAATAACAACCTTTCTATTCGTCACCGTTCGGCTATGAAAGCCAATGTTAAGTTTACAAGCAAAGAAAAAGCCGATGAAGTATATAAACGAAACCAAAGGGGGTACAATGGCTTACAAAGGCTGCAGAGCAAAACTACGTACAAGCACAAAACAGAACTTGGTACGTATTACACTGCTAAAGCAAGACTTTGGTCAGGCTCTAAATTACTACCAAAAGGCAGCACAACGCGATTTTTGCTGAGGCACAATGCAACCTTGCTAACTGCTATTACAATGGTACAGGGGCAGAACGTTCTTACGAAAGAGCTGCCGAACCTACCGCCTATCAGCTCGCAATGGCTATCCACTTGCTCAATATCAGCTAGCTCACTGCTACTTTCACGGTGAAGGTATTGGTCAGTCAGACGACCGCGCTGCCGATTGGTTTGACCAAGCTTGCGAAAAATGGCGAACAAAGAGGCTGCGAAATGCTGAGAGTAGTAATAGGAAAAAATAAGTTTATCAATCTCATACTGATTTTAAATATCGCCGGAGGTCATAGCTCAAAATATGACCTCCGGCATTTTCTCTGTTAAAATCATAAGGCGGTTTTTGCCATTTACTATTATTTTTGTATTTTTGCCCGAAATAAAATTATTATGGAGTTATACTACGCTTTTTCTGTAATTATCGTTCTAGCAGCACTGTTCTCATACGTAAATGTACGTTATGTGAAACTACCCTATGACCATAGGTATTATGGTCATCGCTATGATGGTATCTGTAGGGGTTCGCCTCTTCGGAGGCGAGATATTTTCAGGATTATCGCATAAGTTAGAATCTCTATTACAAGGCTTTTGACTTTACCGAAATACTGATGGGGGCAATGCTTAACTTCCTGCTTTTTGCCGGTGCTTTGCACATCAATATCTCAGACCTAAAAAGAGTATAAACTTCCTATTTTCACTTATGCTACTATCAGCGTTGTGCTTTCGGCGTTCTTCGTGTCGCTTTTTGTTGTACTACATAGCTCCGCTGAGTAGGCATTCATATTCCTTATGTGTACTGTTTGCTTTTTGGTACGCTCATTTCGCCTACTGACCCCATCGTAGTGTTGGGGTATTAAAACAGGCTAAAGTACCCAAACGCATCGAGACTAAAATAACAGGCGAATCACTTTTTTTAATGATGGGGTAGCCGTAGTAATGTTTGCCGTAGTGCTCAAATTGGCTACCGATACCTCCTTTGTACCTTCGTTCAATACCATTACTAAGCTCTTTTTACTCGAAGCAGGTGGGGGTATTTTCTTAGGGGTACTATTAGGTTGGGTAGCTTCAGAAATGATGAAGAAAGCAGACGACTATCACGTTAGCGTGCTCCTTACCTTAGCGGTAGTAATGGGGGTTCTTAATAGCTAAGGCTTCGCACGTATCATCACCTTTGGCAATGGTGATTGCTGGTTTATTTATAGGCAATGTGGGCAAGAAAGCCAATAGCGAGGAAAAACAAAGACTACCTCGAAAGGTTTTGGGCAATAGTAGACGAGATTATGAATGCTATTCTATTCCTATTTATAGGTTTTGAGATGCTGCTAATCAAGAATTTAGACGGACAGTTTCTCTTAGGGCGGAATAGCCATCATAGTGTGTTTATTAGCGCGTGGGCTTTCTATTTATATCCCTGCCAAAACGATACTTCGCAAAAGTAACTACCTACTCACGTGGCTCACTTATCACTATGGTATGGGGGCGGTATACGCGGTGGGGTATCTATCGCCTTAGTACTCTCAATTCCGGCAGACAAAGCTGGCATAAAAAGAAACATTATTACAAATCACTTATATAGTAGTACTATTCTCTATACTGATACAAGGGACTTTCGGTAGGCAAGGTAGCCAGCAAGGCACTGCACCGCGATGAGGTAATGGCAAGACTGAAGAGGATAAAGCAAATACAAAAGAGCAAAACAATAATACTACTTTAAAACAGAAAGAAATGCAAAAAGATAAAGGTTTAGTGAGTGCCAAAGAAGTAGCTGCGGCCATCAATATAGATAAATTAGGATTTCTGGGTACCTTTGGGGGTGGACGCTGATGAAGCTACTACGCCTCTCAAAGCTCAATGATATTTATAACCGCACCAAACACCGCCAAGGGATAGACTTTCTCAACACACTATTAGATGAGTTTGAAATAAAATTCGAGATACCAGAGGAAGATTTCAGAAATATACCCAAAGAAGGGGCATTCATCACTATTTCTAACCACCCATTAGGGGGATAGATGGTATTTTTGTTACTCAAACTTTTGGTAGAAAAAAACGCCCTGACTTCAAGATTATCGCTAACTTTCTGCTACAGCGCATCGAGCCTTTAGCTCCTTATGTGCTGCCTGTCAATCCGTTTGAAGACCGCAAGAACGTAAAAATCAAGCGTATTGGGCTTTAAAACACGCTATCGAACATTTGCGACAAGGACAGCCTTTAGGCTTGTTCCCCGCAGGCGAAGTATCTGTTACCAAAGAAGGGCAACTAATGGTAGACAAGCCTTGGGAAGAGGCTGCTATGAGTGGCACAAAAGGCAAAAGTGCCTATCATTCCTATCTATTTTCACGCTAAAAACAGCAAATTATTCTACTTTTTGGCTAACATCAGCGATACGCTGCGTACCGCTAAGTTGCCGTCTGAACTACTCACTCAGAAGGAGCGCACTATCTATATACGCATCGGAAAGCCTATTTCACTTGCTATGCAAGAAGAGCACCCCGAATTAGACGACTATACCGAGTTTTTGCGTAAGAAAACATATATTTTAGCCAATGCTTTCGAGCAAGACAGAAGTTTTTGCCTTTGTCTAATGTACTGAGCATCAGCAAAGCACAACCCAACCCTCAACAAATAGAAGCCCCTATACAAACTGACCTGATAGAGAAAGAAATAGATAACATCACCAAAAAGATTACCGCCTACTAAAGAATAACAATTATGAGGGTATTTCTCGCTCCTTATGAAGAGATACCCAACATAATGAAGGAAATAGGTAGGTTGCGCGAGATAACTTTCCGCGAAGTAGGCGAAGGTACTAATGCTTCGTCAGACTTAGATAAGTTCGACCTTTATTACCGTCATCTTTTCTTATGGGATATACAAGCTAAGAAATTAGTCGGGGCTTACCGAATGGGCTTAGGGGCTGAGATTTTCCCTAAATACGGCATTGAGGGCTTCTATACCCACGATTTGTTCCGTTTTGAGCCCGAACTCTACGATATGATGAGCAAAACCATAGAAATGGGGCGTGCTTTCATCATTTCAGAATACCAACAGAAGCCTATGCCGCTATTTTTGCTCTGGAAAGGGATAGCTCATACTACTTTGCGCTATCCAGAGCACTCATATCTACTCGGTAGTGTGAGTATTAGCAATCAGTTTTCTAACTTCTCTAAGTCACTAATGATTGAGTTTATGAAGTCGAATTTCTACGACCCTTATATCGCTCAATATGTGCGCCCTAAAAAGGAGTTTAAAGTGAAGCTGAAAGATGAAGATAAAGATTTTATCTTTGACGAAACCAAAGCCGACCTTAATAAGTTTGATAAGATTATTGACGAACTCGAGCCGGGCAACTTGCGCCTACCAGTGCTCATCAAAAAGTATATCAAGCAGAATGCTAAGGTTATCGCTTTCAACGTAGACCCATTGTTTAATAACTCGGTCGATGGGCTGATGTACATCAGAATAGCGGACCTACCCGATAACACAATGAAGCCTGTAATTGAAGAATTTCAAGCAGAACTCGAGGCCAGAGACAATGCCAAGAATGAGAGTAAAGCAGAAAACAAACAATAGAAGTTTTTAGATATATGAAAAGAATCATATTATTTGCAACCATAGCACTGCTACAAATGGTAGCGGTAGCACAAACGGTAGTCGTACCTAATAAGTTTGCTTTCTTAAAGAGTGATAACGAATACCAGCTAAATATACTCACCAAATTCTTGATTGAAAAACAAGGGTTTAAAGCCTATATGGAAAACGAAGTCCCTGCAGAATTGCTAAACACCCTTGCAATCTACTCAAAGCTGATGTGAAAAAAACGAATCAAATATGATGACTTCTAAACTTAGATTAGTGCTAACGGACTGTGCTAATAAAGAAGTTTTCAGTTCTGAAGTAGGTAAAAAGTAGAGAAAAAGAGTACAAAAATCATACCAAGAGGCACTGCGTAATGCTTTAGCCGGAAATGCCTTTGGCTACTTTTAGAAAACAGTATCAGCAACCTCAATCGTCACAATCTTCTCAGTCATCAGTTAATGAAACACCAGAAGAAGATTCTATTTACCAACTCAATGCTAAAAGGTAGGCGATTTGTACGAGTTGCGCTGGCGACACAATGATGAGTTATTTTTAAAAGCTAGAAAGACTATTACCCCCGACCTATATGCAGCTTATGAGGTAGCCAACCATAAATTTGCGATAGTACAAAAAGATAGCTCAACTTTTTACAGAATCACCTTATACACAGAGATAGAAGGGAAAGAGCTTGTCGTTTTTCGCAGCAATTAAATTTATTGAATAACTAAAAACAATCTTACTTGTATTCTAAAGCCGAAGCAAAAAAACTACGCGAAGACTTCTGGACTTCCTTTGGTAAGTCGTTCCCTCGCAAATGGACGCTATACGACACTAAAATAAAGGATTTTCAGTTTTAAGTTTTCATTCGACCTGAAAAAGGCACGAGTACTCATCGCTATAGAAGATAGCGATAAAGAAAAACGTACCCTCTATTATAACAAAAATGCTTTCGCTAAAGAACATCTTACAAACTGATTTTTCTACCCGATGCTATCTACGAGGAGCATCTAATATTAGACAATCAGAAGGAAATAAGTGCTATATACATCGAAAAACAGGTGTTAGCATTCATAACAAAGCCACTTGGCAAGAGGTAATGGTATTTTTGAATGATGGAATGGCACAAATAGAGGCTTTTTGGGCAGAATATAAAGATATTATTATAGAGAATGACGAATTTTGATAAAAATAAAAATAGTTTTATGAAACGAAGAACCTTTTGGAATTTATTACTTATCCTTTTTGTGATTTCTGTAACACCATTAGGATATGAAAGTAAAAATATTGCTGCAACGCATTTTTGCTAGTTCAGTAGATATTATACCCGAAAATCAAGCACGCACTATCGACTTTGATTGGCAACTGAAAGACCGCGATAATAAGCAGTTTAATTTTTCGCAAACCAAAGGAAAGAAGCCTGCTTTTTGTGTATTTCTTTTCATCGTGGAGAGGTATAAGCGTAGCCGACCTATATGCAGTCGAAAAAGCTATATGATACTTATAAAAGATAAGGTAGATTTTTATATCATCACCAATGAGTTACCTACTCCTGTAGACGAAATGATGCAAAAACGCAACTTTCACTTCAAAAGTAACCTACCTAATTATAGGGTGAGAAAATGCCTTTCGACCCTGAAAAATACCTTCAGGCTATATAGTTGATAAGAACGGAAAGGTACGTGCTGAGAAAGAAGGAATAGCGCGATGGAATAGCGATGCAGTACACCAACTGATAGAACAGCTCTTACAATAAGTGTTTTTATTTGTAAGTTAAAAATAATTATAGCAATAGTATTTTAAATTCAATCTAAAAATACTATCTTTGCGCGCTGTTTGAGAAATAGACAAAAAGGTCGGTTAAAAATCAGATAGCTAACACACATATAATTATTCAATAGATAAAAAATGGCTAAATATACAGAAGAAGAACTTAAAGAAGAATTAGAAAAATAGCGAATACAAGTATGGCTTTTACACTGATATTGAGTCGGATACATTTCCGAAAGGGCTCAATGAAGAGGTCGTAATAGCCTTGTCGAAAAAGAAAAAAACGAACCCGAATGGATGACTGAATGGCGATTAGAGGCTTTCAGAGCGTGGCAAGCTATGGCTGAGCCACCACATTGAGCTAACGTACAGTTCGAAACCCCTAACTTTCAAGACATTGCTTACTATTCAGCCCCTAAACAGAAACCTAAGCTCAACAGCCTCGATGAGGTAGACCCTCAGCTTTTAGAGACTTTTGAGAAGTTGGGTATCTCGCTTGAAGAGCAAAAACGCCTTTGCAGGGGTAGAAGACAAACCCGCAGTAGCTATGGATGTAGTAATGGACTCGGTGTCAGTAGCTACTACCTTTCAAAAGACCTTAGCCGAGCGCGGTATTATCTTCTGCTCAATGTCTGAAGCTATACAAAAACACCCTGACTTAGTGCGCAAGTACCTCGGTACAGTAGTCCCTAAGACCGATAACTTCTACGCGGCTTTAAACTCAGCTGTTTTTTCAGATGGGTCTTTCTGCTATGTACCTAAAGGAGTGCGCTGTCCTATGGAGCTCTCTACTTATTTCCGTATCAATCAGGCAGGTACAGGGCAATTCGAGCGTACTCTCTTAATAGTAGACGAAGGTGCTTACGTATCCTACTTAGAAGGTTGTACAGCCCCCAGACGCGATGAAAAACCAGCTACACGCAGCCGTTGTAGAGCTAATAGCAATGGAAGGTGGCGAGATAAAGTACTCTACTGTTCAAAAACTGGTTCCCTGGTGATAAAGACGGCAAAGGCGGTGTATATAACTTTGTAACTAAGCGAGCTTTTAGCAGAGAAGAATGCTAAAAATATCATGGACGCAAGTAGAAACAGGGTCAGCTATCACTTGGAAATACCCTTCAGTAGTGCTAAAAGGTGATAATTCTATAGGCGAATTTTACTCTATAGCGGTTACTAACCACTTTCAGCAGGCTGATACAGGTACTAAGATGATACATTTGGGCAACAACACTAAATCAACAATCATATCTAAAGGAATTTCAGCAGGAAAAATCACAAAAAATAGCTACCGAGGATTAGTGAAAGTAGTGCCTAAGGCTAAGAATGCGCGCAATTTCTCTCAGTGCGACTCGTTACTGATGGGCAATAACTGTGGAGCGCATACTTTCCCTTATATAGAGGCTAAAAACCCTACGGCACAGATAGAGCACGAAGCTACTACTTCAAAAATCGGCGAAGACCAGATTTTCTACTGCAATCAGCGCGGTATTGATACCGAAAAAGCCATTTCACTTATCGTAAATGGTTTTGGCAAAGAGGTACTAAATAAACTCCCTATGGAGTTTGCCGTAGAAGCTCAAAAAAACTTTTAGAGATTTCATTAGAAGGAAGTGTAGGTTAATTCTCAATTATTAATTGAAAAAAATATGATTCTTTCACCTTCATTACTAGCAGCAGATTTTGGCAACCTGCAACAAGCTGTGCAGATGGTCAATGCCAGTGAAGCCGATTGGTTCCACATCGATATTATGGACGGGGTATTTGTACCTAATATTTCATATGGTATGCCAGTACTCTCGGCTATCAATAAGCACGCTACCAAGCCATTAGATGTACACCTAATGATTATTGACCCCGACCGCTATATCAGTACCTTTGCAAAGCTGGGTAGCCACATACTCACGGTGCACTACGAGGCTTGTACCCATTTGCACCGCACACTGCAAGCTATCAAAGCCGAGGGTATGAAAGCAGGAGTTGCTCTCAATCCTCATACGCCTGTTGCTTTGTTAGAAGACATTATCAAAGATGTAGATCTTCTCTTACTGATGAGCGTAAAACCCAGGTTTCGGAGGGCAGTCATTTATAGAAAATACTTATAAAAAGTACGACAAGCTAAAGCGCTTATCACACAAGCAGGGAGCTAATACCCTCATCGAAATAGACGGAGGGGTAACCCTAAAGCAATGCCAAAGCACTGGTAGAGGCAGGTGCCGATGCCTTAGTAGCAGGTAGTTTCGTGTTCAACGCTGCTAATCCTACCCAAACAATAGCAGAGCTAAAAGCAAAAGCCTAAAAACAAAAACAATATAATATAATAACTTTGTCAAAGTTTCAGGACTTTGACAAAGTTTTTCATCTTTGTCTAACTACTTCAGCCCCAATAATCTCTATATCAAAAGACTCGTCAGGGCGTGCTTTAAGGTATTGCAATTTGCGTATATGCACAAGGTAACTCTGCTGGGCTACAGCTCGTTTCTCATCATCTTCTATTACCGAAACAATCTCACGCTCTGGGTAAGTAAGCAGCAACAAAAAGTCTAACTGCCCATAGTCATCAGCTATGTGTAGTAGTCGCGCTTTAGCGGGCAGACTACGGCTCAGCTGATAGTACTTCGCTGCGTGAGCAGTATAATCAGCTTTTTACCGCTCTTACTACCTCAATATCTTTATACAGATAGTTCAGCTGCAATTTCTGCTTCAGATAATCCACCCCTCTAAGCGTTGTCGCAACTGAGCAAACTGCTCACGAAAGTACGCCCCCACCTGCTTAGCTTTCTCACGCGGGGTAGTACCAAATCGAGTATCAGTAGGAGCGATAGGGTTCAGCAGCTACTATAGTAACCGCCCCATCATAGATGATAAAATCCCTTTAGGCAGCACTTCTGAAGTACCGTGAATATACACCGGCACTATGAGGCTTCTGCAAAGTATCCGCTATATAGAATGCCCCCTGATGAAAAACGATGAATGCGATTACTCTCTGAGCGTTTCCCTCCGGAAATATCACCACCGAAATCCCTTCTTGCAAGTGCTGTTGCAGCAAAGGCATTCCCTTTTCTATACCCTCTGATGCCGGATAAGCCCCATAGCGCGAAGGTATCTACCAAAGATAACCGAGCGGTACACCCAATCATTTACCACATAGCTCAACCGATGGATTATATGGCTCCAACGCAAGCGTATCGAGCCATGAAGTGTGATTGGCTATCACTACCGAAGGCGTATCGGTATTCAGTAGCTGGCGATTCTCTATGCGCTTGCGCACCCGCCAATTAGAGAAAAAGCACCGTAGCGGCTAAGACTGATGAGAGCCTGCGTAGCCCACGCTTGCTGCGCGGAAAAAACAGTAGCCAGCACCCAGCCTATATTGCAGAGAATCACTGACGACAGAGCGTAGTAAGAAAGAGAGACTATCGAGTGCAACAACAAACGCAAACTAACCGGAGAAAGCCCTTTTTGAGGTCTTCGGAAGATAAAAACCTAAATATAGTAGGATAAAACACAAAAAGTAATAACCAAAGCGGTAAAAAAATACCCAGCACAGACACTGATGCTATCGACCTGAGCGCAGGATGTTTAGCAAAAATAAGCGTTCCTATCGCCAAAAAGGTCGTAATAGAGGCTAATAACACTGATACTTTATAAACCGGAAGCTCATTTCTGCCATTAGTATAGTCTTTTTGCAGAGCACAAGTCATAAAAATACTAAAAATCAACGGAATGACCGAGTACTAAGGTACAGACTATCATACTAAAGACGTTAAATTCTATACCGAAAAAGTACATCAACGCTGCCGTAACTACCCCCGTCACCCCAATAGGAATAAGAGTGAGCAGTACTAACTCTATACGCCTGAAAAAGAGCAACAAAATAAGAAAAATAGCAATAGAAGAATAATTCACCAATAGCAGTATATCGTCTTTGAGCTTACCCAAAAAAGTCTCGCTAAGGTTCTTACGGTCTATCACTATAGCCCCTGTGCGCTGTTCTATCTGCTCAACAAAACGCATACGCTCGCTATCAGTCAGCTTCACAAGGTTAGCAAGCGTATAAAAAAACCGTCTTTTTCAGTGATAAAATCGTCTAAAAGGAAGTGCTGAAAAGAGCCTTATAATCGTCTAAAGAGCGTATAGGCTCGAAATCAGTGGTAAGAAAGTCAAAAAGGAGCATAAGTACTCTCTTTAAAGCCATATTGAGCGCCCAACTGCTGCAATTGTGTGCGCAAATCCTCCTTACGAGCTTCCGACCAGAACGTTTGCCAACGCTTAATGCGCTTTTGCTGCTCCGTTTGAGGCAATATAAGGGCTGCTACCGAACTAAACTGCCTAATGCTATCGGTTGCCTTCAGATGCTGCAATTGCTGGTACAAGCGGTAGTTATGCGTTAAGGCTTCTTCCAAACTATTGCCATAGGCGGCTGCGTACACCGATTTATACTGACTATCAGTCAGTTGTTCCAACTGCTGCTGCGCTTCCTGATAACGTGGATTCACATAATTAATACTCGCTATATCGCCGTTAAACTTCACTTTCTGAAAGTAGAAAAAACTCACCCCTATCAGCAACAAACACGCGCCTACTATCCACTTATTGCGGTGGAAAGGGTAGCCCCCTACCCTATCGAGAAACGTATGGCGCACCGCCACCCTCTTATCAGCGCGGTAAAGATGCGGCACTAACACCAGAGAGAGCAAAGCTGAAACCATAATGCCAATAAAGGCAAAAATGCCCAAATCTTGCATCACTTCTGAATGCACGAACAGCAAACAGAGAAAAAGAAATAGCCGTAGTAATACTGCTGAGCAGTATAGGCACCGTTACAGCGCGATACAATTCCGAAGCCGTTTTGGCTACCTTGTAATGAGTGAGTATATGCAGCGAATAATCGATAGTAACCCCCCCAATAACACCGCCCCTAAGCTGATAGAAATAGCCGAAATACTACCCTAAGCACATACAGAAACGCCAAGGGCAGAGAGCACCCCAAACACCGAGGGGATAAAGGCAATAAGCGGTATATACACACTGCGATAGAAGAAAAATAAGCAGTAAAGCAAAAGTACTGATAATGAAATAAGTACAGTAGTGAGTATATCCGTTTTTTTATCTGAGTCGCATTGCTAACAGATATAAACGGAGCACCAAAAAAATGTATCTGCAGCTTTGCCCCATAGTGCTGCTGTAGTTGCGCTTGCAGCTGTTCGAGTTGTTGCACCAAAGCCGTATTGTGCTCGGTATCATTCCCCTCAAAACGCGGAGTGACGAAAAAGAGCAAATGCTGCTCGTCTTTGGTAGTCAGAAAGCCATTCGTGAGCTTGAAGTCCGTACCTATATTGAGGGCTTGTAGCTTCTCTAATCCTCTGAAAGTGAGACCAAAAGGGTCTGTTCGTATAAACGATTGGGCTACCATACCCGCAGGGGTAAGCATCGTCTTGTAATGCGCCTGCACCAAAGCGTTAAGGCTATCGGGTTGCATACGTGCTGCCAGCGAAGTGTAATCGTCTTCCGTGAGGAAAAAGCGGCAAATGACTATTGACAAACTGCCACGCACTCTCTACCTCCTCATCAGCTACAATACCCTGTACCCCAGCTATATAGGGTTGAAATGCCTTAGTATTCAGACTATCAACTATAGCAGTTGCGGCTGCCTGCATATCGGCAAGCGACCCCTCTTTAGCCGAGAGTATCACCGAAATCTTATCAGCAAAATTGAGCTGTTTAAGCACTTTTGAGGTCAGAGTGGTCTTATCGTTCTGCGGAAGCACTTTGGTAATATCTTCCTCAAAGCGCAGCCTACTCACGCCCCATAGCGCTATAAGCAGCCACGCCGCCAAAAAAGCAACCGCCGCCAGCTTATGCCTGACTATATATTGATAAATAATATTCACTTTCTGATTTTTTTGATTTTTAAAAATAAGTTTGATACCGCTCTTACCCAAGCAGAACGATGAGCGAAGGTTGAGCGAAGGATAAAGCGAAGGTTGAGCGAACAAACACCAACTACTCCTTAAGCAAAAAAACAACTTCGGAAACAACACCTCCATAGGCTTCTTAACTAAGAAAAAATCTTCAGGGTAGCCCACAGAAAACCAAACCCATAGCTAAAAACTGTACTAATACTGCCCAAACGGACATCAATCCTATCTGAATGCTACCATTTTCGCGAGCACTATCCCACGCTATAAGCACAAAAATAACACAGATACACCAAAAGAGCCCCTATATACCCGCACAAAGCCAATAATATGGCCCCACAAAGCCCTAAAAGCAAAAGCAAGTAGGTAGCCAAAAAGTGATTTTTGCGCGTATGCGGATGCCAATGGTTGAGAATCGCACGTGTTTGTCCAAACTTACTGACTTGCTTCTGAAATTTCTGCCAAGAGATACGTCGCTTGTGAAAGACAAACGCCTCGGGTATAAACGCCGTCTCAAAACCCTTTCCCCATAATCTAATCACCAAGTCTGGGTCTTCACCAGGGTGAATCTTACCAAAACCACCAGTAGCCTCAAAAGCCGCCCTCGAAAGCCCCATATTGAAGCTGCGCGGCTCAAAACGCTGCACCCACGCGCACTACCGCGTATGCCCCCGTAGTGAAAAAAACGAAGTCATTGTATAATTGATAGCCTTTTTGTACCTTAGTGAAATGCTCGTCAGCCGTATCAGCCCCTCCAAAACAATCTACATAATGCGCCTGCAAATAGTCGTCTACCGCCTCTAAATAATGAGGTGGCAAGAGGCAATCAGAATCTAAAAATGAGAAAAATAATCGTACTTGGCGTGGCGCATACCATAATTGCGCGAGTCACCGGGACCTGTATTAGGTTTAGCCAAATAAGTAATTGAAAGCGAAGATTGGTATTGCTGACAAATCGACTCTGATGAAATGGTAGAACCGTCTTCTATCACTACTACCTCAAAATCAGCGGTATAAGTCTGCTCTGCAAGGCTCTTCAGCAGTTCGTCTAATTCGTCAGGACGGTTATATACAGGAATGATAAAACTGTATTGCATCTGTTAAAGTATTGTTAAAGTTTAGTGCTTTTGTAACATCTTGATTTTTCTTGTACGTATAATAGACTGAACAAGAAAAAGACAAAATTAAGGATATTTTCTGAATGAGACAACTAAAAAAATTACCAAACAGGTTACGAACCGCGAAACGGCCTCTCTTGATAAGTACCTACAAGAGATAGGGCGCGTTGATTTAATCACCGCTGACGAAGAGGTAGAATTGGCACAACGTATCAAAGAAGGCGATGTGGCTGCCTTAGAAAAAAACTGACCAAAGCCAACCTGCGCTTCGTTGTATCAGTTGCCAAACAGTATCAAAAACCAAGGGCTTACCCTCCCCGACCTCATCAACGAGGGCAATTTGGGGCTTATAAAAAGCTGCCCAACGTTTTTGACGAAACACGAGGCTTTAAGTTTATATCGTATGCCGTATGGTGGATTCGCCAGTCTATATTGCAAGCCTTAGCCGAACAGTCGCGTATAGTGCGCTTACCTCTAAACAAAATTGGCTCTATCAATAAGATTAACAAGATGTACGCCTATTTAGAGCAAGCCAATGAGCGTGTACCATCAGCTGAAGAGATTGCCCGCGAGCTTGATATGTCAGTAAATGATGTGAAAGAATCGATGAAAAACTCAGGTCGCCATATATCTATGGACGCTCCTTTGGTAGAAGGCGAAGACTCTAACCTTTACGACGTAATCCGAAGCAACGAGTCGCCCAACCCCGACAAAGAGCTTATCCTTGCCTCATTGCGCACCGAGATTGAGCGCGCCCTCGAGACCCTCACCCCTCGTGAAGCCGACGTGATTAGGGTTATATTTTTGGCTTAGGGCGACCAACACGCGATGACCCTTGAGGAGATAGGCGAAACCTTCGACCTTACCCGCGAACGTGTACGCCAGATAAAAAGAAAAAAAGCTATCCGACGCCTCAAACATACTTCGCGAAGCAAAATACTAAAAAACATACTTAGGATAATAAGACAATTTTGCAATTTGCCGATTTGACAATGAAACATTTGACAAATCGGCAAATTGGCAAATTGACAAATCGGCAAATTAAAAATGAATTATATTTGGGAACCAAAACCTCTACCTTCAGAAGCTACTATTGAAAAACTCAGACGAGAACTCCACTTAAGCCAAACCACCGCTACCCTATTAGCCCAGCGCGGTATCACTACTTATGATGAGGCAATGCACTTCTTCAGCCCCAGTTTAGCCTCTCTGCACGACCCTTTTCTGATGAAAGATATGCACAAGGCGGTCGCGCGTCTGAGCAAAGCTATCAATACTCAAGAAAAAAATACTTATTTACGGGGATTATGATGTAGATGGTACCTCAGCCGTATCGCTATTGTACCGCTACCTCAGCAATCATACCTCTCTGCTCTACACCTACATACCCGACCGCTATACCGAAGGCTATGGCATTTCTTTTCAGGGGATAGACTATGCTGCCAGCAAGGGTTGTAGCCTTATTATTGCCCTCGACTGTGGCATTAAAGCTATCGATAAGGTGCAGTATGCCACCGATAAAGGCATCGACTTTATTATCGGCGACCACCACCGCCCCGATGCGCAAGTACCTGACGCCGTGGCTGTACTCAACCCCCAACAAGCTGACTGCCCTTATCCTTACAAAGAGCTCTGCGGCTGTGGTATAGGCTTCAAGTTAGTGCAAGCCTACCAACAACATCTATCACGTCCTTTTTGAAGAAATACGCCCTTTGTTAGACTTGGTAGCGATTGCCACTGCTGCCGACATAGTAGCGATGAATGGCGAAAAATCGCACCCTTACCTACTTCGGTTTAGAGGTGATAAACCAGCAACCTTCAGCAGGAGTCAGTGCTCTTTTAGGTGAAAAATCAAAAAGGGTAGGTATTGGTGATGTAGTGTTTAAGGCAGCTCCCCGCATCAATGCCGCTGGACGGATAGAGCACGGCAAATACGCAGTAGCCCTACTGACCGAAACCGACAGCCACAAGGCAAAAGAAAAAAAGCCTACGAGATTGAATTGCTAAATAGCGAACGGAAAGAATTAGACAGCAGTATTACCCAAGAGGCTTTGGCTCAGATAGAAGAAAAACGGAGAGCAAAAACCGCTATAGTACTGTAGTGTTCAACCCTCATTGGCATAAGGGGGTCATTGGTATTGTAGCCTCACGCCTTATAGAAACCTATTATCGCCCTACTTTAGTCTTCACCCAAAGTGGTGACAAATATGCTGCATCGGCGCGCTCTATTACAGGGTTTGACATCTACGATGCTTTAGAGCAATGTAGCGAGTATCTCGAGCAATTTGGCGGACACACCTATGCCGCAGGGCTCACGCTCTTGCCTGAGCAATACCCAGACTTCAAAGAAGCTTTTGAGCAAGTAGTAGTGCAAAAGTTAGCTAATTTGCCTCGCGACCCTAAAATCTGCTATGATACCCAGCTACCACTGAGCAAGATAAACGAAAAAGCTAATAGGGGTACTCAAACGCTTTGAGCCTTTTGGCCCCTAACAATTTAGCCCCTATTTTCTATGCAGAGAATGTAATCGATACAGGCTTTGCTAAAGCTATTGGGAAAGATGAGAAGCACCTAAAAGCTCAATCTACGCGAAGTTGGCAGCCCTCACTACTTCGGGGCAGTAGCCTTTGATTTAGCTGACCGATTGCCAATAGTAGAATCAGGGGCGCCCTTTCAGCATTATCTACTCTATAGAAGAAAACATATGGAATGGTATTATACGCCCTCAGTTGCGCATACGCGACATTAAGGGGTAAGTGAAGTTGCTACTGCCTGTAGCACTCCGTCTACAGTAGGCTCTGTAGCAACTATTACTGAATCCCAATGCGGAGTAGCCGCCTGCGCCGTAGTAGTGCCTATACAATACACCTTCTCTGATGCTGCTGTATGAGTGGATAGGTAACTCTGCACCCTGAAGGACTGAAGAATAGAATTGCGTCTACTGGTTCCGCAAGAGTTATAGGGGTAAAGACCGTATCATAAACGGTAATCTCTGCAACTTGTAGCTTTTCAGAGGCGAAGAAATCAGGGAGGGTGTTAAGGCGGTGCGTACCTACAAAAAAAGCAATACGTCCCCCTTGATAGCGCGATAAGTCGTTGCGCATATAGGCTACCAAATCGGTAGCATAATCGGTGGCATAACATACCTTAAACCCTTTTTGATTGTAGCAGTTGCTGTGTTTTGACGCCCACACAAAGCACGGGCGTAGAGAGTAGCTCTTGCCACTGCGGGTGAGCTAATACACTCTGCACCCCATTCTGACTAGTGAAAATAAGCCATTCATAAGGTAACGAAAGCGCAAAAAGGTAGCGGAGGCGTAGCGATAAAATTATGCTGCACCAGCGTAAAGCCCAATGCTTGTAGGCGCTGTTGCTGTGCAGAGGTAAGGCATTTGGTAGATAAGATTTTCATATATAAAAGATATAAGAAATCGGTGTGCAACTATGAGGGTAGTAGCACACCGATTAAATTTTCTAAAGAGGGGTTCCTTCATTAGTTTTAAAACGATATTCTAAGTAAGAATAGGCATCGCGGGGCAGTATCTTTATCCACCGCTTGTATTTCAGAAACCATTTAAAACGAATAGAGTTTAGGAATCCTTTGGTCAAATAAGCTGCTATGAAAGGGTGTGCATTGAGCACAATACGCCCTTTGTAAGCATCCTCCTTAATAATGCTTTCAAGTTCTATGTTGATTTTATCAATAAGAACAATAGGGGCTTCAATTTCGCCCTCTTTGCTTGGGTTCTCTTCTTTAGTTTTGATGTTCAGCTCTTGGCGTACGCGTTGCCGAGTGATTTGTATAAGCCCGAACTTACTTGGGGGCAATATTTTTGTGTTTGGCGCGGTCTTCAGCCATTTCATCGCGAAGATGGTCAAACAATATACGGCGGTTATCGCTATTTGCCATATCAATAAAAATCAACTACTATGATACCCCCCATATCGCGGAGGCGCAGTTGGCGTGCTATCTCGGTAGCAGCAATCAGGTTTACTGATAAGGCTGTAGTTTCTTGGTCGTTATTTTTTTGTTAGAGTGATTTCCACTATTTACGTCAATTACGTGTAGGGCTTCGGTGTGCTCTATGACTAAGTAAGCCCCTTGGGCATTGATACGGTACGACCGAAAGCCGTCTTTATCTGACGTTCAATATGAAACTTCTCAAAAATAGGTACCGATGAGCGGTATAATTTTACGATGTTTTCTTTTTCAGGTGCTATCTCTTGCACATACTTCTTTATCTGCTCGTACAGCTGTTCGTTATCTACGTGTATACCTGTAAAAGTATCGTTGAACAAGTCGCGGAGTATGGCACCTGTTCTGTTCACTTCGCTCATCACCTTAGAGGGATAAACCGCTTTTTGAATTTTTTTCTGCACATCAAAACCCAGCGATTGAAGAGAGACTGTAAATCCTTGTCTAATTCGGCTACTTTTTTTCCCTTCGGCTACCGTGCGCACTATTACGCCAAAGCCCTTAGGCTTAATGCTTTGCAAGAGTTTTTCGCAAACGTTCTTTCTCGGATTTGCTCTCTATCTTCTGCGAGATAGAAATACGGTCAGAAAAAAAGGTACGAGTACTAAATACCTACCCGCTATAGAGAGTTCGGAACTGATACGAGGGCCTTTGGTAGAGATAGGCTCTTTGACTATCTGCACCAATATGGGCTGATTAGGTTTGAGAGTATCGGCTACCGAGCCATTCTTATCGATATCTGGTTCAAGAGGGAAGTCCTTTAGGGAGAAATCTTTTAATTTCCTGAGATAACCCACTTGATGAACTTAAGCAAAGAAGCTAACTGAGGGGCCTAAGTCGTGGTAATGTAGGAAGGCATCTTTTTCGTGCCCCTACATTAACGAAAGCCGCATTGAGCCCCTGTATAGGGCTTGCGCACTTTGGCTAACATTATGTCGCCCACACCCAGACCATTAGTATCTTCTTCTTTGTGAAGTTCTATCAGCCTACCGTCTCTGAGCAAAGCAAAAATCTACGTAAGAGGAGCCAGAACGGATAATTAATTCTTTTTCCACTTTGTTGGATTTTTAGTTAATAATTCAATGAACAATTTAGAGTTGTTTTTAAGCAAGAAAAAAAGTAGTTAAAAACTACTTTTTTTCTTTTTGTGACGATTAGCTCTCGCTCTTTTTGCGTTTGTGGTTAGCCACTTTATGTCTTTTTTTCTTTTTCCGCTTGGCATAACTTTATTATTTTTTTATATGATTAATATTAATTTACTTTTTACATTGTCTTTCACAGTGTCTACAAATACCTTAGCTGGCTTAAAGGCAGGAATGTTGTGAGCAGGTATTTTTAAGGTAGTATTTTTTTAGAAATATTACGCCCTGTTTTTTTCGGCTCTTGTTTTGATTATAAAACTGCCGAAACCTCTCAAATACACGTTTTGTCCATCTTTTTAAAGAGTTAATCACTTCATCCATAAAGTTTTCAACGATTAACTGAACTTCGTTTTTGTCAAGACCTGATTTGTCGGAAATCTTTGATACAATTTCTGCTTTTTGTCATCTTTGTTATTTTTTTATATGAATATTCATCTTCGTATTTGTGGGCGCAAAGATACAAATTAAATATTTAATAAACACTATGTTAGCAGATTTTTAGCTTTTATTTATCTCCTTTCTTTCAAAAAGATAACAAAAATACTGATTATCAGATTTTTATAACTTTTTATCACTTTTTCTTCATCTTCTACTGTTAGCTGGGCTACATCTTGCCAAAAAGTTGGATATGACTTAGTTACCACCTCTTTATGGAGTATTACCAGCGGGGTGAGAAGCATCAGCGGGGCAAACGCCATCGCCATACGATGGTCATTATAAGTAGCTACTTGCACTCCGCTATTCAAACTACGGCAAGGGGAAATTGCAGGCTGTCGGTAGTGATGGTTACCTCCGCACCAAACTTGCTTAACTCTGTTTGTAGGGCTGTGAGGCGGTCGGTTTCTTTTATACTTAGGGTGTGTAAGCCTGACAACGCACAGCCTATCCCTAAACCTAAGCAGGTAACCGCAAGGGTTTGCGCTATATCAGGGGTAGCATTGAGGTCGGCCGTAAAAGCAGTCTGTTTGAGGGGCTGACACCTTTGTAAGCGTAAGGGTCGTATCACTGAGGGTAGTGGTAACCCCCAGCGCGCGATACAGTTGTTGTAGTGTGCTGTCGCCTTGCAGACTTGGTTGCTTAAAGTCGCGGAGCGAGAGGGTTGCACCTATAGGTGAAAGGGCTACAAAACTATACCAATAGGAAGCGGAAGACCAATCTGACTCTACCTGCCAATGGTAGTTTTGTAGGCTATCGGCAGGGGTGATGTGTATCTCGTTGCCACTGAAATGTACATGCTCTTCACCAATGCAATAGGACAACAGGTCGAGGGTCATCTGTAGGTAGGGGCAAAGAGGTGATACTACCGGTGAGCTCTAAATGGAGTCCGTTGGGGAGCGTAGGGGGCAATGAGGAGCAAGGCAGAGCTGTATTGGCTGCTGACATTGCCCTGCAAGCTGACACGGCTGCCTTTTTAGTTCTTTCCCTTTGATGCGCAGGGGTGGAAAGCCTTCTTTTTCTGTATAGGTGATATCTCGCCCCAAGCGAGCGCAGGGGCATCGACTAATAGGGCTATGGGTCGCTGGTGCATACGCTCTGAACCCATTAGCAGGACATCAGCCCCTAACTGCGCCGCAAAAATAGGCTGTAAGGAAACGCATAGCCGTACCGGCGTGATGCACATCTATCAGCGGTGTGCAAGAGTACAATGCTTTTTAGGAGTAGGCGGGTGTCATCGGCTGTGAGAGGTTGCTAATAGAAAGTTCGGGGTACAGCGCCTGCAAGAGTAGCGCTCTATTGCTTTCGGATTTAGAACCTGACAGCTGTAGTGACTGCCCTGAACGCAGTGAGGATTTAGAAAGGAAATGTCCATTTTTAGTCGTTAGTGATTAGTGGTTAGTCGTTAGTTGTTAGCTTATTGTTTTTGTAAACGTGTTTTTTTGACTTCTTCAGTAGAGATAAAAAAATGCCCATAACCTTTAGCCGTAAGTCCGTTTACTAACACTTTATCAGAAGTCCAAATTTTATGTTTTATTTGCAGATGTAAGGCAATAAACGGATAATCTTTAACATCTACATCAGCTGTTATCTCTTTTGCTTTAGCCGCATTTACCCTTTTTATATCCTTTTCGCTTACAATGGTAATTCCCTCTAATAGTTTTTTTGAAATCAGCTAATAACTGCTTTTTTTGTTTTGGTATTTTTTTGGACGTTTTATCAAATCGGGAATATGCTCAGTTACTTCATTAATGAGATAATCAGGGACTATGTATTGAATTTTCTTCCTTTCGGCTAAGAGGGTGGCAGTAAGCCCTGAAGGATTTATAAGAGCACTCATAAATATGTTGCTGTCGGCAATGATAATCATCGGTATAGAGGGTTAAAGGTTAAAGTGTTCGTCCCAGCGTTTAGCTATATTATGATTGATTTTTTCTGAAATCATCATTACAAATACATAGTCATCAGGGGTCATTTCTTGCTCATTGGCAGCAGCTACTATTTCATCAGGGGTCATTTTTTTAATACCTTAGCTGCCTCTAATACTTCTTTTAGAAAAAAAGTAGGCTCTGTAATAGCTGTTTTTAACCTTGCTTTTTAACTTTTTTTGGGTTTCTTTATCTCGGTTACTTTTACAAAATCGAGCTTCTTAGCTTTTTCTACATAAGCTAAGGCTTGAGGACTGTCATTGGTTATAGTGATAGTGTATGGCATAATCTCTACTTATTTTTGGCAAAGATACAAAAATATTTTTTTGAATTTTTGATGTTTTTTTCTATGTTTGGAAGGTTTATTAGATGTTTATACTTCGCTAATCATTCGCTAACTGTTCGCTCTTCCTGTATCCTTCCTATATCGATTGTATAGGGTAAGCGTAAAGAGAATAATTTTCTAAACATTCAAGAAAAAAAGCAAAAAAATTAGGAATATGGGAAATGTAATGTAACCTGTAACGTATAATTACACACGTTTTACACATTTATTAACATAGTTATTAACAAGCTATCGACAAGTTATTAACGGATTATCTATTTGATTATAAAGACATTGAAGTATTTATTAACAGGTAATGATAAGTTTGGCACAGTTTTTTTCAAAGTATATAGCGTAAGTTAGAAGATTAAACATTTATAATGCATACTTATAATATGTATGAATGGTGGCTCTTTCAGCATATACAAGAAATTGGTTAAGAAATTAAATTACTGAAAAAAATTGCTAAAAAGAAACATTGTTAGATAAGAATCATTAAAACGAAGTTGTTGAAAAAAATTAAATTCATTTTGTTGTTGGGAAACAACTTTTCATTGAGAAACATTGCTAAAATTTAATTGCTAAACAGCTATCATTCATTGGGCTAACAAAAATTGGGAGTTAGTAGTAGTATTTATATTATATGCATTGAAAAAAAGTTCCCTTATGATAAGGGGACTTTTTTGAGTAAAAAGTGTAATTATTTCAAAAATAAAATTGTATTTTTTTGCACACTTTTTGAATTCTGAATTATTGTAACAAAAGCAAATATTAATTATATAGATTTTTAGAAACCGTATGAAAAAAACCCCATTCTATTAGTAGAAGATGATGTAGTGTTTTTCAAAAATGCTTAGCCGCTTTTTGGAACGCAACGGATATGATGTGATTGGGTGCTATAGTTTAGAAGAGGCCGAGAAGAACTTGACCCCTGCTATTAAAAATGATATTTACCGACCCTAAGGCTGCCCGATGGTGATGGTATCAACTTTCTAAAGCAGGTGAAAGATATTTTCCCTAACTTGCCCGTGGTGGTTATGACCAGCTACGCCGAGGTTTCGACTGCTGTAGAAGCGATGAAACTCGGTGCTTTTGACTATATCTCTAAACCCTTTCAGCAGGAAGATGTGCTTAATGTGATAAAAAAATGCCCAAAATACAGTATTTTTCTACCCCTAAGCCTGAAACTGTAGAGACTGCTACTCCTTTGAGCAAAACTGACCATAGCAGTCCGGCGAAAAATAGTGAAAGCCCCTAAGGTGACTGAAGAAAATCCGTATATAGAGGGAGTAAGTCCCGCCTCTAAAAAGCTGAGCAAGTTTATCAACTTGGTGGCTCCTACTGATATGTCGGTGCTTATTATGGGCGAAAGCGGTACAGGTAAAGAGGTGGTAGCGAAGCTGATACACCTAAAAAGCGAGCGCCGCAACAAGCCTTTTATAGCGGTAGACTGCGGAGCAATACCTAAAGAAATAGCCTCGAGTGAGTTTTTTTGGACACGTAAAGGGTTCGTTTACAGGGCTATCACCGATAAAAAGGGCATTTTGAAGAGGCTAATGGCGGTACTATTTTCCTTGATGAGGTGGGTAACCTTAGCTATGAAAACCAAATACAGCTGCTACGCGCCCTACAAGAGCGCCGTGTCAAAGCCTATCGGTAGTTCAAAAAGAAATAGAAGTAGACATCAGAGTATTAGCGGCTACTAATGAAGACTTATTGGAGGCGGTGAACAAAGGTGATTTTCGCGAGGATTTATACCACCGCTTAAATGAGTTCGCTATAAAAGTGCCATCGCTAAGCGAACGCAAAGACGATTTGATGATATTCGGTTCGTATTTTTTTGGAAAAAAAGCGAACGAAAAGCTGCATAAAAACGTGCAAGGCTTTTACCGAAAGAGCTGTTCAGAAGATGTTGAACTACAATTGGGGGTGGTAACCTACGCGAGCTATCGAACGTAGTGAAGCGCGCTGCACTACTCACCACTACTGATTATATCAGCGAAAAATGAGTTGCCTGACTTTGTGATGAGCGAGACTCGCCACTTCCCTACTGAACGTTTTTCGTTTTTCGACCAAAGAGAATGAGCGCGAACTGATTATCGGAGCGCTACACGAAACGAATAATAATAAAACTGAAGCGGCTAAACTGCTGGGCTTCACCCGTAAAACCCTTTATAACAAGCTGAAAGCGTATAATATAGAGGAGTTTTAGGCGATTTGCCGATTTACTAATTTGACAATTAGATGATTAAGAAAAAGTTTTTAATTGTTAATATATTTTTCTATGAGAGTTAGGGGCTGGACTCCTAACTCTCAATTATAAAAACATCCCTCTATGAACTTAGGGATTATAAAAAAACATCCCCCATACACATACCGCTGCGCCAGCTCGCGGACTTCCTTCAAAGGGGAGATATAACGGTCAACATACACGAATATCATATCATAATTTAGGGATGTTTATAATCAATGAGCTTATGTTCCTTTATAAATTTAGTAAAACCGAAGAATATCAAAAATGAAAAAAACAACACTTACTTATAGCAGTTTGTTGGGTATTAGCCACTATTATTGGAAGGGCACAAAGTCCGCTGGTGATGACTAACAAAGCTAAAGAACAAGAACAATGGGTGGAAAACACTTATAAACAAATGACCTTAGATGAAAAAATAGGTCAATTGTTTATGGTATCGCTGTTTTCGAGCCATATCGGTACTAAAAAGAGCTGAAGAAGTAAAAAGATTGGATTAAAAAAATATTATATAGGTGGTATCATTTTCTCAAAAGGAGGCCCCAAAAGACAGGTGAAACTCACTAATGAGTATCAACCTCTCTCTAAAATTCCTCTTTTTATGGCTATGGATGCCGAATGGGGTCTGGCTATGCGCCTAGACTCTACTTTTGCCTACCCTTGGAATATGACAATGGGGGCTGTAAAAGATAATAGCCTGATAGAACGCGCGGGCAAGCGCATCGGGCAGCACTGCAAACAAATAGGTATGCAGTTTAACTTTGCACCAGACATCGACATCAATACTAATCCGGAGAACCCTATTATAGGCAATCGCTCGTTTGGTGAAGACAAGGAGAATGTAGCCCAAAAAAAGGACTTGCTTTTTACCCGAGGTATGCAGTCGGTAGGCGTGTTAGGTAGTGCTAAGCACTTCCCTGGACACGGTGATACTGCCAAAGACTCGCACAAAACGTTGCCTACTATCAACTTTTACCGCTAAGCGTTTAGAAGAGGTAGAACTCTACCCTTTTAGAGCTCTTTCTAAAAGCGTGGCGAGCGTAATGGTAGGGTCACCCTAAACGTGCCTGCCTTAGAACCTAAAAATGGGTTGCCCTCATCGCTTTCTAAAAACGATTATCACCGATTTGCTAAAGAAAAATGGGGTATGAGGGGCTTTATCTTTACCGATGCGCTCGGAATGAAAGGCGTATCGGAATACCTGCCCTATAGGCGAGGTAGAAGTAGAGGCTTTTTGGCTGGAAACGACATACTACTGATGCCGAGCAATCTGCCTAAAAGGCTTTGAGGCGATGAAAAAAAGCGTACCAAAGCAAGCGCATCAGTGAGGAGCGTTTAGCCCACTCGGTAAAGAAAAAATACTAATGGCTAAATACAAAGTAGGGGCTGACCACCTTCACCCCTATAGATGAGGCAACTGTGAGCAAAGAGCTACACACGACTGAAGATGACCTACTGACTGAAGCAATTTTTGAAAACGCACTGACAGTAGCCCAAAAACAAGAGTCAGATTATACCGCTAAAGCAGTTAGACAAACAGAAAAATAGCTTATGTGAAATTTGGCAATGACAGCGGTTGGACTTTCTACAGCACCCTAAAGAAATACGCTGATGTAGCCCTTATAGAGCCTAAAAATGAAGCGCAACTATACGAGGCTATAGAACCCTACACCACTATAATCATCGGGTTGCACAAACCAGACAAAAACTCCGTGGGACGCTTATAACTTCAGTGAAAACGAACTAAAAATGGTTAGAGCATATCGCTAAGAAAAAGAAGACTATACTGACTGTATTTACGCGTCCTTACGCTATGCTGAATGTGAAGCACATACACCCATTAGAGGGTATTGTATTTGCGTATCAGAACCATAAAGTAGCCCAAGAGAAAGCGGCTCAGCTACTCTTTGGGGGCGATAGAAGGGAAAGGCGTACTACCTGTGTCTGCCCACCCTGACCTACCGGTAGGCACCTCGGTAGAAACCCCTAAAATAGGGCGTTTAGCCTACGGACTGCCTGAGAGTGTGGGACTTAGTTCGGATAAGCTCAAGACCATAGACAGCATAGCCCAAGAGGCCATCGACCAAAAAAATGACCCCCGGAATGCAAATATTGGTAGCCAAAAAGGGAAGATAGTCTATCGGAAAAAAACTTCGGCACCTTAGACTACAATCCTGCTCACAAAGTAAATGACCATACGATATACGACCTTGCTTCGCTGACAAAAAAATACTGGCTACCTTGCCCGAACTGATGCGGCTGTACACCAAAGGGGATTTTAGTCCTAATGACACTTTTTGAGGATTTGCTGCCAAGGCTAAAAAGATACTAACAAGGGAGGGATGAAAATGAAGGAGGTGCTCTCGCACTACGCACAGTTTCAGTCGTGGATACCGTTTTTCAATAAAAACCCTCGACAAAAAAACAAAAAAGCCATTGCCAGAATTTTTATAGTACTACCGCTAGCGACTCCTTCCCTACCCAAGTAGCGAAGGATTTGTATTTAAGAGAAGGGTTTACGGATAGTATTTACAAGCGTATAGACGACAGCAATCTGATAAAAAGATAAGAAGTATCTGTACAGCGACCTGCCGTACTACTATTTTAAACTTTTTATAGAGAAGAAAAACTAAAAAGCCCCTGCAAGAAGCGGTACAAAAGCATTTTTACCGAGAATTAGGGGCTTATCAGCTGACTTACCTACCTTTGGAGCGCTTCCCGATAACAAATATAGCTCCTGCTGAAGATGAAAAAGACTTTTAGAGGGCAGGAGTTGCGCGGCTATGTGCACGACCAAGGAGCTGCTTTGCTCGGTGGTGTAGGTGGACACGCGGGGCTTTTTGGCACGGCTGACGATGTGGCTAAGATAATGCAAATGTACCTACAAAAAGGGTATTATGGCGGCACGTGGTATTTGCAACCGCAAGCTATACAGCTATTCAACACTTGTAACTATTGCACGGAAGGGAACAGACGCGGCTTAGGCTTCGACAAACCTCAATTAGGGCAAATCAGGGCCTACTTGCGGCTGTGTACCGATGGAGAGTTTTTGGACATACGGGCTTCACAGGAACCTTTGCCTGGGCAGACCCTATAAACGAAATAGTAATAGTGTTTCTCTCAACTGTACCTACCCTTCGGCTGAAAAACAAATTGCTGATAAACAAATTAGTAAGACAGCGAGTGCAAGAGGTAGTATATAAGGCTATAACAAATGATTAATAAATCTTAAAAAAATGTTTGGTAAGTAATAAAAAATTTTATGTATATTTGCGCCGTTAATTTTTAATTATAAATCAGTTTATGGAATCTTGGATTATTGCTATCTTTTTATTGGCTATTTTTTTGTATTACTACTGAACATCAGATTAGAGTAGACAAAAACAATTTCGGCTTTGGCTATGGCCGTGATATGCTGGACGATACTAAAAGTATCAAACATTGATGTGATGCATATTATGAATGGCGAGCTCTTCCCCTGTAAGTAGTTCTCCTGAAGGCAACGCTACTGCTATAGATGCTGCTCTACAACACAACTTGGCAGAAACTGCCGAAATCCTTTTCTTCTTAATCGGCGCGATGACCATCGTAGAGGTGATTGACATGCATCGTGGCTTTTGAGATTATCAAACGCATTATCCGCACTAAAAGCAAAGTAAAAATTGCTATGGATTATTGGTGTTATCGCATTCTTCTTATCGGCTATCATCGATAACCTTACCACTACTATCATTCTTATTACTATCATACGCAAACTTATCCCCGACCAAAAAAAGAGCGTATTTGGTATGCTTCGCTTATCGTGATTGCGGCTAATGCTGGTGGAGCGTGGTCGCCTATTGGAGACGTAACAACTACTATGCTATGGGTGAAAAAAACAAAGTAAGTGCGGCTAAATTAGTAGAATATGTACTTATCCCTTCAACTATATGCTTAGTGGTACCACTACTTATAGCTTCTTTCTTGCCTGTATTTAGAGGTCAATTAAATGCTGGTAACGACCAAGAAGGTATAACCTATAAAAAGCAGTACTCCTGTACTGGTGATAGGTATTATCGCTATTATCTTTGTACCTATTTTCAAATCAATTACTCATCTTCCTCCTTATATGGGTATGCTTTTTCGCTTTGGCGACTATGTGGTTTGTGGGTGAAAAAAACTTAAACCTAAAGAACTGAATGAAGAAGAGGAAGAAAAATTTGGTATACACCGCGCTCTTAGCCGTATAGAGTTTTCGAGTATCTTATTCTTCTTAGGAATACTATTGGCTGTTGCCTCACTACAAACTATCGGTACGCTATTTAACTTTGCACAAAAACCTTAATAGCGCTATCCCAAGCAAAAACATAGTAGTACTTCTGTTAGGATTTGCTTCGGCAGTGATTGACAACGTACCATTAGTGGCGGCAAGTATGGGTATGTTCCAAGAAGGATTAGACAACGGTATTTGGCACTTTATTGCTTACTCAGCTGGAACAGGCGGTAGCTTGCTGATTATCGGTTCGGCAGCGGGTGTAGTAGCAATGGGTATGGAAAAAAATCAGTTTCTTCTGGTACGCTAAAAAAATATCCTTTGGATGGCATTATTAGGGCTTCGTATTAGGTTATCTGACCTTAGTAGCCTTTGAAGCAATGCACGTGTTTGGATAAAAGACGAGAGACAAGAGACAAATAAAAAAAGTCGGTTAAGTTATGAGCTTAACCGACTTTTTATTTGTTATTGTTAGTATTAGTTTACTTTTACTAATTCGACATCGAAGATAAGAGGAGCGTGAGGAGGGATAACTCCGCCAGCACCAGAAGCTCCGTAAGCAAGCTCTGAAGGGATAACTAAGCGCGCTTTTGTCGCCCTCGTGAAGGAGAAGGATACCTTCGTCCCAGCCCTCAATTACTTGTCCCACGCCCACTGTAAAACTAAGTGGCTGTTGGCGACGGTAAGAGCTATCGAAGACCGTTTTATCGAGTAGCATACCTGTGTAGTGCACTGCTACCTTTTTGTCCGGCTTGCGCTTTTTGCCGTTGCCGTGTTGTGTAATTTGATAGTACAAACCGCTTTCGGTCTTATCGAATCCTGCTGTTTCTTTTAGCGAAAGCCTCTTCGTTTTGGCGTTTTTTTGCTCTGCAAGGCGCGCCGCTTTTGTTTCTTCTAACGATTGAAAAGCACGAACGGCATCCCACTGTTGTGCCTCCTCGCCTACTCTGATAATTTCTATTTTTTTCGATAGTATCGCCCTGTGCTACGGCATCGACTACTGATTGTCCTTCTATCACTTCACCAAAAAAACTGTATGCTTGCCGTCAAGCCAAGGCGTAGGTACGTGAGTGATAAAAAAACTGACTGCCATTGGTGCCAGGCCCTGCATTTGCCATTGAAATCACCCCTGGTTTATTGTGCTTAAGTTCTGGGTGAAACTCATCATCGAAGCGATAGTTAGGTTCGCCGGTGCCTGTGCCAAGAGGACAGCCCCTTTGAATCATAAAGTTAGGAATGACACGGTGAAAAAGTAAGTCCGTCATAATAAGGTACTCCGAGTGGTTTTTGGCTGTTTTTTTCATCTTGCCTTCAGCCAAGGCTACGAAATTACCCACCGTAGCAGGCGTTTTATCATACGCAAGGCGCAGTAAAATAACCCCTTTAGGAGTTGTTATTTTAGCATAAATTCCGTTTTGCATTTTGTTTTTGAGTTAAAAATTAAAGTGCAAAGATAATAATTATTAATTTATTAATTGCTAATTATCAATTGTTTTGTATCTTTGCACCCTAAAAGTATTTATAAGAAAATGTTGAGACTCAGAATCTTTTTAGTATGTTTTTTTCATCGGGGTAGCAAGCCTTAGCGCACAGGTAGGCAATACCAACAATGTAGATGTTACATCGGTGAATGTAGACAACCCTGTCTGATACCCAGCTACAAACTGCTTGGGCTCGCGCACAAGCACAAGGGTATAGCATTGACCAATTTGTGGCTATGGCACGTGCACGTGGTATGCAAGAAGCTCAAGCTATGAAGCTAAGACAACGCCTTATGCAGTTAGGTAGTGCTACCAAAAAGCACCGCTAAAAGCTACTGCTGAAAACTGACAAGTTGCGCAAACCTGCTGGACGAAGGAGATATCTTCGGTTACAGCGGTAACGAACCTAAAGAGAATACACCTCCACAGAAAAAAACAACGAGATATTCGGGATGGATTTCTTCAAAAAAATCCGAAGATTTTCATTTACTCCTAACCTGAATATGGCTACTCCTGAAAAACTACCAAGTAGGTCCTGGTGACGAACTATTAGTAGAAGTATGGGGCGCTACTGAAGGTAATTTCAAACAAAAAGTAGATGCTGAAGGTAACATCTTCTTAAACGGAGTAGGACGCATACACGTAGCAGGTCTCTCTTTTTCGGAAGTAAAAGCTAAAAATAAATTCTTTCTTAAAGCGTATCTATTCGGGTATTTCTGCCCCCGACGGTAGTTATGCTAAAATATACACTGGCGTGACTATCACCCAAGTGCGCACTGTGAAAGTAAACATCATAGGCGAAGTAATGGTACCAGGTACCTACTCGCTCAGTTCGCTATCTACTGTACTCAATGCTCTCTATGCTTGTGGAGGCCCTTCAGAAAGTGGGTCGTTTAGGGAAATTAGTTTAGTGCGCGGAGGTAAGAAAATAGCTAACTTTGATATTTACGATTTTCTTATCAATGGCTCTGAAAAAAAGGCAATTTAGGCTTGCAAGACCAAGACGTAATTATTGTACCCCCCTACAAAAACCGCGTATGGGTAGAAGGACAAGTGAAACGCAAAGGTTTTTACGAAATGCTAAGCACTGAGACATTAGCTAACTTAGTAAGTTTCTTTGGAGGTTTTACCTCTGATGCCTTTACTAATACCTTAGTGCTTGAACGCATCAAAGAAGCTAAACGTGAGGTGAAAGAGATAGATTTTAGCGAAATATCGAAGCTGAAAAATGCAAAACGGCGACCGGTTAAAAGTACACGCTATCACCAACGAATACCAAAACCGCCTAAGCATAGGGGGAGCTGTATATCAGCCAGGTGTATACGAATACAAAGAAGGTATGACTGCCCTTGACCTGCTAAATCGTGCTAATGGGGTAAAGAAAGATGCTTCATTAAATAGAGGTCTTATTTTTCGCACAGAAAATCGCGTAGATTATCAAACGCTAAGCTTCTCAGTAAAAGATTTGATTGAAAACAAACATAATATTACGCTGAAAGACAACGATAGCCTGTATATATTCTATAAAGATGCTCTACAATACAAAAAAATTCGTAAAAAGTAGAAGGAGCAGTAAACAAACCTCAAGAGCTATCTTATATGGAAAAATATGACAGTAGAAGACGCGATTTCGCTAGCTGGAGGTCTTTCTAAAGGGGCTGACCCTTCGGTGATAGAAGTTTTTAGAGAAACAAATGATGGTAACTTTGAAAAAACTAAGTCAAGCGTTTAAAGTTTCGTCTAACAATGAACTGAAATCTGAAGGAGAAGCAATGGTACTGCAACCTAACGATGTAGTTTCTGTACGATATATTAAAGGTTTTACGCCCTTACAAACAGTATCAGTAATGGGTGAAGTACTATACCCTGGTATATATAGTATTCAGTCTAAAAATGAACACATTTCGGATTTATTAGAGCGTGTAGGTGGATTTACGCCTTTTTGCCTATAAAGAAGGGGCTACCCTTAGTGCGTAAAAAAAGACAGAAGAAGAGAGATTCAACAGGAAGATTTCTTAGATGAGCTCATCTCTCAAGAAAGTACGAGTACAGAAAGCTCTAAGTCACTTAAAAAAAGTAGCTAAGAAAAACAAGTGAATATCGCATAGGTATAGACGTAAGTAAAATACTAAAACACAAACACAGCAAATACGATTTATTACTCAACGAGGGCGATGTATTGCTCATACCTTCAGAAAGACAAACGGTAGAAATACGCGGAGAGGTATTAGCTCCGTCAATGGTGCGCTTCCAGAAAGGACAATCATTGCGCCAATACATTGACCAAGCAGGAGGGTTCTCTAATAGAGCTAAAAAAACGCTCAATATACGTACTGTATGCTAATGGAAGTATCAAATCTACACGTAACTCTCTATTCTTTAAAAAAACTATCCTGAGTTAGCTCCTGGAGCGATTGTCATTGTGCCTTCAAAAACCAGAAAGGAAACAGATGAGTACAGGAGAAACTGTAGGTATTATCTCGGCTATTACTACTATGGGAGTTCTAATTTATAATGTAATTACAAAAATAATATGGAAAAACAATACTACCGTAAAGAAGATGAAATTGATTTGATAGCCCTCATACAGAAAGTATGGAAGTCTAAAAAAATCAATAGTTTTATTTACACTGATATTCTTAGTGATAGGAATATTAGCAGCTCTGTTTGCTTCTAAAGAATATACTGCTTCTACTATTATGATACCTCAAACCTCTGACAATAAAAGCTGGCGGAGGGCTTAGTGGGTTAGCTGCTATGGCAGGTATCAGCTTAGGGGGAGGAAGTAGTGATGCTGTACCGCTGACTACCTATACTAAAAATTATTGAGAGTATTCCTTTTAAGAAGAAATTAATACAGACCCCTCTTACCTTTAAAGACCTTCCCAAGAACATTACTTATGAAGAGTATATGAAGATGTATACAAAAACCCAGTTTTTTTAGGTCGTGTGATGGGTATATTCAAAAGTAGTACACCTCCAGCTGAACCGAAAATGAGCGATAGCCTAACCGTAACAGCTATTAGTAATGAAGAGAGAGGTATACTAAATAGTATTGACAATAACATCAAGTTAGACCTTAATGAAAAAGAAGGGTATATTACTCTCTCATATATTATGCCTGAAGCAGTACCTGCTGCCCAAATGCTGCAAAGTGCCCAAAAACTATTACAAGAGACTGTTACTGAATTTAAGCTACAAAAAGCTAAAGAAGAATATGACTTTGTGCAAAAACGCTGTACTGAAGCAGAACAAGATTTTAAAGCTAAGCAGTACGCAGTGGCTCAGTTTCAAGATCGCAACCGCGACCTATTTAGCAACTTACCTCAAACCCGTCTACAACAATTACAAGCTGAATATAACCTTGCTGCTAATGTGTATACCGAGTTAGCTAAACAATTGGAAGCTAAACGTATCAAGCTAAAAGAAGATCAGCCTATTTTTACCATCATTGAGCCTGTAAGTGTCCCAAATGAACGTTCTAAACCTAAACGTATGATGATTATAGCCATCTGGACATTCGTAGGTTTGGTAATAGGCATTGGTAATGTCTTCTTAAAAGATTTCAGAAAACAACTAAAAGAAGCAGCTTAATGACACACATTATCTTTGATATGGACGGGGTGCTCTTAGATAGTGAGCCTATGCACCAACAGGTGATTTATGAAGTATTTCAGCTTAAAAACATCCCTTTAGATAAGGCTTATATACAGACCCTGACTGGTATGTCTGCTTTTCCTATGTGGCAAAAGGTAAAAAATGATGCTCAGAGAGTTGAAACTATTGAAGAGTTAGTACAATTTCATAAAGATTATTTCTTTGAAAAAAACTACCAGAATTGCACGTAGACCCAGTACCTCACGTCAAAGAAGTATTAGATTCGGTTTAAATTAGAAGGAAAAACACCTGTCATTAGCCTCTTCTTCTGGTAGAAAAACTTATAGAGATTTTCACTGAGCAGGTAGGTATTAAACACTATTTTGAAGTGATTATGAGTGGTGATGATGTAAAAGTACAGCAAACCTAATCCCGAGATATTCCTAAAAGTAGCCGAATGGTATGCCCCTACCCCCTACGCAATTTACAGTAATAGAAGATAGCACCAATGGTGTAAAAGCAGCTAAAAAGTGCAGGTATGCATTGCATAGGCTTCCAAAAATCCTCTCTGGAGGTCAAAACTTACAAGAAGCTGACCGTATAATCCACTCGATGAACGAACTTTTAACCCGATAATGACTCAAGAAATACAAATTATAGAATGCGCTTTTACAGCCAATAAAGATTACCTACAATCTTTGTTGGCTGTTGGCTTTTATGCCATTGCCGTACAAGAAGACATCCAACAAATAAGTAATCAATTAGACTTCAGCAATACTCAAACTAAAATAATCAGACTGAAGGAGGACGATGAGATAGCTATTAAAAAAACTATACACCGAAAAGGATTGGCACCCTTCATTGCAAGCAGACTACGAAGCTGGAAAAACGGCAGTTCTATAGTGCTATTAGGGGTATAGGCGGTTACTTACCTACCGAAAAACTCCTTACCTATTGCCAAGCCAAGCACCTCTTCACAGGGGTTAATCTTCTAGCTTTCGAGAGTGCTTACAACGTAGCCTTAACACTATCTCGCTAAGATTTCTTCCGTAGCAAAGCTACCCCTATTGCGCAATCTAAACAACGTTTGCCTTTTGCAATATTGCTTGTGTTGCTGCAACAACACCTGCGAATCAAAAAGCCGTCTCTACCTTGGCGCCTAAGTGCTGAAAGGCATCTACCACTCCGTTGCGCTCTGCAGGTAGTCCTTTTATAGTTTTTTTATCAATGTTTCTGTTATGTCTTTACCTAAAGTCTTATAATAGAAATACTGAATAGGTATCACTACATTTATCAGCAACAATTGTAGCAAAGTAGTACTTATAGGCTTCTTCACCTTAGGCGATATCTTATGAAAAGTGTAATGCGTCTCCCAAAAAAATCCGATACTCCTACCTTAAACAAGGCTAAAAGACTATGCCAATCCGTTATCTCTAAGATTTTAGAAAAGAGACTTTCACGCTGCTCATACACTTGTGCCAATTGCGATAGTCGTATAGTGGGGAAACTCTGAGGGCGCAAGCCTTTGAAGTTAATTATTGCAGTGATATCTTGAAGATTATATTTCTGCTTCAAATAAGCATAATGTTGCTGCAAATCCTTTATATAAGTATGTTCTCCTTCTTCTGGCAGTAGGTTAGCACGCCCTAAAAAAACAATGCTTCTAAATGCAAAAAGGTGACTACATTCCTTGCGAATAATCGAAAAAAATCTAACTGCCTACCTATCTCTAAAAAGCCTCTCCGTTTACAACCCCTCCAAAAATACTTCAACAGAAGAAGAAATAACACTTTCTCCCAATCCCATTGGGCTTCTTGCCATACTTCTGCTATAAAAAGCGGACTTTTCTTCCAATCGTTCTACAAAAAGCCGCTCATTCCAAGACAATAATGTCATCTCTGGGGTCGATTTATAGTCCTTTTCACACGGAATGAACTCATAAGGCGCTCCTAATGATGTTTGATAACAACTGAGCAGCTCTGGTGCTATCACATTCTTAAGCTCTAAGGTAGGTATAGGCTGATTATTAGTGTCAAACACCTCTATATCGTGCTCCCAAACCACGTGAAGTATTACATTGCGATAGGCAGGATCCTGCTGATGTCCGTGCGCGTACCAATGCGAGGACTTCAGGTGCATCTCTACATTGCCCGCCCATTGTTGCCCACCTATCAGCAACTTTGCATTGAAAAAGTCTGCTCCTGAGAGAATGTTATATTGCCCAAACGACAGTATTTCAAGCGATTCGCCTGTGCTAAGCTGACAGCTGAGAGGCACCTTTTTGTATTTCCAAAGATAATGCAAGAAATCTTCTTTCATAACATTTTCTTTTCAAGCCAAAGAAAAAGTCGGTAGTATAATAAGCTGAGCAAAGCACCTATAGCTAAACCTACCAATACATCACCAGGGAAATGCACCCCTAAGTAAATACGGCTATAGCTAACCACTAACGACCAGCATAGCAAAAAGGAGTGATATACCTTAGGCGTTCTTTCAATAGCTTGCTAAAAAAAGACCGCTACAGCCATTGTATTGCTAGCGTGCGCCGAGAAAAACCATACTTGCCTCCGCAAATTACCATTCGCATACGGTCTATGAGGGTCCTCATCGTGGCAGGGGCGCAAGCGCTGAAAGCTGTGCTTAAATACATTAGCTAATTGGTCAGTAGTAGCTACTACTAAGGCAATACATACCAATGCCAGCAGTACTTTCTTCCAATGAAAAATACTTACAGCACAAATATAACAGAAAAGCATAGAGCGGAATAGAGGCAAGTTCGTTGGTAATCACCAACCACACCGCATCGGCTTCTGTACTGCCCTATCTGGTTCAGATAGCACAGCCATTCTTTGTCTTTTTTTCAATGATATAGTCTAACATCGCAATAGTTGGTTAGTAAGGTTTATTTTCGTTTTTTTCTTTTTTTCTTGAAAGCCTGTTCAAAAGCCTCTACCGTCTTCTGCTTACGACTTTTTCTTCTCGCCATTCTTTTCTCCTCTCTTCTTATCTTCTCCTTTTCTCCCTACCTTCGCCTCCTTTTTTTATCTCCTCTCGAACGACCTGCTCCTTTGTCTGAAATCTCTACATTGATAAACCTACCGTCCATTCTAAAAATCAGCAAAAGTACTCATCACTAAGTCAGCTTGGTCTGCTTCTGTATTAAAGAAAGAGAAGCTGTTTTTACATCTACTTTGAAGACTTCATCTCTTCCCTAAGTTGAGCGTAGCCTTCAGGAAGTCCTAAGTGTCTTCCAATCATAACCGTCTCGCTCACCCTATATTGATAAAGTAACGCACCTCACTGCTATTGCCTCCTTTCTTACTCTCTTTTGTATCTTCTACTGGCAAGACTTCGGCATTTTTATAATAATTAAAGAAGCGGGTAAACTCTACTGCAAAGATTTTTTTGATAAGCTCTTCGCGGTCTACGTGTTGCAATTCTTTGTAAATGGCAGGCAAATAATCATTTATAGCCGGATTAACCTCTACATTTTTCAGACTATTAGCCAAATGATATAGTTGTATTTCGCATATTTCGATACCCGTAGGCAAATCTTTCTGTTCAAAAGGTTGTTTGATAATCTTCTCATCTCCTTTATCTTTCTAAGCTCGCTTTTTAGGTACAATAACCATCGAAATACCCGACTTGCCTGCTCTACCAGTACGCCCACTGCGGTGGTTATAAGTCTCTATCTCGTCAGGAAGCTGGTAGTGTATCACGTGGGTAATATCATCTACGTCTATACCACGAGCTGCCACATCAGTAGCTACTAACATCTGTATTTGGCGTGCCCTGAAGGATTTCATCACCAAATCGCGCTGATTCTGACTCAAATCGCCGTGTAAGGCTGCTGCATTATAACCATCTTCTATCAACTTTTTCAGCTACAGCTTGCGTATCTTTCTTAGTACGACAGAAAACTACCGAGAAAAATATCAGGATTGGCATCTGCTAATCGCTTGAGTGCCTGATATCTATGGCGACCATTTACTACGTAATACTCGTGCTGTACAGTACTACTCGCCTGATTGCGCGTACCGACAGTTATCTCAATAGGTTTACGCATAAACTGACGTGCTATCCGCGCAACCTCATTAGGCATCGTAGCCGAAAAAAAGCCACGTACTTTTTCTTTAGGGGTATGCGACAAAATAGCGGTTATATCTTCATAAAAAGCCCATATTGAGCATCTCATCAGCCTCGTCTAACACACAGTGGTTGATATGGCTAATATCTACGAAGTTGCGGCGTATCATATCCTGCATACGCCCTGGGGTAGCAACTATTATTTGCGCCCCTTTTTAAGGTTGCGTGCTTGTTCTTCATACTCGCACCACCATATACCGCTACCACATTCACCTTAGGGCAAATATTTAGCGTAATTTTTTTCAATTCTGAAGCGATTTGCAAACAAAGTTCGCGTGTAGGCGAAAGAATAAGCCCTTGTGTAAGCTTGCTATCAGTATCGATAAGCTGAAGAAGAGGGAAGCCGAAGGCAGCTGTTTTACCAGTACCTGTTTGGGCTAAAGCTACCATATCGGTATCATCTTCTAAGAGGGTAGGAATTGCTTTTTGTTGGATTTCTGAAGGAGTTTCAAAGCCCATATCTGTTATGGCTCTGAGGATAGGTTCATCAAGACCTAATTGTTCAAATAAATTCATTAATATGATGTGTCAATTAGATAATTTGTCAATTTGCGAATTTGCCAATTTGTCGATTATCTAATGTTTTAAGGCACAAAAGTACAACTTTATTTTTTTAAATAGCAAATTGTCAATGCGAATTTCTTGCAAAAATTCACCAATTTACTAATGAGTCAATTTGTTAAATTGACAAATCAATAAATCAACAAATCGACAAATCAGCAACTTTTTCATCATTCCATTGCAAAAATTGATAAATATAGTAAGAGTACAGAAAGGATATAGCATCAATATAGGAAGAGTATATATACACTAAAAATCCTATTGCCAAATCAGCAACCAAAACAGCAAAAACTTTTGCCAATAATGCAATATTCCCAAAAATCGGCAAATTGGCAAATTGGCAAATCGACAAATCGCCTCATCGGCAAATCAACAAATTGGCAAATTGACAAATTTGCTTGTTTGCTAATTAATTATTACCTTTGCATTAAATTCAATAAAAAAAGAAATGAACACCATAGACCAATATAACTCGGTAATCGACAAATGTCGCTCACTTTTTATCAATAAGATGAAAGACTACGGCAGTGCGTGGCGTATCTTGCGCTTGCCCTCCCTTACCGACCAACTCTATATCAAAGCCCAGCGCATACGCGGGTTGCAAGAAAAATACTGAACACAAAAATAGACGAAGACGAAACAGCTGAGTTCATCGGCATTATCAACTATGCCCCTAATGGCTCTCATTCAAATAGAAAAAGGCATAGCGGCACAACCTGACCTAACCCTTGAGGAAGCAACTGCCCTATACGACCAAAAAAAGTAATGGAAGCCCGTAGCCTAATGGAGGCCAAAAACCACGACTATGGCGAGGCGTGGCGCGATATGCGCGTGAGTTCGCTTACCGACCTTATCCTACAGAAACTCCTACGCGTCAAGCAAATAGAAGACAACCAAGGCAAGACCCTCGTAAGTGAAGGAGTAGAGGCTAACTACCAAGATATGGTCAATTATGCCGTTTTCGCCCTTATCCATCTGACAAGCTAATTTGTCGATTTGCCGATTTGTCGATTTGCCGATTTGTCGATTAGTTATTAATTTTGTAAAAAAATACATAGAAATTATGCCATACACTATCACTATACCCCACGATACCCCCACAAGCCTTAGCTTATGTAGAAAAAGCTAAGAAGCTTAACTTTGTGAAAGTAACTGAAATAAAAAGAGTTTGAAGAAGAAACACAAGAGCAATATGAAGTTATAATGGCTCTCTAAAAAAACTAATAGAGCCATTGCGCGCAAATTAGACAAAGCCAAAAACCTAAACTTACCTTTTTAAAAAACTAACACAAAAATGATAGTAATTGCCGATAGCAATATTTTCTATAGTGCATTAATAGCTCCTAATGGTGAAATAGCTACTATCTTAAAGGATAAAAAAATATGCAATTTATTGCTCCTGATTTTATTATAGAAGAGGTAAAAGAACATTTAGAGATTATAGCGGCAAGTCGGAAAAAGATAAAAGTAAAAAGAAAAATATTAGCCGATTTAAACCACCTATTAGAAAAATTACTATTATTCCTTTAGAGGAAATCAGTAGAGAACACTTACAAGAAGCTTTTTGATATTGTAAAAGACATTGATGAAGACGACTATCCTTTTATTGCTTTTGCATCTGGAGATAAAACACAAAAATTTGGTCAAGAGACCAAGTTCTTATTTATGGACTCACCGCTAAAGGCTATGGGCATTTCTTTATCACTACCGAAGAAGTGAAAAAAACACTTATACAAAAAGACTATAATCAATTAGTCAATTTGCTAATTTGCCAATTTTCTTATATATGGAAACCAAAAATATCTGTAATAGGCGGAGGTAGTTGGGCTACTGCCCTTGTTAAAAATCCTTACCGCCAATATCGACCAAGTGTGCTGGTATATGCGCAATGAGCACTCTATCGAGCACATCAAAAGCTACCAAGCACAACCCCTAATTACCTAAGCGATGTACACCCTAAACATCAATAAACTACACCTCACGAGCCACCTCGATGAGGCGGTAGCCTTTAGCGATTACATCATTTTTTTGTATCCCCTCGGCTTTCTTAAGCGATGAGGTAAGCAAACTCACCCTACCCCTGACCGATAAAACTATCTTTTCAGCTATCAAAGGTATAGAACCCAAAAAGCGGACTGATAGTAGGCGAGTATTTCAACAAAAATACATCACGTACCTTATGCCCAGATAGGCATTATAGCAGGACCTTGTCACGCCGAAGAGGTAGCTCTCGAGCGCTTGTCATACCCTCACTATCGCCTGCCTCGATGAGGAGAAGGCGCGCTTTATGGCCGAGGCGATGAGTCGCCATTATGTAAAGACGAAAAATATCAGACGATGTTATTGGCATAGAGTATGCTGCGATGCTGAAGAATATCTACGCCTTAGCTGCGGGTATAGCCCACGGATTAGGCTATGGTGACAACTTCCAGAGTGTGCTGATGAGCAATGCCATTCGCGAGATGCGTCGCTACATCAAGCACATTTACAAGATAAAAACGCAACATCAACAATTCCGCTTACTTAGGCGACCTATTAGTAACCTCGTACTCACTTTTCAGTCGCAATCGTATGTTTGGTACGATGATAGGCAAAGGCTACACCGTGAAGAGCACAATGGCGGAGATGAATATGGTAGCCGAGGGGTATTACGCCACCAAGAGTGCTTACCTTATCAACAAAAAAACCAAGAAAAACCCCAGTCGTACCCCTATACTCGATGCTGTGTATAAGGTGCTATACGAAGGCAAAAAGAGCTAAAACAGAATTTGCTGAACTCACAGCAGAACTGGATTGATTTGCCGATTTGGCGATTTGCCAATTTGCCAATTAACTAATTTACTAATTAATTTTATGTTTACAGGAATTATAGAAGAAATAGGCGAGGTAGTACGCGTAGTGCGCGAGGGTGCTAATCTGCATCTTTTCGTAAAGTGTACTTTTTACTAAAGAACTGAAGATTGACCAAAGTGTGGCGCACAATGGCGTATGCCTGACGGTAGTAGCTATTGACGGCGATGTGTACCAAGTGACAGCCATAGCCGAGACTTTAGCCAAAAACCCACTTAGGAAGTCTGCAAGCAGGCGATATTGTAAATTTAGAACGCGGTATGCTGCTAAACACGCGATTAGACGGACATATAGTGCAAGGCCACATCGACCAGACCGCTACTTGTACAGCCATAAAAGAAGAAGGTGGTAGCAAGCGTTTTAGCTTTACTTACGACCCCTCAACTGGCAATGTAGTGATAGAAAAAGGGTCTGTAACCGTCAATGGGGTAAGCCTAACAGTAGTAGATGCCACTCGCAATGGTTTTTCGGTAGCCGTTATCCCTTACACTTTAGCGCACACCAATTTGCACCGCTTAGCAGTAGGCAGTGTCGTAAATTTAGAATTTGATGTTATCGGGAAGTATGTTGCACGCTTGGTGCAGCAGCGGTAAGTCGTTCTAGTATAAGATTGCGCACTCTTCGCGTAGCGCGTCTTTATCGTCAAGAGTTTTACCTTCGGTAGAAATGGGCGGCAGTATATCTACGCGCATTCGCCCCTGTACTACCGGCAAAGAAACGAAACGGAAAAACGCTTTTTAGTATCGTACAGCACCATAGGCACTATAGGTATCTGACACTGAATGGCGATGCGAAAAAGCTCCGTCTTTTGAAGTTATCAAGTACTATACTCTCATCATCAGGCACGCCTCCTTCGGGGAAGATGCAGATACTCAATCCGCTTTGTATGCGCTGTAGAGCGTGTTTATATACCTCACGCCTACTCTGCGGATTCTTGCGGTCTACTAATATAGCCGCACGTTTATAGAAATACCCAAACAGAGGTAGTTTGGCCAATTCCTTTTTACCTACAAACACAAACGGATTTTTGCTGCAGTAAAGCATCAGCATAATATCCATCATACTGTAGTGGTTAGCCACCAGCATATAGCTATGGTGGTCGTTAGTTACGGCAAACGCTCTCCTGACTCTGGGGTAAAAGCCCATAGCGTAGAGAATAGGCGTAGCCCATAGCTGTCGCGCTACCCAATAGAGTGCCGGATACCAACGCTGACGAGCGGTAAGCACCAAGAGTAGCGGCAGCAGTAAAAGAATCAAGCTGGTTACTACTACATAGAACCAGCTTTTCCATATTATCCAAAAAGTATTTAAGTACTTTCATTTCTTCATTATATTAGTCCCCACCACAATTTCCAAGGAAGACGCGAGAGCACCAACACCAAAGCAATACCGTAGAAAAAGGGCTATTTTGGCGAACTTAGCACGAGGTGTATCTTGCTTTTTTTGTGTTTTGACCAGCCGATAGTAATAAGCACTACCGCGGTAATCATCACCAATGGGTGTTCTAAAAAGCAAAAGACGCAACAGACTGGTTTTCATCACCATCTTACCCTCTTGCCACGATGCCAAAAAGCGGCGTAAGCACATAGAGCAGTAAGCCTAATAGCAGCTGTATATGGGCAAAAAAATAAGGGCAAACAAGTTTAGGGCGGAGGTCTTTCACCTGATAAGTTTCTTTTTAGTGAAATAGCCAATAAATGCATTGGTTGCAGACAAAAAAATAGTACCACTAGCACTATGTAAGCACTCAGCGAGTGCACTTCTTTAATTAATTGATACATAACGTTTTTTTATAAAATTGAGCGCAAAAATACAAATCTTTTTATTTTATGCGGTATCTTCAAGTATTTTTTTCGTACTTTTGCCTCTCTGATTAGACGTTAGTCCCTAGTCGTTAGTCGTTAGAAAGCGACTCTATTCTAGCGACCAACGGCTAGGGACCAAAGACCAAGGACCAACGACTAAACACTAAACACTAAACACTAATATATGAAAGAACAAGTATTTGCCCCTACACGTGGCAACCCGCAACAACCTACTAACCTATTTAGAAAATGTAACGCCTGAAAAAAATTGGCACAAATACCAGCAGGATTCCACAATAGCATCTGGTGGAATATCGCCCATTGCGTAGCTACACAGCAGATATTGTGCTACAAACTCTCTGGGGTGAAACCCGTAGTGCCTGAGGCTTTTATAGAAACTTACAAAAAAAGGCACTTCCCCTGATGGACACGTACCCACTGCTGACGAAATACAAGAGTTGCGCGCACTGCTTATCAGCACCCAAAAAGCAGCTACAAGCCGACTATGAGCGAGGCGTATTTGCAAACTTTACTCCTTACACCACTAGCTACGGCTATGCGCTCACTTGCATAGAAGATGCTATCCATTTCAACAATACCCACGAGGGAATGCACCTTGGGGGTAGTGATTGCTTTAAACTATTTCGCTAAATGATAGAAGACAAAACACCCCACCGCACCCAGCTAAGCGATTTGGGAGAATTCGGACTTATAGACCGCCTAACAGCAGGTTTTGAGGCAAAACAGCCTTCTACCCTCAAAAGTGTAGGCGATGATGCTGCTGTAATAGATTTTAAGGATAAAAAGCGGTCATCTCAACCGATTTGCTCATCGAAGGCGTCCATTTCGACCTCAGCTACGTACCGCTGAAACACTTGGGCTACAAGGCTGTAAGCGTAAATGTGTCAGACATTTATGCAATGAATGCCCGTGCTACCCAAATTACTGTTTCGATAGCCGTTTCTAACCGCTTTCCGTTAGAAGCCTTAGAAGAGCTTTTATGCGGGCATACACTTAGCTTGTAAGCGTTATGAGGTAGATTTAGTAGGGGGCGATACCACTTCTTCTACACGCGGACTCATCATCTCAATTACTGCCATAGGCGAAGCAGAAGAGCGAGACCTCGTGTACCGCAATGGTGCTAAAGAAAATGACCTTATCGTGCTAACTGGCGATATAGGAGGGGCTTATATGGGCTTGCAGATATTAGAGCGCGAGAAAGCAGTCTTTCAGGTAAATCCGAACTCGCAGCCCGATATAGAGATGTATTCGTACATCTTAGAGCGGCAGCTCAAACCCGAAGCCCGCAAAGACATTCCACCATTGCTAAAAGAGTTAGGTGTAAAACCTACCGCTATGATGGACGTAAGCGACGGATTATCATCTGAAATACTGCATATTTGCACCCAATCGGGGGTAGGTTGCAGGCTGTATGAAGACAAAATCCCTCTCGACCCACAAGTGATAAGCACCTGCGAAGAGTTTAATTTAGACAGTACCACTATTGCGTTAAGTGGCGGTGAGGACTACGAATTGCTCTTCACCATAAAGCAAGCCGATTACGACAAGATAAAAGGCAATCCGCACTTTAGCGTAATTGGTTACATCACCGATAAGAGCGAAGGAGTAAACCTCATCACCCGCTCAGGGCAGTCTATCCCTATCATTGCAAGGGGCTGGAACGCTTTAACTAATGACAATTAATATAAATTTAAAAGAATAAATACACGATGAAAAAGAAGAGCATTTTTTTAAAAAAACGGAACATTGGCTGCATTAGGAGGATTAGTACTCCCTTCTTTTGATTTACAAGCCCAAACACTTGGTGAAGCCAACAGAGGCAAACGCACTAAGAACATCATTTTTTTGGTGAGTGATGGGATGAGCACCGGCACTATGGTAATGGCTGACCCATACCTAAAACGCAAATACGGTCGCCCTTCAAGCTGGATGGATTTATACGAAAGCAATCTGGGGCAGCGCGCGCTAATGGATATGGCCTCTGCAAGCTCGGTAGTAACCGACTCATCAGCGGCAAGTTCTTCGTGGGGAGGAGGCGTACGCGTGAACAACGGTAGCCTAAATATAAGCCCCAATGGCAAAGAGAATATGCCTATCTTGCAAAAAGTTTAAAAAAGCAGGCAAGAAAGTAGGTTGTATAACCACCGTGATGATTAACCACGCTACTCCGGCGGGTTTCTGTACGTGGAGCAAGAGCCGCAATGCAATGGACGAGATTGCCCTTAACTACACCGAATTAGGTTTTGATGTGATGCTAGGGGGCGGTAGCAAATATTTCGACCCTGCCCACCGCAAAGATAAAAAAGACCTTTTTGATACTTTGAAGAAAAAAGGCTATACAGTAGCTCGCACCCGCAATGAGATGCTAAAAGCCCCCACTAACAAACCCTTATATGGTATGTTTGCTGAGGAAGCCCTGCCCTACTCTATCGACCGCGCACAAAGTAGTGAAGACCAAGCAGCTATCCCTACTCTTGCCGAGATGACCGCTAAAAGCTATCGAGCAGCTTAAAAAGTCACCCTAAAGGCTTTGTGATACAAGTAGAAGGAGGAAAAGTAGACTGGGCAGCACACGGCAACGATATAGGGGCATTGCTCTACGACCAAGTAGCTTTTGACGAGGCTGTGAAAGTAGCGTTAGACTTTGCTAAAGCTGATGGCAACACCCTTTGTAGTTATCACCTCAGACCACGGCAATGCTAACCCAGGGCTTATCTATGGCAAAGAGTGCAATAACAATTTTTGATAGATTGCAAAACTTCACCCATTCTAACGACTGGATATTGCAACAAATCAACCCCTAATGACTCTATAGACAAGGTAAGAGAGCATATCGCTCAGCACTGTGGCGGAATGAATATCAATGAAGATCAGGCAAAAAGAGCTATTAGCTTATTACGCTAAGACAGAAAGAAAAGAAGACGGACTTTACAACTATAAACACCTGCCTTATCGACTTTTTGCCGAGATTCAAAAAGGGCATACCTCAGTTGGCTGGATTAGTATGGATCACTCGTCAGACTATACCGAATTAGGAATGTACGGACCTGGAAGTGAAAAAGCTAAAGCCTTTTATGCGCAATACCGATATGCACAAATTCTTGTTAGAAGTAGCCGAAGTCAGTCTTTAGTGAGTAACCAATGAAGACGTTTCAGTTTCAGAAGCTCGTTACTTTTGTAGGGATAATACTCTTCATCGTGAAATTGATAGCGTGGCGCATCACCAATTCTAACGCTATCTTTTCAGACGCAATGGAGAGCATCGTGAATATTATTGCCGCATTTATGGGGTTGTACTCCCTCTATTTATGCAATAAACCACGCGATACCGACCACCCTTTATGGGCACGGCAAGGTAGAGTTTGTAACTGCAAGTATTGAGGGAATGCTCATTGCTATTGCGGGGATACTTATTCTCATCGAAGCCTTTTTCATCACTTATAAAAAGGAATACATCTCGACAAATTAGACTGGGGGATTGCCCTTTTTGGGTCGACTGCCATAGTCAATTACGCTATGGGGTATATTTCCTACCAAAAGGGGAAGAGAAAAACTCTTTAGTACTGATGAGTGCAGGCAAGCATCTGCAATCAGATACTTATGCCACCTCAGCTATTGTATTGAGCTTACTATTGGTGCATTTTACCGGCTGGCGATGGCTCGACCCTTTAATTGCCATCGGTTTTGGTAGTTACATTATAGTAATAGGCTGGAAGATAGTGCGCAAAGCCCTCAGTGGTATTATGGACGAGCGTGATGAAGCCCTCTTTGCCAACGTAGTGAAAAATACTGCAAAAACTACCGACATATCGAGTGGATAGACATACAATATGCGCATACAGCAGTTTGGGGCGCATCTGCACATCGATGCTCATATCACTCTGCCGTATTACTATCCTCTACAGCAGGCTCACCAAGAAATGGAAAAGGTAATACACCCTATTAGCGGAAAAAGTAGATCGCTCTATAGAGTTTAATTTTTCACTTAGATTACTGTAAAGACTTTTCGTGCGAACTATGTAGTATAAACTGTCCCAACAGACGCAAGCCCTTTGTAAAGACAATAGTGTGGAACAAAGAAAAATATAGGGAGGCATATCCAAACACAGAATTAACAATTAATAGATAAAAATGAAAAAAAGATATTGTTTTTTTATTGGGCTTAGCCCTTAGCACTCTACTCAGTGCGCAAGAAGCCCCTAAAGAAATTAAAACCAGTGTTGATGCGGTAACCGTTTTTACTAACGGAGCACAGATTACGCGCAAAAAGACCATTATGCTACCTAAAGGAGTAAGCGAACTCAAATTCACCGACTTGTCACCTTATATAGCTCCTGAAAGTGTAAATGTAAAAAGCTGTAAAAGGGATAACTATCCTATCAGTAAGCCATAAAAATCAACTTTTTAGACAAATTAAAGCCTTCTGCAGAAGTAGAAGCTCTCGACAAAGAGATAGAACAGCTGAAAAAAAGCAGATAGAAACAGAGCAAACCTACTTAGAAATTATCAGGGATAACATCGACCTATTGCAAAGGAACAAAGAGCTAAGCGGCAAAAACGCTCCTATCCAATTGGCAAACTTACAGCAAATAGCCGATTACTATCACAAACGACTAACAGAGCTAAAGTTTGATGCTAACAACCGAATAACAAAATTAGAAGATTTAAATGCCCAGCTCAAAAAAATTAGAGAATCAGAAACGCACCGTTATAGGCAAAACCAACACTGAAAAAGGAGAAATATACGTGAAAGTAAATGCCGAAAAGTGCTAAAAAGCTATCCGTTAGAGCTACAATACATAGTAGATAATGCTCGCTGGACACCCTCATACGACCTCAGAGCAACTGATATTAGTCAGCCTATCAACCTCATCTACAAAGCTAATGTACAGCAAGACACTAAAGAAGAATGGAACCAAGTGAAGCTTACCTTCTCATCAGCTGACCCAAATATCTCTGGCGAAGCCCCTACCTTACAGACTTACTTCCTAAATTATAATACGATAGACCCTAATTTCGCTAAAAAAACCTAAAATGAGAATAGGGTTAGGCAATAAAAAAATATACAAGGAGTAGTGGTAGACGAAAAAAAGGAGAGCCTCTACCTGGTGCTAGTGTACTAATAAAAGGCACTGCAATAGGTACTTCTACTGATTTTGACGGTAATTTTCAGCTGAATATGACTAATTATGAAGATAGAATGCTCGAAATATCATATCTCGGTTATCAAACAGCTACCTTATCTCCACAAAAAAACAATGACTGTAAGGTTAAAAAGATGAATCTCAACAGTTAGAGGAAGTAGTGGTAGTAGGCTATGGTAGTAAGAAAAAAAGATAGCAGCGTATCAAGTAGCCTCAGCGGTCATATCAGCGGCCTTAAAGTAAGAGGTAGTAGTACTGCTCAAACTGACCTCATCCCTGTAAAAGCAGCTGACATCCAAACTAATGTACAGTTTGAAATAGCTACCCTTACACCGTAAAAATCTGACAATCAAGTATATTCAGTAGATATGAAATCAATACAAGTACCTGCTGATTACAACTACTACATAGTGCCGAAAGTAGAGCAAACGGCCTATTTAATAGGTTATGTGACCAACTGGCAACAGTACAACTTATTAGAAGGAGAAGCTAACATCTTTTTGAAGATACTTTTTGTAGGAAAAACTAATATACAACCCACCCAAACCGCTGACACCCTGAAACTCTCTTTAGGACAAGACAAGAAAGTATCAGTAACTCGCGAAAAAAAGTAAAACAATTTGCCTCTCGTCAGTTTATGGGCAGTAAGAAAGAAGATATTCGCCTATATAAAACTGTGATCTCGCAATAACAAACAGCAGCCTATTCACCCAACCGTCCTCGACCAAATACCTATTCCTACCCTCAAAGAAATAGAAGTAAATGTACTAAACAGTTCAGAAGGGAAGTACAATAAAGAAACAGGAGAACTTAAATGGGAATTTGGGTTTACAACCTACTGAAAAGAAGGAAATTAATGTAGAATTTTCAGTAAAATACCCGAAGAATAGGTCGATATGGTTAGAGTAATAACGTTAAAAAGAAAGATAATAGTTGCTATTCAAAGTTTTTCTTACTTTTTGCTGAAAAATACCACACACAATAAGATGATATGATTACTAATTTATTTTCAGAGAACCTATGGTTTACAGCTGTTTTTGTGTTTTTACTATCGTTTTCAGTAGCTTATTTTGCACTTCCTAGCATAATATATGTAGTGAAACGAAAGAACTTGATGGATAAGCCTAACGAACGAAGTTCTCATAAAGAGAGAACTCCCTACCTTAGGAGGCATCTCATTCTTTGTAAGTCTAGTTTTTACCTTAATGGTGTTCCGTTCATTCGACTTCGACAAGGTCGGTATTAACATTTTATCAGGGGTAGGCGTACTCTTTTTCGTTGGACTTAAAGATGACCTTGTAGGGTAAACCCAAGCACTAAAATGATAGGTCAAATCATAGCTACCTTTATGCTACTTTTCGGGACAGGGCTAAAAATAGGTACTCTTGATGGCTTTCTAAATATCACTGATATTCCTTATGGAGTATCTGTATTTATCAGCTGTTTTATAGTGATGGCTATTGTAAATTCTTACAACCTTATAGATGGCATCAATGGGTCTGCCTCGATGGTGGGAATGGTTATTTTTTTCGGCTTTTGCCTATGTATTCTACGATGCTGAAATGTACTATTACTTTCTCTTATCTATATTGTGTATTGGTTTTTTTATTAGCTTTTTTTACGGTACAATCTATCTAACAAAAAAACGTGTATTTATGGGCGATACAGGCTCTATGATAGTCGGTTTTATCTTAGCCGTATTAGCAATCAAGTTTTTTTGCTTTTAGATACTACCTCTTTAGAAAGTGCTGTTATCAACCCTGCTAATAAAGTTTGGGTATTGCTTAGTATTATTTTTTTATACCTTTCTTTGATACTACTCGGGTATTTACCTCGCGTATCATACGGCACGGCAAACCTTTCAAAGCTGACCGCAGCCATATACACCACGTTATCATAGATTACCTAAAGCTATCGCACGCTAAAGCCAGTATGTTATTAGCTAGTATTAACTTAAGTGTTTTTTTATTGTCATCTTGTGTTTAAATACTTACCTATCTTCACTATGGTTAGGGGTAGTATTCTGCGCTATTTTTTTGCAGGACTGGTCTGTATATTATTCTATATCAACAGAAGCTACTATACACGAAAAAACAAACAGAAAAATACGACATATATTAAACTATATCGGAAAAAGAAATAAAATTTTTCGTACCTTTGCGCCCTATATAATAAGAAATGCTAAAACAAAAATTTACAACTTAAGCTCTCTCAAAAGCTCTCCCTCAACAGATACAGCTAATGAAGCTCGTACAGCTTCCTACTCTTGCTTTTGAGCAACGCGTAAAGCAGGAAATGGAAGAAAACCCTGCTCTAGAGTCAGGGCGTGAAGAAGAAACTCTTGACGACTTTCACGATGAATTTGACAACTCGGCTGATGAGTACAACGATAGTGACATCATTGATATGAATGACATCAATATCGATGAATACCTCAGCGATGATGAAATACCCGACTACCGATTGCACGCTAATAACTACAGCGATGATGATGAAGAACGCGAAGTGCCTTTTAGCGCAGAGGTTTCTTTTCACCAATCGCTTATTAACCAATTAAACACTTTTTACTATCTCAGACGAAGATTACCTTATAGCTGAGTTCCTCATAGGGAGTATAGATGATAGTGGCTATATACGTCGCTCTATACAAGACCTTACTGATGACTTGGCTTTTACCCAAAAATATTTACACAGAAGAAAAACACGTAGAGCAAATACGTGAACAAATCATCTTTCAGCTCGACCCTGCAGGTGTAGGAGCTTTCGATCTACAAGAGTGTTTGCTGATACAACTGCGCCGCAAAAAAACAAACTCCAGCAGTAACCTTAGCTATAAAAAAATGCTTACCGAAGCTTTTGAGTCCTTCACCAAAAAAACACTATAGCAAACTACAACAACGTTTCTTAGTTAGTGAAGAGGAGCTAAAAAGATGCTGTACAAGAGGTGGAGCGGCTAAACCCTAAACCTGGTAGCTCCTATGCTGGCAACAATGTACATATTGAGCAAATCATTCCTGACTTTACAGTAAAGGTTGTTGACAATGAATTAGAACTCTCATTAAACGGACGTAATGCTCCTGAGCTACACGTATCAAAAGAGTATAGTACGATGTTAGACACCTACAAGAAGAGTAAAGAGAAAAGCAACTCGCAGAAAGAAGCAGTACTATTTATTAAACAGAAATTAGATTCTGCTAAATGGTTTATTGATGCTATACGCCAGCGACAACAGACCCTGCTTATTACTATGGAGGCTATTATGGAGCACCAGCGCGAATACTTTCTCACAGGTGATGAACTAAAAAATAAAAACCGCTTATCCTTAAAGATATTGCCGATAAAGTAGGAATGGATATTTCTACTGTTTCGCGTGTAGCTAGCAGCAAATATGTGACTACACCATATGGCACTAAACTCATCAAAGATTTCTTTTTCAGAGGCAATGAAAAAACGACCAAGGAGAAGATGTTTCAACCCGTGAAATCAAACAAATATTGCAGCATATTATCGCTAAGGAAGACAAAAGCAAACCACTACCTGACGACGAACTTGCCCAACTGCTCAAAGAAAAAGGCTACCCTATAGCACGGCGTACTATCGCTAAATACCGTGAACAATTGGATATACCTGTAGCACGCTTGCGCAAAGAATTATAGCTTTTACCCCAATATATCAATAAGAAAAATAATCTGAAGAGAATATAAAAAGAGGAACTACTCAATAGAGTGGTTCCTCTTTTTAGTTATAATCAATAACCTATGAAAACATTTCTTTTTACTTTCTCGAAAAATGACTTGTCATTTTTGTCGGGTTTGGGTGCAAAACCATCGTTATCAAGCATTTCTTTTGAAAAAGGCTTTCTGCTTGTCGGTTAGGTTTTTTTAGGGCGTCCAAACGTTTACGTGGATAATAAGGTCGCCAGTGTAGTGCGTGCGAAGATTAGGTACCCCTTGCCTCGCAAACGAAGTATCTTGCCTGACTGTATACCCTCGTCTAACTTGATACGTACCTTTCCGGTAACCGTTTCTATCTCTTTTGTAGCCCCCTAATACTGCTTCAGGGACACTAATATAAAGGTCGTAATGCAGGTTATCACCCTCACGTTTGAGAGTGCTATGCTCTTGCTCTTCAATGATAACTAACAAATCGCCTGCTACCCCATTTTTTTGACTGGAGCTTCGTTCCCTTTGCCATTGACTTGCAGTTGAATACCATCTACTACCCCTGCAGGGATATTGATTGGTATGGTTTCTTCTACCGTTTTAAGTCCTTGTGCATCGGTATCGGCAGCACGTTTATCTATCACCTCGCCTGCCCCTCCACAAGTGCTACAAGTGGTGGCCGTCTGCATCATTCCGAGCATAGTGTTCACTTGTCGTACAATCTGCCCTTGTCCGTTACAGGTAGGGCAAGTTTTTATAGGTAGTGCCTTCAGCTTTTTACTTTACGGCGTACTTTTTATTTTCTTCTCTGTTCCTTTTACAACATCTTCGAGAGTGACTTTGACACGTATGCGCAGGTTATCGCCTTTGACATACATTTGTTGCTGTCTACCTCCTCCAAAACCACCAAATCCACCGCTAAAGCCAGAGAAATGTCCGCCAAATATATCGCCGAATTGGCTGAAAAATATCGTCCATTGAGAAGCCTCCGCCACCCATACCACCTTCGAAAGCTGCGTGCCCAAATCGGTCGTATTGGGCGCGTTTGTTTTCGTCGCTTAGGACTTCATAGGCTTCAGCTGCTTGTTTGAACTTTTTCTTCTGCTTCCTTATCATCTGGGTTCTTATCGGGGTGATATTTCAATGCTTGTTTACGATAGGCTTTCTTTATTTCGGCTGCACTGGCCGTCTTGGATACTTCTAAAATTTCGTAGTAATCTTTTTCATTTTTTTAGTTAGTTATTGTGCTACCACTACTTTAGGAAAAACGGATAATCTTATCGCCCAACTTATACCCCTGTTTGTACTACATCGATGATTTTGCCTTTGGCATCGGGGGTAGGTGCGGGTATTTGGGTAACAGCATCGTGATGCTCGCTGTCGAACACATCATTAGGTGCTACCTCCATTTTCTCTAATCCTTTCTGTTTGAGGGTAGTCATAAGTTTGTTATAGATAAGCTCAACCCCCATCAGTGTATTTTTTTTGTCGCTTGACTTAGAAAGTTCTGCCAAAGCGCGGTCGAAATCATCGACTACGGGCAGCATAGCTGACAAAATGTCTTGTCCGGCAGTTTTAAATAGCTCAACACGCTCTTTAGCAGTGCGCTTTTTGTAGTTTTCGAACTCGGCAAAAAGTCGCAAGTATTTGTCTTTTTTTCTTTTGCTAATAGGTCTTCTGCCGTCTCTTCAGCAGGTGTGTTGGCTTCTGCTGTAGCTTCAGCAGTTGTTTTTTTCTACTTCAGGAGTGTTCTTCACTTCCTCGTCTTTGATATCTTCGGTATTCATACTATTTTTTTCTGTTATTGTCCCTTTTATTATAGCAAATTATTTGCCATAGTGTAAAAACTGACAAAAATGACAGGGTTATTATTGAGAAATGGGAGGTTTTTAGAGGGCTGAGAAGGCTGGGAAATAGGATTTTTTTCTGGTTTTGGCAGATTCAATTCATAAAGGTAACTTTTTTTATTTTGCTGATTGTTACTCAATAAGTTAAGGTTTCCTTGATTTTTTTAATAGCTTGCAAATATACCTGTTTTGGACTCATATAACCAAATCTTTTTCGAGGTCTATTGTTGAGTTTGTTTTGTACTCTTTCCAACTCTTCTTGGCTTATAAACCTTAAATCAGCTCCCTTTGGAAAGTACTGTCTTAATAAACGATTATAATTCTCATTAGAACCTCTCTCCCAACTATGATATGGATGAGCAAAATAATAGTCTAAATTGAACTCTTCTGATAGCTCTTTGTGTTTAGAAAAATTCTTTGCCATTATCAGAGGTTATTGTATGTATAGTTAGTTGATTTTTCAGTAATTAACTTAGCTATCATTTCTTTTTGTATGAATAGCTCCCTTTACAAGGCAAGTGCCCTAATAAAGTATAACCTGTAGCCCTATCATTAAATGTTAAAATAGCTCCTTTATGATTAGCTCCCATTACTAAATCTACTTCGTAATCACCTATGCGTGAGCGTTGTTCAACGATTGCTGGTCTCAAGTCTATACTTTTTCTATCGTTAATAGGATCATTTGATTTATAAACTTCTTTTTCTTTGATACCTTTTCCCCTGATTTCTAAGGTGTTTATATAGACTACCTCCCTTTTTTTCTTATCATTCCAAACAAACTTATAAATAGTTTGATGAGAAATATTTTTTTAATGTTCCTGCAATTTGTTCAGGACTATAATCTTCCTTTAAAAAAAGGTAGTTACCTGCTCTTTAATTTCCTCTGTAAAAATGTATAGTCTTTCTCTTTTTCTGCATTCTATCAAGGTATAATTGATGAGCTTCTTCAGCTTTTATATATACCTGTTTGAGGGTTAGAGTTTCTTTTTAATTTCTTGATTTACAGTCTTTTTAGGCAACCCTATTTCTTTTTGCAATCTGAGCTCTTTTTTTAAATTAATTTGTAGATATCCTTCTATTTTGTATCTTTTGCCCCAATGAAATATGACTCATAATTTGTACTTTACATTTTTTTCAATCTCAACAACGCAAATATGAGGATTTTTCATTTGGCAAGGAAAAACTATATGATTTTTTTCCTTGCTTTTTTTGTTTTTTTAATTTTTGTCTGCAGCAGACAAAAAAATTAAAAACAAACCCTTATTAAAAAAAGTTACTTTTATTACTTGAATTTAGGTTTGAGATGATGGTTAGACGTTTATACTTTGCTCATCTTTCGCTTATCGTTCGCTCTTCCCAAAGGGTAGCTATATCTAAAGTAAAGGGTAGGACTATAAGTAGGTTTTTTTCTTTGAAATTGGAAAATTAGAGAATTAGCAAATTAGCAAATGGGAAGAATGGGAGGCTTGGGAGGGCTAGGAAAGTTGGGAGGGCTGGGAGGTTTGGGAAATTGGGGGATTATTATTATCTTTGCGGCATAATTTTGTATTATAGGAAGTATGGGCGATTTTCTAAATATGTCGGAAGAAGATATAAAACTCAAATTCATAACTCCCAGCATAATGGATAAAGGATAGGGGTTATGATAATATTTCTATGGAAAAAAATGGTTAAATTTACTGATGGTAAAATTAATCTTCGAGGCAATCTTTTTCTCTCGTAGTAAAGCAAAAATATGCCGATTATATGCTTTTACTATAATAAGGCTACCCCTATTGCTATTGTAGAAGCTAAAGATGCTACTCACTCTATAAGCTACGGAATGCAACAAGCAAAAAGAATATGCTATGATGATGAATATCCCTTTTGCTTATAGTTCTAACGGACAAGGTTTTCAGGAATATGATTTCCTTTACAGGAAAAGAAAGAACTCTCGCAATGGATGAATTCCCTACTAAAGAGGAGCTTTACAAACGTTTCACGGGTGAAAAATCATAATGGAGAAGGATTATCGGAAAAAGAACTTAAGGTTATCAATCAACCGTTTTGTGTAGGTCAGGACATCTTCCCTCCTCGATACTACCAGCGCAATGCGGTTAATAATACGGTAAATGCCGTCGCTCAAGGCAAAAAACGACTTTTATTAGTAATGGCTACTGGTACTGGCAAAACGTATACGGCTTTCCAAATTGTTTACCGACTATTGAAAGCAGGATTGGTAAAGAAAGTATTGTATTTAGCTGACCGCAATGTATTAGTAGACCAATCTATTCAGCAGGATTTTAAACCCCTTCAGAAAACGATACACAAAGTTGATTATCAGAAAGATTTAAACAGCGGCATCACAGCGTATGAGGTTTATTTTTCACTTTACCAACAACTTATAGGACAAGGAGGGAAACAGCAGTACAAAGAGCTGTTCAGACCTGATTTTTGATTTGGTAATTGTAGATGAGTGCCACAGAGGAAGTGCCAAAGACGACAGCAACTGGCGTGAAATTTTAGAATATTTTGATAGCGCAATACAGTTAGATGACCGCAACTCCTAAAGAAACTAAATACCAATCCAGCATCAATTACTTTGGCGAGCCTGTTTATACCTATAGCTTAAAGCAGGGCATTGAAGACGGATTTTTAGCTCCTTTTAGAGTTGTAAATATTACCACTAACATTGGTGATGAGTGGAGACCTACTGTGGGGCAAGTAGATGTTTATGGCAATGAAATAGAAGACCGCATTTATAACAATTCGGACTACGACTATAAGATTATTATAGAAGACCGCATTAGGGAAGTAGCTGAACAAATTACTCATTACCTCAAGCATACTGACCGAATGGGAAAAAACAATCGTTTTTTTGTGCCGATGAAGACCACGCTGAGAGAATGCGCATAGCCCTTGTAAATGCCAATTCGGATATGTGCCAAAAAAATCCTGATTATGTGGTGCGTATTACGGGAAGCGACCCTTATGGACAATCGAAGCTCGATTATTTTATTTCAGTAGCTGAAAAATATCCTGTTATTGCCACTACCAGCAAGCTTTTTATCTACGGGAGTGGACTGTAAAATGGTGAAGCTGATAGTGCTTGACCAGCGTATCAGCTCTATGACTGAATTTAAGCAGATTGTAGGGCGTGGCACTCGTATTCGTGAAAAAGAGGGAAAAAACGCACTTTACTATAATGGATTTTTCGGAATGTTACCCGCCTATTTGCTGACCCTGATTGGGATGGTGAAGCAGAGATAGACCCTAACTATCCGCCTGATGACACGGTGATTCCTCCTGCTGAGCCCTGCCCCTGTATGTGGGCAATTCCTTGTGTATGTCCGTGTCCTATTTGTGGGCATTATCCTTGTGGAATGTAAGGTTACAAATAAATCGCCTAAACCTATTGTAGATAAAAAAACGGTTGTTCTGTGACAGTGATTAACAAAGTTGTATCGGTGTATGATACGAATGGCAAACTTTTGCGAACTGAGAGTGTTACCGATTATACTAAGAAGAATATCAACGACAATTATACAAACCTTGATGACTTTATCCTGCATTGGAATAAAGCAGAAAAAAAGGCTGAGATAACTGATTTGCTGCGCGAAAGCGGTATTGATTTGCAAGCCTTGAAAGAAGACCAAGGAATGGCTGAGGTAGATGATTTTGATTTTATCTGCCATATAGCTTATGGCAAAAAAAGCCTCTTTACACGTAGAGAACGCGCTGAAAATGTAAAGAAACGAGATGTTTTTAACAAGTATGGTGCTGAAGCCCGAAAAGTATTGGAGGCTCTGCTTGAAAAAAATATGCTACTGATGGTATCACACAGTTAGAAAAACACCACAGTTTTGAAACTTGACCCTTTCCGACAAATGGGAGCTCCTGCCCATATAGCCAAACTTTTTGGAGGTAAAGAACAGTATTTTTTTGGCGGTGAAAGAATTAGAAAAAATTGATATATAACATAGCTTAATATATGGCACTTAACAACTTTGTAAAAAAAGCATTCGAATATTATGCGCAACGATGCGGGTATCAATGGCGATGCCCAACGCATTGAGCAAATTGCGTGGATGCTTTTCCTTAAAAATATACGATGTAAAAAGAGGAGGATTGGGAATTTAATGAGGATAGTTATCAATCGTTTATTCCTGAAGAATGTCGTTGGCGTTCGTGGGCAACAGACAAGGGTGATGGCAATGCCCTCAACCGCTGATGCCTTGTTGGATTTTTGTAAACAATACTCTCTTCCCTACCCTAAAAAGTTTGGAAGTTACCCCTGATACCCCTATACGCAGTAGCATTGTATTTACGACATTCCAAGATGCTAACCAATATATGAAAGATGGTGTATTACTTCGACAAGTGGTGAATGTAATAGACCAGCTGAATTTTTCTGATTACGAAGAGAGTCACGCTTTTGGAGAAATTTATGAAGCAATCTTGAAGGAAATGCAGTCGGCAGGTTCGGCCGGTGAGTTTTATACCCCAAGGGCACTTACGGATTTTTATGGCAGAAATTATAGAGCCCCAAATAGGAGAAAAGATGGTTGATTTTGCCTGTGGCACAGGGAGGTTTCATCATAAGTTGGCTAAACACTCTTGATAAAAAAAGCTACCACAGCAGAGGCTAAAGAAGCTTGGGCTCAATCTATCTATGGAATAGAGAAAAAGCAATTCCCCTATATGCTTTGTGTAACTAATTTGTTACTACATAATATTGATGCCCCTGCAGTAGTGCACGACAATTCACTTACAAAAGATGTACTTAACTATACCGATGACGACAAGTTTGATGTGGTGCTAATGAATCCGCCTTATGGAGGTAGTGAAAAGAATGATATCAAACAGCATTTTCCGTCAGACCTTTCTTCCAGCGAAACTGCTGATTTATTTATGGTACTGATAATGTATCGCTTAAAACAAAATGGACGTGCTGCGGTGATTCTTCCTGATGGTTTTCTCTTTGGTGCTGACAATGCTAAATTGGCTATAAAAGAAAGGCTTTTTGAGAAAGTTCAACTTACACACTATTATCCGTTTGCCAAGTAGTGTATTTTCTCCTTACACAAGTATTGCTACTAATATCTTGTTTTTTTGACAATGTGCAAGCAGAAGGAGCTGAAGAAGGTTTTTTTGCACCCATAAAACGTGGTTTTACCGCTTGGATATGCCTGAAAGGTATAAGCATTTTTTTCAAAAACCAAACCTATGCAAGCTGTACATTGTCAGCCTATTAAAGACTGGTGGCACAACCGTGTAGAAATTGTTAGCGAAGATGGTAAAGATGAGAAGTCGAGAGTATTTACCGCGCAAGAGCTCTTAGCGATGGATTGCAACCTCGACCAATGTAAATTCCCCAAAGATGAGGAGGAAATACTACCCCTGCAGAGCTTTTTGGACAACTACTACAAAAGACGCGCTGCTCTTGAGCACGAAATAGACAAAACTCTTTCGGAAATACAACAGATTTTTAGGAATAGAAAGATGACAGCAGACCAATTACGCAAATCTATACTTCAGCAAGCTATACAGGGCAAACTTGTGCCACAAGACCCTAATGATGAGCCTGCCTCTGTACTTCTTGAACGCATTCGGGAAGAGAAAGCTCGGCTTGTGGAAGAAAAAGAAAATCAAGAAGGAAAAAGAACCCTTTTTGTTATTTTTTTAGAGGAGAGGATAATTCCTATTATGAGAAGTTCACCCTATCGGGCGAGGTAAAATGTATTGATGAGGAAATACCTTTTGAAATACCTAATGGGTGGAGTGGACAAGAATTTTTAATATTTTTCAAATTAATCCTAAAAAAACATTTGTAATGATGAGTTAGAAGTCGCTTTTTATACCTATGGAAAAACTTTCAGCAGGTTATGGTTCCAACTATTCTTATGAAAAAAAGTAAAATGGAGCAAAATAAAAAAAGGTTTTACTCACTTTTGCTAATGGTGATATTGCTTTTTGCAAAAATCACCCCTTGTTTTTCAGAATCGTAAATCGGCTGTGTTTGATAAATTACCTAATGGTATTGGAGCCGGAACGACAGAATTAAAGATACTTAGAACCTTTGCTGAAACAATAAATCGTTTTTTACCTCCTTTATTTCTTAAAACTCCTTATTTTATAGAAGGGGCTATATTCAAAGGGACTGCTAACCAACAAAGAATAATTTCTGGTTATTTGGAAAATAAATTGTTTCCTCTCCCCTTTAAAAAGAGCAACAGCGTATTGTAGAAAAAAATAGAGGAACTTATACCTCATATTGAACATTATAGCAAAGCACAAGCAGAACTTGATTTGCTCAATAAGAATATTAAAGAACAGCTAAAAAAGTCTGTTCTGCAATATGCGATAGAGGGGAAACTTGTACCTCAAGATGAAACAGAAGGGCACGGCTGAGGTATTATTAGAACAAATACAGAAAGAAAAAGCAAAAGACTATATGAAGAAAAATAAGCTAAAGAAGAAAGACCTTGAACACAGCATTATTTTTTTAAAAGCAGAGGATAACAAGTACTATGAGAAGATAGGGAAAAAATGTTACCTGTATAGATGAGGAAATACCTTTTTGAAATACCTAATGGGTGGGTGTGGGCAAGAATGGGGCAGATAGGAGATTGGGGAGCTGGGTCAACTCCTTCTCGTAGTAATCCTAATTATTACAATGGCAAAAATATTATGGTTAAAAACAGGAGAATTAAATAATGGAATTGTTTTTGATACCGAAGAAAAATTACAGAAAAAGCTTTTCAAGAATGCTCTTTACGTATAAATAAAGTAGGTAATGTACTTATAGCAATGTATGGAGCTACAATTGGTAAATTAGCAATAGCAGGCAAAGAACTCACTACTAATCAAGCTTGTTGTGGATGTTCTCCTATCTAATAAATAATTGGTATCTTTTTTTATTTTTTAATGGCAAGTAGAGAACAATTCATAAAGAGAGGAGAAGGAGGTGCTCAACCAAATATATCTCGCGTTAAATTAGTCGAACATCTAATTCCTCTTCCACCCCTATCTGAACAGCAAAGAATAGTAAATACTATTCAAAATATTTTTCGTTGTATAGAAAAGAATTAGTTTTTCTATACAACGAAAAAAATAGCATCAATAGATTCTACAATACGTTGTTGTTCAGCAAGTGGAGGAAGAGGAAATAATAATCGTTCCCTAATTTCCCTTATTTATAATTGGAGTAGCGGTTCCTGTTGATTTTTCAATCATAGCAAGAAAAAAAGTATTAGAAAGTAAATAGTAATATAGAAATTTGGGTTCACATAAAATAGGAGTAATAGAGTTGATTTGTTGATTGAAAGTTACAGATTTATTAACAATAGCACATTTACCTATTGAGCCTCCTATACATACTTGGAGAATAGAATTACAGGGAACTACTCTACCATACAACATTCCTTCCTTAGATAACCATTGATTTTTCATTAATAATCCTATTTTTGTTGTATATTAGCTGGACTTAGAAAAGGAATATGATCACCAAAAAAATTAGGATTACTTTTTGGAGGAGTTGTACCTGTTTCTGTAAGTCCCAAATCTCTTACTCTACACCACCTCCAATTTTTAGGTATTTCAAAAGGTATTTCCTCATCTATACAGGTAACATTTTTTTCCCTATCTTCTCATAGTACTTGTTATCCTCTGCTTTTAAAAAAATAATGCTGTGTTCAAGGTCTTTCTTCTTTAGCTTATTTTTCTTCATATAGTTTTTGCTTCTCTTTCTGTATTTGCAGTAATAGTTCTTCAGCCGTGCCTTCTTCTGTTTCATCTTGTGGTACAAGTTTCCCTCTATCGCATATTGCAGAACAGACTTTTTAGCTGTTCTTTAATGTTTCTGTTAAGCAAATCAAGTTCTGCTTTGTGCTTTTGCTATAATGTTCAATATGAGGTATAAGTTCCTCTATTTTTTTCTACAATACGCTGTTGCTCTTTTAAAGGGAGGGAGACCTATAAAAAGTGAATAAAATAATTCCTTATTAAGATGTGGTATAGCAGCTCCTTTTTGAATTACGAAGTAGGTCTTTATAGAACTGTATAAAGTAAAGTACATATTGTAAATTCATTACAGAACTTACCCATAGTTTTTTTAAATGTACTTCCCATATAACTATCGCATGGAACTGTAAAAAACCTCTCCAGAGTTTTCTCCGTCCACCAAAAATTATATTATCTCCTTTCGTTATGAATCTCCCATTTTTAAGTATTACCTTCTGTTTTTTTCCTCGTAAAAACTTAGCATCAAGACATATATTCTGTCCTTCTTTTTTTTCTCCGTCAGTGAGAATGCAAATAAATGATAATCTAACTACAGACCAACTATTTGGAAAGTTGTCAAATCACTTTCTATTTCAATACATTTTTCTCCCCTAACTTCTCATAATAGGAAACTTAGGAAATATTATTTACTGTTTCTTATATTGTAGCCACTAATATATAAAAAAACAAAACGATATGGTTACAACCTTTGAAACTGCTCTGAAAGAGCGCAATATGGCAGAAAATACTATTACTGCTTATCTGTATGCTGTAAATGATTTTTATAGTAAATATTCCGTCTTGAATAAACGGCATTTGTTACTTTACAAAACTTACCTGATAGAGCATTTTAAACCTAAAACGGTGAACTTGCGCATTCAGGCTCTTAATAAATTCCTGGAACATATCGGTAAGCCTAAACTTCGACTTAAATCGGTAAAAAGTACAACAACGCACTTATTTGGAAAACGTGATTAGTCAGGCGGATTACCTTTTCTTGAAAGAGCAGCTGCGACAGGAAGAGAACCCTATGTGGTACTTCGTGGTGCGCTTTTTGGCTGCTACTGGTGCAAGAGTTAGCGAGCTTATCCAAATAAAAGCTGAACACGTGCAGATTGGTTATTTTGACCTTTATACTAAGGGGTGGCAAAGTGAGGCGGCTGTTTATTCCTGAACAACTGCGCAATGAGGCTACAGAATGGCTCAAAGCACAAGAGAAAAACATCGGGCTATCTTTTCGTTAACCGCTTAGGAGAACGTATCACTACGCGTGGCATTGCTCAAAAACTTAAGTTTTTTTGCTGAGAAATATGGTATGAATACTCAAGTGGTCTATCCGCATTCATTTAGGGCATAGATATGCTAAGAATTTCTTGGAGGCTTTTTAATGATATTTCGCTTCTGGCTGACCTTATGGGGCACGAGAGTATTGAGACTACTCGTATCTATTTGCGTAGAACGGCTTCGGAGCAGCAAGCTATAGTAGATAAAAATTATCACTTGGTAAGACTGTATGTTTTTAGATTTTATTTTGTACTTTTTGTCCGCTGAAGCTAAAGCTCTTGCTACTAATTTGACTTAATTTATTAACACCCTAACAACTATATGTTAAAAGATATTTTAAACTTCCGTAGGGCAGTACGCTATTATGCGCCTACGCCCATCAGTGAAGAAAAAGGTGCGTGAATGCCTTAAGCTCGCTACACTAGCACCTACTGGTTTCAATATGCAACTGTATGAGTTATACCATATTACTGATAAGGCTTTGTTAGAAAAATTAGCACACGCCTGCCTCGACCAGCTTACAGCAAGCACGGCACAACAGATGGTGGTTTTCGTGACTCGACAGGATAAACATCGCCAGCACGCCAAGATGATTTTTGGAATTTGAACGCGGTAATATACAGCGCAATAGTCCGCCTGAAAGGCAAGCTAAGCGCATTAAAGATAAAGAGAGCCTTTACGAGAAACTAATCCCGTTTGTGTACAGTCGTTTTTTTGGCTTATTAGGTGCTTTTCGCAAACTCTCTGGGGTGATTGGTTGGTTTCGCCCTATGGTGCGAGAACTCTCTGAAGGTGATATACGTGTGGAAGTACATAAAAGCTGCGGGCTTGTAGCGCAAACTTTTATGCTTGCAATGGCAGAGGAAGGGTATGATACTTGTCCGTTAGGGGGGTATGATAGCCGTCGGATTAAGAAACTGCTACACCTACCTTATGGGGGTGAAGTGTGTATGGTTGTCACTTGTGGAATTCGTGAAGAGCGCGGCATATGGGGAGAAAGGTTTAGATTGCCTTTCGAGGAAGTGTATAGAAATAAATAGCAAAATGTAAAAAATTGGCTAATTGGCAAATTATTTGTATCTTTGCGGTGTTTAATTAACAAACCTTAATAAAAATGTATCCTATAAAATTTAAACCTATCCTCAAAGAACGCCTTTGGGGTGGTACTAAACTAAAAACATTATTCAACAAACCTATCGAAAGTGACATTACTGGCGAAAGCTGGGAAGTATCAGGGCGTTCCTGGTGATATTTCAGTAGTAGCCAACGGGGCTCTTGAGGGCAAAAAGTCTGCAAGAACTTATTGATTTATATTCTAATGAGTTGCTTGGCAAACACGTACACGAGCGTTTTGGTCGCGATTTTCCTATTCTTATTAAATTTATAGATGCACGCGAAGACCTTTCGATACAGGTGCATCCTAACGATAAATTAGCAAAAGAACGTCATAATTCTTTTGGTAAAACCGAAATGTGGTATGTGCTTCACGCCGATGCTGGGGCTGAACTGATTGTCGGTTTTAACAAAAACAGTTAGCAAAGAAGAGTACCAACAGCACCTTGACAAGGGTACGCTTACTGATATTCTGAACTACGAAAAAGGTGAAAGATGGCGATACTTTCTTTATCAATACGGGTAAAGTGCACGCTATCGGTAAGGGATTATCATTGCTGAAATTCAGCAAACCAGCGACATTACTTATCGTGTGTATGACTTCAACAGAAGGGATAAAAATGGCAATCTGCGCGAATTGCATACTGAATTAGCGCTTGATGCTATTGATTACGAGAAGAAAGATGACTTCAAAGTAAAAATACACTAATACGGCTAATGAGGTGAACAAAGTGGTGAATTGTCCTTATTTTATTACTAATTTGTTGCCTCTTACAGCTAGTTTTGAGAAGTCGCTTGCTCAAGATGACTCTTTTTCACATCTATATGTGCGTAAAAAGGTAAGGGTACAATAGGTGATGGTACGACTGAATTGCCTATCAAACAAGGTGAAACAGTGCTTTTCCCTGCTTCTTGTAACAAATTAGAAGTGAAAACTAAGGGAATGGACTTGCTAGAAGTGTATATATAGACAACTAAAAACTAAAAATATGTATATATCAAGAATTAAGGGATTAGGGGTTTTACGTCCCTGACAATGTAGTAACCAACGATGATTTATCGAAGCTAATGGATACTAGCGACGAGTGGATACAAGAACGTACTGGCATAAAAGAACGCCGACACGTGCTAAAAAGGGACTGATACCACTACCTCAATGGGGGTGAAAGCTAGTCTTAAAGCTCTCGAAGCTGCGCAAGTGAGTAAAGATGAAATTGACTTTGTTATCTTTGCAACTCTTAGTCCGGATTATTACTTCCCTGGGTGTGGAGTGTTAGTCCAAAAAGAATTAGGACTAAGAACAGTGGGCGCCTTAGATATTCGCAACCAGTGCTCTGGTTTTTATCTATGCGCTATCGGTAGCTGACCAGTTTATCAAAACTGGTATGTACAAAAAAATATCCTTGTGATAGGTGCTGAAACGCAATCGCCTGCGCTGGATATGAGCACACGCGGACGCAATATGGCGGTACTTTTTGGCGATGGTGCTGGGGCTGCTGTGGTGTCTCGCTCTGATGACCCTGCTCGCGGTATTCTCTCTACACACTTGCACAGTCAAGGAGAGCACGCTACTGAATTGGCGATGATTACCCCTGGTGTAGGTACTAAATGGGTGCCTCAGATTTTTGGCTGAAAACGACCCTGACGATGTGAGTTATTACCCTTATATGAATGGTCAGTTTGTATTTAAGAATGCTGTAGTACGCTTTGCAGAGGTAATAGAAGAAGGGTTGAAAGCTAATGGACTTACTCGTGAAGATATTAGTATATTGATTCCTCACCAAGCAAATTACCGTATATCGCAGTTTGTTCAGCATCAATTTAAACTCTCTGATGAACAAATATTTAACAATATAATGAAGTATGGTAATACTACCGCTGCCTCTGTGCCTATCGCTCTTACTGAAGCAGTACAACAGGGGCAGAATAAAAGAGGGCGACTTAGTAGTGCTCGCTGCTTTTTGGTAGTGGTTTTACGTGGGGTAGTGCTATTATTCGTTGGTAATTCCCTACTATAAACAATCAATAAAAAAGGCTGTTGAACAATCTGTTCAACAGCTTTTTTTATTGATTTACTATTTTATTATTTGTCATTGACCTCTAATACTATAGGGCAATGATCGCTATGTTTTGCTTCAGGAAGGATAAGTGCTCGCTCCATACGGTTTTCTAAAGGGGCTGATACTAAGTGATAATCAATACGCTATCCTTTGTTGTTATTGCGGGCATTGGCACGATAACTCCACCAAGAGTACTGATGAGGTTCTTTATGAAAGTATCGAAAGCTATCTATAAACCCACTCTTCATAAAAATTATCTAACCATTCGCGCTCTATAGGTAAGAAGCCCGATACAGTAGCATTGCGCACAGGGTCGTGTATGTCTATGGCTTCATGACAGATATTGTAGTCGCCACAGATAACAAGATTAGGTATTGTTTGTTTCAACTTGTCGATATATTTTTGAAAGTCTGCCATAAAGGTTAGCTTGAAGTCTAAACGGTCGGGATTGGTACCTGAAGGCAGATAAAGACTCATCACTGAGAGGGTATCGAAGTCCGCACGGAGTACTCGCCCCTCTTTGTCCATATAGTCAATGCCTGTTCCTATCTCTACGTGTTTAGGCTTTATTTTAGAGAGGATAGCTACCCCACTATACCCTTTCTTTTCGGCACTGTGGTAATACTGGTAGGTATAGCCTAACTCAGTAAATACTTCAGTAGGTATCTGTGCTTCTAAAGCCTTAATCTCTTGCAGACAAAGCACATCGGGGTTAGCACTTTTCAACCACTCTGTAAAAACCTTTTAGTAAGAGCAGCACGAATACCATTTACATTATAACTGATAATCTTCATTAGTAACCTGTTCCTTTTTCACCTTTTAAAATAGCAATACCGTTAGAGGTGCCTATACGCTCTACCCCAAGGGCTACATACTGCATAGCAGTCTCGTAGTCGCGGATACCTCCAGAGGCTTTTACCTTTGCCTTGCCTTGTACGCATTCTTTCATCAGTTTTACATCAGCAAGAGTAGCACCACCTGTACCAAAACCAGTAGAGGTCTTTACAAAATCGGCGTGCGCCTCAAGGGCTAACTTACAAGCTAAGCGTTTTTCTTCGTCTGTCAGATAACAAGTCTCAAGTATTACCTTTAGCACCCTATTTTCGCCTACACACTGTTTCAAAGTAGCTATATCCTCTAATACCTTTTGTGTTTCCCCCGATTTAAGCCAACCCACATTGAGCACCATATCTATCTCATCGGCACCATCCGCAATGGCTTCGCTAGTTTCAAAATATTTAGCTTTGGCTGACATTGCTCCTAAAGGAAAGCCTACCACACTGCAAAACCTTTATATCAGTGCCTGCTAAGAATTTCTTAGCGGGAGCTACATAACAACTATTCACACATACCGAATAGAAATCGTACTCTACCGCTTCTTTGCAAAGGGTTTCTATCTCAGCAAGGGTAGCTGTTGCTTTTTAGAAGTGTGTGGTCTATTAGTTTATTTAATTTCATATATTGTTTGGTTTTTTTATTTCTTCGATAAATCAACTTTGACAAAATGCGTACTATTTCACCAACTTCATCTCGTCAATCAGATAGCCTGCCCCCGCATATTTATCAATAATAAAGAGCACATAGCGAATATCTACCATTATATTACGACAGATATTGGGGTCGTAATGTATGTCGCTCATAGTGCCTTCCCATACACGGTCGAAGTTAAGTCCCTATCAGATTGCCTTTGGCATCAATCGCGGGACTTCCTGAATTACCACCTGTTGTGTGGTTAGTCGCTACAAAGCACACAGGCATCTTTCCGTTTTTACCATAAATACCATAATCTTTCTTCTCGTAGAGCTCACGTAACTTTGCTGGCACATCAAACTCATAGTCATTAGGCACATATTTCTCCATTACCCCATCTAAATAAGTCATATAATCGTAAGTTACTGCATCGCTAGGCGAGTAGCCTGCTACCTTGCCATAAGTTACACGAAGAGTGCTATTAGCATCAGGGAAAAAGACGATCCTCAGGGTTTAGCAAACTCTAAAAAGAGCTTTCATATAAGTACGTTGCAGCACAGTAATCTCATCATTTAAACGATAGTAATACGGACTTACCTTTTCGATATAGTGCAACACCAGCTCGCGTACAAACTGTACCCCTGCATCTTGTTGCATACGCACTTCAAAATCCTCTTGAGGTAGATTGAGTACCTTTTCTATTTCGCTATAAGAAGTTAAAAATGATTCGTTGTACAGTTTATCTGCTAAGGCTGAAGCATTAAGATTTTTGCAAGTTAGCTGACAATAAGTGTGCTGGCATCGCTTGGGCGTAGTAAGCTACCGCTTTCTCAAATACAGCTTTATCTACCGCCTTATCGTTGTTTTTAAATACCGTTTGAAGGCTGTTTAAAAGATTCTGACGGCGGTCAGCAAATGACTGTGCCCCTTTTTGGTGTAAGGCATTTTGCAATTGTAATACCCTATAACCATTGCTCAAAAGGTCGATGTTGCGCAATACTAATTCTGAAAAGAGATCATTAGCCAAAGCGTAATCTTGCATTTGTGCGTATTTCTCAGCAAATTGTGGTAATAATTGTCCGTAAACAGCTGTTTTACCATTCTTTTCAAGAGTTTTTTTGAAATTTCTCTTCTTGTTTTTCTCTTCAAAGCTACCGCTCCTGATTTCTTCAAAACCTTGCGTTTCGCCTATCCATTTTTCCAATAGTTAGCTACGCTAGCGTATTTAGAAGCATATTTTTATTTTTATTTCAGGGTTAGTACGCATAAAACCATCTTGAGTTTTTAAGCACTACATCGCGAATTCCTATCTTAGCAGGATTCAACACATTTACAATTTGCTCTACTGCTACTGCAGGAAGATACCCTGAGTGCGACCAGGATAACCGAATACCATCGTAAAATCACCTGCTTTTTACCCCTTTTAATGAAATAGGGAAAAAGTGCTTAGGGCGATATGGTACATTATCTTTTGAATATTCCGCAGGACGGTTGTTTTTGTCAGCATATACGCGGAAAAGGGAAAAGTCACCTGTATGTCGCGGCCATACCCAGTTGTCAGTATCCGAACCAAACTTACCTATAGCTGAAGGAGGAGCCCCTACCAAACGCACATCTTTAAATGTTTCTACTACGAAGAGAATATACTGATTGCCTTCATAGAAAGCACGAATACGATTCTCTTGCCACGATTCTTTTGGCGAACTTTTTCACTAAACTAGCTACATTGCGCTTCTATCTTAGCCGCACGCTCATTCTCATCGCTAATGGCAGCTGTACCTTCTAATACTTTCTGCGTAACATCTTCAATACGCACAATAAAAGTAACTTCTAAATGCTTATTAGGCAATTCTTCTGATAAGTTTTTAGCCCAAAAACCATCAGTTAGGTAGTCGTTTTGCAAAGACGAATGCGATTGTATTTGCGAATATCCGCAGTGGTGATTCGTAAGCAAAAGCCCTTTGCTCGAAATCATCTCAGAAGTACAGCCTCCATTGAAGTGCGGCACCGCATCTTTCAAACTCGATTTGTTTACGCTGTAAATATCGCTTACTGACATTTTCATTCCCAAAGACTTCATCTCTTTGGCATTCATTCCCTCTAAAAAGCGAGGGTATCCACATACCCCCTTGTTGTGCTGCCAAACTAACAGGCAACAAGCTCAAAAATAAGTAATAATAAAAAGATTTTAATAATTTTTTTAGTGTTCATTATTCCAATAGTTTTAAAAATTCGGTTTTAACTGATGTTTGTTATTATAGAACTCTTCAATAACTCTAATAACTTCATCCTCAGTATCTACTAAATGTACGAGATTCATATCTTCAGCATTGATATTGCCAAATTTCTCTAATAATACTGTCTTTATCCATTCTAATAGTCCGCTCCAATAGTCTGTCCCTACCAAAATGATAGGTATTTGATCTATTTTTCGGGTTTGTACGAGAGTTAGCGTCTCAAAAAGCTCATCAAGAGTACCAAAACCACCCGGCATAGCCACGAATGCCTTAGAATATTTTACAAACATCACCTTACGGGCAAAAATAGTTAAATTTAATATTCTTATCGTGGTCTATATAGCTGTTGTTACTTTGTTCAAAAGGAAGATCGATATTCAGCCCTGCCGATACACCTTTATTCAGATGCGCCCCTTTGTTGCCCGCCTCCATAATACCGGGGCCTCCTCCGGTGATGATACCAAAACCCTCATCTACTATCTTTTTCGCAATGCGTACCGTTAGTTCGTAATAAGGTGTTTCGGGCTTGATACGTGCCGACCCAAAGATACACACACACGGACCTATAGAGCTCATTTGCTCGTAGCCGTGCACAAATTCTCCCATTATTTTAAATATCGACCAAGAGTCGTTTGTCTTGATTTTCATTCCAAACTTTTGAATGTTTTTCATCTTTTACAATTTATCATTTGTCATTTCCTTTAGGTAATAAAGGATTGCCTTTTCAGCGCATTTTCTACTAATTCAGGCAAACGGTCAGGCGTACAAGCAAAGCAGGCAATACCTAGTTTGCTAATCTCCTTACCAAGTTTTTCATCATAATAAGGCTTACCATTGTCCGAAAGCGCTAAGAGTACTATCACCTTTACCCCATCTTCGTGCATCTCGTTCAGGCGACGCAAAAAGCCCAGCACGCACACCTCCCTCATAAAGGTCAGAGATGAGAATAAACATCGTCTTACGCGGGTTTTCTATCAAACTCTGGCAGTAGGCTACCGACTTATTAATGTCAGTCCCCCACCGAGCTGCACCCCGAAAAAGCATATCCACAGGGTCTTGCCTACATAGCTCGGTCAGGTCTGTTACTTGGGTATCAAATGCCACTACGTGCGTGTCGAGCGCAGGCATACTCGCAAAGATAGCCCCCATTACCGACGAATAGATGATAGAATCGCACATCGAACCACTCTGGTCTATATCTAATATCACCGTCCAATTCTTCTGCTTTTTGGGTGCGTTCAAAGAAATAGAATTTCTCCGGAATAAGCCGCTTGGTAGCAGTGTCGTAGTTTTTTTAAGGTTGCGCTGAATAGTGCGCTTCCAGTCGGTAGACGAAAAAGTTAGCAATAGGCGTATGCGCTTTCTTGTTCAGAGCTCCCGTCACTGCTCTACGCAAATTCTGTTCCATACGCTTCATAATTTTCATCTACCACCTCTTTCACTAACTCTCGTGCTGTCTCTTTCGATTTTGCAGGTATCTGGTCTTTCAGAGCCATCAGTGTACCTACCATCGAAATATCTGGCTTCACATTCTTCAGTGTTTCAGGTTCAAAGAGTAATTTTGTAAGCCCTTTGCGCTCTATAGCATCTGTTTGTATAACGCTCACCACATCTGGCGGAAAGAACGAGCGAACATCTGTCAGCCATTTAGCCAAGTTAGGAGCTGAGTTCCCCAATCCTGCTGAGCGCTTACCACCAGCATTACCCCCTTTCCCATCGGTATGGTCATACAGAGCCGCCAGCGTAGCGTCCATCAGCGATTGCTGTTCGTCTAAGGTACCCCCTTCCATAGCAGGAGCATCTTGCCCCAATATGAGGCGCCAACGTGTAAAATGAGCTTCCATTTATTTAGTATTTCTTCTTTATAAAATATAAAACATCAGCCCTATCTGCAAGATATTCGATTTCAGGCTTGTACCATCAGTAGTCTCGGCATTTTTAAGTAGCGGAGTAAGGTTGTACTGTACAAAAAGTTCAAGGCATTATAGCCAAACGCTATATAAGGTTTCAGCTGAAACTCCCTATTCAACTGACTATTAGCAAACGAAGTAGAAACGTCATCGGCTGTGTACAAACTCTTACTGCTGAAGATATACGCCAATCGCACCCCCGCATACACACGCCAAAAACTTATGCAAATAAGGCGTAGAGGTACGAAAGCGAAATTCAGCTGGTATTTCTATTGTATGCGTCTCGAAGAAATTACGCGACAGATTCAAATCTCTAAAATGCTCCACTATCTCATAACTAATACCCGCACTAGTTTTTTTCGCTAACATATTGTTATACACGCGGTCATAGGCGTAGCCAATCCCCAAGCCGAACCCCAAATTGCGCTCCGCATTCAAAGGCAGGTCGCGTATATACCCCAAGTGCAAGCCTCTCGAAAGGTTGTGCTGCACCACATTAGACGCCTTACCCGCCAGATAATCATAGGTAAACCCTAAATAAAATTGGTCTTCAAGGTAAAGCGAATCTGCTACCGATGTAGGTGCCACCCGCTCTTTTTCAGTATCAATCATACCATCATCAGTATCCTCTTGCGCTACTGACCACAGAGAGATATGAAAACAAAAACTAACAGAAAAAAATATTTAGTTTATTCATTCTAATCGTGTATACTATATTTTGGGCAAAGATAAGAATAATTAATCAATTAGCAAGCTGCTCTCTTTACTAAAAACTTTGCCAAAGGGCGTAGCGTATTTGCTATAACCTTTGGCAAAAGTATCATTTTTAATCTATAAATCGACAAATTAATTAACCAATATCCAATCACCTTCCAATAGCGGCATCGCTTGTTTGTACTTCATCTCTTTGCGTTCACCGGTACGGATGTGTTGTATCGTTACCTTTTCATTACGGTTTATTTTAGGTTGTTCGCGTATGATAGTCTCTACTGCCGAACGCCTTTGCGAAGCTTGTTGTCCCTACCTCGCGTGCTTGGGCTGCCATTTCATCACTGTTGAGCACTTCCTCTTTGTTTTGTTTGGTAGTGTTCATTACTGCGCTGAGGAGCGTGAGCCTCTTGTACCGCAGGGAGCTTGTGTAGGTAGTTCTGCTCTGAAAAGGAAAGACACTATATCTTTGTTTACCTTATCTATCATTGCTTTTGAAGAGTTGGAAAGCCTCAAACTTATAGATAAGTAGCGGGTCTTTCTGTTCGTGCACCGCCAATTGTACCGATTGTTTAAGCTCATCCATTTGGCGCAAATGCGTTTTCCACTCATCATCAATAATCGCCAAGGTAATATTCTTCTCAAAAATCACTAATAAGTTTCTTACTCCACTTTCGTATGCCTCTTTCAGGTCAGTTACTATGTTGAGCATCTTCTGACCATCGGTGAAAGGCACCACTATGCGCTCATAAGTATTCGATGGGTTTTCATACACCTCTCTTATCACAGGGAAAAGCTTGTGCAGCACTGCGCTCTGTCTTTTGCTGATAGTGGTCTAACACTTCGCGATAAAGTCTGAAAGTCAGTTCGTTATTAGTAGCTTTAGCAAATTCAGCTTCTGATATTTGGGTCTTGAGCGAGAAGTATTTTTATCAACTCAAACTCAAAATTCTTATAGTTATTAGCACTCTTATTGCTTTCTACTATCACCTCGCAAGTGTCGAATATCATATTTGCCAAATCCACTTTTAGGCGTTCTCCCTCAAGGGCGTGGCGGCGACGCTTGTATATCACCTCGCGCTGTGCATTCATCACGTCATCATACTCTAACAGACGTTTACGAATACCGAAGTTGTTCTCTTCTACTTTCTTCTGAGCGGTTTCTATACGTTTAGTCATTATAGAGTGCTCTATCACATCACCTTCTTTGTGTCCGAGTTTGTCCATTAAGCGCGCTATACGCTCTGAACCAAACAGACGCATTAGGTTATCTTCTAATGATACGTAGAAAAGCGAACTTCCTGGGTCTCCCTGACGTCCTGAACGACCGCGCAACTGACGGTCTACACGACGCGAATCGTGACGCTCAGTACCTATGATAGCCAAACCTCCAGCAGCTTTCACTTCCGGACTTAGCTTAATATCCGTACCACGTCCCTGCCATATTGGTAGCGATAGTTACTACTCCCGATTGCCCTGCTTCAGCTACAATTTCTGCCTCTTTCTTGTGCAACTTAGCGTTCAATACATTGTGTTTTATCTTGCGCATCGTTAGCATACGGCTCAAAAGCTCCGATACCTCTACCGAGGTAGTACCGATAAGTACAGGGCGTCCTGCTTCTGATAGTGATACTACTTTGTCAATCACCGCGTTATATTTCTCGCGTTTAGTCTTGTATATCAGGTCATTGTAGTCTTTACGAGCAATAGGACGGTTGGTAGGTATTTCCATCACATCCAATTTGTATATTTCCCAAAACTCTCCCGCTTCGGTAATAGCCGTACCCGTCATACCCGATAACTTGCTATACATACGGAAGTAGTTTTTGCAGCGTGATAGTAGCATAGGTTTGTGTAGCGGCCTCTATCTTCACGTTCTCTTTAGCCTCAATTGCTTGGTGCAACCCGTCAGAATAACGGCGCCCGTCCATTATACGACCTGTTTGCTCATCTACTATCAACACTTTATTGTCTATAAGCACGTATTCCACATCTTTTTCAAAGAGTGTATAGGCTTTTAGCAACTGGTTAAGGGTGTGAATGCGTTCACTTTTTACGGTGAAGTCTTGCAATAGCTTTTCTTTTTAGCTTAGCTTCCTCTTCTATCGGCAGATTTTTGGCTCTCAATATTAGCAATTTCCACCCCTATATCAGGCAATACGAAGAAGTTTTTTTATCACCATCGTAAGAAGCTATATCAGCAAAACCTTTATCAGTAAGCTCTATTTGGTTGTTCTTTTTCATCAATCACGAAGTAAAGTTCAGCATCTACCTTAGGCATTTCGCGATTGTTATCCTGCATATAGTAGTTTTTCGGTCTTCTGTAGCAGTTGTTTTTACCCCTTCTTCACTGAGGAATTTTTATAAGAGCCTTGTTCTTTGGCAAGCCGCGATATACGCGCAATAGTTGAAAACCGCCCTCTTTAGTATTGCCTTCTGCTATCAGTTTACGGGCATCAGCAAGTACTTTAGTTAAGTAAGTACGCTGTTTCTCTACCAAATCAGCTACCAAAGGTTTTTAGTTCGTTAAACTCGTGGCGGTCGCCCCTAGGAGTAGGCCCCGAGATGATAAGCGGTGTACGCGCATCGTCTATAAGTACTGAGTCCACCTCATCGACGATTGCGTAGTTATGAGCGCGTTGTACAAGGTCTTCAGAGGTGTGCGCCATATTGTCGCGCAGGTAGTCAAAAACCAAATTCATTATTAGTACCATAGGTAATATCAGCGTTATACGCATTGCGACGAGCCTGTAGAGTTCGGCTGGTGGTTGTCTATACAATCCACTCGCAAGCCGTGAAACTCAAACAGAGGCCCCATCCACGCACTATCTCGGCGTGCCAAATAGTCGTTCACGGTTACTAAGTGCACCCCAGTTACCTGTTAGGGCATTCAGATATACAGGCAGCGTAGCCACAAGGGTCTTACCCTCACCTGTTTGCATCTCAGCTATCTTACCTTGGTGCAGGGCAATACCCCTCGATAAGTTGCACATCATAGTGCACCATATCCCAAGTAACGTCTTTACCAGCCGCATCCCAATGGTTTTTCCATATTGCCTTATCCCCTTCTATGGTCACATAGTCGTGGGTAGCCGATAGCTCTCGGTCACGCGGAGTAGCCGTTACGCTGATAGTCTCGTTAGTAGCAAAAACGTCTTGCGGTTTCCTTCATCGTAGCAAAGGCTTCAGGCAAAAATATCGTTTAGCACTTTTTCAGAAGCCTGATAAGCCTCTGCACTGAGTTTATCAATTTTCAGTATAAAGGTCTTCTTTCTTGTCTATATCTTCCGTAGCATTCGCTTGTGCTTGTAGGTCAGCTATTTGCGTGTCAAAAAGTAGCACGTGCCTCTTTTTATTTTTTTCTTTGAAGGCAATCGTCTTGCCGCGCAATTCGTCATTGCTAATATGCTCTAACTCTGCTGCATACGCCTTAATCTTTTTCAACCAACGGCTGAATAGACTTCAAATCGTTTTTTTGGCTTTATCGCCCACGAATAGCTTAATAAGTGAATTGATAATACTCATTTATAATGGTCAATTATTTATTATTAATATTTATTTTTCGTCTCTTGTTTTTTTAGTCAATAAACATACCAAACTGACAGTTCCTGCCAAATTGTCATATCAACAAATCAAAAAAAGTCTCTGCTGAGACTTTTTCTAATACTCATCTTCATTCCAAAGATAGTCCTCTTCTGACGGATAATCAGGCCAGATTTCATCAATAGATTCATACATATCTCCTTCGTCTTCAATTTCCTGAAGGTTTTCTACCACCTCCATAGGGAGCACCTGTACATGAATGGCATAATCAATAAGCTCATCTTTAGTAGCAGGCCACGGTGCATCACTTAAATAAGATGCAAGTTCTAATGTCCAATACATAATTATAGATATTATAATTTTTGCAAAAGTAATACTTTTTATTTATTATACAAAAATAATTTGCTAATTTGCCCCTAGCGTGTATAGCCTTTTCTTCATTTTGTGCTACTCACAAAATATCAGAGCAGGTTCTTTCAGATATACATTTAGCACTACCGAATCTTTCTCTTTCAGCTTTATATTATTTATATACAAACCTTTATATCCTGAAAAAGTAGTGATTTGCACATCGTATTTTCTATTAGGAAAAAGATAAAAATTAGCGTCTTTATAATTTGAAATAATAGGCACTCCATTAATATGCAAATACAAATCACTAGTCGATAAAGAGCCGTCTCCTTCAAAAAAATTTTTAATATTTAAAATACTTTTTAACCGACGCCCTTTTACTTTTTATAATAAGACAATGAGTAATCATCGCCTTTCTTGCCAATTTTTCTCTTGATAAGGATCTATTTGCCTTTTCATAGAATTGCAACTACTAAGAAATATTAGAAGACTAATTACAAAGATTGTTAGGATTTGCTTCACGTTCATATTGCCAAATATACTAATTTGCTAATTTACTAATTTGCTAATTTACTAACTTTTTCATTATTCTTAAGAGTCTTAGATATCACATTATAAGGCCCTGTGATAATCTCTTCATCTTTAGCTACCCCCGAAAGAATTTCTATATTCACATTATCCTGAATACCCGTAGTCACTGCTCTAAGCTCTGCCTTGCTATCTTTGTACACAAATATCGCCTCTTGTCGCTTATCAGCCTCTTCTTTAGGTGTTTTCTCGTCTATTTCCGACTTCTTTTTTTCACTATGATGGCACTAATAGGCACCACTACTATATCTTTTTTTCGTTTGGGTAAGAATATCAACTGTAGCAGTCATCCCCTGGGCGGAAAGGCGAATACCCTTCTTTTTTTATCTTTCACAAGGTCAGTATACGAACTTTCTTCTATATGTATTTTCACTTTGAAGTTCGTTACTTGGTCAGCACTTGCGGTTGCATTAGCGGTGTTAGCTATGTTGGTTACCGTACCTTTAAAAAGTGCGTTTAGGATAAGCATCAACTTCTACATTCACCTCTGCCCCATTGTTCACTTTCACTATATCGTTTTTCATTTACATCTACTTCCACCTCCATACTGCCGAGGTTAGCCACGCGCATAATCTCTGTACCGGTCATTTGTATGGTACCCACTACACGCTCGCCCAACTCTACACTAAGCTTAGAGATAGTACCATCAGAAGGCGAATATATCTGTGTTTTCTTTAGGTTATCTTGCGCTTCTGATACGCTTGCCATTGCACTCTGCACGTTATAGCGCGCCGACTCGCGGGCTGCTTTTGTTTATCTCGTAAGCCGAAACTATCTTATCCCATTCAGCCTTCGAAATCACCCCTTTGTCAAAAAAGCAATTTATTGCGCTTGTAGTTCTCTTCAGCCTCTTTATAGCTTGCTTCCGATTGTTGTTGCGAAGCGCGTACCGTTTCAAGGCTTGCCAATACCCTATTGAGCCCCTGACTGGTAAATATCCGGATTTATACGCACTAATAGGTCGCCTTTTTTTCACCGTTTGCCCTCTTTTTATAGGCAGTTCTATAATTTCACCCGATACCTCTGACGACAGTTTAATTTCCAACTCTGGTTGTATTTTTACCAGTAGCCGATACTTTTTGCGTAAGGGTAGCCGCAGTAACCTTTTGAGTTTCAACTGATACCAATTCTTGGTCATCGCCAAACCATCCTGCTTTTTTTACTAGCGATAAGCACGATGATAAACAGCAGCAGTGCTAAAATGATAATAATAGTCTTTCTTTTCATAATACATAATCCGTTTTATGCAGCAAAGATAAAAAAATAATTGATAATTGACAATTCATAATTTAAAAAAATTCCGAACTACTGAATACCTCAATAGTTCGGAATTTTATCAACCATTAATTTTTAACAATTAATCCTTATTCTTCCAATCTTATATCTAATCCGAGACCTTTTTAGCTCGTGCATCAATACGTTGAAAGACTCTGGCAATCCTGGTTCAGGCATTGTTTCACCTTTCACTATTGCCTCATAAGTCTTCGCACGACCTATTACGTCATCCGATTTTACAGTCAAGATTTCGCGTAGGGTACTTGAAGCACCATAAGCCTCTAATGCCCATACCTCCATCTCTCCGAAACGTTGTCCACCGAATTGTGCTTTACCACCTAATGGCTGTTGGGTGATGAGTGAGTACGGACCGATAGAACGCGCGTGCATCTTATCATCAATCATATGTCCGAGCTTAATCATATAAATCACCCCTACGGTAGCTTTTTGGTCAAAGCGTTCACCAGTACCACCATCGTATAGGTAAGTGTGTCCAAAGCGTGGTACGCCTGCCTCATCTGTCAGCTCATTGATTTGCTCTAACGATGCCCCGTCAAAGATAGGTGTCGCAAACTTCTTACCGAGTTTTTGTCCTGCCCAGCCGAGTACGGTTTCGTATATCTGACCGATGTTCATACGCGAAGGCACCCCAAGAGGGTTCAACACTATATCAACCGGAGTACCGTCTTCCAAGAAAGGCATATCCTCATCGCGAACAATACGCGCTACGATACCCTTATTACCGTGGCGACCCGCCATCTTATCTCCCACTTTCAGCTTACGCTTCTTAGCGATGTATATCTTAGCCAATTTGAGAATACCTGCTGGCAACTCATCTCCCACCGAAATGGTGAACTTATCGCGGCGCAACATACCTTGCAAGTCGTTTTCGCGAATGCGGTAGTTGTGCAGTAGGGTCGTCTATCAAACTGTTGATGTGCTTATCATCTGTCCAGCCTGATGAGGTAAGGTGAGTGTAGTCTTCAATAGCCTCAAGCACTTTTTTTGGTATATTTCTTACCTTTAGGTACAATCTCTTCGCCTAAATCATTCACTACTCCTTCTGAAGTCTTTTCGTTTACTAACGAGAAGATTTTTGTCGAGCAATTTACCTCTAAGAGCTTCAAATTTAGCTTGGTAATCAGCCTCTAAAGTAGCGATATCTTCTTTGTCTTTATTGCGTTTGCGTTTGTCTTTTTACCGCACGCGAGAAGAGTTTCTTATCGATTACTACCCCCGTAGAGCGATGGAGAAGCTTTTAGCGAAGCATCTTTCACATCACCAGCCTTATCACCAAAAGATAGCGCGTAGCAGTTTTTTTCTTCAGGGGTTGGGTCAGATTCTCCTTTTTGGTGTGATTTTTACCTATTAGTATATCACCTGGGCGTACTTCAGCCCCGATGCGTATCATACCATTTTCGTCCAAATCTTTAGTAGCATCTTCTGATACGTTCGGAATATCATTAGTAAGCTCTTCAGCCCCTAACTTAGTATCGCGCACTTCTAGTACATACTCGTCTATGTGAATAGAGGTGAATATATCATCGCGTACAGCACGTTCCGAAATTACAATCGCATCCTCAAAGTTATACCCTTTCCAAGGCATAAACGCTACTTTCATATTGCGTCCTAAAGCTAATTCACCGTTTTCGGTAGCATAGCCTTCGCAGAGTACTTGTCCTTTTTTTCACACGTTCACCTTTGTGTACGATAGGTTTTAGGTTGATACAAGTACCTTGGTTTGTTTTTCTAAATTTGATAAGGTTATACACCGTTTCATCAGGGTCAAAACTTACCAATTTTTGCTCGTCGGTACGGTCGTAAGTAATGATGATTTTCTCAGCATCTACATAATCTACTGTACCATCGCCTTCAGCATTCATCAGTACACGGGCGTCAGAAGCCACACGGCGTTCCAAACCAGTACCCACGATAGGTGCTTCAGGGTTTCAATAATGGCACCGCTTGGCGCATCATATTCGAGCCCATCAGCGCACGGTTCGCGTCATCGTGTTCAAGGAACGGAATCAAAGAAGCCGAAATAGAAGCAATCTGGTTAGGGCGCCACGTCTATATATTGTACCTCATTAGGTTCAATTACAGGGAAGTCCCCGTCTTCTTTTACTACCACTTTCTCCTCAGTGATGTTGCCATCAGCGTCTAAAGCGATATTCGCCATACCAATCTTAAGCCCTTCTTCATCTTCAGCAGTAAGGTAGGTCATATCTTTAAGATCTACATTACCATTGCTCACTTTGTGATAAGGCGTTTCGATAAAGCCCATACCATTCACTTTAGAGAAAACCGCTAATGACGAAATAAGCCCGATGTTAGGCCCCTCAGGGGTTTCGATAGGACACAAACGACCGTAGTGGGTGTAGTGTACGTCTCGCACCTCGAAGCCTGCACGCTCACGCGATAGACCTCCAGGCCCTAAGGCAGACAAACGGCGTTTGTGGGTAATCTCAGCCAATGGGTTAGTTTGATCCATAAACTGAGAAAGCTGGTTCGTACCAAAGAATGAGTTGATAACTGACGAAAGTGTCTTAGCGTTAATCAAATCGATAGGAGTAAAGACCTCGTTATCGCGTACGTTCATACGCTCGCGGATAGTGCGTGCCATACGCGAAAGTCCTACACCAAATTGTGCTGCCAACTGCTCGCCTACCGTACGTACACGGCGGTTAGAAAGGTGGTCGATATCATCTACTTCAGCCTTAGAGTTGATAAGCTCGATAAGGTATTTTACGATAGTGATGATATCTTCTTTGGTAAGCACTTGCTTTTTCCATAGGGGTATCAAGCCCTAATTTTTTTATTGATACGATAACGCCCTACATCGCCCAAGTTATAACGTTGGTCTGAGAAGAACAGCTTATCAATGATACCGCGAGCCGTTTCTTCATCAGGCGGTTCAGCATTACGCAGCTGTCGGTAGATGTGCTCTACCGCTTCTTTTTCAGAGTTGGTAGGGTCTTTTTGTAGGGTATTATGTATGATAGTATAATCGGTAGCCTGACTATCTTCTTTGTGTAGCAAGATAGTTTTTACATCGGCATCGAGTATTTCTTGAATATTGTCTTCATCAAGTACCGTATCACGGTCGAGGATAATCTCATTACGCTCAATTGATACTACCTCTCCTGTATCTTCATCCACGAAGTCTTCGTGCCAAGTGTTAAGCACACGAGCCGCTAAACGTCTGCCGATGTACTTTTTAAGTGCTGTTTTAGAAACTTTTATCTCTTCAGCAAGGTCGAAAAATCTCTAATATATCTTTATCGCGTTCAAAAACCGATAGCGCGGAAAAAGAGTAGTTACAGGCAATTTCTTTTTTTACGGTCGATATAGGCGTACATCACGTTATTGATGTCGGTAGCAAATTCTATCCACGAACCTTTGAAAGGGATAATACGGGCAGAGTACAATTTGGTACCGTTAGCGTGAAACGACTGACCAAAGAAAAACCCCTGGAGAGCGGTGCAATTGCGAAACTACCACGCGTTCGGCACCGTTGATAACGAATGTACCGCTAGTAGTCATATAAGGCACCGTACCCAAGTAAACGTCTTGTACGATAGTTTCGAAGTCTTCGTGTTCGGGGGTCAGTGCAATAGAGCTTCAACCGAGCTTTTAGAGGGACGCTATAAGTAAGCCCACGCTCAATACACTCTTCAATAGAGTATCTTGGGGGTCTACGAAATAGTCGAGAAATTCCAGTACGAACTGGTTACGAGTATCGGTTATAGGAAAGTTTTCTTTAAAAGTCTGATACAATCCTTCGTGCACTCGGTCTTCCGACTTAGTTTCCATCTGAAAGAACTCTTGAAACGATTTGATTTGAATATCCAAAAAAAGTCAGGATATTCAGGGGTGTGTTTCACGGAAGCAAAAATTCACTCTTGCGGTTTGATTCGTAAGCATTTTCTTTACTTTAAATTATTGTTTAGTGCGTTAGTAGTAAGTCGTTATCATTAGTTGTTAGCTGCCACAGTAGATAGGCAATATAGCTATTCCATTTTCTCCTCTTTCTATCTCTGTGCCTTCATAAAATACGTGGTCTCCTAATTCTTTATTTGCCTGTTGGTTATGTACTTTCATTAAGAGTTCATAACCCAAAAAGCTCTTGCCATTATCAGGAAGCAAAGTCGCTGCCAATTCTACCTGATAACCATACTCATCATCATCTGGCTCTTCTTCAAAAAAATATCATCATCTTCCATCAACTCTTCATTAGGTAGTATATCTTCTGGGTGTACCCAAGCCATATATTGCATTTCAATACTAGGCTCATCAATTACTAGCTCGTCTAATCGCCATTCTTTTTCGTTTTCACAGCTAATATTATACTCTTCGATATCCTTTTTAAACTCTTCTACAGTATTATAATATTTCTTAGAGAAGCTCCAATAGATGTTATTTAAACGTTCAAGATGTTTGCTCATTTTGTTTTATGTTTATTTGGCAGAAGTATATTCTACCTAATATTGTTATTGTATTGTTTTCTAAAAATAAAGGTTCTTGATAACAGCTTCTAAAATCCCTTATTTCTATTACACCAAGTTCTTCATAAACCTTATAATATACTATAAATCTTTTTGTTTAAAAATACTTTCTATATAAATCCAATTGCTCACTATATTTAGCTAAAAAAATAGGGGGCTTCAGCTAACTCATCTTCTAAGGTTTCAACAGCTTGTATTATCTTAAATGAATAATCAAAAGAACCATTATGCTCTTCCCAATAGTCGAGAGTATCATAATACTTCTTTTTAGCTTCTAATACCCAATTTACTCGCATATCTCTCTCTCACTTCTCTGCGTACCTCTTCACTACTCATTACCAGCCCTAATCTTGATTGCTCTTCAGCAATAGCCAAACTCTTTAGTTCATCGGGTGTTAATTGGTAGTAAAAATCATCTCTTTCAATAGAAAGCTGACATTCGTCTATTTCTGTTTTCAATAGCATTGGCTCCATATCCTCAGTATTTTTTTCTAATAAAAACAAAGATATATCAGTACCTTTTTATTTAAATTACAAAAATGGTTTAGGGTCTAATTCCTACTGAAAAAGACCCTAAACCTTATAGGGTTTACTTAGTAAAAATTATTTCAACTCTACTTCAGCTCCAGCTTCTTCTAAAGATTTTTTTAAGCCCTTCAGCTTCTTCTTTAGAAACACCTTCTTTTACTTTTTGAAGGAGCACCATCAACTACTTCTTTAGCTTCTTTTAGTCCAAGACCAGTAAGATCTTTTTACTAATTTAACTACTGCTAGTTTGTTAGCACCTGCTGATTTAAGAATTACGTCGAATTCAGTTTTTTTCAGCTGCTGCTTCACCAGCACCTGCTGCTGGACCTGCTGCTACTGCTACTGCTGCTGCTGCTGGCTCGATACCATATTCGTCTTTAAGGATTTGAGCAAGCTCGTTTACTTCTTTAACGGTTAAGTTTACTAATTGTTCTGCGAAATTTTTTTTAAATCTGCCATTTTTCTATCGTTTTTGTTTAATTGTTTATAAATAATTTTTGTGCGTTCTGTTTATTATTTTTTTCAGATAAAGTCTTGATGATACCGGCCAATTTGCCACCTCCTGACTTAAGAGCTGATACCACATTCTTAGCAGGTGATTGAAGCAATCCGATGATATCACCAATAACTTCATTCTTAGATTTGATAGCTACTAACGCATCTAATTGGTTATCGCCTACATATACTGCTGAATCAATATAAGCTCCTTTTTAAGATAGGTTTATCTGACTTTTTGCGAAACTCTTTAATAAAGCTTAGCAGGTGCATTACCTACTTCGGCATACATAAGTGAAGAGTTTCCTTTTAGGATATTAGGTAGTTCACCAAATTCCTTTTCTGAGGCTTCCATTGCTTTGGCAAGCAAGGTATTTTTAACTACTGCTAACTTGATATTCGCTTTGAAGCAAGCACGGCGTAAAGCACTTGTATCTTGCGCGTTCAAACCAGTTAGGTCTGTTACGTAAATAACATTGTTTTTCAGCTAACTGAGCAGTTAAATTGTCTATTACTAATGATTTTTTTCTTCTCTTGTCATAATTTCGTTTTTAACTAATCAATTAAACTGTTTTAGTATCTACAGCTACACTAGGGACTCATAGTTGATGATAAGTATATCGATTTCATATAAGTACCCTTAGCAGCAGTAGGTTTCATTTTTTTATCAACGTTTGCAATAGTTCATTGGCGTTGTCTACTAATTTCTCAGCAGAAAGACACTTTACCAATAGAAGCGTGTACGATACCGGTTTTATCTACGCGGAAGTCTATCTTACCAGCTTTTTACCTCTTGTACAGCTTTACCTATTTCCATAGTAACGGTACCTGTTTTAGGGTTTGGCATCAAGCCACGCGGACCAAGCACACGCCCTAAAGGACCTAATTTACCCATTACGGCAGGCATAGTTACGATTACGTCTACGTCTGTCCAACCGTCTTTTATCTTTTGTAGATATTCGTCTAACCCTACATAGTCAGCTCCAGCTGCTTTAGCTTCAGCCTCTTTATCTGGGGTTACCAAGGCGAGCACTCGCACATCTTTACCTGTTCCGTGAGGTAGCGTAACTACGCCACGCACCATTTGGTTTGCTTTACGAGGGTCTACCCCTAAACGCACTGCAATATCCACAGAAGCATCAAATTTAGTGTAAGTGATTTCTTTGAGTAATGCAGTAGCCTCTTTAAGCGTGTAGAGCTTATTTCTGTCTACTTTAGCAAGCGCTTCTTTGTGTTTCTTTGTCAATTTTGCCATAATGCTTTCCGATTAAAAAGGTTTTTCACCAGTTACTGTTATACCCATTGAGCGTGCCGTACCAGCAATCATACTCATTGCAGATTCGAGTGTAAATGCACTTAGGTCAGGCATTTTGTCTTCTGCAATCGCTTTCACTTGATCCCAAGTGATACTTGCTACTTTTTACGGTTTGGCTCTCCGGAACCTCCTTTAACCTTAGCGGCTTCCAATAGCTGAACGGCAGCAGGCGCTGTTTTGATAATAAAGTCGAATGACTTATCTTTGTACACGGTGATAACTACAGGAATTACTTTTTCCTTGTTTGTCCTGCGTACGAGCGTTGAACTGCTTGCAGAACTCCATAATATTAACACCGGCAGCACCTAATGCGGGTCCAATTGGTGGCGATGGGTTCGCTTGACCTCCCTGAGCTTGTAGTTTAACTACTTTTACTAATTTCTTTTGCCATTGTTTATTATTAATAAATTATTTAAAATATACCCCTTTTTAGGAATACCTTTTAGGGACTTATAAGTTACAATTTTTCAACTTGGGTATAGTTGAGCTCTAGAGGGTCGTTTTTCTGCCGAAAAAATCTTCACCATTACTTCCAATTTTCGTTTCTCTTCATTCACACGCTCTATCGTACCGTTAAAGCCGTTGAAAGGCCCCTCGATAAGTTTTACTACCTCGCCTACTTCAAAAAGGTATGGCTACCGTTTCTACGGTTTCTGATAGCTCATCTACTTGCCCCAACATACGGTTTACATCGGCTTTTTGCGCAAAGGCAGCGGGTCGCCACCTTTAGTTTCGCTTAGAAGCCCACTACCCCTGGTATTGATTTGATGATATGCACCACCTCACCTGCTAAATGAGCTTTCACCATTACATAGCCAGGCATATGCACTCTATCTTTGGTAGTTTTTTTACCATTGCGCACTTGCACCACTTTCTCGGTAGGCACTAACACCTCTTCTACATAGTCGGCATAGCCCAAACGAGCAGACTCCGTTTCTACGTAGTTCTTAATCTTGTTTTCCTGACCGGTAACGGTTTTGATTACATACCATTTTTCTAACAATCCAGACATTCTCCGTTGTTTTTATTGCATAAATTTAAAAATACTCAGCTATTATCCATTCAAAAGAACGAATCCATTCCCCAGATAACTAATGAGAATAAGATAGAGAATACCACTACTACCACCATTTCACGCTGTGAATCGGCAAGAGTAGGCCACGTAACGTGGTTCTTTTAGTTCTTCGTAAGATTCTTTAACATACTGAACCATAATGTATTAATTTATTTGGTGAGTTATTAAGCGCCCTATTATGCACGCTTTTTGGGTGGCAAAAAGTACTGCAAATATTTTAATCTGCAAAACTTTTTAATATTTTTTTATTCTAAGGCACAATCTTGCCAACCTATCGCTGCTTTGTAGGCGTCTAACGAACGGAAAGGTACTAATACTTTCCCCTTATATCCAAAACTCCTATTCACCTCTGGCGGTGCGATAGCCTTGCAGTGCAATTCGGTAAGCCCTGTGTTTTCAAACGCCCCTAAGTCAATCTTTTTCTACCGAAGGCGGAAGGCGTAAGTCTTTTAGATTCGTACAGCCGTAAAAAGCCTGTACCCCTATAGTGGTAGTGAATTTAGAGAGCTTCACCTCGCTAAGGTTCGTACAGTTATAAAACACTTTGGCAGCTATGTCGACCACCGCACGCGGCAGCTCTATATGCTCTAAACTCTCGCATTCAGCAAAAGCAAACATACCTATATATTTTACCTCGTCGGGAAGGGTAACCTCTTGCAACTTTTTGCAACCATAGAAAGCTGCATAGAGTATGTCGGTTAGTGCCAAAGGGAACTGTACCGCCTCTAACGAACTACAATTGCGAAACACCTGCATATCAATCTTTTCTACCGTATCGGGTATGAGAATAGCCTTGAGCGAAGTGCAATCTAAAAAAAGTATCGTTGAGCAAATGGCGCAAGCCGTAGGGCAACTTTACATCGGTGAGCGAACTGCAACTATGGAAGGCACTCGCCCCTATAAACACCACACTATCAGGAATATCGATAGCGCGCAGACTCTTGCAATACTCAAAACTATCATCGCCTATAGCCTCTAACTGTTCGGGTAGCACTACCCTACTCAGACTCTCGCAATAAGCAAAAGCACTGCTTTTGATGCGGCGCACACTGGCAGGCAGTAGCGCCTCTTTGAGCTGCTTGCATTGGTAAAAATTCCGGAAGGAAGTATCGACAACTGATTAGTAAGAAAAGTAACCTGTTGTAGCGAACTGCAATCTAAAAAGCGTTATCACCTATATTAGTAGTACTTTCGGGGATAGTGATAGCGTTAAGAGCAAAAACAAGCGCGAAAATGCCTCTGTGCCAATAGTAACCAGCGAGTTGGGCAAGTTAGCACTGCTGAGCTTCCCGCAAAAAGCAAAGGCTTGTTCGCCTATAGCGGTAACCGTATTGGGCAGAAACTCAGCTTTAGTAAGGGTATTACATCCGTAGAAAGCGCGGTCGCCTATGAGAGTCACGCTCCCCTATGTTGATAGATTTGAGTCGGGAGCAATCCTTAAACGCCTCAGGGGCAATGATTTTAACTGTACGTGGTAACTCTATACGACCGTCAGCAGGAATGCGGCTGTTCTCACATTTGAGTAGCGTACCTTCTTTGATAAACAGTGCCTCCTCCCTTTTTTGGGCAAAGCAGAGTTGTAGCGCAAAGAAAAGGATACATACATAAGTTTTATAGATAGTGGTAGGCATTTTTAGATATTTCAAAGCGCAAAGATAGTAAAAATTTGATAATTAGCAAATTTTACTGATTTGTCGATTTGGCAATTTAACAATTTGCCAATTATGAGAGATGAAAAGAGATGCAAGACGGAGCGTAGCATATTTTACTATTTTTTGGGCGGCGATTAGTCGTTTATACTTCGCTCATCTTTCGCTAATCCTTCGCTCAAGCTAAAGGGTAGCTATATCTAAAGTAAAGGGTAAGTATAAAAGATAAAAAAATTCTAATTAATGGAGGTTTGGGAAAATTGGCAAATTAGAAAATTAGCAAATTGGCAAATTAGCAAATTGACATTTTTGCTAATTATTTTTGTATTTCAATAAAAAGGATTACTTTTGCCGTTTGATTAATAACACCAAACAAATTTATACTTTTTATAAACGATTATAAACAATGGCAGTACTTGAAAAAAATCAGAAGTAAAACCGTATTCTTGATTGCAATTATCGGGCTCGCTCTCTTTGCTTTTATCATCTCAGACTTTTATTGGCAAGGGCGCTTTAGTAACCATCAACCTACCGAAATAGGTACGGTAAACGGTGAAGATGTACCTATCGACGCTTTCCGTCTACAGGTAGAAAATGCCGTGCATCAGGCTAACGGTCAGGCAAGTAGCATAGAAGCTGCAAAGTATGTGTGGGAGCAAAACGTTCAGCAAATACTTCTCAATCAGCAAATTGAGAAATTAGGACTCAGCGTGGAGAAAGACCAAATCATCTCTATACTCGCTAAAACACCTCTTGCTCAAAACCCTCAGTTCGTAAACGAATATGGTGTATTTGACCCTTCTAAATTTACCGCTTACCTCAATACCCTCAAAAGCAACAATCCGCAAGCCTATGCTCAGTGGAAAATGCAAGAAGACGCTATTATCGAAGGGGCTAAACAGCAAATGTACTTCAGCCTTATACGCGCTGGCTTAGGGGTAACCAATGCTGAAGCTGAAATAGCTTATCACCAAGAAAAAGATATGGCTGACATTAGCTATGTTGCGCTACAATACAGCAGTATTGACGATAAAAAAACATAAATGTTAGCGACAGCGAAATAAAAGATTATATCAAAAAAACACGAAAAAAACAATTCAAACAAGAGGCTTACCGCAATATACAATATATAGTGGTGAACGAAAAACCTTCAGCTGCCGATACGCAAGCTGAAAAAAAGAAGCTATCAACAAATTGCTTCAGCCTGAAAATCGTGTTTAACAACCAAACACACGCTAACGATACTATCGCTGGTTTCGCTCAAACTAAAAAAACGTAAAAGAGTTCGTAGACCGCCACTCTGATACTCCTTACGATACCCTTTTTCGTAAGCAAAGAAGATTTGCGTTCTGCTTATGCCGATACTCTTTTCGCCCCTACCTGTAGGCAAAGTATTCGGTCCTTATGAAGAAGACGGCAACCTAAAACTAAGTCGTATGGTAGCTAAAGACCCTAACGGAGCTGTAAAAGCAAGCCATATACTTATCGCTTACAAAGGTAGCCAAGCCGCTACTCCTAATACTACTCGTACTAAAGAGGAAGCTAAAGCAAAAGCTGAGTCGCTTTTTAGCTGAAGCTAAAGCAGCAGGTGCTGACTTTGCCGCATTGGCAAGCGAAAATTCTGACGAACCAGGAGCGAACTATCGCGGAGGCGACCTCGGATTCTTCAAACGCGGGGCTATGGTAAAACCTTTTGAGCAATTCGTTTTCGCTAACCCTGTAGGTACTATAGGTATTGTAGAAACTGACTTTGGTTACCACGTAGTGAAAGTAACTGATAAAGCGCCTACTGTACAATTGGCTACTATCACTCGCAAGGTTGAGCCTTCTGAAGCTACCCTTAACGAACTTTTCTCTAAAGTGAGCAATTTTGAGATGAAAGCGAGTCAAAAATCCCTAAAGATTTTTCTAACATCGCTAAATCATCAGACTTGACTGTGCTTCGTGCAGATAACCTACACAAAAACGACGACCAAATTATCGGACTTGGTGCTAACCGCCAAAATAGTACAATGGTTGTTCAACAAAAGAAACAAAAAGTAGGAGACCTTAAAAAAATTCACTAACGGAGGTAACTATATAGTAGCTCAATTAGTGAAACAAGGAGAAGAAGGACTTAGCGACGTACAAGACGTAGCGCCATTTGTAAAACCTATTCTTATACGCGAGAAAAAAAGCCGCTATACTAAAAGAGAAAGCTAAAGGCAACAGTTTAGCAGCAATTGCTTCGGCTAACAAAACAGAAGTAAAAAAACCGCTACCGGACTAACAATGAACAACCCTATCCTTATAGGAGAAGGACGCGAACCTAAAGTAATCGGAGCTGCTTTCGGACTTAAGCAAGGTGCTATCTCTAAACCCTATCGATGGAGAGAATGCTGTATATGTGATACAAGTATCATCAGTATCAGTAGCACCTGCTACTAATGATTACAAAAACGTATGCAGAGACTATCGAGAAGCTACGCACAGAGCGTGCCGGACAAGGCATACTCAAATCGCTTGAAAAACAGCGCTACTATCAAAGAAAAACATAAGTGCTTTCTATTAATAGAAACAACTGATAAGTAATAAAAATAAGAGGTAATAAGTGAACGCTTATTGCCTCTTATTTTTATTTTATTAATTGCCGATTTATAAATTATTAGTATATTTGCGAAAAAGAAGATATGCCTTATACACTTACTATCACCGATAATAATCCTCAGGCATTAGCCTTTGTGCAATATGCCAAAAAAACTTGACTTCGTAAAAGTTACTAAAAAAATAAAGATTTCAAAAGAAACAGTAACTCCGATAGACGATTTAGAGGAAGATGAATACGGTATCCCTATCAAATACCGCGATAAGATTATGGCAATGTCTAAAGAATCTAACAAGAACATTGCAAGGCGCTGGAGAGAAGATTTAGCTAAAAAGAAAGAGAAAAGAAGCGATATGATAGTTATTTCTGACACCAATATTATTTATAGCTGTTTTTACAGCAGAAAAAGGGGTAATTGCTACTATCTTAAATGATAAAAAGAAAAAGTATCCAGTTCATAGCTCCTGATTATCTTTTGGATGAAGTAAAAGAGCATTTACCTGAAATTATGGAAGACAATAACCTAACTAAAGCAGAAGCTAATGCTCTTCTGAAGGAATTTACCAAAAAACATTACTTTTTCAAAGTAGATGATATTCCTCAGAAATATATAGACAAAAGCAGAAGAAATAGCACAATCTATAGACCCTGATGACTTTCCTTTTATAGCGCTTCATTTAGAAAAAGGACACAAAAATTTGGACTTGCGACTTTAAACTTATCAATGGCTTGAAAGAGATGGGATATGATATATGCGTAACAACTAAAGATATTAAAGAAAAAAACGCTATAAGAAAAACAAATGGACTTAAGTAATTATCGAAAAACTTATAATAAACGAGAGCTTTTGAGAAAGATGCTCCTGAAAAACCCTATGCAGCTTTTTCAGACGTGGTTTTACGAAGCAGATGAAACGGATAGCATAGACGAAGCCAATGCTATGTCCGTTAGCACTATCGGACTTGACGGCTTCCCTAAAAACGCGCGTAGTACTACTCAAACAATACACTTACGAAGGGTTTATCTTCTACACCAACTACCACAGCGAAAAAGGTAAGGCAATAGAAGCTAATCCGCATCTGTGTTTGTCATTCTTTTGGCCTTCTATTGAGCGGCAAGTCATCATCAAAGGGATAGCAGAGCGAGTGCCTGCCAACACCTCTGACGGTTATTTTGAATCGCGCCCTTTGGGGAGCCGATTAGGAGCTATAGTATCGCCACAGAGCGAGGTTATACCCACGCGCGAGTACTTAGAAGAACAACTGCACGCCTTAGAAGCGCAATACGAAGGCAAGGAAGTACCGCGTCCTGCGCATTGGGGCGGCTATTTAGTGCGCCCTCAGAGCATAGAGTTTTGGCAAGGGCGCCCCAACCGCCTACACGACCGTCTGCGCTACACCCTCACCGAAGACTACGATTGGAAAATAGAGCGCTTAGCGCCGTAATAATTAGTTGATTATCTCGCTATGAAAAAAATAATATTATATTCGAAGCGTTTAGTGCCTTATACCATATGTTTTTCAGGTTGTTTGCCTTGGATAATATTGCTGGCAATCATTTGGGCTATCGCAATGATTTTTATATCCTTAGCTTATGGATTATCAATGGAAAAACAAACTTAAAAAGAAATATGTAAACCTCTTAAAAACAAACATATAAAAAAGTAATAATAAGTTTTTATTATGTTTCATAGTTAAAAATATTATTAAAAAAATAGAATTTATCAAAAATTATTTTGTACCTTTTGCACCATACTTAATTTATATAACTAATTTAATAACATTAAATTTGAACACTATGTCAAAAAACAGCAAATGCCGTATTAGGCTTAGCAGTAGGAACTGCTTTAGGAGTAGGTTTGGGCATTCTTTTTGCGCCAGACGAAGGTAAAAACACACGTAAAAAAATTAAAGACTCTCTTAGAGACAAGTCTGATGAATTTAAAGAACAATTAGATAATCTTACAGAGAGCGTGCGTGAGAAATCTTTGGAATTAAAAGGTTCCTTAGAAGAAAAAGTAGATAGACTCTTTTCAAAATCAAGCAATAAAGCTGAAGATGTAATTAGTCTGCTAGAAAAAGAAATTAGCTTCATTGAAAGAAGAAGCCGCTAAAATTAAGAAGTAATTTTATGGCGATTTATTCTATTAAAGAAACGTTTGTAGAAGTCCCTACAAAAGCAAACACAGCCTTTAATTCGCAATTTGCTTACTATAAAAATGATAGTTTTCAGGTTTATAGCTAAGTCTTCGTATGGGCTTATAACTTTTTTTGTTTATGCTTTTTGCCTGCTTATTAATATTATTTTTCCTATCACTTGCTGCTGCTTATGCTATAGGTGAAGCTTTTAGGTAGTAATGGTTTAGGTTTTTGCTATTGTAGGAGCGTTCTATATATTGTTATCGTTAGTAGTTTTATTGTTTCGCAAGAAACTAATTGAGAGGTCGCTATTGCAAAAACTATCAGAAATCTATTTTAAATCTGACCCAGAAGACGAAGAAGAAAATGAACAATAAGACTTATTCATCATTTGAAGAAATTGATAATGAGATTAGACTACTTCGATTAGAAAAAGAGATTGATAGGCTATCTCTATCGCAACAAGTATCAGCTTCAGCAGAGAGTTTAACTCCAAAGAATTTATTAGCTAACACTTGGGCATCTCTTTTATTTAGTAACAAAAAAGATGGATAAATATAGCTTTGGGCTATGGTATGCAACTTTTAGCAAAAAGGTATTTAAACAAAAACAAATAAAAAAATGTTTTTCTTAAAAAAATATCACAATTAATATCTTTAAAAATTGCATTAAATATTTTCAATAATATATTATCCACATCAAACTTTAATATTAATTTTTAAATTCAACCAAAAATGAAAAATCTTTGCTTTAGTAACAGTGATTTGTTTATCACTAGTAGCTTTTTTTCTTGCATATCTTGCAGCAAGAATGATGACCCAGCAGACAATGACCTTTTGTAGGAACCTATAAAGGTAAAATTTCTTTATTAAAAGGAGAAGAGAAAAAAATTTGTTGACAATGGTTCAGTAACAGTTGTTAAAACAGGAAATGATTATTATTTCCGTTTTTCAGATGAGTATTGAAGACCCTAAAAGGTGTTAGTTTCAAAAAAACAAGGAGATAACACTTTAGTAAATGTTGATTGGGAAGATGGTTTAAAAAGTAATTAGAATCAATGCCTCTTCACTGTACATTCTGTATACTACAGACGGAAAAACCTGGACTGCCAACGCAAAAAGGTAATTCTTAAAAACGTATACTAGAAAACCCCCGAAAATATTAGATATTTTCGGGGGTTTTTATTTTTGTGTTATTTACTTATTACTTCTTTTTTTAAATATCAAATTTATCAAGAATAAAAATAACAATAGCTCCAATAGCTCCTGTTAAGATAGAACCAATCAATCCTTCTCCAAGAGAGATGTGTAATACACTTCCTAGAAGCCAATATCCCACGCTACTCCCAAGAATACCAATAATGATATTCCCAATAAGACCTAATCCACTACCTTTGTAGATAGTTCCTCCTAACCATCCTGCAATGGCACCAATAATAAGTGTTGCAATAATTCCTATAAATTAAAAAAATTTAAATTAAAGTACAAAGATAAGAATTATTATATAATAAAGCAAATAAAAAGAGGGAGAATATACTCTTTTATCTCAAAAAGTTGTGAATTGCTTTCAAATTTTGTAGTTTTGTGATTGATAACAACTTTGTGGTATATGTTTTGATATGAATTTGTTGTGAATTGCTTTCAAATTTTGTAGTTTTTTAATTGATAATAACTAAAAAAAGTTTATATTATGAAAAACTTGTTCTTCTTTTATTTTCGTAGGAGTGGTATGCTCCTGCAAGAATACACAAAAATCAAGAAATAAAAAGAAAGAAGCCAAAAAAACTTTCTAAATTAGAAATATTATATATGCTTCCCAAAGATTCTATTTATGAATTTTTATGACTTGTCAAATGATAGTATCAAAAGAATTTCCTAATTTATCGGAATATTTTATTAAGAAGTTGGATTTGTCTCGTAATATGATACAAAAAAATGGAATATAAAAAAATGCCTAAAAAGCATTGTAGAATTAAACTTGTCCCATAACTGAAAAGTTTTTCTGAGCAACAAAACACCTAAAAACTTTAAAAAAACTTGAATTTGTCATACAATAATATTTCGAGTTACAATACAGTTATTTCGTTAAAACGGCTTGCTATAAATAACAACACTTTAGAAAGTATTTTCATTAGGAAATGAAAAATGGACTTTTTAGACATCTCAAATAATCCAAATTTGAGTAATGAAATGTTTTTTTGACCCAAAATATGTAGATACAATCATTCATAACAACATAGCTAATAATAAGCCTCTAGTTTTTATTTCAACAAAAGTTTTTATCATCGAGTAATATTATGAACCCTTATTATTTATTCTTGCGGGAGTATTATGCTCCTGTAAGAATACACAACTGCAAGAAATAGATGTAAAAGCAGTTGTGAATTGCTTTCAGTTTTTGTAGTTTTGTGATTAATAATAACATTACACAAGATGCTGCTGCCTAGACTATCTTCGGGGCTTTTTATTCCTTATTTTTTGGTATCTATAAGAATAGTAACCGGCCCATCATTGCACAGGCTAACCTGCATCATCGCTCCGAATTGCCCTGTAGGAACTCTTTTTGCCCTAACAGACTTTCTACTTGCTTTTATAAAGACTTCATAAATAGGTATGGCTACCTCTGGACGTGCTGCCTTTATATAACTAGGACGATTGCCTTTTTAGTAGAAGCGTGCAGGGTAAATTGCGACACAACAAGCACCTCTCCCTCCACTTCTTTTTAGAGAGGTTCATCACCCCATTATCATCGTCAAAAAACGCGTAAATTGACTATTTTTAGCCGATAGCCACACTATATCGTCATTAGTGTCAGTATCTTCTATACCTACTAACACAAGTAAGCCTTTATTTATAGAGGCTACTGTTTGATTTTCTATACTTACTGGAAGCCTGTGTTACTTTTTGAATTACTACTCTCATATCTGTTTTTCAATTTAAAAATTATAATCAAAAAGAGCAATCTAACTATTTAGATTGCTCTTTATAAGAAGGCGGCGACATACTCTCCCACTTGCGTAGTACCATCTGCGCTAAAAAGGTTTAACTGCTCTGTTCGGAATGGTAAGAGGTGAGACCTTTGACTATAACCACCTTTAAAATTTTTAGTCGTTAGTACACTAGTCTTTAGTCGTTAGATTATTACTTATAACTCATAACCAATAACTAATCTTACTAATTACTAACTCTATCATATTGTAACATATGAGGATAAAAAGCAAATTTTTAACTAACTCTTCCCTTAAAAAGAATGCTGCGCGAAAAGTCTACGGGTTATTAGTATTACTCGGCTATGATGTTACCACCGTTACACCTGTAACCTATCAACGTGGTCATCTCCCACGACCCTAAAAAAGAAATCTCATCTTGTGGCGGGTTTTCGTACTTATATGCTTTCAGCACTTATCCCATCCGCACTTAGCTACTCTGCTATGCCCTTGGCAAGACAACAGATACACCAGCGGTGCGTCCAACTCGGTCCTCTCGTACTGAGAGTCAGATCCACGCAAATTTCTAACGCCCACAGTAGATAGAGACCGAACTGTCTCACGACGTTCTGAACCCAGCTCGCGTGCCACTTTAATGGGCGAACAGCCCAACCCTTGGGACCTTCTCCAGCCCCAGGATGTGACGAGCCGACATCGAGGTGCCAAACCCCCGTCGATGTGAGCTCTTGGGGAGATCAGCCTGTTATCCCCGGCGTACCTTTTTATCCTTTGAGCGATGGCCCTTCCATACGGAACCACCGGATCACTATGCTCTACTTTCGTACCTGATCGACTTGTAAGTCTCTCAGTCAAGCTCCCTTATGCCATTGCACTCTACGCACGGTTACCAAGCGTGCTGAGGGAACCTTTAGAAAGCCTCCGTTACACTTTTGGAGGCGACCACCCCAGTCAAACTACCCTCCACGAATTGTCCCCTACTTCAAGCAGGGTTAGACCTCAGATAAGCAAAGGGTGGTATTTCAACAATGACTCCACAACTACCGGAATAGCTGCTTCGAAGTCTCCCACCTATCCTACGCATCACTTATCCAAGACCAATACGAAGATATAGTAAAAGGTGCACAGGGTCTTTTTCGTCCCACTGCGGGTAATCGGCATCTTCACCGATACTACAATTTCACCGAGCTCATGGCCGAGACAGTGTCCAAATCGTTACACCATTCGTGCAGGTCGGAACTTACCCGACAAGGAATTTCGCTACCTTAGGACCGTTATAGTTACGGCCGCCGTTTACTGGGGCTTCAATTCAAACCTTCGCATTGCTGCTAAGCTCTCCTCTTAACCTTCCAGCACCGGGCAGGTGTCAGACCCTATACTTCATCTTTCGATTTTGCAGAGTCCTGTGTTTTTGATAAACAGTCGCTTGGACCTTTTTCACTGCGGCCTATCTATAGATAGGCGACCTTTCTCCTAAGTTACAGGGTCTATTTTTGCCTAGTTCCTTAGCCATGAATCTCTCGAGCGCCTTAGAATTCTCATCCCAATCACCTGTGTCGGTTTTACGGTACGGGCATTAGTCTTCGCTTTTCTTGGAAACGTTGTCACCACACTCACCTCGGCCGAAGCCTCAGCGTACTTTTTCGAAGTCATAACAACTCCTTAAACGTACTATTCCGTCAGTACGCGGTAGTTATCTCATTCCGTCACTTTTAACAGACTAATGGTATAGGAATATTAACCTATTGTACATCCACTACCCCTACTCGGGTTCGCGTTAGTCCCCGACTAACCCTCAGCTGATTAGCATAGCTGAGGAAACCTTGATCTTTCGGCGGGCAGGTTTCTCGCCTGCCTTATCGTTACTTATGCCTACATTTTCTTTTCTATCAGGCTCCACTATGGCTCACGCCTTTAGCTTCAACGCCAATAGAATGCTCCCCTACCGGTATATACAAATGTATAACCCCCATAGCTTCGGTAATATGCTTATGCCCGTTTATTATCCATGCCCAACCGCTCGACTAGTGAGCTGTTACGCACTCTTTAAATGTATGGCTGCTTCCAAAGCCAACATCCTAGCTGTCAGTGCAGTCAGACCGCGTTTTGGTCAACTTAGCATATATTTGGGGACCTTAGCTGATGGTCCGGGTTCTTTCCCTTTAGGATATGGACCTTAGCACCCATACCCTCACTGCTGATGAGCATTTAATAGCATTCGGAGTTTGTCAGGGAATTGGTAGGCGATGAAACCCCCGCATCCAATCAGTAGCTCTACCTCTATTAAACTCGCATCAACGCTGCACCTAAATGCATTTCGGGGAGTACGAGCTATTTCCCAGTTTGATTGGCCTTTCACCCCTACCCTCAGGTCATCCGAAGTCTTTTCAACGACAACCAGTTCGGTCCTCCACGCTGTGTTACCAGCGCTTCAACCTGCCCAAGGGTGAGATCACCAGGGTTTCGCGTCTACACTACCAACTATTGCCGCCCTATTCAGACTCGCTTTCGCTACGGATTCGTATCTGAAATACTTATCCTCGCTGGTAACAGTAACTCGTAGGCTCATTATGCAAAGGCACGCCGTCACAGCTAATGCTGCTCCGACCGCTTGTAAGCGTATGGTTTCAGGGTCTATTTCACTCCGTTATTCACGGTTCTTTTCACCTTTCCCTCACGGTACTGGTTCACTATCGGTCTCTCAGGAGTATTTAGCCTTACCGGATGGTCCCGGCAGATTCAGTCAAGGTTCCACGTGCCCCGACCTACTCAGGATACCCATAAGATTTATAAAACTGTGCCTATACGAGACTTTCACTCTCTGTGGTGTGTCTTTCCAAACACTTCTAATCCAGCTTTACAACCTATATCTGGGTCCTACTACCCCCATATTGCCGTAACAATATGGGTTTGGGCTGCTCCCATTTCGCTCGCCACTACTCTGGGAATCACTTTTTGTTTTCTTCTCCTCTGCCTACTAAGATGTTTCAGTTCAGCAGGTTTGCCCACCAATCGGTGTAGTACATCTTCAATGTACTGGGTTTGCTCTATTCGGATATTTGCGGATCTATTCGTATGTGCCAATCCCCGCAACTTTTCGCAGCTTATCACGTCCTTCTTCGCCTCTGAGAGCCTAGGCATCCCCCATACGCCCTTACATAACTTTTTCGCGCTTGTAGTTCCTATTGATTCCTCAATAGAATACCTCGTTCTCTTTGATTCTTTTTAATATTTTTTCGTTAGATTATCAATAATCTATTATTGATCTCTTATGCTTTTTATCCCAATATGTCAATGTACTGTTTCCTCACCTAACCCTCTCCCAAGGAGAGGAACTTGTCGGGTGCGTGTTGTGGAGAATAAAGGGATTCGAACCCTTGACCCCCTGCGTGCAAGGCAGGTGCTCTAGCCAGCTGAGCTAATTCCCCGCATCAGCTTCCAGAATTTCCTCTATAGCTATCTCTTTTTGTAGTCCCAGGCAGACTCGAACTGCCGACCTCTACATTATCAGTGTAGCGCTCTAACCAGCTGAGCTATGAGACTGCGTTTTAATTTGCCAATTTGCCAATGTGTTAATTCGTCAATTATCTAATTAACAAATCTGCTAATCAGCTAATTTTATTGTTATACAGCAAGATTTAAAGAAAAAGGTGTCCTAATTAATTCTGAATTCAGAATTCAAAAATTATCAATTAAATCAGTTTTTCTCTAAAAAAAGGAGGTGTTCCAGCCGCACCTTCCGGTACGGCTACCTTGTTACGACTTAGCCCCAGTCACTAGTTTTACCCTAAACAGCTCCTCGCGGTGACCGTCTTCAGGTACCCCCAGCTTCCATGGCTTGACGGGCGGTGTGTACAAGGCCGGGAACGTATTCACCGGATCATGGCTGATATCCGATTACTAGCGATTCCAGCTTCACGGAGTCGAGTTGCAGACTCCGATCCGAACTGTGATCGTCTTTATAGATTCGCGCCTGCTCACGCAGTGCTGCTCTCTGTAACGACCATTGTAGCACGTGTGTAGCCCAAGATGTAAGGGCCGTGATGATTTGACGTCATCCCCACCTTCCTCACGGTTTTGCACCGGCAGTCCCACTAGAGTGCTCGACTCGACTCGCTAGCAACTAATGGCAGGGGGTTGCGCTCGTTATAGGACTTAACCTGACACCTCACGGCACGAGCTGACGACAACCATGCAGCACCTTGAAAACTGTCCGAAGAAATACCTATCTCTAAGTACGTCAGTCTTCATTTTAAACCTTGGTAAGGTTCCTCGCGTATCATCGAATTAAACCACATGCTCCACCGCTTGTGCGGGCCCCCGTCAATTCCTTTGAGTTTCACACTTGCGTGCGTACTCCCCAGGTGGGATACTTATCACTTTCGCTTAGCCACTCAGTCTTGCAACCAAACAGCTAGTATCCATCGTTTACAGCGTGGACTACCAGGGGTATCTAATCCTGTTCGCTCCCCACGCTTTCGTCCATCAGCGTCAATTAATTGTTAGTAATATGCCTTCGCTATCGGTGTTCTGTGTAATATCTAAGCATTTCACCGCTACACTACACATTCCAACTACTTCACAACCATTCAAGACTAACAGTTTCAAAGGCAGTTGCTCAGTTGAGCTGAGCGCTTTCACCTCTGACTTATTAGCCCGCCTACGGACCCTTTAAACCCAATGATTCCGGATAACGCTCGCATCCTCCGTATTACCGCGGCTGCTGGCACGGGAGTTAGCCGATGCTTATTCGCAGAGTACCGTCATCAAAGTACACGTACCCCTTATTCTTCCCCTGCAAAAGCAGTTTACAACCCATAAGGCCGTCTTCCTGCACGCGGCATGGCTGGATCAGTCTTCCGACCATTGTCCAATATTCCTCACTGCTGCCTCCCGTAGGAGTCTGGTCCGTATCTCAGTACCAGTGTGGGGGATATCCCTCTCAGAACCCCTATCTATCGTAGCCTTGGGGAGCCGTTACCTCTCCAACTAGCTAATAGAACGCATACTCATCTTTCACCGCCTCAGCTTTTAATATAAATGTGATGCCACATCTATATACCATTAGGTATTAATCCAAATTTCTTCGGGCTATCCCTATGTGAAAGGCAGATTGTATACGCGTTACGCACCCGTACGCCGGTCGAAGCCCGAAAGCTCCTCCCTCGACTTGCATGTGTTAGGCCTGCCGCTAGCGTTCATCCTGAGCCAGGGATCAAACTCTTCATCGTTAAAATCTTTAATTTCTTCTAACCGATTTTTTTAAGTTATTGACTTCAGGTTTCACTCGATTCTTTAAATCTTTTTGTGCTGTACAACATTATGTCAATGTACGTGTTGTTTATTCTTGCAAGAGCACTTATCGTCTCATTTGCGGGTGCAAAAGGTACGGCGTTTTTAATTCTGCAAATTTTTGACAACTTTTTTTGAAGTTTTTTTGAAGGAAATAGTTAAGTGGTTGAAAAATCAATGGTTAGGGAGATAAAGTTTTTTTGGGAGATTGATAGGAAACATCCCCCTGCCCCCTTCAAAGGGGAGATGCGACAGGCAAGCAGACACGAACAATACGATGTAGGGACAGGTGAGAGTGCGAGCCGCACAGGCGATTATGGGACAGGTGGGGCAAATGGGAGGCTTGGGAAGGCTGAGAGGACTGGGACAAGTGGGACAGGTAGGACGGTTGAGCCGCACAGGCATTTGTGGGACAGGTGAGACGAGTGGGACAGGCGATTGTTGAGATGGTTGTACTTCGGTAATCTTTTTGCTGATTGTTCGCTGATCCTTCGCTGATTATTCGCTTATCCTTCGGTGTTCCTATATTGTTCCTGTATCATTCCTATATTAGGTGTATTGGATTCCTTTTCCTAATCGGGGTGGTAGGATTTGCGTTTGTAACGCCAATAGCGGGTGGTTTGTTCCGTACCTGTGGGTTGCTCGGTGCAAAAGCCGGTGCTGTCGGTGACAATACGAAGGGTCTTAGTCGTTCTTTCCTCCTTTATTATATAATAGCCTCTTTCCTTTTCGTCTGTAATACTAAAAAGTACTGCGCTCTTCGGTGATGTTGCCACTGCAGTTACTTTGCGCGGCTCCTATTTGCCCTATATTGATTTCACCTATATATGAAGAGGCTTGGGCTGTGAATATTTTCTTTAGCTTTTTGCCTTTCCTTTCAAAAACAACAATTCCTCGGTGGTGCGAGGGCTGGTGCAGTGGTTGTTGGAATAGAAGATTTTGACTTCGTAGGCCGTGGTGCGCTTGCCCAAAAAGCTGTTGGTTAGGATTGAGTTCGATGCCTTGTATGCGTGCCTCTGGAGTTTTCTTTCCATTCGTTTTCGGCTATATAAGTTCTTTCAACTTTCTGATTATTAGTATTATACAGGATTATATAGGCATCGTGCTGTACTTGCTCGGCGTGAGGGGCTGTACGAGTAAGAGGAAATGCAATGAGCTTGTAGAGGGTGTCACTCTTGAGGCGTTGCTCGGTATAAAGATGCCAATCGATGTGGCGCTTGTCGATTTTTAACTGTTTTTCAATGACTTGTACGTCAGCCATATTAGGTTGGGCTAAGCTGAATAGCGGCAATAAAAAAATATTAGGTATTTTCATTTTTAATTGATTTTTAGGGGTTATTGATTGCGTCCGGCTTCATCAGGGATAGAGGGTGTATACGGGGTCGCTTTTGCCAGTATTGTAGCGTATCGATGTCCATAATGGTAATGCGCCCTTTGAAAAGCTGCCCCTGTATCGACGTTGGTCACTCCGTTGAAAGACAATGGTTTATCCGTTCCTAAGCGAGTGGTAGGAGTATGCCCTATATAAATATGTGTGTAGAGCTTGAGGCGATTGGGGTAATGAGGGTCGGTAGGCGGCAGGGGTGCTGCTCTGGGCGAGCTCCCATAAGGTTCTGTCCCAATAATACATTTCGGGGAAATGCTCGTAGGCGATGCCGCGTAGGTTGGTGAATCCGGCGTGCAGGAAGAGGCGGTTTTGAGCGTCTAAATAATAATTTTGCAGAGAGGCAAGGAAGTCTAAATGTGCTTGGCGGCGGGTTTCGGTAACGTTTTGGTAGGCTTTTTCGGTTGCCTTGCCGCCGTGTAATCGCCAGAGGGTATCCATATTCTTTCCTTGTAGGAAATCGTAGCAAAGGGCATCGTGGTTGCCGCGCAAGAAGAGGCAGCGCTGCTGGTGCTGGTAGGAGATGAGAAAATCGAGGACTTCGGGGGTCTGACTCCAGCCATCGGCATAGTCGCCAAGAAAGATAAGGTGGTCGGTGGGCTGAATGTCGGCACGCTCTAGGACTTGTGTGAGGGCTTTGATTGCCCCGTGTATATCGCCTATTACTAAGGTTCGCATCGGTATTAGGTATTTGTTTCGGAGGCAAAAATACAAAATAATTTGTTAATTAGCAAATTTGTCGATTTGTTGATTTACATAGTGTTAATTATTCTATAAAGTTTGTTTTATTCTATTTTTATTTTTGCGCTTATTTTATCAGTTTGAGGTTATGAAGCATCTATCTAAACATAAATGGACTACAGTTACTACGGTGGGTTTTGCTCTTTTTGCTATGTTCTTTGGGGCTGGTAATCTTATTTTTCCGCCTTTTATAGGGATAAAGAGTGGGATATAGAATGGCATTGGGCGCTCATCGGGCTTTTTATCACTGCTATACTCGCGCCTTTTTAGGGGGTGCTGATGGTATCGAAAGTGGGAAAGCAGTTTACTGATTTGGGGCTGCTGTTGCACCCCTACCCTTGTGAAGCTACTGACGCTGCTCATCATATTATGTATAGGGTCCGCTGGTAGCCTTGCCACGCACGGGAGCGACTACTTTTGAGATAGGGATACACCCTCTCCCTACCCGACTTTTCGCCGATTTGGTTTTCTATTCTTTTCTTCGGCACTGCTCTTATTCTATCGATTTCAAAAACTAAAAATAGTAGATATTATAGGGTCGGTTTCTGACGCCATTTCTGTTATTTGTCTTGTTTTTTTGCTCATCACATTTGGGGTGCTATACCCTACTGCTGCCATTGAGCCTACCCCGATGACGGCTACGGAAAGTTTTTGTGTTGGGCTTCACAGAGGGCTACCAAACAATGGATGTGCTTGCCTCGGTGATTTTTGCGAGCATCATCATAGCGGCTGTGGTGGATAAAGGGTTTTAGTTCGCCTGCAGAGCGCACTAAAATGACGCTACTGTCAGGAATTGTATCGACTTTGTGTTTTGCTTTTCATTTATGGAGGGTTGATTTATTTAGGGGCGACCTCAGGGTATCCTCTGAATGAGGAAAGTACGCGCACGAAGCTGTTATTGCACATATCGCACTCTGTATTAGGGGCATTGGGGTACAATGGCGGTAGCTGCTGCTATTGGCTTTGCGTGTTTGACGACTGCGATTGCGCTTATCTCGGCTGTAAGTTCGTTTTTGAGGAATTTACCAAAGGGCGTTTACCTTATAAAGTGGGGGCGGTGCTGTGTACGCTTATAGCAGTGGTGCTATCGGTGAATAGTGTGGATAGTATTAGTGCTTATGCGGGACATATATTGGTGTTTATCTATCCGATAGTGTTTACGATTATCTTATGTGTATTGGTTTTCAGCAATTGGGTGCGGACACCTGCGCCTTATATAGCGAGTGTGCTAACGACTGCACTGCTGTCGCTCATTGATACGTGTAACAATCTGAAGTTGCCTTTGGGGAGGGTTGTATGAACTTAAAAAAACAGCTACCCTTAGCGGCGTATGATTTGGAATGGGTATTGCCGTCATTAGTCGTTTTTAGCAGTGGCAGTTTTGAAACGAAGACGCTAGTAACTCCTTAAAAAAGAATATATAATAGAAATATAAGTATTGATAATCAGTGATTTAAAAATAATCATAGAAAATAATTAGTAAAAAAATTTGGTAGATATACTAAAAAGCTATACTTTTGCACTCGAAAAACATAGACGGTGGTTTTAGCTCAGTTGGTTAGAGCGTCGGATTGTGGTTCCGAAGGTCGTGGGTTCGAGCCCCATATTCCACCCTGAACATAACGCCCTTTTTAGGCGTTATTTTTTTGTTTATCTATTAGCATAATAAAAGGCTGCCTAATTAATAGGCAGCCTTTATCGTTTATTTTTGTGAATTATCTTCTTCCTTTTTTTCTCAAAATTCACTGCACAAGAGTCGATTTCTGATACACGGAGAGTGTTTACCATTCCTTTGCCTTGCATTGGCATAGACACAAGGCTTATCATTATATCACCCATATCTACATAGCCTTTTTTCGTTGGCAATATGGTTAATATCTTCTATAAGCTCGTCAGTAGAGACAAAACGATCATAATAGAAAGTAGTAACACCCACAAAAGGTTCAACTGAGTAAGCAAACGTCTATTTGAGGTGAAGATAAGTATGTGCGAATTAGGACGATATGATGAAATACGGAATGCCGCATAACCACTATTTGTTAGCGAGGTTATTACTTTGGCATTGGTATCATTTGCCATCTTAGCTGCGTGAAACAGATGGTATTCGTAACGTAGCGCAATGAACGGATAAAAGGTGTTTCAAGAGGCACTTGTATAAGGTCAGAATCCTCTACACTCTTAATAATTCTGCTCATCTGCTGAATTACTTGTACTGGGTATTTACCTACAGAGGTCTCGCCTGAAAGCATCACCGCATCGGCACCATCGAGTACAGAGTTTCCTACGTCATTCACCTCAGCACGTGTAGGCGTAAGGCTAGAAATCATACTTTCCATCATCTGGGTAGCAATGATTACTGGTATATGATGCGACTTAGCCTTGCGTACTAACTCTTTTTGTATAAGCGGCACTTCTTCAGCAGGTATTTCTACCCCAAGGTCACCACGAGCTACCATTATACCATCGCAGTTTGCCATAATCTTATCGATATTTACTAGTGCTTCTGGCTTTTCTATCTTAGCGATGATAGGTATTTTATGACCCGCATTCTCTTCTATCAGGTCTTTAAGGTCTTGTATATCTTCAGGATTTCTAACAAACGAAAGCGCAAACCAATCTACATCTTGGGTAATTGCAAAGAGCATCGCGTATGTCTTTCTCAGTAAGAGCTGGCAATGACACTTTAGTATTAGAGCAAGTTCACCCCTTTTTCGATTTGAGAGGTCCTCCTTGTACTACTATAGCCATTACTTCATCTTCGCGGTTAGTTGATACAACCTCAAAGATAAGTTTACCGTCATCTAAAAGGATACGCTCCCCTGGTTTTACATCAGTAGGAAACTCTTTGTAGTTCATATACACACGTTCTTTCGTGCCTACAAAAGGTTCTCCGGTTACAAAAAGTAATATGGTCGCCTGGAGCTACTATTATATCGTCTTCCATTACGCCTACACGGAGCTTAGGGCCTTGTAGGTCGGCAAGGATAGCCGTATGAAAACCGTGTTCTTGGTTTATCTTGCGAATCATCTCTACGCGAGCACGCACATCGTCATAATCAGCGTGAGAGAAATTGATGCGGAATACATTCACCCCTGCAGCCATCATATCTTTGATTACTTGGGGGTCTTCGGTAGCAGGGGCCTAAGGTTGCTACTATTTTTTTGTTTTTAGTGTTTAGCATTCTTGAAAAAAGCAATTTATGTTTTATATTCAACGTATTGAGTGCAACAGTATGAGCGTTAGTCGCTGGTATTTGCTGTATCTTAGCAATAATTTGCTGGGCATTAAACGTGCCCTCAGTATCTATTTTCAGAAAGAAATCTACTTTTTTTAGCTTATCTATAAGGTAGTGCACAGTGTTAGTTGTGCTAAAGATCCCTCATCTAACTGCTGACTGCCACTTAGTTTATTAGCAATACAGTGCCAAGTAACGCGCAAAAGAGTATCTTCCCATCGGTAATAAGGATACGTGTTTTGTGTATGAGGACAACTACAAACAAGGTTTTTCGTGCTCTCTACACAAGTGCAGCTTAAGTACTTTATTGAGGTAATACGCTAGCTTATAGTCCTGTAAATGAGTATAAACTGCGATGAGGTGATAATCGCAAAAAATCGTCTACCGATAGCCTAAGTACTTTCATAACACTTCATTTCGGGTGCAAAGATACAAAAACAATTTTTGAATATTGAATGATGATTTTCGAATTATAAATTAAAAAGGTGTACAACCTTTTTATTGTACACCTTTTTAAAATATGTAATATAATAGCGATTTCTCTTTTTAAGCACTAATAGTAGTCGGCAAATTGCACTTCTTTGTCAGTTTTTATTCACCAATAATATCTGTGCTGCTTGGGCGGTATACCCCAAATCTTTACCTTTTTCTACTGTATATTTTACCAGAATACCATTAGTAAGGGTTGTTTCGAGAGCACGAATGCGGATAATAGTTTCTTTTTCGCTAGCAGGCGCTATGATAGCCAACACGCTTTGAGTTCTAAAATTAATAGCGGTGAGGCTTGCTCCCCATCGTTGTTGCCATTCCGAAAATGCGGTCGAATTCCTCTTGGGTATCTATCTTTAGGGGTTTCTACTTCTTTTATTCTCAAAAGTATTATTCACAAAATAATTCTGAGCCACACTATAAGCCACCGCATTCTTACTATTACCACAACCTGCCACTATCGCAGCTATAAGGGTCATACACCACACTATTCTTTTCATTATCAATTAGTTTTTGTATTCTTTTTAGAAACATTCAAAAAGTATGCCAATTTTTAATTATTAAAGCCTATAGGTGCGCTCCGAAAGGGGCAACTTGCCTTTTACATCATAGATAATACCTTCGGGTTTGAGGTATTGATACACATCTGTTTGCAGAATACACTGGTGAGGCACACATAGCACTACTACATCATTATCTGTAGGGAGTTGCGCCGCCTCGGTAGTAAGTGCCAAACCGTATTCTTCAGCCACGCGCTCGGCATTAGCAAAGGGGTCGTACAACGTAATGTTATCCGTAAAATGTTGTAGTGTGCGGTAGATGTCTACCACCTTAGTATTGCGTGTATCAGGACAGTTTTTCTTTGAAGGTAAAAACCCAGCAGCAATACTCTGCTATCCTTCACTGGTAACCCACGCAAACACAACTGATTGATAATCTGGTAAGCTATATAGCCCCCCATAGAGTCGTTTGTCTTGCGGGCTTCCATCATCAGGCGGGGTGATACTCCGTGTAGCTTTGCTTTCTGAATAAGGTAGTAAGGGTCTACCCCTATACAATGCCCCCTACCAACCCTGGGCGGAAAGGCAAAAAGTTCCACTTACTGCTGGCAGCATCTATTACCGCATTCGTATCGATGTCTAAAATATTGAAAAATCTTAGCTATCTCGTTCATAAAAGCGATATTCACATCGCGTTGGGCATTCTCTATCACTTTTGGCTGCTTCGGCTACTTTGATAGACGAAGCGAGGTGAAAGTCCCTCCTATGAGCACCGAGTTATAGAGAGCATCTATTTCTCTGGCTATTTCAGGAGTAGAGCCTGAGGTTATTTTGCAGATATTCTCTACCGTGTGTTGCTTATCACCAGGATTGATACGCTCTGGCGAGTAGCCCACATAAAAATCTCTGTTAAAGGTGAGCCCAGCCGTCTGTTCGAGTATAGGCACGCATACCTCTTCGGTAACCCCAGGGTAAACCGTCGATTCGTAAATAACGATATCGCCCTGCTTTAGCAAGCTGCCCACTGTACTACTTGCTTCACGCAAAGCCGTAAGATCAGGTTGCTGATAGAGGTCTATAGGGGTAGGTACCGCCACTATATACACATTGCAGTCGCGCAGCTCATTAGGGGTAGCGGTACAGCGCAGACGGGTACTGAGGCGCGCTTGTATTACCTCCGTACTAATTTCGTTAGTAACATCTACCCCCTCAGACAAACGTGCCACTCGCTCCTGATAAGGGTCATAGCCCACCGTAGGGATATTTTTTTGGCAAACAGACACGCTAAGGGGAAACCCACATAACCGAGACCTATAATGCCTATTTTATATGATTTCATTCCTAATTTACTAATTATCAAGATTGTACTGCTTTATTTTTGCGATAGAGAGTGCGTTCGGAAATGCCTAAGGCTTTAGCAGTCTCTTTTGCGTTTGCCGTCATTGCGCTCTAATAGTTTAATAATCATCTCACGCTCCTGATCTTGAAGCGAAAAAAACGCTCTTCTTCAGCCGCCTCTTCATAATCATAACTATCCTCGTGAATGAGCGGTTCTTTATCAATCGGCTGTACGGGTATCACTGTATAAAGGCGATAGGTGTAGGGTCTTTCATCTTATTAGGGTCGCCGTAGATACGATGTATAAGCACCTGATTGTCTTGCTGTACCTGTGCCGAATTGCCATTTTCTAACAACTCAAGGGTGAGTTTCTTCAGGTCATTTAGGTCGTTTTTCATATCGAAAAGCACCTTGTAGAGCAGTTCGCGTTCGTTACTAAAGTCCGTTTCTGACCTACTGTGCTGCGGCACTACTGAAGGCAGTTGCGCCCCTCATCAGGCAGGTAAGTGCGCAGTATCGCGGCACTGATATCTCGTTTCTGTTCTAATACCGATATTTGTTCGGCCACGTTGCGTAGCTGACGTATGTTGCCACTCCAACGATAGTTTACTAATAGCTGTACCGCATCATCAGTAAGCCTGATAGGCGGCATCTTATACTTATTAGCAAAGTCTGAAGCAAACTTGCGGAAGAGTAAATGCACATCATCTTTGCGCTCGCGCAGAGCCGGCAAGTGTATTTCTACAGTGCTAAGACGATAATACAAATCCTCGCGAAAACGCCCTTTCTTAATAGCCTCTTGCATATTGACATTCGTAGCGGCTACTATGCGCACATTGGTTTTCTGCACTACTGAAGAACCTACTTTTATAAACTCACCATTCTCAAGCACGCGCAGTAATCGCACTTGGGTAGTAAGGGGCAACTCACCTACCTCATCGAGGAAGATAGTACCGCCGTCAGCCTCTTCAAAATAGCCATTACGAGTAGCGGTCGCTCCTGTAAAAGCCCCTTTTTCGTGACCAAAGAGCTCTGAGTCGATAGTACCTTCGGGAATGGCACCACAGTTTACCGCTATATATTTGCCGTGCTTTCTGAGTGATAGCGAGTGGATAATCTTAGGGATAGCCTCTTTACCCACACCGCTTTCGCCAGTTACTAATACCGAAATATCAGTAGGGGCTACTTGAGCCGCTTTTTCGAGGGCGCGATTTAGCTTAGGGTCATTGCCAATAATACCAAATCGCTGCTTTATAGTTTGTATGTTTTCCACTTTTTGTATTAGATGTTAGGGGTTAAAGCGCTAAAAACTGTTTAGGGGTTACTACAGACAAATCATCTACTTCAAAAATCTTTCTGATTTCGTGTTATAATCACCTTAATATTATTTTCTTTTGCAGTAAAATACTGAAACCCATCTTCTAAATCTTTAAATTTAGAAAAAAATGAGCTTTTAAAGATTATTTCTTTATAAAAAGGAAGAATTTCTGTAATATCATAAATAACCTCTAATAATCTTTTTCACTTCTTCTTTTCTATATGATTTCAACAGCAAATAATTTATCGTAGCTAATAGAAATAGCCGATGTATAGATTTTTTTATATTTTTGCTCACAATAATCAAATAATCTCTTGGCATCTTGATAAAAAAACCACGCCTCTTCATTATCAAATCCAATAAAACATTGGTGTCTATAAATACTTTTTTTCATCCTAATGCGAGATATTTTTCCTCAATATAGTTAGCACACTCTTCTCTAACCTCTTCATCAGTCATTTCTGGTAATACGCCTGTGATACTATCTAATAGTGCATCAAGGTTTTGTGTTCTTCTTTTTACCAAAGAGCTCTTCTTGAATATAGAGGCTTTTAAGTTGTTTTTTTCTATATAGTTTTGAAAGGTCTAAGTCATTTTCTTGAGCATAGCGGTGTGCTTTCTCCAAAACGATAGGGGTCTATATTTATTGTATTCATCTTATAGGTTTTAATAGTGATTATTCTGTATTTTTTTGGCAAAGGTACAAAACAATTAGCAATTCGCAAATTACCCTAAATAAAAACTGCCCCTTTATGGGGGCAGTTCTTGGTTGTGTATATAGAATCTTTTACAAATTCAAGTTATTAATACTTTCATTCTGAGGAATAGCAAAAGGTAAGACGTGGGTTGTCGTAGCTAAAAAGTTGTATTCTTTTCCTCTACGTGGTTACTTCCTCTCTCTATGGTTTTGTGGTTACGCTTCATAGCAAAGTAACTTTTGCCTTCCCCATAACTCTATACGAGTATTAAGGTAGATATCGTCTTGCAACTGTGCATTAGTAAGTGCATCGACATAGGCTATATCAGTAGCTGCAGTTGCCTCAGGGTAACGCTGTGTTAGAAGCCTTTTATAGATAGTTTTAGCCTGTGCATCTTGCCCTAACTTAGCCAAGGCTTCCGCTGCTAATAAGTAAAAACTCATCTACTCGCATATATACATAATCAGTCACTACTTTTCTTTGTCCTCCAATAGTTCTGTCCGGAGCAAAAAACTTATTTGCAGGCAGCAATTCTGCATCATCAACTGTGGTAAATTGCTTTTTGCGAAGGTCATTAGTACGTATTTGGGCATATAGTTTGTCGTCCATAGCCTTACCATCTCCAGCCCAAGCATAACTATAAGTGTAGACATCCATCATACCCCACCAAGAATCTAAGGAAAAAATCGTTTTTCAGAGATAAGGTCAACCCCCACATCCAGCTTTTTAGTTTCAACATCATTAAAAACCGCCACCTTTCTTAGTAGTTTCATCGTATACTGTTTGTCCGCGAGTAGTAAGTGGATAGCCACTATTATTGACGATATCTTGCGCTAAGTCGGCTACTTTTTGGTTGTTGCCCATAGCAGCGTATACATAAGTAAGCAAGCCTTCGGCTACATATTTATCAATCATACCTTTTTGCTACGTGTAAACCCAGCAAGGTTAGTAACTGCAAAATTCTAAATCGCTTATTATTTGGGCATACATTCTGATTGTTTTACTCTCGGTTTTGCTAGTTATATCAGCGGTAGTGTGAGAGGTATAGAGTTAGTTCTTGAATCTGGTTCGTACTTAGTGGTGAATATCTGCATTAGATAAAAAAATAAGCATAACCACGTAGTGCACGAAACTGTGCCAAAGTATACTTCTCGCTATTGTTCTTAGGGCTTTGCCAACTCGGCTATTGACTTGTTAGCCTCGTATATCAAACGATAGTAATAACGCCAAGGAATATAGTTATAATTATTACTTGACTGTTGAGTTGCTTTTAAATTGGCAACATCTTTATACTGACCATAATTTGTTGCTAGCAGCGCCATATCACCGCAGAGCATATCGGTACAAATATCTACGTTTTTTTGGCCAAAGTCAGTCTGCCCTGTAGTTCCTCCTGTACCCGATTGGTAGGGTCATAAGGTACAAACCATTGAGGCGTACATCAGCAGGGGCTGTAGATACTACCGCTGTGGGTGAGGTGTTGAGAAAATCGTCTTTACAAGCAGTAAGATTGAAAGCTACTGCCGATAATATACTAAATGTTAATATCTTTTTCATAGTGCATTCTGTTTAAAAAAGTTGCTTTTTACCCCTAAAGTAAAAGTAGATAAAGGTGAATAAGTATAACGATCAGAATTACCTGATTCTGAAGTGGTAGGATTAAAAGCCTTTACGAGCTGTAGCCAACCATAAGTTATCGCCCGCTAAGGTAAAGGTCAAACCTTCAAACCCTATAGTCTGACATACCTTTTTATCTAAGCTATAAGCCAAGGTAACATTATTAAGTGCTAAGTAATCTGTTTTAGTTAAGAAACGTGATGAAGAGCTGTTAGCCTGACCATCATTGCCGTAGTTTGATGTCAATCTTGGCACATCAGTAGCGTCACCTGCTTGTTTCCAGTGATTTTCTATGTCTTTATGCCAGTTATTACTTCCTATTTTCTCATTACCCATCAAGTTTGCGTATACCCCATCGTAAGCATAACCTCCTAAGCTGTACAATAACTGCGCACTAAGCGAAAGTCCTTTGTATCCTACATTGAAATTAAAGGCACCACGTACATCGGGTATAGCACTTTTTGCCTATATATTTTTGGGTAGCTTGGTTATAGTTTTCTGTTAGCTTTTCTTTTATATTAGCGTTAGGATTTTTGGCTTGGTATTCGTGCAATGAAGCTATAGCCTCGTCACCATTGTCATAGGTACCATTGTTGTTATTATCGGCATAGTGCATTGTCCATTGGGCAGCCCCTGTTTGGCTGTTTACCCCACGGTATTCACGTGTGTAAATATCATAGAGCGAGTGCCCTTTGCTACCAAAAGATACCTGATATATCAATGATCTTTTTCACCTTTTTATCGATTTGTCATAAGGCATTTGGGTTAGCTTGTTGCTGAGCAATTCACCATTTACCCCTACATCTACACGCCAATTTTGGGTGTTTTACTAGTGTGTTTGTAAGTTAAACTCAAAAACCACTGTTCACCAATTTACCATCATTTACTTTCCAAAGACCATTACCACTAGAAGGTGCTAAACGGCTGTCGAATACCAAATTATCGGTAGTTTTTGTGGTAATAATCTAATTGCAACTCAATAGCACGTGATTTTTAGGAAAGTAAACTCAGCCCCTACTTGGAATATTTTAGCTTTTTCCCCAAGTAAGGTCAGGGGTAGCCTATACGGTTGAACACTGCCGAAGGCAAGCCCATAAAGTTGCCCAAATCGTACACATCATAACCTGAGTAGTAAGAGGCATTGCCACTACCTACCTCTTGGTCGCCTACAGTACCATAACTGGTTTTGAGTTTGAAGTAAGGCAACCATTCTTTCTCTTTCAAAAAGTTTTCCTTGCTCACTACCCAGCCTAAACCTGCTGAAGCAAAAAGTACCCCATTTGTTGTTTAAGAAACGTGAAGTACCATCGCGGCGCAACGAACCTGAGAACAAGTATTTGCCCTCGTAATCGTATAGTAGCTGGCTGAAATAACTTTCCAAACGATAGTTATAGATATAAGAAGTCAAACTATTTAATTTGATAGCGTTTTCGAGCTCTGTACCTTTAGGGTCAACCAAACCACTCTTACTACCACTGAATGTATAATAATCGTAAGTAGTACTTTCGTGTGCTACAAAGGCTTGTAGATTGTGTTTGCCAAATTGTTGGGTATAGCGCAACATTTGCAAGAAAGTGTAGTTAAGCAATTCATATCGGTTTTTGGTAAGAGAACCTTTTTCTGAAGCAGAACTACCATAGTAAGGGTTAGTATAGTTGTTAAAAGCATTATTATAATACTCACCCCCCAAACGAGTTTCGAAAGTAAGCCCCTTTTACTATATCAGCACGAAGGAAAACATTACCAAGCACATTATTACGGGTTCTGTTTTTTTCTGGTCGTAGGGTAGCTTGTGCTACGGCATTGGTAAGTGCCCCAAAACCACGCCCCTGACCAAAAATCGTATTGATACCCTCCGTAATAAAGGCTCATCTACTTTATCACCATTGCTATCGCGCAAGAATAACGGATAGATAGAAGGAATGTTATCAGTAAACCAGAACAAGCTATCAGAGTTTTTCCGACTGTCCGTTAGCTTTTCGTTTTAGTATGCACATAGCTTAAGTTAAACTCACCTTTAAGCCAGTTTTTAGGGCTGATAACCCAAGTTAAGGCGACCTGTATAACGCTCAAAAACCAGAATTGATAGCATACCCATCATCTTTAAGGTAACCAAAACCTGTATAGTAAGTAGTTTTTGCCACTACCCCGCTCATACTTACATTGTACTCGCTGCGCACGGCTGTTTGGAAAGCATAGTCACCCCAATCTTCTGGGTCGTATTTGCGGGTTACCCCATCGTTTACCTTACCAGTAGCAGGGTTTATAAGGTTAGCCCCCGCTACATTCCACATATTATATTTAGGAGCAATACCTAATTTGCCAAATAAATTTTTGCTAGCATAATCAGCTGGACTAGCATAACCCGCTCTTGTAAAAGCTGCTGGGTTTTTAGCTTGTGTTAGTGCCCCACTTTGACGCAAAGCTTCCCATCCGAGCTCTACATAGCGCTCAGGACTTGTAATCGTTTCATAACGAGGCAATAAACGCATATTAAACCCTATTTTTGATTCTACTTGTATACGTGATGTATCAACACGTCCTTTTTAGTAGTGATGAGTACCACCCCATTAGCCCCGCGTGAGCCGTATACTGAAGTAGAAGTAGCGTCTTTGAGCACCACCATACTCTCAATATCATCAGGGTTGATTGAAGATACAGCCCCTTCATAAGGTACCCCATCTACCACATACAAAGGGTCGCGGTTACCATTTACTGAACCAAACCCACGCACACGTATAGTAGCTGCAGTACCTGGTTGCCCAGAAGAGTTAATAACACGTACCCCTGCTACTTCTCCTGCAATAGCCTTAGATACGTTAGAAACGCTTTTTTTCTTTTTAAGGGACTCTTTATCAATAGTAGCAGCTGTACCCACGTATTGGTCTTTCTTCACCGTTACGTAGCCCACTACTTCCACTTCACCAATTTCTTGAGCTTCTTCCTCTAACACCACATCTATTCTACTTTGCCCATTTACTTTGAAGCGTTTGGTTTTCATACCTAAGAACGAAAACTCGAGGGTCTTGCCATCAGCTGCCCTAATGGTGTACTTACCATCGAGGTTCGTTTCGGTACCGTGACCTTCGCCTTTTACTACTACTGCCACGCCAAGCATCTCTAAACCATTAGAGTCGCGTACAGTTCCCTTTACTTCTCGCTCTTGTGCGAGGGAGAAGCCGTGCACTATTAATGCTAATAACAGTGCGTACACAAGTCTGTTCAATTTCATCTTCTAAATATTTTTAATTAACAACAGGTGCAAAGGTATAAATATTTTCAGCTTACTTCAAAAATATTTTTCTGTTATTTTTCGCAATTAAAAAGAAGAGCGCATAAATTTAGTAATAAAAAACTTTTATTTTCTTGCAGTATTTTTTTATTAAAATACATTTTTCTTTGAAAAATATCAAAAATCACCTTATATTCTGACAATATTCTGTTAAAACAAAATGAGATAATTAACCGATTGAGAAGATAGATTTTAGCCCTGCAGTTCGTCATTTTTATCTATTGCAGTAGTGACTCTTTTCTAATTTTTTTAGCTGTTTGGTAGACGTTTATTCTTCGTCAACACTTCGCTTATCATTCGCTGTAGGGTGGCTTGTTCCTATATCCATTGTATAGTGTAGCTATAAGGAGAATATTTTTTTGGTTTTTGGTAGGAAAAACAGCATTTTTTGGTTTCAAGTTATTCCTTATAAAAATCTGTATATTTATTTGTTTTAATTCAAAAATAAATTCATATCTTTGCGGCTCAAAAACAAAAATGCCTTTCTTCTTCTACTGAAAGGACTAAAAGCTAACCATAATGAAAAAGATTTTTAAGTATTTTAGCCCTCATTATCATAGTATTAGGGGGTTATTGGGGGTGGCGTAGATACATAAGCCCTACCCGCATCGCACTGGTGAACTTCATCAGTTATCAGGCTTCTAACATCGCCCTTTCTAACAAGGACAAGTTTATCAAGTTTGAAGAAGTGCCGTTAGACAAGCTCGAAACTCTTAAAAAATACGACTTCGTATTAGTATGGGGTATGGGCTTGAAAAATAAGCGATGAGCAACGCACCCAGTTGGTAGCCGCCGCCAATCGTGTGCCTTTTTCACAGCTTTGCCGTTACCAATCCGGATAACGACATCAGTAGTCTATCGGAAACCGAACTGAAAAAAAGTAGCCGCCTACTTAGAGGTGGCAATAAGAATAATTATCAGAACTTAGCCCGCTACATACGCAAATACATCGATAAGAAATGGTTTGCCCCCGAACCCGGTGCCCCTATCGAACTGAAAGAAAACGTCTTTTTTCACTTAGATGACGAACGCTCTTTTGGTGACCTTAAAAGCTACGAAGCCTACATACGCGAGCACCATTATTATAAAGAAGGAGCGCCCCGCATAGCTATAGTAGCTGGACTGCACGAACCTTTTGCGGGCAACAAAGAGCACCTAAACGGTATGATTAACGCCCCTACAAAAACGAGGGACTTAATGTATACCCCTTCACGGCACAGAGCAAACGCATAGAATTCCTTGAGGCTATCAACCCTGATGCGGTAATCTATTTCCCACACGGACAGATGATGATGGGACAACCCGAAAGCTTTACCAACTGGGCTAAGGCGCACAATGTGCCTCTGTTTACCGGTCTATCGGTATTAGCGCTGAAAGAAGATTGGGAAAAAGACCCTATGGGTATGTCGGGCGGCTTTATGGGGCAAACTATCGTAATGCCCGAACTCGATGGAGCGCTTTACCCGTATGTAGTCATTGCCCAAGAACAAAACAAAGACGGTTATTACTTTTTTTGAACACCATCAAAAAAACCGCGCAGAGAAGTTCGCCAAAAATAGTGCATAACTTCACCACCCTCAAGCACAAAGCTAATGCCGATAAAAAGGTGGCTATCGTCTATTTTAAAGGCGTCGGTCTTACCCCTGCGGCTGCCCAAGGCTTAGAGGTGGAAGCATCGTTATTCCGCTTCTTACATCAACTTAAAGAGCAAGGCTACAACGTAGGTACCCTCCCTCCTACCTTAGAGGCTTTCAACCAACAGCTCATCGCTCACGCCAATACCTACCGCGCGAGTGCCAAAGGCGATATAGAGAAGTTTATAGCCTCTGGAGCACCAGCGCTAATAGAAACTAACGAGCTGAACCAATGGCTAAAAACTGCCCTGCCACAGCGTTTATACCAAGAGGTGTTAGCCAAAAATGGCGCATTGCCTGGTGACTACCTCAGCACTACCAAAGACGGCAAAGGCTACTTAGCCGTTGCGCAACTGACTTTTGGCAATGTAACTATTCTGCCTCAGCCCCCTGCTGCTATCAGCACCGAAGACGACTTTAAGGTACTACACGGGGTGAAAGAAGTGCCTCCGTACGCCTATATGGGGGCTTACCTATGGGTACAAAACAAACTGAAAGCCGATGCGCTTATTCACTTTGGTACCCACGGCTCTTTAGAGTTCACCCCTAACAAACAAGTAGCCCTCTCTGATTACGATTGGGGCGATATATTAGTAGGCACCGTTCCCCACTTTTTACTACTACACCATCGGCAATATAGGGGAAGCGATGATGGCAAAACGCCGCTCGTACGGAAGCATCATCTCGTATCTAACGCCTGCTTTTACTGAAAGTGATATGCGCAACACTTTCAATCAGTTAGAAAACACCATTCTCTCTTATGAAAAAGCTAAAAACCCTTCGGACAAGCAGACCATAGGGCTACACATCAAAAAATTAGCTGTACAAATGGGCTTGCACCGCGACCTACGCTTAGATAGCATCGTAAGCAAACCTTATACTGAGGAAGAGATAGAGCGCCTTGCTAACTTTGCTGAAGAAATAGCTACCGAAAAGATAAACGGTGAATTTTACGTAACCGGCGTGCCTTATACTGCCAACAAAATCAACTCTACTGTACTGGCTATGAGTGCCGACCCTATAGCCTATAGCATTGCTACTATAGATAAGTATGAGGGCAAGGTGACAGAAAAAGACCTTAAACGCAAAACGTTCTTCACTGAAAAAGTACCTTAATCCAGCTAAAAATTTGGTAAAAACAACTATTAGCCGGCAAACCGGTAACTACCGAATTGGTTTGTAGCTATGCCCACGTAACCCCTGAAGCCTTAGCCAAAGCCAAAGAGGTAATGGCTACCGAAGAGGGCAAGGGGTATGCCTTACTTTTTGCAACAACGTATGCAGAAAGAAGCTGCTAAACAGGCTGGCACCGCTACTAACACAGCGAGTACTACTATGGCAAGTACTGCTACCAATACCGCCAAGAAACCCGATGCTGTGGGCAGACCTACTAAGATAAAAGCCCCTGCCAAAAAAACCTGACCGCAAGCCACTCACTCAGCAAGAATTAGCTGAAATAGCCGCTAAAAAGCGAAAATAGACCACGCAAGAGCCATTGTAGAGGTGGAAAGAACCATACAGAATGTACTTTTGTACAAGAAAGGGTTAGAGGAGAGTCCGCGCAAAGAAGAAGAAGCTTTTTAACGCTTTAAATGGTGGCTATACGCCTCCTTCATCAGGAGGTGATGCCGTTGCTAACCCTAAAAGGCGTACCTACAGGGCACAACTTGTATGGGGTGAATGCCGAAAGTACCCTTCTAAACTAGCGTGGGACAGAGGGGTGAATATGGCGCAAAAACACCCTAACCGAATACCAAAAGAAACACGGAGAGTACCCTAAAAAGATAGCCTACACTTTCTGGAGTTCGGAGTTTATAGAAACAGAAGGGGTATCGATAGCGCAAGCCCTTTATATGCTAGGGGTTGAGCCTGTATGGGATACCTTTGGACGTGTAGGCGATGTTAGGATTATCCCTTCGGAAGAGCTCAGGGAAGACCTCGTATAGATGTGGTGATACAAACCTCTGGTCAGTTTCGTGACTTGGCAGCCTCTCGTCTTTTTCTTGCTTACTAAAGCCATTGAAATGGTCAGTGCCCCTACCCGAAGAGCGTTACACCAATGAGGTAAGTGCCGGTACAGTAGATATAGAAAAAGGAACTCGTGAAAGCAGGCGTCCCTCCTAAAGAAGCCCGCGAACTCTCTACTCAGCGTATTTTTGGTGGGTTGCAAGGCAGATATGACACCGGTATAAAAAGAGATGATAAATGCCGGCGACAAATGGGATACTCAGAAAGAAATAGCCGAAGTGTATATGCACAATATGGGGGCTTTCTACGGTAGCAAAAGAGCAGTGGAGCAAATTCCAAGAGGGGATGTTCCGCGCCGCTATTAAGAATGCCGATGTACTAATTCAGCCTCGACAAAACAACACTTGGGGAGCTTTAAGCCTCGACCACGTATATGAGTTTATGGGCGGTATGAACGCTGCTATTAAAGAAGTAACCGGCAAAGACCCCGATGCTTACCTCGCTGACTATCGCAACCATAAGAATATGCACCTACAAGACCTGAAAGAAGCTGTAGGGGTGGAAGCGCGCAGTACGATACTAAAACCCTAAATACATCAAAGAAATGATGAAGGGGAAAGCCTCAAGCGCTGGGCAGATAGCCGAGATAGTAACCAATATGCACGGTTGGGAAGCTACTCGCCCTGAACTGATAGATGATGCTATGTGGAATGAGGGTGTACGACACCTATATAGAAGACAAACAGCACTTAGGGCATCACCGACTTTATAAAGAAGGAAAACGTAGCTGCCCTACAAGAGGTAAGTGCTGTAATGCTTGAGGCTACCCGCAAAGGTATGTGGAAAGCCTCTGCCGAACAGATAAGTAACCTAGCGAACCTACACACCCAACTGACAGAACAGTTTGGGGTAAGCTCGTCAAACTTTTCATCAGAAAACAAAAAGCTACAAGCCTACATCAGTCAGAAAGCTACTGCTGAAAATGCTAAAAGCCTACCAACAGCAGCTTGCCAACAGCCAGAAAGCCAGCGGAGAGACCGTAGATACTAAAAAAACGCTAAAGTATTGCAGAAAGAAGAGCAAAACCCTGCTCAAGAAAGCAAGAAAGTATCGTTTAATGCCATATGGATAGGGAGCGGCAGTACTCTTAGCCTTTGTAGGGCTTATCATTTTCATCAGAAAAGAAGACGGTAAGTATTAGTCGCTAAACATTTTTATGAGTCGTTAGTCTTTAGGAGTTAATATTCTAAGGACTAACGACTAACAATATTGATTATTTAGCAAATTATTTATATCTTTGTCGCCTGAATAAAAACACTTACTAGCAATGAATAAAAATATACTTACTTCTATTAGGGCTTACTACCCTATACTATGGTAGGGCAGTATACTGATATTATCAACTCTAACCTGCCGGGAAACTCGCAAAGTGCTTATGCTGTAGGTCCGCGAGTGCTACAGATGGAAGGGGAGCTTGTGGTATGAGCATAACAAACACAAAATCACTAACACCGAAAATGCACTATGCTGGGATAAACTACGCTGTGCGCTATGAAAGCTCTGGTAGAACGCTTAGAGGCGATGCTAAATGGTACTTTGGCATACGACAAGACTTTTTGCTAACCACGCTACTACTTCTCACTTTGGTTTTGTAAACAACACTATCGGAGCTAAATTCTTGCTTTTCAAGCCTAAGTTTTTAGACGAAACTGCCAGTATATACAGTTGGAAAGCTAACAACTCATTCCGTTGGCGCAACCTCACCCCCTCGATAGCCCTATATGCAGGAATGAACTTTTTGCCCTAATGAGCGCTATTATTACGAGTCAGTACCTACCCCTATCGCCCAAAGTAGCGGCTATCTTTCAGGCAGAACCCATACCGCGCGTAGTAGCGGTGCTCAACCTAATCGGCGACAGATTCCTCACCAAAGAAAGTACTGAATATAGCTATATACTAACCGTTACCCACAACTTAGACAATGGCTGGTTTAGTATTTTTGCCGAACAGCAAGGGGGTATATGGCAATCTCTACCGCGACCAAATTACGCGCTTAGGGGTAGCCTTTATCGCCTCTGCTAACCTACAGCTAAACGCCGATTTGGGCATCGGGTGGAACGATACCCCTCAACGCTATATGGGGCTTATAGGCGCTTCGTATCGCATTGATAACCACAATAGTTACATCAAAAAAAGCAATTAAAGAAAAAGTTAAACCTACTAAAAATAAAAAAACAAGAAAAAAAGCTAAGAAAAAGAAAAAAAGTATGATTTCAATTAAAGAAATAACTACCAAAAAAAGAACTTACTGATTTTGTCAAGTTCCCTTTCTCTTTATACAAAAATCACCCTTACTGGGTGCCTCCCTCATTAGCGACGAAGTAACCTCTTTTAGCAAAGATGAGAATCCTGTATTTCAGCAAGCACAGGCTCTTCTTCCTCGCCTATAATGAGCAAAAACAAATAGTAGGTCGTATAGCTGCTATTATCAACCAAAAACGACCTACAACAGGGCAATAACAAAAATACGCTTCGGGTGGCTGGATATGATAGACGACCTAAAACGTAACTAAAAGCCCTCATACAAAAAGTTGCCGAAAAAGGTCGCGAGCACCAAGCAGACTATATAGAGGGACCTATGGGCTTTTCGAGTATGGACAAGGTAGGACTGCTAACCGATGGCTATGACCATATAGCTAATATGATGACGTGGTACCACTACCCTTATTACAAAGAGCACTTAGCCAAATTAGGCTTTGAGAAGGAAAAAAAGGTTTTATTGATATGTCGTTTTTGTTAGAAAACTCTAAGCCTGAACTTTTCAAAAAGACGGCTGAAGCAATAAAAACGTTATGGCGTGCGACTCATTGATACACCTACTACTAAAGAGGTACTTAAGCACGTAGATGCTATGTTTGACCTATATAACGAAACCTATTCGCGCTTAGCCTCATACGTGCCAGTAAGCAATGCCCAGCGCGATTATTTCAAAAAATACATTCCGTTTTATCAACCCTGAGTATATACGCTTTATAGAGGACAAAGAAGGCAAGCTAATAGCATTTGCTATAGTGATGCCATCTTTCTCTAAAGCGCTGCAAAAAGCGAAGGCAAGTTGTTCCCCTTTGGTTTTTGGCACTTGCTAAAAAGCCAAAAAAAGCACCACGATACGGTAGAGTTTTACCTGATAGGGGTAGCCCCAGAATACCAAAGCAAGGGTATTCCGGCATTGCTATTCGATTATTATTACAATGCATTTTAAGCGCAAAGGCGTGACTAAATGTGTTATCACACCCGAGTTAGAAGAGAACTTGGCTATTCAGCAACTATGGAAGAATTTCGACCCTGTCATCTTTGCCAGAAGAGCTACTTTCAGATTAACAATTGACAAATAACAAAACGAGAAAAATGAACTATTTTTCTTCCTTTTTAGCAGTAGTATTGGGCTATAGTGTGGTGACTTTCTTAAAACCTGCCTCGCAGCGGTATACTAAGTTGCTGCTATCATTCAGTGGGGCGTATCTATTGGCACTAACTGTATTTGTGCTCATTCCCGAAGTTTATCACCAGCACGACCACTCGCACGATTTCAAATACATAGGGCTATTTGTCATAGCAGGGTATTGCTGCAAATTGTCTTAGAGTTTTTCTCTCACGGAGCCGAACACGGTCATCCGGGGCACTTAGACTCTGCCCACACAGCATTTCCGCTATCGCTATTTATCAGCCTTAGCATTCACTCTATATTAGAGGGATTTCCGCTATCGCACGGGCACAATCACGATTTAGTATATGGTATTTTTGTACACAAACTACCGGTGGCTATCGTATTGACCTCTTTTTTTATTAATTCAGGCATCAACAAGTGGAAAAACAGCTCTCTTTTTATTGTTTTTCTCGCTAATGACCCCCTTTGGCACCTACCTAAGTGCCAATGTACCTAACTTATTGCTTATCACACTGAACTTTCGGCAATAGTTATCGGTATTTTCTTGCATATCTCTACCGTTATTTTTGTTTGAAAACGCTGAAGGGCATCGTTTTAACCTTCTGAAGTTTTTAAGCGTATGCGTAGGGTTTGCTGTAGCGTATTTTACTTAAAACAACTAACAAATTAAACAATGAAGACGATAAAAACTATTATACCTTAGCGTACTTTTTATGCTTAACTGCCTGCCACACCCCAAAAAGAGGTAGTTTTACTGAAAATGACCTCAATATCATTCCGCAACCCCAATCGATGGTATTAGGCAAAGGGCATTTTCAGTTTACCCAAGAGACTGTTTTTTTGTAATTGACCCTGTGCTAATGCCGGCCAGACTGCCTTTCCTCGAACAATTTGAGCGCGCTTCTGGTTTTAAGTTTGCAATACAAAAAGCAGCTATACTAACTAATTCGGTAGTAATTGATACGGATAAATCGCTACCCAAAGAAGGGTATACCCTTGCGGTAACCCCTCAGCAAATCAGCATAAAGGCGGCCGATTACAATGGGGCACTCTATGCCTTGCAGACGCTGCGCCAGCTACTCCCCAACGAGGTAGAAAGTACAGAATTGGTAAAACGCGACTGGCTTGTGCCTGCTATTACTATCAGTGATGCCCCGCAGTATCAATGGCGCGGACTGATGTTAGATGTATCGCGGCACTTCTTCCCTAAAGAATATATACTCAAAACCCTAGACCGTATGGCGATGCTCAAGCTCAACACCTTTCACTTTCATTTGGTGGACAATGAGGGCTGGCGCATAGAAATTAAAAAAATACCCCAAACTGACTGAAGTAGGAGCTTGGCGCGTAGACCAAGAGGACAAGCTATGGGACGAACGCACTCCTAACCCCGCCAATGCTTTTTGCAAACCCTGCTACCGCTCCTAAAAATACGGCGGTTTTTACACCCAAGAAGACATCAAAGAAATAGTGGCTTATGCCACTGCGCGGGGCATCACGGTAATACCCGAAATAGAGATGCCTGCCCACGCGATGAGCGCCATAGCGGCTTATCCGGAACTCTCTTGCCACAAACGCCCTATAGGAGTGCCTTCAGGGGCTGTATGGCCTATTACCGATATCTACTGTGCCGGACAAGAAGAAACTTTTAGCTTTATAGAAGAGGTACTTACCGAAGTGTTAGCCCTCTTCCCCAGCCAATATATACACGTAGGTGGTGATGAGGCTACCCATACCGAATGGGAGCACTGCCCTAAGTGTCAGCTACGAATGAAAGAACACCAGCTAAAGAATGTACATCAGCTACAAAGCTATTTTATCAAGCGAATTGATGATTTTCTAACCTCAAAAGGACGCACTTTTAGTCGGTTGGGACGAGATAATGGACGGTGGACTAGCTAAAAATGCAGTAGTGATGAACTGGCGCGGCATAGAAATAGGCAAAAAGCCCTCGCACAAGGCAACCCTATAGTGCTGACCAGCGATTGCTATATAGACAATTACCAAGGGCTACCCTGACTACGAGCCACAAGCTAATGGAGGTTATCTGCCGTTGAAAAAGCTATACAACTACAACTTAGAAAAAAAGAAGCCTTAGCTGATGCTTCTCTTGAAAGAAGCAAAAGTACTCGGCACCCAAGCCAATCTATGGGCTGAGCACGTAGGCAGTACTGAGCACTCCGAATATATGCTCTTCCCCAGATTGTTAGCACTTGCTGAAAATCAGTTGGACAAATGATAAACTAAAAAGATTGGGACAGTTTTATGAGCCGTACGCAGCACTTTATGCAGCGAATGGACGTGATGGGCATACACTACGCCCGTTCGGTATACCAAGTAGTGCCTACTGTAGAGAACAAAGAGGGCAATATCTACCTAAAATTAGAATGCGAAGTGCCTAATGCCGATATCCGCTACGCTTTAGGGCGATGCCCCTATAGAAAAAGGAGAAAATACACCGCCCCTATTGCTATCAAAGGCACTACTACCTATAAAGCCGCTGTCTTTTCGGCAAACGTTACTAACACCATTACCTCTGGGCAGATTACCTTTCACAAAGCGATAGGCAAACCGGTAAGCTATAGTCCGCTATACCACAAGAGCTATCAGGGGCAAGGCAAAAGGTACCCTTACCAATGTAATTCGCGGTACGAAGAACTTCCACGACGGGCAATGGCTCGGTTGGTTAGGCGATGATGTAACCCTTACCCTCGATTTAGGCGAAACAACAGAGGTAAGCGAGGTGCGCATAGGCGCAATGGATGCCCAATCGTCTGGCATTTACTTCCCTGAACGACTAACGGTTGCCCTTTCAGCCGATGGCAAAAACTACCGCGAAGTAGCCGCGCAAGAAGAGCCCTGCACTATCAAAGGAAAACCCTCGCTAAAAGATTTTGTACTAAAAGTTCGACCCCCAAAGCACTCGCTACTTACAAATACAACTCAAGAATGTAAAAACACCTCCAAAAAGGCGGTGATGCGTGGTTATTTATAGACGAAATTTTGGTATTATAAATTTTGTTAATTTGCTAATTTGCTAATTACTTTGTATCTTTGCCGACTAAAATAAGACTTTAAAAAAATTATGCCTAGAATCTATTATAGAGAAAGAAAACTACATACACCTCCCTGAAAAAAACGAGGTGATTACCCTTCATTATTCAACGAAATAATGAAAAAGTGACTTTATAGCTGAAGATGCTTTGCAAAATATTTGAACTACCACCCGTAGCCTCTTCTTCTATCTTTTTGGAAAAAAGACAAGAATTTTTAAATATGCCGTAGTGTGGAACTCTGAAAAAGCCACACTACGTATGAGTATGGCGACTTTTTCCTACCTAAGGCTATCGTATTCTTCGATGTAAAAAGATGCCTATTTTTCCTTCTGATTATTACTTTATTGTTAGTATAGATGACCAATTAGAGCTCGGTCACGCCAAGGCAGGGGCTGACACCGCTTGGTATGAGCAACCGCAGCTATGGCACCAAGTGAGTAACCCCAAGCTCATCAAGCGATTTGAGCATTCTATCAAGGCGCTTCATAACCTCTTATCAGAAAATCAATAATGGATTTTTGTAGCTACTATTCCTTTTTGGGCACTCTGTATCGTAACCATTTATTATTTTTTTCAATAGGAAACCCGATACCCTGCGCTATAGCAGTGCGCATTATATGCCCGAAAAAAACGGAAGCAGTACCTTAGCAAACTAAAGAAATATGTAGTTATGGTATCCCTCTCTACAGGGCTATTGATTTGTGTACCTTTCTGCTCTTTTTTTGCTTTTCGAAATCTTTCATATGCCCTATTCTTTCTACGAAAAATTTACTTCTTTACCCCCAACAGCACCCTTATATTATCTGCTTTACCGCTGCTGGTTTTTGGGCTGGTGCATGAAGCTTATATTTTTATCACAACAGGAATATACAACACTTGCAAAAGCTATTAGAAGCAATGAGCGATGCTGATTACGAGCGTTTTACTGAGATGATGCAGCTGATGAACTTCACCCAACGCTATTCGCCTTTTTGTGGTGATTTGCCAAGGGAAAGCCTACTTTATGTCGAGTTTGGGCGAGGGTTTGCCGCTAAAGGATATAGTGCATTTAGAATGGGAAAGCCGAGAAGAGTACCACAACCGTTCAGAGAACAAATATGAGTTAGTAGAAGAAGCCCATATCTACACCCGCGAGCAACCCAATACCCCCATTACTATAACGATGCCCAGAGACCAATACCGCTTCTTAGAACGCGCTTATCGCGAGGCTTTCCACAAAGATTAATTATAATTTATGGATTGTGGATTGTGAATTGTTTTGTAACTTTGCCGCACTTTCTTTATTAACCAATACCCCTTTATCATTTAAAAAAACACAAAAAAATGTTTACAACTGAATACGATGTAATAGTAGTAGGGGCAGGCCACGCAGGAGCTGAAGCTGCTGCCGCTGCTGCCAATATGGGAGCTAAAACCCTGCTTATCACGATGAACCTACAACATATAGCCCAAATGAGTTGCAACCCTGCTGTGGGGGATTGCCAAAGGGCAGATAGTGCGCGAAATAGACGCGCTAGGCGGTTATATGGGTATCATTACCGATAAGACGGCTATACAGTTCAAAATGCTCAACCAGTCTAAAGGGCCTGCGATGTGGAGCCCTCGGGCGCAATCAGACCGTATGCGCTTTTCTGAAGCTTGGCGACTACAATTGAAAAGCCTCCCTACCCTAGATTTCTTTCAAGGTATGGTAAACGACCTACTTATAGAAAAACACAAAGTAGTAGGGGTACGCACTTCGTTAGGGCATCAGTATCAAAGCTAAAAGCGTAGTGCTAACCAATGGCACTTTCCTCAATGGGGTGATGCACATAGGGAATGAAACAATTCGGCGGAGGTCGTGCTGGCGAACCTGCTGCTTATGGCATCACTGAATGCCTTGTGCAGCAAGGCTTTGAAGCCGGACGTATGAAGACCGGTACTCCCCCGTGTAGATGCCCGTTCGCTCGACTTTAGCAAGATGATACCTCAACCAGGGTGACAAGCAGCCTCAGAAATTCTCCTTTTCAGCAGCTACCCAACCGCTACAAGTTCAAAAGGACTGCTATATGACCTACACCAGCGAGCGCGTACACAACATACTGCGCACTGGCTTTGACCGCTCGCCTATGTTCCAAGGTATTATTCACGGTGTAGGGGCCTCGTTATTGTCCTTCTATAGAAGACAAAATCAATCGTTTTGCGGACAAAGACCGCCACCAGATATTCGTTGAACCCGAAGGCTGGCATACTATAGAAATGTACATAAACGGCTTTTCTACCTCTCTACCTGAAGAAGTGCAGTACGCTGCCCTTAGTCAGGTGGTAGGTTTTGAGAAAGTGAAGTTCTTGCGCCCTGGCTATGCTATAGAATACGATTATTTCCCGCCCACCCAGCTAAAAACACACTCTCGAAACCAAACTGATAGAACATCTGTATTTCGCCGGACAAATAAACGGTACTACTGGTTATGAAGAGGCTGCTGCCCAAGGACTTATGGCAGGGTGTCAATGCTGTGTTAAAAATACGTGAGCGCGAACCACTAATCCTCAGACGCGACCAAGCTTATATAGGGGTACTTATAGACGATCTTATCACTAAAGGAACCGAAGAGCCTTACCGTATGTTTACATCGCGTGCTGAGTATCGCACCCTATTGCGCCAAGACAACGCCGATAGCAGGCTCACCTCTATTGGTTATGAGATAGGTACTGTTAGTGAGGAGCGTTATCGCGCTTGGGAGGCTAAAGAGCAAAAGAGTAGATGATTTTATCACTTATATAAAAGAACTAAGTGTTACCCCCGAAGAGGTGAACCCTATACTCGAAAAATACGATTCATCGCCTATGAAGCAGGGTGATAAACTGCAGAAAGTACTCACCCGCCCCAGCGTAACCTTTATCAGACTTTGAGCAGTTGCCCAAAGTAAGCCGCTATATAGCTGAGCACGACCTCAGCCAAGAGGAAAAAGACGTGCGCTGAAGTAGCTATAAAAATACGCCGGCTATATAGAAAAAGAGAAGAACAACGCCGACAAACTCAACCGCTTGAGAGCGTACGCATACCCGAAAAACTTCGATTATGACAAGATAGTATCGCTCTCGTTTTGAAGGGCGTGAAAAGCTAAAGAGGATACGCCCTATAACCCTTTCGCAAGCCTCGCGCATTAGTGGGGTATCGCCAGCTGACATCAGCGTATTGGTGATATATATGGGGGCGATAGTTTTCTTTTTATTTTGTTATTTAAGGAAAATAATGTACCTTTGGGGCGTTAAAAGAGAAAAAATCAGAATTGTTTGGTAAATAATTTTATAAAAAAATCGTTAATCGTAAAATATATGAATTCAGTAAAGAATTATATTCAAGAAAAACAAAGACCGTTTTATTGCGGAACTGATAGAACTGCTGAAAATGCCTTCTATTAGCGCCGATGCAGCTTATTCGCAAGATGTGCTGAACACTTCAGAAGCCGTAAAAGAAGCTTTGGAAAAAGCAGGATGCGACAAGGTAGAAATATGTGAAACCCTGGCTACCCTATCGTCTACGGCGAAAAAACCATAGACCCAGCACTGCCTACTGTACTAGTGTACGGACACTATGATGTGCAGCCAGCTGACCCTATTGAACTATGGGACTCTGACCCATTTGAGCCTGTGATTAAAAAAACAGATATTCACCCTGATGGGGCTATCTTCGCTCGTGGGGCTTGCGATGACAAAGGTCAGATGTTTATGCACGTGAAAGCTCTGGAATATATGGTCAGAAACAACGTGTTGCCTTGCAATGTGAAGTTTATGATTGAGGGCGAGGAAGAAGTGGGCTCTGGTAGCCTTAGTTGGTTTGTGAAAAAAACAACCACGAAAAGCTTAAAAACGATATTATCCTCATCTCTGATACAGGTATGTTGGCTAATGATACTCCTTCTATCACTACGGGCTTGCGTGGCCTTAGTTATGTGGAGGTAGAAGTAACCAGCGCTAACCGCGACCTGCACTCTGGTCTATATGGAGGGGCGGTAGCGAACCCTATCAACGTGCTTACTAAGATGATAGCCTCACTACATGATGAGAACAACCACATCACTATTCCGCATTTCTACGATAAAGTAGAAGAGCTTTCGCAAGCAGAACGCGATGAGATGAGCTAAAGCACCTTTCTCGCTCGAAGCTTATAAAAAAGCCTTAGATATTGATGCTGTATATGGCGAAAAAGGTTATACCACTACCGAGCGCGCCTCTATACGCCCCTACCCTTGATGTAAATGGTATCTGGGGAGGCTATACTGGACAAGGAGCTAAAACTGTTATCCCAAGTAAGGGCTTATGCTAAAAATATCAATGCGCTTAGTGCCTAACCAAGATAACCAAGAGATTACCGAACTCTTTACTAAGCATTTTGAGAGTATAGCTCCTGCAGAGTACGCGTAAAAAGTAACTCCTCACCACGGCGGACAAGGTTATGTAACCCCTACCGACACTCCTGCTTACCAAGCTGCTGTAAAGGCTTGCAAAAGAGTCTTTTGGCAAAGAGCCTATACCTGTGCGCTCAGGGGGTAGTATTCCTATTGTAGCTCTTTTTGAAGAAGAATTGGGCAGCAAGTCTATCCTTTTTAGGCTTTGGTTTTAGAACAGTGATGCGATACACTCGCCTAACGAACACTATGGTATCTTTTAACTTCTTGAAAGGAATTGAAACTATTCCGTGGTTCTACCATTACTTTGTAAACAACAAATAGGTCGGTTAATAGATAAAAAAACAATAAACTTTGTCAGAGTTTTTAAGACTTTGACAAAGTTTATTATTTTTTATCTAACTGATTTACTAAGCGTCTATAAATTTCTATAAAAAAATAATTGATATTTTTTTGCTGAAAAAAATTTGCAGGTTTCAAAAATAGTCGTACCTTTTGCACCGCATTAGAGAAGAATATAACACTCCTCCTTAGCTCAGTTGGTTAGAGCATCTGACTGTTAATCAGAGGGTCACTGGTTCAAGTCCAGTAGGGGAGCAAATAAAAAGGCTTTACAATATTGTAAAGCCTTTTTATTTGCTATCTTTTGAGGGTTATTTCATTCTATTCTTCACTCTTGAAGAGGCTACTAACGAAGCTAACAAGCCTAACACTACAATAGTAGCAAACACTATAAGCGTATTCGTAGGGGTAATAGCTACCGGATAAGCTAAGGTAGGGCTTATCATCACTAAAGAGAATTGCTGTTGTAACCATACAATAATGGCTCCTAAAGCAATCCCTATGGTGGCTCCTATCACTGAAGCCATAGTGCCTTGCCAAAAGAAGATTTGGCGCATTTGTCGCTGATTCATACCCAAAGCATAAAAGCGTCTGTAAGTCGTCTTTTTTTGTCGAGAATCATCATAATAATAGCCCCTACAAGGTTGAATAAGGCTATAATTAGTACTAAGATAAAAAAATAAGATAAACGGCTATATTCTCGGTGTTTAACATACGATAGAGCGCATCGTTTAGCTGCACACGGTTCTTCACTATTACTGGTTGCTCAAAAGCGTGCGCAATAGCTTCAGTTGCTGTCTTTTCATCGGCTTGTGGCACTAACTTCACTTCGATAGCCGACACTTTATCAGGCGTTACTCCCAACAGAAAACGAGCTTCATCTAAAGACGAAAACACATATTTCTTATCTAAATCCTCCGTAAGCTGATAAATGCCTTGCACTACCGAAAAAAAGCTTGTCGGTAAGGCATTGGGTCGCTTAGTATACTGCCTTTGCCTGCCTTGGGCACCACTATCTGCAAAGGAGAAGAGGCATCGGTAAGGTTTAAGCCTAATTTGTTGAAAAATAGTACCTCCTACCACTACGCTAGGTGGGGTAAGCTGCCAGTTGCCAAGCACAATAATACTATCAATTTCGTTTACTTTAGGGATATTGCTCATCTACCCCTTTGATGTAAGCTATATGATTTTTCTGATTATGGGTGAGAAATACTTGCTCTTCGAGCACCTTAGTAAAGTGTGCTACCTGACTGATTTGTTGTAGTTTAAGAGTATCTTGTGAGGTAAGTGAGAGGTATTTGCCTTTGGCTGGTAAGATTTTTAGGTCGGGGTCGAAAGTTGAAGAGAAAGAAAGGGTAAAATGCTTAAGACCCGCAAAACCTGCAAGGACAATAAAAAGGGCAGCAGCCCCAAGTACTACTACAAAGGCTGTTACCCTATTGATAATGTTGATAACATTCTGAGAACTTTTGGCGAACATATATCGCCTTGCTATATAAAAAAATGGGGTTCATCGTTTCTATGTCATTTTTCTCTTGTAAAGCAACTCGCGATTTTCTATCGGGTTCTCTTCTTCTTTTTAGCGATTGCTCTATACCTTCAATGTATTGTAAAGAATCATCGATATAGAAAAGCAATTCGGGCATACGTCTGAATTGGTGCTTGGTAATCTGCGATAGTTCGTGCTTAATAAGCGGACTGTTAGAGGTTACCCCTTTGAGTACCTCAGCTGCTTTGGCTTCAGGAAATACACTTAAATAGACCTTAGCTACCGATAAATCAATGGTAACGGTAACTTTAGTGACTGAAACTAAGAGGTTTTGCTGCCCTGCATCGCGAATGGATTGCTGAAGGACTTTGGCTAATTCCTCTTGTATGATACCTGCTATTTTCTTCTGTCTGTTATTTTTCCAAAAACTTGTTGATTTTTTTAATATTTTCGGCAAAGATAAAACTTAATTAGCAAATGAGCAAATTTGCTTATCATCGCAGTACCCTACGAAGGGTAAGGGTTGCCAAAAAAATAGGTAAAAGCAGGCATAAGCCCCACATACCGAGCCAATAGGGCATAATGGTAGGCAAGGGAGGCGCCCATCTGGGTAATAGAGGTAAAGCCTTTCGCCCCTAAAGTAGTGGGTACAACATATGAGATGACGTTTAGCCACTCGGGCATCGCTACTGAAGGCCACGAAAAACCGGTAAGCATCATCGCTGGTAATGATGTGTACATAATGAGCATAATAGCGTCTTCTCTACGGCGGAGAAAGTTCAGCAAACAAAGCCCCATAAAGACTATTGAAAGGATAAAAGGTGTCATAAACACCATAGTGGTAAGCATCGTACTGCGCATTGGGATACCAAAAAGAGGCATTATTATCCCGAGAATTATGAGCAAAATGACCATAGAAAGACCTAAATAGGTAGTAGCTTTTGCCCATCACTATAGGCAGTGCCCCCAGAAGCTATTAGAATTGGGGTATATGCGGCGTAGCTTATTGCCCTCGCGCATCGTACCTCCGAGAATGCCCACCGCAGTAAGAATGGTAGTCTGAAAGATAATCACAAATACCATAGGAATAAGAAAGGTAGCATAACCCGAAGAGGGGTTGTATAGGGCTCACTACTTTAGCGCTGACGGGCATAGCCTCTTCGCGCGCTTGGGTAGGGAGTTTGCCTCATGCCGAAGAGCGCTTCATCTCTACCCCTGCGTTGAGGTAAGTAGCCGATATTTTAGCTGCTGTAAGCACTTGCTTGTAATAGAGCATATAAGAAGCATCGGCATAGACTGATATAGAGGGTTGCTCTCCGCGTTGCAAGTCGCGTGAAAAAGCCTTTAGGAACTGTAACTATACCGCGTATTTTTCTCCTGCTGGAAAGCTTTTTGAGCTTCAGAAAGATTTAGGTAACTACTATAAATAGCCACACCGCTATTGGCATCTATCATACGCAACAACTGGCGGCTTTGCGCTGTATTGTCTTCATCTACTACTCCAATAGGGAGTTTTTGTAAGGTCTCTTCGGAATAGAGATAGGTGTACAAGAAAGAGACGGCAATTGCTACAATTACAAATGAAAAGAACACCGCCTTGTCGCGGAATATATATTTAGCTTCCCAAAGCATAGCACGGGTAAAAATCGGCTGAGCTTTTGATATACATAACTTCTAAATTGTTTCATATCCTCCTGATTTTATTTTCTTTACAAACATAGGGTAGGCTACTATCAGTAGCAAGCCAAAAAGCAACAATGCTAAAAGCGGTTTGCCACGTCATCTCTACAGGAATACCCTTGATAGCGCGATTCACATAATATTTCATAAAAATGGGCATAAGGGAAGATTTGTGCTAAATACTGTATGCTACGAGGCAACCCTTCCATAGGAAAAGTATAAGCCGCAAACGAGAAAGCTATGGCGGTAAAGCCACTACCTACTGTAAGTGCTGACCTAAAAATTAGGGCATAAAAGAGACAAGCGTAATACCGATAATCTGATATACAATGACTAAGGCAAAGGTAATAAGTACTACATTCAGCATAGGGATATGTAGAGGTGCACCGATAAGTCCGAAGAGGAGATAGTTCATCCACCACGCTACAAAGAAGAGGGCTAAGGTGTAAGGCAAGAGTTTCCCTACGAGCGCTTTTTAGCGGGCTGTCGCCTGCCTTTTTGAGCCATTGCTTACCCCTGCGATAGCGGAACTCTATACCCAATACATACACAGTTACCATCATCACTATCATCTGAAACATCATAGGCAAAAAGGCTGTAAGCAGGTAATAGGCATAGTTAGCATAAGGATTGTACAAAAACGTGGTCGTCTACCTTTACGGACTGAGCTTCTGCATATACCTTGTCGGTTTGTTGTCCTTTTTGCATTTTCTTTTTCATCACCAATCCAGCTGAGAAAGTACCTACTGTGGTCTGAAAATCCTTTTTGAATAAGACTTGCCCCCAACATAAATTGATTGTTGGTATAGCAAATTACCGATTGGTTTTCGCCTTTGAAGAGTTTTTGCTGAAAGTCGGCAGGAATGACAATAAAGCCCATTATCTGTTGCTGTTGGATAAGGCGCTGGGCTTCTTGTTCATCAGTGAGTTTGATTTTCAGGTCGATATTGGGCGTAGCATCAAGCATACGCAAAAGGTTCTCGGAGAGCTGACTTTGGTCGTAATTGATATACGCCATAGGCAGGTCGCGAGGAACACCTTTGTGAAAAATAGCCGCAAAGAACCCAAAAGATAATAAGGGGAAGCACTAAAACGTAAAACAGCCGTTTTGGTGATAGGAATAGGTTCTTGCATTCGGTTTTAAAATATTTCATAAGGTTTTTTTAGTTTGTTTTTTTCAAATTCAGCGATAGTGTTATCGATGATTTCTTTGATCTGATAAGAAGCAATGCCTAAAGGTTTGTTTACATCAGTGAGTGACCATTCTACTAATAATTCGTCTTTATCTTTTGCAGATGAGTAGCCCAATGGTAGGATTGTCACCTTCTCCGCGCAGAAGTTTATCAACAGCAGTTACATAGAAATTTAATTTTCCGATGTATTCAGGGATGAAAAAGCGTGACTTTAAGTTCTACTACTACATAGCATTTCATTGGGATATGGTAAAAAAATAAGGTCGGGGAAAAAGCTCTGTCCTTCGGGCATACGCAATTCCATTTGTCGCCCAACGAAGGCGAAACCTTTTCCTAATTCCAACAAAAAAATCGGGTAATATTTTTGCATCAAAGCCTCTTCGAGTTCTCGTTCGGTATAGTCTTTACCAAGGGAAAGAAAGTCGAAATTATAAGGGTCTTTGAGGAGCTCGGTAGCTAAATTAGCTTGAGGGATAGGTAATTGAGTATCGAAATTGCTAATAGCTTTCCCTTTGTCGTTCAAAGAGTTTACTCTCTATGGTATGCACTAATTGCACCCTGCTCCAATTATGATTGATCGTCTGCTTGATATAGAATAGAGCCTCAGAGATAGAGTTACATTTTTCTCATTATTTCAGTATGGTGTCTCCAAGGTATTAAGCCAAAATCTTTAGGCATCTCTAAAAAAAGCTACCAAGTTGGTAGCTTTTTATAAGTTCCTGATAATAAAACAAATACCATTGTCTTATATTTTTTTAATATTGGCTACGGAAAAACCAGTAGTTTTTAGGGAAGGCTTCTTTCAAATCCAAACTTAGTTGGTTGATAAAGCCACTACCCCAAGCCTTTTCGGTTTGCATTTTTTTACTATATCACTACCCAAGCTCCAATAGAACTCTAAAAGGGCAGTATTTACCTTTATGGCTGTTTTGATTTGCGATTGCTGGAATCGCTGTTTGATTTCTATCAGCCATTGGTGGTATTCTTTATCGGGGAGGTTTTGTGCTCCAAAAAGTAAAAGTAGGAACTTTTTAGACTATCTTCTGTTGTCATTATTTTTTTAATTAGATATTAGCGTGTCTTTAGGGCTTCTCTTTCTTTTGGGACTTTGGCAAGTACTTGGTCATAAGAGTGTTGTATCATCTCCTTGATAAGGGGGTGAGGTAAATCTTCTAAAGAGACCGTATTCCAATGTTTTTTTGTTGAGGTGGTAGCCCGCGACAATCTTGTCGGGATACTGCTCGCGAAGCTCTATAGCGCGCTCGGGGTCGCATTTGAGACTAACAAACAAAGGTCTTGTTTCTAAACTTGTAAGCGCAAATATGCGATTACAAATACGAAATACCAAAAATATCCTCGTCAAAAAGGCATATCCTCAGTGGTGTGAGGCAAAGAAAAGACAATATTCTCTGAGTTCTTCTAAGTTCATATTATTCAAAAATCTTATTAATCTGTACCGAGAGATTACCATAAACTCGTCAGGGGTAAAGATGTTTCTTTTTTTAGACATCGCTATATTCAAATTGTTTTTCTTCTTCTGGAATAGCAATAAACTTGCTACACAAAGTATCGAACTCTTCTCATGAAAGTAATCCTATATATTTTTCGGTGTATTCCCTATCATTAAATGTATAGACGTAGGTAGAAGCAAAAGTTTTCTTTTATAAATATCTTCTACTATTTTTTTGTTTGCTGTTCACTTAGATAAGGGCGATGAGTGCGGGAGCATATTAGCTATTTCGGTATAAAAAGCATCATCATCGGGAAGTAATTTTCGTATATACAATACGCATTCTAACAATCCATAGAAGATAAAGTTTTTGAAAGTTATCGGCTAAGATTTCTGCTTCATCAGAATCGTGAGCAAATAGTACCACCCAAGGTTCAGGGAGAGGGTTTTTCTTTATTGTAAAAATAAACAATAATAGTCGCCTGCTCCATTCTTTCCCAAAAGGGATGAAGAGGTACTCAGGCTTAATATTATAAAAAGCTCTCGGAATCGTATAAAAATTCTATTTCTTCTGATATTTCAGAGAGTTCTAAAATTTCAAAATCCATACGCCCTTCTAAAAGTAATGGAGGATTATCTTTGATTTTAGGGTACTCAAGTTCGCGCCAACGAGGACCAAATTGTCCCCAATTGAGCATACCATCTTCATAAAGCTGGTGATATAGCTTGGGGTACTGAAAACCATAAGTTTGTTCTATTTGTTGTAATGGGTTCATATTAATATTTTTTTATGCTACAAAAATGCTTGGTGTTCTGTAATTGCTAGTGCGATTGTGAGGCGAGTTCGATCATTCTTCGCTTATCCTTCGCTCAACCTTCGCTCAACCTATAGGCAAGGTAAACAATTACTTTTTGATAAGTAGGTGCATTCTTCACCATTTTGTATTTTTCCCTTTCTCCCTCAATAGTGGCTACTACTTCAAAAACCAAGTTTTTGTGTAAAGTCCTTTAGCTATGGGGTTGTCATCAAATACATTTAAACTAATGGAGTGAACACATTCCTCTTCAAAAAAGCATAGAGATAAATAAGCGCATTGCTGAGGGTGCCTAATCCTTTTCTTGTAAGCGAAGGATTGATAAGAAATCTACCGATATGTACGTTGCTCCCTTCTACTCTTATTTGCTGAATCATCCCTATAAAACTACCCTCTACCTCAATACGAAAAACAATGAGACAAAGCATTGAGCGCTTCCATTGTAAGAGGATAGGGCAAAAGCATCTCCTGCCCATTGTTGCAAGAAATCAGCGCCTTTGCTATTTGTCCAATGTATAATAGCTTGCTTATCTTTAGTTGATAATCCTTCAGTTATTCTCATTTTATCAAACAAACTTACTTGCTTTTTAATATTATCTAATCAGATGGTTATCTCTACCATATTGCCATCGGGGTCAAGTATCACGCTTTCGTAATACCCATCACCTGTGGTACGAGGAGCACTAAAACACTCGTAACCTTCATTTACGATTTTCTGAGTAAGCACGTCAACCGCTTCTTTACTCCCTACACTAAAAAGCAAAGTGTATAAGTCCTTCACTCGTCACCTTGTCCAAAGGTTCACTGAGGTTGGGTCTCCACATTATTTCCAAACGAGCGCCACTATCAAAACTTAGAAAGTAGGTGCGTAATCCTGTTTTAGGATTATGGTACAACTCGTTTGATTTTTGCTCCGAAAAAGTCTCATAAAAGGCTTTAGATACTTCCAAATCTTTTTACATATAAAGCGATATGGTCTATTTTCATAATGATAATTTGTTAATTAACCAATTTGCAAATTGTCTAATTACTTTTCACTTACTAACACCGACATTCCTGGTCTTAGGTCTTTTACTTTTTGGGTAGGGTAGGCTTTGATGGCAAAGGTTTTCTTATCGAAGTCGCCTTTGCTCTTAGTGGCTGTCCAAGTAGCGAAATCGGCTTGTACAGCTATGTGTTTTACCTCTAACTCTATCTCTTGATTAGCAAGGGCAGGAACTATCCCTTTGAACTTAGTGCCTATCTTGAAATTAGCCATTTTATCTTCGCGGATGTTGAATACGACCCACTCGTCGCTGCTGTCGATGAGGTTCATCACAGGATAACCTGCATTTACGATTTCGCCTTCATTAGGAATGATAGTCTGTATCTCGGCATCGGCAGGAGCAAATACTTTAGCCCCCTCTTTATAGGCATTTACCTCTGTAATAACCCCTTGCGCTTGGGCAACAAGTGCTTGTGCTGCCGTTTTATCCTCTACACGGGCTCCGTTTTTAGCCATTTCGTACTGCGATTCAGCTGCCTCGGCTTGCTTTTTGTAGGGGCAATCATCTGGGTGTATGCCTCGTCTTTCTTTTGAGCAGGTAATACTTTTTTCGTTATAGAGGTTGCTTACGCGTTGATAGGTTTTTCTCGGCCAACTCGGCAGCTGCTTTTTGCTTGTTGCCATACGTTGTACGCCCCTCGTATCTGCTCAGTACGCGCTCCGCTTTGGGCTTTGTCAGACTGGGCTTGCGCTGCCATACGCGCTGCTTGGGCTTGTGATAGCTAGCATCGAGTTCGGTGCTTTCGAGTTCTAAAAGCAAATCGCCTTTGCGCACTTGGTCGCCTTCTTGCTTGTAAATAGCTTTTACCCTACCAGGTACTTTTTGGGGCAACGTTGATTTGTTTGGCTTCTACCTGACCTTGCAAGTATATGGGCTCGCGGTCGCTAAAAGAAGTAAATAGAAAGAATGAGTACTACCGCAAAAAAACGGCAATAGTGATAATAAGTCCGGTGATGTTTTTTTCTTTTTCATCTTGTTATAATTATAGTATATAGTGTATTTTGAATTATTAGTTATTTGGTCATTGAAGTAAATTTATCGCTCATTCCGCAGGTCTCGAGAAGTTGAGCGAGGGTTTTGTCCATTTCAAAAGGGCTTGATAACGTTTGATTTTAATAGAAGCCAAATAGAGGTTGGCATCGGCTACATCAGTAGAGGTAGAGAGCCCTTCGGCAAAAAGCCTTATCGCGGGCACGCACCAATTCTTCGGCAAAGCGCAAACTCTCTTCTAAGTTGAGGTACTGTTCGCGTTGCTTCTCTATCTCGGTATATTGTTTCTTTACCAAGGTTTTGCACATCTTTTTTTCAGCCTGAGCGGTGATGAGCTCTACACTCTCGCGTAAGGCTTTGGCTTGGGCTATTTTGTGCTTATCTTGCAATCCGTTGAAGAGATTCCATTGTAGCCCCACTCCTACTACCCAATTATCGGGTTCGGTAAGCGGTAGATTTTCGCTCCACAAGTATTTCTTGCCCACTACAGCTACATCGGGTAGGTAGGCGGCTTGCTGTGCTTTGACGTTTTGGGTAGCCATTTGGGCTTTTATCTTAGCTTGCACTATAGCAGGATAGTGCTCTTTTGGCTGCTGTTGGTAGTATTCGAGCGACTGTAGCGGCGCTACCTCAAAAAGTTCTGTGGTAAGGGCTGTAAGCGATTGCTCGGCTATGCCCATTACGCCATAGAGAGCTGTTTGCGCTAACTGCATATCTTTTTCAGCCGCCATCACCTCGCGCTGAGCATCAGTAACGGCTTTTTAGCTTGCAATACCTCTACTGAAGCTATCATACCATTCTTTTCGAGCTTTTTGAGCATTCTCGTAGTGATGTTCTGCGGTAGATAACGACTTCTGGCGCACTTCTAAAAGCTTTTTTTCGGCTAACTGACGTTGAAAATAACGCTCAGCTAACTCGCTTATCAGTACATTTTCGGTTTTTGGCGTTCTACTGTTGCCATTTCAGTATTGAGGACTCCTATTTTTATTAGCTACTCGCACCTTTCCTCCAGCAAAAAGTACCCATTTGGCATCGGCACTTACTTTCCAGATGTCTTGTTTCTGAAACTCATAGCGCCAATCTTGGGCAAAGAGGGGTTGCATACGATTAGATAATGCTCCTGCTAAACGCTGTAATGGAGGCAAAGGCATTTGTGCTAACTGACGGAACACCCTCCTATTTCTGTTTGCAAAAGGCGCTTTATAATCGTTAAAAACTTAGCGATAAGGGGTCGGCGAGGTGCATATAGCTTGCATTGAGGCTCAGTTGTGGCAAGTAAAGCCCTTGATAGGCTTTTTGCCCTCAGTAGCTGCCTCGGTTTGTTTCTCTATTCCTTTAAGTTTTTTTGATTGTGATTTTGCATTCGGTCTAACGCTTCAGTCCACGAAAGCGACTGTGCCCAGATAGGGGCAGAAAAATAAGCAAGAAAATGATACGTATAAGATAAGTCTCTTCATAAAAACTTTTTACTTTTTGTTTGACGGCGCAAAATTACGGCGTTTTTTTCTGAAAGAGAGGCTATGAAAAAGGGGGAATGTTTTTAAGATAGAATAAAAAATTACATTTCAGGCAAGTATTTCCAATAGCGTTTGGGAAGATTACGCATTTGGTATCTCTGGTTTTTGCGTTCTTTGATGTTGATATGCTGAAAGTAAGTGCGCCATAGTGTTTCGTAGCTTTCATAAGCTACCGCTTGGGTAATACCAAAATGCTTATCTGCTGGAGTAAAGTGCGTAACCGATTGCAGGTCGTAAGCAAAAGCCATAAAAGCCGCTGGGGGTCATAAAGCACCCATTTCTGGTCTGAAAACCGATTGCGAAAAATGAGGTACTACTAAGGGGAATACATCAAAAAAAGGAGTGATTTTTAGCAAAGTATAAGTCGCCTACCTGCTCAAAAGCGCACAAACTCTTTCATACGATGTACTTCGCGTCCTACGCTTTTAGCAGCCTTGCGAATGCTGAGAATAGCAGGATGTGCAAAGTTAGTCAGCACATTGTCTGTAGGGTGCTTGAGTATGAGCTGTACCGCCTCTAAAAGATTATTTTTCCATCCCTCTTCTTCTGAGACAAAGGCGTATAGCAGGATGTGTACCCCTCTTTTCCTACAAGACTTTCTACCTTAGTAAGTACGCGCTTTTGCCTTAGTGGCATCGGTATATATAGGCACTTCCTCACCAAAAAGAATAGGAGCAAAGCGCTGCTCGCTGATAATCTTCACCTGCTCATAGCGGTACTCGAATACGGTGAAAATAGCCGTGAGCAATCCTTCGAAAAGTATGGTCGTAGATTAGATATTTCAAAAGAGAAAGCGATTAGAAAAGTGATAACTGACCCGTAAATAGCTGTTTGTGTTTGCTATGACTTTTGACCGAGTAGCAAGCCACGCAATCGGAGAGGGTCTATGGTACCAGCCAAAGGAGTAGCCCCATTGCAGGTAATGAAATACTTTGCTCGGCTTAGGGTAACCCCCATTTTCTTAAGGTCATAATAACTAAGGGTCTGAAACTTGCGTGCCATCAGTATCTTCTGTACCGAGCGCACCCCTACGCCGGGTATACGCAGTAGCATTTCGCGAGGGCTTGGTTAATATCTATAGGGAAGACGTGCGAGTTGCGCAACGCCCAAGCTAGTTTAGGGTCTATTTCGAGGTCTAAGAAAAGGCTGACGGTCATCTACTATTTTCATTAGGGAGCAAAAACCGTAATAGCGCATCAGCCAATCGGCTTGGTAGAGGCGGTTTTCGCGCACTACCGGCACTTGTGATTGTAGCGATGGCAACCTACTGTCTTGCAATACAGGCACATAGCCCGAGTAATACACCCGCTTTAGGGACAACTTCTGATACATATAATCGGCTACGTGTATGATTTTTGGTCTGTCTCATTCGTAGCCCCTATAATCATCTGGGTGGTCTGTCCGGCAGGAGCAAACTTAGAGTGTGTTTGTACTTCTGTTTTTTTCAATAGTGCTGATAGCCAATTCGTTTTTCACAAATTCGACATTAGAGAGCATCTGCTTATGGTCTTTCTCAGGAGCGAGGAGTTTTTAAGCCCTCTTTAGTAGGAATTTCTAAATTGATAGACAATCTATCAGCGTACAAGCCCGCCTCTCTGATGAGTTCATCGCTGGCACCTGGGATTGTCTTGAGGTGTATATACCCATTAAAAACGCTCTTCTAACCGCAGCTTCTTAGCTACACGCACCAAGCGTTCCATAGTAGTATTAGGGTCTTTAAATACACCTGAGCTGAGGAAAAAGTCCCTCTATATAATTTCTTCGGTAGAAGTTAATCGTCAAATCGACAATCTCTTCTACAGTAAAGGCAGCCCGCTTGATGTCGTTAGAGCGGCGCGATACGCAGTACACACAATCGTAAATGCAGTGATTGGTAAGCAAGATTTTTGAGCAAAGAGATACACCTGCCGTCTTCGGTAAATGAATGACAAATACCAAAAAGCGGAGGTGTTGCCTAAGTCGCCTTTTTACTCCTTTGCGGTTACTACCACTACTAGAGCAAGAAACGTCATACTTAGCAGCATCAGCCAGAATAGCTAATTTCTCTTTTATACGTTCAAAAATTCATTAGAATATCGCTTCGAGTGCTTCTAATAGAGGTGCGTTCTTATCTTTCTCTGAAAGCAATATATCTGCTAAAGGCAGTTGCCAATCGATATTGATAGTAGGGTCGTCCCAACGCACACTCCCTTCACTCTGAGGGGCATAATAGTTATCGCATTTTGTACTGAAAGATAGCCTCATCACTCAATACTGCAAATCCGTGTGCAAAAACCTTGAGGCACAAAAAAACTGCCTTTTGTTTTTCCTCAGTAAGCAGTACTGATTCGTACTGCCCAAAAGGTAGGCGAGTTGCGACGTAAATCTACTGCTACATCGAGTACTTTTACCTTTCACTACCCGCACTAATTTAGATTGTGTGAATGGTGGTTTCTGAAAGTGAAGTCCGCGCAAGACACCATACGATGATTTCGATTCGTTGTCTTGCACAAAGGTAATAAGGGCTATTTGCTCATTAAATCGCTGTTGCGAAAAAAGACTCGAAAAAGTAACCTCTCCCGTCAAAAAAACACTTGGGGCTCAATAATTACTACCCCTTCAATCTTTGTTTTTAATAACTTTCATAATTCAAAAATTCAATTTCTTATTTCTTACCTCCTGATTTTTAGCTGATTTATCTTATCTGTTATCAAATCACCAGTGATAAAAATCTATATCTTGCTCTGTATACGCCTTTTGGTACGTTTTCAGCGCCTTTTTTATAATCGGAGGTTTTCTCGTAATATTCTGCCATAAAGTAGCTTGGCATAGCTGTTTTGGCATAGCCATTATCCTCTACGTATTTTTGATAGTTTCTTAAGCGAAGGCCAATCAGCTGCTCCTTTTATGGCGGTATAATCTGCCATTATATCGTTGAGCGTTGGCTTTTTCTTCACTCCAAAAATACTCCTCAATTGTATTGTACTTATTCTCTAAATACTCAAAAATACCACTGTTGAGCGTCTCCATTTTGGTTTTTAAACTCTTTTGCCGCCTATAGGGTTTATACACATCGAAGCACTTATCGAAAAGCTTCTGCTAATCCTTCTAACTTAGCGCGATTGACAGCCTCCCTTTCATATCAGAAAAAGTAGTATTGCACCGATTCGTGGGCAGGGGTAGAACGCATCGCTTGCTGAAAAACGAATAGCTGTGTCGTAATTCAGCTTATTTTCTACATCGGCAACTGCCATATAGTAAAACATACGCTTCTTAAATCCTAATGCTAAGGCTTCAGCAAACTGTTCCCCCATACGCGGTATGGTTACAGGATTGAGGCTAACGTACATATTAAACACTGGCTTTTCTGACAGCATATAGTAGTTGATGAGAAATCCTGCTGCCTCAGAGCCTATAATACCTTTCATCTCGGCTATAGGGGAACTTTCCTTGCATATAAGGCACCAATTCGGTAGAGATAAACTCGAAGAAACGGGCGGACTCATTCATCGGGCGGGCTACCTCATCGATGATAGCTACATCTTCTAATTTTTGTGCCAAACACCCCTACGATGATACATTTAGGCATCTCTTGGTACTGCTCATAGTACTTAGCCATAGTGATAACAGGCTCTAAGAGCGTTTCGGCATCGAGTACTACCAATAGCGGATAGCTTTGCTTATCAGAGTAGTTAGCAGGTTTTGTAAACACCTATTTTCTGCGAGCGGTTTAGCTTGCCAGACGAGAAAGTTTTTCTGTCGTAAATTGGGCAAAAACATTAGGTAGTGCCAATAGCACTAACAATAGGGTACTGATTCATTGCTATAATTTATTTGTTAAGACAGCACAAATAACGCTAAAAAAACAGCATATAGCAAAGTTTTATTCTCTATTTAACTAAACTTTAACGCTTTAGACAGCTACCGTTGCCTTGATAGTAGGGTAAGGGGTCGTAGCCGTCGAGTCTGAAAATCAGTATAATCAAAAAGCAAAAAGGTCTTTTACTGCCGGATTTAGGTGCATAGTAGGCAAAGGGCGCGGTGTACGGCTAAGCTGCAGGGCTACCTGTTCGCGGTGATTGTTGTAGATATGTACATCGCCAAAAGTATGTACAAAATCGCCTAATTGCAGGTCGCACACTTGTGCTAACATCATCGTCAGTAATGCATACGAAGCAATGTTGAAGGGCACCCCCAGAAATACATCGGCACTGCGCTGATATAGCTGACAAGAGAGTTTGCCATCGGCTACGTAAAACTGAAAATAAAGCGTGACAAGGAGGCAAGGCTGCCTTGCCATTGGCTACATTCTCTGCAAAACTTTTGCGGGTATCGGGCAGCACGGAAGGATTCCAAGCCGATACAATAATACGCCTGCTCTCAGGGTTGTGCTTTTAGGGGTATCGACTACCGCCTTAAGCTGGTCTATAGCTTCGCCATTCCAGTTGCGCCATTGCGCTCCGTAAACGGGACCTAAGTCGCCATTAGGGTCAGCCCACTCGTTCCAGATACGCACCCCGTGCTCATTGAGGTAGCCGATATTAGTATCGCCCTTTAAAAACCAAAGTAACTCATAAATTACTGATTTGAGGTGTATTTTTTTGGTAGTAACTAAAGGAAAGCCCTCATTGAGGTCAAAGCGCATTTGGTAGCCAAATACACTAGTAGTACCGGTACCGGTACGGTCGTCTTTAGAATAGCCATTGGCTAAGATATGTCGTAAAAGGTCTTGATATATTTTTCATTAGTATAATAAATATGGGGGGCAAAAGTACTGACTAATTGGCAAATGAACAAATCAAAAATGAAAATTGACTTGCACCACTCCTATTTTAGCAAATCGGCTTTCCCAAGTATCGCTTTGTGCATTAGGGTCGAAACTCCTGCGGTCGCGGCGTATGTTATATTTGAGAAAAAAACCAGGTTCAGTAGCTATAGAAAAGTTCTTGCTCAGTTTGTATTGTATGCCAAAAAAACGGATTCACCGCTATGCTGGTGAAGTATTGCTGACGGTCTTTGTAGTACAAATGGCGCGCCCATACATCTACACCATAGTAAAAGTGCCAACGTTGATAGTTTTTGTATAGATGGTCTACTCCTACTTTTAGAGCAACCTCATAAAGGCTGTCCGTTTGGTTATGAACACTATAGTCCCCCTACTCTATACGCCCAAATAGGACTTTTTTTAGGTATCGGTATTCTAATAAAAAATGTGTTGCTGTCGCTGGGGAAAGCAGCATTAACAAAGCGCGAAAGCCCTATACCTATCTGGTGCTTCGGGGCAGTAGTTAGGCTATCAGCAGGTGTAAAAATAGCATTGCCCTCTTGAGCGAGAGCAATGCCATTAGTTATAATAAGTAAGATAAATACTATCTTTTTTTCATATTTTAGTCTTTGAAAAAGCGTTTGAATATATTTTCTACTTTCTCTTCAAAAATCTTCTATATAGCTTTCGGCTCTTTGTTTAGAACCATCAGAGAAGATAAAGAAAAGGTCTGAATCGCCTCTGTTGTCTTCTTCTACTTTCACATCGGCTACTTTTTCTGTTGTTTTTGTAAAGCTCTGCTTTAAAGTAAGTATTGAGTTCAGCTCCTTCCAAATCGGCTAATTTCTTTCCTGCTTTATGTACTGATTTAACATCAACATTTGCTATTACTTGGAATTTATCTTGGAAAGCTACTACATTGATAGATTCTACTGCTTCTTCAAATGATGTAAAAGCTATCTAAATTGTCTGAAGTTAGTTTTATACTACCCGCTAATCCGGTAGCGCAACCTTGTGGCGAACTAAAATTGAAGTTAAGCGCATAGATAGTTGGTTCTTTCTTAGCAAATTTAATAGTAGTAGTAAACGGATTGGTAAAGATAGCCAAATCAATAGCGGTAGGCGTAAAACCTTCACCTAACTTTTTTTGTACTCTACGTTTGCGAAGCATTACCTCAAGCTGTTTAGTATTATCTACTGAAATGAAAAGGTGCGCTTTTTGGGTAGATAAACATTCTCATTATCCTGATTGATTACTAGTTCATCTTGATAATTATCAATTTCAGCACGTGCATTGTTAGTAGTGCTGGTAGCTGTAACAGGAAATATAAGAACTATTTTTTTGCGGTATTAGCTTCTTTTTGTCCAACTATTAGTTACATTGCTCCAAGTATAAGTACCTTTTAAAGCTATTGAAATCAAATCTTTTATTATCATCTAACGCTGTAAATAGCCCCTGATGTTGGTCTTCAAACTTGTCTGCTAATTTACCAAACCAAGTTTGGTTTTTGCCCTGGTGCTTTGGTAATAGTGTTATAAAAAAAGTTAGCAAAACCACCATCGTTAGCTTTCTTGAGGCATTCGTAAAAGTTGTCCATTGTAGCTTTTTACTTCTGTCTTGGCTTCCTCAGCTGAATACGCAGGCGCATCGCTATTGTTGTCGTCTTTACCACAACCTATAAGAGCTGCGATAGCTAAAATACTGAATAAAAAAATTTTTTTTCATACGATTGATATTTTATATTTTCGGGGCAAAAGTACAAAATAATTTGCTAATTTCCAATTTGCCAATTTGGTTGATGGGAGGATTGGGAAGGCTGAGAGGGTTGGGAGGAATACGATGGGATAGTATATTCTTTGTAAAGAGAAGCTATAGGAGATATTTTTTTCTAAAAATTAGCAAATTAGTAAATAGAAGATCCTTCTACTTACTAATTTGCTAATTCAATAATTTGTTATTTTTTTATTCGTTATTCGCTGGGTACTAATATCGTTTCACCACTTTCGGTCTCGTACATTACGCCCAAACGTTTTCCCTTTTTCTGAGGCGATGAAGCATCGGGGGTAGCCCCTTGTACCGTTTTTGTATTTGGTGATTTTCTGTCCTTCGCGCCTAAGTATCTCCATATCATCTCCTTTTTTTCTTTACTATCGTGAAGTCTTCGCCCGAAAAAGAAATCTTGCATATTGAGGTTCATTACCATCGAAACCATCAGCGATACAGCAAATACCATCGCTACATCGAATAGGTTTACCACTACGCTTAGTGGGTCGGCATCATCGTCTTTTAGGTGTGATTGGCGGCGGTTTGTTTTCATTGTTTTTAGATTTTTTTGGTTAATACACTACTTACATAGTCTAATTGGTTGATTTCTTTGCTGTACCAACGTTGTTTAAACTGTAAGGTTACGAGCCCTACTAAGCTGATTACCAACCCTACTACGGTGGTAGCAAAGACTACTTGCATATTGCTCGCCATCTTTGATATATCGCCAGTAGATAAGCCTGTAAGCGCCGGACTCATAGCGATAAGGGTACCAATAAGCCCCTAATACAGGGCCTACTTTAGCCAATAGCTTAGAGGTAGCTATATCTTTCTCGGCTTCGTTTTTCGAAGTTAGAAATCATATAATTATAATACGCCTCATCAGGGGTGTGGTGCACAAAGTCGCGCAGGTATTGTATGTACAAGGCATTGTCGCGCTCGGGCAACAAGTCTTTGAACTGCGCTACCGTATCGGGGGTGAGGGTTCTGATAGCCTCATTCAGCAGTCTATCGTTTTTGTACTTAGTGATAAAGCGGTTGTAAAAACTGCCTACTAATAGCAGCGCTCGTACGAAGAGCACCAATAGTACAATAATGTCGGGTATCAGCAAGCTATCAGATACCAAAAAAATAAGATTTGTGAAATTTCACTCATAGTTTTAATGTATTAATTTGCTAATCAGTAACAAGTAATGACTTAATTAGCTCTATTTGTTGATTAGTTTGTTCGTATCCGTACTGGTAAGCGCGCTCAAGCATTTTGGTATCGAGTACCCCTATATTGCTCAGGTTGTGAAAAGAATACGTGGTCGCACTTCTTAAACTTACGGCTGTAATTGCCGTCCATCGCTATGCTGTAAATGCGCTGCATAAAGTGAAAGGAGCTGGTCAATTCGTTTTCAGTTATCACTTCAAGCGGGTTTATAAAACTGCCTATAATCACCTCGCAGCGTTTTCTGATGGGCTCTATAGGGCAAATTGTCTAACAGACCTCCGTCGGAATAAAGTCCATCACCCTATCTTTACGGGCGAGAAATAGGGAGGTAATGCCGAAGAGGCTATCAGTGGCTGTATTAGTTCGCCCTCGCTAAAGTATTTTTACTTTACCGGTCAGCAGGTTGGTCGCCGCTACTGACAAGGGAATGCGTAGGTCTTCAAAAAGTCGGGTATTTGAAATACTTCTGAAAGAACTTTGTGTATTTGCCGCTATCTACTAAGCCTATTTTCTTAAAGGTGAGCATCGACCACTTAAAGACGGGCGTCTTCTTGAAGAAATCGAGCATCTCTTCAGGTGCTACCCCACAAGCGTACAGCCCCCAACAAGAGCCCTCCGCTAGTACCCGAAATAATAGATGGCTGTATACCGTTTTCGTCTAACGCCTTCAGAAGTCCCGCGTGTGCTAAAAGCTCGCACGCCTCCTCCTGAAAATACCAACCCAAGTTTTTTTCATAAAAGACAAATTATCTGATTAACAAATAGGCTAACATCGCACTAATGTAGGCTATTCCGGTCATAAAAAAAGCCATTGTATGCTTGTCCATTTCCAGCTGTTAGTTTCTTTGCGAACGATAGCTACGGTGCTAAGGCACTGCATCGCAAAGGCATAGTACAATAAGAGCGATATACCTGTGCCAAGGGTGTAGACTGGTGTGCCATCGGGGCGCAACTCACTGCGCATCTTGGCTAAAATAGTGCGTTCGCCCTCTGCTTCTTCAGTGTCTAAATCGCCCCCTAAACTGTAGACTGACGATAGGGGTGCTGATGAACACCTCGCGCGCTGCAAATGAGGCCACGACCCCTATACTTATTTTCCAATCATAACCTAACGGACGGAATACAGGTTCTATCCCCTTGCCGATATACCCCAAAAAGGAATATTCTAACTTTTCTGACTCTATATAATGTATCTTTTGGTCTTCATCCCATTGTTGTTCTTGGGCTAATGTATCGGCAGTAGCTTCGATGTTGTGGTAGTGCTCGCCCATTCCGTGCGAACCTAAAAACCACAAGAGAATAGAGATGGCTAAGATATACTTACCCGCCCCCATCACAAAAACCTTTGGTTTTCTCATACACCGTAATACCGACATTGCGCCACATAGGCACTTTATAATCAGGCATTTCGGCTATAAAGAAACTCTTGTACTTTGATACTTTTAGGACTTTATCGAAAATAAAAAGCTGACAGCAGTGCCATAGCAAAGCCTAAGAAATACATAGCAAAAAATGTCCACGCCTTATAGCTTATCCACATAAAATCACCTTCTGGAATTACCAAATTGATGATGATAAGATACACCGGCAATCGTGCCGAACAGGTGATAAAAGGGGTAACGAGTATAGTGATGAGTCGCTCTTTCCAGTTCTCTATATTGCGGGCTATCATCACCGCTGGTATGGCACAGGCAGCCCCCGAAATCAGCGGTACTACGCTCTTGCCATTCAGCCCGAAACGGCGCATAATATTGTCCATCAGAAATACCACCCTACTCATATAGCCACTCTCTTCTAAGAGCGAGATGAAAGTGAAAAGGATAGCAATTTGCGGCACAAACACTACGATACCCGAAATACCGCTCAGTATCCCTTTGGTAAGTAGGTCAGTCAGTGCCCCTTCAGGCAATACACGCTCGCAGAAACTGATAAGATGGTCAAAACCTGCTTCTATGGCATCCATAGGGTAACTCGACCAAGTGAATACAGCTTGAAAAATAACTAATAGGATAAGGGTAAAGATAACGTAGCCCAACACAGGGTGAATGAGCAGTCGGTCGAGGCGAGCCCGCAGCGTTTGTGCCTTGTGCTGGTCTACCACATAACATTTCTTAAGCGTCTCATTGATGCATTGATAACGAATAATCGTCTCTTTTTGCTTCATTCGGCGTATTTCGCTCTCTGTTTTGGTATTTTTTTACCTCTGTAAGGTCATTTTTCTTTATAATTCTCGATGATGTAAGTATTATGCGAAATGATAAGCCATAGCTTGTAGGTATTTTCATTAGGGAAAAGAGAAGATAAATGGTCAAAATACGCCTTATCGAGTCGTTCTACTGCTACACAGGGCGCTACAGGCAGCTGTTCATAGGCTTTGATAGCTTTCTTAAGCGCCTCTATCCCCTCACCTGTACGGGTGCTCGTAAGTACTACTTTAGTATTGAGCGATTGCTCTAAGGCGTCAATATCTATGCTAATACCCTTGCGCTCCATTTGGTCTGCCATATTGATAACCAACAGAGTAGGCAGGTGTAAGTCTTTTTATTTGGGTGAAGATAAGCAAATTCTGCTTTTAGGTTATTCACATCGCAGACCACCACCACCACATCAGGGAAGTACTCCCCTTTGCGGTCGAGCAGTATATTCACCGCCACGCGTTCGTCTTCAGAGCTGGCATTTAGGCTATAGGTACCTGGTAGGTCGATGATATGCGCTTTTGCAGTCATCGCATAAGCGCGATTGTCCGATTTTTCTTTTCTACCGTTATCCCTGGGTAGTTACCTACTTTCTGATTAAGCCCTGTCAGTGCGTTGAACAGCGAGGTCTTCCCCGTATTGAGGGTTACCTATAAGAGCTACTTTTTATTGAAGATTTTGCCAATGTTACTTATTATTAGTAGTTAGTTGTATCAGTGCCGCCATATCTTTTCTAATAGAGATATATGCCTCATTCATACGTATGTAGATAGGGTCGCCAAGGGTTGCTTTCTGCAGCACCTCTACTTCACTGCCTACAAAACAACCCTAATTCGATAAGTTTGAGCGGGATTTTATCTACATCAAAACTGCTGATAATGCCCCTCTCTCCTTTTTTTGAGTTGCGCAATAGTACACGCTTCCATAAATATATCTTTTTATTTAGAATGATTTTTGCGCGCAAAGATAAAAAAATAATTAACAATTCACAATCCTCTATTCAGAATTATTTTTGCCGTTTTTTTCAGTAGCAGATAAGTAGCCCTCCTAATACTACCGCAGCGGTAATAGCCAGCACCATACTCCCTACCAAATACTGTAGCAGATTGCTCTTTACGTAGTCCATATTTATCTCTCCTTCAGGCAATACCTGTCCGCCTGTTATAAAGGCTCCAATTTTTAGCGAGGCGAGTATCAATACAGGTATCATAGGGGGATACTCACGTTAGAGCAGATAAAAGCGAGTGTTTTGTTCAATCGGAAGAAGACTGCTAAAGCGATAGTAAGCACGGTTTGCAAGCCCCAAAAAGGAGCAATACCAAAGAAGACCCCTAAGGCTACCGAACAGGCTTTCACTTCTTTGCTACTGTCGCTTTCTAATATATTTTCTTTTACAAACTGTTTAAAAACTCTTTTGGCGTGCCTCGCGGAAGAAGTTGCGAGGTTTGATGTATAAAAAAAGGTCAGCACTACCAACACAGTATTGAGGATACTGATGCGAGTAAAAATCGCGGAAAGGTCGGAAGTGAGAGACTCTTCTGCAGGGTCGTAGAGCACCCTGATAGGCACTGGCTTAACGGCTATACCTCGCCAGCTACTGCGCACTAATATTTCTATCTCAAATTCAAATTTTCGGGTGTAGTATTTCTTTGGAATAAAATGCAGTGGATACAGACGGTAACCTGATTGCGTATCGGGTAGGGGCTACCCCTGTCTCTAATCGAAACCAGAAGTTTGAAAAAGCGATGCCCAAAGCTGCTTTTTTAGGCACTCCCTCTTGCTGCATATCTCTGTTACCTACTAATAGTACAGGCGACTCTTCAGCAGCTAATGCCTCTATAAAAACAGGGATATCCTCAGGGTAATGCTGTCCGTCAGAGTCTAATGTCAGGGCGTAGTCATAACCCATAGCGCGTGCTTGCTCAAAACCTGTTTGCAGGGCTTTGCCTTTTACCCTGATTTTTTTGGGGTGTGTAATAGTCGTTATGGAGGGATACTGAGTTAGAATTGCGGCTGTATCATCGGTAGAGCCGTCATTTACCACCAACACCCCATAGGGATAACGCAACACTCCCTCAAGCACTCGCCTAAGGGTTTTAGCATTGTTATAGCTAGGGATTACAATACAGACATTATGCTTCTCCACGATATTCTTTTTATCAATTATCAATACTCTCCGCGATTACGGTCTTCATTTCACCTTCAGCGATGAGCTCTCCGTCAGAGGTAGTCCGTACCTTTACGAGGGTAACCCCCATAAATTCCTGAATAATACTCAACTCGGTAGTGAGGGTAGCCCCTACTTTGGGTAGGACGTATATATTCATCCGCTTGATAGACCCTATATAGCCCATAGGCGCGGGTTGATGTTGCAGATAGTAATAATACCCTTTGTGCAGGGGCAATACTCTGTGCTATATGTTCTACCACCCCTGCCTCTTGTAGTTGTCCGTTTTGCACAAAAAGATTATCAGCTGCAATAGTCAGCCCTGCGGCTCCAGTAGTAGCCGTATAGCTTAGCAAGGCATCTACCATTACCATTGGCGGACGCTGCGGAATAAGGCTTATAACAGACGGTAAATCGGTAATAGGGGGTGTCATCATCTTTCTTCTTTTGCTAAAAAATCCCAGAAATCAAAATAATTAAACCACTGCAAAGGGTATTGTTGTAGCATTTGCTCCATATTGTCAGTATATGCCGAAAGCAATCCTGCAGCATCAGGGGTTGCAGGGTGGGCTATACGGGCGTAAAGGTGGTAATGCAGATGTTTCTCTTTCATCACATATACAAAAACCACTGGCACTTTCTTCTTAGCGGCAATCAGAAAAGGACCTGCCGGAAAAGAGGCTTCGGCTCCTAAAAAGAGGCTTTAAGCGCACGTGTGCCTTGCAAATAACGGTCTCCAGTGAAGCATACTATTTTATTAGTCGCCAGTGCCTCATTAATTTTTAAAAAAATATGCGACATATCTTCTGCTATCACTATATACTGATGCGAAGGTTTCTTCTGCGAAATACTTTGTATATAATCCTTAATCACCGAGCGCTCCATATCGGCAATAACAGTACTGATTTGCAATTCAAGGTCTATCTTCCTAAAGAAAGGCTCTGCTATTTTCAAAATTGCCAATATGAGCCGAAATGAGTATCGCGCTCTGCCGATTAGCTAAGAGTTCTTTTAGGTGCTCAACACCGTCAAAAGTATAGGTATACTTCTCCTCAAGACCTGCTAAAATAGCTATTTTATCAATGATAGTTTGTCCGAAAGTGAAGTAACTGAGGTAGAGAGAGCAAAAAGGCTTTTAGGGGCACTATACCCCTAACCGACGCCTAAAAATAATAGTACATAAAGCGGTTAGACTGCCACTCGGTAAGGAAGTAATACAAGGCGACGAAAACAAGCAACGAATAAGCAGCGTAAATGCCCAAGTGTTTCATCAAGAAAACAAAGATACGGTAGCCTAATACCGTACCTTTTGATTTTCCTTGCCATTTAGTAGGGTTATTGTGCATTAACTTTATTGGCTAAAAGTAGTGTAGAAATCTTCAAAAGTAACGATTTCTTTAAAGTCTGCTTCTACAAGCTTGACCCCAAATTCTTGTTCGATAATCACCACCAAATCTACGTAGTCAAGGCTGTCTAAGCCTAAACCCTCGCGAAAAATTAGCCTCAGGACTAATAGCAGTGCTTTGTACTTCAAATTCTTCTACAAATATACGGGTAGTAATTTTCAATAATTTCTTGTCTGCTCATTCTTAAGTATTTTTGTTTTATTATTCGCTCTTTATCTTCTCCCAAGTGTCTTTTTAGCCCTACCGTTTTGTTAAACACTAGTTTTTTTCAGCGGTACTGTCTGGGTCTACGCAGAAGTAGCCAAGACGTTGAAACTGAAGTGTCTCACCCGCCTTAGCGGTAGTTAAGCTAGGCTCTACGTAGGCAGTTACTACTTTTAGCGACTCAGGGTTTATATAATTCAAAAAAACTATCTTCTTGTCTGTCTGGTTCCGGTACCGTGAAAAGACGGTCGTATAGGCGCGCTTCAGCAGCTACTGCGTGGGCTATCGATACCCAGTGCAGAGTGCCTTTCACCTTGCGCATACTCGCCTCGGTACCACTACCACTGCGGCTGTCAGGGTCGTAAGTACAGTGTATTTCACTGATGTTGCCCTCAGCGTCTTTCACTACGCTTTCAGCCTTGATAATGTAGGCGTTCTTCAGGCGCACTTCTCCTCTAACTTCAGCCTAAAAGTACTTTTTATCAGCTTCTTCGCGGAAGTCATCGCGCTCTATGTACAACTCTCTACTGAAAAGGTACTTTGCGATAAGTCATAGGGGTTACTTCAGGGTTGTTTTTCAGCCTCTAACCACTCTTCTTGCCCTTCTGGGTAGTTAGTAATCACCACCTTCACGGGGTCGAGCACTGCCATTACGCGATTGGCTTTCTTGTTGAGGTCTTCGCGTACACAAAACTCTAATAGCGATACATCTATTAGGTTTTTCGCGCTTAGCAATACCGATAGTATCGGCAAACTTGCGTATAGACTCAGGGGTATAACCTCGTCTGCGCAAACCCGAAATAGTAGGCATACGCGGGTCGTCCCAGCCTGCTACATAATTTTCGGTTACCAATTGCAACAGCTTGCGCTTGCTAACAATGGTGTGACTCAAATTCCTACGTGCAAACTCACGTTGTTTAGGGCGAGTCCCTCCCTCCCCTTGGGGAGGGCTGGGGTGGGGATTACTTGGTCTAAGAACCAATCGTATAGCTCTCTGTGAGGCAAAAACTCAAGCGTACAGAGCGAGTGCGATATTTGTTCTAAGTAGTCGCTTTCGCCGTGCGCCCAGTCGTACATAGGGTAAATATGCCATTTATCGCCTGTGCGGTGGTGCGAAGCGTTCATTATACGATAGATGATAGGGTCGCGCATCAGCATATTAGGCGATGCCATATCTATTTTAGCACGAAGCACATAAGTACCGTTAGCAAACTCGCCATTCTTCATACGCTCAAAAAGAGCAAGGTTTTCTTCAGGCGAAGTATTTCTATACGGACTATCGGTACCTGCTACCGTAGGGGTACCTTTTTGAGCAGCTATCTCTTCAGAGGTTTGTTTATCTACATATGCCTTACCTTGTTTGATGAGCATTACTGCCCACTCATATAGCTCTTGAAAGTAGTCTGAGGCGTAGCATTCCTTATCCCATTGAAAGCCGAGCCATTGCACATCGCGGCGGATAGCATCTACATACTCCTGTTCCTCTTTGCTGGGGTTAGTATCGTCAAAACGGAGGTTTACAGGGGCATTATAGCGCAAGCCTAACCCAAAGTTAAGGCATATAGAGCTCGCGTGCCCCAAATGTAGGTAGCCATTGGGTTCTGGCGGAAAGCGAAAGCGCAAAGCATTCGCCGGAAAAACCTGCTGCGAGGTCTTCTTCTATGATATTTTTCGATAAAATTATTAGCGCGTGGTTCTTTTATTTCTTCAGCCATTGTATTTAATTATGAGTTTTGAGTTATTAATTCTGAATTATTTAAATATTGCCCTATACAGGTCGCTACCATTAGCGTAAAAGCAATAGCGATACTAATAGTACAAAACCTACCATTTGGGCGTATTCGAGTACTTTCTGACTAGGGGCTTTGCCGGTCACCATTTCGTATAGTAGAAATACTACGTGTCCGCCATCGAGGGCTGGGATAGGCAATATATTCATAAAAGCTAAAGCTATCGATAAGAAAGCGGTGATATGCCAGAAAGCTAACCAATTCCACTTTTCGGGGAAGAGCTTGCCTATACTGCCAAAAACCTCCCTACCTCGCTCGCACCTTTTTTTGGTGAATACGAACTTAAATTGCGCTACATAGTCGCGAAGTACATTGTAGCCATAGCCTATACCGTGGGCAAACGCCTCGCCTAAGCCGTAATCTTTATGAGTGATTTGTATTTTACTATCTACTTGGGCAGCCATCACTCCTATTTTGCGCCCTTCGGTAGGCATTACCTTCAGCTGTAGGTCAGTGCCATTGCGCTCTACATCTATGAGCAGCGGACTCCCCTGCGGCACTAAGTTCATCGCAGGGATAAGGTCTGAATAGTAATAGATAGGCTCGCCGTTTACGCTCTTTATCTTATCGCCTTTCTGCATTCCTGCTTGGGCTGCTGGCATATTAGGTAGCACCGAGTCGATAACAGGCGCTATTTTTTTAGGGTGAAAGGCGAAGTCTCGCCGCGCAAGAAAAGCATCTTGCCTATCGAATCGGGTAGCGAAAGGTGACGTATAGCCCCATCGCTGCCTTTTACAGTCAGCTGACTAACATCGCGAAGCAAAATATACTTGCTAATGTCGCTCACATTCTCCAAAAGGCTTGCCGTTTATTTTCGGTCACTACATCACCATTCTGAAAACCGTACTGGCGCATAGTGCGCGATACCGCAAACCCTTCTTTGATGCCCTCTGGTTTTAGCTGGTCTTGCCCCCACACAAAGAGTATCATCGAGTAGATAAAAAAATCCTAAGAGTAAGTTTACCGTTACCCCCTATCATTATGATAAGGCGTTGCCAAGCGGGTTTTGAGCGGAACTCCCACGGCTGGGCGGGCTGAGCCATTTGCTCTTTATCCATACTCTCGTCTATCATTCCCGCTATTTTTCACGTAGCCACCAAGAGGCAGCCAACCCTATACCATATACGGTCTCGCCTATTTTCTTCTTAAAAAGGGCAAACTTCACATCAAAGAATAAGAAAAAAACTTCTCTACTCTTGTTTTGAATAGTTTTGCCGGAATAAAGTGTCCTAACTCGTGTAGAACAACCAAAAATTGAAAGACTCAGAATCAGCTGAGCCGCCTTTATCAGAAATATATCCATCGCTGTTTTTAGTGTTATATACTAATTTGCTAATCTGCTAATTTACTAATTTTTCTTATTCGCCAATTGCCCACAGGCAGCGTCTATATCTTTGCCGCGCGAGTGGCGTACGGTCACCGTTATGCCTGCCTCTTCAAGCATCGTTTGGTAGAGGGTGAGCGCGCGACTGTCAGCTTGCTGAAACTCCCCATCATCTATTGGGTTATACTCTATCAAATTCACTTTAGAGGGCGCAAACTTACAGAATTTTTATAAGGGCTTCCACGTCTTTGCGCTGATCGTTAATACCTTTCCACACCACATACTCGTAAGTAATGCGGTTTTTAGTTTTTTTGATACCAATACTGCAAAGCCTCGCGCAGTTCCGATAGCGGAAACTGTTCATTGAAAGGCATAATGCTAGTGCGCACGCTGTCTATAGCTGAGTGCAGGGATACTGCCAGCTTAAATTTCACCTCATCATCTGCCATCTTCTTTATGAGTTTAGGCACGCCCGAAGTGGAGAGCGTGATGCGCTTAGCCGACATTCCCAATCCTTCAGCTGAAGTGATTTTATCAATGGCTTTTTAGCACATTGTTATAGTTCATCAGCGGCTCGCCCATCCCCATAAATACAATGTTAGAGAGCGGTCTGCCAAAGAAAGCCTTGCTCTGCTCATCTATCACCCGCACTTGGTCGAATATCTCATCGGGTAGCAGGTTGCGCATACGCTTTAGCCTTGCGGTAGCACAAAACGAACAGTTAAGGCTACACCCCACCTGACTCGATACGCAGGCGGTAGTACGGGTATCGGTAGGTATCAATACCGACTCTACCAACAACCCATCGTGTAGGCGCACTGCATTTTTGATAGTACCATCGTCGCTGCGTTGCATCACATCTACTTTGATGTGGTTGATAACGAAGTGCTTATCAAGCATCTCGCGGGTAGCTTTGGGCAGATTGGTCATCGCCTCAAACGAATGCACCCCTTTTCTGCCATAGCCATTCGTACACTTGGTTGCCACGAAAGGCTTGGTCGCCGTTTTTCTTCAAAAAAATACGCCTTAGCTCCTCTTTAGTGAAAAGCTCTTATATCTCGTTTGCTCTGATTCATAACTGGGGGCAAAGGTACAAAAAATAATTGCAAATTACAAATTGACTGATTAGCTATTTTTTTGTAGTTGGTCTCTACCTCTTCAAGGGCTGTTACTATTTCAGCAGCGCTATCTAAGGTTACGAGGCGCTGGCGGTGTTCTTTAAAGTTTGGCAAGCCTTTAAAGTAGTTCGCATAATGCCTACGCATCTCCAATACCCCTTGCCGTTCGCCTTTCCATTCTACCGACCATATTAGGTGATTGCGGGCTGCCGCTACCCTATCGGCTATGGTAGGGGCGACAGAAGTTCACCGGTAGCAAAAATAATGTTTTATCTCTCTAAATATCCAAGGATAGCCAATAGCTGCACGTCCTATCATTATACCATCTACCCCGTATTTATTGCGGTATTCGAGGGCTTTCTCCGGATTATCAATATCGCCATTGCCAAAAAAATAGGAATATGTATGCGGGGGTTATTCTTCACTTTGGCTATATAACTCCAGTCCGAATGCCCTTTGTACATCTGACTGCGAGTGCGAGCGTGAATGGTAAGGGCGCTAATGCCCACATCTTGTAGGCGCTCAGCCACTTCTTCTATGTTGATGCTGCCTCGTCCCAGCCCAAACGCGTTTTTACGGTTACCGGCAGGTCAGTACTGCGCACTACTGCTTTAGTAAGGCGCACCATCAGGTCAATATCTTTTTAGCACCCCTGCCCCAGCACCTTTGCTCACCACTTTCTTTTACCGGACAGCCGAAGTTAATATCCACCAAATCCGGACGAACCGTAGCGACTATCTTTGCCGAAAGTGCCATAGCCTCTTCATCACCTCCGAATATCTGTATACCTACCGGACGCTCGTAATCAAAAATATCCAGCTTTTTGCCTGCTTTTTTTATCGCATCGCGAATAAGCCCTTCCGACGAAATAAATTCGCTGTAAAGCATATCAGCTCCGTGCAACTTGCACAGGCGGCGAAAAAGGCGGGTCGCTCACATCCTCCATAGGGGCAAGCAACAAAGGGAACTCCCCTAAATCTATATTTCCTATTTTTGCCATTACTAATACAAAAAAAGTTATTATAAAGGGAAGCGAGTGATGTGTATCTCCTTCACCTTCTCATACACTACCTTGCGAAACTCTTCCAGATTTTCTTTGTTAAGGGCTGAAATAAATAGCACATCTTTACCTACTTTCTGCATCCACGTTTGTTTCCACTCTTCAAGGGTGAAATGCTTAGTAGTGCGCTCGGTCGCAAGGTCGTCTTCGGCTATCACCTCGTGGGTATAGGCGTCTATTTTGTTAAAAACCATAATGGTAGGCTTATCAGCGCTGTGTATTTCTGCCAATATCTGGTTTACCGACTGTATATGCTCTTCAAAAATTAGGGTGCGAAATATCCACCACGTGCAGCAATAGGTCAGCCTCGCGCACCTCGTCCAAAGTACTCTTAAACGACTCAATGAGCTGGGTAGGCAGTTTGCGTATAAAGCCTACCGTATCCGATAGCAAAAAGGGTAAGTTTTCTATCACCACCTTGCGCACGGTAGTATCGAGGGTAGCGAAGAGCTTATTTTCGGCAAACACCTCGCTTTTTGCTTATCACATTCATCAGGGTCGATTTGCCCACGTTGGTATAGCCTATGAGGGCTACACGCACCAATGCCCCGCGATTGCTGCGCTGGGTAGCCATCTGTTTGTCAATAGCCGAGAGTTTCTTTTTCAGTAGGGCGATGCGGTCGCGCACGATACGGCGGTCAGTTTCTATTTCGGTCTCACCCGGTCCGCGCATCCCTATCCCGCCTCGTTGGCGTTCGAGGTGCGTCCACAGACCTGTAAGGCGTGGCAATAAGTATTCGTACTGGGCAAGCTCTACCTGCGTACGCGAGTAGCTGGTCTGCGCGCGTTGGGCAAAGATATCTAAGATAAGCCCCGTGCGGTCTAATATTTTTAGCTTTAAGGATGCGTTCTATATTCTTCTGCTGGGCGGGCGTAAGCTCATCGTCAAAAGATAACCGTACCCACCTCATTTTTCCTCCACGTATTGTTGTACCTCTTCCATTTTACCAGTACCGATAAAGGTTTTCGGGTTAGGCACATCTAACTTTTTGGGTAAAGCGTTTCAGCACCTCGCCACCAGCGGTATAAGTCAGAAATTCGAGTTCATCGAGGTATTCTTTTTGATTTTTTTCTTCCGTCTGTAGTTGGTTTATAATACCAATTAAGACCACTTTTTCGTATGTTAAATTTACCTGTTCGAGCACTTTTTAATTATGAATTATAAATTGTGAATTATGAATTCTAAAAATTACGCTGCAAAGATAGTAATAATTTGCTAATTTGCTAATTTAGCTGACAAATGTCTTATCCTTCGCTCATTGTTCGCTCATTGTTCGCTCATTGTTTGTGAGATGGGAAGGCAGAGAGGGCTGGGAAGGCTGGGGAGAATGAGGGTAAATCAAAAATGTTAATATGCCCATTTCATTATTTTCTCTACATTTGCTGAAAATTTTAGCGTAAGATTATGAATATCTTACCAATACATTCCTAACAGATTAAAACCAAAATGATAAAAAACTATTCTACGTATATTTATTATTCCCAGCAGTTGCCTTGGCTGGTCTAAGGCAACTGCTTCCTACCACAAATAGTAAACCCTAACGGACAGCAATACCCGCTTAGTGCCTCTACTCTACTAACCGATATTGCTACGGTACAATTAGTCCCCGATTTGCCCCAAATACCCCTGAATAAAGACGAAGCCTATATATTAGAGGTCACGCGCGATAAGGTGCGCATCACCGCTATTACTGCTTTAGGGGTCTATAGGGCACACCAAACCCTACAGCAGTTGGTGGTACAAAAAGGCAAAAAGCGTTATATCGAAGGCTGCACCATTACCGACTACCCAGCCTTTAGGGTGCGTGGCTTTATGCAAGATGCTGGGCGTAGCTACCTGAGTGTACAAGAGCTGAAAACCGAAATAGCACTACTGGCACAGTATAAGATAAATGTATTTCATTGGCATCTGACCGAAAAATGAAGGTTGGCGACTGCAGAGCCTGCGATATCCACAGCTCAATGCTGCCGAAAACTACGAGCGTATGCCTGCCCAGTACTACACCTTAGCCGAAGCCAAAGAGTTAGTCGAGTTCTGCCGCCAACGCCACGTACTACTCATACCCGAAATAGATATGCCGGGGCACAGTCGTGCGTTCGAGAAGGCTTTTGGCACCTCTATGCAGACCGAAGCAGGCATCAGCATACTCAAAAAAACCTATTAGATGAGATCTGCGAAACCTTTAGCGTCCCTTATATACATATAGGTACTGACGAGGTTGCTTTTACTAACCCGCACTTTGTGCCCGAAATGGTGCAGTACCTGCGTGACAAGGGCAAGAAAGTAATTTCGTGGAACCCAGGTTGGAAGTACCAAGCTGGAGAGATAGATATGACCCAGTTGTGGAGCTATCGTGGCAAAGCTCAAAAGGGTATCCCTGCTATAGACTGCCGTTTTCATTACCCTAAATCACTACGATGCTTTTTGCCGACCTTATCGCCCTGTATAACAGCCGCATACTGAATGTAGAACAAGGTGATGATGACCACGCAGGGGCTATCATTGCTATATGGAATGACCGCTATATAGCGAGTGAACGCGATATTATCGCTCAAAACAACTTCTATCCAGCAGCCTTAGCCTTAGCCGAACGCGCGTGGCGTGGCGGGGGCAATGCTTATTTCGATGGCAATGGCACTATGTTGCCCTCTTCGCCCGATGACCCTATATTTTCAGCAGTTTGCCGATTTTGAAGCCCGTATGCTCTGGCACAAAGCGCACCACTTCAAACACGTACCTTTTGCCTATGTAAAACAGACGGACATAGAGTGGGCAATCACCGAACCTTTCGATAATGGTGGCGACCTAAGCAAGGATTTCGACTGGGCTAATGCCCCTACACGCAAAGCCTATGGAGCGAGTATCTACCTGCGGCACACTTGGGGCGACCTCGTACCAGGGTTCTACTCTCACCCCAAACCCAATAGTACCGCTTATGCTTACACACGCGTGTATAGTCCTAAGAAACAGACCGTTGGACTCTGGATAAGTTTCCAAAATTACAGCCGTTCAGAGAAAGACATACCCCCACGCATAGGTCACTGGGACTATAAACAGAGTAAAATTTGGCTTAATGGCACAGAAATTGCACCGCCAATATGGCAATCTCAGCACAGCACCCCTCTAATGAGGTACCGCTGACGAATGAGAACTTCGAGGTACGCCCTCCACTGAGAGTAACGCTCAACAAAGGCTGGAATCGCGTATTGTTAAAACTGCCTGTTGGCAGCTTTTAGCACCCCAGTACGATTAGTAAAGTGGCACTTCACCTGTGTATTCGTAACCCTCGACGGCAAAGAAAGAGCCGGCGCTATGAGGATTGGTGATTAAATACTATGATAAGGTGACGAAAAAAAGAAAAACTGCAAGTTTTATCATACTTATCCAACAGCGAACACAACACTAACTTTGTTGCCTACTACACAACAATTTTTTTGAACAAATAACTATAAGAAAAATTTTTGAATTTAGTAATTGACGAAGGAATACCCTTATAAAAAGTAGCCGTTTACGATGGTGGTAAACAGCAGTTTTTCGAGGCTTTTTGAGAAAGACAATTTTCAGCAGCAATTCTTAGCGAGAGTTCCGCTACAAGGCTGCACACACGCTATTATCGCTACAGTCGTAGCTGAGGCTGAAGAGCGTTTTAGCTTCCTCTCATCATTAGTAAGTAATTGCGTGATGATGAGTGCACAAACACCCGTGCCTTTCACTAACCGGTACGCTACCCCCCACAGCTTAGGGCATCGACCGCATCGCCTTAGTAGCAGGCGTGGTGAGTCGTTTTTCCGCAGCATAATACCCTTATTATTGATGCCGGCACGTGCTTAACTTTCGACTTTGTGAATAAAAATGAATATCTCGGTGGCGCCATAGCCCCAGGTATAGCAATGCGCCTAAAAGCAATGCACCATTTCACCTCTAAACTACCGCTGATAAGCGAACAAGATTTTGACAATCAGCAGTTTATAGGCACTAACACCCAAGAATGTATGCTCTCAGGAGTATATAATAATATCATATGCGAAATAGACGGCGTGATAGCCCAATACACCCAAAAAAATACCCCGATTTAACAACTATTCTCACAGGTGGAAATCAGATTTATTTGGAGAAAAGAATAAAAATCGGATATTTGCAGGCTCATTCGTATTGTTGGAGGGCTTAAACGCTATTCTTGAATATCAAAAAAACAACTATGAACAAAAAGCTAATTACACTTATCATCACCTTATTATCAGTAAGTTACAACGCATTTGCTCAAAAGACTACTGAGTCACCTTACTCGTTTTACGGAGTAGGCGAACGCAATTTCAATGGTATAGCTGAAGAAAGCGCTATGGGAAATATCGGTGTCTTTGCCGATAGTACAAGGGTAAATATGCAAAATCCTGCTACCCTATCAGAACTAAAAATACACGGCTTTTTCAGCAGGGATGACGATGCAATCAAAAAAAATTGTTACAAATAACACAAGTATCAATGCCCGTTCGTCAGCTTTTGATTATTTCACCTAGGGTTTCCTATTATTGATAGGTTAGGCGTTTCTTTTGGCTTAGTACCTTACTCATCAGTGGGCTACCAGCTAAAATCAGAAACCTATGGCACTACCTATCAGTATCAGGGCAATGGCAACGTAAACCAGTTTTTTGCCTCAGCAGGCTATAAACTTCGCCAAGGACTGAGTTTAGGGGCTACTGTTCGTTACAACTTCGGTACTATACAAATGACCGACATACAGCAGTTGCGCAATGTAGAGTTCTTTACCCAAGAAGACAGCAAATCAGTAGTAAAAGGCGCTGCTTTCAACCTCGGACTTTATTACGAACACCCTTTACAACACAGATTGCGCCTCTACAGTTCATTAGTATACACCCCTCAAAGTGTGTTAAGGTCTGACAACGAGCGCAGTATCTCTACCTTAGGCTACGCCTCAGGGCTCAAATTCAAATAGAGGAGCTCAGCTATCAGTACGCGAGGTGCAGCAAGTAAACCTTAGCGCACAAGGCATCAAGAAAAACAAACCTAACAATGGGCAGCCAAATAGAAGCTGGTATAGGGATAGGCGAGCAACAAAAAAATGGTTTGCCGGATTAGAATATACATACGCCAACACCAGCAAATTTGCTAATCCATTCCTAACCACTACTAATGTAAGCTACAAAGACAGCTATAAAATAGAAGTAGGTGGATTTTGGATACCTAACTACAACTCATTCACAAGTTACTGGAAAAGAGTAACTTACCGTGCAGGATTTCACTACGAAAACACCGGAACAGTACTTAACGGACAAGCCCTCACCAACTTTGGCACGTCTTTTTGGACTTAGTTTGCCAGTGAAAGGCTTTTTCTAACATCACTACCGTATTCGAGTACGGCAAGCGCGGTACCCTAAGTGCGGGATTGCTGAAAGAGAATTATTTCAACCTAAAAAAATAGGATTCACTTTAAATGATAAGTGGTTCCAAAAAACAAAGTATCAATAAAAAACAAACGAAAATGAGAAGAAGAATTTTATTAGCCTCAATCGCCGCGAGTTTTTTCTTCGCCGCGAACTTGCAAAGCACAAGATTGCAAAAGCAATGATGAACTAAAGCAAAAAAACTTTCTATATTTAGTGAGTATGCAAAAAGCTAGAAATTACAACGAAGCATACCCTGTATGGAAAGAAGTGTACACCCAATGCCCTTCATTGCACTATGCTACTTTTTGCCTATGGCGAACGCATATTGCAAGACCGCATCAAAAAAACAATACTGCAGGACAAAAAAGCTCAATCTGTAAAAAGAGCTTCTTCAGCTATACACCGACTATAATAAGCTATTCCCTACTCGCCTATCAACTACCGATATGCGCATACGCCAAAGCCCTACTTATGTTTGACGAAAATGCTGGTAGCGAACAAGAAATATACGACTTGCTAAACAAGGCTTTCACTGAAGACAGAGCTAACTTCAAAAACGAAAAAGCTCTTTATTTGTACTTCTCTGAATTGGTAGCTCTACACGAGAAAGGACAAAAAGAATTACAAGAAGTATTTGATGCTTATGATAACGTATCAGAAAAAAATACAAGACGAAAAGAATGAGCTTTCTGCTACTATCAACCAGTATTTAGCTCAAGAAGAAGCAGGTACTATCAGCGAAAAAGATAAGAAAACATTAGACGCAAGCCGCAAACGTGTAGATAACTACGAAACTATAGCTGAAAGTGTAGATGCTAAATTAGGGCAGTTAGCCGATTGCCAAAAACCTTATTCCATTGTATACTAAGAACTTCGAGGCTAACAAAACTAACGAAGAATGGCTACGTCGTGCTGCTGGAAAAAAATGTCTGATAAAGACTGTACTAAAGACCCTCTATTCGTTAAGATAGTAACTTCACTACACAACGTGAAACCATCAGCTAACTCAGCTTACTACTTAGGAGTTATGAGCGACAAAGATGGCAACACCTCTAAAGCGATACAGTATTACAATGAGGCTGTAAACCTTGAGACAGATAACTTTAAAAATCTAAGTTGCTTATCAAAATAGCTTCTAAGCACAGCAAAAGCACAAGCTGTAGGTTACGCTCAGAAAGCCTTAACTTACAACCCTTCAAACTCTGATGCTTACCGTATAATGGCACACGCCTACGCAAGTTCTGCTAACGAATGTGGTAGCACTTCTTTTGAGAAGAGAGCAGTATACTGGTTAGCGGCACAAATGGCACGCAAAGGAGGTTTGGAAAGTTTAGCAGCTCGCTATGATGCTCTTGCTCCAAGCAAAGCTGACATCTTCGAGTCTGGCTTAGCTGGCAAAAACTATCAGCTTCAAATGCTGGGTAGGACAGTCTGTTACTGTGCCAAGATTGTAGTGGTAATAAGCAGATTTGAAAAACAAACAAATTTGCAAAGCGATTATATGAAGAAAAATAATTACATACAAATTAATGAGAAGTATTGTCATACCTTTGGGTATGGCAATGCTTTTTCGTGTAGTAATGATATGAAAAATCTTCAGCAACTAAGTGTGCAGAAGAAATTCCCTCAAGGAGAAGCCTACGACTTTAAGTTGGTATATACCGACTCTTCTAAAGTAGTAGCTGTACTGACTAGCCCTCTGAACAAGGATTTTTCAAACCAACAAATGCCCTATTCTGAGTTCCCCGAAGGAGTTAAGGTAGAATTTTTACGACCAAGCCCGCCATAAGAATACCGTGCAGGCAAAGTACGGCATCATCTACCCGAGTGCTGATATGGTAGAGCTGCGCGACAGCGTAGTGCTGACTACCCACGATGGCAAAAAACTCAATACCCCACAACTGTTTTGGGACCAAAAAGAAGACTGGATTTTTTTACCGATAGAGAGTTCACCTTTACCGACACCAAAAAGGTACTGTTACCAAAAGGAATAGGAATGGACTTCGACAAGAAATTTTCAACCGTAAAAGCCCATAAAACTACTGGTATTCTATCTATTGAAGACAAAGACGAATAAAAATATGAATGCACGTATCTTTTTGAATACGCCTATTTGGCAATTGCCCTTTATTGCGCCTACGAGGCGTATCAGCTGTGGAATGCTGCACAAGGCAAACCTTATATGTATATCATCTTTGCCATAGCCGCAGTAGCAATGTTCTGGCTAAGAAGACAAACCCGACTAAAAACAAACAAGAAAAATGATTGATTTTATAGGTTATGCTGCCTCCTTTTTTTGTTGTTTTGAGCTTTATCATCAAAGACAACTTATTGTATATACGCCTTACCAACCTCGTGGGGTGTATCCTCTTTGTAATATACGGCTATTGCATAATGAGCATTCCAGTAATTCTCCCCAATGCTTTTTTTAATAATCGTACAAATAGTACATATATGGAGGTCTACCCGAAAGCTCAGAAATAAACATAATTAGGCACTGATAGTGAGACTATTAAAAGTATATTTTTTTCAATTATCTATTAAAAAAATTGCTTTTATTTTAAAAAAATACACTATCTTTGCGCCAAATATTATAGTATCGCTACTGATGAGTAATATAAGCCAATTAGTGGACTTAATTGAGGCTAAGACCGTATTGTTAAAAGAAAAACATAGAGGCACTGAAGGAGGAAAAACGAAAGCCTAAAAGCAGTGTATAAACGGTCTCCTTGAAGAAAAAGAGTGTGAACACAACCTCTCTGAACTGAAGAAGCAGAATGATGCCCTGAAAGTAGCGAACCGCATATTGGGCAGTAAAGAACATAAAAACTGAAACAAAACAGAAAAATAAATGCACTCATACGCGAAATTGATGCGTGCATAGCACAACTTTTCTAAATAAATGCAATGGACAAGGATTTGCTGAATATCAAACTGATGGTAGCCGATAGGCTCTATCCTCTCTCCATTGACCCCTCAGAAGAGGAAAGTTTTTAGATTGGCGGCTAAAAAGATAAATGAAATGATTCAAACCTTCGAGCGGCATTACGACCTGCGCGACAAGCAAGACGCTATAGCTATGTGTGCAATAGTGCTAGCGCGCCAAGCCTCGCAAGAAAAAGCTGGACGAAGACGACAAACAAGAGCAAATAACTAAAAAGCTGCAGGATATTTATGCTGTGCTTAATAGTCTTGCTTAAAATAAAAGTTCTTTTACATAAGAAAAACTTACTGCCTATATTGATTAACCTTTCGGTAAACTCAACATTAACATTAAAAAAAGGGTGAGTTGGAGTGGCTAAAGCGTGCCGCCATTGCGTTGCGGATACTTGCCCCACCCAGTATCCCTAAACCTGTTTCTCAGAGTTTTACGTGAAACAATCTAATCAATATAGGCTTTTTATATAATCAATTTTATATCATATACCAAAAGATGGACAGTACAAGTATTATAGTAATCATTGCCGTTTTTATCATTGCGCTATTCGTAGGATTTAGCATAGCAAAAGTTCTTGAGAAGAAGAACGCTTCAAAAATTATTCTCAATGCACAAAGCGAAGCTGATATTCTACTCAAAAAAATGCTAAAAACGAGGCAGAAAAACATCAAAAAAAGAAAAATCTATCAAGCCAAAGAGAAATTCTTAGAACTTAAGTCAGAACACGAAAAAAACTATCGCTGCTAAAAGACAAGAAAAATGGCAGAGGCAGAGAAACGTATTCGCGATAAAGAGTCACAAGTGTCTAATGAGTTAGCCCAAAACAAACGTTTAAAAGACGAATTGGAAACTAAAAACACAAGAGGCTGAACACCGCCTGCAAACACTCGACAAAAAAGCAGGAGGAAATAGACCGCCTACACAAAAAGCCAAGTGCTACAGTTAGAGGTTATTTTCAGGACTCTCTGCTGAAGAGGCTAAAAAAAGCAACTAACCGACTCACTGCGCAGCGAAGCACAAGCCGATGCAATGGCTTATATACAAAATACTATTGAAGAAGCAAAACTAACTGCACACCAAGAGGCACGCAAGATTATCATCAATACCATACAACGTATCGGTACTGAAGAGGCAGTAGACAACTGTGTATCGGTATTTAACCTCGAGTCTGATGAAGTAAAAGGCCGTATCATTGGGCGCGAAGGACGCAACATACGTGCCCTCGAAGCCGCTACTGGAGTAGAGATAATAGTAGACGACACCCCTGAAGCGATTATCCTCTCTTGTTTTGACTCAGTACGCCGCGAGATAGCACGCCTTTCTCTACACAAACTCGTTACCGATGGTCGTATACACCCAGCTCGTATAGAAGAGGTTGTAGAAAAAAACTACTAAACAGATAGAAGAAGAAATTGTTGAAATAGGAAAAACGCACTGTGATAGACCTCGGTATACACGGACTACACCCTGAATTAGTGAAGTGTGTAGGGCGTATGAAATATCGTTCTTCGTATGGGCAAAACTTATTACAGCACTCTCGCGAAGTAGCTAAACTATGCGGGGTAATGGCTGCAGAATTAGGTCTAAACCCTAAACTTGCCAAACGTGCCGGACTACTACACGATATAGGGAAAGTACCACAAGTAGAAAGTGAAACCCCTCACGCACTACTCGGTATGGAATGGGCTGAGAAATACGGCGAAAAACCAGAAGTGTGCAATGCCATAGGGGCACACCACGACGAGATAGAGATGACCTCTTTACTATCGCCTATCGTACAAGTATGTGATGCTATCAGTGGAGCGCGCCCAGGAGCGCGCCGCCAAGTTCTTGACTCATATATACAACGCTTAAAAAGACCTCGAAGATGCAGCCTTCACTTTCCAAGGTGTGAAGAAAAGCTTATGCTATACAAGCTGGTAGAGAGTTACGCGTAATAGTAGAAAGCGAAAAAAAGTAACTGATGATAAAGCGGCAGAACTATCATTTAACCTATCGCAAAAAGATACAAACTGATATGACCTACCCAGGACAGGTGAAAGTAACCGTTATCCGCGAAACGAGGGCAGTAAATATCGCCAAGTAATACCTCTTTTTATGATACTACAACAATATCTATATCAGATTATTGCTACGGTAATAGCTATCGTAGTATTTGTAGTATTGCGTTATCTGGTAAACTCTATTATTGGGAAATTCGGAAGAAAAAGCAGACTTTGGTGAGAGCCGTACTCAATTGGTAAAAAAGTACATCGACTATTTTATCTATGCCTTGGCGGTACTTACCTTAGTCTCTATATGGGGTATTAAGCCAGAGCAAATATTCCTTTTCGTATCGTCTGTACTTACGGTGATAGGCGTGGCTTTTTGCTCAATGGTCAATATTGAGCAATATCACTGCAGGAATTATAATATTTTTCTCTTCCCCTTTCAGAATAGGTAACACTATTAGATTCGTAGATAAAAGAATTCCCTATAGAAGCTAAAATTATAGATATCAGATCTTTCTATACCCTACTAAAAACAGCTAAAGGCGAAGAGATAACCCTACCCAACAATCTCTTGCTGCAGAAAGGAATTATTATCATTTCACAACAATAGTAATACCTACTCTTCTTTCAAGAGAAACCCTAAAAAAACTATGTGATATTCCTTAACGATACAACAAAGAAGGCTGTACACGAATCCGTGTACAGCCTTCTTGTTGTATTATCAGCAATTACCAGTTGGGGTTTTGTTGCCAGTTGGCTCTGCCTTTCTCGTAAAGGATATCACTTGGAGGAAGCGGCCAAAACCATCTTATAATTGGCTGCTGGAATATTCAGTTGATGATATTGGTCAGCGGGATCTGATACTATAGCATTCAGATTCTGAGGAGTACCACGTACTACCCCTAAATTCCAACGCTTGATGTCTGCCATACGGAAGCCCTCGAAAGCAAGCTCGCGGTTGCGCTCATTTTGTATCTCTGCCCAAAGGTCGGTATAGGTGACACTGCCAATGCCACGCGCTGCACGCAACCTATCCAAATAGATTTTAGCATTGGTTTGATCATTGTTTTTATAAGCGGCTTCGGCTGCTATTAAGTATATCTCGGCAATACGAAATACCTTAGGACGGTGCATATAAGTAGACGAAGTACCCGATGTTTGTTTTTTAGAAGAGGGTTATCAGGGTACTTATTTACCAAATACAAATCGGTGAAAGTAACACTACCATAATTAGCAAAAAAAGCTTTTTGATGTAAATAGACTTACGATAATCACTATTATTATACAAATCTACGAAATCTTGGGTAGGTACCGCTCTTGGCAAATACCTTATTCTCAAACCTACGCAATCTATAGTTCCACTCTCTTTGGTAGCCCTAAATAAATATCATTAGCCGATGGTAACTCTGCTGTATTACCTACATCGTATTTAGCATAAAAGCTGTACAATACTTTCTGCAGTATCATCATCTTTCCATACTTTTTCTAAATCACTACTGCTGGTTACTAAGCTATAACGACTGCCAATAATAGAAGTAGCTGCAGCATAAGCCTCCGCCCATTTGCCCCTGTAAAGCAATACTCGCGCTTTGAGTGCTGCCACTGCATCTTTAGTAAACTTCTCTGCCCCTAATGAGCCTGTTACATCACTAAGACGGGTTTCTGCTTGCGCTATATCAGCTAAAATAAAATCATATGTCTGACCTACTGTGCTTCTGTTAGGGAAGTTATTGATAGTAGGGCCGCTTAACAAAGGCAGTCCGTATGCTGAAGCTTCATCAGTAGGACAGTAATGGGTAAGTAGATAAGTGTAATAATAAGCACGTGCTAAATACAATTCGCCTAAATTGTGCTTTTATTTGTGCCGAATCGGTGCGGTAATTCTCTTGTGGAATAGCAATGGTAGGAATACCCTCTAAACCTATATTGATGTCTTGTACAGCCTTCCAATAACGCTGCCAAATAGCCGCTGTAGCACCATTATTGACTGTGAATAATGACCAGTTTTGGAAATTGGTAATCGTTTCGTTAGTACCATCTCTTTTGGTCATATTCAAGAAATCAGCTTGCAAATCGGTAGCATACATCGCACTTCCGTATACGTTTGTACGCAAGGTATTATACATACCATTCACCCAAAACTGTGCATCTTGTACCGTTTTGAACGAGTTAGCTTGGCTCAAATCTTCATAAGGCTGTTGATCTAGGCTAAAGCAGCCTGCGAAAAACAAAGGAGCCACTACTAAAGTTATTATTTTATAAATCTTTTTCATTGTTTTGCATTTTTAAAAAATTAACATCAACCCCTAAAGTAAACTGACGTGAAGGAGGATAGCCCCCTGATGATATTGGATTAGTGTATTCAGGGTCTGCCCCCTCATATTTGGTAAGCGTAAAGATATTGCGAGCTGTAGCATATAAGCGTACCCCTTCAAAGAATTTTATCTGCTTAATAACCTCTTTAGGAAGGCTGTAGCTAAGGGTAATATTCTTTAGACGCATAAACGATGCATCTTGTATCATACGCGCATCAGATGAATTTACAAATGTTGTAGTGTTTATCTTAGGGGTGACGAGTGTTATCACCTGGGTTTTTCCAATAATCCAAAATCTTTCTGCTTAGGTTGTGATCGCCAAACTGATCAGGATTTTCGGTGTACTTCATATCGTAATTCCATTTGTATTTTTCTAACGAAAAAGAGAATGCCATATCGAGCGAGAATGTTTTATAGCTTACATTCCAACCAAAACCACCATTGATAGGGGCTTGCATTTTCTTGCCTGTAGTCTGTCCTAATTTACTAGAATCGTAAGTAGTTGACACCCTATTATCATCGGTTACTTGCTCCATACGATCGTCACCTGGTATATAGTACTCCATTTGTCCGGTATCAGGATTTACCCCTTTAGGGATAACCGCAGCCCACTCGAGCGCACGCCCCTAACTTATAGCCTATTTCAGAAGAAGGAATTACATTAGAGGTCTTGTTGCCAAAAAGGGCGGTTACTTCTTGTTTGTTATAGTTTACGTTGAAGTAAGGACGCACTGTTAGGTCTTGATTTTTACTTCTGTAAACTACTGACGAGAAAGTAAAGTCGACACCACGATTGCGCATTCCCCTGCATTATCATAGAATTGAACTTGCCCAGTGGTACTATTGAGGTCGCGGCTAGAAATCATATCATAGGTTTCGCGGTCGTAGTACTCGATGTTGAAAGAAGTACCTCTATCCACCACCAAATTTAGCCCTACAGTAGTTTTGCGCTGCTCTTCCCAACGCAAGTCAGGGATTCCCCTAATTTGCCTACGGTATAAGCTGTCTTGCCTTGGTAGAAATTGTCAGGTTTTATAGTGGTGATGTGGTTATAGCCCCCTAAAGCGTTTCCTGAAAGCCCTGTACTGAAGCGCAAATTAAGGTCTGAAAGCCATTTCACCTCTTTTAAGAAGTTTTCTTGTTTTAGCTTCCACATCGCGCCTATCGCCCAGAAATTACCATAGTGATTGTTCTTACCAAAGGCTGACGAACCATCGCGGCGCATTGATAAATCTACGAAATAACGGGTATTGTAAGAGTACTCTAACCTTCCGAAGTAAGAATTGAAAGTACTTACTGACTTTTGGTCTTCTATTCTTTTTTATTTTTACTACCGTGACGGAGCATTGTAAGTCCTTCGGCAGGCTGCCCATAAGTAGCCGCATCTAATTGTTTAGTGCTGTTTTCGACAGACTCTTGCCCTAATAACACATTGAAGCTGTGTTTTTAGCTTCACCTAACAAAAAGCGGTACTCTAATGTATTAGTAAGCGTTTTTGCGAAGTGTACGGTTGTTAGAGACAAAAAGTGTAAGGATTGGGATCATCGTAGAACTTATAGTCTATAAATGATGGCAATTCTTTTTGTTCTGATTCGCCATAGCCGTATTGTATCCCTCCTTGTGTTTTGAATATGAGGTTTTTAATAGGCTCTATGGTAACGAACCCTGATGGCAAAAAGTCATCGTTGAAGGACTCGGTAGGGTGTGTTTCGGCATAGTAGTCGGGGTGATAAAAACCAGCTGAACGGCTAGTGATACCAGGGATATAGTTCTTGCGTCTGCCATCTTCGTAAAGTAGGGACTGTAAAGCGGCAAAGCTATCACCTTAGGCATATTGAGAGAAGAGCCGCCTTCGCGCTCAGTATGTCCGGCAGCGAATGAGAAGCCTGCTTTTAACCAATTTGTGATTTGGGTATTGATACTACCATTGACGGTATAACGGCGGTAATCGCTGCGAGGTGAAGTAGAACCCTCTTGGCTGAAGTGCCCAAATGATAGGTAATAAGAGCTATTATTAGTACCCCCAGAGATAGAGACATCGGTACGAATCAACGGTACGAAATCTCTGAAGAAAACCTTATCCCAACGGGTATTGTAGGGATTTGCGGCTAAGATTTTATCTGCTGACTGTCTGGCGACCTCCTTGTTTGAAGTGAACTTGCCTGCTGCCAAGTTTACGGCTTGAGGATCTTTTTCTATCCAGAAGTCCATATACTCGCGAGGGGTCATCATATCATCGAAGAACTTACGGCTAGCGTTAGTAAGTGCTGTGAAACCGAGTTGGTGACTGATAGTAACATTAGTACGCTCGTTATTACGCCCTTTTTTTGGTGGTGATGAGTATGACCCCATTGGCAGCACGTGCCCCATAGATAGAGGTAGAAGCAGCGTCTTTGAGCACCGTAATACTCTCGATGTCATTAGGGTTGAATCGGCTCATCACATTGGCACTAACAGCAATCCCGTCCATTATATAGAGGGGTTCTTGGGTTCTTTCACCACGTAGCGCCCCTTGGAAGTTGTTATAACCGTGGATAAGGATATCGCTATTACTACCAGGGCGACCCGAATCGCTGGTAACGACAACCCCTGCTAAGCGGCCTTGTAGCGCATCGGATACGCTGGCTACAGGGTGCTGCACTTACGTCCTTGCCCTGCACTTGCGCTACTTGCGCTACCGTACGGCTGGCGAGCTTAGGAGCCCCATAGCCTGTAACTACCATTTCTTCGAGCTCTTGTACGTCGTCTTTCATCACTACATCGAGCTTTTTGGTATTGGCCGTTACTTTCTTCTGTACGGTTTTCATTCCGAGAAACGTAAAAGTCGAGCACATCGCCTACGTTGGCATTGAGGGTGTACTTACCGTCGGTGTCGGTAGTGGCACCTCGCTGAGTGCCTTTAATCATAATAAACACACCTAAGAGAGGCGTGCCAGCTTCATCTTTCACTGTACCTGAAAGCTGCACATTTTGAGCCGATACTGAAAAATATCGCCAAAAAGAAGAAGCCCCAAGTGAATAACTGTTTTAATTTCCTCATTTTGATTTTTATTATTACAAGGTGGCAAAGGTATTATTTTATTTATTAAAATGCAAGGAAGAGAAAAAAATATCTCAGTAAAACACTTTTTTTGTTATAAAAATTATCAAGTGGAGGATTTGGTAAAAAGCAGTGTTTTTTTCTGGCTTTAGGGCGATTAGTAGACGTTTATACTTCGGTGAGCGTTCGCTTATCGTTCGCTCTTCCTGTATCGTTTGTATAGTGTTTGTATAGGGTAAGTGTATTTAGAAAAATTTTTTTCTGGGAGGGGTGAGACGGATGGGAGGGCTGAGAAGGCTGGGGCGAGTGTAGGGAGTGTGGAGACCTATTTTCTCAAATTATATCTTATTGATTGTGAAAATAGTTGAAAAGATTATACACAAAAATAAAATGTTAAAAAAATTTGTGTATTTTGTGTTTTTATTGTAATTATGCACCCTAAAATATAGAAAAAGATAAGAAGCGTTAGCTTTTTGTTCTGTTATCTGAAAACTGGAAATTTTCATTTGCAACACAGTACAAAAGGGTAATGCTCATCGCCTTTATAGGCGTGAGTGAAACCTATTTGTGTTGCAAGGTGATTCAGTACCTCAGATGACAAAGAGTGTTACTCACGCTTTTTTTATTTCTACTATTTTTTTACACATTTAAGAAAAAGGCGTTAGCTTTGTTCTGTTATCTGAAAACTGGAAACTTTCGATAGCAACACAGAATAGGTTAGCCTATAGCGCAAAGGGAGTACTTGCGAAAAAGTGCTTTCCTTTGCCGTATGCGACTTCTTCTAAAGAATAGAACTTCTCCTTTTTAAATTTATTTTTTTCAATTTTATGGACAAAATTATTAAGATAGTTTTTGGCAGTATTGCTATTGTTATGCTTAGCAAAAATGCCGTATGGTTACTATATTTTTAGTGCGCTTTGTAGCCTTTTATAGTTTTTCGGGATATTGGCATTTATGACTTACCAAAAAGCATAACGAAATAGATATAGAGATATTGCTATACATAGCCTTAGCCCTTCTGTTTCAGCCTTTTTGCTAAAAGTAGCTTTAGGGGCGTACTCTTTGGAATATAGTAGATATAGTGGTAGGAGTGGGGCTCGTGGCGAGTTTGTTTTTGAAGAATATGAATAGGCGGTAACCGAAAAGCCTGAAAAAAAGAGTAGGTATAAGCATTATATTAGTAAAAATGATTTGGATAATTATTACTATTATAGTAGTTGTGTGTAGTATAATCTATTTTAATTATATCACTGTGAGAGATTTTTGGTAGTGTAGATAAATATGGGGGACTAAAGAATAAGTACGCTGTATTTATCAGTAAAATTTTGGAAAGAAATCCTTTTTTTATAGCTTACACGAAAAATCTGAATTATGTGGAAATTACAAATACGGGAATGCTGTTTATACTAAGAGAAATAAACAAAAACTTAGAGTAACTTGGCATTGGAAATCATTTACTACAGGTAAAAAGTTATAAAATAAAATGGAGTTTTTTGGTGAGAATGAAGATCCTGAAAAATGTACCAACAAGTAGATAAAGATATGAAAATACAAAATATGATTGACAGCGGTATGACTAAACAAGAAGCTGTAAATTACTATAAAAACACATACAAGAGTTAGTAGGTAAGGTATACTGTTAATAAAAAAGTAATGAAAAAAACATTTTTGAAAATCCGTATCGTATTATTGGGGTGGTGGCAAATGCCTCAGAAAAAGGATTTACAGCAGCGAAAATCAAAAATACGAGCCTTTGCACGTATAGGCAAAGCGATAGACTCTGAATTTGATTTTAGCTTTCTACCCTGCGATAGAACGCAGTAGTGAGCAGATTGAACAGGCATTTGCAAGTATTGAGCAGGCACAAGACAAGGTAAACCACGCGTTGTTTTGGTTTATAAATGCAACTCCTATAGATGCTACCGCTTTAGGACACCTAAAAATGGAGATACTGAAAAAGCTCGTGAAATATGGCGTAAGATTGTTGATGGTAAAAACTATTACGGCTAAAAAAACTTTTCGGCTTTTTGCAAACCTTAGTACTTTATACTTTATTGAGGACTTTGGTATAATTCCAGGTTTCACTCTTAAAACTCAGTTAGTAGAAAGTGAAGCCTTTACTGACTTTGTATATTTGGTAGCCGACCAAACCGCAACAGTTGATACTCAAAAACAATTGGAATGGCTGATAGAAGAATTTTCAATAGCTCTAAAAATCAAGTCTGGTGTACTACTATCATTTTTTAGCAGCTTTTGTAGTACACAGGTGAAACAATTGGTAGCTAAACGTTTTACCCAAGAGCCGATACACCTTATAGAAACTGAAGTAGCCAAAGCCGAGAAAGGTAGAAAAGACACTCCTCGCAATGCTTATCAAATAGGAAAGAACTTATTTGCTACTACGAAAGCACCGCTTAGTGAGCTGCAAAAGATATTGGGCAACAATGACCTAAACTATAAACGCGTTAGTGATAGTGTAGCCAAAACTCTTACCCAATGCTCTATAGATTATGTAAATGCTCTGCAAGAAACTGCAGACCCTTTTGACCAAGGGTTGGAACTCCTTAAATGGGCAGAAACTTTGGCAGTAAATAGCCTTACCAAAGAAAGAATTGATGAAAACAAAAAGACTTTGGCTGAGATGAAAGATGTAGAGATTACATTGACAATTAGTGTCTTACGCTCTATAAAAAAACAGCTTTTGATAAGAATCAAGCTGAAATAAAAGATGAGATAAGGGCTCGTTTCGGATATAGAACTTACGATATTGATTGGAGTTACGATATTGATTGGAGTAAGGTGTATCAATTTGTTCACAATTCTATAAATTGGAATAAAGCTGTTGAAGTAGTTAAAGAAGCTATTTCTTACAACAATGTGAATAAAAATTAAAAAATCATACAGATATTCAAAAAAAGTTAATGAATATAAGGATTTAGTTAGTTTTTTTATTCGAACATTTGAGTAGTTATCAAAAAGTCAAGTAAGTTATTTAAAAATACTGGGAAACAAGTAGTAGTACAAGCAGTAACACTCGGACAGCTTCTACTTCATCTACTACAACAAGAACAACAAGTGCAAGTAATAGTACAAGTACACAAAAGAACCTCAAGTAGTTCAAGTTCTACCAATATATCTTCACAAAAACACCTCATCTTCAATTGATAATGAAGAATATTTGGAAGAAAAAAATTAGCAAGACAAATAATAATAGTAGCAATAATGATAATAGTAATAATGATAATAACATTTTAGTATTATTGGATTAAGACGATGAAACAACTTGCCATAATTTTTCAGTCTTTGTTGTGTTTCGCTCTTTGCACAACAACCAAAAGACTTACAGAAAGAACTCAATGAGCAAAAAAAGCTGTAGTAACCACTTTTGCAGAAACAGCTAAAAAGAACAGGAAAAACACCTTATACTTACAACAGCAAGCCTTAAAAAAAGTTACAAGCTGCACACACAAAGGTTTCAAGTGAACTAAAAAAAGCAAGATAGAAGAGCAAGATAAGGCGTTACAAAAACTACAAACAGAACTTTCGGGCAAGATAGACCATAACCAACAGCAGGCAGAAAAAGGGTTTTTACGGCACTGCACCAAAAACCTCAGCGAACGTACGCTTTACTGGAGTTTAGGGGCTTTGCTACTCTTGCTATTAGGGTGGAGGGTGTATTACTGGCTAAGCAAACGCATTCGCAACAATCAAACGAGTATAGAGGCACAGCTGCATAAAAACTAAACTATCGCTTGAAGAAGAGACAGTAAAGTTAGACAACAAGTTGGTAGAGCTATTAGAAAGTCAGCTGAAGTTAAGAGAGGCTACCCCTGTAGTGGCTGCTGAAAATGCAGCTGCTCCCGACCATTCGTTAGCTTTAAAAGTAGCTGATGAAATAGTACGTATCAACAAGAATATAAGCCAGATGGATAGTTCGGTAAAGGGTTTTGAAACAGCTTACTGCCTCTGTAAAAGCGTATACAAGATAACTTTGCTGCCAATGGTTATGAACTCATTGGGATGCTTGGCAAAGAATACAATGAGGGTATGAAAGCAATTGCCAACTTTACCCCTAGTGATAAAATAGAAACTGGCAAACAAATAATTACACGTATCATTAAGCCACAAGTGAATTACAAAGGAGCGATGATACAAGCTGCACAAATAGAAGTAAGTGTAGGTGAATAATATAAAACCCATAAAAAATAAAAGCAATGGCAAGAACAAAAATTGACTACGGAATTGACTTAGGAACCACTAACTCGGCTATTTCGCGTATAGAAGATAAGCGAAGCAGTTATTAAAAAAGACAGACACCCTAAAAGACACAATGCCCTCGTGTGTGTATATTAACAAGAAAAAAAGCGGTGCAGGTGGGTGATGGGGCTTACAATGCTCTGAAACGCGATAAACTGAGTGCTATGAAAAACTGGAATGATAGCGACTCTAACTCATTTATAGAGTTTAAGCGTACTATGGGGAGTGATAAGCGTTATTTCAGTGCTAATATGGACAGAGAGTTTAGTTCGGAAGAGTTATCGGCTGAGGTATTGAAAACGCTTAAATCATTCATCAAAGATGAGAGTGTAAAAGCGGTAGTGATTACTATACCTGCAGCGTTTAAGAACAACCAAAAAGAGGCAACACGCCAAGCGGCTAAGTTAGCAGGTTTTGACCATATAGAACTATTGCAAGAGCCTGTAGCAGCAGCTATGGCTTATGGGCTAAACAGCAAAAAGCAAAAACGGCTTTTTGGTTGGTATTTGACTTCGGGGAGGTACTTTTGATGCTGCTCTACTAAAGGTAGAAGAGGGCATTATGAAAGTTATTGACACCGAAGGAGATAACTACTTAGGAGGTAAAAACCTTGATATGGCAATTGTAGATGAAATTATATTGCCTTATATAGAAGCTAATTACGCTATTGATTCTATTTTAGAAGATGATACTCAGAAACAAATATTGCGTAATGCAATGAAGTTTTACGCAGAAGAGACAAAAAAATAAAACTCTCATTTAACGAAACTCATAATATATTATCTGACTTGGGCGATATACCTGGGGAAGATGATAATGGCGAAGAGTTTGAATTAGATATTACCGTTACCCAAGCTGATATGCAGCGTGCTTTGGCACCTATCTTTCAAAAAGCGATAGACATCGCCCAAAAGCTATTAGAACGCAATAACCTAAAAAGGAGGGACTTAGATTCGCTTATCTTGGTGGGAGGGCCTACTTTCTCGCCTGTATTGCGCGGTATGCTTGAAAAAAACAAATCTGTAAGCCCGACACTTCAGTAGACCCAATGACTGTAGTATCGCGCGGAGCCGCTTTTGTATGCTTCAACTATTGATCTATCGGAAACAGTAAAAGAGCAAACTCGCGACCGTTCTAAAAATTCAGTTAGAGATAGGACACGAAGCTTCAACAGTAGAACTTAATGAGTATGTGACTTTAAAGATACTAAAAGATAAAAACTGAAGGAGTTATTCCCGCTGAAGTATATGCTGAAGTTACCCGTAGTGACAAAGCGTGGAGTAGTGGTAAAGTGCTTATCAATGAGATAGGTGAAGTAGTAGAAACTCAATTAATAGAGGAAAAAACAAACGCTTTTGAGGTAACACTTTACGATGGACGTGGTAACCTATTAGAAAGTGAGCCTAAGAGCTTTACTATTATACAAGGTTCAAAAATAGGCAATGCAACTTTGGCTTACAACTTTGGTATTGAAATTAAAAAAACGTGATACAGGTAAGATAGCTTTTGAAACTGTAAAAAGGGTTGGAGAAAAACAAATCATTTCCTGCTACAGGTACCCGCAATGGCTTAAAAACTCAAAAAGCAAATACGTCCAGGAATGGCAGACGATTTTATTCGTATACCGCTATTTGAAGGAGGTGAAGGCGCTGAAAACACACGAGCCCTTTACAACGATCATATAGCTGATATACGCATCAGTGGCGCAGACCTTCCCTCACTACTACCTGAAAATAGCGATGTGGATTTGACTATTAGTATAGACCGTTCAGAGAAAATAACTGTAACAGCCTATTTCCCTTATTTAGACTTTTAGTCACGAGGTGGTAGTGGAAAGCAAAACAACCTCAATAGACACTTATTTTTCTTAAAAATGAGCTTCGCAAGGCTTTGGGAAGTATAGAAGAATTAGAAGACAATGGCAATAATAGTGAGAAGTTAGCAGCAACTAAGGAGGCTATCCTCACTTTAAAAAGAAGAGTTAGAAAAATAACCCCAATGACACCGATACCAAACTAAAAGTACTTGACAAACTGCGTGAACAGCTGAAAGTATTAGACGAAATAGAAGGTGCTACTGCTTGGCCTACATTGGAAGCTGAACTGAAAGATGAGTTTTACCGTTTAGAAAAAGCCCAAAAAGAACTAGGTAACGAGCAGACAGCTAAAGCTGTAAACGAACTCAGACGACAATTAGACGAAGTATTGCGAGCTAAAGATGAAAAAGTTAGGGCATACTTTATTAGAAGAAAATAGAAGGCCTATTCGTACAATTAACCCTTATTTATCAACTTATAGGATTTGTAAAGCAACATAATGATAATTTTGGGCATTACAATTGGCGTAATCCTCAACAAGCGCGTCAAATACTCAATGAGGGGATGCAAATCATAGCTTCTAACCCTACTGTGGAACGTTTGCATCCTATTATTAGAAGAATATTTGATTTATTGCCTGATGACCAACGCCCAAGCGGTGATGATTCGGTATTAGTAGGATAGGATATGAACAGCATACTACAACGCAATGATATTATAGGCAGCTATAAAGTGCAGTTCTTTTTGAAAAAAGGGACTTATGCCGAGAATTACCGCGTGAAAGATAAGGAGGGACAGCTAAAGTTTTTAAAACTTTTCTGTCTCTCTAAATTGCATCATTCGCAATTTACGGCTGAGGGTGAAGTACTTGAAAATAGAGATAGCCCGACAACTGAAGCACCCCAATGTAGTGAGTTATGTGGATAGCGGTAGTACGCTTATCAGAACAGCAAAAAAATACGCTTATTTGGTACTCAATTTCATCAGTGGTGAAACTTTAGCAGAACAAGATAGGCTCGTGAGGGTAACCTATCTGTTTATGAGGCTAAAAACTATATTTTGGACGTGCTAAAAGGAGTTGCCTATTTGCATTCGCTACCGCAGCCTATTATTCACAACGAGCTTACCAACCTAAATGTGATGCTTGACCTGCAAAGTGGAGTGGCGACCCTAGAATTATTGACTTTGGTTATGCTCGCTACTTGCAGCAAAAGCCATAAGGAATTTACTACGGAAGGACTCTCGCCTTTTTATATGGCAAATGAGGTTTTTAACAAAAATCTTTTCCATACAATCGGATATTTTTCAGTAGGGGGCTTTATACTATCATTTACTGAATGGATTGCCTCCTTATTTTACTGAGATTTCAGACTATAGAGCAGGTAATACCGATATAGAAGAAATTATTTTTAGCTGAAAGGGAAAAAGCCATTGCACTTTGATGAGGAGATAGATGAGCAAACTCGGGCTATTATTCAGAAAGCATTGCAACCTTTCCCTGAAAAATAGATTTCAGTCGGCTGAAGAGTTTATAGCAGTGCTTAGTGGAGAAAAAGAACTTCTGTTAGAAACTTCTATTCCTACTACTAATAAAAAAGTAATACTGAATGAGAAGAAAAAGGAAAAGGATTTGAAGCTATAGCAGGGATGCAAGCCTTAAAAGAGTTGGGTGCAGTTAGACATCATTGATGCCTTAAACGACAAAGAGCGCTATGCTGAATACGGGCTTACAATCCCCAACGGAATGTTATTATACGGGCCACCAGGTTGCGGTAAAACATTTTTTGCTGAACGTATGGCTGAAGAGATTGAGGCTAATTTCTTTCAGGTAAAGCCATCAGACATACAGAGCAAATGGGTAAATGCTTCGCAAGAGAATATTAAGAAACTATTTGAGGAAGCCCGCAAGAATGCCCCAAGCATTATTTTTATAGATGAACTTGATGCCTTAGTGCCCAGCAGAGATACTGCCAATATAAGTCAGATGAATGCTAATGCCGTAAACGAGTTTTTTTAGCACAAATGAACAACTGTAGTGAGGACGGTATTTTTATAATTGGGGCTACTAATCGGCCTACAGCTATAGACCCTGCTATTTTGCGTTCAGGGCGTTTTGGACAAACATATTTATCTTCCCCTCCAGACTTTGAAGCTCGTGAGAAAAATGTTTGAACTATATCTGAAAAAAACGCCCTATAGAATTGGGATTAGATTACGCTGCTTTTGCTAGTAGTACTGAAAAACTTTGTGTCGAGCGATATTAAATTTATTTGTGATGAGGCTTCGCGTAAGGCTTTAAAGCTAGAGGTTAGAATTTCAGAAATAATAGTAATGGAAGTTATCAGAAGTATGAAACCATCAGCTTTCGCATACAGATTTGCTTACTTATGAGGAAATTAAAAATAAAATGGAGGGAATGGGCGTATCAATACACAAAGGACTAACAAAATAGGCTTTTAAATAGTATTTAAAAATCAATTAAAAAGACAAACTGATATGAAAGCACTCAACGATTTTTACTAAAAACAGCTTTTTGCTGTATGGCTTCTGACGGTGAAATAGCTCAAAAAGAAATTAATACCATTCAACAACTCTGTGAAAAAAGAAGACTCTTTAAAAACACTTTGATTTTGCTGCTGAAATCAAAAGTTTTGTGACAGAAATTAATACCAAAGGGAAAACTATTCATTGAGGAATATCTGAATGAATTGACTAATACAACCTTTACTGAAGAAGAGCAACTTAGCTTATTACAGATTGCTTTTTCGCATAATCTACGCTGATGAAAAAGTAGAATATTCAGAAGTGAAATTCTTTAAAAATATACGTTCGCGATTATCGGTAGCAGATGAGACTATAAAGCAGCGGTTTGAGGATATTCCTGATTTAGATATTTTTTTAGCACAAGACCTCATCAATAAGTTTTCATTAGAAAAGAATTACAGAGGAATATTTTAACTCGGTAAGTTTACCTCAGTTTAATATAGAAAATTTTTAAAAATATAGAGAAAAACTTCATTAGTACTAACGTACAAAGTTATTAGGGGTACAAAAAAAGGCTGTTAGGGTTGTAACTTCAAAAATAGTCGTATATTTGTAGCCTGATTAACCATTTTTAGCGTTTTTAGACTAATGAAAAAGTACTCTCTTTCGCCGCTCTGTGGGTGGCTCTATCAATACACGCTCAGCAGCAGCCGGTAGATTATATTAATCCGCTTATTGGAACCTCTAACTTTGGGGGCTACTCACCCTGGGGCTATTGCACCTCGCGGTATGCTTTAGCATCTCTCCCTTTAACGTGGCTTTCGATACTACTGGCGTGAAAGCTCCGCTTGAAAAAGATAGTCGTTGGCTATCCAACCCTTATGTGAATGAAAATAAATTTCTTCACCGGACTTACCCACGTGAACCTCAGCGGGGTTGGTTGCCCAGAACTCGGGGTGATTATCGCTATGCCTACTACTGGTAAATTGGAGGTAAATCACCCAAAAATACGGCTCAACCTACCAAAATGAGGTGGCTAAAGCTGGCTATTACAGCAACTTCCTTACTAAATATAACATCAAAACTGAAGCTACCGCCACTACCCGCGCAGGTATTACTCGCTATCACTTCCCGAAAGGTGATGCTAACCTACTTATCAACCTCGGACTTGGACTCACCAACGAAAAGGGCGCGATGCTGAAATTCGTATCGCCTACCGAGGTGGAAGGTATGCGTATGGTAGGGACTTTCTGCTATAACAGTCCGGAGCTGGCTTATCCGGTGTATTTCGTAGCTAAAGTGAACAAAGTTGCCCCCTCATACGGGGTATGGCATACGCCTGAAAAACACCAAGGGGTGGAAGCCCAATGGATGTGGTACAACGGCGATACCCGCCTAAAAGAACAATTCGCCCGCGAGGTGGTAGGCGATAGTATAGGGGCTTACTTCCGCTATAAATTCGACAAAGATGAAGTAGTAGAACTGAAAGTGGGCATCTCGTACGTGAGCATAGCCAACGCTCGTGAAAAACCTTTGAGAAAGAGATAGGTAACCGCAGCTTTGACGAGGTGTATGCCGCTGCCCGCCAAACGTGGAACGATGCCTCCGCGCTACCGTAGAAGGGGGTACTGATGACCAGAAAACGATATTCTATACGGCTCTATATCACGCACTTATTCACCCCAATCTTCTCAACGATGTGAATGGCGATTACCCCGAAAGCAAGACCAACAAAATAGGCAAAAACAACGAGCGCTATACGGTATTCTCGCTTTGGGATACCTATAGGAATTACCACCAACTGCTGACCCTACTCTACCCCGAACAGCAACTGCAAATGGTGCGCACGATGCTCGACATCTATAAAGAAAGCGGTTGGCTGCCCTAAATGGGAACTCAATTCCACTGAAAACCTTTACGATGGTAGGTGACCCAGCCAGCATAGTACTGGCAGATACTTACTTGCGCGGTCTCACTGATTTTGACATACAAACTGCCTAGTGAGGCGATGCTAAAAAGGGGCAAATACGCTTGAAAAATAACCCTATACGCCCAGGGTGAAAGAGTATTGGAAGTTGGGTTACCTGAGTGTAGATGGGGTGTAAGAGGTCCGGTATCAACGACTCAAGAGTATAATGCGGCTGACTTTGCTATTGCACAAATAGCTAAGAAGTTAGGTAAAAAAGCTGATTACGAGAAGTTTAATCAACAGGCTTATTCGTATAGAAAGCTATTTCGACAAAGAAAACCCATTTATTGCGTCCGCGCCACGCTGATGGCAAGTGGTATGCGCCTTTCAACCCTGAAAGTGGGGCTAACTTTGAAGAAAAATGTGGGCTACATAGAAGGCAAAGCGTGGCAGTACGTGTATATGGTAACCCACGATGTGAAAGGAATGATTAAGCTAATGGGCGGTGAAAAAGCCTTTTGAAAAGCAACTTGACCATATTTTTGACAGCAAGCAGTACGATATGGCTAACGAACCTGATATTGCCTATCCGTATCTGTACAACTTCCTTAAAGGCAAAAGAGTGGAAGACCCAACAGAAGATAGACCAGCTTATTAATGAGTATTTCCAAAAACAAACCTGCGGGACTGCTAGGAATGAAGATACAGGGGGTAATGTCGGCTTTGGCTTATCTATGGTATGGCAGGTTTTTATCCTATTACTCCTGCTGAACCTAACTATACTTTTTACCTCGCCTAAGTTTACTAAAATCACCTTTAAACGCAATCCGCAGTATTATCCTGCTGGTGATTTGGTAATAGAAAGTAATGCTTCGCCCGAAAATATTTACATTAAGAATATTTTACATCGATGGGAAGCCTTACAAATCGTATTTTATCAGTCACGAGGCGCTGAAGAAAGCAAAGAAAAATACGGTTTGAGCTGACTAAATAGTCAATTTGGCGATTTGGCGATTTGGCGATTTGGCGATTAACATACTCCGCTGCGCCAGCTCGCGGACTTCCTTCAAAGGGGAGATACTTAACATCCCCCAGCCCCTTCGAAGGGGAGACGTGATGGTCAATAGGATGGGGAGAGGTGACGGTTTTGACGATTAACATCCCCCAGCCCCTTCGAAGGGGAGACGGACGGTCAGCAGAGCGGGAGATGTGACGGTCAGTAGGACGGGAAGATTTGACGGTTAGCAGGACGGGGAGATGGGATGGTCAGCATACACGAAAAACTTTTGGGAGAGCCTTGAACAAATTAATAAATTAGCAAATCAATAAAATGAGTATAATTACAGATTTTACTAACAGACGAATGTATTTTTGGCGTGGATACTACTTTGGGAAAGAGGGTATTTGGTGTCAGGATTTTGATAAAGAAAAAAGCATTTTGTGTGCTAAAAGACTCTTTATACAAGGATTATATGGTTAGGGGCTATAGCTGATAATGGGAAAAATCATAGCCATTTCTCGCTCTATCGGCACTAATGAACCATTACTTATGGTTGATGTTGATAAAAACTATGACAAATACCATTTATAATCATACTTTTTATCTATCCCTCTCTTGATAGAGAAGGTAGCAAAAGTATTTTCAGTAACTGAAAGCAATATTTATAAGAATATTTATGGAAACCCTTTTTGTGTAGATGCAGAAACGGGTAAGTAATAGCTACTCTCGACGAAAAACACAATGGGGTAACACTGCTTATCATCCTGCGAGCAATTCGGTGTATTTTAGTGCTTTCAGACAGCCTAATCTGTACAAATTCAACTTTGATACACTTATGTTTTCAGCCATACCTACTGATAAAAATACGTATATTTGATTGTAAAAGTAGCTTGCGACAACAAAGGTTACTACTATTTAGGCAGTAATATCTTAGTGTATATGAACAATGAAGACGAGGAAGTTTGGCGTATCAATTTTAAAGAGAAAGAAAAAGCTTAGTGGCAAAAACACTTTTTTTCAATATGTCTTTCTGATAATCCTGATTACATAGCAGTCTATTTGTTAGATGGCAATTGGCTGTTCATCGTCAATCGCAATGATTTTTCATACAAAAAATACAAATTAGGAAGAGTGAGGGTTTAGTGAGTTTTTCAACAACTCATTGCTATTTATATATAAAAATGACAACTTTAGCACACTCAATTTAGAAACATTAGAAGAGAAGCCTTTTTACCCACCACTAGCGCAAGCCTATAACTTGTGCCAAACAAATTAATAAATCAGTAAATTAAAAACATAATGAAAAATTCTTTTTATTAAAACTAACCTTTCTGTTGTGTGGCTTTTACGGGTTTGGCACAACCTAAATACTTTATCTTTGAAGAAAAGGGTGAGTTAGGATTGGTAGATTTGCAGGGAAAAACAGTGTTAGCCCCTACTTTTTAATTCTATAAAAACAAAAACAACCATACATCATTGCTTGTAAGCAAGCAAAAGGCTGCTGGGTGTATAACGAAAATTTACAGCCCATTCTTAAAGGGACTTATAACTCTATAAGATTTGGGTGTGAAGGTCAGTTTATTGTTGAGAAGAATGGGAAATATGGAGGTGGTTTCTGAAAAAGGTACTATAATACTCCCCTTAAAAATATTCATTTATAAACTCTAACAAAAAATGGCTATACAGTAACTCTTAATGATAAAACAGGTCTTTTTAACTCTGAAGGAAAAGAAATTATCCCTATAAGCTATCGCTGGATTTACACCGATGAGATAGATGACAATATTCCTATTGTAGCAAGATTGAATGGCAAAGAGGGATATATCAATACTAAAATGAATGGGTGATACCTCCCTACCTACAGAGATGCTTTCGCTTTTTCGACAAGGTTTGGCTAAAGTAAGGGAAGTGAGAGATTACATATACATCAACCTTAAAGGAGAACCTGTTATTCAAGATTTTTGATGCCGATGTGATTGAACCTTCTGACAACACTTACATAGTAGGTGTACGTAAGGAATGTAAGTATATGGTCTATGATTTGAATGGTAATTTATTAGATACCTATGATGGTTTTATAAACAATTGGAGTGGTAATGGTATTTTTGGGGTTAAAAAAAGGGGTAAATGGGGCTATATAGATGGCTATGGCAAGGTAATAATTCCGTTAGAATATGAAAAAAGTAGGTGATTTTAGCGAAGGATTGGCTGCGGTACGCAAAAGATGGTAAATGGGGGTATATCAACCTAAAAATGAGGTAGTGATTCCGATTGAGTTTACTAATAGAGGGGTAAGCTCCTTTTAAAAATGGGGTTGCTAAATACTATACTGATAGCGGTATAGGTCTTATCAATATGAAAGGAGAAATAATAGCTGAACCTAAATATAATAGTATACAATACTTAAGAGAGAATGTTGCTATAGTATCTTTTGATGGTTATTACTATCTATACGATTTTGTAAAAAGAAAAGAAACTAAAACGCCTTGAAGAAATAAGAATTGAAAAAAGCTCTTATAGCTGATGAACCAAGATGTAACTAATTGACAAATGGCAAGAAAAACTTCATTTAATAATTGCCCTAATAGCGGGGGTATTCATATTGCTAGGGGCTCTTACAGGGGCTATCTTAGCAATAGAATCGGTGTATAATCAGACATTGCCTTACAAAAAGTGCAGAGTTTGAAAAGGCGACTCTTGCCCAAACCATTGCCGTACTAAAAAGAGAAGAACATAGATGCCCTTAAACTCACTATCGACCGCAATCACTTTGTGCAAGTAGAGACATCGGAGGGTAAAAACTATTTATACACCCGCAATCGGGCGTGGTAATGGAGGGAGATTATAAGCCTTCGAAGTTTATACAGTTCGTTAAAACCTTGCACCGCTCGCTCTATATGGGCAAAACAGGACGGGTAATAATGGGAATCACGGCTTTGTGCTTTGCAATAATAGCCTTATCGGGTATATGGCTGATTGTACGCAAACAGCAACGCTGGCGCCACTTCTTTGGAAAAACTGCCGGAAGGGGAAGAATTTAACCCTCATTACCATTCGGCTATAGGGCGCTGGATGCTCGTATTTATCTTTATTATTTGCCTTACCGGCGTGTATATGACGCTGGAAACCATAGGAATTGTACCCTAAATTCAAAACCTCAACACGAGTACGATGCCTCTACCCTATCGGAAGAACCCGCAAAGGCTTACACTGATTTTGAAATCTTCAACGTACCCCTGTCTGAAGTGCGCTCGGTAGAGTTTCCTGCTTTTGAAGATATTGAAGAGGTGTATAAGATAGATTTTATCAATAAAAAAATGTGATTGTGAATCAGTTTACAGGTGAGATTATCAGCACCTCGACCTCTCCTTTTTAAAGGGTTGGCTTACTTAGTGCGCACCCTACACATAGGCAAAAGGGCATTATATTTGGGCGACTCTGCTATTTATCAGCTGTTTGGCTATACTATTTTTTTATCTATTCGGGTTTTGCTATCACGCTGAAAAAGGCGCAAAAAGAGCGTGAATCCGTTTGCTAAAGAAGTGTGTGAATACATAGTGTTAGTAGGTACTGAGGGTGGTAGCACTCGCGAGTTTGCACGCGCTGTACACGATGACCTGCTAAGGCAAGGCAAACGCTCTTATATAGCTGATATGAACGATTTTGGCAACTATCCGCAATTAGAACAATTGCTGATTTTTGCGAGTACTTACGGCGATGGCGATGCCCCTATGACGGGGACTCGTTTTGCTGAGCTTTGGAAGAAGCACCCTATAGTGCAAAGCTTTGGCTATACGGTGGTCGGGTTTGGGTCGCTTTCGTATCCTGAGTTTTGCCGATTTGCCAAAGAGGTAGATGTACTCTTAGCCAAAGAGCCACAAGCCAAGGCGATGACGCCGCTGCACACCATAAGCGACCAGTCGGTAGACGCCTTTTAGGGCAGTGGGCTGAAAAGTGAGTGCTACCCAAGACCTCAACCTACGTTTACCGTCAGACTTTCTAACTCGTAAGAAGCGCCAACGCGCTGAATTTGCCGTAGTAGAGAGAACGCCTGTGATGGACGATGATATTTTCTTAGTACGCCTAAAACCGCTTAAGAAAAATAGCTTTTGAGTCGGGCGACCCTATTGGGCATTACCCCTGCTGATGGTCGTGAGCGTTTGTACTCTATAGCCAAATATCGCGAAGAAATATGGCTGAGCGTTAAGCTCGTAGCGCAAGGAGTGGTCTCGAACTTGCTAAACGACCTGCCTATAGGCGAAACATTGCGTGCTGTGATAGAGCCTAATCCGAATTTTCATTTCCCTAAAAAGCACCCCAAGTGGTATGTATCGCCAATGGAGCCGGTATGGCGCCTTTCCTTGGAATGATAGAGGAGAATACTGACAAAAAGCCCCTTACCTTAGTATGGGGTTGTAGGCGTGAAGCCTCTTTAGAGTTGTATCGCCCTTATATAGACCCTTATATAGCAGAAGGAAAAATCAGTACCTACTGGCAGGCCGTTTCGCGAGAAGGAGACAAGTTTTACGTGCAGGACATCATTCACCGCGAAGGTTCGTTTTTGCTAACTTATTAGCCGAAGGAGGGGTAGTGATGATTTGCGGTTCGATGGCAATGCTTAAAAGCTGTAAAGGAAACTTTAGAAGAGGTCTGTCATTTTCACCTACGCAAACCCTTAAGTTACTTTTGAGAACAATGGACAAATAAAAACAGATTGTTATTAATGACCACACATTCTTTATACATAGAAATAACCCGCTCAGTAGAAGAGGCTAAACTTTTCTTTGAGGCGCATAGTCTTTCGGCACTCCCCGTGTGTGAAGAGGGACTATTAGTGGGGTGCTAAGCAAAGCTACTATCGCTGAAGAAGCCGAAGAGGCACTTATCAGCGAGTATAGCTATGCTTTTGACCATTACAGCGTGTCGGTAAGCACCTCGTGGGATGCGGTAATGGAGGCTTTTGCCGCGCATCGCACAGATATGCTGCCGGTAGTAGATGAAGCACAGCACCCTAATGGGCTGCTATCAGCTTCGCGACTTTGTACTGCAACTGGCTGAAACCCCTTTTATAAAAGAAACAGGGCGTGTGCTTATCTTAGAAAAAGACGCCCACAGCTATTCATTTGCCGAAATAGCCCAAATAGTAGAAAGCAACCACAGTCAGCTTTTAGGGTTATACATTTCTAACTATCACGAAGATACGGTGCTGATAACCGTAAAAACTGATTACTGATACCCTCTCGGAAGTGCTACAGACTTTTTAGGCGTTACGGCTATGGTATCCTCTCAGAAAAAAAGAAGATGACCTCTATCGCGAAGAACTGAAAAAAATATAGCTAACTATTTCGATAAATATATCAACTTATAATTGGCAAATTTGCTAATTAATAATTGTTTTGTACTTTTTGTACTCTGAAATGGTTAAATCAAAAGAAGCTAATGCACAAAAATATACCTTATAAAAAAAGTATGCGGTAGCGTGCCTGCTCTTTCTGGGCACAGGGCTTTCGCGTGTGCTAGAGGGATGTGTGTGGATAGGCGAAAAACTGTACCGCCTATTGCGCTATTGCCTTAAAACCCTTTGGATAGCCGCTGTAGCCGCTATAGTACTCATACCTTTTGGTATCTACTCATTGCGCGGCACTTCGCGAAAATCTTACCTGAAATGGGGAGGCATCATTATAGGTAGCGGCTTGGGTTGCCTATTGCTACTTATACTACTCATCTACTTTGGAGCTTTTTGGCAAACTGCCTACCAAACAGGAACTTAAAGAATTGCGCCAAGCTGAAGCCAGCCTTATCTACGACGATAACAACCTTTGCATAGGTAAGTTTTTTATCTTCGACCGTACGCGTATAGAATACAAAGACTTTCCCCCTTACCTTATCAATGCGCTTATAGCTACTGAAGACGAGCGTTTTTACGACCATAGCGGGATAGATACTAAGAGTCTTTTTAGGGTTTTCTTTTAAAACACTCTTGCTACAAGATGACTCTTCAGGAGGAGGTAGTACCTTAACGATGCAATTGGCTAAAAACCTCTTTGGACGTGGCGAACGCTATGGGAAACTGACGATGCCAGTACACAAAATTAAAGAGATGATTATCGCAAGGCGGATAGAAAGCGTTTACACCAAAGAGGAAATTATCACCCTTTACCTAAACACTGTGCCTTTTTAGCGATAATACCTACGGCATAGAGAGTGCCTCGTATCGCTTTTTCAACAAACCTGCTAAGGAGCTGACCCTGAACGAAGCTGCTACCCTAATAGGCACCCTAAAGGCGAACAACAACTACAACCCTCGTCTGTACCCTCAGCGCAGTGAGGAACGTCGGAATACGGTATTGGCTAAAATGAAGAAAAAAACGGCTATCTGACAGATGAAGATTTTGCTGCGCAAACTAAAGATAACCTGAAAATAAACTACAACACCATATTAGTGAAGGCGTTGCGCCCTATTTGCGCGAGCAAATACGCTTACAACTGCCCGAACTGCTGAAAAATATCAGAAAAGAAGATGGGCACTCCTTACAACATCTACAGAGATGGACTTCGCATCTACACAACTATCGACTATACGATGCAAGAATACGCTGAAACGGCTGTAAAGAAGCACTTAGCCCGCCTACAAAAAGAATTTGAGCAGGCTTATGGCAAAAAGCGCCTTGGAACTTAGACAGCGATTGGTTTTAAGCAAGAAGTAAAAACGACTGCCTATCTATAAAAGAACTGAAAGCTAAAAACCTAACTGAAGAGGAGATATGGAAGCAGCTGAGCGAAAAGAAAAAAATATGGACTTGTCGTTTTACGAAGAAGATAAAGTACAGCAGCACAGCACCCTCGATAGTCTTTCGCACTACATACGCTTGCTAAACACGGGTTTTGTAAGTGTAAATCCTCAGACAGGAGCTGTAAAGACCCTACGTAGGAGGTGTTGATTTTGAGCATTTTAAATACGACCACGTACTACAAAGCAAGCGGCAGGTAGGTTCGATATTTAAGCCTATTGTCTATGCTACTGCCTTAGAAATGGGAATGCCTGTGTGTTCGCACTTCTCGCCACGCGCTCTGACCTATGCTGATGAGAAGTACTGACGCCTCGCAACTCGTCAGCCACAGACGATGACCCCAGCACTTATTATTCGGTAGGCAAGGCGCTGGAAAGAATCGTTGAACACTATAGCTGTGCAGACCCTTTTCTACGCAGGACTGCAAAATGTTATCCAAAAAAAGCTTATAAGATGGGAGTGAAAACCTCTCTGCCCCAAGTACCCTCAATAGCCTTAGGTTCTGCCGAATTACCGGTTATAGAAATGGCAAAAGTCTTTACTACCTTTGCTAATAAAGGGTGCCTTCGCAACCTTATTCTCATAGAAAAATAGTAGATAAAAAGGGAAAAGTGATATGGCAACACAAGCCTGCTAAACAAGAGGCTGCCATTAGTGAGACTACTGCCCAAAAGATGATACAGCTGATGCGTGCGACCGTAAATGAGGGTACTGCTGCCCGTATGCGTGGACAGTACGGGCTTACCAACGATTTGGCAGGTAAGACCGGTACTACCCAAGATAACAAAGACGGTTGGTTCGCCGGAATGTTGCCTAACTTGGTGATGATTAGCTGGGTAGGTAATGACCACCAGATAGGGTTCCGCAGTACCCGTATAGGGACAAGGCGCTAACTCGGCACCGCCTATAGCTGCTCTGTTTGTACAACAACTGAACCGCAATCGCCAGTTCAATTCGCTTACAAAAGCTACTTTTGAAGTGAGTGAAGAGGTACGCAGCGAGGTATTAGAATGCGAGTCGGTAGTACGCGAGGGCTTTATAGACCGCCTGTTAAGCGCTCCGCCTAAAGATACTATATACGCAGGAGATGTACACTATCGCCTATATGAGCGCAAGGGCAAGCTGCACGATATAGACAATGATGACGATGAGATTTTCGATAGACGATGTGATGCACCCTAACACCCAAAGTGCTACCCAACAAAAAGAAGAACCCGAAAAGAAAAAAAGGGCTTTTTAGTAGAATTTTTAGGTAATAATATAACTAATGACTGATTAATGACCAATATAATGAGAAGAAATTTAATTTTAGTATGGTGCCTGTTGGCACTAGCGTATGTAAACGCACAACCGAAGAAATTTATGGTAAGAACCGTAGCTTTTTATAACGTAGAAAACCTTTTTGATACCATCAACGACCCACATAAGTTTGATGATGACCGTACCCTCTAATGGGGCTGACCGTTGGACTTCAAAAAGTATATAACGACCACGTACAAAAAGATAGCAAAGGTACTCTCAGAAATCGGTGCTGATGTTACTCATCACGCTCCGGATATAATAGGCGTTGCCGAGATAGAAAACGATGCGGTACTAACCGACCTTATCAATACACCTTACCTAAAGAAATACAATTATGGTATTGTGCATTACGAATCGCCTGATGCACGTGGGGTAGATGTGGCACTTCTGTACAAACAGGGTGTTTTTAAGCCCTCATCATCTAAAGCGCACCCTCTATACCTAACCAAAGAAGATGGCAAACCTCTCTACACTCGCGACCAGCTATTAGTTAGTGGAGATTTAGATGGCGAAGAAGTACACTTTATCGTAAATCACTGGCCTTCACGCTTAGGAGGAGGCTAAAAAGCCGCCCTATGCGCGAAAAAAAGCAGCAGCCCTTAATAAAAAGATTATTGACTCGCTCCTAAAGATAAACCCTAATGCTAAGATAATGTCGATGGGCGACTTTTAATGACGACCCTATTAACTCCGGATTTAAAAACATACTTAAAACTAAAGATAAAAAGGAAGATGTTAAGTCCGGTGAGCTCTTCAACCCTATGGAGGCAATGCTTAAAAAAAGGAATGGGTACTCTTGCCTATCAAGATGGTTGGAATCTCTTTGACCAAATATATTTCACTTACGACCTACTAAAAAGAAGACAAGAGCAGTTACCGCTATTGGAAAGCCGGTATTTTTCAACCGTCCTTATTTGGCTAACCCCAAAGGACGCTACAAAGGATATCCTTTCCGCAGTATGGCAAACGGCAACTATACCTGGGGCTATTCAGACCACTTCCCTGTATATATATACTTGATTAGAGAGATAAAAAAACAAATAACTTTAACTATGACTAACTATTTTTCATCAGACTTTACCCTCGGCATACTCGGTGGAGGACAACTCGGCAAGATGCTCTTAACCGAAACTCGTAAGTTTGATATCGCTACTAAAGTACTCGACCCCTCTGCTGAAGCGCCCTGCCGTATCGGTAGTAATACCTTTGTGCAAGGTAGCCTGACAGACTTTGATACCGTCTATCAGTTCGGCAAAGATGTGCAAGTACTCACTATAGAAATTGAGAATGTAAACGTTGATGCCCTTGAGAAGCTGCAAGCTGAAGGGGTGCAAGTATACCCTACTCCGCAGACTATCCGACAGATACAAAAACAAGGCTGTACAAAAAGCAATTCTATGCAGCAAATGGTATTCCTACGGCTTCCTTTAGTGTATTTGAGTCTCTTACCGATTTGCGCACAGCTGCTGAAGCAGGCACGCTAAAAATTGCCTTTTTGTGTGGAAGTCTGCACGTTTTTGGCTATGACGGCAATGGCGTGAAGATAGTACGCCAGCTTACCGACCTTAATGGCTTGCCTGATGGGCAGTGCATAGCCGAAACATTAGTGCCTTTTGCTAAAGAATTAGCGGTAATAGTAGCCAGAAGCAGTCAAGGAGAAGTTTGTACTTATCCGGTGGTAGAAATGGAGTTTCACCCTGAAGCTAATCAGGTAGAATACGTTATTTGTCCCGCACGTATAGACAATGCTGTTGCCCAGAAAGCAAGAGCCATAGCAGTGCAAGTAGCTGAGGCTTTTTGGTGTGGTTGGTCTTTTAGCTGTTGAGCTCTTTCAAACAGCAGACGATGAGATATTAGTAAATGAAGTGGCTCCACGCCCACACAACTCTGGTCATTACAGCATAGAGGCTGCTTATACTAACCAGTTTGAACAACACCTGCGAGCTATCTTAGGGCTTCCATTAGGCAGTACCCAAAGCAAAGTAGCTGGTGTAATGGTAAATCTTGTAGGAGCTGAAGGCGAGCAAGGAGAGGTAGTATATGAAAATATAGCACAAATATTAGCAATGGAGGGGTAACTCCTCATATTTATGGCAAAAAGAAACGCGCCCCTTCCGAAAAAAATGGGACACGTTACAATTGTAAACCCTGAGGTTGCACAAGCACGCGCTATAGCTGAACAAGTAAAGCGCACTATTCGGGTGATTGCTCTTAAAAAGTAGCTTGTTAATTTCGTTTTTAGCTGAAATCTGATATAAGTGATAGGTTTGCCTTGCTCTAAATAAAACTGCTCGTAGAAAGTCTTGATTTCGGTGACCTCTGTAGGTACCCCATCACTATTGTAGATATTGTGGTTAGCATACAGCACCTTATGTCCGGCTCCGTGTAGCAGCCTCGAGTGTATAGCCGTGCATAAATTCGCTATCTGTTTTCAGATGTATATAGCCTTCTGGCTTTAGAATATGTTGATAACGAGCTAAGAAATCAGCATTTGTTAGCCGATGTTTAGTGCGTTTGTATTTTTATCTGAGGATCAGGGAAAGTAATCCATATTTCGCTCACCTCTTCGGGCGCAAAAACATTGTTCTATGAGTTCTATTTGGGTGCGAAGAAAAAGCTACATTGGCTATTTGCTGATCAATAGCGGTCTTAGCTCCCTCCAAAAAAGCGCGCTCCTTTGATATCTATCCCTATAAAATTCTTTTCGGGATGACGCTTAGCTAAGCCTCACTGAGTATCTGCCTTTGCCACAGCCTAATTCTAAAAACAATAGGGTTATTATTCTTAAAATACAGCTCGTTCCACTTCCCTTTATAAAGCAAAAAGTGTTAGTTAAAAGTTCCTCTCGCGAAGGCTGTATAACATTAGCAAAAGTCTTGTTTTCTTCAAAAACGTTTAAGTTTATTCTTACTTCCCATATATTATCTATTTTATCGGGCGCAAAGATACATAATAATTAGTAATTTATTATCTTTGCCCCATTAAACATTAATTCTTAGTATTATGACAGAAGCCCAAACACTCCGACACATCATTACCACTCGCAAGAGTATATTCCCTCCTGAATATAGTGATGCACCTATAGCCGAAGAAGTATTAGAAGAGATTATCAGCTCTGCTGACTATGCTCCTAACCACAAACGCACCAAACCTTGGCGACTAAAAGTACATAGAGGTACTGATAAAAACTCTTTTAGGAGAACAATTAGTACGTCTGTACAAAGAAAATGTACCTGCTGAGAACTTCTCTGAGCGAAAAATGAATGAAATAGCTCAAAAAGTAGCTAAATCAGATACAATAGTAACTATTAGCATTTGTTTTAGTGGTAAAGTGCCCGAGTGGGAAGAAATAGCTGCGACAGCGATGGCTGTACAAAATATGTACCTCACCTGCACTGCCCACGGCGTAGGTTGCTATTGGGGTACCCCCGGCTTTATGTTTCAGATGAAAGATTTCTTACAATTAGAAGAAAAATGAACGCTGCTACGGATTTTTCTTTATGGGAATGAAGAAGTAGAAGTAATATAAAAACGAGCACCGGTCTAAAAAGGCTTACCTTTTTAGACCGGTGCTCGTTTTTATATATTTCGTTTTGTCCTATCCTGAGTAAGTATGTACACTCATTTGAGCCGTAGGTAGGTAGTTCACACCAAACCAACATACCAACAAAAGGATAAACGCTATCCCTACAATTACGAAGCTTTGTAGCGGCTTACGCTCATTATGATTGTACTTGTGATGCAAATATACCAAGTAGCCCAACCAAGTGATAAAAGCCCACGTTTCTTTAGGGTCCCATGTCCAATAGTGTCCCCACGCTTCTTTTTGCCCATAGCGCTCCGAAGAGCAACCCAAAAGTTAAGAATACATAACCCACCTTTTATAAGCTGGTCTATCACAGCAAATATACTGCTGGTTTCTTGCCCTTTTTATATCGATAGATACCATAAAAAAAGCTGTAAGTGATGCCATACCCAACATTGCATAGGCAAAGATATATACGATTACGTGCGGTATAAACCATACACTTTGCAGTGCTGGCATTAGCGCTTTTGTTCATCGTATCAGGGTGCGTATAAGTGAGCACTATAAATACAATACCCATTACAGCCGAGTAGCTAAGCATCCATTTTTGTCGATAGAGCAAGTAGATAGCGTAGCCTATGAGTCCCATAAAGAGTGAGTACCATATACGTGTTTCTGCTAAAGTGCGCAATGGCGGACGCTCTAAGTTCTTCCAAAGTGCTATAATAAAGCCCCCTACTATAAGGGTCGCTCCTAAGTGAGCAGCTATACTCGCTACCCTTAGGGCTTTGTTTTTACTGTAAATAAGGCTACCTCCTAATAGCCAAAAGTGCTACCGAGAGATAGGTTACTATGTCAAAAATAATGCCACATTTCTTTTTAATTATGAATTTAGAATTATGAATTTAGAATTATGAATTTAGAATTACCTCTTTTCTTCCCTTTCACTTGGAACAAGAAAAGCTATACCACCAGCAATAAGCAAAAAAATATACCTGTATAAACCACTGGTAGCCAAGGGTCTGAGATAAGTTCTACTACACTAAGTTCAGACCAACGACCGGCACGCTCATCGTAGCTCACTTGATAAATACGCCAGCCTCCTACACTAATAGGGATGGTTTACCCTCTATGCGTTCTTCGCGTATCTCATCTTTCTTATCTTTCTGAAATACTAATACTTGCGACTGAAACTTACGTGCTTCAGGGGGTGCCATCACTAATGTATGATCTTTATCTAAGTCGATAGCACGAGGCGAAAACTGAAAGTTACCAGCTGATATCCAGTCCGTTTTCTTCTTGTGGGTGCGTAAGTCTTCTACCGTCACTTGGGCAGCGTTAGTAGCTCCCCACATAGTGTGGTTTATATAGTGCTATCTGTGTCGGGTATTGCCTTTTCAAGGTATTTATGAAGAGTAACTTTCCAATGTAGAAGAGTCATACTCTCTCCTTCTTTTTCGAGCATAAAGCCTTGTGGTTTCTCTACAGGCAGTGCTGAACCAGTAGTATCTATCACAAACAGTTTATTAGGATAAATATCTATGCTAAACTCTTTTAAGCTCTAAAGCCAAAGGTAGTTGCACCATTTTATTCTCTTCAGTAAAGGCGCGCCACTCAGCTTTGTCTTTGTAGAGATTCATTTTTTTAGTCGTACGATATCTCCTTGCCCGAGTACACCTGCAAACATCACCAACCATAATCCAAAGTGATTGAGCAAAAACGGAATATTCTTGCTCTCGTATACTAAAGAGCGTTTGAGTATCGCAAACCAAAGATTCATAAGGGCTAATACAAATATAAGACCAAAAATACCACGTCTTAGTCAGGTCATTTTAAGCCTAATTTGCCTAAAACACCTTGCATTTCCTCAGGTTTTACATTGATACTTCCCAAGCCCGATAGTCAGTAAGCCCTAAAACGGCTACAATTACAATAGCAAACGGAGCTGATGAAAAATCTACTTACGAAAGCCGACTTTCTAAAAAAATAAAGAATACCAGCGTGGTAATCACTACAAAAAGTGAACCCTGCGATGATATTATCAGGAAAGCTAAACCAGCTTTTTGCTGAGGCTCCCGACGGTAAGTTGTAAAATAAGCCCTATTATAAGGGATATACACGCTACTAAGGTAGCAAATGGGTATTGCTTCATAAAAACTAAAAAAATAATAATATAATAAAGACAAACTTTGCCAAAGTCTCGCAGGCTTTTCGTCCCACGACCTTTGGCAAAGTCTATATTATTGACTGTTATGCCTAATGCGGCGTGCACTATTTTTTTGTGATACTAAGCGTCCTGCTTTTTAGCTTCTTCTATCCATTTAGGCACTATAGTTTCTAAGAATTTTTTTCTTAGCAGCTTCTTCTTTTTGGTATATCCAAACCAATTTCTTTTTGGGCTTTAGCTTTAGTGCTGATATCAGGCATTACGAAAGCTGTTTTGATATTTAGTTTTTCTTTAAGCACATCTAAATTATTTTCAGCTTGATAAGCATAGATAAGACCATCGCTAAGGAGGCGTTCAGATTCGATAGGAGCGTGGAAAGCGGCACCGTGTGAAGAGTGTACCATATCCCAACGCCATTGTGATTTGCGGATAAGTGCCAAAAGTAGGTTTCATTTGTTCTTCGTTAGCACCGTTATCCCACAAGAATTTAGCTTTGAAGTGTACTTTTGCTAATTGTTTTTCGAGTTTCATACGCATACCATATACAGCATCTTGGCGATCGTATACGTTTTTCACCAATTCTTCTTCACTTTGGCGGTGACAAGTTTGGCAACTCGCTGATACATTGCGTAGTGGGCTGCTGATATGGTGGTCAGAGAATTTCACAGCACCATCAGTTTTGTATGGCATATGGCAATCGGCACAAGAAACGCCGCGTTGTCCGTGAATACCGAGTTGAGAAAGTTCATAGTCGGGGTGTTGTGCTTTAAGGATAGGAGTACGGCTAAGTGAGTGTACATAGTCAGTCCAACCTTCTGCATCGTAGTACTCTTCCATCTTTTCAATAGTCATACCTTTATCCCAAGGGAAAGTAAGGTGTTTTTTTATCACCTTTGAAGTAGTACTCTACGTGGCATTGTGCACATACTAACGAACGCATTTCTTGGTGTGTAGCATTGTTAATATCTTTTCCTTGACGTTCAAAAGCCTCAACAAGAGCTGGTTGGTGAACTTCAAGCTTCATTGTTTTAGTATTGTGGCAAGTAGCACAACCGATAGGGTTTACTATCTCGTTACCCCATTTATCCCAAGGAGCACTATAGTAATTGTCTAATCCTACTTTTTTTCATTAGGCGAGGCACATCAGGGCTTTTACAAGTCCAGCAAGTACCAGGCTGAGGAGAGTGGGTAGAATCGGTAGGCGCACCTGTACGAAGGATTTTTGTTACGTCTTCAATAGCGTGCATATGCCCGCGAGGCGCGTTGTACTCTTTAGAGAAGGCATAACCAGCCCAAAGCACGACCATTTCGGGGCGCAAAGCGAGCAAATCATCATCTTGACTGCTCATATACCCTAGAGCGGAATGTAGTGTCAGCAGTTGCTCTCAAGAGTCGTACTGACGTGGGTAGAACGGTGCGAATAGCTCGTTCTTACACTCCTGATCTGGGAGGTTATTACCGCCTTTTGCGATAAACTCAGCCTCTTGTGATCTCATTCATTATTGAATTAGCCAATAGTCCTAATAAGAAGGTCACTATTGCCAATATACCCTGCAATTAACCAATGTTTCTTTTTCATCGCTGTATAAATTATATTTCGTTTTTTTAATTATTACTTTTTTTACTTTTTAGCGGCCATTTCTTGTAGCCAATCAGGAACGTTAGCGCCCATATCATCAATAATAGGCACGGGCGAGTTAGAGCAGCGTTCAGCCCGCGTACGCGGCTATGAGGCACTTCGCGGTGGCATTCCCAGCAGAGCTTGCCATTGCCAGCGTGTGCCATTGGGGCAGTTACCTTGCCTATCTGCACCTCACTTACAAGGGTGCTGTGGCAGCGAATACAGTTCTCTTGCACTACTTTTTGTCCTGGTGAGTGCATCTTGATAACCTGTGGCTCCATTCGGAAGGTAAACATCGTAGCGTGGCGCAAACCGTCATTAGCTTTGAAATAATACTTACGGAAGACATTGTCGTGCGGTACGTGGCAGTCGTTGCACACGGTATTACGTCCGTGCGATGAGTGTAACCACGTAGCATACTCAGGCTCCATAATATGACAGTTCACACACGCCTTTGGATCGTCAGATAGATAGGAATGTGCTTTTAGATAGGTAGAATATATACCCCGCAAGACCTATCAAGATACCTACCAAGGAAGGTATCAGAAAAACGAAACCATCGTTTGTTTTTGTTTGAGTGTCTTTATCAGTTGTCGCCATTATATAATAAATAAGGTATTTCGTGTCTTTTTCGTTGCAAATATACCACGCTTTACTTTCATTACAAAAATAAAAACGAAAAAAATAGCGAAATTTATTATTATTCTAAGTAAGAAAAGGAATTAACCTATTAAAAATAAGCCAATTAACAAATTCTCTCATTTGTTAATTGGCTTATTTTTCTAATTGACTAATCGTTTAGTTCTTTCGTATTACACTTAGTGTTTGTTGGGTGATACCCAATAGCGAGGCTATATGCCCTAAAGGCGCACGCAGTAGTATCTGGGGGTATTTCTTCAGCAGCAACTCATACCGCTCTTGGGCTGTCTGAAACTTAATCGTGTACAGCTGCTCTCTAAGGGTCTGTATGGCCGAGACTAACAGCAGTCGCATCAGCCGTTCCAGCTCCTGATGCTCATTTACCACTGCTCTACCTCTCTAAAGTCGGCTTCCCATACCACACAGTCCTCCAATGCCTCTAATTGAATGGGGGTGGGACTGTCAAAATAAATATTCTCTACCGGAAAAATAAAACATTTGCTCCATAAAAAGAATGGGTAATGTCTTTTTCTTTTTCTCGTAGAAAGTGCGTAGCAGTCCCTGTTCCACATAGTACAGCCGTCCCTCATTGCTACCTGCTTTTTGCAGCGTTTGATACTTTTTGTAGTGCTTTTGTTCAAAAAGCCTTTCTACCAAAGGCGCAAAGCACTTCGGGGGTGATAAGGGTCTCTTGGCAAATGTACTCCGTCGGACTCATAGGTACTTATTGCATATTTTTTTAGCCTCAATGCTTAGGGTAGCGTGGGGCACCGCCATCAAGCGACGTTTGTCTCATCAGTTTACCTGTTACGCGACAGATACCATAAGTCTTATTCTCAATGCGTACAAGCGCATTCTTAAGGTCGCGAATAAACTTCTCTTGTCTGATGGCCAATGCCGTGTTCTCTTCTTTGCTCGTTACCTTCGAGCCTTCTTCAAAAGCCTTAAAGGTAGGGGCGGTATCGTCAGTACCATTGGTAGCGCTGTTCATATACGAACTGCGGATAAGTTCTAAGTCTGTCTGAGCCTTTTTATTTTCTCTTCTATAATCGCTTTAAATTCTTCTAATTCTTTTGTCAGAATAGCGCACTCTTATATTTTCTTCCATAATATTCTGAGTATTTAGTTATTAATTCATTTTTTTCAAAGGGTGTAAAAATACAACTATTTTTGTAACTACCAAAAAATAATTCCACATTTTTACTCTTCAAGAGCTATTTCTCGCTGCAATGTCCATACCTCTACTTCTTGTATCTTGCGGTAGTCCGTTTGCCGAAAAGCGTGTCGGGTATAAAAATACACATTCATAGCCGTATTGGTCACCAAGCGCAATTGGGTAGCCCCGCGTTGGGGCTATAAAAAGGCACTATACCTTGGTCTATAAACCTACCGCCTACCTTTTTGCTTTGCCATTCAGGGCTCACCACCAAACTCTCTAAGTACCACGTCCCTTCAGGCGCATTGTTTTTCGCCTGCTCGCTGCTTTGGTCAAGGAAAGGCAAAAAAATGCTTCGTAGGTTTCGCGTATTGCCATAGGGCAAAAAGCACCCGAGCGCAAAGTAGTCCCATAAGCCGATATGGGTTTTACCCAAATGCTGCATCACAGCCGCCGCCACGGGGTACCTTCGTGCTCCGCCAGCAAGCAATACCCCTTGCGAATATTGCTCATCGCCTGTACGTAGTGCAGTTTGTTCAGATAATCGATATACTGACTATCCGAAAAGAAAAAAACCGATTTAGCACAGCGCGATACATATTATAATTGGCAAAAAGCATCGGTAAGAAGGTGAGCTACACATCTGGCATCAGCAGCCGTAGCTTGTCTGAAATGTAATTGCATAAATAATTGTTTTTTTACCTCAATAGAGGGGCAAATATACAAAACTTTACTGAAACTTCATCACACTCCCAAAAAAACATCAATACACTAATTATTAATAAGTTAGCTTTTTCACTTAAATTTTTTTCTTAAAAAAATACGCTTAAAAATTTGGAGATTAAAAATAGCTGTACCTTTGCACCGCAAAAAAATGCAAAAAGATTGGTCTATGGTGTAATGGTAACACAGCAGATTTTTGGTTCTGTTATTCTAGGTTCGAGTCCTAGTAGACCAACGAAAAAAAGCTCTTCAGGTTCAAACTTGAAGAGCTTTTTTTATGTCTAACAGCGAAAGCTGCCTACTACTAAAAATTAACTTTCTAAACTACAAACTTCTCCTTTTTGCTATAGGTTCTGAACTGTAGAAATAAACTTTCCTTCTTCTGAAGTTGCCTCTATAAGATATTGTGCCCCTTGAAGTAGTGCTGCTGTACAGTAACCTGCCAGTCAGAGTGGGCACAGATGTGTATCTGATGAGGCTTCAATAGCTTACCTTTATGCCAACTTACCTCGCCAAAGAGCGAAGCAGTATAATAATCAGTGTCTTGCCCATAGACGGTCAGTGTATCGCCAAAGTGCAACAGCTCCCCACCTTTCATTATAAGAGTTTTTATCGGCAAATGAGAGAGCCTCTTTACCATCGTGGGTAGCCACTACGCAACTAATGCCGCGCTCCTTAAGGTAAGCAAAAAGCGTGCGCTGCAATTCGTTCTTCCTAAAAATTATCTACCTGACTAAAAGGCTCATCTAAGAGCAGCAGCTGGGGTTCTTGAGCCAGTGCCATAGCAAGGGCTACGCGTTGTTTTTTTCTCCCCACTTAGGTCTCAAGGCTTTTGCGCTGAGCAAAATCCTGCATTCCTACTAAACTGAGGAGTTCTGCCACGCGTTCTTTCTTGTAATCAAGATCGAGATTCGACACAAATTTACCGACATTTTCAGCCACAGTGTGATAAGGACCTAAACCAAAAATCTTGGGCTAAATACTTCATCGCGACATAACTGGTACTAACTGACGCGAAGGCCCCCATACGCGGTTTTCGCAGAAGTATATACTCCCCTGCACATCTATAAGCCCATAGATAGCTTTCAGCAGCGTACTCTTCCCACAGCCACTTTCGCCCATCACTGCCAAATGCTCACCCTGAGGCAGCACAAACGATATATCTTTCAAAATCGACTGCCCGCCATCATAAGCGTATGAAAATATGATCAAGTTTTTAGCATTAATTATTTTTCAATTTTTAAACATTTGCGTGAAGTCCGACCAATTTTTAATTTCAAAAGCTCTGATATCTCTTACTGATTTTTCTAAACCAAGATATGGCATCAAGAGCATTCATAGCTTTGGTTACTACATATAGATTATCTTCATTAGTCACATACACACTGCCTTGAATCCAGTAAAACCCACAGTCTGCCAACGTCTTACGAATCTCTCCATAAGCAGAGTGATAAGGCGACCCATAGTGTTTTTCTAAATCTGAAAATAACCATATCAAAGGTAATAGCAAACATATCAATTCAGCTTTTTAAATAAGTATTCTTTGTCAAAAAAACTCTCCTAATTCTTTTGGTTTTAGCTGTAATAACAAATCCTACAAAAGGATTGTCTTCAATATCTACTACTACTCCTTTTAACCATTCTTTTTCATTGGTAACCTGCGGAGCTATCAATACCTCTTCTCCTATTTTAAACAAAGGAATATGTGTCGTTTTATTAATTGCTTCCATATCCTATCAATTTAATACGCACTCTTAAATTGCTCTAAGAAGCGCAAATCATTTTTCGTAAAACATACGTATATCACCTACTTGGTACAGTAGCATCGCAATGCGCTCTATCCCCATACCAAAGGCAAAACCACTATAAGTATCGCTATCTATACCGCAGTTTTTCAATACGTTAGGGTCTGTCATTCCGCAGCCCATTATCTCAAGCCAACCGGTACCTTTAGTGATGCGATAATCCACCTCATTGTTCAGCCCCCAATAAATATCTACCTCAGCACTTGGCTCGGTAAAGGGGAAATACGACGGACGTAAGCGTATGCGGGACTTGCCAAACATCTCTTTGGTGAAGTATAGCAAAAGTCTGCTTAAGGTCTGCAAACGATACGTCTTTATCTATATAAAGCCCCTCTACTTGGTGAAAAAGACAGTGCGAACGCGCCGAGATAGCCTCGTTGCGGAACACCCTCCCTGGCGAAATAGTGCGTATTGGCGGCTGATGCCCTTCCATATAGCGTATTTGTACCGAACTAGTATGCGTTCTAAGCAGTATATCCGGATTCGTTTGTATAAAGAAAGTATCCTGCATATCCCTAGCTGGGTGATATTCAGGCAAGTTTAGGGGCTGTAAAGTTGTGCCAATCATCTTCTATTTCAGGGCCATCTGATACATCAAAGCCTATGTTAGCAAAGATGGTCAGTATTTCGTTTTTCACTAACGAAATAGGGTGACGCGCCCTAGGGGAGTAGGATATGCCGGACGGGTAAGGTCTGCATACACCCCTTTGCGCTCCTCTTTTTGCTCCAAAAAGGTCGCGTATTTCTTGTATTTTAGTTTCTGTTTTTTTGTTTGAGTTCATTAAGTACCTGCCCAAAAGATTTCTTTTCGGCAGCAGGCACTTCTTTAAAAGCAGCAAAAAAACTCATTCAGCACCCCTTTTTGCCGAGGTATTGAATGCGCAATTGCTCAAGTTCTTCTTTTTAGTCTGAACTTTAAAGTCCTCAATCTTAGCGATATGCTCTTTTATTTTATCAATTATCATAACTGCAATGCAAGTTCTTTTTCTTTTTCTAAATGGCAAAAATACTATAAAAAAATATGTAAGTGCCAAATTTGTTTTTGATTTTTTTGATTTACCAAATCGGCAAATTGGCAAATCGACTAATTATTTATTTTGTATCCCCGCCACTTTTTCTATGCACGCCTGCATATCGGCAGGCAGTTCACTGTCAAAGCGCAGGTACTCACCGCTCACAGGGTGTTCAAAACCCAAGGTCTTGGCGTGCAAGGCTTGGCGCGGCAATACGCTAAAACAGTTGTCTACAAACTGTTTATACTTGGCAAAGGTCGTCCCCTTCAGTATCTTGTCGCCTCCGTAGCGCTCATCGTTAAAGAGCGTATGCCCTATGTGCTTCATATGCACCCGTATCTGGTGGGTGCGCCCTGTTTCTAATCTACACGACACGAGGGTCACATACCCAAAACGCTCCAACACTTTGTAGTGCGTCACCGCCTCTTTGCCGTGCGACCCATCAGGGAAAAACATCCATCTGTAGCCTATCTTTCAGATGCCGCCCTATATGCCCGCGCACCGTACCCTCATCAGCTTCCACATTGCCCCACACAAGGGCTATATATTCGCGTTCAGTAGTCTTGTGAAAAAACTGCTGAGTCAGGTGCAGCATAGCCTCTTCGGTCTTAGCGATAACCAGCAGTCCGCTGGTATCTTTATCGATGCGATGCACCAACCCAGGACGGTTACTGCTGTTGTTAGGCAGGGTTTTCAAAGTGATAGACCAGCGCATTAATAAGGGTACCGCTATAGTTGCCGTGTCCAGGATGTACTACCATACCCGCCGGCTTGTTTACCACCAGCAGACTATCGTCTTCATACACTATTTGCAGAGGTATATTTTCGGGTATCAACAAATCTTCGTGAGGCGGATGCGCAAAAATACACCTTCACCTCATCGTTAGCTTTCACGCGATGATTAGATTTTACCGGCTGACCATTTACGAATATATTCCCTTGTTTAGCCGCCTGTTGCACCTTATTGCGAGTAGCGTTTTCCACGAAGTTCATCAAAAACTTATCCACGCGCAGCGGTTCCTGTCCTTTCCCGCCTTAAACGAGTAATGTTCATACATCGAAGGACTCCCCTCTTCGTCTAACTCGTCTAATTCGTCTAAATCATCTATATTTTCTAATTCGTCTATATTTTTCCATATTTTTTTATTTCCAACATCCCCCTATCCCCCTTCAAAGGGGGAACTCATACCCGAACATCATACTTTGATTTCCGTGTATGCTAACCATCACATCTGCCCGTGTTGTTGACCATCACATCTCCCCTTTGAAGGGGGCTGGGGGATGTTTATAATCACCAAATCGCCAAATCGGCAAATCGGCAAATCAACTCATCGACAAATTGGCAAATCGACTCATCGACTCATCATCTAATTCCCCATCAATTCTTCAATAGGAATTTCCTCAGGAATAGAGTCTCTCGCCTCCATACCATTACCACAGATAAGGTCAATGCGCGACGTTTTTCACCAACTTATCCCCAGGTAGTACCGGTTTGCCCTGATACTGCATTTCCAGCACCATATCCTTACCGATATCATCTACATAAGTAACGGTACCGATAGCCAATCCCACCGATTGTAGGGTAGCCTCAGCGCTGCGTCGTGTTACCTGAATCACCTTTGGTACGGTCACTTTATGATAGCCCGAAGGGTTGAGGGTCAGATATATTTTGCGGTTTTTCTTCACCCGTTCGTTAGGTTCGGGACTCTGACTTATCACGGCAAAAGGCGCATACGTAGGGTCATATTCGGTTGAGTCGATTACCTCATAGCGCAATTGCTGTTCATCTAAGAGTATTTGCACCTGCGAGAGTGTTTTTTTCGTCAGGTCAGGCACTACTATAAACTTGCCGTGGTCAGTATAAAAGTTGAGCAATTGCAAGGAGCACCATATCAATATACCCCCAGCAATCACTGCCAACACCAACTGCCAAAACAGCGTAAGTCCTGTTTTTCAAAAATTTCTTTGATATTCATTTTTTTCTTAATGATTAATTTCTTACTTCTTCTTTTTCGATAATGCCAAAAACAAGCGTTTGTGCCAGCGATAAACATACGCTAAACATCATACCGCCCCAGAAGCCGTGCACCACGAAACCACTCACTACCTCGCCGGCCAAAAGAATGATAACCGCATTGATTACCAGCAAGAAAAAGCCCCAAGGTAACAACGGTGATAGGAATAGAAATAATAGTCAGAATAGGGCGTACTAACACATTGAGTATCGATAGCACAAAGGCTACTAATACAGCCGAGAAAAAAACTCTCTATATGAGCCCCTACATTAAGGTATCCCAACAAAAAAATAAGGATAGCACTTACAAAAAAATACCTATTAAATATTGTCGCATAAAAAAATCGATTGTTTTTTGATAAAATTGAGTAGGATTTTGGGCGTGAAAGTCAGTGCCCCGCTTGGTTAATCGTATCGATAACTGCGTGCGGGAAGTGTGTGTATATCAAGGCTTCATCTTCAGGCATTACATACTCCGAAAAACTCCCCTTTCAAAAAGAGCGTCTTGCCCTCATATACATTGCTGTCGGGCAGTTCAGCCCCTATCTCGCTTTCGTTGTCTATCAGGGCAGGCAGGTTTAGGCGCAAGCCCAAACGGTCTTTAGTCTCCCAATACAGGTTTTTAAGCAAAAACTGACGTACCCCTGGCTCACTAACGTAAGGGGTAAGCGCTTTATCAGCTTCAGTGCGCGAGTGTATCTGGTCGAAATCCAACGAAGCCAATCCCCTGCAATATCTGCTGATGATGAGGCGGAAAGAATTTAGGCGACATATCAGCTACGATAAGCGAAAAGCACCTTATCGGGGTGCTCGGTAGCAAAGAGCATAGCCGTTTTGCCACCCATAGAGTGTCCCATCAGGGTGGAAAGCCTTTGGGTGGTGTCCTTCGGCATAGGGCCAATAGGTCAGCTACCATAAGCGAGTAGTTAAAGTCGGGCGAGTGAAAGCTATGGCCGTGATTGCGTTGGTCTATCAGATGCACTTCATAGCCAGCTTCGGCATATCGCAAGCCCAAGCTACGCCAATTGTCCGACATACCTAAGAAGCCGTGCAATATCACAAAAGGAGTCCCCCTCGCCTATTATTTGAGAATGCAGCATTTTTTTAATAATTATCAATTTTGAATTATAAATTTCAAGCGACAAAGATACGAAATAATTACAAATTACAAATGATAAACCACAAAAAACAGAAAAATACGCCCACCCGTCCCACTCGTCCCACATCTCTGCCGGTGCGGCTGCACTCCCAGCCCTCCCAATCCTCCCAGCCTTCTCAATCCTCCCACTTGTCCCACAATTCATAATTCCCCTCGCACTATTTAGAGTGCATTATAGGTTTTAAAAACGCTTATCTCTATGGTAAGTAAAGGAAAATAGTAGGGCAGTTATTTTGTATTGTATTGATTGTTAATGAAAATAAAAATTTAACAACACATCTGATACATTACCTTATTTCAAACTAGTATAGTCACCATCTATAATCATTTAAAAAAACCATCTGCCGTTCTATACTTTGTGAAAAAGTTACATAAGAATCATATACTTTTAAATCAAACACTTTAATTTTTATTATATTTTTAGACATAATTGATATGTACTAATTTCTTTTTCTATTTCATCAGCTAATATTATGCTAAATGAATTTATACATTCTTGATATTCTATACACAATTCAATTAATCTAACACTCAATGAATTCTCTATTAATATAGCCTTGTAAGAATAAAGTGTACCACACACTTCATTTATCTCATGAATTAGAGCAAAATCGCCTTTTGTAGGTGAGATTATATAATCATTTTCAAAATTTATAGACATAATTTCTAATTACAAGTATTAAATTTTTTTCAGCTAAATTATTTGTATTTGTATCATTGTCAAATCCTTCTTTTCCCCCACTAGCGCAAGCTTACAGCTTATGCCCAATTCAAAATTCAGAATTCAAAATTCTCTCCCTGTCCCAGCCCTCCCAATCCTCCCAGCCTTCTCAATCCTCCCACCTGTCCCACTTGTCCCAAAATTTATAATCCCCTCGCACTATTTAGAGCGCTTTATAGGCTTAAAAACGCTTATCTCTATGGTGTATAAAGAAAAAAATAGCAGGACAATTCTTTTTGTATTATGTTGATTTTTAAAGTGATAAAAATTTAACAACACATTTGATACATTACCGGGGATTTTTAAAACACGATTATAATCCATTTCATCTAATAAATCTGCTATTTTATCAGCTCTATCACGAGATTCTTCATTGTTATTCTCCCTTCTTCATAATACTTGACAAACAAACTTAGCAGTTTAGACTTAATTTCTTTATCAGAAATATTCTTACCCCTTTGCTAAAAGCAACCATATCTCTCATTGGTTGAAAAAGAATTTAATTCTTTTGTTGAATCTAAAGATTTTACTACTTCTTCTTCAAATGACATAACATTACAATTTAGAACAATTATTCCATTCCTTTTCTTGTCGAAGCTATTCGCTCTCCTAATTCTTTATCTGAGATAGTTCCTTTTCTTTCAATAGAGACAATACTAACAGCCCCCGCTGTCGCAAGCTTACAGCTCGTACCCAATTCAAAAATTCAAAAATTCTCACCCTCACCACTACGGCTGCAAAGATAATTTTTAGTTATATTATCAAGATATTGTACCTCCACAGCTACAGATTTTTTCTAAATACACTTACCCTATACAAAACAATACAGGAACACCGAAGGATTAGCGAAGGATTAGCGAACAATAAGCGAAGGATTAACGAACAATAACCGAAGAGCAAACAGCTAATAATCTTCCTTCAAGCAGTCGTGTATCCTTTTCTTCTCAACGCTCGTGTATACTGACCATCGCACTTCCCCTTTGGAGGGGTTAGGGGAGGTTACAAAAGGGGTTAGGGGATGTTAAAAATTTGTTAATTACCAAAATCATTCGTACCTTTACCGCCAAAAATCACCTGTAGTATATCATTTAAAAATTATAATTATATGAAAAAGAATTAGTTTATTATTAGTGGCATTACTTACGCTCTTTTGCGTGTAAGAAAAAATGCTAATTTCAACAGCGACCCTATGCTGTTCAAAGCCTATATCTCAGGCTACACCTCTGGCTTGGTATCAGCCCATTCCGAGGTGAAAAATCCTGCTAAACCAACCCATTGCGCAAGACAAGATGGACAAAATCGAGAGCCTCGACCTCTTCAGCATCTCCCCTAGCGTCAAGGGTAAGGTAGTATGCACTACCCCTACCGAGGTGGTTTTTATCCCTAACGAGCCCCTTAAGCAAGACACCAAATACCAAGTGTCTTTTCACCTAAAAAAGCTCTTCGAGGTCAATGACAAAGCCCTCGAGGCGTTCAACTTCACGCTCAAAAACTTTCGAGCAGGCTTTCCGTATCCAAAAAGGCGACCTACAGTCCTACAGCCCAGACCTCTACTTCCTCAATGCCGAGTTGCTCGCCAACGACCAGCTTACTTATAACGAGGCTAAAGAGCTCCTTTCGGCTACTGTGGGCGGCAAAAAGGTAGCTGTCAAATTCCAGTCTAACCAGATGTCTAACCGCTTTGCGATAGTCTTCGACAGCCTTCCTCGCACCGATGAAGAACAAACCTTAGAGGTGAAGTGGGACGCTTCAGGGGTCAAAAAAGAGAACTTACTGCCTTTTAGCTTCAACCTGCCTAAAAAAGGAGTTTTCGAGGGTGGTGAATGTCCGCATCGATGAGAATTCAGCCAACCGCGTGTTCAGCGTAAATTTCTCCGACCCTTTAGATAAAAAAACCAAGATTTCGAAGGATTGGTAACTCTTAGCGGTGTTAGCCAAAAAATACAGCGTAAATGGCAACGTGCTAAAGGTGATGCGCGAAGAGGTAAGCACCGCTTCCAACTTCACTGTCAATGTAATGCAAGGGGTGAAGAACATCTATGGTCAGCGTTTGGCAAAAGACCGCTATATTCCTATCACCTTCCCACCGCTCAACCCTCAAAGTACGCTTGGTGCGCAGCGGTACCTTGCTGCCTAGCTCGGCTAACCTCAAAAATCAACTTTCAGGCTATCAACTTGCGTGCAGTACACGTAAAGGTATCGCGTATTTATGAAAATAATATCTTGCAGTTTTTGCAAGACAACAGCTTGGGTAGCACCGATGGCAGCCTGCGCCGTGTGGGCAAACCTATTGCGCGCAAGGTCATCGCTTTAGACCACGATGTACGCAATTCCCTACACGATTGGAATACCTACGCCTTAGACCTCGCCAGCCTCATCACTCCCGGAACCTGGCGCTATCTATAGAGTCGAAATAGGTATGAAGAAAAACTATTCGCTCTACGCCTGCGAAGGACAAAATACCGAGCCTTTTAGACCTCTCATACGAACAAAAAAATCGCTTAATGACGATGACGTCAACTACAACGAGTATTATTACGATGACGATGAGGACTATTGGGGCTATAGCGAAAACCCTTTGCGATGAGGAGTATTATTATAACAAAAAGGCGGTTACCAATGTGCTTTCTACCGACCTTGGCGTGATAGTGAAAAAAAGGACAGAACAACAGCTATGTCTTTGCGGTGAACAACCTGCTTTCTACCGAACCCGTATCAGGGGCTACCATAGAGGTGTACACCTATCAGCAACAGAAAATACAAGAGGGCAAGACCGACAAACAAGGGTTGGCAGTTTTTAGAACTCAGCAGCCGTGCGTACTTTGCTAAGGTGAAGAAAGACAAATTTACTACCTACGTGAAGTTAGACGAGGGCGCTCCTCTATCGCTCAGCAATTACGATGTCGATGGCATCAAGCTACAAAAAGGGCTTAAATGGCTTTATCTACACCGAGCGCGGCGTATACCGTCCTGGCGATAGCATACACCTCAGCTTTGTGCTTAATGATTTTTGCTCAGAAGAACCCCGAAAAACTACCTATCAAATTGCGCTTTTAGCGACCCTTATGGCAAGGTAATCAGCGAGCAGATGCAAGGAGCTAAAGAAAACAACCCTATACGTATTCGGACTCAAAACAGCTGCCGATGCCCCTACCGGAGGTTGGAATGTGCTCATCAGTGCCGGTGCTTCTCAGTTCAGCAAGCTCATAAAGGTAGAAACCATCGCCTAACCGTCTAAAGATAGAAAAATAACCTCAGTGGCAAGCGCATCAGTGCCAATGGTAGCAATGCGCAGTTGCAGGTGCTTTGGCTACACGGCAGCCCAGCAGGCAATACAGGGGTAAGCGTAAAGCAAAATTCTACCCTACCGAAACAGCTTTCAAAGGCTATGAAAAATACCTTTTCAATAACAAAGCCTACGATTTCGAGGGCGAAGAGTTCAATCTATATGAAGGGCGTACCGATGCCGATGGCTATGCGTCTTTCTTCTTCAAGCCTCAACCAAATGCAAGCCCCTGGTATGCTGAAGGTGAACTTCCTAACCCAAGCTAACGAAAGTGGTGGCGACTTTAGTACCGATGTATGCTCGGCTATGTATTCGCCTTATAGCGAGTATGTGGGGCTACACCTACCCTGCCGTAAACAAATACGACTATTATGACACCGAGCAAGACCATACTTTCGAAACCATAGTGTTAGACGAGAATGGCAAACCGCTAAAGGGCAAAAGAGGTTACCGTAGCTGTCTATAAAGTAGGTTGGAATTGGTGGTGGGACGCCTCTAACCAAAACATCTCTACTTACAACAGCAGCAGTAGCAATGCTTTTGTACGAGCAACATCGCCTAATAACCAATGCACAGGGCAAGGCGCAGTTTAACCTCAACATCTCTGACGATAATTGGGGCAGATATTTTGTCCTACTCACCGATGAGCAAAGCGGTCACCGTTGTGGTACTACCGTCTATTTCGATTGGGGTAGCTGGAGCGGCAAGTCACGTGGCGGCGAAGGTAGCGAAGCCATTATGCTAACCTTGGGTACTAATAAAAAAGAGTATAGCGTAGGCGAAAAAAGCAACTCTTTCATTCCTTCTGATAAAGGCGGACGTGCCCTCGTATCAGTAGAAAAACGGTAGTGATGTGCTCGAAACGCATTGGGTCGAAACAACCGACAAAGAAACCAACTTCACCCTACCTATCACTAGCAAGATGACCCCTAACGTATACCTATACGTTACCCTCTTGCAGCCACATAACCAAACTGCCAACGATGCCCCTATACGCCTCTATGGGGTAGCGCCTATAAAGGTAGTAGACCCTAATACCATATTAACTCCGGTGATACAAGCCCCTGATAAGTTCACCCCTAACCAAAAAGTGAACATAAAGGTAAGCGAGAAAAACAGGCAAAACCAATGCACTATACATTAGCCATTGTAGAAGACGGCTTGCTAAACCTCACCCGCTTCCGCACTCCTAACCCTTGGAATGCGTTCTTCTCAAAAATCGCCTTGGGCGTAAAAACGTGGGACGTGTATAATGATGTGATAGGCGCTTATGGGGGTACTATCAATCAGGCATTCAGTATAGGGGGCGACGAAGAACCAGCCGGTAGCGAAGCCCAAAAAGCCAATAGGTTCAAACCGTTCGTTATATTCAAAGGCCCTTTCGAACTCAAGAAAGGCAGCAGCAATACCCACTCCGTAGCAATTCCTAACTATATGGGCTCTGCTCGTGTAATGGTAGTAGCAGCCGATGTCAAGAACAATGCCTATGGTAGTGCCGAGAAGAAAGACATACCAGTTACTAGCCCACTATCGCTTTTAGGTTCATTACCACGCAAAAGCAGTACCAGGCGAAAAAGTAGTATTGCCGGTAACTGTATTTGCTATGGAAAACCACGTGCGCAACGTAAGCCTTAGCGTTAGCACTAACGGACAGTTCAAGGTAGTAGGCAATAGCCAACAGTCGCTCACCTTTACCAAAAACGGTGAGCAAATGGCTTATTTTTGAACTCGAAGCTGCCCAACAAGGGGTAGGCAAGGTCAAAAATAACCGCTACTTCTGCAAAGAAAAAGCTACTTACGAGGTCGAAATGGGCGTTTACAACCCTAATCCGCTTACCTATGTGGTACAAAATGCAGTACTTACTGGCGGACAAGCACAGAGCCTCAACACAGCTGCTTTGGGCGAAAAGAATAAAACAGTACTCGAGATTTCTAGCTTCCCAGGGGTGAACCTACACCAGCGTTTGGGCTACCTCATCAGCTACCCTCACGGTTGTGGCGAGCAAGTTACCTCTGGCGCATTCCCTCAGCTATTCTTAGCCGACTTTATAACGCTTAGCAAAGACAAAAGCCGACGAAGTGAGCAAGAATGTCAAAGCGGCTATTAGCAAGCTACACGAAAACCAATTGAGCAACGGAGGCTTCAGCTATTGGAAAAGGCGGTCGTTATGCCGATAATTGGGTTACCTCATACATTGGTCATTTTTATATTGAAGCTGAGAAGAAAGGCTATGTATTGCCTTCAGGCAGCAAGCAGAAGTGGTTAGACTACCAGAATACTGAAGCACGCCAATGGCGATACAGAACCCGAATATGGCAATGATTTCGCGCAAGCCTACCGCCTCTATACTTTTAGCTTTAGCCGGTAGTGCCAACAAAGGAGCTATGAACCGCCTACGCGAACTCAAAGATATAAGCGAAAATGCCAAACGCACCTTAGCAGCAGCTTATGCTCTTATTGGTCAGAAACAGACAGCCGAGAAACTCTTCCTCACCACTGCTATAGATGAGGACAGCGATTATTACTATGGTTCTGTATGGCGCAACAAGGCAATGACTATGGAAACAGCCCTACTGATAGGCAGAAAAACTGATGCCGCTCGTTGGGCGGTCGAGATAGCCGAAAAACTATCTTCTAATGATTGGCTCAGCACCCAAACCACCGCTTATTCGCTTTATGCTATGGCGAAATACGTAGCAGTAAATAAGAGCGGTAAGAGCTTCGAGGCTACCTATACCGTAAATGGCAAGACCGAAAAAAATAAGCTCAAGCGAACCAATGGTACAAGTAACCCTCAACACCAAAGGACAAACGCCCATACAGGTGAAAAAAACAACTCAAAGCAAACGCTTTACGTACGCCTAATTAGCAGCGGAGTGTTACCTGTGGGACAAGAGTTAGCTATGCAAAACGGACTTTCTATCAAAAACAGTTTTTCCATAATAATAAGGGACAAACGATAGATGTCAGCACCCTGCGTCAAAGCACCGAGCTAACCGCCTCTATAGAGGTGCGCAACCTCACCAACGAGCGGATAGATAACGTTGCTCTTACACAGCTTATCCCTTCAGGGGTTTGAGATTATCAACACCCGTTTCACCGATTACGGAGCTGATGATAATGAGTATATAGACTACGCCGACTTCCGCGATGACCGTGCCAACTTCTATCTATCGCTCAGAGCCAACGAAACTAAGGTGATAAAGCTGAAGCTAAAACGCATCGTATGCAGGTAGATACTATCTACCAGGTACTTATGCCGAAGCGATGTACAACAACCGCTACAACACCCGCACCACCGGACAGTGGATAGTCATTAGCCGATAACAATTAGCAAATTCAAAAATCCCCGCTTATAGAACAACCTATAAGCGGGGATTTTATAAACTTAAAAATATCATTATCTCATTCCTTTTCCAGCCCTCTCAGCCTTCACAGCCTTCCCATTCCTCTCATCAACACATTTATTACTTCTCTAATTTCCTAATTCTCTCAATGCGTTTTATTAAGCCTCTTCAAATCCTTTTTAATTCGTTTTTTTCTTGCCGTTTGGTGCCTCGTAGTACCATTTTTGGCTATCTTTCTTTGCTTTTTGCTGATGTTCTTATTGAAAGCAAAAAGGCATCTTTGTGCTTGCCTGCTAAAAAAATCTTTAGCTTCAGCTTGCGTTTTAAGGGTTTTTGGCAAGCTTTAGTTTCCAATTTTTTTCTTTTTTTCAGCTTGTAGTTCAGTAAGGGTTGAGGCTTGCTCTTGAGATTGTGCTACGGCAATACCTCCCTAAAAATAGCGCAAATAGGGCTACTATCAAAAATCTTTTTCTTCATCTTTGGGGGTTTTGAATATGATACTTTCCTGTTTCCTCAAAATACCTATCTAAATGGCAGTATATTTCCATATCTTCATCGGAAGCATTACGTAATACTATATGTCTACAAGATTTTTTTCCGCATTAACAAATACAAAATTGTATTCACCATAGTAAATTTGGTATCCTTCATCTGCTAACAGCCAAACTTCGCCTTCTTTAAAGTTGAAAAATATCTTTTATCACTCCGATAGTTCTTCCCTACTTGCAATTCCATAATAATATGATTTTTAAAGGTGCAAAGATACAATTTATTTATAAATTATTATTACCTTTTGCATAAACTACAAAAATACTAATGGATAAATTATTAAAGAACAACAAGGCAAAAAAACGGCTAAATATGATAAGTTTTTTGCGTATAGTGATAGCCTGTCTCTTCGTTTTCGTTGTTACTTCTTTTTATATAATATTTAAGGATAACTATCAAGTAGATGAGCACTTCTCCTCGCATGCTTACCTATATTATTTAGAGGATTCCTTTTTATAAATACCAAGGAAAAATATATAGCCCGAATAATGAGGCAAAGGTTATATACCTGTACCTGAAGCCGATGCGGCTACTTTTTCAAGTATTCCCCGAAAGTCTGCGAATCCAACGAATAGGATGGGATAAAGCACACGTTTTCCATAACAACCAAATCGTCCCCTTTACAGCCGCCTATTACCCCTATAGGCAATGACCTTTTTACCGATGGAAAAGACACTTACTTTTTGTGCCTCTCGCCCTGACTTTAAAGCTGGCACTAATGACTACCCCCTATAAAAGCAAGTCGGTTCTAACGGACAAAAGTTCTCCGCGCTCAACTCTTCACCTTACCTCTCTACCGATAGCACCTATTTCTATTACCAAGGCGAAAAATAGATGGTGCCAAAGATACTATCTTCCCTATTTTTCGAATTGAGAGAACGTGATAAAAAATTCCAAAAATAAGCTTTTCTTGCTATTTTTCTGACGGAAAACACGTGTTTTACAAAAACCATCTCATTAGATGAAACTTTTTACCGATGACCTTGTTACCGATATTTTTCTCTAATCACGGCTATTTTTGAGTATCTCTATCACCCTCAATGGGGCAAAAGTATTTATCGACGGAAAGCCTTTTATGCCCAACGAGGCTCCCTATCATTTGCTGATAAGTGATAACAGTTATACCGATCATTTGTTTTTTTACCAATGAAAAACGGCGTTTATTATTATGATTTAGAGGAAAAAGAAGCCAAAAAGCAATGGATAGCAATCCTTTTAAAGGATATAAAAAGAGGATAATGGCTATTTTTACAATGAAAAATATATATTGTTTTTTTAGACCGAGAACTCACATAGCTAGAGGGAGAAGATTTAAAGGAAAAAACAGGCTACTCTACTGAAATATGCTTGCTTAAGAATACCTCTCCTGCTGAATTTAAAAACATAATCAAACAAAAAAAGCCCTTTCGTCTGAAGAGTATGAGGTTTTAGCAAAAGCCAAAAAACTAGTACGGTTTCTTTTTTGATCGCTACTTTGCCGTATTGTTGCTTATTATACTAACAAGCTTTAAGCTATATCATCCGCTTTATATTTAGGCGATACAATATAACCATAGACCCTTTCCTATTAGATGAAAATTATTTGAGAATCAACAATTTGGTAGGGAAACGCTATCTTATTACAGATATTCAAAAAGTAGTCTTTACAATCCATAAAGAGAAAAACATCTCGGGGGAAATGCGTATTGTAAGCAAAAGTAAAGGCTCTTCGCCTTCTTATAGTGTTAAATCCAGAAAAACAGAAACTGCCCTTCTCGAAAGAATAAAAAGACTTGCAGCTGTTGTTAGAAAGTCAAAATATCAAGGTAGAAATTGATACACAAATTTTTAAACCATAAAACAAACTCCAATAAAAACAGCTACTCCAAACAAGAGAAAGAAAAACTTTTAATAAGAACTATTTTACCTCCCTATACAAACACTATAGGAACACTATAGGAACACCGAAGGATGACCTTATAATTACTGCCCCCTAACCTTCCCATTTTTTTCACAGCCTTCCCATTCCTCCCATCAACCAAAAGCTACAAATTGCCTAATTGCCAAATTTTTCCCTATCTTTGCCGCCTGAAACTAACAACAAATGCGAACAAGAAGTATAAAGAAAAACACTATAAACGTAGTAACCCTCGGTTGCTCTAAAAACGTATACGACAGCGAAGTCCTTATGGGGCAGCTAAAGGCTGGCGGCAAAAATGTAGTACACGAGCAAGAGGGTAATATTGTGGTTATCAACACCTGTGGCTTTATCAATAACGCCAAAGAAGAGAGCATCAACACCATTTTAGAGTATGTACAGCAGAAAGAAGCAGGTCTAATCGACAAGGTATTCGTAATGGGCTGCCTTTCAGAGCGCTACAAACCCGATTTAGAAAAAAAGAAATACCCGATGTCGACCAGTATTTCGGCACTAGCGAACTCCCTGCCCTGCTAAAAGTATTGGGGGCGGACTATAAGCACGAGCTCATGAGGCGAACGCCTCACCACTACCCCTAAAAATTACGCTTATCTCAAAATATCTGAGGGCTGCGACCGCCCGTGTAGTTTCTGTGCTATCCCACTGATGCGGGGCGCTCACATTTCCACCCCTATCGAGGCGCTTGTCACCGAAGCCGAAAAGCTCGCTGCCAAAGGCGTTAAAGAGTTGATACTCATCGCTCAAGATATTACTTACTACGGTCTCGACCTCTACAAAAACGCGCCCTTGCCGACCTGCTTCGCGCCCTCGTAAAAAGTTGAAGGCATCGAGTGGATACGCATACACTACGCATTCCCTACAGGCTTCCCTATGGACGTCATAGAGGTGATGAAAGAAGAGCCCTAAGATTTGCAACTATTTAGACATACCGCTGCAGCACATCTCCGACCCTATTTTGGCGAGTATGAAGCGCGGCACTACCCAAGAGAAAACCACTAAGCTGCTGAAGAAATTCCGCGAGGCGATGCCCGAAATGGCAATACGCACCACCCTGATAGTCGGTTACCCAGGCGAAACCCAAGCCGACTTCGAGGCGCTCAAATCTTTTGTGAAAGAAATGCGTTTTGATCGTTTAGGTTGCTTTCACCCACAGCCACGAAGAGAATACCACCGCCTACGACCTTGAAGACGACGTACCCGAAGAGGTAAAACTCGCTCGTGCCAACGAGATAATGGAGATACAGTCGCAAATATCGTGGGAACTCAACCAAGAAAAGATAGGCAAGACTTTCCGTTGTCTGATTGACCGCAAAGAGGGCAATTACTTTGTAGGGCGTACCGAGTACGACTCTCCTGATGTCGATAATGAGGTACTTATCGATGCTAAGAAGCACTACGTAAAAACAGGCGATTTTGTAGAAGTAAAAAATCATAGACGCCACCGATTACGACCTCTACGGCGAACCAGTGGTGTAAACACACAAATAAATTGCCTATTTAGCAAATTATTATTACCTTTGCAGCTATGAAAAAATATCTAATTGCTTTGCCTCGGCAATATAGGGGCTGAATATGCTAATACGCGCCATAACATCGGTTTTTTAGTAGCCGATAAGTTGGCTAAAGACCATAATGCTTCTTTCACCACTCAAAAAGCTGGGCGACCTCGCCGAGATAAAGGTGAAAGGGCGTACATTTATACTGCTGAAACCCTCTACTTATATGAACCTCAGTGGCAAGGCAGTACGCTATTGGCTCGAAAAAGAACGTTTGACGGCTGAAAATCTATTAGTAGTCTGCGATGACCTCAATATAAAAATTCGGCACCTTGCGCATCAAAGGGAAAGGTAGCGATGGCGGACATAACGGACTTAAAGATATTCAGTATCAGTTAGGTACCCAAGAGTACGCCCGTTTGCGCTTCGGTATCAGCAGTAATTTCGATTCTGGTAAACAGATAGACTACGTATTAGGGCGAGTGGGCGCCCTGAAGAACAAGCGCTACTCCCCTGAGCGCGTAGCTAAATGTGCCGAGGCAGTACTTTCATATGGCTTAGCAGGGGCTTGCTATTACAATGAATACTTTTAATAATAAGTAGCTATTAATGACTAATGACTAACGACTAATGACTAACGACTAACAACAAAAACTATGTACACATCATATTCTTTTTAATTTTGCATTTAGTGGCGGCTACTATATGGGTGAGGCGGACACTTAGTGTTAGCTATAGGCTACCTCCCTAAAGCGCTTAAGCACAACGATTTTAGCTATATAGGCAATTTCGAAAAACGTACGAGCCTATCGGAATGCCATCGCTCTTAGTGTTGGTTATCACGGGTATACTAATGGCATACGACTACGGAGTAAGTTTCAGCACTTGGCTACACTTCGATTTTTTTCAATAGAAAAAGTAGTTTCCCTAAAACTCCTTTGTTTGCTTTACTTCTGTGTGTTTTGCTATCTCGGCACAAACACGCGTCCTACCTCAGCTACGCAAAGGAAATATCAAAAAAACTACCTGAAAATGGCAGTGCACATCATCTGTGTAACACTCTTAGGGGTTACAATGGTTGTATTGGGTAGTTTAGTGCGCATCGGTGGACTATAACAACTGAAAAACCATATCAGAATGAAAAAAATATTATTGACAATGCTGCTGCTACTCTCATTGGGGGCAGGAGCTCAAAAAAACTGACTAAAGTGGCCTGTGTAGGCAATAGCATCACCTATGGTTATTTGCTCGAAAAACAGAACCCAAGATGCCTACCCTTCAGTATTGCAGCGCGCTTTTTAGGCAAAGCTTATTTAGTTGGCAATTTTGGCAAATCAGGGGCTACCTTACTCAACAAAGGGCATCGTCCCTACACTCAGCAAGACGAGTATAAACAAGCACTTGCTTTTGCTGCCGATATAGTGGTTATCCATTTAGGCATCAACGATACCGACCCTCGCAACTGGCCTAACTATCGCGATAATTTTGTAAGCGACTATCTACAGCTTATCGCTTCTTTCAAGGAAGTCAATCCTCAGGCGCGTATCCTTTTGGCGCAGATGAGTCCTATTTCACATCGGCACCCGCGATTCGAGTCAGGCACCCGCGATTGGCACGCCGAAATACAAGAGGCTATTACGATGGTAGCCCGCGAGGCGCAAGCCCAACTGATAGATTTCCACGCACCTCTTTACCCTTATCCGCAGTTGCTCCCTGACGGACTGCATCCTAATGCCGAAGGGGCTGCTCTCTTGGCTAAGGTAGTATACAGTGCTATCACCGGCGATTACGGCGGACTGCAATTGCCTGCTATTTACACCGATAATATGGTGCTACAGCACGGACAGCCATTACCGATAAAAGGTACTGCCAATACAGGCACTAAGGTAATGGTGAGTATAGGCAAACAGAAATACAGCGCCGTAGCCGACGAAAATGGCAATTGGCAAGTAGTTTTAGACCCGCTGAAAGCTAAAGAAGTCTATACGCTTAGCATAGTAGCTGGCAAGCAGAAACGCATACTCAAAAATGTGCTAGCTGGCGAGGTATGGCTCTGTTCAGGGCAATCAAATATGGAGTTTATGCTCAAACAAACCACTACTGGAGCCACTGATATACCACGAGCCACTAATCCCAATATACGTTTCTACGATATGAAAGCCCGCTGGCGTACCGATCCGGTAGAGTGGAATGCCACAGTCCTCGATTCGCTCAACCACCTACAGTACTATCGCGATACACAGTGGCAAGAATGTACCCCAAAAACGGCAGCCGAGTTTTTCAGCTGTAGGCTATTATTTCGGTAAATGGCTACAAAAAGATTTAGATATGCCTATCGGACTGATTTGCAATGCTGTAGGAGGCTCTCCTACTGAAGCGTGGGTAGGCAGAAACACTCTTGAAAAACGATTTCCCTCGTATATTATACGACTGGCGCAATAACGATTTTATAATGCAATGGGTACGCGAGCGCGCCTCTCAGAATATCAAAAAGAGTACAGATAAACTACAGCGCCACCCCTATGAGCCTGCATATCTATACGAGGGCAGCCATATTGCCGCTAAAAGACTTCCCTATCAAAGGAGTGATATGGTATCAGGGAGAGTCGAATGCTCATAATAAAGATGCTCATTCTAAGCTATTTAAGCTATTGGTGAAAAAGTTGGCGCAAAACGTTTCAAAAATCCTAAATTGCCGTTTTACTATGTGCAGCTATCAAGTATCAACCGCCCTTCTTGGGGTTGGTTCCGCGATTCGCAACGCCGTCTGCTCTCCGAGGTGCCCTATAGCGGTATGGCAGTGTCTTACGACTACGGTCACCCTACTGATGTACACCCAAAAACAAGCAGCCTATAGGCGAGCGTTTAGCGCGTTGGGCGTTAAATCGAACATACGATAAGCAACATATTACCCCTCAGGACCTCTTTTTGCGTTCGGTACATTTTGCCGAAGGGGCAGCTTTTTGTTAGCTTCAATTACGCCAAAAGGCTTGCACACTTCCGACAATAAGCCCATACGTGGCTTTGAGCTTTCTGATGGCAATGGTATTTTCTATCCTGCCACGGCCGAGATAGTAGGTGATGAGGTGAAGGTAAGTTGTGAGCAAGTCCGTATCCCCAAGTCGGTACGCTATGCGTGGAGCCCCGTCACTGACGCCAATTTGGTAAATGAAGAAGAATTACCTACAAGTACATTTGTTTTTTTAGAAAAATATGTTGTACCTTTGTGGCATTAAATAAAGGTTTTTACAATGAAAAAGAACAACTTGAACAAATGAAAAATGGAAAGGGCTTTATTGCGGCACTCGACCAAAGTGGGGGAGTACTCCTAAAAGCATTAAAGCTCTATGGGATAGACGAAAGTCAGTATACTAACGATGCTGAAATGTTTGCTCTTATTCACCAAATGCGCACTCGTATCATCAAAAGTCCTGCTTTCAATAGTGAAAAAATACTTGGGGCTATCCTCTTCGAACAGACAATGGATAACCTTATCGACGGTAAATACACGGCTGATTATCTTTGGGAAGAAAAACACATTATTCCTTTCCTCAAAAGTAGATAAAGGGCTTTTAGACATTGATAGCGATGGGGTACAACTGATGAAACCTATTGATGGGTTGCCAGACCTACTAAAGCGTGCTAACGAGCGACATATTTTCGGTACTAAGATGCGTTCAGTAATCAAAGAAGCCTCTCCCAAAGGTATTGCACAAGTAGTAGCCCAACAGTTTGAGGTAGCGCAAGTAATTATCGATGCAGGGCTTGTTCCGATTATTGAGCCAGAAGTAGACATTACCATTCCTGATAAATCAAGAGCTGAGGCTATCCTACGCGATGAAAATCAGAAAGCATTTAGATCGTTTGCGCGACACCTCCGATGTGATGCTCAAACTCTCATTACCTACTATTGATAATTTCTATAAAGAATTTACTAAGCATCCTCGTGTAGTACGTGTAGTAGCCCTTTCAGGGGGCTATCCTCGCGAAAAAGCCAATGAAATATTAGCTAAGAACAAGGGAGTAATTGCTAGTTTCTCACGTGCTCTCACTCAAGGACTTTCTGCTGAGCAAACAGATACTGAATTCAACCAAATGTTAGCAGAAACCATTGAGGGTATTTACGAAGCCTCAGTAAAAGTAAGCCACACAGAAAGCAGCATAAAGAGACACCTAATAAAATAAGAAGACTTTAGCCCTCAATAAGAGAGCTGAAGTCTTTTTGCGCAAATTAAAAAAATGGAAGCACAAAAAGGAGAAATCATACTTTATCAACGTGAAGATGGTTCAGTACAAATAGATGTAAAGATTGAAAACGAAACCGTATGACTTTACGCAAGAACAAATGGCTACTTTATTTGGAAAAGGGCGTAGTACTATAACGGAACACATTTCTCACATTTTTGAGGAAGGAGAATTAGATGAAAAAGTGGTCTGTCGGAGTTTCCGACAAACCTATAAGCACGGTGCAATAGAGAGTAAAACTCAAGAAAGAGAAGTAAAACACTACAATTTAGATGTAGTTATTTCAGTAGGCTATCGCGTTAGGTCAGTACAAGGAACGCGTTTTTAGACAATGGGCTACCGAAAGGCTTAAAGAATATGTTATAAAAGGTTTTTACAATGGATGATGAGCGGCTGAAAGGTAATGCTGGGGCAACTATTGGAAAGAGCTGCTTAATAGAATTAGAGATATTCGTTCTAGTGAAAAAGGCTTTATACCGTCAAGTACTCGATTTGTATGCTACCAGTTTAGACTACGATTCTAAAAGTGAAAACTACCATTGCTTTTTTTCAAAGTAGTACAGAACAAACTTCATTATGCCAGCAGCGAACAAACTTCAGCAGAACTGATTTATCACAGAGCTGATAGTAGCAAAAGATTTTATGGGACTGACTACTTTCAAAGGAGCATTGCCTACGCTTAATGAAGCTAAAATCGCCAAGAATTATCTTACAGAAGAGGAGTTATTCCGCTTAAACCGTCTTGTTTCTGCTTTTTGATTTAGCAGAACTCAAAAGCAGAAATGCAGACACCTATGTATATGAAAGATTGGATAGAAGAATTAGACAAATTTTCAGCCAATTATGGCAAAGGAGTACTAAAAAGGAGCCGGAAATATTAGTCACGAGCAAGCTATACAAAAAGCAACACAAGAATACCGAACTTACGAAGCGAAAAACGTTATCGCCTGTAGAACAATCTTATTTAGAGAGTTTGAAAGTATTAGAGAAAAGTACAGCTAAACTACTGAAGCACAAAAAGAAAAGAGAACTATAAAAAGAATAAGAAAGTTTTTACAAAAAAATAAGTAAGAGATTACCAAAAAAATTGTATCTTTGCCACATCATAAACTCCATTTGCTATGAAAGAAACATTAGAGCAAGAATTAGTTGATTTAGCCACCGAAATTATAGCCTATCAAGGGCGATTAAATCTCAGCGAGCTTAGCCAAAAAGCACATAAGATTTCTGAGAAAAATCACTATATTGGGCTTTGTCGAAAAAATACTACCAAATGCTAAGAACCTCAGAGCAGCGTATGACTTATACCTTGCGAAAGGTTGCTAATTTTATTGATGAACAGGAAAACATCTTCAATATTGATGTAGCTTTCAAAGAGTTACAACCTCTTGAGCAGCCTTTGATAGAAGAAACACCGGCTGAAAAAAACCCGCTTTTGTAGCTATGGAACCAGCACCCGTTCAGGCTGCTGCTGAACCAATAGCCGAGAAGGTTGCTGAGCCTACTCCTGAACCAACACCAGAGCCAGCACCTGCTGAACCGGCACCTGCTGAGCCTATTCACTTTGCTACCCCTACTCCAGCACCTGAACCAGTACCTGCAGAACCTGTTCACTTTACTACTACTCCTGCTGAACCAACTCCAGCAGCTGAACCTGCTCCTGCAGAACCTGTTCACTTTACTACTACTCCTGCTGAACCAACTCCAGCAGCTGAACCTGCTCCTGCTGAGCCTATTCACTTTGCAACTCCTCCTGTAGAGACCGCACCGGCTCCTATTGAAGTAGTAGCAGAACCTGCTCCTGCTGAAGTTCCAGATACCACAACAGATTCGGTAGTAGAGATGACACAGTTTGCTTCTCCTGAAGCTGCAATAACTGAACCCGCAGCGGCTCAACCGGTAACCAATACTTCGATGAAGATCTTACCTCTTTATATCAAGATTGGAACGATTGGCATTCTTACACTCTTCCTGATGATCCGCCTGCAGAAGTAGCCGCACCAGTTTCTGCTCCTGTAGCTACTCCAGCTCCTGCAGCAACCCCTGCATCAGAAGTAGCTCCTGCACAAACAACAGTAGCTGCTCCAGTGCAAGCCGCTCCAGTAGCACAAGCAGTGACACAGCCAGTAGAGAACACAACTCCTCCTACTACTATTAATACACAGCAACCATTGCGCGAGGCTTCTACTCCTGATTGGGCTGTATCAATAGAGCAACCTATAGTACCTCCTCATCCACAACAAGCAGAGACCGTACACGAGCCAATACACGCAGCTGCACCTGAGCAAGCGCCTACTTCAGTAGTAGAGCAAGTACTAACAGCTGAGCGTTTGCACCCGCATCAGGCAGCGCAACCTACAGCAGCTGCACAAGCACCTGTAGCTCAGCCTGTACAGTCAGCACAGGCAGAAAACTTCATTCAGCAACAGCATCTAACAGAAGAGCGACAAATACTTCGTCAGACACCTTCGCTTGAAGAGTTTTTAGCAAAATCAAAAAGCTACAGCTTTCGACAAAAAAAGACCACTCTGAGGAGGTAAAACCCGCACAGTCGCTAAACGACCGCTTCAGCAAGGAAATACAAATAGGGCTAAACGATAAGTTGGCTTTCATACAAAAACTTTTCTTCGGAAGTGAAAGCGAGTATAACCGTGTGCTACAACACTTAAAACCAACTCCACTCATTAGAAGAGGCCGCACAATATATTCAACAACAAGTAAAACCTACTTATAATAATTGGAAGGCAAAGAAGAGTACGAAGAACGCTTCTTACACCTTATTCTACGCCGTTTTGAATAATGAGCAAATTGTATCTTATCCCTACTCCTATCGGCAATTTAGAAGATATAACCCTACGTGCGCTACGTTTGCTCAAAGAGGTAGAGGTCATCTTGGCCGAAGATACTCGTACTAGCAGCAAATTGCTAAAAGCACTATGATATTCACACCCCAATGCAAAGCTACCACCTGTTCAATGAACACAAGGTGGTAGACGCTTGAGTGCAACGTATCAAAGGGGGTACTACGGTAGGGCTTATCACTGATGCGGGTACACCTGCTATTTCCGACCCTGGATTTTTACTTGCAAGGGGCTTGTATAGCCGAGGGGATAGCTGTAGAATGCCTACCTGGGGCTACTGCCTTTGTGCCCGCTTTAGTAAGCAGTGGCTTACCTAATGATCGTTTTACTTTTTGAAGGCTTTTTACCTGATAAAAAAGGGCGTCAAACACGTTTACAGTTCCTCACTCAAGAAACTAAAACGATGATTTTCTACGTCTCTCCTCATAAATTACTTAAAACCCTCACTGATTTTTATCACTACTTTCGGGGAAGACCGCCAAGCAAGTATCTCGCGAGAACTTACCAAAGTACACGAGGAGACCCAGCGTGGTACATTACAAGAGTTATTAGAGTATTATAAAGACAAAAATATCAAAGGGGAAATAGTACTCGTTTTATCGGGGAATAGATAATAACCAACAGATAATGAAAATTACTTCATATAGAAACATCGGGGGTGAACTGCTCAGTTGCCCTTACTGATAATGACACACTTTTTAGCTACTAAAGCTCAGAATGCAGGACACTTCACGCACTCTGAAAAATCTACATTTGTTTATTGAAACTGTGATGACTACAGCAGGGGTACCGCTTTCTTCCCTTGATGCTATAGCTGTAAGCGCAGGCGCAGGCTCTTATACAGGTTTGCGCATAGGGGTAGCTACTGCCAAAGGATTGTGTTTTGCTCTTGGAAAGCCTCTTATAGGTATTCCTACTTTTGCAAAATTCTTGCGCACCAAGTAACACAGACTGATTGCATTATTCCTATGCTTGATGCGCGCCGTATGGAGGTTTATAGCGCTGTATTTGATAGCGAATATCGTTTTGTATCTACTACTGAAGCTAAAAATTCTTGATGCTGATAGTTATAAAGAGTATTTAGATAAGGGTAAAGTAACATTCTTAGGCGATGGTAGTACTAAGTTTGCTACTATCTGCCAACATCCCTAATGCTACATTTATTGCAGGAGCTTTCCCCGAGGCTAAAGATATGATTCCTTTTGCTATAGAGAAGTATAAAGCCGCTGATTTTGAAGATATTGCTTATTTTGAACCTACTTATCTAAAATAAGCAAGCAAATACTAATAATAGGTAGTATTAGCGTGGAATGATGAGTATCTCATCGTCTGTTAAGAGCGGTTCGTAGCGTAGGCGCAATAGTATTTGGGCTACCGTTATAGTATCTTTCTCGCAATAAGTAGCAATGCGGTGTATATCATTTTCTTCATAAAATACATCGCGTACTTGACTGCCATTAATATCATCTTTAGGCGAAGGGATACCCAATGTGTGGGCTAAGAGAGTTAAAGAAGTATAATGCTTATAATCGCCGAACTTCCAGAGATCGAGGGTATCTAGGGTGAGGTACCTCCCAAGGCTTCTTGCCAAAAAGTTGCAACTTATTTGGAATACGAATACCATTGATAATCATACGCCGTGAGAGATAAGGAAAAATCGAACTCCTTGCCATTATGAGCACAAAAAGAGTTTATTAGGGCGAGAAAAAAATGTTCTTCTACCAAACGCACAAAAATCACGTAATAAACTGTCTTCTTCGCCTGTAAAGGACGTTACCCTAAAGGTGCGTTGCTCGTGTCGGAAAGAAAAAAATAACCTACCGATATACATACTATCTTGCCAAACTCAGCCCATATGCCTGCACGATTATAATATTCTTCAGCAGTGTACTCGTCCTTGCGCAGGTTTTGCGTTTTTTTCTTCCCATAAAGGCTTGCTCAGCTGCCGGTACACAACTGTAATCAGGGTACTGAGGAACTGTTTCGATATCTAAAAAAAGTATATCTTCGAGGTTTATTTTATGGAGCACCTTCTTTTAATTTTTGAATTATAAATTATGAATTCCCATTAATCATTTTGTACGCTTCATCAATATAGGTATAAATATCAGATGGAAATGTACTGCCTTCAGGGGCTTCATCTGAAAGACTATGCCCTAAGCGCACTATGATAACCTTATCAGTTGGATTGACAATAACGTATTGCCCCAAATGTCCGCGCATCATAAAGAAGTGAATGCCCTTGTAATCTAACAACCACCAGCCATAGCCGTACTCAGGGTGGTCAGCAAAGCGGGGTTGTACCGATTTAGCTACAAATGCACTATCTAATAGCTGTTTGCCATTCCACTTGCCGTGGTCGCGGTAGAGCTTGCCCAAACGAGCAAAATCGCGGGCATTAGAGGCTATACAGCAATAAGCCTTTTCTAATCCACTTTCTTCACTATCTAACTGCCAAAGTGCCTCACTTTCACACCCCATAGGCTGCCAAAGCGCTTCCGCAAGATAATCACTAAGGCTCTTGCCTGTTGCCTTTTTCTATTACCATTCCTAACAGGAAAGTGTTACCACTGAGATACTTAAAAGCCTTCCCCGGTTCAGAGGTAATCTTCAGCTGTAGCATCTTTTCGCGAAAATGCTCGTCAAAATAAGCACGAGTGGTAATAGAAAAAGGGTCATAATAAGCCTCGTCCCAGTCGAGACCTGATGCCATAGACGATAGGTCGCCTACTGTTAGCTTAGCTGCCAAACCTTCTTTGTACTGCGGGAAAAAGTCGCTTACTGGCTGATCAAGGCCTTTTATGTAGCCATCGGTTATAGCCCCTGCCCAAAAGCGCCGATACGTAGCTTTTCGCCATTGAAAAGGAGTTGCTTTTTGCTCTTAGAGTTGTAGTTATCAAAATAGCGTTCGTGCCATATACTATCGCCTTTGATGATGAGGAAGGCTACTGTGCCATACTTGTGATGAGCGTTTTGCAGTTCAGGAGTTTCAGCCACTTGATTATAGTCAGCGGTGAGCGCCCACGCTTGCGGGGTAGTACTGCGACTGATAGTGCGGTTATCAAAAATAAGTGTAGTCATCTAAAAAAAGTAGTGCTATGCCCTGTGGCATACACTACCCTTACGGCTTTGAAGAGATAGCCGTAGCCTAAGAGGTATACCCCCAACTGCTATAAGTAGCAATAAGAATAAGCTGATAGTAAATTTCTTCATAAATACAAAAAGACAAGGAGACGAAATACAAAAGACGAAAGACGTTTGTATTTCGTCTTTCGTCTTTATCTCTAATTAGAATTTAGCAGAAAAAAATCTTAGGATTGATGTTTAGGCTGCACCATAACCAGTCTTGGTAAGCACGTGGGTTAGGTGTAGCTTTAAGCGCTTTAGTACCGTCATTAACAAAAATAGGTAGAGTAGCCTAATTGTAGTCCTACGAAAGGTTGTACTTTCAAGCTATACACTAAGTCTATTTCGCTACCATAGCTGCTGTGTTTTTTAGTACCTACTTGATATTTAGCAGCAGGACCAAAGAAGTGGTAAGTAGCACTTAGGTTGCTCTTTTCGCCTGTACGTACATTAGCAGTAAGGTAAGGATTTAGCAATCCTTGTGCAGGAGCATTGTTAGAACCAGGAGCTCCTACAAAATAGTAATCCATAAAGCCGTAGAACTTGTGGTTAGTACCGCTGAAAGGATCGAAAGCCTTATCTTTGCCAGAAGTGTCATCAGAGGCATTACCGCTTAGGTAGTCAAGACCTGCTGTAAGGGCAAAGATAGGAGAAAACGGTATCCTGCATTAAGCGCAAACATATAAGCACTTTTGCTAACTCCTGCAGCGTTTTTTTGCCGGTTTGTAGGTAAGCAGTAGCCCCATAGGTTACCTCATCGCTCTTGCCTGCGTAGTGCGCCCCGAAAGTTTGCATATTGTTAGCTTTAGCAGCATCAACCTTATAGCCTAAGTTAGCAAATAAGAATGAAAGCTGTTGGGTAGGGAGCGATGCGGTAGTGAGCGTGTAGCGCTTCTAAGTGTTGGTAGGATTGTCCTCCATTGAAGAACTGTCCTTTAGGGAAGTTTACATTTAGTGGAGATGCAGCCGACTGGTTGTAAGCTATAAAGCCGCGTAGGGTAAAATCTTCGTTAGGTGCCCAGTTGATATTTACAGCATCGTGGCTACGACCTGCTGGGTGCCAATCGAGAGAACCAAAAATACGGTCGTCATCAAGGGGCTATCACTTGGCGTCCTAACTTAATGTTTACTTGCTCAGCCAATGGGAATGCCGCATACGCTTCGAATACTGACATACCCCCTGTTTTATCAGTTGCCTGTATTTGAGGTGCTTGTCCCCAAATGTTTACGTTTTGCAATGACACGTACACTTTCAGACGGTCAGCGTTATTGTACTCAAAGTTCAGACGAGTACGGTTATTCACTAAAATAGCAGGTGCATTGCCCTCTTGCAAAGGTAGATAAGCCCCATTGCGGTACTCGAAACGCGGACGTATCTGCGCAGTGATATCAATACTGTTTTTTTAGGGTGCCATCTCGTCTGCTTCTTGAGCTGCAAGATAGTTAGGAGCTGCTAAAAGGGTAGCAAAAGCTCCAATGGTCATTAATTTTTTTATTCATTTTTTTCGTGTTTTTTTCTGTTTCGCACGGCAAATATAAACTATTTTTTTATACCAACCAATAGCTGCAATAAATTTCTATAATTTCGTTGTATGTTTTCGTCTTTCATACCGAGTTGCATCGCTTTTTCAAAGGCAGTTTTAGCATCGGCATATTGCTTTTCTTCGCTGTACAGCAAGGCTAAAAAGTAGTATATTTCAGCATTTTTGGGCTCGTATTGCAAAGCGGTATGTAGCACAGCGGCTGCCTTGTCGTTTTGCCCCTCGCCATTGTATAGGGTAGCGAGGTTCAGCCGTAGATAGTTCAGATTTTTTTGTCTTTCTGAAGCGCGCGCTCATAGAAGCGGATAGCCTCAACGGGCTGGTTTATCTTCACAAAATAGTCGCCTGCCGTAGCACTTCCTAACGGGAAATCAGCTTGCGAGAGTACAAAATCGCGGTACTCCTGATGGGCTTTTTCAAAATGCGGACTCATAGCGCGCGCATTGTCCCAGCCTTTTTGGGTAAGTATCACATTGGCGACTACCATACGCACCGCCTTCACCTTATCGGTCAGCAGCGGTAGCAACTGGGCATCGTAGCGCGATAGGGGTACTCGCTTAGGGGCTATCACCGCCCGATAACGCGTTTGGGCATCAGCAGCTGTCAGCTCTCTGATTATCAGCGGAAAGCGCGCTTCTGAAGGTTGCCCCCTAAGTAATGCAGGGCTGCTGCCCGTATAATATCGGGGGTGTTAGGGGTGCGCAATAGCGATTGCAGTCGCGGCAGACTCTCAGCGGTCTGCTTACTGCCGATAATGAGGTCTTCGGCAAAATGAGGCTTCCGCTCTTTGCCATACCACTGCACCACTGCTTTGGCAGCCCATTGGGCAGTCTTATCGTTATGGCAAGCATTGCAGGGCATTAGGCGTGCCGTATTTAGCACTGAGGTCGGGGCGTGGCACATAGAAATTATGGTCGTGGCGCACATCGTTGCCCATATAGGTGCGGGTAGGCATATGGGCATACGCGGCAGTCGGTTTCGGCATCGTTGCCCTTGTGGAAAGTGTGGGCTGTGGTGGCATAGTTAGGCGCGTGGCACTGCAAGCACACCTTGCTGCCTTCAGCTTTTAGCTTGCCTGTGTGGGGCGAATGGCAAGAGGTGCAGCGCACACCCTGCTGATACATTTTGCTCTGCAAAAAGACGAATATTTGTAGTTCTCGCCCATCACTTGTCCGTCAGCAAAATACAGGTCGGTTACAGGCACTTCGGGTATGTAGTTATCCATTACTTCAGCCGAAAAACCGTGGTGCTGACTTACCTCGCCTCGCCTTGTGTGGCAAGGCATACAGGCGGTGAGTTCCTGCCCTTGTTGCTGCATCGGCACTAAAGGCGCTTTACCCTTGCTCTGTACGTGCGCGCCAGCAGCTCCGTGACAAGACTCGCAGCCCACCGTCAGTTCGCTGTAAGTAGTGTGATAAGAATCAGAATAAGGGTCGAGGTTTTTCTGTAAGTTAGTGCTGTGACAAGAGGCGCACATCAGATTCCAATTCTGCCCTGCTTGCGTCCAATGCAGATAGTCGTCAGGCGGAATTACCTCGCCCGCGTATTGGTGAAACCATTGTTTTTTGCGACTGTCCCAACTCTGACGAAAGACTTGTTTTTTGCCGTTAGGGAAATCGGTAATATATTGTTGCAGAGGGTAATAGCCAAAAGTGTAGAGCACCTCGTAGTCTTGGTAGTCGCCTTTTTCGTTTTTGGGTATTGATAAAGAATTTACCATCTCGCTTAAAGAAACGCGAGGTGATACCATCGGCGGTATACGAAGTGTTGAAGTCGCCTAATACGGTACTATCATTAGCGATTTGCATCGCTTTGAAGTGGTCGGATAGCTGCCATTGGTGGTGCTCTGTGGGGTGACATTCTCGGCAGGAAGCAGAGCCCACATAGCTGTTATGCCCCACAGTATCAACAGCTTCTACAGAAGTATAGTCCTCTTTATGAGCAAAGAAGAAGACCACCGCCCCTGCGCAAATGAGGAGGATTAATAATAGTGCAAAAAGGAAGGTTTTGGTATGATATTTCTTCATTTTTTTCAATTCATAAATAGCGTGCAAAAAATAAGATATTTTTAACAAATTAGTAGCATTAAAGAAGATATTTTTAGCTGCTTTCACTTCGGTAACGGTTCGCTTATCCTTCGCTTATCCTTCGCTCATCGTTCGCTGTTCCTATATCATTCCTATATCGTTTCTGTATCGTTTCTGTATCGCTATTATTATTGCTGTCAGACGAAGGCAAATGGTATAATTTTTTTGATACTATTTTAAGGAAATTTTTAATTTTTATTTAACTAATGAAAAATGTTCAAAAACACTATTATTTGCTGTCTTATTGGCAGTAGCGCCTATTTATGGGCAAGACGCTTCTAAAGCGCTAAAAAGTGGGGGATAAAGCCCCTCAATTCACCCTTAAAAAAATGCCTTAGGCAAAAAGTTAAACTCTCTACCCTACTGAAAAAAATGGGAATGTGGTGCTAACTTGGTATCGCGGAGGTTGGTGTCCGTATTGTAATAGGGCGCTACAAGGCTGGCAAGAAGTTTTAGCCGAAATAAAAAGCACAAGGTGCTACCTTTGTAGCCTTAACCCCTGAGCTTCCTGACTACAGCTTATCGACCAAAGAAAAAAACATCAGTTAACATTTGAAATACTAACAGACCTTAATAATGAGGTTGCTAACCGTTACGGATTGGTTTTTCACCTTAGATGAGAACACTGCCGTTAGGTATGAAAAAGGGTTCGGACTATCGGCTTACAATGGTAATCATTTGAACCAATTGCCGATGCCTGCGACTTATATCATTAACCAAAAGGGGGTAATAGTATATGCTTTTTGTTAATGCTGACTACACCCAACGCGCTAATACTGAAGAAGTTATTAAAAAAACTAAAGGAGATAAAGTAGCGGGGATTGATGCTAATTAAAAAAATGTTGTATATTGCGCCCACTAAAGCCCCTAACCCCCTACCGATATGAATACGAAAGAAAAAAATACCAATTGGAAGTGGGCATTAATGCCTCTCCGCAGTTGCTTTACCAGTACATATCCACTCCGGCAGGATTGGCTTCGTGGTACGCTGACGATATACGCGCTGATGCCGATGTATATCTGTTTTTTTCTGGAATAAATCGCCCGAAAAAGCTATCTTGATGCGCACTAAGTTAGACGAATACATACGTTTTCATTGGGTAGATGACGACCCTGCGAATACTTTCTTCGAAATTCGTATCAATGTAGATGAACTTACCCAAGAAGTATCGCTTGTTATTGTCGATTTTGCCTATCCTGATGAGATAGAAGAGGCAAAACAGATGTGGAGGCTGCAAATTGCTGACCCTAAAAGCGCGTATTGGCGGCTAAAAAAATACCCTTTAACTAAAAATAAATCACTTTTAAAAAAATAAATGAATATAAACTATAACGGCGCGCTTATCGGTGCAGAGGGCAATATACTTGCGCTGCACAACCGCGCCTTTGCCTACGGCGATGCCGTAACCGATGTGAGCAAGTACAGCTATCAGCAGTTGTTGTTTTGGGAAGAACACTACCTGCGCCTAATGGCAGGCATGCGCGTGCTGCGTATGAATATACCGATGTCTTTTTTTCAATGGAATACATTGAAGAGGAAATACTAAAAAAACTATCCGCAGCAATGCCCTTGAAAGTCAGCCCGTAAGGGTACGCATCAGCATATTTAGAAAGAGCGGCAACACTTATACCCCTACTAATAACGACATAGAATATCTTATTGAAACACAGCCCTTAAGCAGCGCTTTCTACGTGCTAAACGAAGAGCCGTACGAGGTTGAGCTTTTTTTAAAGATTTTTTTATACAACCCGATTTGTTGGCTAACATTAAGCACACCAACCGGATAGTGAACGTATTGGGCAGTATTTTTCGCCCAAGAAAACGACTATCAGAACTGCATACTGCTCAACAGCCAAAAGAACATTGCAGGGGCGTTAGACGGCAATATTTTTAGTAAATGGCAACACGCTAAAGACGCCTGCCCCTAACCGATGGCGCTGTAAACGGCATTACCCGCAAGATGCTGATAAAAATCGCTGCAAAAAAAGTAGGCGATTATCAGGTGGAGGAGACCTCTATTTCGCCTTTTGAACTGCAAAAAGCCGATGAGCTATTTATCACCAACAGCCTTATAGGCATACAGCCCGTAAGCCAATACCGCAAAAAAACTTATACCCATACGGCAACTAAAAAGCCTGATAGGCAAACTCAATACGATTGCCCGTTTTGGGATAGTTTAACCCTATATACCGATGAAAAACGAACCTTTTAGAAGCGCTGAAGCACCAGCGTGTGTTGGTGGCTATCAGCGGGGGCATCGACAGTGTGGTGCTCGCCCACCTGCTCTACAGCCACGGAGCCGAAGTGATACTCGCCCACTGCAATTTTTAGCTTGCGCGGAGAAGAAAGCGATGGCGATGAGGGCTTTTGTGCGCAGCTTTGCCGAGCGCTTAGGGGTGTCGCTTTTTGGTAGAGCGCTTCGATACCCACACTTACGCTAAAGAACATCAGCTCAACACCCAATTGGCTGCCCGCGAGCTTCGCTATGAATGGTTTGACCGTATGGCACAGACTTATGACTGCGCCTATATAGCCACCGCCCACCACGCTAACGATAATCTTGAAACCTTCCTTATTAACCTATCGCGTGGCAGCGGTTTTAGATGGTCTTTTGGGTATTCCGCAGCAAAATGGCAAGCTAATACGTCCGTTACTCTCGTTTTCACGTCAGCAAATATACCAGTACGCCCAAGCAAAGCAGCTGAGTTGGCGTGAGGATAGCTCGAATGCTTCGAATAAGTACGTTCGCAACGTTATTAGGCACGAAATTATACCCCAATTGCGCTACGTACACCCTAATTACTTAGAAAAACTTTTAATCAAACGCAAGAATATTTGCACCAATCGGCTCGTTTTATCGATTATTATATCGAAAAAGATAAGAAGTGAGTGTTTTTCAGGGAGAACCTATTCGCATTAGCCCCTCTCCCCTACTGCAAGTGCCTGAACTGCCTTTGGTGTTGCATAGGCTCTTCTATCCCTACGGCTTCAACAATGTAAAGGACTTGCAGCAGCTTTTTATTTACGGCGGAAGCGGGCAAGATGCTCAGTTCGCCCTCTCACCAACTGATAAAGGACAAAGAATGGGTATGGTTATTGCCAATAGAGGGCGAAGAAGAAGCGCCTTTTCTGATAGCTGAAGGCGTGCGCGAGGTGACAACCCCTATACGTTTGGTATTTGAAGAGGTGCCCCCTACCGCTGCCATATCGGAAGCCCCTAATACTATCAGTGTAGATGCTGACAAATTAGAGTTTCCGTTAGCATTGCGACACAAACGCGAGGGCGATGTGTTTTACCCTATAGGCTTGGGGAGTGCTAAGAAGCTGAGCAAGTATTTTATAGATGAAAAATACAGCCAGATAGTGCGTCAGCAGCAATGGTTATTGTGCAGCGGTGACCGTATAGTATGGGTGGTGGGCAAGCGCTTAGACCACCGCTTTAGGGTAACCCCAAAAACTAAAAAGGGTACTACAAATTAGCGTATTTGGCAACTCATAAATTTGCTAATTCGCAAATTATGTTGTACTTTTGCCGACAAGAAATTTAAAATGTAAGACCAAAAATATGGCAAATATGGAAATTCAAGGTAAAATCATAAAAAAATAGGGACCTGTTCAAACGGTAGGTCAGAACGGCTTTCAACGCCGCGATGTGGTAATTATGACTGAAGATCAGTACCCTCAGTACATACCATTCGATTTTGTACAAGAGAAATGTAGCCTACTGGATAACTTCCACGAAGGACAAGTGGTGCTCATCAGCTTCAACGTAAGAGGACGAGAATGGGTAAACCCTCAAGGGGAAACTAAATATATAGTGAACTTGCAAGGATGGCGCATACAAGACGCTATGGCAGCGGCACAGGCGGCTCCTCAAGGGTATGGACAACCTGCTTACCCGCCACAAGGCTATGCGCAATACCCTCCACAAGGGTACGGACAGCCTGCCCTATCCGCCTCAGGGATACGCACAACCTCAGTATCAGCAAGCGCCACCGCAATATCAGCAGGCTCCTGCTCAGCCTTTTCAGTCGATGCCCCAAGGGCAGCCATTAGGGCAACCACAGCAGTCTTTCCAAGTGCCTCCGCAAGCAGCTACGCCACCAGCGGCAGCCCCCTATAGAAGAAGATGATCTACCTTTTTAGGCTAACAAAATGACACAAAAAAAGCGACTTCCAACTTTAAGGGAGTCGCTTTTTATTGATTGTTATTTTTTTGTTGGGCTGTCAGTTCTTCTTGCAAATGGGCGGGGGTGAGTACTTCTACTTGTTTGCCGTATGAGAGTAGTTCCTTAATAAAGTCTGGAGTGATTTTAATACGCAATCGCAATACTATTGCCTCTTCTTCCTCTTTTTAGTATCTCTTGCGAAGAGTGCAAAGGCATTGCTTCGAGATATTTTGCCGGATTGGGTATAAAAAGGGTATCGGTAGGCAACTTTCTAAAGGCAAGTACTACCTCTTCGGCTTGCGTACGCTGGTTGTCTACCCAAGCCCCAAAAACTATCATCAAAAATAATGTTTTACGCCCTTAGGCACAGGGTGCTGAAAACTTCACTCCGCGCTCATCGTCTAAGCGCTTAATTCTATCTAAGCCAAAGACCCGCAACGCTTCTTTTTTTCCACATCCCACGCCAATACATACCAACGCCTTTGGGCTTCTTTTTTTAGCAAATAGGGCTCGATAGTACGCTCTTGGGTTTGTGAACTTCTGTCCCAAAAACTTATAATAGTGTAGCTTTACTTGTCGCTTTTCTTTAATAGCCCTAAGCAGAGGCGACAAATATTCGGTACCGGCAGGCAATCGCTTTTCAAACTGAATAACCTCAGAAAGATTGCCGTAATTCTGTAAAGCTCTAAATACATCAAACGCCTCTAATAGATTTTTGAGCGTAGAGGTCGTTATCTTCTGTAATTTCGTAGGCTTTAAGAGAGTTGTTATATTCAATTTTTATGTGGTAGATTTTCTCAATATCTTGTTTGTCACGGAGAAAAAGTACGATCAGTAAAAAGGCTCAACATCGCAATATTCCTCACTTTTTTTCTAAAGCTCTTATCAAATCTTCATATGAATGAGGCTTCATATGCAGGCGCTCTACGATAAAAACGATGTCTTAAAAAAACTTCTTCATTTCATTATTTTTTTGCAAATATACAAACTTTTTTTCTTAGAGCGACAGTTTTTTTGTCGCCCCTACTATCAACTTTTGCCCCAACAAATAACGATTTATATGAATATAGCCATTGTTGGGGGACGTGATTTTAATGATTACACCCTACTGAAAGAAAGTATTTTAGCGTATATTGATGCCCACGAAAAACCTGAAAATATCGTATCGGGCGGTGCTAAAGGAGCCGATACTCGCCGCACAGTTTGCTACCGAGATGGGCATCCCTCTCCTTATTTTTTTGAACCCGATTACCAAAGGTATGGGCGTGGGGCGACCCTTGTGCGTAACACCCAAATTATCGAAAAATGCCGAAGTAGTTTTTTTGCCTTCTGGGACGGACAATCAAAAAGGCACTAAAGACAGTATCAAAAAAAGCTGAAAAAAACTTGAAAAAAAGAGTTATATATCATCAAGTATAAACAAAGTATTCTTACCTCTTAACTGAAAAACAAGGCAAAAGGACGCATCTATCATTTTATTTTGTATATTTGCTGGCAGAAACTCATAAAAACATATTTTATAGTAAAAAAACCAGATAAACACAAAAATAAACATATTAGTAACGTTTCGCTTTTATTTTCTAAGCTCGAAATACGACCAATTTTTTTCAATAGTGTATAGAAAGTAAAGACGGAAGCGTTCGCGTATGCGGGCGTTCCTTTTTGCTTTTACACTATGCCTTTGGTCGGGCTTCGAGCTAAGCAAAACGGGATGCCCGCAAACTATTTTTTTGTAAAACATTGGGGAAGCCGAAAACCATATAGAGTAGGCAAGAACTAAAAAAACTATATTTAATTATGAGTTTAATGGTAACATTCAAAAAAACGAAGTGGTTCGCATTTGCCCTAAGAATGCAAAATTGAGGCTTCTAAGAACAATGGAATTTCTTGGAGCAGTCGTTACACTGGCAGTTATATCTTTCAAGATTTAACAGTCTCCGGTAATGAAATCTTAGCACAAACCGATAAAGGTTTGTACTGTTCAAAAAAATGGGGGTTATCTTGGGTAAAACGCAGTTAAAAACAACTGAGGAGGTTGCTTTAAGGGTAACCTCCTCTTAAAAAGAATGTACTATAATAGAAAAATTAGTATATTTGCACAATCAAACATAAAGTAATAACTAAAACAATAATAATATGAACAAAAATGTTTAACCAGCTATTAAGCATCATCGAATCAGATGAGTTCATTATAAAAGTA